>WLWD01000040.1_pt1 | contig 1805018 bp, 1616 predicted proteins | sample 6712731 | NCBI WGS metagenome assembly WLWD01 (sample SAMN12718690, study PRJNA576275) | sponge metagenome | isolation source: marine sponge | host: Mycale hentscheli | place: New Zealand: South Island, Marlborough, Capsize Point | collected 2014-11-01 | reverse complement strand
GGAAAAGGTTATCGGCGAACAGCACAACGCCCCAATTCTGAGGACGGTGCAGCGCATGCAAGTCACCGAACTGCCGCCGGATGCCTGCCAAGCCATCGGCATTCAGAACGGCACGATCGGCATGTCGTGGGACGTCCTAGCTTATTCCTATCGCGACATGCCGATCACCTATCAACGGATCTATCTGCCCCCGAACGAACGCCGCCTCGAGGTCCGCGAATACCGGCGTTCGACAAAATTGGCCGCCACGCTGTAGTTTCGGCCCATGAAAGATCTACCTAAATCGCCTCTGGGACGTTTCCGCGTTCTCGACCTCACACAAGTACTGTCGGGACCGCATTGCACGCAAATGCTGGCCGACCTTGGCGCGGATGTCGTCAAGGTGGAGCGGCCCGGGTTTGGCGACGATTTGCGCAACACGCTCGCCTATGAAGGCCGCGAGGATCATCAGGACTATTTCTACGCCAACAACCGCTCGAAACGGAGTATCGCGCTCGACCTGAAATCGCCGCGGGACCGAGACGTCGCCCACGCGCTGGCCAAACAGGCCGATATCGTCGTCGAGAACTTCGCGCCGGGCACGGCGGCACGGCTCGATATGGCCTGGGAAGATTTGCAAGCGATCAATCCACGCCTCGTCTATTGCTCGATTTCCGGTTTCGGTCAGACCGGCCCCGCGCGCGACCGCCTCGCCCTCGACCCGGTCATACAGGCTATCGCCGGGGTCATGAGCGTCACCGGCGCACCGGGCACCCCGCCCATGCAAATCGGCGCCCCGCTCGCCGACGTGATGGCGGGTATGTACGCGGCCTACGCCATCGTTGGCGCACTGCATGGGGTGCGCGATACCGGCGAGGGACGCTATATCGATATCAGTATGCAGGACACCATGCTGGCAGCACTGGGTCCGCGCATGGGCGAGACGCTGCAGGCTGGCAGACTTCCGCAGCGGCAGGGCAACGGCAACCCCTTGCGCGTGCCAGCGGAGAGCTATCGCACCGCCGATGGCCGCTATATCGCGATCATTTGCATGAGCGACCGGTTCTGGCCGCCGGTCTGCCGCGCGGTCGGGCGAGACGATTTGATCGACGACCCGCGCTACACGAAGATGGCCGACCGGGTCGCGGACCGGTCTGCCATCGACGCCATGTTGAGCGAAATATTTGTGCAACGGACCGCCGACGAATGGGTCCCCATCCTCGAGACCGAAAGGGTTCCCTTCGCGCGGGTCAACGACTATGCGGAAGCGCTTTCCGATCCGCAGGTCGAACATCGCGGACTCGTGCGCGAACTCCAGCACGCCACGTCCGGCGCGATCCGCGTCGTCGGCCCACCCTGGCAGATGAGCGGCGATCCGCTGCCTTCACAGCCGCCGCCCTTGCTGGGCGAACATACGGCCGATGTGCTTCACGAATGGCTCGAATGGGACGATGAGAAGATCGCCGCATTCGGCAGCAAGTGCGATTAACGACGACTATTCGCCCGGCGTTTGTGTCATCAGTTCCGGCCACGGCGCCCTCAGCAGCTTCACACCTGCCTCGTCCAGGGCCACCTTGATCCGCGCGTTCGTATCGTAGCGCGTTTGAAAGTATTTGCTGCTTGGCGCCCAGTAGCGCACCCCGATCGCGATGCCGCCATAGGCAAAATCCTGGATACCGACCAGCGGCGACGGCGAATCTTCCGATCCGGTCGCATCCTGGATGACACCGCGAATCAGTTCGGCGATCCGCAGCGGGTCCTCGTCAGCGCCGACATAAAGGGTCGACTCGACGATCCGGCTCGCATCGGAATTCACCAAAATTTCACCGACGATTTCCTTGTTCGGCACGGTAATCGTTTCGCCGTCCTCGCCGCGCAGCACGGTCGCCGCCAAGGCGACCTCTTCCACGACACCGCTGACGCCCTTTACCAGGATCGTGTTGCCGACGACAAAAGGCCGAGTCAGGATAATCGCGAACCCAGCCCCGTAGTTCGACAAGGGTCCCTGCAACGCAAAAGTGGCACCGAACGCCGTAGCACCCGCCAGCGCGATCAGAGGCGCAATCGTCACACCAAAATTGCCCAAGGTGATGATGATCAGGAAAACGACGAGAACGATCTTGACCACGTTCCCGACGAAGCGCGAAAGCGTAATATCGACGCCTTTCCGCTCGCAAAGCTGCGACGCACGGCCCCCAAGCCAGCCGGCGACCTTGAGGCCGATAACCAGAAAGACCAAAGCGCCCAGAATTTGGAAGCCATAAGCAACGGCGAACTCGGTGCCCATCTCGACGAGCCGCGATAGCGTTTCCAATTCTTCTTCCATGGCAAACCCTTCGGTCCGTGGTTTCATTTACCTGCAACAATATGGCAGATTGGCACAACAGTAACGTCAGTCGAGGGATAATTCATGCGGCTTCTTATCGCGCTTTTACTGCCCTTTTTCCTGTTCTTTACGATCGGACGTCCTATCGCGGGAATTATCTGTTTGATCCTGAAAATTACGCTGATTGGATGGATTCCAGCGGCCATTTGGGCGGTGTATGCCTTGAGCCAATACAACACAGACAAGAAGATTGACGAGTTGCGATCCGAGTCCTCGAGCTGACGCGGAGCATCGCGCAATGCCCAGGATAACCCCCGGCACGGTCGTCAAGCTGCTCATCATGTCTCTGCTGGTGGGACTAGTTCTGGCGTTCTTGAATATCGACCCACAGAATATTCTGCAATCGGCGCGCGATGGCGTTGAAGCTCTGATGAAGATGGGCGTCGATTTTTTTGGCTGGGCCTTCAAGTATGTCTTGATCGGTGCCGTCGTCGTCGTGCCGATCTGGCTCGCGCTCTTTCTGTGGCGTTATCTACGCGGTAAACGTTAAGCGCGTCTAATCCGAGTTCTCGCGGTCCAGGTCATGGTCGCGGCTCGACGGGGTACGCGCTGGTTGCCGGGAAATTTCCGACAGCATGCCCGCCAGCCCATTGATAAAGCGCTTGAAATCGATACTGCCGCCTTCCGTCGACGCCTGTCCCGTGTCCGGCGACAAGACGGCGACAGCGCGGCCGGACGGTAATGTCCGCGCTGGCTGACCGACCGAAGCCTGGCGCATAAATCCTTTCCACAGCGACGCGGGCAGCTGGCCGCCCGTCATCTTACGCGTCGGCGCATCATTGTCGTTGCCGAGCCAAACCCCCGTGATCAGATCGGCCGTATAGCCGATGAACCAGCCGTCCCGGTATTTCTGGCTGGTGCCGGTCTTACCCGCCGACACCCGGTCATCGAGCCGCGCGCCGCGTCCGGTACCCGAACGGAGCACCTCCGTCAGCATCGCGTTCATCCGGGTCAGATCATGCGCATTCACGACCCGGCCAAGCGATGAGCCGCCCCGGCGGTACAAGGTGCGCCCGGCCCGCGTCCGCACTTCGAGAATACCATGCGAAACAACGGCAAAGCCGCCATTTGCAAAGGGCGCATAGGCCGACGTCAGTTCCAGCAGCGTGACTTCCGAAGCGCCCAGGGCAAGTGCCGGGTGCGCCTTGAGCGGCGACGTGATGCCCATTCGCCGGGCCGTGGCGATAACTTTTTCGCGGCCGACCCGTTCCGAGACCTTGACCGCAACGGTGTTGATCGATTGCACCAGCGCCCCGCTCAAGGTCACGTTCCCTCGGTGCTTATTGGCAAAATTTCGCGGCTTCCAGCCATTGATCGTCACCGGCGAATCCTTGATGACATCGCTAGGATCGAAGCCTGCCTCAAGCGCCGCCAGATAGACAAACGGCTTGAAGGCGGAGCCGGGCTGCCGATGCGCCTGGACCGCCCGATTGAACTGGCTTTTTGCGTAAGACCGGCCGCCCACCATGGCACGAACCGCGCCATCGGAGCCGACAGCGACCAGCGCACCCTGGGCGACCTTGCGTGACTTGCCGTGGCGGCTCAACGTCCGCGTCAATGCAGCTTCTGCCGCGCGCTGCAATTCGGGTTCCAACGTCGTCAGGATGATGAGGTCGTCGTCCCGGTTGCCGACCAGCCCCGGCACCCGCTCCTGCACCCAATCGGAGAAATATTGAGAGCTCTTGGCGCGCGTCCGATGCGCCAGTCTGGCAGGCGCGCGCCGCGCTGCTGCGGCCTGCCCTTCCATCAAATAGCCCGCCGCGACCATGTTCTGCAGCACCTGCGCCGCGCGGTCCCGGGACCGCTTGATATTGTTGGTCGGCGCATAGCGCGACGGCGCCTTCAGCAGCCCGGCCAACAGCGCCGCTTCCTGCAGCGAAACCCGCCGCGCCGACTTGCCGAAATATCGCTGCGAGGCCGCCTCAACACCGTAACTGCCCGCGCCGAGATAAACGCGGTTCATATAGAGCGTCAGAATTTCATCCTTGCTGAGACGGGCTTCCAGCCATAGCGCCAGCATCAACTCGCGTATCTTGCGCACAAGGGTCCGCTCGGGCGTCAGAAACAGATTCTTCGCCAACTGCTGCGTGATTGTGCTGCCGCCCTGCACAACGCCGCCGGCCCGCAGATTGGCCAGCACGGCGCGGAAAAGCCCAATGATGTCCATGCCGAAATGCTGGTAAAATCGGCGATCCTCCGTCGCGATAATCGCACGCGGCAGATACGCCGGCATCGCCGCGATGGGGACCATGGTGCTATTGAACGCGCCGCGCTGCGCCAGGACACTGCCGTCCGCCGCCAGCACGGTAACGCCCGGACTTTTCTTGACGCGCCAGAGGCTCGACGTGTCGGGCATCTCAGGTGCCAAGGTCAGGAACAAAGCCGCCCACACGACACCGAGCGTAACGAACAAAGTCGCCAGCAAATTTGTGAGACGCCGTAGCAGCGACTTACGCTTGATGACCTTCACAGGCGTTTTCTTCTTCGTGGACGTATTCTTTTTCTTTTTTGCTGCTGCCACGTTTCAATCCGAGTTGCGGTCGAGCGGCGCCAGCCTGAAGCCACGTCCTGCTACCGGAACAGACTCCGCCTCGCCTTTGCGCGAGAAGCGCCGCAGAAGACTGCGGATACCGCGCCAAATTTTCGGCAACAGCCACGCAGCCGCGAGGAAGAACAATATGACAAAGACGAGGAATAAGCCCGGCTTGAACAACGCCAGCAACAAGCCGCCAACGACCAGGACATCTTCGAAAAAGGACGCCGCCCAATTACTTACGGGTTCGGGCGATGTGTTGATTACGGCGCGGGTGCCAGCCTTGGTCGCATGGCTACCGACCGCGATGGCCGCGCCGCCCAGCAGCGCCAAGGCAACCATATAGTCTTCTCCCAAGCCGCTCGCGGCGCCTCCTGCCAGCAGAGCCCCCGCCGGGATCCGGATAAAGGTATGGACTGCGTCCCAAATCGAATCGACGCCGGGAATTTTGTCAGCGAAAAACTCAGCCAGATAGCCGACGCCGGCGACGATCAGTACAACCGGGCTTGTGAGCGGCGACAATCCTTCCGGCAGCGGCACCAAACCTGTCGACCCGAGCAGTCCCACCAGGAGGACCGTCGCATACAGGTTGATTCCGCTGGCCCACGCCGCGCCCATCGCCAAGGTAACGATCGACAATGCATCCATTCGAATTCCCCCGATGCCTAACAAACATGGCGCTCTGCCAGTAAATAAGCATGAGTCGGGCTCCCAGCAATAGACGACGCGAACACCCGATATCTCCGTCGTCGCCGTGATCTTCCGATATTCCAATCGAAAGATGCGCAGGAATCGGGTGGGTTCGTGTCTTAATTGCGCATAATTTTCTTGCCAACGATCACATTGGAAGGGAATTCAGTCATGATTATGGCAACGATGGATAAAGATATGTCGCCAACGTCCCATTCAGCACCCGATCGCTTGGCCGCAGCGATCCGATTCCAAATTCTGGAAAGCACGCTCGGATTGGTTCTGATCGCAGCGACGGAGCAGGGCGTTTGCGCCATTTTGTTCGGCGACGATCCACAGGCTCTCGAGGATGACCTCCGAGACCGCTTCCCGGCACGCGCGCTTCTCGACGGGGACGATGCTCTTACACGAATAGCAACCCGGGTGCTGGACTTCATCGACGCAGCGGACGGGGAAGCGGACTTCCCGCTGGATGTCTCCGGCACGGCGTTTCAGCAACGCGTTTGGCAGGCGCTTCGCGGTGTCGAGGCCGGCTCGACGGCGAGCTACAAGGATATCGCCGAACGCATTGGCAACCCGAACGCCGTTCGCGCCGTCGCCCGGGCTTGTGCGGCAAACCCTGTTGCGATTGCAATCCCCTGCCACCGCGTCGTGCGCAGCGATGGGTCGCTCTCGGGATACCGCTGGGGTATTGAGCGCAAGCGCGCGCTTCTCGAAAGAGAGGCAGGGCATTGAATCAAGCCGCCTGTATACCGCGCATTGCCGAGGGATTGGACCGTGACGGATACGCGGTCCTACGCTCGCTATTGACGGTCGAGGATTGCCGACAGCTGGTTGATCGCTACCCGGATGACGGTCAGTTCCGCAGCAGGGTGGTGATGGCACGACACGGCTATGGGCGCGGCGAGTACAAATACTTCGATTACCCTTTGCCGCCCCTGGTCGCTGAATTTCGGGCCGCGTTTTATCCCGCGCTCAGCGACATCGCGAACCGGTGGAACGAGGCGCTTGGCATCGACACGCGCTATCCCGCCGATCTCACGACGTTCCTCGACCAGTGTCACGCCGCAGGACAGGTCAAGGCGACTCCGCTGCTGCTAAAATATGGCGCCGAGGACTACAACTGTCTGCACCAGGATCTCTATGGCGAGACGGTGTTTCCGCTACAGATGGCGTTCCTGTTGTCGAAACCCGGAGAAGATTTCACCGGCGGCGAGTTTGTGATGACCGAACAGCGGCCCCGCATGCAATCCCGCGCCATGGTGGTTCCCTTGCAGCAAGGCGACGCGGTTATTTTTCCAGTGCGCCAGCGGCCCGTCCAAGGCACCAAGCGTCTTTACCGGGTCAACCTTCGCCATGGCGTAAGCCGCGTACTGTCGGGACATCGCCATACGCTCGGCATCATCTTTCACGATGCGCAATGAGCATGGCTCCGTGTGCAAAAACCGGTGACCTGTTCACTGTCTCCTCCCCAAGCAAGGAGAAATTGGAGGAGGGCGCGATGCTGCTGCGCGGGTTCGCTTTGACAAATGCACAGGACCTGATAGCCACCGTGACCCTGGTTTCGAATGCCGCGCCGTTCCGCAACATGGTAACGCCGGGCGGCCGTGCGATGTCGGTCGCCATGACCAATTGCGGCGACGTCGGCTGGGTAAGCGACAGAAGTGGCTACCGGTACGACCGAACTGACCCGACAAGTGGAGACCCCTGGCCGCGGATGCCGGCTGCGTTTTCGGATCTCGCAGCGCGCGCGGCGGCGGCTGCCGGATTCGATAGCTTCGAGCCGGACTCCTGCCTGATCAACCGCTATATCCCAGGCACCAAACTATCGCTACATCAGGATCGCGACGAACAAGATTTCGATGCGCCCATCGTTTCCGTTTCTCTGGGCCTGCCAGCAACCTTCCTGTTCGGCGGTCCACGCCGCGCCGACAGACCGCGGCGCGTACGGCTCGACAACGGCGACGTGGTGGTCTGGGGCGGACCCGCCCGCCTGACCTTTCACGGAGTCGCACCCTTGGCCGACGGAAATCATGCGTTGACCGGCCGTAGCCGGATCAATCTCACATTCCGCAAGGCTTTTTAGACAGCCTCTATGCCGCATTGCGCCGGAAGGGCGGAATTGGGTAGCGTGCCTCACGCGCTTCATCCCGCAGCAGGAGTTCGCGAATGTTGGATACGCCCGCCGCCCGCGCCGCGGCCTTCGAGTTGAGCAAGATCGACAAGGCGTTCCTCGACGACCCGTTCCCAACTTACGCCGAACTCCGCACCCACGATCCCGTGCACAAATGCGCCGATGGTTCGTATTTCCTGACGCGTTACGACGATATCATGAGCGTCTATCGCGACCGGCGATTCAGTTCGGATAAGAAGGCGGAGTTCAAACCGAAATTTGGCGATTCGCCTCTCTATGCCCACCATACGACGAGCCTCGTCTTCAACGATCCACCGCTGCATACGCGCGTCCGAAAACTGCTCGCACCGGCCTTCACGCCGCGGGCGCTCACAGTGCTGGAGCCGCGCTTTACCGTTCTTGTCGACAGACTGCTCGACGACGGCGCGGCCAAGGGTGAGATGGACCTCATCGGCGATTTTGCCTCCGCCTTGCCGGTGGAGATTATCGGCGACATGCTCGGCGTACCGCGCGAGGACCGGGGTCCGCTCCGCGGCTGGTCGCTTGCCATCCTGGGCGCCTTGGAGCCGGTGCTGTCCGAAGAGGCGACGCGCTGGGGAAACGATGCCGTAACCGCGTTCTCCGATTATCTCCGCGCACTCATCGCGGACCGCCGCCAACACCCGCGCGACGATGACGTCCTTTCCGCGCTCATTACTGGTGAGGTGGACGGCGAACAACTCACCGACGAGGAACTGATCCAGAACTGCATTTTCCTGCTCAATGCCGGGCACGAGACGACGACCAACCTTATCGGCAATGGCGTTGCCGCCTTGATCGATCACCCGGAAGAACGCGAGCGGCTACAAATCAATCCGGACCTCATCGGCTCCGCAGTGGAGGAATTCCTGCGTTACGAAAGCTCCAATCAGCTTGGCAATCGGCGCGCAGCGGAAAATATCGAAATCGGCGGGGTCGCGATGCCGGCAGGCACCTTCATCACACTGGGCATCGGCGCTGCGAACCGTGACCCTGCGCAATTTCCCGACCCGGACCGGCTCGATATTGCGCGGTCGCCGAATCGTCATCTTGCCTTCGGGGCCGGCATTCACGCCTGTGCGGGGATGACCCTCGCGCGGATGGAAGGACGGATCGCCATCGGCCAGCTTATGGCACGGTTCCCAGCGCTGCGGCGCAACGGCGCGCCGGTCCGGGGCGGGCGGGCGCGGTTCCGGGGTTACCTCTCCTACCCGCTCTCACTCTCCTGATCGCATTGGCGAGACCTGCATTACGGCGACGTCAGCCGTTCCCGCTCAAAGAGCGCGCGGTCGAACGCTTCTAGCTGTGTCTGAACGTGGCCATACACGCTCTCCGCCGGGTAGCGGCCCTCGGCATCGGCCTCTCCCGCCGGTAGCCCCATGAAAAGTTCGGCCGCTTCTTCAATCGTTTGCACGCTCCAGATATGGAAGCGCCCCGCCGCGACGGCCTCGGCGACATCGTCGCGCAGGATAAGGTTCTGTTCGTTCGAGTGCGGCACGACGACACCCTGATCGCCCGTAAGTGCGCCACTTTCGATGCAGGTTCGGAAGAACCCTTCCGCCTTGTGATGCGCCCCACCGATCGCCTGCGCGTCGCCACGCTGGTTCATCGAGCCGGTAATCGCAAGGTCCTGGCGCAATGGCAGCCCGGATAAATCCGAAAGGATCGCGAGAACTTCCGCCATCGAGGCGCTGTCTCCTTCGACACCGCCATAATTCTGTTCGAAGGTGATTGAGCAGTTAAAGGATAGTGGGAACCGCCGTGCAAAGCGGCCCGACAGAAAACCCTGCAGAACCATCACGCCCTTCTGCTGGATAGGACCGCCAAGCGCAACCTGCCGCTCGATATTGATCACACCGTGCCGTCCGGCGGACGCGCGCGCGGTAATCCGGGCTGGCCCACCAAATGCGTGGTCGCCAAGATCGCGAACGGTCAAGCCGTTGATCTGCCCGACCGTCTGGCCCGACGTGGCGATCATCACCTGTCCATCCAGGATCGATTCCTGCATGCGGTCTTCGACCCGCGCATTCCGCCGGCGTCGATTTTCAATCGCCTTAAGGACGATATCCATCGTCACCGTTTTTTGCCCCGCCTCGTGCGTAAGCTCCGCCGCTTCAGTCACAACATCTTCAACGATTTCGAAGCGCGCCGTAAGCTTTTCGCGATTGCCTGTCCATCGGGTCGCCATTCCAAGCAACCGCTGTACCGCCGCATCATCGCAATCGAAGCCACGGTGATCGTGCGCGATCCTGCGTATCAATGCGGCGTAGCTGGAAACATTTTCCGGCGTCGTATCCATATCGCCGTCGATATCCGCCTTGACTTTGAAATAAGTCTGATACTCCGGATCGATCGAGAAAAACGCATAATACCAGCGCGGCGCGCCGACGATGACGACCTTTACATCGAGTGGCACCGGTTTCGGCCGCGGCGCACCAGCAAGCGGTACAGCGCTGTTTCGCTGCATTTCCTCGATCCGGATCTCACCGTCTCGAAGCGAGCCTTTGAGAAATTCCCAGCTCACGGGATTGCGGGCGAGCGCATCAGCACGGAGAACCAGAATGCCGCCATTCGCCCGGTGTACGGCGCCGGCCCGCAGCATCGTGAAGTCCGTGTAAAGGCCGCCCTCCGCAGGCCGGTATTCCATGCGCCCGAAAAGGTTCTCATACGTTGGATTGGCTTCCAGCAGCACCCCGGGATTGGGGTCGTCGCTATGATCAACAAACAGGTTTACTGCGTAACGATCTTCCGGCGATTCACGCCGTGTCTCGGACTGCTCGCCGCTGCCAAACAGATGCACATTCTCCAGCACATCGTTCCGCATCTCGACAAGCCAGCGCACCACACCGCTATAGCCGGAGAATTCCTCGCGCACGGCGTCGAACTGGACATCCATCACACCGTCCGCTGTGTCGCGTGTGATTTCCATAACCCGGGCACCCAACGCATTCTGCTGCTGCACCGCGCGCCGATTGACGGCATTCAGTTTCTCGCCGATTTCGCGGGCCCGCTCCTGCAGCCGCGTCCGCTCCTCGGGCGCGAATTCATCCAGCGTTACCGGTTTGCCTTCCACGTTTATCGGCACCACCGTGGCACCCTGCGGCGACTGCATTACGTCCAGACCATTGGCCTGTGCTTCGGTGCGGATCGCCTCCATTTCCTCCGTCACAGATTGCTGCAGCTTCTCGCTTTCGGCCCGGACTTCGGATTGGTAGGTCTCACCGCCGAAGGCGCCGGACAGGGATTCGCGGACTTGGCGTACGAGAACGATCAAACGGTCACGGAAGCGGCGGCCGACACCTGCCGGTAACGGCAAGGGCCTCGGCCGGTGCGGCCTCCGGAAGTTGTTCAGATAGACCCAGTCATTCGGCGGCGGTTTGCTTTCAACAAACGACTCCAGGAAATTCATCGTCGACGTCATCCGGCCGCTTCGGTCTTCGCCAACGACGAAGATATTGAAACCAGGATCGGAAACATTGAGACCGAACTCAAGTGCGGTGCGCGCGCGGCGGTGACTCGACAACGTAAAAATATCGCCGCCCTCACCGGCCCCCGGCTCCATCGCAGGCAAGGATATATCGGCTGCAGCAAGTTGCTTCGCGGGCATACGCCGTTCCCTCCAGTATCCAGCCGCCGCTGGGCGGCCCATAATTCACTATGTAATGAGATACAGGGCGGACGCAAAGAATTGGTTAATAATCGGTGTATGCGCCGAACAGTTCGGTCCTAAAAGCGTAACGGCCGCACACTTCGCAGTGTGCGGCCGTTACTCCTTCGGATCGTTCCGAGAAGCGACGATCGAAATTCCTTAACCGAACAGCCCCAGGATGGCGGTCTCACTCTGCGCTGCAAGGCTGGTGGCGTTCAGCCCGATCTGTTGACGTGCCTGCAATGACAGCCGATTCGCAGCTTCCTCCGTCAAATCGGCATCGGTTAGCGAAGCTGCCCCTGCTTCGAGCGTATTCGTTAGATCTTCGGTGAAATCGAGACGTGTCTGAAGCGCGGACGAGCTTGAACCAAGCGTCGCCGTATTGGTCCGCACGGTCGACAGCGCCGCTTGTGTTTCCGCCAGCGCCGCATCGATATCCGCGTCCGTCGCAAAGGTCGTATTGTTGATGCCAAGTCCCGCGCTCGACGAGTCCGCGCCTTGAATGGTCAGACTGCTCGATCCATCCTCGTTCAGCGAAACATCCAGATCGTCCGGCGACCCCTGAATCAGGTTGGTGCCGCCGAAACTTGCATCCTGGGCGATACTGTCAATTTGCGACTGCAGCTCGTTAAACTGGTTGGCCAAGGCGGCGCGCTGGGTGGGATCGTTCGTGTTCCGGGCAGCAATCGCAATGCCTTCCGCCTGGCTCGCAAGCTCGCCAATCGCGTCCAGGCCATTCGTTGCCGCCTGAATGGAGCTGAGCGCCTGGTCGACGCCGTCCTTCGTCTGCGTTAAATCCTGCGCCCGATCGCTCAGCGCGCGAGACTGGAAAAATTCACTCGCGCCATCAAACGGGTCGCGGACCCGCAAGCCCGACGCCAAACGCTCATCCGTGCGCTGCGCCAATCCCGATGTCTGCTGCAAACTAAGAAGATTGGCGCGAACTGCCCCAGAAAGACCGACCTGATCTGCCATTCTCGATTACCCGGAACGCTATAAGCGAACCGCCCCTAATCATTAACAGGAGAGTGGTCGAACTATACCGAAATCTCATCAAATTGCAATACTAAACTATTGATACTTAAAGAGAATAGTTAATAAAGGCCGAGTTAATTAATCTCTAATTTTATTTAATTTTTCGACCCATTTTCATAATTTCTCAAGGTATTGGATTCATAGATTAAAGCACTCACCGCGATCCCGCGCGCCCTTTTTGTTAATCGTGAAAATCAGGGCGTCGCAACCTCAGGATGGTAGCGGCGCGCGTGAATTTCCCGCAGATTTAGATGGGAACCATCTTATTTTCTTGTCCACAATTCCGCTCTCTTCCCCAAAGACAACAGGATACCCATGAAAACGGATGCGGCCGATTGGCCATCGGATATCTTCTCGGTGCTTTGCGCTCGAGAAATCAAGCAAGTCTGCCATGTACCCGATGCGGGGCACGATCAATTGATCCGTCTCTGCTCTGCCCAAAACGACATGTCGGTCACGACCCTGACCACAGAAGAAGAAGGCGTCGGTATCCTGGCAGGCGCCTGGCTGGGCGGGCAACGGGGTGTCCTGCTGATGCAAAGCAGCGGTGTCGGCAACACGATCAACGCGCTGGCACTGCCTGCGGCCTGCCGCATGCCGTTCCTCACCATCGTCACCATGCGCGGCGAGTGGGGCGAAGGCAATCCATGGCAGGTGCCGATGGGGCAAGGCGCGCCGGGGGCGCTGGAAGCGATGGGCGTGATGCTGTTTCGCGTCGACCGTGCCGAAGATATCACCGACACCGTTAATGCCGCCGCCGGGCAGGCTTTCAACAATATGTGCTCGACGGCCGTTCTCATATCGCAGCGCCTGATCGGCGCGAAGGGGTTCGAATGAGCGCAGCGCCGTTACATCGCCGCGACGTGGTCCGGGATATTCTCGCACCACGCAAACCGGAATTGCTGGTCGTTGGCGGACTAGGATCCCCGTCCTGGGATATTACGGCGACGGCCGACAATCCACGAGATTTCTGCTTGATTGGCGCCATGGGGCTCGCCGTTCCGGTTGGGCTCGGCTTGGCAAATGCACAGCCCGACAATCGAATTCTCGTGATTACGGGTGATGGCGATATGCTGATGGGTATGGGCGCTCTTGCAACCGTCGCCAACGTTCACCCGCGCAATCTCATGATCGTCGTGCTGGATAATGAACGCTACGGCGAAACCGGCGGGCAACCGACCCACACCGCCGGTGTCACTGACCTCTCGGCGATCGCCACGGGTGCCGGCATCCCGACAGCAGCAACGATCCGCAGCCAGGATGAGCTAACGGTAATGATCCGCAATATCCATGAGGGCGACGGACCCGCATTCTATGTCGTCAAGATAGCCACGGAAATGCCAGGCACCGTCCTGCCTTCGCTGGACGGAGCATTCGCCAAGGACCGATTTCGGATGGCAGTACTGGGCAAGGCCTAGAAGCTTACCCGAATAGCACTTTTATTGAGGGATAAGGCGACTCCGCTTCCCTTGCACCGGACAGGGCTGCTCGCCTATGTTTCCGCCGGGCCCCATGCAGATCGGCATAGAAGCCGAATGCGGCCGGCGGGAGGAACTCTCAGCGCATGTTGATTTACACGATAAACCGGATTCTTCATCTCATTCCGGTACTCATTATCCTCTCGCTCGTGGTGTTTTCCTTTGTGCACCTCCTCCCAGGCGACATCATCGATACGCTGGTCGGGGACGAAGAAGCGGAGGATCCGGAACTCCGTAATATTTTGATGAAGGAATACGGGTTAGACAAGCCAGTCGTCGTTCAATATGTGATTTGGCTTGGTAAAGTGGTGCAAGGCGACTTCGGAAAGTCGCTGGTAACGCGCAGGCCCATCGCCGTCGAGCTGTTCGAGCTTATTCCTGCAACAGTTTATCTCGGGCTTGCAGGCATCGTTATATCGGTCTTAATCGCCGTGCCTTTAGGATCGATCGCCGCCGTTAAACGAAATACGCCAATCGATTACACCGCACAGGTATCGTCATTGGTCGGCATTTCGATTCCGGAATTCTGGTTCGCGATCATGTGCGTGTTGCTTTTCTCCCTGCACCTCGGATGGCTTCCATCGTCCGGCTATGTCAGTCCTTTCGAAGACTGGAAGCAGAGCTTGCTCTATTTGATATTACCGGCTGCGGCCATTGGCTTCCGTCAGGCGGCGTACACAACGCGGCTGACCCGTTCCAGCATGCTGGACGAAATGAACAAAGAATACGTGGATACCGCACGCTCGCTCGGGTTTTCCGAGAAGAAAGTTATCTACAAATATACATTGCGCAATGCCATGATCCCCACGATCACCATCAGCGGTCTGCAATTGGCCGATCTGCTCGGTGGTACGGTCGTTCTCGAAACTATTTTCTCATGGCCCGGCATTGGGCAGGCCATTTATTTGGCGATAATCGATCGAGACTACCCGCTTATCCAGGCAGGCATATTCGTATTGGGCGTTATCGTTGTGGTCGTGAATCTGTTGGTTGATTTGCTATATCGGGCATTAAATCCGCGCGTCAGCCTACATTAGGTTGGTATTTGTTATTTTATTCTCTCATTAGAAGACTACCGTTATCCAATAAATCTTGAATCATTCCCAGCCCGCTGTGTGTGACCCTGTATATGCATAAAGCGATACCCAATATCCCTATAAACCGAAAAAAAGTGTCGATTATGGTTGAGCAAACGGCAATTCTGTAAGAACATTCCCATGACCAATTCTAAACAGGCGTAGTGGAGAATCTCCAGCGTTCTCCGTAGCGTTAATAATACTAAGGTCGTACGGAGCACCGCGTGGACGCGGTTGGTTTTCACAGGCGCCAAGCGCCGTCATACGCCAAGGGAGGCTATGTAATGTCAAAAGACGAAACGACACACAATCCAGAGAGTAAGACGGGCCCGACTCGACGACAATTCTTGGGAACCGCAGGCGCCGTTGCCGGTGCTGCGGCAGTTGGCGTCTCTCCCAACAAGGCCGAAGCTGCCAAACGCGATCCCAAACGCGGCGGCACAGTTCGGTTCGCGACGCGCGCCGACTCTCGCGGCCTCGATCAGCACCGCAATTATTACTACTATGTTTCTCATCCCCTCGCCGCGACATCGATGGGGTTGATGGATCTGAATCTGAAGATGGAGCCGGTTCCTGGCATAGCCGTCGGCAGTGAAGTCTCCAAAGACAACAAAACCTACACCTTCAGCCTTCGCAAGGGCGCGACCTATCACGACGGCGCCGATGTCGATGCTGCATCCGTAAAGTGGAATTTCGAACGCATTCTCGACCCGAAAATTGGCCACCCGTTCGTCCGCGCGGCGATCAAGGACTTCGACAAAATGGAAGTCGTGGACAAATGGACCATTCGCTGCCATTTGAAGAACCCGAGCGCGGTTCTGATTCCGAACGTTACCTATTATCCGATGCAACTTATGTCGCCTGCCAGCGTCGCGAATGCTGACAACCATCCCATTGGCTGCGGTCCCTTCAAGTTCAAGTCTTGGAAAAAGTTTGATTCGACCGTAATGGAGCGCTTTGAAAACTGGTACGAAACCGATGCGCAAGGCAATGCGCTGCCTTACCTCGATGCGATCGTGGGTCGCCCGAAGAAGGAAGATCGCGTTCGGTTGACGGCACTCCGGACCGGCGAAGTCGATCTTATTGACAATATGTCCTATGCCGATGCCACGGGCTTCGAGAAAAAATACGGCGACAAGTACAACACTTGGGACGTCCCGCAGGTTGGTACCGGCTATATCGGCTTCAACATGAAAAATGGCCCGATGTCGCCCAAGAATCCGCACGGCAAACTGCTTCGCCAGGCGGCAGCACATGCGATCAACCATGAAGCGGTTCATCAGGCTATCTTCAACGGGCTGAGCTCATCGGCGCCGGCGTTCTATAGCAAGGTCAGCCCTTGGCACATGCCAGAGGTCAAGCGCCCGTATGAATTTGATCCGGACAAAGCGCGTTTCCTGATCAAGAAAGCGGGTGCCGTTGGCGAGGCGATTATCCTGACGTCGCGCGATGCCTACGCCTATATGCATCAAACCGGCGAAATCGTTCACGCGATGCTTTCCGAAGTCGGCCTTAAGGTGCAACACGAAATCCACCCGTATTCTGTCCTGAAGCAAAAATGGCAGAAGGGTGAATTCCACCTTGATTCAACGGCGAACAGCTACCGCCCGGATCCGGATGCCTGGTACGGCCGAAACGTCTATTCGAAGTCGGCAACGACCAAGCTGCGCACCGGCTACGTCAACGAAAAGGCGGACAAGCTTATCCTCGAAGCACAGCAGACCTTGGATAAAGCGAAACGCTTGGAGCTTTATCAAGCTGTCGAGCTTATGGTGAACGAAGAAGTACCGATGCTTTACACCCACTATATTCCATTGCTGGAAGCGGGTGTTAAGAGCCTCAAAGGCTATTCACCAGCGTTTGCAGGCCCTTACAGCACACAGGGTGCCGGCTTACGCGCCTCTTGGATGTCGTAAGAAGAGAGTGAAACAGCAAGACCGCGAGATGCTACCGACCTGGTGCGTCTCGCGGTCGCGTTGTTTGGTACCGTCTGAAGCACCCACGAAATTGCGGTAAAGACGGGACAACTGCTTATTCGGATACTTCCGAGGTTTTTTTGAATCATGTTGATTTACGCAATCAACCGAATTCTCCAAATGATTCCCGTGCTGTTCGTGCTGACGGTCGTCGTCTTCACATTCGTACAGCTCTTGCCTGGCGATGTGATCGATACGCTGATCGGGGATGAACAAGCCGAAGATCCCGAGCTTCGAAAGGCTCTGGAAGAGGAATATGGGCTCGACAAGCCGATCTACATGCAATACGGGATTTGGCTGGGTAAGGCGCTGCAGGGTGATTTCGGCAAATCTTTGATTACACGCCGTCCCATCTCCGTGGAGCTGTTCGAATCCATACCGGCGACGGTGTATCTCGGACTCGTCGGCATTGGATTATCGATAATTATTGCGGTGCCGTTGGGCTCAATTGCCGCGGTTAAACGAAATTCGGCAACGGACTACGCCGCACAGGTAACATCGCTCATCGGAATTTCGATACCTGAGTTCTGGTTCGCGATTATGGCGGTTCTTGTATTTTCCTTACATCTTGGATGGCTGCCTTCATCCGGTTATGTCAGTCCTTTCGAAGACCTTGGGCAAAGCCTGTATTATCTTATTTTGCCTGCCTTGGCTGTTGGTTTCCGGCAGGCGGCATATACGACGCGACTGACCCGTTCCAGTATGCTGGACGAAATGAATAAGGAATATGTCGATACGGCCCGGTCCTTAGGATTTTCAGAACCGAAAGTTATCTACAAATACACGTTGCGCAATGCGTTGATTCCCACGATTACCATTAGCGGACTTCAACTGGCAAATCTGCTTGGCGGCACAGTCGTGCTTGAAACCATTTTTGCCTGGCCCGGCATTGGCCAAGCGATCTATCTGGCGATCATCGATCACGACTATCCTCTGATTCAGGCTGGTATCCTGGTTCTCGGGATTATCGTCGTTTGCGTAAATCTGCTGGTCGACTTGTTGTATCGCGTCTTGAACCCACGCGTTGCGCTGAATTAAGAGGAGCGGTCCCATGGCAAGTACAGATCTACAAAACGGACGCCGCTCGATTGAAGAGGCGATCAAGCCGCCGACACTAGCGGAGCGCATGGCGCGCTACCGCCTTATCATGCAAGACGCGCTCGGCGAACTTTATAAGAGTAAAACCGCCCTTATCGGCGCGTTGATGCTCGTGTCGCTGCTGATCGTCCTGCTGCTGACCCCCATCATTGCCAAATACGACCCGGTCAAGCAGGACTATACGGCTTTCCGGCAGGACGCCAGCGCGGAACATTATTTTGGTACCGACCGATATGGCCGGGATATCTACTCACGCGTGTTATGGGGCGGGCGGCGCCTGGTATCGATCGCAATCTTCGCCGTCATCTTTGGCTTGGCGATCGGCATTCCCTATGGCGTGCTGTCCGGCTATTACGGAGGGTGGGTCGATTCCATAGGAATGCGCGCCGTGGATGGATTATTGGCTTTTCCCGGAATCCTCCTCTATTTGCTCATTGTAACCCTTGCTCGAGAGTGGCATCTTGAGGGATTTTGGAACGACCTCATATTAATTTTCGCACTCGGATTCGCTTTTTTTCCCGAAGCGGCACGTCTCGTTCGCAGCTCGGTTCTAATCGAAAAGCAGAAGGAATATGTGGAAGCGTCGCATACGATCGGCGAAAGCAACCTTTATATCGCGATGCGGCAAATTCTGCCAAATTGCCTGTCGCCACTGATTGTGAATGCGACTGTCAGACTGGGCTTCGTCATTCTTATTATCGCTGCCCTGTCGTTCCTTGGCCTTGGCACACCGCCACCGACGCCAGACTGGGGCGCTGACCTCAGTGCGGCACGGGAGCACATGGAGTCCAACCCGATGATTGCGGTATATCCCGGACTCGCCATTTGTTACACGGTGCTGGCGTTCAATCTGTTCGGCGATGGATTGCGTGACATCATCGACCCACGGATGGCCGAACGATAAGCAAAAAATAACGGGAACGGCTGTAATCGGCCGTTCCCGCTTATGATCGATAATTCCGGGCCGCCTTTTACGAAGCGGCCCTTTTTTTCGTTGATCTAAACCTTATGGCAGGCGACGTAGCGGCCGTCTCCGGTGTCGCGCAGCTCCGGCGATACTTCCGCACAATAATCATCCGCGAGCGGACAACGGGCGCAAAGCCGGCAACCGGGCGGCGGGTCGATCGGCGTCGCAACTTCGCCCTTGAGAACCAGGTGCGGCGGCGGCTTATCCGGGTCAGCCTCGGGCACCGCTTCGAGCAAAGCCTTGGTATAGGGATGCTGAGGCCTTTCGAAGATGTCCTCGACACCGCCCGCTTCGACGATTTTTCCGACATACATAACCGCAACCCGGTCGCTGATATGACGGATGACGCTCAAATCATGCGCAATAAACAGATATGTTAGAGAGAACTTTTCCTGTAGATCCCGAAACAGGTTCAAGATCTGCGCCTGAATCGAGACATCAAGCGCGGAAACGGGCTCATCACCGATGATCAATTCCGGGCTCACCGCGAGCGCACGCGCGATGGCGATGCGTTGACGCTGCCCTCCACTGAACTCATGCGGATAGCGGTCCGCATGCTCCTCGGCCAATCCGACGAGCCCTAAAAGTTCCAACACTCTGTGCCGTTTCTCGGACCAGGTCGTTGCCAGATTGTGGACCTCCAGCGGTCGGCTCAGGATTTGCATGATCGTCTTACGCGGGTTCAGCGAACTGTACGGATCCTGGAACACCAGCTGGACCTTCTTGCGGACGTCCTGCATTTGCGACCGGTTGAAGTCGAGAATGTTCTCTCCCTCCAACATGACATTGCCGGCACTCGGCTCAACCAAACGGGTGATCAACCGCGCTGTCGTCGATTTGCCGCAGCCGCTTTCCCCCACCAAACCCAGGGTCTCCCCGCGCTTGATAAAGAAATCGATGCCGTCAACGGCTTTCAGGGTTCGCGTTTTCCCCGCAATCCGGGAAACCGTATCGTTATCCAGCATGAAGTGCTTGGTAAGGCCCTGAACTTCGAGAATGTTTTCGGTCATCTGTCGTTTTCCTAAATATCTGAATTAGTTATGCAGATGACACGCCGCGAAATGGCCAGGCGCAACCTCTTTCAGTTGCGGTATCTCCTTGCGACACACATCCATCGCGTGATCGCAACGCGGATGGAATTTGCACCCTGTTGGCGGGCTCATCATGTTGCAAACCAGCCCCTTGATGGGCGTCAGATACTTTGATTGCTGATCGAGCCGTGGGATCGAGTTCAGCAAACCTTGCGTATAAGGGTGTTGCGGATTCTTGAAGAGCTCTCGTTTGTCCCCAAGCTCCACGATATGCGACGCATACATGACGCCGATGGTGTCACAGGCATGCGCCACAACGCCAAGATTGTGGGTGATAAAGATGAGCGACATGCCAAACCGATCGATCATCTGCGTGATGAGATCGAGGATGACCGCCTGAATTGTCACGTCGAGTGCCGTTGTCGGCTCATCGGCGATCAGGAATGTCGGATCGCAGCTCAGCGCCATCGCCAGCATAACGCGTTGCCGCATGCCACCGCTGAACTCATGCACATAGCTGTCCAGGCGCGAAGCGGGAGAGGGAATACCGACGAGTTGCAGCAGCTCGACAACGCGCTCGTTTGCCTCCTGCTTCGTCATCCCCAAATTCGTTCGCAAGGCGTCGCCGATCTGGTCACCAACGGTGAAAACCGGGTTCAGGGCGCTCATCGGTTCCTGGAAAACCATGGCGACTTTCTTGCCACGCATCTCCCGCATTTCCTGATCCGACTTGTCGTAGACGCTATCGCCCTCGAAGAGCACTTTGCCGCGGACGATTTCGCCCGGGGGTGTTGGGACCAACCGCATGATCGACCGCGCCGTGACCGTTTTGCCGGAACCGGACTCGCCGACCAGCCCAAACGTTTCCCCGCGCTTAACTTTGAATGAAACACCATTGACGGCGGTAAGTTCGCCGCGCTTCAGCTTAAATCGAATTGTCAGGTCATCGAGTTCAAGAACTGTTTCCGCCATATCCCGTGTCGCTCTCTGTTCCAATGTCCGCCTTGTCACTCCCTATCCCACAATACCGCAGCATGGGAGCCCGACGATTTATTATGCGTAGCTTAACAACCGCGCCCCCTAATCAAAAGGCACAAATGCTGTGACTTAGACATGTTTCGCCTTGACGATCAGTGCATCGACGATCGTCACCCCTTCTCCTTCCGGATGTACCAGCACCGGGTTGAGATCGATCTCCGCAATCTCGTCGCGCCAGTCGTCGGCGATGCGGGAAACGGTGACCATAAGCGCGACCAGCGCGTCGATATCGGCTGGCGGCTGTCCACGTACGCCATGCAGCAACGCCACGCCCTGCAAGCGGTCCAACATAGCTCTCGCCTCTTCCGGACGCACTGGTGCCGGCGCGAAAACGACATCGCGCATCACTTCCACATAGACGCCGCCCAGCCCCACCATCAGCATCGGTCCGAACGCATCGTCCCGGTTGATGCCAAGAATGATTTCACGACCCGGCGGCGCCATCGGCTGCACCAGGACACCCTGGATATCCGCATTCGGATTGTAGTTGCGTGCGCTGGCGGACACGTCGTCGAACGCCGCGCGAACCGCGCCACCACCTTCGAGTCCAAGCGCGACAGCGCCGGCCTCGGTCTTATGGATGATGTCGGGCGATTGCACTTTCAGCGCAACCGATCCCTCGATAGAAGCAGCGCCCTCGACAGCCTCAGTAGCGTCTGTTGCCAAGACTTCACGCGGCGTCAAAATACCATATGCCGTCAACACCTGCTTCGCCTCGTATTCCGTCAGCGTGGGTCCGGACTTCGAAAGCTGGTCGGCCACGCCGGACGGGATCTCCGGTTTGGTGTTGATCTCAGGAATCTTGAGGAAAGTCTCCCGGAACGCACAGTAATCGGCCATACACGCGACCACGTGCGCGGTGTTCCGCATGTTGGTGAAGACCGGGTATCCGGCACGGCCAAACACCGCAAACCCTTCCGGTTTCGGCATCGTATAGGAATTGAATACGATCGGCTTTTCGGTTTCCCGCGCGACCCTGGTCATGTCTTCCAGATCTGCCTCGTAACGCGAGGCGTTGCGCGCCGATGTGATCGCGATGATCGCATCCACCTCATCGGAGTCCGCCGTCATCTTCGCCAGATTCGCATAACCGACATCGCGGATCGCACCCGCCGTCCCGTCAACCGGGTTCTGCGAGGTCGCATAGCTCGGCAAGTGCGCGTCGATCTGCGCGCGTGTTTCCGCATCGAGCGGCGGCACCGACAAGCCCGCCGCAACCGCCGTGTCCGCCATCCAGCCGCCAGCGCCGCCGGATCCCGTAATAATTCCGACGCGCTTGCCCTTCGGCAACCGGTCGCCCCAAAAGGAAAAGCCGGCGGCGATGTCGACGATTTCCTCGATATCGCGCCCTTCGATCACGCTGTAACGCTCGAACATCGCGTTATACGCGGAATAGGACCCCGCCAAGGCGGCGGTGTGCGAGGCGGCGGCGCGCTGCCCAGCCTGAGAATGGCCAATCTTGGTGACAATGATGGGCTTGCCGGCGCGCAGCGCTTTTTCCGCGACCCTCGTATAGATTTCCGGTGTTTTTATGTCTTCGACAAACATCACGATAATTTCTGTGCCACCATCGTCCAGCATGTAATCGACGAGTTGAAAGCCTTCGAGACAGGCTTCATTGCCCGTTGTGACGACGTAGCTGAACGGAAGCTGTTTGGGGCGACCTCGGTCGTAGAAGGCGAACCCCATCCCGCCGCTCTGTGCGATGACACCGATCTGGCCATCAGTGCGACAGTCCGGCAACAGCGGCGTATCCGGGTCGTCGACGGCCGGACTGAAGGTAGGGCAGAAATCTGCCGCCATATTGGCGAAGCCTTCCGAGTTTGGGCCGCAGACAGCCATGTCGTATTTTTCCGCGATGTCGCGGATGCGCTGCTGCATATCGCCACCCGCCCCGCCGGTGTCTTCGGCGAATCCGGAGGTAAGAATCTGCGCCGCGCGAACGCCTTTCGAACCGCATTCTTCCAGGGTATCGGGGACGTATTCCGCCGGAATGATGAGTACTGCCAGATCGACCGTCTCCGGCAGTTCCGAAACGGCCTTGTATGCCTTCAGGCCCAGCACTTCATCATGACTGCGGCTGACCGGATAGACCGTCCCTTTATAAGGATGACTTCCCATCACATGCATGATCCGTCCGCGCAGAATATGCTCATCCGGAGAAGCGCCGACGACCGCAACAGTCGCCGGCGAAAGAAGCGCGCCGATATCAGGCATCGTTGTTCCGTTCCAATTCGTTGTATTGGTTTAGATCGCCTTATCGCAGCCCGAGGCCGCGGGCGATAATGCCGCGCAACACTTCCGTCGTACCGCCCTGGATCGTCAGTTTGGGCGCAATCATCGTAGCAAACCGCAACAGCTCATCGAAATCAGCGCGGTTGCCCGCATCCTCATCGACGAAGGCCGCGAGTTCCCTGGCCCGGAGCGGCAGCTTTTGTTCCCACTGTGTGCCCATATCCTTGACGATGGAGCCTTCAAGTGTCGGCTCTTTCCCTGCCTGTAACATGCCGTTCACAGAGACCGACATCCGCCGCAAGGTGTGGAGTTGCGCGACCAATCGGCCAATACCTTCCGCACCACGCTTGTCCGGCTTTTCGCCAAGCGACCGGACGAGTTCGGTGAGGATGTAGATGGTCTCGAGAAACCGTTCCGGTCCGCTACGCTCATACGCCAGTTCGCTGGTCGCTTGTTTCCACGCGGAATCGATCTCGCCCAGCACATGGTCGTCCGGCACGAAAGCGTCTTCGAAAACAACCTCGTTAAATTCATGAACGCCGGTCATGTGATTGATGGGGTTTACCGTAATACCCGGCGTATTCTTCATATCAACGAGGAACGACGTTAGGCCGTGCCGCCGGTTTTCCTCCGTCGAGGCCGAGGTGCGGAACAGGCCGATCATGTAGTCGGCCACATGCGCGCTACTGGTCCAGACCTTGGCGCCGTTGATGAGGTAGCCGCCATCGGTCTTTGTGGCCCGCGTACTCGCCGCAAACAGGTCGGAGCCGGACCCTGGCTCGCTCATCCCGATGCAGAAACTGCATTCGCCGCGCGTGATCCGCGGCAGGATATCCATCTTGATGTCTTCGGGCGCATATTTGATCAGGACCGGCCCGCTCTGCCGGTCGGCGGTGAAATGTACGCGGGTTGGCGCACTGACCGCGCGGAATTCCTCGGTCACCACGTAACGTTCGAGGAAACTGCGTTCCTGACCGCCATATTTCTTCGGCCAGGTCAGGCCGATCCAGCCCTTCTCACCAACGCGGCGGCTGAATTCCGGATTGAACCCGTCTCGATAGGGCGCGGTAATCGGATCGAACGTACCGGCGGCGATTTCTTCTTTGAGAAACTCTCGGACCTCGACGCGGAGCGCTTCGCATTCCGGCGGCAATCTGATGGGGTCGAACTGTATTGCACTGGACATTGCTTGCTCCCGCTACTGTGTCGCGACCATGGGCCACAATTCGTCGGCGCCGCGCGCCGCCACCATCTCGCCGAGCCGAACGGCCCAAACGCTTTCGCTGCCGAAGTCATCGCGCCAGGACCATAACCGTGTCGTGAAACGATGCAGGATATGCTCGGCCGTAAACCCGATCGCCCCATGCGCCTGGTGCGCAATCGCCGCCCCCTCGCCGGCTGCTTCACCGACACGGATCTTGGCCGACGCGACCTCGAGAAAGACCTGATCGTCGAACCGCTCGGCACGGCCGATGGTATCTGCAAGCGATCCCGCCGCCGCGATTGCAGCGGCAGCCTCGCCGCCCAGGCGGGCGAGATTGTGCTGCACCGCCTGGAATTTTCCGATGGGACGCTCGAATGCGACCCGCTCTTTCGAATATTCGACCGAAATATCGAGGATCGCCTGCAAGGCCCCGGCCATCTGCGCGGCACGCACCGCGGCCCCCATCTGCATCAGCGCATCTTCGTCCAGCCCATCGACCGGTTCCGATATCGCCTGGGGCACAACGCCATCAAAACCGACACTGTTCCGCGGATCACCCGCCAGGCTGCTTCCTTCCGAAACCGCGCAGGCGGCGCGGTCGACAAGAGCGACCACGGGGGTGCCACCGCGACGCGCGATCACCGCGATCTTTTCCGCCTCGCCCGCGAAGGGAATGTCCCGCGCCTTTCCCACCAACGCCCCATCGTTGCCAAGCGTCAGTTGCTCGCCACGACGCGCCGGGGCAATCGTCATCGCACCGGGCGGCACGACAATGCCCGCGCGGGACAATAGCCAGCCGGCGAGAAGCGTTTCCGCCAGCGGCACAGGCACCGCAAACTCGCCGGAAACCCGCAGCACGTCGAAACCGTCGACGATCGTCGCGCCGGCACCGCCCAGATCATCCGGCGTCCAGGCTTGGGTCAAACCGGATTCCTCCAGCGCTTCCCAAAGCGGCGTCTTCCAGCTGGCGTCCGCGGCATTCGTGACCGTCTGCGGGTCGCAGAGGTCCTGAAAAATCCGCGTTGTCGCATCGATGATGATGTTGTCGTCGCTCATTGGACCTAATTTCTCCTAATGCGGCCGGTCGCCGACGATTGTCGCGCGGTGCATACGGCGGCGTTCACCATGATAGTCGTTTATCGCGAAATGCTGGACGCAGCGATTATCCCAAATCGCGAGCGTTCCGATTTCCCATTTAAAGCGGCAGGTAAATTCGGGACGGACCGCGTGATTGCATAGATATTCGATCAGCGGCTTGCTTTCCTCTTCGGTCATGCCCTTGAAACAGACCGTATGCGCACTGTTGACGTACAACGCCTTGCGGCCCGTTTCCGGATGCGTACGGATTACCGGATGCTCCGCCGTGATCGTCTCGGCCTTGTCCATATTCAAAGGCGTCATCGTACTTGTTTTACCAATGCCCTTGGCCCTGCCGCCCGAGCGACGCAATGCCGCGCTGCTAACGCCGGTCAACGGTGCGAGCATGTGTTTCATACCATCCGAAAGCGTGTCATAGGCATCGTACATATTCGCGTACATCGTATCGCCACCGGCCGCCGGCACTTCCAGCGCGTAAAGCGCGGTACCCAGCGGCGGATTATCCAGATAGGTCGTGTCGGAATGCCAGACGCCGCCGAAGTTTATCGTCTCGTCCGGCTCCTTGACGATCTCGATGATCTCGGGGGCGTCTTCCAGTCCCTTTACGAACGGGTATTCGTTCAGCGGCCCGAAGCGCCGCGCAAACGCAGCCTGTTGCGGCGGTGTCAGATTTTGGTCGCGAATGAACAGAACCTGATGGTCAAGGAAGGCTTCATGGATCTCGTCATAGGTCTGATTGGTCAAATCCCGCGACAGATCCACGCCGAAGATTTCCGCGCCAAGCGAGCCGGCAACCCGCCGCACATCGATGGTTTGCTCCGCCATATCATTCCTCCCGGGTGCCCGTATAGGACCGCGAAAATGATTTCACCGCGCTTGTTGTTAGACAATTTGCTGTTGGGCGCGGCGCGCGATTTCAGGAAAACTCAAAATGCACGCTCACCGCTTAATGCGCCAGAAGACGAGCCCATCGGCGGTTTCCACCATCTTTCAAAATCAAAGAAACCTTTTCAACTTCAATAAAATCAAGCTAGACTTGAGAAAAATTCAAATCGAGAAAAGAATGCGCCGGCGGTTTCCTCTTTTGAATGCCTTGCGCGCCTTTGAGGCAGCGAGCCGGCACGGCAGTTTGTCCGGCGCCGCAACGGAACTGTCCGTGACAACGGGCGCCGTCAGCCGGCAGATATCGCGTCTTGAATCGTATCTTGACGATACCCTGTTTTTTCGCAATCCGCGCGGTGTCGAACTGACAGCAAAGGGGCTGACATACGCGAACGCGCTAACGGAAGCATTCGACCGGATCGACGCTGCGACGGAGGATTTTCGTGGCCATACCGAGCCTTCAAGCCTCTCCGTTTTTTCGTTCACCACACTGGCCATAGAGTGGCTGCTGCCGAACCTGGATTCGTTCCGCGCCCTGCACCCCAGCATCGACCTCAAGCTCGTCGCATCCAGCGAACCCGTAGGACTCTATGACGGCCAAGTCGATGTGGGGCTGTGGATCGGTCCCGAACATTGGCCCGGCATTCATTTTGATGAGCTGTTTTACGCCGATCACTTTCCAGTTTGCAGCCCTGCACTGCTGGAAAACGGTCCTCCGCTACGCAACGCGAGCGACTTGCGCCACCACACCCTACTCTACTCGACGGCACGCATTCCCAACTGGCCCGATTGGTTGAACGCCGCCGGTGCCGGCGATCTGGTTGTTTCGCGTGAGATGCGCTTCGAGAACTCATCCAATGCATATCGGGCCGCACGCGACGGCCTCGGGATCGCATTGGGACAACGTCTTTTCGTCGCGGAGGATATCGCGGCCGGGCGATTGGTCGTACCCTTGCCGCTCAGCATCCGTTCGCAGCAGAGCTATTGCATTGTTTGTCTCGAAGCGCGGCGCACCGATTGGAAAATAGAAGCGTTCCGTAACTGGATCGCGTCACGCGTCGCGGAAACGGAAGCGCTTTCGCAATCCGTACTCCCGGCCGACATGAAGGTTATCAACATCGCCGGCGACGCCCTTCCTTCCGATCTTTCACGTAAATAGGTACATTTGGAGCAACGATAGGCGGCAAGAAGCTGAATTGACTATTGTTCAAAGCGGGTTTGATTATTCCATAGCTGTACAAATACCGCGCGCATGCCGATTATCGAATACAACGCTGCGGACAGGCGCCCGCCCCGCGAAATCGAGGCTTGATCATGGATTTCTCAGACACTCCCGAAGAGGCTGAATACCGGGCCGGTGTGCGCACTTGGTTGAGCGAGAACGCCGAACCAAAGCAACCCGGCAAAACCTTCAAGGTGAAATACGGCTCGGACGATCTGGTGCCCCTGGCGAAGGATTGGCAGACTAAAAAATACGCCGCCGGCTATGCGGGAATTACCATGCCGAGGGAGTATGGCGGCCAGGGCGGCAGCCAGATTCAACAGATCATCTACAACCAGGAAGAAAGCAATTTCATCGCGCCGCGCGGGGTCTACGAGATCGGACTCGGTATGTGCATTCCGACGATGCTGACCTACGCGACGGAGGAGCAGAAGTCCCGCTATGCTTTCCCCGCACTGGAAGGTAAGGAAGTCTGGTGCCAGCTATTCTCTGAACCCTCCGCCGGATCGGACCTTGCGGGATTGCGGACGCGATGCGTGCGCGACGGCAACGACTGGGTGATCAACGGGCAGAAAATTTGGACGTCTGGCGCACACTTTTCCGATTACGGAGTCATTGTCGTGCGCAGCGATCCGAACGCCCCGAAGCACAAAGGGCTGACCTACTTCTTCCTCGACATGAAGTCACCTGGCATAGAGGTGCGCCGCATCAAACAGGTTTCCGGCGTCTCGAACTTCAACGAAGTCTTCTTCACCGATGTGCGGATCCCGGATTCGCAACGGCTTGGCGATGTCGGCAATGGCTGGCGGGTCTCGATCACAACGCTAATGAACGAGCGGCTCGCGGTCGGTGAGCGGCCGGCGCCGGATTTCGACGAAATATTCTCACTGGCGCGGAACCTCGACCTCGAGGATGGCCCTGCTATCGCCAATTCAGCAGTGCGGGAGAAACTCGCGGATTGGTATATCCAGATGCAGGGACTCAAGCTGACGCGTCTGCGCACCGTGACCGCGCTGTCGCGCGGCGCCGAACCGGGCCCGGAAGCCTCGATCACCAAAGTTGTCGCTGGGATGAAACATCAGGAGATCGCAAATTTCGGCATGGAACTGATGGACATGGCTGGCATCATGCTCGACGACGAGACGATGCCGATGCGCGCTCTGTTCCAGGAAGCACTACTGTCCTCGCCAAGCGGCCGCATCGCCGGCGGCACGGACGAAATCCTGCGCAACATCATCGCCGAGCGCGTGCTTGGGCTACCGCCCGATATCCGCGTCGATAAGGACGTTTCGTTCAACGACCTGCCGCAGGGCACAAGCTAAAAAACGACAGCCGCGGATATTGACAGGGAGGAAACTGCGATGGCGATCGACTACGACCACATCATGTCGCTGAAAATGGAAGGCCAGGAATTCCAATATGGTGACCGGGAAACCATGCTGTACGCGCTGGGCGTCGGCATGGCGCGCGACCCACTGGACGAAACGGAATTGGCCTATACCTTCGAACGCGAGACGCTGAAAACGGTCCCAACGATGGCAGCCGTTCTGACACGCATGCCGTTGCTGAAGGATTGCGGCTACGATTATTCAAAGGTCTTGCACGGTGAGATGAAACTTACCCTGCATCGGCCGCTGCCGCCGGAAGGCGAAATCGTCGCCGATGCGCGAGTCGTCGAAGCGTATGACAAGGGTGCCGGCAAAGGCGCACTTATCATTTCTGAAACACTTGCGCGGTCGAAAGCAGACGGCGCGCCAATGTTCACCGCGACCAGTGCCACCTTTGCGCGCGGCGACGGCGGTTTCGGTGGCGCAACCGGACCGAGCCCCACGCCGCACGTGACGCCGGACCGTGATCCGGACACTTCCTGCGCACTCGAAACACGCCCCGATCAGGCACTGCTCTATCGCCTGAACGGCGACCGCAACCCGCTGCATGCCGATCCGGTACTGGCCAAGAGCGTTGGTTTTCCGGTGCCCATCCTGCACGGGCTCTGCACCTATGGGACGGCTGGCCTCGCCATTCTGAAAACGATCTGCGACTACGACCATACCATGATCACCGGGCTCGACGTGCGCTTCTCCGCACCGGTCTATCCGGGCGAAACGATCATCACGGACATGTGGCGCGACGGCAACATCGTCTCGTTCCAATGCCGCCTGGCAGAGCGGGATGTGGTCGTGATCCGCAACGGTAAATGCACACTGGCGGGCTAGTACCGCCGGCAACGAAATCAGGGAGAGAACAATGAGCAAACTCGAAGGCAAGGTTGCCCTCGTATCCGGATCGGGCCGCGGTATCGGCCGCTGTGTTGCGGAGAAACTGGCCAGCGAAGGCGCGCGGATCGTCGTCAACGATCTTGACGAAGCGCCGGCCATGGAAACGGTCGAGGCATTGAAAGCCAGCGGCGCCGAAGCCGTTGCCTGCATCGGCAGCGTCGTCGAGGACGGTTTCGCCGAACGCTTCATCGGCACAGCGATCGACAATTGGGGCACACCGGACATCATTGTCAATAACGCCGGGTACACCTGGGACAGCGTCATCCAGAAGATGACCGACGAACAGTTTCAAGCCATCATGGACGTTCACGTGACCGCACCCTTCCGCATTCTGCGGGCAGCCGCTGAACCGATCCGGATCGCCGCCAAGAAGGAAGCACGCGAAGGTCAGGAAATCTTTCGCAAGGTCGTCAATATCTCGTCGACATCGGGTTATTTTGGTAATGCGGGCCAAGCCAACTACTCCGCCGCCAAGGCTGCGATTGTCGGCATGACCAAGGCACTGTCGCGCGAATGGGGCCGCTACAAGGTCAATGTGAACGCGGTCGGGTTCGGGTTGGTCCATACCCGCCTCACCCAGGCACTCGATGGCGAAGGCGCCAGCATCGATATTGAGGGCCGCAACATCGCCGTCGGCATTCAGCGCGCGCGGTTGGAAGCGGCCGGCACGAACATGTCGCTGGGCCGCGGCGGGTATCCGGAGGAGGCGGCCGGGGCGATCTATCTGATGTGCACACCGGAATCGAATTACATCACCGGCCAATTGCTGATGTGCGATGGCGGCCGCTGAGCTAGCGTTCAGCGGTTAAGGCGGATGGCATCGACGATTATCCTGGGAGACCGCACGGTGTCCGGCACGGCGCTGGACGACCGAGTAGCGCGGGCGGCAACCGGCCTCATGGCGCGTGGCGTTGGGCCCGGCGACGCAGTCGCGTGGCTGCTGCGCAACGACATCCCGATCTTCGAGGTCACCGCCGCGACGCAACTCATCGGCGCCTATGTCGTGCCGATCAACTGGCATTTCTCTAGCGAGGAAGTCGGATACATCCTGCGTGACAGCGGCGCCAAGGTACTGGTTGTCCATAGCGACCTGCTGGCGCGGATTGCAGACGACATTCCGGATGATGTGCTCACGCTGGTGGTGCCAACACCGGAACCCATCGCCAGCGCCTACGGCGCCGATCCAGCTCTACACGTTGCGCCCAGCGGCACAACGGTCTGGTCGGATTGGCTGGAACAATTCGAACCGCGACAGGCACCCGCAGCGGCCGCGCCAATGCGCATGATGTATACCTCCGGCACGACCGGGCGGCCGAAAGGCGTCAAGCGCGAGGCGCCGACCGAAGAGCAGATCAAGAACGTGCAGGCGCGGGCGCGAACCGTGATGGGTCACCATGAGGGCATGCGCACCGTTGTGTGCGGCCCCGCCTATCACGCCGCCCCTTACAGCTATGCAAACCTCGCGGTCGCCTTCGGCGCGACTATCGTGCTGCAGCCCCGCTTCGACGCCGAAGAACTCCTCGTACTGATCGAACGGCACAAGATCACCGGTATGTTCATGGCGCCAATCATGTTCGTCCGCCTGTTGAAACTGCCGGAGGAGGTCCGCAAGCGCTACGACCTGTCGAGCCTCCAGCATATAATCATCGCCGGCGCGACCTGCCCACCGAACATCAAGCGGGAGATGATCGACTGGTGGGGGCCGATCATCCACGAATTCTACGGCAGCACCGAAAGCGGCATGATCACCCATTGTGACAGCGAGCAATCCCTGACGCACCCGGGCACTGCCGGCCGACCCGTAGAATCAGCGACCGTCCGCATCTATCGGGAAGACGGCACCGAGGCCGCCATTGGCGAAGCCGGCGAAGTTTACATGTGGTCTACCGATAATCCGGATTTCACCTATCATAACGATCCGGAAAAGCGGCGCGCCATCGGCCGCGACGGCATGATCACAAACGGCGATGTCGGCTATTTCGACGAAGACGGATTTCTGTATATCTGCGACCGCGTTCGGGACATGGTGATATCCGGCGGCGTCAATATCTACCCCGCGGAAATTGAGTCCGCGATCATCGGCATCCCCGGCGTCAAAGACTGTGCGGTATTCGGCATTCCCGATGACGAGTATGGCGAGGCCGTCGCCGCCCTGGTCGAACCGCTGGACAATGCTACGCTCACGGAAGTCGATCTCCGTGCGCATTTGTCGAAGCATCTCGCCAAATACAAGGTCCCGCGCCTGATCGAGTTCCGGACAGATCTCCCGCGCGAAGACACGGGAAAGATCTTCAAGCGCAAACTACGCGAGCCCTACTGGGCCGCGGCAGGACGGTCGATCTAAACCGGCGACAATGCGAACGGAATGCGATGATGGAGGCTACCCATGGATTTCGAATCCCTACTCAGTGACTTCACAGCAGCCATTGAAAGCGGCGATGGACAAGGGCTTGCCGCGTTGTTTTGCGAGGACGGCGTCTACCACGACGGCTTCTACGGCCCTTCCCGGGGCCGCGACGCTATTACGCACATGCTCGAAGCGCATTTCCATGGCCACGCGAAAGATTTTCGCTGGCAAATGAAGGATCTGGTCTGCGACGGAACGCTCGGATACGCCCGCTACGTCTTCAGTTACACCTCGACGATGCCGGATTCGGAGGGCAAGCGGGTCGTCTTCGAAGGCATGTCCCGATTCGAACTGGAAGACGGCAAGATTCGCGACTATTCGGAGAATTTCGACACGGGCGTCGCGATGGCGCAGCTCGGATTCGACGGCAGCAACCTCGCGAGAATTCTCGGTAAGTCCGCCGAACGAATGCAGAAACGCAACAGTGGCAGCCCGCACCTTCCGTCATAGATTTCGGGGATCTATGCGGCCGGTTTGAGCAAGTCCCGGGACACGCCGAACGTCCGGGGGAACATGCGCCGTCCCCGTTCCGTAACCACCAAGGCCCGCGCGATCTCGGCAGACGCGACCCAACCGTCGTCGGTAAAATGATCGAGCATGGCCGACGCCAGCACGCCGGCGAGGTGCGGCTTGCGCTCCGTACAATCGATGCAGGGCCGCAGAAAGGATCGCCGGCGTTTTCTGAGCGCGGCAATATCAAGGCCCATCTTGCCGAAGAAGACATCGCCCTTTTCCGTCAAACGGCACTCGATACCTGACGACGCGATGAGATCCAGCGCCTCGACGCGCTCGGCCACCGCGACACCAAGACGTCCGGCCAAATGGTCATAGCACCGTCTTGCGTGCAAGAACGGCCCCGTTTTTCGTTTCAGGTGCGACGGCATACCGGGTGTCGGGGCGATCCGCACCAGCGCCTCGATCGCCGCCGCCACATCTGACCCGTTGATCCGGTAGTAGGCGTGTCGGCCCTGGCAATGGCACAGCAGTAGCTGCGCTTCGACCATCTTCTTGAGGTGAAAGGATGCAGTCTGCGGCGTAACCCGGGCGCGGAAGGCAAGTTCCTTCGACGTATAGGCCCGGCCATCCATGAGCGACATCACCATCACCTCACGCGTCTGGTCCGCCAACATCGCGGCGGGAAAGGAAATTCGAGCGTCGAGATTGGCCACGAGACGGGCTCCCCTATCACCCTTACGGAAGTCACCCACAGTACCGCATTGTCCTGGTGGACGACACAACGCTCCTTTCGACGCGCATCGAAGCGTTGCCGTTGGACGTCTCGCAGCGACGCGCCGATAGTCCGCCGTATGACATTCGAGCAATGGTCACTTTTTCTGATGGTCTGGATCGCAGCGTCGCTACCGCTCGGCCCCAACGCGCTCAACTGCATCGCCCTTTCAGCCGATGCGGGGTTGCGGCGATCCCTGTGGGCGGTCGTCGGCATTCTGATCGCATCCCTGTGCCATATGGCTGCGACGATATTCGGCGTCGCCGCGATCCTCGCCGCGAACGCGATGCTGTTTCAAATCCTGAAGATCTGCGGTGGCGGCTATCTGATCTGGATGGGCATTGCCCTGTGGCGAAAAGGCGGCACAATCGAAATCATCGGCAATTCCGGGTTTCCGTCTCGGTTGGCAACCATGCGCCGCGCTTTCCTGATCTCCCTGAGCAACCCGAAGGCCGTTTTCTCTTACATGGCCATATTTTCGCAGTTCATTTCGCCCACTGTCCCGCTTGCCGAGCAAATGCTCGTCCTCGCTCCGACTTCATTCGCCGTGACGATCATGATCTATGGCGGCTACTGCGCCGCAGGCATTGGGATTAGCCGCCTGCTAGGCACCGTACGCCGACGCCTAGCCTTCAATCGAGCGGTAGGTACGATTTACATAGTTGCCGGTGCCGGCCTCGCGATAACGGACGGTCCCCGGCGCAGTTAGCCGCGGCGATCCGCCGTTGCGGATTCGTCGACCGTGCCGTCCGCGGCCAAGATCACACCGTAATCGGCCGCCGCTGCGTCAGCACTGACCAACCCGAGACGCACATCCGTCGCGACCTCTTGTGGATCGCGTGTCATCGGATCGCCATAGCCGCCACCGCCGGGCATTTCAATGATCAGCCGGTCCCCCGTCGGAATCGTTTGGAAGCCCTTGCTGCGAAGCTCTGTCCCGGATTCAAGATGCAGCCGGCCATTTGCCCCAACACCGCCGCCATCCCGCCCGCGCGCGGGATGCACCACGCGTTCGAAACTGGCGAAGATGCCGAACGGCGCCTCCTCGCGGCTGGTAATTTCCATGATCTGGCCCAGGCCGCCGCGCTGCGCACCGGCCCCGCCGGAATCCGCGCGCAGTTCCTTACGCCAGACGACCATGGGCGTAATGGCTTCGGAAATTTCGACGGGAACGTTCCGCACACCACTGGGATAGGGCGTCGCAGACAAACCATCCAACATTGGCCGCGCGCCAGCACCACCGCTGTGAAACGTCATCATCATGAAAGTCGATGATTCTTTATCCGTACGCGCGGTAATACCATGTCCCGCGCCAAGCTTGAGATTCCAGAGGTTCGACGTGCCCTCAGCCGGCACCACGTCGGGCATCGCCTGATGCAGGCAGCCGAACACCACGTCGGGCAGCATGTGGCCGATGGTCGACCGCGCCACCACCGCGCAAGGGTGTGGTGCGTTGACGATCGTATTCTCCGGCGCGGACACGGTGACCGCGTCCAAGGTACCGGCATTATTGGGAATTTCCGGCGCGACGACGCATTTCACGCCAAAGGCGGTATAGGCCTCCGTGTAGCACATCGGGCAGTTGATACCGAAATCCGAAGTGCCGGAAGTCCCTTCATAGTCGACATGGATAATGCCGTTGGAAATCGTCAGCTTCGCGACGAAATCAATCGGCGCTTCCATGCCGTCGATGCGCATGGAATGCGACCAACTGCCCTGCGGCAGCTTGTTGATCGCGGCTGTAATTGCGGTCTTACTCTGCTCGATGATGTGCCCGCCAAGCGCATCGAGATCGTCGAGATCGTACTCGTCCATCATCGCGAGAAGCCGCTTTGTGCCGGTTTCGTTACAAGCAGCAAGCGCGTAAATGTCGCCTTCGACCTGCACCGGTTCGCGGACGTTGGCGCGCACCATGTTGAGGAACCACTCGTTCATCTTGCCTTCGGTGGCGAGCGGCATGATTGGGACGTACAGCCCTTCATGATAGACCTGCCGACCGTCCGGCGACATCCCGACGCCGCCGATATCGACGACATGGCTAGTGCAGGCGAACATCGCTACCATGCGGCCATCGCGGAACGCAGGTGTCACGACGGTAAAATCATGCAAATGGCCGGTGCCCTTCCATGGATCGTTGGTGAGGTAAACGTCCCCTTCCTTCATCGTGTCCGCCGGGAACACGTCGAGGAAATGAATGACCGCGCGCGCCATCGTGTTGATATGCCCCGGTGTCCCGGTGACCGCTTGCGCCAGCATCTGACCCTTGAGATTGAAGACACCGGCCGAAATATCACCGGCTTCCCGCGATGACGTACTAAACGCCGTGCGCACAAGTGTCTGGGCCTGCTCCTCGACCACGGAAATCAGCCGGTCCCACATGACCTGGTACCGGATGCGTTCCATATTGGCGTCAGTCATTGGACGAGCCCTCCTTCGTCATGATGATCTGGCCCAGCGCGTTGACAGTCGCCCCGAAGCCGTTGGTAACCAATGTCGTTGTTTCGTCTTCGACGATGATCGCCGGCCCCGGAATCTCCGAACCGGGCTGCAATGCCGAACGAGAATAAACCCCCGCTTCGATCCAGGTACCGCTTGCCGGGTCGAACAATTTGCGCTGGCTCTCCGGCTCGGCGCGGCCCTCGGCCGCCTGTTGCGGCGCCATTTCCGCCGCCCCCCTCTCCGTCGCCAGTGAGAGCGTCCAGGTCAAAACTTCGACACTAAGGTTGGGGATAATACGGCTGAACAGGCCACGATAAGCCTCCGCAAACCATTCGGCGAAGATAGCCCCATCGTCTGGACCGAATGCCCGGTCCGGCACCGTGACCATGATCTCGTGACCCTGCCCGCGATACCGCATGAATGCGGACCGGATCTCCACGAGCGGTTCATCCGGCGCGCCGAGCCGCACAACCGCCTCCGCTTCTTGGCGCATCTCCGCGAAGATATCGTTGACCACCGAAGGATCGAACTGCCGCAAATCCATGTAGCGGGTCCGCACCACTTCGTAGGATATCTGGGCCCGTAGAAACCCGATCGCCGATCCAACACCAGCCCCTTGCGGGACGACAATGGTATCGATACCCAACTTGTCCGCGAGCCGCGCCGCGTGCAGCGGCGCTGCACCGCCAAACGCCACCAGCGAACGGCCTACCATATCCTTGCCATTCTCGATCGCATGGACGCGCGCCGCATTGGCCATATGCTCATCCACGATCTCGGCGATGCCGGCTGCGGCAACATTCGTCTCGACACTCAACGGACCACCGACATCGCGGTCGACCGCCACGGTCGCGCGCTCCGGTTCCAACGTGACCTGCCCTCCGGCGAAGCGGGAAGGATCGATCCGTCCCAACACCGTGTCGGCATCGGTAACCGTTGGGGCCTCGCCGCCATTGCCATAGCAAGCTGGGCCTGGCACGGAGCCCGCGCTTTCCGGTCCGACCCGGATACGCTGCATTGCATCCACATCGGCGATGGATCCGCCGCCGGCGCCGATCTCAACCATATCGATCACCGGGATCCGCAGTGGCAAACCGCTTCCCTTCAGGAACCGGTACATGCGCGCGACTTCGAACGAGCGTGCGATGTGCGGCGTGAAGTCGTCGATTAAGGTAATCTTCGCCGTCGTACCGCCCATATCGAAGGAGAGCACGAGATCGAGGTCGTTTTCCTTGGCAATGTCCCGCGCCAGAATCGCGCCGCCTGCCGGTCCGGATTCAACAAGCCGGATCGGCAGCGTCATCGCGGTTTCAACGGTCGTGACGCCGCCGCTCGACATCATGAGCAACAACGGACCGACCACGCCGCTATCCTGAAGCCCGTCTTTCAATTTGTTCAGATAACCGGCCATCATCGGCTGCACATAGGCGTTCGCACAGGCGGTCGACATCCTATCGTATTCACGGATTTCCGGGCAAACATGCGATGACAAGGTTATCGAAATATTGGGCAGTTCCGACTGCAGAATTTCACCCGCACGACGCTCATGGTCGGCATAGATATAGCTGTGCAGGAAACAGACGGCGATGGACTCAACGTCTGTTTTGCCGAGATCCTGCGCTAGCGTTTTCAGCGCATCCTCATCCAGCGGCAACAGCACCGAACCGTCGGCAGCAACTCGCTCCGGCACTGAAAAACGCCAGTCGCGCTCGATGAGCGGCTGTGGCCGCTCCATATAAAGATCGTACTGCTCAAAACGATGCTCGTAGGCGATCTCGATCGAGTCGCGGAACCCGTCGGTCGTGATCAAGGCCGTTTTCGCGCCCTTTCGCTCGATCAACGCATTCGTCGCAAGCGTGGTCCCGTGGATCACCAGCGTGACAGCGGACGCCTTAACACCCGACTGTGTCAAAATCGCGTCTACACCCTCAAGAACTGCTCGTTCCGGTGCATCTGGCGTCGTCAGCAGCTTGAAGCGCTCCTGACCGCCTTCATATTCCAAAACCACATCGGTAAACGTGCCGCCGATATCGACAGCCAATCTCGCCCCATCCGTCATGCGCGCATTACCTACTCATTAAGTTCATAAATTCGTGTTCGTCCAAGGGGCGAAACGTGAGGAGCGATACTATGCGATTTCGCCCCAAGAGGGTCAACGGGACGGCTAACAGTCCTGTAATGCTACCCGATTCAATTCTGCCTTGAGTTGCAAGACCCTAGCACGGATCACTTTAAGTGCGGCGTCTACGCGGCGACCGTCAGATAATGGATGCTGAACAGGTTCTCGGCATCGGTCCAACGCGCTTCAGAAGCATACCCTGCCTTCGCCGCAAGGGCGGAGAACCCATCAAGGGTATATTTGTGCGAATTCTCCGTATGAATCAGTTCGTCTGCCTGGACATCGAAAGACTTGTCGGCGATCTGCACTGTCTGCTGCCGCAGGCTCCGCAGATGCATTTCGATGCGGCCTTCCGCCTCGTTATAGAACGCGTAATGTTCGAAATACGCCGGGTCGAGGGTTACGTCGAGCTCACGGACGATCCGGTGCAGGATGTTCATGTTGAATGCAGCAGTGTAACCAGCCGCGTCATTGTAAGCCGCGTTGAGGCGATCGGTGTCCTTTTGCAGGTCAGCGCCGATCAGCAATGCACCACCGGCGCCAAGCAGAGGCCGAATCCCGCTTAGAAACGCTTCCGCCGCTTCGGGCGTAAAGTTACCAATCGTCGAACCAGGGAAGAAACCAATCCGAGTTCCACCCGTCTCGGTGATAGCATTTTCTGGTAGAGTCATTGATGCGGTGAAATCAGCACAGACCGCGCCAACACGAAGCGTCGGATAATCAACGGCGACGGCCTTCGCCGCTTCGCGCAAATGTTCACGGGAAATATCTATCGGAACGTATTGTGCCGGTCGGTCGAGCGCGTCCAGTAACAACCGAATTTTCAAATCCGATCCCGCACCAAGCTCGATAACCGTGGAGTCGGCCCCCGCAAGTTTTGCGAGTTCCGGTCCGATGTCACGCAGCAGCGCAGTCTCCGTCCGGGTAACGTAATATTCTTCGGTCTCGCAAATTTTTCCGAAGAGCTCGGATCCAGTCTCATCGTAGAAAAACTTGCACGCCACGCTCTTGGGCGTGCCGGATAACCCTTCGACCACGGATTCCTGAAAGTCCGCGACCGCAGGTTCGAGGTCGACGAAGAAGGCGAGGGACGTTTCAGACATGGGAAAACTGCTGGGCGATGAATGCGCTGGCGAGCGGGGTAAGTAACAGCCCCCCTCTTGAATGTAAAATGACGGCTCGGAGTCACCCTAATTTCTGTAGCCCGCTCTCGACGAAAGCGCTGTACCCTGTGAATCATAACACTACGCCGGAGCCTGCGGATTGCTCACCGTCGAAAACCTCAAGAGACTTGGCATGCCGGCAATCACGCTCAGCCTCGACGCGGGTGCGTGCCTTGCCGTGATGGGGCCATCCGGCAGCGGAAAGACATTGCTCTTGCGCGCCATCGCGGATCTCGACCCAAGTGAAGGCGTCGTTGCGTTCAATGGTCAGAATAAAGCAGAAGTCCCAGCGCCCGAGTGGCGCCGGAAAATTGCCTATATCGCTGCGGAACCGGGCTGGTGGGCGGACACGCCATCGGAACATTTCCGCGACTGGTCCACCGCGCAGCCCCTCTTGGAAGCACTCCTGTTGCCTGCCGACATTGGGAACGCGCCAATCACACGCCTGTCCACGGGAGAGCGCCAGCGCCTCGCACTGATCCGCTCCTTAGCGGGGAACCCCAAAGTTTTACTCCTGGACGAACCAACCGGTCCCCTTGACGCGGCATCGACCCAAGCGGTCGAAACCCTCTTGAACCAACGCATGAAGGAAGGAACTGCCGTTCTGTTGTCAACGCATGATGCGGCGCAAGCGTCACGTCTCGCAGATAACACCTTGAAGCTCGCAAATGGCGCTGCGGAGGTCGTGGCAGCATGAGTTTCATCACCCTCGACTATTTCGACCTCGCGATGGCCGCAACGCTCGTCCTCGTCAACGCTGGCCTATCGCTCTATCTCTCGCTCGGGTTGGAACGGCGTTTTCTAATCGCCGCGGTTCGTATGGCGGTGCAATTGACACTCGTCGGCCTCGTCCTGAAAGCCCTGTTCGCCGTCTCCTCACCGCTTTGGACAGCACTGGCGGCGTTGTTCATGATTCTGTTTGCGGGACGCGAAGTTATGGCGCGGCAGGAACGGCGCTTCGTTGGATGGTGGGGATACGGACTCGGGACATCGGTGATGCTGACCGCTGCGCTGCTCGTCACCGTGTTTGGATTGTCGACGCAAGTGCGGCCCGATCCCTGGTACGATCCGCGCTATGCGATCCCTATCCTCGGCATGATCCTGGGGAACACGATGACCGGCGTAGCGCTTGGACTGCATACGCTAACCAACGACGCGGCACGGAACCGCCCGGGGATCGAAGCGCAGCTCGCCCTTGGCATGACGCGCACGGAAGCGATGCGCAACACCACGCGCGGCGCCTTGCGGACGGCCTTGATCCCGATCATCAACTCAATGTCAGCGACTGGCCTCGTCGCGCTCCCCGGCATGATGACCGGGCAAATCCTGTCCGGCGTCGATCCGATCGAGGCGGTCAAATACCAGCTGCTGATCAGCTTCCTGATTGCGGGCGGCACAGGGCTCGGCGCCTTGGCCGCGGTACAGGCCGGGGCCTGGCGGCTTTGCGACAGCCGCCACCGGCTGCGACTCGACCGCCTGGCCGATCCGGCCCCGTAAGGTCAGTCCCACCCCGTGATTTCACCGCGCAAAAATGCTATCGATCGCCCAGCAAACAACGGAGTAAAGCATCATGGGCCGTAAGATCCTGTTTATCACCACCGACCAGCAGCGCTATGACGGGCTCGGCTGCAACGGCGGCACCATCGCGCGCACGCCGGTGATCGATGGGTTGGCAGCAAACGGGCTCAACTTCCGCCGCGCCCATAATCAGAACACCGTCTGCATGCCGGCGCGCTCGACCATGATCAGCGGGCAGTATGTACGCAGCCATGGCGTCGTCATGAACGGCATACCCCTGCCTCTCGACGGGCCGGATGCGGCAGCCACGCTGCGCGACCAGGCCGGCTACCGCACCGCACTGATCGGCAAGGCGCATTTCGAACCCGCCTCGGCCCCGGACCAGAGCTATTTCGAGAACTTCGCCGCCCGCGAGGACAACACCGGCCCGCATCGTGGCTTCGAACGCATGGAACTTGCCGGACATACAGGCCGCGCCGGCCGCAGCCTGTTCCACTATCCAAAATGGCTCGCCGAGAACCATCCGGAGGCGACCGACGGCTTCTTCGAATATGTCACCGAAAAGAAGGAAATCAGCTCGCGCGAAGGCGGCGACACGGGCTTGTCCCAGCTCTGGCACAACCCGATCCCGCGCGACCAGTACCACACCGACTGGGTCGCCGACCGCGCTATTGCCTGGCTCGACTCCCTGCCGGACGAGGATGACTGGTTCCTTTGGATGTCCTTCCCAGACCCGCATCATCCCTGGGATCCGCCCGCCTCCGAACTGCACCGCTGCCCGTGGCGCGACCTCGATTTGCCGGACTTCTATCCCGGCAGTCCCGAAAAGATCCGAGAAATCCTGTCCGGCAAGCCGCGTCATTGGTTGGAATGGTATGACGGCAAGGGCCAGTTCAATTACGAAGTCCCGCCCCTGTTCCGGCCAAACACGCTGACCCCGGACCAGGTCCGCGAGGTCAACGCAATGGTCCATATCTCCAACGAGTTGATCGACGAGGCCTGCGGCAAGGTCCTCGACCGCATCGACGCGCGCGGCTGGGGCCAGGACACGGACGTACTCTACACCACCGATCATGGCGAGATGCAGGGCGATATGGGTCTCCTGTTCAAGGGGCCCTACCATGTCGACTCGCTGATGCGCGTGCCGATGATCTGGCGCCCCGCCCCATCGGCTGACGTCACGCCGCAAGCGATCGAGGAGCCGGTCGGCCATCTCGACCTCGCGCCGACCTTCTGTCAGATCGCGGGTATCGACGCGGACGGCCGCATGGAGGGTGCGCCCTTGCCTCAGAATGCAGGCTCGGGACGCGAACGCGTCCTGACCGAATGGGACAGCAATTATCTCGGCAACGACCTCCGCCTGCGCACCATCTACCGCGACGGCTATGTCTGCACCGCGTATGAGAAGACAAACTATTACAGCGGCGAAGAGGGCGAACTCTACAATCTCAACGAAGACCCCCGGCAATGGCGCAATCTGTGGGACGATCCCGCCCATGCCGGGCTGCGCAGCGACCTGCTGGCCGACCTGCATGACAATCTGCCCGCACCGCGAGAGCCGGCACTCGAAGCGGTGGCGCTCGTCTAACCATGGTAAAGCCGGTCGACTCTCCCTGCGTCGGCGTCTGCGTCATCGATGCCCGCACCGACACCTGTTACGGCTGCTTCCGCACGCCGCGCGAAATCGGCGGCTGGCCGCGCGCAAGTGAAGAAGAACGCCGTGCGATTCTAGTCAAGCTGAAGGCACGGCGGCGGGAAGCGGGTCTGCCTGACCTGCCGAAAGATGACGAAGTTGGAGAAGGGTGAGGACAAATCCGGCTGTAACGCAAAAATAATTCACGGCATGTCGATTCCCGCAATCGCCGTTCGTCTATACAGGGAAGGCTCCGATGGCGGGGCTAAAGTCTGGAGACAATGAAGATGAAATACATGTGCATAATTTATGGCGACGAAGCCAAACAACCGCAGCCGGGTACCCCGGAAATGGGCCAGCTGATGGAAGATTACATGGCCTTCACCAAAGATATTCAAGAGAAGGGCGTGATGATTGCCGGCGATCCGCTGCAGCCGGTTGCCACGGCAACCACGGTACGGGTGCGCGGCAGCAAGACGGAAACCACCGATGGTCCCTTCGCGGAGACAAAAGAACAACTCGGCGGTTACTATATCCTCGAGTGCAAGGACCTCGACGAAGCGCTTGCCTATGCCGCGCGCATCCCGACTGCAGCGTTCGGATCGGTCGAGGTGCGCCCCATCATGGTGTTTGACTGAAGCCAAAGCAGTAATTCGGGGGCGCCCGACCGGCGTCCCCGGTAACGGAGATTGATTGACACTGGCATCGCTGGAGCAGACGCAGATAGCCGTCAGAGACATGGTCCGCGAGGAATGGGGCCACGTCCTGGCGAGCCTTGTCGGGCAATTGCGCGATTTCGCGCTGGCTGAAGACGTACTCCAGGACGCCCTTGTCGCCGCGCTGGAGCACTGGCCCAGGGACGGCGTGCCGACACGGCCGCGCGCCTGGCTGCTGCAAACCGCACGGCGCAAGGCAATCGACAAGCTACGCCGTGCAGCCAATTTTAGGTCAAAGCGCGCCGAGCTCACGATATTGCATGAGCTCGACCGCCAGACCAGGCAGGACAACGTGGACGACACTATCGCCGACGAACGGCTCCGGCTAATTTTTACCTGCTGTCATCCGGCGTTGGCCGAGGCTACCCGGGTCGCATTGACGCTTCGTACTTTGGGCGGTCTAACGACGGAAGAGATCGCCCGCGCCTTCTTGTTGCCGGAGCCGACAATGGCCCAGCGACTGACCCGCGCCAAGCGCAAGATCAAGGCCGCCGGCATCCCCTACACCGTGCCGGAGCCCGATCAATGGGCGGCGCGTCTCGGCTCGGTCCTATCGGTCATCTATTTGATCTTCAATGAGGGCTATTCCGCATTCTCGGGCGACGCGCCGACCCGCGCCGACCTGTGCCAGGAGGCAATCCGGCTCGGCCGGATCCTGACCCGGCTCGTACCGACGGAACCGGAGGCCGCGGGCTTGCTTGCCCTGATGCTACTGCATGATTCCCGCCGCGAAGCACGCAACGGTCCGAAGGGCGACCTGATCACCTTGGAACAGCAGGAACGTTCACGCTGGAACCGGGACCTGATCGACGCCGGAACCCGCCTGCTCGACGACGCGCTCGCGCAAGGCGATCCCGGGCCGTACCAAATTCAGGCCGCGATCAGTGCGCTTCACGCACAGGCACAAAGCTTCGCCGCGACCGATTGGTCGGAAATTACACTGCTCTACAACGAGCTTTACGCGCTGCAGCCCTCGCCGGTCGTCAGTCTCAATGCCGCCGTGGCGCTGTCCTATGCACAGGGCGCAGAGGCCGTGCTTCCAATGTTGAGCACGCTTGAAAGGCAAGGCGCCCTTGACAGTTACCAACCGTTCCATGCGGCCCATGCCGACATCCTGCGCCGCGCCGACCGTAAACCCGCCGCTGCCAACGCCTATCGCCGGGCCATCGCCCTGACCACCAACATGGCGGAGAAGCGGTTCCTGGAAGGCCGCCTCAACAGCATGCTGCACTAAACACCGCCGCTTCCAGCTCGGGCCGCGACGGGCCGGTGCGGCGGAGCCGTGCCGGTTTTCATCAAAGACGACATCACAAAACCGTTTTGCGCGGTTAGAATGAAGAAATCTTGGACGTTTGCAGATCGGAAGAGGCCCCCTCATGAACGACCGAACTTTCCACCTCTTCGCCGACGGCCCTGCGCCGGTCGCGCCCTATAGCCACGCCGTCTCCACCGGCGACTGGCTCTTCGTCACGGGGCAGCTGCCGACCGGCCAGGACGGCGACCCGATCCCGGAGTCGATCGAGGACCAAACGCACAAGGTGATGGCGAACCTCACGACCGTGCTGGAAGGCTGCGGCGCGGGGCTGGAGCATGCGGTCAGCGTGCGCATCTTCCTGACGAAGTTCGAAGAAGAATACGATGCGATGAACGCGGTCTATGAGGCCTACTTCCCCGCCGACAAGCGCCCGGCCCGCACCACGGTTGGCGTCACCGCACTGGCGCGGGGCTGCCGGGTCGAGATCGATCTGATCGCGAAAAGAGAGACATAAGCGGAAGGCTTCGCCATGACGCTGGAATATTTTCTGACCTCGATGATCGTCATTCTGCTGCCCGGCACTGGCGTGCTCTACACGCTGGCTTTCGGGCTCGGCCGTGGCTGGCGGGCTAGCGCTGTTGCGGCGTTCGGCTGCACACTTGGCATCCTGCCTCATATTGCCGCCAGTATAGCGGGCTTGGCCGCCTTGCTGCACACTAGTGCGCTCGCCTTCCAAACTGTCAAATATCTCGGCGTCGCCTATCTGCTCTACATGGCTTGGAGCGTGTTGCGTGAGGGCGGTGCGTTGCAGGTGTCTGAGGAGCGTACACCCATCTCAGCCACCAAGATCGTCGTCAATGGCTTCTTGCTGAACATCCTGAACCCGAAACTGTCGCTGTTCTTCCTCGCCTTCCTGCCGCAATTCGTCCCCGCCGCCGCCCCGAACGCGACCATGCAAATGCTCGGACTCGCCGCCATCTTTATGGCCCTGACCTTCATCGTCTTCACCGGCTACGGCGCCTTCGCCGCCGCCGCGCGCCGCTACGTCATTTCCCGCCCGGGCGTGATGCGCTGGCTCGGCCGCGGCTTCGCGGGCGCGTTCGGATTGCTAGGGTTGCGGCTGGCGCTGGCGGAGCGGTAACTCAGTCCTCAAACCCAACGTAGCGGACGAAGTCGTTATTGGACTCGCGGTTGGATTTGACGGCGTTGGCGGAGAAATCATCGTTCGGATAGCCCAACGCGATGCAGGTCATAATGACCTCGTTCTCCGGGATATTTGCAACCTCGCGCACGATGTCGGAGCGCGTGATGCCCTGGCCATTGACGACGGTACCGAGGCCGCGGTCCCAGGCTGCCAGAACGATACCGTAGGACAGGGCACCCAAATCGAAGTGGCACGTTGCGCCCGGATCGAGAATCCGGTCGTAGGTCAGCACCAGCGAGACCGGCGCGTCGAACTGCCGGAAACCGCGCTGCACCCAATCCTGCCGCCGCTCCTTGTCCTCGCGGGCGATACCCATGGCGGCGAAGAGCTGCTTGGCAATTTCGACCTGGCGGAACCGGTGCACGCCTTCATAGGGTCCATGGGTGAGAATGTCGCGCTTTGGCTTGGCGCCGGCCTGCATCTCTTCCATGTTGCGCCGCCGGACTTCGTCGAGCGGCTCACCGGTCAGGACATGCACATGCCATGGCTGAGAGTTCATGGAGGACGGCGCACCCTTCGCCACCGCAAGGACCTCATCGATAACAGCGCGGGGGACCGGATCGCTCTTGTAACCGCGCACGCTTCTGCGTGTCTGGACTAAATCTTCAAACTCCATGTTTTTCGGTGCTTCCTTCCATTTCCTGTTTCGTTACCCCAACACCCGCGGCATCACCTCTTCCACAATCCCCTTCATCAGCGCGTCCGGGTGCTCCCAGGTGCCATGATCGCGCCACCAGATGGCGTCGAGGTCGAGGTCGATGAGCGCCTGGGTCCGCTCCGCGACTTCGGCGCCGGAACCGAGTGCCATCATGGCCGCGACCGTTTCGTCGGGGATGTAGGCGGTCGCACGCTTGGCCTCCTCCCAGTCAACGGCATGCCCGAGATCGGGATAGGGCTGCAGCGTCTGTTCCGGCACCGTGACCGGCTCGAGACCCGCGCGGTCGAACAGTTCGGTGGCGAAGGCGTGACGGCAGAGATTGCCGACGCAAGGGCGCATCAAATCGATGGCGTGCTGGCGGTCGTCGTCGACGCAGGCGGTCAGCACCAGCATGCGGCGCACGTCTTCCCGCTTGCGGCCGGCCTTCGCCATGCCCGCTTCGACATGTTCCAGCGCCCATTGCACGCAGCCCGGATGCGCGCCGACCATGATCAGCACACCGTCTGCGACCTCGCCCGCGAGCTGTAGCGACTTCGGACCGCTGGCGGCGAGATAGACCGGCAGCTTCGGGTGCGGCGGCTCCAACTCGATTTCCAACCCACCGAGCTGCGTGCGCTCGCCGCTGAAGATGCCCTTCCACAGCGCCGCCGATTCCCGCATCAACTTCAGGGTCGCCGCCTTGCGCCCGATAATGTAGGCAGAGCTGTAGCCGGTGCCGACGACCAGCTCGGCGCGGCCGTCCGACACCTCGTCGAGGGTCACGATAGCGCTGCCGACTGTCACCGGATGGCGGGTGATCGGGTTGGTCACGCCGGGGCCGAGGCGGAGGTTTTTCGTCTCCAGCGCCGCGCAGGTCAGATGCATGTAGACATCGCGCCAGCGCCCGGCGAGCAACGGCGTGTCCGGCACCCACATAAAGTCGAAGCCGGCTTCTTCTACAAGCTTCGCTTTGGCGCCCGTTGCCTGAGGCTTGCCGACCATGGGGACCCGAAGGCCGAATTCGATACTCATGGAACATCACTCGCAGTTGCTTTCGGGAAGGGGTGCGGCAGCAAGGATAGACGATGACGCCCGCAGCCGCCAAACACGACGACGGATACGGACCGGGAATGCCGCTTGACCGCGTCGTCGAACTGCCGGAAACATCAATCTTTACCGGCGAGGAGGATTGGTGGCATGACGACGAGGGATCGGAGCGACGATATTCAGGCGATCGAGACCCTGATCGCTCGGCAGTTTCGCAGCATCAGTTGGTCGGCGGATAAAATATCCGACTGGGAGACGTTTGCCGGGGACTTCGTAACCGACGCGCCGTTGTATGCCGCCGCCCGTCCCGCAAAACGCCAATTGCTCCCCGCGTTTATCGAGCGAATGAAAACGGCGGCGCGAACGAACCTGGAATCCTTTGAGCAATCCGTCGGCGGCACCAAAATCCATGTCTTCGGCAACGTCGCGGTCGCGTTTGGCGTTTGCTGCAATATCGAGAATCGGGAACGGGAGACGCAGGGCGTCGAAGCCTTCCTCCTCATCAAAGAGAACGGAACCTGGCGTATCGCGGCGCAGGCCTGGGACATGGAAGATGAGGCGCTCAAAGTGCCGGACTACCTGCTCCACGGCACCCAAAACCCAGATCGCTAACCGCATCCCGTCACTCGTGACATAAGCTGTCAGGACGCCGCCGCTATCATGTGGCGGTGCGAACGATCCGGAGGGGCGCAGTGACCACTAACCCGCGCTACGTAACCGGCGCGCTGTTCGGGTTTGCGGCGGTGGCCATCTGGGCCGGCTGGAGCGCGGTCACGCGGCTCGCCGTCACGACCCATCTGGATGCCTGGGATATCGCGACGCTGCGCTTCGGCGTCGCCGGGCTGATCCTGCTGCCAGTACTGGTAAAGCGAGGCTTGGCCCTGGACCGGCTCGGATGGTTCGGACTCGCGATGCTGATCGCTGGGGGCGGAGTGCCCTACGTACTGCTTGCGGCGGGCGGGTTACGCTTCGCCCCGGCACACGACCAGGGCGCACTCAATCCCGGTTTCATGCCGCTGTTCGTCGCGCTCATCGCCGCTTTCGTGTTGCGCGAGAAACTGTTGACCGCCAACAAGATTGGGCTTGCGCTCATCCTGACCGGCGCGCTCGTGATCGTTGGCTGGTACGCCCTAACGCCTGGAACCCGCACTATCGGCCATGCGATGTTCCTGTCCGCCGCCCTGCTGTGGGCGGGCTTTACCATTGTCATGCGGCGAGCGGACCTCGACCCTTTGCACGCGACCGCGATCGTCTCCACTGCCTCGGCAATCCTCTATTTGCCGCTCTATTTCGTCCTGCAGGGAAACCGTCTTCTCGAAATGCCGGTTGCGGAACTCGTGCTTCAGACGGTGTTCCAGGGCATTCTCGTCACCATCGTTTCCCTTATCCTGTATGGCCGAGCGGTCGCAATTCTCGGTGCCTCGGGTGGTGCCGCCTTCGGTGCGCTCGTGCCGGCGCTGTCGGCGCTGTTTGCGATCCCGCTGCTCGACGAATGGCCGATCGCCTCGGACGGGGCCGGCATCGTCCTTGTTTCGATCGGTGTCTATTTGGCGAGCGGCGGCCCCCTGCCTCGCAGCGCGCGGCAATGATGCTATAGATAGCGCTCCCGCCCACCACCAACCGCAAACCGAATGGCTGCAACGCGCGACACGACGATCCCCCGCGGGCTGATCCTGCTGGCGGTGTCCCTTTGCACAATGCTCTATGCAGTGACGCAGACCATCGTCAACGTGGTCCTGCCGCAGTTGCAGGGCGCGCTTTCGGCGACGCCGGAGCAAGTCTCCTGGGTGGTGACGTTGAACGTCATCGCGACCGCGGTGGTGACGCCGACGACGGGCTGGCTGGTCGCGCGCTGGGGGCACCGGAGTGTCATCCTATGGTCGATCGTCGGGTTTTCCGCCAGTTCTTTGCTGTGCGCGACCGCCGATTCCCTGGTGCCGCTGCTGATCTACCGCATCGGACAGGGCGCGTGCGGCGCGCCACTGGTGCCGCTGGCGCAGGCGATCATCGTCGCCGTCTATCCGCCGGAGCGGCGCGCCTTCGCGCAAGGGATCTTCGGCATCGCCGTCGTCATCGGCCCGGCCATCGCGCCGGCACTGGGCGGTTATCTTGCGGAGGCCTACAATTGGCGCTTCGTCTTCATCCTGATTCTGCCGATGTGCGCGGCGACGTTCCTTGCCGCGTGGCTATGGGTTCACGATAACGGCGGCCGGTCCTCGTTCCGCCTCGACTGGAGCGGCTTCCTGCTGTTCTCGGTCGCCATCACCTGCGCGCAGCTGGCGATGGACCGCGGCGAGCGGCTCGACTGGCTGGAGTCGAAAGAGATCTGGGCCTATCTGGCGCTGATCGGTGTCGCGCTTTGGATCTTCATCGTGCATTCGGCGATGGCGGAACAACCCTTCATCAATCCACACCTATTCCGTGACCGCAATTTCAGCATCGGAATCCTGCTGGTCTTCGTCTACGGGATGCTCAACATCACGCCGACCGTGATGATCCCCACCATGCTGCAGAACCTCATGGGTTATCCGGACTCGATGATCGGCATCCTGCTTGCCGCGCGCGGCGCCGGCATGGTGATCGGCTTCTTCGCCGTGGCGCTGATCGCAAAGGTGGATCCCCGGGTCGGGATGATCATCGGCATCAGCGCCATCGGCCTATCGGGCTGGAACATGGCCCTGTTCAACCTCGACGTGGCACCGCTGACCGTCGCGCTGAACGGGGTCCTGCAGGGCTTCGGTTCGGCGATCATGTGGGTGCCGCTGTCGATCGTCGCCTTCGCCACCTTGCCCGTGCGCATGCTGCCCGACGCGTCCTCGATCTTTCACCTGCTGCGCAATTTCGGCAGTAGCATCTTCATCTCGGTCAGCGTGCTGACGGTCTCGCGCACCGGCAAAATCAGCTACTCCGAACTATCGGAAAACATCTCCGCCTTCGGCGAGTCGCTGCGCCTGCCGCAAGTCATGGGCATGTGGTCGTTCGATACGGTTCATGGGCTGGCCGCCCTCGGCTCCGAGGTCAACCGCCAGGCGTTAATGGTGGGCTACACGAACTCGTTCGCGCTCTACGCCCTGGTCTCGTTCGCCACGATCCCCATCATGCTATTGGTGAAGATCAAGCCGTAACACGCCGCCGCCGCGCCCAGCCGAGGCCGATCAGCGCGGTGGCGAAGAGGCCCAGCCCCGTCGGCTCGGGGACCGCGGCGGATTCGATGAACGGCGCGAAGGCGATGCCGGCGTCGAGCCGAATGGTGTTACCGCCGATGCCAAAGGCGGCCTCCAACGCCGCACGCGAGGTGAAGACCGAACCGCTCGCGGTGTCGATCGTCCCCAAGGCGAAATCGTCCACGTCCCATCTGAGGATGCTGTCAGAAAGTTCCTCGGCCAGGTAGAAGTTGCCTGCGTCGTCGAACGCGATCCCGGCGTCAGGCGAAATATTCGTGACGAGAGGATCGCCGACGGCCGCGATGATTTGCGCTTCGTCCAGGAACACGGTCACGTCGCCGGTATCCGGGTCGATCCGCAGGATTTGATCAATTGAGGTAGCACTATTCGGATCGGCGAGGAAAAGGTCCCCGGTGGGCCCGCGCGTCATGAAATGCGGGCTGCCCGTGATCTCCCCGCCGCTGGTCAGCAGGCCGTCGTTAGCGCTGTTGGCGATGTCGAGCTCGACTACGCCGCGAGGTTCGGTCCCGCCCTCGTCCGCCACGTAAATCTTACCGTCTGGGGTGCCGATGATTCCGGATTCGGGATTGAAGCTTGTGGCGCCGGCGGCCTTCAACGCCAACAACTGTGCGTTCGAGCGGAACAGGCTCGCCGCGCCGCTGTCCGGGTCAACCCGCAGGACGGTGTTGTTGTTGTCGTCCACGACGTAAAGCTGACCGTCGCTGCCGAAGGCGAGACCCTCCGGGCGCGCCTCGCTACCCGTCGCCGACGCCGCCGCAAGATCGGCACCCGCCACCAGTATGGTCAGGGCGCCGTTGGGTGTCCGCTTGTAAATGTTGTCTTGGTTGGCATCGGCGAAGTACATGTTCCCGGCCGCATCGAACGCTATGCCGGTATCTGCGAAAGTGGGGGAGCTGCCCCCGTTGATCCCCACGATCTCCGCTTGGGACACGGCCACGGTGGGAACGCCGTTCGAATCGATGCGAACCACCGACGAATTGCCGCGGTCGAGGACGAACAGATCGCCGGTATCCGCGAATGGCACGATCGGCGTCGCAGGCGCCGCCGTCAGTAGCGGGACGCAAATGGCGAGGGCCGCAGCCCTGAGGCGCGGCCGGTTGTGTGTGGCTATACCCATAATCCCACTCCCTCTCTCTCAATACCCAAACAACGTTCCCAAGTTTCGAAGAGTGTTGTAGGCCGCTTTGCGACGTAAAAGGTTTCTGCGATGTTTCTGAACGAGAAAACCGCAACCAGCTATACTCCGTGGTGGTGCTGTGTAACGGGAGATAGCCTTTGCACCACAACACAGCGGCGCTCTCCGTATTTGTTGTAGAGCCTGTCTTGCTTCCCGCCAGACGCTGAGGCGATAATTGTCTCCAGTAGCATACGCCGCATTTTGGGTTCAACTACCGGTCAGGGATAGCCACATTCTACGCAATTTTTCATTGCGTTCCATGCAAATTTGTTCTGAATCAACATGTTAGATAAGGCCACAGTGATCGAGAATCGCCTGACTCGATAACAATCGCGTGAGTCGAGAAAGCACGCGCGTCGCGAAAATCGAACGGGACCCGCTTTCAATCGCGTGCGGGAATGCTAGATTAACTCCCTCTGAAGCAACCCAAACGTCAAACACAAGAGGACACAATGTCTGTGATAGGGGAAGGTAACAATGCCCCGGCGTTCTCGATGACCAACCAGGACGGCGCCGCCGTCTCGTTGGATGATTTCGCCGGTAAATACGTGCTTCTGTGGTGGTATCCCAAAGCCGATACCCCCGGATGAACGGTCGAGGGAAAAGGGTTCCGTGATCGAATCCAAGAATTCAACGACCATAACACCGTAATCCTGGGCGTCAGTTTCGATACGCCCGCGGAGAATAAAGCCTTCAAAGACAAGTTCGACTTTCCATACGATCTGCTGAGCGACGAAGGCCGCTCGGATTCCATTGCCTATGGCGTGGCTGACGCAGATTCGAAGATGCCGAAGCGCAAGTCCGTGCTGATCGGTCCAGACGGCAAAGTCGCCAAGTCTTATGACGAGGTGAAGCCGCCCGAGCACCCGGACCAGGTGCTGGCGGATCTAAAGAGCCTGTCTTAGGCGTTTTTTCGGTTCGAATCATATCGGCGGGAAAAGGCACTGTATTGGCGTCGTTTCCCGCCGTTTTTCGTTTAGTCGCCACCCTAAAGCAGCGCCGCCAAATCCCGCGTATCGTCCAGTTCGTCGAGCCCTAGCACCATCGCTTCGATCTCCGCCACCCGGGACGCGTCGACGACGCGGCCGGCAAGGTTGCGGTATTTCTCGACGGCTTCGGCGACAGGGTAGTGTTCCGGCGGGCTACCCAAGCCCTTGGCCGGCTCGACTTGTTGTTCAATCGTCTTACCCGAAGTGAGCTGAATCGAAATACGCTCGCCACCGCCCTGAATCGGGGCATCGGAGTCGAGATGGACGGTGATCCGCCGCGCCAGATCAAGCACCACCGGATCCTTGATGGCGTCCTCGGTATAACGGCTAACCGTCAGTTCATCATCGGCCAACGCCGCGGCAACGCTATAGGGCATATTCATCTGTGCTTCCGTGATATTGCGTCCTTCAAAAGGCCAGCCACCGTGATCAACGAACGCCTTCGCGCCGGTGATGCGGACCTCCGCAATATCCGAGAGCGCAAAGCCTTCGCGCTGCTTGAGCACCAGCGCCGTGTTTACCGAAGAATGAGAGCCACCCACGCACGGATAAAGCTTGATGCGCACCCGCATCGTTTCGAAGTCTTCGCCAAGCCCTGCCGTCAACGCCGACAGATCGAATTCGGTCTGGCTCTGCGTGAAGGTGGTGCAGAAACCGCCATACGGCACTTCGAACACGTCCTCGATACCCGTAAAGCCGCCCACCGCTAGCAAGCTGGCATAGACACCATTCTGACAAGCCCGGCCGTGCTGCATGCGTTTGACCATCGCGCCGTACTGCGCCGCCATCAGTCCGCTCGCGCCGGACCCGGCGATACCGAATGCGTGCTCAGTCTGCTCGGGCGATAGTCCCAGAAAGTTCGCCGACGTCGCCGCGGAAGCAAAGCCGCCGACAATGGATCCGGAATGCCAGCCGCGCTCCAGCATCTCACGCCCGCGCATGCACATGCCGGCGCGCGGTCCGGCCTCGCATCCCGCGATAACGGCGGTTAGCAACTGACGTCCGGTCATGCCACCATTCTGCTCACACAGGGCCAGGGCAGCCGGAATAGTCAGCGACTCGCAATGCATGACCGCCGGGTAGTGGACATCGTCGAGTTCGAAGCCCTGCACCGCCGTGGAATTGGCAAGCGCCGCATGCGGCGCAGACAACGCAACGTTCCGCCCCCAAACCGTCGCCTTGCCGGCGTCGCCATCGAGCTTGCGCAACGTATCAACCATGATCTGCGACCACGGTTGGAGCGAGCCATACAGGCCGCATCCCAAGCCGTCGAGAATGATGTACTTCGCCCGCTCGACGACCGCGTCCGGAATATCGTCCCATATTAGGCCGGCAATGAAGGCGGCGAGCTCCTTCGTGTAGTTTGGTGCTGCTCCTGAACTGTCCATCGCGATGCCTGCTCCCCTCCAGCGTTTCGGCGCAAGTTAACACTGCCGGAACCGAAGGAGACAACAGCGGCTCAGGAACGCGCCGCTGACATCGCTCCGAAGATTCCGACGCCACCCGCAAACAGGGCCGCCGCCAGCAAGAACCAGACCGCTTCATAGTTGCCTGTCGTCGCCACCAGCACGCCGGCCAGCAAGGGTCCAGCACCGGAGCCGATACGGATCGACATGTAGATGGGACCGTAGATCCGCCCGAACGCCTGCTGTCCGAACACCGCGGCGGTGGCAAGCGGCTGCAGGACGACGATGACGCCCATGGTCAGGCCGAACAGCGCCGAGCCGATCAATAGTTGCGTAGGGCTCGACCCGGTCGCCAGCAGCAGGAAGCTCGTCGCCTGGATCGCAAACATCAGTGCCACCCAGACCCGCGGCGACAGGCGCGGACCGACCAACATGAACCCGACGCGCCCGACCATGCCCATCAGGGTCGTTACGGTCACGATGGATGCCGCACCGATCAGGCCGAGCGACATCTGCAGGAACATGACCTGGTGCACCAGGTAGCCGCCCTGCGCCGCCATGCCGAGCGCGAAGCAGATCGACAGCCCCAGAAAGCGACCGTGCGCATCGCTTCCGGTACCGTCCAGGGGTGGCTGTCCGTATCGGGATCGACGGTTTGCGATTCCTCGGGTACCAGACCGCCGTCCGGCTCCTGGCCAACCGCTTCCGGTCCGTCCTTGATGATCCAAAGCGCGAGCGGAACGATCACCACCAAGGTCACGGCGGCGAGCACGACCCCGCCAGCCAAGGTACCCCATCCTTCGATTACCGCCGCATTGAGCGGCACCAGCACGGCACCGCCCAGCCCCGCGCCGAACGTCGCGGCCGCCATCGCGCGCACCCGGTGCCGCACGAACCAGCGGGTAATGATCTTGCCGAGCGTGATGGTGTGGATGCAGGTAAAGCCGCAGCCCAATAGGACGAACACCGGATAGGTGTGCCACGGCTCGCGCACCATTCCGAAGCCGATCATGCCGAGCCCAATCAGCACCGCGCCCACGATCAGGACGAGCCGAGGCCCCCGACGGTCGACGATACGGCCGACCCAAACACCGGCCATCCCCGCGCACAGATGGAACAGCACAGGTCCGACCGACAGCGTCGCCGGAGACCAGCCAAAATCTCGCACGAACACACCAAGGAAGACGCCCTGATTGAAGATCGTGACGCCCCAGGTGATGAACGCGACCCCGTTGCAGGCGGCGACCACGAACCAGCCGTAATACGCGTCGCGCCACGAGAGGCGTAGGCGGGAGATCAATTTAAGAGCGCCTTATTTTCTGGGAAATCGACCGCGAGCGGTGTCTCATGACGTGAATAAGTTCTTGTTTTGTTCTATTCCTAATATCGCATGCAATCAAGCGATTAACGACCCTTATCCGAAATTTTTCGGTTCGACGCCCAGGCCCGGAACCGTCGGCACCGTCATGACGCCATCGACGATGGCCGGTGGCGGCGCAACGTCCTCGGCGAAGAAACGCGAGGTCCCAAAACCGCAATCGGGAATCGGCTGGCCATGCAGGCTGGCGATATGCAGCGCCGTGGTGACGCCGACTGCCGTTTCCAGACTGTTGGTGATGGTGCAACGCACGCCCTGCGCCGCGGCCAGCCGGATGATCGCGAGCGTCTTGTCCGGCCCGCCGAGCCGCTGCGGCTTGAGGATCAGCGCGTCGACTGCCTGTGCTGTCAGCAATTCGCGGATCGCGGTCTCGTCGAGTGCGGCTTCATCCGCGGCAATACCGATAGGGCTCGCCTTGCGCACCGCGGCTAGCGCCGCCGTATTACCGGCAGGGATCGGCTGTTCCACATAGTCGATACTGAACTCCGCGAAGTCTTTCAGATGCGCGGCGGCCCAGTCCGGATGCCAGGCCTCGTTCGCATCGAGCCGCAGAATCGCGTCCGGCGCCGCGTCACGGATTGCCGCGACCCGCACCAGATCCTCCGCCCGCGCCGCCGAACATTTAATCTTCAAGGTCCGGTGCCCTTCAGCAGCGAGCCGCCGCGCGGTATCCGCCGCCGCGTCCGCATCGCCATCAGTCACCAGCCCGTTTACGGGCACCACCTCCGCTGCTGCCTCACCGTCTAGCGCGAGAGAGGACGACAAGGATTTTCCCTCCCGAGCCGCTCTCGCCGACAGCCAGGCCGTGGCAATAGCGCAGCGAATTCGCATATAGGGCTCTCGCGCATCGACCTGTTCCAGAAAATCGCCCGCCTGCGGGTCCAGCCCGTCGACGACGGCCGCCGCTTCCGCGACCCGCGCCGATCCATCCACATCCTCATGCGGCGGCGGCGCCATCTCGCCCCAGCCAACCGCGCCGTCGAGGTCGACCCGCGCCAGCAGGCCGCGCCGCTCGAGTTGTTCGCCTTTTGCCCAGCGATAGGGCACGCGCAACGGAAGGCTATAAGGAAAAAATTCCATACACCGAACTTACTTTGCCGGCGCCACCCTTTCCAGAAACTCAATGACCGAACCTGCGAAAATATCATTGCGGTCGCCAGCCACCATATGCGCGGCGTTCTTGACGTTGACATATTCCGCATGCGGGCACTGTTTCAGGAAGCTTTGCGCACCGTCCTCGCTCAGCACGTCCGACAGGCCGCCGCGCACCAGCAAGGTCGGCAGTTCCAACATGTCCGCGCATTCGTGCAAGCGTTGCCGGTATTCCGAGTTGACCCTTTGACCCGCACGGCGCGCCGGGTCCCAGTGCCAGACGTACTTGCCGTTTGCGCCGAGCCGCACGTTCTTCGCCAGCCCGTCGAGGTTGCGCGGACGCTTGCGATGCGGCTGGTAATTCGAGATCGCTTCGGCGACTTCTTCCAGCGTGTCGAAGCCATCCGGCTTCTGGCTCATGAATTCCTGAATCTTGCGCGACCCTTCGGGTTCGATCTTCGGCGCCATATCGACCAGAACCAGCGCCGCCGCATCGATCCTGCCGGTGCCAATGGACAGCAGACTGACCCCACCCCCCATCGACGCGCCGACCAGGATTGGCTTGTCGCTGCCAAGCGCTCGGCACACGCAGGCCAAATCCTCGACCATGTTGTCGGGCGCATAATCTTCCGACGTCGCGGCCCAATCGGAATCGCCATGCCCGCGTGCATCGAAAGCGACCGCGTGATAGCCGCTGTTGCCGAGCGTCTCCCCCGCGCCCTTCCAGGCATGCCGCGTTTGCCCGCCGCCATGCAGCAACACAGCCAGCGGCCCGTTCGGATCGCCCCAGGTATCCCCCGCAATCATAACCCCGCCATGCCCTTCCCATTTGTGCATCGGGACAGGCGTCCCGGGCAGCCGCTCTCCAGCGCTCATTCCCTTACGTCCTCTACTCCATGGAATTCCGTTCGACGAATTAGTCCGGACATTGCGTCCGTTAGCTATTCTAGAACCTCGGTCCGTAAACGCCTAGCCACCGGCCAGGATTGCTGTTTTCGGGCATAGGGGCATGCCAGCGCGTGTCGTATCGTCGTGCACGCCTTCGCTACATTGCCACTTTCGCTATGCTCCTATCATGCGCTTTGCCGAGTGTTGTCAGGGCCGTAATTGCCCCGATGAGCGCCATGAACATATCCCATTGGGTATCCCAGACGTCGCCTTGCGTCCCCAGGAACTGATCGGCGGATTGGTCGAGAATCAGCGCCGCCCACCATTCGATAAGTTCGTAAAGCGCGCTGAACGACAGGCAAACGCAGACCACCAGGAACGGCAGCCATTTGCTGTTTTCGAGCGGCGAGCGGCGGATCAGGATTTCCCGGGCAAGCAGCGCCGGCACGAACCCCTGGGCGAGGTGGCCCAGGCGGTCGTAGGGGTTGCGCGACAGATCGAGCCACTCCTGGACCCAGAACCCGGCCGGCACGTTGGCATAAGTGTAGTGGCCACCGACAGCCAGAACGACCGCGTGCAACAAAAGGAACGCATAAAGCAGATGAGAAAGCGGGAACCGGCGGTACGAATAAACCAAAATAGCGACCCCGGCGAATATCGGAGCAATCTCGAGAAACCAGGTCAGCCTGTCATGCGGCCCGATGCCGCTGATGGCGACCACGACCAACGCCATGACGATGATTAGGGCAGGAACGTATTCGCGTTTCATGCATCTCTCCCTTCATCGGGCAATCCAAGCAAACGATACCCAATCGGACCGCACGTCGATGGGGCATCGCTTCGAGACCAAAGAGCTGCTCTTTCCCAGGTCGAGCGATATTAGTTATCAGCGAGCATGCCTTGGGCACGATGATCTGGCATTATGGACTTAAGACTGAGGTGGTGTCCGGCGCTCCCCCAAATCCTCCGCAAATCGTAGCAGGTAGCCGTCCGGATCCTGGACGATGAATTGTCGCGTACCGAGGTAATCCGTGTCGCGGCGGTACCACTTCTCTTCCATCTCGAGGAATAACCCGGCGCCGCTTTCCCGCACGCGGGCGTACAGCGCTTCGACGGCTTCCGTCCAGATTTGCAGACTGATCCCACGCCCATATGGCTTTTCGAGTGGTGCAGCAATCCAGGTACGCCCGATCTCTGCGCTATCGAGCATCAGCTCCGCGCAGTCTCGTTCCAGATAGAGAAATCCGTCTTCCGGGCGTTCAAAGAGCACGGCAAATTCGAGCGTTTCGACGTAAAATACTCTGCTCACCGCGATATCACTCACATAGAGTTCCGGAACAAGGCCCCTTTTTTGGGTGATTGCAGACATTCGGTTCTCCGCAGGGTCGTTGAGCGTCCATAAGGTAACTGTATTCGGCGCCTCACCCCTGACCATCCTCGTTGTAAAAATAAGTGTCCGGTTGCGCTATAAAAAATGCTCCCCCTCATGACTCTCATCACAGCCCCTGTCACGCGCATTTGTTATGGTCGGGCACTTTGTACAGGGGAACCTGTGATACCGTACTAATCCTGCGCTAAACGATTCGTACGCAGCAGCCAATGGACACACATGGTTTTGGTCGGTTCCAGACTAGAAGGCTTTTTCCGCGGCGTGGCCGGCGTGAAATTCCATACGCGGTACCTCGCCATGTCGCTGTTGCTCGTGCTGGGGCTTTCGGGGTGCGTGCATATCGAGGTGTTGCAGGCGCGCCAGGAGGCGGAGCAGCTCTATAAGGAAGGGCGTACCAAGGAAATCGTGGCGCTCGTCGAGAAGATGATCGTGCGGGTCGAGGATTCGCTCGGCCCTGACCACTGGTATCTCGGCGAAGGCTACGACGTCTTGGCGCGGCTTCATGCCTATGTCTACAACGATTGGGACCTGGCGCGAGACTATTTCGAGAAAGCGTTAGCCGTCCGCAAGAAGGCGCTCGGCCCTGAGCATCCCGACACACTGGAAACCGTCAACTTCATGGGCTACCTCCATCAGGTCAGGGGCGACCTGGAAACGGCCGAGGCGCATTTTCAGAAGGCCTTGAGGTTGCGCACGAAAGTGCTCGGCGCAGACCATATCGACACTGCGGACTCACAGGTCTATCTCGGCGGGCTTCACATGCTTCAGGGACGCTACGCCGACGCCGAAAAGCTGTTGCAGGCGGCGGCGCCAAACGAGGCGCGCGAGATCAGCGGCCGGCATCCCACCCCGGCGGAGGCCTACCGGCTGCTCGGCACGCTCTACTACAGTCTTGGCGACCTGGAACGGGCCGAGAAGAACGCCCGGACCTCATTAGAAATTCTCGAGGAAGTGTTCGCGCCGGACCACCCCGAGATCGCGGGCAGCTACAACGCTCTGGCGCTGATCGCCTATCGGCGCCGCGATTTCGATGAGGCGAAGACCCTCGCGGAGCAGGTCCTGCGGATACGCGAGAACAAATTTGGGCGGCGGCACGGTTTCACGGGCGACAGCCTGCTGTTCCTCAGCCGGATAGAGCAAGCCCGCGGCCAACCGGAGCAGAGCCGGCGCTACCAACAGGAGGCCATCGAGACCTATCAAAAACTTCTCGGCCCCGACAACTACCGCACGCTGTCCGGCAAACTCGCTCTGGCCTGGTCCTACGCGGGCGCGGGCCAGCTGGATACAGCAAAGGCGCTGAGCGAGGAAATCCTGGTGTCGCCGCGGCTGCATCTCACCAAGGAACTCGAATGGAATACGCTGCTGCTCTACAGCGTCGTCCTCGGCGCCGGCGGTCAGCGCGACGCCGCAATCCTGTTCGGCAAGCGGGCGGTCAATATCGTCCAGGGGTTGCGTGCCGGAATCACCTCGATGGACGACGCCTTGCAGAAGCTCTACGTCCAGAAACGGGACACCGCCTTTAGGACGCTGGCATCGCTTCTGGTCGAGGAAGGACGCCTGCCCGAAGCGCAACGAGTCGTCAAAATGATCAAGGAGGAAGAGCACTTCAATTATGTCAGGCGAGACGCCGCACGCGGCTCGGTGCGGGAAAGCAAGGCTTCCTACACGGCGAGCGAACAGAGCGGCATGACCCGCTATGAAGAGATCGGCGGCCGGCTGGCGGCGATCGCGTCCGAATACGACACATTGCTGCGCAAGAAGAAGGCCGGGCTGGTTAAGGTCGATCCGGCGCGCCTGAAGCAGTTGCGGGAAGACCTCCGTGTCGCCAAGCGCGCCTTCCGCGCGTTCCTGGCGAACCTCATCAAGGAGGTGGAAAAGGGCAGCGCCAAGCGCGCAATGGAGATCGGCGAGAAGAACCTGAAGGATCTCAAGGCGCTGCAGGGCACCCTGCGGACCCTCGGCGACGGCACGGTGCTGATCCACTACCTCATCACCGACCGGAAACTGCATATCATCGTGACGACCGGTCGTGTTCAGATCGTCCGGACGGTCCCGGTCGATCGGTCGACGCTGAACCGCCGCGTCAGCGAGCTTGCCGAAGATTTCGCCGACCCCTATGCGAATCCCATCCCGGACGCTCAGGCGATCTACGACCTGATTCTGGCGCCAATCGCCGACGACTTGCGTCAGGCGAATGCCAAGACGCTGATGTTCTCCCTGGACGGCGTGCTCCGCTATCTGCCGATGGCGGCCCTGTATGACGGCGAGCGCTTCCTCGTCGAGAAATACGAGGTCGTTCTGTTCACGGAGGCCGCCAAGTCCAAGCTGACGGCCGCCCCGCCGAAGGATTGGCGCATGGCCGGGCTAGGCCTAACCCAGGCGGTCGAGGGCTTCGCCGCCCTTCCCGCCGTTGCCGACGAATTGAACGCAATCGTGCGCACCGGCAGCGCGGATCGCGACGGCGTCATGCCGGGCGTGATCTATCTGGACAAGAACTTCTCGCAGGATGCCATCGAAAGCGCCCTCGATGAGGAATACCCCGTGCTGCACGTCGCCAGCCACTTCGTCTTTCAACCGGGCACCGAGCGCGATTCCTATCTGCTGCTCGGGGACGGCGGCCGGTTGAGCCTGGCGCAGGTGCTCGACAACGATCTGGATTTCAACAGCGTCGCCCTGCTGACTTTGTCAGCCTGCCAGACAGCGCTCGGCAGCGCCGGCGCCGACGGGCGCGAAATCGAAAGCTTCGGCTGGCTCGCCCAGCGGCAGGGCGCCAAGGCGGTCCTGGCGACACTCTGGCCCGTGGCCGACAAGAGCACCGCCGCCTTCATGAGCACGATGTATGGCTATCTGCAGACCGGCACGCTGAGTAAGGCGGCCGCGATGCGCAAGACCATGATCGAGTTCATCCGCTCCGATGCGTACGGCAAACCGGTCTTCTGGGCCCCCTTCATCCTGATGGGCAACTGGCGCTGAGCGCGATCACCGCGAGGATCACAGTTCATGCAACAACACTGCACCGTAGCCATGCTCTTCGGGGGACAATCCGCCGAACACGAGGTATCCATTCAGTCAGCACAAAACGTTCACGCTGCGCTCGAGGCCGCGGGTTACGACATCATCCGAATCGGGGTCGACCGGCAGGGCACTTGGCGTCTCGCACCGTCGGTCGGACTCTTGGACCCGTCCTGGCCGCCCGTGGCAATGCTGCCCGGCGGCAGTGGCGAGATCGTCGTCCTCGACGGCAAATAAAGCACGCTCAAGGCAGATGTCGTTTTCCCCGTTCTGCACGGCCCGCATGGGGAAGATGGCTCGCTGCAGGGATTATTGAAACTGGCGAACGTTGCCTTCGTCGGCCCCGGCATCCTTTCATCCGCTCTTTGCATGGATAAGGAATTCTCGAAGCACATGCTGAAAGCCGCGGGCATACCGACGGTGACGACATTGTCCTTCGAGCGCGACAACACCGTTCCTTATGCCGAGGCGGTACGCGGACTCGGGTCTCCCTTGTTCGTCAAGCCGGCCAATATGGGGTCTTCCGTGGGGGTCAGTAAGGTACATAGCGAAGCGGAATACGATGAGGCGCTGAGCAGTGCATACCAGTACGACACAAAGGTCGTTGTCGAGAGTTTCGCCGACGGTCAGGAAATCGAATGCGGAGTTCTGTCTCTCGACTCGTTGCAAGCATCCGTGCCCGGTGAAATCGTGCCGACGAATAATGACGGCTTCTACAGCTACGATGCCAAATATATCGACGACAAGGGAGCCAAATTGGTTTTCCCCGCCAATCTGCCCGCCGACCTGACACGCAAGGTTCAGGACATGTCCATCGCCGCAGCCCGAGCGCTGGGTTGCGAGGGTATGGTCCGGGTTGATTTTTTCCTTAAGGCAAACGGCGAATTACTGGTCAATGAACTGAACACGATCCCCGGTTTCACCGCGATCAGCATGTACCCGAAACTATGGGAGGTGTCGGGGGTCCCGCCGGAGGCGTTGGTCATTCACCTGATCAACCATGCACGCCGCAGGTTCGACCGGGAATCAGAATTGCAGTCGGGCCGTTAGGAGTTAACCGCCGCACGCCGATTTGTAGCCCTGTTCGAAAATGAGGACCCAGCCTGAGCCATAGCCGTTGCGCATCATCTCGGCCATATCGCCGAAGGCTTCCCAATTGCTCTGGGTGAGCTCGACGCTTGTCCGCTCGTCGCCTAGCGCCGTAAACCGCACTTCGACAAGGCTCGCATTCTCCGGCGGCAGGCCCATGTGAAAATCCATGCTAACCGAATTGTGTGGATCGTAGGACCGGAACGTGCCCCAGTGAAACTCCATACCGTCGTGGCCGGTCTCCACGACCTGGCCGCCTAGCTTCGGCTCGGTGCGCAACGACTTGGCCGGCTTGCCATCTCCCTGCATCAGGGACATCGAACGCTTGTCCAACGGCCACCAGCTGCCCATTTCACTCACGAACACCGTGAACGCTTTTTCTTGACTGCACGGCACTTCGATTGTCTTGACGATCGGATCGAGCACGGTCTTCTCCTATTCTTCTTTGATACGTCGCGCGATTTCAGCGCTATAAGCGGACAGAGCGTCCGACCAGAAACTTTCCAGATACTGCCGCAGTTCTTCGAGCCCTTCGCGCTTGATCGAATAGAGGCGGCGGTTTCCGCGCGGCTCCCCGCTGACCAGCCGCGCGGACTCGAGCACTTTCAGGTGCTGAGATACAGCGGGCCGGCTGACGGGCTGACCCGCCGCCAATTCGCCGACCGTCCGGGGCTGCTCGCGCAGCGCCTCGAAGATATGCCGGCGGGTTGGGTCTGCCAGAGCGGTAAACACTTCTGCGTAAGCCATGACTTACCGTAAGTGTTCACTTACCATATGTCAAGTCATGACTCCATTTATCTCGAGACTTGCCTTTGGTGTTCGTTAAGTTATTTGCGGTATCCGAAACTCCTGTTCCTATATAACGAATACGGCAAGGTTTCGGCCCGACACGGGTGCCAGCGCCATAACGGAGGGTGAGAATGAGCGAATACGATCTGGTCGTGATCGGCGGTGGGCCCGGCGGTTACGTTGCGGCGATCCGGGCGGCACAGTTGGGCATGAAGGTCGCTTGCGTGGAGAAACGCGCGGCGCTCGGCGGCACTTGCCTGAATATTGGCTGCATCCCGTCGAAGGCGCTGCTGCAAAGCTCCGAGAAATATGCCGAGGCAACGCACGAACTGGCCGGCCACGGCGTAAAGGTTGGGGACGTCAAGCTCGACCTGAAGACGATGATGGCGCGCAAGGACAAGGTCGTCACCGAACTGACCGGCGGCATCGCCTTCCTGTTCAAGAAGAACAAGGTCGAACACATCGCCGGCACCGGCACGATCGAGAGCGCCACGTCGGTCAAGGTCACCCCAGAAAAGGGCAAGGCGAAAACCCTGCAGACCAAACGCATCCTAATTTCCACAGGCTCGGACAGCGCGCCGCTGCCGGGCGTGGAGATAGACGAAAAACAGATCGTTACCTCGACCGGCGCGCTGTCGCTCGCCAAGGTGCCGAAGCATCTGGTCGTCGTCGGCGCGGGTTATATCGGCCTGGAAATGGCATCGGTCTGGGGCCGGCTCGGTGCGCAGATCACCTGCGTCGAGTTCCTCGACCGCATCACCCCCGGCATGGACGGCGAGGTCGCGAAGAACTTCCAGCGCATCCTCAAAAAGCAGGGTATGGCGTTTCGCTTGAAGACCAAAGTGACCGGTGCGAAGAAGACCAAGACCAGCGTCACGCTCACCGTCGAACCGGCGGCGGGTGGCGACGCGGAGGAGATCAAGTGCGATGCCGTGCTGGTCGCGATCGGCCGGCGGCCCTACACGGAAGGCCTGGGACTCGAGGCGCTTGGCGTCGAGACGGATAATCGCGGCTTCATCCGGATCGACGACGAATTCATGACCTCAGTGCCCGGCATATACGCCATCGGCGATTGCGTGCCGGGCCCGATGCTGGCGCACAAGGCGGAAGACGAAGGCGTCGTCTGCGTCGAAATGATGGCCGGGCAGTCCGGGCACATCGACTACGATGCGATTCCTGGCATCGTCTACACGTGGCCGGAAGTCGCCTCCGTCGGCAAGACCGAAGAGGCACTCAAGGAGGCTGGCGTCGAATACAGGGTCGGCAAGTTCCCCTTCACCGCGAACAGCCGCGCCCGGGCGAACGATACCACCGACGGATTCGTGAAGATCCTGGCCGACACAAAGACCGATGCGGTGCTGGGCGCCCATATCATCGGGCCAGATGCGGGCGGGCTAATCCACGAGCTGGTGACGGTCATCGAATTCGGCGGGTCGGCGGAAGACGTTGCTCGAATCTGCCACGGCCATCCCACCCTGAACGAGGCGGTCAAGGAAGCGGCGCTCGCCGTCGATGGCCGGCCGATCCACATTTAGGAGTTTCCATACGATCGTGGGTCAGGTTCTCGTTCCCGACAACAAACCCAAGCGCTCCTGGCTCGCCCGAATGGCGATCCTGACCTTTGGTTGGGCGTTTATCGTCCTCGGCATCCTCGGCCTGTTCCTGCCGATCCTGCAGGGCATCCTGTTTCTCGCCATCGGCGGCATGCTGCTGTCGATGGAGTCGCCACGCGCGCAACGCATCATGGACCGCCTGCGCCGGCGCTTTCCAACTTTAGATAAAACAATGCTGGCGGCGCAGAGGCGCACCGCCAGCATCGTACAGAGAATTCGCAGTCGCTTTGGCTAGCCGCTGTCTATAGCTCCCCATCTTCGCGATGGTCGAGTGCAGCCAACACCTTCGGCGGCGACATCGGCAGTTCTTCCATCCGCCGGCCGGTCGCATCGGCGATGGCGTTCGCCACCGCAGCCATGGTCGGGCAGATACAGACCTCGCCGACGCCCTTCACGCCGAAGGGATGGTTCGGGTTCGGGACCTCGACGACGACGGTTTCGATATTCGGTAAATCGGATGCGACCGGGATACGATAATCGAGGAAGCCGGCATTTGAGAGACGGCCTTGGTCGTCGTAGATATATTCCTCGTTCAGCGCCCAGCCGATGCCCTGGACGACGCCGCCCTGCATCTGGCCCTCGACATAACCTTTGTGAATCGCTGTTCCTGCGTCTTGTGCGAGGACGAAGCGCAGAATAGTTACCTTGCCCGTATCAGGATCGACCTCGACGTCACAGAAAGCCGTAGAGAAGCCTGGCGCCTGACCTGTGGCGCTTACCGCGTTGGCTGAGCCGATCGGGCCGCCCGTTGCGTTGGCCTTCGCCGCAAGTTCCTTTAGCGACAAGGGATCGAACTCTCCGACATTGCTGCCCGCGGGTTTTGCATGGCCGTCTTCCCAATCGACGCCTTCCACATCCACATCCCAAATCTTGGCGGCACGTCCGCGCAATTCGGTAATGACCTTTTCACAAGCGCCGATGACCGCCATGCCACTGGCATAGGTCACGCGGGAACCGCCTGTCACATGGGTGTAAGCGACCGAGGTCGTGTCGTTCACGGTCGCGCGGACGTCGTTGTAATCGACGCCCAGCGTTTCCGCCGCCATCATCGCCATCGACGCGCGGGAACCGCCGACGTCAGGACTGCCCGTCGCGACGACCACCGTGCCATCCGCGTTGACATAGGCCGTTGCGCCAGATTCGCCCGCCCCGTTGAACCAGTAACCCGACGCAACGCCGCGGCCTTGATTTTCACCCAGCGGCTTCTTGTAGTCGGGATGATCGAGGATCGCCCGCACTGTCTCGCTGTAGCCTTCGTGGCTCATGGAGTTGCCGAGAATCATCGGGTCGCCGGTATGGATCGCATTCTTGGCGCGAAATTCAGCCGGATCCATGCCGATCTTCTTCGCCAGGATATCCATCGTGCTTTCGACGCCGAAGTTCGATATCGGCGAGCCCGGCGCGCGGTATGCCGCCGCCTTCGGCCGGTTCGAAATCACATCGTAGCCCGTCGTCTTCTGGTTCGGAATGTTGTATGTGGCAAAGGAACACAGGCAGCCATTCATCACCGGGGAGCCCGGGAACGCGCCGGCCTGATACATGAACTCACCCTGGCCGGCAGTAATCGTGCCGTCCTTCTTGGCGCCGATCTTGACCTTCATGTAAGCGCCCGATGTCGGACCACTTGCCTTGAAGACTTCGTCTCGGGTCATGTTCAAACGCACCGGATGTCCGGTCTTGCGCGACAGGACGACGGCAACGGGCTCCAGATAGACGACCGTCTTGCCGCCAAACGCGCCGCCGATTTCAGCCGGGATGACCTTCAGGTCGTTGAGCGGCATGCCGACGATCTTGGCCACCAGATTGCGCACCACGAAATGGCCCTGGCTAGCGCTCCACAGTTCGGTCTGCCCGTCCGCGTCGCAACGCGCGAGCGTGGCATGCGGCTCGATATAACCCTGATGCACGGCCGCCGTGCGGTATTCCTTCTCGACGATCTCATCCGCCTGTGCGAACCCTTCCTCGACATCGCCGATTGCGAAGTTCAGCACCTTGGAGACATTCGACGCTTTGGTTGGCGTCGGTTCCACATTGCGGGTGATCATGTCCTCGAACAGGAGCGGCGCGTCTTCCGCCGCGGCTTCTTCCACGTCAATCACATGTGGCAGCACTTCGTAGTCGACGTCGATCAGCGCGCAGGCTTCCGCCGCCAAGGTCGGATTGATTGCAGCCACCGCGGCCACCGCGTGGCCTTCATAGAGCGCCTTCTCGCGCGCCATGATGTTGCGGGTGACATGCCAAAAGTTCACTGCAACCCGCTCCGGCCCAATATAGGCGAAGTCCTGATCCGGCAAATCCGCGGACGTCATCACCGCCTTCACACCCGGCAGCGCTTCCGCCTTCGAGGTGTCGATCGACTTGATGCGCGCATGCGCATGCGGGCTGCGCAGCACCTTGCCGTACAGCGTACCAGGCAGCACATAATCATTGCCGAATTTGGCCATGCCGGTGACTTTCGGCACGCCGTCCGGGCGAATCTGGTTGGTACCGACCCATTTATACGGCTTCTTGATCTCGTTCATCTGCAGCCCTCTCCAATAGTACACCCGCCGCTAACGCCTTGTTGCGCATAAGAAACGAGCGATGACGCTTACGCGCTTCGCCCGCACCTCAGCGCATGACCGCGATCGAGGGGGTTGGATTCATAACGTTGACCCGATTTTAGCGTCGCGGGAAAGCACCGTGCAAGCCGAAAGCCGAGTATTCCGCCTGCAGCGATCCCGACCCTGGCTTGCCAAAACGGGCCGGATAGCCAAAATGAACGGATCACGCGAGCAACCCAATGGAGACGTAATGTCAGTTTCGACCCCGGACCGCACCCTTTCGGCGAATGATCACGCGCAGACGATGGCCGATTATATTGCCGAGGGCACCGAGCGGGCCTATGACATCGGCAACCGAGGGCCAATCCGGCGGAATGCGGACGGTAAGCTTGCGTCCGATATTCTGGACGCTTATTGGGAGCACGGTTTCTACGTCTTTGAGGGCGTGGTCGACGATGTCGAGCTGGCAGAACTACGTGCCGACGTCGAACGGATGCTGGACGGTGCGCCGGCCGATCCGAAAAGCGACCGCGACAGCCAGGGCCGGCGTGCGCTGTGTCAGCAATTCACCCGCCCGCCTTATCGTTTCGCGAAGCCGCTGAGCGACCCGCTCGGCGGAACCGACCTGTATAAAGGTCGTCATCCGGCCAAGATGCATGAAGCGACACCGGCAGCGGACGCACCTACTTGGACAGTGCAGAACCTGCACGGTAATTTGCAATTAATGGATACGACCCTGCGGCTGTACGGACATCCGGGCCTGCTCGCCATCGCGGAGGCTGTCCTCGGCCCTGACTTCGTGCCCTATAACGAGGTCACTTTCCTTAAGGAGCCGGGCCTCGGCCCGTCGGTTGCCTGGCACCAGGATGGCACGACCCACTGGGACTCGCCCGACTGGGACCACGGCGCGCATGGCTTCAACTTCATGACCCAGCTCTACCCCAGCACCGCCGCGAACAGTGTGTGGATCCTGCCGGGCAGCCACAAGCAAGGTAAGGTCGATATCCGTCAGATGATGAAAGACGCCGGTTCCGACCGGATCGCAGGGGCAATGCCGCTGCTCTGCGACACCGGCGACACCTTCATGCTTAACCGGCAGGTGGTGCACGGTTCCTTCGCCAACACTTCGGCGGAGCGCCGGGTCACCCTCAATGCCGGCTTCTTTCCGCGCCGCCGGGTGCAGGACATGACCGTGGAGCATCTCGACGGCCGGGTGGTCACCTTCGATGACGCCCATATTCACGAGCGCAGCCGCATGATTGCCATTGGCGTCGACGCCCGCCGCCAACGTTTCCCGGATGAGGCCTCGTACCGCTACCAGCCCCTCGCGGCAGAAGTGGACGAAAACCGTTGGAACGAGGCAACCCGAGAGTCCGTGGTGAAGAACTACAATTTGCGGGACATGTATATTTAGCAGTCGCCGGCCCCTCCGCCGTCATGCTCGTGCTTGATACGAGCATCCAAGCCTCAGCCTCGCAGGATTCGGCACAGGCGCGATGCGATTGCAGCCTGGGTCCTCGGGTCAAGCCCACTGTTGTCCGGTTTAATTTCTCTAACATATGAAGGCCAACTGATTTTGGCATTGAGGTGTGTTTGGTTCAGGTTCGAGCAGACGGTCAATGCGCTTTCGATGCATGAGGTTTGTTCGGACGAGGCGAGCGAATGCGAGCGGGGATTTGACGGTTTTCTGATCGGCTTTTGCGAGGTGAAGCAAGAGATAGGCGATCAGGGCAACGGTGATCTGAATGCGCACGGCATTCTCGGACCGGCCGAGGAAGTGCCGGATTTTGAGGTTCTGTTTGACCCAGCGAAAGAACAGCTCGATCGCCCAGCGGCGCTTATAGAGGTCGGCGATTTGCCGGGCCGAGGCGTCCAGATCGTTGGACAGGATCCGGAGGGTCTTGCCGGTATCGATCCGCACCGTGACTTCGCGCACGGGCTTGGAGAAGGGGTTTTTGCGGCTCATCCTTTGCCGTTTGGGCAGCAGGCCGACCCGGTCGGACAAGATGTCTTCGCCCTCGGGCACCGCCCGATCGGTGGCCTCTGTTAGCGGCGTGTGCGACTTGAAACGGGTGACAATGCGGCAACCCGCGGCGTCGAGCTTCGCCCACCAGGCGTAATCGTAGTAAGCCAGATCAAAGACATAGGTCGCGCCCGCCTCGATCGGCATCTCCTGCGCCACCTTGATATCGGCGGTCTTTGCCGGCGTCACCGCCGCGTAGACCGGGTGTTCGGCGCCCGCATCGTAAACCACATGCAGTTTCGCGCCACAGGCCCTGGCCGAAAAATACGCCCACTGCGATCCCCGGCCACTCAAGGCAAGCGGACTGGCATCGATCAGGTAGGTCGCCTCGCCAAGCGTCCGCCGCAACCCGCGCCCGGCGCGCCCAACCAACGCCGTGAACAGCTCCGAGAACACCGCGCTCGGCCGCGTCGCGTTCGCATCGGCCAGCGTCGAACGCGTCACAAGGCGACCGCCGACATGATAGAGCCGGGCACGATGGCTCTGTAGACCGCCGACGATCTCGCGCAAGCTCACCGCACCGGAAAGCTGAGCATATAGCAGGGCGATGAACTGGTCCTTCGTGCTCAGGCGGCGAACGTGTTTGTCGGCTTCATGCCGTTCCACCAAAGCCGCAAAACGATCCCAAGGAACACGCTTCATCAGATCATGAAATACGCTATTCTCATGCCGCATGGTGTTGATCCTTTCCCGTGTCCAAAACGTCGCCAAACGATTGGTCACCAGTAGAATCAATGCCATGCAAACCGTCCACTGAATTAAACCGGACAACAGTGGGTCAAGCCCAAGGACGACGAGAAAGTGTGTTGAGCGCGGCGTCCTGCCCCAATCTCAATTACGCGCGCCGAGCTGTTTCCTACGGTTCGGGTTAGGCGCTTCTCTCAGCATCTCCCGCAGCATCCGTTCCGCCCGCTCTACATTGAACCCACCGAATTCCTGAAAGCGAATCATCCCGGTCTTGTCGATGAACGCCATTTCCGGGGTTCCCATCGTGCCGAACAGGCGCATCGTGCGCGGTACCCGGTCGCCCGGCGCGTGGCGGTCGATGCCCACCAGATGGTGGATCTTCTTGCGCTTCAGAAACTTCTTCAGCTTATCGGGGTTCTGATAGTCGTGCCCTTCGAACACCGTATGGATGCTGATGACTTCAAGCTTCCCGGCCGCGATCTCCTTGGCGAAAGTCCGTTCCCACTGTTTCAGCAGCGGTATGGAAAACGCGTTGCAGCCAGGGCACCAGAGCTGGAAAAAATCGACGATGACGACTTTCCCACGGAGATCCTGAAGCGTCGTGGCCTCGCCATTAACCCATTCAGAAATAATCCAGTCCGGCGCGGGCCGCGGCACCGGCATCTGCGAGGGCCGCGCTGCCGCAGGCTGTATTGCGCAAAGCGCCAACAGGAGAAAAGCACCGATGAAAAGACGCATGGAGATCCTCGGATCGTTTCATAGCTAGGCTAGCGGAAACAGCGCCTGGCGTCTTTTCAACAAGCCGTGACAAGTAGTTGAAACGCACGGGAGATAGGTCGGGCCTACTCCATATCCAGCGGCCAGACCGGGCGGCGGACATTCTCGTAATGGAGGCTCTTCAGACTCGGCGTCGCCAGACCGAGCGCGTCGACCAGCAGAACCTCGCGGGCGATGGGTCCGAAGGCGCCGCGGAAATGATGCGCCGACTTGACGGCAACGATCTGCTTCTCCTCCGGGTCGATGCCCTGCGAGCGGAAGATCGCCAGGTCGAGGACCTGTAGCCGGTTGGTCGTGACGATCACATCGATGCCGCCGATACGCAGTACCACTGTCGGCCCCATCGTGTTGCGCATTCCGGTCGCCATCGGCCCTTCGTAGGTAAATCCGCCTTCGGAGATCGCCACGACCTCGCCCGTCACGCGAAGCGGCGGCACGAAGTCCGGATCGATCTTGCCGCCGAGCGGGATTTTTACCGTGCCACGGACACCGGCGCGCTGGCACGCGATCACGGCTTCCGGATCGGCAATCGTACCGAAGACTGCCCCCTGCAAATCCGCTTCGATCATGCCGGCCAGCAGGGTTGGGTTGTCGCCATAGCTGCCGCCGCCGGGATTGTCGCTGAAATCGGCCAGCACGATGGGCTTGTCGCCCGAACCCGCCGCCTTGATCCGGTCCATCGCCTCGCCGACCTGCAGATGCTTGATCGTCACGTTGGCGCGCTCTTCCCAGACCGTATCCATCATGGACTCGGCGATTTCGCGCGCGCGGTCGGCTGCACCGTCCTTATCGTTGTCGTAAGTGACCGTCACCGACGGCCCCGCCCATTCGATATCGGCCCAGGGAAAGCCGCCATTGACGCTGACATCAACGATCCTGCCCTCCGCGCCATGTTCCTTACAGCGGCGCAACAGGCCGATCATCGGCCCGTCCTGACTGCGGCCATGGTTGGCGCCGTCGATCTGCGGCCGCCGGGCAACCAGACAGTGCGGTGCTGTCTCGCCTTCCATGGCTGCCTGCAAGGCCTCCGCGGCACGCTTGCCAGTCGCGTAGGTGTCGATATGCGGATAGGTGCGAAAACTGAACAACCCGCTAGCATTCTGTGCCATTTCCTCGGTGACGTTGGCATGCAGGTCGAGCGACACGCAGATCGGCACGTCCGGGCCAGCCTTGTCGCGGATCGCCTGCAGCAACGCGCCTTCGCCGTCCTCGTCGACTTCGGTCACCATCGCGCCATGCAGCGCCAACAGGATACCGTCATAGGTATCGTCGACTGCCGCCAGCAACTCGCCGCTGAGGTATTCCCAGGCTTCGCGCGTCACCTTGCCGGACGGCACCGCATTGGCGGCAATCACCGGAACCATGTCCCAGCCGTTTTCGGCGGCCGCGTCAAAATGCGCCGCGACTTCCGAATTGGTCCCCAGATAGACCGGCGCAATCGCATCGCCGAGATGCAGGCCTCGAGACCGATAGGCGTCGAGGCCGGTCAGGAGTTTGCTGAAGGTATTGGTCTCGTGCTTGATCGAGGCGCTCAGGACACGTCTGCCCATGAATGGTGCTCCGCCGAGTTATTCAGATCATGAGTGCGCACATACTGAACCCACTCGGTCCCTGTCAAGCAGCTATATCGGCGGAATCAGCCGGATAAGCCCGCAATGTCGGGAATCGGACGCGCCGTGCGCGGGTCGGTTTCGAACAACCGTTCCAGCGATTTCGCAACACCGATGACGAAACGGTCATCGTAATGCTTGCCGCAAATCTGTAGCCCGAAGGGTGTACCGGTCGGCTCCAACCCGCAGGGGATCGCCGTTACCGGATTGCCCGGGATCGTCAGGCCATAGGTCAGCGACAGCCAGATAACGTAATTGTCGAGCTTCTGCCCATTGATCTCGTCGCAATAACGCTGCTCCACCGGGAAGGGCGGCACCGGCACGGTCGGGGCGATCAGGATATCGGTGTCGTTGAAGAAATTTTCCATATGGCGGTAGATGTTGGTCTGTTCCTGATGTGCCCAGGCAATCTCATCCGCCTTCATCTCGAGCCCAGCTTCGTAATTCATCAGTACGTTCGGGCCCAGCGCATCGCGGTTGTTCTGGTAATTGTTGCGGTGGTTCGCAAGGAAGGTCTGGCTGCGCAGGATCCAGTTCGTCCGGTCCACTGTACCGAGATCAGGGTCGCGCGAAACGCATTCCTTGAAAGCGGACTGGAAAATCTCCACGCGCTCCCGGAACGTCGCACGGATGCTGTTGTCGACCGGCGCAAACCCGAGGTCTTCCGACACCGCGACCTTGAGCGTGCTGAGATCGACTGGCTCGATCGAGGTGTAGTCGCTGGGGTTCATCGGCGCGGAGAGCGGATCGACCGGGTCATGGCGCACCAGGGGCGCATACATCAAGGTCATGTCATCCACGTTGCGCGCCATCGGGCCAAGCACGCTGAAAGTGGTGTAACCGAAACCGTGCTTCTCATTCGGCACGATGCCGGGCGTGCTGCGATGTGCAACGACCCCGCAGAAGGCCGCCGGGATGCGCAGGCTTCCGCCGGAGTCCGAGCCAGTAGCAATCGGCATCATGTTAGTCGCCAGCGCCACGGCGGAGCCGCCGGACGACCCGCCGCAGATACGTTTTGGATCGAACGGATTGCCGGTCGCACCCCAGACTGGGTTGTTGGTGTTGGCGCCGGCGCCGAACTCCGGCGTGTTGGTCTTGCAGAACACGATGGCGCCGGCCTTGCGCAGTTCGGCGACAAGACTGTGGTCTGCCGTAGGCACGTTGTCCTTGAATAGCGGCGAGCCGTGCGTCGTCAATAGCCCTTCGGTGTCGAGCAGATCCTTCACGCCTAGCGGAAGACCGTGCAAAACGCCCAGCGCATCACCTCGCATGACGGCGGCTTCCGCTTCTTTCGCCTCATCGCGGGCGCGATCGAAGCAGGTGCCGCAAATCGCGTTGACCGTCGGGTTGACCGCCTCGATCTGGGTGATGCAAGAATCCAGTAATTCGACCGGCGAAAGCTGTTTGTCACCGATCAGATTGCGCGCTTCGGTCGCCGTCAGGTCGCACGGTTCGGTCATGTCAAGTCTCCCAATGGATTTAGGCTGCAAGCTTGCTGAGGTCAGGCACTGGTCGCGATAGTACCTCGTTCTGCGCAAACAGCGCTTCAAGGGCCCGCGCAGCGCCGAGCACGAACCGGTCGCGGTGGCGTGGCCCGACGATCTGAATGCCGAACGGTGTGCCTGTGTGATCGTAGCCGCAAGGCAGTGCAACGACAGGATGGCCCGTCAAGGTCAGGCCAGCAGTCACGCCCGACGCGCTTATATAATGTTCCATCTTCTGCCCGTTGATTTCCGTCGGCGCGCCCTGATCGAGCGGGAACGGCGGCACGGCCGGGCCGGGACAGATCAACAGATCGATGTCCGAGAAATAGTCCTGGAAGTTGCGGCACAAGGTCGCGTGTTCCGCGTTCGCCCAGCCGACCTGTTCCATGCTCATGCCGAGCCCGGCCTCGGTGTTGAACAACACATTGGCGCCGAGCTGGTCCTTATGATTGTCGTAGCGCTCCTTCTGGGTCGCAACGAAATAGATGCCGCGCAGCACCCAGAACACATCCGCCGCCGTCGCCATATCCGGATCGCGCGCCATGCAGGTCTGGAACGACTCCTGATAGAGCGCAAGCCGTTCGCGGAAGGTCCGCCTTATACCGTTATCAACCGGCGCGAAGCCGAGATCTTCCGACACCGCCACCCGCAAACGACTAAGGTCGACTTGCGGCAGCTCGCGAAACGTGGATGTGTCGTGCGGATAGGACAAAGGATCCATCGGATCCTCGCCGGCCATCGCCGACAGCATCAGCCCGAGATCCTCAACGGTACGCGCCATCGGTCCCTGCACGCTGAACGTCGACAATCCGACGACCCGTCGGTCGGACGGCACAACGCCTGTGGAGGGGCGGATAGCAGCGACGCCGCAATAGGTCGCGGGCTTGCGCAGGCTGCCGCCCGTATCGGAGCCGGTGCAAAGCGGCAACATGCCGGTCGCCAGCGCCACCGCGGAGCCGCCGGACGAGCCGCCGCAGGTCCGCTCCAGATCGAACGGGTTGCGCGTCACGCCATAGACTTCGTTGCGTGTGTTGCCGCCTGCGCCGAACTCCGGCGTGTTGGTCTTGGCCATGACGATCCCGCCTGCCTGGCGCAGCGCCGCGACGAGCCGCTCGTCCTTGTCCGGCACATGATCGCGATAGAGCGGCGAGCCATAGGTGGTGACCAGCCCTTCGGTGTTGTTGAGGTCCTTCACACCGATGGGGAGACCATGCAGAGGCGGTAACGGGTCACCGCGCATCACCGCTTCGGTCGCAGCGCGCGCTTCGTCTCGGGCACGCTCGTAACAGCTTGCGACGACGGCGTTGACGGAGCCGTTCGTCATTTCGATCCGGGCGATGCAGGATTCGACCAGTTCCAGGGCAGACAAGCGCTTGCGGCCGATCAACCGGCGCGCTTCGACAGCGCTGAGGTCGCAGGGTTCCGTCATGATGCCAACTTCGCGATATCCGGCGCCGGCCGCTTCAGCGTCGAATTGCTGTTGAAGATCTGTTCCAGCGCATGGGCAACGCCGAGGGTAAACCGGTCCTGGTAGGGCTTGCCGACCACCTGAATGCCGAACGGTGTGCCACTCTCGTCGTATCCGCAGGGAAGGGCCACAACAGGATTGCCCATCACCGTAAGCGAGGAGGTCAGGCCCGCCCAATGCACGTAGTTTTCCATCGGCGCGCCGTCGATTTCGGTCGGATAGAGCTGATCGAACGGGAACGGTGTCACCGTCACGCCGGGGCAGATCAGCACATCGTAATCTTCGAACCAGGTCTGGAACTTCTGATAGAGGACGAGCTGTTGCTTGGCCGCCCAGCCAACGTCCGTAATGTTCATCTGCGTCGCTGCTTCATAGTTGCTGCGCACATTGGGGTTGAGTTCCGGCCCGTATTGATCGATGCGTTCATTATGCTTGGCCAGCATGTAAATACCGCGCAGCAGCCAAAAGACATCCAGAATGCCCTCGAAATCCGGATCCTTGTCCTCGGCAACGGCGAAGGCCGAATGAAACAGCGCGACTCGCTCGCGGAACGTCCGGCGCACCGACTGTGCCGTCGGCGCGCACCCAAGATCCTCGGAGAAGGCGACCCGCAAACTGCCGAGATCGACATCCTGCACTTTCAAAAACTGCATCGGGTCGAGCGGGAACGACATCGGGTCGACGGCGCTGCGCTCTGCCAGCGCCGTCAGGAACAGCGAGGCGTCGGCAACCGTGCGCGCCATCGGCCCTTGCGTCTGATAGGTCGTATAGGCTACGTCGCGGCATCCCGCCGGCACCACGCCGGGGCTCGGCCGATGTGCCACAACACCGTTGAAGGTCGCCGGCAAGCGCAGACTTCCGCCCGTATCGGAACCCTGACACAGCGGCGCCATGCCCGTCGCCAGTGCCACGCCGGACCCGCCCGAGGATCCGCCGCAGGTCAGCTCCGTGTTGAACGGATTGCGCGTCGGGCCGAACAACGCATTGTTTGTGTTGCCGCCAGCACCGAACTCCGGCGTGTTGGTCTTGCCGATGATGATCCCGCCGGCGTGCCGTGCCGCCGCGACGACTTGTTCATCCTCGTCCGGAATATTGTCCTTGTAGAGCATCGAGCCGTAGGTCGTGCGGATGCCATCGGTATCGTCGAGATCCTTGATACCAACCGGCAGTCCATGCAGCGGCGGCAATTCATCGCCGCTCATCACCGCGTCTTCAGCCGCTTTCGCTTCTTCGCGGGCGCGGTCGTAGGCTTTGGTCACCATGGCGTTAACCGCCGGGTTCACGGATTCGATCCGAGCGATGCAGGATTCCAACAGCTCAACCGGCGACAGGCGTTTGTCGCCGATCAACCGCCGTGCGTCGACGGCGGTCAGATCGCAGGGGTCCGTCATGCCGCGTCCTTCCATTTCGGCGGCGTTTCGCCCAGATCCCAGAACAGCCCCGTCATCAGCTGTAGCCCTTCCCGTGCGACCGGCGCCAACATGTGCTCGTTCGGCGCATGCTGCGAGCAAGAGGCGTAGGAATGCGGCACCCAGACGGTCGGCATTCCCAGCACGTCGGCAAAGACGTCATTGGGCAGCGAGCCGCCGAGGCTTGGCAGCACCGCCGGCTCCTTGCCCGTCGTATTCTGGATCGAGGCGATCGCCCACTGCACCCAAGCATTGTCCGGATCGAGCCGCGTCGCCATCATGTAGCCCTTCTTGGCTGGCGTTGCCTCGACCACCGAAAACCCGCGCGCGTCGAAATGACGGCGCAGCGCCGGGATGAATTCCTCCGGATCGACGCCGACCGTGAAGCGGACCTGACAGGTCGCGGTTGCACGCGGCGGAATCGCGTTGACCGGATGTTCCGGATTGCCGGTCTTGAAGGCCAGGACCTCGAAGCTGTTCCAGGCGAAGACCTTTTCGGCACCCGTCAGGCCAGGCTCACCCCAGTCGGGATCGATCTCTGGTGCGCTCTCGCCGCCATCAATGACCAGATTATGCACCGCGTTGCGCACTGAATCGGGAATGCCCGGCGGCCGCCATTCCGGCACGTAGATCTCGCCGGTGGCGCTGGTGATGCTGGCGATGGCATGCGCCAGGATGACGCCGGGATTGGCCAGCAGCCCGCCCCAGTTGCCGGAGTGATGGCCGCCTTCGCGCAGGTCGACATCCAACTCGAAATTATAGGCGCCGCGCGCGCCGAGGAAGATCGTCGGCCGCTGCGGGCTGAGCCGCGGCCCGTCGGAGCAGATCAAGACGTCGGCGGTGAATAGATCCTTGTTCTCTTCGCAGAGTTGCTTCAGGCCGGGCGAACTGGTCTCCTCCCCGGTTTCGATCAGCAGCTTGGAATTGAAACCGAGCGACCCGCGCGTTTGCAGCACCGTTTCCAGCGCGGCGATGTTGATCGTGTGCTGGCCCTTATTATCGGCGGTACCGCGGCCATACAGTCGGTCGCCTTCCTGGGTCAGTTCCCAGGGCGACAGGCCTTCGCGCCACTGCTCGTCATAGCCTAATACCACGTCGCCATGTCCGTAGGTCAGGACAGTCGGCAGATCGTCGCCCTCGTGCCGTTCGGCGAGCAGGAACGGCCCCGCTCCTTCCCTTGGGTTTTCGAGAATGCGGCAGCTATAGCCCATGCGTTCGAAGGCAGGTTGCATCTCGTCGGTCAGATAGCCGTACAGAACACTCATGCGTTCCGGGTTCTGGCTCTCCGTTGGGATGGCGACACGGCGGCTCAAATCGGCGATGAAGCCGCCGTCGTCGAAATAGGTTTCGATCTTCGCGATCGCATCGCTTCGGCTCATATTTTCGGTCCTATTTTGCGGGCGTGCCCGGCTCTCCCAAATCCCAATAAAGGCCCGCCATCAGCTGAATCGCATCGCGTGCCTCGCTCAACAGAATATGCTCGTTCGGCGCGTGTTGCGAGCAGGCGGCATAAGAATGCGGAATCCAAATCGTCGGCAGGCCCAGCGTGTCGGAGAAAATATCGTTGCAGATCGATCCGCCCAGTTGCGGCAGAACGGCCGTCGGACGCCCAGACGTGCGCTCGATCGCGGCATCTGCCCAGCGTGCCCAAGGATTGTCCGGCTCCGTTCGGGTGGCGATAAAATTGATCGCATTGCCGGGCAGCGGCGGCGCGATTTCCACCATCGAAAACCCGTTCGCATCGAGATGGCGGCGCAGCGCGGGCAGGAATTCATCAGGCTTCGAGCCCTGGATAAAGCGAATCTGGCAATGCGCATGCGCACGCGGCGGGATGGCGTTGACCGGATGCTCCGGATTGCCGGTCTTGAGCGCCAGCACCTCGAAACTGTTCCAGCCATAGACTTGCTGCGCGGGGGCGAGATCGGGTTCGCCCCAGTTCGGATCGATCTCCGGCGCGTTCTCGCCAGCTTCGACCGTGATGTCCGCGAGCGACGCCCGCATCGAATTCGATATCGGTTCCGGCAGCCATTCGGGAATCTGGATCTTTCCCGTCTCCGACACGATAGTCGACAAGGCGTGCGCCAGGATAACGCCCGGATTCGCCAACAAGCCGCCCCAGTTGCCGGAATGATGGCCGCCTTCGCGCAGATCGACGACCAGATCGAAATTCTTGGCTCCGCGGGCGCCAAGGAAAATCGTCGGCCGATCCGGCGATACCCGCGGCCCGTCCGAGGCGATGAACACGTCGGCGGCGAACGCATCCAGGTTGGCCTCGACCACTTCTGCCAGGCCGGCCGAACCGTTCTCCTCGCCCGTCTCAACCATAAATTTGGAATTGAAGCCGAGGCGCCCGCGCGCTTCCAACGCCGCGGCCATCGCGCACATGTTCAGCGTGTGCTGCCCTTTGTTATCAGCCGTGCCGCGCCCGTACATCCGGTCGCCGCGCTGCGTCAGCGCCCAGGGATCGAGCCCTTCGTACCACTGATCGGCATAACCCAGGATGACATCGCCATGGCCGTAACCGAGCACCGTCGGCAAGGCCGAGTCCTCAATCCGCTCGGCCAGCAGGACCGGTCCGCCGCCCGCAACTGGGTTGTCGAAGATCGTGCAGCTGTGGCCCATCGCCTCGAAAGCGGGTGCGATTTCCTCGTCGAGATAGCGCCGTAGATCGGGCAGTCGGTCGGGGTTTTGACTTTCGGTGGGGACCGCCACGCGACGACGCAGGATGTCCAGGTACTGGCCATCGTCGAAGCACGCTAACGCGCCCGCGATGGCGGCTTCACGGGTCATGACGCGGCGCGCTCCGCCTCGCTGTAAAGGTGGCACTCGACACAGGCACCACCGACCATCGTCGGTGCCGGCGCGGTCTGGCTGCAGATTGGCATCACATCGACGCAGCGCGGGTGGAAAGTGCAGCCGGACGGCGGATTGACCGGGTTCGGGAAGGTCGCGCCGAGATGGGTATCCGGCACATCGAGCGACGGGTCCGGCGTCAATACAGAGCCCAGCAACGCCTTCGTGTAGGGATGCTGCGGGTTCTTGAACAATTCCTGGGATTCCGCTTCCTCGACGACGCGGCCGAGGTACATCACGGCAACCCGTTTGGCGATATGTTCGACCACTGCCAGATTGTGGCTGATGACGACATAGGTAAGACCAAGCTCCTGCTGCAGGTCGAGCAGTAGATTGAGAATTTGCGCCTGCACAGACACGTCGAGCGCGGAGGTCGGCTCGTCGCAGATCACGACTTCCGGCTTCATGATCAACGCCCGGGCAATGGCGATACGCTGCCGCTGACCACCGGAAAGCTGGCTCGGATAGTTGTTGTAGAGCCGGCGCGGCAAACCGACGAGTTCCATCATCTCTTCCGCGCGGCGCTTCCATTCCTTGGGGTCGCCCACCTTGTGGATACGCAGCGGCAGGTTGATGATCGTGCCGATCGATTTGCGTGGATTAAGCGACGAATAAGGGTCCTGGAAGATCGGCTGAACGCGCCGCGCCACCGCGATCCGGTCAAGAGTCGTGAGCGGCTCGCCATCGATGAAAATTTCGCCCGATGTCGGTTTTTCAAGACCCAACAGAATACGGGCCATGGTCGTCTTGCCGCAGCCGGATTCACCGACAAGGCCAAGCACCGATCCCTTCTCTAGTTTGAACGAGATGCCGTTGACCGCATGCAACGGTTTCTTCGGCTTGAAGAAGCCCTGCTTGATCGCAAAGGTCTTGCGCACTTCGCGCGCCTCGAAGAGCGCCGTCATTGCGCGGCCGCCACGGCAGTGCGCGCCTCCAGTTCAGCTGGCAGGATGCAGCGGAAGTGCCGCCCCGGCCCCAATTGGTTTTCGCTCACATCCTGGCGGCAGATGTCGCGGACGTGCGCGCAGCGGTCCCCGAACGCGCACCCTTGCAGGTCGCCCACCAGGGTCGGCACGATGCCCGGAATCGAGCCCAAATGCTCGCCTGGTTTGGTCTTGCCGGGGATCGGGATGCAGTCGATGAGGCCCTGCGTGTAGGGATGCAGTGGTTTCTCGAAGATCTCGGTCGCCGTGCCGGTCTCCACGATTTCACCGGCATACATGACGGCCACCCTGTCAGCTGTTCGCGCTACAACACCAAGGTCGTGGGTAATCAGGATCACGCCGATCGAAAACTCCTTCTGCAGCGACTGGATCAAGAGCAGGATCTGCGCCTGAATCGTCACGTCCAGCGCCGTCGTCGGCTCGTCTGCGATCAGCAGGCGCGGCTCGCACATCAGCGCCATGGCGATCATGACGCGTTGCCGCAACCCGCCTGAGAGTTGGTGCGGATACTGGCCAAGACGACTCGCTGCGGCCGATATGCCGACTTTCTCCAGCAGGAATACGGCTCGGTCCGTCGCTTCGCGCTGAGAGGCACCGCGATGCCGGATCAAGACTTCCGCCAACTGGTTGCCGATGCTGTAGGCCGGGTTGAGCGACGTCATCGGATCCTGGAATATCATCGACATCCGTTCGCCGCGCAAATCGGACAGCTCGCTTTCCGATAGCGGAAGCAGTGACTGCCCCTCCAAATCAAGCCTAGTTGCCGTGCGCGTTGCGGAGGACGGCAGCAGCCCCATGATGGCGAGAGAGGTTAGCGATTTACCGCATCCTGACTCGCCAACGATCCCCAAGGTTTCGCCGGCCTCGACCTGAAAGCTGATCCCGCGCACCGGATGCAGCATGCCAGACGGCACCGGAATATCGATGGTGAGGTCTTCGACCTCAAGCAATGCACTCAATTTCGGTTCTCCGGCGCCGTAATATCGCGGATGCCGTCACCCATCAGGTTAATGCTCAGGACCAAGGCAAAGATCGCGAAGCCTGGAATCGAAATCACCCAAGGTTTGAAATACATATGACCTTTGCCTTCGGCAACCATCAACCCCCACGACGGTGTCGGCGGTTGAACGCCGAGTCCGAGGAAGGACAAGGCTGCTTCGAGCAGAACGGCATGCGCGACTTCCAAGGACGCCACGACGATCAGCGCGTTAAAGACATTCGGCATGATTTCCGTCAGCAGCAGTCGAAGGACCGAACAGCCGGCGGCTTCCGCCGCCGCAACGTAATCAAGATTTCGGATCTGTTGGGTCGTACTTCGCATTACCACCGCAAACCGGTCCCAGATCAGCAATCCAAGAGTCCAGATAACGACGGTCATCGAACTGCCGATAATCGCCACTACCGCGAGCGCGACGAGGATCGCCGGCATGGCCAATCGGTTTGTGATAAAAAATGAAATGACCATGTCGACACGGCCGCCGAAGTAGCCGGCCAGGACGCCCATGGTTGTGCCGATGACACCGGATATAAGCATGGCGGCCAAACCGATCAGCAGAGAAACTTGCGAACCGTAAATGGTGCGGCTCAGATAATCTCTCCCATAACCATCCGTGCCGAAGACGTGCGTCCACGTCCCTTTTTCATGCCAGACCGGCGGAATGAATCGCCGTGTCAGCTCCTGGTCATAGGGATCGAAGGGTGCGATGAGCGGCGCAAGCAGCGCCATCAACACAATGACGGCCAAGACACTGCCGCCAATGATGAAACCATAGTGCCGAAACGCGCGCCGTCTTAGCAGCGCCGCCGGCGACGGCTCGAGAATTTCCTCTGCGCTGGGCAGTTTGTCGGGCGAAGTGCTAATGGACATGATCGTGCTCCCCGTCTGCAGTTAGTGAACCCGAATCCTTGGATCAAGGAACGCGTTCAGCACGTCCGCCAGGAACGTCAGAATAATGTAGATACTCGCGATGGTCAGGATGATCGCCTGAATAACTTCGAAGTCCGACCGATATATGGACTGCAGCGCAAGACGGCCGATGCCTTGGATCGAATAGATTTGTTCGATGATAAACGAACCACCGAGCATGAAGCCAAACTGCACCGCCGCAAGCGAAACGACTGGTATGACAGCATTGCGCAAGGCGTGCTTAAACAAGACAACTGGGGGTTTGAGCCCTTTTGCCTTGGCTGTTCGAATGTAATCCGACCCCAAGACTTCCATCATGCCCGCACGAGTCAACCGCATGAAGGCGGGCGTCGAATAATAACCAAGAACGATAGACGGCAAAATAAAATGCAGCCACGTTGCGTTGCCGGAGATCGGCAGCCATCGCAGCATGACACCGAACACGACAATAAGGATCAGCGCGAAAAAAAAGCTGGGCAATGCCTGGCCCACAACCGCGAGAGTCAGCGCCATTCGATCGAATATCGTATTGGGGTGCATCGCGGCCAAAACACCCAACGGAATCGATAGAACCAACGCGAATAGCAAGGCGAAAACGCCGAGAGTCATGGTGACCGGCGCCTTCGCCGCAATAAGATCCGCCACAGGCTGCTTTAGATATATGGATCTTCCAAAATCACCTTGCAGCGCTTTCGTGGCCCAGGACCAGTATTGGACAGGCAAGGGACGATCAAACCCGTAGAAGGTACGGACATACTCGATATCCTCTTCGGTCGCCGCTTCGCCAGCCATGGCGGCGGCTGGATCGCCGGAGAGACGCAACAGCGTGAACGTGATGAGCGAGACGCTCACCAGAACCAGCAACGCCATCCCAAAGCGCTTGAGCGTGTAAAAAAGCATCGCCTGACCTCTTGGCTAAATCAACAGGGGCGCGTCCCGTTTCGGAGCGCGCCCCTGCGTGTGGTTCAGACTATTTCCACTTCGCGGTAAAGAAACGTGGAATTTCGTCCGACGTCGGCGTGAAGTCGAGTTCCTTCGTGTACACGTAGTACTTCGCGTAGGTAAACAACGGCACCCAGCACACATGCTCCTGAATACGGCGAAGCGCCTTCGCGTAAGCGTCCTTGCGTACCACGGGGTCGGTGCTGGTATCACCTGTCTCAAGCCATTTCTTGACGTCATCGTCACGGCAAAAATCGTCCTTGCCGTGCTTGAAGAAGTGACTTGTGATGGCCGAGACGTCGTTCATCGAGTACGACCCCCAGGTCATCATGTTCGGCGTCGCCGTTCCGTTCCAGACCAGACCGCGCAGCGCTTTGTACTGCATATATTTAAGGTTGGTCTTGATTCCGACCTTGGCAAGATAGCCCATCAGCGCCTCGGTATATTCCCGCTGACGATACGCATAGATGTCCGACGAGAAGCCGTTCGGATATCCCGCTTCGGCGAGCAGCTTCTTGGCCAATGCCGGATCATACTTATATTGCGGCACATCCTGCGTGCAGCCGAACTGCGACGGGTAGCAGGCAGAGTGAATCGCCGCCGAAGCGCCACCGACAAGGTTCTTGGCAATGGCTTCGCGATCAACCGCATGCGCCACTGCCTTGCGAACCTTCAGCTTCGTCCAAGGACTGTCCTTGCCACCGCGGCCGACCTTATCCAAAGAAAGGTAGCTGATGCGCATGGTTGGCGCGTTGACGACTTGAACGAGCCCACTGGCCTGAAGTTCTTCGGACTTGTCCTTGGGTACGTCCCAGATCCAGTCGAGGCTGCCGGTTAGAACTTCGGCCAACTGCGATTCAGGGTCGGCAACCGTGCGAAACTTAATTTTACCGATCGAGGGCTTGCCCTTCGGCCCATCGAAATAGTCCTTGTTCCGCTCGAGGGTCATGGATTCGCCTGGCACGAATTCGACAACCTTGTACGGACCGGTACCGATTGGCGGAACGGTGCCGTAATCCGGTTTGCCGGTTGCATCCTTCTTCGCCAGTTTCCAGATGCCCGCGGGTAAGATACCGGTCGGGCCGGATAAAAATTGCAGCGCGGCCGGGAACGGCGCTTTCAGGTGAACGCGAACTTTGTAGTCGCCAAGCTTCTCCGCGTTCTTGATCCAGCTTACGTTGCGCTTCGTCAGCACGCCGCTGTCCGGGCTCGAAACGTGGTTGAAGGTGCTGACCACATCGTCGGCACCGAACTTCTTGCCGTTGTGAAAGACAACGTCCTTGCGCAACTCGAAATCCATCGTCACGTCGTCGACCCATTTGTACGACGTCGCCAACAGTGGTCCGATATTATTCGTCGCCGGATCACGGTACAGCAGCGTATCGAACGTATGGTGGTTCATGACCACGATTTCGCGAACCTGCTCGTAATACGGCAGGGGCGCATTGATTTCACGGTCAGTCGACCATACCAGCGTATCGTTTGATTTTCCGGCTAGGGCCGGTGCAGCGAACATTGCCGCGCCGACAGCGGCAGCCGTTACCGCAATAGGAATAAGTCTTCGCATCACCTGTCTATCTCCCTGTTTCGATGACACCTCAAATATGCCACGTTCTGCCGGAACCTCGAATTCCGTCCCACTCGGCAAATCGCAACAACCATCATTGATGATTTTTATCATCTCGCTGACGGCATATTAGACGCATTGATTGCGCTTCTATTCAATCCATTCGTAACGCCCGGGTCAACAGGTTGAATTCGCTAGGCCATCCGTACGATGCGCGGTCCGATTTGCCGAACTCTCCCTGTTCGTGTAGGTCAGGAACGGCTGGAACTGTTCATTGATAGCGTCCGGTTTCACAAAGAGCGGGCGCGATCACGCGTTGTTGAGGATGAGGTAGAAATGCGCGTCGGCGTTGAAGTTGGGGGCACCTTTACAGATCTGGTCGCGATCGAAGACGGCCAGGTGCGGATTGCCAAAGTGCCTAGCGTTCCGTCGGCGCCCGACGAAGGAGCGCTCGCGGCGCTGAAGGCTGCCGACCTACCGATGGACCGGGTCGACGATCTCGTTCACGGCTCTACCGTCGCCATCAACGCCATCCTGGAGCGCAAGGGTGCGCCCATCGCATTCCTTGTCACAAGAGGGTTTCGCGATCTGCTGCTGTTGCAACGTCACAACCGGCGGCAAATATACGACTTGTTCTACGGCAAGCCAGCGCCGGTCGTCGGTCGCCGCGATACCTTCGAAATCGACGAACGGATCGGCCCCGATGGCGCGGTCATTCGCCCGCTCGATACCAAACATCTTACCGAAACGCTGACAAGCCCGCTGGCGAAAGGCGGTTACGAAGCCGTCGCGATCTGTCTGCTGAACGGCTACGCCAACCCGGCACATGAGCGTGCCGTCGCGGCGTGGGTCGCGGATCATTTCCCGGCCCTTTCGATCACTTGCTCCTGCGACGTGACCCGCGAGTTTCGCGAATACGAGCGCGCCTCGACCACGACCATCGCCGCCTATGTGCAGCCCGTGACGGACGCGTATATTTCTCGCTTTGCCGATAGCTTGGAGAAAATCGGATTTACCGGGCGTTTTTCGATCATGCAATCGAATGGCGGGCACTTGCCCGCGGCCGCGATTTCCGGGAATGCCGTCAGCTCACTGTTCTCGGGTCCAGCGGCCGGCGTGAATGGTGCAATCCGACAGGCGGCGTTGGCCGGTTTCAAGGAGCTGATCACGCTGGATATGGGCGGAACCTCGACCGATGTCTGCGTTGTGACCGGCGGCCGGGCGGACCTGTCGAGCGAAACGGAAGTCGACGGCCTGCCGATCCGCACGCCGGCACTGGATATCGTCACGGTCGGCGCAGGTGGCGGCTCGATCGTCTGGATCGACGACGGCGACATGCTGCGGGTCGGGCCGCGTTCGGCCGGCGCCGATCCGGGACCGGCCTGCTACGCGCGCGGCGGCACGGAACCGGCGATCACCGACACCCATATCGTGCGCGGCTCGATCCGGCCGGAGGCCTTTCTCGGCGGCGCCATGTCGATCGACAGCGCGGCGGCGCATGCCGCATTGAAGCCGCACGCCGACGCGCTCGGCATGGCGCTGGAAGAATTCGCCGACAGCGCCATTCGCGTCGCCGATGCTAATATCGTCCGCGCCATACAGCTTGTGTCAACCGAGCGAGGCCGCGACCCACGCGACTATGTCCTGACGCCTTACGGCGGTGCTGGGCCCCTGCATGCGGTGCGCGTCGCCGAGGAGTTGGGCATCGGGACCGTCGTCGTCCCGCCGAACGCCGGTGTTCTGTCGGCTTTCGGATTGCTGGCCGCGGACTTCGCACAGTACGACACGCTGACGCGGAAAGTCCTTGTCGACGACAAGGCGCCATCGGTTGTCCGTGATGTGTTCGCCGATATGGCGGCGGGCGCCCGGGAGGCATTCGCCGAATTCGAGATCGACGCCGAGCCGCGTTTCGCGCCTACCTTGGAAATGCGCTATGTCGGCCAGGCATTTGAAATACAGGTCGCGCTCCACCACGACAGTCTCGATACGCTAACAGCCGAGGAGCTCGCTGCACGATTTGCCGAGGCACATATTCAGCTTTTCGGTTTCGGCGGCGCCGATTTCGGACCGTGCGAAATCGTCTCGTTCCGGATCGGCGCGCTGGCGCCGCCATCCGACCTGCCGGCATTGCGCGAGGAAGACTCGCTCGATCACGGCGCCGATGCGCGCATCTACGACAATGGGGACTGGCGCGACTGCATTCTCATCGGACGGACCGGTATCCGTGACGCGGGAAGCGTTTCGGGTCCCGCACTCGTCGAAGACGCGACTTCAACCGCCTATGTGCCGCCAGATTGGCGCGCAACAATCGATTCCCATGATAATCTCATCATCCGCAAAGGAGATGCGACGCCATGACAAGAGCCAACAGCAAACGCGTGGACCCGGCGGACCAGGCGGTCATTTCGCAAGGCCTGATCGCCGCGGCGCGAGAGATGGGCGCGAAGCTGATCCGGTCCGCCTACTCGCCCATCGTGCGCGAAGCCAGCGACTGCGCGGCGGCTCTGCTCGACCGGCACGGCAATGTCGTGGCACAGGCAGAGCTGATCCCGATGCAACTCGGCTCGATCGGCGCGACCTTCAAGCCTTGCGCGGAACTGTTCCCGCCCGAGACCCTCGAAGAGGGCGACTTCTATATCAACAACGATCCGTTCCATGGCGGCCAGCATCTGCCGGACATCTTCCTGTTTTCCCCGATCTTCCTCGACGGCACCCTGATCGGTTTCAGCGCTACCGTCGCCCATCACCTCGATCTCGGTGGCGGCGCGCCGGGCCTCAACCCGCACGCGACGGACGTACATCAGGAAGGGCTGATCATCCCGCCCAGCAAATACAATCACAAACGCGACTGGTCGGGCGGACCGCTGGAGCGGCTGATCCGCGCCAATATCCGCGTGCCGGACCAGACGATCGGCGACTTCAATGCGCAGTTCGCGGCGAACTTCATCGGCATGGAGCGGGTCCGCGCCCTGTGCACCAAGTTCGGGATCGAGACCTTCGAAGCGGCGATGGCGGAATTGCTGGACTATTCCGAACGGCGCATGCGCCACGCAATCGCGGAAGCACCGGATGGGGTCTATACCGGCGAGGATGCACTGGACGATGACGGCATCGGCGATCAGCCGTTGCCGGTGCGCGCCACAGTTACTATTGAAGGTGACTCAATCGCGGTCGATTTCAGCGGTACGTGCGATCAGGTTACGATGAACCTGAACTGTCCATTTGCCTCGACCATCGCAACCGCGCTTTCCGTCGTGAAGTCCGTGCTGACCAGCCCCGATATTCCATTCAACGAAGGCAGCCTGCGCCCGGTGACGATCACCGCGCCTTACGGCAGCATCCTCAACCCGAAACCTCCGGCGCCGGTGCGCGCGCGCCTCACCGCCAGTTACCGCGCCTACAACGCGGTCATGAAAGCGCTGGCGCAGGCCGCGCCAGAAAATGTAATCGCGACCGGGTTCGATACGACCGAGTCGGTCTGCCTCAGCCATCTCGGGCCGAACGGCTACCGCATCTCTCTGGAGATCTTTGGCGGCGGCTATGGCGGCGGGCCGGAACGGGATGGCTGCGACGCGGTCGACAGCCCAATGTCCAATTGCGGCAACGTGCCCATCGAGGCAATGGATCTGGAATACGATTTTTTCCGCGTTGTCGCGTACAGTTTGCGGCCCGATTCCGGCGGTCAGGGCCGCTCGCGTGGCGGCATGGGTCTGTGTCGGCATTACGAAATCCTCAAGGACGGTGTAACCTTCGCAACCTATTCGGACCGTTTCCGCCTGGCACCCGACGGGCTGTTCGGTGGCGCGCCGGGCCGCTGTGCGGAGACGCATCTGAAGCGCGGCGACGAGACTCTGGAATTACCGTCCAAGGGTAGCTTCGCCCTGCAAAAGGGCGATGTCCTGATGATCCAGACGGGCGGCGGTGGCGGCTATGGCGATCCGGCAGAGCGCGCACCGGAGCGCGTCGCGCACGACATGAAGCAAGCCTTCATCTCGCCGGATATCGCACGCAAAGTGTACGGCACCGCCACCGCAGCTGAATAAATTGACCTTCACTTGGTTCCGTTTTTGGGCGATAACGCAAACGGATACTTAAGCCTCGCCGTTGCACGCTATAGGCAAGTCGGCCTACCGACCGCGATACGACAACCGGAACGGAGAAAATCCCATGCGGCTGTTTCTTTCTACGATGCTCGTTGCGTTTCTTCTGCCGACCGCGGCATTCGCACAGGCAGCCGATAAGAACATCGTATATCTCGACGTGCCCGACTCGCTGAAGGATACGGAAGTTCGAATCGCGAAAATTCTTTTGGAAAAGCTGAAGGTCAATTCTTCGCTGCAGGTACGCGCCGGAAACGAAGACGATTTGATTCTGCGCGCCCGGTTTAACGCCAACAAGGAACAAAATCTGCCGACGATCCTCGTGATCGTCGATACGCGCATCCTTAACCGCACCAAGGACGGCAAACCGATTTCGCAAATCGTCAGCATCGCCAGCTTCGCGGACGTCAAAGCGAATACGGACAAACGATCCGAACTTCTGGAATGGGCGAACAAATTGAACAGCCAGACGATACCGCTGCGGATTTACCTTGCGAACGATAGGATCGTCGCGGCCCGTAATCTCTTCAACTCGGTCTCGACACCGCTGTCCGAAAATGCGGTCGCGAGCGCGTTTACCAGCATCGTGCGCGCATGGGTAGCCCTCATGGCGGACCTCAAGAAAAACGAGCTGATCGCACCATAAGGCGGCAAATGTTTCTGCCGCGGCGCGGTACGGGGCACCTCCCTCCCAACATCTCAGGAAAGTTCTGCCTCATCGCCTCAAATCTCTATGTAACTATCTGAAAATTATAAATATTATAGCACCGTTGTTTGGCATGCATCCTGCATCGAGCTTCTTGCAAGAAGGCGAAAATGTTGCAGGATTTGAAGCATGCAGATTGCCGGTCTTTCCGCCACCGAACCATCGGCGCCCACCCGAGACCGAGAACGCGACGGCAAGCAAACCGCTCGTGACAGGTTTTCGACCGGGTCTCGTTTCTCGCCGACGCACATCATTCTCGACCTTTCCCGCGAGGCAATGGAGCAGATCGGCCAGGGCCCTCTTTCCAGAAGCCGGCCGCCCAAGCCCCTCTTATTCATCTACGATCATTCCGGCGCGTTCGCGTACGACGAACCCATGCCAGTTCAGGATGGCCGCCGCACCGTATCGCCACCGCATAACGAGGAACGAGCGGAAACGCCAATGCCCAGCATCGTTGCATTTGACGGCATGCTAGACCCACCCTCGTTCTAAGCTGTCAGACTTCCTGCAGGCGCGGCATTAGCTCGACGAAATTGCACGGCATGAAGCGATTGTCGAGCTGGTGAACGAGGATTTCGTCCCACGCGTCGCGGCACGCCCCCGTCGAACCCGGCACGACGAATAAATAGGTACCGTTCGCGACGCCCGCATCGGCCCGGCTTTGAATTGTGGACGTTCCTATTTTTTGAAAACTGATCCAGCGAAACAGTTCGCCGAAGCCGGGAATTTTTTTGTCGCACACGCGATCGAGCGCTTCCGGTGTCACATCGCGGCCGGTAACGCCCGTCCCGCCCGTCGCGATCACGCAGTCGATATCGGGATCGGCGATCCAGCCGCGCAGACGCGCCTCGATCGTATTCGTATCGTCCTTGACGATCGCACGGTCGGCCAGCTTGTGTCCCGCGGCCGTTAAGCGCTCCGCCAGCGTATCGCCGGACCGGTCGTCGGCCTCGGTCCGTGTATCCGACACCGTGAGAACGGCAATCGATACAACCAGGAACGGGCGATCTTCGTTAATTGGCACGTCTCACCTTCCCATCGCGATCGTCCAACGGAGTGTAGACCGGCCACGCCCCCGCCGCCACGGCAGCGAGCGACGGCACCCTCTGCCCAAGACGCAGCCGGTAGGTCCAGAGGTTGGTCAAAACACGCTCCACAAAGTTGCGGGTCTCGCGAGACCGGACACTTTCGATGAACAACAGCGGGTCGTCGCGATAGTCCACCTTCCGGCGCCATTTTCGCAGGTTTCCGGGGCCGGCGTTGTAGGCCGACGTCGCATAAAAAAGATTGCCGTCGATCGTCGGGTCTTCCAGCAGATGGCGAATATACTTCTGGCCAAGCGACATATTGTGCTCCGGATCGAACAGCGCCTGCCGGTTTGTCCGCTTGCGGGCGATAAAGCGAGCGGTCGCGGGCATAAGCTGCATGAGCCCCGTAGCCCCGCGGCGGCTCCTGGCCTTCGCTTTGAAACGCGATTCTTGCCGCATGAAGGCGAAGATCAATGCCTTGTCGACACTAAACCCGCCGCTCGGAACCCACCCCGGCACGGGAAAGAGGGCCGCATCATATCGTTCGCCATGCTTGCGCTGCAGTTTGAAACCAAGCCGGATCGCAACATCGGGAAGGTTCGCCTTGCCGATCAGCGCGAGCAAAATACGAGTCAGTTCAGGCGACGGCGCGCCAGTCAGACGTTTCATTTCAGCTTCCGCGCGATCAGGCTGATCCGCTTCGATCAATGCCAGGGCGCGCTGCGCGCTCGGAAGGCGGTCCAACAGCGCAAGTTCAACCTCTCCCAACTGCGGCGGTGTCCAGTTGAAGGGCGAGTCTCCATCCCGCGCCTGTAACGACAGCATGCCATAGAAGGTATGCGGAAACTGCGCGCCGATCTCAAGCATGCCCGCGACCTGCGCAGGGTTACGGCCAACCAGAAAGGCGCGCGCCGCCCAGAACGCGGCGCCGGAACGCGACCAGTCCGAAAGATCTTTCATGCGGGCCATTTCGCCGAAATATTGGGCAGCGACGTCGTATTTTTCGAGTCGCCATGCCGCCAGCCCGGCCCACCAATAGGCATAGGGCGCGTTCGCGGCAGACCGTTTGATTGCGCGGCTGGCGACGTCCAGCGCTTTCGCATCTTTGCCGGCGTGATAATACCCGCGTGCGACGATGGCGAGGTTGCGGTCATAGCTTAGCGCGCCGAGTCGGCGATAGGCTTTTGAATTCAGTAACTTCAACGCCTGAGTGGGACGCTCGCGGCGCACAAGACTCTTGATGCGATTAGACACCCGACGGTCCAGCGCACGCTGCGCACGGCTCGTGCGCGGCCCCTTCCGAACCGACGTCGAAGCTTCCGGTGCGGACCCTATCGTCCGAACCGGCTCTGGGCGTTTTGGCGCGCGCCAGCGTTTCGGCTGCCGGCGCAATGCAAGTTTATAGACACGCAGCGCGCCGGGGTGATCAGCGTACGCTTCTGTCCATTTTTTCAGCTCGGCATATTTCGACCGATACGCCGTCGGATGCATATAGCGCTGGTACAGCACATGTCCCATGAGCAGCCGGTCCGACAAACGCGCAATCCGCTTGTCGGCAGCGCCCCAATTGCCGGTTGTCTGATACTCGAAAATTTTGCGGTAGAGGTCAGCGTCCGATTTCGACAACATGCGCGGCAAAACCGGTTCGGACATCGAACCTTCGGTACCGTTCGGCAACGACGCCGTTTCCATCGCCGATGGGGCTTGTGCTGAGACCGTCCCCGAACCGAACGCAAAGAGCGCCGCGATCGCGCAAACGACCTTTATAAGAACCATCAAAATGTTCATGAATACATGTCGGAACGCACCGAAAACGACCGCTCCATACCCCCGTGTTTCAGGCGGATAAATACCCGAAAGCTGTTGGTTTTGCAAAATGTTTCGGACTTATGACAGTTCATTAAGCCGTGCTTTCAACATCAGTAAATCCCGCCACGCCGCCCGCTTTTGCCCCGGCGATCGAAGCAGATAGGCAGGGTGGAACGTCGCCAGCGCGGGGATTGGACTACCTAAGTCGGGACTGTGATAGTCGTACCATTTGCCGCGCAACCGCATGATGCCCTCTTTCCTGTCCAGCATGGCCTTGGCGGACGCACCACCGACAAAGACCAGAATACGGGGCCGGACCAATGCGATGTGACGCTGGACGAACGGCATACACGCCGCGACTTCCGCCGTCGTCGGGTTGCGATTGCCCGGTGGCCGCCAAAAGATGATGTTGGAAATGTAGGCCGCGCTTCGATCAAGGCCGATTGCCGCCAGCATTTGATCCATGAGCTTGCCACTGGCACCGACGAAAGGCACGCCTCTACGGTCTTCTTCCGCGCCGGGCGCTTCGCCCAGGATCATGATGTCTGCTTCGGGATTGCCATCGGAGAAAACCAGATTTGTCGCGGTTTGCTTCAAGGCGCACCCCTCGAACGCCGCCAAAGCGTCCCGCAATTCGTCCAGCGTGTTGGCGGCAGACGCCGCCGCGCGGCTATCGGCAGCACCCTGGCTCGGCGCCAACGGCATGCGCTCCGGTGCGGGCGCGGTGCGCGACGTCGGAGTGGGCTGCGCCCTTTCAGCCTGACGTTTGGCTGCCCGCGCCGCCGACTCCGCATAACGATTGACCGCGACATCGCCAATTGCCTCGTCCGCGCCCATTTCGACGGACCAGCGCAATGCCTCTAACGGGTTAATTTTTTCCACAGCCATCGCTCCGGATACCGACATGTCGCGCAATTTATCGCACCTTCTACTATCTACAAAATTAACGTGCTTTGTTATAGAGAACGCCGCGCAGGCAGGAAGCGCCAAAATGGGAGCACAGTAGATGGAACGGGATTCGATGGAATATGACGTGGTCGTGGTGGGCGCAGGCCCGTCGGGCCTCGCGGCGGCAATACGGCTTAAGCAGCGCGCCGCCGAACAGGATCGTGAGATATCCGTCTGTATCCTTGAAAAGGCGTCGGAAGTCGGTGCGCATATTCTTTCGGGCGCCGTGTTGGATCCGAAGGCGCTGAACGAACTGCTGCCGGATTGGCAAGAACAGGGCGCTCCCATCAAAACGCCGGTGACGGCAGAGAAGTTCATGTTCCTCGGCAAGTCAGGCGGCCTCTCCTGGCCAGTGGCGCTGTTGCCGCCAACCTTGCGCAATCATGGCAATTACATCATCAGCCTTGGCAATCTCTGCCGCTGGCTCGGCGAGCAAGCCGAAGCACTGGGTGTCGAAATCTATCCTGGATTTGCGGCTTCCGAAGTTCTGTACGCGGAAGACGGCGCGGTCAGGGGCGTCGCGACCGGAGATATGGGAATTACCAAGGAAGGCGAGCAGGGACCGAACTATCAACCCGGTATGGAACTGCATGCCAAATTCACATTCTTCGCGGAAGGCTGTCGCGGCAGCCTCGGCAAGCAGCTTATGGCCCAGTTCAATCTACGAGCGGATTGCGAGGATCAAACCTACGGTATCGGGATCAAGGAGTTATGGGAGGTCGAGCCTGATAAACATCAGCAGGGTTTGATCGTCCATACGGCCGGCTGGCCGATGGAGTCCAACACCTATGGCGGATCTTTCCTGTATCACCTCGAGGACAATCAGGTTGCCGTCGGCTTCGTGGTCGGGCTCGACTACAAGAACCCGCATCTTTCGCCCTATGAAGAGTTTCAGCGCTTCAAGACCCATCCGAAAATCTGCCCGACATTTGAAGGCGGTCGACGCATATCCTACGGCGCGCGCGCGCTGAACGAAGGCGGTATTCAATCGCTGCCGAAACTGGTCTTCCCGGGCGGCGTCCTGATCGGTTGCGAAGCCGGCACGCTTAACACACCGAAGATCAAAGGCTCTCACACCGCCATGAAATCCGGCATGCTGGCGGCCGATGCCGCGTTCGAAGCCCTGACGAACAACGACGCGGCCGGCGGTGACGAGCTGACAGCCTATCCGGACGCCTTCCGCAACTCCTGGGTTTACGACGAGTTATGGCATGCGCGCAATTTCCGGCCCTCGTTCAAATGGGGACTGATCGGCGGCACACTGTATTCGGGTTTCGATCAGCTTATCCTCGGCGGCCGCGCACCTTGGACCCTGAAGCACGGCCATGCGGATCACGATTCGCTCGACAAGGCCGGCACCGCCAAACCGATCGACTATCCAAAACCCGATGGCGTCCTGACATTCGACCGGCTGACCAACGTGTCCTTTTCCGCGACTAACCATGAAGAGGATCAACCGGCCCACCTCACACTCCGGGACGACAGCGTACCAATCGATGTAAACCTCGCCCTCTATGACGCGCCGGAGCAGCGCTATTGCCCGGCAGGCGTATACGAAATCGTTCGGGACGACGATGGCAGCAATGCTCGGCTGCAAATCAACGCGCAGAACTGCGTCCACTGCAAAACCTGCGATATCAAGGATCCGACGCAAAATATTGTTTGGGTCACACCCGAAGGCGGTGGTGGCCCGAATTACCCAAATATGTAGAATAAACAGTACATTAACTTGCGGCGCGTATAAAAGCGGCTTGGCTTTTCCAATGCCGGACACACATAGTTTGTACAGCTTCCCCGCAATCAGCGGCTGACGAAATTCATCGATATCGTCTAAAGTGTACGTCGATCGCGAAGGAGAACCATGTTGCTACGCGCGAACAAGTATTTTGCTGCAGATCGAGGGTCATCAGAACCTCTCGACGTCGTCGAATGGCTTCGGCGGGTCTTGATCCGCTCTAGTGGATTACCGGCGGTACTGTGTGCCGCGTTCGTTGCCGTGGCCAACCCGGCAGGTGCGACCTCCGAATTTGGCAATTACCTCGCGGGCCGGCACGCACAGGCACTGAAGGACGCGGAGAATGCCTCCGCCTTCATGATGCGTGTTCTCGAAGAGAACCCTGAGGATCAGAAACTGCTTCGGCGCGCATTCCTGCTTACGCTCGCTGCGGGCCAAGTCGAGCCGGCTGTCGCGTTGGCGCAGCGAATCGAGAAAGCCGGCGGCAAAATGACGACGGCGGCACTACTGCTGGGAATCGAAGCTGTCCGGGCAGGAGATTTTACCGCGGCGCGTGACTGCTTCGAGGCGTTACCGCGCAGCGGCCTGACCGCCTACGCCGCCCCGCTCGCCATTGCGTGGACACAAGTGGGTCTCGGCGACACCGACGCGGCGCTGAAAGCGCTCGAGCCGCTCGACAAAAAAAGCGGATTCGCGGCCATGCGCGACTTGCATGCCGGGCTGATCAACGACGTGGCAGGTCGGCCGGAAGCCGCGGAGCAAAGTTTCCGGGCGGTGGCGCCGACGTTGCACAAAGCGCCGGTCCGAGTCGTCCGTGCCGCCGGATCGCTGCTGGAAAGAACCGGCCGCGCAACGGAAGCGAAAAAACTATACGCGGATTTTCTCGCCGACAATCCCGGCAACCTGGCCATCGAAGCGGCGCAGAATCGCCTGAACGCAGCACAAGCGGCGGCGCCATTGGTGCAGAACGCGAACAGCGGCATTGCCGAAAGCCTTTTCAATATCGCTTCCGCCTTGCCACGCGACCGGTCCGGCGAAATTGCCATGATTTATGCCTATCTCGCATTGCGATTGCGTCCGGACTTCGATCTCGCCCGGCTACTGCTTGGTGACCTGTTCGATAATCAGCGACGCTATACCGACGCGAATGCGGTCTATGCGCAGGTCAAGAAAGTATCGCCCTATAACTGGTCGGCACGCTTGCGCATTGCCGACAATCTAACGGACCTGAAGCAGGTCGATGATGCTGTTGAAATGCTCAGAGCCATGGCTGAGGAACGCCCGGAACGAACGGATGCGTTGATCAAGCTCGGCGGCATATTGCGCGGTAAGGAGCGCTATCGCGAAGCCGTGGATGCGTATGACGCAGCGGGCGATCGGCTCAACACAAACGGCAACGCGCCAAGCTGGCTTTTCTACTACAACCGAGGCATCGCACTCGAGCGGTCAAAGCTTTGGGACCGAGCCGAAAAAGATTTCCTGAAAGCCCTGGAGCTCGAGCCAGAACAGCCGTACGTGCTGAATTACCTCGGTTATTCCTGGGTCGAAAAAGGTATCAACGTCGAGCGCGCCCGCAAGATGATCGAGCGCGCGGTCGAACAACGGCAAAATGACGGCTACATCGTCGACAGTCTTGGCTGGGTGCTCTACCGGCTTGGCGACTATGCCGGATCGGTCAAACATCTTGAGCGCGCGATCCGCTTGCGGCCCAGCGACCCGGTGATAAACGATCATCTCGGCGACGCCTATTGGCGGGTCGGGCGCAAACTCGAAGCCCGCTTTCAATGGCGCCGTGCCCTGGGCCTCGATCCGTCGGACGATCTTATTTCGACGATCGAAGACAAACTCGTGAAGGGGCTGGGCGCGATGAAATTAAAGGAATCCGGCGGATGAGCGCCGCGCAAACAGAATCCGCGACCGTACTCGCACCAGCCAAGATCAATCTCTATTTCCATATCACCGGGCGTAGGGCAGACGGCTATCACCTCGTTGACAGTCTTGTCGGCTTTACGACGCTCGGCGACACGCTGAGCATCCGCGCCGGCGAACCGCTGGACATCGTGTCCGAGGGCCCGTTTGCGGACCGTATGCCACCGCCCTACAAGAACCTCGTCTATCAAGCGGCCCAGTTATTGGCGGATACCGCCGGCGTTCAGGCGCGCGCGCATATCACGATCACCAAAAATCTGCCCGTCGCGGCAGGAATCGGCGGCGGATCGACCGATGCGGCCGCGGCCATGAAAGCACTGATGACCTTATGGGGCATCGCGGAAGACAGTGTCGATTTGCAGGCGCTCGGTTTGCTGCTGGGCTCCGACGTGCCAGCCTGCCTGCGAGCCCACACGACCTATGCCGGGGGAATCGGCGAGGTCCTCGACGAAGCGCCGCAATTGCCGAAAGCAGGTATTCTACTGGTCAATCCGGGTGTCGCGCTGGTGACATCGTCTGTCTTCCAGGCGCGCAAGGGCGGCTTCAACCCGCCGGACCGCCTGACCAAAGCGCCGAAAGGCGCCGAGGCGTTCTCAGCGATGTTGGCGGAACGCGGCAACGATCTGACCGACGCGGCAATCCGCCTGTGCCCGGTTATCCGCAATGTCCTCTCTGCCCTGGAAGCAGCGCCCGGCTGCCATCTGGCCCAGATGACCGGCAGCGGCGCGACGTGTTTTGGCGTCTTCGACGATTTGGCCGCCGCGCAGGAAGCAGCGGCTGCTGTCGAACAGGACGGCTGGTGGGTGGCGCCGACGGAGCTGAACACCGAAACGGTCTAACCGCCGACGCCCGTTCCTTCCTTCTCGGCGGTGCGCGGATCCAAAGCCGTAACGACGGGACTCGACTGCGATGTCTGAGGTTGAGGCACGAACGCGTTCTGGTCCGCGTCCGGCACCGCCGCCCGTCTGGACATCCGATACAGCGTAAATGCCGCCATGAACAGATAGATCGCGCTGGCGTAGAAATACAAGCCGCTCGGACCAAGATACTTCATCGCCAGCGAAGCGAGGAAGGGACTGACGCTCGCCCCAATCCCGAAGGCAAGCAGCAACCCAGCCATAATCGCAACGACGCTCTGCGCCCGCGCATGATCGCTCGCATGCGCCATCGCGATCGGATAGGTCACCGCGCTAAGCCCGCCAATCGCGAACGCCAGCGCAAAGAGAAGCCACATTCCGGCATCGCCGAAAAAGGCGATGGCGATGCTAGTAAGGCCCGCGGAGAAAGCAACGACGGCAAGCACGCCGCGCCGATCAAACCGATCGGACAAACGGCCGATCGGTATCTGCAACGCAAGGCTTCCGACCATGAAGATGATCATGAAAGTCGACACACCAGCAACATTCAGGCCGACGCTGAGAACGAAGATAGGGCTCAGCCCGATAATCGCGGAATTCGCCAAACCGGTTGCGACCGCGCCCATCACGCCGACAGGCGATGATCGGTAGAGCTCGCGAAACGACATTCTGTCCTCGCCGATATCCTTCGGCGCTTCGTGCCGCGCCAATGCAATCGGTACGAGGCACAGCGCAAATAGAACACCCAGCAGCATGAACAACCGGTCGCCGGCCGGATCCGCGACCTGCAGCAGCACCTGGCCCAAACCAAAGCAGCCCTTGTTGATCACCATATAGACCGAAAAGATCCGGCCCTTCTTTTCGCTCGATACCGATCCGGCGAGCCAGCTTTCGGCGACCATGAACACCATCGCCGAGAAAAACCCGAAACCCAGCCGCAGCGGTATCCATGTGAAAGGCTGGACGCTTAAAGGCATCAGCAAGACAGAAACAGACATCAGCGCTGCAAAGGCCGTGAAGCAGCGTATTGCGCCGACACTCGAGATGACCCGCTGGCCGTAGATGCACCCCAACACGAACCCGAGCGAATGACACGACACGATGATGCCGATCATCGTCGGATCGAATTCCTCCAACGACATGCGGAGCGCCGTCAGCGTGCCGAAGAGACCGTTGCCGATGAGCAACGCGCTCATACCGAGCAGCAACGCGCCAAGGGCATAGATTTCCCTGACCATGTTCGATCCCTCGGCAACGGGCAGTGTTGATGGAAACGCCAATCAGAAGATGGATTATTCCCGAGAGTCGGAGAACCGCCAAGAGCGATTTTAATTTTTATTGACCCGCCGCCTCGACACGTTCAAAGGTTGCGAGCCGTCAACGATAAGCATACATTCCCGGCCGAGCGGCGAAGATTGGGGCGTAGCCAAGTGGCCTAAGGCACCGGTTTTTGATACCGGCATTCGGAGGTTCGAATCCTCCCGCCCCAGCCAAATCGTAATATGCCTCGTTTCGATAGGCTGCGATATTATGGACAAGTCCATCCGCAAAAATCGTTTTATGATATTATTGTGCCGACGGGCTGGAAGCAGCCTTGTCTTGCTTGGGCTCAGGAGGGCTACGCGATATGGATCGAAGGTTGCGGGAAATCGCCGGAGAGGCGACGAAAGGCATCAATGCACTGCTCGACACCCCTTTGACAGCGGAACAGACCACCGCCGTCGAGCAATTGATCGAGAACGCAGTTATTGGCGCTCTCCTGGAAGGTCAGCATCGCGCCGTCGACGCGGCGCTGCATTGTCCGGAGGCCGATCAGGATATGGCGCACAAGATCGCTACCGCTATCCGGCTCAAGAACGACGCGCTTATCGTGAATCTGTCCAGCTTGCGGTAACGGATCTTCGGGCACGGTTTATTGGCCTGGCCCAAATCACGGTATCTATTTTTCCAGCCGAATCCGGTTGCGGCTGGAAACAGTGAGGCCACTTAGACAATCGAGCGTATTGCCGCTCTGCGCCCGGCATAAAGGAATATCGTTCACCAGCACCCGGGCGACCGCTGCACATGGCTCGGGCAGGATCCGGAACGAAATCACCGTCGTCTTATCGCCACGCACGGGGGCGAGGTCGATATTGCTGCGCAGCTTTATCACGCCGTCATCGCCGAAGACGAACAGGTCGAGCTGGAAGCGATCCAGCGTATGGCCCAGATCGTTTTTCAGGACGAAAGACCCGATGCAGGCACCGGCAACGGTCTGCGCATCGTTCAGTTCGAGTGAGATACCTTTTGGGGCTGCAGTTGCAGTTCCGAGCGCAAGCAGGAACATCGAAACGACGGCGAAAATCGCAGCGACAGCGGACCGGAATACGGTCGGCGCAGGCAGGCGCGCTTGCAACGTCATGAAAGCAAACTTCAACCGTCAAGCCTTACAGAAGATCTTCCCCCTCCCCAGGGGCCGTCGAATTGCGACGCCATGCGTGTCATCCAACGGTAACAACAGAATAACAGTGAGAAACTTGTGAGGCCAGCGCGCTTATTGCGCCCATCAGGTCACGCAGCCGGACGTTAGTGAACCGATTTGAGAACGTCGATCACGTTTTTCTCGCTAATCGAATCGTTCGCCCAGATCGACGCGAGAGACGCCGTGTGACAGATCAACGAACCGTCCTTATCGTGGCCATCTAATTCCGAGGCAGCCCAGTCCGCCAAGGCCGCCCGATAGGCTTCTCGAATTACCGCGTGGTAGGCACGCATCGCTTCAACTCCGTTTCGTTCCTCATATTTCAGAAAACTTACAGCTGTGGCGATCTAATCTCAGTGATAACGGTCACTTCAAACGATACTTTTCTACTTTGTTATGATTAATGTTCTAAAATCGATAAATTATCTCGTTTTTCCACTGTTTTATTAAATTTATAGAATAAAATCCGTAATTCGACGTAAATGACAGAATATTAGGTATTACCGATTTCGATCCTCCCTAACCGCGAATCCTCACAAATGGCACAATCCATCTCCATCCGGAGAATCGCGCCTTCTATCCGCTGCGCAAACTGCGACGCAACGCTATATAGTTAACGGCGGGGCAGCTTCACCCAAGGGAATCGGCTAATGGAACAGGAGTTTTCCAGCGATATCGCGTTCACACCGGCGGTCAAGAAGGCTCAGCAGCGGCTCGGCTCTCGCGAAAAGTTCTCTCGTATGGAGCAGATGGACGGCTGGCACACCGCTGTTACGGAGGACCTGGCCACCTTCATCGCCGAGCGGGACTCGTTTTATCTCGCCACCGCCACCGCCGAGGGTCAGCCCTATATCCAGCATCGGGGCGGCCCGAAGGGGTTTCTGAAGATTGTCGACGAGCGCACGCTGGCCATCGCCGATTTCAAGGGAAATCGGCAATATCTATCGCTCGGCAACCTCTCGGAGAACGACAAAGCGTTCATCTTCCTGATGGATTATGCTCATCAACGGCGGGTTAAGCTTTGGGGCCGCGCCCGTTTCGTCGAAGACGATCCCGATCTGCTCGTCAAACTGGCAGACGATGCCTACCAGGGCGTACCCCAACGCGCCCTACTGTTCTCCTTGGAAGCGTGGGATATTAACTGTCCCCAACACATAACGCCGCGTTTTACGGAGGATGACATCGCCGGCGCGGTGGCACGGATGTAGGCGCCACAGCTGCAACGGATCGCGGAACTGGAGGCCGAAGTCACCACGCTGCGCGCCGCATTGGCCCACTTTTCCGGACGGCAGCAGGATTAGTTCCCCATCCAGGTCAATACGGGCTTGCGCAATCACTCCCAAATTAGAATGTTACGCGGGCACCGCCTGACGCTCTCCCGCCAACCTTTTCCCATCACCTCCAATCCATTCAACACACGGGAAACATAATCATGAGTATCGATCCCGCGCCGACATACGAAGCACCGGCGGACCCAATGGCCGGCGGCATCGGCTTCTTTGAAAAATGGCTCTCGATCTGGGTCGGGTTATGCATCATGGCCGGTATCGGCCTCGGCAATATCGCGCCCGGCATATTCGAAACCCTCGTGGGGCTCGAGTATGCATCCGTCAATCTCGTCGTCGCGGTTCTGATCTGGGCCATGGTCTATCCGATGATGGTGAATGTCGATTTCTCCAGCCTTCGCCATATCGGCGACCGCCCGAAGGGTTTGGTCATCACCTTGGTCATCAACTGGCTGATCAAGCCCTTCAGCATGGCGGCGCTCGGCGTACTGTTTTTCGAAGTTCTGTTCGCGGACATGATTTCGCCGAAGGACGCGACCGAGTATATCGGCGGCCTTATTCTTCTCGGCGCGGCACCCTGCACGGCGATGGTCTTCGTGTGGTCGCAGCTTACCCGGGGCGATGCGACCTATACCCTGGTACAGGTATCGGTCAACGACGTGATCATGATCTTTGCGTTCGCGCCGATCGTCGCCCTGCTGCTCGGTGTCACCGATATATCCGTGCCGTGGGAGACGCTGCTTCTATCGGTCGGGCTCTATGTCGTCATCCCGCTTATCGCGGGGTACCTGACACGACGGTTCCTGGTACGCCACGCGGGCCGGACGGAAGATGGCGAACGTGCCGTGGCCCGCTTCGTCTCCGGCGTCAAACCGTTTTCAGTCCTCGGACTGCTCGCAACGGTGGTTCTGTTGTTCGGCTTTCAGGGAACCACCATCCTCGACCGGCCCTTGGTCATCGCCCTCATCGCGGCGCCGCTGATCATCCAGTCCTACGGTATCTTTGTCATTGCTTATGCCGCCGCCTGGATGTGGCGCGTACCGTTCAATGTCGCCGCCCCTTGTGCACTGATCGGAACGTCGAACTTCTTCGAACTCGCTGTTGCGGTGGCGATCAGCGTGTTCGGACTCGATTCGGGTGCTGCGCTTGCGACGGTGGTCGGTGTGCTGGTGGAAGTGCCGGTCATGCTGTCTTTGGTCGCGTTCGCGAACCGGACCCGCGCATTTTTCCCGGCCAACGAAGCGCATTAAATGGCTTGATTAATTGGCGTCCGGCCCCTGCTGCATCGAGCGGATATTGTTGCAGAAAATCCGCAGCAGCGCGACGATAAACGAGTCGGCGCTTTCCATCTTTTCTTGAAAGATCTGGTCCGGCACCATGATACAGACACTGGATTCGAGCGCGGTCGCCGACGCCATGCGATCCGAGTTGTCGATCAGTGCCATCTCGCCGAAAATTCCACCCGCGCCGATCACGCCGAGTACCTTCTTCTCGTCGTTTTCCATGACCCAGATTTCAATCCTGCCCGTCTGAACAATGTAGGCCGCGTTCCCCGGGTCGCCCTGCCGAAAAATTGGCGTGCCGGGGGCATAAGTCTTGCGACTCAGCACCTGAAGTCCGCCTTTGTTCTCGCTCATGAATTTCCCCGCCGGCGGGAGCCTCTAAGCGTTTTCGATGGTAAAGGTATCGCCGACCTTAAGACCATAAACACCTGCCGCGCTCCCACGATTGACCGACACTTCAACCAACCCGCATGAATTTTTATACCAGAAGGCGCGGCCCGGTGGTACCTCGGAAAATACCGCCGCGTAAGGGATGCGTTCGCCGCCAAACATCAACTGACGCGTTTCACTGCTCCGCTCCGCCCGGAGGCCGGTCATCGCATTGCCGAACCGGTCAATGTAAATAACCGCGGCAAGATCGTCGGGCCAGTCCGCACCCGGGCGTGAGGTCGCATCGCGCCACCCTTCGGGATATTGCGCGCCCAGCGGGGCTTCCCCATTCGCCAGCCTCGCCGCAACCGGTACGAACAGGTCACGGCCATGAAAGGATCGCGACAAGCGGTCAGGCCGCCACTCGATCGACCATTGGCGTGCGTAATCAGTCTGCCGTTGCAGGATCTCGAACAGCCCATTATCGGGACCGACGAACCAGCGGCCGTCCGCCTCAAGAATCACCGGTACTCTGTCGCTGCCGACACCGGGATCAACGACGGCGAGGCACACTGTCCCTTTCGGCATTTCTAGCGCAAGCGCCGCCAGCAGATAAGCCGCCGCGTGCGGGTCATGCACCGGCGCATCATGCATCAGATCAATGACCGGCGTGCCAGCCGCTTCCACAGCCAAAACCGCCTTCATCTGACCAACGTAAGGCCCTTCGTAGCCGAAATCGGTATAGAGCAGGATCATGTCGTCACAAACGCAAACAAAAACCGCTCCGGGTTCGGCCCGGAGCGGTTCGTTTGTCGCGTATCCGGAACAGCGCTATTCGCGGCTGCCGAACAGATGCAGCAGAAACAAGAAGATGTTGATGAAGTCGAGATAGAGGCTCAGCGCCCCGTATACCGCCCTCTTCTCCGTAATGGCTCCGCTGTCATTGACGTTGTATTCGGATTTTATCCTCTGCGTGTCGTACGCGGTAAATCCGACAAAGACCAGCACGCCGATGATCGAGATAACAAACTCCATCATGGCCGATTGCAGGAAGATGTTGACGACCATGGCGATGATAACGCCGATCAGCCCCATCAACAGGAAGCTGCCCCAACCGGAAAGATCCTTCTTCGTCGTGTAGCCATACAGGCTCATCGCCGCGAACATACTTGCGGTAATGAAGAACACACGGGCGATACTGGCGCCGGTATACACGATGAAAATATGCGTCAGCGAGAGCCCCATTACCGCCGCAAACGCCCAGAATAGAGCTTGAACCGCGGGCGTACTGAGCTTGTTAATGCCGAAGGACAGGACCAGAACAAAGGCCAGCGGCGAAAACATCGCTATATAGGCAAGAATCGTCGGCTGGATGCCTACTGCGGTCTGAGCATAGAACAGCTGCAGCAATGCGGGCGTGTTCGCTACCGCGAATGCGACAACGCCAGTTAACGCCAGACCTAGTGTCATATAGTTATAGACGCGCAGCATGTAGCGCCGAAGGCCTTCATCGACACCTGCTCGGCTATCGACGCCAGCCCCCATCGAAATCGTTCTCTGCCGTGGTTCCAAAGCCATTTATATTCCCTCGAACAATTCAAAGTTGAACGGTTGGCCCTAATATTGGCGCTTTCACACCAAAATTCAACAATTCTCGCTGCGGAAGCGTTAGCGCTTCATTTTGCGAAAATTCTATTCATTCCTCAGCAACGGCGCCGCCTTGCGGCCCATCGCCGACCATGTCCCAAGTGCCCCGATGAAAACCGTTGCTACCAGACAGGCTGCTATCGTTGTCGCTGCCGACATCGGCAGGAATTCCCACTCGGCGCGCATCAGCCGCGTTACGACGGCCCAGGAGGCCGCTGTACCGATCACGCTCGCGATAGCCGATGTCGCAAATCCCAGGAGCGCAAATTCGATCGAGAAAATCGCCAGAACGTCACGGCGCGTCGCACCGAACACTTTCAGGACCACGGCGTCGTAGACCCGCTGCTTGTGGCTGGCCGCTATCGCGCCCGCCAGAACGAGGATACCCGCGAAAATAACGACCATGCCGACGGCGCGAACGGCGGTTGCAAGATGGCCGACGATTTCTTCAAGCCGGGTCAGCACCTCTCGGACGCGGATTGCCGAAATGTTGGAGAACTGATCGGCGACGGCCCGTTCGAGCGCCACTTCGATTGCGGGATCGTCCGCCCGAGCGGTCGCGATATGCGCCTGCGGCGCCCCGTCGAGTACGCCTGGCGCCAGGATCATGACGAAATTGATGGCGAACGAGTTCCATTCGATCCGCCGCAGGTTCGCAACCTTCGCATCGAACTCCCGCCCCAGAACGTTCAATTTGATCATGTCGCCGATCGAAATACCAAGCGCCCGGGCTGCACCTTCGTCGAACGACAGCAATGGCGGGCCGCTGTAATCGGTAGGCCACCAGACCCCTTCGACAACTTTGCTGCCGGACTTCGGCGGGGTACGAGACCAAGTCAATCCCCGGTCACCGCGCAGAACCCAGGCATATTCCGGCGGCACCGTCATGTCCCCGACAGGCTTGCCGCCGATTTCAACAATGCGGCCCCGCAGCATCGGCACACGGCGCAAATTGCGGACACCGGGAATACCACGAACGATTCGGTCGAAACCGTCGGTCTGATGCGGCTGGATATCGATAAAGAACGTGCCCGGGGCATCTTCGGGCAAACCGCGTCCCACCTGTTCGGACAAATTACCCTCGATCAGAGCAACCGCAACCAGGACCGTGAGCCCCAGGCCGAGCGACGTCGCGACAATCCCCGTCGGCGCACCGGGCCGATGAAGATTGCCTAAGGCAAACCGCAAATGAGTGGACCGCAAATACGGCGCCCGACGGGCCAGCACGGCGATTCCCGCAGCCGCGATACGGAACACAGCCAGCGTTCCGGCCGCACCGGCGACGAAATAGGATGCCAGCCGCTGATCGTCCGCGGTCGCGACCACGACGCCGCCCAACAGCAACGCCAGAACGGAGAACGCCAGAGCGTCCCGCCAAGCGCCGGCAGCGCGCACCGGCGCGACCATGTAACGAAACAGGTTTGCCGCAGGCACCCGGCGCGCCCGTGCCAACGGCAGCAACGAGAAAACCAAAGTGACCAAAAACCCGAACAGAACGGACAGCAGCAAAGGTTTGGGATAGACACCGACATGAAGCTCAATCGGCAACTGGTCGCCAAAAATCGGCCCGGCAGCGAGGGGCGCAAGCGCGCCGAATACGGCTCCCATCGCAATACCCGCCGCGGCAAGCACGAGCACCTGCATCATATAGATCGCGAATATCATCCGCGACGAGGCGCCGAGGCACTTCAGCGTCGCGATCGTCGATATGCGCGATTGCAGGAACGCCCGCACCGCATTTCCGACCCCCACACCGCCCACCAGCAGCGCGGTTAGCCCAACCACTGTCATGAATACCGCGATGCGGTCGACGACGCGGCGGATGCCAGGGGCCGCGTTGCGCGTGTCGCGGATTCGCCATCCCGCCTTGGGAAAGGCCGTCTCCAGCGCATTACGCCACTCGACGACCGCGCCTCTATCCGGAATACCGATCCGGTAGTGGTAGCGAATTAAGCTGCCCGGTTGAACAAGCCCGGTGTCGGCTAACGCATCGAAGCCGATAAGCACGCGCTGGCCGATCGTGAACGCGCCCGTTGCACGGTCCGGCTCGCGCTCGATTACCGCGGCCACGCGGATCATGATATCGCCGATCCGGATACTTTCGCCGACGCCCAAATCGAGCTTGATCAGCAATGTCTCATCGACCGCCGCACCCCAACGGCCATCTTGTTTGGCGAAGACCTGCGGTAACGGCGTATCGCCGGCCAGCCGCAACTGCCCGAAGAGCGGGTAGACATCATCGACCGCTTTAATCTCCACCAGAGTGTGTGCGGTTTCTGTCCGGGCCAGCGACCGCATGTTCGCGACCGTCGAAACCCGTCCACGTGCCTTCATCCAGTCCAGTTGCGCAGCGCTTGCCGGCCGATGGCTGAGCCGTACATCGATGTCTCCGCCGAGAATTTTCCGCCCGTCGGCCCGAATACCTTCCGTCAGTGCCGACGACAGCGATCCGATCGCCGCAATCGTGGCAACGCCCGTCGCAAGGCAAAGCAGGAAAACGCGAAACCCACGAACGCCGCCGCGCAATTCCCGCCGCGCAATCCGCCACGCCAGACTCAGCATGCGTCGCCCGCAGAATTTTCGCGATCATTGACGATCAGCCCGTCATCGATGCGTATCGTTCTATCGCACCGGCTGGCAATCGCGCTTTCATGCGTGATCAGCAGCAAGGTCGTACCGTTTTCGACCGAAAGCTGAAACATCAGCTCGATAACGCGCTCGCCCGTATCACTGTCCAGGTTGCCGGTCGGTTCATCGGCGAGTAGCAGCGTCGGCGTCATTGCAAAGGCGCGGGCTAACGCGACACGCTGTTGTTCGCCACCGGAAAGCTGGCCCGGGTAATGTGTCAGCCGATGCCCAAGCCCAACGGACTCCAGCCTCTCTCGGGCGTTCTCAATGGCATCGCGGCGGCCTGCCAACTCTAGCGGCACAGCGACATTTTCCGTCGCCGTCATCGTGGGAATCAGGTGGAAGTCTTGAAAGACGATACCGACATGATCGCGGCGAAACAGCGCTAGAGAATCTTCGTCGAGGCCATCCAACGTGGTCCCTGCAACCCGGACAGCACCTCCCGACGGCTGCTCCAATCCCGCCACGATCATCATGAGGGACGTCTTTCCAGCACCGGAAGGGCCAACGACGCTAACCTTCTCGCCCGCCGCGACATCCAAATCAATGCCGCGCAGGATATTGACCGGACCGGCATCGCTATTAAGTGTGAGCGTGACGTTGGACAGGGCTATAATGGGGTCGATGGATGTGGCAGAGATCATGCGACTCATAAATTATCTACGGTTGATTTTATATTGGAAGCGGCAATTTTCGCGCCGCGCTCTCCGTACGGTCGTTTCGATATTTACTGTATATACGGTTTCCGCTGCCAATCCGGTTCATGCTGACAATAAAATTATCCTTGCGCTGGGCGATAGCCTCACAGCCGGTTACGGACTGCGCGTGAGCGATAGCTTCCCGTTCAGACTGCAAATAGCGTTGCGGAAGGCCGGCCACAAGGTGCAGGTGATAAATGGCGGCCTTTCCGGCGACACCACTGCCGGCGGGCTGACGCGCCTCGACTGGCTTTTGGACGACAAGCCGGACCTCGTGATCGTTGAGTTGGGCGCGAATGACGCCTTGCGGGCACTGGACCCGAAGAAAGTGCAGGAAAATCTCGATAAAATCGTACGCCGAATTAAGGCGCAGGGCGCCCATGTCCTACTCACCGGAATGCGCGCGCCACCGAATATGGGCGGGGAGTACGCAACGAAGTTCCGTGCCATCTACCCGGAGCTAGCCCGCATACACAGCCTTCCGCTATACGAATTTTTCCTAGAGGGTGTCGCCGCAAATTATTCGTTGAACCTACCCGATGGAATCCATCCGAACCCGAAGGGTGTCGCCGTGATCGTCGAGGGCATCTTACCGCTTGTAAAGAAGGCACTTAAGGAGTTGCAGAAATGACCGACGGCGCCGGCTTTCGTGCGGCACACGCAACCGCTCCTGCCTGGCGCGACGCTGTGGCGGCTATACTGCTCGAGCTGGGCGAACTGACCGCCACGCATCAGCTCGGTTTCGTTTACGTGACGGATTCCTACGCAGACGCGATGGACGAGATCGCCATTTTCCTGCGGCAAACGACCGGTGTCCGCCATTGGGTCGGAACCGTTGGTCTGGGCGTCGTCGGCATGGGTAAGGAATATTTCGACGAGCCGGCAATGTCGGTTCTCGTTGCACCATTGAATGAATCCGCCTTCCGCCTGTTCACCGTTTCGGACGACGACATAGACGCGGTACGCAAGGAAAATTCCGATTGGCTCGCCAAGGCGGACACACCGCTTGCGGTCGTTCACGCCGATCCGCGTATCGCCGACATCACTCAAAAGATCGAAGGGCTGGCCTCAGCGACCAACGGCTTTCTGGCCGGCGGATTGACCGCGTCGCGCGGTCGCTTTGCGCAGTTGGCGGGCGACGTCGATGAGGGCGTATTATCGGGCGTCATGCTGTCGCTGCACGAAGTGCCGGTGCAGCTGGGGCTGACGCAAGGCTGCTCGCCGATCGGGCCGACCAGGACGGTCACCGGTGCGGAAGAAAATATCCTGTTCTCGATCGACGGCCGGCCGGCACTCGATGTTCTTAAGGAGGATATCGGCGAGGTTTTGTCCCGCGACCTCAAGCGGATTGGCGGTTACATCTTCGCTGCGTTGCCGGTCCCGGGGTCGGACATGGCGGATTACTTGGTGCGCAATCTCGTTGGCATCGACCAGGAAGCGGGCGCTGTCGCGATAGGCGAGGCGGTGGCAACCGGCGATACCGTGATGTTCTGCCGGCGCGATCCGGACAGCGCGGTCGAAGATCTGAAACGGATGGCGGGTGACCTGAAACGCCGTGCCGGCGGCGGCGAAATCAAAGGCGGGCTCTATTATTCCTGCGTTGCGCGCGGTCCTAACCAGTTCGGCCCCGACAGTCAGGAGCTTGGGATCATTCGCGAAACACTCGGCGACTTTCCACTAGCCGGCCTGTTCGCCAACGGCGAAATTAGCAACGACCGTCTGTATGGCTATACCGGCGTCCTTGCGCTGTTCCTATAAAGTCTCCGCCTTTCCCAACGGCCGATGATACGCCTGTTCGTTGCTTTACCCCTTCCCGAAACATTGCGGCAGCGTCTGACAATGCTGGGCTGCGGCGTTCCCGGTGCGCGATGGGTGCGGCCGGAAAACATGCATCTGACGTTGCGATTCATCGGTGAGGTCGAGAACGGTACCGCCGACGATGTGGACGCGGCCCTCGGCACCGTCGCGGCGGCACCCTTCGATCTGTCCTTTGCCGGCGTCGGCCATTTCGGTAAACCCAGCGCGGCCCGGATTCTGTGGGCAGGGGTCAATCCGAACGACGCCCTCGATCACCTTCAAGCCAAGGTCGAAGCCGCCGTTACGCGAGCCGGTCTTCCCGCGGAACAGCGGCGCTTTTCCCCACACATCACCCTGGCCCGCCTTAAGCGGGCACAAAGCGGCCGGGTCGAGCAGTTCGTCGCCGAACACGCGGGATTTCGCGCGGCACCAATAACGATCGACCGCTTTGTTCTGTATTCGAGCTTCCTGTCGTCCTCTGGCGCGATCTACACACTAGAGGCGGAATACTCGCTTATTCGATCGGAATAAAGAGCGAGTGGCGCAGCTTGCCACCGACCGACTGGGACAGGTGACCCTTGCCGTCGATATCTTCGACCAAGATGATTTCGCCGGCACCGATTACCCGACTTTCCCCGTCGCTCGCCGTAATCTTCGCGCCGGCGTCCAGGTTGACGATGTACTGCCGCCGCGGTGCCGGATGCCAGTCGAGATCGTAATCGCCGGAGGTTTCGCGGAAGATGATCCCGTTCGCCGGCATCCGCGCCGAGTATTTGCTGAAGTTCCGCTCCTCCGCCCATTCGATTTCGATGTCGCGGAAATGCGATTCGCCGGCTTCGTCGGTATATAGATTGTGTATGCGCATGGTGGCTCCTTGCCGCAAGGTTGTTTCGTTCGTCGTTAACCGAGCCGTCGCCGATAGAGCGCGATCAGTCGTTCCCAATGCCGCTCCGCAGCCGGCTTGTCGTAGCACCAGCGTTCCGGAAAGGCGAAACCATGATGAACGCCGGCGTGCACTTCCAACTCTCCCGTATTGCCCGACGCTTCGAAAAGTCCCTTCAGTTTCTCGACCATGTCCGGCGGCGCCAAATCGTCGTGTTCGGCGCAACTGATGTAAAGCTCGCCCTTCGCCTTGCCGAGACTGAGATGCGGGCTTTCCTCCGCATCGCTCACCAGCCAAGTGCCATAGAAGGACGCGGCAGCCGCGACCCAGTCCGGATAGCGCGCCGCCGCCGCCAGCGAATAGGGACCGCTCATGCAATAGCCATGCGTGCCGACCGGTCCCGGCTTGGCGTCCGCATGTGCATCGACATAGGCGAGCATAGCCCCGATATCGTCCATCATTGGCGGAATCGTCATTTTGGTCCGCACCGAACGCATGCGCGCCTGCGCGGCGCTGTCCTTCTCGAGCACGTCCTGACCGAAATTCTTCATGTCACGCCCGGCGCGGTAATACAGGTTTGGCTGCAAGACGAAAAACCCCACACTCGCCAATCGCCGCGCCATGTCGTGCAGTTCGTCGCGGATACCCGGCGCGTCCATCAGAAAAAAGATCGCGGGATACGGCCCGCCGCGCTCCGGCCGGCAGATGAAGGTTTCCATCGCGCCGTCTTGCGTGGTGATGTCCAGAGTTTCTTCGATCATCGGCCGCTTCCCTCGCGAATTGGGTATGCGAAGCAAAGCCGAAACCCTATCCTTTTGCAACCGGCTGTCCTTGTCGAACCAAGCGGCCAGGACTACATCAAATCGGATAGCGCGATCCGCTTGGAGGGAAAGTGATGAATACGGGAAGCTGTTTGTGCGGCACGGTTCGGTGGCAAATGGAGGGGCCCTACAAGCGCATGAGCCATTGTCACTGCTCCATGTGCCGCAAGGCGCACGCGGCGCCGTTCGCAACCTATCTGACCGTTGCCCCGGAACGGTTCGAGATGCTGTCCGGCGCCGACGCTATCACCGAATACGAGTCGTCTCCCGGCTTCCCGCGGCACTTCTGCTCGCACTGCGGCTCGGTCGTCCCCACGCCGCGCCCGAGCACGGATATCGCCGTGCCTGCCGGCTGTCTCGACGACGATCCCGGCATTCGCCCGGAACGCCACATTTTTGCCGCGTCGAAACCGGCATGGGATGTCATCGCCGACGATCTGCCGCAGTTCGACGATTATGGACGCGCCTCAGCGCCACCGACAATCGACCGGCCAAACCGCGCCAAACACCAGCCCGGAATACTGCGAGGCAGCTGCCTATGCGGCGGTGTTGCTTACGAGGCGACAACACCGCTGCTCGCCGTACATAACTGTCACTGTACCCGCTGCCGAAAGGCGCGCGCCGCTGCACACACGACGAACGGCTTCGTCGCAACCGAGAATTTGCGCTTCCTGCGCGGCGATGAGCTGCTGACGCGCTACAAGGTCCCGGAGGCGCAGTTCTTCACGCAAGCCTTCTGCAAGACCTGCGGCTCCGGCATGCCGAACCGCGACCCAGCCCGACCCCGCGTTGCTATTCCCTTCGGCACGCTCGACGATGATCCAGGCCGAGGCGCGGAAGATCACATCTTCTGCGCTTTCAAGGCACCCTGGTACGACATCGCCGACGACTTGCCACAGCACGACAAAAGGCCCTAGACAGCCTAACCCAAACATCTACTTTTACGGTATTATACTACGCCATTACTAACTATTGATTTTAACTCCTTATGATCGTAATATTTCCTCAATAGATATAAAAAAATGCATATGGGGAGGCAGCCATGGACAATGTCCATGCGAGGGAGCGCCGTGAAAATTCCACGGAGCGGCGAACGCAATTGATATGGCGTACAATCTTAAGCACCGGCACGGCGGTGCGCCGAGTTGTGCGGAGACACTTATTTCTCGCAGCAGCACTGGCCGGATTAGCCGCTTGCGGATCGACGGAAGAAACAGCCGGTCTGCTCGTCGGCCTCACGGCCTTGGGAGCACAGGCACCCACTAGCGAAATCCAGCAGACCTATTATTTGGGAGTCTTCGACCCGCAAGAACAGCTGCCACCCTCGGTCTATCGTGTCCGCGTGCACGGTCAATCCAGCTTCATCAGCGTCGCCAATTTCGCCAGCGGCTGGGTCCCGGCGGAATTCGCGGACGCTCTCGGCACTAGCATATCCTTCAACATGGATGGCGAGCTCGAATTCAAGAAAGCAGAGTCGCTGAAGACGTCGATCACAAAAGGACGAAAGCTTGTCGTGTTCGGCCCAGAGGGATTTCGCGAGTCGCCAGGCAACTACAGACTGGCCATCGCGATGGGCTCCAGCCCCGAATCCTATTTCAATGCAATCAACGAAGCCCTCGGCGCGGTTGCTGCCGCAACCCAGGGCGGCACGGGCGACAAGACGCTGCAACGCGATCTGTTCCAGGCCCTGGAAATCATCAGCGAAGAGCAGAAACGCATCGCGACGCTAGATGAACAAGCGAAGGGAGCGGCCAGATGACGAGAACATCGCGCCTAACCTCTCTCGCTGCCGCATTTGGTCTAAGCGCCTGCGCCGTCCTACGTGTCGATGTCGACGTCTACAAAGGCCCACTGGCCAACGCGGAGCAAGTACAGGTCCAGGAACTCACCTCTATGGCCATTGGTGCCAAGCCATTGTTGATACAACTACGCGATACAATTCAATGGGGCCCAAGTGACGAGTATGACCACACGAAATCGATCTACGGGTATATTAAGGAATGCCCCAATGATAAGAACCGCAAGCTTACAAAATTCCACGCTATACGAATCAATGAAATTCTCGGCCTCTACAAAGATGAAAAAGAGGTGGCTCATTGCTTGCAAAGCGGACTTTCAAAAAACGAGAGCATCGCTCAAATTAGCGAGGGGATGAGTCGTGAGGAAACTTTATTGGCGACGCAAGTTGAAAAGCTAAATACCCTTACCAACACCTATGAAAATCTCCGCCAAACAGCAGACTTCACCACATTATTTATCAACTACGATACTGCTCCCAATGCCTCATACATTGAATTACGTGATCTTCTAATGGAATTGTGGGAGCAGTCAGTTGAAACTCTCGAGTTGGTGCTGACGCTAAACCTGGAAAATGTCGAAGGGCTAAAAATATCTTTGATAGAACAGATTGCGAGACTCACACAAAGCCGTAGCCTAGAAATTGTGATGTACACGAAAAGCGTTCCCGATGTGATATCCGGCACACTGCGCAGCCACCTTGAAAGAGCGGCAACTGGAGGGCCCTCATTCTGGAGAGGCACAAATTGGAATAACGCAAAATACTCCTTAGCCGATAACGCACTCAAGCGGGTCTTAACGGAAAACCCTAGCTCAACACTCAATCTACTAAAACAAGCAAACAGCTGGGTTCGTTCGAACGAGCGTGTCGAAAGCGATTTTTTTGGTCATCCGCTCGCCTTAGAAAAGCTCGCCAAATTCCCTCGCCGTCGGTTTGGCATAGTCCGAGGTCCAAGCTTTAGAATAATCAGAAAAGAACAAAGCCCTCAAGACACGACACAAAAATCTGGTATTCCGACCGATTCATTTGCACTTATCGAACCGGATCAGGCCCCTGGAGACTTTTCATCACGAATAGCTAGTACCAAATTTGATCAATTAGGAATTGCTGATGAGCCCGACGCTAAAGAGCAAAGGATAGATCGAGTTGGAGGCTTTAATCGTGGTAGGCTTATTTGGGGCCTGGAAACGTTGACTGAACAATACCTTGCCAGTCGCTGGGAAAAAGATATTCGGAAGAAATATCCTATTCGTGTTCATAAACAGATCGGAGAACCAAAAACTTGGGAAGATGAACAACGAGTGTTAACGCTGGCGCTAATTCGCTTTGCGGCAAAAGTTCTAAAAATCGCTAACAATGAAGAACTACTTAACAGTGTCGAAAAAAGAGAAGAAATTGAGACCTATATACTTGTACTCCAGGCGATTGGAAACTCTATACTGGTTCAAGCCGACGAGTTGCTGCGCAAAGAGGAGCACCGCAACGATGGGCGCGATTTAATTGCAGTAAGGTCAGAGCTGGAAGGAATCAAGGTCGGGCTTGGTCAGAAGCTTCTTCCCGAAATCCGTACTGATGATATTGAGAATTCCACAAACTGTATCAGCCCTAATTGTACAAAAATCAAACAGTTCGACGGCAGAAAAATCGATAAACGCAAGGTCCTGGACCGGATGATCGCGGCACTACGTTACGAGCTGATTGCCGCGACAAGGGCACAAGGCGCGAACAACAAGCTACTAACAGAGAATGTACTAAAGGAATTGCAGGAATTCGAAACTCAACTAAGTATAACCGGCATACGCGGAGCGCCGGTCACCGAAGTTGAGACGAAAAATCTCCTAGTCGATGAGAAAGAAGCGTCCATTCCGAACGCGCCCGAGCCGAAGAATCAGGAAAACGCCGAGGCCGCCTCTTCAGAAACCAATGTCGGATCGAACACACAGACGAATGAAACTCCCGAAAGCGAAAATGGCGAGCAGGAAGACACCGAATCGCCGGAGAAGAAGGACCTTCCCAAATCCGATCGCGTACGCTATCTCGAACGCGCGCTTGAAATCGCATTGGAGCACCGGTCCGGCATGGTCTACATCCGGCCGCCGAGTGCCTATCTGCGCACCAGCTACGCAGCCACGGGACTGCAAAGCGACCCGCGACTCTCATGGGAAAACATGTTGTGGGAGCACATGAAACGCTCGGTTCCGTTTGCCGGCAAGTATTTGGCGAATAGTGGGGACAAAAAGCGTCTCGATACACTGAAGGAAATCGACAAGCAGTTCTGGCAAAATATCAACAGCGTGCGGTTGGCGGGTTCCGGCATTACCAATTTTGCTTTGGTGAAAGACGATATCGGAAACTGGTACGCCAAAGGCTTTTCCGCCGATCCGGAACCGATCATTCGGGGCGCACAGAGCTTGGCGCTATTCTCCGTCGGCGGTAATTTAAATATGAATCTACTTCGTCAACACAATCTGGAACGTCGGAAAGCCACTGACAACCTCAAAGACGGCGAGGATATTGAGCTTGCGCAATTGCAGGAGGAAAACAAAGCGACTGCCGCGCAAGGCGGTCCCGACAAAGCGTACCGGGCGATCTTTGACAGGGCACAGGAGCGGTATTTCGCGCGGACCGAAGCGGATTTCAGTTTCTTGACGACGCAAGTGGCAACCAGCGCACTGCCCACGAGAATCCGAGATGCATGGCGAAATACCCTACCCGCCAACGACCCAAGCCGCGACATTGCCTTGACCGTGGTGCAAGAGACCAACGGCGATCCAAAGGCAATTGACGGAATGACGACTGCATTGGCGGCGCCATCGGCGACTTGTGATCTGAAAAAACTTTCAGAAGATCGCGAGAACTGTCTGATACGCGCGAAAACGCAAGTCCATGGCTTAGCAAACGCGCTCTCACAGTTAGACGCAGCGAAAAAGACGCGCCTCTCAAACCTAGACAAAGCCCATTTGGCAGCCCAAGCAACGACCAATCACGATAGCGCGAAAAAATTGGTTTCAGACATGCAGGCGGCCCTTGCGTCGGCCACCGCCGTGCACAATGAAAAGACCAAAGATTTGACGACCTGGAAGCAGGACCTGATCGACGGTAAGGCAGGGATCACTCCGGAAGTGGTCAACGCCGCGCAAAGTGCCGTGGATGCCGCTCTGATCGTCAAAAATCAAGCGGAAACAGACTTGAACGCGGCGGCCGCAGCCAAAGCAAGAGCCGCCGAATCGCTTTCCGCCGTCCAGGGTAAAATTGCCGTGCTGAAAAGCATTGTCACGAATGAAATTCAATCGTTAATCAAGACAATGCTAGACCGCCGTCGCGACGCGGCGGAGGATTTTCGTGAGACAATCCAGGTCGCGGGAGAAGCCGCACGATAGAGCCTAGCCGCCCGCGACGCCCTGCGTGTTGACGTAAAGCGCGTAGAGCGATTGGCTTGCGGCCATGAAGAGACGGTTTCGTTTCGGGCCGCCGAAGCAGACATTGGCGCAGCGTTCCGGCAGGGCGATGCGGCCGATCTTGGCGCCGTCCGGGGCGAAAACGAGCACGCCGTCCAGTTCTTCGCTGCCCATGCCCCAGCCACACCAGAGATTGCCATCAATGTCGCAGCGCATACCGTCCGGCGTCCCGCCGGGGCCGGCGTCGATATGGATTCGTTTGTTCGTTATCGTGCGCCCGCCGGCCTCGACATCGTAGGCGAGGATCTTACGGTTCGGCACACCGCGCGACTCGACGACGTAGAGGATGCTTTCGTCAGGCGAGAAGCAAAGACCGTTCGGGCCAAGCACATCGTCGGTGACCACGGTTATGTCGTTCGTGTCGCTATCGATCCGATACACCGCCTGCGGGGACTCGGACTCCGCCTTGTGGCCTTCATAATTGCCAAGGATGCCGAAGGGTGGATCGGTGAACCAGACCGAGCCGTCCGACTTCACAACCACATCGTTCGGCGAGTTCAACTTGTTGCCTTGCCAGCTATCCATCAGCACGGTGACCGAGCCGTCATATTCGGTCCGCGTGACCCGACGCCCGCCATGCTCGCAGGTGATTAGCCGGCCCTGCCGGTCGCGCGTGTGGCCGTTGGCGAAGTCGGATGGTTTGCGGTAGCTGCTGACCTTGCCCGTTTCCTCCTCCCATTTCAGGATTCGGTTGTTGGGAATGTCGCTCCACAGCAGATAGCGCCCGTCGCCGAACCATACCGGCCCTTCCGACCAGCGACAGCCCGTATGGAGCCGTTCTACAGCGGCGCTGAAGATCCGATATTGTTCGAACCGGTCGTCGAGCGTTTCGATCAGCGGATCGGGATAGCGAGGATGGTCGCGCCAGCCGGCAGTACGGGGGTATCGTGGATTCATGATGGGCATTCTTTCGAAATCAGTGTTCGCACATCAAACCTAAGCTGAACGAACTGGAACGGGCAATTAGAACCTTGAACTTGCCCATGCCGATACCCCATCTATCCGCTCATGGCCGCGCCGACAAATACCGAAAGCCTCGATGACTTGCTCGAACGAGTCCGCGCCTGCCGGTTGTGCGAAGCACATTTGCCTCTAGGACCCCGGCCCGTCGTCCGGGCGCAGCAGAGCGCGCGGGTCCTGATTATCGGACAGGCGCCCGGAACCCGCGTTCACGAAAGCGGTATTCCCTGGAACGACCGGAGCGGTGACGTCTTACGCGAATGGCTCGCCGTCGACTCCGAGACATTTTACGACGATTCCCGGATCGCCATCGTGCCGATGGGGTTCTGCTATCCCGGTGTCGACCCGCGTGGCGGCGACAACCCGCCGCGCCCGGAATGCGCCGACGCCTGGCACGCCGCCGTGATGGCACAATTGCCCGGAATCGAGCTTGTCCTACTCGTCGGCATGTACGCGCAGGCGCGCTATCTCGGCAAGAACCGCAAGCGCACGCTCACCGCAACCGTAGAAGCCTGGCGCGAGTATGGGCCGCGGTTTCTACCGCTGCCACACCCAAGCTGGCGCAATCTGCACTGGCGGCGCAAGAACCCCTGGTTCGAAGCCGATGTCATTCCAGAACTGAGGCCTCGGGTGCAGGCGCTGATTTAGTCGCCCATGTCGCCCACTTCCCGCTCCAAGGCTTCCATGTCGGCATCTGAAAATCCGAAATGATGGCCGATCTCGTGGATCAGCACATGCCGCACCAGATGCGCCAGATCCTCCTCATGCTCACACCAGTAATCGAGAATCGGGCGACGGTAGAGGAACACCATATCTACGGTCCCACCCGAATCCATGACGCTGCGCTCATTGAGCGCGACGCCCTGGTAGAGCCCTAGAAGGTCGAACGAGCTTTCAAGTTCCATATCGCGGCATATTTCGTCGTCGGGAAAATCTTCAACGCGGATCACGACATCCGCCGCGTAGCGCCGCAGCCGTTCAGGAATCACCCGCCACGCCGCGTTGGCAAGCGTTTCGATATCGGTGAGCGAAGGTGGCATTTTTGCGTTCATGACGGGTCAAACGATAGCGCTATGGTATCCAGTTCGCTAGAGTAACGGGGGGTGCGAAGGGTCGAAAAATGGTTCAAAAACTTTCCGCCGATGACCGGGCCGCGGGGCTGACACAGTTGAACGGATGGCGCGACGCCTCCGATCGCGATGCCATCGAAAAATCCTTCCAGTTTCCGGATTTCAACACGGCCTGGGGGTTCATGACCCAAGTCGCACTACAGGCGGAAAAGCTCGACCATCATCCCGAATGGTTCAATGTCTATGGCACCGTGAATATTACGCTGTCGACACATGACTGCAGCGGCGTCAGTGAGCGCGACATCCGCCTCGCCAAATTCATCGACGGTATAGCGACGGGCACATGACGAGACCGCTGGCGATACTCGCTTTTCTCCTGGCATTTCCCGCCGCCGCCGCGCCATTCGATGATGGCATGCAGGCGCTACAGGCAAGCGATTTTGCCGAAGCGCGCGCCACCTTCACCCCCCTCGCCGCGGCGGGTAATGGAAATGCGCAGTTCATGCTTGGTGTCATGTTCGAAAACGGCCTTGGCACGGGCAAGGATCTCGGCGCAGCGGCAAGCTGGTACGAGAAAGCCGCAGCGGCCGGTATCGCGTCGGCACAGTATAATCTGGGTGTCTTTTACCAGCTCGGTACAGGCGTTCCGCACAATTTGGCATTCGCGCTGAAATTTCATGGCATGGCGGCGGCACAGGGGCATAGCCGGGCGCAGAACAATCTCGGCACCATGTATTTTATGGGCGCCGGGGTTCCCCGTAATCCCGTCGAAGCCTGGAAGTGGCTCACATTGGCGGCGCGGGGACTGCGCGGCGATGCCCACGATATTGCCGCAAAAAACATTGGCGCGATCGAAGACGAGTTGACACCGGACGCGTTGGCGGACGCCAAGCGCCGGGTTGCGGCGTGGAAGCCGCGCAAATGATACGTACTGCAGCGGCGCTCCTCGCGCTGCTCGTTTCCTGCCTTCCCGCTATAGCGGACGAGGATGCCGTAGCACTTTACCGGCGTGGCGAGGTGGTGATTGCGGAGGCAACTCAAGAAAGCCACCGCGTCGACGGCGCAGCGCTGATTGCGCGAGCGGCGGCTCTCGGTTATGCGCCAGCGCAATATCACCTGGGCTTCCTGTACGGCCAAGGACGGGGTGTGGCACGGGATCCCGGCAAGGCGGTCGCTTGGTTCCGGCGCGCGGCGGAGCAAGGCAATGCCGAAGCGCAGTACGCTGTCGGCCTGTCCTTCTTCAATAGCGCGGATAAGACAGAGGCAGCGGCCTGGTTCCGTCGCGCGGCGGATCGGGGACTGGCCGACGCACAGTTCCAGCTCGCCTTGTTGTATGAAAATGGCGACGGCATAGAACCGAACGAGGCCGAGGCCCGCCGCCTCTATCGAGCCGCAGCGGATAAGAAAGATGCGGCCGCAATGTTCAATCTGGCGCTCATGCTCGACCAAGGCCGGGGCGGGCCGCCGGATCCGGAAGGCGCCGTGGACCTTTACATTCGCGCCGCGCAGGCGTCGCTTCCCGATGCCATGCACGCGCTATGCGAAGTGCTGCTCGATGGGCGCGGCGTCGCGCCCGACCCGGAGAAAGCAGCCGGCTGGTGTCACGCCGCCGCCGCGCAGGGCCACCCGCCGGCCCAAATGCTGCTGGCAACCCTGTATGCGCTGGGCCGCGGCATTGCGGTAGACGAGGCGCGCGCCGTCGCCTGGCTATCGATTGCCGCTGCACAGGGCTATCCGCCAGCCGTCAAGGCGCGGGACGATATGCTTCCGCGCCTTACTGCCGAAATCCGGTCACGCGCAGCCGAAATCGCGGCAGAATTGGGAGCCGGCGCGCTGCGTTGAACGGTTATGAAAGTAGTATTGGCGTCGCGAAACGGCGAGCAGGATGCGGCTGCCTAACTGGTTTTTTCGATCGTGAAAGATTCCCAAGTGGGCGCCGATTGCTGCTGCTTTTGCACGATATCTTCGATCTGGTTTATCTTTTCCATACCTTGCATCATGTCCGAACGGACGAAGTCGGCGCGGCGCACCAGGCCGCGCCCGGCAGAGAGATTATGCTGCCAACCGTTCATCTTCACCGAAAGGCCGCACAGGATAGCGCCAACGGAAACGTGGTGACTTCTGATCGATTTCTTCACATGGGTAAACGATTCCGCCGTGATGTTGTCCCACATGGATTCCGAGGACCGGTCGAAACTCTCAAATCGACTAACGACAGATGCTGTCACATCCGTGATGCTGTCTTTGATAAAATCGATACTGCGCATCAAACGGACGTCGTTTCGCAGCTCGTAGTTTTCTTTCAATTCTTCCATCGATTCTTCAAACAACAGAATCTGTGGAATGAGGGAATTCAGGCAGTCTTTTCCGTACGCGATCGACAGGTAAATATCGGCGTACTCTTCAATAAAATTAGGTACTTCCTGCAACTCGATGTGCAATTTGTTGGCCATGAGCTTGAGGTTTTCCAGCGCTTCGCGCTTGTCCGGCGAACTGTACTTCTTGACGAGCTGATCCATATTGTCGACGCCTGACTCGACATTATCGTAAATTTGCCGGAGCAGCGGCAACGTAAACACGTTCATGTACTGCATCAGCTCCTGGCATTTCTTTTCCGAGAGCTTCAGCCTGTTGGATTGCTCAACCTGAATGCCGAGTTTGCGAAGCTGGATTCTGAGCGAATAGACATCGAAGCTATGCAATTCGCTTAAGGCGGCAATCATGCGTTCGTCGGGATGCTGACCGCTCTTTGGCCATCCGAACGTACTGGCGAGCTCTGTCGTATCGATTTGACCGCTACCGCCGCCAATATCATTGAAGAGTTCGACAACGCTCTCCAGCCTGACGTTTTTGATCAATCGCGCCCGTCGCAACCCGGGTGTTTGAAGGGGAACAATGCTTAAGGGCAAGACATGCATCGAATCCATGTCCGCTTCCAATTGATCCTGCTTTTTGGGATCGACGGGTTCTTCCTCCTTTTTTTGTTTTAACGCCTTGTGTGCCATTTTTCCTCTCAGCTCATCGCTAAATATTGCACGAGCCCCATTGGGAAAATTCCCGAGTTTGAGGGTAGCGAGGAAGGGTTAAAGCTCGATTAAGTGGTACGGGTGAAATTTTCTTCTACTGAAGAAGATTGAACATCTTACCAAAGAAATACCACTTTAGCGTGATCCCGTTTCGTAGTTTTTTCTATAAGTTTGGATGGCCGCACCTGTAGTCATGTATAAGCGGCGCGGCACGATTTTCGAGGCTGTCTATCGGGGTGCCAACCGAATCGCGCTATCAAGCCGCACGACTTCGCCGTTCAAGATCGGGTTGTCGACCATGTGCAAGACCAGCTTGGCGTACTCTTCCGGCGTTCCAAAACGTGACGGAAACGGCAGAGTCGCCGCGAGATTATCCTGGATGTCCTGCGGCATGCCAAGCAGCATCGGCGTCGCGAACAGACCCGGTGCGATCGCCAACACTCGGATACCGCTGCGCGCGAATTCCCGTGCGGCTGGCAATGTCAGTCCGATAATACCACCTTTGGACGACGCGTAGGCCGCCTGCCCGATTTGACCCTCATAACCGGCAACCGACGCCGTGTTGATGACGATGCCGCGCTCGCCGTCGGCATTCGGCTCCCGGCCCATCATGTCGGCCGCCGCCAGACGCAGCACGTTGAAGGTCCCGATTAGGTTGACCCGGATCACCTTGGCGTAGTCCTCGAGGTCGATTGGCCCGTCGCGGCCAACGATCCGTTGCCCGGCCGCGACTCCAGCGCAGTTTACGCAAATCGCCGCCACCCCATGCGCATCGCGCGCCGCGGCTATGGCGGCCTCCGCACTTCCGGCATCCGACACGTCGCATTCGATAGCGATACCATCGATTTCCGACGCCACCTGACGCGCCACATCCATATTCATGTCGAAGATGGCGACTTTCGCGCCGGCGTCTGCCAAAGCCCGTGCGGTGCCCGCGCCCAGCCCAGAGGCCCCACCTGTGACGATCGCCGAAGTTCCTGTTACGTCCATGATCCAAACTCCCTGTAATTTGCGGTCGGATATAGCAGATCGCCTCGCGCCTCACCATATGAAGTCATATGAAGGAAGAAGCGCCAGATGGGTTCGACCTTGGCGACCTCGACGCCAAAGAAAAGATGGTTCGGGACGGCTTCTGGGCCAAAATCCGCCGCGCCGCCGGCAGCATCGATTTCGCGCGCGAGGCGGTAGCCGCATGGTATTGCGCGACCGATCCCGCGACGCCCTTGCGGGTCAAGGCGATCCTGATCGGTGCGCTGGCCTATTTCATCCTGCCGACGGACGTCATTCCGGACGTGATCGTTGGTCTCGGTTTCACCGACGATGCGGCCGTATTCTGGGCCGCCTGGAAAGCCGTCAGCGGCCATATCGACGAACGGCACCGGTCCAAAGCCGCGGCAGCCCTGGATGGTGACAACGCGCAGGATCCTGACGTGATCGAAAAATAAAGGGCAAAAGCAAGGCGGCGCCGCGTCCAATTTCGAGGACGCAACACCGGGTTCTGCCCCAACGACGGTAATTTTTACGCGACTTTCGATTCTTCTACTTTCGCCGCACCACGCATAACCGCGGAGATCGCCGCGTAGACCGTACCCCAGGCGTCGGCCGCCTCGGCAGTCCATGCGGCGCCAAGCCCCTGTTCAAGCGTCCAAAGCAGCGCGGCACCGACGGAATCGTAATGCGAGTCCTTTACGCCATAGGCAACATGGCGGCGGCCCATCGCCTCGACAACCGGCAGCAGGGCCTCAAGATTATCGAGACTGCCGACCGCCGTCCCGAGCGTGCCCATCAATTTATCATGCTGCATGGGCATGTTGACGAACCGGAACAACGGGCGGGTTGTCGGATCGATTTCGAACAGCCGGCCGTAAAACAGCTGCGCAGCCTTGCCGGCAATCGGCGCGATCTGAGTCCAGGTTTCCTGCACGATAGTTTTTTGTTCAGGGGTCAATGTTTTCTCCTTCATGAGCACCCGAATGAGAACGGCCACAAGGGCCGCTCGCCAAATCAGGCGTTGTTCTAAAGCGTTCGATAATTCATGAAAAATGAATTGTTTAGATCATATTCATCATTTTTCTTGAACCGAATAAGACGGTTCAATGAGGCCGTGCAATGCCTTCCGCAAGCGTTTGATGATCCAACTCACCAGCCCGGATATGTACTCAGACCGCTCGGCGCTGGCGCGGCGCATGGCCGCGTACTTGATGCGGTCCCAGTCATCACTCGCCACCATCTGATAGCCGATCTCCTTCATAAAAGCGTTGTCCGTTTTCGACATTTCTCTCTCCATTGGGTTGCGACGCGGCTCGTGCCGGCGCCTGTTGGAGCCATTTTTACGACTTGCCTTTAATCATGAAAAATGAATAATAATGATCATTTCATTCTTTATTAGAGAACGATGGAATTATCCGATCTGCGCATATTCCGCACTGTCGTGTCGGAAGGCGGTGTGACCCGGGCGGCCGAGAAGCTGCATCGGGTGCAGTCCAACATCACGACCCGGGTCCGGCAGCTTGAGGAAGATCTTGGCGTCAAACTGTTCATCCGCGAAGGCAAGCGGCTGCACCTGTCGCCGGCCGGGCAGACATTGCTGAGCTACGCCGACCGTCTGCTCGATCTGGCGCGGGATGCGCGCGACGCCGTACAGGATTCCAGGCCGCAAGGAATGCTGCGGCTCGGCTCGATGGAAAGCACCGCTGCGGTTCGGCTGCCCGCTGCCTTGAGCGCCTATCATGATCGCTTTCCCGACGTGACCCTCGAACTCCGTACCGGCAACCCGCAACAGCTCGCCACCGCCATACTCGAAGGCGAACTGGATGCTGCACTGGTCTCGGAACCGATTGCCGACGCCCCGTTCGAGAAGGTCCCGATCTACAAGGAGGAGCTCGTCCTTATCGCGGCGGCCGGTCAGCCGCCCATTGAATCGGCCGGCGACGGCACGCCCCGAACCCTGCTCGCGTTCGAAAATGGATGCCCGCATCGGAAACGGCTCGAGGATTGGTTCAGCAGTCAGGGTGAATTGCCCGAAAGGATCATCGAGTTGGGCTCCTACCATGCCATGATCGGCTGTACCGTTGCCGGCATGGGCGTCTCGCTGCTGCCGAAAAGCGTGCTCGACGGCTTCGCCGAAAAGAAGCGGTTAAGCGCGCATAAACTTCCACCAGGGCAGGACTACGCGGAAACCGTGCTGATCTGGCGCAAGGGTGCACAGTCGCCAAAAATCGATGCTTTGATCGAGGTTCTGAAGGAGACTCGGACCGGTTGAGACATATCGCGCGCTTGTGCGCCCGGAGAAAATGGCGAACTATTCCAGGGTAGAAATGCTCTTCAACGAGGTCCGCGCCATGCGTCTGTCCCCCTTACTCGAACCGTCATCCGTCGCCGTACTGGGCGCATCAACCACGCCGTCGGTCGGCGGCGATATCGTCGAGACCTTGAAACGCTTCGGTTACGAGGGCGGCATCTACCCGGTCAATCCAAAATACGAAACGCTGCTCGATCTTCCCTGCTACCCGAGTCTGATCGATCTGCCCGCTGCGCCAGATGTCGTCGCCTTCTGCATCGGGCCGAAACGCATTCCAGAAAATTTCCGGCTCCTGCCGGACATCGGCGCCAAAGCGGCGGTCATCTTCGGTGGAGGCTACGCGGAAGAAGGCGACGCGGGGCGGAAAATCCAGGAAGAAATCGTCGACATTTGCAAAACCGGGGGCATCGCGCTGTGCGGCCCGAACTGCATGGGTGTCCTCAATCCCACGTTCGGCAGTGCGACCTACTTGCAGATTGCGCGCGAACCGGCAGCGCTTGCCGGTAATGTCGGACTGATCTCACAAAGCGGCTCGGTCTGCATCAGCCTGCTCTCCGATGTGCGCCGTTTCGGTTTCAGCGCCGTCGTCTCCTCCGGCAACGAAGCAGTCGTCAACGCCGCCGACTATCTCGACTTCATGATCGATCACGAAGCCACCAAGGTGATCGCGATGTTCACGGAAACCATCGCCGCTCCGGAGCGCTATGTCGCCGCCCTCGACCGCGCGGCGGATAAGGGCAAACCGGTCATCGTGCTGAAGGTCGGCAAGGCAGAACGCTCGCGTGCGGCCATCACGAGCCACACCGGCGGGCTGGCCGGCGATACCAAGGTGTTTTCCGAGGTCCTGCGCGCTCACCGCGCCATCGAAGTGGACGATCTCGACGAATTCGTGGAAATGATCGCGGCCTGCCAAGGCAGCCCCTGGCCGACAGGTAACCGATTGGGTGTCATCACCAGTTCCGGCGGCATGGCTGAGCTGATCCTCGACCGGGCCAGTACCGTGGGTTTGCAGCTGCCGCCGCTGCCCAAGGAAGACATGGCCGAAGCGACACGCGTTATCGGGGCGGTGTCCGGCGACGGTAACCCGCTCGACGCCTGGGGCAACGGCAACTTCGCCGTCAACACGCCCCACGCTCTGAAAGTGGTCCGCGAATGCGCGGCCAACGACGCCGTCGTCCTGTGCTACGACAACGACGACAATGCGCCGCTTGGCTATATCAAGACGCTGATGGCCCGGGCGAAATTTCTGAGCGAGTCCGCCGACGCGTCCGACAAGCCGCACTATCAGATGACGATGCGGCCCGGCCTGCGGATCGAAGAACAGATTCCGCTACTGCGAAACGCCGGCGTGCCGACATTGTTCGGGGTCCAACAGGGACTACAGGCCATCGATCGCCTCAGCCGCTGGTCGTGCTGGGATCCAGCGGCACGGGCGCCATTGCAAAATGTCGATCAACAAGCGATAGCGGACCTTGATCTCCCCAATCGCAACACCGTGAATGAGTACGACAGCAAACGCCTGATGAAGCAGCTCGGTCTGACGGTGACGCAAGAGCGCATCGTTGAAACCTGCAATGACGCCCTCGCGGCCGCGGCAGAGATCGGCTTCCCCATCGTTCTGAAAGCCGTGTCGGACGATATCCCGCATAAATCGGAACTTGGTCTCGTAAAAGTCGGGCTGAGCGACGCCGACGCGGTGACTCAGGCCTGGAACGATTTGACCGACGCGCTGGCGAAACAGGAAGCGCCCGCAAAGATCCTGGTTCAGGAAATGGTCAGCGAAGGCATCGAAGTGTTTGCTGGTGTCAGTCACAGCCCGGATTTCGGACATACGTTGGCGTTCGGTATGGGCGGTATCGAAATCGAAGTGAACCCTGATTTTGCGCTGCGCGTGCTACCGCTGCGCAAAGGCGATGCCGAAGCCATGATCGGTGAGATTCGCAATGCCGCACGTTTTGGCTCCGTCCGTGGCGCAGCGCCAGCAGACACGAAAAGCCTCGCCGCAGCGCTTTACGCGCTCTCTGATCTGATTGGCAGCGCAGGCTCGGCAATCCAGGAAATAGACCTCAATCCCATCAAACTTTTGCCCGAAGGCCGAGGCTGCATCGTCGTCGACGCGCTCATCGTGCCGAGGCAATAATTACCAAACGGGAGGAAGCCCATGACGAAAGAATTGGTTTTGTACGAAACGGACAAGCAGGTCGGGATCATCACCATAAACCGGCCATCCAAATTAAACGCGGTCAACCACGACTTGCGCCAGCAGCTCTGCGACACCTTCACCCGCGCTGACGAGGACGAAACGACAGGCGTCGTCGTGCTGCGGGCCAACGGTCGCAGCTTCTGCGTCGGCTACGACATCAATACCGGCGACCCGGAAAAGGAGAAGAACCGGCACGACGCGATGAAATGGCACGACTCCCTGACAGACGATATGGCCTTCGAATTCGCGCCCTGGGACATGCGCAAACCGGTCATCGCCTCGGTGCAGGGCCATACGCTTGGGGGCGGCTGCGAGCTGGCCATGTTCTGCGACATCACCATCGCCGCCGACAACGCCTTGTTCGGCGAGCCGGAAATCCGCTTCTCCAATGTCGGGCCGGCAATCATCATGCCCTGGATGATCGGCTACAAGAAGGCGCGTGAACTGCTATATTTCGGTGACATGATCGATGCCGAGACGGCCGAACGACTCGGCATGGTCAATCACGTCGTCCCGCTGGACGAGCTCGAATCCTTCACCATGAACTTCGCGCACCGCATGACCCTGATCGCGCCCGAAGCGCTGGAAAAGACCAAACTCGCCATCAATCGAGGCGCGGACTGCGGCGGCTTCCGCAACGCAATGCAGGCCGGTCTCGACATCGTCGCGCCGATCTATGCCGCCAAGACCGAAGTCGGCTTGAAGTTCACCGAGATCCGGATAAAGGATGGCCTGCCGGCGGCCTTGAAGTGGCGTCGGGAGCAGTTTGCGGCGTACGAATAAAGGCCATAGTGCGGCACTGGTGACGCCAACGCCGCTATGCTATCCAACGCAAAAATAGCAGGAGAGTGATCGTGGCCGAGTTGCTGTGGGAACCGTCTGCCGAGCGGATCGAGAACGCCAATGTCACCGCGTTCCGCCGCGCCGTTGAGAAACAGTGGGATGTGAGCCTGCCGGACTACGCGGCGCTGCACGACTTCTCGATCGGCGAACTGGAAAAGTTCTGGGTCAGCGTCCGGGAGTTCTGCGACGTCCGGGCTGCAAGTTGGGGTGACCGAGTCCTCGTCGATGGCGACAAAATGCCGGGCGCAACATTCTTCCCTGACGCAAAACTAAACTTTGCGGAAAACCTGCTGCGCCGCCGCGACGACACACCGGCGATCATTTTCCAGGCCGAAGACAAGGTGAAACGCACGATGTCGTGGTGCGAGCTTTACGACTCGGCTTCGGTCCTCGCACAAGCCTTGGCGGATTTCGGCGTCGGTCCCGGCGACCGCTGTGCTGGCTTCGTGCCCAACATGCCGGAAACCATCATCGCGATGCTGGCCACGACGAGTCTCGGTGCCGTCTGGACGTCCTGCTCGCCCGATTTCGGGATCAACGGCGTGCTCGACCGGTTCGGACAGACCGAGCCAAAGATCCTCTTCACCGCTGACGGCTACCACTACAACGGCAAGTCTCACGACTCGCTGGGCCGGGTCGCGGAGTTTGCGGCGCAACTGCCGACGGTGGAAAAGATCATCGTCCTGCCGATGCTCGACGCGGCACCGGATGTCAGCGCCGTGCCCAACGCGATCACTTTTGCCGAGGCGACGGCGGCCTATACATCCGGCGACATCACCTTCACCCAGATGCCGTTCAACGATCCGCTTTACATCATGTATTCGTCCGGCACGACGGGGAAACCGAAATGCATTGTGCACGGTATCGGCGGCTCTCTGCTGACGCATAAGAAAGAACACATCATCCATTGCGACATCAAACCGGGCGACCGGTTGTTCTATTTCACGACCTGCGGCTGGATGATGTGGAACTGGCTAATGACGGGGCTCGCCTCTGAAGCGACGCTGGTGCTGTATGACGGCGCGCCGACCTATCCCGACGCGAACGTGCAGTTCGATCTTGCCGACGAAGCCAAGGTTACCCTGTTCGGCACCTCGGCGAAGTTCATCGATGCGCTCGCCAAGAGCGGGCTGGACCCGATGCGCACACATGACTTGTCCTCTATCCAAACGATCACATCGACCGGTTCCGTACTGGTGCCGGAGGGCTTCGACTATGTCTATCGGCACGTAAAGAAGGATGTCTGCCTGTCGTCGATGTCCGGCGGCACGGATATTCTCGCCTGCTTCGTCGGCGGCAACCCTACCCTGCCGGTCGTACGGGGCGAGTTGCAGTGCCGTAACCTCGGCATGGATGTTCAGGTCTTCGACGATAATGAGCGATCGATTTACGACGAAAAAGGCGAGATGGTGTGCACGAAGCCCTTCCCGTCGATGCCGATCTATTTCTGGGACGACCCGGACGGCGAGCGCTACCGCGCCGCCTATTTCGAACGCTTCCCAAATGTCTGGTGCCAGGGCGATTTCGTCTCACGCACGAAAGACGACGGCTGGGTCATCTATGGCCGTTCGGACGCGACCCTGAACCCCGGCGGCGTGCGCATCGGCACCGCGGAAATCTACCGCCAGGTCGAACAGTTTGGCGAAATCGTCGAAGGCATCGTCATCGGCCAGGAATGGGACAACGATACGCGCGTCATCTTGTTCGTCATCCTGCGCGACGGCATGGCCCTTGATGACGACCTCATCGACCGCATTCGCAAGCGGGTGCGGCAGAACTGCACGCCACGCCACGTACCGGCCAAAGTCATACAAGTCAGCGATATTCCACGCACCAAATCCGGCAAGATCACCGAACTGGCAGTCCGCGACGTCGTGCATGGCCGCGCAGTGAAGAACAGCGAAGCCCTCGCCAATCCGGAAGCGCTCGACCTCTATCGCGAACTGCCGGATTTGCAGAGCGCCTAATCCAGGGAACCGTAACAATGCGATTTGCAATCATGGGAGCCGGAGGCGTTGGCGGTTATTACGGCGCCCAGCTCGCGCAGGCTGGTAACGAGGTCACCTTCGTGGCGCGTGGCGACCATCTCGCTGCGATGCAGACCAACGGGTTGACGATTCACGACCGCGACGGCGACTTTACCCTCAATCCCGTCAGCGCGACCGACGACGTTTCATCTATCGGCCCGGTCGATGCGGTTTTGATGTGCGTGAAACTCTACGACACGGAAACGGCGGCGATGCAAATCAAGCCGCTACTCGGCCCAGACTCGATTGTCGTTACGCTACAGAACGGCGTTGAAGCGCCGGAGATTGTCGAAGCGGTCGTCGGAAACGGCCGCACCTTGGGTGGTGCCACCTACATCTCGGCAACCATCGAAGCGCCCGGCGCCATCCGCCGTAATAACGATCTGACCCGCATCGAATTCGGCGAACCGGATGGCCCCGCGAGCGACCGTGCCGGAGCGCTGGCGGAGAATTTCAAAGCCGCCGGGCTGGACGCCAGCGCCGTCGACGATATGGCAGCATTGCTATGGTCGAAATTCGTACTGCTTTCAGCGAATAGCGGCATGACCGCCATGACCCGGCAAACCACGGGTGAAATTCGCGCGGACCCGGTCATGCGGCAAACCTTTCACGCTGCACTGGCCGAAACCGTCGCCGTCGGCCGCGCGCGTGGTGTCGCGCTGCCCGACAACATCGAACAAAGCTGTACCCAATGGCTCGACACCAACGCGCCGATCAAGGCCTCGCTACTGGTCGACCTGGAACGCGGCCGCCGCCTCGAAGCCGCCTGGCTCTCCGGCGCCGTGCACCGTCTTGGCCAGGAAGTGGGCGTGCCGACTCCAACGCATACGACAATTTTTGCGGCGTTGAGGCCGTTCGCTGACGGATCCGGTTCCTAATATTAGGAATCGCTCACACAGCCAGCTCAGTACCCCCATCCTAACCTTCCCTCACAAGGGGGGAAGGGATAAACTAGACAGATCTAGTGGTTAATCTCCTCCCCCTTGAGGAGACCTCTGCGAAACGGGTTCAGGATCGGAGATAATCGTTGGGTTTGGAGGTTGGTGCATAGGTTTGGCGGTTTTTCGCGTTGGGTTTTGGGACGCTCTTGACGAGATCGGCAAGGGACGGTGTCAGGGCATAAGAGTTTCGGCACGTCTCAGGTTCATGGCGATGCACAGGAGATGAAGGTGGGACTGGTTCTTCTGCATCCCCCTGTATCGGGCCCGGCGGTATCGGTAAGACCGCTTCAGAGTTCCGAACAGGCGCTCGACATTAGCGCGGATCGGGGAGATCAGGCGGTTGCGGACCTGTTGCCAGTGCGGCAGCGCCGGTTGGTTCTTATGGCTGCGGTGCATGATCCGGTCCTTGATGCCCCTCGCCTTGAGGCGCCGGCGGCGCTCCTTGTGCTCATAGGCTTTGTCAGCATAGACCGCCCGCTCGTCGCCCTGGATCAGCGCGTCGGCCACTTCGCTCTCATAGGTTTTGGCCGACGTCATCATCGCATCGCGGATCAATTCGGAGCCCTGATCGACGGCGATATGCGCCTTGTACCCGAAATAGGCCGTGCGCCCGCGCCGCGTCCAATCGGCATCCGGATCGAGCGCCGAACGCTCGCCGGAAACACCGGACGGCCGGCTGACCGAAGCCTCGATCAGGGTGGCATCGATCAGTGTGCCCGTCTTCAGCATCAGCCCGTGACGCTCCAACTGCCGGTTCGTTTCCGCCAGAAGCTTCGCCGTCAGTTTCCTCTCTGCCAGCGCCGCCCGGAAGCGCACGAACGTCGTCTCGTCCGGTGTCTCGTCGCTCAACGAGAACCCGCAGAACCGTCGGAACGACAGACGATCCCCCAACGCCTCCTCCAGGTCCGGGTCGGAAAGACCATACCATTGCTGCAGCAAAACCGCCTTGTACATCGACAGCGCCGGATACCCTCTGCGCCCCTTCTTCGAGCGAACCGACTTCAGGAGCTTCTCGAAGCGAGACCAGTCGAAAAGACCTTCGATACGCTCCAGACGTTTATTCGAACCCGCACCCGGCGCCACAAACGCATCCGCAAAGCCACCCTCACCAACCCGCTTCTCACCCATCAAGACCTCCGTCATAGCGATCACTCTAAAGAATCACCGTTTCGACAAAGTTGCTACCCATTTCGCAGAGGTCTCCTTGAGGGGGGAGGACTAAGGTGGGGGTGGACGGCGGCAGGTTTCGAAAGACTCCAATACACCCTAAAAATCGACGCAGCGGCCCGATTTTTCCCAGTCGCCGTAGCGAGTCGGCTCGAGGCCCTTGGGGCCACCGATTTCCTGCGGTTCTTCGCCCTGCTCCTCGGCTTTTTCCCGCGCGGTCTCGCCGGCCGCCTCAGCCTTCATTTCTGCCATTCGTTTGGCATCGACTCTTGCTGAAGGGTCGACCGGTAGTGGTTTGGAATCCGCGGCGCTGCGCGGGTTACGCGCTTTTTCCTTCAGTTTTTCGAACAAGCTGGTCATCGCCGTGGCACTCCTTTTTGGCCGTTTCGAGACACATCCGCGTATCTTGAAGCAAGGCTGCTGCAACGCAATATAAGCCGCGAGGAAAGGAACGCCAATATGAACTACGCGCGCACCGCGCTCTTGCTTGCCGGGCTAACCGGCCTGTTTCTCGCCGTCGGCTACATGATCGCCGGCGAAGGCGGCATGTTGATCGCTCTCGCGATTGCGTTCGGCATGAACATTTTCGCGTACTGGAATTCCGACAAGATGGTGCTGCGCATGTATGGCGCGCAGCAGGTCGACGAGCGCTCCGCGCCGCAACTCGTGGGGCTGGTGGCGCAACTGGCCCGGCGCGCCGATATGCCGATGCCGAAGGTCTTTATCATGGAGAACGACCAGCCGAATGCGTTCGCGACAGGCCGCAATCCAGAAAATGCCTCGGTCGCAGCCACGACGGGCCTGATCCGCACGCTGAGCCAGGAGGAAATCGCCGGCGTCATGGCGCACGAGCTGGCCCATGTGAAAAACCGCGACACTTTGATCATGACGATCACCGCGACTCTCGCCGGCGCTCTCTCGATGCTGGCGAGCTTCGCGATGTTCTTCGGTAGCAACCGCAACAGCCCGCTGGGGTTCGTCGGCGTTTTGGCGGTCGCGATCCTGGCACCGCTCGGCGCGATGCTGGTGCAAATGGCGATCAGCCGCGCGCGGGAATACGAAGCCGACCGAATCGGTGCGGAAATCTGCGGCAAACCGCTATGGCTGGTCTCAGCGCTGACAAAGCTGGAGCGTGGTGCCGCCACCTTCGACAACGGCGCGGCGGAGCGCAATCCGGCGACGGCGCATATGTTCATCGTCAACCCGTTGCACGCGCATGCCGCCGACAAACTGTTCTCGACGCATCCCAGCACCACGAACCGCGTGCAAAAATTACGGGAAATGGCAGGCGCGTCAGGCCCTTGGGATTAAGAGACGCGAAACAAGCACTTTATCTGATGGGTCCGCACCGCTAGGACTCCACACGTGAATATCACCGATCCTCGTGTCGCCGCGTTCGAGTTGCTGCTGGCGGTATTTCAGCATCGCCGTCGTTTCGACGAAGCTTTGGCTATCCACCACGACCTTTCCGGTCTGCAGCCGCGCGACCGTGCGCTCGCCCGGCTGCTAGCGATGACAGTGATGCGCCGCACGCCCGAACTCGACGCCATGATCACACCATTGCTGCGCAAACCGCTCCGCGGACGCGTCGCGCCGGTACGCAATCTGTTACGGCTCGGCGCAGCACAGCTGGTCTTTCTAGGGACGCCGGCCCACGCGGCGGTTGCGACCATCGTCGACGCGGCAGACGCGACCGGCAACCGCGCCTATAAGGGCCTCGTCAACGCCGTCCTACGCCGCATGGTGCGCGAAGGTGCCAAGCCGGCCGACAATCCGGGCCGCCTCAATACGCCGAACTGGCTCTGGAAGAGCTGGGAGCAGGCTTATGGTGCGGAGGTGGCAAAATCCATCGCCACCGCCCACCTGACCGAGCCGCCGCTCGACATCACGGCCAAACAGCGGCCCGAATGGTGGGCGGACCGACTAGAGGCAGAACTCCTGCCGACCGGAAGCCTGCGGCGCGCCGGCGGTGGCGACGTCCGCGCATTAGCCGGTTTCGACGAAGGCGCATGGTGGATCCAGGACGCCGCTGCAGCACTGCCCGCGCGGCTCATTCGCGACGTTGCGGGCAAGACCGTGATCGACCTTTGCGCGGCACCGGGCGGCAAGACTGCGCAGCTCGCCGCCGCCGGCGCCGAAGTCTTCGCCGTCGACTCGGATGCGACACGCTTGAAGCGTGTGAACGAAAACCTGCAACGGCTGCATCTGGGCGCGCATCTGGTCTCCGCCGACGCCACGAAATGGACGCCGCCTGCCCTGGCCGACGCAGTGCTGCTCGACGCGCCCTGCACCGCGACAGGCACGATCCGCCGGCGGCCCGACATCGCGCATCTCAAAACTGCGGCGGACGTGCGCCGGATGGCGGTCCTGCAGAACGAGTTACTGATACGCACCGCCGACATGCTGCGGCCCGGCGGGACGCTCATCTACGCTACTTGCTCACTGCAGCCGGAAGAGGGACCAGTGCGGATCGATGCCTTATTGGCGTCCGGCGCGCCCTTCACCCGCGACCCGGTGACACCAGCCGAACTTCCCGACCTCGAATCGGCCATTACGGCGGATGGCGATGTTCGAACTTTGCCCTGTTTCTGGGAAGACCGCGGTGGAATTGATGGCTTTTTTGTATCTCGTCTGCGCCGGAATTAGCCCGGATATCTCATGGTATTTGTTACTGTGCTAACTTCTGTGCTTTGCCGCTTGCACCGGATTTGGGAACGCACTAGGTAGAGATCATGCAGCAACCGGTTCGAATTGCACCGTCCATTTTGTCGGCGGATTTCGCCAAACTCGGCGAGGAAGTGCGTGCCATCGACGCAGCGGGCGCGGATTACATCCACATCGATGTCATGGACGGCCACTTCGTGCCCAATATCACGATCGGCCCGGACGTCGTGAAAGCCTTGCGGCCGCACAGCAAAAAGCCGTTCGACGTGCATTTGATGGTATCCCCGGTCGATCCCTATATCGAAGCGTTTGCCGACGCCGGAGCAGACATTCTGACCGTACACCCGGAAGCAGGCGCCCATACCCACCGCACGATCCAGCTCATCAAAGGTCTCGGCCGCAAGGCGGGCTTGGCACTCAACCCGGCGACACCGGTCGCGGCCATTGAGCATTTGCTGGACGATATCGATCTGGTCCTCGTCATGAGCGTCAATCCGGGATTCGGCGGTCAGAAATTTATCGCATCGCAACTCGACAAAATCCGCGACCTGCGCGCGCGGATCGACGCGAGCGGGCGGACCGTCGACCTTGAAGTCGATGGCGGCATCGATACGAAGACAGCGCCAAAAGCGATTGCAGCCGGTGCGGACCTTCTGGTCGCGGGCACCGCCAGCTTCACCGGCGGCCCGGATGCCTATGCGGACAATATCCGAGGTCTGCGAACCGAAAGCGCAACAGGGAGCCTGTCCGAGTAATGCTTACGGTCTGCGTCGGCCGGAGAAACGTGCGTGTTAGAAGAGGGAGCGCAGGCGATGCCGGAAACATCGTCAACCGCCCTCGACGCAGCACGCGCGTTTCTCCGGCCGACCCAAAGGGCCGCGTTCTCAAGGGTTGGGGATGGCGTCCGGTACCGCTCGCGATGCCCCCGGCATCGCCACGCGGCACCATCCTAACCCAAACCCTTGAGAACGCGGCGCAGACCATAAGCATTACTCGAACAGGCTCCTAGCACGCAATGACCGGCCTTTCGCATGACCACCCCGCCTGGCCGCCCGCCCAGCGGCGTCTGATGGGGATGGTTTTCGCGACCCCTCTCTATGGTTCCACCTTACTGCGGCGGCGGCCAACTCGTCTTTCCGCGGCACCGCCGGACCCGTGGCCCGGCGATGCGAAGCGCGGCGCGGCGATGATTGACAGGACCTATAGCTTCGCGGGCACAACGGTTCGTCCGGAGGGATCACCATGGGACGAAACGAGCACCGATAAAGACTTGCGCGATGCGCTGCACGAATTCACTTGGCTGCGCGATCTGCGAACGAAGGGGGGTGACGACGCGAGGCGCCACGCCCGAAAACTGACCGCGGAATGGCTAATCCGCAATCAACGTTGGTCCGCCGCCGTCTGGCGGGCCGATATCATGGGCCGCCGCCTAACCGCCTTGATCTCCCATTTCGAGCTGTTTTTTGCCAGTGCGCCAGATCCCTTCCGGTCACAACTTCTGGCAAACATGGCGCGGCAAGCGCGCCACCTCGGCCGCATCGCAGGGCGCGAGGTCGACGGCTTGGCGCGGATTTCAGCGATCAAGGGCTTACTATTTGCCGGCTTGTGCATTCCGGACGAAACGCCATTGCTGGCCCGCGCGACAAAACTGCTGGAGACCGAACTACCCCGGCAGATCACGCCGGACGGCTGCCACCTGGAACGCAGTCCCGCCGGGCAACTGACGCTGCTGCGCGATCTGGTCGATATGCGGGCGGCGCTAAGCGTCAGCCGCCATGACTCACTACCGGCGTTAACGACGGCGATCGGCCGTGTCGCGCCGATGCTCCGGCTGTTCCGGCATGGCGATGGTAGCTTAGCGCTGTTTAACGACAGTAGCGAAACCGACCCGGCGATTATCGATCTGGCGCTCGCACAATCGGGCAGCCGCGGCAAAACGCCCGCCCGTTCGCCGGACGGCGGTTTCGAGCGCCTTTCAGCTGGAAAGCTCCTGGCGATTGAGGATTGCGGTACCCCTCCCGCGACGGCCTGGGACAATCACACACATGCTGGCACGCTTGGCCTGGAAGTCAGCCTCGCCAAGGAACGCCTGATCGTGAATTGCGGCCCAGCCATCGCCTCGGGCGCGGAATGGCGCAACGCCGCGCGGGCTACCGCCGCGCACAGCACACTGGCAATCGAAGACACCAATTCTAGCGAAATCGGTGGTGGCACACGCCGTGTCTCGCGCGTTCATGTGGACCGCCAAGAGACGGACGGCAATATCTGGCTCTCCACGAGCCACAACGGCTATGCCGGCCCCTTCGGTTTGATCCATCACCGCCGTTTATACATGGCCGCTACCGGCGACGAACTGCGCGGCGAAGACGCACTTGCCGCTGTCGATCATGACGGCCATGACGGTGTAGCGGGCAATCCGGAAAACCGGGCCTTCACGATCCGCTTCCACGTTCATCCCTCGGTGAGCACGTCCCTGGCTCAGAATGGCGCCGCCGTCTTGCTTCGCCTGCCGGGCGGATCCGGCTGGCGGCTGCGCGCCGGGGGCGCAAAACTCGATGTAGCGGAAAGCATATATTTCGGCGACGGCGGCGCGAAACGCACGCAACAAATCATCCTCTCCGGCCGCACGGACGGCAATGGCGCGACGGTGAAATGGGCTCTGCGCCGTGAGGGCGGCAAAGGATAACGAATGACACAGATGCGGGCCATGCTGTTCGATGCAGCGCATAAGCCGCTGCGGTTGGCAACAGTGGCGCGACCCGAGCCGGCGCCCGGTCAGGTGCTGATCAAGGTGCATGCCTGTGGTGTCTGCCGCACCGATCTGCACCTGGTCGATGGTGAATTGCCAGATCCGAAGACCTCCGTCATCCCCGGCCATGAAATCGTCGGAACTATTGTGGAGACCGGCGCCAGCGTAGACCGGTTCAAGTCCGGGCAAAGGGTCGGCGTCCCCTGGCTCGGCTTCACCTGCGGCACATGCGGTTATTGTAAATCCGGACGAGAGAACCTCTGCGAAGCTGCCCGTTTCACCGGTTACCAGATCGATGGCGGCTACAGCGACTACACGGTTGCCGACGAGCGCTATTGTTTCCCAATACATGGCGATTACTCCAACGCCGAAGCCGCACCTCTGTTATGTGCGGGGCTAATCGGCTATCGCGCGCTGACGATGGCAGGAGATGCCGGGAAATTAGGCATATACGGCTTCGGTGCGGCCGCGCATATCGTAGCGCAAGTCGCCCAGCACCAAGGCCGACAGGTTTATGCCTTCACCCGCCCCGGCGACACAGACGCCCAAGACTTCGCCCGCGGGCTGGGCGCCATCTGGGCCGGAAGCTCGGACGACGCGTCGCCGGAGCCACTCGACGCCGCGATACTTTTCGCGCCCGTAGGTGCATTGGTGCCGTTGGCGCTACGGGCGCTTGTGCCCGGCGGGACGGTTGTGTGCGCCGGCATCCACATGAGTGACATCCCAAGCTTCCCCTACGACATTTTGTGGCGTGAGCGGCGTATCATCTCCGTTGCCAACCTGACCCGGCAGGACGGCGAGGAATTTCTTACGCTGGCGCCCCGCATCCCCGTTCAAACCACGGTAACGACACTGCCGCTTGCACAAGCGAACGAGGCCCTGTCGGACCTGCGCGGCGGCCATCTTACCGGTGCGGCGGTGCTGATACCGGAGTAGCCGGCCGAACGGTCCAAAGAACGAAACGCCCCTAAAACGACCAGTACCGGAACCCGTCCCCCTTGGTCCGGTCGCGCCACAGCCCTTTTACGTCAGCAACAAGCCCACCGGGAACAACGATGTCTGACAGATTGATATCGCTATAAGCATTATGCGCGACCGCGCCGACGACACCATCGTAAGCGGTTCCAAGTATATCCAGTAATTCGATGCCGTAGAGGGTCCGTGCGTCACAGGCATCGGCGAGTGGATCATGCACTGCGACGTCATGGCCCGCTGCAGCCAAATGCTTCACAATATCGGGGATCTGGGAATTGCGCAGATCCGGGACATTTTCCTTGAAAGTCAGGCCGAGCACCAAAATACGGGACGGCCCATCAAGCTGGGCAGCGATCCTATCGGCGACATAGCGACTCATGCCATCGTTGATGCGCCGGCCCGACAGAATGATTTCCGGCTCGTGGTTCATCGCCTGCGCCGCATGGGCCAGGTAATAGGGGTCGACACCGATGCAATGCCCGCCGACCAGCCCGGGTTTGAAATCGAGGAAATTCCACTTCGTCGCCGCGGCCGCGAGCACATCTTCCGTCGACAAGCCCATGCGGTCGAAGATCATGGCGACTTCATTGATGAACGCGATGTTGATATCGCGCTGCGCATTCTCGATGACCTTGGCCGCCTCCGCAGTGCGGATATCGGCGGCAACGAAAACATCGCCGCCGTTTATCCGTCCATACATGTCGGCAAGCTGCCCCGCTATGTCGGCTGTCTGTCCAGCGACGACCTTTGTGATGTTGTCAATCCGATGTGCCCGGTCGCCGGGATTGATCCGTTCCGGGGAGTAACCCAGGAAGAAATCACGGCCGCACAGCAGGCCGGACGCCTTTGCCAACACCGGGCCGCACACATCTTCCGTCACGCCTGGATAGACGGTGCTTTCGAAAACGACGACGGCACCGGGTGCCATTGCCGCCCCGACAGTCCGGGCCGCCCCTTCGACAGCGCTCAAATCGGGCCGTTTCGCATCATCGACAGGTGTCGGAACGGCGACGATATAAATGTCCCGACCCTGGATCGCCGCTGCATCGCTACTAAACGTCAGGCTGCTATCAGCGAGTGTCATCGAGTCGATTTCACCCGTCCCATCTTTGCCGTCAAGGAGTGCCGCGACACGAGACGGATTCACGTCGAACCCGACAGTATCGAAATGGCGGGCCAATGCTGCCGCCAGGGGAAGCCCGACATAGCCGAGGCCGATCACGGCGATTGTTGGCTGCGTCTTATCAACCTTGTTCATAATCGCAACTAGCGCTTTGAGGTACGGTCTGTCAACCGGCCAAGCCGCTGACTCTTATGGTGTTCATCGATTGAACCTTGACGTTCACAGTCTGAACATAGTATGTTCGCGGCATGAACACGATGGCGAATTACGAGCTTGAACATGGCGGAGAATAGGACTTCCGGCAGTACGTCGGATGGCGATGCCGAAATCACGCTCGGATTGCTGAATGCGGTGCAGGAAAACAGCACCGCAACCCAGCGTTCGATGGCAAATGATCTCGGCATCGCGCTGGGCCTTGCGAACGCCTATCTCAAGCGCTGCGCGCGCAAAGGATTGATCAAGATCAGCCAGGTTCCGCCGAACCGCTACGCCTACTATTTGACGCCGAAGGGATTCAGGGAAAAATCCCGCCTCACATCGGAATATTTGTCGTCTTCTTTTACCTTTTTCCGCCGAGCGCGCGGGCAATGCAGCGAGGCGCTAGACTATTGCGCCGCACGCAACTGGAAACGCGTTGCGCTCGCCGGATCCGGCGAATTGGCGGAGATTGCAACACTCTGTGCGGTTGAACGCGATATCGCCCTGATCGGCATGATCGACCCTGAATTGAAAGCCAAGGAGTTCGCGGGCTTGAAAATTTTCGCTTCGGCGAAAAAACTCCGTGACCTAGATGCGATTATCGTAACCGACCTGCGCGCACCGCAGGCTGTGTTCGAAACGCTGTCGAAGGATTTATCGGCTGAACGGGTGTTGACACCGCCGCTGCTCGGCGTCGTTCGGCAGCAGACGGAGACCGCGTCATGAAACGCTGGTATGTCGTCTACACGCGTACCGGCTTGGAACGAATGGCGCTTGGTCATCTCGAAGAGCAGAACTTCACGGTTTATCTGCCACAGCGGCAAAAGGAGCGCCGCCACGCGCGCCGCATTGACACGATCAAGGCCCCGCTGTTTCCGCGGTATCTTTTCGTCTCTCTGGATATCGAGGCCGATCAATGGCGTTCGATCAACGGCACCTACGGCGTTTCCTATCTGGTGACGATGGGTGAAAAGCCCTCGGCGGTTCCACCCGGCATCGTTGAGGCCATCCGTGACCAAGAGAACGAAGAAGGCTTGGTGGAAATCGTCGAACCACACCCTTACGCGAAGGGTGATGTCATCGAGATTACTCAGGGCGTCCTTGCCGATCAAACCGGCATCTTCAAATGCGGCGCCGACAAGCAGCGTGTCACACTGCTGCTCAGCCTGCTCGGCCGCGAGACGGAAATTCAGCTCCCCGCCAACGCCGTCCGCGCCTACGGCTGATCATGCTCATTGCCGCAGCGGCCGTACTGATCGCGACGCTGGCAGCAACCGGCCTTGTTCTGAAGTTTCTCCACCGTCACGCAATCTTCGACCATCCCAACAAAAGGTCGAGCCATACCGGTCTCGTGCCGCGCGGTGGCGGACTTGCCGTCGTCTCTGTTCTGATCGTTGCCTGGGCCGTCGTCACGGCTCCCGAAAACCGGATCGAAGTCGGCACTGTTCTTCTCGCTGCACTGCTGCTTGCTGGGGTTTCCTGGATCGACGATTTGCGGTCTTTGCCGCCCTGGATCCGTTTGCTGGCGCAAGCCGCAGCCGTATTGCCGGCGCTGGTTTGGCTGGGCCCGAAAGGCCCAGTCTTTCATGGCCTGGTGCCGGGACCTCTCGATCTGGCGTTGAGCGGATTAGTCTGGCTGTGGTTCATCAACCTTTTCAACTTCATGGACGGCATTGATGGCATCACCGGCGTCGAGACGGCCAGCATCGGCGCCGGAATCGCCCTGATCGCAAGCCGCGGGCTCGGATTCGGTCTCGATCCAACTTTAGCGGCAACGGTTTCCGCGGCCGCTATCGGCTTTTTATGGTGGAACTGGCATCCGGCGAAGATATTCCTTGGCGATGTCGGCAGCGTCCCGCTCGGTTTTCTGTTGGGCTGGCTGTTGCTGAACCTGGCGAGCGACGGGTATTGGGCGGCGGCGCTGATCTTGCCGCTCTATTATCTCGCCGACGCGACGATCACGCTGCTGCGGCGTGCGGCACGGCGGGAGCGAGTCTGGAAGGCGCACCGGGAGCATTTCTATCAGCATGCCGTCCAGAATGGCCGTAGCCACGCGACCGTCAGCATCGGCGTCGGTGTCTGCAATGCGGCCTTGCTGGGGCTCGCGATGCTCTCGCTTGCCTGGCCTTGGGTCGCGTTATTCGCCGCCGTCGCCGTCGTTTGCGTATTCCTGTTCTGGCTCTCCCGTTAATGTCCGAAAACAGCTAAACTGTGCCGATCCAAGATGGCCCGACCGAATTTCTGAAACTATCGGTTCGGGCGCTTGCGTCGGGCATCGCAGGGGACTAATAAGGCCGGAGTATGGCGATCATCCCTTTGCTTCGAAGAAACCGTGCGCGCATCGCGTATATGCACGATGTATCTATGGCGGCGATTTCGTTCCCGCTGTCGCTCTACCTGCGCGTTGGCGGCGATATGCACTACTTCGTTGCCTCCTTCCTGACCGAAGGCATGATCATCTTTACCGGCGTTGCAGCAGGCGTTTTCTGGTTCGCAAACATGTATCGCGGTGTTTGGCGCTACGCGTCATTGAACGATCTGATGGCGATCACCAAGGCCGTATCGCTGGTGATCCTTATATTTCTGCCGCTTTTGTTCCTAACCTCGCGGCTGCAGGACGTACCGCGGTCGCTGCCGCTGATAAACTGGTTTGTCCTGCTAGTCCTGCTCGGCGGGCCGCGATTTCTGTATCGGATATTCAAGGATCGGCGACTTGAGCACGTCCTCGAAGCAAGCGGTGTCAATCGCGTTCCGGCACTGCTGGTCGGTGCCGGCGACGAAGCGGAGCTTTTCATCCGCGAGCAAAGTCGAGACAAATCGGCCCCATATAAACTAATCGGCGTGATCGACGAAACCGGCGGCCGCGTCGGACGGGAAATTCACGGCATCCCCGTCATGGGGCAGTTGGAAGATATCGAAATGATCATCGCGCAGGGGCTTAGGGTAAAACCGCAGCGCCTAATCCTGACCCGCGATCGCATCGAGGGCGAGGATGTGCGTACGCTTTTTGCCCTGGCGGACCGGCATGGCATGACGTTGGGCCGCCTTCCGCGGTTGGCTGAATTGAAGGACGGAATGAATGACCGCCTGGATATTCGTCCCGTTGCCGTTGAGGACCTTCTCGGCCGGCCGCGCACGGTACTGGACCGGGACGCAATGCGAACCCTCGTCAAGGATCGCCGCGTGCTCGTCACCGGTGCCGGCGGCACGATCGGATCGGAACTCGTCCGACAAATCGCCGATATCGGACCGGCATCCTTGGTTTTGTTCGATAGCTCGGAATTCCTGCTGTACGAAATCGACATGGCAATCGCCCGGTCACACCCTGAACTTGACCGGCGGCCTGCTTTAGGGAACGTCCGCGACCGCGGACGAATCGACGATATTATCGCCCGCGAAAAACCCGAAATGGTGTTTCACGCCGCGGCGTTGAAACACGTTCCCATGGTCGAACGGAACCCCAACGAGGGCGTGCTGACCAATGTCATTGGCACCCGCAATGTCGCGGACGCCTGCCGCGCGGCTGGTGTCAAGCTGATGGTGCAGATTTCCACCGATAAGGCGGTCAACCCGGCAAACGTGATGGGCGCAACCAAGCGTCTCGCAGAGGGCTACTGCCAAGCGTTGGATCTTTCCGAGCGGGCTGGTGACGGAACGCGCTTCGTCGTCGTCCGCTTCGGCAACGTTCTCGGATCGACCGGCTCAGTAGTACCGCTGTTCCAGCGTCAGTTGGCGGAAGGTGGCCCGCTTACGGTCACCGACCCGAACATGACTCGCTATTTCATGACGGTTCGCGAGGCGGTTGAGCTGGTCCTGCAAGCCTCCGCGCTCGGCCTCGCGGACGGAGAAACGGAGGGGCGGATATTCGTGCTCGACATGGGCGAACCCGTCCGAATCCTCGATCTAGCGCGGCAGATTATTCGTCTCGCCGGTCTACAGCCGGACGAGGATATCGAGATCAAAATAATTGGGCCGAGACCAGGCGAAAAGCTGCACGAGGTCCTATTGCATGACAAAGAAACGCCGGTACCGACGGCCTGCGATGGTCTGACACTTGCCGCCCCGCGAACGCCGGATCTGGCGCTCATTGCGCGGACAATAGACGAATTGGAGAGAACGGCAACGGCACGGGACAGCGAGCGAACGCTCTCCCTACTACGCCGCATCGTGCCGGAATTTGAAAGCGATGGCGCGGACCCGTCCGCCATTGCCCTGTAAAACAAAACAGACGTTGAGGACGCCAAGTGCGGCCTGTTGATGGAGTGAATCATGGCGGATAGTAAAATCGCGCGAGCATTGATCTCAGTGTCGGATAAGACCGGGCTGGTCGTGTTTGGCAAATTCCTCGCCGAACAAGGCGTCCGATTGCTGTCTACGGGTGGCTCAGCACGCACGTTGCGCGATGCCGGATTGGCGGTCACGGAAGTCGCGGACCATACCGATTTTCCGGAGATGCTCGACGGCCGCGTCAAGACGCTGCATCCGAAAATTCACGGCGGCATTCTTGGCCGGCGCGACGTCGACGCGCACCGTATGGCGATGGAAGCGCACGATATTGCCCCAATCGATCTGGTCGTCGTCAACCTCTACCCCTTTGAAGAAACCGTCGCGCGGGGCGCCAACTTCGAGGAGTGCGTGGAGAACATCGATATCGGCGGGCCGGCGCTGATCCGAGCCGCCGCGAAAAACCACGACTTCGTCACGGTGGTCACCGATCCGAGCGACTATGATGACGTCATGGCGGAGATGAAGAACGGCGAAGGCGCCACGACCCCGGATCTTCGCAGCCGCCTCGCCGCTACCGCTTACGCACGGACGGCGGCATACGACGCGAACATTGCCGCGTGGTTCGAAATTCAACGCGGCGACGTGTTCCCAACACGGATGGCTGGCAGCGGTATCCTGAAGCAAAAGCTGCGATATGGCGAAAATCCGCATCAGGAAGCGGCGCTCTATCTGAGTGGCCGAACGCGCCCCGGCGTTGCCTTGGCCAGTCAGATTCAAGGCAAGGAACTAAGTTACAATAACATCAATGACACCGATGCCGCCTTCGAGCTGGTCAGCGAGTTCGATGTGCCGGCCGTCGCCATCATCAAGCACGCAAACCCTTGCGGTGTGGCGGTCGGCGAAACGCCGCTGGAAGCCTATCGCCTGGCTCATTCCTGCGACCCGGTCAGCGCCTTCGGCGGCATTGTCGCGCTGAACCGGCCGTTGGACGGCGATACGGCGCGCGCGATCAGCGAAATTTTCGTCGAGGTGGTCATCGCCCCAGAAGCGGAAGCCGACGCCCGGGCCGTCTTCGCGGAAAAGAAGAACCTGCGGCTCTTGCTGACCGGGGACATGCCAGATCCCGATGCGGTCGGAATGACGATGAAAACGATCGCCGGCGGATTCCTGATGCAGAGCCGAGACAATGGCCGTATCGGCCGCGACGATCTGAAGTTCGCTACCAAACGTAAACCCACCGACCGGGAAATTAGCGACATGCTGTTCGCCTTCAAGGTCTGCAAGCACACCAAATCGAACGCCATCATCTATGTTCGCGACGGCGTCACCGTGGGCATCGGCGCGGGACAGATGAGCCGCGTCGACTCGTCCCGTACCGCGGCGCAAAAAGGCAAGGAGCATCTCGGCACGGAACGATCCGTGGTCGCGTCCGATGCCTTTTTCCCGTTCTCGGACGGCTTGATTGCAGCGATCGAAGCCGGCGCCACCGCCGTCATCCAGCCCGGCGGCTCGGTCCGCGATGAGGAAGTCATCGCAGCGGCCGATGAAGCCGGTATCGCCATGGCCTTCACCGGCATGCGCCACTTCCGGCACTAGACATTGCCGGTTTTCGCACCAAACGGCTGACAACCGAAACCATATCGCAAGGACAAATCCATGATCATCACGACGACATCTTCTGTCGAAGGCCACAAAATTACCGAATATTTTGGCGTTTGTACGGGGGAGGCGATCCTCGGCGCGAACGTAGTTCGCGACCTGTTCGCTGGCGTACGCGATTTTGTCGGTGGCCGGTCCGGCGCATATGAAAAAGTCCTTCGCGCTGGCAAGGATGCCGCGATCGAGGATATGCAGGCCGATGCGGAAGCGCGCGGCGGTAACGCGATCGTCGGTGTCGATCTCGACTACGAGGTGGTCGGCGACAAAGGCTCGATGATGATGGTGGTCGCCAGCGGCACGGCAGTCCGTATCGAATAAGCCGGCCCTATTAGCGCGCGACCATGCCCCTGAGCTCACGGTTCGCCACGGCGAGCATTGCGAGATCGACCTGACCGATCGAGGCAAGTTCGCCGATCAAGCTTTCGACACGGTCGACGACGTCGTGCCGGTTCGTGACCCAATCGTCGATCGTCGTTGGCCCGATCTTCGCGCCGCAGCTGGCAAGAATTTTGGTCGAAAGGTCGCTTTGCGTGCCCCACAGATCGTCGATGATCGCCTCGACTGCGAGTTTGTGCCACGTGCTGTCGGGCGTTAGACGATTCGCGCCGCGGCGCAACCAATCAAGGCGGAAACGGCTACCGATTGCGAAATAGGTCCGCGCCGTATCGATCACGGGAACGCCCGCACCACCTGCGATCAGAATGATATCGCAAGCCGTGGAGAGCATTTTCAAGGCCCCGATGCGCTGCGATAGCGTTTCGGGAACGCCGGGGCTGACGAAACGCTGCGTTCGTTGCGCCACATCCTCTCGTTGATCGGGCTGCAGAATGTTTTCCATTTCTGCCGCGAGGCTTTCGATTCCGGGCGCGAACTCGCCCATCAGTTGGGAAATATCCAGCGGATGCGCCGCGTTGCGCAGGAACCATTGCGTCGTCCGGTCTACCGTACGCCCTATTTCACGCAACATAAGCGTCTGCGCATCGGTCGAGACCTTGTTGTCCAACGCTTCGATTTCCACCCACAATGGACGCAAGCCGAAAGCCTCTCGAACGACCGTATAGGCCCGCGCAATCTCCGGCGACTCGAGTCCGGTCCGGTCGCGCATTTCGTTGACGAACGAGGCGCCGGTGCGATTGATCATCGAGTTGGTGACCGACGTCGCAATAATTTCACGCCGCAGGGTGTGCCGATCGATCGACTCGCGATAACGGTTCTGCAATGCCGTTGGGAAATAACGCGCCAGATCTTCGGCCAACAATGGGTCGTCCGGCAAATCGGATTGCAGGAGTTCCTCGTAGGTCGTGTTCTTCGCATAGGCGAACAGGACGGCGATCTCCGGCCGGGTTAGCCCAACCTTCGTCGACTCCAGCTGGTCGATGGTTTCGTCGTCCGGTAGAAACTCGATGCTCCGGTCCAATATGCCGGCCCGCTCCAGTGAGCGCATCAGCCGCTGATGCCGGTCCAACAAGCGGTAAGCTTCACTTTCCGTGACTGTAATGGCCTGAGTCTGCGCGTAATTGTCTTCGAGACAGAGCGCGCCGACCTCCTCCGTCATCTCGACGAGCAAGCTGTTGCGTTGCTTGTCGGTCATATCCCCCTGTGCAACGACATCGCCGAGCGCGATCTTGATATTCACCTCGTGATCGGAGCAATCGACGCCGGCGGAGTTATCGATTGAATCGCTATTGATACGGCCACCGGCACGCGCGTACTCGATGCGGCCAAGCTGAGTAAAACCCAGATTGGCACCCTCGCCGACGACCTTGCAGCGCAGCTGACTGCCATTGACCCGAAGGCCGTCATTGGCGCGGTCACCGGCGTCGCCATGCGCTTCGGAGGACGCCTTGATGTAGGTACCGATACCGCCGAACCACAACAGATCGATCTCCGCACGGAGCATGGCGCTGATCGGAGCATGGCGCTGATCAACGCGTTCGGCGTCAGCGTCGTTTCCTCGATTTCGAACAGCTTGCGCATTTCCGGTGTCGGCGTCACCGACTTGGCATTGCGGTCGAATATGCCACCGCCCTTCGATATCAGCGTCGCGTCGTAGTCGCTCCAGCTGCTGCGGGGCAGATCGAACAGGCGCTCACGCTCCGCAAAGCCGGCGGCAGGGTCCGGATCCGGATCGACGAAAATATGCAGATGATTGAACGCGCCGACGAGACGGATATGTTCCGACAGCAGCATGCCGTTCCCAAAGACGTCACCCGACATGTCACCGCAGCCGACAACAGTGAATTCCTCGCTTTGCGTGTCACAGCCCATTTCGCGAAAATGCCGTTTTACCGATTCCCAGCCGCCGCGCGCGGTGATACCCATTTTCTTGTGATCGTATCCAGCAGAGCCGCCCGAAGCGAAAGCGTCCCCAAGCCAGTACCCCTTGGTCAGCGCGATCTCGTTGGCGATATCGGAAAACGTGGCGGTTCCCTTGTCCGCGGCAACGACCAGGTACGAATCGTCCTCATCCATTCGGACGACGCGGTTCGGCGGTGCAATGCCGCCATTCACTAGATTGTCGGTAATCTCCAGCATGGCGCCGACGAAAAGCTGGTAGCAGGCAATGCCCTCTGCCTGAAAGGCTTCACGGTCGCTCGGTGACGGCGCCTGTTTCAGCACGAAGCCGCCCTTGGATCCGACCGGCACGATGACCGCGTTCTTGACCTGTTGCGCCTTCACCAACCCGAGAATTTCCGTACGGAAATCCTCTCGCCGGTCCGACCAGCGCAGCCCGCCACGCGCGACCATGCCGAAACGAAGGTGAACTGCCTCGAAGCGAGGACTATAGACCGAGATTTCCCGCAGCGGCCGCGGTTCCGGCAGTTCTTCGATTCCCCGGCTGTCGAATTTGAACGACAGATACGGCAACGGTTCTCCGCTCGCCGTGACCTGGAAATAGTTTGTCCGCAGTGTCTTTTGTATGAGGTTGAGATAACGCCGAAGGATGCGATCCTCATCCAAGTTTGCGACGCGATCCAGCTCCTGTTCGACCGCGACCTTTACCGTCGCTTCAAGCCCCGCCCGGTCGCCATCGAACTCCGGGTCAAACCGGAGCTTGAACAGCCGGACGAGCAGCCGCGTCAGATCGGGATACTGCGCCAGGGTCTCTTCCATATAGGCCTGGCTGAAAGGGATCCGCGCCTGCCGCAGATACTTGCAATAGGCACGGAGCACGACAACTTCACGCCACTCCAAGTTCGCGCACAGAACCAGCCGGTTGAAACCGTCATCCTCAATATCGCCCAGCCAGACCCGCGCGAAGCTGTCATGAAAGACCTCTCGGACGGCCGCGTAATCGACCGGCGACCCGTCCCCCGTAACAAGTCCAAAGTCATGCAGATAGACCGGCTGCTCCATGCCCGCCGGGCGAATATCGGCGGGAGTCTCGCGGAAAACCTTCAGTCCCATATTCTCGAGGCGCGGCATAATGTCAGACAGCGCAATCGGATCGCCGACATTGTAAATCTTGAATGAAAGCTCATTCTCCTCGGCCTCGATCGGCCGATACAAATTCATGCCAAGCGCGCCGCTATCGAAGGCTTCTTCGATCCGCGCGATATCGAACACCGCCGTCTGCGCGCTGTAACTTTCACGATATCCCGTCGGAAACGCATCGGCGTATTTCTTGAGAAGCTGATTGCCGCGCGCTTCACCAAGGTTTTCGATCAAAGCTTGTGCCAACCGGTCCTGCCAGGTTCGTGCGGCATCTTCCAGGCGGCCTTCGATCTCTTTCGCGTCGTAGTCCGGTATGGCGCCAGGTGTGGTCTTGACGATGAACAACCAACGGCCCAAGAGCTCGTCGGTTACGTGGGTATAGATGGCACGGACCGATCCATTGAACGCCCGCGCGAGAATTGTCTCGAAGGCGCGCCGCAAGCCGGAGTTGAGACGCTCGCGAGGGAGAAAGACCAGCGCCGACACATGGCGTTCGTACGGATCCCGGCGCAGGAACAGCGCGATCCTCTGGCGTTCCTGGAGTCGCACGATGCCGTGCACCACATCTGTCAGCGTATCGAGGTCGCTCTGAAACAGCTCATCGCGCGGATAGTCCTCCAACACATGGATGAGCGCCTTGCCGTCATGACTGGTTGCGTCAAAACCGGAATTTTCGACAACGGCGGCAACCTTATGACGCAAGAGCGGAATCTTGGTAGGCGTCTCGCTATACGCAACCGAAGTGAACAATCCAACGAAGAGCCTCTGGCCGACAACCACGCCCTTGTCGTCGAACATTTTGACGGCGATTGCGTCCATATGGACGCTTCTGTGGACCGTTGCCCGCTCCGTCGTTTTTGTGATCAGCAAAAGCTGCGGCTGGCGAACGAACGCCTGGACGTCCGGCGTTTGCGCACCGAGGTTCCGCAGTCCTTCGAAAACCTGGATTTCCGGGTCGCGCAAAACGCCGAGACCGGAGTCCGGCGTGACATTCATCCGAGCGCGTTTCCCCGCCCCCGTAAAGGATAATTCCCGATAACCGAGGAACGTAAAATGATCGTCATGTAGCCAGGAAAGAAACGCGGTGGCTTCCTCGATTTCCGCCGCTTGTATCTTCGACGGCGGACTCTTTTTGAGCCGGTCGAGTTCGTCGAGGATTTTTTGGCGCATCGGCTGCCAATCCTCTACGGCCGCCCGAACGTTCGAAAGCACACCGCGCAGATCCTGCTCGAGGGCTTTGCGCTCCTTCTGACTCGACTGCTCGTCGATCTGGATATGGATACAGGATTCACGAACCGCACCGTTGCCCTCACCTTTGCCCGGTGACATGGAAAGTGCCTTGCCGTCCTTACCGCGCTCTACAGCAAAGGTCGGATGAATCAGCTGGTGGATTGTGACGCCGCGACGATTAAAATCTGTCGAGACCGAATCGACCAGGAACGGCATGTCGTCATGAACGATTTCAACGACAGTGTGCGTCGAATGCCAGCCATGCTGATCGAAACCCGGATTGTAGACACGGACCTTTGCGGTCCTCGGTTTCCGGTTCGCCGCGAAGCTCCAGAGCGACAGCGCCGCGCCGTACAGATCCTCGGTCTCTTCCGAAGCGATATCGCCGGGTGCGACGTTTTTGTAGAACCGCCGGACGAAGGCCTCGGCGAAGTCCGCCTTCTTTCCGGACATCCGCGCTTGAACGGTTTCAACGACCTTTTCGATGACTTCATCCTTCAGCAGGTCGGTCCGCAAAGCCATGGCCGTTCTCCGATTGTGTCGTCGCGTAGTAAACCCTGTTTTCTTAAGCTTTTGTGAACTTCTGGGACAATTATATCGCGCTTTTTGCGCTACCGTATAGCGCCTAGGCGGCGGTGCCCTGAGACGATGCGATCATGTGCTCGGGATATTTCGTGTAATATGGTTGTCGAGGGGAAAATATTTCATGCAACTCGTCAGCTACAATATCCAGTACGGCACCGGTAAGGACGGGCGCGTCGATATCGACCGGATCGTCTCAGAGATTGCGGATGGCGATGTCATCGCGATGCAGGAGGTCGACCGTTTCTGGACACGGTCCGAAATGGCCGACCAGGTTGAGGCCTTAACCAAGCGCCTGCCAGAGCATCATTGGGTGTACGGTCCGGGCGTCGATATGGACGCGAGCGATCGTGACGAAACCGGTACCCTGCGCCGCCGCCGCCGACAGTTCGGGAATCTGCTCCTGTCGCGCTTTCCAGTTCTATTGTCGCGCAATCATCTTCTACCGAAGATGAGTTTCCATTCGCAGCTCAGCATTCAACGATCGGCACTCGACGGCGCCATCGCCTTTCCGGACGGACCTGTCAGAGTGGCGTCGGTGCATCTTGCGCACGCCGCCGAGCTGGAGCGGGTGTCTCAAGTCGCAACGCTTCGCGAACTACAACGTGTAGCGGGTCGGGACGGCGGCGTCCTTTCGGGCGCGCATTCCCATTGGTGCGAAGAAGGGCCACAGCACACCATGCCGAAATCGTCCATTCTACTAGGCGATTTTAATATGACACCGGCGGAGCAGGCATACGAGGCGATGGTCGGCCCGGACGACCCGAAATATGGTCGCATCACGTTAGCCGATGGCTATGTCGATGCCTGGATTGAGAGCGGCGGTGACCCGAATGGCGGTCACACGAAATTCGAAGAAACCGGCAACCGGCGCATCGATTATGCCTTCGTCAGTCCCGACCTCGCGGATAGGATCCGCGATGTTCGTGTCGACGCAGTGGCACAAGGATCGGATCATCAACCGATCTGGCTCGACATCGATCTTTAGGATGTATGTTTAAGGAACGAATTACCATGAGCGAAGAACTATGCGCCCTGACCATCGCGGAGACGGCAACTCTCATCGAACGAAGAGAGCTGTCGCCGGTCACCGTAGTCGAAGCGTGCCTCGAACGCATCGAAGCGATCGGTCCTCACCTCGACGCGTTCATAACCCTTACCGCCGAGGCCGCTCTCACCCGCGCCCGCGCAGCGGAAACGGAAATTGCCGCAGGGGATTATCTCGGCCCGCTGCACGGCATCCCCTTCGGTCTCAAGGACATCTACAACACGGCCGGAATCCTTACCTCCGCGCACTCTCGGATTCTCATCGATAACATCCCGGATCGCGACGCGACGACGACGGCGAAACTCTATGCGGCAGGCGGCATTCTGCTCGGCAAGCTCGCAACCCATGAATTTGCGCATGGCGGTCCCTCCTTTGACCTGCCCTGGCCGCCGGCGCGCAACCCCTGGAATCCCGATCATGCCACAGGCGGTTCTTCGAGCGGTTCCGGCGCTGCGGTCGCGGCCGGCCTGGTCAAAGGGGCGCTCGGCTCCGACACCGGCGGCTCGATTCGCAACCCCGCCTGTTTGTGCGGCATCGTCGGTCTTAAACCGACCTACGGCCTTGTCAGCCGGGCTGGCGTGATTGCGAACTCCTATACCTTCGACCATTGCGGACCGATGACGTGGTCGGTGGAAGACTGCGCGATCATGCTGCAGGCGTTGGCGGGCCACGACCCGGCCGACCCGGCAAGCGCGACCGTCACGCCGCCCGACTATCGTGCGGCATTGACCGGCGACATTCGCGGTTTGCGCATCGGCGTCATTCGCCATTTCTGGGAAGAGGATTTACCGGCAAATGATGAAGTCCGCGCCTCGATGGAAGCCGCGCTGGATGTCCTACACGGCTTGGGCGCCTCGGTAGAAGAGGCTCGTATGCGGCCGATGCAGGACTATTACGACGTCAAGGTGACGATTGCCGAATCGGAACTTTTCGCTATTCACGCATCGGAGCTGAGCGCAAGGCCCGGCGATTTCGGCGCAGACTTCCGGGGGCGCGTCCTACCGGCCTGTCTGATCACCGGCGCGGACTACGTCAACGCGCAACGCGAACGCCGCGTCATGCTGGCGGAAATGGAATCGCTTTACGAAAAATACGACGTTCTGGTCACTGCCGGGGTCTATGGACCGGCTGGACGGCTCGGCGTCCATCAGACGGTCGGCTTCTGGCAAAAACCATCGATCGCAACGCCGTTCAACGTGACCGGTGGACCGGCCCTGGCGCAATGCGTCGGGTTCAGTGAAAGCGGGCTGCCGCTGTCAATGCAGGTCGTCGGACGGCCCTTCGACGAGGTCACGGTGCTTCGTACGGCGCACGCCTACGAGAAGGCAACGCCATGGCGCGACAACCGACCAGTCGTGAAAAGCGCTAATCCGATCGTGGAAACCCAACCGGCACCACCAGCCCTCCCCGGCGACAAGGATCGCGCGCGCGCCTCGGCTGCAGTCACACGCGCCGGCTTATCCCTCTCGGAGACAGACTTCTTACAGGTCTGCGAGGCCGCACCTTACGTGGAGGCCATGGTAGGCAGGCTCAGACGGAAACGGGACTACGGCGAAGAGCCAGGCAATACGTTTACGCTGGAAGCACAGTAACCGTGCAGCCAACCGCTAACCCGGCCTAGCCGTTATCGTCACTTACGGATGCACGCGACCCTAAATTGCGCTGAGGGTGGCGGCTACCCTTGCCGCCAAGCTGCGGTAGCCTTGCATTTTTTGCAAACCCGCTCGCCAGCCCATTCGCTCGCGAACTGCGTACCGCAAAGCAGGCACTTGCGAGTCTTTTGGGTGACAATGTCACGTTCTTCGTCTTTCGTTGGTACTGCAATATCGCTCATATCGTTCATATGGGTATTTCCTGCTTTTACAACAAGATAGTCCCCATCAACTCCCTAATTATTGTGCGAATTTTTTTGTCTTGCCGATCCTTAGCCAGTGCGCCGGAGAAGGTGGTAGCCGAACGCCGTCGTCACCACACTGCTGTCAGCGCCTACCTCAAGATCGAAGGCCACTTCATCGAATTCAGGAACCATTGCGCCGGGTGAGAAAAACCCGAGATCACCACCATCTCGGCCAGAAGGACAGTCGGAGTGCGTCGCCGCAAGCGCTGCGAAATCCTCACCACCCGTAATTTTGTCTTTAATAGCGCCAATTTCGGACAAGGCTTCGTCCTGCGACCGCGTTGCGGTTGAACGTTCGGAGCCTTCGTACATTAGAAGTATGTGTGATACGCGAACCTGATCCGCCATTCCGTTCTCCCATGTTTATGAGAACCTGGCAGAAGGCTGAAGTCGTACCCGGTCCGATGAATCGATGATTGTGATGAAATATAATTAGCACAAATGCCGCGTAAATCCAGTTTTTTATACCTATCGGCACTGTACAGCAGCCAAAACGTTGCAAAATTTCTCGATTTTATTTTTTTAAAACAATGAGTTGAGAAAAATTCAATGCCGCTCTTTACTACATAGCAGGATTCCCGCGAAAACCGGCCGTTGATTCATGTCAAAGCGGCTTCGTGCCTGCACGCGTACAGTCTTAGAAACGAAAAACTGATCGTAGGAGCCCATTATGGAAGCAAGTAGCGAACATCGTGTCCCCGTCGATAAAGGCCACACGGCATGGCCACATCTGTTTGAACCGTTTCGCAACGCAGCTGCCACTGTCGCGAATTTCTTCTCGCCCAGCGCGGACGCCGTGAATGATGAAAGCGCGTACGAAATTAACCTGGAACTCCCCGGCGTCACCGCCGAAGATATCGATGTTGCGGTCAGCGACCATGTGCTGACGATCAAGGGCGAAAAGAAGCACGCACACGAAGAGAAGACCAAAACCTACTATTTCTCCGAACGCACTTACGGCGCATTCCAACGCTCGTTTCGGCTGCCCGGCGATGTGCGCACCGACAAGATCGCCGCCGACTTCAGCGACGGCGTACTGACCCTCACGCTGCCCAAGACCTCTCCCACAGCAAGCGAAGAGCGTAAAATAGCTGTCCGTGGCAGCTAGTATCCTAAGCAGTTTTTATCAAATCTGACGCGGAAGGCTCCCGAACGCACCGGGAGCTTTTTCGTCAGGCCGCTTCGCTCGTTTTCGGCTGCTTGCCCGCCTGAGCGACGACGTAGGTCTTCTTGTCGACGTTGTAATAGTGCCGCGTCGGGCTGTAATTGCCGCCGACGATCGTGAAAATGAACGTCTCTTCCTCCAGCGCGGTAAAGCTATGTATCTCGGCGGGCGGTATGACCATCGCCATTTCGCCGGGCACGTAGACGCGGTCTTCGATCGTTTCCAGGTCCGCGTGTCCTGCCACCGTTCCGTCGTCGATCCGGTCGTAGACGACGTGACGCAAACGGCCCTTAAGGATGACCAACGCCTCCCAAATGCCGTGATCATGCGGCGGCACGACCATGCCATGCGGCAATTGATCCAGCGTCATCGACAGTTCGCCGTCGTAGTAGATGTATTTCGAGTTGTCGATGTGGTTGCCGGGCCGCTTCACGCCGAGCGAAAACAAGTCGGGGCGGCCAAGAAACGGCTGCGTCGCCTCGAGCAGCCCGGCACGCAGCCCGGCATCGTCATCCGCGTTTCGCTCGATGACATCCACGACCGCGCTCGCACAATCACGTATCGAGCAAAGTGCGTTTGTTCCCACCATTCGATCCTCCCTATCCGCCGCCCACGATAATCATCGTCTATAAAATCGCATATTCGCGCCATGCGCCATTCCCTCGTAATGATTTTCAGAGGACGGCATCGTGACCAATCGTCTATAATTTACACAAAACAATGGGATTATGGGGAGTAAGAGCGATCAACCTTCAACTCAGGGATAGAGCCGTTTTGGTTACTGGCGGTAACCGAGGCATCGGACGAGCGATTGCGCTGGCGTTCGCTGGAGAAGGCGCAAATGTGGCGATCTGCGGACGCGATGCGGACGCGCTGTCAGCCGTCAAGACTGAACTCGAAGCCAGCGGCGTCAAGGCGGCAGCGGTCGTCTCCGACCTGTTTACCGCCGAAGGATGCACGAGCGCCGTCGCAGCAGCCAATGATGCGTTCGGCGGCCTCGATGTACTGGTCAACAACGCGTCGACCAATATCGGCGGGCGGCTCGAGACCCTGAGCGATGATCAGGTCATGGAACGGGTCATGGGCAAGACGCTTGCCTCGATGCGCTGCTGCCGGGCGGCGCTGCCTTATCTGCGGGCGTCCGGGCGCGGACGGGTAGTCTGCATCGGCGGTACGTCAACACGGAATGTCGGTGTCGACGCGCTGCCAAGCGGCCTTGGCAACGCATCACTGGCCAACTTCGCCAAACAGTTCAGCTATGAGGTGGCGGCCGACGGCGTCACCGTGAATATCGTCCATCCGTCGTTCACAAAATCCGATCGGTACCCCGACCGGCGCGCTGCCCGCGCCAAACAGCGCGGCATCAGTCTGGAAGAGGCGGAAGCTTCGTTTGCCGCACAGTTTCCGATCGGCCGCATCGTCGAGCCGAGCGACATCGCGCCCGCCGTCCTGTTCCTCGCGTCCGCGCACGCCTCCGCCATCACCGGCCAAGCCATCGCCGTAGACGGTGGCGCAACACCTTATGTGGCTTACTGAAGGTAGGTGTAAAACTGGAAAGGCACGTTACGGCACCAGGAACTCAGGAAGAGGTCACCTCGACAGCGGCGTTGACGAAGACTTGCGCGTCTTTGTCCTCGCTCACATACACGGAATACCCTTCATTCCCGATCGATGCCGTGCCCGCCTCTGACCAACCGGATCCGATATCAACCGTATCGCCGGCGTCACCGTCGATAATCAGACTGTTTTCGACGCCTGTCAGGGCATTGACACCATGCGTTGCGGCAGACGCCAACTCCGTGCTGAGCACCAGTAGGTTGTTGCCCGTGCCGGTAATATCAAATGCTTCCATGGAATTAATCCGGTCACCAGCCAGGGCCGAAAGATCGAAACTCTGATCCGCGCCCTCGAAACGCAGAGTATCGAATCCGCTACCGCCATCAAGCCGCCCAAAACTCGTATCGGCCGCAACGAACACATCGTCCCCATCAGTGCCTATAGCGGCAGAATCCGTCGCCGCGACGGAGAATGCCGACGCTGCCGGTCCGTTACCGGTCACGACGACGTCATCGAAGTTGGCGCCAGTGTTGGCCCATGAATAAAGACCCACGGTGCCGCCCGTCAGCGCGCCGCCCTGTACCGGACCGCCAAACACATCTGCACCGTCCCGGAGCACCGTGATCTCGCTGCCCGAAACCGTCACAGAAAGCGCCGTGTCGACACCAATCGCATACCCGGGACCCGACACCGACGCCAGCGTCGTCTCAACACCGCCCTGAACCTGGAACAACTTGCTGAACGAACGCTGCTGGTCAAAATCGACCTTGTAGTAGTTGTTCTCGTCCGTGTAGTAGAAAACAACGCCGATCCCGTCATCGTCCGTCGAACGGAACGTCGTATCGACCGTGTAATCCTGCCACGACTGCGCCGTTGCATCGTTCCAGAAAAGGACCGTTCCTTCCCGGTTGTCCGGATACAAACCGTCCGCGGAGAACGTGTATATGTTCGTCGACTGGTTCACTTCCTGGTTCACCACCGACCAGGCCGACGGCCCCATCGTCACACCCTGATCGACAACCGACCAGCCCGCAAAGTCGCCATCGTCAAAATTATCCGATAACAACTCCACGCCACCACCGCTTGCCGGAAGGATAAAATCATCCGTATCCAACTCTGACGTGAGCACGTCCGTCAGCGTCAATGAATCGCCATTGCCAAAGGAAATGGTCGTATCCACGCCGTTATCCGCGGCGATGGCCAATAATTCATTGAAATCATTGATGTCGGACCGGGCCGATAGATCTATGCGGTCGATCGAACCCGCGCCAGCAACGAAACCATCGATGACGTCGTTGCCGTTATTGGTGCCAACGACGACGACGTCATCACCAACGCCACCGATCAGCGTATCGTTGCCGACGCCACCCAACAGCGTATCGTCGCCACGTCCACCGGAAAGCAAGTTATCCGCAGCGTTCCCTATAAGGGAATCGTTACCGTCCCCGGCATACGCGTCTTCGATAACGGTGCCAGCCGCAATCGAAAGCGTATTGCCAGCAAGCGTACTATCGGCACCGTCATTCAGATCGATGACGCTATTCGTCGTAATGGCCGCCGCGTTGATGATGTCGTCGCCAGTCGTGTCAGACAGGTTCTGACGGCTGGCATCGGCAGCAAAATTCGCAAATTCGTTCGTGTAAATATAGACATCGTCGTTGTTGAGCACGTCGCCGAAAAGGTTCAGTGTCCAATCGGTCAGAACACCGCTTTCCTCGACGCGAAAATCCTCGATTTCCAGCGTCCACGACCCAACGCCGGTTTCACCCCAATGATTAGTGCTGGACAGCGTGAAAAAGATGTTGTCCTGACTGGAACCGAGAGAATTGGTGCTGGTGACACCGGGCCGGTCGACCAGAACGCTTTCCGTCCCATCCGGCGAGGTCAGCGTAATGACCAGATCACCGATCCAGCTATGCGCCAGGTTGAGCTCAACCTCGACGTGATCGATTTCGACGCCGCCGCCGATAACAATCGTATCCGTTATGATGCCATTACCGATGGTCGCCAGGTTCGGCGTGCTCGACCCGCTGACCAGCGCTTCATTCGCCGAAGTGCTTTGCGCCGTCCAGGTTTCTGCGAGGCGGACCGCCGCATGCGCATCAACCAATCCAAAGCCGAAATCGTGGCTGGAGTGCAGTCCGCCACCATTCCAGTTGTCCGCCCCGTTGAACGCCCAGCCTGGGTCCGTGACATCGACCTGCCGGGCGGAGTAGCCAAGGATTTCCTGTACGTCGCGATAGCCGAGGCCCGGATTGGCCTCCAGCATGAGCGCAACCACACCGGACGTAATCGGCGTCGCGGCCGACGTACCGCCAAAGATCGACGTATAGTCGCCGAAGGAATAGCCGTTACTGCCGAGCTGATCCGTTGTCGTGATAGCGAGGCTGCCACCGTTGCTCGGCGCCCCGACCAAAATCGCCGCGCCGGGCGTACTGTAGCTCGCAATATCGCCGTGATTATTGATCGCCGCGACGGCGATCGTTTCGCGGGCGTTCTGGAAGCCATGATAATTGACGTCCTGCCCTTCCACCCGGTCATTCCCCGCGGCCCAGAGCATAACAGTACCAAGCCCGCCGCGGCCGTTCGCTGCCGCATTTTCGATAGCCGTCCCGACGCTGTCGAAATTGGGCGCGTCCAAATTGCCGAAGAAAAACAGATCGCTGTTGAAACCCCAGCTGTTGTTGGAGACATCGAGCTCAACCGCGTGCCGGTTGTAAACATCGGCGAGATCCGATTCGGTTAGGCCTCCGCTGAGAATCCGAAATGCGGTGATCGACGCGTCAAAGGCGACACCAACCGACCCGACACCGTTGTTTTCCGCAGCGATCAGCCCCGCAACCGCCGTACCGTGAGGATCGCTTGCCGTCGGCGTGGGGTCGGGATCGTTGTTGTCGGTATAATCGAACTGGCCCGACGGATTGTAGTTGTCATTGAGGTCGTGATGGGTGAACTGGACACCGTCGTCGACGACACCGACGCGCACGCCAGCTCCCGTATAATCGTCCCAAACACCGGTGACATTGATGTCGATCCCAGGCGTACCGCCACCCTGCCCCGTATTGAGCAGATGCCACTGATTGCCGAACAGCGAGTCGGTCGGCGTAAATGAGCGGACAATAAACGGAGAGGACGCGTATGGCTCCGCGTCCACGCGACCGATTGCCGTTAGAGCGCTACCGCCCCAGAGGGTCAACTTGCTTGTTAGATCAAAACCGCTGGGGGGCGTCCCGTAGTCATCTTCCATGTCATATCGTCCGTCAACTTCACTCGGCTCCCAGCCGATGCAACAACCATGCCCACCCAGCCTGTACGGTATCAGATTATACTCTTGATTCCACAGAAATCCTTACTCGATCATTCATACTCGAATACCATCGCTCAAAATTCATGCATCAGCGGTCTAACAAGCGAATATCTTCGACCAGAGCGCGCGCAGCCTTCAATTATGCGAGCATGTATTCTTCCGAAAAGATCATCGCACGCCATAATAATCGGGGATTGCGGCAACAACATGACATTCCGCATGGCTTCCGGGACATCCATGCATGCGTATCGCGCGGTCAAGACCGCGGCCGTTTAAATATCTAAAGAAAATTGGAGCGGGCGATGAGATTCGAACTCACGACTTCAACCTTGGCAAGGTTGCGCTCTACCCCTGAGCTACGCCCGCGTCCTGGCCGCCACAGTAGCGACGGCGCGGCATCATACGCAATGCGAAAGTCTTTGCAAGCATGACGCAACACAGGCGTTCACCATTGCCGGTCTTGCAGCCACCGCGCGCGCCGCGTATGTCATCCTGTATGTCTACGATGGATCCAGAAACGGCCACCGCGGCTGAAAACGAGTTGTTCGAACAACTCGATACCTTGGGTATCGCGTATGAAACGCATCACCATGAAGCCGTATTCACGGTGGAAGAGTCGCAAGCCCTGCGCGGCGTATTGCCTGGGGCGCATATCAAGAACCTGTTTCTTCGCGACAAGAAGAAGAATCTCTGGCTGGTCACGGCGCTCGAAGACCGGCAGATCGATCTGAAGGCGCTCCGGCGACGGCTGGAGGCCAAGGGTAATTTGTCGTTCGGGAACGCCGAGTTGCTGATGGATGTACTGGGCGTTATGCCCGGTGCGGTGACGCCCTTCGGTGCACTGAATGACACGGACGGGCGCGCAACGATCGTTCTCGACAAAGGGATTTTCGATCATGCGCTGGTCAATGCGCACCCGCTGCGCAACGACAGGACGACGGCGGTGGCTCCGGAGGACCTCGTCCGGTTCCTCGAAGCCCGCACGCACCCGCCGCTCATCGTCGATCTCGAGACTCTGGATGCACCGGAACGTTAGAGGCACTCTTGTCACCGAGTGCTCGAACCGCCATTTATGTCCAGACTCGAAATGATCGACGTCATTTGCGAACGCGATTGATTTTGTGAATCTACCCAAAACTCATTAAGTTAGAATGCGTTCACGAGGTCGTCGGGTCATTTGAGGCGTTCTGACACCAGATGGGCTGCTCTAAGAGCAAAAAAGCCAAACGAGAGGGGCAAGTATGGAACCGATTATCGGCGAAAACGCCGCACCGGACGGTCTGGTCAAGGACACCACGACGGCGACCTTCATGGCAGACGTGATCGAGGCGAGCCGGGAAACGCCGGTTATCGTAGATTTTTGGGCGCCATGGTGCGGTCCCTGTAAGCAGCTCGGCCCGATCATCGAAAAAGCCGTCGCGAGTGCGCAAGGCGCGGTCAAGCTGGTGAAAATCAATATCGACGAGAACAAGGAAATCGCGGCGCAGATGCGCATCCAGTCGATTCCTGCGGTCTTCGCCTTCTCCAATGGCCAGCCTGTCGATGGATTCGTTGGCGCTCAGCCGGAAAGCCAGATCAAGAGCTTCATCGAGCGCGTCGTGCAGGCCGCCGGTGGGTCGGTCGGCCCTTCCCCCGTAGAGCAGGCCCTGGAACAGGCGGCTGAAGCCGAAGCCGCGGGCGACGCGCAGACTGCGGGTGCCATTTACGGCGAAATTCTGAAACACGAACCAGACAATCTGCAGGCCGTTGCGGGGTTGGCGCGATCGCTGCTCGCCGCCGGCCAGAACGATGCCGCGCGGCAGCTGATCGACGATTTGCCCCCAGCCAGCCGCGAAGACGCCGACATCAAAAGCGCCATCGCAGCTATGGAGTTGGCGGACAAGGCCGGCGAGGCCGTGGGTCAGCTGGCGGAACTCGAGAGCCGTGTCGCAGCCAACGAAGCCGATCACCAGGCGCGGTTCGACCTCGCGATTGCCTATTACGCCGCAAACAAGGCCGAAGACGCGATCGACAATCTCCTGACCATCGTGCAGAAAAACCGGGCCTGGAACGACGATGCGGCGCGCAAGCAGCTGATCGAAATCTTTGATGCGCTGGGCTCGACCGACCCGCTGGTCGCCGACAGCCGACGACGCTTGTCGACCATCCTGTTTTCATGACCGTCTTCGACCCGGAATTCGACGACCTTCCGGCGACGCTGCCGATATTTCCGCTGACCGGCGTCTTGCTCCTGCCGCGCGGGCGGTTGCCGCTCAATATCTTCGAGCCGCGCTATCTCAATATGGTAAGCGACGCGCTGGGCGGGAACCGGATGTTCGGCATGGTTCAGCCAAACGAGGCCGAAGCGGAGCAGAACGAAAAGGAGCCGGACACCTATTCGACCGGGTGCGCCGGCCGCGTCACGCATTTCGAAGAAACCGACGACGGACGTTTCGTCTTGTCGCTCAGAGGCGTATGCCGGTTTCGCGTGGTCGAGGAAATTCCAACGACGCGCGGCTACAGGCGGTGCGCGGCCGATTGGGCGCCGTACCGCGACGATCTTGAGACGAGCGACGACGCATCGATCGATCGCGAGCGCCTGACGGCCGCCGTTCGGAACTATTTTACGGCAAAAGGACTGGACGCGAACTGGGAAGCGATCGAAAAGGCGAATGACGAATATCTCGTCACGTCGATTGCCATGCTGTGCCCTTTCGACCCGTCCGAAAAGCAGGCGCTGCTGGAGGCATCCGACCTCGTCGCGCGCGCGGAATTATTGACCACAATTGTCGAAATGGCGGCGCTGGACCGCACCGACGGCATGCGGCAATAGCCGCAACGAAAAGAGAGGTACGATGGCTGACGCAAAATCCGGTGTCGATCCAAAGCTGCTGGAAATCCTTGTCTGCCCGCTGACCAAGGGTCCTCTGATCTATGATTCGGAACGCAATGAGCTGATCAGCAAGCAGGCCAATCTCGCCTATCCGATCCGGGACGGCATCCCGATTATGCTGGTCGACGAGGCCCGCCCGCTCGACGATGCGGCCGGCGCGTGACGGGCGCATCATGAGCGACAACGCGTTCTCCGCCCGGAACTGGCCGACGGAAATCCGCTACAGCAAGGACGAAAAGGTCCTGAACGTGGATTTCGACGACGGTGCGCAGTTCAGCCTATCCGCCGAGCTGCTGCGCGTGGAAAGCCCCTCGGCCGAGGTGCAAGGACACGGGCCGGATCAGAAAAAACTCGTCGCCGGACGACGGCATGTCGGCATTATGTCGATGGAGCCGGTCGGCAACTATGCGATCCGGATCAATTTCGACGATATGCACAACACCGGCATCTATAGCTGGCAATATCTCTACGAGCTGGGCCAGAAACAGGAAGCCGTCTGGCTGGATTATCTGGCCGCGCTGGAGGCGGACGGCCTTTCAAGAGACCCCTGATCTTACGGAAACCCTTCATGACAGACACGATTACCGGATATCACGCCCATATCTACTTCGATGAGGCAAGCGAGGAGACCGCAAGCCGCGTGCGCGAGGAAATCGATGCAAAATTCGATACCACGCTCGGCCGCTGGCACCACAAGCCGGTCGGTCCGCATCCGCGCTGGATGTATCAGGTCGCCTTCGCGCCGGAAGTATTTTCCGATCTTATCCCCTGGCTCGCGCTCAACCGCAACGGCTTGACGATCTTCGTCCATCCGGAGACCGGCGACGCGGTCGCCGACCATACGGACCACGCTTTGTGGATGGGCGAAATACTCGACCTCAATATCGACGTCCTGCGCAAACTCGCTGACTAGATCGGCTCGCCTTTGACGAGCCGCGGCAGGTCGCCGACGACGCCCATGGCGTGGCGCATGAAAAAGCGCTTGAGCGGCGGCATCCGATTGACCGCCGCCAGTCCGAGGTCCCGCGCCAGACGAATCGGCCCTATATCGTTAGAGAACAGCCGGTTCAGCCCATCCATCGCGGTCGCCATCAACACGTTATCGAACCGGCGCCACCGTTCGTAGCGGGCTAGCACGGGTCCCTCGCCGATATCGAGGCCGAGCCGATGCGCGTCGACCACCGATTCTGCCAGTGCTGCGACATCGCGCAACCCCATGTTGAATCCCTGTCCCGCGATCGGGTGAATGACATGCGCCGCGTCACCGATCAGCGCCAATCGCCTGTCGGTATAGCGTTCCGCATGCAGGAGACCGAGCGGAAAGCCAAATCGCGGGCCTTCAATTTCGATATCGCCGAGCCAGTCGCCGAACCGGCGATGCAGCTCCTCTAGAAACGCATCGTCGTCGAGCGCAAACATCTGCTGCGCTAATTCGGCCTGTTCGGTCCAAACGACATTACTGCGCTGCCCGGTCATCGGCAGCATGGCGAACGGCCCGGACGGCAGGAACAGTTCGACGGCCACGCCGTCATGCGGTCTCGCATGCGCGACCGTACATACGATGGCGGTCTGCGAATATTTTAATTCGGTCGTTCGAATATCGGCGGCCTTCCGAAGCGGCGAGTCCCGCCCGTCGGCGCCAATTACAAGGCGCGCGCCGATGAGACGGCCATCCGTCAAATGTACTGTCGCGCCGCTGCCCCCCCGCTCTGCCGACGCGACATCAGCGGGTGCCAGCAGGTGGAGTGCGGACACCTCGGCTGCCTCCAATAGAAGTGCGTCGCGGATATCCCGATTTTCCAGAATGTAGCCCAGCGGATGGTCGCCGACATCCTGGTGATCGTAATGCAGGAACAGGGATGACGGCCCCTCCATCAGGGTCCCGTCGGCGATTCGAATGTGCCGAATGGGCTGCGCGCACTCCTCGAGGCGGCGCCATACGCCGATGCCCTCGAACACATTGGCGGAGCCGTACGCGATCGCCGAGGTGCGCCCGTCGAATGCCGCGTCGCGCAAGGTCGATACCGGCTGACGCTCGATCACGGCAACCGACAGCCCACCTTTTGCCAGCGCCAAGCCCATGGTCAGTCCGACCATGCCACCGCCGGCGACGAGAACATCAACTTGCATGTCCGTGCGCGCTGCCATGACCCACAATCTCCCACCGGCAAGGCGCTGTCCAGCCCGATCCGGTTCGCACGCCTGACGATAATTTAGGCATTCCTTGGAGGCTGACTAAATAATCAGCATTGCTGCCACAGAAACGCTCTGAATATTTCGACAGGTTTTATTTTTTTATTTTATTTCAATAAGTTAATCAGCCGATACGATTTCGGCATGCAAATTGAATTGTGTCGTGCAACCGGCACGCAATGCGCCGGAACCAACGACCAAAAGGAAAGGAGCGGCTCATGAAAATGGTCATCGCGATCATAAAGCCCTTCAAATTGGACGCCGTCCGGGAAGCGCTGACGAGTGTCGGAATAGAAGGACTCACCGTATCGGAGGTAAAGGGTTTCGGACGCCAGAAAGGCCAAACCGAAATCTATCGCGGCGCGGAGTACACCGTCAGTTTTCTGCCCAAGGTAAAGATCGAAGTCGTCTGCGACACGCCGGTGTGCGATCAGGCCGTCGAGGCCATTCTTTCGGCCGCGAATACCGGCAAGATTGGCGACGGCAAGATCTTCGTCGTCGACGTCGAGAAGGTGGTTCGTATCCGTACCGGTGAAACCGACGCCGACGCGCTTTAGAAAAAGATCATATTTTGTGCAACAGAGAATTGTTGGCTATTTTTTAGTCAACATTAACCGACGCACTCAATGGGCGAACAATCAACGTACAAAATAAATGCGTGTTTCCAGCCGGTTACAGGAAATCGCCATAACGGCACAGTTCTTGTAACACGCTGGGAAGACACGCGTGTCGGGCGTCTCTCGGGCGGCCGGAAGGGACAGAGAAGGAGAGAGTTAATGCGCATTTCAATGGAGAAGACCGGTATATCGCTATTCGCGGTGCTGACGATGATCGCCGGCCCGGTTATGGCAGCCGAAGACAAGCTCGACAGCGGCGACACCGCTTGGATGCTCACAGCGACAGCCCTGGTGCTGTTCATGACGATACCGGGCCTCGCCCTGTTCTATGGCGGCATGGTCCGCAAGACGAACGTTCTGACGATGGTCATGCAGAGCTTCACGATTTGCTGCCTCGCCACCGTATTGTGGATGATCATCGGTTACTCGATTGCCTTTACCGATGGCGGCGCGGCCAATGCCTTCACGGGCGGCCTGGACAAGGTATTCCTTGCTGGAATGGGGCTAGAAGCGATGTCGGGCACGATACCTGAATCGGTCTTCATGACCTTCCAGATGACGTTCGCCATCATCACACCGGCGCTGATCACCGGCGCTTTCGCGGACCGGATGAAGTTTTCCGCAATGCTGATTTTTATGGGCGCTTGGATCATCCTCGTCTACTCGCCGATCGTCCATTGGGTTTGGGGCGGCGGCTTTTTGGCCGAAGAAGGCGTGCTCGATTTCGCCGGCGGTACCGTCGTGCACATCAACGCGGGCGTCGCCGGCCTTGTCGCGGCGATCATGCTCGGCAAGCGCAAGGGATATGGCGTGGAAAACATGGCGCCCCACAATTTGGTGCTGAGTGTCATTGGCGCGTCGATGCTTTGGGTCGGCTGGTTCGGCTTCAACGCTGGGTCCGCGCTCGCCGCGAACAACGGCGCCGGCATGGCGATGGCTGTTACACAGATTTGCACGGCCGCGGCAGCCCTGTCCTGGCTGTTTGTCGAATGGATCGTACACGGCAAGCCGAGCATTCTGGGCATCGTCTCGGGTGCGGTCGCCGGCCTCGTCGCCATCACACCCGCCGCCGGGTTCGTCGACCCGATGGGCGCCTTGCTGATCGGCATCGTCGCCGGCGTTGCCTGCTTTTGGGGGGCGACAACACTCAAGCGGAAGTGCGGCTACGACGACTCACTGGACGTCTTCGGCGTGCACGGAATCGGCGGCATCGTCGGCGCGCTCCTGACCGGCGTCTTCGCCGTCGAAGCAATCGGCGGCACCGCGGGCATGCTGGAAGGCAATCCGGGGCAGGTTTGGACGCAGTTCATCGGCATCCTTTCAACGATCGCCTATTCCGCGATCGCAACCGCGATCATCCTCAAGATTGTCGACATGATCGTCGGTCTCCGCGTCGAAGAGGAAGCCGAGATCGAAGGACTGGACATCAATCTGCATGGAGAAGTGGTTCAGTAGCGCCATTCCGCCCATGACTTCGCAAGGGGGGCCTATTGGGTCCCCCCTTTTTTTGTTCGGCACGACCTTACGGCACATCTGCGGTGAAGCCCCATATGTTGAAGATGCATGCTTGAGTTTTACTGCTTCTATACCTAGTATCAGTTGGTTACGTTTAGTTTTCATATCCGATATCTTAGAAACACGAAGTAAGTGAACAATACAAAGGGCGGACGCGGCTTCCGAGATTGAAAATGAAGAACAGCCGCCTCGATCATCTGTTCGACTACCCGTTCCAAAGGCTTGCCACGCTGTTGGCCGATGTCGAGCCGCCGGCGGGCCTGAAGCCGTTGCTGATGCATCTCGGCGAACCGCAACTGCCACAGCCGGATTTTGTCGCACGAACCCTGGATGAAACACAGGACCTGTGGAACCGTTACCCCAGCGCGCGCGGTACGGCTGAGTTCCGGGACGCCGCGGCCGGTTGGTTATCGCGGCGGTACCGGCTGCCACAAGGTATGATCGAGCCCGCGCGCCAACTGCTGCCTCTGCCCGGCACGAAGGAAGGTATCTTCCAAATGGCGCAGCTCGCCGTACCGGGGCCGGAAGATTGGCCCGATGGCAAGCAGCCGGCCGTACTGATGTCCAACCCGACCTATCACGTCTACAAGGGTGCGGCCGTGATGTCCGGCGCGGAACCCGTGCTCGTTCCGGCAACGGCAGAGAATAATTTTCTTCCCGATTTCGAAGGCGTCTCCGCCGACATTCTGGCGCGCACGGCGCTGATCTATCTGTGTAATCCGTCGAACCCGCAGGGCACGGTTGCCAACCAGGAATATCTGTCCCGGCTCATTGGCTTGGCGCGGCGCTATGATTTCATCATCGCCTTCGACGAATGCTATGCCGAAATATACCGCGGCGACCCACCGACCGGGGCTCTCGAAGCCTGCGCGGCATCGGGCGGCTCACTGGACAACGTCGCGGTATTCCACTCGCTGTCGAAACGCTCGAGCGGCGCCGGCCTCCGCAGCGGTTTCGTGGTTGGCGCCCCAGAGCTGATGGACGCCTTCTACATGCTACGCAGCACTGGCGGTGCCGTCGTGCCGTTGCCGATCCTTGCGGCAAGTGCAGCACTATGGCGGGAAGACACGCACGCTGAACAAATCCGGGCGCATTACGAAAAGCTTTTCGACCTCGCGGAGCGGAAACTTGGCAACCGCACAGGATTTTACAAACCGCCTGCCGGCTTTTTCTTGTGGCTCGATGTCGGCGACGGCGAAGCGGTAGCACGCGACCTTTGGCGCGATTATGCCGTGAAGACGATTCCCGGCGCCTACTTTTCCTACCCTGATCCAGAGACGGGAAAAAATCCCGGCAGATCCTACATCCGGGTCGCTTTGGTGCATGATTTGCAAGACGCCGAGGAAGGTCTGACACGGATTGCCGAGTGTCTCGGCGCGTGATGAAAGAAGGGAATTGACGATGGCAGCACGCAGAAAAGCGGCATTTCTACCCGCCGGAGCCGAACAGTTCCTCCGTGAAAAGACGGCCCAGGGATTCGGATTGGCCTTGATCGCCGCTGCCGTCGCGCTGCTGGCCGCCTTGATGAGTTACCATCCCTCCGACCCCTCGCTGAACACCGCGACGGGCGCGCCCGTGCAAAATCTTCTGGGCCATGCCGGCGCCTATGTCAGCGACATGATGCTGCAGTCGCTCGGTCTTGCCGGTGCTTTGCTGGCCCCAGTAGCAGTCGGCTGGGGTTGGCGTATCTGGCGGGAGCATACGCTGAAACAGCCCTGGCTGCGCATTGCATTGCTTCCCGTCGGATTGCTCGCTGCAGCGGTCGCGTTGGCTGCGCTGCGTGCGCCGGAAGCCTGGCCGCTAGGCGCAGGGTTGGGCGGATATACCGGCGCGTGGTCCCTGAACAGCCTCGTCGATTTGGCGCGGAGCGGTCCCATCGCGGCCGAACCCTGGCTGATCGGCCTCGTCGCGACGCTGATCGCCGTTTCCGCTCTCGTATATGTCATCGGGTTCAGCGGCGCCGAGTGGCGTAGCGGGGCGCAAAGCGCCATCGGGCTCGCCGCGTATGCGCGCGGCGCCACGCAGCAAATGGATCGTTTGCGCCAGGCGATCGGCAGGCTCGTCACCGAGACGGGCCGAAAACTCTCGACGCCGACAGAGCGTATCGAACCGGTTCTCGATTCGGCGCCCCAGCCGCGTGCCGTAAAGCCCGATCTGGTCCAGCCCAAGGAAAATGTGCCGATACAAGGCAAAAAGGCCACAGCCCAGCGTCAACGCAGCCTGGAACTCGTCCGCCCGGCCGGCGACAGCCAGCTCCCGCCACTCGATCTGCTGGACGACTCGCCGGAGACTCAAACCGGCGGCACGGCGCTGAACGAAGAATCGCTGCAGCAGAATGCACGCCTCCTGATCGGCGTTCTGGAAGATTTCGGCGTGCGTGGTGAAATCGTCAAGGTCCGTCCAGGCCCCGTCGTGACCCTGTACGAGTTAGAACCGGCGCCCGGCACAAAAACCAGCCGCGTGATCGGTCTTTCCGACGATATCGCCCGCTCGATGAGCGCGATTTCCGTGCGCATCGCCACGGTTCCCGGGCGCAGCGTCATCGGCATCGAACTGCCCAACGCGAGACGGGAAACGGTCTATCTCCGCGAGATGCTGGCATCCAGCGCCTTCGAGGAATCGCGGGCCAAGCTGCCGCTGGTCGCGGGCAAGGACATCGGCGGACTGCCGGTAATTATCGATCTCGCCCGCATGCCGCATTTGCTGATCGCAGGCACCACCGGGTCGGGTAAGTCCGTCGCGCTGAACGCGATGATTCTGTCCTTGCTGTACCGTCTATCGCCGGACGAGTGCAAGTTCATCATGATCGACCCGAAAATGCTGGAATTGTCGATCTACGACGATATCCCGCACCTCATCGCCCCGGTAGTCACCGATCCGAAGCGGGCGGTCGTCGCGCTGAAATGGACCGTCCAGGAAATGGAATCGCGCTACCGCTCGATGTCCAAACTCGGCGTCCGCAATGTCGAGGGCTACAACAAGCGGGTCGCGGAAGCGCGAAAAAACGGCGAGGTTCTGACCCGAAAGGTACAAACCGGCTTCGATCCGGAAACCGGCAGGCCGATCATCGAAGAGCAGCCGCTCGACTTGTCCTCGCTGCCCTTGATCGTCGTCGTCGTCGACGAAATGGCGGACCTGATGATGGTCGCGGGCAAGGATATCGAAGGCGCCATCCAGCGCCTCGCGCAAATGGCCCGCGCCGCCGGTATACACCTGATCATGGCGACGCAGCGGCCCTCGGTCGACGTCGTCACGGGCACGATCAAGGCCAACTTCCCGACGCGAATCAGCTTTCAGGTCACCTCGAAAGTCGACAGCCGGACGATCCTGGGCGAACAGGGCGCCGAACAGCTGCTCGGCCAGGGCGATATGCTGTATATGGCCGGCGGCGGCCGTGTCACGCGGGTTCACGGGCCCTTCGTGCACGACATGGAAGTCGAATCCGTCGTGCGCTTCCTTAAATCGCAAGGTGCGCCTGCCTATATAGATGCCATCACGGACGAAGACATGGGCGGCGACTTTGGCAGTTTCGAGGAACCGGAAAAAACCGGCGATGAACTTTACGACCGCGCGGTCGCACTGGTGGCGCGCGAAGGCAAGGCGTCCACGAGCTTCATCCAACGGCATTTGCAGATCGGCTACAACCGTGCCGCCCGGATTATCGAGACGATGGAGAAAGAAGGCGTCGTCAGCCAGGCGAACCATGTCGGCAAGCGCGAAGTCCTGGTTGGGGACCATAGCGACGTTGCGTAATGGGTTGTGCAAAGTTGCCGCGGCCCTGCTGCTTCTGTTCGCGACTGCAGCACCCGCCTTTGCCCTAACGTCCGCCGAGAACGCCGATCTTTCTCGAATCGAGACCTATCTGAACGAATTGGGCACGATCAAGTCCCGCTTTGTGCAGGCCAACCCGGACGGCAGCCACTCCGAAGGCACGATGTACTTGCAGCGCCCAGGCCGCCTGCGCTTCGAATACGATCCGCCGGATCCGTACCTGATCATCACCCATGGGAAATGGTTCATCTATGTCGACAAGGAACTCGACGAAGCGACGTACGTGCCGGTGGAAAGGACCCCCGCCTACTTCATCGTAAAGAAGGACATCCGCTTCGGCGGCTCGATCCGCGTAGCGTCGTTCCGGCGTGGCAATAGCGTTTTCCGTGTTGAGGTCGAGCAGGTCGACCAGCCGGATGCCGGCCGTGTCATGTTGATTTTCACCGATGCCCCCCTGCAGCTACGCAAGTGGCAGGTAATTGATGCGCAGGGCAATTTGACCGACACCACGCTCATCAATCCGAATTTCGATGTGCCGCTTAACGACACCCTGTTTGAGTACGATGGCCCCTTGCCGGAGAATTCGAACTAGATAATGTGCGGCGGCAAATAGCCGAGCAGCCATCTAACGAGCTGTAACAGCCGGGTCTACTTTCTGCTTATGATCGATACAGCCACATACGGAATAAGATTGAAGAATAGCCACAAGAGTTTGAACAAGCCCAGCAGCGTGTAGAAGGACGTTCCGACGGCCTCTCCAGGAATGGAGAATAGCTCACTATGCGACTGGTAAACGAAATCCAGCGCCGCTATGCCTATTACGACTGAGAAGACCAACAGGGCTCCGTTTATGACCGTGCACCACATCAAGAAACTCTTCAGTCTTTGAATATCCAAGATTTTTCTCCTCTGTTTTTGCACATTTGCTCCGTATCTATCGAAGCCATCCTCTTCTGGTGCTGTTCGCCTGCAAGCCGGTCTCAACGAAAGAATCGGCTTTATCGCGAAATGCAGCAACGAACACCGACATACCTCTGGGCGGCCAACTCACCCGTTTGGCTGTCCAATTAAGGCAATAATGGTAGATCTTATTTTTCTGACACGCATTGATCTTGATCAGTCAGCACGATCACGCTTTTTAAGTGTGGCCTTTCCGCGTGCTGGTCGCGGCAACCGTCGGAAGACGCAAGTGGCCTCGGAGACGCCTTAAATCGCCGGAGACCTTGCCGCCCGGGGCGTTGCGTGATAATTCCTTTAGTCCATGGATAGAAACGCTTTTCTCCCGCTTATCGGGATTCCCACCAGTTACGCACGAGACGACGAGCGCGGTATGCATCGCGTCGGCGGTAACTACGCGGAAGCCATTTGCGGCGCCTCCGGGTGCACACCTGTCCTGATCCCCGCGCTGGGCGAAGATCATTGTTTCGACACGTTGGTCGAGCGGTTGGACGGGCTGTTCCTCACCGGCGGCGCGCCAAACGTTGAACCGCACCATTATGGCGGCCCGCCGAGCCGCAAGGGCACGCTGCATGACCCCAAACGGGACGCCACAGTTCTGCCCCTGATTCGCAAAACGATCGAGGCGGGCGTGCCGCTGTTCGCCGTGTGTCTTGGTGTTCAGGAACTGAACGTCGCACTGGGGGGCACATTGCATCCGCTGGTCCATGAACTGCCCGGCAAGAACGAGCATCGCATGGACAGGACGCTGCCCATGGGCGAGCGGCACCACATTCGCCACCCGATTGTCATTTCACCGGGCGGCATGATGGAGGAGCTGACCGGCGGCGAGCGGGAGGTCATGGTCAACTCGCTGCACGCCCAAGCAATAGACCAGCCGGCCGAGCCGCTGCTCGTCGAAGCCGTCAGCGATGACGGTGTGGTCGAGGCCGTCAGCATGCCCACCGCCAAAGGTTTCGTGCTCGGCGTGCAATGGCACCCGGAAGGGCGCGAACCGCTGAAATGGCCGCTTTCGGCCGCCATGTTCGAAGCGTTCGGCAATGCCTGCCGGGATCACTGTGCCGCCCGTGATCGTGCCCGGCGCGGCTTCCGTGCTGCCTGACCCAAGGGGTTCACATTCTTTTGACGTTTGCCGCGGCACGCCCGTATGTATTGATACGACCGTGACGACCGCGCCCTGACGCTTTAGGAGATCCAGATGAGTTCGTACGCCATTCCCCTTTGGGAAAAACCCGCCTTGCCGATCGCGGGGACCGATGCGCTTTTCCCGGTGCGGCGGATTTACTGCGTCGGCCGCAATTACGCGGCACATGCGCGGGAAATGGGCCACGATCCGGACCGCGAACCACCCTTCTTCTTCGCCAAGCCGGCCGATTCGATCGTCCCGAACGGCGGTGACGTCCCCTATCCCGTCGCAACGAAGAACCTGCATCCGGAAATCGAATTGGTGGTTGCCTTGGGATCCGGTGGGTGGAACATTCCTGTCGAGACGGCGAACGACTGCATTTACGGTTACAGTGTCGGGCTGGACCTAACACGGCGAGACATGCAAGGCGTCGCGAAGGATATGGGCCGCCCTTGGGATCTCTCGAAAGGGTTCGATAATGCAGCACCGCTTACCGCCATCCGGCCGGTCTCCGAAGTCGGTCATATCGAAGCCGGAACGATTCGATTGAACGTGAATGGAGAAACCCGGCAGAAGGGCGACCTGGCCGACATGATTTGGAACGTTCCCGAAACGATTAATTATCTGTCGAGCCTGATCGAGCTCAAAGCCGGCGATTTGATCTTCACGGGGACACCGGACGGCGTCGCGGCGATCGAACGCGGCGACAAACTCGAAGGCCATGTCGACGGCCTCGACGATCTGCATATTTCGCTGAAGTAGAACAGGAAACATTGGGAGAAAATTGGTGCGGCTCGCGACTTGGAATATCAACTCGGTACGGCTTCGAATCGATCGCGTGGCGGCACTCGCCAAGACCAGCGAGCCGGATATCATCTGCCTGCAGGAAACCAAGGTCATGGATGATCTTTTCCCCGCCGACGCGATTCGCGAGATGGGGTACCCGCACATCGCGTTCAGCGGCATGAAGAGCTACAACGGCGTGGCGATCCTGTCCCGTGTGCCGCTGAAGGAAGTGCAGCGCAATGAGTGGTGCGGAAAGAGCGATTGCAGGCACATCTCGGCCACGCTGCCGGGTGGAATAGAACTGCATAATTTCTACATCCCTGCCGGCGGCGATATTCCCGACCGGGAGAAAAACGAGAAATTTGGACACAAGCTCGACTTCCTCGACGAGATGACGGCCTGGTTTCCCGAGAACCGCTCGGCCCGCAAGAAGATGATCCTGGTCGGCGACCTGAATATCGCGCCGCTGGAGACCGATGTCTGGTCGCACAAGCAGTTGCTGAAAGTCGTCTCCCACACGCCCATCGAAGTCGAGAAGCTGGGCCAGGTACAGGATACGGTCAATTGGGTCGACGCCGTCCGCCACTTCATCCCGGAGGAGGAGCGGCTGTACAGTTGGTGGAGCTATCGCGCGCGCGATTGGGATACTTCGGACCGCGGCCGACGCCTCGATCACATCTGGGTCACGCCGCCGCTGAAGAAATCCCTCAAGGGCGCTTCGGTGCTTCGGCAGTCGCGCAGTGGCGAGAAACCGTCTGATCATGTCCCCGTTATCGTCGATTTTGATCTATAAAATAGGTGTAAAACCTAGTTTATAACTGATTATATAAAATAAGAAGCATTCGGGAGCTCTGCCAATGATTCGCCAAAAACGCTCCACCCTATGGTGAGCCTTCGGCTTTGCGGTAAACTCCCGGCGTCAAAGTGAACTATCGGCCTAGCCGCGATATTATGGCACATCTACAAATAGAGTTTTTTGTTACGAATACGGTTAAATTTGAAGGTTAAGGATGCAGCATGAGCGAACCAGGATGCCCGCCAATCGTCGGCGTTATCGGCGGCAGCGGTCTATACGATATCGAGGGGCTGACAGACGTCCGGCGCGAACGGGTCGACACCCCCTTCGGCACGCCCTCCGATGAGTTTGTCGTCGGCTCCCTGGATGGACAGAAAATCGTCTTCCTGCCACGTCATGGTCGCGGCCATACCCTATCGCCATCGTCGCTCAATTTCCGTGCCAATATCGATGCGCTGAAGCGGCTCGGTGTCACCGAAATCATTTCGCTGTCGGCAGTCGGATCGCTGCGCGAGGATCTCGCACCCGGCGATTTCGTCATCGTCGACCAGTTCATCGACCGCTCCTTCGCACGGGAGAAGTCATTCTTCGGAGAGGGCTGCGTCGCACACGTTTCGATGGCGGAACCAGTTTGCCGGCGGCTCGGCGACCGGATCGAAGCCGCGGCGGCCGACTCCGGTATCGCCATGAAACGCGGCGGCACCTATCTCGTCATGGAAGGGCCGCAGTTCTCGACCCGGGCCGAATCGATGCTCTACCGGCAATGGGGCTGCGACGTGATCGGCATGACCAACATGCCCGAAGCGAAACTCGCCCGCGAGGCGGAGATGTGCTACGCGACCGTCGCCATGGTCACCGACTACGATTGCTGGCACGACGATCATGACGCGGTCAGCGTGGAGGCGGTCATCAAGGTGCTGATGGCCAATGCCGACAAGGCCCGGGCGCTGGTCCGCGCGGTGACACCGCGCTTGTCCGGCCGCACGACCGCCTGCGAAGCGGGCTGTCACACCGCCCTGGACGTGGCGATGATTACGGCTCCGGACGCCCGCGATCCCGACATGCTGGCGCGGCTCGACGCGGTCGCCGGCCGCGTCTTGAACGGCTAGCCTTCGTCCTTGTCGACCGGCCCGCCGGCATCCCGCCAGGCAGCGAAGCCACCGCCGATATGAGCAACTGGGGTGAGCCCCATTTTCTGTAGCTGTTGCGTCGCCAACGCCGAACGCAATCCGCCGGCACAGAAAAACACGAACTTCTTCCCCGAGCCGAAGACCTCGCGGTAGTAGGGGCTGTCGGGATCGACCCAGAACTCCAACATGCCGCGCGGCATATGCTTGGCGCCGGGCACGCGCCCTTCCCGTTTCAATTCGCGCACGTCGCGGATATCGACGAGGACCACGTCCTCGTTTCCCTGCAGTTCAAGCGCGTCCTCGACCGAAAGCGTTTCGATTTCCGCATTTGCCTCAGCGACGAGCTGTTTGGCACTGACTGTAATCATCTGTACGCGTCCACCTTAGGCCAAGTTCGAGGTGAAGAACGCGTCCGTACGTTCGCGGGCCAATTTGCAGGAGGCTTCGTCGTAACTGCCCCGGTGATCGCAGTTGAAGCCGTGATCGGCCGGATAGACATGCACGTCCGCCTCGGGATGCGCCGTCTTGATCGCATCCACGTCGCTGAGCGGGATACCGGCGTCGCGTTCGCCGAAATGCATGAGGCAGGGCGTCTTCAGCGCCTCGTCGTTGAACGGCACGATCTGGCCGCCGTAATAGACGACGGATCCCGACACGCCGCCGATCCGCGTGCTGCAGAGATAGGACAGCGTGCCGCCCCAGCAATAGCCGACTGTGCCAACCTTGCCGCCTTCGCTCGCCGCTTCGACCGCTGCTGTGAGATCGAGTACTGCGGCGTCATAGCTGGCGCTGTCCTTCAAGGTCCGGCCGGCCGTTACGTCGTCCGCCGTATAGCCCAACTCGACATTGCTTTCCTGGCGGTCGAACACGGCCGGCGCGATGGCCAGATAGCCGTCGGCAGCATAGCTGTCCGCCACTTCGCGCATATGCGAATTAACGCCGAAGATCTCCTGAATGACGACGATGCCGCCCTTCGGCGTGCCCGCGGGAACGGCCTTGTAGGCGTCGAAGCTATGCCCGTCGCTCGCAGTCAATTTGATATTCTCTCCCATGCTTTCGCTCTCCCTGCTTATACGTTGAACCGGAACAGCATTATGTCGCCATCCTGCACGATGTAGTCTTTTCCCTCGAGGCGCATGCGTCCGGCATCTTTCGCACCTTGCTCGCCGTTGTTGGCGACGAAATCATCGTAGGCGATCGTCTCGGCGCGAATAAAGCCTTTCTTGAAGTCGGTGTGAATGACACCGGCGGCATCGGGCGCCGCCATACCATGCGACACCGTCCAGGCCCGGCTTTCCTTCGGTCCCGTCGTGAAATAGGTGGCAAGATCGAGCAACGCATAGCCCGCGCGAATGACCCGCGCCAGGCCGGTTTCCTCCAGGCCCAGGGATTCGAGATATTCGGCCTTTTCCGCCTCGGTCTCGAGCTCCGCCACTTCCGCCTCGATGGCAGCCGAGATCAGCACGCACCCTTGTCCGGACGCCTCGGCCATTTCGGCGACGCGCCGCGACAGGGCATTACCCGTCGCGGCACTGCCTTCATCGACATTACAGACATAGAGTACGGGTTTTGCGGTAATCAACTGCAACGACTGGAATACCGGTAATTCCTCAGGCGCGCACTCGACGGTGCGCGCGGGACGCCCATCGCGCAACGTTTCCAGGGTACGGCACATAATGGGCAGGCTGGTCTTGGCTTCCTTGTCACCCGAGGTCGCCCTTTTTTCGAGCGGCTCGATACGGCGTTCCAAGCTCTCCAGGTCCGCCAGCATAAGTTCGGTTTCTACGGTTTCCGCATCGCGGATCGGATCGACCGTCTTCTCGACATGGGTAATCGCACTGCTCTCGAAACAGCGCAGCACGTGAATGATCGCGGCGACACTACGGATATGGCCCAGGAACTGATTACCCAGCCCTTCGCCCTTGGACGCGCCGCGGACCAGCCCGGCGATATCCACAAATTCGAGATGGGTCGGAATTTTCTCGGCGGAGCCGGTAATCGTAAAAATACGCTGCAGCCGCTCGTCGGGCACCGCCACCCGGCCGACATTCGGCTCGATCGTGCAGAACGGATAGTTCGCCGCTTCCGCCGCGGCGGTGTCGGTCAGAGCATTGAAAAGGGTCGACTTACCGACATTGGGCAAGCCGACGATGCCACAGTTGAATCCCATTGCGTTACGACTCCGAGGCGGGGTCCGGAGCCGATGCTTCCGGTTTTTCAGATTTAGGTCTGGGCGGCTTCAAGATCAACGACACCTGGGTCATAAAGGCATCGAATTCTCGCGCGCCCAGCTTTTCGGCACATTCGGCAATTGCATCGACGATCTTTTCCGCCTGCTGCAATTCGGCCTTGCCGAAATCACCGAGGACGTGGCTATGCACCCGGTCCTTGTCACCGGGGTGCCCAATCCCGAAGCGCAGCCGGTGAAAGTCCTTGCCGATATGGGAGTCGATACTGCGCAGCCCGTTATGGCCGGCGACACCGCCGCCCCGTTTGATGCGCAACTTACCGGCGACGAGATCGAGCTCGTCATGGATCACCAGTATATCCTCGGGCAAGAGCTTGTAATAGCGCATGGCTTCGCCCACGGCGCGGCCCGACTCGTTCATGAAGGTCGTCGGCTTCACCGCCAGCACCTTGTCGCCGCCCAGAGTGCCTTCGGCGACGAGCGATTGGAACCGGGCGCGGTACGGGCTAAAGGAATGGCGGCGGACGATTTCGTCCACCGCCATGAACCCGATATTGTGCCTGTTCCTCTCGTATTTCGGGCCGGGATTGCCCAGGCCAACGAGCAACAGCACGGAACTACTCCTCGGTGGGGGCCTCGCCTTCGCCTTCCGCTTCGGCAGCGCCTTCGCCTTCGCCGCCCTCCATGTCGAGACCTTCCTCGCCCTCCTCGTCTTCCGTCTCTTCCTCGACGATAGTCGGTGCGGCAATAGTCGCGATCGTGAAATCACGGTCCGAAATGGTCGGCTCAACGCCGTCCGGCAGGCTTACGTGGCTAAAGTGGACGCTGTCACCGATATCGAGACCGGTAAGGTCGACATCGATTTCCTGCGGAATGGTGTCGACAGCGCAGTTCACCTCGATCGCATACCGCACGACATTGAGCACGCCACCGCGCTTCAGCCCTTCCGACTCTTCCTCATTGAGGAAGCGGCACGGCACTTCGACCGTCACCTTGGTCGCGCTGGTAACACGCAGGAAATCCACATGCTGCGGCACATCGGTGACCGGGTGAAGCTGCACATCACGCGGCAGGACACGTTCTTTGTCGCCGCTACCGTTGATTTGAACCTCGTAGACGGTGGAAAAGAAAACCCCCGCCGACAAATTCTTGACCAGAACGAGCGGATCGATGGAGATACTCCTCGGATCCTTCTTCGCACCGTAAATGACGCAGGGTACCCGGCCGGCGCGACGCTCGGCACGGGCGGCCCCCTTGCCGGCCCGTTCCCGCGGCTCCGCCTCGAGAATGCTAATATCGCTCATAATACTCTCCAGTTGGTCTTGGGACGCCTGCCTCCAGGGGGGTCGGCGTCATTCGAGCCGCGTGCTACGCGGCAAATGGCTATTCGTCAACAAAAATCAGTCGAACAAGCTGGAAACCGACTTGTTCTCCGCAATGCGGAGGATGGCTTCGGCCAGCAGCGGTGCGATCGTAATCTGGCGGATATTGTGCGCCACACGCATCGCTTCGGTCGCCTGAATACTGTCCGTCGTCACCAGGCTCTCCAGAGGCGACGCCGCAACGCGGGAAACCGCACCGCCGGACAGCACGCCATGAGTCGTATAGGCCTGAACGGCTTTCGCACCGGCCTGCATAAGGGCATCAGCCGCATTGCAGAGCGTCCCCGCCGAATCGACGATATCGTCGACCAGGATGCAACGCCGATCGCCGACATCGCCGATGATATGCATGACTTCGGAAACGCCGGCCTTTTCGCGCCGTTTGTCGATAATGGCCAGTTCCGCCCCAAGCCGTTTAGCGATAGCCCGTGCACGGATCACGCCACCGACATCCGGCGAGACGATCACGAGTTCCTCGCCATCGCCGCGGCTTTCCTCGATATCTTTCAAGAACACCGGCTCTGCGAATAGATTGTCCGTTGGAATATCGAAAAAACCCTGAATCTGACCGGCATGCAGATCCATTGTCAAAACCCGGTCCGCACCCGCCGTCGTCACCAGATTCGCGACGAGCTTTGCCGAAATTGGTGTCCGGGGACTGGTCTTACGATCCTGCCGCGCATAACCGTAATAGGGGATCACCGCCGTAATCCGTTGTGCCGAGCTACGCCGGAGCGCGTCGATAGACACGAGGAGTTCCATCAAATTGTCGTTCGCGGGATAGCTCGTCGACTGGATGACAAAGACATCCTCGCCGCGGACATTCTCGAGAATCTCGACAAAGACTTCCAGATCGGAAAATCGCCGGATCGCCGCTTTTGTCAGCGGTACATTGAGGCAGGCCGAAATAGCTTCAGCCAGCGGCCGATTGCTGTTGCCGCTCAGGATTTTCATATCGGATCCTGTTTTTGACCGGGACTCAATAACGTCCCGGAATATTGACCGCACCTACGCGCGCCGCCGCATGGCGAGCGGCGTCTGTATATCAAGGGGACGGCGGCCTGTAAACGCCTCAAGCGATGCTCCACGGGGCGATCATTAAAGAATACGGGAAGCCCTGCGCTTTGATAAAGATCATCGCGTAAGTGTGATGCTTTGCCGCCATCCAGCACAACACTACCGCCATGCACGTTCGACGTTGGAGGAGGCGCCGCCGCGCTTTTTCCCCTTCTCCGTCATACTCGGGCTTGACTCGAGTATCCATGTCGATGGCAGGTGCTCTCGTTGAAGCATGGACCCTCGGGTCAAGCCCAAGGGTAACGGTCGGGGTGCCTACAAAAGGAAAGGGCTCACGCATTCCTCAGGCGATTGCTCGGGCTGCGCACCGCTAACGACCCAGCCGGATGTCGTCGGCGCGCTCCATGGTCTGCAGGATATCGGCGATACTGTCGATCATGGCGAAAGTGACGTCGTAAGCGAGCGGTCCCCATTCGGCGGAGGCTTGTCCGTTTTTGATCGTGTTGTTTTGCTTCAATACACCGATCTCGCTGCCGTCCGGTTTGCGCAGCACCCATTCGATCGCGATCTTATCCACGCCTTCTGATTGCGACGCGACATCGACCTTACCAAAAACCTGGATTGCCGCGAGCTTCGGATCCGGCGCGACCGGAACCCCGGCACTCTTGAGCACGGCTTCGAAGGCTTTTTTCAACGCTTCGTTGCCGTCCCCCGGTGCGCCTTCGACGGCGACGACCCCAATCGTCGGCCGGGCTGCGATTTCAGCGGCGCTTGGCGTGTTCTTCTGCAAAATACCGGCGATCTTCGGCACCGCGTTGGCGGAGAGCGCATTCAATTGGACACGAGCGCCCGACTGCCATGCCGCTGCCGGCACTTCCTGTTTGGTGGTCAGACGCTCGACGACCTCGCCTTCGCTATCCGACACCGTCCAGTCGACCGTCACGACACCGATATCTCCCTGCGCCGGTGTAAACTTGGCCTCCCCCTCAAGCAGGTAAGCATTCTTAATGGCACTGCCAGTTGTCGCGGGGATGTTCGTCTGACGAAAGCCCTCCGCCATGATGTCTGCCAACGGTCCTGCCACGGGGGACGGCGCACCGAAAACCGGCACGACCACGATTCCAGCGCTATCCTGCAGCGCAACGAGCGGACTTTCCGCGCCTTGCCCCTCATCTGCCTTAAAGGGCCTCGGCAACTGGCCGCAACCCGCTACGGCAAGGCTCAGCGCAACGACAACGGACAAGAACGCGTTAGAGCAGGACACAGCTGACCAACAATCCAAGCAAGAGCAGGGCGAGTATCTGCAAAAGGTACGGTATGCCTTATTTAACCACGAAACAACACATTGCAACGCATACCGGCCCCGACGACGATGCTACGATTGCGTAATGGCAATCGCGGAGAGACAGCGGCCATAGTCGGGTTCGCTACGTTTCGTCGCCCGACGGTAACTGAAAAAATGTTCTTCTTCGGCACAGGTATCCCGCGCCAGGTTGTCGACCGCACCGATTTCCAGTGACGTCAATATCTGCACCGCATAACCGGGCAGATCGAACATGAAATGCCCGTCGCGTGTCGAAGGCACGAAAAATCCCTCGTTCGCTGAGTCCGCAGCCAGGAATGGCGCCGGGAATTCAGGGCCGACTTCGTAGGATTGCTGAGCGATCGTTGGCCCAACGCATGCGGCGATGGCCAGCCGATTTGCACCCAACGCCTCCATCGCCTCCACGGTCGCCTGTAGGATACCCGACAACGCGCCTTTCCAACCGGCATGGGCGGCACCAACGATACCAGCATCCGCATCCGCAAATAGAACCGGTGTGCAGTCCGCCGACAAAATGCCGAGCGCGACGCCCGGACAGCGCGTAACCATGCCGTCCGCCTGCGGCGGCGTTCCGTCAGTCCACGGACCCTCAACCTGTGCCACCGTGCGGCCATGCACCTGATAGACCGTGTTCAAGGCATTGGCCGGCAAATCGAAAACGGCGGCGATGCGACGGCGATTTTCGGTCACGGCCTGGGACGCATCGTCCGATCCGAGCCCTGTATTGAGCGACGCATAAATGCCGTCGCTGACCCCGCCTTGGCGCGTAAAAAACGCATGACGGATATTGGAGATCTTCGCGAGAGAGTCGGTCGTCAGATAAGGCGGCGGTGCGGTTGTGTCCAAGGTCAACTTCCAAATCCAGGTAACGGCGACAGATCGTGCGACGCAATGCCGAGAACCTTGAACAAACTGCCCATTTCATCGTCCGCAATCAAGCGCCGAACGCCCGATGCGATATCTTCCGCCTGACTGGATGTCGCCTGTTCGGCAAGCCGTTCCGCGCGGATCGCGATCCCCAAATTCTGCAAAAACGCCCCTTGGCCGCAGGGCCCGCAAAGTGTGGCCTTACCCGCTGTCGCACGGCCCAGCGCTGCGAAATCGACGTGTGCGGTGAGGTCGGCATCTCCCGGCATAAGCAATACATCCTGCGGCTCGTGCTGCCGGACGGCCTGAAGCGTCTCGCCAACCGCGCTCTCGGCGTAGCCATAATCGATAATCAACGCGGCACCGCCGTCACTCTTTATGCGATCCGCCACAGCGGCGGCAATCGCGAGCCCAGCCGGCTGTACTTCGGCAACCGAATCTACAGGCGCACCCGTCCGGATATCCGAGGTCAGCAACGCCGTCGCGGGCGTCGCATCGGCGGAAAGCATGAAGCGAAATCCGGTCCCGTCCTGTCCGACGAGACGCTCGCGCCATCCGTCCACCGTCCGGACAAGCTGATGCACGGGCAACGCGTCGAAGAATTCATTGGCGATGAGCAAAACCGGACCGTCCGGGACCGCATCGACGCTATCGCACCAGACGATCTCGTGTGCTGCCAAGGTCCGCTTCTGGGCCGCGCGCAACACCGGGCTCGTCTCGACGAGCGCCACATTGGCCGCTTGCCGGAAGCCCTGCGATTGCGAGGTGGCGCGCAGCGCATCCGCCATCAGGGTCCCGCGGCCCGGCCCGAGTTCGACCAAATTAAACCGAGAGGGCACCCCCATCATCCGCCAGACGGCAACGCACCAGATACCAATCAGTTCGCCGAATATCTGACTGATCTCCGGCGCGGTGATGAAATCGCCATCGCGACCGAACGGGTCGCGGTTCATATAGTACCCATGCTGGGGATGTCCCAGAGCGGTCGCCATATAGTCGGCGACCGTCATCGGACCCGCCGTTGCGATCTGGCGTTCGATGAGCCGCGCCAGTTCGCTCACGCCGCGGATACAGTCGGCCGCATGCACGCCCGCCCAATCAGGTACAGCCCAAGGGCAAGCATCGGAACGGAAAGCCACTGCCCCCAGGTCGAGCCGAAGGCAAGTAGACCGATATAGTCATCTGGTTGGCGCACGGTCTCGACCGCGATGCGCGACAGCGCGTATCCGACCAAAAAGGCCCCGCTTGTCAGTCCGACCCGCCACCGTGACCGCCACACAAGGACAAGTAGGGAAAGAACCGTAAACAGCACCAGTCCTTCGAGGAACGCCTCGTAAAGCTGACTTGGATGCCGCGGAAGGGGTCCCGCATGCGGGAAAATTACCGCCCAGGACACATCCGTCGTTCGGCCCCAGAGCTCACCATTAATAAAATTCGCAATACGTCCCAAAAATAGTCCGATGGGCGTCGTTGCAGCGATCACGTCTGCCAGCGCAAAAAATGCGATGCCGCGCCGTCGCGCGAATAGGATCATGGCCGTGATCACACCCACCAGCCCGCCATGGAACGACATGCCGCCATTCCACATTTGCGGGATTTGTGCCGGGTTCTCGAGAAAAAAGACAGGTTGATAAAAGAAAACGTAGCCGAGCCGGCCGCCGAGGATGACACCGAAGGTTGCCCAGACCAGGAAATCGTCTATGTGTTCCGGCTTCACCAGATTCGGCGCGCGCCGCGCCAGCCAGATACCATAGCGCCATGCGCCGATAAGACCGAAAATATAGGCAAGTGCATACCAGCGGATTGCAAACGGGCCGATCTGAAATAGAACCGGGTCAAATTCCGGAAATGCAAAAGGTCCCATGAATCCTCACCGATAAGGGTCGTTGGTGGCAAGGTAGTCCTGGATATAGCGCCGGACGCCCTCCTCCAACGCAGTTGGCGGCTTATCATAACCGGCGTTCCGCAGCCGCGTCATCGTCGCCTGCGTATGATACTGGTAATGCCGCCGAATGTTCTCGGGCGTATCGAAGTAGTCGATTTGCGCCTGCTGGCTCGTCGCATCGAAACAGGCCCTGGCCAGATCGGCGAAGGTTCGCGCTTTACCGGTGCCGGCGTTGTAGATGCCATCGATCTGGGGATTATCGTAGAGCCACAGCATAATATTCACGCAATCGCCAACCCAGATGAAATCCCGCTCCTGCCCGCCATCCGCATAGTCCGGATTGTGCGAGCGGAACAGACGCGCCCGGCCGGCTTCGCGAATCTGCCGATAGAGCTGCACGACGAGGCTTTCCTGGCCGCCCTTGTGATACTCGTTCGGTCCGTAGACGTTGAAGAACTTCAGACCGGCCCATTGCGGCGGCGCGACGCCGGCGGATGCGAGCGTCACCGCGTTAATATCGAACAGATGCTTCGACCAGCCGTAAAGATTCAACGGCCGCAGGCGCGACAGCGCTTCAACCGAATCGTCATCGTCGAAACCCGCTGTGCCGTCGCCATAGGTCGCCGCCGACGACGCGTAGATCAACCGCACATTCTGGTTGGCGCACCAGCGCCACAACTTGAGCGACAGATCGAAATTGTTGGCCAGCACGAAATTGGGGTCGGTCACGACGGTCGAAGACGACGCGCCCATATGAAAGACAACGTCAAGCCCGTCGCCGTTCGAATCGAGCCAAGCGTCCAGCGCGTCGGGTTCAACGGTGCCGGCAATCGGGTGCTTCGCCAGATTGCGCGTTTTCTCGGACGTGTCCGGCAGGTCGCACACATAAATCGGTCCGGCCTGCCGTTCGCATAGTGCAGCGACAAGATTGGAGCCGATGAATCCCGCCCCGCCGGTCACCAAGATCATCGCCCGCTCCATTGCAATATCCCGCCCCTTATATGCGACCGCTTGCGACCGCTGCAAGGTGGGTTGCGGGATCGTGATATTGTCGCCATATCTAAGATACCGCTTTCTCGAAAAGAACCAGCGAGGCGAATCATGCAGGTGGAAAACCGGTTTCTCGACGATCTGGCGCGGGTCGCAAACGGCGCGATCGGTGCGCTTTCCGGCGTGCGCGAAGAAATCGAAACGCTCGTCAAGCAACGTATGGAACGTTTCCTCGCGGATATGGACTTGGTGACGCGCGAGGAATTCGAGGCCGTCAAGGACGTAGCCGCAAAGGCGCGGACCGAGCAGGAAGCGCTTGAAACCCGTGTCGTCGCCCTGGAAGCGGCATTGGCGAAGCCGGCAAGCAAACCCAAACGCGCCCGGAAATCGACAACGACCGCGTCAAAATCGAAGTCAGCGGACTCCGATACAGCCAAATAAGAGCCGGCCCAAACGACCCAAATTCATCGCGTCGAAATTATATCCACAATTTTTTTGCGATTGCGCGCATATCCGCTTGCTTGTGCCGATTCTGCTGTGGCACTCTAGGTGTTGTGGTGTGGTAACGGTCTCAAACACAAAATGATGTAATTCGCGGAAGGCACAATGGTTCCGATCGTTTTTGATTCCGGTCGTTTGCTGATGTTTTCCCGCAGATTAAGAAGGGTGCTCGTATGGCCTTCATGACCGCTGAAGAACACGACTTCTCCAACAATCCGCTCGACGTGATGGAAGACATCGTTCGTTCCAACGAATGGCTATTCGATCGCTCCAGCGAGGAGGAACTTCTAGTGGAGATGTCGGGCCGCTGGTGTGACTACCGCATGTTCTTCGTATGGCGGAACGAAGTGAAGGCGCTGTACTACACATGCTCGCTCGATATGAAGGTGGTTCCGGAGAAACGCCGCGAAATCAGCGAACTGCTCTCGCAGATCAACGAACGCATGTGGTTCGGTCATTTCGAACTCTGCTCGGAGGCCGGTACGCCGATGTTCCGCCACACGATGCTGACTCGTGGATGGAACGGCGTCAGCGTCGAGCAGCTTGAAGATCTCGTCGAGATCGCGGTCAACGAGTGCGAGCGCTTCTATCCGGCTTTCCAGTATGTCCTTTGGGCCGGCTACAATGCGCACCAGGCCATAGAAGCAACGATGCTTGACCCCATCGGCGAGGCCTGAGAAGCTTCCACACATGACTGAAAAGATGAAACGGCCCCTGCTGCTGGTTGGCTGCGGCAAGATGGGCGGCGCGATGCTGTCCGGTTGGCTTGAATCCGGCATCGCGGCGGCGGGCGTAACCGTTGTCGAACCGGCGGGCGCGGCCGAGTTTGCTGGCAACGCCAACGTCACGATATGCGCCGATGTGGCCGAGATCGCCGACGATTTCGATCCTGAGGTCGTCGTGTTCGCCGTGAAGCCGCAACAGATGGACGCCGTGGCGCCGCCCTATGCGCGGTTCACCAGGGCATCCACCGTCTTCCTGTCTATCGCGGCGGGCAAGACGATCGGTTATTTCGAGGAACGGCTTGGCGGCGAGGCGAGGGTCATCCGTGCGATGCCGAACACGCCAGCGGCCATCGGCCAGGGCATTTCCGTCCTGTGCCCCAACGCGAAGGTCAGCGGCGCACAGTCGGCGCTGTGCCAGGCGCTGATGCAGGCCGTGGGCGAAGCGGTCACCGTCGAGGACGAGGCCTTGATCGACGCCGTGACGGCAGTGTCGGGCGGCGGGCCTGCTTATGTCTTCCTGCTGATCGAATGTTTGAGCGAAGCCGGGGTCGCGGCGGGTCTACCGCAGGATCTCGCGGCGCAGTTGGCACTCGCAACCGTCGCCGGCTCGGGACAGCTTGCGCTCGCCAGCGACGAACCCCCATCGCAGTTGCGCGAAAACGTGACCAGCCCCGGCGGCACGACTTTAGAGGCGCTGAAGATCCTCATGGCAGACGATGGATTGCAGCCGCTATTGACCCGCGCTATTGCCGCCGCCACCGCGCGCAGTCAGGAGCTCGCCGGCGGGTAACCATCTGATTTTATTGTATAGTACGAACACGCTTACTCGCCCGCGACAGCACCCAACCCGGTATTAAACCGGTAGCAGCGATAATCGCCAACAGGAAGTAGGCGTCCTGGAATCCCAGCGTGCTGGCCTGCGCGTAAATCACCTCACCGAAATAGTGGAACGCACCGGATTCCCGCACGGTTTCGGGAACTCCGGCCTCGCTCAACAGCTGCATGAGCCGGTCCCGCATCTCCCGGGTCGTTTCGCTCGCTCCCGTCTGCATCGCGGTAAAGGCATCACCATGAAACGGGATTCGGAGTTCCAGAAACACGACAAGGCAGTTGGTGCCGAGCGTACCGCCGAGCTGTCGGACGAAGTTCACCGAGCTGGACCCTTGCGTAACCAGATCGGGTGGCAATGATTTCAGGGCTTCGGAATTCACAACGGACCGGGTGCACGCGACGCCCATGCGCACCAGCAAGGTGAACCAGACCAGCGTCCAGAACGGTGTATTCACATCGGCCGAGGATAGTGAGTAGAACGCGACCGTGAAAATGATCATGCCGACGCAGATCATGATGTAGGCCGGCACGAAGTCGGACAGCCTGCCAACGAGAGGAAACAGGATGATGAGAGAAAGCCCTGCCGGGACCATCAGGAGGCCCGCATCAATCGCCGAAAAATGCTGAATTTGCTGCGTAAACAAGGGCATCAGGAAAAATGACGAAAACATCGCAGCACCGGTGAAGAACCCGATGCTCGCCGCGGCAGCGAATTGGGCGTTGGCAAAGACCTTCATGTTGACCAGAGGATTCCGGGCGTAGATCTGCCGCAGCACGAAACCGACACCGCCACCGACGCCGGCCCCGAAGAGAAGAATAATGTCGGTCGACGTCCACCCGAGCCGCTGCCCATAACTGAAACCCAGCAGAAGCCCGGTCAGCGACGCACAGAGCAAACCGAATCCCAGAAAATCGAACCGCGGAATCTTCTTCGGCATCTCGCGGCTTGGCAGGAACAGATTTCCAACGATCAAGGCGAGGAACGCGGTCGGCAGGGTCAGGAGAAAGATGTATCGCCAGCTGAACAGGTCGATGGCGATGCCGCCCAATGTCGGGCCGAGCGCGGGCGCCAGAACATTGCCCATGGCGAATATCCCCATGGACAGCCCTTTCTGGTCGCGCGGAAAGACCTTAAAGGTCACCGCCATGCCCAGCGGTTGCACGATCCCGGCGGACATTCCTTGCAGAATGCGGCCGAGCAGCAGAGCCTCACTGCTCTGCGCCGTACCGCTCAAAATCGAACCGAGCAGAAAGGCAATAACCGCGAGCGTGAACGTGCGCCGTTCACCGAAACCGAGGGTAAGCCATGCGCTCAAGAGCATGCCGGCGGTCTGTGCCGCGAAATACCCCGTCGAAATCAACTGCGCCTGATCGCGGCCAATTCCGAACGTGCCCATGATGGCCGGAAACGCGACATTTACCGTCGTGGCGCCCAAGGTCATCGTCATGATGCCCACCAGGCACGTCACCGTCGCCAGCCATTTGTAGACCGGCCCATAGCGTTCGAACAACGTGTCGATACTGTCTGGAGGCACGATTGAGAAAGAGATCCTTGAGCGTTCTATGGGGCAGGCTGATGGCCGACCGCGTTTTCAGAAACCATCGCCAATTGATTGAAAATCCGTGCTAACAGCGTATTATCAGGCTTCTAAGAGATGATGGCATCTCCAAGGACGGCTGGGGAAAATGGTAAAAAAGGCGGACAGACCGCAACATATCATAAAATCGGCGCTTGGCTTGGCCGCATCCGGCCAGTGGCCATCAGCAGGCCTGCGCGACATCGCCGAAGCCGCCGATGTGTCGCTTGCTGAACTCCATGCGATTTACCCGTCGAAACCGGCAATCCTTAGGGCATATTTCAACGCAATAGACGCGACTGTCCTCGGCGCTAAATTTGCGTTCGACAAAAAGGACGGCCCTCGCGACCGTCTTTTCGACGTGCTGATGCGCCGCTTCGATGTCCTTTCAGAAGACCGCGATGCGGTCATCGCCATTTTGAATGCTCTGCGTTGCGATCCCCTTTCGGCGCTGTGCCTATCCGCCGGCTTGGCCGGATCGATGCGCTGGATGCTGGAAGCCGCCGGCATCAAGGTATCCGGCCCCACCGGCAGGCTGATCGTGAAGGGTCTGACGACGGTCTGGCTGGCGACTCTGCGTGTTTGGCAACGCGACGATAGCGAGGATATGTCTCGCACGATGGCCGCGCTCGATAAGAATCTTCGCCGCGCCGAACGTCTGTTCGCGCTTCTGCCAACGGGCCGTCGCCGTACCGCACAGCCGCAGCAAGACGCGTCGCCGGCGTAAATTCGGCGGTCAAAGCCTCCCGCACAGAAAAGAGCATCATGGCGGAGATTAATTTCGACGACTTTCTAAAAGTGGATATCCGCGTGGGAACCATCATCCGCGCGGAACCCTATCCGGAAGCCCGCAGACCGGCGTTCAAACTATGGGTCGATTTCGGTCCCGAAATCGGCGAACGAAAGACTTCGGCGCAAATTACCAAGCACTACGACCTCGACAGCCTCGTCGGTCGGCAGGTTGCGGCCGTCGTGAATTTTCCGCCCAAGCAAATCGGTAAATTCATGTCGGAGATCCTGGTTCTCGGGTTTCCGGATGAGGATGATGAGGTCGTGATGATTCAACCATCGAAACCCATTCCCAATGGCGGGCGGCTTTACTGAGGAATGGATGATCCCGGCAACCCGTTATCGGCCAACGGTGACACGACACAACGAAACCTGAAATACCTCAACGACGCGTTGTTCGGTCTTTGGAGTTACGGCAGCAACGCGCTTGTAGGCTGGACGCCGTCGCCACGCGGGCTGGAGATCATCAGCGTGCCCATGGTGCGGCTCTATCGTGACGGGAATGCACACCGCCGCGTCTTCATCGGGGACCGGATCATGGGAAAAGCGACATTTCACGACGTCGCGCGGGCGCTGACCGTCGAGCCGATGGAGCTTCGGCTCGAGCACCCAATCGGCGACAGACCCAATGAGATAAACGCGGCAGCCGTAGATCGCCTTTTCTCGCAATTCGCGGTCACAAAAACCCGGCAGCGCGGCGTGTTTTTGATCGATGCCGTCGGGTTTTCCCTGTTCTCGCCGGAGGAACAGGCGAGCCAGCTCGCGGCGCTGGAATTTGCCCTGAACATTGCGGACGAAACCGCACGCCGGTGCAGCGTAATCGTCGCCATGGCCCGTTCGACAACGGGGGACGGGTTCTACGTCTGGAACGAGGAAAAGGGTCCGGAAGCGGACCTAAGGCTGCTCTGCGTCTTCGTGCTCACCATGACCTATCTGAGCGCCCTTCGTCGAGCGATGGGCGACGTATCCTACGTCCCGAAGATACGCAGTTGCTATGGAGTCGGTAGTCATTACAGCTATCATCACTCGGAAAATTCGCGGCGCGGTGGCCTGGACTACATCGTCGGCGATGTGACCATCTCACTGGCTCGCCTGATCGACAAGGCGAAGCCGGGGCAAATACTGATCTCCGAGTTCAGCCGGAAGATCGACGATACCGGTCAGGTTCTGAAAACGCCGGAATTCCTGAGCGCTGCCGTGACGATGATGGATGGTTTTCGGGAGCTCGAGATCATGGGTTCGCGCATCAGGCAGGCGTCGATTTATTTGACTGGCCCGCGACAGCCCGATTCCGAAAAACGCATTCAGCGCCTCAAGGTCACGGACAAGCACGGCCTTGCACACTACTGCTACAATGCAAAAGTAAGTGTCGTTCCCGAGGATGAAGAGCCGATACAGAGCGGTCTCGAGCATGACGAGCTGCGGGGCGGCGTCTCGTGAACGGCGCCCTAAAACAGGAATGGAGCGAATGCCAGGCATGAACCGTGGTATCGATCATCTGGTGCTTGACGTCGAAGATCTGGACCAAACGCGCGACGCCTATGCGGCGCTCGGTTTCACCACGACACCGCGCGCGACCCATCCTTTCGGCACGGCGAACAGTCTGGTTCAGCTGCAGGGCAATTTCCTCGAATTGCTTACAATCGACGATACATCGAAAATTACGCCCGCCGCGTCAGGCCAGTTCAGTTTCGGCATGTTCAATCAATCCTTTCTCGCGCGGCGGGAAGGCATGTCAATGCTGGTTTTCGAAGGCCACGGCGCGGACCAGGATCAGGCGGAGTTTGCCGCAAAGGGGATAGAAACATACGACGTGTTCAATTTCGAGCGGAACGCAACGCTACCCGATGGCGAAATCGTAACCGTCGCCTTTTCACTCGCGTTCGCTACGGATCCGTCCATGCCGGAAGCGGCCTTCTTTACCTGTCAGCAGCACGCGCCGGAGTATTTTTGGAAGCCGGAATTTCAGAAACACGCGAATGGCGCATCTGCGGTGACGGAAGTCGTCATGATCGCCGACGACCCATCATCGCTGACCGAATTCTTTGGCGCACTGCAAGGTGTCGACGCCGTATCCGCGGAGACCGATGCGCTTCAGGTCGGGACGGCTCGAGGTACGGTGTCTGTTTTGACGCCAGACCGTTTCGCCGCGCGATATGGCGTTCAGTCCTTCGGACCGGGCAGCCCGCATTTCGCAGCGTTCCGAGTCGCGGTCGGCGATTTAGACCATACCGAATCGCTTTTGTCGGACAACGGTGTGGCGTTCCGCCGTACGGACGAGACAATACAAATCAGCGCTGAAACAGCATTCGGTGTAATACTCGAATTCGCACCGGAGGATTAACCGACTCAGGATTGATGAGCAGCTACGAAGACTATAACCGGGTTTCGCGCTCCTACGATCAAACGCGGCAGCCCATCGGTCTTTCAATCGTGCTCGACGGCATCGCACACTGCTGCGCACCGCTGAGCGCGTTGAAGCTGATCGACGCCGGTTGCGGCACCGGCGCTTACACGGCGGTCTTGAGCGACAGCGTGCCCAACATTGTTGCACTGGACATCAACGAAGGCATGCTCGGCACGGCGCAAAAGAAATGCGAAACGCTGCCGGTCGCCTTTGCGTGCGCCTCGATCCAAGCGATCCCGATCCGGGATGGTGCCGCCGACGGGATACTGAACAATCTCGTTCTGCACCATTTGCCCGACAGCGAATCCGAGGGCTATCCGGCTCAACGGCAGGTATTCGAAGAATTCGCGCGCGTTCTGCGGCCGGGCGGCGCGCTAGTCATCGGGGTGTGCACCCGCGAACAACTTCGCGACGGGTTCTGGTTCAACCGCTTGATCCCGCAGGCAATCGATTCGTGCTGCAAGGCCACAGCGCCAATCGACGCACAAATCAAGATGCTGCAAGATTGCGGCTTTGCAGTCGACGAGCCCGCCATTCCCTGGGACGAAACCCTGCAAGGCGACGCATATTTTGACCGCCTTGGTCCTTTGAATCCGGCTTGGCGCGACGGTGATTCGGTCTGGTCGCTTGCGCCACGCGCTGAGTTGAAAGTAGCCTGCGACCGTGTCCAGGAAATGGAAGCGGACGGCACGCTCGCCAATTATGTCGCCGACCACAATACGATCCGCCGCAAGACGGGACAGATCACCTACCTTTGCGCGATCCGAAAATAGGTGCCGGAAACGGCTGCGATTTCGCTCCCTACATGGCATGCTGTGCCCAGGACGAGACCGGTCTACCCGGCCAGAACAAGACAAGGAAAGTGTCATGAGTGAGAATGCAAGCATCTCCCTGCGCAAACGGATCAAGTCCGACAAGCTCCTGGTCGCCCCCGGCGTCTACGAAATGATCTCCGCACGGGTCGCCGACCGCAAAGGCTTCGAGGCCTTGTATATGACTGGATTCGGCGCCGTTGCCTCCTATCTTGGCCTGCCGGATGCGGGCATTGCCTCATACACGGAAATGCTCGACCGCGTCGCGCGCATCGCTGGCGGCACCTCGACGCCGCTCATTGCGGATGCCGATACCGGCTATGGCGGTTTGCTCAATATCCGCGAGACAGTTCGCGGTTACGAGGCGGCGGGCGCCGTTGGCATTCAGATCGAGGATCAGGAATTTCCCAAGAAGTGCGGCCATACGCCGAACAAGCGGGTCATTCCCACCGAAGACATGGTGCAGAAGATCAGAGTCGCGGTGGACAGCCGCCGCAGCGACGACACGCTGATCATCGCACGCACCGACTCGCGGGCGTCGCTCGGGTTGGACGAAGCGCTGCGGCGCGGCGAGGCCTATGCCAAGGCCGGCGCAGATGTGCTGTTCATCGAGGCCCCGACCAGCGAAGCGGAAATGGAGCAGATCTGCCGCAGCTTCGATACGCCGCAGCTTGCCAACATGGCCGATGGCGGCGGATTAACGCCGATGCTGAGCCACGCCCGATTGCAGGAGATCGGATTCAGTATCGCGATCTACCCCGGCACAGCCTTTCTGGCAGCAGCGAAAATCTATGAAGACGTCTATGGCGCGATCCATCGCGATGGCGACAGTCACGCCGTAAGCGATAATCTCTACCCCTTTGCTGAAATGACGAAGCTGATGGGCTTCGACGACGTCTGGGCGTTCGAAAAAGAATACGCGGAGTAGGAGCGGCAACACGCATGGAAGCAATGATGCAAAGCCTCGGATCGGGGCTCCCCGTCCTGATCCTGCATTTCGCCGTTACGCTCACGATCTTGATCGCCGGCGTGGTGATCTACGAATGGATGACGCCCTATCCTGAACTGAAGCTCGTTCGGGAAGGCAACACGGCGGCGGCAATCGCCTTGTCGGGCGCCATGCTGAGCCTGGCAATCCCGCTTGCATTCAGCATGGCGGTCAGTGTCAGCGTGATCGATATCCTGGCCTGGGGCGGCGTCACGCTCGTTATCATGCTCGTCATTTATCGTCTTATCGACTTCCTGTTGAAGGATCTTCCCAAACGCATTGAGGATGGCGAAGTCGGCGCCGCTATTCTGCTTTCCGGCGTCAAGCTTTCGGTCTCCGTAATTACCGCAGCAGCCGTGTCTGGTTGATATGGGAGGCGGGTTCAAGAAGGGCTGGCTGATCCTGCTGCTTGTCGTGGCGTTTCAGCTCGGCAGCGGTTATTTCGAAGAGAGTACGGAGACTCCCGCACCGCGCCGGCCGCAAATCGCCCCGCCTCCGCCGCCTCAATTCGAGAGCGGCGAGGAGTCGGTGGCAGCCGGACCGGCCCTACCCGCGGCTTCGACCCGCGACCCACTATTTCTGATCGAAACGGGAGAGAAATCCGACAGCACCGGTACCGCCTTCACCATTCGCGACGACGGCATCTGGCTGACCGCCAGGCATGTCGTCGACGGCTGCAGCCGAGTCGGTCTTGTCGTAGAGCCGCGCCGTGCAGTGCAGGTAAAGCGCATCCTGCCGCACCCGCGCGCGGATATGGCCGTCTTGTGGACCGGACGCGGCGCACCAGCGCTATCGATTTCTCACGACCCGTTGCGCATCCGCCAAGAGGGTTTTCATTTCGGTTTCCCGAAAAGCAAACCAGGACAGGTGACCTCGTCCTTGCTGGGACGGCGAAACATGCGCACCACCGGCCGCTACCGGCACACCGAACCCGTCATCGCCTGGGCGGAGCGTCGGCGGTCACCGCAGACCGATACGCTGGGCGGACTGAGCGGTGGTCCAGCCCTCAACGCGAAGGGTGAAATCGTCGGCGTTACCGTGGCATCGAGCAAACGCCGGGGACGGGTCATGACCACGGCGCCGTCTTCCTTGGAGACAATGCTGTCGATGGCTCGCGTTCAACCGGCGGGTATCCCGTCAGCGGGGCTAAATGCCGGACCGCGCAACGGCAATTTCATCGAATACGGGACGGCGCTGCGCCGCCAGCTCACGGTCGCCCAGGTGATTTGCCGTGTGGGCAGTGGCAGGCGCCGACCACGCCGCTCCTAAGAATTCTTAAACGTCGATCAGCAAGCGCTGCGGATCTTCCAGGCATTCCTTCATTCGGACCAGGAACGTCACCGCTTCACGCCCGTCGATGATGCGGTGGTCGTAGGAGAGCGCGAGATACATCATATCGCAGATCTTGATCTCGTCGCCGACGACCATGGGCCGTTTTTGGATCTTGTGCATGCCCAGGATGCCCGATTGCGGCGGGTTCAAGATCGGCATCGAGAGGAGCGAGCCGAACACACCACCGTTGGAGATCGTGAAAGTGCCGCCGGTCATTTCCGCGATGGTCAGTTTGCCGTCCCGGGCGCGACGGCCGAAATCAGCAATCGTACCTTCAATCTGGGCGAAACTCATCTCGTCGCAATCGCGCAGCACCGGGACGACCAGCCCTTGCGGCGTGCCGACCGCGACACCGATGTCATAGTAGTTCTTGTAGATCAGCTGATCGCCGTAAATTTCCGCGTTGACGGCGGGAATTTCTTTCAACGCAATGATCGCGGCCTTGATGAAGAATGACAGGAAGCCGAGGCGGACATTGTGTTTCTTCTCGAACCGGTCGCGATACTCCGAACGCAGCTTGATGAGCGCGCCCATATCGACCTCGTTGAAGGTCGACAGCATCGCGGCATTGTTTTGCGCCTGCTTGAGCCGCTCGGCAATGCGCTGCCGCAGCCGCGACATACGCACGATTTCCTCACCGCGAGGATCGACCGAGCGCTCCGGCAGCGCGCTCGCCGGCGTAATGGTCGCAGCGGGCGGTGGCGCGACGGCGGCAGACGCCGCAGGCTTTGCCGATGCCGGCCGATTTTTCAGGAAAGCAAGCACGTCGCCCTTGACGAGGCGGCCTTTCGGTCCGGTGCCAGTTATCTGCGCAGGATCGAGATTGTTCTCTTCCACAAGCTTGCGCACTGCCGGCGACAGCGCTGCCGTGCTCGACCCAGCGGGGGCCGGAGTGGCGACAGGTGGCGGTGCAGGGGCCGCGGCCGGTGCGGGCGGCTCCGGTTTAGGCTCCGGCTTCGCTTCCGCGGCAGGCTTGGGCGCGGCGGCCGGGGCGTCGCCTTCGGCGATGCTGCCAAGGATGGCGCCGACTCCGACATTGACGCCGTCGCCCACCAGAATTTCGGTCAGCACACCTGCAGACGGTGCCGGCACCTCGACCGTCACCTTGTCGGTTTCGAGTTCCAGAATCGGCTCGTCGGCGGCGACGCTCTCGCCGACCTGCTTGAACCATTGGGATACCGTGGCTTCGGTGATCGACTCACCAAGCGTGGGAACCATGATCTCGACTGTCATGTTGCGACCTTTCGATCAGCGCAGTTATTCGCGGTAGCTATTTGGATTTCCGACGTCGTGTCGTTTTTCGCGCCTTGGGTTTCGGCGGCAATGTCAGCGCGCCATCTACCAGTTTCGCCTGTTCCTGTAGATGGCGTTGCATCAATCCCGTCGCCGGCGCCGCCGCATCGGGCCGTCCGACATAACGCGGCCGATCCGGATTCATGCCGAGTTTGACCATCAAGGCTTCGAGCCGTCGGTCGACGAAAGTCCACGCCCCCATATTTTCCGGTTCTTCCTGGCACCAAAGGACTTCTGCCTGAGGGAATCGGCCGAGTTCTTCGGTGAGCGCCTTGGCGGGGAACGGATAAATCTGCTCGAGACGCATCAGATAGATATCGTCGATGCCGCGCTTCTCGCGTTCCTCCAGGAGATCGAAATAGACCTTGCCGGTACAGAGCACGACACGCCGGATTTCCTTGTCCGCGCGTAACCCGCCTTCCAGCTGAGCGTCATCCCAGAGCACGCGGTGGAACGTGGTGCCCGGGCCGAACTCGTCCAGCTTCGAAACGCAACGCTTGTGCCGCAGCAGCGACTTCGGCGTCATCAGGATCAACGGTTTTCGGAAATTTCGGTGCACCTGACGGCGCAGCGCGTGGAAATAGTTCGCGGGCTCCGTCAGGTTACAGACCTGCATGTTGTCGTCGCCGCAAAGCTGAAGGTAGCGCTCCAGCCGGGCAGAGGAATGTTCCGGTCCCTGGCCTTCGTAGCCATGCGGCAGCAGCATGACCAGACCGTTCATCCGCAGCCATTTGTGCTCACCGGACGAAATGAACTGATCGATGATTACCTGCGCGCCGTTGGCGAAATCGCCGAACTGCGCTTCCCACATCACCAGCGCATGCGGTTCGGCGGAGCTGTAACCGTATTCAAACCCAAGAACGCCGAATTCCGATAACGGGCTGTCGATGACTTCAAATGGCGCCTGACCGAACCGGATATTGTTCAACGGAATATAGTCTTGCTCCGTCTCCTGATCGATCAGCGCCGCGTGACGTTGGCTAAACGTCCCCCGCCGGCAATCCTCGCCTGACAAACGGACCTGTGTCGATTCGACCAATAGAGTCCCAATCGCCAACGCCTCACCGGTTGCCCAATCGATACCTTCGCCGCTTTCAAACATTTTCCGCTTGGTTGCGAGCTGGCGGATGATCTTGCTGTTGGCGACAAAATTTTGCGGCAGTTCGGTTAGGGCCGTTCCAACCTCGCGCAGAACATCCATGGCAACCGCGGTGTCGCCACGGCGCGCATCGCCGGACGCCCTGGAGAGACCTTCCCATTTCCCTTCCAGCCAGTTCGCCTTGTTCGGCTTGTAGGCAGACGAGCTCTCCAACTCCTGATCCAGATGTTCCTCGAAGCGGGCAACCAGGGCATCCGCTTCGCCGGGCTCGATCACACCTTCCGACTCAAGCTGCTGCGCATAAATCTGCCTTGTCGTGGGATGTTCGGCGATTTTCTTGTACATCTTCGGCTGCGTGAAGAGCGGCTCATCACCTTCGTTATGACCGTGGCGGCGATAGCACCACAGATCGATGACGACATCCTTCTTGAACTTCTGCCGATACTCTGTTGCCATGCGCGCGACGTGAACACACGCTTCGGGGTCGTCTCCGTTCACATGGAGAATCGGCGCCGAGACCATCTTGGCCACATCCGAGCAATAGGGCGACGAGCGCGAATGCGACGGGCTGGTCGTGAAGCCGATCTGATTGTTGACAATGAAATGGATCGTGCCGCCTGTCTGATAACCGAGCAACTGCGAAAGATCGAAGGTTTCCGGCACGATTCCCTGGCCCGGAAAAGCGGCATCACCATGCAGCAGCAAGCCCACGACTTGTTCGCGGTCGGCATCGCCGCGCTGTAGTTGCTTTGCGCGAACCTTGCCCAGCACCACAGTATTAACGGCTTCGAGGTGACTCGGATTTGGCACCAGGGAAAGGTGCACCGTACGATTGTCGAACACCCGATCGGCAGATGTGCCGAGATGGTATTTCACGTCGCCGGAGCCGTAACCCACATCCGGTTGCGACGCATTGCCCGCAAACTCCGAGAAGATTGCCCGGTAGGGCTTGTCCATCACGTTGGCGAGAATGTTCAACCGACCGCGATGCGGCATACCGATAATCAATTCTTCGAAACCGAGCTGTGCGCCGCGCTTGAGAATCTGCTCAATCGCGGGGACAACAGATTCGCCACCATCGAGACCAAAGCGCTTCGTACCCTTGTGCTTGCGGTCGAGATACTTTTCGAAGGTTTCCGATTCGGTCAAACGCTCCAGAATGGTGCGCTTTCCGATATCCGTGAAATCCGTGTGGTTCCGCTTGCTCTCCATGCGTTCCTGAATCCAGGCCTTTTCCTCCGGCACCTGAATGTGCATGAACTCGACGCCGACATTGCCGCAATAAGTTTCGTCGCAGACCTTCACGATCTGCTTAATCGACGCAGTTTCCAGACCAAGCACGTAATTGATGAAGATCGGCCGATCCAAATCGCGTTCGGTGAACCCGTAACTCGTCGGATCAAGGTCCACATGCGAGATTTTTTCGACCAGACCGAGCGGGTCGAGATTGGCGTGAAGATGGCCGCGAACGCGGTAGTTGCGGATCAGCATCAACGCGCGCAGCGAATCCGTCGTCGCCTGCCGGATTTGATCCGGTGCCGCTGTCGGCGTCGGCGCGTAATGGCCTTGCTGTGGCACCTGCGTGACACCGGCGGTGGCGTCATCCACAGTCACCCCGCCATTGCCGCCAACGACCGAGGTTCCGCGGGGCGCCCAGCTTGCGCCGTCACGGTCGCGCAGGACATCCTGCACATCGTCGTCCATATCGCCGAAAAATTCCGCCCAGTCGGAATCGACGGAACCGGGGTCATTCAGAAATTGAGCGTAAAGCTCGGCGATATACGCCTCATTGGCGCCAAACAGGAAAGACGAGTCTTCCATATACGATGCCATAATATCCTCCCAGCAGGAGATCTCGCCTCCCGCAAATGCGGACTAAGTCGTCCGGATCAACCGCCCATCGCCTTCACCATCGCCGTTCCGATGGAAGCCGGGCTGTCTGCGACCAATATTCCGGCGCTCTTCATCGCGTCGATCTTCGATTCGGCAGTACCCTGCCCACCGGAGATTATCGCGCCGGCATGGCCCATGCGCTTACCCGGCGGCGCGGTCACACCGGCGATAAAGCCTACCATCGGTTTCTTAACGTTTGATTGACTATAAAAATCGACGCCCTGCTCCTCGGCAGTACCGCCTATCTCGCCGATCATGACGATCCCTTCGGTCTCGGGGTCGGCCAGGAACATTTCGAGGCAATCAATGAAGTTGGTTCCATTGACCGGGTCGCCGCCGATCCCGATGCAAGTCGTCTGGCCGAGATTTGTCGCCGTCGTCTGTGCGACCGCTTCGTAGGTCAGCGTCCCCGACCGGGACACGATGCCGATCTTGCCGCGCTTGTGAATATGACCGGGCATGATGCCGATCTTGCATTCCTCCGGTGTGATGACGCCCGGACAGTTCGGCCCGATCAGACGCGATGAGGATCCCTCAAGCTTGCGCTTCACCGAGACCATGTCGAGCACCGGAATGCCTTCGGTAATGCAGATAACAAGGGGAATCTCGGCGTCAATCGCTTCCAGAATGGCGTCGCCCGCGAAGGGCGGCGGGACATAGATCACCGATGCGTCGACCTGTGTTGCCGCGGCCGCGTCCGCAACCGTGTCGTAAACCGGAAGATCGAGATGGGTCGAGCCGCCTTTGCCGGGCGTAACGCCGCCGACCATGTTGGTGCCGTAGGCAATCGCCTGCTCAGAATGGAACGTGCCCTGCTGACCGGTAAAGCCCTGGCAGATGACGCGCGTGTTCTTGTCGACGAGAACAGCCATCTATTTCGCTCCCTTTACCGCAGCCACCACTTTTTGCGCCGCATCGCCAAGGTCGTCCCCCGAAATGATGTCGAGTCCCGAAGCCGCGATAATCTCCTTGCCAAGCTCGACGTTCGTTCCCTCGAGACGCACGACCAGGGGTACGCTTAGTGAGACCTCCTTGGCCGCCGCAACGACGCCCTCGGCAATCACATCACAGCGCATGATGCCGCCGAAAATATTGACGAGAATGCCTTCAACATTAGGATCGGAAAGAATGATCTTGAACGCCGTCGTGACGCGTTCCTTGGTCGCCCCACCGCCGACATCGAGGAAGTTTGCCGGTTCGGCCCCATAGAGCTTGATGATATCCATGGTCGCCATGGCAAGACCTGCGCCATTGACCATGCAGCCGATACTGCCGTCGAGCTTGATGTAGTTCAACTCGTGCTTGGACGCTTCCAGTTCCGCTGGATCTTCTTCGGTTTCGTCGCGCAAATCTTCGATATCGCCGTGCCGGAACAAGGCATTGTCGTCGAAGTTCATTTTCGCATCGAGCGCAATCACCGTACCATCGCCGGTCACCACCAGCGGGTTGACTTCCACCATGCTGGCATCAAGCTCGGTAAAGGCCTTGTAAATGGCCATGATCAGCTTGACGCAGGAGCCGATCTGCTTGCCTTCCAGGCCCAAGCCAAACGCGATGTTGCGAGCGTGGAAGCCGGAGATGCCGGTTGCCGGGTCGATCGTCACGCGGACGATCTTCTCCGGCGTCTTTTCCGCAACCTCTTCGATATCCATGCCGCCTTCGCTGGACGCCATGATGATGATGCGGCTGGTTTCCCGGTCGAGCAGCATGCTGAGATAAAGCTCGCGCGCGATATCGCAGCCTTCCTCGATATAGATCCTCTTCACCTCTTTGCCCGCCGGCCCCGTCTGCTTGGTGACGAGGACATGGCTCAACATCTCATTCGCGTTGGCTTTTACTTCTTCCACCGATTTAACGACACGAACGCCGCCCTTGCCATCGGGGTCATTTTTGAAATGACCCGCACCCCGCCCGCCCGCATGGATCTGGCTCTTGACGACCCATATCGGTCCGCCGAGTTCCTGAGCGGCGCTGGCAGCTTCGGTAACGCTGTGCGCCGCACGGCCGCGCGGCACCGCGACCCCGAAATTACGCAAGAGATTCTTGGCCTGATATTCGTGGATATTCATGACGTTCTGCTCGCTCCTGACGGTTGGACCAGACGGCTCGAACTATTTCTTCTTCGCAGGCGCCTTCTTTTTCGCTGGCGCTTTCTTTTTTGCGGGCGCCCGCTTCTTCGCCGGTGCCTTCTTCTTCGAATCGCTTGCCATCTTCGCGACGACCCGGTTTAACGCACGAACGTTATCGACAGATTTCTTGAACATCGCGGCTTCGCTTTTGTTCAACGAAATCTCGACAATGCGCTCTACACCGCGCCCACCAAGAATGACCGGAACGCCAACATAAAGCCCCTTCAACCCATAAGCGCCTTTGACATAGGCCGCACAAGGCAACAGGCGCTTCTTGTCCTTCAAATAGGCTTCCGCCATCTGGATCGCGGAGGAAGCCGGCGCATAGAATGCCGAACCAGTCTTTAACAAACCGACAATTTCTGCACCGCCATCGCGGGTACGCTGCACGATTTGGCTAATTTTCTCACGTGTCGTCCAACCCATCTTGATCAGATCCGGCACGGGAATACCAGCTACAGTGGAATAGCGAACCAGCGGCACCATCGTGTCGCCATGGCCACCCAGAACAAACGCCGTCACGTCTTCGACGGAAACATTAAACTCTTCCGCCAGGAAACAACGAAACCGGGCACTGTCGAGCACGCCAGCCATGCCGACAACCATGTTATGCGGCAAGCCACATGCATCGCGCAGCACTTGAACCATAACGTCGAGCGGGTTGGTGATGCAGATCACGAACGCCTTCGGGCAGTTCTTCTTGATGCCTTCGCCAACGCTTTTCATGACGCCCGTATTGATGCCGATCAGATCGTCACGGCTCATGCCCGGCTTGCGCGCGATACCGGCGGTCACGATCACTACATCGGCGCCACGAAGAGCCGTATACCGGTTCGAACCCGTCGAATTTCCATCGAAGCCTTCGATCGGCGCGGCTTGCGCAATATCGAGCGCCTTGCCCTGCGGTATGCCGTCGACGATATCGAATAGAACGACATCGCCCAAATCCTTCAGCCCCGCGAGAAGCGCAAGCGTACCACCGATATTACCTGCGCCGATGAGCGCGATTTTGTTTCGTGCCATTAGACTCTCCGTAATCTGAACCGTTGCGACGGCATTATGATGATTGTTTAGACGCCACCCATACCCCTATCGAGGAGCGATACTTGCGCGCGAAACCCGACTGCCGCGTACAGTAGCGACCCGGCGCTGTGGTACGACGAATCGAGTCCGGGGGCAAGGCCAACGGCCTAACAATTGCGGGAACGCCAGACTTTTCTCCGTTCACCGGTTTTCGGCGCAGATGTTTGCTTCCGACGGTCGTTTAACAAGCGCGCCATTTCAACCGGTTTGAACCCATAGGTTTCATTCAAGACAACCCTGTGGGCTTCACCCGTATCCGGTGCGATATGCTGGAATTCCACGTAGTGTCCCAAGAAGCCGCGCCGAACCAGGAACTCGGTAACTTCCGGCCACGCGTAGCGTTTAACGGTGTACATCTCCGCCACGCTGAAACCCTTGCTATCGAGCCACAGGGCGTAGGCCCCCGGCGCCAGATGGAAAATGAAAAACACAGCACCGGCAACCATGAAAGAGCCTGCGACCCAGGCATTGTCCGTCCCGTTGAACCACAAATGAAAACAAACCACTCCCATGACCGCACACGCGGTCGCCAGCCCGATGCAGCGAAAGCGCGATGGCCGCAGTTCCTGCGTGATCTCCGGGCGATCCGTCACGATGCGGTTTCGGTGCCGTGCGGCGCGTCCAGATATTCTTTGGACTGCATTTCCATGAGCCGACTCACCGTACGTTCGAACTCGAAGGCATGCCGGCCCTCGGTATAAAGTTCCGGCGGCGGCACGTCCGCGCCCATGATGAGATTGGCTTTGTGCTCGTAAAGTTCGTCGATCAAAAGCATGAAGCGTTTTGCCTCGTTGCGCCGCGCCTCCGGCAGATGGGGCACGCCGTCGAGCACGATCGTATGGTAGCGTTCCGCCACCGCGATATAATCGCCGGCGCCGAGAGCCTGCTCGCATAATTCCTCAAAGGTGAACCAAGCAACACCACGCGCGGTGCGGGATACCGACAAGGTGCGGCCTTTCACCTCCAACTCATCCGGTTCGGTGACGGCGCCTTCCGTTAATTCTGCGAAGTCCTGCTCGAGTGACTTCGTCGTCTCTGAACCAAGCGGTGACAGATAAACTTCCATCGCCATCAAACGCTCATGGCGATAATCGGTCGGTGATGCGAGATGAAGCACGTCGAGTTTTTGCTTTATCAACTCGATGAACGGCAGAAAAAGTTCCCGGTTCAGCCCATCCTTGTACAGCATGTCCGGCCCAAAATTCGACGTCGCGACGACGACCACGCCGCGCGCAAAGAGCGCTTCAAAAAGGCGACCAAGCATCATGGCGTCGGCGATATCGACGACATGAAACTCATCGAAGCACAGTAGCCAGGCCCCCGAGGCGATATCATCCGCAATCGGCGCGATTGGATCGTCTTCCCGGTCACTTTTTTCCTGCTTTCGCCATTGGTGCAGCTTTTCCTGCACTTCGATCATGAACTCGTGAAAATGAACACGGCGTTTCTGTTCGACGACCGATTTCTCGAAGAACAAACCCATCAGCATGGATTTGCCGCGCCCGACACCGCCGAAAATGTACAACCCCATCGGCGGGTCGGCCATGCGTCGCGCCAATCCAAGCCGCGCCTTCCAGCCACTCAATCCGGCCGTCGGATCGTATCCTTTGAGGCCATTGTGAAGGCTTTGAAACTTTTCCGCCGCCAGCTCCTGCATGGTGTCGGCTTTCAGCTCACCGTTGCGGCGCATTTCCCGGTAGGCGAAAAGCGGTCCGTCGGGCATTTCTAGAACCCACCGCTGACCGGAACGATCGCACCGATCGTGAAACTTGCCTCATCGGATAGCAGCCATCGGATTGCCGCGGCCATCTCTTCCGGCTCCCCGGCCCGGCCCAACGGAATGAGCGGCGATATCCGGTCAATTCGCCCAGGCTCCCCCGACTCGGCATGAAGTTCTGTCGCCGTCAATCCGGGCGCGACCGCGTTCACACGAATACCTTCACCGGCAACCTCGGCCGCCAATCCGACCGTCATCGTATTCATCGCCCCTTTCGTTGCCGCGTAGTGCACCCATTCGCCCGCCGAACCCCGTGTGGCGGCCGTCGAGGATACGTTCACGATCGCGCCGCCGGTCCCACCGTGCTTCGTCGACATGCGGCGGACCGCTTCGCGGCAGCACAGCATGGGGCCAATGAAGTTGACCGCAGCTACCTGCTGCAGAGTTTCCGCCGTTACAGCCTCCACGCGGGCGAACCCGCCGGTTATACCGGCATTGTTGACCAACGCCGTCAACGTGCCGAGTTCCCGGTCGACGGTCTCAAAGAGGCGCAAAATGTCAGCTTCGTCCGCATTGTCAGCGGCAACCGCGAGACCTCGTTGCCCCGCCGCGCGAATTTCGTCGACAACCGTGGTGGCAGCGGCTTCGTTGGACAAATAGGAAATCGCAACGTCGTAGCCGGCTTCCGCCAGCATGCGCGCCGTCGTCGCCCCGATGCCTCGGCTGCCGGCGGTAACAAGCGCAATCGGTGCCGTCATTCCGCCGCATCCGCGTTGCGGCGGTTACTGGTTTCCATTTCCCGGCGAAACACGACGGTTACGTCGCTTTCGTCATACTCGACATCGCGCCAGCGCAGCGGCTGACCTTCTGCAACCGGCGTCTTAAGTTTCATGCCGTGGGCCAACCCGATCGGCAAGCCGCCCAACGCAAGCGAGTCTTCGACGGTCATCAGTTTACCCCATACCGTATAGCCCCCTTCACCATCGAGCATTTCGCCCGCGGCGAGATCGCGTTTTGCCGTCGCGACAACATCGCCTCGCCAGCCGGTCGCGGCACCGGTCGCTTCCCCGCGCAGCGCCGCACTCGCAACCGAAATACCGAGCTCCAGACCAATCAGATGAAACGGTTTGTACATCGCGCTATAGCGGCCGGTATCATCCGTCATCAACCCGTATTCGGCAAAGCAGCGCTCGACATAATCGCTCGGCGCTTCGAACGTGACATAAACACCCCAGCGCAAATCGCCGGTCACGTGGCGGCCATCCCGTTCCTCGCTGGAAATCACTTCGACCGTGCCTTTTTCCGCCAAGACACCGCCATCCGAACGGGGCCGAAGGATGTGAGCCAAATCCTGCACACCACAGGCCGGGAATGCGAGCCCATCGCGCGGCGGCACCAGCCCTGTCGCATTCGCCACCGCCGCCATTTCAATGCTGGATTTCGTGCCATCCAAGAAAGAGTTGAACATCTGCGGATTCATGCCGCCCTCGGCCGCCTGTTCCGCCGTCAGGCCGTAATAGCCCCAGACAGTGTCGGGCGTGGATGCGTGGAATGCCGGTTGGTACTTTGTGCCCTTGCCGGCACATACGACATCGAAGCCGCAGCTTCGCGCCCAATCAACCATTTCGCAGATCAGAGCGGGCTGGTCGCCATACGCCATGGAGTAGACAATCCCCGCCGCCGCGGCCCGCTCCGCCAGCAGCGGTCCTGCCAGCACATCGGCCTCGACATTGACCATGATAATATGGGTACCGTGCTCGCAGGCAAGCAACGCGTGGCGAACGCCGGCCGATGGGCTACCCGTGGAATCCACGACAACATCGACAGCCGCAATCAAGGCTTCCGCATCGTCCGTAATGAAGGTCGTTCCGTCGCGCCTCGCGGCATCGAACGAGCCCGCCGCATATTGGGTCTCCGGCCAGCCGACCCGCGCCAACGCCGCCCGCGCGCGGTCCGGCGCCAGGTCTGCAATGCCGAGCACGTGAATCCCCGCGGTGCGCGGGGCCTGCGAAAGATACATTGATCCGAATTTTCCAGCGCCAATCACGCCGACCCGGACAGAGTTATCCTCAGCGGCGCGACGTGTCAGCATTTTGTGCAAATTCATCGATCGCTTCCCTTCCGCTTCGCGTTCGCGCCGGCAAATTCCCAAATTCGCGTCCGGCTGGCAAGCGCTGTTCGGCTTGCCCTACCCTTATCACACCGATATTTTGATCCGCGCACAGTACGCAGGGGGGCTTATGGCTATCGAGTTGTCATCGACTCAGATTCTCGACCTGTGGCGCGATGCCCTGGTCGAAAGCCTAAAACGGGACGCCCCCGACCTGTCGTCACGCCAGTTAGCCGTGCTCTTATCCGTCTACCTTACTCCACAACCGCATACGGTCCGCGGCCTTGCCACGACCTTGAATGTTTCCAAGCCGGCAATCACACGTGCCTTGGATCGTTTGAGCGGTTTCGATTTGGTTCGCCGTAAAACGGACGACACGGACCGGCGTTCCGTTCATGTGCAGCGTACCGTCAAGGGATCGGTGTATCTGTCCGAGTTCGGTGAGCTCATCCAGAAATCCCTTTCGAAGACGCTTACGAGCTCCTAACCGTCATTCTCATCGGGATACCAGCAAAAATCGATCATGAGGCATCCGGACTCACTGCTTACCGGACCATGCATGACACCCGGCTCGCGCGCCGCATAAGCGCCGGCCTTAACGAGCTTCTCGCCATCGATTCCATCCTGAACGAGCATTTCGCCCTCGAGTATATAAATTTCTTCCCAGTAATCATGCGCATGCGCTTCGGGCGTTTCAGAGCCCGGCGCCATGCGAAGCAACCGCGTGCGGTGGCCGCGCTTGGCCGTCGTATCGAGATCGTTCGAGAGCACTTTCACGGAGATGCCCATATTGCCGTCGCCCCGCTCGACAAACCCCGACTCGCGGTCGATGGCATGAAAGAACATATTTTCGCGGCGCTTATTCATTCAGACACGTCCCTCTACTCGTCAGTATCCCAGCGCACGGTCGACCGTATTGTGCGGCGCCTCACCGGCTTCGATACGGCGAATGTTCGCAGCAACCTGTTCGGCGGCGGATCGTTGCTGGGTCACGCTCGCGATATGCGGCGTTACCGTGACCTTCGGATGTGTCCAGAACGGACTATCTGCGGGCAAGGGTTCGGTTCGGAATACGTCTAGGACCGCGCCGGCAAGCTGCCCCGTATCCAACGCTTCGAGAATATCCGGCTCAACCTGATGCCCGCCGCGGCCGGCGTTGATCAACGATGCGCCCCGCGGAAGCTTTGCAAACAGGGTCCGGTTCAGGATGCCCTTCGTCGCTTCCGTCAACGGCAGTAAACAGACCAGGATTTGAGTGCGCGTGAGAAAAGGGTCCAACCCATCGGCGCCATGAAACGATTCGACACTGTCCGTCTGCTTCGGCGTGCGCGACCAGCAGGCAAGATCGAAGTCCAGCGCGCGCAATACCCGCGCCGAATCCTGCGCCAGCACACCGAAACCGAGCAACCCAACGCGCCGGCTTGGTGCCGTCGGTACGATCAACTCGTTCCACACCCGGTCGCGCTGCTGCGCCTCCAGCGTCGGCACCTCCCGGTGAAAGCGCAGAACATGCATGGTGACATATTCCGTCATGCCCTGGGTCAGTTCCGGCTCGACCATGCGGACGATCGGCACGCCTTCGGGCAGGTCCGGGTCCTTAAGCAAGTGATCGACGCCGGCGCCAATCGAGAAGATGCACTTCAAATTCGAAAATGTTCGTAACGCGCCTGGTGGCGGATTCCAGACGAAGGCGTATTCGACTTCACCGAGGTCGCCTGGCGCATCCCAATCCCGGCACGTCCGTTCCGGCAACATCTCCTGCAGCACATCGCGCCAGGGGCGATCGTGCTCTAGGTCCGGTTTTATAATCAATGTCATCGGGTCACACGCTCACGACACCACTGGCGACAGCCTGTTCATCGAATTCGAGATCGAACGCGGCAGCCATCAGCGCCTTTGTATAAGGTTCCGTGGGATTATCGAAGATCGTCTCCGTAGCGCCCTGCTCGACCACCTTACCGTCCTTCATAACGATGACATAGTCGGACAACGCACGCACGACTTTCAAATCGTGACTGATGAACATATAGGCGAGGCCATGCTTGCGCTGCAGCGCATTCAGCAAGTCGACGATCTGCGCCTGCACCGACATATCGAGGGCGGACGTCGGCTCATCGAGGACGATGAAGCGCGGCTTCAGAACGATTGCACGGGCGATGGCGATGCGCTGGCGCTGACCGCCGGAGAATTCATGCGGATAACGGAAACGGCTTTCTGGTTCCAGGTCGACTTCCTGCAATGCTTCGATGACCCGCGCATCCCGTTCCGCGGCGGCGCCTTCGGAGTCATGAATTCGGAGGCCTTCGGCGATGATTTCACCAATCGACATGCGCGGCGACAGCGACCCATACGGATCTTGAAAGACGACCTGCATCTGCCGCCGCAGCGGCCGAAGCTCGGCGATCGAAAGGCCCTGGATATCCTGTCCCTCGAACCGGATATCGCCGGTCGAGCGCTCCATCCGCAGCAACGCCATGCCAAGCGTTGTTTTGCCGGAACCAGACTCGCCGACGACACCCACCGTCTGCCCGGCGCGCACGGTAACGGTGATGCCGTCCACCGCGCGCACATGGTCGACCGTGCGGCGCAGCAGGCCCTTTTTGATCGGAAACCAGACCTTGACGTCGTCGCCTTCGATAACGACCGGTGCATCCGAGTCCGGCGTCGATTTGACACCCTTCGGCTCCGCAGCGAGCAGGCGCTGCGTATATTCATGCTTGGGAGCTGCGAAAAGCTGTTCGGTTTTCTCGGCCTCGACGATTTCGCCGTTACACATGACAGCGACCCGGTCGGCGACCTTTCGCACGATGCCGAGATCATGGGTGATAAACAGCATCGCCATACCGAATTCGGCCTGCAGGTCCTTCAAAAGTTTCAGGATCTGTGCCTGGATCGTCACGTCCAGCGCCGTGGTCGGTTCGTCGGCGATCAACAGATCCGGCTCGTTGGCCAGCGCCATTGCGATCATCACCCGCTGCCGCTGACCGCCCGACAGCTCATGGGGATAAGCGGTCAGACGCTGTTCCGCGTTGGCTACGCCGACCAGCTTCAGCAATTCAAGCACGCGCGCCCGAGCGGCCGTGTCCGACATGCCCTTGTGCAGCACCAGCGTCTCGGAAATCTGCTTCTGAATAGTGTGCAGCGGATTGAGCGAGGACATCGGTTCCTGAAAGATCATCGACACCCGGTTGCCGCGGATACCCCGCAATACGGTTTCATCCGCACCGACGACTTCGGTTCCCTTGAAGCGGATGGAACCGCTAGGATGCCGCGCGACCGGATAAGGCAACAACTGGAGAATGGAGAGTGCCGTCACCGACTTACCGGACCCGGACTCGCCGACCAGCGCCAGTGTCTCCCCCGCTTCGATGTCGAAGGAGATATGGCGCACCGCGTCGACGGCACCGTCCGGGACATCGAACGTAACCGAGAGATCATTTACCGTTAGGAGCTTTTCCTCGGGCATGGCCAATCCTATCGCATCGACTTGCGGGGATCGAATGCGTCGCGCACCGCCTCGCCCACGAAAACCAGCAAGGTGAGCATGACGCTGATGATGATAAAGCCCGCGATGCCAAGCCAGGGCGCCTGCAGATTGTCCTTCCCCTGTTTCAGCAGTTCGCCAAGCGACGGCGACCCTGGCGGCAACCCAAAACCGAGAAAGTCGAGCGACGTCAGCGTGATCAGCGCGCCCGACGTGATAAAGGGCAGGAAGGTCAATGTCGCGACCATAGCGTTGGGCAGCACATGGCGAAACATGATCTTGCGGTCCGAGACGCCGAGCGCCTTCGCCGCCTTCACATATTCGAAGTTTCGCGCCCGTAGCACTTCCGCTCGCACGAGACCGACCAGCGCGGTCCAACTGAACAGCAGCATCAACCCGAGCAGCCACCAGAAGTTCGGCGTCACGATGCTCGCCAGGATGATGAGGATGAAAAGAACCGGCATACCGCTCCAGATTTCGATAACGCGCTGGCCAAGCAGGTCGAGCAGGCCGCCGAAATAGCCTTGCAGCGCCCCCGCGCTGATGCCGATGACGGAACTAAGGACAGTCAGGATCAAGCCAAACGCCACCGAAATACGGAAGCCATAGATCATCCGGGCAACGACATCGCGCGCCTGATCGTCCGTGCCCAACCAGTTGCGAGTCGTTGGCGGCGACGGCGCCGGCGCATCGAGGTCGGTGATATTCGTGTCGTAGCGGAACCGGATCGGCGGCCACAGGATCCAGCCCTTTTGCTCAATCAGTTCGACGACAAAAGGATCGGTGTATTCCGCCTCGGTCGGAAACTCGCCACCGAATTCGGTCTCGGCATAAGCGAACAACACCGGGGCATAAAGACCACCGTCATAACCAATCAATATCGGCCGGTCGTTGGCGATGAGTTCCGCGAAAAGCGTAAGCAAAAACATCGCCAGGAAAATCCAAAGCGACCAGAAACCCCGACGGTTCGCCTTGAAGTTTTCGATCCGCCGCCGCGTCAGCGGCCGTATCGGTATACCGATAAACCGATCTTGCTTTATCAACCCGGCCGTCACGAGCGCCGGCTTTCGAAATCGATGCGCGGGTCGATCAGCATATACATCACGTCGCTGACGATCCCCATCAGCAACCCCAGCAAGGTAAAGAAGTACAACGTCGCGAACATCACCGGATAATCGCGGTTGATCACCGCCTCGAAGCCCAGGAGCCCGAGCCCGTCGAGCGAAAAGATAATCTCGATCAGCAAAGTACTGGTGAACAGAATGCCAATGAAGGCAGACGGGAACCCAGCGATCACGATCAGCATCGCATTACGGAAGACATGGCCGTACAGAACCTGATTTTCGGTCAGCCCTTTCGCCCGCGCCGTCACCACGAATTGCTTGTTGATCTCTTCGAGGAACGAATTCTTGGTGAGCAAGGTCAGCGTCGCAAACGACCCGATCAGCATTGCCGATAATGGCAACGCAAGATGCCAGAAATAATCCGCGATCCGCGATGGCCAGGACATCGCTTCCCAATTGTCGGAGGTCAGCCCCCGCAATGGGAACCAGTCGAAATACTGACCGCCCGCAAACAGAACGATCAGAAGGATTGCGAACAGGAACGAAGGCACCGCATTGCCCACGATAACGACCATGCTGGTCCAGACATCGAACCGCGACCCGTCGCGCACCGCTTTCGCGATCCCCAGCGGAATCGAAATGAGATAGACCAGCAACGTCGTCCAAATGCCGAGCGAAATCGACACCGGCATCTTTTCGAGCACAAGATTGACCACAGTCTCGTCACGGAAATAGCTTCTGCCGAAATCGAATGTCAGATAATTGCCGATCATCAGGCCGAACCGTTCCAGCGGCGGCTTGTCGAAGCCAAACTGCTTTTCGATTTCAGCAATGAATTTCGGATCGAGGCCTTGCGCGCCGCGGTAGTTGCTCTCGCCGCCCTGTTGGCTCGCCCCGCCGGCCCGCTGCTGACCGCCCCCGGCCTCCGAGCCCGCCTGTCCGCCAACTCGCGCGGTCGCGCTGACCGCGGTGCCTTCAATTTCCGCCAGCAATTGCTCCACCGGCCCGCCCGGCGCGAACTGAACGATCGCAAAGTTGATCGCCATAATCGCGAACAGGGTCGGTACGATCAGCAGCAGACGCCGGATGATGTAGGGAAGCATCGGATCTTCGCGCTAGTTGCTTTTCTTCCGCCGGTATTGCGAAAGTTTTTTGTCTTTCTCCGGATCTATCCACCAAGCGGAAAACTGCGTTCCCTGATCCGGCGTGACAGCTGGCTGGCTGAACCGGTTCCAGTATACAAGCCGGTCGTAGGGAGTATGCCAATGTGGGATAATCAAATGCTGCCACTGCAGCACAGCGTCGAGCGCCTGAATCCGGTTGACGAGGCTCTTACGGTCCGGCGCGGCGATCACGAGATCGATCAATTCATCCAAAACGGGGTTCTTGACGCCAGAAGAATTACGGCCTCCGGCCCGGTCGGCTGACTCCGACCCCCAGTAATCACGCTGCTCATTCCCGGGTGAATCAGATTGTCCCCAGCCTCCAACAATCATGTCAAAATCAAAATCGTCGGTCCGCTTCTTATACTGTGCGGAGTCTACAGTCCGAACACTGGCGTCAATGCCAAGTCGTTTTAAATTCTGGATAAATGGTAGCGCAACCCGTTCGAACATCGGCAAAACCAGAAGAATTTCGAACGACATGACTTGCCCGGACTTCGTGTTGGTAAGCTTCTTGCTCTTCGAATCTACCTCCCACCCTGCTTCCTTTAACAGCTTCAACGCAGCACGCAGGTTGCGGCGTAGATTTCCCGATCCGTCAGTTTTCGGCGGCTCAAACGATTTGGTGAAAACTTCGTCTGGAATGCGGCCGCGGTACTTCTCCAACAGCGCCAGCACATCGCCCTTTGGCACCTCGGTGGACGACAATTCCGAATTGTCGAAATAACTGCGGGTGCGGACATACTGGCCGTAGAACAGCGCCTTGTTCGACCACTCAAAATCAAATGCATAGGAAAGCGCTTGCCGCACTCGCGGGTCGCCAAATTTCGCGCGCCGCTGATTCATGACAAACCCTTGAGCAGGAGCGACGCGATTATGCTCAAAGGTCTTCTTCTCAATCATTCCTTCGCGCAATGCCGGCACGTCATACGCCGTTGCCCAAGCTTTGGAGCTGTTTTCGGCACGATAATCAAAGGCACCAGATTTGAACGCCTCAATAATAATCGTATCGTCCCGATAGTAGTCGTAACGAATCTGCTGAAAGTTCGAGAAACCGACTTGTGTCGGATGTTTCGCGCCCCAGTAATCCTCTACGCGTTCATAGACCACATGACGGTTCGGTTCGAAATCGACAACCCGATAGGGGCCGCTGCCGAGCGGCGGCTCCAACAGCGCAGCCTCAAAATCCCGCCCCTCCCAATAATGTTTCGGTAGGACTGGGAGTTGACCGACGATCAATGGCAGTTCTCGATTAACGCCGCCGGTAAAACTAAACTTGACTGTGCGCTCGCCTGTACGCACCGGATCCTGGACGTTCGCATAGTAATACCGAAAGAACGGTCGGCCCTTTGCTTTTAAGGTCTGAAATGTCCAAATGACATCGTCCACCGTGATCGGCTTGCCATCGTGCCAGCGCGCATCTTTGCGCAGGGTAAAAGCGACCCAGGACCGATCCTCGGGCGTTTCGACCGTTTCCGCGAGCAGCCCGTACATCGAGAACGGCTCATCCGCCGAAGACACCAATAGCGACTCGAAAATAAGGCCAATTCCAGCCGACGGGCGTCCCTTCACGACATACTGATTAAACGTATCGAACCCACCCCTTCCAGCAAGCCGCACTAGGCCACCTTTCGGCGCATCCGGGTTCACATAGTCGAAATGCTTGAAGTCGGCTGGATATTTGAGGTCGCCATGCATGGCGAGACCGTGACTGGGCTGTGCCATGGCAGGCAGGGCGAAGAGCAAAGCAACGCTTACGGCGAGGACGGTTCCGAGGATGCGGGTCACGATCGGCTCCTTAACGGTTCGCGTATCGGGAAGCGGCAGTTATTTGGGTCTTCCGTGCAATCGTTTCTAGCCGCCCTATCCAAATTACAATCGACACTCTCAATAACAATATTGTCATCTTAATACGAAACAGCGTGGCAATCCCGCTTCTGTCCTGGCGGTACAGGCGTCACTAGCCGTGCAGCAGCTGCATTGCCGCCTCATGCAGCGGGGCACTGCTTGCCGCGATTACATCCCCTTTCGCCTCAGTTGTTAGCGCCACACCATTCCAGTCGGTAATGATACCGCCGGCGCCCTCGACAATGGGAACCAGGGCCGCGAAATCCCAGAGATTGAGCTCCGATTCAACGATCAAATCGACGAATCCGGATGCAAGCAGGCCGAACGCGTAACAATCCGCCCCATAGCGCGTAAACAGAACCTCTTCGCGGACCCGCTGAAAGGCCGCGTAAGCCTCTTCCTGAGAAAAATACTCCGGCGCTGTCGTAAAAAGCCGTGCATCCGACAGCGTAACACAATCGCTGACGCGGGCCGGTGCTCCATTGAGCGTCGACCCGCGGCCCGCGGCGCCAAGCCATCTTTCGTCGCTGATCGGCTGATCGATAATGCCGAGACCGAAGCGCCCATCGATCGCAAGACCGATCAGCGTGCCAAATACAGGGATGCCGGTCGCGAACGCTTTGGTCCCGTCTATGGGATCGAGAATCCAAACCGGCCCCTCGTGCACGGGCGCGCCACCCATCTCTTCGCCGACAATCGCATGATCCGGGCAAGCGTCGCGCAAAATGTCGCGCAATGCACTCTCGATCTCACGGTCGGCCCGCGTTACAGGGCTCGCATCCGCTTTTGACTCGATTGCAACGTCTGTCCGGAAATAGCGTTGCGCAATCGGCCGCGCAGCATCAGCCAGCCTTTCGGCCAATTCAATGAAACTTTCGGGATAATATGCGGTCATTACCGCGACAGCGGGGGCGGTCGGTTCCGCCCGAGCCTAAGGCAGTTTAACCGGTGAGTCGCTCTTCGGATGAAGGAATCGGATGACATCGGCACGGTCCTGCGCCTTCTTAAACCCAGCAAAGTTCATCTTTGTGCCCTTCACGAGCATCTTCGGCTTGTAAAGAAATGTGTTCAAGTCGGCAAAGGTCCACTTCCCGCTCATGCCTTTCATGGTCCCCGAATATTTGAACCCGTCCCGGGCTCCACGAGCGCCGCCGACGACGTTCCAGAGATTGGGACCGACTTTTTTTGGGCCGCCCTTAGCGTAACTATGGCAAGCAGCACATTTCTTGAATAATTTCTCGCCCTTCGCAGGGTCAGCCGACGCGAGCAATCCTGTAATTGGTTCCGGGCCAGCCGGGCCAGAGGTTGTAACGGTTTTTGTCGTGGGGGCATTTCCGCCAATGGCATAGACCGGCTGGTCAAGCATTTGGGGGTGATACGAAAAATGCGCAATGAATCCAGCTGTCATCGCAATCAGGCCCGCGGTCAGCACCGACCCGATGACCTTATTCAGAAAAAGCGGATCTCCATTCATGCTACTACCCCCGATTTCAACACGCCGTCACCGGCGTCGCGCACCCCAAGACGCGCATTTGCGTCCAATTCAGAGCGGCTTTGATGCGGAATTTCCACGCGCCGCTGTGTGCAAGCGGTATAATCTCAGTCATCACGAAATGCAAATATCGCCCGCAAAAACCACGCGCAGCACCATATAATCCCATAGTTTCGCCAATTCGTTAATTTTTTGACACTGGTCTCTTATGTCGCTTCCTCGCAATCCGATCGTCCTGATTCCCGCGCGACTTGCCTCCACTCGGTTGCCAAACAAGCCGCTGGCAGACATTCATGGTGCCCCGATGATCGTTCACGTCTTGCGCCGCGCGCTGGAAGCGGACATCGGGCCGGTCGTCGTCGCCGCCGCGGAACGGGAAATAGCCGATGCCGTGCATGACGCAGGCGGCAAGGCGGTGTTGACGGATCCGGCGCACCCTTCCGGTTCGGATCGCATATTCGAGGCATTGGTGCATTGCGACCCTGACGGCGCGCACGACGCCGTCGTCAATGTCCAGGGCGATCTACCGACGCTTGACCCGGAAATCGTTCGCATCGCCTTCAGGATGCTCGCCGACCCGGATGTCGATATCGCTACATTGTGCGCCGAGACAACCGACGAGGCGGAATGCACAGACCCCAACGTACCCAGGGCTATCGCTTCGATAACCGAAACCGATGCGGTTAGCCGCGCGCTCTATTTCACTCGAGGCGCCGCCCCCTGGGGCGAAGGGCCGCATTATCATCACATCGGACTATACGCCTATAGACGCGCAAGCCTGGAACGGTTCGTGGCCCTACCGCGTGGTGTGCTGGAACAGCGGGAACAGCTGGAGCAGCTGCGTGCGCTCGAGGTCGGCATGCGGATCGACATTGCGCGCGTTGACACTGTTCCGCTCGGTGTCGATACTCCCGCCGAATTGACCCGGGCGCGGGAAATTTTGGCACCCTAATCGTATGAAATGGCAAGATAATGGCGTCAGATAACAATAACCTCATCGCTTACCAGGGACAGCCCGGCGCAAACTCGGATATGGCATGCAGGGAGGTCCATCCGGAAATGGAACCGCTCCCATGCCCGTCGTTCGAAGACGTCTTTGCCACGGTTCGCGACGGTAAGGCGCGGCTGGCCATGATCCCTATCGACAACTCGACCGCCGGTAGGGTCGCGGACATCCACCATCTGCTGCCCGAATCCGAACTGCACATCATCGCCGAGCATTTCCACCCGGTTCATCATCATCTACTTGGCATAAAGGGCGCCACTCTCGATGAGTTAAAGATCGTGCGCAGCCATGAACAGGCGCTCTCGCAATGCAGGGAAACCATCCGATCGCTCGACCTGACGCCGGAAGTCCATGCCGACACCGCAGGCTCGGCAAAAGATCTCGCAGCCAATCCGAACGTAAACGAAGCGGCAATTGCCTCTAGCCTTGCCGCCGAGATCTACGACCTTGATATCCTCCGCGAGAACATGGAGGACCACACCCACAACACGACGCGCTTCATCATCATGGCGAAGGAGCCGGTCGATCCTGATCCGGACAACGGTCCGATCATGACCTCATTCGTATTTCAGGTCCGCAACGTGCCGGCTGCGCTCTACAAGGCGATGGGCGGTTTCGCCACCAACAATGTCAACATGACCAAACTCGAATCCTACATGGTCAATGGCGAATTCTCCGCGACGCAATTCTACGCTGACATCGAAGGGCATCCGAGCCATACGAATGTGCGTTTGGCACTGGAAGAGCTCGGATTCTTCAGCCGTGCCGTTAAAGTTCTCGGCGTCTATCCGGCGAACCGGAGCGGGTACGAAAATTAGCAGCAGTCAAGAGGACGCGCGCGCCCGAACCGCCTATCGCGGGCTGGTCTGTTTTGCGGCGGGCATCGTTTGCTTCGTCTTGGGCGCAACGTTGGTAACCGCGCGGATCGCGCTTCCCGAATTCACGATTGCCGCCGGCAAGGTCATCTTCCTGATATGGCCGTCCCTGACCATCGCCGCGGCTATTCTGCGCTACAAGGGATGCGGACCACGAGATTGGGTTCTTTGGACCTCGATCTCCGTGCTCGTCATTCCGGCGGCACTGGTGGCAATCGTTTTTCTGTGACGCGGTCGCAACGGTCGAGGATTACGCGTTCATCCAGTCATCGATGAGGCGACGCGAAATCGAGTCCCGGCGTGGCAGGCGAAACGAATCGTTCTCCGGCGAATTTAAGAGCTCGTCGCGCGTGAACCAGCGCGCATCTTCCAACTCGTCCCGAGCAACGTTGAGTGTCGTATCCGATGTGCGTGCGGTATAGCCGAGCATGATCGACGACGGAAATGGCCAAGGCTGAGAGGAGTGATAGTGAATGTCGGTAATTTCCACGCCGACCTCCTCGAAGATCTCGCGCGCAACCGCATCCTCTAAACTCTCGCCCGGTTCGACGAATCCGGCGAGCACCGAATGCTGCCCCGGCGGCCAGTTCTTCTGACGGCCAAGAATCAACCGGTCGCCGCCATCATGGATCAGCATGATGACCGCCGGATCGAGGCGCGGAAAATGTTGCGTCGCGCAATCCGCGTTGGTGCATTTTCTCATATGCCCCGAGTCCTGGCTGATCGTCGCATTGCCACACACACCACAGAACTGATGCCGCGCATGCCATTGAATCGTGGCGCGGGCGTAGACGAGCAGGGCGCCTTCCTGGTGTGACAGCAACTGCCCAACGCCACGCATGTCCCGAAACTGGCCGTGCTCCTCGAGCGGCGGCTCGTCATAGGCGGAAAAATCGGCGGCGAAATGGGCGACCTCCTCGATCAGGCCAAGAAAGACCACCGAGCCAGCTCCCATCAGCAAGCCGCGGCTGGCGTCAACGGCGACGCCGCCTGGTGGGTCGCCGGGCCGGACAAGGTTCTGTGACCGCCAGACCGGCACGACCCGGGCGACCTGATCATCAATCTGCGCTTTGATCCATTGCTCGTCGGAACGGAGATGCGCGGCGCGATCGATGCCGCCCGACGCGTAGAAATTCGGCGTTTTCATGGCGCAGAGACTGCCACGCCGATAGAATTCGTGCAATTGGCTCCGGACTCCTCTTGCCGGGACGGGGCTGAGTCCTGATATACTCCAATTGGAAGGCTGGCGTGCGGACGGGACCCTCGCCAACCCGGTCAGGTCCGGAAGGAAGCAGCCGTAACGAGATCGTCGCGGGTCGCGGGTCCAGTCTTCCACTTTAAAGTGAATGGCCCCTAAAGCCAGTCAGCGGCGGCGAGCAATTCCTGACGACATGAACGACAGTTCAGATTCCACCGGATACCGCGTTCTCGCGCGCAAATACCGGCCCCGCGGGTTCGATGAGTTGATCGGCCAGGAAGCGCTTGTCCGTACGCTATCGAATGCAATTGCCGCTGGCCGCGTCGCCCATGCGTTTGTCCTAACGGGCGTACGCGGCGTGGGGAAAACCACCACCGCACGGATTATCGCGCGCGCGCTCAACTGTATCGGCGCCGACGGCACGGGTGGTGCGACGGTCGATCCCTGCGGAGTCTGCGAGCACTGCCTTTCGATCGCCGAGGATCGTCATGTCGACGTTATTGAAATGGACGCTGCCAGCCGCACCGGCATCGACGATATTCGCGAATTGATCGAGGGGGTGCGCTACCGCCCGGTCTCCGCGCGATACAAGGTCTACATCATCGACGAGGTTCATATGCTGTCGCGGCAGGCCTTCAACGGCTTGCTGAAGACGCTGGAAGAACCGCCAGATCATGTCATTTTCGTCTTTGCCACCACCGAGATTCGTAAAGTGCCGGTGACCGTGCTGTCGCGTTGCCAGCGGTTCGACCTGCGCCGCATCGATCGGGAACAGCTCGTCCAGCACTTCAAGATGGTTGCGGGAAAAGAAGCGGTAGAGATCGAAGACGAAGCCGTCGACATCATTGCGCGCGCCGCGGACGGCTCGGTGCGCGATGGGTTATCGCTGCTTGACCAGGCGATCGCCTTGTCGGGCGGCCAGGTTTCCGCCGGGCAGGTGCGCGACATGCTGGGTCTCGCCGACCGGGGCGCAGTCTTCGACCTTTTCGATTCGGTCATGTCGGGCAACATCGCCGCAGCGCTCGAGCGGTTCCGCACGATGTATCGGGACGGCGTGGACCCCATTGTCGTTCTACAAGATCTCATGGAACTCACTCATTGGCTCACCCGCGTGAAGGTCGCACCCGACCTTGTCAAAGAGCCAGGAGTGCCCGAAGAGGAGCGGGTGCGTGGCGCAAGGATGTCGCAAGACCTTTCGATGCCAGCCCTCACCCGGTGCTGGCAAATGCTGCTCAAAGGGCTGGGTGAGGCGCAGATTGCACCGGCCCCCCTCGCCGCCGGCGAAATGATTCTCGTTCGTCTTGCCTATGCCACAGATCTGCCGCCGCCAGCAGAATTAGTTGCGCAGGCTCGTAATGAGGCACAGCCGACGGCAGTAACGCCTAAGCCTGCACCAGAAGCGCCGCCCATGCCGCAACGGCCGACGACCAGCGCAACCGCCGCCGTTGCGCAAGAACGAGAATTGGCGCCAGAGCCCGTCATGGACCCTGACCCTACCGCGCATGCGGAACTCGTTACGGCTCCCCTTCCCATCCTGCAATCTTTCGACAGCGTGGTCGCATTGTTCGAAGAAAAACGCGAAGGCATCCTGACCACGCATCTGCGTCAGGACGTTCACCTCGTGCATTTCGCGCCAGGACGCATCGAATTCCGGCCCGGTCCACACGCCCCGCGCGACCTTGCCAATCGGATTGGACGGTCGCTGTCCGACTGGACGCAGGAACGATGGGTCGTCAGCGTCTCCGACGCGGAAGGGGATGCGACATTGGCGGAAAAGGCACAGAAAGCGGAGAGTCAGCGTTTTGCGGAAGCGGACCAACATCCGCTGGTTAACGCGGTAAAAGAGGCATTTCCCGGCGCCAAGGTAACCCGGGTTATCGATCGCAGCTCGCAGGGTTCGGATAAAAGTTAAACGTGCTAAATCCGATCGACTTCAATAAGATAGCGCTAAATCAGGCAGTTGGTGGTGTGCCAGAGGCGCGCTTCGACCTGAACCGAATTACTCTAGTGGAGTAATCCAGAATGAAGAATCTCGGCCAATTGATGAAACAGGCCCAGGAAATGCAGTCCAAGATGGCGGATATGCAGCAGCGCCTGGCCGATGTTGAAATCACCGGTAGTGCTGCGGCCGGCATGGTTACCGTCGTCCTGAATGGCAAAGGGGAAATGCGCAAAGTGAAAATCGACCCTTCGCTGATTGTTCCGGAAGAAGCAGAAGTTCTGGAAGACCTTATCGTCGCGGCGCAAAACGATGCCCGTGCCAAGGTCGACGCGCATATGCAGGAAGAGACATCCAAAATGATGGGTGGCGTGGATCTGCCGCCCGGCTTCAAGATGCCCTTCTAGCATCGCATCCATGCAGGAAATCGAACGTTTGATTCAGCTGTTGGCACGGCTTCCCGGCCTGGGCCCACGGTCGGCGCGGCGCGCAGCGCTGCATCTCATCAAAAAACCGGACACGCTGATGGAACCGCTGGCGCGTGCGTTGAACGAGGCGGTGGCGGCGGTCCGCACCTGCACGACTTGCGGCAGTATCGACACGCAGGATCCGTGCGCGATATGCGCTAATCCGGAACGTGATACGAAGCAGCTTTGCATCGTCGAAGAAGTGGCGGATTTGTGGGCGATCGAACGCACCGGGAGCTTTCCCGGCCGCTATCATGTGCTTGGCGGACGATTGTCGGCGCTGGATGGGGTCGGTCCGGAAGATTTGAATATTGCCTCGCTCGTCGCCCGTGCGGCGAATGACGGTGTAAAGGAAGTAATTCTGGCCACGAACCTGACGGTCGACGGACAGACCACCGCCCACTACATCACCGAGCGGCTCGAGCCGACCGGCGTGACGGTGACCCGGCTGGCGCATGGCGTTCCGGTCGGCGGCGAGCTGGACTATTTGGACGATGGTACGCTGACAGCCGCAATCCGCGCCCGGCGGTCCCTATAGAAACGCCGAGGTGAAACCAATCTGTTGCCGCGATTTTGCCGCATTGAAACCGTAAGTTTGCGGCGTCGAAATATCCGGGGGAGACTCTTTGTGTTTGCACGATATGTGATCGCCGCAGGGCTGTTTGTCACATCGCTGCCCACCTTGGCAGCGGAACCGGTCACGACGCCTGAAGACCGAACTTCGCTTTCCCTGACCGTGTATCAACAAAACCTGGCGTTGGTTCACGATGTCCGGCGTATCAAGTTTTCGGCGGGCCGCGAACGCCTGGCAATCGTGGGCGTTCCGTCGGCGCTGATTCCCGAGACCGTGCTGGCGGAAGGCGCAACGCCGAACCGACTTCGCGTATTAGGACAGGTATATGAGGCGGCCCTACTCACGCCGGAAGCGTTGCTCGAAGCCGCCGTCGGCGGCATGGTTCATGTCGTCACGGTTCATCCCGAGACCGGCGCGGAAACGTTCACGGAAGCGGAAGTTCTCCGCGCGCAAGGACGCGAGGCTCTCGTGCGTCTCGATGATCGCATTCGAACGCTGGATGTTCGGCGCCTTGCATTCGTTTCTGCCCCTACCGCCTTGCGCGTCCGGCCGACGCTCGTTCTCGACCTCGCCAGTACCACCGAGGGCGAGGAAACGCTGAGTTTGAGCTACCTGACCAGCGGGCTGAACTGGCGCGCCGACTATGTTGCGCAGCTCAGTAAGGACGAAACCGAAATCCGGCTCGCCGGCTGGGTGACGCTGACCAACACCACCGCCACCGCGTTCAAGGACGCCCGTTTGCGCGTCGTTGCGGGTTCGATAAATCGCACCGCCCGCCGCCCTATCGCGCAACCGCGTCTGAAAGCGAGGATGACCGCTCTGGAGGCATCGGCCGATGCGCCCGCCGAATCAGCGGTATCCGACCTGCGCGTCTTTGATTTCGAGGAAGCGATTTCGATCGGCCGCAAGGAAGTGCGTCAACTGGCGCTGCTTCCCGGGACACAAGTGCAAGTAAAAAAGGAATATCGCCTCGAAGGGAACGCCTCGCATTTCGGCAACATTCGGCGCGATGTTGGGCATGACTACCCGGCCGCTCGGTTTCATCTCGAAAACACAAAAGCGGCGGGACTTGGCCGCAGCTTACCTGGCGGCACGCTTCGTCTCTATGCACCAGCCACAGGTGGGAAGGTGCTGCGCGGCGAAGATACGATCCGACACACGCCGAAGGGCGAAACGGTCACCATAACCGCCGGACGCGCCACCGATATTACCAGCGAGCGGCGGCAGACGGAATTTCGTCGAGAAGGCCTGCCTCGAAACGTCACCGAATCGGCGCATGCAATCATGCTGAGAAACGCCAAGGATGAGGCGGTAATCGTGACCGTCGTCGAGCATATCCCGGGGAACTGGCGCATGCTGTCGGAATCGCAGGCACACACGAAACGAAAGGCGGATGAAGCTGTCTGGCGCGTTTCGGTTCCCGCCGGCGGCGAAACCGAGTTGACCTATCGTGTCCGCACGCGCTTCTAATCGAAGGGCGTGGATATTGCGTGCTGTAGCGTTCCATGCTCCAAATGCAAGCGCAACGACAAAAGCAGAATTCGCGAATGGATAAGCCAATCGTCATGCTCGGGGTTGGCGGGCATGGCAACTTTCTCTTCGATATTTGGCGCGCCTTTTGTGACAACAATGGGAATGCATTGTGAGCTATAGCGGCAGGAAGGTTCTCGTCACCGGCGCAGACGGATTTATCGGTTCGCACCTCGTCGAGTCGCTCGCCGCCTCGGGCGCGGCGGTTATCGCACTCGCGCAGTACAATTCGTTCGGCCTCAATGGCTGGCTCGACGAGACGCCGGAGGATGTCATATCGGCCATCGACATCCAACGCGGCGATATTCGCGACGCCGGATTCATGCGCAACCTGATCGCGGGACAGGACACGGTCTTTCATCTGGCGGCCCTGATTGCCATCCCGTTTTCTTATGAAGCGCCGCAGTCCTATATCGACGTCAACGTTACCGGCACGCTCAACGTGCTGGAGGCGGCGCGACTGCACAAGGTGCGGCGCGTCGTTCACACCTCGACCAGCGAGGTGTACGGCACGGCGTTGCGCAAACCGATCGACGAGGCGCATCCGCTGCAGGGGCAGTCACCCTACTCCGCCAGTAAGATTGCCGCTGACATGATGGCGGAGGCCTATGTACGATCGTTCTCGCAGCCAGTCGTGACATTGCGGCCGTTCAACACCTTCGGTCCTCGGCAGAGCGAGCGCGCCGTTCTCTCCACGATGATCCGTCAGGCGCTCGATCCGGAGTGTACCGAGATCAGGCTGGGTGACCTGACCCCGACGCGCGACTTCAATTACGTTTCCAATACGGTCGACGCTTTTCTCGCAGCCGGTGGCGAGACGGATTTGGAGTTGGGACAGCCCTACAACGCCGGCACCGGTGTCGAGGTTTCCATCGGCGACATGGTGAAACGCGTACAGGCAGCAACCGGCACCAACAAGCCGGTTGTTCAGGACAACGCGCGATTGCGTCCCGCGGAGTCCGAAGTGCGTGCATTGGTCGCAGATTCCACTCGGCTGGAAGCTGCGTGCGGCTGGGCGCCGGCAATCGATTTGGATCAAGGCGTGGCGAAAACCGTCGAATGGTGGCGCACACGGATCGAAAGTGGACGGATACGCCGATCGGCCGACTATCTGACCTGACCAGGACTCGCGCGCCGCGTCAGTGCTATGCTCCACCACAATCGACCGAGGAGACGGAGCCATGACCGCGGTAAAAAAGCCGACGTTGGAGAGCGCTCGAAAAACCCATAACGCGCCGATATTTGGCCGCCCGGAAGAGTTGGGACCGGAAATGGGCCGCTTTGCCAACGTGACGCAAATGATCTTCCATCCGACCGAAGCAAACCCGACGGCGCCGAACGCAGGTGTCCTGACTTACGAGCCTGGCGGGGGGTTCCCATTGCATATGCACGATTTTGCCCAGGTCTGGTATGTACTGGAAGGCGAGTGCCAATTCGGCGACCGCACCCTGACCCCAGGCGACATGGTCTATATGGAAGACCCGCATTTCGAATACGACATGCACACCGCGAATGGCTGCCGCATCCTGTTCGTTCAGTATCCCGGCCCGACGACCGGTGGACGGCCAATTTATGACGGACGCTTCAACAAGACCGAAAAACCGAACGTCGAAGAAGAAAATTTAGCCCAGTAATCGTTTTACCGTTCGACGTGATCGCTATCTCCAATTTAGATGGCTTGGATCAACTAGATTGATTTTCCCCCGTGTGTTCGGGGATTTAAAGTAACTCCGCCACTGCGCTGGCTGAGGACGCCCTTGCGCAGCTGCGATCAATCGCGCCGAGTGGATCCGCTTAGCCCACCAAGGTTTCTTTCCCGCCATCGTCGAAGCGACCCTCCATCGTCGACATCGATCAATGTTTCCAGCATTTGGTGATCATAGCGGCCCTTTAGATTCGCCACCGTATCGGCGAGTGCAAATTCGGTCGACCAGCGGACCGGCGCGAACAAGGCGGGATGCGCTGGCCTCCGCCGCAAACCGACAAGCCAATAGCCGCCATCGTCCGCCGGCCCGAATACCGCGTCTCGCCGACCAAGAATGCGAAAGGCTTCGTCGATGTGATGTGGCGAGATGTCGGGTACATCCGACCCGACGATGACCACGGGTCCAGGTCCGAAACCCCGCATGACTTTGTCCATTCGTTGGCCCAGATCACCACGCGGCTGTTCCATGCGCCGCACATCCATCGGCCAACGAAATGGCCCGCCAGTGACCGCAAGCAAGGTTTCCCAACGCGGATTCGATGCAAGCCTGCGTACCATCCGATCCAGCGCAATCGCCTGGAATCGCAATGCCCCGACCAATCCGATATCGGCGGCGAGCCGGCTCTTGACCTGCCCGAGGCGCGGCGCCTTCGCGAAGATAACGAGGCGCTTTTTCATCCGTAGAGCCTCACGATAAAACGGGCTGGCACGCCGAGAAAATAGAGCAGCAGACAACCGAGATTGCGGACCGGACGCCACAGATAGCCCTCCCTGTGATACCGATCCGCCGACGTCACCGCATTGCGCGAGAGCCTGACAAGCCGTCGGCGTCCTATGCGCCGCACGATATCGACATCTTCCATCAACGGAAGGGGGCGATAACCGCCGATTTCGTCATAGAAGGCGCGGGAGATCAAAAGTCCCTGATCGCCATACGGCAAGCCGAACAGGTGAACACGCAATGAGACAAGCCGCTCCAGCAGCTTCGCCCGCTTTCTTTTATCGTCGAGTTTGAAACGGAAGTACCCCGCACGGTTTCCGTTCGCCGAATCCTGCATGAATGTCCACACCGCTTCGTACCAGCGAAGGTCGAGACTGGTGTCCGCATGTAGAAACAACATCCAGCGTCCTGTCGCTGCCTCGGCGCCTGCGGCAAGCTGCTGCCCTCGTCCACGCTCGGATTGCACGACCCGCGCCCCGGATGCCTCCGCCACGGCACGAGTGTCATCGTCCGAGTCCGCATCGGCGAAAATTACCTCATGCACCAAATTTATCGCCTCAAATGCAGCTAACGGCGGAAGACTTCGGCGCAGCCCCGCACTCGCGTTCAATGTTGGGATAATGATGCTTAGCTCTGCCATTTCACCTCGTTATCGCGCACGCCAAAGCCTCGGGCAACCAGCAATTCTCTTGAATGTTCTATATTTGTTCTATAACATTTAGAGATGAACACGCTAACCACAACGCATGCCCGCAAAGGACGCGGCGCCGCGAGCAACCAAACCGGGCGTTTCGAAACGCAACGGCGCAGCCTTGTCGACGACGGCTGGTCCGGGGACGGTGAGGATCCGCCACCGTTGCGCACAACTGTTGGTATCGACAACGCCCGCAGGATTATTGCCTATAACAAATCGCCGGACGTACCCTTCGACCGATCGATCAATCCGTATCGCGGCTGCGAGCATGGCTGCATTTATTGCTTCGCAAGACCGACCCACGCCTATTACGGGCTGTCGCCAGGACTCGATTTCGAAACGCGCCTGTTCCAGAAACCGGACGCGCCGGAGCGGTTGGCGGAAGAACTGCGGCGTCCGAGCTACAAGCCCGCATTTATAGCGCTCGGCGCGAATACGGACCCCTATCAGCCCATAGAGCGGGAGCTGACGATCACCAGGCGTATTCTCAAAGTCCTGGCCGAATTCCAGCACCCATTCGCGATCGTCACCAAATCGCCGCTGGTCACGCGGGACATCGATATCATCGCGCCGATGGCCGCTGTTGGACTGGCGATGGTTTCGGTTTCCGTGACGACGCTCGACCGAGCGCTGGCGCGGCAGTTGGAGCCAAGAGCGCCGACAGCGGCAAAACGCCTTTCCGCCGTTCGAGCGCTCAGTGAAGCAGGCGTGCCGACAGGTGTCCTCGCCGCACCGATGATACCGGCGCTGAACGATATGGAATTGGAAGCAATTCTCGCAGCCGCAAAAGACGCCGGCGCCTGTTACGCGGACTATACATTGCTGAGGCTACCGCTCGAAATTCGCGACCTGTTCGTTGAGTGGTTGGAGGCCCATTATCCGGACCGGGCCCGACATGTGATGATGCTCGTCCGAGATACGCGCAACGGGGCGGATTACAACTCGAGCTGGGGACAGCGGCGGACGGGAACCGGCGTTTATGCGGACATGTTGAGCAAGCGATTCCGCCTCGCTCGGCGGAAGTTAGGGATGGATATGCGTCCCCTTGATCTCGACACGACAAAATTCAAGCCGCCGCCCGCAAAAGGCGATCAGTTGACGCTAATTTAACCATATTCATGGTAGATTGGTTGTCATGGAAAGCGGCCTCGAATTAACAGCAATTGCGGTAGTTGCCGGCGCAGCGACACTATGCGGCACCGTAATGAGCCGCCTCGGGCAGCCCGCTATCGTCGGCTATATTTTTGCCGGCATCCTTCTTGGCCCTTCAGGACTGCAGCTGATCAGCGATCGCGGTCAGGTCGCAACGCTGGCGGAACTCGGCGTGCTGATGCTGCTGTATTTCGTTGGCATGGAATTATCGCTGCGCAATTTCCGGCGCGGCTGGCGAATCGCCGTGTTCAGCACCCTGATGCAGATCACGGCCAGCGTCATCGTGCTTCTCGCCCTCACCCGTTTCTTCGATTGGCCGGCCTCTCATGCCGTTCTCTTCGGCTTCGTACTCGCGTTGAGCAGCACCGTCGTGGCGATCCGAATGCTCGAGGAAGTCGGCGAACTGCGAACCCGTGTCGGACGGATTACGGTCAGCGTTTTGGTGGCGCAGGATCTCGCGGTGGCACCGATGTTGCTCATTGTCGGCGCCCTTGCCGGAGGCGGTTTCGAGTACTCGGTCATCTTCAAGATCGTACTCTCCATTGGTCTTCTCGCCGCCGCAACCGTCTATCTCAGCCGGCGGCAGCGGGTGAACCTGCCGCTTTCGGCTTTCATGATTGGCGGGCTCGATCTAACGCCCGTCGCAGCGCTCACCTGGTGTTTCGGATTTGCAGCCATAGCCGGACTAATCGGGCTATCCCCCGCCTTTGGCGCCTTCTTTGCCGGGCTTCTGGTCGGGAGTAGTGCGCAGCGCCAGGTCGTTGGCGAAACGGCAGGCCCTATTCAAAGCATCCTCCTGATGGTTTTCTTCCTCTCGATCGGCCTATTGATCGATTTGAACTTCCTTTGGGAGAATCTCGGCCTGGTCCTCCTGCTGTGGATCTTCGTTGCGGTCTTCAAGACCGCATTGAATACCGGCGTATTGCGCTTTATGGGCGAGACATGGCAGCGCGCGTTCTTTTGCAGCCTCGTCTTGGCGCAGATTGGCGAGTTTTCCTTCGTACTCGGCGCGGCGGCAATCGACCGGAGCGTCATTGATGCCGATATTCACCGGCTCATCGTCGCCGTAACGGTCGTCTCGCTCGTCACAAGTCCGCTGTGGCTGAACAGCGCACGACGCCTGCATCACCGTGCGGCGCAACGGCCGGACACGCTGAGTGCCCTGTTGCGGCTCATTTATTTCCGCGAATGGCGTCTAACGCGCCGCGCGTCATCGGCGATTGTGACATCGACCGTCGCGACTATCGGCCATATGAAATCGACAATGAGAACCGCGGCGGCGCGGCTGCCATTCCGACGAAAATCACCCAAGGCTGTCGAGGAAAAAACGCCAATTGCCGTGCTACCACCTCCTCAAAAACCCGTGGAGCTCGACAACGAGACAACGAATGCCTGATTTTGCGCTCGAAAGGGCGGCGGGCGGACGGGTTGCCGGGATCGACGAGGCGGGGCGCGGCCCGTGGGCCGGTCCCGTCGTTGCCGCGGCGGCGATCCTCGATCCGGCGACCCTGCCGGACGATTTGGCGGGACGGCTCGATGATTCGAAAAAGCTCTCCCGACCCGTCCGCAACACGCTGTTCGACGCATTACAGGGACATGCTCTGCTCGGTGTCGGCATTGCAAGCGTCGCAGAAATCGACGAATGCAATATTCTGGCGGCAACCATGCTTGCAATGCGCCGCGCCGCGCTCGCCCTTCCCATTACACCCGATATCGCACTCGTCGATGGGAATCGCCCGCCGGATCTCCCCTGCCCGGTCGAAACGGTCGTACGCGGCGATAGCCTTTCCCTGTCGATCGCGGCAGCCTCGATTATCGCGAAAGTAACGCGCGACCGGATCATGACGGAACTCGCGGCCGAACATCCCGGATATGGCTGGGAGCGAAACGCCGGTTATGGCACAAAAGCGCACCGGGCCGGCTTGGAACGGTGCGGCGTAACCCTCCATCACCGCCGCAGCTTCAAACCCATAGCGTCTTACCTCAAGTAAAACTACTACATGTTGTAGTATATAATCATAGTATAAATTCAGTATTGACGCGCGGAATCGCCTGACTCATGATCCGCGCATGAAAACACAAAAACAACCGAATGCGACTCTTCCTGTAAATCAGATTCTATTGGGCGACTGTATCGAACTAATGAACAGTCTTCCCGAAGAATCGGTCGATGTTATATTTGCTGATCCTCCATATAACTTGCAGTTATCTGGAGAATTGCACAGGCCAAACAACTCCAAAGTCGACGGGGTTGAGGAACAGTGGGACAGGTTCGACAGCTTCGCGGCTTATGACCAATTCACCCAAGCATGGTTATCCGCAGCCCGCCGCGTGTTGAAACCAAACGGGACCCTCTGGGTCATAGGGAGCTATCATAATATCTACCGCGTCGGCGCGACGCTCCAGGACCTGTCCTACTGGATCCTCAACGACATCGTCTGGGTCAAGACGAACCCGATGCCGAACTTTCGCGGTAAACGCTTTACCAACGCCCATGAAACGTTGATTTGGTGCGCGAAGTCGCAAGACGCGCGCTACGTCTTCAACTACGAAGCCATGAAAGCGCTAAACGAAGACCTGCAGATGCGCAGCGACTGGGTCATGCCGTTATGCACGGGACAGGAGCGGCTAAAGAAAGAAAACGGCGAAAAGGCGCACCCAACGCAGAAACCGGAAGCAATGCTGCACCGGGTGATCCTTGCCGCCAGCAATCCCGGCGACGTCATTCTCGATCCGTTCTTCGGGACGGGAACGACCGGCGCCGTTGCGAAGCTGCTTGGCCGGAATTTCATCGGTCTCGAGCGAGAAGAAGAGTACGCCGCCGTCGCCAAAGCGCGCATCGCGAAGGTGCGGACGCAGGCGGATACGAGCCTTCTGGAAACGCCATCGAAGCGACGCGAACCGCGCATTCCGTTTGGGTGGCTAGTCGAACGCGGGCTGCTTTCCGCGGGCGACGTCCTGACCAGCCCGTGCCGTCGGTGGGCGGCCAAGGTGCGCGCCGACGGAACGGTGATCTCAGCCGATCACCGCGGCTCTATCCATCAGGTTGGTGCCGCCGTCCAAGGTGCGCCGAGCTGCAATGGCTGGACTTTCTGGTGCATGAATGTCGAGGGCAAACCGAAACCGATCGACGTACTGCGCCAAAAGGTCCGAGCGGAGCTTCATTAACCCGGGTTAATCCGTCGCGCGGTACTTCGCGAGCTTGTCCTCGTCCAGTGTAACGCCTAGTCCGGGACCGTCCGGCAAGGGAATTTCACCATCGACCGGACGGATCGGATTCTCGGCAATATCGTCCGCTAACGCCCCGCTAACCCCTACCGCGAACACGCCTTCCATGACCGGTGTCGGCGATGCAGAACACATCTGCGCGACAGCGGAAGTCGCAACACTCGTGCTCGGGTGATTGCCGGGATAGATACGCATGCCCGCTGCTTCCGCCAGGTTCCAGAGACGTCGGATATAGTGGATGCCACCATTCTTCGCCGTCTTCGTTTGCACTACCGTTGCGGCGCGCTTCTTGATGATTTCCAAAAGACTGTGATCGGTGGATACCGACTCGTCCGCCATAATCGGCATCGCAACCGAATTGGCCAGCGCCGCCAAACCATCCACGTCCCAAATCGCTACCGGCTGTTCCGCGACATCGATATCGAAGGGTTCGAGTTTGCGCAGCAAGGACGACGCCGCGTCGAAATTGAGGCTCGCATTGGCATCGACACGCAGCACGATATCGTCGCCGAAGGCCTGTCGAAGCGCTTCAGCATTACGCAAATCGGCGGTGGGGTCGATACCGATCTTGAGACCAAAATGCCGGAACCCGCGGTCATAAAACGCCTGCGCGGACTCGACCAACTCTTCGGCACTTGGCTTCATCGACAACACGGCACCAACGCGCACCCGGTCACGGCACTTGCCGCCGAGCAGGGCATGCACTGGCACGTTGAGGAATTTACCAATCAGATCGTAGAGCGCATCGCCAATAGCGGCCTGGGCATAGAGCGAATTGTAAAGCGTTGCGTTCAAATCGTGCATGATCGCGTTCACTTCGAACGGCGATCGGCCGATCAATAACGGCTCGAACTGCGCATGGATCGAATGCATCAGGTTGGGCAGCAGTTCGGCACTGCCCTGACGGCGCCAAGCCTGCGTCTCACCGATACCAAACACGCCTTGGTCGGTGTGGATACGGACAATGAGAACTTCGAGAAAATCCCGGCTCGATTCGCGGGCCGTCGCGATCTGGAACGGTGCGTGAAACGGGATGTGGAGCGGGATCATCTCCACACTACGGATCTTCACCGACAAATCCGACTCGAAATCCGCGCGCGCGATACTGGCGTCAGTCATCCTACGGCCTCCTCGCCATGCTCCCACTCTTCATATTGACAATATCACGTCGCACTTCGCGCGTGGGCAACCACCTTCTTCATCAGCGTCGGCAGCGCTTCGTCAGTCAGGCTTTCAATCGAACACCAGCGTGCAGGCGGTTGAGGATCGCCTGTCGCTTGCCCCGCGAGTATTTGTAGCTCCAGCCGAAAATGGGTAAAGCCGTGCTCGACCATGCCCGGCAGCATGCGCCACGCATGCGCCGGCAGCGGCGCTTCCGCTTCGGCCTGAGCTTGCGACACCACCGGCCCCTCGCGCCAGTCAGTGGATGGTGTCTCCATCATGCCGCCGAGCAATCCCTTCTCCTGCCGTCGGCGTAGCAGCACGGCACCATCCGCCCGCGTCAACCAGAACGCGACGCCGCGGCGCAGCGGACGCGCCTTCTTCGGCGCGCGCGCCGGCAACTCGGCAGCAATGTCACGCCCGGCGCAGCAATTCGACCAGGGACACAGCAGGCAGCGTGGACTGCGCGGCGTGCAGATGGTGGCGCCCAGATCCATCACCGCCTGCGCATAATCACCGGGCCGCGTATCGGGCGTCAGCGAGTCGGCCAGCATGTAGAGCTGCGGCTTGCAGCCGGGAAGTGACTCCGTTACGCGAAACCGGCGCGCCATCACGCGCTCGACATTGCCGTCGACGACCGTGGCCCGGCGGTCGAAGGCTATAGCCGCAACCGCCGCCGCGGTGTAGCGCCCAACCCCCGGCAGTTCTAGCAGCACCGCCTCGCTATCGGGGAAGCGTCCGCCGAAATCGGTCGCGACGACTCCCGCGCAGCGATGAAGATTGCGCGCCCGCGCGTAATAGCCCAACCCCTGCCAGGCATGCAGCACATCGTCGAGCGGCGCATCCGCGAGCGCCACGACATCGGGCCATCGCTCGATAAACCGCTGGAAATACGGACCGACGGTTGCAACGGTCGTTTGCTGCAGCATGATCTCGCTGAGCCAGACATGATAGGGGTCGGCGGTCTCGCCGGGCAGCGCCCGCCACGGCATCGCACGACGATTGCGGTCGTACCATGCCAGGATATCCCTGACCCCGATCTGAATGTCGCTGTGTGAATCCATCCGGCCACACTATAGTGGATTCGGAAAAGACGGATAGATACGCACACCCAATCGTGGACACAAACCGAAAAAAAACGCGCTCGAAAATCCCCGATCGGAAAGGGGGTATGCGGCCGGTTGCGGCGACCTTGCCAAGTATCGCGGCCAAGGCGATCGGTAAACGCGGCTTCGCGGAAGCCTCGCTGATCACGGATTGGGCAACGATTGTTGGGGATCAACTCGCTACGGTGTCGCAACCGGACAGACTATCCTTCCCACCCGGCAAGCGGGCCGGCGGGGTTCTCCATATCCGCGTGCAGAGCGGCGGTGCCATCGAGCTGCAGCATCTGGAACCGCTCGTCGTGGAACGCATCAACAGTCATTTCGGTTACGGCGCCATCGCCCGGCTCAAGCTCGTACACGCGCCGCTCACGCGCCAAGCAACACCGCGCGCCAGACAGGAGAACCGTGATACGCCGCCCGACCCGGCTCACCAAGCGATACTCGATCAAATGCTCGCGGGCGTCGCCGACAATGAAGTGCGCGCTGCACTGGAACGGCTTGGCGCCGCCATTTTGCACCAGGAGTCGAAAGTAAAATAATCGTGACGGCATGCGGCTTTACGCCCCAGCGTCTCGCCTTGATCCCGCCGCAATCGCCTCTATACTTTCGCGCATTCGATGTAAATCGCCTTGATCAGGAGATTGATTTGACAAGATTCCTTGCGACTTTTGCCGCTGCTGCGTTTCTTTTGGTTCTCACTCCTGCGCAAGCCGCGCCGCTTTCCGCAGAGGAAGCCCTCAAAGACCGCATCCTGGGCGATCCCAACGCACCGATCGAGATCATCGAATACTCGTCGCTGACCTGCCCGCACTGCCGGCATTTCCACACGGAAATCCTGCCGGAGTTGAAGGAAAAGTATCTCGACACCGGCAAGGCGAAACTGATCTACCGCGATTTCCCCTTCGATCAGCTCGGTCTCACGGCGACGCTGCTTTCCCGGTGTGCGCCACCATCGCGCTATTTTCAGTTCCTCGACGTCCTGTTCCAGAACCAGGAAAAATGGTCGCGCGACCCAAATCCGCTGCAAGCGCTAACCCGAATCGGTAAGCTTGGCGGCCTCAGCGAAGCCGATTTCAAGGCTTGCACGGAGAACAAAGCGATCGTGGATGGAGTCTTACAGACCCGTCTTGCCGCCGGAAACCGCTATGAAGTCAGCGCAACGCCGACTTTCGTCATAAACGGCGAAAAACGGATTGTAGGATCACAGCCATTTGAGGTATTCGACGACCTGTTGAAGAAACTAGAAAAATAGGCCTCAGTGCATTTCAGTCGGCTCCAGGTAACGGGCTTCAAATCCTTCGTCGACACGACCGAGCTTTACATCGAGCCCGGCATGACCGGCGTTATCGGACCGAATGGATGCGGTAAATCGAACGTCGTCGAAGCTCTGCGCTGGGTCATGGGCGAAACGTCACCCAAAAGTATGCGCGGCGGCGAAATGGAAGACGTCATTTTCGGCGGCACCGCCTCGCGCCCCTCCCGGAACATCGCTGAAGTCGTCTTACGTCTCGACAATGCCGATCGCACCGCGCCGGCGGCGTTCAATGATTCTGAGGAAATCGAAGTCAGCCGCCGTATCGAGCGCGGTGCCGGATCCCAATACCGCATCAACGGTAAAGAAGTCCGCGCGCGCGACGTGCAGTTGCTCTTCGCAGATTTGGCCAGCGGTGCCCATTCCACGGCAATGGTCAGTCAGGGTCGCATCGGCGCGCTGATCGGAGCGAAACCGACCGAACGACGGGTCCTGCTGGAGGAAGCCGCCGGCATTCGCGGCCTGCATTCACGGCGCCATGAGGCAGAGTTACGCCTGCGCGCCGCGGAAACCAATCTCAGCCGCCTCGACGACGTGATCGAAGCGTTGGAAGGGCAGCATCAGGGCTTGCAGCGGCAGGCGCGGCAAGCGGTCCGCTATCGCCGCCTGTCAGAGAATATTCGCAAGCACGAAGCCGTGCTGCTGCATTTACGTTGGCAGGAATCGACCAAAGCGCTTGAAGCCGCGCAGGTACGGTTGCGCGAGGCCGAAGCCGAGGTCAACGGACGCACGGAAACGGCCGGTGCTGCGGCGACACGGCAAGCAGAGGTCGCGGCATTGCTGCCCGACCTACGACAGAAAGAAACCGAAGCGGCAGCCGAGCTGCAGCGCCTTCTGTTGGCGCGCAACGAGCTCGAACGTGAAGAAACAAGGCTTACCGAAGCCCAAGCGGAAGTCGAACGCCGCCACGAACAGATCACGAGCGACATCGAACGCGAAGGATCCCTTGCGGCCGACGCGCAGACCGCCATCACGCGCCTCGAAACGGAAGCAGGCGCCATCGACTCGGCCTTGGCGAGCGAGACGGAAACCGAAACAGATGCAAAAGCTGCGCTGGAAACCGTTACGGTCGAGGTGGACACAAAAGACACCGAGCTGAATGAACTGATGGCCGCCGCGGCACAAGCCGAGGTCCGACGGTCCACACTGGAGCGGCAGCGCGATCAGCTATGGGAGCGTATCGAGAAACTGAAGCATCGCGCCAGCGAAATGGAGGACGAACGCGTCGGATTGGCCGCAGAGATTGCTGACGACTCTACGCTCGAAGCCATCCGAAATGCCATCGGCGCGGCGGAACAGCAAGTCGAGAAAGCCCGTGAAACGGCAACTGTCGCAGAAAGCGCATTCAAAAAGGCGCAAGGTGCGGAGACCCTGGCGCGCGACAACGCGCGGGACATCGAAGCCGAACGCGGACGGATCAATGCCGAAATTCGCGCGTTAGCAGAGCTGGTCGACCCGGCAGAAGGCGACTTCTTCGCGCCGCTCATTGAATCGATCGCCGTCGAGCCGGGCTACGAAGCCGCTTTGGGTGTTGCGCTGGGTGAGGATATCGAAGCGCCGATAGACACGGCCGCGCCTGTGTACTGGGCCATTCTGCCGGCATTGTCGGTGTTGCAGAACCTCCCCGATAAGGCGAAACCGCTGGCGCAGTTCGTCAAAGGACCGCCGGCATTGAGCCGGCGCCTGTCGCAGATCGGAGTCGTTGACGATGACACGGCGGGCGAAGCTCTGCACGCGAACCTCAGACCGGGACAGCGGCTTGTCAGCCGGGAAGGCAGCCTGTGGCGCTGGGACGGCTATCGCGTCTCCGCGGGCGCCCCGACACCCGCCGCAACACGGTTGGGCCAGCGCAATCGTCTGAACGCCCTGCGTGAAAAGCTCGCAGCAATGGACCCAGACTTCAACGCGCGCCAGGCCGCCCTCGATGTGGCAAAACGCGACCGTGAAGAAGCGGAGTCCCTGGAGCGGAAAGCTCGGCAGACCCTCAACGAGGCATTTACGGCGCTGAACGAAGCGCGTCAGGCCTTTGGCGACGTCTCCGGCGAAGCCGCTGCTGCGCAGTCGCGTCTCGCAGCACTGGCAGATGCCGCCAACCAGGCGGCCTTCGATCTCAACGAAGCGGAACTGCAATGGAAATCGACGCGGCAGGCGATCGATGAGCTGGAGGATCCGGATGCCCGGCAAGCCGTTATCGACCGGCTGCGGGCGGAACTGGGCGAACTGCGCGCCGATCAGTCGGAAAAACGCAGCGCCTATGATCGGCTGGCACGCGAGTCGGAAGAACGCACCGCCCGGCGGCACAACGTGTCGGAAGAACAGCAGACGTGGCAAAACCGGCTGAAAGGCGCATCCGAGCGCCTCGCAGATTTGGAAGCCCGCAGCAACGCTGCGGAGACGGACCGTGCGACGCTTGCGGTGCGGCCGGCGGAAATCGAAACTCAACGCAATGCGCTGCTTGGCGCAATCAGCGAGGCGGAAACGCGGCGCGGGACTGCCGCCGACGCATTGGCCAGCGGTGAGGCAGCACAAAACGAGGCCGACGCAGCACTCCGGTCCACTGAAGCAAGCCTCGCAGAGAGCAGAGAGCAGCGCGTCCGTTGCGAAGCGCAGGTCGAACAATCGACCAACGACAGTGCGGTGATTCGGGAACGGATCGCCGAGCGCCTCTCCTGCGAGCCGGATGCGGTCCTGCGGGAAGCCGGCATCCCGGAGGACGAGGAACTACCGGAACCGGAAGCCGTGGATATCAAACTGGGGCGCTTTACACGGGAGCGCGACAATATGGGCCCCGTGAACCTGCGTGCCGAGATCGAGGCGCAGGAACTGGAAACACAAATCGCGTCGATGCAGGGCGAGCGCGAAGACCTGGTCGCCGCGATCGCCCGGCTGCGCCAAGGAATCGGGCAGCTGAATCGCGAAGGTCGGGAACGTCTGCTGGCAGCGTTCGAAACGGTCAACACTCACTTCCAGGAACTCTTCGTGAAACTATTCGGTGGCGGGCGGGCCTACCTCACGCTCACCGAGGCCGACGATCCGCTGGAGGCGGGCCTTGAAATCATGGCGAGTCCGCCAGGCAAAAAGCTTCAGGTGATGTCGTTGCTGTCGGGCGGCGAACAGGCCCTGACCGCAATATCCTTGTTGTTCGGCGTGTTCCTGACGAATCCCGCTCCGATCTGCGTGCTGGACGAGGTCGACGCACCGCTCGACGACGCCAATGTCGACCGTTTCTGTGCGCTGCTTGGCGACATAGCCCATAGCAGCGACACGCGGTTCCTCGTCATCACGCATCATCGCATCACCATGGCGCGCATGGATCGCCTGTTCGGCGTCACGATGGGCGAGCGCGGTGTGAGCCAACTCGTTTCGGTCGATCTGCAGCGCGCGCAGGAACTCCGCGCGACAGCTTGACGCGCATCCGAAAAGGCCCGGTTTTCTGCGACTTTTGACCGCATGCAACACGGCCATTGCGCCTTGACTTAACATATACTCAACAGTATTGTTCGCGCGCTTTCAGCATTGGTTGAAGCCGTTCGGAGGGGTGTATTGCCATGGCCGAAGGTCGAAAACCTGCTCCGCTGGAAGATCTGGATGATCGGCTTCGTGCCGCTCGCAGCCATCGGGGCGGGACCGCCAAGGGAGAATCGGGCAAGGGGGATAAGACGGGAACTCAAAGCGGCCTCGGCGTCGCTTTGCGGATCGGGGTCGACTTAGTTGCGGCATTAATTGTCGGGGTTGGAATCGGATTTCTCCTGGATTATTGGCTTGATACGAAACCTTGGTTTCTCGTTTTATTTTTTGTGCTTGGCGCGGCGGCAGGAATGCTAAACGTATTCCGTTTTGCGGGCGGATACGGTCTAGCCGCCGGGTACAAGAAACCCGACGACGAGACAGGAAAAGACGACGTGAAGGACAAGGAATAAACGGGGACGCACAGTGGCCAGTCCGCTAGAACAATTCGAAATTCACCCAATCATCCCGCTTCAGCTCGGAGACGTGGACGTCTCGTTCACGAACTCGTCGCTTTATATGGTTTTGACGGTGGTGCTCACTGCGGGGTTTGTTTTGCTCGGCATGCGGAATCGCGCACTGGTTCCCGGGCGGTTTCAATGCGCCGTCGAGATGTCCTACGAATTTGTCGCCAATCTGCTGCGCGACACGGTCGGGAACGAAGGCCGGCGCTATTTCCCGTTCGTCTTCACCCTCTTCATGTTCGTCCTGTTTGGCAATCTGCTCGGCATGACGCCCTACAGCTTCACCATTACCAGCCATATTGTCGTCACCTTCGCACTTGCGTTGGTCGTATTCCTCGGCGTGACAGTTTTGGGCTTCGTAAAGCACGGGTTTCACTTTTTTAGCTTTTTCGTGCCGCCGGGCACCCCATTGCCGATGTGGCCGCTGCTGATCCCGATCGAGATCATCTCATACCTGTCGCGTCCAATCAGCCTGTCGGTGCGCCTATTCGCGAACATGCTCGCGGGGCATACCCTTCTGAAGGTGATCGCCGGCTTCATCGGTATCCTAAGCTTCGCGGGCATCCTGCCTTTCGCCTTCGTTGTCGTGCTGACGGGGCTGGAAATTCTGATCGCCTGCCTGCAGGCATACGTTTTCACTATTCTTACCTGTCTCTACATCAACGACGCGCTGCACCTGCACTAATGCGCTTGTGTAACGCATAACGGATCACACGAATCAAACGTCACTAAAGACAAAAGGAACAAAATCATGGAAGTCGCAGCTGCAAAACTTATCGGCGCCGGCCTTGCGGTGATCGGAATGATCGGCTCCGGAATCGGCATCGGCAACGTGTTCTCCTCCTTCATTCTCGCGGTGGGGCGCAACCCGGCGGCGCGTGGTGAAGTTTTTACCATGACGATGCTCGGCTTTGCGCTTGTTGAAGCGATCGCGCTGTTCGCGCTGGTTATTGCGCTTCTCATTCTGTTCGGATAACTCTCGATCCCGCAAACCGCGAAGCGAAGCACTCATGCCGCAACTTGATCCATCGGTCTTCCCAACGCAGCTGTTCTGGCTGGCGCTGACCTTTATTCCGCTTTACCTCATCTTGTGGAAGGTGGCGTTACCGCGTGTGACAGACGTGCGTGAATCACGTCGTGGCCGGATCGAGTCCGACCTGGAAAAGGCAGAAACGCTCAAATCCGAAGCGGAAGCAGCGCTTGCGGATTATGAAAAGACCATTGCCGAGGCGACCGCCAAGGCCCAGGACGCCGTGCGCGAAGCGGCCCGTAAGATGTCGGAAGACGCGGACAAGCAGCGGGAAGCTCTCGCGGCAAAGCTGGGCGAGCAGCTTGCGGCGGCCGAGCAACGGATTGCGGACGAAAAGGCGCGGGCAATCGGCGATATTGGCGATATAGCCGGGGACCTCGCACAAGCAGCGGCGAGCCGATTGGCCGGTGGCGATATTAGCCGGGATGAGGCGAACGCAGCCGTCTCAGCCGTCATGCAGGAGCGTGCCTGATGGACCTTATGCACAACCCGACCTTCTGGGTCATGGTCGCGTTTGTTGTATTCGTCATCGCGGTCTTCAAACCGATCCGCGCCGCCCTGACCGGCGCGCTGGACGGCAAGATCGATCAGATTCGCAACGAGATCGATGAAGCCCAGCGGCTGCGCGAAGAGGCACAGGCCGCCCTTGCCTCCTATCAGCGCAAGCAGCGCGACGCGGCCCAAGAGGTGGAAGCGATGATGGCGCGGGCGAAAGCGGAAGCGGAAGCGTACCGCAAAAGCGCCGAGAACGCGCTGGCAACGATGCTGCAGCGCCAGGAGCAACTGGCGCAAGAAAAAATTCAGCAAGCTGAAGCGGCAGCCATACAAGAAATCAGAGACCGCGCGGTCACAGTCGCTCTATCGGCAACGGTCAAGCTACTCGAAGAGAAACTCTCCGGTTATGCTGGCGACCAACTCATCGATGAAGCAATCAAGACACTGCCGAATCGCCTGCACTAAGCCGTTGTCACTCACCTCGACCTGGAAGAGCCGCCAATTTGGCGGCTTTTTTATTGAGCGGAACCCGCACACGCCCGTATGATTTGTCTGGGGGTCAGATATGCCTTTCGTCTCGCGAAATAGCAGTGGCGCCATCACTGGCGTGTTCAACAAACCGACGCCCATAGCGCAGGAACAGTTGGATGCCGACGATACGGAGTTGCGCCGTTATCTCGAAGCTGGCGAAACACCGGGCACCCGTGATGAACTGGCTGCCAGCGACCGAGAAATGGCGCGCATCGTGGAAGAACTGATCGATGTCCTGATCGCGAAGAACATTGTCAATTTCACTGATTTCCCCGCCGAAGCGCAAAAGAAACTGCTGCGGCGTCAATCCCTGCGCCGAAACCTGTCTGCCCTGAACAACCTGATCGACGATGACGACGATATAATCGTTTAGATCGAATCAATCCGCCGCGTCGCGGTACGCGTCGAGCGGCGGGCAGGCACAGACGAAGTTTCGGTCGCCATAGACCTGATCGATCCGCCCGACCGGCGGCCAATACTTGTTTTCCCGCGTCGCGGCAGACGGGAAAGCCGCCTCTTCGCGCGAGTAGGCGTGGGCCCAGCTGTCGTTGACCACGTCTTCCAACGTATGCGGTGCGTTGCGAAGGGGATTGTCTTCACGGTCCAATGCACCCGATTCGACGCGAGCGATCTCCCCATGAACGGCGATCATGGCGTCGCAAAACCGATCGATTTCTGTCTTCGATTCGCTCTCCGTCGGTTCGATCATCAAGGTATCCGCGACCGGAAAGGACATGGTCGGCGCATGGATACCGAAATCGACCAGCCGCTTCGCGACGTCGTCGATACTGATATCGCCCTCGAGCCGCCGCAGATCGACAATGCATTCATGCGCAACCAGACCGCCTGGCCCGGTATACAGAACCGGGAAATACGGATTGAGCCGATGTGCGATATAGTTCGCATTCAGAATCGCCAATTCCGTTGCCCGGCGCAACCCATTACCGCCCATCATGGCGATGTACGCCCAGGAAATCGTCAGGATGCTCGGGCTGCCCCAGGGTGCAGCCGCAATCGCACCAACCGCTTCGTCCGCCATCGGCTGCGTATGATGCGAAGGCAGGAACGGCGCCAGATGCGCCTGCACACCGATCGGCCCCATGCCCGGACCGCCGCCGCCATGGGGGATACAGAATGTCTTATGCAGGTTCATGTGCGATACGTCGGCGCCGAAATCTGCCGGGTAGCAGACGCCCAGCATCGCGTTCAGATTCGCACCGTCCAGATAGACCTGTCCGCCGTTGTCGTGGACGATGGCACAGATATCGCGGATCGGTTCCTCAAACACACCGTGCGTCGACGGGTAAGTGACCATCAAGGCGGCCAATGCATCGGCGTGGGTCTCCGCCTTCGCCTTCAGATCGTCGACATCGATATTGCCGTGATCGTCGCAATCGACCACGACGACCTTGAGGCCCGCCATCACCGCGCTCGCCGGGTTGGTGCCGTGCGCCGAACTGGGGATCAGGCAAATATCGCGCCCACCCTCGCCGCGGCTTTCATGGTAAGCGCGTATAACCAGCAGTCCGGCATATTCACCCTGCGAGCCGGCATTGGGCTGGAAGGAAACCGCGTCGAAACCGGTCGCGCGGCACAGCATCACTTCCAGGCCTTCGATCAAAGTGCGGTAACCGACCAATTGATCGTCCGGTGCAAAGGGATGAATGCGTCCAAATTCCGGCCATGTCACCGGTGCCATTTCCGTCGTCGCGTTCAGCTTCATCGTGCAGGAGCCGAGCGGAATCATCGACCGGTCGAGCGCGATATCCTTATCTTGCAGGCGCTTCAGATAGCGCAGCATCTCGGTCTCGGAATGATAGCTGTTGAATACCGGATGCGTAAGGAACGGCGAAGTCCGCCGCAACGCGGACGGAATAGCATCATCCTCCACCCCGGTATCGGTTTCACCGACCGATCCATCGCCGCCGAATATCCGCAGTACAGCCGCGATATCGTCCGTCGTCGTCGTTTCGTCGAACGACAGGCCCAGGGTACCATCGTCGATCTGGCGGAAATTATATCCCTCCGTCCGCGCTTTCGTGAGCAGGGATGACGCCGCACCCGGCGCACGAACGCACAGCGTGTCGAACCAGCTATCGTTCGCCATATCGAAACCCAGACCGCGCAATCCTGCCGCGGCGACACTGGTCAGGCGATGCACCCGCCGGGCGATGGTTTCGAGCCGCTCCGGGCCATGATAGACGGCGTAGAGCCCCGCCATGACAGCGAGAAGAACCTGTGCGGTGCAGATGTTGCTTGTCGCCTTCTCGCGCCGGATATGTTGTTCCCGCGTCTGCAGGGCAAGCCGAAGGGCCGGCCGGCCCGCCATGTCGATCGAGACACCGACCAGGCGGCCGGGGATCGACCGACGATAGGCTTCGCGAGTCGCCAGAAACGCCGCATGCGGCCCGCCGCACCCCATGGGCACACCGAAGCGTTGCGCGCTGCCGACCACGACATCCGCATCCCATTCACCCGGCGGCGTCAAAAGCGTAAGCGCCAGTAAATCCGCCGCAACCGTCACCAACGCACCGGCGTCATGCGCAGTTGCAACAACGTCGGCATAATCTTCCACCGCACCATCGCTGGCAGGGTATTGCAGCAAAATGCCAAACGGATCGGCATCGGCCAAATCGGTCCTAACATCGCCAACGATCAAAGATATTCCGAGCGGCGCCGCCCTGGTGCGCAAGACGTCGATCGTCTGGGTATGGCAGGCATCGGAAACGAAGAAGCTATCGCTCTTTTTCTTCCCAACCCGCCGGCACAGAGTCATCGCCTCGGCCGCAGCCGTTGCCTCGTCCAGCAAAGACGCATTGGCCATTTCCATACCGGTCAAATCCATGACCATGGTCTGGAAGTTCAACAGCGCTTCGAGTCGCCCCTGCGATATCTCCGGTTGATACGGCGTGTAGGCAGTGTACCAGCCGGGGTTTTCCAGCACATTGCGCAGGATGACACCCGGCGTGAAGCAATCGTAATATCCCATGCCGATCATAGAGCGCAGAACCGTGTTCTGCCCCGCCATCGCCCGCAACTCCGCCAGCACATCATCTTCGCGGCGCGCCGGCGGCAGATCGAGAGGCGTATCGGACCGCAACCCGGACGGCACGGCACGTACGATCAGCGCGTCGAGTGATTCCACACCAATGGTGTCCAGCATCGCCTGAATATCGGAATCGCGCGGACCGATATGACGGGAAATGAAATCATCGTGCTGTTCGAGGGTCTGCAAGGGGGTGCGATCCATGCGGCTCTCTCCCGTATGCTGTTAAAGTTTGGCGACGAAGGCCTTGTAGGCGTCCGCATCCATGAGGTTATCGAGCTCGCCCGGATCGGAAATCGTGAGCGTGAACAGCCAACCTTCGCCTTCGGCATCCTGATTGACCGTGGCAGGTTCAACGTCCAGCGCCTCGTTAACTTCGCCGACTTCGCCGGAGACGGGCGCGTAAATATCGCTGGCGGCCTTGACCGATTCGATCACCGCAGCATCGTCGCCTTGCGCGAATTCCGCCCCGGACTCAGGCAAATCGATAAAAACGATATCGCCCAGCTGATCCTGCGCATATTCGGTAATGCCGATCGTTGCGACATCGCCCTCTATACGCACCCATTCATGATCTTCGGTAAATCTCATCTCGCTCATATCACCTCTCCTTTCAGCCCCTGTAATACCGCTGCGGCACGAATGGCATGGCAACGACCGAGGCGGCCATCGCCTTGTTCCGAACCTCCAACAAAACCGACGTTCCTATCGATGCGAAATCCGATGAGACATAGGCCATCGATACCGGACCGCCAACGGACGGACCAAAACCGCCGCTCGTCACGGTGCCTATTTCCGCACCCGCCTCATCCGTAACCCTGGTTCCTTCACGCGCCGGCGCGCGCCCCTCGGGCCGTAGACCAACGCGTTTTCGCGCCACTCCATCCTTGATTTGCCGCTGAATGACCGCATCACCAGGGAACCCGCCTTCGGCGCGGCGGCGCTTGCTGATCGACCATAGGAGGCCGGCCTCGATGGGTGTCGTCGTCGTATCAATGTCATGGCCGTACAGGCACAGCCCAGATTCGAGACGCAGCGAATCGCGCGCGCCAAGCCCGATCGGCACAACCTCAGCCTCATTGAGCAGGGCCGCCGCCAGATCTTCAGCAGCCGACGCCGGCACCGAGATTTCGAAGCCGTCCTCCCCCGTATAGCCGCCCCGTCCGACAGTGCAAGATGTCCCAAGGATCATGACGGAAGCCGACGACATAAAGGGCATTTCGGCAACCTGCGGCGCCAGCCGCGCCAAAACGGCGGCCGCCATCGGCCCCTGCAGCGCAATCAGCGCTCGGTCGTCCAGCAGCTCGATCGCAATGTCTTTAGGCAGCCCGTCCCGAAGCAGCGCTATGTCCGCCTCCTTGCACGCGGCATTGACGACAAGGTAAAGCCGGTCGCCAGCCTGGGTGACCATGAGGTCGTCCAGGATGCCGCCGGCTTCGGTAGTAAATTGCGTATAACGGGTGCAGCCTGGCGCCAGCGCTTGAATATCGCCGGGAACGAGTGTCTCCAGTGCGGCCGCTGCGCCATCGCCGTGCAGATAGAGCTGCCCCATATGGGAGACATCAAAGAGGCCCGCGGCTGCACGCGTATGCAGATGCTCCTTTAAAACACCGGCCGGAAACTGGACAGGCATTTCGTAGCCTGCAAAGGGCACCATTTTCCCTTCGGACCGGACATGCAGGTCGTAGAGCGACGTGCGCTTGAGGGGTGCCCCGTTCGGGTCGCTCATCTCCGGTCCTCCAACAGTACGGATCAACGGCAGCAGGTTCCATTTTCATGAAACCTCCTGCCCCGCTCTGTCGTCGTACCTGAGAGTATCACCGGACGAGGTCCGGCTTTCACCTTCGGTGAGGCACCGACGAATCGATACCTGCTTTCCAGAGTGCCCTCGCCCTGCGGTCCTTTTGCCTGAGAGATTCCGGGGCGGTTGCTCCTTCGGCGCGGATGCCGAAACAGGCATCCACCTCTCCCACAGGGGTCAACGGTGCGTTACACGTGATGCAGAAGCTAACGCCTTGCCGCAGAATGTCAACCACGAGGCCATATTCATCATTTTTGCTTGCGCCGGTTAAAGGCCAACTCTTGCTCGGACAACTCTAGCCCGACATAGATCGTGAAGGAATCGGTCTGCGCACGCCGAGGAAGCGGGATGTTGAGATCCAGCGTATCTTCAAACAGGATCGTCTTCCGATTGGAAAACGGCGCCGTCGTTTTAAAAGCCTGCCTGCTCAGCACCTTGCGGTTCAGATCTGTAATCGCGACAAAATAGCCGATTGTCGCTTTATCGGATTTGGTTGCCGGTCCGCGCCGTGACCCAATCCGAACGATCAAATCGGCGTTCAACTCCTCACCATCGAAAAAACACTGGCCCCCGACGCCATCGATCCAGGCCTCTACCAATACGTCGGTCGGATCGCGCCCCGGTCCAGGCTTAAACCGCACAAGCTCACCGAGATCCTGCAGCACCTCAACGCTGGGGCAGGCGATCGCATCCTCCGCTTCGCTCACGCAGGCCGAAAGCGCAAGCGCCGCAGCGAGGAGCAGCGGCGCCTTGATAAGGTGACGCGTCACGGCACGCAAAATATCAGAGAACCGAATGCGCACCATCGCATAACGGTTTATTGCCTGTTTGCTTACAGCCGCAGAAGAAGACATTCTTGGTTCGGGTCGCCGTATATTCCATCGGCGAGATTCCCGTACCCTTGTGGCTGCCATCGCAAAACGGCTGGCTTTTGCTTAATCCGCAAGCACACCACCAATAGCTTTCCCCTTCCGTTACTGCCACTTCGAGCGGGGCCTTCTGCGCGACGACTGGTTCCGTCATGGCTGCTTTCTTCCTTTCGGTGAATATACTAACTTCGCGTCAGAGTGCCGCCGGAAAGTGGAGGCATCGGCAGCATGTCTCGTTAGGAGAATTTATGGTCACCTCGCCGCATGGCGTCAAGAGCGCGAGGAGCCTATATCGGCGCCAGAACCCGCGTGCGCGAAATTCAGGATAGCAGTTATGGCGGTGTATACCGAAGTCAGCGATGAAGATCTCATCGACTTTGTCGGCGCATACGATATCGGCGATGTGGTTTCATTCAAAGGCATCGCCGAAGGCGTCGAAAACTCGAACTACCTGCTGCAGACGACGCAAGGGCCCTACATTCTGACGCTTTACGAAAAGCGCGTGCGGGCGACCGATCTACCCTATTTCCTTGGCTTCATGGAGCACCTGGCCGCGCAAGGTATTGCTTGCCCAACACCCTTGCACGATCGCGAAGGAACGGCGTTGCGCGAGCTCTGCGGACGCCCGGCCGCCATCATCACCTTTCTGGAGGGGATGTGGCCACGGCGCATTCAGCCGCATCACTGCGCCGAACTCGGCACCGCCCTCGCCCGCCTTCATATCGCTGGCACGACCTTCGATCTACACCGTAAAAATGACCTTTCTGTCGAAGATTGGCGCCCGCTCTACGATTCGTGCGTCCCGGGGGCGCATGATGTCGACCCGGGACTCTGTGCAATTGTCGGACCGGAAATCGATTATCTGGAGGCGAATTGGCCAACCGGCCTGCCATCCGGCGTATGCCATGCGGACCTATTCCCGGATAACGTCTTCTTTCTAGGCGACAAGCTTTCCGGGATGATTGACTTCTATTTCGCCTGCAATGATTTCTTCGCTTACGACCTAGGCATTTGTCTGAATGCCTGGTGTTTCGAACGCGACGGCAGCTTCAACGTCACCAAGGCCCGCCTCATGCTATCGAATTACCGGAAAGTCAGGGCGTTCTCCGACGCTGAGTTGCGAGCATTGCCGCTGCTCGCGCGCGGCAGCGCAGTCCGCTTCCTTCTGACCCGGCTTTATGACTGGTTGAACCATCCTGAAGGCGCGCTGGTAAAGCCGAAGAACCCGTTGGAGTATCTTGGAATTCTGCAGTTTCACCAGCAGGTTAACAGTCCTACCGCCTATGGGCTGGATTGATGGCGAACAACGAAACGGTTGAGATCTTCACGGATGGGGCTTGCAGCGGGAACCCCGGACCCGGCGGTTGGGGGGCGATCCTGCGCTATCAGGGTGTGGAGCGGGAACTCCAAGGCGGCGAACATGAAACCACCAACAACCGGATGGAAATGCTCGCGGCGATCAACGCGCTGGAGGCGATGAAGCGGCCGGTCCGCGTGGTGGTTCACACCGACAGCACTTACCTTAAAGACGGCATTACCAAATGGATCCATGCCTGGAAGAAGCGCGGCTGGAAAACCGCGAACAAAAAACCGGTCAAGAATATGGACCTATGGCAACGACTCGAAACCGCAATCGAGCAGCATGACGTAGAGTGGCACTGGGTCAAAGGACACGCCGGTCATCCGGAAAACGAACGTGCCGACGCTCTCGCCCGCGAAGCGATTCCGGGCGCCGGCACGCTTAATTCCTAATTGTACGACCGCAGTATTACAGAACGTCCAGAATCGACTCAGCGCTCGAAATCGTCAAACCGCCGCCGTCTTCGAGATTGAGTGCCTTGATCACGCCATCCTCGACAACCATCGCATAGCGCTTCGAGCGGACGCCGAGCCCACGCTCGCTGAGGTCGAATTCGAGACCGGCCGCACGGGTAAAATCGGCGCTGCCGTCCGCCAGCATGCGAACCTTGTCCCCGGCGCCCTGATCTTTTCCCCATGCGCCCATGACGAACGCGTCATTGACTGAAAGGCAGGCGATTTCGTCTACACCCTTTGCCTTGATCGCTTCGGCATTGTTGACGAATCCCGGTACGTGCTGCGCCGAGCAAGTCGGCGTGAATGCGCCCGGCAGGGCAAAAAGCACAACTTTCCGCCCCGCAAAAAATTCGTCGGTCGAAACCGCAGCAGGACCCTCATTGCCCATTTCGTATAACGTCGCCGACGGAACTTTATCGCCAACTTGTAGTGCCATTTATTCTCTCCCTCGATTTTTATGTCCGAAATTTGCTCCACCCAAGACATAAGCCGCCGCGGCCCGATGTCCAGAAGAAAGCAGCCGGGCACGGCAACAAAACCAGTCTATTGATAGGAACTAACGGGAGACGAAACGAGTGTCGCTGCCAGACTTTACTGCTGCATCTAGAACGATGGTGCTGGTCAGGAGTTCCGGCAAGGCGATGCCGTTTACCGCCTTCGGCCCGTATACCGCGTTGAACGGAATACCGTACCGGCCAAAACTGGCCAGATAATGTGCGATTTCATCATTTGGACGCGTCCAGTCGGCGCGCATTGCAACAACATCCTCGCTGTTAAGCCATTCGGACACCGGTTCGGTATCGAGCACGACCTTTTTGTTCACCTGGCAGGTAATGCACCAGTCCGCGGTGACATCGACGAACACGACACGCCCCGCTGCCACCAGCCGCGATATCTCCGCGCGATTGAACGGCTGCCAGTTGCCAGATTGCACGGAGGCCATAGGCGTAATCGGCTGCGGGCGTACGATCGGTAGTGCCAGAGCAGCAATTGCAAGGACAAGAACGGCTTTCCCGGAATGACGGCCAAGGCGGGAGCCGGGGAGCCTGCGAATAATCAAAACGGTGCCGATCAATGCCAGCATCCCGCCAAGCGCGAACGCGCCCTCCACCCCAATCTGCACCGAAATGACGGTCAGGAGCCAAAGCGCCGTCGCAACTAAAGACAAACCGAGTATATGGCGCAGGATCACCATCCATTTGCCGGGGCGCGGCAACGCCGTGGCAATGGCGGGCACAGCGGCAACCGCCAGATAAGGCAGCGCCAAACCGACCCCAAGCGCCGCGAATACCAAGAGTATTTCAACTATGTCCCGGCTTAAGGCAAAGCCCACGGCCGTGCCAACGAACGGTGCAGAGCACGGAGTCGCGAGCAGAGTCGCAAATGCGCCCGTCATAAAATGCCCGCCCACCGAAGGACGATCGCCCGCGCTGAGGCTCAAATCGGCCAGACGCTGCGGAACCTGGACCTCAAACAAACCGAAAAGATTGCACGCGAAAAGCGTCACCACGAGCGCCATGAAAACGAGGAAAAGCGGCTGTTGGAATTGGATGCCCCATCCAATCGTCATGCCAGCGGCCTTAACGCCGATCAGCGCGACTGCAATGAGAAGCATGGACGCAACGATCCCCGCCGCCGTTGCAAGGAATCCGACCCGGACACCGCCCGCATTACCCCCACCATAGCTGACGACGGACAGTAATTTGATGGACAGCACGGGCAACACACAGGGCATCAGATTCAGAATGAGGCCGCCCAGCAACGCAAGCGCCAGCATGTACCCAAGCGACGCTGTTGCTTCGACACCAGCTTGCGAAGGCACAGATTCAATCGCGCCGCCGAGACGAACCGGCGTCGCCGCTTCCATGGCCCGGTCGCCGTCGACCAGCGTAAAAACGAGGGTTGCACCATCCAGCTCCGTCGGCGTCAGCCCGATACCGGTAAGCGCCAAGACCGCCCGCTTGCCACCATCCGACAGCGATATGACGGGTTTGCCGAACACCACCTCTTCCGGCCCCTCCACGAACAAGTCCGGTTTGACAAACGGTTCGCGGCTGAGTGCCTCGACTTGGATGGTGGTCTCTGCGGTTCCCTGCAGCAGCACCGCTTTTTGAACAGATAGCCCGTGCCGATCTCCCGCGCCCGGAACCTTCGCAACGTAACTGCTGATAAGATGGGTGTATTCGCCCGGATTCGCCGGCCCGGCAGGCACATCGAGCCCGACCTTGGCCTCGTACGGAATGCAAATTTCCTTGCAGGCGAGGTAGCGGATCTGGCCTTTTAGCTGCAATGCCTCTCCAGGCTGCGAAACCGCTACGGACAAGGGGAACACAACCTCATCCTTGTAACCGAGCGTCTCCAACCCGAGAATCGAGAAGCGCTCTGGAGCGGGCCACGCAATTTCCGCCCCGGATAGGTTCTTCGACCGGCTCCAATCGGGGTCGGGCGGAAACCCGGCATCACCAGGCGAACGCCAATAGATTTTCCAACCTAGCTTAAGCTGGAATTGGACGCCCAACGGTACAGTATCGCGTTCACCGACGGCTTCAACCGCGGACACGATGCGCACCTTTACATGCTCATTCGTATCCCAATCGCCCGCCATCGCAAAGGCAATGCGCGGCGCTACCGTAAACAGTAAAATCGCCAGAAAAGCCAATAGTTTCCGAAAACTGGACAAATCGGTAATCCTTTACGCGTCCCTGAGCTTTGCACTGCGTATACATCGATATTGGGCGATATATAGTGTAGTCATTCCGTTAATCTGGGTCACTTTTCCGTGCGCGTTTCAACACATTCATAGGGTGGGTATGACGCCTGCGGTTCCTTTCATCGCGCGTTCGCGGTAATATCAACAATCGGTGCCGAGACCATATTGCAGGCAGCGCAATGGATCATAATGACAGCACATCGGGCTATTTGACAGGGCAGTTGCTCATCGCCATGCCAACCATGCAGGACCCCAGGTTCGAGCGTTCGGTTATCTATATGTGCATCCACAACGCCGATGGTGCCATGGGATTGATCGTCAATCGGCCATTGGAGAGCCTGACATTCGAAGATTTGCTTTCCCAGCTCGACATCGAAATACCGATACAAACTGCGGACATCACCGTGCAGTATGGCGGCCCGGTCGAAACTGGCCGCGGGTTCGTACTGCATTCGTTGGAATACGAAAAAGACGGCACGATCATCGTCGACAGCAAGGTGGGTCTGACGGCGACGATCGATATCCTGAAGGATATTGCCGCTGATCAGGGTCCGCGTCAGGCGATTCTGGCGTTGGGCTACGCCGGCTGGGGAGCAGGCCAGCTTGACGGCGAAATCCAACAGAATGCCTGGCTGCACGTACCGGCCGACGACGCCCTTATGTTCGACGCCGATATCGAGAACCGGTGGGAACGAGCGATCGAAAAAATTGGCATTGACGTCTCCCTGCTATCCGGCGAACACGGACACGCCTAGAGCAAATCAGAATTAGATGGAACCGTTTCCGGTTCCGTCTAATTCTGTGAATTTGCTCTATCATCAAGTTGGTAGACCGGATTCACGCGGTTGTCGGATCGCCAAAGGCAATTCCGACAAACCCCGATCCGGTCTAGAGAAGTTTTCGCAAGCGTTCCATCTTCATCCTGAATCTGCGATCCCCAGTGAGCCGGTTGTGATAGGTGAAAGGCCCCATGCTGGACAGTTCGGCGAGGAACTCATCGCTCACGGTTGCAGGCCGTGGCGCGCGTTCTGTTCTATCATCCGCGATATGCCGGTCGTCATCCGTCAGCCAATGGCAGAGCAAAAGGCCGATCACCGAGACAATGCCGGCCACCATAACCAAGAACCAGGACTGTTCCGACCACGCGGCCCAGAGGGCGAGCGGTGTCAGGACCAGAACAAATCCCAGAATATTTGTCGCGGCGCGCAGGATGGCCTCGACCAGTTTCGGTTTTTTGCCCATCATCTTCAGCCCTATTGGATCGCAAAGACATAGGTAATCATGCCCGCAAGGGTGCGCTCCCCAACACCCAGGGCGATTAGCCGGTTGAGCGATTCGTGCTGTGACGCACCGGTCTCGAACGTCCATGCCGTGCGAAAATAGTAGCGATCCCGATCAATCTTTTCGCCCTTCGACAGCCGTTGTCTAATTTCCGGGGACATGTCGAAGACACCGATACCGATTGCGTAGATGAGCGCTTTGTCCTCCGTCTCCAAGGTTAGCCTGATATCCAATTCCGCGACGCCATCGCGCCGCATCAGGACCCAATCACCACCGCCTGCCCGTACAGCGCCGCGAAGCCGCGGCCCTTCGAAGCGTCCCGTCTCCACGACCAGAATGCGCCTCCCGCCGGCCGGCGTTTCTCCAAGATCCTGTGGCGGCGCAAAGGTGGCCTCGAAGCGTAGGAGAAAATCCATTCCCGGTGGCGACGGTTCCGCGCCTGACCCGCAAGAAGGACTCATCACCTTCTCTCTCATAACCTAACCAGCCTCAGGACAACCGTTGACCCAGGCCCGTACGATCGTGTCGTCGCCTGGATAGTGTTCGGCGGATACCGGTGTCAGGTGCGCTTGAATACATTTCCACTTACCTTTCTCCTCCAGGTAGGTGTCCGTATAGACGTTCATACCGATTTGCTCTGTTCCGTTTGCATGATGGACATATTTAGTCGCCGCCCGCACCAGAGCGACGTTGCCGAAGATCGAAACCGATTCATCGCGATAGTCGAAATAGACGAATTCATTCGGATCGAAGGCTGTCGCCCAGCGCCTAAGGTAGGCTTCCCAATCCTGGTATCCGCCATTGGGCATGATACAGAGGAACCGGTCGTGAATAATGGCGTCATGCGATTCAACATCATTGGTAATGAAGTTGAGAATGAAGCGCTCGTTCAGCGCTTTCAATGTATTCAAGGAATCGCTGCTCATCACCGTCCTCACTATTCGCTTGGCTCCGTCGCCAAGGGAAAGTGTGTTCAGGTCAATGTGGTAAAGCAATTACGTCAGGGGTAAATACGCCAACTATTCGAGGCCGCTATCGTGCTGGCCGCCCTGCGAGCCTTTCAACGATCCCCGCCGTTGCAGGATCCGCGGGATAGAGACCTTCAATCTTTATATGCCGCGGCTGACGCGCAGAGGGCAAGACAAACGTCGTGAACGCCGTATAGAAGGATAGCGACGTCTCGTTTCGCTCCAGCCGCAATAGCGGTTGCACCGCACCATCGTGTGCTTCCGTCGTAACGGGAATTCCAGGGTAGCAATGCAGCTGGTCGCGCAGTCTTTCTGCTGCTAAACGGCCCCCCATAGACGCTTCATGACCGATTTCCCGCACAAACGGTTCGGCATACTCGGTCCAGTTCGGCATGAACTGACGCAGCCCGTCCGGATGACACAGGATGTGCAGCACGTTATCGGCAACGCTTTCCGGCAAGCGATAGTAGGGACGAAACGCACCGAAGAGACGGGCGGCGGCGGCGTTTCTCATCCGAACATTCCAGTCTTCGTCGATGACCAAGGCCGGAACCGAACCCTGTTGAGAGAGGATGACCTCAAGCATTCTTTCATGCGCTTCGAACTCCGCAGCCGCAGAATCGTCCTCGGAATAGGTCGGTGCATAGCCGGCCGCGAGCAGCAAAACGTTGCCATCGGCGGGAGGGACATCGAGCGCTTCAGCCAGCCGTTCAACCATGTCCCGACTCGGGCGCGAGCGGCCGGTTTCCAGAAACGACAGGTGGCGGGTCGAAATCTCCGCCTCCTGCGCCAAAGCGAGTTGGCTGAGATTGCGTGTCGTGCGCCAGTATCTGAGCAAGACTCGAAACGTCGGTCCGGCGGTGTTCGTCTTAGAGCCGCTGTTTGGTCTACTCGTCGCCATGCGCTCGCTCCATAACAGCTGCCGCTCTAAATCAGCGTTAATCCATTCTCGGCCGGGGGTCGGTCCGGAGTATCGCAAAAGAAACGTGATCCTGCCATTTGCCGTTGATACGGAGATATCGGCGCGCGAACCCCTCCTGTATAAACCCGCTTTTTAACAGCAAGCTTCGGCTCGGCTCATTCGACGGTAGACAAGCTGCTTCCACACGATGCAGACCCAGGGTGTCGAACGCGAAATCGAGCAACAGCTGAATCGATTCCGCCATATGGCCGTTGCGCGCATACGACTTACCCATCCAGTATCCAACACTCCCCGATTGCGCGACCCCACGGCGCACGTTCGAAAGCGTGATGCCGCCGACAAGGGCCTCGTCCTCCCGTCGGAAAATCAGGAAGGCATATGTGGCGCCATCGCGCCAGTCGGCGGAGAATTTCTTCAGGCGACGCCTGAACGCAGCGGGGGTGGTTGCGTCGGATGGCCATGTCGGTTCCCAGAATTCCAGGAAATCACGACTCTCCTCGCGAATGTCGATCCACTGTTTTTCGTCGGACCGCATCGGTGGCCGAAGCACGACATTCGATCCGACAAGACGAACGGTAGACGAGTTTCCCGAGAGCAAACCAAACATTATTTTTTATACGTTACGCTGTAGCCTTATTTCACTCAAAAATCGATATTTAGCCCTTTAGGTCAAGAGGCCAACGCCGACGCAATCGAATCGTAATTCGCGAGACGGTCCAGCGGTCCCAGTGCGGCTATCGTCGGCCGACCGGAGAATATTTTGTCGGCGATCGCCGCGACGGCGTCGATGTCGACCGCATCGATCCGCGCGATCTGCTCATCGACGGGAATTTGCCGATCGAAAATAAGCGTCTGCTGCGCCATTTGTTCGCAACGCACGCTCGTCGATTCCAGCGCCATCAGCGTGGCCGCTTTCAATTGGTTTCGCGCGCGCGCAACTTCGGATTCCTCCAATGTCGACGAAAGCCGACAAATTTCGGAACACAGCGCCGGGGTCAGTTCCGCAGCCTCGTCACGGCCAGTTCCGGCGTAGATCGAAAACAAGCCACAATCCGCGTAGAACGACATGTAGGAATAGATCGAATAGGCGAGTCCCCTGTTTTCGCGAATTTCCTGAAACAGACGTGACGACATGCCGCCGCCAAACAACGAAGACAAAACCGAAGCGGCATAGAATGCGTCGTCGTGATATCCGATAGCGGGGAAACCCAGAATATAATGGACCTGCTCGAGTTCGCGATCCTCGCGATACTCGCCGCCCGCATAGGCGCCAGGTGCAAATTCACGGTTCGACTGGTCTTGCAGCTCTTCGAACAGCGATCCCGCCATATCGACTACCCGCTCATGCTCGATCCGGCCTGCGGCAGACAACACCATTGCCTCGCCACCATAGGTCTGCTTCATGTGGGTCATGATCGAAGCGCGCGGCATCGCCTCGACGACTTCCGGCAGCCCCAGAACCGGCCGCCCCAGCGGTTGATCGGGGAAGGCAGCCATCTGGAAATGATCGAAGATGATATCGTCCGGCGTATCCTCCGCCTGGCCGATTTCCTGCAGCACGACAGCGCGCTCACGGGTAAGTTCTTCCGGATCGAAGCTCGAGTGAAGCAGAATATCCGCCAGAATATCCAATGCGAGGGGTGCATCATCGTGCAGAACCTTCGCATAGTAGGCCGTATGCTCACGGCTGGTATACGCGTTGATCTGTCCGCCGACATCTTCGACCTCACGGGCGATATCGACGGCGCTGCGGCGCTCGGTTCCTTTGAAGGCCATATGTTCAAGCAGATGTGCAACGCCATTGATCTCGCGCGGCTCGTGCCGCGTACCCGCACCGATCCACACGCCGACGGAAACGGTTTCCACCGTATCGACGGTATCAGTGACGACCCGCATGCCATTCGGAAGCGTCGACGCGCGGACGCCGCTCATGCGGCCCCCGAAAGACTGACATGGTCACGCACATAGGCCTCCATTCGCGCCAGATCGTTCGGCAGCACTGCCATGCGCTCCGGCCGCTCGCACAGATCGGCCAAAGCCGGCGGCAGAGATGGCGTTACGCCGGACGCGTCATGGACAGCGTCCGGGAACTTCGCCGGATGCGCAGTCGCCAGCGCGACGACAGGGACTGAAGCATCGTTCGCCTTTGCACGCGCTGCGGCGACGGCGATTGCACTGTGCGGGTCCAGCAGATATCCGCTCGAAGCGTGGACTTCGCCGATTACGGCCTTGGTTTTTGTGTCATCCATCCGGTGCCCGACGAACGTCTCGCGCGCTTTCTGCCAAAGATTGTCGCCAACGGACAGCGCGCCGGCATCCCGGAATTCGGTGACCGCCTGTGCGGTGATCGCACCGTCCCGGCCATATAATTCGAACAGGAAGCGCTCGAAGTTGCTCGACACCTGAATATCCATGCTAGGAGATATGGTCGGTGTTACGCCTGCCATTGTCAGCGATCCACTGTCGAAGAAGCGCGGCAAAATGTCGTTTACGTTCGATCCGACGATGAACTGATCGATCGGCAGCCCCATCGCACGGGCTGCGTAACCGGCATAGACATTCCCGAAATTGCCTGTCGGTACTGCAAACGAAACCGGTCTGTCCGGTGCGCCAAGCGAAACGGCGGCGTGAAAGTAATAGACGATCTGCGCCATAACCCGCGCCCAGTTAATCGAATTCGCAGCGGAAAGACGCAGTTCGTCGCGAAAAGGTGTGTCGTTGAACATCGCCTTCACCAGGTCCTGGCAGTCGTCGAATGTACCCTCGACCGCAATCGCGTGGACGTTCGCCGACTCGACCGTCGTCATCTGCCGCCGCTGAACCTCGGACACGCGCCCATGCGGGTATAGGAAGAAGATGTCGATCGCCTCGCGGTCACGGCAGGCTTCGATCGCAGCGGGACCGGTATCGCCTGAGGTCGCACCGACAATCGTCACGCGCTCGCCGCGCCTGCCGAGTACGTGATCAAATGCCCGGCCGAGGAACTGCATCGCAAAATCCTTGAACGCAAGCGTCGGCCCATGGAACAGCTCCATCACCCAAAGATTGGCGTCAAGCTGCTGCAACGGGGCAACCGCATCGTGTCCAAAATCCCGATAGCTCTCCGCAACAATCGCTGCCAGCGCCGCTTCATCGATCCGGTCGCCAACGAAGGGCGCAATGATGCGGGTGGCCAATTCAGCATAGGACAGACCGCGCAACGCGCGAATTTCGGCCGCATCGAACTGGGGCCAAGTTTCAGGCAAATAGAGGCCACCGTCCCGCGCCAGGCCGGCCAGCAGAACCTCATCGAACTCAAGCACCGGCGCCTGGCCGCGCGTGCTGATATAACGCAAATCCGTTCCCTCATTAGTGTGATGATTCTGAAGTTAGCCGCATTGAATGCGGCTAAATTTAGGATCTGAATCACACTAGATTCAAATAGTTAGTGCGCTGATTCACGCGAAATTCAATCCTTTGAATTTCGCGATCAGGACACATGTCACGGGGCCGGTAGACTATCCACACGACCGCAAGCAAGCAAGCGGAACACGGCCCCGAAATCTGGCTGTTTCAGCCGTTCCGGCGCGATAGATCTATAACAGCCGTGCGGTCTCCTCCGGATGGGTCAGCATGGGGTAGTGACCCGCGGTCATTTCGACCCATTCGGCACTTAAACGGTCAGCGGTACGGCGCTGATGCGATTCCGGCGGGTTCGCGCTTTCGGTGCAATAAATAACCTTGGCGGCCCATGATTGATCCCAAAATGCATCGAGCTCTCCCGGTTGCTGGTCGGACAGGCCGATTGGATGTGGCGTCGCTCGATCGAGTGCCCACGCCTTCGTGTCTCCCTTCAACTCGCTGAACAGGCCGTTTTCAAAAGCGTCGCGCGAAGGCCCACGGGTGAACTCCGTCGTTTCATAGGGCACCGCGCCGGGTGGCCGCTCAACGATGTCTCCCACGCTTTCGCCCGGCTGCGGCACAAGCGCATCGAGGAACACCAAGCGCTCGATACGGTCGCGCACGAGTACTGCCGTCTTCTCGACGACGAGTCCGCCGGAACTGGTTCCAACCAGAACAATATCGCTCAAATCTTCGTAGAAAAGCGCGTCCGCGAGCTCCTGCGCGACGGAGGATACCGTGATGCCTGCGCGCAAATTCACCTTGCGCTCGGCGCAGCCGTCCAAGGTCGGCACATAGACTGTGTGTCCTTCCGCGCGCAGGATCGACGCCGTGGGTTGCCAGATCCAGCCACCCTGAAACGAGCCATGTACCAGTACGTAAGTCGTCATTCGGTCCTCTCTCAATCGCGCGTTTTAGGCAGTTCGAAATCGGCAGCGCGCTCGATCACCTTAACCATTTCGCTCATATCGCCGTCCCGCAATCCCATCGCGAGCGCTTGCTGCATCGTGTGATAGGTCGCGCCGGCAACGTTTTGCGGCACTTCCAGGCGCTCCGCCTCCATGCGCCACAACATCGCGTCCTTCGCTGTGATGTACATCGGCGCTTCCATGTTGAATTTGCGGTTCATGACGAAATTCGGAATTTTCGACAGCGTGGCGCTGTTCTGCCCCGATCCCGAGTTGATCACGGCAAGCGCCTTTTCCGGATTGACGCCGCCTTTGGCCGCCATTACCAGCGCTTCCAACCCGACAACCAGATTTGTGAACGACATGATGTTGTTGCAGATCTTCGCAATCTGCGCCTGGCCGACCTTGTCGCCGACATAATGGATATCCCGCGCGAAGGACTTCAAAAACGGTTCCGCCTGATCGAATACGGCCTGCGGGCCTGACGATATGACCGTGATATCGCCCTCCCACGCCCGCTGCACGCCGCCGGTAATCGGCGAGTCGAGCACCGGGATACCCTCCGCGCCCAAAGTCGACTCGATTTCGGCCAGCGCCTCGGTGCCCATCGTGCCCAGATTGACGAACACCTTCATCTGACTACCATTGATGATCCCACCTTCGCCGGTAACCACGGCGTGGAAGCTCTCGATGCTGGGCATGCAGGCAAACACGATATCGGACTCGTTCGCAACCGAGAGCGGCGAGTCGACGATTCGCGCCTGCTTCTCCGCCAGTGGCTTGGTCGCCGCCGGATTGACGTCGTACGCAACTAGCGCATTTTCCTGGTCCAGAAGATTAGATGCAAGCGGCAGCCCCATGCTGCCCGTGCCGATGAACCCTGCTTTCATACCGCTGTCTCCCCTGCATGTTTGTGGGAGCCAGCGTAGTCCAGCAGACCGGGCGGTCCAAATTTCTAATCTTCCAGGTAACGCCTCCGCAGATGCGCCTTGAAGGCGGAATCGTCGAAGGGTCGGCCCGTCGCGCTTTCGATCAACGCGCCGGTCGACATCAGCGAGCCCTTGCCATGAATGTTTTCCGCAAGCCATGTCATCAAGGGTCGGAAGTCGCCCTGCGCGATCCCCGCCGGAATATCGGTATCGGCTTGCACCGCCGCGGTAAAAATCTGCGCCGCCGCCATCGCACCGAGCGTATAGGTCGGGAAATAACCCCAGGCGCCGTCGTACCAATGGATATCCTGCAGGCAGCCACGCCGGTCGTCTGGCGGCGTCACGCCAAGCAAACCCTGCAATCCTTCGTTCCAGGCGCCCGGCAGATCGGCGATCGCGAGATCGCCCGCGAGCATCGCTCGTTCCAGCCGGTAGCGCAGGATAACATGCGCAGGATAAGTGACTTCGTCGGCGTCGACGCGAATAAAACCGGGCGTGACACGGGTTGCAAGCCGATACAGGTTCTCCGCGTCCCAGGTCTCTCCGCTGCCTCGAAATGCGTCACGCATGACCGGCGCCGCCCAGCCCAGGAAGGCGCGCGAGCGGCAGACCTGCATCTCGACAAGCAGCGACTGGCTTTCATGAACCGTCATACCCCGGGCCTCGCCCACCGGCTGCCGTCGCCACGCCGCCGGCCGGGCGCGTTCGTACATCGCGTGTCCAGTTTCGTGCAGCACCCCCATCATCGCCAAGGTGAAATCCGCCTCGTCGTAGCGGGTCGTGATCCGACTGTCTTCCGGAATACCGCCGGAGAAAGGGTGCAGGCTTTCATCCAGCCGCGCCGTGCCGAATTCCAGACCAACGGTCTCTGCCATACGGCGCACCAGCGCGCGCTGCGCCGCGATAGGAAACGGTCCTGGCGGCAATTCCGGCGTCGGGCGGCGCGTTTGCCGAGTCATCACGTCGTCGAGAAAATCCGGTAGAAAGGCCGCGTAGCTGTCGAAGATCGGATCGATCGTCGCGCACCGACCATCCGGCTCGAACGCGTCGAGAAGCGCGTCATAGAGATCACAGCCGAGAGCGTCCGCTTTGGCTGCACCGACTTGTTTGGTCAGTGTCAAAACCTCGGCGAATGTCGGTAAGATTGCCGCAAAATCGGCATCCGCTCGCGCGCCGCGCCATACCGTCTCGCAAGCGCTTGACGCTCTGGACATCGCCTCGACCAAATCCGACGGCACCGCGGCCGCATGGGCCCAGTCGCGGCGCATCTCGCGCAGGTTCGCCGACTGCCAGTCGTCCAAATCTTCGTCCGCCGCCGCGTCCAGAAGATCGGGCAGCGCCGGGTCCGTCATCATCGAATGCCGGATGACTGCCAACGCCGCGATCTGCTCGCCGCGCGCGGCAGCCCCGCCCGCGGGCATCATCACCGATTGATCCCAGCTCAGCATGCCGATCGACTCGCCGAGCAGTGCCGCGCGACGAAAGCGGCCTTCCAGTTCGCTATAAGCAGCAGACATCAGGTTTTCTGGCGATGATAGACGATATAGATGACGATCAGAACGACCGCCATGAGATACCAGGTGATCGCGTATTCTGCGTGATTGTTGCGAATATCCAGCCGCCATTGTTTCGTCACCGGATACCCGCCCGGAATGTTTTTCGCGCCGGACAGCACGTAATAATCCGGCAGCGCATCAAGGCCGGCGATGCGCGCCATGAGTTTGGGCTCGACGAAATACCAGTTGTTGCCCTTAGGATCGTTTTCCGGTGTGAATATTCCCGGTCCTTTAGCCAGGCGAACGATCCCCTCGAACGTAACCTCGCCCTGGATCTGACCAGCAGCCCGGTTCTCCGGCGCCCGCCGGTCAAACGGCACCCATCCCCGGTCGACAATGGCATATCCTTTGCCATCAGCGCGACGCAACGGAGTCAGGACATGCACGCCCGGGTTCCCTCGCAGCGACCGGCCAATCAAGTGAAATTCTTGGTCGTGAAGGAACGTACCCGTCAGGCGCACCCGCTGAAATTCGAACACATCTGGGGCCGACGGCCCGTCAGGGAGTTCTACCGCTGCAGCTTCCGAGCGCGAATGCAGCTTCTCGATTAGATCCGATTTCCACCCATGACGCTGGACCTGCCACGTACCGAGGCCAAGCAGTGCAATAAGCATCAAGGCCGTCGTAAGCGTTGGCCAGAATTGGGGGCGAAAGCTCATCCGCACGAACGAAGCGTGCTTAATCGAAGGTGCGCGTCCCGGCCTCGCCGGCCTTGTGGCGATACTGCAGAGCCACGAGCGTGGCCTTGAACGGGCGGAGTAAGGCAATCGATCCGCCTAGGATCGCCGGTATCCAGAGGACGAGATGCAGCCACATCGGCGGCGCGAATGCCGCCTCGACCCAAAGCGCCAGTCCGGTCGCAATCGGACCAACGATGAAGATCACAAAAACCGCCGGCCCATCGCCGCTGTCCGAGGCGCTGAAATCCAAATCGCAATGCGTGCAGCGTGCGGCGACCGTCAGGAGTCCGTTGAACAAACGTCCCACACCGCATCGTGGGCACCGGCATCGCAATCCCGTCGCATAGGGTGATAGCGGTGGAAAAAAATCCACCATACCGCCGCAATCAGCCACCCCACCAGTAAACGCAGATGAACAGGAACAGCCACACTACGTCGACGAAATGCCAGTACCATGCCGCCGCCTCAAAGCCGAAATGATGATCGGGCTTGAAGTGGCCCGCGCGGGCGCGGAAGAAGCAAACGATCAGGAAGCAAGTGCCGACGATCACGTGGAAACCGTGAAAACCGGTCGCCATGAAGAAGGTGGAGCCGTAGATCCCGCCCGAGAAGGAGAAGCCTGCATGCATATATTCGAATGCCTGCAACGCGGTAAAACAGATGCCAAGGATGATCGTTAGGCCCAGGCCGCGGACCAAATTCTTGCGGTCGCCTTCGATCAGCGCGTGATGCGCCCAGGTTACCGTCACACCGGACAACAGAAGGATCAGCGTATTCATGAACGGCAGTTCGAACGCGTTGAACGTCACAACGCCTTCCGGCGGCCAGACGCCGCCCGGCACTTCATAGGGCAGTTCCTTCGGAAACAGGCTCGATTCGAAGAACGCCCAGAAGAACGCGGAGAAGAACATCACTTCCGAACAGATGAACAGCGCCATGCCGTAGCGCATGCCGAGTTGCACGACCGGCTTATGAAACCCTTCGAACTCCGCTTCGCGGATGATGTCCCGCCACCAAAACCAACCGGTGACGAACAGCAGGGCCACACCGGGCGCAATGGCCCAAAGACCGAGCGACGTCAGCGTGGCTTCCATGTCATCGCCGAAGAAGCTGGGATGCATGTACAGAATCAAGCCGAAAAACAGAGATCCGGCCGCGATCGTGCCGACAATGGGCCAAGGGCTCGGATCGACGAGATGATAGTCGTGGCTTTGTGCGTGTTCCGCGCTCATTTTTCCGTTCTCACTCGTTCTTGTTCCAGCTTTTCCGAATCTAACTGCAATTACGTTAATTTACGTTTGGCTTGTCGTTCTCCCCGGCGAAGGCAGTTTTATCATCCGCTTCGTCTTTTTCGGCCGGGAAGAAGGTATAGGATAGGGTAATCGTTTTGACATCGTCGAGGTTGCGGTCGTCCGCGATATCCGGGTCGACATAAAACGTGACAGGCATATCCACTGCCTGTCCCGGTTCCAGTCGCTGCTCGGTGAAGCAGAAGCAATCGATTTTCGTGAAATATTTTCCGGCCTTCAGCGGCGTGACGTTGAACGTGGCGGTTCCGGTCGTCTCCGTCGCCGACAGATTTTGTGCGCGATAGAAGGCAACGGCGCTCTCGCCGATCTTCATGGAAACTTCGCGCTGAACCGGCTGAAATTGCCAGTCGAGGGACGAGTTCATCGAAGCATCGAACCGGATACGCATCGTCCGGTCGAGTATCACATCGTTCTTTTCCGACGCCACCTGCGTCGTACCGCCATAGCCGGTAACGCGGCAGAACAAATCGTAGAGTGGCACCGCGGCAAAGGACAGCGCTGTCATTCCCGCGACGATGCCGACGCAGGAAAACATAATCCATCGGTTGCCGTTGCCGTTCCTCATGACGTTACTCGAAACTCATCCGGATGATCGAGACGGCATAGAACAACACGACCAGGCCGACCAATACCGCCAACATGGTGAGGTTCTTGGACCGCTGCCGCTTGTGTACCTCACTTGGATACCGGCGCTTGTCGCTGTTTTCCGTCATTGCCATCTGCACCCCCATCCGTGCTATCCGCCGAAGCCAAGTGACGCATCGGCCACCATGACCGCAAACAGTGCGAACAGATAAAAAATCGAATACCCAAACATCCGCTTCGCGGACCGGTCCGTCTGATCGAACCAGACCGCGATCGCAGCCGCAAAGAAGATGATGCCGAGAATGCCCGCGGCGATGCCATAAGCCCAGCCGACGAAGCCAAGCCACACCGGCGCGATGCCCAGCGGGATCAGCAAGGCGGTATAGAGGATCATCTGTTTCTTGGTTTCGACTTTGCCCGCGACGACGGGCAGCATCGGGATTCCGGCTTTCTCGTAATCGCCACTGCGGTAAAGTGCCAGTGCCCAAAAATGCGGCGGCGTCCAGAAGAAGATCAACGCGAACAACAAGGCAGACTCGGCACTGACCGATCCTGTGACGGCCGCCCACCCGATCATCGGCGGAAACGCACCCGCCGCACCTCCAATAACGATATTCTGCGGCGTGCGGCGCTTCAGCCACATTGTGTAGACGAAGACGTAGAACAGTATGGCTGCCGCCAACAACGCGGCGGCCATGACATTCACCGCGAGCCCCATGATCGCGACAGATCCGGCGGCCAACACAATTCCGAAGCCGAGCGCATCGCCCGGTGCAATCAGGCCGGTCGGAATCGGTCGCCGACGCGTCCGTTCCATTACCGCGTCGATGTCCCGGTCGTACCACATGTTAATCGCACCGGAAGCGCCTGCCCCCACGGCGATACACAACACCGCGACGGCGGCAATCAGCGGGTGAATGGAACCCGGCGCAACGAGCAGCCCGGCCAAGCCACTGAAGACGACGAGCGACACCACACGGGGCTTGAGCAAGGCGAAATAGTCGCCCGGCTCCGCTAGCTCCAGTTCCGACCGCTCAATGGTGCGGTATGCGGTATCGCTCACCTTAAACGTCCCCCATGATCTTTATGTTGCGCCAATGCTATTTGATTTGCGGAATTTCTTCGTAGCTATGGAACGGCGGCGGCGACGTTACAGTCCATTCGAGCGTTGTCGCACCCTCGCCCCAATAGCTGTTCTCCGCCGGGCGGCCCGCCTTCATCGCGTAAGCCAGCATGATGAAGAAGAACAGCGTCGACGCGGCAGTGATGAACGACCCGATCGACGACACCATATTCCATCCCGCAAACGCTTCGGGGTAATCGATATAGCGCCGCGGCATGCCCGCCAGACCCAGGAAATGCTGCGGGAAGAAGGTCATGTTGACGCCGATGAATGTCGTCCAGAAATGCAACTTCCCGCCCCATTCCGGATAGTGCCGGCCCGTCATCTTGCCGAACCAGTAGTAGGTCCCGGCAATGATCGAGAACACGGCGCCAAGCGATAGGACATAATGAAAATGTGCCACTACGTAGTACGTGTCGTGCAAGGGCAGATCGACACCGGAATTGGCCAGTACCACACCCGTCACACCGCCGACGGTAAACAGGAAAATAAAGCCAACAGCCCAGAGCATCGGCGTATCGAAACGGATCGAACCGCCCCACATAGTGGCAATCCAGCTGAACACCTTGATACCGGTCGGCACTGCGATCACTAGAGTCGCCGCAACAAAATAGGCCCGCGTATCAATATCGAGGCCCACCGTATACATGTGGTGCGCCCAAACGATGAACCCGACGAACCCAATCGCAACCATCGCATACGCCATGCCGAGATAGCCAAAGATCGGCTTCTTGGAGAAGGTCGAGATGATGTGGGAAATCATGCCGAACCCGGGCAGGATCATGATGTAGACTTCGGGATGCCCGAAGAACCAGAACAAATGCTGAAACAGGATCGGGTCGCCGCCGCCCTCCGGCTTGAAGAACGCGGTGCCGAAGTTACGATCGGTCAGAAGCATCGTGATCGCGCCACCGAGAACGGGCAGAGACAGGAGCAGCAGAAACGCTGTCACCAGGATCGACCAGGCGAACAGCGGCATTTTGTGCAAGGTCATGCCCGGTGCACGCATGTTGAAGATCGTGGTGATGAAATTGATGGCGCCGAGGATGGACGATGCGCCCGCCAGATGCAGCGCGAAAATCGCCATGTCGACCGATGGGCCAGGATGCCCCTCAACGTTTGAGAGCGGCGGATAAACGGTCCACCCAGTGCCGGCGCCGTCCCCCACGAAAGCGGAGAAGAACAGCAACAGCAACGACGGAACGAGAAGCCAGAAACTGATGTTGTTCATACGCGGGAAGGCCATGTCCGGCGCGCCGATCATGAGTGGCACGAACCAGTTTCCGAACCCTCCAATCATCGCCGGCATGACGACGACGAACACCATAATGAGCCCGTGTGCCGTCACGAACACGTTCCAGATTTGGCCGTTCGGACTGCCGTCCTCGTTGGTCATGAACTGGACGCCCGGCTCCATCAGTTCCATGCGCATGTAAATGGAGAACGCGCCGCCAATAACCGCGGCGAGTACAGCTAACAGCAGGTACATTGTGCCGATGTCTTTGTGGTTCGTCGAATAGACGAAACGTCTCCAACCGGTCGGATCTGCGTGTGCGGCAGCCATGTCCAATTCCTTCTTCTAAGCGTCTTAGTTGGCGGCTTGGTTCTTCGCGAAGCGCACGGCTGGCGGCGCCTCTTCCGTCTTAGCGAACTCTTTCTGAGCCTTCTTTACCCATTTCTCGAAATCTTTCGGAGAGACGGCCTCGACGACAATCGGCATGTAGGAGTGATTGACGCCGCAAAGTTCGGAACAGAATCCGTAATAGACGCCCGGCTTGTTGATCTCCACCCAGGTTTCGTTCAAGCGGCCCGGAACGGTATCGAGTTTGATGCCAAACGCGGGGACAGCCCAGTTGTGCAACACATCATCCGCTGTCATCAGGATTTGTACTTTTTTGCCAACTGGCAAAACGACACGGAAATCCGTATCCATGTTCCGCTTCAGCTTCGAGTCTTTTGCAACTTCCTCCTCACTCACCATATTCGCATCGAAGGTGAAGTTGCCATGATCGGGATACTCATAGGACCAGTACCACTGATGCCCAATGATCTTGAGGGTCATATCCGGATCTTCGACCCGGTCCGCAAAATACATCAGTTTGAAGGACGGGATTGCAATCACCACCAGGATAATCACTGGAACCGCAGTCCATAAAACCTCGAGCAACAGATTGTGCGTCGTCGTCGACGGTTTCGGATTTGCTTTTTCGTTGAAACGGAAGATCACGATCAACAGCAAGACCATCACAAACAACGCAATAACCGTTGCTATGATGGTCACGAAATCATGGAAGTCATCAATCCGCTCCATGGTAACCGACGCTGGCTCCTGCAAACCCAGCTGCCAATTTCTCGGCTCGGATGCCATGGCGCCCCCAGCGCAAAATGCGCCAGCGAGAACCGCCGCAAGCGCGGCAAGTCGTGCTTTCACGTTCGCTACTCCCATCCCAAAACGGCCGCGTATCCGCTCCGTACCCACAAACCTCACCGCAACATCGCAATTCACAAAGGCGAGGCGGGCACATACTAGCCGGCTATGATGCCATATCAAGCGCAACGACGCGCCACACCGCCGGTACCGGCTAACCTCATGGCCCGTCGAAAAATTTTTACAGCATCCCGTGCAGTCTCAGAAGTCCACGCGACACTATGCCGCAAAATATTACCCGATTCGCTCCCAATACAGTGACGAATGCGAGAAATCGCTCAGATTTCCAAAGCGCAGTGCATATCAAAGCCAATCCATTGGAATCGCGCCCGGATATCAAGCGAACATCTCTAACAAGCACCACCCCTAATTACGATTCGGTTAATGCACAAACCATGCAACGCGTCCGCCCGGCAAGATCTTTGCGCACGTCCCGAACGAAGAGTCCCACCTCACCGGCAATTTGTGTCACCGCCCCGTCCTGACCGTCACCGAATTCAATCACTGCGGCGCCTCCGTCCGCGAGGAGCGCCGGCAATGCCGCAGCAACTGCTCTGATAGAGTCGAACCCGTCCGTCCCGCCATCAAGCGCCGAAACTGGCTCGAACAGAGCGACTTCCGGCTGCAAGGACGCGACCTCCGCAGATGGAATGTAGGGTGGATTGGCAACGATCAGATCAAACGGACCACCCAACGCCCCGGCCCAATCGCCCACGATGACATGTGCTCGGTCGGCCAACCCCAACCGCATCAGGTTACGGCAGGCGACGGCGGCGGCGGCCCTACTACGGTCCACGCCAATCCCCTGCGCAGCGGGCAGCATCGAAAGAAGTGCCGCCAACAAGCATCCGGTTCCGGTACCCAAGTCGGCGATTCGGAGTTTTGCAGCCAAATCCGGCAGGAATTCAAGCGCTGCCTCCACCACCGCCTCGCTGTCCGGGCGCGGATCGAGCGTGTCGGGCGTCACCTCGAAGTCCAGGCTCCAAAACTCCCGGCGGCCGGTGAGATGCGACATCGGCTCGCGCGCGGCGCGGCGCTCGACGAGGCGGGCATACTGGTCATAAGCGTCGACCACGCGTTCCGGATAGCCGATCAGCATGGCCTGGCTGAAGCCCGTGGCGTGCGCCAACAACAGGCGCGCTTCGCGCCATGCATTGGCGATACCCGCACCCGCCAGCCGGTCGGCGCCTTCCGCCAGACACGCACGGATATCAGTCACTCGAGACTGCTCAAGCGCGCAGCCTGATCGTCCGAGATCAACGGATCGATGACTTCGTCGAGAACCTCGCCATTGATGATCTTGTCGATCTTATGCAGCGTCAGATTGATCCGATGGTCGGTAACGCGGCCCTGCGGAAAGTTATAGGTCCGAATTCGCTCCGACCGGTCGCCGCTGCCCACCTGGCTGCGCCGGTCCGCGGCCCGGGCTGCATCAAGCTGCTCGCGTTCATGATCGTAGATACGCGCGCGCAGAATCTTCATCGCCTTCGCGCGGTTCTTGTGTTGAGATTTTTCGTCCTGCTGCGATACCACAATGCCCGTCGGAATATGGGTAATGCGTACCGCGCTGTCGGTGGTATTCACCGACTGCCCGCCGGGGCCGCTAGCGCGGAAGATATCGACCCGCAGGTCCTTGTCGTCGATTTGCACATCGACTTCTTCCGCCTCGGGCAGCACTGCCACCGTCGCCGCAGACGTATGGACACGGCCGCCGGATTCCGTCGTCGGCACCCGCTGTACCCGATGCACACCCGACTCGAACTTCAGACGCGCAAAAACGCCGCGTCCGGAAATCAGCGCCGACGCTTCCTTATAGCCCCCCAGCTCCGTGTCGCTGATACTCATCGGCTCGAACTTCCAACCGCGAAGATCCGCATAGCGCTGGTACATGCGAAACAGTTCGGCGGCGAACAGCGACGCCTCATCGCCGCCGGTGCCAGCACGCACTTCCAGGATCGCGTTCTTGGCGTCTGCTGCGTCCTTGGGCAACAGCATCACGCGCAGTTCCTGTTCGATCTCCGGCAGGCGTGCTTTCAGGGCGCGGGACTCAACTTCCGCCATTTCCTTCATTTCCGCGTCGCCATCCGTTTCGAGCTCGGCCAGGTCCGCGAGCTCTGCGCGCGCGTCCTTCAGCTCCTTGACCTTTTCGACGACCGGCGACAGCTCGGCGTACTCCATCGACAATGCCGTGAACTCGGAGGGGGCTAGATCTCCCGAAGACATCAACGCCGCCAGCTCATCGTGCCGTGCGATCAGACTGTCGAACTTTTCTTCCATGCTCATGACTGTTCCCTGTCCTCTTTCGAACGGAGTTCGAATAGCCGGCGCAAGAGCTGCTCGGCAGCACCCAAACGCCCACCACCACTTTCCGCCTCCGCAATGTCACGCATGGCACGGCTGGGCTCATGCAGCAAGCGGTTGACCAGCATGCGCGTCACCTCCGCCGCATCCGCGCCCGGTTCGGCGGCCAATAATTCATCGCGCGCCGCTTCGAAATGCGCACGCAGCGCGACGATCGCCGGCACGGCGTCCCGCGCCGCAACGCTTCGCCGCCACGTTTCCACTTCCTGATCGACAATTTCCCAGGCGCCTTGCGCCGCCGCGCCGCGAGTCGAGCGGCCCTCCATCGCAACTCGCTCGAGGTCGTCGAGCGTAAACAGAAACGCCCCGTCCAGTTCCGCAACGCTCGGATCGATATCCCCGGGAACACCGGCATCAATCAAGAGCACGGGCCGCCGCCGGCGCATTGCGAGCGCCTTCTCCATTGCCTCCGGCGCGATCAGAAACCGCCCGGTGCCCGCTGCAGCGACGATTATCTCCGCATCTTTCATGGCGTGGTCGAGAGTCTCGAATGGCGCGAAGGTATAGCCGCCACGCCGCGCCGCGGCCTCTGTCCGGCGCGACGGGCCAGTCATCACGAACCGGGCTGCGCCGGCAGTGCGAAACTGCTCGACGATAATCTCACCCATATCGGCGAGACCGACAACGAGTACGCTGGCGGATTCGAGATCGCCCTGAACGTCACGCGCGATACGGCCCGCCGCAGCGGCGATCGACACCGGCCGGTGTCCGATCTCGGTTTCCGTCCTAACCCGTTTTGCAGTGCCGTAAGCCGCCTGCAACAGCGCATCCAGCTCACCGCCCACCATGCCGTGCGCCTGCGCGAAACGGTGGCCGTCCTTGACCTGCCCCAACACCTGCGGTTCGCCGATCGTCTGACTGTCGAGCGATGCCGCAACGGCAAAGATATGGCGAACCGCGGCATCATCGGACAGTTGATATAATTGATCGCCGATGGCTTCAGCGGGCTGTCCGGATGCGCGCATCAGCAAGTCCCGAACGACCCGACCGCTAGCTTCCGGATCCGGCGACGCAGCCTGAATCTCGACCCGGTCACAGGTCGACAAAACGATGGCCTGTGCAATGCCGCGGTCGGCAAGCTGGCTCAGGAACACCGGCGCCTTGGACTCGTCCAAAAACAGCCGGTCGCGCAGCAGGACACTGCTGGAGCGATGGTTCGCGCCAACGACGAAAGGTCGCATCTGCGCACCCGCCATCATAGGCAGCTATCGGTAGGGGGCGAGAAAGTCCGGGAGGGAGGTCAGAGGAACCTCTTCCTGCTCGCCCGTATCCATATGGCGTACCGTTGCGGCATCGCGCGCAAGCTCTTCATCTCCAAGGAGGATCGTCGCGGCAGCGTTAAGACGGTTAGCGCGTTTCATCCGGCGGCTCAAATTGCCGCTATAGCCCATATCCACGCGGTATCCGGTACGGCGCAGCCGCTCGGTCAGTTCGAACCCGACATCACGCGCGGCATCGCCAACCGGCACGACGACAACCGGCCGCGGCGGCGGCACCGCCGCATCGCTGAGCAAGGCAAGCCTTTCGATACCGCCCGCCCAACCGACACCGGGGGTTTCCTTGCCGCCCATCATACCGATCAGCCCATCGTAACGTCCGCCGGCAATGACCGCCCCTTGTGCACCCAACGCCGTGGTCGTGAATTCGAACGCCGTATGACAATAGTAATCCAGGCCGCGCACCAGACGCGGGTTCAGCGTATAGGCAATCTCCAGCGCATCCAGCCCATCGCGCACGGCGGCGAAGAAATTGCGGCTTTCCTCGTTCAGGTAATCGCCGAACACTGGCGCTTCGGCCACGATCTCCCGGTCTTTCTCATTTTTCGAGTCGAGGATCCGCAGCGGGTTGCGTTCCAGCCGCTCCTGGCTGTCAGCCGATAACGACTGTGTGTGACCGGAGAAATAGGCCACCAGCGCCTCGCGGTATCGGGTGCGGCTCTCGGTATCGCCCAGCGTGTTGAGTTCCAGCACCGTTTTGTCCAGTACGCCGAGTTCGTCCAGAACGCGGGCGCCGCACGCGATGACTTCCAAGTCAGCTTGTGGCTGATCGACGCCGATCAGCTCGACGCCGATCTGATGGAACTGCCGCAAGCGCCCCTTCTGCGGCCGTTCGTAACGAAACATCGGCCCGCTATAGAAGAACTTCACCGGCACGCTCTGCGCCAATCCCTCAGAGATGAAGCTTCGTGCCACGCCGGCCGTGTTCTCCGGCCGCAGCGTGATCTCGTCGCCCCCCTTGTCCACAAAGGTGTACATTTCCTTCGTTACGACGTCGGACGTGTCGCCCAGGGTCCGCTTGAACACCTGACTGAACTCGAACATCGGAGTCGCCATTTCGTCAAAGCCGTAGCGCGACGCGGCGTCGCGCGCGACCTCGGACACGCGGCGGTGCGCGCGCATCTCGTCCGGCAATAGATCGTGCGTGCCTCGGACAGGCTGAAGCGATGTCATAATTACAAAACCGTACTGCTAATTGGTTCGGGCGGCGCGGCGAATGTGCGCGTCCCGAGAAGAATAATCAAGCGCTAGGAGCCTGCCCGGGTAATGCTTTGACCGCTCAACGTCGGCCCGCACCGGCCTTCAACGAGTCGGCGTCCAGCGTGACACCGCGGCGAACCGCGCCTTTCGGGCCGAGATCGGGGATAGCTTCACCGTCCACCTGAATCTCCAACCCGCCCGCGTTGCCGGTCAGCATCAAGAGACCGGGACGATCGGGGACACGGTAGCTGTCACCGGCGCGCAGGACACGGGTCAGCAATAGACTGCCATCGGGATCTCGGATTTCCACCCAGCTGTCGACACGCGCCTTAATCATGACGCGGGCTTCCGGATTCTCACTGCCAAATTGCCGCGGCTCGGCGGAAGCGACCGCGGGCGGTTTCGGCGGCAGCGCCGCAACCACATCGCGCGACGTCTCTTCCGTAACGGCAACGCGATCCTCGGCGGAACCTGCGGACTGAGGCAATGTATCCGATGCGGTTTGATTGGATTGCACCGGCACTGCAGTCTCGGTGACCGTCGGTTGCACGACAGGCTCCGTCGTAGCAACCGTCGCCGCACTGTCGGCGCTCGCTACCGGTTCAGGCGTATCGGTCGCCCCTAAGGGCGACGCAACTGGTTTCTCATCGGATGAGGTCGTCTCCGCGGTAGCGTCCGTAACCGGCGTCGAGGTTTCCTGAACCGGCGCGGTTGCCACATTTTCCACCGATGCCGAAGAAGATGACGTAACCGCTTCGGCAGATGTTGGCGACACGGCTGCCGGCTCAGCCTCTACGGGCCGTTCCGCCGCCGCCGCTGTTTCCGTCGTTTCCGTTGTTTGTACCGGCACCGTATTTTCAGACGGAGGCTCGGTCGCCGCAGCAACGGAATCGTTAGGCAGCGCGCTCGTTTCCGATGTATCCGTAGCCGGTACTGCGACTTTCGCCACAGTTTCTTGTGTCGCTGTTTCGGTAACGGATGTTGTCGCTACGTCCGCCTGCGGCACCTTTGGTTCTGCGTCTAACGCTTTAGTTTCATCCGATCCTAGGAACGAGGCAAAACTTTCCGGCAAGGATGGAACGAGCTCGGCTACTTTAACGTCCTGCTGGGCGAAGAAGACCCATCCGCCATAGGTTACCGCCAAAGCCACGACCGCAATGAGCAGAATAGCCCCGCTCGGGATTTTCCCTTCCGGGGTCGGCGACGGAAATATCAACCGAACATCGTCGCCCAGCTCCGTCGTTTCATTCTTGTAGCATTCGACGATCGTGGGTCCATCGAGCCCGAGATAATCCGCATAGGCTCGCACGAATCCCATTGCATAGGTGGCGCCCGGAAGATCGTCGACACGGCCCTCTTCAATCGCCTGGAGATAGGAATGACGAATGCATAAATAGTCGGCAGCTTCCTTCAAATCGACGCCGAAATTCTTGCGTTTTTCCCGTAGCAAGCCGCCAACGGTCTCCGGTGGCGTTTCCACAGGCTTTAGCGGCACCACTTCCGATTCAGGGTACACCGTCTCGGACCGAACTTTTTTTCCTAATCCTCTGGCCATCGCGCGCGGTATCCACGTCCAGTTTCAATCCGACGTACGGCTGCGACACATACTCGTCCCGAGATGCCCCAACCAATCGCTCGTGCATGCACCGCCCCGTCGAAGACCATTAATTCACAATGAAGCGGCAGCCTGCACTCTGAAATTAACCTTAACCGATTAATATTCTATAAAGACACTGATGTAGTAGCAATGACGAATACGCGGCCCGTCCAGTCGTCATCTAAGCAATCGCGGCATGAATAGAGATTTTTTGTTTACGTCAGAAGAACCGATGCAATCGAATTATTGTTTGGCGAGCAGTTATGAGACATGCCACCAAATGTTCAGTCGGCGTCCAATCCATAAGCTGTATGAAGAGAACGCAACGCCAGTTCCGTGTATTCTTCCGCGATCAGCACGCTAATCTTGATTTCCGATGTGGAAATAACCTGAATATTGATTCCCTTCTCGGCAAAGGCCTGGAACATTTGCGTCGCGACACCGGCATGGGACCGCATGCCCACGCCGATCACGGACACCTTGACCACGTTAGGATCGGAGCTCAGCGACTCGAAATTGATCGTCTCGCGCACATCCTCGAGCACCTTTATCGCACGGTCGAAATCGGATTTTCCCACCGTAAACGTCATATCCGTACGCTTGCCGTCCGCCGAAACGTTCTGGACGATCATATCGACATTGATGCTGGCATCGGAAAGCGGGCCGAAGATACCCGCCGCCACGCCCGGCTGATCCGCCACGCTGACAAGCGTGATTTTCGCTTCGTCCCGGCTATAGGCAATACCGCTTACGACCTGCTGTTCCACAATTTCATCCTCATCAACAACCAGCGTTCCCGGCAAATCTTCGAAGGTCGAGCGGACCTGCATCCGAACGCCTCGATTCATCGCCAGCTCGACAGCCCGGGTCTGCAGGACTTTCGCCCCCTGCGACGCCATCTCGAGCATTTCCTCGTAGGTGATCTTCTCAAGCTTGCGTGCCTTCGTGACGATGCGGGGGTCAGAGGTATAGACCCCGTCGACATCCGTATAGATGTCGCACCGGTCGGCATCGAGCGCGGCGGCCAGCGCCACCGCCGAGGTATCCGACCCACCGCGGCCCAGCGACGTGATCCGGCCCCGTGGCGAAACCCCTTGAAATCCCGCCACCACAGCGACGACGCCATCGGCGAATTGCCCGGCAATATTCTGGGGATCGACCCCGCTGATGCGCGCCTTGCCGTGCACCTCGTCGGTATGGACGGGAACCTGCCAACCGAGCCAGGACCGCGCCGGCACGCCGATCGCCTGCAGCGCGATCGCCAACAGCCCGCAGGTCACTTGCTCCCCGGACGCCACGACGACGTCGTATTCGCGGGTATCGTGCAGCCGGCTGATCGCGTTGACCTTCCCAACCAGATCGTTGGTCACGCCGGACATCGCCGAGGGTACGACGGCGATTTCGTTACCGCGGTCGTATTCCGCCTTTACCCGGCTGGCAACGTGCCGAATGCGGTCGAGGTCGCCGACCGAAGTACCGCCGAATTTCTGTACAATGCGCGCCATCGAAAACGTCCATATCTTGGCCAATAACACCGGTTGCCCCGGCGTGGCGGCGTATCCATACTCGCATGAATTACCGGGCGCAAGAGCGCCTCGCCACGGGGCAGGAGACCACCAACGCTATGGCGACGAGCAACGATAGTGCCCAAGCGAGCACGGTCGACGCAGCCGAAGTCGCGAAATTCGCCGCTTTGGCGGAAACGTGGTGGGATTCGGAAGGCCCGTTTCGGCCGCTGCATCAACTGAATCCCGTCCGGCTGCGCTACATTCGCGACACCGTCGCGGCGCATTTCGACCGCGATCCGCTGGCAGCAAAACCGCTGGAAGGCTTGCGCCTGCTCGATATCGGATGCGGTGGCGGACTGCTTGCCGAGCCGTTGACGCGGCTCGGCGCGGTCGTCACGGGGATCGACGCAACGGAGCGGAACATAGGCGTCGCCGCCTTGCATGCAGAAGAAAGCGGACTCGCGATCGACTATCGGCATACGACGGCTGAGGCGCTACATGCCGAGAGCGAACAATTCGACGTCGTCCTGAACATGGAAGTCGTCGAACATGTCGCCGATGTCGACGCTTTCCTCGCGGCGTCCAGTGGCGTGGTTCGCGAGGGCGGTATCATGATCTTGGCGACATTAAACCGTACGCTGAAATCATACGCATTCGCGATCGTCGGCGCGGAATATGTGCTGCGCTGGCTGCCACGCGGAACACATGACTGGCGCCGCTTCGTTCGCCCCTCGGAGCTTGCCGCCGGGTTGCGTACCGCGGGCATGAATGTCGAAGAATTTACCGGCATGGTCTTTAATCCGCTGACGGGACGCTGGTCGCTGAATCCACGCGACCTCGACGTGAACTACATCGCAACCGCAACCAAGTAACGCCTTATCAGCTATTCGTGCGGGGGACCCAGGGTATACGGCCAAACTCGATTCCCTCTTCGGCGAGCTCTTCGGCTTCCTGTTCGGATGCTTCGCCGTAGATGTCGCGATGCTCGGTTTCACCGTAATGGATCTTGCGCGCTTCTTCGGGAAACTCACCGCCGACATAATCGCAATTTTCCTCAACGGTCTCGCGCAGTTTTACCAGCATGCCCGCCATTTTCTCGGGCGTCAGGTCATCGGAACGACCGCCGCTCCTCGCCACGCTCGGGGCCATAATCGATTTCTCGACCTTTTTGCTGCCACAGGTCGGACAGGCCACAGTCTTCTTGCCCACTTGCTCTTCGTAGGCAGCGCTGTTCTGGAACCAAGCCTCGAAGACATGGTCTTTTGCGCAACGAAGATTGTATGAAATCATGCCGATGCGTACCGTAAAATGTTCTCACATTCGAAATTCAACAAAAAGATGGCGACTAAACCACTGCACTGCAAGGATTAAGATTTGGTAATCATGGCGACGCCAAACGCCCATACCATGCCAACGGCCCCGTCAGACTGGATTGTTCGCTTCGCCGGCCGGGTCCCCGCTGACGGTTCCGTGCTCGATCTGGCCTGCGGTGGCGGGCGGCATGGACGGCTATTCCTCGGCAAGGGCGGTCCGGTCACCTTCCTCGACAAGGATATCGCGGCCGTCGAAGATCTTTCCGACAACCCGCTGGCAACCCTTATCAAAGCCGATCTTGAAGGCCCCGAGCCCTGGCCGCTGCAAGGCCGAACCTTCGACGGCGTGATCGTCGCAAACTATCTGTGGCGGCCGCTCCTGCAACAGATTGTTGATCTGGTCGCGCCCGGGGGCGTGCTACTGTACGAAACCTTTGCAAACGGCAACGAAGCCTTCGGCCGGCCGCGTAATCCGGACTTCCTGCTACGCAGCGGCGAACTGCTTGAAGCCGCGCGCGGGCAGCTCGAGGTATTGGCCTACGCGCAATTTCAGCGAGACGACCCGCGGCCGGCTGTCATCCAGCACATCGCCGCCCGGAGAGCGTAACGACGCGGTCTTATGAAAACGTTATTCGCCCGCCAGACGGAGCGTTTCCGGCGCGGCGAATTCCCGGTCATGCCGTAAGGCAGGCACCATCGTGCGCGCCTCGTCGACTTTGGCAAGATCCAGATCGGCGACGATCACGCCGGGTGTTTCCCCCGCTTCCGCCAAGACCTCGCCCCAAGGCGATATAATCAGCGAATGGCCGTAGGTCTTGCGACCGTCTTCATGATCGCCACATTGCGCCGGTGCGATCACGAAACATCCCGTTTCAATCGCCCGCGCACGCAGCAGCGTATGCCAATGCGCCCGGCCAGTCGGCCGCGTAAATGCCGCCGGCACGGTAATAATGCGCGCGCCCGCTTGCGCCAAGGTCCGGTATAGATAGGCGAACCGCATATCATAGCAAATCGTCATGCCGATGGGTGCCCACGGCGTTTGCGCGACGACGGCGCGTTCGCCCGGCCGGAATTTCTTCGATTCCCGGTAGCTCTCGCCATCCTTCAAATCGACATCGAACATATGGATCTTGTCATAGCGCGCCGCGACCGCCCCCGTCGGGTCGATCAGGAAGCTGCGGTTGGCCATACGCGCATCGTCTTCCAGTTTAACGGCTAGAGATCCGGCGAGCAGCCAGATGCCCAGTTCCGCGGCAAGCTCGCGATACGCCGCGAGCGCCGGTTCAGTCGCTTCCGGCTGCGCCTTCAGATCTGCCTGTCCCGGACGCATCTCACAGAGATTGACGACTTCCGGCATCGCGATAAATTCGGCTCCTTGCGCATGAGCTTCGCGAACCAGCGCGCTCGACGTTTCGACGTTCGGCGCGATTTCGGCAGCGGAAGTCACCTGGACGCAGGCGGCGCGTAAAATCATGACGCGCCTTCCAGCATCGGATCGAGCTTGCCCGCAGACTCGAGCGCAAAGAGATCGTCGCAACCACCGACGTGGCGATCGTCGATAAAGATCTGCGGCACGCTTGTCCGGCCGCCGGCGCGTTCCATCATTTCCGCCTTGCGGGCACGATTCATCATCACGTCGATGTCTTCGAACGCGACATTCTTGCTTTCAAGCAAGCCCTTCGCCTGATGGCAGAAGCCGCAGAATGGGCTGGAGTAGATTTCAATCTTGGCCATACTCATTCTCAATTCTCTCGAGATCCGACACGATAGGTATTTAGTCGATGTGGCGGAAAATTCCACAATAAATCGATGTATTAATGGCAACTCGCCGGTCATCCCGCAAGCCGTCCTAAGAGAATTTCGTGAATCGACTTGCCTCCAAACGGACCGGATGCCTAGTATTTTTCACAGACAGCCGCGCAATTCTGCCGCGGGTATTGGCAAAAAAATAAGGCGTATACCGCCACCAAGGAGGAAGGTGCATGAAGTTTAGCTTCTCGGACGAACAGGAAGAATTCCGCGTGTTTCTGCGGCGTTTCCTGGAAGATAAATCGCCAACGACCGAGGTTCGGCGGCTGATGGAAACCGACGAAGGATACGACGAAGCGGTCTGGAAACAGCTGAGCACCGACCTTGGGCTGCCCGCGGTTCATGTTCCTGAGGAATATGGCGGTCAGGGCTTCAGCTTTGGGGAACTCGGCATCGTCCTGGAAGAAATGGGCCGCGCATTGCTCTGCGCGCCCTACTTCTCCTCCGCGGTACTCGCGACCATTGCGATCCTCAATGCGGGCACCGAGGAACAAAAACGGACGCTGCTGCCGCCCCTCGCCGCCGGCGAAAAGCGCGCTGCCCTGGCCTTCACGGAACCGAACGGGCGCTGGGACAATAGTGGCGTCGAACTAACTGCAACGGCATCCGATGGCGGCTATCGCCTGGATGGCACCAAAAGCTACGTGCTGGACGGGCACACCGCGGACATGATTGTTGTGCTGGCGCGGCAACCCGGCACAAGCGGTGACCATGGCCTTTCCCTCTTCACCGTATCCAGCGATGCCGACGGGCTTTCCCGAGCGCTCCTGAAGACTATGGACCCAACGCGCAAACAGGCGCGGCTCGAGTTCCAGTCGGTGCAGGCTGATCTTTTGGGGGAAGAAGGCGGAGCCGCCGCGCCCATGGCGTTGACCCTCGATCAGGCTGCCATCTGCCTCGCCAACGAGATGGTCGGCGGTGCCGAGCGGCTGCGTGAGTCCGCGCTCGACTATTCGATGATGCGGGTCCAATTCGGCCGCGCGATTGGCTCTTTCCAGACCATGAAGCACAAATTCGCTGATATGCTGATCGAGGTCGAACTTGCGAAGGCCGCAGCATATTACGCCGCCGCCGCCGCCGCGGAGGAGGACGAAGATTTACCGGCCCTCGCGTCGCTCGCAAAGGCCGGCGCCTCCGAAGCCTATATGCAAACGGCGATCAAAACCGTTCAGACGCACGGCGGTATAGGCTTCACCTGGGACAACGACACGCATTTATGGTTCAAGCGGGCGAAGAGTTCGGAAGTTTTTTTGGGCGACCCGAGCCATCACCGCGAGCAACTCATGCAGCGCTGGGACGTTTGAGTAGAGAGGGCATGACAATGAGCGAAACGACCGAAGATACCGTCCGCGCGGAAGCAAGAGCCTGGTTGGAAGCGAACTGGAATCCCGATCTCAGCCTCCTCGAATGGCGAAACAGGCTGGTCGAATCCGGTTGGGGCGCGCCGACCTGGCCGACGGATTGGTACGGAAAGGGCTATCCGGACGCGCTGGGCCGTATCGTCGAGGAAGAGTTCGAGCGTATCGGCGCGGTTTCCGTCGCCCGTACCGGCATCCGCAATCTCGCCGCCGCGACGATCCTGGCGCACGGCAGCGACCTGCATAAGGAAAAGTTTCTGCGCCGCATCCTGACCGGCGAGGACACCTGGTGTCAGCTGTTCAGCGAGCCGGGCAGCGGGTCCGACCTAGCCGGCGCCACGACGCGCGCCGACAAGAAGGGCAACAAGTGGATCGTCAACGGCCAGAAAGTATGGACGACCAGCGCGCATCACGCGCAATACGGCCTGCTGCTGGCCCGCACGGACTGGGACCTGCCCAAACATAAGGGTCTCAGCTACTTCATCCTTAATATCGAACAGCCGGGGGTCGAGGTGGTGCCGCTGCGCCAGATGAACGGTCATGCGTCGTTCAATCAGGTGTTCTTCACCGACGCCGAAATCGAGCCCGAGTTCCAAGTCTCTGAACTCGGCGACGGCTGGAATGTGGCAACGACGACCCTGATGCACGAACGCCGCGGCGCCGACGGCCTACGACGTTATCAGCAAGCAACCGACCGGCCAGGCCGCTGCTACGAAGAAGAAGCGGAGGAAATCGCGCATCAGTTGGAGCCCTACAAATGGTACCCGCAGCGCGCCGGGCGGACCGATCTTATCATCGAACGCGCCAAGGCGACCGGCATGAATACGGACCCTGCCGTACGGCAGGAAATCGCCAAGCTGATGATCATGGCGAAGTCGGCGGAATGGACGGCACGGCGCGCCCGCGCGGCACAGGCGCAGGGTAGGCCGCAGGGACCGGAAGGATCGATCGGCAAGCTGACCGCCAGCAACGTGGCCAAGCAGGCGGCGCACGTACACACGATGATCTCCGGTGCCGACGCCATGCTGACGGGCGAAGACAGCCCCATGGATGGCGTCATCTCGGAAATCCTGGTGTCGTTCCCCGCGACCTCGATTGCCGGTGGCACCGATGAGATTCAGCGCAACATCATTTCCGAACGCGTGCTGAAAATGCCGAAGGAACCCCGTACTGATACCAAAGGACCGTTTCGGGACGTGCCGCGGAACGTCGTATCGTAAACGACGTCAAGGCTGGGACGGGCCGATCATCCGTTCCGGCCGGACGATCTCGTCGAATTCATCCGCGGTTACGTACCCTAAGCGTAGGGCTTCTTCACGGAGCGTGGTCCCGTTCTTGTGCGCGGCTTTGGTAATTTCCGTCGCCTTGTCGTAGCCGACTTTCGGCGCAAGCGCGGTAACGAGCATCAATGAGCGTTCCATGAGCGTTTGGATGTGCGCTTCGTTCGCCTCAATTCCCGCGACGCAGCGATCTGCGAAGCTGACGGCGGCATCGCCAAGCAAGCGGATCGATTGCAGCAACGCGTAGGCCATGACGGGCTTGAAGACGTTCAACTCAAAATGCCCCTGGCTGCCGGCGAAGCCAACCGTCGTCTGATTGCCCATGACTTGCGCACAGACCATCGTCAGCGCCTCGCACTGGGTCGGGTTGACCTTGCCGGGCATGATGGAAGACCCCGGCTCGTTCTCGGGAAGCGACAGTTCTCCGAGACCCGATCGCGGCCCCGATCCGAGGAACCGGATATCGTTCGCGATCTTAAACAGCGATACGGCGACGGCGTTCAACGCCCCGTGCGCGAAAACGGCCGCATCATGCGCGGCGAGCGCTTCGAATTTGTTCGGCGCGGTCCGGAACGGCAGGCCAGTCAGGGCGCTCACTTTTTCCGCGAAACGGTCGCCGAAGTCCGGTGTCGCGTTCAAGCCGGTACCGACCGCCGTGCCGCCCTGAGCGAGTTCATATAGCCCGTCGAGACTCTGTGTGACGCGCGCGATGCCACCCTTTACTTGCGCTGCATAGCCGGAGAATTCCTGCCCCAGAGTCAGCGGCGTCGCGTCCTGCGTGTGCGTGCGGCCGATCTTGACGATGTCCGCGAAGGCCACCGCCTTGGCTTCAAGCGCTGCTAAGAGGTGCGTCAGGGCAGGCAGAAGGTGCGCGTTGATTTCCCGCGCCGTAGCAATGTGCATCACCGTCGGGAAGGTATCGTTCGACGACTGCCCCAGATTGACATGGTCGTTGGGATGCACCGGCTGCTTGCTCCCCAATGTGCCGCCAAGCAATTCGATGGCGCGGTTGGCGATTACCTCGTTCGCGTTCATGTTGGATTGCGTGCCGGACCCGGTCTGCCAGACGACCAAGGGAAAATGATCGCAGAACCGGCCTGCCGCGACCTCGCCCGCCGCCGCGTTGATGGCGTCGGCGAGGGTTTTTTCCAAGCGGCCCTGCTCAACATTCACCTGGGCGGCGGCCTGTTTGGCGATCCCGAACGCAAGAACCAGCGGCTTCGGCAGCACTTCGTCGCCGATCGGGAAATTCAGCAGCGATCGCGCGGTTTGCGCGCCATAATAATTTTCCTGGGGCACATCGATAGCGCCGAAGGAATCCGTTTCGGTGCGCGTTTTCGTATCTGTCATAGCGGTCTCCTCCGCAATCCATATAGGACGATCCGGCGTCCGGTTAATGGCGACGGCACGTCGAAATTCGCCATGGCAGCCTTGCGATGCTTAGAATGCCACTTAATAACGAAGCACTGCAGAAGGATGAATATTCGTGAACGCCACACCACGCGGCCCGCTTCAGGATGTCCGGGTTATCGATCTCACCACGGTTATGCTCGGCCCCTTCAGCACACAGATCCTGGGCGAGATGGGCGCCGACGTCATCAAGATCGAACCGCCCGGCGGCGATATTGGCCGCTGGACCGGTGTGGGGAAAAGCCCGGGTATGTCGGCGGCCTACATGATGAAGGGCCGCAACAAGCGCAGCGTCGTGCTCGATTTAAAAAAGGCCGAGGCGCGGGAGCCGCTCAAGCGCCTGGTCGAAACCGCCGATGTCTTCGTCCATAACATCCGGCCTAAAGCCGCGGGCCGTATCGGGATTGATTATGAATCCATTTCGGCGTGGAAAGAGGACATCGTCTACGCCGCCGCGACCGGCTACGGCGAGTCCGGCCCGTATGTCGACAAGCCCGCCTATGACGATCTGATCCAGGGCGCGTCCGGCTTGGCGGCGCTGTTCGGCGCCGTGACTGGCACACCGCGCTACGGACCATCGGTACTGGCCGACAAGACGATGGGCCTGTTCCTGACCTACGCGATCACCATGGCGTTGTTTCACCGCGAGCGCACAGGGGAAGGCCAGCGCGTGCATGTGCCGATGTACGAGTCCTTTTCCGCCTTCGTCATGAACGAGCATATGCAGGGGCGGATGTACGAACCGCCGGAGGGCCCGGCAGGCTATCAGCGCATGCTGACGCCGCACCGCCGCCCCTACCCAACCGCCGACGGCCATATCTGCGTACTGCCCTACAACGACAAGCACTGGGCAAAGTTCTTCGATGTCGCCGGCCGGCCGGAACTGACAAGCGACCCGCGCTTCGCCGATCAACCTTCGCGTTCGGCGAATATCGACGCGCTGTACGAGATCGTCGGCGGTGTGATGCAGACCCGGACCTCGGCCGAATGGCTGAGCATCCTGGAGGAGGCCGACATTCCCGTCATGCCGATGAACCAGCCGGAAGATCTGTTCGACTGCCCGCATCTCTCCGCCGTGGGCATGTTTCCCGAGGTGGACCACCCGACCGAAGGCCGGATGCGCCACATCAAGGTGCCGATCAATTTTTCGAAGACGCCAGGTGGCTACTATCGCCATCCCGAACAGCTCGGCGCGAGCACGGGCACGGTTCTGGAGGAGGTCGGGTATTCGCCCGAGGATATCGCGGCTCTGCGGGAGGCCGGCGCAGCAGGGAAATCAGACGGTTAAATCGTCGAGAAAATGCTCAACGGCCTGCGCCGCGGACAAGAAGCGGTGGTCCTGATTTCGATGGCCGATCAACTGAACGCCGAGCGGTAGTCCCGAAGGCCCCGACGCGGCGGGCAAGGTCACGGCGGGGGTATAGGTTGCCGTCCACGGAAGATTGAAGACTGGGTTGCCGGTGCTTTCGATACCCTCTGGCGCTTCGCCGGATGCGCTCGGCGTCAACAGCAAGTCGAAATCCGCCATCGCTGCCGAGAGATTGGCACGGTAATCCTCCAACGTTGCAAGCGCGGCGCGGTAACCATCGTAACTACAGGCGATACCGTCAGCGACACGGCCGTTCAGCAGTCGCTCGCTCAACTGATCATGATGATGCAGCCGCTCATGCAGCATGACCCGGGCAAACTCGAACCCGGATACATCACGCATCGCCTCGACCAACCCATCCGCCCCGTCAGGCATAGTAAAATCGGTAACCTGCGCCCCTGCCCTGGACAGGGCTTCCATCGTTTCCGTCAAAAGATCTTTAGTATAACCCTCAGCTTCATCCCACCAGGGTGTTCGACAGAAACCGATGCGTAAATCGGTAAGCGAAACCGGTACGAGCGGTTTGTAGGGCAATACCATCGCGGCGCTTCGGAACAGCGCCAGATCCTCGACGGACCGTGTAATCAAGCCGAGCGTATCGAGGGACGGCGAATTGTCCCGCACGCCGGTCAGGCAGAAATCGCCATAGCTCGGCTTGTAACCAACCGTGCCGCAAAAGGCTGCAGGGCGGATCGTCGAGCCCGTCGTCTGCGTGCCGAACGCAGCCGGCACCATGCCCGCCCCGACAACCGCAGCGGACCCGCTGGACGAGCCGCCAGGCGTATGTCCCGGGTTATATGGATTACGGGTCGGGCCCGGTTGGACATGGGCGAACTCCGCCGACACCGTCTTGCCGAACAGGATCGCGCCCGCGTCCCGGCATGCCGCCACACAAGGTGCGTCCCAGCCGGGGCGATAGCCGTCATAGATCGGCGATCCGTGCCCGGTTGGCATATCGGCGGTATCGATGATGTCCTTCAGCGCGAAGGGAACACCGTGCAAGATGCCCCTGGACGGTCCTTTGTCCGCGGCCCGGGCAGCGGCGAGAGCGGCGTCACGGTCGAAATACGCCCAGCCTTTCATCGTATCTTCCTGCGCTTCGATACGCTCGATGCACGCGGCAGCCACGGCTTCGCATGTCAAATCACCCTCCGCAATGGCGCGCGCGGCTTCGGCTGCGGTCAACATCAGAAATGCGACGTGATCAGCAGGCTCGGAAGCCAGAGCGCCAGCATCGGGAACAGCAACACGATAACCAACACCACGGTGTCGGAGATACAAAAGGGAAAGGAGCCTCGAATTACCTGAGTCACCGGCAGACCTGTGACACCGCTGACGGCAAACAGGTTCAGGCCGACGGGCGGAATTACGCTGCCAATTTCGATGCATAATGCGGTCAGGATCCCCAAATGCACGGGATCGACGCCGAGTGATAGCGCCACGGGAAAATAAATTGGCACCGTCAGCACGAGTATGGCGACGCCGGTCAGCCACATGGAAAGCGCCAGCAAGGTGGCCATGAGGGCGAACAGGAATGCGTATTTGCTAAGCCCGAGCGTGCCTGCCCATGCGGCGATCTCTTGCGGCCAGCCCATGTTGGCGAGGAAGAACTGGAAGATACCGACGCAACCCAACAGGAAGAACACGACCGCGGTCAAGTTCATGGCGCGGCGGGTCACACCCATCAATTCCTTGATAAACGGCTTGCCCCTGAAAAGAACGCCATAGCCCAGCGCATAGCACGCCGCGGCGGCGCCCGCCTCGGTTGGTGTGAAAAGGCCACCGTAAAGTCCACCGAGAACAAGCACCGGCATCAACAATGCCGGCACGGCCTCCAGAAAGGCCGTCCAGCATTTGCTCAGTTCGAATGTGCCTGCAGGCAGCTTGACGATGAAAATAGACACACAAACGATGATCACCGCATCGCTGATCGCCAGCATGATGCCGGGAACGACGCCGGCAAAGAACAGGTCGACGATGGAAATTTCGGTGATCACACCGAACAGGATCAGCGTGATACTGGGCGGGATAAGCAGCGCGATCCCGCCGGCGGAGGCGATCACGCCAGCCGCCATCCATTTCGGATAGCCGCGTTTGATCATTTCCGGGTACGCGATGACGCTCATGGCGGCGGCCATGGCGGTGGAGGAACCTGAAATGGCCCCGAACAGCACTGCCGCGATCAGGGTGGCATAGGCAAAGCCGCCCGGCACCCAACCGATCAAAGCATCGGCGAAGTTGAAAAGCCCGCGCACGAGTCCGGTCTTTTCCATCAAAAAGCCGGCATAGATGAAGAACGGTATGGCAATCAGCGTGTATTTGCTGATGAAATTGAAGAAAGCTTCGAACAGCGTGCTAAAGGAGAGAAAATCGTCAAACAGCACTAAGACAGCGGTGGAACCGGCGAGAGAGATGCCGATCGGCACCCCCACAAGGAGCAATCCAAAAAGGGTAAGCGCTAATGGCAGCATGAAATTGCCCCTAGTCCCAACGGCCGGTTAAACATCTGTCGTCATTTCAATTTCGGCATCGAGATGTTCGCCGCGCGCGAAACTGATGACGTCCTCGATTGTCTGCAAGAACGCGACAAAGGCCATCAAAAGGAAGCCAAACATCAAGATCAGATAAAACGGCCATAGCGGAATGAGCAGGCTATAGGTGTTCAAATCCCTGTCCCACGCATAGCTGAAGGACGACCAGCCCGTAACGCCGATGGCACCGCAAAACAGCACAATGACCGCCGATACGGCAATCTTGGTTATCCCCACCGCCTTGTAGTAGCCCTGGGCGTGAAGTAGTTGGATGATCGCGTTCATCACCAGGTGGCTACGGCGGATCTGAGTGACGCCGAAATAGAAAGCGACCGCGGAGACCATGCCAACGATGATCGCATCCTGGCCCCACTCGAACACGACGCTGAATACATAGCGGCGAACAATCTCGAGCAGCGCGAACAGGGTGAGACCCAACAGCATGGCTGAGGCGATCCAGCCAAGTACCGAATGAATCGCGTCTTTTATCCGTTGCGAAAAAGCGAGAAACCCGTCCATGTCCACCCCCCAATCAGCAGAGTTTCCGAACCTTCGAGCGAACAAGGGGCCGCCAACAGCGTGGCGGCCCCCTGAAGTCTCGTTGCGTGGCGACCGTTATTTCCGGTTTTTCGCCTTATACAGGTCTGCACCCTTGCCGTACTTCGCGAAATACTTTTCGTATTGCGTGCAGTCGGTTTTTTCGAGCGCATGGGATCCTGGAGGATTGGCCTTTACCAAGGCTTCGGCTTCCATCGTGAACTGGTCGACCATCTTGTCGCCCGTATCGTTCACCTTGGTCTTGATCCATGCATTGGTGGCGCCATTTTCGGCCTTCTTGATAACGGCCGATTCCGCTTGGCTTAGGACATAGATGCCAGGCGCACTCTTGTCCGTGGTGACGAACTTATCGAGCGTGCGCTTGTCGTTGCAGTAGTTGATAACGCGCTGGAACGGGATGAAGTCGTTCTTGATGATATCAGTGAGGATATCGCGCTGATCCTGCGCAAGCTTGTTCCACCAGCGATTGGAAATACCGAACCAGTAGTAGTCGCCGACGATTCCGTTGAGACCGGCGACCGTGAAGTACGGCGCTTGTTCTTTGGTCGCGTTAAAACCACCGAGCGAGGTGAGGAGACCATCGATAACGCCGGTTTGCAGGGCCGGCGGCACATCACCAAAGGCCATGGCCTGCGGGTTGGCGCCAAGCGCGCTCAGCAGCGCGTTTTCCGCTGGGCCCATCGACCGCATTTTTTTGCCGGAGAAATCAGCCGGCCCGATCAACCGGCCCTTCACTGCGCCAGCACCCATATACATGCTCAGATGTCCGGCACCCATGATGGTGATATCGTGCGCTTTGTCAAAATGGGCCGCCAGGTCCTTGAAGGTCTGGGTCTTATCGACGGCATCAATAGCGCCGACCGTGGATAGTTTACCGGCGCCCAATAGCACGTTTGCCAACGGCTCGATGCTGGAGGTTTTGCCGAACTGGCCGGTGAGGACTTCCAGGTTGCCCTGCGTCAAGGCCTTTACGCCTTGCGGGACTGTGTAAAGCGATTTGGCCCAGAAAATCTGAACCTTGCTACCGGGAATTTTCTTTTCCACCTGCTCGGCGAAATAGACTTCCGCGATTGCGGCCGGGTGCGGCGGACCGTTGTGATCCGATGCCCAGCGAAGTTTCACGGGATCTGCGGCGCCCGCAATTTGGCTGGACGCCACAACGAAGGCCGCCCCTAAAACCGCAGCCGTCAGCTTTGATGCTCGCGACATATCTTCTCCTTTTTAACTCAGTGAGTTAAAGACGCATTGTTTGCCAGGGATGCGCATTTTCCCAAGCGCCTGCTCTCGTTCCGGACTTTAATTGGTAGAAGCTTGGGAAGCACATCCAGTTTTTGTGCCGACCATAATATGGTCAAGCAACAAACCTATAGACCATTGTGCCACATGCCTAAAGCCCCTTAACAGCCTCACTCTCTGCGGGACAGAAACATCTAACGCGGCCGCAAAACCTGAGCCAAGGTGAGTACATCCACGCCGACCGCTCCCGCACGCTTCAAAACCCGCGCGCATTCTTCAACCGTGGCACCGGTGGTCAGTACGTCGTCCAGCAGCAATATCCGCGCCCCAGAAATTTTTCCCCGCCATTCGTCTCGTATGGCGAAGGCAGCGCGGACGTTTCGAATGCGTGCCGCCCGCGACATCCGGCCTTGCGGCGGGGTTCGACTCCGTCGCGTCAGCAAATCAACGGCAACGGTCATACCGGTCTCTTTGCCCAGCGCTTGCGCCAGCAAGGCGGACTGATTGTAACGCCGCGCGAAGAGACGCCAACGATGCAATGGGACCGGAACGATGAAATCCGTATTTTCCAAAAGATCGCTTCCGGCCCGTGCCAGCCACCGCCCGAAAGCGGGGGCCTGATGTGTACGATCCGCATGCTTGAAGGTCAGGATCAAGGACCGGCTGGCCTCGTCATACGCGAAGACGGCGCGTGCTCTGTCGTACTGCGGCAATCGACGGGTGCAGGACGCGCACAAGCTCTCCGACGGCGCCTCGTATTCGAAGGGGTAGCCACAACAAGCACATGCCGGCGGGCCCAGAAACTGGAGCGTATCCCAGCATGACGCGCATAGCGACCCATCATCCGCGACGGTCGCGCCGCACGCCATGCAGCGTACGGGCAAAACCGCGTTCAGGATCGAGCGAGCAAGCGGCGCGACGCTGACCGCCATCGCACTTAGGGCGCGAATTCCGGAAAAATCAGAGTGCCATCCCGCTTGATCTGATTAATCAGCTCGATTTCCCAGTCGAGATACTGGTTCATCGCGTCCTCGACAGTGCCTTCGCGGTCGTAAGGCTTATAGAAAATATCCTCCCGTTCAGCAGCGAGGCTCGAATAGCCTTCTTCGATCGGCTGACCAGCTGCGCGCCAGGCGTCGGTGCCGCCCTCCAGAGCAAACACATCGGCATCCGTTAGCTGTGCGAGATCTTGTGCGCCAAGCCGGGCAAGGTGCCCATCATCGCTCGTGACCACATAGGATGTCGCCGATGGCAATTTAGTCAGCCCATCCTCCAAACGGGACCTAATCGCCCACCACGCACCCGCGACATGACCATCGCGATAGCTCAAACTGTCGGCAATATCGACGATGACCGCACCGTCAGGAACCTGGTCGGAAGCAACCGTCTTTATCGACGCCTCGGCGACTTCCGGCACGGAAGATACGTACGGCCCCGACTCGGTCGGCATTTCGTCGAGACCGCCGCGCAACACGAAGACATCCGTCTTGCCCATCTGGACGAGCCAGTGCGCCGTCATCGTCGCGCGGACGCCGGTGTCGTCGATTAGGACGATCCGCGCGTTGTCCGTCGCCACATATTTGTCCGTTGCCTGGACGAGCTGCCCGCCCGCCGCATGACGCGAGCCTTTGACATGGCCGGCCTCGTATTCTTCCGGCGAGCGCACATCGAACAGATAAATCGAGCGCCGGTCGGCTTCCCCTTGCCAACTGATTACCGTTTCCACGTCGATCGTTTGCACACCATATTTTTTGGCAACCTGCGCGGCGGCGCTTTGCGCCCAATCCAGCCCGGCATCCGTAACCGCACCGTATTTCCGGGTCGCGCCGTGCTCGAGCTCCAGCCCCGCCAGATGCCAGCCCATGGTGCCGTTGGTCAGCGCCATCACCCGGTTCGGCGTCCCGGCGTTGATCAGCGACTGCGCACCGATAATCGAACGCGTTCGCCCAGCGCAATTGACGACGACCAGCGTATCCGGGTTCGGCGCCAGATCGCGAACATGGTAGGCAAGCTCCGCCCCTGGGGAATCGATCCCGCCGGGGATGTTCATCCGGTGAAATTCGTCCATCGGGCGGCTATCGAGGATCACCATATCCTCGCCGGAATCGATTTTGGCCTTGAGCTCCTCGGCGGAGATGTTCGGCGTATCGCAATGATGCTCGACATATTCGCCGAACACCTTGGACGGCACATTCATGCCGCTGAAGAGCTCGAAGCCCGTCGCGGCCCACGCCTCGACGCCCCCGTCGAGAATCTTGAGATCGCTATAGCCCATGGCAGACAGTGTTGTCGCTGCGCGGGCCGCCAAACCATCGTCAGCATCGATCAACACGATGCGGGTCGCGGCGCGCGGCACGAGATCCCGGATGGAAAGCTCGATCCCGCTCAGCGGAATGTTGGCGCAGCGCAGAAGATGGCGTTGTCCGAACACGCCCTCCTCCCGTACGTCGATTACCGCCAGTTCGCCCTCGTCATCGAATGCCGCGCGTAGCGCCTTCGCATCGATATTTCCCGCACCCGTCATGGAATCCTCCTGTTCTGCAATCAAATCTAACTGTAGGCGCTGGAACAGGTGCCCTCAACAGGCTTCGGGTTTGCGCCCGCCGTGGAAGCCGCCCATATTGTTTCGCGATGTCCGACGAAATGACCGTATTCGACCGACGGCTGATCCGCGCCCGCAGAGACCGTGCGGCCACCAACTTCGCCGAGTTCGATTTCCTATTCCGCGAGGTCGCAGACCGGCTTGCGGATCGTCTGGTGGACATCACGCGGTCCTTTCCGGTGGCGCTGGACATCGGTTGCCACACCGGTGTCTTGGGGTCGGCGTTGCAAGGCCGTGGCCAGATTGAGGCCTTGATCCAGTGCGATTTGTCGGAACCGATGGTCCGGCGATCCGGAGGATTGGGCTCCGTCGCTGACGAAGAAACTCTTCCGTTCGATGAAGGCTGTTTCGATCTTGTGTTGAGCAATCTGTCGCTGCACTGGATCAATGACCTGCCGGGCGCCCTGGTTCAGGCCAATCGCTGTCTAAAGCCGGATGGGTTGTTTCTTGCCGCCATGCTGGGCGGCGATACGCTGCACGAGCTGCGCGACTGCCTCATGGCAGCGGAGCTCGAAATTCGCGACGGCGCGAGCCCGCGCTTCTCGCCGTTCGCACTCGTCCGCGACGCGGGTGGGTTGTTGCAGCGGGCAGGCTTCACGCTGCCCGTCACCGACAGCGATATCATCACAGTGACCTACGAAAACGCCTTCCGGTTAATGCGGGATCTGCGCGGCATGGGGGAAACCAATGCCGCCCTGACGCGGCCTCGGCATTTCACACAGCGGAATATCTTTCTTCGTGCAGCGCAGCTCTACGAAGAGCGTTACGCCGGCTCCGACGGCCGCATTCCGGCAACGTTCGAAGTAATCTATCTGCACGGCTGGTCGCCGCACGAGTCGCAGCCGCAGGCGCTTCGCCCCGGCAGCGCGAAAACGCGGCTTGCCGACGCGCTGGGCACGACGGAAGTCGCGACCGACGACAAGGCAGCACCGGATTGATCGACTTATAAGAAATCCCGCAGCATTGCGACCAAAGGCACGTCGGCCGGCGGCATCGGATAGTCGGTCAGTTGCGCCGGCCGGACCCAGGCCAGCTTCTGACCTTCGCGCGCCTGTGGGATACCCTTCCAGATACGGCAGACGTATAGCGGCATCAGCAGATGGAAATCCTCATAGGCATGGCTGGCGAAAGTCAGCGGTGCCAGGCAGCTCTGCCGCGTGTCGACGCCCAGTTCTTCCTGGAGTTCGCGGATCAACGCGGCGTCGGGCGCCTCGCCGCTTTCGACCTTGCCGCCGGGGAACTCCCATAGGCCGGCCATCGACTTGCCTTCCGGCCTCTGGGCAATGAGGATTCGGCCATCCGCATCGATCAAGGCCACGGCGACGACCAGCACAACCGGCAGGTCCGCCACGGCCGCTCCATTGCCTGCGTCCCAACACCCGCTCAATATGCGTTGATTCTCGCTCAGGATCGATAATCCGCGTTGATTGATATGTAGCCGTGCGTCAGATCGCAGGTCCAGACTCGCGCCTTGCCGCGCCCCAGACCAATATCGATACCGATATGAACGTTCTGACCCTTCATATGTTCAGAGACGGGGTCTTCGACATAGTCTTCGCGCACGACACCCCATTCGGTAATCGGCACACCGCCCATGGTGATCGACAATCTGTCACGGTCAGCCGGCTCACCGGTCTTGCCAACAGCCATGACGAGACGCCCCCAATTCGCATCCTCGCCGGCAACCGCCGTCTTGACTAGAGGCGAGTTGGCAACCGTCAAGCCGATCTTGCGCGCCGACTGTGGCGATACAGCGCCGGTCACGTCGATGGTGATCAGCTTTTGAGCGCCCTCGCCGTCGCGAACCACTTGCGTCGCGAGGTCGATCAGAAGCTCTTCGACGACGCGGCGAAAGCCCTTCAAGTGCGCATCCCGCGCCGACGACACCGCGGGGTGCCGTTTCCCCTTGCCGGTCGCGCATAGCAGGACGGTATCGCTGGTCGAGGTATCGCTGTCGACGGTGATGCAATTGTAGGATTTGTCGACCGCCGCTTTGAGGATCGATTGCAGCACACGCGCCGGAATCTTCGCGTCGGTAAACACGAAGCTCAGCATCGTCGCCATGTCCGGCGCGATCATACCGGATCCTTTGGTGAAGCCCGCCACGGTAACTTTCGTATTGCCGATCATCGCGGAGCGAGCCGCGGCTTTCGGAAACGTATCGGTCGTCAGGATCGCATCCGCCGCCTGACGCCAGGATTTCGGCTTCAGGTCGCGGACCATGCGCGGCAGGCTCTTGGCGATGTAATCCGGCGGCACCGGTTCGCCGATCACCCCTGTCGAGGCGACATAGACCTGCTTACGCGAGCAACCGATAAGCTTCGCCGCAGCTTTCACCGTCTCCTCGACAACTAGATCGCCGGCATTGCCAGTAAACGCGTTGGCGTTTCCAGAATTGACGACGATCGCGCGCGCCTTCCCGGTGGAGAGGATTTTCTTGCACCAGTCGACGGGCGCGGACGGGCAGCGCGACGTCGTGAACATGCCAGCCACCGTCGTCCCACGAGCGAGACGCACGACCATCAAATCCTTGACGCCCTTGGCCGGCTTCAAGCCGACATGCCGGCCGGCCAGCTCAACGCCCGGTATTTCGGGAATTTGTGGAAACCGGCTCGGCGCCAGGGGCGAACGCTGCAACATAGGATACCTACTGCGCTTTGGGCGGCGCCGGCATCGGATTGCCGTCGAGCGTAAACCGCTCCACCGTGGCCGCTTCCACCAATTGTTGCATCACGCCAACCGCGACGGTGCGGCCAACTTCCCGCAGAATGCGGGGGCGCATTTCCTCGAAACTCGGCGCCGCGGTGGTCCGGCGATCCTCGACCTTGATGACGTGCCAGCCGAAGCGCGTTTTCACCGGCAGCGGCGTCACGTCGCCGGCCTTAAGCGCGAACGCCGCTTCGGCAAATGGCTTGACCATATCGCCCCGCTTGAAGAAACCGAGATCGCCACCATTGGCGGCACTCGGACCCGTCGAAAACTCCTTCGCGGCATCCTCGAATTTCTTACCGGCTTCAAGGTGGCCGATGACGTTCTTAGCGTCGACTTCCGTCTTCAGCAGGATATGCCGGGCGCGCACTTCGTCCGCCGGCGGATTCTGTTCCAGGAATTCCTTGTAGCGTGTATCGAGCAGCCCCGGCGTCAGGTTCTGCTCGATGAGCTGGTTCAAGTACACTTCGCCGATGACCGCGTCCTCGAGCCGCTTGAGCCGCCGCTTGACGATATCGTTGTCGGCCATATTGTTTTTCCGGCCGTTAATCACCAGCAGCCGCTGCTGAATCATCCGCTCGACCAGTTGTGGATAAATCGTCTCGAATCCGGCTTGTTGCATCTGCTGCGGTAGGCTGGAAAACGCACGAACCACTTCGCTTCGATAGATCGGCTTGCCCTCGACATTGGCGACTACGGCGTCGTCGGCTGCCTTCGGGGCGGCGGTTTGAGCCCATGCGGACGGAAGCGCGAACAGAGCCAGACCGGCCGCAACCAACGCGGCGCGCGCACTGAAGTGACGTGGCATGCTTAATCTCCTTACACGATTGATAAAGCGCACCCCCCTGCGCGATTCTGCCCCGGGATAAACCATATGAAGCGTATCGGCACAAGAGCATCACCAAGAGGTGACCGGCGCGGCAGCGTTGACAGCCGTCGCTAAGGACCTTATGTGACAGCGTAAGTCCCTATGCTATAGCGTATAAATCTATAGGCGCCCCGCAATTTAGCGCGCTTTAACCCCAGATCCGAGGTTCTCGATGATCGGCGGCATGCTCCGACGGGTTTTTGGATCACCAAATGACCGGTTCGTAAAGTCTCTGCAAGGCACCGTGGACGCTATAAACGCGGCGGAAGCGGAGCTTGAGCCGCTTGACGACGCGGCGCTGCGCCAGCGGACCGACCAGCTGCGCCAACGCCTAGCCGACGGCGAAACCCTGGAAGACGTTCTCATCGACGCGTTCGCCACCGTCCGCGAGGCAGCCAAGCGTACGCTCGGGCAGCGCCATTATGACGTGCAGCTGCTCGGCGCCATGATCCTGAACCAAGGCAAAATTTCGGAAATGAAGACCGGCGAGGGCAAGACGCTCGTCGCAACGGCAGCGGTTTACCTCAATGCCCTGGAAGGCAAGGGCGTTCACGTCGTAACGGTAAATGACTACCTCGCGCAGCGCGATTCTGAATGGATGGGGCAGGTCTACAAGTTTCTCGGCCTTACCGTGGGCTGCATCGTGCATGGATTGAGCGACGAAGAGCGGCGCGAAAATTACGCCGCCGACGTCACCTACGGCACCAACAACGAATTCGGCTTCGACTATCTGCGCGACAATATGAAGTTCAGTCTGGACGAGATGGTTCAGCGCGAGTTCAATTTCGCCATCGTCGACGAAGTCGATTCGATCCTGATCGACGAAGCACGCACACCGCTCATCATCTCCGGCCCGACCGACGATTTCTCGGAGATGTATTACAAGATCAACAAGCTGATCCCGAAGCTCACCGAAGACGATTACGAAAAAGACGAAAAACAACGCAACGTCACCCTCACCGAGCAGGGGACGGAGCATATCGAGCAGCTTCTGGAGGAAGCGGATTTACTCGATGGCGGCGGACTTTACGATGCGCAGAATATCTCCACAGTCCATCACGTAAACCAGGCATTGCGCGCCCACACGCTGTTTCATCTCGACAAGGATTACATCGTCAAAGACGGCAAGATCGTCATCATCGACGAATTTACCGGCCGCATGATGGAAGGGCGCCGCTATTCCGAAGGGCAGCATCAGGCGCTGGAAGCCAAAGAAGGTGTCACCGTCCAGCAGGAAAATCAGACGCTCGCCTCGATCACCTTCCAGAACTATTTCCGGCTGTACCCCAAGCTCTCCGGCATGACGGGTACGGCGACGACGGAAGCGGGTGAGTTTGCGGAAATCTACGGGCTCGAAGTGGTCGAAATACCGACCAACAAGCAAATGATTCGCGACGACCAGGACGACGAGGTCTACCGGTCGAAACGCGAGAAATACGACGCGATCATCACCCAAATCGAAGAGTGCCAGGAGCGCAAGCAACCCGTGCTCGTCGGTACGGTCAGCATCGAGAATTCGGAAGAGCTCGCTGGCGAGCTGAAAAAGCGCAAGATCAAGCACAGTGTCCTCAACGCCCGGCATCACGAGCAGGAAGCGCATATTATCGCGGATGCCGGTTTCCCGGGCGCGGTCACCATCGCGACCAACATGGCGGGTCGCGGCACCGATATTCAGCTCGGCGGCAATCTGGAAATGCGCATCGCGCGCGAACTCGCCGATGTCGCGGATGAAGCCGAACGCGGAAAGCGCATCGCGACGATCGAGCAGGAAATCGAGGAAAAACGGGCGGTTGTGCTCGAAGCCGGCGGGCTCTACGTACTGGGCACGGAACGCCACGAATCGCGCCGTATCGACAATCAGCTCCGCGGCCGCGCCGGCCGTCAGGGCGATCCCGGTGACTCGAAATTCTTTGTCTGCCTCGAAGACGATCTGATGCGGATTTTCGGGTCCGAGCGTATGGACTCCATGCTCGGCAAGCTCGGGCTCGAGGACGGGGAAGCGATCATCCACCCCTGGATCAACAAGGCGCTTGAGAAAGCGCAGCAAAAGGTCGAAGCGCGCAATTTCGACATTCGCAAGCAGCTCCTGAAATACGACGATGTGATGAATGATCAACGCAAGGTCATTTACGAACAGCGCAAGGATCTGATGCGCACGGAAGACGTCAGCGAAGAAGTCGTGGATATGCGCCACCAGATCGTCGAGGATCTGGTCGCCAAATGCATTCCGGAAAATGCGTATGCGGAGCAATGGGATACCGACAGCCTGCACGAGGAATGCCTGCGCATTTTCGGCCTCGACCTTCCGGTCTCCGAATGGGCTGCGGAAGAAGGCATCGCCGACGAGGAAATCGAAGAGCGGATCAACACGGCGGTTGACCGGACCCTCGCTAAGAAAGCGGCGGACTACGGCCCCGAGCTCATGCGGATGGCCGAAAAGAGCCTGCTGCTGCAGATTCTCGATCAATGCTGGAAAGACCATTTGCTCCAGCTCGACCACCTACGGCAAGGCGTCAATCTGCGCGCCTATGCGCAGCGCGACCCGCTCAACGAATACAAAAGCGAAGCCTTCACCATGTTCGAGCAGATGCTCGGCAGCGTCCGGGAAATGGTCACGAACGTCCTGTGCCGCATCGAGCTTCGCGTCGAGGGCCAGCCCGAAGAAATGTTCCAGCGCGAGCAGCCCGACATGGCGGAGGAGCACGAGGCCCTGGGCTTCGGCGCAACCGATATGGACGGCGACACCGCAACGACCGTGCGGCGGCGGCCAACCGGACCGGCTGACCCGGACGATCCTTCGACATGGGGAAAGGTCCCCCGTAACGCACAGTGCCCGTGCGGCTCAGGCAAGAAGTTCAAACACTGTCACGGGAAGATTTAGGCAGTAGCACTGCCCGACGCTCTATAGGCCCGCAGCCGAGCCGTCTATTTTCATGAATTTTTCGCGGCGCTGCGCACGCAGCATCGCGCCGTCCAGCGGCCGGAGGTCGGCGAGGGCGAGTTCGATGGCATCGCCGACGGCATCGATTGTCGTCGCCGGATTCCGGTGTGCGCCGCCCATTGGTTCCACGACGATTTGATCGATAACGCCGAACGTCAGCATATCGCGCGCGGTCAAACGCAATGCTTCGGCCGCGTCCTGCGCCTGATCGACGCTGCGCCACAGAATGGACGAGCATGCTTCCGGCGCGATCACGGAGTAAATGCTGTGCTCCAGCATCAGGACCATATTCGCCGCCGCCAAGGCGATGGCTCCGCCCGATCCACCTTCGCCGATGACGACGCTGATCAGCGGCACTTCCAGCGAAAGACAAGTCTCGATCGAGCGCGCGATCGCTTCCGCCTGGCCTCTTTCCTCCGCACCGACACCGGGATAGGCGCCCGTCGTATCGACCAGCGTAATCACCGGCAAATGGAAGCGGCTGGCCAGGTGCATCAGACGCTGCGCCTTACGGTAGCCTTCCGGCCGCGCCATGCCGAAATTATGGGCGACGCGGGATGACGTATCGGAGCCCTTTTCAGTTCCGATGACCACGCAGGAATAGCCGCGGAACCGGCCGAGACCGCCCATCACCGCCGCATCTTCAGCAAACACGCGGTCGCCGGCCAACGGCGTAAAATCTTCGATCAGCCCCTCGATATAGGCGCTGCAATGCGGCCGGCCCGGATGCCGCGCGACCTGAACCTTCTGCCACGGCGTAAGATTGGCATAGGCTTGTTGCAGCAGGCGGTCGGCCTCGGTCTGCAACTTACCCACCTCGTCCGCAATATTGATGTCGCCGGCGTCGGAAAGATGCCGAAGCTCCTCAATCTTGCTTTCCAGCTCCGCGATGGGGCGTTCGAATTCAAGAAAGGTCTGCATGGGAACCGCCGCCCGGATTCTGAGGTGGACGCGTTCCTAACACAGCTGAACCGCTTTGAAAACGTTGCCCAAGCGACTTATTTCCCGGTGCGCCGCGCAGCGCCGGCGAGCGGATGGGCGCGGGCAACAAGCGATTGCAACCGTGCATCGATAACATGCGTATAGATTTGCGTCGTGGAGATATCCGCATGGCCCAGCATCTTCTGCACGCTGCGCAAATCCGCACCGTTCGCAAGCAGATGACTGGCGAACGCGTGGCGCAACACGTGCGGGCTGACCTTGTCCGGATCGACGCCGGCCGCAATCGTCAGCGCCTTCAGCATCTGACCGAAGCGCTGACGCGTGATATGGCCCGACGCGCCGCGCGACGGAAACAGCCAGCGCGAGTCGCCCTCGCCGGATATATGCTGCTGCCGCAGCGCACGATAGGCGTCGACGGCTTCGCAAGCGGGCAGGCTCAGGGGCACCAGCCGCTCCTTCGAGCCCTTGCCCTGAACGATTAGGAAATCCCGGTCCCGCAGGCACGCCGTCAAGGGCAGACTAACTAATTCCGAGACCCTCAGTCCGGTTGCATAAAGCAGCTCGATCATGGCCTGCACACGCCGCCCATCCGCGCCCTTTCCAGCAGCAGCGGCGTCGAGCAGACGATCCACATCCCCCTCGCTCAACACCTTCGGAAGGGAACGGCTGCGGCGCGGGCTGTCGATAACGACCGTCGGGTCATCGGCGCGTATGCCGTCGACATAAAGGAACTGATGGAACTGGCGAATCGACGATAGCCGCCGCGCCGCTGTACTCGGCGAAATCCGGGCGTTGTCGAAGGTCGCGATATAATTGCGGATGTCGCGGGTCGTCGCGGTTTTGACGGCTGTGCCCTGCGCCGAAAGGTAATCGACATAGGACTCCAGATCCCGCCCATACGCCGCAATTGTGTTGACCGCGGCACCACGCTCGGCCGCCATCATCTCGAGAAATAAATCAACAAGATGCGAGATGGTTTACAGCCCCTTTTCGACAGCCGCCTCGATCACCAATGCACGCGCCTCATCCATAAGACCGACCTGCCGTAACGACACGACGATCTCCCGCAGCACGCCGATATCCATTTCACCCGGACCGTCATGGCCGGCAACGATAGCGGCAAGAAGCAGCGCTTCCCCCACGCGGCCCGCCGTCGCGGCGTCTGCAAGCGCGGAGCGGTAGGTATGATCCGGAAGCTGCATCGCACGCCGTTCAAAATTGCCGAGAACATCGCGCCATTGCCCACCGCTCAAGGATAGCCCCTGCATTTCGAGCAGTGCATAGGCATCCCCGAACCGCCGCCGCGCCTGAGTCGGCATCAGGGCGGTAACCGCAGCCCGCCATGCATCAGCCGCAGCAGCGTCCTCAGCCGCTGACGGCAACGACAGCGACGCGGCGGCCCACAGGGAATCCGCTGCAAGCTTCACATCAGGATCGCGTGAAACCTCATAGCGCAGCCCAGTGACCCAGGGTTCGGCCAAATCGGCACGTCCCAATGCGTACAACGCGCGTGCCGCGTCCGCTGCAAACCAGGAAAGCTCCGCCGATGGCAGAATCGCCCCCAACATTGGACTGAAAAGCCGGACCGACAACGGATAGACACCGTCCTCCCGCGCCAGCGACAGCGCCTTCTGCAGCACCTCGGCCCGCGCCGTCGGCACGTTCTGTGCCGCGGCGGCCTGATAGAGCAGGGCGCGCCCGCGTGGCGACCGTACCGACTCGGCGATGCTCAACGCATTTTCCACATCCTCACCGGAGAACGCCGCCTCCGCGTAAATTCGTGTCAACCGCTCCGGCGTCAGCGCGCCAAAACGCGCGGCCCGCTCCGCGGCGGCAAGACGAAGATCAAGGTCGCCATCGGGAAACGCGGCAATCATCGCAAGGAGTGGCGGCGATGCCTGCTCAAAAAGGGCGGCCGGAATCGGCAGCCTGGCATAATGCAGCACCGCGAACAGAAGAGGCGTCGCCTCGGCAAACTCACCGGTGGACGGATTTTCGCCCCGCACCAGCGCATCGATCAACGCCGCGAAGGCCGGGTCAGCCGATTCGACACTCTCCGCCAGCAGGTTTGCGCCAAGCGCTGCTTCCTCGAGATTACCGTCCAGCACTTGGCAAAATATCAGCAGATACTGCCAGTATGTTTTTTCCAGCGGAATGTCCCGCCGCCGCGTCTCGGCGCAGGCTGCCTCGTTTTCGCCGCGCATCAACAAATTGTCCGCGTGCAGGCGCAGCAAGCGGCCGTCGCCCTGACGCCTCGGCGCGATTTCCATAAGAGCCGAGGCGGACCCAAGAAAACCAAGCGTTTGCAGGCGCTCAATCCGCAGCGCGACCAGATTCGGAGAGTCTCTTCCTTCTTCCCGGGCCGGTGCGTCAGCGGCGGTTAGCAACAGACGGCGCAGAATATCGCGCAGTGTCGGCGACGCCATACTATCGGGCAGTTGCCGCATTAAATGAACGACGTATTTGGCCGGCGTGGACTGCCACATCGTACGAACGAGGCCGCCGGTCTGGAAATCGATCGTGCCGATTTCATCGGGATCGGGACCGCGCAGCCGATCCACCTCGATTCCCGACCGCGCCTTGTACTCGGACGGGTCTTCCGCGAACGGATCCGGCGCAACCGGCGCTACCGATTCGGGTTCCGCGGGCGGCGATTCGGGCTCAACGGGCTTACGGGGCAAGAGACGTCGTGGTGCTGGCGCCGTGTTCTGGGCCACCTGCCAGACGGATCCTGGTTCGACATTATTCGACCGGTCGCCGGCAAACGCTACCGGCGCGATCATCAGAATCGCCGCAAACTGCGCGGCGATCACAACACGTCGATCAACGCGCGAATCTGTCATTATCCAGCACTTTTTCAACCTTCTGAGATGGGGCAGGAATATCCCAGGTGGCCAGGAAAGCCAACCCGCCGCCAACCGTGACGAGGAGCAGGATAATAAGGAACAGTGTAAATTTTCTCATGAGACCTATGCGTTGACCGCGCTCCCATCCGATATAAGGTAGCGCTTGACTATGTTGATTCTGCGGCAGTTTATAGTTGCTTGAAATGCTATTCAACGAAGCCACCGGTCGCCGGCCGGATTTATGACGGATATCAGAACCCTTAAACTACCGAAAACGCTCGTTATGGTTGGTATGATGGGCGCCGGAAAGACAGCGATCGGCCGCCGCATCGCGGCACGGCTTGGACTGTCGTTTGTCGATGCCGACGATGCAATCGCCGACGCGGCCGGATGCTCGATTGAGGATATCTTCGAACGCCACGGTGAAGCGGCGTTTCGCGACGGCGAGCGCCGTGTCATCGAGCGCCTGCTCACCGCGCCGGTGCATATACTCGCCACGGGCGGCGGCGCGTTCATCGATTCTCAGACACGGACGCGGATTCTTCGCGATTGTCTGTCGGTTTGGCTGCGCGTGGAAACCGATGTTCTGTGGCGACGGGTGAAACGGCGCACCGACCGGCCGCTGCTGCAAACGGAAGCGCCGTACGAAACCCTCGTAAAGCTGGTCGAAAAACGGTATCCGATCTATGCGGAAGCAGACATTACGGTCGACAGTATCGACGGCCCCGCCGAGGACACGGTCGACAGCGTTCTGAGTGCCGTCGCGGCACATTTGCGCGAAGAAGGGAAGACAGTGTGAGCACGCACGATATCATCCGCGTGGAGTTGGATGCGCGCAGTTACGAGATCCTGGCCGGAGATGCTCTCCTGTCGGAAGCGGGCCGCCATATCGCACCTGTGCTGAAGCAGAACCACGTCTTCATCGTTACCGACGAAAATGTCGCGGCACTGCACCTGGAAACGGTGCAGCGGAGCCTGGACGACGCCGGAATCTCATACGAATCGCTGGTACTGCCGGCCGGCGACCAAACGAAGGGATTCGCCTATCTGCAAAAGCTGATCGGCGAGCTGTTGTCGCGCAGGGTCGAGCGCGATAGTACGGTCATCGCCCTTGGTGGTGGCGTCATCGGCGACCTAGCCGGGTTCGCCGCGGCGATAACGCTACGCGGCATCGATTATGTGCAGATACCGACGACTCTGCTCGCCCAGGTCGACAGTTCGGTCGGCGGCAAAACCGCGATCAATACCGAACATGGCAAGAACTTGGTCGGCATGTTCCATCAGCCCCGCCTCGTCCTGGCCGATATCGGCGTACTCGATACACTGCCGCAGCGCGAATTCCTTGCCGGCTATGCGGAGGTTGTCAAATATGGCCTGATCAACGACTCGGCCTTCTTCACCTGGCTCGAAGGGCATGGGGCAGCGTTACGGGAGGGGGACCGCGCCGGACGCCGCAAAGCCGTCGTGAAAAGCTGCCAGGCGAAGGCCGACATCGTGGCGGCCGATGAACGGGAGACTGGACAACGCGCGTTGCTCAATCTCGGTCACACGTTCGGCCACGCCCTGGAAGCGGAAACCGGATACAGCGATATGCTGCTGCATGGCGAAGGGGTCGCGATTGGGGCGGCCATGGCATTCGATCTTTCCGCCCGCATGGGGCTGTGCTCGACCGAAGATGCCGCCCGTGTTCATCGGCACTTCGCCGCCATGGGCCTGAGTACCGGGCTGGACCACCTTCAGGGTGTCGCCTGGCAGGCGGAAGATCTGATGGCGCACATGGGACGCGACAAGAAGGTACGGGGCGGCCGCATGACCTTCGTTCTGGTAAAAGGAATCGGCCAGGCGTTCCTGAGTCAAGACGTCGCGCCGGAGGACCTTGTCGCAATATTGGAAGATTCGGTCTCATCATGACGGTGGAGTTGCTCATCGCGGTTGCGGCGATTGTCGTCCTGCTTCTGATATCAGGCTTCTTTTCCGGATCGGAAACCGCACTTACAGCGGCATCGCTTCCCCGTCTTCACCAGCAAGCTAAACAGGGAAGCAACCGCGCCAAGACCGTCCTCGCCCTCTACGCCCGCAAAGACAGGCTGATTGGCGCCATTCTGCTAGGCAATAATGTCGTCAATATTCTGGCGTCGGTTCTGGCCACCTATGTGCTGCTGTTGATGTTCGGCGACGCCGGCGTTGCCTATGCGACAATGGCCATGACCTTGCTGATCGTCATATTTGCGGAAGTTCTGCCAAAGACCTACGCGATTGGCAATGCGGACAAAGCGGCCCTGGCGGTTGCACCGATAATTAGGATTATCGTGATCGTTCTGGCGCCGATCACCCTCGCCATCCAATGGCTGGTTCGCGCAACGGTGAAACCGTTCGGACTGGAACTGGCGGAGGATATCAGCATCGGCCACCGCGAAGAGGAACTCCGCGGCGCCATCGACCTGCACGAAGGTCCGGACCCCGATATTCGCCAGGAACGGCAGATGTTGCGGAGCATTCTCGACCTGGACGATGTCGAGGTCGAAGAAATCATGACCCATCGCCGGAATGTGACGCTCGTCGATATTACCGACCCGCCTGGAGCCATCGTGGAGCAGGCCCTGGCGAGCCCCTACACGCGAATTCCCCTATATCGCGGCGATCCGGACAATATCGTAGGCGTTCTGCACGCAAAGGCTCTGCTGCGTGAACTGCATGCCCGCAACGGCCTTACGGAAGATTTGGATATTCTCCTGCTTGCCGCCAAGCCTTGGTTTATTCCGGAAACCACGACGTTATTGGATCAACTACAGGCCTTCCGGACGCGCCGCGAGCATTTCGCGATCGTCGTGGACGAGTATGGCGCGGTCATGGGCATCGTGACGCTCGAGGATATTCTGGAGGAGATCGTTGGCAGCATTGAGGACGAGCACGACGTTGCGGTCTCCGGTATGCGCCGACAGCCGGACGGAACCTATATCATCTCCGGTACAGCGACATTGCGCGACTTGAACCGCGAAATGGAATGGAACTTGCCGGACGAAAACGCGGTCACGCTGGCCGGCCTGATCCTGACCGAGGCCCGCCGCATTCCCGAACCGGGTCAAATCTTCACCTTTTACGGCTTTCGGTTCGAAATATTGCGCCGACAGCGCAACCAAATCTCCTCGGTTCGCGTGCGGCCGCCACAACCCGAAGAAGTGGAAGCGGCGGCTCCCTGAACGGGCAGCCGCCGGGTTGTCAGTACTTGCCCGGAACCTCATACTGTGAATATGAGCTATTCACGCGAACCCCGTTTGCATGAGGCAGAGACCCGCACCCGGCCCGACCGGTGCGAGCATCCGGGCTGCGCGGCCGAAGCAAACCATCGCGCGCCCAAAGCGCGCAGTCAGCTGGACGATTATTACTGGTTCTGTCTGGATCATATCCGAGAATACAATCGAAACTGGAATTACTATGCCGGAATGACCGATACGCAGGTCGAGTCAGAGATCCGTAACGATACCGTCTGGCGCCGGCCAACCTGGCCGTTTGGCGGCACTGGCGAGGACTTCGGCCCCGGCACACGGTTTCGCGATGACCTAGGCGTTTTCGAAGCGGCGGCCTCCATGGGCGCAAACAAAAGCCGCGACCAGGATTCCAAACGGCCACAGTATGATTCGCATATCCAGCGAGCACTTCGTATCATGAATTTTGATGGCCCTGTGACCTTGACCGAGTTGAAGTCGCGCTATAAGGAACTGGTCAAAAGGCTCCATCCTGACGCAAATGGTGGTGACAAAGCGGCCGAAGACAAACTAAAGGATATCAATCAGGCGTACGCCACCCTCAAGAAGTTTTTAGGCGCATAGACACCGGCGACGCGACCAACTCCCCCAAAATCAGGCCTTCGCAACCAGTGGAATTACCTAAATGACTACGACTGACGCTCCGAACCGGGCACACGAATTGGACGCACCAGACATCGAGGTTTCCGTTCGACAGACTTACGGCCTCGATACCGATATGGTCGTTCCCGCATTCTCGACAGGGTCCGATTACGTACCGGAGCAGGACGACTCGTACGTATTCGACCATGAAACCACCATGGCGATCCTTGCCGGCTTCGGCCACAACCGTCGTGTCATGATTCAAGGCTATCACGGCACGGGTAAGTCGACTCATATTGAGCAGGTTGCGTCGCGATTGAATTGGCCGTGCGTCCGCATCAATTTGGATAGCCATATCAGCCGGATCGACCTTATCGGTAAAGATGCAATCGTGTTGAAGGAAGGTAAGCAGATTACCGAATTCCGCGAAGGCATCCTGCCGTGGGCGTTGCAGAACCCTTGCGGCCTTTGCTTCGACGAATACGATGCCGGCCGTCCCGACGTCATGTTCGTCATTCAGCGCATTTTGGAGGTCGACGGCAAGCTGACATTGCTCGATCAGAGCCGGATTATCCGACCCCATCCGTTTTTCCGCATGTTCTCGACAGCAAATACGGTTGGCCTCGGCGACACCACGGGCCTTTATCACGGCACGCAGCAGATCAACCAAGGCCAGATGGACCGCTGGAACATCGTGACCACTCTCAATTATCTGCCGCATGAAGAAGAAGAGAAGATCGTTCTCTCCAAAGTGCCATCGTACGACAATGACGAAGGCCGGAAGGAAATCGAGACCATGGTCGCGCTGGCGGATCTGACGCGCAGCGGCTTCATGGGCGGCGACATTTCCACCGTCATGTCGCCGCGGACTGTCATGACATGGGCTGAAAATACCGAAATCTTCAAGGACCGGGGCTTTGCTTTCCGCGTGACGTTCCTCAACAAATGCGACGAGATGGAGCGGCCGATCGTGGCCGAATTTTATCAGCGCTGCTTTGGCGAGGAATTGCCGGAGGCGAGCACCGCAACCTTGGTGAACTGAAGTCACGCTGATGTCCGACGGCGAACCACCGATTGAAAGTTTCAAGCGCGCCGTCGCTTCGTGCTTCCGTGCTATGGCGGACCGGGGCGATGTCGAAGTAACGTTTTCGGCGGAGCCGCCAGGCGTATCCGGAGAGCGGGCGCGGCTCCCCTTCCCGAGCCGCGAACTGCCCAGCGATGAAGTTGCCCAGGTGCGCGGTGAAGCCGACGCGATGGCGCTCAAGCTGCGGCATCACGATGCCCAACTGCATAGCCGGCGCATGCCGTCCGGCGATGTCGCGCCGGTCCTGTTCGAAATGCTGGAGCAGGCCCGCGTTGAGGCGCTCGGAACCAACCGGATGGCGGGCGCCAGCGAAAATATCGCCGCCGCCCTGGAGGAAAAATTCCGCCGCGAAGGCCTGCACCGGGTCAACGACCGCACCGAAGCGACCATGCCCGACGTGGTGCGCCTCATGGCCCGCGCAGCGTTCACGGGCGAAGCCCCGCCGCCTGCGGCACAGCGGGTTTGCGAGCTATGGGAGCCGATCCTCAAGGACAAGATCGGCCGCGACATCGAAGAACTGCGCGAGTGCCTGAAGGACCAGTCCGCCTACAGCAGCGCGGTGCGCAAGCTGATCACCGATCTCGATATCGAAATCGGCGCGGAACATGATTCGGAAGACAACGAGTCGACCGGCGACGAAGCCGACGAAGACTCCATGCAATCCGAATCCGAGGATGAAGGCGGCGAGTCCGCGGATTCCGAAGGCGAATCCGGCGGCGAAGCGACGGAAAGCGACGGCGGCGACGACGATCTCGGCGATATGATGCCGGACGATGCCGACGGCGAAATGATGCCCTCCGAAGGCAGCGAAGAGCCAGGCGACCCGGGCAAGCGGTGGCGGCCGGAGCACGATTTGTCGAACGTGCCCAAGGAGCCGTTCTACACGACCTACACCGACGCCTTCGACGAAGTCGTGGCGGCGGAAGCGCTGTGCGATCCGGAGGAACTGTCCCGGTTGCGCCAGCTGCTCGATCAGCAATTGTCGCAACTGCAAGGCCTGATCGGCCGTCTGGCAAACCGCTTGCAGCGGCGCCTGCTGGCGAAACAGACCCGGTCCTGGGACTTCAACCTGGAAGAAGGCCTCCTCGACACCGCGCGGCTCGACCGCGTCGTCACCAGCCCCCTGCACCCCCTGTCTTTCATGCAGGAAAAGGAAACCGAATTTCGCGACACCGTCGTCACCCTGCTGATCGACAATTCCGGCTCGATGCGTGGCCGGCCGATCACCATCGCAGCGATGAGCGCGGATATCCTCGCGCGGACGCTCGAACGATGCGCGGTGAAGGTCGAAGTGCTCGGCTTCACGACGCGGGCGTGGAAAGGTGGCCAATCGCGCGAAAAATGGATCTCGGAAGGCAAAATCGCCAATCCGGGACGGCTAAACGATCTGCGGCACATCGTCTACAAGGCCGCCGACGCCCCGTGGCGGCGGGCGCGCAAAAATCTCGGCCTCATGCTGCGCGAAGGCCTGCTGAAGGAAAATATCGACGGCGAGGCCCTACTGTGGGCACACGACCGTCTGCTCGGCCGGCCGGAACAGCGACGCATTCTGATGGTGATCTCCGACGGCGCGCCGGTCGACGATTCGACCCTGTCGGTCAATCCGGGCAATTACCTGGAGCGGCACCTGCGCGACGTCATCGATTACATCGAAACCCGCTCGCCGGTTGAATTGCTGGCCATCGGGATTGGGCACGACGTCACCCGCTATTATCGGCGCGCGGTCACGATCGTCGACGTGGAACAGCTCGGCGGCACGATGATGGAGAACCTCGCTGAGCTCTTCGACGAAGAAGGAACGCGTGGCAAGGCGACATCGCGCCGGCCAGCGGCATATCAGGCATCAGGCAGAGGCCGCTAACCGGCGGCTTCGCCTCTATCCGAACTGAATTTTGGTCCGCTTCTTCGTCAACCGGTCAACCGGGTGTGGTCTACTTGGCCGCGACAGCCCGTTCGATGCGGCGTTTTACGCGCAGTGCTTCCGGCGCGAGCTTCCGGTTGGACGTTCCGAGCAGGTATGCATCCAACCCGCCGTTTTTCTCGACCGTCCGGATCGCCCGGGTGGAAACGCGCATCCGCACCATCTCGCCGAGCGCGTCGCTCATCAACGATGTATGCTGGATGTTCGGCAGGAAACGCCGCCGCGTCTTATTGTGGGCGTGGCTGACATTGTTGCCCGATTGAACGCCCTTACCCGTAATGTCGCACCGTCGCGCCATGATCCGATCCTCGAAAAATCCAAAACCTCGCGGAAACGCCGCGAGGCCGGCGTCTTTTACGGCACCGGCCCCACCGCGTCAAGTAGCGGAACCCGGCCTATCCCTCGTCCCAGACCACGTCGGTCAGCGGCAAGCCGCGGATATCGTCTTTGGTCAGCGGCCGGTCAGGCGTAAGGCCCGCCTGCTCGAGCAAAGAGCCCACCTGACGCACATGCTGCGTCGAGTGCCACACGGTGCGCTCCAGCATCTCATGCCGCGTGGTGCCGCCGAAATAGGTCGGTACCTGACCGGAAAATTCCTCGCCCTTCGTCTTCGCCCACCAGGCGTTGAAACGCGCCCGCACCGCCTCGCCGAAATCGGCAATCTCGGCACTTGTTCTCATATCGTCGGGCGGTCCAGCCAATAAATTTTCACTCGCCAACGTTTCGCCGGTCTCCTCCATGTCGAGGAATGCGGTGGGGATCTGAAACAGATGATGCATCAGCACCCGCCAGGATCGCGGGCGATTCGGCAGTTCGTTCGTCAGCTTGTCGTCCGGCATCGAGCGAACCAGCCGAATCGCCGTTTCCAGAACGCCGTCATAGCGTTCCGCGAGCTCGGTCGGCGACAGCTCCGGCGCGGTGTCGTCCTCGAGATCGAGGAAGTCCACAACATCCTTGATGATCTGCGCAAAGACGAAGTCGTCGCCACGCGATACCACCGGAATAGACCGCGCGCCAATCCGCTGCAGCTCGTCGCGGCCGCCATTGTTTTCGAGAATATTAATCGATTCGAATTCGATCCCACGGACCGACAGGTATTCCTTTACCCTAAGACAGCTTGTTCAATGGGGCTGCCAAAAAACCTTGATCGCGGCCTGCATGGCACTCTCCTGTATAGTTCGGGACCAGAAGTATAGGCTCGGGGCAACAACACCGCAATTTCAGCGCCTAATTCCCCGCCACCATCGCCGCCTCGACCCAACTCGCAACGGCCAGCAAATGATCATCCGCCCCAAAATTTGCGACGAGCTGTGCCCCAACGGGCAGCCCGTTCGGTCCATTATGTCCTGGTAGGGTCACGCAAGGCGTGCCCATCGTCGTCCACGGGCGGTTGAAGGTCGCATCGCCGGTCGTTTCGAACCCTTTCGGCGCCTCGCCGACCGCCGCCGGCACGATCAGCGCATCGACACCGGACATGATCTCCGCGAAGTGCAGCCGGCAGGCATGCGCCGTTTCGACCGCCGCGTTGTAATCGGCGTAGCTCGTCGCGGCGCCGCTGTCCATCTGCGCCTTCAGCCTGTCGCTCAGCTTGTCCTCGTGCTGCTGGAACTCATGCGCCAGCGCGCGGCGGCCCTCATACATCATGATCGTCTTGTTGGCCTCCTCCAACTTGGCGAAGGCCTCGGGAAGATCGACAGTGCCGACCGATGCGCCCGCCGCTTCTGCCTGCCGCGCTGCCGCCTCGACCGCATCATGAGAGGACGTGTCCGCCCGATCCCACCAGGGCGTGCGGCATAGCGCCAACCGTGGCGGCGCGACCATTTCCGCGACCGACCCCGGCGCGCCCATCAGCGCCGCGCGCAACAGCGCCAGATCGCCGACATGCCGCGCCATCGCGCCCAGCGTATCGAGCGAGCGCGCCAGCAGCTTCACGCCGGCATAGCTGAACTGGCCGAGGGTCGGTTTGTAACCGACCGCGCCGCAGAACGAGGCCGGACGGATGACCGAACCGCCGGTCTGCGTCCCCAGCGCCAGCGGCACCATGCGGTCGGCGACGGCGGCGGCGGAACCGCTCGACGACCCGCCCGGCGTGTGCGCGGCGTTATGCGGATTGCGGGTTTTCCCGGGATTGACGAAGGCGAACTCGGTCGTCACCGTCTTACCCAGGATGACGCCGCCGGCCGCGCGGATCAGCGCGACGCAGGCCGCGTCCGCCACGGGACGGTGCCCCGGATAGATCGCCGAGCCATAGGCCGTCGGCATGTCGAACGTCTCGATGACATCCTTGAAACCGACCGGGACGCCATGCAGCGGCCCCTTCGGCGCTTCCCGGTCGCGCGCCCGCGCATCCGCCAGGGCGGCGTCCGGATCGATATGGGCCCAGGCCTCGACATCGGGCTCTCGCGCGGCGATGCGCTCCAGACAGGTCGCCGTCAGCGCTTCGCTGGTGATCTCCTTCGCGGCGATCGCCGCCGCGGCCTCCGTGGCCGAGAGTTCGTTCAACGCGGTCATCGTGCTTCCTCTCTGGACCCGGGTGGGTCGCGCTATTCGCTCAGAAACGCCTTCAGTATGCGCCGGGCAGCAGCAGCGGGCGTTGTCTTGCCGGCAACGACTTGGTCCTCCAGCGTGGTCAGTATCGCACGCACGTCCGGGTGCCCGCGCAGCCGGTCGAGCAAGCTGTCGCTGACCTCCGACCACATCCAGGCCCGCGCCTGATCGGAACGCTGGGCGGCGATCTCGCCGCTGTCCCCTAGCGCCTGCGCATAGGCCTCGATTTGCGACCAAGCCTCGTCGATCCCCATCCCGGTCAGCGCGGAACAGGCGGCGACCGGAACCTGCCAGTTGGGCGAGGCCGGACGCAACAGGTGGATCGCGCTGCGATAGTCGGATACCGCATGCCGCGCCGACATTTCGAACTCGCCGTCCGCCTTGTTGACCAGGATCATGTCCGCCAGCTCGACGATGCCCTTCTTCATGCCCTGCAGCTCGTCGCCGCCGGCCGGCGACAGCAGCAGCACGAACATGTCGGTCATGTCCTTGACCGCGGTTTCCGACTGGCCGACGCCCACGGTCTCAACGATCACGAGGTCGTAGGCCGCCGCCTCGCAAATCGAGATCGCCTCGCGCGTCCGCCGAGCGACGCCGCCCAAGGTGACGCCCGCGGGCGACGGCCGGATGAAGGCGTTCGCCTCGCGGGACAGGGTTTCCATGCGCGTCTTGTCGCCGAGGATCGAGCCGCCGCTGAGCTTGGACGACGGGTCCACCGCCAGCACGGCCACGCGCTTGCCATTGTCGATCACATGCCGACCCAGCGTTTCGATTAAGGTCGACTTCCCCACACCGGGCACGCCGGAAATCCCGACCCGGATCGAGTCCACCCGGTGCGGCAGCAACGCCTCCAGCAACTGTTCCGCTTGCGCCCGATGGTCCTCGCGTCCCGATTCCGCCAGTGTGATCGCACGGCCCAACGCGCGGCGGTCGCCCTTGCGAACGGCGCGTGCGAGCGCCGCCATGTCCTTTTTGCTCACGATGCGTCCTTGTCCTTACCGCTCAGCGCGTCGTCGGCGAGTTTCGCCAACTTTTCCTGCACGTCGTCATCCAACTGTTCGTATTCCTGCCGCCGCTGCCGATACAAATTCATCAGCTTGGCGCGTTCGTCGTCGCCCGATCCCGCGGCACCCTCAGCAGGCCCCGTCGCCTCCGGAGGGGCTTCGGCCGGCGTGGCGTCCGGGACAGGCTTCTTCGCTTTTATTGGCTTCGTATCGCGCATCTTCTTGGCCGCGTCGCGCGCGCGCTTGTCCATGAAGATCCACTTCATCAGAAACTTGAACATTACGGCGCCGCCGGAAGCGGGTCCGCCCCCGGCCCCAAGGGCTGGCCATAGCTGAATTCGACGAAGTTGCCGTCCGGGTCCTTCACACCGCAATAATAGCCGACGGGATAGGGCTCCTGCCGCGGTTCCCACTCCAGGCACCCCGCCGCCCTTGCCTGCTCCGCCACGGCGTCCACCGCCGCGCGGCTGGCCATCGCGAAACCGAAATGGCTGAAGTCCTGCTCGCCCTGATCGCGTCCCGGCCCGCCCGGCAACAGCACGAAGACGAACGCGTTTTCCTTCTCCGGCTCCGCCATCCACACAATGCGCCGGCCCTTGTCGCCGATCCGTTCGTGCACGAGCGTCAGGCCGCAGAACGCCTGGTAAAACGCGACACAGCGGTCGACATCCCGGACGTGCAGCGCGATATGGGTCAGGTTCACCGGCATGGGGCCAGCCTAACTCAGTTCGGGGTTTGTTGGAATCGCCTTTAGCGCACGTTGTGGCCCGCGCGGATATCGATTGGGCGAGGCATCTGCTTATTCACTCAATGTCGGCGCGCTTCTGATCTGAATCTATTCAGTTTAAGCTTATTAAGTGCATTGTGACTGTAGTTCGAATCCAAACTCTGAGAACTCAATAAACCAAAACTCAGTATCGTAACGCTTAATTGGTCTCTTTTCCTTTTTTGTTCTGTGTTTATTCTATTGACCATTCATGACCGCTTGATGGTGCTTTTTCTAAATGCTCGCGCCTATAGACGTATTCTACCTGGCCATCATTTTCTATTCTCTTTATAGCCATAGGCAATCCAAAACGGGTATCCGTTTTGATGAAACTTCCTTCGTCATCCGTAATGATTGAATCAATTTCCTCAGATGAAATTTTTTCTCTAACCTTTACACTGCAACAATATTCCCAAATCTTGCGGGCGTCCGCATATTGAATTCGATAACGTGCAAGCGCCGCTTCCACAATTTCGTGCCTTATTGCACAATTACTAGAAACATCTACTGCACTTAACCCAAGTGCTTCTAAAACCTCCGTGCCATCCCTTAACCGAAAAACACAAGCTATTATATCATCTGTCGAAAAACGGTGATCATCTTTTATGGCGGAAAGAGCAGCGTTAGCTGAATTAATAAACCCCAACGCACTCTTTCGAACAACTGGCTCACAACCCATAACTTTTGAAATAGCGCTGCGGCCAGCGTAGTGGAGATCGCGGTTTACCATCTTCGCTGCTCTAGCGGTTGCGCTGAGTCCAGCTATCGTCAATCCCTTCCTATTGCAAATAATAAGCGCAGACGGAACGAAAAACAGAGCTTTTGCTTCTAATGCCACGCGGTCATCTACATCACAAACAACGACATCACACCAAGCAGGCATCGCAAATCTCACACATCGTCATTCTCACGCAGATGCGTACATGATTTCTCAGGATGCACCGCATTGGACCGCGTAGTCAGCAGCACGAAGACATGGGAGTCAAGTGGGAACAAGTAGCATTAGGCATAATCGAATAGCGTTTAACAAAAGGTGTTCGCGTGCCCTTGATCTAGATGTTGTTAATTACGCGATGACGGAACTTAGACCGTCACATATTAAGCCACTGTGCTCTGGGAGCACCACAGTCAACAGGCGTGCACCAAATAACGACTCGATGGAGAGCCAAGCGTGAGAATGTCAACGATGAAAGCAAGCAGCAATTCGATGGGGCGCCATGCGCAGGGGCGTGATCAGCGCAAGTGAGTGGCAACTCAATGGGCAGCCAAGCTAGAGGATGTCATCGGCGCAAACAAACTGCAACTGATTTTTTTCTGCGCTTAAACCTGAGAAAAAGACAGCAATGTTTAGTCACGCGACGTCGTTGAGAGCAACAATTCTTCAACAAACTCAGCAAGTGCTTTCGAAGTTACAAAAAATACCGCTGATTTTACAACGGCTTGCGAATTCGATTTCAGAGAACGGGAGGACTCGCATGCCAAATTTATTACGCCTAGCTCTAACGCTCGATATAGCAGCAATCTGGTGTGAGTATGTGATTCCAATAACAAACGCGGTTCTGCCGATTGGTGGCAACCACTTCTTTCAGGTTGCTTCCTTTGTACTCATTGCGGCGATCTTGATTGAACTTCGCGAAATCCTGGATCGTTCCAAGTAGCACGTCCACAGCAAACGGCTCGAGGCTATTGCTCGACGCGGTACTCTTCTCCCTCATGCGAACACCTTCGCCATCATGATCTCGCTGACGTAGCCGCCATCGACGAACAGCGAATCCCGCTTCGTGCCTTCTTCGACATAGCCGACCTTCTTGTACAGTGTCCGCGCCGCCGTGTTGTGCGCCATGACCGTCAGTTCCAATCGGCGCAATCCTAGATCACAGGCGAACCCGTCCAGTTCCTGCATTAGAACTCGGCCAAGCCCGCGCCCGCTGTGGTCGGCGAGCACGCCGATCCCGACCGTTGCCGTGTACTGGTTGCGCGAAAAGTCGCCGCAAATCGCCACGGCCTCGGCGACCGCTTCGGCGCCCTGCCAGGCATTCAGCAGGAGATAGTGCGGCAGCGTGTCGAACCGTTCGATGACCTCGCGCATCTCGCCGACCGACCGCGCCCGCTCGCCCGGTCCACGCACAAAGAAACTCGTTTCCGCCAACAGCGTTTCGCCGAAACGGAACAGCGCCTCGGCATCCGCCGTTGTCGCAACGCGAATGTCGTAGTCGTTCACGGCGGCGTCCATGCCTGGCATGCCGCTACTCGTCGCGCCCCAGCGCGCGGCACAGCAGGATGTAGAGCTTGCCGACGTCGGCAGTCATGAAGGTCGAGTGCAGCAGGTTCTCCGGGTCGGAGGTTTGCGCTTCGGTGAGGAGCCGGTCGAACTGGTCGACATAGCGCACCACGTAATTACGCATTTCCTTGTTCGATTTAATCTTTTCCGTGACGCGCGCCGTCAGCGACGCCTGCTTGCCGCGCAGCAGACTGCGGGTGAACACGCCGCGGTCGCCCTTCACATAGCGCTTCCAGTCGGTTTCCGGGACGTCGTTGTGCAAGATCCGCGTCAGATCGATCGAGGTGGAATCGAGATCTTCGATGATGAACCGGGCGGTCTTCAGGAACAGATCGCGACGCAGCACGAGTTCTTCTTCCCCGAGCCGCCGCGCCTGTTCAGCCGCGTCCGCCGACGCCTGTGTCAGGCGTGTCGACTGGCGGTCGAAGGTCTGCCCCGTCTCGTTGGCCTTGGCCACTGCCGCGTCGAGGGCTTCCAGCAGATCCCGGCTGCCGCCCTGGACTTTCTCGGCAACCCCTTCGAAGGTCGAGCGGGCCTGCGCGGCAGCGGAGGTCATCGCCGGGCCCTGCTTCGCGAGCTCGTCCACGGCCTCGCGCAGCTGACGATTCGCCGCCTCGCCGACTTCGCCCACTTCGGCCGCCTGCTGCTTGTAGGTTTCGGACAATGAGCTCAGCCGGGACGCCACCTGGTCCGAGGCACCCGTGAGGCTGCCCGTCTGCTGCGCAAAGGCATCGCCGATGAGCTTCATGCCCGCCACCGCCTCGCGCGCCGCCCGGGACAGCTCCTCCGCCTGCACGCGCAGACCTTCGCGGTTGTCGTCGACCTGCATGCCGGCCTGCACCGAGGCCGTCGTCAGGCGCTCGCTCTGCTCGCTGAACCGGTCGCCGACATCCCGCATCAACCGCAGCGCCGTTTGGACCGACTCGTTAAGGCCGCCGGATTCGGTGTGAAAGGCGCGGCCGGCTTCCATGATCCGCTTGATCACCTGATCGGACACCGCGACCAGTTGGTCGACCTGCCGGCTCAAGGTCTCGCCGATCCGGGTCGTGCGTTCGCCCGCGTTGCGGGAGGCTTCGTCCAGTTGGCCCGCCTGCTCGTCCACTGTCTGCTCGACGAGTTTCACCTGCTCGTTCAGGGTCTTGACCAGATCGGCGAGCGCGTTGCCATCCGTCCGCAGGCTCTCCCGGATACGCAGCGCGGACGCGGCGGCGGCCTCGGAGCTTTCCTCGAGCTCCCTGGTCTGCTGTTGAATGACTTCCCGGATCTCGCGGATGCGGTGGGAGGCATGATCCGACGCGGCGCGCAGATCCTGGCTCTGCTGCTGCAGGATCTCGCCAACCGACCGCGACTGGCCGGCCGCCCAATCCGCGGATTCCCGCAGCGAGACCGCGTGCTTCTTCAGAAGATCGCTGAAGCCCCGCGCCTGATTGACGGTGGGCTCGAACGCTTCGCCCACTTCGCGGCTGCCGTCGCGCAAGATATTGCGGATCTGTTCGGCCCGCGCGGTCAGCGCCGTGTCGATCTGCTGCGCCTGCTCCGAGGCGCGTTCCGACATCGCCGACAGGGCCGCCACCTGACGCTCCAACGCGTCGCGGACAGAATCGGCACGCACGGAAGCCAGATCCGAGGCCTTCGACACTTCCTGCGCCTGGGTCCGCAGCACCACGCCCATGGCCTCGACCTTCTGTCCGGCGTCGGCGGCAACGCGGGTCAGGCGCTCGCCATGCCGGACTGCGGCGCCATCCACGTCATGCGCTTTCTGCGTCAAATCCGCCGCCACCCGCGACAGTTCCTCGCCTTGCGCTTCCAGGGATTCCCGAATCCGGACCGTGTGGGTGGAGGCGCCCTCCGCAGACTGCGCGATATCGTTGACCTGTTCGTGCATCGACGCCATCAGCTCGTTCGTCTGCGACACCATGCGCTCGATCGTCGTCGACAGATCGTCGGTCCGCCGCGCCATGCCTTCGTCGATCTGCCGCAGCACCGTATCGGTCGCCTCGCGCAGGGTTTTCGCCAGCTTGTCGACCCGACCCGCCGACATGTCGATCATGCCGTCGACCGCCGAGCCGTGCTTGGCCAGAGCCCCCTGCAATGCGGTCTGCAGCGAGGTGGCGTGACGGTCCAATGCGCTGCCGAAGCGGTCGATTTCCTCGCCCGTGCGCGCAGCCACGCTGTTCAGCGCATGCGCCTGAATATCGAACGATTCCTTCAGACGGTCCGTCACATGTGTGGTCTGCCGGCGCAGTTCCGTCGCGATATCCTGCGCCCGCGCCGCCGCCATCTCGCTGGCCGCGTTCAGGTCGCCGGTTCCCTTGCCGAGCGCTTCGCGGATCGCGAGGCTGCGCGCCGCGGCGCTCTCCGCCGCCTTCGACATCGTCTCCGTATAGTTGCGGAACAGGCTGCCCATGTCCTTCGCCTTCTCCGCCGCCCGCTCTGACGCTTCGGTAAGCTGGCTGGACATTTCGCGCAGCGTGGCGCCGATCGCCTGAGACTGCTCCAGGCTCTCCCGGTTGACCGAGGTCAGTTCCGATGTCTGCCGGTCGGTGATCTCCCGCACGGCGAGCTGCTGCGACTCGAAACGGTCGGCGAACCCGGACAGCGCCGTGGCCTGCTCGGACAGGACGGCGCGCAATTCGCCGGCTTCCGTCGCTGCCTGTTCCGTCGCCTCGGACAGGTGTTCGGTATTGCGCCGCATCGTGTCCGCGACGTCGTTCAGCTGCACGGTTGCCTGATCGCTCGCCCGGTTGAGCGCATCGGTCTGCGCCCGAAGCACGTCGGCCACGATGTGGATGCGCGCCTCCGCATCCTCCACCGGGTAGGTCAGGAGTTCCAACTGGCGGCGCAGGGCTTCGGTGTGGCTGCGCAACTCCCGGTTCGGCTTCAGGAAGACGAGGATGAGCCACAGGAACGATAGCGGCAAGGTGACGCCACCAACCGCCGCCGCCAGCTCGTGCGGCAGCATCGCGCCGAGCAGGCCCCAACCGAGATAGGCATGCACGTACCAGACGCACAGCCCAATCCAGACCCCGGACGCGGCCGTCCCGCCGACCACGAGGCGGCGCAGAAACTTCGCTTCCTTGGCCGCGACGACGAGAGGGTCGTCGCCGGGTCTGGCTTGCAGATGGCGCCCGGAGCGGGGCAGTTCGGTGACATTTGCCGGCATAACGCCAAACTACGCCGTTCGCGGAAAAAAATAAACGGGAGTCAGGCGGCTTCGCGGCGGCCTTTGATCAGCTGCATGATCTCCGCCGCGGCGGCGGGAATATGCGTGCCCGGCCCGTAAATCGCGGCGACGCCCTGCGCCTTCAGCCCGGCATAGTCCTGCGGCGGGATGACGCCGCCGCAGACCACGAGGATATCCTCCGCGCCCTGCGCCTTCAGCGCTTCGATCAAAGCCGGCACGAGCGTCTTGTGCCCGGCCGCCTGCGAGGACACGCCGATAATGTGTGCGTCGTTCTCTACCGCCTGGCGTGCCGCCTCTTCCGGCGTCTGGAACAGCGGCCCGACATCGACGTCGAAGCCGATATCGGCGAAGGCGGTCGCGATGACCTTGGCCCCCCGGTCGTGGCCGTCCTGCCCCAGCTTGACCACCAGCATGCGCGGCCGGCGGCCTTCCTCGTCGGCAAACGCGGCAACGTCGGTCTTGATCCGGTCGAAATCGTCGTCGCCGTCATAGGCGGCACCATAGACGCCCGATATAGAGCGAATCACAGCACGGTGCCGGGTATAGATCTTTTCCAAGGCATCCGATATCTCGCCAACGGTCGCCCGCGCCCGCGCCGCGTCGACGGAAAGGCTCAGCAGATTGCCCGATCCATCCTTCGCCGCGTCGCTCAACGCCGTTAGCGCCGCCTGGCAAGCGGTGCCATCGCGTGACGCCTTTACCTGGTTTAGCCTTGCGATTTGGGAATCGCGCACCGCCGTGTTGTCGATATCGAGGATATCCACGTCGTCGCGCTCTGCCGGTTGGTATTTATTGACGCCGACAATGACCTCCTCGCCGCGGTCGATCAGGGCCTGACGCCGCGCCGCGGATTCCTCGATGCGCAGCTTCGGCACGCCGGCGACGATTGCCTGGGTCATGCCGCCCATTTCCTCGACCTCGTCGATCAGCTTGCCCGCCTCCGCAATCAGGCTGGCCGTGAGGCTCTCGACGTAATAGCTGCCGGCCAAGGGATCGATTACCTTCGTGATTCCGGTCTCCTCCTGCAGGATTAGCTGCGTATTGCGGGCGATACGGGCGGAAAACTCGCTCGGTAGCGCCAGCGCTTCGTCGAAGGCGTTGGTGTGCAGCGACTGCGTGCCACCGAGACCGGCAGCCATCGCCTCGACCGTCGTGCGGATGATGTTGTTGTAGGGGTCCTGCTCCGTCAGCGAGACACCAGAGGTCTGGCAATGCGTCCGCAACATCAGGGACTTGTCGTCTTGCGGCGCGAACATATCGCGCATCAGATGCGCCCACAGGAAGCGCGCCGCGCGGAGCTTGGCGATCTCCATGAAGAAGTTCATGCCGATGCAGAAGAAGAACGACAGCCGCGGCGCAAAGGCGTCCACGTCGAGTCCCTGCGCCTGTGCCGCGCGGACATATTCGATACCGTCGGCGATGGTATAGGCGAGTTCCTGCACGCAGGTCGCGCCCGCTTCCTGCATGTGATAGCCGGAGATCGAAATCGAATTGAACCGCGGCATGTGCGAGGCGGTGTGCGCGATGATGTCGGACACGATCCGCATCGACGGTTCCGGCGGGTAGATATAGGTATTGCGGACCATGAACTCCTTCAGAACGTCGTTCTGAATGGTGCCGCTGAGATCCTTTTGCGCAACGCCCTGCTCTTCGCCCGCGACGATAAAGCTCGCCAGAACCGGCAGGACCGCGCCATTCATCGTCATCGACACCGACATCTGGTCGAGCGGGATGCCGTCGAACAGGATCTTCATGTCCTCGACCGAATCGATCGCCACGCCGGCCTTGCCGACATCGCCGACGACCCGTTCATGATCGCTGTCATAGCCGCGATGGGTGGCGAGATCGAAGGCGATGGACAGGCCCTTCTGCCCCGCGGCGAGGTTGCGCCGGTAGAAGGCGTTCGATTCTTCCGCTGTCGAAAAACCGGAATACTGCCGCACCGTCCAAGGCCGCGCTGCATACATGGTCGCGCGCGGGCCGCGCACGAAAGGCGGCGTACCGGGCAACGTGTCCACATGCGCGAGCTGCTCAAGATCTGCTGCCGTATAGACCGGCTTGACCTCGATACCCTCCAAGGTCCGCCATTGCAGCGATTCCAGCGGCTTGCCGCGTATCTCGCGCTCGGCCAGCGCCTTCCACTCATCCAGCGTTTTCCGCGGAAAATCAGCCATTTCAACCATCCCGGTTGCGTTTTCTTTCCTGGCTTATATCGGTTCTTGTGGCACGGTGTCCAATCGCGAACAAAAAAGTAAATAATTACAACAAACTATGGGATCGCGTGCAGGCGCACTTGTGCCATCAGGTCCTCGGCGAGGGCAGCCTCCGTCTCGTCAATGGTTAAGCCCGCCACGACAAGGGCGCGGGCCGTCCATGTATTGCAGGTATTCGCGAGGTGGAATCGGCCCCGCGCCGGGTAAAAATGACTGTTCCGGTATAGTCCCGGTCCCGATGGCGCCACCCGGCTTTCGCCCTCTCGGTCAAAGCTTCCCCCAATATAGGCAATGAGACGACCCAGTTGCTCGGCATCCAGCAACAGCGCGACCACCTCAACAGACGAAGAGGCGCTCGGTTGCGCATCGAGTGCCGCCACATGCATGACGGCCGGTGTCGGCAACAGTCCCGCGCGCAGTGTATCGGCAATCGACGGCGTTTTCGCCGGGTAGTATTCCGCGTCGCCCCAACCGAACTCTAGATACCGGGCGGCCGGAAAGTCCGCGGCCTCCGGAATTCGATCCGGCATAAGAATCTCGCGCGACAGGACGATACCGCTGTGCCAGCCGTTCGACGTCACAAAGACGGTACCGCTCGCCGACAGCGGTGGAACGTGCCTTAGTCGCGGTTCGGGCCCCGTCGGTGCGCAAGCGACGGCCAGGAGCAGAATGAGAAAGCAAGCCAATGAAACGCGCATCTTGATCCATCCGGCGGCGGGGTCCGTATCACTCAGAGGTGTTGTCGGAGCTTACGAATGCCAACCATCGTACCAGTTTACGCAGCGCTCTTCGGCAGCGTCTCTCATCACGTGACTGTGGCTTCTTTCCGACCCCAATAAGGCCTATAGTTGCGCCCGAGTTCACATGGTAGATCGATAGGAGTTCTATGATTACGCGTCTTTTGATCGTCTTCGCGGTTTTCGTTTCAATCGGATCCGCCAACGCATCGGAGAAGGCCAGAACCGTTGATTGGGAGACTCTGATTCCCGCTTCGACGCCCCTGAAGAACCCGCTTGCGCATCTCAAGATGGACCGGCAGGTCGAGATCGAAGTCCTGGCAAACATCCGCCGCGCACAGCAACAGGGGCTTATCACGGAAGTCGACTACCGCTACGAAGAAGGCATCGAGATTGCCCATAAGCTGAAGACCATGGGGCTCGATGTCGATGACCTGGTCGCCAAATACGAGACGCTCCGGCAGGAGATCGAGCGGCGCAACGCAGATGTCGTCGACGAATTGGACGGTACGCTGATCCGTATGCCCGGTTACGCACTACCGTTCGAGTTCAACGAGACGGCAATTACCGAGTTCCTCCTCGTGCCCTATGTCGGCGCATGCATTCATGTCCCACCGCCGCCGGCTAACCAGACCGTCTTCGTGCAGCTCAGTCAGTCCTACAAAACGAAAAGCCTGTATGAGCCCGTCTGGGTGACGGGCCGCGTAAAGGTGAAGAGGACGAACAGGTCGCTCTCCTTCGTCGACGGCAACGCGCCGATCGAAGCGGGATATACGCTCGAAGACGTCAGTATCGAACCGTACAAGCAGTAGGAGCACGCGCCACGGAAAGACCGCATCATATTTGTTGAAATCATGAAATGTAATGTTATAACATTTCTTTCCATTCAATCTGAAAGGAATGTCCCGTGATGTCTGTCCACCGCTGCCTTCCGGCGCTATCGCGCATCGCGGCGATTTCATTTGTCGTATTGGCTATCGGCCCAGCGCCCGATGCGTTTGGGTCCGAACGCAAGGCGCATCGGCATGGCGCTGGCACGCTGAACCTCGCCATCGAAGGCCGGAACGTGGAGGCGGAACTCGAGGCGCCGGGCGCGGACGTTGTCGGCTTCGAGCATGCGGCCGCATCCGACGCCGAGAAACAGGCCGTCGCGAAGGCTGCGGATCAATTGCGCGCCGGTGCGACGCTGTTCGTCTTTCCCGAGGCAGCAGGGTGCCGGTTGATCGAGTCGGAGGTGGAGTCACCCCTGCTGGATGAAAAACATCACGACCACAAAGGCAGCGACACCGACGCGCATGCGGAGTTCCACGCCCATTATCATTTCCGCTGCGATCGTCCCGGCCAGCTAACCCATCTCGATACTACTTACTTCGAAACCTTCCCCGCGGCGCAGGCGCTGACGGTACGAATGATCACGGCGGGCGGACAATCGGCGCGGCAATTGACACCGAAGACGGCTCGACTGAAGTTCTAGTGTCCTGATCGTGAAATTCAAAGGATTGAATTTCGCGTGAATCAGCACACTCACTATTAGAGTCTAGTGTGATTCAGATCCTAAATTTCGCCGCATGCAATGCGGTAAACTTCAGAATCATCACACTAGTCTGTATTGAACCAAGGGCCAGCCGATGACCGCGCACGCTATAGATTTGACGGATGTGCGTTTCCGCTGGCGCGACGACAAGCCGCCCGTCATCGATATCCCCGCCCTGACCATCGCGCGCGGCGAGAAGGTCCTGATCAGAGGGCCCAGCGGCGGCGGCAAGACGACCCTGCTGAACCTGCTCGGCGGCGTCGCGGCACCGGAACGCGGAAATATCCGCGTGCTCGACACCGACATCGTGCCGTTGCGCACGGCACAGCGAGATCGGTTCCGCGCCGACAACATCGGGTTCATCTTTCAGATGTTCAACCTCGTGCCTTATCTGTCGTTGATCGAGAATGTGCTGCTGCCCTGCCGGTTTTCCGTGTCCAGACGCCGCGCCGCGGCAGAAACCGCATCGACCCTGGAGCAGGCGGCGGCGCGATTGCTGTCGCAAATGGCATTGGACGTCACCGGTCTCGACCGCCGTCCCGTCACCGAATTGAGCACGGGCCAGCAGCAGCGGGTCGCCGCCGCCCGCGCGCTGATCGGGTCGCCGCCGCTGATCATCGCCGACGAACCGACGTCTGCGCTTGACGCAGACACGCGGCACGCCTTCATCGATCTGCTGTTCCGCGAAGTCGAACAGGCCGGCGCAACGCTTCTCTTCGTCAGCCATGATGCGGATCTGGCTCAGCATTTCGAGCGGAGCATCGCGCTCGCGGACATCAACCGCGGCACGCCGACATGACCCCGCTCCTCAGCCTGTCCTGCCGCAGCTTGCTGAACCGGCGTGGCACCGTCGGACTGACCGTCTTCGCCATCGCGGTTAGTGTCATGCTCGTGCTCGGCGTCGAGCGGCTGCGCCACGATGCGAAATCCAGCTTCGCGAACACCATTTCCGGGACCGACCTGATCGTCGGCGCACGAAGCGGCACGATTCAGCTTCTGCTTTATTCGGTCTTCCGCATCGGCAACGCCACCAACAATATTGCCTGGAAGAGCTACCGCGATATCGCGGCGCAGCCGGAAATCGCGTGGACCGTTCCCCTCTCCCTCGGCGACTCTCATCACGGCTTTCGTGTCATGGGGACGACAGCGGATTATTTCCGCCATTACCGATACGGCCGCAAGCAGCCGCTGCGGTTCGCTGCGGGCGTGGCATTCGAGGACGTCTTCGACGCGATTCTCGGAGCCGACGCCGCGAAAGCCCTGGGATATGAGTTGGGCGACGCGATCGTCGTGTCGCACGGATTGGGACAGACCGGGTTCGCCAGGCACGAGGACAAACCGTTCAAGGTCGTCGGAATCCTGGCGAAAACCGGAACGCCGGTCGACCGGACCGTGCATGTCAGCCTCGCCGGGATCGAAGCCATCCATATCGACTGGCGCAGCGGGTCGCGCGTTCCCGGCATGACCACCGACGCCGATACCGTGCGCCAGATGGATTTGCAGCCCAAGGCGATTACCGCCTTCCTGGTCGGTACCAAGTCGCGCTTCGCCGCCTTCCGGCTGCAGCGGACGATCAACGAATATCCGCGCGAGCCGCTGCTTGCCGTCCTCCCCGGGGTCGCGCTGCAAGAGTTATGGGACCTGATGGGTACGGCAGAGGCCGCGCTCAGCGCGATTTCCATGTTCGTGGTCGCGGCGGGCCTGCTCGGCATGATGACGATGCTGCTGTCCGGCTTGAACGAGCGCCGCCGCGAAATCGCTATCCTGCGCTCGGTCGGTGCCCGCCCGGCTCACGTCTTCGGCATGCTGGTGCTGGAAGCGGCTTTCATTTCGCTCGGCGGCGCGCTCGTCGGTCTCGTCATGCTGTACGCAGGATTGCTCGTCGCGCAACCGCTCATCGACGTGCAATATGGCCTCTTTCTCAGCATCGGACTGCCAACCGCGCGCGATTTAACCTTGCTCGGCGTGATCTTCTTCGCTGGGGTCTTGGTGGGAGCCGTTCCGGGATACCGCGCCTATCGTCACTCGCTCGCCGACGGCATGATCGTTCGGACCTAACGCCTCAGGATTGAAACGCCGCGCCGACTTCACTGCGTATGTAGTCGGCGCGGTCTTCGCCTTCGTAAGCATCGCCCGCGAAATAGATGTCCGCGACCGCCCGCTGCACGCGGTCCATCATGGCGCGGTCGTCCCGATTGTCCTTCGGAATGCGCAGCACCGTGTCGCCGCCATAGGTGTGAAACGGCTTGTCCGGCGTGCCATGCGGCATCGCGATATCCTCGCCCGCCGCTACCGCGCGTATGTCGCGGCGTAGTTTGGCCCGCAGCAGGGCAACGCCTTCGTCTGTCGTACCGAGATGTTCGCGCTTGTGGACGTTCATCGGCCCCTGCCCGGTCCAGGCTTCCCAGTCGCCTGGGTTGCTCTGCATCTCCTCATAGGACCGGTGCGCGGACTGGCCGTAGAAGTCGACATTCTCCCAGCCAACCTCGTCCTTGTTGCCCTGACGCAGCACCTCGTCCTTGTCGTTGAAATGGCGCCAGCCGAACTTGCGCGCGTTGGTATCGTCGACCGGCACGACCCATTTCGTCAGGCTGGTGCGACTGAACACTTTCGGTTCGCTCAGCACCTGAAACATGCCGCCATTCTGCGCCATGCTGGGGAGAAAATGGTCGTGGAAGCGGATCAGGATCAGGTCGTCCTTGCGCCGCGAATGGCTGTAGACGAAACCCTCCGGCCGCTTGTGATAGGCGACGACGGGGAGCGCCACGAAATGCTCCAGCCCCGGAAACTGCGGTCCGTTCACCCGGCCATGCAGGAAAACGCTGTGATAGGGGTCCATCGCATTTTCGCTTTCCTGCAGCCAATTGCAGGGCGAGTGGATGGAGTACGGCACCATGTCGTGATCAGGGATATCCATGGAGTCGTAATAGGGAAAGTCAGGCAGTTTCTCCGGCGGGCCCATATAGGCGAAGACGAGCCCCTTAAATTCGTGCACCGAATAGGCGCCCTGGCAGATCGTGTGGCGGATCGGGCTGTCTTCCGGCTCGCCCGGCGTCTCCAGGATCGTGCCGTCGACATCGAAATGCCAGCCGTGATAGCAGCAGCGCAGCCCGCGCTTTTCGATACGGCCATATTCGAGCGAGGCGCGGCGGTGGGCGCAATGCTTGTGCAACAGCCCGATACGGCCCTCTAGATCGCGAAAGATGACGAGGTCCTCGCCGAGGATGCGGATCGCCACCGGCGTATCGCCCAGTTGAGACGTCATCGCCACCGGCTGCCAGAAGCGCCGGAAATATTCGCCGCCCGGCGTGCCGGAACCGACCTGCAGCAACTCCAGGTCAGGCTCTAAGGGTTGGTTGATCGCATGACCGTCATAGGGACGGGTCGACCATCTGACGTCTTCCGGCATGCCAAATCCTCCCGATACGTGCGCTGGAGGACCTTAACACAATCCGTCCTAAAAGACCGACCACCCCGTCAGCGCACTAAGCCGCTCCAGCGCAAGAGATCCGACAAGCGAGTTTCCGACATCGTTGAGGCCCGGCGACCAGACGGCAATCGATGCGCGGCGCGGCGCAATCGCGAGAATGCCACCGCCGACTCCGCTCTTGCCCGGCAGGCCGACATGAAACGCGAAGTCGCCGGACGCATCGTAGTGTCCGCAGGACATCATGATCGCGTTGATGCGCCGCGTCCGCGCTTCGGAAACGATCTGTTCGTCGGAAATCGGATCACTTCCCGCATGGGCGAGGTACAACCCGGCGCGGGCAAGCTGACGGCAGCTCATCTCGATCGCGCATTGCTGGAAATAAACCGACAGCACGTCGTCCACCTCACCGTTCAGATTGCCAAACGACCGCATGAAATGGGCGAGACTGGCGTTACGGTCCCCGGTTTCGGATTCCGATTGGGCCACTTCGGCATCGACCCGTACCGCGGGATCGTCCGCACGGAGACGCAGAAAAGCAACAATATCGTTGATCGCCTGCGACGGATTTTTCCCGTCCAGCAAGGTATCGGTAACGACGAGAGCGCCCGCATTGACCAACGGGTTTCGGGGAATGCCCGCTTCGTGTTCGAGCTGCACGATTGAATTGAAGGCGGAACCGGTCGGCTCGCGGCCGACTCGGTCCCACAGCGGCGCGCCGACACGCTCCAGCGCCAAGGTCAGCGTGAAGACTTTCGACACGCTCTGTATGGAAAACGGCTCCTCCGCATCCCCCGCGCACACCGTTTCGCCGTCGCAGGTCATGATGGCGATACCGAATTTGCGCGGATCGACGCGGGACAGCGCCGGGATGTAATCGGCCACGCGGCCGGACCCGATCTGGCCTTCCACGCTGCTACAAACGTCGGCGACGATTTCGGCTAGATCTGCTTTCAAGCGCGCCTCTCCCACCTATATGACTGGCAGAATCCGGCCAGCGTTCTCGGCACCGTCATTTTTTTCGACCGGCATTAAGCTTCAGTTAAGCTCAACCGAATTCACTATACCCCTATTCACGACCAACCATCGCCACCGAGGGACTCGGGAAAGGAACGGAATATGACCTATTGCCTGGGTATCCTGTTGAAGGAGGGGCTGGTTATGGCGTCGGACTCCCGGTCGAATGCCGGTGTCGACGACATTACGACCGTCCGAAAAATGGCGATTTTTGAGAAACCGGGCGACCGCGTCATCGTCGTCTGCTCCGCCGGCAATCTCGCGACGACGCAAGCCGTGGTCACGATGCTGAGGCAGGACCTGAACAACGGCGAACCGAACCGCGACCTCTTCGCAGTGAAAACCATGTTCCACGCCGCGCAAGCGGTGGGCGACAAACTGCGCGAGACCCTGGCGCGGGAGAGCGAGTTCGTCCGGCCCTACGGCGATCCGGGGGGCAGCTTTCTTGTCGGCGGTCAGATTGCCGGCGAATTTCAGCGGGTTTTTCAGATCTATCCCGCCGGCAACTTCGTCGAGGCGTCGCCAAGATCGCAGATACTCCAGATCGGCGAGGCAAAGTACGGCAAGCCGGTACTCGACCGCGCGCTCAATAACGATGTATCGCTCGACGAAGCAGCGAAATTGGCGTTGCTATCCTACGACGCCACGATCCGCAGCAACCTCTCCGTCGAGGGACCGATCGATCTATTGCGTTATGCCCGGGATAGTTTGTCGGTTAGCAATCTGCAGAAATTTTCCCGAGACGATCCCTACTGGACGGACCTGCGCGGGAAATATGGTGAAGGCCTGCTGTCGCTCGTGCGCGGTTTACCGACACCGCCACGGCATGCCGAAAAAGGCGGTGCCACACCCATTCGCGGCGCTGGTTAGGAACCGTTGCTGAGGCCGAAGGAGGGCCGAAGCCGGACTCCGATCCAGGTGCCGATAAGCGCCGCGGCGATCCAGAGCCAGCCATGCATGCTGGTCGAGGCGACGCCGGAAAAGAACGCGCCGATATTGCAGCCGAATGCGATGCGGGCGCCGTAGCCCATCAGCAGCCCGCCGATAATCGCCGCCGCGAGAGACCGCAGCGGGATACGGAAGCTCGGCGCGTAGCGCCCTGCCAGCCCCGATGCGATCAGCGCCCCCAGCACGATACCGATATTCATGACCGAGGTGTCGTCGGTTAGAATGCTGCTGTTCAGCGCTTTCTCCGTAAACCCGCCGGTCCAGAACCAGACACCCGTCGGGTCCCATCCCAGGAATTTCGCAATCTTCGCGCCCGAAAGCGTAAAGGCCCAGGTGATCGACCAGGGATAGCCGGCGACGATCATCGAGACCCAGTTCAAGATTGCCAGCGCGACCGCGCCCCATAAAATCGGCCAGCCGCCGGTTACGAAGCGGCGCCACGTTGGACGGTCGACAGCGACTTCGGTGCGCTTGCCCCACCGCCGCAAGATTTCGGACAAAACCAGGAATACGGCAAGCTGCAGCACCAGCGCGACGGACCAACCAAGCGTATCGCCCAACGCGATCCCTTCGACGCGCGGCGTCGACACCCACCATTCCATATGCAGGCTGGCCCAGAACGATCCCGCGATGAAAGCCGCCAGCGTGACCAGCATGCGAATGCTGCCGCCGCCGACCGTAAACAGCGTGCCCGAGCCGCAACCCCCGCCCAGCTGCATGCCCAGCCCGAACATGAACGCGCCCGCCGCCACCTGTACGCCGACCGGCGCGATGGCGCCACTAACCGAGCGGCCGAAAATAACACCCTCTGCCAGGGCGGGTGCAAACAGAGCGGTCGCAATGGCCAGCATCAGCAGCTGTGCGCGTACATCCGACACATCGCGCGCCACAATCATGCGGCGGTACGCGGACGTGAAGCCGAACGCGGCGTGATAAAGCACCAACCCCATCAGCGCCCCGATACCGAACAGCGTCGCAATGCGCCATCCATTCAGCGCAACGGCATACGCGAACAGCCCGAGCAGCGCGCAGCCGGCGATGACGACACCGCGTTGAACGGGGTACCCGCTGCCTTCGGTGCTCGCGATTGCGGAAATGGTCGTGCTCCTCGTCTATCTACCCACCAGCCGCCTGTTTCACGATCTTCTCCCAGATCGTGTCGAGTTCCGCCGCCATCTTGTCGAGTGCCGCGCTGCCGTAGGGCGCGAAGGTGTCGCTGGGTTTGTGGTAGGTCAGCGATGCGGTACCGTCGGCGTTTTCCGTGACGTAGAAGCGCAACGGCGCTTCGATACCCGCCGGGATGCTGGCGGCCAGCATGCGCACGGCGAAATCGTTGCGGTACACGCCGATGACCAGATTGCCCGGTATCTCGATGTCCCGTCCCGCGGCGCCCCGACTGGCGCTCGCCCGGGTGATGACGAACATACCGTTCGCCTTGACCGCAGTTTCCAGCCGCTCCCAAAGCGCGTCGAACCCGACTTGGGTCTTTATGGTCTGTGTCGCCGGACCGGCCGCCATCGCGGAACTCGCAAGCACTGACAAAATCAGCGCGAAGACGGCGACGGGCACTGTCCTGGAAAACATGAAGATGACTCCTCGAAACCTATGATGACGAAAAGACAGCTTAGCGGATCAGGACACCGCGACCTGCTCAACAAGCCGTGAACGCGTTGCGAACGCAACTACCAGCGGAACTTCGTCATCGCATAGGTCGGCGTCTGCCCTTCCTGCTGGCAGACCGCGTCCAGCCGATCCGGATCGAGCGTTCCTTCGGCAAGATCGAGGTCACCGCCATGAATGCCGCTGACGACGAAGAGAGAGTCGACCCCCGCCCGGTTCGCACCGCCGATATCGTGATATAGAGAATCGCCGATAGCGAGCACCGGCCGGGCCTGTGGCTCGTGTTCCAGGGATTTCGTATAGACCGGCGCATGGGGCTTGCCGCGATAGTCGACGCGGCCGCCGAGTTCCTCATAACGCCGCGCCGTCGCACCGGGACAAATCGCCAGGCTGCCGTCCGGAGCCACGGCGACGAAGTCCGGGTTCGCACAGATCATTGGCAGGTCGCGCACAACGGCACGCTGCAGGATGGGTTCGTACGCGCTCAAATCCAGCGTCCCGCTAGTGGTGCCGGCGTTCAGAATAAAGTCCGCCTCGTCGATATCGCCCGTTCCGGTAAGATCCAGACCATCGAAAAGGCGCGTATCGCCGTCCCAGGAAAACAGATAGCAGCGGTGCCCTAGCGCCGCGTAAAAGGGCTCTGTCCGCGCTTTCAGGGCCTGCCAGACTTCTTCGCCGGACGTCACGCAATGGTCGTAGCAATCGTCGCCGAATCCCATTGCCGCCATACGGGGCAGCGTCAGCGCTAGCCGCTTCGAGGTATTGGACAGAATGACGACTTTCTTGCCCGCGGCACGAAGCGCCCGCAGCGCTTCGATCGCGCCATCGTGCGGCGACTCGCCGTCATGCAGCACGCCCCATTGATCCACGAGAAACAGGGCATAGCGGTCCGCGACCTCGCCCAGGCCTTCGATAATCCGAATTGTCATTCGCTAAAAGCCCATCCTACGGCAGGTCTCGTTTAGACGACCCATTATAGGGTTTCGGACAGGCTTGTGAATCCGCACTGTTTCAATATTCAAATTCGGAACCACGCATTTCCCCGATCGCCAAAGCGGAACGCCATTTACGCATGTAATTCGCTGGATTTGCTAATATCCTGCGTGACAACTATCGAGCCAGCAAAATGCATAAAACGGGAGGCGCACCATCATGCTGAAAATTTACCACTCCACCGGAACCCGCGGATTTCGCGTCATCTGGGTGTGTGAGGAACTGTCCGTGCCCTATGAGATCGCGCCGGTGAACTTTGCGCCCGAATACCGCGCCACGCCGGAATGGCGGGCGGTGAACCCGTTGGGCAAGGTGCCGGTCATGACCGACGGCGATATGAAGATGTTCGAGTCCTGCGCCATGATGCAGTACGTATTGGATCGCTATGGCAACGGTCGGTTGCAGCCGGTCGCGGACGACCCCACGTATGCCCATTACCTGCAATGGTGCTGGTTTGCGGAGGCGACCTTCGCGCGACCGCTGGGCGAGATCGTCAATCATCGGCGGGAGTTCAAACCGGAACTCGACGCCGTGGTGGCAGAGATGAAGGGCCGCGCGACCGCCTGCGTCGCGGTGCTCGACACGGCGGTGTCGGACCGGCCCTATCTGCTGGGCGAAACAATAAGTGCCGCGGATTTGAGTATCTGCTACACCCTGCGCGGCTACCGCCGCATGGTGACCGAGACGCTGCCCGCCAATGTTCAAGCGTATTTCGACAGGGTTACAGCGCTGCCGTCTTACGAACGAACCGTAAAAGCGGATACGGAAACAAGTGAGCGACTGAAAGGCTAGCATCGCCCCTACCCCTTGCGCCGCAGTCTCGCAAAGTCTTGAAACGCTGTTCATCGAGGAATGGATATGCCGAAACATGTGGTTGTCGTGCTGAGCGAACCGGTCAAAGGACGCGAAGAGGAATTCGAAGACTGGTATGAAAACACGCATATTCGCGAGGTTCTGGAAACGACGGGATGGGAAAGCGGTCAGCGATTTGTGCTGACAGCCGAGAAAGGCCAGAAATGCCCGCTTGGGCGGCTCGCGTTCTACGAGGCGGAAGCCGAAAACGGAGAAGATGTCATAGCAACGCTCGATGCGACCCGGAGCGCGCGCAAGCAAAGCGATAGTTTCAATCGGAAAAGCGCCGGTCTCTGGGTGTTCAGTGAAACCGGACAAAAGCACCATCGGGGAGGAGATTAGATAGACAGATGTCCCTGGTGCAGCCAACCAGCGAAAATGGAGTTCGTCCGCGGCCACTACGAATGTAGCGCCTGCCGGCGACCGGTGATGGATTGTTGCGATGGCGAGACCGCGGATCCACCCTGTCCGGTGCCGGCGAGGACCGAGCCGCCTTCGTAATTACGGATACGGATTGCAATTTCCAGCTTTGGCTATTACCGGCTGTCTGGGTCGCAAAAATTGACTCCCGTTCTACCTTCAACATGCGACATTCGCGCGATGACGTCCGCTTGCTACCGCAAGCATCGCTCATATCCCCCCTCTGACGAAGCAAATCCCAGCCTGAGAAATAGCGTCGAATTAACCCTACAAATGCCAATGACGGCGTCGCCCGTTGGCGCTAATCGCCCTAGCGATCATAGCAACGGCGCCACCTCGTCGACGAAGCGCGCAAGCTGCGCTTTCTGATCGTAGGACGTGAAGCGGATAATCATCGTCTGGGCGCCCACCGCCTCGAAGGCGCGTATCCGTTCCGCGCATTCCGCGGGAGCGCCGCAAGCGGTCCAGACATTCACCTTCCATTCCGGCCAATCGGAACTGTAATACTCATCGAGGAAGCGCTTGCTTTCGGTGTACGCCGCCGCTCGGTCGTCGTTTAAATTGAGATTGAAATAGATCGAGTTTTCCAGCGCGGCTGAATCTCGGCCCCGGAATGGTGATGGCAGGGCCGGTTATGGCCCATAGGGGACCCGCCAATATCCGACCGCGCCGCATTATTCGCTATCGCCGTTTGGCGAAGTGGAAAAATGTTCCCGGGCGCGCGCTACCGCCTTATCATTCACTGCGAATGCCATGAGCAGGCCGCTCCCCAGGATGGCGCCGACCAGCAGGAACGATAGGGCGCCATAACCGATCTGGGCCACCAGCACGCCGCCGATTGCCGCGCCCGCAGCGGTGCCGCCCCAATTGCTGCAGGATATGACGCCGGCCAGGCCCCCCCCGGGAGGCGCCGCCTGCTTCGGCGAGTAGGATCATGAGAACGGTGGTGACGGGAACGATCAGCAGCATGAAGATTCCTGCCAGGGACACCGAGAACCACTGTCCCCCGTCGAGGAGAAATACGCCCAGTCCGGGTACGGCAGCGGCAAGCAACAATACGGCGGTTGCGGAAAGCCGCTTGGCGCTGCGGCCTATCCGGCCGCCCAGCAACGATGCCGCCGTCGCCCCAACGGCGACCATGGCCACAGGCAGCGCAACCTCCATGGTCTTCAAGCCGTAGGTCACGATCAAGAATGCCGGGAAGAATGTGACGACCACGCCCCACGTGGTGCGCGCCAATATGTTGGTTCCCGCCATGTACCAGGTGACCGGAAACGTTGCGACCTGCCGCAGCCGCCCCGCCAAATTCAGGCGGGTCGACGGAGGCCGGTGATAGGGAACAAGCACAAATAGGATCAGGGTGGCCAGCAGCAGCGCCATCCCCAAGACGAGAAAGGGAGTGCGCCATCCGGCGAAATCGCCCAGCACGGCGGCCAGGGGGACACCCAGCACGCTGCTCATCCCCGGCTGCATGGTTATGATTGCGATGGACATGGGTCTGCGCGCCTCCGGAAATATGTCCCCGATGAGCGCGATGCATGTGGGCGGCACCATCCCGCCGCCGATCCCGACCAGGACGCTGAAACCCGTGGCGACGGCGAAGCTGGGGGCCAGCCCCATGCCCAAGGAACCTGCCGCCAGGAAGCAGGTGCCGAGGAGCAGTACGGGCTTGCGCCCATAGGCGTCCGAGAAGGGCCCCACCATCAGAGCCGTTACCGCCCAAGCCGCGGCGGCTGTGGTGACGAGCTGTCCCGCCACCGGAACCGTGGTGTCCATGGCGGAGGCCATATCCACCAGGAGAGGCCCCAGCATCGCCACCGCCGTCACCGCCAGGAGAACGGCAAACGCCATGCAGCCCAAGAGGAGCGTGTAACCTTTTTCGCTGAAAGACCCCCGTGACACAGATATCCATTCTGATCGAGCGGCCAAGCATGGCCCGTATTAATCCGAGCCTCTACTTAGCAGTTACGGATCGATCGATCACCCGGTCGGGATTGAAGCCCGACCCAAACTGACACATATTGGCGCGCGCGTCGCCAAACGAGACGACGCAATCCGACAGCCCCTATCGCAATGGCATTCCCCGGCATGAACAGCGTTCCTTTCGAAATTGATCCCGCCGCACCGGACTGGTTCCAACGCGCAGTTGCGCATCCCGTCCAATCGCGGTTTCTCGACGTAGCCGGGTGCCGCATTCACTATCTCGCCTGGTTGGACCCTGATGTCGACGGCGCGCATCAGCCCGCCCGCCCGGGCCTGCTGCTGATCCATGGCGGCGGGGCGCATGCCAACTGGTGGCGCTTTATCGCGCCGTTCTTCGCCGCCAGCCATCGAGTTTGCGCCATCGATCTTTCCGGCATGGGCGACAGCGGCGGCCGCGAGATCTACGCGCCGGACACTTGGACCGAGGAAATCGATGCTGTGCTCCACGACGCCGGGCTGTACGCAGATGGGACCAATATGAACAGCCCGAAACCGCTGGTGGTCGGGCATAGTTTCGGTGGATTCATGGCGATGAAATTCGGTGCCGAATTGGGCCATCAGCTCGGTGGCACGGTGATCGTGGATTCCCCGGTGCAGGATCCGGCCGATACGCCGCTGCCGGAACCGGCCACCTCAACCCGGACGGCGCCGCCCATCTATTCCGACCATGCGACGGCGTTGTCCCGCTTTCGGCTGATGCCGGCTCAGCCTTGTGACAACGCCTATATCACGGATTTCATCGCCCGAACCTCGATCCGCGAATGCGAAGGGGGCTGGACCTGGAAGTTCGATTTCAAAGTCATGGGCTCGCGCCGTTTCGGAGAGCCCTATAGAGCTGAACTCAAAGCCTTGAAAGGCCGCGCCGCCCTGATCCATGGCGATAAAAGCGCCATCGTTTCGCCCCGCACCGTGGCCTATATGTCGGCCTTGATGGGCCCGGAGTCCCCCGTGGTAGAGATCCCCGACGCACACCACCATGTCATGCTCGACCAACCGCTCGCCTTCGTCGCCGCGCTACGCGCCATCCTCGACATCTGGTCCCGCGATCCGGTTTAGGGACGGCGTATGTTGCCGACCAAGAATGGTCGATTTCGACCTTTCCGTGTGGTCTGCAAACGCCTCACTGGATGACAGCATCTGGCAGATCTGCGCGCGCCTCATCCTGCACCTGCGATATATGAACTAGAATCCCGTTTGCGAGAGCCTTTCGGAGTCCGCCTCCTGGAACTCGGCCGGTGGTTCCTTGCTGAGGCGCGGCTCGCCGAACAGGTAGCCTTGTCCGAAATCGATACTGTAATCGAGAAGCTCGACGAGCATCTGTTCGGTTTCGATCTTTTCGGCGATCAGATCGATGCCGGCCGTGTCGAACGTCTGTTTCAACACGGTGACACCACCAAGAAAATCGTCGCCATCCTTCAAGTTTTGCAGCACGTCGCCGTCGATTTTGACGAATTGAACGTTTTTGTCGACGAGATTACGCAGATCGAATTGCAGCTCCTTGACCTGGTCCATCGAGTATCGGTAACCGGCAGCGGCCAGGCGGCGTAAATCCTCCGTCGCCTCGTCCGTAAAGACACGCAGATCGGCCTGCGAGAATTCGAAGACGAGACTGGGCGCGAGATCGGGGCAGCTTTCCAGATAGGAGACGAACTCCTGGAAGAAGGCGCGGTCAGCCATAGTGTGCGGCGAGACATTGCAAAAGAACGCCGTCGTATAATTGTTCCGCTGCGTTCTGCGTAGCAGCTGCACACAGCGGAACAAGAGCATGTTGTCGATCGCCGTGATCAGGCCGTTGTCTTTCGCCACATCGATATACTGCTCCGGCAGGATCATCGTCCCGTCCGCGGCGCGTATGCGGCTGAAGCATTCATAAAAGCGGCGCTTGCGCTGCGGCAGGCTGACAATCGGCTGGAGATACAGATCGACCCGGTCCTGGCGCAACCCGTCGCGTACGATGTCCAGGATCGCATTGTCATCGAGGGCGTTCACCTGCCGGAACTTCTCGCCCGTCGAACTCGCCAGTTCCACGGCAGCGGCGGCGCGGACTTCGGGGGCCGTTTCCACCGACATAATTTTGGTCCGCGTATCGGCATCGGACCCCTGATCGGAATACAGCTGCTCCACCAGCGAATGCAGCACCTTGACCTCGGCCGCTACCTGCCGAAGCCCGATCTCATCGGTGCCGGTCTCCATGTGTCCGGCGCGCTCCAGCGCTTCATAGATGCGGCGCACCTCGTCCCGGGCACGGGAAAGGTCTTCCCGGTTCTGACCGTAGGCCTTGCGCAATATGCTCATCCGGCGCAATAGCCGCCGGGTCGTGTCCCGCCGGACGGCCCATTCGTGAATCAGCGCACCGGACAGGAATATAGCCAAACCGATCGCGCCCGCCGTCCAGACGTCAGGCCCCTCGCCCCACCACAACAGCGCCACGGCGGTCAAGACCGCAAGAGCGGCATAGCTCATTGCAATGACGATATGCCAAATATTAGGCAAAAATCAGCCTCTCACCGCCAACGGGACTCTCGCGACGTTACGCGCGCACGATGCTGCGGGCAAGCCTATCAGCGGTGGTCGGCGCCGACGGCTTGCGGGAGGGAATCGTAGCCGTCGGCGCGCAGTAAGGATGCGAGTTCGCGCTTGATTCGAGGGACCAGCCCCGGCCCCTGAAAGACCAGCGCGGTATAGAGTTGCACGAGGCTCGCCCCGGCCCGGATCATGGCATAGGCGTCAGCGCCGCTGGCGATGCCGCCAACGCCGATCAGCGGCACTTTTCCTTGCGTCAGACGGTACATGTCGCCGACCAGGGAGGTGGTGATCGGGAACAGCGGCACACCGCTGAGGCCGCCGGCCTGGTCACGGTCGCGGCCTTTGAGACCCGCCGGACGCGTTATCGTCGTATTGGAAATGATCAGCCCGTCGACATCCGTTTCCATCGCCACCGCCGCAATATCCCGCTTGTCCTCTTCCGTCAGGTCCGGCGCGATCTTCACCAGTAGCGGCCGCGATTCGCCGTTGCAAGCTTCGGTCGCCACCTGCCGCGTCGCCCGGATCAGCGCCATCAGCCGATCGGGGTCCTGCAGGGCGCGCAGTCCCGGCGTGTTCGGCGACGAGACGTTGATCACCAGATAGTCGGACAAGGGCGCCAGCCGCCGGGCGCCTGTCGTGTAGTCGGCCTCGGCATCTTCGCTATCCTTGTTGCGCCCAATATTGGCGCCGACGATACCGCGACCGCCGCGTGCTTCCAGCCGCCGTGCCGTCACCTCCAGACCCGCACTGTTGAAGCCGTAACGATTGATGACCGCATTATCTTCGGGCAGGCGAAACAGGCGCGGCTTCGGATTTCCAGGTTGCGGACGGGGCGTCACGGTGCCGGTTTCAACGAACCCGAAACCGAGCCGCAGCGCGCCGCGAAAAGCGGCGGCATCCTTATCGAAACCCGCCGCCAACCCGACCGGATTCGCAAAATGCAGATCCCAAAGCCGGCTGGCCAGCGCGGGCTCGTCCGCGCGCGCCGGCCGCGGTCCAAACCCACGGGCCAGCCCCCAGACCGCAAGGGCATGGGCGCGCTCGGGATCCAGCAGGCGCAGCAGGGCTGAAGCAGAATCTGACAAGGTCATATGAAGGGCCGTCCGTGAGAAATCGGAGCATCTCTTAAGAACGGCCTGGGCGCAAGGTCCGGACGAATTGGACGCGATGGTTGCGAATAACTCTCAATGTCTTCTGCAAAATGCAGAGGGCCATTCCCATTGCGAGAATAGTTATAATTTATGCTCTCTGGAAAATTGCATATTTTTTGTTGTTTTTCAACAACTTATATTTGCACGTCTGGACAAATCGTGAGTTTGGCGCTGGCACAGCTTTTGCGTGATAAAGCCTATCATTGATGCCGGGGCTAATTCATGACCACACAACTAAAACTGCTTCATAATACCGCACTGCACGATTCCGAGTCGGATCGCACCGCCGTTCCGATAAAACCGAGCCTCGATATGCTGACCGCCGGCAGCCGCGCAGGCGGCGTGAGCGTTCAGAAGGCCTGGGAAATCTATATGGCCATGCTGCGCACCATGCCGGCGGAGGCGCGCTGACGCCTCTGCAGTTCACCTGGACTGCGCCGGCCGGGCCGGTATAGTGCGCCTGATGGACAATTGAGATCCGAGGCGCACCCATGGAAGCAATCACTTATGTCGACGGCGAATGGCTGGAAGGCAACCCGCCCCTGCTCGGCGCCCGCACGCACGCGACCTGGCTGTCGTCGATCGTCTTCGACGGCGCCCGGGCCTTCGAAGGCGTCACCCCCGACCTCGATCTGCATTGCGAACGCGTCGTCCGCTCCGCCCTTGCCTTCGGCCTGAAACCCACTCTGACGGCGGAACAGATCCACAAACTCGCCCTCGAAGGCACCGGTAGATTCCCGGTAGATTCGGAACTCTATATCCGGCCGATGTTTTGGGCGGAAGAAGGCTGGGTCGACCCGGATCCGGACAGCACCCGGTTCGCGATAACGATCTACGTCTCGCCGCTGCCCGCGCCGACCGGCCTTTCCGTTTGCCTGTCGACGCGCCGCCGTCCCGCACCGGACATGGCGCCAACCGATGCCAAGGCGTCCTGCCTCTACCCGAACGCGTCCCGAGCCCTGCGCGAAGCGGCGGGACGGGGGTTCGACAATGCGGTTGTGCGCGATCCGCTGAACAATGTCGCAGAGCTCGCCACGGCAAACCTGTTCATCGCCAAAGACGGCGTCGTCTACACGCCGGTCCCGAATGGCACCTTTCTCAACGGCGTCACACGACAGCGCGTGATCTCGCTGTTGCGGGAAGACAATATCGAGGTGAACGAGCGCACCGTGACCGTTCCCGAGCTGGAACAGGCCGACGAGATGTTCAGCAGCGGCAACCACGGCAAGGTGCAGCCGATTATCCGTTACGAAGACCGCGATATGCAGGCCGGGCCCTTGTACAAGCGTGCCCGAGAGCTCTATTGGGAATTTGCCCACCGCTAGGATGCGCTTTACCGCTTTTTAAGCCTTTTAGCCGATGACTGGTACGCTGATACTCCAACTCGCGGATCGGTTAGATGGCAAAGTTAGATATGGACGGCCCTTTCGAACTCAAGGATGCCGTCATCGATACGAAGGTGAACGCCAATGCGATCGGCAATTTCGCACTGGGGTTCGTGAATGAAAACGGCAAGTTCGTGGTCAAGGTCGTGGGCCGTTCCGATGGAGACCTTCAAAAAGAGCTGAAATCGGCCAGACGCCGCTATGCCGGCGGCCTGTTATCCAAAATGCCGGGACGCGGCAGTCTCGACAAGTTCAAGTTTTCGATCGCCGATACCGTCGAAAGCGCCTATCAAGTGGAGCAACGGGCCTTCGAAAGTTTCGGTGGTCCCAAAAATTTGCTCAACAAAGAACCGCCGGCGCCGCCGCGCTAGCGGTCACGCCGCGCTCAAATCCTCGCCCGCCAGCGCCCGCTGGATCAGCGTTACCGTCTCGCCGATGCCATAAAGGGCGATGAACGAGCCCAGGCGCGGGCCTTGCTCCTGTCCGAACAGTATTTCGTAGAGCGCCCGGAACCAGTCGCGCAACGGATCGAATTCGAACCGCTTGCCGATTTCATACACCTGGTTTTGCGCCTCCTCCGCGCTGGCACCCGCTGGCAAAGCATCAAGACTTTCAATCAGGGCCTCCAATGCATTGCGTTCCCGCTCGTCCGCGGCGCGGTAGCGTTTGTTCGGCTTCACGAAGTCGCGGTAATAGCGAATCGCATAATCGATCAGATCGTCGAGAATTTTATTCGCCTCCGGCGACGCGTCCGGTGCGTAGCGCGCAATGAAGCCCCAAAGAACCGCCTTGTCCTCCGTGTTGCAAACACTCGCGAGATTGAGCAAGACGTTAAAGGACAGTGGAATATCTTCCTGCGGTGGTTCGCCATTATGAATATGCCAGACCGCATTTCGTAACCGCGCGGTATCGTCTTCTTCCGCGAATTTCGATAACTGGGAAAGGTATTCGTCGACGGTCTTGGGAATCACATCGAAATGAAGCCGCTTCGCCGCCGTCGGCTTCCCAAACATAAACTGCGACAGCGTATCCTTCGGCGCGTAGGCGAGCCACTCCTCCATCGTCAGTCCATTGCCACGGGATTTAGAAATCTTTTCACCATTCTCATCGAGGAAAAGCTCGTAGGTGTAGCTTTCCGGCGGCCGTCCTCCGAGCGCCCGCACGATGCGGCCGGATTGCTTGACAGAGTCGATCAGGTCTTTGCCAGACATTTCGTAGTCGACCTCAAGCGCATACCAGCGCATCGCCCAGTCGGGCTTCCATTGCAGCTTGCAATGACCGCCGGTCACCAGTGTTTCGACTTTCTTCCCGTCTTCCCGCTGGTAGACGATTGTGCCCGCATCGACATCGCGGGAAACCAAGGGCACCTGAAGAACACGTCCCGTTTCGGCGCAAACCGGAAGGAACGGACTGTACGTCTTACGCCGTTCTTCGCCCAGCGTCGGCAACATGATCGACTGAACCGCGTCGTAACATTCCAGGACCTTCAGGAGCGCCGCATCAAATTGCCCGGACTTGTAGCGCTCCGTTGCACTAACAAAGGTATATTCGAAGCCATATTCATCGAGAAAGGCACGTAGCCGCTCGTTGTTATGCGCCGCGAAACTTTTATTGGTTCCGAAAGGATCTGGCACCGAAGACAAGGGAAAATTCAGGAACTCCGTCAGACGTTCCTTGTTCGGAATATTGTCCGGTACGCCGCGCATGCCGTCCATATCGTCGGAAAACGCGAACAGCTTAGTCGGGATGTCGGACAAGGTTTCGAAGGCGCGCCGCACCATCGTCGTCCGCAGCACTTCCGCAAAGGTTCCGATATGCGGCAATCCCGACGGGCCATAGCCTGTCTGAAAGAGCACATAGCCCTTTTCCGGCGTCTTGCCACCGATCCGCTTCAGGACCTTCCGCGCCTCGACGAACGGCCATGCATTGGACTGCTCCGCCAACTCGCGCATATCCGCACCCTCTCATTTCGAAAGCCCGGAACCTATGCCCGGGACCTGTATCCGTCAACCACGCCATCGCCATCCCCCGGCGCTGCCATCGGCCTTGAATTCACCGGCAGCGTCGGGCAGTTTCTAGCCTAACGAACTGAAGACTTGAACGGGGAGGAAACAACCATGGACGTGCGCGCCGCCGTCGCCCGCGAGGCCGGCAAACCTTTGACAATCGAAACCGTGCAGCTCGAAGGCCCGAAGGCTGGCGAAGTTCTGGTCGAGATCAAGGCAACCGGTATCTGTCACACAGACGAGTTCACCCTCTCCGGCGCCGATCCTGAAGGCATCTTCCCGGCGATACTCGGCCACGAAGGAGCCGGGGTTGTCGTCGATATAGGCCCCGGCGTGACCAGCGTGGCAAAAGGCGATCATGTCATCCCGCTCTACACGCCCGAATGCCGCCAGTGCGAATACTGCACCAGCGGCAAGACCAACCTGTGCCAGGCGATCCGCGAGACCCAGGGCCAGGGCGTCATGCCGGACGGCACGAGCCGCTTCTCCATCGGCGGTGAGAAGATCTTTCACTATATGGGCACCTCGACATTCGCCAATTACACCGTGTTGCCCGAAATCGCGGTGGCGAAGATCCGTCCCGACGCGCCGTTCGACAAGGTTTGTTATATCGGCTGCGGCGTGACCACGGGGTTGGGTGCGGTGATGAACACGGCCCGGGTCGAGCCGGGTGCGAACGTCGTCGTCTTCGGCCTTGGCGGCATTGGCCTGAATGTCATTCAGGGCGCACGAATGGTCGGCGCGGACCGGATCGTCGGTGTCGACATGAACAACAGCAAGAAAGCGCTGGGTGAAAAGTTCGGCATGACCCATTTCGTCAACCCGAGTGAAGTCGGCGACGATCTTGTCGGCCATCTTGTGGAAATCACCAAGGGCGGCGCCGACTATTCCTTCGAATGCATCGGCAATGTCGAAGTGATGCGCCAGGCGCTCGAATGCTGTCACAAAGGCTGGGGCGTTTCAGTCATCATCGGCGTCGCACCGGCTGGAGCGGAAATCGCCACGCGACCTTTCCAGCTGGTCACCGGCCGCGTCTGGAAAGGCACCGCCTTCGGCGGCGCCAAGGGACGAACGGACGTGCCGAAAATCGTGGACTGGTACATGGATGGCAAGATCAACATCGACGATCTGATCACCCATACGATGCCGCTGGATCAGATCAACGATGCGTTCGATCTCATGCATGCCGGCAAGTCGATCCGTTCAGTCGTCACGTTTTAGCGGCGGGCGCTCTTGGCAGGTTGAGGCGACGAAAAAACGATGCAGACGATGACGGTCAAATGGGATTGGCCATCGCGTATTGCTTGAATATGTCAGCGAGCGGGTCCCGTGTATTCACCATATGGGTCAACAGTTTAGCCCGATAGGTCCGTTGCATGGCAACATGTTCGGATTTACCGGCCAAATTGTTCATCGCCTGGGCGTCTTGCGCGTAGTTGTAAAACTCTTCGGTACTTCTCAAGCTCGCAAAATTAACGCGCTTCGCGATTTCCGGATCGCTCGCTGCGAGTTCACGCATGCTCTTGAACGTCAGAGAGCTATGCCCGTGAACCCTTAATCGTCGTTTTCCATCCGCCCAGGCATTGAACACATAGCCCCAATTCGCGTCATTTATGCCGCGCATGGGAAAGGATAAATAGGCGCCCGTCGCGTGTCCGTTGGCATGATAATACGCGTAGGTTTCGCTCTTATGCCTTGCCGCAGGATCTTCGAGCACCTTTTTAAAAGATCTGCCGTCAAAAAAGCCAAGAGACGGTGCGCCGATTACATCCAGAATCGTCGGGAATACATCGACCGCGTCGACGAAGTTCTCCGTATCCATTCGTCCCGGGTTCTTTGTACCAGTCCAGTTTACGACCATCGAAGCACGGGTGGAATTCCGGTAAACGTTCTGCTTGGAAAACGGCACGGCCATGCCATGGTCGCTAAAAAATATGACAAGCGTTTCGTTTTTCGACTTTTTGATCTCTTCGATGACTCTCCCGAATGCCTCGTCCATTCGATTGACGGACGTATAGTATTGCGCCATCTCCTGCCGGGCGACGGGAATATCCGGTAGGAAATCGAATACTTTGACATCGTCCGGATCGTACCGGAGAGGATCTCCCGGTGTCGTGCCTTGATAGTTCAGCCGCGCGCTGCCGAGAAGATCCTTAATCCCCGTTTCCGTCGCAAACCACTGAATGTAGGACTTCAGGTTATCCGACTGTTCCTCGTCGCTCGCCGGATAGGGGGTGTGCGGGTCGTGAAAGTTTATATTCAGGAAAAAGGGAGAAGACGACTTCTCGGAGGCAGAGATCAAATCTCTTGTGTAATTCCCGAATGCCGTCGGCGACCGCCCCATTTCGAGCATTTTCCCGGGTATCACGGCATCGAAAATATGATGCCGTCCGGGCAACGTATGCTTCGTCTTTCCGATCAGACCAACATAATAACCGTAATGCTTCAGGAGTTCGGGCAGAGTCGTCACCCCGGGCATGACGCCGATAAACGACCAAGATCCGTTATGTATGGGATAAACACCACTGAGGAACGAAGAACGGCACGGCATACAGGACGCAATCTGCACGTTCGAGTTCAGAAAATGAACACCCTCACGCGCCCACCGGTCCAGGTTCGGCGTAATCTTCTTACCCGATTTCGTCTCGGCGCCGAAGGCCTGCCACTGCATATCGTCGGCCGTAACAAGTACGATGTTTATCGGATTTTTCGGTTTGCCGGATCCCGCAAACAGCGCTGCGTTCGCATCGGCATGTCTGTGGTAGAGGGAGAATAACGTTGGTGCGACAAGGGACGCGCCGGAATACTTCAATATTTGCCTTCGACTTACCATATTGGCGCTTCCCTACAAATTTGCGCTTACGACTTGTTCAATAATTTCAGCGTACTATCACTGAATAGACCAAACTGAACAACCAGACAAGTTCCCCCACCAGCAGGGTTATTCCATGTCACGGTGTTCCATTGCAGCGAGCAAATATCCCTGGCCGCTCGAATCACGCTACCTTATCGTGTTGTGGTATCTTCGATAACGAACCCTCCGGGATAATCGCGCCATGTCCTTAACTCTCTTGAACGAGCATCGCTGCTTTGGTGGCGTTCAGGGTGTCTATAGTCATTTTGCCGACAGCACGAACTGCGAGATGCGGTTTTCCGTTTTCACGCCGCCGCAGGCCGAGGATGGACCGGTTCCTGTTCTCACCTTCCTGTCCGGCCTGACGTGCACAGATGAAAATTTCACCACAAAAGCCGGGGCGCAGCGCCATGCCGCCGAGCATGGCCTGATGATCGTGGCCCCCGACACCAGCCCACGCGGTGACGAGGTCGCCGACGATGAGGCGTATGATCTGGGCCAAGGTGCCGGCTTCTATGTCGATGCGCGCCAAAGCCCCTGGTCCGCGCATTTCCTGATGTACACCTACATCACGCAGGAACTACCGCAACTCATCGGGGAAAACTTTCCAGGCGACGGCGAACGGCAGGGCCTCTTTGGACATTCCATGGGGGGGCATGGCGCCCTGGTATGCGCATTGCGCAACCCCTACCAATATCATTCGGTCTCCGCCTTCGCGCCAATCGTCGCACCGAGCGGCTGCCCGTGGGGCGTGAAGGCCTTCACCGCCTATTTCGGCGACGACCGGGAACGCTGGAACCGCTACGATGCTTGCGCGTTGATCCGCTCCGGTCATCGGCAATCGGAAATTCTCGTCGACCAGGGAAGCGCCGATCCTTTTCTGGAAGAAGAGCTAAAACCCGAGTTGCTGCGCGAGGCCTGCGCCGATGCGGAACAGCCGCTCATCCTACGCATGCAGGAAGGTTACGATCACAGCTACTATTTCATCGCTTCCTTCATTGCCGATCACATTGAGCATCACGCTCGAATTTTGACGAGTCAAGATTAGCCAGCACCCAGGCAAATCGGAGCAAGGGCTGTTGGGTGTATCAATCACCCTGACCCGCTAGCGGGAGCCAAGTTGACTAAGTTGGGAGGATTTGGTTCGACCGTTTCAGCCGCTCATCGATTTTCCGTCATGACTGAACTCAGAAAATCGGCGATGTGCTGGCTCTGGCTCTCCGGACGGAACAGGTCAACGACACGCGTCGATATTGAACCTGAAGCCAATTCCTGCGCCTTCGGGGACAATAGAAAATCTATCCACTCGCTAGGCTGATCCAAATAGACGACGTGTTCATCCTCAATGGTTGGAAGCCCACGTGCAGCCAGCGTCGTGGCAAGTACGGGCATACGATTAAAAAGAGCCTCAACAAATTTTATGTTTACGCCCGACCCCGACAGGATGGGACAAATCATTAAATCACAATTTTTCCAAATATCATCCAGCGCGTCGACAAATCCATGGGTGACAAGATTAGGCAGCCGCCCATCAAACGCTTCCGATCCAGCACCGTAGAAATGTCCTACGACTTGCGAAGGACCGAGATTTGCAAGAACCTTGTCGACAAACCAGGCTGCACCTTCCTGATTGGGCCACCAGGTCATCTTGGCCATGAAACCGACATTCAGCGGTCGATTGTGCGGTCGCTCAGTGCGGGTATAAGGCTGATAATTGAACGTCTGCAAAAATGTGGCTACGTTCATATTATCGCCCAAGTTTCGGAAATAATCGGCATCCTCTTCGGAGATCGACAGGATATTGCAGGCGCGTTTCGCGGCAGCTACTTCTAGAGAGTGTAGTTTATTGACATCACGGCTCAAAATTGGCCGCAAGAACGCCTCTAGACCCGTCAACTGATCAATATGACTGCGCATCAGGCGGTGTTCAATATTGTGCGCGATAAGGATCGCCGGCAGCCGCTCCGGCAGCGCCTCGATAACCGACCAAACATCACCCCCGTTGATCACCACGAAGTCCGGCTGTGCAGTCGCGATTTTCTCCGATAATTGCCGCTGCGCATTAGTAGGCAGGACGAAAATCGAGCGCGACGGGAGAGTTGAAAATAGCGATTTCCAGATGGAGTAAACCTGCTTGACGCGACGCGGGAGAGTTCGTCCCCATTCATCGAAACAATAAAGCTCAACATTCTCGACACCGAGAACATCGTCAAAACGGGCCTTCAACGCACGTACCGCCGTGCCGCCACCGCCTTTCCCGTGGTAGTGATCGTTCGCAGCAACAAATAGGCACTTCATTTATGATGCTCCGGGAAAAATTTGCTATGTCATTTCGAACGTAGCGAAAGATCAGGCAGTTTAAGGTTAGAGGTGCACCGCGTTGAGCGGAGATGTTCAATCGACCATGACGCATTCAGGCTGTCATCCGAACCAATCCTAATCTGCTATGGAAAATAGAGTTTTTATCTGATTGAGCAGACCGGTTGCCCATACATACCCGATCAGAATTGGTACCGTGATGAGCGCCATCAACGGCTGTTCGACAAAAATCATGGGAATCACACAAAGGCAGGCTATCGTCGCTGTCGTCAAACCGGGGATCAAAAACCCAGCGAAAATCGCCGCCACGAGGAACCATACGCCATATCCTACCGATGCAGCGATCATCGTGCTGAATGGTGTCGGGTTTCCTTCTATCGTTCCCATTGCAAAAAAAGCAGCACAACCTACCACGCTGGCTATTCCAACTTGGTAATATCGACCCTTCGCCGTCAATAACTGGTTCATGGTCAACGCTGCACCGAAAATGCCAATCGTGAATACGGAAACCCACAGGACACTCGCTGACTGCGCATATACTTCGCCCAGTATCAGAAGGAGTACAGGGTACGCTACGACGTGGGCCACGGTAGAACACAATGCTCCACCAATAAGGAAAGTGCTCATCATAACCGACGTTAAGTTTCGAGAATCTCCCGCGGGATTTTCGACTTGCCGCGACATCGCCGGCAACAGTGCTTGCATGATGCTTAACGGCACAACACCGAGGACAACGACAACTTGAGTGAGTATGGCTAGTATTCCAAGATCACTTCCGTCCATCCACTTGTGCACGATCACGGGGCCAACCTGCAAATAGCCAATAGCGCCGCCGCCAATCCACAGAGCAGCCCCGTCCTTCAACAAAGGAATAACAACAGGTAGCCGGAAATGCATGGTGATCCGCCGCTTTACGCGCAGATATACAATTCCGACAATCAGCGCATGCAAAGCCCATAGCGAAACGTGCACGGTGGCGAGACCCGCAACACCCCAACCGTACGCCAGCAAAATGTATGCGAAAATCGGCTCAGCTGGCCGAATAAAAAGGCTCGTTAGGAGAATACGCCGGGACCGCTCATACGCAATGAGCAAGATCTCTATCCATACGGCGACGCCTCGGGTCAGAACGCCAATTGAGAATATGGTGCTAACAAGTCGAACCGCCGGATCGCTCTCAATCAGCCACGTTATCGCACCGGCGAGAATAGCCAGTACAGTACAAGCAACGAACACCGCCCCGTTCGAGCCCGAGATGACACGATCTGCTTCCTCGCCGCCTCGACCAGCAGCTCTCGCAACGACACTGGGAAGTCCAAGCATGCAAAATTGAAAGAAAACAAGATACCAGGACTGCGAATAACTGAGCTGTCCATAAAGCTCGGGACCTAGCATCCGAGCGACAATAACGAGATATAGAAAGCGGCTGCCAACTTGTATAAATCGGGAAAAAATCAGACTGATGGCATCGATAACTAATTTTTTTGCCGACGCACGGCCAAATTTTTTTAAAGGTCCGATCATCGAGGTCCCGATTCTTGCCCAAGGTTAAACCTTGGGCATCTAAGTTATTGCTACAGGATTTTTTCCAGAAGATCGAAGTTAGTTTGGGCCAACTTAGTCATTCGCGGCACATTTTCCCCTAACATTGCCCGCAGATCCGCTCGGCGATTGAAATACTCTAACAGACGAATATCGGAATCTGGACCTTTCATGTAGTCGGATATCGAAAGGATTGGTTTCCGGCTTTCGGGTTCATTTATGAATAGGTCACCGATAATACCATCGGCTTTGACGCTGTAGCTGATCGCGACGGTTGGCACATGTTGAGATAAGCCCGCGATCGCGGCATGCATCCGTTCGGCCACAAGGAATTCACAGGTTCCGATGATGGCTTTGTACTCCATGGCGGAACATTGTCGTTCGATAAGACTGACACGAGAGTGGTTCAGATGAGACAACACCTTTTTCGCCTCGATCATATCGTTATTGGATGGGTCGGGGCTACCCGACCAGACGTGAGGGATTACGATCACGCGCAAGCCCGTCTGCTCCGCCAAAACCGTCAGGGTTTCTGCCCATCTGCAGGCGTGCTGGTCCTTGTCCAAACCGGAGAATTGACTGATGCCGCCGCTGACCGATACGGCAATGCGCGGCTCGTCCGGAGCGATGCCTATCTCCGATAATATCTCGTCGGCACATTTGCGCGAGGCGGGCCGTAACAGAAAAGCCACATCACCGACCAGCGCGACACGGTCTGATGGCAGCCCTAGATTGTCGATGACATATTCGAGGCTTCGTGTTTCTCTGCAAGTGACGAGCGTTGCTGACGCGACAATGTCTTTAAACATCTTTCGCAACGCCTCGTCTTCGAACGGGCCGATAGAGTGTCCCAAAAACACATATGGTGTTGATGCTTGGCGCGCCTCTATCAGCGGCGTCAGATAGTTCTGAAATCCCCCATAATCTTTGCCAAAGATGTCGCCGCCTGTCGAAATAACGAGATCCGCATGACGGATTGTTTTACGGGCATTACGAAATTCTTTATTCAACACTTCAGGAATTATCGTAAAAAGTAATCCAATTTTTCTCAACGCTTTGGCAGAAAAAGAACGGTAGGGATCGTCATAGAAACTACAGAACGCTTCAGGGCCAGAAGACTGATTAAAAGAGAATCCGGTGCAAAATATGTCAATTTCTGGTTGCCCAAAACTTGCCTGTAATCCTTGAACAATTGACCGCACCAATGCTTCAACACCTCGATTTTCAAAACTATCGACCCCCACAATAACGATTTTCTTCATCCCAATGTTCTTCCTTACATTTACAAGGCAGACAAAACGATAGGTTTCACCGCCACTTACAGGAGATCAGTTTGAATTATCACCGGCTACGTTGATGCACAACAATGTATAGTTCGGTTAAAATGATAAAATAGTCGCTACGTCTTTAAACAAGCTGACTGCATTCATTGTCCGATTTATCGTGTGGGTAACAATGCGCACGCTATATTATTCCCAGCTTACGTTTCAGTAACGAACCTAGTTGTAACTTCAACAGGCAGGCGCGGCGAAGACGCAACTTTGAAACTGTCTGGAATATGTCCGGCCGCTATCATCATAATCACCAGCTCATTTTCCGGAATATTCAAGGCAGAGCGCATCCTACGATCAATGCCAGGGGCCACGCTCCAGTTCAAAGTACACGAACCCAGCCCCAAAGAATGCAATGCGTACACAAGCGACATCGCATACATTCCGCCATCTATCCATCCCTGAAAACGTTCGCCCGCATCTGTGAAGACAGACAGGTCAGCAGTCACAATGAAAATTACGCTGGCCTGGGATCCAAATCCGCGATTTCCATTTTGAAAGGACAGCGCCTTAGCTTTGGCTTTCGAATCCGTAAGGACATGAACACGGGCACATTGTCGATTGCATACCGAGGGCGTGCGTTGCGCCCTCTTCAGGCTCTCCTCTATAAGCTGGCGATCAACGGCTAGATCCGTAAACTGGCGAACGCTATGGCGTGTATCGAAAAAAGTCTCCGCCACACCGTGCGTAGCCGCCCTAATTTCTTCCTCGGTGACCTTTGTCGTTCCGCCACGCCCACTCTCTTTTACCGGTTCCATTCTTTTTTCAAAAAATTCTAATCTTTCACTTATATCGCGAATATCGACATCGTGTTCTTCCTGAAACAGGCAATACTGCCTCACGACCTCAACCGCATCGAGTAGCTGCTGCGACAGGCCGTACCGAGCGAGGTGGTGTTCACAATTCTGCAGGAGATCCTTCGCCCTTGGTTTGCCAAAACCCGGACGCGGATTAGGCAGCGCCATGCCCTTCTCCAAGCCATGATATTCCTTCACAATGTGCGCCTGAAGCTTAGCTTCGGAATTCGCTCCTGAAGTCGCTGACGACCATTTTCTGTAGCGACGAAAGTCGTAAATAAACGAGCTGAAAAGCATCAAATTCGTACGTCTCCACCAGGATGCGATCATTCGAAGTGCGTTGACCATTCCTTCAGGAAGGTGTCGTTTGAGAAATGATCCTAACGGCGTTCCGGCATCTTGCTCGCACTGTGCGGCACTTCGCTCAACAGCTGCTCCTTCTGCCAAAGCTTTATTCTTCATGGTTTATCTCCATCCACAGTGGCGTTACCCACCTTAAATGCCGGTTTTAGTTCAGCTTAAGTTGCCCCAAGGCTATGGCCATCACGGCAACGACAAGGCCTAATTCATCGAGTTTTAGTTTGAAGGGTTTTGGTATAAGTATTGCGGCCAATAGGATCTCATCCTTTAATAAACTTCTTCACGGCACTGGAGTTTCTAAGACTCAACGGTTGGTGCGCCACGTCATTTTATTCGACGGCGAATTTGATTTGGCAAAATGTTTATCAGCGCGCATGAGAGGAGGATCCATTCTCCAATCCGTGTTGGCTGTCTTACAAGAGTGCCCCAAAAAGCCTGGCGGGCTGCCTGCCACCGCCGGTCCTTTAGGAGTTCCCGTCCGGCAAAAGCAAGCGCCGTAGCCTCAGCGCGTCGGCGAAGGCGCACGCGGACATCAACCGGAAAGCGTTCCAGAACTTCTGGAAGTGCAAACACGCACTCAATCGCAGGCCACATCGCTCGAAGGTCTTTTGCCAGCCTTCGTGCCGCGCTACCGCTATGGATCCGATACAACACAATAGGCGAAGCCCCCGCGTAGGCAATGCGTCCCTGGGCGGCAAGTTTACACCACATCAGCCAGTCCTCACCGAGACTGATTCGAGTATCGAATCCGCCAGTGGCCTCAATTGCCTGCCGGCAAACCATCACGGCACAGCAACTTATCGGGTTCGCTTGTACCATCTGTTCAAGGGCGTCGCCTTGGGGCCGCGCCGCGAATTCCGGGGGCCCCGCATCGTTCAACGGCCCCTCGGTATCGTTGAACGTGATCGCCTCACCATACGCCAATACAATGCTCGGATCCTGATCGAAACAAGCGACCAATCGACTTACCGCTTGAGGATAAAGGCGGTCGTCCGCATCGAACAAAAAAATCTTTGATGATTTACAATCTTGGATACCTCTGTTGCGAGCGGCGGAAACACCACCATTTTTTTGACGAAGCACCCGCAATCGGGGGTCTGTGATACCCGACAAAACTGTCGCAGTTTCGTCTGTCGACCCATCATCGACAACAATCACCTCGATATCCGGATAATCCTGGTTGAAAACGCTTTCGAGCGCCTCTCCAATGAATTCAGCGGCATTGTACACTGGAATTACTACCGATACTCGGCGATCGGATCTTGCCTGATCACTCTCTTCCGATTTTGGAGAAATCAAGCCCGAATCCTCATCCATGGTCACGTCGTCGGGAGCGTATAATACAATTGGGGAACGAAAACATTAACTTGTTTGAGGCGGTGCCTCGAAATTTGCGCCCTGAGTCCGTTTGAGTCGACGTTCGGAGGTCCCGGCGTAATCAATAGACTGCCTACAAACAGCCACATTTTTCCGTGCCAATGTCGTTGCAACTTTCAAATACAGCGGATTCAATCAGATCGTGCCGAATTGTACGAGCCCAACGCCTGTCGGCTATGTTAATGCTCATAGTAGACGGCTGCTTCAGACAGCTATAAATCCGCAGGCGGCTTGAAAGGCAGACGAATTGAGAGTTCTTTTCGATATCGTGCACCCGGCAGATGTTCTGTTTTTTAAGCGTCCTGCAGAGATCTTGAAATCCAGGGGCGCCACGACACATTTCCTATCCCGCAAAAAAGACATCGCATGCCAACTTCTGGATAAGTTCGGTTTCGATCATGAGCCCATAACAACGGCCGGTACGGGACTGCTCGGTTTAGCCCTTGAATTGCTCCAGCGAGACGTTCGGACGGTACTCGCCGCAAGACGGTTCCGGCCCGACGTTATGATCGGCTTTGGCGGGCTGGCAATATCACACGCTGGCAGGGCCCTAAACATTCCTTCGATCAGTTTCTATGACTCGGAAAATGCCACACTGCAGACACGCCTTACGTGGCCCTTCATCGATAGTCTTTACGTACCTCAATCCTATAACGGCCCCACCCCGTCGCAACGAACCGCCAGAATTCCCGGAACCAAGGAGCTATCCTATCTACACCCATCCGCTTTCTCTCCCAATCGAGAGACCGCGATTCGCAACGGGTTGGATCCTGACACGGACAACTTCTTTATTCGGGTCGTGGCCTGGCGGGCAAATCATGATATCGGGAAATCAGGTTGGGACGATGAGACACTGCGAAACCTGATCGCCTGGCTAGAGAAGCGCGGACGCGTGCACTTGTCGACTGAGGTTCCTCTGTCCGGCGAGTTCGAACGGCTGACCTATAAAGGGTCTATAACCGATGTACATCACCTCATTGGACATTGCCGCCTCATCGTCGGGGAAAGCGCTACGATGGCCAGCGAAGCGGCTATTCTCGGCGTACCTGCAATCTATTGCGGTCGGGATTTCCCTGGATACATACTGGAGCTTGAGGCCGCACACCTGCTGCAAAAAATATCAGCAGAGGAAACCGATTCGATATTGACTATCGTCGAGCAGACCCTGGCCCGGCCCCTCTCCAATGTAAAAACGTTACGGGACAATTATGTTTCCACACGCCCGGACTGGGCGATGGCTGTCGTGGAGGCGGTGGAGCGCGTAATCGAGAAGAAAGCGTGACAGCCCGAAAGAATTACCGAGTGCGTATACTATCCATCTGAGATTTGATCTCTGTAAGCTCTTCCTCTTTTGAAACGCGCGTTTCCTCTCCCAACTCCATTCGTCGCACGCGTTCCAACGTTATTTCCAAAAGCTGACGATTGAAGTTAATCAGATCAGCCACTAACCCGACCAGGAACGTAAGCGTCCGGCCTGACCGCTCTGCCGTGCAGAAGAAGTGAGGTTTAGTGTCCACTTGTTTAGGTGGACACTAACGGGGATCAGGATGTGGCGAAGCGGGGCAAGCGTCGGCGCTGGAGTGCAGACGAGAAGCGGATGATTTGCGCACAGACGCGGTTTGCGGGCGTTTCGGTTTCACAGGTTGCACGGCGCTACAATGTGAACGCCAATCAGGTTTTCAACTGGCTGAAAGATCCCCGGTTTGCGGGAAGTGACACGGTCGATGACGCCGCCTGTTTCCTGCCGGTTGAGATTGCGCGTCACGTCGAGCACGAAGCCGAGCGCCCTGTTGGTGACGAAGGCAAGATCGAGGTCACGCTTGCCGGAGGTCATCGCTTGAGCATTAGCGGCCCTTACGATCCCGAAGCGCTCGTACGTCTGCTCCGGTGCTTGTCGGGATGATCCCGGTTCCCACGAACACGAAGGTTTGGCTTGCGGCCGGCGTGACGGACATGCGTAAGGGGTTCAATGGGCTGTCAGCGCAAACAGAGAAGGTTCTAAAGGCGGCGCCGTATTGCGGTCATCTGTTCGTCTTCCGGGGTCGCCGTGGCGATCTGATCAAGGTGATCTGGTGGGACGGGCAAGGGGCATGTCTGTTCTCGAAGCGTCTGGAGAAGGGACGGTTTGTCTGGCCGTCTGCGAAAGCGGGCAAGGTTGCGCTGACCCCGGCTCAATTGGCGATGCTGCTGGAAGGGATTGATTGGCGCATACCACAACGAACGTGGCGTCCCCTGACGGCTGGGTAAAGTCGTTTCACAGCAAAGGGTTGTCAATTTCCGGGGATTCCCATGCGGGGTGGCGGCTGATAGATTGCCGGCATGCTCGACGACGCTGAGAACCTCCCGAATGAACCTGCCGCATTAAAAGGTCTGGTGGCATCGCTGGCGTCGGAAGTGAAGTCACAGGCGGTGTTGATCGAGAAGCTCCAACACCAATTGGCCGGGATGCGCCAGCATCGCTTCGGGTCGCGCTCGGAGGCTCTGGATCAACTGGCGTTGACGCTGGAAGACGAAGAGATTGCGGCGTCCGCGCAGGAGCCCGCGTCAGACGATGCAAATGCAGATCAATCTGCAGCGCCAAAAGACAAGCCCAAACGTAAACCGCTGCCCGGTCATCTCCCACGCAACGAGACAACACTGTCGCCGGGCGATGCCTGTGGGGAATGCGGCGGTGCGCTCAAAACGCTTGGCGACGATGTCACCGAGGAACTGGAATATGTCCCCGGACGTTTTGTCGTGAACCGGATTGTTCGCCCGCGCATGGCCTGCACCTGCTGTGAGACGTTCCATCAGGCAGCCCTGCCGTCGCGGCCGATTGAGCACGGGCGGCCCGGTCCTGGCCTACTGGCCCATGTGCTGGTCAACAAGTACGCCGATCATTCGCCTTTGTACCGGCAAAGTCAGATATTCCAGCGCGAGGGGATCGATCTGGACCGCTCCACCCTGGCCGATTGGGTTGGCAAATCCACGGCTCTGTTGGAACCTTTGGCGGACGCCGTCGCGCGCCATGTTTTAAAGGGACAGGCCCTCTTCGCCGATGATACGCCGGTAAAAATGCTGACCCCAGGCTCCGGTAAAACCAGGACCGCGCGGCTTTGGGCCTATGTCCGCGATGAACGACCCTGGGCCGGAGAGGCGCATCCTGCCGCATGGTATCAGTTCTCGTCCGACAGGAAGGGCGTTCGCCCGCGCGAACATCTAGCGGACTTCACGGGCTTCATGCATGCCGATGGCTATGCGGGGTTCAATGACCTGTACCGCACGGGCAAGGTGACGGAAGTGGCCTGCATGGCCCATATCCGACGCAAGTTCGTCGATATCCACAAAGCTCAGGGATCGGCGATTGCCGAGGAAGCCATAAAACGTATCGCCACACTCTATGGCGTCGAGAAGGAGGTTCGGGGCCAATCGCCGGATCAACGGGTGAAGATCAGGCAGCGCCAATCAAAACCAATCTTCGACGACCTGGAATCATGGCTGCATGCCCAATTGACCCGGATATCCGGCAAATCACCCTTAGCCGGTGCTATTCGCTACGCCCTGACCCGCATGAAGAAGCTGCGACCATATCTAGATCACGGCTTTCTTGAACTCGACAACAATACCGCAGAGCGATCCATGCGGCCCATCGCCCTGGGGCGGAAGAATTATCTCTTCATGGGGTCCGAGGCCGGCGGCAAATCAGCCGCCATCGCCTATACGCTGATCGAGACAGCAAAACTCAATGGCGTCGATCCGCAGGCCTGGCTAACCGACACGCTAGCCTGTATCGCCGACCATAAAATCAATCGGATCGACGAACTGCTCCCCTGGCGTTACGCTCAAACCTGAGCGTAACAGTCCAACGTCATCATAGGCAGGGCTGCTTTACCGGACGCTCACCCAGGAACGCGATGACACCGATGATCAGCAGCGCACCGCCGAGAATCAATGACTGAACATGTCCTTCGCCCTGACCAATCATATAGAAATATACGAACCGCAATATGGGCGCCGCGCCGATCAGCGATAGGGTCATTCCGATATAGAAGAATACGCGCAACGGCTGATACATCGCATACATTCGCACCATGGTCGTCAGCGAACGTTCGATGAATTTCGGGATGCTTTTGAAAAGTCGCGATTCACGGGTTTTAGGGTTGGTCCGTATCGGGACCGACGCGACCGTCAAATGCTTCTTACCGGCTTGAATCAGCATCTCGATCGTGTAACTGAACGAAGAGACAATATTCAATTGCAACGCTGCGTCCCGCGATATGGCCCGGTAGCCGCTGACGGCATCCGAGATATCCAGGCCGGATAGATTCCGTACAGCGAAGCTACCCAGGTTCTGCAGGCGTTTCTTGTTGGCCGAGAAATGCTCGACCTGATCGGTCCTGCGGTCGCCGACGACGATGTCCGCTTGACCATCGAGGATCGGCTGGATCAGTACCGGCACATCGGCGCCTTCATATTGGTTATCGCCGTCCGTGTTGACGATAATGTCCGCACCGCGGCGCAAGCACGCATCGAGCCCGACGCGAAAGGTACGCGCGAGCCCGATATTCTTCTTGTTGCGTATGATGTGATCTACACCGCATTCGCGCGCCACCTCCACGGTACGGTCCGTGGAACCGTCATCGATAATGAGGATCTCCACGACATCAACGCCCGCGATCTCCCGCGGGATGTCCGCGAGCGTTTCGGGAAGCGTTCCCTCTTCGTTGAAGCAGGGAATTTGGACGATTAACTTAATCATTAACCTCTCGGATTCGATACTTTGGGAAGGATGTTAGATGTATATAAATAAATTTCGCATTTTGTATTATATAATGTTTACTTTCCGATAGAATTATTTATTTAGAATTACTAAATTTCATCCGCTTCCCGTATGATTCTTGCTTACATGCTCTTCCCTTTACAGGAAAATCGAATGGTAGATTTCAACTCGGTACGCGCAAAAGTGCCGGCAATCTGCCATGGGTCGCTTTTCGCACTAAACGCACAGGAAATCTTTCCGCCCGGATACGCCAAGTCGGTGGCGCTTTGCTTGCTAAACTTTCCGACGGCAATATTCGGGGGGTCAACAGCCTTAAACGGGAGCGTGGCAGCTCCTTCGCAAACCATAAAACAACTTTGGATTGCTAACCATCATGATCGTTAAGAATGTAGTACCCTTATCCCTGGTTCTTCTTGTCGGCATCCTAATGATGACGTTTGGGTGGATAGGATTCTATGGCAGCGATGATATGAGTTACGCCTCCGCTGGGGAAGGCTGGTTAAACGATTTTCCCTATGTCGGTGACAGCCATTGGACATTACGACACACTGTTGTCATCCCCATGGCGTTTTTTTTCCTCGTGGGGGGCATTAGCGAATTAGCGCTCGTATTGGGTACATCTTTATACTTTCTAGCGCTGGTAACTGCCGTCTATGCAGTCGTAGCTCGGCATTTCGACCGTGCCACAGGTACCCTCGCAGCCCTTCTTCTAGCGACCTTACCTTTAATGGCGACTCAATCGACTGTCGTCGTTCCAGATTTTGCCGAAGTCTTCTTCTGCTTTATCTCTCTGGTATTTTTCTACGAAGCAACGTTGAGCGATCGACCCGTTCGATTTTTAGTACTCGCTGGCTTTGCGGCGGGCCTAAGCTGGCTCACACGAGAAACTGTCGTATTTTTCCTGCTGACATATGGAATTTTGTTCTTATTTGGTTTCGGCATTAAACGGCGCTACTACTTTATAATGGCCGCTTCCTTTCTCACCATCGTGGGATTGGAATTTCTTTATTTTACCATATTAGAGGGCAATCCGTTTTATAGACTAAATGTCGATTTTTTTACGCATCTAAAGATCGCCCCTGACTCTTTAGAAACAGTCGTAGGAAAAATGGCACGAGTCGCCGGCGCGATGGAAGGGGAATCGATTGGCGTTTTATCTAGGACAGGAAATCTATCGGTAGGCCGGCTCGTAGACCCGCTTCTAGTAATCCTGCTAAATCAGGAATTCATGTTCTTTTTTTACATAGCGGTACCGGCCATCATTTGGATGGCCTTTTTCTACAAGGCTGATACAAGAAAGCGCACCTTTATAAGAGTGTTTGGTCTGGCCGGACTAGTTTGGTTCCTCTGCTTATGGCTGCAGATTGGCATGAGCTTGCTGCCGCGGTATTACATGTTACCAACCGTCATGGTCTGCATCGTTTTTGCCATTTGGATCCGAGAAATCGTTTGGGTTCGCCACTCGATAATCGCCATTGGCATAGTCGGTTTTTTAGCGCTCAATAACCTTATGGGTGTCTATATCGACAATCGGAATCCGCTTTTTGCGGAACGCGCTCTTATAGATTTTCTTAAAAGCACCGACGAAGTGGTTCATACAGACACAGAAACCGCGCGGAGAGGAAAGTTTTTATACGATATCGCAGGCGTGACTGATCGCATCAAAGGCGCGGAACCAGAGAAAGGCATTTTGTTTTTCTCAAATCCAAAATACGTGGTTCAAGGCGTTTCGCTAGGCGGCAGCCGAAAGCAAAGGCTCAGGAGGCTGGAACAACTAGCGCCTTACCAGCCGAAAGAATCTTGGCCTGTGGTATGGCAAAAGGACGAGGGGCGGCGTTTTCTCGGTGTGGTTCTGGAAAAACTGAACCTTCATTCCGTTATCCCAGCGGAAATTTATCGACGCTTAGACAAACCAAATGCCGCTGTTGTTATGTACCGGCCATAATCTCAACCTCACTCAATGCCGCTCAGCCCATGGTTCATCACGCACTCATTCAATAAGTAGGTCTCGCTTGCGTCGATATACCGCTGCGGCATAACCTCGAACGCATGTGCCGTTGGCTTGCCTACTCTGGACCCCCGATTCATCCCGACACTTTCTTGTTCGAGGCGGAAAACTCGCTGATACGCCAAAGCCTGTCGGCGCAGCTTGCCGTCACGCCGATCAATGGCGACGGCTTCGGTCTCGGCTGGTACGGCGTGCGATCGGAACCCGGCTTGTTCCGCGACGTTCTGCCGGCCTGGAACGACGAGAACCTCAAATGCGTTGCCGAGTTCGCCCATGTCCGGGCCTCGACCGGTGCCGGCATTTCGCGCAGCAACTGCCACCCCTTCCGTTATGGAAAATGGATGTTCATGCACAATGGACAAATTGGCGGCTACGCGGAGATTCGGCATGAACTCGACCGCCTCATCGCGCCCGCCTATTACCGATACCGCCAGGGTGGCACCGACAGCGAAACCTTTTTCTACATCCTGTTGTCGAATGGCTTGGAGAGCGACCCGCAGGCCGCGTTCGCACGCACCGTCGCGCAGATCGAAGCGGTGATGTCGGAAGCGGGGATATCAAGCGCGCTCCGCCTAACGGCAGCTGCGACCGACGGCGAAATCATCCACGCCATCCGCTATGCGAGCGACGACCGCGCGCCGACACTCTATTTCGGGCTGAACCAGACGGACAGCAAGGAAGGTTCAGCGCTGATGATCCTTTCCGAGCCGCTTAATTCGCAGCCGGACGATTGGCGGGAAATTCCGATGTCCCGCTTCATTACCGCCTGCGGCGGCGCGTTCGACGAAATGACGTTCGCCCCGCAATCCGCATGACCGATTTCGCCCATCATTACGCCGACCTTGGCGACGTCATGCTGCATTATGTGACTGCGGGAGAGGGCCCACCGGTCGTGCTGCTGCATGGCTGGCCGGAGACCTGGTATGAGTGGCGTCATGTCATTCCGGCGCTGGCCGCACACTACACCCTCATCGCACCGGATATGCGCGGTCTTGGCGACTCGTCGCGCCCTGCCGATGGATACGACAAACAGACCGTCGCGAACGATATATGGCAGCTGGTTCACGACGTACTCGGCCATGAAAAGTTTCTACTGGTCGGTCACGATTGGGGCGGCCCGACGGCGTACGCGCTGGCAACGGCGCATCCGGACGCGGTGGAGAAACTGGCAATCCTCGACGTGGTCATTCCCGGCAGCGGCGGCGATTTCAGCCAGGGCGGACGGCGCTGGCATCATGCCTTTCATATGACCCTGGACTTGCCCGAAGCGCTAATCCAGGGCCGCGAGGACATCTATCTTGGCTGGTTCTACCGCAACTTCTCCTGGCGCCCTGACGCGTTCGACGAGGCGGCGATCGCCGAATATCTGCGCACCTATTCCCAACCCGGTGTGATGCGGGCGGGGCTTGCCTATTACCGCGCCCTGCCGCAGGACACGGCCGCCAACCGCGCGTTGCTGAAGTCCGGGTTCCGCCTGCCGATGCCGGTTCTGGCCATGGGCGGCGAGAAAAAAGAGGCGCGCGGTCGGGCCTCGGAACCCGAGGAGTCGCTGCGTCTGGTTGCCGACAATGTAATCGGGGATATCGCACCGGACAGCGGTCACTTCATTCCCGAAGAACAACCGGATTATGTCGCGGCAAGGCTGCTCGACTTCTTCAAGAACGCAGGTTAGGGGAAACGATGGACTCCGAAACAAAAGCGCTGCTCGAAAAACTCTTCGCCACCGACTCGGAATTATATCAAAATCGCGGCTTCCAACGGCGGGTCGGTTGGGGCCACAAGCCGGCGTTGGTCAATATCGATCTGGCGAATGCTTGGACGCGCGAAGGCTATGCGTTCACCTGCGAAGGCATGGAAACGATCATCCCGGCCGTGCAGCAAGTGCTGGCGGCGTTCCGCGCGAAAGGCCTGCCGATCGTCTACACGACGACCGCCTATGACATTATCGACGGCGAGCACACCGATATGGGCCTATGGGGCAAGAAAATCCCCGCTGAAACTTTAGTTGCTGGCTCACCAGCAGTGGAAATCGACGAACGGCTCGAACGCCGCGCCGACGAAATGGTCATCGTGAAGAAACAGGCAAGCGCCTTCCGCGGCACCAATCTTGCCAGCTTCCTCAACGCGGCGGGCGTCGACACCGTCGTCGTTACCGGAACGACGGCGAGCGCTTGCGTCCGCGCCACGGTAGAAGACGCCATCGCGGATGGCTTCCGCCCCATCGTCGTGCGGGAATGCGTTGGCGACCGCATCGCCGGCGCGGTCGAGTGGAACCTGTTCGATATCGACGCCAAGTTCGGTGACGTCGAACCGCTCGACGCCGTGCTGGCGCATTTGCAGCGTAACGAGCCCTAGTCCCAGGAAAATCCCGGCGTCCTCGTGTAGTAATGCAGGCCCTCGTCCTGAATGACGAGGCTGATCATCCGGTCGGAACCGCGATTGTGATGCGAGTGCAAATCGGCCGGTGGGGTGATCTGCGCCGCTCCAACGGACCAGTCGATTTTCTCGTCCTCGATCATCGAATGCACGCCATCGCCTTGCAGCGCCAGAGTCACCGCGACCCCGTTATGACGATGCGGACGCTGGTCACCACCGGGTTCCAGCGTGTTGATCGCGACATTGATCGACGGCAGCAGATTGGTGCATTCGCCAACTGCCGCTGTGGAGAACAGAATAGCGCGGCCCGACTCGGTTCCCGTCTTCGGCCGCGCATAGACAACCTCGAAGCGGCGGGCTATTTCCGCCGCCGGGAAATGCACGGTCTGGATCACGGCCTCGCCCGGCTTCGGTGCCTCCAGCCGCTCGAAGGAGAGTTGCGGTTCGTTGGTGATCGCAAACAATAGCGCGTCGTCGCGCGCCGCATGAGACGTCTGGCGTCCGCCCGGAAAACAGAACAAATCGCCCGCCCCCCAGGCCAGCCGGTCATCGCCGTTCTCGCTCTCGCCCGACCCGGACATCACGTAGTAGATTTCGCCGCTCGCCCGGTATTTGCAGTCGATCCATTCGCCCGCCGCGATCCGCAGATAGCGGCACAGGATCATCGGCGTCGTCGCCGGGTAGCCGGTCATCAGCGCGTCGCTCGAATCGAGCGGTATTTCCGCCGTCCCTGTCGCAGGGTCCATCGCACGGTCTCGCTCGGCAAGAAATTGACGTCGCGGCACGGGGGACCATTTGAACAGGAACGCGTTCTCGGGGTCGTGATACTGCGCGCGTTGCGCATAGATCGAGTCGTCGATGGCCTTGGCTGCCGTTCGCATCACCTGTCCCTTTCGCATTAGTCCTGCTAATAACTTAGCGTAATGGAATTCATTTGTAAGGCCGTATGCGCCACCGGTAATCTCGCGCTTTAGACCTTCTGAAGTAGCCTCAACCATGTCCGAAACGACACCGCCGACGGGACCTGTTTCCCGCCTTGCCCGCTTGCCCTTCTTCTATGGCTGGGTCGTGATCGGAATCGCCTTCGTCACGATGGCGATTGGCGTCAACGCACGAACTGCATTCTCTCTGCTGTTTCCACCGATATTGGAGGAATTCGGCTGGAGCCGCGGCGCGGTCGCCGGGGTATTTTCCGCCGGATTCTTCGCCAGCATGCTGTTTTCGCCGGTCACCGGCATCCTGCTGGACCGCTACGGACCGCGCTGGATGCTGCCAATCGGCGCCATCCTTACCAGCATTGGTTTGGCGCTCGCGACAATTTCAGCGGAGCCCTGGCACTTTTACATAGCGCTCGGCGTCCTCGTCGTGGCGGGCAGCGTTTTCATTGCCTATATCGGCCACGGCATCTTCCTACCGAACTGGTTTGCCCGCAAACGGGGCCTAGCCATCGGCATTGCTTTTTCCGGTGTCGGGATCGGCGCAATCGTCCTGTTCCCAATCCTTCAGGAGCAGATCGAAACCGTCGGGTGGCGACAAGCCTGCTGGACCTTGGTGGCCTTACTCCTGATCGTCGTCCTACCGCTGAACATACTTTTCCAGCGGCAACGGCCCGCAGATATTGGGATGCGCCCCGATGGCGACACCGATGCATCGGACCAGATGCGACGGGCCAATGGCGACGACAGCGACAATGTCGTAGACAAGGCCTGGACCGAGACGGAATGGACTGTCCGCCGCGCCATGCGGACCGCCCGCTTCTGGTGGTTGGCAATGGGTTACTTCTGCGCGCTGTTCGTTTGGTACGCGGTGCAGGTGCATCAGACGAAATATCTCATCGAAACGGGCTTCGACTCGACACTTGCCGCCTTCGCCCTCGGCCTCGTCGCGCTGTTTGGCGTTATCGGCCAAATCTCGATCGGGCATTTGTCCGACCGGCTGGGGCGGGAGTGGGGCTGGACGATCAGCCTGTCGGGCTATGCAATTTGCTACGTGCTGCTTGTCGCCATCGAAAACAATCCCTCTCCGTTGCTGCTGTATCTGATGGTCGGCGCGCAAGGCATGCTGGGCTACGGGCTAGCGGCCATGTTCGGCGCCATCGCCATCGAAATCTTTCAAGGCAAACACTATGGCGCGATCTTCGGATCGCTGAACGCCGCCTCTACTCTGGGCGCCGCGACCGGACCCTGGGTCTTCGGCGTGACCTACGACCAGACCGGCAGTTACACCTACGCCTTCTGGCTGGCCGCCGCGCTGAGCCTGTTTTCAATTCTTTGCATATGGCGCGCAGCACCCCGTAAGGTACGTCTCGTCGCCGGTCAGATGGCACGGCGGCAACGCATGACGGGAGACAAATGAGGCCGGCACCATGAGCGATCCTCTGTTCCAACCGCTGACCATTCGGCACGTTACCTTCAAGAACCGCTTCATGAGCACCAGCCACGCCTGTGGCCTAGAGGAGGGCGGCATGCCGAAGGAGCGCTATCAGCGCTACCACGAAGAAAAAGCAAAAGGCGGGATCGGGCTGACGATGTTCGGCGGCTCGTCAAACGTCGCACCGGATTCGCCATCGGTCTTTCAGCAGCTCTATGTCGGCGACGACAAGGTCATTCCCTATCTGCAGCAGTTCTCCGAGCGAGTACACGCGCACGGCGCCGCGATCATGTGCCAGATCACCCATCTCGGCCGCCGCGGCGAACCCTATGCAAGCAACTGGTTGCCGACGATCGGACCGTCCGCGATCCGGGAAACGCTGCACCGCAGCTTTCCCAAGGAAATGGATGAGGACGACATCAGCCGCGTTGTGAAAGCGTATGGCGCGGCTGCAAAACGCTGCAAGGAAGGTGGGCTCGACGGGATCGAAACACTTGCCAGTTCACATCTGATTGGCCAGTTCCTGTCGCCCGGTACCAACAAGCGGACCGACCGTTTCGGCGGCTCGCTGGAAAACCGCTGCCGCTTCGGATTGATGGTCTTCGAGGAAATCCGCAAACAAGTCGGTGACGATTTCCTCGTCGGGTTCCGCTGCTCTGTCGATGACGCGATGGAGGGCGGCCTGACCTTCGAAGACAGTGTCGCCATAGCCAAGATCTTCGAGAATACCGGCGATCTCGATTTCTTCAACGGCATCTATGGCCGCATGGATACGCTGATCGGGCTGGCGGTGGACAATATGCCCGGCATGGCGTCCCCAATCGCACCCTGGCTGCAAGCTGTCGGCGCGTTCAAACGCGAGGTTAGCTTGCCCGTCTTTCACGCCGCCCGTATCACCGACATCGCCACCGCCCGTCACGCGATCCGCGACGGCTTGCTGGACATGGTCGCGATGACCCGCGCGCAGATCGCCGACCCACATATGGTCCGCAAGCTGGCCGAAGACCGGGAAGCGGAAATCCGCCCCTGTGTCGGCGCGACCCATTGCATGTCGCCGCACCGCCCCGTCTGCCTTCACAACGCGGCGACCGGGCGGGAAACCACGATGCCGCAAATTATCGCGCCCGCCGACGCACCCGAGCGCAAGGCCGTCGTCGTGGGCGGCGGGCCGGCGGGGCTCGAAGCCGCCCGCGTCCTGGCGGAGCGCGGCCACTCGGTGGTGCTGATGGAAGCGGCCCCCCAACTTGGCGGGCAAGTCCTGATGGGTGCGCAGGCAAGCTGGCGCGGTGATTTGATCGGTGTTGTCGATTGGCGTGCCAGCGAACTCGAACGGCTCGGCGTCGAACTCCGCCTCAACTGTTTTGCAGAACCCGCCGATGTTCTGGCCCTGGCACCGGACGTCGTGATCATCGCGACCGGTGGTATCCCGGATCTCGATTGGCTCGAGGGGACAGAACATTCCACTAGCGCCTGGGACTTGTTGACGGGCAACGCGGCCGTTGGCGATGAAGTCATCGTGTATGACGGCACCGGCCGCCACCCCGCTCCGCACTGCGCCGAACATGCGGCAATGGCCGGCAGCCAAGTATCATTGGTATCGATCGATGGCGAACTCGCCACCGAGCTGACCTATGCCGAGCGCGCGATCTGGAAACGGCGCAGCTACGAGTTGAAGGTCGACATGACCTTCGACCATCGGCTTGTGCGTATCGCCAAATCAGGAAACCGGCTGACCGCAACCTTCGTCAATGAAACGACCGGCGATGCTTTCGAACGCACGGCCGACCAAGTCGTCGTTGAGCACGGTACTGTGCCGATGGACGGCCTCTACCACGATCTTCGCACACAGGCGTCCAACAATGGCACAACTGATCTCGACGCGTTGCTGGCCAGCAAGCCGCAACCAAATTCGTCTAGCGCCGGTTTCGAGCTACATCGGATCGGCGATGCCGTCGCGAGCCGCAATATACAAGCTGCCGTCTATGACGCGCTTCGCCTCTGTCACGTGATGTAGGCGCGCCCTACGCCGCGTCTTTTTCGGCGAGCGTCTGCGCCCAAGTCTCCTTGATCCAGCGCGCGCAGGCGACCGAATGCTCGAAGATCGAGTATTTGTTGCCCATACCGTAATCCGGTCCCGGAATGAACTCGGTTGAGATCTGGCCAAGGGGGCTGTCTTCATGCATGGCATGGTGCGCGAGCAAGTGCCGAACCACTTCCTTCCATGGCTCCAGTTTTGTCTCATCCCAATCACTATGGTACTCACCAGGCGCAGGTTGGATGAACGGGTATTGAATACCTCGCCCGACGCGACCGTCGGGATGCTGCCCCCAGACATTCTTCGGATTGTTCGGCACCGCCGCACGCGCATGGCAATGCCAGACGTAACCCTTGCCGATCCACTCGTCGCAAACATTCCCATCCTTGTAAGGATCCAGAACGACAGCGCCGGACTCGATATCGGGCCGCATATCCAGAACGTCCTGTTCCTCGGGATTGTCGATTTTGAAAATCACGTGCGAATGGTCGAGCGTCATACGGAAGGGCACGCCGTGCGCTTCGACCAGTTTCGCCACTTCGGAAACGCGGCCGTAATGTTCCGACCACATATTCACATGCACTTCAAAGGTCGGGTGACATCCAACCGCCTCACCGATCTCAAAGGCCCGCAAATAGGTTTCTGCGACTTCCTCGTTCGTCACGAGATGCCCGTCGTCGTGGCGCATCAAGATTTGCGTATTATGGACGTGGCTGCCAATCCGGGCACTGGTCCGTATGTTCTGCTCCAGCAAAGCCTCGTCCCGGCCCAGCGTGTAGAACCTGCCGCCGGCGCGGATCGGCAAACTATATTTTTCGCTGAGGCGAATATAATCGTCCACGAGATCCAAGGATTCCGGTGTCTTGTCGAAATAGTCATAGACCCCGCTTTCGCGCACCATGCGGAACTTCGTTTCCAGGTCGAATTCTGTTTCGCCTCCGCTATGACACACGCCTTTCTCGGTGATGCCGAGCGCTAGTTCATTCGCCATCGTCTCTCTCCCCTAGGTCACCGCAACAACATTAGGCCTTTCGATATCTGTGAGTAAAATCCTCACAAAGGAGAGGCACATGGAAAATGCACTGAAGGGTGTCACGATTTTAGAGGTCGGGGTCCTGACACCCGGTAAATATTGCGGATTTCTGCTAAACGGCTGGGGTGCCAAATCGATCCGTATCGAACGGCCCGGGCAAGATGGTGCACTCTCCACCGAAGACCTGTTGCTAAACCGCGGCAAACAATCGATCGCGCTTAACCTGCGCGCACCGAAAGGGCGCGACGTTCTGCTCCGACTCTGCGCAACCGCCGATGTGCTGATCGAAAGCTACCGGCCCGGCGTAACGAAGCGTTTGGGGATCGATTACGACGCGGTCCGCACGGTCAACGACGCCATCGTCTATTGCTCGCTCTCCGGCTTTGGGCAGGACGGGCCGGACAAGATGAAACCAGCCTTCGACCTGCTGTTCCAGGCGCGCAGCGGGCTCAGCCATTTGCTCGCGGCCGATGCCCCAATCTCGCCATTGACGTGGCTCTCGGATTCGGTGTCTGGCTTGATGGCCGCAACCGCAATCTCCGCGGCCTTACGGCAGCGGGAAGCCGCCGGTTTAGGCACGCATATCGACCTTGCGATGCAGGAAAGTGTGTTTTCCCTGCTCTCCGTTTCCCACGGTACGATGAAAGACGGTCTTCCGATGACGGGAGCGAACGCCGGAAACTGGGCCCGGCGCCCCGCCTACAACATCCACCAAGCCGGCGACGGCCGATATGTCGCCCTAGCAGCCGCAAGGCCGGCCTCATGCGAAGCGTTGTTCAATCATCTAGGCCGTCCCGATTTGGCGCCGCTTGGCCTCAAACCAGGAAAAGAAGGAGAGGAAGCCGCCGCATTTCTGAAAGCACGCCTACAGGAGAAATCGGCGCAGGATTGGGTCGATGAACTCTCCGCGCTGGACATCGAAATTACCCGGGTCAACACACCGGAAGAAACTTTTGACGATCCACAGCTGCGCGCTCGCGGCATGGTCTGCGATACGATTCATCCATCAGCTGGGGAACTGCAGCAAATCGGCATTCCCGCCACCAGAGGCACCAATGCGGCACCAGCGCCGAACATCGGCCAAGACAGCGAAGCTATCTTGCGCACCCTCGGCTATGACGACTCCCAAATTTCCGATCTTCGGAACGATAACGTAATCTGATCCGCACCAACAAATTTCGAGATCCAGGAAAGAGTACAATGTCTGCTGCACCCAATTCCGAACCCTCCTTCACACCAGCGGCAAACGACCCCACGGTCGGCAAGAACACGGAGCGCTTGAACGAACTCGCTTTCGCTTTCAAGCAGAGTCAGGCTCTCGCCGCGGCGCTGGAAGTCGATCTCTTCACGGCAGTTTCGCAAGGTGCTGGGACAATAGAAGCCGCGGCGCAAGCGTGTGGTGTCGAAGCGGAAACAGCGGACCGCTTGCTGATCATCTGCAAGGCCATGGGCTTGATCACGGAACACAACGGCCGGAACATCAACATGGACGACGTCGAGCGGTTTCTGGTGCGCGGCAATCGCGGCTTTTTCGGCGACTATCTGCGTTTCACCATCGATGCAGAATACGACGAATGGAGTGGATTTCCGAACAACCTCAAGAATGTCAGTGCCGCCTCGCCGCCCTCCAAACTCTACGAAGGCGATCTCAACGATCCCGAAACGGCACGTAAGTTCACGATGGCGGGTTACAATTCATCCATCCCATTGGCGCACCGGCTGGCAAAACGGTTCGACTTCTCCCGATTCAATCGATGGCTCGATTTCGCCGGCGGCTCCGGCTGCTACGCAATCGCCGCTTGCGAACGGCATGAGAGCGTCCAGGTTTTCGTCAAGGACCACCCAAATGTCGTGCCGGTGACGCGCGAGTTTGTCGCCAAGCATGGGTTGGAAGGCCGCATCACCGCGGAAGCTGGAGATTTTCTGAATCAAGCCGATTACCCGGACGATTGCGACCTGATCTCCTTCATCACGCCACTGCATTGGTATCTGCGCGACGATGTGCTTCGCACGCTCGGCTATGCCTATGAGGCGCTGCCACCCGGCGGCACTGTGCTCATCGTCGGCTATATGCTCGACGACGAGCGCGCTGGTCCCATTGACCCTGCGCTCTACCATCTCTACGCCGTCCAAGACGGCCACTATACGGGCCACGTGCCCAGCGGACCGGAATATTGTAATTACCTTCAGGAAGTCGGGTTCGAAGGCGCGCAGTACGATTGGCTGCTGCCGAACCGGCTGGGCCGCATCGAAGCAACAAAGCCAAAAGGATAAGAAACATGGCGGTGAGCGACGGTAATTTCGCGCCCGACAAAGGCGTCTTCAATCCCTCGGGCGAGTTTCAGCGCCGAAAACGCGGCGGACTGGGCACGGTGCAAGAACCGGCACGGGACATCCCGGTTTTCGCGACCACAGATGTTCTTGTGGTCGGTGGCGGCCCAGCGGGAACCACCGCCGCGATCTCAGCCGCCCGCCTCGGCGCCGATGTGATTCTCGCGGAGCGGTACAACCACCTTGGTGGTTTGTCGACGGGCGGGCTGGTCATCTGGATCGACCGCATGACGAACTGGAACGGCGAACTCCTGATCCGGGGCGTCGCGGAGGAAATGCTCGACCGCTTGCCAAAGGACGCGATTTACGGGCCGTCAAAAGATCAATGGGGCTCGCGCGATGAGGAACAGGCGCGTCAATGGGCGCGCCGGCACAGCGCCTTTCACGGCACCGTCACCCACGCGCCGATGATCGACCCGGAATGGCTGAAACTTGAATCGCTGAACATGGTGCTCGGCGCAAACATCGAACTTCTATTGCATAGCTGGGTCGCAGCACCGCTCGTCGAAGACGGTAAGACCGTCGGCGCGATCCTCGAATCCAAACAAGGACGCATGGCGGTGAAGGCCAAGGTCGTGGTCGACACATCCGGCGACGGCGACATTTTTTCGCAAAGCGGCGAGGGCTTCGAAGGCGATATCGACGACGACGATATCCATCATTGCGCCAATACCGCGTCACTCCTGTCCGGCGTCGATGTAAAAAAATGGTTCGCCTGGCAGGATGCGAATCCGGATCTCTACAAGGACTTCATGCGCCGCGGACGCGAGCAGACAAAGCACTTCATCCTGCCCTTTGCAGGATGGCGGAACGATGTCGTCGTATTCATGGGGCCACGGTTCTCCGGCTTCGACGTTCTCAATGTCGACGACCTGACGACGCTGGAAATCCTGTCGCGGGAAAGCCTCGTCGAACTATTGGGTTACTATCGCGACAACGCGCCGGGTTTCGAAGACGCCTGGATCATGTTGACCGCACCGCAGCTTGGCGCGCGGCACAGCCGCCGTCTGGTCGGCGCGGGCAAAATGACCGGACCCGGCACCAAAAGCGGGCAGGTCTTTGCGGATGAAATCGGCGTCAGTCCGAGCCTAAGCCCGAATATTCCGGACGTGTCGGTGCCCTATGGCGCGCTGCTACCCGCGCGCACGGACAATCTTCTTGTCGCGGGCCGTCACATCTCAACCGATGCGCAGACCCACACCTTCATGCGCGAAATTCCGCAATGCTGGCTGACCGGCCATGCCGCCGGTGTTGCGGCGGCACTGAGCGCGGGGTCCAATGCAGTGCCGCGCGACCTTGCGATCGGCGACCTGCAATCGGCGTTACGGAAGCAGGGCGCGTTGGTCCGAACGGCTGAACCATCGTGAGCATCTCGCAATCTAAGGGCATCGGCCTTCGATAAGATCTCGCTTGGCCGCAAGCGCCGTCGTCAGATGCCGGGCGAGCATCCGCACGCGCGCAACCTCTTTCAAATCGGGATGGACGAGAACCCATATATCGCGGTCGGGATGCGGCCGTGCGTTCGGTAGTCGCACCAAACCCGGTTCCGGATCGGCCATGAAGCACGCGTCGAGTATGAGACCCCGGCCAGCGCATGCCGCGGCGTGGCGCAGTAGCATGTTCTCGATCCTGAGACCGACCGGAGTTGTCGGATAGCCCGTTTGCCGAACCCAGTCCGGCATGTCGGAGTCTTCCGGCCAGCCGATCCAACGCATCGCAGCCGGGTTCCCGACCGGGTCTTGATTTGCGAGATAGCGGGGCGCGGCATAGCAACTGCGGACGTATTTGAACAATCGGCGGCCGACCAAATGGTCCGGCGGTGTGTTGGTAATCCGTACGACGACATCCGCCTCGCGACGATCCAGGTTCACGAACTCATGGGACGTCAAAACAAGCAGGTCGATATCGGGGAAAGCCGTCTCGAAATCGCCCAACGCGTCAATCAGCAGATACTGCGCAACGGCGTCCGGAAGGGATAGCGTAACGCGTCCTCCGAGCCGCGAGTCCAGACCGGCAACGCTCCGCTCCGCGCCATGGACGGCCTCCTCCATGCGGATCGCGGAAGCAATCAACATTTGCCCGGCATCGGTCGGACGGTAGATACCGTCGGCGCGCTCGAACAGCCTAGCGCCCAATCCTTCATTGAGGGCCGCCAGACGGCGCGACACCGTCGCGTGATTAACGCCGAGCGCGAGCGCGGCGCCGCGAACGGTTCCGGCGCGTTGCAACGCCAAAGCAACTCTGCAGTCATCCCAATCGATCATTGGTGCAAAATTGCACCAAATAACTCCGAAATCAAACCGTGAAATCACGAATTCGATCCGCATTTGTACGCCATAGAACGAAACAACAGCGCTGCGGCAGAGTCTGCGGGCAGCTCAGGAGGCATAAAATGAACAGCGCTTACCCTCGGAATATCACCCGCAACGCGCGACGCTTTCTATTCATTCTCGTGGCGCTTTTCGGCGTCAACTCGGGTCACGCAGCGACCGAAGAGAACAGGTACGGACTCCTGCTGCTTTTCACGGATAATAATTCTTCAAACAATGTGCCGGCGGCAATCCCCACGAAACTGACCGATTGCACCTTATGGCGGCAGGGCACGGTATCCAGCGCTCGCGGCCCTCTTCATATCGGCTCCCCGAACCAGTTCGCCGTATTTTCATGCACGAAACCCGTCGTTTCGGACATCGAACGCCGGACAACGCTGGCGTCGCTCTTCACCAACGCACCGCATATAAGCGTGTTGGAGGGCCCAATGGAACGACAGCACAACGTAGCTGAAAATAGAAGCACGCGCGCATACGTCATCAAGGTCAGCCACTACAACAATGTCGATCCCAACGGCCGCGACATCGATCTGGCAAAGATCAACGGGGCAGCGGCGCGATATCCGGACTCCTGGTCGAACGAAGCGGTGATTTCCGTGCAGAGTGCGATCGGCATGGCGAGACCGGACGACGTGACGATACTCTATTATGACAGTGCGCAGCAGGCGGTCCGTTTCCGGAAGAACGCGCCGGCCATCCTGAAGCGGATCGGGGCGTTCAACCGGCGGCACCTCGTCTCGTTCACATATGTTTCCGGAACCGCTGGACCCTGAACAGGACCAACGGACATCGCGCAGATAGTCGACTGCCGGAATTTGGACCCCCTACCGGGCGTCCGCACGCGCCGCAACGGCTTCCTCGTAATAGGACAGATCGAGATACTTTACAGGGTCGGTGAGACGCTTTTTCGACGGTGCAAACCGGCTTCGCAGTTCGAGAACCGTCTCAAGCCCCGCCATATCGATGGCAGCCAAGGGCGAGAGTCCAGTGCGCGGCGACACCAATTTATTCAGAACGGGACCGGCCGACTTTTCGTTCACGGCTGGCAGGTTTTCGATTAGAAGCGCCTCGGCTGCATCGCGGTTGATGGGATCGAGCACCCAATCCAACGCATCCAGATAGCCTTGAATGAAGCTGGTCACCGAGTCCTTATGGGCATTTGCCCATGACCGGCTCGCCGTGAACACTTGTCCTTGATAATGCTCGAACGTATCGAGGCTGCTTTCAAGCACGCGAAAGCCCGCCGCTCTCGCCATAGACGTGAAAGGTTCGATCAGAAGCGTGCCTGCATGCTCGCCATCCCGCACCGACTCCCAGCGGCTCGGGGTCGATCCAACAGAGACGAGTTCCGTTGCTTCGGGATCCAACCCCGCATTCTCCAGCATTTGATATAGCGCGAACGCAAACCCGGTCGTGAGCGCGTCCATCGCCAGGCTTTTGCCTGCCAGATCGGCGTAGCTTTCGATGTCCGGCGAGACGACGAACGACAGTTCGATCTGTGTCGCGCCCATCAGGATAAAGAGGTCCGGCTCCCGGTCGAGCGCGACTTCTCCGGCACCCTCCTGATAGGCGATCACATTGTCGACAGCCGTGCAGGCAAGATCGAATTCTCCCGCGACCAGTTTTTGCGCCTGATACATAGAGCTCGGCGTCGTTTCAAGGGCAACCGAGATGCCATAACGCTCAAAGAGTCCCTGCGCGGCCGCGGCGTAGAAGGGGAGGTTTCCGGCCCCCGGGAAGGCGATGAGGTTTATTGAAGGCATAGCAATTCCGCTCGTTGAGAGTTCAAGGTTTTCCTGCCGCTTGGATCGCTTCCCAGACCCGCAAGGGGGTAAGCGGCATTTTTAAGTCGCGAACACCATAATCCCGCAAAGCGTCGACAACCGCGTTGACGATCACGCCGAGCGCCGCTGTCGTGCCGCCCTCGCCGCCCGCCTTGATTCCCAGCGGGTTGGTCGGCGAGGGGACCTCGTGCAATTCGGTCTTGAACGATGGAAAATGATCTGCTTTCGGCATGCCGTAGTCCATGAAAGACCCGCACAGCGGTTGCCCCTTTGGATCGAAAATGCACTGCTCCCACATCGCCTGCCCAACGCCCTGAACGAGACCGCCATGGGTTTGCCCGTCGACGATCATTGGATTGATCGCGCGTCCGACATCATCCACCGCGGCGTAGCGGACGATTTGGATGTGCCCGGTTTCCGGATCGACTTCGGTTTCGCAAATATGACAGCCATTCGGGAACACCGGCGTGTGCATCTCGTTACCTTCGACCGTCGACAGGAAGTCCGCAGGGAACCCTCGCTCGGCCGCCGCTGCCGCCAATTCAAAAATCGTGAGACCGCGATCGGTTCCCGCCACAAAGAACGTTCCGCCGGCAAATTCGATGTCCGCCTCGGCCGCCTCCAAACACTGCGCCGCGAAACGTTTCGCCTGCACGATGAAGGCGTCCGCGGCCTTGACGATAACGGTGCCGGCCATCCGCATCGAACGCCCCGAATGCGACCCGCCACCCACCTTGACGACATCGGTGTCTCCCAAAACAATTCGGATTTGGCTAACCGGCAACCCGAGCCAATCCGCAGCAACCTGGGCAAAGGCCGTCTCGTGGCCTTGGCCACTCGGCTGTGTGCCGATGACGACATCGATTAGCTGCGCATCCTGGCGGATATGGATTTCCGCCTGTTCGACCGGCGTACCGATCGACGACTCGACATAATGGGCAAGGCCGCGCCCCAATAGCTTGCCGCGCGCACGCGCCTCGCGGCGGCGCGCCTCAAATCCATCCCATTCCGCCAATCGCAAAGCCTTGTCGAGCCCCGCCTCATAGGCGCCGCTGTCATACGTCATGCCGACCGCATTGCGGTACGGCATGTTTTCCGGCGGCACGAGATTCAACCGGCGCAGTGCAATCGGGTCGAAACCCAGCTCGTGCGCCGCCGTATCGATGAGCCGCTCGATCGCAAAGATGATTTCGGGACGGCCCGAGCTGCGGTAGGCATTGGTCGGCGGCGTGTTGCTGAAGGTTGCGCGCGCCCGCAGAAATGCGGCGGGTATGCGATAGGACCCCGTGATAATGCCAGCCCCCTTCGACAAGGGCGACAACGACACGCACCGCGCACCGACATTGCTGAGGTTGGAGGCGCGGAACGCCAGGAAGCGGCCGTCACTGTCGAGTGCCAAATCGAGGTTGACCCGCAAGTCGCGGCCCTGGTAGTCGCTGATGAAGGACTCGCTCCGTACCGCCGTGAACTTCACCGGCCTCCCGACCTTGCGCGATGCCCATGCCACAAGCGGGAACTCGACATAGACCCGGTTGCGTGTGCCGAAATTGCCGCCGACATCGAATGCCAGCACGCGGATATTCGCCGGATCTTCATTGAAAACCGCAGCAATCTCCCGTTTCTGCCTAACAACGCCGCCGCTTCCGGCGTAGAGGGTGTGCCGGCCGGTCTTCTCATCGTACGCGCCCAGAGCCGACCGCGGTTCCAAGGGAACGCCGGTCACACGCCCGATATCGAACGACATCGAAACCGTGTGATCCGCTTGTGCAAAGGCGGCCTCCGTTGCCTCGCGGTCACCGAAGAACGTTTCGATCAGGACGTTTCCCGATGCGTCGTCCCATAGGGTTGGCGCTCCGGCTTCGGCCGCAGCCGCCGTGTCGGTTACCGCAGGAAGCGGTTCGTAGTCTATGGACACGGCTTCGGCGGCATCCAGTGCCAACGCTTTCGTCTCGGCAACGACCAAGGCAATCGCCTCGCCGACATATCGCGCCTTATCCGTCGGCAACAATGTGTGTTTGCCGATGAATACCGGTTCGCCGACTGCACCTCCCGGCGCATGCAGTTTCAAGTCGAACTGAGTCTTCGGCAGCGGATTGTGCGGAATCTCGCCGAGACCGTCCGCTTCGCAATCTGCCCCCGTGAAAACCGCGAGGACGCCGGGCATGCGCAACGCTTCGGTGCTGTCTATCGATCGCAGCCGCGCATGAGGATGGATCGACCGCACAAACGCGGCGTGCGCCTGATCCGGAAGCGAAAAATCATCGGTGAATGTGCCACGCCCCGTGAGCAGACGTTCATCTTCTTTGCGGCGAACCGGTTCGCCGATGCTTGCTGCCATCTTCTCGCGTCCGTTTCGCTGAAATATCGCCTGATATGCACCGTTTCACCAATGCGGTGCCCGAATTTTCCGATTTTATCCTTCAAACGGGTGACGCGAAAGGCGCAATCTCCGGGCATTATGCGTTTACTACCTCCCTGCTGGTGCATTCCTCCTCCCTCCCTCGGAATGCACCGAAACTAAGGCCTCGCCCCCGTCGGGTGAGGCCTTTATTTCTGTTTGATATAAAATTTATTTACCTTTCACACGCTCGGCTCAAATTTTGCGTGAAATTTTCTTTAATACTTTATAGAACTAGATCGGGTTATTTGAATCTGCTCTTAATTTTGTCAGAGGCATGTTTTGTCCCGAAACGTAAACAGGAGCCTGACCGGCCCCGAGAAGGCGGCGGTGATGATGCTGGCGCTGGGCGAGGAACGGGTGGGTCCGTTGCTGGAACGGTTCGACGGTGAGGAAGTCCGCGACCTCAGCCAGGCGATGGTCACGTTGGGCACGATCGAGGCCAACACGGTGGAGCGCGTCTTCGTCGAGTTTGCCGACAGCCTGTCCTCGACGGGCTCGCTGCACGGCTCGGTGGACAGCACCGAGAAGCTGCTGGGCGCAATCCTCCCGACCGACCAGGTCAAGAAGATCATGGAGGAGATCAGCGGTCCCGCCGGGCGCACCATGTGGGACAAGCTGGGTAACGTGAACGAGTCGGTGTTCGCCAACTATCTGAAGAACGAATATCCGCAGACGGTGGCCGTGGTGCTGTCAAAGATCCGCCCCGACCATGCGTCGCGCGTGCTGGGCGCCTTGCCGGAAAGCTTCGCCATGGAAGTGGTGATGCGCATGCTGCGCATGGAGTCGGTGCAGCGCGAGGTTCTGGAAGAGATAGAGATGACGCTGCGCAACGAGTTCATGGCCAACCTGTCGGCGACGAACCAGGCGGACAGCCACGAGATGATGGCGGAGATCTTCAACTCTCTGGACCGGGGCACGGAGAACCGGTTCATGACCCTGCTGGAGGAACGCAACCGGGATTCGGCGGAGAAGATCAAATCGCTGATGTTCACCTTCGAGGATCTGGCGCAACTTGATCCGGGCGGGGTGCAGACCTTGCTGCGCGGGGCCGACAAGGACAAGCTGGGCACCGCCCTGAAGGGCGCGTCGGACACGCTGAAGGATCTGTTCTTCTCCAACATGTCGGAACGGGCAGCGAAGATCCTGCGCGAGGACATGGCGGCGATGGGGCCGGTGCGGCTGTCCGATGTCGACGACGCCCAGCTCGAAATCGTCAATATCGCAAAGCAGCTCGCCGAATCAGGCGAAATCATGCTCTCCGAAGGCGGCGAAGAAGACGAACTCGTCTATTAAGGCCGCCTATCTCTTCAGCACCAAGCAACATGCTGATTAATCGGCAGCGGACACTATCGGCAGTTCGAAATAGAAGTTAGTCCCGCCATCAGCCATTGTTTCAAAACCAAGAACGCCTTCGTGTTGGTCCATAATCGCTTTGCAGATGTAGAGACCAAGCCCTGTACCTTGAACTGCACGGGCGTCCGTCGAATCGACCCGGGCGAAACGGTCGAATATCTTATCGCGAAACTCAGGGGGTATCCCCGGCCCCCAATCGCGAACGGAAACACGAATGCACGATCCAATTCGCGCCGCGGAGATTTCTACCGCTCCACCGGGCGGAGAGTATTTCGCCGCATTGGACAGTAGGTTTGTCAGTACCTGCACCAGCCGATCGGCATCTCCTCGTACCAGTTCGTTCGGGAGCCGTCCTTTAATCTCGAACGACACACTGTGCTGCTCGCCAAATCCTGCATTCAATTCGATGGTGTTCCGGATGAGATCCGAGATAGAGACCGGCTCCATGCGGAAAAACATTTTCCCGTCGTGGATCTTGCCAATATCGAGGATATCGTTGATTAGGCTCACGAGCCGCTCGCAATTTTTGTGTGCGATATCGATCAACTGACTCGTATTATCAGGCGACAAATCGGAGCCACCGTTCTTGATCAGACTTAGAGATCCGTAAATCGAGGTAAGCGGCGTGCGCAATTCATGGCTGACCGTCGATACGAATTCGCGCTGCATTCGATCCAGTCGGCGGCGTTCGGTTATATCGCGATATACGGTAACGTAGCCCTCACCGTGCTCGATGGGGATGCCGCGGCCTTCGATCCATTTTCCGGTGATAAGCTGGCGAACGAACCGAACTGGCGTCATCGTCCTGATATAGTGTTCGCGGGCTGCGACCAACTCGTCCGGGTCGCCGTCACCGTATTCGCCGCGTTCCGCGAGAGCTCGAAAAAACGCGCGTCGGGGATTGTCGGCTTGCAGCACGGCATCCCGGTCCATTTCCAGAATCGTGAAGAGCTGATCATTCCAGACCGTAAGATTAAGATCCCGGTCCAGTACCTGTATTCCGTCAGGGATCGTTTCCAGCGCGGTCTCCAGAATTGCGGCCTTTTCCCGGCCGGCCCGCGCGACAGTTTTCAGGTCCGTAATATCGGTCGCCGTCGCGGCCGTCACGCCGCCGACAACCCGCCGTTCATGCACGAGAACCCACTGGCCATCTTGGCGTTCTACTTCAAAAGGCTCGCCGGGATTCCGGTACCGGCGCATCCGTTCCGCGAACCACTCTTCCTCGCGCCCGATCGCTTCCGGGTAAAGATTTTTCGCCAGAGCGGCACGGAGATGCGCTTCTAATGGCGTTCCCGGCTCCGTGTGTTCAATAATCGCCGCGTTGAACTCTCGAAAACGGTCATTGCAGACGAGCAACCTATCGTCCTGGTCCCAAAGCACGACGGTCTCATAAAGCTGCTCCATGGCGGCGATAAGCGTGTCGATTCGCGAACTTGCCGTTATCTGATCGGTAATGTCGGAGCCTGTGCCGCGATATCCTTGGAAAACGCTGGCTTCATCGAAGACAGGAACGCCATTGGCGCATATCCATTTGATCCCGTCCGGACCGCTCCGTTGGAAAATGAAGTCCGAAAAAGGTTCTCGCCGTTGCAACGTCTCCAGATGCCGCTGCCAAGTCTCAGGGCTGATCGAACCGGGAATGCCAATCTCGGCTCTCGTCTTGCCATAATGCCATTCCGGCGAAACGCCGGTAAACGTCGTCACATTGGGCGAAAAATATGTGAAACGCAGATCCTTGCCGGTCTCCCAGAACCAAACCGGATTGATATTCAGAAAGGACTCGTACCGCGCCACCTGATCTGACAGATCCTGTTCCCGCTCGCTCCTTTCGGCAACGGAGGCTTCAAGAACAGCGATACGGCGGCGCAGCCGATCGATCTCATCCATTAACCGTTCGTTGGAGTCCTGAACCTGGGTCACTCTCTTGCCTGTCTTATCGCTCGATTTCCGTCAACGCGGTACCGAGCCCTGGACCGTCGTGCGCAACATAAGCCGCCGTTGTGGCAGCGCATAGTCATGGAGGGCGAGGTGCTGAACCAGACAATTGTTCCAGATCAACACGTCGCCCACACGCCATTTGTGACGATAGTGAAATTCCGGCTTCACGCAGTGCGCCGCCAGCATTTCCAATAGTTCCTCCGCCTCGTCGTCGGGTATTCCGGTAATGCCCTGGCATTCTCCCGCAACGACATAGATGCATTGCCGCCCGGATTCAGCGTGCGTGCGGATGACCGGATGATCGACCGGCGGCAGCGAGTCGCGTTGCGCCTTGCTGATCGGCTTGCGGTTGCTCTTGCCCTCCTGGGCGCGGCGCGCGTGTTTCGCCTCATAGGAGTGGGTGGTGCAGCGGCCGGCAAGCCGCGTCTTCATGGCGTCCGGGAGGGCATCGTATGCCGCGGCTGTGCTCGCGAAGAGCGTATTGCCGACCGTTTCGCCATCCTCATCCACCGGCACCTCTTTGGCATAAAGGAGTGTCGCGGCCGGCGGGGCTGTAATGTACGACATGTCGGTATGCCAAGTCGTTCCCGCATCCATTAGACCGATCGGCCCATCGTCTTCGACAATGTTGGAGACGATCAGTATTTCCGGATAATCCTTCAGCGCGTAGTCGGACAACACATAGGATTCGATCTCGCCGAATTGTTGTGTGAACGCAATCAGCTGCCGTTCGTCAAGGCACTGGTCCCGGAAACAAAGCACGCCATGAAGCGCGAATGCGGCGCGAACCATCGCCATCGTTTCATCGTCTTGCATCGTCCTGGCATCAAGGCCCAACACATCGGCGCCAAGCGGTTCACCGCTCGGCACGATATCGATCTCCGCCATGACCCACCCCACTTCTTTCCTGTTCCCACCCAAGGATACGCATCTTATGCGTCGAGATATTACCGAACCACTGTCCCAAAGTTGTTTCACGAGTTTGTGCATCTTGTGTTGAGTTTAGTGACAACGCAACCGGTCTCGCATTGGGCACGCCGGGAGCGGCAATTCCGCGAATTGGACTCCGCGTTATCGCTGACTAAGATAACGGTCTTTATAGGATCGCAACAAAGCCATGACCGACAAAGACAGCGAACTGCATGAGTCCCTAATCGATGCCCACCATTCCCGAATCCAGGCCTTACTGGATGGTGATGTGGCGGCGTTAAGCACCGTCGTGGGGGAAGATCTGGTCTTCGTCTCTCCGCAAGGGAAATCGCAGACGCGGCCCGAAGTCTTCGCGTCGTTCCAAAGCGGCGCGCTAAAAATCGAGCGCATGGAGTCGCGCGATATCTCAACCCGGATCTACGGCGATATCGGCATCCTCATTTACAGCGCCAATGCGAAATTGATCGACGGCGACGTCGCCGTCGAAGGCATGACCCGGTCGACCACCGTATACGCCCGCCGCAATGGCGGCTGGCAACTGATCTCGCAACACCAGTCCCGACTCGAATAGGCAATAAAACGGAATCGACGCCTGTCAGTCCACGAGCGGTGCGACTTCCTTCATGAAGTGTTCCATGTTTTCGAGGGTCTTCGACACCGGTGGGCTGCGGAAATCGAAGATCACCTCCGAAACGCCCATCGCTTTGTAGGTCCACAAATCTTCGGCAATCCGTTCGGGTTCCCCGGTAAACAGCAGCCGTTCGTGCCCATCCGGCACGTGCCCTGGATCATAGGACGGCGCCTTAAAGCAGATTTCAATGTCATCATAATTGCGCCCTTCCGCTTCGGTCATGCGCTTTAAGTCATCTAGCATTCCCTGGAATTCATCGGGAAGCAGCGGCGATGCCGAGGTTGCCCCGACGGGCTGCCAGCCATCGCCATACTTCGCCACCCGCCGCAGCGCCGGCTTACTATGCCCGCCAATCCAGATCGGCGGATGCGGTTTCTGCACCGGATGCGGCACACAGCTAAGCTCCTTGAAGGAATAGAATTCGCCCTCGTGAGAAACTGGATCCTGGGTCCAGCACTTCTTGAAAATTTCCAGATACTCGTTACTCGACGCGCCGCGCTTGTCGAAATCCGGTGAGTCCAGCGCTTCGAATTCTTCGCGCATCCAACCAACGCCAACACCCACGGTCACCCGCCCCTTGGACAGCACGTCGATCGTCGCCAGCATCTTCGCCGTCACCAACGGATTACGGTGCGGCAGGATCATGACGCTGGTGACCAGCCGCGACGTCTTGGTCTGGCCGGCGATAAAGGACATCAGGGTAAGCTGTTCCAGCGCGTCGCCTTGCCCTGGGAAACCGCCGCCAACTGTATAAGGGTACTTCGATTCAACTGTAACCGGGAAGACGATATGATCGCCGATAACGATGGTGGCGAATCCCATCGCCTCGCCCGCTTGGACGATCTCGGAAATCGCGTCCGGCTCCCCAAGCGGCCCCCGCGTCGGTAAATAGAATCCATATCGCATATCGTTCCTCCCCGTTTTACTGACGCAGGCTACAAAGCCTGTACTTCTAGAGCTATTACACTAGTTTAGTGTGCCGTACGTGACCGTCCTAAGGAACCATCTTCATGCCCAATAATGCAAAAATCCTCGCCTTCGCCGGCAGCCTGCGTGCCGGCTCCTTCAACAAAATGTTGCTCCGCCACGCGGTTGGCGCGGCCGAAGAAGCCGGCGCATCGGTCACGACAATCAATTTGGCCGACTACCCCATGCCGGTCTATGACGGCGACCATGAAGCGGAGCACGGCTTGCCGGAGAACGCTGTCAGGCTGAAGGCTGTTTTCATGGAACATAACGGGCTGCTCATCGCCTCGCCGGAATACAACAGCTCGATCACCGCGGCATTGAAGAACGCGATCGATTGGGTCTCCCGAAAGGACGGCGGCCTCGACCTCAGCTGCTATGCGGGGAAAACCGCCGGCCTGATCGCGACCGGCGGTGGCTTCGGCGGCTTGCGCGGATTGGTCCATGCGCGGCAGATCCTGGGGAATATCGGTGTCCTGGTCATTCCCGAACAGGCCGCCATTCCCGGCGCCGCAAACGCCTTCGACGACAATGGCGCGTTGAAAGACGAAAGTCGGCGGACTTCTGTGGAAAATGTCGGCGCGACGCTGGCCCGGACCTTAGAGAAACTGCACAGCTGAAGAGTCAAACAAAGCAGCGGTCCCAATCGTTCCGCCAACCGCGCCACGCTGACGATCGGCGCCACGCGTTACAATTGCCGCAATCGAGGCACGGTCAATGCGACGACGATACCGATCGCAACAAGGACCATGCCGTTCACGAACAGGGCACCGGAGAGACCGAGCCAAACCGATAATAGCCCCAACTCCAAATGCCCGACCGGACCGAAACCAACAGCTAGCGCCCAAACGCCCATAGCGCGACCCCGCAACTCGTTGGCTACGCTTAACTGCATCATACTTTGGGTCAAGACATCCGAGGCGGTCGCGATGAGCGCGACAAATCCGACGGCAGCGACAGTGAGAGCTAAACTGCTTTCTAACGACAGGAGCAAGAGGCTCAATCCGAAGCCAAAGATCACGCCGAGATAAGTCAGTCCCCTGCGCTGCAGGTGTCCCGTGAACGTCATCGCAAGTCCGGCGACGATTCCTCCAAAAGCCCGCGCCGCGTGTAAATAGCCCAGCCCATCGGCTCCGAGACTGAGACGCGTCGTTGCGAGTTCCGGCAGTGCGGTCGCAAAAGAGAATCCGAATATTTCGACCGACGCGGTCACGAGCAGCAACATCAACAGAATTTTGTTGGTGCCCAATTCGGCAGCAAACTCGCGAATATTCTGCCGGATCGGCGCATGGATTTTTGCCGCAGACACGCCGGCCGAACGAAGTTGAAAAAACATCAGATAGGCAATCACATGCCCTACCGTGAGGGCCAGAACCGCAACCGGCGCACCGAACCGATGCATAACCCATCCCGCCAGCAGCGCGCCGATGAGCTGCCCCGACCGCGACCCGAGATTGAGCAGGCCTAGTCCCGCAACGACCTGCTGTCCGCCCACGATGTCATAGGCGTAGCTTATCCGCACCGGTTGATGCATCGCCCGCAGACTGCCTAAGACCAAAGTGACCGTGATAATCAGCCAAAGGTCCAAAACGCCGCTATGAAGCAGCGCCGCAAAGCCAAGATGAGCGATGATAATGGCGACTTCGATCCGCCGCAGCAGGACCCGGCGATCCATCCAATCCGCGACGGCGCCGGACAACATGCCGAACACAAACATCGGCAGAAAATAGACCGCCATGATGACACCGACCCAAGCGGTGGACAGGGTTACCTGCAGAACCAGCAGCCCGAGCACAACATGCTCGCCGCTCATACCCTGCTGATTGCAGGCGGCGCCCAGCCAGAGACGGCGGTAATCTGCATCCCGCAACGCGGTAACCTGAATCATGAATGTACGGGGCCAGACACTACCGCCAAGGGGTTACACAACTCTATACCTAGAACTCCGCACGCAATCCTGCGGTCACGCGTCTCCGGCTGAGATCCTTGTAGGAAGCCAGCGCTTCGAAATCGACGAAGGGCATCCAGCCGTTCGGGAGGACAAATAAGAGGCTCCCGCCAATATTGAAGTAGTTCCGGTCCGGCTGGTCCGTCGTCACCGCAAATGTGGCGCCACCCGTATCTTGTGCGAAGGATGAAATAATCGAGCGGGGGTCGTCCCGATATTCGTGCTCATACTCGAACCGTATCTGAGGTACCACTACGCCCCAATCCTGGCTGATGGCATAGCTCGCTTGAACGCCAAGAACGCTCGTTATAGACGTCGTTGTATCAGCTTCGATCGACATATTCAGACCGGAGTTGTTCCGATCTTCCTCGGTATAAGCGGAAACCCGGCTGCGACCGAAATTCAAACGGACATACGGACCGTAGCTGAACGCATTGTGGTAAAAATCGTACCCAACACCGGCGCTGGCCGTATATTCGAACCCGTGGGTTTTACCCTTGGTACTGACATCCGTCGTGAAGTTCCGCGCGGTGTTCTGGAAGATCACGTTCCGGTCGAAGGTGTAGTCGGTGTAACCAATACCCACCGTGCCGTCGATATAGAGATTGTCGGTCAGACTATAACTCGAATAGACGTTCAGCAGGACGCCGTCCGACTTCGTTCCCCCTTCATCGCCGCCGGGATTGAAGTTGACGCCAGGTTCGTCCGGATCAAATCTCGACTCACTGTGATCGTAACCGATCAGTGCCCCCACGACCATCTTGTCGCCGATACGGTAGTCGCCGCCGAACTGGAACCCCGCCTTCCATCCCTCGTAGCCCTTCTCCTGGTCGACATCCAGTGTGCGGTCGCGATTGAACCTTTCGCCGGCGACATTTAGAAACAGGCTTAGTCCGCCGAGTTCCATCGTGTCCCCGGCGCTGCGTCCTGTCGGTATGCCCGCCTTTTTTTTGCGTTCTTCCTCGAGACGCTCCTGCGACTCTTTGGTGACCGCCTTAGCTCGGCTCAAGGCCAGATCGTTGTTCGTCGCCGATTGCGAGGGGTTCAAAGACGACTCACTATCGCCGGACAGCAAAAATCCCGGCGCATTGGCGCATTGCGCCGCGAGGGCACCTGCTGCGTTGCCGCACGCTTGAATGAAGAAATCTTCAAGCGGTTGATTGGCCGCAAACGCATTCTGCGCCCCGAGCAACGTGCCGAACCCTGCGGCAAGCACCCAAAAACAATCGCGGCCTGTTACGCGCCTCGAATGCCAAAGTCGTGTGTTTTCCTGCATTGTCCCACCCCTGAAACGATCAACTAATTAGCCGAAGGCACGAAAAAGAAATCTCCGGCCTCGTGTCCGGCAAATTTGATCGGCGCATATTGCGGTACCTGCTCGATCTCAGCTGCAGCGCGGACACTGGTCACGCGCTGTGAAATACGACGGAACAGACGTTGGCCCTCCAGAATACCGCTATTGTCGGAAAGAACGCCTAGAAATGCACGCGCAAACACCGAATGCGCGCCGCCGCCGCTGTCGAGAACCGGCTGTACGCCACCCGACGAGAGGACAACGCGCGCTCTTTTTTCAGCCATCAATTTGATCCAATTGTCCCGTGTCTTGTCATTCATGCCCGAATCCAGCTTCGCGACCGCGGACCGCGTCAGTGTTCCAGAATAACAGGAATCGGCAACAACAAGAACCTGTCGCACCGACATCGCATTCAGCACGTCCGTGATTTGGATGTTTGAAATCCAGTTCGCTGAGCTATCGGGTTCGGCGTCCACCGGGAGCCAATGTCCGCGGTTGTTCACCCGGTCGAGCTCGCCATGTCCGGCGTAGTAGATCAGTAGATTGTCGTCTTCGGTCAGGGTTTCACGCAACTTGTTCAGAGCAGACAGAATCGCATACCGGTTCGCATTGATAATCAACGTAACCTTGTGTCCATAGCGCGTTTCAAGGAGTTCCGCGACCGCCCGTGCATCGTCGGCAGCCGTTTGCAGCTTCGGCAACATGCTGTAGGCGTTGATGCCGATAACGACGGCATGGAACGTACCGAAATCCACATCGAGCTTCTCGGCGGCGAGTTGCGGCGCGTCCCCACTCCCGCTGCGGACAGTCCCAGCCGGGCGCGTAATAAGAAAAGCCGTCTCGATGCGGCGGCCTTTCGCGTCGACCGCCACAACCGTCACCTTGTTCTCCGCATTCGGCAGCGGCACCTTGGTCCGGAACATACCGTCTTCACTAACAGTCTGCTCCACGTCGTTAATTGTCAGCGCCATGACGCCAACGGGCGCCTGCACGCGGCCGACAATCATTTTGGTATCGCCGCCCTGCGCCGAAACCGTCGGCAAGCCGGCCGTCCGCGTTCGTGGAAGCTGCGGCTCGATAATCTCGATCGATGGCGCCGATGCCGCCAACTGCGCTGCCGCGGCTTCGCGCGCCGCTTTTTCTTTCTGCAGCCGCGCTGCTTGCTGTTTCAGCGCTTCCGCCTTCTCACGCACCGCAGCAAGTGCGGATTGCTGCTCAGCGAGTTGCTTTTTCAGGCGGGCCTCTCGTGCACGAGTCTTTGCCGCATCGTTCTCGCGCCGCGCGACCTCTTTCTGCAGCGCGGCGAGCTTACGCTCCGCATCCGCACGTTTGGCGCGCTCTGCATCCAACCTCCGAGCCCGTTCCTCAAGCGCCGCGGCGCGCGACTCCAGCGATGCCGACTTTTGCTGCGCCGCGGCCAGGGTCCGCTGTTGGGCATCGAGGCGCCCCTGCAGGTCGGCTTCGCGCACCTTGTCCCGGTCGGCGGATTGCCGCTGCCGCACCAAATCGGCCTGAAGAGCAGCGATTTCGGCTTCCGCAGCAGCACGTTCTGCTCTTTCCCGTTGCAGCCTCGCAGAGTCGCGTTTGAGCGCCGCCGCTTCACTTTCCAAGGCGACCGCTTTGTCTCGCTCCGCCGCCAACGCTCTTTGACGGGCTTCCAGCTGTTCTTTAAGCGATGCTTCCTTGGCTTTCTCGGAGCGGACGCGCTTGCGTTCCGCGGCGAGTTTCGCCTCGAGCGCCGCAACTTCACCGAGTTTCTGCTCCGCGCGACGGCGCTGCGTTGCCGACGCCCGCTCCGCCTTCTGCAATTGCTGCGTAACCTGGTCCGCTTCGGCGCGCGCGGCAGCGGCTTCGGCCTTGTACCGCTCGACCTCCGCGTCCCGCCCGCTCCGTTCCTCCTGCAGCGCAGATTGCAAGGAAGCCGATTCTCGCCCCAAGCTCGCGACCTGCTCGCGCAGCCGGGCGGCTTCCTCTTCGCGCTTGGCCAATTCCGCTGACCGGGCCGCCAAGTCCTTTGAAATTTCCAGTATCCGATCCTGGCGGCCGGCTTTGACATCCGCTTCCAGCTGTTTTTGCGACGCGGCAAGCGCCTGCCGCGCTGCATCGGCGTTCTTGACGCTTTTCTGAAATTGGGATTGCGCCTCGTTGAGCTGCTTCCGATTGTCTTTCAACTGCTGGCGCAAGGCGTTGCGCTCTTTTTCGAGCTTTTCCTTTTCGCGCTGCAGCCGCTCTTTTTCCTCGCGAAGCCGCTGCAATTCCGCAGCGGTTTCAGCCGGGACATAGGGAACCGCGTTTCCTTCCAACCCGGAGGCGCGGCGATACCAAGATACAGCTTCCTTCTGATCCTTGGGGACGCCAAGCCCCTTTTCATACATAGCACCGAGATTCAGTTGCGCGCGCGCGTGGCCCTGCTCGGCAGCTTTGCGATACCATTTTACCGCCAAAGCATATTCCGGCGGCACGCCAAGCCCTTTTTCGTAGATCTCACCAACATAGGTCTGGGCTATCGGATCGCCCTCATTGGCAAGCGGCAACCAAATTTTAATGGCGGTGGCATAGCTCGCCCGATCAGCCTGCGTATACTCACCGCCACGGATGGCGCACTCGGATGCCGTGGTTTTGACCGCCTTGCGTGCTGTAACGTAGGTTGTCCGCCGTCCCAACCGGCGTACCTTGCCCGGCAACAGGCAATCGACGACCAGCAAGTCGTCAGCGTTCTGCGCTTCGGTACTTGCCGACGAGGAATTGGGTAATGTAGTCACAAACAGCGCGAACGCTGCCGCAACCGTGACATATAACGTCAGTCCGGTTCGCGCTTGAAATACGTCCGCAGTTTTTGCACGCGGTTTCATTCGAAACAATTTACAAATAATAAGCCGCGAAGAGCGTTATATTTTAATGCGAGAGTAAGGTATCATGTCCGTGTTCATTAAGGAAGTTCAGCATGGCACTCGGTAATATGTACAAAGAGCAATCGATCGGAAATACGGATACTCCGTTGCAACGAATAATCAAGGTTCTCGCTTGCCTGCTTGTCTTCGTCGCAGCCGAAGCGCATGCGGGGAAACCTGCCGCCTTGGCGCTCGACGTCTCGGGCCCAACAACGCCGGCCGTCGAGCCATTCTCCGAACTGGAAACGAAGGCACCGATTGTACTCGATGCCGAAACGACCATCGAGTTTTTGCACTACAAAAGCTGTCAGGCCGTTACCGTTAAGGGCGGGCGCCTGAATTTCACGGAGCAGCGCTACCTCTACAAAGGCGGCAAGATCGTCAGCACCAAGCGGGCGGAATGTCCCAAGAGCGTGGCTTTGAGCGGCGCCTCGCAGATCGGCGGCGTGGTCCTGCGTAGCGCCGGTGGTGGAAAATCTGCACTAAAGGTCACGACACGGCCGTCCTTCGTTCTTGTTGGCCCGAAGGCGGACGGTTTCATGACGATCCGGATCTCGCAAAAATCCAAACTCATCGTCGAGGCAAAACTGGCAAGCCGCGTTTTTCATTATCCGAAGACGGCACCGACCTTGGAAAAAGGGCAGTCGTATGAGGTCACCCTTTCACCGGCGGGCGGCGGCAAGCCGCGTAACTTCAGTTTGAAGGCACGGGGCCGGCCGAAGAAAAACGCCCTTACCTTGATCCGCGTCGACTAAACCGGCGTCGAGGTGCGCCTCACCAAGGGAATTTCTCTGCTCGTCAGTGCGGCGTGCGCCGTCTTGGCCGTGGTCCTGTCGCTTATCGGCGCAGCACCCGTATGGCTCGACGGCTTGTTGTTCGACGGCGCCCTGGGCGTTCGCAGCCGACTAATCGAAGAACCGGCACCAGCCGCACGCGTCGCCGTCGTGGCGGTGGATCCCGCAAGCCTCGCGTCAAAAGAGCTGGCGTCCCTGCCGCGCGCGTTCTTCGGCCCCGTCTGGGGACAACTCATTACCGATTTGACCATGGCCGGCGCGACGGTCGTCGCTTTCGACTTCCTGTTGCCGTACAGCGCGAACCAGTTTCAAAGGGGCTATGATCGCCCGTTCATGGCAGCATTGTTCCGCAATCGGCAGCGGGTTGTCCTGGGCCGTTCATCGCGCACCCAGCCGGCGCGCAATTACATCGCCGCCCTGCGCAATGACCCGGGCGCGTTGGGGTTTACGGAAGTATTCGCCGAGCCGGACGAAATTCATCGAAAAATTCCGACATCATTGTCAATTGATGACAAATCATCTGTGGCCACACTACTCGGGGCCAGCCTTTCTCGGGCCGGCGTAAAAAGCTTTCCAGGAGATATTCTTCTGGCGCCCGGTGCGCACCCCGAATCCCTAGTTCCAACCTATGGAATTGCCGCCGTCCTTCGGTGCGCGAAGGAAGATCCGGGCGTACTAAAAGCAGCCTTTAAAGACCGGATCGTATTCGTAGGCTCAACAATGCCGGAAGAAGACCGCAAAATCGCATCGTCCCGTTTTATTGCACCACAGGCGGCCCGACCAAACCCGAAAGCGGATTGCGGTCTCCAAAAACTGCGCGCATCCGTGTCCGACGCGGACGATGTGCCGGGCGTACACTTGCATGCTGTCGCGGGAGAAGCGGTCCTGAGCGGTCGCATGACCTTGCCCGCCGCACCGCACTGGACCGCCGCCGTTTCGGGGATGGCCGCATTGGCCGGTGCGGCCGCCGGATTTCTGCTCGCACCGCTCTGGGCCATCGCCGCGGTCATCGTGGTTGGCTTCGGTTTGTGGCTCGGCGAAATCGGCCTGTTGAGCGTGGGCTTGTGGCTTCCCGTTGGCCTCGGCATCCTTTCGGTCGCCGGTGCCGCCGTTATCGCCTATCTCGTGCGCTTCGTCCTCGAGGAGGGCAAGCGCCGGCGCATCCAGAACGCCTTCGGATTTTACCTGGCGCCCTCATTGGTCGACCGTTTGGTCGAGACCGCCGAAGACCTGCACCTCGGCGGCGAGAAACGCGACGTCACCATCATGTTCGCCGACCTGTCGGGTTTTACCGCGCTGTCCGGGCTGGTCGGGCCGGAGGAGCTGGTCGCGCGCACCAACGAATACCTGACCCTGATCGTCGACGAAGTCGAAGCAACCGGCGGCTATGTCGACAAATTTATCGGCGACGCCGTGATGGCGATCTGGGGCGCGCCGGTAGCGCTCGAAGACAACGCGGGAGCGGCGGTCGAAGCGGCGATCCGCATCAGCGAACGGATCGCCGAAAAACGAGACCTGGCGACCGCCGCCGGCGAGCACGGTTTCGCCGTCAAGGTGGGCGTCAATAGCGGCGATGCGGTCGTCGGCAATGTCGGCTCGGAAAAGCGCTTCAACTACACCGCCGTCGGCGAGGCAGTAAACATCGCCGCCCGTCTCGAAGGCCTGCCCAGCGTCTACGATTGCTGGATCGTGCTGGGCGAATCCATGGCCGACCGCGTTCGCGGGCGCTACGAGATGCGCGAGCTCGACATGGTGGCGGTCAAGGGCAAGGCCGAGCCGCTGCGTATCTACGAACCGCTTGGCGGCGCGGAAGTGGCCTTGAAGCAACCCTACGCGGACGCTTTGGCGCTTTATCGCGCGCAGAATTTCGACGGCGCCGTTGCGATCTGGGACGGTTTAGACGACGGTCCGTCCAAGATCATGGCCGAGCGGGCGCGGATCTTCCAAGACTCCCCGCCGCCGCGCGATTGGGATGGTGTGTGGGTGATGACGTCGAAATAGGCCGCGTCACGCATCTTCCAGGATCATATCGGACGCTTTTTCGGCGATCATGATCGTCGGTGCATTGGTGTTGCCGGACACCACATTGGGCATGATCGAGGCATCGACGACCCGCAGCCCCGCGACGCCGTAGACCCGTAACCGTTCGTCGACCACCGCCCCCTTGTCGCCCTCCGGCCCCATCTTGCAGGTGCTGGTCGGGTGATAGATCGTCGTGCTGATTTGCCGCGCGGCGGCGAGCAGTTCCTCGTCGCTTTGAAACTGCACCCCGGGAACGAGCTCTTCGGAAATCAGATCCGCCATGGCGCCGCTGCCCGCGATCTCGCGGGAGAGCTTCATGCCGGCAATGGCGACTTCCTGATCGAGCGGCGTCGACAGGTAGTTCGGGTGGATCGCCGGTGCGGCCAGCGGATCGGCGGATTTCAGCCGAATCTCGCCGCGGCTTTCGGGCCGCAACTGACAGGTCGACGATGTAAAGGCGGAGTATTTATGCAGACCGTCGCCGGGCTTGTCGGCGCTGAGCGGCTGCATGTGAAATTGCAGATCGGGCGTGTCCAGTTCCGGACGCGTGCGGCAGAAGATGCAGACCTGACTCGCCGCCAGGGTCATTGGACCACGCCGCCGCAACATGTAGTCGAGCCCGATGCGCAGTTTCCCGGTGAGCGAATTCACATGGTCGTTTATCGATATCGGTTTGGTGATCTGATAGACGGCGCGGATTTGCAAATGGTCCTGCAGGTTGGCGCCAACGCCGGCGAGTTCCTTTGCAACCGGGATGCCGAATTCGGAGAGCTGTTCGCCCGGACCGATACCGGACAGCATGAGAAGCTGCGGCGACCCGATCGCCCCGGCCGACAGAATAACCTCGCCCTTCGCATCAAACTGGCGTGTCACGCCGCCGACCAACGTGTCTACGCCCTGTACGCGGCCATTCTCGATCCGGATTCGCGTCGTCTGCGCCTTGGTGACGATATCCAAATTCTTCCGGCCGCGCGCCGGGTTAAGATAGCCGACCGCCGTGCTCCACCGCCGGCCCTTGCACACGGTCTGCTGGAAGTATCCGACCCCCTCCTGCTCGGCGCCGTTGACGTCGTCGTTGCGCGGAATACCAACCTCCATCGCCCCCGCGATAAAACGGTCGCTCAGCTCGCTGTGGTAGGCCGAGTCGCTGACCGCGAGCGGCCCGCCCGTGCCGTGATAGTCGTCCGCGCCACGTTCCTGATTTTCCGCGCGTTTGAAATAAGGCAGCACGTCGTCATAGGACCAGCCGGCGTTGCCCATCTGCCGCCACTGATCGTAATCGGCGCGGTTGCCACGTATATAGAGCAACCCATTGATCGAACTCGACCCGCCCAGCACCTTGCCGCGCGGCCATTGCAGGGAGCGGCCGCCGAGGCCCGGGTCCGGTTCGGTCTCGAAGCACCAATCGTATTTCGGGTTGTGCATCGTCTTGAAGTAGCCGACGGGAATATGGATCCACGGATACCAGTCGCGGCCGCCGGCTTCGAGCAACAGAACGCGCGCGCGCCCATCCGCGGAAAGCCGATTGGCCAAAACACAGCCCGCGGATCCCGCGCCGACAATAATGTAATCGTAAACATCCGCCGCCATCCGGTCGCTCTCCACCCTGCAAATTCAATCCCGAAGCACCGAAACTAATGAAGTGTAACCAAAATTTTCAGTGTCCTATATAAGTGACTGAAGTTTGGCCATTAACCATAACGAAATCTTTAGTCAGTTTAATTAGATTATCGAGAAATGCTGCCAAATTAAGGGCAAGTACATAAACGATAACGGGGTCCGGGCAACGCCATGAACAGCGGCGCCGATTTGGCAATCAACGAGTCGACGTACCGGTGGTGCGCACGGGCTTTCTCGTTCCTGTACAATCGGCTCGGCATCACGATTACGCTGCACGATCCGGGCGACCTGGCGCAGGACGGACAGATATTCCTGTTCAACCATTTCGCCCGTTTCGAAACCGTCGTTCCCCCATATCTCCTCTACCGGGAAACGGCGACCTATTCCCGTAGCGTCGCCGCCGCCGAATTCTTCCAGGGCAACGAGAAGGCTGCCAACTTCCTGCGCAGCATTGGTGTCGTGCCGAACGATCTCGAGGGGCTGCTGCCTTTCCTTGTTGCCGAGGTGTTGCGCGGGCGCAAAATTATCGTGTTTCCCGAAGGCGGTATCGTGAAAGATCGCGATGTGCTGAGCGACGATGGCGACTACAGCGTCTTCTCGGTTACGGCGCAGGAGCGGCGCAAGCATCACAAGGGCGCGGCGGCGATCGCGATTACGCTGGAATTATTCAAGAAGCGCATCCTTTCCACGCATCAGGAAGGAAATACGGCACGTCTCGAACGCTGGCGCCTGGCCCTCGGACTGGCAACCATCGACGCGCTGCTCGAAGCCGCCCGCAAACCGACGCTGGTCGTGCCGGCCAATATCACGTTTTTCCCTATACGCGTGACCGACAATATCTTGCGCAAAGGCGCTGACCTTTTCTCCCGGGGCCTGCGCAACAAATTCAAGGAAGAAATCGTGATCGAGGGGAATATTCTCCTCAAAAGAACCGACATGGATGTGCGATTCGGAACAGCCCTCAAACCGCGGATTTACGATTCCTGGTGGGAGCGGCTGCTGTTGAAGCGGGCGTTCGAGAATATCGACAACCTCGAAGATCTCTTCAGCCTTCGGCACAGAACCAGAGGCTGGGCCGAACGGCTATTCGCAATGCTGCTGCAACGCAAGATTCGCGGGCTGCGGGATGCCGCCATGCGGGAAATGTATGCGGGAGTTACCGTCAATCTCAGCCATCTCGCATCGACGTTGATATTGACGATCCTGGAATCCGGGGCCGATTCCGTAGCACGGGACCGGTTTCATACCGCACTTTATCTGGCGATCAAGAACGTTCAGCGCGAGCCGTCCCTGCACCTGCACCCCGGTTTGACCGACCCCGAGGCCTATTCCGGCATCCGGACCGGACGGACTCCCGACTTCGAACAGTTTGTCGGTCTCGCCACATCATCGAACCTGATCGAAACGACGCCCAACGCATACCGTCTTCTGCCGAAGCTGCGCGAGGATCATTCGATCCACGAAATCCGGCTGGAGAACATGGTCGAGGTCTACGCCAACGAGGTCGCGCCGGTGGCGGGCGTGCAAGCCGCCGTACACCAGGCGTACGAAGCGGCTGCCGATCTCGGCGGAGGCGCATTGGCACTGTTCCGCTTCGACGATGAACTGCGCATCTTTGACCAGTGCCGGCGACATTATTCCCAGCCGCAGCACGAAGAAATCAACCAGCAGGAAACCGCTTACGCCGACAGCCGGCCTTATTTGCTAATCCCCGATGAACATCACGCGCTGGGCATCGTCCTGGTGCACGGTTTTCTGGCCTCACCGGCCGAACTTTCCGCGTTTGGCCATAGAATGGCGAGTCTGGGCCACCCAGTGATCGGCGTGCGTCTTGCGGGGCACGGCACGTCTCCGTGGGATTTGCGCGACCGGACCTGGCACGATTGGCTGGATTCAGTACGCCGCGCATACGAAATTATGACCAGCGTCGTGGACCGGGTTTGTTTGGTCGGATTTTCCACCGGCGGGGTTCTATCGCTACGTCTAGCGGCCGAACAGCCGGACGGGCTGGCGGGGGTTGCCTCGATCGCCGCGCCGATACGATTTCGCAACAAGAACCTGATTTCGGTTCCGGTCATTCACGGCGCCAATGTGATCGCCGAATGGGCCTCACCGCTGGAAGGGGTGAAACCGTTTGTGTTGAACAAGTCGGAAAACCCAGACGTGAATTACCGTCATATCCCGGTGCGCGGGCTGTACGAACTGCGCCGCGTCGTCGACGATGTGAAGAAGCATCTCGCCGACGTCACCTGTCCCGCCGCGGTGCTTCAGGGGGATAACGATCCGATTGTGGTGCCCAAAAGCGCGGAGCTGATCGTCTCGGGGCTCGGATCGAAAGACAAGACACTCCACATGATACCGGCCCAACGGCATGGAATTCTGAAAGAGGAAACGGGCGAGGCGCAGGACATCGTGATCTCCTTCATCAACGGTCTGGACGGAGACGAAAGCGCGGTATCGCGCCCATCACCGCCGGTTACGGAACATGCGCATACCATTCGCGGATAAATTAAGTCGCGCCACGCGGGAAATGTTGGCGCCGTTCCGGCAATGGTCGCCGGCAATCACCCCCAAGCGGCCGCACCCCTGGGAGCGGCGCTATCCCAAAGGACTGAATTGGGACACCGAATTTCCGGCCCGTCCGCTCACCGCACTGTTCGATGATGCAGCCGCCGAGTTTGCCGACAATTACTGCATCAATTTTCGCGGCCGGCGTTACCGCTACCGGGAGGTCGCCGATCTCGTAGACCGGGCAGCAAAGGGGTTTCAAAAACTCGGCGTGCAAAAGGGAATCAAAGTTGGACTGATGTTGCCCAACTCGCCCTACGCCGTCGTTTGTTTCTATGCGGTCCTGAAGGCGGGCGGCACCGTCGTCAATATCAATCCGCTCTACGCCGAAGCCGGGATCGCCCGGCTGGTGGCGGATTCAAGCGCGTGCATTCTCGTTACGCTGAACGTCAAACCGCTTTATCGAAAAGCGGCCCCGCTGCTGGAAACGTCACGCCAACTCGAAAAGATCGTCGTCTGCAGCATGGCGGGCGTGCTGCCGTTTCTGGAAAAAGCCCTGTTCTCGCTTTTGAAACGCCGCGAGGTTTCCGATATTCCCGATGACGACCGCCACCTCACCTTCGAGCGGTTGATCGACAATGACGGAGAGGTGAACCCGGTCGTTATCGACCCGGAAGGCGACGTTGCCGTCCTGCAATATACGGGCGGCACCACCGGCTCTCCAAAAGGCGCGCGACTGACGCACGCGAACCTGTCCATCAACGCGGCGCAGATCGCCCTGTGGGGAACGGAACTCGAGCGCGGGCAGGAGAAAATTCTCGGCGTGCTGCCGCTATTCCACGCGTTCGGCATGACGGCGGTGATGAATTTGAGCCTTACCATGGGCGCGGAAATGCTTCTGCAGCCCCATTTCAAGCCGGCGGAAGTCCTGAAGATCATCGCCCGGGAACGCGCGACCATGTTCATCGGCGTACCGACCATGTATTCGGCGCTGATCGCCGCCCACGAAAAGGACGACTACGACCTTTCGAGTCTCAAGTTCTGCGTTTCCGGCGGCGCCCCGCTGCCAGTGCCTATTCAGCAAAACTTCTCAGAAATTACGGGTCATGCGCTGCTCGAAGGCTACGGTCTCAGCGAGACGGCGCCAGTCTGCACGGTCAATCCGGTCAAGGGTGTGAACAAACCAGGATCCGTCGGCTTGCCGTTGCCGGGTACGATTATCGAAATCGTGTCGCTCGACAGTCCGAACCGGGTTCTTGCGCAGGGCGAACAGGGCGAAATCTGCATTACCGGCCCCCAGGTTATGCTGGGCTACGCCAACCGCGCCCAGGACAACAAGGATGTCTTCCGGGGCCGCCGCATGCGCACCGGCGATGTCGGCTATCTGGACGAGGACGGCTATCTGTTCATCGTCGACCGCATCAAGGAATTGATCCTGAGCGGCGGTTACAACGTGTATCCCCGTATGGTCGAGGACGCGATATATCTCCACGAGGCCGTCGCAGAGGTCGCCGTTTGCGGCGTACCCGACCCGCACCGTGGCGAAACGGTCAAGGCATTCGTTCATCTGCGCAACGGCGAAACACTCACCGCCGGCAAATTGCGGGCCTTTCTCAAGGACAAGCTGGCGCCGTTCGAAATGCCGCGGCGTGTCGAGTTCCGCGATGCGTTGCCGAAAACATTGATCGGCAAAATTGCGAAACGTGAACTCGTCGACAGCACCGCCAAAAATTCGGAAGCCGATGCGTAATACCAAGGATCGTTGATAGTGAAGGTGCAAGCATGAAGAACATTGTCATCGCCGGATATGTCCGGTCCCCCTTCACCTTCGCCGGAAAGGGAGACCTGGCCAAAGCACGGCCGGACGAACTGGCGGGTCAGGTGGTCCGGAGCCTCGTCGAGCGGACCGGCGTCGATGCCGGCGACATCGAAGACTTGATCGTCGGTTGTGCGTTTCCCGAAGGCGAACAGGGGTTGAACGTCGCGCGGCTGATCGGATTTCTTGCCGAGTTGCCGCAATCGGTCGCGGGCGCCACGGTCAACCGGTTTTGCGGATCCTCGATGTACGCCATCCATATGGCGGCGGGTGCGATTCAGATGAACGCGGGCGAAGCCTTCATTTGCGCCGGCGTCGAGTCGATGACCCGGGTACCGATGGGCGGATACAATCCGCTGCCAAGTCCGGCGCTCTATAAGCGATACCCGGCGGCCTATATCTCGATGGGCGAGACCGCGGAGAACGTCGCGACCCGCTATCAGATCACCCGTGAGGCGCAGGACGCTTTCGCAGTCGAGAGCCAGACCAAGGCCGCCGCTGCTGCCGCGGCCGGCAAGCTCGACGATGAAATCGTCCCGGTGGCGCACAATGGCGTACATATCGCAACGGACGGCTGCTTGCGGCCGGGCACCTCCCTCGAAGATTTGTCGAACCTGAATCCCGCTTTCGACGAAGCCGGCACGGTCACGGCGGGCACGTCCTCGCCGCTTACCGACGGCGCTGCCGCAACGCTTGTCTGCAGCGAAGACTACGCGCACCGTAAGAGCCTGACGCCGCTAGCCCGCATCAAGAGCATCGCGGTTGCCGGCTGTTCGCCGGAGATCATGGGCATCGGGCCGGTGCACGCGACCCGCAAGGCGCTGGCGCGTGCCGAACTGGCGATTGGCGACATCGATGTGACGGAGCTGAACGAGGCCTTCGCCGCGCAGGCTATCGCCTGTATCCGCGATCTGGAACTCGACATTGCGACGGTCAATCTGGATGGCGGCGCGATCGCTTTCGGCCATCCGCTGGGCGCGACGGGCGCCCGGATTACCGGCAAGGCGGCGTCGCTATTACGGCGCGAAGGCGGCCGCTATGCGCTTTCCACCCAGTGCATCGGCGGCGGCCAGGGGATCGCCACCATCCTGGAAGCGGTCTCGTGAAAACTATCGAGAGCGTTGCCGTGATCGGCGCCGGGGTGATGGGGGCCAGCATCGCCGCCCATATCGCCAATGCCGGGCTGCCCGTCATGCTGCTCGATATTGTGCCGGACGGGGCGGACAACCGGGATGCGGTCGCTGAAGGCGCCATCGAGCGGCTGCTCAAGACCGATCCCGCCCCCTTGATGCACAAGCGGAATGCCAGGCGCATCACGCCCGGCAATATCGAAGATCATCTCGACCGGCTCAGTGATTGCGACTGGATCATCGAAGCGATCATCGAGCGGGTGGATATCAAGCGTGCCCTGTATGAGAAGCTGGAAGCCGTGCGCAAGGACGGTTCGATCGTCTCCTCGAACACGTCGACCATTCCACTCGCCACCTTGACCGACGGCATGCCGGACCGCTTCAAGGGCGACTTTCTGATCACCCATTTCTTCAACCCGCCGCGCTATATGCGGCTGCTCGAATTGATCTCGGGACCGGAGTCCAGACCGAACACAATCGAAACGCTCCGAACCTTCATGGATACCGCACTTGGCAAGACCGTGATCGACTGCAAGGACACGCCGGGCTTCATCGCCAACCGGATCGGGACCTTTTGGCTTCAGGGCGCCGTCGTCGCAGCGATCGAGGACGGCGTTACCGTCGAGGAAGCCGATGCGGTTATCGGCCGGCCGATGGGAATCCCCAAGACCGGCGTGTTCGGCTTGCTGGATATGGTCGGGCTCGATTTGATGCCGCACGTGCTGCACAGCCTCGCCGACGCGCTCCCCAAGGACGACCCATTCCATGCGATCTACCGCGAACCCGAAATGATCGAACAGATGATCGCCGCCGGATATACCGGCCGCAAGGGCAAAGGCGGCTTCTACCGGCTCGACAACCGGGCGGGCGAACGGGTCAAGCAGGCGCGCGATCTGGCGACCGGCGAATATCGGGATGCGGCGCGCCCGAATCTGGCCAGCGTCGCCGCAGCCAGGAAGGGCGGCCTTCGCGCCCTTATCGAGCACGGCGACAAAGGCAGCCGGTATGGCTGGAAAGTGGTTTCCGGGACCCTGTGCTATGCCGCCCAAATCGCGACGGAAATCGCCGATGACATCGCGTCCATCGATGCCGCAATGCGGCTCGGCTACAACTGGAAATACGGCCCTTTCGAGTTGATCGACAGACTGGGCGCGGCCTGGTTCCGACAAAAGCTCGAAGCCGAGGGCCTGCCCGTGCCGCCGCTTCTGGAAATGGCCGGCGACAGGACATTCTACCGGGTGCAAGACGGACAGCGGCAGTTCCTCGATTACGCCGGGGACTATCACGATATGACCCGCCCGCTGGACGTGCTGCTGCTGGAAGATATCAAGCGCACCAGCAAACCGGTCGCGCGGAACAGCGCGGCCAGTCTGTGGGATATCGGCGACGGCGTGCTTTGCCTCGAATTTCATAGCAAGATGAACGCGCTCGATCCTCGAACGCTATGGATGATCGCCAAGGCAATCGAGCTTGTGCCGGGACGTTACAAGGGCCTGGTGATTTACAACGAGGCGGACAATTTTTCGGTGGGCGCCAATATCGGTCTCCTCCTGATCGCCGCCAAACTGCGTCTTTGGTTCGCCGCCAGATGGATGATCGGTAAAGGGCAGAAGACCTACAAGGCCTTGAAATATGCGCCCTTCCCCGTAGTCGGCGCGCCGGCCGGCATGGCGCTGGGCGGTGGCTGCGAAGTGCTGATGCATTGCGATGCGGTCCAGGCGCACGCCGAAACCTATACGGGTCTCGTCGAAGTCGGCGTGGGCGTTATCCCGGGCTGGGGCGGTTGCAAGGAAATGCTGCTGCGCTGTTTTGCCGATCCCGGCCGCGCGGGCGGCCCAATGCCGCCAATCGTCAAAGCGTTCGAGGCAATCGGCCTGGCCAGCGTCGCCCGGTCGGCGGAGGAGGCGCGGGACTTGCTGGTGCTGCGCCCCAATGACGGCGTGACGATGAACCGCGACCGCCTGTTGGCCGATGCCAAGGCCAAGGTCCTGGCGCTGGCGGCGGATTATACGCCGCCCGAACCGGCGGAAATCTCATTGCCCGGCGAAACCGCGGCGATCGCTCTTCGTTTGGCGGTCGGCGGCTTCCGCCTGTCCGGCAAAGCGACGCCGCACGACGCCGTGGTCGCAACGGCACTCGCGGATGTTTTGAGCGGCGGCGCCACCGACATCACCGACGCGCTCAACGAAGACGAACTGCTCGGCCTCGAACGGGACGCCTTCGTGCGGCTCGCTCAAAACCCGGCATCGATCGCCCGGGTCTCGCACATGCTGAAGACCGGAAAGCCGCTGCGGAACTAGGAATTCAAAAATGACCGCATATCTACCCACTATCCTTATTGTCGGCGGGCTGTTCCTCCTCGTCTTCCTGATGTATCGCGGGCACGGATACTGGGCCTGGGTGTGCGCCGTGGCAGCGGCGCTTGCCGCCTGGTGGGTGTCGGGTATCGACTCGCCGGTCGCGTTCTGGATTACCGTCGCCGTTGCGGTCGATTTCGCGGCGGTCTTCGGCATTCGGCCGCTTCGCCGCATGCTGCTTTCCCGGCACCTGATGGGACTGATGCGCGGCATGCTGCCGGTCATGGGCGATACCGAGCGGATCGCCCTGGAGGCCGGCGACGTATGGTGGGACGGCGACCTTTTCGGCGGCGCGCCGGACTGGAAGAAGCTGCTCGACTTCGAACCGCGCGCGCTTACGCCGGCCGAGCAGGCCTTTCTCGACGGTCCGGTCGAAGAGCTCTGCGCGCTGGTCGACGATTGGCAGATTCAGCAGGATCGCGACCTGCCGCTGGAAGTCTGGGCGTTCCTCAAGCGGGAGCGGTTCCTCGGCATGATCATTCCGGAGCAATATGGCGGGCTCGGGTTTTCTGCGATTGGCCATTCCGCCGTCATTTCGAAGGTTTCCACCCGCAGCATCGCGACCGCGGTGACGGTGATGGTGCCGAACTCGCTCGGCCCGGCGGAACTGCTGCTGCATTACGGCACCGAGGAACAAAAGGATCATTACCTGCCGCGTCTTGCATCCGGCGAGGAGATTCCCTGCTTCGCGCTGACCGAGCCGGAAGCGGGCAGCGACGCCGCGTCGCCGCGCAGCACGGGCATCGTCTGCCGCGATTCGGTCGACGGCGAAGACGTGCTCGGCATTCGGCTGAACTGGCAAAAGCGCTACATCACGCTCGCCCCGGTGGCGACCGTGATCGGCCTTGCCTTCCGGCTGCTCGACCCGGACGCTCTGCTCGGGGGCGAGGAAGATCTCGGCGTGACTTGCGCCCTGATCCCACGCCAAACAAAGGGCGTCGAGATCGGCGACCGGCACGATCCCATGGGCGTACCGTTCCAGAACGGCCCGATCGTTGGCCGCGACGTATTCGTGCCGATCGATTGCATCATCGGCGGCCGTGCGGGCGCCGGACGTGGCTGGCAGATGCTGATGGACTGCCTCGCCGCCGGGCGGTCGATCTCACTGCCCTCGCAAGCCGCCGCCGCCGCGCAGTACGCCACCCGGGTGGTCGGCGCCTACGCGACGGTCCGCGAGCAGTTCAACCTGCCGATCGGCCGTTTCGAGGGCATTGAAGAACCAATCGCACGCATAGGTAGTTTTACCTACATGATGGACGCCGCGCGTCGCCTCACCTGCGGCGCCGTCGATGCCGGTAGAAAACCGGCTGTTCTTTCCGCCATCGTCAAAGCCTACCTTACCGATACGATGCGCGATGTCGTGAACGACGCCATGGACATTCAGGCTGGTGCGGCGATCTGCCGGGGGCCGCGCAACATGCTGGGGAGCGTCTTCGACGCCGTGCCGATTGGTATCACCGTGGAGGGCGCCAACATCCTAACCCGCTCGATGATCGTCTACGGCCAAGGCGCGATCCGCTGTCACCCTTTCGTGCAGGCGGAAATGGCTGCCGTGGCAGAAGGCGATACGGCGCGCTTTGACCGCGCAATCTTCGGCCATATCGATTTCGTGTGCCGTAACGCCACGCGCGCCTGTCTGCTCGGCCTGAGCGGCGAACGCCTAGCATCGGCACCGGTCTCGGATCCCTCGGCACGGCATTTTCGGCGCTTCGAGCGCCTCAGCGCCGCGTTCGCACTCACCTCGGACGTGTCGATGGCGACTCTTGGCGGCAGTCTGAAACGCCGCGAAAAGATTACCGGACGGTTGGCCGACGCGCTGGCCTGGATGTATCTCGGCTCGGCCGCCTTGAAGCGATACCACGGCGACGGCGCGCCAGCGGAGGATCTACCGTTCCTCGACTGGTCCTGCGAACATGCCGCCTGGCAGGCGGAACAGGCGCTGAACGGTGTGTTTGCCAATCTGCCGAACAGGCCTGCCGCCGCATTGACGAGGACGCTGACCTTCCCGCTCGGCCTACGATACGCCCCACCAAGCGACCGGCTCGGCGCCCTGGTGGCGCAAAGCCTACTGGACGGCGGCGCGGCGCGGGTCAGACTGACACCCGACGTCTACATCCCTGCCAGCCAGGAGGAAGGCTTGGGTCGTCTCGAAGCAACGCTAGACAAGGTGGTCCGAGCGCAGTCGGTCCGGAAGAAAGTCCGCGATGCCGCCCGCAGCGGGAGCGTCGAGGGCGCAACGGAAGACGCCTGGGCGGCCGATGCCGTCGCCAAGGGTATGATCAGCGAAGAAGAGCTGACGGTTCTGACCGCGGCAACCACGGCACGACGCGACGCCATCCAAGTCGACTCATTCGATCCCGAAAGCTATCGCGCGCTGAGGGGGTAAGCACAAGGCGACAGCAACGCCGTCACCATGAGCAGGATTTCGGCTTTGAGATCTTATGCGAATATCCTCGCCCGCATCGACGGATTGCTGCCTTGGCGTTACGCTGACGCCTTAGCACAACAGCCGGCTTGGTCACAGATCGAGCAGCCTCTCCGAACGAGTGAAGGATATTGAGATATGAAAATTGCCGCATTGCAGGCGCTCTTGCCCTTTGCGGGTTGGTCGGAAGACCGCGCGCAGGGGATAGAGTTCGTCGGCGGCCTGGATCCGAAATTACCGACATCGTTCAAAATCACCGAGACGGCGTCGGCAGCCCTTGCAGCGGTGGGGCTCGCAGTTGCGGATTTATGGGAATTGCGCACCGGCAAGCGCCAGAGCCTCAGCATAGACACCGGCCATGCCACCGCATCGCTGCGCAGCACCAAGTATCTTCGTTTGGACGGCGCCAAGGTCAGTACCGAGCGAAACACCGTGATGGGGATATATCCCACTCGGGACGGAAGATGGAGTTACCTGCACTGCAATTTCCCCCATCATCGCGCCGCCGCGATGAAGGTTCTCGGCGTGCCGGAGGAGCGCAGCGCCGTCACGGAGGCGGTCGCGCAATGGGACGCGCTGGCGCTTGAAGAAGCGATCATTGCCGCGGGCGGCGCCGGCGGCATGTCCCGCAGCGCCGCCGAGTGGGCGGAGCATCCGCAAGGCCGCGCGGTTGCATCGCTGCCGTTGATGGAGATCGTGAAAATTGGCGACAGCCCGCCGGAAGCGCTGCCGGAGGGTGAGCGCCCGCTGTCCAGCATTCGGGTGCTGGACCTGACGCGTGTCCTGGCGGGACCCACCTGCGCGCGCACCTTGGCGGAACAGGGCGCGGACGTGATGAAGGTGAGCGCCCCGCATTTGCCGTTCATTCCCTACCAGGAATACGACACCGGGCACGGCAAGCTCTCGACCCATCTCGATCTGCGCAATGCGGAAGACCTTGAAACGTTGCTCGGCCTGGCGCGCGACTGCGACGTCTTCTCCCAAGGATACAGACCGGAGAGCCTCGCAAATCGCGGCCTTTCACCGGCCAAGCTGGCGCAACTGCGCCCCGGCATCGTGTGCGTGTCCATGTGTGCGTTCGGTCATACCGGTCCGTGGGCGTCCCGCCGCGGCTTCGACACCGCCGTCCAGGTGGTAAGCGGCATCGCGGCACGCCAAGGGGAACTGTTCCCCGACCAAGGCGAGGGACCGCAATTTTATCCCGTCTCGGCGATTGATTACCTGACCGGTTATCTGATGGCGTTCGGCACCATGGTCGCACTGCGGAAGCGCGCCATAGAAGGCGGGTCGTGGCTGGTCAGACTGTCGCTGGCGCAGATAGGGCGATGGCTACAACAGCAAGGCGAGCTCGCCGCTTCCGACATTGCCGATGCGGCCCCGGAGTTCGGTCAGGCGGACCTCGAGCAATGGACGATGTCCAGCGATACGCCAATCGGGCGCTTGACACATCTGGCACCCGTCATTCAGTTCTCCGAAACGCCAGCGCGCTGGGCGCGTCCATCCGTGCCTCTGGGCCATAGCGGCCCCGTGTGGCCGGCGCGTTGAGACCCTATGCAGGTGTCGCTGTCTTCAGTCCGGGTCGGTCAGATCATCAGCTTGGCCAGCCGCGCTGAGGCAACCACCCGGTCAATCGACTCCAGGGCGCGCTGGCGGTCCCGGGTATTGATCTCGAGCAGAAAGTCGCGCACGCCGGCGTCGATATACGGCCCAAGCAGGTCGCCGATGTAATGCGGCGATGCCTCCGGCGTCGGGCGGATGCGCAGACGCAGGCCGATTTCGAGTTCCGAGAAATCGCGCTCGGCTGCCTCACAGAACACGCGCAGCTCGGCAACGCCCGCTTGCATTGCCTCGACCGTCAACCCCGTCGGCTGCCACGCGTCGCCCCAACGCACGACACGCCGCCGCGCGGTCGCACTGTTGCCACCGACCCAGATGCTCGTGTGCCCATCGAGACGCGGCTCGAAACCACTGCCGCGATAAACATACGATCCGACTTGCCATGTCTCGTCCGGCGTGTCGCGCAGCTTGGCGAACAACTCGCAAAATTCATCGGTTTGTCGGCCACGCGCACGAAATGGCAGGCCGAGCGCTTCGAATTCGTGCTCCGCCCAGCCCACGCCGACACCGACCGCGAGGTGGCGTTGGGTCAGGTGTGCGAGGGTTGCGATGCTCTTCGCCAACGAGAAGGCGTTGCGATACGGCACGATCAATACGCTTGTGCCAAGCTCGATGTCGTCCATCTCTCCAGCGATATACGACAACAGCACCAGCGGCTCCAGGAATGTCTCGTGCTCCTTGGCGCGGTGCGCAAAACCACCCATCAGAATATGGTCGCCGACCCAGAACATGGTTATGCCGCCGTCATGCGCACGATGTACGAAATCTTTGACGAAACCAGCTACGGCGTTCGGACCGGCTTGGGGCACCTGAAAGCCAAGACGAATTTCACTGGACATGATCACCTTCGCTCACCACCACCGAGGCGGTTGTTATTTTTGCTCGACCAATGATGGTCGCACCGGCCGGCCGGCGCGGCGCACAAGAACAAGACGCAACGCGGCCTGCGCATTTGAATTCGCGGCGCTAGCTCGCTGCGGCGAACAGTATTTTATGGAAAATGCTGGCGCGCCCTATAGGAGAAAGTTCGAACCGCTTGTTCGAGAAATTCGCTGAGTGGAGTGTAGCTCTCGAGAGAATTTCCGCAGATAGTAAGCCGTCATCGTGACGTCGAAAGAAAGCCTAGACTGCGGAACATAATCAGCAGGGCGATCATATATTCGCGCTCCAGGCGCGCAAACAAGACGTTTCCAGGTCCAGTCAGGAATTCAGAGCGCCTTCATATACATCTAGCGCTAGGTCTGCTTTGTGCAAGCGAGTGCCCCTGTGCTCGAAAAAGGGTGTACCGCGGCAACCCATATCGGGTCGAAATGAACTCAGTACAGGCGCACAGACCGGCTCAAATCAATCCAGAATGTAGTAGGTTGTCCAATGCCAAACACTATATCTTGCGAATATATTCAATCCACCTATCGGCCAAGTACGAAATTGCCGAAGATGAATAAGCGCACGAACTAAAAATGCAGCGCGATCATGGGCCTTCGACTTAGCAAAACAGCACACTTTCAAAGGAGACGATGAAAGGCCGGAAGAGCAAAAAACACCGCTACCGCCTGCGCCAACCCGCGATGATCTGGATGACAACTATCCGGTGGAGCGCGCGACCAAGACTACGTTGCAACGTGAGCACGGCCGACTTGTTGCGATGGCCGGGCAAGCAAATAAGCACGTTGCTGCTGCTCGGGCACCTGAAGCAGAAATGTCTCGTGGAAGATAGATCGAAGAAACGCGTCAATCTTACGGACGCAACCAATAGGGATGGCATGGGTATCGGGCTTCAGCGCGGATATCTGCTTTGCGTACCTAGCCAAATTCGCGCCTGAACCTAATTCGGAATAACAGTGAGCGGGAACTAATTGAAACACGATGATAGAAAAAGCTGAAGGCTCTCGCGGAGGTGAACGGCAAGCTGAAGAAACTTCTAGCGGAACAGTTGCTGGACAATGCGACGCCGAAAGAAATGCTCGGGAAAACTTTTGACGCCCGGTTCAACGCGGAACGTCGTGGACTGGTCGATCAAGGAAAAAGGCTAATCGCAGCGTTGGGCGTGTGGGTGGGCGGGGAACTCTCCGCGCGTTTACCGCCACCGCTCGACGCGGCCGGACGATGCTCCCATCCGGCAGCGCCTACGCGCCCTTGCTTCGGAACGCTGGCGACACGGCGATATTGTAAAGATTCCCCCTTATCAGCCTAAATGAGATTATACCTAAGGAATTTGCAATCCGGTCCGTCAGGATCATAACTAGAACAGATCCTGCCTATAAACGAGGACAATAATGGGGCAATGTCAGAGGTTGGAAACAGCGTCCACAAAGAAGGCCCTCTCCCCCCGAACGGGAAGAAAGGGCCCACAAGAAGGGAGGTGATTTCTTAACTGTCGTCCATCGGGCTGCCTCATTGAGCTTTAATTGTTTCGTTTCAACCGCCGTTACCGGCGCGGAAGACGCACCAGTATCGACGCTGTTCTCACCGCTTTTCGCGGCGGACTTCTTACCTGCCCTTTCTTCCAATTTTGCCACTGCCTTGTCGTAGTTCTCGATCCTCTGCTTGAGGTTATCGAGTATCGTGAGCACTTGCGTCGACTCTTCAAGCTTTGCCGCGTTCTTCGTATGCGCCCCTTTAATTATTTCCAATTTGCTGTTTATTTTTGCTTCGTGCAGGGCGAGCTCAGCCTTTGCGGATACGAGACCGGTACCCTTCTCTGCGGTCTTCGCTTTCGCCAGTAGTGGAAGCCGGTCAGCCTCAAGTTTGGCCAATTCCGCCTTCGCGTCATCGGTAAGCAGACCACGTCCATCCGCGACCAGAGCCTCGATTTTAGCGACGATCCTCGCCTTCCCGTCCGACACTGCAAGCGCATCATTGGCCTGTTTCCAGTCTTTGGCGATTCGTTCGCACTGTTGCGCCAGCAAAGTCTCGGACGCTCGAATGTCAGCTTCGGTCGCGGTCGCGTCTGGAGCCAGTTTTTTCGGCAGTTGCGGACATTCGAACTTCTCTTCACGAACAACCAGGGCAAGCAGCGTATAAGGCGCGACTTTGGGTATGGGGATTGTCTTCCCCTTGTATTTAGGGGGCTCGGCGTTCAGCAGCTCGAGCGTCTTGGACGCTTGGATTGACGCGACTAGCGCATCTCCCGGGGTCTTGGCAGCCTTCAATGGAGTGGATTCACCTTCCTTTTCAACTCCGGATCCCGCTGCGTCGCCGGTATTGTCCGTCGCTTCGATTGGCTTGACCTTTATCCTATCGTCGTCGATGGCGTCTCGCAGCTTGATGCGCATGACCCTAATTTTATCCGCGGCATCGGCAAGCGCGGTTAGGCCCGGGTCCTTTGCACGCTCAATCGCCTTGGCGGCATGCTCCAACCCCGCAAGCAGCGAGCAGTTTTCATGGAACTCGACGGAGTCTTTGATCGCTGCTTCCAGAGTATAATCCGCAATAGATTGTTTTTGCTTTTTGCCGATTTCACGATAGAGCGCCTCGCGGTGTGCGCCGAAACCTTCTGTAATGACCTGGATCGTCAAAGTGTGGAAGAAGTCCTCGTTCAACTCTGAACGGATTCCCGAAATGATCGATGCCGAACCGGACAATGCACGCACGACATCCGTACCGGTAAATATGGCGCCGGCGCCGGCAAGCGTTGTCGTCAATGACCCAAGGAAAAAATTGCTCTCCGCATCGAATTCTTTCAAAAAATTTCTGTACTCTCCGCAGCGCTGTTTCGATGCTCCTAAAATTCTTTCCTGGACGCGATCACGACCGAGTTTCAGTTCTGCTGACGGTGCAGATCCGTAAAAGAGCCGCATCGCATCGTCGATATCGATGCCCGCCGAATATTCCGAAGATGTCGCCGCCAGAATTTCCTTGGCTAGATTGATCTTCTCGAATTTAGCCCGATCGATTAGCGGGTCAGGACCCCAAACGCGGACCCCTTCCCTCTTGAATGCGAAATTATCACAACCGGCCAAAAGAAGAGACAGTGCCGCAGTCGCGACGTAACACTTTTTGGAAACTTTCCACATGGATTTTTTCTCCCCCCTCATTTCCAAGGTATAGAGATTTGTCTGGAGACCGCCCGCTGTCAGGCAGCATGCCTCCAAGCATATCTTTACCCGCTCACATTCCCTGCTCGCGAGCATGGGAAAGAGTGCGTGAAATTTGCGAAGTCTTCGGTGTCGGTCCACACCGAGTTAACGTGAGATTTCACACAATGTGGTCGGCTCGATTTCTGACGCTATAAAAGCGGCCTCATCAGGCTGAATGAGGAGACAACGAGCAACGACATCCTTTCACGTTAAGTGGAAACCAAGCCGGTATCGTTCAAAAGGATTTAGACCCGTCCTGCGAAAACAGGTGTCTTCCGATCACCCGCGGGTTCCAACAGTCAGAACATGCGTGCCCGATCGACCAACTCACGCAAGGCAGTGCCATCCAGCACATCGATTCGACGCCGGCCCAGGGTCAAAACGCCCTCTTCAGCAAGCCGGTTAAGTTCCCGCGTGACTGCTTCTCGATGCGAACTTATCCGAGATGCAATTTCCTGATGGGTCGGCGCAGGCTCAATCGTCGCCGATTTCTCGCCGGTATAAACGAGTTGGGACATACGCAACAATTCCGAATGAAGTCTGCTTTGTACCGGAAGTGTACTATATTCAAAGACCCTTTCGTTGAGGGTCCGGGTTTTCGACAACACAATCTCAAGCAAACGAAGCGCAATCCCGGGATGACTGTTGAGGATATCTCTAAACACTTCCGACGATAACCGCGCCACAATACAATTAGTCCGAGCCGCAACTGCCGACGATCGTGGCAAGCCATCAATTGCGGAAAATTCGCCAAATATGTCGCCTGCGCCAAAATCACCAAAGGAAACAGCTTTTCCGGCGCTCGAATATCCAACGGCCTGGACTGTGCCTTGCACGATAAAGAAAACATCCGTTGTTTTATCTTCTTGCCCGATGATCTGACGCCCCTTGGAATAGCGGTGCCAATCACAGCGAGAGGCCAAGAATTCGGCCTGAGCTGGCTCTACATCTTGAAAAATCGTAACGGATTTGAGCATTGCGCCTCTACGAAGAGCCATCCCACCCCCTGCTAATTATTTTATTCATTATCAGTATGCAGCAACTGGCATTAGTTGCATACTGTTACGATTTTTCGCTAATCTCCGCGTAATGTGCCACTATGCTATTCTCGCATCGGATAATACTCTTATTCCGGGCAATAAATCATACCGAAGAATGTTATATGCAACCCAACCGCCGATGATGGTAATAAGTTTGGTTCAAATATCGCTTTAGGCGCAATATGTTATGGGTCAATCAACCAGCCAGCATGTAAAAAGAAAGTTTTCGTACGGTGAATTCTCAAGGCACCGAGCAGCGGTCGTCTTTATCGATTTGGTTGGCTATACGACTCTGATGGAGCAAAATGAAGACGCTACGCACGCCCACTGGATGGCAATGCGCGTGGAGATTTTCGAGCCAAACATCGAATTTTATCAAGGTGAGATCGTAAAGAGCACCGGAGACGGTTTGCTCATTACCTTCAATGATACGCCCGGCGCTCTTAACTTCGCTTTCAAAACGCAGACGGATTTGTCTCTAGCCAGAGAACGCCGGTATTCGGATATGCACGTCCGAACAACGGTAAACCTTGTGGACCTGATCCGGGAGAACGATGACGTTTATGGCGAAGGCGTGAACATCGCAGCTCGCCTCTTGGAGTTTGCCGATCCCGGCGGCACCGTGATCACGGCCAGTGTCGAAGAAGAAGCGCGAGACTTCGTAGAGTTTCATAAAGTTGACTTGGGGTTCCTGAAACTGCGAAACATCGAACGCAGGGTCCGGGCATATAAGGTCTCGAGGCTAGACGAGCCGGAACCCAAAGCGGTTCGCCCACGCGGGCACCAGCCGTCGATCGCCATCTTGCCCATGCAGACCTTCGGCATCGAGGAAAAGGACTCCTATCTTGCCGATAGTATGGTCTACGAAATCGTCGCATCTCTGTCGTCGCTTCAGGAAGTCTTTGTGACGTCGAGCACGTCAACTTTGTTGCTCTCTTCCGACAACCTGGAGCGCACCGGTATCGCGCACCGGCTCGGCGTTCAGTATCTGCTGAACGGCAAAATTTTGCGCGTTCGCGAAGACCTGCACATGCTGGTGGAACTTAGTGACACCGATCGGAACGTTGTTATTTGGACGAACCGGTTCGAATTCAAGCTAAACGATCTTTTTGAAATCCAAAAGCAAGTAGCCGAGCAAGTTGCGTATGCGCTTCTTCCTCACATTCGTCAGGCCGAATTACTTCGGTTTCGCAGAAAGTCAGGCGAGGTAACCGACGCCTATGGCTGTTTATTGACTGGTATGGATTATTTATATCGTCTCAGCGACAAGGATTTCACAATCGCAAAAAGCTACTTTGATCGTGCCATAAAAATAGATCCGACGTTTTCGGAAGCCTATGCGATGATGGCAAAATGGCACATCCTTCATGTCGGCGAAAATCAGTCGGACGACATTCGATCCGAATCTCTCAAGGCCTTGGAGCTTTCCAAGCAGGCATTGGAATTCAACAGTTCGAACGCCCTGGCGCTCTCGATATATGGACACACGCTCGCCTTCATGTTCGCCGAATACGAACAAGCGCTGGAGTCATTTGAGAAGGCGCTTGCCGTCTCTCCTAACTCTGCTGTCTCTTGGGGACTAAGCGCACCGACCTTTTGCTACATCGGCAAAGGCGAAGAAGCTATAGCGCGCGCACGCCATGCACTGGCTCTATCTCCGTTGGAACGATTCGCCTATTTCTACCGATCAACCTTGACCACAGCACACTACATTAACGGCGATTTTGAGGAGGCTGTTTTCTGGGGACGGCGCACTTATGGAACGGCGCCCAACTTTATCGCTAACCTAAGAGGGCTGATAGCTAGCCTTGCCGCCATAGGCGAAATTGACGAGGCAAAGTCATTTGCGGAGAAGTTTCTGCTGATCGATCCGAATTTTCGTGTTGGCCCCTTCTTGGAGTGGTATCCTATCAAGAATAACCACACCAAAAGACTCCTGGCCGAACACCTGAGCGCAGCCGGTTTGCCCCGCTAAGCTCTCGGCAGGTCGAGATGCTGCGCGAAAACGACCCGTTCCCCGAAACCGTCCGGGCATATCAGCTTCACCTCGATCGGCGAATGTGAACTTAGACCCGAACTATCCAAGAAAACGGTGGGGGTCTTGAGCTTCAAGTCGACCGCGAGTATCTGCTCCGGCCCGCTGCCGGTTACGGCAACCACGGTGACAGGAGCTGTCCAACCGTTGTCCGGCCAATCGATTGAGAGAATGTGCCCGAGGCCGCCGCTTCGCGCGATCTGTATTGCCCATCCTGTTTCGTCCTCCGGACAAGCGGCCGGCATCGGGTATTCAGCGACGCGTTTTTGCTGAACCCACAGCTCCAGGGCGTGCAAGTTCGGGGCTTGGGGGACAGCAACCATGAACGCACCAGAGTCCTGATGCAGATCAGTAGCTTCCGCTCGCTTGGATTTTACGCCATGGCGGAATATTTCGACCCCATTTGTATCCATGCCACGAACCTCGACGATAGGATCGCCAACAATCCCTTGTGTTTCCGCCGCTATCTCTGCGATGTCAGCGGGAAAGACATGGTGGAAGCGGTTGCCCAATTCCTCCGGCGCGCCTTTGATATCTTCCAGCGCGAAGGTCCCGATCACAGCGATTCCCGATTGATTCTGTTCAGGAGGTGCCATGATATCTTCGGCCCGAATTCTCGAAAGAAGCTTCCGGTGCCGATAAGCGGATACCCACAATTTCGACCTGTAGGTCATAAGATCATACCACCGCGAACCATCCAACACCTTCGGGCTAGTATACGATGAGCCGATATCGAAGCCGTGAAAATCCTCTTCTGGGGTCGACAAATGACCCCGACTCTCCGGCGGGAAACAATCGTCTTCGCGTTGTTGCTCGCCGCCGTAACCAGGATGGAGACCACCAAGCGCATGTGCAATCTCATGGGCGCCCAAAGCTCCGTCTGAAGTTGCAGGCCCCGCGGCAAGAACACCGGGACAGGCACTGTCCGGGACATCCGAAACTGCGCCCGCAAAGACGTAGTCGGGATCGGAAACTAGCCCGTAATAGTGGGTCCGATAATCGGTTCCAAATGCAACATCGCGCGCGCGCAGAGCCATAAGATAGGCAATTAAACGATCATGCCGCGCCTGCCATAAAAGGTCGGGCGTTTTCCCATTGCCGAGGGGCGGAACGAAGCCCGCCGGCGCATCAACCATGCGTGTGCTCCATTCAAGACGTCCGATTGGGAAGGCACGCTCGATATAATGCCGAATCGCCTCGAAATCTTGAGGCCTTGGCTCATCGACCCGGCCACATTCGCCGCACTGCATGCGTAGGCCGATCGTCCGAAGCCGAAGCGACGGACCGGCCTCCACTGAAAACGTAGATTTGTCATGGGATTGAACTTCGACGCCTGGAAGTCCCCCTATGATCGGGTCTACAGCCAGCAATTCGACCGAAAAGCCATCAGTTTTAATGGATTCTTGCGGCAGCAAGAATGTCAGGGCGGCCCCGGTATATTTGCGCTGAAGTTCGATGGATGGATGACCATTGGGGTCAAGTTGAAGATCGTTGGTCGACACAATCTGTGTATCGCCCCCATTGCCGCATCGGAATGCCAATGTGCCACGCACCCGCATACGCCGATCGAGCGTATGCGGCCTGACATAGACACGAACTGCCGTTGCCCGCTCGGCAAACAAAGGAATACTCTGATTCCAGGTCTGACCAACTTGGAGGGCTTCCATATCTAGAACTTCAAGCGTTGCAGATTTTGCCATAGCTCAGGTCCTCCCCAATAAAATTTAGCTGTTGCGCTAAAATTACATTTCGTAGATCTCGGCGAAGATCTTCGCCCGTTCGGCCTCCTGACCGAATTCCCAGTTGTTGACGGTTATGGGCCTCGTATGGCCAGGACCGTTCGGATTGAGGATTACGGAAAAACAGTCCGTCAAATAGGCGTCGCCTTCCCAACTGAATAGCTCCTGGGACCGCACCCACAGGCCGGCCTCGCGTGCAAACGCAACGACATCTCTCGCAGCAGTATCCCTGTCGTTGAACGTTCTTAGCGCTGCTTTATCCTGAGGATCGAAACTGCCGGCATTGGAGTGATGTAAGAACGCAATGCCATCGGGCGCGAGCACACGTGCAATATGCCGTAGGTACGCCGATATGGTCTCAGGATCGGCATGAACAAGCGAGTAGAAGCTGAACACGAAAGAAACGGACGCCGGCTCGATCGGCGGCAGGCTCTGCCCGTCCGTGAGGTGGCAACTGACCTGTGGATAGTCTCGAAATCGCTCCGTGCAACGGCTTACACATGGCTCAACCAGGTCTGTGAGGATCAAACGCTCTGCCTGCTGCAAAAGAAAAGCTGACAACCGTCCCGGACCGGCGCCGATTTCAAGGACAGTCGCGGCAGGGAGAAACGCCGCTATCCGTGGCAGAATGCTGCAATACCACTGCATTTCGCTGCTCCCCCACCGTGTCGCCCAATAATCCCCGCGATACCGCCAATCGAACTGCTCGTAATAGGAACGAACCTCATCGATCCTACTCATCCACTTTCCCTCGCTAATAAGCCGCAACACGGTTCCAATTCTTGGAAAAAATGAACAGAGCCGATAACGGACGCGCCATCAAAGACGGAACTCTAACGAACTATGATACTTAGCCCCGACTGCTCAGACCTTGCCCATTCTTCCTGCGCCGCCTTGATGAAGCGGATGAAGGTTGGGTTTTTGGAAGCGACCTGCCAAATGTCGTGAGCAAGACACATTCCGCTATGGGTGTCGGATGCGTAGTGCACGCCTGCGTATTCCCGATTTACACCGATACGCTCAGCTGTTTCGTCCAGTCTCTGCTCAATAACGAACCGTTCTTCGTCGCCCATGACACAGGACAGGATTTCTTTCAAAATCTCTTTCACCAAATGCGCCTGCGTGGCGTGGCCGCTGGGATACGCGGCGAACCTCGGGACACGAATGAGAGGGCGAACATAGGGGTTGATAACCGACGGCCGGCGTCGTGCGAAAATCTCTTTGTAATACTGCACTACATCCCAGCCGATCTCGACAACCGTCGCAACAAGGTCGGCTGTAATCGGATGCGTGTGAGCGCCGTATTGGCAAAGGTTTTCGAACAGACCCACAAAGTCTCGAACTTCGGCAATGATTTGTGGGTAACGTATCTCGATCTGTTCCGTGTTTTCCTGCTTTTTTATGAGTTCTTCTATTTGCTCTTCGATTGTAGTCGGGATCATCAGGCGTAACTTCGTCCCGCCAATTCGTATTGAGCAGAAATTCAAGACGGAGAACCGAGTGGCGCCATTCATTGTGGCTTAACGCATCCGCTCCAAATCGCTGATGCGTTGGCAGAACCATGCTTCCGCCTCCGGGCGGCCTGGGTCCGTGACCATGGCCATGGCCGTGACCGAGGGCACGTATCCCCGGCGGGCTGCCCAGATCGAAATCGCCCTGTTCACTCGCTGTTGTCACGTTTTCGTTGAGTTCAGTCGACATTGTTGCTCTCCCCTTATCGTTTGTTGGTTTTCATTCTCGATACACACAGACACTCATCTTAATCTTGCAATAGGTCCCTTTTGTGAGAATAATTTTTCAAATTTCTTTTATAGGGTGTTTTTCTGCGCGTAACAGTCCGCGTATTGCAACCTTCTAAACGTCGGTCAGTTGCAATACGCGAACCGAGCCCCCTAGACTGGCGCCGTGACCAATCCTTGGCCGCGATCTTCGATGTCTACTCCCGGCGCGAAAACGCCTGGCCGAGTCGCCCCCATGAGGCGATGGCTAACCGATGTGGCGCTTCGAGGTAGCCCCAAAGGCGTTACTGCTTGCCACCATAACGCCGCAACGCCTGCGACATGGGGACAAGCCATGCTCGTCCCATTCCAGGCAACAAGCCCACCGCCCAGCGCAGCCGACAGAATATTCTCGCCCGGGGCGCTAACCGTTGGCCCCGTGTTGGAGAAGTCCGTAACCGAAAGGCCGTCGTCACTCTCCCCAAGCGCGCCAACAGAGATGACACCCAAAGCGGCCGAAGGCACTGAAACGGAGATTTCGTAGTCTGGGTGAATATCACGTAACGCCTCATTCCCGGCCGCACCACAGACAATCGTTCCCCCGGAGAACGGTTCTCGCGCCTCGATGGTCGTCAGAATAGCGTCGAACATTCTGATGTTGCGGCGATAATCTTCGAGTGCGACTGATGTCGCAAGATCGGCAGGAACATTTTGGTTTTCGATCAGAGACTTGACCCAACCTGGAAAATCAAACCCCAGCGACATCGAAATGACCTGAGCGCCTTCTCTTGCTGCCCACTGCATACCGTTGAACAGCATTTCAGAAGTCCCGCCGCCGCCATTGTCGAGTACCTTGCCGATGAGAACGTCGGTGACACCGCGCGCGACCCCAATACGCGTTCCCGCAACGTCGCGACCGAAAACCGTGCCGGCAACGTGGGTTCCATGACCCTGCACGTCGCCATTACCGCTTCCGGTAAAGTCCATCTCTGTAAGGTTGACACCGTCGAATGCCGGATGGCTGCTTTCGATCCCGGTATCGAGAACGGCTACTCGAACGCCGCTCCCGTCGTAGGGCGAATGCGCCGCACCGACTGCGTTGACACCCCAAGAAGATTCAATGTTCGCCGCTACTGTACCTTGAAAAGGCGCAATCAGTTTTGTGGACATTGTCGGGGCAACATCGACAACAAACGGGTCACGGCGAGCATCCCGTGCGTCCTTCTCGCTCAATTCCGCAACATCGATCTGCATCTCGGGGACGGGTTGCCCACGGCGGGGCTGCATAGGTGCACCCGCAAGGCCTGCCGCAAAAACTCCGATATCCAAGGACGATGCAAAGGAGCGCCTGACCGCACTACCGGATAGATCGCGCAAAATGGAATAGCGTCTCATCTCTCAACCCCTGTTTTTTGTGAAGCAATGGTCGAAAGAAATTATCCTCTCACGCCAAATGCGTTTGTGAGAAAACGCACAATTAATTCGTTAATTATGCAACGCCGCGCAGAATGTCTGATCGCTACAACGTAGAACGACATAGCGCTTAATGCGAAAGAGTGGGCGGCCATCAAGTTGGTTGGCCGGTGCCACGGCGGTAGAAATGAGTGATCCCATTCATTTTAAGAATGGTGATTGCAACACGGAGGTCTGCAAACGTAATACTCTTGATACGAAGCCGACAATACGAGATTTTTACAGTCGTTCAGCAGAGTTATGGCGTAAGCGTCCGGCCTGACCGCTCTGCCGTGCAGAAGAAGTGAGGTTTAGTGTCCACTTGTTTAGGTGGACACTAACGGGGATCAGGATGTGGCGAAGCGGGGCAAGCGTCGGCGCTGGAGTGCAGACGAGAAGCGGATGATTTGCGCACAGACGCGGTTTGCGGGCGTTTCGGTTTCACAGGTTGCACGGCGCTACAATGTGAACGCCAATCAGGTTTTCAACTGGCTGAAAGATCCCCGGTTTGCGGGAAGTGACACGGTCGATGACGCCGCCTGTTTCCTGCCGGTTGAGATTGCGCGTCACGTCGAGCACGAAGCCGAGCGCCCTGTTGGTGACGAAGGCAAGATCGAGGTCACGCTTGCCGGAGGTCATCGCTTGAGCATTAGCGGCCCTTACGATCCCGAAGCGCTCGTACGTCTGCTCCGGTGCTTGTCGGGATGATCCCGGTTCCCACGAACACGAAGGTTTGGCTTGCGGCCGGCGTGACGGACATGCGTAAGGGGTTCAATGGGCTGTCAGCGCAAACAGAGAAGGTTCTAAAGGCGGCGCCGTATTGCGGTCATCTGTTCGTCTTCCGGGGTCGCCGTGGCGATCTGATCAAGGTGATCTGGTGGGACGGGCAAGGGGCATGTCTGTTCTCGAAGCGTCTGGAGAAGGGACGGTTTGTCTGGCCGTCTGCGAAAGCGGGCAAGGTTGCGCTGACCCCGGCTCAATTGGCGATGCTGCTGGAAGGGATTGATTGGCGCATACCACAACGAACGTGGCGTCCCCTGACGGCTGGGTAAAGTCGTTTCACAGCAAAGGGTTGTCAATTTCCGGGGATTCCCATGCGGGGTGGCGGCTGATAGATTGCCGGCATGCTCGACGACGCTGAGAACCTCCCGAATGAACCTGCCGCATTAAAAGGTCTGGTGGCATCGCTGGCGTCGGAAGTGAAGTCACAGGCGGTGTTGATCGAGAAGCTCCAACACCAATTGGCCGGGATGCGCCAGCATCGCTTCGGGTCGCGCTCGGAGGCTCTGGATCAACTGGCGTTGACGCTGGAAGACGAAGAGATTGCGGCGTCCGCGCAGGAGCCCGCGTCAGACGATGCAAATGCAGATCAATCTGCAGCGCCAAAAGACAAGCCCAAACGTAAACCGCTGCCCGGTCATCTCCCACGCAACGAGACAACACTGTCGCCGGGCGATGCCTGTGGGGAATGCGGCGGTGCGCTCAAAACGCTTGGCGACGATGTCACCGAGGAACTGGAATATGTCCCCGGACGTTTTGTCGTGAACCGGATTGTTCGCCCGCGCATGGCCTGCACCTGCTGTGAGACGTTCCATCAGGCAGCCCTGCCGTCGCGGCCGATTGAGCACGGGCGGCCCGGTCCTGGCCTACTGGCCCATGTGCTGGTCAACAAGTACGCCGATCATTCGCCTTTGTACCGGCAAAGTCAGATATTCCAGCGCGAGGGGATCGATCTGGACCGCTCCACCCTGGCCGATTGGGTTGGCAAATCCACGGCTCTGTTGGAACCTTTGGCGGACGCCGTCGCGCGCCATGTTTTAAAGGGACAGGCCCTCTTCGCCGATGATACGCCGGTAAAAATGCTGACCCCAGGCTCCGGTAAAACCAGGACCGCGCGGCTTTGGGCCTATGTCCGCGATGAACGACCCTGGGCCGGAGAGGCGCATCCTGCCGCATGGTATCAGTTCTCGTCCGACAGGAAGGGCGTTCGCCCGCGCGAACATCTAGCGGACTTCACGGGCTTCATGCATGCCGATGGCTATGCGGGGTTCAATGACCTGTACCGCACGGGCAAGGTGACGGAAGTGGCCTGCATGGCCCATATCCGACGCAAGTTCGTCGATATCCACAAAGCTCAGGGATCGGCGATTGCCGAGGAAGCCATAAAACGTATCGCCACACTCTATGGCGTCGAGAAGGAGGTTCGGGGCCAATCGCCGGATCAACGGGTGAAGATCAGGCAGCGCCAATCAAAACCAATCTTCGACGACCTGGAATCATGGCTGCATGCCCAATTGACCCGGATATCCGGCAAATCACCCTTAGCCGGTGCTATTCGCTACGCCCTGACCCGCATGAAGAAGCTGCGACCATATCTAGATCACGGCTTTCTTGAACTCGACAACAATACCGCAGAGCGATCCATGCGGCCCATCGCCCTGGGGCGGAAGAATTATCTCTTCATGGGGTCCGAGGCCGGCGGCAAATCAGCCGCCATCGCCTATACGCTGATCGAGACAGCAAAACTCAATGGCGTCGATCCGCAGGCCTGGCTAACCGACACGCTAGCCTGTATCGCCGACCATAAAATCAATCGGATCGACGAACTGCTCCCCTGGCGTTACGCTCAAACCTGAGCGTAACAGTCCAACGTCATCATAGGCAGGGCTGCTTTACCGGACGCTCACCAGAACGCCGTCCTGCAATAAAGAGCGGCTCCTTCGTGTGGCAAACGCGGTAATGGACGCTGATGGCGTGCAAGACGCCAGCGAGTTCGACTTCATGCTTACCTTGCAGGATGAACTACTTCGATAAGGCTATTAAACTTAGTGACAAAGGGATCTGATCCCTTTTTTGGGGCCCTATTTCTGGGCCCGGCGTCGTCATCGGAATGGCCCACATGACCCCGGAACACAATCGCACTTTCTATGCCGTGCGGATGGCGCCGGTGGCCCGGGACGGAGTGGGTGCGGGACGAGTGCCCGGGCTGAGGGGGACTGGGTAGTCCGAATGTGAGCGAGCGAACCGGTCGTCGGACATAAGCTTTGTTGTTGCAGCCAGATGCTTAGCATAACGATTGCCTAAAACGAGAACGTTGGATTTTGAGGAAAGTAAAAATGGCGGAAGACACACAAAGCGCTCGCGGTTTTCTCCGTCCTCGCCCTATTCGTGTAGCTTATTTGGTAGAAGACGGGGAACACGCGGACGTGTTGCTGGACGCTTTGTTTGCCGAGTGTAATACACGCTGGGGCGGTCGCTATAGTCTCATCATACCATGTGAACAAGGCAAGCCGTGCCCGGCATACTTGCCTTGGCTCGAAATTTACGACCCAGATATCATCTATGCCTATATAGACCTGGATGAGGCAGCGGTTGCCGAGTTGCATGAGCGGTTTGGGCCCTCATACGTGATTAAACACGAACCACACGATGATGGCGAAAGGGATGCTCGGTACTTTCGGCCGGAGATCCCAATTGAGTGTCTATCTTCACTTTCCGTTGCCCCATATTACGCTCGCTCCTTCCCTGCTTCCGCCCCACAACCGATGCTCGTTGTGGACTATCTGCCACCTCAGCCCAGTGACCGATTTGTGGACGATAATTTTGGGACGCCTTATCTCGGCTTTGGTTCGTGGCCCCTCCCGGAACAAATGTCTGATTCCATTAAGGCGCTCAGTTTAGCGAGCGCTGACGTCTTGGAGGCACATCTTAGAGGACGACTGGAGGAAGGAGTAAGCGTCCGGGATACCGTGAGTTTGCTATATTTCATGGCCGAGCATCGTAATAGCTTCGGCTTGAGCCAACTTGCTGCTGACTTGGTGCCGAGGATTGAAATTAGAGAACGATTCAATAACACGTTCAGTTTGATAATCGGGGACTGCTTCGCTGACCGGGTCTTATTCTGGAACCAACGTAATTTTGTACCGCCACATTTGGGGCGTGATTTTACTACGCTAATTGTTTCGCCTTCGCGTTTGGAGGATGCCAAGTTCTTCTCGGCTCTTGTCGCCTTTTTGAAAGCGCGATGTGGCATCTTTCGCGCTAACAGCAGCACACCCTGGATCGCTTTAAATTCTACATCGCTCAAAGCTGAGGAACTTATAGCGCTACGCGATAGCTTCAACCATACAGACACGTGGAATACGTACCGCCTCGACGGACCTACATCATTAGATGGGGCTGTTCCTAACACTAAGGCATTGAGCGAGGTGGGCGGTCTCGTTACGGGAAAAATGTTCGATCGTTCAACGGAATGGAAAGAGTTTTCGGTTAAGGACACGTCTATAAGGCCGCCCGTCGCACGGCCTGTTCATATTCAGGAATTACAAGGCGCTTCACGTGCAGGCGTTGGGGCTTGGGCACTGGATTTGGATATCGCGCGGCAAAACAATCTTACTCGGTTCGCAAACATTCAACATATGTGGCGATTCCCCCGGCGACTTCGTATGCATGGCGCGTTCCGCGGCACTTACGATGGTCCAGCAAACAGTATGCCTCGGTCTATGCGTTCCTCTCGTGAGGGATTGTTAGTTCTTTTCCATGGAATCGGGGAGAATATGCCGACGATTACCTTACCGGATGATGATACTGCGTTTCGAGAGGCGCTTGCGCGAGGCCGTGACTGGCCCCCTGCATCCCGAATGGATCAGGGCGATCCGCCGTCGGGCGCCTATTGTTGGTCCCGTCCTTCAGATAAGGGGAGGTACCTTATAGGGACACTTCGTCTATTTGGGGGCCTTCAGGAGGCGGGGACTTTCTTACTGCACAGTTACTGGAAGCACATTTTTAATGAGTTAGGCGCTGCGGTAGGGGGCGCGAGGCACGAGAATATTAAGCGAACGCTTAAGGATCGTTTGCGTCAAAGTGAAATCGACAGCGAAGACGATTGGGATCGGCTTACTCGTGTTGTTGCAAATGAGGCTCATCGGGCCCGAATACCGCTTCGGACATTGACTTTTGACGACCTTAAAAAGCGGCACGGGCCTTTTATGGAAGCTGAACGCAAGGCCCTTGAAGAGCGTGAGGATTCCGATGAATGGATAGCACATGCAAAGGAGTCCCTTCCCCAGTCAGTGCAATCGCTGTGCGCGCAATCGATACTATATCAAGGGTATGAATGGCGCTGCCGTACTTGCTATCACCTCAATTGGAACCCCATCGGCTCACTGAAGCCGCAAACAATGTGCGAAGTATGTGGCACAAGCCAAATCGCTTCCGTTGATAAGTCTTGGGACTTTCGGCTCAATGAATTTCTCCTTGAGGCACTAAAAGAGCACGGCTTGCTTGCTCTTGTATGGGCCTTGAATCGCTTTGAGCGTCGCGCCAAGGAAACTTTCTTCTTTTTAGGTCCCCATGACCTTTTTGTCGAGTACCCGAGGGGCGATAGTGTCCTCCCAGATAACGAGGCGGATCTGATCTGCGTCGTTGATACTAAGGTTCACCTTTGCGAAGTTAAAAGCTCAAGGCGTGGTATCCAGATCTCCGCATTAATCAATGTCGCTAAGAGAATTCGTCCCGACTTCGTGACCTTAGCGGTTATGGAGCCGGATTCGCGACGGCTGACAGCTACATTTAGTAGGCTAAAAGAAGCACTGATCGGCACCGGGATTGAGGCTGAACTCATGACGCTTAGCGATGATGCTTTTGATGATGGCGCCCATCTTCCAAGGTAAAATAATACCGCAGCGTTCCTACAATTCCAGCATTGTGTCGTGGGTCTTCTTCACATCGATGCTGCTGGCCCAAAGAATCAGGCGGGGAGTTTGGTGGATTGCCACGCGACCATGCGCCACGTGCCGTTCTGGTTCTGATAGACGTCGGTGAACCGGACGCCGAAGGAATTGGGGGTGCTGTTTGATACGACGCTGATTTGCGCGGCACCCGTCAGGACCACCGCATTGCCCAAATCCTGCGCCGTCACGTCGGACGGCACGACGGAGGTATAGACCGTGGCGCCCGACTCCATCGCGCCGATCAGGCTGTCCTTGGTGTCCAGCCGCGCCGAGGAATGGGTGTAGACCAGATCCTTGCAGATCAGGTTATTCAGCTTGGCGACATCCTTGTCCGCCATGGCCTGCATCCGCTCGTTATCGAGTGCGATAATGCGATCGCCGTTCTCGCTCATGGGGTTTCTCCGTGTGATGTTGTTGTTAAAGGGGGGCTGAGCCTAACAGGGGGGCCGCCGTCCACCCCCTTCCTAACCTTCCCCCCTCAAGGAGACCTCTGCGAAATGGGTAGCAACTTTGTCGAAACGGTGATTCTTTAGAGTGATCGCTATGACGGAGGTCTTGATGGGTGAGAAGCGGGTTGGTGAGGGTGGCTTTGCGGATGCGTTTGTGGCGCCGGGTGCGGGTTCGAATAAACGTCTGGAGCGTATCGAAGGTCTTTTCGACTGGTCTCGCTTCGAGAAGCTCCTGAAGTCGGTTCGCTCGAAGAAGGGGCGCAGAGGGTATCCGGCGCTGTCGATGTACAAGGCGGTTTTGCTGCAGCAATGGTATGGTCTTTCCGACCCGGACCTGGAGGAGGCGTTGGGGGATCGTCTGTCGTTCCGACGGTTCTGCGGGTTCTCGTTGAGCGACGAGACACCGGACGAGACGACGTTCGTGCGCTTCCGGGCGGCGCTGGCAGAGAGGAAACTGACGGCGAAGCTTCTGGCGGAAACGAACCGGCAGTTGGAGCGTCACGGGCTGATGCTGAAGACGGGCACACTGATCGATGCCACCCTGATCGAGGCTTCGGTCAGCCGGCCGTCCGGTGTTTCCGGCGAGCGTTCGGCGCTCGATCCGGATGCCGATTGGACGCGGCGCGGGCGCACGGCCTATTTCGGGTACAAGGCGCATATCGCCGTCGATCAGGGCTCCGAATTGATCCGCGATGCGATGATGACGTCGGCCAAAACCTATGAGAGCGAAGTGGCCGACGCGCTGATCCAGGGCGACGAGCGGGCGGTCTATGCTGACAAAGCCTATGAGCACAAGGAGCGCCGCCGGCGCCTCAAGGCGAGGGGCATCAAGGACCGGATCATGCACCGCAGCCATAAGAACCAACCGGCGCTGCCGCACTGGCAACAGGTCCGCAACCGCCTGATCTCCCCGATCCGCGCTAATGTCGAGCGCCTGTTCGGAACTCTGAAGCGGTCTTACCGATACCGCCGGGCCCGATACAGGGGGATGCAGAAGAACCAGTCCCACCTTCATCTCCTGTGCATCGCCATGAACCTGAGACGTGCCGAAACTCTTATGCCCTGACACCGTCCCTTGCCGATCTCGTCAAGAGCGTCCCAAAACCCAACGCGAAAAACCGCCAAACCTATGCACCAACCTCCAAACCCAACGATTATCTCCGATCCTGAACCCGTTTCGCAGAGGTCTCCTCAAGGGGGAGGGGATTGCGATACCAGGCCAATTTTGAGTTCCTCCCCCTTGAGGGGGGAGGTTAGGTGGGGGTGACGACGGCTGACCGCGTCAGTCCGTCTTGGCCTTGAGCGCGTCGAGCTGCGCCTTGGCGCCGGCGATCATGCTGTGCAGGTCGGAGGTCAGCATCACCATGTCGAAGCCGCGCTTTATCGCACCCGCGGCGAATTCCGCGCCGGCGCAGTGCATGACGGCCTTGATGCCGGCCTTGTGCGCGGCCTCCAGGATCCTGTCGCAGGTGGCGAGGTGGGTCGGGTCCGGGTTGTCGGCGCGCGGCGGCATGTCCAGCGCGTAGGACAGGTCGGCCGGGCCGATATAGACGGCGTCGAGGCCGGGCGTGGCGCAGATCGCGTCGAGGTTTTCGATGCCCTCCTTCGTCTCGATCATGGCCATGATGATGACCTCGTCGTTGGCGTGCTCGAAATAGTCGCCGCCGCCGGCATAGTGCACGGCGCGCACCGGCCCGCTTGAGCGCATGCCGTCGGGCGGGTAGCGGCACGCGGAGACGGCCAGTGCTGCTTCCTCGGCATTGTTGACCAGCGGCACGATGATGCCGTACGCGCCGAGGTCGAGCGCCTTCATGATCGCCGCCGGGTCGTTCCAGGCGACGCGCACGATGGGCACCGTGTCGGTCTGCGAGACCGCCTGCAGCATGGGCAGCACGTCACCCAGTTCCGCCGTGCCGTGCTGCATGTCGATGCACAGCGCGTCGAAGCCCTGCCGCGCCATGATCTCGGCGCTGAACCCATGCGATATGGAAAGCCAGCCCAGGGTCGCGGATTTGCCGTCAGCCCACATCTGCTTGATCTTGTTCGGTCGCATCGTCCTACCCTCAATGTTGTTTTTGATCGGCCCGGGGCCGTTGGGGCTGACCATAGCACCCGGGGGCCGGGCAAGGCGATTCTGGCGTGTGGCTTTTAGTGGACGGCGGTGAGCGGTTGGGAGAGGGGATGTGTAAGAGGTTTCTGCGGAACACTGCCGGCGACGGCGTTTCACCCCCCACCCTAACCCTCCCCCACAAGGAGACCTCTGCGAAACGGGTTCAGGATCGGAGATAATCGTTGGGTTTGGAGGTTGGTGCATAGGTTTGGCGGTTTTTCGCGTTGGGTTTTGGGACGCTCTTGACGAGATCGGCAAGGGACGGTGTCAGGGCATAAGAGTTTCGGCACGTCTCAGGTTCATGGCGATGCACAGGAGATGAAGGTGGGACTGGTTCTTCTGCATCCCCCTGTATCGGGCCCGGCGGTATCGGTAAGACCGCTTCAGAGTTCCGAACAGGCGCTCGACATTAGCGCGGATCGGGGAGATCAGGCGGTTGCGGACCTGTTGCCAGTGCGGCAGCGCCGGTTGGTTCTTATGGCTGCGGTGCATGATCCGGTCCTTGATGCCCCTCGCCTTGAGGCGCCGGCGGCGCTCCTTGTGCTCATAGGCTTTGTCAGCATAGACCGCCCGCTCGTCGCCCTGGATCAGCGCGTCGGCCACTTCGCTCTCATAGGTTTTGGCCGACGTCATCATCGCATCGCGGATCAATTCGGAGCCCTGATCGACGGCGATATGCGCCTTGTACCCGAAATAGGCCGTGCGCCCGCGCCGCGTCCAATCGGCATCCGGATCGAGCGCCGAACGCCCGCCGGAAACACCGGACGGCCGGCTGACCGAAGCCTCGATCAGGGTGGCATCGATCAGTGTGCCCGTCTTCAGCATCAGCCCGTGACGCTCCAACTGCCGGTTCGTTTCCGCCAGAAGCTTCGCCGTCAGTTTCCTCTCTGCCAGCGCCGCCCGGAAGCGCACGAACGTCGTCTCGTCCGGTGTCTCGTCGCTCAACGAGAACCCGCAGAACCGTCGGAACGACAGACGATCCCCCAACGCCTCCTCCAGGTCCGGGTCGGAAAGACCATACCATTGCTGCAGCAAAACCGCCTTGTACATCGACAGCGCCGGATACCCTCTGCGCCCCTTCTTCGAGCGAACCGACTTCAGGAGCTTCTCGAAGCGAGACCAGTCGAAAAGACCTTCGATACGCTCCAGACGTTTATTCGAACCCGCACCCGGCGCCACAAACGCATCCGCAAAGCCACCCTCACCAACCCGCTTCTCACCCATCAAGACCTCCGTCATAGCGATCACTCTAAAGAATCACCGTTTCGACAAAGTTGCTACCCATTTCGCAGAGGTCTCCTTGAGGGGGGAGGGCTAGGGTGGGGGTGACGACGGGTAGCCGCTGCTACTCGTCCAAGAACCCCATCCCGCTTGCCGCCAATTCTTCGATCATCTTGGCGCGCTTCCCCATCAACCCATGGGAAAAAGGGGGCAGCGCTCGTTTTCGTTTTATCCTGTTTAGCGTAAAACTCTCCTGTAACGAGAATTTCTGTAGATTCTGTATTCTCTAAAAAAGTGGGAAAACCCGAGATGGATTCATTTTATCTGGTCTTGGCGCTTGCGCCGTACACGATCGTTCCCATCATTATGTTTGTGCCGACCTGGAAAATTTTCGGCATCGCGGGCAAGAGCAAGAAATGGGCTTTCCTACAAGCCATCCCTTACATTGGACATTTCGTGCTGTTGCTAATTCTTGCCTATTCGAAATGGCCGGCTGTTGATGACCTCTCGGAAGGAAGCTGAGTCATGGATGTACTCTCTATTTTGAGCTGGCTCATTGTTCTCGTTGTGCTTCTGCCCGTTTTGCCCGCATGGCGTATTTGCCGACGCGCCGGTTATTCCGGCGTATGGGGGGTGACCCAGGTTATTCCCTTGGTTGGCATTGTGATGATGTGGGTGCTCGCGTTTTCCCGCTGGCCCGTTATTCGGAACAGAGAAAAGGCCGTCCTCGAAGTCTTCGAGTGATGTGATGCGCCATTTGATTGTCATTCGGTGGGTTTATGGAAGAAGGCGCGGACCTCTTCGTGTAACGCGTATTGCGGTTCGGTCTCGGCGAGCCGCGCTTCGACTTCGGCGACTTGCGCGGCGTCGAGCAGGATTGTCGCGGGGTCCTGTTCGAGGCGTTTTGTCATGGCGTTAGGTTAGCACGAATTGCGCTTTCTCGCGAGGGTAACGGGAAAGGCAGGCCTTTGTTCCCCTCACCCTTCCCTCTCCCCAAGGAGAGGGTTTTTCGGTGCGGTTTCGGTGTATTAACCCTCTCCTTGGGGAGAGGGAGGGTCCCGCGAAGCGGGAGGGTGAGGGGAGAACCCTTGCGCTGACTGACCGCGTCAGTCGTCCAGGAACCCCTTCCCGTTGGCCGCGAGCTCCTCGATCATGGCCGCCGGTTTCCAGCGGTCGCCATAGCGCTCCTGCCACACCTTCATCGTGTCGTAGATGCGTTTCACGCCGATGCCGTCGGCCCAGAACATCAGGCCGCCGCGGTAGCGCGGGAAGCCGAAGCCGTTCAGCCACATCACGTCCACGTCGCTGGCGCGGTAGGCGATGCCTTCTTCCAGGATCTTGGCCGCTTCGTTGATCGAGGCGAAGAGCAGGCGGTGCAGGATTTCCTCGTCGGTGAAGTCGCGCTGCTCGATGCCGAGCTGGCGGCCGATCTCCTCGATCACCTGGTCGACGACCGGGTCGGGATAGGGGGTGCGGTCGCCCGGCTTGTAATTGAACCAGCCGGCGCCGGTCTTCTGGCCGTAGCGGCCCAGCTCGAACAGCCGGTCGGGGATCGGCAGGGCGCGGTATTCGTTCGGCGCTTCCTTCTTGCGGCGCTGGCGCACGGCGTGGCCGATATCGAGCCCGGCCAGATCGCCGACCGCGAACGGCCCCATCGGATAGCCGAACTCCACCATGACCTTATCTACTTGTTGGGGCCTCGCCCCTTCTTCGATGAGGATGTTCATCTCGGTCTGGAACGGTGCGCGGCTGCGGTTGGCGAGGAAGCCGTCGCAATTGCCGCAGACCGCGCCAACCTTGGCGATGCGCCGCGACAGGGCGGTGCAGGTCGCGACGACGTCCTTGGCCGTGGCGTCGCCGCGCACGATCTCGAGCAGCTTCATGACGTTGGCCGGGCTGAAGAAGTGGGTGCCGAGCACGTCCGCCGGGCGCTTCGTGGCGCTGGCGATTTCATCGATGTCCAGGGTGGAGGTGTTGGAGGCGAGCACGGCGCCGTCTTTCATCACCGCGTCGAGCTTGCCGAAGACGTCCTTCTTCACCGGCATTTCCTCGAACACCGCCTCGATGACGATGTCGGCGTCGCCGATCAGGTCGTATTCCAGGGCGGGGGTGATCAGCCCCATGCGCGTGTCGGCCGCGTCGGCGGCGAGGCTGCCGCGCTTCACGCTGGTCTCGTAATTGGCGCGGATCTTGGCGAGGCCCTTGTCGAGCGCCTCGGCGTTCATCTCCAGCAGCTTCACCGGGATGCCGGCATCGGCGAAGCACATGGCGATGCCGCCGCCCATGGTGCCGGCCCCCACTACGGCCGCTGAATCGATGTCGCGGCCCTTCACGGATTTGTCGATGTCGGGGATCTTGTTGGCCTGGCGCTCGGCGAAGAAGGCGTAGCGCAGCGATTTCGCCTCGTCGGCCATGACCAGTTCGTCGAACAACTCGCGCTCGCGGGCGCAGCCCTCGTCGAAGGGCAGGGAGACGGCGGCCTCGACGCACAGGATGCAGTGATAGGGCGCCTTCTGGTTGCGCGCCCGGCGCTCGATCTTCTTGCGCATCGCGTCGAACATGCCGGGGTCGGCCTTCGCCTCGGCGAGCTTTTCGTCATTGTCTCTAATTCTGGGGAGAGGACGCACCTCCGCAACTCGCTCGGCGAGCTTTACGGCGGTCTCCAGGAGTCCGTCATCGGACGAGACCGCATCAAGAATCCCCACGGAGTGGGCCTCGGGGGCGGGGACGTGGCGGCCGGTGACGATCATCTCGAGCGCCGCCTTCGGGCCGATCAGCCGGGGCAGGCGTTGGGTGCCGTTACCGCCGGGCAGCACGCCGATCAGCACTTCGGGCAGGCCGACCTTGGCGCTTTCGGTGGCGACCCTGTACTGGCAGGCGAGGGCGGTTTCCAGTCCGCCGCCCAGCGCGTAGCCGTGGATCGCGGCGACGATGGGCTTGGCGCTGTCGTCGATGATGGTGCGGTAGGTGAGGCCGGCCTCGGTCTTCTTCTGGCCGAGGAACTTGATGTCCGCGCCGGCGATGAAGCTGCGCCCGGCACCACGCAGGACCATCGCCCGGACCTCGGGATCGGCGTTGCCCGCGTTGACGCATTCGACGATGCCTTCCGGCACGCCCGGGCTCAGCGCGTTCACTGGCGGGTTGTCGACGGTGATGATGCCGATGCCATTTTGTTTCGTAATCGTAACGAATTCAGCCATGTCACGCTCCCAAAATACCCGGTAGTAAACCGGTACCTTATTCTCCCACCCCCGCTTTGGCGAGCCGCCGCGCCGTGCGATAGTGACGCATCAAATTTTGGTCAGGACAGGGAGAAAATTCATGGGGCCGCTCACCGGAATTAGAATCGTCGAAATCGCCAGCATCGGCCCCGGTCCGATGTGCGCGATGCTGCTCTCCGACCTCGGCGCCGACGTGCTACGTGTCGACCGCGCCAGCGCCGTCGGTGTCGAGCCACCGATGGCGCCGCAATTCGCGACCCTGCAGCGCGGCCGCAAGTCGATCGCCGTCGATCTGAAGAACCCGGAAGGCGTCGAGACCGTGCTGCAGCTCGTCGACGGTGCCGACGGCCTGATCGAAGGCTTCCGCCCCGGCGTCACCGAACGTCTCGGCATCGGTCCCGACGACTGTTTCGCGCGCAACCCGAAGCTCGTCTACGGTCGCATGACCGGCTGGGGCCAAGACGGGCCGATGGCGATGGCCGCGGCGCACGACATCAACTACATCGCCCTCACCGGCGCGCTGCACGCCATCGGCGGCAGGGATAAACCCGTGCCTCCCCTAAACCTGGTGGCGGATTTTGGCGGCGGGGGCGTCTACCTCGCCTTCGGTGTGGTCAGCGCGCTGCTGGAGGCGGCAACGTCCGGCAAGGGACAGGTGGTCGACGCGGCGATGGTCGATGGCGCGTCCTCGCTGATGGCGTCCTGCTACGGCGCGTTCGCTGCCGGCTCGCATCTCGACGAGCGCGGCGTGAACCGGCTCGATGGCGGCTGCCACCACTACAATGTGTACGAGACGAGCGACGGCAAGTTCATCAGCGTCGGCTCCAACGAGCCGCAATTCTACGCCCTGCTGATCGAAGCGCTCGGCCTCGACATGGCAACCCTGCCGGAACAGACGGACCGCACCCACTGGCCGGAAATGTGCGAACGGGTCGCGGCGATTTTCAAGACCAAAACGCGGGCCGAATGGTGCGAATTGATGGAAGGCAGCGATATCTGCTTCGCCCCGGTTCTGAGCCTTGCCGAGGCGCCGGAGCACCCGCACATGAAAGCGCGCGGCACGTTCGTTGAGGTCGGCGGTGTCGTCCAGCCTGGTCCTGCCCCCCGGTTCAGCCGGACACCCGGCGAGGTGCAAGGCCCGCCGGCCCGGCCGGGCGAGCACACCGACGAGGCGTTGGCCGAATGGGGCCTTCCGGCGGATCGGATCGCGGCGTTGCGGGAAAGCGGTGCGATCGCCTGAGCCCGATTGCGGTTGAGCGGAGCACATGCCCTACGGCATACTAAAAACTTCGTTAAGAAGTTCGCGTTACGATAAGTTCCGCTACCGTTGAGGATTTCTATGCACCGTTGGATTGTTTCCGCCGCCGCTGCCATTTGTTTCGTGTCTGCGTCGGCTCAGGCCGATTTGAATTCCGCGCTGAAGGCCTATCAAGCGGGCAAATATGAAACGGCGGCAACCGAGCTAAAGCCCCTCGCCGAAGCGGGCGATGCCGAAGCGCAGTACCGGCTTGGCCTCCTGTATGATGGCGGCAAGGGCGTCGAGGCTGACGCGGATGTAGCGCTTGAATGGTTCCGCAAGGCATCCGAGGGCGGCCACAGCGAGGCGAAACGAGTTATCGGTATCTATTACGAGGAAGGTAAGGCCGTCAGCCGCAGCTACGAGCGCGCGGTGGAGTGGTACGATTCGGCGGCGAAGCTGGGCAACGCCAAGGCGCAGCGAAATTTGGGCGGGCTTTATCAAGACGGGCTGGGTATCCGGGCGGATTTGGGCAAGGCACTTGATCTGTATACGCGCGCGGCGGCGAGCGGAAACGTTAAAGCCAAACGAAACCTCGCCTATATGTACTATTTCGGCGCCGGCGTCCGCCGGGACTACAAAAGGGCCGCAACGTTATTCAAGGAATCCGCTGCGGCGGGTCTCGGTAAGGCCGATTATGATCTGGGGCGACTGCACTATCGCGGGCAGGGCGTCGAAAAGAGCCCTGAGAAGGCCGCGGCGCTGTTCCGCAAGGCGGCGGAGAAAGGGCATGGTGGCGCCCAGTTCTTCATGGGTCGCATGCATATGCTCGGCGAGGGTGTCAAAAAGGATATGAGCAAGGCCTATTATTGGCTTGCCCTGTCGGTGGCGCAGGAAACCGAAAAGGCGTCAAGCCTGCTCCGTAAGGTCGGCGCGAATTTGAGCGACTCCCAAATCGCCGATGCAGAAAGGGCAGCGCAGGCATTTCGGCCGAAGTGAACCCGCGCTGGCCTTATTCTAGATCGGATTCACACGGTTTTTGGATCGCCAAAGGCGATTCCAAGAAACTCCGATCTGATCTAGTCCTGCTGCTGAATGAAGTTGGCGGCGACGTATTCTGCCAGTGCCGTTACCGATTTCTCCACATCGAGTTTACCGGTGTCGATCGTAAACTCCGGAGACTGCGGCGCTTCGTACGGCGCCGAGATGCCTGTAAAGTCCGGAATTTCGCCACGTCGCGCCTTTTCATACAGGCCTTTGGGGTCGCGAGACTCGCAAAGTGACAGATCCGCTTTGACATGAACTTCGTGAAAATCCTCGCTAGCCGCTGCCCGCGCACGTTCGCGGTCTTCCCGATAGGGCGAGATGAAGGCGGTGATGACGATGAAGCCGGCGCTTGTGAACAAGGAAGCAACCTCACCGATGCGGCGGATATTTTCCGTTCTATCTTCCGGGGAAAATCCAAGATTGGATGACAAGCCATGGCGGACGTTATCGCCATCGAGGACGTATACATTATAGCCGATATTGAACAGCCGCCGTTCGAGTTCGGTCGCGAGAGTCGATTTGCCCGACCCGGAAAGACCGGTAAACCATAAAACGCCACCGGAATGACCGCTGCGCTTAATTCTGTCCTGTAGTGTCACCCGGCTTTCTACAGCCGTGATATTGGAGGATTTAATGGAATCCTGATCGGTCATACTCGAACTGTCTCCAATAAGTGGGTTTTTGCGGCCCAGCGGGAGAGTGGGTAACACAGTCGACATGTGATTGCTCATATAATTTCTAGCCCCGGATTACGCTATACGATGGCCGGTTCAATAACGTGCCGGCGGGGCCGCGAACGTCACCCAAATTGGTTATGGATGTGCAAAATAGCGCTAAATCGTTGAAATTTTATTCCGCAATCCGATCACGGTCTGCGCGCGTCAACTTCGTCCGTAGGTGTCTTCGAGCCGAACGATATCGTCTTCGCCGACATAATCGCCGACCTGAACCTCGATGAGATGCAGCGGCTCGTCGCCCTTGTTCTCTAGCCTATGGACGACACCCTTTGGAATATAGGTCGACTGGTTTTCGCGCAGTTCCGAAATTTCCTCTCCACGCGTAACGATTGCGGTCCCTTTAACGACAACCCAGTGTTCGGAGCGATGTTTGTGCTTTTGCAGGGATAGGATACCGCCCGGTTTGACGATGATCCGTTTCACCCGAAATCGTTCATCCTCGTCAATATCGTTGTAGTCGCCCCAAGGCCGAAACACGCGGCGATGATGGACCGCTTCACTGCGGTCGCCTTCCTTCAGGCGTTCGACGATTTCCTTCACGTCGCCCGCGCGATCTCGGCGTGTAACAAGGACGGCGTCATCGGTGGAGACGACGATCGTGTCTTCCACTCCAATCGCTGCAATCAGGCGACCGTCGTCACTACGGAAATAGGAATTCCGTACGTCGTGCAGCCAGGTATCCGCCAGCGAAGCATTGCCCGCGGCGTCCTTTGCCGCGAGATCCCAGAGCGCAGGCCACCCACCGACGTCATTCCAACCGATGTCAACGGGGACAACCGCGGCACGATCGGTCTTTTCCATGACGGCATAATCGATCGAGTCCGATGGGCACGCGTTGAATGTTTCTGTGTCGAGCCGAAGGAAGTCGAGGTCGGAAAAGCTTGCAGAAAGAGCGTTGCGGCAGGCGGTTAGCATATCCGGCGCCAATCTCGCCAATTCGTCCAGATAAGTCTGAACACCCAAAACGAACATGCCGCTATTCCATAGATACTCGCCGGAATGGAGATAGCGTTCCGCTGTTTCAGAATCCGGCTTTTCGATGAACTTCGCGACCCGATGCACGTTCGAATTGCTATCCAATTCTTTGCCTTGCTGGATATAACCGTATCCCGTCTCAGGACGGTCCGGTTTGACCCCGAACGTCACGAGCGCGCCATCGGCAGCCGCGGTTGCGGCGGTCTTCATGGCCTTCATAAATGCGTTTTCATTGGCGACAACGTGATCCGACGGCAGCAAGGCCATGATTGCGTCCGGCGACGTTTCGCTCAGCATTAAAGCGGCAATCGCGGCGGCCGGTGCGGTGTTCCGTCCAACCGGTTCAAGGACGATGGCGCGCGGTTGAATCTTGATGGCTTGAAGCTGCTCGGCGACGATAAACCGGTGCTCATTGTTGGCGATGACCAATGGCGCTCCATAGACAGCGGAATCCGAAACGCGGTTTGCGGTTTCCTGCAGCATGGTTTGCGAGCCCGCTATCGGCAAAAGCTGTTTCGGGTAGTGCGCGCGGGATAACGGCCATAACCGGGAACCGGATCCGCCAGAAAGAATGACCGGATAAATTGTCGGCGTGTCCGACATGGCCTCTTGCTCCTTAGTTTTCAGGCAAACCACACCCAGTCCATAACATTCTCGGACCGGGAGAGGGAAACGATTCAGCAACTAATATGGTGCAGAAATGATTAATGGGGCGATGAGCTGCAATTACGCTGGAAGGGCACATACGGGCACCATTGCCATAAAGCCGATAGTTTTGTCCGTGAGGCAGCAGGACCTTGGGAGCGTATTTGCCTCGCTAAACCGACAGACGACTAGGTTTTGGGTATGGCGGTCGTCACATCACCGCAACGGCATTTCGTGGTAATTTGTAGTCAAATTTATGTAAAAACCTGAATATTTACCGCCGTATCCCCCAATCGGGGGATACGGTAGTGTTGGCGACGAGGTTTAATACGATACCTTGAAAAGAGGTGCTGGGGATGTCGACAGAAATGCAATCGCCGAGAGTGGTTCTCGTTTGGAAAGGCAGGGTATATCCGTGGTATATTGTGGCGACAGTAACCATTCCTCAGACAGGCTCATAGCCCTGGATTAGTGCATTGGTTATCAATATCCAATTCTTGAGCTACGCGGTTGGCGGTGGCGCTTAGCCGGACCGGCGGCAGGTATAAGTATCTCCTGCTGGCGAGCTGCATCGTCACGGTGTTGTGGGCGTTGTCGGTTTTCGGCGTGCAGTGGTTCGGCGCTTGGCCTCGTGCGCATTCCGCTCTCGATGTCGCACGAAACGTCTCGTGGCTCGTGTTGCTGGGCGCGATGCTTGGCGTCCGCCGTATTCAAGATACCAGCAACATCATTAAAGTGGCGGCGATTGTAATACTATGCGTCAGCGCGGGCCTGCTGTTCGCAGAGCCGCTATCCGAGGCGCTCGGGGCTGAGCCGCTAAGAAACTTGCTGAGTCTTCTCAGTGGCGGACATGTCATTCTCTCCGTGATCGGTCTCCTGGCGCTTGAGAATCTGTATCGAAATGCCGATACGAAAGTCCGGTGGGCGATCAAATATTTCTGCTTTGGGCTCGGCACTATTCTCGGTTTCGACTTCTTCTTCTTTGCCGACGCGGCGCTCTTTGGCCGGATCGATATGACGTTTTTCGACGCCAGAGGGTTCGTAAATGCATTGGTCGCGCCGCTGCTCGCGATTGCGGTATCGAGGGCGACATTGTGGGAAATCGATATCCATGTTTCGCGGGCTGCCGTGTTCCACTCGGCGGCGCTAATCGGCAGTGGCATTTACCTTATCGGAATGGCTGCGGCGGGATTCTATTTGAAAGAGGTCGGCGGCGAATGGGGACGGATCTTGCAGATCCTGTTTCTCGCCAGCGCATTGCTTATCCTGCTCGTTATCTTCTCCTCGGCGTCGTTCCGCGCCAAAGTCAAAGTTTGGATTAGCAAGCATTTGTTCAGCTACAAGTATGACTATCGCGAAGAGTGGTTGCGGTTTATCCAAACCATAGATTCGGCAGATACCGGTGTGAGTTTGCATGATCGCATCCTGCGCTCGGTCACCGATATTACACAAACGGATGCTGGCGGACTCTGGGTGCTGCGGCCCGAGGATAATGCCTATCTGCCGACAGCGCTTTGGCATATGGGCGATCGTCCGCCTGCCGAACCGGTCAATAGCGGCCTTGTTCGTTTTCTGGCAAAAACCCACTGGATCGTCGACCTGCACGACTATCGTCGCGACCCGACGCGCTACCAGAATGTGGAACTTCCGGATTGGCTCGTTACGAATGCTCGGATCTGGCTTGTCGTTCCGCTTATCTATCGGGATTCGGTACAGGGGTTCCTCATCCTGGGTGATCCGAAGGCGCGTCGGGGATTGGATTGGGAGGATTTCGACCTTTTACGGACGGTTGGCAATCAGGCTGCCAGTTATCTGGCCGAGCAGCAGGCGATGAACGAACTGTCAGATGCCCGCCGGCTTGAGGATTTCAATCGGCGGTCGGCATTCATCATTCACGATATCAAGAACGTCGTAAGTCAGATGTCGCTGATGATGCAAAACGCGCAGCGGTTTGGCGATAATCCAGAATTCCAGAAAGATATGCTGGCAACAGTCGGCAACTCCGTCGCACGGATGAAAGAATTGTTGGAACGTTTCAAGAGCGTGCGGGAAGAAGACCGGCGCGGTGCTTCCGAACTCGTTTCCTTGAATGCCGTTGTTCGCCAAGTCGTCGAAACTTGGCGCAAACAGAAGCAAGACCTCAAAGTTGAAATAGACGATAAGGTTGCCTTGCAGGTGCGCTGCGACAATATGGTGTCAGTTCTCGATCACCTGTTGCAAAACGCGATTGAAGCCGCTGGCATCGATGGCGCCGTTTCTCTGTCTCAGAGGATGCAGGATAACGAAATCTTTATCGAGATCGAAGATGACGGGCCGGGTATGGACGAAGAATATATCGAGGCTCATCTATTTCGCCCTCTGGATAGCGAAAAGGCTTCGGGATATGGCCTCGGGGCCTACCAAACGCGCCAATTGGTGCGGGATATGGGTGGCCGCCTGGAGGTCGACAGTGAGATTGGTCGCGGGACGATCATGCGCGTCGTTTTATCGGTTAATCCCGAAGCGGTTGAAATATTGCGAAAACAAGAAGAGTTGGGTGCGGCGTGACGAAAGAACAAATGAGTAAGAAGCAATTGGAAAGTACGCAGCCTCTCCTTCTCGTGGAGGATGATCCAGGATTGCGGAGCCAACTTCGTTGGGCGTTGGATGCGTTTGATGTTCATTTGGCGGAAGATCGTGAAAGTGCGATCAAGCTCCTGCAAGAAGTGCAGCCGCCTGTCGTGGTTCTCGACCTCGGTCTGCCGCCCGACCCCAATGGTGCGTCGGAGGGACTGGCGGCGCTTGAAGATATTCTCTCATTGCGGCCCAACACGAAAGTCATCGTATCTTCCGGAAACGAAGAACGAGGCAACGCAGTGGAAGCCATTCGGCTTGGCGCTTATGACTTTTATCCCAAACCTGTCGATGTTGAGGTCCTGCGCCTGATCATAGACCGGGCCACACAGCTTCATCTTCTTGAAGAAGACAATCAGCGGCTCAGCCAGCCTCCTGAAGATGCGCCGCTAAACGGGGTAATTGCCGCAAGCCCGCAGATGCTGAAAGTATGCGATGCGATTCGCCGTATCGCGACATCCGATGTGAGTGTTCTCCTGACAGGTGAAAGCGGTACGGGCAAGGAGGTGCTCGCGCGGGCGCTGCACGACTCAAGCATGCGCGCGACGGCGCCTTTTATTGCTATCAACTGCGCCGCCATTCCGGAAAACTTACTGGAAAGTGAGTTGTTCGGACATGAAAAGGGTGCGTTCACGGGCGCGGTGCGAAAGACTACAGGAAAGATCGAACAGGCTCAGGGCGGTACGCTCCTGCTTGACGAGATCGGCGATATGCCCTTACCGCTGCAGGCAAAATTGCTGAGGTTTCTGCAGGAACGGCTGATCGAACGGGTTGGTGGTCGAGAGCAGATCGAGCTCGACGTTCGGGTCATATCGGCGACGAACCAGGATCTCAAGACACTTATAGAAGTCGGCGGTTTCCGCGAAGATCTTTTCTACCGTCTGGAGGAGGTTGGCGTTCATATCCCATCGTTGCGCGAGCGGGAAGGCGACGCTGTGCTACTGGCGAAGTTTTTTCTGCAACGGTTCACGGCCAGCTTGAAAAAGCCTTTTAGGGGGATCACCAAGGACGGGCTGGCGGCGATCTCGGCATATGAGTGGCCGGGCAATGTTCGTGAGCTCGAAAACCGAATGAAGCGAGCGATCGTGTTGGCAGAAGGCAAATTTATTGGCGCGGACGATCTCGACATAGATCTTGGCGGAAAAGTGGCACAGATCCCGACGCTGCGGCAGGCGAGGGAAGCAGCGGAACATGATGCGATTGTTCGCGCGCTGAAAATATCACAAAAAAATCTAACGGCCGCGGCAAAGGTATTGGGTGTAAGCAGGCCGACGCTCTATGGCCTGATGAAGACACACAATCTAACGGCAACGGGCTAATACCAAGGAGCGATGATAGTGACCCATAGAGACGGGTTATCCAGGTTTTCGGCAAGGAGCGCGCGGTGCAGCGATGCGGTGCGTCGGAAGCCGTGTGCGAGGCTGTCCGAAAGGTCAGTATCAACGCTCCTTGGTATAAGACGATATGCGCAAGATGGCACTATCGACGACGGCCATCATTGAGAATACAGATGAGTCAATGGCAACAATTTACGGGCGGAGCAATCTCGCAATGAAAGCCGAAAATACTGTTATCGCTGGCCTGACCTACTCATTTAAGCGGCAGATGCAGGCTTCTATGTGGGCACTTGCTTTTCTGGCATGTGCCGCTTTTCTCGCCGTGCCGTCAGTGGCGGTCGCTCGGGTGAGTGACGATTCGATCGAGTATTTGGAAGAAGCGAAGAGCTACCTGAAGAAGGGCGACATTAAGTCCGCGGTTATTCAGCTCAAGAACGCGATTCGCGCCGACGGAGACAATGTCGATGCGCGTTTCGAGCTCGCAATCCTATATCTGCGCGGTCGCGATGGGCCTTCGGCGGAGAAAGAGCTAAAGGCGGCGCGGGATCGCGGTATTGAGGAAAGCAAAGTCCTTCTACCCTTGGCGCAGGCCTATGCGCTGCAAAGAAAGAATCGGGAAATTCTCGAAGAGCTGAAGCCGGAAGATTGGCCGAAAGACGTCAAAGCCGGCATCCTGGCTGCCCGTGGCGGCGCCTATGTCGCCTTAAAGAAGCTGGATGAGGCAGAGCGCGAATTGAATGAGGCGATTGCCGTTTCACCGGATTCAGCGTTCGTTTTGCTTGCTCTCAGTCAGGTGCTTCAGGCGAAAGGAAAATTCGATGACGCCGAAGCGCAGGTCGATAAAGCGCTATCTATCGAGCCGGATAATCAGCGAGTGCTCGTTCGAAAAGGTAGCTTGCAGCAGGTTCGCCGTGACTACGAAGGCGCCATTAAGAGCTATAGCAAAACCCTGGAGTTGAACGAGGGGAATGTTCCGGCGCGGGTCGCCCGTGCGAGCGCCTATATTGCGCGCGGAGAAGACGAAGCGGCACGAGTTGATGTCGATGCCGCGTTGGCGGAAACGCCGAAGAACCCGATCGCACGCTATCTGAACGCCCTGCTGCTTGCGCGTCAAAAGAAGTATGAAGAAGCGGTTGATACGATGCAGCCAGTCATGGGGGTATTGTCCGGATATCCGCCGGCGCTCTATCTCCAGGCTTCCTTAAGCTTCGCCCAAGGTCAAATCGAACAGGCGCAGACGCAGATCCAGAGCTATTTGGCCAGAGTGCCGAAGAGTCAGCGTGGCCAGCGGCTCTTGGCCGCAATTTACTTGCGTAAGAAGTCGGCGGATAAGGCGATCCAGTTGCTGGAGCCGATGCTTAAATCGGCCCCCGACGTGCGGTTGCTGACCCTTCTGGGGAATGCCTATGTTGCGGTGGGCCGGAACGAGGACGCCGCGGCACTATTCGAAAAAGTCGCGGAGAGCGATCCTGACAACACAGATATTCGCACACGGCTCGCTCTGACCCGTTTGAATTCCGGTGATCGTGAATCGGCGGTGAAAGAATTCGAATCGATTCTGGATAACGATCCAGACGAGGTTCGTGCCAACTTGCTGCTCGTGCTGACCCATCTCCGGGAACGGAAATTCGACGATGCGCTCGCCGCGGCAAATACGCTGAAGGAACGCATGCCTGAGAATCCGATGCCGGAAAACTTTCTTGGGACGATCTATCTCGGTAAGAAAGATACGGATTCCGCGCGGAAGCATTTCAACAAAGCGCTTGAGATTCAGCCAGATTTCACACCTGCGACGCTAAATCTTGCGGAAATCGAGCGGGTGTCCGGAAATCTTGTGGCAGCGCGTCAGCAATACACAAAAATTCTCGATCGTGACGAAAAGCACGAACAGGCCATGCTCCGTATGGCGCAGATCGCGTTCACAGAAAAAGACAACGACAAGGGTGTGGAATGGCTGCAGCGCGCGGCGACTGCAAATCCGAAATCGAAGCGCCCTCGCATCAGGCTTGTGAACACTCTTCTGCGGATGCGAGAGAACCAGCGCGCGCTGACCGCGGCCCGCGAACTGTCGCAAATCGCCGAAAAGGATCCGGACTCACTTGATGCATTGGCGCGGGCACAAATTGCGGCGGGTCAGCTTGCGAACGGCGTTTCAACCTATCGCCAGCTTGCCGGTCTCGTACCAAAATCGGCGGTTGTCCGTCATCGTTTCGGGCGCGCGTTGGCGGCGGCAAAAAATAATGCAGAGGCTGCGGAGAATTTCGACAAGGCCATCGCGTTGGATCCAAACCTTTTAGCGGCGCGCCAGGATCGCGTTCGTGTTGCCTATCTTGAAAAGGGTGCCGAGGATGCGCTTGCGATCGCGAAGAAAATGACGGAAGAGGCACCAGACAAGGCGTATGGCTATCTGCTCCAGGGCGATGTGCAATTGCAGAGCGAAAATTTCGAGGCCGCGAGTATTGCCTATGCGGAGGCCCAGCAACGTGAACCATCCAGCCAGACCTTGAATAGGCAGTACCGTAGTCTGTCCCGCGCCGGCAAATACGGCGTTGCGCGGGCGCTTCTGGAAAACTGGCTGGAAAAGAAACCGGACGATACGTCGGTTCGGTTTTTGTATGCGAGCGCCTTGATCCGCAGTGGGCATACCTCCGCGGCGATACGTGAAAACGAAACGCTGCTCAAAAGTTTTCCAGACAATGCCGTGCTGCTGAACGATTTGGCCTGGCTCTATGGTGAGGTCAATGACAGTCGGGCAATCGAATTTGCCCAGCGGGCGCATAAGATCGCGCCGCAATCGGCCGCCATTGCAGATACCCTTGGCTGGCTGTTGGTGAACGGCGGCGATACGGCACAGGGGTTGGATCTCCTACGGAAAGCACATGCGGACGCGCCCGAGCAGAATGATATCGGCTATCATTTTGCAGCTGCCCTATCAAAATCGGGGAAGGAAGCTGAGGCGCTGAAAATCCTCAAAAGTATTCTCGATTCCGGTAAACCGTTCAACGCCATTGAGGATGCACGCAAACTCTATGCAACGCTAATCAAGCGATGAACTGAGTCTGGATCGGAAGGCGTACTCGATAGGCCGAGTCGATGCGCTTGGGTCGCCAATTAGATATGCGGAGAAGGTTTGGAAATGACGGATAACTGCGTATTGGTTACGGGGGGCGCCGGATACATTGGCAGCCATGTTGCACTGGCTTTACTCGAATCAGGCGGGCGCGTCGTTGTCGCCGACAATCTCGTAACCGGACGCCGCGAACTGGTGCCGGATGGGGCTGAATTCGTTGAAATCGATATTGCCGATATGGACGGTATGGCGCGATTGATGCGGGAAACCGGTTGCCGCGCAATCATGCATTTCGCCGGATCGACTGTTGTTCCGGAATCGGTTGAGAATCCGTTGAAATATTACCGCAACAACACAAGCGCGAGCCGTAATCTTCTCGAAACGGCACTAGAGCAAGGCGTTGATAAGTTTATATTTTCATCGACAGCGGCGGTGTACGGGAATCCCGACAAACTGCCCGTCGACGAAAGTGTTGCGTTGGCGCCGGTTTCGCCGTACGGGAAATCGAAGCTCATGACCGAGAACATGCTCCAGGATGTTGCGACCGCATCGGACTTGCGATTTATCGCGCTGCGCTATTTCAACGTGGCCGGTGCTGACCCTGACGGTCGCAGCGGCCAGTCGACACCGAACGCCACGCATTTGATCAAGGCGGCCTGCGAGGTCGCTTGCGGCGCGCGCGAGAGCGTTACGATCTTTGGAGACGACTACGATACCCCCGACGGTACCGGCGTACGTGACTTCATTCATGTTAGCGATCTTGCGCAAGCGCATGTTGCGGCGCTCGATCATCTTGCCGAAGGCGGTGGCAGTAATGTGATGAATTGCGGCTATGGCCGGGGTTATTCGGTGAAGCAGGTTCTGGATACCCTGCGTAATGTCAGCGGCGGGGATTTTCGGATTGAGACGGGACCGCGGCGGCCTGGCGATGTCGGCGAAATTTACGCCGAATCCAAGCGCATACGAGACGTTCTAGGCTGGATCCCTCAATACGATGATCTGGAGAAAATCGTTGCGTCCGCTTACGCTTGGGAACAACGGATGACGGCATAATTCTGCGTCAGGCGACGAGTGCATCGTACGGTGCTAACTGGCTAGACCAGGTATACGACCTACTTACAAATGCCTTCGCACGATCGCCGATGTCTGATGCTGCAGGGTTGCGCAGGGCATAGACCGTTTGAGCGGCGAAGGTGTCTGCATCCTCGGCGACCAGAATTTCCGTGTCTCGCGTCGCGTCGATACCGGCCAACGCGGTCGGCGTCGTTACCGTCGGTTTGCTCATCGCCATGGCTTCGAGAACTTTATTCTGAATGCCTCGTGCAATCCGCATTGGTGTCACCGCAGCCTGCGCATGAACGAAGTAAGGCCGCATGTCGGGTACCCGACCAGCGACATGCACCCCGTCGATCTTTTCGAGCTTAAGCACGTCAGGGGATGGGCTGCCACCGACAATAAAAAAGCGGGCGTCTTGTATGGCGTCGCGGACGCGAGGAAAGATGTCCGTTGCGAACCAGACGACGGCGTCCACATTCGGCCAATAATCCATCGCGCCGGTAAAAATGACGATCGGACCGCCGGCATCGTACGGCGATGGATAGGTCTTTTCGGGCGAGAAGTACTCGGTATCGATACCGTTGCCGATCGCGTGAATCTTGCCTCGTGTTTCGGGCGCCAGGCTTTCGAACAACTCGACTTCCGGCGCGGCGACGAAGGTGCCGGCGTCGACTGCTTTGGCGACACGCCGGTCGAATTCAAGAAGGGTCCGGCTTTCCCGCTCGAAGAGCCAACTCGCGGGCCACGATTTTGACTGGGCATATTGGTGCCATTTGTCGGAATCGACGTCGCAATAGTCGATAACCATTCGCGATGGCCGGGGTGCAGCCTGCAAAAAATACTGTCCCATCTGCGACGAAAAGGCGAAGGCTGCGTGCGGCTTAACATCGGTGAAAACCGTTTTTACCCAATCATCGAGCACGCGATCGTAGAAATAAGGCAGGTTCAGAGGTGCTCCGGTGAAAAACGCTCGGAGGGATCGGGTCTTTGCCATGATTTTGTTTAGCGGCACGATACAGGTATCGACGCAATAATCCTGCAGCGTTGTTACATGTTCCCAATCTTCAGGATCATCGATAAAGCACCCAAGATGAATGCGATGTGTCGCACTAAAATGCTTCAGGATGTTGAAGGAACGAATTTTGTCGCCCTTGTTCGGCGGGTAAGGAATGCGCTGACTGAGAAAGAGCATGTCACGCATTGCACGGCCCCAACGCCCTTCTTTGTCGTACCGGATCGATGCGTGGCATCGGTTTAGCCAATGGCGCCGAAGATTGGCGGGCCTATCAGATTGGCGATAGGAACCGGCAGCCGTTTCCACGTATTGATCATCAGGTGATATTTTGGATTGAGTGGATTCACGTCCGGCATCGCAACGCCATCTCGCAGGCGATACTCATAATACAGAGGACGGGGTTCGAAGCCCCAGTTCTTCTTGAACGCGAAAGCGCCAGTATCCTTCTTGCTGCGCCCGAAATCGAACACGCGGATTCCCCGCTCTGCGGCGCGGCAGGTTGAACGCCAATACATGTAACTATAGGCGCCTGTAGATCGTGCCTGGGGCATCCCACCGCCATAATAGGGCAGGACTTCGTCTCTGAAATAGAACTGCATGACGCTGCTCACCGGCGTGCCCTGAGCATCGAGGATCACCAGGAATTCACAATCATCCTGAAAGACGGATTTAAGAACCCGGCAGTATTTTTTCGAGAAAACGGGTGTTCCCAGATTTCGGACGCTGTTGGCGTACACGTCGTAGAAGCGGTCTGGGCCGTCATCGATTTCGTCACGCAGTTCCTCCGCCTTGATCGCCTTGCGCACCACAGCTCGTTGCTTGCGCGGGATGGCCTTGAGGTTTACCTCGGGTGAGGGGTCAATTTCGCGACGGAATATGAAATATAGATTGTCCTTGCAGGTCCAATCCGGTCTCGTCGGCTGTTCGCTACGAAATTCGATGAACTCGGCATTGACGTTGTCTGCAAGATTTATGGCGTAGTCATCCAGCGCGCTACGCGCAGCGTCATCCAACACCAGAGGGCCGCCTTGCACGCAAAATGGCGTCGATACCAAACGGTTGCCGAATAGCCGGTTTTTGACGTGGAAGAGAGGCAAAACGCCTCGGATTTCGCCGTTTTGCATAGCGTAGGCACAGTAGGACCGGTGTCCGAAACTCGTTTCGATGACGGCCTGCCAGCCGGCTCGATGAAAAAAAGTCGCGTCGGGATGCGCGTCAACGAAACCATCCCACATCCCGGCGTCACTGGTTGAAAGCGAATGGATCGTCAGTTCGCCGTGTGGTGCGTTCATAAGGCCTTTTCGTCCGCGCCAAGGAAAACTCGATCCATACGATCCCAAAGAAAATCCTGGGTTAACGCACGCAACCGCGGCGCCGTACGCTTAAGGTTCAAGTAGTGGCGGAACCGTGTTTTGAAGGAGATATTCGACATTTGGGGCTGATCGGGATCTATCTCCCAAGGATGGAAATAGAAAATACAGGATTGCCTATCCGCCGCATTGACCCGCCGCAATGCCCAGCGATAGGCCGCGTAAGGGAGCAGCCGGAAAAATCCACCACCGCCGCATGGGAAGTTCCGGTTGCCGAGCTTTACGGTGGTAATTGGAAACTCGTCAATTCCACTGGATCCGTTCGGTTGGAATCCAAATCGAGGGGCATCGGGCATTCCGTAGAAATCATGTCGGATCGGATTGACGCTGGAGCTATAGGCGTAACCCTCTTCGTGAAGGATTTCGAACGCCCACATGTTCCTGGCGCCAATCGAAAACGTGGCTGCCCGATAGCCGCGGACCGCTGTACCGCCAGTGTCTTCTAGCAACGTCTTCGTTCGCCTTATATCCTCGCGGAACTCCTCTTGTGTTTGCTCGTCGGCGCGAAAGTGGGCAAATCCGTGACTGGCTAGCTCATGACCTTGATCGACAATGCGTCGGATGAGTTGCGGATATCGTTCCGCAACCCAGCCCAAGGTGAAGAAAGTCGCATGAATGCCCGCTTCGTCGAAAAGCTGCAACACATTGTCCGTGTTTGTTTCGACGCGGCACTCGCGCGTCTCCCACGAGGTGCGTTCGATCGTGTCGGCAAATGCCTGAACTTGGAAATAGTCTTCGACATCGACCGACATGGCGTTCACGATTTGCCCGTCCCGTTCCAATACGGGATGAGATTTCGCGCCGAAGCGGGAGGGTTCGTCGGCTTCCGAAGCGGTTTGCAACGCAACTGTCGTCATCACGAGTTTTCCAGCGCGTTACCCATTGGACGCAGCTTTATGCATGCGGCGGCGAAGCAGGCGTTCGTGGTGTTTCAGCATCAACTGCGTCCAGCGCAACATTCGCTCATGCCGTTGCATCTGGGATTCCGCCGTCTCCAGCCGGTGACGAAGCGTCGCAAGTTCTGTCTCCGCGTCAGCCCAAGCACCCGGGTCTGAGGTTTCGCTCGGGGCTTCCGTTTGTACCAGTTCCGGTCGACCTGTACGAGGCGGCGCTTCCGCTTCGACCGGCTTGCTGTCCACGGGCGCTACGGTTTCTTGCGGCAGGGGTACAGGCATGGCCACAGCTTCCGGCGGCGCGGTCTCTTCAATTTCGAGAACCTGTTCTGTTTCTTGTCTCAGATCCTCGGCCACTTGCGTAACCGCTGCGCCGTCGAGCTCGTGCCGTTCTTCAAGGAACCCGAATAGAAGCAGCCGGGAACACAAGACGTTGATCTTGCGGGGCACGCCGCCGGTCTGTTTAAAAATTTCCGCATAGGCGTCTTCGGACAGGGATGGATCGTCTCTCCACCCGACGGCGCTCAGGCGGTGCCGAATGTAATCCCTCGTCTCCTGCGCGCTTATGGGACCGAGATGAAACGATGCGATAACGCGTTGGCGGAGCTGGTCCAGGTCGGTGCTTGCAAGGGTGCGGCGGAATTGCGGCTGACCGAGCAGGATGCTATGCACCAGGGCCGTTCCGTCGGTCTGAAAGTTGGATAGCATGCGCAATTCTTCCAGCGCCTGAAAGGACAGGTTTTGCACCTCGTCAATCAGCAGCAGGCAGTGCTTCCCATCGCGATAATTGGCGTCGCAGAATGCCTCGATACGGCGCAGCAATGTCGCCTTGTCGGCCTGTTCCTGATCGATCCCGAACGCGGACGCGACCATTCGCAGGACGTCGTCTGCGGCGAGCTGAGTCGTCACCAAGGTCGCCGAGACGTAGCGGGCGCTGTCGAGAGTCGATAACAGGTAGCCCATGAGCGTCGTTTTGCCCGCGCCGACATCTCCGGTGACGACGATAAACCCCTCGCCTTGATTGAGACCGAAGGAAAGGTGCGCCATTGCGCGCTTATGAACGCTGCTGCCAAAAAAGAACCGATGGTCAGGGGTGAGCTGAAACGGCTGCCCGGTTAAATTGTAGAACTCCGTATACATAATTCAGCTTCAGAATGTCTTGCGGAGACTAACCGAGACGACATTTTCCTGAACATCCTGGGTGTCGATATCGCTATCACGGCGCAGGAAACTGTAATTGAGGCTTCCCGAGAAATCTTGCATTATCCGGTATGTCAGGAACGCATTAGTGCGTAATGTATAATCTTCATTACCATCAGCTGCTTGCGTGACGACGGAAAGATTTGCGCTAATACCGCCATCCATCTTCGGCCAAATCCGACGATTAATGCTCCCGCCCAGGGTGACGACCGTGTCTTCTGTCCCTTCCGGTTCTTGCGTGCGTAAATTGACGCGGCTAAAAATATTGAAGGTATTGCGGCCCCGTTCTCCGTTCAGGGCAATACTGAATGTTTTATTCTTGTTAACGCGGTCCAGGAAATCCAGATCAAGTGAATTGAGATTTCCGGGCGCTCCCGTATTGGGATCGACCAGTACACCTTGGTCGTTTAGAACAAGATTGTTGAGGTTATTCGTAAGCTGTTGCCGATCGGTCTGTACCGATTCCTCGTACGATGTAGTCAACGCCGTCCGGGCGCCGATCTGATAGCTGGCATCGGCGGAATAGTTCGTGCTGTTGAACCGCTTTCCGACTTCAAAACGTAAGCTGGTTCGAGGTCCCGGCGTAAGGCGTGCGCCACCGCGCCAAAAAAATTCAGCGCCGTCGTCCGAATTGATACCGCCGCCCTCGATTTTTTCGCTACCTGCACGACCTAGCAACGTTATGTGCCGGCTCCAGGCGTACTCGCCGGACAGCTCGGTCAGGTTGCGGTTGCTGCTATTGTCCGTAAATGTTCGGCTTCCCAAAAGCTGCCATGAAAGGCTTGTAAATTTTGGGCCACTACGCAGCAATGTCACTATCTCGTGGCTGCGAGACGTATCAGGTTGCGCGCCAGCGGAACCGACATCGGAATCGAGAAACCGAGTTTCGTTGAAGGTATAGCGAAGGTCGGACTCACCCCAGTTTCCATATCGATGGCCGAAATTCGGGGTAACGCTGTAATTGACTACGGTTGATTGGTCGTTCGAGTCGATATTTCGATCACTTGCTGACGTGCCCCCGTTGCGTTGTAAACTTTGCTGGCTTATCGAGGCCCGCGTGTCGATGAAGACAAGATCTTCGATTGCCTCCACATTTCCGCTGCCCAGCAAGTTCTGGCGGAGTCCGTTAAGTTCGGAATTGTCCCAAAAATCATCCCGAGATAGGCTATAATTGAAGTTCAGCTGGGCGCGTCGGCCTTGGCCTGCGACACTAATACCCGCTGAGCTCGACGTGATAATGTCAGCCTCAAGACCCTCGCTGACAGACCGTACATTATCCGTGAAACTTTGTTCGACATCGACTCGTGGCGAAATGGTCCATTCGCCGGCAATGGCATTTGCGGACAAAACAAGCGCACTAAACCCTACGACACACCTCGTGTATCGGGCGGCCTTTTCAGTTGCGCGGATGGGTCTAAGAAAATACATGCGAAATGTTGAGTCTCAACAGTATTTCTAGCGCTTTTGTCTGTATTCGTCATAGTAGCTATAAGAACCATACGGAGATGAACCTGAATCGCTGCCAGACTTGTTTATCACAAAATTTATGTTTTCACATGTGTTTATGAGCTTTAGGGCCTGTTGGAGCTCACTCGAGTCTGTCTTGTTGGCCTCAACGACCATTACGATTTGACCGACGAGCATGGCCAGAACACTGGCTTCACTGCTTGCTAGAATGGGCGGCGAGTCGATGATAATGACGCGATCCGGATAGCGAGCCGCAATATCGGCCATAAGAGTGGCCATTTTCTGGCTCGAAAGCAGTTCGGGAGCCTGTGGGTTTCTGATGCCGACCGGAAGGATGGATAGATTTGGAATATTTGTCCGAATCAAAAGGTCGGGCAGATGAAGGTCGTCTTCCAGAAGCATATCCACCAATCCCCTGTCGTCGTCGATGCCGAGTTCCGACTCCAAACGACGGCGATAGACATCCGTATCGATGACAAGGACATGCAAATCGCGTTCCGAGGCAATGCTCAAAGCCAGATTGATGGAAACGAAAGTTTTTCCTTCACCAGGTTTTGAACTCGTCACCAAAATGACGTTGCCTCTTTCAATCTTACTCTTGCCTGTGCCAAACGCGCCCAACAGCAAGGGCCGCTTGACCGCGCGGAATTCTTCGGCGGTATGTGTTTGTTGAGAGTTGGGGGTAACGAAGCCAGCCTGGCTTAGCCGTTCCAAATCGAGCGCCGCATAGCGGTTTTGTTTGGACGGCGATTCATCTTCGGATTCGGTCTCGGTTTTCGGAATATCTTGCACAGCCGCTGATTTCGGGAATGATTCCTCTTTCGAGGGCGCGACGGGCATAGGGCCGGATGCAGGAGGGGGGACTTCGGTATTTACCGCGAGTTTTTGGGCCGCGCGTTCCGCCAGCGACCCTCCGTTATCGCGCGCTTGCTTCTCCGCCAGCCGTTGAATCAGGTCCAGGCGATCGTTGTTATCCGCCATTTCAAATACCCTTCGTCACGGTGAATTTCGCGACTGATTTTATGAAGTCGGACAACCAAGATAGCTGTCCGGGAAGCGGCTGTTTCTGCAGCAGCTCCGGCAACGATGCGAGTTGCGGTGCAAAAATCAAGAGAACCCCACATAGCGCCAGAAGTGTGCCGGCTGCCGTGCCAAAGCTCACATTGCTCAAGGTGCGGCGAAACTGCTGCGATGAACTGACGATGAGGGAGACAGACCCGAGAACCGGCAAACCGAATTTTTCGGTTAAACGATTGGCAGAACTAAACGTCGTGTCAATTTGGCTGAGCAGGAATGTAAAACCGACTCCAGAACCTATGGCCAATGCGAGCACGGCACCAAACAACAATTTTCGATTCGGAGCGGAAGGGACGACCGGCACTTGCGGCGGCGAAATGATACGAAACTGTACGGAATCAGTTGTAGCTTCGGCCGCTTGCGATATCCGAGCGGCTTCGCGGCGTGCCAGAAATTCCTCGAATTTCTTCTTAATGACGAAGTAATCCCGGTCCAGGTCCTTGCGTTGAGTTTCAATCTCCGGCGCGCTCAATCGCAATTCCTGTAAGCGGGCTACGTCTTCTTCCGTTTCGCTCAAATTACGTCGCAGCGTGACAAGCTCCGGCTCCAATTCGCTAATTCTAAGTTGCAGTTGCTCGTAAAGCGTGTTCGGAATTTCGGTTTTTGGCACATCGTTCGAGGCGTCGGAGTCGCTTCCGGCTGTGTCTTCCGCCATTTTGTCTATTTGAGCTTGAAGATGGCCGATAACGCGCTTTGTCGTCACCACGTCCGGATGGTTATCCGTGTATCGCAGTAGCAGCTGGTCCAAGTTTTGTTGCAGCTGCTGCATTCGGGCTGCTTCAGGAGACATTCTCGGGCCCGACATAACGATTTGTGGTGGCGTTTGAACCTTCAGAAACTGAGGTACGACAGCCAATTGCGCTTTTAACTGGTCGCGTTTGAGTATCGTGTCGTCGTATTGCCGCTGGGCCGCCTTCTTCTTGCCATTTGCCGTAGAAAGCTGCTTGGTGAAGTTTCCTGCGGCGAGAACATTGGAATGCTTTGCCTTGAAGGCGGCCAGACGTTGTTCCGACTCTTGTAGTTGTTTCTGATAGATGGCGAGTTGCGACTCGATGAACGAGCGTGCATTCTCCATATCCTGACGATTCTGTCCCAAATTCGTTTCGACGAAAATCGTAAGTAACGCCTGCACGACGGCTTTTGCGAGAACGGGATTCTTGTCCGTAAAGCCGACTGTGAAGAGATTTCGTCCCTGCGCCCTAATAGAAGCCGATTTTTCAATGCGGGTAAGCAGCCTATCCATCTCGATGGGCGTTGTTGCTTCGAGGTCAAGATCCGTGGCGCGCGCAACTTCCGCCAAATTTGGGCGGCTCAACAGCGTGCGCTGCATGATGGCGACTTCCTGCGCCAAATCTGTTTCGACGGCGATACCCTTCAGCAAAGGTCCCAGAAGCGACGTTGTATCGATATACACACGGGCTACCGATCTGTATTTGTTAGGCAATACCGAAACCGTCGTCCAACCAACGAGGCAGACCATCCACGCTAAAGCAAGCGCATACCAACGACGCCGCCAAATTGCGTTGAGTATGGGTAGAAGATCGTCGACTAAATTACCCATAATGGCTCGACCACTATCGCAATTGTTTCCACAATACCGTGCCGTTCGGAAAATTTCGCGCGGCTAACGAATACCAATTCGTTCTGATCGTAACCTTATGGGTAAGCGTCCGGCCTGGAATCATGGCTGCATGCCCAATTGACCCGGATATCCGGCAAATCACCCTTAGCCGGTGCTATTCGCTACGCCCTGACCCGCATGAAGAAGCTGCGACCATATCTAGATCACGGCTTTCTTGAACTCGACAACAATACCGCAGAGCGATCCATGCGGCCCATCGCCCTGGGGCGGAAGAATTATCTCTTCATGGGGTCCGAGGCCGGCGGCAAATCAGCCGCCATCGCCTATACGCTGATCGAGACAGCAAAACTCAATGGCGTCGATCCGCAGGCCTGGCTAACCGACACGCTAGCCTGTATCGCCGACCATAAAATCAATCGGATCGACGAACTGCTCCCCTGGCGTTACGCTCAAACCTGAGCGTAACAGTCCAACGTCATCATAGGCAGGGCTGCTTTACCGGACGCTCACCCTTATGGCAATATGCTTAACGTTTTGCATCATCCATTTGGGGGCGATTGCGATCTGCATGAGGTCTGTTTACGTTACGCTTCGTGAGAAGCGGCGCCGCCGAATAGTCTAGGTGTGCCGCAAACGCACCTGCGAACAGTAAGCATCGATCGCAGATTATAACGAGCAATTCGTGCCGCTTTCGGGTTTTCTACGACTATATCAACCGAGCGACATACTCTAGCGGCGAGCCAACGCCCCGCGACGTTCATACCGATACCCTAACCCATCATGATAAGTTGGCGCCGTCGTTCAGAACCATCACCTGCCGAGCCCCGGAAGGGGAGCTAGAACCAGCTTTGCGGGATGATGAGAACGTCGCCCGGCAGGACGTCGACATTTGCGGTAACATCGCCGTCTTTCAGGAGGTCATCAAGACGCACTCTGTACGACACCTGTTTCTTATTGTCCGCCCGAACGATCACAGCGCGGTTGCCTGCGGCGAATTCCGTTAGACCGCCAACCGCGATCATAACGTCGAGAATTGTCATCTTCTCGCGAAATTGTATGGCGCTTGGCCGCGACGCTTCGCCGACGACACGAACTTGTTGGTCAAAAGGACCAACAAAGCCGGTTACGATTATCGTAACGACTGGATTTTGTACGAATTCGGCGAGGACCTCTTCTACATCGCGCGCCAGTTCCGTGGGCGTCTTATTTGCCGCCTGCAAATCCTCAATCAGTGGCAGCGAAATGCGGCCATCCGGCCTAACCGGTACCGATGTCGACAATTCGGGATTTCGCCAAACGAAAATTTGTAGCTGATCGCCGGGTCCAACCAGATAACCTGGCGACTCGCCGACGGATTGTGGCGCCGCCGTTGGCGCATCCTCGAAGCCTGAACACGCAGCGAGTCCAGATACAAACAGACCTGTCACGAGAAAACGAAACAAGCGTCCGTGAATCGATCGGTTTTTCACTAACTCGTCCCCACCTTAGTTTGCCGCACTAACCACGATTTACATCATATTTATAGCAGTTGCATCCGTCAAAGTCTTACGCAGCAAGAACCTACAGAAAATATTCTTACCAATTTCTTAAAATTGCCTACCAAATTAGGGCTCTATTAACCGTATTGCCCGTTAAAGAAGACTGTAACGAAAATACAATCCGTGAATATGCGGTTTTATAATCCGTTTGGGCGATGATTCGAATGGTCAAAATATCCTTAATAGATATTCAACATTTGACAGAAGAGCAATCGGTCTTGGCGGGGAGTACAGAGTTGAATATCGACGATAAATTGAGTGAAGGGTATATAATTGGTTGTGAGTGCGAGGCCTACTTCATTGTGCCCCGGCTTGGCGTCTCGGTCGAGTGTCCCCATTGTGGCCAGACCGAGCTACCCGCCAATATGCTTACAACCTGGACTCTTGGCACCGACACAAGAATATTATTTGACGCTGCTGATTAATTAGTAACGTTTACGTAGTTTTACTGGCGTTCACGTTCTGAGCGTGATGTTATTAGACGCAGTACTTTTGTTGCGACGCGTACAATACAAGAGTGAGGAAGCGGTGCTCCAAAAAATGAACGGGCGCGTCGATGAGTAGAGTATGCGTGTGAGTTATTTCGCATCATGATTCGTGTTTTTCGTGTTCATGTGGCAAAGCCTACGCTCGCACTTGGATTGTTCGATGGGCTGATCCTGCTCCTTTCTATAATTTTGGGCTATAGCATCAGTTATTTCGACTTCTCGCGGGCCTTCACAATCCATACCGAGCAAGGCGTTCAATGCCTTTTCTATGTCATTGCAATCATGCTCTCGCTTTTGATGATGGGGATGTATCAGCGGCAGTTTATTTCCGATTTGAAGATAACCTTGCTGCGGTTGATTGCGAGCTTCGCTACGGCCGTTCTCGCCATGTCTATCTTGTTTTATGTCTTTCCGGGTATGCGGATTTGGATGAGTGCGCTGTTGCCGGCGCTTGCGATCGGTCTCATTGGTGTTTTTCTGGCACGCGTCTTCTTTGTCCGGGTTGTCGATATCGATGCGTTCAAGCGGCGCGTGTTGGTTTTTGGAGCGGGCAGTCAAGCGCAAGAAATAGAAGTATTTGAAAAGCAAAGCGGTTTTCACTGTGTTGGGTTCTTAACAATCGGTCGGGATGAACCCGCGGTCGAGCGATCTCGGCTGCTTCCATGCGGCTCCCGGCTTATTGAAATGATTGATGAATACGATGTCGATGAGGTGGTTGTTGCAATTCAGGAACGACGCGGCGCGACACCTTCGAACGACCTCTTGGCGTGTCGGATGCAAGGCATTCAGATCAGCGATTTCTGGACCTTCATGGAGCGTCAGAAGGGACAAGTCGAACTCGATGCGCTACGTCCCAGCTGGATGATCTTTTCGGAAGGTTTTTCGTCACGTTCGCGGGTGCAGCGGATCGTGAAACGTGTGTTTGATGTTGTCGTCAGCCTGTTGATGTTGCTGTTTTCGCTACCGGTGACGACATTGGCCGCAATGGCCGTGTTTGCTCAAGACCGCGGTCCCATATTCTATCGCCAGGAACGGGTTGGATTATACGGTAAGACGTTCTATTTGTTAAAGTTTCGAAGCATGAGAGTCGATGCGGAGAAAGATGGCGTCGCCCGATGGGCATCGTCGAACGACTCGCGTGTAACCCCCGTTGGCGCCTTCATACGGCTGACCCGGATCGATGAAATTCCGCAAATCTATAACGTTTTGAGGGGCGAAATGAGTTTTATCGGCCCGCGTCCGGAGCGGCCGACGATCGTCGAAGATCTGGCAACGAAAATTCAATATTACAATTATCGCGATGCGGTAAAGCCCGGCATAACCGGTTGGGCGCAGATTAACTACCCATACGGCGCGTCGGTGGAAGACGCCAAACAAAAGCTGAAGTTCGATCTGTTTTATATTAAGAATTACAGCCTCATGCTTGATTTTTTAATCCTGCTTCAGACGGTTCGTGTCGTGCTTTGGCCGCAAGGCGTGCGATAAGGCGGGGCGATGGCCCTCATTGGTCCGCATTCCTTCGAATAGAGAGAACGAATTGATACAGCAAGAGTCTGCAGATTTTGCACCGTCGGGCACTGTTGCAGTAAATGGAGCCGGCGATGTGGGGTGGCGAATTGCCTTACCTGTAATGATCGCCGGTATCATCGGGCTGACCTGGATGCACTGGGCCACAGCCGTCTCGATGTACAGATTGTGGTCGGACATCCCTTCCTACAATCATGCGCTTTTGGTTCTGCCCGTCTGCCTCTATCTGGCCTGGGAGCGCCGCCACGTCGTGCGCGCGATGCTACCGAGGTTCAGTTTGTTCGGCACGCTACTGGTCTTCGGTTTCGGTGCCTTGTGGCTGATCGCAAATGCGGTCGATGTCATGGTCGGTCGTCACATAGCGTTGGTCGGAATGATCGAGGGCCTCGTCCTGGCAACGTTGGGCTGGCGGGTCTGCCGCGTGCTGCTGTTTCCCCTGCTCTATGCGTGGCTGGTCATACCGGTCGACCTCGGTCTGCTCCCGGGATTGCAGAAAATCGCGACGATCGCTTCGGCCTGGGGCATCGGGGCGCTGGGTATACCGATATTCGTCGAGGATGTTTTTATCGAGGTGCCGACGGGCAGATATTGGGTGGCGCCGGGCTGCGCTGGGCTTAATTTCCTACTCTCCGGTCTCGCCTTATCGCTGCTCTACGGTGAGCAGATGTATGACGGCTGGCGAAAGCGGGTCGGGTGCGTCGTTGTAATGATCGTGGTAGCGATCATCGCCAACTGGATACGGATATTCGGCCTCATCGTCGCCGGTCACTATTTCAACGAAATTTACGATATCAATGACCACTACACCGAAGGCTGGCTGTTCTTCGCTGTCGTCGTCTTCGTGATGATGTGGATCGGTCTACGATTTCGAGATCCCGTGCGCAGTAAAAAGTCCGAGGGAGCGGTTCCTGGTGCCGTTCCTGGAACGCGGGAGGCACCGAATGCGGTAGCGCTTTATCTCGGTGTCGCGGTCATAACGGCAGCTGCCGCCGCCGCCTACCCCGCTTATGCCGCCTATCGTCAAAATGACGCACCGCCGCCGGTGCGCGTGCATATCGCCTTTCCCTCGGAGATTGGCAGTTGGCGCTCAAGTCCACAATCGTCGGATTGGCAGGCACTCTTTCGTGGCGCCGATGCGCATGCAACCCGCCGGTACACCCGGGGTGACGACGCAGTGGATCTCTACGTCGCCTATTACGAGCGACAGGGAAATGGCCGTGAGATGGCGGCGTATCCGAACCGGGTCTATAACGATAAGATATGGCAGAAACGTCGAATGGAATCGGCAACGGTGAATCTTGCTGATCAGCGGGTCGATGTCCCCGTCACGCATTTGCGGTCCAATGCGCGGCAGCGAGCGGTGTGGCATGTCTACTGGGTCGATGGGCGTTTCACCGGAAACCAGGTTGTTGCAAAGCTTCTTCAGGTAAAAGCGGATCTGTTTTTCGGCGATCGCCGCGCGGGCTTAGTCGCAGTATCCAGCGAACAAATCGAAGACGCAGCGGCGCTGGAGTCGTTTCTCCGCGCCTTGCCCCCAGTCCCCTCCTTGATCGCGCCCGGCGCGGCGGGCGGTTGAGCCTGCGGCGGGGGCGATAGGGATGTGCGGTCTCGTAGGGATATTTGACAGCCGCGGAAAGCGACCGATCGATCGCGCGCTGTTGTCACGGATGAACGATGCGATTCGTCATCGCGGACCCGACGGCGATGACATTCATCTGGAGCCGGGTCTAGGTCTTGGCCATCGCCGCCTCGCGATTATCGATCTTGCCCATGGCGATCAGCCGCTGTTCAACGAAGATCACAGTGTCATGGTCGTCTACAATGGCGAAATATATAATTTTCAACCGCTTATGCAGGAACTCGAGTCGCTCGGACATCGCTTCCGCACCCGGTGCGATACGGAAGTCATTGTCCATGCGTGGGAGGAATGGGGCGCCGATTGCGTCAAGCGGTTCCGTGGCATGTTTGCTTTTGCGCTTTGGGATTCCAATGTCGAGACGCTGTTTCTCGCGCGGGATCGATTAGGCAAAAAACCGCTTTATTACGCGGCGCTGACCGATGGCTCGGTGATTTTCGGTTCTGAACTAAAAGCGCTGATGCAACATCCCGGCCTGTCCCGGGAGATCGATCCGCGGTCGATCGAGGATTACTTTGCGCTTGGCTATGTGCCGGAGCCGCGGACGATCTATAAGGCTGCGGCAAAGCTCGAACCGGCGGAACGGATGGTGTGGCGGCGCGGCGAGGCGCCCAGGAAGGATATCTACTGGGACCTCCGGATGTCGCAGGACGGCCCTGCCGATTTCGCGGAAGCGCAGGAATCCTTGCTGGAACGGCTTACCGAAGCAGTGCGCATGCGGCTTATGTCGGATGTGCCGCTCGGTGCATTTCTGTCGGGCGGAGTGGATTCAAGCGGCGTCGTCGGGCTGATGGCGCAGCAGTCTGACCAGCCGGTAAACACGTTCTGCATCGGCTTCGACGACCGCGCCTTCGACGAATCCAACTACGCGCAGCAGGTGGCATCCCGTTACGAAACCGATCATCGCATGCGTGTTGTCGACCCGAACGCTTTCGATTTGGTGGATCGGCTCGCCGGTATCTATGACGAACCCTTCGCCGACAGTTCATCGATCCCGACTTACCGGGTGTGCGCCTTGGCGCGCGAACATGTCACCGTCGCGCTGTCCGGCGATGGTGGCGACGAAGCGTTTGCCGGGTACCGGCGCTATCTATGGCATCACCGCGAAGGCCAGGTGCGCGCCCTGTTGCCAAAGGCAGCGCGCCGTTCGGTTTTTGGCACGCTGGCCCGCCTCTACCCCAAGATGGACTGGGCGCCGCGCGCGCTGCGCGCCAAGAACACGTTCGAAGAGCTGGCGATGGATCCGCTTGAAGCGTTTTTCCACAGCATCTCCGTGCTGAGCGACGATATGCGGGCCAGCATATTCAGCGCCGATTTCAAGCGGGAATTGCAGGGGCATCACGCCAAGGAGACGTTGCAGCGCCACATGGCGGCCGCGGACACGGACGTGCCGCTCCTGCAGGCGCAATACACCGATATCAAGACGTGGCTGCCGGGAGACATCCTGGTTAAGGTCGACCGCGCCAGCATGGCGAACTCGCTGGAGGTACGTGCACCGCTACTTGATCATGAGATTGTCGCGTGGGCGAGCGCCCTGCCTGTTTCGCACAAGCTGGAGGGCCGCAACGGCAAGCGGTTGCTGAAGAGCGCTTTCGAATCGCTGGTGCCTTCGGACTTGCTCTATCGGCCCAAGCAGGGGTTTTCGATCCCGCTGGCGGCCTGGTTCCGTGGTCCGTTGGCTGAGAAGCTTCGCGCGGCCGTAACCGGCCCGATACTGGCCGACAGTGGCTATTTCGATCCGGCGACGCTGGCCGGACTCGTCGATCGTCACCAGTCGGGACTGCGCGATCACAGCCCGGTGCTGTGGAGCCTCCTGATGTTCGAATCCTTTCTCCGCCGCGACCAGGGGTACGCCCCTGCCAGCGAGGCTGCCTGATCGCTTGCTTCTGGCTGAATACCCCGGAATAAGAATCGAAACTCTAACGCAATGAAAAATAAGCATAAAACTAATCCATCGAAATGTGTCGGGATTCTTTACAGATTCAGAAACGCGCCGATTAGCGGGATTAATGCGTTGAAAATAAACAATAAATTAGGTAAATTTCAACATGCCGGCCGGGAATCGGCAAAAAATGTGTCGAGATTCTTTACACTTTGGCATTTCTGCGAATCAGTGCTATTATGTAAGTCATTGATTTTTATGAATATGAAGAGTTTGGCACGGTTCCTGCTTACTAAGTGCGAGAGGATGCTTGCTGCATTCGTTATGTCATTTATCGCAATGCCCACTTAAGGAGGGTTTAAAAATGTTAACAACCAAGACCTTAAAGAACGGTCTTCTAGCGGCGACGATGTTCGGCGCTTTCGCTGTCGCAGCTTCGGGTGCGCAAGCGGAAACCATTTTCTTCAATCCCGGTGCTTCTAACGCCGGTGGTGCTCCGCACACTAATTTCCTGGATGGATTTTCAGATTTCGCGGATCTAAATACGAACATTGAAGTCATCACGTTCAACTGGGCGTCGGTTAACCGGACTGTCGTCAATGGTTCGCCGACATTTGGCAACGATCATCAACAGTGGCGAATCGCTGAAGGCGCCGGCGCTAATAATAACGGTAACCTCGACACCGGTGAGAATTTCAACGAGTTCTTCGATTTCCACCTGATTAATGTCGACAACACAGACAATACTAACGACGATGCCTATGGTTTTACGGGGACAAGTAGTGGCATCCCGTTCCGGACTCACGTATTCATGACGGCCGATTTGTCAGGTACGGTTACGACTGGCTTCAACGACGCGGGTAACGGCATCGACGATCTCGTTCTGGATTATGATGTGGCCGATTTCGTAATGTTCTTCGACGTCGATGGCGACAAGTCGACGGTCGGCGACCAGTTCCGGCTTGCCGAATTCGGCTCGGAAGTTAGAGAAGGTTCGGGCGACGGTGAAAACGGCATTCTCGATCTTCTCTGGGACGTAAGCTGGGACAACGCGCTTGAAGGCGTGTTCTTCCTGGATGAAGCTGGCACCCAGGACGTTACCGCAAACGATGGGGATGGTGTCGACGGTAATGGCCTGAAAGAAGTCTTGAATGCCAACGGTGGTAACCCCTTCTTCAAACTGACGCAACAGGCAGTTGAAGAGGGTGATACTCAGGACCCAGCTGGCTTGATTGTTGCGTCTCAGGGCGCCGCGACCGGTACGTCGGAAATCAATAGAATTCCGGAACCGGGCACGCTTGCACTGTTTGGTCTCGGCCTGCTTGGACTGGGTGTGGCGTCGCGTCGTCGCCGGTCCAGCAAAGCGTAAACTGATCTAGGATTATCCTGCGGCGGCAGCTGCGGATACCAAAAGTCAGAGTAACGTGAGGACCCACCGGCGAAAGCCGGTGGGTCTTTACTTTTTTTGCTTTGTTCGATGGAGCGAGCAGCCGTGTTCTATCCCAATGCCGGCAGGCGAGGTTGCCTGCATGCCCGAGGCCATCCGCGAGCCATAGGATCGCCTCTTCGGCGGAAAGGAGTAAGCGTCCGGCCTGACCGCTCTGCCGTGCAGAAGAAGTGAGGTTTAGTGTCCACTTGTTTAGGTGGACACTAACGGGGATCAGGATGTGGCGAAGCGGGGCAAGCGTCGGCGCTGGAGTGCAGACGAGAAGCGGATGATTTGCGCACAGACGCGGTTTGCGGGCGTTTCGGTTTCACAGGTTGCACGGCGCTACAATGTGAACGCCAATCAGGTTTTCAACTGGCTGAAAGATCCCCGGTTTGCGGGAAGTGACACGGTCGATGACGCCGCCTGTTTCCTGCCGGTTGAGATTGCGCGTCACGTCGAGCACGAAGCCGAGCGCCCTGTTGGTGACGAAGGCAAGATCGAGGTCACGCTTGCCGGAGGTCATCGCTTGAGCATTAGCGGCCCTTACGATCCCGAAGCGCTCGTACGTCTGCTCCGGTGCTTGTCGGGATGATCCCGGTTCCCACGAACACGAAGGTTTGGCTTGCGGCCGGCGTGACGGACATGCGTAAGGGGTTCAATGGGCTGTCAGCGCAAACAGAGAAGGTTCTAAAGGCGGCGCCGTATTGCGGTCATCTGTTCGTCTTCCGGGGTCGCCGTGGCGATCTGATCAAGGTGATCTGGTGGGACGGGCAAGGGGCATGTCTGTTCTCGAAGCGTCTGGAGAAGGGACGGTTTGTCTGGCCGTCTGCGAAAGCGGGCAAGGTTGCGCTGACCCCGGCTCAATTGGCGATGCTGCTGGAAGGGATTGATTGGCGCATACCACAACGAACGTGGCGTCCCCTGACGGCTGGGTAAAGTCGTTTCACAGCAAAGGGTTGTCAATTTCCGGGGATTCCCATGCGGGGTGGCGGCTGATAGATTGCCGGCATGCTCGACGACGCTGAGAACCTCCCGAATGAACCTGCCGCATTAAAAGGTCTGGTGGCATCGCTGGCGTCGGAAGTGAAGTCACAGGCGGTGTTGATCGAGAAGCTCCAACACCAATTGGCCGGGATGCGCCAGCATCGCTTCGGGTCGCGCTCGGAGGCTCTGGATCAACTGGCGTTGACGCTGGAAGACGAAGAGATTGCGGCGTCCGCGCAGGAGCCCGCGTCAGACGATGCAAATGCAGATCAATCTGCAGCGCCAAAAGACAAGCCCAAACGTAAACCGCTGCCCGGTCATCTCCCACGCAACGAGACAACACTGTCGCCGGGCGATGCCTGTGGGGAATGCGGCGGTGCGCTCAAAACGCTTGGCGACGATGTCACCGAGGAACTGGAATATGTCCCCGGACGTTTTGTCGTGAACCGGATTGTTCGCCCGCGCATGGCCTGCACCTGCTGTGAGACGTTCCATCAGGCAGCCCTGCCGTCGCGGCCGATTGAGCACGGGCGGCCCGGTCCTGGCCTACTGGCCCATGTGCTGGTCAACAAGTACGCCGATCATTCGCCTTTGTACCGGCAAAGTCAGATATTCCAGCGCGAGGGGATCGATCTGGACCGCTCCACCCTGGCCGATTGGGTTGGCAAATCCACGGCTCTGTTGGAACCTTTGGCGGACGCCGTCGCGCGCCATGTTTTAAAGGGACAGGCCCTCTTCGCCGATGATACGCCGGTAAAAATGCTGACCCCAGGCTCCGGTAAAACCAGGACCGCGCGGCTTTGGGCCTATGTCCGCGATGAACGACCCTGGGCCGGAGAGGCGCATCCTGCCGCATGGTATCAGTTCTCGTCCGACAGGAAGGGCGTTCGCCCGCGCGAACATCTAGCGGACTTCACGGGCTTCATGCATGCCGATGGCTATGCGGGGTTCAATGACCTGTACCGCACGGGCAAGGTGACGGAAGTGGCCTGCATGGCCCATATCCGACGCAAGTTCGTCGATATCCACAAAGCTCAGGGATCGGCGATTGCCGAGGAAGCCATAAAACGTATCGCCACACTCTATGGCGTCGAGAAGGAGGTTCGGGGCCAATCGCCGGATCAACGGGTGAAGATCAGGCAGCGCCAATCAAAACCAATCTTCGACGACCTGGAATCATGGCTGCATGCCCAATTGACCCGGATATCCGGCAAATCACCCTTAGCCGGTGCTATTCGCTACGCCCTGACCCGCATGAAGAAGCTGCGACCATATCTAGATCACGGCTTTCTTGAACTCGACAACAATACCGCAGAGCGATCCATGCGGCCCATCGCCCTGGGGCGGAAGAATTATCTCTTCATGGGGTCCGAGGCCGGCGGCAAATCAGCCGCCATCGCCTATACGCTGATCGAGACAGCAAAACTCAATGGCGTCGATCCGCAGGCCTGGCTAACCGACACGCTAGCCTGTATCGCCGACCATAAAATCAATCGGATCGACGAACTGCTCCCCTGGCGTTACGCTCAAACCTGAGCGTAACAGTCCAACGTCATCATAGGCAGGGCTGCTTTACCGGACGCTCACGGAAAGGAATGCCAACGAGACGATCGACAAGCGGCGGCCGATGCTGTTGTCCGAGGGGGGCGATTTCGCAGGAGACGCATATGGAAGAGATCTGCGGCCTCCTCTGAGTATTCGACCATCGGCACAGCAACTAGCGGAACACGAACAATCCTTCCAAAAGGATCTTGGGAAAATCCTGCGCCGAATCCGTGCTGCGCGCGCCTATTCCTGATAGCAACAGTCTTGCAGCGGCCGGACTGGAGGCACATCGCCGGCAGCAATTGGTAGATTAGCGTTGCAGGGACATGGTTCTACTGAAGCGGCAAGGGACGACAGCCTGATCGGATTTGCGCGACCTACCTAAAACGGGCAGCGCGAGGGGCCCCTGGAGGAGGAACAGGCGACAACCGTTAAAACAGCGGTAACCAAGCCGATAAAACAAATTCGACGCGTGAAACGCCCTACCAACGTTCCACGGTATTAACCGCCAATTTGCTTCAGGAGATCGGTGACCTGTTGCGCTTGTTCGCCAGAAAGTTCCTGGTTTTGCAGTTTTTCAAGTATCTGGCGCGACTCGCCGCCCTTTTGAACTTTAATCAGCGCCCGTGCCAAGCCCAGTTGGGCGCCGAAATTTTCCGGTACTCGCTTAACGGCTGAGCGCATTAGGGATATCGCGCGATCGTCCTGCCCGCCAACCGCTAGCAGCATTTGCGCCAACGTAATCGAAACTGGCGGAACATTGGATGCCAGTTTATGCGCGCGTTCGGCATATTGAAGCGCCTGCTGGGGATCGTCATCCTTAATGATGTCTGCCAGGTTATTCAGGGCGATCCAGTTTTTAGGGGCTAGGGTGACGACATTTTTCAGAACCTCGCCCGCCTCCCGGCGCTTATCCAAAACCAGATAGTAATTTGCCAAGACCATCTGTGTCCTGAAATCATTCGAATGGGTCGAAACCCATTTCGAGAGCGTTTCGGTTGCTTCCGTTTGCTTCCCGGATTGCCACAAAGCGTTAGCCATCTGTAGCGTTATATCCCGGTTCCTTTGCGATTCGCTGATACTGCCAAACGCTTCCACTGCTTCATCGGGCCGTTGCTCGCGTATCGCAAGCCAGCCCTCAAGCTGATGAACGTTTGGATCGTCGGGATGCTTTGCTTTGAGCGTTTCGAATTGGCTTCGGGCGAGGTCGAGTTTCTTGTCGCCCGCTAGCATGCGTATCATCGCGATTTCAGCGACCAAAAAGTCCGGCGATAGGGTTAGCGCCCGTTGCAAGGCGGAAAACATGCGGTCTTTGTTTTTTAGTAGCGAAAACGCCTGCGCCAGAAGATAGTGTCCTTGCGCTGAGGCCGGTTCACGCTGCACAAGCCTTTCCAAGGTGCGTGCCGCTTCTCCCGCTTTCCCCGCAACCAATTGCGCCTGACCCAGAATCTGAAGACCCTCTGTGCTATCTGGATACTTTGAAGTGACATCTCCGAGCGTCGCCAGCGCCTTTATGGGCTGGTTCCGAGAAAGTTGCAGTTGCGCGAATAGCAATCTCGGTTCTAAAGCGTCCGGATGGGCTTTGTAGGCGCGTTCAATCAGAGTGTTCGCTTCCTGGACCCGCCCGAGTCTGGTCTCGATTGCGATGAGCCGTATCAACGTTGTCAAATGGTTTGGATTCTGCGTGAGGATCTTGTTGTAAACCGCGCGGACGTTCTCGATATCGTTCTTGCGGAAATGTATATCGGCAGCGCCATACGCCGCACCGACGTGTCCGGGCGAAATGGTGTCAACGTCTCTGAACGCCTGCAAGGCATCGTCCCATGCCTCTTGTCCGATATATGCGAGACCTCGTGCGATCAACGGGTTCGGGCTGTCAGGGTCTTCATCCCGCAACTCTTTCGCAACGTCGAGCGCCTTGTCGAATTTTTGCGCCCGCAAATACAACAGCAAGAGCGCATATTTGGCTTTTAGGAACTCCGGGACCTCGTTGATCGCTTTTTCGAGTTCCCGTTCCGCCTGTTCGTGGTTCCCGCGCGCCAAATTGACGGCAGCGAGCAAGAGTCGCGAGTTTTGTGTATTGGACGAAAGAGATATCGATTTTTTGAATAAATCGCTCGCCAGATTCAGGTCGCCGCTGCCGGCCGCCGCTGCGGCGACTAGCGTAAGAATGTTGGTATCTTCGGTCTTTTCCGACCCAAGCGGCTTGAGGGTCGCGAGGGCTTCTTTTGGACGCGATAATTTAAGTTGCGCCAGCCCGAGTAACCGCCGCGCCAGGTTATTCGAAGGGTTGCTCGCGAGATAACGTCTTAAGTTGATCGAGGCCTGTTCATATCGCTCGAGGCCGTAATTGGCGGTCCCGGAAACGAGATGCGCGGGAAGATAGTTCGGTGCAAGTCTTAAAATTTTCTCCGAGAAGTTATTCGCGCTCTCAAAATCCTTGACGTGCAGTGCAACTAGGCCGCGGAAAAAATTAGTGACGATATGATCCGGAAAATGCTCGAGAATCGCATCGAAATTTCTAATGGCATCGTCATATTTGCCTAACATGACTTGCGCACGGCCTATGCCGATTTGCAATTGCAGATCGTAGCTCTTAGCCTTAAATGCGGCTTTAAAGGCCGTTTCGGATTCAGCGAATTGCTGCTTCTCGAACGCAAGTTCTCCTGCTGCGGCCATAACGTCTGGGTCATTTGGCGCAATCTGTTTGGCAAGGCCAAGACGCTCCTCTGCTTCATCCCAGTTTTTGCGTTTGATGGAGACGTTTGTAATGCCGACGATCGCTTCGACAAAATCCGGCGGCTCAGTCGCTTTCAGATGCGGGCGTTCTTCGTTGATATCCTTCTTGTACGAGGAGATGGCTGTTTGAAAACTTTTCTCTGCGCTACCTAGTTCGCGGCGGGCGAGATAAGCGATACCGCGGAGCAGTTCGATCCTACTGCGATTTCCGGCGTTGGTATTATCGTCGACTTGATAATCTTCGAGCACCCCCTTGTAGTCGCCGCGGAGGAGGCGCGCGCGGCCCAACATGGTGTGGATGTCTGCCGCATTCGCACCAAGCTCCCGGGCGACCTTCAGCTCTTTTTCGGCCGTGCGCGCATCTCCGATACCGAGGTAAATTTCTCCCAGCATCAGCCGCGCCGCAGCATTCTTCGGATCTTTTTGCAGGACCGCTTTCAAATCTATGACGCTGGCGCGGAGTTTCCCCTGATCGCGTTGTTCGATGGCGCGCTTCATAAGGCCTTCGACGTTCTGGTCCGCTGAGTCGTCACAGCTGGCAAGGGCGAAGCCAAACAGGCAGACGATAAAAAGGCGCAGGATCGAAGATCCAGATGATGTGAGGGTCGTGTTCATGGGCGAGCGCTTCCGCATATCGGTTTTTCTAGTACAGATGTCAGGGTCAAATTGAACATACGAAGAACATGATTCATTAGTTTACACGTATTCATGGTTAAAAACAGGTTCATGGTTAACAGCGAACGCAATCTTGGTTCAGAGGTTTAGGTCTTCGAGTATCCCAACGGTAGGTTACTTGGATTACAGCTAAATATTCGAACTGGCGCGGCAGGTGTCAGCTCATTTCCCAGGCGCCGTTATGAAGGCGGCACGCCGTGCTCTTGTTTTCGACCGTATCGAGCGCGCCCATGATGTTCGTACTGAATTCACGGCACATGCGACCGTCTGTCGTTGTGAACGTACGCAGGACGGTAAAACTTCCCGCCGAGCCAGTCTCTTGGTTCTCCCAGTAGACGGTTTTGCCGACTGGCGTGTCAGTCAGGCCTTCATATGCCGCGCGTTCCCGCATTTTCTTGTCGCGCTTGATCACGTAGTCGGCTGCGTAGAATCCACCGGCACCGCCCGCTGCAGCACCCAGAACCGCCATGACCGCCTGGCCTGAACCGCCGCCTAACAGGTTATATCCGACGAAGGCACCGAAGATGGTGCCCGCTACCGCGGCGACGGCGCGTTGATTGTCCGGGTCGTCAGTGGTTTTGCACGCGGCGAGTGATAGCGCCAGCATCAGGATTGCTATTCGCTTCATGGTCCCCGTTTTCCGATAGAAAGAACGTGCGTGCCGATTCACCTTACCGGGAATTCTTGCACCGAAGTCTTAATCAGCCGTTAATTTGCGCTAAGGCGGGTGTAGATATCGACCTGTTTCCTTCAGGGTATCTTAAGCGCCCGGATCTGCTAAGACGTTGTATCCCAATGCTTCGCGCATTTCTTCTACATCTTTTTGCGATCCGGCGCGTTCCAGGATGACCAGAACCCCGCCCTCCATTGGCGCGGACAAAGTAGCGCGCCAGCCAACCGAGAGTAAATCATTCAGCGCGCGTATATCGGCGGCATTTTGGATTACGACGGCATGTTGGACGCGAATTAAGGTTTCGTCGTCGGACGCTGCGTCATTTAATTCCTTAGTCATAATCCAATTTCCTCTGCGAGTTAACAATCCTGCTTATCACCTTGTCAGAAAAATAGCAAGAATATCGACGAATACACGTTTCTATATTACCATTGCTTGATTTGTATTAAATGATTTCCATTTATTAACTTGAATTTGATTACGCTATGCGGTCGATGCACAGTTGTTCTAGCAATCTAAACAGACCGTGTTGGAAAGGTGATTGGCCGGCTCGCGATACGCGATGTACTTCTTAACCGTATCTGTCGTATTTTGCGTGCCGAAGTGCCGGTCATGCGCCGCCATACTGAAACAAGGAAGGGGCAACCGTGTCCGATCTCTCCACGACCGACGAGCTGTTTTTCAATCGGGCTGGGCTCGATCGCACAAGAACCGAAGGCATCGTAGACGATGCGCTGCGTGATGCGGATGACGGCGAGCTATATTTGGAGTATTGCCAGGCGGAAAGCGTCACCTACGACGATGGGCGAGTGCGAAACGCTAGTTTCGACACGATGCAGGGGTTCGGGTTGCGTGCGATTGCCGACGAAGCGACCGGCTATTCTCATTCCGCCGAGTTGACTGAAGCGGCGATAAAACGGGCGGGCGATACGGTGCGTGCCGTGCAGACTGGGCATAGCGGGACGTTGGCGGAAGGGCCGTCGGGCACAAACCAAAGCCTCTATGCCGACGAGAACCCGCTGGGGCAAATGGGCTTCGAAGCAAAAGTCAAACTGCTTGCCGATATTGACGCCTATGCGCGCGCGCGCGATCCGCGGGTGCGCCAGGTCACGGCATCGATCGCCGGCGAATGGCAGGCGGTGCAGATTATCCGTCCCGGTGGCTTCCGCGTCGCGGATATCCGGCCGCTGGTTCGCCTCAACGTCTCCGTGGTCGTCGGCGAAGGCGACCGAATGGAAAGCGGCGGCCATGGTGTCGGCGGCCGGGAGACATACGCTGCCTTCATTCAGCCCGATGCCTGGCGGGCACAGACCGATGAAGCGCTGCGGCAGGCCGCGGTCAATCTGGAGTCGGTTGCTGCCCCCGCAGGTGAAACAACCGTGGTTCTTGGCCCGGGCTGGCCAGGCGTGCTGCTGCATGAAGCGGTTGGACATGGCCTGGAAGGCGATTTCAATCGCAAGAAGACGTCCGCCTTCGCCGGGTTGATGGGCGAGCGAGTGGCGTCACCGGGTGTCACCATCGTCGATGACGGGACAATTTCGGATCGGCGCGGATCAATTACCATCGACGACGAAGGCACAGCGTCATCGCGCACCGTGCTGATCGAAGACGGCATATTGGTTGGTTACATGCAGGACCGCATGAATGCGCGGCTGATGGGTGTCGCCGCGACCGGTAACGGGCGTCGGCAATCCTTCGGACACGCACCGATGCCGCGGATGACGAACACCTATATGCTGGCGGGTGACAAGGATCCGGCGGAGATTCTGGCGTCGGTGAAAAACGGCCTCTACGCCGTTAATTTCGGTGGCGGCCAAGTCGACATTACCAGCGGCAAGTTCGTGTTCAGCTGTACGGAAGCCTACATGGTCGAGAACGGCAAAATCGGGGCGCCGGTCAAGGGCGCAACCCTGATCGGTAACGGGCCGGATTCAATGACCCGGGTTGCGATGATCGGCAATGACATGGCACTCGACCCAGGCGTCGGCACGTGCGGCAAGGACGGACAAAGCGTTCCGGTCGGCGTCGGCCAGCCGACAATGCGTATCGACGGCCTGACCGTCGGCGGCACCGCGGCTTAGGCGCGGGATTTCGCAATGCGTTGCGTCGCCATAACGTTGTTGGCAAGCGTGCTGCTGCTGACGGGGTGCGATGAAGAGCAGGCGACGGGCCGGGCGAAGCTGGCTCTCGATCTCGTGGGCTTGACCTACGAATTCCGTGACGGCAGGCATACCTACAATCATGACCGCCATTTTACGGAATCAGGCGGAGTCGGCCTTAACATCGTGCGCGGTAAGGTGTGTGTACAAAACGGTGCGGAATGCGTCGACGCACTGGTCAAATACCGTGTGGAAGCGTCCGAGACGCTTGTGCAAAAAGGGCATCACGTCGCGACGATAAGTGCGAAGGATACGATTACACTACACTATTGGATTGAGGACGATGCGGGAAATGCCTTCCAACTGCAAAAAGTCCTGCTGACCGATGGTGAAAAAACTACCTTTGAATAGGGAGATTTTCGGCGGAAGCTGCATTGGTTTTTTGTGCCGTTTGGGTGTCTAGACGGACAGAAGGCGGACTGCCGATTTCGCGGATGAGTTTGCGCCGTATGGCGCCAGCGAAGTCAGCGAAGTTTTTCGCGCTCTCGACAAACGACCGTTTACCGCCGGCCACCTGCTTCTTGTAATATTGAGCGAGATCGGGCTCGTCGTTCAAAATCGCCAGCCCGTTTATCGTTACGCCGGCCGCGACGATTATGGGCCGAACCTCAGTTGGAAATACTCCTTGGTTCGAGCTGCCGTCTCCGGATACATCGATGACGTGGCGCACGCCCTCGAAGCTGTTATCTTCAAAGAGCCCTAACGAAAAGCTCAGCGCCTCGCCGATCGCCGTTGCCCCCCATCGCATGTAGCGCGGCGCCTGTTCGACTTCGCTGGCGAATTCGGCGGCACTCTGTTTGTTGTGTATGTGGGTCCAGGGAATCGCCTGTGTGTGCATGCTCGCACCGGACCATTGTACGAGCGTTACAGCAATTCCGTTGGGTGCCGCGGCGGAAAGCGCTTGAATGACCCCAGGCGACCGGAACGCGGCGGCAACGCCGCGCATTTGCAGGCTGTACTCGTGCGGTTCCACGCTCGACGAGCAGTCGATCGCGAGGATCAGTTCAACGGCGACTTCCTCGGCGTGAGCCGAACTGACGGGCGATAGCCAAACGAGGCAGAACCCAAAGACGGCTGTAAGCCGCAACGCTGAACTGAACACCGAAATATGATTGCACGTGAACCGCATCATACCAACATTCTAACCCTGCTGGAATTGCACGTCAGTAGTCGTGTCGAACACATTGCAGTGTAGTTGATTGCAGGTTGATGATGTCTATTCGTAGAGAAGATCCGTGCTCAAGTTTCTGACCAAGCTGATATTCGTAGCGATGCTGGTGACACCGTACACCGCATCGGGTGCCGGTGTGCCGGATGGCGGCGTATTGGATTTTGCCGTTTTACGCAATGGTTCGAAAATTGGTCATCACGTCATCCGTTTCGAGAGAAGCGGAGATCCCATGATCGTACGGATTGAAGCACAGATCGACTACCGCCTTGCGTTCATTCCCTTATATCTGTTTCAGCATGTCTCGCGCGAGGAATGGCGGGATGGCCGGCTGGTTGGCATGGTGGCCGAAACCAACGACAACGGTGACGACTACCATATTGAAGTGAAGCCGGATGGAAGCGAACTTAGTCTTTCGATAAATGGCGAGGAGACGCCGATCGATCCCGAAATGGTCCCCGCCAGCCTATGGAACATCGCATTGGTCAAACGTGGCAGCATCTTGGACCCCGCCGACGGCGATCTTATGAAAGTCGCGATCCGCGATTCGGGCGAGGAAGTTATCGAAGTCCGCGGCCAGGAGATTCGGGCGCGGCGCTATGTCATGACTGGAGATTTCGAACGCGACCTTTGGTACGACAAGCAAAGCATCCTGGTGCAGGTACGTTTCAAAGGCCGGGATGGTTCGGAGATCCGCTATAGTCTGCGTTAGGCGGGGCCTTCGGCCTTCCTCAGAAAAGCAGTGCAGCAATGCCAACCAGTGCAACAGCCGCCAGCGCGAGGTAACGAAATACGCCTTCCGAGGCAAATCGGAACAAGTGCCCGCCGGCCCAAATTGCGGCCAGATAGGGCGGGGCAAGGACAATTGCCCGCCAGAGAATTTCCGTCGACAGCGCGCCATTCAGCCAAATCGTTGCCAGCGCGGTCATGTTGGCGACGGCCAGATAGCCGATGATGTTGGCCCGGACCGCTGCGTGGTCATGCGGTCCCGAAAGCAGGAACAGGACGGCTGGCGGTGCGCCCATACCCGCCCCGCCGCTTAATACGCCGCCGACAACGCCGACTCCGACGACGACCGGCAGGGTTGGTGGCCGCTGATAGCGCCACCCCACGGCAAGAATCGCCGCGAAGCCAAGTACGGTTACTGCGATGGCGCGCTGCATATCGTGGGGATCGATATTGATCAGCAGCCATGCCCCAAGCGGGGTGGTCAGGACCGATGCCAGCGCGAGCGGCGCGACCACGCGCTTGTCGGATTGCCGGACTGCCGTGCGCAGGAGCTGCAGGACGGCGCCGATATCGGCCAGCAGCACGATCGATACCGCACCCAGCGGGCCGTAAATCAAGCTCAGCCCGGGAACTGCGCCCATGGAGCCGCCAAATCCGAGGAATCCCCGCAGTAATCCGCCGAGTATCATGAATCCGGCCGCAGCAAGTAGATTTGCGTCGAATTCGATCATCTTATTGCGATTCCATGGTGCTGCAGGAAAGGTTGAAGGCCGATAGGGGGCGGGCTACCTTGCTTAGCACGGATAACCTCTGAGGGAGAACGCGATGTCCGCCGAAGCCGATTTCGCACCGGTCACGGAGCCGCTCATCGAGGAGCTACGTGGCGTCATTGGCGATCGCGTCTCGACCGCGGCAGCGGTGCGTGAGCATCATGGCAGCGGGGAGGACTACCACACGGCCATGCCGCCTGATGCCGTCTGCTTTGCGCAATCGACAGAGGAGGTCAGCGCGCTGGTGGCGATTTGCGCGCGGCATGGAACCCCGATCATCGCCTTTGGCACCGGCACGTCTCTTGAAGGCCATGTCGTTGCGCTGCATGGCGGCGTGTGCATCGACGTGTCGCAGATGGATCAGGTGCTGGAGGTCAATACGGAGGATCTCGATTGCCGCGTGCAGGCCGGTGTAACACGCAAACAGATCAACGAATATATCCGCGATTCCGGCCTGTTCTTCCCCATTGATCCTGGGGCCGATGCGTCGCTTGGTGGTATGGCGGCGACCCGGGCGAGCGGCACTAATGCGGTGCGCTACGGCACCATGCGTGAGAACGTTTTGGGCCTCACCGTAGTACTGGCTGATGGCCGGGTGATCCATACCGGCGGCCGCGCCCGGAAATCGGCGGCGGGATATGATCTGACCCGCATGTTCGTGGGATCGGAAGGCACGCTGGGCATTATTACCGAGGTGCGGCTCCGGCTGTACGGAATTCCCGAAGCCATGTCAGCCGCCGTTTGCCAGTACCCGACCGTGGATGATGCGGTGAACACGGTGATCATGACGATTCAGTCCGGCATTCCGGTCGCCCGCATCGAATTGCTCGACGAAGTGCAAATGGGCGCTTGCATCACCTATTCAAAGCTCGAAGGCTATGAAAGCAAGCCGACGCTTTTGTTCGAGTTTCATGGTTCGGAGGCGTCGGCTGCCGAACAGGCGGAGATGGTCGGTGCGATTTCCGATGAATTCGGGGGCGGCGAGTTCCGCTGGGCGACGCGTACGGAAGACCGAAATCACCTGTGGCAGGCCCGTCACGATGCCTATTTCGCCGCATTGGCGCTGAAGCCGGGCAAGCGCGGTATCACAACGGACGCCTGCGTGCCGATATCGAATCTGGCGGAATGTATCGCAGAGACTCGGCGCGACATCGAAGAGACCGGCGTGCTGTCGCCGATCGTCGGGCATGTGGGCGATGGCAACTTCCATCTGGTGCTGCTCGTCGATCCCGATGACCCGGAGGATATGAAGCGCGCGAAAGATCTAACCGCCCGCCTTGCGCACAGAGCAATCGCGATGGGCGGCACCTGTACCGGCGAGCACGGCATCGGCATGGGCAAGCTTGATTTTCTCACGGCCGAGCATGGCGAAGCGGTCAGCGTCATGCGCAGCATCAAGAATGCGCTCGATCCCGACAACATCATGAATCCGGGAAAGATGTTGCGGCCCTGAAAAAGCGCGTCCGTGCACGCGAACGCGATTTGAAATACCCTCACGGACGCCTTAATTGTAGGGTGTCGTTTCGGATCGGGCCGTAAGTACGACCCGTTTGTTCCGCGTTCAAATGCTTGGAGCTTTCGCTTGAAAAAAGTGTTCATCGCGCTCGCTGTACTGGGGGTGCTGCTCGTCGCTGCGGTCCTGGTGGGCCCAAGCTTCATCGATTGGAACGCCTATAAGGGACAGATCGTCGCCCAAGTGCGCGACAATACCGGTCGTGACGCGTCGATTGATGGCGATATCGCCTTCTCCGTGTTGCCGACGCCGGCACTGCGTGTCGCGGGGGTGCGAATCGCGAATTTCGAGGGCGCACAATCCGCCGATATGTTGCGTCTGAAAGAGCTGCGGGTCCGCGTTTCGATTGCTGCCTTGCTCGAACGCCGTATTGTGGTCGAGCAGCTTGAGCTGATTGAGCCGGTCATCGCTCTCGAAATCGCCGAGGATGGGCGGGCAAGCTGGGATATCAAGACCGCTGCCGCTGCGAGTGAAAGCGAAGCGGCGCCCGCCCAAGAAGAGGCGGAAGCGGGCGCGCCGCTGGACATTTCGCTCGCGAATGTAATGATCAGAAACGGTTCGCTGAGCTTCCGGGATGCGAAGTCCGGCACGGTCGAGAAGATCGACGCGTTGGAAATGTCCGTATCGGCACCATCGCTTTCGGGGCCTTTCGAACTGAATGCCAAAGCACGCGTGCGTGGCACACCGGTATCGATCGAACTTAAGACAGGCGCGTTGAAGCCGGAGCAACCACTTACCGTGGGGCTAAAACTGGCGCTGACGGATGCCGATGCGGAAGTACGGTTTAACGGCCGCATGCTTGCGCCGATCCCGACGGGGCTTCTGTCGGGATCGCTCGAGATCGAAGGCGCGGACGCGGCACGTCTTGCGGCACTTGCGGTAAAGGATCCGCTTCCCGCGGTTCTGGCGCAGCCGGTATCGCTGAAGGGCACGATGATGGTATCGCCCGATGCGGTTGCTCTGAACGACACAGCGATACGGCTCGGCGCGTTTGCCGGGAATGGTGCGGTTAGCGTTACCTTGGGCGAAACGGTCAACGCCGACATCGCGGTTTCGGTGAGCAGGCTGAATCTGGATGAGTTGCTCACGCAATCCGCCGACGCCAAGGCGATGCCGGCGGAAACAACGCCGTCCAGTAAAAAAGTGGAATCGGCAACGCCGGCAACACCGGCAGCGCCGTCCAATTCTAAGCCATTCGCATTGCCGAACAATATAAACGCATCGTTTGATTTCGGGATCGACGTAATTCAGTACCGCAATGGCGTCATTCGGGACGTCGGCGTTCGCGCCGCCCTTGCCAACGGCACGATTACGCTCGACCGGGCGTCTGCATTGCTGCCCGGCGGATCGGATGTATCGCTGGTCGGCTTCCTTTCCTTTGTGGAAGGTGACCCCAGTTTCGAAGGGGAAATCGCCGCCGCGTCGGATAATCTGCGCGGACTGCTTGGCTGGGCCGGTGCCGATACCCAATCTCTTCCGCCCGACCGCATGCGCGGTTTTTCGTACGCCAGCAAGATAAAGGCGACACCGACCGCCATTGAAATACCGGACATCAATGTCCGTCTCGATGCGAGCACGATGACAGGCGGGCTTGCGGTAGCGGTTCGGGATCGGCCGGGGTTTGGATTGCGGTTGGCGATCGATCAGTTGAACCTCGATGCCTATATGCCACGAACGGCCGCAAAACCTGCCGTGAGTCGAGGAAAACAGAAGGTCTCTGCCAGCGCGCCGGCGGGGAAAAAGCCCGTCGAAGCGGCGCCTTTGGCCTTTCTCGACTCCTTCGACGCCAATATCGATGTACAGATTGAGCGTCTTACGGTTCACAAGACCGTAGCGCGCAAGATTCACTTCGATGGCTTGCTTGTTGGTGGCGCACTGACGGTTCGTAAGGCAGGCGTTAGGAATTTTGCCGGTACGCGCGCCGACCTGTCGGGTGACGTGAAGAACCTAGCCGGTGCGCCATCTGCCAAAATCGACTACCGCGTTACGGTCAGCGATCCGGAAAAGCTGTTTCAGGTCGTTGGCGCGCCACTTCCGATACCGCGTCAGAAGTTAGGCAAACCTTCGATGGAAGGCCGTATCGAAGGGGGAGCCGATGCCTTTACCGTAAAATCGAAACTGGTTGCCGCGGGTACGAAAGTCCAACTGGATGGCATGGTCAAGAGCGCTGCCACGGCACCGGCGTTCGACATCAAAGCCACGGTCAATCATCCTGAACTTGTCGAGTTTGTCCGTTTGGCGTCACCCGATTTTCGACCCGCTGCTAAAGCGCTCGGCCCACTTGCCGCGTCGTTCCGGCTCGAGGGGGTGCCTACCAATCTGAGAATTTCGGCGTTGGATGCATCGGTAGGTCCGCTGAAAGTGGAAGGAAACGTGGCGTTTCGGACCGACGGTCCTCGTCCTTTCGTAAGCGCGGATTTGGCGACCAGCGAAGTGCTGCTCGACCTGTTCCAACCGGCGCCGAAGAAGACCGGCGCGGCGACCGCGCGCGGGCGGGCAGCCGCATCGGCAAACGATGCTGCGCCGGCAAGGTCCAACGACCGCTGGTCTCGGGAGCCTATCGACCTGACGGGGCTGAGCAATGTCGACGCGGACATCAAGATACGGATGACGGGGCTTATCAGTGATCGCATTCGCTTGGCTCAGCCGGAACTCAGCGCTGCATTGAAGAATGGCAAGCTCGATCTGAGGCAGTTTAAAGCGGGCCTTTTCGGTGGCTCGGTCTCGGCGAAAGGATCCATGAACGCGGGGGCAAAAGTACCCGCCCTGTCTGCCGACATCACCGCGTCCAATGTCGATTTGGCCACGGCGTCCAAAGCGTTTGGCGCGCAGGCACGTGTCGCGGGACCAGTGTCCGCGACAGCGTCACTGACGACGACCGGCAAGTCTGTCGCCGCGTTCGTATCGACTCTTGCCGGTACCGGAACGATTGCGGGCAAGGTTCAGATTCTGGCGACGAAGCAGGAACAACAAGCGATAGGCGCCATCGGGCTGGCTACGGCGATATTCGGCGACAAGGTCAAGGAACTGAAGCAGGTCGGCGGGCTGACCAATGAGCTGGTGCAGGCCTTTGGCCGGAGTCCGGCGGACCTTTCGGGGAATTTCACCATCGATCGGGGCGTCGTGCAGACAGGAGATACGGTATTAAACGGTGCCGGTACCCGAGCGGTGACCGTTGGCGCGGCTGATCTTCCTCGCTGGCTTGTTAACTCCACCACATCCGTATTGCGGAAAGAGGACGATACACGGTCCCCCTATATTTCCGTCACGCTAACGGGTGCGCTCGATTCGCCGAATATAAAGACCGGCGGCTCGTTTCTTAGCGCTCGCAGCAACTCTTCGTCATCATCGTCGAGCCCTCTGCAGCAGATTCTGCCTGGCGTGCTCGGAAAGCCGTCGGAGTCCGATAACTCGGGTTCCGGAAAGGTGGAACCTAAGGACATATTGCGGGATCTTCTCAAAGGCTTTGGCAAATAGCCGTCGCCTTTCCACGCTGTCATACAGACAAAGGTGGTTCTTCTTCGTTTCAGGCGGCCTGTCCGGCGTCGCGCCGCCGATAGGAATCCAAGACGAACAGCCGAATTGCGCTCGAAAGGTTGCCGGAACGACGGCTGTCGATTTCGGTGACCATTTGATTGACCGTTAGACCACGTGCCGTTGCGATTGTTTTCAGCGCGTTCCAGAAGGCATTTTCAAGGGAAACACTGGTTCGGTGCCCCGCAATGACGACGGAGCGCTTGCGCATTTCACCAGGATTGATGGACTGATCGGCGTCCGCTTGCGGCATATTCGGCCCCGCCCTTCTAACACTGTAGTTGCTGCTTAGCTGGTTCATCCGTCGAGCACATCTTTACAAAATCTTTAAAAACTATATCGGAGCCGAAAATCATCGACAAACCGGACGCGGTAATTCTGTAGTTTTTTCACGAAGTGTTGAACGCTCGTGACACGCGGCATTAATGGTAAAATGCTACGTAAATCTTTACGTCAAGCGACCTCGTTGCGCGGCGGCAATAGCACTCCGCGCCCAGTTGGAGAGATCGTCTGGGTCATCGAGAACATCAGACGGCGCCTGCCAATAGGACATCTCGAAAGTTTTGCCGCTACGCGCATAACGAAATGGTGGCATCCCGGCACTTTCGTAATCGATACGGTTTTCGTCATCGACCTTGAAGTAGAGCGTATCTTTAGCGATGAGTGCGAACATGACACCGTCTTGAAAAACACCAAAACCGCCAAACATCGCGCGGGCGGTTACGCCTTCGATGGTATCGAGCTGATCAAGAACGTAATCGCGAAATTCGCTATTTGAACCCAAAGCCCACCTCTGGTCCGTGCACGCTCTACAGCCGGGTACTAACGAATGTTAGCAAGGTAAATCGGTGGCCAGCCGTAACCGGCACGACCTCGTGCAAAAGGCCGCAGGAAAATATCAGCGCGCCGCCCTTTGGTGGGGCGTAGTGATTTGCCCCATACTCTGGAAAACGTAGATAGCCGCCTTCGTATTCATCGTTAAGATTGGTCGAGATGGCAAAATGCCGATGGCTCAGCGCGTCGGATGGATTATCGCGATGCGGCCGGAAGAAACCGGCGTCTTCGGCCTCGTAACAGCCAATCCTGAACTTCTCAAAGCCCCACTCTTTGTCGAAGGAATAGACACGCTCGATTTCCGGCGCGATCCTCGGCATAAGGGTTATCAGAAGGTGGCGTTCGAGCGCGCCCTCTATAATAACGTCACTGCGGCGCTTTACTTCGGCCCGGCCTGCTTTTGAGGTTTCTTCGCCGGACGCCACATTGACGACATTCTTCCGCTTGTCGCCGGAACGCCAGGCATCGGTTAGGCGCTTGCAATCGGCATCGTCAAGAACGTCCGGGATAAACAAGACCGGCGCCTGCATCGCGACCAGCGCCGGTGGGCCGCACGGTGCGAGGCGTTCGAACGTCGTTTTGGCAGTATCGGCGAAGGTTGCCGTGTCGTCGGCAATCGAGACGATGCGCTGATTGGGGTCCAGCACGAACATCGTCGGTGCGGTGAGGCCGGCGGAGTCGAGATAGCCATTGCTGACCGTACAGCCGGCATCCTCGAGGAGGATGAATCCGCTAGCCTTTGCGACGTCTGTTGCGCCGTTGCTGTCCGGCAACAGGGCGTATCGGTGGGCGCCAAATGCATCGAATGCATCCGCCTGTTCGGCGAACGGCTTCAAGAGATCGCTGTCGGCATTTTTCCCGAGGATCAGGACGACGATCGGACCGCCGGTCAGGTCGGTATTGTACAGTTCGTGCGGCGTACCGGTTATGTCTTCCAGCAGAAAGTTGGGTGCCCGGTCTCCAACCGTCATCCGCCGGATGGATTCGTTCATGCGTTAGTCCCCCTCGCGCCGCCAGGCCAGTGCGGTCGCGCCGAGTGCTAGTAGCAAGACGACAAGCGCTGGAAGCAGCGGGACGACGTTGACCCCGGTGACGATGTAGTCGCCATTCGCGATTAAACCGATCCAATCGCGCCCTGATGTGCTGCGGCCCGGGGCAACGCGCCGTATTTTCGGCATGCTATCGCTGAGCCATCGCGCCACGCCGCCTGTCGCTTCACTCAAAGGCGTAAGGGTGTCGGCCGTCGCACTGATGTTGGAAAATTCGATCGGATTGAGCGTTCCGGCTGCCGCCATGAAAACGAGATCGCCATCGCTGACTCGATACAATCCAGGCTGCGTGATGGGCAGGCTCCCGGTATAGAGACCGTCTCGTTTCGCTTCGAGCGGGACTTCGCTGACGCGCCCGTCCGGGCCGGTAACGGTCACAGAGCGGCTCTCCGCATCGATGTCGCGCCGGGTAATTTCCAGCCTCTCGCCTTTCGTGATGGCGCGCAGATCGTTTTCTTCGAGCTCCGGTTCCTTCATCAGCCAATGCGCAAGGCGCCGAAGCAATTCGGCTTGCGGGCCGCCGCCTTCGTGCCCCCGCGCCCAAAGCCAGATATGATCGCTGTTGAGCTGCGCAACCCGGCCTTCGCCGAAACGGTCCAGGATTAAGAGCGGCCGGTCGTCTGCGCCGCTCATCAGAATTCGGCCCTGTTTTACGGAAACGTCGATCTGACGATACCAGCGGCCCCAGCCCGGTTCTTCGTCAGGGCGGCTGCCCGGCAAATTGGCTGTGACGGGATGGCGGTGGCCCATTTCGGTGACCCGGGGCCGGAAGCCGCGGTCGACGATTTCACCGGTCGGCTCGCCTGGCAATGCCTTGCCGAGCGGTGTGCGATAGATGCTGAATGGCCCGGCGAAGGTTGGTCCGACCGCTTCTAGCAATGCGCCTCCGTCGGCAACATAATCGACGATATTGCGAAGATAAGCCGGCGGCAGAACCCCACGGCGGCGATAGCGGTCGAATATAACCAGATCGAAATCCGCGATCTTCACTTCGAAAAGTTCGCGCGTCGGAAAGGAGATCAGCGACAGCTCGTTGATAGGCGTGCCGTCCTGTTTTTCCGGCGGGCGCAGGATCGTGAAATGAATCAGATCGACCGAGGGATCGGATTTTAAAAGATTACGCCACGTGCGCTCGCCCGCATGGGGTTCCCCGGATACCAGCAGCACGCGGAGCCGGTCGCGGATGCCATTGATCGAGATGACGGCGCGATTGTTGATGCGCGTCAGTTCATTTGGTCCGGGAGCGACCTCTATTTCGAACACCGTTGGGCCACCATGGTTCAACGTAAAGGCCAATTGGTGATCCGAGCCGATAGGTGCGGTCGTGGTGATGATGTCGCCGCCGTCGCGCCGAATCGTTAGTGTCGTGTTTTTGTCCAGCGATGGTGCGTTGTCCTCGACACGGATGGTCATTTCCTGCTCTTTGCCGACAATGCCGAACGCGGGCGCCTTGACGATGACGAGCCGCCGGTCGGTTTCGTCCGCCTGGCCGCTAAGCAGCACATGCAAGGGGGCTGGTAGCCCGTCGGCCCGTGTGTCCGCCGTGATGTCATGAACCTGACCGTCGGTGAGCAGGATAGCCCCGGCAACCCGGCGCGCCGGCACATCGCTCAGTGCTCTTGTTAGCGGCCCGAGCAGGCGCGTTCCTTGATCGGCTGCGGCCAATCCGTCCTGTCCGACCTTGACGACGCGTAGATCGAGCGTGTCCTTAAATTTCTCCGCTTCTGTCTCGATCGCCTGAAGTGCGGCCGCGGTTTGTGCGCGGCGGTCGCCAATACCCTGGCTTGGCGAGTCGTCCACGATGACTACCGCTACGTCCTTGAGTGGTTCGCGTTCTTCCGCGACCAGTGATGGATTGAGGAGCGTCAAGACCAGAACCGCGAAGGCCAACGTGCGCAAAAGCGCGCCGTTGGCTCGGACATAGAGGCCCAGCCCGGCAAGCAACGCAGCAACGAAACCGAGGATCAAGACGGCAATCCAGGGCAGCAATGGTGCGAACTCGATTGTTGTCCCTGCCATCGCTAGTTTCCTAAGCGCTCAAGGATAGAGGGCACATGCACCTGATCCGATTTGTAGTTGCCGGTCAGCGTGTACATGACGAGATTCACACCGAAGCGATACGCCATTTCCCGCTGCCGCTCGCCGCCGGGCACGGCGGGGAACAGATGGCGGCCCTGCTCGTCAACAGCCCATGCCGCAGCCCAGTTGTTGGATCCTACGATGATACTGGATACGCCGTCATTGACCCGCTCGCCGGGGCGTTCAACCCACACACGGCCGTCGGCCCAGCGGCCGGGAAACGCCTGCATGAGGTAGAATGCCTTGGTCAGGACATGAGCGGGGGGCACCGGGGTCAGCGGCGGTATGTCCAGCCCTCGGGTAAGGCGGCGCAGCATTCCGGCATTTTCATTGGCCGCACCGTCCAAGAGGTCGAACAAAATGGTGCCGCCGGTCGCCATGAAGCGGTTAAGCCGCCCGATCGTGGCCTCGGACACCGGGGGCTGCGTTTCTGTGACCGGCCAATAGAGCAATGGGAAAAAGGTCAAGGAATCCTGCTCGACGTCGATGCCTATAGGTGCGGCGGCCTCGACGGCGGTCCGTTGATTGAGCATCCTGCTCAACCCGGTCAGGCCCCGCAGGCTGGTATCGTCGATTGTCGGGTCGCCTGTCTTGATGTAGGCAAGCCGCGTTTCCAGCGTTGCCTTGAGCGCGAAATCCTCATCGTTGACCTGCGCGCTCGCGTCATTTGCGTTCGCCGCTAAAAGAGCTATGGCGAAAACGGCAGCGGTCGCCCCCGGACGCAGCCACGGCAAAAGGCCGCGCAGCATCAGAGTCGCCAGCATGTCGACCATCAGCAATATGAGCGCCGCGGTAAGCAGCCACGGTTTCAAGTCCACATCCGCGACCGGCGCGTAACTCTGCCGAGCGACTCCGTCGGCAAATTCAGGGAGCGCCTGGAGTGCGCCGATTTGCGGTCCGAGATTAAGGGCGCGGCGGCCGCTCACGTCGCCATATATCCCCGGCGGCGTGCGCGGTGCGACACGCGCATCCTTAAAGTCGCGTGCGTTGATCGCCTGAGTCGAAGGGCCGGGTTCAACCGGGTGGCCGAAGCCGTTGAGCAAGCTGATCGGTGCGAGCGGCCGGTCGCCTTCACTGGTGCCGGCGACGCCGCGGCTTGTCGACACGATCCGTTCGAGCATTTCGACGAACAGACCGGACAATGCGAGGTTGGACCATGCTGCATTGGCGGTGGTGTGGATTAGGACGACCCAGCCGTCGCCGACCTGGTTTGCGGTTACGAGCGGGGTCCCGTCGGTCAGGCGCGCCCAGGACTTCTCGCCAAGATCGGGCGACGGCTCCGCAAGAACCTGCCGTGAAATCGTCACGTCTGCTGGCAATTTGAGATCGAAAAACGGACTCTTCCGATTGAACGGGGCGAGCCGGGCTGGTTGGGTCCACAGCATGGCGCCGCCCAGTGTCCGACCGCCGCGCCGTAGCGGGACGGGAACCAACTGGTCTTCCATATTCTGCGCCAGACGAGGACCGGCGACGCGTAAAACCATTCCTCCCTTCCCAGCCCAGGCAGCGAGGCTTCCGCGTTCGGCTGCGTTGAGTGGCGTGCTGTCCGGCACAACGATAACGGCGAGGGAACCGGCGATAAGCCGGTCAACCGGCCCGCGGCGGAGCTCACTCGATGGCCGCAGCGCGCGCTCAATATAATAAAGCTCGGACAACAAGGCAGGTCCCGCATCGAGTGGCGTTTCCGAGACCAACCCGACCGGCCGCCGCCGCCAGCGCGTGTCGAGCAGAGCGGTCGCTGCCGCCGTTGAGTCGCCTTCGATTTCGAGGCGCGCGATCGCGTTGCGCAGCTCGAGCGGCAGGTCGAGCGAGACGCTGGTGGTAGCGCTGCCCACTTTGAACGTGGCCGCCTCGCGTGCGATCAGACGACCGTCTCCGCCGCTGGCCCGCACGCTAACCTGTTCTTCACCCGCAGTCTTGCCCCGGCGCAACGAGATATCGAAACGGCTTCCCCCGATCGCCGGTGGCAGAACCACGTGCGGCAAAATCTCCGACGACAGGACGGTTAGCTTTCCAATGCGCCGTAGGCGTTCCGCAAACGGCTCGACTCCATCACCGCCCAGTCCATCGCTGAGCCAAATAACGGCAGGTGTCCCCGTTAGATTGGTTCCGTCGAGAGCCTTAAGGGCCTCGACCCGGTCGGTGGGCCAGGGTTTCGGTTCGATGGCGGCGATCAGGCTGCGCGCCTGCGCTGGCCGTAATAGTCCGGAGAACTCCGGCGACTTGCCTTGCGCGGTCGGTGCTGTCGCCAGCACAATGATCGGCCGGTCACCGCGGTCCGCCTGATTGATGATCCGGCTCATGGCATCCTGCCGCGCCTGCCAGTCTCCAGCCGCGGCCCAGCCATCGTCGACGACGATGACCACGGGGCCGTTTCCGGGCAGTGGCGCAGCCGGGCTGAACAGCGGATGCGCCAGCGCGAGAATCATCAGTGCGGCGGCGGTAAGCCTCAGGATAATCAGCCAAAGCGGTGACGCATCGGGCGTTTCCTCTTTGCTCGAAAGATTGAAAAGCAAGCGAACTGCTGGAAACCGTAGCTGCTTGGGGGCCGGCGGCGTGATGCGCAACAGCCACCACAAAAGGGGCAGAGCAAGCAGTGCAGTCAGGATCCAGGGCGATGCAAAGGCAAAGGTTTCCAGCCCCATGTCAGCCTTCCCACCGGCGCGGCGTGAGCGCCGTATAGAGCGTCAACAACGCCGCTTCGGCCGAATGATCGGTTGTATGCTGCAAGTACATCCAGCCCGTGCGCCGCGCGATTTCGCGAAGATCGTCGCAGTGCCGGGCGAATTTCGTTTTGTATGCTTCGCGCGCGGACTGGACCCGCCCCAATATCGTTTCGCCTTCGTTTTCGAAGCCTTCGAAGCGAATTCGCCCGCGGAATGGCAGGCTCCGTTCCGCCGGGTCGAGGATTTGGAGGAACAGACCGTTTACCCCTCGCGCTGCAAAAGCCGAGAGACGCTCCCCGATTTCCTCCGACGGCGACAGAAAGTCGCCAAACAAAATTGTCTGCGCGTATCGCGGCAACGGCCGGTAGGGCGGCAAACTATCCTCGACAGGCGTTTCCCGAACCATGACGTCAGCCAGCCGGTCATAGGCTACTCGGCCGCTGGCGGACCGGAGCGCACTACCCAACAGGGTGAAACGCTCCCCCGCGCGCATGAGAAGCAGAGCCGTTGCGAGCAATAGAAGATCGGCCCGTTCCGCCTTGGTCGGCAAGCTGTCGTTGGACCGGTAATGCATTGATGGCGATGCGTCTCGCCACAGCCAGGACGACTGCGCTGCTTCCCACTCGGTTTCCCGGACGAACAGATGTTGCGATTTTGCCGATTGCCGCCAGTCAATGGCATTCGCGGAGTCGCCGGTTTCGTATCGCCGGAACTGCCAGAACGTCTCTCCTTGGCCGACCCGGCGGCGGCCATGCACCCCTTGGGCGACTGTCGTGGCGACTCGTTCAGCGGCAAGAAGCAGCGGCGGCAAGCTGCCCGAGATACGAGCCGCTTGGCTTTGAAGATTCAGCCGTCGCTCCGTGGCCGTCATGCGTCTCCCACTCTCCGGTCAAGGAAGGTTAGCGAAGGGGCTCGCACAGCCTGTCGATCACCGTATCGATTGTAACGCCTTCGGCGCGTGCCGCGAAGCTCAACGCCATGCGATGCCGAAGAATCGGGTTGGCGAGGGCGAGAACATCATCGACGGACGGAGCAAGCCGGCCGCCAATCAGCGCCCGCGCCCGGCATGCCAGCACCAGCGCTTGACTTGCGCGAGGGCCGGGGCCCCATGAAACATGGCTGATAACCTCCGGAATATCGCTGGTTTCCGGCCGACCGGCGCGAACGACACGGAGCACGGCTTCGACGATGCGCTCGCCGACGGGGACACTGCGAACCAACCGTTGCGCCTCGATCAAGGCGTCCGCCGTAAAGATCGCTTCGGCCTTTGCTTCGGATGTTCCGGTTGTCGCCAGCATGATTTCCCGCTCAGCGGACTCGTCCGGGTAACCGACATCGATTTCCATGAGAAAACGGTCGAGTTGCGCTTCCGGCAGCGGATAGGTGCCTTCCAGTTCGAGCGGGTTCTGCGTTGCCAGAACATGGAATGGTTGGGGCAATGCGTGATACTGACCCGCGACGGAAACACGGTGTTCCTGCATCGCCTGCAACAGGGCGGACTGCGTTCGCGGACTGGCACGGTTGATTTCGTCGGCAAGCAGCACCTGACAGAACACCGGACCATTTACGAAACGGAACGAGCGGCGCCCCGATTCGGACTCTTCAAGCACTTCGGAGCCGAGAATGTCAGCCGGCATCAAATCGGGCGTGAATTGTATGCGGCTGTCATCCAAGCCAAGCACGGTGCCCATGGTTTCGACAAGGCGGGTTTTCCCCAGCCCCGGCACGCCGATAAGCAGGGCATGCCCGCCCGACAGCAATGTCGTCAGACTGAGGTCGATCACGTGAGATTGGCCAAAAATAACGCGGCCGATGCTCTCCCGGGCGGCGGCGATTTTTTCGCCCAGCCGTTCAATTTCGGCGGCGAGATCTTCGGGTGCGGCGGCACTGGCGTCGGATGGGCTCAAGACCTAATCTCCTTATATGCGACGTCGTGATAATAGCATGGGTGGCGTTCGATGAGCGTGCAACCCCGGAAGCCCGGCCATCTCGAAAAAATGATCGAAAACCAACCTGTTTCCGTCGATCCGGACGATCCTGACCGGTTCCAGATGCGTATAGCGCGCGATGGAACATGGTACCATCAAGGTGGGCCGATCCGGCGCATGGGATTGGTGAAGCTGTTTGCCACTGTCTTGCGGCGGGATGAGGCTGGTGATTTCTGGCTCGTTACGCCGGTCGAACGAGGCCGAATTGAAGTTGAGGATGCGCCGTTCACCGCCGTGGAATTGATCGTCGCGGGCGAAGGAAAAGATCAAATTCTGAGTTTTCGCACCAATTTGGACGAAATTGTGCCCGTGGACGCCGATCATCCTCTTCGCGTGGCGGAAAATGAGGTAACTGGCGAACCGTCCCCCTATGTTACAGTGCGCGAAAACCTCGAAGCGCTGATCACGCGTCCTATATTCTATGATCTGGTGTCGCTGGCCGAAGAACAGTGGGATGGCGGCGGAACGATCCTCGGCATCTGGAGCGGTGGTGTTCTGTTCCCGTTGGGCGATACCGTGGAATAAGGATAGAGCATGCAGCGCGAAGAAATCATCAAGCGATTTAAGACTTCGGATAGCGGATCGTCGTCGGAACGATGGTCGGGTTTCCGCGGCGATCATAATCTAAACCCGGGCATGGAGTTGAAGGACGACCTTATCCCTGCCGCCGTGTTGGTGCCGCTGGTTGACCGTCCTGAGGGCCTAACAATCATGCTGACACAACGCACCGCCCATTTGAACGACCATGCAGGTCAGATCAGTTTTCCGGGTGGCCGTGTCGAGCCTGAGGACCCCAGTCACTTGGCGGCCGCATTGCGCGAAGCGGAGGAGGAAGTCGGTCTGCCGCCGGATCGCGTCGACGTGATCGGGGTGCTCGACCCCTATATTGTCCGTTCCGGCTATCGGGTAACGCCGGTCGTGGGTTTCGTAAACCCGCCCTTCGACGTCAAACCCGATCCCTTCGAGGTGGCTGACGTTTTCGAGGTGCCGCTGACCTTCGTGCTGAACAGCGACAATCACGAAACGGATTCGCGTACACATGAAGGCACAAAGCGCACCTTCTATGTTCTTCCTTATGAAGACCGGTATATCTGGGGCGCAACCGCAGGCATGCTGGTGAACCTGTCCGAAGTCCTGGTGGGACCATGATCCGCAAACTTCTCACGATCGGTTTGCCGTTTCTGTCGCCATTTATCGTCTATTTGATCTGGTGGTGGACGACGCGACGCCGCGCGCTGGCGGAAGCAGAGGGGCGAAAGGTGGCGCCTTGGGAGGATATGCCGTGGATCTGGCTGATCTCGGCCGGCGCCGCATTGGCGGCAACTGCGCTGATTGTCACGGCTGTGCTCAGCGGAGGCGACCCGTTTGCGGAATACCAGACACCGCGCTTCGAAGACGGGAAAATCGTCCCGGGCCGCGTGGGGCAGTAACCCCTTGACTGCCGACAGGATCGCGCCGCAATCCTGGATGACCAAACGGGAGACGTGTGCGGTTATAGCGGCACTGCAGGATCGGGGTCATGCGGCCCGGTTCGTCGGCGGCTGTGTGCGCGATACGCTGCTGGGCCGGCCGATCGGCGACATCGACATTGCGACCGACGCTTTGCCGGACGACGTGGTGAAGTGTATTGAAGATGCCGGGTTGCGCGCCATACCGACGGGCCTGGCGCATGGCACGGTTACAGCCGTCGCGGGCGGCACTTCCTTCGAGATCACTACCTTACGCCACGATGTCGAGACCGACGGCCGGCACGCCAAGGTTCGTTTCACCGACGATTGGGAAGGCGATGCGGCGCGGCGGGATCTCACAATCAATGCGATGTCACTGGAGCCGGATGGTACGTTGCACGATCCCTTCGGTGGCCGGGCCGATCTGGCTGCAGGCCGCATTCGCTTCGTTGGCGATCCGCAGGACCGTATCGTCGAAGATGTCTTGCGGCTGTTGCGGTTCTTCCGCTTTTACGCGCATTACGGCCGGTCGCCCCCGGATGCTGATGCGCTGGCGGCCTGTCAGGCGCTGGCGCCACGCCTGACGAGCCTGTCGGGCGAACGCGTCCGTGTTGAGGTGCTCAAACTACTCGGTGCCCCCGATCCTTTGCCGACCCTACGCTTGATGGAAGAAACGAAGGTTTTCGAAAGCTTTTTACCGGAGGCAACGGCGCTGCCGCATTTGGCCCGGCTCGTCGCGATCGAGACCGCTGCCGGTATTGCGGTTGATCCGATTCGACGGTTGACCGTTTTGCTGGAAACCGATGTGAAAGCGCTGGCCCAAGTTGCCGACCGTTTGCGGCTTTCCAATACGGAAAGAGGGTATCTCCTAATGGTCGCGACAGAGTCGGTTTCTCCAACGCTGAATGATCTGGCGCGGCGGCGCCTCATATATCGGCTTGGTGCCGCGTCGTTTCGCGAGCTTACGTTGGTGGGACACGCTCGCACCGATGTAGACGCGGATTGGAAGGCGTTGCTGGATTTAGCGGACAGCTGGACGACGAAGACATTCCCGATAACCGGCGCCGATGTCCTGGAAAGGAACATTCCGCATGGCCCTGCTGTGGGTGAGCTGCTGCGCGCGGTTGAAGACTGGTGGGTCGGCGGCGATTTCGCTGCGGATCGCGCGGTCTGCCTTGCTTATCTCGAGCAGGAAATTCAGAAGCGTTAGTTATTGCTGCTGCTGTTGTTCTTGTTGCTGGAACGGTTCCAGCTCCTGTTGCGGTGCGGGTGGCATGGGGCGGACGATGCGCAGGAAGTCTTCGTGATGCGCCGGCGCTTCGGTTGGCAGTACGGTAACAGCGACCGCGAGTTCGCTCGCCGCACCGCCTTTGAAGGCGCCGCGCGTCGGCGGTACATCGGCATAATCCCGCCCGACGGCGACGCGGATATGGCGTTCGGCGGCGATAACGTTGTTCGTTGGGTCGAAACCGACCCAGCCGAGATCCGGCAAGTATGCTTCGATCCACGCATGGCTCGCGCCTTCGATCGACCGGTCGTCGCTGTCCATCGTTCGGTAGACATATCCGGACACGTACCGGCAAGGGATTCCTTTGTTGCGAACCAGCGCGATCATGATGTGTGCGAAGTCCTGGCACACGCCCTTGCCATCCTTCAGGGCGTCGGTAATTTGCGAGTCGACGTGCGTGGCGTCCGGTACGTAATCGAAATGTGAAAAAAGCGCCGTGTTCAACTCTTTCAGGCCCGTAAGCGGGTCCGTGTCGCGGTGCAAATTTAGCGAATTTTCGAAATCGGACAGCATCTCGCTCGACCGAATGTAATGACTGTCATGCAGCATGTCCCAATGATCACCGCGCGCCGCACCATCGCGCAGCGTGTCCCACGCTGCTGCAGGCAGTGCATCGGGGAGGGGTTCGGGATCGGCCATCTCGACGGCGGACTCGGCGGTGATGGTAAGTGTGTCGTGCGCCCCGGGCACGTCGAAGTGATAGACCGCATTGCCTAAATAGTCGGAATAGGCGAAGAGCTGAGCGTGCGGGAGAATTTGGACCTGAAAGGCTTGCAGCCGCTGCCGCGCTTCCGTGCGCGGCTGCATGTACAACGCCATAGCACTTTCGCGGACCGGTGCCGAGTATCGGAAACGTTTCACATGGCGAATGGAATAAAACATTACTTGGACAGACTCCCGGGGTCAGGCGATGTGCGCATCGACGGGGTAGGCGATATAGGTCTCGAATACCGCGTCGTGGATTTCGGCGCATTGCCGCTGAATATCGGCGAAATGCGCCTGAATCGAATCGTTCATGATTTCCTCTACCTGGCCGTAATCCAGATAGGCCCGTAGACGGCCCGCGATCCGTTCCGCCCTCCCGTTTCGATGGACATTGCTTTCAGGGGCGACTTTCTGCAGCTCCGCTTGCACCATGTCGACGGCGAAACGGATCGACCGGGGGAACTCGGAATCGAAGACGAGGAATTCGGCGATGCGGCTCGGCCGGATATCGGCCGTATAGACTTTGCAATAGGCCTCGAATGCGGTGCACATCTTCAAGAGATTGTACCATTCGAACGGCGTCTCGGCCGCGCCGGTTTTTGTTCCGGGAATGCCGCCGAAATGGAACGCGAGCAGCGATGCAACAAGCTGGGCGCGTTCCATGTAGCGTCCAAGCTGAATGAAGTGCCAGCCTTCGCCATTGCTCATGGTCGAATCGGTGATGCCGTGGAATTGGTGCAGACCATTGATGACGTCAACGTAAAAATCCGTCGACTGTGTCCGCCACATCGATTCGAGAGAAGTTGAACGGAGCGCGAGGTAAAGGCGGTTCAGTTGCTCCCACATTTCCGTACTGGTTTGCTCGCGCACTTGGCGGGCATTTTCGCGCGCGGAAAACAATGCGTTGGCGATGGATGGCGATTGGTGCAGATCGAAGGTTAGCGCGCCGGTGATGCGATAGGCAAGACTACCGCGAACCTGGTAGATCTGATCGTTGCCGCCCGGCGGCGCTGCTCGCAGGCTTGCCAGGACTCGCGCCCAGGAAGGGTCGTTCTCTTGCGGTTCGTGGTCCAGCAAAGCGCTGTACTGCACGCTCATTAGCCGGGCGATGTGTTCGGCACGTTCGAGATAGCGGCTCATCCAATACAGGCTATCCGCGACCCGGGAGAGCATCATCGCCCCGACCCCCTCAATTGCTTAGAACCCAGGTGTCTTTCGAGCCGCCGCCCTGCGATGAGTTTACCACAAGGCTGCCACGTTTCAGCGCGACTCGCGTTAGCCCGCCGGGAACGATCGTCGTGCGTTCACCGTGCAGAATGAACGGGCGCAGATCGACGTGCCGGCCTTCGATCTGGCGGTCTACGAAACACGGCGCACGGGACAACGCCAAGGTTGGCTGTGCGATATAGTTTGCGGGATCTGCGATGAGTCTTGCCCGAAAAGCGGCGATCTCTTCCTTCGCGGCATGCGGCCCGACCAGCATGCCGTAGCCGCCCGACTCCCCGACTGCTTTGACCACGAGTTGTTCCAGATTGTCGAGGACATATTTCAGGCTGTCTGGCTCGCGGCACAGGTAGGTCTCAACGTTGGGCAGGATTGGTTCGGCATCGAGGTAATATTTGATGATCCGCGGGACATAGGCGTACACCGCCTTGTCGTCCGCAATTCCTGTGCCGAGCGCATTGGCAATCGTGACGTTTCCGGCGCGGTAGGCGTCGAATAGCCCGGAAACGCCGAGCGTGGAGTCGGGGCGGAATACGATGGGGTCGACAAAGTCGTCGTCGAGCCGGCGGTAGATCACGTCGACCCTGCGCAATCCACTGGTCGTACGCATGAACACGGTGTTGTTGTGAACGACGAGATCGCGTCCCTCGACCAACTCGATGCCCATCCGCCGGGCCAGGAACGTATGCTCGAAATAGGCGGAGTTGAAAACGCCTGGGGTCAGCAGGACGATGCGCGGATCGGATTGATAGCCGGGCGCCAACGACCGCAGGGCCGACAGCAGCATCTCCGAATAATTCTCGATACGGCGGACATTGTATCCGCGGTACAGCGTCGGGAAGGCGCGGCGGATGATTTCCCGGTTCGTCAGCATGTAGGAGACGCCGGACGGTACCCGGAGATTGTCTTCAAGAACCGCAAACTGGCCATCCTCGGTCCGCACCAGATCGCTCCCGCAGATCGAGACATAGGCGTCGCGGGGCACCTGCACCCCGCGCATTTCCCGGCGATATTGCCGGCAGCTATACACCAGGTCCCGTGGCACCACGCCGTCCGACAGAATGGCGCCATCGTTATAGATGTCTTTCAGGAACAGATTCAGCGCCTCGAGACGCTGTGTGAGTCCGGCTTCGATCGTTGCCCATTCGGATGCTGTCAGAATGCGCGGCAAGCAGTCGGTCGGGAAGATCCGCTCGGTCGAATCCGAATTACCGTAAACCGTAAAGGTAATGCCTTGATGCAGAAAAGCGCGGTCGACCGCCTGCTGGCGGCGCGTCATTTCCTCCGGGCCTAGCGCATCGAGGCGCGCTTGCAGGGCGCGGTAATGTTCGCGCGACGCGCCGTTGGGATCGAACATCTCGTCGTACGCATTATCGATAACGTATTGAGAATACAATGCGCCGCTTGGCCGGCGCCCATCCTTGCTCGTTCCGCTAGCATGACTACTCATACATCCGACTCAACGGAGCCAGCGAGAGCTTGTCAAGAATTACCGGTGTTGTATGGCGTTGTTACTTTTTGCACGCGGATGGTAATGCCGGATAGGGCTTCAAATTTGCAAGTTGGCGATTACGAAAATATTCGTTGTTCTTGTCCTTGAACTGCAGTTTGCCCGGGCCAATGAATGTATTTCCCTTGACGACAAGCTTTGTGTTTTCACGCTTGCGATAGTTCAAAAATTGGCCACCACCGCTGTGATCGTTGATAACGATATTCCTTTCGAAAATCAGCATCTGTTCCGAATTCCGTCGCTTTGCATTTCCGGTTTCCATCGCAAACCCGACAATATTGCGATTAACGCTTTTGGGGCCTTGTTGGATGATATTGTTGCGAATTTCGGCACGGCCGCCGTTCGACAGGTCGATTTCCCAAGAGCTGTTGCCGCCCATACTCGCGATTACGCTACAGGAGATTTCTGTAATTTTCGAGCGGCTCTTTACACAGTTTCCTTCGCCAAGACAGTCATGAATAAAGCTGCGGCGAATGATCAGTTTGTCCGCCTTATTGAAGTACATCGGATGCGCGCGCCCTCTTATGCCTAACCGCGCGAATTCGCTGTCTTCGATAAGAATAACATCGCCAGGCCTTCGGCTGGTGCCGAGAATTCCTTGTTGTCCATCGTGAAAGTAAGAGTTTCGAATTGTCAGGCCCGCGCCCTCATGACGAATTCCGGCGCCGTTTTGATCCTTTACCTTCATGCCGGAGAACTCGATATTCTCGATCGTCGTGTTGTTGCCCCTCACGATCCATATCGCTTTGCCGCCGCAGGTTTGGTCACGCACATGCGCGCGTCCGCCGACGCCGCGAATTGTCAGATTGTTGGCTTTCCAGGTCGCGCAGTCGACATATTCGCCGGCGGCAATTTCGATTGTATCACCGTCCTGCGCCTTCAACGCCGCGAGGCTGGGCCATTTCATACTCTCTTTCGGTCCAACGCGCAGTGTCATCGGTGCTCTCGACTTCTTTAGGGCTGACGGCGTCTTCTTCCATGTTGGCTTCGGAGGCAATCCTTTTGGTGCGCGCGGCTTCTTCTTGCCGTTTTCCGTCGGCAGGATCTTCAATCCCTTCAGGTTTCCTTTCAAGATCACTCTTTGTTTGTCGGTCCATACCTCCACGTCCGCGACCGCTTGAGGCGCGACGAAAAACCCGAGCATCCCAAGAATGCAGCAGAGCACCCGCCTTTTGATAGCGTGCTGGGTACAATTGGTCGGTTGGTGTGAAACAGGCGACATCATGTAGACCGTGAACGTGGCGACGTACCTTCAAGCGTGCCGACAAACAGTGCCAGTAATGGCGGAACGATCGCAAGTGTCAGAACGGCAGAGAGCGCCAAACCACCGACGACAACGGATCCCAATCCGCGATAAAGCTCCGAGCCGGCGCCTGGGAAGAGGACGAGCGGCAGCATGCCGCCGACGCTGGTCAGCGTCGACATGAAGATCGGCCGAATTCGGTTTCTCGTGGCTTCGACGACGGCATCGGCGTGGGCCATACCGTCCACACGGATATGATGCAGTGTCTGGTGCACCAACAGAATGGCGTTATTGACGACGATACCGATCAAAATGACGAACCCGAGCAGGGTAAGCATGTCCAGTTGCTGCAAATGAAATTGGTTGAGCACCGTCAATCCGATGACGCCACCGGCGGCGGCGATGGGAACCGAAAGCACGATAATAAGCGGGTAAAAGAAGCTTTCGAACAACACAGCCATTACCAGGAACACGATGGCAAATGCCAAAACGAGGTCGAGCCGCAATTCCGCGGCGGTCGCCGATAGAGCATCAGCGGTGCCGCCAAGCCGCAGCCTTATGCCATCCGGCAAGCCTTCCGCCTCCAATTCGGCGACGACATTCGTCCGCAGAAGGTTCAGGGCCGTCTCCAGCGGCATATGAGGCGGCGGTCGGATACGTAGTGCGGTCGCACGTGCCCCCTCTTCATGCATGATCTGCGTCGGCCCGGCGATGAGCTTCACTTCGGCCAGAGAGGAAACCGGTACGGTTGCGCCGCTATCGGTAATGACCGGCAGGTTGGCGATATTCTGCGTTTCGCCGCCAGCCGGTTTCCGTCCGGTGAGAATCAAATCCATGAAACGGCCATCGACAAGAACCTCGTCGACGCGGATTCCGTCATTGAACGCATCGACCGTTAGTCCGAGGTCCCGGGCGCTGACGCCATTGTCTGCGAGCCGGACCGGGTCGGGTTGAACGCGGACCTCTGGTGCTCCGAGTTCAAGCCGCGGTGCTGCCCTGACTTGCGCCCCTTCCTTTCGCGGTAGGATTTCGCCGACACGGTCGAGGGCGCGGTGGACCACGGCAAAGATTGGTTCCAGTTCCGGTCCGGTTACAGTCAGGCGAATCGTTCTTGTGCCGCCATCGACTCTGAAGATTGCCGGTCGATAGGCGGTCGCGCTGACGCCTGGATAGTTGCGCGTGGCGTCCAGAATCAATGCGATCAGTTCCTTGGCTTGAACCGTTTGAGAGCCCCGCGAAACGGTAAGGATTCGTTCCGGCGAGGTGATGAAGGTGAAGTACTTGGTGGTCAGCGGATTGTTCGCGAGCGGCGTATCGGTCGCACGCGATTCGAGATAGGGCAGCAGTTTTTGTTCGAACGCCAACGACAATTGCGCGGCGGTGTCCAAATTATAACCGGGCGGTGGTTTGGCAATGCCTATGACGAGATTTCTGTCGCCTTCGGGAAGGTATTCGAGCGGAGGCAAGAGGGACCAAATGATGATCCCGGCGCCGCTCGTGATAACAGCAAGCAGCCCCAGCGCCCGTGCGCGGCTGCGCACGACGAACCCGATGAGCCGTACGGTCGTCGTAACGAAACCCTCGGCGAAATCGTCCATGCCGGGCAGCCGGACGGTTGCCAGTTCACCGGTTCCTCCCAACAGGCGGTTGGCCAGCGCGGGAATCACGGTCACGGATACGAACAGCGATAATGTTACGGCGACCGTTATCGCGACGGCGATGTCGCGGAAAATCTGGCCGATATCGAGGTCAGTGAAAAGGATCGGAACAAAAACCAGAATCGTGGTCAGGGATGATACCAGAATCGCCCCCCAAACCTGTCGCGTACCAAGAAACGCGGCCTGTGCCGCCGGATATCCCTGCTGACGAAGCCGGTAGATGTTTTCCAGAACGATGATCGCAGCGTCGACCACCATGCCGACGGCGAAGGCGATACCGGCCAGCGATACGACATTTATCGTTTGACCGAACGCTGCCATGGCGACGAAGGAGGCGACGACCGAGGTGGGAATCGCCAAGGCGACGATTAATGTGGCCCGGCCGGAGCGCAGGAATAGGAGCAGAATGAAAACGGCCACGCCACCGCCAACCCAGATGTTCTGCAACACCAGATCGATGGCGGACTCGATATAGACCGTTTCGTCGTACATCTGCTCCAGCACAAGACCGTTCTCGGGGATGGGGCCGCTTTTGAGTTCGGCCAACGCTTGTTTAACGCCCTGCATCGTTTCAATAACGTTCACGCCGACCTCGCTGCGGACACCGAAATTGATAATCGGACGGCCGTTCATGCGCGCGAGCGAGAAATGTCTGTGATGCTGGAAATCGACGTCGGCAATGTCGTCTACCGTGACGCGTGCAACACGGCCGGTCGCGTTGTCGCGCGCGCTGCGCAGGACGATCTGGCGCACATTCTCGGGTGTCGAGAGCCGCCAATCGGTACGAACGATATAACGGCGCTTGCCCTCTGCGATGTTGCCGGTCGTGGCGGCGACATGAGCGGCGCGCAATCGGTCGAGTACGGTTCGCACGGTCAACCCGTAACGCGCCATCTTTGCCGGATCGAACGTGATGTGTAACTCGCGGCCCCGACCGCCGCGAACCGAAACCGATTCGACACCGGCGACTCGTTCCAGGCGTTCGCGGACCACGTCGTGAGCGAAATCGCCGTAGTCGTCGATCAGGCGGTTGTTGCCCTCTTGTGGCCACATGTAGATCCAGGCGATGCGGTTGCCGCGCGGGTCGGCCGACCGATATCTAGGGGCCTCGGCTTCTTCCGGGTAACCGTTAACGCGGTCCAGCCGGTTGGCAACCAGCAGCAACGCCTTATCCATATTATGGCCGACCGGGAACCGCAGACGGATCCGGCCCTGACTTGGTGTGGAATGGCTGAGAATGCTTTTTAAGCCCGGTAGGCCACGCAGGGCTTCTTCCTGCCTATTGATGATCTCACGCTCGATTTCTTCAGGCGCGGCACCATGCCATGACGTTCGGAGATGAATCGTTGGTTGTGCGATGCTTGGTGATAGCTGTATCGGGATAGTCGTAAGCGCGAGTCCGCCGAACAGCATGACCAGGATTACGACCGCCACGACCGCGATAGGCCGGTTGATCGAATAGCGAATCACATCCATGGGGTAATTCTAGCGTAGCCTCGCCGGGCTGTCGCATGGCGTCTGGTCTGCTAAGTTTGAGGCAGAAACGGGTTTTGGGAGGGTCGTTGATGGCCGGTACGGAAGAAGAGTTCGATTATATCGTCGCGGGGGCGGGGTCTGCCGGTTGCGTGCTGGCCAACAGGCTTTCGGCGGACTCCAGAAACCGGGTGCTGCTATTGGAGGCAGGCGGGCGCGACAATTATCCGTGGATTCACATTCCGGTCGGCTATTTCAAGACCATTTTGAACCCGAGAACCGATTGGTGTTTTTACACGGAACCCGATGCGGGGTTGAACGGCCGCAGCATCCCGTGGCCACGCGGCAAGGTGTTGGGCGGCTCCAGTTCGATCAATGGGCTCGTCTATATCCGGGGCCAAAGCCACGATTACAATCAATGGCGCCAACTCGGCAATACCGGATGGGCATGGGACGATGTGCTGCCCTATTTCATGAAAGCCGAGGATCAGGAACGTGGTGCGAGCGAGACGCATGGCGCAGGTGGCCCGCTGGGTGTGTCCGATATCGGATTCTCGCGCGGGTTTTCCGACGCGTTTATCGATGCGGCGGAAGACATCGGCATTCCGCGGACCGACGATTTCAACAGCGGCGATCAGGAGGGCGCTGGGTATTTCCAACTCACCACACGCAACGGCCGACGGTGCAGTACGGCGGTGGGGTATCTGCGGCCCGTCAAGGGGCGCTCCAATCTATCCATTACGACACGCGCGCTCGTTCGCCGGATATTATTCGAAGGCAAACGCGCGGTCGGCATCGAATACATGGTTGATGGTCAAACGCGTGTTGCTCGGACGAAGGGTGAGGTTATCCTGTCTTCCGGTGCGATCGGATCGCCACAAATTCTCCAGCTTTCCGGCGTTGGGCCCGGCGCACTTTTGGGAGAGTTTGGTATCCCGGTGGTGCACGAGGCGCCTGGCGTTGGCGAGAACCTCCAGGATCATTTGCAGATTCGAGCCATCTACAAGACCAATCAACCGTCTCTCAATGATGAGGTCAACAGCCTCTTCCGTAAGGCGTTGATGGGGCTCGAATACATTTTTACCCGTAAGGGGCCGCTGACTTTGGCGGCCGGTCATGTCGGGATGTTTGCCAGGACCCGGCCAGATCTCGAGACGCCGGACGTGCAATTCCACCTGATCCCGTTGAGCACCAAAGCGCCGGGTGAAGGACTGCATGAATTTTCCGCTTTCACGTCGTCGGTTTGTCAGTTGCGGCCCGAGTCGCGCGGCAGGATTGTCATCAAATCGCCTGACCCTACGAGCTATCCAGCGATTCATCCGAACTATCTGTCGGCGGTAACGGACCAGCAGACGATTGTCGGGGGCATGAAATTGTCCCGGAAGATTATGGCGACCCCAGTGATGCAGTCGCTGATCACCGAGGAGTTCATGCCCGGTACGGACGTTCAATCCGACGAAGATCTGCTGGAACATGCGCGCGACAATGCAGGGACGATCTATCACCCGGTTGGAACCTGCAAAATGGGTGATGATCCGATGGCGGTGGTAGACGAGCGGCTGCGCGTTCATGGAATTAAAAGGCTGCGGGTCGTCGACGCATCGATCATGCCGACCCTGGTATCGGGCAATACCAATGCGCCATCGATTATGATTGGCGAGAAGGCGTCTGACATGATTTTGGAAGATGCCCGTTAGCTGCTACGCTTTGGCAAATAAAGTGGAGGTTAGAGGATACAATCATGCATGCAATGGAAGTTTTAGATCCGACCGGCGCGACGGAGGTGTTGAAACTGCACGCGCCGCGTCTGGACACCTTGGCCGGTAAGACGGTAGCACTGGTGTCGGACGACATGTGGCAGGCGCACCGTATGCTGCCGCTCGTGCGCGAAAAACTGCAAGCGCAATATCCCGATGCGACGTTCATCCCGGAAACCGAATTTCCGATGGGCTCGCGGGAGATGGACACCGAAAAAACCGTCGACATGCTCATCGAACGGGGCGTTGACGCGGTCATTGTCGGGAACGCCTCCTGAGGCGCCTGCGCGACAGCATGCGGCCGTGTTGCCGCTCGTATTGAAAGCAGGGGTATCCCCACCGTTATTCTGACCCGCGAAGATTTCGTGGGTGTGGTTCGTAATTCTCTGGCCGGGCTTGGTTTCGATCAGGACGCGTCCATGGTGATCTTTCCGATTGATCCGTTCCTGGTTGACAGCGACCTTACACCGATCGCGGAAGCGACGGACAAGTTCAGTGAAGGGCTGACCAATTGGGAAGCGGCGACCAAGGAAACCGGGATCACGTATCCGCCCAAGGTACCCATCGAAGCGAACGGCTACGAAGCCGCGTTCGACAAGATGAACCGCCAATTCCTCATCAACACCTGGGGCGATGGGTTGCCGATCAACCCACCGACCCAGGCGCGTGTCGACTGGATCATGAAAGGCAGCGACCTGGCACCGGAGACGGTGATTGGCAAGGTTATGCCGCGCGGCGGCATCGCCACGGTGGAAACTCTTGCGGTGTCGCTTGCCATGGCCGGCGGGCGCCCGGAATATCTACCGGTGTTGATAGCGGCCACGCGTTGCGTTTTGGATCCGGAACTCGAGCATGACAAGTTCCAGGCGACTTCGGACAGCACCTTCCCTGTGATCATCGTGAATGGGCCGATTGGGGCGGATATTCGGCTCAATTCGGGCTTTGGTCTATTAGGGCCGGATCCGCAACATCCGGCTGGTTCTTCCATCGGCCGCGCCCTGCGGCTGATTCAGCAAAATGTCGGCGGGGCCTTACCCGGTGTCGGCACGATGTCGATCTATGGCGCGATGCGAACCACGAACGTCGTCATCGCCGAAGACGAAGAGGGCCTGCCGCCGGAATGGAGCACGGTCAGCGCCGACCATGGTGATGTCGAACGGGGCGTGAATTCGGTCACGGTCTTTGTGGCAACCGGTGCGAGCAATATCGTGCGCCGGGGTGTCGGTAAGGAAACGGCGGAAAATGAGGCGCTTGAAAGCCTGTACCGGATTGCTGGCTACCTGCGCAGCCCGACGATCCATTACCTGGATGGCCATGCCAATGGGACACCGGGTGCATTGCTGATGCCGCGCGTTGTCGCCAAACAACTCGCGGCTCTCGGCTGGACCAAGGAGAAGATCAAAAACTTTCTATGGGAAAACGCGAAAATCCCCCATGAAGAAATCGTCCGCACCGGCATGCGGCAATGGATCGAGACCAGCGTCGATCCGGAAACCGTGGCATCCGCCAATGACGATCCCTGGACGATCTGCCGGGACCCGTCGCAGATCATTCTTGCCGTCGCCGGTGGTGCGCACCCGACACATAATTTCTGGATGCAGGGTAACGCGCCAAAGGTGGCGAGTGGGCGTATCGATCTGCCGGCTGGTTGGGGTTCGTTGATCGCCGAAGCCGAAGAGGATTTGGGCCCAAGCGGTGAGATGTGCGTGATCTAGCCGGCGGACTCTTTCTTGGGTTCCTCGCTCGTATCCGTAGTGACGGCGGTTAGGTTCGTTTTCTTTACGGGTGATTTGCTGCCCGCTGCGGCGATGTCGCCGGCGATCTCACCGCCTTCTTCGATCGTGAGGCGGCCGTAGCGTACGGTGCCGGAAACGCGTCCGGTTTTGTGAATGACCAAGCGGTCGCGTGCGGTCAAGTCGCCTTCGAAGTTGCCATGGATTTCCGCTTCGTCGATCGTTGCGGCGCCAACGAAGGTGCCGGACTTTTCGATTTGAAGCACCCGACTGTCCATCGACGCCTCGACCCGGCCTTCGACGAATAGCGTATCGCAATCCTCGATCGCCGCGCTTTTAAGCCGAATATCGGGGCCGACGGTCAGTCGGCCAGCCGGTCCACCGGGCTCCGGGACCGCGGGAATTCGGCGCGGTGCTATCGCAGCTGCCGGTTTGGCATCCGCTTCCGCATGCTTGTTGTCTTCCTGTTTTTTGAACATCGCCATCGTGCCCCTCCGAATAAGATTTTGCAGAAGCCAATCGGTAAGGGGGAAAAGCGGCGATAAACCGGACCAAATTGCGGCAAAGTAAAGGCGTTCGTCATATTCTCAACCGCGCGGCATCGCCGCTGTCGAGCCGCCGTCGACCGGCATCGTGATGCCGGTTATGTACGAGGACGCTTGCGAGCTCAGAAACAGGCACGCTTCCGCGATGTCTTCCGGTTGCGCGATGCGCCCCATCGGCGATGTGCCGGACAGGCGATAGCCATGGCTGGCGTTGGTCTCTCCCATAAAGGGCTGGGTCATCGGCGTGTCGACCGTGGCGGGCGCGATAGCGTTGACGGTGATGCCGCTCGATGCTTGTTCGACCGCGAGCACCCGCACCAGATGCGACAAGGCGATTTTCGATGCGGCATAGGCGCCGCTTGATGCCTTTGGCCGGATCGCTGCGGCCGACGATAGCGCCGTAATCGATTTGCGGCGGTCCGGCCCGGCTTGCAGATGCGGCAGGGCCGCGCGCGCCGCGATCCAGAACCCGCGCATGTTGACGGCGAAGACGTCATCGAATTCGTTTTCTGCCATATCGGCAAGGGCGCCGACCCGCAAGATGCCGGAGGTGAAGATCAAGTGATCGAGGCCGCCAAGGTCGTCGGTGGCCTGTTTCAGCGCGGTGTTCAGCATATTGCTGTCGCGCACGTCGGCGACGGCACTGAGGGCTTCTTCGGCGCCCGCAGTACGCAGATCATCCGCGAATCCTTCAAGCGGGTCGGTATTTACGTCGAGCGCCGCAACCCGCGCGCCTTTGGCGGCGAAGGCTAGCGCTGTGGCGCGGCCGATACCGGACGCCGCACCCAACACCGCGACGGGCCGCCCCTGAAATTCCGTTGCCTCAGATATCATAGTTCCCTTCCCAAAATTCGATAATCATTCGTTTATGTGTCGCATGTGACACTGCCAAGCGCCAACAAAGAGGATTTGAGGCCTAATATTGAGGGACGAGACGCCATTGCGCAGGAACTCTCTCCGCCTTATGTTCCGGCGAATCAACGTTGCCCACATCGCACCGGCTAAATGACTGATACTGCTCGAATTCGAAACTTCGCGATCATCGCCCACATCGACCACGGAAAGTCGACGCTGGCGGATCGGCTGATCGAGCGCGCCGGCTCGATCGAAGCGCGGGATATGAAGGCGCAGCTGCTCGATTCGATGGATCTGGAGCGCGAGCGCGGTATCACCATCAAGGCGCAGACGGTTCGCTTGGAATACAAGGCGCGCGACGGCGAAACCTACATCCTGAACCTGATCGATACGCCTGGCCATGTCGATTTTGCCTATGAAGTCAGCCGCAGCCTCGCCGCTTGCGAAGGTGCGATCCTGCTGGTCGATGCCAGTCAGGGCGTCGAAGCGCAGACGTTGGCCAATGTCTATATGGCGATTGAGGCGGATCTCGAGATCATCACGGTTTTGAACAAAGTCGATCTGCCTTCCGCGGAGCCCGACCAGATTCGCCAGCAGATCGAGGAAGTGATTGGCCTCGATGCGACGGATGCCTTGGAGATCTCGGCCAAGACGGGCGCCGGCATCGACGACGTGTTGGAAGCGCTGGTTGAGCGTTTGCCGCCGCCGGAAGGCTCGACCGAGGGCCCGCTGCGGGCCTTGCTGGTCGACAGTTGGTACGACGCTTATCTCGGCGTCGTGGCACTGGTCCGGGTGAAGGATGGTAATCTGGCGAAGGGTCAGCGCTTGCGCATGATGTCGACGGGCGCAGTGCACGAGGTAGAGCGGGCCGGCGTGTTCATGCCGAAGGGTGTAATGGTGGACCGGCTCGGTTCGGGCGAAATCGGTTTTATCACCGCATCGATCAAATCGGTCGCCGATTGCAAGGTCGGCGATACGCTGACCGATGATCGCAAGCCGGCGGAAGAAGCGCTGGCGGGGTTCAATCCTTCCGCGCCGGTGGTATTTTGCGGGCTGTTTCCCGTCGACGCGGCCGACTACGAGGATCTGCGCGAGGGTCTGGCGCGGCTCGCTTTGAATGATTCCAGTTTCCATTATGAAGCGGAATCGTCTGCTGCCCTGGGTTTTGGTTTTCGTTGCGGATGTCTGGGTCTATTGCATCTTGAGATCGTGCAGGAGCGGTTGGAACGGGAATTCGATCTCGATCTGATCACCACCGCACCCTCCGTCGTCTATCGTATCAGCATGACGGATGGCCGCGAGATCGAGCTGCACAATCCCGCCGATTATCCCGACGTGGTCCATATCGCGCGGATCGAAGAGCCATGGATCAAGGCGACAATCATGGCCCCGGACGAATATCTCGGCGGTATCCTGGGCTTGTGTACGGAACGGCGTGGCGAGCAGATCGAGCTTACCTATGTTGGAGACCGGGCAATGGCGGTCTATCGGTTGCCGCTAAACGAGGTTGTTTTCGATTTTTACGACCGCCTCAAATCCATCAGCCGCGGCTATGCCAGCTTCGATTACGAAATCGACGGTTATGTCGAAGGCGATCTCGTCAAGGTCGGCATCCTCGTCAACAGTGAACCGGTCGACGCGCTTGCCTTGATCACCCATCGCAGTCAGGCGGAGCGCCGCGGCCGCATGCTTTGCGAGCGGCTCAAGACGCTTATCCCGCGTCAACTCTTTAAGATCGCGATCCAGGCGGCGATCGGTGGCAAGGTTATTGCCCGCGAGACGGTAGGTGCGCTGCGCAAGGATGTGACCGCCAAATGTTATGGCGGTGACATCACGCGCAAACGCAAACTGCTCGAGAAGCAGAAGAAGGGCAAAAAGCGGATGCGCCAGTTCGGCCAGGTCGAGATCCCGCAGTCGGCCTTCCTTGAAGCGCTCCGCATGGATGACGGTTGAGCCGAACTATCCTAAACCGCTGCGCCGTAGATGCCGCTGTCGTCCGAGGCGCACGAACAGCCCTCCCATGATCAACAACACGACGAAGATGATAATGACGGCTTCCCAAACGGGGCGGGCCAGCAGATGCGGTACGATGACCGAATCCCAAAAAGCCGGGATATGCAAATGACGTTGCACAATGACTTGGCTGAAGTTCAAGCTCGTCACATGCGCTTCATACCACGCAGCCCCGGCCGGGCGCGTGACATCCGCGCCAAACAGCCAGATCACCAGTCCTCCCAGCAGAGTAATGGTCGCCAAAATTATCAATAGGCGACCGATGATACGTAAGACGATCATTGTTCAGCCTGTTTTCCACCGTAACTAGTGTAGATCCTATCACGTGTGCGCCGCGACGAAAACCATGGCTATTCTTGCACCGATAAAGGTCAGCAGGTAATGTCGCCGCGCTTCGGAGGGATGGCCGAGTGGCTTAAGGCGCACGCTTGGAAAGCGTGTTTAGGGTAATCCCCTAACGTGGGTTCGAATCCCACTCCCTCCGCCAATCGCCGCCGTCGCGCGCCGCAAAAAGCATAGCCATCAGCAAGACCTGTCAACTGAAACACGTGGGTCTCATTGATGTTCGCCGAGGTGCCCCGTGACGGCCCTCTTCAGGCATAGACGACGGATACTAATGTATTTCCCCTCGCGATACGCGATTGCCGAACGCTTACATCGCGTGGATCGTCAGTCGCCCTCAGGAGTGCTTGCGGGTTGCTGAGGCAGAGGTCTGAGCGAATCTGCATCTATCGAAGCGGCGAGCCGCTGGGCGTTGGCGATGGACTGGCCGGCCCAAAGGACACCGCCCAGCGCGCCTGGGACCAACGCGACGACACCCTGCTGAATGGATAGTGCAATCGTGTCGACGGCCGGCACGCCCACCAGCGATAGCGCTGCTGCGAGTGCGCCTTCTCGAACGCCCCAACCGCCGTAGGATATCGGCATCGCTGCCGCCAACATCACCGGAGGCATGAGAACAAGTAAGCTCAAGAAGGTAATATCGATTCCCTGCGACCGGGCCAGGAGAAAAAAGGCAGCGACATAGAGCAGCAATCCCACAACGCTCGTTACGAAGAGCTGCGTCATGCGCCCGATTCGCAGGCCGATTGTCCGAAAGTCATCCAGAAATTTTCGAATATGAGAGACGACTCGATACCGTGTGCGTGCCAGTGCCGCAAGGACCGCGAGTGATAGCATAACGGCCAAGAGCGGGAAAATGGCGATGAGTGCAACGCTTGTCTCGCTGAAATCGGCAAGCAGAAAAGTTGCAAATGGCATCATGCATAGAGTAACGAGCACGAGGGAGATCGCGGCGATATAACGGTCGATGATGGCACTGTTAACCGCCTTGGACACGGGAACATGATCGTTGGCGAGGACCGCCTGCACCGCGCCCGTCCCGATCGACGCCGGCATGAACAGTCCGGCTGAGAGCGCCATGAACTGAAAACGGACGACCAAAGAATAGCGGATTCTAGCGCCGATTCCGCCAAGAACAAGTCGCCAGCGCAAAGCGACGACGCCAACCTGCAAGAGATGAATGGCCAAAACCGCGGCAAGTACCTCGGCCTCAATGGAGACCAGTTTGCCGACGAAATTCTCTATGTCGACAAAGGTAATCAGTGCCGCCAGAACGAACACTGAAACAAAGATTGGGTAAAAGCGCTTGATGGCGGTCAACGGATCAGGACTTTTCTGCTTGCATGGTGTTGGACCCACTAATGCGCATAGATTGATTGAACCATTTTGCATATCCAGAAGCCATGATGAGCAATATTAATCTCGCACCCTGAATATCGTGGAACAAGCCCAATGGGGTCGAAGAGGGATAGGTTGACGAAGTACCTGGTTCCCGGCATTGGCGCGCGATAGAAGACGAGGGCGGACAAGAGCAATGCTGCCCAACATAACGGACCAAAGAATTCGCCTTCCCTAATGTCAGTTGCTCCTGAACAGACCTGTGTATGCGCGGTACACCGCGTTTTCCGGTTTTCCGCGACGGATGATTGGTATTGAACGGCGTCTTATACGAAGAACGTGTGGATTGTATAAGGGCTAGAAATGGTACTTAATCGTAATCAGAAAGTCGTGCGAGCTGTATTCGTCTGCTGTGATGGTCTCGCCAGTTGGAAACGTGCCCGTGCTCACTTCGCCGAGCTGCAAGTAGCGATAGGCGAACTCGGTACTCCAACTCTCCGCAAATGCCCAATTCACCCCCGCAAATCCGCCGTACGCGAGATTATCTGTATCGTTTTCGTCGTTGACCTGTGCCGTCGTGCCGCGAAGGTTCCGATCCGTGTCCGCGGTGTTGCGCGCCCACCCGATCGATGCGCCGATAAAAGGCGTGAAATTCGTGCTGTTGCGATATTCGTAGGCGATGTTGTAGAGGACGGTAATGGTGGAAATGTTAGATTTATAGGAAACCGGTCCCACCGTGTCCGTGCTGTCGAAATCAAATCGAAACCGGTAGCCAGCCTCAACTTCCGTTCTGAGGGGGATGCCACGCCATTGATAGCCGAGCACGGCGCCGGCGCCGATGACAAGGTCTTTGGTATCAATGGTGGCGAATTGTCCAGTCCCAGTGGTCGAGAAATCGTCGACCTCGGCGCGCGATCCGGTTATTTGGAAACCGGTATAGTACCCGCCTTGTTGCTCTTCAGCCCAAGCGGGCAGCGCGGCCAGGCACGCACAAAGAAAATAGAAACCCCTCACGACGAACGCGCCTCCCCTCGCTTCATTCGTTCTCGTGCCGCCGACTCTAATACCCGGAACCCAGGTAAATGTAAAAGGCGGCGGCAAGGCCCCAAATTCCGTTATCGATTTGGGCAAGAGGCAAATTTCTAGTCACCGCCAGGCAAAGACCGGCTGTTCCAGATGATCAACCCGAGTATCGCGGCCGAAGATGCCAACTTCACGGAACTGATAGATGACCGCGGCGGTCGGTGCATGGACTTTGGCGCGGGCAATGTTGAGGCGGATCAGCGGCCGGTCGCTTTCCGGAATTGAGCTGAATTCCGGCGTTTCTGGCCGGGCGAGCCGCTCCAGGGTAACGATGTGAACCCGCTCGACTTCTTCCGGTTCTGGAACGATCGTGACGCTGCCGCCGGCCCACAAAACGACCGGCGTGATGCGGTAGCCCGAGCGTGTCGGATAGTCGTCGAGCAGGCCAAGCACCGAGTCTTCGCCCAACTCGACCCCCATTTCTTCGTGCAGCTCGCGCAGCGCCGCTTGGATGGCGGTTTCGCCCGGATCGACCCGTCCGCCGGGCAGCGCGAACTGCCGGGAATGGGCGTTTAGCCTCGCGGTCCGGCGTGTCAGAAGGAAGGCCGCGCCGTGCCGTGAATCGACGACAGTTACCGCGACTGCCGCGTGCGTTAAGCCATCGGAGTCGACCCGGTGGTCTTCGAAACCGGTAATATTGGCGAGGAGCTTCGTACGCAGATCGTCGTTATAAGAGTAGGACACTGTTGGGAATTGCCTCTGAAGGGTTGCTGCGGCGGGCGAACGCTCCGGCACACGCTACAGTCCCGGCCCCGGCCAGCGCAACGGGGAAACCAGTTGTATGGTGCACCGAAAGCTCTTAAATCAAAGTGATTCAAATATTTATATGGGAAATCCGATGGTTTCTGCCGTAAATACGGCACTTCCCGAAGCGGTCGCGCATGATGGTTATCGCGTTGTCATCGAACCGCGCGGCGAGCGTGTGCGCGTTGTTTTCAATGGTGAGACGGTTGCTGACAGTACGCGGGCGCTGCTGATGCACGAGACGCGGCTCCCGTCGGCGTACTACTTCCCGATTGCCGATGTTCGCACGGATTTCCTTCTCCGCAACGAATTCCACACACATTGTCCGTTCAAAGGAAATGCGTCCTATTGGTCGCTCAAGGTGGGCGAGCGGGCGGCGGAGAATGCGGTCTGGAGTTATGAGGAACCTTATGACGAAGCGTCGGGCATCGGAGGCTATATCGCCTTCGACTGGAGCGCGATGGATGCTTGGTTTCTCGACGAGGACGTTTTAACCGAGCAGCCGCGCGGCGACATATCGAGCCAGGAAAACCCGTTCGTGAAATGGCTCGTCGAGGATGCCTGGAAGGCAACGTCGGCAGCAGATTTTGTGGCCCGGCTCGCCAATGCGCTGGTCGCCGCCGATTTCCCGGTCTGGCGGTTACGGTTGCTTGTCCGGACGCTGAACCCGCAGCTCTTCGCGAATACCTATACATGGCAGCATGGCGTCGAAGGGATCGAAGAATATCAGGCGACCCATGTCGGCTTGCAGACCGCCGAGTATCGCGACAGTCCGTTTGCGCCGATCATCGCCGGCGAGGGTGGTATCCGCCGCAGGCTTGAAGGGCCGAGTCCGAAGCTCGACTTTCCGATTCTTGAAGACCTCGTGGCGGAGGGCGCGACAGACTATGTAGCCATGCCGGTCAAGTTCTCCGACGGCCTGATCAATATCCTGATCCTGACGTCGGATCGTCCCGGCGGGTTCGCAACAGAGGAATTGGGACAGCTGTACGAAGTGCTCCCGGCGCTCGGCCGCCAGTTGGAGGCGTATGCGCAACGGCTCTCGTCGCTGACTTTGCTGCGGACCTATCTTGGCCGCGATGCGGGCGAGCGGGTCATGGATGGGTTGGTCAAGCGCGGCGACGGCGAGGAAGTGCATGCGGTCGTCTGGATTTCAGACCTTCGCGACTCCACGGCTTTGGCGAACGCGCTGTCCCGGGTTGGCTATCTTGCGGCGCTCAATCAGTATTTCGACTGCGTCGCCGGTGCCGTCATCGATAACGGCGGTGAAGTGTTGAAATTCATCGGCGATGCCGTTTTGGCTATCTTTCCGATCGACGACCGGGAAAGCCCTTATCCAGAAGCTTGCGAACGGGCTTTGGCGGCAGTCCGGGAAGCCGATCAAGCCATTGTGGGTCTGAACGCGGAACGAAAGGCGAATTCAGAAATACCGTTAAGCTACGGCACTGGACTGCATCGGGGCGACATTACCTACGGCAATATCGGAACAACCAAACGGCTCGATTTCACGGTCATCGGAACGGCTGTGAACGAGGTGTCACGCATCGAGTCCCTTTGCAAAATCTTGGGCAAGCCGGTTCTGATGTCGTCCGTCTTTGCGAAAAGTGTATCCTCGGGACTTGTGTCTCTCGGTCCGCACGAGTTGCGCGGTATTAGCGGTACCCAAGAGATATTTACGCTGCCAGACTAAGCTTGTTTTCAGCCGTGCCGGCGCTGTGCGACTTCACTCAGAATGAAAGTCGCGCTGTTCACGCAGAGCGATAGCGTAATCAGGATGATCCCGAGCCCGAGCGCGAGGGACAGGTCGCCCTTGCTGACCTCTAGCGCAATTGCCGTGGTCATCACCCGCGTCAGATGATCGATATTGCCGCCGACGATCATCACCGCGCCGACTTCGGCGCTGGCGCGGCCGAACCCGGCGAGAATGGCTGTCGAGAGGCTGAAGCGGCCCTCCCATAACAATGTCCGCATGGTTTGAAACGCGCCCGAGCCGAGAGACCGCAGTTGATCGCGGTACTCGGTCCACAGATCTTCGATTGTCTGCCGCGTCAAGGCGGCGATGATCGGCGTTACCAGGATGCATTGCGCGATGATCATCGCGGTTGGTGTGAACAAAAGGCCCAGAACGCCGAACGGTCCGGCACGGGACAGCAGCAGATAGACGATCAGCCCAACGACCACCGGCGGCATGCCCATCAGCGCGTTCATAATGACGACAAGTGCGCGCCTGCCAGGAAACGAGAAGATCGCGACTGCTGCGCCGACCGGAAACCCGATTGCGGCCGCCAGCCCGACGGCAACGAAATTGACCCGCAGCGACAGACAGACGATTTCCACGAGCCCGTCATCCAGGGTCATGATCATCGCGAAGGCGGTCTGAAAAGCCGCGACGAAGTCGGTCATGCCAGCGTTTCCTGTTGCGGCGCCATCGCGGCGTCAGCGGTCCGTTGCGATAGCATGACGCCGATGCTGAGGAAAGGAATGCGGCTTACGGCATCGCGGCAAAGGATGTGACGCGCTAGATTATGTGAGCGAAGGGAAGGAAAGGATCGCGATGCCGCTGTTGACGGGGATGACGGTGCTTCAGATCGGGCCAGGGCTCGCCGCTGCGGTCTGCGGGCGGTCGTTTGCCGATCTCGGGGCGACCGTCGAATGTCTTGCGGTCGATCGCTCTACGCCGCTTGCCGCCTATCTCAACGATGGTAAGCAGTGCACCGGCGACGAGATTGAACACGACGTTCTGCAAAATTGCGTACCGAAGGCGGATCTCATTATCTGCCAGGGCGGCCCCGCGGCCTTGCGCGCGGACGGCATTGATCCGGCGGCGCTGCGCGCGTTGAACGCCGGTGCGGTCATCGTGGCGATCAGTCCCTTTGGCCAGACGGGGCCGCGGGCCGACGAACCGGCGACCGATCTGACCCTGTTCTGCGCCAGCGGTATTGCGCGCATGCTGACGGGACAGGTCGACGATGTAGCCGAACCGCCGATCCGGGCGGTTGGCGAGCAGACGGCGTTCATCGGTGGGCTGGCGGCCGCCTGCGCGGGCATGCAGGGTCTTCTCGCACCGGAGCGAGGCGCTGTCGTGGACGTTTCGATTCAGGAGGCGATGGCGACCTTGGCGATTACGGAACTTACCCGTGCCAGCCTGCATCGCCGCATTTGGTCGCGAAAGCGCGTTGCGGACGGCAATGGCGCGACGGTGACGATCCTGCCCGCGAACGACGGATATGTAGCGATCTCGCCGCGCGAAGATCATCAGTGGGCGTCCTGGCTGACCGTGATGGACTCGCCGGAATGGGGCACGGAAGCGCGCTTCGCCAGCAAATCGGACAGGGTCGAAAATTGGGATGACCTACACGCTTTGATGTCGGAATGGAGCCGTCAGCACGACAAGCAATGGATCGCCGATGCCGCGCAGACGGCACATGTGCCAAGCTTTCCGCTGCGGGAGCCTACCGAGCAACTCGCTTCGGATCAGTTGGCACAGCGAGGGTTTTATCGCACGTTCGTATGGGACGGAAAGGCGCTGAAAGTACCCGGACCAGCCTTTGGCCTGTCGTTGGTCGACGTTGGTGCTCCCAGGCGCCTTGATCCGGCCACAGGAGCGTTGCCGCTGTCCGGCGTTCGTGTGCTCGATTTCAGCTGGGTAATCGCCGGACCGACGACGACACGCTATCTCGCCGCCATGGGGGCGGAAGTGATCAAGGTGGAGGCGCCCGGCCGCGGCGATCCTGGCCGCGCCTCAGAACTGCACACCGTGCTGGGGCAAGGCAAGCGTGCCGTCGTCCTGAACCTGAAGAGCGATGACGCCGCGGGAATTGCACGCGCGCTGGCGGCGCAGTGCGACATCGTGATCGAGAATTTCGGGACTGGAGTTATGGAGCGCTTCGGTTTGGGTGCAGAAGAATTGCACAAAACAAACCCGCATCTGCTTTACATTTCCGCGTCGGGTCTGGGACGCACGGGACCGGAAGCGCAGGCAGTGGCGTACGGGACCTTGCTGCAATGCTATGCTGGTTTCGCGGGGTTGAACCGGCATCCGGATGTGCCGCCGCGTGTCGGCATGGCGTGGCTTGATCCCATGTGCGGTCTCAAGCTCGCCTTAGCGGCGGCGGCCGGTATCTGGAACCGGAAGCGCACGGGCCGAGGCGCCCGCGTCGATTTTTCGATGATCGAAGCGATGCTTTGGACCATGGCGGGACCGCTCCTCGCGGCACAATGCGGGGCCGCGCCGGAGCCGGTTGGCAACTGGTCGGCCCGTTTCGCGCCGCACGGTATCTATCCCGCGGCGGGAGACGATGCCTGGGTAAGTATTGCCGTAACCGACGATGCCCAATGGCTGGCGCTATGTTCAATGGTTCCGCCGCTGTCGGGTTGGAAAGACTCCGATGCGAGCGAACGGCGGTCGCGGGCGGAAGCAATCGACGGAATCCTGTCGAACTGGACAGCCGAACAATGCGCGGCGACTGTAGCAGCGCAATTGACCGGTGCCGGCATTCCGGCGGCTGCGGTCGCGTCGATGCTGGATCTGGTCGGCAGCGAACATCTTCGCCACCGCGGATTTTGGAATGAAACCGAAGCAGGAGCGCTTCCCGGCCTGCCTTGGAAGGCCAGCTTCGGCCGGCATATCGGGCCTGCCCCGGCGCTTGGCGCGGATACTGATGCCGTGTTGCGCGACGTCCTGGGTATGTCTGTGGACGATATAGCGACGTTGCGCGCTGCCGTGCCGTTGTTTTCGGTTAGTGGGGTCGGTGATTGAAATTGGAGACCGGGCGACCCAAATCGATTTCCATAGCTTGGCAAAACCGGAACAAGAATAATGCTGCTGCTCACCAAGTTCTGCCGAAGTTTCGTGCGCCCGACTTTGTTCGTTTTCCTATCCTTCGGCCTTACGGCCTGCCTGTCCAACAGTCGAGACCCGCAATATGGCGCATATCCGTACCATAGCGAGTTGCACGACTATTATAACGGGAACAAGGCAAACGATCCTGCGTTGGAGCGGGAGTTGAACTACGGCTGGGATATCGGGCCTTAGCAGATCGAATTAGGTGCTAGAACTCACCGCTGCGGTAGATTTCTTCGAGCCGGGCCGCGTCTTCCTCCGAAATGTCGGTGAATGGTTCGCCGCGTTTGCGCAGTGCCCCCGTGAAATTGGGTGGCCGCTTTTCGTTGAAAGCCTGGCGGCCTTCCTCGCCATCCGCTGTCGTCTGGATCAACAGTGTGTTGATCAGGTTCTGGACATGCCACGCCTGATCGGTCGGCAGGTCGCCGAACCGGACCACGAACTCCTTCATCATGCGCACCGCGACCGGCGGCATGGAAACGATTTGCCGCGCCATTGTTTCCGCACGCGCCAGCAGTTGGTCGTGCGGTACGACTTCATTGATAAGCCCGATGCGCAACGCTTCGGCAGCATCGAAAGGTTCGTCGGTAAGGAGGGTCTTCATCGCGTCGATATAACGAAGTTGCTTGATGAGTAGGCTCGCGCCCGGACCGTGGCCGAGCCAGCCTTGGCTGAGCAAGGCGAACTTGAACCGCGCGTGTTCGGCGCTCGCGATACGGATGTCGGTGGATGCCAGCAAAATGTAGAGTCCTGCGCCGGCGGCCCAGCCATTGACGGCAGCGATGATCGGTTTCCAGACTCTCGGATAGTGGTCGCCCATGCGGCCGTCGACACCGGTCGGTGTGCCGTGCACCGTACCTGCCAGCGGCCAGAAGATGCGCTGCGTCTTGAGCATCTCACGCTCTTCCTCGCTCAGTTCCGGGCGCGGTGCGAGGTTATGGCCGCCGCAGAAATGCCGGTCGCCTTTGCCGGTCAGGATTGCGCAGCGAATGTCGCGGTCTTCCCATAGGTCGATCCACGCTTCGGAGATCGCATCCGACGTCTTTTTGTCGAGGATATTCGCCTTCTCGGGGTTGTTGAGTGTGATGTAGGCGACGCCGTCGCGTTTCTCGTAATCGACTGCCATGACTTCGGTCTCCGTGTGTTGCTGCTGTCTTTTTGATGCTACTTCGTTTATGGACGCGTGTGCGAATATCCGCGTGTTCATAATATTTACATCTAAGTATCGCACACCGTTGCGCTGACACCGTTGGGAAGCTGGTATGGACAAGGCCGCCTTGGACGAACGACAGACCGCCGTCGCGGCATTTCGCGATATCGCAGAACAGTTATCGCAAGACGATGAGAGCCTGGCAGCCCTGCGAACGATGACGTTTTGGGGCGGTGCCGGGTTTTCCAAGGCGTGGAATCCGCAATCGCCGACGGAAGGGACCTTGTTCTCGATTTCCCGTGCTGAAATCGAGACCTTCAAGAACCTGTCGCACGTCCTCAAGGCGTTGGGTTGGGACGAAAATGACGGGATCGGGTTCGAGGGTTTCAAGACCCTGCAATACGTCATCGATATGCAGCTTAAATATCCGGATATCCGGAACCGTTATCTGGACGAGCAAAGCCTGGTACTCAGCATTCAGGAGATCCGGACCTTCATCCAGAACCGGTTCCGCAGCCTGTGCGACCTGAACAATATCGATATGGAGACCAGCAAGTTTCCGACGCCCCCCGTCCTCTCCGAAAACCAGCAGGCCATCCACAAATTCTTCGAAGATCTGACCGGGCTGTGCGGTGGCCGGAGCAGCGACAATGACGGGCTTATTCTCAATTTCATTACGACCAACTACGACTTCACCATCGAGACGATATTGGACAATCTCGGGGCCGCTGACCGGCCGATCTACCGGCGCCTCTATCGCGGCATAACGCCGCATCTCGTCTGCGGCCGCTCGATCTGGGATCAGCGCCGCAGCGTATTCGATCACAATCTGATCAAGCTCAACGGCGGTTTCGAAATTCTGCGCGACCGGGAAGGCTATCATTTCGAGTATCGCAATCGCCCGCCCGAGGCCGTGCGCAATAACCCGCCGATCCTCATTCTGCCGTCCCGCGAACAGGATTATACGGATCCCTACTTCAAGGAAATCTTCCCAAAGGCGGTCCGGGTTCTGCGCGAGACCCGCATCCTGGTGATTGTAGGCTACAGCATGCCACGGGAAGATGCGCTCGTACGGTTCGTGCTGCGGCAGCTCGCGGAAAGCGGTGAGGATGCGCGGGGCAAACACATCTTCTGCATCGACCTCAAGGGCAGCCCCATTCTGGATACAAGGCTGCGCTGGACGTTCAACTCCATCGACCGCATGGGGTGGCCGAAGGTGTTTTACTATCCCGGTAAGTTCGAGGATTTCTGCGCCGAGGCGCGGCTTACGTAATCCGGGATTCCGCAGCATGACCTGCAAAATCTACCTCGCCGGGCCGGATGTCTTTCTCCCTAACGCGCGGGAGATTGGCAGACGAAAATGCGAGCTATGCCAAGAGCGTGGCGTCGAGGGGCTGTTTCCGCTGGACCAGGATGCAGGCGCAGAAGCTACCGCCGCATCGATATTTCAAGCAAATCACGCGCTGATGCGACGGGCGGATGCCGGGCTGTTCAATCTCACACCGTTTCGCGGACCCAGCGCGGATGCCGGGACGGTCTTCGAACTCGGGCTTATGTTTGCGCTAGGCAAACCAGTCTTCGGATATACCAGTACGTCGGCATCCTATACGGACCGTGTCGATGCGGCGTTCGGCCCGGCGGTTGAGCGCGATGCGCGGCGCTACGACCGGAACGGTCATTTGATCGAAAGCTTCGGTCTCACCGATAATCTCATGATCGACGAAGCGGTCCGGAAGGCTTGCGGTGATATCGCCGTTGTTGGGGAAAACGGTGAAGAGGCGCTCGCGGCGATGCGCGCGTTCGAGGCCTGCCTCGAAATGCTGTGCGCCTGACTCACGGCGACCGGCAAGGGGTCTTCGTAAACTCGCTCCGATCCCGCCGCGCCTGTAATCAAATCGTCATCGCGATGCGCCAAATTCGCTAAGGGGAATCCGCTGGCGCGGCGAATTGTCCCATGCCATTGTACGCAGAACGAATGGGCGTTAGGTCCCACGTCATTGGCCGGCGGATCCGTTGGGGTTCGTAACTCTGTTCGACAGGGAGAGAAAGATGGCGAAAGTGGCGGTAGTGACCGGCGGTACACGCGGTATCGGCGAAGCGATATCTAAAGGGCTCAAGGAAGCCGGGTATGTGGTGGCGGCGAACTATGCCACCCGGGATGAAGCGGCATTCAAGTTTCGCGATGAAACCGATATTCCGGTTTACAAGTTCGATGTAGCGAATCTCGAATCCTGCCAGGAGGCAATCGGGAATATCGAATCCGATCTTGGCCCGGTGGATGTGCTGGTCAACAATGCGGGCATTACTTACGATGCGCCGTTGCACCGTATGAGCGCAGAGCAATGGACGTCTGTCGTCCACACCGACCTGGACAGCGTATTCTCGATGTCGCGCAGCGTGATCGAAGGGATGCGCGCCCGGAACTTCGGCCGGATCATCAACATCTCGTCGATCAACGGGCAGAAGGGCCAGTTCGGCCAGACCAACTATTCTGCCGCCAAAGCCGGCGTGATCGGGTTTACCAAGGCATTGGCCCAGGAATCGGCGGCCAAGGGCATCACGGTGAACTGCGTCGCGCCTGGCTATATCGCCACCGAGATGGTGCGTGCGGTGCCGGAGGAAGTGCTGAACACCAAGATTCTGCCCTTGATCCCAACTGGACGCCTCGGCGAATGTCCCGAGATTGCCCGTTGCGTCGTCTTTCTCGCCGCGGACGATGCCGGATTTATCACCGGCGCGACCTTGACCGCGAATGGCGGCCAATACCTGACGTAAGGCTGTGCGTTAGGTGACCGCTGGAACCGACGAGGTTGCTGAGTTTATTGAGCATGTCATCTCGGGCCGCATGGATGCGGCGCAGATCTTGCTCGCAAGCGACCCGACATTGCCCAAACGCGATGTGTTTGCCGCAGCGTGCTATGGCGACGTGGAAGCGTTTGCTTCTTATCCGGAGCGTTTGACGGCAGTTGGCGGACCGCGCGACTGGCCGGTGCTTCTCTATCTTTGTTATTCCGAATTTCAGCGCTTCGATCTTGCGCGCCGGGAAGCGTTTCTTCGATCCGCTGTGCTGTTGTTGGACGCGGGCGCCGACCCGAACGCATCTTTTCTCGCAAATGATGAACCGCAGACGGCCCTCTATGGGGGGTGCGGACGCGCCAATAATCCGGGTCTCACGAAGTTGCTCCTGGATGCGGGTGCGGACCCGAACGAAGGCACGGAGTCTTTTGGCTCGGAAGCGCTGTATCATGCCGCCGAATTGCCAGACCTTGAATGCCTGTCGCTGATCCTTGCGGCGAAACCGAACCTGGACAAGATCTCCTTCTGTTTTGCCAGAAAGTTGGATTTTGAGGATATCGAAGGGGCTCGGCTTTTCCTTGCGCATGGCGCCGACGTCAATTTCGTGACCCCGTTTGGCGACCGCATGACCCGCCTCCATCATGCCGTTCAACGGGGACGGGGGCCGGATACTATCGCGCTGCTACTGGATCACGGTGGCGATATCGCCGCGCGCACGGAATATGGCAAAACACCTTATGCGCTGGCTATTCGATATGGCCGTACCGGTGTGGCCGATGTGTTGCGCGCGCATGGTGCGACAGACGCAGAGCTAACGAACATGGATCGGTTTGTCGGCGCGTGCGCTGTTGGCGACACAAATCTGGCACAGGCTTTGCGCGCTGATTTGACCGATGAGCTGGGACCGGATGAATATCAGATCTTTGCCGCCCTGGCAGGTGAAGACAATGCCTTGGCCGTCGACAGCATGGCGCGGATGGGTTTCGATCCGGACGAGTCGGCGAATATTGGTCCCATTTTGTGCAATGCCGCCTGGACTGGTGCAGCGAATGCGATGGACGCCCTTCTGGCGCATGGTCCCGACCTGGAAAAGCTGAATGCTTTCGGCGGCACGGCGCTTGATACCGCAGCTTTTGGTGCAGGGCATTGCCATTACCGATTTGGCGGAATGATCGCGGCGGGCCAGCCAGCGGACGTGACTCATGGCGACTATCCGCGTGTCGTCAAATCTCTGCTCGAAGCCGGCGCGAGCGCTGATGCTTCGAGCGAGTATCCAACCGGCGATGCCGAAATCGACGCGCTATTCGATCAGTATCGGCGTTAGCCGACACGGCAGCTGGCACCTCCATCTACGGGAAGCGTAACGCCGGTAACGAAGCCGGCCTCATCCGATGCAAGGAACAGGGCCGCGTGGGCCACATCCCAGCCGGTTCCCATCTTGCCTTTCAGCGGTACCTTGGCATCGCGTTCGGCGGCGATTTCTTCGCGAGGCCGGTCGAAGGCCGCGGCGCGGCGATCGACTGCCATCGGCGTGTCCATCAAACCGGGTAGGATAACGTTCGCGCGAATGCCGTATTTTGCGTTCTGAATTGCCAATTGCTCGGTCAGCGAAATCATCGCCGACTTGGTTGCCTTGTAGGTGACCCAAGGGTAGCTCGACCACGCCGCCATCGACGAGATATTGACGATGGCGCCGCTCTCCTGCTTCCGCATCACCGGCAGCGTGTATTTGCAGGCATAGACGAGGCTGCGCAGATTGACCGCGACGATCTTGTCGAACGCCTCCGTCGTGATCTCGGTGAACGGCGCATCGCCGCCCTCGACACTGATCCCGACATTGTTGTGCAGCACGTCGACCCGGCCCTAGCGTTCGACGCACGCATCGACCATCGCTTGCATGTCGGACTCGACGGTGACATCGGCGGCGTGTGCCGCGGCATCGCCGCCTTCTTTGCGGATTATCTCAGCCGTTTCTTCCGCCGACTCCAGGTGACGGTCGACGGACAGGACCTTGGCGCCTTCGCGCGCGAACAGCATGGCGGTGGCGCGGCCGTTGCCGATGGCGGGCGTGGGGCCGGGGCTCTGGCCAGCGCCGACAACGATGGCGATTTTATCCTGCAAACGAGTTCCCATAGGTACTTCCTCTAGTCTTTTGAAAATGGATGTGCGTCGAGTTCCGACTGAAACTCTGGCTCGACATCGATTTCGAGCGCGCCCAGCAGGCGCACGACGCCGTTGTAAAATGCGATGGTCATGATGAGATCGAGAATATGAGCTTCGCTCAGATGGGCGCGCAGCGTGTCGTAGGTCTCATCGGAGAATTTGAGATCATTTGTCATCTCGCGTGCGCCGCGCAACACGGTGCGGTCGAGTTCCGGCAGGCTACTGCTGTTACCTGCCGTTTCGTTCTCCATCGCTTTGACATCGTCATCGGTGACGCCGAAGTCGCGCCCGAGTCGGAGGTGATGGCTATATTCGTACGGGCTTTTGGATAGATAACCGACCTGCAAAATCGCCATTTCCCGCAGCCGAGAATCCAGCGTGCTTTCGAAACGGATGTACTGGGCGACACTGCCGAAGCGGCGCGCTGCTTCGGGGCTGTGGGCCAGAAGGCGGTGCAGGTTCATACCGCGTTTCAGGAGATCCTTGTCTCCTTCAGCCAAATCCTCTTCGTTGAGATAGGGAAGCCGCGCCATTATGCCGACTCCGTCGGTCGGCCGAGAATGGCGTATTGCGGATCGTTGTATCCCGGTGTTGAGGGATGGCCGGAGACGACCATGCCGTCGATCAAGGCTTCGTCCTCTGCCGTGAAGATCTGCTTGCTTGCTGCGATATAGGCTTTCCATTGCGCAAGCGTGCGCGGCCCTGCCAACGCGCTCGTTACGATACGGTTGTTGAGCACCCATTGGAAAGCGAAGGCGGCGGCGGTCATGCCGCGCTTCTCCGCGTGTTTGGCGATGCGTTGCGCCATGCGCAGGGATTCGGGCCGGAACTCCGTCTCCATGATGCGTCTGTCGTCGCGGCCTGCGCGCGTGCCTTTGCCGGGCTTTGCCTTGGGAGCGTATTTGCCGGTTAGGACGCCGCGCGCCAGGGGCGAATAGGGCACGACGCCGACCCCGTGATGGGCGCAGGCCGGCAGGATTTCCGTTTCCGGCATCCGGTTCATCGCGTTGTAATAGGGCTGGCTCGCGGCCGGGCGGGGGACACCCAGCCTGTCGGCGACATGCACTGCCTCGGCGTGACGCCACCCGCGATAATTCGACAGACCCCAATAGCGCACCTTACCCGCGCGGATCATGTCGCCGATGGCGCCGACGGTTTCTTCGAGCGGCTTTTCTTCCTCGTCCTTATGCAGGTAATAAAGGTCGATATAGTCGGTACCGAGCCGCTTCAGGCTGTCGTCGAGGAACTTCATCAACGCCTTGCGGCTGATGCCGCGGTCATAGAGCCCAGGTCCGACATTCGCAGCGCCTTTGGTCGCAAGCACCCAATTATCGCGGTCGCGGGCGATCAGCTTGCCGACCATCGTCTCCGACGCGCCCTTAGTATAGCCGTTCGCCGTGTCGATGAAATTGACGCCGGCATCGCGTGCGGCGTTGACGATTGCGGTCGCAGCCTTCCGATCCGTCGGTCCGCCGAACATCATGGTGCCCAGACAGACGCGCGATACGCGCAGCCCGCTGCGGCCGAGATTGCGGTACTCCATGTTTGCTCCCTTATCTGCTCTTGTTCTGCTGGAGCGCAGCTTATAGCAACGCACCCCAAAAGGGACCCTGGTCACATCCGTCGCTACGCCGATATACTCTTACCCGGTCGCTTAAATAAGGAGCATGCAAGCCATGAGTGTTATCGGCATCGAAGAGATTTTTCTGAAGGTCAAGAACATGGAGAAGGCGATCGACTTCTACCATGGCATTCTTGGCATTCCGATCGACAAGCAGGACGACGAGAAGACTTACATGCAGATGGAGCGCGGTCATCTCGTGCTGCAAATCGAAAACCACACCGGGTTGCACCAAGGTGGCGGACCGATGCATTTTGCGATGACATGCACCGAAGAAGCCTTCGACGAGATCCTCGCGAAGTTCGAGGGCAGCCGGCACTTCACCCGGGGGCCGTACGGCGAACGTGGCGAACGCCGGGCGCTGTTCATGATGGACCCGGACGGCAATGAAACCGAAGTCAACACCCGTTATCTGTACGGCGTACCAAAACGCTAGGAACCGCGATGTCCCGTGAATACCCGGACCGGCCGATGGTCGGCGTGGGCGTCGTTGTGTGGCGCGGCCCGGAACTATTGCTGATTCAGCGTGGCAAACCACCCCGGGCGGGAAGCTGGAGTCTGCCGGGTGGTATGCAGGAGCTCGGAGAGACAGTACGCGAGACGGCGGCACGCGAGGTGCGCGAGGAAACAGGGGTCGAAATCACGGTGACGCATCTGATCGACGTGGTCGACACGATTACGCGCGACGAGGACGGCCGGGTCCGTATGCAGTACACGCTGGTCGATTTCGCCGCCGAGTGGCGCTCGGGAGAAGCTGTCGCCGGATCGGACGCAGCCGGCGTGCGCTGGATCCATCCCAACGATCTCGGTCCGCTGAAGCTCTGGAAAGAAACCCTGCGGGTCATCGAAATGTCGGCGGCGGCGCGGTGAACCGCGCGACGCTTATCGGATCGACGGCGGTGTTGATGTGGGGTGCGCTGGCGCTCTTCACAACATGGTCCGGGTCGATCCCGCCGTTTCAGCTCGTTGCGATGGCGTTCAGCATCGCCTTCGCGATGGCCTGCACCAAATGGCTCGTGCGGGGCGAAGATTTCCGTGCGCATCTGCGTCATCCCTTGCCCGTGTGGCTTCTCGGTGTGGGGGGACTATTCGGCTACCACTTCTTCTATTTCATGGCGCTCAGAAATGCGCCCGCCGTCGATGCAAGTCTCATCGCCTATATGTGGCCGCTGCTGATTGTGCTGTTCTCCGCGCTGCTGCCGGGGGAGCGACTGCGCTGGTGGCATGTGGCGGGCGCCCTCGCCGGGTTGGCGGGAAGCGTCCTACTGGTAACGGATGGCGGACGCGTCACCTTCCAGGCGGATTATACGCTCGGTTACATGGCGGCGGGCGCATGCGCCCTGACCTGGTCGACCTATTCGGTACTGAGCCGCCGGTTCGGCGCGGTGCCGACGGATACGGTCGGTTGGTTCTGCGGCGCATCGGCGCTGCTCGGCCTGCTCGCGCATCTCGCCTTCGAGACGACCGTGTGGCCGCAGGATGCAGGCCAGTGGCTTGCCGTTTTGGGTCTTGGGCTCGGACCGGTCGGGGCCGCGTTTTTCGCCTGGGATATCGGCATGAAGCGCGGCGATATCCGGGCGTTGGGGGTGTTTTCCTACGCCGCGCCGCTGATCTCGACATTGCTGTTGATTGCGTTCGGGCAGGGGGCCGCGACCGGCGTTGTCGCTGCGGCATGTGCTTTGATCGTTGGCGGTGCCTTGCTCGCCGCCCGCGACATGTTCAGACGAGAGAGTGCGACATGACACTGGTCATTTTCGATTGCGACGGCGTGCTGGTGGACAGTGAAATCATTTTCGCCCGCATCTCCGCCGAACAGTTCACCGCCTGTGGTTATCCGATCGATACGGAGACGGCTATCGCCCGGTTCACCGGTCTCAGCATGCCGACGATGGTTGGCATCGTCGAAGCGGAGCTGGGACGGGCGCTGCCGGATGATTTCGCGATGCGCTGCCGGGAAAGCGCCAACACGATTTTCGACAGTGAATTGCAAGCGGTCGAGGGTATCGACGGTGTGCTGGCACAGCATGCGCCGCATCGCTGCGTTGCCTCGTCCTCGTCGCCGACGCGCATTCGCCGCTCGCTGAAGTCCACCGGACTATATCGGCATTTCAAAGACGAAGCGATTTTCAGCGCCGCCATGGTTTCACGGGGCAAACCGGCGCCAGATCTGTTTTTGCATGTGGCGGACGAGATGGCGTCCCCGGTTGCCGACTGCGTCGTGATTGAGGATAGCCTTCCCGGCGTTCAAGCGGCGGTTGCCGCGGGCATGACCGTTCTTGGTTTCATTGGCGCCAGCCATATCCAGGACGGTCATGCGGAAAAGCTGCGCGATGCCGGTGCTGCAAGCATCTTCGACGACATGACGGCGCTGCCGGGTTATTTGTAGCGCTTTTTGGCGCCTGACCTATTCTGCTCGTTTTATTTTGCGTAGTTCTTCGCGATGACGTCGAAGGCGGCCCGCATCGCCATGGCTTCGCCGCCTTCCGGCTTGCCGGGCGTCGACGATGAATTCCAGGCCATGATGTCGAAATGCGCCCAGGGAATCGTGTCCTCAACAAAGGATTCCAGGAACAGCGCGGCGGTGATCGACCCGCCTTGGGGGATTTTCCCGGTGTTGCTCAGATCGGCAATGTTGGGTTCGATATATTTGCGGTACGGCTGCCACAGCGGCATGCGCCACACTGGGTCGTCTGCCGCCGCGCCGCATTTCATGAAAGCATTGGCAAGCGAGTCGTCGTTCGTAAACATTGCCGGGAGGCTAGGACCGAGCGCAATGCGTGCCGCACCGGTCAGAGTCGCGAAATCCAGGATCACGGCGGGCTTTTCGGATGCCGCGAGGGCAAGTGCGTCGGACAGCACGACACGGCCCTCGGCGTCGGTGTTGCCGATTTCCACCATCAGTCCTTTGCGCGTGGGGATGACGTCCATCGGCCGGTAGGCATTTCCGGACACACTGTTCTCCACAGCGGGGATCAGTACCCGCAGGCGGACCTTCAGTTTCGCCGCCATGATCATGTGCGCCAATCCCAACACGTGCGCGCTACCGCCCATATCTTTCTTCATCATCAACATGCCGGCAGCGCCTTTGAGGTCGAGACCCCCCGTATCGAAGCAGACTCCTTTGCCGACCAGCGTGACTTTCGGGTCGCCGGTGCGGCCCCACTTCAGGTCGATGAGACGTGGCGCCCGGCTGGATGCACGCCCGACGGCATGGATAGCCGGGAAGTTTTTCTTCAGCAGGTCGTCGCCGACGATGACGCTGCAGCTGCCCTTGAATCGGCGGGCGAGTTTCTTGGCGGCATCGGCCAGTTCTTCCGGGCCCATGTCGGCTGCCGGCGTGTTGATCAGATCGCGGGTCAGGAAGGTTGCGTCGACCGCGCCTTCAATCGAGGATTTGTCCGCATTGCGCGGCCAGACCAATTCCGGGCGGGCATCGGGTTTGCCCTTGTATCGCGTGAACTTGTATGCCGCCAAGCCCCAGCCCAGGGCCAGACGGTTTGCCGTTGCGGCTTTCGGTTCGCGCGCAAGTTTGTAGCGGCCCTTGGGAAGTTTGTCGCTGGCCGCCGCCCATGACCAGATATCGTTGTCGCCCGTAACGCCGACAAGCGCGCCTGTGATGGCTGTATTCTTGCCGTTGCCGGGAAGCAGCAATGTCGCGCCGGGGCTAGCATTGAACCCGGCGCCGCGCACCCAGTTTGCAGTCGCATCGGTTTGGCGCTTCAACCACGCATCGAGGCCGTCGGCGGTAAGCGGAGTCATCGGTATAGTACGGGCGTTGGCCCGGGCGGCGAAGCAGTCGGTCACGGGAATCTCCTTGGCGAGGTGCAATTCGATTACTGAGTATCACAAATTCGCAGCTTTGATAAAATGCTGTCGATGAACCGTAAACCCCAAGGTGTGTTGCGGCGCGGCTGGTCCACTGGTGCATGCGCCGCCGCGGCCGCGCGCGCGGCCTATCAGGCGCTGCTGACCGGAACGTTCCCCGATCCCGTGACGATACGGCTGCCAAAGGGAGAAACGCCGACTTTCTCGCTGGCGAAGAAGATATTGGAAGACGGCGCCGCGACGGCCAGCATTATCAAGGACGCGGGCGACGATCCGGACGTCACGCATGGCGCGTTGATTGAAGCGCGCATTTGCCCAGGTCCGGTGGGTGCCGGCATTACATTCCACGCGGGCACGGGTGTCGGCACAGTGACCAAACCGGGCCTGCCAATTCCACCCGGTGAGGCGGCGATTAATCCGGGGCCGCGTGCCTTGATCCGCGAGATGCTGAGCGAAGTCGCGGTAGCCAATGATGCCGTACCTGATGTCGCAGTGATCCTGTCGATCCCGGACGGGGAACGTATTGCGGCGCGAACCTGGAATCCGCGGCTCGGTATCGTTGGCGGCTTATCGATCCTGGGCACAACAGGCATTGTTATTCCCTATTCATGCAGCGCCTGGATTCATTCGATTCGGCAGGGCATCGACGTCGCGCGAGCGACCGGTGTTGGGCACATTGCCGGTGCGACGGGCAAGACGTCGGAGGCGGCGGTGCGCCGCGTCCACGGTCTGGACGATGCGGCGATTATCGACATGGGTGATTTCGTTGGTGGCATGCTGAAATATCTCGACGGCCATCCGATACCGCGGCTGACGATTGCCGGCGGTTTCGCCAAGCTGACGAAACTGGCGCAAGGACATCTCGATCTGCATTCCTCGCGCAGCCAAGTGGATTTTACGAAACTGGCGAGGATGGCAAGCGGCCTTGGTGGTACGCAATCGCTTGCCGATGCCGTGCGAACAGCGAACACGGCGTCCGAGGTGCTGGAAATCGCCGCTGGTCTGCCGCTTGGCGACGCAATTGCGACAGCGGCACGCGCTTCGGCCATGGCGCGTTTGTCGGGTGACGTTGCGTTGGATGTATTGGTCGTGGACCGAAAAGGTCGCTCGGTTGGGTATGTCGGTCCCTGACTCTCCGCACCTGCTGATTTTAGGCGGGACGGCAGAGGCTGCGCGGCTCGCGTCGGCTGCTCGAGAACGGTTCGGTTCGGCGCTTGCCGTAACGTCGTCGCTCGCGGGACGGACGCGGGCACCGGGTGCGCTTGCGGGTGCCGTGCGGACGGGCGGATTCGGCGGTGTCGCGGGGCTGGTGGGTTGGTTGCGTGCGGAGCGGGTCGGCCTTGTCGTTGATGCGACGCATCCCTTCGCGCGTCAAATTTCGGCGAATGCGCGGCAGGCATGTGATGCCGAAGATGTCCCGCGGCTGATCTTCGCGCGGGCGCCCTGGTGGGCAGAATCCGGCGATAGGTGGCGCTGCGTATCCGGTCTTGACACCGCGGCGGCTCTTTTGCCAGATATCGCCAGACGGGCGTTTCTGAGCCTTGGTTCGGCGCACTTGAGCGCATTTTCCGGGCTTCGCGGCGTGCATTTGGTGGTTCGCATGATTGATCCGCCGAACGGTCCCTTGCCGTTGGCCGATTATTCGATCGTGCTCGGACGCGGTCCGTTCGATAGGGCGGCGGAAATTGATTTGCTGCGCCGCGAGCGGATCGATGTGGTGGTGAGCCGAAATAGTGGTGGCGCGGCGACGGTCGCGAAGTTACATGCAGCCAGGACGCTGAATTTGCCTGTTGTCATGATTGCGCCGCCGGCGCGTGAGGCAGGCGAATGCGTCGAGTCGCTGGAAGGAGCGTTGCAATGGATTACCGACAGATTGGCCGGGAAGGAAGGGAGATAATGCGCCCACTCCGGTTTATTGCAGCGATTTTAGCGCTTTTGCTGCCAGGTGCGGCACTTGCGCAAACCGATCTGACACAGACTCACCCGATGATCGATGCGGCCGCCATCGGTAACGCCGATGTTGTCGAATACTGGCTCAAGCGCGGCGTGCGGGCCGACGTCGCCGACGACGAAGGGCGAACGTCACTTATATTCGGCGCGTTTGTCGGTTCCATGGATATCGTCGAATTGACCCTGGCCGGAGGGGCGATTGTCGATCGCCAGGACAAGGGTGGGAGCTCGGCGTTGGTCTGGGCGGCAAGTCAGGGCGAACTGGAAATCGTCGAACGTTTGATCGAAGCCGAGGCGAATGTGAACTTGCAGAACGGCCAAGGACAGACGTCGTTGATGATGTCGTCGGCGGCTGGCTATTACGACATCGTTCAAATCCTGCTCGACAATAGTGCCGATCCGACGGTTCTCGACTATACCGGGCGGAGCGCGCTGGATTGGGCACGAGACAGCCGGGATCCGGACGTCATCCGCCTTCTGGAGCGGGCTGAAAAGGGCCGCTAACTCTTCGGCCGGAGAACGTGGTGGTGGTCGCTCGCGTAAAGGCGGCTGTCCGCAAAGGTGCTGTGTCCCAGCGCGGGGCCGACCAGGATGAGTGCGGTGCGTGTGATTTGAGCCCGTTTTACCTGCTCGCGGATATCGGTGAGCGTGCCGCGCAGGATCATCTCATCCGGCCAGGATACGCGGTACGCGACGGCGACAGGGCAGTCCGCGCCGTAATGCGGCGTTAGGTCCCGGATGACCCGCGCCAGATTGTTGACCGAGAGATGGATCGCGAGCGTTGCGCCACTCTCTCCCAGCCTCGCCAGCTCTTCGCCGTCGGGCATGGCGGAAGCGCGCGTTGCCGTTCGGGTCAGAATGACGGTTTGCGCGATGCCGGGGAGGGTCAATTCTGTTTTCAGTGCCGCCGCGGCAGCCGCATAGCTTGGCACACCAGGCGTCACGTCGTAGGAAATATCGAGCGCATCGAGCCGCCGCATCTGCTCGGCAATGGCGCCATAAAGCGCGGGGTCGCCGGAATGAACCCGCGCTACGTCATGTCCGGCGGCATTGGCCTGCTCGATTTCCGAGATGATCTCGTCCAGGGTCATTGGCGCTGTGTCAATGACGCGGGCACCCGCCGGCGCTTCGGCGACGATTTCCGGTGGCACCAATGAACCGGCATACAACACGACGGGCGCTTTTCGGATCAGCGCCTGGCCCCGCACGGTGATCAGATCCGCCGCGCCCGGTCCCGCGCCAATGAAATGGACCGTCATGGCTCGACCCCGTAACCGCGCGGTGTATAGGCCCGGACCCCGTCGCTGAGTTGCAGCATACGGGTCTGACTGTTGCCGATGATGACGATGGTCAGCATGTCCACCGCATCCACATCCATGTCCGAGAGGGGCACGATTAGGGTCGTCTCGTCATCGCGGCCAAGATTACGGGCGATAACGACAGGCGTCGATGGTGGCCGGGACTCCAGAAAGATTTTCTGCGCGTGCACTAGCAAATCGCGGCGGCGTTCGCTCTGTGGATTGTATAAGGCTGTAACGAAATCGCCAGCGGCCGAGGCGTTGAGCCGGCGGATGATGACATCACGCGACGTCAGCAGGTCGGACAACGAGATCGCGCAGAAATCGTGGCCGATCGGTGCGCCGGCGCGCGCGGCCGCGGCCTGCATCGCGGTAATCCCGGGCGCCACAGTGATTTCGGCGCGGCGCCAAAGTGGATCGGCATTCGATTCGACCATCTCGAACACGAGGCTTGCCAGCGCATAGATGCCGGCGTCGCCGGAGCAGACCAGCGCCACGCGATGGCCTTCGCCGGCCAGCGTCAACGCATCGCGCACCCGTGCTGCTTCCTGACCCAAGCCGTAACCGCGCCGCTCCGCCCGTCGCGCAACGCCGTCTATGAGATCGAGATAGCGGTCGTAACCGACGATAAATTCGGCGGATTGGATCGCTGCGGTGGCATCCGGCGAGCGCCATACCGGGTCGCCCGGACCGATACCAACAACAGAGAGAACGCCCCGCGCCATTCCCTTGCGGGTCGGATCAATATCGCCCCGCGCGCGGGCGATGGCGCAGGTCGCACGCCGCGATTTGCGTTTCGGAACGATCAATTCCGCCTCGGGGCCGGCCAGTGCCAGCGCTGCACCCTCGGCGACGCCATGGCATCCGGTCTCGCGGAAGACGAGGTTGGAGGGCGTCAGTAGACGAGGCGCTTCGGCCTCGAGCGCGGCGGCGGTGAAAAATCTTGCTGGAGCGTTCAGCGCGGCGGCGACGCGGTGCACCGCGGGTTCGTCCATCTTTAGTTCCAATGATCCAATCGCTGCGATGGCACCCGGTGCGATGCCCGCTTCCTGCAGAGTCTGCGTGACGAGGGCAATAAGTTCGCTGGGCGCTGTGTCCCGTTCGCACCCAACGCCGATAGCGATGACGGGGGGATGAAGGACGAGCGTTTGCGGCTCCAGGTCTGGATTTCGGTCGGTGACGAGAACGCGCGCCGTGGCATCGGCGCGCCAGGGTGCGTCGTCGAGCCACGCCGCCACGCCCGCTTCCACGTCCAGCCGTGCGCCTTCACCCGATAGCAGCGCCGCGGTAACCGGTTTGACGCCTTCGGGATTGGCGATGCGCCATTCCGGCGGGGGATCGTCGAGCGAAAACCCGAACCGGAGGTCGCCGGCCGTCGTGACCGCTGCAACGCCGCCGCACGCGGCTGCCAGTTGCCGGGCCAGTTCGTTGGCGCCGTGATGACCACCAATCAGCGGCACCGCGACGCTGCCATCCTCCGCCAGCGCGATGACAGGTGCGTCCGTTTGTTTGTCGTCGAGCAGCGGCGCCAAGGCGCGGATGAGGATCCCGGCGGCGCACAGGCCAACGATGGCGATGCCGTCGCGATGGAGAGTGCGGAGGTGCGCCATCGTGTCGTCGAAGACGATATCGGCGGCGTCGGCCCGTCCCGCGAGGCCGTGGATGGTGGCATCGCCAAGCGAGGGGCGAAGCTTCAGTGCCAAGGCAAGCCCTCCGGCGCTTAGCACGACGAAAGCGACATTCATCGCCATGCCACGCCCCGCTTATGTACCAGGATCAGCGAGAAATAGGGCGCCTTCTCCAGGGTGATCTCGCTCAGCGGGCTAACTATTTGGTCCGTCATCGTCGCGTAGGCGACATACTGTGCGTTTGCGGCAAGACCCAGATCGTCGAGAACGCGGCGCACCTTTGCCAGATGCCGCCCCACCTTGATGATCGCGACGCTGTCGGACCGGGAGATTGCATCGGAAAGGTCCGCTTCCGGCAACGGCGCGGGCACCACGGTCATCAGGTCGTTGCGCGCGGCCAGCGGCGCGTGAAGCGCTGCGGCCGCGGCCATCAGCGAGGAAATGCCGGGTACGATGACGACATCGAAGCGCGGCGCGACCCGCCCGAATAGATACATGAAGGAGCCGTAGAAGAACGGATCGCCTTCGCACAGGGCGGCCACATCTCGGCCTGATTCGAGATGCCCGCCGATTTCCTCGGCAGCGTGATCGTACACCGACCGGTCGGGGAACTGCGCGGTCTCGAGCGGCATGCGGATGGCGACCTCTTGCGGTGCGTGGGTGATGTGCGGTGCTGCAATCTTGCGCGCCAGGCTCTCGCCTTCGAGCGGTGCGGGCCAGGCCACGACGGGCACGGTCTGCAGAATGCGATGGGCTTTCAAGGTGATCAGCTCGGGATCGCCCGGCCCGACCCCGATGCCGTACAGCGTACCGCTCATGGCTTCGTCACCGCCAGTTGTGTGACGGTGCGCAGGGGCGACCAGGCCCGGAAGCGGCCGACCGATTCGGCTTGGGAAATACCGATACGCGTCAGCGCACCACCCCATTGTTCATGCAGGGCCAACAGCTTCGCCTCGCTTTCCAAAGTGACCGCATTGGCGACCAAACGCCCTCCGGCGGACAATGCATCCCAGCAGGTTTCCGCGATACTCGTTGTCCCAATACCGCCGCCGATGAACACGGCGTCCGGCGGTGACAAGTCGGACAGGGCGCTTGGTGCGGACCCGGTGACGATGTCGAGTGTCGGCGTGCCCAGCGCAGCGGCGTTTTGGGCGATGAGCGCGCAGCGTGACGTTTTCGTTTCGATGGCGACCGCCTTGCCACCGGCGCGCATCCATTCGATGGCGACCGAACCGCAGCCCGCGCCGACATCCCATAGCAGGGCGTCCGGCTGCGGCGCCAGCGCGGCGAGGGTCGCGGCACGAACGGCACGTTTGGTCAGCTGCCCGTCGTTCAGAAACGCCTCGTCGGGTAGGCCGGGGACGCGGCTGTGGATTATCGCGTCTGGCCCTGCGGCACAGGCAACGGCGATGGTATTGAGATCCGCTGTGCGGGTGTCGCCCCAGTCTTTCGCAACTCCGTCGCGCGCGTTCTCTTTGTTGCCATCCATATGCTCGAACACTGTCAGCGTGCTGCCTCCATAGCCGCGCGTGCACAAGGCTGCCGCGACCTGCGCGGGCGTCTCGCCATTCTCCGACAGGATGAGAAGCCGGGCATCCGGTCGGATGAACAAGTTAAGCAGGGCGAGTGGACGTCCGTGCAGCGTAAGGCAGTCGATATCCTGCAGCGGCCAGCCCAAGCGCGCGGCGGCGAGGGAGAAGGCGCCTGGCGCGGGGAGGACACAAACTGCGTCGCGGCCGAATTCGCGGGCCAGCGTGACGCCGATGCCGTAGCTCATTGGATCGCCGGTCGCCAGCACGACGACGCGCTTGCCCTCCAGCGTTTTTAGCGCGGCCACGGTTTTCTTAAATGGTGACTCCCAGGTCCGGCGCTCGGCGGGATGAGCGCGGTCGACCATCGCCAGATGCCGTTCGCCGCCGACCAGCACTTCCGCGTTGGCGATTAGAGTCTGCGCCGGTGCGGGCAAGGCATCGACCCCGTCCTCGCCCAGCCCGACGATGCTGAGCCAGGGCGTCATGCCGGATCTCCGCTGAGCGCATTGACCGCTGCCGCGGCCATGGCGCTACCGCCACGCCGGCCACGCAGTGTGGCAAAAGGAATTCCGTGTGATCCGTTTATGAGAGCGTCCTTCGACTCCGCCGCACCGATAAATCCCACGGGGAAACCCAGGATCAGTGCCGGGGCGGGCCAGCCTGCCGCGAGCCCTTCGAGCAGTTGGAACAGGGCGGTGGGTGCATTGCCGATTGCGACAACGGCGCCGTCCAGATCGGACGGCCACAGCGTTACCGCGGCCGCAGAACGTGTCGTGCCGAGCGATTTGGCGAGCGCAGGAACGGATTCATCGTTAAGGGTGCAGACGACCTGATTGTTCTGCGGGAGGCGGCTGCGGGTGATCCCATGTGCGACCATCTCCACGTCCGTCAGGATCGGCGCACCGCGCTCCAGTGCTGCGCGTCCCGCTGCGACTGCGCCGGGAGAGGCAGACAAATCGCTTATAACCTCCGGCATCGCGCAGGCATGTACGACGCGCAGCGCAAGCGGTGCCAGATCGTCGCTGACTGCCGACAGGTCGGTTTCGCGCCGGATTGCCGCGAAAGACTCGCGGTAGATTTCCGCCGGGTCGCGCAAGTAAGTGTAAGACGGTTCGATCATGCGCCGAGGATCCAGGCTTCTTCGTTCTCGACGAGGGTGCGCTCCGTCGCACTCAGCGCCGGGTCGCCATCGAACAATGCACCGAGAGACCCGTCCTCGTCGAGGGCTGCGAAATGCGCTGCGATGGTGCGGACCTGGCGCGCGTCCTTCACCATGTCCGGTTCCGGCTCGGGTTCGAGCAGGGAAGGATAGACTTCGGCGAAGATGATCTGCGGTTTTGGATCGTGCTTCAGCCCGGTCTCGAATGGCCAGATATGACTGATCGTCGCCAGCCGCGGGTCGGTGCGCAGCTGCAGCACGCGCGGGATACCGGTCAGGACCTGGCTGCCGACCGAGCCTGCGCCGGCCAGTTGCCAGACCGAGCTCGTGGTTTTCGCGCGCCGGTCGCACAGCCGCCATTCGGTTAGTTCGCCCGGCTGGTGCGCCCTGCGCCCGCGGCGCACCAGAAAAGGACGGCTTTCTTCGCGCACATTGCCCCAGAACGGGAATGCCTCGGCATATAGCCGTTCGTTCAGCCCTTCCGCGACGTCGATGCGGTTGTTCTTGTTGTCGGGCTCGTCGGCCAGCAAGTCCGCCAGTTCCTGCCACATATGCCGCCAGGGCAGGCCCGGCATACCGAGGCGTGCCGCGGTTCCCGTGGGATAACCGAACGGAAAATCGAACCCGACCAGTACTCGCGCGCCCTCCTCCGCGAGGCCGGCCAGTATATCCGCGAGTGCCGTCGTTGCCGCGTGTCGCGTCTTCGGGTTCTCGCGCTGGGCCAGGCGGACAGTGCCGCCGTCGCGGCGCAGGAGCGCCCACCAGATCGAATCCTTGCCGCCGGTCGGGCTTGCCGCGGCGCTCCAGTCGACCATGAGATAGGCGTCGAACAGCGCGGCCCCGCCTCGGCTAGGCAGAGCCCGAACCTTTTTTCATGCTGACCGGACCCATTGGATGATCCGCGTGCGGATAGGGTTGGTGCGTGTGGGTATGTCCGTGGTCGTGAGTGTGTCCATGATCATGATCGTGACCGCCGGTGCCGATGCCCTCGACGTGATGATGATGGCTTTCCTGCGCCAGCCCGACTTCGGCCTCGAAGCCGAGCACCTGGGTACGGTACTTGCACAGCTGACAGTTCATCGTGTTTTCGCCGCCGAGGATATTGCGAACCCGCTCCGCGAAAGTGTCGAGTACCAGCGGATGGTCGTTCAGATAGCCGGCCTTGACGAATTCGACATCGGGATGCCGCGCGGCAACCGTGTCGGTGTAGTCGTAGATCCGTTTCACGAGAATGCCGGTGAACAGGAAATACGGAAACACGACGATGCGTTTAAAGCCGAGCCGCACCGCCTGTTCCAGTGCCGGCTCGACGAGCGGAAAGGTGACGCCGGAGTAGGCGGTCTCGGCCCAGCCGAAGCCCAGACCTTCCCACAGCATGCGGGTGATCTTGGCGACGTTAGAGTTCGCGTCTGGGTCCGACGCGCCGCGTCCGACGACAACCAAAAGCGTATCGGTGCGTGCAACTTGGTCGCCTGCCGCGCTGACCGCTTCTTCGACGCGCGCGCCCGCCGCGCTGATCATCTTCGGGTCGATGCCCAATTCGGTGCCGTAGCGGATTTCCACATTGTCGTGCTGCGCCTGATAGGTGTTCAGGACCGAGGGAATGTCGTTCTTGGCGTGGCCGGCGGCGAACAGCATGCCGGGCACTGCGAGAATGGTCGTGGCACCCCGTTCGCGCAGCGCATCCAGCCCGGTGCGGATGATCGGCGTGGCGAATTCGAGGAAGCCGTAATCGACATCGTATTCCGGCATCCGCGTGCGCAGCCCCGCCGCGACCGACTGAAATTCGCGCACCGCACCGGTGTCGCGGCTGCCATGCCCGCACACCATGACCCCGGTCTTTTCCGCCATGTCGATATCCCCTGCTCAGATTCCTACCTGGACGCCCTTTCTATCAGGCTCGACCGGGAGGGTCAGGCAGATTCTCGCGTGAGATGGATTCGCGTCAACGGTTCAGGAAGTGCAGTGGCAGGCCGGGGTTGGGCCAATCCATGGCGATCAGACGGCCTGCGCCTGACAGGGTGATATAGGCGGTCCGCAGATCTTCCCCGCCGAAACAGATATTCGTCGGGAACGGGTCGGGCATTTCGATATCCTTGCAAGATTTTCCATCGGGTGAGATGACGGAAATCGCGCCGGGGATCGAGCCGATGCAGATGTTGCCTGCGCCGTCGACCGCCAGGGAGTCGAACAGGTGATAGCCGTCCGGATTGGCGAGCAGCCGCCCGCGTGTCCAGGGGGCGGGTCCCGGCGTTTTGTCAATCTCCCCCGGTGCGGTGATGTCATAAGCCCACAGGCGGCCCGTCGGCGTTTCCGCCGCGTAGAGCGATTTGCCGTCGGGCGATAAGCCGATCCCGTTCGGGGCATCCATGTAGCGCACGACTTGGCGGATCATCGAACCGTCCGTGTGGGCGTAGAAGATGCTGCCCTTGTCGCGGCTGTGCTGGCGGCTCTTGCCGTGATCGGTGAACCACATGCCGCCGTCGGCATCGAAGACGATGTCGTTCGGCGCGCGCAGTGGCTCGCCGTTGCATTCACGGTAGAGGACTTCGTTCTTGCCGGTGTCCAGATTCACTGCTTCGATCCAGCCCGCCGCCGCATCGTCGGCCGCGTGGCCGGGCAGCAGCAGGCCATCGCGCTCGTGGAACGTCATGCCGCCATTGTTACAGATGTAGCAGCGGCCGTCGGGCCCGATGGCGGCACCGTTCGGCCCGCCGCCGGTCTCCGCTACAACGGAAAGGGTACCGTCGGGGGCGACCCGCGTCAGCCTGCTTGCGGCGATTTCAACGAGCAGCACACTTCCATCCGGCATGGCGATAGGGCCTTCCGGAAAGCGAAGATTCGGGGTGATTTCGCGAAATTCCGTCATGCTTCGATCCAATTTCCGGTATTGCTGTCCCAGGGAGCCCCGATGCCGCGTTCGCGCAGTTCGTGCCGGGCGATCTCGTTCTTCGTCATGGTCCTGGGAAATTCTTCAACGTATTCGACATAGCGCGGCACCTTGAAGAAGGCGATGCGCTCCTTGCACCAGCCGACCAACTCCGCGGGATCGGGTCGGTCGGCAGCGTCGGAAAGCTGGATATAGACTTTGATATCTTCCTCGCCGACATCCGAGGGCACGCCAACGGCGGCGCAGTCGACAACCGCCTCGTGCGCGGTCAGCGCCTTCTCGACTTCGAAGGCGGAGACGTTTTCGCCGCGCCGGCGGATCCAGTGCGCCTCGCGGCCAACGAAATAGACATAGCCTTCATCGTCCAGATAGCCCAGATCGCCGGAGTGGTACCAAAGGTTCTGCCACGCCGCGAGGGTCTCCTTCGGCTTGTTTACATATTCGATCATGTAAGTGTTCGGCACCTTGGGCCGGAACAGGATCTGCCCCTGCGTGTTAGCCGGCACCGGGTTGTCGTCCGGATCGACGATCATGACCTCGGCCCAGCCGTGCGGGCGGCCGCAGGACCCGATGCGGCGGTCGTGCAGGCGCTCGCTGCACATCAGCACGCCCATTTCCGTCATCGAGTAGACTTCCAGCATCGGGGCGCCGAAGCGGGCCTGAAACTCATCGCGCAGTTCGCGGCGGACCTGGCTCGAGGCGATGCCAACGCCGACTCGTACTTTGTGGGTCTTGTCGAGTTCCGATTCCGGCCGGCGCAGCAGCACGGCCATCATGGTGCCAAGCGGGTCGATGATCGTGGCGCCATATTTATGGACGATGTTCCAGTAGTTCGAAGCGCTGAACCACTTATCCATGATCCCGGTCATGCCGAGATAAAGCGGGCTCGTGATCGCAAATTGCTGGCCGCCGATATGGAAGAAGTGAGAGTTGGCGTAGTGGACGTCGTCTTCCGTCGCCTCGGCGATCTCCTCATACCGGATGGCGGCGGCGATGTAATAGAGATGCGAGGCCAGGACCCCCTTCGGCATGCTGGTGCTGCCGCCGGTATAGACGATGGCCATCGGGTCGGTGCCCTTGACCTCGATGTCGGGCAACGTCTCTTCGCCCTGCAGAAGATCGTTGAGTGGCCGCGCACCGGGGATGACATCCACGGCTCCATGCACCAGGACCTGCGGTTTGAAATCCAGTGCTGGCGCTGCGGCGTTGTAGGCCGGCGCCAGCTCTTCATCGACGACCAGCATCTTCGCACCGGTGTCGTTCAGGCTGTAGGCAAGGTCGTCTTTTACCAGCGACACATTCAGCGGCGCATAGATCGCGCCGATCTTCGCGCAACCGAACCAGATCAACGCCTGCTCGACCGCGTTGTACATCAGGGTCGCGACCACATCGCCATGCCCGATGCCGTGTGCGATCAAGCTGTTCGCGACCCGGTTGGAGAGCCGGTCCGAATCCGCATAGGTCAGCGTCTCGTCGCGGCAGATAAGGAAGGGCTTTTCGCCATAGGATGCCCGCAGAACGACCAGATCGCGCAAGGTCGTTGCGTGCGGCGTATGCCCCATAATGTCGATCATGATGTTGCGGCCCCCCTCTTAACTTGCAGTTTGCGCCTTGGCGGCGGGCATGCCAACAACCCCGGCCGTTTTCAGGGAATCGATCTCCTCTTCCTCAAGCGACAGGAGGTGCCGCAGCACGAAATCGTCTCCCTCACCCAACAGTGGCGCCGGTTTGCGCAGCCCGGGGCGATGTCCGTCGATACGCCAGGGGGCGGCGACCAGCAATTCGTCGCCCGTACAAGGGTGGCTCGACGGTAGCCAGCCGGAACAGCCGGCGAATTCCGGGGCGCAGGCGGTATCGTCGAGGTCCAGAAGGTCGGCGGTATATCCACCAAGCGCACGGCAGTGCCGCACCACCTCGGCATAGCTCATGCTTTCGATCGTGCGCCGCAGCGCTGCGTCATCGGCCACCGAATCGCGTGGCACGCTGACGGCGATGATTTTTCCGTCGCCTGTGGCAAGGATCGCGTCGCGCGTCGTTTGAGGGCAGGCGGGCGCGCCGGCGAGCGTGGCGGCGGCTTCGATCTGCGAGAGATCGATCTGCCGCCCCTCATCGCCTTCCCGTACCGCAAGCATGCCCGCGAGCGCCGCCAGCACGCCGAACAAGGCCGCGTTCGGATCGCTGATCGAAAAGGTCGGGGAGCCGAGGAATTCGCCGTCTTTATGGATCAGCGCTTCCGCGCCCCCCAAAGCGCTCAGAACGAGGCCGTAGGAGCGCAAATCCTGGACACCCGATCCGCGCCCCGGACCGCTCATGGAGAGCTGTACGAGGTTGGGGTTGGCTGCGGTGAGTGTGTCGACGCCGAGACCCAGCCGCTCCATGGTGCCGACCGTGAAATTTTCGATCAGCAGGTCTGACGTGGCCGCGAGCTGTTTCGCGATCTCCAACCCTTCGTCCTGTTTGAGATCCAGCGCGAGGCCAATCTTGTTGCGGTTGAGGCTATGAAAATAGATCGAGGACTCGATACGGGTCCGCTCGTCCATCTGGCCGCGCTTGGTCTCCAGGCCGCGGGTGCGATACAGGTCGAAGCGCTTCGGCGCCTCCACTTTGACGACGTCCGCACCAAGGTCGGCCAGGATCTGTCCCACCATGGGGCCGGACCAGACCCAGCATAATTCGATGCACCGCAACCCCGCGAGCGGTGCGTCGGACCCATCGGCCGCCGCCGGTCGCTGCGTCTTCTGTTTGGGAATGCCGCCGAGAGGCTGTGCCACGAATGGCATCGCGGGCGCGCTATCGGAGACGAAATCGTCGCGGAAGATGTCCCTCTGGCTTGCCTCTTCTGCATTGTACACCGGTGCGATCACCGCACCTTCGGCGAGACCTCTCTGGAGCAATTCGTCGCGGCTGAAGGCTGACAACGTCTGTTCCAGCAGCGCATCGGCTTCCGCGCTGTCATAGGCTAGCTTGAAGGGGTTCTCGAACGCTGCCGCCTGCGTCCATTCGGGATCGCCGATTGCCTTGCGGATCTGCACCCAGTCCCGCCGCGACCGGCCCAGAACTGCGACATGACCGTCCTTGCAAGCGAAGAAGCCCATCGGAAAGATGCCGCCATGATCGACGCAGAGCCGGCCATTGCGGTGCCAGATCCGGCTTCGCTCCTTGGCATCGCCGGAGTTCTGTAGTGCGAAGGATCGCAGGACATCTGCCGCCGAGACGTCGTAGACGACTTGTTTGCCAGGTGGGTCGTTGCCGCCTCGCCACAATTCCGCGAGCGCCAGGATAGCCCCGTAGGCCCCACACCATTTCTCCGGCATGTCGGCGGGCAGCGGCACGCCGGGCTTATCCGGGTGCCCGATGACCGCGGAGGCACCGGAAACGGCACTCGCCATAACGCCTGTGCCGGACAGGCCAACTTGAAAATCCCACAGCCGGATCACGCACCGCGCATTGGGAAAGTCGCCCTCGCCCCCGGTGATTACGATCCCATCGTCCGCTATATCGTCGCCGAGCGTACAGCCCAGGAGATCGAGCCAGTGACGCGCATAATGTGCGGACTTGCTCGAGGGAACGATGCCGATTTCCGCGCTCGCCTGGACGGGAATAGAACGGAGGGCCGTCGCCATGGCTCTAACTGTGCTGTTTCAACGGCAAGGACACCGGTCCGTCGGCGCGCGACGGCAGCGTAACCACGGCCGTGCCAATCGCGGACGACCTGTCCTTCTGGTTGCGCGCTTCGACTTCGATGTCGACGAATTTCACAGCACCCTCTTCCCGTTTCGCCGTGACCGTGCCGCGCCACCAGATCGTGTCTCCCACCAAATTGGGCAGTCGCACCGAAACACTTAGCTTATGGAGGAATCCATGATCGCCGATCCAGTTGCACAGCATGTGCTGCGCCCAGGAAATTCGTTGCGGCCCGACATCGTAGGCGGCGCCCATGCCGACATCGCGTGCCGTCGCCGCTTCCAGATGACCGCGACCTGCTGCGTCTTTCGCACCTGTCGTGGGGTTGATGTGATAATCGTCATGGCGCTTGCGATAGCGCAGCGCGTCACCATGCGCGCCGCCATAATGCAGCGCCCCTTGCGTGGCGGAATACCAGGCCAAAATATCGGCGATCGAGAGCGGCCCCTTGACGACGGGCGGCACCGTGTCGCCGACCGTCACATCCTCCCAATAGAGCGGATCAGCTCCCCGGCGCGTCTCGTTGAGCACCTGCCGCTCGATCTCTATCAGTTCTTCCGGTTCGTAGCGCAGCGATTTGACGTCTTCATCTTTCTCCGAAGACGCCCCTTCGCCTCGTGGGGTCCGCGCGCAATGGCCGACCGCCGTGGCGATGAGCTCCCCAGCTTGCGTGTAGTAGCGGACCTCGCCCGTCTGCAGCACCCAGCGGGAAAACCGGCGCCCGGATTTCTCTTCCTGCTTGGTCAGTTCCGCTTCGACGCGAAAGCTGTCATCCATGCGGATATGGTCGTACCAGGTGAAATCGGTTCCTGCGTAGATCCACTGCACGCCCGGCAGCTTCGGCGCGACGATCGTCGAGTCGATCGCATACAGAATGCAGGGTGGTGCTATTAACGATCCCGCCGGCGATGTCTCGGCATAGTCGGTGTCGAACCACAGCGGATTGTCGTCGCCGATGCCCCAGGCGAAGTGCTTAATCGCGTCTTTCGTCGCGGTCTCGATCCACTGCATGCGCGTGCGCCGCAGCGGCTGTCCGATCAATTCGGCCGCGGCCGCCAGTGCCTCGTCGGTAATTTCACCCCAAGCCATGTCCGTTGCCTAGGCAACCGCGGCGTTCGGTGTTGGCTTGCCTTGGACATGCGGCAGCACCTCCTTGGAGAAGAGGCGGAGCATGTCGATTGTCTGCTGCTTTCCGTAATAGGGCGGGTAATGCACCATGATCGATGTGGTTCCGACATCGCGGAATTCTTCGATACGCCGGATGACGGTATCGGGCGAGCCGTGCAGGATGGTCGTTTCCGCCAACATGTCGTAGGCGAACTGCGATTCGTTTTCCTTCTCCGTCACGTCGCCCAGATAGCCGCCCGCATTGACGCCCGACATGAATGTTTTCATGTGGTGGGTGATGCCCGCCTCGCTCTCTTCCTTGGCTTTTGCATCGGTCGGCGCGACGTAGACCATGCGCACAACGTCGACGCGCCCAAAGGCGGGATTCTTGTTCAGTGGGTCCGGCGCCTCATGCATATGGCTCTTATACAGGTTGACGTTCTCGCGAATTTTGTCGACCGACGAGAGCGAAGATTGCATCAGGCCGAAACCATTCCGCGCCGCCGTCACGATCGAGTTGTCCGTGCCCGCGCCCATGAAGAAGGGCGGGTGCGGCTGCTGCACCGGCTGCGGGAAAATCTCGTATTGCTCGTCCATCTTGAACTTGAAGAACTTGCCGTCCGCCTGCACACGCTTTTTGTGGAACCCGTCGAGGATCAGCGGAATGGCCTCTGCCTGGCGTTCGCGACGACTTTCGAAATCGACGCCGAGCCCTTCGAACTCATAGGGCCGGTATCCGGAGCCCAGCCCCAACTGGAACCGCCCATTGCTCAGGATATCGATGAAGGCCGCGTTCTCGACGATGCGCATCGGGTGATGCAGCGGCACCACCATGACCGCCGCGCCTAGCTTGATGCGCGTGGTCTTCGCGGCCAGATAGCCGAGATAGCTGAACGGGTCCGGCAGAATGCCGTATTTGTTGGAGAAATGGTGCTCGGCGATCCAGACACTGTCGAAACCCAACGCCTCCGCCTCGATAATCTCACGCGTGACACGTTCGTGAATATCGTGGTGTGGGTAGGTCTCCGACTCCGGGTCGGGATGGGATGTAAACAGGATTCCGAATTCCATAACGCGCTCCCCTTATCGCCGCTGCTCCCTATTCAGACACCACCCATTCTTCACGAAGGCAATGTCGGGGAATAGTATGTCATTGCCAAATAGTTGTGTATATGCAATTATTATTGTCTGTAGACAATAATAGGCGAAACCGTTGATCCTTCAGCCCGACGTGAAAAAGCCGGTTGTCGCCGTTCGTCGCGCCGCGCGGATCTTGCGCTATCTCGGCAGAAGCGAGGCCCCCGTCGGCGTCAATCAGATCGCGCGCGATCTCGACATCATTCCCAGCACCTGTCTGCATATCCTGCGGACGCTCGCACAGGAATCCATGGTCACGTTCAACTCGACCACCAAGCAGTACCGCCTTGGCCACGCGGTGTTGGGGCTAGCGCGGGATTCGCTCGCCAACAGCACGTTCGTGCAGGAGGCCCGGCCGCATCTCAAGGAGATAGCCGACCGCCATGGGGTGACGGTTACGGCGGCCGAGCTGGATGCGAACGAGCACATGGTCGTCGTCGCGCTGGCGCGGGCGCCGCAGACGTTGAGCATCCATGTCGATGTGAGTAGCCGGTTCCCCGCCCTGATCAGTGCGAGCGGCCGCTGCTATGCCGCCCTGTCCGGCTGGCCGGACAAGGAACTCGCGGAAAAATTCGACGCACTGCCGTGGGAAAACCCGCCCGACTACGAAACCTGGCGCACGGAAGTCTCCGCCGCAGGGCAGAACGGGTACGCGGTCGATTACGGCAACTACCTGCGCGGCTTCATGGTCACGGCAGCACCCGTTGTCGATAGCGAGGGGTACGCGACACGCGCCATTGCCACGGTCGGTTTTCTAAATCAGCTCGACAAAAAGCAAACCCTCGCGCTTGCCAAGGATGTGAAGACCGCCGCTAGCCAGTTGACGCTCGAACGGTTTCATTGATCGGCGGCGCGGCTTTCGTGTTGCCGGAAAAACGTTCGCGCAGGAGCCGCAGTTTCGGGTCGATATAGGTTTGACAGAAGGGGCGCTCGGGGTCGGTCGCATAGTAGTTTTGGAACCGTGTGTCCGACGGTTTGAATGCCTTATGGCACAGGACCATGGTTTGTAACGGCGCATCGAATTCGCGTTGCAGATCTTGCAAAACGTTTCCGGCCTGTATCTTCTGCGCATCGTTGAATACATAGATCGCGCTTCGATATTTTCCCCGCAACTTGTGCGCGGACGTACTCGCATGGGTACGAAGGTGAACCTCGATCAGGGTCGCCAAGTCGATGTCGTGCGGATCGAAACGCACGATGACCGCTTCCGACCAGCTATCGTGGGGCGGTGACGATTGGATGAAGCCTTGCGCGACATGGCGCACGCCGCGAAGCGTCTGAAACACGGCTTCCGTGCACCAGTGACAACCGCCGCCGAGGCCGATCCGGTCTTCGGGTTGGGTCACATCGTCCCCGTGTCTGCTTAACAGGCGGCGTCCTCGCGCCGGGGCAGCTTCCAGTTCGGGCGGACGAAATGACAGGTATATCCGTGCGGAATGCGCTCCAGGTAATCCTGATGCTCCGGTTCCGCCTCCCAGAAATCGCTTACGGGTTCTACTTCGGTCACGACCTTGCCGGGCCACAGACCCGACTCGTTGACATCGGCAATGGTACGCTCCGCTTCTGCTTTCTGCGCCTCATCGACATAGTAGATCGCGGACCGGTAGGACGGGCCCATGTCGTTGCCTTGCCGGTTGGACGTGGACGGATCGTGGATCTGAAAGAAGAATTCCAGCAGCGAGCGGAAGCTGATCTTCCTTGGGTCGAAGATAATCTCGATGCCTTCCGCATGCATGCCGTGATTGCGGTAGGTGGCATTCGGGACGTCGCCGCCGGTATAGCCGACACGGGTGGACTGCACGCCGGGCATTTTGCGGATCAGGTCCTGCATGCCCCAGAAACACCCGCCCGCCAGGACGGCACGCTCAGTATTGTCGCTCATTGGCTTACTCCTGCGTTTGTCCAACCTTCAGACAATAAATGTATCTGTCTCGCTGCCGTTCAACAAAAAACCGCACCTAACGCTAGGCGACGGCTTTCGCCTGAGATTCGTCCAGGAGCGTCAGCCGCCACATCTCGCGCGTATATTTCTCGTACTCGAAACCGGTACCGGCATGCATCGTACAGCGGTTGTCCCAAGCGACGACATCGCCGGGCTGCCAGTGCCACCGCACGGTGAAATCGGGTCCTGTCACATAGGGCAGCAGATCTCTTAATATGAGAACGCTGTCATCCTCGATCCCTTCCAGGTCCCAGAGATCCAGCTGTGTGTCGGAAATGTCCTGCCCTTTCGGCAGCACCGCGCAGGTCGAACTGTTCAGGCCGTACAAAGCGTGTTGGCCGCTGACCGGATGTTTCAGCACGACCGGAACCCGGTTGGGCGGATTGGCCGCCCGCTGTTCCGGCGTCAGGATGGGGTAGCCCGGAGAATATCGGCTGATTTTCTTGTCGTGATGCGCCAGCGAGCACACCGCTTCCAGCGGTTCGAGTTTTTTCTTTGCCTCGTCCTCAAGCCTGGCGAAGGCGCTCCGCGTGTCCGCAAACAGTGTTTCCGCGCCCTCGGGTGGTGCCTGCTTGCAATGGAAGACCGAACCGATGGGGGGATGTTTACGGAAGGTCGAGTCGGTATGCCAGACGGGTCTGCGGGTTTCCGGGTTGTATTGAACGTCCGCGTCGCTTTTGAGCTGCGGCACCGTCGCGAGTTGAGCCAGCGGCTTGCCTGCTTCGTCCTTGATATTGCCTATTCTGAGGATCGGAAAACCGGGTACCGTTTTACCTTCGCGGGCCACCATATTCCCGCGTTCGATTTCGCCGAACACATTCGACCACGTCATCAGCTGTTCCGGCGAAAGGTCCTGCAGGTCGTCACCGCGCACGGCAAGCAGCCCGCCATGCCGGGTCCAGAGATCGTAAGCCTTGCGTTGAAAGTCTGGATTGCCCAAATCATCGCAGGTGACGTTCTCGATCATGATGCCGAAATCGCCGTTTAATGCAGAAGTCTTGTGTTCCATTTATGCAGCTCGCTCCGTTGCGCCCGGGACAGTGAACATCGTCCGCTTGTGTAAACATAGTTGTGAAGAGGCTTTCATCGACCGGTTTCCCGCCTCATATTGTTGCTAGAATCCTATCAAGAACAACCGTGGTTTGCCACGGCAGCAGGAAGGAAACCTGATTAATGTCTGAAACATCGTCTTATATTCCCCCGAAGGTCTGGACGTGGGAAGCCGAGAATGGCGGCGCGTTTGCCGGTATCAACCGCCCGACCGCGGGCGCCCAACATGAAAAAGAACTACCCGTCGGCAAGCATCCGTTGCAGCTCTATTCGCTCGGCACGCCAAACGGCGTGAAGGTCACGATCATGCTGGAAGAGCTGCTGGCGATGGGTCACACAGGTGCGGAATACGATGCCTGGCTGATCAAGATCGGCGACGGCGACCAATTCGGCAGCGGCTTCGTCGCGGCCAATCCGAACTCAAAGATCCCGGCGCTGATGGACGAAAGCACGGAAAAACCGACCCGCGTTTTCGAGTCCGGCGCGATCCTGATGTATCTCGCGGCGAAGCATCAGGCCTTGATGCCGGAAGATCCCGTATTGCGGCCCGAATGCCTGTCCTGGCTGTTCTGGCAGATGGGCAGCGCGCCCTATCTCGGCGGTGGTTTCGGTCATTTCTACAATTACGCGCCGGAAAAATTCGAGTACCCCATCAACCGTTTTACGATGGAAGTGAAGCGCCAGCTGGATGTGCTCGATCAGCATCTGGCCGACAAGCAGTACATGACCGGCGATGAGTATACGATTGCCGATATCGCGATTTGGCCCTGGTACGGCCAACTGCTCTTTAACAGGTCTTATGACGCTGCTGAGTTTCTGGACGCGGAATCCTATACCAACGTCATGCGCTGGGCGAAAGAGATCGATGCCCGCGAAACGGTCAAACGTGGCCGCATGGTCAACAAGGTCCGCGGCGAACTGCATGAACAGCTGCGCGAACGACACGACGCCAGCGATTTTGAAACCAAAACGCAGGACAAGCTCGAAGCGGCGGAATAACGGTTGGTGAAAGCCATGGCGGTATTGGAGGTGGATGAGGGCGACGGCGCCTGGCGCGGGCCGGACATGGCGCAGCGCGATGACTGGATCCATCTGCTGACGGATACGGAAATCCGGGAGTTGGAAACCGCCGCCGATGCCGCCATGGATCGGGACATCGCGACCCTAAGCGCGGATGACTTCGTAATGCCGGTGCTGGATCCGGTGCTGGCAGGGATTCGCGACGATGTTGTGAACGGACGCGGTTTTACGCTACTGCGTGGCGTGCCCGTTGCGCTATGGACGCGCGCGCGTGTGGCGTGTGCCTATTGGGCGATTGGCACTCGAATTGGTACGCCCGTGACGCAAAACCCCGTCGGCAATGTCCTGGGGCACGTCACCGATGTCGGCGGCGATGCGGACAACCCCAATCAACGAGGGCATCAGTCGAGCGATTCATTGCCGTTCCATACCGATATCGGCGCTGAAATCGTCGGCTTGCTTTGCTTGCAAGGTGCGCGGTCAGGCGGCGAGTCGGGCATCGTCAGTGCGGCTGCGCTGTGGAACGAATTGGTTTCGAGCCGGCCGGACCTGGCGGCGTTGCTGACCAGCCCATTCTATTTCGACCGGCGGGGCGAGGGCGTCGACGGGCAGGACCCCTGGTATGAAATGCCCGTGTTCATGCCAATCGGCGGGCGCGTCGTCGCGAGTTATGTCCCGCGCTTCATTCGCAGCGCCCAGCGGTTCGAACAACTCCCCCGGCTGACCGATCAGCAGCAGGAAGCGCTCGATTTGGTGCAAAGCCTAGCGGATGGTCCGCGCTTCAAACTCGAGATGGATTTTCGCCCCGGTGACATACAGCTCGTCAACAATCTGGTGCTGTTGCACAGCCGCACGGCGTATGAAGATTGGGATGAACCGGCGCGCAGGCGTCATCTTTTGCGCCTTTGGCTAAGCGTGCCGGACGGTTGGCCCATGCCGGAAGCTTTTTTCGCGCGCTACGGCACCGACCCGCAAACTGGCCGGCCGCAGGGCATAAACCTGCCGCTCGGCGTGACGCTCAACGCGCCTTTGACACCACCAGTTTTGCGGACGTGAGGCGATACCTCGCTTTTAGGCATTCTTGATCGTCATCCCGCCGTCGACCGGTAACGCAACGCCGTTGATATATCCGGCGGCGGGCAGGACGAGGCTCAACGTGCCGTGTGCGACTTCTTCCGGGTCGGCGTAGCGGCGCAAGGGCACGCGGCGTTTGGCGAAGATGGTTTTGTGATCTTCCGGGATCGCGGCGGTCATTGCCGTGAGAACCGGGCCGGGGCAGATGCAGTTGACGGTGATGCCGTCGCGGCCCAGTTCCACCGCCATCGAGCGGGTCAGGCCGATCACGCCGTGCTTGGCGGCGGTATAGGGGCTGGTCTCAGGTGTTGCGCCCAGCCCTTCGGTCGAAGCGATGTTGACGATGCGCCCGGCTCCGCTGGCGCGCAGATGGGGCAGGGCGGCGCGGATCGTGCGGGTATGCGCCCGCAACAGGATGTTCAGCAGACGGTCGAAAATGTCCTCGTAACCGTCGTCATCGATCTTCGTGTGCTGTGATACGCCCGCATTGTTGATGAGGATATCGATCCCATCGAAGCGCTCCGCCACATCTGCGACGACGGTGTTTATGGCGGCGGCATCGGTCAGGTCTAACACCCAGCCTTCGGCGCTGAGCCCGGCACCCTTGATCTCGGCGACAACGTTCCTGACGCCGTCCGCATCCCGGTCGGTCACCGCGACATGAGCGCCTTCATCGGCGAACAAATGCGCCGTCGCCCGGCCCATACCATTGGCCGCGCCGGTGATCAGCGCGACCTTGCCTGCGATCGAGCGGCTTAGCTTCGAGAGTTTTGCCATCTTTTTTCTCGTATAACATTGAACGCTTGTTTCACGACGCCGCCAGAATGGCGTCGAACATTTTCTCAGCAGTCATGATGATAGGGAAATTAGTGTTGGCGCAAGGGGCGACGGGGAATGGAGAGGTGCCCACAACGCGTAGACCACCGATACCCCGCACGCGGCCGGCATTATCGGTGGAGGTCCTCTGGTCGTCGTTCGCCCCGATGCGGCACCTTCAGGTAGGCGGTGCCAGAATATGAATCCAGAATTTCGACAGCACCTTGCTGGTCCCACGCGCGGTCAGACGGTTGGCCAGCACACAACCGGCGGACCCGCTGCCGACGATGATGTAATCAAAATCTATGGAGGACCCCATGGCACAACTCTTTAGGAGAATGCCTCTTGTTCGGAGTGAGAGCAACCTAGCTTTAGGTGCGCGCGATGATGATTGAAGTGCGGTATCTGTTATGTGTCCTCCAAGCTTGATGGAAATGTGCCAACATTTGGAAAGAATCAAATCTTAAATCATAAGGTTAATAATCGTTATAATAACTAATCCCTGATTGTAAGAAATACCGACGATTTTGCACCATTGTTCGCCGGTTCGATAATAGTAAATCCAGAATCATACGTAATTTCAACAAATTAATGCCACAGCCATTGCTAGCATAAAATCTGCATAACTCACCTATAAAAGGCGATTAAAGGTGAGTTTTGTAAAGTTTTCCGACAGTGACTGACTGTTCAAAGGCTCAGTAATGCAGCTCAAAATAAAAATTTTCACTTATGCGGCTATTTCGCTGATATTCAGCTTCGTCTTGGTTTCCGCAAATTCGGCGAAGGCCGAACTGATCGGGTTTGATTTTGAAACCAACGTGGATTTGACCGGAATTGGCCTTGGGAACAGCGAAACACTGCGGCTGAACGGTGCCATTAACACGGATAAAGTTGATAAGTTAACTGTATTTGGGAATGGGTTCGCCGGTGTCAGCCTAATTCCGCAATTATTTCTTTCCATCCCAGGCGGCTTGCAGACCGTTGGATTGAATATGACGTTTACGATTGCGGGGACAACGTTTGTTTCCGGCAATGTGTTTGAAGGGTACGGCCCATCCGTTGGCCTATTTTCCCAGTTTGCGACCAGTCCTCCATTTAGTTCGACAAAGGGCCTATCCTTTAATTTGCGCGCAACGTCGATAGCGGATGGCATTTCCCTCGGCGACCTTCTTGTCAGTAGGATTACATTGGAATTTCTGAATTCGCCTTCTTCGCCAACATTCATACCAGGGCTGGAATTTCCGACCGACACCTCCTTTTTGGACAACCAACCAAATCTAATAACCCAGATTAAAATAAGAGGGTTCGACCAGGATGATCCCAGGGTTGAGGAAACCGTTGCGGCAAGTACCGTGTCCGGTTCTATTGCGGTGTTGGTTCCTGAGCCCAGTGTGCTTGTGCTATTTGGCATAGGGCTTCTTGGAATCGGCGTCATACGCCATCGCTAAAAAGGCGCTTCGTCGCAATCGAACTACCGGCTGTGTTAGGCGGCAAGGATCAGCTACGCTCTTTTGTGCGGTACCGGAACTTCAGCTCGTTGTGCTGATCGCAATGGTTGCGCGCGGACCCTATTTCGAAACGGTGTTCCTCGGTACGTCGCGGAACGGGCGGTCGACGTCCAGCCGCGGCTCCTTCGGCATCTTAAGAACGCGTTCCGAGATAATGTTCTTCTGAATTTCGTCGGTACCGCCGGCAATCGAAATCGCCGGCGTTGAAATCAGGACCTCTGAAATCACACCATCCATCGGACTGTCTTCGCCGGATAGCATAGCGTCAGCGCCGCTGATCATCGTGTGCACATGGTTCGCGGCCTTCGCAATTTCGCTGTTCGCGAGTTTGCCGACCGAGCCTTCAGGGCCCGGCTGACGGCCTTGTTCCTGTGCTGTCCTGGCTCGTTGTGCCGCCCATTCGGTGGCGCGTGCCAGATACATCAGCTTGGCGATTTCCTGCCGCACCGCCGGGTCCTTGTTCTTTCCTGTTTCTTTGGCGCGCTGGAGGACAAGATCGACCCGCCCCGCGCGCTGCGGATACCAGGTGTAGGGTGCCAGGGCGACGGCGATCTCTTCGGCTTCCTCGCGATAGATGCGCTCCGGCCGGTCGGTCACCTGCACGTTGCGCTTCATCGAATCAGCGCCACGGCGCTCATGCATCAGGGTCGTCGTGGCTATTTTCCAGCCCGCACCTTCCTCCTCCAGCATGTATTCGGGTTCGATTTCGGCATCGGTGAAGAAAACCTGATTGAAAGAGGCATGTCCGTTCATCTGGCGCAGGGGCACCACCTCGACGCCCGGCTGGCGCATATCGATCAGGAAATAGCTGAGGCCTTTATGCTTCGGTACGTTCCAATCGGTGCGCGCCAGCAAGATACCGTAATCGGCGAGGTGCGCGCTCGTTGTCCAGACCTTCTGGCCGTTGACGATCCATTTGTTGCCCTTGAAGTCGGCCCGGGTCGTCGCTCCCGCCAGATCGGAGCCGCTGCCCGGCTCGCTAAACAGTTGGCACCAGGTATCCTCGCCGGTCAGGCTGCGGCGCAGGAATTTTTCGCGGTGCAAATCGGTGCCGTGCGCCTGGATCGTGGCGCCGGCCAAAATGGCCGCACCCTTCTTTGCGACACCGGGCGCGCCGACACGCTTGAGTTCTTCCTCGACCACACGGACGAGTCCGACCGGCAGGTCGCGGCCATACCATTTCTTCGGCCATTGCGGTGCGCCCCAACCGGAAACGGCAAGCCTGTCGCGCCACTCGAATAGGCCGAGATCGAGATCCCAGTTCTCGTCCAGCCATGCACGTAGTTCCGCGCGGACGCTTTCTTCCGTGTGCTCGCTCATATTGCCGTCCTTCTTCGAACCCCTTTAATCAACAGCGTAGACCAGATGTGGCGGCTGGGGACGGGAGCTCGTTCGGTTAGCATGCTCCCAGTAACGAACGGGCAACGAGGGCGGATAGCATGGACGAACGGGACCCGCCACTCGGTGAGATGAATGTCGCTGATCTGCGATCGTTGCTGGAGGCGGGGGCGACAACCGCGCGCGCGTTGACCGAACGCTGCCTCGAACGCATCGCGGCGTTGGACGAAAAGGTCAACGCCGTCCTCGAACTGAACCCGGACGCATTGGCGATTGCCGAAGAACGGGATGTGGAGCGTGTGCAGGGCGCAATACGCGGGCCGCTGCACGGCATTCCCGTCCTGATCAAGGACAACATCGATACCGATGACCGGATGTCGACCACGGCCGGGTCGTTGGCGCTGGTGGGCGCGCCTACCCCTCGTGACGCTTTCATCGTCGAGCGGTTGCGCGCGGCGGGCATGGTTCTGCTGGGCAAGACGAACCTCAGCGAATGGGCCAATTTTCGTTCCGGTCGGTCCTCCAGCGGCTGGAGCAGCCGCGGCGGCCAGACGCGGAATCCCTATGCGCTGGACCGGACGCCCGGCGGGTCGAGTTCCGGTTCGGGCGTCGCCGTGGCGTGCGGTTTCGCACCCTTCGCCATCGGAACCGAAACCGACGGCTCGATTGTCGGCCCGGCAGCGATGAACGGGATTGTCGGGATCAAGCCCACGGTCGGCCTCGTCAGCCGTACGGGCATCGTTCCCATCTCAAGCATTCAGGATACGGCCGGACCGATGGCGAAGAGCGTCGCCGACGCGGCGGCATTGCTGTCAGCGCTTGTCGGTGCTGACCCGGAAGACCCGGCGACAGAAGGCCAGGACGCGCACGCTCTCGACTACACCACCTATCTCGACCCGGACGGTCTGAGCGGTGCACGGATCGGTGTCGCACGTGGTTATTGCGGGTTTAATGACGGCGTCGACGAAATCGTCGCCGACTGTCTCGCCGTCATGAAGGCGAAGGGCGCTGAAATCATCGAGGATGTGTCGCTGCCGACGCGCGAGGAAATCCGTCCGAACGAACGGCTGGCCATGCTGTATGAATTCAAGGCCGCCCTGAACAGCTATTTGCGCCGCCGCGGTACGACAGGGCGGGTTCGCACCTTGCGGGATATCATCGCGTTCAATGCGGCGAATGCGGATACGGTCATGCCGTATTTTCCACAGGACCAGTTCGAACAGGCGGAGGCGAAGGAGACGCTGGACGATCCCGTCTATATCCAGGCGCGAGCGGAAACCAAAAAGCTAGCGGGAACAAATGGAATCGATGCCGCGTTACAGGCGCATAATCTGGACGCTATCGTCGCGCCGACATCCTGCACGCCTTGGCTGATCGACTGGATCAATGGCGACAACCGCACCGGCGGAAGCTCGACCCCCGCCGCAGCGTCTGGTTACCCCAACATAACGGTGCCCGTCGGCTATCTGCATGGCCTGCCGATTGGATTGTCGCTGTTTGCCGGTGCGTATCAGGAACCCGCCCTGATCCGGCTGGCTCATGCCTTTGAATTGGCAGCGCAGATCCGCCGCCCCCCTACATTCCGGAGCCACGCCGAAGTTTGAACGCTATCCCGCTTCCCGCGCCGCGTCCGGCGCGGGGGTGAATACGAAGGCTTCCATGGATTCCTGAGCAGCGGCCCGAAGTTCGTGCCATTTCGCGGGGCCACCGTAATAGGCAAGGCTGCCCGGTTCCGCCTTGCCTTCGCCGTTGTAGTAGGAAACGCAATCCCGGAACGGCTGGGTGTTGACGTCTGCCTGACGGCAGTGCGCCGCGTACTCGACTTCCGGTTCCTCGTGGATATCGAAGAGGCCGCCGCCGCGCGCGCGCATCGTCTTCATCATCCAGACGACGTAGTCGGTGTGGGATTCGATGCCGCGGGTGAAGTTGAACTGTCCGCCGCCGCCTTGCGGGCCTGACATGATCAGCAGATTGGGAAAGCCGTGGCTGTGCAGACCGAGGAAGGTTTTGGTCCCTTCCTCCTGCCATTTCTGCCGCAACGTCCGGCCGTCCCGTCCGACGATCATCTCGAACGTCGCCGTCGCCATCCATTGAAAGCCGGTCGCATAAATCAGCACGTCGAGCGGGTATTCCTTGCCTTCGTGGACGACGCCTTTCGTGTTGATTTCGGCCACCCCGAGCGGTGCGGTATCAACCAGCGTGACATGCGGCAGGTTGAAGGTCGTCAGGAATTCGTCGTGAAAGGCGGGCCGTTTGCAGCCATAGGGGTAATAGGGTTTCAGCGCCGACGCGGCTTTCGGGTCCTGCACGGTGGCGTCCACGCGGGCGCGAATCTGCTCCATGATCCGGAAATTGGTATTGAGCTGCTTTTCCATCAGCTCTTCCGGTGACAATACCGTGTTGTGCTTCTTGCGTTCCTTGAAGTCGGTGACCCTGCCAGACAGGAAGTCGTCATTGCCCTTCAGCGCAGTCCGGCCGGACGAAATTGTGGCGAGCCGCTCCCGCCGCTTGACCGACCAGTTCGGCTCTTTCGACCAGGCCTCGATTTCCTCCGCTGTCGTTTCGCGCTGATCGCGCACGTCGATGGAGGAAGGGGTGCGCTGGAACACATAGAGCTCCTTCACGATCTTCGCGATCTCCGGCACCACCTGGACGGCAGTCGCGCCGGAGCCGATGATGCCGACGCGCTTATCTTTCAGATCGACATTGTAGTCCCAGCGCGAGGTGTGGAAGGACTCGCCCTGATAGGTTTCCATACCGTCGATCCGGGCCAACCGGGGTGTCGTCAGGATGCCGTTGGCGAGGATGACATAGCGGGCGCGCATCTTGTCGCCGCGGTCCGTCGTTACCGTCCAGCGGCCGGCGGATTCATCCCATGTCGTCTCGCCGACGACGGTGTGAAACAGGCAGCGGTCGTAGAATCCGTATTTCTCCGCGATCTTTTGACAATATTCCAAGATCTCGAAACCCGACGCGAACTTCATCGTCGGGAAATATTCCATCTCCTCCAGCAGCGGCAGGTAGCTGTACGCTTCGACGTCGCAGGCGATGCCGGGATAGCGGTTCCAGTACCAGGTGCCGCCAACGTCGCCGCCGCGTTCGCAGAAGCGCACATCGGTGAAGCCTTCCTTCTGCAGTTTGTACCAGAGCAGAAGGCCGGCGAAGCCGGCGCCAACGACAAGGATTTCGCACTCGTCGCTGAGCGCCTCCCGCTCGACGGGCGGTTCGGAGTAGACATCTTCGAGATATCGGCTGAATTCGCCTTCCATCGCCATATAGTCGGCCGCACCGACCCGCTTTTCCTTGAATTCGCGGTATTTGGCCTGCTCTTCGGCGTTGAACGCGGCACCCGGCGGCGGCGGCGGCAATGTCTTCAACGCCTCGTCATCGAGCGTCGAGTAGCCTTTGCCAGCAATATTCTCGCTGGCCTTGGCGGCGCGCGTATTGAAGAGTTTGAGGCCCGTGGCGGGGTCCGTGCGGATTGGCGCGGTCATACAATCATACTCTCACTGTCAAAATGCTGCCCCTACTATAAGAGTGAAGACCGTTGGGTCTAGACCGGATCGGGGTTTGTCGGAATCGCCTTTGGCGATCCGAAAACCGCGTGAATCCGGTCTATCTATCTGAAAATATAGCATCTTCACAGGATTAGACGAAACCGGAAACGGTTCCGTCTAATCCTGATATGCTCTAGGGGCCGCCCCAATGATGGGAATTGGGCGAACGCTCGTTCCCGGAATCCGTAGGTTTCTTAACGCGCCCGCCGTTGTTCGGGAATGTTGGCGATTTCGAACGAGGTGGACTGATAGAGGTCGTTGATCCAGTTGACGACCAGCAGGCTGCCATGCGCCCGCCAGCGGTTAAGCGGCGCCCGGGTCGGATCGTCGTCCGGGAAATAGTAGGCCGGTATTTGAATTTCCGCTCCGCTCGTCACGTCGCGGTGATACTCGTCTGCCAGAGTGCCGGTATCGTATTCCAGGTGATTGAACATGTAGGTCTGTCGCCTGGCGTCGTCGCGCAGCAGGCACAGGCCCGCCTCATCCGATTCCAGCAGCACGGTGAGCCCCGCCTGAGACGGCAGGTCTTCGCGCCGAACTTCGGTGTGGCGGCTGACCGGCACGGCAATTTCATCGCTGAAGCCGCGCAACAGACCGTCCTGCCCGGCCAGGACGGTATGGGGAAAGACGCCGAACATCTTCTGCGGCAGCTCGTATTTCGGCACGCCGTGAAAATGATGCAGCGCTGCCTGAGCGCCCCAACAGATATTGTAGGTTTCCTGGACATGGCTCTGCGACCAATCGAAGATTTGCGTCAGTTCGCGCCAATAGACGACGTCCTCGAATGGCAGAGTTTCGATCGGCGCCCCGGTGACGATCAGGCCGTCGAACTTGCGGTCGCGCACCTCTTCCCAGGGCTGATAGAAGGCGAGCATATGCTCGGCCGACGTATTCTTCGGCGCATAGCTCGACGTGGTCATCAGCGTCAGTTCGATCTGCAGCGGCGTGGCGCCCAGCAGGCGGGAAATCTGCGTTTCCGTTTTGATCTTTTCCGGCATCAGATTGAGCAGGGCAATTTCGAGCGGCCGCACGTCCTGCCGCATCGCTGCCCCTTCGGTGATAAGCAGAACGCCTTCGTTTTCCAGCACGCTTTGCGCCGGCAGATTATCCGGAACCTTGATCGGCATGTAATTCTGTCCTTTTTGAGCGACTTCATCCGGCAGCAGCTTCCCGATGCCGGTGCCTACAATAGCCGAAAGAAAAATGTACGAAAGTCTTGCGTGGCGTAAGACTATTTATGGCTGTTTTCTGCGATTTTCAAGGGTGGGACGCGGTGCGCGCGGCGGTTGACGATAGCGCCATAGGGACGTCATCATCGGTGGATGCCACTGTCACCGGACCTCGCCGTCTCGCACCCGCTGATCCTGCTTTTTGCCGCACTGCTGCTGGATGCCGTCGTGGGCGATATGCGCTGGTTCTTCCAGCATGTACCGCATCCGATCGTGCTGATCGGACGGCTGATCGGGAAACTCGACGGCAAGCTGAACAAGCCGAAACGGGGCCGGGCGACCTTGCTGGTGCGCGGCCTGGTCGTCACGGTCATGGTGGCGGGGTTGGCGGCGGCCGTGGGTGCTGCGGCGGCTTGGGTTGCCCGGCATGTGCCCTACGGCACGGCGCTGGAGTTGTTTCTCCTCATTGTGCTGATCGCGCAGCGCAGCCTGTACGATCACGGGCGCGCGGTGTCGGTTGCGCTGCGCCGCGACGGGCTGGAAGCAGGCCGCGCCGCCGTCGGCCATATCGTCGGGCGCGAGACTGCTGCGCTGGACCGGCATGGCGTCGCCCGCGGCGCGATCGAATCGCTAGCCGAAAACTTTGCTGACGGGGTCATAGCGCCAGCCTTCTGGTATCTCGTGCTCGGCCTGCCGGGCCTGTTTGCCTACAAGGCGATCAATACCCTGGACAGCATGATCGGCTACCGCTCGGAGCGGTATCGGGATTTCGGCATGGTGGCGGCGCGGCTCGACGACGTGGTCAATCTGATCCCGGCGCGGCTGGCCGCGCTCCTGATCGTCTTCGCCGCAGCCGTGACGCCGACGGCCTACCTCCTGCGGGCCTTTCGGGTGATGTGGCGCGACGCCGGCAAGCACGATTCGCCCAACGCCGGCTGGCCGGAGGCCGCGATGGCCGGGGCGCTCGATCTGTCTCTGGGCGGGCCGCGCCGCTATCTCGGCGGCGTCGAGAAATCGGAATGGATCGGCGATGGCGACCCGCGCGCCGAAGTGCGTGACATCGACCGGTCGCTGCTGGTTTACGGGCTCGCCTGTTTGGTACACGCGCTGTTCTACGCGGCGCTGGCGGTGCTGATCCTCAGCAATTCTTAAGGGTGTGTTGGTAAAGTACGCCAAGACCGTCCAGCCTGTCGGCAATGCCCGCAAGGCGAAGCATATGCCAGGCGAGCGCCTGATTGCTCGAGACGACGGGCTTGCTAAGGGCTTTCTCCGCTTCCTCGAGTATGCCGACGGTGCGTAGGTTCGTGCAGGATACGAACACCGCTTCGCAGTCCGGGGCCTTACCGATTGAAATGATCGCGTCGCGCACGGAGGCGGGCGCGATTTGAGCTACCGTATGCTCGTCGCTCTGCTCGAACGATCCGAAGGCGGCGATGTGTAGGCCAGCGGCCTCCAAATTGTCGCGCATGGCCGCCGAAACATCGGGAAGATAGGGCGTCAGGAAACCGATCCGCGTTACGCTGAGGGCCCGGAAGGCGGCCTTGACCGACGTCAGTGGGTCGGTCGCCGTGGCTTCGGGCCTGACGGATTGGATGGCCGCTGCGACCGTCGCTTCGCCGATGATCGTGGCGCCCGACGTGCAGGCGTAACCGATAACGTCGATATTCGCCGCGGCGGGGAGCAGCCGTGTTGCCGCGGGAATTTCGGCCTCCATCCGGGCCAGCGTTTCGAGCGTTACGTCCGGGTCGCTTGGGATGCGGCTGTGATGGAGGGCGACTCCGTCCAACGTGGCAAGCGTGCTGAATTCCGCCTCGATGGTTTCGTCCGCCTGTAGGACGATGAGGCCGAGCGTCGCCCGGTGCCCTATGCCATCGTCGGTTTCGAAAGGCAGGCTCACATTAAGTTCCCGTACGTTCCTTCATCCAATGACCGGCAATTCAGGCGCTGCGCGGCGAGTCAGCAGCTCCGCCCCATCCTCCCGGATCACGATATTCTCCTCATGCACCATAAGCTTGCCCGGCGCGAATTCCATGCCCGGCTCCAGGGTGATCACCATGCCCGGTTTCAGGACCGTATCGTCGAACGGCGCGTGCGACGGTGGTTCCGTCAGCTCGCTGCCGAGCCCATGCCCCAGCCGTCCGACATCGTTACCCAGCGCACCGCCCGCATCCAGGACAGCCTGCATGGCATGGAATATGTCGGCGCAAGTCGCGCCGGGGTGTGCGGTAGTCAGCCCGGCTTCCGTTGCCTGGTAGACGGTATCGTAAGCGCGCCGGGCGTCATCCGATGCGTGCTCGATGGCGAAGTTGCGATCGAAGTCGCAGAAATATCCGTCGAAGACGCATCCCGTATCGAGGATCAGGACGTCGCCGGATTGCAACGGCCGTTCCGACGGCGGCGAGATGATGTCGTCGTAGCCACCCGGCCCCGCGCCGCCGACCAGATAGGAAACGTCATCGACGCCGCGGCGCAGGCACTCGATCTTGAACGCGCGGAACGCTTCGATATCGCTCTGACCGGCGGCGAACAGATCGGGCGCCGCCTCGAAGGCATCCGAAACGAGACCGCAGACATGGGAAATCTTCGCGATTTCCAGCGGCGATTTTACCATCCGCAACTCTCGTACGATGTCCGTTGCATCGCTGAACTCCACTCCGGTCTTTTTTTTGCGGAGACGGCCATAGTCAGCCATGGGCATGCGCAGATGCGTCTCTGACCTCATTGGGACGCCGATACGGCCGGTTTTCCCCGCGCACTCCGTCAAGGCCGCTGCCAGCAGCGAAACGCCATCATCCGTCGGGTGCGGCGACGACCAGGTGCGGACATCGTCGATCCAGCCGCGCGCCATGCAGGCGGCGCCAATTTCGGGAATGACCGCGACCGGCTTGCCGGTTTTCGGAAGCACCAGAAACCAGGGGCGGGTCGGGCTTTGCCAGAACTGCGTCTGGAACCCCGAGAAATAGGCGATGTTCGCGGCTGTCGTCAGCAACAGGGCATCCAAGCCGGCTTCGGACATCTCCCGCTGGGCGCCCTCGAGACGCACTTCGTACTCAACGTCCGGAAAACCGCGCGGCGGCGTTGTCGCTGCAGCGACCATGCTACAGCCGGCTTTCCTTGCGCTCGGCGGCGACCGGCAGCTCTGCGAGCCGGGCGAGTTCGCCTTCCTTGAACAGGTCCGGATTTTCCAGATAGTCGAGCATCATGTCCGTCAGGTCGTCGCCCCAGAACAGCTCGTCGTCGATCGCGAAAGTCGGGATGCCGAAGACGCCGCGCGCGGTGGCTTCATCGGTGTTCTGGCGGAGTTGCGCCTTTACCGCCGGATCGCCGATGCGCGCTTCTAGATCGTTGACGCCAAGGGATTCCGCGAGCGCCCGCAGACTTTCCGGATCCTGGCCATCCTGTCCGGTCCCCCAGATGTGGCGGAATATGGTGCGGATCGCCTCCATATCCGAGTCGAGTGCGATGCTCAGCCGGAGAACGGCAAGCGGATTGAAGGGATGACGCGGCGGCGCCTTGAACGGAATGCCCCGCTTATGCGCGAGCCAATGGCTGTAGCGGTAGGTCTGTCGCCGCTTCGCGGGAATCTCCGCCGGGCCCATATTGTCCCAATAGCCGAGCAGCCCGGCGAACAGCACCGGCTTCAACCGCACCTCAAGATCCGTCGGCAAACGGTGGAAAGCCTCGAGCTGCAGATAGGCGTAAGGGGAGACGTAATCGAAATACCAGTCTGCATGCCGTGCCATGATCGCCTTCTCCTTGGTTACCTAACAGGCAACTATCTTGGGGTAGTGATACCAACGGTGTAGACAAGTTGAAACCGTCTAAATTTGAACATCAATTTTACCAAATCAGTCCGACCGTTATTTGATCCCGAACGAGGTAGCTCGCGATGAATCCTATTTATGTTGTCACGGATGTCGAAGTGGATGGACCAACGCCCGGTGAAAATTCGATGCTCTCTTTTGCATCTGTCGCGGTCGATGAACAAGCTCAGGAAGTGGATGAATTTGAGGCAGTTCTCGATCGGCTTGATGGGGCGACTTCGGACGCCATTACAATGGCATGGTTTAGAAGTCAGCCGGAAGTCCTCGCCGCTGCTACGTTGAACCCTAAGCCAGCGAGCGACGTCATAACATTGTTTGTGAATTGGGTCCGGATGTTGCCGGGTTATCCTGTTTTTGTCGCGCACCCAATTTCTTTAGATGGTCCTTGGTTAGATTTCTATTTGAGAAAATTTGCTGGAATTCGCCTTCTGAAAGGACCCTGGGTAGGCGAAAGGCTATTTTATGAAGGCGGCATGTGTCTTCGCTCGTATGCGTCAGGAAAACTTGGATGGCCGCTTTCTAAATGTGATCCAGAACATTACCCACCCGAATGGATGGGATATCAGCCCCACAGTCACTGTGCCATCGATGATGCACGTGGATATGCAAAACTGTTAGCTACCTTGATGACTCGCTCGTGATCCCGGCGATGGCCAATAATCGATTGATGGCGACGTGTTGTTCCAAGTGATCGGCGAGGTCGTCCAGCGTCGCCTCGACGCGCGCCTCGTAAGCTGCGCCGGCGGTGCGCCCGCTGCGGATACGGTCGAGGAAGGCAGCCCGATAAGCATCCGAGGCGAACAGCCCGTGCAGGTAGCATCCCATGACACGGCCGTCCGGCGTCGTTGCGCCGTCCTTTTGTCCGCTGAGATCGAGCATGGGCCGCGCCGTATCCGGCCCTTCGGTACAGCCGATATGCATCTCGTAGCCATGGACCGCAGCGCCCGTCGCGATGTCCGTCCCACTCGCATCGCTGAGCGTCTTGTCTCCGGCGAGCACCGTGTTTACGTCGAGGAGACCAAGACCTGAGGTCTCGCCCGCGGGTCCTTCGATGGCATCGGGATCAGATACTTGTTGACCGAGCATCTGATAGCCGGCGCAAAGCCCCATAACGATGCCGCCGCGCCGAACGTGGGCCTTGACGTCGATATCCCAGCCTTCGGCGCAGAGCGCTGTCAGGTCAGCGCGCGTTGCCTTCGAGCCCGGCAGCAGAATGACATCCGCATCCAAGGGAATCGGCTCGCCAGGCTGCACCAGGATGACCGCGACATCGGGCTCGGCGGCCAGCGGGTCGAGGTCGTCGAAGTTCGCGATCCGGCCAAGCCGAGGGACTGCGATACGGATCGCGCCCGGTTGCGTGTCTTCGGGTAACGTTTCAAGTGCCATGGCATCTTCGGCCGGTAAGTGCCGGGCGCCTTCGAACCAGGGTACGACACCGTGGCAATCGAGGCTGGTGCGTTTCCCAATAATTTCGATGGCCGGGTCGAACAGGCTTTGGTCGCCGCGGAATTTATTGACGATATAGCCGTGCAGCCGTGCCTGCTCGCTTGGCTCCAGCAAGGCATGCGTACCGACAAGGCTGGCGAGTACGCCGCCGCGGTCGATATCGGCGACCAGCACGACCGGCACGTCGGCCGCTTCCGCGAATCCCATATTGGCGATATCGCCGGCGCGCAGATTAACCTCCGCCGGGCTGCCGGCACCTTCGACGAGAACCAGGTCGGCTTCGGCGGAGAGGCGGCGATAGCTGTCCAGAACGGATGCGATCAATTCAGGTTTGAGCTTGTGATAATCGCGCGCCGCCGCATTCCCGTGCACTTTCCCCTGCAGCACGATTTGCGCACCGATTTCGCCCTGCGGCTTTAGCAGAACCGGGTTCATATGCACCGAGGGCGCGACGCCGCAGGCACGCGCTTGCAGTGCCTGGGCGCGGCCAATTTCGCCGCCGTCGGGCGTGACCGCCGCGTTGTTTGACATGTTTTGCGGCTTGAAGGGCCGAACGGTCAGCCCGCGCCGCGTAAGGGCGCGCGCCAGACCGGCCACGAGCAGCGACTTGCCGACATCGGAGCCGGTGCCCTGCAGCATCAGGGCGGCGGACATGGGTCGCGGACTTATACCAAGGAGCGCTGATAGTAACTCATAGAGATCGCGCATGCGGTCCGTCGGGTAGGAGGGGCGGCGCAGTCGATGCGGGGCATCGTCAAGCCGTTCCGACGCCCTCCGACGGGCCGCATGCGCGACCGGAACGGCAGCTTGGCGCGGCTTTCGGACGGTGTCGCGCACGGCTTGCGATGCCCCGCATCGCCGCGCCGCACGCTCCTTGCCGAAAACCGCGCCAAGCTGTCTCTATGGGTTACTATCATCGCTCCTTGGTATTATATCTAGTATTTAACGTCAGCGAGGGCGTCGCGCAGCCGGTCGGCCTTGGGATTGCGATAGCGGCCTTCAAGAACGATGCCTTGCGGCGTTACGGCCGTGTCCTTGTAATAATCCCGGTTCAACTTGTCCCGTTTCTCGATAACCGCACCTTCCAGACCACCGCCGAGAAAGGCGCCCTTGCCGACGGAATAGGTAATGATGTCGGGACCCAGGTTGGTTGTCGTCTCGCCTTTTACGCCGACGCCAAACGGGCCGACCGCCACATTCAGCTCGCCGCCCAAGGTCACCTTATTGTCGATGATGGAATTCAAGCCCTTGGACGTCATGATGATCAGCATCGTTTCCGATACCTGGCCGCCGAACTGAACGCCGATGCTGGCGGCGCCCATTGTGTAGAAGGCGGGGTAGCTCCATTGGCCGCCCTGCCCTTTGGCGAGAAGAACACCTGTGCCGCCCTCGCCGCCGACGAAGAAGCCGGCCTTCAGCAGGGCAGGGATTACCAGCACACCCTTTGCGTTCTTCAGGTATTTTTTGACGTAATTTTTGATGTCTTCCCGCGCCGTTATCTTTTCGACGGAGATCATGGCCTTGTCGACAAGTTCCTGCTGTTCGGTGTAGGCGCGCGCGGGTGTGCCCCATGCGAACAGCATTACCGACACGATGGCGAGAATGAGCGTTGCGATCTTCTTCATGACGTTACCCCAAATCAAACATTAGAACTCGATGCCGACCTGTGCCTTTACGCCGCTTCGGAAAGGATGTTTTACCTGAGCCATTTCCGTAACCAGATCCGCCATCTCGATGAGCGGTTCTTTGGCGTTGCGTCCGGTGATCACGACATGCAGGCCTTGCGGCTTGTTTCTTAGCGTCTCTAATACATCATCTAGTGGCAAATAGTCATAACGCAATACAATATTTAGTTCATCAAGAATAACCATCTTGTAGCTGGGATCGGCCATCAAATCTTTCGCGTAGTCCCAGGCGGTCTGCGCGGCGGTGATGTCCCGCTGCCGGTCTTGCGTGTCCCAGGTGAAGCCTTCGCCCATCGCCTTGATCGTGCAGAGCTCCGGGAAGTTATCCAGCACGACACGCTCTCCGGTTTCCCAGACGCCTTTTACGAACTGGATGATGCCGACCTTCATGCCGTTGCCGATGGCGCGAGTGGCCAGCCCCATGGCCGCCGTGGATTTGCCTTTGCCCTTGCCGGTGTGAACGATCAGCAGGCCTTTCTCGATCGTCTTGGTCGCCAGCATTTTGTCCCGTGCCGCTTTTTTCTTCGCCATCTTCTCCGCATGGCGTGCGTCGGCCTGTTCTTCGGTCATCCCTTCGGTTTTCATCGAACATCTCCCACTCGGTTACCGTCGCGTAGCGCCTCCAGCTTTTCATAACTGATGTTCGAGCGTGGTTGCCACAAGCCACGATCCTGCGCTTCCATCAACCGCGCGGCGATCTCCTGCAGTGCCGCCGGATTATGCTCGGCAATAAAGTCACAAATATGGCTGTCGTCCAGATAGGCGTTGAAGACGGCGTCGAAATGATGGTCTGCCACGGCACCCGTTGTCGCGGCGAAAGCGAACATGTAATCGACGGTCGCAGCCATCTCGAACGCGCCCTTGTAGCCATGCCGCATAACGCCGGCGATCCATTTCGGGTTGACCACGCGGGCGCGCACGGTGCGGGCGATCTCTTCTTCCAGGCGGCGGATTTTCGGCGTCTCCGGCCGCGAATGGTCGTTGTGATAAATAGCGGGGCGTTTGCCCGAAAGAGTGTGGACCGTCGCCGCCATGCCGCCTTCGAACTGATAGTAGTCGTCGGAATCGAGCAGATCGTGTTCCCGGTTGTCCTGGTTATGGACGACGGCCTCGACATCGCGCAACCGCGTTTCGAACAGGCCGTGCGCCGCTTCACCTTCCGCCCCGGCACAGTAAGCGTACCCGCCCCACGCCAAGTACGCGCGCGAGAGGTCATCGGACGTTTCCCAACCCTTTTCGTCGATCAACGCCTGCAGTCCGGCGCCGTACGCGCCCGGTTTCGATCCGAAGACCCGCGCCCCGGCGCGTCGTGCGGCCGTGGATTTGTCGAGACCCGTGCCCGTTAGCTTGTTTGTGTCTTGGCGGACACGCTCGGCAAGCGGATTGTCGCGCGCGTCTTCGTCCAAGGCCGCAACCGCACGCACGGCGGAATCGAACAGGTCGATCAAGGCGGGAAAGGCATCGCGGAAGAATCCGGAGATGCGCAGGGTCACGTCCACTCTCGGCCGATCGAGGATGTCGAGCGGCAGGACCTCGAACCCGGTCACGCGACGCGACGCGGAGTCCCAGGTTGGTCTCGCGCCGATCAGCGCCAGGGCCTGGGAAATATCGTCGCCGCCGGTGCGCATGTTCGACGTGCCCCAGGCCGACAAGGCCAGCCGTTTCGGCCAGCCGCCGTGATCCTGGGCGTATCGTTCGACCAGCATCTGCGCCGATTTCCATCCCAGCAGCCAGGCTGCCGGTGTCGGTGCGGTGCGGGTGTCGATCGAGTAGAAATTACGTCCCGTCGGTAAGACATCGGGCCGGCCGCGCGTCGGTGCACCGGAGGGACCCGGTGCGACGAACCGGCCATCGAGTCCCCGTAGAATGCCATCGATTTCCGCTGCGCCGCTGGCGTCTAGGGCGGGGGCCATACGTTCATCGATTTCGGCGAGGACGGCGTGGGTGGCGGTCCAGTTTGGGTTGGGATCTTGTTGATTGGCGACGAGTGTCTGCGCTAGCAGTTCCAGTTTTTCTACTGTGTCGCCATTGGTCCGCCATGGCGCATTCATCCCCTCACCCCAGCCGTCTCCCGTGGGGATATCCTTTTGGGATACTGCCACTGACATCGATTCCACCCCCTTCCTAACCTTCCCCCCTCGAGGGGGAAGGGATATGGAAGGATGGTCAACGGAATTGTCTCCTCCCCTTTGAGGGGGGAGGATTAAGGTGGGGGTGGAACCGCTGGTCTCACTCCATTTCGCGGAGGTCTCATCAGGGGTGAGGGGACAATTCAGCGCCTCCGGTTTCACCCCCGTCCACGCTTCCCCCAACACACAATTCAGCGGATCGAATTCCAACCCCAGATCCTTCGCCAACGCGCGAATCAAGGATGCATCCCCGCCCTCACCCGCGCGCCGCGGGACGCGGGCAAGCGCGACGAGCAGGTCGGTGCGTCGCGCGCCATCGGGGGATTCGCCGAAGATGTGCAGCCCGTCGCGGATCTGCATTTCCTTCAGCTCGCAGAGGAAATTGTCGAGCAGGCCGAGTGCATCCGTCTCGTCCGCATCCGGTGAAATGCCGCAATCCTTGTCGAGACCGATGTCCCGGGCGAGCTCGAGGATTTGCGTGCCGAGGACCTTGAGGCGGTGCGGGTCGATCCCCGCCGCTTCGAAATACTCGTCGACCAGCGCTTCCAGATCCTTCAGCGGACCATAGCTCTCCGCACGGGTTAGGGGCGGCGTCAGATGGTCGATGATGACAGCCTGCGTTCGCCGCTTCGCCTGCGTGCCCTCGCCGGGGTCGTTGACGATGAAGGGGTAGAGATTGGGCATCGGGCCCAACGCCGCTTCCGGAAAACATGCCGACGACAGAGCCAGCGCCTTGCCCGGCAGCCATTCGAGATTGCCATGCTTGCCCATATGCACGACGGCATGGGCACCGAAGGCTTCGCGCAGCCAGGCGTGAAAGGCGAAGTAGTTGTGCGGCGGCACCAGCGCTGGATCGTGGTAGCTCGCGACGGGATCGATGTTGTAACCGCGCGCCGGCTGCAGCGCGACCGCGACGTTGCCGAAGCGAAAGGCGGGGATGGCGAAGGATCCGCAATCCAGATCGGCGGGGCGGAAGAACGGGTCCGTTTCCGGTGGCCCCCAACGGTCGAGCACCTGACTACCCACCGCTTCCGGTAAGGCGGCGAAGAACAGATTGTAATCGATGAAGGACAGCGTTTCCTCGATCTGGCGGCCGCGCCAGCCGGCATTGGTTGGGCCGGCGGCAAGCCGCGCGATCAGGCTGGCGCCGTCATCCGGCATATCGGTAGCGCGGTATCCCGCTTTCTCCAATGCGCGCAACACGTTTACAGCACCGGCGGGCGTGTCGAGCCCAACCCCGTTGCCCATGCGGCCGTCCCGGTTCGGATAGTTCGCCAGCACTAGCGCGACCCGGCGGTCCTGCGGTGTGGTGCTGCGCAGACGCGCCCAATTGGCGGCGAGGGCGGCAACGAAGTCGATCCGGTCGGGCACTGGTTGGTAGGCGACGATATCGGCCTCTACCGCCTCGTCCCGCCGGGCCCGATCCTTGAAGGAAACGGCACGGGACAGAATGCGGCCATCGACTTCCGGCAGCGCCACGTTCATGGCGATATCGCGCGCCGACAGACCGCGCGTGCCCTCGCGCCAGCTCTCCACGTCGCCGCCGGAAAAGACGGTTTGCAGGATCGGGCAATCGGCAGCATCGAACGGCGTCTCGCCGCGCGCCTCGCCCGGGTTGGACAGGGCGAAGCCGGTGCCGTTCAGGATGACCGATGGCTCCGCCTCGTCGATCAACCGCTGCACGATGGCGGCCGCGACAGGGTCTTTCAGGCTCGACGCGTAGAGCGGCAGCGGATTCAGCCCATGACGCGCAAGGCTCTCGATCAGCGCATCGATGACGGTCGTATTAGCGGCCTGTACCAACGCGCGATAGAACACCACGGCGGCGGACGGTTGTCCTTTTTCCCATGGCAAATCGGCGATCGACGTGACCTCCAGCCCTGGCCAGTACAGTCCGGCGCGGAGCAACGGGGCAGGTTCGCGCCAGGGGATATCCTGACCACACAGTGTTGCCGCATAGGCGAGCAGCGCATCGTAATTCGCGGGTCCGCCATGCACGCAGTACTGCCAGAGCCGATGGGTCGCTTCCCCAGGCAGGGTAGACAGGGCGGTCAGCTCCGCGTCCGGCTGGTCGTCCCCCGGCAGCCAGGCGAGCGCGATGCCGGATCGGCGGCAGAGTTCCGTGATCTGTTCGATCCCATAGGGCCAATAACTGTGGCCGCCGAGCACGCGCACGATAACCAGCTTGGCCTGTGCGATCACGTCGTCGGCGTACAGGTCGACGGACATGTTGTGGTTGAGCTGCATCAGGTTCGCGAGCCGGAGTGTGGGCGGGGCGCTGCTTCGGCTGTGCGCCGCGGCGATCCCGGCGATTTCACTGTCGGCGGCGCTGAGGACGACGATGTCGCCCGGCGACTGGCCAAGGTCGACGGCTTGCGCGCCGTCATCGATCAACCCCGGCTGTGTCGCGAGCAGATGCATCTGGGTGGTTAGCCCAGGATCGCTTGTTCGATAGCGGGCCTGTCGAGCCCTGCGAATCCGATCACGACGATCTGGCTCTGCCGCGTTTCATCGGATTTCCAGTCGCGGTCGAAATAACGGTGTAGGCGCGGCCCGACTCCCTGGATCGCCTCGCGGCGGTCACGGTCGGGACGGTCGAGGAAGCCCTTGATGCGAAGAATGCCATGATCGCGGACGGCGGCCGACAGGCGCGTCTCGAAGGCGTCGACGTCGTCGACCGGACCGAACCCGACGACGAAACTTTCGAAATCGTCATGATCGTGATCGTCGTCGGCGCCGTCATGGTGCGAAGGGCGGTTATGGAGGTCGTCTTCGCTGGCCGAGCCCAGTCCGAGTAGGGCGGCCGGATCGAGCTTCGCGTTCGCGGCGCGGATGATCTTGGTGCCGTCGCGCAGTTGGGCGGTAATGCCTTCCAGCAGCGGTTCGACGTCGTCCTGGTCCAGCAGATCGCATTTGTTCAACACGACGATATCGGCACAGGACAGCTGATCTTCGAACACTTCCTCCAGCGGATCGTCATGGTCGAGTGCCGGGTCGGCTTCGCGCGCGGCCTGCACGGCCTTGGGATCGGTCGCGATGCGTCCGTCGGCCATGGCGGCCGCGTCGACGACCGTGACGACGCCGTCGACGGTCACGCGGCTGCGGACTTCCGGCCAATTGAAGGCCTTCACCAGCGGTTTCGGCAATGCGAGACCCGATGTTTCGATCAGGATGTGATCCGGCGGCACCTCGCGGTCGAGCAGCGCTTCCATGGCTGGCAGGAAGTCGTCGGCGACCGTGCAGCAGATGCACCCGTTGGCCAGTTCGACCACATCGTCTTCGCCGCACCCCTCGATGCCGCAGCCGAGCAGCAGTTCCCGGTCGATACCCAGATCGCCGAATTCGTTGATCAGAAAGGCGAGACGCTGTCCCTGATTGTTTTCGACGAGATGCCGGATCAGGCTTGTCTTACCCGCGCCGAGAAAGCCGGTAATGACGGTTGCGGGAATTTTTTCGGCCATGATGTCTCCTAAACGGTGCTGTCTTTGAGCGTGAGGGGGAGTCCCGCCGTGATCAGGTAAACCCGGTCGGCGGCGGCAGCGATTTTCTGGTTCAGTCGGCCGGCTTCATCGCGGAAGCGCCGCGCCAGCGCATTCTCCGGCACGATGCCGCCGCCGACTTCGTTGGACACGAAAAGGACGGGGCTGGTCAGACCGGGAAAGGTTGCGATCAGGCGGCTTGTTTCGGAAGCGATGTCTCGGTCCGCAAACATCAGGTTGGACAGCCACAGCGTGAGACAATCGACCAAGATCGGCCGTTGCGGCTGCGTGTGCTCGGCCAGCGCGTCGGCGAGCGCGAGCGGTTCTTCGACGGTCGTCCATGCGGGGCCGCGCCGGTCCCGGTGGCGCTTGATCTTGTCCGCCATCTCTGCGTCGCCGGCGGTTGCGGTGGCGAGATACAGCGCGCCCGTCCAGTGACCGCCGATTTCGGATTCAATCAGGGATTCGCTGAAGGCGCTCTTGCCCGATGCCGCGCCGCCGAGAATCAGCGTGACCGGACGCAATGATGACTCAACCGTATCGATGGCGCGTTCCTCCGCCCGAGGGGCCAATCTGACGTACCGAAGAGGTCTCCTGGCTCTGGCGGAATTATGACCGGGACGCCTTCCCAACAGCGTGCGCCGTCAGTGGCACCGTGTCTCGGTCTCGCCAATTACAGTTGCGGGGGCAGCGCCGGAATTCACCGGACTTCCCTGTTCCGACACGTTGGCGCGACCGTAGACTGCACCCGCTGCAAGAGCAAGAACGGAACGGCGCGTCAGTTGTTTTCGCTGAGTCTGCGACGTTGTTCCGCGCGCTTCTTGCGCCGGTTGCGAAACCGGTTGATCAAACGCAGGCTCCACCGGTAACCGAGCCAAGAACAGAGAATCGCCCAGGGAATGGAGCCCACGAACATCGGGACGCCCCAGATCTCGAACAGACTGATGGTGTAGACCCAGAGCGATTCGATGATGCCGGCATCCGTCGCCAGCGCGTCCTGCAAATGCGTTGCGAAGGCCGAATAGCCCGTCAGGTCGCCCGGCGAACCGAGCATGATTCGCCCCGTAACGAGGAAGACGTAATAGATCGGCGCCAGGGTGAAAACGTTCGTTACCCACGTCCACAGCATGGCGATAACGACGTTGAAATCCCACTGCGGCCTGGCGAACCGGATTGCCAGCCAGCACAGGAATACGATCGGCATCTGCACGCCGACGGTGGGTGTCATCGCCACAAGCATGCCGAAAAGGACGCTGCGCGCCGTATATTCGGGCGGATATTTCGCCCGCAGCACCGGCATGATGAGCCGGTACAGAACCACGCGCCGAAAACGCGACGCAAGACGGCGGCCCAACGAATTCGCCACCCGTTCAGTCTCCCCTTCTGACGATGGTCCCGAAGCCGTAATTTATACTGCGCCGCTCAGGTCCGGACAATCGAACTTCTGTGCGGGCTGATCAAGCTGGCGGCTGATTGACCGCCGATACTCGCCAGGCAACGCCGTCGGCGCGGTCGGTAATCAGATCGAGGCGGGTAATGCCGAGATTCTGCGTCGCAAAGGCGAGCGATGTTTCCGGATCGAGTCCAAGCGCCAGGGACAGCGCGGCGCGAATCGTGCCGCCATGCGTAATCGCCACGATATCTCGCCCGGCATGTTCTTCGGACAGGCGGGCGATCGCTGGCGTCACCCGGGCGATGAGATGAACGAAGTTTTCGCCGTTGGGGGGCTGAATGAAGGCGGGCACGCGCCAATGGCGGTGCGGCGTCGCTTCGCGAAGCATGCCGAACGCTTCATGAGTCATGCCTTGCCAGTCGCCGAAATGCTGCTCGCGGAGATCCGGTTCCATAAGCGGTGGTGGCAGGTCCAGCCCGGCGGCGCGAATGGCGTCCGCGGTTTGCGTCGTACGTTTAAGATCGCTCGTCACCAGCAGGGCCCCGGACGGCAGGTTTCGCGCGAGCCCCTCGAAGGCAGCGGTATCGGAACAATCCGCATCCAGGTCCATCTGTCCATAGACGATGTTCTTGCCAGTGGGCACGGGCGCGTGCCGAACCCACCACCAGCGCGTTACGACACTCATCGATGAAATCTCCCGACAATCAAAGTCCGGCGGCGATGCCGATCAGAACAGCCGTTTCCGCTATCTGTTGCGCGGCCCCCAGCGTATCGCCGTTATAGCCGCCGATCAGGCGCCGGGCCAGCAGTGCCACCGCCGCAATACAGATGACGGCAATGATTACGGCCGCAACGCCTGTCGCGAAGCCGAGATAGGAAATGGCTGCGAGCGCGCCAAGCCCGGCTGCCAAGGTGGCGATAGCTTTGGTCGGGCGGCCGACGGCGGTGGCGAGGCCGCTTGAACTGGCCAGCGGCAACCCATGCATCATGCCCGGCAACAGGCCGCGCGAGAGCGTTGCCGCCGCAACAATCGCGACGAAACCGATACCCGGTTCGGAAAGGGCGGCGAGCGCGGCGGTGCGAAGGCCGACACTGAAGATTAGCGCCAGGACGCCATACGCGCCGATGCGGCTGTCGCGCATGATTTCCAATCGCCGTTCGGGCTCCGCGCCACCGAAACCGTCCGCCGTATCGGCGAGACCGTCTTCGTGCAGCGCGCCGGTGAGCATTGCCGTTGTCATCAAGGCAAGCAGCGCCGCCGCAACAGGTGGCACCCCGAACGCAAACGCGGCGGCAAAAACGGCACCGCCGGCCGTCCCGACCAGCAGACCGGCGACTGGAAACGCCCAGCACGCGCCAGCCAAATCGTTCTCGGACGCACCGACGCGCAGCCGCGTCATGAAGGCGACCGCCACGCGCACATCGCCGATGGCGCGGTCGATGATAGATTGCTCGGGTTCGGGGTCCATCGGAGCCTTCGAATTTGCCGATTGGGCGGAACCGTCATATACGACAGAATCAGGGCTGGCGGTATGCTGGTGTCAATCGGGTGAGCAGGGAGCGGGCATGGCGGAATCGGAAGTAGCGGCATCGTTCGATGAGATGCGGGAATTGCTGGCGGCGATGCCCGGTCCCGATGAGGCCGCGCAGGAGAAGGCGGCGGCGCGCGAAGCCGAGCTGACGAAACCGGCGGGCGCGCTTGGCCGGTTGGAAAGCCTGACCGCGTGGTTCGCTTCCTGGCAAGGACGCTACCCGCCCCAGCTCGAGCATCCCCGTGTCGCGGTGTTTGCCGCGAATCACGGCGTTGCGGCGCAGGGCGTGTCCGCCTACCCGACGTCGGTTACGGCACAAATGGTGGGGAATTTTCAGGCCGGCGGGGCGGCGATCAATCAGCTCTGCCTTCTGCATGACGCCGATTTGCGCGTCTACGAAATGGCGCTCGAACATCCGACCACCGATTTTACCCAAGCGCCGGCGATGAGCGAGGCGGAATGCGCCCGCGCCATGGCCTACGGCATGATGGCGGTCGAGGATGGAGTCGATGCGCTGTGTCTCGGCGAAATGGGCATCGGCAACACGTCGAGCGCGGCGGCGCTGTGCTTTGGCCTGTTTGGCGGCGACGCGGAAGATTGGGTTGGCACGGGAAGCGGTGTCAATGTTGAGACCTTGAAACGGAAAACCGAGATTGTGGCAGCCGGGGTCGCGCGCCATCGCGGCGCCTGTAGCGACCCCCTCGAGACCCTTCGCTGTTTGGGCGGTCATGAATTGGCCGCGGTGGCGGGCGCGATACTGGCCGCGCGGATCGCGCGTGTGCCGGTCATCCTCGACGGGTATGCCTGCACGGCGGCGGCGGCGGTACTGCATCGGATGGACCAAACGGCGCTCGATCATTGCATTGTCGGACACCTTTCCGCTGAGCCGGGTCATGCGCGCCTGCTCGACGCGATCGGCAAGCGGCCGATTCTCGATCTCGGCATGCGATTGGGCGAAGCGAGCGGTGCGGCATTGGCACTGGGTGTCTTGCGCGCGGCATTGTCCTGCCATACGGGTATGGCGACGTTCGAACAGGCACGGGTCGACGGACCGAATTCATAAGGACTACCGGAGGGCCAATGGCGATGAGCGAAGGACAAGCCCCCGTGAGCACCGCCGCGCCGATCCGCCGCCCCGAAGGGCGGCTTGGCCTGCGGACGCTGATCCTGATCCGCTGGATTGCCGTCGTTGGCCAGACGGCTACTATTTTGATCGTCCACTTCGGGTTCGGCTTCGCATTGCCGGTCCTGGCCTGCCTTTCCGTGGTGGCGCTAACCGCGCTGTCGAATTTGATGCTGATGTTCCGCATGCCGGCGCGGGCGCGGCTCCGCGATAAGGGTGCGGCGCTGCTGCTCGGCTTCGACATGCTGCAGCTCGGCATGTTGCTGTATCTCACCGGCGGGCTGGAGAACCCGTTTTTGATCCTGATCCTGGCGCCCGTCACCGTTGCCGCGACGATCCTGTCGCGTGGGCCGACCTTGGGCCTCACCACTCTTGCCATCGTCCTCGTGACCTTGCTGGCGTTCTTCCGCACGCCATTGCCCTGGACGGATGCGGCGGTTGCCTTGCCGTTTCCCTACGACCTTGGCGTCTGGACCGCGCTGTGCGTCGCGTCGGTTTTCATCGCGGCCTATATCTGGTCCGTCGCCGACGAAGCGCGCCGGATGTCCGACGCGCTCGCCGCCGCGGAAGCATCGTTAAGCCGCGCGCAGAACGTATCCGCGCTGGGCGGCCTTGCCGCCGCCGCAGCGCACGAGCTAGGGTCGCCGCTGGCCACGATCGCCGTCGTCGCCAAGGAGCTTTCCCGTGAAGTACCGCCGGACAGCCCGTTCGCGGAGGATGTGGCATTGCTGATCAGCCAGTCGGACCGCTGCCGCGATATCCTTGCCGGCCTGTCGCAACGTCCGGACATGGCGGGACATCGCCCCTTAGAGTTGGTGAGGTTTTCCGCGTTGGTGGCGCAGGCCTGCGAGGTCTATCGGGATGCCGGCGTGGCGCTGGACATCGAGACCGACCCCGGCTGCGCAGGCACGGAACCGGAAGCGCCGGAGACGTCGGAGTTCATGCATGGCGTGGGAAACTTGATCCAGAACGCCATCCAGTTTGCGGCGGAAAGCGTCGAGCTGCGCCTGTTCTGGAACGAAACGGAAGTGCGTCTGATTGTCCGGGACGACGGCCCCGGTTTCCCTGCCTCGGTGCTCGCATCGCTCGGCGAGCCGTATATTTCGACGAGAAGCGGTGCCGAGGGTCATATGGGCCTCGGCGTTTTCATCGCGCAAACGCTTTTGGAAGTCGATGGCGCCAAACTGCATTTCGCGAATCGCGGTGGCGCCGAGGTTGTCATTCGCTGGCCACGCGATATGTTTGAGCGCAATGTTGGCCTGCGTGGGATCTGATTGTCCGAAAGGCAATTAATACCCAAGACGCAGCAGATGGAGCATGGGTAGGGGAATAAGGTGATGTCGGAACCGGTCGAAACGTCCGATCGTTCGCTTTTGATTGTCGATGACGATGCGCCGCTGCGGAACCGATTGGCGCGCGCGATGGAGCAGCGGGGATTTACCGTTACCACCGCGGCGAGTGTCGCGGAAGGCATCGAAGCGTCCGGCGCAATGCCGCCGGCTTACGCGGTGGTCGATCTGCGTCTTGAGGATGGCACAGGGCTCGAGGTGGTGGAGGCACTGCGGGCGTCGCGCGACGATATCCGGATCGTCATGGTGACGGGCTATGGCAACATCGCCACCGCCGTCGTTGCGATCAAGGCCGGTGCCGTCGACTTTCTGGCCAAGCCGGCGGATGCAGATCAGATTACGGCCGCGTTGCTGGAAACGGACCGGCCCTTGCCGCCGCCGCCGGAGGACCCGATGTCCGCCGACCGGGTCCGCTGGGAGCATATCCAGCGCGTGTTCGAACAGTGCAACAGAAACGTCTCGGAAACCGCCCGCCGCCTGAAAATGCACCGGCGCACCCTGCAGCGCATCCTGAACAAGCACGCGCCGCGAAACTGAAGACGCTTGTACCCTTCTCGGAGCAGGCAGCCCGGATGGGTGCTGAGTAGCGGCGGCCCAGCCTTATGATTCGACATACCCTGAAGCACAATAACCTATAGTGTTTCACGGATGTCGGATGTTGGAGGCAGACTGGACGACCCGGCCGGCGTTTGCTCAAGCCCAGGTTCAGCCACAAGCAGACGTCGCGACTTTCGCCCCATTCCCTTAACCACATCATCGGCTTAAGAGCCCGCGTTAACCGGGTTGGCATGGAAATTGTCCGTATGTGGTTGGTTGGCGCCCGTGGTGGGTATTATTCTTGATTGAAACAGCATTGGATCCATTAGCGTTGAGTGGCTAGCGAACGGAAGACCGCGCCCCAGGTTCAACGTCATTCCTGAACGGCGGAGACTTAGATGATTGCAACGCCCATTCTCACCGAATCCCAGATGAAAGCTTCGAAAAGTCGTATCTTCAACACGGCCTTGTTAGTGATCGGCGTAGTTTTATCGTCTCTATTTCTGGCTTATTTGACTTTTTATCTTGTTGAACAACTCAATATATATGAATTGATAAGATTTTCGGATGATGAAAATTTTGATAGAGAGCTATTCTCTCGAATATTTGTATTGTGGCTCCTATTCCCCGTAAGCATCCTCTTCTTGAAAAACGAGAGGGCTAAATCCTATTTTATTTCCCAACGCCGCCATCTAGTCATGTTCGCCCTGTTCTGGCTTGGTGCGTTCTTTGCCGTCGCGGATCCAATGCATTCGATGCGCAGTGAAGGCAACTGGATTCGCTATTGGACCGCCGGTGTCCTGATATCCGCGGGTATCGTGGCAATTTGGAATAGCTTCAGTCGCAAACACCTGCTTCTTGACCGGCTTTTTGGCGCGGCCTTCGGTCTTTTGCTGATTGCCGCCGCCGGAGACGAACTCTTTCAATTTCATGAGAGCACCGCCGATAGCGTCGGCAGGTTTTTGCCCGCCGGATCCGTGGTGAGCGGTCAGGACGCGCCGACCCTGGCGGTTGGTGTCGTCGGCTTCGTCGGCTTGTGTGCCTGCCTCTTGGTCGGGCGTATCGTACCCTGGACCCGGCATTTCTTTCTTGATCCACGATATCGGCGGACGTTGTTCCTGTTGTTCATCGGCGTCACCATCTTCTTGACGGCAATGATGCTCGATACATTCGACTGGTATCTGGAGAGTATGATCGAGCCGATAAGGTCGACGTTCATGGGGTGGTCAGGACTGGGCGAGGTGCCGCATTGGATCGGGAAACAAAATTTGGCGCAGGCCGCCAACAGCCTCGAGGAACTTCTCGAATACATGGCCGCTATCTCGTTTTTTATGGCGATCGCAACGGCCTTCTCGATCAAAGCACTGGGCGGCAATATGACGGATTCCCGCTAAATTGAGGATCGCGGTCACGAAGGTCTCCGTAAATTCGGATAGGGCGCAACCGCCGGCAAATTCAGTGAGCGAGAAACTTATAAAATTCATTATCCGTGTTTAATTCAGAACGGGGCTAACGTTAATTCACGAGACGCGTTCGGCGACACTCCTTTGCATCACAGTGTACATGATAGCACCTTACGCAGCTATCCGGCGCCAACGCACCTATGTGCTCCCTCTCATAAAGCTGGGCTGTGCGTAGATGATCTATGACCCAGATGGGCACTGCAAATAGGCGTGATTACTGGTGCGGAAAACGTCCGCCTTGGGTCAGACTCGTCTGTAGCGCATGCTCCTGGGTTTAGTCTGAAGGTGCGGGACAAGCGGGCCCTAACAGGTTGAGAGCAGACATTCCCGGCAGTCTCAACTGCTGGTGAAATACTATACGCTATACTGTTTCTGTATCGCCATTTTCGACTGGCACCGTCGACCTCTTAACGCCCTTGCAATAAGCCTGCTTTTGTTCCCCTGATCTTGCGAAGGGAACAAAGTGCAACACTCCCCGAAGCGAAGTGTTTTACGTGGAAAACGAATTCGAACTATTCGATGCTGAGGGGCGGCGGAAATATTGTACGCCGGAAGAGCGCACGCCGTTTATCGACGCAATTAGCGGCTTTCCGCGATCAGTGAAGTGAGGGCGTTCTTTGTGAATCCGCTCGCCACCGATAAGGCGGATGACCAAATTCACGCGGTGCCGGATCGCTGAAGCCGGTTCCAACCAACTTCGCTCCACGCTACCGCGAGGTAACCCGCCGTCGGGGCTGAACTTTCGGGGCGGGGATGTAGTTCCGCTGACTTTGCAGGACCGAGTCGATGTAGCGTCCCTGGAACATCGTGATGCCCATGGATTGGCCGACGCGGACCGCCGCCGGCGTATCGCAGCGCGACAGGATGATCCGCGACTTGCCGATACCTTCGATATGCGCCGCGAGCTCTTCCCGGCGGGCGTGGTTGCTGTCGTTCGTGAGTTCCGGCGACCAAACCAGTTTGACCAAATCCATGCCCAGTTTTTTGCGGTCGATGAAGTCGAAGAAATGCGAGTCGACGCCGTCGAGGCAGATCCGGTAGCCCTTTTCTTTGGCGAAGTCCCGGGCGAACATGAACGCGTTGAAATCGGCGAAGACGTCGAGCGGCTGCAGTTCGATAACGATCGTGCCGCGGCTCCCCGTACGAAGCGATTGGTCGAATTCGATGAAGTCGGGGTCGACCAGAGTATCGATGTTCAGATTGATGCTGAAGGATGAAAACAGGTCGCTGTCGTCGGCCCGGCTGAGCAGCTTGAGGACGCGCCGGTCGAGCGTCTGCGTCAAATGCTGGAACAGCCAGCGGTTCGCGACGAGGTTGACCTCGGGCAGGACCGTTGTCGCCAGGTCTCCAATCTAGATGAAAAGTTCCTTGAAGATCGATTGCGGCGGGTTCTCGCCAATGACGGCGCAGATGTGCTGCCGGCGCAGGACGCTGGATAGATCGGCGCGCTCGAGAAAATCTTCCAGGCGGCCGAGCTGCTCCGGGTTGAGTGGTTTCCGGTCGTCGGCCGTTGGCTCCATTTCGCCGGCGGCTTCCGCCGCTGCCGCCAGGCGCCGTTCGCGGCGCTGTTCTTCTTCGTAGATATTCTCGGCGATTTCGAGGAATTGATTGTAGTTCGCTTGAATATTGTACCAGGTGCAGAACCGGGCCAGATCCTCATCGTCATTGCCCTGTGCCAGCGGATCCTCGCTGAACAGAAACCGTAGGCGCATGACCGCTTCGTCGATGTCGGAAATCTTCGCGTCCTTGAACAGGAACATCAGATCGCAATTGCTCAGGACGAAGACCTGTCCGTCATATTGGGCGACAATTTCCTGGAATGTATTGACCGCGACCCGGATGTGCTGTTCGCGGCGGTTCTGCGGTTTCAGCCGGGAGAGATGAATCTGGACGGCGCGCCGGCCTTCGCGATGGCGGTCGAGACGCTGCGCATAATCGAGCAGCAGATACGCCTGACTGGCGATATTTTCATCGCGTTGCATTTCAATCGACGACTTTGATCACGTCATACTTTCATAAAAATCAAACATATAACGACCGATGTTCTCAACGCAGTATAGAAACGTTTTATGTTTGTTTCAAATCAATGTTTTGGCCGCTCCAAGACCGGAAGCATCCTTCCTAGCCGCGATGCAGCCACCAGTTCGTTTCGTTGATCGAGTAGATCGGCTGATAGTGGCGAATTCGATTGGCGTCGACCACCTGAGAAATCTGGTTGTCGAGGACGAGCGGCTTGCCGTTGTGATAGACCACGAGAATGGCGTGGGCGACTTTGAGGTTCAGGTCGCGCAGAACCACGATGCGCATATCCTTGACCGGCACGCCAAGCTTTCGCAGCGAAAGGTACTTCGATATCGCATAATCCTCGCAATCGCCGTTCTTGTTGAAAAACTGCAGCGGCGTTGCCCAGTAATCCTTCTTTCCCCAGTTTATGGGGTCGATGATATATTGCAGCCTGTTGAAGTAGGTGTTCACTTCGTCGATCTGTTCGCGCAGCGGCAGCGATTTGATCTTCTTTATGAAGCGGCCCCATTGTTGAACCGAACAGCGGTTTGCCCTCGAAACGCGGCACTTTTCGCGTCTTTTCGCGCTGTCGACGTTGTAACGCGCGATAACATCGGTCCATTTTCGGAATTTCTTCAACTTTGCCGATTTGATTTCACGGCTGCCGAACAGTTTGGGGTAGGGGTCGGAAGCAGCGTTTGCCGGCAACCCCGAAACCATGACGTAAAACAAGGCGATGGCGGCGCAAATAGGCTTAATAAATGGTGTCGCGTTAAGCATCGTTAATCTTAATACTTTCAAACTAGGATGATCTTTAAAGAATTTTCCAATATAAAAAGAAAGAAACAGTTAATCATTAAATGCGATCAGGTTGTAGCCAGAAAAGCTTAGGGGGAACCTGGTATTGAGCGACACCAGCGCCGGAACGGAAACAGCCGGGCGGCGAATCATGTGGCGTATGGTTTTCACGGGCCTCGCGATCGCCATTGCGGCGGCCGCGGGGGTGTTCTCCGTATTCCAGTTCACCGAGAACGAGCGCGAGCGGGAACTGAAACGCTGGCAGCTTCGCCTGGGGATCGTCGCCGATAGCCGTCTCGCCGATATCGAGGGCTGGATGGCGACGCAGTTCCGCGAACTGACCGATGTGGCGGAGAACGAGTCGGTCCAGCTCTACGTATCGATATTGGATGAAGCCGGCGGCGCCGGCGATCAGGCCGAGGCGACCTATTTGCGCAATCTCGTCACCGTCGTGGCCGAGCGGGCGGGGTTCCGGCCGGATGTGGCAGCCGCCAATGTGCGCGCCAATGTGGAACGCGCCGGGACGGCGGGCGTGGCGTTGCTCGACAAGAACGGCGATGCCATTGCCGGCAGTCCCGCGATGCCGGCGATAACCGGTACCCTGGCCGCATTCATACAAGGCGCGCCGAAGGGCAAACGTGCGGTGTCCGACATCTTCGCCGGCCCGTCGGGCGCGCCGGCCATCGCCTTTCTCGTGCCCGTCTTCGGTGTGCAGGAGGATCAGTCGGCGAATTCGCAGATCGGCGCGGTGGTCGGGGTCAAGGAAGTGACGCGCGAACTCTATCCCTTGTTGAAGCAGCCCGGCAGCGTCGATGAAACGGCCGAGGCGGTGCTGGTTCGGCATATGGGAGCGTCCGTCGAATATCTGTCGCCGCTGGCGGATGGGACGGCGCCCTTGAAGCTGCGGCTCGCATCGGACACGCCGCTGCTCGCGGCGCAGTACGCCCTGCGCACGCCAGGCGGCTTCGCGCGCCGGAAGGATTATCGCGACGCGGACGTCCTGGTGACCGCGCGGGAGATATCCGGCGTGCCGTGGGCGCTGCTGTACAAGGTCGATGTCGCGGAAGCGCTGGCCGAATCGGAGTCGCGGTTGAAGCAGTTGGTGATCGCGTTCCTGATGATCATCGGTTTTGTGATGATCGGCATGGCGGCGCTCTGGTATTACGGCACGTCGCGCCGCGCGACCGAGGCGGCAACCCGGTTCGAACAGCTTGCCGAACGCTTCGAAAATCAGCGCGACTTCATGCATCTGGTGACGAACAGCCAGCCGAACTCGATTGCTATCTATGACGCGCAGGGCTGTTACCGCTGGTTCAACAGCGTTGCGGTCGAATTGAGTGGCATCGATAAGGAGTCCTTGTACGGCAAGCCGGTCGCCAGCGTGATCGGTCCGGTCGAAGCCAAGCGCATCATCCGTTGGATCGAGTCCTGCCTGGAACACTGGGAGCCGGAGAGCCATACCCATACGCTCACCCGGACCATCGGCGGCGTGCCGGAGGAGCGGGTCTACAGTTCGGATCTGATCCCGCTGCCGGCGACGGAGGACGAGGCGGTCGGCGTGCTTTTCGTGTCCCAGGACATTACCGATTCGGTCAACGAGCGGATGCGGCGCGAGCGGATCATGCGGCAACTCGTCAGCACACTGGTCAGCGTCGTCGACCGGCGCGATCCGTTTTCGGCCAATCATTCGGTTCGGGTCGGAATGGTGTCGCGGGCGATCGCCTCGGAAATGGAACTCGAACCGGAATTGGGCGAGGCGGCCGAGATCGCGGGCAATCTCATGAATCTCGGGAAGATTTCCGTGCCCGAACAGGTGCTGACCAAGGCGGAGGCCTTGAGCGAAACGGAAATCCAACTGATCCGGGACAGCATCCTGACCAGTGCCGATCTGGTGTCCGACATCGAATTCGATGGCCCCATCGCGGAAACCATCCGCCAGCTGCAGGAGAATTTCGACGGCAGCGGCATGCCGGGCGGACTGGCGGGGGACGAAATCCTGCTGACGGCGCGGGTCGTCTCCGTCGCCAACGCCTTCGTCGCCATGGTCAGCGCGCGCGCGTATCGTCCGGGTATGAAATTCGACCGCGCCATCGATATCCTGCTGGAAGAGTCCGGCAAGGCGTTCGACCGCCGAGCCGTTTCCGCACTGGTCAATTATCTTGAAAACCGCGGCGGGCGCGAAGCGTGGGCCTCGTTCGGCGCGCCATCGTCCGGCGCGGCTGCCTGATATTTGCGATGCTCGGTTGGTTGAAGCCGTCTCGTGAAAGCAAGCCGCCGGCGGATACGCGGGTCTATGCGATCGGCGACATTCATGGGCAAATCGGGCGGCTCAAGACGCTCCATGACCGCATCCTGGAAGACGCGCGGGGTGCGCCGGAGGCGCGCCGCGTGATTGTCTATGTCGGGGATTATGTCGACCGGGGGCCGGACGCCCGCGGTGTGCTCGACATGCTGATTGCGCAGCCGCTGGAGGGATTCGTCAGCGTCTATTTGAAGGGCAATCATGAGGACTTCATGTTGCGTTTTCTCGATGGCGATATCGAAGCGGGCGCGAGCTGGTTTGCCAATGGCGGCGATGCCACGCTGGCGAGCTACGGTATCGATGTCGAGGGCGACTACGCCTTCGTGCATGCCGGGATCCGGCCGGGCGTTCCGCTGGAGGCGCAGAGTCCGCGCGATCTGATGTGGATTCGCGAGGAATTTCATGCCTCTCGCGCGGAACATGACTATGTTATCGTGCATGGACATAGCGTATCCACGAAGGCGGTCGACAAGGCGAACCGCATCGGCATCGATACCGGCGCCGGATATGGTCGCGCCCTCACCGCAGTCGTGTTATCGGGTGCGGAACGGCGTTTCTTGCAAGGGTAGGATCATGCATCGGCCACGAGTGATTTGTATGGCGAGGCGAACCGAAAGCGTGGCATGACCGATATCTCTTCCTTGATCGGACAAATGTCCGACGCCCGTATCTTGTGCGTCGGCGATCTTATGCTCGACCGTTTCGTCACGGGGACGGTCGACCGTGTTTCGCCGGAAGCGCCGATCCCGGTGCTCAACGTCAAGGATGAGGCGGCGATGATCGGCGGTGCCGGTAACGTTGTGCGCAATCTCGTCGCCTTCGGTGCGGCGGCGGAGCTCGTCGCGGTGGTTGGCGACGATACGGCCGGGGACGAACTGGAAACGCTGCTCGACGCAACGCGAGGAGTGGTCGCGCGGTTGGCGCGTGTGAAGGGCCGGCGCACGACGATCAAAACCCGGTTCGTGACGGGCGGACAGCAACTGCTGCGCGCCGACCATGAAACGGTGGTTCCGTTGAGCGCCGCGGATCGTGCGGCGCTTTTGGAGCGGGCCTCGGATGCGCTAGCCGAGTGCGGCGGTCTGGTCCTATCCGACTACGGGAAGGGCGTTTTGGAAGATACGCTAATTGCCGAACTCATCGCCTTGGCCCGAGACGCCGGCAAGCCCGTCATCGTCGATCCGAAAGGGGACGATTACAGCGTCTATCGCGGCGCGACACTGGTTACGCCAAACCGGAACGAGTTGCGCCAGGCGAGCGGCATGCCCGTGGATGATGACGATATGGTTGTCGCCGCCTGCCGCCAAATTATCGCCTCATGCGGCGTCGACGGCGTACTCGCAACCCGAAGCGAGCAGGGTATGACGCTGGTACAGGGCGACGCCGTCCACCATTTGCCGGCGCGGGCGCGGGAAGTGTTCGACGTGTCCGGTGCCGGTGACACCGTGGCGGCGGCACTCGCCGCGGCGCTGGCGCTCGGCGCGCCAACGCCCGATGCGGCGCGTCTGGCCAATACGGCGGCCGGCGTGGCGGTCGGCAAGGTGGGTACGGCGGCGGCTTACGCGTCGGAAATTCTGACCGCACAGCACGAAGCCGAATTCATGACCGGCGAAGCCAAGATCGCGACATTGGCATCGGCGCGCGACAGGGTGGAAGCCTGGCGCCGGCAAGGACGCCGGATCGGCTTCACCAATGGCTGCTTCGATTTGGTGCATCCCGGGCATATTTCGATGCTCAATCAGGCACGTGCCGCCTGCGACGTTCTCATCGTCGGATTGAACAGCGACGCCTCGGTGCGGCGGCTCAAGGGACCGGAGCGCCCGGCCCAGCCGGAACTTGGACGCGCGGCGGTGCTGGCATCGCTGATGCCGGTCGATATGGTGGTGATCTTCGCCGAAGATACGCCGCTCGATCTGATCACGGCGCTGCGTCCCGATATCCTGGTCAAGGGACAGGACTATGCGCTGGACGAGGTCGTCGGTGCGGCGGAAGTGCAGTCGTGGGGCGGCAAGGTGGTGCTGGCGGATATTCTCGACGGCCACAGTACGACCGAAACCTTGCGCCGCATCGCGCAGTAGGGACGTCTCTGCAAAAGGGCAAACTTCGATGCCGCATGATCTGCTCCCCTACGCTGTTCTGTTCGTTCTGCTCCTGCTCGGCGCCTATATTTATTATCTCGCAATTCGAAGCCGTGAATCGGCGCTGACGCGTGACCTGCGAAAATGCGAAATCGCATTGGAAGAAGCCGAGCGGTCCTTGCAAAATGCGTCTGTGCTGCACGCCAACGAAGTGCGCCGGATAAAAGCAGGGCGGACGGGAACGAACGGTAACGGCAATACGGACGCCAAGTTTCGCCGTGCGAAGAGCGCGTTCGCGCGACTGTTCCACCCGGATGTGGTCGGTGGCGACGCGGCCGAGCGCGAAATACGGGCCGAGATGTTCAAGCAGTATTGGGACGAACTGGAGCGGATCGAGCACAGCGTTTAAGTGTAACGCTAATACCAAGGATCGATGATAGTAACCCCTAGAGATCGTGTATGCGGCCCGTCGGGTAGGAGGGGCGGCGCAGGCGATGCGGGGCATCGTCAAGCCGTTCCGACGCCCGCCGACGGGCCGCATACGCGACCGGAACGGCAGCTTATCACGGCTTTCGGACAGCGTCGCGCACGCTTCCGATGCCCCGCATCGCCGCACCGTGCGCTCCTTGCCGAAAACCGCGTTAAGCTGTCTCTAGGGGTTACTATCATCGATCCTTGGTATAACGCCGAGCGGCGGATCGTTCGTGTGCATCAGGCGCTGCGCCGCGGCACGGGCAAATCTCAGTGTCAGGGCTTTTCGGCGCGCCGCGTTCATACTGCCGGGCTGGCTATCGCGCAGGATCTCCGAACCGTATCCGTCGGCGACCATCAGGCCGCAATCGTCCGGCAGGATGTCCGTGGGAAAATTCATCGGCACGGCGAAATAGAACCGGTCGCAGAACTCCAGATACTCATGCCATTTGTTGTCCGCGCGGAAATCGGCGACGGAGGTTTTCACCTCCACGACCGTGAACACGCCCTTGCGGTCGAGCGCGATAATGTCGACGCGGCGGCCGGTCTTCAGCGTGAACTCACTGAGGCACGTCTCCCCCAGATTGCGCATCAGCCGCGATACGCCGCGCACAACGGCCTGCGCCGCTTCGGTATTCCGCGTTGTTTCAGTCTGACCGTCCATAATGGAAATTATAGCAGCGCAATGAGAAGAACAAAATAGGCACATAAGGGTCGCGATCGAGGATTCGGGTTGAGTGGTATGCCGGACGGTGGAATAACGGTCGTGTCATATTTGAAGGCAACCCATGGGAGGACGCGCATGGCCAGAGTAAGCAATGTCGAAATCGATGCCGTTCCGGACGACGTCAAGCCGGTCTACGAACGTTTCGCGACCGAATATGGCCCATTTCTCAATCAGGTACGGATCTTTGCGCATCGCCCCACGGCGGTAAAACACATCATGGGCATGCTGCTCGATTTCAAAGATGAGCAGATCTTGCCGAAGCGCTATCTCGAAATCGTGCTGGTTGCGGTCTCCAAGCTGAATGAGTGTGAGTATTGCGTCGCTCATCACACACCACGGCTGATCGAACAAGGGCTGCCGGCGGAGACGGTTACCAACATTCTCGAACCGGACTGCCCTGGGCTGGACGATGTCGATCGATTGGTCCGGGATTTCGCGGTTGCGGTGACGGAACGCCCGCAATATATGCGAGACAAGATGTTCGACGACCTTAAGCAACATTTCACCGAAGAGCAGATCGTCGAATTGACGCTGCGGACCGCCCTATGCGGGTTTTTCAATCGGTTCAACGATGCGTTGATGATTGGCATGGAGGACGGCGTTGTGGCGGACATGCTCGCGATGGGCGGGTCCGAAGCGGATCTACCCGGCGAGGCCACGGCGGCGGAGTGAATGGCGCGAAAGCTTAAAATAACAATTGGCGATGTCGTAATTGACGCCGAACTGTTCGAGACACCGACGGCGGATGCGATTTACGAGGCCTTGCCGTTCACAGCGACCGCCAACCTGTGGGGCGAGGAGGTTTATTTCTCCACGCCGGTCAGCGTGCCGCGCGAAGCCGATGCGCGCGCCATCGTCGAAGCGGGCGAATTGGCGTTCTGGACCGAAGGGGATGCGATTGCGATTGGGTTCGGTCCGACGCCGATTTCAACCGGCGATGAAATCCGCCTCGCATCGCCAACGAATATCTGGGGCCGCGCGCTGACTGATGTCCGTCAATTGGCTGCGGTTCCCGAGGGGGCGACGATAACGGTCGCGGCAATCGATTAGGCGTATGCTGGCAGGTATCGAAGTACCAACGTTAAAGAAATAGTAACCATGCTGGAGTGAGGATGTACCAACTGGTTGTGGTATCCACTGAAGTCGCCCCCCGTATCTTGGCGTACGGACGAGGATCCTTGGGCTCTATCTCGCGGAGAGTGAACTTCCGCGTCTCTCATTTGTGTTAGAGGTGTTCGACCGTGCAATTGCGGTTTCGATGGTCTCCTGAACAACGCAGGGCAGGGCATATCCGTGCTGCGATGAAGGGCAGACGCGTACATGTTTGCATCATGGCCGCGCTCGCGGTTTTTTGCGTTGTCGCGGCAGCCGGCGTGCCTGTCGGGTCTGCTTATGCCAAAACGGTCGAAAGCGAAGACGCCAGCCTTTACGAAGACGCATTGCGGCGCTTCGATACCGAAGACCATACGGGCGCGATCATTCAGCTCAAAAGTTTGCTGCAACGCAATCCGGCGAATTTGCCGGCTCGAATTCTCATCGGCCGGGCCTTTCTCGCCGTTGGCGATGCATTGGCGGCGGAAAAGGAATTGCGCCGTGCGCGCGCCGAGGGCGGTGATGACGAACTGATCGTCGTGCCGTTGGCCAGCGCGCTTCTGATCATGAGGCGAAACAAAGAAATCCTGAAAACCCTGAAAGTCGACGGCCGCAGTCCGGACGTTGAATTCGGTTTGCAGATTATTCGTGGCCAGGCCTATCTGGGCCTTTTGCGATACGTCAAGGCCGTAGACTCCTTTAAACGCGCACTGGAACTGCGCCCGGAAGCGGCCATGGCGTTGGTTGGATTGGCGCGCGTCAGCCTTGCACGCGCAGAAGTGTATGCGGCACGAGATTATGCCAAGCGGGCGCTCGCCTCTGAGCCGGAGAACTTTTATTCCTGGTTCACCAACGGCCAAGTCGCAAAGCGGCTGGGTAATTTGTCCGGGGCGGTGGCGAGTTACGATAAATCAGTTGCGTTGGGCCCAGACTATGTCGCGACGCGTATCGCCCGCGCCATGACGCTCATTCAGTTGGGGCGGCATGACGAAACGGCCGAAGATCTCGCCTTCCTAACAGAGCATTTCCCGAACAGTCCGTACACCGCGTACATCGACGCGTACAACAAATTACGCAACAAGGATGCGGCCGGCTATCAACATGCGCTGCAGCGGGCCAATACGCTGCTGCGCGGGCTCGACAGAGCGGAATTGCTCGGCGATCCAAAGCTCTTGCTGCTCGCGGGTTTCGTTAACTTCGCGCTTAGAAATTACAACGACTCCTTCAACTATTTGCGCGAACACATCTCGCTCAACAAATACCACCCGGGGTCGCGCGCGCTTCTCAGCCGTTTGATGATGCGCCGGGGCGAGATCCGGGATGCTCTCACGATGGCGCAGACAGCCGTTGATCTTTCGCCGGAGAATGCCGAATTGCTGCAATTGTTGGGCGCCATTCAAATGCGGAACGGACGCTATGAAGAGGCGTCGGCCTCGTTCAACAAGGCAATTGAGCTCAAGCCGGATTCTCCGTCTGTTCGTGCCGACCTCGCGCGCAGCCATGTACAGGCTGGGAATACAGACGACGCGATCATCGTGCTGCGCGACGCCTTTGAGCGTGATCCCAAAGCGGTCAAGCCGGGCATCATGCTGGCGCTAATCCTTCTGAAACAGGGTAAATACGACGAAACACGCCAATTGGCGGAAGCGCTTACGAAGCGCGCGCCGAGAAATCCGGCCGGTTTCAATCTTCTGGCTTCGGTACAGTGGGCGAAAGGTGATGAGAAATCGGCTCGAAAAAACCTCCGGCAGGCAATAGCGCTCAACCCGAGTTATTTGTCGGCGCACCGCAATCTCGCCAAGATCGATTTGAAAACGGGCGCCGTCGACGCCGCGAAGAAACGGTTTCGGCAAATGCTGGAGATGCCCGGTGTCAGCGTGGCGCCGCTGATCGATCTGGCCGAAATTGCGACGCGGGAAGGAAATCTGCGCGAAGCGGTTTCCCTTATGTCCAAGGCCAGCGAGATGGCTCCGGACAATGTAAGCATTGAGCTGGATTTGATTGCATTGCTCGGCCGGTCGGGGGACGGCGATGCGGCGCTGCGCAACGCGCGAAAACTCCGTGACCGGTTTCCCGATAATGCGACCGTACTGGAAAAGCTCGGCCATATGGAGCAGCATTTCGGCGAGCCGGAGGATGCGGCCACCGTGTTTCGGCGCGTCGCGGAAATGTATTCGGAAAATGCGGATCAATTGCTGCGAATTGCGCGGTATCAAGTGCGCGCAAAAGACACAAGCGGTGCGCATCATACGCTAAAACGCGCGCTCACGGCGAATGCCGAACATTTAGGCGCTTTGGAGGGAGGAAGTCATCGGTCTCGAAGTGGGCCTGGGGCTGCACGACGATGCGTTACTGCGCACGCAGTTCATCTTGAAGCGGTTCCCGGAAAATCCCGTAGGCCACCGATTGCACGGTGACATCCTGACAAAATTACAGCGGTTTGACGAAGCCGCTGTTGCATATGACAGTGCCATTGAGCGGCGGATGTCCGGCCCTTTGCTCGTACGCCGGTATTTGGCGCTGCGGGCGGCGGGCGTCCAGTCTGGATTGCTGCGGCCACTGGAAGATTGGGTTGCGGACAACCCGGAAGATTATCCGACGCGCCGCACCCTCGCCGCCGCCTATCTGGACGCCGGAAGTCCGACCGCGGCAACGCGGCTTTACGAGGAGCTTGCAGCGTTTCGGGAGAATGACCCGGTCGTTCTGAACAACCTTGCGAGCCTGTATTTCGAGGCTGGCGATCCGAGGGCGCTCGAAACCGCGGAAGCTGCGTTTCGTCTGGCGCCGAAGCAGTCGCAGACATTGGATACGCTTGGCTGGATTCTCGTACAGACGGGGGACACTGCCCGCGGGCTGGAACTGCTGCGCGACGCGTTTGCGCGGGAGTCGCGGCGGTTGTCCGTGCGCTATCACCTGGCCGTTGCGCTGTCCCGCCAAGGCAAGAACATGGAAGCCCGGGAGCATCTGGAAGCGATACTGTCCGCGGAAACAGTCTCGGATGAGGTGGCTCAGAAGTCGAAACAGCTGTTGGCGGAGCTGAAAGGCGGATGACCTGGCGACGAGGTTTGGTCGCGCGCTGTTAACCATATTCAACGCATACGTAACGGGTGTCGGGATTCTTTACGGTCGGCGAGATTGCCGGACTGGAGAATTAACTTATTGATTTTATTGTAATAATTTGTATAGTAAGAGAATTGATGATGGACTCGGTGTCGGGATTCTTTACAATAAGACGATTGGTGAAAATAAACGGGTTTATAACACACTGAATCAAAACAGTTTTAAATTTTGGCATGAATGTTGCTTCGTTAGTGCTTATTGGAATGAAGTACGTCGTGCTGCAGCGGCTTTTGACGATACGGGAAATTGGAATTATGCGTAAATTTTGTAGTATTTGCCTTTTCGGCGTGATCGCGGCCTTAACATCCGCGCCAGCATCTGCCGATATGTGGAATATTGATTTCGACACCAAAGGCTTCGACCAAAACGGCGATCGCATCCTGTTCGATTCGAATACGATCTTTAGCAACGACCGGCATGGCAATAACTGGCAGCGCTATGACGGTCAGACGAACACCGGAAATAGCGGCAATATCGCGAGCGACAATGGTATTCCGGGTTCGAACAACGTTGCGGTTACGATCAAGGCCTGGAACGGCGGCAGCGGTTACAACACCTTCGCCGTTGGTTTCGACAGCTCGCTGAGCCCGACATTTGATGGCGATTTACAACAGGACTTCAAAAATCCGACCCCTACCCAATTGAATAACAGCCCGAGGCTGAGCACGGATGCGTTGAATGGGTACCGCAATGTGCTGATCATACAGTCCAATGATAGCAACAAGCTCAGGCATTGTGGCGGCGAGTACGGAACATCGACGCATAAGCAGGTGTTGAACACCGGCGTGTGTTCCAATCCTGGCGACCTCAACGATACCCCCGGCCCGAAGGATAATATCAAGGATTACGCCAACGACGAGCGGTCTGGCGGCGATATCAAGTTCGTATTTGAAGAGGAAGTGACCCTGTTCAAGATGAACATCTTCGACATCGAAGAAGACGGCGGCAAGGTCAAGTTCTACGACGAGGACGGCCAATTGGTCGAAATGATCGATATTCCTGAAGTCGGGGACAATGGCGTTGGCCTCCTGACCTTCAATGGCGACATCGGGATCAAGGCCAGCAAGATGCTGGTGTGGCTGGCGGGATCCGGCGCGATCGACAACATCATGGGCGATACCCCGACGACATCGATCCCGGAACCCGGAACGATGGCGCTGTTCGGTATCGGCTTGGGTGCGATGGGCTTCTATCGCCGCCGGCGGTTTCGCGACGCGAGATAAAATCGGCAAACGGGTTTCCGTTTGAAAAAGAAATGGCGGCGCTAAGCGCCGCCGTTTCTCGTTTCAGATATAGGTGGCTGTATTGTCGACGCTATAAAGGGTGTTGAGGCCGTCGAACAACTCCTTAAACTGCGTGTATCGCAGTTCGGCGCCATACTGTTCGACGTACCATTTCCACAGATTAACGCTGTGGGTCCCAATCGAGACATGATTGGCGAGCAGTAGGTATGAATTTTCGGCGTTCTCCAGAAAACTCATGAATGTCTGCGGACGGTCGTTGTCGACGAACTGGTTGTAGCTGTGCTCGTACTCGCTGATGACCTTATGGGCGTTGATGTAGCCCTCGCGCATTTTATTGCGCAAGATATCGCGCTTTTCTCTTATCTGATCGAGTTCTTCCTTCGATACGCTGACGAAGTCCGCCGGAAAGCAAAGCTGGCTATGGCCGACCCACTGGAACATGGTTTTCAAGGCTTCCAGCATATCGTTGAACCGCACCTGATAGTAACAGACTGCCTTCCACGCGAAAAAAACCTCCGGCGCGCGCTCCTCTTCGATCTGCATGGCCTTGATGAACGGTTCGATGCCGTTTACGTCCTTGGCTTCCCAAATTTTCATCAGGAAGCGCTCGACATACTGTTCCCGCGCCTCGTTTTCGTCATCGCTGCCCAGGCTCCCGAGCGCTTTCGACACAAGCTTTGAGATCTTTTCCCGAATGGGCAGGCGAATTTTATCCCATTCCTTGGCGGAGATCGCAAAGTAGGAATCGTGGATTTCGGAGTCGACCTCGCGCTGTTCGGCCTTGCTCTTGAACAAGAACGGGTCGAGGCTGTGCATCGAGTCGATCAGATTCAGGGTTTCCATGTCTGCATTGATGCGCTGCTGAAGGTCGTCGGACGTGTTCCCTTTCGCGATCTTGAAGGACAGGTCGTTATGAAATCCAACATCGTTGAAACTCAGAGATTCGCCACCTTCGTAAACATTCTCGAAGTCATAGGGAAAATACACGACCGTTGTCACAATCACCGGTTGCCGCGCGGTGGGTAGCGACGGTTCGTACTTTTTCATCAAGACCGACTTGTTCATGACATCGGTTTTGAACAGCATGCCAACCGCGTCGTCCGCTGGAATTGTCTTGCCGATGGCGAAGCAATCCAGCGCGATGGCGCGTCCGGAATCAATCAAATTGCGTAGCTGAGAACGATCCATCGGACCCGTGCATGACCTCTATGTGTGGAAAGGCAAACCGGCATGGTCTGCGCGTATGACGTGATGACAAATACAAACATATCGCGTGGCTTCGGCGCGACCAAAGCATTTAAACCGCTAGTCCCGCGTTGTTGACTTGGATTTCCGTCGGCACCCTTTGTTGTTTTCTTGCTTATAGGTCTATCTTTGGTTCGCGTAATGCGACGCGCGCTCGATATTCTTGATGCGATCAAGCCCCGGCCGAATGTTGGAAACGACAAAATCGGCGATCTGACGGTTCGTCGCTTCCTTCTCGTGGAACCGTTCGTAAAAGCCCGCCATCTTAATCTGTAGCCCGCATAGCATTCCGCCAATCGTGGCATGATTGCTTTCGATCAGCAGTTTTACCTGCCGGAAGGATTCGGAGGTCAGGTTTTCCCACATTGTCGCGGTATGGTTGTCGAACGTCTGTATGCGGCCGCTGATGGCCATCATGACGTTGTTCAGCTCTTCTTCGACCGAGTTGATCGCTGCGACGACTTGCGGATCGTCTTCCAAACTTTTGTCGTGTGCCAGCTTTGAGAGATGATCGAGAAAGAAATCGGTTTTGGGCGTTATGTCGTCGAAACAGTCCTTAAAATAGGCAAGCGATAAAAATACATCGCCATAATCGGTCAAGAATGCAGGCAATTGCGCTAGAACGACCAGCAGCTTGGACGATAGCCGCTTGAGATTTTCCAGCGCGGCTTTGTTGTCCTGACCGCGAAAGATGCCGATCAGGTCATTAAGATCATTAATGTCGTCAGCCTCGCCGTCAGCGTAGATGATATTGATCAACGGGCGCGTAAAATCGCGCATGTACCGGTTGAGTTCGCTGCGTTTGGATGCGGACAGGCGCAGGTCCGCGATGTCTTCGACCTTGACCCCCAGACTGCGCATATTCATGCGCAAGGTGTAGACGTCGAAACTTTGCAGCAGGCCCAATTTCGCGATCAGGACGCCGTCGGGGTGCTTTTCCCCTTTCGGCCATCCGAACATCGTACCGAGTTTTGAGGGGTCTACCTGCCCACTGCCGGTCTCGTCGTCCTGGAAGACCTCGATCATGCTTTCGAATTGCACGTTCTTGATCATCCGTGCGTGGCTGAGACCCGGCGTCTGCAACGGGACGATATGCAGCGGCAATATGTGAAGAGAGTCCTTCTCGAAATCGAGATCTCGCGCCGCCGGTGGGCCTGCTTTTTCGTTTTGGGAACTCATGACCTATTTCGCTGCGCTTAAGAACTGGTCAATCGAAATTCCATTAAATGGAAACAACGGGACCACTCCAATACAAGTATTTTACGTAGAAATTAAGATAATCTCAAAAGTTGGTTAAAATACGCATAGTTTTACCCTGTTTTGCGCCTCTTTTTCAGGAGGTAAACGAAAAAACAACTTAAGCTATAATGCGATAGGCCATCCCTTTTTCCTTAATTTGTCCCATATTGTTAGTTCCGATGACGGAACACTGGCCGATTTCGCGCATATTCCGAGGTTTATATAAGCGCCGCCATTCGTGTCGACCGTCTGGCCGGAGATATTCTCTGCCCCCGGCCCGACAAGAAAACGCTTGAAATTCGCCATGACAAAGCGAACGATCCAACATACCGCGGCGTTGTGAACAAGGGTGTAGATACCGCTGAACCGCTTGCTTGCCGAGTTGATCACAAGAGGGGCGCTGGCTGCGGATAACTCTTCAGCCGTCGTTCGTGCGATATTTCGCGTGCTTCCCGTAACGGTCGCACCCTTCTTTTCCAGCTCATTGCCTAGCTCGGCCGCAAAATTTCTTCTCAAAATATTCTAATAAAGGTTATGCTGATTGGCGGATGCACGTTTGATCAATGTGAATTAACATCGATAAATTTACGATTGATTCTTCTGTCTTAGGTTGCAAGTCTTCCGTCAATATCACTGATAATTATCGCACCATACCTTGTAAGAATTATAAATAAACCGCTCTACTTAAGGTGATGGTGGTACGGAAGAATCGATTTAAGGTGTCTCGGTCCTATTGAATTCGCACCATACAATTTAATTAGATGTCTCACTTAATCGAATAAAAAGTTATCGAGTTTGTAAGCGTCCGGCCTGACCGCTCTGCCGTGCAGAAGAAGTGAGGTTTAGTGTCCACTTGTTTAGGTGGACACTAACGGGGATCAGGATGTGGCGAAGCGGGGCAAGCGTCGGCGCTGGAGTGCAGACGAGAAGCGGATGATTTGCGCACAGACGCGGTTTGCGGGCGTTTCGGTTTCACAGGTTGCACGGCGCTACAATGTGAACGCCAATCAGGTTTTCAACTGGCTGAAAGATCCCCGGTTTGCGGGAAGTGACACGGTCGATGACGCCGCCTGTTTCCTGCCGGTTGAGATTGCGCGTCACGTCGAGCACGAAGCCGAGCGCCCTGTTGGTGACGAAGGCAAGATCGAGGTCACGCTTGCCGGAGGTCATCGCTTGAGCATTAGCGGCCCTTACGATCCCGAAGCGCTCGTACGTCTGCTCCGGTGCTTGTCGGGATGATCCCGGTTCCCACGAACACGAAGGTTTGGCTTGCGGCCGGCGTGACGGACATGCGTAAGGGGTTCAATGGGCTGTCAGCGCAAACAGAGAAGGTTCTAAAGGCGGCGCCGTATTGCGGTCATCTGTTCGTCTTCCGGGGTCGCCGTGGCGATCTGATCAAGGTGATCTGGTGGGACGGGCAAGGGGCATGTCTGTTCTCGAAGCGTCTGGAGAAGGGACGGTTTGTCTGGCCGTCTGCGAAAGCGGGCAAGGTTGCGCTGACCCCGGCTCAATTGGCGATGCTGCTGGAAGGGATTGATTGGCGCATACCACAACGAACGTGGCGTCCCCTGACGGCTGGGTAAAGTCGTTTCACAGCAAAGGGTTGTCAATTTCCGGGGATTCCCATGCGGGGTGGCGGCTGATAGATTGCCGGCATGCTCGACGACGCTGAGAACCTCCCGAATGAACCTGCCGCATTAAAAGGTCTGGTGGCATCGCTGGCGTCGGAAGTGAAGTCACAGGCGGTGTTGATCGAGAAGCTCCAACACCAATTGGCCGGGATGCGCCAGCATCGCTTCGGGTCGCGCTCGGAGGCTCTGGATCAACTGGCGTTGACGCTGGAAGACGAAGAGATTGCGGCGTCCGCGCAGGAGCCCGCGTCAGACGATGCAAATGCAGATCAATCTGCAGCGCCAAAAGACAAGCCCAAACGTAAACCGCTGCCCGGTCATCTCCCACGCAACGAGACAACACTGTCGCCGGGCGATGCCTGTGGGGAATGCGGCGGTGCGCTCAAAACGCTTGGCGACGATGTCACCGAGGAACTGGAATATGTCCCCGGACGTTTTGTCGTGAACCGGATTGTTCGCCCGCGCATGGCCTGCACCTGCTGTGAGACGTTCCATCAGGCAGCCCTGCCGTCGCGGCCGATTGAGCACGGGCGGCCCGGTCCTGGCCTACTGGCCCATGTGCTGGTCAACAAGTACGCCGATCATTCGCCTTTGTACCGGCAAAGTCAGATATTCCAGCGCGAGGGGATCGATCTGGACCGCTCCACCCTGGCCGATTGGGTTGGCAAATCCACGGCTCTGTTGGAACCTTTGGCGGACGCCGTCGCGCGCCATGTTTTAAAGGGACAGGCCCTCTTCGCCGATGATACGCCGGTAAAAATGCTGACCCCAGGCTCCGGTAAAACCAGGACCGCGCGGCTTTGGGCCTATGTCCGCGATGAACGACCCTGGGCCGGAGAGGCGCATCCTGCCGCATGGTATCAGTTCTCGTCCGACAGGAAGGGCGTTCGCCCGCGCGAACATCTAGCGGACTTCACGGGCTTCATGCATGCCGATGGCTATGCGGGGTTCAATGACCTGTACCGCACGGGCAAGGTGACGGAAGTGGCCTGCATGGCCCATATCCGACGCAAGTTCGTCGATATCCACAAAGCTCAGGGATCGGCGATTGCCGAGGAAGCCATAAAACGTATCGCCACACTCTATGGCGTCGAGAAGGAGGTTCGGGGCCAATCGCCGGATCAACGGGTGAAGATCAGGCAGCGCCAATCAAAACCAATCTTCGACGACCTGGAATCATGGCTGCATGCCCAATTGACCCGGATATCCGGCAAATCACCCTTAGCCGGTGCTATTCGCTACGCCCTGACCCGCATGAAGAAGCTGCGACCATATCTAGATCACGGCTTTCTTGAACTCGACAACAATACCGCAGAGCGATCCATGCGGCCCATCGCCCTGGGGCGGAAGAATTATCTCTTCATGGGGTCCGAGGCCGGCGGCAAATCAGCCGCCATCGCCTATACGCTGATCGAGACAGCAAAACTCAATGGCGTCGATCCGCAGGCCTGGCTAACCGACACGCTAGCCTGTATCGCCGACCATAAAATCAATCGGATCGACGAACTGCTCCCCTGGCGTTACGCTCAAACCTGAGCGTAACAGTCCAACGTCATCATAGGCAGGGCTGCTTTACCGGACGCTCACTCGAGTTTCGTTAGCACCGGAAACATAAAATATTCGAAAGGAGGGTTCCTTGACTGTACTCAATGCTCTAAAACGCTCGGTGATCAACAGTTCCTACAAAACAGTGTGGAGTAAACTCCGATGCCGATAGATGAAAGCGAACTAAAAAAGGGGCAGATTGCAAAACTGAATGCGCTGCGAAAGTCTGTAGGTGACGATCTTGCTGAAGATGTGTTCGTGAAATGGTTGAGGCGTCAACAGTCCGCAAAAAAAATCGAAGAAGCCGATCCCGTTGCTGAAAAACTTGTCAAAGCGCTTGCGTCTTTGGAAAAGGATGAGGGTTTTCGGTTGGGCAATCAAGGCTACACCGTGCGACGCGCACGTGGTAAAGGTGCTTCTGGCTTCGTCGCCGTAAAGAACGAAAAAGACTAACGGTCTCTACGACATACTTTTGAGTTGAAACGGCAACCGATCTTCTCACTGCTGGCTGATGTGCCGCCATGGCGCTGGCTCCGCCTACCCGGTATAATCGTCAAGGATATTGATTGTAGCGGGAATAGCAGCGATGCCGATCGTTGAACTGGACAATGTACCCAAGCAGCCGTTTCCCAGCGGAGCGACCTATCAGACGATCGTTGGCGATGAGGCCGGCTCGACGCCGGTCCGGATCGGCGTTCAAGTTTCGCCGCCGGGCTATTCGACAGGCACCCATTCGCACCCCTATATGGAAATCGTGAGCGTTATCGAAGGGGAGGGCGAGGCCTGGATGGACGGGCAGGAAGGCACCGTCGCGATAGGGCCCGGCACGACGCTTGTCCTGCCGCCGAATGTGAAACACGGTTTTCGCGTCACCGGCGCCACACCGATGAAAACCTATGGCGTGCATGCCTCGCCGGAACGGATCGTCGACCGCACCGAATAGCTGGCGTGGTTACAAGCTCAGCGGCTCCGCCTGTGCGACAAGGCCGGGATCGCGCCGCCACGCATCGGAAACGTCGACATATACTTCCAGGCGGTTTCCGTCCGGATCCAGGAAGTAGAGCGATTGGGTCACCCCGTGGTCGACAGGCGTGACGGCGACGCCAGCCGCCTCCAATTCCATTTTCGCTTCTTTCAGGACATCGGCCGTATCGCCGATCTTGAAGGCGACATGCTGCAGGCCAATGCCGTTGTCGTCCGGACCGGCGGCATCTTCCCCAACGGCGGCAACCGCGAAGTCGTGATGGTCGCCGAGGCTGAAGAACGACATCTTGCGGGAGTCGAACCGCGCGACGAGCGGCAGGCCGAGAAGACCGTTATAGAATTCTTCCGCGCGTTTTTGATCGCTGACTTTCAGCACGACATGGCCGAGTGATTGTACCTTCATATCCGGGCCCTCCTACAATTCGCGGCAAGAATAGCATCAATTGCCGCTCTTTCCCTCCGCAAAGCCTGGGTCCGCGGTTTTGCCGTCGATCGACAGCGCCATGCGGATTATTGCGACACGCGCGCCTTGCGGATCTACTCGTCCCTCGATCGCGTAAGGCTTGAAGCCCAGTTTCGTGTACAGCAAGAGTCCGCCGACATTGCTATTGAAGCAGACGAGCTTGACCCGTTTCGCTCGATGTTTTTCGGCCGCAATATTGATCATGGTGCCGATCAGGAAACGGGCAACACCTTTGCCGCGCTGTGCGGGATCGACGATGACGTTCCCGATGGAGCAGCTTTCCCCGGTAGCACAGCCATAGAAATTCGCAAACCCCGCAACTGCGTCATCGATACAGACGACAGTGGAGTCTTCGCGCTCTGTGATGGCGTTGCGCAGCACCTCGGCGGTGAGCGGGAAGGCGGCATTCGGGAACATGAAGGAGAGTTCGTCCAAGCTTGCCGGGAACCCGCAGAGGATTGGAATATCGGCGTCTTCGACAGGCCGGCTGGTGAGGGTGCCGTTTGTCATGTCTTCGACACTAGTGTGATGGTTCTGAAGTTCGCCGCATTGAATGCGGCGGATTTTAGGATCTGAATCACACTAGACTCCAATAGTTAGTGTGCTGATTCACGCGAAATTCAATCCTTTGAATTTCACGATCAAGACCAGCGCAGTTTATGAGTCCATGACCTAACGCGGCCAGGGCCGGATCGCCATCAGGCCGCCATCGATGGGCAGCAGCAGGCCGGTGATCCATCGCGACTCGTCGCTGGCCAGATAGACGGCGCCCCATCCGATGTCCCATCCGGTACCCTCGGTTTCCAACGGCACCGAGCGGCGCCGGCGTTCGCGGTATTCCGGCCCGCGCGCCGCCACCATGGGCGTGTGAACGGTGCCGACGACAATGCAGTTCGATCGGATTCCCTCCGCGGCGTAATCGGCCGCAACGGACTGGGTGAACCCATGCATGCCCGCTTTCGAGGTTGCGTAGGCGACCGCACCGGCGTCGCTGGCCAGGCCGCCGGCGCCGACGACGGAGGAAATATTGATAATCGACCCGCCCCCGGCCCGCCGCATCGCGGGAATGCTCGCCCGCGCGCAGAGCATGGCCGATTTCAGATTGGTTTCGATAATCTTGTCCCATTGCGCCTCGGTCACGTCCTCGACCTTTCCGGGGCTGCCGATGCCGATATTGTTGCACAGAATATCGAGCCGGCCGTAGCGTTCCTCGGCCGCGTCGATGGCGGCCGACGCGTCGTCGGCGTTGGTCATGTCGCCGGCGAAAATTGCGGCCTCGCCGCCCTCGCCGGCAATCTCCTCGCGCAGCGTCTCGGCGCGTTCTTTCGACCGGTTTATCAGCATGACGCGCGCGCCTTCGCGCGCGAACAGCAAGGCAGTGGCTTTGCCGTTGCCAATCCCTTCGCCGCGCGACGCCGCACCCGTAACGATTGCCACCTTGCCGTCTAGCCGTCCCGCCATTCCAATTGTCTCCCGCGATTCCGATAGGCGAGGACATTATACCAAGAAGCGTTGATAGTGACTCATAGAGACAGGTTACCCAGGTTTTCGGCAAGAAGCGCACGGTGCGGCGATGCGGTGCATCGGAAGCCGGGCGCGACGCTGTCCGAAAGCCTGGATAACCCGCCCTTCGGGTCGCGTATGCGGTCCGTCGGAGGGCGTCGGAACGGCTTGACGATGCACCACATCGCCGGCGCCGCCCCTCCTACCCGACGGACCGCATGCGCGATCTCTAGGGGTCACTATCAACGCTTCTTGGTATTAACGGACTCTCTTTTGTGGTTCTAGTGGTCACAACCTTTATCAAGAAGAGAACGAAGTAGAATTTCATACGCTGTAATAAAACCAATGAAATATAGATATTAACGATTTATTCATCATAAATTTTATTAATAGTTAAAATTGTTAGACCGATCTGGCGCAGGGAGTGGGCTGTGACTGCTTCGCAAAAACGTATGCGGCTCGATCTCAAGCTGAAACGTTGCTTGTTAAGGGTGTGAATTATTGATTTGGTCCTCTGTTCCATTAATGATGGCGGTGGGGCTCATCGTCGTCGGCTTTGGAGCCTTCGCGGGCTGGTCGTTTTTTTCCGAACGGCCAATGCCGGCTCAGGCGGCACTGAGCCGAGGCCGTGTGCCGCTTATCGCCGGCACCGTTCTGATCACGGTTTGGGCGGCGGATCTCATCATCATGCATGGCCTGCCGCTGTTCGCGCCGACGGCCGGCGCCAGTGCAGCGGCGAACGGGCACTATCTGGAATATAGTTGGTTAGTCGTTATCGGCGGTTTGGTCGGCGTTGGTATGGGCTTCTCCTTGAACAATCGCGCCCTTAGGGTCGCCCATCGCCGGCAGAGCGAGCTGGTTGCCGATCACAACGAAATGAAGGAGTCGCTTCAGAAAAGCGAGGAGCGATTCCGCGACTTCGCCGAGTCGGCGACGGACTGGTTTTGGGAAATGGATGCCGAGCTGCGGTTTTCCTACCTGTCGGAGAAGTTTTCATCGGGAACGGGGCTTTCGCAAGGTGCGTTGCTTGGAAAGACTCGTGAGGAATCGGGGAATCCTGGCGTGCCGCCGGAAATCTGGGATATGCATCTGGAGAATTTGGCCGCACACCGGCCGTTTCGCGAATTTTTGCTGCCTCGGCCGCAATCCGACGGAACGACGGTTTGGGTCTCGGTGAGCGGTATTCCCAAGTTCGACGCTGCCGGTACGTTCCTCGGGTTTCGCGGCGCCGTAAAAAATATTTCGGAGCGGAAGAAGACGGAAGACGCGTTGCGGGAAAGCGAGGCGCGATTCCGCCAGCTCGTCGAATCGACGAAGGCGGTCGCCTGGGAACTGGATCTCGATAGCTGGCGATTTACCTATGTATCGCCTCAGGTAGTCGATCTTCTCGGCTATCCTGTTGAAGAGTGGCAGACGGAGAACTTCTGGGCCGATCACATCTATCCTGAGGATCGGGATTTCGCGGTGGCGTATTGCACCGCATCCACCGAGCGCGGCGAGAACCACGAGTTCGAGTACCGGATGATCGCCGCGGACGGCCGGGCCGTGTGGCTTCGCGATATCGTGACGGTGGTTATCGAAAATGGCCGGCCTGCGCGCCTGCGCGGCTTCATGGTGGACATCACCGAGCAGAAGAACGCGGAACGGGAACTCCACACCAGCCAACGGAGGTTCCGCGCGATATTCGACAATGTGCCCGCTGCGCTGTTTTTAAAAGAACAGCATGGTCCTTACAAGCTGGTCAACCGGACCTATGCGAACTGGTTCGGCCTCGAGCCGGATGAGATCGTCGGAAAGACCGTCCACGATCTTTACCCAAAGGAACGGGCCGACCGGTACGATGCGGGCGACCGGGAAACGGTACGATCGAATACGGTTACGACCGACGAGATCGACATACCGCTTCCGACCGGTGAAACGCGGACTTTCAGCTTGACCAAGTTTCCGATAGCGGACGGCGATCGGATGACGGATCTCGGCGGCGTCATGATCGATGTTACGGAAAGAAAGCGGGCGGAATCACAACTCTACCGCGCCATCATCAGTGCAGAAGACGCGAACCTCGCCAAATCCCGATTCCTGGCGAATATGAGCCACGAAATCCGCACGCCGCTCAATGCCATATTGGGGTTCGCCGATACGATGCGCGGCGAAATCTTCGGGCCGCTGGGGTCGGAGCGCTATGTCGACTACACCGACGACATTTATACGAGCGGCCGCCACCTGCTCGAACTGATCAACGATATTCTTGATATCTCCCGGATTGAGGTCGGCGAGTACCCGGTCATGAAAGAGGATCTCGCGGCGGCGGCGATCATCGACGAGTGTGTGGCGCTGGTTCGCAACATGGCCGAAGCGTCCACCGTGCAACTGCAAGCCATGTTGCCGGATGACGCACGGAGGGTCTTTGCGGACCGCCGGGCCTTCAAGCAGATCGTCATCAATCTGATGTCCAACGCGGTGAAGTTCACGCCGGATGGCGGTGCGGTCACCGTATCGATGCGGCATGCCGACAAGTGGAGCGAAATACGCGTGACCGACACGGGCGTCGGTATCGCCAATGACGACCTACCGCATATCACCAAACCGTTCGAGCGCGGCCAGGTCGATAAATACGAACACAAGGACGGCATCGGTCTCGGGCTCGCGATCACCCAGTCGCTCGTCGATCTGCACGATGGCACCCTCGACATCGACAGCCGTCCCAGCGAAGGCACGACAGTAACGGTACGGTTCCCCAACCGGGCATAATTGACGGTGTCCCTGTTGCGGTCGCCGGTCGAATTTCGTTCAATTGCATCCGCGGCGCTCGGACGCCGGTTGACATCTTTCCATGAGCAGGGGTGCACGAGCGTTGTCAGACTCATCGTTTGAAAAATTCGCTGTCGGCCAATCGGTTTCGCGCACGGAGGATCCGCGCTTGCTTCGGGGCGACGGGTGTTTCACGGACGATTTCAGTCTTCCGGGCCAGGCCTACGGGTATGTGTTCCGGTCGCCCTACGCGCATGGCGTCATCACGACGCTCGATGTGTCGGCGGCGAAAACCGCGCGGGGCGTGCTTGCGGTTCTGACCGCGGCGGATCTGGAAGCCGAAGGGGTCGCACCGCTTCCCTGCCGGCTGGCGGTGAAGAGCCGCGACGGGTCGCCGTTGGTGAAACCGGAACGGCCGTCGCTGGCCACCGACCGGGTCCGCTATTGCGGCGAGGCCGTCGCCTTCGTCGTTGCGGAAAGTCTGGCGCTCGCCAGGGATGCGGCGGAGCTGATCCAATTCGACGTCGATGTTCTGCCGGCGGTGACCGATGCAAGGGAGGCGATGCGCACCGATGCCCCGCAATTGCATGACGCGGCGAAGGGCAACCAGGCGCTGGATTGGGAATTCGGCGACGGTGCGGAGGTCGACCGGATATTTGAGTCCGCGCATCATGTTAGCAGCCTGACCCTGCGCAACAACCGGGTCGTCGTTGCGGCGATGGAGCCGCGGGCGGCGGTGGGCGAGTACGATGCCGATAGCGGCCGGTACACCATGCATGTACCGACACAAGGCGTCTTCGGGTTCACCGGTGTGCTTGCGACCCAGATCCTGTGCATCCCGCGCGAGCAGCTTCGGGTGAGAACCTACGAAGTCGGTGGCTCCTTCGGCATGAAGTCGGCGCCCTATCCGGAATATGCACCGGTGTTGATTGCCGCCCGGCTGCTGGGCCGCCCGGTGAAATGGTGCGACTATCGTAGCGACAGTTTTATGTCCGATCAGCACGGCCGCGACAGCTGGGCCGAGGCGTCGCTCGCTTTCGATGCAGGGGGCCGCATCCTCGCCGGTCGCGTCGTCAGCTACGCCAATCTCGGCGGCTATCTGAGTGCCGTCGGGCCATCGATGAGCACGCGCAACATCCCGCGGAATTTTCCCGGCGTCTATCGCCTGCCGGTGTTCAATGCCCGCTCGCACGCGGTGTTCACCAACACGACGCCGATCGGTGCCTATCGCGGCGCCGGACGTCCGGAAGGCGTCTATTACATGGAACGGCTGATGGATACCGCGGCGCGCGAGATGGGCATCGACCGCATCGAACTGCGCCGGCGCAACATCATCGCGGCGGATGAAATGCCCTATGACGCGGTTTCGGAACTGACCTATGACAGCGGCGACTTTCCCGCCGTGCTCGACAAGGCACTCGCGGCGGCAGACTGGGACGGGTTCGACGCGCGGCGCGAAACGTCCGCCGCAAAGGGAATGCTGCGCGGGCTTGGGATCGGCTGCTATCTGGAAGTGACCGGACCGCCGGCGACGGAGATGGGCGGCATCCGTTTCGAGGAAGACGGTACGGTGACGATGGTCTCCGGTTCGCTGAATTACGGGCAGGGTCACGCCGCCACCTTCGCGCAGATCCTGACGACCAAGCTTGGCATTCCGTTCGACCGGTTCCGGCTGTTGCAGGGTGACAGCGACGAGTTGATCGCGGGTGCGGGGACGGGCGGGTCGCGCACCGTGATTTCCGCGGGCACCCTCCTGCTGCACGCCGCCGACGCGGTGATAGAGAACGGCCGGCAGATTTCCAGCTACGTGCTCGAAGCCGCGGTCGAGGATATCGAGTTCGAGAGGGGTACGTTCCGCGTCGCCGGTACCGACCGGGCGATCTCGATCATGGAACTCGCCGACAGCCTGCGCGGCGGAACCGCCTTGCCGGACGATGTGCCGGAATCACTCGATGCGGAGCTGGCGGAAGAAACGCCGCCGTCCGCCTTTCCGAACGGCTGCCATATCGCGGAAGTGGAAATCGCGCCGGACACCGGCGTCGTCCGGGTCGACCGTTATGTCATCGTCGACGATTTCGGAACGCTGATCAATCCGATGTTGGTCGAAGGTCAGGTCCATGGCGGCGTGATCCAGGGGCTTGGCCAGGCGCTGATGGAGACGACGTCCTACAGCGAAGACGGCCAGCTTATCTCTGGCTCCTACATGGATTACGTGATGCCGCGGGCGGACGACCTGCCCGATTTCGTGTTCGCCTCACATCCGGTGCCGGCCAAAACCAATCCGCTCGGCGCCAAAGGGTGTGGCGAGGCCGGCTGCACGGGCGCTTTGCCGGCCATCATGAATGCAATCGTCGATGTGCTGGCGCGCGAGGCCGGCATTACCCATTTCGACATGCCGGCGACCTCGCAGCGACTCTGGAGCGCCCTGAAGGACCGGGCGGCCTAACTACCCGCGCCGGCCGCGTTCCAGTAGCGTTTGACGTGGCCCCACATCAGCCCGTCATGCTGGCGTTGCAGGCAGTGGCGGACCGAATAGCCGAACAGGGCGACGACGCGGTCCTGCCAGCAGGCATCGTACTCTTGGGCCGCTTTCGCGACGCGCGCGGGCGGTGCCGCCTGGAAGCCGGTATCCACCGCACGGCGCCATAGGGTTTGCCGCGCGTCGGCGTGCATGTCGATCGAATCTGGCAGGGCGTTGATCAGCCGGTTCAGAACCCGGACGCGGTTGATGTCATGCGGACCCTGATCGACGATGGCCTGGCCGAGCTGGCGCAGCGGGCCGGCCGCCAACAGCTTGTCCTGTTCGGTCTGCGGGTTGTCGTCGCCGACGATTGGAACCGGCATCAACGCGACCCGCTCGCCGACTTCGATCGCGGCATGGTGTGCGCCGAGCCTGTCCAGAACGCTCCGGTTCAGTTCGATGGTGACGGCGGTGTGGCCGCTGCGCGCCGCGCTGATGCGGACGTGGCTGGCGGCTGGCACCCGCTTAACCGAGCCGTCCGGGCCGGTCAGGACCAGCCCGACCGCGCCGCCATCGGCAACGGTGTAGGGGTCGCCGGCGCGCGGCAGATCGCGTTCCTTTTGCAGGCAGAATGTCGAGAACTCCGCCTTGCATACGCCGTTCTCGCAGACCAGCGGCAGGGGCGCGTCCGTTTCGAGCAGGGCAAGGGACTGGGTCGCCGCATGGCCGACGCCGAACGGCGCGCCGAAAATGCCAAGCAGTGCGGCGAATAGGGTATACCGAATGAACCGGGGCATTGTTACGATCCTTCTTTGACTCTGATAGGCGATATCGAAGATAGGGGATGCGTACTCATTAATAGTGCTGCCGGTCGCTGTGGAAGTCAATCAATGCGATCAGAGGTTGGAAACGACCCTTCGGCGAAAATTTCTCAACCCAAGAATGCGCCGTCACGATATAATTGCGCGCCCTGTGGGAAAGCAAAGCGTGCTTGCATGTCGGAAGACTTGAAGAATCTCAGTATCTTGATCGTCGATAGCGACCGGAGCATGCGCGTGCTGTGCCGCGATATGCTGAATGCGATGGGCATAGCGCAGGTCTACACGGTGGACGATGGCAGCCGCGCTTATGCCGAATTGCGCAACCGGCGCTTCGATATCGTCATCACCGAGCGGTACATGGAGACGCTGGACGGTATCGATCTGACGCGCATGATTCGCACCGCGGCGGACAGCCCGAACCCGCTCGTTCCCATTCTGATGACGACGGCCATGCCGAGCATGAGCGATGTTACCGAAGCGCGCGATGCCGGTGTGACGGAATTCCTGATCAAGCCTTTCTCCGCGAACGACTTCAAGAAACGCATCACCGCGACCGTCACGAACCCCCGCGAGTTCGTCCAGGTGGCAAGCTATTTCGGACCGGACCGGCGGCGCGCCACGAAGGATTTCTACGGGGAAGATATGCGCGGGCGGAAGCAGAAATAGCCCGCCGCGCCGAATTCGCAAAGGATACGAGAAGATGAACGACGGCACGCGGGCGGGACCGCTCACTGGACTGCGGGTATTGGAGATCGGGCACTTTATCGCCGCCCCGTTTGGTACGCGGCTGCTCGCCGATCTCGGCGCGGACGTGATCAAGATCGAACCGCCCGCGGGCGATCCGATCCGGCAGTGGGGGACCCATGTCGACGGCAATTCGCCCTGGTGGTCGCAGCACGCGCGCAACAAGCGCTGCATGACGCTCAACCTGAAGGACCCGAAGGCGAAGGACATCGTGCTCGGTCTCGCCAAGGTAAGCGACGCGGTGGTGGAGAATTTTCGCCCGGGGCAGCTGGCGCGCATGGGGCTCGGGCCCAACGTGCTGCGCAGCGCGCGGGAGGATCTCGTCATTGCGCATGTAAGCGGCTACGGCCAGGACGGGCCGTACCGCGACAAAGCGGCGTTCGGCGTCATTGGTGAGTCGCTCGGCGGGCTGCGCTACCTGACCGACCACGCGCCCGGCGCCTCCGACCTGCCGTCGGTCCGCGTTGGGGTCAGCATCGGCGATTCGATTGCCGGCCTGTACGCGGCGTTCGGTGTGATGGCGGCGCTGTGGCAGCGTGACCGGGTCGGTGGCGATGCGCGCCCGCGCAGCCTCGATGTGGCGCTCACCGAATCCGTGCTCAGCATGATGGAGGGCATGTTGCCGGAATATGGCGTGCTCGACATGGTGAAGGAGCCCACGGGCTCGCGCATCGCGACCGCCGCCCCGACCAGCGCCTATCTGGCATCGGACGGCAAATGGGTGCTGATCGCGGCGAACTCCGAACCGCTGTTCGGCCGGCTCTCCAAGGCGATGGGCCAGCCGGAATTGGAACGAGATGCACGCTTCATTGGCAATCAGGCGCGGGTCGAGAATGTCGAGGTCCTGGACGAGATCATCGGCCAATGGACCGCCAAGTTCACCGCCGACGCCCTGCTCGACGTCCTGGCCGACGCGGATATCCCAAGTTCGCTGGTCTACACCGCCGCCGACGTCGCCAACGACCCACAATACCGCCACCGCGAAATGGTCCGGGACGTTGACGACCCGCTGTTCGGCAAAGTCCTGCAGGCCGGCATCGTGCCCGGCGTGCCGGAAGACCCAGGCAAGATCCGCTGGCCCGGGCCGCCGCTCGGCGCCCATACAGATGAAGTGCTGGGCGGCCTGCTTGGCATGTCGGCCGATGAGATCGAAGCGCTGCGCGGTGGCGGCGTGATTTGACCTAGTGTCCTGATCGTGAAATTCAAAGGATTGAATTTCGCGTGAATCAGCACATTCACTATTAGAGTCTCGTGTGATTCAGATCCTAAAATTAGCCGCATTTAATGCGGCGAACTTCAGAATCATCACACTAGCGCAGCAGCGCCGCGGCAATCTCGTCCCACTCTTCGGCGAGCGGTGCGGTGCATTCGGGCTTGTCGGCGCGCTTGTACCAGGTGCCGGCATTGCGCAGATCGCCCTCGACCCGGTGCAGATAGGCATGCACCCAAGCCCCGGTGGCATCATCCTGCGCCTGCGCCAGCTTGTGCGCTTCGTCCCACTCGCCTTTCGCGTCCTGCCACAAGGCTTGTAGCGCGAGGCTGTGTCCGTCCGGCGGCGCCTCGCCGTGTATCGAGGCCTTGAAGGTTTGAAGATCCATGCGGTCCTCCGTTTCCAATGCAATTCTAACACAGGATTTGGTCCGCCGGAATGCGGGAGGCTATTGTTTAAGGGGTTACGGAGCGGGAGAGTTTGGCATGACGCAAGACGCATCGCTGGTCATTCGCGGCGGGACCGTCCTGGACGGATCGGGCGGCGACCCGGTAGAGGCCGATGTTGCGGTGGCGGATGGTCGGATCGCTGCGGTCGGCGCCAATCTGCCGAAGGGCGCGCAGGAGATCGACGCGCGCGGCAAGCTGGTGACGCCGGGCTTCGTCGACGTGCACACACATTACGACGCGCAGGCGACCTGGTCGAACCGCATCACGCCCTCGTCCTGGAACGGGGTGACCACGGTCATGGTCGGCAATTGCGGCGTCGGCTTCGCGCCCTGCCGGCCGGAACAGCGCGATATGTTGGTGAAGCTGATGGAAGGCGTGGAAGACATTCCCGAAGTCGTGCTGACCGAAGGCCTGCCGTGGAACTGGGAGAGCTTCGACGACTTTCTGGGCGCGCTCGGCGCCCGCCGCTACGACCTCGATATCGTGACGCAAGTGCCGCATGCCGCCGTCCGCACCTATGTGATGGGCGAACGCGCCCTGGCGCACGAGCCGGCGAATGCAGAAGACCGCGCGGCGATGGCGCGGATCGCGGCGGCCGGCATCCGCAGCGGCGCGCTCGGCTTTTCCACCTCGCGCACGATCAACCACAAGACGCTGGCGGGCGAACACACGCCAACCCTGAAGGCCGAAGCCGACGAGCTGATCGAAATCGGGGCGGCGGTGGGTGAGACGGGGTCCGGCTGGATGCAGGTGATTTCCGACTTCGACGATCAGGAAGCCGAGTTCGATATGCTGCGCCGCATCGTGCAGGCGTCGGGCCGGCCGATGACGATCACCATCCTGCAGCGCGACACGAGGCCCGAAGCGTGGCGCGATCTGATGGCGCGCATCGCCGGCGCCAATGCCGAGGGGCTGCGCATCTTCGGTCAGGTGCTGACCCGCGCGACGGGCATCAATCTCGGTTTCGAAATCTCCCAAAACCCGTTCGTCAACCGGCCGAGCTGGGAGAAGATCGCCGGCCTGCCGTTCGCCGAAAAGCTCGCGGCGCTGCGCCAGCCCGACTTCCGCCGGCAGTTGATGGCGGAGAGCAACCCCGACGAGCGGCTGGCCAACCGCGTGTCGAACTGGGCGCGGATTTTCCCCCTCGGCGACCCGCCGGACTACGAACCGGCACCGGAACAGAGCATCGCCGCGATGGCCGCGCGCGCCGGCATCGATCCCGCCGGTCTCGCCTACGACATGCTGCTGGAAAATGGTGGCAAGACGATCCTGTACCGCCCCTTGAGCAACTACAGCTATGGCGACCTCGGCACGGTCAGGGACATGCTCAGCCATCCGAATTCGTTGGTCGGGCTGGGCGACGGCGGCGCGCATGTCAGCATCCTCTCTGACGCCAGCGCGATGACCTACATGCTGACCCACTGGACGCGCGACCGCACGCGCGGGCCGAAAGCGCCGCTGCCCTGGGCGATCCGGCGGCTGAGCCACGACAACGCCGCCGCCATCGGCCTCAACGACCGCGGCCTGCTGCGCCCCGGCTACAAGGCCGACATCAACGTGATCGATTACGACCGCCTGCGCCTGCACGCCCCGCACGTGGTCCACGACCTGCCGAGCGGCGGCCGCCGGCTGGTCCAGAAGGTCGACGGCTACGACGCGACGATCGTCTCGGGCACGCCGGTGCAGATCGGCGGGGTGGAGACGGGAGGGCTACCAGGGCGGCTGGTGCGTGGGGCAAGGGCGGTGGGGTAGGGGGCGGTGGTGTCTTTTCGTCGATATGCGTCGCTCAACTTACTGCGACACTGTACTTACCGAGAGTGAATAAAGGGACCTGCTCGTAAACTAATGTAGGATTGCAAGACCTGACCCTTAAAGCTCCGTGCACTTAATTTACGGTGACAGTGCACTTAATCTGTTCGGCGAGAGGGGGCATACGTGATTTCTGTCAGCTCACGCACCTTGCTTTAGTAAAGTGCACTGTCACCGTATTTCCGTCACCGTATTTCCCGGTATTTCCCAATGCATAAGTCCGGCCGCATACGAAGAACGGAGCAATCGTGCTCAATTAAACTGTCCATCAAACCCGGGTTAGCTCATTATGTCTCCTTATCTTTGCTTACTTCTATAATTGCTTTTCTGAGTTCGTCCATATTTTCAGCATATTTTACTACCTCCGGCGCACTTCTCAGATCAATTTCCTCGCCACTTCTACCAAGTAACTTTCCGGGCGTTGAGAATACCGGATCTATAACTGCTTTTCTTTCTTCATCCGAAATTGTTGCAGATGGGTTGTCAACCAGCCTGTACGCTATCCCAGCAAAGCCACTCTCATCCGTAAAGATTTGGCAGATAGCATCGAATATATCTCTATCATTTTCGTAATCAAAAATGGGTAACGTTTGGTTACGGATGATTTCTAACCTGTTTTCCAATAGCTTCATTTTTTTGGTCTGAACCATATTGCTCTCCCGCTTGGCGTATAAAGACCTACACCTGTTGATGTTTCTACCATGATCGCTCGTCGCCCGAGCGCGTCTGTTGATTTTGTGATGTTTGATCCCGGTTCAAGCCGTGTTTTCCATGATTTTATTGCTCTTTGAGTATACTCGACAGGTGACATTCCCGGCGGTGCATGCTTCTTGTAATGATGCATAAAAGCCTTCGGCCATGGGATTATATTTACGGGATCCCAATTTTTCTCAACGAACTTTAAACCCGATTTCTGGCTGGAAACGCCTTTGCTTCTATTCTGCCTGAGGAGTGCGCGAAGATTGCTGAGCGCACGAATGGTAGCTGGGTCTAGTTCTGCAAGGTCTAGAAGTTCATCTTCATCGGCGTCCAGAGAAAGTGTATTCTCTGCACCTAATTGATTAGAGGGCTGCGCCGATGTGAGGCTGATTGAGCTGCCAGTCTGCGCATCGTTACTATTTCCTTCGATTAGAAGGTCATTACCCACTTCCCCAAAAACCGAATCGTCGCTAGCGACCGCGTCGTCCGGTCCCGCGAAGGTTTTCATGGCGCGTTTCACAGCGAGCTGCGTGTTGCCGCTTTGCTCGAGACCGCGCAGGGCGATCTTCTCATAGACGAAGCCCTCGATGGCGGGGTCGAGGCGGCCCTGCTGCTCCAGGACGTCCCGCTCCACCGCGAGGGCCGCGCGCAGATCGGCGACCTCGTCCGGCGTCTTGCCTTCGGTCAGTTGCGCATAGGGCACGCCCATGGCCTGCAGCACGGTCTGAAGCGCCTTGGGATTGTCGGCGACGGCGGCAATGGCGGCGGTTTCCGGGTCGAGCCCCTCCGTCCGCATCTGCGGCAACACCGCGTCGAAATGCTTGCCGTACTTCTCCTTCAGTTTCAGAATTTCTGGCGCGCGGGCCAGTGCCGGCAGGGCGTCCAGGTCGGCCGCCATGGTGCGCGCTTCTTCCTTCGGCAGCACCTTGCGCAGCTCTTCTGGCACCTCTCGCTTTTCCTGTACCGCCAGGCTCCGCGTGACCGCCCGCTCGGCGTGACGCTCGGCGATGATGCGCTGCGCCTTGTCCGTGACCGCCTCGAACGTCTTCTGATCCGCCGCACCCGTGCCTTCGGCGGGACGCAGTGCTTTCGCCGCCGCCTCGATTTCCGATTGCGAGGACGCGCCATGCTGCTGTCCAAAGTCGAACAGGGTCCGCGCCCGGCGCTGGGCCACTTCGAAATCATCGAACTGTTCCGGCGGCAGGGTCTCGGCCGCGCGCTCCGGCAGGCCTTCGAGGCCGGTCCCGGCCCGCTCGGTCGCCGCGCCATGGATATCCATATCGCTCAGGATCGCCGTCACCTCGCTGGCCTCGCGCGCTTCCGCCTCCCGGGTCAGGCCGGCGATGCTGTCTCCGTCCAGCAGGGTCCGGGCGTCGGGGCCTTTGAGAAAGTCCAGCACCGGTACGGTCTCGCCGCGGGCGATGCGGCCGCGCAACAGCGCCACGTCGAGGCTGCGCTCGAAGGCCGCCTCCTTCTCGCGCAGGGTCTCGTCGGACCAGCCCAGATCGTCTTTGTTCTGGCGCAGGACGCCGCGTCCTTTCTCCAGCGACAGTTTGATCATGTCCGGTTTGGCGGACACGGTTTCGCGGTGCCGGTCGAGGATGCCGTCGACGCGGAACACGAGATTGGCGGCGCCGATGTTCTGGTCTTCGACGCCGCGGTCGATAAGGCGGAACTTCTTGTGGCCATCGAAGATCTTTTGGTGACGCGCCTGCTGCTCGGGGTTTTGAATTCGCTTTATGTGAGCGTCGCCCGCTTCCTCGAAGGAGAGCAGGGGCGGATTGTCCGCGCTTGGGGTGGCCGCGCCACCGATGCGCGCCTCACCCTCGCCATCCTCGTCCGCGTCTTCGAAGAAGAAACCGTCCGGCGGCGAAACGGCGCGTCCCTTGGCCAAGTCGGCATCGAATTTCTGCGCCTTGAGTCTTTCGTCCGCCTCCTTGAGCCGTTTGCGCTTGCGGGCGAAATCGTCGAGCGCCTCGCCGAAGTCGCCCAGCGACCGCCCGACCTCCTGCAGCGCCGCCCCGGTCGGATCGGGCGCGGGCGCGTTCAGGGCGGGCAGGCGCAGGCCGTCGGTCGATACACGCGTGACATCTCGCACGCCGGGCAATCGGGGCATGGGGGGCTCCTTCTAATGAGGTCGATAGGTTTTGGAGACATGTTTTCCCCTCACCCTCCCGCTCCGCGGGGCCCTCCCTCTCCCGTGGGAGACCTCTGCGAAACAGCAGGGGGAGCCGCCGTCCACCCCCACCTTAGTCCTCCCCCCTCAAGGGGGAGGAGAACAACCTGTTGATCTCTGTGAGTTATCCCTTCCCCCTTTGTGGGGGAAGGATAGGATGGGGGGTGAAACGATGTCATTGGCACTATTTCGCAGAGGTCTTCGTGGGGAGAGGGTCTAGATCGGCGCGCTGATTCTCCCTCTCCTTGGGGCTGGATGCCCACAAAGGCATTCAGGGCGGGGTGAGGGGAGAACAACGGACGTGAGGAATGGATCGCGGCTAGGATCACGATGTGCGCTGTTCGCCACCGTAATTTGAGCGAGCCACGAAAAAGCCCGCCGCGGAGTTTTCCGGGCGGGCGCAGATCTTGCTGATAGGCTTTTTATACAAAATCAGGGGGGATTAAACAACAACCCTGCTTGCGAGATTTGCAGGGTCGGGCGCGCGGTTACCGTCCGCCGGCCACCGCCAGGGTGTGTCCCGAGATGTACGACGCTTCGTCGGAGGCCAGGAACAGGACCGCGTCGGCGACCTCTTTTGGTTGGCCGAGGCGGCCGAGCGGGGTCATGTGGTTGGGGCTGTATTCCACGGTTTCGTTCATCTGGCGCAGCGTCGCGCCGGCGCGTTCGGTGTCGATCGGGCCGGGGCCGACGGCGTTGACGTTGATGTTGTATTCGGCCAGTTCGAGCGCCACGTCGCGGATGAAGCCGTGCACGCCCGCCTTGCAGGCGGAGTAGGCCGAGCCGCCCTGATAGTACGCGGTCCAGGGCGTGCCCTCGCGCGCACCGGAGGACAGGCAGATGATCTTGCCCGCTTTGCGTTCCATCATATGCGGCACCGCGGCACGGGTGCACAGGAAGGTGCCGCGCAGATTGAGCTTCACCGTGTGGTCCCAGTCTTCGACCGGCATCTCCCAGATCTTCGAATTGCGGCTGCCGCCGACATTGTTGACCAGGATGTCGAGCTGCCCGAACCGGTCGAGCGCGCCTTGGATCAAAGCCGCAGCGGGGCCTTCCTCTGTCACGTCGCCGACCAGGGTTTCCACCTCGGCCCCGGCGGCTTTTGCATTCGCGGCGGAGGTCTCGAGCGCGTCCGCGTCGATGTCGCCCAGCATGAGCTTGGCGCCTTCTTCCGCCAGCCGCAGCGCGATTGCGGCGCCGAGCCCCATCGCCGCGCCGGTGACGATTGCTACCTTGTCCTGTACGCGTGCCATGATGTCACTCCCTGTGTTCCTATACTTCCCATTCATCGTCATCCCGGACTTGATCCGGGATCCAGGAAACGCCGCTCACACACGAAGAGTCTGGATCCCTGATCGCTGCCTTTCCTTGCCAAATCAGAGATTTGGAGGAAAGCCGCGTCTGGGATGACGTCGGTCGGATGTCGGGTGAATACCGCCCGCGCGCCCTAGTCGTCCTCGAACACCTCCACGGCAATTCGCCCCGCATTTACCGCCGTCGGCCAACCCGCATAGAACGCCAGATGGGTGATCATGCCGCGGATTTCGTCCTGGGTGACGCCGTTGTCGAGCGCGCGCTTCATGTGGCCTTTCAGCTCGTCGGTACGGTACAGCGCGGTCAGCACGGAAATCGTGACCAGACTGCGGTCGCGCTTGGTCAGCTCCGGCTGTTCCCAAACATCGCCGAACAGCACTTCGTCGCGCAGCTTGCCCAGTTGCGGGACCATTTCGTAAGGGGTCTTTTTCGCCATGTCGTTTCTCCTCTTGTGTTGTGGTTTGCTTGATTTCAAATGACCATTTTCTTGGTGTGCTGATTCACGCAAAATCCCTCGAATTTTGCGATCAGGACACTAGTCTATGACTGCTTGATAGACGAGCGACCGCAACTCGCGGCGGATCGGGTAGCTTGAGGACGGCATGACTTGCGTCATGAATACGACAACAATGTCCTCGACCGGGTCAATCCAGAAAGCCGTGGAAGCCGCCCCGCCCCAGGCATGCTCGCCCGTGGAACAGGCCGCCTTGGCGGTTGCCGGGTCGAGCACGACGGAGAAGCCGAGCCCGAAGCCGATGCCTTCGTAACTCGTCTCGCTATGCACCGGCGTACCCATCGCCGCCAGATCGGCATTGCCCGGCATGTGGTTCATGGTCATCAACTCGACAGTGCGGCGGCCCAGGATGCGGGCATCACCGACGCGCGCATCACCGAGCGCGCCCTTGCATCGGATCGCCTCAGCGAAGCGCAGATAGTCGCCCACGGTGGAAACCAGCCCGCCGCCGCCGGAGCACAAGGTGACGTCGCGCGCGTGGCTGGCGTTTTCGTCAGGCCGTTCGTTCAGTTCCAGGCCGCCGTCCTTGGCATTGAACAGGGCGGCGAAGCGCGGCAACTGGCCGGGCTGCAGCTGGAAGCCGGTCTCGTGCATGCCGAACGGGTCGAAGATGCGGTGCTTGAGTGCCTGATCCAAAGATTGTTCCGCCAGGACTTCGACGAGGCGGCCCAGCACGTCGGTGGCCACGCTGTATTCCCAGCGCGTGCCCGGTTGCCAGCGCAGGGGAATCTTCGCCAGGTTGCGCACCGTGTCGGCGAGCGAACCGCCGTTGCGGCGCGAAAAGTCGATGCCGTTCTCGCGGCACATCGCGCCGACCGGGCTGTCGTTGCGGGCGCCGTAGACCAGCCCCGCCGTGTGGCTCATCAAGTGCCAGATCTTCATGCTGTCCGCGGCCGGCTCGGTGCGCATCGCGCTGCCTTCGCCCTCGACCCAGACGGGGGTGTCGGCGAATTCCGGCAGGAAGCGCGCGACCGGGTCGTCGAGTTGGAAGCGGCCTTCCTCGAAGAACGTCATCGCCGCCGCCGTCACGATAGGCTTGGTCATGGAGTAGATGCGGAACACCGTATCCTCGGCGACCGCGCGGCCGCTGTCCGGGTCGGCCATGCCGCGGCAGTCGAGATAGGCGAGTTCGCCGCGGCGCAGGATGGCGGTCAGGCAGCCCGGAAACCTGCCGCTATGGACATAATCGTCCATCCAGGGCGCGATCCGCTGCAGGCGGACTCCCGACAGGCCGACGCTTTCCGGTTTTACGCGCTCGAACATGGATTCTCCTCTCGCTCTTTCGCGCGATAGCATAGTATCGCGCGCAGGCTGTCGATAGCCATTCGGACACTTGGAGAGTGCGGCGTCGCCATGCAGGAATCGACACCCCTGTTCACGCCAGGGCGATCGCATGTAGAATTTTCGAAGCGACGCAGATTGCGTTGTCGATATACCCTCTCCTGAGGGGAGATTTCTGCGAAATTGCGAATGGAGCCGTTTCACCCCCACCTTAATCCTCCCCCCTCAAGGGGGAGGAGAATAACCTATTGATCTATCTAAATTATCCCTTCCCCCCTTGTGGGGGAAGGTTAGGATGGGGGGTGAAACGGCTCCATTCGCAATTTCGCAGAAATCTCCCCACAGGGAGAGGAAACGCGCCACGCAGCGACCCTGATTAAATAAAGGAAGCCTCGAAGCCTTATATGCAATTGTCTCCCAACCAAATCGATGCCTATGCTCCCGCTGAAGTCGCGGCGCGGGTGGAGAAGGCCGGCGTCACCAAGGCCGCGCTTTCCGTGCAGAAGACGCTGGTGCTGGGCGTGCTGGCGGGGGCGTTCATCGCGTTCGGCGGCATGTTCTTCACCGTCGCGATCACAGAGTCCGGGCTGGGGTTCGGGCCGGCGCGTCTGCTCGGCGGGGCGGCGTTTTCGCTCGGCCTGGTGTTGGTTGTCGTTGCAGGGGCGGAGCTGTTCACCGGCAACAACCTGATCGTCATGGCCTGGGCGAGCCGTCACATCACGACCGCGCGGTTGTTGCGCAACTGGCTGCTGGTCTATGTCGGGAATTTCATCGGGGCGGTGGCGACGGCGGTGTTCGTATCATGGTCGGGCACCCTGGAGTTGGGCGACGGCGCGGTCGCAACAACGGCGCGCAATATTGCGAGCGCCAAGGTGGCCTTGCCCTTCGCCGAGGCGTTCGTGCGCGGCATGCTGTGCAACACGCTGGTCTGCCTCGCGGTGTGGCTGTGCATGGCGGCGCATTCGGTCAGCGGCAAGATCCTCGCCATCCTGTTCCCGATCACCGCCTTCGTCGCCCTCGGCTTCGAGCATTCGGTGGCGAACATGTATCTGATCCCGGTCGGTTGGTTCGCCGGGGCGGAGGGGGTGACGATGACGTCCTTCCTTGCCAACCTCGTGCCGGTGACGCTCGGCAATATCGTCGGCGGCAGCGTGCTAGTGGCGCTGGTTTACTGGGTCGTTTACTTACGCAACAGCGATTAGGGCAGTGCACAGATCAAATTGCGGTATGGGTCGACGGTGACCGAACCGCCGGGGCCGATCACCGTGGTCGATTCGCGCTCCTCGACGACCGCCGGGCCGGTGAAGCTGTCGCCCGGGTGCAGCGCGTAGCGGTCGTAGACGTCGCAGGCGGCGAATCCAGTCTCTGGGAAGTAGACCTGGCGGGTGCCTTTCAGCGCTTCCCCCGTTTCCGACGACTGTCCGCCGAACGCAAGTTTGATGTTGGGCACTGGTGCACTCGCGGCAAGACGCCAACTCATTGATTCAATGGAAACATCCCGAACCGTACGCTCGAACAGCCGGTGATAGGACTGGAAAAACGCCTCCCGAATACCCGGTAGAAGACCGGGTGTTAATTCGCCCTCCGGAACCGGCACCGCAATCTCGAATCCCTGCCCGATATGCCGCATGTCCGCCGTCCGCGTCAGGGTAATTTCCTCGGGCTGGGCGCCGGCATCGACGAGCAGTCCCTTGGCCTCTTCCTCCATCTCCTTGAACAGCGTGTTGAGATGCCCCCAGTCGAGCTGCTCCAGCCGCGAGACGTAGCTGCGTACATAATCGATGGCCGGTGCCGCAACGAGGAATCCCAGCGCCGAGGTCACGCCGGCACCGAGCGGCACGATCAGCCGCTTGAGCTTCAGGATTTGCGCGAGGCCGTAAGCATGCACCGGCCCGGCACCGCCGAAGGCGATCATCTGATAGCGCCGTGGGTCGCGGCCCTTCTCGGCCAGATGCATGCGCGTCGCGGCGGCCATGTTCTCGTTGACGATGTTGTGGATGCCGATGGCGGCGTCCAGGGTCGAGAGGCCGAGCGGTTTGGCGATCTTCTCCTCGATCGCCTGTTCCACCGTCGCCATGTCGAGCCTCATCTCCCCACCGAGGAAGTAGTCGGGGTTGAGGTAGCCGAGATAGAGGTCGGCGTCGGTCACGGCCGGGTCGGTGCCGCCGAGCCCGTAGCAGACCGGCCCCGGCGCGGAGCCGGCGCTGCGCGGCCCGACCTTCAGCAGACCCATATTGTCGACATTGGCAAGGCTGCCGCCGCCGGCGCCGATCTCGATCATGTCGACGACGGAGACTTTGAGCGGCAGGCCGGAGCCCTTCTGGAAGCGGCGCACCCGGCCGGCTTCGAAATCATGCTTGCGGTCGGGCTGGCCGCCATCGATCAGGCACATCTTCGCCGTGGTGCCGCCCATGTCGAAGGAGATCAGGTTCTCGGTGTCGGTCAGGGTGCTGTAGTACGACGCGGCCATGGCACCTGCCGCTGGACCCGACTCGATGAGACGGATGGGAAATTCGCGGGCCGACTGGACAGTGGTGATGCCGCCGCCGGACAACATGACGTACAGCGCGCCCGAATGGCCTTGCGCCTGCAGTTCGGTTTCGAGCCGCTGCAGATAGCTCTGCATGCGCGGTTGCACATAGGCGTTGGCGCAGGCGGTGCTGGTGCGTTCGAACTCGCGGATTTCCGGTGCGACATCGGAGGAGATGGTGAACGGCGTCGCGTCGAACTCCTCCATCAGAATCGCCTTGGCTTGGCGCTCATGATCCGGGTTGCGGTAGGCGTGCATGAAGCAGACGGCAATCGCTTCCACCTTCTCGGTTTCGATGAGGTCGAGGGCTGTGGCGCGGAACGCATCCGCATCGAAATCGAGCAGGATCTCACCGTCCGGCGCGACACGCTCCGCGACTTCCCGGCGCAGGTGGCGCGGGACGAGGGTGGGCGGCGCTTCGAGGAACAGATCGTAGAGGTCGTAGCGGATCTCTTTGCCCATCTCCAAGGTGTCGCGCACGCCCTTGGTGGTGATCAGCCCGATCTTCGCGCCGTTGCGTTCGATGATCGTGTTGGTGACCAGGGTCGTGCCGTGGACGATGCTGTGGACTTGCGCCGGTTCCGTGCCCGCTTCGGTAAGCAGCCGTGCCGTGCCGTCGAGGATTGCGGCGCTCGGGTCGTCCGGTGTCGTCAAACGCTTGCCCGTATAGATCAGGTCCCGTTCTTCATCGACCAGCACGAAATCCGTGAAGGTCCCGCCGACATCGACCCCGATGCGGATACGTTTGTTCATTCTTTCATCCACCTGTCTTTAGGAGACGTCGTAGTCGCGTTTTGCGGCGTCCGCGGTGATATAGCCGTTCTTGATGTCGTCGAGGACCAGCTCAGGATCGCGGGTTTTCGGGTCGCCATACCCGCCGCCACCGGCATATTCCATGTGCAGCCGCATGCCGGGCCCGATGGTCGTGCGCGATTTCTGGTGCGGTATGGTGCCGTCGCTGAAACTGATCCTGCTGGTCGCCCCGTGTTCGCCGCCCAGCACACCCGTCGCGGGGTGCCGCCAGCGGTCCGACAGCAGCGACAGCTGCAAGGGTTCGGCGGAACGGACCTCGATCTCGCATTCCTGCCCCAAGCCGCCGCGGAACTGACCGGCGCCGCCGGAATCGACGCGGAACTCCTTCTTCCAGACGATCAGCGGCGACACGCTCTCGAACGCTTCGATGCTGCCGGCGCCGGAATTGGTCGGGAACGCCGTCGTTGGCAGCCCGTCCTTATGCGCGCTGGCGCCCATGCCGCCGCTGGCGAACAGAATCTGCGAGAAGCGGTTGCCATGCGGGTCGAGCCCGTTGAAGACGGCGCGCATCGAGGGCGCGCTGCCGCTGTCGGCCAGTATGCGGTCCGGAATCGCTTCCGCCAGCGCGCGGTAGATGACGCCGGCAAGCAGGTGTCCGGTCAGCTGGCGCGCGTTACAGGGCGCCGGGTAGCGCGGGTTGAGGATGCAGCCTTCGGGCGCGTCCACGGTGACGGGACGGTAGGATCCTTCGTTGCGCGGCGTGCTCGGGTCGAGCGCGCATTTGATCGGGTAGGCGGAGTAGGCATAGGTGTAGTTCATCACGGTGTTGAGGCCGCGATTGATCTGCGGCGACGTGCCGGCATAGTCGATGTTCAGGTCCGAGCCCTTGACCGTGATCGTGCATTCGATATGGGTTTCGTCCTCGTCGAAGCCGTCGGCATCGAGTGTCGCGTGGTAGACGCCGTCCGGTACCTCCTCGATGGCGCGGCGCATCGCGCTCTCCGCACGCTGTTGCAGGGTGCTCGACAGGCTCGACAAATCTGCCAGATCGGAATCGTCCAAAAATTCGTGCAGCCGCCGGCCGCAGACTTGGTTCGCCGTGACCTGCGCGTTGAGGTCGCCCAAGACCTGATCCGGAAGCCGCACGTTGCTGAGGATGATTTCCTGCAGCAACTCGTTCGGTTCGCCTTCGATCAGGAATTTCGTCGGCGGGATGCGCAGCCCTTCTTCGAACAGCTCGCGGCAGTCCGCGGACCACAGCGATCCGCCGATATCCGGCGAATGGGCGATCGATCCCGAAAACCCGACCAATGTGCCGTTATGAAAGATCGGCATTGCCATAGTGATGTCGGGCAGGTGCCCCGTCGCCAGCCACGGGTCATTGGTGATGACGCAGTCGCCGGGCTTCCAGGTTTCCTTGGGAAAGCGTGCCAGGAAGTGTTTCAGCGTGCGCGGCAGGATGCCCGAGAAGGACGGAATGCCGCCCGTATTCTCCGAAAGCGAGTCGCCGTTGGCGTCCATCAGGACGGTACCGAAATCGTTCGACTCGCGGACGATGGTCGAAAAGGACGTGCGCAGGAGCGCCGCCGCGGACTCGTCCGCGATGGAGATCAGGCGGCTCCAGTATATCTCCAGGGTTACGGGATCGAACGCGTCGGTCATGGATTCACCGGTGGCGGGAAAAGGACAGGAAGCGATAAGCTTATAAGCGCGGTCCAGTGACGTCAAAGCAATCGACCCGGTCGCGGTTTCGTCGCGCCGCTTCGTCTGATATAACGCGGCCTTCCTATTTCCTGAGGGATAACCCAATGACTCAACAATCCGTGGACGACGATTGGTCCGCGACGCTCTTTCGCCAGATGCTGGACGCGGGCGTGGATCTGTTCGCCTATGTGCCGGATGCCGGCAACAAGCGCCTTATCGAACATGTCGATGCCAGCAACGAGACCCGTTCCGTTCTGCTGACCACCGAAGAAGAAGGTATCGCGGTTTGCGCCGGCGCCGATCTGGTCGGCAAGCGCGCGGTGCTGTGCATGCAGTCGAGCGGCGTCGGCAATTGCGTCAATTATCTGTCGCTAGTTAATGGCGGACGCTTCCCGCTGCTAATGGTCGTCTCGATGCGGGGTGACTTCGGCGAGCAGAACCCCTGGCAGTATCCGATGGGCCAGGCCGTCGAACCGATCTTCGAAACCATGGGCGTGCTAACCTTCAAGGTGGACGAGCCGGAAGACCTGGAAAAGACGGCGGCGGCGGCGATTTCAGCCGCAATGAAGGGCAGCCAGTCGGCAGCGTTGGTCCTGTCGCAGAAATTTTTGGGCGCGAAAGCGTTTTAGGCGGAGGGAATAACATGACAGAACCGACAATCGAACGCCGCGAGCTGCTGCCGGCCCTTTTCGACAGTCCGGACGAGGCGCTCTTTATCAGCGGCCTGGCCGGCGCGGCAAAGGATACGGCTGCGTTTACCGATGACGGTGCGAACCTGTTTACGATGGCGGGCACGATGGGCGCAGCCGTGCCCATGGGGCTCGGCGTGGCGTTGAACGCGCCGGACCGCGACGTGGTGGTCGTGACCGGCGATGGTGAGTTGCTGATGGGTATCGGGTCGCTGATCACGGTTGCGTCGATGGCGCCCGCCAATCTCAGCATCGTCTGTATCGACAATCTGCAGCATGGCGAAACCGGGGGGCAAACCGGTCATACGTCCCGCGCCACGGATCTCGAAGCCATCGCGAAGGGCTCCGGTCTGCCGTCGACGATGACGATTTCCAACCCGGACCAGATGAAGGACGGCGCTGCGTTTCTGAAAACAGCGTCTGGCCCCCGCTTTCTGTTGGCCCGCGTGCTTCCGACTGCGCCGTCCGTCTACAAGCGTAACTTCGACCCCGCAGAATGCCGGGTGCGATTCCGCGATGCGTTCCTGGGGGCGTAAGCGCTAGATCACCTGATTGAAGAGTTCGGCCTCACCGCGGGACAGGCGGTTGAGGTTTTCGAGCAGGTAATCGATGACGTTTTCTTCGTACATCCGGGTCTCTCCGCCGGTGTGCGGGGTTAGGACGACGTTTTCCATCGACCAGAGCGGCGAGGTTTCGGCGAGCGGTTCCTCCACCGTGACGTCGATGCCGGCGCCAGAGATGGCGTTCCCTTGCAGCGCTTCGATAAGGGCCGGCTCGTCAACGCAGCCGCCGCGGGCGACATTGACCAGGTAGGACGAGGGCTTCATCGCGGCGAGCGCTGTGCCGTCGACGATATTGCGGGTTTCTTCTGTTAGCGGGCAGGTCAGGACGGCGACGTCCGCGCGGGGCAGATGTTCCATGAAGGCGGCAGAAGGGTGCAGTTCGTCGACATGCTCGACCGGCGACGACGTATCCCGTTTGAGTCCGATCACGGTCATATCGAACGCCTTCGCCAGCTTTGCGAGGCGGCCGCCGATCTTGCCGAGCCCGAAAATCAGCATTGTCTTGCCGGGCAGCTCATCTTCGCGCTTCGTCAGGTCGGAGATCATGCCGCGCCAATGCGCCTTGTGCTGATTGTCCCGGCCGGTATGAATTTGGCGGGTGAGGGCGAGCAGTAGCGCCATGGCGTGGTCGCTGACCGCGTTGACATTGCAGCCGCTGGCATTGGCCAGACGGACACCCTTCGCGCGGATCGCATCGACATCGAAGGCGTCGTAGCCCGCGCCGCAGACCTGGATGAATTTTAGCTTGTCAGCGTTGGGCAGCAGCGCGTTGTCCCAATAGCCGGACAGCACCATGACATCGCCGTCGCCGACCCGGTCGCGCATTTCCTCGCGTGTCCAGGTTTGAAAGCTCTTGATCCCGGTGTTGCGGCGGTCGAGCGCCGCGGCGAGTTGATAGGCGGGATGGGCGAAGTGGATGGTGATGTCATTCAGATTCATGGCTGTCTCTCGATCGGTTCCGTCGCGCGGTTGAAGCTGCGACTTAGAGCACTAACCGAGAGCAGGTCCCGGTTCAACGACGAATCCGTTTCGGGCCTAACAGAGTCGTGCTTTCAATGTCCGGACTAATATCGCCATACTAAGGTTGAGCAGGTCTGATCCGAAGGGTGGACGGCGACTATCGACGAGCTCTTTAAAATCTATGGCCCACGGTACCGCACCTATGTGACGGCCACCGGCATGTTGGCCGCGTTCACCATGGTCATCGCGAGCACGATTGTGAATGTCGCGGTCCCCGATGTGATTGGCGCGTTCGGTGTCAGCCAGAGCGAAGTGCAACTGATGGCGACCGCGTTCAATATCGCGATGACGACCGGCCAGCTCTTGAACGCCTGGGCCGTTTCGGTTTTTGGGCAGCGCTACGGATACACCGCGACGCTGGTCCTCTTCACGATTGGCAGCGTCGTTGCCGGTGCGGCGGAGACGTTTGACATGATCGTGATCGGCCGCGTCTTGCAGGGCGCCGCCGCCGGGATCATCCAGCCCCTGATCATGGTGACTTTGTTCCGGGTGTTTCCGGAGGGTAAGCGCGGGCAGGCCTTGGGCCTCTACGCGATGGGGCTGGTCTTCGCGGCGTCGGTCGGCCCGGTCTTCGGCGGCATCGCGATCGAAGCGTTCGATTGGCGCGCGATCTTCTTCATGCCGTTGGTGCTGGTGGCGGTCTGCGTGCCGTTGGGGCTGATGTTCATGCCGGCCGAGCGCAACGAAGAGGCGGTTGCGTTCGATTGGCTCGGTTATACGCTGATCGTGCTGTCGATGTATTGCCTGGTCACGGCGATCTCGAACGGGCACCGCGACGGCTGGGTGTCGGACTATATCGTGGGGTTGTTCGTTGTCGCTTTGCTGGCCGGTGTGGGATTTCTGCTGTCGCAGCGGCGTGAGGCGGCGTCCTTGTTGGACCTCAGCCTGTTCAAAAACAAGATGTTCACCCTGGCGGTTCTTGTCACGGCCTTGTCCGCAGTCGGTAATTTCGCGACCGTCTACGCGATCCCGGTCGCGGCCCAGCTTGTGCAGAACATGACGCCGCTGGACGCCGGCCTCGCTTTGATGCCGGCGATGATGGTCGCCGTCATCATCATGCCGATCAGCGGCCGCCTGTCCGACAGGATCGCGCCGCACAAGGCGCTGATCTTCGGCCTGACGTTTCTGGCGTTCGGCGCGCTGCCCTTTGCCTTCGCCGATGCCAACACGTCGTTTCTCAAGATCGTCGCATACGGATTGGTGGGAAGATGGGCGACGGCGTTCGTACAGCCCTTCATCATGAACACGGCGCTGAAGACGTTGCCGCCGGAGAAACTGAATTCCGGAGGGGGCACGGTAAACTTCTGCCGCCATCTCGCCGGGTCGATCGGCACCAATATCTGGGTCGTCTTCGTCGATTGGCGTATCGAATTTCACAGCGAGCAGCTTTCCGCGATGCAATCCGATCAAAGTTCGGCCAGCGCGAGCCTGCTGCGTGGCGTCGCGCAAATTTTCCGCGAGGCGGGGGTGCCGGAGAACGTGCATACATCTGGCGGGCTGCACTACCTCGGCCAGATGATCGAAGCACAGGCCACGGCGCTTAGCTTCCAGGACGGGTTCTGGGTCCTGTTCTTCTCCTACCTGCTGGGCATCATTCCGGCGATTTTCCTCGGCATCGAGTACAACAAGCGGCGCAAGAAATAGCCGCTCCCGGCAATGTCACGGATCGAAAATTTCCCGATCCCAGAACGATCCGATGTAATCGGTCTTTCTTCGAGCGCCGACAACTTGGCTGTTGATCGGCGACACCAACCTGTCCTACAAGCGCCGTCCGCTCGCGAACCGGGCGGCCAACATCAACGCGGAAAAGAGAAACGATGCGTCATATAGCGAAACAATACGGGCAAGGTTTGCCCGGCCGAACTAAGGGCTGACGCTCGAATACCCGCGCGTCTCGCCCTTCCGATTTGCAGGAAAAGGAGCGAGACAGATGAAAGAACATTTACACACATAGCCGAAACGCCGGCACCGATTATGGGGTGACCGGGCTTCGTTCGTTTGGTCCTTTTTCGGACCGTTCGCTTCGCCATGGTTCGGGTTCCGAATGCCCGGCCGGCGCGCTTGACGCTCGTAATGCGTCTTGCGTGTATCGAGGAAGCGGACTCCCAAGGTGGAACCTGGCCATGTAGCTCAGCTGGAAGAGCACCGGATTTCGAATCCGGATGTCGCGGGTTCGACTCCTGCCATGGCCCCCACGGATGTAGCTCAGAGGAAGAGCACTGAACTTAGGCTTCAGCTGTCGAGGGTTCGATTCCCTCCATCAATGCGACTGAAAATCGCTCCTGACTTTTAGACAGTCACAATATTGGGGCGCCGGAAGGAAACCAGATTTGCGTTTGTTTTGCAGCTTCGGCTGCATGGCAGACCAGATCAGGCATGGCGGCGCTCAGCGCCAGTACATCTCCATGCTTTCCGCTTCCATCGATGAAAGGTTGGGCACGCCGGGTCAATTCGGTTCGGAACCCTCAACCCTTCTCATGAGAGTGGGACGCATGGACGTCACGACCCGCACCGTTCGTGTCGGTTTCCTTCCGGTTTCCCCGTTTAAAGCAATTCGTTTGGAACTTTTTGGTTCCGTTGAAGTGAAGCGTAGAAAAGGAGAAGACCTATGGTTTTCAAGACTGAAAGGATTGCGGATACGGAGCTCGGGCTCCAGTACCGCGACCGGGTCTTCCAGAAGGTTCTGGGACCCGGTGTGTACCGACGGGTGCGCGACATGACGGTCCGCACATTCGTCCAGAAGTTGGACATGACGCGGCTGCCCGTGCGCGATCCGTTGCTGGATGCGCTCTACCTGACGCATCCGGATATCGTCGGCGAGCGTTTCGTCGTGGCGGACATGGCCGATAACGAGCTCGGTCTGGTCTCCGCGGACGGCAAGCTTGTCGGTCTGGTCGGGCCGGGGGAACGGGCGTTCTACGCCAAGGGTCTGCGGGATATCGCAGTCCGAGTCCTCGATGCCGATCAGGACATCGTGGTGCCGGAAACGCTGATCGCGCCGCTTATGCGGTTGAAGGCGACCAACTTCGTCCTACCGGTCGAAGTGCCTTCCGACCATGTCGGCTTGCTGTATGTCGACGGCGTGTTCACGCGGCAACTCGCACCGGGTCGGTACGCGTTCCTGCGGGCGGTGCACCGGGTCGATTCGGTGATCCTCGATCTGCGGCTCCAGGCGCTGGAAGTGACCGGCCAGGAGGTGCTGACCAAGGACCGGATCGGGTTGCGGGCGAACGTGACGGCGGTCTACCGGATTGTCGATCCGGAGGCAGCCGTCTCCGTCACGGCGAACCTGCAGGACTACCTGTACAAGGCGCTGCAATTCGCGCTGCGTCAGGTGGTCGGCACCCGGACCCTCGAAGAGGTGCTGGGCGACAAGCAGGGGATCAACGCGGCGATTGCCGGGCAACTTGCCGGCAATCTCGTGGATACCGGTCTCGACGTGCCCTCCGTCGGCGTGAAGGACATCATCCTTCCCGGCGACGTGCGGGAGTTGATGAACCGGGTGATCGAGGCCGAGAAGACCGCGCAGGCCAACGTGATCAAGCGTCGGGAAGAGACCGCGGCAACGCGCTCTCTGCTCAACACCGCGAAGCTGATGGAGGACAACCCGACCCTCTTGCGGCTGAAGGAGTTGGAGGCGCTTGAGAAGGTGTCCGAGAAGGTCGGCAACGTCATTGTCGGTAACGGCATGGACGGCGTTCTCGAAGATCTCGTGCGCATTCGGCCGCGCAACGGAAAGGAGGTGTAAGGAAGGCTGGGCGTCTCACCGTGTGTGTGAGAGGCCCAGCCTTTTCCTATTCCGCCGGCTCGCGAACCTTCACGTTTTTCATGCGCAAGCTATCGCTTGCCTCTTGGTCGATCCGGCCGTCCGCTTCGACGACACAGCCATAGTCGTGACGCGCGCCATCCGCTGAAATGTATCCTTCATCGAGGTCGCGCTGAACCTCGTCATACGTCCGGGTCCAGGGATCGCCGAAACCGGAACCGCCGGCGAGGAAGAGGTCCGCTCTTTGGTCCGTCTGGATCAGCCGGGTCAAGGCGCCAACGCCGAGGTCGGTTTTCGTACCGTCGCTTTCCGTTACCAACGCCTGGCCCGCGCGGCCCGGTTTGCCGCTGAACAGGCCCGCCATCGGGGCTTTCACGCCATTGGGATAGAGGCCGACCTGACACGCCTCGCCATCGTCGTTCAGTTTTCGCGTGGCGACGATTTGCGCCAGCCCGCCGCGCTTGCGGCCGGGGCCGCCGCTGTCGGACAGGAAGGCTTTCTCGATCACCAGCACGGGCACCCGGGTTTCGAACAGTTCGACCGAGGTGTTGGCGGCGCTGGTGGGGTAGAGCAGCGCCGATTTGCCGTCGCCCTGATCCGACGCGCCCTGACCGCCGCCCTGAAACAGATGATCGCTGTAGTACACGCCAGCCGCCCCGACGCCATGAAACAGGGCGCTCGACGGGATGCCGGTGAAGCCCTGGACCCTATCGGGGGCAGCATCGGCAAGCGCGCCGAAGACATTGGGCGCGATGTACCAGCCGGTGCGCACGCGCGTATCGACGGCCTTGGGTTTTTCGCAATTGAAGATACTGGCGCGTGGTGCGGTGACCGACATCGGCCGATAACATCCGGCGTTGCCGGGCACGTCCGGGGTGAGGATGCATTTCAGCGGATAGGTCGCGTGCGCCATCGTGTAGCTGAGCGTGCAATTGCTGCCGCCGCGCTCGGTCTGCGGCGGTGCGCCCTCGAAATCGACGGCGATTTCGTCGCCCTGAACCGAGACGCTGATCGGGTAGGTCATCACCTCGTCGATCCCGTCGCCCTGCACGACATGCTCGTAGACGCCGTCCGGCAGTGCGCTGATCGCCTTGCGCATCGCCGTCTCGGCGCGGGTCTGAACGACCGTTGCCAGTGCCTCCAGGTCGTGCATCCCGTATTCTTCCATGAACTCGTTGATGCGCTTCGCGCCGGTGACGCCGGCGGCAACCAGGGCATGGACATCGCCCAGCACCTGATCCGGCCGGCGGATGTTTTCGCCGAGAAGCTGGAACAGGTCCTCGTTGGGTTCGCCTGCCTTGAACAGCTTCATCGGCGGAATCTGGATGCCCTCGTCGTAGATTTCCCGCGCGTTCAGCTTGTCCGTCGTGCCGCCGATATCGGCGACATGCCCGACGATGCCAACGAAAGCGACGATCCGTCGCTCGCGAAACACCGGCACGGCGATAGCAATATCGAACAGGTGACCGGCGCAAAGCCAGGGGTCATTGGTGATCAGCACGTCCCCCTCGACCAGCGTCTGCGGCGGGTGGCGTTCGATCATCGCGTTCACCGCGACCGGCAGGGTGAGGTTGAACACCGGCATCGCCCGCGGGGAATGGGCGATCTGATTGCCTTTGGCGTCTAGAATTTCACAGGCGAAATCCTGTGCCTCTCCGATGATCAGTGAGAAGGCCGTGCGGATCACCGTATGCCAGCATTCTTCGGTGATGTTGATGAGCCGGCTCCACATGATCTCGAACCCGATCGGATCGGCCTCGATCCGCGCAATGGCTTTGTCGAGCGCGGTGTCGGACGCGATAACGATCTCGGCGTCCTGCGCCGGGTCCAGGTGAAGCTGCAAATTGAGCGCGGCGTCGACGGTCACCGTACCATCGGTGGGCACGATGGTCGTGGCTTCGCGCTCTTCGATTACGGCGGGGCCGGGAACCGTGTCGCCCGGCTGCAAGGCATAACGGTCATAGACCGACGCTTCGGTCATGCGGCGTGCCTCCGGGGAATAGATTTGGCGCGTTCCCTTTTTTGCGTCTACGGTCGTTTCGCTCTCCATCCGCGTCGACAGTATTGGGGCCGGGCTGGTGCAGCGCAGCCGCCAATTGATGATTTCGATGCGAGCGCCGTCATAGAGATGGGTGAAAAGCCTTGTGTATTCTTCTTCGAACGTTGCGGACAGCGTTGCGACGGATTGGCCATCTAGCGGCGCTTCGGGGAGCGGCACGGTAATTTCGTGCATCTGTCCTTGCAGGCGCATCTCGGCGAAGCGTTCCACCGTGATGCTGTCCTCGCCGCCGCCGGCTTCCAGCAACCGTGCGCGGCAGGCCGTTTCCATTTCCGCCAGAGCGGCATTCGCTGCCGCAAAGTCGGCACGGTCGAGCGCCATGGGCAGTGAGCGGGAAATTTCGTAACCGACCGGTGCGGCCAGGAAGCCGAGTGCGGAGGCGGCGCCCGAGGCCGGCGGCACGATGACGTTCGAAACGCCAAGCTTACGCGCGACACGGGCAGCATGCAGGGGACCGGCACCACCCATCGCGACCATGGCGAAGCGGCGCGGGTCGCCGCCCTTCTCGACGATGTGAACCCGGGCAGCGCCGGCCATGTTCTCGGCCACAAGATCGTATATGCCCCAGGCGGCTTCCAGTGCCGAGAGCTTCAAAGGGGCTGCGATTTGCGCGACGGTGCTTTCTGCTGCGGCGCGGTCAAGGGTCATCCGGCCGCCGAGGAAATAGTCCGGGTCGAGATAGCCCAGCAGCAGGTTCGCGTCGGTGACGGTCGGTGCATCGCCGCCCTGGCCGTAGCAGGCCGGCCCCGGATCGGCCCCGGCACTGTCCGGACCGACCTTGAGCAGCCCCAACGAGTCGGCTCTCGCAATCGACCCGCCACCGGCGCCGATCTCGATCATGTCGATGACGGGCGCGCGGATCGGCAATCCGCTGCCCTTCTTGAAACGGTGTATCCGTCCGGCCTCGAGCATCGCCGCGATATCCGGCTTGCCGTTCTGGATCAGGCAAGCCTTTGCCGTGGTACCGCCCATGTCGAAGGACAGAATGTCCTTGTGGCCGATAGCCTCGCCGATGAAGGCGGTGGCCTGCGCGCCGCCGGCGGGGCCGGACTCGAGGAAGCGGACCGGGAACGCGGTCGCCGTCTCCGGCGCGGTCAGCCCGCCGGACGACTGCATCAGATGGAACCGTCCCTCGAAACCGGTTTCGCGTAAGGTGGTCTGGAGCTTCTCGACGTAGCGCGTCATCAACGGCTGGACATAGGCGTTGGCGACGGTGGTCGACGACCGTTCGAATTCCTTCAGCGCCGGGTCCACGTCGCTTGAAATGGAAACCGAGAGATCCGGAAATTCGGCCCGGATGAGATCCCGTATCCGGCGTTCATGCGCCGGGTTTTGATAGGCGTGCAGAAAGCACACCGCGATGGCCTCGGCGCCGTTGTCGACAAGGTCGTGGATCGCATGGCGCGCCTGATCGTTGTCCATCGCCGTGTGGACCGTGCCGTCGAAGGCGATACGCTCGTCGATCTCACGGATATGCCGCCGCGCGACCAGCGGTGCCGGAAACTTGAGAAACAGATCATGGATGTCGTAGCGCTGCTCGGTCCCCATTTCGAGCGTATCGCGAAAGCCCTTGGTCGTCAGGAAACCGATCTGGCAGCCGCGGCGTTCAATGATCGCGTTCGTCACCAGGGTCGTGCCGTGGACGATGTGGTCGACGGCGGCGAGGGGAATGCCGGCTGTTGCCAGCAGTTCGGTCATGCCGTCCAGGGCGCCGACCGAGGGGTCGGCCGGCGTCGTCAGGCATTTATGCAGATGGATGCGGCTTTCCGTGGCGTCCACCAACACGAAGTCGGTGAAGGTGCCGCCGATATCGAAGCCGAGACGATAGCGCTGCGTTTCCGTTGCCATGATGTTTCCCGCTTAAGCGAGCGGTCAGCATGGCATACGGTTCTGCTACGGCGAAAGGTCGAAGTTCTTTCCCGGGAAATACTTCGCCAGACGAACGTCGCCGGTGCGCGCATGGCCTTCCATGCCTTCGAGCCGCGAGATGCGGGCGGTGACGGCGGCAACTTCTTCGTTGGCTTCTTTGGTCATACGCTGAGTGGTGACGATTTTGATGAATTTATGCACCGACAGGCCGCCGGTGTAGTGGCCGGCGCCCTTGGTCGGTAGGATGTGGTTGGTGCCGGAACATTTGTCGCCGAACGCCACGGTGGTTTCCTCGCCGACGAACAGCGAGCCGTAATTCGTCAGCCGTTCGACGTACCACGAATCGGTGGTGGTTTGCAGTTCGAGGTGTTCCGGGGCGTATTCGTCGCTGGCCGCGGCGGCTTCCTCGGCTGAATCGCAGAGTACGACCTCGCCGTAATCCCGCCAGGCGGCCTCGGCGGCGTTACGCTGTACTTCCGGCAGCGCCGCGATCAGGCCGGGCATCCGCGCCATGACCTTTTCCGCCAAACCGTGATCGGTCGTGACCAGCCAGGCTGGCGAGTCGGGGCCATGCTCGGCCTGGCCGACCAGATCGTTGGCGACAATAGCGGGGTCCGCCGACCCGTCCGCGATGATCAGGATTTCCGTCGGGCCGGCGAAGAGGTCGATGCCGACGCGGCCGAACAGCAACCGCTTGGCCTCCGCGACGAAGCGGTTGCCCGGCCCCACCAGAATGTTCGCCTTGCGGCCCGTGAACAGCCCGAACGCCATGGCGGCGATACCCTGCACGCCGCCCAGAGCCAGGATGTGGTCGGCGCCGCACATATCCATCGTGTACAGGATGGCGGGATGAATGCCGCCGTGCGCCTGGCTCGGCGCGGAACAGGCGATGACGTTTTCGACGCCGGCGACCTTGGCGGTCGTAATGCTCATGATTGCGGAGGCGACATGGGCGTAGCGGCCGCCGGGAACGTAGCAGCCCGCCGTTTGCACGGGGATCAGGCGTTGACCGGCCCACAGGCCCGGCGACAGTTCGGCCTCGAATTCGCCAATACTGGCCCGTTGCCGCTCGGCGAAGCCGCGCACCCGGTCATGGGCGAACTTGAGATCGTCCTTGAGCTGGTCCGGAACCTGGCGCGCAGCGGCTTCAATCGCATCCGAGCCGACCTCGATATCGCCGTCCCAATCATCGAGTTTTACGCCGTAGGCGCGCGCTGCGCTTTCGCCGTCGCGTTCGATCTCCGCCAGCATATCGGCAACGATTTGGCGGGTTTCGTCCTCACCGGTCGCGGATGTTTTTGCCGCTCGTTTTAAATATTGGATCGCCATAGCGTATCGCTACTCCCCGTATACTGCAATGAAAGTAAGCGCTTACATATCGTACCTCATTGGAGCCATGCGGAACCTGTGCAAGTCAAGAAAAATTTGTCTGGACAGGTAGGAATTAAAATTTTTTAATGAGAAACAGTACGATACGAATAGTCCTTTGTGGATAGTCTATATGAAACCCGACAAGGACCAGTGTAATCGCTTACAAGTTCGGCCCGGAAGGCAGCCGACCTTGAGCGATGTCGCACGGCTGACAGGTGTTTCAACCGCAACAGTGTCACGAGTTCTGAACCGGCCGGGCGATGTCAGTCCGGCTTTGCGGGAACGGGTTCTGGCGGAGATCGAGGCGGTGGGCTATGTGCCGCATGGTGCGGCCAGAACGTTGGCATCACAGCGTTCGAGCACGGTTGGCGCGATCATTTCGACATTGTCGAACGCCATTTTCGCCACCGGCTTACAGGCGTTCGAGCAACGGCTCGACGAGTCCGGTTACACGCTCTTGATTGCGATTTCCGAATACGATCCGGATCATGCGCTGCGCCACGCCCGCAGTTTATTGAGCCGCGGCGTTGATGGTTTGATGTTGATTGGTCAAAGCCATCGCGATGAAGTGTTCGAGCTGATACGCGCGAAGGATCTGCCCTACGTTACCACCTGGACGTATCACCTGGACGGGCCGCATCCGTCCGTTGGGTTCGACAATCGGCTCGCCGCGTATCGGCTGACCCGTTATCTGCTGGAGATTGGGCACCGCGATATTGCGATGATCGCCGGGATCAGCACCCATAACGATCGGGCGCGAGACCGCATCGTCGGCGTGCGCGACGCGTTGGCGGACTGGGATATTGAACTGCCTTCGCACCGGTTGATCGAACGCGGCTACGAAGTGGCCGAAGGGCGGGAGGCGCTGCGGCTCCTGATGGGTTCCGATTCGCGGCCGACGGCTGTCGTTTGCGGTAATGACGTACTGGCGATGGGTGCACTGTTCGAGTGTCAGGCGCTGGGACTGAGCGTGCCCGGCGACGTCTCGATCGTCGGATTCGACGATTTGCCGCTGGCCGCACATTTGTCGCCGCCCCTGACGACGATGGCCGTGCCGTCGGAATTGATGGGCCGCAAGGCGGCGGAATATTTACTTGCCCGGTTCGAAGGCAAGGCCGTACCGGATATGACGGAGCTCGAAGTTGGACTGATTGTGAGAGAGACGACGGCGCCGCCGAAAGGCGCAAGCCGTGGTGTTTGAGGAGGAACGTAAACGTTGTTAGCGGCCAGCGATAATTGGCCGGCATTAATCAACCATCGAAGGGAGGACTATCTATGATAAGAAGACTTGGAATGGGGGCCGCCATCGCGGCGGCGTCCTTGATGATCGCCTTGGCGCCAGCCTCGGCGAAGAAGCTGATGAATATCGGCTATGCGACAAGTGACGCGCACCCCTACGGGACCTTCATGAATACGTTCGCCGAGCGGTTTACGAACCTCACCGGCGGCGAAATCAAGGTTAAGGTGCATTGCTGCTTCAAGATGGGCGGCGAGCAGGACATGTTCAAAAAGCTTCAGCTCGGTACCCTGGACGGCACGCTGATCGCGCAAAACAATGCCGGTCCGTTCTATCCGAAGATCGATCTGCTGGTCCTGCCGTACATGCTGCAAAGCTACGAGCATGCGATCAAGGTCGTAGACGGCCCGGTTGGCCAGAAGATCTGGGGCGATATGCCGAAGGAAGCCGGCGTTCACTTGGTGAAGATTTCTTTGGTTTCGTTCCGCCACGTCTACAACACCAAAAAGGCGATCAACAACATTGCCGATTTCGCGCCGCTGAAATATCGCGTGCCGAAGAATGTCGTCATGGTCGACACCTACAAGGCGTTTGGTTCCGATCCGGTTCCGATGGCCTGGTCGGAAACCTTGACGGCCGTTCAGACGGGCACAGTCGATGGCGGCGATCTTCCGATCGACGTGATCTATGCGCAGAAATTCCATGAAGTTGCGAAACATGTCGCGATGACCGGGCATTTCGCGCTCGCACCGCCGTTCTTCGTCAGCGACAGGTTCATGCAGAAGCTGACGCCGGCACAAAAAGAAACCATGCAAATGGCCGCCGATATCGCGGCTGCCGCGGCGCGCGAGCACACGCTGGCCGGTCTTGCGGGCGTCAAGAAAAAGCTCATCGCATCTGGTGTCAAATTCACCGAGCCGGACAAGAAGCCGTTTATCTCGGCTGCGGCGAAAGTGCATGACGCCTTTGCCGCGAAACGGGGTGCGGCCTATGTGGAGTTGATCAAGGCGATCAACGACGCAGCGAACTAGGGTCTAATTTCAAGACCAACGCGTTCCGGCGCGGTGTCCCAGGTTGCAGGGGCGCCGCGCCGGCTCTTTAATGCATTCTTGGCGGATCGTCGCGCGAAGGTAGAAGCATGTCTTTACCGGCCCGAATCTGGACATTCCTTGAAAGCCGTGCGGAAGAAGTGATCGCCGGTATCTGCGTCGTCGTGATGACCGTTCTGGTCTTTCTCCAGGTCGTCATGCGCTATGTGTTCAGCGCGCCGATGTCCTGGTCCGACGAAATTGCCGTCTACGCGATGCTTTGGTCGGTCTATCTGTCGACGTCCTGGGCGGTGCGCGAGCGTGCGCATATCCGGGTGATGAACCTGGTCCAGATGTTTCCCGGCAAGATGTCGACCGCCATGACGATGTTCAGCGATCTGATCTGGTTCATCTTCGCCATTTTCCTGACCTATCAAAGTCTGCTTCTTCATCTTTCCATGTGGACGCTGCCGTTCGAGTCGCCGGTGCTCGGCATCGCGCAGAAATGGCCTTATCTCTGCCTGGTGTTCGGCTTTGGTCTGATGACCCTGCGGCTGATTCAAGTCTATTACCGCTGGATCCGCTTCGACGAACCGCTAATGGAACCGCGCGACGGCGAGGTCTCGATCCATGAATGAAGTATGGTTCATGTTCGGGGCGCTGCTGCTGGCCATCGCCATCGGCGTTCCCATTCCCATCGCCGTCGCCATCGCGACCGTGGTCGGCTACTTTCTGATCGATATTCCCTTCGTCGCCATCGCGCAGGCGATGTATACCGGCGTCGAACCGTTTCCGCTGCTGACCGTTCCCCTGTTCGTCTTTGCGGGGTCGCTAATGGAACGCGGCGGATTGGCGACACGGATTGTCGCCATCGCCCAATCGATGATCGGCAATTATAAGGGTAGCCTCGGTCTCGTCGCGGTTCTCGGCTGTACCTTCTTCGCAGCACTGTCCGGGTCGGGTCCGGCGACCACGGCGGCCATCGGCTCCGTCATGATCCCCGCGATGATCCGCGAGCGTTACGATCCGGCGTTCGGCGGTGCCATCGCGGCGTCGGGCGGGGCGCTTGGCAGCCTCATCCCGCCGAGCAATCTGATGATCATCTTCGGCATTGTGTCGGATAATTCGATCCCGCGCCTGTTCCTGGCCGGCGTTATTCCTGGCATCCTTGCGAGCAGCCTGCTGTTGCTTTGCACCTGGTTGATCGCCCGTAAACGGGGCTATGGCGGCGATACCGGCATTGCATTCTCGTTCGGCAGACTTTGGGACGCGGCGTGGGATGGCAAGTGGGCGATCGGCGCACCGTTTGTCATCCTCGGCGGCATCTATTCCGGCATCTTCACCCCGACCGAAGCCGCATCGGTTGCGGTGGTGTACGCGTTCATCGTCGGCAAATTCATCTATCGCGAACTCACCATGGATGATATTCGGACCTGCCTGAAGACCACCGCCATGATCTCCGGCGCGGTGCTCATTATCGTGGGGCCGGCCAAAGCGTTCGGCGAGTTGATGAGCCTGATGGATGTGCCCGAGCTTGTCGGCCAATTTCTGATCGGCTTCACGGACAACAGCTTCATCCTTCTGATGGTTATTTCGGTTGTTCTGATCATTACGGGCATGTTCCTGGAATCCATCGCGCAAATTATCTTGCTGACGCCGTTGATGCTGCCGATCGCGGTGTCCGTCGGCATCGATCCGATCGTGTTCGGCATTCTGATGATCATCGCGTGCGAGATCGGTTTTTTGACCCCGCCTGTCGGCGCCAATTTGTTCGTTGCCGCGCGATTGACGAATCTCGGCATCGACCGAATATCGGTCGCGGTCATCCCGTTCCTGCTCACCTATGTGGTGGTGATCGTGCTGATCTCGCTGTTTCCGGAGATTGTGACGTTCCTGCCCGACCTTGTGTACGGGAAGGTCTCTTAGATGTTGAGCGCACAGGAAGTTCAGGAATACACCCGCGATGGCCAGATTACCTATGGCGGCCAGCTGTCCGAAGCCACGCTCGCACGGCTTAGTGATAGGGTGGAATCGTTCCTGGCAGCCTGTCCCGGCGTTTCGCCGGACTACATTCCCAATTTGATCGAGCAGGATGCCAGCTGGCTGGAATTCGCGACCTTGCCCGAGATCCTCGACGTCGTCGCGCAAGTGCTCGGCGACGACATTATTCTTTGGGGCTCGGCGCTGTTCTGCAAAAGCGGCACGGGCGGCAGGGCGACACCGTGGCATCAGGACGGTCAGTACTGGCCAATCCGCCCGCTAGAGACGTGTACAGTGTGGATCGCGTTCGACCCGTCGACACCGGAAAACGGATGTCTGCGGGTGATCCCGGGCTCGCATCGGGAGCGCAAGACCTTTCCGCATGCGGTGGACAACAGCGACGCACTGATCCTGAATCAGGTCTTGCCGAACGCGGAGTCGCTCGGCGCCGCGCCGCGGGACGTCATCCTGCAACCCGGCATGTTCTCCGTCCACGATGCCTATCTGGTGCACGGCGCGGAGGCGAACAATTCCGGCCGCCGCCGCGGCGGGCTGACCTTCCGCTACATGCCGTCGACATCGTATTTCGACCGGGAATTGGGCGCGCGGCAGGTGGCTGAGTTAGGTGTCGTCGATATTTCGCAGCGCCAGTTGCATCTCGTCCGCGGTGTGGACCGGTGCGGCCGCAACGATGTGTTTCTTGGCGAGCACTAGGACGGTACGACTCGGCTTTAGCATTCCGAGTTGATGATCAGGGTAATTTTCTCAGCATCTATTGGCGGCCTGTGGGTTATGCAAACGATGCGGCCTTGGAGCGCACTCGAAGATGGCGCCTCTGACACAGACCAGCGCCGACCGACGGTTTGCAGCGTATAAAAACCACCATCCGGCGCCTGAACGAAGCCTTTCGTTCGAACCAAACCCACCTCTCTTGCCGCCAATCGTTTCGCCAACATTTCAGGTTCAACCGGCCGGTCCAGCGTAAAAACGGCGGCTTCATGGGTGGCGTGATCATGATTATGACCTTCGCCTTGGCCCTCATCGAACACATGTTCCATGCCGCTTCCCAGCAATACGGAAAGCGGAATATTTGCGCTTACCGCTTCAATGATACGGCTATCGGGCGCTCTGCCGGAAAGCCATCGTCGGGTCTTTTCGAGCCCTTCATCGCTTGCGAGGTCGACCTTGTTCAGGATGATGACGTCGGCTGCATCGAGCTGACGCTCAATCGTGTCCTGAAGATATTGGTCCTTGCCCAGCTTATGGACAGTTTCCGCATCGGCCAATACGGCAATCCCGTCAATCGCGTAGCGCGGGATTAGCCGCACCGACTGCGCGATGGCATCTGGCAGTCCAACACCGCTGGCTTCGATCAACAGATGGTCCGGCGGCATCTCAAGTCTGTCGAGATCAGCGAGCGCTGCCATCAGATCGCTACCATAAGCGCAGCACATACAGCCGCCGGTGATGCTGATGACATTGTCATTCCGGCTCTCGATTAAATCTGCATCAATCGGCAATTCACCGAAATCGTTTACCAGTACCGCCAATCGCAGCCCGTCGGCATGCCGCAGCAAATGGTTGATCAAGGTTGTTTTGCCGGCCCCCAGATAGCCGCCGATCACGGTAACTGGCAGTGTTTGTGCTGTCATACTTAAATATCAGCAGCCGAGAAGACCCGGCCGCCCTGGACAACGCCCCAAATGCGGACATCTTTTAGTTCTGCCTCTTCGATCGCAGTGGGGTCGTCTTCCAGCACCGCGAAATCGGCGCGTTTGCCGGTCTCGATGGATCCGATCTCATGGTCCAGCTTCATCGTATAAGCCGCGCCAATGGTGATCGTGCGGAGCGCATCGGCAACGCTGATCTTTTCCTCATCTCCGAGGACGCGGCCACTTGGTGTGAGCCTGTTGACCGCGCACCAGGCGGTGAAGAACGGCCCCAAAGGTGTCACCGGCGCATCGGAATGAATCGCCAAGGGCACCCCTTCCCGAAGCGCGGTGGCGCAGGCATTCATGCGTTGCGCCCGTTCCGGTCCAACCGTCTTCGCATAATGCTGCTCGCCCCAATAATAGGTGTGGTTGGAGAATAGATTGACGCAAACGCCGAGCTTCTTCATCCGACGGAACTGCGCCGTATCCGCCAGTTGGCAATGCTGGAGCGTGAAGCGATGATCGGGTCGCGGCACCTTATGCAGAGCGCGCTCAAACATATCGAGCATCAGTTCCGTGGCTTCGTCGCCATTGGTATGGGTATGGACCAGAAGATCGTGCTCCAATGCGAGCTCGTAGATCTCCTGCAACTGTTCCGGCGTTGCATACCAAAGTCCGTTCGGCGCGCCATTGTAATAGCCGGGCCACCGGATGCGGGCCGTAAAGCCTTGGATCGACCCGTCGGCGTGAATCTTCACACGCCCTAAGCGCAGCATATCCGTACTCATCTCCCGGAGTTCCCGCGATCGCTCGATAAGTTCACGCGGCGTAACGCCCTGAAATCTGCGCAACGGTATGATCCGCACGGGGAAATCCGCTTCGCCGGTGACGCGCAGCATCATTTCGACGGCGTCCGTCGGCAGCGGATTGGCCAGGTCGGCCGCCGTCGTGACACCTTGGCGGACACAAAGTCGGCCAAATTGCCTGAATCCCCATTCATCCGCCGACATAACCTTGCGGTCGAGGCCGACATGGGCCGCAACCAATTCCATCGCATCGGGCCCCTTCATTTCACCGGTTGGCAATCCTTCCGTGTCGAGCGGTACGCCCGGATGGTCGATACCGGTGCGCAACAGGCCGCTCAGTTCCAGGGCCTTGGTATTGACACTCATGATATGGCCGCTCGCTTGGCGAATCCCTATCGGCTTGGTTGTCGAAACGCGGTCGAGATCAGCGCGTGAGACGAGGACATCGCCGAAATAGATCGGATCGAGCCCCCATGCGCTAATCGGGTCTTCCCCCTCTCCGAGTTCGGCATTCTTCTCCTGCAAGCGTTCCACAACCGCGTCGACGGAGCGCAGGCCGGGCCAGGTCTTGCCGCTGGGATCGGTTCGGTCGAAATAACCGCAATACACATAACGCCAGAACGAGCCTTCCGTCGCATGGCTGTGACCTTCCACGAGGCCGGGCATCAGCACCTTGTCCGTAAACCGGTCATCCAACGTATAATCGCCCCATCCGACGAGCTCTTCCAGCGAGCCTGCGCCGAGGATGCGATCCCTCCGCACGGCTACATGGGTGGCTTCGGGATTGGACGGATTCATGGTCAGAATCCGCCGTGCCGAATATATGGTCGTTGGTGCGGTCATCGAAAATCTCCGTGCCTGGGATTATTCGTGTTCTTTGATTTCTTTTAGCAGTCGCGGAAACTGCCACCAATTCGCAAATTGGCCACCATTCCCGGGATCAAGAAAAAGCAGACTTAATCTCGCATAAGGCGGACGTGACTAGTGTGATGATTCACGCGAAATTCAATCCTTTGAATTTCACGATCAGGACACTAGGATTCCGACGGTTCCTGAAGAGCGTCCCGCTTGTCTCTTAACGCGCGAGTCACTTCACGCCAGACACTTAGTCTGTAATTGTCCTCGCTCGCATGCGCCGTCGCTATCCCGTCTCTCGCCGCCACCAAGGCGCCTTCAACACCGTGTTGCTCTATTAGGCTATCTGCGATCTGATCAGGATTATCCCGCATGCTCGACAGTGTAGCGGATATTCGCTATCCGGGATTTGAAAATCGTTGGATATGTGTGGGGCAATAGCGCGCGACCACCTGAACCGAAGAGTGGTAACGGCCTCTTTGTCCCCGTAGATATCGGGATTTCGCATGCTGGGGGGATTCTGTTGCAAAAATCTGTTCATAGGACTTGCCCGAAATTATCGGTCCCCAAACGACAATGATACGTAAGTTTGATTCAAGACTGCCGTTGACTTTGAATCATTGTTTCGCGTTAGGCCCCTTTTTGGCTGAGCTACCGAGTTCTGCAACAGAATCGGGGGAAGAGCGGGCGTCAACTAACAACGCCGGGACAGCCTCAGCGAGGAACGGTCAGTGCCTCAGAACATCCCTGACTCCACTTCCACCACGATATGCGATATCCCAGGTAACAAGCCAACTCAAAAACGTAAAGAATTCCGACGGTTTTACCCCAATCTTCAGGAATTTTGAGACAGGAAATCCCATGTTTGTATGAAAATCAATAACTTAATTAAATTTATAGCTATGGCCCGGGATTTGCATGAATACCTCTGAGATGCCCAATTCAGGCACATATTGTAAAGCATTCCGACAGGAGAGGAAGCATATGTACAAGCGAATTATGTTTACGTTGGCAGCTTGCTGCTTCTTTGTGTTTGCGAATAATGCTAACGCAACGGTTATCGCCGATGCTACCGGAACCGACAGTGCTGACGCTGGCAACGATTTTTGGGGCATTTCTTTCACAAGCGGTACAGGCTTCATTCAGTCGGCTACTTTCGATATTACGAACGATGCAAACGCCTTTTTCGATTTTGATGGCTCTCCGAATGCTCCAGTAATTGGCGCACTGAACGGATTGATTGCGGGCGATATAGGTTTCATTACGAGCATCTTCGTAGGAGGGGATACAGATCATCCACAAGTGCTCACTTTCAACTTCGCGGCAGGCTCGTTCGGCGTCGGCGATTCGATGCGTTTCTCCGCTGATACGGATTTCCTGATCAGCGACCCCGCGCCTGGAGGCGTTGTCGGTCAGGCTGGCGCCGTGTTTTCGGTTCAATTCGAGAATGGCGACTTAGGGTCTAGTGTTTTTAGTACGATCGACACCAACCAGTCCACGGCGACTATCGAGGCTTCAAATGGCCGCGCGGTTCCAGAACCCGGCACGCTTGTACTCTTCGGAATTGGTTTAAGTGGCTTAGCCCTGACACGCCGCCGTCGAAAGGACGCCTAGACGACATTTAAACCCGACGCGAACGGCCGCCATTGCGCGGCCGTTTTCGTATGAGAATTAAGGGGAGGGATTCCGGATAAAAGGGAATTAAGGGGACCCGGTGTAATAGCGCTACGTGTATTACGGTGGTGAGCGCCCGGTGAACCAGGCCGGCGGATATTTTGGTAGGGGCTGGTGCTTGTTACCGGACTTTTCGTTACGCCGTCGCGCACGCGCAGGGAGGGACGGGCGAGCGTGACGAGGATAGCTAGCGATCGATAGTTCTACGTTAGCGCGGGTCGCTGAATCCGACATAGACAAGATAGCCGACATAGACGACCAGAATTATGCAGGCCAGCACGAATTTTATGCCGACAGGCTTGGCCGGCACGCGCGGCTCTTCCTCGGGTGGGGTGTCGTCGTTCATCCTTGGTAGTGTAACGGACGCGCGTATGAATGGTATCCAGGTTTCAAGTGGGCTGGATGTTAGACTAGCATTAGTACAGGCTCCCGCGACCCCGAGGGGGTGGCTGGCCCTTTCGATCTGGAGGAAAATCGATGCGGAATGGGCCTGTTTTCGGCCTTCTGTGGTGACTTAATAAAAAACAGCCCCGAAGGGCTATTAGTTAAGTCTTTGTTTTTATTGGTGGAGCCGAAGAGAATCGAACTCTCGACCTCTTGAATGCCATTCAAGCGCTCTCCCAACTGAGCTACGGCCCCATGGGATTTGTCCCGCCCGGGACGGGCCTCTTATAAAGACCGACCGCGGCGGTGCAAGAAATTTCTCCTGTCATCCGCGGCGGATACTCCGACGATCCGGTCAGGCTTCCTTCTCGTCCGAGTCGTCGCCGGCGTCGACGCTGATCAAATCGTCGTCTAGGTCGTCCGAGTCGTCGAGGATCACATCGTCATCGACATCGTCGTCATCGACATCCTCGTCTTCCGCAGCGATTGGATCTGCGTCTTTCGCGGCCACAGCAGGTTTTTCAGCCACGGGTTCCGGTCGGGCGCTGCGGTTCCGTTTTGGTCTCGTTGTCGCCGCGACAAATTTCTCACCGCATTTTGGGCAGACGATCGGGTCGCGTTGAAAGTCGTAATATTTGGCTGCGCAACTGGTGCAGGTGCGCTTGTTGCCCCATTCGGGTTTCGCCAAAGGCTCGCTCCTTTAAAGTCTCCGACAAATTTGCGCCGAATTGCCACGTTCGCTGGCGCCTGTCAAAAGCAAAATGCACTGTCCGGGATTTATGCGCTGTGCAGCCTCTACCACCGACCGGCTGTTTCGTGTAAGAGAGGGCGAAATCATACCAAAAACCCTTGTTGACGAGGCGAACCGCTTGACTTCCCTGTATTCCGCCAGCGCGGGGCCGCTCGTTGGTGCCGTAACGCCGCCAGGCGACAAATCGATCTCCCATCGCGCGCTGTTGCTGGGCGCGCTTGCCGTTGGCGAGACGGTCATCGACGGGCTGCTGGAGGGCGAGGATGTTCTCAACACGGTTGCCGCTATTCGCAAGCTGGGTGCCACGGCAGAACGCGATGATGCTGGAACCTGGCGTGTCCAGGGTGTGGGCATTGGCGGATTGCGCGAACCGGACTCGGTCATCGATTATGGCAATTCCGGCACGGGCGCGCGCTTGTTGCTGGGCGTTTTGGCGGGACATCCGATTACGGTTTTCATGACCGGCGACGAGTCCTTGTGCAGCAGGCCGATGAACCGTGTCGCAAATCCGCTTGCCGAATGTGGCGCCCGCATCGTTTCGCGCAGCGGCGGACGATTGCCGCTCGCGATCATCGGTGCTGCGGACCCGATCGCGATAAGCTATCGGTTGCCGGTTGCATCGGCGCAGGTCAAATCGGCCGTCTTGCTCGCGGGACTCAACGCGCCAGGCCATACGACGGTCATAGAACCGGAGCCGACTCGCGACCATACGGAATTGATGTTGCGGCATTTTGGCGCCGATATAGACGTCAGCCGGGATGCGGACGGCGACGCTCATATCCGGCTCGTCGGGCAGCCCGAACTGACCGGGCAATCCGTCGTCGTACCGGGCGATCCCAGCTCCGCTGCGTTTCCCGCCGTCGCAGCGATTATTGCGCCCGGATCGGATATCACGCTCGCAGGTGTTGGCATGAATCCGCGCCGTGCAGGTCTGTTCGAGACTTTGGTGGAAATGGGCGCCGACATCACCCGGTTGAACGAGCGCCTGCAAGCCGGCGAGCCCGTTGCCGATTTGTGTGTGCGGGCCGGGGCGTTGCGCGGCGTCGACGTGCCCGCGGAGCGGGCGCCGAGGATGATCGACGAATATCCAGTGTTGGCCGTGGCGGCGGCGGTTGCCCATGGCGACACGGTCATGCGCGGTATCGGCGAGCTCCGGGTCAAGGAAAGCGACCGTTTGGCCGCGGTCGCCAAAGGGCTGGCCGATTGCGGGGTGGCTGTGGAAGAGAGTGAAGACAGTCTCGTCGTTCACGGCTGCGGCGGACCGGCGCCGGGCGGTGGTGCCGTCGCGACGGCGCTCGATCACCGTATTGCGATGAGCTTCCTGGTGTTTGGCGGCGCGTGCGGAAAACCGGTCGCCGTCGACGATGCCGGGCCTATAGACACAAGTTTTCCGGGTTTCGTCGATATGATGAACGGGTTGGGCGCCAATATTGGGCCCGGGAAGGCCGCGCCGTGATTATCGCGGTCGACGGCCCCGCCGCGTCGGGCAAGGGCACCTTGGCGCGCCGTATTGCGGTGCATTTCCAATATGCCTATCTCGATACCGGGAAGATCTATCGTGCGGTCGGGTATCGCGTTCTCACGGACGGCGGAGACCCCCAAGATGTGGATGCAGCGTTGCAAGCGGCACAAGCACTTGATCCCTCCACGTTGGACAGCCCCGAATTGACGGGGGACGTCGCCGCCGTCGCGGCGTCCAAGGTCGCCGCTCTCGAGCCTGTCCGGGCGGCGTTGCTGGATTTTCAGAAAAGATTTGCTGCGTCACCACCGAAGGGTGCTAAAGGCGCTGTTCTCGACGGTCGAGACATCGGAACGGTGGTTTGCCCCGATGCTGACGTTAAGCTTTTCGTTACCGCAGATGTGGAAGAACGGGCCCGGCGGCGCCATAAAGAGTTGCTTGACAAGGGTGAGCCGAGTATATATCCGCGCGTGCTGCAGGCGTTGAAGGACCGGGACGCCCGCGACAGCAGCCGTTCGGCGGCGCCTTTGAAAGCGGCGGCGGACGCCATCGTGATCGACACGACTGCGATGGATCCGGATGAGGCGTTTGCTACGGCACTCGATTTCATTCAACAACGCACCGGTTGAAATACGCTTTGAAGAAGTTTTATGGCGCCGCGTCGCCCGAAGGCGTGCGGTGAAAGTTTCACTGAATTGGTAAAGACCGCCGGATACAACCGGTTGGCCGGAAATTGCAAAGATTCGAAAGGACGTACGTACTTATGGCTTCAGATGCCGCAGTAAAAGAAAGTTTCGCCGATCTTCTCAATGAAACGTTCGGCAATAAAGACAGCCTCGAAGGCTCCGTGGTTAAGGGCAATATCATTGCCATCGAAAACGATTTCGCCGTCATCGATGCGGGTCTGAAATCCGAAGGGCGGGTCGCTCTTCGGGAATTCACCGGTGGCGACGCGAGCGAAGAGATCCGGGTTGGCGATATCGTCGATGTCTATCTCGAACGCATGGAAAACCGGAACGGCGAGGCGGTGCTATCGCGCGAAAAGGCACGTCGCGAGGAAGCCTGGGGCTTGCTGGAAAAAGCATTCGAAGCCAATGAGCGTGTCAACGGGACGATTTTTGGCCGCGTCAAGGGCGGGTTCACCGTCGATCTTTCAGGCGCCGTGGCATTTCTGCCGGGCAGCCAGGTCGACATTCGCCCGGTGCGGGACATTGCGCCGTTGCTCGGCACGCCGCAGCCCTTCCAGATTCTCAAGATGGACCGCAGCCGCGGCAATATCGTGGTTTCCCGCCGCGCCGTCCTGGAGGAAAGCCGGCAGGAGCAGCGCGGCGAACTGATCGCGAATTTGAAGGAAGGCCAGGTGCTCGAGGGCGTGGTCAAGAATATCACCGATTACGGCGCGTTTGTCGATTTGGGTGGTGTAGATGGCCTGTTGCACGTCACGGATATCGCTTGGCGGCGCATCAATCACCCGACCGAGGCGCTGCAGATCGGGCAGACCCTGAAAGTCCAGGTGATCCGCTTCAACCCGGAAACCCAGCGTATTAGCCTCGGCATGAAACAGCTCGAAGCCGATCCATGGGAAGGCGTCGAAGCGAAATATCCGATCGGCACGCGGTTTACCGGACGGGTCACGAATATCACCGATTACGGCGCGTTCGTGGAACTCGAGCCCGGCGTCGAAGGTCTGGTGCACGTTTCGGAAATGAGCTGGACCAAGAAGAACGTCCATCCGGGCAAGATCGTGTCGACCAGTCAGGCCGTGGACGTGATGGTCCTCGACGTCGACCCGAACAAGCGGCGGATCAGCCTCGGTCTCAAACAGACGATGGCCAATCCGTGGGAAGATTTCGTCGAGAAGTTCCCGGTCGACACGCTTGTCGAGGGCGAGGTCAAGAACATCACCGAGTTCGGTATCTTTATCGGGCTGGCGAACGATATCGACGGCATGGTCCACATGTCCGATATCGACTGGCAGTCGCAGGGTGAAGAAGCAATCCAGGCCTATACGAAAGGCGACATGGTCAAGGCGAAGATCCTGGAAGTCGACGTCGATAAAGAGCGTATCAGCCTCGGCATCAAACAGCTGACGGACGATCCGTTCGCCGGCAGCGTCGACTCGATCAAGAAGGGCGCGATCGTGACCTGCACCATTACCAAGATTGTCGACAATGGCATCGAGGTGACGGTGAACGACGTGATGACAGGCTTCATCCGCAAGGCGGACCTGTCGCGCGATCGTTCCGAACAGCGTCCGGACCGCTTCGCGGTCGGAGAGAAGGTCGATGCACGCGTCACGATGGTCGACAAGACCGGCCGCAAGCTGAACCTGTCGATCAAGGCCAAGGAGATCGAGGAAGAGAAGCAGGCCATGAAGGATTATGGCAGCTCCGATTCCGGCGCATCGCTTGGCGATATTCTTGGCGCGGCACTGCAATCTAAGCTAGAAGCGTCGGAAACAGATACCGATGAGGACGATACGCCGGAAACGGACGACGCGTCCGAAGCGGAAGACGAGGCGGCTGAAAAGTCGGAATCCTGATCGCGGTATAGCGGAAAAATCATAGAAAACCCTTTAGATTTCAGGGCTTGTCGCTTGACGGGCGGGCATAGCTTTGGCACGCTCCGTAATCGTATTGGCAAGAGCCTTACGAGAACAGGGAACGAAACCGAGACCGGCACAAATCGATAAGATGCCGGCAAATCGATAAAGGAATGAGTCGCGATGACCAAGTCGGAACTGATCTCGCGCATCGCCGAATTGAACCCACACCTTTACCAGCGCGATGTGGAACGCATCGTCTCAACGATTTTTGAAGAAATATCTGCGGCGCTTGAGCGTGGCGATCGGGTCGAACTCCGGGGCTTCGGAGCGTTCTCGGTCAAATCCCGCGACTCGCGGGTCGGCCGTAATCCGAGAACCGGGGAATCCGTCAATGTCGACGCGAAGACGGTCCCGTTCTTCAAGACCGGTAAGCAGTTGCGCGAACTTATAAACGGTTCATGAAACTACTCTACTGGGTGTTCGCGGCGGCATTGATCGTGGTTGCCGTGCTGTTTGCGTTGAGCAACCGCCAGACCGTCGAGTTCGGGTTTTGGCCGTTACCCTATGTCGCGGAAGTCTCCGTGTACGCCTTTGGTTTGGGCGCCTTCGCGATCGGGTTCCTGTGCGGCGGTTTTTTCGTGTGGTTGAGGGCGATTACCGTACGCGGCCGGGCGAAATTGGCGCTGCGCCGGGCCGATCGTCTACAGCAGGAGGTTAATACCCTGCGAGAGCGCCTGGACGAGGCGGAGAAAGAGGCGGCGCAAAGCACATCCGTCGTCGCCCTATCCGCTGAGACGCCCGATACCTTGCCGAAAGTCGCCAGCGCCCGCTGAGCCCGAATAAGCGGCCTCTACCCTTCGCAGTTTGGGCGGTGTAGAACTGCGCACCGTTCAGCCTTCGGAGGAGACATGAGCAAAGCCACAGACCGTATCTTCGTTGCGCTCGACATGACCGATGTCGATGAGGCGCGATCGTTTGCCCGGCGTCTCAAAGGATCCGTCGGCGGCGCGAAACTGGGTCTGGAATTTTTTACCACGAATGGTGCCGGCGGCGTACGGGCCGTGGCGAACGCCGGTTTGCCCTTGTTTCTGGATTTAAAGTTCCACGATATTCCGAACACGGTCGCGGGTGCGGTCCGTGCCGCCGTGCCGTTGCGTCCGAAAATTCTAACCATCCACGCCGGCGGCGGCCCTGCCATGATGCGCGCGGCCGCGGAAGCCGCGAGCGAAGCGGCGGCGGAACATAATGTAAAGCGCCCCATTGTGGTGGGCGTTACGGTTCTCACGAGCCTCGACACCACGGACCTGGAAGCGGTCGGCCAGAACGGTCCGCCGGCCGATCAGGTCCTGCGGCTGGCGCGGCTGGCGCAGGAATGCGGGCTTGACGGTGTCGTTTGCTCACCGAAGGAGGCCGCGAGCGTGCGAGCCGCCTGTGGCCCCGATTTCAAGCTGGTCGTTCCGGGCATCCGGCCAAGCCTTGGCCTGTCCGGTGATCAGAAGCGCACATCCGGTCCCGCCGATGCGGTGAACGCCGGCGCGGATTTCCTGGTCATCGGCCGTCCGATTACCCGCGCGCCCGACCCGGCTGCTGCTGCCCGGGCCATGGCGGCGGCTCTCAACTAGGCAAACGGTATGGCGGTCGCCGCGAAAATTTGTGGGGTCAACGATCCGGCGGCGATGTGTGCGGCGGTCGATGCGGGCGCGCGTCATGTCGGGTTGGTGTTCTATCCACCCAGTCCGCGCTATGTGACGCAAAGCGAGGCGGCGGCTCTGGCGGCGCTGGTGCCCGAAGGCATCACGCGCGTCGGGTTGTTCGTCGATCCGACGGATGCGGAAATCGATGCCGCGCTTGCGGCGACATCGCTCGATCTGCTGCAACTGCATGGCAGCGAGGATCCCGCGCGGGTCGCGGCCCTTAAAGCGCGCACCGGCATTGCCGTTATGAAGGCGATATCCGTGGCGGACGAGACCGATATCGGGCGTGCGGACGCTTATCTCGATGTTGCCGATTGGTTGATGTTCGATGCGAAGCCGCCAAAGGACATGGCCGGCGCGCTGCCGGGCGGCAACGCGCTGAGTTTCGAGTGGCGTCTGCTTGGGGGCCTTTCATCGGCTCTGCCGTGGATGCTTGCGGGTGGGCTGACGGCGGAGAATGTCGCGCAGGCCGTAAGCCTGTCGGGTGCCTCCGTCGTCGATACCTCGTCCGGTGTGGAAGATGCGCCAGGCCGGAAGAACCCGGACAAAATCCGTGCATTTCTCAATGCGGTAAATGCCTTGTAGAACACGATGATTTAGTCGATACACGGCGGCGGGCGCCATATACTAGTTACCGAGGCCCAATGGGGCGCGGGGTGACGATGAAACAAGTAAATACCTTTCGCGAAGGTCCGAACGAGAACGGGCATTTCGGCATGTTCGGCGGACGTTTCGTTGCCGAAACGCTGATGCCGCTTATTCTTGCGGTCGAGCAGGCCTATGACGCGGCGCAAAACGATCCGTCGTTCCAGGCGGAGCTTGACGATTATCTGAAGCATTACGCCGGCCGGCCGAGCCCGCTGTACTTTGCGCGCCGTCTGACGGAACATTTCGGCGGTGCGAAGGTTTACTTCAAGCGGGACGAGTTGAACCATACCGGTTCGCACAAGATCAACAACACACTCGGCCAGATTCTGCTGGCGCGGCGCATGAAGAAGACCCGCATCATTGCGGAAACCGGTGCCGGCCAGCACGGAGTCGCGACGGCGACGGTATGCGCGTTGTTCGATCTGCCCTGCGTTGTCTATATGGGCACGACCGATATCGAGCGGCAGCAACCCAACGTTTTCCGGATGAGGCTGCTGGGCGCCGAGGTGGTGCCCGTTACGAGCGGCACCGGCACCTTGAAGGACGCGATGAACGAAGCGTTGCGCGATTGGGTCGCCAATGTGGAATCGACGTTCTACATCATCGGCACGGCGGCGGGGCCGCACCCCTATCCGGCCATGGTGCGCAATTTCCAGTCGGTGATCGGCCGCGAAGCGCGCGAGCAGATGATGGAAGCGGAAGGCCGCCTTCCCGACTCGCTCGTCGCCTGCATCGGCGGCGGATCGAACGCCATCGGTCTATTTCATCCCTTCCTGGACGATCCGTCGGTACGCATGTACGGCGTCGAGGCGGCGGGCCACGGTATCGAAACCGGCGCGCATGCCGCCTCGCTCACCGGCGGCCGTCCGGGCGTGCTGCACGGCAACCGGACTTACCTGCTGCAGAACGATGACGGTCAGATCCTCGATGCGCATTCCATTTCGGCGGGTTTGGATTATCCGGGTATTGGACCGGAACATTCCTGGCTGCATGAATCCGGCCGTGTCGATTACGTGTCGGCCACCGATGTGGAAGCGCTCGATGCGTTTCAATTGTGCAGCCGGATGGAGGGGATCATTCCAGCCCTGGAGCCGTCGCATGCCTTGGCCTACGTGTCCAAGATCGCGCCGGATCTGCCGAAGGATCACATCATTTGCATGAACATGTGCGGTCGCGGCGATAAGGATATCTTCACCGTCGCTGAGGCGCTGGGAACAGAGATATGACCGCGGCCACCGACTCCGGGCGGATCGAAAAGCGGTTTGCGGCGCTGAAAGCGGCGGGCCGAGGCGGATTCGTCACGTTCCTGACGGCCGGCGACCCGGATCACGAGACGTTCGAGAAGATCCTGCTCGGGCTTCCCGATGCCGGCGCGGATTTGATCGAGATCGGGATGCCGTTTAGCGACCCGATGGCCGATGGCCCGGCGATTCAGGCATCGTCGCTGCGTGCGCTCAAAGCGGGTGCCAATATGGGCCGTACGTTGGAGCTGGTGAGAAGTTTTCGGGCGCATGACGGCGATACGCCGATCATTCTGATGGGCTATTACAATCCGATTTACAGCTACGGTGTGGACGCGTTTCTGAAAGACGCGCGTGAGGCTGGTGTGGATGGCTTGATCGTCGTCGATCTGCCCCCGGAGGAGGATGCGGAACTGTGCGTGCCGGCACTGCAGGCGGGGCTCAATTTTATCCGTCTTGCGACGCCGACGACGGACGATGAACGGCTTCCGACGGTGCTCAAGAACACCAGCGGGTTCGTCTATTACGTTTCTGTCCTGGGCATTACCGGGACGAAATCGGCGGCCGAAGTGGAAATTCGAGATGCAGTCGAGCGGTTGCAGCGGCACACCGCACTTCCGGTAGCGGTCGGTTTCGGTATCCGCACGGCCGAGACTGTCCGAGAAATAGCGTCAACGGCTGATGCTGCAGTTGTCGGATCCGCGATTGTCGACCGGATTGCCGCCGACGTTGATGAGAACGGACGGCCGTCCGCAAAGCTGGTTGAGACGGTACATAAATATGTCCGCGAGCTCGCCAGCGGGTTGCGGTCATGAACTGGCTGACCAACTTCGTCCGCCCCAAGCTGCAGGCGCTGGTTAAGAAAAACGACGTCCCGGAGAACCTGTGGAGCAAATGTCCCGGCTGCGACCAGATGATTTTTCACCGGGATCTCACGAACAACCTGCATGTCTGCCAATATTGCAATTACCACCTTCGAATTCCGACCGATTTGCGGCTCAAAATTCTCTTCGATGATGGTGTTTATCGAAAGGTCGAGCTTGCCGACATACCCGATGATCCGCTGAAGTTTCGCGACAGAAAACGCTATACGGACCGGCTGAAGGAATCGCGCGCCCAAACCAAGGAGCGCGATGCGGTGGTCGTCGCGACCGGCCGTATGAACGATTTGCCGGTGGTGGTTGCCCTGTTCAATTTCGATTTCATGGGCGGATCCATGGGGGTGGCGTCCGGCGAGGGGATCGTGAAGGCGGCGCGGCTGGCGGTCAGCCAGCAGGCATCGCTGATCGTCAATCCGGCATCGGGCGGCGCGCGCATGCAGGAAGGCATTCTGTCCCTGATGCAGATGCCGCGAACGATAATTGCCGTGCAGGAACTCAAGGAAGCCGGCCTGCCATACATCGTCCTGCTGACGGATCCGACCACGGGCGGCGTCTCGGCCAGTTTCGCGATGCTGGGCGATATTCATGTCGCGGAACCCGGCGCCACGATCGGCTTCGCGGGGCGGCGGGTCATCGAGCAGACGGTTCGCGAAACGCTGCCCGACGATTTTCAGCGGTCCGAGTTCCTGTTCGAACACGGCATGGTGGATTGTATCGTATCGCGCGGCGAGCTCCGCGACACCCTCAGCCGGATTATCGGCCTGCTGCGTATGCCCCGACCGGTAGAGGAGATGCAGGACGACGAGCCCGACGACACGTTGCAAATCCCGTATTCGGGCGACGCCGAGGCGGCGGACGACGCGGCTCCGCCTGGTAGGAGCCTGTCGGAGTAATGTTTGCGGCCTGCATCGACCAGAGAAGCGTGCGTGTTAGGAGAGGGTGCGCCGGCGATGCCGGAAGCATCGTCAAGCGCCCCCGACGCAGCGCGCGCGCTTCTCTGGTCGACCCGAAGGGCTGCGTTTTCAAGGGTTTGGGATGTCGTCCGGCGCCGCTCGCGATGCCCCCGGCATCGCCACGCGACACCATCCTAACCCAAACCCTTGAAAACGCGGTGCAGACCATAAGCATTGCTCGGACAGGCTCCTAGCTGACCTTGGTTTCCGAAGGCATGGACCCGCGCAGCAGCGACGCCATTCTGGCGCGGCTGATGTCGCTGCATCCGAAGAAGATCGATTTGAGTTTGGGGCGGACCCTGGATCTTCTGGAACGGCTGGGACGGCCGCAGGACAGGCTGCCACCGGTTGTCCATGTTGCGGGCACCAACGGAAAGGGCTCCCTGATCGCCTTCCTGCGCGCCATTCTGGAGGCAGCAGGCAAGCGGGTTCACACTTACACCTCACCTCATCTGGTCCGGTTCAACGAACGTATTCGGCTTGCGGGCGAACTGATACCGGAGGAACATTTGTCGCAGCTCCTCGGCTACTGCGAAATCCTCAACGAGGGTCGCCCGATTACCTTCTTCGAGATCACGACGGCGGCGGCGTTTCGCGCCTTTGCGGAGAAACCGGCGGACATTTTGTTGCTTGAAACCGGTTTGGGCGGCCGGTTCGATTCAACCAATGTGGTCGACCGGCCGGCTTTGACGGCGATTACGCCGATCTCGATCGATCATGTCCAGTTTCTGGGGCCGACGCTCACGGACATTGCCGGCGAGAAAGCGGCGATCCAGAAACCGAATGTGCCTTCGGTGATCGGCGAACAGCCTCCGGAAGCGGCAGTCGTTATCGAAAAGCAGGCGGCGGAGGTAGGGGCTCCGCTATTTCGCCTTGGCGCGGATTGGGGCGTATCCGGCGGCGTTGATGGAATTCGCTATCGGTCGGGCCCGACGATACGCCAGTTTCCGGTGCCCGCGCTTTTGGGCGCACATCAGTATCACAACGCCGCCATGGCGATCGCCTGCACGGAGAAGCTGGAGGGCTTCGGTATCACCAATGCCGCCATCGCCAAGGGCCTGACACAGGTGGTTTGGCCGGGACGATTGCAACGCCTGCTCTCCGGGCCGTTGGTCGATCTGTTGCCACCCGGCTGGGAGTTGTGGCTCGATGGTGGCCATAATGCAGCCGCGGGCAAGGTTCTGGCGGAAGTTGCGCGGGAGTGGGTTAATCGCCCGCTGGATTTGGTTTTCGGTGTACTCAATACGAAGGATCTGCGGGCACTACTTGCGCCGGTCGCACGGTCTGTACGGGCATCGCGTAGTATCTCGATCCCGGGTGAAGAGGCGAGCTTGTCGGCCGAAGAGGCCGCGCAAGGCGCCCGCGCCGCGCGCCTTCGAGCGCAACCCGCGGCGGACCTCGTAGACGCTGTTCAGGGGCTGGTTACAGCTGCTGATGAACCCGGGCGTATCCTTATTTGCGGTTCGCTATATTTGGCTGGTGTCGTTTTGGCGCAAAATGCTTAATTAGAGCAAATCGGGGTTGGTTGGCATCGCCTTTGGCGATCCAACAACCGCGTGAATTTGCTCTTAAACTATTCATGACGAGCAGATTCACAAAATCGTTCGAACCCATGACATGGGTTCGACCAATCTTGATCTGGTCTCGCACAAAGAAAAACCCCGCCACAGTGGGCGGGGCTTGCAGGAATTGGTTGGAGCCGCCAGTTAGACGACCGATTCGACCCATTGTTCGAGTTGCGACTTTGCCAGAGCGCCAACTTTGGTCGCGGCAACCTGTCCGTCCTTGAAGATCATCAATGTCGGGATACCCCGGACACCATACTTGGCCGGCGTCTGTGGGTTGTCGTCGATGTTAAGTTTGGCAACCGTAAGTTTTCCGCCCATATCCGTTGCGATTTCTTCAAGCGCCGGTGCGATCATTTTGCACGGTCCGCACCATTCCGCCCAGAAATCAACCAGCACCGGCTGTCCTGATCCGAGAACGCTGTTTTCGAAATCGTCGTCCGAAACCTTTACCGTTGTCATTTTCGGCACCCCTGAATTTATTTCTAGTTTGTACGCTTTGCCTGGAGCGTTCTTTTCCAAGGGACTCTAGGAAGCGTTAAAGAAGCGGTCAAGCCGCTGTTCATCAAGAGACATAGTGCGCGGACCGTCGGTCCACAAGAGCACGCATCGAATCGGCCGTTTGGGCCAGATTTTCCGCATAACCGCTCGGTATGCGGCCATCTGCCGTAGATAGGCTTCGGGAACGTCGTTTTCGCGCAGGGGCGGCGGCCGGTTTGTCTTGTAATCGACGATCATGACCTCGTTTTCGCGAATCACCAGCCGGTCGACCTGTCCGGATATGATTTCCGGGCCTAGTGGGCCCGTTACGGTGCCGACGATCGGCGTTTCGGCCCGGCTTCCGGGTGCGAAAAGCGGCGCAAAGGAGGGGTCCTCCAGGATGCGCATCACTTCATCCGCGATGGCGCCGCGTTCTTCGGCATCGACCCCGTGGATGGGGCGGGTGAGAAAAGCCGTGGCCGCGTCGCGACGGCGGCTGGTTGGCAGATCCGGCAGGGTCTGAAGCAGCCGATGGACGAGCTGACCGCGCCGGAAACGGTCGCTGCCGTCGGCCTGGATCGGAGAAAGAACGGGCGGATCGGCGGACGGCCGTGACGGTGCGAGTGGCCGGGGTGGCGTCGGTTCCGGATCCGGCGGCCGGTTCATCCACAATGCCGGCTCCGCGATCGTCTCCGGCAGTTCCGATGCTACGAACGGTTCGATTTCGGCGGTTTGCGCCGATGCGAGGCACAGCCCGTCTCCACTCCAGCCATCTTCGCCGTCCATTGTGAATTCGAAGGTTTCGGCGATCGGTGCGATGCCGTCGCGCATCAGCGCATACCAGCTTGTGTCGGACGGTTCCTGCCGGCCGTGCCAGCCGCAGACGAGAAGACGGTCCTCGGCGCGGGTCATCGCGACATATAGCAATCGTCTGTATTCCTGGTCGCGCCGCCAGTTGGCGTCCGCGCGTGCGGCGACGCACAATGCCGGTTCGTGCGAACGGTTGGGTGGCCAGAGCGGCAGATCGTCGGTCCAGAGAACGGCCGGGCTGGAACGGGGTGCGGTCGTGGTATCCGGCAGGATAACGATCGGCGCCTGCAAGCCTTTCGCGCCGTGCACCGTAATGATCCGTACCTCGTCGCGGCCGCTGTGTTCGAGATCGCGCGTTATCGTCGCGTCCCCGGCCTTCAGCCAATGCAGGAAGTTTTGCAATGACGGGACATCGGTGCGCTCATGGGCGAGCGCCAGGTTGAGGAACTCCTCGATCGGATCCTCCGCCTCGATGCCGAGCCGGGCGACGATGCGTTGCCGGCCGGTGTCTTGGGCAATTGTCGGTTCGGAGAGCAGCCGGGCGAAAAGCTCGTAGGGCGGCGAAAAATCGACGATGGCGAGCAGCCGCGCGAGCCAGTCGTACGCCGCTGCAAAGCGGTCGTCATCGGCCGCCATATCGGCCAGCCGGTGCCACAATGTTGTGCTTCCCCGGTTATAGGCCAGCGTGAACAGATCGTCGTCGTCGAAGCCGATGAAGGGCCCTTTCATGACCGTTGCAAGGGTCAAATCGTCTTCCGGCAGGAGCAGAAAATCGCCCAGCGCGACCAGATCCATAACGGCCAGTTGTTCGCTCAAAACCATCCGGTCGACGCCAGCGACGGGGATATCCCGCGCCTTGAGCGCGCTGACGAGATCCGTGACGAAGCTGTTGCGCCGGCGCACCAGGACCATAATGTCGCCAGCGCGGACAAGCCGGCCCTTCGATGGCAGAGCTTCGCATCCGATCCAACCCTCCAGACGGTGGGCAAGAGCGTTTGCCAGCCGTGTCGAGGGGCTGTCCGCCGGCTCCCGGGTGAGCGGCGGGGTCCACGGCGCGAGGGGCGATGTATCGCGCGGACCGATAAGAGGCCAGACTTCGACCGAACCGGCATGGCCGGTTCGTACGGCCCGGTGCTCGATCGTTACGCCGTCCGGAATGACGCCGTCGCGCGCCGTGTCCTGATCGAAGACAGCATCCACGGCGGCAAGTACCGGGGCGGTCGACCGGAACGACCAGTTTAACTCCACATCGCGCCAGGCGGCTTCGGCGGCCTCGATTCGGTCCCTGAAATGCCGCCGCATGTCCGAGAAGGCGGCGGGGTCGGCGCGCTGGAAGCTGAAGATCGACTGTTTCGAATCGCCGACGGCGAAGACCGTTCGCACCTCCGGCCGTGCACCGGCGCCGGAAAAGAATTCTTCGGCAAGCGCCGCGACGACGGCCCATTGGTCCGGATTGGTGTCCTGCGCCTCGTCGATCAGGATGTGATCGAGTCCGCCGTCCAGCTTGAACAGGACCCAGGCGGCGTCGACATTCTCGCGCAGCAAGGCGATCGTCTTGAGGATCAGATCGTCATAGTCGAGCCGGGCGAGCGCTGCTTTCGCCTTCTCGTAGGCGTCGAGGAGTGCCGCGCCCAGCTGCAGCAACGCCACCGTCGCTTCGGCGGTTATCGCCGCACGGCGTTGTTCCATGATCCGCACCAGCCGCGCCGCCTCGATGGCGAGCGTTTCCGCCGCGTCGGGGGCGGCTTCGGCGGCCTTACGGGTAATGAGCACCTTGCGCGGTTCGCCGTCCTGCGTGAGGAAACCTGCTGCGTAATCGGCAAACGACGCCGCCCGCACGGATGGATCGGATGTTAGCCAACGGGCGATCAGTTGGCCGCGCGGCTGGTCGGTTTTTTCGGTGCCTGCCAGCAAGGCGTCTATGGCCACGGCGAGAGCGTCCGTATCGAAGACCCCATCGCGGCAGGCATCGGCGACGACGTCCTCGGCTCGCCGCCCCGGAGCGATCCCGAGCTTTTTCGCCAGTGCCGCGGCAACGCTCGGGATACTGCCATACATATCGATGAGGCGGCGAATGCGCCCGCGGTCGCGCGCCAGCTGCGCCATCATCTCGCCGAATGAGTCCTCTTGGATATAGCCCGTGACGACGTCGAGCGCGTCGGCGAGCGGTCCGCCGGTCCGGGCCGACGACAGGACGGAATCCCGCGCCGTCATGAGAAGTTCGGCGGCGCTGCGTTCGTCGATCGCTTCGAAATGCGGCGCGATTTCAGCTTCGAGGGGAAAGCGGCCCAGCAAGGACTGGCAGAAGCTGTGGATGGTCTGGATTTTCAAGCCGCCCGGAACATCCAGAACATGCGCGAAGAGCTGCCGCGCCCGGTCGAGCAAGGCGTCGTCCGGCACGCGGTCGAGCAGGGCGGCGATTTCCTGGCGCACGTCCCGGTCGGGTTCGGTTGCCCACAGGGCGAGCCGGCGGTTGATGCGCTGCGCCATCTCGGCGGCCGCCGCCCGTGTAAAGGTGAGGCAGAGAATGCGCTCCGGGCGCGTGTCGGTCAGTAGCAGGGCCAGCACCCGGTCGGTCAGGACGGTCGTTTTGCCGCTGCCCGCTGAAGCGGCCACCCAGACGCTTGTGGCCGGATCGGAGGCATCGCGCTGCCGCGCGGTCGCTTCGGCGGTGACGTCGTCCCTCATCCGCCGCCCCATTCGAGCGTCCGGGCCAAGTGGGTGTAGTCGTTATAGCGCGGCGCGTAGTCCGGTCGGGGCGTTGCGGCATAGGGTGTCTGCGGATCGTCGAACGCGGCGACAAGTGCGCGCAGGCCATCCAGCGCGCTGTCCGAAAGCGCGGTCACGTCGCCCGGCAGCGGATGTTGCTTGCCGGGCGTTTCGCCACCGCTGAGACGCCAATAGGCGAGGTGGTCGACTGTGCCGGCGGGAAGGGTCTCGAACCCGCCCGCCCGCAAAATTGCCGCCTCCAGGGCGAGCTGCGGGGAAAATCCCAGATTGACGTCGCCGCGCTGCGGCACCGCGCCGGTCTTGTAGTCGATGATCTCGTACCCGCTGTCCCGCAGCCTGTCGATCCGGTCGGCCTTGGCCGATAGAACGAAGGGGCCGCCGGGGGCCTCGATGGTCAGGGTGCCGGACACTTCCGACGCTGATCCCGCCAGCGTTTGCCGGCGCTCGGCTTCCAGATTGATAAACCAATGCGCGATTCTAACGAATCGTGGCCACCAAAACGCGCGCACTGTCGGCCGCCCCAGAGCTTCCCCAAACGCTGCCTCCCCGAACGCAAGCAAATGCCGCATCGCGTCCGGGGGAAGTGTCTCGGGATACCCGGTAATAAACCGGTCCAACGCGGCATGAATAAATGTCCCCCGATCCGCCGCGCCGGGGTCCGCATCGATCGGGTCGAGCGGCCGCAGCCGCAGGATATGCCGCGCGTAAATCGCATAGGGATCGCGCATCCAGGTTTCGACCTGGGTGACCGAAAGCCGCCGGGGCCGCGCTGTGAGGGGAGGGCGCGGCGCAGCGGGCGAAATTGTGATCGTTTCCGTGGGCTTGTTCAGGAACCTGCGCCAGTCCTGCCAGGGGCTGGCGGGGCGGTAAAAATATTCCTCCGACCCCGCGCTTCGCAGCACGGCGTCGAGGCGGGTAAGCCAGCGCGATGGGACCGTTGGCTGCCCTTCGGTTTTGTCCGCGCGGGTCAGGACGATTTCAGGCGCGGAAAAAGCCTGCACGAAATCGTGCGCCGTCAATCCGATACGCCGTTCCGGAAGCGGCAATCCGAAGGCCTCCCGCATCGGCCGGCTGAGCCAGGGATCGGGTTGCGGGTCGGGCGGCCAGACGCCCTCGTTCAGCCCACCGAGCACCAGCAGGTCGGCATGTTGCAGCCGAGCTTCGAGCAACCCCAGGATCGCAAGGCGCGGATGGCGTCCATATCGCGGGCGCACGGTCGATCCCGTCATTAGCGATTCCAGCAACGCGCCGTAAGAGGAGACAGAAATAGGCGGCAGCAGATCCGCTGTGTCGCGAAGTTCGGCGAGAAACTGCGAGAGCATTTCTCCGGCGTCGCCGGTCCATAGGCGATCGGCACCCGCCTCCAGGTCCGTCGCTGCCAAGCCCTCGGCAGTCGTGACATGCGCCTTCAGGAGGTCTCCGAGCCCGCAAGAGCCTTCTGCGAAAGCGGCCACCAGTGGCGCCGTTATCGCTTCGAGCCGATCGAGCAGAGCTTCCACGGCATCGGTATCACTATTCTCCGATAATGCAGCACTGAGGCCGGCTATCCCCGCGCCGGGTCGCGGGCCTCGCAGAACCAGACGCTCGAGCGACCGTGCGGCTGACCGTAGCGCAGCAGTCGGCTGTCCCGCCGCCGCGAGCGGATGCTTCAACAGGGACAGCAGGGGGGCGGGGGCGAACGCGGTGCCAACTGCCGCGGCGATCAAGCGAAGAAAACTCCCCGGCGTCGTCGCTGCGAGGCTTTCTCCCGCCGAGTCGTCGATTTCGATATCCCAGCGCCGCAGCTCCGCGGCAACCCGGCGCGCCAGTCCGCGGTCGGGCGTCACCAGTGCTGCTGTCTTGCCGGGCATTTCCAAGGCGTGACGCAGAATAAGGGCGATTACGCCCGCTTCTTCCGCCGAGTCGACGCAATCGACCCGCTCGATGTTATCCAGGGCATCGTTCGGTATGGCGTGAAGCGTGCGCCAGGCCCGCGTGGTTTCCGCAGGACGCATAACCTCTGAAATCAAGGTTGCGCGGTTCGTTCGGGGACCTTCCTGCGGCCAATCCGCGACATCCTCCGGCGCGATGTCCAGGCGGTCGAGCAGCCGGGCGAGATTGTGTTGCGGATGGGTCTGTTCCCGTTTGATGGCGGTCCAGCTTTCTTCATCCACGTCGCGCATCAGGCCCGGCAGAATGACGCACCCATTCGGCATCGCCGCGACAGTTGCAAGCAAATCGGCGGTCGCCGGGATCGTGCCGGTCGACCCGGCGGCAATAATTTGGCCTCGAGGGGGCGTTTCCGTCCAGGCTCGCGAGAGCGATTCGAGGAGGAGATTGCGGTGCGCGGCTGGGTCGATCCCGCCCTGCTCGGCGGCAATCGCGGGCCAGTGTTCGGTCAGGATCTTGAGAAAATTTAGCACCTTTTGCCAATGTTCCGCATAGGCTTCCGGGGCGAGGTCTTTCAGCCGGTCGAACGAGAGCCGCTCTGTCTGAACCTGATCGAGCAGCCGTTCGAGCTCTGCCGCCAGCCGAACGGCCTGATCGACGGAAATCGCTTCGCCCGTCGACTCCCAGCCGAGGATCAGACGTGCCAGAAGCAGCCGCCGCCGCATGCCCGGGATCACGGGCGGCGCATCGGCCCCGGCGAAAGCGGGCATCTCCTGCAGTACCAGCTCGTCCTCGTCCACATCGCCAAGCGGGCGCATAGCGGGGAGCAGCAGCGCCGTGCCGTCGCTCACCCGAAGAAATGCATCGCGCAGTGCGCGGCAAGCGCGTCGTGTCGGCAGCAGTATCGTGTAGTCGAGCAGCGCTTCCGGTACCCCGCCGGCTTCCTTAACGACGCCCGCCGCCAGCGCGTCGACGAAGGACGCATCGGGTGGGATCGTGTAGACGCCTGCCATTACCGGCTGTTGACCGACTCGTTGCCGTGGGTGATCTCGTACTCCGCCCGCTCGCGCTGCTCCGGCGTTCCGACATGATACCACTCGCCGTCATGCACAAGCCCGTGCAATCGGCCGGCTTCCTCCGCGCGGTCATACAGCAGGTTAAGCGAGAACGGGCCGTCCGGCGTATCGTCGAACAGGCGCGGGTGGAGGATTTGAACGCCGGCGAAAAGAAACGGTGCGATGGCGGATTCGTGACGCCGCGCGGCATAGCCTTCGCTGTCCAGAAAATAGTCGCCGCGTCCGGTTTCGCCCTGGATGGAGACGGTACGCTGCAATAGCAGCAGCGCATCCATGTCATCATCGCGCCAAGCCTGCGTCATGCGGTGCAGCGCCGGCGTCGGACCGTCAAGCCAGACGGCATCACAGTTGACGACAAAAAACGCGTCGTCGCCTAGGTGCGGCAGCGCATTCCGGACTCCACCGCCGGTCTCCAGCAGTGCGGGCTCCGGCGACAGCGTAACGTCGGCGCGGTTCGCCAAATGATCTGCGATCATCTCGCCCTTATAGTGCGTGTTGACAACGATTCGCGTGATGCCTTCCGTAGAGAGATGGCCGAGCACACGATCGAGCAGGGTTTGGCCCGCCATAACGACCAGAGGCTTGGGCCGGTCGTCGGTGAGGGGTTGCATGCGCGTTCCCAAACCCGCGGCCAGCACCATTGCGGTGTTTATTGTCGCGCTGTCATTTGCCGTCATGTTTTTATCGTTCGCGTTTCGGGTGGCAGCACGCGGTTGAACCAGTCGCGCAACGCTGCCAGCGCCGGATGATTGAGATCGGCTTCCAGCCATCGCCAGACTCTCGGCAGATGGCAAAGATAGTCCGGTTTGCCGTCGCGGCGGTCGAGCCGGGTAAAAATGCCGAGGATCTTGGTACTGCGCTGGGCTCCCAATATGGCATAAGACAACCGAAAAGCATCCGGATCGATGTCGGGAAAGGCGGCAAGATAGCGATCCATCGCACGCTGTGCCAAATCAGAGGGCACGTCACGGCGGGCATCTTCCAGCAAGGAGACAAGGTCGTATGCGGCGGGTCCGATAACCGCATCCTGAAAATCGAGCAAACCGCAGGCGCGAATGCCCGCGCGCCGGGGCAGCCAAATAAGGTTGTCGACATGATAGTCGCGCAGAACGAGAGTCTCGCGCGTGTCTCGGGTCTGCACAAACAAGGCCTGCCACAGCTTTGCATAATCCTGTCGCAGCGAGTCGGTCACGGTGTTTCCGGTAATGGCGGGCAGATACCAGTCGATGAGCAGATTGGCTTCCGTCAGCAGCAGCGCATCATCGTATTTCGGTATATCTGCCGCCACGGTAAAGCGACGGTGCAGTTCGATTAATAAGTCGACGGCAAGCATGTAGAGCTCAGTTTCACAGTCGGGATCGGCGGCCAGGACGCGGGTGTAGGTGTCGTCGCCAAAGTCTTCGAGCAGCAGCAAGCCGTCTTCCGGGCTTTGCGCCAGAATTTCGGGCGCGCTTAGATCCAGGCTGCGTAAAATCTCTGCAATCGAGACAAAGGGGCGAACGTCCTCTTTCGCCGGCGGGGCATCCATCAGCACGGCGGACCGGCCTTGTCCGGTGAGCCTGTCATAGCGCCGGAACGATGCGTCATCGGCCAGTGTGCGCCGGTCGGCGGCGTCCCAGCCCTGTTTGGCGAGAAACGCCGCGATGCGTGTATCCCGGTCACTCATTGTGCAACAAGCCTATCCGCGCAACCCACGTACTGGAGCCTTCGATCGTAACGCGTCGAGCCGTCTGTACTTCGGCAAATGCGAAACGGATATCAAGGTGCTCTGAAGGCAAGTAGGGCCCTAGCCTTTCCGGCCACTCGATCAAAGACACGCCTGTTGCAAAGGCTTCTTCGATATCCAGCTCGAAGGCATCTTGAGCAGATTCGAGGCGGTAGAGGTCGAAGTGCCACAGTTCGAATTCCGGGAGGTCATACGTCTGGACAAGCGTGAACGTCGGACTCGGAACCTCCGCGTCGTGCTCACCGAGCGCCCGGATCAAGGCCCGCGCGAACGTCGTTTTTCCGGCGCCCAGGTCACCGCCAAGCGCGAGTACGTCACCACGGTGAAGCTGCGGCGCCAGCCGCTGCGCCAGGGCCTCTGTTGCTGCGATATCGGGAAGCTCTATTTCCATAATTTGCGGTGTCTCGCGTTTGACCGCTTGCTTGTTCACGCGCTTCGCTTTTCCGCCACATCGCCACGTTCAGGAGATTGCGCGGCGAGCGGTAGGCGGCATTCGATCTTCGCACCCTCGCCATCACCACCGCTCACGGATATCTCTCCGCCATGCAGCTCGATGAGGCTCTTGACCAATGCAAGGCCCAATCCCGCCCCGGACTCCCGTGCCCCCTGATCGCCCCGCTCGAACTTGTTGAAAAGCCGTTCGACATCTTCCGGAGGGATGCCTACGCCGGTATCCGTGACAAGGATCGTCAGGTGCTCCGCCTCGCGGCGGGCGGATAAAGTGATCGCCCCTCCTTCCGGCGTGTATTGCACGGCATTGGTGATCAGGTTGTAAATCGCCTGACGCAATCGCTTCTCGTCAGCGATGATGGACCCGATGTCGTCCGGACAGTCGAAGTTAAGCGTGAGTTTCAAATCCGCTGCGCGGTTCCGGAACGCATTCAGCAGATTGGCAAGCGCGTCGTGCACATCAAGAGGCGCCAGCTCCAGTTCCAAATAGCCGGCTTCGATCGTAGCCAGATCCAGGATATCGTTGATCAGTGTCATCAAATGGTTGGATGCCTGCAGGATGCCGTTCACATATTCAATCTGGCGCTCGTTCAGGGGACCGAAGTAGGTTTTGTCGAGAATTTCGGTAAACCCGATGATCGCGTTAAGCGGCGTACGCAGCTCATAGCTGACATTCGCGATGAAGTCCGATTTCAGCCGGTCGGCATGTTGCAATGCCAGGTTTCGTTCTTCCAACGCGCGCTGTACACGAACGCTATCGGATACATCGATATAACCCAGCAGGCAGCCGCCATCCGGCAGCGGCACGCAGCTGAAGTCTATGACCATGCCATCGGTTCGCTCCAGCCGGCCTGATCGGGGCTCGGGCTCCGTCACCGAGAGGATGAGGTGTTGTTTGCGACGTTCCCAGTCGTCGACCGATGGAAAATATTGACGCGTATGCTCCAACAGGTCGCCAATATGGGAGTCGAGCGTCGAGTCGGTGTTCGAAAGACTCCACATTGCGGCAGCGGCCGGATTCCAAAGTTTCAGGCGACCGTCTGCGCCAAAAACGGTCACGGCCTCGTGCAGCTTGTTCAGCGTTTCGCGCTGTACGGCGATCGACGTGTTGTAGGACCGTTCGAGCGCCAGCCGGTCGGTAACATCTTCGTAAACGAACAGCAGGCCGCCCATGGGGTGGGGGGAGACAACCATGCGCAGCGTTCGCTCGTCCGGCAGATGCAATAATTCTTCGCGAGGGTCGATCAGCGAATGGAAAAGGCTATCCGTTTCCTGCTTGAAGGCCGGGAAATCGATATATTCGGGCAAGCGTCGGCGATCGCGCAGCATGTCGAGAACTTCGCCCATGTTTGGCTCACCGCCTAAGGCGGCGCTTTCGACGCGCCAGAGGTCAAGGAACGCCGAGTTGAAGAATTTGAGGCGCCGGTCCGGCCCGTAGATCGCAATGGCGGCGCCCAGCATTTCTAGAACTTCGGCATGCGCGGCAACAAGTGCAGCAAGTTCCGATTGAACGGCCTCTATCATTGTGACGTCGATGGCGTAACCAACCGTCGTCGCCGGCGACGCATCGACAGGCGCTTCGGTGAACTCAAGCAGGCGCCGGGTTCCGTCAATCACGACATGATGGCTTTCAGACTGAATGCTGCCGCTCTTCGCGGCGCGGCGCGCCAGTCCGCGCCCGTCCCGATCCAAATAGCCGGCACCCAGTTCGCGCTCTTCTTCGGTTGCGGTGTCGGAGCCCGTATCGATATCCAGCGCTTGAGCATAGGGTTCATTGCGCCCGACGATGTTAAGTTTCGCGGAACGCCACCAAACGGGCATAGGCAGTTTATCGAGGACATGCTTCAGCATCGCGCGCTCACCGGACCGTACGGCAAGATCTTCGGCAAGTCTTGCTCGGTCGTCGATGTCCGAAATCCATAACAGATCGCGCCCACCTGCTCGCCGTCCGGTTAATGAAATCGAACGGCCGCGCTTCGTCCGGAAGCGGCCCTCGAATGGGCTGCCGTCGGCTCGAAGCGCCGCGATGGCCTGTTGGACCAGCGCCGATTCAGTCGCGGCGAAAGCGCCGGGTACATCTTCGGGTTTCAATCCTTCTTGGAGGTCCAACAGTTCGCTCGCCAACGCTGTTGCCTTTGCCCCGCCGCGCGAAAATTGGATTAGACCAACGGGCGCCGATGCGAATTGTGCCGTGACGATAGACTGATGTCGCAACAATAGGAGAACCGTGACTAGCAGAACTGCCAGTCCCAGACCTACGCCCCATACCGTCAGCGCATGTTCTTCAGTTGCTGCGAACGCCAGGTTCGGCGAACACGCCAACTGCAGAGTAATGACGCCGACGATAAATTTGCTGCCCCTCTTTCGCACGCGTGCAGTTTAAGTTTGTGCGTGCCCGCGAACAAGAGCCGCCTGCGCTGCTCTAGTAGCGGTAAAGCTCCGGTTTGAACGGCCCATTTTGCGAATAGCCGAGATAATCCGCTTGCTCCGTTGAAAGCCTCGTCAGTTCGACGCCGAGTTTCTTCAAATGCAGCGACGCGACTTTTTCATCTAGATGTTTCGGCAGAACGTAAACTTTGCGTTCGTATTGATCGGTATTTTTCCAAAGTTCGATCTGCGCCAGTACCTGATTCGTGAAGGAGGCGGACATGACGAAACTCGGATGCCCGGTTGCACAGCCGAGATTGACCAACCGGCCTTCGGCGAGAACGATCAGGCGCTTCCCGTCAGGGAATTCAACCTCGTCGACTTGCGGCTTCACGTTGTGCCAGGTGAAATTCCGCAGTTCGGAAATCTGAATTTCCGAATCGAAGTGGCCGATGTTGCAGACGATCGCCCGATCTTTCATCGCGCGCATATGGTCGAGCGTAATAACGTCGATATTGCCCGTCGTGGTTACAAAGATGTCGCCATCCGCCGCCGATGCATCCATCGTCGTTACTTGATAGCCTTCCATGGCTGCCTGCAGTGCGCAAATCGGGTCGATTTCCGTCACGAGGACGCGGGCGCCTTGGTTGCGCAAACTGGCTGCCGACCCCTTGCCGACATCGCCGTAGCCGCAAACCACTGCCGTCTTGCCCGCGACCATCACGTCGGTTGCGCGTTTTATTCCATCCACCAGGCTTTCGCGACAGCCGTAAAGATTATCGAACTTGGATTTTGTCACCGAGTCGTTGACGTTGATCGCGGGGACTTTCAACGTGCCCGCCTCCTCCATTTCGCGGAGCCGGTGGACACCCGTCGTCGTCTCTTCGGAAAGGCCGCGCACGTCGTCCAGTAGTTCCGGATATTTATCGTGCATGATCTGTGTCAGATCGCCGCCGTCGTCGAGGATGAGGTTGGGGCGCCATCCATCGGGGCCGATGATCGTTTGCTCGATACACCATACGGCCTCTTCTTCGGTCTCGCCCTTCCAGGCGAACACCGGTGCGCCCGCTTCTGCAACCGCAGCCGCCGCTTGATCCTGGGTCGAAAAAATATTGCAGGAAGACCAACGCAGTTCCGCGCCGAGGGCGGTTAACGTTTCCATCAAAACTGCCGTTTGAATCGTCATGTGCAGACAGCCGGCAATTCGCGCGCCGGCCAGCGGCTTGGAAGCGCCATACTCCTCGCGCAGCGCCATCAGGCCCGGCATTTCGGTCTCCGCAATGGCAATTTCTTTGCGGCCCCAATCCGCCAGCGTCATGTCGGCGACTTTGTAGTCGTTGGCACTCATTGTCTTCTCCTCGGTTTTGTGGCGTTGCGGCAGTCCGCGGGCAGGCATGTTGAAACCGCGTATAGCAAGCATTTTTGTGAGCTGCAAGTATTATATAAAGAAATCTTTATATATTTATTTTAGGGTGAATATCCGCAGCCTGCTTGCTGTTCCGGTCTCTTGAGCATGGTTAGCAGGGGAGCATTCCACATCAGCCTTTTGAAATCCTTAAGGTTCACCTGTGTCTCAAGTTTGTCCTGACGCGCGCTATGCCAGAGCGTTGAAATCGTCCAGAAGTGTAGCGATCCGGCCGATATCGGCTTGCTCCATGATCGCTTGTGCCCGCCCCGTTGCGGCGGTCAGTTCTAGGTTTCGCACGCGCTGTTTGACCTTGGGCAGGCTGCCGGCTGACATCGAGAGATCGCGCACGCCAAGGCCGAGCAGAAGTGCGGTGTAACGCGGGTCGCCGGCAATTTCACCACAAAGGCTAAAAGGGATGCGCGCGCGCAGGGCAGCTTGCGCGGTGAAGCGGATCAATCGCAAGACGGCCGGGTGCAGCGGATTGTAAAGATGCGCCACCTGTTCGTCGGCCCGATCGATCGCCAAGGTGTACATCGTTAAATCGTTGGTGCCGATGGCAAAGAAATCCGACACCTGCGCTAAAGCATCGGCTGCCAACGCGGCACCCGGCACTTCGATCATGATGCCGAGGGGCGGCAGAGGGTCGGCGATCGGCACGCGGCGGCGCTTGAGACGGCGGGCTACGACATTGATTGCTTCCCGGACGCGGCGCACCTCGCCGGTCGTTGCGATCATCGGCAATAGAATGCGAATCGGCCCAATTGCGCCGACACGCAGAATCGCAGCGAGCTGATCTTCCAGGAGCTTGGGATATTTCAACGAAAGGCGAATTGCGCGCAGACCCAGCGCCGGATTGACGGCGTCGCCCAACTGCTCGCCGAGCGAATAGGCGAGTTTTTCACCACCGACATCGAGGGTACGAATTGTCACTGGACGCCCCTCCATACCGGCCACGATTTCGCACAGGCTTTGATATTGCTCTTCTTCGTTCGGCGGCGTTTCGCGATTCATGAACATGTATTCGGACCGAAGCAGGCCGACTCCCGCCGCGCCGTGGCGCATCGCCAACGCAGTTTCTTGCGGCAGATCGACATTCGCGGAAAGCTGTATCTCCGTCTCGTCGCGGGTCACGGCCGGCAAGTCCCGGAGCCGCGCAAACCGCCTTGTTTCGCGACGCAACGCCAAGCGGCGCTTTTCATATTCGCGCAATGTGGCCGCGGTGGGGTTGACGATGACCCGTCCGCCGACACCATCGATAATGACGTTGCCGGCATCGCGGGCACCGAGCGTCAGGCCCGTAGCCCCTAACACGGCAGGAATACCAAGCGAGCGCGCCATGATTGCGGTATGGCCTTCCGGGCCGCCCAGAACCGTGGCGAAGCCGGCGACCTGCCGTGGATCCATCAATGCAGCGTCGGCGGGGCTGAATTCTTCGGCCAAGACAATGCTGCCCTGCGGCAAGGTCGAGAATGCGCGAAAGGGCGCTTTGGTTAGGTTTCGAATCAGCCGCGCACCGGCCTCGCGAATGTCGTCGGCGCGGGCTGCCATATAGGGATCGGAAAGTTCCGTAAATCCGTGCGCAATTTCCGATATCTCTGCCTGTACGGCGGATTCGGCGTTGATTCGCGTCTCGACGATCCGGCGTTCGACTCCGCGCACCAGCCGGGATCCGGTCAGCATCTTCAAATAGGCGTCCAGCAGGTTGCTGAGATCCTCTCCCGATGCGCCGTGCATGGCGCGGGCGCGGTCTCGCAGGCGTCGCAATTGCCGGCCGGACCGATCGACGGCGGATTTAAACCGCACTTGTTCGGCACCAATATCGGATTTCCGGACTTTGTATTCGGGCACGGTCGGTGCGCCGGCTTCGCTGAGATGCGCCGGACCCACAGCGATGCCGGGTGAAACACCCAGGCCTTCGAACACAAGCTCTTTGCTATCCGCGGTCATATCAATCTTCGTCGAACCGGTTCGCAACCAAACTTGATAACGCCTCGAGCGCGGCGTCGGCCTCGGGGCCGTCGGTATGAACGGATATGGTTGTGCCCGGCGATGCCGCGAGCATCATCAAACCAAGGATCGATTCACCCGATACCGTTTCGCCATCCTTGATGACCTCAATTTTTGCGTCGAATTGCTCTGCGACTTTCACGAATCGCGCCGCCGCTCGCGCATGGAGACCTCGCTTGTTCATGATCAAGAGCTCACGAACCATCGTCAGCTTGATCGGGCGGTCAGCAGGCTCGACGCGACGCTGATATATTTGCGGCCCGATTCCATCGCGGCCATGGACGCGTCCGCGAGCGTCATCGTGTCCCGAACGCTTGCCAGCTTTATCAGCATCGGCAGGTTTACGCCGGCGATCACCTCGACATTCTCGTTGTCGAGGAACGACATCGCAAGATTGGACGGCGTGCCGCCAAACATGTCGGTCAGTACGATAACGCCTTCACCTTCATCGACCTCGGTAATTTTTTCGAACACATCCTGCCGCCGCTGTTCCATATCGTCTTCCGGACCGATAGATACGGTGGCGGCCTGCATTTGCGGCCCGACGACATGTTCTAGCGCGGCGATGAATTCCTCCGCCAATCGCCCGTGGGTGACAAGCACCAACCCGATCATGGTTCCTCCCGAACGGTTTTCCGTTACAGCATCTTTTGACCACCGCTGCTGCTGAGATCGCGGTGATGAAGGTTGATCCGACGCCCTTGATTTTCCAGCAATTCGACGAGCCGGCGGGCGATATAGACCGATCGATGGCGGCCGCCGGTGCAGCCGATGGCGATGGTCAAATAGCTTTTGCCTTCCTTATCATATCTTGGCAGCAGAACATCCAGCATTGATTTCAGATGCCCGAGAAATCCTGAAAAGTCTGGGTCGGCAGCAATGAACGCGCCGACATCTGCGTCTTCTCCGGTTAAGGGCCTGAGCCGTTGATCATAGTGAGGGTTTGCGAGAAACCGGACGTCGAAGACCAAATCGGCTTCGCGCGGCAAGCCCTGCCGATACGAAAAAGACGTGACGTTTATGATCAGTTCGGTCTTGTCGCTGAAGCCAAACCGACCGGTCATTTGATCCTTCAGGTCCCACAATGTCGTGTCGGAGGTATCGATGACGGCATCGGCGCGATCCCGAAGCCGGGAGAGCAGGCGCCGTTCGAGGCGAATGCCGTCCGGAACCGGCCGGTCCTCGGCCAACGGATGGCGGCGGCGTGTTTCGGTATAGCGCCGCAGCAGAACGTCGTCGTCGCAATCCAGGAACAGAATGCGCATGGCGATGCCGTCCTGTGCCGTAAGCTGGTCGAGTTGCTCGATAACGGGCAGAACGGCGAAATCGCGGGTTCGGATGTCGACACCGATTGCCAGCGGCTGCGCGGCATTGTCCGTCTCGCCTGGCCGTACCAGACCGTTGAGCAAGGACAGGGGTAGATTATCGACCGCCTCGTAACCGAGGTCCTCGAGAATCTTGAGTGCGGTCGAACGCCCGGCACCAGACATGCCGGTCACCAATACGACGGGCTGAACCATGCCTCATTCCTTTGTCGCGCGTTCTAATGCTCTATATCGCCGGGTCTGACGCGAACCGCAAGGCGGATTTTCGCCGGTGTGGATGCGTCGAAGGCCCGAAGTTGAAGTAATGGGACAGAAACACCAAGCAAATCTGCCGTTTGTGGCGCGGGCAGCCTGTCCACATCCGATGCGAGGTCAACGACTAATGATACGCGGATTTGCGGCAGCGCGGCGACCTGGACGACACCAACGCCGCGCACTTCCAGCTTTCCCGCGATCGTGTCCGGCGCGCGCGCGACGACGAAGCTGTCTTCCAATGTCAAAGCCGAACGGTCGTCGGCAACAAGCATTGCGCCCTCGTCGATCATGCGCAGAGCCAGGTCCGACTTGCCGCTGCCCGGTGGACCGCGCAGCAGGACGCCCACGTCATCGATCGCGACCGTCGTGCCATGCACCGATTCCATGGTCGAAACAGCGCCTCGCTATTGTCAGTTCTCTGGCCAGGGCCGGAAGTGCTTGCCGAGCTGAAGCCCTTGCCTCTGGTACGACGATCCGATGCCTTGGCCGTAAATTCTGTCCGGCGGCTCGGTAAGGCGTTCGTATACGAGCCGGCCGAGGATCTGACCGTGTTCTATCATGAAGGGCACGTCGTGCGACCGGACCTCAAGCACCGCGCGGCTACCGCCGCCGCCGCTCGCATCGTCGCCGAATCCAGGATCGAAGAAACCGGCATAGTGCACGCGGAATTCCCCGACCAACGTATCGTAGGCAACCATTTCGGCGGCATGGTCCGGCGGAACGGTCACCGCTTCGCGCGAGGCCAGGATGTAAAAATCGTCCGGGTTCAGGATGATCGAAGCGTGGCGGCCGCGATAGATCGGCTCCCAGAACTCGACGGGGTCGTACTGGCCCTTGCAATCGACATCGATGAGCCCGGTGTTCTTGCGCGCCCGATATCCGACCCGGCCGGTATCCGGATCACCCTGCAGATCGACGGTGAACGGAATGCCGTCTTTCAAATCCTGCGTTGCGGGCCCGGCTTCAACCAGGCCGACCTCTTGATTGAGCCGCCGCAGGGCGCGTTCGCTATAAGTAAAACGGCCCTTTTTCAGGCGCAGCTGATTCAATCGAACGCCGGTCCGAACGACGATAGAAAAGGTCCTTGGCGAAATCTCGGCGTACAGCGGTCCCCGGTAACCGCCTCGGACGCGGTCGAATTCGGCCCCGTGGTCGGTGATGAGACGCGTGAAGATATCCAGCCGCCCGGTCGAGCTCTTGGGGTTGGCGATGGCCGAGGTTCGCGCGTCAAGCCGGAGTGATTCCTGCAGCGGGACGATATAGACGCATCCCGTTTCCAGAACGGCACCGTTGGAAATGTCCAACGCGTGCAAGCCAAACTGGGCGATTTTGTCTTTGACCGTCGCATTATCGCCCGGCAGGAAGCTTGCCTGGACGCGATGGGCGACGGAACCAAGCCGTAGGTCGAGGCTCGCCGGTTGGATTTGATCTTCCCCGATCTCCGCGTCTGCAGTGATCGCGCCGTCGCCGATCAAGGCACGGATCGCCTGTGACGGCAGTACGCCGCTCGCATGGGCCGTTTCGGGTTCCGGCGCCGCCAATTGCGCTGTCGGTTCGGTCATTGCTGAACACTCCAATCAGTGTCCGCACAATAGCAATTGTTTTCTTTTAATTACAGTATCTTATCCGTGTCCGCACGGCATCGGTTGTCGGCAGGTTTATCCCCAGTGCGATACTGAATAGTAAGTTGATTTAAAGCGTTAATCGGGACTGTGCCCGCAATTCACAGGGCGAATGCGCCGCGTTTTCCACACGTGCTTACTGTGTCGGCAGGCGGACGATGAACCGGGCGCCGGTAATGCAACCGTCTTCCGCGGTCCGGTTCTCGGCGTGAATCGTTCCGTTGTGCGCTTCGATGATTTGCTTGGATATCGACAGGCCGAGGCCCGAATGAGTGCCGAATTTCTCGCCCACGGGTCGCTCGCTGTAGAATCGGTCAAAGATCGCTCCCAGCTTTCCTGCGGGGATGCCGGGGCCTTCGTCGGACAGCGTGACGATAACCGTGTCCCCTTCGCGCGCGACCTTGATTTGGATTAACCCGTCTGCCGGACTGAAACTCACTGCATTGCCGATGAGGTTGCGGAACACCTGCGCCAGCCGTCCTTCCATCGCGGGTACCCGCAAGTTGCCGTCGGGCGATATGTCGATTTCGATCCGTGGCGGCGTCTCGGCACGCTCGGCCGTGGTTTGGTGGATATCGCCCAACACGCGGATCATGTCGCCGACATCGACAGGTTCCCACATCTCGCGGCCCATTTCGGCATCCAGACGCGAATAGTCGGATATATCGCTGATCAGCCTATCGAGACGTTGCACGTCGTCGAGGATAATCGTCATCAACCGCCGGTGTTGGGTCGGGTCGTCGATGCGGGCGGCGGTTTCGACCGCGCTGCGCAGGGACGTCAGCGGATTCTTGATCTCGTGGCTGACGTCCGCCGCGAAGCGGCCGATCGCATCGATCCGTTGATACAGCGCGCGTGTCATGTCCCGCAGCGCGCCGGACAGATCGCCGATTTCATCACCGCGCCGCGTCATGTCGGGAATTTCGACGACTTCGCCACCGAGCCCGCGGCGCACGTGAACGGCCGCTTCCGCCAAACTGTGTACCGGTCGTGCGATCGTGCCGGCGAGATAGAACGACAGCAATACGGTGATAATCAGTGCTCCGGCGAATACCTGGAGGACCACGAACCGTACATTCCGTACCGCTTCCTGAATGTCGGAACCGCTATGCGACAGCATGATCACACCGATAACCTGGCGGTAGCGCTGCACGGGCATCGCGACGGAAAGGACGTAGCCGCCAACGCCATCGTGACGCGCGACGCCGGTAACTTCGCCGGCAAGCGCCAGCCGTGTTTCTGGGTAGTCGGAAATGGTTTGCCGTTGCGCTTCCTTATAGGTTTCCAGATCGGTTCGGGCGTACATCTGATCGAGCAGCCAATCGACCATCGAGGCGAACCGCCGTACGGCCGTGACATCGTCGGGCGGCGGCGGGAGCGAGAGAACGCGTACGAGGCGGCCGCGGTCGCCGAGATGCCGGCTGTCCGCTGCGATCTCGCCGGAGTTCAGGTACAGCCGGGCGCGTACGCTGGCGGCCGCCGTCAAGCGGCGGATCATGTCGCGTGCATGGGCGACGTTGAGGGCCTGCTTCCCGCTCGGCTCGGTTTGGATCGCCCCTTCGCCGAGTGCGCCGGCAAAGATATCGGTTTGCGTGCGGAGGGCTTCAAGCTCGGTTTCGATCAGGCTGTCCCGGTAAGGACCGAGGTACAGTAAGCCACCGACCGGGATCGCCAGCGCAAGTATGTTGATCGCCAGGATACGCCGTGTCAGCGGTGAGAAAATTAGCCGCCGCGGCCGCCCGGCCGCAGGCGCACCGCCGTCACGCTTGTGCGAGGCTTGTTGTTCCGAAATGGAATCGTCCCGTGAATTCATCAGGCCGCAATTCTATCGCTAGGCAGACGGATCGGCCCGTAAAATATTATACCGTCCCATTCGTTCAAGTAGCCGGACCACGGGTTCGATCAGAGTCGACAATCAGCTGTCGCGGTACCGATAGCCAACGCCGTACAGCGTTTCGATCTCGCCGAATTCGGAATCTACGTCGCGGAACTTCTTTCGCAGCCGCTTGATGTGGCTATCGATGGTTCGGTCGTCGACATAAATGCTCTCGCCGTAGGCCGCATCCATCAGCTGGTCGCGGTTTTTCACGTGTCCCGGATATTGCGCCAGGGCACGCAGGAGGAGAAATTCGGTGACAGTCAATTGCACGTGCAGGTCCCGCCATGTGCACATGTGCCGTTCCGGATCGAGAACGAGGTCGCCGCGGACGAGCTTTTCCTCCCGCTTGTCGGAGCTCGTGTCATTCAAGGAATCGGAGCGGCGCAGCAGGGCGCGGATACGCTCGATAAGCAACCGTTGGGAGAAGGGCTTTTTGATATAATCGTCGGCGCCCATTCTGAAGCCCAACAATTCGTCGATTTCATCATCCTTCGATGTCAGGAAGATGATCGGAAGCTGGCTTGAGCGACGCAGGTTCTGCAGCAATTCCATGCCGTCCATGCGCGGCATCTTGATATCGAGGATTGCAAGATCGACCGGCTGATGATTGAGCCCCCGCAGCGCTTCTTCGCCATCCTTGTAAGTGCGGACGAGATAGCCTTCGGCTTCCAGCGCCATGGATACCGACGTCAGAATATTTTGGTCATCGTCGACCAGCGCAATTGTTCTGCGCATTCATCCTCCTCTTCGGCGCGCCCGAGCCGTGCTGAAACCAAACTAGATTTGAAAATAATGCGAGATGCAGGCAGTTGCCACATTCTCACGGCGATGTGGCGGTATTGAGGCAACGGCGAGGCCGAACCAAGGCGAGGCCGCGTGAGGTTGTGCGGCGATATGTCCACTCGCTATCGGCGCTGCACCGGTTATCTCTGTTGCGGTAATCCGCCGGTCTCTATGGTTAAAAAGTATGATGTTTTCGAAGCCGTCCTACCCGTTGATTGGTGCCATGCTCGCCGCCCTTGCTGCGATAGCGCTGGCGGCGTACGTCGCATGGCAGGTAACGCGCCCAGTGCCGATCGCAACGTCCGGCATCACCAGAAGCGTTGCCGTCCCCGCTCAGATAAAGATCGGTGGTCCCTTTACCCTGACCGATCATGAGGGGAAGCGTGTAACGGACGCGGATTACCGCGGAAAATTGATGCTCATCTATTTCGGCTACGGCTTTTGCCCCGATGTTTGCCCAACGGAGTTGCAGAATATCGCGGTGGCGCTGGATGAAATGGGCGATGCGGCGGCGGCGGTCCAGCCGATTTTCATTACCGTCGATCCGGAACGGGACACCGTCGACTTCCTTGCCGAATATGTTTCGAACTTCCATTCGCGAATGGTCGGCCTTACGGGAAGCAGTAAGGAAATCGATGCCGCGGCGACGTTGTACCGAGTTTATCACGCGAAAGTGAAATCGGGTTCCGATGAAGATTATCTCGTTGATCATTCCAGTTTTGTTTATCTGATGGGGCGCGACGGCACATTCCTGACAATGTTCCGTGGCGCAACAGATCCGAAGAAGATCGCGACGATTATTTCCGACTATCTTAAGAGCAGGACCTAGAAGCTGACAGGATAACGAGTACAAGATTGACGGGCGGCATTGCACCGGTTTAGGCTCGCGCGACAGTTGCCCCAGATGGGCGGTGGGCCAAATTTCGGCTTTCTGATAAGCGGTTAATACGGCTGCAGGATCGAGCGGAGAAGCGCATGGAACAGACGACAGTAACCACCCGTATGTCGGAACAAGCCGGCCTGTCTTCGCGATTAGCCGCAGCAGCGGTTGCTGCGCTCCTTGGGAGCTTTCTTATATTGGGCGTCGGATTTGCGCATTCGGACACCATTCACAATGCGGCGCACGATTCCCGGCACAGTTTCACTTTCCCCTGCCACTGAGTGTCATGATTGGTCGCGTCTTAGCGATTGGGCTGCTTGCGGGTTTGGTTGCCGGTGTCATCGTAACCGGGGCGCAGATGCTGCGCGTTATACCGCTCATTCATAAGGCGGAAACGTACGAGACGTCTGCGCCGGCCGATCATCATGCGCATGCCACGGCAGTGGCCGCGCATTCGCATGATGAGGATGGCTGGGCGCCCGAAGACGGGCTGGAGCGTACCGCATTTACCCTGCTGGCTAATGTTTTGACCGCTGTCGGGTTTGGTCTGCTTTTGAACGCCGCCCTGGCGATTTATGGCGGTCCGGTTGGACTCAGGAAGGGCGTTCTTTGGGGGCTCGCTGGATTCACGGTATTTGTGCTCGCACCGTCTCTTGGATTGCCGCCTGAATTGCCAGGACTCAACGCCGCCGACCTATTCCATCGGCAATCTTGGTATCTTGGCACGGTATTGGCAACGGGTGGCGGGCTTGCGCTTCTGATATTTTTGTCCCATTGGGCATTCAAGGCAGCCGGTCTGGTGCTGATCGCAGCACCACATGCCATTGGCGCTCCGCATCCTGCCGAACTGGGGGGCAGTGCACCGCCGGAACTGGCGGCAATGTTTGCGATCGCGTCTATCGTCACCGCCGCGTTGTTGTGGGTCGTTCTAGGCGGCGTCAGCGGCTACCTGCATGCGCGATACGCAAATCCTGCCTAACATTAGGTTTAACGCCCAGTTTTCTCTAGATTTTCAACGTTTGGCCTAATTTTCCATGAATATGTTACTCAGCATGGCAAGAATAGCTAACATATTGAAATAAATTAATAAAACTAACGAAATGAGCTTCCATCAACGGAAAAGATCGTTTCACGATTTGCGTGCCGTCACGGCTGGAAATTCTTGTGACCCGCGCGCGGCAACGCATCGCGGTGGGAAAATGCCCGATAGGGCGGTGCCCAGTTGATTTCTTTCGTGGCGGGTCGATATTTTTCCTGTAAGAAGTATCAAGGAGCAACGGGGTAGGCGCTCGCGGACTGCGAGGTCTACTAACCGCAATCGAGGGGCGTTCGGAGGAAACACTACGTGTCACATATCAGCAAATTCGGGCTGGACAATCACGGCGTCATCAATACCGCCGAAACGCATTGGAACCAAGGCGCTGAGCGGCTTTACGAGGATACGGTAAAGCTCGGCCTTGGTGTTGTTTCGGAAGGCGGCGCCCTTATGGTCGAGACCGGAAAATACACCGGTCGTTCCTCGAACGATAAGTTCCTCGTCGATGAAGACTCGAGCCGAGACAATATCTGGTGGGGTCCGGTTAACAAACCGATCGCCACCGAACGGTTCGACGCCATGCGCACCAAGATGCTGGCCTACTATCAGGGACGCGATCTATACGTCCAGGACGTCTACGCTGGCGCGGATCCGCAATTCCGGCTTTCCGTGAGGGTCATCACCGATAGCCCGTGGCATAGCCTTTTTGCGCGCAATATGTTCATCCCCGTGCCACAGTCGGAAATCGCCGGTTTCGTTCCGGAACTCACGATCCTGCATGCGCCGATGATGCATTCCGACCCCGCGACCGACGGTGTGAATTCGGAAGCGTTCATCATGATGAACTTCGGTCAGCGCATGGTTCTGATCGGCGGCACCCGTTACGCGGGCGAAATCAAGAAATCGGTGTTCAGCTATCTGAATTACCTGCTGCCGGAACGCGGCGTGCTGCCCATGCACTGCTCGGCCAATATCGGCGACGATGGCGCGGCGAGCATCTTCTTCGGTCTTTCCGGCACCGGCAAGACGACGCTGTCGGCGGATGGCACACGGGCGCTGATCGGCGACGATGAACATGGTTGGTCTGACAACGGCATCTTCAATTTCGAAGGCGGCTGCTATGCGAAGGTGATCAACTTGTCGCAGGAGGCGGAGCCGGAAATTTACGCGACGACGAAGCGGTTCGGCACCGTGCTGGAAAATGTCGTGCTTGATCCCAACACCAGAGTGCCGGACTTCGACGACGGATCGCTGGCGGAAAACTCCCGCGCTTCCTATCCGATCGATTTCATCCAAAATATCGTACCTGAAGGCCGTGGCGGGCAGCCAGCCAACGTGGTGATGCTGACCGCCGACGCGTTCGGCGTGCTGCCGCCGATTAGCCGTCTTTCGGCCGATCAGGCGATGTATCACTTCCTGTCCGGCTACACGGCACGTGTTGCGGGCACAGAGCGGGGCGTGACGGAACCGCAGGCGACTTTCTCGACCTGTTTCGGCGCGCCGTTCATGCCGCGGCACCCCTCGGTCTATGCCAAGATGCTGGGTGAGCGGATTGCCAAGACGGGCGCGAAATGCTGGCTTGTTAACACGGGCTGGTCGGGCGGCGCCTATGGCACGGGATCGCGCATGAAAATTTCGCACACAAGAGCGATGGTACGTGCCGCGCTCGATGGCCGTCTGGCGGAAGTGGCGGAACTGGCCGATCCCAATTTCGGCTTATTGGTGCCTTCGGCGTGTCCCGACGTTCCGAACGACGTACTGCAGCCACGGACGACGTGGCAGGACAAGACGGCCTACGATTCCATGGCCGGCGAGCTGCGTGGACGATTCGAAGACAACTTCAAGCAGTTCGAGCAGTATGTCGACGACGGCGTCAAGAAGGCAGGCATCTACAAGGCGGCGTGACGAAAGCCGCGACTCCTTTCGCTTATAAAAACTGTTGTGCCAGGAAAGCGACCGCGATGTAGCGCGTCGCTTTTCCTATGGCGACAAGCGTCACGAATATACGGAACCTCACGCCCAGGACGCCGGCGGCAAACGTCAGAGGATCGCCGACGATAGGCAGCCAGGCGAACAGCATCGACCAGAGGCCGTAACGGTTGAAGCGCTCCGTCGCGCGCACGAGGGAAGCGGGTTTGATTGGGAACCACCGCTTGTCTCGCCAGTTCAGGCAGTACCGGCCGAGCAGCCAGTTGATGACGCTGCCTAGCGTATTGCCTGCCGTGGCGACCGCCACCAACAGCCAGATATCGAAGCCCTCCGCTGCCGTCAGCGCGCCGAGGACGACCTCCGACGAAACGGGGATCAGCGTGGCCGCAAGAAACGCCGTTGCGAATAGGCCGAGATAGCCGGACTCCACCACGCGGGGCTACGCTCCTTGGTATTACCTGTGCGATATCATTGGAGTTGCAGGATCATCGAAGGCAGGGGGTCTCGCATCGATCGGATATTCCACTGATAGAGCGCCGGCGATCCGTCGCGAAATTGCGGTGCGTTGTGGCTTAAGACCTTGGCCTTGGTCCAGATTCGCAAGACGCCACGGGAATCGATGCCGCGGTCGATTAATCCATCGACATATTTTTTCTGCGGCCGGTCCCCAAGGACTTCGATCAATCCGTCCTTGCGGCGCTTGATCATGAAAAAGCGTGCATTCGAGCGGATGAAGTCGAAGGATTTCTGCTTCAGGATATCGCCCTGATGCTCGTACACGGCCTTGTACCGCGCGAGCTTCTTGTGCTCGATTGTCTTGAAGCCTTTGTCCCGCGCCAGGTCGCGTTGGTAGATTGCCGCCTGTTTTTCGATCTCGTCGTCTTTTACTTTGCCTTTGCTGATCTTGCTCAGCAGCGTAACGGCGATGATGTCGCCTTTGTAGCGCACTGCGTAGCGGCCCTTCTCGTCGATGTTGATGTCGGCTTCGAAGTCGAGCGGCAGATAGCAGCCGGTCAGAACCAGCAACGCGCCGATAAAGAGAGCAATGCGGGCAGTCATCAAGAGGCGCTGGCGCTTCCTGGTAAGGCGACCCCGATCATGCAGTCCCGGGTCACGAGACCGGCAAGGTCTTCCTCGCTCATATCGTCCGATCCTTCCGGGCGCATCGGTAGGACCATGTAGCGCATATCGGCCGTGCTGTCGTGCACCTTGATTTGCACGTCATTGCTCAAATCCGTCCCGAACTCTGACAAAACCTTTCGCGGCTCGCTAATGGCGCGGCGGCGGTAGCTGCGCGACTTGTACCAGTCCGGCGGGATGCCCAGCAGCATGCGCGGATAGCAGGAGCACAACGTGCAGACGATCAAATTGTGAACCTGCGGCGTATTTTCCATGACCAGGATCGGGATGGGGCCGATATCCATGTCGAGTTCCGTCGCCGCGGCTTTGGAGTCCGCGATCAGACGGTCCTTGAACCCGTTGTCGGTCCATGCGCGGGCGACGAGCTTTGAGCCGCGCACAGGCGTGATCGAGTCCATGAAGTCGATTTCCTTGCGCAACTCCTCGGCCGAAATAATCTCCTTCTCGATCAGCAGTTCGGCTACTGCCATTTGCATGATCTGGTGATGGGTCAGCGGCGTGTCCTCCAAATCCGGCTGCGGTGGATGATGGTGCAGCGGGTCGACGTCGTACACACCGTGACTATGGCCGTGATGATGATCGCTCATGCCGTCAGTCCTTTACGAAGAGGCAGGGACGAGCCAATGCTCGTAGAGTTCGATTTCGACTTTATCCTGAGGGGCGCCGGAATAATCCGGCCACATGTCGGTCTGATTGAACTGAACTCGATACATCGGTACTTCCGGACCATTGTAGGTGCCGTAGGCCAGATCTTCCGGATTCCGGAAATTGCCGCAGTAGCGGACGATGACACCGGATTTGCCGCGGCAGTAATAGGGTGTCCGGCAATGGCCCGGCGGATAGGCCTGGCGGACCCGGACGTTGTCGCCGATGGTGTAGCGCGCCGTCATATCGGCTTGTTCCCCTGCCGCGCTTCGACCTCGGCCATCTTGCGGCCCAACTCGTCGACACTCAGGACGTTCTTCTGCAGCAGGATATTCGACATTGCGGCCATCCAGCGCTCATAATAATTGTAGCGGTCGTAGGCGTCCGCACCGAGATCCTCGATGCCGCGCCGCAACTCGTCGACCGAGAGCAAATTTCGCTTCTCGTCCGACAGCAGCGAGCGAATCGCGTCGACCCGTTTCTCCCAGGGTTCGGAGTTGTGCTCCTTGTTTTCGACAGGCCCATCTTCCAGCCCGCCCATATCGTGATGCCGCCGCCTGTCCGTCATGGCAAGTACCTCCAATCGCAGTATGAAACGGGTCCGCCCGAGGCGCAAGAAGGCGAGTCGTTCATCCGGATCAATTTGATGGCACTTTATATGTTCTCAATTCGGCACCTTGTTAGGTGCATGGCCGGCGTTTCTTTGTTATAGGCTTGCGGATGCAACTCAGAACCTGGCAACAAAAAATAATCGATGGGTTCCCATCGATCATAAACCAACATCGCCGATTTATCCTGAAAGCGCCGACCGGCGCGGGCAAGACTGTGCTCGCGAGCGAGATTGTCGAGCGATTCTACAAGGATAAGAAGATAGTCGTGCTGTGCCACCGGCTGGTGCTGCTGGAACAGCTCGAACGGGCGCTCAGCGCCAAGCACAAAGTGCGCAAGCTGTTGGTGTCCGACAACGGGCCGGCGTTCGAGGGCTATGACATTCTGCTGTCGACCAATATGCGGGCCAAGGAAGTCCTGGCGGATGCCGTGCCTAAGGCCGACCTCATCATTGTCGACGAGGCGCACCGCGTGTCGCCGAACGGGACGGGCTACAAGCGAATCATTGACGATTTCGAAAAGCACGGGAAGCGCGAGGCTCAGTTTATGGGACTGACCGCATCCCCGGAGCGGCGCACCGGCGATCAGCGTGATCAACTCCATCTCGCGTTCGACGCGATCATCGATTGCGCGAACATCGAAAACCTCATCGAGGAAGGCGTTTTGGTGCAGCCCGTCTATCGGCCCCATTTCGTCCACGATCTGGAACTGGGCGACATCGATATCAGCTCGGGCGACTTTCCGGTGGCGAAACTGGCACCGGCGATCATCAAGTCGTCGATGATCGACTACGCGATATGGAGTTATAACGAAGAGCGCGAGAAGCTTTCGACGCCGCCGATCTCAGCGTGGTTTTGCGCCGATATCAGCGTCGCGGAGGCGACATTGGAGAGCATCCGGACCTGTGGGATCGAAGCCGCCATCGTGACCGCCAGCACGCCGATCAACGAACGGATGAAGCTCCTGGCGCGGCACGAGGCGGGTGAGATCGAGGCGATGGTATCCGTGGGCGTCCTGGCCGAGGGCTGGGACAACCCGTATTGCAACATCATCGTCCATCTAAGACCCACCTTGTCGAAGGTGCTGTGGGGCCAGTCCGTGGGCCGTGGGTTGCGCTCGGCGCCGGGCAAGGAGAAATGCGTCGTCATCGACGTCAGCTCAAACTGGAGCACCTTCGGCCCCGTGGAGAAGCTCGAATGGAGCCTTTGGAGCCATCGGCGTTCCTATATGCAGTTCATGAACCGTTTCAACTGGATCGGCCAGCAGCAGGACGACGAAGAAACGCCGGAAACTTATCTTCTGTGCAAGAACGAGCTAACCAACGGCACGCGTTGTTCGCACATCTATAAGAAAGACGCCTACCAGGACGACACCTGCCCCGTCTGCGGCACATACGCTGCGATCGACATCTATAAGGAACAGAAGCTCGACAACACGCTGAACGAAAACGGTCTGCACCGGCTGTTCTTCGACCGGGTGCCCCGGGTGTTCGATGAGATGGATCTATCGGTCTGGAACAGTCTCGGCGGCACCGCCTGGAAATCGGCAAACGTCAAGGAGCAGGTGTTTCTCGCCTTCTGTCTGGCGTTCCAGGAGGTTTCGAGCGAACCAACGCAAACGGAATCGGATTACTGGGATGTTGCCCTCGCGGCCGAAGCCCGGATTCGCGGCTATCTGGTGGAGAACAAGATCCAGATCGTAAAACAGCCCGACTTCGATCTCGCTCTCGTTGCCGATGGGATGTTTGCCGGCAAGGAAATCCGAACCTTGCAGGCCCATTATGGTATTTCGCTCTGCGGGACCGTCTTCCAGACGCACACGCGGGATGAAAACGAACGCAAATACCAAAAGGCGATCAGAATTGCCGAGCGGCTTGCGGTGATCGGCTGCTCATCGAAGGACAATCTGCCTTATTTCAACGCCGCCGAGCATATGGCGTCGCGCTAGAAGGCTATGCCAACTCGGCCGCCGTTTCGCGCAGATGGCGCGCGACGTCCGATGGGGTGTAGGGATGGCCCAGGAAGCGGAACTGGTAGCCGATGCCGAAGCAGTATCGAAACTGCTTGTCGGTCAGTCCGAGAATGTCACTGCGGCCGTCTTCCGCGCTCGACATTTCTTGCGCCCATCCCGCGTCGTCTTCGCCATCGGTATCGTCGCGTTGTGGGAACAGCCCGATTTCTTCGCCCCAACCCCAGGCACAGTGCGCAGTACCACAGGCATGATGTACGGTTTTCATATCTACCTGTCCGAATTCCAGCGTTTCCAGGAAGTCCGCCAGATAAAGCAGCTTGGCGGCCGCGGTCATTTGACTGACTGGAATGTTCCCATCGCGTGGCATCCGCGTTTCCTCTGAGCTTCGGTTCAAGGACAGTGTGACAATATGGGCCGCCGCCACTGGAATTGCACGTCCCATGCCGCCGTCTTAAAGTGATGGCCTACATGTAGCACAGCAAAGGAGGCCTTCGACGATGGAACCGATCCGGTATGTCGATGCCCTGAACGAAAAATACGGCGCCATGGGATTCCCACCCTACAAGTGGAGCGAAAACCCGACGGCGCCCTGGACACACATGACCAAGCCCCTGCCGGAATGTACCGTTGCGATGCTGGTCAGCGGTGGCATTTCGCACTGCGCCACGATGCCGTTCGATCCCGATGCGCGGAACGACCACCGCGTCGATGCGATCGACCCGTCCGTTCCGTCGGACGAGTACCAGATCCACGACAGCTATTACGATCACACGGACGCAGACCTCGACCTGAACTGTCTGCTGCCGATCGACCGGCTGCGCGAACTGGCCGAAGCCGGAGAAATTGGCGCGGTCGCCAAGCGGCATTGGAGCGGCTTCATGGGCCGGACCTACAACCGCAGCAGGGTGATTGGGGAGTCGGCGCCAGCATTCGCGGATGCGCTTCACGCGGACGGCGTCGACCTGCTCATCGCCATCCCGGCTTGACCGCTCGATCACCAGACCGTGGGTCTGGTTGCACGAGTAGTAGAAGAAACCGGCATTCCGACCGTTACCGTTTCCACCGGACGCGACATCACCGCACTGGTGCGCCCGCCGCGGAGCCTGTTCGTCAATTTCCCGATGGGCAATACGTTCGGGCGCGTGGGCGATACCGCTAGGCAGACGGAAATCTTGCGCGCGGCGTTGGATTTCGCCGTTACCGCCGAGGAACCGGGGGTACTGGTCGATCTGCCGCTCGAATGGGATGAACCCTTCGTCTATTTTGCCGGAGAAGCAACGCCAGAAGCGATTGCCCGGCAATTGAAGAAGTGAAGCCGGCCTTTGAAACCCGGCCGCTGAGCGAGGCCCTTGGGGTCGAAGTCCTCGGAGTCGATCCTTCTGGCTCGCTTGATGATGGAGATGTAGCGGAACTCCGGCGTCTTTGGTTGGCGCATTGCATCCTGCTGTTTCGCGGCGTGGACTGGACGCCGGAGCAGCACATTGCGTTTACGCTGCAATTTGGCGCGCTCTATACGATGCCAGGAATTGCCTCCAAGACATCGACTAATTTGAGCGGTCACCCTGAGATCATGGTGGTGTCCAACATTAAGCGTGCCGGCAAACCGATCGGCCTGCGTCGGGCGGGATGGGGCTGGCACAGCGACGGCGAGGACAAGATGGTGCCCAATATGGGCTCGCTGCTACATGCGTTAAAAGTGCCACCGCAGGGAGGAGATACGGGTTTCGCGAATACCTATAAGGCGTACGAAGCGCTGTCTCCAGCTATACGGAAGCGGATCGACGGCCGCCGCTGCCGGTTTAGCCGCACCGAGAGGCATGCTGTCAATTACCCTAATTTGCCGCCCTTGACAGATCAGGAGAAACGCGGCCGTCCTGATGTCTGGCACCCGATAACGCGAACCCATCCAGAGACGGGGCGCACGGCCCTTTATGTCGGTCGCTGGGCGGTGGAGATCGAAGGTATACCCAAAGACGAGGGTAGGGCGCTCATTCAGGAATTGACCGCCCACGCCGTCAAACCGGAATTCACTTACACGCACCGCTGGAAATCAGGCGATGCCATTTTGTGGGATAACCGGTGTACTCAGCATCGCGCCATGCCATTCGACGACGACACGTACGAACGTCACATGCAGCGAACGACCCTGGACGGCGATACGCCGTATTTTGTCACGGCGCGGGGCGAACGGATGGAAAGTGTCTTGAGCTGATTAGTAACGGCTACTCCAGCGGATTCATGCAGTTCTTACGGTAGGCGGGGCGTTCGGTAAGCCGCTGATACCAGGCTTCGAGGTTCGGCATGAACGGCCGGTCCTCGACCAGCTCGAACCAGCGGAACGCCTGCGGCCCAACCGGGATGTCGCCCATGGTCAGCTCGTCTCCGGCGATGTAATTGCGGCCTTTCAGATGCGTGTCGAGCATGCCCCAGAATTTAATGCCCTGTTGGATTCCGGCGCTAATCTCGTCCATGTTGCGGTCTTCGGGTTTGGTGCGTACGAGACCCCAGAATATCGGGCGCATGACCGGATTGATCGCATTCAGCTTCCAATCCATCCAGGTATCCGCCGTAGCGCGCGCATGAGGGTCGTCGGGGTACAGCTTGCCTTTGCCATATTTGGCTGCCAGATAGCGGGTGATCGCGTTCGATTCCCACATGATGAAACCGTCATCGTTGATCGTCGGCACAAGCCCCATCGGGTTCATCGCCAGATATTCCGGCTGATCGTTGCCGCCGAACGCGCCGCCGACATCTTCCTGCTCGTATTCGAGGCCCAGTTCGTCCGCCAGCCAGAGCGGTTTCATGACATTGCCCGAGGTGCGCCGTCCGATGATCTTCAACATTGTCTATACTCCCGATATGCGAGCGTTAAATGCTCATGTCCGTAATGCGGTTGCGGCCGAATCCGACGGAATCGCCGGCAGCGAGAAGCTCTTCCCAGGTGTTGTCGTCGATCGGCACGCCGTTTGCCTCGCGCTCGGCTTTGCTAAGCTGTTCCGGTTCGCCGGGAACCAAGACCGGCTTGTCCGGGTCGATCGGTTTGGATGATTTCACCCATTTCAGCGTTGCATCAAGCTCCTCGCTATAGAAATCATTGTCGATCAATTTTGCCGGATCGATAATGATGCTCAGCATGTTGTTGATGATCGCGTCGGAGTCCTGCATGGTTTCCGCGCGCATGGTCTGTCCGCCGGACAAAATTCCGGCCAGCAGTTCATTCATCAGTGCGAGCCCGCCACCTTTGTGACCGCCAAACGGCAGGGCCGCGCCGAACGGTTCGGTGTACATGACGTTCGGGTCCGTGCTCGGTTTGCCGTAACCGTCGAGCAGGACGCCTTCGGCCATCTGCTCGCCCTTGTTTTTCGCCACCCGGACCTTGCCGAGTGCGACCACGCTGGTCGCCATGTCGAGCACGGTCATGGGGCTTTCCTCGGTGGCCGGCAGCCCAACCGTGTAAGGGTTCGTCACGTAGCGCGGCTGACTGCCGCCATAGGGCGCGACCAACGGCTTGTGTCCCATCACATTGGTATGGTGCATGGATATGAACCCGGCTCGCGCACACCGTTCCGCCCAGGCGCCTATTCGGCAGAGATGAAACGAGTTGCGTGTGGCGACGATGGCGACGCCGTGCTGCTTTGCCCGTTCGATACCGAAATCCATCGCCTGCCCGCCGATGACTTGGCCGTAACCGGCATTGCCGTCGACTACAATCAAAGCACCACTGTCGACCGCGATCGTGGCCGCTGCGTTCGGGTTGAGGGTGCCGCTCAGTACGCATTGGATATAGCGCGGCAGCATCCCGACACCATGGCTGTCATGGCCCATCAGGTTGGCCATGACGAGGTTTTCGGCGACAAGGCGTGACTCTTCGCCTTCGCTGCCGCCATGGGTACAGATCTCAGCGACGATGCCGCGCAGTTTTTCGTGGTTGATCCGTCGTGTCATAGGGTTCGTTCTTCTCCAGTCTGTGGAAGGCGGCATCACGGTCTAAAAGGACCATTTTATGCTGCTTTTGTTATGGATTAGCCGGTTAACGGCGCCGTCAGTGAGCATCGTCCCAATTATCGCCGACACCCGCGTCCACGACCAAGGGCACCGCCAGTTCGAGCCGCGGCGCCGTCGCGCCTTCCATAACCGCACCGACGATTTCGATGGTCTTGTCGGTCTGATCCTCCGGTACCTCGAACAGCAATTCGTCGTGCACTTGCAGCAGCATCTTTGCGTCAAGTCCGGCCTTATCGAGGGCAGCCGGCACCCGGATCATCGCGCGTTTGATGATGTCGGCGGCAGAGCCCTGCACCGGTGCGTTAATCGCCTGCCGCTCGGCATAGTTCCGCCGCATATGATTCTTGTCGTTGATCTGCGGCAGGTTGATGCGGCGGCCGAAGAGGGTTTCGACATAGCCGGTCCGGCGGCATTGTTCGCGCGCGGACTCCATATAATCCTTGATGCCGGGAAACCGTTCGAAATAGGCCTCGATATAGCTCTTGGCCTCGCCCTGCGGGATAGACAGCTGGCGCGCCAGGCCAAAGGCGCTGATGCCATAGATGATGCCGAAATTGATCGCCTTGGCGTTGCGCCGGACGATCGGATCCATGCCCTCGATCGGCACCTCGAACATCTCGCTTGCCGTCATGGCGTGGATGTCCAGCCCGTTGCGGAACGCCTCGACCAGCGCTTCGATGCCCGCGATATGGGCCAGCACGCGCAGTTCGATCTGGCTGTAATCGAGCGAGACCAGCTTGTGCCCCTTCGCCGCGATGAAGGTCTGGCGGATGCGCCGCCCTTCTTCGGTACGGATCGGGATATTCTGTAGGTTTGGGTCCGTTGACGACATGCGGCCGGTCTGCGCACCCGTCATCGCGTAAGAAGTATGAATCCGTCTGGTTTCCGGATTTATTTGTTCGACCAGCGAGTCGGCATAGGTATTTTTCAGCTTTGCAAGCTGACGCCAGTTCACAACGCGCAACGGCAGGTCATGTCCAGCGGCGGCCAGGTCTTCGAGCACGCGTGCGTCGGTGCTATAAGCGCCGGTCTTGGTTTTTTTGCCGCCGGGCAAAGACATCTTGTCGAACAGGATTTCGCCGAGTTGCTTGGGCGAACCGATGTTGAAGGCCTCGCCCGCCAACTCGTGGATCTCAATTTCCAGATCACCCATCCGTGCGGCGAAATCCTTGCTGAGATCGCGCAACGCGCCAGGGTCGACCAAAACGCCTTCGCGTTCCATCTGCGCGACGACAGGGATCAGCGGCCGTTCCACCGTCTCGTAGAGCGTCGTCATGCGGTCTTCGATCAGCCGCGGCTTTAGCAGCTTGTGCAGCCGCAGGGTGATGTCCGCGTCCTCGGCTGCGTAGTCGCAAGCGGTTTGCAGCGGCACGTAGTCGAACGTGATCTGACTTTTTCCGCTGCCGGCCACGTCCTTGAACTTGATGCAAGTATGGTCGAGATGAATTTGCGCCAGATCGTCCATACCGTGGCCGTGCCGGCCGCCATCGAGAACGAAGGAGATCAGGATGGTGTCGTCTACAGGTGCAACCGCTACGTCGTAGCGCGACAGCAGCAGCGCGTCATATTTGATGTTGTGCCCGATCTTGAGCACCGCCGGATCTTCCAGCATCGGCTTCAACAGTTCGATCGCACGGTCGCGATTGATCTGTCCGGGCACCAACCCGCCTGCCGACCCGTCATCGCTCTCCGCCCCGTCGCCAAGGTCGAGCGCGCCCTGTCCGCCTTTGGTTTTGTGGGCGAGTGGGATGTAGCAGCCGCTGCCGGGCGCCAGCGACATCGACACACCGACCAATTCGGCCCGCATCGCATCGACCGAGGTCGTCTCTGTGTCGACCGCGAGGTAACCTTGGCGTGTGGCGTCGGCGATCCAGCGCGCCAGCACCGCTTCGTCCTGCACCAGCTCATAAGACACATCGGTCGGTGCTTGTTCCGGCAGACCTTCGCCGGAATCCGCCATCCGGCTTTCGAGACGGGCGACGATCGACTTGAAGCCCTGGTCGCGCAGGAAGGGCAGCAGGGTTGCCGCCTCCCGCTCCTGTACGGCGAAGGACTCGAGCGGCCGGTCCACCGGTACGTCATCTTTCAGCTGCACCAATTCGCGGCTGGTCCGGGCCAAATCGGCAAACTCGATTAGGTTTTCCCGCCGCTTGTTCTGTTTGATCTCGCCTGCGCGTTCCAGCAACGTGTCGAGATCACCGTATTCATTGATGAGTAGGGCAGCGGTCTTGATGCCGATGCCCGGCACGCCCGGCACATTGTCGACTGAATCGCCGGCGAGCGCCTGAACCTCCACCACCTTGTCGGGGCCAACACCGAACTTCTCGACGACTTCGGCTGGTCCGGTCTCCTTGTTCTTCATCGTGTCCACCATATGGACACTGTCAGTAACAAGCTGCATCAGATCCTTGTCGGACGATACGATGGTGACGTCCGCGCCCTGCTCTCGGGCTTGCCGCGCATAGGTCGCGATCAGGTCGTCGGCCTCGAATCCTTCCAACTTCACGGCGGGTACGTTGAAGGCTTCGACCAACTCGTTGATGATTGCGAATTGCGGGATCAAATCGTCGGGTGGCGGTGGCCGCTGCGCTTTGTACTCCGGGTAGATGTCGCTGCGGAAGGTCTTGCGCGCCGCATCGAAAATGACCGCGATATGATCGGCATCGGTATCGTCGAGCAGCTTCATCAGCATGTTGGCGAAACCATAGACCGCGTTGACCGGCGTTCCGTCCGACCGCGTCATCGGCGGCAGGGCGTGGAAGGCGCGGAATATGAAACCCGACCCGTCGATCAGGTAGACATGTTCGGGCTTGGCTGTAGCCTGGTCCATTGGTTCCTCCGATCGCGGGCGTGCTGCCCGCAATCTCAGTGGGCGGCTGAGGGTTTTGCGCCCGCCTTTAGCTCGAACCGGCGGTCGCAATAGGGGCACTCGACAAAGCCCTTATCGCCCATGTTCAGATAGACGCGCGGGTGTCCGCCGGCGCCGCCATCGCCGTCACAGGCGACCTGCGTGGTTTCGACTTCGACGGTTTCTGGCGGCTCTATGCTCATCGTACCCTCTCGCGTCCGGCAATTGACCCCAGCGACCGGCGGATGATACCCAAGGATAACAAACAATCAATCTTGATTCGTGTATAATAAGGGTGGCGAAGCGTTCCGGTTTGGATTGATTGGGGGCGCTAGGTAAAGGGGAGTAAATCGTTTGGGGGTTCGTGTTTTCGGGACGCTCCTCTTTTGTCTGCTGCTGGCGAGCGCCTGCGCGCCGACGATCGCGCCGCCGGGCAGCGCCATGACGCCGCCGATGCTGGCCGATAGCCACATTCGCGCCGCTGACGGGGTGAAGTTGCCGTTGCGCGTATGGCATAGCGATGGCCCGCCCCGGGCGGTTGTGCTCGGCCTGCACGGATTTAACGATTATTCCAAGAGCTTCGAACACCCGGCCAAGACCTGGACGGCTGAAGGCGTCCAGGTTTACGCCTACGATCAGCGCGGGTTCGGTGCTGGCTCGGGTGCCGGGCTGTGGCATGGAAGTGCGGCGATGACGGCCGACCTGGCAGCCGCAAGCCGCTTGCTGCGCGAGCGGTATCCAGATCTTCCGCTCTATCTGGTGGGAGAGAGTATGGGGGCCGCAGTGATCCTGGCGGCCTATGGCGGCATTGACCGGCCGATGGCGGACGGCGTTGTCCTGTCCGCGCCGGCAGTCTGGTCGCGTGATTATATGCCGGCCTATCAGCGCGGCGCTTTGTGGCTCGGCGCGCATACGATCCCCTGGATGAAACTGACCGGGCAGGGCCTCGAGATTCGCCCCTCGGACAATGACGATATGCTGCGGGCTTTGGGCCGCGACCCGCTGGTAATCAAGGCCACTCGGATCGATGCGCTCTACGGTTTGACAGACCTGATGGACGAAGCGCTTGCCGCAGCGCCGAAGATGGATGCCCGCGCCCTCGTCCTCTACGGCCGCGAGGAACAGCTCATTCCGGAAGGGGCCCGCCAGGCGCTGCTCGATACGCTGCCGCAAAACGGGCGCTGGCGTTACGCCGAGTACGAAAGCGGTTTCCACATGCTGCTGCGCGACCTGAACGCCGACCGCGTACTGCGCGACATCGCAGCGTGGGCCGTCGAACCAACGGTTACGCCCCGCCGTCTCAACCCCGAATATGCCGAACGGCTGGGCTATTTCCCCTAGGCGGGATACAGGCCCGCCAAAGCTTGCCCCGAAATCCCTATGGCGCCCGCTGTCCAGCTGTCCTATATAGGGCCCCGTAGCGCCAGTAGCTCAGCTGGATAGAGCGTCGCCCTCCGGAGGCGAAGGTCAGGGGTTCGAATCCTCTCTGGCGCGCCAGTTTTTTCCATATAAGACCGTTCGCCGCAGGCAGGTTGCCCGGACGTTACGGTATTTCAAAGTGCTGTCAGGCTAGCGCCACGAAACGCCTTGTTTGGGCGGAAGTTTGAGTTAAGTGCGGAAATATATCGGCCCTGTCTGATTCCGGCCTAATCAGGTCCGATGCGCTTCTTAATCTCAGGCAGCGTGGTGGATAGTTCCATTTTGACCTGACGGCGACATTCAGTAAGCGGCGACAACCATGACGTCAGAAGGCAATGTGCGGCTTTTTACGGGGGCGTGGAAGTCGTGTGGAACGGGTCATCGTTGGGTCGCCGTCCCGCACTTGTGCCGGTTCGTCCCCGTCCAAGAACGAACTCGGGGCTCATACAACCTTAGCCGCAGCCCGCAGTTCGATTTCACCACGCATGACGTTGACCAATACAGGCAGGCTTGCGACCCGGGTAACGTGCAGGAATGCGAGCAATAAGCTTTGCCACCGGCGTACGTGAGAGGATGGGGCGGTTCGAAAACTGAGCAACCACACGCGTTGCCCTTCGGACATAAAAGCTTCGCGTTGCTGCAATAGAGGGCCTGGCCCGCTCAAGCGTACTACCATTGCCGCTATCGCGAACAGTGGGGCGAGGTAGATTAGCAATCCGAGAGCGACTCCCGCGTCCCGTAAGCGCAGCGTGCGCCGACCGTCGGCCACGGAGAAACCGGCGAGGCTGATGCTCATAAGTGCCAGGATGCCCGGTTCCGGGTCGGCGCTGACAACGCGCTCTGCGGTATCGCTGAGATTCAATCTCCCGCCAAACTCTGCAAAAAAGTTGCTAAACGAGGCGAACCCTGGGTCGAGCGGATCCGTTGGCGCGCCGTTCAGTAACATCGCCGACGCTGCGGTCACAACACCACAATAGATCGTCGTCGCCAGCAGGCTCGTATGATGTTTCATTTTGAACTCCTCCAATTCGTAGTCTGATGGAGATTGCCGAAACAGAACGGTCCTTCTTCCTCACGGACTACCGGTACAGATTCCAAAGCTCGGCCGCTTCCTGGACACCACCTCAGGCTTCGCTCTGCGGTTCCTTTCCGAGCCTGTCTTTGCCGCGAAAATGCTACTTCGCCTCGGTTTTTGTTGGAAAGCTTCTCGCATTTGACTGTTCATCGTTCTGTTTCCCCTCTGTCCTCAGCCGAGCTCGATGCTCCAGGTTGCAAATTTTGCAATTTTCTATTTTATTACAGCTAGTTAGAGAGTTTTTGGGATCTCGATAAATTCGTAAAGAATTCCGACACCTATCGGGAAACAGCGCCGCCGCCGTGTACAGGACATCCGGAATGGCGGATAGCGGTCCCTTGCTCTCACGCCGATCCATCAGCATGACGTCCACGCCGTGTTTTCGGCGACGTCCACCGCGAGCTGCACCGGCCTGCTATGTGGCCGCCCGGCAACCGTGACCAAACTGATCGTGCGGCACACCGCCGGCTCCACGAGCGGGCGGGTCAAAAGGTCCGGCAGGATGGGCAGGTGGGTCGTCATCAGGGAGACACCGAGCCCAGCCCGAACCATGGCCTGAACCCAATCCTCACGCCCGGCGACATAGCGGACAGATAACGCGTCCTGGGGCACGGCTATGCCGAGATTTGCGAAGCTGTCTGGAAACTCGCAGTGCAGTCGCTTCACATACGGCTCGCTGTCCAATTCGCGTAGAGGCACCACTTCCATCGCTTCAAAGCGATGGCCTGGCGGAAATGCCACGCCATAGGCTTCCGTGAGCAATGGTTGCGATTGAAAGGACGGGCCATATTCCGGCTGGCTCATCAAGGCCAAGTCTATATCGTTGGCGGTGAGTGCCTTGGTCAGTTCCGCACTATGCATTTCCCGGATGACGAATTCGAGCTCGGATCCGACCTCGTGAAGATTACGCAGGTAAGTGATGAGCGGCCCGGTCGGCATCATCTTCTGAACGCCGACCGTCAAACGATCGAATAAGCGGCCGTGGCGCTCCGCCGCTTGCTGTGCCGCGATGATACTCTGCTGCGCCGCCAGTAGATGCTGCTGCATCAGGCGGCCGAGATCGGTGAGACGGATGACATTCCGTTCGCGAAAAAACAGGGCCCCACCGGCCTCTTTTTCCAGCACCTTAATGGAGCGGGTCAGTGTGGTCAGCGCGACACCGCATGATTCCGCGGCACGGGAGTAATTCAAACTGTCGCAAGCGGACAAGAAGTAACGGATTTGACGCGTCTCCATCTCTCAGCACCCAATTTTCTGCTCATTGCACGCATACGAATTCATGAAACCTCTCCTCACACTCGAATGCGTTTTCAAATTTCGACTACAGTTCTATGCCGTAATTTGCCGGGAAAGGTTTCTGGAATATTTCGGAGTGTTTTCTGGAATGTTTCTGAGCGGGAAAACGAAACCCTTAACAAAGTTTCAGAAGGAAGAGCAGCCTCTACGCTGCGAAGCACCGGCACTTTCGTGTCGCCAGCGGTTACCGTTCTGGGAGTATTAGGGAGCAGCTCAAATAGAGAATGGCGCAGCCACGGACTCAACGACCGCGTTGAAAATGACTATAGATGGGCTAGCCGGGATCGGCCGCAGAGGCGTGAAATACGTCGGAAAACTGCGACAGCCTTGCGATCTCAAGATTGCGCGGCCTTAGGGCAAGCGCCTTGCCCTTTTAGACGTTATCCCACCACGGGCCGTGATTTTCGCCATTGATGTGTATGATCAAATCGTTCAAACGCCAACGCCGGCGTGAATACGATCGATGACGGGATCGGTCCGTCCTGAGTGCCTGTAATGGTAATGGACGCAGCCGCCGTGCTTCTGTCCCAATCCACGTCCGTGACGCAATAGGTGAATGTTTCGGTAGCCGTTTCGCCTTCAGCCAGAGCATCAAGCCCGGCCGCCGGATAGTAGGTGAACGCGCCATCGGCTTTAAAGACGAGTTTTCCTCGAGCCGGGCCTGCCACGAGTTCAATAGCGCGTACAGGTTCGGCGACTTTATCGTTGTCGAGAACGTGGCCACTAATGGCCGGTCCCGGCATCACCGTCTTCACGGCATCAACGTTTGCGGCCTCATTCGGACGCGGATCGAGCTGTGTAATATTGCCTCTCGGCCAATAGTCGCTGCAGTTCGTCGCGCCCGCTTTCTCCGGTGCGAAACAGAATGCCAGATCATCGTTCCCGTGACTTTGCTTGTCCGCGTTCATTGTTCAACTCCAACCAGCAAAAGGACTTCTAAATTCTGAATTCAGTTTACGCCACTACGCGGCACAGAAGGTTTCCAGGATGTTTCCGGGTCATTTCTGAGATGTTTCCAAACCTATGCAAATCGTGAAGAACGGCAGGTTGTGCGGCCCTGTATTGCGACCGGCAACTCAATTCCAAAGTTCGATCCACCCCATGGAAGTCACGAAACTTCCACTTGCAGGGTGCTTTGCAGACAGCCCTAGATCACGAGTAACGAAATGTTACGGCCGAATGGGGTCACTCGTTAAAAGAGCGGGATGTTTCTGAGATGTTTCTGCGTCTCCGAAGCGTTTTCCCTGCGCCCTCGGCTCAGGCATGATGCTTGAATCCGCTCGATATTATTCGGGGATGGCTGCGGTTAGGAGTGCAGATGACGGCGGGTTCGATTAGAGCGTGCCTTAAGTGGACGATGCCGGTGCTCGTCGCCTGTGCTATCGCGGCCGCGTTTATAGCGAGTTCGATGACCAGGGCCGTCGAACTGATGGACATCGGTCTGACCGCCGATGAAAAGGCCTGGATTCAAGCCAACCCACGAATTCGGGTCCACAACGAGACCAACTGGCCGCCTTTCAACTTTGCGGTCGAAGGTAAACCTCAGGGTTATTCGATCGATTTTATGAACTTGTTGGCTGGACGGACCGGCCTCGAGATCGACTACGTCACCGGGCCGAGCTGGGGCGAGTTTTTGGACATGATGAAAGCGGGCACCCTCGATGTCATGCTGAACATCGTCAAGACGCCGGATCGCCGAAAATACCTGCTCTACACCTCGCCGATCGCCGACAACCCGAACTCCATTCTGAGCAAAAAGGATAATGCTTACGAAAGCCTCGAGCAGTTGTTCGGCAAGACCGTATCGGTGCCTAAGGGATTCTTCTACGAAGAGGTGTTGAAGCGCGAATTTCCGCAAATCAATCTGCATCTGGTCGAGGACACGCTGGATACCATGAAGGCGGTTATTTTCGGCAAGGCCGATGCGGCACTGGGCGAACTGGCGGTCTTCAATCACCTCATCGAAAACCATCTGCTGACCGGGGTCGTGGTTTCTGGCGAAGTGAAGATGGGCGATCCGGAACTGTCGCTATTGAACATCGCGACGCGCAAAGATCTTCCCGTCCTGGCATCCATCTTGAGAAAGGCCGTGGCGTCGGTAACGCCCGAAGAAAGAAACACCATAGAGACAAAATGGATATCGGCGCAGCATGGGCTCGGAGTCGATATGACGCTCGTCCTTCAACTCAGCGGTGCGGTTGGGATCGTCGTCTTGCTCGTTGTTCTGTGGAACTACAGGCTCCGGCGCCAGGTCGAGGAAAGCCGGAAATTGGAGGAAGCACAGCGTACTCTTCTCCATGCCGTGTCTTTGCCTATCCTGGTCGTCCGACAAGACAACGGTGAAATTCTCTATATCAACGAAGCCGCTGCGGGCGGTCGATCGACCGATGAGCTGATCGGTACGCAGGCGATAAATCTGTATGTCAATCCATCGGATCGAGAGACGTTTTTAGAGAGCATGCGGTCCGAACAAATGGTGGATGGGCTTGAAATTCCCTTCAATGGACCTGATGGGAAGATAATCTGGGCCTTGGTTTCCTCACGAACGATCACGTTTGGCGGCTATTCGGCTTATCTCACGACATGGACCGATATCAGCGCGCGTCGCAGCGCAGAAGCCGAGCTGCGTGAAAGCGAAGCCAAACTCAAAGCTATTTTGGAGCACGCGAATGTCCCCGTCCTCATAAAAGATCTCGACCTGAATTACATCATGGCCAACAAAGCGTTCGTGGACGTCCGCAAAGTCCCAATCGAGGAGATCCTAGGCAAGAATGCCTACGATTTTCAGCCTCGAGACATAGCCGCCGAGATTACAGAGTCCGATCGGCAGGTGATCGAATCGGGACAGCCCTTCGAATACGAAAATGAACGGCTCGACGTCAACGGCGAGTACAAAAACTACTTTGTCATCAAATATCCGGTGTTTGGAGATGGCGGCAAGGTCGTGGCACTTGGCTCGATGTACACGGATATTACCGAACGCAAGCAGGCGGAAGCGGCGCTCCAAGAAAGCGAAGCATTGCTGACGAGCTTCATGGACAATGCAAATGCCATGATGTTTGTGAAGGACCAGGACGGTCGTTACTTATTGTCCAACAAGGCGAACGCCGATATGCGCGGCTTCGAACCCGAGGAGATGATCGGGAAAACGGCGCGGGAACTTCTTGGCGCGGAAGAGGCCGCCATATACGAACAGACAGATCTCCAGGTTATGGAGACCCTCATGCCGGTGGAAAGGGAGACCCGAGTTCGGGGTGCCGATGGTGTGGTTCGCGACCTATTCTCCAGCAAGTTCCCCGTCATTGCCGAGAACGGCCGGTTTATCGCTATTGGATCGGTGCTGAACGACATTACCGATCAAAAGAGGGTCGAGGAGGAACTGAAAGCGGCCAAAGAAGAGGCGGAACGAGTCGCGGACGCAAAGTCCGACTTCATCGCGGTTATCAGCCACGAAGTCCGTACGCCCATGAACGGTGTCCTGGGGATGGCCCGATTGATGCTGGAGCAACCGCTTTTGGAAGAACAGCGAAGCCAGGTTCAGACCATCGTCGAGTCCAGCGAAGCGCTGCTGACTATCCTGAACGATCTGTTGGACGTATCCAAGCTGGAGGCCGGCAAGCTGGAATTGGAAACCGTCCCCTTCGCGACCCGATCGTTGATTACCGATACGGCGAATGTCATGGCATCGCGCGCCAAAGAGAAAGGTTTGACGCTTGAGCTTAAAGTCGCGCCGGGCATGCCCCACGCCCTATTGGGTGATGCCAGCCGGCTGCGCCAGATACTGCTGAATCTGCTGAGCAATGCCATCAAATTTACCGACCGCGGTAAGGTCACGGTGGCGGCGAGGGGCATGGAAACCCTGTCGGGTGCTTTCAAGTTGGTCTTGTCCGTGACGGACACCGGTATCGGCATCCCCCGTGACGAGGCCGGGAAACTGTTCTCTCCTTATTTCCAGGCAGCCGTCGATGTGAACCGCGAACGGGGCGGTACGGGTCTGGGCCTGTCGATCTGCCGCCAATTGGCGGCGTTGATGGGCGGGGAAGTCACGCTCGAAAGCACCCTTGGTGAGGGCAGCACGTTTACGCTGGCTGTGCCATTGGAAGTCACCGATGACGCACCCCTGCGTGCCGCCAAGGGAGCCCGGCAGTTGGGCATGACGGCCGATGGGCCGAGGCTGCGAATACTGATGGTCGAGGACAATCCGATTAACCGCAAAGTCGCAGAGGGCCTGTTGGCCAAACAGGGCCACAAAGTGTTTACGGCGGAGAATGGCCAGGAAGCGCTTAAACGCATCGCTGAAGACGATCCTTACGACATCGTGCTGATGGATCGTCACATGCCGGTCATGGACGGTATCGAGGCAACGAAGCGAATTCGCGCAATCGATGGCCCGGAAAGCACCATTCCTATTATCGCCCTAACGGCCGCCGCTACGCCTCGCGAAATAGAGACGTGCCTTGAATCGGGGATGAACGACGTGGTGACCAAACCCATCGACCCGGCTCAATTAAAGGATGCGCTGCTGCGGGTTGCCGCGTCCGATAGTGAACTTTTCGATGTCGACTCGTATAAGGGGGATGGAGACGAGACCGACACCTCAAATGGCCCTCCGGTCCTGGACAAGGCTGTGCTTGCCAATTTGGGCGACCAGATCGGCGAGGAAGATGCGGCCGAGCTTATCGAAGAATTCCGCGATGTCATCCGCAAAAGCGCCGACGCATTCCGCAATGACACCGAAGCCGGCGAACTTGCGGGCATGACCCACCATTCCCACGATATGAAAAGTTGCGCCGCTGTCGTCGGTCTGATGCGGTTTTCGCAGCTGTGCCATGATATCGAAGTCGCTTGCAAAGCTGACGACATCGTGTCTGCCACCCGCTTGGGCGAAAGCCTTCAAGACGAACTCGCCGCGGCCCTTGCCGCCCTATCGAATTCCGGGAGTGCCGACCGTGATGACGGTAATGGCGTTCAATCTCAATTCGTTTCCAAAATAAGCCACGATCTTCGGAACGTTATAAACAACATCCATGCTTATGTTCTGTTGATCCAGGAATCGGCTGGAGAAGACCTAACGGTGGATCAACTGAAGGATTATGCTGGGCGGATCTATTTCGCGGGCGGGCAAATTCGTGAACTGACGGACCAAATGACGGCTTCGTTCGGGGCCCAGGGCGACGACCGGACATCCGAAAGAAATGAGGCCAAATCGTCGTAATTCGGTTGAAAAGATGCAGGTTCACGCCGAGCTGTTGCTGTTACAATTGGTAGCGGGAGAGATCTTTAAGGCATTGTTATAATTGAATTTTTCGATTCCAATGCCAAAGTATCGCGGAGAGCATTTGGATTGAATTTTGCCAATGTTCGCGGCACGACCACGCGCTTTAGGCTGAACTTATCGTGACCAGACGATTTGTCGCCACACACTGTTCCCTATACTCTGGTAAAACTGGTTAGAGCGGTAGGGGACTTTGCACTTGAATAACGACGCCATCCTGGTGGTCGAAGATGACCTCGGATTTGCTGATTTTTTGGTGGACTATCTAAAAAAGAATGGCCACCAAGCGGAAAGTGTCGGCGATGCCGTCAGCATGTTCAGGAAAATCGACGAGAACAATTACGGCTGTTTCGTTGTCGATCTTGGGCTGCCTGATGAGGACGGAATCGTAGTAGTGCGCAAGCTTCGTGCCCGCACTGATGCGCCAATCATTGTGCTTACCGGGCGCGAAGGGATCGACGACAAACTGGCCTGCTTCGAGTTGGGAGCCGATGATTATGTGACCAAGCCCGTTGACCCGCGCGAAATGGTGATGCGGCTCAGAGCCGTCATTGGCCGAAGCGGCGTCCAGACACGAGGTGCGTCCAACATACTCGGCATCGGGCAATTTACGTTCGATCGTTCTCGCCGCGAAGTCCGTAATCCCGCAGGCGAGACCATCGAATTTACTCCTGCCGAGTTCGCGCTGATTTGGGTTCTAGCGCAGGCCGATGGTGAGCTGTTGTCGCGCGATACCTTGGTCGATGCCGTGTCCAGGGGCGACGGACCGGCTTCCTTCCGCGCCGTCGATATCCTGGTGAGCCGCGTGCGAAAAAAGCTCGACAAAGACGTGATCCGGACGGTTCCGAACGCGGGCTACAAATGCGGATGGCCGGTTACCGCGGCCGGCATCGCTGTACAGCGATGCTAAATTCTTCTCCCGTCAGTAACATCTGGGAACCTTATTGCCGAACCGCGCGCGCCTCGCTGGTGTAATTGAAGAACCAATAACGTAACGCTGAAATGCCCAGCGAACGAATGCTCACCGGCGGCCGCAAGTGCTCGTGGCGGCCATAGCGCTGGCATTTTCGGCTTATCCCGTTTTCGAGACCTCGGCCGGGTGACTTCGGATTTGTATTAGATTTTGACCGCTCTCTACTCGTCATTCCCGGGCTCACTCCAGCCCGTCATCCCCGAACTCTTTTAATCCGTCGGCCTCGAACTCACTCTAATCTGTCATCCCCGGCTTGACCGGGGATGACGAGGTGGAGGGAAAACCAGTGCGCGTGCTTTCCTAGTTCGCGTATCGCCCTCTAAAGCCCTGCCAAAGGTGTTAGCCGCTTTCGTTTTACCGCTCAGAAACATTTCAGAAAACACTCCGAAACATCCCAGAAACCTTCTCCGACAGATGGCGGCGTAGAACCGTGTTCAAGGATTGAAACCGCATTTGAATGCGAAGAGAGGCGAGACGGATGATTGAGAAGATACGCAACACGTTCGTCGCAGGCGCGCGGTCTAGTCCGTTTTAGGAATTCGGTGATGGCCGTCGTTGGTACCGACGGTGAGGAGGCAAAAATGACCCGTATCGAAAAAACGCGTAAGCGTGCGAAGCGCGCGCCACAGGCATTGCGCCGACATCTGGCGTTAAGTACGGCGCTGGCTTCGATGGCGTTCGTCGGCTACGGCGCGCGCGGCGCCTATGCGGGGTCCTGCGTCTTGAATGGCGGCACCTATGAATGCTCGGGTGCTGCCGGCGTGGATCTGACACAGTCCTTGAACGGTGCGCCGCTGAACGTGACCACCGATCCTGGCTTCGGCATCACCACCGCTGCCGATAATGCCTTCGCTTTGACCGGCACGGGTGGGTTGACGTTCACGGATACCAACGGTTCGGCCATTACGGGTCAGTCGAGCGGCATATACGCCGAAAACACTGACGGCGGTGCGCTGACCGTGACCACGACCGGTGCGGTGATAGGGGTCGATTTTCAAGGGATAGACGCTCGCAACGATTACTTCGGCACGGATCTGACGATTTCAGCGGCGACACTCAATGGCGGGGGGTATGGCATCAATGCCCGCAACTATGGCTCCGGCGTGACGAGTTTCACCGCGAGCGGTCAGGTAACGGGAACCTCTGGCGCCGGTGTCGAGATCGCGGGTTACGGCACGAGCATGACGGTCTCCGCGCAGGGCGTCAGTGGCGGAACGTACGGAATCTTTGCCAATAACGAGGGCGACAGCGGTTTGACCGTTACCGCCAACGGGCCGGTGGCGGGAGGGTCCAACGCGGGAATTTACGCCCGCAACGCCGATACCGCCACGGACCTTACGATTGACGCGGACGCCGTCTCCGGCGGCGGCGATGGCATCCGCGCCCGGAATCTTGGCAGCGGGCTGACGGATACCACCGCGACCGGCCCGGTCGTGGGGATCAGTGGGTATGGCATAAACGCCTACAACGCGGATACGACAACGGGCCTGACGATCTCGGCCGCCGCCGTCACCGGCGACGATTACGGGATCAAAGCGAACCACCAGGGCACCGGGGCGTTGAATATTACCGCAAGCGGTCCGGTGGGAGCTACGAACGACGCCGGGATCGAGGCGTACAACACCGAGGATGGTACAGGTGTAACGGTTTCGGCGGCCGACGTCGACGGTCGAACGTTCGGTATCCGCGCCCGCAACGAGGGTGGCGGGGCATTGAGCGTGACGGCGAACGGTCCGGTGACAGGAAGCCTGCGCGCGGGAATTTTCGCCCGTAACAACGATGTGAATTACGGCACGGATCTGACGGTATCGGCTTCATCCGTTAGCGGCGGGGAAAACGGAATCGATGCCGTTAACAGCGGCACGGGTTTTTTGAGCATCACCGCATCCGGTTTGGTGGCGGGCGGCGAAAACGGCATTTTCGCCTTCAATGAAAGCGATGGCGATCTAACCGTTTCCGCGGCGTCCGTCAGCGGTGGAACCAACGGCATTTACGCCTTCAATGAAGGCGATGGTGATCTAACCGTTTCCGCAGCGGCTGTCAGCGGCGGAACCAACGGAATTTACGCCTTCGATACCGGCGAGGGCGCGTTGAACATCACCGCGAGCGGTCCGGTGACCGGGAGCGGCGGCGACGGGATCTACGCCAGTAACTATGGTGATAATATGACGATATCGGTCGTCAATGTCACCGGCGAAGGTGAAGGGATCGAGGCGCGCAAATCCGGCGGCGGCGCCATGAGCATCACCGCCGCCGGACAGGTGACGGGGAGTGGAGGCGACGGAATCTTCGCCGAAAACTCCGGCACGGATCTGTCGATTTCGGCGGTCGGGGTCAGCGGGCTTGCACATGGAATTTTCGGCGTCAATTACGGTACCGAAAATTTCAACATCAACGCGGCCGGCCCGGTGTCCGGCACCAACCTCCACGGACTTTATGCCAGGAACGAAGGTACGGATTTGTCGATTTCGGCGGCCGAGGTCAGCGGCGGTTCGAGCGGTATTGTCGGCATCAACGATGGTACCGGCGATTTGAACATCACCGCGACCGGCGGAGTAACGGGCAGCACTGGCGATGGCATTCATGCGATCAACCTGACCGGGTCCGCGAATCTCACCGTCGATGTCAACGCCGTCTCTGGCCAATACTACGGCATATTGGCCAATAACGAAGGCAACGGCGCTTTAAGCGTGACCGCAGCCGGGCCCGTCACGGGAACCGTCCGCGACGGAATCTTCGCCTATAACAGCGGCAACGGCACATCCCTGACAGTGTCGACGGATAACGCCGTCGGTGGCGGACGCTACGGGATCAACGCGGAGAATCTGGGCTCGGGCCCGATGAGCATCACGGCGACCGGCGGCCCGGTGACGGGGGGCCTCTTCGGGATCCTCGCCCAAAATACCGGCTCGGATTTGACGATCGCGGCGACGGACGTCAGCGCCGTCCAGAACAACGCAATCGGCGCGCGCAACCAGGGTCCCGGCGTCCTGTCGGTCACGGTCGACGGCGCTATTACCGGCGGCACCTTCGGCGCCGGTATTTACACGCGGACCGATGCGGGCAGCATGAGCGTCATCACGTTGAATTCCGGCGCCAGCGTCAGTTCGGCCTACGGCCTCGCCATCCGGAACAATTACGGCGATTCCGCCACCACGGTGAACACGGGGGACAGCGTTGCGGGCCGCATCGAACTGGGCGACGGCAGCGACAACTTGACCTTCGATGGCGGCAATTTCTCCGGTGTCACCACCTTCGACGGCGGCGACGACACCAGCAACGCGGACGGCTTCACCGACCGGCTGGAATTCCGCAACGTGACTGGCAACCTGGACGGCAGCAGCGCGATCAATTGGGAGGTCGTGACGGTCGGCGCGGGCGGCGTGGTTACGCTGAGCAACACGCTGACCGCGGAAAACGTCACCGTCGCCAGCGGCGGTTCGCTCGGGGGGACGGGAACCGTCGCGGGCAGCCTCACGGTCGAGTCCGGCGGGACCCTGGGGCCGGGCGCGTCGGCCGGCGACTTCAGCGTGGATGGCAATCTCACGCTGGACGGCGGCGGCAACCTGGAATTCGAATTTTTCACGCCGCTCAGCTTCGACACGTTAGACGTCACCGGCGGCGTGGGGTTCGGTTTCGGCGGCGAGATCGACCTGCTGTTCGATGCCGGCTTTGACCCGTTCGATGGCCTGTCCCTGACCTTCCTGACCTCGGGCGGTATAGGCGGCTTCGGCAATCTTCTGTTCGACTTCATCGGCCTCGACCCGTTGTTCACCGCGGTCGTCGGCCTCGGTCCGCAGGAAGACACACTGTTCGTGACGTTCAGCGGCCAGGGCGGCCCCACGAGTGTCCCCGAACCGGGCATGCTGACACTGTTCGGGGCTGGCTTGCTGGGTCTGTTTGGGCTCGGCTGGCGGCGGCGATGCCCATCCCGCGGGTCACTGCGCAGACTAGCGTCTGCGCCAGGACCGAGCTGACCGCCAAGCTGTTGACGTCGATAAAGAAGGGCGCCGGAAAATCCGTCGAGGTCGCCGAGCTGAACTGCACGACTTGAATATCATTGAGGGCCGTGCCTGCCGCATGGCTGTCATCCCTCATTCCGGGGAAGCTACCGGTCTCATTACCATTGCCCGATAACCTTGTACGATTGACGTTCCGCCATTTTCTCAAAAGCTGGTTGGTTCGGTGCTGTATGCGCGTGCCCTACCGCCTCGTAGCACCGTATTTTGGTCCTCGAATCCGGACTGCGGCGCGACCAATTCCGGCACCGCGGATGTCTGGCTTTGGCCAGATTCGGAAGAATTACTCTAGGTCAACGACCTCCAGTTAAGCTTTCAAAACAGAAATCCTACTCATGGCGATGGAGGATCTACAATTTCACCATGGAAAACCTCTAATATCGCACGCCACTCGGCGAAAACTTCGAACAAGGAGTTCGAAGTTTGTCCTGTGAAGCGCGCCAAATTATGGAAATCCGGATTTTTTCGAACCCAAAGTTCCGCTATTTCCTTGCCTGGTTGATCAGCAACTAAAATATCGTAAGCGGATAGCACCGTTCAGCCTATTTAGCCCTTAAAGCCATCTGTCGAAATTTTTTTCCATCACCGCTGTATTAGTGCCCCATTGCCTATCCAAACGCGTGCCATAACGTGAGCGTCCGGTAAAGCAGCCCTGCCTATGATGACGTTGGACTGTTACGCTCAGGTTTGAGCGTAACGCCAGGGGAGCAGTTCGTCGATCCGATTGATTTTATGGTCGGCGATACAGGCTAGCGTGTCGGTTAGCCAGGCCTGCGGATCGACGCCATTGAGTTTTGCTGTCTCGATCAGCGTATAGGCGATGGCGGCTGATTTGCCGCCGGCCTCGGACCCCATGAAGAGATAATTCTTCCGCCCCAGGGCGATGGGCCGCATGGATCGCTCTGCGGTATTGTTGTCGAGTTCAAGAAAGCCGTGATCTAGATATGGTCGCAGCTTCTTCATGCGGGTCAGGGCGTAGCGAATAGCACCGGCTAAGGGTGATTTGCCGGATATCCGGGTCAATTGGGCATGCAGCCATGATTCCAGGTCGTCGAAGATTGGTTTTGATTGGCGCTGCCTGATCTTCACCCGTTGATCCGGCGATTGGCCCCGAACCTCCTTCTCGACGCCATAGAGTGTGGCGATACGTTTTATGGCTTCCTCGGCAATCGCCGATCCCTGAGCTTTGTGGATATCGACGAACTTGCGTCGGATATGGGCCATGCAGGCCACTTCCGTCACCTTGCCCGTGCGGTACAGGTCATTGAACCCCGCATAGCCATCGGCATGCATGAAGCCCGTGAAGTCCGCTAGATGTTCGCGCGGGCGAACGCCCTTCCTGTCGGACGAGAACTGATACCATGCGGCAGGATGCGCCTCTCCGGCCCAGGGTCGTTCATCGCGGACATAGGCCCAAAGCCGCGCGGTCCTGGTTTTACCGGAGCCTGGGGTCAGCATTTTTACCGGCGTATCATCGGCGAAGAGGGCCTGTCCCTTTAAAACATGGCGCGCGACGGCGTCCGCCAAAGGTTCCAACAGAGCCGTGGATTTGCCAACCCAATCGGCCAGGGTGGAGCGGTCCAGATCGATCCCCTCGCGCTGGAATATCTGACTTTGCCGGTACAAAGGCGAATGATCGGCGTACTTGTTGACCAGCACATGGGCCAGTAGGCCAGGACCGGGCCGCCCGTGCTCAATCGGCCGCGACGGCAGGGCTGCCTGATGGAACGTCTCACAGCAGGTGCAGGCCATGCGCGGGCGAACAATCCGGTTCACGACAAAACGTCCGGGGACATATTCCAGTTCCTCGGTGACATCGTCGCCAAGCGTTTTGAGCGCACCGCCGCATTCCCCACAGGCATCGCCCGGCGACAGTGTTGTCTCGTTGCGTGGGAGATGACCGGGCAGCGGTTTACGTTTGGGCTTGTCTTTTGGCGCTGCAGATTGATCTGCATTTGCATCGTCTGACGCGGGCTCCTGCGCGGACGCCGCAATCTCTTCGTCTTCCAGCGTCAACGCCAGTTGATCCAGAGCCTCCGAGCGCGACCCGAAGCGATGCTGGCGCATCCCGGCCAATTGGTGTTGGAGCTTCTCGATCAACACCGCCTGTGACTTCACTTCCGACGCCAGCGATGCCACCAGACCTTTTAATGCGGCAGGTTCATTCGGGAGGTTCTCAGCGTCGTCGAGCATGCCGGCAATCTATCAGCCGCCACCCCGCATGGGAATCCCCGGAAATTGACAACCCTTTGCTGTGAAACGACTTTACCCAGCCGTCAGGGGACGCCACGTTCGTTGTGGTATGCGCCAATCAATCCCTTCCAGCAGCATCGCCAATTGAGCCGGGGTCAGCGCAACCTTGCCCGCTTTCGCAGACGGCCAGACAAACCGTCCCTTCTCCAGACGCTTCGAGAACAGACATGCCCCTTGCCCGTCCCACCAGATCACCTTGATCAGATCGCCACGGCGACCCCGGAAGACGAACAGATGACCGCAATACGGCGCCGCCTTTAGAACCTTCTCTGTTTGCGCTGACAGCCCATTGAACCCCTTACGCATGTCCGTCACGCCGGCCGCAAGCCAAACCTTCGTGTTCGTGGGAACCGGGATCATCCCGACAAGCACCGGAGCAGACGTACGAGCGCTTCGGGATCGTAAGGGCCGCTAATGCTCAAGCGATGACCTCCGGCAAGCGTGACCTCGATCTTGCCTTCGTCACCAACAGGGCGCTCGGCTTCGTGCTCGACGTGACGCGCAATCTCAACCGGCAGGAAACAGGCGGCGTCATCGACCGTGTCACTTCCCGCAAACCGGGGATCTTTCAGCCAGTTGAAAACCTGATTGGCGTTCACATTGTAGCGCCGTGCAACCTGTGAAACCGAAACGCCCGCAAACCGCGTCTGTGCGCAAATCATCCGCTTCTCGTCTGCACTCCAGCGCCGACGCTTGCCCCGCTTCGCCACATCCTGATCCCCGTTAGTGTCCACCTAAACAAGTGGACACTAAACCTCACTTCTTCTGCACGGCAGAGCGGTCAGGCCGGACGCTTACACTTCCACACGGCCAGCCATGAGCACATCGAACGTGCCTCCCTTAAGTTTTTGGCGTCGAGAGGAGAGGCCGGATACGCGGGCCTAGAGGTTTTTATCCGGGTGGAGTTGCGCCGCCAATTCGAGCGGATAGAGATCAAGCGCGACCAGCCGATTCGTTTTATTCTAAAGTCGGGCGGTTAAGGCGTTGGAACACAGCTCAAATACTTGATAGTCACCCATGTTTTTTGCGCAACTTCAAAAGCTTGCTGTGAGTGATCCCAGAGGAAATCCGTCTAGGAACCATATCAACGGTTCCACTATATTGACTCAACCCGGCCTCAATATCAGACGTCGCATTCTCTTCCTCCCGGGTGGAATGGAAAAACAACTGGGCTATTGCTTCTCCGGGGTACAGCTTGAGGGGCGTTTCGCCCAAGTTGCGGAGTTCGAGGGTTAGCGAGCCCGCGAATAATGGATGTATCCCGATAGCAGTAGCCACAATCAGGCCTAATCTGCCCCAAGTCGAGCGGCCAACAACGTAGGACATTAAATCGTATGGAAGCCTTATGTATTCGAGGGTTGTTGCGAGAATAAATTGGTGAGGGTGAATTACAATTCCACGACCCAAAGGAACATATTGCCTCCGATATAAGGTTTTTAGCTTACTTTCCGATCCTGTATCAGGGTCGAATTCGTCGATCATGCCGTATAAACTTGCAGACACAAGGGAAAACTCGAACCCAAGACGAACGTCTATCGAGCACTGGTCATCTCTCAGTTGCTCAGATGGTTCCAACAACGGCGCGATAACGAGACGCCTGTCCAGGTTGCCTTCCTGTAATCTTTGTCGAATATCTGAGCCTGACAAAACGGTCACGTCACTGACCTCCAACTACGGACCGCCTCAGACAATTCAACTGCCTTAAGGAGAAGGCTATGGAGTTTTTCTGCCTTCTCTGACATATGTGCCTGTTCGCGACTTTTCACCCTTAGAAGATCGAGTTTCGTCAGCAATACAAACCATCCGACATTGAGAATCGAAGAAAATTCTGATGGGATTTTTTGATTTAAGTCTGGTCCAGTTTCTATAGGCGGCACAGCTGACAAAAGCGCATCCGTGTAATCTGTAAGATTGCCTGCAAATTGATCTGGGGTATAAATCAATGAAGGGCAATTAAGTTCTAAATATTTTTGCGTTTGGTCATAAATCAAGTGCGATACATCTCTATAATAAGGAACCAGTTCGGCCATGATTGCTGCAGTAACAGGATCAGAAAATTGTTGATTAAGTTCAATATAAAAACGATCTGCGTCAGGTAAGCGCTTCATCAGATTGCTATTGAAATCGTCTTTTAATGTTTTGCCAGATTTATCCTTAAACACATCGGCGAATGAGTTGGTTCCCGATACTAATTGTTTGTGGACCACCTCTCTTCTGAGGTCGTGTGGCGGATGGGTCTCCGAAACGCCATAGCTGGGGCTAAGTAATTGGAAAAATTCGGAAGACGCGAAAAACAATGCCGGACCCATTATTAAATGTGCAAAAGCATCAGCGGATAGCTCCATCAACCAAGATATGTGTACTTGTTTTAGTTTATTTCGTTCATCGGGGCTTAAGGGGGACTTCGAGAGGCGTGTTTCGATGCGTTTTACCAGTTCGTTTTCTTTAGCCTTTTCCGAAGATAAATCAATTTTAATACGACTAAACATCGCATGGCCCACTTCGTGGGCAACTATTGAATAGTGTGGAATTATCCCAAGCGCGCTCCCAGGAACAGTCACACGAATTAGGGGCCAAGATATTGCACCGATTGCATCATTTAAAGAAGCTGACTTATCTCTGATCCTTTGAAATACAGATTCGTTTATAAGCCGCAGTTCATAATTGGCAGCATGCTCCGCCCTGAATAGTGTTGTATTCGATAGACCGAGATCATCAAACCAACGTTGCATCGGGCGAACGATAGGATAGGGCAGATCGTCAACGTCTGCGCCTGCCATAAATCGAAGATTCTCAAACGCCATATGAGCAAGGCTCCCAGCGTCTCTTACTAGAGAGTCTGCGACGTTAGCTAGTGTGACGCTTTGTCTTGATCTTTCGAGATAGGCATTAGCAGTGTCGAGGACGCCGCGGTTAAGCCTGAGCCACAATATGGGCCCTTCATGATTGCCGGGATATTGACGATCAAGAAGATCATCGACCTGTAATAACACCCGGTTTAGGTAGAATTGAGCAGAAACTTGTGCGAGCGCCAGGGTCAACAGAATTCACAATTTCAGGCGACCTGGAATATATCGCTCTCAGTGGAAGTGAATGTTGTTGGTTCTTTTTCCACTTTTCCGAGAAAGACAGACAAAAACTCCGAAGATTTTTCTCCCTCTTCCTGGGCAATGGCCTCTCCGGTATTTAATTTGCTGAACACTCCGCAAACTTCGCTAAGCCGCTCGCCAAGCTCACCATTAAATTCATGACGTACATGTTGTTCGACGAACGAGAAGCTTTCGTATGCCGAAATGTCTTCGACTCCAAAAAGCAGATTCTCTTGTTCAGCAAGCTCCGATCCGCGACTTGCCAAATCGAAGAGCTTTTTCAGGTCTGAAATAACGAATTTGCGGCGATCATCAGCCACCTGGCCGCCTTGCAGGATGCTCAGCGCATCCTCAATGACCTGCCGTAATCCGACATCAGTTGTGCTTGCAGTCATGTTGAGCATTGATTCCTCCTAGCTTGGCACGATTGGCCTGATATTGCCATACGCCATATTGCTCGGAATACACCCGGTGGGCGCGACGAACATTTAATAATGTTCCTATTTTGTCCTATTCTAACGTGCTTCGCTTTCGGATTCTACGCAATAATAAGTTTTACCCAAACTAAACTCTATATGTAGTGGTTGTCAATCCCAAAACGCCTAGATTTGGGAAAATGATATTTTGCATATCTTATTAATCTATTGGAATACTTGAAAAATTATTTTGTCCGAGCGATTATGCTCTCAATCTCCTGCTTAATCCGTTTAAAAATAATTTTACCCAAATAAGCCCACTATTATTCCATGGCTAATGGTAGACCTAGCGGCACGAGGCTTGATCCGGAGCATCCAGACCCGGTGTTGGTCGAGGTGTGCGAAATTGACGAGCGAGGCAGAGTACGCTTGCCACCGAGAATCACGTCAGGTGTCGAGTGGTTCGAAGGGCGGAAATTCGATTGTTTAATGGTTCTCGATGAACCCGGAAGAGTTATTCTTTTACCTTGGAAACCATACGGCGACGAAGTTGTCGAAAAGAGACGCGAAATAATCGAAGAATTATCAAAAGATTCAACTGAAAGAGAATTTCTTAGTGCGTTGACATGCCGTTATCATCGAATATCGATTCCTTCGGATTCTCGCCCATACGTCGGTTCGTTTGTGTTGCTACATTTAGGCTTTCCTGAGGGAATTTCCTCAAGGGCCTATCTAATTCAATTTCCAGATTCGATAGAAATAGTATCTAGAGAATTCTATTTGAAGGCGTGTCGTAAATTTCTATCTCAATTTCCCGACCTTCCTTAATTTCCCGCATGCTAAGGATTTTACGTCCCGCTCGGTGTTGGCGGGTTACGGTCGAATTAATACCGGACTTAAGTCGGCATATATCCGGAGCGCCCCTTTCAGCATCTCGAGAAACGTTATTTCGAACCCGGCAATCTCGGTTTCCCCGTGTTCCAAGCCTACGATAGTGTCGTCGGCATGTGTATCTGCAATGACCGCCGCTGGCCGGAGACCTACCGCGTCATGGGCATGCAGGGCGTCGAGTTGATTATGCTCGGCTACAACACGCCACGCTATTTCGCGCCCGCGCCAGACCTGAATCGCATGGCCGACTTCCACAATCATTTGGTTCTGCAGGCGGGCGCATATCAGAACGGGTCCTGGGTCGTCGCCGTCGCCAAGGCGGGCGAAGAGGAGGGCTGCGATTTGATCGGCGAAAGCTGCATCGTCGCCCCGACCGGCGAAATTGTTACGCAGTGTCAGACGCTGGGCGACGAGCTTATCGTCGCCAATTGCGATCTCGATCTCTGCACGATGCTGCATACCAAACGCTGGGACTTCGCTGGCAACCGCGAGCCGGAGCATTATGGCTTGATTACCGGGTCGAAGGGCGTGGTGTCGCCGTTCGACCAATCTTGATGGGTTAGCGAACCGGCGCGATACGCCGGTAGGACAGCGCTTCAGCGACGTGAAGGCGTCGGACGTTGGGCTCGGCGGCCATGTCCGCCAATGTTCGCGCTACGCGGAGAACCCGGTGATAGCCGCGGGCGGAAAGTTTGAGCCGGTCGGCTGCCTCTGCGAGCAGCGTGCGGCCTTCCTCGTCCGGTGCGGCGACCGCTTCCAGCAATTTGCCGTCGACTTCCGCGTTGGTGCGGATTGGCGGGTCGGATGCCGCGTATCGCTCAGTCTGGATACGGCGTGCGGCGGCAACGCGAGCGGCAATCTCGGTGGACCCTTCCGCGGGAGGCGGCAGGGTCAGGTCGGCGGCGCTGACGGCGGGCACTTCCATGTGTAGGTCGATACGGTCGAACAGCGGCCCGGATATCTTCGCTTGATAATCCAGTGCGCAGCGCGGGGCGCGGCTACAGGCCAACGCCGGATCGTCGAGATACCCGCAGCGGCAAGGGTTCATTGCAGCGATGAGCTGGAAGCGCGCCGGGTAGGTTACGTGGGCGTTGGCGCGGGCGACGGCGGCGCGGCCGCTCTCGATGGGCTGGCGCAGCGCTTCCAGGGTCGGGCGGGCAAATTCCGGCAATTCGTCCAGGAACAGCACGCCGTTGTGGGCCAACGAAATTTCGCCCGGACGGGCACGGATGCCGCCGCCCACTAAAGCCGGCAGGGAAGCCGAGTGATGCGGGTCGCGGAAGGGCCGCTTCCGGCTGATCCGGCCGTCTTCAAGCAGCCCGGCGACGCTGTGGATCATGGAAACGTCCAGCGCCTCCCGAGACTCCATCGGTGGCAGGATGCCTGGAAGGCGCTGCGCCAGCATCGATTTGCCGGCTCCGGGCGGGCCGATCATCAGCAGGTTGTGGGCGCCGCTGGCGGCGACTTCGAGCGCGCGTTTGGCCGTCTCCTGCCCCTTGATGTCGGCAAGGTCGAGCATCGTTTCCACATCGTCGGCGAGCTTCGGCTCCGGCGTCGACAGCACCTGAACGCCCTTGAAATGATTGATCAGCGCCAGCAGCGTCGCTGGTGCCAGGACTTCAACCTCGCCGGCCCAGGCCGCCTCGCCGCCGCACGCCGCGGGACAGATCACGCCGCGTCCGGCCGCATTGGCATCGATCGCCGCCGGCAATACGCCCGCTACCGGCGAGATCGCCCCATCCAGCGCTAGCTCGCCTAGCGCGGTGTAGCCGGCCAACTCGTCGGCGGGCAACACGTTCATCGCGACCAGCAGACCGAGCGCGATGGGCAGGTCGAAATGGCTACCTTCCTTGAGCACGTCGGCAGGCGACAGATTCACGGTGATGCGCTGCGGCGGCAGGGCCAGCCCGAGCGCGCCCAGCGCGGCGCGGACGCGCTCGCGGCTTTCCGCCACGGCCTTATCGGGCAGCCCGACGACCGTAAAGGCGGGCATCCCATTGGCCATATGCACCTGGACGTCGATGTCGAGTGTCTCGACGCCCTGGAAGGCGACGGTATTTATTCTGGCAACCATGATTCCTTTTTCTCGCAATGAGATGTACCGGGCTTCGCGGCGTCACGCCAGCACCTTCCCTTGGTTATGGCCCCCCGAGCGGTAAAATTTGCCGAGTATAGTCGACCCAGAAGCAAAATTTGCCGCGTAAACTTCGCCGCTGCGCAATTAGAAGACCCCATAAATCATGGCTTTCTGCGAATTGGCGCGGCTCGACGCGGGGCATGTTCCTTGCGTTGCCACGGATAGTCGTTCGCCGAACGTTCTTAGTAAATTGGTAAGGCAATCCGGCGAGAATCGGTTGAATTCGATAGGCGCCTATGGATTTTTTCTTTAACTCGACGACGCTCCGGCTCAATCAATCGCTGTTCAACGCGGTGGGCAGTGCCGCCGCGGCGCGTACCGCGCGGGTCGCGGCAATCGCACGAAACAGCGGTCCGAGTGCGCCGAACTTCAATGCCGACCAGTCACGTCTTGATGCACGGGCGCGCGAATCGACCCGGCAGGTAGAAGGCTTCTCCAAGCTTAAAGTACGGCAGCAACGGGCCGTGAAGACGGTGGAAAAGGCGACTGAGCGCCTCACCGAAATGAAGAACATCCTGCTCGAAGCGCGTGAACTGATCACCAATGCGCAGAAGACGGGTGTGACGGCTGAAGCGCAGCGGGATTTGGCGAACAGTTTCGACCAAAAACTTGGTAAGCTGAACTTGCGCGCCAAGGGCGCAGGAAATTTTGGCGTGAATCTGATTGGCGCCAGCATTCGCGACATTTTCGAAGCCAATGACCTTGAAGTGCAGATTAAGCCCGGATCACTGGTCACGACGACCTATACCGGCAAGTTTTTGGGCTCAGATTACGTTCTTACGGACGGTAGCGGCGATACGTTTCTGCCGAATATTTTCGGATCGTCCCTGGCTCAGTTCCCGAATGCGGACCCGAACGATAGTGGTGTGCTGCTGAAAGATGATGATACCGTCGTGTTCGATCACGATACGGGCGCGTTGTCGATCACGCGCGCCGGCGATGGCAGCCCGACCCTTACCGGCACGGTGGAGCGCAAGGGCATTGGCGTATTGCATTCATACTTCTACGGCAATTTTCAGGATGCGACCTTACGCGATAAGGCTCTGGAAGAAGTCGATGCGGCGCTTGGGACCTTGCGCGTCCAGATTTCTTTGTTCGAAAGTAAGCGAACCCGGGCGGAGGTTGCGGTCAATTTCAGTCAAGGACAGATCGACGAAAACCGCGATACCGCCGCCGGCATTCAAGCTCAAAAGGAGGGGGCGGAGCGGCGCTTTGTCCTGGAAGAGCAGAAGCGTCAGTTCCTGTTCGAAAGCGCGCTGCAGACGGCGCTCTCCTACAACAGCCAGGGCCTATCCGTCTTGCTGCAAGACGCGGCGTCGTTCGGCTTCGAAGCTTAGCCTAGATTCATGTAGTTGGTGTGCTGATTCACGCGAAATTCAATCTTTTGAATTTCGCGATCAGGACACTAGTCCTAACCCGGAAACCGTTCTTCAATCGCATCCCAGATGTCGGCTTCCAGGCAGACGTTGTCGAAGCGATTAACTTCCTGTAGCCCGGTCGGCGAGGTCACGTTGATCTCCGTCAAATAATCGCCGATGACATCGATGCCGACGAAGATTAAACCCAATCGTTTCAGATCCGGTCCGATTGTTTCACAGATTTCTTCTTCGCGCGGCGTCAGGGTCGTCGGCTTTGGCGTGCCGCCGACATGCATGTTGGATCGGGCCTCGCCGTCCGGCGGAACGCGGTTCGTTGCGCCCACGGCTTTGCCATCGACCAGGATGATGCGCTTGTCCCCGGCGCGCACGTCCGGCAGATAGCGCTGCACGATTATCGGCTCCCGGTAAATTTCGGTAAACAATTCAAGCAGCGCGCTTAAGTTTTCGTCGCCCGGTTGGATGTGAAAGACACCGGCACCGCCGTTGCCGTACAGTGGCTTTACGATAATGTCTTCATGCTCGGCGCGGAATTCGAGAATTTCCTCGCGGCTCGACGTGATCAATGTCGGCGGCATGAGCTCCGGGAACCGGGTCACGAAAATCTTCTCCGGCGCATTGCGGACATTCGCCGGGTCGTTGACGACAAGCGTCTTGGGGTGGATGTGTTCGAGGATATGAGTCGCTGTAATGTAGGCCATGTCGAAGGGCGGATCCTGCCGCATCAGGATCACATCCATCGTCGACAGATCGAGCGACTCCATCGTGCCGACATCGAAATGATTGCCGGCCTCGCGCCTGACCGTCAGCGGCTGCGACCGTGCGGATACTTTGCCATCGCGAAAGGTCAGGGCGCTGGGCAAATAGTAATGAAGGTGATAACCGCGCCGCTGCGCTTCGAGCGCGAGCACGAATGAGCTGTCCCCCTCGATATCGATATTGTCGATCGGGTCCATCTGTATGGCAACGTTCAAGCTCATGGCCGCAATCCTGTTTCGTTCCGTTTTGATAATTATACAGGCCCGCCCGCGTGCGGCACAGCCCGCCAGTTAGACAACGGGCGACAGGTTCCCATCGACATTGATTGCCGTGCCGGTGATGTAGGAGCCGGCGTCGGAGGCAAGGAACGTCGCCATGTTGGCAAACTCCGCGGCGGTCCCCATGCGGCCTAGCGGGATCGCCTCGCCCGCTTCGGCGATATAGTCTTCCAGGCTTACATTGGTATCCGCATTGGCGTGCCGGCGGGCAATCTGATCGCTGACGATCCGCCCGACCAATAGCGCGTTAACCAGCACGTTGTGTGGCGCGCCTTCGCCAGCCAGCACCTTCGTCAAAGCCATGCCTGCGGCGCGCGATACGGCTGTCGGCGCGCCTGTTCCCGGCGGCGCCTTGGCGCCGACATTCAAAACGTTGATGATGCGGCCCCAGCGGCGCTCGATCATCCCGGGAAACGCCAGACGCGTCAGCCGGATGGCGCCGAACAGTTTCAGCTCGAGATCGTTTCGCCACATCTCATCGGTGATATCCAGGAACGCGCCGCGTTGCGACGACCCGGCGTTGTTCACGACGATATCGACCGGACCCAAAGCGTCTAAAACCGCGTCATGCATGGGTCCGATTGCCGAGGAGTCGCTCATATCGCAGACGAAGCCTTCGATCTTGCCTGCCGCGGCGGGGGCGATTTCGGCCTTCGCTTCGTCCAGCATGTCGCGCCGCCGGGCGATCATCGCGACGTTTGCGCCCGAACGGGCAAACTCGTGCGCGATTGCCTTGCCAAGTCCCATGCTGCCACCGGTCACCACGGCGGTGCGGCCGTCCATTCTGCATTCCATGTCTCTCTCCCGTAACGATAACCCCGCCGAAGCGGGGTTATCTAACCGGCACGTTAGATTGTGTACGCTAGCAGCCGCTCACGCATTTGCCGCCGCCGTCGAACTCCATCGTGCGGCCACTGAGTGGGACATGCACCGGGACATTGCTGGCCTTGATGAATTTCTCCGTCCGAGTGCCGCTTCGAACTTTACCGCCGTTCGTCGCTTCTTCGTTGGCGTGGGACGCGATAACCGCCTGTGGCTTGACCAGGGAGTTGATGACATAGGCAGCTTCGGCGGGGCCGGTCGTGAATGTGTCGCCAATATTCATCATGGCGAGATTCGCCTTGTAGTGGCCGCGAACCACCAGATCCTGTTCGGCCGTGATGCCGGTGTCGCCGGACAAATAGACGACAAGTCCGTTGGTGAATTTGAGCACATAGCCGGTCGGCGGTCCGACATAGGCGGTCAGGCCTGCTGCCTTCAGGTCCTTACCCAGCGTCCCGCCAATGAACCCCGGCGAGAGACCGTTGCTGTGCGCGGCCGGCACCGTCGTAATCCCGACCCCGCCGACGGTTTTCATCGAACCGAATCGCGCCAGCATCGAGTCCTTCGGATTGCCGCCAAGGCCTTTTAGCTTCCCAGCGAGGACACGCGGAATCTCGCTGCCGGTTACGATTTTCGCCTTCTTGGCGAATGCGATGTTGACGCTGTTCGAATTTGGTGTCGCGGAAACGGCGAATTTTGGCTTCCCGCAAGTGCCCGCGTCGTCCAGCTTGATGTGTTTGTCGCCAAGGTGGTCGCCATGCACATGGCTGACCAGGACGACGTCGATCTTGCCGAGCCTGGGATCGTCAGGTCCCGCGACCGTGCGGCCGGCATCGTAAAGCAGGCGGGTGCCGTTCGGGTCTTCAAAGACCAACGCCCGGTCGAGACGGCAGAATTCGCCATCCTGTCCGCCGAGCGGTGTTACTTTAACATTGGCTGCCGCGGCAGGCTGAATTGCCGTCCCGGCGATGCCGAGGGTAAGAGCCGTCAGCGCAAAAACGATCCGTTTCATACTTACCTCCCTGTTACGAGTTATGGTTATTTGAAGTTTGAACGGTTTTGCTGACCGGAAACAATGTAAATCTCCCGGCGAAGAGAAAGCGGTCGATCAGTTCAGCCGGTCGCGCAATTGCTGCAGCAGCGTAACGGCTTCGTGCCGGGCCTGTGGGCGTTCGTCCAATTCGATAAAACGTTCTATGGCGTCGATCGCTGCCTGTAGGTGCCCGGCCTGCACGTTCAGCACGCCCGCTTCCCACCACAGCGACGTCTGCTCGGGTGCGATCATGAGCATTCGGGCCACCACCGCCTCCGCGCCCTCCATATCTTTTTGCTGGATCAGCCTTAGCTTAATGTTGTTTTGCAGCCGCAGCAGGATATCGCGGTCGGACACTTCGGCATAATGCTCCGGACGCAACTCCGCGTCGTTGCCCGACATTGTCTTGAGAAGGTCGCGCAAGTCATGCGGCGCCCGCACTAAGCCCGCATGAAAGGGGTCGAGGACGAGCCGTTCTCCGCCGTCGCCCAGGCGTAGGAGAAAATGCCCCGGGAACGCGAGACCGCTAATGCTCCAGCCTTGCGCACGCGCGGTATGGATGTACAGGATGCCGAGCGCGACCGGCAGTCCTTTCCTGCGATCGATGACGCGGATCAGGTTGGCGTTCTGTAAGTCATCGTAATTGAGCTGGTCGCCTTCATAGCCTTGCTGTTCGACAAGGACGGTATTGAGGGCGGACAGCCTGTCAGCGAGAGTTTCGGCTCCTGCGGATTCCCGGCCGACATCGTCACACAACTCGATCAGATGCTGTCGATACCGGTCGAGAGGAACCCGCGGCCGGTCGAGGGCGGCGAGCGCAAGGGCTGCCTCGCCCAACTCGAACGGACCTTCCGGTGCGGCGCCGATTTCGCGAAGGGTCTGTTTCGCCTCGCTGCTGGTTAGCATCGGATCGCCGTTCAGCTCGACGGGGTGTTTTTCAAGCGGGCATGGCTGACCACGCGGCGCACATATTCGATATTGCGCGCGTGATTGCGCACAAGGGTCAGTTCGGTCTCGTTTTGTGCAATGCCCATCAGGTAGACCGTTCCGTTAACGGTATCAATAGCATAGTTGATCGCCTTGATTTTGCCATCGAACGTAATCTTCAAACGAAGTTGCGCCGTAACCCATTTGTCGCGTGCGAGGTCCAAAACATCACTGTTGTCTTCTACGGTGATTTCGTTGATGACCGTTTTGACGCCATCGACCTTCCAGGCGTGACGGACCGCGGCGATGCGATCCTTGGGCTTGGGCACGGTGCCCGTCAACAGGACGCGTCCTTCGTGGACCTTGACCGCGATCAGTTTGAAGGCGACATCGTTGTTGTAATAGGAGCCTGTTATTTTGGCGTGAATTACCGTGTCATCGATGGCGCCGCCGATACCGCGTTCCTGCATTGCCGCTGTTCCGGCCGTCGCGCCAGCGCCGACGGCCAACCCGACGCATCCGGACAGACCCGCCGCCAGGAGTAGCGCTACGAAACTTAGAACGATCCGTGCGGCACGCCGGTGCCGATTGCGCGGTGGTGCGAACATGTTCTTCATCTACCCGAAATTCTCTATCGCAACTGATTATTGAGAATATTAACCATCATCTGGCCGCCAAGCGTCAATTATATAGGCAGGCAACCGCCTGGGGGCGACCGCCATTACGTCGAAGCGGATATTCAGGTCGGCTAAGTCCGGCCGGCCGGCGATGAGCCATTGCGCTGCCCGTACGAGGCGCTTTCGTTGACGCGGTGTAATCGATTCGAGCGCCGTCGTGCGATCGGGGCGGGCTTTTACTTCGACGATCGCGAGAATTTGGCGGCGGCGGGCGACGATATCGATCTCGCCGACAGGGGTTCGCTGACGGCGGGCGATGATGCGATAACCGTGAAGCCGAAGCCAAACGACGCAGATCGTCTCGGCTGTCCATCCCCGCTGCCACGCTTTTCGTCGTTTGGCGGAGGCCATCGCTGGTCACTCCTCGCGATCCAGTTCCAGTGCGCGGGCGTAGACTTCGCGGCGCGGCCGGCCGGTTGCCGTGCTAACAGTGGCGGCGGCGTCCCGTACGCTCATTCCTGCCAATGCTTGCCGCAACAATTCGTCAAGATCTATCGCTGGTTCTTCGTCCGCATCGGGCGGTGCGACGACGACAACGACTTCGCCCTTGGGGGCACCGGCTTCCTGGTAATATTCCGCCAACGCACCGATCGTATCCCGGCGAAATTCCTCATACCGTTTGGTCAGCTCGCGCGCGATTACAGCCGGCCGGAGGCCCAGTACGTCGCGCATATCGGCAAGGCTTGCGGCAAGACGGCGCGGAGATTCGAAAAATATCAATGTGGCATCGATCGCCGCGAGGGGTTGCAGGGCCGTCCGGCGTTGCGCCGTTCGCGTCGGAAGGAATCCGGCAAAAAGAAACCGATCCGAAGGTAGCCCGGCGGCAGCCATCGCCGTCAGCGGTGCGCTCGCGCCAGGAATGGCGGTGACCGGAATATTCGCTTCGACCGCGGCGCAAACCAGCTTATAGCCGGGATCGGAAATTAGCGGCGTCCCTGCGTCGCTCACCAGGGCGACGATCTCGCCTTGCTGCAGGCGGCGCAGGAGCATCGGTCGCATTTTGGCCGCATTGTGCTCATGATATGAGAGGGTGCGCGTTGCCACGTTGTGCGCGGCAAGCAGTTTCGCGGTGACGCGCGTATCTTCGCAGGCAATCACGTCCGCCGCCGTCAAAGTATCGACAGCGCGGAAGGTGATGTCCCGGAGGTTGCCAATTGGCGTTGCGACCACATACAGGCCCGGCGCCGGTTTACTTATTTTCAAAGGCTCACTAGTGTCCTGCGTCATGAAATCAGACCGTTCAGAAAAAACCGAATTTACGTTTGGGCTTCCATATGGTCGCTCACGCCGTTTTGGGGACTCCTGGAATCGCTGGTCTGTAATGCGCCTTTTTCCGGTCGCGGCGATCATACTCCTCACGGCCGCCGGTTGCGCTGGCCCCACGGTAGAAGATCAACCACGGTTCCGCAAATTCGAACCGAAGCAACAAACATCGGAATCCCGATCGCCAAATGCAGTGCCAGCGCCAGGAGCGCTGGCACCGCCCGCGCGAGTTGCGGATCCGGCGACCTCCAGCGATGGCCCTGCGTCAGGAACGGAAAATACCGCCACGCCCGGCGCGCCGTCGACGGAGGCGCGAGTAGCAATTCTTCTGCCGCTCACGGGAACCAGCGCACAGCTCGGTCAGGCCATGTTGGACGCGGCGCAGCTTTCGATGTTCGAGCTGGCGGATAAATCTTTCGCTCTGATGCCGATCGATACGCGCGGTACCGCGGCGGGTGCGGAGAGGGCGGCAAGACAGGCCGTGCAGCAGGGCGCACAACTGATCCTGGGACCCCTGCACGCAGATTCCGTGAGGGCCGCCGCACCCATCGCGCGGGACGCCGGTGTGCCGGTCGTCGCCTTCTCGAATTCACGTGAAGTGGCCGGGGATGGGGTTTTCATTCTCGGCTTCGTTCCCCGCCAACAGGTGCAGGCCATCGTCGGATACGCCCTTTCCGAAGGCCTGTCGCGCTTCGCCGTACTGGCGCCCAGCGATGCCTATGGCAGGTCCGTGGTCGAGGCGGCGCGATCCGTGGCGGAAGCGGCCGGCGGCTCGCTGGTGCGAACGATGTATTACGATCCGGGCGCAGCGGACCTTTCGGGCGAGGTCAAGGTGTTCGCCAACTACAATACGCGCCATCAGGCGTTATTGGCGCAGCGCAGGGCACTGACGGAAAAAGGCGATGAGGTTGCAAGGCAGGCGCTGCGCCGTCTGAAGCGGCTGGATACCATCGGTGCGCTGCCATACGATTCCGTGTTGATACCGGAAAGCGGCGAGCGGCTGCGGGCGCTGTCGTCTTTGCTCTACTATTTCGATGTTGACCAGCCGGCAGTTCGCTTTCTCGGCTTGCGGTCGTGGGACCTCATCCCGAACCTCGGTTCGGAACCGGCCTTGATCGGGTCCTGGTTCGCTGGATCGCCGACCGAAGAACGGGAACGGTTCAACACCAGGTTTCGTAAGATTTTTGATCGCGCCGCACCCCGTCTGGCGACTTTGGCCTATGACGCGACGGCGCTTGCTGTCGTGCTGGCACAGAGCGAAAACGGTCCCGATTATTCACTCGATGCGCTTATGGACGACAATGGTTTCCTCGGTGTCGACGGTATCTTTCGTTTGCGTTCGGAAGGCGTGGCGGAACGCGCCTTTGCGATCCATGAGGTAAACCGCACCGGTACGACAGCACGCCGGTCGGCACCGCAGAGTTTCGCAGCGACGACGAACTGATAGGGCGACGATCTGTCAGCCTAATAAATGGGCGATCACTGCGTCGAGCCGGGTACGCCCTGCTTCCGTCGCCCGAATGCGCCCGGCGGACCGTTCGATCAAACCGTTTTCAGTAAGCGATTTGAGACGGTCAGGGTCGAACGCGCCGCCAACGGCTTGAATCCGCGACTCCGGTATGCCTTCTGCAAGCCGCAGCCCCATCAGCACGATTTCGGAGAATTGCGTTTCGGCGCTCAGCGTTTCCGAAGGTTCCGCGCCGTGCCCTTTTGTCTCCACCTGCTCCAGCCACGCTTCCGGGCTACGGATGCGCTGGGTTGCGGCCTTTTCGCCACCGAGCGTCACGCGTCCGTGCGCACCGGGCCCGATACCGGCATAATCACCATAGCGCCAATAGATCAGATTGTGCCGGCTTTCCGCACCAGGCGCTGCATGGTTGGAGATTTCGTAAGCGGGCAGCCCGGCTACCGCCAAGATTTCCTGCGTGACGTCGTACAAGTCCGCCGCTTCCTCTTCCGCCAGCGGATCGAGGCGCCCGCGCCGCCACAAGGCGTGGAACGGCGTCCCCGGCTCCAAAGTCAGCTGGTAGACCGAAAGATGATCCCCCGCATAGTGCAGCGCGCGGCCAAGTTCGTCCCGCCATGCCGCGGCACTTTGTTCGGGCCGGCCATAGATGAGATCGAACGAGAACCGGTCGAACAGCCGTGCGGCATCGCCAACCGCGGCAAGCGCCTCATCGGCGCTGTGGCCGCGGCCGAGAAACGCCAACGCCTCGTCGTCGAGCGCCTGCACGCCGAGTGAAACTCTGTTCACGCCTGCCGCCCGGATATCGGCAAGGCGTTGGCGTTCGACCGAGGTTGGGTTGGCTTCGAGCGTAATTTCCGCGTCGGGCGAGAACGACCAATGCTGGGCGACCTGATCGAGCAGGGCTGCAACCGTGCCCGGGCTCATCAGAGACGGTGTGCCGCCGCCGAAGAAGATGCTCGCAATCCGCCGCTTGGGCGTCGCTTCCGCGATACTATTGAGATCGCGCAACAACGCGGACCGCCAGCGGGCTTCGTCGATTTGCTCGCGGACGTGACTGTTGAAGTCGCAATAGGGGCATTTCGAAAGGCAGAAGGGCCAATGGATATACAGGGCCAGGTCGCTTTCGAATGCCGGATCCCCCGTAATCACGGCGTCAGCTTTTTCGAAAGCAGCCGGCGACCAGCTGGTTGAACGCATCGGCGCGGTGGCTGATTTCGTGCTTTTGGGCTGGGTCCATTTCGCCGAAGGTTTCCGTGTGACCGTGCGGCAGGAACATCGGATCGTAGCCGAAACCGCGGCCGCCGCGCGGCGGACAAACCAGATCGCCCGCGACGGTACCCTCGAAAATTTCGATATCCCCGTCGGGCCATGCCAACGCCAAGGCGCAAACAAACCGTGCGCTGCGGTCGGCTGTGTCGCCGAGTTTTTCTTCGACGCGCTGCATCGCCCTGGCAAAGTCCTTCTCCGGTCCTGCCCAGCGCGCGGAGTAGATTCCCGGTTGTCCGTCCAGTGCCGAAACGGCAAGGCCGGAATCGTCGGACAGAGCGGGCAATTGCGCGCCGCTGGCGGCGGCATGGGCTTTGAGCGCTGCATTCTCCCGGAAGGTCGCGCCGTCCTCCACCGGTTCCGGTAAGCCGAGTTCGCCCGCGGAAACAAGCTTGATGCCGAAAGGTCGAAGCAGGTCGCCGAATTCGCGGACCTTGCCCCGATTATGGCTGGCGATGACCAGCCGATCGCCGTCGAAGTGTCGCGTCACGATGTCCCGTTTCCTGGTTCAGAGACCCAAAGCAGCGGCTTGCAGGGGCGCCAGTTCATCAACGCCCTTTCGCGCCAGGGCCATCAGCGCGAGAAACGCGTCCTGGGAAAACGGATCTCCTTCGGCCGTACCCTGCACTTCGACGATGCCACCAGAACCGGTGAAAACGAAGTTCGAGTCTGCTTGGGCGGTCGAATCCTCCGCGTAGTCGAGATCGAGCACCGCTTCGCCCTCCCACAGGCCACAGGAGATGGCCGCGACGGAGTCGCTGAGCGGGATTTCCTCGATCGCGTCGAGGGACCGCATGTGCTGAAAGGCAAGATGGAGGGCGACATAGCCGCCCGTAATTGCGGCTGTACGCGTACCCCCATCGGCCTGCAGCACGTCGCAATCAACCCGAATCTGCCGCTCACCAAACCCGTCGAGGCGCGTTACCGCGCGCAGACTTCGCCCGATAAGTCGTTGAATCTCCTGTGTACGGCCCGACTCAGCCGCACGGCGGCGATCGATCCGCGTTTCGGTCGAGCGCGGCAGCATGCCGTATTCGGCGGTAACCCAACCACGGCCCGTATTGCGTAGGAAGGGCGGTACGCGGTCTTCTATGCTGGCTGTGCAGAGCACGTGGGTTTCGCCGAATTTCGTCAAACAGGATCCTTCGGCATATTTGGATACGCCGGTTTCGAGACTGATCTCTCGCAGCGCGTTCGGCGTACGGCCCGATGGTCGCTTCATGTTCCAGTGTTCCCTGGTTCGTTTGGATTGGCCGGGACGCTAGTCTTTGTTGCCGTTACTGTCCAGCAAGGTTCGTGCGGCTTTGCGGTGTGTGGCTGGCTGATGTGACGTTGGGGAACAAGCGGGAGAGCGTTCATGTTAATCTTTTGCTCGGCAACGATTGTTTTGTCGATTGGAAAGGCCCCGAACACATTGATGCGCAACGAGACCGTGTTATGGCGTTCCTCGCTCGGCATACCCGGTAATAACGCGGGACTTTCGATGAAATTACCGTAACCTGCGCTCATTGACGCCCAGAGGGGGCGTTACTACATTCCGCAGCACGATGGCACCTGATCTGAATCAACGCTCCAGGGAAGTCCTCCGCCTTGTCGTGGAGGCCTATGTCGAGACGGGTGAGCCGATTGGCTCGCGGTCCTTGTCGCGTCAGCTCGGTATGTCGTTGTCGCCTGCCACGATACGCAACGTGATGGCAGACCTCGAAGATTTCGGGTTGCTCTATGCACCGCATACATCTGCCGGCCGCATGCCGACGGATGCAGGGTTGCAGCTGTTTGTCGACGGTATCCTGGAAATCGGGAACCTTACGGAGACGGAACGGAAAAATATCGAAAGCCAGTGTGCCGCCACGGGCCGTACGTTGAACCAGGTGCTCGAGGAGGCGTCGTCGCTGTTGTCGGGGCTGTCGCATTGCGCCGGGCTTGTCGTGGCGCCGAAACGGGAAGCTGCCCTGAAGCATATCGAGTTCGTCAGCCTCGGCCCGGGCCGGGCGCTGGTGGTTATCGTGAGCCAGGACGGTATGGTTGAAAACCGGGTCATCGATTTACCACTCGGCATGCCCGCTTCGAGCCTGGTCGAGGCGACCAATTTTTTCTCGGCCCATGTCGCGGGGCGGACCTTGGCCGAGGCTCAGGAGCACGTTCGTAAGAAAATAGCCCTGGAACGCGCGGAATTGGACGAATTGACGCAAAGCGTTGTGGAGGCGGGTCTGGCAACCTGGTCGAACGGCGGCGTCGGTCAGGATTTTCTTATCGTCCGCGGTCAGGCCAATCTGCTGGACGACGTGACCGGCATGGGGGATTTGGAGCGAATTCGAGCGCTGTTTCAGAAACTGGAGACCAATGAAGCCTTATTGCGCATGATCGAGGCGACGGACGGTGCAGAAGGTGTGCAGATATTCATCGGGGCGGACAACGAATTGTTCTCGCTGGCAGGGTGTTCGGTGATCATTGCACCGTTTTCGAACAGCGACGAGGAAATCGTCGGTGCGATCGGCGTCGTCGGCCCCGCACGCATGAATTACGGGCGGATCATACCGATGGTGGATTATACGGCAAAGATCGTCGGTCGCGTGATCGGCTGAACCATGAGGAAGAGCGAATGATGGAAGAAGATCGGCGCGAAGCCGAGGAAACCGAACCGGACAGCTCCGAAGAGGAGTCTGACGCGGCGGAAATGCCGGCCGAGGAGGCCGAAGAAACCGCTGCAACGCCTGAAGCCCGTATTGCTGAGCTAGAGACGGAGCTTGCCGCGGCGAATGATCGTATGCTGCGGCTTGTCGCGGAGACAGAGAATATCCGCAAGCGCAGCGAACGGGAGCGCGAGGATACGTTGCGCTATGCGGCCAGCGGATTGGCGAAAGATCTGCTTAACGTTGCCGACAATTTGCACCGTGCGCTGAGCGCTGTGCCGGAGGATATGCGCGAGGGCGATGAAGCGGCGAAGAATTTCATCGTTGGCGTTGAAATGACGGAAAAAGAACTCCTCGCCGCCTTCGAAAAGCATGGTATTCAGCAAATTTTGCCGCTTGGCGAGAAATTCGATTACGAGAAGCATCAAGCGATGTTCGAGCTACCGAGTACCGGCCAAGCGCCGGGCACGGTGGTTGAGTTGATGCAGCCGGGCTACATCATGCATGAGCGGCTTCTGCGCCCGGCCATGGTCGGCGTTGCCAAGGGCGACCCGGATGAGTCGCCCGACGATGTAGAGCATGTCGATACGACGGCTTGATCGTGATTTGTTCCTTTATCCGGCCCAATGTCGAGGGGCGAGATGCCGTTTTTCGGTGTTTTTGACAGGGTTGGGCTAATTTTTATGCGCTTCTGCGGCTTGCAGGGCTTTTCCGCCATTCCCATATGAGCGTCAATCGGTAAATTTGATGTGAACTGAGGCAAATGGGGCTTTTGCCGGGGCTGCACGGCAGGTCGGCGGAAGTTGCTGCAAAAAGAGGGTAATCGTTATGAGCAAAGTGATCGGCATTGACCTGGGAACGACCAACTCCTGTGTCGCCGTTATGGAGGGCACCAGCCCGAAAGTTATCGAGAGTGCCGAGGGGCACCGCACGACTCCATCGATGGTCGCGTTTACGGACGGCGACGAACGCCTTGTCGGCCATTCGGCCAAGCGGCAGGCCGTCACCAACCCGACCAATACGTTCTTTTCGATCAAGCGGTTGATCGGACGGCGCGACGGTGACGCCGAGGTCGAGAAAGACAAGAAACTAGTTCCCTACAATATTATCGCCGGCGAGAATGGCGATGCTTGGGTTGAAGGCGGCGATGGCAAATCCTACGCGCCCAGCCAGATCAGCGGCTTCATTCTGCAAAAGATGAAGGAAACGGCGGAAGCCTATCTTGGCGATACGGTGACTCAGGCGGTGATTACCGTCCCTGCCTATTTCAACGATTCACAGCGGCAGGCAACCAAGGACGCGGGCAAGATCGCGGGTCTGGAGGTGCTACGCATTATCAACGAGCCGACCGCGGCAGCGCTTGCATACGGCCTTGAGAAGAAAACGGCCGGAACGATCGCGGTATACGATCTCGGCGGCGGCACGTTCGACGTTTCCGTTCTCGAGATCGGCGACGGCGTCTTCGAGGTGAAATCGACGAACGGCGATACGTTCCTCGGTGGCGAGGATTTCGATCAGCGGGTCATCGAATATCTGTGCGACGAATTTAAGCGCGAACAGGGCATCGACCTGCGCAGCGACCAGCTCGCCCTGCAGCGGCTTAAGGAAGAAGCCGAGAAGGCGAAGATCGAGCTGTCCAGCTCGATGTCGACGGAGATTAATCTGCCGTTCATTACCGCAGACCAGTCCGGCCCGAAGCATCTCAACATGAAACTGACCCGCGCCAAGCTCGAAGCGCTCGTCGACGATCTCGTGCAGCGGACGGTCGAGCCCTGCCAGAAAGCGCTCAAGGATGCTGGGCTGAAGGCAAGTGAGATCGACGAGGTGATCCTCGTTGGCGGCATGACCCGCATGCCCAAAATTATCGAGACGGTGAAGGAATTTTTCGGACGCGAACCGCACCGCGGCGTCAACCCGGACGAAGTGGTGGCAATCGGCGCGGCGATCCAGGCCGGCGTTCTGCAGGGCGATGTCAAGGACGTGCTGCTTCTCGATGTGACGCCGCTATCGCTCGGTATCGAAACGCTGGGTGGCGTGTTCACGCGTCTGATCGACCGGAACACGACGATTCCGACAAAGAAAAGTCAGGTCTTCTCAACAGCGGAAGACAATCAGACAGCGGTAACGATCCGGGTGTTCCAGGGCGAGCGCGAAATGGCTGCCGACAACAAGGTGCTTGGCCAGTTCGACTTGGTTGGCATTCCGTCGGCGCCCCGTGGTTTGCCTCAGATCGATGTGACGTTCGATATCGATGCGAACGGTATTGTCAATGTTTCGGCCAAGGACAAGGGCACCGGTAAGGAGCAGCAGATTCGCATCCAGGCCTCCGGCGGTCTCAGCGACGACGATATCGATCAGATGGTCAAGGATGCCGAAGCCCATGCGTCGGATGACAAGAAGCGCAGAGAATTGATCGAGCTGCGCAACGGTGCCGATGGCCTGATCTATTCGACGGAAAAGAATTTGTCGGAGCATGGCGATAAAGTTTCCGATGAAGACAAGACGCAGATCGAAGCCGATGTTGCCGCCCTGAAGGAAGCGGCCGAAGGAGAGGACGTCGAGGCGATCAAGGCCAAGACCGAAGCGCTCTCGCAGTCTTCGATGAAACTCGGCGAAGCGATTTACAAGGCAAGTCAGGAGGAAGAGGCGCCGGAAGCGCCGACCGCCGAAGATGCGCCGGCGGATGAGAATGTGGTCGATGCCGACTTCGAGGAAGTCGACGACGACGGCAAGGACAAATCCGCCTGATCCGAAGATTATGATGCAAACCGGTACGGTAAATCACGGGGAGGCCGTGCCGCATTTGCAATGTTGCCACGAGGCTGGCCGAACGGTTTTAAGACCCGTTCGGCCGGTTCGTTAGGGGTGGGGGATGTCGAAAGACCTGTATGAAATACTCGGGGTCGCGCGGAACGCGAGTCCGGATGACCTAAAAAAGGCCTTTCGCGGACTGGCGAAGGAGCATCATCCGGACCGCAATCCGGGCGATGACGAATCCGAGCATAAATTCAAAGAAATCAATCTTGCCTATGAAATTCTGAAGGACCCGGAAAAGCGGGCAGCCTATGACCGGTATGGCCATGCCGCGTTCGAAAATGCGGGCGCGGGTGGACAAGGCGGCGGCTTCGATTTCGGTTCCGGCGGATTCGCTGATATTTTCGACGAAATGTTCGGCGAATTCATGGGTGGCCGGCGCGGTAGGGGCGGCAACCGGCGCGGATCCGATCTTCGCTACAATTTGGAAATTTCGCTGGAGGACGCGTTTCACGGGCGTTCGGCGGAAATTCGCGTGCCGTCTTCAGTCACCTGCGATTCTTGCAGCGGCAGTGGTGCGGAAGGCGGTGCCCAGCCGGTGTCCTGCCCGACCTGTCAGGGTGCTGGGAAGGTTCGCTCGCAACAGGGATTTTTTACCGTAGAGCGGGCCTGTCCGAATTGTCGGGGCGCTGGCCAGGTGATCGACAATCCGTGCCGAGGCTGCAATGGTACCGGCCGGACGCAAAAGGAAAAGGCGCTGTCGGTCAAGATCCCCCCGGGGGTCGAAGACGGCACCAGGATCCGCCTCTCCGGTGAAGGGGAAGCGGGGATGAATGGCGCATCGGCAGGCGATCTGTATATCTTCCTCAGCTTGACGCCGCATCGGCTGTTTCAACGCGATCAGGCCGATATCTTCTGCAAGGTACCGATGTCCATGACAGCCGCCGCGCTTGGCGGCGAGGTGGAGGTGCCGACCATCGACGGTGGCAAGGCCAAGGTAAACGTGCCGCCGGGCACTCAGACCGGACAGCAGTTCCGATTGCGCAGCAAGGGCATGTCGGTGCTCAACGCGCGGCAGCGTGGCGACATGTATGTCGAGGCACGGATCGAAACGCCGGTAAACCTGTCCCGCAAGCAGCGGGAACTGTTGCAAGAGTTCGAGAAGGCTGGCGCCGGCCGTTCCTTTAGCCCGGAGTCGGAAGGCTTTTTTGCTAAGGTCAAGGAATTCTGGGAAGATCTGAAAGACTGACTTGCCGGCCTTTTGCCGAGGACTCTACCGTATGTCCGAAATATCCCAAGATGAAGCCGTAGCGGCCGCGATGGCGGTTCTGGACGCGCATATGGCGGGTCTCAATACCCGCGATAAAGCGGCGATTGGCGCTACGCTGCATTTCCCGCACTACCGGCTCTCGCAGGGGCGTATGCAGGTTTGGGAGAATTCCGATCAGTATTTCGCTGATTTCCTCGCGCGTGCCGGCGATGGCTGGGACCGCAGCGCATGGGATTTCCGCAACGTGGTTGCGGCGGGACCAGAGAAGGTGCATCTCGATGTGCAGTTTACGCGCTATCGCGCCGATGGATCGGCTATGGGCAATTTCCGTTCATTGTGGATCGTTGCTTTTCTCAACGGCCGCTGGGCCGCGCAAGCGCGTTCGAGTTTCGCCGCCTAAGCCGCCGCACGACTTTCTCTCTCAAAAGGATTGATGTCGGTCCGTTATTGACTCATGACGAGGGCATTTGTGTGCGTTATCCTTCACACTCAGCAAAATGCCCGACTGGATAACGGTTTGGCGGCGAACGGAACGGGGGCGCTTGGAACGCGCGGATGGCAAAGCAAGATGAATTCAGCGTCACGTTCTGGGGGGTTCGCGGCAGTATCGCGTGTCCGGGACCCGAGACGGTCCGCTATGGCGGCGATACCTCCTGTCTGGAAGTAGTGTGCGGCGACTACCGCATGATCTTCGATGGCGGGACAGGCCTGCGCAAATTGGGGGGAGTCCTCGCCGGACAGGGTCCTATCGATTCGGATATTTTCTTTACGCACAGTCATTTTGACCATGTCTGTGGATTGCCGTTCTTCGCGCCGTTTTTTATCCCCGGCAACCGGTTTCGCCTTTGGGCCGGGCACCTGCTTCCCGAACATACTTTGAAGCAGGTGCTGGTCGAAATGATGATGGCGCCACTGTTCCCGGTGCCACCAGAAATTTTTCAGGCGGGCGTGTCCTACAACGACTATGCCTGCGGCGACGTGCTGACGCCACACGAGGGCGTTACAGTGCGGACCGCGCCACTCAATCACCCAAACCGGGCGACCGGTTATCGGATTGAGTTTGACGGTAAATCGATTTGCTACATCACCGATACCGAACATTTCGGCGATGGGATCGATCAGAATATTGCACGGCTCATCGCCGGTGCGGATATCGTTATCTACGACTCCACCTACACAGATGAGGAATATCCCCGTTTCAAGGGTTTCGGACACTCGACGTGGCAGGAAGGGGTGCGCTTGGTGGAAGCGGCGCAGGCGAAGACATTGGTAATCTTCCATCACGACCCTTCTCATGACGACGATTTCATGGACGATATCGCGAAGCAGGCGGAGGCTGAACGTCCCGGAACCCTCGTCGCGCGCGAGGGTATGACATTGCGGCCATGACAGGTTTTCGGGCCTGGCGGCGGCGGCTCCGCTATGGCCTGCCGGCTGCGTTGGGACTGGATGCCGGTGCTTTCCTTATCCCGTATCGTTACGCTGCGACCGTGCCGCCGGCCGGGTCTCGGGCTCCTTATGCCGCGATCGAACGGCTTTTTGAGGAATCCCGCGGAGAATTCACCAGTTGGATCAATGCGATAGAGACATTTCGCGAACCTCTCCTCGCGATCGGCGATGCGCCGCCGCCTGCCCCGCGGTGGCGTCAGGATTGGTTTCCGCGGCTCGACGGGGCGATGGCCTATACGATTGTCCGGACGCTTCGGCCGGCCCGGATCGTCGAGATCGGGTCCGGTCACTCAACTCGGTTTTTTGCTCGTGCGGTTGTTGATGATGATGGTCTCGATACGGAAATTACGGCCGTCGATCCGGCACCGCGCGCCGCGTTGGAAGGTCTCGACTGCGTTCGGCTCGACCGGCGGACCGTGCAGGAGGCGGGTATGGATATTTTTGCAGAGCTGGCCGCCGGCGACATCCTGGCAATCGACTCAAGCCATATCCTAATGCCCGGAAGTGACGTCGATCTGCTGCTAAACCATGTCCTGCCAGCCCTTCCCGCCGGTGTCGTCGTGCATATCCATGATATTTTTCTGCCGGACGACTATCCGGCTGTTTGGGCCTGGCGGAGCTATAACGAGCAACTGGGTGTCGCGGCGCTGTTAAATGGCGGTGGCTGGCAACCATTGTTCGCCAGTCACTTTGCGGCGACTCGCATGGCAACGGAAAAGGGCTCCGGCGTTCTGGCAGGCTTGCCGCTGGAGGATGGTGCGTTTGAGTCGAGCCTTTGGCTCAAGAAAGGGTGACGCGGATTGAACGGACTTTTCATGATTTCTACGCAACTATGGCAGGGTCGGCTATGGACCCGGCGTGTTCGCCCTTTTGGAACCCGGCACCCAAACCTTATCGATGCTGCCCTTGATCTATAAAATTCTCGGCATTGATGCCGCCAGTTCGAACGTGCCCGATCGCGTGCGTGCGGCGATCGCGGAGCAGCAGGACGCAGCCGAACGGCTGATCGCATGGATTCAGTTTGGCATCGTCGTGATCTTTGGCTTCCTCTACGCGATCACACCGAAGACGTCCGATATCGACCCCTGGATGACGCCTGTGGGCATGTCGCTTGCCGCCTATTTCGCGTTTTCGGTACTGCGGATTTGGTTGGCATATCGCGTGCGCCTGCCGGGCTGGTTCCTATCCCTGTCCGTCATCGCTGACTTGACCCTGTTGATGATGCTGATCTGGAGTTTTCATATCCAGTACGATCAGCCGGCGTCGTTTTATTTGAAAGCGCCGACGTTGCTTTATGTCTTTATTTTCATTGCGTTGCGCGCGCTCCGTTTCGAAGCGCGTTTTGTTCTGCTGGCGGGTTTAGCGTCGGCCGTCGGCTGGTTGTTGCTGGTTGGCTACGTCATCACCATCGACCCGCGGGACAACATGATTACCCGCGACTACGTTGCGTATATGACCTCGAACACGGTTTTGCTCGGGGCTGAATTCGATAAGGTCATTTCGATCCTGATGGTTACGGGCATTCTGTCCGTTGCGCTGGTCCGCGCGCGTAAGCTGCTGGAACGTTCGGTCATCGAGGCGACCGCTGCGGCCGACCTCGCACGCTTCTTCTCGCCGGAAATCGCGTCCAAGATCACACATTCCGATCAGCAAATCAGGCCCGGCCAGGGTGAGGCCCGTGAGGCCGCGATTCTGAACGTCGATATTCGTGGCTTCACGATCATGGCGAACGATATGGATCCTTCGGACCTGATCCAGCTGCTTTATGATTATGAGTCGCGGATGGTGCCGATTATCCAGGCGCATGGCGGCAATATCGACAAGTTCCTGGGCGACGGAATCCTGGCGACCTTTGGCGCGGTGCTGCCGACCGACGCTTACGCTGCGGACGCGATGCGCACTGTTGATGCGCTGCTCGATGCGGCGGATGCCTGGAACGCCGACCGCGCCGCGATAGGCCGGTCGCCGATCTCGATCGGCATGGCGGTCGTGACGGGACGCATCATTTTCGGCGCTGTCGGCGACGATACCCGACTCGAATATACGGTCATCGGCGACCCGGTGAATCTCTGCGCCAAGCTGGAAAAACATAACCGTACCGCCCGGACGCGCGCGCTGGCGACCTATGAAGCGGTCGAATTGGCGAAGCGCCAAGGTTACGTGCCGTCCGGGATTCCGGAACGTCAGCAATCCGCTGCTATCGAAGGCGTCACATCGGGTGTCGATCTTGTCGTACTGGCGAAGCGGTAGAACGTTACTTGTAGGGGTCGGCAGCGTCGCGCAGCCCGTCGCCGAGGAACTGGAAAGCAAGAACGACAAGAATAACCGGTACGACCGGCAGCATTAGCCAGGGATAAACCGCGACCACGTTGATGTTCTGCGCTTCGTTGAGCAGCACGCCCCAGCTTGTAATCGGCGGTCGGAGGCCAAGACCGAGAAAACTCAGCGCAGTTTCACCAAGAATCATGCTGGGGATCGACAAGGTTGCCGACGCGATTAGGTGGCTCATAAAGCTTGGCATGAGGTGCCGGCCGATGATCCGGCTCGGCTTCGCCCCCATCAGTTGTGCGGCGGTACAGAAATCCTCCTCGCGCAACGCCAGCAGTTTGGACCGCACAGCGCGTGCCAACCCAGGCCAGTCCAACATGCCGAGGATGACAGTGATTCCGGCGAAGACCAAGATCGGGCTCCAGGTCACGGGCAGAATGGCTGACAGCGCCATCCAGAGCGGCAACGATGGGAAGGAGCGGATAATCTCGATGATGCGTTGCACGACCGCGTCCACGAAGCCGCCGTAATATCCGGCGAGACCACCAATCGTAATGCCCATCAAAAAACTGATCGTGATACCGATCAGGCCGACAGTGAGCGATATTCGGGCACCGTACATGACTCGGCTGAACACGTCGCGGCCCAACCGGTCGGTGCCGAACAGGAACAGCTGCCCGTCCGTGGCCGGACATATGAGGTGGAAGCTGCCTTTGAAAAGACCCCAGAACGAATATTGGGCGCCGGGATAATCATTCGCAGCGCAGAAGAATCGGATCTTGTGCACCTTCGCGGTGTTCTCGGTATAGCCCCACTGTAGATTTTCCATATTTAGACGGGCCGTCATGCCGTAAACAAAGGGTCCGACGAACTGGCCCTCATGATACAGATGAACCGACTGTGGCGGGGCGTAAAGGTAATCCGTGTGCCGCGCATGCAAGTTGTACGGGGCTAGAGTCTCGCTCACGAGAATCGAAAAATACACAAGCAGCAAAAAGCTTCCGCTGATTACGGCGAGACGGTGCCGTTTTAGCTTCCACCACATAAGCTGCCATTGCGACGCCATGTAATAGCGTTCCTGCTCCGGTGAGAGCTGGACCACCGTGTTCGGGTCGAATTCGGCTTTGTTGACGTAATGCTCCATGGGCGTCTCGCTCATTTCTCCGCACCCCCGCCCAGCCTGATGCGCGGGTCGAGCATGCCCAGCGCCAAATCGGAAATAAGCGTGCCGACGACCGTCAAGGTCGCCAGAAACATCAGGAACGAGCCTGCGAGATACATGTCCTGGCTCTGCAGGGCGTTCAGCAGCATCGGGCCGGTTGTCGGCAGCGACAGCACGATCGATACGATGGCGGCGCCGGAGATGACTTCCGGCAGCAGATTGCCGATATCGGCGATGAACGGGTTGAGCGCCATCCGTAGCGGGTATTTGACCAGCGCGCGGCCGGGCGGCAGTCCTTTGGCGCGCGCGGTCGTGACATATTGCTTATGCAGTTCGTCGAGCAGGTTGGCACGCAGCCGGCGGATCATGCCGGCCGTGCCGGATGTGCCGATGACGACAACCGGAACCCATAGATGTTCCATTACGGAAAACAGCTTGTCGGCCGACCACGGTTCGTCCAGGAATTTCGGGTCCATCAAGCCACCGATCGACGTGTCGAAGGCGATAAACGCGAAATACTGCAGAACCAGGGCCAGCAGGAAGTTGGGCGTCGCCAAACCCAAGAATCCAAAAAAAGTGAGTGTATAGTCGCCGACGCTATACTGATTGACCGCCGAATAGACTCCAATCGGAAACGCAACGATCCATGTAAACAGGATCGTGGTGAAGGAGACGACAAAGCTAAGCAGAAGTCGGTCACCGACAACATCGGAAACGGGTAGGCTGAACTCGAAGGAATAACCGAAATCGCCTTGCAACATGCCGGTCAGCCAAACGAAATACTGCTCGATCATCGGTTTGTCGAAGCCGTATTGCTGCTTGATGAACTCCAACTTCGCCTTGTCGACGGATTCGCCACGGCTCTGCAGCTCGTTCATGTAGGTGGTGAAGTAATCGCCGGGCGGTAGTTGAATGATAATGAACACCAGCGCGCTGATCGCGACCAGCGTGGGGATCATCACCAATATCCTACGGATTACATAACCGAGCATGCGGAGCGTTTCCTCGCGTCTTCTATTTTTTGGCGGTTACGTTCGCGGCCGTGTCCGCGAACCAGAAAGTGTCGGGTTCGTAAATCCCGAAATGCGCGCCGGGGTCCCAGTTGTAAATGCCTTTTTTAGGCACGTTGCGTAGAGTTTTACGCACCACAACTGGTTGCAGAACACCAGAGATCAAGCCAATCGTGTAGATTTGTTCGGCATTGATCGACAGCATTTCGTGCCAAATCCTTTCCCGCTCCGCTGTGGTCGTCGCCGCGAGCCACAAGCGATGCAATTCCATCAGGCGTTTCGGTTTCGGCATATCGATCGGCTTACCCATACGGCCGATCGTTTCGTAATTCTGGCCCCATTTGGGCCACTGATACTGGACCTGCGATGTTGGCGCCAATCCCTGAGGATCCATATCCGCGCTGGGCACGCCATTTTCCAGGCCGGAAGAAATCGACATGACGGTTTCCCCAGCGTAGATACGGTTGCGCATCACCTCGCGCTGCGATGGTTTGGTGTGGAGCTTGACGCCGATGCTCTGCCAACTGTCGGTAATAAGCTCGAGCACATCGGCCTCTTCCGTGCTCTCTCCGGTCGATTCGACAATGATCTCAAGCGGCCGTCCATCGGGAAGAAGCCGAATTCCCCGATCGTCACGGCCGACAAGGCCAAGCTGATCGAGGAGTTTGTTCGCGGTTTCCGGATCGAACGCCGTCCAGGCTTTCTGATACTCGTCGCGGAACAGGGGACTGTCCGGCAGCACCGTATTTTGCGCTTCCAGCGCCAGACCGAAATAAATAACCTGGTTCAATTCGTGACGGTTGATGCCCAGCGACAGCGCCCGGCGAAATCGCCGGTCGCGCAACAGGCCTCGCCAAATCGGATCGTTGACGTTCATGTTGGGAAACAACGTCATATGCGAGCCCTTGGCGATACGCCACAAATAGGTGTGGTATCCACTTTGCTGTTCGTTGCGTTTCAAAAAGGTGAAGTTGTCGAAGCGAAGGTAGCGGGCCTGCAAATCGGATTGGCCCGTGCCGACCTGCGCCGGAATGATCTTGGCGCTGGCGATCCGCACATTGACTTGATCGATATAAGGAAGCTGCCGGCCTTCCGAATCGACTTTGTGATAAAACGGATTGCGTTTGAAGATGAACCGCTCAGCCTGTCCCTTGGTTGTGTTTACCCAGGGCTGAAGCGTCGGCAGCTTGATGTTCTTGTTCTTGTATTGATGGTCGTATTTGTTGTGCAGGGCAGCCCAATTGCGCTGGCCTTTTTTCTTGGCCTTGGCGTTTAGCTTGTCCTTGTCGCCATATCGAGCATGGTATTTGCGCAGATAGTGCGCCGGCCGATAAATGTAGAGCGGCCGTGCGCCCGCCAGCGCCGGCAGAAAGGCCGGATTTGACTTGGACCATGTGTAACGCACCGTCACGGGATCGATAATGGTGACTTCCGGCAGTTCCCCGTCGACGCGAAGCGTCGCCGGCGGTCCGGTCGGTGAAAGCTTGTCGTGGTTGGCCACGTCTTCCCAGTAGTAGCGGAAATCTTCGGTGGTAAAGGGCTTGCCGTCCGACCATTTATGCCCAGGACGCAGATGCAGGGTGAACACTCTGCCTTCTTTGACGTCTACGCGTTTGAGAATGTCGGGAACCAGGTCCAGCTTGCGGTTGAACTTGACCAAGCGGGCATAGCCGTAGACGACCATCAACCGCACATCTTTGGAGCGGGACATCAATGTGTTCAAGACGCCGCCATGACGTCCGATTTGGCGCCCTGTGTCTTTTTCCAGCCTCGCGACATACGGTTTACCGGGAATCCGGTCCGCGACCGGCGGTAGCGCGCCACTTTCCACCAGCGGTTTTAGCGATGGTGTTTCGACAAGGTTAATTGCCCCGGCCGGCCACGCGAAGGCCGTGAGGGTCAGGGTCAAAATGATCAATCCGCGTTTCATGACATCCATCCCCCCAGATCACCGCCCGGTAACGCCCGCACCGCGTGGCCGTCGCTGACGCGCCGCATCACCGGTCGCTCCGCCTCCGAACCCGAGAAGGGTTGCGGCCATTCTGCCGGATCGGAGGCGCGGTCTTCCATGATGCCGGAGAAATCGAGCGGACGATCTGGATTGGGTTCCGGGATCGCCTGGAGCAAGGCGCGCGTGTAGGGGTGGACCGGATTCTTGAAGATATCCTCGCTTCGCGCCGTTTCGACCAAATGGCCGCGGCACATTACCGCAATCCGATCTGCGATGTAGTCCACGACGGCGAGGTTATGCGAAATAAATAGGTAGGTCAGGCCCAATTCAGCCTGCAAATCTTTCAGCAAATTCAGGATTTGCGCTTGCACCGATACGTCGAGCGCGGAGACCGGCTCGTCGCAAATAAGCATGTCCGGCTGCAAGGCGAGGGCCCGCGCAATACCGATGCGTTGTCGCTGGCCGCCGGAAAAACTGTGGGGATAGCGGGTCAGGTGACGGACATCGAGCCCGACGAGCTCCATCAGTTCTCGCGCATACTGGCGTCGCGTACCGGCATCACCGATATTATGGATGATCAGCGGTTCGGTGATGATATCGAACACCGTCATCCGTGGATTCAGGGAACCGTACGGGTCCTGGAACATGAACTGCAGCTTGCGGCGAAACGGGATCAGTTCGTCCGGGCCGAGAGCCAGTACGTCGAGCAGATTACCGCGGTCGTTGTAAGTGACGGCGCCGCTGTCCGGCGAGATGGCGCGCATGAGCATCTTCGATAGAGTCGTCTTGCCGCAGCCGCTCTCCCCCACCAGGCCGAGACATTCGCCGCGTTTAATTTCAAAGCTTACGTCATCGACTGCAGCAACGCGGCTACCTTTACCGCTACCAAACCAGCCGCCTTTCCGGATGGTGAATTCCTTGCGCAGGTTTTCGACCTTCAGCATCGGTCCTGCTTGGTCGGCGGTTTCCGGCCAGGGTTCTTTGGCCGCATGCAGGAACCCGCGCGCCGGCTCGATGGCACGGATCGGAATCAGGCGCTCACCGGGCGCCATGTCGAAGCGCGGGACCGCCTTCTGCAAGGCTTTCAGGTAGGGGTGTTGTGCGTCGTGGAAAATATGGTCGAGAGTACCGGACTCCATGACCTCGCCGTGATACATGACCACGATCTCGTCGGCCATGTTGGCGACCACTCCCAGATCGTGCGTGATGATCAGGACAGCCATGCCCAGTTCGGCCTGCAAATCGACGATGAGTTTCAGAATTTGCGCCTGAATGGTGACATCCAGCGCGGTCGTTGGTTCGTCGGCGATCAGCAGGCCGGGCCGGCAAATCAGCGCCATGGCGATCATCGCGCGTTGGCGCAGCCCGCCGGACAATTCAAAAGGATAGGTTCTCAATGAGCGCGCCGGGTCGGGAAACCCGACGAGACGGAGTATTTCCTCGGTCAGTGCCTGACCTTCCGGTTTCGAACAGTCGCGATGCAAGTGGAGCGCTTCGCTGATCTGATCGCCGATTGTGTGCAGCGGCGAGAGCGACGTCATTGGCTCCTGAAAAATGATCGAGATATGGTCGCCCCGAATCGCCCGCATGGCGGCGGATCTGGGATCGAGAGCGGCAATATCGACAGGATCGATGGAGCGGGCGGCGTTTTCGTAAAGAATGCGGCCGCTGCCGATATGGGCGGCCTTCGGCAGGATGCCCATGATCGCTTGTGAAACAACCGATTTGCCGGAACCGGATTCGCCAACAAGCGCGACGGTCGATCCCGGGCGAACCCGGAACGAAACACCACGGACAGCCTCAATCTTGCCCTCGGGCAGCTCAAAATGGACGTGCAGATCTTCGACGGACAACAGATTCTGGGTCATCCGTTATCCTCTTCGGGGAGATCCACGGTCACTCCCATCGCGGTAAAATTCTCCACCGTCGTTTCCGTCATTTCGGCGCCGTTGCGAAACGCGGCATTTGCGACCTTGTTGGCAATCTGATCGAAGCCTTCGATGTTGGATTCCATTTTTAGGCACTTCGGTCCGCCGCAAACTTTCAGCTGCATCCATCCTTTGCCGGCATTTTTTTCGCGGCTGGTTGAAAAATACTTCAGATCGACTTTCGCGATGTCGCCCCAGGCGATACGGCGGTTGATCGGACCGATTGCGGCGATCATTTCCGGTGTGGTTTCAATGACGCTGAAATGCCGAATTCCAGTGCGGATGCCAAACACAACGAACAACAATGTCAATCCGCCAAAAATCACCATGAGGAACGTGTTGCCCAAGGTGAAGTAGAAGGGTGTGCCCATAAAGGCGATGCCGATAAGCGAACGCAGATAGTCGCCGTATAGGCTCGTCAGCGGATAATTGTGCGTCATTGCCGCGCGCCCGGGAATTCCATGACGGGTGACCGCCATGCCGTCGCAGGATGACTGTCGATAGCCTGCAACAGGCATTCGATAAAGCGCCAGCAATCCGGATCGTGATCGCGGTGGTGGGTCAGCAGACCGGTAGGTTCCAAGAGATCGGCCTTCCCGGATCGCCGCATCGCGAGATGGCCGATGATCTGCTCGAGGACCGCCTCTGTCCCAAGAAACCCTCGTCCTCCGCGCCAATTGATTATGTCGGCATGGCAATTCATGACTCCTGGTACGCCGTATTCAGCGCGCGGGCCGAAGGCGGACAATCCGGCGAATTCCAGGACCGCCAGTTCGGTGGGAAGGGTATTGGCAAAGCGATTCCAGGGTGGGACGAAAATGTGAAAGAATCGTTCACCGAACAGCGCTTTTAGGCGCGATTTCCCAGCGGTCAGGTCGGATCGCATCGCCGGCACTGCGCGATGGTTGCCGAATTCCGACTTCTTCTCGTCCCGAGGGGCATGGTTCGTGTGTGCATAACCGTGTTGGAGCACGGTAATATTCGCCGCGCCCTTGAGGCGTTGTGCCAGTTCCGGCGTCGCCTGTGCGGGAATAACAGCGAGCGACAAAGGGCGCTCATTGGCAATTGCCAACAACCGGTCAAGCCGTGGACCAGTGCGCGTCGCATCGTCATCGCGCCACCAGAAGGTTGCGCGCTTTCCCAACGCCGACCAGGCGTCGAATTCCGTCTCCAGTTCTGTCCATCCAGGGATGGTATGTTCGCGCGCGGCCGCTAGCATGGCTGAATTTTATAAACGACCGGAAAACGGCCGGCCAGATACAAGTTCGGCCATGATTTTCGCGGTTTTTGTGGCGCCGTCTAGATCGATGCCGGACGTATCGGGTGGCGGGGCGTCGAGTGCCGCATCGATGGCGGCGGCCAGAGTTGCCGCAGAGAGGTCGGATTCCGCGACGACTTGAAAATTATTGCGCTGCGACAACAACGCCGCGCGACGGGTCTGCTCAGTTTCTCCGTGCCGGCTGAAGGGAACCAGGACCGAACGGGTACGCGTAGCAAGAAGGTCCATTACGGTATTATACCCCGCTTGGCTCACAGATACCGCGACTTTACATAAAATATCTCGAAAATTCTCTATGTATGTGTCGATTGTCACATTTTGTGCTGCCAAAAGAGCCTTTCGATCGAGTGTCGGCAGGTTTGGGCCTGTAACGAGCCGCCAAGGTGCGTCTGAAAGACGTGTAAGGGCCCGAGCGGGGACCGCGGCGCGCAGGATCGGACCGCCGACGGCACCGCCGCCGGCTGAAACGACGACGCCCGACCGGGCCTCTTGAGGCGCATCGGCCAGCGAGGGAGCGACGAAACCAGAATACTGGATGCGATCGGCGATCGCCTCTGCGCCGGCGAAGGTTTCGTCAAGCCGGACGATGCGTGGATCGCCATGAACGATGACGGCATCGAAATAGGCGTTGACGGTGTCGACGACCGACTGCGTGCGTTTCGGATCGTTTTTGGCGACCAAAATGTCCCGGACGGATGCAGCGATCGGAACTCGGCCCACGGCGCTTTCCAGCAGAGGCAGAAGCTCGAACCGGAACTGGCGCCGGCCGAACGGAAAACTCTCAATTAACAACGCGTCGGGCTTTGCCGCGTCAAAAATGGTAAGGAGTGCTTCTTTTCTGCGCTGCTTCCAATCGTCATCAATGGGTTGCCCCGATGCGTCGAGCAGCGTTCCGAAAGTCGCGTCGGCCGCGCGGACGGGTGGCAGCTGGACAATATCCGCACCGCCCAAGTCATGCGCCGTTTCGGAAAAGCCGCCACTGACATAGAGCACGTCCATGCCATGCCGTTGTATGGCGCGCGTGATCGCCGCCGCGCGAACTTGATGGCCGATGCCCAGCAGGTGCTGCACGTAGAAAAGAACCCGCACGCGGCGTGGCGCGGTCATTCGTCTTGTACGGTGAGCGGTACGTTGAGCCGGTATGGCTGGGGTGTGCCGTCCGCTGCGAGTTCGAACAGATGAGTGCAATCGTCATGCAGCTTGTCTGGCGCCTTATCCGTCATGTCCCAGGACACGGCGAGCGCGTATAGCGCGCGGATGACGCCCTTGTGGCAAACAACGGCGGTTGCCCTGCTCGCTGCGGCCCGTTCGGCAAGAAAGGGCCGCAGCCGATCCTGCACATCACGTGGGCTTTCGCCACCTGGTGCGCGAAAATCGAGACCCTTTGCCTCCCATGCTTTCATCAGATTGCCCAATTGAGCGCGCAGATCCGGTAAGCGCATGCCTTCCCATTCCGACCAGTCCATCTCCACGAGACGGTCGTCGATCGCCGCCGCACGGCCCGATAAGATCTTTGCCGTTTCAACGGCACGCTTCAACGGGCTCGAGACCCATTCGAAATCGGCGATCTCTTCGGGCTGTTGCCAGGTCGCGACCAGTGCGCGGCCTGAGTCGCTCAGCGGTATATCGCTCCGGCCTTGAACGACACCTGTTTCGTTCCATTCGGTGGGGCCGTGTCGTATCAGGGCCAGTAATGTCACGCTGCGAACGCCTTCTGTGCATCGCGCAGTGCCTGGTCGATGCGCCGTGTCGCGGCGTGCATGTCGTGTTCCTCTTCAGCTTTTCGCATCGCGGCTTTTCCCATCTCCCGCCGCAGCGCCGGTGCGTCGACAAGCCGGCGCACCGCCTCCGCCAGCATCGTGTCGTCTCCGCTTGGCGTCAACAGCCCGGTGTCGCCATTGGCAACGATTTGTGCAACGCCTGGCGACGCGCCAGCCACAACAGGTAAACCGGCCGCTTGCGCCTCGAGCAGCGCCATGCCGAACGCTTCGCGAATGGCAGGCCAGACGGCAATATCTGCGGCGGCGTGCAGCGTATCGACACCGGCCCGGTCAAGAGCGCCCAGAAAGACGGTGTTCGGGAATTTCAACGTTGCCTCCACCGCATCGCGTGCGGGGCCGTCACCAGCGATGAGCCAGGCGATAGGCAGGCCCTGCAACTGACGCATCGCTCTACCCAGTACCTGATAGGACTCGAGTTTGTCGCCGGGGCGCATCATGGCGGTTACCGTGATCCAGATCGAGGCCGCGTCGATACCGAATCGTGCGGCCAGAGCTTCGCGATGATCTGGCCGCATTGTAGCCTTATACCGCGCTGGTTTCGTGTCGATGAAAGGGGGGAGCGCGATCAGGCGGTTTCGTTCGGTCACCAACGGTTCGAGGCATTCCGCATCGTCGGGGTTCATGACCAAAATGCGGGTGGCGCCGCGCACTGCATCGCAAACCGCCTTATGCCCCATGGCCCAGGGGCCTTCGGCCTGCTTGGGAGCAACGCTCGCTTCCGCGACGATATAGGGAACCGAAAAAGCCTTGCTTATCGTGGGGCCGAGCCAATCCGGCGCTTTGTGGTAGAGGTGATATGTGAACCACAGATCGGGTGGGTTGTTCCGATGGCGGTATATAAATCGTTCCGCCAGTCTCTCGCCCCGTCGCCGGATTTGCTCCTGCTTATGCACGTTGGCACCGCCGTCACGCGCGCGCAGCCGTGACGCGATGGTCGCTTTATGTCCTGCCCTCCGGATTGCTTTCAACAATAACCGCGCGACGCGTCGATCGCCGGAGGGAACCGGATGGTCGGGCGGTTTCAAAGGCGCATAAAAGGCGACACGCATTATGCTGCAGCGGGTTGTGCCGTGCTGCCGAAGCGCGCCGCCAACGCGTCGGCGCCGGCGTCGAGGGTGAAGGATGATCGAACGCGCAGCATTCCGGCATCGCCGAGTCGGCGGCGCAATATAGGATCGTGGATCAGCCGCGCCAGCGCTTCCGCCACTGCTACGGGGTTGTTCGGCGGTGCCAGTAAGCCTGTTTCACCGTCGATGATCAATTCCGGAATGCCCGCTGTTGCCGTGGCCATGACCGTCAATGCTTGGCTTTGTGCTTCCATCAAAACGTTTGGCAGGCCATCGCGATCGCCGTCTTTGGCGACCTTGCTCGTCAGCGCGAAAATATCGGCGTTGCGCAGCGCGTCGAGTACCGTTTCCTGGGACTGTGGGCCAAGCCACTCTACGCGGTCTGCAATGGATAAGCTGCGAGCCTTTTGTTCGTATGTTTCCAAAAGAGCGCCGCCGCCGATATGGCGGAACCGCCAGTTCAGGTCCTTTGGCAGCAGGGCAAGCGCATCGAGCAGGTCGTCATAACCCTTTTTTGCAACGGCTCTGCCTACTGAAAGGATTTCTATCGGATCCTCTTTTCCGTTTCCGCTTGGCCGGGTCTCCCGTTGAAGCGGAAAGCGTGCAAAGTCCAGTCCGTGATAGAGCAAAGAGACGATTTCTGGTCGAGGTGCAAGTCCTTTGAGATAGTCGGCACCGAAGGCAGTGCATGTTACCAGCCAGTCAAGCGCTGCAAGCTTTTCACGGATTTCCCATTGCGGCGTCGTCCAAATGTCTTTGGCGTGCGCGGAGCAACTCCAGGGCAATCCGGTGATCAGCGCCGCGTACCGCGCGACGGATGCTGGTGTGTGCAGGAAATGCGCATGCAGGCGTTCGGTCCCGCCGGGAAGGGTATGCGCCAACACGCAAGCTTGTCCGAACCGGCGGACACGATTTCGTGTCGGATCGCGTCGTAGATCGTTACGGAACGCCGTATGGGCGGCGCGATATCCGGGTCGTTGCCGGACCGCTCTCCACGCTTCGAAAACATGGCGCGGCGCATCATGAAGATATTCGGGCAGGTAGCGAACATTGGCCTTGATATCGCGATGGACAGGATGTGTTTTCGTATCCGTCGGATGGCGCAGCGACGCAATATGGATATCGACACCACGTGTTTCCAACGCCAGAATCTCTTGCGCTATGAATGTCTCCGAAAGGCGGGGATAGCCTTTTAGGACGAAGCATACCGACATCGAGTCAGGCGCGTTGCTGCGCGGCCAATAGCGGACTTGGGCGGCGCTCCAGCGCACGGCGAGCAGGATGTTGACATTCTCGAGGCCGTCCAGCAGGCCAGGCACGACTGAATCCGACGGCTGTTGTTGTTGTGGTAATTGGCGCAATGCCGTTGCCATCGTGTCTGCGTCTCGCTCCATATCGCCACGCAGCATCGTAATGAGACCGAGTTCTTCCGCCCGGCTCGCCCGGATCAATTGTTCGCGCCGCGGTGCCGTGCGGGGAACGATGAGGGCACGCTTGTCGAAAGACAGGATTTCGCAAAACGTATTGTAGCCACCCATTGCGACGACACCGAGCGCGCGCGCCATAAGGCTTTCCATATGAGCATCGAAGGTAATCGCCTCGACATTCGATAGTGCGGCGGCGCGGGAAATGAATTCGGTGCGACGTTCGGATTGCATGAACGGGCCGAGGACGATCAGCGATGGATGTGGAAGGGTTGCGTCGCTCTCGTAGGCACGCAAGACCCAGTCCACAAGTTCCTCGCCGTCGCCGCCGCCGCCCGGCGTTACCAGAATAAATGGGCGGTCTTGTTTTACGACGGGCAGTTCCGAGATCGCCGCTGCGTCGGCGAAGCGCTGCAGGTATCCGGTATAGGTGATTTTGCGGGTTATCGACGCCGGGAGATCTAGTCCGCTCAGCGGCTCGCAGATCTGCGGCAGTCCGTATACCCATATTTCGTCGTAATATTTCTGAATCGCCGGCAGTGCATTTTTGCGAGTCCATTCCGGCAGTAAAAGGTCGGGATCGTCCAGCACGTCGCGCAAGCCAAGCACCAGTTGGACGCCACGTTCTTTCATGACCTCCAGAGTTGCCGACAATTCGCCGCGCAGCCCGAGCGGCTCCTTGTCGACGATCAGGATATCGGGATCGAATACCTCTGCAGTGTGGCGAATGATGGAGGCGCGCATTTCAATCGCATCTTCGATCGCCATAGGAAGCGTCAACGGTGTGTACTCGCCATTACGCAGTTTGATAACGCCCGGGACACGCACGAAATCGACGCGCGACCGAAAATCAAAACTGCCGATGATCGGCGATCCCGACAGTATCAGCACCGATAAATCCTCGAAGTCCTCGCAGATCGCATGCGCGATCGCGCGACAACGGCGCAAATGGCCAAGTCCGAACGAGTCGTGGCTGTAAATCAATACCCGTGGCTGGCGGCGTTTACCGCTCATCCCGGCACCTCCCCGTTACGGTTCCACCCCTTATAAATCCCAGGATGCACTATGACACGGTTCCGATAACAGCCGAAAGAATAGAATTGTTTCATCAATATTATGCTAATAAGCCAATATTCTAGAAGTTTACGCTTTTACGCAGCTAAGTTAATCTATCCAACTGGGGAGCCAGGGGGCGTATCGCAGTTTTATGGAAAAGTCCATTTTCAAGTACATACTGCGATACAGTAAGTCGCAGCAGATATTCCTGCTGTGCGTAATTCTCGCGTTTTATCCCTTTCTCTTCATTACGCTCGATCTTCCGAAAATTATCGTCAACCGGGCGATCAAAAGTGGTGGCGCCGAGGGGCCCTTCGATGTGCCGATTTTCGGGTTTGAAATATCGCTCGATGTTGAACAGATCACCTACCTCTTAATCCTGAGTTTTTCCTACTTAGGCCTGGTCTTCATTACGGGCGGGTTCAAATACTATATCAGCGTATATAAGGGGCGGCTTGGCGAGCGTCTGCTGCGGCGGCTTCGCTACCAGCTTTACTCGCGTATCCTTCGGTTTCCCACGCCCCACTTCAAAAAAATCAGTCAGGGCGAGCTGATCCCAATGATCACGGCGGAAGTCGAGCCGCTCGGCGGGTTTATTGGTATCGCCTTCGCCGACCCGATGTTTTTCGGCGGCCAGCTCGTCCTGATACTCGGCTACATCCTGCTGCAGGACTGGGCTTTGGGTCTCGCGGCGGCGGCGCTCATCCCCGTGCAAGGCTATGTCATTCCGAGGCTGCAAAAAAAGGTCAACGCGCTTGGTAAACAGCGCGTACAGAACGTGCGGCGGCTGGCGGATCATCTTGGTGAATCGGTTTCTAGTATCAACGAAATCCATTCGAACGATGCCGCGAAGTTGGAAATGTCGCGGTTCGCGGATCGCCTCGGAACGATTTACGATATTCGGTACGATATTTATCGGCGCAAGTTTTTCATCAAGTTTCTCAATAACTTCATTGATAAGCTGACACCCTTTTTCTTCTTTTCCATCGGTGGCTATCTGGTCATTCAAGGCGGCCTCACGGTTGGTGCGTTGGTCGCGGTGCTGAACGCGTACAAGGATTTGGCCAGCCCCTGGAAAGAACTGCTGATGTGGTATCAGCAAAAGGAAGATGTCCGCATCAAATACGAACAGGTGGTCGAACAGTTCGAGCCCCAGGGCATGCTGGAAGAAGAGCTGCAGCACACCGAAACGGAAGGGCCATCGCCGATCAAGGGCGATCTCATCGTCAGCAATATTGGTCTTGCTGACGAAGACGGAGTTCGGTCGCTGGAAGGTATTTCCTTTGACGCGCCGGTCGTCGCGCATGTTGCCGTTGTCGGCGATGGCGGCAGCGGCAAAACCGACCTCGGGCTGGTCCTGTCGCGTCTGGTGCGGCAGACCTCCGGTACGATTACCATTGGTGGCGTCGACCTTACGCAAATGCCCGAGGCTATAACCGGCCGCCGGATCGCTTATGTCGGATCCAATGCTTACCTCCAGGCATTCTCCGTCGGCGATAACCTTTTGTATGGTTTGAAACACAAGCCGATTCAACCAGCCGAGTATGAAGGCGCAGAAGACGGTAAGAATAAGGAAAAAATGGCGGAAGCGCGGATCACCGGCAATTCCGAGAACGATTATCTTGCCGATTGGGTCGATCTCCAAGAGGCCGGGGTCGAAGACCGGGAAGCACTTAACAGGCGGTTGATCGAAACGTTGACGCTCGCGGATATGGATGACGATGTCTATCGCTTTGGTTTGCGGGGCGTCATCGACCCGGAAAAACATCCGGAGGTCGCCTCACGCATCATGGCGGCGCGACAGGCGATGCGAGAACGCTTTACGGACCCGGCCGTGGCGCAATTGATCGAGCCGTTTAGTGCCGATGCGTACAATACCAATGCCTCGGTGGCGGAGAATATTCTATTCGGCTTGCCGGTCGGTGACGCCTTCGATTTAGAGCGCCTAGCGGAGCATCCCTATATTCGCGACGTTCTCGACAAGGTCGGCCTTACCGACGATTTCCTGGAAATGGGTAAGCAGGTCGCGCAGACGATGCTGGAACTCTTCGCCGATCTGCCGCCGGGGCATGAATTCTTCGAACAATTCAGCTTCATCGAGTCGGACGATTTGCCTGAATTTCAGATCATTCTCGGCCGTGCTTCTCGGGGTCCGGAGGGATTGACGGACGATGATCGCTTGCAACTCATATCATTGCCCTTCAAGTTGATCCGTGCGCGGCATCGGTTGGATTTGGTTGACGATCAGATGATGCAGCGCATCCTCGAAGCACGCCATACCTTTGCCGAAAATCTTCCGGAAGATTTGCGTGATAATGTAGCGTTTTTCGATTCAGAGACCTACAACGCCGCAGCGTCGCTACAGGATAATATCTTGTTCGGTAAACTTTCATACGGACAGGCGCAGGCGGAAAACAAGGTCGGTGCACTCGTTGGTGAAGTCGTCGACGATCTCGATTTGCGCGAGACCGTCATGTTGACCGGGCTCGACTTCCAGGCCGGAATCGGCGGCGCCCGGCTATCGCAAGGCCAGCGGCAGAAAGTCGTAATCGCACGCAGCCTGCTGCGTCAACCGGACCTGCTGATACTGAACGAGGCGACGGCGACGCTCGATGCGGTCAGCCAGAACAGGATAATGGAAAACATCTTGCGTGTTCGCCGCGATCAAGGCGTTGTATGGATATTAAACCGCGTGCCGGACGCACAGCAATTTAGTAAGGTTGTTGTTCTAAAATCGGGACGCGTTCTCGAAACCGGCACGTATGATGAACTCATTACGGCGGGCGGCGAATTCCAGACGCTCTTAGAAGCGGGCTGACGCCGCAGGAGGATACGCCATGGGTCTACAGGAAGAAGTCGAACTTCTACGGAATATTCCGCTGTTCGCGAAGATCGAGCCGTCAAAGCTAAAGCTGCTCGCGTTTACGAGTGAACGGCTGACCTATTCCGAGCAAGAAATCCTGTTTGAGCAGGGAGATGTCGGCGACTCGGCTTACATAATCATCGGCGGCGAGGCCGATATCGTGGTCAATACGCCGGGTGGCCCGCTGGTTGTTGCAACGCTGAAACAGAACGAAATTGTTGGCGAGATCGCCATCTTGTGCGATGTGCCGCGGACGGCGACGGTGCGGGCAAAGACCGAACTCACGACGTTGCGGATTACCAAGGACCTGTTTTTCAGTTTGGTGATCGAATTTCCGCAGATCGCCGTTGAAATCATGCGCGAGCTGGCGCATCGGCTTGAACAGACGACGACCCGGCTTCGCGAGGCGGTGGCCGAGGCGCAAGGTTAAGCCGTCGCTTTGGTACTTTTGATATGACACGCCTCGATACCGTCATCGAGCGCCTGATGGCGCAACGCAGCTGCTTGAACGCCGCGGCCAGCGCGCTGCGTGATGTGCCGGGACATATTCTTGAGTTGGGTCTGGGGAATGGCCGCACCTACGATCACATTCGAACGCTGTTTCCAGACCGAGATATCTACGTCTTTGACCGTGAGGTCGCGTCGCACCCGGACTGCCGTCCCGATGCGGCACATCTATTCCTTGGCTCGATGGCGGAGACCCTTGTGACCGCCGCGGATCAGCTCGGTCCCGACGCGGTGCTGATACATGCCGATATCGGATTTGGCGATGCGGCAGCGACGGAACGGAATGTCGCTACGCTCGGACCAAAAATGTTGACGCTCGTTCGGTCCGGCGGGTTGGTGCTATGCGATCAGTCGCTTGAGCGGTTTGAAGGGCTAACCCCTGAGCCGCTGCCCCCAGACGTCGAGACCGGGCGGTACCACGTCTACCGTCGGGCTTAAGTCCGAAAGACGCGAGGTCTATCCGGTGCTCGCTAACGGCGCGGGCTCTGCATCGTGAGTGTCGTCCTCGATACTCTGCGGGATGTAGAACGTAATGGTCGTACCCTGGCCTTCCTCGCTGTGAAGCTCGATATGGCCCTGATGCAATTCGACGAGCGATTTGCAGAGTGCGAGGCCAAGTCCCGTGCCCTCATGGGTTCGGTCAAGGTTGTTCTCGCCTTGCTCGAAAGGCCGAAACACACGCGCCTGATCTTGCAGCGAAATACCAACACCGTCGTCGGAAACCGACATTTTCAGCGAACCGTCTTCCATCGCCGCGGTGATGCGGATGTATCCGCCCTGGCTGGTGAATTTTATGGCGTTGGATAATAGGTTAAGCAGGACCTGCCGGACTGCGCGTTCGTCGAGGGAGGCGACGATCCGCTCTTCCGGAACATGAATCTCTACATTCATGCCTCGTGCGGTTGCCTGCTCGGCAATCAGTCGGCAGCAGGAACGGACGAATTCGCCCACATCGACATCGTTCTTCTTCAGGCGCCACTTCCCGGCATCGACTTTCGACATGTCCAGCAGGTCATTAATCAGCGATAGAAGGTGATGGGCGCTGGAGAAGATATCGCCCGCATATTCGACATATTTTTCGGTACCCAGGGGGCCGAGGAGTTCTTTCTTCAGGATCTCAGAGAATCCGATGATGGCGTTCATCGGGGTCCGCAGCTCGTGGCTGATGATGCTCAGGAAACGGGAACGGCTGGCGCTTGCCTCCTCGACCGCCGCCTTGGCACGAGCGAGTTGTTCGAGGGCTTCGACATGCTCGGCCGCCTGACGCTCGAAAATCCATTTCGACATTTCGAGCTGCTGAACGGTACCGGCCAAAGTCGTGCCGCGTTCGATCATCGCCAGCTCGTTTTCCTTTATCGAGCTGACGTCGGACAGCCGTGTGACGACACCGCCATCCTGCGCGCGATGCTCGTCGACCAGAAACCAGCGTCCGTCTCGATGCCGCCAGGTTTCCTGATGTTGCGGCAGGAAGTGTAGTTTATGACGCTCCGCGCTCCAGTTCTCGGGGTCGACACCATCGGTATCGAATAAGTGCCGTGCGGCGTTGTCGAGGATCATCCGGCATTGCACGCCCGGGACCACGTCCTGTTCGACGAGGCTGAAAAGATCGACGAAAGCAGTGTTGCGCAGGACGAGGCGGTCATTCTGATCCCAGAAGGCCAACGCTTCTGCGCCGCCCTCCACCGCTTCCTGCAAGCCCATGCTGCCGGCTTTGGCTTCGGTAATGTCCGTATAGACGGAAATCGTCCCGCCATCCTCAAGGGTCCGTTCACTGATCCGTATCCAGCGGCCGTCCGTCAACCGTTCGTCGAGCGGCCCCTTTGTTGGGTTTCGGCGGTGCGCGATCCGCCGTTCGATCCATCCTTCCGGATCCGAAACGACATGCCGCCCGGCAATTTCACCGGCGTTCAGTTTGCAATGCAGCAACTCCCGAAATTCCGTGCCGACCAGACTGTCGAGCAAGCCAAACGACCGGAAGATGTATTGGAAATGGGTGTTGTAGTAGGTCAGGCGGTCGTCGCTATCGTACATGGCGACACCGACACGCAGCGCGTCCAGCGCATCGACGATTCTTCTGCAGGTGTCCGCGTTACTCGCGTTGGCGAAGGAACCAATCAATGATTTCATGTTATTAGGGCTTCTTGGGTAACCAGGCGGCCAACGGAGTTTTGGATTATGCGCGTGAGGTCTTAACGGAATCTAAATGCTGATCGCTTGACCGTGAAAAACACACAACTCATCCGATTGTGCGTTTGAAGGTGCGAAGCCAGTTGCTTCCCAGGATGCCAGCGGTTTCCGTTTCCGTATACCCGCGTGAGAACAGCATTTCGGTCAAATTTGCGAGCAATCGGATCGAATGCAGTCCCGTTGGGTAGGTCTGAGTGAGGAATTCATCAACGGTGCCGAATATATCTGGCCGCCGTGTTCGCCATACCCGCGAGGCATCGAGGACGGCGCCGCTTTCTTGATAGGCTTCGGTAAAATCGAGCCCCAGGCCAATATTCCCTACGCCAATAGAATTTTTATAGTGATCGCAATGGGTTATAAGATCAGACAGGATTGGATCGTTGTCTGCGACCGATTTCGGCAAGCCGCAAAGGCCCAGCATGCCGCCCTTATCGACGATGGCGTGTGCGGTTTCGTCTGTCGTGTTGCGGTCGTTAGCATGCACCGCATAGGCGTTGGAATGAGTGCAGACCGGTGCGGTTGCGAGTGCCGCGACCTCGGCGCGTTCGTTGTGCCCGGCGTGGGAAACGTCGAGCAGTAGCGGCAATTCGTTAACTGCCGCGACGAACTCTCGGCCTAGAAATGTCAGGCCCCCAGCCCGTGTTTCGCCGCAGCCGTCGCCCAGCAAATTCCCGGCGGTGTAGGCCAGCCCAATACTGCGCAGACCCAGGCGCGATACAAAGGAAACTCGCCAAAGCGCGTCGCCGATGAAGGCGGCCCCTTGCGTCCCGAGCAGAACGCCGAGTTTGCCGTCTTTTTGCGCGCTTATCAGGTCGTCGGTCGTCAGGGCCAGGTGAGGCAGCGGGCTTTTTTCGATTGTCTCGAGCGACTTTTCCAACGACTCGAGAGCCGTTTCCCAGTCAGCGTCAGTCACGAAGGTAACGTTCGCGGCATTGACGCCGCCTGCGAGGCATCGCTCGGTATAGGTCTCTTCCAGGACATACGCGAGGCTCAGACAATCGAGAACGAAGTTTTCCTGCGTAAACCGCACTGCCTTGTCACTTGCGGTCAAATCGGAGAGTTGAAACGTGGATTGCATGGTTTGGAATTTCCTTTCTGCACAACCGGTCAAACTGTCGCGCCCGCTTGAAGCAAACTTCGCATCGTGCGAGATAGTGTCACATATCCTCCCATGCGGCGAACGCGTCGCAGAAACAAGGTACGGGGTATCGGAGCGATGTTAAGCCAAGCCGAAATCGACACTTTCCGACAGGACGGTTATCTGATCGTCCGGGGCCTGTATGACGAGGCAGCGGTCCGTGAGATCTCGCGATGGTCGGATGAAATTCTGGACTGGCCGGAAAAGCCCGGCCGGCACATGGTCTATTATGAGGACAGCCTTGTCGCGAGTGGCGAAAAGGTCGTGTCGCGGGTCGAGAACTTCTGCCCTTACCATGACGGCTTCGACAAGCTGATGACCGAGGGCGTCATGATAGATGCCGTGTCGCAACTGCTCGGAAGCCCGGCCGTACTGTTCAAGGAAAAAGTCAACATGAAGATGCCGGGCGGCGATGGTTTCAAGCCGCATCAGGATGCGCAGGCCGGATGGAATACGTACTCGGATTTCCATATCACCGCCCTCGTCAGTGTCGACCCGGCAACCGAAGAGAACGGCTGTCTCGAAATGGTCAAGGGCTGGCACAATCGGGGGCTCGTCGGTGACGAGTGGCGTCCTTTGGAGGGGGATAATATGGGCGGCATGACCTTTGAATCCTGTCCCACAGCGCCCGGCGATGTTGTGTTTTTTGATTCGTATGCACCGCACCAATCCGCGCCGAATCTTACCGATAAACGCCGACGCGTTTTGTATGTGACGTACAACCGGCTCTCGGATGGCGATCATCGTGCACAATATTACGCGGACAAACGCTTGAGCTTTCCGCCGGATATCGAACGGGAACCGGATAAAGAGTACGTCTTTCGCGTTTGAGCGATGTTGGAAGCCGTTTCGCTTCTCGCCGTTGTCGCGCTTGCCGTATGGATCTATCTGATTTTTTTTCACGGCGGTTTCTGGCGTGCCGATCAGCGTATTGGCGACGGATCCATCTCAGCGCCGGCAGATTGGCCTCGCATTGCCGCCGTAATACCGGCGCGGAATGAGGCGGAGGTTGTGGGGCGGACAATCGCTTCGCTGTTGGCGCAGGACTATCCTCAGGCGTTTCCGATTTTTCTGGTCGATGACGGCAGTCGCGATGGAACCGCGGGAGCAGCGCGAAAGGCTGCCGTGCGCGCGCCGGAACGGCTGACTATTGTTGATGGCAAACCAATGCCGACCGGGTGGGTCGGCAAGGTGTGGGCGATGCGGCAGGGCCTCACGCAAGCGGATCGGGATGCGCCGTGCGCGCCGTACATTATGTTTTGCGATGCCGATATCGAACACGATGCGATGAATCTGCGCCGTCTTGTCGCCCGCGCGGAACGCGATGGCCTCGACCTTGTTTCCGTGATGGTGATGCTCGCGGTTGGAGGGATTTGGGAGCGTTTGCTGATCCCGCCCTTCATCTTTTTCTTTCAGATGCTCTACCCCTTCGCCCACGTGAATGGCGGCCGCAGCCAGGCCGCGGCTGGGGGCTGCATGTTGGTGCGCCGTTCCACGTTGGCTGCTGCGGGCGGACTGGAAGCAATCCGCGGCGCCTTGATCGACGACTGTACGCTGGCGCGGCAGATTGGTTCGGTCGGCGGAAAACTTTGGCTGGGTCTGTCTTTAAAGACTCGCAGCACGCGCGCCTATGGTGGCCTGGCGGGCGTTTGGAACATGGTCGCCCGCAGCGCCTTTACGCAGCTCGATTATTCGACGCCGCGTCTGATCGGCGTCGTGCTCGGTATGGCGGTCGCGTATCTGGTTCCGCCATTTGTCGCGGCGGGATACATTATTGCTGGCGACATGACTATTGCCCTGATTGGGAGCGGGGGCCTCGCGCTCATGATCGGTGCCTATATGCCAACCGTTCGCCTGTATCGGCAGCCCTTTCTCGTGGCGCTGTTTCTGCCGATTGCCGCGGCGCTGTACACTGCTATGACGATCGACTCGGCCTGGCGGCATTGGCGCGGCGTTGGCGGCGGCTGGAAAGGCCGCGTCTATTCGCGATAGTCTGGCTTAAAGCGAGGTAGCGTGACGACAACGGTTGAAACACCTTCCGGAAAACAGGCCAGCGGCGAAAACTTTCCAGTTGGGTCATGGTTATTGCCATCGGCGCTGCGGCCGCACGTGGCGATATTTTATGCCTATGCCCGGGCGATAGACGACATCGCCGACAACCCGGACCTGGCACCCGAAGACAAGGTTGCGCGGCTCGACGGCTTTGAGAAAGCCATTCGCGGTTTTGGCGGCGCCGACCCTGCTTTTACGAAGGCGCACGCCATCCGCGACAGCATGGCTGCCACCGGCGTCGATCCGCAACACTGTGTCGACCTGGTGACGGCGTTCAAACAGGACGCGGTGAAGACACGATACGCAGACTGGTCCGAATTGATCGGCTATTGTCTGTTGTCCGCAGCCCCGGTTGGCCGTTACCTGATTGATCTGCATGGCGAGTCGAAAGATTCCTATCCGGCTTCGGACGCGTTGTGCAACGCGTTGCAGGTGCTCAATCATTTGCAGGATTGCCAGGACGACTACCACAAGCTCGACCGGGTCTACCTACCGGGGGACTGGATGGAAGCGGCTGGCATAACAGTGGCTGCGCTCGATGCGCCCGTCGCGAACGCGGCGTTGCGCGCGGTGCTCGATCGCTGCCTCGATGATACGGAGGTGCTGCTGCGTGAAGCGCGCGCGTTGCCGGGACAGATCCGTAACACGCGGTTCGCCATGGAGGCGGCGGTCATTATCCGCATCGCGGAGCGCCTTGTTATCGAACTGCGCACGCGCGACCCGCTTTCGGAGCGTGTGGTATTGAGTAAGCCGCGATATCTATTGTGCGGCATCAGCGGAATATGGACGGCATTGCGCCGCAACGCTGCCCCTGAAAGGTAAGGTCCACCCTTTCGCCGATTTCAGTTTTGTGGAAAATACGCTGATCGCGGCAAAAAACTGATATACACGACACCGCACCGCGAAGGGCGATTCGTGACCGAACAACTGACCACGACAAACAATAACAACAACCGTCCCGCAGCGGTCGTCGGCGATATCACAGATCCGCAACGCTACGTCGAAGACGTCGTCGCGCGTTCCGGGTCGTCGTTTCGATGGGGCATGCGGGTTATGCCGAAGGACGGGCGTGCCGCGATGTACGCGATCTATGCGTTTTGCCGCGAGGTAGACGATGTGGCGGACGAGCCGGGCGAGGCCGCCGACAAGCTTGAACAGCTGGCCGAATGGCGGAGCGAAATCGATCGTCTTTACGACGGCAGGCCAACCGGTCTGACGACAAGGGCGTTGCTCGATCCAGTACGGTCGTTCGATCTGCCGAAAGAGGAATTCCTCAAGGTTATCGACGGTATGGAAATGGATGCGCGCGCGCCGGTTTGGGGGCCGACGCTGGAGGAGCTCATGATGTATTGCCGGCGGGTTGCAGGCGCCGTCGGCATGTTGTCGATCCACGCATTCGGCGAAACCCGCCCGCCCGCGCCGGATCTCGCCGTCACGCTGGGCAACGCGCTGCAACTTACCAACATTCTCCGCGACGTCCATGAAGACGCACTGAACGGGCGGCTCTATCTGCCGCGGGAACTGCTCGAAAAGCATAATGTTGCGACCGATACGCCCGATACGCTGCTCGCTGATCCGGGGGTCGCGTCGGTGTGCGCGGAGCTGGCCGTCACCGCAAAGCAGGCGTTCGCGGAAACCGAAGAAATGCTGACACATTTGGACCGCCGGAAGATGCGGCCAGCTACGCTGATGATGGCGGTCTACCGTCGCACGCTTGCGGGCTTGGAAGCACGGGGCTGGGATCGGCTGGATCAACCGGTTCGGGTTTCGCGCGCCGAAAAGATCTGGATCGTGCTCCGCCACAGTCTGCTGTCGTGAGCCGCATTCATATTGTAGGCGCGGGCTTGTCCGGGCTCGCGGCTGGTATTCGGCTTGCCGCCGAAGGGCGCCATGTCGTGATATACGAGTCGAGCGGGCATGCCGGCGGGCGCTGCCGTTCTTTCCATGACAGCGTTCTCGATTGCATGATCGACAACGGCAATCACCTGCTTTTGAGTGGGAATCGCTCGGCGCAGGCCTTTCTGCGCGACGTCGGTAGCGAAGACACGCTTACCGGTCCGCCGGACGCCGCGTTTCCTTTCGTCGATCTGACGACGGATGAGCGATGGACCGTCAGACTGAACGCAGGCCGGTTTCCCTGGTGGATTTTTCAGCCCGATAGCCGTCCGCCGGGCAGTAGCGCTCGAGAATTTCTGTCGATCCTGAAGCTCGCCTGCGCCAGGCCGGAGGCGACAATCGGCGAGCTATTCGGCAATGCTGGGCCGATTTTCACCCGGTTTATGGCACCCCTTGCCGTCGCGGCGCTCAACACGCCAGTCGATACCGCGGCCGCCCGGCCTCTGTGGGCGGTGTTCAAGGAGACGTTCGGACAGGGCGGCGCTGCTTGCCGGCCTCTGATTGCCCGCGATGGGCTGTCGCGCAGTTTCGTTGATCCTGCGCTATCGCGTCTAAGCTCTTTGGGTGCTGAAATTCGTTTCAACCGGCGTTTGAAGCAGGCCGCTGTGTTCAATAGCATGGTGACCCGCCTCGAATTCGGTGACGATGGGGTCGACGTCGCTGCGGATGATACTGTCGTGCTCGCGCTGCCGCCCGCTGGGTTGAAGGCGGTACTGCCGATGATATCGGTGCCGGAAGCCAGTCATGCGATCGTCAATGCGCATTTCAAGCTCCCGGCATCGCTGCCGACGGCCAGCGACTCGCCGATATTGGGCATTATCGGCGGGGTTGCGGAATGGGTGTTTGTGCGCGGCCAAGTCGTCTCGGTCACCGTCAGCGCCGCGGACAGGCTCGCCGATAACGACGCTTCGGAAATCAGGGACATGATCTGGCGTGATGTCGCGCAAGCTTTGCGGTTGCCGTACGGTCCGCCGCCATCCAGGATCGTCAAGGAAAGGCGCGCGACATTCGCGCAAACGCCGGAGGCGATGCTGCTCCGTCCGGCTACGAAAACGGCATTTGCAAACCTGTATCTTGCCGGCGATTGGACGGATACCGGCCTGCCGGCGACAATCGAAGGTGCTATCCGATCGGGCCAAAAAGCAGCCGCGGCTATTTTAAGCGCGTGAGCATTTAAACCTTATCGTTGAGGGCTCTCACAATCCCATCAACTATCATTGACATGCGCAGGTTGATGACGCATGTACCGTACGGTCATCAAAATGAAACATGCGGCAAAATGATCGCGCGGTGCTTATGAACGCGGCGAGACAAGTTGGGGATACGCAGGGTCTCGTCGGTGGTGGAACGCTGGATGAGGAATCGGCACTGCTCGAATCAGTCGACCGGGCCGTCGATGATGTCCGAGATGCGCTGCGCGAGCGGCAAGACGAGGACGGTCACTGGGTCTTCGAGCTTGAAGCCGACGCCACGATCCCATCCGAATACATTCTGCTCGAACATTTTCTTGATGAAATCGATGACGCTGTCGAGGAAAAGATCGGTGTCTACTTGCGTGAGAAGCAGGGAGAGCATGGTGGCTGGCCGCTATTTCATGGCGGCGACTTTGATATCAGCGCCAGTGTAAAAGCCTATTTCGCGCTTAAGCTGATCGGAGATTCATCCGATTCAGCACATATGGTGCGCGCCCGCGATGCGATCCTCGCGCATGGTGGTGCATCGGATTGCAATGTCTTTACGCGGATTACGCTGGCCTTATTCGATCAGCTGCCGTGGCGGGCCGTGCCGGTTATGCCGATCGAAATCATGCTGCTGCCACGCTGGTTTCCGTTTCACCTTTCGAAAGTCTCGTATTGGTCGCGGGCGGTGATCGCGCCGTTGCTCATTCTGATGGCGCTGAAGCCACGGGCGCGTAATCCGCGCGGGGTTCATATCGACGAGCTGTTCGTTCTACCGGCAAATGAAGTCCGATCCTACATGCACAATCCGACCGGGTCCCCCTGGGGGGATCTTCTGATCGGGTTCGACAAGGTTCTGCGGGTCATCGAGCGGCAGTTTCCGAAGAACAGACGGCAGCGCAGCATACGCGCAGCTACGGATTTTATTCGCGAGCGCCTGAATGGCGATGACGGGCTCGGTGGGATCTTTCCCGCTATGGCGAATACCGTCATGGCATTCGATAGACTAGGCTATCCAAAGGACCATCCCGATCTCGTTACCGCAAAAGCGGCAATTCGGAAGCTGCTGGTCCTCGAAGACGATCGTGCTTACTGCCAGCCTTGCCTGTCGCCGGTGTGGGATACGGGGCTGGCTGTACAGGCGATGATGGAAGCGGGAGAGCCGAAGGACGGCGACTCCTTGAAGGGCGCCACACGCTGGATGGCCGATCGGCAAGTTCTCGATGTCGTTGGCGATTGGGCCGAATATCGGCCCGGGCTTCGGCCCGGCGGCTGGGCGTTCCAGTATGAAAATGCCCACTACCCCGATGTCGACGACTCGGCGGTCGTCGCCATGGCGTTGGATCGCACTGGTGACCCCAAATTTAGAAAAGGTTTGGAGCGTGCGGTCGAGTGGATCGTTGGCATGCAAAACAAGGGCGGCGGATGGGGGTCGTTCGACGCCGAGAATACGCATTTCTACTTAAACCATATTCCGTTTGCCGATCATGGCGCCTTGCTCGACCCTCCGACCGAAGATGTTACGGCGCGCTGCGTCAGCATGCTGGCCCAACTTGATCATGAATCGGGTCGGGAGGCGGTTGCGCGGGGTCTGGTGTATTTGCGCGAGACCCAACAGCCCGACGGATCTTGGTTCGGCCGTTGGGGCACCAACTACATCTACGGGACATGGTCGGTTCTCTGCGCGTTCAATGCTGCGGGCGAAGATATGTCGGCGCCGCATATTCAAAAAGCGGTCGATTGGCTGAAAACCCGGCAGCGTCCGGACGGCGGCTGGGGAGAGGATGGGTCGACATACTGGTCGAAATCAAAAACCTGTGTCAAAGAAAGCACGCCGTCCCAAACGGCCTGGGCGACACTTGCTCTCATGGCCGCCGGTGAGGTCGACAGCGATGCGGTTCGGCGTGGCATGCGTTATTTGCTGAATGCTCCTCGTGACGGCGCGCAATGGGAAGAGCCCTGGTTCACGGCGGTTGGTTTTCCGCGCGTGTTTTATCTTCGCTACCATGGCTATAGCGCCTACTTCCCGCTCTGGGCATTGGCCCGCTACCGCAATCTGCGTGGTGCCAATGCTGCAACGGTGTCACACGGAATGTGAGACGCCTCGGTATAATCACCGGGATGTCCGTCGAGGCGGTGCGAATTGCTGCGGCGGCAATAAATCTAGCTGAAGACCGCCGTCCTTTGATCGCTGCCGTTGGCGGCGACGCTGGCAGGGCCAAGCAGGCGGCACTGGAATTTGCCGACGCCGGCGTTGCCGGGCTGGTCAGTTTCGGCATCGCAGGCGGACTCGACCCGCGCCTCGCGGCTGGGGACATCGTGCTCGCGGAGACGGTTTGGCAGCCAGATGGGACGGCTGTTCCGACACATGCTGTATGGCGGCAATCCGTTACGGAAATTTTTGGCCGGACGCTCCAGTCTTTCGCCGAATCTATTGCCGGTATGGATAGCGCTGCGGTAACGGCTGCGGATAAAGCCAAATTACGCACGCTGACTGGCGCCGCAGCTGTTGATATGGAAAGCCATGGAGTCGCTGCTGCGGCATTGGAGGCCGGGTTGCCTTTGCTGGCGGTGCGGGCAATTGCCGATCCGGCGTCCCGGTCGGTGCCAAGAGCAGCACTGGCTGGAATTGGTCCCGATGGCGAACGCAAACCGTTCGCCGTTCTGGCCCGGCTACTCGCAAACCCGGCTGAGTTGCCGGCTCTTATCCGCGTTGCGCGGGACAGCAATGCAGCGTTGAAAAGTCTGTCTGTTGCCGCGCCGCATGTGCTTCGCACAATGCCCGATTAGGCGGCGTCGCTTTTTTGTTCCTGTTTGCGTTGCTCCGCCTCGGCATGCAGTTCGCTTAATGTCTTCTGCACATTCGATTCGAAGATGTACTCGGCCGGCCGCTGATGTTCGAGCGAAATTTCCGGTGCCATCGGTGCATCGAGTTCGGGTCCTTTGAGCAGGACTTTGAGTGCTTTTAAAGGATGCGCGACCGTATCGGAAACCGCGGTTGCCTCGTAGCCGCAATGCACCATGCATTCGGCACATTTCTCGTATTTGCCGGTGCCATAGGAATCCCAATCGGTCTCTGCCATCAGCTCCTGATAGCTTGACGCGAATCCTTCGCCGAGCAAATAACAGGGCCGCTGCCAGCCGAAGACATTGCGTGTTGGATTGCCCCACGGCGTGCAGTGATAGGATTGATTGCCCGCAAGAAAATCGAGAAACAGTGTCGATTGGCTGAACCGCCAGTTTTTTCCCTTGCCCAGCCGGAAGATGTCCCGGAATAGCTGTTTGGTCTTTTGCCGTGAGAGGAAATGTTCCTGTTTGGGTGCGCGTTCGTAAGCGTAGCCCGGCGAGACCGTGATGCCTTCGATGCCAAGGGACATGCAATAGTCGAAAAACGCTGCCGTTCGCTCTGCTTCGGCGTTGTCGAACAGGGTGCTGTTGACGTTGACCCGGAACCCGGCGTCGCGCGCCTTGCGAATGGCGCGGGTGGCGATTTCGAACACACCTTCCTGATCGACGGCGCAATCATGTTCCTCTTTGAGTCCATCGAGATGAATCGAAAAGGTGAGATAGGGCGTCGGTTTGAAAAGGTGCAGCTTTTTTTCCAGCAAAAGCGCATTCGTGCACAGGTAAATGAACTTCTTGCGCGCGACCAGTGCTTCGACGACCTCCCCAATCTCACGATGGATCAGCGGCTCACCGCCGGGGATCGAAACGATGGGTGCGCCACATTCTTCCGCCGCCGCGACGCATTCATCGACGCTAAGGCGCCGGTTCAGAATCTCGTCGGGGTAGTCGATTTTACCGCAGCCCGGGCAGGCCAGATTGCACCGAAACAGCGGCTCAAGCATCAGGACAAGCGGATATCGCTTAACACCGAGCAGGCGCTGTTTGAATACATAAGCGCCAACGCGAAGCTGTTGAATTAATGGTACCGCCACAATTTTTCATCCATTTCGTTACGAGCCGCTTGATCGCGGTGCGGCCGGTTTAATCGACCGTTGCCAACTCTTTCGGCAACTTAAACTGGACATTCTCTTCGATCGCTTCAAGGTTTCTCACGGATACGTCATACAGCGTACCAAGGCGTTCAACGAGCCCCGACACGAGTTCCTCGGGTGCGGATGCGCCGGCCGTAACGCCGACGACCTGTGCGCCTGATAGCCACTCCGGATCGAGCGCCTCCGCATCGGGAATCAAATAGCTGGAAACGCCGGCCTCTTCGCCGATTTCGCGGAGCCGGTTGGAGTTGGAGCTGTAATGGGCACCGACGACAAGAATGACGTCAGCCTCATTGACCATCATGCGGACCGCGCTTTGCCGATTTTGTGTGGCATAGCAGATATCCTTGACGTCGGGCCCGACGATATCGGGAAAGCGTTTGCGCAGCGCTTCGATGATGTGCCGGGTGTCGTCCACGCTCAACGTCGTTTGCGTGACGTAGGCAAGCTTGTCCGAGTCTTCGGGCTCGAGCTTGCTGACATCGTCAAGCGAGGATACCAAATGGACCTTGCCCGGCACCTGTCCCATGGTGCCCTCGACTTCCGGATGTCCGCGATGGCCGATCAGAACGATCTCAAAATCGTCTTTCGAATAGCGTTGTGCTTCCTTGTGGACCTTGCTGACCAGCGGACAGGTCGCATCGATGACGTTAAGGCCGCGTAGCGACGCCCCGTTTTCGACCTTTCGAGAAACCCCGTGTGCGCTGAAGATCGTTACCGCACCATCCGGAATTTCGTCCACTTCCTCGACGAAGATAGCGCCCTTTTTCTTCAGGCTTTCCACAACCGTTTTGTTGTGAACGATTTCATGCCGGACGTAGACCGGTTCATCGAACTTCTGCAGCGCGCGCTCAACAATATCCACCGCGCGCACGACACCAGCACAAAACCCTCGGGGCTTCGCAAGTATAACTTGAAGGGGCGGTTTCCCCATGACGGATCCTTCGATAGGCAAGATGGCTGAGAACGTGGACCGATGACGCGCTAACTAGCACGTCCAAGTTGGTGTCTCAAGGACGCAAAATTGCCGATACCTGTGGCTTCTTCGCGGCTCAGTATAGGACAAGTACGGGTCATCCGTATTCTAACATGGGTTGCGCAGGCGTTGCCAAATGCCGCGGCCCTCGATTGTTTGCCATGCGATTAGGCACGGCACACCGACCATCACTTCACGCGCCCGTTTGGCCAATGAAAGACTGAGTGCCAGTTCCGGTGTAAGCCCGAGGTGCGTGCCAATAAGGATCAAGCCGCCCTCCTGCACGCCTAACCCGCCGGGTATCATGAACCCTGCGCTGCGTGCGGCCTGACCGAGGCTTTCCAGGATAAACGCTTCGGCAAGCGAAATGGGGTGGCCGAGAAAATACAAGATTAGCCATACCTCCGCTGTCCCGGCGATCCAGCCGGCGATCCGCCAGAAACAGCACATCGCGATGGACCGGTTATCGCGATAAAGGGCGGCGACAGCCGCATCGAATTCGATCGTTGCACCGGCAAGGTTGTGCCACTTCCGACCATCGACCATGCGTTCGCTATAGCGTGCCAGCCAAGTAAACAAGCCCGATCGCTGGATTGCGAGGAGGCCTGCAACCCCTGCTGCAAACAAAGCCAGGCCGATATAGAGGTTCAGCGCCGTATTCGCACTGCTGCCGACGAGCAGAACAAAAGCAAAAACGCCGACAATAGAGAAAATGAGCTGCGTGAAAATACCGGCGGTAACGTCAACCATGACGCTGGCGCCTGCGACCGCGCCATTGATGCCGCGGCGGTATAACATATGCGCCCGTAGGAATTCGCCGCCGATCCGTGCGACCGGCAGTAGAGTGTTTACCGAATCCGCGACCCAGCGAATCCAGAACAATCGGAGCAAGGTTTGCCGGTCGCGCCGATGCAGCAATACGCGCCAGGACAGCATGTCGAAGACGGTCAACAGAAAGCGGACAATGCTGACCAGGACGATACCCCAGCCCATGGCAAGCAATCCGGCGGCGACGTCGGACGCGCCGTACCATGCGATGAGCGCGGTAAAAAGGCCGACGCCGACGAAGGTTCCGATAACAAGAGAACGTTTCATTAACGCGATCTGCTGCTGTTCGTCGCATTGCGTGCGGCGAAACTTAGGATGTGAATCACACGATCAGGATATTAATTCAGATACCTGTTGGCTTGAAACCAGGCAACCGCGTCGTGCAACGCCGCTTGCGCAGCACGGGCAGTGTAGCCAAGATCCCGCTCAGCTTTCGCGCTGCTAAAAAACATCCGTTTCTTGGCCATCCGCACGCCGTCCACCGTCACGAAAGGCTCCCCGGTGTTGAACAGCCGGGCCCAGCCTTCGGCAACGACAGCGATTGGCAAGACGAGATTGTGCGGCAGCCGGACGCGCGGCGGCGGCCGGTCGACGATAGCGGCAATCGCCCGAAGGATTTCTGCGAGCGTCATGTTTTCCCCACCGAGCACGTAACGTTCGCCGATGCGGCCGCGTTCATGGGCAAGCAGGTGGCCTTTGGCAACGTCGTCGACATGCACCAGGTTCAACCCCGTATCGACATAGGCGGGCATCCGCCCCGCGGCGGCTTCGACGATCATTCTGCCTGTTGGCGTCGGCTTGATATCGCGGGGGCCGATCGGTGTCGACGGGTTGACGATCACCACCGGCGCGGCTTCGTCAGCAATCAGTTGCCGGACCGCTTCTTCGGCAAGAAACTTGGAGCGTTTGTAGTGCCCGATCATATCGTCGAGCGCGACCGGCGTTGCTTCATCGGCGGGGCTGCCGTCGGTGGCGCGGCCCAGCACCGCCACGCTACTCGTATAGACGATGCGCTCGACGCCGGCGGCAACTGCTGCGCGGATCAAATCGCGCGTACCGGTAACGTTGGCGTCATAAAGTTCCTTGGGATGCGGTGTCCAAAGGCGGTAATCGGCAGCGACATGGTAGAGCGTATGGCAACCCTCGACAGTCGGCGGAAGTGTCCGGGGATCGCGGAGGTCGCCTGTCACGATTTCCAGCGGCAAGGAGTCGATGTTGGACCGGTTGCTTTCCGGGCGGACCAGGACGCGGACGGATTGGCCTTGCTCCAGCAGCAGGCGCACGACAGCCGAGCCGACAAATCCGGTCGCCCCGGTAACCAGCGTGGTCACGCCTTTTCGTCCGCTTGCCTACGAAGCAATCTGCCGCGGGAATAAAATTCCCAGACGGTCAGCAACATGAAAACGGGTATACCAATGCTCGCGAGCAGCAGGAAAATATCCAGCCCGTCAAGCCAGGCAATCGGTGCGACGAGATACATGATGTCTTCGATCTCGAAACCGAACCAGTTTGGCTGATCGATCGCGTCATTGCCGTGGCGCCGTGAAATCTCAAGCCGAACGGCAACGGTAACGGCAACTGATATCGCGGCGATGAAGCCAAGGGTCATCGCCCAACCGCCCAGGGCATTAGAGCCCAGGCCGATACCAACGCCACAAAATAGGCCAAACTCGAAAATGCCCCCGGCGATATGGTCGTAATGGTGACCGAACACGCTGGTTTGCCCCGTCATGCGTGCGAGCTCGCCATCCATATGATCGACGAACTGAGCCATGACATAGAGCAGTGCCCCCCAATAAGCTCCTGTTCCACCCGAGGCAAAGAATACGGCCCCGGCGACGCCAAGAAGCAGGCTGACGGTCGTGACTTGATTGGGCGTCACGGGCGTGCGGGCCAACAGCCGTGCGATTGGCCGGGCGAGCCGTTGATCCCAGGGCGGTGAAATATGATGCCAGCTCGTCATTCCGGCAGCGGGACGAGGCGCGGATATATCTCCGTGCGCGCGTATTCCAAATCGTGTGGAAAGTCGATCTCCGTCCAGGGCAGACCGGTAATGTCTTCGACGGCGAAGGTACCAAGGGGCGACGCGCGGAGCAGATCGCCGAAGGCCTGCTCGTAAATGAAATCGGTCCGCCCGACGGAAATATAAGGCTCTAGTGCGGCCTCGACTTGGCCCGCTATATCCGGGGAGAGCCGTAAAAAGCCGATCCACTCCGCGAACGAGTCATGCGGCGCGCTCGGTTGTTTGTGGAAATCGACGATTTCATCGTCGCGAAAACAGATCTTCACCGGGTCGTCACCTGGACGGACGTTTCTGTCCATGGCGAAGCAGGTCTGATGCGATGACTCGCACAAACGCGCCATAAGGCGATGATCGTAAAGCACGTCGCCGTCCATGAAGACGGCTGGCCCATTGAATTCCGCGCGCAGTCCCCAAAGCGTGTAGGGCGCACCGCGTGCATATTCGGGGCAATCGACCGTCCGAACAAATGTCCCAATACCGAGGTTGAAAATTTCCTGGCGAATTTGATCAGCCTTGTTCCCGACGCCGAGGACGAGTTCGTCGAATCCCAGATACTTCAATATCTCGGCATGTCGCTGCAGCAGCGTTTTGCCACCAAATCGAAGAAGTATCTTGGGCGGAAAGTCCGCAGCCATTTCGAGGCGTTCGCCAAATCCGGCGGCCAGCATAATGCCCTTCATCGCGCAAGCATTTCTGCTAGCGCGTGAGGGCAGGCATCAGAGAAACATGAATCGGACATTGAGCGAAAGTTTTGCGGTTTGAGAAAAATCCGGCGCTCCCCAACGCTGGAATAGCTAATTATTACGAAACCGTGACAGTGGCGTCCACTCACAACCGTGCGACTCTTCGCTGCATCAGCGGGCCGCCCGGCGTTCGATCCACATCATCAGCGCCGGCAAAAAAACCAAGGTGCAGAGCAATGTATAGAAAATTGCGATTGTTAGAAGTTGCCCCATGCTTGTCATGCCGCGATGTCCGGACAATGCAAGGCTGCCGAATGATGCGATTGTCGTCAGCGCGCTGAACAGAACCGCGCGCGGTGTGCTGGTCTCTAGCAGATTGCCGATATCCGTCGCGTGCCGGGCGCGATTGACGAGGTGTACGCCGCTGGCAACGCCCAGCCCAAACAACAAAGGCAGCACGATTACATTCGCAAAATTGAACGGGAGATCGAAGAGTACCGATGTCGCGCCGGTAAAAATCGCCGCCAAGATTAGCGGAACCAGCACCAAGATCGTATCGACGAGGCGCCGCAGCACGACCAAGAGGATGATGGTGACCATCACGAATGCCGAAAGGGTTGCTTCGCGAAACGCCTCTACAACGGCGGTCCCGGCTTCGGTAATGGTGATCGGTGTGCCAACTGCCGTCGGTGCCGTGGCCAACACGGCTGCGGCGAATTCAAGCAAGTCCGAATTTTCCTTTATCGGTTGAGCCGGCCGTATCTGCACCCTGACGCGTCCGTCCGCCGCAATCCAAGAATCACGAATTTGCGGCGGCACGTCTTCGACTGTTACGGGTTCCGCGTTAAGTGCTTGCCGCAAATCGTCCAGCATGCGTGGCAGGTGCGTAACGAGTCGATTTTCCAGCTCAGCAACGGTGTCGTCGCGCTCGTCGGATAGAAGTGCTGCCAGTGCCGTCGCGGCGCGTCCGGCGGATACGCCGAGCGGTGCGCTTGCGTTGTTTGCCGAGTAGGAACGTAGAAACGTCAGAAACGACACGGCGCTGACACGCCGGCTCGCGGCCGTACTGTCGTCGGCCGCCGCGGGACCGAGCGCGGGAGCCAGAAAGAAAGCGATGTCTTCGATGATCGTTAACTTTTCCGTTTGATTGCCCGGTACCAAGCTGTCGAGCGTGACTGCGCTTCCAACGGCTGGCAGCGCGCGCAAGCGTTCGGCCGCCGCTTTTGCCGCGGCCCGGTTCGCCGTGAGAAGATCAATCGCATAAATGCCATTGTGACTGTCCTGAGCGAGGTCATGAAAGGCGACCACGGACTCACTTCTGGAATCCTTGAGGTTCATCGGGTTGAAATCGAACCGCGCTTGAAACGACACAACCGCCGCCGCGGCGCCGAGCACCAGGAAACCGAGAACGATGATCCGGGAAGTACCGGGCTTGAGCGGCATTTTGCGCTGTCCGGGTGGCCTGCGGGATGGTGCAGGGAACACTTTCAAGAGCGCAGGCAACAAGGTGACATTCGTGAAAAACGCGATCAGCATTCCGCCCGCTGATATCAATCCGAGTTCGGCCAGCCCCTTGTAATCGGTCGGCAGGAAGGCCAGGAAGCCGACCGCCGCGCAAATTGCGCCGATGGCGAGCGAGCCGCCGACATCCGCTGCCACTCCCAGCGGACTGCTATCCGCGCTTTTTTCACCAAGCGCTTCACTGTAGCGAAGACAGAAATGAATGCTGAAATCGATGCCGAGTCCAACAAAGAGGACAGCGAACGCGACCGAAATCAAATTGAGATGGCCGACGGCGATCGTGGCGAAAGCGGCTGTCCAGACGAGGCCAGTCAGCAACGTAATCATCGCCGGGAGAATGAGCGACATCGAGCGAAGGCCAGCAAACAACAGCACGGTTACGAGCAGAAGGGAAATCGCTCCGGCCGTTTTGCCGCCCAGCGCGGCGCTTTGCAGTTCTTCGTAATCCAAGGCGACTGCCCCGGTTAAACGGACGGTTATGCCGTTCGTTTCGTTCAGGCCCAATCGATCGGCAATTTGGCGAATTTCGGTTAGCGCCGCACCTCCTGGCGCGAGCGAACTGTTATCGAGAGCGACACCGGCTAGAACCAATTGCCGGCGCCCACCGCCAAGCGCAACCAGCTCACGCCAGGATAGGGTGGCGCGAACACCCTTGGTTTGTGCGATTGCGACATCGGCAACGTTGTCTAGCAGTGCGGCGATATCCGCATTCTCGCCGCCTTCCTGCATTGCAAGAGTCAGGACGTCGAACAGACCTGTCAGGTTGGGCTGTTGCGCGAGTGATGCGAGCAGCGGCTCGGCCCGTGCCAGACGGTCCGCGAGCGCTGACAGCTCTTCGGATTTCAGAAACAGCAGACCGTTTCGGGTGAAATATGTATCGTGTCCGGGCTGTTGGACGCGATCGAAGACGGTCGTCTTCTCGCGAAGCGCTACCGCGAGGCGGTCGGCCGCTGACTGCGCGCCTTCCGGGCTCGATGCATCGATCACCGCAACGATCAGGTCATTTAACTGAGGGAAAGCGGCGTCATAATCGATCGCATTTCGGCGAAACGACGTCTCTGCGGAGATCATGTCCGAAGTGCTGGTGTTGATCGCCAGATAACTGGCGGTGTACCAGGCTGCGAGGACGGACAGCATGATTATGATCGTGATCACCGCGACAGCGTATCGCTCTACGATGGCGGTCCACACCGACAGTACTGCCCGTTTTTTGGCGATCAAGGAAATTTTATCCACCATTGATATCCAAACGCCGCGTCCGCATGTTCATTACGTCGGTCTTTCTTTGGTAGAATGTACCCCAGCGGGGGATCGCATTCTCAGGATGCGGTTCATGGACGCGGTGTCTATTTACGTTAGAGAGTACGGGGCCACCAGAGGGATATTTGCCAGATGATGCGATTTGTACGTTTGCTGGTTTTGATGGGAAGCCTGTTGTTTGTCGCCATGCCGGCGTCAGGCGCCGCGACACCGAAGGAACGGATTGCCAATCTGAACGCTGTGCTGCTTGAGATAATGAAGAACGCGGACAGCCTTGGCTACGCCGGCCGTTACGAAAAACTTCAGCCAGTCATGTCGGGCTTATACGATTTTTCACTCATGTCCCGGATCGCCGTGGGCGCCTATTGGAAAGGTCTTGCACAAGACAAGCGTGAGCAGTTGGTCGATGCTTTCTCGCGTATGAGCGTCGCCACATATGCGGCACGATTCGATGGATATTCGGGGGAACGGTTCGAGATCGTATCATCCGAAAAGTCCGTCAGAGAGACCATGCTGGTGAAAACACGCCTGATCAAGTCGGACGGCACGCCGGTGGCGCTCAACTACCTGACACGGTCTCAAGAAGGCGAGTGGCGAATCATCGATGTGTTTCTCGATGCACGGTTCAGCGAGCTTGCGCGGATGCGGGCGGACTACACAGCCGTCATCAAGCGGCAGGGTTTCGACAATCTCATCAAGGTCATCGAAAATAAAATCGCTGGACTGGCGCAGGAATAACGCCGTCGCGGCTTTCCGTGTGGCCTATTGCGTGGAGCCTTCGCCGTAAATATCGACGATCGGTTCCGGTTCGCCGTTGCGGATCTCATAAGCTCTGTTTTGCGTAAACACGCTTCGGATCGATGCGTAGTAATCGATCGATGTTTTTTCCAGTGCTTCGCTGACGTCCAGGAACCGCGCTCTCTGATCGACTCCTTCTGCACCTGCCCGGGCGAGCGACTCGCTACGATCCAGCGTATAGTCCAGCGGGTCGAGGAATGTATCCACGACCCGGCCCAGCGCGTCTCGGACATTGGATGGCCCGAGGAACGGAAGCATGAGGTAGGGACCGCTGCCGACGCCGTAGGTTGCTGCAGTCTGACCAAAATCCTCGCTATGGCCGGGCGTGCCAAGGTCGGCCGCAACATCGGCAATCCCCCCAAAGCCGACGATCGTATTCACCGTGAAACGCGCGATTGTCGTTTGAGCCCGGTCCAGGTCGCCCTGCAGCAAATCGTTCGCCAACGTTACCGGCGATTTCAAGTTGTTAATGAAATTCGTAATGGCTGCGCGCCCGCCTTCGGGTACCGCCGCAATGTAGATGCGTGCCACCGGCTTCAGAAACATTTCGTCGATCGCCTGATTGAAGACGAAAATGCCGCGATTGACCGGTTCAAACGGATCGTAATAGGGCGCGTTGGACTCCGGCACCTGGTCTGCGCTGTCCGCAAGAACGGGCGCTGCGGTGACGGCAACTGCGAAACCAGCCGCAGCTACGCAACGTACGAACCGGCGGGTCCGTTTATCGGAACGCATCGATTTCAAGGCCTTGCTCCCCAATCGCGCGCGATAATGAGGGATTGTGACGCTTCTGTCCATCCCATATGCGTCGGTTGCGCTGGTGATGTGCTCTCCACCCGGTAGCGTTTTCGAATAGATATTAACGTGGTTAATATTTGCTAAACGGCGAGAGCAGGCCGCGGTTAATGGATTTTGCGATGCCAATTCGGCTGTTGAGCTGGAATATCCGTCACGGGGGTGGCGCGCGCGTTGCGCGCATTCATGCGGCGATTCGGGTGCATCGAGCCGAGATTGTGGTTCTAACGGAGTTTCGCGACAATCCGCCCGGCCGGACTTTGCGTGAAGCGCTCGCGGCCGATGGGTTGGTCCATCAGGCGACCAGTGCGCCGCCGCCGCGTGTGAACGGTGTGCTGATCGCGTCGAGCCGTCCCTTCTCCTTGTGTGATGAAGGAAGCGATGTTCCTGCCGACCGTCATCGTTGGGTTACCGTGCAGTTTGCAGATTTCGGCCTGACGGGAACCTACTTTCCGTCATTGCATGCCAAACTGCCGCACTGGGACTACATGTTGCGGATCGCGGCCCGTTACGCAAACGCGAACCATTTGGTGGTGGGTGATTTCAACACGGGCAAAAACTATGTCGATGAATCAGGTACGGTGTTTCACTATGGCGATTATCTCGATCGGATGGAGGCCGCCGGCTGGCCGGAGGCATGGCGGGCTCTTCATCCAGCTGGCCGGCAGTACAGCTGGTACAGCCATAAGGGGAATGGGTTCCGCATCGATCATGCCTATCTTTCGCCACGCCTTATCCCGGCGCTGAGAGCGGCCCGCTATCGTCATAGAGACAGAAAGAATGGGACGAGCGATCATTCGGCGCTCATCGTCGAACTGGAGATGTAGCCCGCCTGTCAAACGCTACCAGTCACCCAGTCGTCGATCAGCCGGCGCGAAATTGACTCCGATCGCGAAAGCTTCAAACCGGTTTGCGTGGCATTGGCGATTTCGTCGCGTTCGAACCAGCGCGCTTCAACCAGTTCTGCTTCTTCGACGACGATTTCCGTACTCTCCGCTTCCGCGTGAAAACCGAGCATGATGTTGCCGGGAAAGGGCCAGGGCTGCGAGGAGTGATAGCGCACACGGCCGATCTGGATGCCGACCTCTTCCTGGACTTCCCGCGCGACCGCTTCTTCCAGACTTTCGCCCGGTTCGACGAATCCGGCAAGCGTCGAAAACATCGGCAGCGGGTTGCGCCGATTGTGCGCCAATACGCAGCGGTCTTCCTTGTGTACCAGCATGATGACCGCTGGGTCGGTGCGCGGAAAATGCGAGGTGCCGCAGTCTGGACTGACGCAGACTCGCACATGCCCCGCATCGCGCGCGTCGGAAGGGCTGCCGCATCGAGCACAGAAAGGGTGCCGTTCATGCCAATGGATCAGCCCTTTCGCGTAGGAGAGCAATGCACCGTCGGACTGTTCCATCGTGCCCCCAACGTCTCGGAGCCCCATGAAGGCGCCATGCGCCATGTCAGGTGCGGGTTCGTCGAGGTGCGACATATCGATTGTGAAATAGGGGATTCCATCCTTCTCTCCGAGCAGAAGGAACGATGGCGGCCCGTCGACAAGTGCAGCCGCCGCTTCGATTGACAGCCAGGCGACTTGCGGCGTCTCGCTGTCGTCGTTTCCGAGTTGAACGAAGTTCTTGTCGCGCCAGACCGGCAAGACGCGGGCCCGCGACGATGCGAGTTGCTGCTCGACATACCCTGAATCGCGCCGTAACGGTCCAGCACGATCGATGTCGGCGCCGCTGTAAAAATTTATGCGGGACATAAGCAGGTCCTATCACATGGTGAAGTGCTATCGAGGCGCTTTTTCATTGACCGGCCTCCGCTTGGGCTCGAATGGCCTCTTGTTCCGGGTTCTTGAAGCCGACCACGAATGCATCACCGAGATCGATAACGGGCCGCTTGATGAGAGTCGGATTGGATTCCATCAGTTTGGCCGCGGCCGCTTCGTCGACCGCGTCCTTATCTTCGGCGGGAAGGTTTCGCCATGTCGTGCCACGCCGATTCAGCAATTGTTCCCAGCCAAGGGCTTTTATCCAGGTTGACAGGGTGCCGCTGTCTAGGCCGTCGGCACGAAAATCGTGGAAGCGGTGTTCGACATGCTCCGCCGCCAGCCATTTCAATGCCTTGCGGCAGGTGTCGCAATTCTTGATGCCATATATCGTGATCATCCACCCATGCCTGTCTGATTATTGTGTTGCCGCCGATTTGCGCGGCATCCGTACCAGCAGGACCAAGGGCAGTGCAAGAGCGCTTGCGAACGTAAAGGCGCCAAAGGCGTTCAAGAAGCCGATCATATCCGCCTGCCGGTCGAGCTCGATACTGATTGCGGCAAGGCCGCTGACGCCACTGATATCGAACGAAGTATGATTTACGGGAAACCCGAGCAACTTGTTGAACGGCGAAATAAATTCGGTCATGCGGGCATAGTTGATACTCGATGTGCGGACCAGAATCGTCACGCTCAGCGAGATGAAGATGCTGCTGCCCACGTTTCGCAACAGATGGAAAACCGACATGGTCTCGGCCAGCTTGCTCTTGTCGATGGTCGCGAAGGTGGCAATGGTCAACGGTACCCAAAGGATGCCGACTGCGAGTCCTTGCACGGCGCTGGACAAACCGACATCGAAGCTCGTTACGTTCATATCGAAAGTCATCATGTGCCAGCCGGACCAGACCAAGAGACCGAATCCGATGACCATGCCGATGCGGGGATCGAGCTTGCCGACCCAGACAGCCAGGAAAAACCCTATGAGGGCGCCACCGCCTCTGGCACTCAGCAACATCCCGATCACGGACTCGGGATAGCCGGCGATGCCTTTCAACATCGGTGGCAGCATCACCATCGGTGTGAAGTTTAGCATGCCGTATATCAGCACGATCACCAGCCCGATCGCATAGTTGCGATTTAACAGGTTCTTGGGATCGAGTAGGGGATGGCGGCTGGTCAAACTGTGAACGATGAAAATATAGAAGGCGAAGATGCCGAGCGCGGCCTCGAGGAGTATTTCCGTCGATTCAAACCAGTCGAGACGCTCGCCGCGGTCGAGTAAGAGCTGCAGGCAGGAAATCGCGAAGGACAGGGCCAGAAAGCCTGTCCAGTCGAAGCGGGATCCGAACTCCCGGCCGCCGTCTCTCAGGAAGACCCAGAGCCCGAGATAGCCCGCAACGCCAAACGGCACGATCATGTAGAACGCCCAGCGCCAATCGTAAATTTCGCTAAGATAACCGCCGAAAACGGGCCCGATTATCGGTCCGACAACGACGCCCATGCCGAATATCGACGTCACGAGCCCATGTTGCCGGCGTTCGAAGGTATCGAGCAGAACGGCCTGTGCCAGGGGCACGAGCGGCGCGCCGAACCCGCCCTGGAAAATGCGATAGACGACCAGGGATTCGAGCGAGTCCGCCTGGCCGCACAGCAATGTCGCAACGATAAAGCCCAACACGCCGTTGAGCATTACATTGCGCCAACCGAAGCGGCTTGTCAGCCATCCCGTTACTGGCGTTACGACCGCCGTTGCCAGAATATTGAAGGTCATGACCCAGCTGATCTGGTCCGGTGTCGCGGACAGGGTACCCTGCATCTGGGGCAGGACGACGCTGACGATCAGCACTGTCATGCCATAGATTGTCGTTGCCAGCGTAACCGACGCCAGCAGCATCCATTTGCGAAACGCGCTTGGGGTTTCGAGCGTGTGTTCGGTTGCCGTCATCGACCCCATGGGGAGCATTTGAATTTGGCGAATGCCTCCAACCTAGCGCGCAGGGGCTTTTCGCGCTCGCCAATTCTGTGTCGGCACCGCGTTGGAGTTCGATATCTATTGCGAGATGAGGCGCTCGTTCAGCTTAATTTCGCGTGTGGAAAGCTCGAGCTAAAAAGGTAGGTCGGGCTTCAGAAGGAGGATCAGCCCAATGATCGCCGCCCAGCCAATCGCCGACGCGGCGATGCAAAACAGAATGGCCAACCGGCGTGCAAGGCTGGCTTTCGTCATATTCAAGAACCGGTCGGAAAGGTTCGTTGCCTGCATCGCTTCGTTTCCCTCCTATATCTTCCCTCGCCCTACTGAATTGTTCGAGGTCGAAACTTCTTTTGACCTTCTCAATCCAATTTTACCCGACAGTTCGCCAAAAAAAAGCGACACCGCAATTATTTTTGAACCGTTGTGTGCGGCCTGCCCACCGGAAACCAAGCAAAACTCATGCCGAAAATAAATAAGTCAATAAAACCAATATATTAAGCAATATGTCCGATAGCCCGTTTCACATAAATGTAAAGAAATCCGACGGCCTTTCAACTGCTGGCTTCACTCGGAACAACTTGAAGGGCAAAACTCTATTAAATTTCAGTGCGTTGTAGAGAATTTGGATAATAATTCAAATTGTAAAGAATTCCGTCGCAGCGCGGATTACCGTCGGTAACGACAGCGCGATCCGGTGCCTGCGTTCGGTGAGCGATTCGTTTGGGCAGGCCGGGATTGCTCGCGGAGAACGGGCTCCGCATCGAAACAACGTTTCCGGCAGTCAGTCGATCTGCCAGGTATGGCCGCCGCGGAGGAGGTCGTTCATGTTTGCTTTCGGGGCGGCATTCTTCGCAACCGCGGCCTGTTCGCGCATGCTGTCGACATAGGTTGGACCCGGGTTGCAATAGAGGACGCCGATAGCGACGGGAAAGGCTGGTGGTTCCATGGCCGCGAGCATGGCCGCCAGCGTCCGGTTCGTTTCATCGTGAACCAGGACATCGTCCATCGAGATGCCGCCTTCGCCGATTGTGACGACCTCCAGCTCCATGGTGCCGGGCTTCATGCGCAGCCCCTTGTTCCGCTCTTTTCCGAAGACAAGCGGCTCGCTGTGCACGACGTCAATCTGAGCGTCCGCGGCAATGGCCTTATCGGTGAAGCGGCCAAAGACACCGTCGTTGTAGACGATACAGTTCTGGAAAATCTCAACGAAGGATGCACCAGTGTGCTGGTGGGCCCGTTTGAGGACGGGTGGCATATGCTTTTGCAGCGTGTCGATCGAGCGGGCGACGAAACGCGCGCCGGATCCCAGCGCGAAGGATGCGGCGGACACCGGGTTGTCGACCGACCCAAGAGGCGTCGACGGTGACCGCGTACCCGGGCGCGAGGTCGGCGAATACTGGCCTTTGGTCAGGCCGTAGATCTCGTTATTGAACAGGAGAAACTGCAGATTCACATTACGCCGCAGTAGGTGCAGGAGATGGTTGCCGCCGATCGACAGCGCGTCGCCATCGCCGGAGATGACCCAGATGTCGAGATCCGGATTGGCAATTTTCAGCCCCGTCGCGATAGAGGGCGCCCGCCCATGGATCGTGTGGAAGCCATAAGTTTCCATGTAGTAGGGAAAGCGCGCCGCACAGCCGATGCCGGAGATGAAGACGGTGTTGTGCCGTTCCACGCCGAGGTCGGCCAGCGTGCCGCGGACCGATTTGAGGATTGCGTAGTCGCCGCAGCCGGGACACCAGCGGACTTCTTGATCGGAGGTGAAGTCTTTTGCCGTCAGTTTCTCGGGCGGTGTTGCAATATTCATCTCAACTCTCCAATCGGGCGCGGACCGCATTCTCGATCTCGGCAATTTTGAACGGCTGTCCATTTACCTTGTTCAAGCCTTCCGCGGGGACGAGATATTCGCTGCGCAATAGCGTTACGAGTTGCCCCGTGTTCATTTCGGGCACGACGACCTTGTCGAAGCCCTTCAGCAGTTCGCCGAGATTGCGCGGCAGCGGGTTGATATAGCGAAGATGGATATGCGACACGTCTTCGCCCTTGTCGCGCAAGACCGAAACGGCACGGCTGATCGGCCCGTAGGTAGAGCCCCAGCCCACGACGGCGACGCGGCCGCTTTCGTTGCCCTGGTCGACTTCTTGCAAGGGGATGTCGTTGGCAATGCCTTTGATTTTCGCCGCTCGAATGTCGGTCATCTTCTGATGATTGTCCGGGTCGTATGAAATGTGGCCGCTATCGTAGCTTTTTTCGATGCCGCCGACGCGATGCTCGAGACCCGGTGTCCCTGGTTTGACCCAAACCCGGCCCAGCGTTTCCGAGTCGCGGATATAGGGGTGAAAATCTTCCGGGTTGTCGCGGAATGTCGCGGGGAATGGCTCATAATCGTCGAAATCGGGTATTAGCCACGGTTCCGATGCATTCGCGATATAGCCGTCCGTCAGCAGAATGACCGGAGTCATGTATTTCGTGGAGAGGCGCACCGACTCGATCGCGACGTCGAAGCAGTCACCTGGCGAACGAGCCGCAAGGACAACCAAGGGACTGTCCGCGTTGCGGCCATAAACCGCCTGATAGAGGTCGGATTGCTCGGTTTTCGTCGGCATGCCGGTCGACGGGCCGGCCCGTTGTGAATTCACGATGACCAGCGGCAGTTCGATGCTGATCGCCAGTCCCATGGCCTCCGTCTTGAGCGCGACACCCGGGCCGGAGCTCGAGGTGACACCGAGCGAACCGCCGTAGGAGACGCCGATCGCGGCGCAGGCCGCGGAAATTTCGTCTTCCGCCTGAAAGGTCTGAACGTCGTAGTGCTTCATATTCGCGAGTTCGTGCAATACCGAGGACGCGGGCGTAATCGGATAGGAGCAAAAGACCATGTCCAGATCGGCGAGCTGCGACCCCGAGACCAAGCCCCAAGCGATGGCCTCCGCGCCCGTTACCGTGCGGTAGAGACCCGGTTCAATATCCGCCGCGGGAACGATGTAGGCGCTTACTTCCGCTGGCATCTCTGCGGTTTCGCCAAACGCGTGGCCCGCATTGATGGCTGCTATGTTCGCGCTCGCGACGTCGGGCAGTTTCTTGAACTTGTTGTTCAGCCAGTCGATGGAGGGCTGGCGCTTGCGGCCATACATCCAGTAGATCAGACCGAGCGCCCACATGTTCTTGCAACGCAGCGAGTCTTTGGTCGAGAGACCGAATTCTTTGACGGCTTCAACCGTCAGACGGGACATGTCGACTTCGAGGACCTTGTACTTTTCGAGGCTGTCGTCAGTCAGCGGGTTTTCTGCGAAGCCGGCTTTATCCAGGTTTCGTTTGGAGAAAGCACCGGCATCGATGATCAAAAGACCGCCGGGCCGCACATCGTCGACGTTTGATTTTAGCGCGGCGGGGTTCATCGCAACCAGAACGTCCAGAGCGTCGCCGGAGGTACGAATGCCTCGTGCCCCGAAATTGATCTGAAATGCCGATACGCCGAAGGTCGTCCCGACAGGGGCGCGGATTTCCGCCGGAAAGTCGGGGAAGGTCGCAAGATCGTTGCCGGCAAGTGCGGTTGCCAGGGTGAACTGGCTGCCGGTCAGCTGCATGCCGTCGCCGGAATCACCCGCGAAGCGGATGACGGCCGATTCCAGTACTGAGCGGGGGACGTCCTCTTGAATTTCTTCGGCTGTCACAGCCATGGCTTGGTCCTTTGCTTGATGATCGCACTAGGGCGATCCACCCTCATCGTGGACGTTCCCGATCTATTGTCTCGGGTCCGTCACCTGTTTTGCATTCGACTCCGCCGATTCGGCGCGGTTGCAATACCTATCGCAGCAACCTTCGGGACGCAACGCTGAAGGGCGGTCCAAATCAAAGAGGTAGGTGCGAGCATACAGTCAGACAATGGCTCGGCGAAGCCTGTCGCAAAGAATTGAACAATTCCGCTACCGCGCCCAGAAAGGCTCAAGAGGCGCTGCCGAGCAGTTTCAGCATATCGGCCGTGGTCACGAACTTCTCCCGAGGCGCGCCTGGCGGCGCATTGGCGACTTCGGCGGCATCGATCCGCTGCCACGCGGCAAAGTCGACCCATTCTATATTCCGGCTTTTTAACAGTGTTTCAAACTGGGTGCGGCCTGGTTTTGAGCCGTTTTTCACGTCTTCGAGAATCTGAGCTGCCGCGTTTTGGCCGTCCGGCTTGTTGGTGCCGATAACGCCGGACGGGCCGCGTTTCGCCCACCCCGCAACATAAACGCCATCTTCAACGCGCCCGTTATCGTTGCGGATCGTGCCGGTGCTTTGGTCGAAAGGCACATCCTGGGGCGGGTCTAGCGTATATCCGATCGCGGGGACGACGAGGCCGCATTCGATGTCGACAAAGGCGCCGGTGCCCTCTGCCCGGCCGTTCACGACACGGGTTTTTTCGAGGCGAGCGCCTGTAACACGGTCGGGTCCGACGATTTCGACCGGTTTTGCGTAAAAGGTGAAATGAACCGACTTGGCTTTCCCGTCGCGCGGTGCGGTGCTGAACTCCTTAAGGGACGCGAGATTCCGCTCGCGCAGCCGCTTGTCCCGATCGGACCAGTCTCCGGTAACCTCTTCCGGTAAATCCCCCGGATCGACGATCGCCGCTGCGTTCTCGAGCTGCCCCATTTCGCGGAGTTCGACATTGGTAAACTTGGCTTCGACCGGTCCCCGCCGCCCGACCATGTAGACATCGGTGACCGGTGATGCCTGGATTGCGTCGCTGACATGTCTTGGTAGATCGGCCTCCGTCATTTCCGCCGGCGTTTTTACCAGGACCCTTGCCACGTCTATCGCGACATTGCCATTGCCGATCACGACGACGTTTCCAGTTTCCAGACAGGGGTCGAGGTCCTTGAAATCGGGATGTCCGTTGTACCAGCCAACGAATGCCGCCGAACCGATGACGCCTTTCTTGTCCTCGCCTGGCACGCCGAGCTTGCTGTCGCCTGGCATGCCAATGGTCAAGACGACGGCATCATATGCCGCCCGGAGTTCGTCGAGGCTCACATCGCGGCCGAGTTCGACGTTCCCGTAATAACGGACCTTCTCGTTAAGAGCGGTTCGCTCGTAGGCTCGGGTAACGCGCTTCGTGCTCTGATGGTCCGGCGCGACGCCACCTCGAATCAATCCATAGGGTGTCGGCAATCGGTCGACGATGTCGATCGCGACATCCGCTTCGGATTTGATCAAGGCCTCGGCGACGTAGAATCCGCTCGGGCCCGACCCGACGATGACAACGCTGATCGGCATGGATGCCCTTTCTCTCTCGACGTTCGGTGAAGCGAATACGAGCGAAAAAGGTCGTTTTCGTCAAGCGGCGGAGAATAGTTCGCCGTCGCCGTCAGCGAATTTGGGCTTAGTGGAGGACGAAATCCTTATCAATACACCGCAGAGATGGGGCGCCAATGAGGTCGCGGCCGGCCACGCGAACGGAATAAATCGATCCATCCAGATTCTTCGTCCAGAAATCGAGAAAGCCGCGTAGCTTGGGAAATTCGGGTGCAGTGTCGAGTTTTTGCCAGACAAAGCTCTGCAGAATGTCCGGGTAGTCCGGAAGCCGGTAGAGAATCTCGGCCGTTGTCAGCTGAAAATCTTTCGGTTCGTAAACTCGAGACTGCAAGCTCATGTCGGTACCTTTTTATCGTTTACAGCGGAAAGGCTCCTCGGGGTCTGGCTGGCAAAAAAGCTCCAACGGTTAGCGTATAGGGAAAATTATGAACGAACAATGAATGAACAGCAAAATCAATAAGTTGGCAGCCTGTTGGGGAGAGTGCTGCCAGCCCGAAGACAATCCGTGAAGGTGCTTCTGCCCCCGGAATGCTTGACTCCCTTGTCTCAATTTCATAGATGCCTTGGCACTCGAGACAAGGGAGTGCCAAAATCCTGTTGGGGGTTAGGCTTTGGGGCTTCTATCAAGAATTTAACGTTCATATGGAGGAACAGGGATGAAATTCAGGCCACTGCATGACCGCGTGCTGGTACGGCGGGTAGGAAGCGAAGAAAAAAGCGCGGGCGGGATCATTATTCCGGATACCGCGCAGGAAAAACCCATGGAAGGCGAAATCGTCGCGGTTGGCGATGGGACTCGTTCCGAAAACGGAACGGTAACGCCGCTTGATGTGAAAGCTGGGGACCGGGTTCTGTTCGGTAAATGGTCCGGAACGGAGGTCAAACTCGATGGCGAGGAGCTTCTGATCATGAAGGAGTCGGACATCATGTGCGTGATCGAGAAGACTTCACCGAAATCCAAAAAGAAAGCCGCATAGAGGAGTAGTGAGGCAACGGCTGCTTAAAGACGTAAAATTTTCTGGTGAGGCGCGCTGTGCGCAGATCCGTGCCCAGGTCGAAGAAACATCGTCCGACTACGACCGCGAGAAGCTTCAGGAACGGCTTGCAAAACTTGCTGCCGACGTTGCGCTGATCAAAGTCGGTGGTGCCACGGAAGTCGAGGTGAAAGAGCGCAAGGATCGTGTCGAGGACGCTATGCACGCGACCCGCGCCGCGGTTGAGGAGGGTGTTGTCCCGGGTGGCGGTGTCGCACTGCTGCACGCGACGCGCGCTTTGAAAGGCGTATCGCCGACGAATGCGGACCAGCGGGTCGGCGTCGATATCGTGCGCCGCGCCCTATCGGCTCCGACACGCCAGATTGCGGAAAACACCGGCGCCGAAGGCGCTGTCGTTGTCGGCAAGGTGCTCGAGTCGAAGAACTCCTCGTTCAGCTACGACGCTCAGATCGACAAATATACCGACCTGGTAAAGGCCGGCATTATCGATCCGGCCAAAGTCGTTCGCACGGCGTTGCAGGATGCGGCTTCGGTTGCCGGTCTGCTCATCACGACGGAGGCAATGATCGCCGATACGCCGGAAGACAAACCTGCCGCCATGCCCGGCGGCGCTCCGGATATGGGCGGGATGGGTGGCATGGGCTTCTGATCCCACGTTCACCCGCAAACCAAAAGGGAGCCGCGTCCGTCACAGGGCGCGGCTCTTTTTCTTTGGCCGTTACGACAGCTCCGCGCGGATACTGGTGAGCCTGCCAAGGATGGAAAGTGCCCGCGTATCCTCTTCCACAGCACCAATATTGGAATGCGACAGGTCGAAGGACAGACGTCCTTGAAACTCGGTCACCAGGTTCGTTGGCGCGTTCGGGTCGCGTTCGAAAACGGCCGTTTGATCCCGGCCGTTGGGTTGGGACGTTAGTATGGCATGGTCCCGTAGCGATATCGCGCCGCCGTCGCGAAGCGTGTCGGCAAGCACGCCGGCGTCGTTTCTGGAGATCCGTTGCGGATCGTGAAGCGATGCTGCGAAGGTGAATACAGCTTCCGGGCTGACCGAAATCTGATCGTCGGTATCGATTGCCGTTTGCTCCTGGGCGCCGTCGTCACGCACCCGGAGTGTCGATTCCAATGGCAATGCGCCTTGTGCCGCGGCGCTAGAATTGTTTTGCGTCGCCGTGAATCGTTGAAACGCGGCGACTAGTTCTGCAACTTTCATTGGGCTGCTCGTTAACAAGTTGAACGTTTGCTGATTGACTCGCAGCTTTCATGCCAACCAGAATAATTAATGAAATCAAATAGTTATATTTTTAACGATTTGGTAATCAGAAAAATTTTCCGCCATAGACCGGCAATATCGGTCGCAAACTTGATTAAATATGCGCACATACTAAAATGATTTTCAGAGACCATTGAAGGAAATCGACTGATATGTCGGACGATGTTGGCATCCCTGGATATTTGCTGTGGCGGGCGGCAAATCTCTGGCAAAAACGAATACGGGCTGTGCTCGCGCCCTATGATGTCACGCCGGTGCAATATCTTCTGCTGGCTGGCTTGCGGGATGTCGGCGCGGCGGATGGGGGTTCCACGAATCAGGCAGCTTTGGCGCGTCACTGCCAAACCGATCCGATGATGACGTCGCAGGTATTGCGGGTACTGGAAAAGGCGGGACTGATCGCCCGCCAGCCGCATGCCGGCGACGGTAGGGCGTTCGCAATTGCGCTCACCGGCGCCGGGGCCGAACTTCTGTCGCGTGCGGAGGGGGATATCCTTGAAGCCGACGCGCTTTTTCACGATCCCCTTGGCGGCGAAAAAGAGCTGTTCGGCGATGCGCTTCGGCTTTTGTCCGGTGTGCGGCCGCGCCGCCGCGTGAAGGCGGTGACCGAGTAGGCCGAGTACTTATAGGCTCGCGAAACGTGCGCGGGCGCCCCGCTCGATACCGGCGGCGATCAACCGGTCGATCCCCAAATCGTAGCGAATCAGTTCAAGCAGCCGCAGTTCCTCTTGGCTCGCATTACCGTCCGCCGCGGCGATTTCGATCGCCAGCGCGTAGGCCGTTTCGTGTAATGCTGGGGGAATCGATTCCTTGATGATGCCCAGCACCGTCGCCATGCCATCCTCTTCGCTCAGGATGTCCGCGCAGGACCGCGCCGTTTCCGGCAGCATGTTCGGATCGTATTCGTCGAACACCGGCAGCTGGCGCACGATGTCGCCGATGGCCGACAATTCGGAATCGGTCATGTTGTTGTCGGCGGCCGATACGATGACCATGGTGTAAATCAACGCGGCTTCGGTGCTGATCATTTCTATCCCTCTGCAAATATTGCGCCCGCTGGCGGCGCCCCTCTACGTAGACGGAATTATAGATCATACCGCGACCGGCATCCGTCAAGGCCTCTTTTCGCAGGTGCAGCAAAACGGGCATCGTGCCGCACAATCAGGTCTCGCGTGTGAGAAACCGTTGTGTCTCTGCCGTCGCTTCGGCCAACCCGACACGTTCTATCTCGACCCCTTCCGGGAAAGCCCCGGCGAGCCGGGATGGCATCATCGAGTCGAGCAGGACGAAGACGCCGCGGTCGCCGCCGCGCCGGATCAGCCGTCCATAGGCCTGCTTCAGCCGCAGCCGTGTGATCATGTCGTCATAGGCCCGTGCGCCGAAGGCCTTGCGCCGGGCTCGGTGCAAAATCGTTGGGCGCGGCCATGGCACACGGTCGAATACAATGAGCCGCAAGGCCCGGCCAGGCACGTCGACGCCGTCCCGCACGGCATCCGTTCCCAACAGGCAGGAATCTTCCTCAGCCCGGAATATGTCGACAAGCGTTGCCAGATTTAGCGCGTCGACATGCTGGGCGTAGAGCGGGATGTTGGCCTGATCGAGCGGTTCGAGCAGGCGGCGATGTGCTGCGCGCAACCGTCCGATGGCGGTAAACAGGCCAAGCCCGCCACCGCCGGCAGCGAGAAAAAGCACGCGATAAGCCGCGGCAACCTGCTCCAGATCGTTCTTGCGCAGGTCGGTAGCGACGAAGACTCTGGTCTGCGTTGCGTAGTCGAAAGGCGACGGCACGGCGGACCGGATCGCCGGGGCCGGCAGATGGCTGGCGCCGGTGCGGGTTTCCGCCGCGCGCCAGTCCGTATCGACATCGCCTGAGCCATCTGTCAGCGTGGCCGATGTAACGAGTACGCCCTGCGCCTGGTTGAGGACGACTTCCGAAAACGGCAGCGTCGGGTCGGTCCAATGGCGGTGCATGCCGACATCGATATCGCGGCCGTCGATGCGCTCGACGGAATACCAGTCGACATGTTCGGGGGGCGTTCCTTCGGGGAGATTGGAGAGCATGAACCGCCACGCTTCGACCATGTCTTCACCGCGATGCTTGAGCGACCGGGCGATGGCCTCGATGCGGTTCCGCGTCGTGCTGTCGAGATTGTCGGCTTCGGTGTCCAGCCGCGCCATCAGCCGCTCGCGAAGCTGCCGCAACGGATAGGACAGTCTGCCCAGCGCTTCATGCAGGCGCGCCGCCGCGCTAAGCAGTTCGGCCGTCGGCTCTTCGACACTGACGTCCAGGTTGAAGGGGCTCTCGACATTGTCCACCCGGGCATAGACGGTACCGCGGACCGCGGTGAGGAATGTTTCCGCCGGCCCTTGCGGCTGACCATCGGCGCTGCGTTGCCGCCACCCCTCAGATGGCAGAATGGCGGCGGCGGCGATCACCGCTTCGAGCGCCTGCTCCGCTTCCGTGTCGTTACCGATGAGGTCGCCCGCCCGTGTCTTGAGGCCCCGCGAGCGGCTGCGCCGTCGCCCCTCGGCCCCGCGCAACCAACGGCGCAGCTCGGCGCCTTCCATCCCAGTGAGGTGTGCTGAGAAGGCGCTGTCGGCGGCGTCGAACACATGGTGCCCTTCGTCGAATACGAATCGCGTCGGACGGCCACCCTGCTCCGGCATTCCGTGGGCGGCGTGGATCATGACCAGCGCATGATTGGCGACGACCAGATTCGCCCGCCGCGCCCTGCGGATGCCGCGCTCGATATAGCATTTGGTGTAATGGGCGCAGGCCGAATAGATGCATTCGCCGCGCCGGTCGGTCAGGCCGGTTGTTGCGCCGGCGCCGAGAATATCGCTCAGCCAGGAGGGGAAATCGCCGCCGGTCGTATCGCCGTCCCGGGTCCGTGCCGCCCAACGCGCGGTCAGGCCGAGCGGCACGGCATCGCCGCGGCGCACAGCAACGCCGCGCACCGCCTCTTCATAGTTCAACAGGCACAAATAGTTTTCGCGGCCCTTGCGGACGACCACCCTGTTTCGCTTCTTCTCCCGGTCGGGGTATAGCCGGTCCAGCTCCTGATCGATCTGGTGCTGCAAATTGCGGGTATAGGTCGAAATCCACACCGGCGCCTCGTTGCGTTCCGACCAGACGCTGGCCGGCGCGATATAGCCCAACGTCTTGCCGACCCCAGTGCCGGCTTCGGCCAAGACCAGGTTCGGCATGTCTTCTTCGATGCGTGGCGTGAATACCGCCGATACGGCGGAAGCGTAATCCGATTGGCTGGGGCGCGATTCCGCATCCTCGCCAAGCAGTTCCGCGAGCCGCGCGCGGCTCTCCGCCGGATCGACGGACAGGTTGCCGGGCGGCGGTGGCGGGGCGTGTTCCTGCCACTCCGGCAGGTTCCGCCAGACATCCAGGCCTGCCGCTGGCGCCCGTTCGCGTTCGCCGGCTTCCTCGCCCAGCGCGGCCAGAACGGAAACGCCCCAGCTCCAACCGCCGCGCGCCATGGCCCAGGCGACCGGCAGATCGTCGCGCGCGCGCGGTTGCAGCGCCAACTCGCGCAGCAGGGCCATGGCGGCGGTGCGCAGGGTGGTGCCTTGTTCAGTGGCATCGCCTGGTGCCGTGAGCTGGAGCGCGTCGGCCAACCCCGGGATTGTCGGTACGCAGAATGTCGCCGGCCGCACGAACGCAAACAGCTCAAGCACGTCGAAACAGGGAAACCGCGCTATATCGAGCCGCCGGGCGACGGCGGGCGCATGGCACAGGAGCGGGCGCTCGTCACCGGTGCGCTGCGCCGCTTCCTTCAGAGTGATTTCTTCAATCTCGCCATCCACGCTCAACCAGGTCGCGGCGGCAAGACTGACCACCAGCGTCGGCGACTCGGGAAGCAGAAGGCGGCTTTCTTGGCTCATCGCCGGCATCATAACGACGGCAAGGCGCAGCGCCTATCGCGATGCGCTGTACAGGTCGTTGCCGCGGTTGCTAGGGTCCGTTCCACAATTCCCAACAGAGGCTTTATCGTCCGCATGTCCCTTCCGCTCGATTCCATCCGCGTCCTCGACCTCACCCGTGCGCTCGCCGGGCCGTTCTGCACCATGTGTCTCGCCGATTTCGGCGCCGATGTGATCAAGATCGAGTCCCTGCCGAAAGGCGATATGACTCGTGGCTGGGGCCCCTACGATCAGGGAATCGCCGCCTACTATCTGTCGATCAACCGCAACAAGCGCGATCTCGCGGTCAATTTCCGGGATCCGGAGGCCTTGAAGATATTGCGGCGGTTGGCGCTCGAGGTCGATGTCGTAGTCGAGAACTTCAAGCCGGGCCGGGCCGACGAGATGGACCTAGGGTATGACGATCTGAAGGAAGCGAACCCTAAACTCATCTATGCCAGCATCACCGGCTTTGGACGCGATGGGCCGTATGGCAATTGGCCGGGTTTCGACCAGATCGCCCAGGGCATGTCGGGCGTCATGAGCCTTACCGGCTATCCCGATGGCGAACCGACCAGGGCGGGCGTGCCGTTCGGCGATGTCGGCGCCGGCATGTGGGCTGCCATGGGGATCTGCGCCGCCGTCGCGCAGCGCCACGTTACTGGGAAGGGGCAGCGGGTCGAAACCTCTTTGCTCGCGTCTCTCATCGGCATGCTCAATGTCCAGGGGCAGCGCTATTTGTCGGCGAACGATGTCGCGGGGCGCATCGGCAACTATCACATGGCGGCCTATCCCTATGGCACTTGTGAGGCGAGCGATGGTCAGCTGAATGTCGGTGCCGCGACGCAGGATATGTGGGTGAAGCTGTGCAAGCTCCTCGACCTGGATGAATTGATCGAGCACCCCGATTACATCGACAACGCAAAGCGGATGGAAAACCGCGATGCGCTGTGCGAATTGCTGAACCGGGAGTTCCGGACCGATACGGCGATTGCCTGGACCCACAAGCTCATCGCCGCCGGCATTCCCGCGGGCCCGGTCTACTCGATCGACGAGGTGTTCGCCGACCCGCAGGTCGTGCATCAGAACATGGTGGAGGAGATCGACCATCCCAAACTCGGCCGCATCAAGCAGCTGTCAAATCCGCTGCGCATGGACGCCTTCGAAGGCCGCACAGTGCGGACACCGCCGCCGGGGCTGGGCGAGCATACGCGCGCGGTTCTGACGGAAGCGGGCTATTCCGATGCGGAAATCGACGCGCTGATCGAGGCTGGCACCGTTGGCGAATAGGAGGGAGCGCGGACCATGAACATCACCATCCTCGACGACTATCACGACACGGTGCGGACCTTGGGCTGTTTCGCCAAGCTGGATGGTCACGACGTGACGATCTGGAACGACCATGTGCAGGACGTCGATGCGCTGGCCGGCTGGCTGGCAGACACCGAAGCGCTGGTCCTGATCCGCGAGCGGACCCATATCCGCGCGGCGCTGTTGGATCGCCTGCCGAAGCTACGCCTGATCAGTCAGCGCAGCGTCTTTCCGCATATCGACATTGAGGACTGCACCCGGCTCGGTGTGATCGTTTCGTCGCATATGCATGCGGACACGCCTTCCTACGCGACGGCGGAGTTGACCTGGGGTCTGGTGCTCGCCGCGATGCGGCAGATCCCGCAGCAGATGGCGTCGCTTAAATCCGGCGGCTGGCAAATCGGTGTCGGCAACACGGTCGGTGGACGCACCCTGGGCATCTATGGCTATGGCCGTATCGGCAAGGTCGTCGCCGGATACGGTACCGCATTTGGTATGAAGGTGCTGGTCTGGGCGCGGGAAGAATCGCGTGCCCGCGCGGCGGCGGATGGCTACGAAGTCGCTGCGAGCAAGGAAGCGTTCTTCGAACGCAGCGATGTGCTATCGCTGCATATGCGCCTCTACGATGCGACGCGCGGGATCGTCACAGCAGCGGATCTTATGCGCATGAAGCCGACGGCGCTGCTAGTCAATACGAGCCGCGCGCCGCTCGTTGAGCCCGGTGCGCTGGTCGAAGCGTTGCGCGCCGGATGCCCTGGCATGGCGGCCGTTGACGTTTATGAATCCGAACCTGTGCGGGATACCGAGCATCCGTTATTGTCGATGGATAATGTGATCTGCACGCCGCACATCGGCTATGTCACGCGCGAAGAGTACGAGCTGCAGTTCAGCGATATTTTCGACCAGGTAACAGCATACGCTGCGGGAAGCCCGGCGAATGTCGTCAATCCGGATGTGTTGAAGAAATAGCGCGTCGCTATTCCGAGAGAAAGTCCCCCGCCCGTTTTACGTCCCGCGCCAGTTTAAGCGCTGCCTTGCCGGCCAGTTGATCGGCAAAGCCTATCGCCGCGAGGGCGCGGGTTGCGCGCCCTTCGCCATCGAGAACTGGGGCCGCAGCGATCACGATACCGCGCAGGTAGGTACTGCGGTCGATCGCGTAGCCGTCGCCCCGCGCCGTCTCGACTTCTTTGAGCCAATCGTTGAAGCGCGGCGGGTTTTGCCATTGCAACGCGCTGAAACGTTCTCGCAGCTCCTCCTTTGACCAATCGCTCAGCGCCGCGTAGCAGCGCCCGCTGGCGCTTATCAGGGCGGGGAACCGGCTGCCGACATTCACATGAATGCTTAGATTTTGCCGCGCCCGGGCGATCGCGACGACAACCATATGTTCGGCATTGTCTAGTTCGGTTGCGGTGACTGTGACGCCGTGGCGTTCGGCCAGCCCGTCGAGCCGTGGCCGCGCCTCGCGAACGAAATCGCTGTTTGCCAGGGCGTCGCGCGACAGGCTCAGCACGGCCGGGCCGAGCCGGTACCGCTTCGTCGCGGGATCGAACACAGTCAGGTTTTCATGCGACAGCGTGCGCAGAATATGAAGGCACGTGCTGGGAACGATATCCAAGTCTTTGGCGATCGCATTGACCCCGGCCGGCGTGTCGCGCTTGCCGAGATAGCGCAGAATATGCGCGGCACGGCTGACCGCGGTGACCGGTTTCTTAAGGGTCGGTTTTGGCGGAAGCATCGCTGACCTTTTATTGTCAATTGGCAATAATATTGCATATAGACAATTTCGAAGCAAAAACTTATCGTCACGACTTCCGCAACATCAAAGACGCTGCCGTGCCCCGCCTGACCGATTTTACAGATTACGCCGATGCACATGCCCACTTCACGAAGGACGCGCTGTGGGCGTTGTTCGATGGCGACCGGACGCAGCTGAATATCGGCCATGAGTGTCTCGACCGACACGACCGCGATGTGACGGCGGTTCGCATCGCTCACGCCGACGGCCGCGACGAGGCCTTTACGTTCGGGGAGCTTGCTGACGGCTCGAACCGGTTCGCCAACTATCTGCGGCGGCGAGGCGTCGCACCGGGCGAGCGTGCGGCCATCATGCTGGAGCCGTCGCTACCGTTTTACCTGACGCAGTTCGGGGCCATGAAGGCGGGCTGCGTTGCCGTGCCGTTGTTTACGCTATTCGGGCCGGACGGGTTGCGCTTGCGGGTCGACGACTGCGCGCCGAAGCTACTCGTGACGACCGCGGACCTTGCGCCGCTTGCGGCTGGCATTTCGGGGCTTGAAACCGTCATCGCCGACGCGTCGTTTTTGGCCGAACTCGAAACGGAAAGCCCCGCCTTCGAACCGGCCACATCGGGTGACGATATGGCGATGTACCAATACACGTCAGGTACGACCCGGGCTTTGCCAGAGGCGGTGAAGCATCGCCACCGCGCCGTTGTCACGGTCATGATTGCCGCCCTTTACGGAACCGGTATCCGGCCCGGTGACCGCTTCCTGTGCCCAGCCTCGCCGGCCTGGGGGCATGGGTTGTGGCATGGCACCGTGGCACCGCTGGCCCTCGGCGTACCGGTCGCGAGTTATGCCGGCAAATTCGATCCCGGCCGTTTGATGAAGGCAATCCAGGATTACGGCATCACCAACATCTCGGCCGCCGCGACCCACTACCGGATGATGAAGAATTCCGGCGAGGCGCCGAAGTACCGGTTTGCGGTCGAGAAGCTGTCGTTCACCGGGGAACCGATCGATTCCGATACCGCCGCCTGGACGGAAGAAACCTTCGGCGTGCCGGTGTGTAGTATCTATGGCACGACCGAGATTGGCGTCATTCTGACCGACTATCCTGGCGCTGCCGATCATGTCGTGAAGCCCGGTTCCCTGGGCCGGCCGGTGCCCGGCGTCGAGCTAGCTGTACACGACCGGGACGGTAAACCTTGTCCACCTGACGTCATCGGTGAGATCGTCATGCGGCGGCGGGACGGCTGGTTTCCAACCAAGGATCTCGGGCGGATCGATGCGGATGGCTACTATTTTCATGCCGGCCGCGCGGACGACGTCATTATCTCGGCGGGCTACACGATGAGCGCAGTCGAGATCGAGGACGTGTTGCTGAAACATCCGGATGTCGAAGAGGCGGCGGTGATCGGTGTGGCTGACGAGACGCGCGGCCAGGTCGTGAAGGCGTTTATCGTGTCGAATCGCGGTGGTGGCGATGCATTTCGCGAAGAACTGCAGGAATTTACCGCGAGCCGGTTGAGCCGCCACGAATATCCCCGCCGGATCGATTTTGTCGACGCCTTGCCGAAAACGCCGGCAGGAAAGGTGAACCGAAAAACATTGCGCGACGCCGAGTCGGCGCGAAACGAGAAGGACGAAACATGAGCGAAGATATAGACCGCCGTTTTGCCAAGATCACTGAGCGTGGCCTCGACCAGCTTCGGGAGCGCATTGGGGTGCGTATCGAAAACTCGCTCGAGCCCTGGTGTCATGAAGCGACGCGCGACAATATTCGCCATTACGCGCACGGCATCGGCGACGACAATCCGCTGTGGTGCGACCCGGACTATGCGGCAGCGACGAAGTATGGCGGCATTGTCGCGCCGCCTTCGTTCCTGTTTGCCTGCGACCGCATCGTGTCGGGATATGTCGGCGGACTGCCGGGGGTGCATGCGATGTGGGCCGGGGCGGACTGGACCTGGCACAAGCCGATCCGCCGCAACGACCAAATCACGACGGAAGCGAGTCTCAAGGATCTCATCCTGCATGACACGCGGTTCTCAGGTCGTGCCGTACAGCAGATCTATCATGTCGATTTCTTCAATCAGGGCGGCGACAAGATAGCGGACGCCGACAGCTGGTGCTTCCGTACCGACCGCGACCTCGCGCGCGAGTCCGGCACGAAATATGACGAACTGAAGCAAAAGCCGATCCATCAATATGACGACAATGAGCTGGCGGACATCTATGCCCGCTATGCGGAGGAAGAAGTGCGCGGCGCGAACACCCGCTGTTTCGAGGATGTCGCCGTCGGCGAGAAGCTGCCAACCATGGTCAAAGGGCCCATGACCGTGACCGGCTTTATTGCTTATGCGCAGGGCTGGGGTGGGCTCTATATCCGTGCCAACAAGCTCGCCTGGAAGCAGCACCATCGCCACCCGGGGCTCGGCATCAAGAACAAGTTCGGGATTCCGGATTGTCCGGAGCGGGTGCATTGGGAGAACGATTTCGCGACGATGGTCGGCGCGCCGGGAGCCTATGATTACGGACCGGAGCGATGCTCCTGGATGACGCACCATATGACCAACTGGATGGGTGATGACGGCTTCCTGCGGGAATCGAAATCGCAAATCCGCCGTCACAATCCGGAAGGCGACACCTTGTTCTTCGATGGCGAGGTGACCGGCACGTCAGTGCAGGACGGCAAAGGTTTAGTCGAGATCAAGCACCAAGCCGTAAATCAGGATGGCGAACTCTCCATCCATGGCACCGGTGTTGTCGAATTGCCGATGCGCGACTGAGTGGTTTAACGCTGGGCCGGAAGCCGTTCTCAACTGGGGATCGGCATCGGGGCCGTGGGCGCGTGCCCAGCAATCGACATTGCGGCGCTTCAAGGCGCGGCAGTGGCGACTTGCCGCTTTTTGCGTTTTGAAGTCGCCGACGATAAGGCGGTACATCGCTTTGCCGTTTTTTTCATGCCGCTCGATATTCGGTTTGGATTTAGCCAGCAAGGGTCCGCCGCGGCGCTTGATCCACGTCCATGTGCGTTTGATCCGCGTCGGCGACCGGTAGGCGGCAAGCTGGACGCCGTAGCGCGGTGCGGTGTTTGCGGTCTTGGCAGCCGACGCTTTTTGCATTTTCGGTCCTGCCGCTTTTTTCGAGTCCGCAGCCATCTGCATCGGCGTATCAATGCTGCGGATGAAGCCGACGAGTTCGCGTTCGATAGGCTTTGATCCCGAGTTGGCCGTCTGCAGGACGACCCTTCCCAGTTCCGGGGCGTAGTAGTTGACGCGTGCGGCGCCATCGTAACTGCAGTGCAACCGATAGGCATCGAACGGGCCGGCCGCCGTCATTACCATGCCGAATTCCTTGACGGTGCAGGAGCGGTTGTGAGTCATCTTCCCGCCTTTCGGCTGCGCCGACCGGAACGCGACCGTCTGGCCCAGTGTCAGGGGGAACAGGTCGCCTGTTGACTCGATTTTGGTTTTTACGACCTTCGTTTTGCCATCCGTCTCAGCGACCATATGGATCGGGATCAGTGCCCTGTCGCCGCCGACCCAGCGGCGGTCGTCGCTGCTGCGCCACCACACGCCTTCGGCGTCGATCCGCACCACGGTTTCGGTCACAAAGTCACTGCCGACGCGGTAACGGAACCGGTCGCCGACGCGATAGGTTGGCGCGGATGCGGCCACGGCCGGCTCCTTCGCCTGGAAGGCCGTTTCCGCCATGTAGCTGTCGAAAGAGGAGCACCCCGACGCCGCAATCGCCAGACCGAAGGCGAAAAATCGGATTGCACAATGTCGCATGACAGCCCCACCTTTGTGACGGGTGACCCGGGAAAGATCGAAGATATTGTATAAGTGTTCTCCCAAGCCACAAGATATCGATAGTTTTGCGCGAGTTCAATCGCCGAACGCAAATCGTGCGGCGAATTGCAGCGCGCGGGTTTCCAGAAAGGCTGGTTTTGCGGATCGTTTCGTGAGAAATCTTTCCCATTCGCGTTGCGCAGTCAGAGTTTTTGGAGCGGCATTTTGATGTCGGGATTGGATTGCAGACTTTCCGTCGCGCCGATGATGGAATGGACGGACCGGCATGAGCGCTATTTTCTGCGCCTGCTGAGCCGCCGGACTCTGCTCTATACGGAAATGGTAACGACCGGTGCGTTGCTACATGGCGACGCGGCGCGGCATCTTCAGTTTGATGCAGCGGAGCATCCCGTCGCGCTGCAGCTCGGCGGGGCCGATCCGGTGGCGTTGGCGGAATGCGCCGCGATGGGCGACGTCTGGGGCTATGACGAAATCAATCTGAATGTCGGCTGCCCGAGCGACCGTGTGCAGGCGGCGCGGTTCGGCGCCTGTCTGATGGCGGAACCAACCTTGGTACGCGATGCCGTCGCCGCGATGCGGGAAGCGACGGCGAAACCCGTGACCGTAAAATCGCGCATCGGTGTCGACGACCGGGATTCATACGACGACCTTCGAGACTTCATCGCCTGCGTGGCGGATGGCGGTTGCGAAACGTTCGTAATCCATGCACGCAAGGCGTTGCTAAGCGGTTTGAGCCCCAAGCAGAACCGAGAAATTCCGCCGCTCCACTACGATTTCGTCTTTCGCATCAAACAGGAATTTCCCGACTTGACTGTGGTACTGAACGGTGGCGTGCCATCGCTGGATGCGGCGATGTCCTATTTGGATCGGGTCGACGGGGTGATGATCGGGCGCGCGGCCTATCGCGATCCCTGGCTGTTGGCGGATGCGGACCGGCGCCTGTTCGGGGAGCCCGATCCGAAGGCGTTACGCGAGGACGCGGTCGTCGGGTATCTGCCATATGTACGGGCGCGTTTGGCCGAGGGTGTCCCGCTACACGCGATGACGCGTCATATCCTGGGCTTGTTTAACGGCTTGCGCGGCGCGCGCCAGTGGCGTCGCTTTATCAGCGAAAATGCATACCGTCCTGGTGCGGGTGTCGAGGTTATCGAATCCGCACTGACCTTCGTCGTGCAGGACGATGCAATGCCGATGCGCCGCGTGGCGGTTATTTGAAGCGGTAGGTAATCCGACCTTTTGACAGATCGTAGGGCGTCATCTCGACAGTAACTTTGTCGCCGGCCAGGACGCGGATGCGGAAGCGGCGCATCTTCCCGGCGGTGTGCGCCAGGACTTCATGGTCATTTTCCAATTTTACGCGGAACATCGCGTTGGGAAGCACCTCTGTCACGGTGCCGTCAAACTCCATCAGTTCTTCTTTTGCCACGGATAATCCTTTTCTGTTGCAACGATTTGTGCGCTGAAAATGGGTTAAATGTTGCGGGAAAACAACCGTTTTCTGGATTCTATCCAGATTCAGGGAGTGACCGGCACGGCTAATTCGATGCCTCAAGCGGCAGCGCGGTCGTATATTTCACCTGCTTCAGGGCGAAGCTCGACCGGATGTTGGCGATCCCAGGGACCCGCGTCAGGTGGTCCATCAGGAACCGCTCATAGGCCGGCAAATCGGCGACGACGATGCGCAAATGATAATCAGCGTCGCCGGTCATCAGATAGCATTCCATCACTTCGGGGCGCGCCAGCACGGCGCTTTCGAACTGCCCAAGGGCTGTTTCGATCTGTTTTTCGAGCGTGACCTGCACGAAGACGCTGACCTGAAGCCCGAGCGCTACCGGTTCGACCAGGGTCACATATCGGGCGATAACACCGGACTCTTCCAGATCTCGGACCCGCCGCCAGCAGGGCGACGCAGACACGCCGACCCGGTTTGCAAGATCGACATTGGCGATGCGCGCGTTCTCCTGCAGTACGGCGAGGATGCGGTGATCTATCTCGTCTAGGGCCTTTTCCGGCATGATTATTCCAATTTTACAGAATAAAGGATGATTATTGCTTAAAAATATCAGAAACGAGCAAAATTCGAAAGGATCATCATGCCGTAGCGGCGTATAATTGCGCATCTCCCATTCAGCGTAAGGACATTAAGGATGACCCAGCGCGCTTCTTTGCGTGTCGTCGAAAAGGACGATGCCGGAATCGTATCCGCCGAACGGCTCGCCTGTCTCGCGGCCCTGGAGCGGAAGATCCTGTGGCTGTCGTCATGGATGATCCATAACGCCAACTATATCCGGCCGAGCCGCGACGGTTTGAAGGTCGGTGGCCATCAAGCGTCTTGCGCGTCCGCCGCGACGGTCCTGACAGCGCTGTATATGGATGTGCTGCGTCCGGAAGACCGTATCGCGGTCAAGCCGCACGCCAGTCCGGTCTATCACGCGATGATGCATATGCTCGGCCGGCAGGATCTCGCGACGCTGCAGGATTTCCGCAAGCTCGGCGGCGCGCAATCCTATCCGTCGCGGACCAAGGATGGGGACGATGTCGATTTCTCGACCGGTTCGGTTGGTCTCGGTGTTGCCGAAACGCTGTTCGCAGCGCTGGTACAGGATTATGCGCGCCTCAACGGACGCATGGGCGAGGGCGTGAAGCCGGGCCGCATGGTGGCGCTGATGGGCGACGCCGAGCTCGACGAAGGCAATGTGTTCGAAGCATTGCTCGAGGGCTGGAAGTACGATGTCGGTAATCTCTGGTGGATTATCGACTATAACCGCCAGAGCCTCGACGGCGTCATCAACCACATGCTGTTCCAGAAGATTCAATCGTTCTTCGGCACGGTCGACTGGAACGTCGTCACCTTGAAATACGGCAAGAAGCTCGAAGCCGCACGGCATGGTCCGGCGGGCGAAGCGGTGCTGCAGTGGATCGACGAGTGTCCGAACGATCTGTATTCGGCGTTGACCTTCAAGGGGGCAGATTCCTGGCGCGAGCGGCTCAAGATCGATCTTGGCGGCACTTCCGGGCTTGTCACGTTCCTCGACAGTCATGACAACGATTCGCTGCACAGTTTGATGACCAACCTCGCCGGTCACGACATGACGTCGATCCTGGAGGCCTTCCATGGTGTCGAAGGTGACACGCCCTGCTGCTTCGTCGCCTACACGATCAAGGGGTATGGCACGCCGCTCGCGGGGCATAAGGACAATCACGCCGGGATGATGAATGCGGAACAAATGGACGGTTTCCGCCAGATGATGAGCGTTCCGGAGGGTGCCGAATGGGACCGTTTTGCGGGGCTCGATATCGATGCCGATACGCTGCAGGCATTTCTCGACGACGTGCCGTTCGCACAGGGATCGTCGCGGCGGCACACCGCACCGACCGTTTCCGTTCCGGACTTGACCTTACCGCGCGCCGAGAAGGCATCGACACAGCAGGCGTTCGGTCAGATTCTGCACGAGCTCGGCAAAGGTAAGGACGAGCTCGCGGCGGCGTTGGTTACGACGTCGCCGGATGTGACCGTGTCGACGAATCTTGGCGGGTGGGTCAATCAGCGCGGTCTGTTCAACCGGCATGAGCGCCCGGATGTATTCCGCGAAGAGAACGTGGCGTCGATCCAGAAATGGGTGCGTGCGCAATCTGGTCAGCATTTCGAACTTGGCATCGCGGAGAATAATCTGTTCCTGATGCTTGGGGCGCTGGGCCTGTCCGAACCGCTGTTCGGCGCGCGGTTGCTGCCGGTCGGCACCCTGTACGATCCGTTCGTCAACCGCGGACTCGATGCGCTCAACTACGCCTGCTATCAGGACGCGCGCTTCATGGTGGTCGGCACACCGGCCGGCGTGACCTTGGCACCTGAAGGCGGCGCGCATCAGTCGGTCAACACGCCGTTGGTCGGCATGTCGATGCCAGGCCTCGCCTATTTCGAACCGGCCTATACGGATGAGCTGGCAGAAATCATGAAATGGGGTTTCGAGCATATGCAGGCGCCCGACGGCGGGTCGGTCTATCTGCGTCTGTCGACACGGACGATCGCGCAGCCCGACCGCGACCTGGCGGCTGCCGATAAGGTCGCGATCACGACGGGGGCATATTGGCTGGCACCGCCGGCGGCGGATGCGGAACTGGCGATCGTCTATGCCGGGCCGGTCGCACCGGAAGCGATTGCGGCGCATTCGGCACTGCTCGACGACATTCCCGGGGCGGGCTTGCTTGCGGTGACCTCGCCGGACCGGCTGCATGCCGATTGGCTCGACGCCAAGCGCCGACGCCGGGCGGGCGACCGTGCGGCGCGGGCGCAAATCGAAACGATGCTGGGGCAACTCGCGCCGGACGCGGTTCTGATCACCGTGATCGACGGGCATCCGACGACGTTGTCGTGGCTCGGCGCGGTTGGCAGTCAGAAGGTGACTGCGCTCGGCGTCGACCGGTTCGGCCAGTCTGCCGATATCGACGATCTGTACCGTGCGGTGGGTATTGACGAAGACTCGATACTCGACGCCGCGGCGTCCGCCTGTCTTACGCGCCTGGGCTGACCGTTACGGTATCGCCGCCGCGTAGTTCTTCGAGCGCGTGGCGGACGACCTGCCAGGATGCGGTCAGCGCCAAGGTCGCCATGACGGCTGCGACGGCAATGTCCGGCCATCCGGTGTCGGTTGCGAAGACCCCGGCGGCGGCAATCATCACCGCGACATTGCTGATCGCGTCGTTGCGGCTGCACAGCCAGACCGACCGCATGTTGCTATCGCCCTCACGAAAACGGATCAGCAGCAGTGCGCAAACGACGTTCGCCGTAAGCGCCGCAAAACCGATCGTGCCCATGATCTCGAACCCAGGCAGTGTGCCGGTGATCGCCTGCCAGACCGCCGCGGCGATCACGAACAGGCCGAACAGGCCCATGGAGATGCCTTTCAGCAAGGCAGCACCAGCACGCCAGCGCAGCGACATCGTCAGAACGAACAGGGTGATGGCATAGGTCGCCGCATCGCCGAGGAAATCGAGCGCGTCGGCCTGCAAGGAGACGGATTTCGCGGCCAAACCGGCAGTGATTTCGACCGCGAACATCCCGGCATTGATGATCAGGACGACGATCAGGACACGGCGCAGACGCGCCGTGGTGGGCGCGTCGTGATGATGACAATGGCCACTCATAACGCCCGTCTAACACAGAAAGTTAAAGTTATACTATTGCAGGGTAACGTTTTTTCGGGCGGTTCGATTATCTAGCGAAATAGTCCGGGAAGGCGCGGCGTAGATTGGCTTCCACTCGGTTGCGCACCGACCGGCCCGGCGTCGGTTTCTCGAAGCGCTGGCCGGTCACCTGTTCGTACAGCTGGATGTATTTGCCGCTGAATTCCAGCAGCGTCTCCGGAGGGATATCGGGCAGCAGGTCCTTGTAAGGGTCGCACCGCGCGTTAATCCATAGCCGCAGGAACTCCTTGTCCAGGCTGTCCGGTTCCTGGCCGGCCGCCAGCCGGTTTTCGTAGCTTTCGGCTATCCAGTAGCGGCTCGAGTCCGGCGTGTGGACTTCGTCGGCAAGCGTGATGGTGCCGCTTTCATCGGTGCCGAACTCGTACTTCGTATCGACGAGGATCAGGCCGTTCCGGGTGGCGATCTCCTGACCGCGGGCGAACAGCGCGAGGCTCGTTTGCGCCAGTGAGTCCCATTGCTCCTGGCTGATCGCTCCGGTAGAGATCAGATCCTCGGCGGTCGTCGGTTCGTCATGCGCGTCGGCGGTGGCCTTTGTCGTGGGCGTGATGATCGTCGCTGGAAGCTTCTGGTTCTTGACCAGACCGTCGGGGAAGCTGTGACCGTATAGTTGCCGTTCACCACGTTCGTACATCGGCCAGATGCTCGTGCTCGTCGACCCCGTCATGTAGGAGCGGACGACCATCTCCACCGGCAGCATGGTCAGCCGGCGGCCAACGATGACGTTCGGGTCCGGATAGTCGAGTACATGGTTCGGGCATAGATCAGCGGTCTGTTCGAACCAGAACCGCGCGGTCTGGTTCAATACCTGTCCTTTATAGGGCACCGCCGCCAGCACGAGATCGAAGGCGGACTGCCGGTCGGTCGCCACCATGATCCGCCGCCCGTCCGGCAGGTCGTAGGAATCGCGCACCTTGCCGCGCTGGAAGTTCGGCAGTTCGGCAAACTCCGCGTCGGTCAGGCAGGCGGCCAGTATGTCGGCATTGTTCATTGTTGCGCTGTTCCTTAATGCGGCCGATCGCCTTCGATGATGAGGCGCCACAGCACGCGGTCCTGGCTGCGGTCGTAATCACCATGGGCGCGGTGCATCGTGGCGCGATTGTCCATGACCAGCAGGTCGCCCTTGCGCCATGTGTGAGTGTAGACGATCTCCGGCCGGATCATGCGGTCGAGCAGGCCAGACATGTACTCCTGGCTCGCCTCAGGCGTCATGCCTTCGATCTGGAACGCCTTGGTGATGTGGAAATAGACCGCCTTCGATCCGTGCTCCGGATGGGTGCGCGCCATCGGATGGGAGACGGGCTTGCCGTATTTCTCGCGGTCTTCCGGCAGTACGTCGGTGCGGTGCGTATCGATACTGTTGAGAGTCGTCAGCGTTTCCAGGCGGCGCTGCTCCAATTCCGGTAACGCGCCGAAGGCGGCCCGCATATTGGCGATGCTGGTCTCGCCGCCGGACTTGGGCACTTCCAGCCCGTACAGCATGGTGGCCTTCGGCGGACGTTCCCGGTTGGTGTGATCGGTGTGCCACATGGCGGCGGGCTTTTGTCCGTCGCGATGCAGGATGATGCCGATGTCCGGATAGTCGGGCATGTTGTGCTGCGAGTAGTGTTGCCGCATCGGTGTTCCGAACGCGTCCGCCATGGTCAAATATTCTGCCGGCGTAAAATGCTGATCGCGAACCACCAGCACCAGATGTTCGGACAGGGCAGCACCCAGTTCCGCCTTCGTTGCCGCATCGACCGGCTTGTGCAGATCGAGCCCCGAGATTTCGGCACCGATAGACGGATGCAGCGGTTTGACGGTAAGTCCGGCCATGGTCAGAACTGGACGCGCTGGGTCAGCGCGCCGTCGACGACCAGGTTCGCGCCGGTAATGAAGCTTGCGGCGGGGCTGGCCAGAAAGGCCACCGCGTTGGCGACATCTTGCGGCGTGCCCATATGGCCGGTTGGGTTCTTGGCAAGTGCGGCCTCGTAAACCTGCGGCATCTCGGCCTTGCGTTTGTCCCAGACACCGCCTTCGAAGAAGATCGTGCCGGGCGAAACCGTGTTGGCGCGGATGCCCTGCGCCGCGACCGTACTGCTGAGCGCCGACATATAGGCAATCACGGATGCCTTGATCGCGTTGTAGGCGCGCACGCCGAAAAAGTTCTCCAAGGCCGCGGTGCTGGCGATCGCGATGATCGATCCATTGTCCGATGCTTCAAGGAAGGGCAGTGCTGATTCGACCGCCCGAACCGTACCCAGTACGTCGGTTTCGAGGCCGGCGCGCCATGCGTCCTCGTCCGGTGTGCCGGCGAGTGCGCTGACATTCGCGACCAGGATGTCGAGCCCGCCGAGTTCGTCCGCCGCGTTGCCGATCCATTGGCGGAACGCATCGCCGTTGGTCACGTCCGCGGAGGCGCCATAGGCCTGAACGCCTTTTGCAGAAAGAGCTGCAACGGTTTGTTCGACGAGCGCGCCGTCACGGGCGCAAATCGCAATATCGCAGCCTTCGCCGGCGAGCGTTTTGGCGATCGCGAGACCGATGCCCTTGCTGCCGCCGGTGACGATTGCCTTCTTGCCTTTCAATCCGAGATCCATGTTACGTCCCCTCGTCTATTTCAGTACCGCCGCGAGGTCGCCTTCCGAAGGCGCGAACCAGTACGATCCCGTCACCGCCGTGCTGAATTCGGTCAATCGATCATGCAGGCCGTCGCTGCTGACGCCGAACATGCGCTGCAGCTGCACGTCGAACCGCGCGATATCGCAGGCGAAGGACAGGAAATAGAGACCCTTCGCGCCGACCGAGCCATAGGGAAAGCTGCGCCGGTAGATCTTCATCGCAACGCCGTCGATTTTCACGTCGGTGCGCGAAACATGGGAGTCGGGCGGCATCGCGTCGCCTTCCAATTCGATCGAGTCGGCTTTAGTACGGCCGATCACGCCTTCCTGCTCGGATACGTCCATCGCGTTGAATGATTCCAGGTCGTGCATCCATTGCTGGGTCAGGACAAAGGCACCGCCAGTGCCCGGTCCATCGGCGATTAGTGCCGCGTCCTGGCGGGCGTCCCCTTTCGGGTTGGCCGAGCCGTCGACGAAACCGGTGAGGTCGCGGCTGTCATGATAAACGAATCCGCGCTGATCCAGTGCCGGTTTTGCGACCGGCGCCATCGCGCCGCCGACGGCGAGCGCGGCATCGAACACGTCGTCATGTGCCGCGCCGTGCAACCAGAACAGAACGTCGCGTTGCGTCGCCGCCGCCACGGGTCCCGGCGCATCGCCGATTTTTTCAAACGGACGCAAACCGTCGGGTGCTGTTCCGCCGAGCCGTTCCCAAGCCGGGCCGGAGAACGCCGTGACGACATTTATGCCCGATGCCGCGGCGGCGCCGGTACGCGCCTGTTTAATGGCATTCGAAAGGCTGCCGCTCTCCGCACCCGGGGCGACGTCAAATTCAAGCGCGTAGTGTGCGACCGTTCCTTCGGAAAAGATCCCTGACTGTGCTGCCGCCATCAAATTGTCACTCCTGCCTGACGGTTTGTAATTTCGCCTAACCTCTATCACCGGTGTGTGAATTGTGCAAAATCGTTTGCGGCGATGAATTGACACAGGAGCGACGGGCCATGACGACGCGCGATGAATTGCGGAGAACCGGTGCGGCGATGCGTGAAAAGCTCGGATTCCCGGCGAACCGCCCCGAAACGGAACTTGCCCCCGGACTCGACCGTTTGGCGGAAGAAGCCGTTTGGGGTTCGATCTGGGCCCGGCCCGGATTGGCGCTGGAGGACCGCATGCTTGCGACTTTGTCGGCATTGACCTCGCAGCAGCGATTGCCGCAGCTTCGGCGTTATATCGGTGCGGCATTGCATATCGGTCTTTCGCCGCGGACGATCCAGGAAGTGCTCATCCATTGCGGTCTGTATTCGGGGTTTCCGACCATTCTGAATTCTGTCGCGCTCGCCAACGAGGTATTTGCGGAAAAGGGAATTGAGGTCCCGGATACGTCGATGCCGGATCTGGATGCTGCCGCGCTGATGGCGCTGGGGCAGGAAACGAAGCACAAGCTGCACGGCGACAGGGCAGAAAACGGCTACGCGGCGCCGGGGAACACGACGACAACGGCGATGTATCCGACGGCCATTGCTTACGGTTATGGCGATATCTGGGATCGCCCGGATCTCGATCACCGCCAGCGCATGGTCTGCGCCGTAGCGGCGTTCACCTCGATCGATCATTTGCCGCAGGTCGTCAAATTCTCGCAATCGGCGCTGAACACCGGGCTGACCCGGGAGCAGATAATCGAGACGATCATGCAGACTGGGCCGTATACTGGATTCCCGCGCGCGCTCAACGCGCTTTCGGCCGTCGGCGACGTGCTCGGCTGAACCGAAAAACACGACATTCGAAACACGCAAGATCAGGAGCCGAGCCCGATATGTTTTATGACGATCCGAAGAAACACAATCTGAAGCACAATCCCTTCAAGGCGCTTGTCGCGCCGCGCCCGATCGCCTGGGTCAGCAGTATGGATCTCGACGGGGTTCTGAACCTGGCGCCCTACAGCTTCTTCAATGCGGTTGCCGACCAGCCGCCGACCATCGTCTTCGCGCCGAACGGCCCGCGGCCCGGTGGCGGTGCGAAGGACACGCTTGCGAATATCGAAAAAACCAATGAGTTCGTCGTCAATTTGTGCAGTTGGGAACTTCGCGACGCGATGAACAAAAGTTCGGCGCATGTCGATCCGGAAGTCGATGAGTTCGAGCTCGCCGGACTGACGCCCGCCCCCTCGGTTCACGTAAAAACGCCGCGTGTGAAAGAAGCGCCGGCGAGCCTGGAATGCCGGTTCGTGACGCGGCTTCGCCTGCCAAGCACCAACCCCAAGATCGAGAACAATATGGTTATTGGCCAGGTTGTCGGCATTCATATCGACGATGCGATCATCGACGATGGGATGGTGGACACAGCCGCCTATCACCCTTTGGCCCGTCTCGGCTACATGGATTACACGGCGGTCGACAGCACTTTCGAGATGCTGCGCCCGGATTGATTGCGCGGGGCGCAGCACAGGCTACCAGTCAGGTTTCGCCCTGCTCTTCTGCACGGGCTTCCATAACGGCCTGATTATACGCGGTCACGACATCGAGCTGATGGACGAAGCCGGCGACGATCATATCGTCCGCTTTGTGGACGACGGCGATGTGCTCTTCGTCGACGGCGTCCATAACGGACATGGCCTGGTCCAGCGTGTCTTCCGGCGTCAGCACAGGCGGGTTTCGGCGGGCGACGTCCTCGGCATTGATAATCGCGTCCAGTTCGGTATCGAAGGCAGTGTCCGACAAATCCGCGAGTGTGATGGTGCCGTGCAGGCGGCCGGTTTCATCGACTACGAAAATTTCGCCGTAATGCGATTTCTGCAGCGCGTCGCGCACTTCGATCATCAGGGCGGACGGGGAGACCGCGTCGTAATCGAGTTTCATGACCGTTTCGACCCGGATCGACCGCAACAGATTTTGCGATCGACCGCCCTTCAAATCCAGGCCGCGGCGCGATAATTGCCAGGAGAAGAAGGAATGGCCAAAGATTTGCTGAGTCACCGATGAAGCAATGACGGTTGCGATCATCACGGCAACGGTGATTGAGTAGTCGCCGGTCAGTTCGAAGACGACGAGGATCGTTGAAATTGGCGCGCCCAGGACAGCGCCGGCAACGGCACCCATACCGACGATCGTGTAGGCGTCGTAGCCGGAGGAGAGCGCCGGAAAGGCGTGCGTCGCAATAATTCCGAAAGTGCCGCCGAGCATGGCGCCGAGAAACAGACTCGGCGAGAACACACCGGCGCCGAACCCGAAGCCGAGGCTGATGACCGTCGCCGCCGTTTTGGCGACCAGCAGCGATATCAGCAGCCATAGTTCGAACTGTTCGTGGAGAGCGTCGTTGGTCGCTTCGTAGCCGACGCCAAGCACTTGCGGGAAAACCAGCGCAATGATGCCGACCAGCAAGCCGCCACAGGCCGGTTGTGCCCAAAGCGGGATGCGCGTGCGCTGCACGGTTTGTTGTGTGAAGGCGATGGCATGCATAAAAACGATTGCCATCACGGCGCTGGCGAGACCAAGCAGAGCGAAGGCCGGAAACTCCAGAAAGGAAACTATCTGGTTCGGTGGCAGGACGAACGCGGGGAAGTCGCCGAAATGAACCCGGCTGACGATGGTGCCGGTAACCGAGGCGATGACGATCGGTGCAAACGCTTTCAGTGCATAATGGCCGATCACCACTTCCAGTGCGAAGAAGACGCCGGCGATCGGGGCATTGAACGACGCCGCTACAGCGGCCGCGACGCCGCAACCGAGCAGTGTGCGGGTCAGGGAGCGGCCGAGCCGGAGTTTTTCGGCGACCAGCGCACTCAAGGTGGCGCCGAAATGAACCACGGGCCCTTCCCGCCCCGTCGATGCGCCCGCACCGAGGGAAACGGCGCTCGCGGCAGCCGAGACGAGCCCGGCGCGGAGGTTGATCCTGCCCTCCTTCAAGGTTGAAGCTTCGATCACTTCGGCGACGCTGTGCAGGCGCCGTGTTGGCATGAGGAATTGGACGAGTAGACCGACCAACAACCCGCCACCGACGGTCGATAGGAGAATACGCCACCACGGCAATGTCGCCGCAAGCGAATAGACCGATTCGGACCCAAAACCGAGGGTCCCGGTTTGAACCAGGGCAATCGCTTCGCGGAATGCGATGGCGCAGGCACCGCCCAGCAAGCCGACCAGCGCGGCGAGAATCGTCAGGATGACCTGTTCGTTCTTGACCAACCGGCCAAGCCGTCTCAGGAGTTGTTCGTGGGCTCGGAAACGCACAGTCGCGCCGGAGAGATTGCGATTAGGACATGTGGCCGGACACTAGAGCATTTCGCGGTTAATTGGAATCGTCATAGACGGTCCAACAATCGCGTGTGTTCCTTCCAGATTGGAGTCTGCGATTTCGGGCAAGAGCCTTTACGCTGCCGGGGTGGATTCCAATTCCCGTTCCGTTGCTACCCGGTTCCGGCCTGCGTTCTTGGCATGGTAGAGGCTCTGGTCGGCCCGCTGAATCAGATCGGTGACCGGTTCGCCGCGCCTGAACAGCGCGATACCGATCGACATCGTAATATTGCCAAAATCCTCACCCGTGGATCTTTTGCGGATTCGCTTCGACGCAACTGTGGTGCGTACTGTTTCCGCCAGGCTTTCCGCCTCTATCAGGTCGGATTGCGGAAGAACAATGGCAAATTCTTCACCGCCGTAACGAGCCGCTGTCGCACTACCTGTCGCGCATTCTTTCAGAATCATACCGACCAGCTTGAGCACCTGGTCGCCGACCTGGTGTCCGTAAGTGTCGTTGAAGCGTTTAAAATGGTCGATGTCGCCGAGCAGCAGGCACAACTCGCCATTTCCTTCGATAGCGGCCATCGCTTCCTGACGCAGAGAGGTATCGAAGAACTTCCGGTTCGCGATGCCGGTCAACGCATCTGTCATCGCTTCCTTCTGCACGCTTTCGAGATGCACGCGAAGCGTGTGAATTTCGTTTGACGATTCTTCGAGCCGCCCTTGCAGAAGGGAATTCTGCGCTGCCATTCCCTTTGTATCGGACACAAGCGTTTCAACCGCGCGACGCAGGCTTTCCAGGTTTTCGGCGTTGGCCATCTCACCAAGATTGGATTCCAGCGCTTCACCGTAGCTGGTTGCGCCATCGTTGGCTTCGCTCAAGAAGCCCAGAACCGTGTTGACCGATTCTTCGATTTTCAGGCTGGCTTCGTGCACCGCCTCGCTGGTGTCCGCGGCCCTGACAAATTGTTGTGCAATCGCCCCGTTCTGTTCTTGGGTGAAGGGCTGGCCGTTCGAAACGAGGAGATCGATTGCCTCGTTCAATTCCGGATCCCTGCCGCTGGCATAGGTGTACCAGACTTCGAAGTTAATCGGAGTCACTGGCACTTCATGTTGCTGCATCAAACCAAGCGCCGTGTCAGCGTATTCTTTTGCCTGAGCAGGACCGTCGACATGTTCCATATTTGAAACCGTGTAAATTAGACGCCGAAATGTGAATGTACCAAAAGGTTAACAGACAGAATTCGCGCTTCAACCAGATTATTGCACACGATTCTCTTAAATCCGTTAAGAAGCGGCGCTTTTCGATCTAATCGCGATTATCCGGCCAGCCTGTTCTGGCAAAGGCAGTGCAGCATGCTCGTTGCGGATGGCGGTAATGCGTTTCAGCAGTGCCTCCGGCATGGAAGCGACCCGTCGGCTTTCGAGGCTGATATGCACCGTCATGAGTTCGTTTGTCGCGGCGAGGTAGCCCTTTTCAGCATGATACATGCGATGGAAGTAATGCAAACGCTTCTCATCCGAATTGAGGATCTGCGTCGTAAAGCGCAGCCGGTCGCCTTCGAGAACTTCGCCGAGATAGCAGACATTCATATCCACCACGAAGGTCGTGCAGTTGGCTTCGTTCTTATAGTTGTGGTCGAGGCCGACATGATCCAGAAACGCGTCGGTCGCGAAATCGAATGCCAGAACGTAGTAGGCCACGTTCATGTGGCCGTTGTAATCGATCCACTCGGGCCGCACGATGTCTTCGTGCAGTTGCAAGGCGCCGTCATCCATCATGGCGTGGAACCTAGTTCCGCGTTATTGGGATGGCAAGTCATGCAGAGCCCGATAGAAAATCTGCCTATACGGAGAAGTATTTCGCCTTCGGATGCAGGATGACGATGGCGCTGGTCGATTGTTCTGGATGCAGCTGGAATTCGTCGGAGAGTTCGATCCCAATGCGGTCCGCGCCAAGAAGATCCAAGATCATCGATTGATCCTCCACTTTCGGACAGGCCGGATAGCCGAACGAGTATCGGCTGCCGCGGTATTCCTGCTGCAGCAGCTTTTCGAAGTCGCGCGATTCCTCAGCGGTGAACCCGAGTTCCGCCCGAATCCGTTTATGCGTGTACTCGGCCATCGCTTCCGCCATTTCGACGCCGAGACCGTGTAAATAAAGGTAGTCCTGATAGCGGTCCTCGCCGAACCACTCGCGCGCCGTATCGGACGCATGTTGACCCATGGTCACGACCTGCAGCGCGACGACATCCCGCCGGTCCGGTCCGTGCGACGCGTCGAGGACATAATCCGCGATGCATTTGCCGTCGCCTTCCGCCTGCCGGGGCAGCGGAAACCGCGCGACTTCGGTGGCGCCACCTTCGTCGAACAGGACCAGATCGTCGCCGTCACCCGCAGCTTTCCAGTAACCGTAGGCCGCCTGCGGGATGAGGATGTCCTGCTGTATTGCGACATCGGTCATGCGTTTCAGGATGGGCCGCAATTCGCCTTTTGCCCACTCCATATATTCGGTGAGGCTGCGGCCATCCTTCCGATATCCCCATTGAAATTGATACAGCATGCGTTCGTTCAGATAGGGCAGCAATGCCGGTACCGGCACTCGGGCAATAATGCGCGGTCCCCAGAACGGTGGCGTCGGCGGTGCGTCTTCCGTCACCAGCGCCCGCCGTTTTTCGGCAGATACGACTGGATCCGGTGCGACGGTCGTTTTCGCGCGGCCGAGCGCCTTCTTCCGGTTCGTCGGCCGGTTCGACCTCTTTTCGGAAACCGCTTGCAGATGGGTGTCGAACTTGTCGTTGACGACCTTGTCCATCAGCCCAAGCCCGTCGAAGGCGTCGCGCGCGTAGGCGACGCGGCCGCAAGCGTAGGCTTGCACGCAATCTTCCTCGACATAGGCCCGGGTCAAGGCGGCGCCGCCCAGAATGACCGGGATCTTCAGGCCAGCCCGGGTCATCTCGTTCAGATTCTCCCGCATGACGACGGTCGATTTGACGAGCAGACCGGAGAGGCCAATCGCCTGCGCGGCGTGTTCTTCCGCAGCCGAGAGGATTTCGTTGATCGGCTGCTTGATGCCCAGATTGACGACATTGTAGCCGTTGTTGGTCAGGATGATGTCGACCAAATTCTTGCCGATGTCGTGCACGTCGCCTTTGACGGTGGCAAGTACGATGGTCCCTTTGTGCTGGCCCTCGACGCGTTCCATGTGCGGCTCGAGGAAGGCGACGGCCGCCTTCATCGTCTCCGCCGACTTCAGGACGAAGGGAAGCTGCATCTTGCCGGCGCCGAATAGTTCGCCAACCACTTTCATGCCGTCGAGCAGGAAGGTGTTGATGATGTCGAGCGGCGGATGCGACTCCATTGCTTCCGACAAATCGTCTTCCAGCCCTTGCTTGTCGCCGTCGATGATCCGCTGCGAAAGTCGCTCTTCGACATTTTCGGGGCGCTCTTTTTCGACGTCTTTCGTCGCCGTTCGCCCCTCGAATAAGCCCAGGAACTCGGTAAGCGGATCGTATCCGTCGCGGCTGCGGTCGAAGATCAGATCCTCTGCGACCTCGCGTTCGCGTTCGGGGATCGCGTGCAAGGGCATGATCTTACTGACATGCAGAATCGCGCCCGTCATGCCGCGGCGTACCGCGTGATCGAGGAAAACCGAGTTCAGGACATGCCGCGCGGCGGCGTTCAGGCCGAAAGAAATGTTCGAAAGGCCGAGAATAATTTGGCACTCGGGCATTTCCTTGGCGATCATCTCGATCGCATCGAGCGTGTGCACGCCCAGCAGCCGGTCGTCGGCATTACCGGTGCAAATCGTGAAGGTCAGCGGATCGAACAGCAGGTCTGATGGCGGCAGCCCATGCGTTCCGACCGCGAAGTCGTAGAGGCGCTTGGCGATTCGCAGCTTCTCATCCGCCGTCTTCGCCATGCCGTCTTCGTCGATCGTTAGCGCGATCACGCCTGCCCCGAAGGTCCGCGCCAGGCGGAGGCGCATATCCGCGGCTTCCTCACCGTCTTCGAAATTGATCGAATTGATCAGCGGCTTGCCGCCATACAGGCGCATGGCGGACTCGAGCACCGGGAATTCCGTCGAGTCGATCACCAGCGGCGCGTTGACCGACCCGCGCATGCGCCTGACGACTTCGTTCATCTCCGAAATTTCATCGCGGCCGACGAGGGCGGTGCACACGTCGATGGCGTGGCTGCCTTCGCGCACCTGGTCGCGGCCCATTTCCACACAGGCATCCCAGTTTTCCGCTTCCTGTAGTTCGCGGAACTTCTTGCTGCCGTTGGCGTTGCAGCGTTCGCCGATTGACAGGATCGCGTTTTCCTGGCGGTAGGAAACTGCGCCATAGGCCGAGGCGAGGGCGGGAGTCCACTCGACGGTTCGGCTTAACGGGGCGGGCCTGTATCCGTCCTCGGCCGCCTCGCGGAGCATGGCGTCGAGCGCTTCGATGTGAGGGATGTCGGTGCCGCAGCAGCCGCCGATGAGATTGACCCCGTCCTCGCTGACGAAGCGGCGTAGCCAGTCGGCCATTTCAGATGCGCCGAGCGGATAATATGGCGCACCGTCTACCAGTTCCGGCAAGCCAGCATTCGGCTGCAGTGAAATCGGCTTGGGCCAATTTTCCCCGAGCCATTTGACGTGCTCCGCCATTTCCTGCGGACCCGTTGCGCAATTCAGTCCGAGCATATCGACGCCGAGTGCTTCGACGACCGTCGCGGCGGCGGCGATATCGGCGCCGACCAGCAGCGTGCCGGTCGTTTCGACCGTCACCTGCACCATGATCGGCAGTTCGATGCCGGCGTCGGCCCTCGCGCGCTTCGCGCCGTTGACGGCGGCTTTGATCTGCAATGTGTCCTGGCAGGTTTCGACCAGCAGCGCATCCACGTCGCCCGCAATGAGTCCTGCGGCTTGCGTATGATAGGCGTCTTCCAGGCTGTCATAGTCGATATGACCGAGGCTCGGCAGTCGGGTGCCGGGACCGATCGATCCAAGGACGAAACGTTCCCGGCCGTCCCCGGCCGTAGCATCGATTGCCTTGCGCGCAATTTCTCCGGCAAGTCGATTGATCTCATGTGCCTGATCGCCCAGATCGAATTCGTCAAGAGTGATCGGCGAGCCGCCGAAGCTGTTGGTTTGAATGATGTCAGAACCCGCCGCGATATATCCCTTGTGGATATCCAGAACGAGGTCCGGTCGCGACAGGTTCAGCACTTCCGTGCAGTTTTCGGCGCCGCGATAATCGGTTTCTATATCAAGGTCGATCGCCTGCACGCGGCTGCCCATGCCGCCGTCGCAGAGCAACACGCGCTCCTGGAGCGCTTCAAGAAAACGGCTCATCGATTAAGCCGCCGCGTCGAGCGGGCGCAGCCCGAGTCGCCAACAAATCGCATAGGTGAGCTCCGCCCGGTTGAGCGTATAGAAATGAAACTGTTGCACGCCCTCCGCCTGCAAGGCGCGGCATTGATCGACGGCAACCGAAACGGCGACGAGCTTGCGGGTATCCGGATCGTCATCGAGCCCATCGAACAGGCTGGCCATCCAATCTGGCACGGCCGCGCCGCAGCGTTCGCTGAATTCCACGACTTTGGCGAAATTCGTTACCGGCAGAATACCGGGTATAATCGGAACATCGATACCGGCCGCGTCGATCCGGTCGCGGAACTTCAGAAAGTCATCGGCGTTGAAGAAATATTGTGTAATGGCCTGCATCGCGCCCGCGTCCACCTTGCGCTTTAGGTTGTCCAGATCCGCTTCCAAGGTCGGCGAATCGGGATGTGTTTCTGGATAGGCGGCGACGGAAATATCGAAGTCGGCGATCTTGCGTAATCCGCTGACCAGATCCGCGGCATTGTTATAGCCCTCTGGATGCGGAGCATAGGGCGCATCGGCATCGGGCATATCTCCCCGCAAAGCCACGATGTGCTTGATGCCGGCATCCCGCCACCCGGTGACGACGGCGTTGACGTCGTCGCGGCTGGCCCCGACACAAGTCAAATGGGCCGCGACCGGCATGCGGGTTTCGTCGTGAATACGGCGCACGACGCGGTCGGTACGTTTACGGGTCGACCCACCGGCGCCATAGGTCACCGAAACGAACGACGGCTGGAGTGGGGCAAGGCGTGCCATCACATGCCAAAGACACGTTTCGCCGGCGTCGTCATGCGGCGGGAAAAATTCAAAACTGACTGAAGGTGTGGTGCTTGCCATGGGTCCTCTCGTTCGGAGCGCTCGCTCCGACCTTATTTTGTAAAACTTTAAACTCCGTTAGGCGCTCACGCGCCGCTTGGGCTGTTCTTCGTCATTCGCGGGGCGCCGTGCAGCCCATAACCCGACCGTCAAGGGGTCGCCGCGAAGATAAGTGGTATCCTCCGGAATGAGGTTGGCGCGGCGTAACCAATTAGCAAGCTCGTCGCTGGAAAATCCCAAGCGCCGATGCGCGTGCTCCTCGCGCAGCGATTCCTCGCGATGGGGGGCGAAATCCGCCACAACGAGGCGGCCGCCCGGGCGCAGCGCGCGCGCCGCTTCCGCGATGACGTCGGCGGGAGCGTCCGCATAGTGCAAGACCTGATGAATTGTGACAGAGTCGAACGATTCACTGGCGATTGGAAGCTGGTACATATCGCCGAGCCGAACCTGGCAGTTTCGCAGGCCCGCTTTTTCCAGGTTTACGCGAGCGACGGAGAGCATTTCGCGGGACTGGTCGATTCCGACGGCGCGTGTCGCCGATTCGCCGTAAACAACCAACATACGCCCTGTACCGGTGCCGATGTCGAGCAGGTCTCCGACGTCGTTTGGATCCAATAGCGCGAGCATCGCGCTTTCGATTTCCGATTCATCCACATAAAGCGAGCGCATCTGATCCCATCGCGCCGCGTTCAAGCGGAAGTAATCGGCGGCTTGTTCCGCCCGGCTCGTTTTGACAGCCTCAAGCCGCTCCAGGTCCAGTGAAAGCGCAGGATCGTCGTCCGGAATCAGGTCTACAACAGTGCGGCCCAGCGTTGCGCAGGCCTGATTTTCAGCCATCCGATAGAACGCCCAAGTTCCTTCGCGGAACCGGTCTAGCAATCCGGCGTCGACGAGAAGCTTGAGATGGCGAGAAACGCGCGGTTGGCTTTGTCCCAGAATTTGCGTCAGTTCCGTAACGGTCAATTCGGCATGGGCGCACAGCGCAAGAAGCCGTAACCGGGTCGGTTCTGCCACGGCGCGCATACCCTGTAAGAGCGTTTCCATACCGTATGCGTGTCCTGTTTCGGTGCCGTTTCGATGCGAATCGATTTCATTCTAGATTTATAAATATATAAAGATATTGTTATGTTTGCAAGTGAAATCCTGCAGGCATGTCGATGCCGGTCGGCAAGCGACATTTTTGCAACAGTGATGTGATCAAGCACACAGATTATGTCGTTCCTATATGGTGTTATTCGTTCGCTTGTGATACCTCATCCAAGGCTGCCTGTTCTGCGGCAGCTTGCTGATGGGCTAGATTAACTGGCGCGGAAGCGCCCGATTATTAAGACTTTTTTTAAGTCTCGCTCAAATGCTTGAGGGATTGGGGCTTAAAATGTCAGGATTGCCAAATCGTTGCCAGGTGGTGGCTTATTGGCGGTTTTGTAGGCGCATTGCCGATGTCCCTGGCGTCGGTGTTGGAGCAACGTTTGAGGCTGTGGCGTGATTTCCAGAACAATTGAAGCGCTTCGCGGGATTAAGTTTGCACTCTCGATGCTGCTTGTGTCGGTGCTCCTCCTGGGCGGTTGTGCTGGCGTACCGTCAGATCCCGCCGATCGCGAAGCATATTACGAAACGAACGACGCGATTGAACCGGTGAATCGGGCGATCTTTCGGTTTAATCAAGGCCTTGACGCCGTCATCCTGAAACCTTTGGCGACGATCTATCGGGAAATTTTGCCGCGAACGTTACAAGATGGTATTCGCAACTTTCTGAACAATCTGCGCAGCCCGGTTCTCCTTGCCAATAACTTGCTGCAAGGCGATATTGATGGTGCCGGTGAGACGATTGCACGATTTACGGTCAATACCATCGTTGGCTTCGGCGGTTTCGGCGATCCTGCGGGTGACCTGGGTGTTGAATACCGGGACGAAGATTTCGGACAGACTCTGGCGGTCTGGGGGATGGGCGAGGGCCCATACCTGATGTTACCGTTGTTCGGTCCGTCCAATCCGCGCGACGTGGTCGGCATTGTTGTCGACACGTTGATCGACCCGATTAACATGTGGGCCAATAATACGGACCGGGACGCAATACCAGTTGTACGAACCGTCGTGCGAGGCATCGACCGGCGGGCCCGTAACATTAAGACATTGGAAGATCTCGAGAAATCTTCTCTCGATTTCTATGCGACCATTCGCAGCCTCTATCGGCAGATCCGAAACGACGCCATTCGCAATGGCGATACCGGCGATTCGATACCGTCGCCAAGCATTTCCTTGGATGAAGATACCATTCTCACTGGCCCTCGGGCACAGCTTATTCGGTAGCGTCATGCGCATGATTAAATGCACTCTTCCGTTTTGCGCGGCTCTCTTCGTTAACCTTATCGCCGCTCAAATAGCGGTCGCCGCGCAAACCGATGCCGGGGAATTCGTCAAATCCTTAGGTAATCATGCGATCCGCGTTTTGACCGTAAAAGATATTTCGGAAGCGGAGCGTGAGGATCGGTTTCGCGCATTGCTTCGGCAGGGATTCGACGTTAAGCGAATCGGCCGATTCGTCCTCGGGAGATATGCGCGCGGCGTCAACAAGGATGCAATTGACGAATATCATGGTCTCTTCGAAGATTTGATCGTCGCGACATACGCCGCCCGGTTTGCGGAATACACAGGCCAGGAGTTCGTAATCAAGCGAGTCGCCAGGCCAAAGAAAAAGGGCGACTCGATTGTGATGAGCGAAATTCGTCCGAGCGATGGCGGTCCATCGATACGAATCGACTGGCAGGTACGTGGCGATAGCGACCCCTTCAAAATCGTCGATGTCCGCGTAGAGGGTGTGAGCATGAGTGTCACTCAACGCGAAGAATTTACCGCCGTAATTCGCCAAAACGGTGGCAAGGTGGATGCGCTGATCGCAATTCTCCGCAAGAAGACCGAAACCCTCAAGTCGAAGCAATCGAGTAACTGACTTCTGCATGACCGCCAGACCATAAAGTGGTTGGCGGCGTGAGCATCGCCTCTCGCGCATGGTGGGTCTGGGGCCTCGGCGCCCTTTCGTTTAGCTATGCCTTTTTTCAGCGTGTCGCGCCAAGCGTCATGGTCAACGACCTGATGCGGGAATTCGCCGTTGGCGCCGCGGTCCTCGGCAACCTGTCGGCTATTTATTTTTACGCTTATGCGGGATTGCAAATGCCCATCGGCGTGGCCCTCGACCGCTGGGGGCCACGGCGGATGCTTACAGCGGCAGCCGTTGTTGCTGCGACGGGTAGCGCGTTGTTCGCGACCGTGGAAGGCATCGGCCTCGCCTATGTCGGCCGATTGATGGTCGGCGTCGGATGCGCGGTTGGTTTCGTCGGTGCGTTGAAGCTAGCGACTCATTGGTTTCCTGCAAACAGGTTTGCCTTCGTTTCCGGCATGACCATGTTCGTTGCGATGCTCGGCGCAATTGCCGGGCAAGCGCCGCTCGCTGCGTTGGTCGGCGCCGTCGGTTGGCGTGTGTCAATGCTTGGCGCTGCCGGATTTGCAGTCGTTCTCGCCGTGGCGACCTGGCTTGTTGTCCGCGACCGACCGCCTGGTCAGGTCTCCGCAAATCAAGGCGACGCCGGTCAAGTCTCTCTCGGCGGCAGTTTTGCCCGGGTTCTGGCGGGCCGGCAAAATTGGATCATCGCGCTGTATGGCGGCGCGATGACGGCGCCGTTCCTCGCCTACGCCGGGTTGTGGGGTGTGACCCATCAAATGCGGTTGTACGATCTCGATCGGGTCGCAGCGGCCGGATCGAACTCACTGATGCTGGTTGGTTGGGCTGTTGGTGCGCCGGCCGGCGGCTGGATCTCGGACCGGCTTGGCCGCCGTCGCCTACCGATGACCGCGGCTGCCGCGCTGACGCTGTTGGGCTGGCTGATTCTGCTGTATACGCCAGGACTGTCGCTGACAATGGATCAGATTCTGTTGTTCTTAATCGGAACGGTGAGTGGCGCCATGGTGATTTGCATCGCTGCCGCGCGCGAACGCGCACCTGCGGCTGTTAGCGGCGCGACCACCGGGTTTATCAATATGGCGATGGTAGGATCGGGGGCTCTGCTCCAGCCTGGCATAGGGCTGTTACTGGATTTGAGCTGGGACGGTGTGATGCAGGATGGCGCGCGCCTCTACTCGCTCGCCGCTTTCGACGTCGCTCTTGTCACCTTGCCAGGTTGCGCAGCTCTTGCAATCGTAGCTTCGCTTGTCGTGCCGGCGAAAAGGAACCCATCGCGGGCAGTAACCACCTAGTGTGATTCATATAGTTGTGTGCAGATTCACGAGAAATTCAATCCTCTGAATTTCACGATCAGGACACTAGCGGGTCAAAGGTTTGTATTTTATGCGATGCGGTTGATCTGCGATAGCGCCAAGACGTTGCCGCCGATCCGCTTCATAATCCTGGTAGTTCCCCTCGAACCACATCACTTGGCTATCGCCTTCGAAGGCCAGCATGTGGGTGCAGATGCGATCGAGGAACCAGCGGTCGTGGCTGATGATGACGGCGCATCCGGCAAAGTCGGCAAGAGCGGTTTCCAGCGCACGCAGCGTGTCCACGTCGAGATCGTTGGTCGGTTCGTCGAGCAGCAGTACGTTCGCAGCGGTTCGCAACATTTTCGCCAGATGCACCCGGTTGCGTTCGCCGCCGGAAAGCTGACCGACTTTCTTTTGCTGATCCGGCCCGCGGAAATTGAACGAGCCTACATAAGCGCGGCTCTGTGTCCGGCGGTCGCCGAGGAAGATTTCCTCCTCTCCCTGGCTGATTTCCTCCCAGACCGTTTTATCATCGGCCAGCGTATCGCGGGACTGATCGACATAGCCGAGTTCTACGGTATCGCCGACCCGCAGCTCACCGGAGTCCGGCGTTTCGTTGCCCGTGATCATGCGAAACAGTGTGGTTTTGCCGGCACCGTTCGGACCGATCACGCCGACGATGGCGCCCGGCGGTATGGTGAAATCAAGATCTTCGATCAACAGAACGTTGCCAAACCCCTTGCGCAGGGTTGTGGCTTTGATCACCACGTCGCCGAGGCGGGGACCCGATGGAATAATGATCTGTGCGTTGCCGGGGCCCTTATCGCGGCTTTCGGCCAGGAGTTTGTCATAGGCAGTGATACGCGCCTTGGATTTCGCTTGCCGCGCCCGGGGGCTCGCCGCGATCCATTCCTGTTCGTTGGCCAAGGTGCGAAGCCTCGCCTGATCGACCCGGTCCTCATGCTCAAGGCGTTTCTGTTTCTGGCCAACCCAGGCGGAGTAGTTGCCCTCATAGGGGATGCCGCGGCCGCGGTCGAGCTCGAGAATCCAACCCGTGACATTGTCGAGGAAGTAGCGGTCGTGCGTGACCATGACGACTGTGCCTTCGTATTCCCTGAGATGCCGTTCGAGCCAGGCGACGGACTCGGCGTCGAGATGGTTGGTCGGTTCGTCGAGAAGCAGCAAGGATGGTTTTTGCAACAGCAGCCGGCACAGTGCGATACGGCGGCGCTCGCCACCCGATAGCTTTTTCACGTCGCCTTCGCCGTCCGGGCAACGCAACGCGTCCATGGCGATCTCGACGGTCCGGGACAGATCCCAGGCATCCGCTGCATCGATCTGTTCTTGCAGTTCCGCCTGTTCCTCGATCAGCGCCGTCATCTCGTCAGGGTCCGTTACCTCGCCGAGCTTTATGCTGACCTCTTCGAATCGGTCAACGACCGCTTTTTGCGCCGCCAGGCCTTCCAGGACGTTTTCGTAAACCGTCTTGTCGCCATCCAGCTCCGGTTCCTGCGGCAGATACCCGACCGAAGCCCCCTCCGCCGCCCGCGCCTCGCCGACAAATTCGGTCTCCAATCCGGCCATGATACGCAGCAAGGTCGATTTGCCCGCACCGTTGTAACCAAGCACGCCGATCTTGGCGCCCGGCAGAAACGCCAGCGTGATATCCTTCAAGACCTCGCGTCCGCCCGGATAGGTCTTGCTCAGGGATTGCATCGTGTAGATGTATTGATAGCTCGCCATTTGATAACTGCCGTCCTTTCAGGATTGGGAGGCGGTTGTAGCGAAACCTGGAGATGCGATCAATGGGTCCAGCCCGCTTGGCGCTGGCGCTTCACGAATACCTTAGCACGCTGCGCGAATTCCATGGCATCGCCCAAGGTCGTGACATTCCGTTCCGCAAGGCGCGGTATCAGGCGCGCATAGATTTCAGCCGTTACCAGGCTGTCGCCGAGCGCCGTGTGCCGCCCATGAACGCTGACACCGAACCGCTCTGCAATCGCCTCGAGATCGAATCCCGGCGCGTGCGGCTCCAGGGCGGCGACCAGAAGCAGCGTATCGAGCGAAAGCGGAGATGCCCAGTCGATCCCGCTGCGCTGTGTGGCCGCGCGCAGCTGCGCGATATCGAAGAGAATATTATGGCCAACGAGAACGGATCCCCGCATCAGCGTATCGAGAATGGGCCAGTGGTGCTCGAAAGGGCCGACGTCCGCCACCATGACGTCGGTAATGCCGTGGATGGCCGTGGATCGCCGGGGGATCTTCCGACCCGGATCGACAAGCCGGTCGATCGTTTCGCTGCGGTAGATCCGCGCACCGTGCATGCGTACGCCGCCAAGTGCGACAATCGCGTCCCGGGTCACATCAAGACCCGTTGTTTCGCAATCGAAAACCAGCACGGGCAGGTCCGCCAACGGCGTCTCCCTCGTGATGGGCATTGCGGGTGGTGGGGAGTCATGCAGCGCCAAGTCATGTTCGACCCGGGCGTGGTCTGCCAGGGACATGGGCGAAAAGGTCAGGACCGCGCCGCCATACTCGCCGAGATCGGCGACCTTCGCTGCGATGGTTTCGCCGTCGACCGTTCTCAAGTCGGCTTCGACTGGATGGCCTGACGCCTGCGCCGCTTCGGTTGCCTGTTCGACAGCACTGCGACTGAGCGCGGCGTAGAGGCTTGTCCCCACAGCAACGCGTTCCACACCCAACAGGGCTCGGGCGGAGTCGTTCACCAGGCTGACCTGCCCCGTTGTCGTGGTGACGACAATGGCTTCTGCGATAGACCCCAGGACTGCGGCGAGGCGTAGATCGGGCGCGCCTTGCCGATCCAGCCTGCGGGTTACGAGGGTCCCGATGGCATCTTGCAGATGTCCTATCTCGCGCTCGGTAGCCGCGCTGGTGGGAAGTGCGGCGGCGCCTTCAGTAAGTAGCATGACGACACCATCGCGCAGGTTTTGCAACGCAATGAAATGACGGTGCAGGCGTCGCGTGATATCGATGACCGCACCGAAGGCAATCGCACCGCCGAGCCCGGCAATCCATTGTATTATAGGAGACGCTTGAGAGCTCAGGCCTGCCGCGCCCAGCGCTGCGCCTGCGATCAGCAGCCCCGCGACAGCGGCTGCGGTCAGGATCAGAAGGACGGAGCGTGTCGGCATGATGACATGCGTTTAGAAGACGTCGCCGGTGAAATCGCTTCGTACCCGGTCGCGGAGCCGGCTGATTGCCTTGAAGGAGTCGACCAGGATATCGCGATCGCGCTGGGATAAATCGTCCGGGTGAACATAGTTGCTCACCGGTTTACCAGCTCTGAAATCGGCGATCTGCTGGCGCAGCAGCAGGCGCGTAATATGATGGTAAGCGCCTGTCAGGTAATCCATGTCGTCGGCGTCCAACAGTGATTTCTCGCCTAACGCGGCGAGGCGCTCGAGGGTGCCTGTTTGCGATATACCCTCGCGCAGCGCGAGCAATCGGAGCGACTCCACCAGTGGCAATGTGCCGGTGTGTTTTAGATTGATAGCGCCGAGGTGATCCGCGTTCTCTTTCTCCGTGAGGAAACGACCAAACCAACCGAGCGCGACGCCATGTTCGATATCGTCGTCGTACATGGCGCGCAGGAATGCCGGATTGGCCTTCACGATCCCGGTAATATTCTCGCGCAGCGTAGCGGCGAGATCGACTTCGCCATAGACCGATTTAAAGTCGAAAAAGATATCGGAAAAGCGCAGAGCGACAAGGCTGCGCCTGCGGCACCACTGGGCGATTTGATCGTGCCACTGCGTGGCCGTTTTGCGCCAGACCGGATTTGTCGCCATGACGTGGCCTTTGCAAAGCGGGATTCCGATTGTGTCGAGGTCTCGTGTCATGCGGGTCGCAAGCTCGACGAAAAATCTGTCGATTTTCGTGTGCTGAGAGTCGGGATAATCGTCGAGAATGAAACCGTTATCTTGATCGGGATACAGATAACTCTCCCCGCGCCCGCCGGACCCCATGACGATGACGCAGAACGGCACGGGTGGTTCGCCCCACCCTGCTGCCGCCAATTCGTTCAGACTCCGCTCGACGACGCGCCGATACAAATCGTTGTTGACGTGGGTTAGGACCGACTGAATTTCGGGCACGGGCAGGTTTTCCCGGAAAAGCTCGTCGGCGAGATCGATTTGCGCCGCTTTCACCTCACGCAGACCATCGAGGGACTGTTCCTGCGTCAGCCGATCGATCTGCTCAAGCCGGCTTTCCGTCGCCGTGGCAACAGCATCATCAAGATGAACCATGCCTGTAACGGCACCCAACCCATCGATCACCGGAAGATGCCGCAATCGCCGCCGCCGCATGTGGGCAATGGCGTGATAAAGAAAATCCTCTTCGGCGACGACCCTGACCGGGCGCGACATGACCTCGCATACCTGTGTTCCCGACGGGGCGCGGAAGGTAACGCGCCGCACGATATCCTGCTCTGTCAGGATGCCTTCGATGCGCCCGTTCGGCGGCGCGATCAATATTGCTGTTGCGCGTGCATCGGTCATCAAGGCGACGGCTTCCCGAACCGGCGTTGCCGGGGCCACCACGATCGGTGCGACGCGCATATGGTCGCGAACCCGCCTTGTGAATATCGCCGTCTGGCCGTTGCCCATTCTTGGCGCCCGTCCTGCGTGGCACGATATCTTCATTCAATCGCGAACGCTCTCCCGTTGCAATGTGGATAGCTGTATTTGTTGATTCGCTGTACTTGCGGTTTTGGTGCCCTTGGCGGATACAACAATAATGCTGCAACGCAACAAATAACCACCACTACAATCGTAATCATAAAATACACACAGTTTAATTACGCGTCATATATCTGATTCATAGATATTTTATGCGATACAAGACGGAATTACTTCACCCTTATTTCCCGATATCTGTGACATCGCCATATCGCGTGGCGTTCTGCTTGCAAAGTTAACCAAACTTTGATAACCACGCATATTGGGAGAATTGGGTTCTTTGCTTCACTCGGCGATTAAAGCCGTAGTTTGACGGGCAAGAGACGGCTGCCGAATGATGGGGAAGGGCTCGTTGCGCAAAAGCGGCAACCGGCTTCTCGGACGTTTGGGTCGTCGGCGCCGCGGTCAAATGGGAGGAGCTAGCCTTGTCTGCAAAAGTGATGTGGCTTTTCGCTTTCGTCGCGCTTTACTGGGCATACTGCATTTATTGGGGTATCCGCGGGGCGATGACGGCGAAAACGGCGTCGGACTATTTCATTGCCGGCCGCCGCTTATCGATGATTGTTTTTATTCTCGCCGCGACGGCAACGTCGTTCTCCGGCTGGACGTTCATGGGGCACCCTGGGTTGGTGTACCGGGACGGTTTCCAATATGCCTATGCGTCGTTTTACACGATTACGATACCGTTCACCGGCGTGCTGTTTTTGAAACGGCAATGGATGCTGGGTAAGCGTTTCGGCTATGTGACGCCGGGCGAAATGCTCTCGGACTATTTCCAGGGCGATGCGATCCGTATCCTAACGGTTATCGTCGCGCTGCTCTTCTCGATCCCGTATCTGGGCGTGCAACTTGGCGCTTCGGGGTTCCTGTTCAATGTGCTGACCGATGATATGATCACGGTCAATACCGGCATGTGGGTGCTGTCGCTCGTCGTGTTCATCTACGTGGCGTCGGGCGGTCTGCGCGCCGTGGCTTATGTGGATACGCTGCAGTGCATTCTGCTCGCTATTGGTATCATCATTACCGGCATCATCGCACTGAATGCGGCTGGTGGTTGGGATTCGTTGAATGCGGGCTTCGCGAAGCTCGCGGCATCGGATATCGGCAAATGGGGCACGACGAAAGGCATGGGCGGCGGTGACTATAACGCCTACTTTGCCATCCCGGGTGTGATCCAGTTCACGGCCGGCCTTGGCGTTGAAACGCCGGTCGGCGGATTGTGGACCGGGATCATGTGCCTGACCTACATGTTCGCGCTGATGGGCATTCAATCCGCGCCGGCGTTTTCGATGTGGTCGTTCGCCAACGCGGATCCGTCGCCGTTCGCACCCCAGCAGGTTATCGCGTCGTCGTTCTGCATCGGCTTGATCCTGTTCTTCTTCACGGCCTTCCAGGGCATGGGGGGGCACCTTTTGGGGGGCAATCAGGCGGTGACCGATGCCGGGCTTGCCTTGGCTGCGGTTATTCCCGACCTTACTGCGAACAAGCAGGGGGGGCTTGTACCGCATTACTTCAACTCGATCGGCGACTCGACACCATGGCTCGTCGGCCTCTTGGCGGTTTGTGCACTCGCGGCAATGCAGTCGACGGGTGCCGCCTATATGTCGACCGCCGGTGCGATGCTCACCCGCGATTTATATAAGCGCTATCTGAACCCGGCAGCGGATCACGGGACGCAGAAATTGTTCGGGCGGATCGGGGTCGCGTTTATTGTGTTCGCGGCACTGCTCGTCGCAACCTACAGCCGCGACGCGCTGGTCCTTTTGGGCGGGCTCGCGGTCGCGTTCGGGTTCCAGATGTGGCCATCATTGGCGGCGGTGACCTGGTTCCCTTGGATCACGCGTCAAGGTGCGACTCTTGGCCTTGCCGTTGGTCTCCTCGGCGTGATCTTTACCGAAAACTTTGGCTTGTCGATCATCGATACGCTTTTCTACAACGGTGACGGCAAATATGGCGACCTGGCTTGGGGCCGCTGGCCATGGACCATCCACAGCGCTGGTTGGGGGATGTTCTTCAATCTCCTGGTCTGCATCCCGGTCTCGGCTATGACGCAGGATTCGGCAGCGCGCGAACACAGGATGAAGTACCATAACTTCCTGCGTCAGCATGCGTCGCTGCCCGCGGAGAAGAAGGGGCTTATCCCGATCGCCTGGATTATCACCCTGGCGTGGATGTTCTTCGGGATCGGCCCGGGTGCGGTTATCGGCAACGATATCTTCGGTGCGCCGAATGCCGGCGTCGATGGCTGGACCTTCGGTATCCCGTCGATCTGGGCATGGCAGATCCTGTTCTGGCTGCTCGGTGTCTTCATGATGTGGTTCTTGGCCTACAAAATGGAAATGTCGACGGTTCCCGACACGGAGGTCGAGGCACTGGTCGACGATATCGGCGACGAAGTTGCCAGCGGCACCGCAGACTAAGCGGTTCCGATTGTAAAACAACGCGGGGGAAGGCAATGCTTTCCCCCGTTTTTTTGGGCCTTTCGCGAAGAGCGGATCAAGTTTGGGCGAACCCATAATTATGGTTCGAATACTCTTGTGAATCCGCTCGTCATGAATAGTTTTAGGCCAGATTCACGCGGTTGTTGGATCGCCGAAGACGATTCCAACAAATCCCGATCTGGTCTAACATTTGATAGAGTTTCATTTCGACGTGATGAGAGGCAATGTGACGGCGTATGGCGGATATTTTTAGCGCCGAATATCAATATCTGTGGACAGCGATTCTGGCGTTTGCCCTGTTTCTGCCGGTCCGCCGCCTGATTTGGGTTTTGATGATCCGGCGTGCGGAGCGCACAGCGGAAACGGACGAGGCGGAACGGCAGCGCTTGCTGAGGCGTGCCGGCGTTACCGCAACGCTTCTCTGCTTCGTCTTCGCCTTTCTTTATACCGCGACCCTGTTCAAGGTGCCGATGTGACCACTGCGGTACTTCGCCGGTTCATTCTTCTGATGATCGCGCTGATCGTTGTCGTGGTCTTGGGAACGCAGGCCTTCGAATCTTTTACCGCCCGCGCACCAGGCGACCTTAATACCGAACTCGGCGTTCAGCGTTTCGAGGATGGACAGCACGAGCTGGCTCTGGATTATTTTGCCAAGGCACTCGCCGAACAGCCTGATCACAGGGGCGCCTTGATGGGCCGCGCCTTGGTGTTCATTCAAACCGAGCGCTATGACGATGCGGTCGCCGAACTGACCTACCTGATCGATTTTTCGAACCGGACATTGACGCCGGAGGATGCGACCGGCCGTGGCGTATTGGCGGCCGCATTCGCCAACCGGGGGATCGTTCACGACCGTATAGGCAAATACGAAAAAGCGTTTGCCGACTACGTTGCCGCGCTGCGAACGGATGAAGGGGCGGTCGACGAGCCGGGGCTGATCCACAAGGTTCTTTATGGCATTCCAAACCCGTCATCGGTGCGCAATCGCGCCATCTACTTACAGGAACAACTCAAGCTTCCGCCGGATAAGCGGCTGATGCGCGTGCCCGAAATCGATGATCAGCAACGCATGCGCAAGCCCTAAGCGGTTACCCGAATGATGCGATTCCCAGGACGTCCTGAAACAGCACCATGAAAAAAAATACGGCGGCGATGCAGCCAAACAGCAAGCGGACGAAGTCCGTGTTGCCTTCGGCGTCGCGAAACCGGATGCCGTGCCACGCGACACCGGCAGTGACGATCAGAAAGACGATGTTGATAAGCGGTTCGTACTCGCCCCCGAACTCGAACATCGGCACTCCCTAGAGCTCGTGTCTTGGAGATCTATCTTATTGATATTGGGCAAAGTCACAAAGCTATTCGATCCCATGAAATGGGTTCGATCATTTGCTCGCTCTAGGAGCCGGGACCCACACCGTCTGGTTTTGGTGGCGTTCGAAGCTCCTTGGCATCGAAATATGGCGGCAGGATAGAGGTCGATTTTCCGCCGGTCGCTATGTGGCTGACCCAGAGACTGCCGCCGACGAAGACCAGCAAAACCACACTGGCAATGACAAAGCGGCGAACACCGCCCGGCGCCTGCATGCTGTACCCGCGATCATAACGATGATACGTGCTATCGCCCGCGTTCAGCAGCCCTCTCTTATCCCAATCGAGAATGCGGCGCGCATAGTGGCGCGCCCAATGCGGAACCTGCTTGCGTAGCATGTAATCGGCAAACAAGCGGTCCGTCAGCGCTTCGGGCAGCTCTTTCCCGTGCCAATCCTTATAGGCAAGCTGGAGAAGTTGAAACTCCCCAATCTGTAGAATATTCGCAGCCTGCGCGATTTCCGCGCTTTCGGGATTCGCGTCCTCTTGGTCGGGGCGAAGCAGAGTTTGGAAAAATTTAAACATCGCAATGCTCTGAAAATGAGACGAACCGGCCCGAATTGCAAGGAACCGGGCGATTGGAGGCTTCACTTTCCCGTGCTGTGCTTGCAAGGTACGGCTGTCTCGTATGAGGAATAGTATCGAGTAATGCACACAGCGGACATTCAATCGAGCTTATGGACCGACACGGCGATCGAGGCTCCGCCCACGTCATCTTTGATCGGTGAACGCCGTGCCGATGCGGTTGTGATCGGTGGCGGCTATACGGGCCTGTCGGCGGCGTTGCATCTAGCGGAGGCCGGCGCGGATGTCGTGTTGCTTGAAGCGGCAACGGCCGGGTTCGGCGCATCCGGTCGCAATAACGGGCAGGTCATTCCTGCCTACACAAGGCACAATCCGGACGATGTGGTACGTGAGTTCGGCGTCGAACAGGGCGAGCGGCTGAACGAATGGGTCGCCGGTTCGGCTGACCTCGTTTTTTCGTTGATCCGTGACCACGACATCGATTGCGATGCTGTTCAGAATGGCTGGCTGCAACCGGCGCATGCCGAAAGCCGGATGGCGATGGTCCGTGCGAAGCATGATCAGTGGGCTGCGCGTGGTGCTCCGGTCGAAATAATCGACCGTGCCGGAATTGCAAAGCTGACCGGCAGCCCGATCTACCATGGCGGCTGGATGCACCGGAGTGGCGGGCATATTCAGCCGTTGAGCTTTGCCCGCGGTCTGGCTCGCGCGGCGATTGACGCCGGCGCGGCGATACATTGTGAAACCCCGGCGTTGGAGTTGCGGCGGGATGGCAATGCCTGGCGCGTTGTGACGCCGGGCGGCGCGGTTCACGCCGAAACGGTGCTATTGGCGACGAACGCCTATACCGATCAGCTTTGGCCTGGTTTAGCGCGCAGCTTTGTTCCGGTGCGCTCGTTTCATATTGCAACCGAGACGCTTGGTGCGAATGTCGCTGCGTCGATTCTGCCCGGCGGCCAAGGGCTTTCCGATACGCGGCAGGCGTTGTGGGCCTTTCGGCCTGACCGGGAGGGCCGCCTTGTCACGACCTGCATGCCCTTCACGACCTTCGGTGTGCGGGATGCGTTGCGGCGCTCGACGGTGAAGCGGCTTCGTCAGGCCTTTCCTCAGATCGCCGAAACAGATTTCCGCTATATCTGGGAATGCAAGGTTGCGATGACCGTCGACCGATTGCCCCGCTATCATGAGTTGGCGGCAGGATTGTATGCAGGCCTGGGGTATAGCGGTCGCGGCATTGCGATCGGTACCGCCATGGGCAAGTTTCTCGCCGAACGCGCGCTGGGGCAGGGCGGCACCGATTTGCCGATCCCCAAGGCGCCGGTTCAAAGTCTGCCGCTGCACGATTTGATCGTACCGCTCAGCCGAATTCTGGTTTTGTATTACCGCTGGCGCGACTACCGTGCCTGACGGGTAGCCCCAGGGAATATATCGATGACAACGACAGAAATGGCCGGTTACGAGAATCCGGATTTACTGTGGTCGCGGGAAACGTTGCAGGAACGCCTGAAAGATCCGTCGCTACGATTGATCGATGTGCGCCCCGGGGAGCGGTTTGCCATGGGCCACATTCCTGGCGCCCGGCATTTCGATATTTATGCCGTGAATTGCGACGATACGGACGATGCCCCGCTTGAATCCTTTACCCGTATGTGGGCCTTCCTGCTCGCCCGCCGTGGCGTTGCGTTCGAAGATACGATCGTGTTTTGCGGTGAAATCACCGGGATGACGGCAGCCAGAGGCTTCTGGTTTCTGGAATATCTTGGGCACAGGAACGCGCATGTGCTTGATGGCGGTTATTCGGGATGGGAGGCTGCGGGATTGCCGGTTACGCGTGATGCTGAGTTGCCGACACCGTCGGTTTTCCGCTACCAGGCCGACCGCGCGCGCCTGGCTACCCATCGCGATGTAAATGGTGCTATTGGGGCATCGGACCGGATCATTCTGGATACGCGCGGCCGCACAGAATGGACCGGCGAGGACCGTCGCGCGGAACGGGGCGGCACCGTACCGGGAGCGGTTCATTTAGAATGGATTAACCATCTGACCCCAAGCGGTGAAATGAAATCCGCTGTCGATCTGGGTGCTTTGTTTGCGACATGTGGGATAACGCCCGACAAGGAAGTCATTGCTTTCTGCCAGACAGGCTATCGATCCGCTCATGCCTATCTGGCGCTGCGGCTCCTCGGCTATCGCCGGGTACGAAACTATCTCGGTTCGTGGAACGAGTGGGGCAACCGGGAAGGGCTGCCGGTTGAGATACCGGAACGTTGAGATAGCTGTTTCCAGGCAGAAGACCTGCCTTTTGCCCGTAAAGGCTCCGTTAACGGAATAACGCTATCGTCGCTCTCAGATAACAACCGCCTGCGCTTGCCTGACTTAGCGCCGGCCAGCGGACCTGTGTGCGAGGAGTATCCCCATGAGTGAGTTAGCCGTCGTAGAAGACGCCGATCACGTCGCCGATAATTTTGATCAGGTCGCTATCGACAAGGAACAGCTTGTTACAATGGTGATCGAGGACCAGATGTTCGGCGTACCCATTCTTATGGTACAGGATATCGTGGAATCGCGATTGATAACACCGGTTCCGCTCGCGCCTTCGGCAATTGCGGGTGTGATGAACCTGCGCGGCCGGATCGTTACCGTCATCAATTTGCGCCGCTGCCTGGGTGTCGGGGAAAACCTTGAAAACAACCGCGGCATGGGCATTACCGTGGAGTATCGCGGCGATCTTTACACATTGCTTGTCGATTCGATCGGCGATGTTCGCGACCTGCCACGGCGGGATTTCGAAAAGCCGCCGGCAACATTGGACGAAAAGCTTCGCCGTCTCAGCACGGGGATCTTTCGTTTGCCCGAAGACCTTCTCGTCGTGTTGGACATAGATCGTGTGCTCGATACTGAAATCTTGATGCAGACTCCCCCGGTGGCGCTGAAACGGCGGTTACCCAAGGTTGACGAGACGGTGAAGGCGAAGGTGAAGCCCGCGACTACGGCGCCAGCCTCCGAAACCGAGGCTCTCGAGGAAAAACCTGACGAGACGACAGAGGCAAGCGCAAAACCAGCGCAAAAACAGGACACCGAGCAAAAACAGGACACCGAGAACGTCGTCAAACTCCATGAGCCGGAGCCTGTAACCGAAGCAGAGGCAACAGAAGAAAACGAGCCGGCGCCATCGCCTTCGGGTGGCAGTGTTTTTGAGCGGATTGGCGGGGATGAAGCCGTCGAAGCTGCCGTCGATATCTTCTATTCGAAAATCATGGCAGACGAGACGCTGAAACCGTTCTTCGAAGGTGTCGACCTCGATCGTCAGTCCTTTATGCAACGGATATTCCTGACCGGCGCTTTCGGTGGACCGCAGGCCTATACCGGACGGTCTCTGCGCGAAGCGCACAAAAAGTTGGTCGAAGAAAAAGGCTTGGGCGAGGCCCATTTTGCCGCCGTCGCGGGTCATCTGCAGTCGACACTCAAAGATCTCGATGTGCCGGCCGATCTGATCCAGGAAGTGATGACCATAGCCGCCAGCACTCATGACGACGTTCTGAACCTGTAAACCAGATAGGGGTTTGTTGGAATCGTCTCAGCGATCCAACAACCGCGTGAACCTGCTTTGGAGTTCCCTATAAGGCCTTGAAGAAGTCGTTGCCTTTGTCGTCGATGACGATAAAGGCTGGGAAATTCTCAACCTCGATCCGCCAGATCGCCTCCATGCCCAGATCTTCGTACTCGATTACTTCGACCTTCTTGATGCAGTCGAGCGCGAGCCGTGCGGCGGGGCCGCCGATCGATCCGAGATAGAACCCGCCATGCGCTTGGCATGCTTGGCGCACCATATCCGAGCGGTTTCCTTTGGCGAGCATGATCATGCTGCCTGCTGCGGCCTGGAACTGATCGACATAGGAGTCCATGCGCCCCGCGGTTGTCGGGCCGAAGGAGCCCGACGCATAGCCCTCAGGGGTCTTCGCCGGCCCGGCGTAGTAGACCGGATGATCCTTCATGTATTGCGGCAGCGCCTTGCCGTCGTCCAGCAGCGCTTTGAGCCGCGCATGGGCCAGGTCGCGGGCAACGATAATCGGACCACTGAGCGAGAGACGCGTCTTGATCGGATATTTCGTCAGGGTGCCGAGTATTTCCGACATCGGCTTGTTGAGATCGATGTTGACGACCTCGCCGCCAAGGTCTTCCGATTCCATCTCGGGTAGGAATTGTGCCGGATTGGTCTCAAGCTGTTCGAGATAGATGCCGTCGGCGGTAATTTTTCCGGCTGCCTGACGGTCCGCTGAACAAGATACGCCTATACCGATCGGCAGGCTTGCGCCATGACGCGGAAGGCGGATGACCCGAACGTCGTGACAGAAATACTTGCCGCCGAACTGGGCGCCGATCCCCATGCCCTGGGACATCTTAAATACCGTCTCTTCCATTTCGAGGTCGCGAAAGGCCTGGCCTTTGTCTCCGCCCTCAGTCGGGAGCGCATCGAGATAGCGGCAGCTCGCCAGCTTCACGGTTTTAAGATTGAACTCCGCAGATGTGCCGCCGATTACAACGGCCAAGTGATAAGGGGGACAGGCCGCCGTCCCAAGCGACTTGATCTTCTCGTCGAGGAAAGGCAGCAGTTTTTCCGGATTCAGCATGGCCGGCGTTTCCTGGAACAGATAGGTCTTGTTCGCGGAGCCGCCGCCTTTGGCTACGAATAGAAATTTATAAGCGTTGCCAGGTTCGGCGTAGATTTCGATCTGTCCGGGCAGATTCGTCTTGGTATTGGTTTCCTCGTACATCGACAGGGGCGAAACCTGGCTGTAGCGGAGATTGCTCTGCGTGTAGGTCCGGGTCACGCCTTCTGCCAGCGCCGATTCATCGTTGCCGCCGGTCCAAACACGCTCACCCTTCTTGCCCATGACGATCGCCGTGCCCGTGTCCTGGCACATCGGTAAAACGCCGCCTGCCGCAATGTTGGCATTTTTCAACAGATCGAAAGCGACGAAGCGGTCGTTGTCCGACGCTTCAGGGTCGTCGAGAATTTTGCGAAGCTGGGCCAGATGACCGGGCCGCAAATAGTGGTTGATGTCACGAAACGCTTCTGCGGCCAACAGCGACAGAGCTTCCGGCGCGACCTTGAGAACTGTTTCACCGTCAACCGAAACTGTGCTGACATGATCGCCGGTAATTTTCCGATACGGTGTCTCGTCCGCGCCCAGCGGGAACATGGTGGGATGGTCGGTGACAGACATGGCTATACCCCTCTGCAACGGTACTCGCTTGGAGAACTAGTTTACCGCGCTCATCACTGGCGCGCCACATTGGCCAGTCAGGGGCAGGGGATTTAAGTGGTGGTTCCGCTCTTTTTCGTGCGGTTCCATTACGCCTTTACCCGTTGTCGGGGTGTCACCCAAACGGGAAACAATGTCACCTGTCTAACTTATTGTAATATCTATTTTTTTCGAAACGTATCGAGCGTTACGACATTGCCGTCCGAGCTGCCCTCGCCTTCCGAAATTTCGTCGGCCTCCGACGGGGCGGCGTTGTTTTGGCCTTCGGCCTTCGAATCGACATCCGATGTGACGAATTGGCCTGAAGCTGCCTCTTCGGCTTCGTCGAATTTGAACTGCAAGCCAAAGTTGGCCGACGGGTCGGCAAAGGCGGTAATGGCATCGAACGGAATGTTCAACTGCTCCTGAACATTGTTGAAGTTCAGCGAAACGGCGAACCCGTCGTCGCGAACGATCAGGTGTTCGAACTGATGCTGAAGGACGATCGTCATTTCGTCCGCATATCTCTCGGCAAGATAGTCCGGGATTTGCACGTCCGGCTCGCGAGTGCGAAAGGTGATATAAAGATGGTGTTCGCCGGGCAGGCCTTCCGCTGCGACTCGCACCATTGCCTCCTTCACCACTGCGCGTAACGCGTCTTCGACCATCAGGTCGTATCGCATCATGTCTTCCGTCATGCTTCCTCAGCAACACCGCCTGCTCCAGGACGCGCTTCTGCGCCGGAATTCAGTGGGGGGCTTCTGTTGCCCGGCGCCCCCCGGGCCGCGCTTACTTAGTCAGACTAAGCAGCGAGACGGGCTTCGCCCGTAAAGTTATCGTTCGCAATTAGCGAATCGGCCCGATAACGGCGGTACCATGCCGGGCGCAAACCAAATCTTTACCACGCGCGTCGATCCTATTTCGCCCCCAAACGGGAATCCGATCAATTTCGGAGTTTGGTGGAGGCGCCGGGTACCGCCCCCGGGTCCGCAACGCTTATTTCATAAGGCCCTGTAACGCCATAGTCGGTCTCCCGACGGTTGAAATATAGGTGCTCTCGACCAATAAAAAAAGGCTCGATCCTGTTTGGTGCGATTTTATGGTATTCAACTGATGCGCTTGAAAACTGATATTGCAGTTGCGCGAATCGGATAAGATCGGCCTTACCATGGAACAATACCTTGATCTCATGCACCGGGTACGCGAAACCGGCACATATAAGGAAGACCGGACCGGTGTCGGGACCTACAGCGTCTTTGGGCACCAGATGCGGTTCGATTTGGCCGATGGTTTTCCCATGCTGACGACCAAGAAACTGCATCTGAGGTCGATTGTTCACGAATTGCTGTGGTTTCTCGCGGGCGACACGAATGTCGCCTATCTGCGCGAAAACGGCGTGCGGATCTGGGATGAATGGGCTGATGAGAACGGCGACCTTGGACCTGTTTATGGCGCGCAATGGCGTTCCTGGCCGGCGCCGGATGGCGGTTACATCGATCAGGTCGGTAATCTCGTTGAACAGATCAAATTAAGCCCGAACTCCCGCCGTCACATCGTCTGTGCGTGGAATGTTGCGCTGGTCGAGGATATGGCGTTACCGCCCTGCCATTGCCTGTTCCAGTTCTATGTCGCCGAGGGGCGGCTTTCCTGCCAGCTTTACCAACGCAGTGCCGATATCTTTCTGGGCGTGCCCTTCAATATCGCGTCCTACGCATTGCTTACTCTGATGATGGCGCAAGCAACCGGCCTTGAGCCCGGCGAATTCGTCCATAGTTTTGGCGATGCGCATATCTACACCAACCATCTGGAACAGGTGGATATCCAACTCCAACGGACGCCTTATGCGCTGCCCTCGATGCGTCTTAATCCCGATGTGGACGATTTGTTTGCGTTTCGCTACGAGGATTTCGCTTTGGAGGATTATCAGACACACCCGCATCTCGCCGGCAAGGTGGCCGTTTGACGGCGCGCCTGTGTCTCGTGGTTGCGATGGCGCGCAACCGGGTTATCGGCCGTGACGGTGGGCTGCCCTGGCATATTCCGGCTGATCTACGGCAGTTCAAAGCACTGACGATGGGCAAGCCTATGATCATGGGCCGTAAGACGTTCGCATCGATCGGCCGGCCGCTGCCGGGACGGACCAATATCGTGGTTACGCGCAGTACCGGCTTTCGCGCCGATGGTATCGTCGTTGCGCATGATTTGGAGGCTGCGTGCCGAACCGCGCAAGAAATTGCGCTGGAGGACGGTGTCGATGAGATTATGGTCATCGGCGGCGCAGAGATTTATGCGCTTGCTTTGCCGCTGACCGACCGTCTCTATCTGACCGAAGTGCAGAGCGATGTGGTCGGTGATGTGCGGTTCCCGGCGTTCGGTCGGGCTTGCTGGCGCGAAAGCGCGCGCCAGTCATACGAACCGCAGGGCGAAGCGCCTGGTTTCGACTTTGTCGTTTTTGACCGGAACGGCCCCGCTGGGCAGTGACTTAGTGTTGCTTGACGCCCGTCATGTTGCATTCCGATAGATCGATACCGCTCAGGTCGGCATCGGTCAGAATGGCGTTCTCAAGCGAGGCTTGGCGAACTTGCCCTGTCGGCTGACCGTCCTTCGAAATGATGGGTATCGATCCGACGCGTGCGCCGCGCAACCTCGCGCCTGTGAGGTCAGCGTCCGTCATAATGACCCCGGTCAGCTCCGCGTTTTCCAGATTGGCGCCGCGCAGGTCGGCGCCGCGCAGGTCGCAAAGCGTTAATGTGCAGTCTTGCAAATTGGCGCCGCGAAGCCGGGCGCCCATCAACTTCATGCCGCTCAGATTGCGCTTCGTAAGGTTGAAACGTTCGAAGCTTTCGCCAGACAGCAGTCCCGGTTTCCCCTTGCCGCCACCGCTGTCGAGCCACGCGATGTGGGCATTCAGGGCTGCGCGAAGGCGTGATGGAAAATTGTCGAACGCGATCCAGGTTTCCGATTCACCGAGCGCACAGCGGTTCGGGTCGATTTCGGTGCGCTGTTCCTCATCGAGCAGGGCGCCGCGCAAATCCGTTTCCTCAAAAATCGCGTTCCGCAATTGCGTGCCACGCAAATCGGCACGCTCGAAGCGGGTTTCCGACAATCTGGCATCTGAAAGGTCGGCGCCGCGTAGGTCTGCGTTACTGAGATCGGTTCCGGACAAATCTGCACCGAACAGGAACGCCCCTTCTAGCTTTGCACCGACAAGACGGGAGCCTCGCAAATCGACCCCGGACATGCGCGCCCGGCGCATGGTGGCATAGTTCATGAAACAGTCCGACAGGCTGGTGCTGTCGCGCCCCAGCGAACCGCTGCCGTCGGCTTCGAGAATGATGCCGCCGCGCAAATCCGCCTCGGTGAGGTCGGCGTCCTCCAGATTTGATCCCCGCAGCGTCGCGCCTTTTAGCACCGCTTTTGTCAAATCGGCGCCGCGCAGATCAACGCCTGACAGGTCCGCTCCGAATAAATCGGCCTCGATCAAATTGGCACGATTGAATTTCGCTGACCGCAAATTGGCACCCACCAAGGTCGCGCGTTCCAGAGATTTACGCGAGAAATCTTTATGCAGCAGGTTCTGGCGGGACAGGTCCGCCTGCTGTCCCCCGTTCTTGTCCCGCAACCACAATTCGTGACGGTTCAGAATCTTCAAGATCGACGGATCTAGTGCTCGGTCGTTTGCGGTTATGCTTTTGCTTTGGTCAGTCATCGTCCGGGTTGCGTTTGGTGTAAGAAATGAAACGGATGACTGCATGTTGCGCCAAATTCCCTTAACTATTGATTAACCAAGGGATGATTCCGCATTCTATTACACGAGGATAAACGGTCCCTGGGTTGGTTATAAAGGTAGTCGAACCAGCGCGCGCAGGCCGCCATGCGGCGACGTTTCCATGACGATGTCGCCGCCGTGCGCCCGCGCGATGTCCCGGGCAATCGCTAGTCCCAACCCCGTGCCGCCGGTTTCCGGATTGCGGGATTGATCGAGCCGAAAGAAAGGACGGAACACTTCTTCGCGTGATTCCTCGGCAATTCCGGGCCCGTCGTCGTCGATGGCGATTTCCGTGAAGTCACTCCGTTTGCCCGCGCGCAGCCAGATATGGGTGCCGTAACGATTGGCGTTGGCGATTAAGTTGTCCACGCAGCGCTTAATCGCATTAGGCCGGCACCAAGCCTCAAGCCGGCCCTCGACGTGGGCGTCGATGACAGCACCATTGCGTTTCCACTGCGTGACGACTTCCTCCACAACGGCGCTCAAGTCGGTTTCCAGGGCTTCCTCGTCGCCTTCGCCGCGGGCAAAGGTCAGGTAGCCTTCGATCATCTTTTCCATCTCCGCGACATCGGCTTTCAATTCTTCGATCTCGGGTGATCCGGTGAGCATCGCTAGTTGCAGTTTCATGCGGGTTAGCGGCGTGCGCAGGTCATGGCTTACGCCAGAAAGCATGTCCGTGCGCTGCCGAATCTGACGATGGATGCGCTCGCGCATCAAGGTGAAGGCCGTGGCTGCCTGTCGGACTTCCTGTGCGCCGCCGGAACGAAAATCCTCTTCCACGGGGCGGCCTTTGCCGAAACTGTCGACAGCGCGGGCGAGACGACGGATCGGGCGAATTTGATTGCGCATGAAGATCGATGCCACCGCGAACAGGATCAAGGACGACCCGACCATCCACATGATGAAGATATAGGTCGTCGAGCTGAACAAACGGTCGCCGGGCGCAACGATACGCAGTACCGCTTCCGCCAACTGCACGTCGATGATCACGCGTTCTTTGAAAGAAGATGTATCGATCTGAAAGGGGCGGCTGATCCGTTGCTGCAAGGCATCGCTGAGAAACCGATCGATCCGCTCGTTCGTCGGCGTTTCTTTGTTGGGCAGGATGACGCCCGGTTCGAGAGAGATCAGGAAACCGAACGTCGTTCGCGCTCTCTCAAAGATCTCGGCGTGGCTTTCTGGGGCCGGATTGTCGCGCAGTGTATTGAGGACCATCGAAATATCGCCGGCGATGGAACTCGAAAGCCGCCTCGTGATCGTATCCCAGTGGCGGTCGTAGAAAATATGAGTCGAGATAATTTGCAGCAGAATCAGGGGTGAGACGATAATCAACAGCGAACGGCCAAACAGGGTTTGCGGCAGAAATCGTTTGATCAGGAGAGCGGGATTCATTGCTTTAGTCCGGCCGCAGGACGTATCCCTGGCCGCGCACGGTCTGCAGGTATCGTGGCGCCCTGGAATCCGGTTCGATCTTGCGCCGCAGCCGGGTGACTTGCACATCGATCATCCGGTCGGTGCCGTCTATCGCGCACAGACGGGTCAGCGCTTCGCGGCTCAATATCTGGCCTGCATTTTCCGCCAGAACTCGCAGTAGGCTCGTCTCCGTGGTCGTTAGTCTGAGGGCGCCATCGCCGTCGCTTAGTATTTCCCGCTCCATATCGAAGACGAAGTCGCCGAGGCGCACTTCCCGATCGAACTTCATTTGTTGTGCGCGGCGCAGGATCATGCTGATTCGGAGAACCAGCTCACGCGGTTCGAACGGTTTCGAAAGATAATCGTCGACTCCCCCTTCGAGACCGTCGATTCGCGCTTCGGTTTCGCCCATGGCAGTCAGCATGAGAATTGGCACGCTGTTGGTGGTGCGGATCGAGCGGGTGAAGGCAAGCCCATCTTCTCCGGGCATCATTCGGTCCATGACGATAAGGTCGAATTCCATGCCGCGCAGACGCTGGCGCGCATCCTCGGCATCCGTGGCGACGGTGACTCGGAAACCGTTGTCCATCAGATATTTCTGAAGCAGGTCCCGGAGCCGCCTATCGTCGTCGACGACCAGGATATGAGACATATCCGGGTTCATGGCTGGAGTATATCGACGGTAGGGCAAGAATGCATCGCTGCGTTTCAGCGCGGTATGCCGGTTGTGTTTTTGAACCGGTCGCGGTCTTCGTCGCTGGAGATTATGCCCAACATGACTTTGCGGAATCCCTCGACCGCCTCGGCGCCTGCGTCGCGATAGGCGCGGGCGAAGCGCGCTCGTTGATCTGCCGTCAATTGCCGTTCGAGCTCGCGCCCTTTTTTCGTCAGGCTCAGCAGGCGCTGTCGGCGATCTTGCTGGCCTTTGTTCTGGTCGATGTAGCCTTCCTGGACGAGCTGCCCAAGCACACGGCTCAAGCTCTGTTTGGTGATCTGCAGGATATCGAGCAGTGCGGACACCGTCGTATCGGGATAGCGACCGACGAAATAGATCACACGGTGATGGGCGCGCCCAAACCCGGATCGGCGAAGGATCGCGTCCGGCTCTGCGATGAAATCGCGATAAGCGTAGAAAAGCATCTCGATCCCCTGGCGGAGTTCTTCGTCGCGCAGGAACAGCGGATTGGCGCTGATTTTTGCCGGCGTGTTCACGATTGGACGCACTCCATAAATTCAAGTGAGAAAATATACGTCAGCATTATTGACATAAATTAGTTAGAATGTTACAACTTGCGTCGAGTTTGTGACGGTATGTTACGTTTTCGATGGGCGGCGGTAAATTTTCAACATCCGCGCAAGGTAGAATGATTGTGTCGTGCCCGGCTATGGTTATTAACAGGAACAGGTTTAGGCGGGGCGTCAAAGGAGAAAAGTCATGGAGATGAGCTACGACGATCGGCCGGGACAAATCTGGTATGACGGCGAACTGGTGCCCTGGAAAGAGGCGAATGCCCATATATTGTCGCACGCGCTGCATTACGCGTCCTGCGTTTTCGAAGGCGAGCGCGCTTATGACGGCCGCATCTTCAAGCTGAGGCAGCATACCGAACGCCTGTTCGAAGGCGCTGAGTCGATGGATATGGAAATGCCGTATACGGTCGAGGAGGTCGATGCGGCGTGTAATTTGGTCGTCCAGACTCAGGGTATCAAGGATGGCTACGTCCGGCCGATCGTCTGGCGCGGTTCGGAAATGATGGGCGTATCCGCGCAGACGGCGCAAATTCATGTCGCGGTTGCGGCGTGGGAATGGCCGGACTATTTCGCGGACCGCATGACCGGCATCCGCATGAAATGGGCGAAATGGCGCCGCCCCGATCCGGCGACGATCCCGTGCAAGACGAAAGCGGGCGGTCTCTACATGATCTGCACCCTGTCTAAGCACGACGCTGAGAAGGAAGGCTTTGCCGATGCGCTAATGCTCGATTACCGAGGCTATATCGCCGAGGCGACGGGCGCGAACATCTTCATGCTCCTGGAGGACGGCAAGCTGCATACGCCGGAGCCGGACTGCTTCCTCGACGGTATTACCAAACGGACGGTCATGGCGCTCGCCAAGGCGCGGGGGTACGACATCGTGCAGCGGCACATCAAACCCGAAGAGCTTGCCGGCGCGAAGGAAGTGTTCCTGACCGGCACGGCGGTCGAGGTGACCCCGGTTCGCGAAATTGGCGAATACAGCTTTACGCCGGGCGCGGTGACCAGAACGCTCATGGAGGATTACGACGCCGAAGTACGGCGCGAGGTCCCCGCGACACTGAATGCTGCGTAAAACGTTTTTGCCGGCCGGCTTTCGCGACAACAGCGTGGGCCGGCCGGTGCATTTTTTATGCGGACCCGTGGAGGTGCAGGAAGCGCGCTGACGCACGCTTCGCTCGTTGCCTGATTTCCTTTTTCTTCGGCATAGGGATGAGACCGAGAAGACGCCTTATCTGAAGATCTCCCATCAGTAACCCAAGATATTCTTCTGCGGCCTGTGCTGGGTCTGCAGGGCGCAGCTTTCCAGACTGCTGGTGTCGTTCGAGAAACAGAATAAAGTGTGGCAAGGTTTCCTCGCGACCAGCAGCAGACAGTATTTGTGCCAGGCCGGATCCCATGTTTACCTCCGAAATTGCTGCACGGTTTATTGCGATGGCGTGATCGTCAAGCAACAGCTCGAGGAGCGCACTACCAAAAGCGACTAGCGTCGGCTCAATTGCCGCCTCGTTTTCGAGTTGTGCTGCGAATACAGTCTGGACCGATTGGGCATTGCGCCGGATAACCGCTTCGAAAAGCCCTTGCTTGTCGCCGAACCACGCATAGAGCGTTTCCTTCGACGCCGACGCGCGTCTGGCGACTTCGAGCATCGACGTACCGCGATAACCTTTCTCCGACAGGGTTCCCGTCGCGATGTCCAAAATCTCATTGCGGCGACTAATCCGCTGAGGGTCATTCATGTCCAGTTTCCGAGAAAGGGGCTGTTGACTCTAACCGTACTCATTGGTACGGATAATACAAGCGTACCAATGAGTACGGTTAGAAAGAAGGAACGCACCATGCCAAAGTCGGTCTGCACTGCCGATCTCGTAATGGCGGCCATTCTCACCAACCTCGTCCTTACCGGTGTCATGTTGCTGGCACTGTTTACGCGCACGCCGCCGCACCCACCGCTCGAAACGCCGCTCTTTGCGCTGGGTCCGTTTTTGGGCGCATCTCTGGCGATTGGCGTGGCTGCATTCCACCTTGTCCGGCAGGATGCGCAATTGGGCTACGGCGTCACTGCGCTGTTCGCCTTCATCGGTCTGTTGTCGTTTGGGCCACAGAAGTATTTCGACCCAGCATTCGCGAGTATCTGGCCGGCGGTCTTGACAGCGCAGGCTGCTATCGTCGTGATGTTGGTATGGTGCACTATACCGTTGCGGCGGGTACGCCGCGTGCGGTAGCGCTATTCCGTTACCAGGCCATGTCCAGTATTTCCCGGACCTGTTTTGGTGACGTGATCGGCCGAGGGTTTGTATGGATGTAGCGGTCGTGCATCGACTTCCTAGCAATATCGTCGAGTTGATCCTGTTTCAAGCCAACGTCCCGCAAGGTTCCCGGCTGGTCGAGGCGCGCGACGAGGTCGCGCACGACATCGGCGGCGTCTTCGCCGGGTTGGTCGAACGCCGCGCTGACCGTTGCCTGTTGCTCGGCGTTCACGGACTTGTTGTAGCGCAGGACGTTCGGCAGCATGACGCAGGATGTATGTCCGTGCGGTACATTCGCCGTGCCGCCGAGGACGTGTCCGATGCCATGGCTGGCACCCTTCATGACACCCGCCATCGCGCCCGTCATCGACAGCCAGGCACCGTTTAGACAATCGAGCCGCGCGTCGAGATCCGTTGGATCTGCTTTTACGCGCGACAGACCGCGGCCGAGCAGTTTTAGCGCGTGCGCTGAGGTGCCATCGACATAGCTCAACGGGTTGGTCGAACATAGGTTTTCGACCGCATGATCGACGGCGCGGATGCCGGTCGAAAGCCATAGCCACTCCGGCGTGTGCACCGTGACCGCCGGATCGAGAATCACTGTTTGTGGCGCCAGAAGGTGGTGGCGATACAGCTGCTTCATGCGCCGCTCTGTGTCGGTGCAGCCCGCCGTAAAATTGAACTCGCCGCCCGAAAGTGTCGTCGGGACGGCAACCATGCGGATGTCGGGCGCGGCGATGTCGGGTTGCACGGATGCGCCGTCGTCGGCGACCCGCGTGTAAAAGCGGTCGAGATCTGTGGGGTCGCTCACATCGTTGGCGAGGCACAGAACGACCATTTTGCCGCCGTCGGTGACGGAGCCACCGCCCAGAGTCACGATCAGGTCCGCGTTTGCTGTGCGCGCCATGTTGGCCGCTTCCACAACGGCGGTCCGCGGTGTGTGCGCGCCGACCTGATCGTACAGGCCGGCGTATTTAGGGCCGAGCGCCTCTTTCAGCCGATCGACGCTGTCGGTCTCCTGGACCAGCGTGCCGCTTGCCAGGACAAAGACGCGGTTGGCATTGAGCTGTGCCGCTTCTGCCGCAACGGCTTCGTCGAATGGCGATCCATATCGGACCCGGTCGATGGCCGTATACTGGAAGACGCCCTGTTGCTGCATCGGTTATTCCGAATCGCTCGACTGTTCGGTGTCCGGCTCTGTCCGATCGATTTTGTTGCTGTCGATTTCAGCCTTCGCGCGTTTTGCTGCGTCCTCGTCGCGCGCGGCTTCGGCTTTGGTGCGTCCCGACACGGCGCGGTTTCGCGCTGCGTTCGTGGACTTCGCTTTGCGGTCTCTGCTCTTTCGAAATTCACGCAGATTGATAATTTCCGCCATGGCTAACCCGCTCTTTTCTTTCCTTCGTTCGTTTCCCAGCGTGCCGCCGCGTCGTCATCGGAGTCTTTCGCTTCGACCCAGCGGGTGGCGCCGTCCGCTGTCTCCTCCAGCTTCCAGAAAGGCGCGCGCGTCTTCAGCCAGTCGATCAGGAAACGGCATGCTTCGAATGCGGCGTCACGATGTGGGCTGGCCGCAATGACCAGGACGATACGATCGCCCGCTTCGAGCCGACCGTAACGATGAACGATAAGACTCGCTTCCAACGGCCACCGATCATGCGCCTCGGCATCGATCTCGGCCAGCATTTTTTCGGTCATGCCGGGATAATGTTCCAACGTCATGGCGCTGGTCCGCTCCCCATCCGCCATATCTCGGACCAAGCCGACGAAGCTCGTTACCCCGCCGATCTGTGCATTGCCGTCCGTGAGCGCGGCAATTTCGGCGCCGACATCGAAGTCCTCGCGTTGTACCCGGACAGCCAATTCAGCCTCCCGTCATGGGCGGGAACAGTGCGACTTCCTCGTTCCCGGTCAGCACGGTATCGAGCGTGGCGAATTCCTGATCGACCGCGATTCGGATGGCTGTCGTGTCCTGCAGCGCCTCGGCGAAGTCGGGCCCGCGTTCCTTTAGCCATTCGATCAGCGATGCGACATCGCGGACAGCCGCTGGCGGGGTGACATCCTCTTCGCCAATTCCTGTGCGCTGGCGCAGCCAGGCAAAATAGAGAATCTTCATGGCATGACCTCGGTGAACGGCAGAAAGTCTACCATGCTTCCGGCTTTGAGAAAGGTCATGTCTTCCGGCAGTTCGACCAAGCCGTCGGCACCGACCAGAGAGGACAAGACCCCGGCGCCGCTGCGGCCGTGCTTTTCCGCCTTCGGCCACCCATCCGTATCGGCGACAATTTTGGCGCGGACGAATTCGCGGCGGCTGATCTTTTTGCGGTGATCGAAGCCGGCCCGGACACGGTAGCTGATTGGCGCGACGTCAGTCGCCCCCGACAGCCGCAGGATGAGGGGGCGTGCAATGACCAGGAACGTAACTATTGCCGCGACCGGATTGCCTGGCAGGCCGGCGAACGGAATCGGACCGCGCGGCGTGTCGATCTGGCCGAGCGCGACAGGCCGTCCCGGTTTGATCGCCAGGCGCCAGAAATGGAGAGAGCCCAGAGCCTCGACGGTTGCTTTGATATGATCCTCCTCACCGGTCGACATCCCACCAGAGGTGACGAGCAGGTCGTGCGTTGCCGCCGCTTCAGCCAGCGCGGTCCGAATGACGGTTTCGTCGTCGCGAATGATGCCCAGGTCGGTGACAGCGCAACCGAGTTGCGACAGTGCCGCTGCCAGCGCAAATCTATTGGCATCGAAAATCGCGCCTGGATCGAGTGTGTTGCCGGGTTCGCGTAGCTCGTCGCCGCTGGAAAATACCGCGACCCGCAGCGGTTCGAAGACGCGTAGCCGTGTCCGGCCGAGCGAGGCCGCAACACCGATGTCCTGCGGTCGCAGCACCTGACCGGCATGCAGAACAATCTCGTTCTCGCGGATATCTTCGCCGGCTGTGCGCCGGTTTGCGCCACGCTTGATACCCGGCGCGATGACGACATGGTCGCCGTCGACCCGGCAGTCCTCCTGCATCATGACGGTGTCGGGGCCAGCATCGCCCATCGGCATCGGGGCGCCGGTGAAGATGCGGATGACTTCGCCGCGCTGCGTAGATCTTCCCAAAGGGTGGCCGGCGGCGGCGCGTCCCGTGACCGGCAAGCGGGTCTCGATCTTCGGATCGAGATCGTCGTAATAGACCGCATAGCCGTCGACGGCCGAGTTGTCGTGCGGCGGCACATTGAACGTGGCGGCGATGTCCTCGGCCAAAATGCGGCCGACGGCACCCGAGACGGGCACATCGCACATATCGGCGATCGGCTCGGTACGCTCGTGCAACGCATTCAGCGCCTCGTCGAGCGGCGTCAGCGCCTCACCGAAGGCGAAGCAGTCGTCGCTAAGCTGCGCCATGGGAAACACTTTCTTTGAGGCCGACATGCGCGATGATGAAGTCGGCGATAGCCGGCACGTCGTTCAAATCCAGTACAGGTACACCGGCTTGCGGCAGGGAGGCGTCGCTCGCAACGGCGACGATGCGCGCGTCGTTGACGCAAAGCAATTCCTTGCCCGTCGTCGGACGATGGACTTCCATCTTGGTGTGTCCGTAGCGTTTAAATCCTTCGACTAGCAACAAATCGACCGGCGTCATTCGTGCGACCAGGGCATCGAGGTCCGGCTCCGTCGCGCCGCGATTCTCATGCATGAGCGCCCAGCGGTTGGCAGAGCTGACCATCACTTCGGTTGCCCCGGCGCGGCGATGCTCGTAGGAATCCTTGCCGGGTTTGTCGATGTCGAAATTATGATGCGCGTGTTTCACGGTCGAGACGGTGTAGCCGCGTCCGATCAGCTCCGGCAGCAGGCTCATAACGAGGGTGGTTTTGCCGCTGCCGCTCCATCCTGCCAGGCCGAAGATCTTCATACGTAGGTTTCTCCACGCCAGATCATCGGATGCCGTTCTTTGCGGCCGGCGCCGACGCGCTTTCGTCGGTGGGTGGCGGTTCGTTTACCGTGAGGTATTTCAGGCCGGTTTTCAAATAATCGTATCCGGTAACGATCGTCAGCCCGGCGGCGATCCACAGTCCGATTTCGCCGATCAGCGTCGCCGGAATCATCGCCGGCGCCGCGTTGCCGACAATCAGGAAACCCAGTGTCAGCATCTGGATCGTGGTCTTCCATTTCGCCAGCCGGCTAACGGGAACCCCAACTTTGATGTCAGCCAGAAATTCGCGTAACCCGGAGACAAGCATTTCGCGGCACAGGATTACCAGCCCCGCCAGGATGGACAACCCCGTCACGCGATCAAACGCGATCAGCATCATGATGACCGCTGCGACGAGCAGTTTATCCGCGACCGGATCGAGAAATTTTCCGAAATTCGAGATCGTGCCCATCGACCGCGCAGCATAACCGTCGAAAAAATCGGTCAGGCAGGCAAAGGTGTACAGTCCAAGCATCACCCAGCGGATGGCATTCCCGTCGACCCAGAACAGCGCAACGATTGCCGGAATCACCCCGATCCGCGACAGCGTCAGGAGGTTCGGCAGGCTGGTGATCATTCGGTTATCTCCTTGGGCGATAACGTCTTTTCAGACGGATCACCACTTTGGAGCCATTCTACTGATCGGTGTGGAAATGACCATAAATTTTCTCCGCGACCGCTTTGCTGATCCCACCCACGGCTTCCAGGTCGGCGAGACCGGCCCGGGCGACATTGCGCGCCGATCCGAAATGCAGCAGCAACGCCTTCTTTCGCTTCGCGCCGATGCCGTCGATTTCATCGAGCGGGGAGGCGGAAATTTCCCGCGATCGTTTCGCGCGGTGCGTTGTAATCGCGAACCGGTGCGCTTCGTCCCGCAACCGTTGAATGAAATAGAGCAGTGGATCGCGTGGTGCTAGTGTGAAGCCTTTGCCCCCCGGCTGATAGAACCGCTCGCGTCCGGCGTTGCGGTCGGGTCCCTTGGCGACCCCCAGCAAATTGACGTCGTCGATGCCAAATTCGGCGAAGACGTCCTCCGCGATTCCCAATTGCCCGCGTCCGCCGTCGACGATCACGAGGTCCGGCCAGTTGCCTTCCGACCGGTCGGGGTCCTCTTTCAGCGCGCGCGTAAAGCGGCGTGTCAGCACTTCGCGCATCATTGCATAATCGTCGCCCGCTTCGGCTTCGTCGTCACCGCCGACTGTCTTGATATTGAATTTCCGGTACGCATTCTTCATCAAGCCTTCCGGGCCGCTCACGATCATCGCCCCAATCGCGTTCGTGCCCTGAATGTGGCTGTTGTCGTAAACCTCGATCCGTGCCGGCGGCGCATCGAGATCGAGCCGGGAGGCCAGCGCGTCCAGCGCGTGGCGATGTGTCGTGCTTTCCGCGAGCCGCCGTCCCAATGCTTCGCGGGCGTTCGTTAGCGCGTGATCGACGGGTTTCCGCTTCGCCCCGCGCCGCGGGGTCAGCAGCCGGACTTTGTGCTCCGCACGCGACGAAAATGCTTCGGCGATCAGGTCGCGCTCGGGCAGGTCGTGACTCAGCAATATCGCGCGCGGTGGCGGTTTGTTGTCGTAAAACTGGCCGACAAAGGCGCTGAGAACGTCCTGCGGTTCGAGATGGCGGTCGTGGCTGGGGAAGTAGGCGCGGTTGCCGTAGTTGCGGCCGCCACGGAAGAAGAACACCTGAACGCAAGATTGCCCGCCTTCCTGATACAAGGCGATGATATCGGCGTCCTCCAGTCCCGAGACGTTGATATCCTGATGCGCCTGGACTTGAGTCAACGCGCGGATCCGGTCGCGGACCCGGGCGGCGACTTCGAATTCCAGCGCCTCGCTGGCTTCTTCCATGCGCTTGGCCAGCCGCGCCTGCACCTTGCCGCTATGCCCGGTTAGAAATTCTTGCGCTTCGCCGACCAGCGCAGCGTATTCCGCTTGATCGATTCGGCCGACGCAGGGCGCGCTGCAGCGCTTAATATGGTACTGCAAGCAGGGCCGTGTACGATTGCGGAAGATATTGTCGGAGCAGTTGCGCAGCAGAAAGGCGCGTTGCAACGCGGCGATGGTCCGATTGACGGCACCGGCGGAGGCGAAGGGGCCGAAATAGCGGCCGTCGCGCTTGTGTGCGCCGCGATGTTTGACCAGCTGAGCGAAGTCGTGGTCGCCGGTAATCAGGATATGCGGAAATGTTTTGTCGTCGCGCAGCAGCACGTTGTAGCGCGGCCGCAATTTCTTGATCAGATTCGATTCGAGCAGCAGCGCTTCGACTTCCGTGTGCGTCGTCACGAATTCCATGGATTGGGTCTCGGCCACCATCCGCTGCAGCCGGATCGGCAGCTTCGACGGGCTGGCATAGGTCGCGACCCGTTTGCGGAGTTGGTGCGCCTTGCCGACGTAGAGGACGTCGGCCCGCTGGTTGAGCATTCGATAGACGCCAGGTGCGCTCGGCAGAGTTTGCAAATAGGTCTGGACGACCGCAGCGCCGGATTTCAGGCCGCGATGCGTCTCGCGGCTTCCCGGGACCGACTCGCCGCCGGTTCTCGCTCGTTCCGTCATCGCGGCCACGATTTCCTCTCTCGATCGGCTCCATATGCGAAGGCATCAGATGCCCGCACTCGCACCTGCATCATAAAATGGTGCGAATTGCACTCAATTGCGATATCCACGGCTTCTGTGGATAATATTGTTGATAAAGACTTTCTCGCATCTTAACCATCAACAAATGCAGGACCTTGCTCTCATTGCCTAAAAATTAGGCATACTGATAACACATTGAAAAACAATGATTAAGAAGAAGTCAAGTATTACCGAATTGTAAAATCAAGACAATTTCAGCACGATGATAAGTGGTCCCGTTACTAGTCTTCGGTTGTGCAAAACTCCAACATTCGGGCATCCAAAGAAGTTCTTTTCATTCAGGGAGTTGGCGGACACTTTTTGCGCGAAATATTGAGGCGCGCGAGGCTACTCCTCCGGTTCGACATCGGGAAGCGGCTGCGCCCAGCCAAGATGCTGCCCGCCGTCGAGGGCGATCATCTGTCCCGTCATCGAAGGCGATTCGATGATGAAGCGCACCGCCCGCGCCACTTCTTCGGAAGATGCGCCACGGCGCAGCGGCACTGACGCCTGTTGCCGGCGGAACTGCGCTTCTGTCTGGCGAACGTTACGCAAGGTGGGTCCGGGACCGATGCCGTTGACCCGGATGCGCGGCGCCAGCGCCAGCGCCAGCGTTCGCGTCAAGGTCCACAGGCCGGTCTTGCTCAGCGTGTAGGACAGGAAGTGCGGTGTAAGGTTCCAGACCCGTTGATCGAGAATATTGACGATGACACCGTCCTGATCGTCGGGGAGCGCTTCCGCCATCGCCTGCGACAAGACGAACGGCGCGCGCAAATTGGGTTCGATATGTGCATCCCAACTTGCCCGTGTCGCGGTGTCGATTTCGTCACGCTCGAATCGCGAGGCGTTATTCACCAGGCAACCGATCGGTCCGAACCGGTCGATGGACTGGGCAATCAGGCGGCGCGTCTCGTCTTCCTGCGCGAGGTCAGCCTGTAGCGCGATCGCGCGACCGCCCGCGGACTCAATTTCGGAGACGACCGTTTCGGCATCTTCAGTGGACCGGTTGTAGTGCACGACCACCGACCAGCCCCACGCGGCGAGGTCGCGGGCAATTGCGCGCCCGATGCGCCGTGCGGCCCCGGTAACGAGTACGTTTTTGGGTATCGCCATAACGGCAGGATAGGGGGAGGCCGATAGCGGGATCAAGCCCGCGATTGACCGCTTGAATTAAATGCCCCGGCGCGCGCTGCGCCGTTTACCTTTACGCTTGCCGCGGCCCTTCGGAAGAATGCCGCTTGGGACCGACTGGATGCTTGCTGCGATCTTCGGATTGATTGGCGCGGTATCGACTGGCATGTCGAGATCGCATGCCTCCACACGCTTGATTTCGTCGCGCAAGGCCGCGGCTTCCTCGAATTCCAGATCGGCGGCGGCGGCCCGCATGCGGGCTTCGAGTGCGCTGATATAGGTCTTGATGTCCATGCCGACGAGATGCTTGAGCTTTGCATCGCCGGTATCGACCGTGACGTGGTCCCGTTCGTACACGGAATCGAGAATGTCGGAAATCTGCTTGCGGATCGATTCCGGCGTGATGCCGTTAGCGGCGTTGTAGGCCTGTTGGCGTTCGCGCCGCCGGTTGGTTTCCCCGATGGCGTATTCGAGGGAGTCCGTCATCCTGTCGGCATAGAGCAAAACGCGCCCGTCGATGTTCCGCGCGGCGCGCCCAATCGTCTGGACCAGCGAGGTGCGGGAGCGCAGATAGCCCTCCTTGTCGGCGTCGAGAATTGCGACCAGTGCGCATTCCGGAATATCGAGCCCTTCACGCAACAGGTTGATCCCGATGAGAACGTCGAAGACGCCCAGCCGTAGGTCGCGAATAATCTCGATCCGTTCCAGGGTTTCCACATCGGAATGGATATAGCGGACCTTCAGCCCCGCCTCGACCATATAGTCGGTCAAATCCTCGGCCATGCGCTTGGTCAGCGTGGTGACGAGGACGCGCTGGTCCAGCTCGACGCAATTCTTGCACTCGGCCAGTAGATCGTCGACCTGATGTTCCGTCGGCCGGATGATGCAGACGGGATCGATCAGGCCGGTCGGCCGCACAACCTGTTCAGTGAAGACGCCGCCGGTGCGCTCCAGCTCCCAAGCGCTGGGCGTGGCCGAAACGTAAATCGTCTGCGGCCGCATTGCCTCCCACTCCTCGAATTTGAGCGGGCGGTTGTCCATGCAGGAGGGCAGTCGGAATCCGTGTTCCGCCAAGGTCGATTTGCGCGCGAAGTCACCTTTGTACATTCCGCCGAGTTGGGGCACCGTGACATGACTTTCATCTACGATGAGTAACGCATTGTCCGGCAGATACTCGAACAGGGTCGGCGGCGGCTCGCCTGCATTACGGCCCGATAGATAGCGCGAATAGTTCTCGATGCCGGCGCAGGACCCCGCGGCTTCGATCATTTCCAGATCGAAGACCGTGCGCTGTTCCAGCCGCTGCGCCTCCAGCAGCTTGCCGTTTTCGTTGAGCAGCTTTAGGTGCGATTTCAGTTCTTCCTTGATACCGGCGATCGCCTGTATCAACGTTGGGCGCGGCGTGACGTAGTGACTGTTCGCATAGATCCGGATCGATTCGAGCGACGTCATCTTCTCGCCCGTCAGCGGGTCGAATTCGTGGATCGCCTCCACTTCGTCGCCGAACATCGACACGCGCCAGGCGCGGTCTTCGTAGTGGGCAGGGAAGATCTCGATGGTGTCGCCCCTGACGCGGAACGCCCCGCGCTGGAAGCTGGTGTCGTTACGCCGGTATTGCAATTCGACGAGCTGCTGCATCAGCTTGCGCGCATCGATCTGCGTGCCGGCTTTTATCGTCGTCGTCATGCGCGAATAGGTCTCCACCGCGCCGATGCCGTAAATGCAGGACACCGAGGCGACAATAACGACATCATCCCGTTCGAGCAGCGCGCGCGTCGCGGAGTGCCGCATCCGGTCGATCTGCTCGTTGACCGAGGATTCCTTCTCGACATAGGTGTCCGTGCGCGGCACGTAGGCCTCAGGCTGATAGTAGTCGTAATAGGAGACGAAATACTCAACGGCGTTGTCGGGGAAGAACCCCTTCATTTCGCCATAGAGCTGCGCTGCCAATGTTTTGTTCGGGGCCAGGACCAGCGTCGGTCGCTGCAGATTTTGAATCACCTGGGCGATCGTGAAAGTCTTGCCCGACCCGGTAACGCCGAGCAGCACCTGGTCCCGCTCGTTGGCAACGAGTCCGCCTGAGAGTTGTTCGATCGCCTGTGGCTGATCGCCCGCGGGCTGGTAGTCGGAATTCAGCACGAAGCGGATCCCGCCTTCGGAGAGGGGGCGTTCGAATTCGCGCCGCGACTCCAGTTCGGCGAGAAAGGCGGGCGAGGCTTCGGCGAGTCCGGTTGAATTAGGCATAGGTCATTATATAGGAAGTCGTTGCCGAAATGCGATTCACGGCGCGACGATTCTGTATGCGCACCGTCTTGCGCCGGCGAGGATGTGATCGGTTCGCTCGACCGTGACGTCCGGACCAAGCACCGCCTGAAAGACGGAGAGTTCGGCGGCGCAGATGCCGGTGCATGCCGCCGCCGCCGTGCAGATCGGGCAGTGATTTTCGATCAGCATGTACGCGCCGTTGTCGTCTTTCTCCACGGTCGCCATATAGCCTTCTTCTGTGCGGATTTTGGCGAGACGCTGCAAGCGGTTCCGTAGCGTTTTCGTGTTATCGACCTGCTGACGGTAAGCGGTAATCTGGTGCTCTGCCCGGACTTCGATCAGCCGGTCCATGCCGTCCGGTCCAAAGGCCGTCTTTGTCGATTGGATAAGCTCAACGATGAGGTCAGCGTGGCCGTTCGGAAACAGCGCGTTCGCCGCTGCTGTCAGACGCCACAGTTTCGCCGGGCGGCCGACTGGGCGCGATTCCTCATCGAAATCGATAAGCCCTTCCTCGCGCAAGGCATAAAGGTGCTGGCGCACGGCCATTGCGGAGATACCCAATTCGCTGGCGAGCGCGCCCGCGTCCTGAGGGCCGTGCTGCTTGAGGAGATGCTGGATTGTGCGGCGGGTCGCGCTATGCCGCCGCCGCGGTGCGATTTTGCTCATGCGATCTTTCTAAAGAAAACACTTTACATTATCAAGTGCCACCGATATCACTTTATAAAGTAAATACTTTAGTAATAGAGGATGGACCGATGACCCAAACTTCCCAGTCACACTGCGTCGCCTCGCTTTCCGAACTACAATCCAAGGGCCGGCTGCTGATCAAGCACGGTGACAAACAAGTGGCTCTATTCCATGGGCCGAAGGGCGTTTTCGCCTGCAACAATCGCTGCCCGCATGAAGGTTATCCGCTGAGCCAGGGCACGCTGACGGAAGGCTGCGTACTGACCTGTAACTGGCACAATTGGAAATTCGATCTCGAGTCCGGCGAAACCATGGTCGGCGGCGATATGTTGCGGCGCTACCCGGTGACGATCGACGGTGACGACGTGTTGCTCGACTTCACCGATCCGCCGGGCGCCGAACGGATTGCCGCGGCGCTCGGCGAAATCCGCGACGCAATGGACAAGGATCAGTACGACAGGTTGGCGCGGCTTGTCGCCCGTGTGGAACAGGCGGGTGGCGATCCGCTCGACGCGGTGCGCGAGGCCGTGTGGCACGGTTTCAACCGCATGGAATTCGGCATGACCCATGCCTTCGCCGCAGCGCCCGATTGGCTGCAACTGCGCGAAACAAGAGCGGGCGATGATGCCGAACGGCTCGTCGCGGCCGTCGAACCCGTCGCTCATATCGGTTGGGATACGATGCGCGAGCCGGAATATCGCTTCTCCGACGATGTCGCGGCTTACGACGCGGTCGGTCTCGTCGCTGCCATCGAAGCCGAGGACGAGGCGAAGGCGATGGCCTTGTTGCGTGGCGGTCTCGCCGATGGGCTCGGTTACGCGGATTTCGAGCAGGCTTTGACGCGGGCTGCACTGGCCCACTACGCGGCCTTCGGCCACGCCCTGATCTATGTTCTGAAGGCGGGGCAGTTGATCGCACGACTCGGCGAGGCGGTGCAGGAGCCGGTGTTGCTCGCCCTCCTCCGCATGCTGGTCTTCGCCCGACGCGAGGATTTGATACCGGAGTTTCGACACTATGGCGATGCACGCCTCGCCTGGGACGATGCCGGTGCGAAGCCGGTGTCGCATCAAGATTTCATTGGAAAATCGGTGCGCCAGGTACTGGCGCGGACGCTTGAGTCATCAGCCGACCCGCTTGCCCTTTACGATGCGCTACTCGGTGCAAATTGCTGGAACATGCTGTATTTCGATCTGCCGCAACAAGACCGCATCAAGGGTGCAGTCGCGGACAACGTCAATTGGCTCGACTTTACCCACGGGCTTACGTTCGCAAATGCGGTGCGTGTCCAATGCACGAAATTCCCCGACTTATGGCCGGCCGGTTTGTTGCAGATGGGCTGTTTCGTCGGCCGTAATGCAGGATTTGTCGATCCCGATCAGGATGTCGGCGGTTGGCGGGTCGGCGACGGTACGGCGTTCTTGGCGCAACAGCAGCGCGCGCTGTTCGATCATGCGCAGCCCGAACACATCGTTTCCTGCCATCTGGTGAAAGTGTTGACGGCGCTTGCCGATGAACTCGCAGTGGCGCGGCCCGACGCGCCTTGGCGCAGCGACGCGCTGGCGGCTGTCAATCGATTCCTGCACACGCCATTGAAACGCAAAAACGCGGCACGCACGGCTTGGCAGGCGCTCGACCTCGTTGCTGCGGAGTAAAGCGCTTCTCCATTTCGGTCGCGCGCGTTTGTGTTATTTGCTCTAACGTGCGCGACCATGCGTCCGACCACACCAAACCTGATCGCCTATCTGCTGATGGCGGTGGCTGCACTTATCTGGGCCGGCAACATCGTGCTTGGGCGTGCGGCGAGTGCCGCGGTGCCACCCGTTGGCTTGTCGTTCTGGCGCTGGACCGTCGCCTTCGCGATTTTCCTCCCGTTTGTGTTTCCACTGGTTCGGCGCCAATGGCCTGTGATGCGGCGGGAATGGCGGCTGCTGGCGCTCCTCGGTCTGCTCGGCGTGTTCATATTCCATACCTTCCTGTATATCGCGGTGAACACGACGACGGCGATCAATGCGGCGCTGATCTATGCGGCAACGCCGGCCTTGGTGCCGCTATTGGCACTTCCGATCTTGGGAGATCGGCTGCAATTTCGACAGAGCCTCGGCATCGTCTTGTCGATGATTGGCATCGCGATCATCGTCACGCGCGCCGATATTTCCGTTATCGGCGAGCTCGAATTTACGACAGGCGACCTTTGGATGATCGCGGCTGTCGTCGCGTGGAGTCTCTATTCGGTGCTGGTCAAGCGGCGGCCGCCGGATCTGCATCCCAACGCGATGCTGGCTGGCATGATGGGGATCGGCATCGTGATGACCGCGCCGTTTTACGCCTGGGAGACGATCACAGTCCGCGCAATGCCGCTGAACGCCACCGCCATCTGGACGGTCGGCTATGTCGCTCTGTTCGCATCGATCATTGCCTATATTTGCTACAATCGGGGTATCGAACTTATCGGCCCCAGCAGAGCCGCGCTTACAGCGCACATGCTGCCGGTCTTCGCCGCAGGACTATCGGTATTCTTTCTCGGCGAAACCTTGCATCTTTTTCATTTGGCAGGCGCCGCGGCCGTGATCACGGGTATCGTGTTGAGCGGCGGATCGTCCGATACCGGTTCCGCCAGTACGACATAACGCAGAGGGCCGCCTGTATCGACAGCATCGAATGGATAACAGGTCACTAGCGCCAGGCCGGGCACGTCCATCGCCAGCCGATTGTCGCTCATATGCACGATGTGTCGTTCCCGCACTATGAACTCGTGAATGTTACTGGCGTGGTCGGTCATGCGAATTTGGTCACCCGGCAGCAGGTCGCGCAGGAAGCGGAAATGCGTGTCGCGATGGCCGATGACGACGGACATCCCCTCCCCGCCCGGCATGGCGGAGCCATCGATGTGCCCGGGTCCGAATGCCAGGGTTCGCCCGCTTCCGCCCGCGAGGACCAGCATGTCCGCCTCGACTCTCGGAACCTGAAGGCGCGCCACCGGCCAGGTGTCGGCCCAGGGCCAGGGGCGGGCGGAGTCCGCCCCTTGTTGTATCCGGATCCAGGCCGTGGTGAGCAGACCTTGTGCCAGTGCTGCCTTTGCGTGGATCCAACTGCCGGCGCCGATTTGCCAGACGCCAAGCGTGAGAAGCACAACGGCACAGCTGGTAAATACGGTTTGGCGCTTCATGTCATACGCCGCCGACGTGCCAGCAACAGCAGCCCCCCTAAGAGCAGTGCTGCGATGCCGGTAAGAATGTGGATACCGGCCGGTGTCGCCGTTCGTCCGCCGAAGACCGCGGCGTAATTCCAACCAGCAGGTAGTTCGACGGGCACCGCGCGGCGTTCCAAGGCTGCACTGTCCAGTCGGACCGGCGTTTTGTCGATGCTGATCAGGCTCGTATACTTGCTCAGCAGCCCATAGGTGAGCGCGAGTTCGAGCACAGCCTCGCGTACGGCATCCAGGTTAGCGCCAAGCACCAGCTCGTCCATAGCCGAAGCGATTCCGTCGCGCGCCCACATTTTGGCGATGCCTTTGCCCTGGTGTGCCGAACTGGCATAAATGGAGCGCGACCAGACTTGTCCGCCACGGCTGCCGGTGAGCGCGATGTTGTCCACCGGCTTCGAAAGCCGCGCCGTCAAGACAAGCGGTTCGCCATGGTACAGGTCGGGAAGCATGGCCGGCCACTGATCGCTGAGCGGTGTGCCGTCGGACGTCGCGGCGATTTGCGTCATGGCGGGGCGTTCGAGTTTCTCGAACAGCGCTGTCATGGTCTGCGATACATCCCGTGTACTGCCGATATGGGTGAAGGTGCCGCGGCCGAACGCGGCGGAACGGCGCATGAAATGGCTATTCGGAGCACTGCCGATGCCAATGGTGAACAAACGGCTGTCACCGATGTCGCGGCGTATACGACGGAACAAGGCCGCCTCGTTGCCAACAGAGCCGTCGGTGATCAGGACGACCTGCCGCAACCTCTCGCCGCCGATCCGTCCGTCGAGTGCCAGGTCCAGAGCGGACGCGATATTGGTGCCACCGTTCGCATTGAGGTTTTGCACAAAACGCTTGGCCCGATGGATATGGCTTGAACTGGCGGGCTTAGCATTGGTGAACAGCGTATCGGCGGCGCTGGAAAACCGTACGATATTGAACCGGTCGTCCGGATGCATGCGATCCAACGCAAACTTCAGTGCCGCGCGGGCCTGGACAATCGACGCCCCGTGCATCGATCCCGAGGTATCGATAATGAAGATAATCTCGCGCGGGATGCGGGGTTGATCCTGGATGTTACCGGCCGGCGGCGCCACGATGGCCATCAGATAGGTCTCGCCATTCTTGACCTCGCTGAACAATGCTGCGAACGGTGCATCGCCTGTGTCCGGGCGCCAATCGAGAACGAAGTCGCGATTGGCTGGCGTATCGCCACCTTTGAGCGTGATGTCGTACCGGTTGTCTTCCCTTGCGGCGGCAGCGATGGCATGGCTGGGGCTGCGCAGCATGGCGATCGGCATGCCGGGATTGAGGCGAACCGTTATCGCGAGCGGGCTCGCGGGACCGAGGCTCGGGTGGCGAACCGGTGGCGTAATCCGTTCGGCATCGGGAACGAGGTCCGAATTAACGGCCGACCCCGTACCGCCGATGCCGGCGATGGCCCTGTTGCCGGGAATGAAGCGGGGTCCGACGACGGCGGGGAAGCGCAGCGAAACCGTCCCGTCGGCAAAGTGCAAGCGCTGCTGGTAACCGATCTCCACTGTGATATTGCCTTTCGGCGGGATATTGGCGATCGAAGCGGTGAAGATGTTCGCGCGTTCCTGTTCGATCAAACTTGTCTGTTTTCCGGCGCGGCGTGCTTCGTCGTACGCCGCCTTTGCTTTTTTACGTTCGCGGATCTCGCCTTCGATAATTCGCTCGCCGATGCGCATGCGTAACTCGTCGACGGCGGCTTTCTCCGGCAAGGGAAAGACATAAACACCTTCGACCCAGGCATCTTCCGGGTTCTTGAACGTCTGTCGAATGCGGGTTTTGGCAATGATCCCGGTAACGTCGATGTCGACATCGGTGTGCAACGCCGGTGCAGTTTGCATGGGCGCATTCGGCTGATTGCTGCGGAATGTTATGCCCGCTTCCGGCGGTTTGCGTCGCTCCGGCTGTGTTGGCGCACTCCATGCGGCAGGTGCCGCGAAGACTGTTGCGATAACGACGAGTGTCGCGATCCGTACCATGACATTCTCCCAATCCGCATTTCTTGCCGATTGAAAGAAAGCCGTGCGAAAGCGGCAGGGCTAGGACAATCCAGGGTCGTTTGTGGGGCGAAACTAAGGCGACGGCACAGTGATGCCTTGGAGGTTTAGCCGTTCGCTTTGGCGCGGACGGGGTCCTTCAGCACGTTCACCAAAGCATTCGCTGCCTCCGCGCCCTTGATCTTGAAGTGCTCTTGGAAGAAGCGGACATGCTCACTATGGCCATGGAATTGTTGCGGTGTCAGGACCATCGAGAGGATCGGGATCTCGGTCTCGAGCTGTACCTTCATCAATCCGTTCAGGACCGCACGCGCCACGAACTCGTGACGGTAGATGCCGCCATCGACGACGAAGCCGGCTGCAACGATAGCGGCATAATCGCCGGATTTCGCCAGCAGCTTGGCCTGCAACGGAATTTCGTAGCTGCCCGGTACGTCGAAGACATCGACGCTGTCCCGCGCGCCGCCTTGTGTTTCGAAACTTTCGAGGAAGGATTCCCGTCCCTGATCGACGATTTCCTTGTGCCAGTTCGCTTGCACGAACGCGATGCGGCCCGCGCCGATTCCTGTGGCGAGGCGCTCGACGTTGGCGCTCTGGGCTTGGTCGCGTTGGCTCATGGCAATCCTCCTGTTTGATCCGATGCCAGTCTGTCAGACGGAGACTGAAATCGACAAACGATGAATAGGCGGTTATAATATGAGAAAATCTCATGAATTGTAAATGGCTCAGCCCGACCGACCATTCCGCACGCCTCTTAACGCCGTCCGCGCCTTCGAGTGCGCGGCCCGTCTGTTGAGTTATACCCGCGCGGCAGAGGAGTTGGGCGTTACGCAAGGTGCGGTGAGCCGGCAGATCGCGACCCTTGAATCCTATATCGGCCAGCCCCTGTTTCGCCGGATCGGGCGCGGGATTGCCCTGACGTTTGCGGGCGAACGGTATGCGGCGGAAGTCCGGGATGCGCTCGCTATATTGGAATCGGCGTCGGCGCGGATCATGCGCCGTCCCGACGAGTCGGTTCTGATTGTCGGCGCCACGGCGATTGCGAGCCGCTGGCTGATAGGACGCCTCGCCGAATTTCAGCGTGCCCATCGTGCGCTTTCAGTACATTTGCGGGATGTAACATCGACAGCCGAATTGCACGGTATCGATATCGCAGTTCTGAGTGAGGCGGCGCGCGAGCCGAGTCTCGAGTCGCTTGAGATCCTGCGCGAACGGTTGATACCGGTGTGCAGCCCGGCGACGGATGTTCCTCAAACACACGACGCGCTGGCCGAAGGAACCTTGCTTCATCTAACTGCTTATCCCGACGCGTGGGCCAATTGGTTTGCCGCGGCTGAATTCAAAGGGGCTTATGGTTTCGCCGGCCCGGTGTTCGACGATGTTGCTTTAGCGATCGAAGCGGCTATTCAGGGACAAGGTATTGCGATCGCGCCGGCACATGCGGTTGAGACCGACATCGAGTCCGGCCGTCTGCTCGCCCCCTTTCCGATCAGCGTGTCGAGCGGCCGGCGCTATCATCTTGCCTGGCCCAAGGCGAAGGGCCGGCTGCAGAAAGTCCGCCTGTTCCGGGATTTTATTCTTGCGGCTCCAGCGGTGGGACGCCTTGATAAGACGTAGGGGCAAGCAAGGGGGTGACGTGCCGCAGTTCGACGAAAGTTTTAAGGGACCGCTCGACGGGGTGACCGTGCTCGATCTCTCACGGCTTGTTGCAGGCAATATGGTCAGTCTGCAGCTCGCCGATTACGGCGCGGAAGTCATCAAAATCGAGCCGGCCGCGAAAGGCGATCCGCTGCGCCACTGGCTAACCGACGATATTCCCGTGAGCTGGAAGGTTTACGGCCGCAACAAGAAGAGCGTCTCCCTCGATCTCCGTCAGGACTCGGCCAAGGACATCCTGCTGCGGCTCGTGGCACAGGCGGACGTCATGATCGAGAACTACCGCCCCGGTACGTTGGAGGAAATGGGATTGGGCCCGGACGTGCTGCACGCCCGGAACCCGAAACTGACACTGGTCCGGGTCTCGGGGTTCGGACAGACCGGGCCATACCGGCATCGTCCCGGCTTTGGCACGCTGGTCGAAGCGATGTCAGGCTTTGCCGACCGCAATGGGTTCGCGGATCGGGAGCCGGTACTGCCGCCGTTGGCGATGGCGGACATGATCGCGGGCTTGTCCGGTGCGATGTCGGTGCTGATTGCGTTGCGCGAGCGCGAAGTGCGGGGCGGCGACGGTCAGGTTATCGACCTCTCGTTGCTCGAACCGATCTATTCGATCCTCGGCGCCGAAGCAGCGTGGCACAAGGTCACCGGCAAGGTGCGCGAGCGTGTCGGTAGCGGTTCGAACACCGCCTCTCCGCGCAATGTCTACGCGACGAAGGACGGCAAGTGGCTCGCCATGTCCGGTTCGATGCAATCGATGGCGGAACGGATTTTCCGCGTTATCGGCCGCGCCGACATGAATGACGACCCCAAGTTCAAAACCAATGCGGACCGCGTCGCGAACCGGCACGAGGTTGACGAAATTGTTGGCGGTTGGATAGGTGCGCGCACGTTGGACGAATGTATGGAAGTCTTTGACCGCGAGAGCGTGACGGTTGCCCCCGTTTACAACATCGCCCAGATCATGGAAGACCCGCATTTCCGCGAACGCGAAATCATCGTCGATCTGCCGGACGCGGATATGGGTACGGTGCCGATGCACAATATCGTGCCGCGGCTCTCCGGCACGCCCGGCGGATTCACGCGGCCGGCGCCGTCGCTGGGCCAGCACAATGCGGAGATCCTCGCGCGTATCGGTGTGGACGGCGAGGAATTGGAAACGCTGAAAAAGAACAATGTCATTTGATGGGAGGGAATCATGAGCAACGCGGCAACCGATAAGCCGGTCTGGCGGTCCTTGTTGTACGTGCCGGTAAATGTCGACAAGTTTGTCGACAAGGCACACACGCGCGGCGCAGACGGGATCATTCTCGATCTCGAGGACAGCGTGCCACCGTCGGAAAAAGCGCATGCCCGCACCCTGATCGATGCCGCGGCCGAGAAGGTGTCGCAGAATGGCGCGGACGTTCTGGTGCGTATCAATCGGCCGATCGAGATGGCGATCCGCGATATCGAAGCGGCGGTCTCGCCACGTATCTGCGCCTTGAAGCTGCCGAAGATCGAAAGCGCCAGCCACGTGCGTCTAATTGCGGAACTGGTCGGTGATCTGGAAGCCGCGCGTGGCATGACCGTGGGGTCGACTTGGCTATTGCCGATGGTCGAGACGGCGGATGCGTTCTTCTCCATCGACGAAATCGCCAAGGCGCATCCGCGTGTTTACACGGTGTTGCTGGGCGGTGAGGATTTTGCGCTCGATTGCGGTTTCGCGCCGGATCCTGAAGTCTATCAGTACCCGAAACAGCAATCGATTTTCGCGGCCCGTGCGGCGGGCCTGACGCCAATGGGGCTGATCGGAACCGTCGCGGATTTCAGCGACGCTGACGCATATCGCGCGGTCGTGAAGCATTCCGCGAAATTCGGATTCGAGGGCGCATCCTGCATCCATCCGGTCAACGTGCCGGTTTTGAACGAGGAGTTCACCCCACCGGCCGAGGATATTGCCTATGCACAGAAAGTGATCGAAGCGGACAAGGCTATGGCGGCGGAAGGGCGCGGCTCGTTCGAGATGGACGGTAAGATGATCGACATCCCTATCGTCATCCGCGCTCAACGGCTGATCGCTCGGGCCGAGAGAATCGCCGCCCGCGGGAATATGTAATGTAAACCTTTATCGGCACAGGCGCGGCAATACCCGCTATAAAAGGGAGCGTCAGTGCCATTACGCTCATCCAATAGAGGTCCTAGCATAATAGCTTTCGAGATACGGGTGCTTGTCGCCATGATCGCGGTGGCGCTGCAGGTACAAGCGACCTTGCCGCTTGGCGCCTCTGGCGTTCGGATCGCTGTATCGGATTTATTTTTACCCATCGCCCTTATTTATGTCGGCCATTGGTTCTTCACCTCCCCCACGCGGCTTCAGTGGCGCATGCCGGGCGTTTGGTGGTGATTGCTCGGCATCTCTTTGGCGATGTCTGTATCGCTGGGCGTTGGCTACGAAGCATCAGGCCAATGGTCGTCATGGGCGCTCTTTAATAAATGGGCTGGCTGGTTTGCACTAGCTTCCTACTTCATAATTGGCGGTGTCTTCGTGCAGGCTGGCGGAATGGCGCTTCGCGACGAGTTTCTTCGAGTCTTTCTCATTGCTGCTGCCATTATTGGCCTCGTTAATTCCCTCGCGATGCCCTGGCTGCTTCCGCATTATTCGCTACCGCTTGGCATTGAGTTCAGTAGAGCAACGGGTGGGCTGCAAAATGCTAACGCTTTTGGGTTCCTGTTGGCTGTCGCGGCGCTTCTCGCATTAGCAACCCAAAAGCAGACCCACCTGTATCTGCCGCCAATTTTGACGGCACTCTGGTTCACGGCGTCACGTGTGCATTGTTTGCGGTCATCGTTGGTATGGTGTTTCACTTTTTCCTTACGCGCCGCATCTCGAAGCGGGAACCGAAGGCGTTAGCGACTACGATCGTTGCGATTGCTGCGGTGACACTAGTGTCGATCACAGTCCAGCCGGGTAGTTTTGCGAAAGCGAAAAGGGGAAACGCGCCAATTGGCCTTTTGTCCATGGAACGGCTTGATCCGGAAGGCGCTTCGTTCAAAGACCGGGAGGCTCAGAACAGAACGGCAATTGGATTGTTCATGGACGTGCCATATTTCGGGCAAGGTCTTGGTTATTTTGTCGAGACGGTGGGCATCGCGATCCATAACAGCTTTTTGTGGTTGCTTTTGGAGACCGGGTTGATCGGTACAGTCAGCTTGACTGGCTTCCTGCTTATCTCCGTTTATTTTTGTTACCGTGGTCGGGATGATCCATTCCTCTTGAGTATGATCACCGTTTCCGCCGCATTTATGACGATGTCCATGACGGGGGAGTTTTTGTACCAGCGCCACCTTTGGATTCTTCTCGGTTTGGCGCTCGCAGTTCCTCCGGCAACCCAGAGACGCGCGTGAATAGGCGCTTGTTGCGCGCGTCATGACCTAGTCCGCCGCGCACCGGAACCCGACCATGTCAAGTCCGATGGTCGGCGGGTTGCCGTGCCGGTAGGCGGTTCGGAGGCAGTAGGGGTTATTGCCCCATCCGCCGCCGCGGATGACGCGGTCGCCGGGCGCGCCGGGAAACAGAGTAGATGTCCACTCCCAGACATTGCCGGCCATATCGTCGAGACCCAAGGGCGAGCGGCCACGCGGGAAAGATCCGACCGGAGCTGTGCGTTCAAACCCGTCCGCTTTCGAAGCTGCACAGCAATCATAGGTGCCGGCGTTGGCCTGCTCTGCGAGCGACGCCGGGGTGAGCGTGTCGCCCCAAGGATAGCGAAACCCTTGCGGGCCGCGGGCTGCGTATTCCCATTCGTCCTCACGCGGCAGGCGCATCCCGTAAAAGCGGCAAAAGGCGTCGGCGTCGATTGCCGAAACCTGAACGACGGGATGATCCGCGAGGCCGTCGAGGTCGCTCAGTGGGCCCTGCGGATGGCGCCAGCCTGTCCCTTTGACCCGCCGCCAACGGGGTCCCCAAACGTGACCTTCGTCGCGTGTGTCGACTGTCGTTTGGTAATCGCTCTCGCGGACAAAGCGTTCGAATTGCCGGTTGGTCACTTCGCGCCGCATCATCCGAAAGGCGGCGATCGGGACGGTTTTTACAATCTCGTTGTCGTCGCCGTTTGGGTCGCCAAGTTTCGCCATTCCTGCTGGAATGGCGACAAGATCGAACGTCTGCGCGACAGAAGGAAAGCTGGCAAAAAGAATGAGAGGGAAAACAGCGAGAACTCTGAGTGCAAATGACATGATAAACCTGGTCGCGGAACCGTGATTCGATGGACTTAAGGTTTCCGTCGAAAATAACCTTGGCACAACACACGTTTCTGCGATGCACGGGGCATTGAAAAAATCCGAAATGTATCGTCTTTATTTTCTTATCTTACTAGCCGCACTCCTGACGGTATCGGGCGCAGCTATTTCCCAAGCGCTCGCCGAGCCGATTTTGGAGGTTCGCGCGCGCATTGGGCCCTGGCCGGTTATCTCGCGGCTGATTGGCTATCGCGGGCGGATCTGGTTCGCCAACTCGGTCAAGGGCCGCAATCACAATTCCGCCGATCTGTGGAGCCTCGACCCGGTTACGGGGAAGGTGCGCTACGAGCGCCATCTTTATAGCCAGGATGCGGGCATCCCGCTGGTGCACCGCGGCTTGCTCTACTGGCCGTTCGAAGACAGCCGGTTTTCGTTGGGGTGGGGTATGGTCCAGGTCACCGACGGCCAGCGCTGGCAGCCACAGCTGATCCCGACCGCGCAGATTTTCCACACGAATTCGCTGGTTGCCTGGCGCAATCGGCTGCTCGCGGTCACGTCGGCCTGGCGAACCGGATTGCAGATTTCGGGAAACGGCGGTCGGGACTGGACGCCGCTCTACGATCATTCAACGCCGAAGCGGCGCCTCAGCCGCTTTTACGAACCGCGTGTTTTGCACGACGACCTGTATGGCTATTTGGAGGATCCCGATGGAATCCGCCTGGTGAGATTTACAGGTGATGCGTTTGTGGCCGTGCCCGGTTGGCCGGAGAACAAACACTTCTTCGCACTCACACGGCATCAAGGACAGATTATGGCCGTGGTGCGGGACAACGATCTGTCCCAGATCTGGCGAACCGACGGCCAGACGTCCGAGCAAATCAGCGATCAACTGGCGGGATTACGCATCGTCGATCTTGCGAACGACGGAACGCGGCTCTGGGCGGTTTCGCGCGAGGATCATGGCGGCCGGCTGTGGTCGAGTCTGGATGGTGGCGCGTGGACCAAACATGCTCGGTTCTCCGGCGGCCAGCCGCTGTCGCTCCATGTCATTGCCGATAAGACTTATGTCGCTGGGGCGGGCGACGATGGGCGCGGCATTCTTTGGGGCCCGCCGGGTCATGACATGCCGCCATCGGACGACCCTTCGCCCCTGCCGATACCGGTTTCTAGGCCGGGCGGAGAAACTGACTGGCAACAAATCGGCACCGAGCTTGACGATGTGTTGAGCGACTTCTCGTCCTATGAAAATCATGGCCGCGGCCGATTGCGCGCGCTGGTCTTCGACGCGGTCAAGCAAGGCGCGCCGCCCGGGTTCTTCGCGCAGCGCTTAGAAGTGCAGTTGCCAGAGGGCACGGTTCAGTCTTTCGGTGGCGGTCTCACCGTCAAGGCAGCCGATATTGGCCGAACGATACTGTTCTGGGGCATGGGTCTGTCGAAACAGCTGGGCGTGCCTGTCGCCATGATTGGTCGCCCCTGGACGGCGCCCGCCAATTCGTTCGAGAAGTATTTCGACCCTCAGCTTGCCGCCATCTGGGCGGTTGCCGCGGCAGGCCAGAACGATGTGGCGACGCTCGACGCGCTGATCGCCAGACTCGACGCCGAGGGCGATCCGTTATGGCTGCGCGCGCAGGTGATCGGTGTGCTCACCGCACTAACAGGCAAAAGATTTGCCTACAATACGGACCAATGGCGCGCCTGGTGGGTGGAGTCTCGGCCGCGCTGGCCCAAATAGCGGTCATTCTCTGGCGTTCGCGACCGACTGCGCCTATGTAAAAGCGAAATGCGTTGGGCGTTGCACAAAATCGACTCGTTATTCGGCACAATCGTCGCGGCGATTGCCGGCCTTCTGGCATCGCAAATGCTGGCGTTCATCAATGCCTATCTGCAGCGGCTCGGCGGGCATCTCGACGAGGCACGTCAGGGCGTGCTCAACGATCAGGTGGCGTCGGCGATCAACGATGAGGCGCTGCGCGCGCAGATCGCCGTGCTAACACAGGCGCGGGTCGACCGGCTGGAGAGTGCCTATCGGGCTATCGAGCAGGCCGGCGTCTTCGCGCGGCCGTTCGTATTTTTCCGCCACGTCGACCAAGACATCGCACTTGCCACCGCGCAGGCTTTCCATCCGGCACTGCCTATCGATCTGCAGAGTCTCATTTTCGGCGGCGCGGGCATCGTTCTCGGCTGGGTTCTGTGGGAACTCACGAAGGCGCCGTTCCTGCTGTATCGCCGCCGCGCGTCGTCGGAGCCGCCTGCGCCGCATTAGGCTATTGGTTCTCCGGCTCTTCCAGCCATTTGTCGAGCGGTGGCACGCGAGCATCGACCAGGCGCAGATTGTAGTAGGGGATCGCCGGACGGAAAACGTCGAATACCTTGCGCAGCTCACCGATTGGTTCTTCATGCACGTCGACGCGCAGATCAACGCGGGCGAACGGTTTGCGGTCATAGACCAGCAGCGCTGCCGATTGCTGTCCACCGTGCTGACCGCCGGCGTCGCGTCCCGCTTCCACGGCGCGCATCAGCCGCTCTTCGAGATCCTCGTTCGGGTCGGCGAGGAATGCTTCCTCGATGGCACCGAGGACATGTTCGCCGACCAGGACGTTGCCGAGCGCGATATGACTGTCGCCGACATGATGGCCGGCATAGTCGCGGTTCATCTTGCCGGTGCGCGCGGCGGCGAAGCCGTCATCGTCGATTACGCCGAGCTGCCGGTATTCCGCGTACGGGTCCATGGCAACGAGCGCCTCGATGACCTTGGGGGCCTTATATCCCTGCTCCAGGAATTGCAGCGCGGCGGTGCCGAGGCGCGGATCGGCAATGGCCATGATCGCGACCGCGCCGGTTTGCGACCGTACATGCGGCACCCTGGCACCGACGGCAAGCGAGCGCGTTGCCGTGCCGATGCCGAACATGCCGGTGCGTTCGCAGCGGCCGATAATCGTAAAGGTATGGAATTCGACGCCGGGTGGCCTGTCCATGATTGTTCCTCTCGCAGCGTCTAGTTCGCTGATCGTTTGTCGGTGCCGGCGTAAAGAAAGCCTTCGCGCCGCTCGGTGATGAGGGCATGCTGTGCCACCGCGTCCGGGTGCATATCCGCGGCCGGCGAGCGTTCCGCTTCAAAGTGACCGTAGGCATCTTCACCGCGCACCAGCAGCGCGCTGTCCGGAACGCTAGTTGCCTGATGGACATGTGGGGCGACATAGCGGATCGCGAGACCGATGCGACGGTCTTCAGACTGGTTCGGCTCCGAAGCGTGCACCAGCCGTACGTGATGCAAGGAGAACTCGCCAGGCTGGAGGATCAGATCGACGGCCTTGCTGTCGTCGATATCCGCGTCGACTTGTTGCCCGCGCGTCAGCAGGTTCTTCTTATCGAAGCTGTCGGTATGGGCGAGCTGGTCCCATTTGTGTGTGCCGGGCAGAACGCGCATGGCGCCGCTTTCCAGGGACGACCGCGACAACGCCAGCCAGGCGGTCGCGACATCCGGCTTGCTTAGCCCCCAATAGGTCGAATCCTGATGCCAGGTGACGAAACCGGCATCCTTGGCGTCCTTGATGAAGAAGCTGGTCTGCCAACACAGGATGTCGGGGCCGAGTACACTTTCGACCGCATCAAGAATCGCGGGATGGCGCACCAGTTCATCCATCCAGGTCAGCAGCAAATGCAGCTTCTGCCGCATGCGGCCGGCGATCTTCCCGCCCTGGCTGGCTTCGAAGGCTTCCAGTTTGCCGCGATATCTGGCGGCTTCTTCCGGGTTTATTGCGCGGGCCGGGAAATAATAGCCGTCATCTTGGTATTGCCGCCGGGCGGCGTCTGATAGGTAGTTTACCATGGCGCGATTATCGGTGCGCTCGCCCGGCCCGGTCAAGCGCCGGCGGGGCTGCCTGCCGCCGTCATGGCAATGGCGGCAGACGCCAGAGCCGTTCGGCGTTGCGATGGGCTATCGCCCGGGCGACGTCTTCGGGCAGTTGCTTCAACGCCCGGCGCCAGAATGCCGCCGTTTCGACATAGCGGCTGCCCCAGTGGTCCGCCCATACATTGTCGAAACCAAGCACGAAACGGTTCGGATGGCGCAGGACCAGGTTGGCCCACTCCTTCGATAGGTGCGCGCCGTCGAACATATTCACCCAGGGTTGCCGGGACCGTTCCGTCGTGATTGGCGTGGTATGGGCGGTGATGAAGTGAATGTTCGGGTGCCGGTCGATGAGGCGCTGCACGATCTCGGGGCCGAGCTGCCCCATATGTATCAGTGCGAAGGGGTGGCTGGGGTGCGCGGCAAGCGTGGCTTCCATCGCCGCCATGAAATGGCGGGCGTCCGATTCGGCGGCAGCGAACTCGATATGGAAGATGAAAGGCCAGCCCCGTTCGATGGTTGCCTTCAACGCGGCCTGGACCCGGCCGTCAGTCGGCGGCACGATCACTTTGGCCGCCTTGATGGTCCCGGCGCGGCTTGGTTTTTCCGCATGCCAAAGGATTACTTCGGCCATCGCCGAGAACTCTGGCATGGCGAGCTGAGCGTCGAGGACACGGTGGTATTTCGGTGTGTTCTTCTGATAAAAGCCGCCCTTGGTCCGCACCGCCGCGGTGATGCGCTTGGGATGATTGCGGGCCAGTGTGGCGATCGTCCGGGCTTTCGTCTTGCCACGAGCCGACAGGATCACATGCGCGATACCCGCATCGTCCAGAAACTGCACGACGTCCGCGGGATCGATATGCCGGTCGATTTGGCTGTGGGCGTCAATAAGAGGGATTTCGCCTGCGTGAAGCGTGCTGGATAGTGTCAGGACCGCCAGCGGAACGATGATACATCGCCAGAACCTATTTCCCGGTTGGCCGAATAACCGACCCTCCTGCCTGAGGTCCCCCGCCGATCGAAACCACATGAACGTCTCCAGTATTGCCACCATCACAGCTGTGATTCATAGCGCACAAACGTTAAGAAATCAGGGTTGGCGGCCGTTTCAGGAAAGGGCAGGATATGTCGTTATCTCCTGCTTGCCGGCTTGGAAAGAATGGTTTGTGACCGTTGAACCGAACCCGGCTTCGGCGTAATGTCCTGCGCGGATTTGGCGGTTACAGAACCGTCGCCTGTTCACCAACCGAAAGTCAGTATTATGGCGTTCCTTGCCTCGCGTTTATCCCGGATCGGCCCTTCTCCGACCGTTTCCATCAACACCAAGTCGCAGGAGATGAAAGCGGCGGGGAAAGATATCATCGGCCTTGCCGTCGGTGAGCCTGATTTCGATACGCCGGACCATATCCAGGAAGCGGCGATCAAGGCGATGCGCGAAGGCAAGACCCGCTACGCCGCGCCGGCCGGTATTCCGGAGCTGCGCCAGGCGATTAGCGACAAGTTCAAGCGAGAAAACGGGCTGGATTACGGGCTTGATCAGATCGCGGTCTGCGCCGGCGGCAAGCAGATCATCTACAACGCCTTCACGGCATCGGTCGACGAGGGCGACGAGGTAATCGTGCCGGCGCCCTATTGGGTGACCTACCCGGATCTGGCCTTGTTGAACGGCGGCACGCCGGTTTACATCGAGTGCTCGGCCGAGGCCGATTTTAAGATGACGCCGGACCAGCTTGAAGCTGCGATTACGCCCAAGACGAAATGGCTGGTGCTTAACAGCCCAAGCAATCCGACTGGATCGGCCTATTCGCCTGCCGAGTTGAAGGCGCTGGCGGCGGTCCTGGTGCGCCACCCCAATGTCTGGGTGCTGAGTGACGATATCTATGAGCACCTGCTGTATGACGATGCCGAATTTGCCACCCTGGCCCAGGTTGAACCGGCGATGTACGACCGTACGCTGACCCTGAACGGGATGTCGAAATCCTTCTGCATGACCGGCTGGCGGGTTGGTTATGCGGGTGGGCCGGTGGAGCTGATCAAGGCGATGAACATGCTGCAATCGCAGAGCATCACCAGTACCTCGACGATCAGCCAGTGGGCGGCGGTGGAAGCGCTGAACGGCGACCAGAGCCACATCGCGCGCAACAACGACGTCTTCAAGGAACGCCGCGACCTCGTCGTCTCGATGCTGAACCAGGCCAATGGGTTGACCTGCAATACACCGGTCGGCGCGTTCTACGTCTATCCGTCCTGCGCCGGTGTGATCGGCAAGAAGACACCGGACGGCAAGGTGATCGAAACGGATGAGGATTTCGTGGTCTATATGCTGGAAACCGAAGGCGTTGCTGCGGTGCATGGCGAGGCGTTCGGCCTGTCGCCGTTCTTCCGGATCTCTTACGCGCTATCGACGGACGTTCTAGAAGACGCCTGCCAGCGTATTCAGCGCGCCTGCGCGTCGCTGACATAAGGCAAAACCGATGCGGATCGTTGCGTTCGGTGCCGGCGGTGTCGGTGGATTTTTCGGCGGGCTGTTGGCCAAGTCGGGTGTCGACGTCACCTTTATTGCGCGCGGCGCCCATCTCGACGCGATTCGAACGAAGGGGCTGTGTATCCGAAACGCCGAAGGCGAAATTCGGATTCACCCGGCCCAGGCGACAGACAATGTAGTTACTGTGTATCCGCCCGATTTTCTGCTGTTCGCGGTCAAACTGTTCGACACCGAAGCGGTGGCGGAGGCCTGCCGGCCGATCGTTGGTCCCGATACGGCCGTTGTTTCGCTGCAGAACGGTGTCGAGGCCGTCGATATACTGTCCGGGGTCTTCGGGCGTGACCGCGTCATGGGCGGCACTGTCGGCGTCGCCACGGTCATCACGGAACCGGGCGTTATCACGCAGACCGGATTGTTCAACTACATGACCTTCGGGGAGCAGGACGGGTCCCGTTCCAAGCGCGGGCTGGCACTCGAAGCCGCTTGCAATGCCGCTGGCATCAATGCGACGCTTTCGGACGATGTCGACGTCGATATCTGGATGAAATTCGTGTTGCTTTCGGCGTTCAGCAATATGACGGCATTGACGCGGCTACCGGCTGGCCTGTTGCGCGAGACGCCGGAGACGCGCGCGATGCTCGAAGCGTGCGTTGCGGAAGCGGTTGCGGTTGGCCGCGCTCAAGACGTGGCCCTGCCGGCAGACGCGATACAACAAACGGTTGCGAAACTGGACGGGCTGCCGGCGGAAATGGTCGCCTCGATGTTGCATGATTTGAGTTCCGGAAAGCCGCTGGAACTGGAACGCCTTGGCGGTGCGGTTGTCCGTTTGGGCGAGGCGGCGGGGGTTCCGACACCGACTCAGGCATTCGCCTACGGTGCGCTAAAGCCGCATATAACCGGCACTTGAAGGTCGATCCGTCGATTTTGCTTGCGTCGCGGCGCATAGCTCTCAAAAATTCATATTGGTAATTACAGGGAGCGGCGCCGCGCGGTGTCGGGGCGCCGGATTACGATAATTCGTATAAGGAGTCCACTATGCCTGCAAAGTCGGTTTCCGCCCCCCGCTGTGTCGCCCTCGTCGGACCTTATCTGAGTGGCAAGACCACGTTGCTCGAAGCGTTGCTGAGCACGTGCGGCGCCATCCACCGCCGTGGCACCGCGAAAGAGGGCAATACGGTTGGCGATGCGTCGCCGGAGGCGCGCAAGCGCAATATGAGCACCGAACTTTCCGTCGCGTCAGGCGAGTTTCTTGGCGAGCCTTGGCATTTTCTTGATTGTCCGGGATCGATTGAGTTTCTCCAGGATGCGCGCGATGCCTTGATGGTAGCCGATGTCGCCATCGTCGTCGTCGATCCGGAACCTCAGAAGGCGCTCGTTGTTGGTCCGACGCTACACTTCCTAAAAGAGCACAATATTCCGCACATGATCTTCATCAACAAGGTCGACCATCCGCATGTGCCGGTAGCGGATGTTATGGAGGCGCTGCAAACGATTTCGAGCCAGTCTCTGGTGCTTCGCCATATCCCGGTCCGCAAAGACGACTCGATTGAAGGCTATGTCGACCTGGTCTCCGAGCGGGCCTACGCCTACAAGCCAGGCGAGCACTCTTCGCTGATCGAAATTCCAGAAGATATGCAGGATACCAATGACTCGGCGCGTCAGGAGATGTTGGAAGAACTGTCCAATTATGACGATCCGCTGCTCGAAATGCTGCTCGAGGATGCGGTGCCGCCGAAGGAGGATATCTACGGCTATTTAACCAAGGATTTGCAGGACAATACGGTCGTCCCGGTGTTCATCGGCGCCGCTGAGCAGAGTGCTGGTGTTCTGCGTTTGATGAAGGCGCTGCGTCATGAGACGCCCGAACCATCGGCGACGTTGGAACGGCTCGCCGGACCGAAGGGCGATCCGCTCGTCGAGGTGTTCAAAACCTATCACATCCCGCGTTCGGGCAAGCTGTCCGTCGCGCGTATTTGGCGCGGTACGGTCAAGGATGGCATGAGTTTTGGCGACCATCGTGTCAGTGGCCTCTATCGGCTTATGGGGTACGATCAGCAAAAAATGGACAATGCGATCGCCGGTGATGTGGTGGCGTTGGGCCGGATGGACGAGATCAAGACGGGCGATGTGCTGACGCCGAATGGCGTGACGGCAAAGGCCATGCCATGGCCGGAAACGATGAAGCCGCTATATTCGGCGGCGATTCGGTCTGAAAAGCGCGAAGATGAAGTCAAGCTTTCCTCGGCGATTTCCAAACTGGTTGACGAGGATGAGTCCCTCAAATTCCAGCACGACGACGACACACGTCAGTTGCTGATTTGGGGGCAAGGCGATATTCATCTCCAAGTTGCGGCGGATAAACTTCGAGAGCGGTATAACGTTGCGGTATTGGCCGAGCGGCCCGAGGTCCCCTACAAGGAAACGATCCGCAAGCCGGTCAAACAGCATGCCCGCCACAAGAAACAAAGCGGTGGTCATGGCGAGTTTGGCGACGTTCATATCGAAATCAAACCGCTGCCGCGCGGTACCGGCTTCCAGTTCGCCGAGTCGATTCACGGCGGCTCCGTTCCGCGCAACTACATTCCCGCGGTCGAAGCGGGTGTGAAGGAATATCTCACCGAGGGGCCGCTCGGGTTTCCGGTCGTCGACCTGGCTGTCAATCTTTATGACGGACAGCATCACGCGGTCGACAGCTCCGATATGGCGTTTCGGCGTGCGGGCATTCTGGCTATGAAGGACGGGCTGCCGCAATGTGCGCCGGTTTTGCTGGAACCTGTCTGCAAGGTCACTTTGTCCGTGCCGAGCGAGTTCACGGCCAACGCGCAAGGCGTGATCACCAAGCGGCGCGGCCAGATCCTCGGATTTAATCCGAAGGACGGCTGGGACGGCTGGGACGAGGTGGGTGCCTACATGCCGCAATCCGAGCTGCACGATCTGATTATTGAACTGCGGTCGCTGTCGCAGGGCGTCGGCACCTTCGAGTGGACCTTCGATCACCTTAATGAGCTGTCGGGCCGGGAGGCGGATATGGTCATCGAAGCACGCAAGGAAGCCGGATGATCGACCCTGAAGTTGCTGCTGCCGCGCTTATTGAGGCACGGCTCGGCTATACCGTCCTCGATACGTTTCCCGGCGGAACCTTTCCCGCCGACATCGGCGAAGCGTATGCCGTTCTCGACAGCATCGCGGCGCAGATGGGTGTTCCCATTGGCGGTTGGAAGGCGGCGCTGACCAACGATGCGATCATGCAGAAGATGGGGACGGATTCGCCGGCTTGCGGTCCGTTGTTCCAGCCCTACATCATGGCGGCACCGAAACTTCTGAACATGCCGGATGAATCCATGCGCGGCCTGGAATGCGAGTTCGCGTTTCGCATGGGCGGCAACCTGCCGTCGCGGCAAGACCCGTATTCGGCCGACGAGGTGTTTGCAGCGGTTGCGTCCTTGCATCCTGCGATCGAGGTAGTGGATTCACGGGTCAAGGAAGGGATGGCGCATGGCGCCGTTGCGATCATCGCCGATCACTGCGCGAATGCTGCATTGGTCTATGGTCATGGCAAGGCGGATTGGCGCGATCTCGATCTCGCGGCGCACACGGTTCGGCTGACGGTCGACGGCGAAGAAGCTGTGACCGGCGTCGGCAGCGAGGTTCTCGGCGACCCACGGAACTCCCTTGTGTGGGTCGCAAACTTCCTGTCTGCCCGAGGCAAGAGCCTGAAGGCGGGCGAGTGGGTGACGACCGGCAGCACGATGGGGATTTATCCGGTTCCCGCCGGCAGCGCCGCCATCGCCGATTTTGGATCTCTCGGCCAGGTAGAAGTCTCTTTCACGGCGTAGCACGGATCAACGCAAGTTGATTTCGTGTCGCGCTGCGGCATCTCTATGACTGTGTCACGCTTGTAATACATCGAAAGGAACCGCGATGCCCGTGATCCGCAGAAAGCCGTGGGCGCTGCCCGAGTCCGCTGCAACCGACGAGTCCGTCTACCGCAACAGACGGACCCTGTTGAAGGCGCTTGGCATCGGGCCGCTGATTATGGCCGGTGGCGGTGTACCGGCGCTTGCGGCAGCGGCAACCGATCCGACGGCAGATTTGTACCCGGCGACGCGCAACCTGCGCTACCGGCTCGACCGGCCCGAAACGGAAAAGAAGCACGCAACGACATACAATAACTTTTACGAATTCGGTAGCCACAAAGGAATCGCCGAAGCGTCGCAGGCCATGAAGCTTCGGCCCTGGGAGGTGCGGATCGACGGGCTCGTCGAGAAGGAAATGACGATCGGTTTCGACGATTTGATCCGCCAGATGCCGCTGGAGGAACGTGTGTATCGGCACCGTTGCGTGGAAGCGTGGTCGATGGCGGTGCCGTGGAGCGGGTTTGCGTTCAAGGCCCTGGTCGATTTTGCGCGGCCCTTGGGGTCGGCGAAATATGTTCTGATGGAAACGCAGGCGGACAAGGAAACAATGCCCGGTCTCAATCAGACTTGGTATCCCTGGCCCTACACCGAAGGGCTTACCTTGGCCGAGGCGACCAACGAGTTGGCGTTTCTGGCGACCGGGTTATATGGCAAACCGATGCCGAAGCAGAACGGTGCCCCGATGCGGCTTGCGGTGCCGTGGAAATATGGCTTCAAGTCCATCAAATCGATCGTCCGTTTCCGCTTTACCGAAGGCCGCCCGATCAGCTTCTGGGAGCGGATCCAGGCACAGGAATACGGGTTTTGGGCGAATGTGAATCCCAAGGTAGACCATCCCCGATGGAGTCAGGCGACGGAGCGCGTCCTCGGCACGAACGATCGCGTACCAACACTACTATACAATGGGTACGGCGAATTCGTGGCGGACCTCTATAAGGACATGAAGGAAGAGAATCTGTTTATGTAATTGCTTCTATTGGCAAAAACCTGCGCGACCGTGCATACTCATCTTGGGGTGGGCGTTCGGTCGAGGCGTGGGTAGATGGGCTATGAGTTCTCAATACTCATCGACAAAACCGGTAAGGTATTCCGGGTCGAGGGGGAGATTGCCGTCGTCCGCACGCAGCTGCCGGAAGATATCAAAAACGGCGCCATCTACGACCTGATCCCTGAAGACGGCTACAACCTTATCAGCAAGATTCTCGACAGCGTGTCGAGCAATACCGAAGGCCGCATCAGCGATATTGCCGTTATGACATCGTCCGGGGAAACCCGGCTGTTCCACATGACGGTCAAGCCGGAGGGCGTAGCGCTCTGGTGGTTCCATTTTGTCGGCTCGGATACCGCACTTCCCGGGCAGGGGGAACCGGTGCGGGAGCCTACGGTCATCTGGGTCGATTTCTTCGATTCGGTAAGCTATCTGATCGACCAGGCGCCCGACGACAAACCCATCGAGCTCATGATGCTGAGCTTCGAGGCGTTAAACGATCCAGGTCTTTCCGAAAGGCTGGGTGCCGATGGTGTCGAAGATGTACGCGCGGCAATCGAGTCGACATTGAACGACCGGTCGTTGAACGGCCAGGTGGGCCGACTTGACGACAACAGCTATACGATCGTCTGCGATGCCGATACGGAAGTCGATGAGATCGTCGTCGATGTCGGTAGGGTAACCCAGGAACACGGTGTCGAATTGGAAGAGCTTGGCGCCCGGGCGCAAACGGTGATCTTGGATAAGGGGACAGCCGATAGCGCGCAGATGCAGGGCGCCTTGTCGCACATCCGCCGGTCGTTTCTGGAAGACGATGATGATGACGAAGACTCGTTGATCGGCGGCGATGGTCCTTTGAGTCTGAGTGGCGTCATCGAGGATATCGAGATCAGCAAAGAGCGGATCGTCACGGCGCTCGACGCCGGCGACCTGGAACTGCGGCGCTATCCGGTTGTTGCGATCACGACAGGCGAGGCGGCGCTCCATCTGGTTCATGGTCGATTACTGATCGAGGGCGTTGCAGTACAGGCGAGCCGTAAACTGATCATGGGCGACTTCCCCGGCCTGACCTTGCACCACGACACGGCAATGGCGCGCGAGGCGGTCCGGCAAATCAGCGTCGCGCGCGCCGCCGGTGCGCCGATCGATCCCATCGTCATCGACGTCAATGCCTCGTCGCTGGGCGAGCCTGAATTTGCATCCAATGTTGCGACCTTACTGTCCGAGTTTGACGTGGAGTCAGCGGCGATTGGGTTTCGCACCTTGGCGCTGGATCTCACGAAGCAGTCGACACCGAACTTTCGCGGCCTGTTGGGTTTGCTGGAACGCGGGCATCCTGTCTGGCTGACGCGATTTACCGCCGCAGTGACGGACTCCACGCTCGACGGCGCGTATATCGAAGTTACGGCAGCCTATCTGCAACGTCTGTGCGGCAGTGCTGATGGTTTCAGACTCGTCTCTCAGTTGCTGGAAGTCTGGCGCGGTGCGCAGGTCCGCCTGGTTGCCATGGATGTGCAATCCGACGAGCAGGTGACGCTGATCGGCGAGCTCGGTATCGAATACGCCGTCGGCCCTGCCGTAACGAGTCCCGCTTAAAGGCGGAGACACTAGCGCGCTGTAGGTGGTGTCTTTGGGAGCTTTGGGAATTCCCGCTAAAGAAATCGCTTGATCTGGCCGCAAAACTATTTATCTGTGTATGCAGATTAAATAGTTTTGCGGCCATACGAGACAATTTCGATGACCCAAACATTCGATGCCTTTGAGCCCGGGGATTGTGTCAGCTATCGGCTACGCCGGGCGGCGCGCAAGGCGGCCGCGCATTTCGACAAGGCGCTGCGCCCGGTGGGTTTGCGTAACACGCAGTTCACCTTGCTTGGGGCGCTCGATCACCTGGGCGACATCAGTATCGGCGCGCTGTCCGACGAGCTGGCGACGGACGCCACCACGCTCAACCGCAACCTTGCCGTCCTGGTGCGCCGTGACCTGGTCGAGGATATTCCGGCTGACGATGGCCGCGTGCGCCAAGTCCGGTTGACCGGGGCGGGCCGGAAACTGTTCGCGAAATCGCTCCCCTTCTGGCGCGCGGCACAGGACGAAATTCTCGCAACCCTGGAGGCAGGGCAATGGGCTGATATGCGTTCGAACCTGCGCACCATCGAATCAGCCTGCGATCGGCAGCCCTAAAATTTTGGCAATTTATCTGCATATACAGATTAATTAAATACGGAGAACCATCATGACCAAACCCAAAATCCTCGTCACCGGCGCCGGCGGCCGGACGGGCGCCGCGACCGTCCTTCAATTGCTTGAGAAGGGTTTCCCTGTGCGGGCGTTCGTTCGGCGCAAAGGTTCTGGTGCAGCGGCATTGGAAGGTGCCGGCGCGGAGATTTTCGTTGGCGACCTGTTCGATTTCCGGGATCTCCGGGAAGCGATGATTGGCGTCCAGCGTGCCTATCATTGTCCGCCGTTCGCGCCCAACCTACTGCACAACACGATGCTGTTCGCCATCGCTGCGGAGGAAGCCAGGCTCGAAGTCGTCGCCTTGATGAGCCAGTGGAATGCATCGGCGTCCCATCCCTCCGTCGTGTCGCGGGAGCATTGGATCGCCAACCAGATTTATCGCTGGATGCCGTCGGTCGATGTCGTTCATATCAATCCGGGCTTGTTCGCCTTCACCTATCTGCTGGGCCTACCCGCAATCGCACATTTCGGCATGTTTATGGCCCCATTCGGCGAGGGTTTGAACGCGCCGCCAGCGAACGAAGACATTGCGCGGGTCGTGACCGGTGTGTTGGCGGACCCGAGGCCGCATATCGGCAAGAGCTACCGGCCGACCGGCCCCAAGCTCGTCGCCCCGCAAGACGTTGCTGGAATCCTCGCTACCGTCCTGGACCGCAAGGTCGCGTATCGGGATGTGCCGACAAAAATGTTTGTCAAGGCGGCGATGGCGCAAGGGTTCCCGTTGTCCGATATCGCGCACGTTCGGCATTACGCAGCGGAATTGCGGAACGGAGCGTTCGCGCTTGGCGCGCCGACGGACCACGTCGAAGAAGTCACCGGTACCGCACCGGAAGATTTAGAGTCGACCGTCCGGCGCTACGTTCGCGATCCGGCGCTGATCTATCCGGGACTCGGAACCGGATCGAAACTGCAGGCGCTCGGGCTTCTGCTGAAAGTAATGAGTACGCGTCCGGCCAAATTGGATGCCTGGGAGCGGGACCGTGGATATCCACTGCTAGGAAACCCGGAACTGGCTGTCGACAACCCGGCATGGCGCGCGGCGGCCGAGCGCCAACAGCTCGACCTACTGTCCAACGACCTCCCCCACAAGCAAGTCGCGTAACCGCGCCTTCAAACCCTCCATACGGTTCCATCGAAAGGAAAGAAATATGAGTGCGTTTATGATTGCTACGATAACGGTCAAGGACCCGGCGAAATTCCAGACCTATCTTGCCGAAACGCAGAAGGTCGCTGCTCCCTATGGCGCAAAGCTTCTATTGCGCGGCATGGCTGACAAGGTACTAACCGGCGAGACGGCGGATCACGGCATGGTTGTGATCGTCGAATTTCCCAGCCTGGAAAAGATCGATCAATGGTATGCCTCGGACGCGTATCGTCCGCTGATTCCACTTCGCGATGCCGGTTCGGACATGACGATAACGAGCTATCAAGTCATCGAATAAGCCGGGTGCGCCGCCGGCTCAGCGAATAGGCTCGATCAGTTCGGCGATGGTTTTCGTGAAGCGGGCCGCGCGGTAGTCGGCGATGCGATAGACCCACCCCTTCGTGCGGTCGGAAAGCTCGCGCGCTTTCGCGGCGGCGGTGTCACTGCTGCGCGGTACGGGTGCGATGCTAAAACGTACCCAGTTCTTACCGCCTTGTTTCGTCGTTTCGGCCGTGATCTGCATGCCGCTGAAGGTTTCGAACGTGGTTCGGATTTTGTTCGCGGCGGGAAACGGAATCGCGCCTGCGGCTCGTGCGTCCTCGAGCTCGAAATCTTCCAGGTTCGTGGCAATGAGCTTTGGCTCCTCGGCATATTTGATCTTGAAGCCGGGCGGCACGCCTTCGAGGGTGTAGGCAAGTGTCTTTGCGTTTCGCTTGGTTACGACGACCGGTTTGCCATTTTGGTGCTGTATTGCGACTCGTTTTATCTGGGCGCCATCGATATGGAAGACTTTCGGTTCCAGCCAATCCGAGGCGACGCCGCTGAACCCCACGCCGCCTTGCGCAAGCCATGTTTGCGAGTCGCCGGGCAGACGGATATAGACACCGCCGGCCTTCGTGCCAGGCAGGTTGAACTTGCCGTTGCCGACGGTGACATCGGCGAGCATGGTCCCATCCTTGGCCCTGACCGTAACGCGGCTTGATCCCGATCCCGGCGCATTGAAATCGCGCAAATTGAGCTTGCCGTACTTTTCCGGCCGCTTCGTTTTCGCTTCATGGAAGCGTAAGGACGCGAGGTCGAGAACGGCGCCGTTTGCCTTCACTGCCAGGACCGGATAGTTGTCGCTTTCCTGTAGGGTCCATCCCGACGCGCCGCGGTCGAGCGACAGTTTGCCGAGGTTGCTTTCGACCGTGATTGCGGCAACGTCGTTCGCGCGTTCCGTTAGGGCGGGAAAGACTGGTGTGCCGATTCGCGGATCCAGCCGGGCGCCACGATCCAGGGTCAGTGCGACACCCGCGGCGACCGTCATGCAGATCGCCAGGATCGCAAGGATAGCTATCGTTTTCCGGCTCATCGCGCCGTGCTTTCCGACGCCAGGGTGGTCGCACGAACGCGGGCGCGCCGCCGCATACGCGTCACGATTGTCACAAGAAGCGTGGCCAGTCCGAGCAGAAGCGGTACGGCTGCAATGTTGAAGAACTTCATCCAGATCTCGAGGCTTTCGATATCCTTGCGCAATTCGTGTTGCACGTCGCGCAACTCGGTGCGGATGGCCACAATCTCACTACGCGACTCGTCTAGCGCCCGTTTTTGCTCGGTCCGCAGGATGGCGTCTGTTTTATCCGCCTCGCGGCTCATCAACTCGTTCAGCCGTTCCTGCGCGCCGGTCAGCTTGTCGCGGAGCTGCTGTTCCTTGTCGCTGAAGCGCTGTTCGGCATCCCTGCGGATTGCCTGCACCAGGGTGAAGGGGCGGCTCGATTTGCCACGCGCGCGCAACCCGGTGAGTGCATCGCTGCCGGTCAGGTAGTCAAGCGCGTTGACGACGAAGTCGCCGTTATTGGCATTGGGCACCATGACCCGCTGCCCCATCGTTTCATTGACCTCGAGCCAGAACCGCTGATGCAGCATGTCGATATCCGCCACGACGATAGCAGTAAACGGGTTTGAAGCCCGGTCGAGATGCGCGGCTGCTTTCCCCGCGGCCGCTGCCCTCGGCCCCAGGGCGGCTTTGTCTCGCGGCGGGCCGTCGGGGAAGGCGCTTGTCGCTTTACCGGTAACGCGGGCGGCGACGATCAGTTCCCTGTCTTCCGATTTAAAGTCGCGAAACAGCGCGAGCACGTCGGCGCCGTTGCGTATTTTCGAGGCTTCGATCCGCATCGATCGCGTCCCCGATTTGACCAGCGGAGTCACGCTGATGTCTTTGCTCGAAGTCGGTTCGAGAACGCCCGCCGAGGCGACGTTCAGCAAGCTCATATCGCCGGTGACGACATCGGCGGCGGCAAAGTTCGACTCGGTCAGCGACAGCCAGGCGACATAGTCCGCCACTTTCATTTGCGCACCTTGCCTGACATTGACCCGGCGCGCGGAATCGAGATCGGCGGCGACCTTGCCCGTCGCCATGTGCAGTCCCCAACGCTCGAGTACTTGGTTGAAGTCCGAACTGCGTGGCCGGAAACCCTGCTTGCGGGAGCTCGCGGCTTCCGCTTCCGCGACCGGGTCGAGGAAGGCAAGCGCCTTGCCGCCCCTCAGCATGAACTGATCGATGGCGTAAAGCGTGTGCGGATTGAGCCCGACGGGATGCACCAGCATCAGAATATCGACATCCTCCGGCACTTCCCGGATGTCGGTCGGCAGGGGCATGATCAGGAAAAATTCCATCACCCGCTCGACGATGGGCCAGCGCTGTGTCGTGCCGAATTCCGGCACGTAACCGCCACTAATCGGTATTGTGCTCAGCAAGCCGACGGTTTTCTGCGTGGGATTGACCAGACGCTGTACCATTTTCGTCAGATCGTATTCGAGGAAGGTTTCCCGCTCGGTCGAGAAGAACGGAATAACGACCTGATCGTCCGTGCTGTTTGTCGCTGCCAGGCCGAAGAACCCCTGATCGCCGGCTTCGTTCACCGGGATCCCTTCCAGCCCAAACGCGACGGCACGGTCCTCGCTGCTGGAAAACGGTTCGGGATTTTCGAAGGTCAGACGGATCTTGCCGTTGGCGATCTCCGCATATTGCAGCAACAATTCGCGCACACGGTTGTGATGCCGGGCGTTCTCGGGGCTGCGCTCGCCCATGGCGCGGGAGAAGAACAGACGAATGTCGACCGGCTCGTCCAGCAAGGCCAATACCCGCTTGGTCCCTTCCGATAGCGTGAACAGCTGGTCTTGCGTCAGATCGACCTGCATCGACTTGAAGACAGTGTTCGAGAAAATGTTCACGGCGAAGAACAAGATCACGGCAAAGGCGAGACCGATCAGCGCGCGGCCGGAGCGATCGAGATTTCGCAGGCGGCTCAGCATCGTTATGCCGCCTTTCGGACGTCGACGGCGACGACATTGGCCAGCAGCCAGACGGCGATCATCGAGATGAAGTAGATGATATCACGCAACTCGATAACGCCTTTCGTAACGGCGTTGAAATGCGTCAAGAAGCTCAATGACGCGATGGTATCGACGAGAAGGTCGGGCGCCCAGAGCCGGAAGAAGTTGAGCACCAGCTCCAGCCCCGCCATCGTGAACAGGAAGCAAACGGTAGCGCTGATAATGAAGGCGATGACCTGGTTTTTTGTCAGCGCCGAGATGCACGACCCGATGGCCAGGAACGCGCCGGCCATGAATAGGCTGCCGATATAGCTGGCGAGAATCACGCCGTTATCCGGATCGCCCAGAATGTTGACCGATATCCATATCGGGAAGGTCAGTGCCAAGGCCAGCCCGGCGAATGCCCAAGCGGCGAGGAACTTGCCGATGACCGCTTCGACGGTGGACACCGGCAAGGTCATCAGGTTCTCGATCGTGCCGGTCTTGCGTTCTTCCGCCCAAAGCCGCATCGCGATGGCGGGGATAAGAAGCAGGTAGAGCCATGGGTGATAGTCAAAGAACGGGATCAGATCGGCTTGCTCACGCGACATGAAGCGGCCGATGAAAAACGCCAATGCACCGCTGAGCGCGAGAAATATGACGATGAACACGTAGGCGAGCGGTGTCGCGAAGTAGCTGCCGATTTCCCGTTTGATGATGATCCACACATTACGCATAGGGATTCTCCCGATGCGCGGCGTGGGCGGTGATGTCGTAGAACACGTCGTCCAGCAGCCCGACCTCGTTCACCACCTCCTCGACGGCGATATTTTCTGCGTTCAGAGCAGCGACAACCGTTGCGGCGTTTGCTTGCGGGCCGGGTGGAACGCGTAGCATCAGTGCACCATCGCGCCGCGTGACCGTTTCCACCGTTTCGATACCGTCCAGCGTGCCGATCTTTTGACGCGCGGCCTCGACCCGGTCCGGCGCGACGCGCAGCAGCAAGGCATTGTGGTCGCGCGCGCGGGCGCGCAGCGAGTCGGGCGTACCGTCAGCCAGCAGCCGCCCGCCCGCGATCATCACGACGCGGTTGCAGACGGCATCGACCTCTTCCAGGATGTGGGTCGAAATGACGATGGCCTTATCCGCCGCCATGTCGTGGATCAGGGTGCGCACCAGACGTTTTTGGTTCGGGTCGAGGCCGTCGGTCGGTTCGTCCATGATCAGGACTTCGGGATCGTGCAGGATCGCCTGCGCGAATCCGACGCGCCGCTTGTAGCCCTTGGACAGGGTTTCGATCGGCTGACGCAGGACCCGTTCAAGCCCCAGCTTCTCGACCGCGGCCTCCACGCGGCGGCGTTTTTCCACGCCGTCGTAACCGCGGATTTCTGCGATGAAGCCGAGATAGGACATTGGTGTCATGTCGCCATAGGTCGGGGCACCCTCCGGCAGATAGCCAATCCGCCGTTTGACCGCGACCGGTTCCGCGACGACGTTATGGCCGCATACGGTGGCAGTGCCGAAGGTGGGTTCGAGGAAGCCGGAGACGATCTTCATTGTCGTCGATTTGCCCGCACCGTTCGGGCCGAGAAACCCAAGCACCTCGCCACGAGCGACGGTCATGGAGATGTCGTCGACGGCGACAAGCGCACCGAACGCCTTGGTCAGGTGATCGAGTTCGATCATTGCGGACAAGAAACGTTCCTCCGAAAAATCCACCGCGTTTTATAGTGTTTGACGATCGATTCCCACCGAAAAGCGGAGAGCGAAGGATGGTGGGCCCGGCAGGACTCGAACCTGCGACATAACCGTTATGAGCGGTTCGTTCTAACCAACTGAACTACGGGCCCGCGACGCCTCTATACCAGCGTCGGGAGGCGGGGACAATCACGGCATCGTGACCGTCACCCAAACCCGCCGCATGCCGTTTTGACCAGTTGGACCGCGGCGACCGATTGTGTTTTTCTAATACCGATAACGGACGGCAAGGCCTGTCGCGGCCGGCGCGACGTTACCGGCTTGAGTCATGCTGGTGGAGGGACAACGACATGAAAATCGACGACATTACGCTGACCCTGTTCGCGTGGGATGGTATTCCCGCGACCCAATATGGTCAGCATACGGGCAAGTTCTCGGGGCAAAGCCAGCTTGGCCTGTTGTCCATCAAGACAGACGATGGCGTCGACGGGCACGCCTTTCTCGGTGCGTCGAGCCGGGGCGGTCATCTCGATGCGCACTCGCTTGTCGATCATCTCAAGCCGCTGCTGATGGGGCAGGATCCGCTCGACCGGGAACGGCTGAATCGGGAAATGCACAAACGGTCCCGCGCCACCACCTTGCGGGCAATCGGGGCGATGGACATTGCGTTGTGGGACATCGGCGGCAAGATCGCCGGCCTGCCGATCCACCAACTGCTCGGCAGCGCGCGGGCCGAACTGCCAGCCTATGCCAGCTCCCCAACCTTGTCGTCGACCGAGGCCTATGTGGAACAAGCACTCGAGTTCAAGGCGGCGGGTTGGGCCGCATACAAGATTCATCCGCCGACGCAGTGGAAGACAGACATCGCCGTGTGCCAGGCGGTGCGAGAAGCCGTCGGCGACGACTACACGCTTATGCTCGACTCGACCTGGGCGTACGATTTCCCGCAGGCGATCCGGGTCGGCCGCGCCATCGAGGCGCTGGGTTATTACTGGTACGAGGATCCGCTCGCCGAGCAGGACCTCTACAACTACGTGAAGCTACGCAACCTGCTCCATATCCCGATCCTGGCCACGGAATATTCGCCGGGCGGGTTCCTTGGTTACGCGCCGTGGATTATGCAGCAGGCGACCGACTATCTGCGTGGCGACGTCGCGGTGAAGGGCGGCATCACGGCATGCGTGAAAGCCGCGCATCTCGCCGAGGCGTTCGGCATGAACTTCGAGATCCACCATGGCGGCAATTCGCTGAACAATGTTGCGAATTTGCATGTCTCGTTGGCGATCGCGAACTGCGAGTTCTTCGAAGTTCTGCTGCCCGATGGCGCGCAGAAATACGGTCTGGTCGAAGATATCGAAGTTGGCCGCGACGGTTTGGTGCACGCGCCGATGGAACCGGGGCTGGGCGCGAAGATCGATTTCGACATGATCGAAGCGAAAACGATCCAGATTTTGCGCTGAGGATCGTCGCCGTGGAAAGAAAAAATGCCGGCAACTCGAAAGTTGCCGGCAGTTTGAACAGGGAGGCTTCACGTCTGGGAGACGAAGAATCTTGCGATTCTTGAGTCCAAGCTATTGCCTGGAAGCAGAAGCGTGTGTTGTTGCATCGCAACAACGAGGTGAACAATAGATAAGGTTTCGCACCCGGATACGCTATTGGGATTTTGTCAATTCAGCCATGCAGATTTTGCATAACCAAGATTGGTTCCAGAATATCTTCTAACTTCTTGATTCTGCGATCTTTTGCAGAAGGAAGTCGCGAAACACAGCGATCCGCTTCGAATGACGCAACTCTTCCGGGTACACAAAATAGGCTTGAATCGACGGACCTGCTAGGTCTGGTAATACCTTCACCAAATTCACGTCATCGGGGATCATGTAGTCCGGCAGGCTGGCGAGACCGAGTCCGCTGCGCGCCGCGCGGTAGATTCCATAGATGTTGTTGACGCGTAATGCAGGGCGGCGCGGCGCGGTTGCACCGGCGTCAAGCAACCAATTGACCGACGGCACCGGCGGCGGCACGTCATGGCCGTAGACGATCAGATTATGGTCGTCGAGATCCTTCGCCGTCTTCGGAACGCCGTGCTCGTCCAGATATTGCTTCGCGCCATAGATATGCGTGCTCAACGCCAGCAGGTGCCGCTGGATTAAGTCGGGTTGCCGGGGCGGTGTCAGCCGAATGCCGATATCGGCCTGCCGCATGCCGAGGTCGAGTTCCGTGTCGGTCAAAATCAGACTGAAGTCGACCTCCGGATACATCTCGATGAATTCCTTGATGCGCGGCGTCAGCCAGGTGGAGCCGAAGGAAACGGTCGTCGTCACCTTGAGCGGCCCGGTCGGGTTCTCCCGCGTTTCGCTCAACTGCGACTCGACGATCGCCAGCTTGTGGAAGACATCCTTGACGGTCTGGTACAGCAGCTCGCCCTGTTCGGTCAAAATCAGGCCGCGGGCGTGACGATGGAACAGTTTGACGCTGAGGCTGTCTTCGAGCGCGCTGACCTGCCGGCTGACCGCGGACTGGCTCAGATTCAGCGTCGCGCCGGCATGGGTGAAGCTGCCGGCGTCCGCGACATCGTGAAATATGCGTAATCTGTCCCAGTCCATAACGACCCAATATAAGGTTTGACCCAAGCCAAGTCGCGTACGGGCCGTTCGGTTCCCTAAAAACCGAACATATGATCGAGGCTGAAGCTCTCAGTGCCATGCAGAAGCCCATGATACCCGAACAACCGGCAGGTTTGATCCCGAATGATCACATAAGCATCATCGCCCGCCGCGCAACGCTCCGCCTCATCAAACGTTTGACCATAACACCAATATTGCGAGCCTCCACAAGGTATTTCTACTTTATGGTCAGCGATTTCCGTCCCGTCGCCGTCGAACAGCAGCAGATGGGTGTCGGAACGCTCGTGCCAGGGTGTCGATGCCGGGTAGATCAAATGGCACATCGTATCCAGCGGTGCCTTGCCGAGGCGCAAGAACAGCCGCGTACTGAGTCCCGGGGCGGGTCCCGAATAGGATTGCGGCTCGTTGCGATAGGTCAGCACGGTGTTGAAGATGTGTGCGCCGAAGCTGGTATCCGCTCCATGGCCGCTCGCGCGGTCCTCGTACCGGAACAGGCCATGCAGCCAGCCATCCGCCGTCCCGCCGTCTGCGAAATCGTACAACAATTCGACATGGCCATAACCGCCGGACAGTGCGGCCCGTGCCGATTCGTTCAGCAGGGTGTCGATATCGAGTGCACTGCGATGGTCGCGGGGCAGGTTCCCGAAACGGTGTTCCGCGATTTTCGTACCATCGGAACCATAGGCCGCCGCTGCAACGGGCAATGAGTTCTGCGCGGTCGACATCGGAGTCGGCAGAACCTCGGTCCGGAAACGGGAGACGGGCAGGATCGGCGCGGGCAGCACGTAGCCCTTGCCCAACAGGTTCGCGATTTCGGGAACGCCCGGGTCGGGCTTGAGGTCGGTGCGTTGCACATTAGGGTGCGAGATACGCCGCCGTCCCGCCTTCGTCGTAACCTCATAGCGGGGCCGCACGAAATGTTTGCCGGCGTGAATCTCGACCTGTGCTGGCCAGCGCAGGTCCGGCAGCAAATCCGACACGTCGAGTGCGAAGGAACCGAAAGGCGGGATGTCCCGGTCCAGCGCAGCACCGTCATTCTGGCCCATGGGGTTGAGAGCGATCGCGCCGGCCGGTATCGCGCAGGGATGGCTGTTCTGTACCCAGAGCAGAACCTGCTCGCCATCGTTCGGCGCCGGCAGCCCAGCATACAGGTCGGCGGGCCAGGCGTTGGCGTCATGGGTGCAGGACAGCACGGAGTCGGTGTCGCCGTAAGTGTCGAGCGCGTATTTCACCACGTCGTGGCCGGCGCCGTTGACGACATGCAGGAAGAGCTGGCCCGTGAACGCGGGTAGGCCGAACCGATCTCGCACCTCGCGGCTGTCGATCGTGATGGTGGCGACTGTCGGCGAAAGTTCCTGTGTCCATTCAGCGAGTGTTTCGCCGGCATCATCGAACAGGCGAAACCAGATACGGGTATCCTGCGCGCCATAGCCGGACCAGTAATTCGCGGTGACCAACCTTGTGTGGTCTGTGTCCGTGTCGCGGAAGAAGGCGAAGTTTGTCGCGAAATTGATTGGGTCGAGATAGCGGCGCGGATTGGTCAGCATCGACGCATCCAGCCGGGCCGCATTGAGGCTGACGACAGCGGCATCGTCGGGCAGCAAGTGCTGGATATGCTCGACCAGGCGGTCGGCGTCGAAGGCCAGCACGAGAACGCTGCGCGCGCCGCTTTCGGGCAATGCCGTTATCGGCTGCGCGGTCTGTCCCAGCGCGGAAGCGCCGATCGCCTCGAGGTCCTGGACAAAGACACCGGCGCAATTCAGGTCCGTCATATCGTGCAACGACGCGAAGGCGGCCCCATGGCCTGTCGGGTCGTACACCGCGACAGGCTGTGCAAGCCCGTCCAGCAGCGCACGGATGCGCGGCGCGGCAAGGGGGTGTCCGACCGCTTTAAAAAAGCTGAAACCGCCGGACACGTTGCTGAAAGTGTCTATGTCGAGAGCCATGATGTCACCTGGCGTACCGGCCCGGAGTGGCGGCTGATCCGCATGTTGGGCCAAAAAGGTATAGGGACTCGCCGGATTCTTGGCAATCGCGATCCTGTTCCTTGGGGTGTGGCGCAAGAGCGCATCGAGACAAGTCGAACCCAAGTTGTGGGTCCGACTTGTCTCGTGAATGCGCTCGATATTAATGACGGAGAGCAGATTCACGCGGCTGCTGGATCGCCAAAGGCGATTCCATGCAGTCACGATCTGCTCTACGCGTGTCCCATCCGCCGTTGGATCTCTGCCGCGACGCGAGCCGTGTCGTCGAACGGCTCGTAGTGCCAGTCTTCCGGAACGCCGGTGAAGGGGCGGGTGATGCCGTCCTTGCGCAGGTCGTCGTGAAACTGTCGGAACTTGTCGCCGCCGCCCGGCAGGTCGACAACATAGACCGGTTTCCCCGTGGCGCAGGCTTCGGACACCATGCTGACCGAATCGCAGGTCACGACAATCTGGTCGGCGAGCGCCAGATAACCGAAATACGGATTGTCGCCCGTACCGTCCCAGATGACGGCTGCAGTGTCTTTCAGGCCGGCTCTCAGCGCGGCGACATTTTCAGCGCCGGTTCGCCGCGACGGGGTAACCGCAAGACTGCCACCGGTTGCTTCGGTAAAGGCCTTGAGCTTCGATGCGAAGATCTTCATGACGTCCGGCGTCATCCGGTAGACCCGGTTGGGCCCGCCGACCAAGACGGCGGTCAGGGGGCGCGGCACAGCGGCCAAGGCGTCGCGGTATCCGGCACCGGCGGCATCGAGCCGCGCCGCAGTCGTCCGGTGCAGCGCGCCTTTGGTCACGACAACGTTTTCGCCGGTCAACCGGTCGTGAGTCGCCGCTACAATCAGGTCGAATGCGCCCGATGATAAATGTGGGTTCTGGATATGCACGGCGAAGGTCCGGTCGCCGCTTTGGTGCTTGACCGACAGGGCGGGACCGACTGATTTTCGGCCACAGGAAATCACGAGATCCGGCCATGGCGGCGTCAGAGGATCGCTCGTTCCGGCAAGTCCCGCAACGCCGCGCGGCCAAAAGCGTGGCAGCAGCCACCGCCAAGGGAGGCTCAGTTTGATGACTTTCTCTTCGAACGGCAGGCCGACCGCCTCGGCCAGCCCAACGGCCTGCGTGACCATGCCGGCCATGCCTTCGGTGAGGACCCAGGCGAATTTCTCGGTCATGAAGGGTTTATACTAAGGATCGTTGATAGTGGGACAAGGTGAATACCCGCCCTTGCGCGGAATCCGCAACCTTGTAATATTATTACTCCGCCAAACTTGATGGGATCGCTTATGCGCCGTGTGAAACTCGACCGAATCGACCGCCGTATTCTGCGGGACCTGCAGGATGACGGTCGCATAACGAATGTCGAGTTGGCTCGCCGCGCGGGAATTTCCGCACCGCCCTGCCTGCGCCGTGTCCGCGCGCTGGAGGAGGCCGGGTTTATCCGCGGCTATCATGCGGACGTCGATCCGGAACTGCTCGGCTTCGGCGTGATGGTCTTTGCGCAGGTCGGGCTGACAAGCCAGGCGGAATCGGATCTCGTTGCGTTTGAAACGCTGGTGACGGGCTGGCCGGAAGTGCGCGAATGCCACATGTTGGCGGGCGAGACGGATTTTCTGCTCAAGATCGTGGCGCACGATTGGGATAACTATAACCGGTTTCTCACATCTCAGCTGACGGCTGCCCCAAATGTGAGCCACGTCAAATCCGCGCTCGCGATTCGCCTGTCGAAACAGAAATACGGCGTGCCCATCGACGCCGATGGCGCGGAATACTAGATCGGATCAAGTTTAGACGAACCCATTTTATGGGTTCGTCACTTCTTGTGAATCCGACCGTTCTCAATAAGTTAGATCAGATTCACACGGTTTTTGGATCGCCAAAGGCGATTCCAAGAAACCCTGATCTGATCTAGAGCGAATAGCTGATTATGCCCGGACGAGCGCCCGTCCCGCCTATTTGAAGCGGACCTTGACGATCTCATAGTCCTTCTGGCCACGCGGCGTGACGACTTCGACGGATTCACCGACTGACTTGCCGATCAATGCACGCGCGATCGGCGCGGCAACGGAAAGCCGCCCATCCGCGATATCCGCCTCGTGCTCGCCGACGATCTGATAGGTGGTTTTCTCGTCGGTTTCTTCGTCCGCGATGGTCACGGTCGCGCCGAACTGGACTTTCTTGCCGCTCAGCTTCGAAACGTCGATGACATCCGCTCGGCTGATCTTATCCTCGATCTCCGCGATTCGCCCTTCAATGAAGCTCTGCCGGTCTCGCGCCGCATGATATTCGGCGTTTTCCGACAGATCGCCATGTTCGCGGGCTTCGGCAATTGCCTTGATAACCGCGGGACGGTCGTTCGATTTCAGCTCTTTTAGCTCAGACTGGAGGTTGTCGAAACCGCCTGTCGTCATGGGAACTTTCTGCATCGCATTCACTCAACGTTCGATAAACAAGTGTCGTGTCACAAGAACGCCGTCTGGCGCATCGTCCGCGCGATTCGGTCTTCCGTCAACATGTTAGGGAATAGTTAAAAACCCGCAAACGAACCGATACCTAGTAGGCGCTCTTAAAATAGGATTGCAAGGGCGCAACATCAAGGGAGTCGGCTTTTAAAGCTTGAATCGCTTGTGTCGCAGCTCGGGCACCGGAAACCGTCGTGTAATAGGGAAGCGACCGCATGAGCGCGGTGCGGCGCAGGCTGAAGCTGTCTTCCATGGCCTTCCGACCCTCCGTCGTATTGAAGATTAGGTCGATTTCACCGTCGATCATGGCGTCCACAATATGCGGCGACCCTTCCAGCACCTTGTTAATGTATCGTACTTCCAAGCCGCGCCCTTCGAAAAACCGTGCGGTTCCGCGGGTTGCGACGATATCGAAGCCCATTTCCACCAGCTCTTGCGCCAACGGCGCCATGGCTTCCTTGTCCTCGTCGCGCACGGAAATGAAGACGGTGCCTTTTTGCGGCAGCACGGTTCCGCTGCCGAGCTGGGCTTTGGCGAAGGCACGGGCGAAATCGCGGTCCAGCCCCATGACCTCGCCGGTCGATTTCATTTCCGGGCCGAGCATCACATCGACGCCAGGAAACCGCGCGAAGGGAAATACAGCTTCTTTGACCGCGACATGATCGCCGACCGCGTTGCCGTCGAGCTCGAAGTCCGTCAGCTTCTCTCCGGCCATGACCCGCGCCGCGATCTTGGCGATCGGCACACCGGTCGCCTTGGCGACGAAAGGCACGGTCCGGCTCGCGCGCGGGTTCACCTCGATAATGTAGACGTCGCCATCCTTGACGGCGTACTGGACGTTCATCAACCCGACGACGCTCAATCCGTGCGCAAGCGCTTCGGTCTGCCGGCGGATTTCCGCGATGATGTCATCGGAAAGCGAATAAGGGGGCAGCGAGCAAGCGCTGTCGCCTGAATGAATACCCGCCTCTTCGATATGCTCCATGATGCCGGCGACATGGACCTGCTCGCCGTCGCATATCGCGTCGACATCGATTTCGATCGCATCGCGCAGGAATCGGTCGATCAGAACGGGATGGGCGCCGGAAACCTGCACGGCCGTCGCCATATAGCGTTGCAACGCGTGTACGTCATGTACGCGTTCCATGGCGCGTCCGCCCAGCACGTAGGACGGCCGGATCAGGACGGGATAGCCGACGTCCTCGGCGATTTTTTCCGCTTGCTCTACCGAAAACGCGATGCCGTTCGGCGGTTGGCGCAGGTTCAGATCTTTCAGCAGTTGCTGAAACCGTTCCCGGTCTTCCGCGTGATCGATCGCATCGGGCGCGGTGCCGAGAATCGGGATGCCGGCGTCGGCCAACCCGGCGGCGAGCTTCAGCGGCGTCTGTCCGCCGAACTGTACGACGACGCCGTGCAGCGTGCCTTTTTCCTGTTCGGTGCGGAGCAGCGACAGCACGTCTTCCGTGGTTAGCGGCTCGAAATAAAGCCGGTCGGAGGTGTCGTAGTCGGTCGAGACCGTTTCCGGATTGCAGTTGACCATGATGGTTTCGTAACCGGCCTCCGCGAGGGCGAACACCGCATGGACACAGCAATAATCGAACTCGATCCCCTGGCCGATCCGGTTCGGCCCGCCGCCCAGGATGACGACTTTCTTACGGTCGGAGACATCTGCCTCGCATTCGGAGGGACCGCTGCCGTCGCCTTCATAGGTCGCGTACATGTATGGCGTCAGGGATGGGAATTCGGCCGCACAGGTGTCGATGCGCTTGAACGCGGGTGTCACTTTCAGATCGAGCCGCCGCGTGGCGACTGCCTCCTCCGTCAGGCCTGTCAACTCGCCGAGCCGGGCATCGGAAAAACCCATCGACTTCAGGCGAAGCAGGCCGAGATGGTTCTCCGGCAGACCATCCTCGCGCACCGTTTCTTCGACGCGTACGATTTCGGCGATCTGTTCCAGGAACCAGGGATCGATCTTGCAGGCGCTGTGAATTTCTTCGACCGACAGCCCGTGCCGGAAGGCCTGTGCCACGATCAGAAGGCGGTCCGGTACCGGCCGCGCCAAGGCAGCCCGTACGGCATCCCGGTCGCCGTCGGCGGCGTCTTCGATGGCGACCTCGTTGAACCCGGTCAGATCGGTTTCCATCGAACGCAGCGCTTTCTGTACGCTTTCCGCAAACGTGCGGCCGATCGCCATGCCTTCCCCGACCGATTTCATCGAGGTCGTCAGGGTCGCCTCCGCGCCGGCGAATTTTTCGAACGTAAAGCGCGGTACTTTGGTGACGACGTAGTCGATCGTCGGCTCGAAGCTGGCCGGCGTGATTTTGGTGATGTCGTTGTCGATTTCATCGAGCGTGTAGCCGACCGCCAGCAATGCCGCCACTTTCGCGATGGGAAACCCGGTTGCTTTGGAGGCTAGCGCTGAGGAACGGGAGACCCGCGGGTTCATCTCGATCACGACGAGCCGTCCGTCCGCGGGGTTGACCGCGAACTGCACGTTCGATCCGCCGGTGTCGACCCCGATCTCGCGCAGGCACGCGATCGAGGCGTTGCGCATGATCTGGTATTCCTTGTCGGTCAGGGTCAGCGCCGGTGCCACGGTAATCGAGTCGCCGGTATGGATGCCCATCGGATCGATGTTCTCGATGGAGCACACGATGATGCAGTTGTCGGCGCGGTCGCGCACGACCTCCATCTCGAACTCTTTCCAGCCGAGCACCGATTCCTCGACCAGGACTTCGGTCGTTGGCGAGGCCCGCAAGCCACCCTCGACCAGTTGCGCAAATTCTTCCCGGTTGTAGGCGATGCCGCCACCGGTGCCGCCCAGCGTGAAGGATGGCCGGATGATGGCCGGCAGCCCGACAATCTCCAGCGCCTCGAAGGCCTCGTTCATGTCGCGCACCAGGCGCGATCTTGGGCACTCCAGCCCGATCGCTTCCATCGCTTCACGGAATTTCAGGCGATCTTCCGCTTTCTCGATCACTTCGCCCTTGGCGGCGATCATTTCGACGCCGAGTTCCGCCAGCACGCCCTGCCGGTCGAGCTCGAGTGCGGTATTGAGCCCGGTCTGCCCACCCATGGTCGGCAGGACGGCGTCGGGGCGCTCCCGTTCGATAATCTTGCGCACCGTGTCCGGCGTCACCGGTTCGACATAGGTCGCGTCGGCCAGACCGGGATCTGTCATGATCGTCGCCGGGTTCGAGTTGGCGAGGATGATCCGGTAGCCTTCTTCCTTCAGCACCTTGCAAGCCTGCGTGCCCGAATAGTCGAACTCGCACGCCTGCCCGATCACAATCGGCCCCGCCCCAATAATAAGGATTGATTCGATATCGGTGCGTTTAGGCATGCTTTTCCATCAGCGCGACGAAACGCTTGAACAGGTAGTGGCTGTCTTGCGGGCCGGGCGAGGCCTCGGGGTGGTGCTGCACGCCGAAGACCGGATGGTCGGTGACGCGCAGGCCCTCGGGCGTCCCGTCGAACAGCGATTGGTGCGTCAGGACGACATTGTCCGGCAGTGACTCTGGGTCGACGACGAATCCGTGGTTCTGGCTGGTGATTTCCACCTTGCCGGTCTCCAGATCCTTAACCGGATGGTTCGCGCCGCGGTGGCCGTGATGCATCTTCCCGGTTTGCGCGCCGAGCGCCAGCGCCAGGATCTGATAGCCGAGGCAGATGCCGAAGGTCGGGATGCCGGCACCGATGACCGCCTTTACCGTTGGAATTGCGTGCACGCCCGTTGCCGCCGGGTCGCCCGGGCCGTTGGATAGGAAAACGCCGTCCGGTTTATGGCGCAGGATGTCGTCGGCCGTTGCCGTCGCCGGTACCACGGTGACTGCGCAGCCCAGATCGGCGAGGCAGCGCAGGATATTGCGCTTGGCGCCGTAATCCACCGCAACGACACGGAACCGGGGCCTGTCGAGCTGACCGTATCCGTTACCCAGCGCCCAGGCCGTTTCCGTCCATTCGTAGGATTGCGTGCAGCTTACCGTCTTGGCCAGATCCATGCCTTCGAGCCCCGGCCACGCCGATGCTTCTTCCTGCCGGGCGGCAATATCGAAAGTGCCCGTCGGATCGTGGATCACGATGCCGTGCGGCGCGCCCAGATCGCGGATGCGCCGGGTCAGTCGGCGCGTGTCGACTCCCGCGACGCCGACAAGGTTATGGCCTTTTAGCCACCCGTCGAGATGCTGAACCGAGCGAAAGTTCGACGGCTGCGTGATATCCGCGCGCAGGACGCAGCCGCGCGCGGCCGGCGTAATCGTTTCGATATCTTCGGTATTGGCGCCGACATTGCCGATATGCGGAAAGGTGAAGGTGATGATCTGTCCGGCATAGGACGGGTCGGTCAGGATTTCCTGATACCCGGTGATCGAAGTGTTGAAACAGACTTCGCCGACTGCATTGCCGGTCGCGCCGACGCCGCGTCCCCAGAATACGCTGCCGTCGGCAAGAATCAGCGCCGCTGTGCACCCATCGGGCGGCGTGGCGGACGTCGTCGTCGGATTCGGCATGCGAGGATCGCACTCTCGGGCGGTGTCGGGGCGCATATCGCTGATTCGTCGACATAAATCGGCGAACCGTGCGCATGAGCCACAGTCGTGCATCGGTGAATTGCCGGTGTTCTAAGCAAATCATGTGCCAGGGTCAAGCGATTTTATCTATTTTTTTCGTTTATTTTCAACGCGTTGGAAAATCCCTGAAAGTTGCTATCGCCGTATGGATCAGGTACCGTTTCGCCTGAGTCCGTACACGCCCGCGATGGATCCTGAATCCGTCGCGCGGGACGCGGCGGATTCGAGGGGCATATACATACTAGTGGACACGGGTTTAACACCGGAGGCCGGAATGCTTCGCAATGTATTGAGCGAGTCGCTGAAGGAGGCCATGCGCGCGAAGGACAAATGCGCGACCGCGACGTTGAGGCTGGTTCTGGCCGCGCTCAAGGATCGCGATATCGCGGCGCGCGCCGACGGCAAAAAAACGGAAGTCGACGATACCGAAGTGCTTTCGATGCTGGAGACGATGGTCAAGCAACGTCGCGAAAGCATAAAGATGTACGAACAGGGCGAGCGGCCCGAACTGGCCGAGCAGGAACAGGACGAAATCGAGATTATCGAGCGCTTTCTGCCCAAACAGCTCAACGATAGCGAAGTCGAGGCGGCGGTTGGCGCAGCGATCGACGCGGCCGGTGCGGACAGTCTAAAGCAAATGGGCAAGGTGATGGCGGCGCTGCGGGAACGCTATGCCGGCCAGATGGATTTTGGCAAAGCGGGCGCGATTGCGAAACAACGGCTATCCTAGTGTCCTGATCGTGAAATTCGAAGGATTGAATTTCGCGTGAATCAGCACACTAACTATTAGAGTCTAGTGTGATTCAGACCCTAAAATCCGACGCATTCGATGCGACAAACTTTAGGATCATCACACTAGAGACAGACGTAGTCGTTAGCGGGCATAATATACGCGGTAAGGCGGACCTGAGTTTATGGCGTTTCCGAACAGGCTTCTCGAAGATATCCGCGCCCGGGTCGCGCTGGCGGATATCGTTGGCAAAAGAGTCAAGTTGACCCGCAAGGGCCGCGAGCATTCCGGTCTGTGCCCCTTCCATAACGAAAAGACGCCGTCGTTTACGGTCAGCGAAGACAAGGGCTTCTACCACTGCTTTGGCTGCGGCGCGCATGGCGACGTCATTTCCTTCGTAATGAATACCGAAGGACTGTCGTTTCCGGAAACCGTCGAACGTCTGGCCGGCGAAGCGGGCCTTGAGGTTCCGGTCGAGACACCGGAAGCGCGCGCAGAGGCCAAGCGCCGCGGCGATCTTTACGATGTCGTCGAAGCCGCCTGTGCCTGGTTCGAAGCGCAGCTTCATGCACCCACGAGCCGTCAGGCGCTCGATTACCTGCAGGGCCGCGGATTACAGCCGGAGACGATCAAACGGTTTCGCCTGGGTTACGCGCCCGATGGCGCCGGCCTGGCGGTGGCGCTGAAAGCGAAAGGTATCGAAGAAGCGCAGCTGATCGAGGCCGGGTTGCTCCGCCGGCCCGATGACGGCCGCGCGCCCTATCCTTTCTTTCGTGACCGGGTCATGTTCCCGATTGCCGACCGCCGTGACCGGGTGATTGCCTTCGGCGGCAGGCTGATGGGTGAGGCGAAGGCGGCAAAGTATGTCAATTCGCCGGATACGCCGCTCTTCGACAAGGGCCGGAATTTGTACAATTTCGGCCCCGCCCGGCAGGCGAGTTTCGAGTCCGGGACGCTTGTCGTGACGGAAGGCTACATGGATGTCATCGCGCTGTCCCAGGCCGGGATCCAGGCAGCGGTGGCGCCGCTCGGCACCGCAATGACGGAGGATCAGATCAAGGCGGTGTGGCGCCTTGCGGCGGAACCGGTGTTGTGTTTCGACGGCGATACGGCGGGCCAGCGTGCGGTCGGCCGCGCGGCCGAGCGGGTTTTGCCGCTGCTCGAACCCGGAAAATCGCTGCGCTTCGCCTTGCTGCCACCGGGCGAGGACCCGGACAGTCTAGTTACCCGGCAGGGTGCCGCCGCGATGCGCCAGATTCTGGAGGCAGCGCAGCCGCTATCCGAAGTGATCTGGCGTCTGGAAGCCGGTGCGGGTCCGGTTGATACACCGGAGCGCCGTGCCGATCTGCAGGCGCGGCTGGAAAAGCGCGTTGGTGAAATCGGCGACGCGACCGTGCGCGAGTATTATCGCAGCGCGGTCCGCGACCGGTTGTGGGCGTCGTTTCGGTCCGGGGGAGGCAAGCGGCGAGGGGCGGCGCCGGCGCAGGGCAATCCGGCCGCACATCTTCGCAACCAGCTGCGCGGGCAGAATAGGCGCGCGCAGCAGGCGATCCTTGCCGCGCTGATCAATCATCCGCTTTTGCGCGACGAATTCGACGAAGCGCTTGAAGCGGTTACGTTTGAGCCCGACCTTGACAATTTGCGCCAGCAACTCCAAAACCTGTTTGCGGGGAGCGCAGATCTTGATCTTGAGGCCATTCGGGCCCACTTCACCAGAGGTGACGTAACGTCGCTGTTAGACGGCGTGCTCGACAAACAGGTCTATGTCATGGCGCCTTTCGCCAGTCCGCGGGCGGATGTCGAGGAGGCACGGCGCGGGCTTGGGCATTTGATTGGCCGGCGCGTTCATGAGCGTTTGCGGCACGAAGTGACGGAGCTTGGCCGGTCGGCGGCGGCTTCGGCGGACGAGGCGGGCCTGGCAAAGGCACTGGCGGCGAAGCAGGACGCGATAGAGAGTGATCGACAACTTGCGGATATTGACGAATAGTATAGTTACCGTTTTTAAAGAATATTAGCGTTAACGTACGGCCTCATGGGGCGGTTGCGCGTCGGAGAACACCGGAGACGAAACTGAATGGCTACTAAAGCAGCGGCTGCAAAAGTCCAAACACCTGAAACAGCAGAAGCGACTCCCGACGGCCCCTTGATGGATGGGCTTGCTCAGGAAGTCAAAAAGCTGCTCGCCAAGGGTAAGGAGCGCGGCTACATCACGATCGATGAGCTGAACGCGATCCTGCCGCAGGACCAGGTTTCCTCGGAACAGATCGAAGACACGATGACGATGTTGTCCGAGATGGGCATCAATGTCATCGATGGCGAAGAGACTGAGGACGCGCCCGAGCGGCCGAATGAAGAGGCGCCCTCGGCGGCTGGTAATCTGGCTGACGAGGATATTGGCCGTACCGACGATCCGGTCCGGATGTATCTGCGCGAAATGGGCAGCGTCGAGTTGCTGTCGCGCGAAGGCGAAATCGCCATTGCCAAGCGTATCGAAGCCGGCCGGGAGAAAATGATCGGTTCGCTGTGCGAAAGCCCGCTTACCATGCAGGCGATCACGCATTGGCATGACGCGCTGGTCGAAGGCCGGCTGCTGCTGCGCGATGTCATCGATCTCGACGCGACATATGGCGGGACGCCGGAGGGGGCTGCCGCCGCGGCACCGCGGGGAATTGCCACAGACGACGAGGAAGACGAGGAAGAGAAACTTAAGGGCGAAGACTCTGAGGAGGAAGATGAGGACGACGAGGACGATGAAGAAGAAGCGTCGCTCTCTCTTGCTGCCATGGAGCAGGCGCTGAAGCCGGAAATCCTCGAAAAGTTTGAAAAGATTTCGTCGACCTACATCAAGCTGCACCGCTCGCAGGACAAGCGCCTGGCGGCGTTGCAGAAAGGCGAAGCGGTCTCCAAATCCACCGAGCGGACATATGAGCGCCACCGCAAGGAACTGCTCGAATCGATGGAAGAGGTCCGTTTAAACAACGCGAAGATCGAGCAGCTCGTCCACCAGCTCTATGCCTACAGCAAGAAGCTGACGGGGCTTGAGGGCCGGCTGATGCGTCTGTCGGTCAATTGCGGCGTGAAGCGCGAGGATTTCCTCAACCGCTATTTCGGTCACGAGCTCGATCCGCACTGGCTGAACGCCGTGGCGCGGGTCAAGGCGAAGGGCTGGAAGGAATTCGCCAAGAAGCACAAGGACGAGATCAAGGATCTGCGCGGCGAAGTAGCCAACATCGCCACAGAAGCGCGGATGCCGATGAGCGAGTTCCGCCGCATCGTGCAGACCGTCCAGCAGGGCGAGCGCGAAGCCGGCCGTGCGAAGAAGGAAATGGTCGAGGCCAATCTGCGTCTCGTCATCTCCATCGCCAAGAAATACACCAACCGCGGCCTGCAATTCCTCGACCTCATTCAGGAAGGCAATATCGGTCTGATGAAGGCGGTTGATAAGTTCGAATACCGCCGCGGCTACAAGTTCTCGACCTACGCCACCTGGTGGATCCGTCAGGCGATCACCCGTTCGATCGCCGACCAGGCGCGCACCATCCGCATTCCCGTGCACATGATCGAAACGATCAACAAGCTGGTCCGCACCTCGCGCCAGATGCTGCACGAAATCGGTCGCGAGCCGACGCCGGAGGAATTGGCGGTCAAGCTCGGCATGCCGCTCGAAAAAGTCCGCAAGGTTCTCAAGATCGCCAAGGAGCCGATCAGCCTCGAAACGCCGATCGGCGACGAGGAAGACAGCCATCTTGGCGATTTCATCGAGGACAAGAACGCGATCCTGCCCTCCGACGCCGCGATTCAGGCCAATCTGCGCGAAACCACGACTCGCGTGCTGGCCAGCCTGACGGCGCGCGAGGAGCGTGTGCTGCGCATGCGCTTCGGCATCGGCATGAATACGGACCACACCTTGGAAGAGGTCGGCCAGCAATTCTCGGTCACCCGCGAACGCATCCGGCAGATTGAAGCCAAGGCCCTGCGCAAGCTCAAACACCCGAGCCGCAGCCGCAAGCTCCGGAGCTTCCTCGACTACTAGTGTCCTGATCGTGAAATTCAAAGGATTGAATTTCGTGTGAATCAGCCCACAAACTATTTGAATCTCGTGTGATTCAGATCCTAAAATCCGTTGCAATTAATGCGACGGATTTTGGAACCATCACACTAGGGAGCGGTTGCCGCGGCTTCACGAGATCAGATTGAGGCCTGACGGGAACGAGCGTGACTATGGGTAAGGCGGAGAGCCAAACCGGGCAGCAGACGTTCACGATTGAGCAAGCCCTGGAACTCGCCGTACAGCACCACAGCGCGGGCCGCTTGTCCGAGGCCGAGGATATCTATCGACAGATATTAAAAGCCATCCCAGATCAGCCCGTCGCGACCCACCTGCTCGGTGTATTGACCCATCAATTGGGAAAGACCGACGATGCCGTCAAACTCGTCATGAAGGCGATTGCCTGCGCACCGGATTACGTGGAAGCGCATAGCAACCTTGGCAATATGCTCCAAGAACTAGGGCGATTGGATGAGGCTGTCGCGAGTTATCGCAAGGCCTTGGATATCGAACCCGATTACGTTGAGGCGCACAGCAGCCTCGGCCTCACGCTCCAAGACCTGGGATGTTTGGATGAAGCCGTTGATAGCTATCGCAAGGCGCTGGCGATTGATCCCAATTACGTTGGGGGCCACAACAACCTTGGCCTTGCGCTTAAAGAATTAGGACGAATAGACGAGGCTGTTACCTGTTATCACAAGGCGCTGGCTATCAATCCCGATTTTACCGAGGCGCACTACAACCTCGGCAATGGGCTGAGGGAACAGGAGCAGTTGGAGGAGGCGGTAACAAGTTATCGTGCAGCTCTGGCTATTAAGCCCGATTACGTCAAAGCCCACAGCAGCCTTGGTCGTGCGCTGCAAGCACAGGGTAAGCTGGATGAGGCCGTCGCGAGTTATCGTAAGGCGCTGGCGATTGAGCCCGATTTTGTTGAAGCACATTACAGCCTTGGTCTTGCGTTCAAACAACTGGACGAGCTGGATGAAGAGATCGGTTGTTATCGCAAAGTTCTGGCTATCAATTCCTCATATGTGAAAGCACATGGCAACCTTGGTGTTGCGCTCCAAAAACAGGGCAAGCTGGAGGAGGCCATAGACTGTTTCCACAGCGCGTTGGCGATCGACGAGAATTATGCCAATGCGCATAAAGGGCTTGGCATGGCTCTCCACCGTCAAGGCTTGCTCGTGGAAGCGAAACACGCATACAGGGCAGGCATCGCCCTTGATCCGAAACCGGATATTGCCTCGGTCGGTCTCAGAAGAGTTCTTATCGACCTTAAGGAATTGCCGACCCCAACAAGCGAACGCAACGAAGGTGCCGCGGATAATCAAACCGCACCGCGTGGCGTGCATATTTGGAACCGCCCGGTGGAAAAAGCGTTGCGCGAAACTCTGTACCGCCTGGCAGCGATGAGTCCCGAGGAGGAGGCAAACTCGAGCGACATAAAAGATAAATTGAGTGTCGGCATTCGTCTGGGAAACATGCGTTTCAGCGCAGATTTCAAACTTTTCGAATTAGACAATTCGGTAATCATGAAATTCAAAGACGATCTTGTCGATTCACTGTCATCGTTGATGGACGCGCGTATTTTTGTCACCGATTCCTTTTTTAATATCTATCGGGCCGGTTCAAAAGCCGTGCGGCACAATCATATCGAGGAACTGGACGATACGTTGGGAGTCGCTTCGCAGAAGTTCAGCCTCGTTTACTATATCGACCCTGGCGACGAAACGGCCGAGCAACCGGGCGTTCTGGAGCTTTACGATCCTGAATATTCGTTTTGTCCAGAAGAAGGAGACATTATCCTTTTTCCCAGCGGCACGGAGCATTCGGCGTCGTATACCGGCGTAAGCGACAGGGTTATCCTAGGTGTCAATTTTTATACGATATAGGTTCGCTTTTTCATCCCTATGGACGTGAAGGAGCCGGGCATAAAGCCTGTCGTACGCTCGTTGCACGTTTTGGGAACGCTGGTATTGACCCGGAGCTTTCGCGAGCGCACCAAAGAAGTTAGCGTATCGGTGGCGGCGATCCGGCCCTTGTCGGCGGACTTGGCGCTCGGTGATTTAGGGGAGAACGATCATGTCGGATCAGCGCGCGCAAACCCAAAAAGTCAGCTACAGGCGCATGAAGGACGGGACCCAGGCGGACTACGCGCTCATGATGGAGAATGCGTCGGTGTTTACGCGAAACACGCCGGACCGGGTGCTCACTTATCTCGACACGGTTCTCGCGGGCGTTCCCGGTGAACATGTGGATACAAGGGAGCACTCGTTACAGACGGCAACTCGGGCGTTTCGCGACGAGGCCGACGAAGAGACCGTCGTCGCAGCGCTGTTGCACGATATTGGCGTGCCTTTTGCGCCGGCCAATCACGACCAATTCGCGGCGGAGATTCTTCGCCCCTATGTTGGCTGGGATACCTATTGGATGGTCCGGCATCATGGCCTCTTTCAGGGGTATTACTATTTTCACCATGTCGGCAAGGACCGCGATGCGCGCGAGAAATATCGTGGTCATCCGGCGTTCGAGAAGACCGTTGCGTTTTGCGAAGACTGGGATCAGGCGTCGTTCGATCCGAATTATGACAGCATGCCGCTCTCGGCATTCGAGCCGATGGTGCGACAGATCTTCGACCGAGAACCCTGGGCTGCGCGCACGACGGAACCGTAACCGGCGTGGCAAGGACACCATCATGACCGTGACGACAAAATGTTTCGATCCCACAGCCACCTTCGAGGTTGAAGCCTTCGACCGCATCTACCGCAGCGGCGAGGGCGAAGACTGGCCGGTCCGCATTTACCAGCCGCAAGGCGACGGGCCGTTCCCGGCTCTGGTCGACGTGCATGGCGGTGCGTGGACACGCGGCACTTATCTCAACAACGAGAATATCGACCAGGCGCTGGCGGCGGCGGGCATGCTGGTGATGGCGCTGGAGTTTCGGCAGTCGCCGAAACATGTCTATCCGGCGCAGGTGCAGGACGTGAATTATGGGACGCGCTGGGCGAAGTCCCACGCGGCCGAATTCAACGGCGATCCGGACAATGTCGGCGGACTCGGCACCTCCAGCGGCGGCCATTCGATCATGCTGAGTGCGCTGCGCTACGACGATCCGCGCTATGCCGCCGAGGCCGTGCCGGGCGGCGAGGACAAGGACGCGTCCTTCCGCTACGTGATGACCGGCTGGCCGGTGCTCGATTCCCATGCCCGCTACATGTATGCGAAGGAGGCCGGCATCGCGCGGCTGATGGAGCCGTCGGAAACCTATTTTCCGGACGAGGCGGCGATGCAGGAAGGCAGCCCGCAGCAATCGGTGGAACGTGGCGACTATCGCGTGCTGCCGCCGATGCTGATCCTACAAGGGAAGAAGGACGACAATATCCCGCTCACCATCCCGGAGCGTTTCGTTGAGATCTACTGCGCGAAGGGCGGTACGGTCGACATCACTTATTTCCCCGATATGCCGCACGCCTTTGCGCAAAATCCCGGCCCCGATACCGACCGCGCCATCGGTTTGATGAAGGAATTTTTAGCGCAGCAAGTCTGAGGTCGCGCGGGATCGATTATTCGGCGGCCATATCCAGCATGCGATCGAGCGTGCCATGGAAGTGCGCCAGCGCCGGTTCGTTCCGGCCGAAGGTCAGGTGCTCCTGCGCCGGGGAGCGAAAGCCGAACTGCATTTTCTCGCCGAGAGGAAAGTCCTCTTCGTTCACGACTTTCATCAGCAGGTCCATATTGTTCCGCCAGTGCCGCGTTGCGCTTTCGGTCACCGGCCGCTCCGGCGTATAGAGCGAGACGTGCATCTTCGCCGCGTTCGGGTCGTCGCCGTCCGGATAGACGCGCCAGGTCTCGATCTGCTCCTGCTGCACGACGAGGACCGTATTCGGAAACAGGACATAGACCATCGTCGTATAGGGCAGGATGTTCCAGTCGCTTTCCGGCTGCGCCCGCAACGCATCGAAATTTTTGCGCACGTAAATGCCACGGTGGTTGATCCCGAAGGCTTCGAACGTCGCGACGTTGGATTCGATCAGTGGCGCGATGGATTTATGGTGCAGCACCTTGATGTGGTAGCTCTCCAGGAAGGTGTCGATGACCAGCTTCCAGTTCATTTTCGGACGCAGCACGCCGGTCTCGAAATGGTGGTAACCCACGAAGCCGTACGAGGCCAGGTCCTGTTCCGCGCCCTGCAGCGTGTCGTCGATTTCGAAATCTTCGCCGGGCATAGTCTTGGCCCAGATCATGCCGTACTTCTCCTGCACGGGTAGCCGGCGCAGACCGTGCGCCGCCTTGTCGAGCGCTTCGAAGCCGTCTTCTCCGGGAATGTACTGCAGCGCCCCGTCCGTTCCGTAAGTCCAGGCGTGGTAGGGGCAGGTGAATCCGCGCTGCCCCTTGCCGCAGCCTTCCGCGACGGGCGCGCCGCGGTGCCGACAGACATTCAGGAAGGCATTCGCCTTGCCGTCCGCGCCGCGGACCAGCAGGATCGGCACGCCGGAGAAATCGTCGGTCCTGAAGTCGCCGGGTTCGGGAATTTCGCAGCTGAAGGCGAGGTGCAGCGGGTAGCCGCCGAACAACAAACCCTTCTCGCGCGCCAGCCGGTCGGAGCAGGTGTATTGCGAGACCGGGTTGCGATACAGCGAGTCGGACATCGCCGTCGACTCGGACTCCAGGTACGAAATGATTTTGTTGGCGTTCTCGATCTGGACGGTTTTTTCCATCGAGTCTTTCCCCTCAGCAGAACCGTAAAGATGTGTGCCGCAATCAGTATTGCGCACCCTGCACGCGATTGTAATAGATCAATTATTAAATATATGCAATGATCATTTTATATACGAAACAATAATCGCGATGCGGAACGGCATGCCGAAATCGAACGACAGGGAAACACAGCCACCATCGCCCCGCCCCGATGGCGCCCCTGCGGTGACCCGGGCTGTGGCAATCCTGCGCCTGCTTGGCGACAGTAACGAGCCTCTGGGCGTCAACGCCATCGCGCGGGCCTTGGGACTCGTCCCCAGCAGCTGTTTGCATATCCTGCGTGCGCTCGTGGCGGAATCGCTGGTTGCGGTCGATCCGGCGAAGAAGCTCTATTCGCTCGACGCCGGCTTGCTGTCGCTCGCCAGCCGCGTGCTCCATCAAGACAATTTCAGCCAGCATGTCGGCCCCGATCTGGACCGTATCGCCGCGCAGTTCGGGACAACCTGCGTCGCCGTCCGGATCATCGGGTTGCGCCACCAGGTAGTTCTCGCCCTGTCCCGCGCCGATGTGCTGTTCCAGCTGCAGGTCGATGTCGGCAGCCGGTTCCCGGGTCTGATTACCGCCAGCGGGTACTGCTGTGCGGCATTCGGTGGCTACCCGGAAGCCGAACTCCGAACTGAATTCGAGCGTTTGGACTGGGACGAACCGCCGACCTTCGAGAGCTGGATGGAGTCCGTGGCGGCGACCCGGCAGACCGGGTACGGGATCGATGAGGGGCAATATATCCGGGGCGTCAGTCTGGTCGCAGCACCGGTCTTCCGGTCCGGCGAGCGGATTTCGCATGCCCTGGTCGCCGTTGGCCTGGGCGCGCAACTGGATGCCGACCGCATCGCGCAGCTCGGGACGGCGCTCGTCACTGCTGCTTCTGCCTTGTCGCTATCCCCCTCCGGTGAAGCGGTGCTGCCTTAACGCTGCATGCCCTTGCGTGCGCCGGTGTGGCGCGCCAGTCTGTCCGCCAGTTTGGGACTCAGGAAAAGGGACGCGAGACGATGGCCGATCAGCCGAAGTCGCCGCTGGCGACATTCCATGAATATTGCGAGAAGGGCGAACTCGCCTATCAGATCAATCCGGCCGATGGCGCGGCCGTCTTCTATCCCCGCGCGGTGGCGCCGGGCACGGCAAAGCCGAATCTGGAATGGCGGGTCAGCAAGGGCGTCGGCACCGTCTATGCGACGACGACCATGCATCGCCGGGGCGAGGATCCTTACGATATTTCGATGATCGAACTTGACGAAGGCTTCCGCATGATGAGCCGCGTCGAATCCGTCGATCCGATGGAGGTCAAGATCGGCATGCGCGTGAAGGTCCGCATGACCCCGGCGACTGAGAAAGACCCAATCTATCCGGTCTTCGATCCGGTGGAGGGCTGATCATGGCAGACTTACGAGGCAAGACGGCAATCGTCGCAACCGCGGAATCCGATCTCGGCCTGGTCGCGCCGGACACCACAATCTCCGATCTGATCGGACAGGCGACGCATCGCGCGCTGGAAAATTGCGGCCTGGAACTGTCCGATATCGACGGGCTGTTCATTTCCACCAGCCAGTCGCGCATGGTGGCGATGGGTGTCTGCGAATATCTCGGTCTGCGGCCGCGCTATTTCGATTCGACTCAGATCGGCGGCTCGTCCTTCATGGCACACATCACGCATGCGCAGGCGGCGATCCATGCCGGGCTGTGCGAGGTCGCGCTGATCACCTATGGCAGCACGCAGCGTTCGGTCAGCCGGGCGGCTGCCTCGGCCCGTGAGTTGAATCCCTACGAGGACCCGTACCGGCCGATGATGCCGCCGAGCGCCTATGCCCTGGCGGCGTCGCGGCACATGCATGAATTCGGCACGACATGCGAACATCTGGCGGAGATCGCGGTCGCGGCGCGGCAATGGGCGCTGATGAACCCGGTCGCCTGGGAAAAGGAACCACTCAGCGTCGAGGATGTGCTGAATGCGCGTATGATCAGCCATCCGCTGACGGTGCGCGATTGCTGCCTCGTCACCGATGGCGGCGGGGCCATCATCATGACGACGGCGGAGCGGGCCAAGAACCTGAAGCAGAAACCGGCTTACGTGTTGGGCACCGGCGAGTACATCACCCATCAGAACATTTCCAGCATGCCGGACTTCACGCACACCGGTGCTATTCAGTCGGGCAAGATCGCTTATGAAAGAGCAGGGCTGAAGCCGTCGGACGTCAATGTCGCGACCTTGTACGACGCCTTTACGATCTGCACCTTGCTGTTCCTGGAAGATCTTGGCTTCTGCGAAAAAGGCGAAGGCGGCGCGTTTGTTGCCGATGGCGGTATCGCACCGGGCGGCCGTTTCCCGGTCAACACCAACGGCGGTGGCTTGTCCTATTGTCATCCCGGCATGTATGGACTGCTGGTCCTGATCGAGGCGGCGCGTCAGATTCAAGGCGTCTGCGGCCCACGCCAGGTCGATGGCGCCGAGGTCGCGCTGGCGCATGGCAATGGCGGTGTCTTGTCCAGCCAGTGCACGGTGCTGCTGGGGGCGGAGGCGACGCTTTAGATTTTTAAATTAGCCACGCTTTGCGTGCACCCCCACCCTAGCCCTCCCCCATCAAAGGGGAGGGGAAGAGCTAACTTGCATCTGCTTCGTTAGTCCCTTCCCCCCCCTTGTGGGCTGAAATGTCCATCACAGGCATTTCAGGGTTAGGATGGGGGGTGGGCTTGCGCGGCCATCTTGCGATGCGCATCATTGCAATCAATACCGTGAGCTTGCGCCACCGCCACCCCGCGTTTTGATGGAGGAAACGAGATGAAAAAAACGACGAAGCTGCGCCAGTTACTGAAAGAGGGAAAATCCCTCTTCGTGCCCGGCTGCTACAACGCGCTGAGCGCGAAGATCCTCGATCAGGTTGGGTTCCCGGCGATCTATATGACCGGCTATGGCACATCGCTGTCGTTGCTCGGCATGCCCGATGCCGGTCTGGCGACGATGACCGAGATGCACCTCAATGCCCGCAATATCGCCAATGTGACGAGTTCCCCGGTGATTGCCGATTCCGACAATGGTTATGGCAACGCGATCAACGTCATCCGAACGGTGCGGGAATATATTCAGACCGGCGTGGCGGCGATCCATATCGAGGATCAGATCATTCCCAAGCGCTGCGGCCATGTCGCGGGGCGGATGGTGATCCCGGTCGAAGAGGCCTGCGGCAAGTACCGTGCCGCCGATTATGCGCGCAAGGAGATCGACGAGGATTTCGTGCTTATCGCGCGGACGGATGCGCGCGGCGCCCATGGCGGAACTCTGGACGACGCGATCATGCGGGCGAACGCCTATCTCGAGTCGGGCGCCGACATGGCGTTCGTCGAAGGGCCGACGGATGTAGGAGAGGTCAAGCGGATCTGCGCCGAGGTCAAGGGGCCGATCCTCTACAATCAGACCGGCATCTCGCCGCGTTTCTCTCAGGACGAATTGCAGGAGCTTGGCATCGCGGTCACCATTGCGCCGGGCGCCACCCTGCGCGCGACGATGCAGACGGTCTACGACATGGCGATGGAAATGAAGGCAGATGGCCCGGACGCGGAGAAACGGTTCAATGAACAGTTCCAGAACCACCCGATCGGCGATTTTCACACCTTCGCCGGCTTCGATCAGGTCATGGAATGGGAACGCGAGTTTCTCGGTGAAGACGCGCTTGCCAAATACGCCGACTCCGTCGGCCATCAGCCCAAGGCAGCCGAGTAGCGGCACGACGAAACGGAGATGACGGAAATGGATGACGATCTGGCGTTTAGCGGGCTGAAGGTACTCGACTTCTCGCAAGGCGTGGCGGGGCCGCATTGCGGCATGCTGTTGGCGCAACACGGCGCCGACGTTGTGAAGCTAGAGCCGCTAGACGGCGATTGGGGCCGTCGGATCGGTAAGGAGCACGGTGACAATTGCGCCTACGGTGTCGCCTTCAACCGCGGCAAGCGCAGTTTGGCGCTCAATTTGAAGGATCCGGAAGGCCTCGCCATCGCCAAGCGCCTGGCGAAGGAAGCCGACGTGATCCTGGAGAACTATCGGCCGGGTGTACTGAAGAAGTTCGGGCTCGACTACCCCTCGGTCACGCAAGACAACCCTTCCGTCGTCTATCTGTCGATCACCGGGTTCGGGCAGACCGGCCCGAAGGCCAAGCTTCCAGCGACCGATTCCGTCATGCAGGCCTTCTCCGGTCTGATGTCGGTAAACAGGGAATCGAACGGCATGCCGATGCGCGTCGGCATGCTAGCCATCGATGTGTCCACTGGCCTGTATGCCTTCCAGGCGGTCGCGCCGGCGATCTACCGCCGTGCCATGCAGGGCAAAGGCAAGCACATCACGACGAGCCTCATGGAGTCCGTTGGCGCTTTCCAGGCGGCGAAGATGATCGAATTCGAGCTCGAAGGCGCCGAAGTGCAGTCGCCCGGCGTGCCGGTCGGCACCTTCAAGGCGAAAGACGGCTTCATCAATATCAATGGCCGCCGCGACGCCCATTTTGCCGCGCTGTGCAAGTTTATTGGCAAGGATGATTGGGCCGCCGATGCGCGCTTCGCAACGGTGGCCGCGCGTTTCGAAAACGAGGCGGAGCTGATGCCGATGCTGCGTGAGGTGGTCAAGGACTACACCGTCGTCGCACTGAACACCGCCTTGAATGAAGCGGACGTGCTGAACGGTCCGGTTAACGATTACGGCGACTATTTCAAGGATCCCCATGTCCAGGAAGTCGGTGCGTTATCGTGGATCGAGCAAAGCGGCATCGGCCGCATTCCGATTCCGAGCCTGCCCGGTCATGCCCCGTTACGCCCCGGCGAGGCCCGCGCCCACGTCCCGCATCTCGGCGAGCACAGCCGCGAGGTTTTAACGGGACTCGGCTACAGCGACGGCGAGGTCGACGGACTGCGCGATCAGGGCGCCGTCGCCGTCGTGGATCAGGCCGAAGCGGCGGAGTGAGGAATCCTGGCGACGTCTCAGTTGGGCTTGATAGGGTCTTTCGGCAAGCTTTTCGGCATTGGCTGAAAGGGCGATAGCAGCATCCAGCCCAATTTCAGGCATCGCGAATCGCGTAACTCCGGAAGACCTATCGTCATGCCGGTGTGACCGGCGGCCGGGGCGGCGACGTAGGTGCCGAACAGCCGGTCCCAGAACGAGAACACCGCTGCATAGTTGCTGTCGTGCTCTCCCCGGACGATCGAATGATGCACGCGATGCATGTCCGGGGTTACGAAAATCAGACGGACATAGCGATCCAGCCAGTACGCTATCCGGCCATTCGCATGGACGATTATGCCCGAGACACCGACTAAAAACTCCGCAACGAGAACGGCGACGGGCGGCGGACCGAGCAGCAGGATTATCGGAAAAACAAAGCCGGTCGTGAACAATCCCTCAAAGGGGTGAAAGCGGAGGCCAACTGTAAAATCGTAGTCGTGATCGGCGTGATGCACCCGGTGCAGGCGCCACAGGAACGGCACCCGATGCATCAGGTAGTGATGGAGCCATCGCCCACAATCGATCGACAGGATCCCGAGGAGAATAGCCAGCCAAGTCGGCACGTCGAGCATCTGGAACAGGCCTATGCCATGTTCCGCAATTATTATTGAAAACGCCAACGCTGCGATCGGAAAAACGAGCGAAATCGCCCCCAAATTGGCGAGCGCAATGGCGCTATTGCTGAACCACCGCGTTCTTAGCGGCTGCGTCGATTGACGGCGCGGCAATACACCTTCCCAAAACGCAACGATGGCAATCGTTCCAAAGAAGGCGACCGTGTAGATCTCACGATCGTTTTCGAGCAGAAATGTTTCCACCTCAGCCTACCGCGGCAGCCAGGGAGCAGCCAAACGCGGAACATCGTCCGCGTTTGTCGACTCCCCGCTAAAACTTAGCAAGTGCGATTCGTTATTTCCGGTTCCGAAGCCGGGTCGCAATCACGACTCCGGCCACGCCAATGGCGAGAAGTCCCAACGTCGACGGTTCCGGCACCGGGACGGCGATGGTTGTTGCAAATGCCGGCGCGGAGAACAGAACCATGCCAGCAATGCTTGCAATAACTTTCTTCATAATACACTCCCTCTGCAAGAGCAGCACTGCGTAAAACGCAGCAATTTCTATGCCAATTATCTTTTTTGAATTGATATCAATAAGTTACCGATTTTCTCCATCGAGAGAACGCGCGAATTCGTAAGAAATACCGACACCTGGATTGTGGAGAAACCAGAAAGCACGGCAGGATTCATGGTATTTTTAACGTGATTCCAAAGGGATACGATGAATTTCCCCGGTAACAGAATAGTGTAAAGGATTCCGACGTTTCAGGCGGATCTGGCTCTGGCGGCGAGTCAGGATCAGTTCGGTAGCCCCGCCTCGACAAACGCCTTTGCATCGATGGCACCGTCCGGATCGGCTTTTATCACCAAACCGGCCGGCGACGGATCGTCGATCGCGTTGTCGACGATGGTTATGCCGCCGCCTTTGGGCAAATCGACCGTGACGAGCGGTTTCAATCCTTTGCCATGGATCACGTTGTCCGCGAAGACGATATTTTGCGGCGGCGGTTTCCATACTCTGCCCGGCTTCCTGCTCTGCCGCCCGAACTGCAGATCGACGCGCGTGCCGAAGAATGTGTTCTTCTCGATGCGCAGATTGCGCTGCACGGGAACCTGCTTGTGGTAGTAGGTCGCCAGTCCGCGCTGTGAGTCGAGGATGGTGTTGTTGCGTACGACGGCGTCGGACACGATTTGGATCGCCTCGCCGCATCCCCACATCCGGTTGCCTTCGATGATGTTCGGGCGGTCCTGATGCCGGTCCAGCGTCCCGTAGGCGAAGATGCAGGGATACTTCGTATTGCCGAAAGCGGGCGCGATGGTGTGGATGACGTTGTTCCGGACGGTGTTGCCGTACGACCCGTATTTGATCTCGATCCCGTCGTTCCCGCCGCGACCGTTTGCCTTTAAATGATGGATGCGGTTGTCCTCGATCACATGGTCATGGGCAATGCATTTGGCGTCGTTGCAGCCGATATAAAGGCCTTCGCCCTCGGTTCGGCCCAACGCACGGTCGAGGTTGCCGGTGTGATGGATATGGTTGCGGCGGATGACGAAATGGCGCGTATCGCCGTTATTGAGTGTGACGCCGTTGTTCGCGGTGTGCGAAACCTCCGAGTCTTCCAGCGTGACGTGATGCGCGCCGCCGTGAAAGACGAGGCCGCGCTTGCCGCCGCGGAAATGGATGCCGCGGATGATCAAATGCGCGCCGCGAAATTCCGTGCCGTCAAAAGCATGCCGTTCGGTTGGTTTGCCGGGCCGCGTGAGGACTGTTCGGCCTACGCCTGACCCGCGAATGAGGATCGGCTTCTCCGCGGTGCCGGATACGGCGATCAGGCGGCGGCCTGTCTGGCAGAAAGCGCCTGGGCCGAGGATCAGTTCGTCCCCCGGCTGCAGTGCGCGCGCCGCAGCCTCAATCCCGTCTGTTGGTCCACAATCGGCGGGCGGCGGTAACGTTACCGTCCTGGCCGCAGCATCTGCCAACGGGGCGCTCCAAAGCAACAATAACGCAACTAGGCGGAGCAAACGCATAAGGTAGCCTTACGCGATATGGGCTCCTAAAGCGAATGCCGCCTTGCTGTGCCTATTCCAGGACGGTCCGGGCATTCAGGGGCTGCAGCGGCCGGTTGTTCGGGTGATGCATAACCTTGGTAAAGGCCTTCACCTGCGCGGCGGAAATTTCCTTGTAGGTGTTCAGGACCAGCCAACGCACGCCCTCGGTGCAGGGCGGTGTGGTAAGCGACCCGTTGAACCGGTAGTAACCGCGCCGCTTTGGCATCAGCGCATCGGCGTGAACCGGTATCGGAAGTGTCTTCTTCTCGCCGGCACGCCCGGGCATGTGCCGCCAGGCCTTATCCAGCTCCGCGAGGGGTGATTCGACTTTGTACATCACCGCGACGACGGCGAGGTTGCCTTTCGCGTCGGCATGGACGAAATGCCCTTCGAGCGGATAGGAATGTCCTTCGATGGTGTTTTCGCTCGGCGCATGGAAATGAAATTGTTTCAATTCGAACGATTTGCCGTCGACTCTGATCTTGCTGCCGGGGGCGTAGTTCACCTGGATCGTATGGCCGTTATTCAGGATTTCCCGGCCACCCGACTTGTATGAAAATCCGATCGGCTTCAATGCGCTGTCGACGAAACGGGTCAGATTGATAGGCGATTGGTTCTTGCCGGCGGAGCAGGCGGTATACGACGCGTGGAGGCTGCCCCAGTGCTCAGGCCCGGCATCGCCGGAATAGGACCATTTTGCCTTACCGGCGGCGTGCGTCGCCGTGCCGCATCCGGCCAGTGCTACCATCGCGGCGCTCAATAGAAGAGTTTTGTTCATTTGGCCTCTCCGGGTGCTGAATGAACCGGCGTCGCGGCCGACACCGACATGTTTAGGGGCAGTTCTTGAATTTTGATTAAGTCCGGGACCACCGGTCTCAGGAGACATTTATACTGCTTTCGCTACGGTCGAGGTACTTGTTAGTGCAAGATTGAAACCAAAAAGCAGAAGCCGAAAAACGTGCGGCGCTGCCTCGCGTCAAGCGGTGATGTGCATGATCGCTCGACTTTCAAGCTTTAACGTTCCGCTGCAGCAGCGCCGCGAAGCCACCTGCGATCAGTAGCGCGGCCGAAACCCATAACACGCCATCGCTGTTGTCGAGAATGTCCGCCGCCAGCCCGCCGACAATCGGGCCGACCGTTTGCCCCAGGCCGAAGGCGATCGTGAAATAGCCGATCCATTGCGGCCACCGGTCCGGTGCCCGGGCGAGCCGGACGAGGTTCGTCGTCGCGGCTACGACGACAAGGAAGGTCGCCCCGAAAAGCGCGAATGACAGCAACAGCAGAAGAGGGCTGTTGTCGATTACGGGCAGCAACGCCGCGATTCCCGTTGCTCCGGTCAGTAGGCCTAGCGACCGCCCATTGCCCGCCGCGAGGACGCGCTGCCACAGAAAAAAGGAAACCACCGAGGCGATGCCGAGAATCACCCACCAGAGGCTTGCCTGCAGGGTGGTTCCACCGCTTTCCCGGACCGACACGATGATGAATGTCATGTAGCCGATATAGCCGGCGGCGTAGAGTGTGTAGGAGATCAGCGCGGGGGTGAGGGACACGTTCCGATCTGTTCCACTGTCCGTCGTTTCTGCCCCGGGCTCGCCGGCGTACCGAACCGCAAGCGCGGCGATGCCGGTAAGGACGAGCGACGCCGCGCCGAGGCCGATCCAGGCCAGCGGCCAATTAGCGGGTGCCCCCATCAGCAGCGGCGGTACGACGGCGCCCGAGATGACGATTCCAACGCCCGGCCCGGCATAGAAAAAACCGATCGCCAGCGACGCGCGAGGACCGAGATGCGAGGCGACATGCGTCGCCAGGACACCGCCGGCGATAAACGCGATTGCGCCGAAAATCCCCGGAAGCAGCCGCAGAACCAACAACGCCGCGTATAGGTCCGCGCTCGCGGTCAGCAGGACCGTCAGCGACGTAATTGCCGTGCCGGCGATGAAAGTCGGAACGGTTCCGAATTTGGCGATGATCCGCGACGCCACCAACGCGCCGACAAGGTAACCGGCCGCATTAACCGCGTTGAGGGCGCCTGCTTCGACGTAGCTCCAGGCGAAGCTTTCCCGCATTGCCGGAAGGATCAGAGCATAAGCGAACCGGGCCAGTCCGACCGCCACGGTGGCGCTAAGGCCGAGTGCGAAGCAAATGAGAAACCGATAGGTATTCATCGAGCCGCACTTTCAGCGGGTTTCGCGCAAGAGGCCGGATTATCCCCCTTTGCGATGACGCTCCCAAGGCCTTAAAATTGTCCGGACAATCGACACCGAAGGAAACAGGCGATGGACGGTTCGACCACGGCGTACAAGCATATCACGGTAAAACCGATCGCGGGCACGATGGGCGCGGAAATTGGCGGTGTCGATCTGGCCCAGCTCGATGATGCGGTCTTTGGCGAGCTGTACGATGCCTGGCTTCGCCATCAGGTCGTCGTGCTGCGCGATCAGGATATCACGCCCGATCAGCAGCTGGCCTTCGCGCTGCGCTTCGGCGAGATTCATTTCCATCCCTACATGCAGGGGATGGACGACCATCCGGAAATCCTCGAAATCGTCAAGGAGCCTGGCGACAACTATACCTTCGGCGCCAGCTGGCATACCGATCAGATGTTCAACCCGCAGCCGGCCAAGGCGACGATGCTGCACGCCAAGGAAGCGCCACGTGCCGGCGGCGATACGATCTTCGCCAATATGCATGACGCCTATGACGCGCTGTCCGACGGCATGAAGGAAATGCTGGCGGACGTGAAGACCTGGTGCGTCGGCGATCGGTTCAAGGCTTCGGGTGGCTCGGCGCGTCAGGAACGCTATGCCGGCAATACGAAGATGGCCTCGAAGGTACGTGACCCTGGCAATTTGCAGACCGAGTCGGCGCACCCGCTGTTCCGCACCCATCCGGAGACCGGGCGCAAGGCGCTGTATATTGGCGGTCATGCGCAGACCTTGCACGGTTTCGAGCCGGCCGAGGTCGAGGCGCTGATGGGCTTCCTGCGCAGCCATTCGGTGCGCCCTGAATTTACCTGCCGCGTCCGCTGGGAGCTTGGTACGCTGACGATCTGGGATAACCGCTCCGTACAGCACTACGCCGTGCCGGATTACAACGAACGCCGTCGCATGCACCGCATCACGATTGCCGGCGATACGCCGTTCTAGGGGAGGATGGGGATTGGAGAACGCCATGTCGCTTGCCGAACAGTCCGCTGAGTTTGCTATCACGCCTGTCTCCGACGCGCTTGGCGCGGAAGTCGTCGGACTCGATGTGTCCCAGCCGCTCGACCCCGAAACCCTGGCGGTAATCCGCGACGCGTTTCAGGAACACCACATGCTGTGTTTCCGCGACCAGACCCTCGCGGATGATCAGCTGGTCGCGTTCTCAACGCAGTTCGGCCCGCTCGAAGTGTTTCCGGAGAAGGACCACACCAGGGACAAGGTCGAGGTCTATCATGTCGCCAACGTCTCGCTGGACGGCGAGCAGCTGGCGGAAGAAGACCCGGCGGTGATCTATCAGCGCAACAACGGGCGCTGGCACACCGACAGCTCCTATCGCTACACCCCGTCGCTCGCCTCGATCCTGTATGGCATCGAGGTGCTGCCCGACGGTGCGGAAGGCGGGGAGACCGGGTTCTCGAACATGTTGGCCGCTTATGCGGCCCTGCCCGATGATATGAAGGCGAAGCTCGAACCGCTGCATCAGGTCCATTCCTACGCTGATATCAGGCGCCTGGAGCCGGGCATTCCGCCGATGTCGGTCGAGGAGCGCGACGCGCTTCCGCCGGTCACCCACCCGGTGATCCGGGTGCATCCCGACCGGAACTATCAGCGCTCGCTCTATTTCACCTCCAACACCAGCCTCGAAATCGGCGGCATGACATTGGAGGACGGTAAGGCGCTGCACGGTTGGCTCGTCGATTATGCGAGCCGGCCGGAATTCTGCTACTTCCACCGTTGGCGTCAAAACGATCTGGTGATGTGGGACAACCGGGTGTTGCTGCACCGCGCGATCGAGTACGACGTTAGCCGCTACCGGCGCGTTCTGCGTCGCACGACGGTCGCCGGCGACGTGACGATCATGGGGCCCTTTTTTCCCGAGGCTCGGGCGACCGCTGGCGGATGAGCGACGGATAAATCGACAGGTTACCGACGGAAAGTAGGACTGTCGGAGTCCTCGCACTTGGCGCACTCACCAATGAGGGCACACTCAGCCGTCTGATTGTCTCCCAGCGATAACTTCGATCTCAACAAGCAGGTCGTCATTTGCCAAGGCCTCTACCACGAGAGTCGTTACGGCTGGCGGATCCGACGTTGCCCACCGCTTTTCCCGAATTTTGTTGAGCTCGGCGAGATGATCCTTGTTAGTCAGGTAATAGGTCACACGGAGAAGATCGTTCTGCGAGAGGCCGGCGGATTCCAGGATTGCTTCGACATTGGCCATGGCTTGATTGCACTGTTCCGCAAAGTGGTCCGATAAGTCACCTTTAGGATCGATCCCGATCTGACCCGAAACAAACAACAGCCTTGCCGGTCCGCTGATTTCTGCGGCGTGGCTATAAATATGTTGGAATGCAGATGGTACGGGCCAGATCGTGGTTGGGTTATGACGCTGCACGATGTGTATGCTCCTTCAAGGTAAGGTGTTGCATAGTTGCCTCGTTGGCTATGTCAGCCGGCGCCGTGTCACTCCAGGCGGACCATCGACATCAGCCGGTGGATGACGACCGGGATCATGATCCAATAGGCGACGAGGAAAATCCGCATGCCGCGCTCGCCGCGGATACCGGCTTTATTCGCGAGCCGTTTCGGGAAATCCGGTTTCCAGAAACAGAACGCGACAATCGTGGCGATCGCCAGACCGTAAACCCAATTCGCCGACACTATGATCCTCCCCCTTCTCCCCTCCTTTGTCATACTCGGACTTGATCCGAGTATCCATGTTGATCGCGGGCCCGGCGAAAGTCAGAATGCCTAACGTGCGAGGAGACAGGATGACCGACGACAATGCCCCGATTACCGTGACGCCGATTGCCGGTGCGCTTGGCGCTGAAGTGGCCGGCGTCAATCTTGACGGCGACCTGAGCGATGCGGAGGTGCAGACGGTCCGACAGGCGCTGCTCGATTACGGTGTCATCTTCTTCTACGACCAGGATTTCGACACCGCCGCCCACAAACAGCTGGCGCGACGTTTCGGCGATATCTTCAACCACCCCTTCCTCATCTCCGACGACCCGGACGTCGTGACCATCGTGCGCGAGCCCGGCGACACCCGTATCGTCGGCGAGGACTGGCACAGCGATACGGCGATGGTGTCGGAGCCGCCGATGGGTGCCATCCTGATCGCGCTGGAGGTGCCCGACTATGGCGGCGACACCTGCTTCGCCAACCAGTATCTCGCCTATGAGGCGCTCTCCGATGGCATGAAGGCCATGCTGGCGGATCTTAAGGCGGTCCATTCGGACCGGCTGGTTGCCGGACCCGGCGCGGTCGAGCGCATCGGCAATCGGTCGAATAGGACTCGCACCGGGCCGGACTGGTGTGAAACGGTCAATGCGCACCCCGTTGTCCGCACCCATCCCGAGACCGGCCGGAAATGCCTCTACGTCAACCATTCCTACACTGTCGGGCTCGACGGCATGACCGAGGCGGAGAGCAAGCCGCTGCTCGACTGGCTGATGGAATGGGGGCACCGGCCCGAATTCACGTGCCGGTTCCGCTGGCGCAAAGGGTCGGTGGCGTTCTGGGACAACCGCTGCACCAAGCACATCGCCGTCGACGACGTCCGCGCCGCGCGTCGCGTCATGCGCCGCATCCAGATCGCTGGCGACAGGCCGTTCTAGAGCGAACCGTTCCGATTTTCTATCATCATCCGACCGATTTGAACGGATTAGGTATGCGGCAACGGCATTAGAAACGGTTCCACTGTCCGGCCCGGTCGGCGCCGAGATCCAGAGTGCCGATCTGCCCCGGCTGGATGGTACGGGCTTAGCGGTTATTCACTGTGCTCTGCTGATCTTGGCGTCATTTTCTTCCGCGATCAGGACTTGACGCCGGACCAGCAGTTCGCCTTTGCTGCAAGTTGGGGATTCACTATGCCTTCAAACAAGAACTCATACCTAACCGAAATTTATGAGCTGATATGGATAACAGCTTTAATTAGTAACCCGAGTACCGCAAACATGCCGCCAAACATTGTGAATACCAACAATTTCTCCGAATCACCTTCAGTGGCTGTTTCCAAAACATATTTTGACAGTTTAATTCCTGCATGAGATGCTAATTTTAAGAAATTAAAACTTACAAGCAATAAAAGAAAGATAAAAGTAGGTATAAAGGTTGTAAAAGAATACAATGCATTTGAAACAGTTATACGACTAGAATCAGGATGAGATGGATTGAAGATATGCAAAACACCACCCCACCAAGACCAAAAATTTGTTTTAAATTCTGGAAACTGTTCTAGATACAGTATGTCGATCATAGCGACACAGCTAGTCACGCATATGATCGCTAAAACTCCAGCTACAAGAATATCTATACTGATCCAGCCAACTGCCCTGATTACACCCACGACGTGTATCTTTCGAACAACTGCAACAGTAATTGCTATAGTTATCAAGTCAAAGATAAGATTGGGAAGATATGCGCTTATAACAATTTTTTCGTTAGAGAGAAAGAGGGTGAAGAAATCACTTATTCCAGTTTCCCATCCAAATACAATCATGCGACCAGATAGTATCGCCGCAGAGGTTAAGGACAGGCTCACGAGAGCAGTCCAAAGTATTCCTTTAACGGCATTGTTTTTTGTGCCTAAAAGGAATTTTATACCTTCCAAGAACCAGCCAGCAACTACTCTTGCAATGTCGGGGACTTCAGTCTGTTCAAGATCATACCACCAGCGTATTAGTGCAAGCTGCAATGTGCTCTTATGAGTGTTCAGCAGGAGGCGGTCCGTCAAAATACCGGCACTCGCAAAGAATGTGCAGAGAATTATCGTATTTTCCCAGGTCAATGCTGCGGCACCAAATTAAAATTCAAATTTCTGTCAAGATTGTTTATCCATATTTCACATTCTGAACTCAAAAAAATCAAATTTGCACAAACTTAAGGTCGGGTTCACTAACTAGTTTAAGGTTTAAGTGCGTTTCTCAAAGTTTAATGACTAAAAATTGTATGTCAAATTCTGTTTCGACGTTTCAAGAACGTGGTATAGCGCTACCAAATTATAAATTTCTTTCATCGTGAGTGATCGTAACTGCGCCCAGTTAGCTGTGGTTTGTTGTGTGAAATTAGGACGCAGTTGGTCGCAACGAAAGTCAGTTCAGTTGTCATCGGGACGTTTTACTACAAGAGGGTATCGACAATGGCATTACAAACGGTTTCGCTGTCCGGCTCGATCGGCGCCGAAATCAAGGGCGTCGATCTGACCCGGCTGGACGACGCGGGTTTCACGGATATTCATCGCGCCCTGTTGGATCATGGCGTCATCTGCTTTCGCGACCAGAATCTGACGCCGGACCAGCAGCTCGCCTTCGCGGCGCGCTGGGGCGACATTCATCTGCATCCCTACCTCGACGGGCTGCCCAACCGGCCGGAGATCATCGAGATCGTGAAGGAAGCCGGCGAGCGCAACCGCTTCGGCGACCACTGGCACACCGATCAGATCTTCACCTCGTCCCCGGCCATGGCGACCATGCTCTACGCCAAGGAGGTGCCGCCGGTCGGCGGCGACACGATGTTCGCCAGCTTGAGCCATGCCTATGGCGCGCTGTCGGACGGCATGAAGGAACTGGCCTGCCGGCTGCGCACCTACAATCTGTACGACAAGCAGGCGCCGCGCTCGCGCCGGATGAGCGCCAAGATCCCCGATCAGGACAAACCGGCCGAACCGGCGGTCCATCCGCTGGTCCGCGTGCATCCGGAAACCGGGCGGCGCGGGCTTTACATCAACGAGATGCAGACGACGCGGCGTTTCGACGGCATGACGGTGGACGAAAGCCGGCCACTGATTGAGTATCTCCTGCGCCACGCGACGCGACCGGAATTCACCTGCCGCATCCGCTGGCAGGTCGGCACCCTGGCGATCTGGGACAACCGCTGCCTGATGCATCAGGCGCTCGACGACTACCCTGACTATCGCCGCGTAATGCATCGGATCACGATCAAGGGCGACCCACCCGTCGGGGTTGGCCAGGAAGACATCGCCGCATGAGCCTCGACGGCGCCGTCGCCCCTTTGCTGGATGCTTTGACCCGAATGTTGGCGGCGCAGCGCCATCTCCACCCGATTCATTTGGAACAGCTCAAGCTCACTGTGGGTGACGCCGAAGCGCCGCTGCAGGCCGTCTTCGACGCATTTCCGGAATCCGGTTCGCCCGTCGACGACGGCGTGCGGACGTCCATGGACCTGACCCTGAAGGCGCTGTCCGCGTTCCGCGAAGTGCCGCAAGATCCGGAAGGAATTTTCCAGGCCTACCGCGCGCTGCGCTACGCGCCCTACGCCATGGAGACGCTGTATCCCGCCGCGTCCGAGTCGCCTGCGGTCAGTGACTTCTTCCTGGAAGAAGCCCGTCAAGGCGACGCGGCGTTCGCGGAACGGCTGGCGGCCCCCCAGCCCAACACCGGCGTTTTTCATGTCGAGAACGAGCGCGGCAGCAAGGGCGGCTATTCGTTCTACGTGCCGGAATATTATGATCCGGCTGAAACCTACCCAGTCGTCGTGGCGCTGCATGGCGGCGCGGGACATGGCCGCGGCTTCCTGTGGACCTGGCTCAAGGAAGCGCGCAGCCGCGGCATCATCCTGATCAGCCCGACCGCGCGCGGCGACACCTGGGCCTTGATGGGGCCGGACATCGACAGCGAAAATCTCGAGGCGATCCTGGAGGACGTACGCGCCCGCTGGTCTATTAACGAGGAGCGAATGCTCCTGACCGGCATGAGCGACGGCGGCACCTTCACCTATGTTAGCGGCTTGCGCGCCGCCTCGCCCTTCAGCCACCTGGCGCCGATTGCCGCGAGCTTCCATCCGATGATGCCGGAGTTGATCGACAACCCCAAAATCGCCGGCCGGCCGATCTATCTCACTCACGGCACGCACGACTGGATGTTCGACGTTGAAGTCGCCCACCTCGCGAACCAGATTCTGGGTAGCATGGGCGCTGACATCACCTTCCGCGAAATTTCCGACCTCGCCCACACCTACCCCCGCGACGAGAACCCGCGGATTTTGGGTTGGTTCCTGGGTACATGATTTAGGAGGATCGCCATGTCATCGATTCGAAGCGGCGGTTGCCTGTGCGGCAAGGTTCGCTATCAGGCGACGGAAGACCCGGTGTTTTCGATTCAATGCTATTGCCGCGACTGTCAGCATATGTCCGGCGGCGGGCATGCGCCGCAGTTCGCGGTCAAACGTAACAGTGTGACCAAGTCCGGGCCGCTGAAGACCCACCAGATTACCTCCGATGCGGGCAACGCGGTGGAATTCGGGTTTTGCGGCGAATGCGGATCGCCGGTCTACAAGACGACGGCGCACGCGCCCGAATTGATCTTTTTCTTCGCGGGATCGTTGGACGACCCGGCGCAGTTCTCTATCGGTAGCAAGGTGTATGAAGAGCGGCGCCAGCCCTGGGACGAGAGCTGACGGGTCACTGATGGGTCAGTAATCAGTGCCGCGGGCGAGCGAGCCGAGATAGCCGCCATGGTGCCGTTTGCCGTATTCCTCGCGGGAGAAGCCGATCTTCTTCATCATGAGATAGACCAGGATGTCGCCCAATACGGTCATGACCGTGGTCGAGGTCGTCGGCGTCATGCCCAGCGGGCAGATCTCCGTTGGCCGACCCGTAGACAAGGCTACGTCCGACAGCTCCACGAGCGGCGAATCCTCAAAGCCCGTGATGCTGAGGATCGGCAGGCCGGGGATCAGCCGCTTGGCAATCGGCAGCAGTTCCAGCAACTCCCGTGTCTGGCCCGAGTTCGATAAGGCCAGAACGATGTCCTGGTCCTGGATCATCCCGATATTACCGTGCACCGCCTCCAGCGGGTGCAGAAAGACCGACGGTGTTCCCGTAGAGGAAAAGGTCGTCGCGATATTCTGTCCAATTTCGCCGGCCTTCCCCACGCCAGTGACGACGAGCTTGCCGCTCTGCTGGTGCACGCGCTCAAAGATCAGTGCGGTCGCCTTTAACAAATTCTCGTCGAGCGGAATGTTCCGGATTGCCTGAATTTCGCGCTCGATGATGTCTTGCATCTCGCTGAGCGTTTCGCTTGTCGCAGATTGGTCCATGTTCCGCCTGCTCTGTGGGATCGTAAGGCCGCGTTCATACAGCATCGGATTCGGTTTGGAAATGCGCGAGCCTGCCATCAAACCGTGCCGCCGCAAGGTCCCGTGCCGAGGTCGAGCGCCGTCAGCATAGTCGCGGCCCGGTCATTGTTCCGTTTGGCGCTGCGTTCGAGCCAGTGCCGCGCCTTGTCGCAGTCCTGCGGGACGCCCCGGCCCTGGATATACATGACGCCGAGCAGGAATTGTGCGGTCGAGATGTTGGCCTCTGCGGAACGGCGGATTAGCCTTTCTGCTTCGACAAGGTTCTTTTCCACCCCATTGCCCGACAGGTAGAACCATCCCAGCATCCCGGTCGCAGCCGAGTCGCCCTTGTCGGACGCCCGGCGGAGCCAGTCCGCCGCTTCAGCGAACTTTTTCTGTTTGGCTAGCAATAGGCCGTAGAGGGCCGCCCCTTTCGTCTCGCCCTGCTCCGCCGCGCGGCGCGCCCAGGCCAGCGCCCGTTTCCGGTCGCGGGGCGCGCCTTTGCCGGTGTGCAGCATTGATGCGAGCAGGACTTGCGCCTTGGCATAGTCCTGTACCGCCGACTTTTTCAGCGCATCGACCGCCTTTGCGAGGTCCATCGGCACGCCCTGACCGTTGATGTACAGTTGGGCGAGATAGAAGTGCCCCAAGCGATCATCCTGCGCGGCGGCCCGTTCGATCCAGCGCACCGCGTCCGCCGTATTTTGGGCCGCACCGAATTCCCCTTGCAGGTGCATCAGGCCGACGACGACCTGCGCCTTGGCACTGCCCGCCTCCGCGGCTTTCTGGAACCAGCGTCCTGCCGTCGCGCTGTCTTTCTCGACCCCGCCCTCGCCCTGCATGTAGAGCAGACCCAGTAGCAGCGCGGCGTTCGCGTTACCCGTTTCAGCCCTTGTCCGCAGCGCCTCGGCAACCATGGCGCCCAGGCGCGGGTCGGTCGCATCGCGTAGGGCGTCGAAAATATCGGGCGTCTTCGGGTCCGCCTCGCCGGAAAAGGCGAAGCCGTCCTCCGTCTTACTCTTCGCCAGGATCGCGAGCTTCCGCTTCGCCGTCTTGTGACCTTTTGCCGCCGCAAGTCGGTACAACCGTTCCGCTTCCGCCGCATCCGCGGCGACACCGCGGCCGAGCTCATACATCAGGCCGAGATAATATTGTCCGCGCGCATATTTCGCGTCAGCGGCGGCCCGGAACAGCGCCAGCGCCTTCGCGTCGTCGCGCGGTATCGCGTGGCCGCGCGTGTGCATCAGGCCGAGGGCGACCTGCGCCGGGCTGTAATCCTGCGCGACGGCGCGGTAGAGCCATTTCAGCGCCTGTTCGGTATCGCGCGGTACGCCGGTGCCCTTGAGGTACATTTGGCCGAACAGCGACTCGGCGGCGGCATCGCCCTGCAGTGCCGCGCGCTCGACCCACAGTTTGGCTTGCGCCGCGTCCTTCTCGACGCCCTTGCCAAGCAGATAGAGCCGGCCCAGCCGCTGCTGGCCTTTCGCATCTCCCTGATCGGCGGCCAGCTGATAGTAGCGCCGCGCGGCGTCGACATCCTGCGCCACGCCCTTGCCGCGCTCATACATCAGGCCGAGCGTGGCTTGTGCCTGCGCCAGCCCGCGGTCGGCGGCGTCGCGAATGTGTTGGGCCGCGGTCTCGTAGTCGCGCGGCACGCCTGCGCCGGCCCCGTACTGGAGGCCCCGTTTATAGGCGGCGAGCGGCGTTTCGGCCGCCGGATCCGCCGTCTGTGTCGTCAGGCACCCGCTCAACAGGAGAGCGGCACCACCGAAGATCAGTCCGGCGAAAGCGGGCCGCAAGGAATCCCTTTTCGTGCCAAAGCGCTTCATGCAATGCGATTATACAACGCTTCCAGGCGGGTATGGAGTCGCAAGAGGTACCATGTGTAAGATTATGCCCATTGGAATTGGCAGCAGAAGAGGACAGCAATGGCTGTTACTGTCACGCCGCTCGGCGAGGACCTCGCCGCCGAAGTCTCGGGCATCGATATGACGGAGCCACTCGGTGCGGAGGATCTCGCGGGGATCGAGCGGGCGTTTCTCGACCGTCGCGTCCTGCGCTTTCGCGGGCAATCGCTGACGGTGCCCGAACTGGCGGTGTTCTCCGGACAGTTCGGCGATCTGCAGCCGCATGTGCAGCGCAAGTTCCAGCATCCCGAAGACCCCAATGTCGTGGTGATGCGGAATTATGGCGACGACGGAAAATTCGACCTGGCCACCGCCTCGCGCGGCGCGCTGGAGCGGCTGCGCGACGGCTGGCATTCCGATCTGTCCTACGACCCGGTCCCGGCCAAGGCCACCTTGCTGCATGCGCAGGAAATTCCGAGCCGCGGCGGCGACACGCTGATGTGGGAAAACCGCGGCGGTGTGATGCATTGCGGCCGGCTCGATTACCCACGAGATGAACGCCGCCGCTTCATCCGCACGACTGTGACCGGTCAGGCGATTGAAATGCAACTCTGACCACATCGGCACACGCATAGCCTTGCCGCAAGCTGGGAAACCGTCATGTTCGCGTGTTTTGGAATTCCCAACGAAGCGCCGCTATGGCCAACTGTCAGTGTCGGAAAATTTTACAACTCTTCTCCACGCAAAAATTTTATCATAAGCCGTTGATAAAGATGAAGTAATTTTACTACGGTGTAGATTTTTCAAGAAAGTGGTGTCGGAATTCCTTACACTTTTGGTCAGTTTTCTCCGCAGCAAATTGCGCAAGCCTTTCATAAACCAACGAAAGTTTAGATTGGTACGATTTTTGCTCAAATATACAATAGTTTTAGCTGCTTGCGCGCTATGCAACGAAGTTTTGCATTCTTTTTGCAAGTTTGTAGGGTGGCTGGACAAGGGGTGTCCGCCTTGGAGAAAAGGGGAGAGAGCGTGACCAGTACTTCATCAAAGAAGCTTTTGAATCGTTTCTGTGTAGGCTTGTTGGCGATGGGCACCGCATTGTTTATGCATGGCAACGCCCACGCCATCGTGTCGACTTTTACCAATCAGGCGGACTGGGAGGCGGCGCTTGCGGGTGCGGCTTTCCTGACGGAGGATTTCGATGGGCCGGCCAGTTCGTTCGCCAGCAACTCCACCGGCAATCCACTCGGCCCGGTGACCGTCGATCTGGAAGGCAATGGCGAAGGCCCTCCTGACAACCCCGGTCTTACCGGCACCGGCTTCTTTTTGGTCGAGCTTGATAGCGACGATCAGGAAACCTCGGATGGGCTGGAACTTCAGTTCAACCGCCCGAATATGCTCGGCGTTGCATTTCTGGGGCTGCAAGACGAGGGCGGGACGAATTTAACACTGGACCTGGAGGAAATCGGCTTCGATTTCGGCACTGGCGGCGTGCCTGGATTCGAATTCCTTGCCTGCGAAGTTCTTTCCCTTTGTACGCCGGCGCCCCCCACAGATGTTGTGGATACGCTCACCGAAGGTGTCATCCCCTTCATCGGGTTCGTCTTCGACGCACCGCGCGACGACTTCGAACTGAACCACGGCGACGCGATTAGAAACCTGACGGTTGACGGCGACAGCGAAGACTTCTTGATCGACCGCCTGATCGTCGCGGAAGCGGCGACTGCGGTTCCTGAGCCGGGAGCGGTAGCCCTCCTGGGTGTCGGCCTTATCGGTCTCATTTGGACAAGGCGGCGGCGCAGGGCGGGGTAACCGCCGCCGCGTATCGCGGACGTCAACGGGTGCAGGATCGTCACATTCCTGCATGTCATCCGCAGCGTTCTGGAAGCCGTCCTTGTAGAATAATCTCTCCGAATTTCGTTCTGTACACGGCCATTGCGCGATGGCGGCAGCTTCGCCAAACTTGGCGAGAAAGAATGTCCATCAGGTAGGAGAGACTGCGATGGCCTTCACTGTCACACCGCTCGGCGAAGGGCTCGCCGCCGAAATCTCGGGTGTCGATATGAAGCGTCCGCTCGCCGCGGAAGAAGTCGCCGCAATCGAACGGGCGTTTCTTGACCATCGCGTCCTGCGCTTTCGCGGGCAATCGCTGATGGTGCCCGAACTGGCGGCGTTCTCCGCGCATTTCGGCAATCTGCAGCCGCATGTGCAGCGCAAGTTCCAGCATCCCGAAGATTCCAACGTCGTCGTGATGCGGAACTATGACGATGCGGGTAAGTTCGACCTGGCTGCCGCGTCGCGCGGCGCGCTGGAGCGGCTGCGCGACGGCTGGCATTCCGATTTGTCCTATGACCCGATCCCGGCCAAGGCCACGCTGCTGCATTCGCAGGAGATCCCGAGCCGCGGCGGCAACACCTGTTTCACCGACACACATGTGGCCTTTGCGGATTTGCCGGACCGGACCAAACGCCGCATCGCCGGTCTCAAGGCCGAGTTTTCCTATGGCGGCAACACGCGCAACAAGACGACGAGCCTGGTGGCCAATAGCCTGGACAAAGAGGGCCGCGACAGTACGACGGTCGTCCAGCCCGTCGTCTGCGTGCATCCGATGAGCCGGCGGCCGGCGATTTATGTGAACCCGCTGATTACGGTGCGCGTCCTGGATGTGTCCGAGGCCGAGAGCGAAGAGATTCTCAACGAACTGTTCGATTGCATCGACCGGCCGGAATATCGTTGGGAGCACGAGTGGCGGTTCGGCGACACACTGATGTGGGAGAACCGCGGCGGCGTGATGCATTGCGGCCGGCTCGACTATCCGCGCGACGAGCGCCGCCGCTTCATCCGCACGACCGTGCGCGGTCAGGCAATTGAAATGCATGCGGCGGGCTGAGCGATGCGCACGCGGCAGGTGAACCGGCGCAGCGCGATGGTCTTTTCCGCGCTGCTGCCGGAAAAGTTCGACGACGCGGCCAACGCCGGTACGGACATCGCGGTCTTCGACCTGGAAGACGGTACGGCACCCGGCCGCAAAGCCGAAGCGCGGGAGACGGTCGCGCCCGTCTTCGAACGCGAAGGGCCGTTCCTTCAATATCTCCGTATCAACCATCCGCACTCGGTGGACGGGCTGCGCGATTCGATTGCCGTCATCGAGTGGCAGTCGCCGCCGGACGGACTGCTGCTGCCAAAGATCGAGTCGGCCGACGAGGTGCGCCAGATCGCCGCGACGCTCTGCGCCGTGCATCCGGATATTGAGCTCGTGCCGATCATCGAGTCGCCAAGCGGGCTGGAAAACGTCTATGAGATCGCCAACGCTGCACCACAGATCGTCATGCTGCTACTTGGCAGCGACGATCTTTCCGGCTCACTCGGCTCCGACCGTTCCTGGGAGGCACTGGCCTATGCGCGCGGCCGGGTGGCGGCTGCGGCTGGCGACGCTAGCATAGAAGCGATGGACGGTGCCTTTTACGACCCGGACGACGAGGCAGGCTTGATCGCGGAACTGACGCGCGCCGCGGCCATGGGTTTCTCCGGCAAGGCATCCTATCACGCGGGCCAGATACCACATATTCACGCCGCCTTCACGCCGGAAGCGGACGCCGTCGCCGAGGCGAAGCGTATCCTCGAGGCCGCGGCGGCGGATAGCGTGGGCAGCGCCCGGCTCGATGGGCGCATGATCAACGCCGCCATCGTCAAGCGGGCGAAGCGGTTGCTCGCTATCGCCGAACGGCGTGGTGTAGACCGGTAGACATAACAGAGGAGAGAAATCATGCGGTTGAAGGATAAGGTTGCGATCGTGACGGGGGCGTCGTCGGGCATGGGTGCCGCGACGGCGAAACTGTTCGCGGCGGAAGGTGCGAAGGTCGTCCTGACAGATATCCTGGCGGATGAAGGTGCGGCGCTTGCGGCGAATATCGGCAACGCCGCCCGCTTCCAGAAACTCGACGTGACAAGCGAGGCGGATTGGGATGCCCTCGTAACCGACACGCTCGCGGCTGAAGGTAAAATCGACGTGCTGGTGAACAATGCCGGGGTCAGCGGCAGCCATCCCGACATCCTCAACACCGCCACCTGGGACGAGCAGATGAACGTTAACGCCCGCGGGGTGTTTCTGGGCATGCGCGCGATCATCCCTGCAATGCAGAAGACCGGTGGCGGGTCGATCGTCAATATCTCGTCGATTTCCGGCATCACCGGGCAGCGCTTCGTGCATATGGGCTACAACGCCGCCAAGGGCGCGGTGCGTCTAGCGACCAAGGCGGCCGCGGTGCAATTCGCGCGCGATGGCATCCGCGTCAACTCCGTGCATCCGGGGCTCATGCCGGCGATGCGCACCTCGATGATGAGCGCCGATCCGGAAGTGCGCCGTAAGATGATCTCGGCCGTTCCCATGGGCCGCGAAGGCGGTATCGAAGAAGTCGCACACGCGAATCTATTCCTCGCGAGCGACGACTCCTCCTACATCACCGGCATCGAGATGCCCGTGGATGGCGGCTTTCTGGCGCAGTAGGGCGCGAGTCCGCTCTAGTGTCCTGATCGTGAAATTCAAAGGATTGAATTTCGCGTGAATCAGCACACCAACTATTTGAATCTAGTGTGATTCAGATTCTAAATTCCATCGCATGTAATGCGACGGCCTTCAGAACCATCGCACTAGCTTTTCCGATTCGTCAATTGCACGGCACATGCATCGGCGACTCGGCTCTCTGCCGAGTCGCTGCCGGGCATGGTCGCCCATCCTTGCTTGGCAACGAACTCGCCGCGTGTCCAGGATTGGAGCGCGGTCATCTCGGTCAGCTTCGCGGCCTTGTCCGTCGAGGCGTCGAACTGCGCGACACAAATCGACGCCAGGCTCTCGGCCACCGCGTCGCGCGTCTGCTCCCGCGCGGTCATTTCCGCCGTGCTGCTCTTCACCGCCCAACCGGTCGCAAACATCAGTACCGAAAGCACGATGCCGCCGACCACGGCCCCTTCCAAGAATCGTTTTATCGATTGCTTGTTCACTTCACTATCCTTCCCATGGAAAATATGTCGAAACCAAGCTCGCCCCGAAACTGCACCACAAGACGGCACCGTAAGGCCGGGAAGGATTGCCATTTGACGTATATTTGGCGGGGCGGGTGTCCGACGTCGCTCGTACCCAGACTGCCGTAGCGCTATCACGCGGGTCCCACCATAGCAACATATACCGGCTGAAGAAACGTTTGTGCCGCAGGATGGCCGGATCACGCGACCGCTGAATCCGATGCAGCCTTTCTCTTCAGGCAGGCCGGAATTTTGGCAACGTCACCTCTTCAGTGACGTCGTCGAACACCACTTCGACAGTCATGCCGATCGTGACCGACTCCGGATGGCATTCGACGATGTTGGTCATCATGCGCGGTCCTTCCGCCAGTTCGACGATCGCCAGCACGAAGGGCAGCTTGTCGGCGAAACCCGGATGCGGCGCGCGGTGGTTGACCGAGAAGGAATACACTTCGCCCTTGCCTGACGCGTCTTGCCATTCCAGATCGCTCGACAGGCAATGGCTGCACACGCCGCGCGGATAGAACTGGTGTTCGCCGCATTCCGTGCAGTGTTGAATGACGAAACGATGTTCGCGCGCGGCCTTCCAATAGGGAGCCGTGTCCTGATAGGGTCTTGGCAGTGGTGGCAAGGCCATGATCAGTCCCTCCCCAAAATGATCGTTCCGGTGGAAGACAGCACGCCACCGGTCCCATTGCACAGCGCGATCTTCGCGTCCGGTACCTGGCGTGGGCCGCAGTCGCCGCGCACCTGACGCGTGCCTTCGATGACGGTGAAGATACCGAACATGCCAGGATGGGTATAGCTGAGCGCGCCGCCCTGGGTGTTCATCGGGAAGTCGCCGCCCGGCGCGGTACGCTGGTTCGATACGAAGGCGCCGCCTTCGCCTGGCTTGCAGAAACCCAGACTCTCCAGGGTCAGCAGCACGGTGATGGTGAAGCTGTCGTAAATTTCCGCCACATCGATATCGGTGTGGGTCAGCCCGGCGCGCTCGAACGCCAGCTTGCCGGAAATCGCTGCCGCGGTTTGGGTCAGGTCCGGCATCTGGCTGATCATGCGGTGGGTGTGCGCCTCGCCGGTTCCCAGCACGCGCACTGGTTTGGATTTCAGATCCCGCGCGCGTTCCAGCGAGGTCAGCACGACGGCGCCACCCGCGTCGGTGACCAGACAGCAATCCAGCAGATGCAGCGGCGAGGCGATCAGCCGCGAGTTCATCACGTCGTCGATGGTGATGCGGTCGCGCATATAGGCCTTCGGATTCATCGAGGCCCAGTGCCGCGTCGCCACCGCGATCTCCGCCAACTGCTCGCTGGTCGTGCCGTATTGATGCATGTGGCGTTGTGCCGCCAGTGCGTAACTGCCGACGGTCGACACGCCGTAAGGCTCTTCGAACTGGCTCGGCCCGAACACGTCGGTCGTTTGCGATACCGGCCCGCCCTTGCCGCCGCGGTCGGAGATGTTGGTGCTGCCATGGCAGATCAGCGCCACCTCACACAACCCGGTGGCGATCGCCATGGCGGCATGTTCCACATAGGCGACGAAGGACGACCCGCCGATCGAGGTCGAGTCGGTGAAGCGCGGCGTGATGCCCATATACTCGGCCATCAGCATGGTGGAGAACTGGCCGCCCTCGGTGATGATGGTGGTCAGCAGCCCGTCGACGTCCTTGACCGTCAGCCCGGCCTCGTCCAGCGCTGCCCTGCTTGCTTCGGCAGAAAGCTGGAACTTGCTCTTGTCAGGCACGCGACCCAAATCCGATTCAGCAACGCCGACTATCGCGACGTCGCGCTGTGCATTGGCCAATGCGCCTCTCCCCTGGTTAATGATCCGCGGTCGGATGCTAGCCGCTCGGGGCAGGTGTGAGAATAGCTGGTGCGAAATTGCGTTGCGGCGCTAATGCTGGATTCGTGGTCGGTCGTTCCTTGTGCTAGCATTTCTGGTGAAGCGGAGGCGTCATGCGAGAAACCCGGAGCACAGCGGGGCGGCATGGCTCGGTCACGGTGCGACGATGGGAGGGAAGTCTCATGGCATCAGGCACATCGAACACATCCTATGTCTATGTCGGTATGGGCGGGGAAACAGCGCCGGGAAGGCCCGTCGATACCGGGCTGTACCGGCTTGGCGAGGGAAGCGAAAGCTGGGCATTTCTGACGGAAGGCCTGCCCGAGGCGCCGGCGATCCGTGCGCTGACGGTGCATCCGAGCCAGCCCAACATCATTTATGCCGGTACCCAGAACGGCCCCTACCGTAGCGACGATCATGGTGACAGTTGGGAAAAGGTGAACGTGCCGGACCGCGGTCAGCCGGTGTGGTCGTTCCTGTTCCACCCGCACGATCCCGACGTGATCTATGTCGGATACGAGAATTGCGAAATCTACCGCAGCATCGATGGCGGCGCGCATTGGGAGCGGATGCCGGTGAGCGTGCACTTCCCCGATATCACGACCGCGCCGGGCGCCAACCCGGTCAAGCGGGTGCTTATGATGGCGGCCAGCGAGAGCGACCCCGATCTGTTGTTTGGCGCAATCGAGGTCGGCGGCATCATCCGCTCGGAAGACGGCGGCGAAACGTGGGAAAATCTCAGCCACGGACATTATGTGAACGACGACACCGTCGATATGCATGGCGTGCTGGCGAGCCGCTGGCGCCCCAGCGTTACGTTCAGTATCGGCCGCGCGGGGATGTTCCGCAGCGACGATGCGGGCGATCACTGGAGCCATGTACCTCTGGAACCGCTCAATGCCAAAGGTCAGATCTATTGCCGCGACATCCGCGAAGTACCGGGCAATCCGCGCAAGCTGTGGGTCTCGGCCGGCGCCGACTTCCAAAGCGATACCGGCGTGCTGCTGTACAGCCGCGATGGCGGCGACAGTTGGGACCGTGTCGAGATGGGGCACAAGCCCGCCAACACGATGTTCAAGCTGGCCTTCGACGACCGGCGCCCGGAGCGGATGTCCTGCGCGACCAACGGCGGTGAAGTGTTCTCCAGCAGTGATGCCGGTGAAAGCTGGCAGGCCCACCCGCCGCTGCCCGAGGGACGGCTGGTCTACGCCCTTGCCCGGGCCTGAGCGCGGACGAAGTAGCGAGGGAAACCAGGCAGTGTTTTTCGATCTAAGCGATGAACAGAAAAACCTGCTGGAACGCTGCGAGGCGATGGCGACGGACTTCGCCTCGCGGGCGAGCGATCATGACCGCGACGCGAGCCACCCGCACGAGAATTACGACCGGCTGCGGGCCGAGGGCTTTCTGGCGCTCAACATCGCCAAGGAATGGGGCGGTGCGGGGGTCGGCCTGTTCGATCACACGCTCGCCTTCGAGGCGCTGGGCAAGGGCTGTCCCGCAACTGCGCTCGCCTTCAATATGCATGCCTCGATGGTCGGACCGCTGACGGAAAGCGATTTCGTGCCAAAGGAAAGCAAGGCGTTTATCGCCCAACTCGCGGTCGACGAGGGCAAGATGATCGCCGGCAATTTCTCCGAGGCGACCAGCACCTCGCTGATCGGCGAGCGCCATCTCGGCACCAAGGCACGGCGCGCCGACGGTGGTTGGCGGATCACCGGGCGCAAGATGTTCGCCTCGATGCTGCAGGCGGCAGATTATTGCGCCGTGCTGACCTACCCCGAAGGCGCAACCGATCCACGGGCCGGGCTGTTCGTCCTGATACCGACCGAGACCGAGGGGCGCAGCGTTATCGAGAACTGGGACACGCTCGGCATGCGCGCGACCCGCAGCGATTCCCTCGTCCTGGAAGATTGCTGGGTGCCGGCACGCAACGGGCTGTACGAAACCGATAATATCCAGCCGTTCCGCAACGACCAGGCGCACTGGTTCTGGGCGTCCTATACGCCGGTCTATCTCGGCGTGGCAGCGGCCGCGCTGGACGAGGTCGTATCGGTGCTGAAAGGCCGCCAGCCGCCGGGCTACACGCAGTCGCTCGCCTATCATCCCGATGCGCGGCGCAAGGTTGCGGAGATGACCGTCGATCTGGAGGCGGCGCGGCTAATCACTTATCAGTCGGCCTGGCTCGTCGACAGCCAGGGCCCGACACCGGACAGTCTGGCCGCGATGTTCCGGGCGAAATACAGCGTCGGCGAGATGTGCAGCCGGATCACCCGCATGGCGCTGCAGCTCGGTGGCGCCCATACGATTTTCAAAGGCTCGCGTATCGAGCAGCTGTTCCGCGATGGCGCGCTGGCCCCGATCATGGCGCCGCAGGCGGATTTCTGCCTGCACAACATCGCCCTGCACGCGCTTGGACTCGACCCCGAGGACATCGTGCCGCCGCTCAAACCCATCGAGAAGGACAAGCCCCCGCCCGCGTTTTAGGGCCGACCGTTCTCACCCCACCTCAATACTCGTCGAACATACGCTGCAGATTTGCCGAGGGGTTCGAAAAGAACTTTATCGGACTACCGCTTTGCGCCGCCGCCGGGCCCAGCCGAAACAAACGAGACCGGTGGCCAGCAAGGCGAGGCTTCCCGGCTCGGGTACGCTCGTACCGCTGCCTGGCCCGGTGCTCGTGCCGGGATCATCGCGGTTCTCCGGATCGTCCAATATTGCCACCAGCATCGCAACCAGCCCGAAATCGCCGCCGCCGAGATCGAAGTCGAAGTCGATCTCGAACTCGTACAGATTGGTGGCGAAGAGTCCCCCATCGGTCAAATTAAGGAAACTGAAGCCGGCTCCGAGCGTGCCGTAATCGACCAGGGTGAAGGTATCGCCGAGCAAAAGCGAAACGCCGGCGTCGACCATCAAGTCGAATACGACATCGCCGGCGCCTATAGCGAGTTCGCCCGCCACGTCGAGCAGTCCGGACAGGACATTGCCGGCACCGTCGTCGCCGATACCGAAGCCGAGCAGCGCGTTCGCGCTGTCCGCCGCCGCGAGGAGCATTCTATCGTTGACCGCGACGATTCCGCCATTGGCAATCGTGAGCGCGCCGTCGCCCTCGGCGCCGACGAGGAGACCGTCGGCAATGTCCCATCGCGATCCTGCGCCGGCGACCGTCACTGCACCGAAGGAGTCGAACTCGTCGCCGATAATACCAAAAGCACTGCTGACATTGCCGCCGTCGGTGACGGATAGGCGGCCAACGCCTTCGTTGCCGATGATGATGTCGCCGGTCGCCGCCAATACTGCCGCCGGGCCCGAAATCGTCGCTGTGCCGTTGCCGTTGGGTCCGTCACCGAGGATTACAATGTTCGCGCGCACGTCCATCGCGCCGAAAACCGAAAGACTGCTCTCCGTTGTCTCGCCGACGAACAAATCGCGGGATGCCGTCAGATCGGCGAGATCGTTCGATACGAAAAGCCCGTTTGTTTCACGGACCACCAGGTCGCCGGTCACGCCCGCCATTCCGGCGATAGTCGCGGTCAGTCGCGTGCCGTCTCCGCCGTCGCTGGCGTCGTTGTAGTCGACCGTCGCCGACACCAGGCCCTGCTGGCCGTCGGAGAACAAGGTCTGGGTGTCGTCCTGCAAGAACTGGACACCGGCCCCGTTCCCCTCGACCACCTGAAACAGCTCGGACGGATCGCGCGTGTCGTAATCGATCAGCGTGAAGGCCGTGCCGAATGGCACAACGGCCGGATTGTCTGCATACAGCTCGAAGAACGCGTCGCCTTCGCCCGCGATACCGTTGGGGTCCAAGACTGGATTTCCGCCTAACTGCAAAGCGCCGCTGCCCGGGCTGAAGCCATTCCCAACCACGTCGAGCCGGCCCGCCGCTATCGTGCCGTTGCCGTCGTCGCCGATACCGAAGCGCAACGTCCCCTTCGAGCCGTTAAAACTCCCAATCGTCGCGGGTCCGCTGACCTGGATCCGGCCGCCGTTTTCAATGGCGAGCGTGCCGGTGCCGAACCCGCCGACGAGGATTCCATTCAAACCAATACTTAAATCGGAGCCCGCCCCTGACACGGTCGCCCTGCCGACGCCGCTCGGGGAGTTGCCGATAACGGCGGTGCTCTGGATGGTCACGCTGCCGCCGTCCTCGACGCGCAGCTCGCCGGTGCCGGCGGCGCCAACATTGAGGGGGCCATTGCCCCAGCGCGAGCCCGGCCCGGTCACCGTGACCAATCCGTTTGAGCCGACCCGCGCGCCGATGCTGCCGCCGCCGCTTTCGAGCACGCCGCCATCCTCGACCAGCACCGTGCCGTTGCCGAAATTGCCGGCCGTCACGAACAGGTCGACATTGAAGGCCGAACCCGGTCCCCTGACCGTCACCATGCCGGTCGCGCCGGCGTTCTCGCCGACCGAGACGCTACCGGTGAGGCTGGCGGCGGGGAACCGGTTGAGATGCACCGCGCCGCCGTTCTCGATCGTCAGTGCGCCGGTGCCGGACTCGCCGACGATAAGGTTGCCGCCTGTGGATTCCCAAAGCGAGCCGGCACCGGTGACGATTGCCTCGCCGGAGACGCCAGTATTTTGGCCGATGACGCCGTTGACATGCTGTACGGTGCCGCCGTTCTCGACGCGCAGCGACCCGTCGCCGGCGCCGCCGACCGTCAGGGTTCCTGCATTGTTCCAGAGCGAGCCCGGCCCCGTTACCGTCGCGGCGGCGTTGCCCCCGGCACTGGCGCCGATCATACCGTTGGTGTTCTCAACCAAGCCGCTATTCTCGACTCGCAGCGTACCGTTGCCGGCATCGCCCACGGTGAGCGTTTCCGAATTGGTCCAGCGCGAGCCGGCGCCGGTCACCGTCGCATTGCCGGTGGACCCGGTGCTTTGGCCGATGACGCCGATGGTGTTCGTGACGACGCCGCCATCCCCGACGGCGAGATTGCCTTCGCCGGAACTGCCAATGGTGAGCTCGCCTCCGTTGGTCCAGACCGATCCGGTCCCCGTGACCGTCGCCGTGCCGGTTGATCCGGCCCTCAAGCCGATGAAGCCGTCTTGGTTCTGTACGGTGCCGCCATTTTCAACGCGCAGCGCACCGGTGCCCGAATTGCCGACGATAAGATTGTCGTTGCTTGCCCAGATCGAATTCGGCCCCGTGACCGTCGCCGTGCCGTTGCCGCTGGCAGTGTCGCCGATGACACCACGGCCTTCGACGCGGCCGCCCGCCTCGACCGACAGGGTGCCGTTGCCACGGTCGCCGACCACCAGTCCGAAGGGATTGGCCCAGACCGAGCCGGACCCGGTTACGGTCGCGGTGCCGATGGACCCGGTTCCACCGCCGATGATGCCTTGCGAGCTTTCGACCCGACCGCCACTTTCGACGAACAGCGCACCGGTGCCGACACTGCCCACGGTCAGGTCGGAGGAATTGTTCCAGCGCGAGAATTCTCCCCGCACTGTCGCCGTGCCGTTGCCGCCAACCGCCGACCCGATTGCGCCGAAGTTGGTTTCGACAAGCCCGCGCTCTTCCACCAGCAACGTGCCGGTACCGGCACGCCCGACTTCGATACCGAACGCTTCCCATCTTGACCCAGAGCCGCGTACCGTCGCGCTGCCGTTGCCGCTGGCATCGCGACCGATGATCTCGTTGCCGGAATTGTCGATACCCGCGCCGGATTCGATCAGCAAACTGCCGGTGCCCGCCCCGCCGACAACCAGGCCGAACGCTTCCCAGGTGCTGCCGGAGCTGCGCAAAGTCGCCGCGCCGTTCGAGCCGGCCTGGGCGCCGATCACGCCGCCATTGCTTGTGACCGTTCCGCCATCTTCCGCAATCAGCGCGCCCGTGCCCGCATCTCCAACCGTCAGGAGTCCATTACTTCGCCAGTTCGCGCCGAATCCGCGCACCGTTGCCGTGCCGTTCCCGGTGGCGTCGCGGCCGATGACCCCAGCGTTGTTGTCGACCCTTGCGCTGAATTCAACGTTGAGCGCACCCGTGCCGGCAGCGCCGACGACCATGTCGCCCCCGTTTGCGTTCCAGAATGTGTTGCTGCCTTGAACCGTCGCCGTGCCGTCGGCACCGTCGTTGGCGCCGATGATCCCACCGGTGCTGCTGACGTTACCGTTGTCGACATTTAGCGTGCCGGTCCCCGACTCGCCGATGGTCAGCAGGCCGGCGTTGGTCCAGGTGCTCGCACCGCTGATTCTCGCGGTCCCATTGCCGCTTGCGCCGCGGCCGATAACGCCCTCGGTGCTGCTCAGCCGGCTGCTCTCGCTCGCGTCGAGCTCTCCTTGGCCGCTGTCGCCAACGATCAGACTGCCGGTATTGGCCCATTCCGCTCGCGAGAATATGGCGGATCCGTTCGATCCCGCCTCGGCGCCGATGACGCCGTTGCTGCTGTTGATCTCGCTACCAAAATCCGCGTGAAGCGTGCCGTCCCCGAAATTGCCGATGATGAGGCTGCCGGAATTGTTCCACGCTGAGCCGAAGTCCCTCACTGTTACGAAGCCGTTTCCGCTCGCGGTATCGCCAATGATTCCGTTGACGTTGCTGACACTGTTGTCGGTGTTGTTGGGATCGTTGAAGTTGCTGTTGATGTCGAGCGACCCGGAACTGGTAATGCCGACGGTGAGGTCACCGAGAATGTTCGAAATCACGGGATCGGGGTCGGTGTCGCCAAAACTGATGATTGCGGCTTCGAGCGGCGCGGACGCCAGTAACAACGCCACCGTTGCTGCGACTCCCGTCAAACGGTTGCGTGCTTGTGGCCGATCCGTTTGCTCCGGTCGATTGCTCTGCTCCGTGCCCATGATTCCTCTCCCCGCTGCCAAACCCTATTCCGAACTTTCGAAATCGGTTCTACGCCGTGCGGTGGAGCAAAAGGTTTCTGGGATATTTCGGAGTGTTTTCTGAGATGTTTCTGAGCGGCGGCCCGTATAAGACTCAGTATTCGTCGAACATGCGCTGCAGTTCCGCGGGATCGTCAGTCTTGGTCAGCGCCAGCATCAGCAATATGCGCGCCTTCTGCGGCGGCAGATTGTCGGCCAGTACCGCGCCCGGTGCGCGCCTTGAAGGGACGTCGCCGACGCGGCCGCTGCCGGCGCGCGTGCTTTGCACGATGGTGACGCCGTTCGCATCCGCATTGCACAGAGCCTCGAACTCCGCCGGCGTGGTGTAGCCGGGCGCCATCGCGCCGACGACGATGCCTTTTGCGCCGGCCGCGGCCAGCGCTTCGATGATGGTGCCGTCGGCGCCCGCATAGGTCATCGAGATATCGACGCGCGGCAGTGCCGTCATATCGCGCACGTCGAATTCCGTGTTCGGCATGCGGCGGCGTTCGGGCATGCGGTAGTAGGCGATCTTGTCGAAATCGGCGTGGCCGAGCAGGCCGAAGTCGGGGCTCCGGAAGGTCTGCAAACGCTGGGTCGATGTCTTGGTCACCTCGCGCGCGGCATGGACCTCGTCGTTGAGCATCGCCAGCACGCCGCGCCCGCGCGACGCCGGGTCCTTGGCAACCCGGATCGCGTTGACCAGGTTCATGCCGGCGTCGGTGCTGAGTCCCGAGGCCGGCCGTTGTGCGCCTACCAGCACGACGGGGATGTCGATCTTGAGCGACAGGTTGAGGAAATAGGCGGTCTCCTCCAGCGTCGCGGTGCCGTGGGTGACGACAATGCCGGCGAGCGAAGGATCGTCCGCCACCAGCGCGTTGATCTTGGCGTTGATCTCCAGCCATTCCGCTGGGCCGATCGCGGTGCTTGGCATCGCGCGCAGCCGCACCGGCACGACGTCCGCCTGTTCCTTCGTCTCCGGGAAGGCGCCGAGCAGTTCGTCGACCTGATAGATTTTGTTGTTCTCGGAATAGCGCATGATGTCGAGGCTGTTCCGCCCGACCGACGAAATCGTTCCGCCGGTGCCGATCACCGCGACACGCGGTTGCCCGTTGCTCATAATGTGACTCCCCAGCCGCTGCTGTGTACCCGCACCTAGTCTAAGGCGCGGCTAGACGCCTCGCAATCGGTGGGAGTCTTCGATGATGGTGATGAAAAGCGCCGTGGCGCCTATTTTGCCTTCGCGGCCTTTTTGGCTACTTTCTCGGCTTCCGCTGCGGCGGCGGCTTCCTTGTCTTCAGCTTCCTTGGCCAGCCGGAGTGCCCGTAGCCGCGACACTTTCGCGATGCCGTCCTGCCGTGCCTTCTCTCGCATCTTCAAGGCCTTGTCCGCTTCCGCTTCGCTTGCGGCGAACAACTTTTCGGCCCTCGATCGTGCAGACTTGGCCATGGCAACAATCCTCTGCTGCGGTTTGTACTGCCAAGGCGCGTCCGCCTCCAACGATGGTTGGAGGCGTCAGCTCTTAGCGTCAGTCGAGGACGGTCAGATTCTCGGCAGATGATTTGCCGTTCTGGCCGGCTTGAATGTCAAAAGTGACCTTCTGTCCTTCGCGGAGCGACGTCAATCCGGCGCGCTCGACGGCGGAAATGTGGACAAAAGCGTCGTTGGAGCCATCTTCCGGCTCGATAAACCCATAACCTTTGGCCGGGTTAAACCATTTCACTGTACCAGTCGTCATCGTTAGTTCCTCTAACAAGTGTATCGATATTGCGTCCGCGAATACGTGTGGACGCGGTTGAATTCACGCTCACATTGTCAGGAGATAACCAAGCCAAACGGCGAACCGGATCTTCAATTAACACACAACAAATGCAACACGTACATTGATTAACTAAATTAAATACGGCAATTGTCAATGTTTTTGGACCTGCTTTCAAATGAAAGCGGCATCATTTAATTCGGGAAATGCCAAAACGGTTCGACAGAATTCTGTTTTTCCAAATATAAACAGCGTATTAAAATCTATTACGGCGATTAAATCGGGCTAAGCGATGTAAAATTTTGCGCGAAGCCAATCTTCCGGACCGGTCTATTTTTCGCAATATGAACGCCTTTTCCTACCCAGAAATTGCGTCGCAGACCTGAACAGTTTTCGGAACTTGTTACTATTCCATCGCCAAACCTTCCTTATGGTATGGCGTGACGGACCAAACCTGTCCCGATCGGCAATAACCTAAAATATTGCAGCGCTGCACGATGTTGGAACGCGTGTTTCCCTATCTGCTGAGCGGTGCGTCCTAACCTAACGTGCGCTGCTGCCTTCGGGTTCAGGGGCGGAACGGCGCCTGATCGCCCGGACAGCGGTGGATCACCGCATAGGCCACACATTCCGTGCGCAGCCGGTAGTTCTTTTCCGCCCCCGGCGCTCCGGCGAGGTCGAGGAAGGCCTGGTGGCTCGGGTACCAGGCGGCCAGTATCTCGTCGAGCGGCTGTTCGCCGACCGCCTGCCCGAACACCGGATGCCGCCACAGGATCGCGCCGCCGACCGCCGGCAGGAACGCCTCCAGCCCGGCGATGTAGTCGTGATGCAGCCCGCCGCCCGGGAAGCCCGTGTCCGGTTTGTAGCGGTTGAGATTGAGCATCAGTACGGGGCGGTCGCCACCGCCGGCCGCGATCGCCTTGATGATCTCGAGCTCAGCCTCGTTGCGGGACAAATGCGACGGCAGCATGCGGCTCTCTCCGGGTTGCGGGTTACAGCTTCAGCCAGATGTTTTCCATAAAGTGGCGTAGGGCGTGATTGTTCTCGCCCAGATCGCCGGTGCTGACGCTGACGATGATTTCGTCCAGCCCGGCGTCGCGGTAGGCCCGCATCGTGTCGGCGATATCGTCGTCCGTGCCTGTCAGGGCGGTGCGGTCCTGCACTAGAGCGCTCGGCGGCTTGCCGGTAAATTTCATTGGCACGGTGATCGAATAGTGCAGCGTGGACGGATCGCGCCCCGCTTTCTTGGTCAACGCGATGATCTTCTCACGGCCTTCCGCGAATTGCGCCGGGGTCTGTCGCAAAGTATGCCAACCGTTGCCGATCCGCGCCACGCGGCGATGGGCGGCGGGGCTCGACCCGCCCACCAGGATCGGTGGGTAGGGTTTCTGAAACGGTTTCGGTGAGAATTTCAGCCCGCTATAGCGGTAGAACGTGCCGTCATGTTCCGGCGTATCCTGCGTCCACAGAGCCTGCAGCGCATCCAGCATTTCGTCGGTGCGCTTGCCGCGCGTGGTGAACTCGACGCCGAGATTTTCAAACTCGTCGCGCGTGGTGGCGACGCCGATGCCGAAATCCACCCGCCCGTGCGAGAGTTGGTCCAGGGTCGCGATCATCTTGCCGAGCCGTGCCGGATCGTGCCACGGCAGCACCAGCACGGAGGTGCCGAGCCGCACCGTCTTCGTCGCCGTGCCGATGGCGATCAACACCGTCAGCGCGTCGTGATAGGGCCGGTCGCCGAGCCGCTCCGCCACGTAGGTCGAATGAAACAGATGCTCGCGCACCCACACGCTGTTGTACCCCAGCCGCTCCGCCGTGACCGCGAGGGCGACGAGCTCGTTCGGGTCCTCGACGCCGTGATTGTTGGGAATGCCGAAACCGACCTTCATAAGGGGTGCCCTCCATCGTCAACGCGCGGGGAAAGGCTATAGGATAAGGTTCGGGCCGGTCTTATTCAAACCGCGTCGAGCCAAGCCTCCACAGCGGCGATGCCCGCTGTCTTCACGTCTTTCGGAGCGCCGCTGAATTCGAACGAAGTGCGGGCGAGGGTGGCGATCTGCGTATCGTCGAGGCCCATCTCCTCGCGGCACAGGGTGAATTCGTCAACCAGATCCGGGCCGAACAGCAGCGGGTCGTCGCTGCCGATATCGCAGGGTACGCCCGCGTCGAGCAGTTGCGGCAGCGGATGGTCGTCGAGCGATGGCACGACGCTGAGCTGCAGGTTGGAGCTGGGGCAGATGTCGAGGCAGATTTGCTCGCGTGCCAGCCGGTCGACCAGCGCCGGGTCCGCCGCCGCCAGCACGCCATGCGCCACCCGGTCTGCGCTCAGGTGATCGAGCGCGCCCTCGACCGACGCCGCACCGCCGCCGGGCACGGGCGCGATCTCGCCGGCATGGGGGGCGGAGAGCAGCCCGGCCTCCGCCGCGCCGACTCGGAATGCAGCCGCGAACGGCTCCGGTGGAAAGCCCTCCTCAGGACCATGCAGCCCCAGCCCGACGATGCCGGGGTGCCGCCCATTGAATCCGTTCATGCCGTTTTCGATCATGTGTTCGTTGCCGCGCACCAGATCGGCGGTGACCTGCGCCCGCGTGAGCCCCTGGTCGAGCGGCTTGCTGCGGTCGATCGCCGACACGAAACCGATCCCGACACCCGTCGCCCTGCTCGCCGTCTCCGCCGCGTCGAGCGCGAAGTGCCAGCCTTCTTCCTGCCTCTCGAACAGGCGATGGGCGCGGGCGTCGGCGCGCGCGGTGCTGAACCGGTCGGCGTCGAAGGCGGGCTCGATCCACCACACCCCCTCCGCCGCCGCATCCTCCGCCACCTCCCGGATGAGTTGCGCCAGATCGTCCGGCGTGCGGATGCACTGCGTGGCCGCTCGGTACATCTCATTGAAGCCGGCGAAATTCTCAAACCGCTGCCCGCGAATATCCGCCGGCCGGTCGATGCCGTAGCGGTCGCAAAGATCGCCCAAGGTGTCCCACCGCATCGCGCCTTCCAGATGAATATGCAGATGCGCCTTCGGCAAGGCGCGCAGATCGCGCGGTGCGGTCATGGTGGTGCGGTTCCCGTGGTGAAGCGGCAATTCGGCGGCGACCCTAACATATAATGGTTAACGCAATGCTGCGCGAACTTGCGGAGCGTGACCGCCGTCCACCCCCACCCTAGCCCTCCCCCTTGAGGAGACCTCTGCGAAACGGGTTCAGGATCGGAGATAATCGTTGGGTTTGGAGGTTGGTGCATAGGTTTGGCGGTTTTTCGCGTTGGGTTTTGGGACGCTCTTGACGAGATCGGCAAGGGACGGTGTCAGGGCATAAGAGTTTCGGCACGTCTCAGGTTCATGGCGATGCACAGGAGATGAAGGTGGGACTGGTTCTTCTGCATCCCCCTGTATCGGGCCCGGCGGTATCGGTAAGACCGCTTCAGAGTTCCGAACAGGCGCTCGACATTAGCGCGGATCGGGGAGATCAGGCGGTTGCGGACCTGTTGCCAGTGCGGCAGCGCCGGTTGGTTCTTATGGCTGCGGTGCATGATCCGGTCCTTGATGCCCCTCGCCTTGAGGCGCCGGCGGCGCTCCTTGTGCTCATAGGCTTTGTCAGCATAGACCGCCCGCTCGTCGCCCTGGATCAGCGCGTCGGCCACTTCGCTCTCATAGGTTTTGGCCGACGTCATCATCGCATCGCGGATCAATTCGGAGCCCTGATCGACGGCGATATGCGCCTTGTACCCGAAATAGGCCGTGCGCCCGCGCCGCGTCCAATCGGCATCCGGATCGAGCGCCGAACGCTCGCCGGAAACACCGGACGGCCGGCTGACCGAAGCCTCGATCAGGGTGGCATCGATCAGTGTGCCCGTCTTCAGCATCAGCCCGTGACGCTCCAACTGCCGGTTCGTTTCCGCCAGAAGCTTCGCCGTCAGTTTCCTCTCTGCCAGCGCCGCCCGGAAGCGCACGAACGTCGTCTCGTCCGGTGTCTCGTCGCTCAACGAGAACCCGCAGAACCGTCGGAACGACAGACGATCCCCCAACGCCTCCTCCAGGTCCGGGTCGGAAAGACCATACCATTGCTGCAGCAAAACCGCCTTGTACATCGACAGCGCCGGATACCCTCTGCGCCCCTTCTTCGAGCGAACCGACTTCAGGAGCTTCTCGAAGCGAGACCAGTCGAAAAGACCTTCGATACGCTCCAGACGTTTATTCGAACCCGCACCCGGCGCCACAAACGCATCCGCAAAGCCACCCTCACCAACCCGCTTCTCACCCATCAAGACCTCCGTCATAGCGATCACTCTAAAGAATCACCGTTTCGACAAAGTTGCTACCCATTTCGCAGAGGTCTCCTCAAGGGGGAGGAGAACAACCCGTTGACCTGCCTAAATTATCCCTTCCCCCCTTGTGGGGGAAGGTTAGGATGGGGGGTGAACCACCAACCCGAAAGGAGCCCCCCCATGAGCCGTCTGTTCGGCGAGATGCGCCAGATCGGGATCGTCGTGCGCGACATCGACGCGGCGATGAAGCACTGGGTGGAGGTCTGCGGCGTCGGCCCCTGGTTCTATGCGGACAAGCTGCCGGTTACCGCTTTCACCTACCGCGGCGCGCGCCATGACGACGTCCACCTCTCGATCGCGCTGGCCAATTCCGGCGACGTGCAGCTCGAGCTGATCCAGCAGCGCTGCGAGACGCCCAGCATGTACCGCGACTTCCTGGCCGCCGGGCATGAAGGCATGCAGCACTGGTCGAGCTGGCCCACCGATTACGACGCCCGGCTCGAGTACGCACTTGCGAACGGCTACGAGGTCGGCCAGTCGGGCGATAGCGCGCGCGGCCGCTTCGTCTATTTATGGAACGAAGGCCACCCCGGCACCGTCATCGAGATGGCGCATATGACGCCGGAGCGGGAGGGCATCTTCGACGCGGTGCGCGCCGCCGCGGTGGGTTGGGACGGCGGCGATCCGGTCCGCAACGAATGGCCGTCCTGAATAACCGAAAACGCCGCCACCCCGGTTGGGATGGCGGCGCCTGATTGGATCGTACGCTAAACGGTGACGCGGATTACTGCGGCACCATGTCGTTCAGATCGATGCCGGCGGCCGGAACCGGGGCGGTCATCGCGTCGCGGCGGAAGGGTTCGCCGAGTTCCTGGTTCAGCACCACTTCGAGGAACGTCGTCACGCCGTTCTCCATCTGGTCCTTCACCGCGGCGGCGAGCGCTTCGGTCAGTTGCGCCGTTGAGGTGACCTGCACGCCCTTGAGCCCACAGGCCTCCGCGATCTTGGCGTATTGCACGTCGAGAGCGAGTTCCGTGCCGACAAAGTTGTCGTCGTACCACAGGGTCGTGTTGCGTTTCTCCGCGCCCCATTGGTAGTTGCGGAAGATGATCATGGTGATCGCCGGCCACTCGCCGCGCCCGCAGGCCGTCATCTCGTTCATCGAAATGCCGAAGGCGCCGTCGCCCGCGAAGCCGACAACCGGCACGTCGGGGCAGCCGATCTTCGCGCCCAGGATCGCCGGGAAGCCGTAACCGCACGGCCCGAACAGCCCCGGTGCGAGGTACTTACGGCCCTCTTCGAAGGTGGGGTAGGCGTTGCCGATGGCGCAGTTGTTGCCGATGTCGGAGGAGATAATCGCATCGCCCGGCAGGGACGCCTGGATCGCGCGCCATGCCTGACGCGGGCTCATATGGTCCGGCTTGGCGGTGCGGGCGCGCTCGTTCCAGGTCGTGCCCGGATCGTCGTCCTCGTGATCCATGCTGGAGAGTTCCTGCAGCCAGCGCGATTTCGTCGTCGCGATGATGCCCTCGCGTTCCTGGCGGTTGGTATCGCCCGCCGCCGAGGACAGCATGCCGAGCAGCTGTTCGGCGACCATCTTGGCATCGCCCTGAATGGCGACATCGACCTTCTTGGTGAGGCCGATCCGGTCGGCGTTGATATCGACCTGGATGACCTTCGCGTCGGTCGGCCAGTAATCCATGCCATAGCCGGGCAGGGTCGAGAACGGGTTCAGCCGCGTGCCCAGCGCCAGTACCACGTCGGCCTGCTTGATCAGCTCCATGCCCGCCTTCGACCCGTTATAGCCGAGCGGCCCGGCGAACAACGGATGCGAGCCGGGGAAGGCGTCGTTGTGCTGATAGCCGCAGCAGACCGGCGAGGAGAGTTTCTCGGCCAGCGCCTTCGCCGCGTCGATCCCGTCCGACAGAACCACCCCGGCGCCGTTCAGAATGACCGGGAATTTGGCGTTCGACAGCAGCTCTGCAGCGGCGGCGATGCTCGCCTGCCCGCCCGAGGGCCGCTCGATCTTCACGACCTGCGGCATGGCGATGTCGATGACCTGTGTCCAGTAATCGCGCGGCACGTTGATCTGCGCCGGGGCGGACCCGCGGCGGGCCTGCTCGATCACCCGGTTCAGCACTTCCGCCATGCGGGACGGATCGCGCACTTCCTCCTGATAGCAGACCATCTCTTCGAAGATGCTCATCTGCGGCACTTCCTGGAAGCCGCCCTGACCCATCGTTTTGTTCGCGGCCTGTGGCGTGACCAGCAGCAGCGGCGTGTGGTTCCAGTACGCGGTCTTGACCGGCGTCACAAAGTTGGTGATGCCCGGGCCGTTCTGCGCGATGCACATGGAAATCTTGCCCGATGCGCGGGTGTAGCCGTCCGACATCATGCCGGCATTGCACTCATGCGCGCAGTCCCAGAAGGTGATCCCCGCCTTGGGAAACAGATCCGAAACCGGCATCATCGCCGAACCGATGATCCCGAACGCATGCTCGATGCCGTGCATCTGCAGGACTTTTACGAACGCCTCTTCTGTCGTCATCTTGGTCATCTGATGCTTCCTCCTCTAACCCGTTGGATTGTTTTTTGTTTGCCCGTCGGTCCAAGACGCATGGGCCGCCATCTCCCTGGCCGGGCGGTATGCGCGCGCTAAAAAGCGTTAACCGTGATGACTCCTATAATGCGCATATTTTTAAAAAATGAAACAAAACAATCAAGATTATGGAATTTTATCGTAGGTAGCTCACCGTCCTCCCCAACACACCACCCTGCCATCCTCAACACTCTGCCCGTCATCCTCAACTTGATTGGGCAACTGTGTTTGTCATGCGGTTTGTTGTTTGAAGGTTTCGTTGTTTCGGATCATTGCGTTGAGTGTGACGATAAGTTTTCGGGCGACAGCGATAATGGCGGTTTTGGGCTGTTTTCCGTTATCGCGGAGCCTGTCATAGAAGGGCTGAAAGGCCGGGTTACGCTTTGCGGTGAGAGCCGCGAGATAAAGGGCGCGTCTAAGGCGTGGCCTGCCGCCGCTGATTTTTCGATAGCCTTTGCGTTTTCCTGAGTCGTCGGCGATGGGTGCGAGACCGGCCAGCAGGGCGACGGCCCGGCGGTCGAGGTTTCCGAGTTCCGGCATTTCGGCGATCAGGGTCGCGGCGATGACCGGTCCGACACCGGGCGCGGTCTGCAGGGTGTGTACGAGACGGTCGAACTCCGTGTTCGTTTCGATAAGGTTTTTGATGGCGCGCTCGAAGGTAGCAATGTGGCGCGACAGGACTTCGATGAGGCTTTTGATATCGCGCCGGAGAGGACCGGGGTCGACCTGTTTGAGGCGGGTCTTTTCCTGTTTGCGCATCTCGACGAGCTGGTTGCGCCGCTGCAGCAACTCGGCCAGGTGCTGCCGTTCGGGCGAAGGCTCGCAGGTCGGCGTTGGGTCGAGACGGGCGCCGAGCCAGGCAAGCATGCGAGCATCGACGCGGTCGGTCTTGGCGAGGAGGCCGGTGGCGCGGGCGAACTCACGGGCCCGCCTCGGATTGACCCTGGCGAAGGGCCGACCGGCGCGAGACAGCACACGGCGCAGGGTTTTGTCATAGACGCTCGTGGCTTCGAAGACGACGAGCGCGTCAGGGGGCAACTCGCGCAGCAGCACCCGGATGGCATCACGCTCATTGGCGATACGCCAGGCCTTGTCGCGGGCGATGCTGAACAGGTCGAGCTGGTCCTTGGAAACGTCGATTCCGATGTGATCTTGGTATATCGTCATGGTTCCTGTCCTTGTCATGCGGGATCTGCTTGGGGCAGCCCCTGGCAACTGTTCAGGATGAGTAAGCAAACGCGGGCGGGGAGCCAGGCCCAATCACGGTCTTCAAGACCGAGGATCCAACGGTCTCCCGCCCGTTCTCATTCTGACACAAACACAACAGACAAGGATCCAGTCCGCCATCCGAAAGGTCCCCACCCGGTTGAGGGTTGCTCCGAACATTTAAGGCCGGTCTTCATGCCGCATCGCGCCGGAACGGCTAACCTGAGTGCGCGCGGGAGCCCGGAAGGGAGGGCCTTCACGGATCATTGTGCCAGTTCAGCGTTTCCTGGATCCTCAATCAAGTTGAGGATGACGGGTGGTGTGGTGAGGATGACGGCTTTTTGTTGATAGGGGCGAAATCGAATTATATTCGTATATCGCTATCAGGGTCTGGGGCTTCCCATACATTTCAAGCGATTGCTCTGAACAATCCGCCGCCCCGTCTTGAGTCATCCCGTGTGAGGCGGCAAGCTGATGGCGCGCGGATGGGGCAGGGGAGTGTGCCGATGGAAACGATCGACCTGGCGGGGGTCCAACTCGATTTGGACGTCCAGGGCAGCGGCCCGCCGATGCTCTATCTGCATCCTGAACATTACGCGCATTTGCACGCGCCCTTTGTAGACCGGTTGGCGGAACGTTGGACCCTCTACGCGCCGCGCCATCCGGGATTCGACGGGCGCACGCCGCCATCCGACTTCCGCCGCGTGGACGACCTCGCCTACCTCTATCTCGACCTGCTCGACCATCTCGGACTGGAATCAGTCGCACTGCTCGGCGCGTCCTTCGGCGGCTGGATTGCGCTGGAGATGGCGGTCCGCAGTAGCGCACGCCTGAAGGCGCTCGGCCTGATCGCGCCGCTCGGGGTGAAATTCGGCGGGCGGAGCGCCCGCGGCTTCACCGACCTGTCCGCCCTGCCGGAAGCCGACGCGGCACATTGCTTGTTCGCCGGGCCGACGCCGGATCACGCCATCTTCAGCGACGCCGAAATGATTGCCGTCGCGCGCGACCGGCAGTATCTGGCCTATTACGCCTGGAAGCCCTATCTGCACAATCCGGCGCTGGCGCGCTGGCTGCACCGGGTGGCAGCCCCCGTGCATCTGCTGTGGGGCGCGCAGGACGGCTATGCCGACCCGGCACTGGGTGGGGCGCTGGCCGAACGAATGCCCGCTGCGCGGTTGGAAATCCTGCCGGGCGCTGGCCACTACCCGCAGATCGAACGCCCGGACGACACGCTGGCCGCCCTCGCCGCCGGCCCCTGCGCCACCGTCGCCCCGAACTCAGGAGACTAACCCGATGCAGGTATGGCATTTCAGCGAGATGGCCTATCACCCGGCCTGGGAGGAGCTCGGCAATTCGCTGCGCAACGTGGTGCCCAGCCGGGTCTACGATCCGGTGGTGGGCGCCGACCTCTACCACCGCTATCTCGACGAGTGGGCGCTGTGCGACGAGCTCGGCATCAACATCATGGTCAACGAGCATCACACCACGGCGACCTGTGCGACCTCGGTCTGCACGATCCCGATGGCGATCCTCGCGCGCGAGACCAAGAAGGTGCGCCTGCTCTGCCTCGGCATGCCGATCGCCAACCGGATGGACGCGGTCCGCGTCGCGGAGGAATACGCGATGCTCGACGTCATCTCGCGCGGCCGGGTGGAGATGGGGTTCGTCAAGGGCGCGCCGTTCGAAGTCTCCCCCGCGAACAGCAACCCCGCCACCCTGATGGAGCGTTTCTGGGAGGCGCACGATCTGATCCTCAAGGCGCTGACCACCCATGACGGTCCGTTCAACTGGGAAGGCGAGCACTTCCAGTACCGCCAGGTGAATGTGTGGCCGCGCCCCTATCAGACGCCGCACCCGCCGGTGTGGATGACCGTCGCCAGCCCGGGCTCGGCCGAGGCGGTGGGCAAAAAGGGCTATGTGATCGCCTCGCTCAACACCGGCTACGCGCGCACGCCCACGATCTTCGACGCCTACCGCAAGGGCGCTGAAGCCGGCGGGCACAAACCGACAAAGGACCGCTTCGGCTACCTCGCCCTGGTTGGCGTCGGCGAGACGGAAGAAGAAGGCCGCCGCCGCGCGCACCAGATCCTCGACTACAGCCGCACCACGCCGCGCGCCGCCGCGCAATTCTGGTTCCCGCCCGGCTACACCGCGAACGAGGTGACGGCGCAGCGTCTGCAAAACCCCGGCCCGCTCAAAATCCCGCTGCGCGACGGCGGCGAATTCACGATGCAGACCGGCAGCGTCGACGAGTTCGTCAACGCCGGTATCGCCTTCGCCGGCACCCCCGACACGGTGTTCGAACAGATCAAGGACTTCAACGACCATGTCGGCGGTATCGGCCACCTGCTGATGATGGGCCAGGGCGGCCACCTCAGCCACGACGACACGGTCGCGAATTTGACGCTGTTTAGCCGGGAAGTGTTGCCGCGGTTGCGGGAGTTGTAGGCATGTCAGCGCGGCGCGGCCGTCGCAAGCGTGGATTGGCTGTCATAACAAATAAACAGGCTTAACTGACTTCAACCCATTTTCGCCTGGGCCTTCGCTCAGAATCGACTCCCGCTAACATTGTGAGCTATCCTGTTCATTCAATGAATGGGGAGCCTCAGAATGTCTGTTCTCGACTTCTTCTCTTTTCTAAGTCGCCAATCGCCGAAATTGTCTCACCCATTTGTTGATCAAGCACCGAATGGGCAAGACGATGATGAAATGGTCGCTATCCACAGCGACGAGGAACATAACGACGCTCCTGATATCGTTGGTCAGGCCTTTGGCATTGAATATCTCAGCGCTTCAAACGAGCGTTCTTTGCGTCTCATCTCCATCCGTAGCGTAAAGAGCGCCGCCGATGGGTCCTCTCAACTTTGTGCATATTGCCACCTGCGAAAAGCATACCGTGTTTTCAATTTGGATAGAGTTCAGTCTGTCTTTGACGATGATGGTGTCGTAATTGCCCCGCAAGAATTTTTTGCTGAATTCAACCTTCAAGAAAATCCAAAGACGAATGACTTCGAGCCACCCGCTGACGACAAGATTATACGTCAGCAGTTGCGGCATGAATTGCGCGTGCTGACCGCGTTAGCGCGAAGCGATGGGCGCCTTGATGACACCGAATGTGAGACAATTCTTCAATATGCAGTTCGGGAAGCGGAACGTTCCGATATTTTTCCAGACGACGATACGGTGATGCACCTCGAAAAATATATTCGTCGCCTATATCCAACACCCGACTCAATTTCGAAGAGTCTCGATTTGCTGCGCAGAACGCGTAAGCGTCCGGCCTGACCGCTCTGCCGTGCAGAAGAAGTGAGGTTTAGTGTCCACTTGTTTAGGTGGACACTAACGGGGATCAGGATGTGGCGAAGCGGGGCAAGCGTCGGCGCTGGAGTGCAGACGAGAAGCGGATGATTTGCGCACAGACGCGGTTTGCGGGCGTTTCGGTTTCACAGGTTGCACGGCGCTACAATGTGAACGCCAATCAGGTTTTCAACTGGCTGAAAGATCCCCGGTTTGCGGGAAGTGACACGGTCGATGACGCCGCCTGTTTCCTGCCGGTTGAGATTGCGCGTCACGTCGAGCACGAAGCCGAGCGCCCTGTTGGTGACGAAGGCAAGATCGAGGTCACGCTTGCCGGAGGTCATCGCTTGAGCATTAGCGGCCCTTACGATCCCGAAGCGCTCGTACGTCTGCTCCGGTGCTTGTCGGGATGATCCCGGTTCCCACGAACACGAAGGTTTGGCTTGCGGCCGGCGTGACGGACATGCGTAAGGGGTTCAATGGGCTGTCAGCGCAAACAGAGAAGGTTCTAAAGGCGGCGCCGTATTGCGGTCATCTGTTCGTCTTCCGGGGTCGCCGTGGCGATCTGATCAAGGTGATCTGGTGGGACGGGCAAGGGGCATGTCTGTTCTCGAAGCGTCTGGAGAAGGGACGGTTTGTCTGGCCGTCTGCGAAAGCGGGCAAGGTTGCGCTGACCCCGGCTCAATTGGCGATGCTGCTGGAAGGGATTGATTGGCGCATACCACAACGAACGTGGCGTCCCCTGACGGCTGGGTAAAGTCGTTTCACAGCAAAGGGTTGTCAATTTCCGGGGATTCCCATGCGGGGTGGCGGCTGATAGATTGCCGGCATGCTCGACGACGCTGAGAACCTCCCGAATGAACCTGCCGCATTAAAAGGTCTGGTGGCATCGCTGGCGTCGGAAGTGAAGTCACAGGCGGTGTTGATCGAGAAGCTCCAACACCAATTGGCCGGGATGCGCCAGCATCGCTTCGGGTCGCGCTCGGAGGCTCTGGATCAACTGGCGTTGACGCTGGAAGACGAAGAGATTGCGGCGTCCGCGCAGGAGCCCGCGTCAGACGATGCAAATGCAGATCAATCTGCAGCGCCAAAAGACAAGCCCAAACGTAAACCGCTGCCCGGTCATCTCCCACGCAACGAGACAACACTGTCGCCGGGCGATGCCTGTGGGGAATGCGGCGGTGCGCTCAAAACGCTTGGCGACGATGTCACCGAGGAACTGGAATATGTCCCCGGACGTTTTGTCGTGAACCGGATTGTTCGCCCGCGCATGGCCTGCACCTGCTGTGAGACGTTCCATCAGGCAGCCCTGCCGTCGCGGCCGATTGAGCACGGGCGGCCCGGTCCTGGCCTACTGGCCCATGTGCTGGTCAACAAGTACGCCGATCATTCGCCTTTGTACCGGCAAAGTCAGATATTCCAGCGCGAGGGGATCGATCTGGACCGCTCCACCCTGGCCGATTGGGTTGGCAAATCCACGGCTCTGTTGGAACCTTTGGCGGACGCCGTCGCGCGCCATGTTTTAAAGGGACAGGCCCTCTTCGCCGATGATACGCCGGTAAAAATGCTGACCCCAGGCTCCGGTAAAACCAGGACCGCGCGGCTTTGGGCCTATGTCCGCGATGAACGACCCTGGGCCGGAGAGGCGCATCCTGCCGCATGGTATCAGTTCTCGTCCGACAGGAAGGGCGTTCGCCCGCGCGAACATCTAGCGGACTTCACGGGCTTCATGCATGCCGATGGCTATGCGGGGTTCAATGACCTGTACCGCACGGGCAAGGTGACGGAAGTGGCCTGCATGGCCCATATCCGACGCAAGTTCGTCGATATCCACAAAGCTCAGGGATCGGCGATTGCCGAGGAAGCCATAAAACGTATCGCCACACTCTATGGCGTCGAGAAGGAGGTTCGGGGCCAATCGCCGGATCAACGGGTGAAGATCAGGCAGCGCCAATCAAAACCAATCTTCGACGACCTGGAATCATGGCTGCATGCCCAATTGACCCGGATATCCGGCAAATCACCCTTAGCCGGTGCTATTCGCTACGCCCTGACCCGCATGAAGAAGCTGCGACCATATCTAGATCACGGCTTTCTTGAACTCGACAACAATACCGCAGAGCGATCCATGCGGCCCATCGCCCTGGGGCGGAAGAATTATCTCTTCATGGGGTCCGAGGCCGGCGGCAAATCAGCCGCCATCGCCTATACGCTGATCGAGACAGCAAAACTCAATGGCGTCGATCCGCAGGCCTGGCTAACCGACACGCTAGCCTGTATCGCCGACCATAAAATCAATCGGATCGACGAACTGCTCCCCTGGCGTTACGCTCAAACCTGAGCGTAACAGTCCAACGTCATCATAGGCAGGGCTGCTTTACCGGACGCTCACGTGGAAGTTGGCTCCGATGGCGGATAATCAATCCCCAGTTCCACCAACTCAACCTCAAGCTTTCCGCCCGCGGCTATCACCGGGTTCTTCGCGTCGCCCGAACGCTCGCCGACATGGAAGCTGAGCCTAGCGTGCGCCGCCTCCACATCGCCGAGGCCTTGTCCTACCGCCGCATCGCGCCAGTACGGTAATCCTTTACGATTGATCGAACGGCGACACAACGCCTTTCGATCCCGTGATCAGACCGTAATGTTCCGGCTCGCGGTTACCAGCGAAGTCCCAGCGTTTGGTGTGCAGCATCGTACAGAGATCAAGGTCGCAACTGGCGACGATAAGCTCGTCGCCCAGCGTCTGACACTGCGTAACGATTTCGCCGGTCGGGGCGACGATGCAGCTCTCGCCGATCAGATCGCAGCCCTCCTCTTCGCCCGCCTTGGCGACGGCGACGACCCAGGAGCCGTTCTGATATGCGCCCGCCTGCAGAACCAGATGATTGTGAAAATCGGCCATGCGGTTCAGGTCGGGCGCTGGGGCAAAGTAGCGCGGCGTGTTGTAGCCGAGCATAATCAGCTCGACGCCCTGCATACCCATGACGCGGTAGGTCTCCGGCCAGCGGCGGTCGTTGCAGATACACATGCCGACGATCCCGTCGAATGCCTGGAAGACGGGAAAGCCAAGGTTTCCAGGCTCGAAATAGCGTTTTTCGAGATGCTGGAAAGGGCGCTCCGGCTCGTTTTCGGCATGGCCCGGCAAATGAACCTTCCGGTATTTGCCGACCAAATTCCCGGCCTCGTCGACCAGGATCGCGGTGTTGAAGTGACGCGTCTGGCCGTTTTCGACGCAAAGCTCCGCATAGCCGAGATAAAAGCCGATACCCAGCCGCCGCGCTTCGTCGAACAGCACTTGCGTCGAGTTGTTCGGCATCTCCGCCTCGAACCAGGTGTCGACTTCCGCCTGATCCTCCATGAAGTAACGCGGAAAGAACGTCGTAAGCGCTAGTTCGGGAAAGACAACGAGCTTGCAGTCGCGTGCCGCAGCCTGGCGCAAGAGGGCCAGCAGGCGTTCGACGACAGCTTCGCGGCCTTCGCCGCGGGCGATCGGGCCGAGTTGCGCCGCACCGATTGTAAGAGATCGGGTCATATCATTTATCCACCGGTTTGATCATACGGCCGAGATTCTTGCCGCCGAAAATATGGATATGCAAATGCGGCACTTCCTGATGGCCATCGCGGCCATGGTTGGCGAGGATGCGGTAACCGTCATCGACCACACCCATCATCCGCGCCACCTCGCCCACGGCCCGGATGAAATCGGCGATCTCCGCGTCCGACGCACCGGTCGAAAAATCGTCCATCGACTCATAGCGGCCCCTAGGGATAACGAGGACATGTACGGGCGTCTGCGGGTTGATATCGCGAAAGGCGAGCGCATGCTCGGTCTCATGCACTTTGTCGCACGGGATCTCGTCGCGCAGGATCTTCGCGAAAATATTGTCGTCGTCGTACGCCATTAACCCTCAACTCCCGTCGCGAGATGCTTTTTCCTCAAGACCGGAAACGCCTTCGCGCTTTGCCAAAGCGGACCACACGTCCGCCGGATCCAGCCCCCGCGCCGCCCACAGCACCAGCAAATGATACAGCAGATCGGCCGATTCCGCGGCGAGAGCATCGCGATCTTCACCCAGTGCCGCGATCACGGTTTCGACCGCTTCCTCGCCCACTTTCTGGGCGATTTTCGCCGTTCCCTTGTCGAAGAGCCGCGCCGTATAGGACGAATCCGCGTCCGCCCCACGACGACTTTCGATCACCTTGAAGAGGCGCTCGAGAACGAGCGCATTGTCCTGTGTGTCAGCCATAATGGTCTGGTTAGCAGATTTCGCCGCGCCTGTCAGGCACGCACCGGCACGCCTGCCGCCGTCATATGCGCCTTGGCCTCGCCGATGGAAAACTCGCCGAAATGGAAAATCGAGGCTGCCAGCACCGCCGTCGCATGCCCCTCTCGGATACCGTCGACCAGATGATCCAGCGTGCCGACGCCGCCACTGGCGATCACCGGCACTGTAATGGCGTCCGCAATCGCTCGGGTCAGTGCGACGTCGAAACCTTGCCGCGTACCGTCTCGGTCCATCGAGGTCAGCAGGATCTCACCGGCGCCGTTGCCAACCATGCGCTTGGCCCATTCGACAGCGTCAATGCCGGTCGGTTCCCGCCCACCATGGGTGAAGATTTCCCAGCGGCCATCCCCAACATTTTTGGCATCGATGGCAACGACGATGCATTGCGCACCAAAGCGCTCCGACGCTTCGGTGACGAATTCCGGGCGATGCACGGCCGCCGTGTTGATCGACACCTTGTCAGCCCCCGCCAGGAGCAGCTTACGGATATCGTCGGTGACGCGAACCCCGCCGCCGACCGTGAGCGGCATGAAACATTGTTCCGCCGTGCCGGACACCACGTCATAGATCGTATCGCGATTTTCATGACTCGCGGTGATATCGAGGAAACACAGCTCGTCGGCACCCGCCGCATCGTAAACCCGCGCCTGCTCGACCGGATCGCCGGCATCGCGCAGATCGACGAAGTTGACGCCCTTCACGACGCGGCCGTCTTTCACATCAAGGCAGGGAATGACGCGCGCCTTCAGCATGGTTATGCGCCCTTCAACGCCACAATGGCATCGGCGAGGTCGAGCCGGCCGTCATACAATGCCCTGCCGCTAATCGCACCGGCGATGCCGCCGCGGGCCTGCAGCGCGCTCAAATCCTCCAGCGACGCGATGCCGCCGCTGGCAATCACCGGAATCGAGGTTGCTTGCGCGAGATCGGCGGTCGCGTCGACATTGACACCCTTCATCATCCCGTCGCGATCGATATCGGTGTAGACGATCGCCGCGACGCCGGCGTCCTCGAACCGTGCCGCGAGATCGTAGACCGTAAGTGTGGACTGTTCGGCCCAGCCCTCGACCGCAACGAATCCGCCGCGCGCATCGATGCCGACAGCGACCCGGTCCGGCCAACACCGGCATGCCTCGATCACCATATCCGGATCCTTGACCGCTGCGGTGCCGAGAACGATGCGCCGCACCCCGCGCGATAGCCAGTTCTCCGCCACCTCCAGCGAACGGATGCCGCCACCGAGCTGAACCGGGATATCGACCGCCGCGAGAATGGCATCGACCACCGCGGCATTGACCGGTTTTCCTTGGAATGCACCATTCAGATCAACGACATGGATCCATTCGCAGCCGGCATCGGCAAACTGCCGCGCCTGCGCGCCGGGGTCGTCGTTGAACACCGTCGCGTCCTCCATCGCGCCGCGCCGCAACCGCACGCACGCCCCGTCTTTCAGATCGATTGCCGGGTAGAGAATCATCCCGCTTCCTGAAGGTCCTTGTAATAATAGTAGCCTGCGACCCAGGCATCGTTGACCCGGGCGTAGTGCGGATGCTCGGCGTAGCGAACGTAACCGGCATTTTCATACAGCGATATCGCCGCTTCCTGAGTCTCACGAACGTCCAGGTTAAGAACCAAAAACCCATCGCGCCGGGCCACGTCTTCGACCATCGCGGTCAAGCCACGCGCCAATCCATGTCCGCGTGCCCATGGCGCCACGAAGTTGGTCGTCAGGGTCGCCGAGAGAGCCTGTGCTTCATTGTTCTTCGTCGGTCGGACGAGCTGCGCGGAACCGACGATGATACCATCCAAACGGCCAATGAATACCGCCCGTTCCGGCACCATCAACGCACCGCGCCAAAAGTTCTCCAGAGTCTGCCGAGGCGGCGGTTTCAGCCAGCCAAAGCCACCGCCTTCCTCAATCGCCGACTCTGCCGCATCGCAGAGGTCGTTCAGATCGGATCCAACGATTTCCGATACCCGGCTTACGTCAATTGTCGGTTTCTTGGTCTTCTTTGCCCGTTTTGCCATTTACGGTTTCCAACTAATAAAATTTTCAATCAGGCGCAGTCCGAGCGCCTGGCTCTTCTCAGGATGAAATTGCGTGCCAACCATATTGTCGCGTCCGACGACAGCGGTAATCGCACCGCCATAATCGACGGTTGCCAAGACGTCTTCCTCCCTGTTTGCCGCCATATGGTAGCTGTGAACGAAATACATATGAGGGCTCGACCCCAATCCTTCCAGGAGAGGATGATCGCGGCAGAACGCCAGATCGTTCCAGCCCATGTGCGGAATCTTCAGTGCAGGATCATCCGGTGAGATCGCTTCCACAGCGCCCCCGATCCAATCGAACCCCGCATGAACCCCGTGTTCCAGCCCCCGTGTCGCCATCAGCTGCATGCCAACACAGATGCCGAGGAACGGGCGCGCCTGCCGCACAACGGCCTCTTCGAGGGCTTCCATCATGCCGTCCAAGGCCAGCAGGCCGTGACGGCAGTCGGCAAAGGCGCCGACTCCTGGCAGTACGATACGCGCCGCCCGCGCAACCACATCTGGGTCCGATGTGACTGTGACCGCCGCGGTTCCGACATGTGCGAACGCCTTTGCGGCAGAACGCAAATTTCCAGATCCATAGTCGATAATGGCGACCGTCATAAAACCGCCTGTCTAATCAATTTTTCCGAGGCGCGTCGGGTTACAGCGAACCGCCGAGAACGCCCTTGGTCGAAGGAACCGCATTGGCCTGCCGCGGATCGATCTCGATCGCCTGACGCAGGGCCCGAGCAAGCCCCTTGAAGCAGGATTCAACAATATGGTGGTTGTTTTCGCCGTACAAATTCTCGACATGCAGCGTCAAACCCGCCGACTGCGCGAAGGCCTGGAACCATTCCTTGAACAGCTCGGTATCCATTTCGCCCAGCTTTGGCCGCGAGAATCCGACCTTCCAGACCAGATAGGGCCGGTTCGAGCAGTCGAGCGCCACCCGCGTCAGGGTTTCGTCCATCGGGATATAGGCCGCACCATAGCGACGAATGCCTGCCCGGTCGCCAAGCGCCTGAGATACGGCCTCGCCCACCGCATAGCCGGTGTCTTCGGTCGTGTGATGAAAGTCGATATGCAGATCGCCGGAAGCCCGCAACGTCAGGTCCATCAAGCTATGGCGGCTCAGCTGCTCAAGCATATGATCGAGAAAGCCGATTCCGGTCTGAACGTCATAGGTGCCGGTCCCGTCGAGCGTAATGCTCGCGGAAATTTGGGTTTCCTTTGTGTTTCGGCTTACGGTCGCCGTGCGCATGTCATACCCTCAATGGCGAAGACGCGGGGGTTTTAACAGCACAGGTTAAAAAGGGCCAGCAGCGATCTACTCGCCCTTCAATTTAGTCGAACCGCTTACATCCAACGCAAAGGCGTAATATCATCGGCATCGATTCCTGTTTTTGCCTGTGCCGGGGAGGCTATCTCCTTTCCCTCTTGACCTAACAGGTTCTTTCGCCACATGGATGGGGCTGACGGCAAAACCGTTGGGGCAGAATCACCGGGCAACCTAATCATGAGCGAATCCACTACCTGGCATGGGACAACGATTTTGGCCGTACGCAAAGGCGACGACGTGGTCGTCGCAGGCGACGGACAAGTCAGCCTCGGTCAGACCGTCATCAAGGCGAACGCGCGCAAGGTCCGGCGGTTGGCCGACGGCGCCGTCATTGCCGGCTTCGCGGGCGCGACGGCGGATGCCTTTACCCTCTTCGAACGGCTGGAAGGGAAACTCGAACAGTATCCCAACCAGCTGACGCGCGCCTGTGTCGAGCTGGCCAAGGATTGGCGGACCGACCGATATTTGCGGCGGCTGGAAGCGATGATGGCCGTGGCTGATAAATCGGTTAGCCTCGTACTTTCGGGTACCGGCGACGTGCTGGAACCGGAAGACGGGCTGATCGGCATCGGCTCCGGCGGGTCCTATGCGCTGGCCGCGGCCCGCGCCCTGATCGACGACGACGGACGGACAGCCCGCGACATTGCGGAAACCGCGATGCGCATTGCCGCCGGCATCTGCGTCTATACCAACGAAAACGTAACCATCGAAACGCTATGACATCCTTCAGCCCCCGAGAAATCGTTTCAGAACTGGACCGTTTCATTGTCGGCCAGGACGACGCCAAACGAGCCGTCGCAATCGCGCTGCGCAACCGCTGGCGGCGCCAGCAGCTCGACGACGACATGCGCGACGAGGTTCTGCCAAAGAATATCCTGATGATCGGTCCGACCGGCGTCGGCAAGACCGAAATCGCCCGACGCCTGGCGCGGCTTGCGAACGCCCCGTTCATCAAAGTCGAAGCCACCAAATTCACGGAAGTCGGTTATGTCGGCCGCGATGTCGAGCAAATCGTCCGCGATCTGGTCGAAACGGCCATCCACATGGCCCGGGAGCGGCAGCGTAAAAGCGTCGTCGCCAAGGCGGAGCTGGCTGCCGAGGAGCGGGTGCTCGATGCACTGGTCGGCGAAAACGCAAGCGACAGCACGCGGCAGACCTTCCGCAAGAAACTGCGCGAAGGCGAGCTGGACGACCGCGAAATCGAACTGGACGTCGTCGACCATGGCGGCGGTATGCCAAGTTTCGACATTCCCGGCATGCCCGGCGCGCAGATGAGCATGCTCAATCTCAACGATATGCTCGGCAAGGCATTCGGCCAACGCACCAAGCCACGAAAGATGACGGTGTCCGAATCCTACGAAGTGCTGATCGGCGATGAAAGCGACAAGCTCCTCGACGAAGAGGCGATTGTTAAAGAATCGATCGAGGCCGTGGAGCAGAACGGTATCGTCTTCCTCGACGAGATCGACAAGATCTGCGCCCAATCTGACCGGCGCGGCGCCGACGTGAGCCGCGAAGGCGTGCAACGCGACCTGCTGCCCCTGATCGAGGGCACGACCGTGTCGACAAAACACGGCCCGGTGAAAACCGACTTCGTGTTGTTCGTCGCCTCGGGCGCCTTTCACCAGGCGAAACCGTCTGACTTGCTACCCGAGCTGCAAGGCCGGCTGCCGATCCGGGTCGAACTACAGGCCCTCACTCAGGACGATTTCGGGCGCATTCTGCGCGAACCGGAAAACAGCCTGATCCGGCAATACATCGCCCTGATGGCGACAGAAGACGTCACGCTCGAGTTCGACGAAAGCGCCATCGATACGCTGGCGGCGCTGGCGGCGCAAATCAATCAGAATGTGGAGAATATCGGCGCGCGGCGGCTACACACGGTGCTTGAACGTTTGCTGGAAGAAATCAGCTTCACAGCGACAGACCGTGCCGGCGAATCAATCCGCATCACGGATGAAATCGTGCGTGAACGCGTCGAAGAGCTCGCCAAAAACGCCGATCTCAGTAAGTTTATTCTTTAATCGCGTTAGCGCTTCGGCTGACCGGATCGGCCGAACAGGGCGAGCACGTCGTTCATCGCCGCCACGTAACCCATCATGTAGTATGCCCCGTCAGGCTTGGCTTCGGCGCGCTTTTCTTTTTCGTCTGCTTCGTTGAGAGCGCTTTTCGTGAGCCAGTTCGAAAGGTCGTCACGGCGATTTTTCAGGAGATCGACAGCGGATTCGCATGACTTTGTCAGCAGCATATCGGCGACTTCGCTCCAAGTTTCGATGTCGACCTTCATACAACCACAAATCTGTATAGAAACTCTTAATATGTTCTAACATAAGGTTAATTTCAATTTACCTTACGGGTCCCGCAGCTCCGCTAGAAGCCGGTCGATTTTCGCCTGCGGCAGTTTGCGGATCGTTTGCGCCAACCGGTTGGCCAGTTCCGTGGCTTCCGCGCCGAGGCCCGCTGTGTCGACCGTAACGCGCGGATGGCTCAGTGCGGCCAAGCGTTCGAGCTCCTCCGCGTCGTCCCAGATAATGTTGAAATACTCGCAGATGCGTTGCACCTGCATGCGGTTCGGACGGCCCCGCTTTCCATGCTCCAACGCCGACAAATAGGCCGACGAAACGTCCAGCGCGTCGGCCATTTCCTTCAAGGTCACGCCCTTGCGTGTCCGCAACTCGCGAATTTTCAGACCCAGCGGCGTCATCGCCGCCGCCGCAACAGGACGTAAAGCGCGCCGCCGCCGCCATCCTTCGGCTGCGCCTGCGAGACGAGCAGAATGCGGCCCCGGTTCGGGCTCTCGTTGAGCCAGCGCGGTACCGCGTCCTTCAGGATACCTTGGCCCTTGCCAGTGACAATGATGACGACGCGCCGCCCCGACTCCCACGCGGCCGCAAGGAACCCGCTCAGCGCACGATGCGCGCTCTCGCGTGTATGGCCATGCAAATCGAGCCGCGCCTCAATGGGCAGCTGGCCGCGCCGGAGCCGCTCGGCTGTCCGGCGGTCGACACCTGGCGCACTGCCCAGCTTGAGAGGTGGCGATGCCTTGCGCGGCTGCGGTGCCGGCGTCGTTGTGGATGCGGTTGCCTTACCCGTTCGCGGCGACGTTGTTTTCGGCGCACTCGGCACGACCGTTTTACTTTTACTTCGCTTTGCCAGCGGCGTGACATCGGCGGTAACCGACCGCCATACCGCATCGTCGTTTTCCGGCTTCCGGGCCACATCAACCGTCGTCGACGAGAATAATATGCAATCGGCGGGGACCGTGTGCGCCGAGCATGATCGTCTGCTCGATATCGCCGGTCCGCGACGGGCCGGTGATGAAGTTGACCGCGCGCGGCATCGCTCCCGCGGCGCGCAGCTGGTCCCAAGCATCCTCATAGGCGCCGACAACCTGACTGCTGCGGAGGACAACGACATGATTGTCGGGCAGAAAATTGAGCGTTGTCGGGCTGGACGGTCCAGAGTGCAGCAGCAACGTCCCGGTTTCTGCGACCGCGGAGAAAGCCGCAGTGACGCTAACTTCGTCCTTGCCCGCGCTCGGCCCCTTTGTTACCGCAAGCGTCGGCCGCTGCGTCCAATCGATGCTTTCGAGCCAATCGTCCGGCGCCATGCGGATATCCGCACCGAGATTGTGCTGTGCGAGATAGTCGCCAACCGCATCGGGCACGCCATCGGGCGATGCGACACGGTCAACCGTCGCGGCGACGGCTTCAGCCATTTCCACGAACAGATCGACCTGTGCGCCATGGTCACGATTCGACCGCGCCGGGATGATGCCCCGCGGATGCCCGCTCAGCCGCGCCTGCAATTCGGCGCGTGTGCCGTCGTCCACCGGGCCACGCGCGAGCGATTTCCGTACCCGGGCCAGGATGGCGTCGCGGCCGCTGCTCATGCGCCTCTCCCGCGGCGGCCATTGCGGGCCGCCCATTGCTGCTGAAAGGTCTGGCCTTGCGGCGCCGGCAGGTCGCGATACCGGGTCCAGCCTGACGCAAAGGGCAGCGAAGCGAAGCGGCCGCGCCGCCGGCCTAGCGCGCCCAGCACCCTGATCACCAGTCCAGCCGCCCAGCGATACAGGCCAGGCCTGCGCGCGGCAAAGGCCCACAGCCCCAGTCCGGCCCGTTCCGCCGCCGGCGTCAATTTTTCCTCGTGGGCCTTTTCCCGATAGTGCCGCATGAGCTTCGGCAGCGGTATGCGCATCGGACAGACCGCCTCGCAACGTCCGCAGAACGTCGACGCGTTCGGCAGATGACGCGCCTCTTCGACACCGATGAGAGTCGGGGTCAGCACCGAACCGATCGGACCGGGGTAGACCCAGCCATACGCATGCCCTCCCACCGCACCGTAGACGGGGCAATGGTTCATACAGGCGCCGCAGCGGATACACCGCAACACCTCGCGCACTTCGGTCCCCAGCAGGTCGGCACGTCCATTGTCGAGCAAAACGACATGGTACTGCTCCGGTCCGTCCGGGTCCTCGGGGCGCCGTGGGCCGGTCGAGAAGGTCGTATAGCTGGAGAATTCCTGCCCGGTCGCGGAACGCGCCAGAAGCCGCAATAGTGCCGAGGCATCCTCAAGGGTCGGCACGACCTTTTCCAGGCTGGCGACGGCGATATGGATTTTCGGTAGGGTCTGCGTGAGATCACCATTGCCCTCGTTCGTCACGATGACGCTAGACCCCGTCTCGGCAATCAGGAAGTTCGCCCCAGTGATCCCGACATCGGCATCGAGATATTTTTGCCGCAGGATCGCCCGAGCCTCGTCGAGCAACGCCTGCGGTTCCTCCAATGAGCGGCCCGGATCGAGATCGGTATGCGCCTCATGAAAGGCATCGGCCACCTGTTCCTTCAGCACGTGGATCGCCGGCGCGATGATGTGGCTGGGCGGCTCGTTGCGAAGCTGAATGATGTATTCGCCGAGATCAGTTTCGATCGGCGCGATATCGTTTTCTTCGAGGAATTCGTTGAGCCCAATTTCCTCGGCAATCATCGATTTGCCCTTGGTCACGGTCTTAGCGTCGACCGACCTGCAGATATCGAGAATGATTTGCCGCGCATCTTCGGGTGTCGCGGCCCAGTGCACATGGCCGCCCGCCTTTTGGACATTGGCCTCGAATGTCTCCAGGTAGAAGTCGAGATGTTCCAGGGTGTGGTTCTTGATGTCGCGGCCCTGATCACGCAGCGCTTCGAACTCCGGCAGACGGGCGGCCGCATTGGCGCGATTGACGACGAAACCCGTTTCCATCTTGTCGAGCGCGGACTGCAGTCCGGTATCGGCCAGCGCCGTCCGCGCGTTGTCCTTGAATTGCCGCGTCGTCGTCTTCATTCGGGCTGTCCCTCGCCGATCGCCGGATCATCGGTCATACCCGCAAGCACCTCCGCAACATGGCGCGCCCGGATGCTCGAGCCGGTCCGCGTCAGCTTGCCCGCCATATTCATCAAACAGCCGAGATCGCCGGCGAGCACCGTATCCGCGCCGGTCTTCTCAATATCAGTCGTCTTGTCTCCGACCATATTGTTCGAGATATCCGGATATTTGACGCAGAACGTGCCGCCAAAGCCGCAGCAACGCTCAGCGCCCGGCAATTCGATGAGCGTAAGCCCTTCGACCGAGGCGAGCAGTTGCCGCGGTTGCTGCTTAACCCCAAGCTCGCGCAGACCCGAACACGAGTCGTGATAGGTGACGTTGCCGTTATAGGCCGCATCAAGGCCGGTCATCCCGCGAACGTCGACGAGAAACGCCATCAGCTCATAGGTCCGTCTGGCGAAATCGCGGGCGCGATCCGCCATCGCCGGATCGTCTTCAAAAAGCTCCGGATAGTGCTTGCTCAGCATTCCCGCGCACGACCCTGACGGTACCACGATATAGTCAAACCCTTCGAAGGCATCAATGACCTGTGCCGCAACGGTCTTCGCATCGACCCTGTCGCCACTGTTGAACGCGGGTTGGCCGCAGCATGTCTGCGCTTCCGGCACGCTGACCGTACAGCCGGCCTGCTCCAACAGCTCAACCGCGGCAAAGCCGACAACCGGGCGGAACAAATCGACGAGGCAAGTAACGAACAGAGCGACCTCGGGGCGCGTCGTCGACATCGCGACTCCTCAAAACGACATGAATGCGGGTCTTAGAATGATGACAGCGGCAGCGAAAGGCAATGGCGGGATTGCATTGCTAAGAGCCTGTTAGACGGTCCGCCGCGCCGCGTGGCAACAACAGGAAGTACCGTCCGCGGCTTTTCATTTTTCCCGCGAACGCAAGCGCTTTTGGTCCATAGCCCCAGAAGAAATCGCCACGCACCGGACCACGGATCGCCGCCCCCGTATCCTGGGCGATCATCAAGCGGCGCAGCGGCCGTTCCGTCTCGTTGGGCCATGTCGTTTCAAGCCAGACCGGAACGCCGTACGGCACATAGCGCCTATCGACGGCAAGGCTGCGTCCTGGCGTCAAAGCCACACCCGCCGCACCGATCGGACCGTCACCGGTAAGTTCCCGAAAGAAAATAAAGCGCTTGTTGACGGCCAGCAAAGCGGCCGCTTCGTCCGGATGGGTTTCGATCCAGTTTCGGATATCGTCCCAGGACGCCTTGCCGGGCTGCAGCGCGCCACGCTCGATCAGCCGGCGTCCGATCGACCGGTAGCCCAACCCGTTATGGCCGGCAAACCCGATACGGACGACCGCGCCATCCGGCAGAATGACGCGGCCCGATCCCTGTACGTGCAGCACGAACGCGTCGATTTCATCGTCGACCCATAGCAGTTCCAAACCGCGCTGGGCGAGCGCGCCTTGGTCGATAGAGCCGCGTTCGTGATAGGGCTGGAGCTTTCCCGCCTCGACCCGCCCAACGATATGCTTGCCGGCCAGCTTTGGGCTAAATTTCGACAGATCGACCGCGACATGGTCGTCGGGCAGACGGTATATCGGAACCCGGTAACGGCCCTCCGGTTGCCGCGCGCCGCGCAGCTCGGCTTCGAAGTAGCCGGTGAAGAGACCGTCTTCCCGGCTGTTATCCGAAGCGCTGAACGGCCGGAACCAGGCTTCGAAAAAGCGCCGGGCTGCCGCATCGTCATCTGGTGGGACATCGCGGGCCGCATTGCAGGGCGCCGTCCATTCCGCCGCCGCAATTGCAACTGGTTGCGCAGACGCGATGGGCTTTTCGCAAGACCGCACAAACGCCTGCAACGCAGCACCCTGTGCATCGCCCCGCCAGCCGGGCAAATCTTCAAATGCGGTGGGTGCCAGAATGAGCTGCGGTGTTTTCGGCGGCGGCGTGCAGCCCCACACCGCGACGGCTACTGCCGCGACGGCGATACATCGACGTCCTATCGTCACCGAATTCATAGCGTTTTATCAGGAGGGGCTGCGGGTCGCGGTCAGCTTCCAGTTCGGATTCGACGAACCCGTGTCACGAGCAAAAGTCCAGATATCGGTGACCTTCACGACCGCGTTGCGGTCCCCCTCGACGACGTCACCGTTTTCATCGATCGTCGCATTGATCTGTTCGCTGACAAACTTGACTGTGACGACGGCAATTCTGTCCTGCATCTCAGCTTCGAGCAGATCCGTGCTGTCAATACCGACGAGCGTCGACTCCTGCGTATGGTTGGCCAGCTCACGCGAGCGGATCGCGCCGGCGAAGTTTTCATATACTTCCGGCGACAACAGCATGTTCAGCGTCTTGCCGTCACCCGTCGCATACGCGTTGACAACCATCTCGAACGCGGATTGTGCGCCCGTGAGAAACGAGCCGACTTCGAACGAAGGGTCGGCAATCTTTATCTGCGTAATGCCGGCCGAAAGCGGTGAGTCGGGCGCGACATCCGCCGCGGCCTCTTCCGGCGTCCGGTCGGGAAGCGAGATCACATTGTCGTTTCCAGTCTCGGCAGCCTTATCCGGCGACGCGAAAGGATCGGAACGCCGCTGTTCATGCCCTGTCCGTTTGCCGAGAACGCTCCTCAATCTATAGACGAGGAACGCCGCCAACATCGCGAATAGGATGATATCAAATATACCGAATCCGCCGCCCATGAATTAATCAGCTCCGTCTTTTACGTATCACGCCTGATTTCCGGCTGGCCGACACGCTCGCGGTTGCCTGGAGAGGTCAGGAACCTTACCTTAACACAAAGGACGCTGCGATATCCTTAAGGAATATATATCGTACGTCTGGAAAGCCGCGCATCCAAGGTTTAGATAGGCCTTCTCCCACAAAAGAGCAAGCATGGGGCTTCTTCTTCTCATCGCCTTTATCGCGACGCCGATCATCGAAATCGCCATCTTCATCGAAGCCGGCGAACGGTTCGGCCTTTGGCCGACTCTGTCGGCGGTGGTGTTGACGGCGATAATCGGCACCGCATTGCTTCGTTGGCAGGGCCTGACGACCTGGGCACGAGCGACACAAAGCCTGCAGCGCGGCCACTTTCCCATGACGGAGGTCTTCACCGGCCTTTGTCTTGTGGCGGCCGGCGCATTGCTGCTGACCCCAGGATTCTTAACGGATGCTATAGGGTTTGCCCTGTTTGTTCCCCCTATCCGTTCCTTGCTCGCCCGCTTGATGCAGCATGCAATGCAGCGCGGTAAAGGTCCAAAAGTATGGGTTAACGGTCAACCGATGGACACGCGTAGCGATGTTATCGACGGCGAGTTCACGGCGGCTGAACCGCCCGCCGCACCACCCGGCACCTTGGGGCCGACATCTGACGAGCCGAACGACGATAGCCCGTGGCGTAAAGATTCATGATCCTCGTCCGGCATGGCCAATCCGAGTTTAACGTCGTGTACGCCAAGACACGGATCGATCCGGGTATTCGAGACCCCGAACTCACCGAACTGGGCCGCCGGCAAGCCGCAGCAGCAGCTCAGACGATAAAAGGGCAAAACGTTCACAGACTCATCGCGAGCCCTTATCGACGCGCCATTCAAACCGCCGAGATTATCGCCGAAACATTGGGTCTCGATATCGTTATCGACCCGTTTATCGGCGAGCGCGCCGCGTTCACTTGCGATATCGGTACGCCGCGCTCGATCTTAGAAAAGGACTGGCCACATTTGCAGTTCGAACATGTCGAGGAGACATGGTGGCCGGAACATGAGGAAAGCGAACAGGCGCTTGACGTTCGCGGTCGCGCCTTTCGCACCCGAATGAATGCGCAGGACGACTGGCGCGGAACAGTCGCGATCACGCATTGGGGGTTCATCCGAACCCTGACCGGTCATCGGGTCGGAAACTGCTCAATTCTGCGTTTCGATCCGGCGGCCGAACATCCCGGCGGCGGCACAGTTGTTTCGGATACGGATGTATGTTAGCCAGCCGGTCACTATTCGTTTTTGTCATTTTTGGTTATTTTCGAAAGGATTGAGGGCATGTCCGACACGAGCAACAGCGATGGTGCCGCAGCACCAGGGACGGCATCGCTGGGGATTGCACAGCAATACGTAAAGGACCTCTCCTTCGAGAGCCCGGGATCGCCGAAAATCTTCATGAGCCAGATGAAGCAGCCCAACGTAAATGCCAATTTCAATGTTGCGGCGACGGAGGTTGGCGAAGATTTACACGAGGTCGTTCTGACGATCGAAATCAATGCCGATATCGAGAGCGAACCGGTCTTCGTGGCGGAGCTGTCCTACGCCGGAATTTGCCAGGTCAAGGGTGCCACTCCGGACGTGATGCGGCAGGCCCTCATGATCGAGGTGCCGCGGCAACTCTTTCCGTTCGCTCGAGCCGTCATCGCAGACGCGATCCGCGACGGTGGGTTCCCGCCGCTCCTGCTAAGTCCCATCGATTTCAGCAAGCTTTACCAGGAACACCAAAAGGCGTCCGTCGCGAAAACCGACATCGCCTAACAGGCGCTATTCCTTCACCCAGATCGGCTCGTCGATACGCGATACGAGCGTTTCATGCGCTTCGAGTTCCGCGGCACTGGGTGCGTGCGGCCGCGCCGGGCGCGCCACACGCTCTCGTCTGTCGGCAATGTTCACGACAGTCGCATCATCCCGCGCGGACAAATCGAAGCCCGGCTCTCGCGCACCGATCAAGTCGATGTAAACCGACGCCAAAAGATCGGAGTCAAGCAGCGCGCCGTGCAGGGCTCGGGATGTATTGTCGACGCCGAAGCGACGGCACAGATCGTCAAGACTTGCGCTCGCGCCAGGATACCGGGTCCGCGCGATCTGCACCGTATCGATGGCACGGGTCATCGGCAGCGGGGTAAACCCGAGCCGCTCCAGCTCCGCGTTCAGGAACTTGATATCGAACGCGGCGTTATGAATGACCAGCTTGTCGTCAGCGATAAAATCGAGAAACCCGTCGACAATTTCAGGAAACACCGGGTAATCAGCCAAAAATGCTTCCGATAATCCATGAATACGGAACGATTCAGCCGGCATATCCCGCTCTGGATTGATGTATTGCTGATAGGTCTCACCGGTCGGCATATGATTGATGAGTTCAATACAGCCGATTTCGATGACCCGATCACCGGAATTTGGATCGAGACCCGTTGTTTCCGTATCCAGGACGATTTCACGCATAATTCCGGTAAACCTCTTTTGTCGTATTCATTACGAATTCAAAACAAACTGCCGCAGATCCTGCGTCACGTCCGGCCGCTCGCCGAACCAGGCTTCGAACCCGGGACGCGCCTGATGCAGCAACATCCCCAATCCATCTACAACCGGGTTCCCCCGCGCGCGCGCCGCAGCCAGTAAATCCGTTTCCAACGGCGCATAGACAATATCGTTGACGATGGCTTCTCTTGGCAATGCGCCAAGATCGAGGTCTAACGGTGCCTGTCCGGTCATGCCCAAACTTGTAGAGTTTACCAAAATTGATGCCTCTGACAAGGCGTCAGACCTATTATCCCAGTCAATGACCCTAATTAAAGGCCCAAACTCTCGCGCTAACTTTTCTGCCCGGCCTATCGTTCTATTCACAATTCTTATTTCGGCCGATCCTGCATCTATTAATGCAACGCAAATTGCCCGTGCGGCACCACCGGCGCCTAAAACAACAGATATGCCCCCATCCCATTCGGCATCCTGCCGAATATTTTCGATGAACCCAAACGCATCCGTATTGCTGCCAAGGATACCGCCGCCCTCGTCAAATGTGATCGTATTGACCGCGCCGATACGTTTTGCGTGATCGTCGAGCACTGTGCAGGCCGCGTAGGCTTGTTCTTTGTGTGGTACGGTTACATTGACGCCACGGAACCCGGCAGCGGCCAGGCCGGCCAGCGCCGCTGAAAATCGGTCTGGCGAAACCGGCAGCGGGATATAGGCACCGTCAATCCCGTATTGGTTCAGCCAATAGCCATGCAGACGCGGCGACCGGGAATGACCCACCGGCCACCCCATAACGCCAGCGATCTTTGCCTTACCGGAGAGGATCATGCCGTTACGACACCTTGGTTCACGAGAAAGCCCAAAAGAGGCAACAAAGGAAGCCCCAGTATAGTAAAATAATCGCCTTCGATCTGACTGAAAAGCTGCGCGCCGCGACCTTCCAGCTGATATGCCCCAACAGAAAGGCACGCGGCTTCGCCAACCGTATCGAGATATTCATCGAGAAACGCATCGCTGAACGACCGCATGGTCAACCGGGCGCTCTCCAGATGCCGCCAAATGCATTGGCCGTTACGTACAACACACACCGCGGCGAGGAGCTCATGCGTTTTGCCCCGGAGCGCGACCAGATGTCCCCGTGCTTGATCCAGGTCTACCGGCTTGTCGAACCATATTCCGCCACACTGAAGCATTTGGTCCGCGCCGATGACCAGCGCATCGTCATGGCGTTGCGAAACCCGTTGCGCTTTCAGTTCCGCCAATGCCTCTGCAACTTGTGCCGCCGAACCGTTGTCTTTCCGGAACGAATCCTTGACCGCATCTTCGTCGATGGATGCGGGATCGCTTTCGATTGAAACGCCGGCATTGCGCAGAACCGCAGCGCGTGAGGGACTGGCAGACGCCAATATGACAGATGCTTTCATTTCAATAGCTTATTCGAGAATCAAGAGCCGGTCACCTGAGCTCGTTTTTCCATCATTTGCATGATCGCTGCCGCTGACTCTTCGATCGACCGGCGCGTGACGTCGATGATAGGCCAGTCGTTTTCAGTGCACAGGCGACGTGCCATCGCAACTTCCGCTCGAACCGTTTCGGGATCGATATAATCTGTTTCGTGATCTTCGCTGAGCAACCGGAGCCGGTTTCTTCGAATCTGCACCAGACTTTCGACTTCCTTCGTCAACCCTACGATCAAGGGCCCCGGTTTCTCGAGATCGTAAATGTCCTGCGGCAGCGGCACGCTGGGAACGATGGGAATGTTGCCTGCTTTCACGCCACGGTTCGCCAGATATATGCATGTTGGCGTTTTCGACGTTCGGGACACGCCCAGCAGGATAACGTCCGCATTGTGCAGATCCCAAACGGCCTGACCATCGTCGTGGTTCAACGCAAATGTCATGGCGTCGATGCGGTCGAAGTATTCGGCGTCCAGTTCATGCTGGCGACCCGGTTGCCCCCGGCTTTTTACGCCAAGATGGCTGCCCAATGCTGCCAAAACGGGATCGAGAACTGGAATACAGGGTATCTGCAGATCGCGGCAGCCGTCTTGCAACGTGCGCCGCAACGTATCGCTGACTAGCGTAAACATAACGATTCCGGGGTTTTCCGAAATATTGGTCAGGATTTTCTCGACCTGGCCCGGGGTTCGAACCAACGTCCAGTTATGTTCTTCCGCCTCGACACCCTCGAACTGAGCAAGGCAGGCGCGGGCAACACTATGAATGGTTTCGCCTGTCGCATCGGAAACGAGATGGAGATGTACGCGGATCGACCCGACTCCTTGGCTAGCACGGCAACTCTGAAGCACGCCGCATTGGATACGACGGAATATGAGACCTGAATTGCTTGAGGATACTAAGATTGGCGTACGGATTCACGCGAAATTCGGTTGTCAAAGTACCAGGGATAAAAACAGAGGAGTGGGGGATAACTTACGGCATCGAAGATTTTCCGAAATCCATGCCACCAATCTGAATATTCATTCAGGTCTTACACAATCTAGGAAAACCGACAAAAACGGAGTTAATTGCCGGGGCAGGTCTTCAGGGCAGCCTGTTATCCTCATTATTCACACCGTTCCGGCACGTAGGGTTTTAGCCATATACACGGTTTAATGCTGGCTATACACAAAAACACCCTTCCATAAGACAACCATGCATAAAACCGGGATAACTCTTAATCCCCGCTATACACAGCACAACCTCAACAACATCCTTATTTTAAAAAAAATACTTAAGTGTTAGTGATCCGGTGCCAAAACCGCATAGCAATAGAGTTCACACGATATGACCGAGAAAAAACTGTTACGGGTTCTTAAGGGCGAGGCCGTGACATCGCCACCAATTTGGCTCATGCGGCAGGCGGGACGGTATCTGCCGGAATACCGCAAGATACGCGCCGAGGCAGGCTCGTTTCTCGATCTTTGTTATGCTCCGAAGCTGGCGGCTGAAGTAACAATGCAGCCAATCCATCGATATGGTTTCGATGCTGCCATTCTATTTTCCGACATCCTCGTCGTCCCACACGGCTTAGGGCAGGACGTATGGTTCGTGGAGAATGAAGGCCCGAAACTCGCAGCCATCCAGACGGCCGAGGCGTTAGGGTCTCTTGACCCGAACAAGTTGATCGATCGTTTGGCCCCGGTATACGAGACGGTCGGCATCCTAGCCTCAACGCTGCCGCGCGAAACGACGCTGATCGGTTTTGCCGGTGCTCCTTGGACTGTCGCGTCCTATATGGTGGAAGGCGGCAGCAGCCGTGATTTTGCAACGGCGAAAAGCTGGGCGTATCGGGATCCGGAGGGATTCGGTACGCTGATGAATATTCTCGTTGACGCAACGGCCCGTCATCTTTGCGCGCAAATTCGACATGGCGCGGAAGTCGTTCAAATCTTTGACAGTTGGGCCGGCGTCTTCTCCGAAACTGCTTTTCAGCGTTGGATTATCGAGCCGAATAAGGCGCTGGTGGCGCGCATCCGAGAGCAGTTTCCAAACGTGCCGATTATCGGATTTCCCCGCGGCGCTGGCATTATGTATTCCGAATATGTGGCACAAACCGGCGTAACAGCGGTGAGCCTGGATACGACCGTGCCAACGGGTTGGGCGGCGAAAAATCTGCAAACCAAAATGCCGGTTCAGGGCAACCTTGATCCTTTGGCATTGCTCGTCGGTGGCGACGCGCTTGAGATAGGTGTGCGAGGCGTTATGGAGGGGTTGTCCGGCGGTCCATTCATCTTCAATCTGGGACATGGGATCGTTAAGGAGACGCCGCCGGATCACGTTGAAACACTAGTTTCGCTTGTACGAGGGGGCAGCGTTTGACGGGGGCGGGGAAAACAGCTGTTGTCCTGTTTAATTTAGGCGGACCGGATGAGCCAAATGCGGTTCAGCCATTTCTGTTCAACCTGTTCAACGATCCGGCCATTATTGGCGTGCCAACGCCTATTCGATGGCTAATTGCTACATTGATATCCCGGCGGCGTGCACCGGTCGCGCAGGAAATTTACGAACATCTTGGCGGTGGATCACCTCTCCTCGCAAACACGCAAGCACAAGCGGATGCGCTGCAGGCATCTCTTGGTGGCGAGGTCCGTTGTTTCATTGCGATGCGATATTGGCATCCTTTTGCTGACGAAACGGCTGCGGAGGTCAAAGCTTTTGCGCCAGACCGGGTTGTTCTACTGCCGCTGTATCCTCAGTTCTCAACAACGACAACCGGATCGTCGATTAAGGACTGGATGCGTGCCGCAAAAGCCGCCGGGCTGGAGGTTCCAACCAAGACAATCTGTTGCTACTTCGACAACACTGCGTTCGTCGACGCTATCGCCGCTCGCGTTCGGCACATGTTGGACGAGTTTTCTGAAATACGGCCACGGGTATTGTTTACCGCGCATGGTTTGCCGAAAAAGATCGTCGCCGCGGGCGATCCATATCAATGGCAAATCGAGCAGACGGCTGCGGCAATCGTTACCGCAATCGACAGAACCGGTCTTGATTGGATTACCTGCTATCAAAGCCGGGTAGGTCCCTTGGAATGGATCCAGCCTTATACGTCGGATGTTTTGGAGAGGGCCGGGGCCGATGGCGTTCCGGTTATCGTTGTGCCAATTGGTTTCACGTCTGAACATTCCGAAACGCTTGTTGAGTTGGATATCGAATATCGGGAACTCGCAGATAAGGCGGGCGTGCCGAGTTACCGCCGCGTTGATACGGTCGGTGCAGATGGTAATTTTATCGATGGGCTTGCATCTATTGTGAAGCATGCGGTGGCGCAGTCGGAGCCGTTAACGAGCGATGAGTCGGGATGCCGGTGCCCGGAAATGCATACCCGCTGCATGTTCCGTATGCGTTAGATCGAAGAGAAAGGTACGCAATGTCCGATCCTTATCTGTGGGTCAAAGCGCTGCATATCGTTGCCGTTATTTCCTGGATGGCGGGCATGCTCTATCTGCCGCGATTGTTCGTTTATCACTGCAGCGCGGAACCGGACTCCGATAAAGCGCAAACGTTTGAGATTATGGAGCGACGGCTTCTGCGCGCCATCATGAACCCGGCGATGATCGTTGTTTGGATTACAGGCCCTGCGCTGGTCTACATGGGTGGGTTGTGGGACGAGCCCTGGTTTTGGCTGAAGTTTGTTTTGGTCCTGATCATGACCGTAGCGCACCATGCGTTTGGCCGATGGCGCAAAGCGTTTGAAGAAGGACGGAATGTGAAGAGCGAAAAATTCTTCCGCATTGCCAACGAAGTACCGACCTTGACCATGATCTTCATCGTTATTTTGGTCGTAGTTCGGCCCTTTTAAGCGGAACTGCGAACTTGTCTTAATTAAACATAAGGAGTTTGAAATAATATTAGGTAAGACAACCGTTGACTTGTGAGACGGCATTCGCTATTTGAACGTAATCTACGCCAGTATCGATTGGCGCTTTGTCCCAGCTCTGCATTCCGCAATAAATCGGCCCAGCCTATGAGGCCGTGGCGTTTCCAGAACGCGTTCTGCGGGCATATTTACCCATCCTTTTAGCTGCGGCGGCATTATGCAACTCCAAGAATTAAAAAAGAGAACACCTGCCGACCTCTTGGCATTCGCTGAAGAGCTCGAAATCGAAAATGCAAGCACACTGCGCAAGCAGGACATGATGTTTGCGATACTGAAACAACTCGCGACGAATGAAGTCTCGATATTCGGAGACGGCGTACTCGAAGTGCTTTCCGACGGGTTCGGGTTCCTTCGATCCCCGGAATCAAATTATTTGCCAGGGCCGGATGACATCTATGTCAGTCCTAGTCAGGTTCGGCGCTTCGGTTTGCGGACCGGCGATACGGTCGAAGGCGAGATCCGGGCGCCGAAGGATGGCGAACGCTACTTCGCGCTCCTCAAGGTCAATAAGATCAACTTCGACGATCCGGACGTCGTTAGACATCGGATCAATTTCGATAATCTGACGCCGCTCTATCCCGAAGAGAAGCTGCAGCTCGAACTTGACGATCCGGAAAACAAGGACATGGCGCCGCGCGTCATCGAATTGATCGCGCCCTTGGGCAAAGGGCAGCGAGCCTTGATCGTCGCCCAGCCCCGGACCGGCAAGACGGTAATGCTGCAGAGCGTTGCCCACTCGATTACGACGAACAATAAGGAAGTTTATCTTATCGTTCTGCTGATCGATGAACGGCCCGAAGAAGTCACCGACATGCAGCGCTCGGTCGATGGCGAGGTCGTCAGTTCTACCTTTGACGAACCGGCCAGCCGGCACGTACAGGTCGCAGAAATGGTTATCCAGAAGGCCAAGCGGCTCGTCGAGCATAAGCGCGATGTTGTTATTCTGCTGGATTCGATCACGCGGCTCGCGCGCGCCTACAACACGGTCGTGCCGAGCTCTGGCAAGGTTCTCACCGGCGGTGTCGACGCTAATGCACTGCAGCGGCCGAAGCGGTTCTTCGGTGCGGCCCGTAATATCGAAGAAGGCGGCTCGCTGACCATCATCGCGACCGCGCTCATCGACACGGGCAGTCGCATGGACGAAGTCATCTTCGAAGAGTTCAAAGGCACCGGCAACTCGGAAATCGTGCTCGACCGCAAGCTTTCCGACAAGCGCGTCTTCCCGTCCATCGACATCACCAAGTCCGGCACGCGCAAGGAAGAGCTTATCGTCGACAAGGCGGCGTTGGGCAAGATGTGGATGCTGCGGCGGATCCTCAATCCGATGGGCGTATCCGATGGGATGGAATTCTTGCTGGAGAAGCTGAAGCGGACCAAGAACAACGACGAATTCTTCGATTCGATGAACCAGTAATCGCGGGCGTTGGTTAATATTTTCCCGTTTGGATTAGGGATAACTTCTAAGTTTGGTGCTGGTTTTCTTGAACTCTACAATATGTTCGAATATTAAGGTTAACAAACTTCGTTCGTAGTTAATCTTTTTCATCCTGAAAAATTAGTTTTCAGACCGCATGGCGAGATCACGGTATCGCCGAAGTGACGGCGGTGTTGAACGCCGCACCGAGTAGCTGTTGTTTGAAACCAGGGGTGACATACTAGATATCACCCCTAGTTATTTAGCAAATGAGTCGTTTTACGGCAGAAAGATTGTCGAACCGGTCGTCTTTCGGCCTTCGAGATCCCGATGGGCTTGCTCGGCATCCTTTAAGGCGTAACGCTGATTGATTTCGATCTTCACGCCCTTTTCAACGGCGGCAAACAGATCGTTCGCGCTGGCAACAAGGTCTTCGCGCTTTTCCGTATAGGTCATCAATGTCGGTCGCGTGAAATACAGGGAGCCCTTCGCGGCCAGCAGCCCAGGATCGAAATTCTTGATCGGGCCGGAGGCGTTACCGAAGGACACCATCATCCCCAGTGGGGCAAGGCAGTCCAGCGATCCTGGATAAGTATCCGCACCGACGGAGTCGTATACGACCGGGACGCCGGCACCGTCGGTAATTTCTTTCACACGATCCACGAAGTTTTCGCGTGTGTAAACGATTGCATGATCGCAGCCATGTGCCTTCGCCAATTCGGCTTTTTCATCCGATCCGACCGTACCGATGACCGTCGCGCCCAGCTGTTTCAGCCACTGGCAGGCAATCAGGCCAACACCACCGGCCGCGGCGTGGAACAGAATCGTTTCACCGGCCTTTACCCGGTAGGTCGACCGGATGAGATATTGCGTCGTCATGCCTTGCAGCATCATCGCCGCCGCGGTCTCGTCACTGATAGAGTCGGGGAGCTTGACCACGCGATTGGCAGCCATGTTGCGTTCTTCCGCATAGGAGCCCGGCGGGCCGCTGGCATAGGCGACGCGATCGCCAACCGCAAGGTCCGACACGCCATCACCCATCGCCTCGACGATACCGGCGGCTTCCATGCCGATCCCCGCCGGCATCTCGAGTGGATACAGGCCGCTGCGGTGATAGCAGTCGATATAGTTGAGACCGACCGCGGTTTGCCGCAGGCGGACCTGACCGGGGCCGGGCGCGCTGACATCGACTTCCGTCCAGCGCATTTCTTCCGGGCCGCCTTGTTTCTGAATTACAATTGCATGAGTCATGTTGTTTTCCTGCCCCTAAATATTGTTGATTAGCGCAACGCTGCGGAAAAAGCGTCCGCGGTGCGGCCGTGCGCCGAGGCTGCCGCCCCGGCATCGTAATGAATACCGTCGTTGCGGGTGAAGGCGTGATTGACGCCGGGATAGCTATAGACCGTGACGCTGCTGTGACCGGCAAGCCCGCTTTTGATTTTCTCCTGCGCGTCCTTGTTCACATATTCATCCTCTTCGGCGATATGCAGCAAGGTTGGCGCTGTGATGTTGGTCGCCTGATCCAGACGCTCATCGATACCGACACCGTAATAGCTGACATTGCACTCGGCGTCGGACTGGCAGGCCATCAAATAGGCAAGCAATCCGCCAAGGCAGTATCCGACGGTCCCGGTCTTGCCGCTGCATCCCTCGATGCCGCGCAGATGGGAAAGCGAGGCGATGAGATCTTCCATTCCCTTCGCAACGTCGAAACCTTGGTAGAGCTCGAAGGCCCGTTGCCATTCCGCTTCCGTTTTGTCGGTGAGCTGGATGCCGGGTTCCTGTCGCCAAAAAATATCGGGTGAAAGCGCGAAATAGCCCTGCGCCGCGAAACTGTCGCAGTGCGCACGCATGTCCGCGTTGACGCCAAAAATCTCCTGAATGACGAGAATTCCCGGACCGCTTCCGGATGCCGGCGTTGCGAGGTAGGCCGAAAAATCGCCGTCGCCGCCTGATACCGTAATGTCGGGCATGGTGATTCTCCCTGTCGTATGTTTTTTGAAACTCGCGAAAAGATATCGCGGTCTCGTGGCGTTGTCATCAAGATGTCAACGCAAAGGTCGTACTGGCCTCGTGCGCGAGCAGGCGGTGCTTGGTCGGTACGCCGTCGCCGCCGGAGAATCCGCCGATCCAGCCGCCGGACCCCAGGACCCGATGGCACGGCACGATAATAGGGATCGGATTACGGCCGCAGGCCTGGCCGACGGCACGGGGATTGCCCGCGACATCGTGTGCGATCTCGCCATAGGTGCGGGTTTCACCGAACGGGATTGCCAGCATGGCGGCGCGGACTTTGCTTTGAAATGGTGTCTCCGCTGGCGCCAACGGCAGGTCGAATGGATCGGCCTGCCCTGCAAAATAAGAATCGATCATCTCGGCCAGTTGTCGGAGCAGCGGTGACGGATCGTCGGGTACCTGTGCGGCACCGAAGCCAAAACGCGAAATCTTGTCGTTGTCGTCGATGGCGTACAACGGGCCGATGGGGCTGTGTATGGTGAGGATGGCCATCGTGCGCGCGTCAGCGGGTTACAAGATCTGCGCGCAACGCTTCCGGATCAGCAAGCGGTGGCGAGCAGACCGGACCTTCGCAAACATAGGCCGTCGGTGCGTCGTCGATCTGGCCCTTGCCGGACGCGGGGTGGGAGTCTGGCAGTATCTCATCGGGTGCGATGACGCTGACGATACGGTTCGGCAGGCTGGTGTCGTAGATTGCGCGCAGCAGTGCATCGGTTTTTCGCTCGCCGCGTTTGCCGACGATGACAATCTGCAACGCATGCAGCATGAGATCGTTGCCATTCAGCAAGGTTGCGAGCGCGAAGATGTTGCGACTCAGCTCGCCCGAAAACGCGAAGAGGATCCGCCGGGCGCGCTCGAGATGAGCAAGGTCTCCGGTCGAATAATAGAGCCGTGCGGAGACACCGACCAAGGTTCCGTTGCCGGCAGGAACGGCGTTATCGACAACGGACTTGCTCTGCGCGATGAGGTTGGGCGTATCGTCGGCGGCGAGGAAATAACCGCCGCCAGTGTCGTCCCAATAGTGCCGGTCGGCCGTTTTCGTCCAGTCGGTGGCGGCGTCGAGATAGGTTTGTTCTCCGGTCGCTTCGTAAAGCGCTAACGCGGCACGGCTCATATTGGCGTAGTCGTCCAGAGTTGCCGGATGATTTAGTTTGCCGGCCCGCCAGCTGTGCCGCAGCCGGCCGTCGATGGTCATCGACTCACGCACGAACGTGAAGGCGCGTATCGCCGCGGTGATCCAGCTTGGTTCTTCAAAGGCCAGCCCGGCATTGACCAAGGCGGCGATCATCAAACCGTTCCAATCAGCCAGCACCTTGTCGTCCTTGCCGGGCTGGATGCGTGCACGCCGTATATCGAGCAGGATGGCGCGGCATTTCGCCAGGGTCGCTTCCCGGGCGGGCGGGCCAGGCCGAAGCGCGTTGAGACGATTGAGAATGTTCGTGTTTTCCCAATTACCGCTCGCGGAAACGTCGTAGATTTCCTTAAACAGTGCCGCGTCACCGCCAAGCGCGGCATCGATCTCAGTTTCGCTCCAGACGCAGAACTTGCCTTCCTCGCCCTCGCTGTCGGCATCGAGGGAACTGACAAAGCCGCCTTCTGGATCGGTCATGTCGTTCAGGACCCAATCGATCGTCTCGGCGATCCGTTCGCCATAAAGCGGATCGCGCGTATCTTGCCAAACCAGTGTTAGCAGATCGATCAACTGGGCATTGTCGTAGAGCATCTTTTCGAAATGTGGCGCCAACCAGCGGTTATCGACCGAGTAACGGGCGAAGCCGCCGCGCAGATGATCGTAGATACCGCCCTGACACATCTGGGTCAGCGTGGTCAGGACCGCATCGCGATGGGCGGTTTTTTGCGTGCGTTTCCAGGCGCGCCAAAGCTGGTCGAAAAAAGAGGGTTGGGGAAACTTCGGTGCGCCGCCGACGCCGCCATGGACCGGATCGACTTCCTTGACCAGGCGCTCCGCCGCAGCGTTCATCGTTTCGACGGAAACATCGCCGCCCGGTTCGGCTCGGGAGAGTTGTTGCAGGCCTTCCCGCATGGCTTCCGTATTGTTTTTCACGCGGTCAGGCTCGTCGCGGTAAACGTCGGCAATCCCGCGCAGAACCTGGGGAAATCCGGGCCGCCCAAACCGCGGCGTCGGTGGAAAATAGGTCCCGCCCCAGAACGGCTCGGCGTCCTGGTTGAGAAACATGGTGAGCGGCCAGCCGCCTTGCTCTCCCAACATCTGTAGGGAAGCCTGATAGATCGCATCTATATCCGGCCGCTCTTCTCGGTCGACCTTGATGTTGACGAACAACTCGTTCATCACCGCTGCGATCTCAGCTGTTTCGAAGCTTTCATGGGCCATCACATGGCACCAGTGACAGGCCGCGTAGCCAATCGACAGCAGGATCGGCTTGCCGGTTGTCCGGGCGGTTTCGAACGCCTCGTCGTCCCAAGGCTGCCAGTGGACCGGATTGTCCTGGTGCTGCAGCAGATAGGGACTCGTTTCTTCGGCGAGGCGATTGCGGGTCATGATCGGGTCACTCGCTGCGGGTCTGTAATGATTTTAGCGGAAATCGATGATAGTAATCTTGTGCGCCCCGCGACAGGGTCAACGGGCGCAAGACGTCTTTAGAGGAAGCCGGAGATATCCGCTATGAAAATCAACGTCGAAATCGACTGTACCCCGGAAGAGGCGCGCAAATTTCTCGGACTGCCCGATGTCGCCGCGATGCAGGACTCTTTGATGAAGCAGGTCGAATCTCAGATGGCTTCGGCGCTGAAGGGTATGGACCCCGATACTATGCTGAAGAGCTGGCTGCCGGCGGGCATGGAGGGGATGGAGCAGATGCAGAAGGCATTCTGGGCCCAGTTCGGTGGCGGAACGGACAAGAAGTAGCCGGACCGGCGGCGCTACCTTGAACATATCGCAATGAGCGAGACAATTTTCGCCCTTTCGAGTGCGGCTGGCCGTGCCGGCCTCGCGGTGATCCGTCTTTCTGGGCCGGCGGCCGGCAATACCTTGCAGGCGTTCTCAGATCGGCCGCTCCCGCCACCTCGGCGGGCGACGCGAACCTGCTTGCTGGATCCGAAAAGCGGTGACGCCCTCGATGACGGCATGGCGCTCTGGTTTCCCGGCCCCGGCAGTTACACCGGCGAAGATGTCGTTGAGTTGCATGTGCATGGCGGCGTTGCGGTGGTTGCTGCCCTGCTTGAGGCGCTCGGTCGCTGGCCCGGTCTGCGGATGGCGGAACCAGGTGAATTCACCCGTCGCGCCTTTCTATCCGGCAAGATCGATCTGACCGAGGCCGAAGGGGTAATCGATCTGATCGACGCTGAAACCGACGCCCAGCGGCGTCAGGCGTTGCGCCAAGCAGAGGGCGCGCTTGGCCGGCTCTACGATGGCTGGCGCACGCGTCTTGTCGGGCTGCTGGCCCATTTCGAGGCGTCGATCGATTTCGTCGACGAGCCGATCCCAGAGGCGCTGGAGTCTCAGGTTCGGGACGGTATATTGTGTATTGCTGAGGAAATAGCACAACATCTGGATGACAATCGGCGGGGAGAACGCCTGCGGGAAGGCGTGCATATCGCTATTTTAGGGGCGCCAAATGTTGGCAAATCAAGTCTGCTGAACCTGTTGTCGCAGCGGGATGCGGCGATTGTTTCCGCCACGGCCGGCACCACACGGGACGTGGTCGAAGTCCGGCTCGATTTGAAGGGGTATCCGGTGACGGTGGCGGACACTGCTGGTTTGCGGGAGAGCGGTGATGATATTGAGGCGGAAGGGGTGCGCCGCGCCCTCGCCCGCGCGGAAAGCGCGGATTTGAAGATCGCTGTCTTCGACCTTTCGAAGCTGTTGGATTCAACGACGATGGATCTAATCGATTCCGAAACGATTGTGGTCTTCAACAAAAGTGACCTGGCGGAACGTGTTGCGCCCTCCCCGTCCATCGACAGCATTGCCGCCGCCCCGGCTTGCCCGATATCCGTGAAAACCGGCGCGGGCGTGGATGGGTTTCTGCAGGTCTTGACCGATGCCGTAGCCGATCGAACGGGTCTGACGGATACGCCGGTGATCACACGGGTCCGGCATCGGACCGCACTGCAATCGTGTCACGATGCGCTGGCCCGCGCGGCTGCCGCATCAGAATCTGAGCTGGCGGCCGAAGATCTGCGGCTTGCGGTTCGCGCGCTCGGCAGGATCACCGGATCCGTCGACGTGGAGGATTTGCTCGACGTGATCTTCCGCGATTTTTGTATCGGGAAGTAATGTTTCACGTGAAACATTGCCGCGAACCGCGCGCAGTCCGCTGCTTTACTTAGGAAAGTCATAACACTAGATTGGCGGCCATGATGCACTGGGATGTCATTGTCGTTGGTGGGGGACACGCGGGCTGTGAGGCGGCCGCCGCGGCCGCGCGCGTGGGGGCCAAGACGCTTCTGGTGACCCACAAGGTTTCGACGATCGGGGAGATGTCCTGCAATCCAGCGATCGGCGGCCTCGGCAAGGGGCATCTCGTACGGGAGATCGATGCACTGGACGGGCTGATGGCGCGGGTCGCCGATCGGGCCGGCATACAGTTCCGGGTGTTGAACCGCAGCAAGGGTCCGGCGGTGCGGGGGCCGCGTGCGCAGGCGGATCGCCGGCTATACCGCGAGGCCATGCAAATGACCCTGGCGGCGCAGGAGAACCTCGAAATTCGCGCCGCGGCGGTCGAAGACATCGCGCTGGACGACGAGGGACGTGTCCAAGGCGTCGTCACCGCGTCGGGCGAGATCTTGAAGGCCGCATCGGTGGTTCTGACCACCGGAACGTTCCTCGGCGGCATGATCCATATCGGCGAAGAAAAGATCCCGGCCGGACGGGTCGGGGACGACGCGTCTTACGGCCTGTCGCGGACCTTGGCACAGTTCGGTTTCGCGCTGGGCCGCCTTAAGACCGGAACGCCACCGCGGCTGGACGGCAAAACGATTGACTGGTCTGGTCTCGAGGTTCAGCCAGGCGATCCGGTTCCGACGCCGTTTTCGTATTTGACGGAACGGATTACCACGCCGCAAATCGTCTGCCACATGACCCACACCGGTACTGCGGGTCATAACATCATTCGCGCCAACCTGGATCGCGCCCCGATCTATTCAGGGCAGATCGATGGCACCGGGCCGCGTTATTGTCCGTCGATCGAGGACAAGGTGGTGCGGTTTGCCGACAAGGCCAGCCATCAGATCTATCTCGAGCCGGAAGGGCTCGACGATGATACGGTTTATCCGAACGGTATCTCGACCTCCCTGCCCCGCGATGTACAGCAAGCGCTGCTCGAGACGATCCCGGGACTCGAAAACGCCCGCATGATCCGGCCGGGATATGCGATCGAATATGATTTCGTCGATCCGCGCGCGCTGATGTCATCGCTGGAGACCCGGAAAATCCCAAGCCTGTATTTCGCCGGTCAGATCAATGGCACGACCGGATATGAAGAAGCTGCGGCGCAAGGCCTTATGGCGGGCTTGAATGCCGCTTTGGCAGTCGCTGGCCAAGAGCCGCTGATCCTGGATCGAGCGGATGGCTATATCGGCGTCCTTATTGACGATCTGGTGACAAAGGGGACCAACGAACCCTATCGCATGTTCACTTCGCGCGCCGAATATCGTCTGCGGCTACGCGCCGACAACGCCGATCAACGGCTCAGCCCGATTGGAGAAAGGGTGGGCTTGTTGTCGCCGACCCGCCGGGCGGTGTGGACAGCAAAGGAGCGCGCCCTCGCCGAAGGACGCGCGATGGCACGGTCTCTGCGGGCAAGTCCTTCGGTACTGAATCGCCAAGGTTTCAAGATCAAGGCGGATGGCGTCGTGCGGGATGTGATCGATCTCCTCGCCTTCCCCGAGATTGATATCCGGAAGCTGGCCAGCATGTGGCCCGAGCTTGCGACACTGTCACCCGAGATTGCGGAACAACTCGCTATCGATGGCCTGTATCAGGGTTACATGGGCCGGCAGGATGCTGATATCGAAGCCTACCGGAGGGACGATCAACTGTTGCTTCCGTCGGACATCGATTACAACGCCGTCGGTAGCCTTTCGGCGGAAATTCGGCAAAAGTTGGATGCGGCGCGGCCACGAACGTTGGGCGCAGCAGCGCGCATATCCGGGGTGACGCCTGCTGCGACGGTCGCGCTTCTACGCTATGTTCGCCGGGGTCCGTCAGAGGCCCGTGCCTGACCCCCTTACCCCGGATGCGTTTGCGGACGCCGCCAATGTTTCACGTGAAACACTCGAACGCCTGACACTCTATTCAGGCCTCCTACGCAAGTGGGCGCAGCGGGTCAATCTCGTTGGAAAATCGACGCTTGATGATGTATGGCGCCGGCACATGCTCGATTCGGCGCAGCTTCTAACTCATATCCCCGCAGCCTCCCAAAACCTTGTTGACCTCGGCAGCGGCGCCGGCTTTCCGGGAATGGTTCTGGCGATCATGGGTGTCCCCGATGTTCATTTAATCGAATCGAATGCGAAGAAATGTGCGTTCCTGCGTGAGGTTGCCCGGCTGACCGGCGCTCCTGTTACGATACACAATGTGCGCATCGAAGCGCCTCCTCCGCTGAAGGCCGACGTGGTTACCGCCCGGGCGCTCGCACCGATGCCGCTCCTTTTCGAGTATGCCCAATCCTATTTAGGACCCAACTCAATATGTTTGTTCCTGAAAGGACGCGGTGTAGAAGAGGAATTGACCGAATTACGTAAAATATGGAATATTAGGGAGAATAGGTATCGGAGTGTAACCGATACAGAAGGATTTATCCTGCGCTTGGAGGCGCTGTCCCATGACCCCGCTCGCTGAAACGGACGCTCTCGACCGGCCCATATTAGTTGCCGATATAGACACCCGGCCCCGCGTGCTGGCGGTGGCCAACCAAAAGGGCGGTGTCGGAAAAACGACGACGACCGTCAATCTCGCCACAGCGATGGCGGCGACGCATAAGAAGGTTCTGATCATCGATCTCGATCCGCAGGGCAATGCCAGCACAGGGCTCGGGATCGAGCGCTCGGCCCGGCAGTTGACGACGTATGATTTGTTGCTCAGCGATGCGCCGATTGAGGAAGCGATCCAACCGACGATCGTGCCGGGTCTTTCGGTCGTTCCATCGTCCGTCGATCTTTCGGGGGCCGAATTGGAACTGATCGATCTCGAGGAGCGCGAATATCGCCTCGCGAAGGCGGTGCGCCGGGCCGGTCTGGGCTTTGATTACGTTCTTATCGACTGCCCACCAGCCTTGGGCCTGCTCACCCTGAATGCGCTGTGCGCTGCCGATGCGGTGCTGGTGCCATTGCAATGCGAGTATTACGCTCTTGAAGGATTAAGCCATCTGGTTCGGACCATCGATCGGGTGAAACGGGCGTTCAACACGGATCTGGAAATTCAAGGTGTCGTTCTTACAATGTACGATCGGCGTAACAATCTGTCGGATATGGTCGCGGCGGATGTCCGCGAGCATTTTGGCGATAAGGTTTATCGAACCGTGATTCCAAGAAACGTGCGGGTTTCCGAAGCGCCGTCGCATGGCAAACCTGTGCTTGTCTATGACTGGCGCTGTGCCGGCAGCCAGGCCTACATTCATTTGGCGAGCGAGATCCTGCGCCGCGAAAGGAAGGTGAACGCTTGACGCCCGCCGACGATACGAAGCGGCGTGGTCTCGGGCGCGGCCTGTCTGCGCTTCTTGGGGACGAGGCTGAGGATTACGCCTCGCTGGACCGGTTGCGGTTATCGAAAATGGTGCCGATAGAGTTTTTGCGGCCCGGCGGGGTGCAGCCCCGAAAACATTTCGATGACGAATCGATTTCCGCGCTCGTCGAGTCGATCCGGGAGAAAGGCGTTCTGCAGCCGTTGCTCGTCCGCCGCCATGCCGAGCACACCAATGCCTACGAGATCGTCGCCGGCGAGCGCCGGTGGCGCGCTTCGCAGCGCGCGGGGCTGCGCGAAGTTCCCGTGGTCATCAAGGAACTCGATGATAGCGAAGCGCTGGAAATCGCGCTCATCGAGAACGTGCAGCGGGAGGATTTAACGCCGATCGAGGAAGCCGAGGGCTATCGGCGGTTGATGGATGAGTTCGATCATACGCAGGAAGCGCTCGCGCAAGCCATAGGCAAAAGCCGCAGCCATATTGCTAACCTACTGAGACTGTTAACATTACCGGACTCCGTCAAGCAACTAGTGAACGAAGGTACGCTCTCGGCAGGGCATGCGCGTGCCCTGATCAATACCGATGCGCCGGACGAACTGGCGCGCGCTGTCGTGCGTCGCGGCCTCAACGTCCGCCAGACCGAAAAACTCGTCAAACAACAAGGCGATGCACCAGTTCGCGAACCGATTGCTCGCGATCCGAATATCGTCGCGCTGGAGAACGATCTTGGCCAATTGCTCGGCTTGAAAGTGACGATCAAGACGCGGGGCGAAGGCGGGACGCTCGATATCGCCTATGAAACGCTCGAGCAGCTCGACGATGTCCTGCATCGGTTGACCCATGGCGAAAAATATCCGCACGGCGAATAGGCGGGGCCAATAAAATTAGTTTTGATTTCGAAACGAACTAATTTGGTCTGGCGTTACCGAGCTGTGCAATTTGCAGGACGGTGCGTCCGCACAATGCAGGCGCGGGGGCGCCGGTTCTTTTGCATTGCTGTTCGGCTTCGAGAACCAGGGCTAGCGCGCGCGTGAGCTTTGGGCCGGACCAAATTCTCAATTGCTGCCGGAAACTTGCGGACAGTTTAAAAAAAACCGGCGGTCGCAGTGCCTTCATCGCGGCGTCCACGGCTGCGCCGCCATCGATTTTCACCCGCGCCAAATGCAGCCGCATGAGGTGGCGGCTCAACGCCCGAAGGATGGTGACCGGATTGACGCCTTCCTGATAACTCCGATTCAGCGCTCTGTCCGCTGCCAACCCGTTTCCGGCGGCGGCGGAAAAGACGACATCGTCGATCGATAACGCGCTGGAATTGCCAATTGATGCGACCGCGTCATCGAAGCCGACGTTACCGCCGGGACCAACATAAAGCGCCAGTTTTTCCAGTTCTGCACGGCTCAGCCCCCTGTCCGCGCCCAAATTGGCGGTCAGGTAATCCATAGCCTCTGTTGAAACCGTAATATTTTCAGCACCCAATGTATCCCGGATCACCTGATCCAGCATGCGTTCGTCGTCGGCGTAACAGGCGATCGCCGCCGCGTTTTTCGTGTCTTCGAATAGCTTGCGCAGCTTTGACCGGGCGCCGAGCGTGCCGGCTTGAACGACGACCAGCGCGTCGCCCGGGGAATCCTCGAGAAACGCCTCGATTGGCGTGACGGTTGTGTCGGTTGCATCGCGTACGCGTACAACGCGCCGGCCGCCGGTCAGCGCAATTGCGGCGGCTTCGTCGGCCAGCAACGCAGGGTCGTCACGCAACGCAGCAGCCGCGATCTCGGTGACGCGGAATGGATTGTTGAGGTCTTCCGCGACGGCTTTCGTCATCGCGTCCAGGCGTTCGCGGGTCAGGCCGTCGTCCGGACCATAGACCAGAACTGCGCGAATGGCGGAATCCGGGTCGCGGCTGAAGGCATCGGCGCGATTTGCCGCAATTTTCACCGGTTGCCCTCGGGTTTCTGGCTAAAATATAGCCCAAGGCGAGTCTTGATGTCGTCACTCACCTCGCGCGCAGCGCGGTCGAGCGCATCGGTCTCACCGCTGAGAGTCGCAAAATCCGAATCGACAATGTTGAAGCTGTTCGTCGACCGTGTCGACCCGTTTACAAGGACAGTTTGATCGGCAGAATCGAGCAAACTGTATTCCACCGTGAGAATAAGAAGGGCTCGCGTCGCGGTTTCGTCGCGTTGAATGCCAAGATCTGTGCGCGAAAACGACGTTTTGACCCGTAAGGAATAAAGCGGCCGTGACGGTTGTCCCTTCGGATTGATCCGGTCGAGCAGGAAGTTGCGGAGCTTCTGTCCAAGACGGTCGGGGATGGTTTGGATCTTAACCTGAGCCAACTCGCGCGTCACATCGGTATCGGCACCGACATTACCATAGAGTGGTCGGAAGCCGCATCCATACAGCAATGATGCGGCAGCGAGCGCCGCAATGAGCTTAGACCACGACATTGACGACTTTGTTGGGCACGACGATTACCCGTTTCGGCGTCTGCCCGTTCGTTGCGCGCTGTACCGAATCCAAGGCCAGTGCGGTTTTTTCCACACTCGCTTTGTCTGCGTCTCGCGGCATTTCAATCGTACCGCGCAGCTTCCCCTTGATTTGGACGGCAATAGTCACCGTATCGTCGACCAGGTACGCCGGGCTGGCGGTCGGCCAGGGTGCGTCCGCCAGCAATTCGTCATGGCCGAGCATTTGCCAAAATTCTTCGGCGATATGCGGCATCATCGGTCCAATCAGTTGGACAACCGTTTCGACCGCAATGCGGCGCGCGTGGTCATGGGCAGGCCCACTGGCATTGTATTCGGCAAGATGATTGGTCAGCTCGCGAACATGCGCAACCGCCCGGTTAAAGCGGAACTGTTCCAAATCTGCCGTCACGGCGGCAACGGTCTGGTGTAGGACACGCAACATGGATTCGCGCTCGGAGTCGCTTGCCGCAGGCGCTTCGGCGGTTCGTTCGGCGATCGGTGCGCTCGGTGAAGCGATCATGCGCCAAAGCCTGTTGACGTAGCGCCATGCGCCCTCGATCCCGGCTTCGGTCCATTCCAGATCCCGCTCCGGCGGGCTATCCGACATCATGAACAGACGGCCCGCGTCGGCCCCATAGGTATCCAGGATCAGCTCAGGATCTACAACGTTGCGGCGCGACTTGCTCATTTTCTCGGAGCGGCCGGCTTGCACCGAGCGGCCGCTTTCCCGGTCGGTTTTCGTGCCGTCGCCGCCGATTACGACCTGATCGGGAAAGACCCAACCACCGTTCTCGTCTCGATAGGTTTCGTGACAGACCATGCCTTGCGTGAAAAGCCCGGCGAACGGTTCGTCGACGCCAAGATAGCCGCAATCCCGTAGCGCACGCGTAAAGAAACGTGCATAGAGCAGATGCAATACCGCATGTTCGACACCACCAATATACTGGTCGACCGGCATCCAGTAATCCACCGCGCTGCGGTCGAGTGCTGTGTCCGGCGCCAGCGAACAAAATCGTGCAAAATACCAAGACGAGTCGACGAAGGTATCCAGCGTATCGGTCTCACGCATCGCGGGAGCGCCGCAAGACGGGCAGTCGACATGTTTCCAGCTCGGGTGATGATCCAACGGATTGCCGGGCTTATCGAATGTGACATCTTCCGGCAAACTCACCGGCAGGTCTTTCTCCGGCACCGGAACGATACCGCAAGCTGCGCAATGAATGACGGGAACCGGGCAACCCCAATAGCGCTGTCGCGATGCTCCCCAGTCGCGCAGGCGGTAGTTAACCGTTCCTTCGCCCGCGCCGATAGTTACGAGCTTCTCCGTCGCGCGCCGTATTCCCGTCGGCACGTCGAGCCCGTCGAGGAACTCGGAATTGATCAACGTACCGTCCCCGACATAGGCTTCGTCGCCGATTTCGAAGGTTTTGGGATCGGCATCCGGCGGACACACGACAGGAAATACACCCAGGCCATATTTGTGTGCGAATTCAAGGTCACGCGCATCATGTGCGGGGCACCCGAAAATCGCGCCGGCCCCGTATTCCATCAGCACGAAGTTCGCGACATAGATTGGCAACTCTTGGCCGTCCTGGAACGGATGCGCGACTGTCAGCCGCGTATCATATCCCTGCTTTTCCGCCTTCTCCAAGGCCGATTCACTGGTTCCCAGCTTGGCGCATTCGACCAGGAACGCCGCCAGGCCAGGATCGTTTTCCGCCAACTCCAATGACAGCGGATGATTGGGCGACAGCGCGCAGAACGAAGCGCCGAACAACGTATCGGGACGTGTCGTAAAGACTTCGAGGCGGTCTTTCCGGCCAACGATGTCGAACAGCACCCGCGCGCCCTCGGATCGGTTGATCCAGTTGGTCTGCATCAGTCGGACCTTGTCGGGCCACCTGTCCAGCGCTTCTATGGCGACCAGCAGCTCGTCGGCGTATTTCGTGATGCGGAAAAACCATTGATGCAGAAGTTTCTTCTCGACCTCTGCCCCTGATCGCCAGCCGCGGCCGTCGATGACCTGCTCGTTGGCGAGCACCGTGTTCTCAACCGGATCCCAGTTGACCCAAGATTCCCCACGATAGGCCAAATCCGCGTCGAGAAAATCGAGAAACATCTTTTGCTGATGCTTGTAGTAATCCGGCTCACAGGTTGAGAGTTCGCGGCTCCAGTCAATCGACAGACCCATCGATTTCAGTTGGCCGCGCATGACGGCAACGTTCTCGCGTGTCCACTTCGCCGGATGCACCTTGTTTTCGAAAGCGGCGTTTTCCGCCGGTAGCCCGAAGGAATCCCAACCCATCGGATGCAGGACATTAAAACCCTGCGCCCGCTTGAACCGTGCGACGACGTCGCCCATCGTATAGTTCCGCACATGCCCCATGTGGATGCGCCCCGAAGGGTACGGGAACATTTCAAGAACATAGTATTTCGGTTTGCTCGTATCCTCGGTCACTTCGAAGACACAGTGTTCGGACCAGATCCGCTGCCATTTGGCTTCGGTTTCCTTGGCGTTGTAACGGGTCATGATCGGATGGATGGTCCTTACGGTAATGGGGTATGCCTAGCGAACAGCGATTTACTGCGCGCTAAAATTGGCGATGCGCAGTTCGCGCGCGCGTTTCAGTATCGCGTTTTCGATATCCCGTACAGTCTTGGGATCGACTTTCGCTTCCTGCCAAGGCCGATTGGCGCTGGTCTGGCGAAAGACGGATACGCGGATACCGTCGGCACGGAGTTCCCGGCCCAGAATATAGATGTTCAGTTTGACACGTTCGCGCGGCGTTTCCGGTGGCGAGTACCAATCGGTGATAATGACGCCGCCGAAGGGGTCTGCCGAGTTGAGTGGCATGAACGAGATCGTGTCGAGCGATGCCCGCCAGAGGAAACTGTTGACCGCGATGCCGCTCTGCGCGCCGCCGGTATTGGAGTCGCCGCCGAACAGCGTTTCGATCAGCCCGCCATTGTCGCTGGAACTCGCCGTTCGATCTTCCGTTGGCGGTGGCGGGTCCGGCACAACACCCAAGCTTTCGCAACCATTCAGCAACAGCGCGAAAGCAACAGCCAATCCTATCCGGGGAACTTTTGTGAACATGAACGCTTTATGCCCGAAAACAGCCAGGGAGTTCCACAACAATGTCGTATCGGATATGAGAGGGTGTGAGCGTGTACGTCGGAGCGATTGCACCGACCGAGTCGCTTTGTTACGACTTGTCGGTATCGAGTTGATGAAGGAACGTGTCCGATGCCTGAAATTGAAGCGACCAAATCCCTCGACGACGCCCCCGATATCACCGCCAATCTTCGCCGCGTGGAAAACGAAATTGCCGCTGCGGCCCGCGACGCCGGACGTGATCCCCAATCCATAACACTCGTCGCCGTGGGTAAGGCACATCCAGCGGCGCGGTCGCGCGCTGTGCTCGAAGCGGGGCATCGGGTTTTTGGCGAGAACCGGGTTCAGGAAGCCGAGGCGAAGTGGCCCGCGCTCAAAGAGTCCTTTCCCGACGCCCAATTGCATCTTATCGGTCCGCTACAAACCAATAAGGTACGCCACACATTGGCATTGTTCGATGTTATCGAAACCGTCGACCGGCCGAAGCTTGCAGCGGCGCTCGCGAAGGAGATGGACCGTACAGGCCATCGTCCCGATTGCCTGATTCAGGTAAATACGGGAAACGAGAGCCAAAAGGCCGGGATTCTTCCGGAATCGGCGGATAACTTTATCGACCGGTGCCGCGGCGAATTCGGCCTTCCGGTGCGAGGCCTGATGTGCATTCCGCCGGTCGATGAAGAACCATCGCTGCATTTCGCGTTGCTTCGTGAAATTGCCCGCCGCCACGACCTGTCCTGGCTCAGCATGGGGATGTCGGCGGACTATCCCGTTGCGATCGCCTTCGGCGCAACCCATGTGCGGGTTGGCACGGCTATCTTTGGTGCGCGTCCGGCGCGGTGATGCAAATCCGATCAGTCGGCGCGCATCGCGTTAGCAGATCGCATAAATCGGGCAGAGCCACCGCGACGCATCCTTCGGTCGGTCCGAAGTCGGGCCGGGCGACGTGCAAAAAAATGGCGCTGCCGGCGGCTGGCACCACCGGTGCATCGTTGTGGCCGAGCACAACTATGACATCATAGAGGCCATCCTCCCGCCACAAATTTTCGGCGCTGGCGGGGTAGGGCAATGTTACCGGCTTATTGTAATTCACATCGCCTGGATCGTCGCACCAGCCATCGGCTGTCTGGATAGGCTGTACCGGCAAGCGTGTGTTGAGCTTGGCGATCCTGTCCGGTCGGTAGAGGACATGCCGCAGCGGGAAGCAGCCGACCGGCGTTACACCGTCGCCTTCGGTTTTGCGGGCACTGATTCCGCCACGTCCAATTGCGCAACGGACCGATTTGCCGTCAAAAACCAGGTACCCATCCGCTGAGACGTCAATATCCATAAGGTGAATCTAACACGGAATAAATTTTCGCTCTAACGGGCGGGCGGCTCCGCTTTCTTCATGTGTTCGTATCGGTCGAGCGTATCCGTCATCCGTTGCGGAACGAGTGGTGTTGGTACGGTGCCGGAATGGCGCTGGTCTTCTTTTTGGCCAGCTCGGGTGGGTGATTTTATTGCTGGGTTTTGCACTGCGAGCGCGGAAAGTTTGTCTGCCAGACGCGTGTCGATTGTTGGCATAGCCGCCGCAGGATTGCTCGCCGAGACGCCGCGGTTTCCAAGATTTGGAATCGGTCCCGCCGACGGTACTGCGGCGCGCGCCTGTAGGAGCGCGGATACGGGATCGTTCGCTGAGGGTTGCACGTTTGTGAAGGGTAGCGCGCCAAGCCCGCCGAAAGGAAGTTTCGCCACCTTTTGAGGGTGTGGGCGAGCAGGCGAAAAGCTTGCTGCGGTCGACGGCAAAGACGTTGACGTCGGGAGCAGGCTGATCGGCAACGTCCCCGCCCGGACGATGGCGGGATCGGCTTCCGCAATCGATATCGCCCGTCCGGATGGCGTTTCGCGGCCGGGGCCTTTGACCGTAGACTCAGCGGGATCTCCGGTAACCATGGCGACAATCGTCTCGCCGATGTCATCGCCAGTCGCCGCTTCGACAACGGCATTCGCGGCGGCGACGGCAAATCCGATGGGCCCGCCGAAAAGGGCGCCTCCGGCAACCCGGGCGCCCGGCGAAATTTCATCGCCAGTAACCGCGCGGTAAATCGTCGAAACGACCGGGATATGCTGCAGCGGATTGATAACGTCGAGAATGTCGCCGAAAGTCAGGCCGTCATCGCCGAAGAGCGCATCGCCGCGACCTCCGTCATTGGAGACGTCCTGATTGGAATGATCGCCGAGGTCTTCCGGCCGGTGATGGTTGGCAATGATATCGGGAATTGCAGAGCCATCGGGATTGGTCGGCTCTACGCGATGCGTAGGCGCCACGGCCGCCGCCGGCGTGACGCGGTGCGGTAGCGGGCTTGCACCAGATAATGTCGTTTCGACCATACCAAATCCCTCCGCCGCTCGTGCTGCAAAGGCGATGCCAGAGTAATGTTTGCGATATTTCAACAGGTTAAAAGAAAGCGATGTGAGATAATTGACGGCGTCGGGAAAGATTTGCCGTTTGCACCGGTCAACTCTGCCTTGCGCTTGGAACGAGTTGATGCGTCAGAGCCAAGGAAACAGCGCATTCTCAGCGGGGCATTATCAGCTTCTTAACCAATCGGCGCGATAGTCGAAGCGGTTTATGGGCCTGGAATGTAAATGAGAAGCCCAGAACGCGGAAGCGAACCAACAATTAGGGTGTCGCGAATGCGCCTGCGTTTCCTTTTTTTCATGACCTTGTCCGGTATCGCGGTGCTGCCCGTGATCGCGCTTGCGGCGTGGATTTTTGTCGATGCGCTCGATCGGGAAATTGAAAGCGTCCAGGATAAGCACCTGGTCATCGCCAAGAATGTCGGCAAGGCCCTCGAACGCTACTCGATCGACCTTAAAAACGGCTTCGAGCTGGTTGCCAACCTGCCGCGGCAGGATCAGCATACGAAGGCCGTATCGCAATTCATGAAAAGCCTAGAGTTCGACCATCTCTGCATCGCCAGCCTGAAAACCGGTGCGGTCGTTGGTTCGGTTGCGCCAATCAGTTTGCCGTGCCCCAAGCGGATACCGGAAAAACGGTTTCGCGTGTTCGTCGATCTGCTGGAAGATGACCGCATCGTCTTTTCGCCAGTCATGCAGAGCCCGCACGGTCATCCGGTGTTTTACTTGTTGCGGACCTCTGGTGAGAACCTCATCGTTGGTGCCGTATCGACCAAGTACATCGTCAAGCAGGGTCAGGCGGTATCGTTCGGTGAGAAAGGCCATGCGGCGATCGTCGATCAGACCGGTCAGGTGATCGCGCACCCGCTACCCGCATGGCGGAAGGCGATAAAGAATATTTCCAAGGTTGCACCAGTACGGCGGATGATGAACCGTGAAACGGGGACTGCGGTCTTTTACTCGCCAGCGTTGAAGGCCGATATGGTCACGGGTTTCACTTTTGTCCCGACAACGGGTTGGGGTGTGATGATTCCGCAGCCTGTGGCCGAAATTCGGTCGGCGGCGACGTTGATTCAAAATTCGGCGATCGGTATCAGCGCGGCGGGTATCGTGGCCGCAGCCCTGTTAAGCTGGTTCCTGTCGGGCTATCTGACTCGCTCGCTGTCGCTGATCGCCGACACCTCGCAGCGCATGGCGGCTGGCGATTATGACGCCCGGGTCGGCATGGGAACCGTCTTTAAGCCCAAGGAAATCGCCGAGCTTGGGCTGGCATTCAACGGCATGGCCGATGAAATTGCCAAAACCAACCGCGATCTGTCGGAGGCTGTCGTGCAGGCGGACTTCGCCAATCGGGCAAAATCTGAATTTCTGGCGATCATGAGCCACGATCTCCGCACGCCTTTGAATGCGATCATCGGGTTTTCCGACGCGATGCGGAACAAGATTTTCGGTCCACTGGGGGATGCCCGCTATGAGGACTACCTCAGCGATATCCAAAAGAGCGGGAATATATTGCTTGGCTTGATCAACGATATTCTCGACCTCTCCAAAATCGAAGCCGGCCGCTACGAATTGAAAGACTCGGATGTCGCACTGGCAGCCTTTCTGAAAAGCTCATCCGAGCTGGCGACCATTCAGGCACGACAAAATGGGGTGCGGCTGAATGTCGTTCTTCCGGACGACCTTCCCGATCTGCGATGCGATGAGCGAAGCCTCATACAAATCGTCAACAACCTGCTCTCCAATGCGGTGAAATTTTCGCATGAGGGTGGGCAGGTTTCCATCTCCGCGCGCCAGGTTCCGGACGGCAAGATCGAAATTGAGTTTGCCGATCAAGGTATCGGCATGGCTGAGAGCGATATCAAGGAAGTGCTTGAACCGTTCAGTCAGGCGGACAGTAGCAAAACCAGGAAGTACGAGGGGACCGGTCTCGGCCTGCATATCTGCCTGAAGTTCATGGAACTGCATGGCGGATCGCTCGATATCGACAGCGAGATCGGCAAGGGAACGACCGTGATCATCCGTTTTCCGGCGCTGCGCGCCCTTCCCATATCGGAACCTGCCGATCGGGTTATGGCCCTCTCGTAGTCACGGCATTCCAGCTCAGGAGCCGTCGCTCGCGGCAGTCGCTCAGAACAGATGCCCCGCCCGGGCTGCCTTGGTTTGCAAGTACTGTTCGTTATGGCCATTGGCGGGAAAGGCGTGCGGTACGCGGTCGACGACCTGGATGCCATGTGATTCCAGCGCCGCCACCTTCGTCGGGTTGTTCGTCATTAGCCGAACCCGGTTATATCCGAGGCGCTGCAACATCGTTGCTGCCGGTGCGTAAACGCGTTCGTCGGCGTCGAAGCCGAGCTGTTCATTGGCATCAATCGTATCGAAGCCGTTATCCTGCAGCCGGTAGGCCCGCAGCTTGTTGACCAGTCCGATTCCACGGCCCTCCTGCGCCAAATACAGCAGAACGCCGCCACCCGCCGCAGCGATTGCCTCGACGGCTCCGCGCAGCTGATCGCCACAGTCGCAGCGTAAACTGCCCAGCAGATCGCCAGTAAAGCACTCCGAGTGCAGCCGGGTCAGGATCGTCGTTTTGGGATCAGGATCGCCGATAATCACCGCCACATGCGCCTTGCCACCGTCGGCCGGGCGGAAGGCGATGAGTTTGGTGTCCTCTGCGCCTTCCAACGGCACCGAACCAGTGACCGCATAATCCATCAGCTCACCCGCCGCGCCGCGGTAACGCGCGATATTGGCGATATCGAGCGCAAGCAGATTGTGCTGCTGCGCAAATGCGGTTGCGTCTTCTTGAATGGGGGCGGTCAGTGCGGCGGGCAGAAGCCGAGCTAGTTTCACGACTTCGACCGCGGCCTGCTGCAGGCCGTTTGCGGCTTCGGCGAACGGTGCTTTGAGTGTCGAGTCTTCCGTCGCTTCGCCGATAATCGTCGCGATGGCGTCACGGTCGATCCCGGATTCCGTGTCGATCGCGACAACGGCGGCATCGATCGGATCGACGCCGAGCGCTTCGGCCCGCGCAGCCGTCACCAAACATGACACGTCGGTGTCGGTCAGCAAGGTCAGAGCTCTCGGATCGACACAGGACTCCGCGGCTGTGACGAGCAGGGCTTCTGTGCCGTCGCGCAACACAATCGCCATTCCCCGCCGAAGATCGCCTATGACACGGCCTACCGCGGTAAGGCTTGCGTCCTGGGCATTGGGCTGCGGCGCGATGGGCGTATCTGATACCATGTTCATGAAATGTTTCTTTTTGGCGCTTTGGTGAGTAGCCATATTAGGTCCTTGCCAAAGGACAGGGTCAAGGCAGAAAGCGCGGCCGCGCCGATGACGCTGGCCTGGACACTATCGACGACGGGCAGCAAACAAATTACGAGAGCCGCAACCAAAATGCCGCAAACCGCGCTGCGAAATCGGCTTTCCGGCAATGGCATGGCCAATCGTGGCCAAGCGAGACCGGCGACAAGGAGAAGATAGCGCATAAGGCCCGCGGCAACGATCCATATGCCGATCTTGCCTGAAAACCACAGCAGCAGGCCCAAAATCAGGACCAGACCAGCGTCGACTTCTCGATCAAAATGAGCACCAAAGGAGCTGACTGAAGCTCGGCGCCGCGCGACCAAACCATCGAGTCCATCCGACAGCAAAGCTGCTGCCGCCAAGCCGCCAAGCCACCAAGAGCCAATGACAATGGGCGCGTCGACAATTGCCCCGGCTAGGATGGCGGCTAAAGCGAGGCGAACATTGGTAATGACATTAGCCCAACCAAACCGATGCAAAACCTCGGCACGGGTGGCGTAAAACAACAAAACAGCTGCAAAAACACCATAGACGAAAAGAGCGGTCGCCGCGGCAGTCATTGAAGGCAGCGCCGCACCTGCCATCACAAAGACACAAACGCAGGCTAAAGCGGCGATGATGCGCGCGTCGCCGATGCCGTTCCGCATCGATAAATACCGCTTCGGGGATCCGTCATAGGCCGGCTGTGTGCGGTCTGTCATTCCAGCCTTTCCGGTCGTTCATGTAATTACATCCTTGATATATGGTGGGCATGCACAAAACTGTAACCAAAATAATCGAGCCGCGACGAGATCTGCGGCGCGGACTCGGAGTGCGGCGATGGGCTTAATGCCCGGACAACTCAGCGAAATAGACGCGTGGCGCAGTGTTCTGGGAGTCCGCCGGAAATTCTATGCGACCCCGGATGCACCGGGCTGGGCGCTCGTTCAGGGTAGGGATGGCGTGAATGTGGCCGACATCGAGCACGTTGCCGCAGGTGACATGCTCGCTAATGTCGATCGTGGCGGTGCCGTCGCCATTAGCACTGGCATTCCGGAAAGTATCGCCGCGATGTTCCGGCTTTATCTGCCGCTTTGCGCCGCGCCCGGCAAGTTTGTTGTTGGCCATCTGGGCCAAAGCCTCGACGGCAAAATTGCGACGGTCAATGGGGCGTCACACTATGTGACCGGCTCGTTGGATATTCAGCACAATCATCGCATGCGCGCTTTGTTCGACGCCGTTATCGTCGGTTCCGGAACTGTTATGCATGACGATCCGCAGCTTACTGTCCGGCATTGCCGCGGTGATAATCCCGTCCGTGTCGTGATCGATACCGAACGGCGCCTGGCAGAAAATTATCGTGTGTTCCAGGACGAGGCTGCGAGAACGATCCTGATTTGTGCGGAAGATAAAGCGAATGGCACCGAACGCCATGGTGTCGCGGAAGTGATGGGCCTGCCGCGCTGTGCAGTGGGGTTGGCGCCAGAAAACCTATGCGCGGTACTGGCTGCATGCGGTTGCGAACGGCTCTTCGTAGAAGGCGGGGGCATCACGGTTTCCCGGTTTCTGGAAGCAAAGTCTCTCGACCGTTTTCAGGTTACGGTATCGCCGATGATCATCGGTTCGGGTCGTGCTGCGATCACGCTTCCCGAAGTGGCGACGCTGGCCGAAGGGCTGCGGCCGGAGACCCGCCGGTTCGACTTCGGTGACGATGTCATGTTCGAGTGCCTGTTCGATGGATGAGCGCGCGTTCTGGGTCGTCGCGCCGGGACAGGGCGAAATCCGGACCATGCCGCCACGGCCGCCAAGTGCTGGTGATGTTGTCGTATGCACCCTCGCCAGCGGTATCAGTCGGGGGACGGAAGCGTTGGTGTTCCAGGGCCGGGTCCCACAAAGCCAGTATGAGGAAATGCGCTGTCCGTTTCAGGATGGCGCGTTCCCGGGACCGGTGAAATATGGCTATGCGTCGGTCGGTGTGCGGGACGACGACGTCCGCGTATTCTGCCTGCATCCCCACCAGGATCGATACCGGGTACCCGCCGATGCGACGGTGCCGGTACCCGATGACGTGCCCGACCGGCGTGCTGTGCTGGCGGCGAATATGGAAACCGCGGTCAACGCTCTATGGGATGCAGGGCCTCGCGTCGGCGATCGCATCGCGGTTGTCGGCGGCGGTGTCGTGGGGTGCCTTTTCGCGGCGTTGGCCGGCCAAATTCCGGGTACCCGGGTAGAACTCGTCGATATCAACCCAGCGCGCGCCGCTATTGCGCGGCGTCTTGGCGTCGGTTTTGCGTCGCCGGACACGGCAGCGCGAGACGCTGACATCGTCGTCCACGCCAGCGGCGTCTCCGCCGGTCTCGCGACGGCGCTCGATCTCGCCGGATTCGAAGCTCTGGTTTTGGAGCTGAGCTGGTATGGAAACACGTTAGTCCCTGCGCCACTGGGTGAGGCGTTCCATTCCCGGCGGCTTACCCTGCGGTCCAGCCAGGTCGGTGCTGTGGCGACGAGCCGGCGGGCGCGGCGCAGTCATCGCGACCGGATGACTCTGGCGCTGGACCTGTTGCGGAACCCGATATTCGATTGCGTCGTCAATGGTGAATCCCGTTTTGAAGATTTACCGAGTACGATGAAGCGCCTGGCGGCCGATCCGGGCGAAACCCTGTGTCATGTCGTGCTGTACAATTAAGGAGTTTGGCGCCGATGTTCAGCATCACCGTTAGCGACAGCGTGATGATCGCGCATTCCTTGAAGGGCGACGTCTTCGGCCCAGCACAGCGGCTCCATGGGGCAACCTATACCGTCGAAGTGACGATACGCCGGCGCGCGCTCGACGCGTACGGTATCGTTGCCGATATCGGGCGCGCTACCGCGCTCCTCAGCGAAATTTTGGAGCCGTACGCGTATAGAAATTTGGACGAGCTACCGGATTTTACCGGGAAGAATTCGACAACCGAGGTTGTGGCGGAGGCCATTTTCCATGCCTACGCCAAGGGCATTCGCGAAGAGCGGCTCGGTGGCGACACTGCGGAAAATATCGAAACCCTGCAGGTTAGAATTCGTGAAAAACCCGATGCATGGGCGAGCTACGACGCTCCGCTTAATGGCTGAGCGTTCGCCGCCAATCCAATTTGTCGTTCCCGGCTCGATTGAGCAGCGAACGGGCGGGTATGGCTACGACAGGCGGATAATTTCCGAGCTGCGGACATATGGCCGAGACGTGCGTGTCGTCGAGTTGGAGGGCATATTCCCAAACTGCGATGAGATCGCCAAAAGTGCAGCTGCGCGCGCGTTATCGGCTGTACCGGAGGGCTCGACGATGGTTATCGATGGTTTGGCGCTGCCCGCGTTCGAAGAAGTGTTGGAGGAGAATGCCGGCGGAGGCTTTGTCATTGCACTGGTGCACCATCCACTAGCCCTGGAAACAGGTCTGGCAGCTTCCGATTCCAAGTCGCTGTCAACGCTGGAATTCGCGTTGCTGCAGCAGGTCGATCACATTGTGACGACAAGCCTGGCAACCGCGCGATTGCTTGAGGCCGATGGCATTGCCGAACATAGGATATCGGCCGTGCCACCGGGAACCGATAGAGCGCCGCCAACTCGGGGCTCAAGTGGCGGGCCGCTTCAGCTTTTATGCGTCGCCGCTCTGATCCCCAGAAAAGGACATAGGGCGTTGATCGACGCCTTGGCTGAATGCGCAGACCCGTCGTGGCGGCTGCTTTGCTTGGGATCGCAGGTACGCGACCGAACGGAGTCCGAGGCGATAGCGGCGCATGTCGACCGACTCGAGCTTTCGGACAAGGTAATATTTGGGGGCGAAGCCGACGAGGCCACGCTAGCGGCGGCGTATGGTGCCGCCGATGTTTTCGTCCTCGCGTCGGCATTAGAAGGGTATGGCATGGCGTTCGCGGAAGCGTTGGCGCGGGGTCTGCCGATTGTCGGGAGCGGAGCCGGTGCGGTTCGCGATACGGTTCCTGGCACGGCCGGTTTGATTGTTCCGGTTGGCGCTCATGCGGCGCTCGTCGATGCGCTGTCGCGCATGATCGGGGACGGCGCGCTGCGTGCACGGTTCGCCGCAGGCGCCCGCGCGGTGGCGCGTGGTTTGCCGGATTGGCCCACGGCCGGCCGCGAATTCGTGCAAGTGCTGGACCGCGCCATGGCGTTATGACGAACGAATTCAGCTCCGATTGGCTGGCGCTTCGCGAGCCCTACGATGCGGCTGCGCGGTCGAAGCGTCTCGCTGCGGCGTTTCTGGAGGCCTTGCCGGCACGGCCCTGCATTCTCGACTTGGGTGCCGGCCGTGGTGCGAATGCACGGTTCCTGGATGGTTTAGGCAGCGGCGATATTTGCTGGCGTTTGGTCGATCGCGATCCGATCCTACTCAAGGAAGCGTCGCAAATGCGGGCGCAAACCGATCAGCAGATCGTCGATTTCGCGCCGGACCCAGCGCTGCTCGACCTGTCACAGGCCGATGCCGTCAGCGCGTCGGCCTTGTTCGACCTGGTGTCGGTGGACTGGTTCGAGCGGTTCCTCAGAACAGTTGGCGGCGTGCCTTTGCTGTTCGCGTTGACGGCGGATGGCGAATTTCGCTGGCGGCCTTCGGATTCGGCGGATGTCATGATTATGGCGCGGTTCGAAGCGGATATGCGGCGCGACAAAGGGTTTGGTCCCGCAATGGGCGCGGACGCTCCACGACTTATGGCGGCGCTATTATCCGAAGAGGGATATCTTATTCGGCCCGCACAGAGTTCTTGGCGGCTCGGTGCCGGCGATTCCGCCATTCTGACTATTCTTGTCGATCTCATCGCCGATGCCACACGCGATCTGGACGGCAGGCCGGAGGTCGAAGGATGGCGCGCGCGGCGCCACCATTCGATTGCGATGAACGATTTGAGCCTCGAAGTGGGTCACATTGACTTACTAGCCTTGCTTGATTAGGTGCGAATGCAACGGGACACGCTATTCTGTTGACTTGCCGGAAGGTCGGGGTAAATCTCTTAATAACGTGGGAATCGCGCGTTTCGGGGGGCTTATGCGGCAATACAAGGATGGTAATTGGACATGACGGCGACAGGGACTGAGCGCGCGCCCGCTGGCGGTAGCCTCACCGGAAAGAAAATACTTATTGTCGATGACGACTCCGCACTGCGGGACTCGCTTTCGGAGCAGTTGCAACTCCATGAGGAATTTGCAACGGCACTTGCTGAAACGGCGCACGATGCGCTCGAACTCGTAAAGAAGGATTACTTCGACGCCGTGCTGCTGGATGTCGGGTTGCCGGATATGGATGGCCGCGAAGCGTGCCGGCTCATGCGGCGCAGTGGCGTGAAAGTGCCGATCATCATGCTGACCGGTGCGGACACGGATGCCGATACCATTCTTGGCCTGGATGCGGGCGCCAATGATTATATCACCAAACCGTTCCGTCTCGGTGTGCTGCTTGCCCGCTTGCGGGCTCAGCTGCGTCAGCATGAGCAAAGCGAGGATGCCGTTTTCACGATCGGGCCATACACCTTCCAGCCGAGCGGCAAGCTGCTTGTCGATGAAGCCGATGAGCGCAAGATCAGGCTGACGGAAAAGGAAACGTCAATCCTGAAATATCTGTATCGGTCGGGCGCCAAAGCGGTCGATCGGGACACCTTGTTGGGGGAAGTTTGGGGCTACAATGCGGGCGTCACGACGCATACGCTGGAAACCCATGTTTACAGATTGCGCCAGAAAATCGAAAGCGATCCATCAAATGCCGAAATCCTGGTGACCGAGCCAGGCGGATATCGTCTCGTACCCTAGCCAGCAGTCTCGTCGAACAACGCCGAGGCCGCAATGTCGGTATGGTAACGGGTGCGAATTGGCTATAATTCCGGCCAATTGGAGGTATTCGTGTGAATCGAGCCCTGATTGCGTTGCTGTTGCTCGGTGTCGTCGCCATGCCCGCGGCGGCAGATGTTGCAGCCGGGCTCGAGGCCTTTCGGCGCGGTGACTACGAGGCCGCGCGGGCGGCCTGGCAGCCCTTGGCAGAATCGGGCAACCCGGTCGCACAGTTCAATATCGGCATCCTGTATCGGCGTGGTTTGGGCGTAACGGCGGACAATCGCCAAGCGGTCGGCTGGTTCGAGCGGGCCGCCGTCGGCGGTCACACGACGGCGCAATTTAATCTTGGACTGATTTACGAGCAGGGAATCGGCGTTTCTGTCGACAAGGCGGCGGCGCTGCGATGGTATCGGCGTGCGGCCAAGGTAACGCAGATTGACGATGGCTTCGAGGAGGCACGTGCTCGGGCGCAATTTCGGCTTGCCGACTTGTTGCTCAAAGGGGACTCGGTTAACCGGTCGGCGGGGATGTATTGGCTGCAGCGGTCCGGCGAAAGCGGCAACGCCGAAGCGCAGTTCCGGCTGGCGCTGGCCTACGCTGCAGGAAAGGATCTGGTTCGCGACTCGGTTGCCGCGGCGCGCTGGTTCGAACGGGCGGCGGAACAGGGGCATCTAAGCGCACAGGTAAATCTTGCAACGATTTACGAAACTGGGGCCGGACTGTCGCGCGACGAAACAAAGGCGGCGCATTGGTACGCGCAGGCGGCTGAACAGAATGCAGTCGTGGCGCAGATCAACCTCGGCTCGCTTTATGCGCAGGGACGCGGTGTGGCGCGGGACGACCGCGCCGCATTAAAATGGTATAGCCGGGCGGCCAACCAGGGCGCCCTCGAAGCCTATTTCAATTTAGGTGTTCTTTACGAGCACAGCACCGAATTGTCCGACGAGCAGAACGCCTATTTCTGGTACGCTGTCGCGGCAAAGGCGGGACATAAGAAAGCGAGCCTGCGTCTTGTTTCCTTGCGCGCCAAAGTTGGAGATGGCGAGGCCGCGGCCATCGAGCGCCGGGCCGCGGTGTGGCGGCCTCAGAAGGAACGGAAGGTTCAGCGGTTGGAAACAACGGCTCAGCCTCGAAAATAGGGAGAATAAACGATGGCGGATGCGTTGAAGGTCGGTGTGGTTGGCGGCAGCGGCCGGATGGGTCAGATGGTTGTCGCCCAGGTCATGGAGACGCCCGGCTGCGTCGTCTCGGGCGGCGTGGAACAGCCCGGCCACCCCTTGGTCGGCAAGGATATTGGCGTCACCGCGGGGATCGATGCGCTCGGTGTCGAAATTGGCGAAGACGCGGCGGCGATGATCGCCGCTGTCGATGTGGTGGTCGATTTCACTATACCCGCCGCGACGATCGAGCACGCACGTCTCGCGGCGCAGGCCGGTGCGGCAATGGTTATCGGCACGACGGGGCTGGATAAGGAACAGGCCGGCGTGATCGAGGCGGCAGCGCGGCACGTGCCGATTGTCTGGGCGCCGAACATGAGTGTTGGGGTCACACTGTTGCTGGCGCTGACTGAACAGGTCGCTGGCATATTGGGGCCGGAGGATTACGACATAGAAATCGTCGAAATGCACCACAAGCACAAAATCGATGCGCCCTCGGGAACCGCGTTGGGGTTGGGCCATGCTGCGGCGGCTGGTCGCGGCGTTGCGCTGGATACCGTGTACAAGGCGGCGCGGGACGGCCATACCGGCGCACGGCCGCAAGGGGAGATCGGTTTTGCTGTGCTGCGCGGCGGTGATGTCGTTGGTGAGCATTCAGTGGTTTATGCCGGCGAGGGCGAGCAGGTCGTGCTGACCCACAAGGCCGGCGACCGCAAGGTCTTTGCTGCCGGCGCGGTCCGCGCGGCTCTCTGGACGAAAGGCCGCGCCGCGGGTCTGTATTCGATGAAGAGCGTGCTCGGCTTTGCAGACTAGGCGCGGTTGTGGGCTCTAGCGCTTTGGATTGGAAATAATACCGGCGCCCCAGGGTGAGCAAAGCGGCGCTGTGTTGCTGGCGGGATCGTCGGGTGCGGCGCATACCGACACGGTGCCGTTCGCGGTGTTGATCCGCCACGCGAACGCAGCGCTCTCGCCGACTGCAATCTTGTAAGTGCCAGGCCCCAGCGGCCGCACATCTTGCGCGACGAGGCCGAAGGGCAGGGCCAGGGCGGCGCCGGCCGCGAGTCCCACGAGAAGTAAAAGCGGTTTGGTCATGATCGGGTTTCCTTTGCCGTTGGTATCCGCCGTCTCAAACCGATTGTGGACGGCTTTGTGGCGGGAATAGGACGCGAAATTGGTCTGGGCTTTTAAGTGGGGTCAGCGAGCGGGCGCTGCAATCCGATAGCGCTCGATCGCATCTCGCAGGGCGTCGGCGACTTCGACCCGTTCTTTCGGTGGCAGAAAGCCACCGACCGTGACGGAACGGCCATGGCTGGAAAGCGTGAGCCGGCCGTTCCGCCGTGCGGGTTCGTCGACCTCGATGCGCAGCCAGTTCGGCTCGATGTCCCAGCGCCCGGTCTCGCCTTTCGGTCCGTAGCGGCGGACCTGCAGGCTGTTGCTGGTGAGCCGAATGCGTTCGTAGCGTTGGCCGCTGCGGTAGTTGAGGCGAAAGGCCGCATACAGCAGCAAAATCTCCAAGCCGCAAAAGCCGAAGACCGGCCACGCGCCGACCAACATGAACGCGACACCAATAGTGATTCCGAATGCGGTGGCAACGGCCATTACAATCGTGAATCCTACGGGTCCGAGGCTGCGGTGCGGCCGCAGCTCGACATCGAAATAAACGGTTTCAGCATAGGTCTTTGGCGTGGATTCCGTGCTCATGACGGATTTAAGATAGAAGTACCGCCTTGCCGTGTCTATCGTCGCTACATCCGTTGGAATATTAGGTCCTGCTCATGAAAAAAGCCGATATCCACGAATTCTTCACGCGTCTGGAGGCGGGCGACCCCGAACCGCGCGGTGAACTTAACTACAAGAACCCCTATACGCTGCTGGTCGCCGTCGTGTTGTCGGCGCAGGCAACCGATGTCGGTGTGAACAAGGCGACGAAGCCGCTTTTCGAAGTTGCCGATACGCCGAAAAAAATGCTCGAGCTCGGCGAAGCCACGGTGCGCGATTACATCAAGACAATAGGCCTGTTCAACAACAAGGCAAAGAACGTCATCAAGCTGAGCCGCCAACTGCTCGACGAGCATGACGGCAATGTGCCGCGCGACCGGGCGGCGATGGAGAAGCTTGCCGGTGTCGGCCGTAAGACAGCGAGCGTCGTGGCCAATATCGCGTTCGGTGAGCCGACGATCGCGGTCGACACACATATCTTTCGGGTCGGCAACCGCACGGGAATGGCGCCCGGCAAGACGGTGCTCCTTGTTGAAAAGAAGCTGGAGAAAGTCGTGCCGGACGAATTCAAGCTGCATGCGCATCACTGGTTGATCCTGCATGGCCGCTATGTCTGCAAGGCGCGCAAGCCGGATTGCCCGGCCTGTATCGTCAGCGACCTTTGCAAGTTCAAGGGCAAGACGCTTTAGGTTTGAGCATTGAGGCAGCCTATTCTTGGCGCTCGATCAGCGCCACGAAGCAACGCCGGGGCGCTTGCGTCGCTTTGCTGCGCTTGCGCAAATCGACATGCGCGACGGAGAGTGCGCCGGCGTCCTTATAGAGATAGACGTCCAAGACGCAGGCTTTGGCGCGGTATTGCCATACCTCGGCCGGCCCATCGCGCCGCACGAAACTGGCAGGGCCGAGCAACGCTGCAACCCTGTGACCGTCCATTCCAAAGAGCTGCTTCGGATCGTCGTTGATCTGCTTGTCCGGTTTTGGAACGGCGGCTGTTTGCGGTACCGGCTTGGAAACCGGGGCGGCCGGTGGCGCGGGGGCTTCGAGCGCTCGCGTTTCGACGACATCGGAATCGGTCGCTGCAGAGGGTTCCGGCACGGGCGGCGGCGGCGCGGTGCAGCCTGATAAAACGAGGAAGACCGAAAGCCGAACCAGACGCGCGCGACACAGAACTTTAATCGTCGCCCGATGCACTCGCGGATAAATCCGTTGCGTCCGATTCTGAAATGACCTGGATGTCACCTTCGATGCGCCCGCCGCGTTCGATTTCGATTTCGGCGTAGCGGATCTTGCCTTTGACGCTGCCTTTGCTGTGGATGACCAAGCGATTCCGTGCGATGAGCGCGCCTTCGAACTGTCCACTGATATCCGCAACGTTGATTTCTATTTCGCCCTTGAACACGCCGGTTTCGGTAATCTCGATGGTGCGGCTGTCACTCAGCGCGGCCTCGACCCGGCCTTCGACGACCAGCGTATCGCAGGCTGAAATTTCACCGGTAAGGCAGATTTCGCGGCCAACGATAAGCTTTTTGCCTTGCGCATCGCCGATCGATTCCGTGCGCCGTGCGCCGGGAATGTCCAGGATGCGGCGTGCCGCTTCCGGTCGATTTTCAGGCGCCAATTTTGTTTCCTCCGCCATGGGATCTCCTTGGTTCAGGCGATTTTCGTCTGTACGAATCGGACCACACGTATTGATTATCACGCCGCGTTCCGGAAACTAAGCAATATTTGACGGCGGGCCGCTGTTCTCCGGGGCGAATTCGCGGCGGCGAGGCAGCCCTTGAAAGACATGCACCATGAAGGCGGTGGCCAGCACGGGCGTGACGAAATTGACGATGGGGATGGTCATGAAGAAGACCAGGATGACCCCCGCCAGCAGCATGCGGCCACGATGGGACCGGCGCAGGCGCCTGGCGGTACGCGGGTCGAACCGACGTAACGCCACCAATTCGTAGTACTCGCGGCTGACCAGATAACCGTTCAACAAATAATACAGAACAAGATTGAGCGGCGGCAGCAGGAACAGGATCAGATAGATCGGCAAAAAGGCGAGATTCAGCGCCGCCACGATCAGGGCGAACTTCGTGGTGATCGCCAGCACCTCCGATAATGGCTGGGGGCGCGGTGTCGGCTCGTTGGGATAGTGCCGTGCTTCGACCGCGTTGACGACCTCTTCGAGGAAGAAACCGACAATGATCGTAATGATGGCGGGGAACAGCACAAAGGTGGCGACCAGGATCGATGAAAAGAAGACCACGCTGCCGACCCATCCGGCGAAATCGCCGAACCAGTCGATAATCCAGCCGATACCCCAAATCTCGGTCCAGGCGATCGCGCCCATTCCCCACCACAGCGCCATCCAGAGCACGGCGAACACCATGAGCGATCCGGCGATGCCGATCAGCAGGACGCGGCGTAGCCGCGGGTCCGGCAATTGCGCCACAGCCTTGGTAAAACTGTCGATGATTCCCATGATACTGCGTCCGAGGTTCGTTTTTCGCTGAGCTCACTTAACGCGCAGGCCTTCGTGGTGCAAGCAGCCGCCCATTTAGTCGATACAATCGTATATAGATAGGCGGAACAGTGTCGCAAGCGGCACACAGGTGATTTCAGGGAGGAACGACAATGGCGGTCGTCAGACAGAAAGAACAACTCGGACGCAGGACGCGCATCGTCGAATCGACCTGCGTGGCGGGTACGCGGTGCGATGTGACTGCCGGGGACCATACGATTGTCACTGACGAAGCGAAAGACCGTGGCGGCAACGGCGAAGGCGCGCCGCCGCTATATCATTTCACCGCCGCGCTGGCCGCCTGCCAGACGGTTCAGATCGTAAAGGTCGCTCAAGCGATGCGCTTCAAGCATGGTGCGATCAATATTCGGGCGACGGCGACGACCAATCTGATCGACGGAATCGAGGGCAACCGCGATGGCGTCATGCATTTCAACGAAGCCGAACTCTTCATTGATATCGAAACGAACGAACCGGAAGCGAAGCTTGAACGGCTGAAGGCACTATCCGAAGACCGTTGTCCGGTCGGCCGCCTGTTCGCCGAAGCGGGTTACCCGCCAAAGATGGTTTGGAAAGCGCTGCCGTTAAACGAATAGGCATGGAATAATCGAGACGGTCTTGCGGTTGTCGGCGGCAACGGCATCGCTATACTCGCTCGCGCCTTCTCTCAAAAATTCAAAGGACTCTTTGTATGACCGAATTCGATCTCGTCGGCATCGGCAATGCGCTGGTCGATGTCGTGGTGCAGGCCGACGATGGCTTTCTCGCCGAGCACGATCTCGACAAGGGCGGCATGATGCTGATCGATCCCGACCGCGCGGACTTTCTCTACTCGAAAATGGGCCCGGCGACAGAGAGTTCCGGCGGTTCCTGCGGCAATACGATGGCGGGCTTCGCGTCGTTCGGCGGCTGCGGTGCCTATATCGGCAAGGTGCGGGACGACGATTTCGGTAAGGTTTTCCGGCACGACATGAACGCGATTGGCGTGACTTTTCGGACGCCGGCGGGTGATGGCACGTCGACGGGGCGGTGCCTCGTCCTGGTGACCCCGGATGCGCAGCGCACGATGTGCACCTATCTGGGTGCGGCGACGGAACTGCAGGCGGACGATATCGACGGCGACCTGATCAAGGCGGCGGCGGTCACTTATCTGGAAGGCTATCTGTTCGATCCGCCCGAAGCCAAGGCGGCCTTCGTACGTGCCGCTGAAATGGCGCATGCGGCCGGCCGCAAGGTCGCGATCACCCTGTCGGACAGTTTCTGCGTCGACCGGCACCGCGACTCGTTCGTGCATCTGGTCGATTCCCACATCGACATCCTGTTCGCGAACGAAGATGAAATCATGTCGCTCTATCAGGTCGACAATTTCGACGATGCGCTGCAGGCGGTGCGCGGGCGGTGCGAGGTCGCCTGCCTGACGCGCAGCGAAAAAGGCTCGGTCATCATGTCCGGCGACGAGGTGCATGTGGTCGATGCCGAACCGACGACGCAGGTCATCGATACGACCGGCGCCGGCGATCAGTTCGCTGCCGGGTTCCTGTACGGCTACACACAGGGCCGCAGCCTTGCCGAGTCCGGTAAGCTCGGCGGCATCGCGGCAGCCGAGGTGATCGCCCATTACGGCGCCCGGCCGGAGGTGGAATTGAGCTCGCTGTTGCCGGGCGGCTGAACGCCGCGATGGCTTTGGTCCCACCCCCCATCCTAACCTTCCCCCGCAAGGGGGGAAGGAATAGCGAAATAGACAAAGCCCGAATTTATTTCCCTCCCCCTTGAGGAGACCTCTGCGAAACGGGTTCAGGATCGGAGATAATCGTTGGGTTTGGAGGTTGGTGCATAGGTTTGGCGGTTTTTCGCGTTGGGTTTTGGGACGCTCTTGACGAGATCGGCAAGGGACGGTGTCAGGGCATAAGAGTTTCGGCACGTCTCAGGTTCATGGCGATGCACAGGAGATGAAGGTGGGACTGGTTCTTCTGCATCCCCCTGTATCGGGCCCGGCGGTATCGGTAAGACCGCTTCAGAGTTCCGAACAGGCGCTCGACATTAGCGCGGATCGGGGAGATCAGGCGGTTGCGGACCTGTTGCCAGTGCGGCAGCGCCGGTTGGTTCTTATGGCTGCGGTGCATGATCCGGTCCTTGATGCCCCTCGCCTTGAGGCGCCGGCGGCGCTCCTTGTGCTCATAGGCTTTGTCAGCATAGACCGCCCGCTCGTCGCCCTGGATCAGCGCGTCGGCCACTTCGCTCTCATAGGTTTTGGCCGACGTCATCATCGCATCGCGGATCAATTCGGAGCCCTGATCGACGGCGATATGCGCCTTGTACCCGAAATAGGCCGTGCGCCCGCGCCGCGTCCAATCGGCATCCGGATCGAGCGCCGAACGCCCGCCGGAAACACCGGACGGCCGGCTGACCGAAGCCTCGATCAGGGTGGCATCGATCAGTGTGCCCGTCTTCAGCATCAGCCCGTGACGCTCCAACTGCCGGTTCGTTTCCGCCAGAAGCTTCGCCGTCAGTTTCCTCTCTGCCAGCGCCGCCCGGAAGCGCACGAACGTCGTCTCGTCCGGTGTCTCGTCGCTCAACGAGAACCCGCAGAACCGTCGGAACGACAGACGATCCCCCAACGCCTCCTCCAGGTCCGGGTCGGAAAGACCATACCATTGCTGCAGCAAAACCGCCTTGTACATCGACAGCGCCGGATACCCTCTGCGCCCCTTCTTCGAGCGAACCGACTTCAGGAGCTTCTCGAAGCGAGACCAGTCGAAAAGACCTTCGATACGCTCCAGACGTTTATTCGAACCCGCACCCGGCGCCACAAACGCATCCGCAAAGCCACCCTCACCAACCCGCTTCTCACCCATCAAGACCTCCGTCATAGCGATCACTCTAAAGAATCACCGTTTCGACAAAGTTGCTACCCATTTCGCAGAGGTCTCCTCGACGGGGGAGGGCTAGGGTGGGGGTGGACGGCGGCCCGACGCACATTTCTTTGCTAGCATTTTAACCATGCGCGGATGGCTTGATGCGGCATGGGTTTACAGCGACCGCCGTGTCGCCTCGCTGTTTTTCTTCGGCTTTTCCAGCGGGCTGCCGCTGGCGCTGACTGGCGCGACGCTGGCCGCATGGTTTACCGAAGCGGGGGCCTCGCTGACGGAAATCGGGCTGGTCAGCCTCGTCGGTCTCGCCTATGCGCTCAAATTCCTGTGGTCGCCGCTGGTGGACCGGCTGCCGCTGCCGTTGCTTACCAGGATACTAGGCAGACGGCGCGCTTGGCTGCTGCTATCGCAGATTGCGCTGATTGGCGCACTGGTCGGATTGGCGCTGGCGGACCCGGTCGGTCTGCGGGGCTGGACTGTGTTCTGGGCCGCGGTCGTTGCCTTCGCGTCAGCGACACAAGACATCGCGATCGACGCTTACCGCACCGAAATCCTCGAAGACGATCAGCTGGGTGCCGGCGCGGCGGTTCTGGTGTTCGGCTACCGGGTGGCGATGGTGACGTCCGGCGGCGGCGCGTTGATCCTTGCCGGGACGATGGGCTGGGATTGGGCCTATGGCAGCATGGCGGTGCTGATGGGGGTCGGTGTTGCCGCGGTGCTAATCAACCCCGAGCCGCGTGCTCCGGAAACAAGGGCGGCGGCCACCGCACAATCTTCTACTGGATTGCCGCAGGCCTGGGCGTGGATTCGGGACGCCGTGGTCGGACCGTTTGCGGAATTCATGACGCGACCCGGCTGGATTGCCGTGTTGCTGTTCGTTGCGCTGTACAAGTATGGCGATGCGCTGCTCGGCGTGATGGCGACGCCGTTCTATCTCAAGACAGGTTTCTCGCTGGCGGAGATCGGCGTTGTCAGCAAAGGATTCGGCCTCGCCATGACCTTGGCCGGTGCGGCGCTCGGCGGCGTTCTGGTCGCGCGCTACGGAATCGTGCGGGCGCTGCTGTTCGCGGGCTTGCTGCAGGCCGCGTCCAACCTGGTGTTCGTGGCCCAGGCTTGGGTCGGCTATTCCGTGCCGATGCTAGTCGCCACGATTGGCGTCGAGAACCTGACCGGCGGCATGGGGACGACGGCGTTCGTCGCCTACCTGTCGAGTCTCTGTAACCGGGCCTACACGGCGACCCAATATGCACTGCTGTCGTCCATGATGGCGGCGACAAGGACTTTCTTTGCGTCTGGCGGCGGTTGGGTCGCGGAGCAGGTCGACTGGATCGCCTTCTTCCTGATTTCCACAGCTGCGGCGGCGCCGGGTCTGTTACTGTTATGGTGGATGATGAAACGCTATCCCGAGACGGAGTCACGATAGGGAGGGCCGGCAATGCCGCATCGTATGACCCTGCTGGAAACGGACATAACGGCGCTCGACGTCGATGCGATCGTCAACGCCGCCAACGAATCCCTGCTCGGCGGTGGCGGGGTAGACGGTGCCATTCACCGCGCCGCCGGACCGGGCCTGCTCGACGAATGCCGTGCGCTCGGCGGCTGCCCGACCGGCGGAGCCAAGATCACCGCCGGCCATAATCTGACGGCGCGCCACGTGATCCATACAGTCGGTCCGATCTGGGATGGCGGTACAGCGGGTGAGGACGATTTGTTGCGAGACTGCTACAGAAATTCGATGGCGCTTGCTGCCGATTCGGCCCTGCGGACGATCGCCTTTCCGGCAATATCGACCGGTGTCTATCGGTTCCCGATCCTGCGCGCGACGAAAATCGCGGTTGAGACAGTGGCCGAGATACTGCGCGCCAATCCCGACTTCGAAACGGTGATCTTCTGCTGTTTCGGTGCTGACGTTACCGCGGCCTACACTGACGCGCTTACCGGATACCGCTAGCTATTTGATCGCATCGTGTGCGGCCATCGCCGCCGCGGTCAGCAAGTCCTGCGCGGTCGCGCCCATCTGAACGATCTGCACCGGCTTCTCGACCCCCAGCAGCATCGGGCCGAGCACAGACCCGCCACCGATCTCCTTGAGCAGTTTCGCCGCGATGCTCGCACTGTGCAGCGCCGGCATGACCAGCACGTTGGCTGGGCCGGACAGGCGACTGAACGGATAGTGCTGCGTCCGCAGTTCCGGGTTGAGTGCGGTGTCCGCCGCCATTTCGCCGTCATATGGGAAGTCGACCTTGCGGGTGTCGAGGATCTTCACGGCATCGCGGATGCGCTGTGCATTTTCCGTCATCGGTTGCCCAAAATTGGAATAGGACAGCAGTGCCACCCTTGGTTCGTGACCGAAATGGCGGGCGTAGGCGGCGCTTTGTACGGCAATGTCCGCCAATGTTTCCGCGTCGGGCACTTCGTGCACGCGGGTGTCGGCGATGAAGATCGTCTGGCCCCGCGCGATAACGATCTGCAGACCGATGACGCGGCTGCCAGGCTGGGGGCCGAAGACATGTGTGATATCTTCGAACGCGACCGCGAAGCTGCGGGTCGCACCGGTCACCATCGCGTCTGCGTCGCCGCAGGCGACCATGCAGGCGGCGAAGACATTGCGGTCCTGATTCACCATCCGCTGGCAGTCGCGGTACAGCAGGCCCTGCCGTTGCAGACGGCCGTATAGAAAGTCGGTGTATTTCTTGTTGTGCGTCGAGTGACGGGCATTGTGGATTTCCAGCCCGCCGGAATCGCCGATGCCAAGTGCTTCGATCTTTTCCGAGACCTCTTCGTCGCGGCCGATCAGAACCGGCGTGCCGTAACCCCGGTCGCGATAGGCGAGTGCGGCGCGGATCACACGGTCCTCCTCGCCTTCCGCGAAGACGGCGCGGCGCGGGTTGGCGCGCAGCTGCTCGAAGATGAAGTTCATCGTCGGCGCCAGCGGATCGAGCCGGGCGGTCAACTGGTGCCGGTACTGCTCCAGATCGACAATAGGCTTCTGCGCGACGCCGCTGTCCATCGCGGCCTGGGCGACGGCCGCCGGTACCGCTGTGATGAGGCGCGGATCGAACGGGGTTGGGATCAGATAGTCCGGTCCGTAGGTCAGGTGCCGCCCGCCATAGGCGGCGTCGACCTCGTCCGGCACATCCTCGCGCGCCAGTTCGGCCAGCGCATTCGCCGCCGCGATCTTCATCGCGTCGTTGATTTCCGACGCGCGCACATCGAGGGCGCCGCGGAAGATATAGGGAAAGCCCAGTACATTGTTGATCTGATTGGGATAATCGGAGCGGCCTGTCGCAATGATCGCGTCCTTGCGCGCTTTCCGCGCGGCTTCCGGCGTGATTTCCGGGTCGGGATTGGCCATCGCGAAGATCAACGGCTTGTCGGCCATCGATTTCACCATCGCCGGCGTAACCGCATCCTTGACCGACAGACCGAAGAACACGTCGGCGCCCTTTAAGGCGTCGCCGAGGGTGCGTAGGTCGGTCTCCACCGCGTGCGCCGACTTCCACTGGTTCATGCCGTCCTGGCGGCCCGCGTATACGACGCCGCGGCTGTCGCAGATGATGACGTTGTCGTGCGGCATGCCCATCGCCTTGATCAGCTCGACGCAGGCTATCGATGCCGCGCCGGCGCCGTTCACCACCAGGCGGGTGGTCGCCAGATCGCGCCCGGTCAGGTGCAGCCCGTTGATCAGTCCGGCGGTGGCGATGATCGCGGTGCCGTGTTGGTCGTCGTGAAACACGGGAATGTCCATGATTTCGCGCAGACGCTGCTCGATGATGAAGCATTCCGGCGCTTTGATGTCTTCCAGGTTGATGCCGCCGAAGGACTTGCCGAGGAAGCGCACGCTGTTGACGAACTCGTCCACATCCATGGTGTCGACTTCCAAATCGATGCCATCGACGTCGGCGAAGCGTTTGAATAGGACCGCCTTGCCCTCCATGACCGGCTTGCTCGCCATCGCGCCGATATTGCCGAGGCCGAGGACTGCCGTGCCGTTGGTGATGACGGCGACAACGTTGCCCCGGTTGGTATAGTCGTAGGCCAGATCGGGGTTTTCTTCGATCCGCAGGCAAGGGAAGGCGACCCCCGGCGAATAGGCGAGCGACAGATCGTATTGCGTGTTCAGCGGTTTGGTCGGGCTGACCTCCAACTTGCCGGGCCGGCCACGTGCATGAAACCGTAAGGCGGCCTCTTCATTAATTCGTTTATCTGCCATGCCCGCCCCTTGTTTCATTTTGAACGCCGGCGCATTGCGCCGCTCACAACCGTTCCGTCATCCTAACCGCGAAACTGGGTTGCGATGCAAGGCTTTAGAGCAGATCAAGATTGGTCGAACCCATTATTTGGGTTCGAACGATTTTGTGAATCTGCTCGTTTTCAATAATTTACGAGCAAATTCACGCGTTTGTGGGATCGCCAGAGGCGATTCCAATAATCCCGATTTGCTCTTCTGCGGCTGTTCTAAATTGGGGGTCTGCGCAAATGCCAGTCGGTGCGTTGCTGGTAGGCGTGGCCGACTTGCAGCAGCAACGGGTCCTGCCACCAGGCCGCCTCGAGTTGTAGCCCGATTGGCAACCCGTCCGACGAGAAACCGCAAGGGACCGACAGGCCGGGCAATTTACCGAAGGCGCCAGCATAAGTGTTGCGCGTTGCATGCTTCGTCGCTTCGAGCAGCGATTTGTCTTCCTCGATCGGCGGTGCCAGGGTCGGCAATGTCGGGGACAGCAGAATATCGATATCCTGGAAAAGGTCTTTCAGTTGCGCTTGCCAGGCTTCGCGGGCGCGCATCGTATTTGCGTAATCGACCGCAGTGAACTTCAACCCCTCCATCATGCGGTCATAGACGGGCTTGGAAAACATCTCCGGATTTTGCTGTAGGCGCGCGGCATTGACGGCACAAGCATCCGAGAAAATGAGGATCGTCGCCCAGCGCTGCATGTCGGCTGCGCCCGGCACGTCGATGTCGACCAGTTCCGCCCCAGCTTCCGTGAGAACATCCGCGGCCGCACGGACCGCCGCTTCGATCTCCGGATGCGTGTCGTCCAGATAGAAGGAACGGGGTATGCCGATCCGCACGCCTTCGATCGGATCGGCAAGGCGCGGCAGAAAATTTTCCAGCGGACGGTCGGCGGACATTGGATCGCGCGCATCGTGCCCGGCGATGACGGCGAAGATCCGCGCCACGTCGCTAACGCTGCGCGCCATTGGCCCAATCGTATCCATTGTTGGACTGACCGGCGTCGAACCGTGGTTCGGCACGCGGCCATGGGTTGGGCGCAAGCCGCTGACCCCGTTGATCGAAGCCGGCAGCCGCACCGATCCGCCGGTGTCGGATCCCAGGGCACCGACGCACATGCCTGCCGCGATGGCCGCCCCGGACCCGCCGCTCGATCCGCCGGGAATGCGGCTGGTGTCCCACGGGTTGTGGCATTGTCCCGAAACTGGATTGTCGGAGCGAATGCCAAAGGCGAATTCGTGCATCGTCGCCTTGCCGACGATGACCGCGCCGGCATCGATCAGCCGTTGCGTGACTGCTGCGTTTTCGTTCGGCACATGATCGGCGAAGAAGCTGGAGCCGGCCGTCGTGCGCACACCGGCCGTGGCGATGTTGTCCTTGATCGCCATCGGCATGCCGTGCAGCAGCCCGAGCCAGCGGCCTTCGCGTGCTGCTTCGTCGGCAGCCCGCGCCTGATCCCGCGCCGCATCCGCGGTTACGGTGATCATCGCGTTGACGGTATCGTTGAATTGTTCAATCGATTTGAGGCAAGCATTCGTGCTTTCGAAGGACGCCGTTGCTGCTGGTTCGCTCATCGTATTTTCTCTCCCTACCGGGCCGCGCGCATTGGGAGCGCCGGGTAACCATGGTATGACTTGCGCCCCATGAGTGTAACAACCCGCAAGCCCGCCGCCACCCCGATGATGGTGCAGTATCTGGCAATCAAGGAGCAGCATGACGACTGTCTGCTGTTCTATCGTATGGGCGACTTCTACGAGCTATTTTTCGACGACGCGGTCAAGGCGTCCGCGGCGCTCGACATCGCGCTGACCAAACGCGGCAGCCACAAGGGCGCGGACATTCCGATGTGCGGCGTGCCGGTGCATTCGGCGGATGGCTACCTCTCGCGCTTGATCCGCGAGGGCTTCAAGGTTGCGGTGTGCGAACAGACCGAAGACCCGGCGGAGGCCAAGAAGCGTGGCCCAAAATCGGTCGTCAACCGCGCGGTGGTCCGGCTCGTCACGAAAGGCACCCTGACCGAGGACTCGTTGCTCGATGCGCGGTCGCATAATCATCTGGCGGCGTTGGCCGATGCGGGCGGCCAGATCGGCTTCGCGTGGCTCGATATTTCGACCGGCGAATTCACCGTGCAGCAGGTTGACGAGGCTGGGTTGGGGGCGGCGCTGTCGCGGGTTTCGCCGGGCGAGTTGCTGGCGCCGGAACGGCTGCTGCAGCGCCCCGCGCTGTTCGACGTCTTCGCGCAATGGAACGCCGTGCTGTCGCCGCTGCCGAACAGCCGTTTCGATTCAGAGAATGCGCGCCGCCGGCTGGAGGCGCAGTACGGCGTTGCGGCGCTCGATGCGTTCGGCAGTTTCGAGCGGCCGGAGCTGGCCGCCGCCGGCGCGCTGATCGACTATGTCGCGCTGACCCAGGTCGACACCATGCCGCGTCTCGCCCCGCCGAAACGGTTGGCTGCCGGCATGGTGATGGAAATCGACGCGGCGACGCGGGCCAACCTGGAGCTGACGCGAAGTCTCGGCGGCGGCCGTAAGGGCACGCTGCTCGCCGCGATCGACCGCACGGTCACCGGGCCCGGCGCGCGCATGCTGGCGGCGCGACTATCGGCGCCGCTGACCGATCCGGCCGCCATCGGACGGCGGCTTGATGCGGTCCAGCTGTTTCTCGAAAACGGCACGGTGCGCGGCGATCTGATCGCCCATCTCCGCCGCTGCCCGGATATGATCCGCGCCCTGAGCCGCCTGTCGGTCGGCCGCGGCGGGCCGCGCGATCTGGCGGCGGTTCGCGATGGGCTGGCCGTTTCCGCCGAAATCCACACCCTGCTGGGCACGGTCGAACTTGCAGCATTGGACGAGACGGCGGTGGCACGCGCGGCACTCGACAACCACGACGTCCTGCGCGACCGCCTGGCGCGCGCGCTGGCCGACGAGCTGCCCTTGATGGCGCGCGATGGCGGATTCGTCCGAGACGGCTATGCGCCGGAGCTGGACGAACTCCTGAAGCTGCGCAATGACGGCCGCCGCCTGATCGCCGATTTGCAGACCCGCTATCGTGGCGAGACCGGTGTCGACGCGCTGAAGATCCGCCACAACAATGTGCTCGGCTACTTCATCGAAGTGACGCCGCGCCATGCCGACAAGATGGGCGAGGCGTTCATCCATCGCCAGACCCTGGCCAGCGCCATGCGCTACACGACGGCCGATCTGGCCGATCTGGCGCGCGATATTTCCGAAGCGGCGGAAAAGGCGCTGGCCGTCGAGCTGCGCCTTTTCGACGATCTGGTGGATGAGGTCACGGCCCGCGCCGACGTTATTGCCGCGGCGGGCGAGGGGCTAGCGACGCTCGATGTTGCGTCGGCTCTGGCGGAACTCGCGGGCGCGCGGCACTACTGCCGGCCCCGGGTCGAGGACGGGCTGAGCTTCGTCATTACCAAGGGCCGGCATCCCGTGGTCGAGGATTCGCTGGAAGCGGGCGGGGCCGCCTTTGTGCCGAACGATTGCGACCTGGACGGCGACCAGCGCCTGTGGCTTGTCACCGGCCCGAACATGGCGGGCAAGAGCACCTTCCTGCGGCAGAACGCGTTGATCGCGGTGATGACGCAGATGGGCGCCTTCGTCCCGGCGGAAGCGGCCACCATCGGCGTCGTCGACCGGCTGTTCAGCCGCGTTGGGGCGGCGGACGATCTGGCGCGCGGCCGTTCCACCTTCATGGTGGAAATGGTCGAAACGGCTGCGATCCTCAATCAGGCCGGGCCGCGCGCGCTGGTGATCCTGGACGAGATCGGGCGCGGCACCGCGACCTTCGACGGGCTATCGATTGCTTGGGCGTCGGTCGAACATCTGCACGACGTTAATCAGTGCCGCGCCTTGTTCGCGACGCACTATCACGAGCTGACCGGACTTAACGCGCGGCTAGCGGCGCTGTCGCCGCACACGATGCGGATCAAGGAATGGGACGGCGATGTGGTGTTCCTGCACGAAGTCGCACCCGGTACCGCCGACCGGTCCTACGGCATTCACGTTGCCAAGCTGGCCGGCCTGCCGCCCGCCGTCGTCGGGCGGGCCGAGGAAGTGCTGGCGACGCTGGAGCAGTCCGAACAGTCGGGCGCGATTGCGCAGCTCTCCGACGATTTGCCGTTGTTTGCCGCGACCGCCAAGCCATTGCCCGCCGCCACCGTACCGGAAGAGTCGGCGGTAGAGGCGGCGCTTGCCGAAGCGGACCCGGATGGGCTGACGCCGCGCGGCGCGCTGGAGTTGCTCTACAAACTGCGTGGCATGCTCGACGACGACTAAAAGGAAAGAGGAACCAATGGATTTCGGATTGAACGGAAAAACCGCCTTCGTCACCGGCGGCAGCCGGGGCATTGGCAAGGCGACGGCCATGGCGCTGGCGGAACGCGGCGTTGATGTGGCGATCTGCGGCCGCACGCGAGAAACCCTCGACGAAGCCGTTGCGGAAATCGAAGCCCTTGGGGTTCGGGCCTGGGCCTATGAGGCCGATGTCAGCCGGCTGGAAGACATCCAGCGCTTCGTGAGCGACGCGGCTGCCACGGCAGGGACCGGCGCCGACATCCTGATCAACAATGCGGTGACCTCGATTCCTGCCCCCTTCGACGAGCAGACCGACGAGGACTGGCAATATCACATCAACGTCAAGCTGATGGCCTATATCCGCTGCGCGCGCGAAGTGCTGCCGTTTATGCGCGAGAAGAAGTGGGGCCGCATCGTCAATATCGGCGGCATGACCGCGCGGATTTCCGCGCCGCTGCGCGTGACCAACGGGATCGTCAATGCGGGCGTTTCAAATTTCACGAAATCGCTCTCAGGTCAGGTCGGCCCGCAGAACATCACCGTCAATTGCGTGCATCCCGGTTTCACCGCGACGGAACGGATGATGGCGAACTTTGATCGCCGGGCGCGCGATGCCGGGGTGAGCCGCGACGACATTGCAGCCGAGACCATCGTGGCGATCCCGATGGGCCGTTTGATCGAGTCGCGGGACCTCGCCAACGCGGCGCTGTTCTTCTGCTCGCCGCTTGCCGACATCGTGACCGGCCAATCCATCGCCGTCGACGGCGGCTCTGGCGAGTCGGTGCCTTACTAGAGCGAAAGCGAGAGCGAAGGGATCGTCGGGCGCGCTTCGGTCAAGGCCGCGACATGCATTTCCAGCCGCATCGAGAAAACGGAATATCCTTCCTAAATAAGTGGATCATGCGCCCATTGAAGTAGTGCCTGTCGTTGACGGCGGCGACAGAAAATGTCCCCAGGTTCACAGTTGGCGCGAATTTGGCCCGCGTGCCGAGAGAACGCTCTCCACCGTTTAATCTGAAGGGTGTCGATTTCCGCCAGGCGCCTGCCCAGGAAATATCGGCAATACCACTGAAACCAGCCTCTTGGATCAGGCCCGAATATCCATCCCTTTTGTCTCCATACAGACAATGGCTGACGGCTTTTAATTCCAAAATAGTTAAGCGCGGGATCTGGTGTGTCGCTGATCTTGGCGTTGTCAAACCATCGTGCAGGAAATTCAGCGGTACAGTCGTTGCAGTATTTTCCTTCAAACACCCCCATTTCGAGCATCTCCTCAGGCGTGAGATGGGGCCGAAAATCGGCGGAAAAATTTTCGCCTATAGGGGCGTCAAGCCGGTAGCGATAACCGGATTGCATCTTGTCGTTGACCTCAACGATTTTATCGTTTGGCATTTTGTTCTGGGCTGTGTGTAAAATTTCCAACGTTCGAAGAAACTATAAACACACTTATTTGAAATGCTGCATCCAGATCTGGGTCGATGTTCGGCATGAACCGGCCGGGGCCGCTGGAAATCGGCGGGAGGGAAATCATCATGCAAGCGGATTATGTCATCGTGGGAGCCGGTTCGGCCGGCTGTGTGCTCGCCAACCGGCTGACGGAAGATCCCGATACGCGCGTGATCCTGTTGGAAGCCGGCGGCAAGGACTGGAATCCGTATATCCACATTCCGGCCGGTTACATCAAACTGCTGGACCACCCCACGATTACCTGGGGTTTCAAGGCCGATAAGGAGTCGGGCCTGAACGGCCGCGAAATTCCCTATCCGCGCGGCCGGGTGCTGGGCGGGTCGAGCTCGATCAACGGCATGATCTATATCCGCTCTCAGCCGGAGGATTACGATCATTGGGCCCAGCTTGGCAATCGTGGTTGGGGGGCGAATGATGTCTTTCCCTTCTTCCGCAAGGCTGAAAATTGGGAGGGCCCGGCCGATGATGTGCATGCCAAGGGTGGGCCGCTCTACACCTCCCTGACCCGAGACCAGCCGGCACTGTGCGAGGCCGCGGTCGAGGCGGGCCGGGAAATGGGCTGGGACTATCGTGAAGATCTGAACAATCTGCCGCACGGTCTCGGCGATCATATCGGCTGGGTGCAGCAGACCCGCGGCGGGCGGTTCCGCGCCAGTACCGCGCGGTCTTATCTGCGCCCGGCGATGGGCCGGCCGAACCTGCAGGTCGTCACCAATGCCCTGGCGCACCGGCTGATACTGGACGGCAAGCGTGCGGTTGGGGTCGAGTTCTCACGCGGTGGCGGGGCCACGGAACGCGCCGACGCGGCGGCGGAGGTGATTCTTTCGAGCGGCGCCATTGGCTCTCCGCATCTCTTGCAACTATCGGGCGTCGGCGATCCCGACCATCTCGGCGGCATCGGCGTTGGCGTGCAGCACGCGTTGCCCGGCGTCGGTAAGAACTTCCAGGATCATTTTATCGTCCGGGTGACCGCCGACGTGAAGGACATCGCGACCCTGAACGAACGGTCCCGCGGCATCCGGTTCGCGGGCGAGCTGATGAAATACGCCGTGCAGGGGCGCGGCATGCTGACCTACGCTGCGTCGCTGGTGGCGGCCTCGGTGAAGGCGTTGCCCGAATCCGCGACACCAGACGTGCAGGCGCTGTTTTCGTCGGGGAGCTTCGCTCCCGGCCCGAAGCGGAAGCTCGACACGAAGCCTGGCATGACGACCGGGTTGTGGCAGATGCGTCCGGAAAGCCGGGGCTCCGTTGAGGCCCGCTCCGCCGACCCGCGCGAGCAGCCGTCGATCAACCCGAACTACCTGGCGGAGGACCGGGATCGGCGCACCGTCATCGCCGCCATCCGGTTGGCGCGGGACTGGTTCAATTCGCCGGCCCTGAAGCGCTATGTGGTCGCCGAGAACGTTCCGGGTCCGGGTGTCCAAAGCGACGACGAACTGCTGCACTACGCGCGCGAGTTCGGGACGACGGTATTCCATGCGACCTGTTCGTGCCGAATGGGCCCCGACCCGATGTCCGTGGTGGACGACCGGCTGCGTGTGCACGGGATGGAGGGGCTGCGCGTCATCGATGCCTCGGTCATGCCGGCGGTAACGTCGACCAACACCAACGCACCGACCATCATGATCGCCGAAAAAGGCGCGGCGATGCTGAAGGAAGACGCACGGTCGCGGCAGGCAACCGCGGCGTAACTCTCTGCTGGCGGATCACTCTGTTTCCATAACAGCCCAAGGTTCAAACATCGCTCTTGACGATGTAGGACGATTGTCCTAACTATAAAATAGGACACACGTCCTATTGCAATTGAACCTGATAAAGGAACTTCTGTGGTGAGCGATCCGATGACTCGTGACCGTATCGTTGAAGCGGCTGACATGCTGTTCTATCGATACGGTTTCGACCATACGTCTTTCGCGGACATCGCAGACGCCGTGCGAATCTCGCGCGGCAACTTCTACTATCACTTCAAGACCAAAGATGAAATTCTCGATGCCGTGATCGCGGCGCGCCTGACCACCACCAAGGGGATGCTGAAACAGTGGGAAACTGAATCGGAACACCCCGCCGACCGCATCCGGAGTTTTATCCATATTCTGATCGTGAACCGGACCGACATAAAGCGGTACGGCTGCCCTCTCGGCACGCTCAGTTCCGAGCTTGCGAAGCTGAACCACGACGCGCAAGGCGAGGCCAAGGCGCTGTTCACGCTGTTCCGGATCTGGTTGCGCAAACAGTTCGCGTTGCTCGGTCACAAGGCCGAGGCCGATGTGCTGGCGATGCACCTTCTCGCCCGCAGCCAGGGTGTCGCCACGCTGGCCAACGCGTTTCGCAGCGAGAAATTCATTAAGCAGGAAGTGCAGCAAATGTGCGACTGGCTGGACTCCTGTTTGGAGGGCGCCTCGAGCGCGCTGTAATTATCAAGTAAGGATCAATCCGATGTACATCGTGCTGCTCAAATTTTCGGCTAACAAAGCTCAGGCCGGTCAGTTTGTGGAAGGTCACAAAAACTGGATTAAACGCGGTTTCGACGACGGTGTTTTTTTGCTGGCGGGGAGTCTGCAGCCCGGATTGGGTGGCGGGATTGCGGCCCACAACACGACGTTGCCGGATCTGGAAGAGCGGGTGAACGGCGACCCGTTCGTCGCGGAAAATGTCGTCAGCGCGGAAATTCTTGAGATCGCACCCGCCAGAACCGACGCGCGGCTGGCGTTTCTGAGTGCCTGAAAACGCCACGCCCAAAACTAATCTAAAGGATAAGATTTTGAGTAAAACAATCATAGCCCCGGACGGGAATCTGCGCTGCCATTGGTGCGGCGCCACGCCGGAGTATCTTGATTATCACGACACCGAATGGGGCTTTCCCGTTGGCGATGATCGTCACTTGTTCGAGAAACTATGCTTGGAGAGTTTTCAGTCCGGCCTGAGCTGGCGCACGATTCTCACCAAACGTGAAAACTTCCGCGCCGCCTTCGACAACTTCGAAATCGAAAAAATGGCGCGCTTCACCGAGAGCGACGTGGGACGGTTGCTGCAGGACAAGGGCATTGTTCGCCATCGCGGAAAAATTGAATCCGTCATCAACAATGCCCAACGGGCAGAAGAACTCATTGAGCGGGAAGGATCCCTGGCCGCCTATATCTGGCGTTATGAGCCCGATCCAAAGCAACTCCCGACGCCGCAAACGGCAACGACCTCCGCCGAATCGATTGCGCTGTCGAAAGACCTCAAAAAACGCGGCTGGAAATTTCTCGGGCCGACCACGGTCTTTGCCTTCATGCAGTCCATGGGCTTGTTTAATGATCATGTCGAAGACTGCGTGACCCGTACAAAGGTCGAGCGTGCACGTGAGAACTTCGAGCGACCGGGACGCTAGGCCAAGTCGGCGGCTTGCATTTCCCGGCGGCAGAATGAAGATACTCTTACCGTGGGTTTGGGGATTATCGGGGAAATTTCGGTGGCACTGACGGGAGGTCGCGAGATTTCACGCACCAGCGGACCGGGAACGGTTGAACCGCTCCATCCGATTGTCGGCCGCACGATCTGGCGCGGCAGCGACTTCCAGGGCAGCGGCGATTGGCGCCATACCTTGTCCGCCGCCGAGCTTACCGAGCTCCGGGTCGCCATTGCCGAGGCAGGTTCCGTTCAACCGGATATGGTCGACCTGAAGCGGCACGATTTTCCGCTGCCTAGCCTCGGCCCGGTCCTGAAACGCCTGAAGGATGAAATCGTAAATGGCCGCGGCTTCGTGTTGATCCGTGGTCTGCCGGTCGCGGAGATGTCTCGCCGAGAGGCTGCTCTCGCCTTTTGGGGGATTGGCCTTCATCTGGGCCGCCCGGTGTCGCAAAACATGGCGGGCCATATGCTCGGCCATGTCAAAGACACCGGCGGGGATTTTCACGACGTCAACAGCCGCGGCGGCTATCAATCGCGGGCGCGGCTCCCCTATCACACCGATCTCGGCGCAGATATTGTCGGCCTGTTATGCCTGCAAACGGCCAAGGCCGGTGGACTGAGCAGCCTGGTGAGCGCCCACGCCATCCACAACGCAATGCTGGCGCGCAACCCCGATTTGGTCGAAACGCTGGCCGCGGCGATCTACCGCGATCGTCGCGGCGAAATCCCGGAAGGCAAGGCGCCTTACTACCAGGCACCGGTCTTTTGCTATCACGAAGGCTACATGACCACGACCTTCGTGCGCCGGTTCATCGATTCCGCGCCCCGCCATGAGGGTGTGCCGCCACTCACGGCGCAATTGGTCGAGGCGCTGGAGCTTTTCGAAACCCTCGCGAACGACCCCCACCTTCGCCTGGACATGGCGCTGGCGGCGGGCGACATGCAATTCGTGAATAATCTGACCACGCTGCACAGCCGGACCGCCTTCGAGGACCACCCCGATGCCGGCCGAAAGCGCCATCTGTTGCGGCTATGGCTTGCTGCCGACAACGCCTGGCCATTGCCGTCGGAGCATTACGAGCGGTTTGGCACGGCCGGCAACAATACGCGGCCCGATGGCATGATCGGGACAGGCGTGAAACCAAATGTGCCGCTGGACGCCGAGTAGCGCTTTTCGCCGTCAGCTGAGGGTGTCATCCACGACCGCGATCGGGGTTTGTCGGAATCGCCTTTGGCGATCCAAAAACCGCGTGAATCCGGTCTACCAATTTGATAATAGGGCAAATTCACAGGATTAGACGGAACCGGAAACGGTTCCGTCTAATCCTGATTTGCTCTAGGGTGTCAAACGACTTGGAAAGCTGTGAGGCCCCTGAAAGATAGCGCGTTATGACGAAAGAAATGGAAGGCTTTGTCGCCAAATTGACCGCGCTGGGCGGTGGCTCTGGCGACTCGCGTGACGTTTACGAGGATTGGGCGCCAACCTACGAACGGAACTTGCAACAAGACTACGGATACATTGCGCCTCGCATTGCCGTTGAGGCGTTCGCCGCCCATTGCACCGATACGAGCACACAAATTCTGGATCTCGGCTGCGGGACCGGATTGGTCGGCGAGGCACTTGCCGCGCACGGCTTTCATCATCTTGACGGGCTGGATATCTCGCCAAGAATGTTGGACGAAGCGCACCGCAAGCAAATTTACGGAAACCTTCTGATCGGCGATATGACCCAGCCGATTGACCTCGGCGGGCGGAATTATGGCGCCGCAATCGGCGTCGGATGCTTTGGTGGGGGTCATATCGGCCCGGAGCACCTTCGTGGCGTGATTGGTTGTGTGCAGTCCGGCGGACTCCTGATTTTCTACATCAACGGCATCCCCTACGGGCAAGACGACTATCCCTCACATTTCAGATCGCTCGAAGCAGACGGAGTCTGGCGCGTGTTGCTCACGGAGAAGTCGAACTACATGCAGACGATCGAGCGTCCGGGATGGGTCGTCGTAGCAATCCGGTCCTAGGAGCCTGCCTCAGTTATGGCTTTGGTACCGACACGCCTTGGTAAAATGTTGATCTGGGACGCGCATGCCGGATTCGAGTTGAGACGCGTCGACGATCTCGCGACGCTTTCCACCTGGAAGGACTCGGGCGTAAACTTCCTCTCGATTAACGTCGGATACGACGTCAATACGTGGCAGGACACCGTCAAGGCGCTATCCTTGGCCCGTGATTGGCTGCGCCGGACGGATGGCTACCGGCTGGCCGGCACTGTGCGTGAAATTGACCTGGCTATCGCGGAAGGCGAGATGGCCGTGGCCTTCGATATCGAAGGTATGAACGCGCTCGACGGATCCCTCGACATGGTGCGTTTCTACTACGATCTTGGCGTCCGCCAGATGCTATTCGCCTACAACATCAATAACCTCGCCGGCGGCGGATGCCATGACGAGGATAGCGGTTTGACCGATTTCGGCCGCGCCGTCATGGCTGAGATGAACGCGATCGGCATGCTCGTCGATTGCTCGCACTGCGGCCATCGAACGACGATGGAGGCGATGGACTGCTCCAGCGATCCGGTTGTCTTCTCTCATTCGAATGCGCGCGCGTTGCGGGATCACGAACGAAATATCCGGGACGATCAAGCGGTCCGTTGTGCAGCGACGGGCGGCGTCGTCGGCGTCAATGGAATTGGCCTTTTCGTCGGCGACGATGAGATCAGCACTTCGGCGGTCACGGATCACATCGAGTACTACTTGGACTTGATCGGCGCAGAACATGTGGGCATTGGACTCGACTATTTCCAGGATGCGGATACCGCGCCGGGCTTCGACGAGACCATGGCGAAAAATGAGCGCTATTGGCCAAAATCGCAGTATCCCAGCGGAAGAGTTCGTTGTGCCACGCCATCGCAATTTCATGAGATTGCCGAGGCGTTGCTCCGGCGAAACCATCGAGAGGATGTCATTCGAAATGTGCTCGGCGGCAACTTCAGACGCGTGGCAGAGCAGGTCTGGAAATAGCTTGGCCATTGGGGGCCAATCAGAAATTACCGGTCGTTAAATCTTCGCCTTATGATGATCCTGTCTGGCCCTTCGCGCCGCGAACACAAGATCGGAGCCATGGGGAAAGGACTTAGTTACCCGGAGGGTCTCATCGACCGCCTCGAGGTTTTTTGGGGCGTCGGATTCCTATCTCCCGGCGGGCGGGAAGAGGTTCGCGAAATTTTGCGAAATGTCCGAATCCAGAACAAGTCGGTTTTGGACATCGGATGCGGCATCGCGGGGCCGGCAATCGTGATCGCCCGCGATTTGGGCGCGAAAAATGTCGTTGGAATCGACATCGAGCCTCAGGTCATAGCGCGCGCGGCGCGAAACGTTTCCGAGGCGGGGTTACAAAACCGGGTCGACCTTAAGCTTGTCGAACCGGGTCCTTTGCCCTTCGCCGACGCGAGTTTCGATATCGTTTTCAGCAAGGATGCCCTAATTCACATCGAAGACAAACCGGCATTCTACAATGAGATTGTTCGTGTCCTGAAGCCAGACGGCACTTTCGCGGCAAGCGACTGGCTGGCGAGCGAAGATTCTGGAGAATTGCCGGAATTCATAGATTGGATCGAGATGTCGCCGCATGACTTTGCCATGCAAACCATGGCGCAGGCCGAAGCTGTTATGTGCGAAGCGGGCTTTGTCGATGTGACGGCAAGAGACCGGAACGCTTGGTACGTTGATTTGTCCCTAATTGAACTTGAACGCATGGAAGGGCCACTAAGAGAGCGCTTCCTCGAAGTCTGCGAAGAGGAAGCCTATCAGCAGATTGTCAAGGTACGCCGGGCAAACGCTGCGGCGGCAAGGTGCGGCGGTCTACGGCCAACGCATCTTCGCGGGGCGGGGCCGACGGCCTAGTCGTCCCCCTCCATACCGGCCCGAACCGAGTCCAGCGTCGGCATGTTGTAGCGGTCCTGCGGGTCGAGCCAGCCCTTCCAGTTCGGCTTGCGCTTCTCGGCGAAGGCGGCGCGGGACTCGACCCGGTCCGACTTGTCGCCGTGCTCGTGCAGCGCGTCGGACAGGGCGGCCAGGTCGGGCGCCACCTGCGGACGCATTTGGCGCATCATGTAGATTGTGTTGACCCGTGCTGCCGGCGGCAGGGTCAGCATGTGCTCCGCCATCTCCATCGCGGTGGGGATCAGATCGTCCGGCTCGGCCAGGCGGTTGATGAAGCCAACATCGTCACAGGCCACTCGATCGCTGTCGATGGCGGTTCCGGCGAGTCGATGAGCCATTGATCCGGTAACGCTCCGCGTTAAGCCAGTACGTATTTATCTACCGCGCTATACGCGCGCACGTCTGTTTGCATTTCCCGGCCCGGTTGGAGGTGCCGTTGACCGCGTCTAATTCAGGGTGCATCATCGATATCAAATCGCGCATTCAATGAGTATGAGGACCGCAGACAAGAACGCGTAAATCAATCCGCAAAAACATGGTTTATTAAAACAGGGAGGTAGGTCATGACCCATCGAGGGCCGTTCTTCGGTTGGCTGTTTTCGCTTCTTTTAACTGTGTTCATTTGGGTTCCGTTGCCATCGGCGGCGGATCAGGAGGGAACCCTGGTCATTGCGCTCGACACGTTGGGCGGGCAGACCATGGATCCGATCTTGGAGGGCCGCGCGCCGCATGCGCACTACCAGGCCCCCGTGTTCGACGCGCTGGTCGGCTTCAATTTCGAAAAGGGTGGCATCGGTCCCGGTGTCGCGGAACGCTGGGAACTTGCAGACGATGGCCAAAGCTGGACCTTCTATCTGCAGAAGGGCCTGAAATGGCACAACGGCGATTCACTCACCGCGCACGACGTCAAGTTCAGTCTCGAGCGGACGATGACCAAAGAGTCGCTCGCGTCCCGCGCTTCGGCGCTGCGGCGGAACGTCAAGAAGATCGAGGTGATCGACGATCACACCGTACAGATCTTCACCAACGGCGTTCAGGTGCATTTCCCGGCGAGCATGAGCCGTGCCGTGTTCCAGGAAGGGCAGCTCATGCCCAAGAAGTATATCGAAAAGGTCGGCGTGAAGGAGTTCCGCAAGAACCCGGTCGGAAGTGGTCCGTGGAAGTTCGTGCGCAGCGTTCAGGGCGACCGTATCGAATATGAGGCCGTCGACCACCCGCACTGGCGCGGCAAGCCAAACTTCAAGAAGCTGGTCATCCTGTTGGTGCCGGAAGAAAGCACCCGCGTTGCAATGGTCCGCACCGGCGAGGCGGCAATCGCCAGTATCAGTCCGGAATCGCTGCAGGAAGTCGAGGTCGCGAAGCTTAAAGTCGTCTCCGTTCCATCGACGATGCAGGCGGTCTATCAGTTCTGGGGCGCCTACCGCTCCGAATTCGCGAAATCGCCAATCGCCGATAAACGCGTGCGCGAGGCACTTTCGCTGGCGATCGATCGGCAGTCGATCATCGATCATGTTATGTACGGCCAGGCGAGTTGGCCGATGCCGTTCGCGACCTTCGGATACAGTTCCGATATCGACACGGCGCGTTGGCAGGCGTGGGGCAAGAAGGCGCTGCGCTACGATCCGGCACGGGCGAAACAACTGCTCTCCGAAGCGGGTTATCCGAACGGGTTCGACTTGAACTTCGCCAACACCGCTTTGCCGGGTACGCCCTACATGACGCAGATTGGTGTCGCGGTCGCGGATTTCTGGAACAAGATCGGTGTTAAGGTAAAGATCAAGCACTACGAATGGGGGGCGTTCCGGCTGCTCTATCGCGGCGATCAGAAGAAGCTTGCAGGCCACACTTCGATGTTCCGTACAGCCGGCCGGCCGGTGGCCGCGGCGCGGTATTACGGTGGGTTCCACAGCAAGGGCGGTCACCACCTTTTCGGTTCCAAGACCGACTGCCCACAGCGGTGCCAAGACTTCGACAACCTCCATCTCAGCCTCGTAGCAGAGCAGGACGACGCCAAGCGGGCGCAAAAGACCGACAAGATGTTGGAGATGGTCGCCGACAGCTGGATGGCGGTGCCGATCATTGAAGGCAAAGGCTATTGGGCAGTCAATCCCAAGAAAGTCGGCCACTTCAAGCCGATCCCCGGACGTCATGAGTTTGGCGATGTGTTCGAGCGCATGCCGCTGCCGGGCCAAAAAGCCTGGCCGTAGGAAGTATTGTGTGCCCGCCGCGGACTCCGCGGCGGGTCACTATCAACGTTCCTTGGTGTAACGCGGGGATGAGGCTGAATGCGGCGTTATATTGTGCAACGGTTGTTGCAGGGCGTGTTCCTCGTCCTCATCGTCACCACAATCGTCTTCTTCCTCGGCCGCCTTACCGGTAATCCGGCGGACATGGTGTTGCCGGAGGACGCGAGCGAGGAAGACCGGCAGGAGATGATCGAGACGCTGGGGCTGGATGGCCCGGTGCACACGCAGTTTTTCATCTTCATGGGGAATGCGCTTCAGGGGGATCTCGGCCTTTCGATCCGCTATCGCCAGCCCGCCGCCGAGGTCTTCTTCTCGCGTTTGCCGAACACGATGAAGATCGTGCCGGCGACGATGATTGTCGCACTAGTGTTGGCCATACCGCTCGGCATCCTGTCAGCGCTGCGGCGCGGCAGTGTTACCGACCGGTTTTCCGGCGCGATCGCGGTACTGGGCATTGCGACGCCGAATTTCTGGCTTGGCATTCTGTTGATTTACCTATTCAGCGTTCAGCTCGGCTGGCTGCCGTCGGCCCGGATGGGCGGCTTCACGCACTACATCCTGCCGACGATCACCCTGGGGACTTTTCTCGTTGCCGGGTTCATGCGGTTGATCCGCTCCAGCATGCTGGAAATTCTCGATAGCGAATTCGTCAAGCTCGCCCGCATCAAAGGTCTCAGCGAATTCAAAGTCATCTGGAAACACTGTCTGCGCAACGCGCTGATTCCCGTGCTTTCCCTGTGGGGTGTGTTCATGGGCGGCCTGGTGACGGGGGCCATCGTAACGGAAACGGTATTCGCTTGGCCCGGTGTCGGGCGGCTCACCTATGAGGCGGTGATCTTCCGGGACTTCCCGCTGCTGCAGGCGGTTATCATTATGGACGCCATCCTTATTCTTTTCATCAATCTGCTGGTCGACATTCTGTATGCCTATGTCGATCCGCGCATCCGTTATACGTGACGGTCATGCGTCGGCTGCCCTGGACCTCGCTCATCATCATCGGTGCCATGATCTTCATGGCGGTGTTTGCACCGGTGCTGACGCCGCATTCCCCGACCGATCAAACCTTGTCGGACAAGCTCAAACCGCCCTTCTGGGAGGAAGGCGGTTCGACAAAGTATTTGCTCGGCACGGATATTTTCGGCCGCGACGTCCTCACCCGGATGTTCTATGGCGCACGGGTCAGCCTGATCGTGACCGCGCTGGCGCTGAGCGTCGGCGGCGGGGTGGGCTTGCTGATCGGGATCGTCTCCGGTTATGTCGGTGGGCGGCTGGACAGCTTCCTGATGCGCTTGGTCGACGCGGCCTTCGCCTTTCCTGCCATCCTGTTCGCGCTGCTGCTGGCGGTGACCATGGGGCAGGGCATGAAAACCCTGGTGATTGCGATCAGCATACTGCTCTGGGCCGGCTTCGCCCGCGTCGTGCGGGGCGAGGTGCTGGCCCTGAAGGAGCGCGATTTTGTGGCACTGGCCAAAGTGCATGGCTGTTCGCCGGCGCGGATCATGGCGACCCACATCCTGCCGAACGTGCTCAACACCTTCATGGTGCTGGTCACCTTGAACATCGGCGTGGTCATCGTCGCTGAGGCGTCGCTCAGTTTCCTTGGCGCGGGCATTCCGCCGCCCACGCCGTCCTGGGGTCTGATGGTCGCGGAAGGCCGCGGCAAGATCACCAGCGCCTGGTGGCTGTCCCTGATCCCGGGCATTGCGATTACCATGGTCGTGCTCGCCTTCAATCTGTTCGGAGACTGGTTGCGCGACCGTCTCGATCCGAAGTTGCGTCAGCTATGACCGGCGAGACCGTCCTCGAAGTCCGCGACCTGCACACCCATTTCTTCCTGCGCCGCGGTGTGGTGCAGGCGGTCGACGGCGTCAGCTTCTCGCTGCGCCGCGGCGAGGTGCTGGGGCTGGTTGGCGAGTCCGGTTGCGGCAAGAGCGTGACCGCGCTGTCGCTGCTGCGTCTGCTGCCGAAGGACGCGGCGCGCACGGTGCGAGGCGAAGTCGTGCTGGATGGCGAAAACCTGCTCGACAAGTCCGACCGGGAAATGCGCCAGATCCGCGGGCAAAAGATTGCCATGATCCTGCAGGATCCGCAGACTTCCTTGAATCCGGTCTTCACCATCGGCGATCAGCTGCAGGAAGCCGTCGCGCGGCAGAATGGAGCCGGCCGCGGTTCGGTGATGCAGCGTGTTGTTGATGTGCTGCGCCGGGTCAAGCTGGCCGCGCCGGAACAGCGGATCCGGCAATATCCGCATCAGCTCAGCGGCGGCATGAAGCAGCGCGTCGTCGGGGCCATTGCGATCAGCTGCGAACCGCAAGTGATGATCGCGGACGAACCGACGACGGCGCTCGACGTAACGATCCAGTTGCAGTATCTGCAGTTGCTAAAGGAGCTGCAGGCCAGCACAGATATGGCGATGCTGTTCATCACCCACGATTTCGGCGTGGTGGCGAAAATGTGCGACCGCGTCGCCGTAATGTATGCCGGGCGCATCGTCGAAAGCGGTCCGGTGCGCGAGGTGTTCGACAACCCGGCGCACCCTTACACCCAGGCGCTGATCGCGTCGGTGCCGAAGATGCGTCAGGAGGTCGGCCTCCTGCACACGATCGAAGGCCAGCCGCCGGCGCTTTCCGATTTGCCGGAAGGCTGTCGCTTCGCGCCACGCTGCGAATTCGCCGAAGCGCGTTGTCAGGCCGCTTATCCGGACACGTTCCACGCGGGAGAGGAACATTCGGCGTCTTGCTGGAGGTTAGCGGATGACTGAACCGCTGCTCCGCGTCGAAAAGCTGCGCAAGTATTTCCCCTACACCAAAGGCATCCTGTTCTCGAAGACCTTGGGGCAGGTCAAGGCGGTCGACGATATCGATTTTACCATCGCTGCCGGCGAGACGCTGGGGCTGGTCGGCGAGTCCGGGTGCGGCAAGACGACCACGTCGCGCCTGGTCTTGCAGCTTGAGCAGCCGACCAGCGGCCGCGTGCTCCTGAACGGCGAACCGGTTCAGGATTTGGAAGGCGAGGCGCTGCGCGAATTTCGCTCTACCGTGCAGGCCGTGTTCCAGGATCCGTGGTCCTCCCTCAATCCCCGCATGCGGGTTGGCAAGATCATCGCCGAGCCGCTGGTCGTGACCAAGTGGGGCACGCGCCAAGAGATCGACGATAGGGTTGCCGATCTCTTGCGTCAGGTCGGCTTGCGCCCCGAGCACGCGCAGCAATTCCCGCACGAGTTCAGCGGCGGTCAGCGCCAGCGTGTCGCCTTGGCCAGCGCCTTGGCGCTAAACCCAAAACTGATCGTGCTGGACGAGCCGGTCTCGGCACTCGACGTGTCGATCCGGGCGCAAATGATGAACCTGCTGAAGGAAATCCAGGAACGCGACAACGTCGCCTATCTGCTGGTTGCGCACGATCTGGCGACGGTGCGGCAGATGGCGCACCACACCGCCGTCATGTATCTGGGCGAGATCGTCGAATATGCGCCGACCGAAGATCTGTTCGACAAGGTCCTGCACCCCTACACGAAGGCGCTGTTTTCCGCCGTGCTGCCGGATCATCCCGATGCCCAGAACGACGAGATCGTGCTGACCGGCGAGGTGCCGTCGCCGCTCGATCCCCCCAGCGGCTGCCGGTTCCATACGCGGTGTCCTTTCGCGATGGACGAATGTCGGGTCACGTCGCCGCCGCTGCGCGAAAACGCGCCCAGCCATCGCGTCGCCTGCCACCTCTACACGGATTAGTCGGCGGCATCCTTCTTGATCGACTCCAGGGTCGGCATGTTGTAGCGGTCTTCCGGCTTGAGCCAGCCCTTCCAGTTCGGCTTGCGCTTCTCGGCGAAGGCGGCGCGGGATTCGACGCGGTCCGACTTGTCGCCATGCTCGTGCAGCGCGTCGGACAGGGCGGCCAGGTCGGGGGCCACTTGTGGCCGCATCTGGCGCATCATGTAGATCGTGTTGACCCGCGCCGCCGGCGGCAGGGTCAGCATGTGCTCCGCCATCTCCATGGCGGTCGGGATCAGATCGTCCGGCTCGGCCAGGCGGTTGATGAAGCCGACCTCGTGTAGCCGCTTGGCGGTGAAGCGGAAGCCAAGCGCCATCTCTGTCGCGACCGGATGCGGCAGGCCGGCGACATGGCCGTGATTGTAACCGCCGAGCAGCCAGCGTTTCGCCTCCGACATCTCGAAGACCGCGTCCGGCACCGAAACGCGCAGATCGGTGCGTTCCACCATCATGAAGCCGCCGCCCATGGCGAAGCCGTTGACCGCAGCGATGACCGGTTTCTCCAGCGTGCCCTTCATGAACGGGTCCTCGAGGTCCGGGTCCGGGCTGCCGACGATGCCCTTCTCCAGCGATTCCTTCATGTCCTCGCCGGCGCAGAAGGCGCGGCCGGTGCCGGTGAAGATCGCGACTTCCAGATCGTCGTCGGTGCGGAATTCGGAGAAGGCCTCAGCCATCCCCCGCCGCAGTTCGGATCCCATGGCATTCATCCGTTCCGGCCGGTTCAGCTGGACGATCATGATCTGCCCGTGGCGCTCGGTTTCGACGAAGGCCATGTTATTTCCCCTCAGTTAGTGTGTTCCGTTGGTAGATATAGCGCACGGGGCCGCTCAGACGACACCGTCATCGTGCAGCGCCTTAATTTCCGCTTTGGTATAGCCGACGCCCGCTAGTAGGGCATCGGTATGCTCGCCCAGCTTCGGCGCGACACCGATCTGCGCCGGGGTTTCGGAAAATTTCCACGGCGACCCATGCACCTTGGCCGTCTTGCCGTATTCCGGATAGTCGGCCTCTGAAACGTAACCGTTGGCCAGCACGTCGGGATCGTTGGTCGCTTCCAGCAGCGTATTGATCGGCGCGGCGACGATATCGGCGGCGCGCAGGATGTCCACCCAACGGTCGCGGCCGTCCCGCGCGAAGCATTCGTCGAGCTTGGCGAGCATTGCCTCCCGCTTCTCATCGGAGGTCACGGCGACACCGAGATCGCGCAGCCCGATCGCTTCCAGCTCTTCGTAGAAGCCAAGCGCCGTCATTGCTTTCTTCCAAACCTGGCCTCGAAGCTGGAAGACAAACGGCTTGCCGTCGCTATCCTCGAAGCTGGCGCTCATGCCGGGATGTTCGGCGGTGCCGTTGATCCGCGCCTGCCCCGTCACCGGGTTCTGGTCGCGCCACATCGTTGTGGTCAGGGTCCAGCCCATCAGGCGGAGCTGTCCGCCGAGCAGCGATGTGTCGACCTTCTGCCCGACACCCGTCGACCGCGCATGGGTGAGCGCCGCCAGGATGCCGCCGAAGGTGAGAATCGCGCAGGTCTCGTCGGCGACCGACACGATGCCGGTGCGCATCGGCTGGCCCGGCGTCGAGAAGGCTTCCGCTATGCCGCCGAGCGCCTGGCCCATCGCGTCGGTGCCCGGCAGCGCCGCATGCGGGCCGTCCGGTCCGTAGCCCGAGACGGAGGCGTAGACCAACTTCGGATTGATCTTCTTCAGATCCTCATAACCGAAACCGTTGCGCTCTGCCGCGCCGGGCCGGAAATTCTGACCGAACACATCGGCGTCCGCGACCAGCTTGTAGAGCACTTCCCGCCCGCGCGGCTCCTTCAGGTTCAAGGTCAGGCTCTTGACGCCGCGGTTGTTGGTTTCGAAATAGGAACTGGGATAACCCGGCACCTGCCCCGCGGTACGCGACGGGTCGCCGATTCCCGGCGCTTCGATCTTGACGACCTCCGCCCCCAGATCCGCCATTAGCATATAAGGGACCGTGCCCGCCTGCGCGGTCGAGCAGGAGACGACTTTGACCCCGTCGAGCGGCCCTTTCGGTTGCGCCATGATGCGGCCCTCCTTATCGATGCGCTTCGCGTTACGTGCGAAGAAGAATGTGTTGATACAAAACTGTAGGCCCGCGGCGACCGCGAGGCAATATGCGGTGGCGACTAACGTCCCAGCGGTACCGCCTGCACTGTCGCGGGCTGACCGACCTGGCGCGGGGCGATGGTGACGATGACGATCGCGCCGCTGATGGTCCGGGACTGGACTTGCACCGTGGCCGCCCGGTCCTCGCGGGTGAAGGTCAGCACGCTGATCTCCGATTGCACGCTCATTATCGGCGTCCAGCGGAAGGCCGGCATCTCGCGCTGATAGAAGGCGAAGGCCTTGCTCGGCGACTGGCCGACCTTCATGACGATGCGCCCGGTCCACTGGTCGCGGCTGCTCAGAATCAGCGAGCGTTCATTGTCGAGCGTGGCGTCTTCGGGGATCGGGATGTCGGTCACGGGCCGGGAATCGAGCGCGACATTCGCGCCGGCCGGCCGTTCCGTCGCCGGCAACGCCGTTTCGTTAAGCGTGCACGCGCTGAGTAGCCCAAGCGCGCCCACCACCCACGATAGACGGTTTAATCGAGTGCCCCACACCATGACCCGGAGCATAGCGTGGTCGATTCCGTTTGACGACTATTGATAGCAAGATGCTAGCGCGATGCCGTGTGGATCATGCATGATTGCGCGATAAGGAGGCCGCCATGCAGATCGCCGCCGAGAATATCGACAGGTTGCTTGCCGTGGAAATGCGTCGGCGCGGCATTCCGCGCGGGTTCAAGTGGCGCATCTTCGAGATCGCCCGCGCGGCGCATGACGAACCGCTGTGCCTTGCAGCGGCGCGTCCGCTGGCCGGCGATCCGATGCGCATCGCCATGGTCACCGGCGCCTGGGTGCCGGACCAGATGCCGGTCGGCGAAAGCGACGGGCCGTACGGCACCGTCGTGCTGGCGCAGGCTTTGGCGCGAATCGGCCATGATGTGACGATCTACTCCGACCCCGAGGCGACGCCGCCGATCGATTTCCTGGCCCGCCATCTCGGTCTCGACGTCGCGGTCGAAGCCGTGGTCCGCGGCGACTCCGCCGTCAACGAAGCCATTGCACGCGACTACGACGCCATGGTCGCGGTCGAGCGGCTGGGCCAGAACGGCGAGGGTAACATTTACAGCATGAACGGTTTCCCGCTGACCGAATACCACCATGCCTTCGACGACTGTTTCCGGCTGATGCGGGCGGCGGGCAAGCCGACGATATCGGTGACCGACGGCGGTAACGAACTCGGCAACGGCAAGATCCGAGATGAACTGATTCGCGAACTCCCGGGCCTCAATCTGGCGGATCGCACGCCGTGCGGCGGCGGCATTCTGTGCGCGACGGACTGCGATGCGCTCGTCGTCGCCAACAGCTCCAATCTCGGATGTACCGGCGTTGTCGCCGGCCTAGCGCTGTTGCGCGAGGACGCCGCGTTGTGCCACGACCCGGATACGGAGCGGGATCTGCATTATGTCGGTGTCGGGCTTGGCCTGATCGATGGCGGTGGGGGCGGGGCGATCGCGGCCTGCGACGGCATCCCCGCGGACTCCTGCGCTGCCCTGGTTCATCTGGTGCGCAACACCGTCGAGCGCGCCCTGGAGACACCGCGCGAAAGGGCCTTCTGAATGACTGCGACTGAAGTCCATAGCCAACCGATCACGAATGCCAGCGCCTGGACGCGAGACGATATCGCCGCCAGCGACGATTGGATCCACGTCTTGAGCGACGCGGAAATCGCCGATCTAGACCGCGCGCTGCGGGCCGTGCATCGGCCCAGCGTGAAATTGGCCGACATCACCCGGGCCGACTTCCCCCTGCCCGTCCTGGGGCCTGTGCTCGTCGGCCTGGAACAGGACGTCCGGACCGGCCGCGGCTTCTTCCTGCTGCGCGGCATCCCGGTCGAGCGCTACAGCGACGACGAGCTGTTCGTCCTGAAGTGGGGCATCGGCACCCATCTCGGCCGCGCCATTTCGCAGAATACTTATGGCGACGTGCTGGGGCATGTCTTCGATCACGGCGCCGCCGATCCGACGGCAACGCGGACGCGTGGCTATCAGACCAGCGCTGGGCTGGATTTCCATGTCGCCCGCGCCGACATGACCTCGCTGCTGTGCCTGCGCCAGGGCCGCGCCGGCGGGATCAGCCGTATCGTCAGTTCGATGGCGGTGCACAACGCGATCCTGGCGCGGCATCCTGAATATCTGCCGCCGCTTTATGAGGGGTTGCCCTACATCTATACCGAGGCCGCCGGAGAGATGAAAACGTGGAACGGTCCGGTCTTCGGCGTGACCGACACTGTGCTGAGCTGTTCGTTCCGCCGCGGCACCATCCAGAAAGCGATAGATTCGCCCGGCGTCACCTTGCCGCCGCTGAAGGCGGCGGCGCTGGCGTGCATCGACGAAATCATGAACGATCCGGCGCTGGTCTATGAAATGGAACTCATGCCGGGCGACATTCAGTTCGTGAACAACTACACGGTGCTGCACGGCCGCACCGCCTTCACCGACGATCCCGACCCGGACAAGAAGCGCCACGTCGTGCGGCTGTGGTTGAAGTTTTTCACGCCGCGCCCGGCAAGCGCCTATATCCGCGACCAGTACAAGGGCATCGAGAAAAAACTGGACGCAAATCCGGCGGGCTTCCGCACGCAATAGGGGGAATTCATGGCGCTTGGCCTGTTTAGCTTCAACACCGAATACAGCATCCGGCCCGATGTTCTGGCCAAAGCCGCCGAAGAGCGGGGATACGAGTCGATCTGGTTTCCCGAACACACCCATATTCCCGCCGCCCGCACGACGCCGTTTCCCGGTCTCGACAAGATGCCGCGGGAGTACGCGCACATGTCGGACCCGTTCGCGTCCAGCGCGGCGGCCGCGGCGGTGACCGAGCGGATCAAGATCGGCACCGCGATCAGCCTGATCAATCAGCACGACCCGATCACCTTGGCCAAGGAAGTCGCCACGATCGACTGGATTTCCAACGGCCGGTTCCTGTTCGGCGTCGGTGCGGGCTGGAATGTGGAGGAGATGAACGATCACGGCGTCGAGTTCGAGGACCGCTGGCCGCGCCTGTGGGAAAACCTGGAAGCGATGCAGGCGCTCTGGACCGAGGAGGAAGCGACCTATCAGGGCAAGTATGTGCAGTTCGAGCGCGCCTGGTCGTATCCCAAACCGATCCAGCAGCCGCATCCGCCGATTCTGCTCGGCGTTTTCGACTCAAAAGTCGGCCGCGCCCGCGTGGCGCGCCATGCCCAGGGCTGGATTCCGATCTCCTTCGATCTGGCGCGGACTCAGTTCAGCATGGCGGACGTGCGCAAACGCATGGAGGAAAACGGCCGCGACCCGTCGCAACTCACCACCTCGATCCTATTCCTACCGGTGGAAACGAATGAGGATACGGTGCGCGAGGCGCTCGCCTGCGGCGCCGACCGGGTCATCTTGCGCGTGCCGACGGAAGATGAGGCGACGGTGCTCGCTTTCATGGACCGCTTTCAGGCGTTGGCGGGGTAGGGGTGCCGCCGTCGCCTACCCCCCATCCTAACCTTCCCCCACAAGGGGGGAAGGGATAATTTAGATATATCAACATGTTATTCTCCTCCCCCTTGAGGAGACCTCTGCGAAACGGGTTCAGGATCGGAGATAATCGTTGGGTTTGGAGGTTGGTGCATAGGTTTGGCGGTTTTTCGCGTTGGGTTTTGGGACGCTCTTGACGAGATCGGCAAGGGACGGTGTCAGGGCATAAGAGTTTCGGCACGTCTCAGGTTCATGGCGATGCACAGGAGATGAAGGTGGGACTGGTTCTTCTGCATCCCCCTGTATCGGGCCCGGCGGTATCGGTAAGACCGCTTCAGAGTTCCGAACAGGCGCTCGACATTAGCGCGGATCGGGGAGATCAGGCGGTTGCGGACCTGTTGCCAGTGCGGCAGCGCCGGTTGGTTCTTATGGCTGCGGTGCATGATCCGGTCCTTGATGCCCCTCGCCTTGAGGCGCCGGCGGCGCTCCTTGTGCTCATAGGCTTTGTCAGCATAGACCGCCCGCTCGTCGCCCTGGATCAGCGCGTCGGCCACTTCGCTCTCATAGGTTTTGGCCGACGTCATCATCGCATCGCGGATCAATTCGGAGCCCTGATCGACGGCGATATGCGCCTTGTACCCGAAATAGGCCGTGCGCCCGCGCCGCGTCCAATCGGCATCCGGATCGAGCGCCGAACGCTCGCCGGAAACACCGGACGGCCGGCTGACCGAAGCCTCGATCAGGGTGGCATCGATCAGTGTGCCCGTCTTCAGCATCAGCCCGTGACGCTCCAACTGCCGGTTCGTTTCCGCCAGAAGCTTCGCCGTCAGTTTCCTCTCTGCCAGCGCCGCCCGGAAGCGCACGAACGTCGTCTCGTCCGGTGTCTCGTCGCTCAACGAGAACCCGCAGAACCGTCGGAACGACAGACGATCCCCCAACGCCTCCTCCAGGTCCGGGTCGGAAAGACCATACCATTGCTGCAGCAAAACCGCCTTGTACATCGACAGCGCCGGATACCCTCTGCGCCCCTTCTTCGAGCGAACCGACTTCAGGAGCTTCTCGAAGCGAGACCAGTCGAAAAGACCTTCGATACGCTCCAGACGTTTATTCGAACCCGCACCCGGCGCCACAAACGCATCCGCAAAGCCACCCTCACCAACCCGCTTCTCACCCATCAAGACCTCCGTCATAGCGATCACTCTAAAGAATCACCGTTTCGACAAAGTTGCTACCCATTTCGCAGAGGTCTCCTTGAGGGGGGAGGATCAAGGTGGGGGTGGACGGCGGTGCCGCCCTTTTTTTACAAAGTCCTTTTAGGCGATTTGAAGGTTGTATTACGTGTGCCACAGAGAGATGTGAGAGCACAGCCCGCACCAGACAATGGCGTCCCGCGCCTCCGCACGCTACAATTGCGGCATGGATGAGCCCCCGCTCAAACGCAACACCAAACGGGTATCTTCGGCGATCACCCACTACACCTACCAGGAAAGCCCGGTGGGACCACTGCTCATCGCGGGCGCGGGCGAGGTGGTGATGCTGATCAACTTCCCGACCGGCAGCCAGGCGCAGCAGCCAAGGCCGGACTGGGTCCGGGACGATGCGATGTTTGCCGAAGCTAAGGTGCAGCTAACCGAGTATTTTGCCGGCGCGCGCACGGACTTCACGATGCCGATCGAAATGGACGGGACCGATTTCCAAAAGGAAGTTTGGACCGCGCTGCGCGCCGTGCCCTTTGGGGAAACGGTCGGCTATGGCGAACTCGCGGAACGGATTGGCCGGCCGAAGGCGAGCCGCGCCGTGGGTGCCGCCAACCATGCCAATCCTCTGCCGATCGTCGTGCCCTGCCATCGCGTCATCGGCTCCGACCGGTCGCTGACCGGCTTCGGCGGCGGGCTGGAGACGAAGCAGACATTGCTGGAATTCGAGAACCCGGACGCCCACCGACCGGATATTCAGCAGGATTTATTTCAGAGCGCCTAGCGTGAATATGAGGACCGAATAATGGACGGATCAATTGCCCAAGCCGATCTCTATGCCCTGCCGCCTGAAGAGGCGGAGCGCGGCCTGCGGGTGCAGCTCGCGGCGGCCTACCGCATGGTCGACTATTACGGCTGGACGGAGCAGATCTACGGCCATCTGACGGCGCGCGTGCCGGGGCCGGAGGCGCTTTTCCTGATCAACCCGTTCGGCCTGAATTATGACGAGGTGACGGCCTCGAATCTGGTCAAGATCGATTGCGACGGCAACATCGTCGCGCCCAGCGACTACCCTATCAACCGCGCCGGTTTCGTGATCCACTCCGCCGTTCATTTGGCGAATTCAGATGAGCATAAATGCGTCATGCACACCCACACCCGCGCTGGCATGGCGATTGCCGCGATAAAGGAGGGGCTGCAGCCGATCTCCATGGCCTCGACGGGATACTACAAACGCCTGTCGTACCACGACTACGAAGGCGTCAGTCTCGACACCGAGGAGCGCGAAGGGCTGCTCGCCGATCTTGGCGAGAACAGCGCGATGATGCTGCGCAACCACGGCATCCTCACCACCGGCCGCACCGTGCCCGAGGCATTCCAGCGCCTCTACCGCCTGGAACGCGCCTGCCAGATTCAGGTCGACGCTGCAGCCGCGGGCACGCTCAACCTGCTGTCCGACAATGTGGCGCAGGCCTCCGCCGCGGGATTGGGTGGTGGTGCCGCCATGCACTCGGACCGCCCACCCGCCGGGTCGCTGGAATTCGCCGCGATGATGCGCAAGATGGACAAGATCGACCCGTCCTATCGGGAATAGTTTCCGAATTTGGCGGCAGGAAATCAACCAATGGTCGCCACGGAATACAGTTTCTTTGGTGAAATAGATTTTGCCGTTCCCAAGACCGCATTCGGTGTAAGCAGGTACGTGTTTCGCAATTGTGAGTCTGCGACGGTATTCTTTACAACTTTTTACAATCCTCTGTAACGGGGTATCTTATTGAATTTACAGAGGTATTTTTGAATTCAGCGGGATTTGCATAGTCTAATATGGGAAATAGTGTCGAAAAACTTTACAGTTTAGTGAACATTAAATATAGCGCCCATATAACGCATTGATATAAAACCGTTATTTTATTGGCCCTGTTCTTGCATATTAATCACGAAACGGCGGTATCTCTCGATTAAGTAAGGATTGTAGAATGAAATTCGTTAGGCTTATTGGGATCACATTTGCAACGGCAATTGCGTTTTCGATGCTTTCCGTTCCGTCAGCGAATGCGGTTAGTTTTTCCTACGAAGGGTTTACGGATTTCACGCCGCCAGGCCCACCGGGCACCCTACCTATAGAAGGCACGTTCGACAATCTTGCGGCCGTTTTGGCGCAGAATGAAGCCGATCTCGGCCTTCCGCCGGGCAGCATTCAGGAGATTGGCAAGTTCAATGTAGGCGGCGTATGGGACGACGGCGTGTTTGGCTCCGATGCGCTGGTATCGTTTACCTGTACCGACGCTGAAGATCCCTGTCATAGCTTCACCTTCGAGTTCGATCCGACCGCCGAGAGCCTCGTCGGCGGCATTCCGCTGTCCGATTGGGAGCTTGTTAAGATTGCCATGAAGATCGGCAACACCGGCGGCGAAGGCGCACCCGACTTGCCCGGACACGGATTTTGGGTCGTGGGCGACGGCGAAATTAACGGAGACGAAATTACGTTTTCCGATTTCGCTTCCTTCGGGAACGATATCGGCAAAGAGAACGGCAACTCGCATATCCACTTTTTCGGCGTCCAAGGGCCGGGCACCGGTGTCTCTGAGCCTGGCACACTCGCCCTGCTCGGCATTGGACTCGCGGGGCTGGGCTTGATGCGCCGGCGGCGTAAGGCAGCCTAGCGACTGACTGATCGTCAAAAACGCGTTTCTGGGAAGACGGATGGCCGGTATTTTTACCGGCCATTTCCTTTTGCGGTGTTTGAGTTTGGCTCTATCGTTAACCTCAACCTTGTCTTCTGACGAATATCGCAGCAACGTCATTCACTTGTTGCTTTTCCCCGCCCGCGGCGACAGATTCGCGGCATGAAGGCGCTACGCCAGAAACGCAAGATCGTCGATCGTCTCGCCGTGACCGAGGCGGCGGTCGAACTGCTCGATCTCGGCGAGTCCGAGCGGCCGGCGGCGTTGCTTGGTTGTTACCGTGAAGCGCTCGACGCCGGCTTTGCGGAAGTCCGGCGGCGGTTCGAGGCGGATCATGATGGCGCGCTGGCGGTGCAGGGCAACTGCCACCTGATCGACCAGCTGATCCGCACGATCTATGAAATCGCCGCCGGCTATATCTATCCCGCCGCCAACCCGACCTCGGGCGAGCAGGTCTGCATCGTCGCCTATGGCGGCTACGGCCGCGCCGAATTGGCGCCGAAGTCGGACGTCGACCTGCTGTTCGTCCTGCCCTACAAGCAGACTCCGCGCTCCGAACAGATCATCGAACACATGCTCTACATGCTGTGGGATCTGGGGCTCAAGGTCGGTCATGCGACGCGCTCGCTCGACGAATGCATCCGCCAGGCCAAGTCCGACATCACGATCCGCACCGGGCTGCTGGAATCCCGCTATATCTGGGGCGAGCAGAAACTGTATCTGGAGCTGCGCGAGCGGTTCTGGCGCGAAGTGGCCGAAGGCAGCGAAAGCGAGTTCGTCGAGGCCAAGCTGCACGAACGCGACGAGCGGCACAAGCGGATGGGCGATTCCCGCTACGTACTCGAACCGAACATCAAGGAAGGCAAGGGCGGCATCCGTGATTTGCAGACCCTGTTCTGGATCGCCAAGTATCTCTATCAGGTCGACGATGTCGGCCAGCTGGTCGAAAAAGGCGTGTTTACCGCGGAAGAGGTGGCGCTGTTCGACAAGGCGCAAATCCATCTCTGGACGGTGCGCTGCCACCTGCATTATCTGACCGGCCGGGCGGAAGAGCGGCTGACCTTCGACGTGCAGCCGCAGCTGGCGGAGGTCATGGGCTATACCGACCGTGGCCGCACCCGCGGCGTCGAGCGGTTCATGCGGCACTATTTCCTGGTCGCCAAGGATGTCGGCGATCTGACGCGGATCTTCTGTGCCGCGCTGGAAGTCCGCCAGCAGCGCCAGCGCCAGTTCCTGGCGCCGCTGTTCGGGCTGTGGAACCGGGACATCGACGGCTTCCCCGTGGCGAGCGGTAGGCTCAACGTGTCTTCGCCGCGGCATTTCAATCAGCACCCGGTCGATATGCTGCGCATTTTCGAGGTGGCGCAGCAGAGCGGGCTCGACATTCATCCCGACGCGCTGCAGACGATCACCCGCAGCTTGCGGCGGATCAACAAGCGGGTGCGGGAGGATCCGGAAGCGAACCGCATCTTCCTGAACATCCTGACGTCGGAGAAGGGGGCGGAGATCGCCTTGCGGCGGATGAACGAGGCCGGCGTGTTCGGCAAGTTCATCCCGGATTTCGCCCGCGTCGTGGCGCAGATGCAGTACGACATGTATCACGTCTACACCACGGACGAGCACACGATCCGCGCCATCGGCATGCTGAGCGAAGTCGAACGCGGCGAGCTGAAGGACGAGCTGCCGGTCTCCAGCGAGATCATCCACAAGGTGCTGTCGCGCGAAGTCCTGTATATGGCCGTGCTGCTGCACGATATCGCCAAAGGGCGCGGCGGCGACCATTCGGTGCTTGGCGCGGAGGTCGCCGAACATCTGTGCCCGCGCTTCGGCTTTACCGAGGCGCAGACCGAAACCGTCGCCTGGCTGGTGCGGCACCATCTCGATATGAGCAACGTCGCCTTCAAGCGCGATCTCGACGATCCCAAGACGATCCTCGACTTCGTCGAACGGGTGCAGTCGCCGGAACGGCTGCGCCTGCTGCTCTGCCTGACCGCGGTCGATATCCGCGCCGTCGGACCCGGCCGCTGGAACAATTGGAAGGCGACCCTGTTGCGCGAAATCTACTACCGCTCGGAAGCGGTGATGTCCGGTGGCTTCGCGACCGACCATCTGGACGACCGCGCGGCCGGCATCCGCGAGGCGATGAGCGAACAGCTGGCGGGCTGGACCGAGGAAGAACGGGAAGCCCATTTCAAGCGCGGCCAGGCGTCCTACTGGCTGTTCTACGATATCGAAACGCTGGCCCGGCACGCCAATCTCGTGCGTGAGGCGACGGCGCAGGACAAGCTGCTCGCCATCGACACGCGCATCAATCCGGAGCGCGCGGTGACGGAACTGACAATCTACGCCGCCGACCATCCGGGCTTGTTCAACAAGATCGCCGCCGCAATTGCGGTTAGCGGCATGACGATCGTCGACGCGCGGATCAACACCTTCACGACGGGCATGGCGCTGGATACGTTCTGGATCCAGGATGCGACCGGCGATACCGTCAACAGCACGGCCGGCTTGTCGCGCCTGTCGAAGCGCATCGAGCAGTCGCTGTCCGGCCAGCTGCGCGTCGCCGACGAACTGGCGAAGCGCCGGACGCTGCCGAGCCGCACCGAGGTCTTCACCGTGCCGCCGCGGGTGCTGATCGACAACAAGGCCAGCAACACCTATACGCTGATCGAGGTCAACGGCCGCGACCGGCCAGGCTTGCTTTACGACCTCACCGGCGCATTGCACGAACTCGCTCTGCAGATCAGCTCGGCGAAAATCTCGACCTATGGCGAGCGCGTCGTCGACGTCTTCTACGTGAAGAACGTCTTCGGCACGAAAGTCGACCATCCGGAAAAAATGCGGCAGATCGAAAAAACGCTGCTCGAAGCGCTCCGCGACCCGGCGGAGAAAGCGGTTGAGGCGGCAGCGGAAAGCGCTGTTGCGGTTGCCGAATGAGTGGGGGTGCTCTCCCATTCCAATTTCCCCACCCCGTCATCCCTGACAAGCGGCGCAGCCGCGCAGATCGGGGATCCATCTTTATGCCGGGCGCGGTTGCACCATGGATCCCGGATCGGCGGCGCGATGCGCCTTGTCCGGGATGACGGTTTGCGGATATGGATGCGGCTACATCGCATGCGACTGCCCCTCTCCCTTTGATCGATCCCACCCAATCTCCAGCCTTAATCGCGCCGCGAATCACGCGTAGACTCTGAGCATGGCGCTTTTCCGATCCATCGCGACGGTCGGCGGCTGGACTATGGTCAGCCGCATTCTGGGTTTCGCGCGCGACATGCTGCTCGCCAACGTCATTGGCGCGGGGCTGATCGCGGATGCGTTCTTCGTCGCCTTCAAGTTCCCCAATTTCTTCCGCCGCCTGTTTGCCGAGGGTGCGTTCAATGCCGCCTTCGTGCCGCTGTTCGCCGGCCGCCTGACCCGTGATGGGCGTGAAGCGGCGGTCAAGTTCGCGGCCGAGGTCGCGGCGGTTCTTGGCAGCGCGATGCTGATGTTCACGGTGGCCGCGATCCTGACCATGCCGTGGCTGATGGTGGCGATCGCGCCAGGTTTCGTCGACCAGCCGGTCAAGTTCGACCTCACCGTCGACCTGACGCGGGTGACGTTCCCCTACCTGTTCTTCATGGCGATGATTGCGCTGATGGGCGGCATGCTGAATTCGCTGCAGCGTTTCGCGGCGACGGCGGCGGCGCCGATCATGCTCAACATCGTGCTGATTTCGGTGTTGCTCGGGGTGCGGGGGGGCGTCCTGCCGGACCCGGGCCACGCGATAGCCTGGGGCGTGGCGGCGGCAGGGCTGGTGCAGTTCCTGTGGATCGCGCTTGCCTGCAAGCGGGCTGGTATATCGTTTGTGCCGCCGCGGCCGCGCTTGACGCCGGGTGTGCGCCGGCTGCTGGTGCTGATGGCGCCGGCCCTGCTCGGTGCTGGGGTGGTGCAGGTCAATGTGGTGATCGACGTCATCCTCGCTTCGACCCTGAGCGAAGGGTCGGTGTCGTTTCTGTATTACGCTGACCGGGTCAACCAGCTGCCGCTTGGTGTTGTCGGCGTCGCGGTCGGGATCACCCTGCTGCCGCTGCTGACCCGGCAGCTGAATTCGGGCGATCTGGACGCCGCGCGGAATAGCCAGAACCGGGCGATCGAATTCGCGCTCACACTGACCCTGCCGGCGGCGGCGGCGCTGATCGCCATGCCGGGGGCGATCGTGACCGTGCTGTTTCAGCGAGGCGCCTTCGACGTGGCGGCGGCCGAGGCGACCGCCGGGGCGCTCGCGGCGTTCGCGATAGGTCTTCCGGCCTATGTGCTGATTAAGGCGTTGACCCCGAGCTATTTCGCCCGGGAGGATACCAAGACGCCGGTCAAGATCGCGGTCGTCGCCATGATCGCGAATGTGGCGCTGGCGCTGGCGTTGATGCAGGTGCTGGCCCATGTCGGCATCGCGCTGGCGACGGCGCTGTCGGCCTGGTTCAACGCGCTGGCGCTGGGCGTTGTTCTGGTGCGCCGCGGCCATTTGGCGTTCGACGACCGCTTGCGGCGCTGCGTGCCGCGGCTGCTGTTCGCGTCGGCGGCGATGGCGGGCGCGGTCTGGTGGGGGACCGGTCTGCTCGCCGGGCCGCTCGCCGGAGACGAGGCGCGGCGGATCGGGGCGCTAACTGTACTGGTCGCCGGCGGCGGTGGGCTGTTTGTACTCCTTTCGCTGGTCACCGGGGCGGTTCGGCTGAAGGATTTGCGCGCCGCGCTGTCGCGGCGCGGCTGAGGAGAGGAAACATCGATGGTCCGACTGACCGATATGATGGAAGACGACAGGAATCATTTATTATCAAGACCTTGTCCGCGTTTTGACGGCGATCCTTGGGTCGAGGGCCCGCCACTTGCGGAGCGCCGAATCGCTATCGTCACCACCGCCGGCCTGCAGGTCCGCAGCGACGCCGCCTTCGATTTCCGCACCGCCGAGTACCGGGTGATACCCGGCTCTATCGAAGGCAAGGATCTGGTGATGAGCCACACCTCCGTGAACTTTGATCGGACCGGCTTTCAGAGCGACACAAACGTCGTCTTCCCCATCGACCGGCTGCGCGAACTGGAGTCGGACGGGTCGATCGGATCGCTGGCCAATTATCACTACGCCTTCAACGGCGCCTACATGGAACCGGCGGGCTACGAAGATAAGGCGCGCGAGGTCGCGGCGCTGCTGAAGGGCGACAATGTTGATGCGGTGCTGATGGTGCCCGTCTGACCGAACTGCACGCGCGCCGTGAGCGCGCTAAGCCATTTCCTGGAAAGCGAGGGGCTGGCGACGGCGGGGATCAGCCTGGTGCGCGAGCACACCGAACGGATGGAACCGCCGCGTTCCCTATGGGTGCCGTTCGAACTCGGTCGGCCGTTCGGCGCGCCGGACGACGCGGCGTTTCAGCATCGCGTACTGGCGGCGACGCTCGCCCTGTTCGAGGCAGGACCGCGGCCGGTCCTGGTCGATTTTCCCGACGATGCCCCGGTCAAGGCGCTGGCCGTGGAGACCGGAGGCTGGGCTTGCCCGATCGCCTTTCCGCCGCCGCCCATCGATCCGAACGATTTGGGTGCCGCGGTCGCCGCCGAAATCGGCCAGCTCGCCCCCTGGTACGAGGAATCCCGCCGCGCGCTGGGCCGCACCAGCGTCAGCGGCCAGGCCTTCTCCGTTGAAGAAGCCGCCGCGCATGCCACGCTATTCCTCGATACGCCCCCGGAAACGGGCATGGCGGCGGTCGTCCGTCTGAAGGGCGCGCTGGAGGATTTGAAGGCGTTCTACGCCGAAGCCGCAGCGGCGCGTCCCGGTGCGTCGAGCGCCGATATGGCGGATTGGCTGTGGCAGGAAACCGCGCTGGGCCGGCTTATATTCACACTGTCCAAAACGCTCGCGACGCACGAAGACGAGGCGCTACGCTATATGGCCGCTCGGTCGCTAGTGCCACGCGCGCAGGCGGAAAAAGCCAAGGCTACCGCCGCCCCTTGACCCGCGGCGGTCGAGCCGCGATAACTCGCGCCTTCGTGAAACAGTCCACATCGAGGGCGTTATGGACCGCATTTTCTCGGGCGTTCAGCCATCGGGCAATCTGCATCTCGGCAATTATCTCGGCGCGATCCGCAATTTCGTGCGCTTACAGGAGCAGTACGAATGCATTTACTGCGTCGTCGATATGCATGCCATCACCGTATGGCAGGATCCGAAAGAGCTGCGGCATAATATCCGCGAGCTGACGGCAGCCTTCATCGCGGCGGGGCTCGACCCGACCAAGAACGTGATCATGAACCAGTCGCAGAACTCCCATCATGCGGAGCTCGCCTGGATCTTCAACTGCGTGGCGCGGCTCGGTTGGCTGAACCGGATGACCCAGTTCAAGGAGAAGGCGGGCAAGAACCGGGAGAACGCGTCGGTCGGGCTGTACGCCTATCCCAATCTGATGGCCGCCGACATCTTGGCCTACAAAGCGACGCATGTACCGGTCGGCGAAGACCAGAAGCAACATCTCGAGCTGTGCCGCGACATCGCCCAGAAGTTCAACAACGACTTCGGCGTCGATCTGTTTCCCATCGTGGAGCCGCTGATCCTGGGGCCGGCGACACGGGTGATGTCGCTGCGCGACGGGTCGTCGAAAATGTCCAAGTCGGATCCATCGGATAACAGCCGCATCAACCTGACCGATGACGCGGATGCAATCGCCCAGAAGCTCCGCCGCGCGCGCACCGATCCGGAACCGCTGCCGAGCGAGCCTGATGGATTGGACGGTCGTCCCGAGGCGGCCAATCTGGTCGGGATCTTCGCGGCGCTTGCCGACAGCTCAGTTGAAGAGGTGCTGCGCGAGCATGGCGGGTCGCTGTTCTCTGATTTCAAAAATGCGCTGACCGAGATCGCGGTCGCTAAGCTGGGGCCGATTGGTGCGGAGATGCAGCGGCTGGTTGCCGATCCCGCCTATATCGATGGTGTTCTGGCGGATGGCGCGGTGCGGGCGCGGGCGCTTTCCGAACCGGTCATGGCGGAAGTCTTCGAGACCGTAGGCTTCGTACGGACCTAGGCCGTGTCAGGCAGTACCCCTTGCACCGTCGCTAAATCGTGCACAATTGAATGAGTATGCATGACGATAATGTGATCGGGACCGACCAGACGGCGCAGCCGCGCCTTGCCGGTCGAGGCGAGAAGGCACGCGGCTGGGCACTACGCGTCGGTGGAATCGTCGTGGCTCTGCTGTTGCTCTATTATCCGGCCGGGATGGTGTGGGTCCATTCGCTTGATGACGATCCGGACTTCGCGGTTGAAACGAGCGAAGGCGAGAGCCGGGCGGTGGCGCTCGCGGCAGCGCTCATCGAGCGGGAAACCGATCAGAATCGCTGGACGGCGAACGATCCGTTCTTCCTGCCGGCGGCCGCTCTCGACAATATGCCCAACTTCCAGCAAGGCATCATCTATGCCTTGTCGCGGTTCGCGATTGAAATGAGCGATCAGATCGGTCGCGTGCGCGGTTCCAGCCAGGTCGATGACGATCTGGACAGCGCGGCGGGCCGGCTCAAATATCCCGGCACGATCTGGTTCTTCGATTTTTCGACCTCTCTGGCGCCGACCGCGACATCGGAACAGCAATACCGCGAAGCGCGCCGCGCGCTGATTAGCTACAATCAACGTTTGGCGAAAGGTGAGGCCACTTTCGAACGCCGCGCCGACAATCTGCAGGCGACCCTGGAGCGCATGTCCGCCGATTTGGGGTCGTCTTCCGCGGTGATCGATCACCACATCGCCGAAGGCGGTTTCCTCATAGATTTCGATGCCGATGATATTTTCTATCAAACCAAGGGCCGCATTTACGCGTACTACCTGATCCTTGTCGGGTTCCGCGACGATTTCAAGCAGGTGATCAACGAACGTGAACTGGGCAAGGCTTGGGATCAGATGCTCGCCTCCATGCGGCACGCCGCAGAGATGGACCCTTTGGTCATTGTCAATGGCGCCCCGGACGGTCAGTTGCTGCCAAGTCATCTCGCGGCGCAGGGATTCTATCTGCTGCGCGGCCGTACGCAGCTGAAGGAAATTGCCAACATTCTCCTGAAATAGCCCTTTGCCGTTTTGAGGCTTGCGATGACAATAGATGTCACACCGTTCGAGCGGCTGGGCCGCTTCGACAATGACTGGCTGAATACCCGCTACCATTTCAGCTTTGCGGATTATCACGACCCGGCGCGCATGGGGGTCGGTCCGTTGCGCGTCTGGAATGACGACCGCATTGCGCCGGGAACCGGGTTCGATCCCCATCCGCATCGCGATATGGAGATCATCACCTATGTCCGTCGTGGCGCGGTCACCCACCGCGATAGCCTGGGGAACGAGGGCCGCACGGAGGCCGGCGACGTACAGGTCATGTCGGCGGGGACCGGGATCGTTCATGCGGAATACAACAGGGAGCAGGAACCGACCGACCTTTTCCAGATCTGGATCATGCCCGACCGTCACGGCCATGCGCCGCGTTGGGATGCGCGCGCCTTCCCAAAGGCCGATCGCGCCGGAGCGCTAATTGCGCTGGCGTCCGGGCAACGCGACATCGAGGGCGCGCTACCGATTCACGCCGACGCTACGCTATTCGGTGCAACCTTGTTGGCGGGCCAGACGGTAACCCATCGGCTCGCGAAGGATCGTCAAGCCTACCTCGTGCCGGCGATTGGCTCTGTCTCAGCGAACGATGTCGTGATCGAAGCTCGGGCCGGAGCGGAGATCTGCGACGTCGAGACCCTAGTATTGACCGCGACACGGGACAGCGAAATTTTGCTGGCCGATCTGCCGCGGGTTTGATTTTAATCCAGGCGCACCTCCGTATATCTCTGTGCTAGACTTCAGCCGCCGCCGGCCTGATTTCAGCAAGGCTCACCCGTGATCGCTCGTGCGTTTCTCCTGATTGTCCTCGCCGTCACGCTGTTTAGCGGGCCTGACCTCGTGCGGGCGCAGGAGACGTCGCGCCCGTTCAGTAAAATTGTCGCCGATTGGAACCGCACACTCGACAATGCCGAGCGCTATGTCGATGAGCCCGTCCATTTCGAGGAAAGAAATCGAGAGTATCGGACACAGCTGGGGAAGATACGCACTGCGGCGCAGGCGGCGGCGGAAGTCGCGTTGGCGGAAATCGCGCAGCAGCAAAAGCTTCTCGATGCGCTGGGCGAGGCACCGAAGGGCGGTGCGCCACCGGAAGGTCCGGCAATTGCCGAACAGCGCGCAAAATATGAAGAAAACATCGTGTTCTACCGCGCGCGTGTCGCTCAGGCGGAAGTCGCGCTGGCCCGGGCGGGCACTCTGTCGGCGGTCTTGTCCGACCTGTCTCGTGCGGAATTGCTGACGGATCTCGTAAGAGTGAATCCGGTGCCATTTGCGCCGCGGACCATCGCGAAGGCGATACCCGACCTCTTCCGGGTCGCCGAAGCGCTGCTCAAAACACCGGTCTATTGGTGGGCCTCGCTTTCCTCGGATATGCGGTCGTCGATGCTATTTCTGCGATTGCCGCTCTTTCTCGTCGTGGCGTTTCTCGTCGGATGGGGGATTCGGTATCTGACGGTCAAGTATCTTGGCCGCCGTCCTGAGATCGAGGAACCGACCTACGCCCGGCGACTGGTGGGTGCGATTGCCGAGGGCGTGTCGCGGGGCATTTTCCCGGCCGCGGTTCTATCGGTTGTCCTGGTCCGAATGACGAGCGATGACGCGCTAATAACCGGTCCTTTCGCGACGATGCTTGCCTCACTTTGTCAGGCATTGATTCTGTTCGTTCTGGCATGGGCCTTGCCGCGTGCCGCGCTTGCACCGGATTTGCCAAGCTGGCGTCTGACCGTGCTGACGCCCGAGGGCGCGCGATCGCTGAGCCAACGCATCACGATTTTGGCTGCGATTGTATCGACCAATATGTTTTTCGACGGCGCGATGGAAGCGCTCGCGCTGGGACAGCAATTTGGTCAAGAAGCGGAGGCGCTGTACCGCTTCTTCTTCCACACGACCATCGCCGCAGGTCTGCTTGCCATGCTGCAGCCGAGGCTGTGGCGGATCGATGCGGAAGCTGCGCGAAAGCGGGGTGAGGAAGACGACGCCAATACCGACCTGCCATCGTCTCGTAGCCGGTTTTGGGCTGCCATCCATGGATTGTTCGCACTCTTTGCAGTCGCGGCGTTCGTCGCCAGCGCGATTGGCTATGGTCAGCTCGGCGGCTATTTAATTCAGAGTCTTATTATAACCGGGTTAATCGGCGGCGGCCTCTATCTGCTCCGCGGTCTGCTCCGCGAAACCGTGGCGGTCGTCCTGCGGTCTGCATTGATCAGTCAGAAGCTGGCGGTTCAATATCGCACCAGACGTCTGGCGAAGTTCTGGCTGCGCGCTCTGCTCGACATCGTGATCTTCATTAGCGCGGTGTTCATGATTGCGCCCGCGTGGGGCGTTGCGTCGGAGGATTTATCGCTGTGGGCGAGCCAACTGTTCCAGGGCTTTACCGTTGGGAACGTGACGATCTCGCTGCTCGATTTTTTCATCGCCCTGTTTATTTTCGTTGCCGTTATCGTTTTGACCCGCGCCGGGCAGCGCGGGCTGACCGAGCGTATTCTGCCGGAAACCCAAATCGATACCGGTCTCCAGCATTCGCTTTCAGCCGGGTTTGGGTATATCGGCTTCGTCATCGCGGCCATGCTGGCCGTTTCAGCGATCGGCCTGGATCTGACCAACATCGCGCTGATCGCCGGTGCGCTTTCCGTCGGTATCGGTTTTGGCCTGCAGAACATCGTCAACAATTTCGTCTCCGGCCTGACCTTGCTGGTCGAGCGGCCGATCAAGGTCGGCGATTGGGTTGTGGTTGGCGATTAGGAGGGCATCGTCAAGCGTATCCAGGTTCGCGCGACGGAGATCGAGACCTTTCAGCGCACGTCCGTCATCGTGCCGAATTCTGCGTTCCTGCAGGAACCGGTCATCAATAGGACCCACAAGGACAGTTTCGGCCGTATCGAGGTGCCGGTCGGTGTCGCCTATGGCAGCGACACGGCCAAGGTCGAGCAGCTCTTGCTAGATGCGGCCAAGGGAAACCCAAAGGTCGCGTCATGGCCCGAACCGTTCGTCCTATTCAACAACTTTGGTGATTCGTCGCTCGACTTCGAACTGCGGTGTTACTGCCAGAACGTCTTCGATACGATCCGCGGCGCGAGCGAGCTCCGCTTTGCCATCGACCGCGCCTTCCGCAAGGAAGGCATCGTAATCCCGTTCCCGCAGCGTGATGTGAACCTGAAGGGCCTTGAGCGATTGGACGGCATTTTGAAGCCGACAGAGGATTAGGCCGGTCCCGGAACGAACCAACCGCATGAACCTGGTCTACCGTTTGGAGGCCAGGTCCCGGTGTATGATCTTGGCCGCTTCGTGAAGCCCGTCGCGGTTTAGGGTTCCAACGAGGGCGTAAGCGAAATCTTCGTCAATCCAGTAGAAGGCGGAGACGCCTTTGTCGCTAACGAACTGGAATGCCGTTTCCCGGCTCTGAATGTTACGGCGGACATAGACGGTAAGCCGTTTACCTTGTTCGTCCTCATACATGAAATGGGCTGCGGGCTTGCCGTCGTCCGGCAACAGCCTGCCGCCGACCAGCCGGTATCCCAGCGTAAGCAAGCTCGGCGCCTTGATTGGCTGGCCAAGCCGTTTCGATAGCCAGGCTACCAAATGCTTTTCTTGTTTTGCCTCGACTTCGACGGCGTGCCGTTTCTCGGCGACATAGATCGAATGCGCGCTGATTGCAATTTGTGCAACGTTTAACCCGTCTTTCCCGAAACCTGTCCAAACATCGCGTAGCACCCAGCCCCCTGCGCCGCCAACCGCGAGGAGTACCACCGCCGCTGCAAGTTGCCGCCATGAGGGAAGCAGGCGTGAGGTGCGCCGCTGCCCGGTATTTGCGGTCATGCGGGATGGGATAGGCTCGTCGAGAACCGGATCGTAGGCTTGGCGAAGGGATTGAACCTGATCCGCATAATCGGCGACTCGCTGCGCGTCATCGGGATGTTCCGCGAGCCAATCCTCCACGCGTGCGCGTGCGTCGGCATCGAGTGCATCGTCCACATAGGCCTGCAATTCGGCTTCCGTTATCGGAGGGCTCATTTGATCCTCCTCAGCGGTGTCTCGGGTTGCGAGTCCATGATTTGCCGCAGCCGTTCGCGCCCTCTCGAAAGCCGGGACATGACCGTGCCAACAGGCGCACCGGTGACTTCGGCGGCATCGGCATAGGAAAGGCCCTCAAGCCCGACTAACAAGATGACGCTGCGCTGTTCGTCCGGCAATTGCTCCAATGCGTTCACAAGGTCACGCGCAACCAGGCCTGTGTCCTGATCGGACGGCGTCGGCTGGCGTTCCAAATTTTCCGTATCGGATCGGATAACCGGTTCCCGTCCGCGCTTGCGGGTTTGGTTGACATGAAGATTGTGCAGAATCGTGAATAGCCAAGTCCGCATCGTTCCGCTTGGATGCCACAGATGCAGCCGGTCGAAGGCGCGGGCGAGACAGTCTTGCACCAGATCGTCGGCCGCATCGCGGTCGCGCAGCAAAGCTGCTGCGTAACGCCGCAGATGCGGGATCTGTTTGACGATCTGGTCTTCTTTGTCGGTCATCCCAAGGCCGATCCCATGCTGGCTCTGTGCTGCTTTCACGAGCGGGCATTGGCCCATGCTTGGGAGGGACCGGCCCGATACATCGGAACATGATGCTCAGGATTGCTGGGAAACTGCAAAATATTTTCGCGCGATGGTCAATGAACGCCGAATCCTGCCAAGCCAGGCCTTGCCGGTGCGAAACCGCCCGCAAAGCCGGTGGCCCCGGTTCCGGCGTCCTACATGCGCTTACTTGACCTTGGCGCCGCGGAACGGTTTGTGGCATCCGCCGCAACCGAGCTTCCCCATCTTGCCGAACTGTGCGCCAATCGCGGCCGAGTCGCCGCCGTCTGCGATCTTGGCGAGTGCTGCACTTTCCGTGACCAGCGCGGCCGTTGCGGTTTCGAAGCCCTTCCAGTCTTCCCAGATCTTTGGCAATGCGCGGGTTACCTTCTCGTCGAATTCGCCCCGGCTTGTCCCTTTCGGAAATAGTGCCGGAATCTGTCCTGCGACCGCGTTGATCTTGCGCGCGCTGGCGGCCACGTCCGATGCGGTCCCTGCGCCGTCCTTGACGAATTTCTTGATCACCAGGAAGGGCTTCAGGATGTCGGTTTTCATGAAGGCTTTCCGTTTGTCGATCGTAGCCATCCCGTCCGCGGCGGCGGGGTCGCTCGCAAGGGAACCGACAGCCAGTATCAAGACTGCAACCGTCATGTAAGTCAGTTTGCGCATTTATTTAAACTCCCTGTTTGATTGAAAATTCCGACCTTTCCGGTACATATGGAGCGCTTGGCCGTTTAATGATTTAGCGGCACCACCGTCGTGGCGCGGCCTCCTCACCGCTGGGGACAGGGGAACAGCCAAGCGCTCAACCCTATAAACACCGGAATGGTGTATTTATTCCCTGCGGGTGGAAATATTTTTGCCGCGCGTGCTGCCTCGAAAGGCTTTCACGGTCTCGGAAGGCTGGACGGGAACGCAGCGGCGCGTTATGCCAATCGAAATATCGCCGACGCCCATTGTTTAAGGACAAATAAGCCATGTTCTCTTTGACCGATGAACAACGTGAATTTCAGGCCCGTGCCCGGGATCTCGCCGAGACGGTGATCGCGCCGCGCGCGGCGGAGGTCGACCGCAGCGAACAATATCCCTGGGAGAACGTGGCCTCGCTGCGGGACGCGGGCTTTGTCGGCATGACGATCCCCAAGGAATTTGGCGGGCAGGGACGGTCGTTTCTCGACGCAGTTCTGCTGATCGTCGAGATGGCCAAGGTGTGCGGCGTCACCGGGCGGATTGCGGTGGAATGCAATATGGGCGCGGTCAGCGCGGTCATGCAGTACGGCAATGACGAACAGCGCAAGATGGCAGCTGATGTGGTGTTGTCCGGCGACAAGCCGGCGATCTGCATCACCGAGCCGAATGCCGGCAGCGCCGCCACGGAAATGACGACCCGCGCCGACAAGCAGGGCGACAAGTACATCGTTAATGGCAAGAAGCACTGGATCACTGGTGGCGGTGTTTCCCGGCTTCACCTGATCTTCGCGCGGGTGTTCGAGGACGGGTTCGAGCAGGGCATCGGTGGGTTCCTCACCGTGCGCGATCCGGACGCCGGCACGCCGAAGGGCCTCGTTATCGGCAAGCGCGAGCCGACCATGGGCTTGCGTGGTATTCCGGAAGCAGAAGTGATCTTCGAAGATTTGGAAGTCCCGGCCTCGATGATGATCGTCCCGCCGGAAGGGCTGCGGCGCGGCTTCGCAGGACTGATGAACGCGTACAACAGCCAACGTGTCGGCGCGGCGGCTGTAGCGCTCGGCTTGGCGCATGGCGCGTATGACAAGGCGCTCGCCTATAGCCATGAGCGCGAGCAATTCGGCCGGCCGATCCATGAATTTCAGGGCTTGCAGTGGATGCTGGCCGACATGTCGATCCAGGTTGCTGCCGCCGAGGCGCTTTGCTACAAGGCGGCGGGCAATGCGGGCGACGGGTTCCCGGACGCGAACGAGGCGGCGCAGGCCAAGATCTTCACCTCGGAGATGGCGATCAAGGTGACCAACGATGCGCTGCAGGTCTTCGGCGCCGCCGGCTATTCGCGCAACAATCCGCTGGAACGCATGGTGCGCGACGCGCGCATGTTCACCATCGGCGGCGGCACGGCACAGATCCTGCGCACTGTCGTCGCCTCACGCATTCTCAAGACCAAGCTGCCGCAGACCCGGGACGGCTACATGAACCTGCCGCGCGCCGGCTCACGGGCATAGGAGCCTACCCGAACAATGCTTGCGGGCTGTATCGACCGGAGCGACGCTCCTGTCGCGTCACATGCGCTTGACGATGCTTCCTGCATCGCCGGCGCACCCGCTCCTAACAGGTGCGCCGCTCCGGTCGATACAGCCCGCAAGCATTGTTCGGATAGGCTCCTAATGGCGACGGCCGCGCAACTCGTCGCGCGCCGCCTCTACGAAGCAGGGTGCCGCCACGCGTTCGGCATCCCGGGCGGCGAAGTGCTGACAGTGATGGAGGCGCTCCAGGAAGCGGGCCTGGAGTTCGTTCTCGTCAAACACGAAAATTCCGGCGGCTTCATGGCCGAAGGGACGTTCCACGTGACCGGTGCGCCGGGCGTGTTGCTGGCGACGGTCGGGCCCGGCGTTGCGAACGCGGTCAACGCCATCGTCAATGCGGAACAGGACCGGGTTCCGCTGATCTTCCTGACCGGCTGTGTCGACCCGGCCGAGGCCCAGACCTACAACCATCAAGTCTTCGATCATGCCGCGTTGATCGGCAGCGTCGCCAAGGCGAGCTTCACCCTGGTCGATGGTGCGGTCGATACGATCATCGATAAAGCGGTGTCGGTCGCGATGGATGGTCGCCCCGGTCCGGTCCATATCGATATTTCGACCGCGTTGGCGGGCCGCGAGCAGGGAGACGAAACCCCGACGCGCCGCACAGCCCCCGCACCGGCGGCGCCGGCCCCGGGACCCGATCTCGACCGCGCGCGGTCGATGCTGGCGAACGCGGAACGGCCGATTCTGATCGCTGGCGTCGAGGCGCTGGAACATGACGCGGCAGACAGTGTCGCGGCGCTGGCCCGGGATTTCTCGATCCCGGTCATCACGACTTACAAGGCCAAGGGCATTTTGTCAGAAGATCATGAGTTGGCGCTCGGCGGTTGGGGACTGTCGCCGCTGGGCGACACGCATCTGTTGCCGCTGATTGAAACCAGCGACCTGCTTCTGCTGGTCGGCTACGATCCGATCGAAATGCGGGCGAGCTGGACCCGGCCTTGGGATGCGAACGAAAAAGACGTGATCGAATTCTCCGGCACGCCCAACACCCATTATGTGCACCAGGCGACACTGTCGTTCGTCGGTAATGTCCGCGCTGGTGTTGAAACCCTGCGTGACGGCGTATCGCCGCAACCCGTCTGGTCGAATGGCGCGCCGCGGGAAACCAGAAACGCCTTGGCGGCAGCCTTCCCGACGGACGAGACCTGGGGGCCGGCGGCGATCTGCGACGTGGTTAACAGGCTCTTGCCAGACGATGCGATGGTCTCGGTCGATACCGGGGCGCACCGTATCCTTCTCTCGAGTGTCTGGCAGGCGAAGCAGCCGCACACGCTGGTTCAGTCGTCGGCGCTTTGCACGATGGGCTGCGCCCTGCCGCTTGCCATGGGCGCCAAGCTGGCCGATCCGGAACGCCCCGTGGTGGCTTTTTCGGGCGATGCGGGGTTGGAGATGGTGCTGGGCGAGCTGGCCACGTTGCGTGACCGCAAACTTCCCGTCGTGGTCGTGGTTTTCGTCGATGCTTCTCTCGCCTTGATTGAGATGAAGCAGCGCGCGAACGGCATGGCCAATCTCGGCGTCGATTTCGACCGCACGGATTTTGCCGGAGTCGCGCGTGCCATGGGTGGCATTGGCGTCGACGTCGATAACCGGGAAGCCCTGGAAAAGGCGGTCCAAGAAGGGTTAACGGCCGACACCTACACCGTTGTCGCGGCCCATATCGACCGCACAGCGTATGACGGTCGGATCTAAATAGACGCCTGTTTACGGGAAGTTAAGCGCCCTGCGTCATCATGCGGCCGTGAAGGAGACACGGCACATGACGGAAATCCCCGACAATTATGTCCCCATCGAAAGCGGCGCACGGCGCGCGGCCTTGCTCATCTGCGGGTGGTGCAATGTGACGCTTGCCATGATCGGGGCGGTGCTGCCGGGCGTGCCGACGACGATTTTTCTCATCATTGCGCTATGGGCCTTTACGCGCAGTTCGCCGCGTCTGCAACGCTGGCTATTCCTTCACCCTCGATTTGGCGCTGCGCTGCGTGACTGGGACCGCCACCGCGTCGTTCCGCTGCGCGCAAAGTGCTTCGCGGCGATCTCGATGGCGATCAGTCTCGTCATTCTTGCGGTTGTAGTGCATGACTGGATACTGTCCGCTGCGGTCGGTGCGATCATGGTGGCCGTGCTGATCTACCTCGTGACGCGGCCAAGCCACAGGACGGCAGCCGTTACCGCAAAGGGATAATCGGGTTCCGCTCTTTATTGACGGGGTGTGGCTGCGTTAAAATGCGGTCGCCATTCGGCCCGACCCTTCCAAATGCAGGAGTCCCCGACAGTTGAAGCTGGACCGCGACGCAATCAAGCGGGGCGTCATCGATGAAATGATACGCGAGTCGCAGGCCGCTGGCTTCATGGAGCCCAGGCCCGAGGACGAACGGCGTGAGTTGCTCGAAGCGGCGTTGGCGGCGCGGGAGGCCGGTGCTGCGGTTTGGGTCTTTGGTTACGGGTCACTGATGTGGAACCCGGCTTTCCACTACGCCGAAAAACGATCCGGTATGATTCACGGATATCATCGCAGCTACTGCATGTGGTCGCCGGGCGGACGGGGAACGCCGGAGCTGCCGGGGCTCATGCTCGCGCTCGATCATGGCGGCGCCTGCCGCGGCATGGCGTTTCGCATCGCGCCGGAACAGGTTCACGAAGAACTCGACATCATCTGGTCCCGGGAGATGATAGGCCAAGCGTACGAGGCGCGCTGGGTTCCGGTCAAAACGCAAGAGGGACCGGTGCACGCCCTTACATTCGTCATCAACCGGGACTATATCCGTTACGCCGGCAAGGTGCCGCGCGACGTTCAGGCCGCCCATCTCGCAACCGCGACGGGGCGGATGGGCAGCAGCATGGAGTATCTGGAGAACACGGTCGCGCATCTCGACGAACTTGGCATCGGCGACGGACCGATGCACGATATCCTGAAGCGGGCGCGCGCCTATTGCAGCGATCCGCCCCAGGGACGATGGGAGAATGGAAAATGGCGGACGACGGCAAGAAAATCGTAAAGACCGATGCGGAATGGCGCGAAATCCTGACACCGGAACAATATGAGGTGTGCCGAAATCACGGTACGGAGCGCGCTTTTACCGGTAAATATGACAGCTGCAAGGATGCGGGCACCTATGTGTGCCAGTGCTGTGGCACCCCGCTGTTCTCGTCGGAAACCAAATTCGATTCCGGCACCGGCTGGCCGAGCTTCTACGCACCGATCAATCCCGAGTCGGTAGCCGAGGAAGAAGACAACAGCTTCTTCATGCGCCGCACCGAAGTGATGTGCGCGCGCTGCGATTCCCATCTCGGTCACGTCTTCCCCGATGGGCCTGCGCCGACAGGGCAGCGCTATTGCATGAACTCGGTGTCGCTCGACCTGAAGCCGGATACGGATTAGCCCGGCGGCAGGGTTTCCTGCATCGACTTGCGGGAACCGAACCTGTCGACCCAGGCCGCGAGATTCGGGTTGCTTCCGCGCCAGTCGAAGCCGTCGGGTTTTCCGTCGCGGCCGTGCAGGGTGCAGCCGAGCGTGAGTTGCGCCAGATCGAGCTGTCCGTCGAAGGCACCGTCGGCGACCAGCTTGTCGAACACCCCTGCTAAACGATGCGCCCGGCTTTTTTCATGCGCGACAATGGACGGCGATTGCTCGTTCTCGGGCCGGCGCACTTCACGGACCCAGACGGCAAAGCCGTCCAGCATGCTGCGCGCACGCGCTTCTAGGATGCGTACGTTCCAATCGTCGGGCGCTAGGACCTGCGGATCCTCCAGCGAATCGAGGTAGGCGCAGATCAGCGCAGACTCTTCGAACATCGTGCCGTCATCGGCGATCAGGGTCGGCACGCGGCCCGAGGGGTTGACGTCCAGCACCGGTGTGTCCGGCGTCCGCGTCACGGTCGGTACGATTTCGGTACGGTCCTCGAAGCCTTTTTCGATGATAAAGGCACGCACGATACGGCCGTAGGGAGAGGTCAGTGTCGTAAGGACCTTCATTACAGGACGACCTCGATGAGGTAGGGGCCGGTCGAGGCGAGCCCCGCGGCCAGCGCGCGTTGCAGGCCTTCACAGTCCGTTACCTTGCTAGCTTCGACGCCCATGCCGTTCGCCATCTTCACCCAGTCCAAATCGGGCCGCGACAAATCCAGCATGTCGAGCGCCTTGCGGCCCGGATTCTCCGCGCCGACATTGGTCAGCTCGCCCTGCAGGATGCGATAGGCGCGGTTGGCGAAGACGAGGGTGGTGACGTCCAAATTGTAACGCGCCTGGGTCCACAGGGACTGCAGGGTGTACATGCCGCTGCCATCGCCTTCCAGGCAGATCACCTTACGGTCCGGACAGGCCACGGCGGCGCCGGTCGCCAGCGGCATACCAAGGCCGATCGAGCCGCCCATATTGTTCATCCAGTCATGCGGCGGCGCGCCGGCGGTCAGTGGATAGAAGCCGCGGCCCGTCGTTACGGATTCGTCGGAGATGATCGCGCCTTCCGGCAGCAAATTTCCCAACACGGCGGCGATCGTTTCGGGGTCCAAGGCGCCGGACGGCATGTCCGGCTTGAACGCGGCCTGCGGTTCGGCGCTGCCCGCCTTCGCGCCGACCGCATCGGCGAGCCGTTCCAGCGCGTCGATCTGATCTTCCTCCAGCTCCGCCAGCCGGTGGATCTTGCAGCCTTCCCGTTGCAGTTCGCTCGGTTTGTTGGGATAGGCGAAGAAGGCAATCGGCGGCTTGGCCCCGATCAGGATGATGTTCTGATAAGGCGACAGCACGTCGAGCGCCTGGTCGACCGGGTAGGGCACCCGGTTGAGCGGCACGATCCCCGCACCACGCTGCAGGCGCTGATTGGAGCCCTGCGCCATTAGTTTCGCGCCAGTCGTCGCCGCGACCCGGCCGGCGAGATCGAGCCCGTGCTGGTAGAGCGATTGACCGGTCAGCATCAGCAGCGTTGGCTCGCCGGAGCGCAATACCGACGCGGCGTTTTCGATGGCGTGCTCGTCGACCTTGGCGCGGCCCGGTGCCGCTTCGGTTTCCGCTGGACCGTCCGACTCGTCCCAGGTGGTGTTCGCCGGCAGGATTAATGTCGAGATTTGGCCAGGCGGCATCATCGCGGCGGTAATCGCTGCCGCCCCGTCCGCGGCTACGGTCTTCGCGCTAGGAGAGGTCTTCACCCAATGCGATACCGGCCGGGCAATCCCCTCGATATCGGCGGTCAGCGGCGCGTCATATTCGACGTGGTAGGTCGCATGCTCGCCGACGATATTGACCATCGGCGAATTGGCCTTCTTGGCGTTGTGCAAATTGGCGACAGCGTTGCCCAAACCGGGGCCGAGATGCAGCAGGGTCGAGGCGGGTGTGCCGGTCATGCGGGCATAGCCGTCGGCAGCGCCCGATGCGACGCCTTCGAACAGGCACAGAAAGCAGTTCATCCCGTCGACCTTGTCGAGGGCGGCGACGAAATGCATCTCCGACGTGCCCGGATTGGTGAAACAGACATCCACGCCGCCATTGACCATCGTCCGCACAAGACTTTCCGCACCGTTCATTTCTTTGCTCCCTTGAGATATGCGTGCCGGCCGGCACCGCTTACCAATTGCATCGCCGGGCGGGACGTGTCAAACCGGCTTGGTATTTTACGCGTTGGAAAGCGGGATTTAGGCAAGCATGCCGGATTGGCTTACCCTGCACGTCGTGTCGCTGGTGCTGGTTGCCGCCGCGTTTGGCGGCATGATCTTTTTCATGGCCGTATTCGCACCATCTGTCTTCCGATTTCTGCCGCGTGAGGATGCGGCGGTCTTCATGCGGTCGCTGTTTCCAACATATTTTTTGGCGTTAGCGTTCGTTTCGCTGATCCCCGCGCTCGTACTGCTCACGATTGCGAGCTACCGGCCGGAAGCTCTGGCAATGCTCGCGGTTTCGCTCTTGTTCTTTGCACAGCGCGGCATCCTGCTGCCGGTCCTGAACCGTAGCCGGGAGGCCGGACGCGAAAAGCGCGCGAGCGCCTTGCATCGGGCCAGCGTTCTGATCCATCTGGTTCAGTGGTTGGTCGTGACGGGGACGCTGGTGCGTCTCGCAGCCTGACCGATGGGTGCTGCGCCCGGCCTCATCATCGCCGCGCCGTCCAGCGGTAGCGGCAAGACCACCGTCACATTGGCGCTGTTGCGGGCGTTCCGCAACGCCGGCGTCCGTGTCGCATCGGCGAAGGCGGGCCCGGACTATATCGACCCGGGATACCACGCTGCGGCGTCCGGCCAGCGCTGCATCAATCTAGATGGCTGGGGGATGCGGGACGAGACGCTCACCGGGCTCGCGGGTTCTCTCGGCATCGGGGCCGACCTTGTTCTATGCGAAGGGGTCATGGGACTGTTCGACGGCGCGGCAGGCGGCGGCGGATCCACCGCCGATCTCGCCGTGCGGACGGGATGGCCCGTTTTGCTGGTGATGGACGTTTCCGGTCAGGCCGTATCGGCCGTGGCGGTTGCCGAAGGATTCGTGCGGCACCGCGATGACGTCGATGTCGTGGGGGCAATTTGCAACCGGGTGGGCGGGCCAGGGCATGAGCGCATGCTGAGGGATGCCTTCGCTGCTTCGGACGTTGCACCACCGCTCATCGGGTTTCTGCCCCGCGATCCCGGTTTGCAATTGCCGGAACGGCATCTTGGTCTCGTCCAGGCATCGGAACACGATGCGCTCGACGCTTTTCTCGAAGGCGCTGCTGCGCACGTGTCGGCGCATCTCGACCTAGATCGTCTGCGGGCCTGCGCGACGGTATCGTCGTGCGATGCGAAGTGCGTGCGGCCGCTGCCCCCTTTGGGTCAGCGCATCGCGGTTGCACACGACGGCGCCTTCGCGTTCACCTACCCGGCGGTTTTCGATGGCTGGCATGACGCGGGTGCGGCGATTTCGTTTTTCTCACCGCTTGCGGATGAGCCACCGGCCGCGGATGCCGATGCGGTCTATCTTCCGGGCGGCTATCCCGAGCTGCATGCCGGCCGGCTCGCCGCGAACGACACCTTCCGTCGCGGCCTGCGGGATGCGGCGGGGGGCGGTACGGCCCTCTTTGGCGAATGCGGCGGTTATATGGTGCTGGGGCAGGGGTTGGTCGATGCGAATGGCGGGCGGCATGAAATGACCGGCCTTTTGCCGCTTGAAACATCGTTTGCCGACCGTCGCCTGCATCTCGGCTATCGCCGTCTGCGGACGCTGTCCAACTCCTGCCTCGGCGATGTGGGCGCACAGTTTACGGGGCATGAATTCCACTACGCGACAGTCGTGCACGAAGGGCTTGGAGACCCGCTGTTCCGGTCGGAGGATGCGCGGGGCGAAAACACCATCTCTTGCGGTCTGGTCTCCGGAACGGTCGCGGGTTCCTTCATTCATCTGATAGATTGTGCGTCATGAGTGCCGACGACGCCCCATTCTGGAAGACCAAGACCTTGCGCCAGATGACGCCGCAGGAGTGGGAGTCGCTGTGCGATGGCTGCGGACAATGCTGCCTGCACAAGTTGGAAGACGACGATACCGGCGAGATTGCGCTGACCAATGTTGCCTGCCGGTATCTCGAACTGCAGGGATGCCAGTGCAGCGACTACGCCAACCGGCAAAAGAACGTGCCGGATTGCGTGCAACTCACGCCGGGAAAGGCGACGCAGTTGCGCTGGTTGCCGGAATCATGCGCCTACCGTCTGGTTGCCGCCGGCCAGGATTTGGCGTGGTGGCACCCGTTGGTGTCGGGCGACACCGAAACGGTGCATGAGGCTGGAATCTCGGCGCGTGGCAAGGCGGTGTCGGAGGACGATGTCGCCGATTTGGAAAAGCATGTGGTCGACTGGATCAATGACGGCGCCACCCCGTTCGGTGCCTCCCATCCGGCGCGGCACAAGCGGGGCCGGTCCTGATGCCAAGGGAGAGTCGCACCGTATCCTTGTCACTCGACGGGCACGAGATCGATGTCGCTGTGCGGCGCAGTGCCCGTGCGCGGCGGATCGCGATCCGGATCGATCCCGCCAAGGGCGGTGCGGAGTTGGTACTGCCATTGCGGGGCAGCGAATCCGAAGGACTCGATTTCCTGCGCAGCCGCGGGTCCTGGCTCTTATCCCGGCTCGAGGCGATGCCGCCCCACGTGCCGTTTTGCGAGGGCGAGATGCTTCCCCTGCGCGGCATTCCCCATCATATCGCGCATGATCCTACGGCCCGTCGCGGTGTTTGGGCGGAGGAGGGGCGCATTGTCGTATCCGGGCGCGCCGAATACTTACCCCGGCGTCTGCACGATTGGCTGCGCCGCGAAGCGCGTACCGATATTGCGCCGCGCGTTTATGCCAAGGCCGCGCTCCTGGGCAAGCGGCCGGCCGGAATCACCATTCGCGATCAGAAAAGCCGATGGGGCAGCTGTTCGTCGACGGGAAGCTTGTCCTTCAACTGGCGTCTCATTCTCGCGCCGGAGGATGTCCTCGACTACGTCGTCGCACACGAAGTGGGCCATATGGCCGTGCACAACCACTCGCCCGCGTTTTGGAGAACCGTCGACCGGCTTACCTCGCATGCTCGAACGGGGCGGGACTGGCTGCGAAAAAACGGCGACCGGCTGTTCCGGTACGGGTAGCAAGGGTCCCCGCGTCGCGTGGTACTTGAACATTCGACCGTTTCCAAACAATTCTCTACAGTCCTGTAAAAAAAGGGTTTGCGGAATAAATTCAATCGTCATATGAAGGGCCATGAAAACGATTCGACCGTTTACCCGCGCCATTGACCGGCTGAGTGACGCCGGGCTGCGCCCGACCCGTCAACGTGTGGCCTTGGCGCGGCTTCTGTTCGAAGATGGGGACCGGCATATTTCCGCCGAACAGCTCCATCGTGAAGCGACCGAGGCCGGGGTCAAGGTATCCCTGGCGACTGTCTATAACTCGTTGAACCAGTTCACGATTGCCGGCCTGCTGCGCGAAGTCGCGGTGGAAGCGGGACGGTCCTATTTCGATACGAATACGACGCAGCATCATCATTTTTTCAATGATGATACGGGCGAATTGCAGGATATCCCCGGCGATTCAGTCGTTCTGTCCGCCTTGCCGGCGGCACCGGAAAACACGGTAATCGACGGCGTCGACGTTATCGTTCATATCCGAAATAAGTGAGAATTATTCTCATTTATACATAGGGATATTTTATTTTTTAAAATCATTCTAATTAATTGACTCGGACAATTCGCCGGTCATATAAATGGTTAAGGATCAGAGGCGAAAGAGGGCGGGCCGATGCGCGCGCCGTCGCAATTTTGGCCGGGGCTGGCCCTGAAGCTCGGGCTTTTCGTCATTGCAGGGTTTGGACAGATACTTAATCGAGGAGGGATCTATGTCGCTGAAGGACAGCAAGACCGAAGAAAATCTAAAAGCCGCATTCGCCGGTGAGAGCCAGGCCAACCGCCGCTATCTGTATTTCGCGCAGAAGGCGGACGTCGAAGGCTACAACGATGTCGCCACCGTGTTCCGTTCGACCGCCGAGGGCGAAACGGGCCATGCGCACGGCCATCTCGAGTTTCTCGAGGAAACCGGCGACCCCGCGACAGGTTTGCCGATCGGTGGTACTGCGGCCAATCTCGGCGCCGCGATCGCCGGTGAAACGCACGAATACACGGACATGTATCCGGGCATGGCGCGGACCGCACGCGAAGAAAACTTCGAAGAAATTGCCGAATGGTTCGAGACTTTGGCGAAGGCTGAGAAGAGCCATGCCGGCCGCTTCCAGCGCGCGCTCGATACGCTGGACGACTAAACAGTAGCAAGACACCGCCGCCCGCGACGTCCTGCGAGATTACGGCGCGGGCGGTCTCCTTTCTGGGAATACGATATGACGGAAGGTGGTCTGGGCGCGCCCGTACGCCATGTGATCGCATGGCAGGACGACGCCTTTTACGACGAAGCGGAACTGGACGCTGAGCTGCGGCGCGTCTTCGATATCTGTCACGGATGCCGGCGCTGCTTCAATCTCTGCGACAGCTTCCCGCGCCTGTTCGACCTCATCGACGAATCGAAGAGCGGCGAGCTGGATACCGTCGCGTCCGAGGATTTCAAGCCGGTCGTGGATGCCTGCACGCTGTGCGACATGTGCTTCATGACCAAGTGCCCCTATGTGCCGCCGCATGAATTCAATCTCGACTTTCCGCATCTGATGCTGCGCTACCGGGCGATCGAATACCGCAAGGGCGCGGTTGGCTGGCCGTCGCAGCAGATGGCGCAGACGGACCGCAACGGCAAGCTCGCGCGTTATGTGGCACCCCTGGCGAACTGGGCGCTGGATGAAAAGAACGGCCTGACCCGGACGGTGATGGAATCGGTCGCGGGCGTACACAAGGAAGCCGCCCTGCCGAAGTTCAACAGCCGAACCCTCGAGAGCGAGGCGGGCCAGTCGGCGCCGGAGGTCAACCGGGACGCGCCGGGGTTTGGCCGCAAGGCGGTGCTTTACGCCACCTGTTACGGCAATTTCAACAACCCGGAAATCGGCCACGCCACGCGTGCCGTTCTGGCGCGTAACGGGGTGGAGACCGAGGTCGTCCATCCGTCCTGTTGTGGGATGCCGTTGCTTGAACAGGGCAATATCGGTGCCGTTGCGGAAAACGCGCGCAAGGTTGCCGCCGAATTCGCGCCATGGATCGACAAGGGTTACGACATCATTGCGCTGATGCCGTCCTGCGCCCTGATGCTGAAATTCGAGTGGCCGCTGATCCTGCCGGACGACCCGGCGATCGAGCGGCTGAGCAAGGCGACGCGAGACGTGTCGGAATACATTGTCGACATCGCGAAGAATGAGGGCCTGGCCGAGGGCCTATCGCCGCTGGGCGGCAAGGTCGCCGTCCATTTGGCCTGCCACGCCCGGGCGCAGAATATGGGGGCGAAGGCGGCGGAACTGATGCGGCTGGTGCCCGATTCCGAGGTTCAGGTGATCGAACGCTGTTCCGGCCACGGCGGTTCATGGGGCGTGATGAAGGAAAACTTCGAAGTCGCCCTAAAAGTCGGCAAGCCGGTCGCGAGGCAGGTCAAGAAAGACGCACCGAAATATGTCGTGTCCGAATGTCCGCTCGCTGGCATGCATATCGCGCAAGGCGTCGAGCGTCTCGACAGCGCGCCGCCCGAGAGCGCGGCCCATCCGGTGGTGTTGTTCGCGCGCGCTTATGGCGTTGCAGTCTGAGGAGAGCGTAATGCGAAGAAGAAAAGTATCGCGCGAAGACGTGATGTCGCTGCAGGATTTCGCGAAAATCCGTGCTGACAAGCGCAAGGAAATCGTCGCCCTGAAACGCTATCGCCGGGTCGAAGTCGGCCCGGTGGCGACGTGCTATTTCGAGTCCTACGACACGATGTGGTGGCAAATCCATGAAATGCTGTTCATCGAAAAGGGCGGCGAGGAGCAGATCGCCGATGAGCTTACGGCTTACAATCCGTTGATTCCCAATGGCAAGGAACTCGTCTGCACGGTCATGTTCGAGATCGACGATGAGATACGGCGCCGTAATTTTTTGGCGCGATTGGGTGGCGTGGAGGAAACCATGTTCCTGCGCTTCGGCGATCTGGAAGTTCGCGGCGTTCCGGAAGTCGACCTCGACCGAACGACGGAGGACGGCAAGGCGTCCTCGGTCCAGTTCCTTCATTTTCCGTTCAACGATGCGCAGATCGCCGCATTTCGAAAACCCAACACGCAGATCGTGATCGGATTTGGACATCAGGCGTATGGCCATATGGCGGTCATGTCGGAAGAGACCCACGCGGCACTGGCGAGCGATTTCGAGGATTAAGGGCTCGGCCCCTATTCGATGACTTCTTTGACGCGCAGGCCCCACAGCCCGGCTTGCGGTAGCCAGCCGGAATAGGCGCCGACGGAAACCTCACACCATTTGCCATTGCAGTTGTCGATCTGGGCCACCATTCCCGATGTCAGTTGCGCGACCGCGGGTGCCGTATCGCTCGCGCGCCGGCGGAGGGTTCGTGTTTTCCCCGTCACGACGATACTGCGTTTTGCCGATAGCATCGCGCGATGGACCCAGCCCACCGAGCCTTCCGAATCGCGGATCTTGCGCCAGCTCTCGAACTCTGCGGTGATGGCCACGGGCAATCGTTTGCGGACGAAGACCCATTTCACGGGATACCGGACGCCGGGGCCCGCGCGGACGTTGACCTCGTTCGCCCGTAACGAGGCGTAGCGGATCAGATCGGCCTGTTTGGCTTTATTGTCCTGGCCGATGGCGAGGTCCGGCCCCGAGGCGGCAAAAGCAATCGCTACAAGCGTAAAAATAAAAGTGCGGATCATCGCATCTCGCATCTAAGAATCGTCAACCTCCAATAAACGTTTGCGTGTGCGTTTGGTCAAGACGCGACATCGGTTACGCGACCTTGTACAATTGCAGGCTATCATCGTTCCTTGGTATGAAGGTCGGTCATGACCACGACAAAGCCATTCGTCATTGTAACGCGCAAGCTTCCCGACGCGATTGAAACGCGGATGATGGAGCTGTTCGACGTGCGCCTTAATCTGGACGATACGCCGATGTCGCGCGTGGATCTCGCCAGCGCGATGCAGGAAGCGGACGTGCTGGTGCCGACGGTGACGGACCGTATCGACAATGAGCTGATCGCCGAAGCGGGCGAGCGCCTGAAATTGATCGCCTCCTTCGGGACCGGTGTCGACAACATCGATCTCGACGCTGCCAACAAGCGCTCGATCATGGTCACGAACACGCCCGGCGTTCTGACGGAAGACACGGCGGACATGACGATGGCGCTGATCCTCGCCGCGCCCCGGCGTCTCGCCGAGGGCGAGCGGCTGATCCGGTCCGGCGAATGGGGCGGCTGGACGCCAACCTTCATGCTCGGTCACCGCATCTGGGGCAAACGCCTGGGTATCATCGGCATGGGCCGGATCGGGCAAGCGGTCGCGCGTCGTGCGCGCGGCTTCGGGCTGTCGGTGCATTACCACAACCGCCGCCGCGTGCACGCGGAAATCGAGCGAGAACTGGAAGCGACCTATTGGGAAAGCCTGGACCAGATGCTGGCCCGCATGGATATCGTCTCGGTCAATTGCCCGCATACCCCTGCGACATATCACCTCTTATCGCGGCGTCGCCTGCAATTGCTCAAGAATGACGCCTATCTGGTCAATACCAGTCGGGGCGAAGTTATCGATGAAACGGCGCTGACCCAGCTTTTGACCGAGGGTGCCATCGCAGGCGCGGGGCTGGACGTATACGAGAACGAACCGGCGGTCAGCCCGAAACTGCTCGCTCTCGACAATGTCGTTCTGCAGCCGCATATGGGATCGGCGACGATCGAAGGCCGGATCGACATGGGTGAAAAGGTCATCATCAATATCAAGACCTTCGTCGACGGCCATAACCCGCCCGACAGAATTATCGAAACCATGTTTTAGGCGCGCTGTTGCGCGCGCTGGAGTAACCAGCGATGCCCGTGGAACCCCGCTGGCTGGCCGCGCGCCTGCGCCGTCATTTGACGGAGCTGGCCCGCCTTGCCGCACCGGTCGTGGTAACCCGCGCCGGCATCCTGACCATGGCCGCCGTGGACGCGGCGATGCTCGGCCGGACGACCGTCGATCAGGTGGCCTTTCATGGGCTTGGCGTCGCACCCTTTGTCGTCATCACGGTCACCGGCATCGGTTTGCTGTTCGGAACGGTCGTGATGACGAGCCACGCCGTTGGCCGCGAGCAATATTCGGAATGCGGTCCGGTCTGGCGGCGCTCCCTGCCCTACGCACTGCTGCTGGGCCTCATCGCATTGGTCTTTTGTCTCTTCGGGACACCGTTTTTCCAGCTCACCGGGCAGTCTCCTGAAATCGCCACGGGCGCCGGCAGTGTCATCGCCATTCTCGGGTTAGGTGCGCCGGGTACGCTGCTGTTCAACACGACGGCCTTCTTCCTCGAAGGGCTGCGCCGCCCGCTGCCGGCGATGATTATCATGATTGCGGCGAACGGGGTGAATGTTCTGCTCAACTGGGTGCTGATTTTCGGTGAAGCGGGGCTTCCCGCGTTGGGGGCGGATGGAGCGGCGCTGTCGACGACAATTGTCCGCACGGCGATGGCGGCGGCGTTGATCGCCTACGTCTGGTGGATGCGGGATCGCGACCGCTATGCCGTCCGCCCATCGCTTGGCCGTGGCTGGTGGCGCACCGGCGCCCGTCACCGCCGCATCGGTTTTGCCGCCGGCGCGAGCTACGGTATCGAGTCGGTCGCGTTCGGCGCGATCAGCTTCTACGCCGGGATACTGGGTGCGCTGGCTCTGGCGTCCTATACGTTGCAGCACATTGTTTTCGCGATGATCTTCATGGTTGCGCTCGGCATTGCGTCGGCGACGAGCGTGCGGGTCGGTATCGCCCACGGCCGCGGGGACTGGGCGGACCGGGCGCTGGCGGGATGGACGGGCCTTGGGCTGGTCGCGGTGTTGCTTGGTGCCTGCGGCGCTGTGCTTCTGGGATGGCCTGAGGCGATCGCCGCAATCTTTACCTCGGAACCGTCGTTGATCGCGGCGACAGCCCCGCTAATCGCATTGTCTGCCTACGCGCTGATCGCCGATGGCGGTCAGATGGTGGTGGCGAGCGCATTGCGGGGTGCTGGCGAAACCTGGATGCCGACGGCGATGCATGTGGTTTCCTATGTGTGCGTCATGATGCCCGCCTGCTGGATTTTTGCATTTCCGATGGGCTACGGCGCGCTCGGATTGGTCGCGGGCATCATCGTTGCCAGCGTCGTTTCCGTCACGCTGCTGTCGATCCGCTTCTGGTTGGTTGCGCGACGCTAGAGCAAATCAGGATTAGACGGAACCGTTTTCGGTTCCGTCTAATCCTATGAATTTGCTTTATTATCAAGTTGGTAGGCCGGATTCACGCTGCTGTTGGATCGCCAAAGGCGATTCCGACAAACCCCGATCCGGTCTAGTTTTCCGCCGTCTCAATTTCGCGCAGTGACGTTATCGTCGGCTGGCTGCCGCAGAGCGGGCAGGCGGGATCGGGCGGAATCTTTATCTTGCGGAATGTCGTGTTCAGCGCATCGAACAACAGCAGGCTGCCCGATAGGCTTTCGCCCAGACCTAACAGCTCCTTCAGGATCTCGGTCGCCTGGGTCGTGCCGATCACCCCGGCGATCGACCCGAAGATGCCGGCGGTTTCGCAGCTCGCCGTCATGCTGGGCGGCGGCGGGTTGGGAAACAGGCACCGATAGCAGGGGTTGGCGCCGCCGAGATGCGATTTGAAGGTCGAAAGCTGTCCCTCGAACCGCTGCAGCGCGCCGGCGACGAGGGGCCGCTGGGCGAGATGGCAGGCATCGTTGACCAGATAACGGGTCGTGAAATTATCGCTGCCATCGGCGACAAGATCGTATTCCGCAATGAGGTCGACCGCATTTTCCGCCGTAAGGCGGGTCTTGTGCTCACGCACGACAACTTCCGGATTGATGGCACGGATCGCCGCGACGGCACTGTCGACCTTGGAGATACCGACCCGGTCGGTCGCGTGCAGGATCTGACGCTGCAGGTTGCTGATGTCGACGGTGTCGAAGTCGATGACGCCCAATGTTCCGACACCGGCGGCGGCCAGATAGAGCAGCAATGGCGAGCCGAGCCCGCCCGCGCCGACAACCAGCACCTTGGCGTTGAGCAGCTCGAGCTGACCTTCTTCGCCGACTTCATCGAGAATGATGTGCCGCGCGTAGCGCAGTAACTGATCGTCCGTGATCTCCTGATGCAGCGGCATGTCAGACTCCATCGAACAGCGGTGTAGACAGATAGCGTTCCGCGAAAGACGGCACGACGATTAGAATACGCTTTTCCGCCATGTCGGCTCGTTCGGAAACCTCAAGGGCAGCCGCAACGGAAGCGCCCGAGGAGATTCCGACGGGAATGCCCTCGATCCGCGCCATCTCGCGTGCGGTCCGGAACGCGGTTTCATTGGCGATCGAAACCACTTCGTCGATGAGCGAGGTATCCAAGTTGTCCGGCACGAATCCCGCGCCAATGCCTTCGATTCGATGCGCACCCGGCGAACCGCATGACAGAACGGCACTGTCTTCCGGCTCGACCACGATCATCCGGAAATCCGGATTGCGTTCCTTCAGGAGGCCGGCACAGCCGGTCACCGTCCCTCCCGTGCCGACACCTGCAATCATGACATCGAGCTTGCCATCCGTGTCGCGCCAGATTTCCTCCGCCGTCGTTGCGCGATGAACGGCCGGGTTCGCGACATTGCTGAACTGCTGTGGGATGACGGCATCCCCAATCTCCGCAACGATGGCGTCGGCGCGCGCCATCGCACCGCGCATGCCAAGCCGGGCCGGTGTCAGATCGATTTCCGCACCCAGGATAAGCAGCATCTTGCGGCGTTCGATGGACATGGATTCGGGCATTGTCAGGACGAGCCGATAGCCTTTGACGGCGCAGGCGAAGGCCAAGGCGATGCCGGTGTTGCCGGAGGTCGGTTCGACGACCACGGTCTCGGGGCCGATTTTCCCTTCCGCCTCCAGCGCTTCGATCATAGCCAGGCCGATCCGGTCCTTGACCGACCCCATGGGATTGAAAAATTCGAGCTTGGCCAGCAATTCCGCCGCTATGCCATGATGCGCTGCCAGCCGCGACAACCGTACGATCGGCGTTGCGCCGATCGTATCGAGAACGCTGTCGTAAATGCGCCCGCGAAATTCTCCGCATGCACCATTCTTATCGCTCAACGGATTTCCTGCCCTATGCGTCTAGATCATGAAGTCGAACATGTCCGATGCCGAACACTGTACGCCAGCCGCACGCGCACGGGTACAGAGGTCTTCGATGCTGACTTCGTCCAACCGTTTCATTGCGGCTTCCTGCAATTCGAGCCACAGCGGATAGAGGACGGCGCGGCCAAGTTCGGAACCGCCCGGTTCTTCCAGCGGATCCGACGTCCCTTCCATCTGATCGACGATCCGCGTGATTTCGCCGAGCGAAATGCGCCGCCGCTCCCGGGCCAGCCGATAGCCGCCGCGGGGGCCTCGGACGCCGCGCAGGATTTCCGCCTTCACCAGATTTTGCAGCACCTGTTCCAGATAGCGCCGCGGGATGCCTTGCCGCTGCGCAATTTCCTTGCTCTGAACGGGCGTTTCGGCAGCGTTGTATGCAATATCGACGACGGCATCGATCGCAAAAATGAGCTTCTTCGTCAGTCGCAGCATCGACTTCAAACGCCTCCCGTTCCTGTCGAACCGTATCCGCCCGCGCCGCGCGCAGTGTCCGGTAAGGTGTCCGTTTCGTCCCACGCCAGCCGCGTTACGGGCGCCACGATCATCTGGGCAATGCGCATGCCGCGCGAAACCTCGAACGGATCGGACCCCAGATTGATCAGCACGACGCCGATTTCACCGCGATAATCGGCATCGATTGTGCCGGGGCTGTTCAGCACCGTGACACCGTTTTTTAACGCCAATCCCGAACGGGGCCGAACCTGTGCCTCATGGCCCGCCGGCAGGGCAATGGAAAGGCCGGTGGGAATGAGGTGGCGCTCGCCGGGCGCGAGAACTTGTGTGTCTGCGACGGCGGCTAAAAGGTCCAGGCCGGCGCTATCGGCGGTCGCGTATTCGGGAAGCGGCAAATCCGCTCCATGGGGAAGCCGCCGTACCACGACGGTGACGCCCGTCATGTGTCCCCGCCGAAATAGGTGCCGATCCGTGCGACCAATCGCTCCGCAACCTGATGCTTGGTCATTGTCGACCAGGCTTCGACCGTGTCCGCGCCGTCGACAAGATGAATCGTGTTGGCATCGCCGCCGAACGTTCCGGTTGCGGGTGAAACGTCATTGGCCAGGATCCAGTCGGTATTCTTCGCCGCGCACTTCGCCTGAGCGTTTTTCACCACATTCTCTGTCTCCGCAGCAAACCCGATCACGAGGCGGGGGCGCTTGTTTCCGGCCTTGGCGAGCGCTCTCAGTATGTCCGGGTTTTCGGCCAGTTCAAGTTGTGGTGGGCCGCCGCCGTTCTTCTTCATCTTCTGATCGGCCGCGGCGGCAACGCGCCAATCCGAGACAGCGGCAACGCAGACGGCGATTTCTGCCGGTAGCGCCGCTTCGCACGCGGCCAGCATATCGCGTGCCGACTCTACCTTGACCATGGTCACGCCAACCGGATCGGGCAGCGCCGTTGGCCCGCTGACCAGGATCGTATCCGCGCCCTGCCGTGCTAGTGCGGCCGCGATCGCGTGGCCCTGTTTGCCGGAAGACCGGTTCGCGATGTAGCGCACTGGATCGATCGCTTCATGCGTCGGTCCGCTCGTGACGATCGCGCGGCGCCCCGCGAGCGGTCCATCGGCGCGCGCCAACCGTTCCGTGATTGCTGCCACGATATCCTCGACCTCGCTCATGCGGCCAAACCCGTATTCCCCGCAGGCCATATCGCCTTCGACAGGGCCGATTGCTTCGACGCCGCGCGAGTGCAGCGTGGCGATATTTGCCTGTGTCGCCGCATGCTCCCACATGCGGACATTCATCGCCGGCACGACCATCACAGGCTTGTCGGTCGCCAAAAGCGCGGTCGTTGCAAGATCGTTCGCCAGGCCGTTGGCCATACGCGCCAAGATATCCGCACTTGCCGGCGCGACAACGATAAGATCGGATTCGCGCGACAGGCGGATATGGCCCATCTCCGCTTCGTCCGTCAGCGAGAAAATATCCTGATAGACTTTGTCCTCGCTCAAGGCGGCTACCGTCAGCGGCGTGACGAATTGGGCGCCGCCCGCGGTCAGCACACAGCGCACGGATGCGCCTCTTTCGCGCAGCCGGCGGATCAGATCCAGCGACTTGAATGCCGCGATACCGCCCGAGATGATTAAAAGGATGCGTTTGTCCTGAAGGACCATGTTGTCCTCAGCAATATTACATTTTTAAAGCTGTATTTAATGTAGTGTCGCGCGGCTGCCCGCGCAAGATTCAACCGGGCGTGAAGGTAATATAGGCCAGAGCGGGACTTGTCCGAATTGCTGACGGCGCCTAGTCGCATATCGCGGGATGTTGGGCAGCGCAGATCAGCTTGTGGTATCGTCGTATCATGGCTGCAAAGTACCAACTTCTCATAATTAGCGGACCGATTGGTGTCGGCAAAACAACAATTGGAGATGAGATAGGTGTACTACTCACCAAAAAGAAAATTGCCAACACATTCATAGACCTAGATGCGTTAACGCAATCATTCCCCCGGCCTCCGGACGACCCGTACGGAGACCGTTTGGCCTGTTTGAATCTTGGTGATGTTTGGGCTAACTGCAAGGCCACCGGGTCGCGAAACCTGTTTGTGTCGCGTGTCGTTGAAGACCGCGGCGCACTTGAACGAATTACAAGCGTTGTTCCAGAGTGCGCCTCAACGCTATGCCAAATGAACGCGAACGCTGAAACGTTGCTTAAAAGAGTGCAAAAGCGTGAAGTGGGATCGCTCTTAGATTGGCACGAAAAACGAACTCTAGAGCTGGCAGAATCTCTGGAGAAAAACGGCCCGTTCGATTTTAAGGTCACCACAGATGCAAGGTTTCCTATTGAAATTGCATCGGAAATCGTAGATCGGGTCGAATGGGCTATTTGAACGTGAGCCTCCGGCAATCCCGATGCGGTTCATTGCGCGTTTATTATGTCACTCAGGATCGATCTAAGGACCTTCGGTTGCTCGAATGGTACGTAGTGGCCGCACGAAGGAACGACGTGAAGACTGCCTTGCGGCGCAGAGGCTGCAAGCTCGGCGCTCGATTTTGGCCCGGGCGCAACGTCATCCTCGCCGGAAATCACGGTAACGGGGCACTGGCATTTTGAAACGAACTGGTCGCGGCTTCGTCGGCGGTGGAATGCTGTCACGCCACGAGCAACATCTTTGGGGGACTGACGGAGGGCAGAATTTTTCGCGGCCTCCAGCATTCTATGATTGGTAGAACTAGAAAACAATGGAGCCCAATACCTCGCCCAAGCTTGATTGAGTCCCTCTTTGTCAATGAAATCAAGAGCTGACGCATGAAGTGCTGGGTCAGGGTGGTGCTTAACCTTGGTGCCAATAAGGACTAAAGCCACAACTCGTTCCGGCGCGGCTACGGCCACTTCAAGTGCGCACGATCCACCAACCGAGCAACCAACGACGATCAATCGACTGTTTGTCGCTAAACGCAGGGCCTCAATTGCCCATAGTTCAACCGTGTTGCCGAAATCGTAGAGCGTCGGCGCATATGTAGATCCGGGAAGCAAGTCCATCTGACCGGACCACATTGAACCATCGAAAGGAAGAGCATGCAGCAGCAGCAATCCAAGGTCAGCACTTTCAGGTTCATTTAATCTAAGTTGAGGCACGCAGAAGTGTCGCCGATTCGGCGGATAGCCGCCATAAGAACTAATTTTCTATAATCACTTTCATCCCTCCTGCGGGTATTGCCAGGCGGTGTGCATGATCGAGATGATTCTGAGCTGTGGTTAATCGACGATGCGGTAGATCGTAAAATACGGCAGGTTGGGAATGGAGAGTTCCCGGGTGCCGTCCACCACGCCCTCGCGTCCGAGCAACGGGAAGTTCTCGATCGATTGCAGAATGCGCTGAACAACGTTATCGGCTGCGCGTGTCTTGGCTTGTGCGATGAATTCGTGGATTGAGCTGAGGTCTTCTGTGGCCTGAAGCGAAAACTTAATATTCAAGGCCGAACTTCTTCCAGACCTCGTGTTGCGGCACGGCGGCTTCAGGGGCTGCAAGATCAGCTGCTAATGCGCGGCGAAGCTTAGCTTCTTTCCACGCCAAGTACTCAGGATCTTGTGAAGGATCGCAAGGCTGTAGGAAATCCCGGATATCGTCTGACTGTGTTTTGGTCTCGCCCATAATCTATTATACCGCGAAGAGTTGTTAAATTTCACTATTCAATTTCGTCATGCTATCCGGTCGGCCTCCAACCTCGCAGGCAAGAACGCCGAGCGCTCCGCTCTAAAGATTTGCAATCAGGAGAACGGCTATGACGGCGATCAGGACATAGAGGATGCTGTTCGAACCGAAGAAGCCTGGACTGCTTTCGCTCTCATGCCGATAGCCGGAGCTAAGCCGCTCGTTACCGCTTAATGCTTCCGCGACGGCTTCCGCGCGGCCCAGCAATTGGGGGAGCCGTTCCAGTTTCGAGACCGTGTCGCCGACCATGTCGCGCAGCCGCGCCTCGGGACCGCGGTTGGCGATGACCCATTCCTCGATCAAGGGCCGGGCAAGCATCCACATATTGATCGACGGATCCAGAGTTCGGCCAACGCCTTCGGCGACCAGCATGGTCTTCTGCAACAGTAGGAGCTGCGGTTGCGTTTCCATTTCGAAGGTCTCGGTGACCTGAAACAGCTGTGCCAGCAGGCGGGCCAGCGAAATTTCATGCAGCGGCTTGCCCAAGATCGGCTCTCCGATAGAGCGGACCGCTTGGGTAAAGGCGCCGACCGACTTTCGTGCCGGTACGTAACCGGCTTCGAAATGGACTTCCGCGACCCGCTTATAGTCGCGGTCGAGGAAGCCGATCAGCATGTCGGCGAGATAGTTCCGGGTCTTGCGGTCGAGGCGTCCCATGATGCCGAAATCAACGGGGCAAAGCGTACCGTCCGGCGCTACGAACATGTTTCCAGGGTGGATATCGGCGTGGAAAAATCCGTCGCGGAAAACCTGATTGAAAAACGATTCCGCGGAACGGCGTAGAATATCGCGGGGCTCGAAGCCTGCTTCCGCCAGCGCTGCCAAATCGTCGATGCGAACGCCCTCTATACGCTCCAAGGTCATAACGCGACGGCCTGTTCGCACCCAGTCGATTTTCGGCACGCGAAAGCCATTATCGTGTTCGGAGTTTTCACCGAGCTCCGACGCGGCGGCGGCTTCGAGACGAAGGTCCATCTCAATATTGACCGAAGCTTCGAAGGTGCGCACGACTTCGAGAGGCCGCAGCCGGCGCAATGCCGGCCGGGTGCGCTCCAGCAGCCGTGAGAGCCAGAGGAAAAGGTCGATGTCCTGGCGGAACCGCGCCTCGATCCCAGGGCGGAGGATTTTGACCGCGACCATGTCGCCGTCGGGCGTTTCGGCAAAGTGGACCTGGGCGATGGAGGCGGCGGCGACCGGCGTTTCGTCGAAATGGCGGTACAACTCGCCGACCGGCGTCTCAAGCTCCTGTTCGATAATCTCGCGAGCGGTCGCGCCGGGGAAAGGCGGCAGGCGGTCCTGTAAAGCGGACAGATCGTCCGCGATGGCGTCGCCAACCAGATCGGGGCGCACGGAAAGTGCCTGGCCAAGCTTGATGAAAGTCGGTCCCAGTTCCTCCAAGGCCGCGGCAAGGCGCTCGCCGGGCCTGCCAGGCGCAGCGCGGCGTGAGACGAGCTTGGCGACGGAGACGATGACAGGGGTGACGCCCATGCGTTCGAGCGGGAACAACGCGTCGTGCCGCGCGAAGGTCCGGGCGATGCCGATCAGGCGCGCGATGCTGGTGATCGATCCGATCATCGCCGGTCGGTCAGATTCGCCATGCGGCGTGGATGGCGGCGATGCCGCCCGATAGATTTTGTACCGTCACGCGGTCGAGCCCTGCTGCGCCGAGGCGCGTGCGCAACGCGTCCTGATCGGGGAACCGGCGGATGCTTTCGACAAGATAGCGGTATGATTCCGCATCGCCGGCAACCTTGTCGCCCAACACCGGGACGACTGAAAAGGAGTAGCGGTCGTAGAAGTCTGACAACAGAGGAAGCACGACGCGGCTGAATTCGAGACACAGGAACCGGCCGCCGGGCTTCAGAACTCGCCGGGCTTCGCGGAGGGCGCGGTCGATATCGGTGACGTTGCGAAGGCCGAACGCGATGGTGTACGCGTCCATCGTACGGTCGGGAAAGGGCAGCGCTTCGGCATCACCGACGGCCCACCGGATACCGTCGACGACGCCGCGGTCGAGCGCGCGGTCGCGGCCGACGGACAGCATTTCCGCGTTCACGTCGCAAACGGTGACGTCGTCGCCACCCGCGTCCAGATGGCGTAGTGCGATGTCGCCCGTGCCGCCCGCGACGTCGAGGAGCTGCATGCCCGGCCGGGGCTTCAGGCAATCGATGAGCGCCGCCTTCCACAACCGGTGTACGCCCCAGGACATCAGGTCGTTCATCAGGTCGTAGCGCTGGGCGACGGTGTCGAAGACGCCGCGTACCAGCCGCGCCCTTTCGCCCTGCGCGACCTCGCGGTAGCCGAAATGCGTTGTGGCTTCGGCGTTTTCGGTGTTGTGGTCCGTCATCGGCGCGACGATAACCCAGCGGATACGGGTTTGCCAGATGCCTCTCCGCACTTCCAGATCGGATCAGGGCTGCTGGATCGCCAAAGGCGATTCCTATCGATCCTGATTTGATCTATAACCGGTGGTCATGCCTGAACTACCCGAAGTCGAAACCGTTTGCCGCGGCCTGCGCGGTCCGCTCGAAGGGCGGCGTCTAGTGCGCGTTGAGCAGCGCCGTCCGAATTTGCGGTTTCCGATCCCCGAGCGGTTTCCCGAGCGCCTGACCGGGCGGACTGTGTTGCGTGTCGAGCGGCGGGCGAAGTTCATCCTGATCACGCTCGATGACGATACCGTCCTCATCGCCCATCTCGGCATGTCGGGGCGCATGACCATCCTCGACGCTGCCACAGCCCCGCCGCCCGGCCCGCACGACCATGTCGAGTTCGAGACGGACCAGGGCGCGCTCATCCGCTATTGCGACCCACGCCGGTTTGGGATGATGGATCTGACGACAACGGCGGCGCTGGGTTCGCACCGGATGATTGAACATTTGGGACCGGAACCGCTCGGCAACGCCTTCAACGCCGAGTCGCTGAGCCAGGCGCTCGCGGGCAAAAAGACGCCGATCAAGGCGGCGCTGCTGGATCAAAAGGTCGTCGCCGGGCTCGGCAATATCTATATCTGCGAAGCGCTGCACCGCGCCGGCATTTCGCCGCGGCGCAGTGCGTATACGGTGCCCGGTCAGCGGGCCGAGCGGCTGACGCTTGAAATTCGCGCCGTCCTGCGGGAGGCGATCGACGCCGGCGGCTCGTCGCTGCGGGATTACGTCCAGGCGTCCGGCGACCTCGGCTATTTCCAGCACAACTGGCAGGTCTATGGCCGCGAAGGCGAAGCATGCCGGCGGTCCGGCTGCTCCGGCACCGTGCGCCGGATCGTGCAGAGCGGGCGGTCGACTTTCTATTGTGCAACGCACCAGCGATAGTGATATAGCACCGTCGCATGCGCCTCTTTTTTCTCATTGCCGCGCCGATATTGTTCCTGACGACGATATGCCGCGCCGATGCCTTTCTGGCCGGCCTCGAAGACGTGCCCATCATGCCCGGCATCGAGGTGGTTGGCGACGCGGGTGCTGCGTTCGATTCGCCGGCAGGCCGCATCGTCGAGGCGTACGCCGCGGGTGACGTCACGCGCAAGGCGGTGCGCGACTATTATCAGACCGCGTTGCCGCAGCTTGGCTGGGTCCGGACCGGCGTGCTGATTTTCAGCCGCGACGGCGAGAAGCTGACGATCGAGCTGCTGGGGGAAAGCGCGCCCGTCACCGTACGCTTCGAGCTCGCGCCAGTGTCGAAAGAATCCGCAAAATGATGACCGAGGGAGACTGAAAGAGATGACCTACGAACATATTCTGGTCGAAAAGCGCGATGCGGTCGGCCTGATCACATTGAACCGGCCGCAGGCGCTGAACGCGCTGTGTACGGCGCTGATCAGCGAATTGGCCGACGTGCTCGACGGCATGGAAGCGGACGAAGCGATCGGCGCGATCGTCCTGACCGGCTCGGACAAGGCCTTCGCCGCCGGGGCCGACATCAAGGAAATGGCGGGCCGCTCCTATATGGATGTCTACCTCTCCGACTTCATCACCGAAGGATGGGAACGGGTTTCGCAATGCCGGAAGCCGGTGATTGCGGCGGTCGCCGGCTATGCGCTCGGCGGTGGTTGCGAGATGGCCATGATGTGCGACTTCATAATCGCCGCGGAGACCGCGCGCTTCGGGCAGCCGGAAATCACCTTGGGCGCGATACCGGGTGCGGGCGGCACGCAGCGCCTGACCCGGTTCGTCGGCAAGGCGAAGGCGATGGATATGTGCCTGACCGGCCGCATGATGGACGCCGACGAGGCGGAACGATCGGGTCTCGTCAGTCGCATCGTTCCCGCGGCCGATCTGATCGATGAGGCGGTCAAGGCCGCGGCCAAGATTGCGTCGATGTCGCTGCCGGTCGCCATGATGGTAAAGGAGTCGGTGGACCGTTCCTACGAGACGACCTTGGCCGAAGGCATTCTGTTCGAACGCCGCGTCTTCCACTCCGTATTCGCGACGGAGGATCAGAAGGAGGGCATGAGCGCCTTCATCGACAAGCGCAAGCCGGCCTTCAAGAATCGCTAAGTCGGCCGCGGTCCGAATCGAGGTTGACGTGTCGCAGGTCCGCCGATATAAGCCGCAGGCTTGAACGAATTACAACGACAGCAGGTTGAACGATGGCGAATCACTTATCCGCCAAGAAGCGCATTCGGCGCACGGGCCGGCGCACGGAAATTAACGGCACGCGCCGCGGACGCATCCGCACGTTTGTGCGCAAGGTCGAGGAAGCGATTGCGAGCGGTGACAAGGCTTCGGCCGAGCTGGCGATGCAAGGCGCCATGCCGGAACTGCATCGCGGCGTGCTGCGCGGAATCCTTCACAGGAATACGGCCGCGCGCAAAATTTCGCGTTTGACGAAGCGAATCAAGTCGCTCTGAGTTCACGCGAACCAACGTCCGCCGACGGCAGCCGCATTCATCGAATGCGGCTGTTTTTTTATTAATGATCGACTCCAAATTTATCCTAACGAAGATTCAACGGGTTAGCCGAAAGCAGCAATTTTGGACCGCGGTTTTTTTAAATGTTCCCCATTCGGTCTTGTTGCATGGTTAAAAAAGCGTGGGTAGATTAGATCTGTGGCGGACATATCGACCAGTTTGTAGTCAAGTTAACGATAGTAAAAAGCGGCGGCAAAACGTCCAATCGACGAATGCAGGGATAAAAAAAACAGGACCTGATAGTCATTTCGGTTTTTGTTTTAGTCCTTATATTTGATTTTCTTTGGACTTCTGAAAGAAACAGTTCTTTTGGGAGATGGGATCCTGTTGTCCTTAAGTAGCTAATCGCAGTTAACTTGCTTTTCAGAGGTCGCTCCGGATTTATGATGCAGTGTGACTGTGCGGCATCCGGTTCCAATGATCGCCTGTGGCGTATACGGGGTCTGACGTTCGCTGTGCTCCGATGGAGGCGGCGGACATCGTGGAAGGGGTAGCGGTAACTGTGACGGATGAAAAGCGTTCCGAGACTGGACTTGCTTCGCAATGGAGCCGCATTCGCTCGAGATTGCGGGCGGAATTCGGTGAAGCCGCGTATCGCAGCTGGCTGAAACCGGCGTCTTTCGAGGTGGTCGACGCCGAGACGGTGCGCATTCTGGCGCCGACGCGATTCATGCGGGACTGGATCGAAACGCAGTATGGCGAGCGTTTGAAGCGGTTGTGGTCGGAGGAAAACCCGGAAGTCCGTCAGTTGGAAATCGTCCATGTCGGCACCGAGATCGAGCCGGCTGCCGCGGTGCCGGCGGTCCCACGTGTCGAGACGGAAAAAAACGGCGACGATGTCGGCGCCCTCCTCGATCCGCGCTTTCGCTTTGAGAATTTTGTCGTCGGCAAGCCGAATGAGCTGGCGTTCGCCGCGGCGCGCCGTGTCGGAGAGGCACAGTCGGTACCGTTCAATCCGCTGTTTCTTTACGGCGGCGTGGGATTGGGCAAAACGCACCTGATGCACGCCATCGCGTGGCATATTCGGAAGACGAACCCGGAGCGGCGGGTGATCTACCTCTCCGCGGAAAAGTTCATGTACCAGTTCATCCGGGCGATGCGGTACAAGGATACCATGGCGTTCAAGGAGCAGTTCCGCTCCGTCGATGTTCTGATGATCGACGATGTCCAATTCTTCAGCGGTAAAGACAATACGCAGGAAGAGTTCTTCCATACTTTCAATGCGCTCGTCGACCAGAACCGGCAAATCGTCATTTCCGCGGATAAGTCGCCCAACGACCTGGAAGGCATGGAGGAGCGGATGAAATCGCGCCTCGGCTGGGGCTTGGTCGCGGATATTCACCCCACGATATACGAACTGCGTCTTGGCATATTGCAATCCAAGGCGGAACGCATGGCGGTCGATATTCCGCTGAAGGTGATGGAATTTCTCGCGCACAAGATCACCTCCAACGTTCGGGAGCTGGAGGGTGCGCTGAACCGGCTCGTCGCCTATGCGAATTTGGTCGGCCGTCCGATCACCCTCGACAACACGCAGGAAGTGCTGCACGACATTCTGCGGGCGAACGATCGCCGGGTTACGATTGAGGAGATCCAGAAGCGGGTTGCCGAACATTACAACATCCGGCTCGGTGAGATGCACTCGGCCCGCCGTTCGCGTGCGATCGCCCGGCCCCGCCAGGTGGCGATGTATCTGGCAAAGCAGCTTACGGCCCGGTCGTTGCCGGAAATCGGCAAAAAATTCGGTGGCCGCGATCACACCACGGTCATGCACGCGGTACGAAAAATCGATGAGCTGTGTGCCCTCGACAGTGCGTTTTCCGAGGATGTGGAGCTGCTTCGCCGGATGCTCGAAAGCTGATCTGGCCCGGCGGTACTGTTCGCCGCCAAAAAACCGCTATTTCTGACGCTTAAGGCGTTAAAAAAAATGCGGATTCATGCCCGCTATGCTATATTTACGCCCCGTCCGCGCGCGCATGTTTGTCGCGAGGTCCGACGCACCGGGCGGGCTGTCGCCAAACGCTGGCAATGGTCTGATTTGATGACGTCTTTGGCAAAAGAGAAACCATGAAACTGACGATAGAACGGGCGGCGCTCTTACGGTCCTTGAACCATATTCAGAGCGTTGTCGAGCGGCGCAATACGATACCGATTCTCGCCAACGTGTTGGTGGAAGCCAATGATAATGGGGTGAATCTGACGGCGACCGATATGGATATATCGATTGTCGAATCGGCGGAGTCGACAGCATCGACACCCGGCTCGACAACGGCGCCGGCACACACCCTTTACGACATCGTGCGCAAGCTGCCGGACGGATCGCAGATTGAACTCGATACGGACGGCGACACGGATCGTCTGGTGCTGAGTGCCGGCCGCTCGCGTTTTACGCTCGCGACGCTGCCGACGGCGGATTTCCCGGCAATGAGCGCCGGCGATTTGCCGCATGCCTTCTCGGTACCGGCCGATGCGCTGCGCGCCCTCGTCGACCGTACGCGGTTCGCGATTTCGACGGAAGAAACGCGCTACTATCTGAATGGTATCTATTTGCATGCGGTCGAAATGGAAGGCGTCCCGGTCTTGCGCGCGGTGGCGACGGATGGCCATCGGCTCGCTCGGGTTGAGATGCCGATGCCCGACGGTGCGGCCGGCATGCCCGGGATCATCATTCCCCGCAAGACGGTCAATGAGCTGCGCAAGCTGATCGACGAGTGTGAGAACGACGTTCAGGTTTCGCTCTCCGATACGAAGATCCGATTTGGATTCGACGGCACGGTCCTGACATCGAAGCTGATCGATGGCACGTTTCCGGATTATGAGAAAGTCATTCCGGTCAACAACGACAAGCTGCTCGAGGTCGATTGCCGTCAATTCGCGGAGGCGGTGGACCGGGTTGCGACGATTTCCACCGAGCGCTCGCGTTCGGTCAAGCTGGAGATTTCGGACAATAGCCTGACGTTATCGGCAAGCAGTCCGGATGCCGGCTCGGCAACGGAGGAAATAGAGGTTTCCTACGGCAAGGAGGCGCTCGAAATCGGGTTCAACTCGAAATACCTGCTGGACATTGCCCAGCAGGTCGAAGGCGATGTCGCTCAGGTTTTGCTTGCCGATGGAGCGTCGCCGACCATCGTCCGTGACAGCGCCGATAGCAGCGCCTTGTACGTGCTGATGCCGATGCGCGTATGAGGGAGGCCGCCCTCGCCGCGAACGATACGTTCGGTACTGCCGTCCGCTTGGCGGTTACGAGGCTGCGGCTGTCGAATTTTCGTTCCTATACAACGGCGGCGTTCGATGGCGATGAGCGGCCGGTCGTTTTGACGGGCCCGAATGGTGCGGGAAAAACGAACATGCTCGAAGCGGTTTCATATCTCGCGCCGGGCCGGGGGCTACGGCAGGCACGTTTGAATGATGTCGACCGCCGCGATAGTGCGGCGAGCTGGGCTGTCGCTGCGACGGTTTCCGGCCCTGGCGGCAATATCGAAATCGGCACCGGGCGGGACCCTGCGACGCCGCGCCGGGCCGTGCGCATCAATGGTGCGCCGGTGGCGGGGCAGAGCGGATTGGCGGATTATGTCAGCGTGGTGTGGCTGACACCGCAGATGGATCGGTTGTTTTTGGATGGCGCGTCGGCCCGCCGTAGGTTTCTCGACCGGCTGATATTTGGGTTCGACGCGGAACATTCGGTTCGCGTCAGCGCCTACGAACATGCAATGCGGGAACGGGCCCGTCTCTTGAAGCGGGGCCGCCGCGATGACACCTGGCTGGCGGCGCTAGAAGAAACAATGGCCGGCCGCGGTATCGCGATTGCCGCGGCGCGGCGCGAATTCGCAGGGCGGCTTGCCCGGGCATGTGCCGAAGGTTCGGGCCCTTTCCCTCGGGCGGGGATCGCCGCGACCGGTCATGTGGAAGACTGGCTCGGTGAGGGGCCTGCGCTTGCCGCGGAGGATCGTATGCGCCAGCGCCTCGCCGAATGCCGTGACGAAGATGCCGATTCCGGACGCACCACGGTTGGCCCGCACCGCAGCGATTTCGCGGTACGCCATCTGGAGAAAGATATGCCGGCCGAGCAGTGTTCGACTGGCGAGCAGAAAGCGCTGTTGATTGCCGTCGTGCTGGCCGATGTGCGGCTTCAAGCCGCGGAGCGAAACGTTGCCCCTGTGCTCTTGCTGGATGAGATCGCGGCGCACCTCGACAGCGGGAAGCGTCGCGCCTTGTTCGAAGAGGTGCGGACGCTCGGTGTCCAGGCATGGCTGACTGGAACCGACCGCTTGCTGTTTGAGGGGCTGGATAGCGATGCGCAATTTTTTACCGTGTCGGACGCCACGTTGCATCGCGCGGCGTAACAAACAAACGGAATATATATGAGTGACTTAGCTGACCAGGTCAACGATTCCAACGAAGATTACGATGCTGACTCGATCAAGGTGCTTCGCGGCCTGGAGGCGGTGCGCAAGCGTCCGGGGATGTATATCGGCGATACCGAAGACGGGACAGGTCTTCATCATATGGTCTATGAGGTCGTCGATAATTCCATCGATGAGGCGATGGCGGGCCATGCCGATAGGGTTACGGTAACGCTCAACGGGGACGGGTCGGTTACGGTGTGCGACAATGGCCGTGGCATTCCGGTGGATATCCATTCCGAGGAAGGTATTTCGGCGGCGCAAGTGATCATGACGCAGCTTCATGCCGGCGGGAAATTCGATCAGAACTCCTATAAAATTTCCGGCGGACTGCATGGGGTTGGCGTTTCCGTCGTCAATGGGCTGTCGGCGCAGCTCGACCTGACGGTCCGGCGTAGCGGCCACATTCATTTCATGCGTTTCGCTGATGGCGAGCCCGTGGACGGCAAGGATTTGGAGATCATCGGCGATTGCGGTGATGAGACTGGAACGCAGGTCGTCTTTTGGCCGTCGGCGGAAGTATTCAAGGAAATCGAGTTCGTGTTCGAGACGTTGGAACACAGACTTCGGGAATTGGCGTTCCTTAACTCCGGTGTCGATATCGTTTTGACGGACGCACGGCTACCGGAGCCGAAAGTCAGCAACCTGCACTATGAAGGCGGCCTAGACGCATTTGTGCGGTACCTCAACCGCGCGCGGACGGCGTTGCATACCGAGCCGGTCCAGATGATGGGCGAGAGGGATGGCGTGGGTGTCGAGGTCTCGATGCAATGGAACGACAGCTATCACGAGACCATGCTGTGTTTCACCAACAATATTCCGCAACGCGACGGCGGTACGCACCTTGCCGGTTTCCGCGCCGCGCTGACGCGGCAGATCAATAACTATGCGACGGAAAGCGGGCTGGCGAAACGGGAAAAAGTATCGATTGTCGGCGATGACTCCCGTGAAGGTCTGACCTGTGTCTTGTCGGTCAAAGTGCCGGATCCCAAATTCTCGAGCCAGACGAAGGATAAGCTGGTTTCATCCGAAGTCCGCAATGTGGTCGAGACCGTTGTTAACGAAAAGCTTGGCCAATGGTTCGAAGAACATCCGGCAGAAGCCAAACAGGTCGTTCAGAAAGTTGTCGAGGCAGCCGCTGCGCGGGAGGCGGCGCGCAAGGCGCGGGAGCTTACCCGGCGCAAAGGTGCGCTCGAAATGGGCGGGCTGCCGGGTAAGCTGGCGGACTGCCAGGAGCGCGATCCGGCGTTGTCGGAAATATTCATCGTCGAGGGCGATTCCGCCGGTGGTTCCGCCAAGCAGGGACGGGAGCGCAGCAATCAGGCGATTCTTCCGCTGCGCGGCAAGATCCTGAACGTGGAACGCGCACGCTTCGACAAGATGCTGGGTTCGTCGGAAATCGGTACACTGATTACCGCGTTAGGGACGGGCATCGGTCCGGAAGATTTCGACATTGAAAAATGCCGTTATCACCGGATCATCATCATGACGGATGCGGATGTCGACGGCAGCCATATCCGGACATTGTTGCTCACCTTCTTTTTTCGCCAGATGCCGGCGCTGGTAGAACGCGGTTATCTGTATATTGCGCAGCCACCGCTCTATCGGGCCAAGAAGGGCAATTCTGGTGTCTATCTCCGGGACGATCGCGAGCTTGAGGATTTCCTTATCCGCGACGGCGCAACCGGCGTTACTTTGACTCTGGCCGACGATTCCGAGGTTGCGGGCGAAGATCTACGGGAAACCGTAGAGCAGGCGCGTCACGCTGCGCAGCTTATGGACCCACTAATCCATAAGGTTGGCAACCGGAATGTTATCGAACAATCGGCGATTGCGGGGGTTCTCAATCCCGATGTTCTCGCTGACGCCGAACGGGCCAGTGAGGCGGCGGCATATATCGCGCGGCGTCTCGATTTGCTGTCCGATGCGACCGAGCAAGGCTGGCAGGGGCAACCGCAAGACGATGGCGGGCTCGCGTTTCAGCGCACGGTGCGCGGGGTTACGCAACGCTACTTGATCGATGGCGACTTGATTCGCAGTGCCGAGGCGCGCCGCCTCGATCAACTGGCATCGGAACTGCAAAGCCGCTACGGCGCGAAGCATGCGCTGTTGCATGTGAAAGAGGAAAAAATGCGCATCCCCGGGCCGATCGATTTATTCGACCGGATCATGGCTCTTGGCCGCAAGGGGGTCTCCATTCAACGTTACAAAGGCCTTGGCGAGATGAACCCGGATCAGCTCTGGGAGACGACGCTCGATCCGAACGCGCGAACGCTTCTTCAGGTAAGGGTCGCCCATGCGGAAGAGGCAGCAGCACTGTTTTCGACGTTGATGGGCGATATCGTCGAACCGCGCCGGGATTTCATTCAGGCAAACGCTCTCAAGGTAGCCAATCTTGACGTTTAGTGATGACCAGCGGTCAGTTGAAGGAAACGGCTTGAACGGCTACATATACGCGCCGCCGCGTGCTATTGATCCGATGGAGACTGCGGGACCCGAGACCGTTCGACGAGGTTGAAGCGTGAAGCTGACGAAAAACAGTTTTTCCTACGAAGATTTACTCGAATGTGCGCATGGCAAGCTATTCGGGCCGGGCAATGCGCAACTGCCCTTGCCGCCGATGTTGATGCTGGACCGCATTACGTCGATCACGGAGGATGGCGGTCCGCACGGCAAAGGGCAGATCGTGGCCGAGCTGGATATCAAACCGGATCTCTGGTTCTTTCCATGCCATTTCGAAAATGATCCGGTTATGCCCGGTTGTCTGGGCCTCGATGCCATGTGGCAGCTTGTCGGCTTCTTTCTTGGCTGGCTCGGCGGTATCGGACGCGGCCGGGCGATTGGCGTGGGCAACGTAAAGTTTTCCGGCCAGGTTCTGGAAACTGCCCACAAAGTGACATACATCATCAACTTGAAGCACGTCGTCATGCGCAGGCTGGTGCTTGGCGTCGCCGACGGCGTGCTGCAAGTTGATGGCGAACCGATTTTCGAGGCGAATGATATACGGGTTGGCCTATTCACCGCTGCCGAAGGCCAATAGCGAGGTTCCTGCAATGCGACGCGTCGTGGTCACCGGTATTGGGATCGTCTCCAGTATCGGAAACAACAAGGACGAGGTTCTCGATTCTCTCAAGGTCGGCCGTTCCGGCATCGTCTATTGTGAAGAATATGAGGAGCTTGGCTTCCGCAGCCATGTGCATGGTTCCGTAAAACTCGACATTGAGGAACGCCTTGATCGCAAGGAACGCCGCTTCATGGGCGACGGCGCGGCCTACAACTATATCGCCATGGCAGAGGCGATCGCGGATTCGGGGCTTGAGGAGAGCGACGTTACGAACGAGCGAACGGGACTGATCATGGGTTCCGGCGGGCCGTCGATGAAAAGCATGGTCGGCGCGGTCGATACCTTGCGTGAAAAGAATGCCAAGCGAGTCGGTCCCTTTGTCGTGCCCAAGGTCATGTCGAGCACGAATTCGGCGACTTTGGCGACCCCGTACCATATTCATGGCGTCAATTATTCGATCAGCTCGGCGTGCTCGACCAGCGCGCACTGCATCGGCAACGCCACCGAGCTTATTCAGTGGGGCAAGCAGGATATTATGTTCGCTGGTGGTGGCGAGGAACTGCATTGGTCGTTTACGCTGCTGTTCGACGCCATGCCGGCCCTGTCCTCGAATTTCAATGCGACACCGGAAATTGCCAGCCGGGCCTTCGACAAAAACCGGGACGGTTTTGTCATCGCCGGCGGCGCTGGCGTTTTGGTGCTCGAAGAGCTCGAACACGCAAAGGCGCGTGGCGCCAAGATTTATGGCGAAGTCGTTGGATATGGCGCGACCTCCGACGGACACGACATGGTCCAGCCTTCTGGCGAAGGTGCGGTGCGGTGCATGAAGCAAGCCCTCGCCGGATTGAACGATCCGGTCGGATACGTGAATGCGCACGGGACATCGACGCCAATCGGTGATGTGAAGGAATTGGAAGCGCTGCGTGAGGTGTTTGGCGACGATGTGCCGCCGATCAGCTCGACAAAATCGCTGACGGGGCATTCGCTTGGCGCCGCGGGTGCGCAGGAATCGATTTACTCGTTGCTGATGATGGAACATCGGTTCCTTGCCGCTTCGGCGCATATCGACGAGATCGATCCCGAAGCCGCGGAATTTCCAATTATCCGCGAGCGTCAGGACGATGTTGCCCTCGACTGTGTCATATCCAACAGCTTCGGGTTCGGCGGCACAAACGCGACGCTGGTATTCAGACGATACGACGGATAGCGGTTATCTCTATCCGATACGCTCGAATAGACTGACGGTAAAAAGGACGCCGTTTCGTACACTCAGCGATCGGCGAAAGGATTGAATGACGAGAGAGTCCAGCCTTATGGAAGGCAAGCGCGGCCTTATCATGGGGGTCGCGAACGATCATTCTATCGCCTGGGGTATCGCCAGCGTTCTGGCCGCGCATGGCGCTGAATTGGCCTTCACCTATCAGGATACAAACTTTGAAAAACGGGTCCGCCCCCTGGCTGAGACCGTCGACTCATCGATTGTGGTGCCGTGCGACGTCTCTGATGAAGGCAGCATCGATGCGACTTTCGATGCCATTGGACGAGAATGGGGCAGTCTGGATTTTGTCGTGCACGCCATTGCATTCTCCGACAAGGCGGAACTTAAGGGCCGGTATCTGGAAACGACGCGGGAGAATTTTACCCGCAGCCTGGACATTTCGTGTTTCTCGTTTACCGCGGTGGCGAAGCGAGCGGCTCCCTTGATGACCGAGGGCGGCAGTCTCTTGACACTGACCTATGCCGGGTCCCGCCGGGTCATGCCGAATTACAATGTAATGGGGGTTGCCAAGGCGGCACTCGAGGCGAGCACGCGCTGTCTGGCTGCCGATCTTGGCCCCGATAAAATCCGGGTCAACGCCATATCGGCGGGACCGATGCGGACGCTGGCCGGTGCGGCGATTGGTGGCGCGCGGTTCGTCTTGAAATGGCAGTCGGACAATGCGCCGCTCGGCCGCTGCGTGACGCTCGACGAGATTGGCGGCGCGGCGCTGTTCTTGCTCTCCGACCTCGGGTCGGGCACGACCGGCGAAATCATCCATGTCGATTCGGGCTATAACGTCGTCGGTATGGCGACGCCCGGCTGAACCTGGTCCCGTAAACAAAATCGGGCGGCCAAACTGTTGGCCGCCCGTTTCGTTTTTAAAGCGAAAGTGTGTTAGTCGCCGCTGGCTTGGCGGCGGCCTCCCTCACGGGGAACGTCGCCGAGATCTTCGCCGGACTCCTGATCGACAACGCGCATCGACAATTTCACCTTGCCGCGGTCGTCGATGGCGAGAACCTTGACCTTCACGGTCTCGCCCTCTTTTACGATATCGGAGACCGACCCGACCCGCTCTTTGGCAAGTTCGGAGATATGGACGAGACCATCGCGCGCGCCGAAGAAATTCACGAATGCGCCGAAATCCATGATCTTGACGACCTTGCCTTCGTAGATCACGCCGACCTCGGGTTCCGCCGTAATCGAGCGGATCCAGTTCACGGCCTTGTCGCTGGCGTCTTGATCGACGGCGGCGACCTTCACGGTGCCGTCATCTTCGATGTCGATCTTCGCGCCGGTGACTTCGCAGATTTCGCGGATCATTTTCCCGCCCGGGCCGATGACGTCGCGGATCTTGTCGCGCGGCACGGTCATGGTGGTGATCCTTGGCGCATGCTCCGACACTTCCTGACGGACCTGAGTGATACCCGCTTCCATCTCCTTCAGGATATGGATACGGCCGTCCTTGGCCTGCGCCAGGGCGACCTTCATGATCTCCTCGGTGATCGAGGTGATCTTGATGTCCATCTGCAGGGCTGTAATGCCGCTCTCGGTGCCAGCGACCTTGAAGTCCATATCGCCGAGATGGTCTTCGTCGCCCAGAATATCGGACAGGACGGCGAAGTCGTCGCCCTCCTTGATCAGCCCCATGGCGATACCGGCACAAGGCCGCGCCATCGGGACGCCCGAATCCATCAGCGACATCGAGGAGCCGCAGACCGTTGCCATCGAGGACGAGCCGTTCGACTCGGTAATTTCCGAAACGATGCGGATCGTATAGGGAAAGTCCTCCTTGGTCGGCAGCAGCGGCCGGATCGCCCGCCAGGCGAGCTTACCGTGTCCGATTTCCCGGCGGCCGGGCGAGCGCAGGAACGAGGCTTCGCCGACCGAGTAGGGCGGGAAATTGTAATGCAGCATGAAGTGCTCGCGGTACTCGCCCTCGAGCGCATCGATGATCTGCTCGTCCTGCCCGGTGCCCAAGGTGGTGACGACGAGCGCCTGGGTTTCGCCCCGGGTGAACAGGGAGGAGCCGTGCGCACGGTCCAGGACCCCGACTTCGGCGACGATCGGGCGCACCGTACTGGTGTCGCGTCCGTCGATCCGCATGCCGGTTTTGAGGATATTGCCGCGGACGACGTCCTTCTCCAGGTTCTTCATGAGCCCGCCTGTAAGCTGGGCATCGAAGTCGTCGCCTTGCTCATCAGCAAGCGCCGTCATGGCCGCTTCCTTGGCCTTGGACAGGGCCTCGACCCGGTCCTGCTTGACGGTGATCGCGTAAGCGTCGCGAATCGAGGTCGCTGCCGTCTCGCTGAGGCGGGCGGCGACCGTGGCTTCGTTTGCCGGCGGTTCCGGAACCTCCCAGGGTTCCTTCGCACAGGCCTCGGCCAGATCGATGATGACATCGATGATCTTCTGAGATTCGCGATGCCCGAACATGACGGCGCCGAGCATGACTTCTTCGTCAAGTTCGCTCGCCTCCGATTCGACCATCAGCACGCCTTCCTGCGTACCAGCAACGATAAGGTCGAGGCTGCTGGAGGTCATCTCATCGGCCTGCGGGTTGAGGACGTATTCGCCGTCGATGTAGCCGACGCGGCAGCCACCCAGCGGTCCCATGAACGGAATGCCGGAAATCGTCAGCGCCGCTGAGGCGCCAATCAAGGAGACGATATCGGGATTGTTCTCGAGGTCATGGGCCAGAACGGTACAGATAACCTGCGTTTCGTTGCGGAACCCTTTCGCGAAGAGCGGCCGGATCGGCCGATCGATTAGCCGCGACGTCAAGGTTTCCTTCTCGTTCGGCCGGCCTTCGCGCTTGAAGAAGCCACCGGGGATCTTCCCCGTCGCAAAGGTCTTTTCCTGATAGTTGATGGTAAGCGGGAAGAAATCGATACCGACGCGGGGTTGCTTCTGGGCAACGGCCGTGCACAGGACCTGAGTGCCGCCATAGGTGACCAGCACCGCACCGTCCGCCTGGCGCGCAATGCGCCCGGTTTCGAGGGTGAGAGGGCGGCCGCCCCAGGTGATTTCTTTTTTCGTAATTTCGAACATTTATATTCCTTCACATACGATCGTTCGGAAAGCCACATAGGCGGACCCGTGCCCGCATATGTTGTTGCCGCCGCGCCCTGTGGCGGACGGAACTCAACCTGGCTCCCTTTTTAGTTTCCATATTTTTTCGGGACATGGCGCGGGTCATTGCCTCGCATTGTGCCTGTCCCGATACGCCGGCGCCGTTAGCGCCGCAGATCCAATCTTTTGATAAGCGTTTCGTACCGTTCCTGACTCTTCCGCCTGGTGTAATCGAGCAGGCGACGCCTTTGTCCGACCATAATCAAAAGGCCGCGGCGGGAATGGAAATCCTTTTTGTGCGTCTTCAGGTGCTCGGTCAGATTCTTGATCCGTTCGGTAAGAACCGCGACCTGAACTTCCGGGGACCCCGTGTCGCCGGATTTTATCGCGTACTCACCGATGAGCTCCTGTTTTCTTTCTGCAGTAATCGACATCGGATACTCCTTGAATTAAAGATTTAAGACGCGAAACGGCTTCACTTCGCCGGCCGCGTAACGCACAAGCGCCACGGGCTTGGTCCTCGATTTCGCGAGAACGGTATCGCCGCTTTCAAACGCGGCAATACGTTGAAGATCAACTCTTCGCAGCAGCGATACCGCCTGACCATTTCTCAGACGCGCCGCTTCGCTGTCGGTCACGGCCAGCGCCGGGATGTCGTCCAGCGCGGTCTCGATCGGCAGCAATTTCTGCTCACGGGCCGCAATTTGACCAATTGACTCCAATTCGTCCAGCGAAATCGCGTCCGCTGCGTCAAATGGACCGACTGTTGTGCGCCGAAGCGCCGAAATGTGCCCAAAAGTACCGACAGCGCGCGCAATATCTCGGGCCAGCGCCCGCATATAGGCGCCTTTTCCGCTCCGGACAGAAAACTCCATATGGTCCGGATCGGGTGCCGCAAGGACACGAATATCGTAGATATCGATCTCCCGCGCTTTAAGGTCCACTGGCTTATCGGCGCGGGCAAGATCGTAGGCACGGGCGCCGTCGATCTTGATCGCTGAGTATTTCGGGGGAATCTGTTCGATTCTGCCAGTAAAACGGCTCAGAGCCTCCTCCACCGCCGCACGGCGGGGCCGGGATGCGCTTTCTTCAATGGGATCGCCTTCCGCATCGTCGGTATCGGTTTCGATGCCCCAGCGCAGCGTGAAGCAATAGGATTTTGGGCTGTCCATGACGTGGGCCACGGTTTTCGTCGCTTCTCCGAAGGCAATCGGCAGCAGCCCGGTCGCCATGGGGTCGAGTGTGCCGCCATGCCCCGCTTTGCGGGCGTCGTACAGCCATTTCACTTTGTTGACGACGGCCGTCGATGTCATGCCGCCAGGCTTGTCGATGACGAGCCAGCCATTCACGGGCCTGCCGCGCCGCTTACGGCTCATTCTGATCCCCGCTGAGGTCGCGCGCGACGCGAGGATTCCGCAGCAGCGTATCGATTTGGTCGGCCTGACCGAAGCTGCGGTCGATCTCGAACGTCAGCCGGGGTACGTGCCGCAGCTCGACCTCCTTTCCGACCGTGCTGCGCAGGAACGGCGCGGCGCGGCTTAGGGCCTCCACAATGTCGTCGGCGGCGTCGCCGCCGAGCGGCATCACGAATACGGTGGCGTTGGTCAAATCTGGGCTGGCGCGGACTTCGGTTACGGTAATCGAAACATTACGCAGCGCGGGATCCCGCAGGGCGCCGCGCTCGAATACGCCTGCGAGTGCGTGCCGCAGCGCTTCTCCCACGCGCAATTGCCGCTGTGTCCGTGTCTTGTTTTTAGCCATGATCTAAGGGACCCGTCCGTACGGGGCTGCACAACCAGCCGCGGTGCGAAAAACGACGGATCAGAGCTCCCGCTTCACCTCTTGGACTTCATAGCATTCGATGACATCGCCTTGTCTGATGTCATGATAGTTTTCGAACGCTATGCCACACTCGAAGTTATTCTGCACTTCGCGGACATCATCCTTGAAACGGCGCAAGGTTTTCAGATTGCCGTCAAACACCACGACCTGGTCACGCAACAGCCGGCATTTTGTGCCGCGGCGAATGACACCTTCCGTGACGTAGCAGCCGGCGACCTTGCCGACCTTTGTGATGTTGAACACCTCGCGGACATCGGCGTAGCCAATGAAGTTCTGTCTGATTTCCGGCGCCAGAAGGCCGCCCAGCAATTGCTTCATATCGTCGATCAAGTCGTAGATGATCGAGTAGTAGCGAATATCGACACCCTCACGCTTGGCCATCTCGCGGGCCTGCGGGTTGGCGCGGACATTGAAGCCGAGAATGACTGCTTGAGAGGCAGCGGCAAGCCCGATATCGGATTCGGTAATGCCGCCGACCCCGGAATGCAGGATCGAGAATTCGACTTCGTCGGTCCCCATCTTCTGCAACGCGGCATTGATCGCTTCGACCGAACCTTGGACGTCGCCCTTAAGCAGGACCGTTGCCGTTGCCGCTTCGCCTTCCTTGATCTGGTCGAATAACTGTTCAAGGGTGCCACGTGCGCCGGCGGCGATCTGCGTATTGCGTGCCTTGCGTTTGCGGTATTCGGCGATTTCCCGCGCGCGCGCTTCGTCTTCAACGACGGCGAAGTCATCGCCTGCACCAGGCGCGCCCTGGAGTCCGAGAATTTCTACCGGGATTGACGGCCCCGCTTCCTTGATATTTTCGCCGCGATCGTTGATCAACGCGCGGACGCGGCCCCATTCGGCGCCGGCGACGAAAATGTCGCCGATCTTCAGCGTCCCCCGCTGCACCAGCAATGTTGCGACGGCGCCACGGCCCCGCTCCAAACGCGCTTCGACGACCGCGCCTTGTCCGGGGCGATCGGGATTTGCGCTCAACTCCATCAGTTCCGCTTGCAGGATGATGGCTTCTTCGAGCTTGTCGAGATTGGTCCCCTCGGTCGCGGAGATTTCCACATCCTGGACATCGCCGCCAAGACTTTCGACGACAATCTCATGCGACAACAATTCGTTGCGGATGCGGTTCGGATCTGCATCCGGCCGGTCGATCTTGTTGATGGCGACGATGATCGGCACTTCCGCGGCCTTGGCATGACTTATCGCCTCGGCCGTCTGCGGCTGCACGCTGTCTTCTGCCGCAATCACCAACACAACCAAATCGGTGACGCTGGCGCCGCGGGCCCGCATCGACGTGAACGCCTCGTGGCCTGGGGTGTCGAGGAACGTGATTTCCGCACCGCTCGACAGCCGCACCTGATAGGCGCCGATATGTTGCGTAATGCCGCCTGCTTCACCCGCTGCAACATCGGTTTTCCGCAAAGCGTCAAGCAGCGAGGTCTTGCCGTGATCGACATGACCCATGACCGTTACGATCGGGGCGCGAGAGACCAGAGATTCTTCCTGGTCAGGAGTGCCGTCCAGGCCGATTTCGACATCGGACTCCGAAACACGCCGGACGCGATGGCCAAACTCGGCCACAACGAGCTCCGCCGTGTCGGCATCGATAATCTGGTTGGTCGTTGCCATAACGCCGGACTTCATCAGTGTTTTGATAACGTCCGTTCCGCGTACCGCCATGCGGTTCGCCAAGTCAGCAACGGTGATCGTTTCCGGAATGACGACATCGCGCACGATGTTCGCCGAATCCAATTCACCGGCAAGCTGCCGCGCCCGCTGCTTTTCACGCTCCCGCGCGCGTTTCAGCGATGCGATGCTGCGTGCCCGTTCCAGCGTACCGTCTTCGGATTCCAACGCTTGCGTGATCGTCAATTTGCTGGAACGCCGCCGCGGTTCTTGGCGTGCCCGCAATGTTTGGGTCCGTTTGGGGTCGGCCTTGCCGACGCTGCGGCGCCCACGGACAGCTTCCTCTTCGTCGCTCGGTGTCGCTGCTTTACGCGCCGGCGCACTCCGCGTGCGCTCGAGGGCGGCTTCGACCTCCGCCGGATCTTTGGCGGCCGCCGGCGTTTCCTCGGCCTCGGTTTGCCGGCGGGTTTCCTCGTCGGCTTTGCGCCGCGCTTCCTCTTCCGCCCGGCGGGCTTCTTCCTCGGCTTTCTGCTTTTTTGCTTCTTCTTCCTGGCGCTGCCGTTCGGCGTCTTCCAGTTTGCGCTTTTCAGCGTCTTCCGCGGCGCCGTGGACCGCGCGCAATCGCGTTGCGCGCTCGTCCTCTGTCAGGCTCGCTTGGGCACCACCACCGGCGCCACCGTCTTTAAAGGCCTGCGCTTCCGCATTCGCCTTTACTTCCTGCATGCCGCCGGTTGTGCCGCGCTCGAAAGTCCGCTTCCGCTTTACCTCCACCGTGACCGCTTTGGTGCGGCCATGGCTAAAGCTCTGCCGAACCTGTCCGGTCTCGACGGTTTTCTTAAGCTCCAGCCGGCCTGGCTTGTTCAGGCTTAGCTTGCTTTCTTGCGTCTTACTTTCACTCATCGCTTTTCCTGTATTCCGGTATGCAACGGAAACCGGACAACCGCGCCGCGGTCTCAACAATACTATCCGCCAAGCCGCCGGGAGCCACGGCGACGTGAACGGTCTGATCTCGGCCGAACACAGCGCCAAGCTCGGCTGCGCTCAGAAGGCTAACCACCGGCAGATCGCGAGCGATGCGCCGCAGTTTGTCCCGGCCATCCATCGACCCGTCGGACGCGCCAAGAAGGAGCGTAGCCTGTCCGCCCCGCAACCAGCCTTGCACCTTCGCAAATCCCGCGACCGCCTGACCTGCCCGCCGCGCCAAGCCGAGCAACTCCGTGCAGCGGCGCGCCAGCAAAGCCTCGACCTGTTCGGCCAACCGGTCATCGACCTCAACCGACTTTTTCGCCGCGCGGGCAAAAAGATGCCGTGCACACGCCGTCTTAATGGTATTCCGGTCGGCGCTCAACCAAATTCCTCGTCCGGGCAAACGGCCAGCGATGTCCGGCACGACCATATTATCCGGTCCGACGACAAAACGCACCATCTCGAATGAGGGTAGGCATCGGTTCGACACGATACATCGCCGGGATGGTTTACGATCCTCCCGGTCCTGCCCCGTCTTGCGAGGTTTGGTCGTGTCGCTTGCAGTATTGGTTGAAGGTTCCGCCTTACGATCCTCCCTGCATTGCAAGCTCGGCGGCGCTCTCGGCTTCCGCAGCCGCGCGCTCTTCTTCCGCCAGTTTCTCGAGTTCGGCTGCTCGCAGCTCTTCCTCGGTAAACCAGCCTGCGGCGACTCGCGCCTTCATAATCAATTCGTTCGCTTCGGATTCTCGGATCTCGAACGATGCGAGAATTCCTTCTTGCGAATCGATCAGTTCGTCGGACGCAAGATCGGCGAAATCCTCTAGCGTTTTGATTTCTCCCTCGCCCAGTCGCACAAGCATGGTACCTTTCAGGCCCGGCAACGCGGCTAGCTCGTCGGTCACGCCGAGGTTACGGCGCTCCTCCGCCAGGCGGTCGCTTTCCGCCTCCAGGAAGTTGCGCGCGCGCTGCTGCAGTTCGCCCGCGAGGTCCCCATCGAACCCTTCGATCGAAGATACATCCTCGACCGGTACATAGGCGACTTCCTCGACGGACGAGAAACCCTCCGTCACCAGCAGATGGGCGATTACTTCATCGACGTCGAGCGCCTGGATAAAGCGTTCGCTGCGTGACAGGAACTCCTTCTGGCGCCGTTCCGATTCTTCCTCTTCCGTCAAAATATCGATGTCCCAGCCGGTCAGCATCGATGCCAGACGTACGTTCTGTCCGCGCCGGCCAATTGCCAGGCTAAGCTGATCGTCGGGGACGACGACCTCAATCTTGTTCTGGTCTTCATCGAGAACGATCTTCGCGACTTCGGCCGGCGCAAGGGCATTGACGACGAAGGTCGCCGGATCCGGCGACCAGGGAATAATATCGATCTTCTCGCCCTGAAGCTCCGATACGACGGCCTGAACGCGGCTGCCCCGCATGCCGACGCAGGCCCCGACGGGGTCGATACTGCTGTCGTTGGAATGCACGGCAATTTTCGCGCGGCTTCCTGCGTCGCGGGCGACGGCATCGATCTCGATGATTCCATCATATATTTCAGGGACTTCCTGGGCGAACAGCTTGGCCATGAACTGCGGATGAGTCCGTGACAGGAAAATCTGTGGCCCCCGCGGTTCCTGACGCACGTCATAGATATAGGCGCGTACCCGCTCGTTACGCCGAAAGTGTTCGCGCGGCAGAAATTCATCACGCCGCAACACGCCTTCCGCGCGCCCAAGGTCGACCGTCACATTGCCAAACTCGACGCGCTTGACGAGACCGTTGACGATTTCTCCGACGCGGTCCTTGTACTCTTCAAACTGCCGCTCGCGCTCCGCCTCGCGGACCCGTTGAACGATGACCTGTTTTGCGGTTTGCGCGGCGATCCGTCCGAAGTCGATTGGCGGCAGGGGATCGACCAGGAACTCACCGGCCACCGCATCGGGTTTTCTTTGCTTGGCCTGATCCGGCGTCAGCTGAGTGGCCTCGTTTTCCACTTCGTCGACGACTTCCAGATAGCGGGCGAGCTGTATCGCGCCTGTCTTACGGTCGATCGTCGCACGAATATCGTGCTCCAGGCCATATTTCGTCCGGCCCGCCTTTTGGATTGCCTGCTCCATGGCTTCGAGCACTTGTTCGCGATCGATGCCCTTGTCGCGGGCAACCGTATCGGCGACCTGCAAAATTTCCATTGTTAAGTGCGCAATGGTATCCATATTCCTATCCGCCTCTCGCACGGGTTCTTAGTATCGTGTTCTTAATGTCTTGTTGCGCCGCCAAGTGCCAGCAACTCGTCGGTCATGATAAGCTTGGCCCGGTCGATATCCGCGAACGGAATATCGACGGCTTGTCCTTCCATGTTCAGTTGGACAATATCGTCGGATAGTCCGACGATAAGGCCGCGAAATCGCTTTCTTCCCTCGATCGGGCGACTCAATTCCACTCTCGCCTCTAGCCCGGCAAACCGCTGAAAATCCTTTGGCCGCGTGAGCGGCCGGTCCAGCCCGGGCGAGCTGACCTCAAGGGTGTAGCTGCCCTTTATTGGGTCTTCGACCTCCATGAGCGCGGAAATCGCCCGGCTGATCGCGGCGCAATGTTCAACTGTCATATCGGCATTGTCCTGCCGCTCCGCCATGATCTGTAGCGTCTGGCGCTGCGCGCCGGAAAGATGCACGCGCACCACGTCAAAGCCCATCTCGTTCAGAGTGGGCGTTATGATCGTTTCGACGCGCTTCGCTGGGTCCAAATCTCCGCTCCCGAACGGAATTAAAAAAGGGCGGGCCACCGGGCCCACCCACGACGCTAACCGAACTAACGGTTTATGGGATTACACCGCTATGTAGGACAAAATCCCGTGCTTCTCAAGCAATTTATCGCAATTCCGACCTCATCAGGGCAGGGCAATTGCATGTGACGCGTTTGAGGCGTTGCCAACAAAAGCCATCACCCCCGTGGCCGTCTTCGAAATGCTAGATAGATGCTGTCCACGCCGCGCGTGGCCGCCTTTTCTTCATAGCGCGTTGCAGGCCAGTCCGGAGGGCGCTCCCGCCAGTCCGCCGCGCCGCGCGCCTGCCAGTCGAAGGCGCCGTGACCGATGGTGTGGAACAGCATCCAGCGGATGTATTCCTTATGGTCGCTCGCTAGGCGTAACACGGCGTCGTCGCGGAGAACGCGGGCGAGTGCGTCGAGCGTGTCGGGCGAGATGATGCGGCGGCGCTGGTGGCGGCGTTTTGGCCAAGGGTCCGGAAAAAGCACGAAACACCGGTCGACGGAGGCCTCGGGCAGAGCGTCGAGCAGCAGCCGTGCGTCATCGGGAAATATGCGGATATTCTCCAGGCTGTTACGCTCGACCGCTTGTAACAGCTGTGCGACACCGTTTATGAAGGGCTCGCATCCGATAAAACCGACCTCGGGATGCGCCTGCGCTTGCGCTGCGAGATGTTCGCCGCCGCCAAAGCCGATTTCAAGCCACACCGCGTCGGGTTGTGCCATGAAAAGCCTGTGCGGCTGCAGAACGCCGCCGTCGATCTCAACCGAAAGCGCCGGCAACATCGCCGTAAGCAAGCGCTTTTGTGTGGTCCTTAGCCGGCGGCCATGACGGCGGCCGCGGAAAAGGCGCCTTTGCTGGTCGGCGTCGGAAGACAATGTCCGGTCAGGTAAGTGCGGCTTTCAAATCGTCGACGAGGTCGGTGCGTTCCCATGAGAAGCCGCCGTCCGCTGTCGGTTCCCGGCCGAAATGCCCGTAGGCCGCTGTCGGCGCGTAGATCGGTTTGCTCAGCTTGAGATGCTCGCGGATATTGCGCGGGCTAAGGTCCATGACCTCCTGTATCGCGCTGGCAAGCTTGTCGTCGGACACCGTTCCGCTGCCCCTCGTATGGACGTAGAAGGATAACGGCTTGGAAACGCCGATCGCATAGGCGACCTGAATTTCGCAATTGTCCGCAAGGCCCGCCGCGACGACGTTCTTTGCGACGTACCGCGCGGCGTAGGCGGCAGACCGGTCGACTTTAGAGGGATCCTTGCCGGAAAAGGCGCCACCGCCGTGCGGCGCGGCGCCGCCATAGGTGTCGACAATGATTTTCCGTCCGGTCAGACCCGCATCGCTGTCCGGGCCGCCGATGACGAACCGGCCCGTCGGATTGACGTAGAACTCGTCCTCTTCGCACATCCAGCCGTCCGGCAGCACGTCGAGTACGAAGGGGCGGACGATCTCGCGGACCTTGTCCTGCTCCAGCGCTTCGTCATGCTGTGTCGATACCACGACCGAAGTCGCGCGGATTGGCTGTCCGTTTTCGTAGAGCAATGTGACCTGGCTTTTGGAATCCGGCCCCAGCCCCGAAATCGCACCGGAATGCCGGGCCTCGGCCATCTTACGCAGAATTTCATGGCTGAAATGGATTGCCGCCGGCATCAGTGCCGGGGTTTCCTGGCAGGCAAAACCGAACATCAGGCCTTGGTCGCCTGCGCCTTCATCTTTATTGCCCGCGGCGTCAACGCCCTGCGCAATGTCGACGGACTGGCCGTGCAGGTAACATTGGAAATCCAGATCCTTCCAATGAAAGCCATCCTGTTCGTAGCCAATCTCGCGGACGGCGGCGCGGGCGAGCGCTTCCATCTTGTCCGCGTCGACGCGGCCCGAGCCGTCGATCAGGCTGGTGGGACCGCGAACCTCTCCGGCAAGAATGACGCGGTTTGTCGTGCAGAGCGTTTCGCACCCAACCCGGGACAGCGGGTCGGCATCGAGAAACGCATCGACGACTTCATCGGAGATGCGGTCGCTGACCTTGTCAGGATGGCCCTCGGAAACGGATTCGCTCGTAAATAGAAAGTCGCCTTTTGCCACGAGTCCCCCTTTTGGATTGCATGAAAGCGAACCCGAGCGCGCCGCAACTCACCCGGGCGCTGTACGGCGGGCCGGACTATCCGCAGATTCATGCAAGGCGTCAAGGGGTTTGGCGCAATGGGCGAATTTGGCCGCGAAGGCCCCTAGGCTTGTTTTTCGCTGGTGCTCGCGAGTGCCTTGGCGAGGTCGAAAAGGCGTTTCCGTACAGATGGTTCGTCGATTTGATAATAGGCCCGGACGAGTTCCAACGTTTCGCGCTTTGCAAGCGGGTCGGCGGCATAGGATTCGGTCGACGTATCGGAAAGCCCCGCCTCCTGGCCGGGCCTATGCTCGGCGATTTCCGCGGGCATATCATCGAAAAAGAAGGAAACCGGGACATCCAGAACGCGCGAAAGGTCGAACAATCGGCTGGATCCGATCCGGTTTGCGCCGCGCTCGTACTTCTGGACCTGCTGGAAGGTCAACCCGATTGCGTCACCCAGCCGTTCCTGGCTCATACCCAGCAATGTCCGGCGCAACCGGACGCGGCTGCCGACATGAACGTCGATCGGATTGGGCCGCCCGGTACCGTATCCCGTCTTCAAAGCTGATTTGCTTGCAACCATAGTGATATCCCGCTTTCGATATATGCAATATCTGCAATATGACAGAGCAAAATAAACGGTCAAGATGGTGAATGCGAGCTTTCATTGTTCTTTTGGTTGTAGATTATTGCGCATCAAGGGTAATAAAATTACAATAACAAGCACAAACATTGCGGCAAATGCAAAATCGCCCCAGTTTGCGTAGGGTGGCGGGGTGGCAAGCGGTTGCGGCAGTTTGCTATCGATGACCCCGGCATCGTTCAGCGCGCGCTGCTGCAGGACTCTCCCATAGGGGTCGACCACGGCTGAAATTCCCGTATAGGCCGCTCGAATCAGCGGCAGCCCCTCTTCGACCGCCCGCACCCGCGCCTGGGCGAGATGCTGGTGCGGCCCGGCGGATAGTCCGTACCAGGCATCGTTGGTCAGATTCAGCAACCACCCGGGACGTTCTCCCGCCGACACGACATTTCCGGGGAAAATAACTTCATAACACACCAATGGGCTGACAATCGGCAGCCCCGGAAGGCTCAGCGACTGCGGTCCCGGACCCGGTAGAAAACCGGTACTTCCATGCGTAAGTTTGTCGATCGGCAAATAGTCCGCAAACGGCACATATTCCCCGAACGGGACCAGGTGAAACTTGTCGTAGGTCCCCACGACGCGCCCGGTGTCGTTGATCGCGATCATGGCGTTCGTCAGACGCCCGGTGTCCGCACCGCGCCGCGGCGCGCCGGTCAGCAGCAAACCGCCCTGTGGAACGGCGCCGGCCAGGATGCGGCGCATGCCATCGTTCTGCGCGACGAAAAACGTCGCCGCCGTTTCCGGCCAGATGACATGCGTAATCCAGTCCGGCCGGTCCTTGACGGTCAGGTCGAGAAACAGCCGCAGATTGCGTTGTTGGAATTCTCGGGCCCATTTTTCGCGCTGCGGGATGTTGGATTGCACGATCCTTAGCCCGACCTTGTCGACAAATTCGACTGGCGATGCGATGCCGAGCCTGACCGCACCGCCCGTCCAGACAATTAGCGGTATGGCCAGGGATATTACGGCATAGCGCCGGCGCACGGCGGGGCCGGCGAGCGCCGCGGGAAGACAGGCGGAAATCACGACGGCGAGGCTGAGCCCGTAAATGCCGAAGAGCGCTGTCGACTGGACCATGGCTTCCGATCCAGTCCAGGAATAGCCGAGCAGGTTCCACGGGAATCCCGTAAGGATGTGGCCGCGAAGCCACTCGCTTGTCGTCCAGCCCAATGCGAGCAGCAGGGCCCGCTGCAGCGGCGTCTTTCCGTACCAAGCTGCAATTGTCGCACCGCCGCAAAATATCGCGAGAAAGGCGGGCAGCCCGGTGCTGGCGAACGGTAAAAGCCACGCGAATTTAGCCGAAAAGACAAGCAGGGCATTGCCGATCCAATAGAGCCCGAAGCCGAAGAACCCGAACCCGAACCACCAGCCGATGGCGAATGCTGTGCGCCGCCGTGTCGCACCGCTCACCAGCCAAATGAGGAGCGGAAAGATGAGAAAGTTAAGTGGGAATAGGTAGAGTGGTGGCAGGGTTAGCGTGACCGTCGCGCCCAACGCAAAGGCCAGGCCGTAGCGCCGCCAGCCGGACAGCGCTGCAATCCGTGTCGCGAACCGGGTCACCGATGAAGGCGGTCACGCATCGGCTGCGCGGGATGCCGGTAGTTTGCGGACGCGCAGCCGCTTGATTCGCCGCGGGTCCGCGTCGAGGATCTCGAACTCGACCCCAGATGGTTCATGCACAACCAGCTCGCCTCGCGTTGGTACACGTCCAGTCAAGGTGAACAACAACCCGCCCATCGTATCGATGTCTTCCGCGCGTTCTTCTGCCGTCAGGATGGCGCCGACTTCTTCTTCGAACTGTTCGAGCGGTAACCGCGCGTCGACGATGACCGATCCTTGCGGCCCGCGGACCAGTTGCGGCCCTTGATCGGCGTCGTGCTCATCCTTGATTTCGCCGACGATTTGCTCGACCAAGTCCTCGATCGTGATCAAGCCGTCGATACCGCCATACTCGTCGACGACCAAGGCCATATGCAGCTGGGTCATTTGCATCTGCAGCAGCAGGTCGAGTACGGGCATGGTTGGCGCGACGAATAAAATTTTGCGCAGGATTCGGCGCAGACTGAAGCCGGTATCCTGGCCCATTTCGGTCAGCACATCCTTGATATGGACCATGCCGATAACATCATCGAGAGTTTCCCGGTAAACCGGCAGGCGCGAATGGGCTTCGGTGTTGATCTGGCTGACGAGATCTTCGAGCGACGTGTTGACCTCGACCGCGCCGATATCGGCGCGTGGGATCATGACGTCCTCGGCGGTCAATCCGCCGAGATTGAGAATATTCTCAATGAGCGCGCGCTCGCCGGGATCGATGGAGTCGACGCGTTCCTCGTGTTCCTCGATCAATTCTTCGAACGTATCGCGCAGCGCCGAGTCGCCGTTCTTCGATCCTATGAGCGACCGCACCCAACCGAGCAGGCCTGTGGGGCGTTGCTGCTCGCCGTTTTTTGCCGTCCCGTTTTCCGAAGGCGGCGATAGTGATTGCGTGTCCTCGCTCATGCCTGTCTCTTCACTGCGGCAGCTTCGATCACGTACGGATCGCCAATGTTCAGGGTCGCCAAAATCGCGACTTCCAGCTGCTCCATCTTCATTGCCTCAGTATCGGTCTCGTGATCGTGGCCGAGCAAGTGGAGCATGCCGTGAACGCAAAGATGCTGGAAATGGTCTTCGATTGGCTTTTTTTGCTCCTGCGCTTCGCGGGCGATCGTCTCATAGGCGAGAATAATGTCACCTAGAAGATGCGGCATGTCGCAAGAGCCGTCGTCATCGGCGGGAAAGGAGAGCACGTTGGTGGCTTGGTCGCGGTCGCGAAAGCGGCTGTTCAGTTGGCGGATCATCGCATCGTCGCCGAGGACGATACTGACCTCCGCATCGCCCGCGTTATCGCCCGCGCGCCGCCATACGGCGTCCACAGCGGCCGCCGCCAAAGCCTCCGCATCCGCCAGCGCGGCCGTCCAATGCGGCGAGTCGATCGCTATATCGGTGCAAAGGGAGGCGTTCACGAGGTGTCCTTTGGCTTGGCCTCGGATGCTTCATAGGCTTTGATGATCCGAGCCACCAGGGGAGGGCGGACGACATCGGCATCGGTAAACCGGACAAATCGTACGCCCGATACACCGTCGAGTGTTTCCACGGCATCGCGTAGGCCCGGCCGCATACCGGACGGTAAATCGACCTGGCTCAAATCGCCGGTAACGACCATGCGGCTGTTCTCGCCGAGCCGGGTCAGAAACATTTTCATCTGAGTCGTTGTTGTGTTCTGCGCTTCGTCGAGAATGATGAATGCATTTGCCAAGGTCCGTCCGCGCATAAAGGCGAGCGGTGCGACTTCGAATTCGCCGCTGGCGATGCGACGGACTACCTGGTCTCCGGGAAGCATGTCGTGCAACGCGTCGAACAGCGGGCGCAAGTAGGGGTCGATTTTCTCTTGCATGTCCCCCGGCAGAAAGCCCAGCCGTTCGCCTGCTTCGACGGCCGGCCGGGACAGGATGATCCGGTCGACTTTCCCGGCGCTGAACATCTCGACTGCAGCGCAAACCGCGAGATAGGTCTTGCCCGTTCCGGCAGGACCTATTCCGAAAACGAGGTCGTGATCCTGCATGGCGCGGATGTACTGGCTCTGCGCCTGGGAGCGCGGCGAAATCCGCTTTCTGTGGATCTGGATATGAGAGCCGCCAGTGGCGCTCTCACCGCCACGCGCCATCCGCACGGCTGCATCGACCACACTGTCGTTCACGGCTTCTCCATTCTGTAGCTGTTTATAGAGGTTGCGGAGCGCCGTGCAGGCTGTGTCCACCGATTCGGTGGCTCCTGCAATAACCACATGATTGCCCCGGCTCGCCAGCGACACACCGAGCAGCTGTTCGATCCTGGCCAGATGCTTGTCATGGGCGCCGAACAGCAGCGGCAACAGGCTATTGTCATCGAACTGGATATGAATCGACGCATTGTCGTCGGCGCGGCTGACCGTATTCAAGCACACGCCCTTTCAACGGTGGCGGCGTTCTCGCCGCTTTCGGTGGTGGCCGTCAAGATTTCGCCTCTCAGGCTGTTGTTGTGGACACCAATGATGCGGCAATCGACAACGCTGCCGATAATCCGCTCCGGCGCCGTGACATGCACGGATTGCATATAGGGCGAGCGGCCAACAATTTGTCCTTCGTAACGGCCCGGCCTGTCGAACAAAACCGGCATCACCGCACCTTCTTTTGATCGGTTGAAGGCCGTCTGCTGCGCACGCAGCAATTGCTGCAACGTTGCAAGACGTTCGTCCTTCACGGTTTCCCCAACTTGGGATTCGACCGCAGCCGGCGTGCCGGGACGGGGACTGTATTTGAACGAATAGGCTTGCGCATAACCGATATCGGTCACTAGCCGGATTGTTTCGGCGAATTCGCGATCCGTTTCGCCCGGAAAGCCGACAATGAAATCGGAGGACAGCGCAATTTCCGGAAGCGCCTCTCGCAACCGGTCGATGGTACGCCGATAGGTGTCCGCGTCGTGCCTGCGGTTCATTGCGGTCAGGATACGGTCCGACCCCGATTGCACGGGGAGGTGAAGATAGGGCATGAGCTGGGGAATATCGCGGTGGGCCGCGATGAGGGCATCGTCCATGTCCCGTGGATGGCTGGTCGTATAGCGCAGTCTCTTGAGGCCGGGGACGTTTTCGGCGAGATGGTGAAGCAGGCGCCCCAACCCCCATTCGGCCGTGTCTGTTCCAACGCCGTGATAGGCGTTGACGTTTTGCCCCAGTAGTGTGATTTCGGAGCTTCCGGCGGCCACCAGACGCGTCGCTTCCTCAGTGACGGCGGCAACCGGCCGCGATTGTTCCGCACCGCGCGTATAGGGGACGACGCAGAAGGTGCAAAATTTGTCGCAGCCTTCCTGTACGGACAGGAAGGCGGAGGCACCCTGAGGGCGCGCTTCCTCCGGCAGATGATCGAACTTGTCTTCGGTTGGAAATTCCGTATCGACAACCTTTTCGCCGGTAGCGCGCGTGGCACGGACGATCAGTTCGGGCAGTCGATGGTAGGTTTGCGGCCCGAAGACCATATCGACGCAATCGGCCCGCACGATAATTTCTTCACCCTCCGCTTGTCCGACGCAACCGCCGACGGCGAGGATCATGCGTTCACCGCGCGCCGCCTTGTCCTCTTTCAAAGGTCGCAGCCGACCGATTTCCGAGTAGACTTTCTCGGCGGCTTTCTCGCGGATATGGCAGGTGTTCAGGATAACCATATCGGCCCCGTCAGGGGAATCCACCGGCACATAGCCATGCGGCGCCAAAACATCCGCCATTCGGGCGGAGTCATAAACGTTCATTTGGCAGCCGTAGGTTTTGATATAGAGCCGTTTCACCGCGGTACTTTTCCCGCCGACCCCAGCGGGGTGGGAGAGCGTGACAACCTTATCAACAGCGCAACCGTAACTGGTTGAAAATTTTCCACGATCCACATTACCACCGGTTTAGGCGCCATGACAAGCGGCCGTCAATCGAGCCGGAAATTCAGCTGACCCCATCTTCGGGCAACCGTCCGGCGCGCGCGCCGGCGACAGTTTGCGCGATGGTCTTTTCGCAATATGTTGCAAGCGCCTTGCGCGACCCGAAATCGTCAAGCGATACGGCGGGGTGCAGGATGACCTCGACCACCGTTCGGCCCAACCCCAAGAAACGCCAGAAATGAGGGGCGAGTGTCATATCGCCGTACCAGGCGCAGAAAGGGCCAAACGATCTGCCGGTCGGTACGCCGTTAATGCGCGTGTAGGCGATGGAAACCGGCTGCACTGTCGTGATTATGTCGCTGCGGAGGCTTCCGGCGACGCTAAAAAGCGATGATTTGAAGGGACGTATATGTGTTCCGCAACCGCTTGTTCCTTCAGGAAACAGGATCAGGCTATCCCCCGCCGCGAGACGGTTTTCCAACGCGTCGCGCTGTGCTGCCGCACGGAGCGCCTTGCGTTCGATGAAGGCGGTTCGATGTAGGCGTGACAAAGCGCCGATAATCGGCCAGCGGGCGACCTCCGCCTTGGCGATGAAGCTGCCTTTTAAAACCGATCCGAGCACCAGAATATCGAGGTAGGACACGTGATTGGAGACGAACAATAAAGGACGCTTTTCATCGGCCGTTCCGGTAACACGCCGTTCGATTCCCACAAGAACGCAGCAGCCGCGATGCCAGACACGCGGCACGATCAGTGGGTCGCGATGCCGGAAAAGCCTGAAAAGGAAATGCACACCTATTGCGCCTACCGTCCAGAAGAAGAGGCCGACAAGGCGTTGTGCTGCGAGAAGATGGGACGTCAACTCGAGTTCCCACCCGAGTGCCGCGAGTCGGATGGCTCAAACCGCTGCATGAAATGACGGTGGTATTTCCGCGTTATTTGGTCGGTTTTTACGACGATGCAAACGTCGGTCGCATTGAAGTGCGCGTCGACGACCGCACCATCGCCGACAAAGCCGCCGAGGCGCAGATAGCCCTTCAACAGAGGTGGCAAACCGCGTATCGCTGTTGGGGTATCGACGAGATCCTTCGCGAGCCGGTTCATTTCGACATATCGATGGGAGAGCGCTCGGGGGCGTACGGCGGTCGGCGCACGGTGGAAATGATGCAGATAGGCCAGTGGGGCGCTCAATGCATCGGGATCGGTGCCAGGCAGGCTGGCGCAACCGAACATGAAGGCAATGTCGTAGTGAAAGACATAAGCGGCGATCGCCTGCCACAATAGCCGTATGGCACGGCCGCTGCGGTACGGCGCAGCAATACAGGATCGCCCGAGTTCGAGTATCCCGTCGGTCTGCGCCAGTAGGGCGCCGATGTCGAACTCGTCCGCGCTGTAAAAGCCTCCGGCGCGTATCGCGTCTTTCTGGCGCAGCAAACGGTATGTGCCGATGATGTCTTCCCGGCCATGTGAGGTGTCGGAAATGAGCAAATGATCGGCGCAGGAATCAAAGCGGTCGAAATCGCGGTGTAGGCGCCTCATGCGCTCGCTGGATTGTCCGTCCATCTCTTCGTAGAAGACGTAAGCGTCCGGCCTGACCGCTCTGCCGTGCAGAAGAAGTGAGGTTTAGTGTCCACTTGTTTAGGTGGACACTAACGGGGATCAGGATGTGGCGAAGCGGGGCAAGCGTCGGCGCTGGAGTGCAGACGAGAAGCGGATGATTTGCGCACAGACGCGGTTTGCGGGCGTTTCGGTTTCACAGGTTGCACGGCGCTACAATGTGAACGCCAATCAGGTTTTCAACTGGCTGAAAGATCCCCGGTTTGCGGGAAGTGACACGGTCGATGACGCCGCCTGTTTCCTGCCGGTTGAGATTGCGCGTCACGTCGAGCACGAAGCCGAGCGCCCTGTTGGTGACGAAGGCAAGATCGAGGTCACGCTTGCCGGAGGTCATCGCTTGAGCATTAGCGGCCCTTACGATCCCGAAGCGCTCGTACGTCTGCTCCGGTGCTTGTCGGGATGATCCCGGTTCCCACGAACACGAAGGTTTGGCTTGCGGCCGGCGTGACGGACATGCGTAAGGGGTTCAATGGGCTGTCAGCGCAAACAGAGAAGGTTCTAAAGGCGGCGCCGTATTGCGGTCATCTGTTCGTCTTCCGGGGTCGCCGTGGCGATCTGATCAAGGTGATCTGGTGGGACGGGCAAGGGGCATGTCTGTTCTCGAAGCGTCTGGAGAAGGGACGGTTTGTCTGGCCGTCTGCGAAAGCGGGCAAGGTTGCGCTGACCCCGGCTCAATTGGCGATGCTGCTGGAAGGGATTGATTGGCGCATACCACAACGAACGTGGCGTCCCCTGACGGCTGGGTAAAGTCGTTTCACAGCAAAGGGTTGTCAATTTCCGGGGATTCCCATGCGGGGTGGCGGCTGATAGATTGCCGGCATGCTCGACGACGCTGAGAACCTCCCGAATGAACCTGCCGCATTAAAAGGTCTGGTGGCATCGCTGGCGTCGGAAGTGAAGTCACAGGCGGTGTTGATCGAGAAGCTCCAACACCAATTGGCCGGGATGCGCCAGCATCGCTTCGGGTCGCGCTCGGAGGCTCTGGATCAACTGGCGTTGACGCTGGAAGACGAAGAGATTGCGGCGTCCGCGCAGGAGCCCGCGTCAGACGATGCAAATGCAGATCAATCTGCAGCGCCAAAAGACAAGCCCAAACGTAAACCGCTGCCCGGTCATCTCCCACGCAACGAGACAACACTGTCGCCGGGCGATGCCTGTGGGGAATGCGGCGGTGCGCTCAAAACGCTTGGCGACGATGTCACCGAGGAACTGGAATATGTCCCCGGACGTTTTGTCGTGAACCGGATTGTTCGCCCGCGCATGGCCTGCACCTGCTGTGAGACGTTCCATCAGGCAGCCCTGCCGTCGCGGCCGATTGAGCACGGGCGGCCCGGTCCTGGCCTACTGGCCCATGTGCTGGTCAACAAGTACGCCGATCATTCGCCTTTGTACCGGCAAAGTCAGATATTCCAGCGCGAGGGGATCGATCTGGACCGCTCCACCCTGGCCGATTGGGTTGGCAAATCCACGGCTCTGTTGGAACCTTTGGCGGACGCCGTCGCGCGCCATGTTTTAAAGGGACAGGCCCTCTTCGCCGATGATACGCCGGTAAAAATGCTGACCCCAGGCTCCGGTAAAACCAGGACCGCGCGGCTTTGGGCCTATGTCCGCGATGAACGACCCTGGGCCGGAGAGGCGCATCCTGCCGCATGGTATCAGTTCTCGTCCGACAGGAAGGGCGTTCGCCCGCGCGAACATCTAGCGGACTTCACGGGCTTCATGCATGCCGATGGCTATGCGGGGTTCAATGACCTGTACCGCACGGGCAAGGTGACGGAAGTGGCCTGCATGGCCCATATCCGACGCAAGTTCGTCGATATCCACAAAGCTCAGGGATCGGCGATTGCCGAGGAAGCCATAAAACGTATCGCCACACTCTATGGCGTCGAGAAGGAGGTTCGGGGCCAATCGCCGGATCAACGGGTGAAGATCAGGCAGCGCCAATCAAAACCAATCTTCGACGACCTGGAATCATGGCTGCATGCCCAATTGACCCGGATATCCGGCAAATCACCCTTAGCCGGTGCTATTCGCTACGCCCTGACCCGCATGAAGAAGCTGCGACCATATCTAGATCACGGCTTTCTTGAACTCGACAACAATACCGCAGAGCGATCCATGCGGCCCATCGCCCTGGGGCGGAAGAATTATCTCTTCATGGGGTCCGAGGCCGGCGGCAAATCAGCCGCCATCGCCTATACGCTGATCGAGACAGCAAAACTCAATGGCGTCGATCCGCAGGCCTGGCTAACCGACACGCTAGCCTGTATCGCCGACCATAAAATCAATCGGATCGACGAACTGCTCCCCTGGCGTTACGCTCAAACCTGAGCGTAACAGTCCAACGTCATCATAGGCAGGGCTGCTTTACCGGACGCTCACTAGAAGACCCGGTACCGAAGGTTTTGTGCGGCTTCTATGTCTTCGGCGCAATGAGCGATTCGCGCGGTTAGCGGTCCGGAGCGGATGTTTGTGAAATCCGGCGCCGGTGTGGATTCGGGAGATCGGACGCGCTCCTTGGTATTAAGCCTACTTTTTCTTCGATTGGACACCGTAAAGTTCCAGCCGGTGATCGACGAGACGGTAACCGAGTTTTTCCGCCACGGCGCGCTGCAATGCCTCGATTTCTGCGTTCTCGAACTCGATTACCTCACCGCTCTCAATATCGATCAGGTGGTCGTGATGCGCTTCGGAAACTTCTTCGTAGCGCGCACGGCCGTCGCCAAAATCGTGCCGATCCAGAATATCGTTCTCTTCGAACAGGCGGACCGTACGGTAGACGGTCGCGATACTGATTTTCGGATCGATCGCAACCGCGCGCTTGTGGACAAGCTCGACGTCAGGATGGTCGTTCGATTCACCCAGAACACGCGCAATGACGCGGCGCTGACCGGTAATCTTCAGCCCCTTATCATGACATAATTTTATAATTCGATCGGGCACCGCACGTCCTCGCACTCATCATGCCAACCGATGATGTCAAAATGTCTCCGGATCAATATAATAGGCGCGCGGCCTTACGGCCATGCTCTTGCTGGAGAAATTACCGCATTAAACCTGTCAGCTTTTGTCGCTTTGACGCGGGCGTGTGCCGAGACCGATGGCTTTCGCGAGTTTGCTGCGTTGCTTGGCGTAGTTTGGCGCAACCATCGGATAATCGCTGGCTAGTCCCCACCGTTCCCGGTATTCGTCGGGCGTCATGTTATAGGCTGTTTTGAGATGCCGCTTGAGCATCTTGAGCTTCTTACCGTCTTCAAGGCAGATAATGTATTCGGGCGTGACGGATTTTCGCAGCGCAACGGCCGGAGTTGGTCGCTCGTTTTGCGTTTCTGCGCCTTTTCCGACATTTGAAAGGGTCCGATATACCTGCTCGATCAAATTCGGGAGGTCAGACATTGCAACCGTATTGTTCGAGACATGAGCCGACACAATTTCAGTTGTTAGCCCAAGTACCTCACTTGTCTTAATGTCTACGTCACTGGCATCGGACATCGTATATGCACCCTTGCGACCGGAAATTATTAGTGCGTGCCGATGTTCTCGGCATCTCTGAACAATAGAAGCAGCGAAGTTTTACTTATTTTTCGCCTACTTATCTTTATGTTTGTAATACATTGCTTCTACTCGACTAAATGTCAAGTAAATTTAGGGGCTGAGGCATATCAATAACGCACTCAAGACTCTATTTTTGTATTAATTAGTTTCAACTAGAGTCTCGATTCTCGATGTTTTCTAAGTGACGGCGCAAAACCAGGGCCGTTACCCGGTTTCCACCCGGATTTCGGTAGTAATCGGGCCTTTCGCCAATGATTTCATATCCGGCTTTGCTGTAAAGCGCGCGCGCGGCGCGATTGTCTACGCCCACTTCAAGATAGATCGTCCGGGCGCCGCGAACGCCGGCAACGCCATCCATTGCGTCCAGAAGTGCGAGGCCGACACCGCGGCGGCGGAATGCCCGCGCGACACCAATGCTGAAGATTTCGGCTTCGTCGGCGGCGTTTCGCGTCAGAATGAAGCCGGCGGGCATTTCATGGGGCGGTTCATGGACCAGCGCTATCAACGCCCAGGTTCCCGGCGGGCGCAGATATTGCTCCACCGCCAGCCGAGGCTGCATATCGTCGAAACTTTCCGCATAAATTGCCGCGAGCGCATCGAGGTCGTCGCGCTCGGCAAACCGTACCGTGATCCCGCTGGTTTCCGTCATTTGCGCCGCCCGCTGGGCAGCATCGCGTCGGGCGGACGGAGATAGAGAGGGCTCGGGGGTGCCGTGCGGGACGAAGCGTGTGCGGGCATCCGCTCTGCTCCAATCGTCGCTACGACTGCCGCGTCCGGAAGTACGGGACCGTCATGCTTATGCAGCGGTGGTATCCGGTCCGCCATGGCCTGCAAAATGATGTCGGATGCGTTGCCACCGACCGCAATATCTCCGGCTGGCAGCATCGTTTCGATTTCCGCTGGCAGCGCGGCTTTGGGTTCGCAAAGCGGAAAGCGGCCGGAATCAAAGGTCTGAACGTAGATATCGTCCCGTTTCGAGTCCAAGGCGATGAGGGTGGGCATTCCGACGATCGGTTGTGCTCGTGCAACCGCTTCCAGTGTCGTCACCCCCACGATGGGCGTCTGCCCGGCGAGCGCCAGGCCGCGAGCGCTGGCCAAGCCGATACGCAGGCCGGTGAAACCGCCGGGGCCCACCGTTGTCGCGATAAGATCGAGGGCGTCAAACGTCAAGCCTGCACGTTGCATAACGTCTTGAACAAGAGCCATCAGTACTTCCGCATGACCCCGCCGCATGCACTCGAATCGATGGGCGACCAGCGTGCCGTCGCATAGCACCGCGGCGGAACAGGCATCGGTCGCCGAATCGAGCCCCAATACGGTTATTCCCGTTGTCACAGCAGGGTGCACGCCTCCTCGAAGGCAAAACGCGGGCTGCGCGGAAATAGAACTGAAGGATCGCCGTAACCGAGATTGCAGAGAAAATTCGACCGAATCTGCGTTCCCGCGAAGAAGAGTTCGTCCACCATGCCGTTCTCGAATCCGGACATCGGGCCGCAATCGAGGCCGACCGCGCGGCAGGCCAGCATGAAATAGGCACCCTGAAGGCTGCCGTTGCGCATGGCCGTCGTATCGATCAGGTTTTGATTGCCCGTGAACCAGGCCCGCGCGTCATCATGCGGAAACAAAAAGGAAAAATGCTCGTAGAATTCGAAATCGTTCGCGATAATCGCCGTGACCGGTGCCGTCATCGTCTTTTCGAGATTGCCGTTGCTAACGCAAGGCCGGAGCTTTTCCTTTTCCTCGGGCGACCGGACGAAGACGATCCGCATCGGCGAACAATTGGCGCTTGTCGGTCCCATCTTGGCGATGTCAAAGGCTGCTTTAAGGGTTACGTCGTCGACAGGTTTGTCCAGCCAGCCATTGTGCGAGCGCGCCTCGCGAAATAACAAATCGCAAGAGGCGTCATCGAGGATTACTCTTTCGGTCATAGTGGGCTCCATTATCGCCAATTCGTTTACCTGGCCTTTAGAAATTCGCGGAATAATACCGCCTTGAGGGCTGAACCCTAACGGCGTTAGAGTACCGACGTGTCTATGTGCTTGCATGATTTCCGCGCAAAACTCAACCGCGCGGCGCGACGTTTTCTGCCGCTGGCATTCTCGCTGGCGATTTTCGTGCCGGAGTTGGCCGTGGCAGATGGCGCGGTTATCGCGATGTATCACCGTGTCGGCGAAGAGGGCGACTTTCCGTCCACCAGCGTCTCGAAAGCGCAATTCGAAGCGCATATCGCACTTCTGGAAAGCGGACCCTATACCGTGTGGCCGCTCGAAAAGATCGTCGATGCCCTCAAATCGGGACAAAAGGTTCCGGACCGGACAGTCGCCATTACGTTCGACGATGCGTATTTGTCCGTTTATGAGGAAGCATGGCCGCGGCTGCGGAGGGCCGGTTTTCCGTTCACTCTGTTCGTATCGACGAAATCGGTCGACAGTGGCGCCGAGCGCTTTATGTCCTGGGATCAACTGCGGGAGATGACGGCTGCCGGGGTTACCATCGGCAACCATACACGCACGCATCTTCACATGGCCGCGGCATCGGAAGACCGCAACCGTGCGGAAATAGACCATGCGCGGGAGCGCTTGAAGAAGGAGCTCGCCGTATCGCCTCGGCTCTTCGCCTATCCCTATGGTGAAATGAGCAGCGCTGTCCGGGAGCTTGTCATCGCCGAAGGATTCGCGGCCGCCTTTGGACAGCATTCCGGCGTTGCGCACGGCACGGACGACTTTTTCTTTCTACCGCGCTTCGCTTTCAATCAGCGCTATGGCGACCTCGACCGGTTTCGGAGATCAATTAATGCGATGCCGCTACCGGTTCAGGAAATTACGCCGGTTGACCCCCTTGTTGCCTCGAACCCGCCGGCCTTCGGGTTCAGCGTCGATGCTTCGATGACCCGTCTCAACCAGTTGGCCTGCTACCATTCGCAGTTCGGTAAGGTGGAAGTAACGCGGCTTGGCGAACGGCGTGTCGAAATCCGCTTCGCCGACCGGTTCAAGCGGGGCCGGACGCGCCTGAATTGCACGTTGCCAGCCCCGGATTCTCGTTGGCGCTGGTTTGGACGCCAATTCTACGTGGCGAAATAGCGCGCTGTCTTAGGCGTCTGGGTGGAATACGACGACGGCGTTACTTAGCCGTGCATCGTCGAGCGACCGCAAATCGTTGCCTTCGATGATGCGCCGCAGCAGCGTGACATACCCCGAACCTTTTTCCGAATAGCTGAGCAGCGTTTCGGCCAGCTTAAGGCTGTCAGTCGGTGTATCGATGGTGCGCGCTGCGGATCGCACCTTGCGCAATGCCCGATAGGCACGGTGGGTATTGAGGTTCCGCAGATAGGAGTCGACCGACTTTCTCAGACTCTCGAATGACCGAACTTTGTGGGTCATACCATCTTCTCGCTTCAGCGGGACCATGCCCGCATTGTTCTTCGAGGTCCATTGTCCGAACGGTGCATTGCCCTCCTGTGCGAAGCGAGAGGTCCCCCACCCGCTTTCAATGGCGGCCTGCGCCAGCGCAAGCGAGGCTGGAACTGTAGTATCCACGCGGGCCGAGAGAGCGGTGAAATCACCCAGTTTTACGCGGTATTCCTCGGATAATGCCTTCAACCACAGGGATTCGTCCGTCGTGAGGTGTTGTCCCTTTTCGCTCTTTTCCCGCAATGTCAGCATGCACTCGCGTTGCGCGCGGACCCGGTTATTCGCTTCCAGTATGTAGGGCAGCATGTAACGCAGGAAAACGGCTTTGCGATCCTGCGGGTGCTGGATTTGCGAAAGGTCGTGGGGCAGCGATGCATGAAGGACGCGAGGCACGGCCACCTGGCCGCGGCGCACGGCATCCAAATTATAGCCCGCACTCGAGAAGGCGTCCTTCACTTTCGCGACGGAGGCCAGGATACGCACCGTATCGGGCTTGGCGAGATTGGCTACCTTCGGCGTGTCGGTTTCCGCACGCTGGTCGACCTTGGGAGCCTGTTCGGCTGTGTCCCAGCGTGCCAGAAGGTCGTCCATCAGGACGACGGTCCCGGCAACCGCGAGTACCGCAACCGACGTCGCCGCGATCCGACCGCTGTTCGATCGAAGCCCAGATAGTATTGAAGAAAAACGCTCTAAGGATCTCATCCCCTGTGACCCTTTCAACGCCCCGAATTGTCCACCCGTAATGCGATTAACCCGGCGTTTCGCCGTTGTTGTTATTCGCTTTAGCCTTAGATTGTGGCGCGGACTTCCACGACTTCCGGAATGTAGTGCCGCAGCATATTCTCGATGCCCATTTTCAACGTCGCCGTCGAACTCGGGCAGCCGGCGCATGCACCGCGCATTTCCAGATAGACGACGCCCTGGTCGAATCCGTGGAAGGTGATATCGCCACCGTCCTGGGCGACCGCCGGGCGAACCCGCGTTTCCAGCAGTTCCTTGATTTGCGTCACGACTTCGTCGTCGGCTTCGTTGTTTTCAGGCGTGGCGGAAAGCGCCGCCTCGTTCATGACCGGCTTTCCGGCCGTGAAGTGCTCCATGATCGCGCCGAGCAGCGCCGGCTTCATCACATACCAATCCTGATCGGCGCCTTTTGTGATGGTGATGAAATCATGCCCGAAAAAGACCGCCGCAACGCCGTCTACGGCAAACAGGCTTTCCGCGAGAGGCGAGCGCGTGCCCGCTTCCGCCGGATCGGTGAAGTCGGCCGTGCCCGTTTCGAGAACCGTCTGGCCCGGCAGGAACTTCAACGTTGCCGGATTCGGCGTCTGTTCCGTTTGAATGAACACGTATGCGCTCCTTAAAAAGGCATGGCTTCGTTCGGCTAAGAGATGGTCGAAATCGAGTCGATTATCAAGCTTAAAGCGCGGCAGGGGGCCCTGTCAGCGTCCGTTTTTAGGGGATTGTTAACTATAAAAGACGCGTCTTTTCAATCGATTGCAGCTCTCGAAAAAACCTGAAAATTTTCAATAAAATACCAGCTAAAATTCTGGTTAATCCAGCCTAGTCGACCGGCTAATTTGACTCAGAGTCGTGTATTTTAACCAAATCGCGGCTAAACCCTCCTCAATCAGAAGTAAGCCGCACCAGACCCTTGCGCGTTCGCGCCGTCAGGTGATGGCGATGATATCCTCGTCGGTCAGGGATCCCGGGACAAGCGTGATCGGAACGCGCAACTGGCTTGCACCTCGGCTCAGCACGTGGTCGATCAGCGGTCCCGGCCCGCCGCGGCCAACACCAGCGCCGAGCACCAGGATGGATATCGACGGTTCCTCGTCGAGCAGCTTGACCAGCTCCTCGCGGCGGTCGCCCTCGCGCAGATAGAAGGACGGCATCTTGCCGGACCACTCATGCACTTCAGCGGAAAGAACTTGCAACAGCTCCTCAGCCTCTTCGCGCTTTTCTTCGCGCATGATTTCTTCTACGGCCATCCAGTGCTGGAAGTCGGCCGGTTCCTGCACGTAAAGCAGTGCAATCCGGCCTCCGGACGTCTTGGACCGGCGGCAGGCGAAATGCAGGGCGACTTTCATTTCCTCGCTGTCGTCGACGACCACGAGAAACACCCGTTCGTTTGCCGATCCGTCGTCTGCGGCCGGACTCGCCGATGATCCGCTATCCGTGTCGCTCATATCGCGCTCCTGCCAGCGTGGTTCCCGACGTCATTTACCATCCTGCACGTTGGTGCGGAAAGCCGCAACGTGCAGGATGGGTTATAATCTGTGGACGGCTGACGGGTCGATCATCGAAGACAAGGGAGAGTAAGATGACAGAGCTTTGCGATTTGGATGCGACTGTGTTGCGCGGTTTGATCGGCGCACGGCAGGCGTCTCCGGTGGAGGTGCTGGACAGCTGTATCGCACGGATTGAGGCGACCAATCCGGTTCTGAACGCGATGGTCGAACTGTGTCTCGATGAAGCCCGCGACGCGGCGAAGCAGGCAGAACAAGCTGTCGGTGCCGGCGCTGTGCTGGGTCCGCTGCATGGATTGCCCGTTGCGATCAAGGAGGCCGAACATGTCGCTGGCCTCCGGACGACCAAGGGGTCGCCGATCTATGCCGACGTCGTCGCCCAAGCGGATTGCCGGATGGTGGCGTCGATCCGCGAAGCAGGCGGCATCGTCGTCGGCAAGACCAATGTGCCGACATTGACCAACGGCTTGACGACGGACAACCCGATCTATGGCCTGACCCGCAATGCGTTCGATCTGGAACGGACTTGCGCGGGGTCGTCGGGCGGTGCCGGTGTGGCGCTGGCGGCGCGGATGGTGCCGCTCGCCACCGGGTCCGACACTGGTGGCAGCATCCGCGGGCCAGCCTCCGTGAGCGGGATTGTCGGCTTGCGGCCCTCGCCGGGTCTGGTGCCGTCGGAAGAACGGCCGCAAGGTTGGAGCGTCATGACGACGCTCGGTCCGATGGCGCGCAGCGTCGCCGATACGCGGCTGTTTCTGCAAGGCATGATGGCCGACGATTGCCGCGATCCGTTGAGCGGCCCCATTGATCCCGCCCTGTTCACGGCAGGCGAAACGGTCGATCTCGGTGGATTGCGTGTGGCGGTTTCGGACGATCTCGGCGTCGCCGACGCGACCGACTCCGCGCGGGCGACCTTCAAATCGAAAGTGGCGCAGTTCTCCGGCGCGTTCGGTTCCTGCGAGTGGTCGGCGCCGAATATGTCAGGTATCCATGAAGTGTATCTGAAGCTGCGGTCGCTTGTGCACATGACCCGTTACGAGCCCGAACATCAGGCGGACCCATCTGGCCTGACGCCGCAATCACGGACCGATTTGCGGCGGGGTGCCGAGATGACGGCGCGCGATGCGGCGGAGGCGATTGCCGAGCACACAGAAATCTATCGCCGCTTTCAGGCTTTCTTCCAGGACATCGACATTCTAATTACACCGGGCCGTACATTGCCCTTTTTCACGCTGGATGAGATCGATGCCGCCAACGCGCGACTTGCGGAGGAAGAGGCAGCGGGCACGAACGACATGTGGGCCGGTCGCGGCAACATCAATGCGCCAATCACCATGATGGGCCATCCGGCGGTGACCATGCCGGTCGGCAAGGATCCGGGAGGTCTCCCGTTCGGGATCCAGGTCGTTGGACCCTATCGGGGCGATGCGTTTTTGCTCGGTGTCTGTCAGTCCCTGGAGACCCTGTTTGCCTCGAAGCGGGATCTGTCCCGGCCGATCGCCGACGTTACGGCGTTTTAGACCAGATAGGCCTCTAGTTTTTTGCGGATATCCTCGGGGATTTCGACGGCGCGGCGCGTGTCCAGATTCAATAGCACGCATTTGAAATAGGCTTCGAATGACAGTGTCTCGGTTTCCACCTTCAGCAGACGGTGATGGAATGTCGCCGTTTTATTGGCAATTTCGGTGACGCCTGTTTCAAGCCGAATGACATCTCCAGCCTTGAGCTCGGCCCTGAAATCCGTGTCGCCGTGAACCACGACGAATGCTAGTCGACGGCCCTCGCGCATATCGCTCGGCGTTAGGCCAAGCGCAATCTGAAAAGACGTGATGCCGCCGCCGATGGCCGCGAAATAATACTGCGCATTCATATGGCCCAGATGGTCGAGTTCGGCAGGGCTTACGATGTTCCGGTAGGTTTCGATATATTTGCTCATCGTGAAATCCTAACCGGTCCCTTCGAAGCAGATATTCTCCAGCGGTTCGCCGCGGGCGAGGCAGTCCAGATTGCGGACGATGAACTCCCAGCGGCGCTCCCGCATTGCAGCACTGCGCGCGCTGTTGTGCGGCGTCATAATGATGTTGTCGAGGTTCTGGAACGGGAATTGCGATGGTGGCCGCTCCGGTTCGGCATCGGTCGGGTAGGCGTACCAGACATCGATGATCGCGCCACCGATGCGCTTCTCATGGAGCGCCGTATATAGCGCTTCCTCTTCGAGGATATGGCCGCGCCCGACATTGATGATAACGCCGTCCGGCTTCATTTGCGCCAAGCGTACGGTGTCGAACAGGCCTCTCGTCTCATCGGACAGCGGCAAGGCGACCAGGATGTAGTCGCTCTCGCCGAGCAGCCGTTCCAGGGCATCCATCGTGTCGATCCAGTCGAGCGGTTCTTCGGTCGAGCGAAGCGTGCGCGTGGCAGCGACGCAGCGCATCCCGAAGGCTTGCGCGCGCCGAGCGACCTCTCGTCCGATGTGACCATAACCGACGATGCCGATCGTCTTGCCGAACAATTCCCCATGGCTCGGACCGATGCCCGGCGTGCGCCCCTCCCAACCATGGGACCGGAACTGCCGGTCGGATTTGGCGATGCCGATCTCCCACTCCAGCATCGCGCCGAACACATACTCCGCGATAGCGATCTCGTGCTCGTAGGTGTTGCAGACACAGCAGCCCGCCGGTACTTGTGCCGGGCCAATCCAATCGTGCCCGGTGAAGGGAATTTGGTAGAGTTTGAGGTTCGGGATTGCCGGCCAGTCGCCATGGATGCGGCCGCCGACGAAGGCGTCGGCTTGCGGCGCCAGTTCAACGAACCGGTCGAAGGGCTCGTCCTCCGTCCAGGACGAAATATTCCAGTCCGTGATCAGGCGTTCCGCAAGCCACTCGGCCCGCGGCGCGGACATACGCCCGGCGAGAAATAAGTTCAGTGGGTTCGGCATAGGAAAGAATTCTCATTCGTTGCGTACCGCGCCTCTGGGGAGCGGGACAGGTTCTTTAAAGTCGATGCAGTGAAGGATTCGCGTCTAGAGAGATCAATAGTACGGGCGCTGTTTTTAGCGTCAAGCGCGCCGCCTCTTGTTTCGGTGGCTGTGTTGCTGCTTGAATAGGTGTGTTGGGTTTGATGAAAGAGGCAAAAATAATGTCGATCACGATTCGGAAACTGACGGAGAATATTGGCGCCGAGATTACCGGCATCGACATTACCCAACCGATCGACGATGCGGCCTTCGCGCCAATTTTCGACGCCTTTAACGAATATTCGGTGCTGGTGTTCCACGATCAGGACTTCACCGATGATCAGCAGGTCGCCTTCAGCCAACACTTTGGCGCGCTGGAGACGACGGTGAAGAGCAATATCGGCGGCGGCACCTATATTGCCGATATTTCCAATGTCGACCCGGAAACCGACGAGATCCTGCCGGTCGACAGCTGGCGGATTGTTTACAACTCCGGCAATGAGATGTGGCACACCGACAGTTCCTTCAAACCGGTGCCGGCGCTGGCGTCGCTCTTGTCCGGACGGGAGGTGCCGCCGGAAGGCGCGGAAACCGAATTCGGCAGCATGCGCGCGGCTTACGCTTCGCTGACCTCGGCGGAGCAGGAGCGTCTCGAAGGGTTGGTCGCCGTGCACGACTTTTCCTATTCCCGTGGCTTGGTCGATCCGGAGTTGCTGGATGACGAGCATAAGAACGAAACGCCACCGGTGCGGCAAGCGGTGGTGCGCGTAAATCCGGTGAACGGCAAGAAGGGCTTCTATACGGGATCGCATGCGTCGCACATCGTCGATTGGCCGGTCGAGGAAGGCCGCGCATTGCTGAAGGATCTGGTGGCGCGCGCCACGCGACCCGAATTCACCTATTCCCACAAATGGCAGGCCAAGGATCTTGTCATTTGGGACAACCGCTGCGTTCTGCATCGCGGCCAGTCGTGGGACAAAGCACGTTATCGCCGGGTCATGCACCGCACCACCGTTGCCGGAGACGGACCGACGGCCTAATTAAATTTTGTAGTGGGTCAGTACGGTGCCGCAGGGAAAGCGGCGCGTGTCGATCAGCGTCCAGGACTGCTGCGTCGCGGCTCCGGAGGCGAATAGCTGTGTGCCGTCGCCAAGCAGAATTGGCAGCGTGAAGATACGCGCTTCCCGGATCAGATTTCGGTCGCAGAAGGTGCGGATGACCTGAGCGCCGCCATCGACGAAGGCGTTGCTGTATTCCGCCGCCACGCGATCGATATCCGCCGTTCCGATCACATTGTCCGGCACGTCGTCTGGCAAGGGCCGCGAGGTGAGAACGCAGCCGGGCAGATGACTGGGATAAGTCCAGCCATGGTCCGGATAAATGACGTCGAAGGTCTTGCGGCCCAAGACGACGGAATCGACCGTTGCGATGAATGCGTCATAGCCGAAATCTGGGTCGTTGAACGGGGTCAGATGATCGAGAGAATCGTCCGGGCCGGCGATGTATCCGTCAATGGTCTGGGCGATGAAAATCTGCATGGCGGTCAGTGCTTCTCGGAAATCGTCGCGGCGACAATCATCGCGACGACGATCGTCGCGGCGAGTGCGTAGAACACAAACCCGATACCCCAGATGTCGGCGATGAGGCCGCCGATCACCGGCACCGCCATGGCGAAGGCGGATTGCGTACCGAACAGAAGGCTGACCATGGATCCGCCAAGCTGCGGCGGCGCTTTCTCCAGCGCCCAGCTTTGAATCACCGGTCGGACGGCGAAGGTGGAAACGCCGGCGAAGCCGACCAGGATGATGAAAAACGTCAGCGAGTCTGTTAAGGGCATGACGAAGATGATAACCATCGACATGGCAAAGCCCGCAAACAGCACCGGACGGCGACCCACCCGGTCGGAAATGCCGCCGGCGAAGGGCGTTGCGACGGCGCCGCTCAACTGCAGCACCGTAAGAGTGACGCCGATCCAGAAGGGGTTCGCCGCAAAGGCAGCGGCGAGGTAAAGCGGCAGAAAAGTCCGTAACCCGGTTTGGCTCGTGCCTCTGAACCCCGCCATCACGCAGACTTTCCAAACTTCCATATTGCGGACGAGCTGTTGCAGGCCCGTCATATAGGATCGGAACCCGCCGCTTCCTGCGGCCCTGCTTGGCATCGCTGGGCTGGCCTTCGTGAAGAAGAAAAGCAGGATCGCAGCGGCCAACGGAACCAATGCGCCCAGCATCGCCGTCTCATGCCAACCGATCGCCGTGATCAAAACACCGGCAGCGGCAGGTGCGGCTGCATCGCCAAGGCTGGCACCGATGGTATGGAAGGACAGAGCGAGACCGCGACGTTTGGCATAGGTTTCCGAAAGGAACGCAATCGCGGCCGGATGCCACAGCGTATTCATCATCGAAATCAGCGCGACGAACGTGGCAAGCACCCAGTAGTCCCGCGCCCAGCCGAGCCCCGCCAACCCAATGGCGCAAACCAGCAATGAAAAGAGTTGGCAGGCCGTACGCCGCCCGGTGACGTCGACCACGACGCCGCTCGGTATGTTGGCCGCGAAGGAGCTCAAATGAACGATCGTGACCAGGAAGCCCGTTTGCGTGTAGTCGAGGCCGAATTCTTCCTTGATGAAGGGGAGCAATAGATAGAAGGTTTGCACGGCCCAATGCAGAGAACCGTGCGACCCAGCGATAACGAACAGCGGTCCGCGTCCGGCGACGGGACCATCGTGCTCGACGGCGCTCAACGCGCTAGCTCAGGAAAGAAATTGGAAGCCGACATATAGGCCCGATGTACTGTTTTGACGAAAGGCTTGTCAACGCGGTGCGAAACGAAGGAGAGAGATTTGCAAGACGTCAACATTCCCGAAGTCGTCGCAGAGGTGACAGAAGTCTTCGAGCGTTACGAAACGGCGTTGCAAGCGAACGATGCCGATACCTTGGATGAATTGTTTTGGAACAACCCGCTAACGGTACGCTACGCGTTCACCCGCGAGCATTATTATGGGCATGAGGCGATTTCCGCCTTTCGTCAGGGCCGACCGTCGGTTGGGACCGCGCGCGATGTCGGCCGTACGGTGATCACCACCTTCGGGCGCGACTGTGCGACGACCTGTCGCGAGTTTTCCCGCGACGGGAAACATGGCAGGCAGAGTCAGGCCTTGGTCCGCATGCCGGAAGGCTGGCGCATCGTCGCGGCCCATGTGAGCTATCTGGGAGATTGAGACTAACGCGCCTGGTGCCGCCAGCGGTCAATCGTCTCTGCGACGAAGCCATCCTCCGTGAGATCTTCGCGCCAGGCCCGCGCGAACGAGACTGCGCCGCTGCGGGGTTGCTGTTCCGGGGCGAGGTCGTCGAAGCGGATGCGCATCGGCACCGTGACGCCTTCGCCGACGACAATCGCTTCCTGCATCCGCAAGGCGGGTAGTGAGTTCAGCAGGCCGAGGCCGCTTTCGGGCACTGCATCGCGCACGAAGTCCTGATCGGGGCCGTTGCTCATCCGCAGCACGAACAGCGTGTTGCATTGCGACAGGATGCCGAGCGACAGCTCCGATGGCCGTTGGCTGACAAGACAGAGGGAGACGCCGTATTTCCGGCCCTCCTTGGCGATGCGCGCCATGACCTGCTTGGTCGGCCCGAAGCCAGTGTTATCGGCGCTGATGTAGCGGTGTGCTTCCTCGCAGACGAGCAGGACGGGAAGCGCCGGCTGGTTGGTGTTCCATAACGCAAAGTCGAACACGGTCCGGCACAACATCGAGACGACCACGTCGACGATTTCCGACGGTACGCCGGAAAGGTCGATGATCGTCATCGGCTTGCCGTCGACCGGCACGCGCATCAGGCGGGACAGGATCTGGCTCATGTTGTCCCGGACATCGAGGCCGGAGAACATGAAGGAAAAACGCGCGTCGTCCTTCAGCGTTTCGATGCGGGATTGCAGGCGCAGGTAGGGGATCGTGTTGTCCGGCCGGTCCAGTTTCGACATCTGATCTTCGATACAACGGACCAGGCTGCCGAGATGATAGGGGACTGGCGTGTCGACCGTAATATGGTCGACGGTTCCGGACTTGGCGGCGTAGAGACGTTTGGCGTCGAGGATCGTCGATTTCAGAATGGCGATCTCGCTGTCTCGGTAAGGGCCCTCGCGGCTGACCAGGACTTCTACGGCTTCCTCGAAATTCAGCAGCCAGTAGGGCAGGCGCAGGTTGGTCAGATCGATCAGTTCCGCCGCATCGCCGAAGCTCTGCGCATATTCGTTGTGCGGATCGAGGAAGATGACGTGGCCGTTATGGTGATCCTTCAGAATGGCATGGAGGATCAGCGCGGCGGCACAGGATTTTCCCGAACCCGTCGTGCCGAGGATGGCGAAATGGTGTCCCAGAAGCCGGTCGGTCATGGCGAATGCGGGCAGGGTGCGGTCCTGATGAATTGTGCCGAACCGGACCGTTTCCACGTCGGGGCGCGCGTAGACCTTAGCGAGGTCATCGCCGACCGCGACGTAGACGGGCGCGCCAAGCGTCGGATAAATCGATACCCCGCGTTCGAACATGCTGTCCTTGACCGTTTCACCGAGCAGTTCGATATCGAAGAGCCGGCGTTCGCGTCCGTCGGCTCCTGAGTCGGTGCGTAGGTTATTGATCAGCCCAAAGACTTCCGCGCCGGCAGCCGGCACCTTGACCAGGGCGCCGAACTGAACCGCGTCGCTGGTGCGGTCGTCCTCGATAATTCCGGAAATCAGCGCGCCCGATATCGATTCGACGTGGCCGATCTTGAGATCCTGGTCTTCCATGTCCGCGTCTCTCTACTTTCCGCAAAACGGCTTCGATGGTGCGAGAGAACCACGAATTTCTTTGGAAAACGTTAAGGAAATTTAACCAATCCGGAGACGCGCAGATTCGCCTCGAATAGGTGCCGCACGTCTCCGGATGGTCTATTTGTTCATCCGGCTGTCGATCAGATCTTCGACGACCGCCGGCTCCGCCAAGGTCGAGGTGTCGCCGAGATTGCCGAAATCGTCCTCGGCGATCTTTCGCGGGATACGACGCATGATCTTGCCGGAACGGGTTTTCGGCAGACCGGGCGCCCACTGGATCAGGTCCGGCGAGGCGATGGGGCCGATTTCTTTGCGGACCCATTGCACCAACTCCTTGCGCAACTCCTCGGTCGGTTCGATCCCCAGATTCAGCGTCACATAAGCGTAGATGCCCTGGCCTTTGATGTCGTGCGGGTAGCCGACCACGGCCGCTTCTGCGACGCTGGTATGTTCGACCAGCGCCGACTCGACTTCGGCGGTTCCCATGCGGTGGCCGGACACATTGATGACGTCGTCGACGCGCCCCGTGATCCAGTAATAGCCGTCCGCGTCGCGCCGGCAGCCGTCGCCCGCGAAATACTTGCCGGGATAGGTCTTGAAGTAGGTTTCGACGAACCGTTCATGATCGCCGTAGACGGTGCGCATTTGGCCGGGCCAGCTGTTGAGGATGCAGAGATTGCCCTCCGCTTCGCCTTCCAGCAGCTTGCCGTCGGCATCGACCAACGCGGGCTGAATACCGAAGAATGGCCGTGTCGCGGAGCCCGGCTTCAAGGCGGTCGCGCCCGGCAATGGCGTGATCATGATGCCGCCGGTTTCGGTCTGCCACCAGGTATCGACGATCGGGCAGCGCCCGTCGCCGACCACGTTGTAGTACCACAGCCAGGCTTCCGGATTGATCGGCTCGCCGACCGAGCCGAGCAGGCGGATCGAGCTGCGGTCGGTTTTCTTCACCGGCTCGTCGCCCTCACGCATCAGCGCGCGGATCGCGGTCGGTGCGGTGTAGTAGATATTGACCTGGTGCTTGTCACAGACCTGCCAGTGGCGGCTTGCGTCGGGGTAGTTCGGCACACCTTCGAACATCAAGGTCGTGGCACCATTCGCCAGCGGTCCGTAGATGATATAGCTGTGGCCCGTGACCCAGCCGACATCGGCGGTGCACCAGTAGATGTCCCCGTCGTGATAGTCGAAGACGTATTGATGGGTCATCGAGGCATAGACCATGTAGCCGCCGGTCGTGTGCATCACGCCCTTCGGCTTGCCGGTCGAGCCGGATGTGTAAAGGATGAACATCGGATCTTCGGCGTCCATGACTTCCGCAGGGCAGTCCGGCGATGCCGCCTCGACGAGGTCGTGATACCAGACGTCGCGGCCGTCCTTCCAGCCGACGTCAGCGCCGGTGCGGCGCACGACGACGCATTTCTGAATCGACGGCGAGGATTCGAGCGCCGCGTCGGTATTGGCCTTGAGCGGGATCGGCCGCCCGCCGCGCAGCCCCTCGTCCGCGGTGATGATAATGTTCGAGTCGCAATCGTGAATGCGGCCGGCGAGCGCGTCGGGCGAGAATCCGCCGAACACGATGGAGTGGATCGCGCCAATCCGCACGCAGGCCAGCATGGCGACGGCGGCTTCCGGGATCATCGGCATATAGAGCGTAATGCGGTCGCCCTTCTTGGCGCCGATCGACTTCAGCCCGTTGGCAAAGCGGCACACCGATTCATGCAATTCGCGGTAGGTGAAGGACGCGTCCTCTGCCGGGTCGTCGCCTTCCCAGATGATCGCGGTCTGGTCGCCGCGCGTTTCCAAGTGGCGGTCGAGGCAGTTATGCGCGGCATTCAGCGTGCCGTCGTAATACCACTTCACATGCAGGTTCGACTCATCAAAGGAGACGTCCTTGATCTTCGTGTAGGGCGTAAACCAGTCGATCCGCTTGCCCTGCTCCGCCCAGAATCCTTCAGGATCCTCGACTGAGCGCTTGTACATCTCGAGATATTTGTCGTTATCGACATGTGCGCCGGCGGCAAAATCGTCGGGTACGGGGAATAATTCGTGATGTGACATGGTTCGAGCGCCCTCCCTTGCCTGTTTAATTCTTTCGTGACGATCATATCGTCCCGTTTATCGGTCATCTATGCTTCATATTGTCATATATTTGGTTGTGCTCACCAGAGGGGATAGGAGTGTCCGTGTGGTGCCTCCTGATCGTGTCTTCGGTCCATGCTTGAGACCCGCGCCTTCTATTATCTGCGGCATGGCGAAACAGACTGGAACCGTAGCGGCTGCTCGCAGGGCCGGAGCGACATATCGTTGAATGAAACCGGTCGCGCGCAGGCGCGGACTGCCGCCGAACCGCTGGCGTCGTGCGGCATCGCAACGATCTGTTGCAGCCCCTTGCGCCGGGCGCGCGAAACGGCGGAGATCGTCAACCGGCGCCTCGGGGTTTCGATTGTCAAAATCGATGACTTGATCGAATGCAATTGGGGTGTCGGCGAAGGGCAGGTGCAGGGTGCGTGGTATCACACCTGGCGCGATGGCGGATATCTGGAAGGCGCGGAGCCCTACGCGGATTTCATTGAACGCGCGCTCGGCGGCATCAACGAGGCGCTGCAGCATCCGGGGCCGGTGCTGATCGTCGGGCATGGCGGCGTATACCGCGCGATAAAAACCCATGCCCGGCTCGATATGGGTTTCAGTCTCGCCAATAGCGTTCCCGTCCGGCACGATCCGCCGCGCACAGACAGTCCACGGTGGACGGCGACGGAAATTGAACCATGTTGATGACTGATGTGGAGCAGTAAGGGGAATTGAGGATATGTGGCGCGGAATCGCAATTTTTCTGATTGGCGGCGTGATGGGGACCGGATTCGGAGTCGCGCTGGGCTTCTTCGCTTTCCCCTATGTCTTCCCGCCGCCCGAGGCGGCGGAGACGCTGGCCGAAGACGAGCGCACGAAGGTCGTTGCGAAGGGCACCTTCATCCATGCCAACCCGTCGGACCCGATCCATTACGGCAAGGGCGGCGTCACCGTTTACGAGAACACGGTTTTTCTGGAGAGCGATTTCGAAGTCGGTCCCGGACCGAAGTATCACGTCTATCTGGTACCGAAGGCGAACGTTCGGGAATCCGGTGACGTCAAACAAACCATGTTCGTCGATTTGGGCCGCCTACGTGCATTCAAGGGAAGCCAGAAATATACGATTCCCGCAGGCCTCGGTCTCAACAAGTTTGAGAGCGTCGTCATCTGGTGTGAAGAGTTCAGCGTTCTGATTTCGCCGGCCGATTTGAAGACCTGACGTTCTTATTCCGCGGCTTCCGGTGCCGTCTCTATGGCGCGCAACTCCCGGTCGAGGCGCACGCCTGCATGGGCGCGGGGTCGGGCGAGCGGCGCCAGCAGGCTGTAGATCACGGGGATCAGCAGCAGCGTGAAGATTGTCGCGATTCCAAGGCCGCCGAACACGACCCAGCCGATGGCCTGGCGCGCTTCGGCGCCGGCGCCGCTGGCGAGAACGAGCGGCAGGGCGCCGAGTACGGTCGACAGCATGGTCATGATGACCGGCCGCAGGCGCACCATTGCGGCTTCGCGGATCGCCTCGGCAACCGACTTTCCGCGGTCGCGCAGCTGATCGGCAAACTCCACGACCAGGATGCCGTTCTTGGCCATCAGCCCGACCAGCATCACGAGGCCGATCTGGCTGTAGATATTGAGCGTCGTGCCGGTCAGCTTCAGCGAAAAGACCGCGGCGGCAAGACCGAACGGGACGGTTAGCACGATGACCAGTGCGCTCAGCACGCTCTCGAACTGCGCCGCCAGTACCAGCAGCACGACCAGAACGGCAAATCCGAAGGTGATGGCGACTTCGTTTGATGTGTCGTCCAGGGTCGCGGCCTCGTTGATGAATCGTAATCCAATCCCAGGCGGCAGAATTTCGGCCGCCAATGTCTCGATTTCCGACATCCCTTCGCGCAGCGAATAGCCGGGCGCCAGTCCGGAGTCGATTTCAATCGCGCGCTTCTGCCCCGTGCGGTCGAGCTCAGCGGCGATGCCGGCTTCCTCCAGGGTCACGAAGGCTGAAAGCGGCAGCAGTTCGCCGTTACCGGCACGTACGAACAAATTGTGCAAATCGCGCGGGTCGTCGATTGCGCCGCTGGCCGACTCCAGCAGGATTGGGATCGACTGGTCGTTTACGTTGAGCTCGGTCACTTCCAGCTTCTCGACCATGGCGCGCAAGGTGGCCGAAATCGCTTCGACCGAGACGTTAAGGTCTTCTGCTTTGCGGCGGTTGACCCGGACGGTGAGCTGCGGTTGCGTCTGCTGGTACTCGATCTCGGGATCTTCAAGCCCTGGGATCCGCTCGCTCATGGCCGCCAGAAACGTGTCGGCCGCTGCCGCGATGTCGGCATAGTTGGCGCCGGTAAGGGCGAATTCGAGACTGCCGCCGGCGCGGCGAAGGTTCAGACTATTCGGCGTGCGGATACGCGCGGTGGCGCCGGGAATGGCTTTCAGAGGCTTGCGCAACGTCTTGGCGATCTCCGCCTGGCCGCGGCGTGTGCCCCACTCTGTCAGCGGCGCGATAATGTAATTCCGGTTCAGATCCCAACGCCCGACGATGGAGAAGATGTTCTCGACCTCGCCGCTTTCGCGCAGCGGCTCCAGCAGCGCCTCGGCCTGCACTGCCTGCCGGTCCATATAGTCCAGCCCAACGCCGTCCGGCCCCTGCATCATGATGATGATGGCGCCACGGTCTTCCTTCGGTAGAAGCTCTTCGTCGATCGTCTGGAAAATATCGATGGCGGTCAGAGCAACGAGCACCATGCCGCCCAGGACGAGCAATCGTGCCGACAGGGTAAATTCCAGCAGCCGGCGATACGCGGCGCTCAGTATGCCGCCCAACCAGGCCAAAACCCGAGGCAGTTTGGTTTCGCCCTCGGGCAGGCGCGATGCCAACATCGGACATAACGTTAGAGCGACGAAGGAGGAAATACCGACGGCGATGGCCAGCACGAAGCCGAACTCGGTGAAAAGACGCCCCGCCATGCTGGGCAGAAAGGCGATTGGCAGGAAGACTGAAATCAGTGTTGCGGTCGTTGCCAGCACGGCGAAGAAGACCTGGCGCGTGCCGACGACGGCGGCGGCCAGGGGCTTCAAACCGAGATTGCGCTGGCGCTGTATGTTCTCGGTCACGACGATGGCGTCGTCGACGATCATGCCAGTGGCGAGCACAATGGCGAGCAAGGTCAGGATGTTGATCGAGAATCCCAGCAGATAGATCGCGGCGATTGTGCCGACCAAGGCGACGGGAATCGTTGCGGCTGGCAGCAGGGTCGGCCGCAGGGCGCCCATGAACACGAAGATTACCGCGACGACCACGGCAACGGCGATCGTCAGCGTGGTCACCACTTCGCGCACGGAACTGCGGATGAAGCGGGCATCGTCCGAAATCTTGACCAGCTCGGCGTCTTTCAGCCGCCGGTTCAACCGGGTGACGGCGGCATCGACCGCGTCGGAAATTTCAATCGTGTTGGATTTGGCACGGCGTATGATCCCGAGGCCGACGACCTTCCGTCCGTTCAGCAGGCTGTTGTTGAGCGGGTCCGCTGGCCCGTAGAACGCCTGTGCGACATGGCCCAGCCGGGTGTCGCCGCGAAGTGCCAGCGCTTCGACTTCGCCGGGCTTCCAGACCGACGCATCCGCGCGGACCAAGAGCATGTGGTCGTCCGATTTGAAGCTACCGGCCGGGATATCGAGACTGGCCCCGCGCAGAACGCCGGCCACGTCATCGATAGTCAGGCTGTACCGGGCCAGCCGCATCGGATCGACCACGATACGCAGCACCTCCTCCTGGCTGCCGAACAGGTTGACCGTGGCGACACCCGGGATGCCGGACAGTTCGCTCGCCACGTCGTCCTCGGCAAGGCGGGTCAGGGCATCTTGCGCCAACTGATCGCTGACCAGGGCAAGCCGGATGATCGGCCGGGCGTCCACGTCCGCCTTGGTCACGGTGACGTCTTCGACGCCCTCCGGCAGGCGGCGCTCGATGCCCGCGACGGCTTCCCGAATGTCGTTCGCGGCCACATCCAGATCGATATTGGTGGCGAACTCGGCGCGCACCCGCATGTTGTTTTCTTCACTGGCGGCGTTGATCGTCTTGACGCCATTGACCCGTGCGACCGCGCCTTCGATGACGCTGGTGACTTCCGCATCCATGGTTTCCGGCGAGGCGCCGTCGAAGAACGCCCGGACCATGACAATCGGGCGATCGACATCGGGCAGTTCGCGGACTTCGACGCCCATGATTGCGGCCAGCCCGGCGATCATAATCAGCAGGTTCATCACGACAATCAAAGTCGGCCGTCGGACGGCGAGGGCGGGCAGGCCACTGAAATTAGGCATTACGATGCGTCCGTTTTCGTTGCGCTATTCTGTTCGCGCGGCGTCGCTTTCACCTTTCGGCCTGGCCGCAGGCCTTGCACGCCTTCGACGACGATCACATCCCCTTTATGTAAATCGCCTTCGATAAGGACACGGCCGCTTTCGCGGCGGATGACTTTCACAAATACCTTTTCCACCTTGCCATCCGTTACGCGCCAGATATAGGCGCCATCGCGGCTCCACAGCACCGCGACTTCGCGAACTGTCGGATATGTCGAACCTGAAATTTCGACATTGACGGCAAACGACGTGCCAGGCCTGACCGCATCTTCCCGGTTGGCAATTTGGGCGCGGATTTTCAACGACCGTGTAATCGGATCGATTCGGCTACCCATCGCCGATACGATACCGGTAAAGGTGCGATCCGGTAGCGTCCATGCCGTCATTGAAACGAGAACGCCAGGCCGAATATAGGCCGCCGCATCCTCCGAAACATTGAACTCGACGAATAGCGAGGAACGGTCGTCGAGCGTTGCAATCAAGGTGTCTGGCGTAACCCGATCGCCCTTATCGACGTCGGTCAGCCCGATGATACCATCGAACGGCGCGAAGACCGTGCGGTCTTTCAGATCGGCTTTAGCCTGCGCCAGCCGGAGTTGCGCGCTTTCAAGCTCTGCGGTGGCCGTATCCAGTGTCGCCTGCGCGACGTTTCCCGATGGCGCCAGTTTCTTCAGACGCCGGGCTTGGCGATCCGCCTCGTTGACCGCGACCTTTGCGAGACGCACGGCAAGCCTCTGATCCTCATCGTCGAGGCGGATCAGAGGCTGCCCGGTCTTGACCTTCTGCTCCGCTTCGAAGGCAACCTTGATTACTTCGCCGGAGACGGAAGGATAAAGTGCTGCGGATTGCAGTGCGCGGCCTGTCCCGATGGCGCGAACAACTCGTCTGTCTGTGGACAAGATGACGGGTTCGACCAAGACAAGCGTGGCCGCCGACCGGCGCGCTTTTACCTTATCCCGCGCAGCCGCGCCTTCCCGCTCGGCGAACCACCACCAGCCACCGGCCACGGTAGCGGCAATCGCCAAGAGCCAAACGATCTGGAAGACTAGGCGCATAAAGACCTCGCAAGGCCATGATTCGTTTCAAAGCGGAAAAATCTAGCATACACGACCATTTCTACGATGGTTTTAGCGCAAAATCGCAGAAATGGGTGAATCACAAGGTTAGGAGCCGTCGTTTTCTGGATAGACGACCCCGTCGACAACGACTACCGGGAAGGGGGTCAGCCGGTCGCCATTGCACGGCCCCGCGGTACAGAGGCCGCTTTCTATGTCGAAGACGGCGCCGTGAGTCCCGCAGAGAATATGAGTCTTTTCCATATTCGTGAAGCGGTCTGGCGACCAGTCGAGCGGCGTCCAGGCATGCGGGCAGGAATTGACGTAGCCGAAAACCTGCGCACCCTTGCGGATCAGGAATATGTCGAGTTCGGCATTCCGGCCCGGAAGCACGAAGCCTTTGCCCTCGCCGTCGGGAATATCGTTCAGGTGGCAGAGCGGCGTTTCGCTCAGAGCTTCGTGCCCGACATTTTTAGAATGAGTCGCCATTCTTTCGCCGTCATCGGCACGACTGAAAGGCGCGACTGCCGTACCAGCGCCATGTTCTCAAGCTCGGGCGTGGCCTTGATGTCGGCGAGGGTAACTGGTTTTTCGACCGGCTTGATCGCCTTGAAGTCGACCATGCCGAACTTTTCGCTCTTGTCGGTCGGGTCGGGATAATACTCTTTGGCGACTTCCAGAATGCCGACGACCTGCTTCTCTTTGACCGAATGATAAAAATACGCAAGGTCGCCGATCTTCATGGCATTCATGTTGCCGCAGGCTTGATGGCTGCGGACGCCATCCCATTCCGCCGTGCCCGCCTTTACGTGATCGTCCCATGACCATGCGTTGGGTTCCGATTTCACCAGCCAGTATTTCATCTTACTTCCCCTGCGTCCTCGTGTCCTGATCGTGAAATTCAAAAGATTGAATTTCGCGTGAATCAGCACACTACCTATTTGAGACTCGTGTGATTCAGATACTAAATTTTCTCGCAATAAATGCGAGAAACTTCAGAATCATCACACTAGTCAGTGTTCCCGGAGCCGGTGCTTTTTGGCCATCGGTGATCGTATACATGGATCGAATGGCTGGCGTAAACGCCGTGCCGGGTGAAAGGTTCGTCTGTGATCCACGCTTTGGCCGCCGCAAGATCCGGAAAATCAACGATAAACATGGATCCCATGCGGGTTTCTCCGTCGGCGCTGAAATAGGGTCCCGCGGTGATCATGCGGTCCTGCGCCGCGCGCAGATAATCCCAATGCGCTTCGACATAAGCGGGCCGTTTTGCCGCGGCATCGGACGCGCCGATATTGTGGATGAGAAACCACACAATGGTGCTACGCGCTGTCGCCGTTTTCCGGATGCCAATGGCCTTTGCGCATGCGCGTAACGACGACATTTTCGAATAGGCCGCCGCTGTTGAACGGGTCGCCCTTGGCGAAGGCTTCGGCTTCCGCCCGGCTGTCGACATTGACGATGAACATACTGCCGGTTGCCGTTTCGCCGTCGTCAGTTTGTGTCGCGCCGGCGACGACGATGATGCCTTCTTGTGTTTTGAGATAATCCTGGTGCGGCGGCCGCAGTTCGGCGCGCAACGCGGCGGCATTCGGTTTGTCGACACAATAAACGGCGTAAAGCATGATGGACTCCCTGTCAGCTTAAGCATCTATTGTCGGCGAGCGATATGTATCTCGTCAATCGGCGCGGTTGTACTCGTGTGCAAAAGGCCGTGATAGAAGCTCTGCGATAACGCGATCCATATTGTCGCCGCCGTTCACGATCCGGTCGACCGCTTGGCAAATCGGCATCTCGACGCCGATGCGTTCTGAAAGTGCAACGACGGATCCGGCGGAATAGACACCTTCTGTGACGGCACGGCGTTCCTTCAAAATATCGGCAAGAGTGCGGCCCTCCCCCAGGGCGACGCCAAGCGAAAAGTTTCGCGATTGCATAGCGTTACACGTCAATGTCAGGTCGCCCAGCCCGGAAAGGCCCATCAGCGTTTCTGCGCGGGCACCTTTCGCGACGCCGAGCCGCACGATCTCCGCCAAACCCCGCGTAATCAGCGCGGCGCGTGCGTTGTCGCCCATCTGCCGGCCAGCGACGATGCCGCACGCGATGGCCATGACGTTCTTGACGGCTCCGCCAATCTCCGCACCGATGGGATCTTCGGACAGGTAGGGTCGGAAATGCGGTACGCCGATGGCGGCCGCGAGGCGCTCGTTCGTAGCCTTGTCCGATGCGGCCAATGTCACAGCGGTGGGCAGGTCGCGTGCGACTTCCTGTGCGAAGGTGGGGCCTGATAGAACCGCAGCTGCGGCACCTGGCATCGTTTCCGCCAGAACTTCCGTCATCAGTGCGCCGCTCTTTTGCTCCACACCCTTGGCGCAAATCGCGACCGGCGTACTGGGCTGCAGGTTGGGTGCCATTGCCGTTGAGATGTCGCGCACGAACTGTGCCGGCACGACCATGAGAATGATGTCGCTGTCGCGTGTGGCGGCCGCCAGATCGGCCGTTGCGGTAATACCGGTTTCGAGCGTGACGCCGTCCAGGTAGCTCGGGTTGCCACGGCCCGCATTGATCGCTTCGACGACGTCGGCATCGCGCGCCCAAAGGGTGGTCTCGTTGCCGCCGCGCCGCGCGACGCAGGCCAATGCCGTACCCCAGGCGCCGCCGCCGATGACGGTGACCCGCGTCACGATGCCGCTCGCAATTCGTCCAGCGGCCAGCGCGGACGCGGCGCGAAATCGAGGCCGTCGACCAGGCCAAGCCGAAGCCGCTCGAGCCCCGCCCAGGCGATCATCGCCGCGTTGTCGGTGCATAGGGTGGGCGGCGGTGCGATGAACTGGAAGCCCTCAGCCGCGGCCAGGGTGCCGAGAACCGACCGCAGATGTTCGTTCGCGGCGACCCCGCCGGCCACAACCAGTGTGCCGGGCGCCGTTTCTTCAGATTGGAAACGCCGGATCGCATTCAGCGTCCGGTCCGCCAGCACCTCGCCCACCGCAGCTTGGAAGGAGGCCGCGGCGTCGGCGATGAAGGCCGGTGAAAGTTCGGCCACTTGCACCCGCCGCGCGACGGCGGTCTTGAGCCCGGAGAAGGAAAATTCGCATCCAGCGCGGCCCCGCATTGGGCGCGGAAAAGCGAACCGGCCAGCGTTACCCAAACGAGCTGCGCTCTCGACCGCGGGACCGCCGGGATAAGGCAGACCCAGCACCTTCGCCGTCTTGTCGAACGCTTCGCCGACCGCGTCGTCCAGCGTGGAGCCGTATCGCGTATAGGCGCCCGGTCCAGTAATCGACAGCAGCTGACAATGCCCGCCCGAGACCAGCAACAACAGATAGGGGAAATCTATGTCGTCCGTCAGGCGCGCGGTCAGCGCGTGGCCTTCCAGATGGTTGACCGCGATGAGAGGTAATTTGTGCACCAGGGCCACGGCCTTCGCGGTCATCATGCCGACCAGTACGCCGCCGATCAGGCCGGGACCGCCTGTCGCGGCAACGCCGTCCAGGCTGCGGTAATCCACGTCCGCCTCGCGCATGGCCCGGTCGACGATGCCGTCGATATGGTCGAGATGGCTGCGCGCCGCGATCTCGGGAACGACGCCACCATAGGGGCGGTGCTCGTCGAGTTGCGAAAAGACAATGTTGGACAGAATGTCCCGGTTATCGGAGACGACGGCGGCGGCGGTTTCGTCGCAGGACGTTTCGATGCCGAGCACGATCATGATGCGCTCTTTCCGGGCGGTTGCAAGCTTGTACCAAGTCGGCATGCATTCCAGTTCAGGGGTCGGTCTTCTTGCTCCGCGGACACGCGCTCGCGCAGCAGCTTGTCGATATCGTAGCCGCGCAGCATCAGTTCGGCCTGAGCCGGTGACCCCTTCTCGACCGCGTGGAAGTAGGTTGCGCCAATATAGCTCCGCGACGATTCCAGCTCACTCAGAAAACGCCGATGCTGGTTGAGAAGCTGCTCGTCGGTAAAGGTGGGGAAATCCGCTTTCGCCTTGTACGCATACACCGCGCACGCCGCGAACAGGATTGTGATGATGGCGATGGTGATCACCATGCCGGATACCGTCCAATATCAATGAATTTCGCGGCTTCTTAGCATGATCGCCGCGTTCTGTCGCGGGCCGGTTGTTGCCCTTCGGAAAACCTCTTTCGGCAGCCGGTCGAACCGGGTACAGAAGGGTGATGAAAGAGTCGCTTAATATCGGTATGCGCGGGTCGCCTCTGGCCTTCATTCAGGCCAATAAGGTTCGTGACTGGTAAGGCGGAACCTTTGGGAGGGACAAATTCGCGCGCTCGTTACAAGACCGGCACAGGATTCGATGCCACTGGTCGCCGCGCTCAAGCAGCGCGGGGTCGAGTCGTTCGTCAGTCCGATGTTGAATATTGCCGTCCTGCCGGATGCGATGCTCAATCTGGACGGCGTCCAGGGGGTCCTCTTCACGTCAGCCAACGGCGTGCATGCTTTCGCGGCTCTGACGTCGCGGCGCGATCTGGCCGTGTACGCGGTCGGCGACCGCACGGCGTCGGCGGCGGAAGAGGAGCGCTTCGTGAATGTCGAAAGCGCCGGCGGCAATGTGGATATGCTGGCGGCCCTCGTGATGCGGAGCTGCAAGCCGACCGACGGTGTATTACTGCATCCGGCCGGTACTGCGGTGGCCGGAGATCTCTCAGGGCAGTTGAGCAATGCGGGTTACGTGGTGCGGCGTGCGGTCATCTACGAAGCGCGGCCGGCGGCCGGGTTCAGCGGCGAAATCCGGATGGCCTTGCAGGACCGGGAAATCGATCTGGTACTGTTCTTCTCACCCCGCTCCGCCGCGATCTTCGTTATCCTCGCCAGGAAAGCCGAGCTTGAAACAGCATGTGAAAACCTTGAGGCGCTATGCCTTAGCGATGCGGTTGCGGCCGCGGCGGATCCGATTATGTGGCGGCGTGTGATGGTTGCGCCCGAGCCGACGCAGGCGGCTCTTCTTGCGACGCTAGACGAAAGATTAGGCAATCGATGACGGAAGATAAAAATGACGGTGCGGAGACATCGGAACCGCCCGAAGAAACAACGGCGGCAGACTCGGCATTGGATGATGCCGAACGGGTCGTTGCCGCTTTCGGTGGGATTCGGCCGATGGCGGCACGGCTCGGTGTGGCTGCGACGACGATTCAAGGCTGGAAAAGCCGCGGCAATATTCCACAGAACCGGCGGCAGATGGTCTCCGAGGCGATTGCCGCCGACGGTATCGACCTCTCGGCACCTGTCGCCGCACCGGACGACGCAGTCGAGGCAGCGACGGACGATGCGCCTTCGGTTGCGGCCCCACCGCCGCCCGCTCGGCAAAGCAACGGTGTCGCGTGGCTTGCGCTGACTGTCGCTGGGCTCGCCGGTGTTGCTGTTGCGACGCAACCGGAATGGGCACCGCTTGTTTTTGGCGAAACGCCGGTGGCGTCGCAGAATACGCTGGAGCCGCGGATCATCGCGCTGGAACGACGGCCGGCAGCGCCTGATGTGTCGCGACGCGTCGCGACGTTGGAACAGGCATTGGCAGAACTGCGTGCCCGTGCGCCTATTGCAGCGGCACCGGACTTGACGCCTCAGGTGAGCGGACTCTCGTCTCGCCTTGACGATCTTTCGCGGGCGCTGGAAACCGCGCGGACGGAAGGACGAAGCGCGACAGATATCCGTGCCGCCGATGTCGCCGCGTTGCGCGAGGCCTTCGATGCATTGACCGCCAAGGTCGAACAGGCCGCCCTCGATACGGCGGCAGCAAATGTGCAGGGATCCGCTCTCATTCTTGCCGTTGGGGCCCTGGAGATCGCCTTGAGCGACGGCCTGCCGTATGGCGGTGCGCTTGACGCGGTTGCCGGGCTGGCGCCCGCCGACGACACAGCGCTTGCCGAACAAATCGCGGTTTTAGAACCGGGTGCTGCAGCGGGTATTCCGACGCGCGGGCAATTGATGCATCGCCTTTCTGAATTGGCGGAGTCGCGCGGAACGCCAGTTTGGTCGGCGGAGACGGAAAGCTGGACGGACAAGGTTCTGCAGAAAATCGATAAAGTCATCGTCGTGCGGCGGATCGATGAGGCGGCGGATGGCGGGGCGCAGTCGCGCCGTGTGAAACGCGCCGCCGCGACCGGCAGCTTGTCTGACGCGATAGCCGCGCTGGACGGTGCGACGGCCCCCGCCGCAGCGTGGGTCCGCGACGCGCGCCACCGGATAGCGGCCGATCGCGCATTTGCCGCGTTGCGCTTACGGGCGATCGAGCGGCTTCGTCCGCCGGCGGGGACATCTGCGCGATGATCCGTATTGTTCTCCTTTTTGTCCTGATCGGCGTTGCCGTTTGGTCCGCCGTCTGGTTTGCCGATCACCCGGGGCGCGTCGAGATCGAAGCGATGGGGTACCGGGTCGAGACGACGGTCGGGGTTCTGATCGTTGCCATTGTTGTGTTGTCCATTGCCGTTGCGGTGCTGTATCGCGCTTGGCGTTCATTGCGCCGTGCGCCGCGCCGTCTTGTCGAGCATCGCGGTACCAGCCGCCGGCAACGCGGCTATCAGGCACTGACCCAGGGCATGGTCGCTGTCGCCGCGGGAGATTCGCGCGAGGCCATGCGATTTGCGCGCAAGGCGGATTCGCTTTTGAAGGAGCCGCCGCTGACGATGCTTCTGTCGGCCCAGGCAGCGCAGCTGGACGGCAACGAAGATGCGGCGCGCGGTTATTTCGAAGCGATGCTTGCCGAGCCGGACATGGCGTTTCTCGGTGTGCGCGGACTGCTGATGCAGGCGGTCCGCCGCGACGACAATCAAGAGGCATTGCGCCTGGCCGGTAAGGCACAGACGTTGCGGCCGAATACGCCCTGGGTGCTGAAACATCTGCTCGACCTGCAGGTGGACGCACGGCAATGGGATGCCGCGGACCAGACCCTGCGCCAGGCCGTAAAGGTAGGAGTCGTCGATGCGCAAGCAGGCCGCCGCCGCCGCGCGGCCCTGGCGGTGGAAGCGAGTTGGGAAGCGTCGGCGCGAGGCGATAACGCCGCTGCGACCAAACGGGCGCGGGCGGCCTATGATCTCGATCCCGGGCTGGTTCCGGCTTCTGTCGCTTTCGTCAAGTGCTTAAGCGAAAGCGGAAAGACCCGCCGGGCGGTGAAGACGCTCGAGGCGGTATGGGGCCGGGCGCCGCATCCTGATCTGGCGGCTGTCTATGCCACGCTTGCCGGCGAGGACGAGGTGCCGCTCAACCGCGTTAAGCGGTTCCAGTGTCTCGCGACGTTTCACCCGGATCATCCTGAGAGTCATTTCGCTTTGGCGGAGGCATCGTTCGCCGCGCAGCTCTGGGGCGAGGCGCGCCGCCATCTCGACTCGGTTCCGGCGGAACAGCGATCTGCCCGGTTTTTCCGTCTCATGGCGGATCTGGAAGAGCAGGAAGCCGGTGATTATAAAGCGGCGCGGCGGTGGCTCGACGAAGCCGCCTCGGCGGCGCCTGAACAGGCCTGGTATTGCAGCGATTGCGGATCCGTCGCCGACGCCTGGCAGGCCTGTTGTCCGACCTGTGGTGCGTTTGCAGCACTGGATTGGCGCTTGCCGCCAGGTACCGCCGCTCTCGATGGAGCGCCCCTGCTGACGCTGCCGGAAACAGCAGCTTAGATTGAGCTCCCGTGCGGAACGTCTGACGCCAGAGAAAAAAAGGCCGGCAATATTATTGCCGGCCAATAGGAATTTGGGAGGAAGGAACGATTATCCGTAACAGGATGATCACAAGGTATACCTCGTTTCGCGCTGTATCAGTGATCCCGGTCACAATGGCATAAAAAAACCGGCCTCGGTTTCCCGAAGCCGGTCTAATTACCGTGTACTTTTTATCTTCCGTAGATGACGTATTCACCTTTTCTGCCCGTGAAGATACCAGGCTGGGTTGGCGAGGGATCTTGCGGATCGCCCCTATACTCCTCTGGGAGGTAGGGCTTGTATGCAATTTTCTGACACCCCGCCACAGCTATCGCCGCAGCGATCATCACTATCCAGCTAAGTTTTATCACGGCGAAATCGTCTCCTACGGTATCGGTTCGCCTGCGTTAGAACTTCACGCGGGCGCCGAGTGTAACAACGTCGATGTCGTCGGGGTCTGCAACGCCGGGCTGTTCAAGCGAGAAGTTCGCGTAACCCGCTTGCAACTCGATACCGAGCGGCTCAAGGATCTGAATGACGCCGAAGGCGATCGTGGTCGATTCCTCATCCGCTGCGTTGATGTCATCAAATTCGCCGTAGGATGCGAACAGACGCGTCTGACCGATTTCAAGCGCCTTAAACTTGTAGCCGACCTTGGCGTATCTCATTTCGGCATTGTCACGGACGCCGTTGAACCGGTCGTCGTCCTGCTCGCCACCGGCGATGGTGAAGCTAAGCCCGAACGGCAACAGTATGGATGCCGACCCGTTCACAGTTTCACGCCCGTTGCGGGTCGAGTCGTCGCTATAAGCAATCGCGGCTGCGACCTTGACGCCACCGAACGAACCGCCGTACCGCAGTGCTGTCGACCAGGAGTCGGCATTTTCATGCGATGTTGTGACCTGAAAGCCAGCAAATTTCGGCGTGTCATAGCGGATACGATCGCGTCGGCCGTGACCATCGAGGTTGTTCTGGACGCTTCCAAGGTTAAGCGGATCGCCATTCGCTTTTACAACGTTGGCGCCACCGCGTTGGAACACCTCGCCGCCCGCGACGAGGAATTCGTCAGCGTTCAAGCTCAAAAGGCCCGTACCGGAAAGGTCAACTTCCGACGTGCTTTCCGAGCCGGTCCGGCCTTGGCCGATCCACAGCTTGCCCAGTGTCTTACTGGTCAAGGTCATGTCGATATGACGTTCGTCGAGCGGATTCTGGCTATCGGAACCATTGTCGTCGCCGTTGTCGTTGAGGTTCTGTCCCGTACTCGAAGATGAGCGGTTGCCGAGCTCGATATAGGTGCCGACGGTAAGATCGTCGTTGATCTTGCCGGTGCCGACCCAGCGGACGCGTGAACGCGACTCGATGCTGGTTGTGTGCTCGAAGCCGCTTGTCGTGCCGTTGTCGACGAATTGGACCAAACGGTTGATGTGACCCGAAACGACGAGCTTCATGGTCTTCTTACTACGCGTGACGGTTTGTCCGCCGCCCGCCTTCTCAAGCGCTTTTACGCGCTTCTCGAGCGAAGCATGGCCGTCTGCGAACGCGGTCGGTACAGCCATGACCATGGCCGCCACCGCAAGTGCTGTGCTGCTAAGCAGCTTTACTGAGGATTGCATTCCTTAAACCTCCATAACGATCAGACTGTTTTCAAAGTGTTGTTAAGAGCCGCCGGCTCACGAAATGGATGGCTATGTAGTTCGGCTTGCACTTCCCAGGTTTTGAACATGATCAGCATGGAGTTCGAACATGATTCATTAACAAGCGTTCCCGCACACAACCGGCCAGCGGCTCCAGAAGAACGGTATTGGCGGTATGGGCGGAACTCCAATAAAACAAAAGATCAAAGTTAATTAACTGCAAAGTAGTTGCAATAAAGAAACAAAATCACATAAAAAAGGTATAATAATAATGTTAGTATTATTATATGAGAGGTATCATTTTACTTAATGGTATTATTATACTAACTAACTTTATTCGATTTTATGACGGCGCGGCAGTGTTGCCTTCCGTTTTAGGAACGAGAACTGGTCCTCAAACCGCTGTCTAACTCGAATGGGCTTGGACAATATCCCCGGGCCGAGTGCCGTGCGGCTCCGCCAAGCGAACGACGGGCGAAATGCGCGGTCTTGCCTTGTCGACCGACTGGGCCTATTTTGCGCGCCGTCGTGCCGCCTTAGCTCAGTTGGTAGAGCATCGCATTCGTAATGCGGGGGTCGCGTGTTCGAGTCACGCAGGCGGCACCACTCTTCGCTCTTCGAGCGTTATCCGAAAGCTGTTAGAAGAAGGTGTGTCCTCCGTAGCCTCGGCGTAGGGGGACTGGTGCCGCTTCGAAATTTTCCCCTCTTCTATCAACTACCCACTGGGCTCGGACCGGTCCACGAACCGGCTGAAAAAACGCCTGAACCGCCCTCTGTTGAAACGGAAACCTGGATCGAAGCCGGCGGCGGATGCATAGTTAGTATAGGAACGATAGGGTCATGTGTGGAGCTAAGCGTCAAGTTTGCTTGAGGTTTGCCTCAGAACAGACATTCGTGTTGCTACGGCGCACTAAAACCTCCAGTATTTGTGCTAGCGGTTGTACTGAAGGTAGGTGCGCGAAACTAAGTTGGTGTTGACCCAAGTCATTTAGGATTGATATGCATCCCAACAGGTTTCAGAATTTAGCGATTTAGTCCCTCCCCCGCCCAACCAAGTTGAATGATTACACATGGCTGATGACTCCCGCGACAAATATGATCTCGTTGTCATTGGAGGAGGGCCGGCAGGAAGCGCTGCAGCAATCACCGCCGCAAAAAATTCTCTCCGCGTTTGTTTAATAGACAAGCAAATTTTTCCCCGAAATAAGCTTTGTGGCGGCTTGATCACCCAACGCAGCAAGTCAATTTTTGAAAAAGTATTTGAGAAAAACTGGGATCCGCAAATAATAAACTATTCCAATGAGGTTTCTTTTTATTCGGAGGGAAAATTACTTAGCGAATTAAACGGATATTCGCGTTTATACTTTTCTATGCGAATAGATTTCGATCATTATCTTTTGGAGCTGGCAAGAGAAGCTGGCAGCCAATTGATACTTGGTAAAAGTGTTGATGAAATCGACTTCAGTCAAAATCTAGTGAAATTGGCCGATGGTGCTCAAATTGAGTACGATTCTCTTGTGGGAGCCGACGGAGTTAACAGTACCGTAGCTAAACTATTATTTGGTTCTTCATTCAACAAAAAGACAATAGGATTTGGCCTCGAGGTCGAAGTTCCGCGAACTGATTTGCCAAGCCAGTCTGAAAAAGTTGAAATCGATTTTGGCATTGCTGTGTGGGGATATGGCTGGGTTTTTCCGAAAAAAGATAGCTATACGATCGGAGTCGGAGGAATCCATAGAATCAATCCCGACCTAAAATCACGACTGGCTTATTACCTATCGCTAAAAGGCCTCAATGTAGATAATTACAAAGTTAAAGGCCAATTTATCCCCTTTGGCGACTACCGCAAGTCTCCTGGTCGCGGAAATGTTCTTCTCTGCGGAGACGCTGCCGGGTTAGTTGATCCGATAACGGGTGAAGGAATTGCTTATGCGATGGAAAATGGGCACATTGCTGCGCGCTCAATTTGCATGTCAATCAACAGTTCAGGTCGTGACGCCGCCCTCGCGCTCTATAAAGAAGACTATCTAAAAATATCTAATTTAATTAAACAAGCTAAATTTTGGCGCTTATTTATATTCCCACAGATTATCAGAAAATCATTTTCTTGGGCTTTCGCAGATGCGGGGACGTTACAACGGGGCTACCTAGATATTCTTGCCGGAAAACACGAATACAACGCCTTATACCGTTTATTTTTGATTCAGGCATGGAGGGGAATAAAAAAATTAGCAAGGAAGATATTTAGGCGAGATACAAAATAAAGAAGTTAGGAAAGACGAGGTAAATATTGGACCTGATCCTAAGCCTATATTATCGGCTAATTGGCCGTGAACATAAAATTCCAAGCTACTTGAGTGGCGTTTCTCGCGCTATAGACATGTTATCTATCCCCAAAAGCCGTAAAATAATTTGGGGAGGGTTGCTGTATTTCATCCCTGTGCTGATCGCGGTGATTGTTTTATTTTGGATCAAAAAAGATCTAATCACGCACGGTGCCCTCGAAATTGGCGCCTTGTTGCTTGCGGTAACTTGGGGGTGGATGGGGCCATCTCAGATATGGTTTTATGAACGATATACCTTACCACGGTTTCACAAAAATTGTAGAAGGTTAATACCTCATGGGCTCCAATATCAACACCTGAAAAGTGTTGTTTTTTCTCCTGTTTCTACTCTTCCTTATGCCAAAACCTTTGAATGGGTTTGGCGTGCAATAGTGATGCTGAGCTTTTTAGGAGTTAGCGAAAATTTTCTAAATGGTTTGGGAATTTATGGTATTTTCGACTGGTTATGGTGGGCCATATTAGTCGGTGTTTGGAGGTTTTCATATTACACTTCACTTGGATTTTGCCTCGCGTACAAAACTTTGTATTTAACCAAAATCGTCGCTACTACATCGATTCTACCGAGATTTTATCATCGAGATCAAATGCTTGGATTTTCCTTTGTCGGAGAGTTTTCTCGTCAAACGTCAGTTTTATTTTTCAGCGGCTGGGCTTTTGCCCCACTACTTTTTGCATTAGGTTATCACGATAAATACCATTTTCCATTTTTTCTGCTGATCTGTTATTTCATTTTTACAGTATTAACATTTTTTGTACCGATCTATGTTATAAGAGAAAAAATTAAAAACTTTAAAGATTTTCATTCTAGAGAATTCTGCTTACACGCAAACAATTTAGCAGAGCAGAATCAAATTAATTTTGATATAGATTTATTCACAGAATTTGATTTTTACCGTAAAAGAATCATTGATCTACAAACCATTCAAGAATGGCCAGTGAAACTTAATACTTTTGTTAAATTTGTAGTTGTAATGGTATTTATTCCTTTGTTAATTGCAACAACATCGTAAGCGTCCGGCCTGACCGCTCTGCCGTGCAGAAGAAGTGAGGTTTAGTGTCCACTTGTTTAGGTGGACACTAACGGGGATCAGGATGTGGCGAAGCGGGGCAAGCGTCGGCGCTGGAGTGCAGACGAGAAGCGGATGATTTGCGCACAGACGCGGTTTGCGGGCGTTTCGGTTTCACAGGTTGCACGGCGCTACAATGTGAACGCCAATCAGGTTTTCAACTGGCTGAAAGATCCCCGGTTTGCGGGAAGTGACACGGTCGATGACGCCGCCTGTTTCCTGCCGGTTGAGATTGCGCGTCACGTCGAGCACGAAGCCGAGCGCCCTGTTGGTGACGAAGGCAAGATCGAGGTCACGCTTGCCGGAGGTCATCGCTTGAGCATTAGCGGCCCTTACGATCCCGAAGCGCTCGTACGTCTGCTCCGGTGCTTGTCGGGATGATCCCGGTTCCCACGAACACGAAGGTTTGGCTTGCGGCCGGCGTGACGGACATGCGTAAGGGGTTCAATGGGCTGTCAGCGCAAACAGAGAAGGTTCTAAAGGCGGCGCCGTATTGCGGTCATCTGTTCGTCTTCCGGGGTCGCCGTGGCGATCTGATCAAGGTGATCTGGTGGGACGGGCAAGGGGCATGTCTGTTCTCGAAGCGTCTGGAGAAGGGACGGTTTGTCTGGCCGTCTGCGAAAGCGGGCAAGGTTGCGCTGACCCCGGCTCAATTGGCGATGCTGCTGGAAGGGATTGATTGGCGCATACCACAACGAACGTGGCGTCCCCTGACGGCTGGGTAAAGTCGTTTCACAGCAAAGGGTTGTCAATTTCCGGGGATTCCCATGCGGGGTGGCGGCTGATAGATTGCCGGCATGCTCGACGACGCTGAGAACCTCCCGAATGAACCTGCCGCATTAAAAGGTCTGGTGGCATCGCTGGCGTCGGAAGTGAAGTCACAGGCGGTGTTGATCGAGAAGCTCCAACACCAATTGGCCGGGATGCGCCAGCATCGCTTCGGGTCGCGCTCGGAGGCTCTGGATCAACTGGCGTTGACGCTGGAAGACGAAGAGATTGCGGCGTCCGCGCAGGAGCCCGCGTCAGACGATGCAAATGCAGATCAATCTGCAGCGCCAAAAGACAAGCCCAAACGTAACCCGCTGCCCGGTCATCTCCCACGCAACGAGACAACACTGTCGCCGGGCGATGCCTGTGGGGAATGCGGCGGTGCGCTCAAAACGCTTGGCGACGATGTCACCGAGGAACTGGAATATGTCCCCGGACGTTTTGTCGTGAACCGGATTGTTCGCCCGCGCATGGCCTGCACCTGCTGTGAGACGTTCCATCAGGCAGCCCTGCCGTCGCGGCCGATTGAGCACGGGCGGCCCGGTCCTGGCCTACTGGCCCATGTGCTGGTCAACAAGTACGCCGATCATTCGCCTTTGTACCGGCAAAGTCAGATATTCCAGCGCGAGGGGATCGATCTGGACCGCTCCACCCTGGCCGATTGGGTTGGCAAATCCACGGCTCTGTTGGAACCTTTGGCGGACGCCGTCGCGCGCCATGTTTTAAAGGGACAGGCCCTCTTCGCCGATGATACGCCGGTAAAAATGCTGACCCCAGGCTCCGGTAAAACCAGGACCGCGCGGCTTTGGGCCTATGTCCGCGATGAACGACCCTGGGCCGGAGAGGCGCATCCTGCCGCATGGTATCAGTTCTCGTCCGACAGGAAGGGCGTTCGCCCGCGCGAACATCTAGCGGACTTCACGGGCTTCATGCATGCCGATGGCTATGCGGGGTTCAATGACCTGTACCGCACGGGCAAGGTGACGGAAGTGGCCTGCATGGCCCATATCCGACGCAAGTTCGTCGATATCCACAAAGCTCAGGGATCGGCGATTGCCGAGGAAGCCATAAAACGTATCGCCACACTCTATGGCGTCGAGAAGGAGGTTCGGGGCCAATCGCCGGATCAACGGGTGAAGATCAGGCAGCGCCAATCAAAACCAATCTTCGACGACCTGGAATCATGGCTGCATGCCCAATTGACCCGGATATCCGGCAAATCACCCTTAGCCGGTGCTATTCGCTACGCCCTGACCCGCATGAAGAAGCTGCGACCATATCTAGATCACGGCTTTCTTGAACTCGACAACAATACCGCAGAGCGATCCATGCGGCCCATCGCCCTGGGGCGGAAGAATTATCTCTTCATGGGGTCCGAGGCCGGCGGCAAATCAGCCGCCATCGCCTATACGCTGATCGAGACAGCAAAACTCAATGGCGTCGATCCGCAGGCCTGGCTAACCGACACGCTAGCCTGTATCGCCGACCATAAAATCAATCGGATCGACGAACTGCTCCCCTGGCGTTACGCTCAAACCTGAGCGTAACAGTCCAACGTCATCATAGGCAGGGCTGCTTTACCGGACGCTCACACAACATCTGGAATTTCAGTGAATATCATCAGCAAGTAATTAGTTATTCAGAATTTTATTCGGCCATATTACGGCGCTATCCCCAATACCCCGCCAACCGTCCCTCGCCCGTGAACCCCGCACCGACGTTCGAGTGGTAGAGCGCAATCGCCGCTGCAACAGCTAAGTCGGCATGGTGTTCGGTGGCCCGCACCTCGAGCACAGTGTTGCCGGCTGCTGTCGTCTTGACCTCGAATGTTTCCAACTCCTGCATGAAGCGGTCGCGTAGTGGCAGGTCATGGGCAACGATAACTTTCTTGGTTTCGAGCCCGTTCGCGAGATCGCCGAGCAAGACGTTTTTCGCGACGTTGTGGTAACGGCCCTTTCGGTTCGTCGCAGCGCCCGCCGTGATCGTCACCGCCGCGTGTTCTATCTGCTTCTCAGCCAAGAAATCCGAGAACGCGCGTCCGACGCCCGTAGCGTCGATGGCGAGTTTGACCCAACGGATATTATTCGTAATGCGGGGGTCGCGTGTTCGAGTCACGCAGGCGGCACCATCTTTTTTCCCCCTTGTCCCGGCTGGCCTCGCGGATAACACTTGCGCGGTGTCAATCCGCCGTTGTTGAGGGGAACCACCATGATCAAGCTCGGTCTGTACAGTTCCATCGCCAATCCGCCGCGCGGCGACGATCTCGACCGCTGTGTCGCGGAAACCGTGGCGGAAGCGGAGCTTGCCGAGGCGTGTGGGTTCCACGGGTTCTTCTTCGGGGAACATCATCAGGACAAGGATGGCTTTCTGCCATCGCCGCTGATCGTTTGCGCGGCTGTCGCGGCGCGGACGAAAACCATTCAGATTGGCACGTCGGTGCTGCTTCTCCCCTTGCATCATCCGCTACGTGTCGCGGAAGATGCCGTTACATTGGACATCGTGTCCGGTGGCCGCCTCGCGCTCGGGGTTGGTCTTGGTTATCAGGACGCTGACTTTCGCGCCTTCGGCGTCGAGAAGAAGCATCGGGTCGGCCTGTTTGAAGAAGGGATCGATGTCCTTCGCAAGGCCTGGACCGGCAACGCGTTCTCCTACAAGGGCAAGCATTTCGATATCGACGATGTCCGCGTCCTGCCGCGCCCGATCCAGCAGCCGGGACTACCGCTGTGGATCGGTGGTTGGGTTCCCGCGGCGGTGGAGCGGGCGGGGCGTCTCGGCGATGCGATCGTTCTGGGGCCGAGCATGCCGCTGGCGGAGAACCAGGAACTGGCGGCGCGGTATCGTCACGCGGCTGCGGCGGCGGGCCGGGAACCGCAGATCGTATTGATGCGCGATGCCTGGGTTGCCGATAGTCTGGAAGACGCAGCGCGGGTCTATGGACCAGAGGTCATGGAAGCGTACAAATACTACTGGCGTAATGGCGCGACCGCCTTTCAAGACATCGAATCGGAAGCGGCCTTTGAATTCGAGAATATGTGGAAGGACCGGATGATTACAGGTGCGCCGGAGCAGTGCGTTGACGAGTTCCGCCGCTGGAGCGAGGCGATCGGTACGGACTACTTCCTGTTGCGCCTCCGCCACGCCCATTCCGGCGGGCCGCCCCACAAGGACATCATGCAGGCGATCGAACGGTTCGGCCGCGACGTGATCCCGCACATCGCATGAGCAATACTGCCGACAAACTTGAAGTCGTTCCGACGGGCGGCCCGCTGGGTGCGGAAATCCGCGGGATCAATTTCGCGCAGCCGGTTGACGATGAAACCGCCGCCGCGCTCAACGAAGCCTGGGCCGCGCATTCGGTGCTGCTGTTCCGGAGCCAGAATATTTCCGCCGCGGATCATGTCGTCGCCTCCGCACTCTTTGGTGAACCATCAGCAGGCGCGAACCGCGCTTACTACGAAGCGCAAGGACGACTGCCCACCGATGCGGTCGCCGACCAGCCTGAGATCACCGTGATCTCCAACCTGGATGCGAACGGCGAACCGGTGATGAAGAACGAAGGGCTGGGCAGCGGCGAGGTGGTTTGGCACAGCGACAATTCCTATGTCGAAACGCCGCCCGCCGGCAGTTTTCTACGGGCGTTGGAAGTGCCGCCGGAAGGCGGCAACACGTCGTTCAACAATCAATACATGGCTTACGACACGCTGCCAGACGATGTGAAGGATCGAATTCAGGGCCTCCATACGAAGCAGGATTCCAGCCGCAACTCGGCGGGAGTCCTGCGGCAAGGAGTCAAAAAACCGGAAACGCTGGAAGATGTCCCCGGTCCCAACCACCCGCTCGTGCGCGTCCATCCGGTAACGGGACGCAAGGCGCTTTATCTCGGCCGGCGGCGTGTTTTTCCGTCGCAATACGTGATGGGCTGGGAAAGGTCGGAGAGCGAAGCACTGCTCGATTTCCTCTGGACGCACGCCACGCAGGATCGGTTCAAATGGACTCACGGCCCCTGGCGCGTGGGCGATATGGTGCTGTGGGACAATCGCTGCGTCATGCATTATCGCGACGCGCATGCGGGCACCCATCGGCGCGTCATGCATCGCACCCAACTCGGCAAGCAAGCGCCGATCATGGCGTAGTGTCCCGATCGTGAAATTCAAAGAATTGAATTTCAGGTAAGTCAGCACACTAACTATTTGAATCTTGTGTGATCCAGATCAAAAACGTTTCTTGAACGCTGAAAAAACGCTAAGTCACAAAAAAAAGGAAATTGAACACGGGGAGACACATGGAACTGCAGATCTTCATCGATGCCTTTACGCAGCTGTTCGATCCGACGCATTTGGCGTTCCTGCTCCTGGGGACCGCTTTGGGTCTGCTTATCGGCGTTCTGCCGGGTCTCGGCGGCGTTGCCGGCCTGTCGTTGCTGTTGCCGTTTGTCTACGACATGGAAGCGTCGCACGCCCTGGCCATGATGATCGGCCTGCTCGCGCCGACGACCACGTCCGATACATTTCCCTCGGTGCTGATGGGCATACCGGGGACATCCGCGTCACAGGCAACGGTGGTGGATGGGTTTCCACTGGCCAAACGAGGCGAAGGCGCTCGTGCCCTCGGTGCTGCGTTCACCGCGTCCCTGTTCGGCGGCCTGTTCGGCGCGTTCGTGCTGACCGGCGCCATTTTCGCCGCCCGGCCAATCATCCTGGCCATGGGCTTCGGCGAACAGATGATGCTGATCATGTTGGCGTTGAGCATGATCGGCATGCTGACCGGCAACCATGCCTTCAAGGGGCTGGCCACCTGCGTCATCGGGTTGATCGTCGGCATGGTCGGCTACGAACCGCATGGCGCCTTCCGGCTGACCGGCGTCCCCGGTGTCTTCGAATCGGCCTATCTCAGCGATGGGATCAAGATCGTGATCATCGGGCTTGGTATGTTCGCGATGCCGGAGATCGTCGATCTCGTGCGCCGCCATAAAACCATTTCCCAAGATGGCGTGTTGGGCGCCGGCTGGGTGCAGGGATTCAAGGACGCGGCGAAAAATTGGTGGATTGTCGTCCGGTGTTCCTCCATCGGCTGCATTATCGGCGCGCTACCTGGCCTCGGCGGCTCGGTCGTCGACTGGATCGCCTATGGCCATGTCATCCAGACCTCCAAGGACAAGAGCAAGTTCGGCACGGGAGACATCAGAGGCGTCCTCGCGCCTGAGTCGGCCAATAACGCGAAGGAAGGCGGGGCGATGATCCCCACCATCCTGTTCGGCATTCCGGGCTCCGGCAGCTATGCGATTTTGCTGAGCGGTTTCATCCTGATCGGCATCGAGCCCGGCACCGAGATGATTACCAAAAATCTCGATCTCACCTATACGATGATCTGGTCCCTGGCGCTCGCCAATGTCTTCGGTGCCGGCGCCTGTTTGCTGCTGTCTTCGCAGATCGCCAAGCTCACCACGATCCGCTACGGGTTTCTGGCGCCCTTCATGCTGGTGCTGATTTTCTTCGCTGCCTTTCAGGCGACGCGGGACTGGAGCGACCTGATCGCGCTATTCATCTTTGGCACCTTGGGCACGTTCATGAAACGCTACGGCTGGTCGCGTCCGGCGCTGTTGATCGGGTTCTTCCTCTCGGGGCGCATCGAAACGTCGCTGTACCAGTCGATCCAGGTCTACGGCTATAGTTTCTTCGAGCGGCCGATCGTGATCGTCCTGCTTATTCTGACCGTTCTCTCGATCTACGGCGCGCTGCGCTACAACCCGAACGCCGGGAAGATCTTTACGGAAGACAGCGAAGCCTCGACCCGCCGCAAATGGCCGCAGATCGGATTTACGCTGTTCATGCTGGTCGTCGTGGTCGTCGCGTTTACGGACGGGTTCCGTTACGAAACGCTGGGACGCATCTTCCCGTTTGCGGTCGGCCTGCTCGGCTTCGCCTTTGTCCTTCCGGTGCTGTTCCAGCAATTCTTCGCGAAAAAACCATGCGCGGTGCTCATGGACAAGGAGCTGCATGGCGAGACGACCCATTCCGAATTTTACTATCTGGCGTGGATTGCGGGCATGCTCGGGTTCATTGGTCTCGTCGGTTTTCCGATTGCCGCGGCAGTGTTCATTTTCCATTTCGTTTCGTCCAGGGTTGAAATCAATCACCTGCGAAACGGATTGCTGGGCCTGTCGGCAGCGGTGTTCCTCGGTCTGCTTTCCTACTTCCTGACGCTGGAATATCCGCCGGGCCTGCTGCAGTGGTTTACAGCTGAATATCTGGGCTTCAAGATGCCGTTCTATCTCGGTGGGCCGCAGTAACGACACAAAAAAACGGCGCCCGGCAGTTTATAGCCGGGCGCCGCGGTTGCGCCGGATTGGCGCGATTGTGCTTACATGCTCAGGTCGAGATTATAACGGACCTTCACATATTCTTTGACGTAGGCCTTTTCGGCGGCCGATAGGCTGATCGCGGCGTGCAGCGCCTTGCGCGCGGCCTCGCCGATGGTCACGTGGAATTTTCCGAGGACTTTCGCTTTCTTTTTCGCGAAATCCGGATCGCTCATGGTTTTCGTGAGGGCGTTCCGCCACGCTGCCAAGGCGTCTTTGTCGGCGCCCTTGGGAAGGTGGAATGATTTATTGGCCGCGGTGCCGACGCGGATCAGCGCAAGCGTGGCCTTGGCTCCGGGGCTATCAAATTTTCCACCGGCGCCTTCCTCATATAATTCATAGATGGTCGGGATATTTGGCCAGGTTGGGTCACGGTAATACTTGCCGTTCGCGTCCGTCCAATTGCCCTCGGCGTCCGGTGCGCCATGCGTATACATTTCCGTGGCAATGCCCGAATCCCGGAACCCCTTGCGGTTATTGAGATACGATAGCGAGTTGTCGAAATTGATCGTGAACTCGCCGCGCTCGAAGGCCTGCGCCATTGGGCCGTTGCCCTTCATGCCCCAGACGTCCTTCACCTCGACGCCGAGCAAGGACAGCGCCATCCGTTTGTTGATGGCCGAAGACGTGGGTGTCTTGCCGCCGAAGACCAGCTTGTCCTTCGGGTGCGAGCGCAGTTTCGCCACGAACGCTTTCGGGTCCAGGCCCTTGAGGCCAAGTTCCTTGCGGGCGTAGACCATATTGCCGCGCGGCAGCAGGATGATCGGCTCCCATCCCTTGATGTCGAATTTCACCCTGGGGTCGCCGAGGATGTAGTTCATCACCGTCGAGGTGGACAGCGCCATCACCCAGGTGCCGTCTTTCTCGCCGCGCGACTCGAAGAAGTTACCGCCAACGATACCGCCGGCGCCCGGCTTGTTGATCACCAGAATCTTCGGGTTTCCCGGAAGATATTTCTCCATGAAGGGGACAAGGGCGCGGGTCAGGCTATCGGTGCCGCCGCCTTCGTTGAAAGGAACGATGATGCGGACCTTCTTGCCGGAAAAATCGACGGCTTGCGCCGCCGGTGCGATTGCGACGCCCAGCGCCAGCGCGGATGCGGCGAGTACGCCTGTAAAGCCGCGGCGGGATATTTTTTTGTTCATGGGACAACCTCCCTGTTAGTCAGTTCGAATTCGGTTCGTGCGAAAGACCATACACTGGCACAGCCAACCGCAAACATACAAACGCGATCCTGTAATGTCCGGATTTTTCCGAAATTGGAAGCCGTTTCAATCTTCCGGCGGCAGGATATCGATCGGGCACACTGCATCGATCAGATGCTCCCGCTTTATATCGGCCAAATGGGCCCGCTTCTGATCATTAGTAAGGTGTACGCCAATCCCCTGGGTGAACAACATGACGAGGGATTGGTCCATCATATCAAGCCAGTAGCTGCGGCGCACCAGCTTGCCTTCGGAGTCCCGCGCGAACGGGTCGTCCGGGTTGGTGCCCAGATCGGGCCGGTAGTAATCCGGCATTAGATTTGCGCGTAGCCGGAGCCGTCGGTATCGACACCGCGCCCGACCGCCTCGTCAATCCAGCCGAATTCCTTGAGGATCTGCTGGCTATAGGTCACCCGCCCGTTGACTTTCTCCACCGGCTCGGACGCCAGCAGCAATGCCGCTTGCGCCATCATCGAGGGCGGCTCGCCGCGCGGGTCGTCCATGCCGTCGACCAGATTGTGAAACACCGTACCCGGCGTCGGCACGACGCGCGACGGGGAGACCGCGGTCACCGCGATGTTGCCATGTTGCGACAACTCCTGGGCCAGTCCCTGCGTCATGCGCTCCAGAGCCGCCTTGCTGGCGCCGTACATCACGCCGCCGCGCGCGTGCTGGTCCTCGTATGGCCCCCGGCCCGGGCCGATCGCCGCGCCCGAGCTGATATTGACGATCGCGCCGCCGCGCCCCGCGGTCATGTCCGTCAGGACGGCCTTCGACAGAATGAAGGGCGCATGCACGTTGATCGAAAAGGACCGGACCCAGCGGTTGGTCGGGTAGTCGACGGTCGGAATGTAATAGTTCAGCGCCGCGTTATTGACGAGAATATCGACCGGCCCGTACACCGCGCGCGCCTGTTCGACCAGCGAAAGACATTCCTGCTCTTCGGAGATATTCGCCGCCACAGCGGTCGCTTCGCCGCCGGCGTCCTTGATGTTCGCCACGGTGCGAGCCAATGATCCTTCGAGCGGATGATCGCCCTCGCTCAACGTCCGGGCGGCACAAACGACCTTCGCCCCCTCGGACGCAAACAACTCCGCTATGGCTTGCCCGATTCCCCGGCTGGCGCCGGTGACAATCGTCGCCTTCCCGTCCAATTTGCCCATATCGTCGCTCCCTCGCATGTTTTGGCGTTAGGTCTTTGAGAAAGACCTTACCATGCAGCTCTATCCGAGAGCGATAGGCGGGAGCGGCGTTACTTCTCCTGCGATTCGATATAGGCGATGACATTCGCACGGTCCGTCAGTTTCTTTAGTCCGGGGAATGTCATCTTGTTTTTCGGAATGAACGCTTTGGGTTTGGTCAAATACTTATCCAAATTTTCCGCGTTCCAGACGATACCGTTCGCACCGGCCTTTTTCATCGCTTTGGAATAGCGGAACAGTTTTGATTTTCCGTCCGTCGCTGTCCCCGCGGTCCGCCCGATCAAGCCCGCCAGGGTCGGCCCGACCTTGTGTTTGTTCTTATCGAGATGGTGGCAGGCTTTGCACTTGTTAAAGATACGCTTGCCCTTTGCCGGATCGCCTGCTGCCAGCGCTGGTCCGTTTGCAAGCAGGACGGCAACGGCCATCATCGGCAGAAGTAGCTTTCTTGACTTCATTGTATTGGATTCCCTGTTCTTGGTGGCAGCAGTTTTGAGCCATCGATGCACGATATGTAAGGATGAAGCGTCTTTCAGGCTTCTCACGACATATCAAATTACGGCGAGAACAGTGCAATTCGCTTTCTTCGCTCACGCGCCGCGGTTCACAACCGCGTGACCACAATTGATGTTCGCGGGGCGGTTCTTCGAATTACACTGCCTACGGTATTCGGGTGTTTGAATCGTTAAGCAGAGACTCAAGAATAGGGAGACCCTAATGAAATCGTTTAAAACGAAGCTGTTGTCGTCGACGGTCATGCCGTTCGTCGTCATCGTCGGAGTCGGCGTTGCGACGACTGCAGCGACAACAGACGTTTGGATTAGCACCGCGGTCGCCGCGAAAAAGGGTTGCAACCCCTGTGCGGCGAAAAATCCGTGTGCGGCCAAGAACCCTTGCGCTGCTAAGAATCCTTGCGCGGCGAAAAACCCCTGCGCTGCAAAGAGCTGCAATCCTTGCGCGGCGAAGCGCGGCTGCAATCCCTGTGCGGCCAAAGGGTGTAATCCGTGCGCAGCGAAACGAGGCTGCAATCCTTGTGCGGCGAACCCTTGTAATCCGTGTAACCCCTGCGGCGCCGGCGCTCAATCGTTCAGCTCGCAATGCGTCGTTCCGCGCCTCAAGGTCGCTGCCGCGTGCAACCCGTGTGCGGCGAAGCGCGGCTGCAATCCTTGCGCGGCCAAAGGCTGTAACCCTTGCGCCGCCAAGCGCGGCTGCAACCCCTGTGCGGCGAAAGCGTGTAATCCATGTGCCGCTAAGCGTGGCTGTAACCCGTGTGCGGCAAAAGCGTGCAACCCCTGCGCAGCGAAACGTGGATGTAATCCTTGCGCGGCAAAGCGTGGCTGTAATCCCTGTGCGGCAAAGGCGTGCAATCCGTGTGCAGCGAAGCGCGGGTGTAATCCTTGCGCCGCCAAACGTGGCTGTAATCCCTGTGCGGCAAAGAATCCGTGCGCGGCGAAAGGCTGCAATCCGTGCGGTGCAAACCCCTGCAACCCCTGTGGCGCGGCTGCTGAAGTCGAACTCACCAACGCCGAGGCGGCGAAAGTGTACGACTGCATCCTCAACGAGATGCAGGCCGCGTACACGAAGTCGGGCGATCCGAGTGCGAAGGCCTATCCGAATTGGCGGCGCTACAGCAAGGTCGCCTACGTGTCGGGCACCCACGGTAACCGCTTTGTGCAGAACTACGCCAACGATACGGGGCGGGCTTACGGCGCGTTCGAAAAGGCCGGTAGGATGCCCGTCGGATCAATTCTCGCCAAAGACAGCTTTACGGTTACCCCGAACGGTCGCGTCGGGGTCGGTCCGCTTTTCCTGATGGAGAAGATGTCTGGCGGCTTCAATAAAAAGTCCGACGACTGGAAGTACAGCATGGTCATGCCGACCGGCGCGGTTATGGGCGCCACCAACGGCAAGAACTCGAGTGCGCTGAACTTCTGCTACGAATGCCACATGTCGGTGGCTGAAGATCAGGATTCGATGATGTTGCTGCCGGAGGAATACCGCTCCAACTAGTCGCAACCAATGTGGCCGTGACGGCATGGTGTCGTTTCAGAAACGCCGCTCCCGCCTATTGGCGAGGGCGGCGTTTTTTATTTTCAGAAAGAATGTTCGCCGCTGAAGTGCCCGGACCGCCGGCGTCGCGTCACGACGTAGCCGGTGAAGTCGGGTCGTTTGGCCTCACTTACCCTCTATACACAGGCTGTGGCGAGACCGACCATTTCGCATAGCCGTATGCCACGATAAGAAGGATCAGTCTCGAACCCTGAATATCGTGAAGGAAGACGAGTGGGAGCAGAATAGAAAGAAATACCGGACGCAAATAAACCGCATAGCCTTTAGTCGCGCGCCAGAGCAGCGTCGATATGAGTCCGATCAGCCCGACGCCGAGCAATCCCAGCTCTAGAGTTAGTCCCAGCGGTAGCGAATGTGGAAATTTATGTTGTTCCGCATAAAGGGCGGCATCTTGCTCAACAAGCGTCACGAATTGTTCAAGCCCAATGCCAAGAGGGAACGTTTCTATTATACCGTCCCATGCCACGGACCATAGTGACAACCTAACGTCCACCGAGTGCGTCACGCTATGTAGCCGATGCAAATAATCGGTATGATCTAATAAGAGAAATACGATCGCGACGCTGATAGCGCTGAAGCCTAGCGCCGCGAGGAGTATGCCGGATTTCCTTTCTTCGCGAAGATATGACACGACGAGGGAAACGAATATCAGCCCGCCGATAATTGCGCCTATCTTGCTTAACAGGATAAGCCAAACCACCGATAACGCGGCTACGATACACAGATTAATGCTCAGACGCCGCGCCGAAAACGGCCATTCTTGTCCCTGAAGGAACAGGAAATAAAAAATCCAGTTGTTCGCCGCCAACAACGTATTTGGTGTTAATTCGAAATCAAAAAAATTCCATGTTAGGCCGATAAGGATACACGTAGCGAAAAGGGCTCTTTGAATGAAAATAGGCGGATCGCCAAGCCGTTTGCTTTGGAACGTGAGTACCAAAACGGCAAACAAAACGATGATTGCGCCAAGTCTCCCCGTTCCGCGCAGCAACCATGCCAGGTTAGGTCCTGGGTCGTGCTGCAACATCATCAAGAGACTGTGGCCTGTCACGGCGGCGAGAACCAGCACTGCGGTGACGACAAATCCTATCGGAGGGCGATGAAATCCGCCTGTCCATGCGACTGCGGCGATCACAAGTAGGGCGACCGGGTCGAAAAGGGACATGTTGACGAGATAATCAGTCCCTGGTACCGGCACGATATAGAATACGAGTGCAGATGCCAGCAGCGCCGTCCAGCACAGTGACCCGACCGTATCGCTTCGCTTGATGTCGAAGGCCCCTTACTCGTGAACGTGTTTGGCTATCTTTAACGATCTCTTGACCAAAGATAGCGTTACGGTGCGTCGCAGCGCAACGCTACGGCGTGAGGTCGTCCGGCGTCGAAATCACCTCAAATTCATTATGCGACCGCCTTGGCGGACACCATTTGATCGCGCTCTTCAAGCCAAAGATCGGCATGCGCGACATCCTTCCACTCATCGAACCAGGGGCCACCACGGGTGTAGTGAACGACGTTGGGATCGATTGAAGGGTCACTCGTACCTTCGAGCCAGTTCCATGTCGTCGGCAACGCGCCAATTTCCTTGTCCTCAAGCCAGCAAAAGCGGTGAAGGTCCCGCCCCGGCAAGGTGTTTACAAGATCAACCGTTAGCTTTTGATTTGCCGGATGCTTGCGGTTGCAGAGCATCATGCTGGACCAGTTCTTGCGCTGGTAACGAAGTTGAATCTGATTATCCATTTTTACTTTTTCTGCGGGCACATGGGAATGTTGGACACACATAACGGCATATTGTGAGTCGGCCATGGCGAGAAGCTCGTTGATATCGACACGCCAAAGGAAGTCACAATCGCAGAAAACAACCCAATCACTTTCACCCAGGAGAGGACTTAGGAATCTCGTAATCGCAAATTCAGTACTCATGGGTGCCTCTGAAATGACGTCCCATAACACACCATTGCGTCGCTCTGTTGGACGCCAGTAAAGGTCACGATCACGCATTTCCGACATCTTCAAGTTGGAAACCCGGACTGAGCCGGTCGGTGCCCGCCGTTCTATGGAAAATCGGGCCACATCAGCGACTTCTGCTTCGCGGGGATCCCAACCGATGAAAACGTCCAACATTCTCTCACCTCATCCTGTTCAGCGCGTCACATCCGTAATGCACAACGCCGTTGATCTAAAGAAGTAAAACACCATGCGCTTTGCCGGCGCCTAGTCTTGAAACAGAGCCGCCCGTTTTGCTTTTGTTTCGAGCATCAGAAAAGGCGCGATAAAGCCACAAATGACGCAACCAATCACGGGAAGACGTCCGGCAGCACTGATGAACGATCGTAACCCCCTCGGTCCGTCATAATAAGCATGTGCTATGGGATGCGCGACACGCGCGGGCGTTAAATTGACCAACGGTCCGATATGGCGACGCACCATCCGGGTATGAACCCACGGCATGCGTAGAAAGAGCCGTTTTTCCACGAATTCCCGATTACGACCGAGCGCCGAATAAACCAGGAGTGAAATCGGCCGCGGCAGCATATGTACGCCCCAGCAACGGGTATGCGAGTCATAAGGGGTCAAACGATGCGGCACCTGATGAATCGCAATTCCGCCGGGCCGCAAAACACGGCCAGCCTCTTGATAATAAGCGTCGAAGACATCTGGGGAAACATGCTCCGCCACCTGCTGGCTAACAAGCAGGTCGATGCTATTGCTCTCGATTTCTAACCGTGCGCCATCATAAGCAAAAAACCTGGGTTCCGAAGGGCCTCCGAAGCGCGGAAGATACTTGTTCCAATTGGTAGAGCCCGAGCCGATATCAACACCGAAAATGTTTCTATAACCGAGGGCGAGAAGAAAAAGCACGGTAATGCCCGTGCCACAGCCATGGTCGAGAATCGCAATGTCTTCAATCGGCTTGTCGAACTCATTGAGCGCGTCAAGGGCACTGATCAGATGGTAGGGCGGCTCTTCGCGGCATTGTTGGACGGCGTCACGGAAGCTGTTCCAGCGTACATCAATATCCTCACCGCTGGCGCGGCCTTTCTGCAGCTGCTTAAAGGCCTGCATCACATCTTTCCAGGACATTCCGTTTTCCTGCCGCCCTCGTGTCTGGCCTAACGGTGCTACGCCGCCTTACGAACCCTGAAAGGCCCGAGGTAAAGCACATCCATACCACTACAGAAAAAAGTATGCAGTGCTTCCAATGGCGCATTCACCGTCGGCTGCTCATTGATGTTCAACGACGTATTCAGGAGGACCGCTGGTCCGCCAGCCTTTGCAAAACTATCGATCAGCCGGTGGTAGAGCGGATTGACCGTCTCGCATACCGTTTGAATCCGGGCCGTCTGATCAACATGTACAACGGAGTTGATCGCGTCCGTCCGCCCGGGCTGCACGCCGGTCGTCACGTTCATAAAAGGCAGCAGATCGGTATCGTCGAAATATTCGTTCTGACGCTCCGCCGTAACCGAAGGGCAGAAAGGGCGGTATTCTTCCCGGTATTTTATCGTGCTGTTAATTTTATCCTTCATCCCCTGCAATCCGGGATGCGCCAGGATCGACCTGTTTCCCAGCGCACGCGGCCCGAATTCCATTCGCCCCTGATGCCAGCCGACCGTGCGGCCTTCATGCAAATCGACCACACAACGTTCAACTTCGTCGTGGCATTCCTCATAATTGGCGCCAACCCGCTCCAGCGTTTCGTGAACCGTGGCCGGCGCAAATTCCGGGCCCCAATAGGCATGGCTGATCTGTGCTATCTCATGCCCGCCCTCAACGCATTTGAGGATGGCAGCCCCCAAGGCGACACCGGCGTCGTGCGGTACCGAAGGCACATACATCCGGTCTACCGAACCGCCGCGCTTTACTTCCATATTGGCTTTGCAATTCAGCGCGACACCACCGGCGAGGCACACCTGCCGGACGCCGGTTTCCGCGACCGCATCGGCAACAAGTTTCAACATTACGCGTTCCAGGCGCGCTTGTGCGCTGGCGGCGATATCGCGAATTCGATCATCAACAGGCGCACCAGGGAGACGCCGCGGACCGAGTATTTCTTCCAACTGCTCGGTGAAAATCCGTTCCTGGCGCGTTGAAAAATCGGTTGTATAGATTTCCGCATCCCGCAGGCGCTTGTCGAGATCCCGATTGAAGCGGAATCCGACCTGTGCCGGCGCGAGAATATCGTCAAACAACTCCTCGAACCGCGGTGTACCGTATGACGCCAGCCCCATGACCTTGTATTCATCGTTTGTCATTTGATAACCCAGAAACTGGGTCATCATGCCGTAGTAAAGACCGAGGCTGTTGTGGCGGTCGAAATTCGTAACCCGCTCGAGAGTCGTTCCCTTTCCACGGAAAACGCCGCCGGAATTGGAGTCACCGGAATTGTCGACACATACGACCGTCGCTTCGTCGAACCCGCTGGGATAATAAGCACTGGCGGCGTGACACATATGGTGATCGTACAGCGTCACTTTCGGCGCATGGCCGAAATTGTAGCTAAAATAATCGGCAAGCCGCCGTTCATAATTGTCATAGGACTTCAACGGCGAGCAGACAAAGTCGACATCTTCGATTCGAATACCCGCTTCACGCAGGCAGTATCTTATCGCGCCGCGTGGCAGATCACCGCGCGCGTGCTTGGCCAGCGTAAAGCGTTCCTCTTCGCTGGCGGCAATGATACGGCCATCCTGCATTAGAACGGCGCCGCCATCGTGGTGACCGTGTTTCAGTCCCGAACTAATGCCGATTACATACATTCAATATTCTTTCACGAAGAGTTCTACAGCGAACAATCAGATTTAGTTTTTCCCGACACGCAAACGAATCTTTCGCACCGTTAAAGTCAAGGCATGACCGGTGTTCAAGCACCAGACGACAATTCCTTGAGGCGGCCGATTTCATAACCAATTCGCGCGTTCCAGGTTCTGATAATAGCTGGCGCCGCTTGCCGCAACGCACTTCGCAATGCCTCTTGCCGCGCTTTAGAGGACAGAAGCTCACGCAATGCGCGGCTGAGGGCCGCAGGCAGATCGTTCCTGGGCAGGCGGATCGCTGCATCGTCGGGAATCAGGCTGTCGGTGATAACATCCGTGCTGGATTTGGGATCGCTTTCCGGCAGAATCAGGCAAACGCCACAGGCTATCGCCTCCAGATTCGCATTCGATAGATTTCCGTGCATGTTGAGCGAGACGTAGATGTCACTGAACCGGTACCAGTCGAGGACCTCGTCGTGCGGTATGCCGCCGATCAGGCGAAATATCCCGCCATCGGCTTCGATCAGGCTGGAGATCTGTTCCAAATCGGTCCGAAAGGTTCCTTCCCCCACGACCACAGCGGTGCATGCATCCGGCGTCTTGCGTAATAAGTCCAGCATGCCGTCGGCAAATTCACGGGCGCCCTTGTAAAATTCAAGCCTGCCCACAAAAAGCACCACAGGCCGAGCCTCCGGAAGGTCATAACGGGCTAAGAGCTCGGCGCGCGTCGTCTTCCGCTCAGGCTTATCGACACCATTCAGAATCACTTCCAGCGGCACACCCGAACGAAGCAGGCGGGGCAGATACACAGCCCCACCGCTGCCCTCCTCGGTGCAAAGAGCTAAGCTGAAGGGTGCACGATAGAGCCACCTTACAAGCGCACGCCCGCCGCCGTCGGCGACGCGCTTCTCGTGCGGAAAGAGTCCCATGAACCGGAGTACGGTTTTCGCCAGACGCAACCGCGCCGCAATCGACGCGACCACCAGGTTTGCGTTAGTGAAATAAACGAGATCGGGTTTCGCTCGCAGGATGTGCGACAAGATGACGGCGGTATGCCACCCCTCTCGCAAGGCCGACGATTGACGATAGTCCAATACGTACGCCTCAATGCCAAGACGCGGGACCGCGATCTTGCGCCGCTCTGTGCCCAGACGCTCACTCGTCTCAGCATCCTTGGCGGTAAAAATGACACTCAACTCGACTTCAGGGTCGTCCGCCAGGCCCTCGAGTAACTTGTAAATCGCCGGCGCGCCCGCAGGCGGCCATTGTCCTTCCCGCAGAGGTTTCGCAAAACCCGAAAACAGGCGGCTGACAACCAGGATCTTCACGGCACAAAAGCATCCGAAGCCGGCCGGCCATCATAGCCAAGGCCTTTCGACGCGAGGTAGGCTTCGGTATGCCAGGATACGAAGCTGCGCGCCCCGCGACCGTCGCGCAAGGTGGTCATCGGAGAGACGACGGAAACAGCAGCCCAAAGATCCATCCAGTAGTTCAGATAGCGTTTTTCGAAGCGGTGCCAGCGCTCCGCACCAAGCGGTGCGTGAAGTGCCTTTAGCGGCGGCCGAACCAGCCATCGCATCCAGGCAGGGTTGACCCGGTGCCGGAAGCGCCAATTCGCGCCCCAGACGCCACCCCAATTGCGCTGCTCCAGCATTTGCCGATAAAGCTTCTGTCCCGCCTTCATCGACACCGAGATACCCTGCCAGAAATCGAGATATTCATTGTCCCACAGCGGCAGCCGCCAATCATGTCCTAGAAATTCATAGATCCGTTCGCCGGTGATCACGTAACGGGTTTGTCGGGTATAGAACTCTAGAAACTCGTAAATGCCATGGTCCGTTTCCGGCGCGCCAAGCGTGAGGGCCTGAACGTCCATCAAACGGCCAAAACTTGCGCTGACGGCTGCATCGTTTTCGGTCGTGCCCAACGCCTGCCATAACCGAAAGTGTTTCGTGACCAGTGCCCGCAATATTTCGGGCCGTCGCGATGACTCGCTGCCGGGCTCACGGCGTACGCCGCGTAAATACGCTGGGATATGATTGCCGGAGATAAAATCGCCGCTGTTGCCGTTGACGAGGACCGCATCGTCAGGGATGAACCCGTCGCGTTTCAGACCATCAATCGCGGCCAGGTCCTGGATGAACGGGACGGAACAGAGACTGTCGCAATAGTCGAGATAGCGGGCGTGAAGGTCGCCTTTGAAAAAAGCAGCCTGCTCGCGCGGCCAGTAGCGCCAATACTTCCATCGAAACCCCAGGGCATCCGCGATTTGTTGACTGGCCTGGGTTTCGTAGTTGCCGGCGATGCCATACGAAAAACAACGCACATTGTCATATCCGATATGCCGGAGCGCGGACGCAATCAAACGCGAGTCGAGGCCTGCACTGAGCGGGATCACGATCATCCGCCCGTTGGCAGAGTCCGCCATTTTTCGAATGATCGAAAGCGTGACGTCGCCGAGTTTGTCCTCCAACTCTGCTTCGTCTTTATTTACGACACGCCAGGGCTCGTAGCGTTGGTACCGGTCCTCGACCCAGTCGGTGCCATTATCTGAAACACCGAATTCGCCAGGGCCCAGTTGACGCAGCCCCTGTACCAGCGTGGCATTGCCGATCGTATAACCCGCCATGGCCAGTTCGCGCGCCGCGTCTTCATCCAGCGGTGCCTGATGCATTTCTCGCGCGAGACTGGGGGCATGCGACGCAACACCCGCATCCCTGTCGCCGCACCTGTTACAGATAAATAGTGGAATACTTCGAACCTGATCGACGGCTGCAAGTGTCCGCTCCGCTGTCTGCAGGATCAGGGCAAAATGACCGTGGATTGCGCGAAGTTCGTCTCGCAGCCTATCCGGCTGCCAGGCTGCAAGCGCCTCATTCAATTTCTGGAACAGAGCGGAAGGCTCTGTTCCATATAAATACCCCTTAAACCAAAAAACGGAACCATTCGATTTCAGGCAATCCCAGCCATATTGCTCTTTTGCCAGAACGGACGCTGCCGGCATCAAGCGGCCTCAATACCGGCCAGCAACGATAAAAATTCTGATGGGTCTGCACGTTCTGGGAGCGCCGACTCGATTGCGTCATGGAAAGCATCCTTCGGCACCGTTGGGAGGCCATTCTCTTCCCATTGGACCGAAATCCGGCGAATGCGACGATCAATCATGTCGCGCGCAAGCGCATTAAAATTCGCAATACCCGAATCGATCAAAATGATCGGCCGGTCGGTACAGGCGGTCTCCCAAAGGGTCGTCGTTTGAGGGTAATCGAAGACCAATATATCGGCCGCCGCTAGGGCCTCCCGGAAGGGTCCGTTGGCAAAATTGGCATCATTGGCAAGTGGATGAGGACGACCGTTCAGTTTCGTCTCCGGATGCGGCCGGACCTGAATTTCTGCATCCAGCCCACGCAAAATTTCCAATACTTGCCGCTGAATTCCGACAGCCAACAGGTCCGGCAATAATGGCGGGAGTCTGTGCCATAGCCCTCCATATGTGGTCACCACATAGAGAATTCGCGCCCGGCTGCCCTTCGGCCGCTGTGGTAACGCGGCCACTCTCCTGAAAGTAGGATCTCCCCGACTACTTTCGAAGTGGACGCCACCGAAACCCAGATCGGGATCTGGCTTGTGCACGTGCTCCTGTATATTTACCGCCTGCACCGTCGGCATCACATAGCGCTGCCTCAGCCCGAATTCGAACAACGTCATGAATGGCCGATCATCGACAAGACTTGCCGTACCGCCATGATCGAAACCCACCGATATTCCGCCGCGCCGCCGGACCGCGATGGCAAGGGATCGAGTCGCGTAGGCGCCGGCCGACCCGCTCCACAATGTTTCGGGAAGCCAGGGCAAGGACTGAAGCGCTTCAAGGTCATGCGCGGCGGCTTCGACGACGGGCTGAGCCGCCGCACGGAACATGGCGATGAGCCGCGCAAACACGGCCTCCGGCAGATCGAAGCAACGAGCCAGCCGTTCCTCGAAAAACGCGAGTACTTGTTCTACGAGATCCGGGCGAGGTGCTGTGGACGATCCGGCCCGGTCGCGCGCCTGCATCAGAAAACTGTCAGCATGCCGAAAGCGCACGGCGCTTGTTCCGAGCCGTGCGTAGTCGATCATCAGCGGATTGTGACTTACCGCGACCGCGCCAGGCCGCGCCAAGGCGCGGATAAGAGTCGTCGGTGAAGAATTCATCATCGCCGTCCGGACGAATGTCCGCGCCCAAGCATGACTAATCGGGCGAATTGATGCCGGCAGTATGGCCAACGGAATTGACGAGGTTCCATCGCCACTCAGTAAATAATCAGCACAACCGAATCCGTCGTCAACGACCTCACCCCCGGCTTGAGCGGCCGTTGCATGGTCAGCGATATTCGCGAGGACTCTGGAAAGCCAGCCAACTTGTACGACAACAAGTGTTAGAATATCCCGCAATTCCGGCGCATTAAGCTGAGAAATCCCGGAGACCAGTTCTTCAGTCAAAGCGTTCTGCCGTTGGCGCAACATGCCATAAGATACGGGCCAACGTGAGACGGCCGCATAAGATTCGCCGTCGAACGCAGCCTCAAGTGTCATGGGGATCTTGGGCCGCGTCAAATCAATCTCGTTTTTTCAGAACGTGTGCCAAAACGACATGCAATGCGTCGTATCGTCAGATCGACAAGAAACCGGAAAGAATCTTCAGGCCCATCGGCCCGCTTTTTTCTGGATGGAACTGGCACCCGACGACAGCGTCCTGACCGATCACGGCGGCAAGGGCACGGCCGTTATAATCAGTACATGCCAGCAAATGGTCTGGACTGTCCGGTTTGGCGGCAAAGGAATGCACAAAGTAGACGTACTGGCCCGGCGCCGTATCCGCGAGGAACGTCCCATGCCACGCCGACGCATCGTTGTCGCGCGGTCGAATAGGAGCCCATCCGATATGCGGTACTTTGTGTCGCTTGTCATTCGATCCCGTCTCCGGAATCCGATCGACCAAACCGGGCATCACACCGAGGCCGGGATGGTCACCAAATTCAGAACTGCTCTCCATCAACATTTGCATCCCGACACAGATGCCAAGAAGTGGCCGTTCAGTTTCAAGATAGGTTTTCAAAGGTTCCAGTAAACTCCGGTACTCCAGCGCCTGCATGCATGATCCAAACGCACCGACACCCGGAACAACGAGGCGCTCAGCACGCAGCACATCTTCCGGGGCACCGCTGCAAACAACGTCGGCGCCGCTTGCTTCCAAAGCCCGCCGGACCGACAACAGATTGCCAACGCCGTAATCGAGAACCGTGACTTTCATCGAGTATTAGTCCAGACCATTCATTGTAAAGACGCCTTCGATCGCCTCCAATAATGGGCGGCGGGTTTGTGCTAACGAGACCAGGGCTTCGAATTTCTGCCATTCCGTGTCGGGCCAAACGGTCCCATGCTCATGGCTTTCGATCATCAGAATACAGGAGCGTAACGCGAGCCACTCCACTGTTTCTTGCAGTGCGCCAGTGCGAACTGCCAGGCTGGCACCTGTTGCAGCGACATATGACGCAACGAACTTTCCTGCCACTTCCAGTGCAAGGTCATCATTCTCAACCCGCGCCCAGACAAACCGTTCCAACACGTAGGTTAATTCGACAAGCGGCGCGTACCACGCGCTGACAGCCTCCTCAAAGTCCAGCAGAATGGGCTTATCCAGAGAATCGAACAGGACATTCCCTGGATTCAAATCGCCGTGGATTGTCTGCGCATCGATGGCACATTGAGAAAAGGCATCGGGATATCTCTCGACTAGCCTTTTAACCAGACCCGGGACTGGTCCAGGAATAGGTTCGCCATCCAGAACCCTTCGGAGCTGTTTATCTAGCCGGTGACGCCGCTGCTCGCTTTGGCGGCGTACGGAAGAGGCGTCCGGCCATTCGGACAGACGAACATGCAGCCGTCCAATCGCTTCTCCCAGACAGGCCATATCCGACGCGAAAGCGGCGTCCTTCGCATCGGCAACCAAGCGCCCGTCGACGAAATTGTATGCCAACACGTTCCGGCCGTCGTCTAACTGTCGCGGAAACCCATCTTCGAGATGAGAGACGCCAACGCCACCGGTTGTTACGAATCGTGCGATCGCATCAGCTGCAATTTGGCGCTCTGCATGGTGCCCCTCGACAATTTTTACAAACAGGTTAGGAAGGTCGCCGGGTTGCTCAACGAGAAAATATTCGGTTGCGTTGGAAGCCCCTGCAAGCAACCGCTTCACAACCCCAGAGGCACCAAGCATGTCCAGTAGAGCTTTGGCCTGAGCCGGGTCTACCGGCTGGGGAACGGTTTGCCGGGGGACTAGCCCAGCATTTGCGGCGACCCTAGGGAGCCACGGCTTCAATGTCATGCCAATGAATGATGTCTCTGGGATTGAGGTCCCGGCGCAATCTCCAACCGGCCACGAGAGACCAATGCTCCGCGCCGACACCGTGAGCCGGAAAAGCAAAATCGACCGAATTTTCGTCAAGCAGCGTACCAGCCGGGAGCATCGTCTTCGCAACCAACCCAGGCCGAGCGGTCGGAGGGGAACGGTCGCGGCGTAGATAGCGCATGGGCTCGCCGAGCGCCTGCCAAATATTGTTACATTTCCGCATCGCGGGGGCGACATCGCTTATACGGAGGGCGTGATACACATCCTGATCCGGTGGCGCGTCGTCGGGACAAACGCCCATCTCCAGCACGCTGGCGCCCAATGCCGTCGCGGCATACAACATTTCATCGCCAGCATGATGATCGGACAACCCAACCGGACAGTTGAAAAGGCTTGCGAGGCTCGGGATCATACGAAGATGATGATTGGATAAATTCGAAGGTGGTGCTTCGGGACTGTGTTCAATAATCAAGTCCTTCAATCCCTCATCTCTCGCCCATTGTACCGCACGCGCAATTTCTTCGAGCGTCGACTTGCCGGTATCAATAAGAAGCGGCAGACCAAGACCGGCCGCATAGCGGATACATACCTCATGAGTGATGTTGGAGGATGGAATTTTCAAGGCGTGCGCGCCGGCCTGCTTCGCGAATGACGCCCCAGCGACATCATAAACCGACAGTACGAGATCGCAGCCAAGTTCGAGTATCCGGGCGAAGAGACGATCATAAAAATTCAGGCTGTTAACCTTGCGGGCGATCAGTTCACGGTAGCGTTCCGATACGATGACGGAATTCTCGCTGTACCACTTCTCCTGAGTATCATCATCAAGGGCAAATTCTTCGTCGTGCACGACCGCGGCTTTAATGGTGTGGACTCCGTCTCCCACCAGTTTGGTGACCATGGCTTCGGCACGCTGCATGTCCTGATCAAAAAAAACGTCAATATCGGGCAAAAAAAGAGGCGGGCACCCCTCTCCGACGGTCGTTCTGCCTATTTTAATCTTCTCTGCCATGGCTAATTCCTATCCGGCAGATGGCGTTTCCGGCATCAGAGCAATGTCTTTTTCTACGCCGTGCCAATCGCGCACACGAATGCCTCCGTCTTGCAAACAGGCACGCACTTCGGCCACGGAATAACGCTCGTAATGGAGTATATCTGCGAGCGCTACCCCATCCGCCTTACCTTCTTTTACGGCTTTTAAGGTGTCTTCTGGCGACCCTGCGCCTCCGCTCAAAATGACAGGGATGTCGACGACTTCGGAAACCGCTCGACATAGCGCAACCTCCATCCCTTTACGGGTACCTTCTTGATCGACTGACGTTAACAAAATTTCACCTGCGCCCAGTGCGGCGCCGCGCTTCGCCCAATCCACAACATCGAGACCGGTGTGTTCCCGGCCGTTGTCCGTGAAAGCTTCCCATGATCCGTCGTTCCTGAGCTTCGCTTCGATGGATAGCACCATGCATTGCGAACCGAAGCGCTGAGAGACTTCGGTGATCAACTCCGGTCTTTGAACAGCCTGCGTATTAATCGCGACTTTGTCGGCGCCGGCTTCCAGAAGTGAGGTGACATCGGCAACAGAGCGCACACCGCCGCCAGCAGTCATCGGTACAAATACATTTTCGCTGGCACTACTGATAATTTCGGCCAAGTGGTTGCGGCCATAAAGGCTGGCGACGATGTCCATGTAGATCAGTTCGTCAATGCCTTGCCGATAGTAGCGCAACGCGTGGACGTTAGGATCACCCACCTTCCGAAGCCCTTCGAGACGGACGCCCTTTATGAGATTTGGGCCTTTGACATCGAGGCGCGCGATAATCCGTACCGGAGACATAAGCGCGCTGCTCCTACGCCCCTTGCCAAACGGTGTGACGTAACGACCAGTCAGTTCCATTCCATTGCCAAAGATGCGGTGACCGGAATTGGTCGGTCAGCGCATCAAAATAGGCCCGGTCCATGACAGGCTGTTCAAACCGCTGGCTAGCGATCGGAAACTTGTCCGCTGAAATGCTTAGGTAGGAGAAGAGTTCATCGATGAAGCGTTCCGGGAATTCACCATCGAAGCGTTTGACCAACGCCACGCCTTCGTCACGATCAATATCAGCCGACCGTATTTCCTGCGCGGCATCATATGTGGCGCGCCCGATTCCAAACTTGATGAACGTCGTATAATAGTGAAGATCGTCAATCTTATCGTCTATGCTATTGTATTTACTATACGTTCCCGGGGTGCGCTCCGGCGAAGCCTCAAAGTTTCCGTGCTCGACAGCGTAATAGTAGCATGATTGCGGATGCCAGTTCAGGTAGTACCCTAGATAGTGAACCTCAAGTTTCTTCTCCTCCAACTTTACCGGATCTTCGGGAATATAAAAGTTCAGGTCATATTTCTCGACGCCAAAATCATCGACTAAATTACGCAACGATACGCCCCCAAGAAACATCGCATCCGCGTCATCCGTCCCGGTAAAATACTCAGTGCCCCGCTGGGCACCTGCCGAATCGTCGATCGGGTTGCCATACTCGGCTTCGTTCTCACCAAAGAAAACGAGAGGGATATCGAAGCGCAAAGCCATCTTCGGCGCCAAATTCTTTTGACCGAGAATGAACGGTTGAAACGGATGAAAAAGATTCTCCACTGCGAGCCGGGTCAATAGGCGGTGAACCATACCGTTCGGTGTTACCAAGACGTTGTCGAAACCTGCATGAATCCATGCCTGCTGGTTTCGCCAACCCCATTCGGTATAGAGATGGGGGGCCCAAGTCACCGTAAGGGGGTGCATTCCGTATTCGTATTTGAGTTTATGGGCAGCAAAGAAACTATCCTTGCCACCCGATCCGGGAACCAAACAATCATAGTGGCCGTCGTCGCGACGGTGTGCGTCGCAAAGCGCTCTGAGTTCTTTCTCGCGAGTCGCCCAATCGATCTCACTTTTCTTCTTCTCTCCTAATCGGCAGGCGTCACACACGCCCTCGTCATCGAAGTTAATCGTTTTCTTCTTGCTCTCTCGGGTATGTTTGAATTCAACAGCGGAATTCGGACGCTGGTTCGAAATTACGCAAGATTGACAAAAGCCGATATCGCTCGGAAGACCATAAAAGGCATTCGAATTTTTCGAGCCGGTTTCAAACTTCGACAAGTTCACAGATTGCGGATAGGGAATTTTTTTCAATTTTTTCCTCGGGAAACTAACTATCTGTCGCCGTTACCATGCTGACAGGCCACCATCGACGGCAAGGTCTTGGCCCGTGACATAGGAAGATGCATCGCTTGCGAGAAACAGCAACGCCCCCGCCATTTCATCGGGTTTTGCCATTCTTTGAAGCGGAACGCGTGCACTATAAAGGTCAACAAAATCACGATTCTGCCCACTCTCTATGCCGCCGGGGATAAGCGTATTTACTCTGATACCCTTTTCCGCCCAGGTCGTCGCAAGATACCGCGACAGGCCAATTAGTCCTGCCTTCGATGCCGCATATACCGGCGGAGTGGAGATCGGTTGGCCGTTGTAGGACGACCCGGCATAGATCCGATTATCCGGCCCCATGACCCCATATATCGAAGCAATTTGAACGATGCTTCCGCCGAGTCCATGATTCGCCATCGCCTGCCCAATCGCCTGGGCGACTAGGAAGGCGCCATCAAGATTGACGGCGTTAACCCGACGCCAAACCTCAATGTCATAGGCTTCAACCGGTGCGAGGAATGCACTCAGGTCGTCGGTTTTTGTCGCAGCGTTATTCACGAGGATGCGCGGAGGACCAAACGCCGAGATATCGCCCAACATCCTGCGGACCGCCAATGGATCGGAAATGTCACATGGCACTCCGAGTGTCGCGCACTCATAACGGTCAGCCAGTTCCTCCGACCATTCGCCGACTGCAACTGCATCCAAATCGACACATACCACACGAGCACCGAATTCCGCCAAGGCTGCCGTGAAACGCTTGCCGAGAAGGCCGCATGCTCCGGTAACCACGGCAACACGATCGTCGAGCGAAAACATCGATCGGTAATGATCCTTCGCCATCAGGTGACGCTTCGAGAAAGGAGGGCTTCAACAAGGAAGAAATCAAGCTCGGTATCGATATCAATCGATCTTTCTTCAGGCATCTCGTAGAGCACCGTATCCTCGTAAAAGACCTTTGGATTGTTTAGGAATCGTTCTCGATCCCAGACGTATACCGAAGCGTTCATGTCATAGCAAACAGGGGCATCCTGACGCCTCAACGTATCGCGCAGGCCCGTTTTTACCAGCCGAATTGAGCCGTCCTCGTCTCTTTCGACCATGTTGAAATAGGGTGATCGTCTTGACGGAGTCCCAGTAATAACGTTGGTGGCTCCGGTGGAGCGCATCATATCCACCGCTCCCAAAATATCACTCTCATGTCGCAGGGGAGACGTAACATCCAAATCGACAATAACATCGAATTCATGCGTGAAATGCACCTGTGCCCGTTCCACAGCATCAACGATGACCGGAACTTTACCAGCACGATCCGACGCCAATTCATCACGACGCCGCAAGCATAAATCTGCGCCAAGACGATCGCCAAGGCTGAGTATGTCGGGGTCGTCGCTAGAAACGACGATCCGATCGAAAAGTCCAACGGCTTTGGCGCAGTCCAAGGTCCATGCAAAAAGCGGCCTACCGGCGATCATACGAATGTTCTTGCCCGGAACACCCTTACTGCCGCCTCGAGCGCAAACCGTACACAAGTAACTTGGCTTTCCACCATCCCGTATCATCTGTTGCCTTGTCACTGCCGTATTTTCCCTAAGAGGCCTTCTACTTCGAGCGCTCAGACGCTGGCCTGACCGTCGATTGAGGTGCCCGTACAACCGAACACTTGGGAATGTGCCCCGTGACAGTGGCGCCAGCTCCAACATGTGAGTCAGCCCCAACCTTCACCTCTTGAATGAGGCGCGCGCCCGTCCCGATAATCACATTGGCTTCTATTACGATCGCACCGGAAAGAACGGCGCCGGGTGAGATATGGCAATGCGGGCCGACCAAGCAATCATGATCGATCTGGGCACCAGTATTCACAATCGTGTTGGCCTTGATCCGGGCGCCTGTCTGAATTATTGCACCCGCCATCACCTGAACGCCTGGACCCAACTCAACATTCTCCGCGACAATCGCCGATGGGTGAACTAGCGCTGGAAAATCGAAGCCAAGAGCCTGCGCATTCGAGAAAGCCGATCTTCTAGCCTCTGTATTACGCGTTGCTCCGATGCCGTTCGCGATGTTCACGTCAACCGGCATGTATTCGGATAAAGCGCTGTCGTCACCCAGGACCGCAAGATTAGATAGCGGCGATTCCAGCCCAGCCCCAATACGAACGAGAGCCCCCTTCACCGTTTTCCCCACTATATGCAGTAGATCGAACACGACAGCCGCATGCCCTCCTACCCCTAGGACGATGACCGGTCTGTCAGTCATCAATCAAATCGCCGCGCCGATATGATCGAGATGCTCGGTGTCCGATCATCTGCCAGGCGGTCATTGGGCTGACACCCGAACCGGGTCGCCGCGCTTCCAGATTATCCCAATCGAAGAGTGATCCTGCCGCAATGTCTGATTTAGCGACTAGAGAGCGGCGCACGATCTCAAGGTTCGCCATTTCAGAAGGAGCCGGGCGCTTAACACCATCGCCCAGCGCAACGGATACCATTCGGATACCGTCGATCATCTGGGCCAATTCATCGGGTTCGAGCGACGCCCGGTGGTCCGGGCCGGAAAGCGACCGGTCCAGAGTAAAATGTTTCTCGATTACTTGAGCACCAAGCGCCACACTGGCGATCGCCAGAGCAATCCCCGCGCTGTGGTCCGACAGCCCGGAATTCAGGGAAAACGTCTCCCGCAACGTCGTTATCGCATTCAAATTCGCATCGTGAACGGGAGCAGGATACTCCGTTGTACAATGGAGCAGCGTAACCCTTTCCTCCAAGAGAGCTTGGGCTTCGAGACGGTATTCGTCGAGCCGTGCTCTCTTGGGCACGGCGTCTCGCGGTTCCATCAAGCCAAAACCGATAACGCCCAGCGCTTCACCGACTTCGGAAATTGTACTGGCTCCGGTGGACAGAACCATCGGCAGACCTAACCGTGCAATATGGAGTAAGAACGGCCCATTGGTAATCTCGCCAGAAGGTATCTTAAGTCTCACGACGCCCAGTCGTTCGGCAAGAAAACTGGCTGCGGCTTCATCGAAAGGGGTCGACATGAACTCCAGACCCAATTCCCGTGCGTGTTGCGCCAGCGCCAAATGCATCGCCTCGGAAAGTTCTAGTCGCTTCAACATCTCATACTGGGATTCTGACTTATCCGTCGTTTCCAGTTGATAGGCTGCTTTCAGTGCATTCTTTGCGACAACGCGGTCAGCCGAAAAGGTCTGAAACTTGACCGCATCCGCGCCCGCCCGCTTAGCCACTTCAACGAGGCTATGTGCCAAATCGGGATCACCATTATGATTAACCCCCGCTTCCGCGATGACAAATATTCGCGATCCCGTGCCGCCCGAATCAATTGCTGGAGCGTTAGTCATCGAAGTTTAAATCTCGAAATTCTTTTATTCGCAGACTATCAAGATCCGCACCTTTAATAATCTCGACAATCCGTTCCGCAGCCCCGGGCAATCCGTACGGGCTCTGTCGACGCGCGGCAATTGCCTTCATCTTGGGCAATTGTGCCCGTTCGATCATAGCGACGATACAATCGGCATCCATAGGGCAGTCCAACACCGATTGCGCTCGCGGCCGACCTTGTTGCCGCGTACCGATATTTACGGTTGGGATACCCAAGAAAGGCGCTTCGATCAGACCGCTTGAGGAATTGCCCACTACCGCCTGTGCATATTGCAGTACGCTCCAATACCGCACGCTTCCCAACGAACCGAACGCCCGGACGTGATCCGGCCGATCGTCGGCCCACTTTTGAAGGTCTGAGCGCAAGGCTAGATGCCCTGGGTCCGCATTCGGCAAGGTTATGACGATTCTCGTATCGCGTAAACGACCGAGCGCTTCGAGCAAATGAGCAACACCCGAACCCTTCCTGTCTGCGGTTTCGGGGTGGTAGGTAACCACCAAAATCGGGGGCTTGAGCTCGAATCCCAATTCTTTCTGCAGCTCTTTTCGGTCTAGGAGCGTGGCGGACGCGATGGCGTCCAACGCCAAGGTCCCTACCGTATGGACACACTCGGGCTGCTCGCCCAATTGTCGCACACGACGGGCGAATTCCTCTGCGGCCACGCAATGGATTGCGCATAATTTCGTCACCGCGTGACGAATGGATTCGTCTATCGCGCCTTCGGTTTTCTCACCACCATGGATATGCAGTACCGGTACCCGCAACAATAGGGCAGCCGACGCCACGGCCAGGATTTCATACCTGTCTCCTAGAATAACCACGAGATCAGGGGCAAGCCTGGATAAAGCCTGAGCAAAACCTGCCGTTCCTACCCCGAGTGCGACGGCGGTTGCGACGCCGCTATCCCCTTCCAATTCGAGGGCCACCTTTTCATCGATCGTGAAACCATCGGCGACGATTTGATGCCAGGTCTCGCCAAAAGCCGGGTCAAGATGAGCACCTGTCACGCATAACTGAAGAGCCAAGTCAGAGGCTTCACGAATTGCCAATAGCAGCGGCCGCAAAATACCGTATTCGGCACGGCTGCCTGTTACCACACAGACACGGCGGAGGCTCTTGTCGGAATTCATCAGGCAACGTCTTCAAGCATGGACGAGATTACAGCATTGCCCCCAGCGTGCGGGATGTGGATCACTTGCTGTGCGGTTGACCAGAGGTTACGCGAGGTTGTCTCATCGAGCGCACTGGCCAAGATTCCGGGTAATTCCTCTTCGTTCTGAGCGGCAAGCGCCGCACCCTGCCGTGCCGCCCAGGGAATTTCGAAGCCCGAGTCTCGCTGGTGCAGAGCGCGAAGATCTGATTGGGTCATCAGGAACAGCGGAGTACCCAACGGTTTCGGCGATACCGCATTCATTGCCGCAAAGTCCATTCCGACGGATGAGAAGCAGGACGCAACGACATCGCATGCGGCTATCAGGGTAAGAACATCTATATCAGGACAATTGGCTATTTCGCCGCACACCGTGTGCCCCAGGATGGCTTTGTCGTCATCGGCCTGCGCCACCGTCTGGCGCGGATGCGGTCTGTATATTACGTGCAACGGTCGATCCAAATTTCGCACCGCGTGGCCCAACCCGGCCAGCGCCTCCCTGTAACCTGGCACCTCAATCGTTTGACCGAAGACTGCGAGGGTCGGGGCATCTGTTTGGATCGCCGCATGCCCCGCTTTGCGAAGACCGGCAACATCCAGAGTGTGAAACCGCGTATAAGCCAGCCACCCGACAACCTGAGTATGCTCGACACCCTTGCGCCGGGTGATTTCGGCACTCGAATTGTCAGAGACAAGATAGGTTCGGGCCGGCCGATCAAAGCCAGACACAACCCAGCCTTCATAATCCTGAAGCGTGTAGGTATGGGGTGTTCGTGCCACTTTCAACAGCGCCTCATCGATTCCGAGATCTGGCCCGGATAACCCAGTCAGCAGCAAATCCGGCGCAATATCGTCCAGTAGCGTTTCCGCTTCACGGATGAGTTGGCCCGCTTCGGGCGCCATCGAGTCAGGTGCGGCCGGCAAATTGACGGTTCGCACAGGCAGCCCGTGTTCCATCAAAATTCGATTACCCGGCGGCTGCGCCACAATGGTCGTGTCGAGAGAAGTTGTCTCTAATGCAGCCTTGGCGATCGGCGATAAGTGATTTGCCGCTCCAACATCTCTTGCAGAAATCAAGATGCGCACCGGCGCACGACGCACAGTCATACGCTATTCCTTCTGAGTGGCGTAGTGGAGTGCAGCTTGGACTAGGACCTTGCGCGAGTTAGAGGCAAGGTTCGTGGAGGTAATCGAATCAAAACCTGTCACGGCCAACCACCTCTTGCGTCTTCATCGAGAGCTCGGTAGCGCCGATTAAACGGACCACATCGCTTGCTGCGTCCGAGCTACAAGCAAAGACCGGATTTCCAGACAATACGTCGCGATGCATTTCCACATAGCTTGAGTCCATATCGCCCGGACTAGCCTCAAACCGGACTTGGCCATCGACGCTGAGAGTCCCCGCAACGAAATCGGCGCGGACAGTACCAGCCGTCGTATTGACCATGAGGCGGCGCTCGGCAGTCCGGTCAAGATAGTTCAGCGTCACAGTGACAACGGGACAGCTTTCGCTTTCGATGAACATAGCCACCATGTCCTCAACGTCGGTTTCGAGGCTGCTTAACCGGCCGCCTTGGGCGAACACGCGCCGCCATGGTCCCGCTATCCATTGTACGTAGTCTAATTCATGACTCAGATCGCGCAGCACGCCGCCGCCGTCCTCCTGGCGAGCCGAGTAGGTCTGCCGGTAGTCACGGTTCGGCCGCCAGTCTGGGAGCCAATGGCCACAGCGCGCTTCGACGCTTAGAAGCCGGGCGTTTCCGATAGCTTCGCGCAGCGCCTTAAGCAATGGAAGGAAGCGCATATTGTAGCCCACATGCAGCCGTTCCATCCCAAAAGGGTCCGATAGTTCCGTGACATCTGCAACCAGCGGCTTTTCCACCAGCGTGACGCCAGCCCAGCCGTGCGAGGACAGCGCACGAAGCGCCTCGCCATGGCGAGAGGTTTCGTTGGCAACGACGACATAGTCCGGGGCCTCGGCAAGAGCGTCCTTGATCCGCGAATAGCTTCCCGGACGCTCTATATTGCGTCGACTAACAACACAGACAGCCAGTCCGAGTTCTTCCAGAACCCGGGTGTGACGTTGGCCAATCGATCCGTACCCGATAACGACCGCAAGCTGACCAGTAAGATCGCTCATTCCGATGCGGATAACTTGGCGTCAGATAACAGGCGCTTCATCATGACCTCAACAATCTCGAAATCCAGCTGGCTGTCGATGTCATGCGAACGTTCCGGTGGCATCACATATAGCGCCGTTTCCTCGTATATTTCCCGAGGCGTCGATAGGAACGGTTCACGTTGCCAGACATAGATCGAGGCGTTCATATCATAACAAGATGGTGCATCCTGGCGGAACCGCACGGGAGTGTCGTGGGTCTTGCAAATCCGGATTGATCCGTCGGGCGCTAACTCGACCATATTGTAGTATGGAGACCGGCGCGCGGGCGCTCCAGTGATGACACTCTTCACATTCCGGCTTTCCAGCAGGTCAACCGCCCCCGCGATATCTTCCATTAGGCGCAGCGGAGCGGTCGCATCAAGGTCGACAATCGTATCGAAAGTCAGTCCGGTACGCCCCTCAACCTCTTTTACCGCATGCACGATGCCAGGAAGCTTGCTGATCTTGTCATGCGACAGCTCTTGGGGACGTTTGACCAGAATGTCGGCACCGGCTTCCTTGCCCGCTTCAAGCAGGGCATCGTCATCGCTGGTGACAACCACGGAATCGAACAACGTACTGCGCTTTGCCTGGTCCACCGACCAGGCCAGAAGCGGGCGGCCGAGAAGCGAACGGCTGTTCTTGCTGACCAACCCTTTTGAGCCTCCACGCGCGCAGATTGTTGCGATACGACAGCGCTTATTTTTTGAAGACACTATCAAATTCCACCCGCGCGCGTTCCAAATCTTCCATCCGTCCGATATCGGCCCAATATTCCCGGATCGGAAAAACGACCAGATTTTCATCCTTGTCCCGAAGCGTCTGGAACAGGCTCGGCATGTCGAACGAGCCCCCTTCTGGAAGCGCGTCGAGTACGGACGGATCCAGTACATAAATGCCCGCGTTCACCAGAAACTTGTGGACCGGCTTTTCAACAATCCCCGAAAAGCGGTGTTCCTCCGCCTGAACGATACCGTAGGGAACCTGAAAATCGTAATCCCGTACGCAGATCGTGCCTTTAGCCATGTGATCGGCGTGGAAATCCAGCAATTGGTCAAAATTGACATCGGTGAGTATATCGCCGTTCATGACGATGAACGGTAGACTCGGCCGTTCCGGCAACAGGCCTAACGCGCCAGCCGTACCCAACGCCGTCGTCTCCTCAATATAGCTAATCCTGACACCCCATTCAGAGCCATCGCCGAAATGTCGCATGATGTCCTGAGCACGATAGTGAACGGCGATACAAATATTCTCGAAGCCGTCTCCTGACAAGGTTTTGATGATCGTCTGAAGAATTGGCTGGCTGCCCACTTCGACCATCGGTTTGGGAGCATTTTCCGTGAGCGGCAAAAGACGTCGCCCAAACCCGCCGGCCATCAGTAGCACCATGTTTTCACGCTTTTTCGATTTCTCGAGATGCGCAATGGTTTCCAACCCCACAACCCGGAGATCCTGATCGATCAGAGGTATTTGGCGCACATGCCGCGCCTTCATCAGGCTAAGCAAACTCTCTGCTGTCTCCCCGTGCTGCGCGACGACTGGATCCACGTTGATCACTTCGGAGACCGGCGCATCTAACGGTACGCGTCTCAGAATGCCCCGGCGGATATCGCCATCCGTGACCGTGCCGAGCAACCGACTACCGGCATCGACGACGAGCACAATCTTCGTCTCGTCGACTTCCAGCTTCTCGATCGCTTCCTGGATGCTCGCATCCGGAGATAGGAGGCATTGGTGCATTCGTTCGCTCATGCCGCCTCTCCAAGGATCGGACTGCTTGGCAGACAGATCAGTGCAGCCTCCATTCGTTCCGCCACGGGCAATGCCATACGCGGCGCCTGGGCATACATCGGCAATCCATGCAGAAGGTCCCATACCGGGCGCGCATGAATACCATCGTCAACAAGCGCGTCCAGAATTGCATCCCTCTGCGCCAAGGACGGTTCGTCAAGAACTGCTGCTATTAGCCAGTTATTCCCCACTCCTGTAGATGCGGGCGCCATGACGCTGACGCCTTCGACTGCGGAAAACGCTTCTACATATCGTGCCAGAAGACGGTTCTTATTCGAGAGAAACCCCTCAAGGCGGGCCATCTGTGCCAACCCCATAGCCGCATTCAAGCTGGGCATCCGATAGTTATAGGCAATCGCGTCGTGACGCAGGCGCCAGCGATGCGCAACCCGCGCGGTTGTTCCAATATGGCGCATTTTCGCAGCCAGTTCCGGGTCATCCGTCATCACGGCGCCGCCACCGCCGGCCGTCACGATCTTGTTGCCGTTGAAGCTTAATGCTCCGAGCTTTCCGAACCGGCCCATATGCGTCCCGGAAACCCGAGAGCCCAGTGCTTCCGCCGCGTCTTCCACAAGCGGAAGTTCGAATGCTTCAGCGACCTGTGACAGTGCGTGGATATGTGCCGGTCGCCCAAAAATATGTGTGCACACAATCGCCCGTATCGGCCTGCCGGTATGCCGATTGATGCAGTGCCCTCCATCGCGGATGATGATGCTTCGCAAGTATGCCTCCAGCGCATCCGGGTCCAGCCCCAGGGAATCCGGCTCGCTATCAGCAAAGTGGGGTACCGCCCCGCAATGTGCGACGGCATTGGCCGTCGCAACGAATGTGAGTGCCGGCACGATCACTTCATCTCCTGGACCGATGCCAAGCGTTAACAGCGCAAGATGCAGCGCCGCAGTACCATTGACCGTGCTAACGACAAACTGCGCACCTGTGTAGTCCGCCAACATTGATTCGAAATCGTCCACGGTCCCGGCCGAAGAAGATATCCACTGCGAATCCAAGGTTTTCAGAACGCATTCGCGCTCCGCCTCACCAATCTCTGGCGCGTGCAGTGGAACGGGTCGCTCATCCGGGATCACTGTCCGAACCGCATCCAGAACAGCCTGGGCCAATCGCTCCGCGTTTCGGCTCATGTCCGGACCGCATCGTATTTGGACATCTCAGATAACTCTTTCACTAATCCCACAAACCGTTCTGCGGCCAGACCGTCGAACATCGCGATATCGTTCTTTTGCACCGCAAGGTCGCGTGCAAGCTCTTTTCGCCATTCTGTGTCCGTCTCGAAACGCGAAATAAGATTCGATACATCAGCTATTTCAGTCGTGTGTACGACACCCCTAAATTCATCGAGTTCCGTATCGCATATTCCTGCATAATCGATATCGATCGTCGGCACCTCACACAACACGGCCCACTCCATGGTTGTCGAGCCACCACATAAAAAGAGATCCGCCGCTGGCAGTATTTCAAAAAGCCGCCGTTCAAGAATGACCATGCCATGGCGCTCTGCCAACGGGCGATAAAGATCAGGCGACGACTTTGGGTGAAGCGAAAGCACGACATTCGCTTGTGCGTGTTCAAGCTGTTTAAGAATTTCTTCGATCGCGCCGAGATGCGTTTCCATGGACATCACATCCTGCTCGGCATAACTGGGAACAGCATAGATATAGAGTGGCTTGTCAGGGTCTAAACTGTTGCTCTCAATGAGCTCCCGACGTAGCGCTGTCCGGTTTTGCAATGCACGAAACAGCGGATCCATATCGAGATCACCGATAATCCGCAGCTTATTCTTTGGGACGCCCTGCGCGATAAATTTGCGGGCCTTACGTGCACCGTCGAGAAGCACCAGGTCGCTGTTTCCCCCGCCTTGGCACCAGGGATTGGCCGACAGCATACCCTCCTTATGCATCGTCAGCGTCAACCAGCCCGGCGAAAACAGCGTGCGCCCATGCGGTGTTTCGGCAACTTGCCCGGGCAGCTTTCTCGCGGCCACGATATTCAACACAGGGGCGAATTCACGCAGCTTGGTGAGGAAACGCGGCTGGCCGCGGCGCACAGATCCCATGGCTGTTTGTGAGGGAATTCCGGGAGCAGCGATAACAATAGGAACGCCTTGGTCCTTGCCGGCCTTTATGATTGAAGGAATCGGACCCAACTCTCTGTCACCCTGGACGAAGATAGCGGCTGACCTCAGTTCGGCAATCAGGTCCATCATCAGCCTGTACTCAGCACGCAACCGTTTACGCACCGCTAACGACCGCAGCAACCCGACAGGCAAGCTACTGGAAATCCGGTCGCATTCGAAAAATCGAGATACATGACGTGCGATGTCTCCATCGCCCAGCACTTTGGAAACGCACCGCATTAATTTGGGAAAATGATCTCGGTCATGCCGGTCTACAGGCCCCAAAACCCGGTGGGGAACACCCAATTGGCGACACTCTTCGGTAAACTCAAGCACAGCCGAAGTAGCGAACAGCACATAAGGTTCGAATGAGGCCGTGCTATGCAACATCAATAACTGCGGGCGCATTCGCGACCATGAAGTCGCGGAACTGGGCATGAAAAGAACAGTTTGTTTCCTGTCGGAGGCGTTGATTTTTGCGCACTCACGCAGCACGGTTTTAGTGGCCATTCGCTGAGATCTATCAGCCTATTGCCGCACAAAATTCATCTATGAAACGGCGCGTACAATTTCCATCAGAGTAACCCAAATAGAAATTCAGCACCTCCGACACTCTTTTCTGCGATGCCGGCTCAGCCACCGCCTCGCCAAGCAGAACCTGCCGTAAAACAGATTCCATTGCCTCAGCCGAATTGGGACAGATAAAGATATCCGCATTCTCTTTTAGGTAAACATTATCAGGATACCGGTCGGTCGCCTCAGCGAAGAGCGGTAGAATTGTCGTTTTTCTCGCGATCTTCGATTCAAGAAGAACGGTCGAGTTGAAGCCAATAACGGCATCCGATTCGGCTAACAAATCATGTGGCGGGCGATCTTCAACCGACAGATTCGGGATCTCGCCAACATGCCGGCCGGTTGCCGCAACGATTGCGGCATCAATCTCTGTCGTCCACCAATCGACAACGTTTTTCGGTTTAATAACAAATTTAGCATCCGGAAAATTAAGGGCAAGGCGACCCATCATTCCATGAACTTCGTTGAACAGACGAACAAAGCCTTCGTGGTCGTATTTGCTGAACAGCTTCGAGCGCCGTTCACCTGGCTCGAGGTCTCCGCCATAATGCGCAAAGGAAAACAGTGTGATCTGTTTGCCCTCTTTTTTCTCACTAACTGGCTGACAGTCAGGATTCCGCGTATCAAACCGCTGGAAGAGTGCATCCATTCTTGGCAACCCGACGACTTTAACCTGGTCGGTTTGCGCAATACCACTTTCGGTAAACAATCGGGCCGCTAACTCGTTGACGACATAAACCCCCGTGCCGTGAAACTTGCGACGTTGTTGAGCGAAGCGTTTGATGCGTTCTTGCATATTTTCGGGGCCCATGACGGTAAATTCCTTATGGACCGCCACAAACTGCTTTCCGATATCCCTGAAACCCGCCGACCAGGGAATTTCGTATTCATAAAAGACGCCAGGGGAGATTGCGGCATCCAGCGAAAGGCGGTGCGCCAAAGAACGGCAAACCTTTTGGACGAAGTCCGCAAGCTTTTCACGTTCAGCCCAACAGCGCTCATCTGTTTCGAGAAAATAGTAATAGGCTTCGTGTGTTTCCAAAGGTGGACGCGTCGAAAAAAGAGCGCTGACGGCCTGAAGGTCGGCAACGGGAAGTTCGAGCAGCGTTAGCCGTCTTTCGGCGCCTATCAGATCGACATCGTGGCGAAACCGGAAAGCGTCGAACACGGCGACACGTGACGCCCCCGGCACCTCGACGATTACGCGCGTCCGCGAAGCGATCCGCCAAGCAGCCAGCGCAGCGGGAAAGCGATCCGCCCCGAAAGGCAAGTTCTGTGCGACGCGGACGATGCAACGAAAGATCCGGAACGCTACTTTACGGAAGAAGGTACGCACTATTCGTGTCAATATATTTGTTATCTGCCGGACGTCTGTTTTCAGTGATGCCGCCACTTTACGCGTGGCAACATCACGCCATGATCAACCTGATCTTTCGCTGTTCCGATTTCACTCACCATTTCATTGATCAACACGTCAGATAGCAATAATGGGTAAAGCCCCAGAGCCAGCAACTTATCGTTCTTCGGATTGTAGTAATGTTCTTCTTTTTCAATTCTCGGGTTAGGTATATGGTCGACCTTCACGTCGATCCCATGACCGCTGCACGCGTCCTTGACTATCTCCGCCAACTGAAGCACCGAAAAGGTCTCCGTAAACTGGTTGAATACCCGGAACTCACCCTCATCCGCCGGGTTTGTCACAGCCAGTTCGACACATTTCAGTGTGTCGCGAATATTCAGGAAGGTACGGGTTTGCCCGCCTTTACCGTATACGGTTAACGGATGGTCGACGACCGCCTGTACGCAGAAGCGGTTCAGGACGGTACCGAAAATATCGTCATAGTGGAAACTTGTCCCCAATTCAGGATGAAGCTTCGTGTCATCCGTATGAACACCATATACGACACCTTGGTTGAGGTCCGTTGATCGAAGTCCCCAATTCTTGCAGCAGAACATAATATTGTTGGAGTCGTGCACTTTCGATAAGTGGTAGAAACTGAAAGGCTGCTTGGGAAAGGGAAGGGTGTCCGATCGGCCATTGTGGTCGATCGTGATGTAACCTTCCTCGATATCGATATTGGGTGTCCCGTATTCCCCCATCGTGCCCAGCTTCACAAGATGCGCTTCGGGGCAATGTGCCTGCATGGCGAAGAGCAGGTTCAGCGTACCGATAACGTTATTGTGCTGGGTCAGTGATGCGCGCTCCAACCCCTGCATCGAATACGGAGCCGACGGCTGCTCGGCGTAGTGCACGATTGCATCGGGTTTGTAGGTCTCCATTATTTTGTAAACTGCACGGCTATTTCGAAGATCGTTCGGTTCGACGATAATGTCGTTGCCTGTGACCTCCTTCCATACTTTCGAGCGCCGATGCAGATGGGGAACCGGCCATAAGGACGAGAGCCCCTCCTCCATCTCAAGGCGACGCTTCAGGAAGTTATCGGTGACGATTACCTCGTGCCCCTGCTTCGAAAAGTGCATGGCCGTCGGCCACCCCAAATACCCATCGCCACCCAGGATCATAATTTTCACGGTACTAGCCTCTACTCGTTAGATTTTTATCGTCGTTTCCGCAAACCGACTGGATGCGGCGCACCTTACGTTCGCCAATTCTGAATGAACCAGTCCACCGTCTGCGGCAGACCTTCTTCGAGCCGCCGCATTTTCAGCGTTGGCTGCAAGGTTTCCAATCTCTGCGGGGACGGCGCACTGGCCGACACATCGCCCGTGCGCGCAGGCGCGTGTTCTATCGGGCAGGGAACGCCGACGCGCTCCGCTTCCCGCTGAATACATTCGGCCAAATGCGAGACCGATGTCTGAATCCCCGTGGAAATATTAACAGCCTCGCCCCAGGGAATAGGTCCTTGCAGCCGTCCTAAAGCGGCGTCCGCGACGACTTCCGCGAGGTCGGAAACATAAAGAAAGTCGCGCCGTTGGGAGCCGTCCCCGTTTATACAAATCGCCTCGCCAGACAACAGCTTCTTTATGAACAGCGCCACGACGCTGCCTTTGCGCCAGGAGAACGGGCCATAAACATTCGAAAATCGAAAGGCCAACGTATTCAACCCAAACGAAGCGTTATATGCCGAACAGTAAATCTCCGTCGCCGCCTTGCTCGCACCATAAGGAGACAGCGGCAATATGCGCTGATCCTCCTTCTGCGGCGGCGCCGCGTCGCCCAGCACTGCCGCAGATGATGCCGTTATGAAAGTTCCAACACTGTGGGCACGACAGGCCTCAAGTAAGTTGAACGTCCCGATGACATTCTGCTCTAGGTCGAAGCGTGGATCGTCCAAAGAGGCCGGCACACCCGATTGTGCGGCCAGGTTGATCGTCGCATCGATACCGTCGCTCAACGTGCGCATCGCTTCGGCGTCTCGGATGTCCGCTTCGATCAACTTGACCGTCCACTCGCCCTCCGTACCAGGAAGAACCCACTGGTCGGCAGCAACGCGCTGGACCCGGTCACCCGAAATATAGCTGAGCACAGTTTCCAGATTTCCACGGGAACTATTGGTCAAATTGTCAACGATCCGTACTTCCTTGATGGGCCGGTTCGTCAACGCACCCAACAGATTCAGGCCGACGAAGCCACAGCCGCCGGTTACAAGCAGATTCATTGCATTGCCTCGGCGTCGTTTGACATCCGCTCTTCAAGCAGTAGAGAGGCGAGTTTCAAATCGAACGCTTCATCTATATCCACGGAGTCTGCCCGCGGCATAACATACCCTGCCAGCCGTTCCCCAAATTTCTGACCCGCATCAATGACGTGCGGCCGGTTCGCCAGAATTGCCGGTCCATTACGCATAAAAGCCGACGGCAATTCTGTTTGATCGGCCAACCCTGGTACGTAGGAAGACAGAATTCCATTCTCCAGCCGATGCGCAACGGCTGGATGCTCGATATGGGAAAGTTGCGCCACACTGACGATCGTATCGGCATTGCATTCGCGCATCTGCTGCAACGCTTCATCGACGTGTCGTGCGGTTCGCAGCGGGCTCGTCGGCTGCAGCAACACCAAGGATTCGACAGCTACCCGTTCACTGTCTCGTACCCAATCCAGAATGTGGCGCATCACGTCGATCATTTCCACCGTGTCTCCGGATAGGTCGAGCGGGCGCAGGAAGGGGACCTCAGCTCCCGCCGCGGAAGCGATTTCGGCAATGTCGGAACTGTCTGTTGAAACGATAACCCGGTGAATGGATGCTGCCCCTAAAGCGGCCATGATGGTCCATTCAATCAGAGGCCGCCCGGCGCAGTCTGCGATGTTCTTTCCTGGAATTCGCTTGGACCCACCGCGGGCTGGTATCAGCGCCAGATTGATACCACTTTCAACCACAGGCCTTCGCCTCTACGCCATGCCAATCCGGGAAGTTTCCCTCGTCTATCCAGTCGGGTATCGCTTCGAGGCCCGGAACATTCTCGTCAAAGATATAGGGTGCAATCTCTGCGTCAGTAAGCGGCGACCCCTTATGCGCAGCGACAATCGAGCGCAGCATCTCTGCCAATGCCGGTTCGTCCGATGCTGCGTAAACCGCTGCCCGGTCTCCAGGACCAGTGGGAGGCTCCCACCGCGGCGATAAATGCAGGTATCGATCGGTAGGTCCCCAGAGCAGGACCGGTGTCCGCGCGGCAAGCGCTTCCTCGATTACCGTTGACATAAAGCTGACCAACAGTGTCGTTTCAAGCAGCACTTCCTTAAACGGGCGCTCCAGTCCCTGAAGGGATACAGGGCTATTCGGCGGCCACAGGCGGGCAATCGCCTCTCCTCCTGCTTCTCCTTTCTTCTTGCATCGCGCCACGGCGTGAATGCTCTCGACCTTCGTTGCAACTTTCGCAAAGGAAAGGATGCTATCGGCGTACTCATCGCTAGTCTCTAGGCACCAGAGCAGCGTGCGGTCCCAGGATAGAAAGCTGCCGGCGTGCAACACAATCGGCGTCTCACTCATCGTGAGACCCTCACGCGCCACGTCATAGGCAATTGGAGGCATCGGTCGGACGGCCGTCACTTCTCTGTCATCGGATGGTTGTCGCAGGCTTTCGATCAACTCCGCCCCATTGGGCGACCATGTCAGCACTCTGTCGGCCAACGCGTTCCAGACTTTCAGCCGGTAGTGGCCATGATTGGAAAAGACGCTGCAAGCCCCCGTCGAGCGCGTGTGGGAATTATAATTCAAAACAACTCGATCAATCCCCGCTTCCGCGGCAGCGGCGGACAGAACGTGTTCCGCAGTACTGCTGGTCTGATATGAGACAGATGCTTTCGGCTTAAGGATCGAGAGAATGCGTTTCAAAGCGGCGACCGAGCCTACGATACTTCCGGAAGTACGACACACGGGTTCCTGACAGACTTTTAGAACGACCGGCGGGATTGTCCCATTCATCGTCGTCAGACTGGCGCCAACAATCGCTTCGGCCGAGCGATCCGGTACCATCGGGATGTCTATCTGAAACAACGGGGTCGGCGTACGTAGGAAGCGAACCATCTCCCGAAACAAGCGGCCATAACTTTTGTTGTCTACCGATAAATTGAGCACGAGCCGACGTAGCCGTTTTGGACTGTCATAAAGAGCCTGGTCGAGGCCAAAGGGAAGTCCTGTTCGCGTGCAAACACACCATGGCCCCTTTTTCGCAATAATCCGTATAACGATCTCGGCGAGGAATTGGTAAAGCCACGGAAAGACGGGAGATGTTCGTTCGGGTTCCGAGACGGACATCCCGGCAAGCTTCTCGACAAATGCATCTGCCGCCGCAGCGCGCTCATCAAATTCATGCCACTGGCCGTCCCTTGCTCGTACCAACAAGAGTACGTCCGCAGTCAGATTCCTAAATGTCTCATGCGTCCGAGCCGCAAAGGATAGATTTTGATCCAGCATGCCCAGAACGTAATTTGACAGGATATTCGTATAGCGGCCGAATTCATTTTGCTTTGCACCGACAATCCGATGCAGGCGCCGACGCCAGACCAGTGCCCGAGCGTGGCCAAACTTCCCGAACAGATCTGCGCTGGTCAACACACGGTCCGACGCGTCAGGAATAGAGCCGCGCGCGTCTGGCGTCATTGCCAGGATAGAATCGACCGGTCCCGCATCACCCAGCGCTTTCGCATCGGCACGATCATATACGACTGCTATACGTTTCACATTCGTGCTACTTGCGGAATAGCCGATATAGCGGCATTCGGCTGTTTAGCGCCACTCAATCGACTTCCCTTCACACATCATCCGGTCAACGGCGGCCATATGCGCGATGAAGGGCTCTCGAAGTTGACGGTAGTTGGGGTGCTCGAACTTATGAACATCCAGTTCGATGCCTGCCTGAACAAATGAATCGCGATCCAGATAGTCCAGACCAAGCGGGCCGGAGAGGTAAGTGTCTGCTTCCACACGGCGGGCAATACTGAGAATCAGTTCGCTTTTCCGTCCATCGATGCCATCCAATTCAGACGCACGAAGAAGCTTGGTTTTTATGCCAGCAGCATTCAGGTGCTCTTCCAGCATTGCCCAACAAAGTTCCGATAACCTGCTCCAGCTTTGCTCGTAGAAAGGTCGTAACCACTCCATCACGCGCCCGAAATGCGGCGCTTTGCTGTAGGCTTGCTCAAGCGTTCGCAAGTGTTTCACTTGCCAACGGACGGCGGCACTAATTTCGATATCGAGAAGCGATCCCTGGATATGATCGCGGCTTTTTACCGGTACAGTGAGCCATGTGTCACCTTGCGCCGTGCGGACGCGGTTCCGGTTCTGGAAGCTGTTCTTCTGAAACTGTACCGTGTCCAGAAATACAAACAGGTCAGACCGAGCAATCCGATCCAGATAGCCAATCCAAGGCAGATAAGCCGGCTGGTGAATAGACAGGACCAGCCCGCTCATTCGGCCAGATCACCCTCGGATATCGGATGATCTGCGGGGACATCCCGCGAAAGCTGTTTTCCCAACACATCCAGTAGCCTTGTCGGCGGCATGCCGCTACCGGGCTTTTTGAGCGCCAGTGTCTCTCGACTCAATCGGCTGCCAGCAGGCAGCGCGACACGGGTCACGATACTGTTGGTGAACGTGCCCCGCATGTTGTCCGCATGAGCACCCAGCACTTTCTCCGGAACACCAAGTGCTACTTCCAGCTCCCTGACATGTCGGCATAGTGCCGCCATTTCTTCCGGTAACAAGGAGATATGATGGTCCGGACCGACAGCGTCCCTGTCAAAGGTGAAGTGAACCTCGATCATTGCGGCGCCAAGCGCTACGGACGCGGCGACTTCATCCAGGTTCCGACTGTGATCCGACAGCCCGACCGGACAATTATAGCGCTTCGCATAGAAGGGCAGCAGTCGGAGGTTCATGTCTTCTAGCGCCGTCGGATATTCGGAAACACAATGCAGCAGGACAAGCCGGTCGGACGCTTCGGCAAGGCAACGCATCATTTCATCGATCTCATCGAGAGGACTCATTCCGCTGGAGGCGATGATCGGCAAGCCACTGTGTCCCGCGCGCTCAAGAAGCCACGGATTGCCCACTTCACCGGATGGAATTTTCAGGGCATCGCAACCTAAAGCGGCGATACGGCCGACGGCCTCTTCGCACATCGCGGAGCAAATATGCAGCATGCCACGCTTATGCGCATGCTCCAGGAAAGCGCGATGCGTTTCCTCGGAAAACTCCTGCACCCGTTCGATAAATTTAAAGCGCGGCTCATCGTAATAGTAGGACCGGGTCTGCCGATCAAAAAGCTCATCGCTCGCCCGCCTGTGCTGAAATTTGACCCCGTCACAACCGGCGTCAGCCGCCGCATCGATCAACCGATGAGCAAGGTCGGAATCGCCATTGTGGTTCGGGCCGATTTCCGCAATCACCAGGCAACGTCCATCGCCTACCATGCGATCGCCAATTGGAAAACGTTGTTGCAGGGAATAGCTATTCATGACCGTACTCAATAGCTGATTCGCTTGCGAAACAGGGACGGAGTCACGTTCGTCTGTTTCAGGACATTATAGATACGGGGACAAGCCTGGCCGTCGCCGAAGGGTTGGGCATCGTCATCCATCGCGGCACGGAAGACAGGATCCTCCGACCGCAGGATAGCCTGATCGATCGTATCCTGTGTCGGTTTCGATACCTTAATAACGTTATTCGCCATATCCCGGCCATCCTGACGATCCCCGACCAAAATGAACGGTAGTTTGAAATAAGGCGCTTCGATGATGCCGCCACTGGAATTGCCGACCAGGGCTTTCGCACCGGACATCAACCCTAGAAAGGTCAGCGCCTCGATGCTCTTGAACATATGGAACCCGTCGCGGCCTTCAAATTCCTTCAATGCTTCAATAACGCGCGCATAGCCGGGGTCCGAACAGGGATAAATGACGATCTTTGTTTCTGGTTTTTCCGCCATGGCATCCAGGATGGCCCGCGTATGGTCATAGGCCAGTTCGGGACGGTACGTATCCGAATGCTGAAGCACGAGAAAGTAGGGCCTGTCTGTCGGCACGCCGATATTGGTCAACGCCTCAGCGGGTTTTGGATACCGCGCCTGCAGGATGTTGTCGATATAGGGAGCCCCTGAATTCCAGACCCGATCCGGACTTTCACCGAGGCGAATGACACGTTCGCGTTGGCGCTCATTCTGCGAAAAATGCAGATGACAAAGTTTCGTAATGCTATGCCGGTGGATATCGTCCAACCCGCCGGAGATATCGCCGGCTTGAATATGAGCGACCACGATGCCCATCTCCACCGCGCAAAACGCAGCGGCCAATGTTTCGCCGCGATCCCCCAACAGCAGGACAATATCGGGCTTCAGCCTGTCGAGCACTTCGGAAAACCCCGAAATGCACCGACCGAGCGCCTGGGTTCGATCGACTACAGCGCTGCCGTAGTCTCCCATATCGACCACGGCATCGACGCTTATCCGATTTTCCATCTCGTTCAGCGTCGATCCGAAAGTCTCGCTCAGATGCATATCCGAGGCAACGATCTGGAGCTCAAGATCCGGATCATCCTGAATGCGCTGCATGATACCCAGCATGGCGCCGAAGCCCCCGCGCTTGCCGGTAAAGATACATATTTTCTTCGTCATTGCGATGGTGCGCCCTTCAGGCTTCCACCGGTTCCATCGGGGCATAATCCTTTTTGATATGGCCCTCGCGTTTGTAATATTCGACGAGAGTGTCAAACCCGAAACGCCCCGAAAGCGTGCCATTCACATTGCAGGTTGCGCAGGGTTTGTCAGAGCGATCGCCTGCCATCAGCTTCTTGCGAATTTCCATCATGGCTGGAGACAACCAGATATCAGCGAAACTCGCATTCATCACATTACCGACCACGGCAGCGCGCCCCCAATCGTTAGAGCAAATAAGAACATCGCCGTTCCAATCCACCATCGCGCGCGAAAAGGGGTAGTAACAGGGATGCGTAATCGGTTCGGCGATCACGGGAAGTCCCAGATCAGGATCAGTGACCATGCCGGAGCGATTATTCAGGAACAGACCGTAATCTTCCTCAGCTCCCTCCCAATGCGGGCGCAGTTTAAAGCGCTCTTTTGAAATTCCGGCCTTTTCGAAGATGACTTCATACAGGGGGCGCTGCTCCGGTCCATCGTACATATTTGCGTAGATGTACGTCAGTCCGGCGTCGAACAGGGCGTTGACCAATTCGGGAGTCAGCTTGTCACCGTTCGTATTGGTGTCAAGTTGGTTAGTTGGCAAATGTTCCCGTACCGCGCGGATCACAGCGGGAAACTGCTTGTTCAGCACCGGCTCTCCGAAGCCCGAAAAGGAAACGCGTCCTTTGTAGTCAAAGCTCGCCAAATCAGATGCAATCTTACCGGCGAGTTCCGCACTCAGGTGAAGGTTCCGGTTCGGGTATATTTCCGGATCTATCCTGGGGCAAAAAACGCATGTGCGATTGCACAACTCGGTCGTGTTGACTTCGACTGTCATCACGCTCGCCAACGGATTCGTTTTATCGTTGACCGCATCGATTACCGCCTGCTCCTGCGATTTACGATGATTCATAAAGTCGGTCTGCGCAGTACTCATTTATTGCCTCTTATTAGGTCGCCCGGTCGCGAAAACGCAGAACGGTTCAGAATGGAGCGGATTGATAGTTTTTTCGCACACGGTCGGCATGCGCTGGCATCCAGTTTTCGGCTAGCGTCCCATAAACAGCAACATCGAGTTTACGGTCACCGCTGATGATATGCTCCGGCATGACACCTTCGCGGACCAAGCCATTGCGTTCCAACACCTTGATCGATGCAACATTGTCCAGAGCGACCGTCGTATGGACCCGGTGGAAATTCAGTTTCTGGAAGCCGTAAAGCAAAAACATGCCGACAGCTTCGGTCGCAATTCCCTTTCCCACGAAATCGGCCTCGCCAACGACATAACCGAGGAATCCCCGACGGCTATGCCAATTGATATCCTTGTAACTGACATTGCCTATATGCCGCTCTGTAGCGTTGTCGAAAATACCCAGTAGCACGATGGAGCCGCGGTCCGCTGAGCGGTCGAAATAGCTGCGGTGGCGTGCCGGATGATTGGGAAACCGTCCCCGTTCGGTAAAGACGTCTAAATCCAGATCGTTCATCCATTGGAAATAGGGCGCGTCGTCACTGAGATCTTCCTCGGATAGATTGGACAGGGAGATACGCTGACCGACTAGAAAATGTCGCCTTTCCATTACTAAGTCCTCTATGACGTTCTTTCGGCGGGCTCTGCAGACGCAAGGACCCGTTCGAACGCCGTCACGAATTGCTGCATTAAATCAGGCCCGTCCAGTGTAACGCGCAGGCAATTCCGGATAGCCGGCGCCTTGTAGGCTCCCTTAATCAGGAACCCACGCCCTTTCAATGCGGAGATGATTTCGCCAGGATCATATTGCTCGTCCAGATCAAGAAGCTGGAAATTGGTCGGACATTCAGGGGCCGCGAAGTTGTGTTGGCGCGCAAAGTCGACGAGGACCTTTCGACCCTCCCGAAGCGTGTCCAGATAGCGCTCGATCAGCTCCGGATGCTCCAGATAATAACAGCCCAGCGCGATAGCCATGGAATTGACTTCGTGCAGGCCGCGAACTTTTCCCATCGCCTCGATCAGTTGCGGTTGCGCGACAGCGAAACCGATGCGCAGTCCCCCAAGCCCGTAAGCCTTGGACAGGCTCCGCGTGATGATCAGATTATCGTATTCCTGAACCCAAGAAATGATCGTTTCCGGATGGCACGGAAAATAAGTCTCGTCCACCAGACAAACCGTATTCCGTGCCCTTGCGTCTTCGATCAGAGAGCGGAGTTCTCCCAAATCCCAAGTCGCTCCGGTCGGCTGATCCGGATTGACGATACTAACCAGTCTGGCGCCCTGTTCCAGCGCCGCCCGATACCCGGCCACGGGCACCTTCAAGTCGGCGGCATATGGCACCGCCACTGATTCCGCCTCGAAGACATCCGCATAAACCGAATACATCGCATAGCTGGGGTCGCTGTGGATGACCCGCTCACCGGGCTCCAGGAACGCATGAAACGCCCGGCGTATTGCCGCATCCGATCCATTGGTAGCGACAACATGACTCTCCGGTAACCCGCAACTACGGGCAAACGCCTGATTCAACGGCTTCGGGTCGGGATAGCTGGATAAGACTTCGGGGCCAATCACAGCCATTACCCGTGAAAACTCCTCGTCTCCGATCGGCAATACTCTCTCGTTCCGATCCAGCCGGATGAAATCGCCTCGGATATCGGCGGAATCTATCCGCACGATGTCCTGGAGATGGGACCGCTCACGTATAGTCATCAAGAAGCTCTTTTCATTGCTATCGTGGGGCGGCAATGGGCTCGACAACGGATCTGTCGATCATCTGAATACGGCCCGCCTCGATGCGATAAACGGTGTCGGCGATTTTCTGGATACCAGTCTGGTGTGAGATTGCCAGGACCGAAGTCTCCGTAGCAATTTTTCGCAACGTCTCGCAAATGCGCGCCTCTGTCTCCGGATCCAGCGCGCTGGTCGCTTCGTCCAGCAGCAACAGTTTCGGACGATGGGCCAAGGCACGTGCCAGAGCAATACGTTGACGCTGACCACCGGAAACGAGCTGGCCTCCCTGCCCCAGCGGGCTGTCAATGCCATCCGGCAAAGAGGAAACCCATTCCCAGGCGCCAGCTTGGCGCAGCGCACGTTCCACGTCCTCGCGGCCCAACGACGGCTCGTCCAGCGCCACATTCTTAAAAATGCTACGGTCAAATAGCCGGACGTCTTGCGGCACGTATCCAATCATCGAACGCCAAGCCTGAATGCTGATGTCCTGAATAGGCACACCGTCAATGAGAATTCGCCCCTTGGGGGTGTGTCGCAACCCCAGCATCAGATCGACGATCGTCGACTTACCAGCTCCGGATGGCCCGATTAATGCTGTCAGCCCCTTTGACGGTACGACCAAATCGATAGCGTCGAGCACTGGCGTGTCATAGTAGGCAAAGGAGACGGTATCAAAGAGAATTTCCCGCTCGAAAACCGGCACTCTGGTCCCGTTCAACTCTTCCTTCAGCGCTGCGGCCTGTTCCTGAGTTTTTTCTATTAGTTGAAACGCCTGATAGTTGGCTACGATCTTCTGCAGAATTTTCTGAATGTCGCCGATGCGATTGACAGCGCGATATCCCATGGCAGCGGTTACCAAAACTTCGGATAACCCAACTCCACCAAAGGAAATCGCCGCATACACAAACACGCCGACCATTAACACGACAATCGCTTCCAACAGGCGGTCTAAAAAAATTTTCGCCATCCGCTGCCTTACATCCGCGGTCTTTAGCAGGGTGGCATCATGAGTAAGAAGACGGATTAGTGCGCGCTCACGAGCCATCGATTTCAGCGCTTTAAACCCTTGAAAACCGTCCACCAGGCTGTCCATCATCTTCGTCGTAACGATGGTCCTCTGCTTGCCGGCCGCACGTGCACGATTGACAAAGCGATTTAAAAGCAGCGCCACGACCCCGGCGACCATGCCGGCGAATAGCGTAAATTCCCAAGACACCAGGAACGAAGCTAGAAGCAATACCAATACTTGAACCAGCAGGGACAGCATTTGGAGGCTACGCACAATCCCGCTGGCCGCTTTGTCTATCTCGCGGCTGACAATGTTCGTCAGCCGCCCAATCGGGTGCTCTACGAAGTAAGCCCATTGGGCTTGACCTATGGACACCAACAAGTTCGTCCGCCGTTCTAAAATCAGTCCGACAGCCGAATGCGCAACGAAGATATCGGCTCCGGCGACGAGGAACACCTTAACCATCATGGCGCAAACGAGAACGAAAAGCGCAGCGTCGAACGTCGGATTCAATCCGATCAAGGCGAATGCATCCACCATCATTTCAAGTGCGTCGCTTTGCTCCTCCAAGTCACTGGGCAGGGTTCTGGCACCATCCTGGGAGAACGCGGCCAACAGTGGCAGAAGACTCAACAGGCCAAAGCTTTCCGCCATACCGGCAAGCAATATCATTGCTACGATCAGCGTCGTCTGCCACGGGCGCCGTTCCGCATAGCTCCGGAACATCGTCCAAGCGGCTGTCAGGTTAGTCAGTTGCGTAATGTTCTGCATAAATAAAGTAGGAAGAATGAGAGCTTGTTATGTGTAATACGGCGGTTACCGCACGTACGTACAGTTCATGTTACGGAATCTCAGACGTTGGGGCGTCTTTCCATTTTCAGGAACAAACGATCCGCCATTTGCGGACGTTAGGTCGGCACCCAATCCTTTCGTCCTCCAATATCCCGGCGTTCCAACGGGGTATTGGCTGTCGGCGCGGTCCAATACCAGCAACAGTATCCGGTCATCGAGTTTCAGTACTTGTTCTGAAAGTCAGCGCCTCGTTCTCTCGCATGTGACCTCGAAGCGGCTCGAAAATTCTTCTGCCGCCACCCGCCAGCGCAAACAGGTGGCAATCAATGCGGCGTCGCCACCATCGTCAAGGGGATCACCTGCACGCCGACAGCACGCCTTCAATTCGGCAATCGTATTCAATATTCGTACTTTTCTTTTGACATGGCCGGTCAGTCGAAGTCGACATCCTCGAGCCCGATGCCCGCGTTCATGGTGCGGACGTGGCGTAATTTCCGACCCTGCAAAAGAGGCCAGTTATCGATAAAGGCCCCAGCACCAGCGCGTTTGAATGCCACCGTGCCTTCATCCAGCAGGTCACCCGGTTGCAGGTTGCGGGCGGCAACTATTCGGCGGCGCGCGACCTGTTTGTAGTCTTCCTCCGCGGCCGCGGGACGAACTTCGCCATCGCCGAGCGCTTTTTCCGCAAAACGGATGTTGCGAACCATCTCGGCCATCTCCGCCACGTCCATGGAGAACCAGTGATCGGGTCCAGGCATGTCATGGTCCAGCGTCAAATGCTTCTCAATCACCTTCGCCCCAAGCGCGACCGCCAATGTCGATGCAAGCGGTCCCTGGCTATGATCGGAAAACCCCCAAACCACATCGGGATAGAGCGCCTTCAATGTTGGGACCTGGCGAATGTTGAGATGCTCCGGTTCCGTCGGATAAAGCGAAACACAATGCAACACCACCAGCTTATCGTTAATCGCCCGAACTTCGCGCACAACTCGATCTACCTCACCCAGAGAGGCCATTCCCTTGGAAACGATCAGGGGCAGACCCGTGCGGGCATAACGCTTGATATTGATCAGGTGGTCGAAATCATCGGAGCCAACCTTAATCCCCTTCAGGCCCAGCTTCAGCATCAGTTCAAGGTTCGGCGGATCCTGAACCGTCGTCATAAAAAGGATGCCTATCTTTTCGCAGTAGGCCATCAGCTCTTCCCATTCCGCCGGCGTGAATTCAAGCCGCTTAAACAGGTCGATCATCGGCTCAGTCACTTCTTCGCCGCGGCTGCGATAGGTGAAGGGCTGATCGGGATCGGCGCAAAATTCTTCGGCAGTGAAGGTCTGGAATTTGACGCAGTCACAGTCGATGCGCAGCGCTTCGTCGCACAGTTTCTTGGCTATCGACAAATCACCATTATGATTCGCCCCCGCCTCTGCAATGATGAAAGCCGGCTCGCCGTCGCCAATCCAAATGTCGCCGATTTGAAACCTGTTCATCGCGCTATCATCCTTAAATTGCGGCGACCAAAAATTCGTCAATTGTCCAGCCACCTTCCCTACCTGTGCGCCTCAGGAGGCAGAAAAGGCTTCGCACAATACCGTTCCCTATTCTCGTCGAGAACAGGGTATTAATTTCTAATGTCTACATCAGTTAACGCAAAAGAGATGGACATACTTGATCAAACTTATCGCCGAATCGAGAGATTTTTTCCGCATTGCTAATCTAATGAAAATGTAACACTGGCACTCGCTATAACAAACTGAACCAAGCGGCACTTAAAATGAGAAAGCATTTTGGAAGGATCGAAAATTTCTCTTACACGATTTTATACACACTCGCCGTCATCGTTTTCACTTCACTGATATTATAGTTGTGCGCACATAATTTGGCGGCATAGAAATACTGTAGATTGCTCAATTTTATTTTAGGGATAAATTCAATAATAACCGTGCCGTTCCAATCCAAGCCCAAGACGCTCATCAAGCCTCCGATTACCTTCCCGATGCATGTCAAGTATTCTACGCATCGCGTCTTCGGGTAAGGAAGCTGACCTGGCAGGAAAAGCCCGATTAACGACGCCAGTAAGAAATCGATCCCGCGACACAACTCTGTTTAAACGTTTAAGCACTCGGCCCGCCAGGGAATCGCTTACTCTTCCCAAATTCAATAGATTAATTATCCGCGCAAAAAATAAAGACACATCTGAATATCCTTCATTAGACCGAACATCTCGTAGCGACTCAGCTGCGGTCACATCAAGAAAATCTGTAATTTTCTTGACAAACCCTTCCTTTTCCATCGCAAAATCTTCATATGGTAGAAAAAGGCACCGGTTAAAAACACGCTCATAATTTTCGACATAAGTCGACCAATCTAAAGACGCAACATCTAAAGTTGGGACAGTATAATTTCTACTGATAAGGTTTCGATCAAACGTACCATCCGGCCTATAGCCAATAAATTTCTTAGGCGAAACACTAAATCCTCGCCGTATAGTATGCCGATACAATGATTCCGCCCAATTGTCCTGTCTCCGAAAGACAAAAATTAGATCTGCTTCTGGAAAAATTGCTCCAAGGTTTTCCGCTGTTGTTCCATTATTAAAAAAACAACGGTACGGATCCCCAGAAAATCGTTCCCAGCTAATCAAAAAAATAGGATAAGGTTGAACAATTGTTCGGCACAAATCTGCGATCCGGCCGACATCGAGGAATATTGGATTTTCGTCGGAGAGCAGCCCGAGCATGCGCCACAATTCCGGAAAATGACCTGTCGCATCCTTTATTCCCGGAAGTTTTGGGAACACGTTCTGCTGAAGATATGTCGTTCCCGTCTTATGGGTTCCAACATGTAAAATCACACGCCCCATTTCAGAACACCTTGCTTTCTTCCTGCTCTCGGGATCGCACCACATATAGAATTGAAGTAAGCACTACTACGTCTGGCCACAATAAAACGCCGAACGTGCTGGAACTTCCATATGAAGCAGCACTCAACCAAGTGCTATCGCTTCCCGTCGTCTGAATATTTAAAAACAATATTTGCATTGATCTGATGTTGGTGCAGTTGCGACAATTGCTGTAGTTCGCGGAAAAATTAAATCGAGTTCGTCCCGAAGAGCGGCAGCAACAAAGCCAATAAGCGCCACGGGCAGGAACACGAAAATAAACGGAAGCGAATCGAATTCCATGAAACGGCGTGAACGCTTCCGTTACCGTTTCGCCGCGTTACGGGCGAATTGAAACTCCAACAGATCCCAGTCCCGATCGGTATCGATGTCCACGGCGGACTCCGCCGGAATTTCGAATGGCAGCAGCCGGTCGACGTCCTTGTGCGATGAAAATCGCTGCATCACATCCGGCTTAAAAATGTAGAATTGACCGGCATCCGTATAGGCTTTGGGCAGATCCTGCGAATTAACCCGAACCATCTCGGGGAACATCGGTTCGAGCATCCCATCCCCGCGCGGGAGTAGCGCCCAATAACATGACTTGCCGATCTCCAGCACGCTCATCAGGATATCCACCTGCGACCTACGCCACGTATCGACGGCGCGGTTCAGTAGTTCAGGCGTCAACAGCGCCGCCGTAGCAAGCGCAAATATTACTGTCTCTGCACCGTCCGCCGCGTCGCAATGCCGGGGCACGTCGTGATGCATCAAGTCGATAAACCCGGACTTGTCGTCGCTAAGCTCGGCCGGGCGCGGTCCCAGCCATTTCGCTCCATAACGCTCGGCAATCGATCCGATTTCCGCGTCATCACTGGACACGAAAACCTCCCGCACACCATCGGTCACGGCAAGCGCTGCGATGGCATAAGCCAGTATCGGCTTGCCACCCAGTTCCCTGATATTTTTCCCGGGGATCCGCTTGGAACCGCCGCGCGCCGGGATATAGCCGATCATTCCTGACAATCCTCGGACAGCAAGCGCCGGCTAGCTCTTGCGCTTTCGCAAAAGATACATTTTGTCCACCAACCCGCTGCCATCCTGGTATTCGAGTTCGCGCCAGTTCACGAGTTCGAGTTCCGGAAAGCGGTCCAAGAACAGCTGGCCATAATCGGCCTTCCACAAAAGGCTGCTGTGCCCGCGATAAGGAACTTCGGTGATTTCCGGCGCGAAATATTCGCTGCCCCAAATATAATCCCGACTGACCCGGACCATTTCGTCCATGACATTCGGCAAATCATTGGGCGCGATGTGAATCAGCACATTGTTGGTGAACACCAGATCAAAGAATCCATCCTTGAACGGTATATCGAAAGCGGATCCCTGGATGACATTCAGTTCAGGCCGTTCCTGGTGTACGGCAACGACGGCGTCGTGTTGCAGTTCTACCCCGTAAAGCGACTCGAATCCGTCATGGCCCAAACCGAAAAGCTGATTTCCAATATTGCAGCCAACCTCCAGAATTCGGCTGTCGCGGGGCAATTGGTCTAGGTGAAGGGCACTCATTTCACTGCGGTGCATGCCAAACCGCTCGACATACAAGCGGTCGTATTCCTCATAGCTCGCAAAACGATTGCGCTCGGTGTAGGTCTTGCCGAACTCACCCGACCACGTCTGCATCTGGGGTGTCTTCATCAAGATTGGTTCCTAGCTTCTTTCCAAGGACAGAAGGGCGTCGATAGCCGCATCGACACCGCTTTCCCGCAGCAGGGTACCTTGCACTGACACCATCGCGGCAACGGCTTGCGGGTCGTCAAGCCGCGAAACCGCATCAATCAACCGATCCGGCGACCAATCCGTCACTTCATTGGCCAGATATGCGGCACCCGCATCGAAAAACGGACCTGCCAAAAGGCGCTGGTGTTCTTCCAGCAACACCACGGCAAACGGACGGCGTGCAGCACACAACTCGTAACAACTCGTCCCGCCAGCGGAAATGGCGGCTCGGCAGGCATGAATTTCCGAGGCCAGTCCATCCGGTGCAACCACGGCCTGTGCATTCGGATGTGCGGACACTGCCGCAAGCGCACTTTCCGGGTGCGGATGCGCCGGACCGATAACCACGCGCAACGCCACGTCAGGCCGCCTTGCCGTCAGGGTTTCAACGATCCAGCTTGTTCTGTTCTCTGGATCCTCTCCGCCCATTGTCACCATAATCGGTGCCTGCGGATCGGGGGCCGGCAGCGAAAACAGGCTTTCGGGGACAAGATTAAACCGGCCCCCGAGGGCGTAGGCTCCGACACAGGATTTCGCACCATAGAGATCCGGTGCAGCATCCAATCGGGCATTGAGCACAAGATCCGCGCTGATTGCCTGTGCCGCATCGTCGTCGATCACCGCCAGGCAATGCTTCTTTCGGAGCATATGAAAATAATCGCCATCGGCGCGTTTGCTATCGATTACCAACACGGAACTGGCCGCGACATCCTCAGCCGCCATAAGATCTTCAAGATCGGCTGACGTACCGACCGGACCGGCAGCATTTCGGTATGGGATTTCAGCCTGTGACAGAAGCTGCGGTCCTAGTTGTCCCTCGCCATTCGCGGCAATGAAGCGCGCCGTTCGGGTTCGCTTCCGCAATGCATCGGCAAGCGACATGCACCGCCGCAAGTGCCCGAGGCCATCCTCCGCCCCTGCGTCGCAGCGAAACACGACAGCGCCCCCGGCCGACATCATCGGACACTCCGACGAACAGTCTTAAACGCCTCTGCATAAATCATCGCTGCCTGGGCGCCGCGATATCGCGCCAATCCTTCCAGGGCTTCTGGCGATCGCGGATGGGGCGGCCGGCCGGCTTCTTTCCCGTAGGCCAGCAGCGCGTCGACCTTGCGCGAAAAGGTTTCGGAGATATCAATAAAGAGGTCGGGTGCAAACGGTGCCAAAGGATTGGCTTCCGTGCTGGACATTACCTCAAACAGCGCAATCAGTTCGATCTCGGGATATCGGATGGCGCGGACCGCAGTCAGTACCGCCTGATGCATTATCCGATGGTCAATATTCGTATCCGCCGCCGCGTGGGTAAAAACCTGAGTCGGCTGGAATGAGTCCAGGTGGACTTCTACCGCCTTGATCAGGTCGATATGCGCCCCGGCATCATCGAAGCGGCAGCAGGTCCGGTCTTCGAATACCAATTCCGCCGGATCGACACCCAATATCGTGCAAGCCTTTACAGCATTCGCCGTACGCTCGGCGATTTCGGCCTGAACTTTCTCGCTACCGAACTGCGGCGGCAAATAGCGCGCTGTGACGCCTTCGCCAAAAAACACAATCCGGACCTGGGCCCCCGCCATACGCGCCCGCGCGATCGTGCCACCCATCCCGATTGTCTCATCGTCCGGATGCGCGGAACATATGAGCAGACGGCTTTTCTTATCGAACATTCGCCAACGCCAACGGTTGCCAATTCAGGGCCACAGTATCCCGCCGCAGGGCATCCACACCGTCCCCAACTGTCGGCATCGTTTTGCCTATCAGTTTCGTCAGGCGGGCCGTATCCATCCGCATATCCTTGGGCCGTGGTGCCGAAAGATTCTCATCGGTCGAAATCGCGGGCACCGCATTGGCCAAGCTGAGGCCAAACCGGTCCGCAAGCAGTCGAGCGAATTCAGCCTTCGACAAGCCGTCAGTGGCCCCAACGTTGAAGACGCCCGTTGCGTCATTTTGCATGAACCGGGTAACAATGCGCGCCAGATCCGGCGCATAGAGGGGATTGAATAGGATATCTTCGAACAATCGAATCTTCGTGCCATCCGCTAGAGAATTGAGCAACCATGCTGCCAACCCTCGGGTCACGCCGGGACCGGCATTGAAGAAATTCGTCCGCAACACAACGCTGCTCGGTGCACGAAGAACTTCGCATTCGCCGGCGAGCTTGGTCCGGGCATAGACGTTGATCGGTTGCGGATGCTCTTCCATATGGGGACCGGGGCCACTGTAGACCTGGTCGGTCGAGATATGGACGATACGGGTTGCGGCTGAACGCTTCAGCGCCCAGTCCGCCAGGTTCTTACACAGCGTGACGTTCAGGTGCCGCGCGAATGATTCATCGGATTCGCAATCATCCACATCGGTTAGGGCTGCCAAGTTGACAATAATGTCAGGCGCATGCGCATCCAGTACGCGCCTTGCCAAATCCGGGTCGGCCATATCGGCCTCAACGCCGCTAGTATGTGCCGAGGTCCGTGACACGGCTACCATCGACCAGTCGGCTCCGATAATTGGCCCCAGAACCCGACCAAGCGATCCGGTCGCACCGACCAGAAGCACTGTTTTCACCTTCTCCGCCACGGCTTCCTAATCCTGTATCAGGCCGCGCAGTTCATCAACAGAAAGCCAGACATCGTTTCCGTTACTCGTGTAACTGAAGTCAGGCTCCACAGCAGTGGCGCCGTCATCGAGAAATGACTGACGTTGATACAACGCAATATTTGGCTCGATAATATACCGGTCACTAAAGTCCACCGTGTGACGGGCTTCATCCAATGTAATCATTGCTTCGTGCAGTTTTTCGCCTGGCCGAATGCCCACGATATTGTAGCTTTTCCCTGGTGCGATGGCTTCAACCAGATCAAGCAGACGCATACTGGGAATCTTTGGAACGAAGACTTCGCCGCCGCGCATGACTTCAAAGCAGGACAACACAAAGTCGACCGCCTGCGGCAGGGTAATCCAGAACCGCGTCATCTGCGCGTCGGTAACCGGCAAGTCACTTTCTGGCGACTCCTCCAAGAGGCGCCTGAACAGCGGCACAACGCTGCCACGGGAATTGAGCACATTGCCGTAGCGGACAACGGAGAAAATCGGACCTGACTTTCCGCGCAGGTGGTTTGCAGCCACGCAGATCTTATCCGAAGCGAGTTTGGTCGCGCCGTAAAGATTGACAGGACTTGCCGCCTTGTCGGTAGACAATGCGATGACACGCTTAACGCCATTGCGCAAAGCGGCCCGGACGACATTCTCCATTCCCAAGACGTTCGTGTGAACGCATTCGAACGAATTATATTCGGCCAAAGGAACAATTTTTTGCGCCGCCGCGTGAACGACGTACTCGATGTCCGCCATCGCCATCGTCAGCCGATCCGCATCCCGCACGTCGCCGAGAAAAAAGCGCATCGCGGGATACTGCTCTCGTGGATACAGGCGCTGCATCTCCTCGTGTTTCATTTCGTCACGCGACAGCACAACGACTCGGTCAGGCGTATAGCGTTCAAATAACGTCCGTACGAAAACCTTGCCAAAAGATCCCGTCCCCCCCGTAATGAGAACCGATGCTCCGTTGAAATCGATCTGGGGGTGGTAGAGAGAGTCGTTCATGATTGCCAATTCGTTGGTTTATGCGAAGCACAACGAGCCGAATGCGAACAAGCGCGCGCGGCAGCGATAAGTCGGGTGAGATTAGTTAGAATAGAAGAAGTGAATTGCGGCATGCTCATCTCCTCAACGAGTATCGGGAGATCTAAAAAACGCGTTCAAATTTCACGCAAGCTACCGCAGGCCGGGTGAAACGCTTCAGCCAGCAGATTGGAGATAAATCAATATCACCATCCATGTCAATCCATTTGTACGCCCGGATATTGATTGGAGAGCTTGGAAGAGCTATGCGAAGTCTTGAAATTATGGGCCAGTAGCGAGAATACCCATCTTATGGAGGGAACAGCCCGCGTCGAATATGCTCCAAGTGACGCCAGCCGCTTAACGGCGCGTGCGCTCTTGCTGGTTTTCGCGTTTGCCCTCCTGATTCGCCTCATCGCATTGGCCTGCGCCTTTCACTTCGGCGGCGGCGAGGCTTTCATGTCGCCGGATTCCGGAGAATTCCTAAACCGCGCATTGCTGCGTCCCGGTTTGACCGCAATTCTCGGTTTCGATCCGGACCAGTCATACGACAAGGGCTTGATGCCGCTTGCCGCATGGCTCATGAGCATCACTGCGGGCCTGCCGGAGGGAACGCCCGCACTGGGATACATCGTTCTACAATGTATAATGGACGCGATGACTTGCGTCGTGATTGCGGCGGCTGCGGACACCATTCGGCGAGGCTGGGGCTTATGGGCCGGCATGCTCGCGGCAGCCAATGCCACCCAGGTTTCTATCGCCCTGCTTTATCTGGCCGACTCCATTTTCCTATTCTTTGCCAGCGTCGCGCTTTTCGCGGGCCTCCGGCTTATTCGCCAGCCAGGCTGGGGGACAGCCCTCGGTTTGGGGGCCGCACTCGGCCTTGCAGGCTTAACGCGATCGGCAATCGTCCCGTTGGCGCCCTGTTTTCTTGTGTTGCTCTTCTGGCTCATGGACAAACAAACTCTATGGCCCAGGCGCTTAGCGCATCTCATCGCCGCCACCTGCATATTCGCGGTCGTTTTATCCCCGGCGGTAATAAGAAACGTTGCTGATAACGGCACCATCGCAATCACCAACCAGGGTGGCGTTCATTTACTTTACTGGGTTGTACCTCTCGTGCGGAACTTCGCAGAAGGGACACCGGTAAACGTGACTCAGACGTCGGCCAGGAATGAACTCAATCGCCGTCTAGCCCAGCCGGATACAAGCCCCGATGCAGAAAGAACAGCCAAGCAACTCGGATGGGAAATGCTATGGGAAAAGGGCCTCTTGCCGGTATTTCAGGCATGGAGCGCCGGCGCGATGCTCAACCTCACCATCCCGGCCGCGGCGGACGCGCCGATCTTGCGATCCCTGCAGCATGAAAGTTTCTACGAGACCCCAGGTGAAAATATCGTCGACAAAATCCATGCCTTCCTGACCGAACCGAAAAACACCGCCTTTGTCACCGTTATGTCGATATCCGCCGCGGGTGTCGCGATCTTCCTGGCGGCGTTGATATTCGGCACGGTCGTCGCCTCGCGGGTACATGCACTTATGACGCTGTTCCTGCTGGCTTGGGTTGCCGGCTTTCTTGCGCTTAACGGCCCAATCGCCGCACCCAAATACCGCCTTCCGATTGAGCCTGTCTGGATGATCCTCGCAGCCGCCGCTTTATGTGTTTCAATTTCCTGGATACGCCAACGCTTGGAGTTGGCGAGAAGGTAATCAGGTTGGCTGTTTCCGCTGAATGCGGCGGTACCGCCATCGGGCATGTTGCGCCTTCGATCGGATGTTTGCGAATTGCGAGAATCGGAATATTCAAGCTGAAATTCCATGATCGCGGATTGCAAAATTCGTCAGTCAATGCTGCATGTGCTCAAAATGCTTGAGACACGAAAATTCCTGCGAACACTTACGGTTGCATTTGGCGCGCTTGTCGTGGCGCAAATGCCGCCTTTGGGGAATCCTTTTGCCAACGACGGGCAATATCTTCGAGATAGGTTGGGTGCCCTCGCGACGGCACAGCGTAGCAATGCTTTCCTCGCCGCGCAGACTTTCAAGCACGATACGTATTTTCTCTTCCGACGAATAGTGCCGGTGCGTCTTGCGACGGATATCCCGGATCGCTTTCTCGGCCGGGCCTTTCTTGCTCATTGATTTCTACCTCATCTTCGTTCCCTTCGGTCACTGCGATGAGCCAGAAATCCCCCTTATGAAACCCTCTCAATATGTCCCACGGGCGCTGACGTCAGACAGCCATGCTCTTGGGGGATAGGAGTTAGGTGGGACGCGTAGCGTCGGCCTTCCTGAGCCGGAATGCCCATAAGAGTGCAATAGCCCGCGGTTTTCACGTCGAGCGCCAGCGACATCGCGCCGACCATCGTATGATTACCAAGCTTACAGCCACCGAGGACATGGGAGCCCGTATAGATAGTGCAGAAATCGCCGATTTCAGGGTCGAGGCCACTTGTCGTGGTGCCGACTGTGCAGCAATGGTAAATTGAGACAAAGGCGCCGAGCCTGGCGCGTGCAGAAAACACGATCGTTCCCGGGTGAACGAAAATAAGTCCCGGCCCGATCTCGGTCTCCAGGGGCAATTCGATCGATGTGCTCCAACACGCCAGGTAATGCAAGAAGGCGAAAGCGGAGTAGATTGGCCAAGCCGATTTCCGGGCGCGGAAATGTCGGGCCAGCCGGTACGTGATATTTACGAGGACCTGCGGCCGCTTCATTGGTAGGCAGGATCGCCAGGTGAAACGGTTGGCAACGAGGTCGATCGAAAGCATATCAAGTTCGGACATGCTATCCTGCGTCGGCAGCAAAAGCTGGTAGATATAGAAGCGCGGGCAGCCGAGGCCCAACCCGTCGATTTGCTCCAAGATTGCAAGATAAGCCGTGCTACAGATGACGATGCAGTCTGGAGAGGTGTCGGTTAGGCTTTCCGGCGATGAGACAATATGGCCGTGAATTTCCGTGCCTTGCTTGGCGTCGGTCGAATCGACGACATAGGCAATATTTACATCGCGAAACCAATCGGCCAGAGCGGCGCGCCCAAGATCACCGGCGCCCCAGACACAAATCTTGTCGTAAGCCGCAAGATGATGAGCTACCTGTCGTGCCGGTTTCACGGCGCTACCACACCCCTATCTACCTTGAATTGCACGGGACGGTCATCTACCGGGGCGGATTGCGTATCTGACCGGCATCCTCGCCTCGGGTCTAGAGCGTATCGCATTTAATTAGCCTCGTAACCGGCGCCATCTGCGATCTATATACCAGCCTAGAATGCGAAAACTACTTCAACGCCGCAGGCTATGAAGCCGATTAGACGCGACACGCTCTAGACGGCAACTGACGGCCACAATGCACCCCTGAGTTTCGGCGCTGTCGGAGGGCGGCATTTTATCCCGCTAACTCCCGCCGACCAGACGAACTAACACAATCTATGTATTGTTGGCCACCATCAAACGCGACGGTGACCACTTATGTGATTTTACGGGTGGTCTCCGATTCGGGTCCGTGGTATTTCGGGGGCATTCAATGAGCTGCTATTGAACGAAGTTCATCGTGTCGAGCCTTACTCCAAATGTGTCGAAACCAGCTGCGGCGTCTGCTGCCGTCGAGTTTGTAGATGCGCTGAGAATCGCCGCCGGATCGGGCGGGCGGCCGCTAGTGATCTACGCATCTCTGCCTTCCTTGAAGCCGACCTTGCCACTGAGTCAGGAGATGCTGACACAGGCCTTGCGTGCACTGCTCCAAGAAGGCCGCACGTTAGCTCTGCCGACCTTTACTTTCCATTTTCTCCGCGCTGGGGAATACGTCTGGACCACAGCGTCGGAAACCGGCGTTCTCAGCGAGGCGGCTCGCCAGCTACTGGAATTCGAGCGGACGGAAAACCCGGTCTATTCTTTTGCGGTCGCCGGCCCGGCGTCTTCGGAGATAAAGCCAGATCAGAACACGGAGGTGTTCGGAGCGGGATCCATCTTCGACAAGTTCGACACGTGCAGCGCCCGTATACTGCTGGTCGGCTGCGGATTACGATCCTGCACTCAATTCCATCGCTACGAAGCCGACGCCAAGGTCCCTTACCGGTTGATGAAGCGGTTCGAAGGGACGGCCGACTACGGTTCCGGCCCGGTAGCAGCCGCCGTCGACATGTTCGCGCGGGATCTCGAAGTCGACGCGCAGAATGATTTCACAAAGGTCGAGGAGATGTTGACGCGATCTGGCGCGCTGACTCGCACACAGCTGTGGGGTGGCGAGATCATCGGCATCGACTGCGCTGCGCTGCGACGTGCCACGATGTCGCTGCTCGGCGCGGACCCCTATGTACTGACCACACCGGCACGCCAGGTCGAGGCCAAGGTGCGCAATAGGCTAGACCGCGAAGTACAGCCGCCGGTCAAGGTCGCGGTCTGTGGCCATGCGACCCTTGAAGGGTTTGTCGAGCAACTGCGGACGGAGCTGGATACTTTCATCGAGGATCGACGGGTCGAGACGTTTCGGCCAGAATACGGTCAATTGATCGGCGACATCCGTAATCCAGGCAGCGCTCTGCATAGCTTCGACGCGGGTGTCAGCCTCTTTGTCGATTTTGCCGAGGATCTTATCGGCGAGGCGCGGTTCTACCCCGAGGACGCGGAGCGGTTGGAAGATGCGGTCTTGCGCTATTGCGAAGCTCTGGCGGCATACCGGAAGGCGCGGCGGGGGTGGATGGTCGTCTCAGAATTCCCGAATACCTCCAGGGACGAGTTGGTGGGCGATCGGGCGCGCACGCTACTAGGCGGGCTCAACGACACATTGCGTCGCACTGTCGCCGACCTTGAGGAGTGCCTCCTGGTTTCGCCCGAAACCATTGCCGCCACGACCGGCGTGAAAATGCGGGACGACAGGCTCTGGGTGTTAGGGCGGCTGCCGTTTTCCAGTGAGTTTGCGCAAGCCTACTCGCGGAGGATGGCGGGTTACGTGCTGGCCGCCCAAGGGCTAACGGTGCGGATAGTCGCCGTTGACCTCGACAATACGTTGTGGGGAGGCATCCTTGGAGATGACGGCATCGAAGGGCTCGCTATCGGTGGTGACTATCCCGGAAACGCCTTCCGTTCCTTCCAGCGGCGACTGAAATCGCTCAGCGAGCGGGGGATGGCGATCGCCATTCTCAGCAAGAACGACGAAAAGTACGCGCGCGCGGCCATCGAAACTCGGCCGGAGATGGTGCTTGGCCTGTCGGACATTGTCGCCTATCGCATCAACTGGGACCCGAAGTGGCGCAACCTCCAAGATATTCTGGAGGAGCTGTCGCTCGGCCCACGTAGCGCACTCTTCATCGACGATAATCCGACTGAGCGAGAGCAGATGCGTCTCCAAATGCCGGATGTTCATGTTCTGGAATTGCCCGACGATCCGGCGGAGTTCGTCGCCGCCATCGAGGGCTGTCCACTCCTAGCGACGCTTGCTCTGACCGGGGAGGACGTCAAGCGGACCGAAAGCTACCGGGCCCGCTCGCGCCTCATGGCAGTACGCTCGACAGCAAAGGATGAGAACGACTTTTACCGCCAGCTGAGACCGGTCGTCACGCTCAAGCCGCTCAACGAGGGCAACGCGATGCGTATCTCTCAGCTGGTCCAAAAGACTAATCAATTTAACACAACGACGATTCGCCCGTCACGCCAGGAACTCCAGACCTTGCATGTCGGCGACGGTCAGGTTCTCGCCGTCGGCGTCGAGGATACGTTCAACCCATATGAAATTCTTGGTGTCCTGATCCTGCGCCATACAGCGGAGGAGACCGTAGTCGAGAGCTTCGTACTGTCCTGCCGCGTGCTTGGACGTGGTGTGGAGCCAGTCATCGTGGCATGGGTCGTGCGCCAGGCATTGGCGCGGGGAGCCGCTCGAGTGACAGGCGATATCCTGGAGACACCACGGAACACGCCTTGCCGAGACATCTTTCAGCGCAGCGGTTTCCAACGGCTGGAAAACCGAAACCGCTGGGAATACACCGAAAGCATGGGAGAGCCAGAAATCCCTGACTGGATCACGGTGCGGGCTCCGGCCGCAGTGAGCAAGAGCCCCCAAAAGGGAGACCGCTGAATGTCGATCATTCGAGGGGAAACGCTCTAATGTCGGAGGACGTCATGCCACAGGTCGGCACCCGCATGGTTTGGGAGCGTCAGTTTGCCGCTCGCGATTTCGAGACGTTCCAGGAGCTTTCTGGGGATGCCTCCCCACTGCATGCCGATGCGGACTATGCGCGCGCGGCGGGCTATGCGGAACCGATCGTCCCGCTGCACCTCGCCGCCTCTCCGCTTTCTGCCGCGGTCGGGATGGCGCTGCCGGGCCGCCGCGCGCTCTATCTCGGCCACCAGTTGAATGCGCGTCGCCCGGTCCTGTTCGACCGGCCCGTGACCTATTCGGTAAAGGTGATCTCAACGTCACCAGCAACAGAGAGTCTTGAGCTCTCCGCGCTGGCCATCCAGGATGATGTCGTCGTTCTTGACGGAAAATTGGCTGTTCGCGTGCGCACAGAGATAGATCTCGATGCCAGCGGAAACTGGCCCGATAGGCTCTGGAACGTCGAGCCACCCCCGGCCAAATGCTCGGTCATCGTCACCGGAGCTTCGGGTACCACGGCTAGTATCACGGCACTGCGCTTGGCCGAAGCGGGCCACGACTTGATCCTGCAGACCCGGCAGAAGGGCGAGCGCGTGGCACTGTTACGGAAGCGGGCTGAAAAGCTCGGCGCCGAAGCGCGTATCGTGATCGGTGACATCACGGCTGAAAGCTGCCAGGACGAGATTTTTGCGGCGTTCCAGCGAACATCGGGTCCGCCGGTAGTATTTCATTGCGCTGCGCCACCGCTAGATGCCTCGGCGGAGGACCATTTCCGGGTAGCCTATCTGCCGCTTCGGGGGCTGTGGCACCGTTTACGCAGGTCGGCGCTACTGCACCAGAACGCGAGACTGTTGCTACTTGGTTCTGCGGCGCAGATCGAACATGTCGCGGGCATGGCGGATTACGTTGCCGGAAAAGTGGCGGCTACGAGTTTCCTGGACGGGCTACACGTTCAAAATGGCTTGTTCGGCATTAGAACGGCGACACTTGCCGCCGGCATGATCGATACGCCCTATTCGGAAGGGCTGGACCGTACCGGTATCCGGCTGCTGCAGCCGGAAGAGGTTGCGGATGTGGCCGCCAACTGGCTGGCGGGGAATGGCGGTAATTCGGCGACCGGGCTCGTGGTCCTGCGCGCTGGCGACCTTCCGTCATATGTCGGCAAGCCCACCACTAGCGATGTTGAGGAGTACGTCGGCGTTACAGCACAAGGGGAACTTACAGTTACAAAGGCGAGCCGGGCGGACAGTGTAAATGATCCCATTCGCGCGAAAATTCTGGAGCTCCTCAACCTACCGCCGGGATCTGATCCGACCGGGGTCGCAATGGGCGCAACTCCGGGATGGGATTCATTCCGGCAAATTACGCTGGTAATGGAGCTGGAGCAACATTTCGAGGTCCACCTCACCTCGGCCACGATCGAAGCCGCCAAGACGCTCGATACTCTGACAAAGGCTGTGGTAAATGCAATACAGACGCGAAGCTGACGGCAGGGTAGACCGGGAGAGCGACAAGGCGACGCTGCAGGACACGCTGGAGCGTCTGCTCTACATACCGCGCAGCATCGCCGGACCGGGCGTCCGTGAGACGCACGACATACTTAGCGAACTGATCCCTCTCGACCGGCTGGAGGTGAAAACCGGTGCGCAGGCGTTCGACTGGATAGTGCCGCAGGAATGGACGCTGCACGAGGCCTACGTAGCGGACACCGACGGCCATCGCTATTTCGACGCGGCGGAAACACCCCTCCGCTTGATCAACTATGCAGTTCAGTTTAGAGGCAGGGTTTCGCGCGACGAGTTGCTTGAGCATCTGCACGTGCATGCCGACCGTCCAGATGCAATCCCCTATGTTACGAGCTATTACAAGCCGCGCTGGGGATTCTGTTGCACGGCACAGGAGCGTGACAATCTTCCTGAAGGTCCCTTCGACATCGTCGTGGATACGACACTTGCCGACGGCGCCTTGACACTCTCCGAGATCGTTATCGGATCGGGGCCGTGCGAGATGCTGTTTAGCGCATATACCTGCCACCCCGGTATGATCCACGACGAGCTAGCGGCACCTGTTGCGCTCGCTTTGTTGGGTCGGAGGTTGATGGAAAGGCCGCCGTCTAACATAGCGGTACGTATCGTTTTCTGCGCGGAGACCATTGGCACGATCTGCTATCTTGCGGAGCGCGAAGCATTGTTGCGCCGGAACGTGTTCGCCGGGGTTGCCCTGAGCAATATCGCTCGACCGGAACCTTTCACGTTCAAGCTGACTCGGCAGGGTGAGACAGCGGCAGATAGGATGGCGCGAGCACTTGCTGCGGTAGCGCCGCATCAAGTGAAGCTGAATGTGTTCAAGCCCTGGGGCGGCGAGGAACGGCAATATAACTCGCCCGGACTTGACTTACCGGTTCTCGCCCTTTCACGTGGGGAAACATACTTCCCGGAATACCACAGCTCACACGACAACCTGGAGCGGGCGAATCTGGATGCCATTCTGGAAACGATCGATTTGCTGGAGAAATTCGTGTGGCTCGCTAACGTCGAAGGCATCTATGAACGTATCGACGGCCGCGGCGAGCCTCGTCTGGGGCCACGAGGATTGTATCCCGATCTTGGTCGGACAGAGGGCCCGAGCGACGAAATGAAGTCGATCCTTTGGCTGCTCAATCAGTGCGATGGCGATACTTGGCTATCTGAAATCGTTGCCCATGCCGGACTGCCGCTTGATCTCATGTTGCAGAACCTCGAGCGCTTGATGAACGCAGGTCTGCTTCGAAAATAGACCTTAGGCTTACGCTAATTTAATTTCGTTTCTAAGGTTCAAATCCGTTCCGATTGTTGCTGATGGATTTTCCTACGATGTTCGATCATCTCAATTACCGCTCAAATTAGGTGTCCTTTTCTCGACGAAAGCGGTTACTGCTTCCTGGCGGAGCCGTCTGGTTTCTCACGGGACGCCAGAATCCGGTTATTCGCGCACCGGTCGAGCCGCCGCCGCAAGACCTTCGATAATTCGCGCGATAGCCCAATCCGACACCTTGTGGTCGGCATGCGTTTCATCGATTAGAACACGGAATTGGCCCGTGCCCAGCGTGCCGACGACATCGCGGACCGCAGGCTCGTAAAGCTTGCCTATCGTATTGCGATAGCAGCAGCGGTCGTAGCGGTTGAAAATCTGCGTCAGTTGCCGCGCCGGCCCTTCGGCGGCAAGCACATACATTTCCAGATAATTCGCGGCCTGTAGTAAGGGCTGAAACAGTTGCGGCGGTGGTGCGCTTTTTTCGAAATTGTCCAGGCGCAGATAGAGAGGGTAGCCGCCGGCGACAGTGAATGTCCCTTGAATCCGGGGGTCCACGGCCGCGGCAAGCGTTGCGATCCACCCGCCCGCGGAAAAACCCAGCATGTCGATGCGGCTGTAAGCGCCGTCGCGGCTCAGGGCGTTTATCGCAACGATGACGGGCTCGACGTAGAAACGTATGGGTCGCGGATGTACGCTGACGATGCGGTCGTGGCTGAGGGAATACAAGCCGAACCGCTCCAGATTCACGCGCGGGAACTGGTTGGGACCGTATTCCGGATAGTTGGAAGCGGCGACCGTATATCCCTCCTCGATCAGAGCTGTGAGCAGCGGCGTCATCGCATCCACGGTTCCCGCATAACCGTGCTGATAAATGACCAATCGGCCGTTTGGTGTCTCCGGTTTCAAGATGAAGATGTAGGCGGCATAGCCGAGATCGACCGGGATACGCAGCTGCTGGCTCGACGCCACGCCGGGTAGGGGCGTCAGACGTTCCGGAACTTTGCCATCGTAAGGTTCGGGCATTGTCTGCGCTGGCAGTCCGCCGGGCCCCCAGATGGTTTGTATGAGTGCCCGCCGGATTTGGTCTGCGGATCCGCGGGACCGAATGCGGATCAGTTTTGCTGGGTCGGTCTTTTTGAAGCTCGGCCGGATTTCGTCGAAGACGTAAGCGCTCGGTGCCTTGAAACGCTTATAGTAGACACGAACCCAATCGACATAATGCGTCAGGTAATAGCCACCGCCGCCCAAGGCGAGAACGATGGCGAGCAGGCTAAGCGTAATAATGACATAACGATTCATGACCGGTTTGGTGCGACCAATGCCGTCGTCAGCATGGCTGTCAGAACCAGCATCGCAAGCCACCACGTCTGCCAGATGCCGAAACTAAGAAGCCAGATTGGTGCGGCCGTCGCAATTGCTGCAAGTGCCGCGGCAGCGCCCGCCCGCTCTGTTTGCCTCACCGTGCGGAGCGCGGCCAGCCCGAACAAGGCCGCGAAACAGATGGCACCGGGAAGCCCCAATTCGAGCCAAATTTGCAAGGCGCCGTTATGGGGGTGCAGAGGAAGCCTATCGCCCTGGCCAATTACCCTACCGTCACGACCGTATAGATTATAGCGCTCGTCGCCCCCGGGGATGGCTCGCGATGCGTTTAAGCCCCAGCCAATGAGCGGGCGCTCTTCAATTTTCTTGATCGTGAAGGCCCAGATGTCCAGCCGATGTATGAGTGACGCATTTTGGCTGCTGGTATTCTCCCGGATTGTCGCTGGATCCAATACCGGCGCGACGCGCGGCAAAAAAGGCGCTGTAAGAATTCCGAATGCAATTGCGAGTGCGAGAAACAGGCTCGCTCCACGTGGTGCCGAAAGCGCGATGAAGAAAAACACGGACCCGACGGTATAGGCGATCGAAGCGGAAGTGCTCGGAAGCAAATAGGCGCTGATAAATCCGAGCCCGATCAATCCTATAGCAAGAAGCGGCCAGGACCGCCACAGGATCGCGACCGCCGGCCAGACGAACAGAAGCAGGACGCTGGGCGTGCGATTGAACATGTTGATGGGCGAGTATTTGATGGGAGCTTTCCCCAAGACATCCTGGCTGATCGTGCCTGAGGTCGCCAACTCAAAGAAAAGAAGTAGAAAGCCGCCCGCAACGCCGGCAAGTACATACCGCCGCAGCGCATGCCGTTCGTGCTCGATCAAACTCGGCCCAAGGACGAGAGCCGCACAGGAGATCACTCCGACGCCAACCACAACCGCACTTTTTGCGACCGCATCCTGCGTATCGATCGTCCAGAACAAGGAGATAACGGCCCAGCTCAAAAGAATCCCGACGGCGGCAATAAGCGGCCGGTCCGAGTGAAACCTGGCGCCGTGGTGCAAGGCGTGGTTCGCAAGCAGACCGAGGATTGCTATTATCGTGATGGGGGCGATCAGGAGGGGGGCGAAGACGCCTGCAATCGGCGCAAGCAAAGCGGCTGTGCCCAGAACGTGTCCGGAATGGATACCCTTTAGCGACATATGTACCGGAAACCTTACGCTTCGTTCATACCTGAAGCGGCAATTTTAAACCGCATCAGTGACCAATAGCACAGGACCGCGTATCCCAATTCAGGATTGGTACTGTTGACGGTGTCCGATGGTTGTATCAAGAGGAGACTGGTGGGTCCACCGCAACCACTCTGCTTTTGGGTATAAAGACTTCAATTGGCGGGTCGGCCGGAAGGCGTCTCCGGTAAAGGTGTGATTGCCCTTTGAGACGCCGTGGCTATCATCGGCAAGCACTTGAATTTCGAGGAAGAAAATGGCGCAGGACGCCACGCCGAAAATCCGTGTCACGTTCGTTCTGCCGTCCTTTGCAGGCGGTGGCGCGGAGCGCGTTGTTTTGACGTTGGCGCGCAACTTGAGCCGGGAAAAGTTCCAGCCCGGTCTCGTAGTGCTCGACGGTCGCGGCCCTCTGAAAAACCTGGTTTCCGAGGATGTTCCTGTGACCGATCTGAACCGGCCCCGCTTGCGGCATGCCTGGCGGCCTCTCGCGGCGGCTTTGCGCGAAAGGAATAGCGATGTTGTCGTGTCGACCATCAGTCACATCAATCTTGCCGTTCTGATGTTGCGACGGCGTCTTGGTCCCGCGACACGCATTGTTGCCCGAGAGTCGAATACGCCGTCGGCAAGTCTCGCCTCGACGCGTTGGCCCGGTCTGTTTCGGTGGCTCTACCGTCGCTACATCCCGCGCGCGGACGCGATCTTGTGTCCGTCGCAACGGGTTGCCGCTGAGTTTGCCGGTGACTTCGGCATTGCGCCGGGCAAGTTCTCCGTGATGCCGCATCCGGTCGATGTCGAGACTGTTCGTCGCGTTGCTGCGAAACCCCAGCGGACACCCGGTGCCGGTTTGCGTTTCGTTGGTGCTGGCCGGATGACACGGCAAAAAGGGCTTGACCGTCTGGTTGACCTGTTGCCAGCGCTTCCCGAAGACACGCACCTTACTCTGCTTGGTGACGGCGATCAGCTCGATGCATTACGCCAACGTGCGGTGAAATGCGAGGTTGAGAATCGAATTTCGTTTCCTGGATTCACGGAAAACCCATGGGGCCATTTTGCCGGTGCGGACGCATTCTTATTGCCGTCTCGTTGGGAAGGCATGCCGAACGCGGTACTGGAGGCGCTTGCTGTGGGGACTCCCGTTATCGCTCGGTCGGAAGCGGGTGGTATTGGGGAGATCGCCGCGACCGATGGAGCCGTTACTATCGTCGACAGCAACGAGGCGTTTGCCAAAGCCATGCGTCGGACAAGGCCTCGATCAGTCGAAGCGCCGGCGGCGAGCCTGCTGCCCGAACGTTTCTCATTGGATGCGGTGATGGCTGAATTCGAAGATCTGCTGGTGAGCGTAGTCGGTGGGAAATCTTGACAGGCTGCGAGTCGGCGCCTTCACATCGATATCGACGATAGGATAAGCGCTGGGCATAGCATGTCTCCGGGCTTGCATTGAATGCTGTACGTCGCAACAGCCGGACAACCCGTTTCCCTATCGACACTGCCAACGCGGGTTGGCATGGTCACAGTCGTGAATTTGCAAGTTCTGGGGAGCGGCCCGCGGTATGAAGCGCGTACTTTATTTCGACTGCAGCGAAGATATCGCCAAGCTTTATGCGGAGGCGGAAGGGCTGTCCGATATCGTTCCGGAACTGGAACTCCATATTGGCGAGCCGTCGGAGGCGGAGCTATTGGAGTTGTTGGGCGGCTGCACGGGCGTTCTGAACGGCCATACCAAGATGTCCGAAGGTTTGATGACGGTGTGCTCCGACTTGCGGGTGATCGTCTTTCTCGGTACTGGCGTGGCGAGCTATGTCGATATGGATGCGGCGGCGGCGCGCGGTATCGCTGTGCATCGGATCGCCGGCTATGGCAACCGGACAATTGCCGAGCATGCTCTGATGCTCATGCTTGCAGGTGTGCGCAAGCTGACATGTCTCGATCGAGATTTGCGTGCTGGGAAATGGCAGCCCGATGGCGGCTTCGAACTGGAAGGCAAGACGCTGGGTATCGTCGGCTTGGGCGGTGTCGGACGGACCATGGCCGCGTTTGGTGCGGCACTCGGAATGCGGGTTATCGCCTGGAACCGCAGCGGTGTTCCCGACGGTGTTGCTTGCGAAGCCGTGGATATCGACACGGTCATGGCCGAATCGGATGTCGTTTCCCTGCATGTCGACCTGGTGGCGGAGACGCGGGGCATCATCGACCGGCGTCGGCTCGAGCTGATGCGGCCGCATGCTGTCCTGGTCAATACGGCCCGCGGTGCGCTGGTCGATGAGGCGGCGTTGGCTGAATTGCTGCAAGCGGGCCAAATCGGGCACGCGGCGCTGGATGTCTATGGCACCGAACCGCTACCGGCAGATAGTCCGTTCCGCGACCTCGACAATGTGACATTGACGCCGCACGCAGCCTGGGTCTCGCCGGAAGCCACAACCCGGCTGTTGCGTATGGGTTTGGAGCAATTGCGCGATGCGTTGGCGGCACTTGAATAGGATATCCAGTCAATGACCGATCGTTTTCCCGACAGTGCACGCGTTGTCGTTATTGGCGGCGGGGTCATGGGATGCAGTACCGCCTATCATCTCGCCAAGGCTGGTTGCCGCGATGTGCTGCTGCTGGAGCGCAAGCAGCTGACCAGCGGGACGAGTTGGCATTCGGCGGCACAGGTTCGGGCGCTGCGGTCGAGCGAGAACCTGACGCGGATGATCCAGTACAGCGCCGAGCTGTATTCAAGCCTTGAGGCGGAAACCGGGCAATCCACAGGCTGGCTCAAGACAGGGAGCCTCAGCCTCGCGACTAATGAAGAGCGATTTACCAATATCAAACGCCAGGCGTCGCTGGCGCGCCTGTTCGGCATCGAAGCCGAAGTCGTGTCGCCGGAGGAAGCGGGCCGGTTGTGGCCGATGATCCGGACCGGCGATTTGGTTGGCGCGGTCTGGTCGCCGGAGGACGGCCGGGTCAATCCAAGCGATCTCTGCGCGGCGCTGGTCAAAGGCGCACGCGCAAATGGGGCAACGGTCGTCGAGGATGCGCCGGTGACTGGCTTTGCAGTGCGCAACGGCCGTGTAACAGGCGTTGAAACCGAGCGCGGCTCGGTCGCTTGCGAAGCGGTCGCTTTGTGCGCGGGGCTATGGAGCCATTCGGTCGCGGCCCTTGCCGGAGTCGCCGCGCCGCTGCATGCCTGCGAACATTTCTATCTGCTGACCCAGCCGATGGAAGAGGTGACGGGACACCTGCCGACCCTCGGCGATCATGACGCGCATCTCTATCTCCGCGACGATGTCGGCGGTCTGTTGGTCGGTAGTTTCGAGCCGAATGCGCGGGCCATCGGCCTCGACAAACTGCCGAAGGATTTCGCCTTCGATCTCTTGACGGAAGACTGGGATCATTTCGAACCGATGCTGATGAACGGCATTCACCGAATTCCAGCCTTGGAGAAGGCGGAAGCGCGCATGCTACTGAACGGCCCGGAGAGTTTCACGCCCGATGGCCGATTCCTGTTGGGGGAATCGCCGGAGCTGCGCGGCTTCTTTCTCGGTTGCGGCATGAATTCCGCTGGTATGGCGAGCAGTGGCGGGGCTGGCCGCTGGCTGGCGGAATGGATTCTGGCCGGCGAGCCGACGCTCGATCTTTGGCCGGTCGACATCCGCCGTTTCGCCCCTTTCCATAACAAAATGAAGCTACTTCGCGAACGTGCGCCGGAAGTGCTCGCCACGCATTACGTGACCGAAGCGCCGCATCGGGAATTTGCAACGGCGCGCAATATATGGCTTGGCCCGTTACATAGCGAACAGGCGAAGAAGGGTGCTCATTTCAGTGAGCGCATGGGGTGGGAACGGCCGAGCTTCTTCAATCCCGGCGGCGAACCTTTGGATATGGCGCCGACCTTTGGGCGACCAGCGTTTTTCGACCTCGTTGCGGCGGAGCATAAGGCAGCGCGCGAAACCGTGGCGCTGTTCGATCAAACGAGTTACGGAAAGTTGCGCGTTTACGGTAAGGATGCGGAGGCGCTCTTGCAGCGGCTTTGCGCGAACGATGTGGCGGTCCCGCCAGGCCGCGTTGTTTACACAGGGATGTTGAATTCGCGCGGTGGGTACGAGAGTGACTGCACCGTGTTTCGGCAAGGCGAAGACGATTATCTGATCATTACCGGTGCCGCGCAGCCGGTGCGGGATGCCAACTGGATTCGGCAGAATATGGCAGATGGCGAAGATGTGCATCTCAGCGATATGACAGGGGCCTATTCGATTGTGGCGCTTGCGGGGCCGAATTCACGCGATCTTTTGTCCGCGGTGTTCAAGGAAAGTTTCTCCGATGCCGACTTCCCCTACATGCGGTGGAAAGAGTTGGAGTTGAACGGCTACTGCCCCGTGCGTGTGGCGCGCCTATCCTACGCGGGGGAACTCGGTTGGGAGTTCTGCGTGGAGACACGACATGCTCGCGCTATTTTTCAATCCCTATCAGATGCAGGAAAAGATCTCAGCTGGACGCAATCAGGTGAGGAAATAGATTTTGGGTTACGGCACGCGGGCACAATTGCGATGACCGGATTGCGGCTCGAAAAAGCCTATCGCGCCTGGGGGCATGAATTGACACCGGAGGTGACGCCGCTTGAAGCGGGACTTGGATTTGCGGTGAAGATCGACGCCGAGACGCCATTCATCGGACAGGACGCGTTGAAGCGGCAGCGAGACGACGGCCTGCGCAGACGGCTCGTCGTACTTACGCTCGACGATCCGCAGGCGTTGGCCATCGGTGGAGAGCCCATCGTCTGGGATGGCCAATATGTTGGCCAGGTGAGCAGTGCCGCTTATGGCCACACGGTGGGCCGCACGGTTGCGCTTGGGATGGTCACTGCGGGGGCGGTAAACGTCGACGACATGGTTACTGCCGGTGGCTTCGAAATCGAAATCGCTTCAGAGCGTTTCGCGACAACGGCAAGCTTTCGCGCGCCCTATGACCCCAAGGGCGACCGGTTGCGCGGCCGTACCCGATTGTGAGTATTCGAACATGCTCGTGACGGGGCTTTGGCGATACCCAGTCAAGTCGATGCTGGGGGAACGCTGCGAGACGCTGGAACTGGACGCGCGCGGCGTCAAAGGCGATCGCTTGTATGCGATCCGTAATGCCGAGGGAAGATTTGGCAGCGGCAAAAACACAAGACGATTTCGGAAAATCGACGGTTTGTTCGATTTCACCGCGTCATACGTGAACGCCGTCCCCATGCTGACCTTTCCTGACGGCACCGTAAGGCGGGGTGACGATGAGGCTATCGACACCGCATTGACCAATGCGCTGGGTCAGTCGGTGACACTCGCGCGCGAAGCCGCCGTTCCTCATTTCGATGCGGGACCGGTCCATCTTCTGACATCCGGCGCCTTGGCCTGGTTGAAGGACAGATTGCCGGACTCTTCAATTGACGAACGGCGCTTTCGTCCGAACATCGTGATCGAAACTCAGGGTGATCAGGTACGCGAGCGGGAATGGCTCGGGAAGTTTGTGATGATCGGCGACGTGACTCTCAAGATCCAGGAAGAAACGGAACGGTGCGGCATGGTGACGTTTGCACAAAACGGACTTCGCCGCGCACCGGAAATTCTCAGAACCATCGCGCAGGAGAATGAGCTGCAATTCGGTCTCTATGCGGACGTTATCGTTCCCGGTAAGATCAGCAAAGGCGATGCTGTCACCCTGGGCGGTGATTGGGGTTCCTACGCGGATATCCTCTGATCGCCATTAATGGGAGGCCGATATGGAAGCACGTCCTTACGAGGCCGCGAAGATCGCGGGCCGCGAGACGATCATGGAGGGCTCTGACATGCGTGTGAGGGTCCTCACATTGGCCGAGAAGGAATGTATCCCCTGGCATTATCACAGCGAGATCACCGACTCCTTCGTATGCCTCGAAGGGCCGATGGTGGTCGAGACCCGCGCGCCACGCGCGGAGTATGTGTTGGACCCGGGCGAACGCTGCGAGGTGCCGCCAAAGGTCGCGCACTACGTCCACGGCTTGAATGACGGTCCTTTCAAGTTCCTCATCGTTCAGGGCGTCGGTGTCTACGATAATATAGCGGTGGGCGGCAAACCGCGCACCTAACCCCTTGTCACCCTGTCGGGCGCAGGTCTATCGTCCGGCGAAACGGCAAGGAAATCACATATGACCGAGACTTATGATGCCATCGTTGTTGGTGCGGGCGTAATCGGCGCCTCGACGGCATTCCATCTGGCCAAGCTGGGCGGACTGAAGGTCTGCGTCGTCGAGCGTGGCGCTGTCTGCGCCGGCGGTACGGCGAAGTCCTGCGCCATCGTGCGCAGCCATTATTCGGTGTCGACGAACACGGAACTGACCGTGAAGAGCATCGAGATGTTTGGGCATTTCAAGGATTGGCTGGAGGATGACGAGGCGGAGTCGGGGTTCGTCAATTCCGGCTACATTATCGTCGCGCCGGAAGGCGATTTCGCGGACAAGTTGGCCGACAATTTGGCGATGCAGGCCGGCGTTGGGGCCGACACGTTTCAAATCTCCAGGGAAGAGGCGTTGGAGCGCCATCCTCTGCTGGCGCTCGACGATGCGAAGACAATCGGCTACGAACCCGATTCCGGTTATGCGGATCCCTATCTGACGACATCCAGTTTCATCAACGCGGCGCGGCGCAAAGGAGTAACGATCAAGACCGATTGTGCGGCGAATTCGCTAATCATTGAAGGCGGACAGGTGAAAGGCGTCGAAACCGCGGACGGCATGCTGTACGCGGATACGGTCGTTGTGGCGATTGGTCCCTGGTCGCGGACGCTAACGGATCCGGCGGGCATCGACATTCCGCTCGACGTTTCCCGCCATACGGTGCTGACCTTGCGCGCGGGCGCGGCGTATGACCGCAAGCTGCCGATCGTCAAGGATCTGTCGACGGAGAACAAGATGTACTTCCGGCCTGCGAGCGGTGGTGTCGTTCTGGTCGGAACCGGCGATCACGGCGATCCGATTACCGATCCGGATGCGATGGACGAGAATATCGGCGACGATTTCGTGCTCCATCAAGGCGGGCAGGTCGCGCGCCGCATGCCGAGCTTCGCCGACGCGGCGCTGACCGCCAGCTGGGTTGGCGCTTACGACATAACACCGGACTGGAACCCGGTGTTGGGATTCGTGCCGGATGTCGGCGGACTGATGGTGAATTTCGGTTTCTCCGGCCACGGATTCAAGCTCGCACCGGCGATCGGCAAGGTGCAGGCGCAAACCGTGCTGGGACAGGCGACCGACGTCGACATCAGCGGCTACGGACTCGACCGCTTCGCAGCGGGCCGCTTGCTCACGGGCGCCTACGGTATCGGATCGATCAGCTAGGCGTTTGCCGCTTCGAGCGTTTGCGCCGGTGCGTGATACTGCACAGCCGTTTCGTTAACCATTTCGCGAAGCGCACCGTAGACTTCGCGCCAATCAGGTGCGCTGGTTGCCCTGACCCGCATTCCGGCAATTTTTGCCGCAAGCGCGTCGACATCCTCGTCGGCGACGAGGCCGGCAACCATAGCCGACCACAGCCGATCGTCCGGCAGTGCCCGCAACACAAAGGGCATTTCTTCCGTCATCTCACGTAATAGCATGCCAATAATGGCGTTCCGCGTCATCGCTCGAACCTCCCAATCGTCGCGATCCATTCGAATATCATTGCAAACCGCGTGCCGTAGCGGCGCTCCAATCGAATGCAGATTAACCTTAACGTGATTCGGCCGATGATGTGCGCATTTTATCGAAGAGACCGGGACCGAACGCCTCGGCGGCTTTCGCCGCCGGACCGTTACCTTCGGCATAGGGCCGGTATGCCATGTCCTGAATCAGGATATGGTGGTTCAGCCAATCCTTGAGATAGCTGGCAAGGTCGCCCGCGAGGTCCGCTGCCGTTTCCGCCGAGAACCGCTCTCGTAAGCCGCGGATGTAGGCGACGAATTCACCGTGCTCCCTTTTGTGTCCCGGGGTTTCCGGGTAAGCGCACGCTTCCATGACCCGCTCTTCGCGCACGAAGTGGATATCGATGTAATCGACCAGACGGCTCATAAGCTCGTCGAGCACGTCATAGGTGTCGCCCGCGCTGACGCTCTCATGCAACCGATTGATCAGATGGATGAGCGCCTTGTGATCGTTATCGATCAAGGGGACGCCGACGCTCATCGACTCGGTCCACTGATAAAACATGATGCCAGTCTCCCTTCTGGAGGGGTGCGGTTCAATCGAAAGTATAGGACGGAATTTGGACATTGTTCTGCGACCAATTGGCTCTGCGGCGGCCTGACGCGGCGACTTCCGTGACGGTTGTCTGAAGACCGCTCTTTCGACGGCTGCGCGGGCTCCCTATATTGACCCCCATGAAGACCAAATCCCCCGCATGGTTGCGACCGGCTGTGGAGTACGGCCCGCTTGGCGTATTCTTCATTGCCTATCTGAAATTCGATCTGTTCGCCGCGACGGGCGCGCTCATGGCGGCGACGGCCGTCGCCCTCGCCGTGTCCTACATAATGGAGCGGCGCGTCCCGATGGTTCTCGTCGTGACGGCGGTTGTCGTTCTGGTTTTCGGCGGGCTGACATTGCTGCTGGATGACGAGCGGTTCATTAAAATGAAGCCGACGATCGTGCAGGCGCTGTTTGCCATTGTGTTGCTCGGCGGGCTCATGCTCGGGAAGCCCTTGCTGAAGCCGTTGCTGAGCGCGGCGTGGCAATTGACCGAACGCGGCTGGCAACTCTTGACGCTCCGGTTCGGGCTGTTCTTCGCGGTCATGGCGGTAGCGAATGAAATCGTCTGGCGTACGCAGAGCACGGACTTCTGGGTCAATTACAAGATTTTCGGGGCGCTCGCGCTGACCTTCGCTTTTACCGCCAGCCAGGCGCCGCTGATCATGCGCAGCCAGATCGACCCCGAGGAACCGAAGCCGGACACCTAAGCGGTGGGCCGTTTAGGCTGGCGGATTGGTATGCGCGGCGAAGACGGGTTGGTCCCTGACGTTGCGATGATGATTCAACGCCCAGTGAACCGACGGAAACGCGATATCGTCCCAGGGAATAGAATCCCATTCATAGAGACCGACTTCCTCGCTTTCTTCGCCCGGCGCGACCGCGGGACTGCGTAGGGTGGCTCGATAGATGAGCTGCACCTGGCTGATCCGGGTAATGTTGTAGACTGCGAGCAGCGAGTCGATCTCGATATCGGCGCAAGCTTCCTCCTTCGTTTCGCGGACCGCGCCTTCCTCGGGGGATTCGTTTAGCTCAAGATAGCCGGCAGGGATGGTCCAGAAGCCGCTGCGCGGTTCGATCGCCCGCCGGCACAGCAGAATGCGGTCCTCCCAGGTAACGACCGCACCGACGACGACCAGAGGATTGTCGTATTTGATGAAGGCGCATTCGGGACAAACCAGGCGTGGCCGGTTGTCGCCGTCCGGTATTTCACGGACGCGCGGACCGATGCCCGAAATCGGGCCTGACGGGGCTTTGGAGGGATTGCTTTCCGGATCGGACATGCCAGTAATCTGGACCGCTCGCGCGATCCAGACAAGTCTTACTGGCGGATGTTAGGGAGCGTTCGGCGCTAGATCAATCCTGATTTGATCTAAACGGTGATATCTAGCTTCGTGCCGCGCGCGGAATCGGTACTGGAAGAACCTTCGCTGCTGCTTGTGCTCGTGACGGAGGTGGTTGTGCTGCTTTGATTGTCGGTCTTACCCGCAGCGTCCTGCGTCTGTTGAGCTGCGCGCTGGGCGCCGCTCGCCTGGGAGGCGCTTAGGGTGGCGGATGTCGCGGAACCTGCAATTTCGCTGATAGCCATTTACTACTCCGTCTGGCGGACTTTGGGGACTGAATTGCAAGGACCATAGAAGCGACGTGCTAACAAAGTCTTAACATTGCAAAATTTCGATAAATTATGGTTTATTTTGAACGACTTACGCGCCACACTGTGTTCGATGCGGCGTCCGCGATCAGCAGGCTGCCATCGTTCCACAGCGCGAGACCGGCCGGACGGCCAATGACCTGGGCCCGGGACGAGCCGGTCCAGCCCTTTTCCGTGTCGACCCAGAAGCCGGTTACGAAATTTTCGTACCAGCCCAGCGGCTCGCCGTTTTTGAAGGGCACGCGGACAACCTTGTAGCCGGTTGGAACCGCGGAATTCCAGGACCCTTGCAACGCAACAAAGGCATCGTCGCGCCATTCGCGCGGAAATTGGGGGCTATCGGCGAAGGCCATGCCGATCGGTGCGGAATGCGATTCGAACAGGACATCGGGAACAATGGTGCGCTTGACCAGATCGGGGCGCCGTTTGGCGTACCTCGGCATCGGATTCGGTCCGATATAGGCATACGGCCAGCCATAGAAGCCGTCTTCGCGGACTTGCGTTAGATAGTCGGGCACCAGACCGTCGCCCATCCCGTCGCGCTCGTTGACGACCGTGAACAGCGCGCCTGTGCGGGGATGAAAGGCGATTCCGACCGGATTTCGCAGACCGTGCGCGAATACCGCGCCGCCGGAGCCGTCGGCATTGAACCGTTTGATCGATGCGCGGGGCAGGGGCTCCTCGGCGATATTTCCCTCGCTGCCGATGGCGACATAGAAATGTTGGCCGTCGGGGCTGAATACGATATTGCGGGTCCAGTGGCCGCCGGGTTCGCCGAAGGCGTCTGGGGGCGTGATGCGTTCCGGCGCGGCCACGGCGCGCTGCTGACCGGGCACGAAGGGGACGCGCCACGCGCCGCGAAGGTCGGCGATGTAGAGGTAGCCGTCGTGCAGCGCAGACCGTGCGGCGCATCGAAACCGTCGGCAAAGGGCACGATCTCATCAGCCCGTCCGTCGCCGTCATTGTCGACGAGCAGCGTTACCTCGTCGATACGCGGCTGCGCCAAAAATACTTCGCCGGTCGGCGCGACCGCCATCCAGCGCGCGTGATCCAGGCCCTCCGCGAACACCGACACCGTATATCCCTCGGGTGCGACGGGCGTCTGGCCGGGCTGGCGCGCAATAACCTTGGCGCCGTTGGAGGCGCTTGGGGTGATGAACGGCGCCGGCAACTCGCCGGGACGGACGTGGAATCGTTGTCCCGGTTTGTCGGCTGGCGGCTGCGCCCAGGCCGGTGTGAACACCAAAATCGCTAAAATCAAACCCGCGAATCGCATCATCGGCCGCTCCGTGAGAATTTCTTAACGCTGCACGTTTAGCACTATGTGTGGCGCGGAACGTTTGACTGCAACAGCCATTTGAAGCGTGACGCGACCGGAGGGCGAATTTTCGCTATCATGGCGCCTTCGAGTAAGGGAAACCGGTGTCACAGGAACAGACACGTAACGAAATCGAGGCGCTGTTAAGAATGGCGCTCGACAAATCGTCCTCGGGGCGCAATGCGCTGGCGCGGTCGGTGGCGGATATCTGTCTGGAAGAAAGCACGGCCCTGAGCGGGCGCGAAATCGAGCTCGTCTTCGACATCCTCCATACACTAATCCACACCGTGGAAATGCGCGTCCGCCGCGATCTCGCGCAGCGTCTGGCGCCGCGCCGCGATGTGCCGCGCGACCTGATCGTGACCTTGGCCAACGATCAAATCGATGTCGCCTATCCGGTTCTTGTCGAAAGCGAGGTCCTGGAAGACGCCGATTTGATCGATATCACCCGGGCGCAGCGGGCAACCCACCAGATCGCCATCACCCTGCGCGAACGGGTGAGCCCGATTGTCTCGGAAGCCCTTGTCGAAACCAACAATCTCGACGTTATCGATTCGCTGATGCGCAATCCGTCCGCGGAGCTGGCACCGCCGACGATGCAGCGTCTGGTGGAACTGTCCCGCGAAACGCCGCCGCTGCGCCGGCCGTTGCTCCAGCGGCACGATCTGAGCCCGGAACTCGCCTGGCAAATGTCGAGCTGGGTCGGCGAGGCCTTAAAAGAGTACATCACCGAAAATTACCCGGCCGAATACGACAGGATCGAACTGGAAATAGACGAAGCCGTCCGGGACATCGCGGCCGGCGACACGGCGCAACCGGACCTGGCGACGCAGCTTGCGGAAATCGAAAGGGCCGGCGGGATCACTGCCGCGACACTGATTCAAACGCTTCGCGACGAGAATATCGAACTGTTCGAGGCCCTGTTTGCGCGCCTCACGGGGATCGATACCGTGGCGATGCCGGTCATCGTTTACGATCCGGGCGGCGAGCCGTTTGCGATCGCCTGCAAGGCATGTGGTGTCGAGGCTGGCGAATTCGAGCAGCTTTATCTCTTGCTCGCGAAAACCCTAGCTGGTGAGCATGCGGACGAGTCCGAGGAGCTCAAGCGGATCCTCGCCTATTATCGAAATCTCGATGACATGGCGGCGCGCTCGGTCGTTGCCGAATGGCGCCGGGCGCCTTCGAAAGCGTGGCAGACGGCGTAAACCCCTTGAAATGTCGTCAAAAATTAATTCCTGCTGTATAAATTGTCGGTAATACCAAGGATCGTTGATTGTGAGCCCTTGGTATAAGGGGAGTCCGGAACGGAAACGAAAATGGCGCTGCAAGGCTTGCCCATAGCATTGCTCGGCCTATTTGCGATCGCGCTTGCGGCGCTTTTGGCGGGGTATCGGTATACGCACAGCCGTCCCGTACGGCGCCTGCTTGCGTCAGGAATCCTGTTCGTTTTCGTCAGCGCACTGGTCCTCGCGGTTACCTATATCCCGCAATGGGTCGACATTCATCCCAAGGATTCGATTTTCCTGCTGTCGGTCCAGATCGCGCACGTCTTGTGGTGGTTCGCGCTTGCCAGCATGGCGATACGGGCGTCCGACGTGTTGCTGTGGCGCGGCTTGTTCGGCGGGCAGACCGTTCCGAAACTGCTCAAGGACGTGCTGGGCGCGGTCTACTATATCGTCGCGCTGTTTGCGATTGTCGCTTTCGTCTTCGAGCAGCCGGTTACCGGCTTGCTGGCGACGTCCGGTGTCGTTGCCGTCGTGCTCGGTTTTGCGCTGCAGAATACGCTGAGCGACGTGTTCTCCGGTATCGCGCTGAATATGGAACACCCGTACCGGCAGGGGGACTGGATCCGTCTCGATACCGGTTTCGAAGGCGAGGTCGTCGAAATCAACTGGCGGGCGACGCATTTGCGCAGCCGCGAAGATACGGAAATCGTGCAACCGAACTCCGGTATGGCAACCGCCCGGATCGTGAATTTTCATTACCCGGACCGCGGGTACGCGTTCAACATACAGGTCCGTGTCGACTACAGGGTGCCGCCGGCGCGCGTGAAATCGACGTTGAAGGCCGCCGCGCTCGCTTGCGAGCGGGTGAAGAAGCACCCTGGTCCGATCCCGCGCATTCTGAGCTTCGAGGAATCCTTCATCATGTACGACATGAAGGTTTGGGTTTCCGATTTTGCTGAGCATCCCGACCATGTCGATCAGCTGATGACGAGTATTTGGGAGCATATGCGCTGGGCCGGCATCACCGCGGCATTCCCGCAGCGCGATATCCATATTTTCGAAGAAAAGGAGCGCGACGAAACGGCGTCGCTGGCGGTCAGCGAGTTGCTCGAACGGGTCGATCTGTTCGCGTCGCTGGAAATGGAGGAGAAAGAAGAGCTGGCGTCGAAGCTTGATCAGAAACACGTCCGGTCGGGACAGCGCATCGTCGAGCAGGGCAAGGAAGGATCGTCGTTATTCGTGATTGCCGAGGGTCTCCTGGAAGTGCGCGTAAAGTTCGATGACGAAGGGCCGGAACGCAAGGTCGCGCAGGTCGGGCCCGGCGATTTCTTTGGCGAAATGTCCTTGCTGACGGGGGCGCCGCGCAGCGCCACGGTCATCACGCTTACGGATGTGGTGATCTACAAAATCGAAAAGGTCCATCTGGAGCCGATCTTGAAGGCCCGGCCGCTGATCGCCGAATCGCTGGTTTCTCTGCTGAGCCTCCGTCAGGAAGCAACCAAGGCGCTTGCAGAGGGAGAACACGGAGACGCCCTGGACAGCCAGACGGTCGACTCAAGTTACGCCGAGCAGATGCTGCACCGCATCCGCAACTTCTTCCAGCTACATCATTAGAACAATTAGCCCTGGTTCAGTGCCGCGACGCCGGGCAGTTCCCGGCCTTCCAACCATTCCAGGAATGCACCGCCCGCCGTGGAAACATAGCTGAACCGGTCCGCTACGCCCGCATGTGCAAGGGCTGCGACCGTATCGCCGCCGCCGGCAACGGTCGTCAGTCCGCCGGCCTTGGTTAGCGCTGCTGCCTTGCGCGCGACCGCTACGGTCGCTGTGTCGAAGGGCGGTACTTCGAAGGCGCCGAGAGGACCGTTCCAGACAAGGGTTTGGCAGTTTGCCAGCTGATCTTCGATCTCGGCAACGCTTTGCGGTCCGAAATCCAGGATCATTTGGTCCGCAGGCACGGCATTTGCCGGGACGGTCTGCGATGCCGCTCCCGCTTCGAACGCTGCAGCGATAACAGCATCCGTCGGCAGCAGGATATGACATTTCTTTGCTTCCGCGCGTGCCAGGATGTCTCGGGCCGTATCGGCGAGATCCTTCTCGCACAGGCTGGCACCGACGCCGATACCTTGTGCGAACAGGAAGGTATTCGCCATGCCGCCGCCGATAATCAGCAGGTCGACCTTATCCACAAGGTGCCCGAGCACATCCAGTTTGCTGGACACTTTCGCGCCGCCGACGATGGCGGCGAGCGGCCGCTTCGGATCTTCGAGCGCGGCCGTCAACGCTTTCAGTTCGGCTTCCATATTGCGGCCGGCGGCGGACGGAAGACGGCGGGCGATGGCCTCCGTTGAAGCATGCGCGCGGTGTGCTGCGGAAAAGGCGTCATTGACATAGGCATCGCCCAGCGCGGCAAGCGCGGCGGCGAAATTGGGGTCGTTCGCCTCCTCGCCCGGGTAAAAACGAAGGTTCTCCAGCAGGATCACGCCGCCTTCGGGAAGGGTGTCTATGGCCGCTGCCGTTTCGTCACCGATGCAATCTGCGGCGAAAGCAACAGACCGGCCGCCCAACGCTTTTTGCAGCGCGCTGGCGACAGGCCGAAGTGACATTTCCGGGACGATAGTCCCTTTTGGCCGTCCGAAATGGGAAACGACGACGACGCGCGCGCCGCCCTCGGCCAGTTCATTGATGGTCGGTGCGAGCCGGTCGAGGCGGGTAGCGTCGGTTACCCGCCCCTCCTGCATGGGGACGTTGAGGTCGCCACGGACAATCACGCGGCGGCCGGCGGTATCGATATCGTCGAGTGTTTTAAACATGCGGATTTCTACCACGTGCAAGCGGGCTCAGGACAGGGTATCGTCGCCGTATTGAGGGTGGGGGAGGATCGGTGTGCTGAGTGACGAACAACGCGCCGAATTGGTCGAATGGCTGGGTGAGCACGAGAACATTTCTGCGCAAGCGAGTGAAATCGTCGCGACTGGGAAGACACTCGACTATTACATCGGTTGCTGGGGCACCCCGCAAAAATCGGCGGCCTTGGCGGACGGGTCGGCCGTCGCGGCGAAGGCTATCTGTTTCTGATCGCGGATTTCGGGGATTTTCGCGCCGCCGCCGTCTACTGACGGCGGAACGGCCGTTACTGCCCTAACCGGTGCGCATAAAGCATGCGGTAGAACGGGGCGCATTCTTCGGCGAGGGCTTCCAGGGTTTCCGTTAGGGTGACCTGTTTTGGGCGGTATTCGACAAAGCCGGTCGAGCCGGTGACGGAATCATACCAGTATTTGCTCCAAATACCGTCCGTCGGGCGCGGGCCGGGCGTCCAGGACAGCATGGTCGGTGAAAATTCGATGCCGACCGCAGTGCAGAACAGCGTGAGCAATCTTTCCGGATCGCAAAGCACGTCTTTCGAGTCTAGGACCGGTGGTGGCGTACCCGTGCGCTCGAGAACCTGCTCGAAGAGTGCTGCCTGTTGCGGCAAGCCTGTGTCGGCGAGCGTCACAGTTTCGCGTACGCGCGTATAGGACGCCAACACCTCCCTTGGGTCGCGAATCAGAAAGCAGTTGATCAGCCTGTCGAGCCAGCCGCGTTCGATTTCCGGCAGCAGATGATGCGACATGTGTTTCTGATACCAAACCGGTTTCCCGTCGGGTACGGGGCCGCAGAGACGGTTGGCAACGGTCGGCCAGTCGTCCGGTTGCGCGGCGATGACTTCTTCGCGTCCAGGATGGTCCAGTCTCGTCTGCCGCAGATAATAGCCATAGAGTGGCTCATCGGTTACCGCAGTGTCGGGCCGGTTGCCGAAGGCGCGCAGCATCGCGGTCGATATGTTGCGCGGTCCCGACCACATGGCGATACGCAAGGGCTCGGTCATGACGATGGGCACTCGCGTTCGATGAGACCGCGATAAAGTTCGCGGAGCCGCGTCGTCATCGGGCCGAGTTTCCCGTCACCCACAATGCGCCCATCGATGGATGCCACCGGGGTAAGACCGCCGAAAGTGCCGGTGACGAAGGATTCCTCGGCGCCGTAAACTTCGGTGAGCGAAAAATCCTTCTCGAACACGGGTATCCCGTTTTCACGGCACAGCGCGATAACGTTGGCGCGGGTGATCCCCGGCAGGCAGTACTGTCCCGTCGACGTCCAGACCTCGCCGTTGCGGACGATGAAGAAGTGGGTGGAGTTGCAGGTTGCGACGAACCCCTGAGGATCCAGCATCAGCGCCTCATCCGCGCCCGCCTTGTCCGCTTGTATGCAGGCTGCGATACAGTTCAGTTTCGACAGGCTGTTCCATTTCGGATCCTGCGTATCCGGTGCGCCGCGATGAACGTGCACGGTAAATAAGCTCAGTGGCGCGACGTCGCGCGCGATCTTGTATTCTGGAATGATGACGATGGTCGGGCCGCCGACATTGGCATTGGGGTGCTGATAGGGTGTGCGCTTAAGGCCGCGGCTCACGACCAGCCGTATATGAACGCCGTCCGTCATGCCGTTCGCGTCGCAGGTGCGCTGGATTTCCTTCGCGAGCTGATCGGGTGTCATGCCGATATCGATATCGACGGCCTTCAGGTTCTCGTAAAGCCGCGATAGATGCTTGTCGAGAAACGCGAGTTTGCCGTGATGCAACCGCATGCCCTCCCACATGCCGTCGCCGAGCAGAAACCCGCTGTCGAACACGGAGACCTTCGCCTCCGGGCGCGGTGTCAGTTCGCCGTTGACGTATATGAGAACGGTCTGGTTGCGGGGGTCTTCTTCGTAAGCATGGGTGCCGGTGGCCATGAAAAACATCCTTGATTGTCGAGCGCCGCATTCTGACGCAGAAGGCGGATCGCCGCTACGGTTGCGGTCGCGCCTACGGCTGCGATAGTTTTGCAACGGAGCGACAGAGAGAACTGGTGGTGCAGTGACGGATCGAAACGCCCATATGCAGGCGCTGCGGGAAACCGGATTTTGGGGCCGGGCGGCGGCGGGCTGCCTTATCCTCGCGCGGGATAGCGGCCGAATCCTGATTCCGCACCGGTCCGAACATTGTCAGCAGCCGAATACCTGGGGCACCTGGGGCGGTGCGATAGACGAGGGCGAGTCGCCGGAGGAGGCGGTTTTGCGCGAGCTCGCCGAGGAAGCGGGTTTCGCCACGCCGGTTGACGCAATCCCGCTGTTCGTCTTTCGGCATGAGTCGGGTTTTCGCTACCACAATTTCCTGATTACGGTGGAAGCCGAGTTCGAACCGGAAATCAATTGGGAGACTCAGGCCTTTGCTTGGTTTCGCTTTGGCGAGTGGCCGGAACCGGCCCATTTCGGGCTGACTGCCCTGCTTTCGCATGCGGAGAGTCTTGCCGTGCTGCAATCGCACGCGAGTGAGCGTTGAGGCTATTTAGTCCTTGAAGTCGGGCGGTAATGACGAGACGAGTACGTCGCAGGGCGCGACCATAAGTAGGCTTTTCGACGTCGATTTGCGCCACCAGCGTTCGATCGTGTTGCGCCGGCGATGGCCGACGACGATCAGGTCGGCGCCGATTTCCCGGGCCGTCGCGTTGATTTCATCGACCGGGTCGCGGTAGCCCAACCGGCCTTCCGCCTTGATGCCGCGTTGTCGCAGACGCTCCACGCCTTCTTCCAGATAGCTACGAATTTCCCGCTGTTCCTCGTTGACAAGGTCGGACGGATTGACGCCGCCCGCGATGGGCATAGTCGTGGACGATGTGATGACCGCAAGCAGATGCACTTCTGCCTTGCAAAACTCCGCAAGCTCGGCACCCTGGCGCAGCGCGGCGCGGTATTCCGGACTGCCATCGTACGCAAGTAGTATCTTTTTATACATTTTTTCCCTGCCCTACCCGTTTCAATATCCAAACCGGGACTAGCGCGCAAACAAAAACGATGCTGATGAACATGAAGCCGTCCTGGAATCCGAGCGTCGCGGCCTGCGCTTCGATGACGCGGCCGAGGTAATGCAGGGCGCCCGATTGGTGGAGCGCCAAGGGGACGCCGCTTTCATCCAGTAGATTGACGATGGCGTCCAGGAATTCGCGGCTGACCGGATTGGCCGGCGTCTGGGTCGCGGTCAGTGCGTCGCTATGAAACTGTGTGCGCTGCGCCATGAGGACGACAAGCGAGTTGATTCCAACCGACCCGCCAAGCTGACGCATGAAGTTCAGCGTGCCTGAGCCGCGGTTGAGCTGATCGGGTTTGAGGCTGCGCATCGCGCTGGATACCAGCGGCGGCATGATCAGGCCCATGCCGAAACGGCCGACCATGGTGAATATCGCCACCGTCCAGAAACCGGTATTGGTATCCGTCGCCGTCATTAGTGCCGCGCCCAGCGCGAAACACAGCAACCCAATCATGATCGGGTAATGCGCTGGCACGCGGTCGGCGAAGCGTCCGGATACCGGAAACAGCGCCATGAGGACGAGACCGGCCGGAATCAGCACCAGCCCCGCCTCGGTGGCAGAGTAGCCGCCGACCGTCTGCACGAAAACCGGTATCGCATAGCTCGACGCCATGTTCCCGAACCCGAAGACGGTGGCGACCAGGACGGCGGCGGTGAAGCCGGGATTGAGGAACAGGCTCATGTCCAGCAGTGGCGCCTTCGACCGCAACTGCAGTACGACGAACAGGCCTATCGCGCAGATCGAAATCGCCGCGCGGGCGAGGATCACGTTCGACGTCCAGCCGAAGCGCTGGCCATCCGCCATCGCCGACAGCAGCGTTATCAGCGCAATGCTCAACACGATGATGCCCGACCAGTCGAAGGGCGGCAGCCGGCGCCGTTCGATCGGCCCCGGCATCAGAAACGCGCCAAGGATGAAAGCGGCGGCGCTGAACGGCAGCGGAATGTAAAAGATGTAGCGCCATGAAAACGTATCGATGGCAAGGCCGCCGATGAAGGGGCCAATTCCGGGCGCCAGCATGATTGCCATGCCATACAGACCCATGGCGAGGCCGCGCCGGTTTTCCGGAAAGACCTGGAACAGCATGACCATCACGAGCGGCTGGCTGACGCCGGCGGAAAAGCCCTGCAGGATGCGGCCCAGGATGATGAAGTCGTAGGTTGGGCTCGTTGCCGCGATCGCGGTACCCAGAAAAAACACGACGATTACGATGAGGAAGGTCAGGCGCTGCCCGAAGGCTTCCACCAGCCAGTTGTTGAGCAGCTGGCTCAAGGTCATGGTCGCGATAAACGCGGTCGCCATCCATTGTGCGAGGTCCTGTCCGATCCCGTAGGCGCCCATCACGCTGGGCACGGCAACGTTCACGATGGTCACGGACAGGACCATCGACATGACGCCCAGCATGCCGGCAAAGGCGACGTAATATCGGTAATTCGGTCCGAACTGCGCGAAGCGGTCTTCGATCGTGGGGGACGACGCCATTCAGCGGCTGGTTAGCGCCAAAAGATCGACGCCAAGTTCGGCAATCAACGCTCGCGGATATCGATGTTGATTTCGACCATCATCCCCGGACGAAGCTTGCGGTCTTTTTGATTGATGGCGATGCGGACCGGCAGTCGCTGCGTGATCTTGGTGAAGTTGCCGCTGGGGTTCGGGCTCGGCAGCAAGGCGAACTCGGCGGTGGTCGAATTGCCGATGGCGATGATGTGCCCGATGAAGTCCTGTTCCGCATGGCCATTGTCATGCGATTCGATCCCCACCATGCTCAGCAGGCGGTCGAAGGAACCTTCGCCCGGATAGGCGTCGACGGCGACGTCGACCTCCTGCCCGACGCGCAGCTTGCGGACTTCGGTTTCCTTGACGTTGGCCTCGATCCAGACAGTGTCCGGATTGTGCACCAGGGCAAGGCGTTGTCCCGGCGTCACATACTCGCCGATTTCAACAAAGGTCTTGTCGACCACGCCATTCACGGGTGCGCGGATGCTGCGGTCGGCGAGGTCGAGTTTCTGTTGCTGCAACTGCGCGCGCAGCCAGCCTTCTTCGTATTTCAGCTTCGCGATTTCGCTGTCCAGCACGTTCAGGCGGGCGCGGTCGGCTTCCGCTTCCAGGAGCTTGTCGCGCGCGGCCTGCACCTCGGCGACCGCCATGCGGTGCTCGCCGGACAGTTGCTGTTCGCGTGCCTGCGACTCGTCATATTGCTTGCGCGAGATAATTTTCTTATCGAAGAGCGACTTCGTTCGTTTGAATTCCGTGCGCGCCAACTGCAATTGCGGATTGAGCGAGGAGACTTCGGCTTGCGCGGTTCCGAGAACCGACTTCTGGGTCCGGTAACGGCTTTTGGTCTGAACGTCGACCAGGCCCTTTTCGGCGATCAAACGCTGGCGTTCCGCCTCGACGCCTTGTACACGCGCGACGAGCTGTTGCGACAGCAGCTCCGACTCGCGTGAATCGATCTGTACGATCACCTGGCCTTTGCTGATGTCGTCCCCTTCGCTGATCCCCATTTCGGTCACCCAGCCCGCGACGCGGCTGCTGACCGTGATCAGGCTCCCGGCGATGCGGGCGTCGTATTCATAGACATGGGTGAACCGGCTGCGGACTTCCTGAAAGCCCCAGTAACCGCCGACACCCAATACCAGAAGAAGAACAATGTAGCGGATCCAGCTGCGGTTGCGGCGCGGCGGTGGAACGGAGTCCATGACTTTCTTATCCGTGCCGGCTGTTTCCGATTTTGCATCGTCGGTATCGGACACTCGTGCTTCCTCCTACAAATACAGCGCGCTTGTTTCCCCTAATGAACGGGTCTCATACGCCTGTCGCTCTTTCCGCCAAACCGTAATTCAGGACGCGACCTTTTGCCGGTCGCAAGTGCGTCCTGTTGCCGGTTTCCAGAGTATGTGACGTGCGACCGCCTAACAAAACTTGGTTCACGTTGCCTCGAAAGCGACAGGCAGCGGCAAAGCGCGTTAAATCTCAATGTCATGAATCATACACATCTGTGCACTTGGATCAATATGGCGGCGACGGAGCTTGCGCCTTGCATGAGAGCGAAGCATCTGTTGCGCGGCTATTCCCGTTGGTTTTAGATACGAATTGCAATCCGAATAGGAGAAATAACAATGTCGAGAGGGGTTACCGTGGGCGGTGCGCAGATGGGACCGATCGCGCGCGCGGAAAGCCGCGCTGCGGTCATTGGCCGCATGCTGGTGTTGCTCGACAAGGCCCATGCGCGCGGCTGCGACCTGGTGGTGTTCCCCGAACTGGCGCTGACCACCTTCTTCCCGCGCTGGTGGATGGAAAGCCAGAACGAGATCGATTCTTTCTTCGAGAGCGAGATGCCGGGACCCGACACGCAGCCTTTGTTCGACCGGGCGCGGGAGCATGGCATTGGCTTCTATCTCGGCTACGCGGAAAAGACCGTCGAGGATGGCGAGACCCACCGCTACAACACCTCGATCCTGGTCGACCCGGACTCCAACATCGTCGGGCGATACCGAAAGGTGCATCTGCCGGGTCATTACGAGCACGAACCCGAGCGGCCCTGGCAGCATCTCGAGAAGGGCTATTTCGAAGTCGGCGACCTCGGCTTCCCGGTGTGGCGGACAATGGGCGGGGTCATGGGCATGTGCCTGTGCAACGACCGGCGCTGGCCGGAGACGTTTCGCGTCATGGGCATGAAAGGCGTCGAGATGGTGATGCTCGGCTACAATACGCCGGCGGCGAACGCGGTCGGGCCGGAACCGTTCCATGTGCGCATGATGCACAATCACATCACCATGCAGGCGGGCGCCTATCAAAACGGCACCTGGGTTGTCGGTGTTGCCAAAGCGGGGCCGGAGGAAGGCTGCGATTTGATGGGTGGCAGCGTGATTGTGGCGCCCTCGGGCGAGATCGTGGCGCAGGCCCATACCTTGGGCGACGAGCTGATCGTGGCGGAATGCGACCTCGACGAATGCACCTTCAACAAGACAACGATCTTCAATTTCGAAGCGCACCGGCGTCCCGAACACTACAAGATCATCACCGACCAGGTCGGCGTAACACCGCCGCCGGAGGAATAAGACAATGGCCGAATCCATCATCGTCATCAATCCGAATTCGACGACGGCATGTACCGACGCGATCGACAACGCAATGGACCCGCTGCGCATGACCGGCGGGCCGGATATTGAGTGCGTGACCATGACTGAAGGACCGCCGGGCGTGGAGAGCCAGCACGATTCCGACAGCATCATCGTGCCGCTGTGCGATTACATGCGCGGCCGGGACAATGACGCGGGGGCGTTCGTGATCGCCTGTTTCAGCGATCCGGGCCTGCATGCGGCGCGCGAGACGACGGACCATCCCGTGCTGGGTATTGCGGAATCCGCCTATATGACGGCGATGACTCAGGGTGAAAAGTTCGGCGTCATCTCGATCCTCGAACCGTCAGTAAAGCGGCATGGCCGTTATGTCCGGCAGATCGGCATCGAAGCCCGCAGCGCCGGCGATCGCGCCATCGGTCTCGGCGTCGTCGAACTCAGTCAGGAAGACAAAGTACTCGACCGCATGATCGAAACCGGCCGCGCCTTGCGGGACGAAGACGGCGCCGACGTGCTGATCCTCGGCTGCGCCGGTATGGCCCGCTACCGTGACCGCGTGTCCGACGCGCTATCGATCCCTGTTGTCGAACCAACCCAGTCCGCCGTCGTTATGGCGTTGGGACGCTTGCGCTGCGGCTGAGGTCAGCTGATCTTGATACGGGCGTAATCGCAGACCGTTTCGACCAGTTTCGTCATGACCTGGCGTTGTTCGTCGAAATGCCCGTCGCGCTTTTTCATGTTGCGTTCGTCCCAATAGAGGCGGCGGTTGATTTCGATCTGCAGACTGTGCCTGTTGTTGTTTGGATCGCTGTAGGCGCGGACCAACTCGACGCCCTTCTGGCCATCGTTGACGCCGACGTTGAAGCCGAACCCGGCGAGCGTTTCGCGGACCAACTCGGTGAACTCTGCCCCTGCCGTCGTGCCGTCACGGTTGCCCAGCACATAATCGTTTTCGTTCGGCTCGCCTGCTTTCTCGAATCCGGTCGCCCATTTCGATGGCATGGAGTGGCAGTTGATGTGCCAGGCGGCGCCGAACTTTTCATGGGTCTCGTCGAGCGTTTCGCGCAGGGTGTCGTGATAGGGCTGCCAATATTTCTCGATCCGGTTCCGCACTTCGGCGATGCTCAGCTTGCGCTCGTAAATTGCGGAGCGTTGCCGTCCCGATTGGGTGCGGATGAGCCCCATGCCGGATTTGGTCTTGTGGCTCACCTCCAACCGGTGCGGCCAGTCGCCGTCGAGCATGTCCGGATCGATATCCGCCGCCGACCGGTTGGGGTCGATATACATGCGGCTGAATTCGGCCGCGATCAGCGGTGCGCCATGGTCGGGTGCTGCTGCGAAGAGTTCCTCGACATGCGGGTCTTCGCCGCGGCGCAGCATCGAGAGCGGGACGACGTAGTCGAAATCGTCCGGGTAGTGCGAGCCGCTATGCGGTGAGTCGAAGACGACGGGCGTGGGCTCACCGCGCGGCGGAATGACGGTGACGGGAACGCGCATCTAAAATAGGATCTGGGCGCCGAAATTGCGCTTCGGGTCGAGTTCGCGCTGCATCCGGCCGAGCGGTTTGGCGCTGTCCGGTTTATCGCAGGGCTGGAAGACACCGCTGCCCTGTTCGGCGTTCAGTTCGCCGTCGTCCACCACGACGCGGCCGCGGCTGATGACCTTCACCGGCCAGCCCTTCAGCTCCATGCCGGCATAGGGCGTATAGCCCGTGTTGTCGTGCAGCATGTCAGCGGTCACCGTGACCTCTTTGTCCGGATCCCAGATCCCCATGTCCGCGTCGGCGCCGACCGCGATGGTGCCTTTGCGCGGATACAGGCCGTAAATCTTGGCGTGGGCGGTCGACGTGATGTCGACGAAGCGGTGGATATCGATCCGTCCTTTGCCGACGCCTTCGGAAAACAGCATCGGCATGCGCAGCTCGATTCCCGGTACGCCGTTGGCGATTTCCTTGAAGGAGGGGTTGGGGCCGGCCTTCAGCTTGCCGGTCTCATCGAAGCGATAGGGCGCGTGGTCGGAGGACACAACTTGGAAGACGCCGGTCTGAATGCCGTGCCAGATCGCTTCCTGCCCCGCCTTGTCGCGCGGCGGCGGGCTGCAGCAGAACATCGCGCCCTCCATGCCCTCACGGTCCAAATCGTCCAGTGTGAGGAAGAGATACTGTGGGCAGGTTTCGCCGTAGACCTTGAGGCCTTTCGCCTGGGCCATTCGGATTTCCTCCATGGCTTCTTCCGCCGACACGTGAACGATCAGCAGCGGCGTGTCGAGCAGCCGGCCGAGCGAGATCGCGCGGTGCGTCGCTTCGCCCTCGGCGACTTCGGCGTGGCTGACGCCGTGATAGACCGGTGCGCGGTTGCCGCCGTCGATCAGCCGTCCCGCCAGCCAGCGGATCATGTCCCAGTTCTCGGCGTGGATCATGGTCAGCGCGCCTTCGCGCCGGGCGGTCGAAAGCACTTCGAGCATCTGGTAGTCGTCGAGCTTGGTGCCGTCATAGGTCATGTAGACCTTAAAGGAGGTATAGCCGTCGCGGATCAGCGCCGGCAGCTCCTGGCCCAGCACCTGTTCTGTCGGGTCGGTGATGATCAAATGCACGGCGTAGTCGATCACCGCCTTTGCATCGCCGCGTTCGCGGTAATCCTTGACGACGGCGCTTGCCGACTGGCCGCGGTGCTGGGCGGCAAACGGGATGATGGTCGTCGTGCCGCCGAACGCTGCGGCAACGGTGCCGCTGTGAAAATCGTCGGCGCACATGACGCCCATGCCCGATACCTGTTCGATATGGCAATGGCTGTCGATTCCGCCGGGCAGCACCAGCTTGCCCGACGCATCGATCTCCCGGTCGCCGGCGTCAAGCCCTTTGCCCAGCGCGATAATCTTGCCGTCACGGACGCCGACATCGCAGAGTGTCCGGTCCGTTGCCGTAATGACCTCGCCGCCGCGAATAACCAGATCGAATGCCGCCATAGCCTATCTCCTGAACCTGTCCCGCAATTCGCAACTTTGACAAGCGTGTGCGGCCCGCACAAGTGTTTCGCGCCGAGGCCGGCTCTTGCGTCACAGCGTTCGATCGTTAAAAGAGGCGCTGCACAGCAAAATGGAACGTCAATGACCAGCGCTCTCGATCTGGATGCCGACAATTATCACAAATTTCTGGACTACAAGGTTGCCGAAGCCGGCGATGGCTTTGTCCGGCTCGAAATGGCGGGATTCGACTGCCATCGCAACCGGCAAGACTACATCCACGGCGGCGTGCTGATGTCGCTCATGGACATCGCCGGTATCATGGCCGGCAGCCGCGGCAGCGGGGAAACCCGAAAGGCGGTGACGGTCAATCTGAGCTGCAACTTCCTGTCTACGGCCATGGGTGAGACCGTGCATGCAGAAGGCCGGGTGGTCAAAAAAGGCAAATCGATGTTCTTTTGCGACTGCCGGGTCGTTGATGCCGCGACGGGGAAAATTTATTCCACGGCGCAAGGTTCTTATAAATACCTCTAGTGTCCTGATCGTGAAATTCAAAGGATTGAATTTCGCGTGAATCAGCACACTAACTATTCGAGATTCGTGTGATTCAGATCCTAAAATTCGCCGCATTCAATGCGGCGAACTTCAGAATCATCACACTAGCCCTTTAGCGCCGCCGATCAACGCGACATTGCCATGCAGATGAAGCACCTGGGGGGTCAGCCCGGCGGCCGGGAACCATGTCAGATAATCCGCAAGGCTCGCAGGCCGGTTATCGGTGCCAAGGTCTTCGATATAGCCTTCGTAGGAGTCGGCAGTGCGCATTGCCGCGCCGTGAACGCGCTCTATCCGTGACCAGATCGTTTGTTGCAGCGGAAACAGGGCGGTGTCGGTAAGCCGTATCCGGTCATAGAGAAGGAAGAAACCGCCGGATGTGAGGTTTGCCGCCGCATATCCGATGACTTGCTGCTTTGCCGTATCCGGCAGGTCATGAAAGGTCAGCGCCGTGTATATCGCCTGGTAGGGCTGGGCGGGAATGGCACATTGCGCGATATTTTCGAGATCGCCCGTGATTCCGGAAAATTCGCCGGAATAGCTCGCAAGGTTCTCTTCGGCCTTTCGTAGGGCGTCGGCATTGCGGTCGACCCCGACGATCGATATGGCCTCACGCTTTTTGAGAATGAGGTGGGCGACGTAGCCGACTCCGCACCCGAGATCGAGAACCGCTCCACCGTCCGGCACGGCATCCGCGACCAGCGTTGCTAGGATATCGAGTTGTTCCGCCCGCGTCGGATGTCGTTGTACCGGATCGTCCACTGTACCCTCCTGCTTATGATTGGCTCTGATATGAACGTAAATATTTTGGCGAGCAAGTCTGGATCCATATACAAGGCCTGGAATTACTTTGTAACGATTGCAGTTGTTGTCGTAACGCCCTAGTGCATTCAAGGAATTCAAACGTTTTGTTAACTATATGCTATAGTATTGTGTGTGGCTCGACACGTTTTGCCGCTCACGCGGCCAGGCCACTTGTGGGGATTGGTAGTTGGAAGGGCTGGAAATGACCGATTTGGACGGCGCCGCGCTGTTTGCGCTAGCGCGCGACAAATCGCCGGACGGGCGTCGTGCGTTGGTCGAGGCGATCGGATCCCTGTCGCTCAACGAAGGCTCACAGCTGACCGAACGTGAACGGGGTTTGATGTTCGATATCCTCGGGCATCTCGTTCATGAAACGGAAATGTCCGTGCGCCGGACGGTGAGCGCATGCCTCGCCGAATTACCGGATGCGCCACGGGATCTAATTCGCTTGCTGGCCAACGACGATATCGAAATCGCCTATCCCGTTTTGACCAACAGCGGTGTCTTGCAGGATGACGATCTGATCGAAGTGATCCGTCACCGCACGCAGGAACATCAGCTAGCGGTCACCATTCGGCAAAACATCAACGAGAGCGTATCGGAAGCACTGGTCGAAACCGGCAACGAAAACGTAATTCGGTCGTTGCTGAAGAACACGGACGCGAAAATTGCCCGCAGCACTATGGAGTACCTGGTCGAGCAATCGAAACGGGTCGATTCGTTCCAGGAACCGATCCTGCAAAGGCGCGATCTCGACCCCGAGCTTGTCAAGAAGATGTTCACCTGGGTGTCGACTGTGTTGCGGCAATTGATTGTCGACGATTGGGATTTCGACGCGGCGACCGTCGACAGCCTCTTGGAACGGGCGACGGCGCGCGAGGTGCAGTCCGCCGCATATGACGCGCGCGAGCTGTCCAAAACTCAGCAGTTGACCGAGAACCTCGAATCTATTGGCAAGATGACACCGGAAACGATGCTGGGCGTTCTGAAGGAAGGCGAAGTGGCGCTCTTCATCGCCATGTTCACCAAATTTACTGCGCTCGACGAGATTTTCGTCCGGCGGATGCTGTTCGAACACGGTGGCAATGCGCTCGCGATTACATGCAAGGCCGCCGGTATCGGCAAGGCCGTCTTCGCTTCTATTTTTGCGCTGACGCGCAACAAGCAAAACGCGGACGAAGAAGACATTCGCAAGGAAACGCGTCAATGCCTTGCTGTTTTTAACAAAACGACTCGAGAGAAAGCGATGGAAACGGTTCGGCGCTGGCAAGCCAACAATGCCGCAATGAATTCGATGGATCGCTAGCGCTAGGCACAGACATTTGAAATGGCAGAAGCAAAACGTCAGACAGGCGAGTTAAATTCGATGCCCGACGACAAAGAAATCGCGGCCGCCGCGATTGGCAAGGCGGCCGCTGCAGAACACCGGCTCTACAACCTGTCGCGGCTCGTTTCGGCCTGGACATGGGAAACCGATGCGGCGTTTCGGTTGACCGACGTTTCCTATCGCGTCTTCGACATGCTGGGGCTGCACCCGCAGGAACTGGCCGGCCGCCGCCTGGGCGAGATCGGATCGTTCGTTACGTTGGAAGATTTCCCCGCCGGCGGCGAAAGCCAGTCGACGTTCCGCGACGTCTTTTTCGAAGTTCCCAACCGCGAAGGCCAGAAACGCCTGTTCTTGATCAGTGGTCTCCCCGTTTACGACCAGGATACCGGCGAGTTCCGCGGCATGCAGGGCATCGCCGAAGACGTCACACGCCATCCCAAGGCGGATGAGGAGTTCGAAAAACTGTTCGAGTCCCTCGAACAGAGTCTCGTTCTTGTCATGATCGCCAATTCGGAAGGCGAGATCGAATACGCCAACGAAAAATTCCAGGAAGCGACAGGTTACAGCCTCGACGAACTGAAGCGGATTTCGCCCTGGAATCTTGTCGATATGCCGAAGGACAAACGGGAAAAGAAGCTGGAGCACATCCGCGAAGGCAATGAATGGGTTGGCGAGACCCATTATCGCCGCAAGGATGGCGCCCTGTTCTGGGCAGCCGAATCCATTTCTCCAATTCCCGCGCAAGATGGCGGCATCGATCGTCTGTTGTGGGTCATCGAGGATGAAACGGCACGGCGGGTCTATCGGACGCATTTGGAATCGCGTGCCGATCCGGAACTTTTCACCGATATGCCGAGCCGTATACGCAATGCGGTTTTCCTCGTGCTGTCGAGCGACAATTGCCTGATGGCCAAACTGCAGATGGAGAATTTGGCGCTCGACGATGCGCTCAACCGCTTGCCGCTCGGGGTGATCGTCGCGGATTCGTTCAGCCGACCCATACGAATGAACCGCGCCGCCGCGGCTATCGTCGACGCCGATGACGGGCTTTCGGTCGGCGCGATGGGCTGCAGGGCACCTATGATGGCCAGCTGGTGAAACTGAAGGACATTATCTGGCGGACAGGGCGCGCCGGGAAAGGCAAGAAAAAGGACGATACGGGCGCGATCTCTCTGGAGCGGCCGTCCGGCGAAAGGCCGCTTTCGGTTGTCGTGACGTCGTTGCGTACGGAATCGCATTATTTCGACAAGGACAGGCCCGCCGCGCTGATTTTCGTCGGCGATCCGGAAACCCATCCGGATTTCGACGAGGACCGGCTTAGCAAACTGTACGGGCTGACACGAGCGGAAGCCCGGCTGGCGGCGTTGCTCGCTCAGGATTTGAGCCTCGCCGATGCGGCCGACGAGCTCTCGGTGAGCCAGCATACGGTTCGAACCCATGTGAAGCGGATCTTCTCCAAGACCACGACCGAGCGGCAGTCCGGACTGATCCGGTTGCTGCTAAGCGGCCCGGCCCCCGTTAGCCCGGACTGATCCGGTCCGCCGCCGCGTCATCGATGCCGGATGTCGCCGCCATATTCGATCGCGAAGCCGACAATTGGGATGCCGGACACGGGCCCGACTCGCCGCGCGCGTCCGAGTTTCGCATGCGGGCCGACTATCTGCGTGCGCTGTGCGACAGGCTCGGCCGGCCGCGCGTTCTCGATTTGGGCTGCGGCACCGGTTGGCAGCTGCTCGATCTCGCGGGGTCGATCGACCGGGGAACGGGTATCGATCTGTCGCCCGGCATGATCGCACGGGCGCGGCAGAATGCTGCTGCTCTGGACTCCGATACGACGTTCGATTTCCGGGTCGGCGACATCGCGTCGGCGCTGCCGGATACCGTGGGGCCATTTGAGCTGATTCTGTTCGTCGGCTCCCTCGAACATGCGCCGGACCCCGCCGCCCAGCTTGATGCCGCGGTGCGGCTGCTTGATCGCGAGGGCCGGTTGGTCGTCATCATGCCGCACCCTTGGAACCTCGGCGTTTTCCGCGCGCGCTGGTCGCCAAGCGCCAGACAGGGCGCACCGTTTCGCCATATGACACCGCGGCATCTGGCGCGTGTCGCGTCCCGGTCCGGCCTGCGCCTGGAATCGGTAACGGCGCTGCCGTATCGAGCTGCGCCGCAATCCAAAGCCGGATTGGCGCACCGGTCGCCGATCATCGCGGGCGCCTATGCGGCGAGTTTCGGCAAGGCCCTTTCTTGACAAGCGCCGACCCCGGGTGGCTTCATCGGGGATCGGACATTGTCGGGATCGAGGGGCAGATGAACGCAAAGATCAATAGCGAAGCGCAGGAAGCCGCGCGCAACGCCGGCCTTGCAAAGATGACGGAACAGTTCCCCGACGATGTGGCGCGGGCGTTCGAATTCGCCAAATCGCTGGCCGAACGCATGCCGCGTGATATCGCCCCGGCCGACGAGCCGGCGCATGTCTACCGGGCGGGGGACAAGGAACAATGACCGATTTCGCCTACCTGACGATCACCGAAGCGTCGCAGCTTCTGTACAACCGTAAAATTTCGCCCGTCGAATACACGCAAGCGCTGCTCGACCGTATCGCGGCGCATGACGGGCCGCTGCATTCGTTTCTGCATGTGTCCGGCGACCATGCGCTCGACGCCGCCAAGACGGCGGAAGCGGAGATCATGGCCGGCGACTGGCGCGGGCCGCTGCATGGTGTCCCCTATGCGCTGAAGGACATCATCGATGCGGCGGGCGAACCGACGACCTGCCACTCGAAAGTCATGGCGAGGAATAGCGTTCCCGACACCGATGCGCATGTGACCGCGCAGTTCCGCGCCGCGGGCGCAGTTCTGGTCGGCAAAACGGCAACGCACGAGTTCGCGATCGGCGGTCCGTCCTTCGATCTGCCCTGGCCGCCGGCGCGCAACCCGTGGAACCCGGCGCATTTCACCGGCGGGTCGTCGAGCGGTTCCGGTGCGGCACTCGCCGCCGGTTTCGTGCCCGCCGCACTCGGCACCGACACGGGAGGGTCGGTGCGCAATCCCGCATCCCTGTGTGGCCTTGTCGGCATGAAGGCGACCTATGGCCGCGTCAGCCGGCGCGGCGTTTTCCCGCTGTCCTTCACGCTCGATCATGTCGGGCCGATGACGCGCACGGTCGAAGACAATGCAATCCTGCTCAACGTCATCGCGGGGCACGACGCGCAGGACCCGGGCAGCGCGCCGACGGAGAAACCGGATTTTACCGGGCGCATCGGCCGCGACATCAAGGGCATGCGCATCGGCGTGATTCGGCACTTTTTCGAGACCGACATGCAGGCCGATCCGGAGATGGCGAAGAGCATCAACCATGCGGTCGATGTCCTGCGCGGGCTCGGCGCGGAAGTGTCCGACATGACCGTGGCGCCACTCGATACCTATGCGGCTACCAATCGGGTTATCCTGCTGTCGGAGGCCTTCGCGATTCACGAAAAATGGTTTCAGGAACGTCCGGAAGATTACGGCGAGCTGTCGCGGCGGCGCATCATGGGCGGCGCGTTCATTCGGGCGGCGGACTACGTCAACGCGACCCGGGTCAAGGCGCGGCTTGTGCATGAGTTCGACGAGGCGATGCGCGGCTTCGATGTCGCGATCACCGCATCGAGCATGGATCCGGCCTGCGAGATCGAAGACGAGGAAGCGTCCGAACGCACCTACGGACGCCAGGCGCGTGCGCCGTTCAACTTGACCGGTTCGCCGGCCTTGGCGGTGCCGACTGGTTTCTCGGAATCCGGACTGCCGCTGTCGATGCAGATCGTCGGCAAACCCTTCGACGAAGCGGCGATCTATCAGGTCGCGCATGCGTATGAGCAGGCGACGAACTGGACCGAGCGACGGCCTCCGCTCGCGGCATGACCTATTGACCGAACCCACTTTTAAGACGCGCCAGGACGAAACGGCGCAAGACTGGGCCGCGCTCGACCGGCATCTTAAAACCCAAGGGCTGGTGCTGAGTGGGAGCGAGCCGCCGCGGCAATTCGCGTCGGGATTCGGGAACCTCAACTATCTGCTCGAAATAGACGGCGCGCCGTTCGTCCTGCGACGACCGCCGACCGGGCCGGTGCCGCCCGGCGCCAACGATATGGGGCGGGAAAACAAAATCCTGAACGGCCTGTGGCGCGAGTTCCCCCTGGCGCCGAAAAGTATTCTGTTCTGCGACGACATTTCGGTTTTGGGCGCACCGTTCTTCATCATGGAATACAAGCCTGGCCTGGTGATCGGTGGCGAGATGCCGCCCGAAGTGGCGGCGCGCGGTGCGCCGGGCGAGAAGCTGGGCGCCATGCTCGTGACCGTGCTGCGCGATCTGCACCGGGTCGACCCGGAAGTGGTCGGGCTCGGCGATCTCGGCCGGCCGGAAGGGTTCCGCGAGCGCACCGCGGCGGGCTGGATTAAACGGGCGCGGCTCGCCTGGGACGGCGAACCGCCGCCGGTGGTCGACGAGTTGGAGGCCTGGCTCGGCGCGGCAAGATCGCTGCCCGAGCAAACGACATCCTTCCTGCATAACGATTTTAAGCTCGACAATGTGGTGCTCGATCCGGACAGCCTCGATCCGGTGGCGGTGCTCGACTGGGATCTTGGCACGCGCGGCGACCCGCTCGTCGATCTGGGCGTCATGCTGGGCTACTGGACCGAGGCCGGAGACCCGGAGGCGATGCAGCAGCTCCGCCAGATGCCGACCGGCGGGTATGGGTTTCCGACTCGCGAGGCGGTGGCAGCCGATTACGCAGCGCGCACCGGCCGCGACCTGTCGGGCTTCCAATGGTACCGGGTGCTGACCAGCTTCCGGGTTGCGGTAATCTTCATGCAGCTGCACCGGCGCTACCGCGAAGGCGGCGCCGGCGATCCACGTTTCATGGAATTCGGCACGCTCGCCGAAGGGTTGCTCGACCTCAGCCACGAGGTTGCGCAGGGCCGGATCTTTTAGGGCTCCCTCCCGCCTCAGCCGATGAAGCCGCCATCGTCCTTGGTGATGGCGACGATGCTGGAGCGCGGCACAGCATCGCCGCCATCCGGGAAGTTGCTCTTGCTGCCTTTTTCGCCCGGATGCTGAATACCGACGAACAGAGTCCTGCGATCCGCGGCCCAGGTGAGGCCCGTGACTTCACACCCTTTCGGGCCGACCAGGAAACGGCGAATTTCGCCGGTTTCAGGATTGCCAACGAGCATTTGATTATTGCCCATACCGGCAAAATCGCCTTTGTCCGTGTAATCGCCGTCGGTCTGGATCCAGAGCAGACCGTTCGTATCGAAGGCAATGCCGTCCGGCGAGTTGAACATGTTGCCGGTGTTGATGTTCTTGGATCCCGCATCGGCGTCGGAATGGACGGTCGGATTGCCGGCCATGACGAACAGGCTCCAGCTGAAGCCGGTGCTTTCGTGATCGCCGCCGTCCGGCGTCCAGCGGACGATCTGACCATACTTGTTGCTTTCGCGTGGATTCGGGCCGCCGATTGGCGTCGCGTTGTCGCCCTTGTTCGATTTCTTGCCGCGGTGCTTGTTGTTGGTCAGGGCGCAATAGATTTCGGCTTTCTTCGGATGGGCTGCAACCCATTCCGGCCGATCCATCGTCGTCGCGCCGACAACCGACGCCGCCTGTCTGGTATGGATACAGATTTCAGCCTGCGAACTCATCCCGGTCGTGGCCGGAGTCAAAGCGAGCCATCTACCGCGCAAGTTGCCTTCGAACTTTGCGGCGAAAAGAGTGCCTTTCTCCAGCAGGCTCTCGTTATTACCGCCTTCGATATAACGGCCGTCGCTAACGAACTTGTAGAGAAATTCGTCGCGCTCGTCGTCGCCCATATAGACGACGATGCGGCCGGTATCCGTCACGACCAGTTCAGCGTTCTCGTGTTTGAAGCGGCCCAGCGCTGTGCGTTTCTTGGGCGTCGATGTTGGATCGAGCGGATCTATCTCGACGACGTACCCGACGCGGTTCGGCTCGTTGGGATGTTTGGAGAAATCGAACCGTTCATCGGTGGTGGCCCAATCGTTACCCCAATCCTTAAGCCCGACGCTGTAGCGTTTCAACTCCGGGCTGGGTTCGAACCCTCGGTCATTGCTCGTGAAGTAACCGTCGAAGTTCTCCTCGCAGGTAAGGTAAGTCTCCCAAGGCGTGCGCCCGATGCCGCAATTCGCCCATGTGCCCTTGACACTGGTTCCCTCCGGATCCTCTTCGGTCCGCACAAGATCGTGCCCGCGTGCGGGGCCGGTGAGCTCCATCGGGGTGTCCGCGGTGATCCGACGATTGAGCGCCGAGTCCATCACGATCGACCATTCGCCGCCCTGGAAACCGATTTCAAAGATCGAAACGCCGACAGCCGCTTTAGATTTGCGCACGTCGTCGGCACCTTCGGGCCGGTTGGAAACGCGGTTCCCGAAGAAGATTTCCCTGTTCACATACTCATTATTGACCGCCAGTATATTCTTCTCGCCATGGGTAAACAGCGCCATGCCGTCGTTGTTGTCGCCGACCGCGCGCTCCTGGCTTTCTCTGGTGCCGCGCGTTTCGTGATCGAAAGGAACGCCGTTCGACCACAATGGGTCGCCCCATTTTGCGACGACGTGCCAGCTATATCCCGTTGGCACCGTGACGGTGTCCAACCCGTTTGCGGCGACAGGCATAAAATTGAACCGATCTGCGGTGCGCGTGGCGACTGGTGTCGCGGCAGTCATAAATGCGACCGCACTGAACGCGGCACTACCGCCTAAAACGACTCGGCGCGAGACGCGAAATTTCACTATTTTTTCGAAATCGGTCGGCACTGCTCGCTGTTTCCTCCAACGCGTTTGTCAGCAAGAACACTAACGGACACTGATCTCGCATTGTTTCCAGAATATTGTGACGGGGTTATCATTTTGTAAGCGATTGTGAAACTGTGTGCCGGCGACACGCGCTTACGCGGTGGCGAGTCCCTCCCACCTTGCTGTAACATGCTTGGCGGGAGACAAGGGGAGCCCTCATGTCGGATATGTTGAAAGAGTCGATCGGGACGATCGGCCAGGCGCTGCGCGACGGCAAAACGACCAGTGTCGCGCTTGCCAAGGAGGCAGTGGCCAACCATGATCGGCGCGGCGGTGCGCTGGACGCGTACAAAAGTCGCGACGCAAACCAGTTCCGGGCCGAGGCGCAGGCGGCGGATGCGGTCCTCGCGGCCGGGATCGACTTCGGCCCGCTGCAGGGCATTCCGGTCTCGGTGAAGGACCTATATGGCGTTGCCGGCTATCAAACGTTTGCCGGAACCCCCGCCGCCCTGTCGGAAAAGTGGGAGATGGAAGGGCCGGTCGTCGAGACCTTTCGGCGCGCCCTCGCACCCATATTCGGCAAGACGCATACGGTCGAATTTGCCTTTGGCGGGCTGGGCACGAACGCCCACTGGGGCACGCCGCGCAACCCGTGGGACGCCAAGGCGCACCGCGTGCCGGGCGGCTCCAGCGCCGGTGCCGGGGTCAGCCTGTGCGAAGGATCGGCCTTGCTCGCGCTGGGCAGCGACACCGCGGGATCGGTCCGCGTGCCGGCCAGTTTCACCGGCAATGTCGGCGTGAAAACCAGTTTCGGCCGCTGGTCGGTGGACGGGATCGTGCCGCTCAGCCCGAGCCTCGATACCGCGGGCGTGTTGGCCCGCACTGTGTCCGACGCCATACTCGCCTTCGCCGCCATCGACCCGCTGACCGATCTGCCGGGCGCGGCCCTGCTGGCGGGATTCGGCGATGTCGGGCCGGCGGACATCCATATCGGCGTCTGCGATCATTTCTTCGAGGATTGCGACCCCGGTGTCGCCGAAGGAATCAAGGCGGCCATCGACGAATTGGCCAAGGCCGGTGCGCGCGTCTCGTCGATCGATTTGCCGGAAGCGGCGGAGGCGGATGAGATTTTCCTGCGCGGCGGCCTCGCGGCGCCCGAATTCGCCGCCTTCATCAATGGCGAGATGCTGGACCGCAAGGCGACCCTGGACCCGAACGTCGCGGCACGGTTCGACAGTATGGAGGCGATCCCGGCGGTCGATTACCTGATTCGGCGTGACCGGCTGCAGCAATTGTCTGCGTCACTGGAAGACCGGATGGCCGATGTCGATGTCGTGGTCGGCCCGACGGTACCGATCACGCCGCCGGTGGTTGATGCGGTCGCCGATCTGGAAGGATACCGGACGCACAATATGGGCGCGCTGCGCAATACGCGGACCGCGAACATGCTGGCCCTGTCGGCGGTGACGATTCCCGTCGCTCTGGACAAAGCCGGCATGCCGGTCGGCTTTCAGATCATGGCGCCGCTTGATGAGGATGAGCGCGCGCTTGCCGTCGCCCTCGCGTTCGAAGGCGTACTCGGCACCGGGCGGCAGCGGCTCGGTACGCCGCCGCTGTGTAAGGATTAGAAAGACCAGCGTAATGTCTGAAACGGCGGATGTGGTGATTGTCGGGGGCGGCCTTCATGGCTGTTCCGCCGCCCTGCATCTTGCCCGCCGCGGCGTGACGGCGCTCGTTATCGAGAAGGACCATGTCGGCCGCCACGCCTCGAGCGTGAACGCCGGCGGCGTCCGGCGTCTCGGCCGGGATTTGGCGGAAGTGCCGTTGTCCGCCGCGTCGATTGAGTTGTGGAACGATATCGAGGATCTGGTCGACGACGATTGCGGCTTTCACGCAACGGGTCAGGTTAAGATCGCGGAAACAGAGGAAGAGCTCGCGGCGCTGCGTGCCCGCGCAGCGCAGGTCCGCGAACTCGGCTTCGATCACGAGGAGATTGTCGATCAGGCAACGCTGCGGGATTTGCTGCCGGCCGTCGCCCCGCATTGCGTCGGCGGCATGTATGTCGCGGGCGACGGCTACGCCGATCCGGCGCGCACGACGGCCGCGTTCCGGCGCAAGGGCGAATCGCTTGGTGTGCGCTTTTTCGAAGGTGTTACCGCGACCGGCGTCGAACGCACAGACGGCGTCTGGCGCGTCTCGACGAACGACGGCACGTTTGAGGGACCGGTGCTGATCAACTGTGCGGGCGCCTGGGCCGACCGCATCGCCGCCGCGCTGGGCGAAACCGTGCCGCTGACGGTCTTGGCGGCGATGCTGATGGTCACCGCGCCGATGCCACGTTTCATCGAGCCGGTCGTCGGCTCACAAGGCCGTAAGCTTTCCTTCAAGCAGGCAGCGAACGGCACCGTCATCATCGGCGGTGGTCATCGCGGCGGCGCTTACCGGGACGAGAACCGAACGACGATCGATTTCGGCGGCCTCGCGATCAGCGCCAAGACCGCCAGTATCCTATTCCCGGTCATGGCGACCGCCAGCATCGTGCGCTGCTGGGCCGGCCTTGAAGCCTTCATGCCGGACGGCATCCCCGTCATCGGTCCCAGCGCCGCGGAAGACGCCTATCACGCCTTCGGCTATTGCGGCCACGGCTTCCAGCTCGGCCCGATCGTCGGCAGTATGATGGCGGACCTGGTCACCACCGGCGGCACCAATCTGCCGGTACACCCGTTCCGCATCGGCCGTTTCCAGGATGCAGCGGAGAGTGGGGCATAGCTGGCGTGCGGCAGTAACGGAGGGAGAGTAAGCGATGGAGATCAAGCGAGGACCGGAGAGCTTCCCCGGCCGGACCCGGCGGGTCGAATATAACGGGCTGGTCCATGTGGTCATGAGCGCGCCGGACGGGACCGGATCGATGGCGGGCCAGACACAGCGATGTCTTGACGGCGTCGACGCCCTGCTGGCCGAGGCCGGGACCGACAAATCCAGGCTTGTCACGGCAACGATTTATCTCTCCGACATGGCGCGGAAGTCTGAAATGAACGATGTCTGGGTCGCTTGGGCCGACCGCGACAACCCCTGCGCCCGCGTCTGCGTCGGCGCCACCTTCGAACCCCGCAACCCGCCGGAAGAGCTCCTGATCGAAATCGCCATCAGCGCCGCGATTGGGTAGGGGTACGTGAATGCTTTGGATTATGGTTAAATTTTGCCTAACGGCAATTTCACCAGCATTGCCTTAGCTGCGGTCGATCCGTAGAATCCGGCCATGGCCATTGATGAACCCGGACTTCCTTCGACGCCGCCCGGCGGTGTCGGCGTTCCAGCGTCGCGGCCGTCGCCCGATCGGCCGCTGGCCTTGGTTGAGAAGCCGAAACGGCTGCCACGGCCGGCTTTGGACCCGTTCGATCTGGAAGGCGCGATCGCCCGACTTGCGCAATTGCTCGCGTTGGATGCGGAAACGCCGCGCTTTAACGTTCCGCGCGGGTTTTATCTCAATATACTGGTCTAAGACCCCGTTTTCTGCCGTTCGCGGCGCGAAATCGATGCCGCCGTTAAATTCTAATTAAATCATTTTTCCTAAACTCGGTTCCGGTCCGGTGTTGCACGGGACCTCGCCCTTGCTTTGGGAATTTTGCCGCCGGACCGCACGACGTCAGCCGGAGAACGAGTTGCGCTTATGGGTTCACAAGACGAATCGACCGTAAATTTCAGCCAGAAGTTCTTTACGGCTGTGGAAGGGTCCTACTTCCGCAAATCGCACGAAACGGAGGAGCCCGTCTTCGTCCTCAATCTGGGCGGCGAAGAGGTCATGCTGCCGTTTCCGGGCATCCGCCGCGAGTTTGATATTGAGGAGGATTCCTCCGACGATGTTATGTTGGGACTTGTGGCGAGCGGTCTCGACTACGTCAAGGTGCTGATGCCGGGCGACGATCTGCCTAAGGAATTGCTGACCGGCGAGGCATCATGGGATGTTTCCGACGAACATCGCAAGATCGCGCAACAACGCCTCAGCATGCAGCTCGTGTCGTGGGTGTCGGGCGATGAGAATCTGATTACCGACCCGCAGCAACTGCTTCAGATTGCCGACGACCCAGCCGTGAAGGAAAAGGTCAACAGCGCGTTCGACGAAGCCGCGAAGGCGATTGGGCTCGAAGCCGGCGAAGGAAACAAGATCGTAGACTTGATCGAGGAACTGGCCGAAGAGCTCGCCTACATTGAGACCTTGCGCGAACAGTTTCGCGGCGTGGTCTCCATGGAGCAGAAGATCAAGCGCCTGCGCAATGTGGCGGCGAAACATCGCAGCATCCTCGACTCCGCGACGTCGGTTGCCAAACTGATTTCCATCGCCGTGAAGGAGTTCGGCGAGGAATTTGATATGGCGGACGGGCAGACCGGCGAAATCATTGCCGTGCTGAAGAACATCACGGCACAGAAGGAATTTATCCGCGGCACGCGCAACTCCGTGTACCGGCGTCTGGTAGCGTGGGATGGCTTGCTACGCGGCTGGGAGCAGGAGTCGGGACAATATACGGCGACGATCCCGGATCTGCTGCGCGAGACCTACCGGTTCCTGGCGCCGCGCTATATGCAGACGGACGATTGGTTGTTGGCCGCGCAATCGCAGGGGCAAAGCGAACCCCAGACGGAGCAGGTTTGGTAAATTCTCAGTCGTTTAACCCCATGAGATCGCGGGCGTAGATTTCGGCGTCGAACGGCCGCAGATCCTCCGCCGCTTCGCCGACACCGATGGCATGTACCGGCAGGGCGAATTTTTCCGCCAGCGCGACCAGCACCCCGCCTTTCGCCGAACCGTCCAGCTTGGTCACGACGAGCCCGCTGACGGCGACGATATCGCGGAAGATTTCGACCTGGCTGTGGGCGTTCTGGCCGACGGTCGCGTCAAGCACCAGGATGCAATCGTGCGGCGCCGTCTCGTCCAGCTTCTTTAGGACCCGGCTGATTTTTTCCAGCCCGGCCATCAGGTCGGCCTTGTTCTGCAGGCGGCCGGCGGTATCGATCAACAGCAGGTCGGCCCCCTGTGCACGCGCGGTTTCCAGCGCGTCGTAGGCGAGGCCTGCGGCGTCGCCGCCCGGCTTTCCGGCGATCACCGGGCAGCCCGCCCGCTCGCCCCAGATCTTGAGCTGCTCCACGGCTGCGGCGCGGAACGTGTCGCCTGCCGCGAGCATGACCTGCAGCCCCTGTTCGCGGTAATGCTGCGCCAGCTTGCCGATGGTCGTGGTCTTGCCGCTGCCGTTGACACCGACGACGAGAACGACGTGCGGCTTGCGCGCCGGGTCGATTGCAAGTGGCGTCGCGACGGGGCCGAGGATCGCCGCGATATCCGTTGCCAGGGCAGACCGCACCTCTTCCTCGCTGACCTCCTTGTCGAACCGGGTCGCTGCCAGGTTGGCGGTCAGCTTCGCGGCGGTGACCGGCCCAAGATCGGCGGTGATAAGCAGTTCTTCGAGTTCCTCGAGCGCGTCGTCGTCGAGTTTGCGCTTGCGGAAGATCCCGGCGATGCCGTCCGTCAACTTCGATGTCGATTTCGAAAGCCCTGACTTCAGGCGGTCGAGCCAACCTGGTTTGCTCATGCGGCCTGCCGTCCGGTCAGGGCATCGCCATCGCGGCCCGTTACGCGAAGCGTGGCAATCTGACCATCCGGCAGGGCCCCGTCGGCATGGATCGGCGCATAATGCTCGGTGCGTCCGATGCCGCCGGCTTCCACAAGGACGGTGGCGTCGGTGCCGATTCGGCTGTCGAGAAAGCGCGTTGCCGCTCGCATGCCGGCCTGGCGCAGCCGCGCCGCGCGGTCTCGGCGGACGGGTCCGGGCACCTGCGGCATGCGTGCCGCCGGGGTGCCGGGACGGGCCGAATAGGGAAAGACGTGCAGCCAGACCAGCCCGCATTCCTCGACCAGGTCGAGCGAGCGCTGGAACATGCCGTCGGTCTCGGTCGGGAAGCCCGCGATCAGGTCGGCGCCAAGCGCGATGTCCGGCCGTGCGCGGCGCAGCCGGTCGCAGATGGCGATCGCGTCGGCGCGGCTGTGCCGCCGCTTCATGCGCTTCAGGATCATGTCGTCGCCGGCTTGCAGCGACAGGTGCAGGTGCGGCATCAGGCGCGGCTCGGATTCGATCAGCCGCATCAGGTCGGGATCGATTTCGATACAGTCGATCGAGGAAATGCGCAGGCGTGGCAGTTCCGGCACGTGGGCGAGCAGGCGCCGCGCCATCTGGCCCAAGGTTGGCTGCCCCGGAAGATCTGTGCCGTACGACGTGATGTCGACCCCGGTCAGGACGATCTCCGCATAGCCATTCTCGACCAGGGTACGGGTCTGGGTCACGATATCGCCGACTGGGACGGAACGGCTGGCGCCGCGGCCGAGCGGAATGATGCAGAAGGTGCAGCGATGGTCGCAGCCCTGCTGGACCTGCACGAACGCGCGGGCGCGGCCCTCAAAGCCCTCGATCAAGTGCCCCGCCGTTTCCCGCACCGCCGTGATATCGCCGACCAGGACCGGGGCATCGGTACCGTATGCGGCTTCGGTCAGTTTTTCGGCGTTGCCGATCACGCGGTCGACTTCCGGCATCGCGGCGAAGGCGTCCGCGTCGATCTGGGCGGCGCAGCCGGTGACGATGATTTGCGCACACGGGTTGTCGCGCCGCGCACGGCGGATCGCTTGGCGTGCCTGGCGCTCGGCTTCCTTGGTGACGGCGCAGGTGTTGAAGATAATAGAGTCGTCCAGTCCTGCCGCCTTCTCGCGCATCACCTCGGATTCGAAGGCGTTGAGCCGGCAGCCGAAGGTGACGATGTCCGGTCCGGTCTTCATGCCGACCCCACAGCGTCGTCGAGTACGCCAGTGAATGACACCGCGACCGGCCCGCTCATGACGACATGATTGTCGGCACGCCAGTCGATGTAGAGGGACCCACCATCGAGCACGACTTCGACCTGACGTCCGGTCAATTCACGCCGTGCTGCGGCCACTGCGGCGGCACAGGCGCCCGAGCCGCAGGCTTGCGTGACGCCGGCTCCACGCTCCCAGACCCGCATGCGGATCCGGTCGCTCGCCTGGATGCCGACGAACTCGACATTCGTGCGCTCCGGGAACAACGGGTGATGCTCGACCGCCGGGCCATACGCCGAGGGGTCGGCATCCTCGGCATCGTCGACGAAAAACACGCAGTGCGGGTTTCCAATTCCAATTGCAACTGGATCGCGATACGGGCCGCTCGCGAGATCGAGGTGCAAGGTGTCCATTTCGCGGCTCAGCGGAATGTCCCGCCAGCCGGTTTGCGCCGGCCCCATATCGACCGCGACCAATCCGCGCCGGTCGATATGTGCCGGTAGAAAACCGGCTCTTGTTTCGACCGCGATTTCGTCCGTATTGTTCTCCTGCATCAGCCGCGCAACGATGCAGCGCGTCGCGTTCCCGCAGGCTTCCGCCTCGCTGCCATCCGAATTGTAGAAGCGCAAGAATCCGACAGCCCGACCATCCCGAGGCGGCTCGATCAGAACGAGCTGGTCGCAGCCGACGCCGCGCCGCCGGTCGGCGATCAGCCGGATCTGATCTTCGTGCAGCGCATACGGCTCGACCCTTGCGTCGATGACGACGCAGTCGTTGCCAATGCCATGCATTTTCGTGAACGGTATCATCCGCATTACCCGCTTTCGCCGCGTTATAGGGGTATCCGAGCGAACCTGTCCACCGGATTTGGATAGGGGCACGGACTCGCAAGTCCGCATCGTGCCAGATAGAGTTGGCTGACCATCTAATCGCCGGGGTTTTGAGAGAATGCGCCAATGACTGCCGCCGACGACGCGAACGACGTCAAATCCTTTCAGACGTTCGTCGAGATGCGCGACGGCGTGAAGCTGAATACCTTCGTATTTCTGCCCGACACGGCGGGTCCGGAATTCCCGGTCATCCTACAGCGTACGCCCTATGGCATCACGGCGCCCCAGGGAGAAGCGATCTTCGATCCTACGAAGGGCTGGCTGCCGAACCCGGGCGAGGAGATGCATGGATCGATTCTGCGGGGATGGAAAGCTATTGCGCAACACGGCTACGCTGCGGTTTATCAGGATACGCGCGGCCGCTATGGCTCCGAGGGAATTGACCGTGTTTACGCGGACGATGCGGCCGACGGCTTCGATACGCTGGAGTGGATTTCGCAACAGTCATGGAGCAATCAGAGGGTCGGTATCTCCGGTTCGTCCGCCGGCGCGACCACAGCGCTAGCCGCTGCAAGTGCGTGTCACCCCACACTGCGCGCGTTCTTCGCCCAGGTCGGCGGAGCCAGTATCTACGACGATATCGTTTACGAGGGCGGATCGATCGAGATGGAGCGGCTGTGGCTTTGGGTGTCGCGGAATATACCCGGACTGTCGAAGTCGCACCGCGACGCCATGCTGCAGCGGTTTGGCCTGACCGAGGGCGAATTGGACGCAGCCGCGAAGGGCGCTGCGGCGCGCTACGAACGGCTCGACGCCGCGTGCCGGGCAGACCCACCGTTTGTCGACTCCGCCGATTGGATGCGGCTGCCACTGACTGGTTATCCGGACTTTTCGACCTGGCAGCCGTTCCTGGACGAGATTATTACGCATCCGACGCCTGACGAGTTTCGGTGGCAGCATGATTTTCGCCGAGCTATCGATATTCCCGGATTTCATGTCACCAACTGGTACGACATCTTCCAGCACAGCATGATTGCCGCGTTCACCGACATCCAGTCTCGTGTCGGCAATCAGCTGCTGTGGATCGGCCCCAACGACCACTATTTCATATATGAAACCAACTTCTGGCCACGCGACCCCTATTTCGAATGGTTCGGCCATTGGCTGAAAGACGAGCCTACCGGCATTATGGAGCAGCCACCCGTTTACTATGCGCCAAACGCCTGGGTAGAGGACGCCGCAGGGTACGTCGCGGACGATTGGCAGCATGCGGACCAATGGCCTCCATCAGACATTGAGCTGCATCGCTACTACCTTCGTGGTGACGGCAGCTTGACCGAGGCAGGGCCGGCCGGCGCGCCACGTGGCTATACCTATGATCCAGGGCAGCCTGTTCCGACGCTGGGCGGCCGCAATATGTTGATCGACGCCGGGCCGCGCGATCAAAGGCCGGCTCAGGCGCGACCCAATTACGGACTGATGTATCGCAGCGCGCCATTGGAGGAAGATCTCACGATTGCCGGCGTTGTCCGCGTGACCATGCGCGCCTCTTCGGATTGCCCCGACACCGACTTCATCGCCAAGTTGATCGAAGTGCTGCCCGATGGGCGGACTATGCTGCTCATGGACGGCGTTGTGCGGTCGATGTACCGCGACCCCGCGGTAACGGAGCCGCAACGACTGGAGCCAGGCGAAATCTATTCGTTTGCGATCGATCTCGCCCATATCCATCACATGTTCCGGGCCGGCAGCTGCGTTCAGGTGGATATCACCAGCAGCAACTTTCCGCGTCGGGCGCGCAATACGAACAGCGGCAATCCCGTTCTGGCGAACGATAGCGACGCCGATATCCGGGTCGCCGCCAACACCGTGTACCATGACGAAACGACACCTTCGTTCGTTGAATTGCCGGTGCTGGATTGATGGGATCGATGGAGAAAAGGGAGATACCGACATGAGTGATCCCGCAACCGGGAAGGACATCGCCTTCCCACGCCACCCGCTACCCTCACAATTTTGCAATCTGGAGCGGCTGCTGGATGCCATGGAGGCTCGTGGGCTCGACGGTATCGTCGCTACGACCCCGCTGAACGTCTTCTATCTCTCTGGCTTCAACGGCATCGGGCACAAGTCGGATGAGCCGCGGCCTTACGCGGTCATCATCTCGCGACACGCGCCCGAGCACCCGATCTTGGTCATCGCCGATTACTACCTGTCGACGTTTTTGATTCAGCCGACCTGGATTGAGGATATTCGGCCATTTCGCGCCGTCATGATGGGCCTTGATTTGACGCCTAAACCGGAGGACATCGACCGTTTCATGCCCGCCGCCGGTACGAACCCTGATTGGCTTGCTCGAGCGCGCAGCAACTATACCTTCGATATGACAAGCAATGTCCAAGGCGCCCTTAAGGCGCTCGGATTAACGCGCGGCACGGTTGCCTTCGACGACATGGCGTTTGGTTTCCGTCTTGGGCTCGAGGATGCCGAGGTCCGTGACGGCTACGACGCGATGATGGCCGCGCGGGCGATCAAGACTGGTGCCGAACTCGCTTTGATCGAGCGTGCCACCGCGCTCAATCAGCGCGCCATCGAACGCACCGTTGCTTCTTGGGACAAGGGCGCTTCCTGGCGCGACATCAATCAGGCCTATCATCAGGCGACAACCGAGCTCGGTGGATTCATCCACGACCCGGGGGCTATGGTCTGGGGCCATCCGAGAGGCGCGGACCCGATAGTGACCCTGCAGACCGGTCTTGAGGATTTCGAAGTCGAGCCCGGCACTCACATCTTGTTCGATTGTCACGGCACGCTCGACCTCTATTGCTGGGACGGAGGTAAGAGCTGGGTCGTCGGTGGTGAACCCAACACGCAGGCGAAAAGCCACGCTACGGTCGTCAAAGAAGTCGCTCAAACCCTGATTGATGCAATGCGTCCTGGTGTGCGGATCAGCGAACTGCAGACGCTGGGCCGTGAGGTTTACCGTAAGTGCGGTGCGCCGGAGCCGGACGGCGCACTTATCTTCTTTCATGGACTCGGTCTTTCCCACATGGATCTGGAAATGACGACCGCTGACGGGCACCCGAACGGCGACTGGGCACTGGCGGAAAATATGGTGGTTCCCTTGCATTTGCTCTACCCGGGTGGTGAATGCGAGCGAATCTGGCTGGAGGAAGTCGTTGTCGTAACAGCGAGCGGCGGACGCCCACTGTTCTCCTGGGGGCTAGATCCGTTCATCGCTGCCTAATCGAATTCTGATAGAAATCCGCTTTAAATCAGAGCGCTGTTGCCCGCCGCGGTCGCTTGACTTGCCGCATTTCCGGGCGTACAAGCCGGTTCTCAATCGGGAAACGGTCAGTTTCCAGTCCCGAGGGGCTACGCCAGTCCGCGAGTTTCGCGCACTGGCGCGTTTTGCGTTTGCTCTTCGGTTGGTCTTTTTGAGGCGAGGCGCGCATGTTCGAATCGCTATCCGGCCGGTTGGCCGATGTCTTCGAGAAGCTGAAGCGGCGGGGGTCGCTTAACGAATCCGACGTGTCCGCCGCGATGCGGGATGTCCGTGTGGCCTTGCTTGAAGCCGATGTAGCCTTACCCGTGGTGCGGGACTTCATCGATCGCGTGAAGAAACAGTCGGTCGGGCAAGAGGTGCTGCGCTCCGTCACGCCGGGCCAGATGGTGGTCAAAATCGTCCATGACGAATTGGTCTCGATGCTCGGCGCGGAGACCGAAGGGCTGGATCTCCTGGCTCCCGCGCCGGTCGGCGTCATGCTGGTTGGCTTGCAGGGCTCGGGCAAGACGACGACGACGGCCAAGATCGCGGCCCGCCTGCAGAGCCGCGACAACAAGAAAGTCATGATGGCGTCGCTGGATACGCAGCGCCCGGCCGCCCAGGAGCAGTTGAAGGTGCTGGGCGAGCAGGCCGGCGTCGCGACCCTGCCGGTTGTCGCCGGTCAGCAACCGGTGGATATCGCACGCCGCGCTCAGGATGCGGCCCGGCTCGGCGGTTTCGATGTGATTATGCTCGACACGGCCGGTCGGTTGCAGATCGACGAGGCCCTGATGGCTGAAGCAGTTGCGGTTCGCGAGGCGGTAAATCCTTACGAGATCCTCCTGGTTGCCGATGCGATGACCGGTCAGGATGCAGTCAATGTCGCCGAGGGCTTCAATGAGCGACTACCGCTCAGCGGCATCGTGCTGACCCGGGTAGACGGCGATGCGCGCGGCGGCGCGGCTTTGTCGATGCGCGCCGTGACCGGCTGCCCGATCAAGCTGATCGGCATTGGCGAAAAGCTCGATGCGCTAGAGGATTTCCATCCCGAACGGATCGCGGGCCGCATACTGGGTATGGGCGATGTCGTCAGCCTGGTTGAAAAAGCGCAGGAAACGATTGATGAGGAAGAGGCTGAAGCGCTCGCCAAGAAGATCCAGAAGGGCGAATTCGATCTCGGCGATATGGCCAAGCAGCTTGGGCAAATGCGCAAGATGGGCGGACTGTCGGGAATGATGGAATTGCTGCCCGGCGTGGGCAAGGCCAAGCAGCAGATGGCTCAGGCGAATATCGATGAGTCCGCACTGCTTCATCAAGAAGCGATCATTTCGTCGATGACGCGGGCCGAGCGGCTGAAGCCGAAGCTCATCCACGCGTCGCGTAAACGCCGTATAGCGAGCGGCTCGGGAACCTCCATTCAAGAGGTGAACAAGTTGCTCAAGCAGTATCAGACGATGCGCAAGATGATGAAGCGAATGAACAAGATGGGCGAGAAAGGCCTGATGCGGCACGGCCTAAAAGGCCTGATGCCCGGCATGTAATGCGAAACCGAATTTCCGAACAACGATCAACTCGAGGAGAAGAGAACATATGGCGCTGAAAATCAGATTGGCCCGCGGCGGTGCGAAAAAGCGCCCGTACTACCGCATCGTCATCGCCGACTCGCGGATGCCCCGTGACGGCCGCTACATCGAACGCGTTGGTGTCTACAACCCGATGTTGTCCAAGGACGACCCGAAACGGGTGGAGCTTGTCGAAGACCGCATTCGCCACTGGATGTCGGTCGGTGCGAAACCGTCCGACCGCGTCGCGCGGTTCCTGGGCCGTGCCGAAATCATGCCCATGCCGGCTATTCCGGAACAAACCAAACAGCATTTGCCCAAGGCGAAAGCGCAAGAGCGCCTGAAAGAAGCCGAAGAAGCGGCACAGGCGGCGAAGGAAGCCGCTGCAGAAGCTGCGGCAGCCCCGGCTGAAGAGGCGCCTGCGGAAGAAGAGGCACCTGCTGAAGAGGCCGCGGCGGAAGAAGCTGCGCCAGCCGAAGAAGCCCCTGCCGAAGCGGCAGCGGAAGAGAAGGCCGAGTAAGGACGCAGATGGTGGTCGGACAGGCGGCAGTTATGGTGGAGTCTCGAATATGCGTCGGAGTCGTTGCGGGCGCGCATGGCGTGCGCGGACTCGTGCGCGTGAAGAGCTTCACCGAAGAGCCGTCTGACATCGCCGCTTACGGACAGCTTAGCGATGCCGAAGGCCGCCGCCATTTTGAGCTCGAAATCACCGGCTCGGCAAAAGGCGTGTTGCTGGCTCGCATTGATGGCATTCGCGACCGGGAAGCGGCGGAAGCGTTGCGAGGCGTAGAGTTTTACGTCGCGCGCGACGCGCTTCCGGCACCGGCGGAAGAAGAGTTTTACCATGCGGACCTTATCGGTCTTCCCGCGGTTCTGGCCGATGGGAGTTCCTATGGAACGGTGCGGGCCCTGCATGAATTCGGTGCCGGCGACATGATCGAAATCCTTCTTGAAGATGGCGGTGTTTCGGTGTTGCCGTTTACGCGCGCCGTCGTGCCGGTCGTCGATGTTGATGGCGGGCGGATCGTTATCGCGCCGCCGACGGAAACCGAAGCGCGTGAAGATAGTGCATCGGAGGACGGTACATGAGCGTTTGGACCGCCCAAGTCCTGACGATTTTTCCGGATATGTTTCCGGGACCGCTCGGCCATTCGCTGGCGGGCCGCGCACTGGCGGACGGCCTTTGGGATTTAAAGACGGTTGATATCCGCGATTTTGCGGCGGACAAGCACGGCACCGTCGATGATGCGCCGTTCGGTGGTGGCCCGGGCATGGTAATGCGGGCTGATGTGCTCGATGCCGCGCTCGAGTCGCTCAGCGCCGCGCCGGGGCCGGTTGTGTATTTGACTCCACGCGGGCGGCCTTTCGATCAGGGACGGGCAGCGTCATTGGCGGCGGCAGAGGGGGCGACCTTGCTCTGCGGCCGTTTCGAAGGCATCGACGAGCGTATCATCGAAGCGCGCGGTTTCGAGGAAATCAGCGTTGGAGATTTCGTGCTTTCCGGCGGTGAACTCGCGGCGATGACATTGATCGATGTCTGCGTGCGGTTGCTGCCGGGTGTCGTGGGGGATGAAAGCTCTCTGACCGAAGAAAGCTTTGCCCAGGGACTATTGGAATATCCGCAATATACGCGGCCGGCGAATTGGGGCGGCCTTACGGTGCCGGAGGTTTTGCTCTCCGGCCATCACAAAAAAATCGACGCCTGGCGATTGGCCCAGGCGGAACGCATTACCCGCGAACGGCGGCCGGATCTTTGGGAACGGTACGTCGCGCGGCCCAAGCAAGTGAGGACATTGTCATGAATATTATCGAACAACTCGAAAAAGAGCAGCTCTCCAAACTCACCACTGAGCGGCCCATTCCGGAATTTCAAGCCGGCGATTCCTTGCGCGTGCACGTCAAGGTCGTCGAGGGATCGCGCGAGCGGGTTCAGGTGTTCGAGGGCGTGTGCATCGCGCGCAAGAACAGTGGCGTCAACAGCGCCTTTACCGTACGCAAGATCAGCTATGGCGAAGGCGTGGAGCGTGTGTTTCCGCTTTACAGCCCGCGGATCGAGCGGATCGAGGTCGTTCGCCACGGCTCAGTCCGGCGCGCCAAGCTGTATTACCTGCGTGAACGCCGCGGAAAATCGGCGCGTATCGCCGAGCGGGCGACGGTCCGCCGCAGCGAAGAGGCGCCCGCCGAAGCGGCTTCGGAACCCCAGGAAAACGGCGACAGCTGAGGCGCGGCTCCGGTCTGTGAATATGGCTCAAGGCGTTATGAATTATACTCTTTTGCCAGAACGCCGTTGAGAAGGTAAATCGCTCGTAGACCCGCTGACACATGCAGGCTTTGATCGGGTAGCCGATAGTTGCCAGTATGAGGACCGCTCACATTTGTGACGGGTCTACTGAAGAGGGCGATAACCAGGTAGGATGAGGGAGCGACATGTCCAAACCCCGTACGCTATTCGAGAAGATTTGGGATAGCCACGTCGTCGATACGCAGGAAGATGGTACCTGTCTGCTCTATATCGACCGTCATATCATTCACGAGGTCACCAGCCCGCAGCCCTTCGAAGGGCTGACGCTCGCGGGCCGGAAGCTGCGCCGCCCCGACCGTACCTTGGCGGTGATCGACCACAACATTGCGACCGACCGCTCGGAGGCGATCCCGGAAGATTCTCAGCTTCAGATCGATACGCTGCGGCGCAATTGCGAGGCGTTCGGTGTCACCTTGTTCGAGGTCGACGACCCGCGCAATGGCATTGTCCATATCATCGGGCCGGAGCAAGGCTTCACGCTGCCGGGTGTGACCTTGGTCTGCGGCGACAGCCATACTGCGACGCATGGGGCCTTCGGCGCGCTTGCCTTCGGCATCGGCACGTCCGAGGTCGAACATGTCATGGCGAGCCAGACCCTGCTGCAGGCGCCGGTCAAGAGCATGCGGATCACGGTGAACGGCGAATTGCCTTTCGGCTGTACTGCGAAGGATCTGATCCTGGCGTTGATCGGCAAGATCGGCACCGCCGGCGGCACCGGCCACGTCATCGAATATACCGGTCCCGCCATAGAGGCGTTGTCGATGGAAGGTCGGATGACGGTCTCGAACATGACGATCGAAGCCGGTGCCCGCGCCGGCCTGATCGCGCCGGATCAGAAGACCTACGATTATCTCATGGGGCGGCCTTACTCACCGAAAGGCGCCGCCTGGGAAGCCGCTGTTTCCTATTGGAAAACGTTGCCGTCGGATGCGGGGGCAACGTACGACAAGGAAGCGACGCTCGATGTCAGCGATATCGCGCCGCAAGTTACCTGGGGGACCAGCCCCGAAGACGTGGTGCCGATCACCGGCGTTGTGCCCGACCCGAAAGACGAGTCGAATCCCGACAAGGCAGCGGCGGTCCAGCGCTCATGCGAGTATATGGGACTGAAGCCAGGCACCAAGATGACCGATGTCGAGATCGACACGATCTTCGTCGGCGCCTGCACCAATGGGCGCATCGAGGATATCCGTGCGATGGCGGAAATCGCCAAGGGACGGAAGGTAAAGGAAGGAATCCGAACCCTGATCGTTCCGGGCTCGGGTCTCGTCAAGCATCAAGCCGAGGAAGAGGGGCTTGCACAGATCTTGATTGACGCCGGCTTTGACTGGCGCGAGCCGGGATGCTCGATGTGTCTCGCCATGAATGTCGATCAGTTGCAGCCGGGCGAGCGCTGCGCGTCGACGTCGAACCGGAACTTCGAGGGCCGGCAAGGCCGAGGCGGGCGAACCCATTTGGTCAGCCCGGCGATGGCGGCTGCGGCCGCGGTCACCGGCAAGCTGACCGATGTACGCGACCTGTTGAACGGTTGAGGGGAGGGAAAGAGCGATGGATAAATTCAATACACTGAACGGTGTCGCGGCGCCGATGGACATGATCAATATCGACACCGACAAGATCATCCCCAAGCTGCACCTCCGTACCATCAAGCGCACGGGCCTCGGCAAGGTACTGTTTGAAGAGATGCGCTTCGAGCCGGACGGGTCGGAGAAGCCGGACTTCATCCTCAACAAACAGCCTTACCGCGACGCCAAGATCATTGTGGCGGGCAATAATTTCGGCTGCGGTTCGTCGCGTGAGCACGCACCCTGGGCGCTGCTCGATTTCGGCATCCGCTGTGTCATCTCGACCAGCTTCGCCGACATCTTTTACAACAACTGCTTCAAGAACGGCATCCTCCCGATCCGGGTCACCAAGGAGCAGCTGGACGCGCTGATGGCGGACGCCAAAGACACGGAGAACCCGGAGCTCACGGTCGATCTGGTCAACATGGAGATTCGCCGGCCCAACGGCGTGACCGTGCCGTTCGAGCTGGATGCCTTCCGCCGCGAATGCTTGCTCGACGGGCTCGACGATATCGGCCTCACCATGCAGAAGGGTGACAAGATCGATAGCTTCGAGGCGGGGCAGCAGCAAAGCCAGCCGTGGCTCTAGGGCCGGCGGAATCGAAATGACCGCGCCGCGAACCCTGTTCGACAAGATTTGGGATGCACATGTCGTCGATGTGAGTGACGATGGGCTCAGCCTGATCTACGCTGACCGGCATCTGCTCATGGAGATGCAGCCGCAGGCCTTTGACGGGTTGCGGCGCGCGGGCTTGAAGGTCCGTCAGCCTGGGAAGAACCTTGGTGTTATGGACCATGTGGTGCCGACAGGACCGCGGGACGCCGAAATCACCGACCCCGTTGCCCGCATGATGGTTGAGCAGTCCTATGTCGATTACCAGGAATTTGGTGTCGAGTTGCTGGATCTTCTCGATGAGCGGCAAGGCATCGTCCATGTGATCGGGCCGGAGCAGGGTTTCACGTTGCCCGGCGTCACGCTGTTTTGCGGCGACAGCCATACCGCGACTCATGGCGCACTTGGCGCCTTTGCCATGGCGGTTGGAACGTCGGAAGTTGAACATATTCTGGCAACGCAGACCGTTTATATTGCGCGGCCAAAGTCGATGCGTGTAACGGTGAATGGTGAATTGCCGACGGGATGTACCGGCAAAGACATCATCCTGGCGATCATCGGGAAAATTGGTACGGCTGGTGGCACGGGACATGTCATTGAATATGCCGGCTCAACAATCCGGAACCTGTCGATGGAAGGCCGCATGACGGTCACCAATATGACCGTTGAAGCAGGCGCGCGGGCTGGCATGATTGCGCCGGATGAAAAGACGTTTGCGTATTTGGAAGGCCGGCCACGTGCGCCCAAAGGAGCGGACTGGGACAAGGCGGTTGCGTATTGGAAAACGCTACCCACAGATCCGGGCGCCGCGTTCGACCGCGAATTCAAAATGAGCGCGGCTGAGATCGCGCCGCAGGTGACCTGGGGCACGAACCCGGAAGAAGTTGCACCGATTACCGGGGCGGTTCCAGACCCTAAAGACGCGCCGAACGAGGATCGCCGCCGCATGATCCAGCGTTCGCTCGACTATATGGGACTGAAGCCCGGAACGGCGATGGCGGATATTGCAATCGACCGGGCGTTCATCGGCTCCTGCACCAACAGCCGAATCGAAGATTTGGAGGCCGCTGCCGAGATTGCGCGCGGCAGGCGTGTCGCGGATGGTGTCGAGGCGATGGTCGTGCCGGGCTCCGGCCTTGTGAAACGGGAGGCGGAAGCCCGCGGTTTGGACAAGGTCTTTATCGAGGCAGGCTTCGACTGGCGTGAGCCGGGCTGCTCGATGTGCATCGCTATGAACGGGGACTACATTCAGCCGGGACAGCGCTGTGCGTCGACCTCCAACCGGAATTTCGAAGGCCGGCAAGGCCGCGACGGCCGGACCCATCTCGCCAGCCCGGCCATGGTCGCGGCGGCGGCGGTGACGGGTCACTTTATCGACGTGCGCGCCCTATAACGACAACATAACTGAGAACGGGAATACTCTTCATGGCTGCCAACAAATCACTGCTCATTCTTCCCGGCGACGGGATCGGCCCCGAGGTCATGGTCCAAGTGCGACGCGTCATCGAATGGTTCGATCAGCGCCGTGAGGTGACGTTCGACGTGAAGGAAGATCTCGTCGGCGGTGCCGCGTACGACGCGCATGGCACACCGCTGACGGACGAGACTCTCGCCGAAGCGATGGCAACCGATGCGGTGCTGTTTGGGTCCGTCGGCGGGCCAAAATATGACGATGCGCCGCGCGATTTGCGCCCGGAAATGGGGCTGTTGCGGCTGCGTAAGGAACTCGATCTGTTCGCGAATCTTCGGCCGGCTATCACCTTCGACGCTTTGCTCGACGCCTCCACGTTGAAGGAAGATGTGGTCCGGGGCCTCGATCTTCTGATCGTTCGTGAGTCGACGGGCGGTGTCTATTTCGGGACGCCGCGCGGCATTGAAACCTTGCCGGATGGCGGAAGGCGCGGTTTCGATACCCAGACCTATACCGATAGTGAAATTCGCCGCGTTGCAGCCGTCGCGTTCGACCTTGCCCGCCAGCGCCGTGGCAAGGTCACCTCGGTTGAGAAAGCCAACGTCATGGAAAGCGGTGTGTTGTGGCGCGAGGAAGTCACCAAGCTGCATCGGGACGGCGGATACGTGGATGTCGAGCTCGGCCACATGTACGCCGACAATTGCGCTATGCAGCTCGTCCGGGAGCCGACCCAGTTCGACGTCATCGTCTCCGACAATCTGTTCGGCGATATCTTGTCCGACTGTGCCGCGATGCTGACCGGTTCGCTTGGCATGCTGCCCTCGGCCACGCTCGGTGCGCCGGACGACAGCGGCCGCCGCCGCGCGCTTTACGAACCGGTCCACGGCAGTGCGCCGGACATTGCCGGCAAGGACATGGCCAACCCGCTGGCCTGTCTGCTGAGCTTCGCGATGCTTCTGCGGTTTTCCTTCGAGCTTGATGAGGACGCGTCGCTCATCGAGAACGCCGTGCGTAGCGTTTTGAAAACCGGTGTCCGGACGTCCGATATCATGGGCCCCGGCGCGGCGCGCGTTTCGACGACTGTGATGGGCGACGCGATCTTGCGGGAGCTCGACAAGCAGGCAGCGTAGTTTAATCGGCTTGTAGGTTTGTAAAAGCCGCGGTACTTTCGTTGCAATCGTCCATAAACAGGATCGAATCATGATGAAAATCATTCTGATTGCCGTGTTTTGGCTCGCGGCGTCCGTGTTCCCAGCATGGGCCGCGGATGTTGGGCATGATTGCGCCGAAGGCGCGGACGAATACATCATCGCCGATACGAAGCCCACGCCGCCGGCTGGCGTCTGAGTGCTTGATTGCTGCCGAAGAGCGGTTTAATCTAAGGGCTAGGCCTTAAGGAGGTTTTGTCATGCGTAAAGTCGTTGTTTCATCGATCGCCGCGATTGCGGCTATGGGATTCGCCGCGACGGCGCAAGCAGACGGTGATTGCGGGTGGGGGCACACGGTTGCTTCAACCTCGAAACCAGTCGCGACCGCGGACAGCGTGAAACCGTTGCCGCAGACCACCATTCCGACGAAAAAGTCGCTCGCGCAGACCGTGAAAGTGACAAAAACGGAAAAGGGCAGCTAACAAGCCTTCCCCAACAACGGAATTGAATTCGGGCGAGGGGCGTACTCCTCGCCCTTCTTGTATGTGCCGCATGGCGGCGCAAGAGCACACAAGCAAATAGGATCGAAAAATGGGTTATCGGGTTGCGATAGTCGGCGCGACGGGCAATGTCGGCCGCGAACTTTTGACAACACTGGACGAGCGGGCTTTCCCGATCGACAGCATAACGGCGCTGGCCTCGGAAAACTCGGCCGGCAAGGTAGTGTCGTTCGGCGAAGATAAGGAGCTGAATGTGCAGAGCCTGTCATCGTTCGATTTCAAGGGCACCGATATCGTGCTGTCCTCCGCCGGTGGGAAGATATCCGCCGAATTTGCGCCGCGGGCGGCGAAAGCGGGTGCAGTCGTTATCGACAATACCTCGCATTTCCGGCTGGATCCGGATGTGCCGCTGGTCGTGCCGGAAGTGAACGGCCATGCGATTGCCGGCTATGGGAAACGCAATATCATCGCCAACCCGAACTGTTCGACGATCCAGATGGTCGTTGCCCTGAAACCGCTGCATGACCTCGCCGGCCTCCAGCGTGTTGTCGTCAGCACCTATCAGTCGGTGTCCGGCGCTGGGCGCGCGGGGATGGATGAGCTGTTCAATCAGACCCGCGCGGTTTTCGTGAACGATCCGCTGGATCGGCAGGAATTCACCAAGCAAATTGCCTTCAACGCCATTCCTCATATCGATGTCTTCATGGATGACGGATCGACCAAGGAGGAATGGAAAATGGTGGTCGAGACCAAGAAGATCCTGGACCCCAAGATCAAGGTTTCGGCGACCTGCGTACGCGTGCCAGTGTTCATCGGCCATGCGGAATCGGTGAACATGACCTTCGACCGGCCGGTCTCGGCGGAGGAAGCGCGTGAGGCCCTCGCGGCGACGCCGGGCGTCGTCGTGGTCGATCACCGGGCGGATGAAGGCTATGTGACGCCGGTCGAATGCGTCGGCGAGGACGCGGTCTATGTAAGCCGTATCCGCGAGGATATCAGCGCCGAGAACGCGCTGAATATGTGGGTCGTTTCTGACAATCTGCGCAAGGGTGCAGCGCTGAACGCGATCCAGATCGCCGAAGCGCTCGTCGCGGGCTATCTCGACAAGGCGGCCTGAGAAAGCGTTGTCGTGGTGGACAGCCTGTCCGCCTCGCCCCTACTCTTGCACGCATGAACGACGAGTCGGATAGCGCACTGCCGCGCATGGTCGATCGCGAGACCGCGTTCCGTATGGCCGTGCAGCACCAGCAGGCGGGTTCGAACACCGAGGCCGTGCGCATTTATCAGCAGATTCTCGCGGCCGATCCGGCATATGCGCCGGCGTGGATCAATCTGGGTGTCGCGCTGCGGACGTTGGGTCGGATCGAAGCTGGCGTCGCTTGTTTGCAGCGCGGCGTTACTCTGAAGCCAGGCGATGCTGCCGCACTGTCTAATCTCGGGAATGCCTTGCGGGCGGCGGGGCGCCTCGATGAGGCCCGGGACAGCCATCTCGCCGCCATCGAACTCGACCCATCCGGGGGCTCGTTCACCTACAATCTTGGTCTCGTCCTGCGGGATCTCGGTGATCTTGACGATGCGATCGCGCAATTCGATGCCGCTGAGGGTAAAGGCTATCAGCCAGCGGAACTGAAGTGGGACCGGGCGCTTGCGCTTCTCCTGCGGGGAGATTTGCCTCGTGGCTTCGCGGAATATGAATGGCGCTGGCAGATTCCGGACGCCAAGCCGCGGGACTTCTCAGGCCTCGCCTGGAATGGTGAGCGGCTCGACGGCAAAACACTGCAGGTTTATGCCGAGCAGGGGTTTGGCGACACGATCCAGTTCGTGCGGTATCTGCCGCTTCTTGCCGACCGTGCTGAGCGCATTGTCTTCGAATGCCAGGAGCCCCTGGCGCGCTTGTTCCGGGACAGCCCGGTATGCCGGGACGTAACGGTCGTGGCACGCGACGTGGATGCGCTACCGGAATACGATGCGCATGTCGCCTTGCTGAGCGTGGCGCATTTTCTCAAAACCGACATGGAGTCGGTCCCGGCGGAAATACCGTATCTCACGCCGCCGGCGGACACGTCCCGGGTGATGAAGCGGGGCGATGGCCTGCGCGTCGGCATTGTCTGGGCCGGCAAACCGAGCCACCGAAACGACCGCAACCGCTCGCTGCCGCTTTCCGCGCTGGCGCCGTTGTTCGAAACGGCCGGGGCCGACTTTTACAGTCTGCAATTGGGCGACCCCGCCGATACGATTGCGCCGCTCGGCTTTTCCGCCTTGGTTGCCGATTTGCGGCCCGGCATCCGCGATTTTGCCGACAGTGCGGGTTTGATCTCGTCGCTCGACCTCATGATCAGCGCGGATACCGCACCCGCGCATCTGGCGGGAGCTCTCGGAGTGCCGGTTTGGACATTGCTGCCATTCGCGCCGGATTGGCGCTGGCTTACGAACCGTGAAGACACGCCCTGGTATCCGTCCATGCGATTGTTTCGCCAAACGCGTCCACGGCACTGGGACGATGTAGTGGAACAGCTTTGCAAGGCGCTTGCGCAACGCGTCGCGCAGGAAAAGCAGGGCTGTTAGGATTCGTTCAGCCTACCTTTTCGACGGGCAGTGCAGACAGACCATCGAGCGCCGGAAGCGCATCGATCAGACGCAAGTCGACGGCGTGCCTGTCTGCGGTCATCTGTAATATCGAACGAACGCCGGCTGTGGCAAAACCCAGAGCGTCGGCGGCATTGTGCGATCGGACATAGCGGCCGACAAAGAGTGCGGCGAATACGTCGCCTGCGCCGTGGGCGGTAACGTCGATGGGCGTTGCCATACAGCGCCAGACATCCCCGGCCTGTGCAACGAGCGCCCCCACCGACCCTTCGTTCTGCAGCCCCGTGAGCACCACGGTCTTGGGTCCCTTATCCAACAGCGCGTTCGCTGAACGTATGGCATCGTCGATTGTGTCGATGGGGAGACCCGACAGGTAGGCGGCCTCGAAGGCGTTGGGCAGGATCATGTCGGCGGCCGGCAGTGCGACGTTTTGGAAGAATGCCGGAATGCCGTCTTCGACATAAAACGCACCATTGTCGCCCATGACCGGATCGCAGCACCAAATCGCATCCGGGTTTGCGAGGCGAGCCCGCATGGCGGCATCGAGAACAGTGGGGCCGGCCGCGGCCGAACCGAGATAGCCGGTCAGCAGCGCATCGCACTGCGGCAGCAGGTTGCGTTCGTCCAGCCCTTGGACAAGCGATGAGATTTCTTCGGCGCGCCGCTTGTCGCCCCTGTAGGCGCCGTGTGCGGGATGGTTGGAGAACGCGACGGTATCGATTGGCCATACGGTATGGCCGAGACGCTGCAGGATCGGCACTGCGGCGGCGTTCCCGACATAGCCGCTGGTTACCCGGGACTGAATGGACAAGATCGCCATGAGGGTTTCATACGCTGCCGGAATTCGGGGACGCAAGTGCTGGCGAAAAAAGAAGGCGTCGGAAACGCCAGTGCAGAAGGCATTTCCGACGCCGTTGGAGCAATCGCTCCGGGCGCGCGAAGCGCGGCGCTTCCCGGCATCGCGGGATTATAGGTTTCCTGGCAAACAAACCCATCGTCCCACTTTGCCCACAGCCCCCCGAGGTGGGCTGTGTCGACGCGAAAAATGCATCGCTCGTAGACCGCAAGGGGCGGCCCGAGAAATTTGCGTCGCACAGGATCCTTTGCCGAACCGGTCAGCGCCTCCGGACCAGACGCTGACCAAGTTGCCCGCTCCACCTGACGGTGCAACGTGGCGCAAACCCCGCAAAGGGCTTGGACAAGACGCATCGCGGCGCTCCTTGGCCGAGCGGGAGCAACATCCCAGCGGCGGGGTACGGTCGACCGTCGGGAAACGGCTTTCTCGTCCCGGAGACTATCCGACGCTGCATCCTTCGGTTTCCGTGGGTCCGGTATGTTGCACCGGGCGCCTTGGCGCTGCAGGAAAATCACAGGGAGCCATTTTCCTTGGCGCTGGCGCCGCGACGGCGGCTATCAGCCTAATTGGACCAACTGATTGGCGAGCCGTCCCCCTCCGCAAACCGATGTTCACCAGCGAAACGCATTTTTCCGCGGGTGGGGTCTATTCCTAAAAAGCGGACCAGACGCCACCAGAGCCGAATGGATTTAGCCAATAGACCCAACCCACCCTCGAAACTCTCCGTACTGCCCCCAACGCCACCCCCTCCAAAATGCTTGGAAACGACTTTACCGAGTGCCCCACTCAAGTTCCGACGCTAACGCGTGCCGTCTCCAATGTTCGAAGCTTCTTGCGCGGGAGTCCATCCGAATTCCGGACTGTGCCCGAAAATGTTGTGTATAAGAGGCAAGTCCTCGCACAAGCACCCCGCCAATTTTCCACCATGTTATCCACAAGCGTTGCATTTCCAATATTTTGCAAACTCTTAGATATACTCTATCGACGTTTGTATTTCGCAAGTTGGTTTAATGCAAATGATAGAAATTTACGAAACTTTATCCGACGGGTACTATGCTATATTGTTGGTATCGTTGACTTGGCTTCTAAAGCAGCGTAAGTCAAAGTAATGACTCTATTGATCAAAATCGATCGATACGGGACGCATCGGGGTCGTTGAGAGGGGGGTGGCTATGAGCAACGGCGACAGACCGCTTTCGCCGCATCTGCAAATTTACGCTTGGCAATGGACGATGGCGCTGTCGATTCTGCACCGCGCCTCCGGCGTCGGTCTTGCAGTCGGCACGGTTATCATGGTCTGGTGGCTTATGGCGCTCGCGAATGGCGCATCTGCGTTCGATGTGGTGCAAACCGTCATCGCGCATTGGTTCGGCAAACTGTGTTTGCTGGGCTGGACCTGGGCCTTATTTTATCATTTGTGCAACGGCATCCGGCATCTCGTTTGGGACACCGGCCGGGGTTTTGAGCTCGATACGGCGCGAAATTCCGGATATCTGGTTTTCGCGGCGTCGGTGGTGTTTACGGTGCTGGCCTGGATTGCCGGTTATTCCGCGATGGGAGGAATGTGATGAGCCTCAGATCGCCTCTTGGCCGCGTTCGCGGCCTTGGCTCCGCGAAGAGCGGGACCGAACATTTCTGGATGCAGCGGGTTACTGCCGTTGCATTGATCCCTTTGACGCTCTGGTTCGTATACTCCGTAATTGCGCTCGCGGGCGAAGATCATGCGACGGCGACGGCGTGGTTGCAGGCACCGACAACCGCGGTGCTGATGATTGTTATGATCGCGGCCACATTTCACCATATGCAGCTTGGCCTCCAGGTCGTGATCGAAGATTACGTCCATGGCGAAGGGGTGAAGATCGCGTCGCTGATGGTGATGAAGGGTGCGAGTCTTTTGCTCGCGGTCGCCGCGGCGTTCGCCGTACTAAAAGTCGCGTTCGGAGGGTAAGGCGCAATGGGTCAGGCATATCCGATTATCGATCATACATATGATGTCGTCGTCGTCGGCGCCGGCGGCGCCGGGTTGCGCGCCACCTTTGGCTTGGCCGAGCGCGGGCTGAAGACAGCGTGCATTACCAAGGTTTTTCCGACCCGCAGCCATACCGTTGCGGCGCAGGGTGGCGTTTCCGCGGCACTCGGCAATATGGGGCCGGACGACTGGCGCTGGCATATGTACGACACCGTCAAGGGCTCCGACTGGCTCGGCGACCAGGATGCGATCGAATATATGTGCCGCGAAGCGGTGCCGGCCATCGTCGAGCTTGAGCATTATGGCGTGCCGTTCAGCCGGACGCCGGACGGTAAGATCTACCAACGTGCGTTCGGCGGCATGACGACGGAATTCGGGGAAGGGGTTCAGGCACAACGGACCTGTGCCGCCGCTGACCGGACCGGCCACGCGATGCTGCACACGCTGTATCAGCAGTCACTGAAACACGAAGCCGAGTTCTATATCGAATACTTTGCGCTCGACCTGATCATGGAGGATGGTGCATGCCGTGGCGTCATGGCATGGAATCTCGACGATGGGACGATCCACAGGTTCCGCGCCAAGCAGGTCATTATGGCGACGGGCGGTGGCGGCCGGATCTATTTCTCCGCAACCTCCGCACATACTTGCACGGGTGATGGCGCCGGCATGGTCTTCCGCGCCGGTCTTCCGATGCAGGATATGGAATTCGTGCAATTTCACCCAACCGGGATCTATGGCTCAGGTTGCCTGATTACCGAAGGGTCACGCGGCGAAGGCGGATACCTCACGAACAGTGAAGGCGAGCGGTTTATGGAACGCTACGCCCCGTCGGCCAAAGATCTGGCGAGCCGCGACGTGGTCAGCCGGTCGATGACGATGGAAATTCGCGAAGGCCGTGGCGTCGGCGAAAAGAAAGATCACATCTATCTGCATCTGGAGCATCTCGATTCGGCATTGATCGAGGAACGCCTGCCAGGCATCGCGGAAACGGCGCAAATATTCGCCGGTGTCGATGTGACGACGGAACCGATTCCCGTGATTCCGACCTGTCACTACAACATGGGCGGTATTCCCACGAACTATCGCGGCCAGGCGCTGACCTTGAAGGACGGCAATCCCGACACCCCGGTGCCGGGCCTGATGGCGGTCGGTGAGGCGGCCTGCGTTTCCGTGCACGGTGCGAACCGGCTTGGCTCCAACTCGCTGCTCGATCTGGTGGTGTTTGGCCGTGCGGCGGCGAATCATTGCGGCGATACTGTTGACCCCAACGAGTCGCATCGTCCGCTGCCTGCGGATGCCGGCGAGTATGCGTTGGACCGGTTCGACAAGCTGCGCCACGCCGATGGCGATACGCCGACGGCGGAGCTGCGCCTGCAGATGCAGCACGTTATGCAGAACAACTGCGCCGTGTTCCGTACCCAGGAAGTCATGGACGAAGGCGTCGCCAAAATGAAGGACGTCACCGACGGTGTGGCCAACATCAAGGTCAGCGACCGGTCGATGGTATGGAATTCCGATCTGGTGGAAACGCTGGAGTTCGAGAATCTGGTCGAGCAGGCTGCGGTTACGATGAGTTCGGCGGCGAACCGAAACGAATCGCGCGGCGCGCACGCCCGCGACGATGTCCCGGATCGCGACGACGAGAACTGGATGAAGCACACGATCGCGTGGATTGACGAAAACTATAACGTCAAGATCGATTACCGCCCGGTTCATATGGAGACGCTGACCAACGAGATTCAGCCCTTCCCGCCCAAGGCTCGGGTGTACTAGTCAGAATCGTCTCGAACGCATTGTCGGTTACGACAGAGGAATAAAAAGGGGCAATCATGGCCGAATTCACACTCCCCAAAAATTCGCGCGTCGGCACGGGAAAATCCTGGCCCGCACCGCAAGGCGCCAGCAATACGAAGACGTTCAAGATCTATCGCTGGAATCCGGACGATGGGGAAAACCCACAGGTCGATACCTATGTCGTCGATATGGACGATTGCGGGCCAATGGTTCTCGACGCGCTGATCAAGATCAAGAACGAGGTCGATCAGACGCTGACATTCCGGCGCTCCTGCCGCGAAGGCATTTGCGGTTCCTGCGCGATGAATATCGACGGCACCAACACACTGGCCTGTACCAAATACATCGACGACGCCAAGGGTGATGTGAAGATCTATCCGTTGCCGCATATGTCGGTGGTGAAGGATCTGGTGCCCGATCTCAACAACGCCTATGCGCAGCTTGCCTCGGTCGAGCCGTGGATGAAGACCGAGTCGCCGCCGCCGCCGGACCGCGAGCGCTTGCAGTCGCCGGAGGAACGCAAGAAGCTGGATGGGCTGTATGAGTGCATTCTCTGCTTCTCCTGTGCGACCAGCTGCCCCAGTTATTGGTGGAACTCGGAACGCTATCTCGGCCCGGCAATCCTGTTGCAGGCCTATCGCTGGATCGTGGACAGCCGCGACGAGCATACCGGCGAACGCCTCGACGACCTCGAGGATCCGTTCCGGCTCTATCGCTGCCACACGATCATGAACTGCTCGAAAACTTGTCCGAAGGGCCTCAATCCGGCTCAGGCGATCGCCGAGATCAAGAAATTGCTGGTCGAACGTCAGGTCTGACCGACGCCGGTACGCAAACGGCAGAAAAAGGGGTCGCCGAAGCGGCCCTTTTTTTCGTGCAGAGCGCTTTCGTTAAGAAAATAATGAACCTATGAGCACTGATCTTCCCCAACAGACCGTTTCCTATACTTCCCATGTCATCGATACCGCACGATGGGACCGTTTCGCCCCCCGGGACGATGACATCTTCATCTGCACACCGCCCAAATGCGGCACGACCTGGACGCAGGCGATCTGTGCGCTATTGATTTTTGGGCATGCGGATTCCGATGTGAAGCCTGGCGTCATTTCGCCCTGGCTGGATGCCAAACATCAGCCGATGGACGAAATGCTGGCCATGTTGGAAGCGCAGACGCATCGGCGTTTCATCAAGACTCACACGCCGTTGGACGGCATTCCATACTATCCGCAATGCATCTATCTCGCCGTTTACCGCGACCCGCGGGACGTTCATTTTTCGATGCGCAATCACGCAACCAATCAGGCCAATGGCGTGAATGCGCACCGGGCGACGAAAGATATCGGCGAAGGGTTCCGGCAGTGGGTGCAGCGGCCTTACGCCGCCGGCGACGAGGACAATTTTTCGCTCGCCGCATTGGTCCATCACTACGAGACCTTTAAGCGGTTCGAGCATTTGCCGAACGTCGAATTGATGCACTTCGCTGATATGAAGCACGATCTGGGTGCGATGATGGCTTTGATTGGGGATTTTCTGGATATCGTGCACCCTGCCGAAACGATGGATGCGCTGACGGAGGCGGCGGGTTTCGAGAATATGAAAAAGAACGCCAGCCAATTCGTGCCCGGCGCCGGGCAGGGGCGCTGGAAGGACGAAGGCCGGTTCTTCAACAAGGGGTCTGGCAATCAGTGGGACGGTGTGCTGAGTGCGGAAGATCTGGCGCTCTATGATACGCGGGTTCGGGATCTATTGGCCTCGGCGGATGTTGCATGGTTGGAGGATGGCGGCCTGTCATAAGGAATTGGTTGTATGGGCCGTGACGGCGGGGCCGCATAGTGATTTAATCTGCGGTAATTGAAGACCGAAGGGCTTAAGGAGACAGCCATGCAGCTTAACGAGGCGCAGCTGGAGCAATTCGACCGCGAAGGCTATCTGTTTCTGCCGGATTTGTTCGAAGCGGAAGAAGTAGATCTGCTCAATCGCGAGGCGCACCGCATCTTCGCGATGGACCGCGAGGAAGTTTTTCGCGAGAAGGACGGCAAGACTGCGCGGACCGCGTTTGCGGCACAGAACTACAATGAAACCTTCCGTCGTCTCGGGCGCCATCCCCGCCTGCTGGACCCGGTGCGGCAGCTTCTCGACGGCGATGTCTATATGCATCAATTCAAGGTTAACGCGAAGGCCGCGTTCAATGGCGATGTCTGGCAATGGCACCAGGATTACGGCACCTGGTCGCGCGACGATCAAATGCCCGAGCCGCGGGCCATGAATATCGCCCTGTTCGTCGATGACGTTACCGAGTTCAACGGCGCGTTGATGTTCATCCCGCGCAGCCACAAGGGTGGCGTGATCAATGCCGGTCACGATCTCAAGACGACGAGCTATCCGCTCTGGACGATCGACGACGATACGATCACGCGGCTGGTGGATGAGGGCGGCATTATCGCCCCGAAAGGCAAGGCCGGATCGGTCGTGCTGTTCCACAGCAATCTGGTCCATGGCAGCCCGTCCAACATGTCGCCTTTCGACCGGACGATCGTCTATCTGAGCCTCTGCCACATCGACAATCACATCCGCCGTTTCAAGCGGCCGGAATGGGTGGCGCATCGGGATTTCACGCCGCTTGAAAACCTCGACGACGACTGCCTGCGGACAATCGAAAACGCAGCCGCGGAATAAAAAAGCCATTTACAGTTAACGATTTATTGAATTTTCGCGGACCGTTCCCGAATACCTAAATCACTTTCCTGCATTGCAAAAATTGCATTGGTCAGCGGGATCGAACAGGCGCATTCCTTCACACATTTGTAACGCATTAGAGCGAGAACACCGCCGCGGTTCGCTCTAACACTGTTTCAGAAGGAATGCCGTCATGGCTGCGACACTTTCCGCGACTGGCGCGCAAAACGCGCGCGGCGCTACCCATATGCTTGCTGGCGTGTTTCTGTTTTCGATCATGGATGCGATGGTCAAGTGGCTAGTCGCCGACTATCCCGTGCATCAGATCGTCTTCTTCCGGACGGTGTTCGCACTGCTGCCGTGTCTTTATTTCATTGCCCGGTCCGGGGGCCTGGCAACCCTGCGTACGAAACGGCCGCTGGTCCATGCCGTTCGTGGCGTCATCGGCCTCGCGGCGATGGGCTGCTACTTCTATGCCTTTGCTCTGATGGATCTGGCGGACGCCAAGGCAATCCTGTTTTCCGCACCGCTGTTCATGACCGTCCTGTCGATCCCCCTACTGGGGGAGAAGGTCGGTGTCTTCCGCTGGTCCGCGGTCCTGGTCGGGTTCCTCGGTGTGATGGTTATCGTACAGCCGGGCGGCGATATGGTGCAGATCGGGGCGCTGGCCGCGATTGGCGGCGCGGTTCTTTATGCGCTTGCCGTCATTACCGTGCGCCATCTGAGCGCGACGGATAGCGCTGCATCCATAACCTTCTACTTCACGCTGACCGGCGCTGCCGCAGGTACGGGAATGGTCGCCGCTTTCGGTTGGGTACCGCCGTCGCTGGTCGATTGGGCGCTGCTGGGCGGCGTGGGGATCATTGGCGGAGTCGGTCAATACTGCCTGACCCAGGCGTTCCGTTACGCTGAAGCGGCCGCCATCGCGCCGTTGGAGTACATGTCGATGGCGTGGGCGCTGCTGTTGGGCTACCTGATCTGGAGCGATATTCCGGACGTTGAGGTTTTTGCCGGTATCGCGCTCGTCGTCGCCAGTGGCCTGTTCATCCTCTATCGCGAGCGGCGCCTGGCGTCCGTCCGTCCGAGCCGGCTGCCCAAGGTCCGCGTAAGGTAGGAGATCACATCGTGCGGACGACGTGCTTGCCGATGATGTTGCGCTGGATCTGGTTGGTGCCTTCGACGATCTGCAGCACCTTCGCGTCGCGAAAATAGCGCTCGATAGGATTGTCGGTCGAGATCCCGGCGGAACCGAAGAGCTGCACTGCGTCGGTGGCGACCTTCATCGCGACGTCGGTGGCGAAGCATTTGGCCATTGAGGCGATAGGCGCCAAAGCGAAGCCGGTCTCCCCCGCGTCGACCATCGCGGCGGCCTTGTAGACCAGTTGACGGGCCGCTTCGGTCTGCGTAGCCATATCCGCCAGCATCCACTGTACGCCCTGGAAATCGGACACCGGCTGGCCGAATGCTTCGCGCTCCCGGACATAAGCGACGGCGTGATCGATGGCGCCCTGCGCCAGCCCGACGCCGCGCGCGCCGATCGACGGCCGGGCCTTGTTAAAGGCCTCCATGACCAGCTTGAAGCCGCCTTCCTCGCTGCCCAGCCGGTTTTCCTCTGGCACGAAGACATTGTCGAGATGTAGGGCGGACGACGGCACGCCGCGTGAGCCAAGCTTGCTTTCACTGCGGCCGACTTCGAAGCCTTTTGTGGCTTTCTCCACGAGGAACAGGCAGACGCCGCCATGCCGTTTATCCGGGTCCGTCTTGGCTGCGACGATGACGAAATCTGCGATAGCGGAATTGGTGCAAAAGATCTTCGAGCCGGTGAGGGCATAGCCGCCCGGCCGCGGCTCGGCGCGGGTCTTGATGCCGGCGACGTCGGATCCAGCGGACGGTTCGGTAACGGAAATCGCGGCCCGCAGGGCACCTGACCCGAGCCCCGGCAGGAAGCGGTCTTTCTGCTCCTCGGTCCCGCCATAGAGGATCGCGCAGAACGGCGTCCATTGCACGATCAGCAGATAGGCGGTGTTGTAGCATATCCGCCCGAGCTCCTCGATTGCGATGCAGGCGGACAGCATGCTGTTGGCGCCGCCATAGCGCTCGGGGAAGGGCAGGGCGAACATGCCGAGTTCCTTCAGCGCCTCGAACATGTCCTGCGGATATTCCGCCTTGGCATCGATATCCGCCGCGCGGGGTGCCACCTTATCGCGGGCGAAGGCCCGGATGGTGTCCTGCAAAAGGCGCTGTTCTTCGCTCAGCGCGTACTGAACGGCGTCCGCCATGAAGGGCCTAGCCGCGCCAGCCGATAGCGCCCGTTGCCTGCAATGTTTCGACGTCATCCTCGCTGAAACCCCAGCCGGCGAGGCCTTCCTTGGTATTGGCACCGATCGTTGGTGGCGCACATTGCACCCGGGACGGTGTGCGGCTGAAGCGCGGTGCGGGTCCTGGCTGCAGCACGCCATCGACATCGACAAAACTGTCGCGCCCTTTGTTGTGCGGATGGCTTGGCGCCTCCGCGAAGCTCAGCACCGGTGCGAAGCAAATATCCGTGCCTTCCATGACCTCGCACCACTCGTCGCGGGTTTTCTGCGCGAACAAATCCTCGAATTTCTTGGCCATGTCCGACCAAGTGTCCCGGTCCATTTGCGGCGGAACCTCGCTCGGATCGAGCCCGAGCTTGTCTAGCAGGATCGCGTAGAACTTCGCCTCGATGGAGGCGATCGAAACGAACAAATCGTCCTTCGTTTTGTAGCAGCGGTAGAAGTGCGCACCGCCGTCGAGGAAGTTCGACACCCTCTCATCGACCCAGGTGTCGGCGGCCACCATGCCGAACATCCCCATGCCGAGGAAGGCGGAGCCTTCCGTCATCGCTGCATCCACGACTTGCCCTTCGCCGGTCGCCCGGGCGTTCAGCACGCCCGCCAGAATGCCAACCGCGAGGAACATGGCGCCGCCGCCCATGTCGGCGACGACGTTCAAGGGCGGCACCGGCGTTTCCTTCGTACCGATGGCGTTCAGTACGCCGGTCAGCGCCAGATAGTTGAGGTCGTGCCCAGCCGCCTGGGACAGCGAGCCGCTTTGTCCCCAGCCGGTCATCCGCGCATAGACGAGCTTCTTGTTGATGGCGGCGCAATCTTCCGGGCCGAGACCGAGCTTCTCGGTGACGCCGGGCCGGAACGGGTCGATCAGCGCGTCAGCCTGCTCGATCAGGCGCTTCACGGTCGCGATGCCTTCCGGATGTTTCAAATCGACCGACACGGATTTGCGGCCGCGCCGGGTAACCTCGGCCTTAGCCGGCCCGCCGATGCCCAGTCCCGGATCGGTGTTGCGGTCGATCCTCAGAATGTCGGCGCCCATGTCGGACAGCAGCGCGCAGCACAGCGGTGCGGGTCCGATGCCGGCCAGTTCGACGACCTTCACGCCGGTCAGCGGTCCGCTCGGTTTGTTTGTATCGCTCATGAAGGGACTCCCTCTCGCTATCCGTTATCTCTCAGGTGCGGCTGTACCGGAAAACGCCGCCGTCACCATCCGTTCGTGTTATCGAGCCACGCCGGCGCAAGTAATTCAAGTGGGCAACCGTCTCGCCGCTGGCAAAGGCGCTGTTTTGGTGGAAATATTTGACGGTGTCCGGCATCTATCGCGAGGGCATGGCGCCGGCATAATCCACGAATACCTCGGAGACGCCGTAACCGGCTTCCGCCGGAATATGCATGACGCGGCCGCCCTCGACTTTCTCGACTTGGGGCGTAACCGTGACAACCGGCGTTTCACTTGCGGCTCGAAGGGCTTCGGCGGTCGTGCTCGAACGGCCCAGCACGTTGAGATTCATGCGTGTTGGGAACATGACCGAGCGTTGTCCTGCTTCCGCATCGGCAATGCCGTCGGCGGGCCGAATCCAGATCGATTCGACCGATTCCGTGCCGTCATGCAATGCCGTCATCTCTGCCGGCACAGGTGCCAGGAAGAAATGTGTGTCGAACCGCTTGGGCTGCGTGACCGGTGTGATCCAGTGCGAAAAAGGCACCAGTAGGTCGCAGGCCAGTTCCAGATCTTCAGCAGCGACGATATCGGCCATGGTGACGTCGCCCGCGTAGAGCGGATCCCGGTACTGTTCGACGATTCGGTCTTGGCGGTCGGGACCGATCAGCGCGGCGCTGCCGCGCTCTCGCGCCAACATTACGCTGGCTTCCTCGAAGGTTTCCCGGATCGCGGCAACGCGCAGCGCCATCAGGCGAGCCGGCAAGGTGCCTTTCATCCCCCTGCGCCCTTCGAGACTCTGATCGCCATCCTCCGGGTCTACCCGTCCCCCCGGAAAGACCAAAGCCCCACCGGCGAATTCGATATTGCGGTGACGTACGACCATGAACACCTCGATACCGTCCGCCGAGTCGCGGATCAGCAGGACAGTGGCGGCATCGACCGGGGTGACGGGCTGGTCGTTCTTCGAGGATTGCTTATTCGTCATTCGTCGCATCCGGGGAGATTGATGGAGGCCAACTTCCCGTGCGAAACACACCATAACAAAGCAATGGCCCGGCGAAGCGGGCGGGAATTTTTGTTTGCCCCCTAATTATTAGCCTCCTATCATAAAAAGCAACCGCTCAAATCTCGCTACTTCGAAATTTATCGGGTCTAATAATGGCGCGCTGCTGGCTGTTGTATGGGCGACGCGCGAGCAACGATGTTGGAGCACGGAATGACATTGCCGTTTGAAGGGGTCACGGTTGTCGAGCTTGGCACGAGTGTCGCCGCGCCGTTCGCGGGCAAGATCTTGACCGAGCTGGGCGCTCAGGTGATCAAGGTCGAAAATCCCGATGGTGGCGATCCCGCGCGGCGGTGGTATCCGACGATGCCGGACGGGAACTCAGCGAGCTATCAGTCCGTCAATATGGGCAAGCACTCTGTAACGATCGATATGACCGACGATGGAGAATTAGCGCGGCTAAAAGCGCTAATCGCCGAAAAGGCGGATGTCGTTCTACAAAATCTGCGCCCCGGCGCCGTCGAACGGTTTGCGATCGATGCGGCAACGCTGCGCAAAGACAACCCGCGCCTGATCTATTGCAATGCCGGTGCGTTCGGAGACGGGCCGCTGGGCGACCTGCCCGGCTACGACCCGTTGATGCAGGCGTTCAGCGGGATCACGGACCTGACGGGCGAGGCGGACCGGCCGCCGTCGCGCGTCGGCGTGTCGCTGATCGATCTCGACACTGGCATGTGGTCCACCATTGGCATCATCAGCGCGCTGTATCGCCGTCAGGTCACGGGGCAGGGCGGGGTCGTTGATACGTCGCTGTTCGAGACCAGCGTCGGCTGGATCACCTTGCCAGTGGCGGAGCTGGCGGTGTCCGGCAAGGCGCCGAAGCGCAGCGGCCTGCAGGGCCCAATCGTCGCGCCCAACAGAGGCTATCAGGCGTCCGACGGGATCCAGGTGATCGTCGTCGGCACGGACGGGCAGTTCCGCCGCTTTTGCGACGCGTTGAACTGTTCGGAGTTGGCTGACGATCCGCGGTTTGCAAAAAGCACCGACCGGCTGGCGAACGAGCCGGCATTGAGCCAGATTGTTGGTGAGATCATTGCGACGGACACACGGGCGTCGTGGTCCGAACGGCTGAACGCGGCGGGCATCCCCAATGCGCCGGTGCAGACGGTGGAGGAAGTTGTTGCTCACCCGCAGACGGCGGCACTGAATTTGCTTCGCCCCGGTGAGGACGCGAACCAGCAATTCGTCGGGCTACCCCTGCGCCTCGATGGTGTGCGGCCTGCGTCCGACAATCACGCACCGCGGCTCGACGAACATCGTCAGCAGGTGTTCGATTTCATGAAAACCCCGCATAATTAGAGGGACGACGGAATAGATGTTTACCGAAGACCAAATCGCCATTCAGGATGCGATTGCCAAGATTTGCAGCAATTACGGCGACGATTATTGGCTGGAAACAGACCGAACCGGAAAATTCCCCGAGGATTTCCTTAAGGAGTTTGCCGATGGCGGCTGGCTCGGTATCGCGATGCCGGAAGAATATGGCGGCTCCAATCTCGGCATCACCGAAGCGTCGCTCATGATGCAGACGATTTCCGAGTCTGGCGCCGGATTCAGCGGCGCGTCGGCGATCCATCTGAACATTTTCGGACTGAATCCGGTCGTGGTTTTCGGCACCGACGAACAGAAGCAAAGAATGCTGCCGCCGCTGATCCGCGGCGAGGAGCGGGCCTGCTTTGGGGTGACGGAGCCCAATGCCGGGCTCGACACCACCAACCTCCAGACCAAGGCTGAAAAGACCAACAACGGCTATGTCGTGCATGGCCGCAAGATGTGGACGTCGACGGGGCAGACGGCCAACAAGATCCTGCTGCTGGCGCGGACGGCACCGAGGGACGAGAGCGGAAAGCGGGCGGAAGGGCTGAGCCTGTTCTACACCGACTTCGATCGGGACTATATCGAGGTCCGCGAGATCGAGAAGATGGGCCGCAAGGCGGTCGACTCGAACGCTGTCTTCATCGATGGGTTGCCGATTCCGCAAGACGATCTGATCGGCGAGGAAGGCAAGGGGTTCTACTACCTGATCCATGGCTTGAACCCGGAGCGGATCATGGTTGCCACCGAAGCGGTCGGGTTGGGTCGCGCTGCGCTCCGCAAGGCTGTGCAGTATGCCGGTGAGCGCGAAGTTTTCGGCCGCGCCATCGGACAAAATCAGGCGATCCAGCACCCGCTGGCGCGCAGTTGGGCGGAGCTCGAGGCGGCCAATCTCATGGCCTACCGGGCCGCCGAATTGTACGACAAGGGTGAGGAATGCGGTGCGGAGTCGAATGCCGCCAAGTACCTCGCGGGCGAAGCGGGGTTCACCGCCTGCGAACGCGCGATCATGACGCATGGCGGCATGGGCTATGCCAAGGAATTTCATGTAGAACGTTATCTGCGCGAAATGATGATCGCGCGCATTGCGCCGGTCAGCCGCGAGATGATCCTGAACTATATTTCGGAACGCGTGCTGGGCCTACCGCGGTCCTATTGATCGGATAATTCACCTGGAGAGTTGATATGGATTTTGGCGCCTTTAACCTGCTGCAACACCGGGACCACTCCCGGTCACCGCATCAAATCCTCGCTGAGGCCCTGGAACACACCCAGCTGGCCGAGGAACTTGGGTTCAGCCGGGCCTGGTTCGCAGAGCACCATTTCTCCAACTACAGCTTGTGTCCGTCTCCACTGCTCCTTTGCAATCAGGTAGCGGCAACGACAAAGAAGATCCGCGTCGGCTGCGCCGTGCTGATTCTGCCGCTCCATGCGCCGGCCCGCGTTATAGGCGAAATTGCGCTGGTCGATGCGATGTCCGGCGGCCGGCTCGATGTCGGTGTCGGCAGCGGCTATCAGAACTACGAGTTCGAGCGGTTGGGCGCCGACTTGACGCAGAACAAAGTCATGTTCAACGAAATGCTGGACATGATTGAGATGGGTTTGCGCGAGCCGAATTTCAGTTACGACGGCGAATTCTATAAGCAGCCGAAGACGGCGATCAATATGCGCCCGGTCCAATCGCCTCGCCCGCCGATCTGGGTCGCGGGCAAAGATCCGAACAGCCAGCGGCGTTGCGCGCGTGATGGCTACATCCCGTTCATTTCCGGTGGGATCGGTGGCCCGGAGGCGCTCAAGCTGCAGCGCGACCACGTCGAGCAATGCTATATCGACGAAGGCAAGGACCCAGCGACGATACCGCTCGGCGTGTTGCGCTTCGCTTGCATTAGCGACGACCAATCGGTCATCGACCGCTATGTCGATGGCGCGCGGTTCCAGAAACGTCTCGCCAACTCTCTGCGAAGCAGGAAAGAGACGTTGGTCGATGATTACATGGTCGACGAAGTACCAGGCGAAAATGAAGAATCGTTCGAACAGATTACGAAGAACCTTCTCGTCGGCAATGCGGATGACGTGGCGGAACGGATTTGTCAGGAAATTGAGCTGTACCGGCCCCGGCACATGAATATCTATTTCGCCGTTGGCGACGTGCCGCACAGCGCCGTAATGAATTCGATGGAACAGTTCGCCACGAAGGTGGTTCCGGCGATCGAGAAGCATTTCGGGAAACCGCTGGCGGAAATCAACGATGTTCCGATGCCAACGCCTTTGGCGATGGCGGCGGAGTAACGCCCGTCAGGCCGATTGTTTGACCAGGAAGTCGACGGCGGCGCGCAAATCAGGAAAGCGTGCCGTCGGCTCATGCTCACTTGCTGTATCTGACGCGGTGTTACCAGACGCCACTAGAATCGACCGAAGCCCTGATGCGGTTGCGCCGGCAATGTCCGTCGATGGTGTGTCGCCGACCATGACCACGGCCTCGCTTGCCAGTCCAAGCCGTTCGAGGGCTAGCTCGAAGATGGCTGATTGCGGTTTGCCCAGCATGATCGCGGTTTGCCCGCTTGCAGCTTCAAGGAAGGCGGCGACCGGCCCGGCTTCCGGTTCCGGGCCGTTTGGCGTCGGGATCACGGCGTCGGCGTTGCTCGCGATCAGTTTGGCACCGTTGCTTAGGTGACGGATCGCCGGCGTCAGGTCCGCGATTTTTAGGTCCAGATCGATACTGGCCACGACATAGTCTGGGTTCTCGCTTTCGACGGCGCCGGCATCCAGAAGCGTGTGGCGCAGGACGTCACTGCCCACGACATGAACTTTCGGCGCCGAGTCTTGCGTTGTCAGGAAGCGGGCAACGGCCAAGCCGGATGTGAGAATATTCGTCGCGTTAACGAGGATGCCGAGCTTTCGGAGTTTCTTTTCGTAGTCTTCGGGAGTGCGGCGGGCATTGTTTGTCAGACAGACGATGCCGATACCGTGCGCTTGCAGATCGCGCACGGCCTCTGCCGACCCTTCGATGGATTGCTCGCCGCGAAACAAAACACCGTCCATATCGAGAATGACTCCGTGCACCGGATCGTTGATCCTATCGGCCAGTTCCTGCTGCCGAAGGACCTGAAATGCTGGCAACGGCGGCACCCAGCGCATGTTTCGGCCGCGCAACGGCGCCTCGAAAACCATCGGGTCGCCGCCATGCGCCCGCCAGCGAACCTGACCGTCGACTTCGATTTCCGCCCAGGCGGCCGACGCCTCATTCTGCGTCGTGTAGCTCTCCGTCAGGGATTGCAGTGTCAGGTAGCGGACGCCGTCGATGGTGGTGCAGTCGTTCCAATGCACATGCCCGGCGACGCACAGGACGACATTGCCGGCCGCTTCGATAACCTCACGCGCCTGGGCCGTTTGCCGAAGCGTTGCGGACGCGGCGTTGTTCTGGAAATAGAAGTTGCCGGTCATTGCCGCATCGTTCAGCGGCACATGCGTGAAGATGATGGCCGGAAGGTTCGTGCTTTCCAGATCGGCGCGCAACCATTCAAGGTCCGATGATGATGGTACCGGTTCTTCGGAAAACGAGCCGGATAGGTCGTGCTGCCAGAAGACCAAGTGCTGGCCCTTGAGATCGATGCTGTGGCTTCCAAGCGACCGGCCCATAATCGCTTCGTTTTCTCCGGCGGAAATGTAGTGCAGGTCGTGATTGCCCAGTAAGTGTTCGCGGGGGATGCCGATCTCCTCGAAAACGGACGCGACCTCCGCCATGAACTGCAGGTCGGTATCGCGATCGACATTGGAGATACGGTCTCCGAGATCGACGACAAGATCGAACGCTCCGGCCGCGACACGATCGCTGAACGCTCTCAGCAGCGGTAACGCCGCTGCACCTTTCTTCGTATAGCGGTCGGGCCCGTGATGAATGTCAGTGACCACGGCCAGTTTTAAGGTTTCCGTCATGCTGGATTTGCCTGAACTCGAATGGGGTGCGTCTCGCGCCCAGATTACCGCCGAGATGTTACCGATGACAGGTCTCGGTTGTTTGAGAGGATTATTACTGACAGAGAATGTCAGTGGTGATCTGTTATCATGACAATCCGCCCGCACCCCAACCGTGCCGGAGTAAGGCTCTATGTCCCGTGCCGCGCGTTTGTTCGATCTGGTTCAGATACTCAGGAATGCTGGCGGCCCCGTGCGCGCGGCTGATCTCGCCAGTCAGCTCGAAGTCGACCCACGGACGATTTATCGCGATATCGCATCTTTGAAGGCGCGCCGTGTTCCTGTCGATGGCGCGCCGGGCATTGGTTACATTTTGCGGCCCGGTTTCGAATTTCCGCCGTTGGTCCTGACACCGGATGAAATGGAAGCCATGCTGATCGGCGCGCAACTTTTGCGACGGACGGGCGATCGCGGTCTTCGCGCCGCCGCTCGAGGTGTGATCGAGAAAATCAAGGCGATGTCACCCGGCCATGGTGCGGATTGGAGCGTCGAAGACTCCTTCTACGTGTCGGGTTATGGCGCGCCTGACCCCTCGGTCGTGGATATGGCGAAGCTGCGTCGGGCAATTCGAGACTGTCGAAAATTACGGATCGACTATATCGACGAGAATGAGACGAAGACGCTGAGAACCGTGCAGCCTGTCGGAATATCGTACTACATCGAAGTGACTTTGGTTCACGCGTGGTGCGAGTTGCGAAAGGACTACCGCACTTTCAGAACCGACCGGGTCACTCGGATTTCGTTTCTGAAGCGAACATTTGCAAGGCGCTCCGACATCCCGAGACTGCAGGCTGACTCCTGACAAAAGATGTCAGGGATGTCCGATTACACTCCAACGGGCATTCCTTGGAAGTTCAGGGCGAAATTCGCGATGGCGACCGGCAGCGGGTTGGAACGTTCGAAACAACAGTGCGACGATTACGTGCCGCGCGGAATTCGTGCGACATTTGCCAGTTTGCGAAACACGAGTTTTCGTCTCTATTTCGCGGCGCAGATTGCATCGAATATCGGGACCTGGATCCAGATCACCGCCGAGAATTGGCTGGTCCTGACGCTAACGGATTCCGGGCTGGCGCTCGGTATCACGAATGCGCTGCAGTTTGGGCCGCTTGTGCTGTTCGGCCTTTACGGCGGGGTTCTCGCCGACCGGTTTGACCGCCGCCGCTTGTTGATCGTGACGCAAAGCGTTCAGGCTCTGCTGGCCCTGGCGATGGGCGTCCTGATTGTAGTTGGCCGGGTCGAGCTGTGGATGATCTGGGCCATCGCGTTTGCCTTCGGTCTGGTCACGGCCATCGACAAACCGGCGCTGCACGGTTTCATCAAGGATCTCGTCGGCGAAGGGGATCTGCCGAATGCGATCGCGCTGAATAATGTGGTGATATCCGCCGGCCGGATGATCGGCCCGGTGATTAGTGGATTCCTGATCGCGGGCTTCGGGATGGCGCCGAGTTTCTTCTTCAATACGGTTTCGTTCGGTTTGGTCGTCCTCGTCTTGTTGATGCTCAACGCTTCCCATCTCCACACGACGGACAAAGCGGAACGGCGGCCCGGGCAGGTCCGCGAAGGCTTGTCCTATATCCGGCGCGACCGTGTCCTGGCGCCGACTGTGATCGCCATGTCGGTCATCTTTATCGCAGCCTACAATCTGCAGGTTCTGGTGCCTCTCGTGACGGTCCGCGTGCTGGGCGGGTCGAGCGAACAGTTCGGTGCGCTGATGTCGGCCCTCGGTTTCGGCGCCGTGGTTGGCTCCCTGGTGATTGCCGCCTGGGTGAAACCCGGCTTGCGAATGATCGTCATGTGGTGCGCGTTGCTGGCCATCGTTTACGTTTGGCTGGCGCTGCCGTTCGGGACCTATTTCGTCTTTGCCGGCATGTTTCTGCTGGGCGTCGCCTGTGGTTTCTTCAGCATTACCGTGGCCAGCACCCTGCAGCTCAGCGCGCGCGACGACATGCGCGGCCGCGTGATGGCCGTCTACAGCATTGGCATCCTCGGCAGTTCTTTGATTGGCGCCCCCTTGTTCGGGGCGTCGGTCGACGCGCTTGGCGTGCCGCGCACGTTCTTGATGGTCGCGGCCATCTGCGCCGGCACGGCCGCTTGGGCGTGGGTGCGGTCGGCAAAGGGTTTCGACAGTTGATGCGTTCACTACTGACAGAATATGTCAGGACGGTTGTGGTATTGATCGGCCCACAAAACATGGGGGATCGGAAATGGAACAGCTTTCTCTCTATCTGCCGGGGATCGCACTCGCCTATACGGCGTTTCTGCTGTCGATCATGAGCCCGGGTCCGAATATTCTGGCGATTATCGGAACGTCGATGAGCGTCGGCCGTCCGTCCGGTCTCGCATTGGCGTTCGGCGTTGCCGCGGGGTCGTTTTGCTGGGCGATGCTGACCGTCGTCGGTTTGTCCGCCTTGTTGGCGTCGTATGCCGTAGCGCTCACGGCCATTAAGGTCGCCGGCGGTCTCTATCTTCTCTGGCTGGGATACAAATCGCTCCGCTCGGCTGCGGCAGCACACGAGATTGAAGCGGGTTCGCTCGCCGGCCCGACGCGCAGCCATTTTGGATACTTCCTGCGCGGTTTCACGGTTCAAATGACGAACCCAAAAGCAGCTCTGGCTTGGATCGCCATCATTTCGCTCGGACTGCAGGCCGATGCGCCGCTGTGGGTCGGTACTTCGATCGTTGCCGGAACCGCCGCGCTTTCGGTCGTTATTCATGTGTTATATGCGCTGGCGTTCTCGACGAACCGCATGATTCGCGTGTATTCTAAAGCCCGCCGGTTAATTCAAGGAGCGCTCGGGCTGTTCTTCTGCTTCGCAGGCGTCAAGCTGCTCACCAGCCGCTTATAACCCGGTAGACGCATATGAGGTGGCCTTTTTAGATCTTGCCCAAAACGGCGCCATTGAAACGAGGGGGACCGTTCACCTAACGCAAGACATAAGGAGACACGTAATGCAGCAGAGGATCATCCGCCGATTCGGTCTCGCCGTTATGACGGTCGTGGCCGGAGCGCTGGCAGCACCGTCCATCGGAGCCGCCGCACCGCAAGCCCTGGCGCTGGTTGCGACCGAGGGCGATACCACGCTTATTTGTGAGGGTGGGAAATGCAGCGCCGAGTTCTCGGCCTTTTGTCTGCAACAGGACCGTAGTTCGCCTGTGCGTGGAACGCCCTATCGCCTCACCGCCGACAGCGCGGTGACGGTTACCGGCACGGCGCGTGACGGAAAAACAATAACGCTGAACCCCGCAACGGATCTCAGATTCCATTCCCTCCGCACGCACGTCGCGGTTCATATCGCGGTGACCGAAGCCACCGTGCGGCAGCATGGTTTGACGGCGGTTACGGTTGCCATCGGCGAGAACGTGACGCTGGCGCCCGTGGCAGTTTTAGGCGACGAGAACCCGCAGGACGAAGCTGGTCTGGCCGCAGCCGCAGGGCCGCTGCGCGCGGTCGGCAGCCGCATCGTCGACACCAACGAAAACCGCATGGCCGCTGCCCGGCTGACGAGCCGGTTGATCAACGATCTCGACGCTAACGCACTGCCGCAGACGGACGTTACGCAAAGCTTATGGGTGAGAGCCGTTGGCGAGAAATCGCCGACGTCGAAGGCCGCAACACGGATGGCGCGCGGTGCGCTGGAATTGTGCCAGTTCGCGGTCGAACGGCGCGGCATCGGCGAAATCAAGGGATGCCTGCAACAGCATCACGACAAGTTCGTCGATTATCTGAACGGCCACTACTGGAAAGCCGTTGGCGCGGGGACTTAGGGAAAGTCCGCCCTAGGCGGCGCGCCAGCCGCCATCGATGGTCACGACGGAGCCGGTGTTGAAACTTGGCTTCGTCGGACAGCAGGTAGACGACACCGTTTGCGATTTCCTCGGCACGGCCGAACCGTTTCAGGGCATGGCGGTTCTGCGAATATTCGCGCGCTGCGGCCGGGTCTTCGGCGCGCGACATGCTGCGGTTCAGCATTGGTGTGTCGATGGCGCCGGGTGCGACGGCGTTGACCCGAATGCCGTCGGGTGCCAGTTCAAAGGCCGCCGTTTTTACCAAGCTGACGATCGCGCCCTTGGAGGCGATATAGGCGGCGTTGCGGCGTCCACCACCGAACGCGAGTTGCGAGGCGATGGCGACAATCGAGCCACCGCCGTGCGCGCGCATTGCCGGCAGGGCAGCAATCATCCAGCGCCAGGTCGCTTTAACATTGACTGCGAAGACACGGTCCCACTGATCGAAACCGATGGCGTCGATTGCCGTCCCGGACGAACTGATGCCGGCGATCGTCGCCAGCCCATCGATCCGGTCTGCGGCAGCGATGGCGCGCGCAATCGTATCCTCGTCGGTGACGTCGCCGACGATCGGCTCGACGCCGTCGGGTATGCCGTTCGGAAGCTGGTCAACACCGATCACGCGGGCGCCTTCGGCCAGCGCCTTGATGGCGCTCGCCTGCCCGATACCGGAGGCGGCGCCCGTGATGAGGATCGTCTTACCGTCGAGGCGCATGAGCTGACTCCGTTTTAGTGGACTAACCCCATACCCGGGATCGATTCTGACGCCTGCCAAAACCGTGAAATCGAATCGTAATGTGCCGCGATTGCTGCTTCCGTCGCATCGCCATCCGGTGTGGGTTCCGGATCGAAATGGTCGTGACGGTTGGCGCCCCGGGCGACGGTCGCGGACAGTCGCGTTTCGCCAACATGGCGGACATGGGCCGGGATGTAGCTGATGCCGATACCGATACGCGGTTCGTCGGTCGTGTTGGGACCGGATCGGTGCAGGGCAAGCGTGTGATGGAACGAGACGTCGCCCGGCGTCATGGTCAGGCTGACAGCGTTACTGTCGTCGATATCCTTCGCCACGGTTTGCCCGCGCGACAGCATTAGGTTCGGGTCCGGCTTGTCGGCGTGCAGCAGCTGCCCGTTCTCCTGCGATCCCGGCAGGATGTGCACGCAGCCCATCTCTTCCGTGGAAGGTGTCAGCGCGACCCAGGCGGTCACGTGCTCGAACGGGGCGAGGCCGAAATAGGTCGCGTCCTGATGCCACGGCACCGATTTCGCCGTGTTGGGTTCCTTGAACCAGACGGTGGTATGGAAGACCAGGATATCAGGGCCGATCAGCGCTTCGACGCTGTCGAGAATGGTGGGGTGCCGCACAAGGTCGGCGGCCCAACGGAACAGCAGGTAAGGCTTGACCCGGTTGCTCGCCTGCCGCCGCGACGGATCCTTCAGTTCGACGCCGCAGGTCCGAATGCACGCCTCCCGCATGGCCGCCGCTTCCTCCGCCGACAGGTGTGGGCTGCCCGGTAGAAAGCCCTGTTCCCGATAGGTCTTTACGTCTGTCGTGGTCAGCATGGTTAGGAGCTTGTATCCAGGCCGTGGGAAAGTAAAGATTCACGGCCGTTCGGTGCAAATGGATATGCGGTCAAACCGATAATCCCTCAGCGATTTCGCGAAGCCGAAACTTCTGAATCTTGCCGCTCGGCGTGCGCGGCATCTCTTCGATAACTTCCAGCCGTTCCGGAAAGTACTGCTTGGCCATTTTCTGCTCGGTCAGATAACGGATCATACCGTCAAAGGTCAGAGTCTGATCCTGCTGCAGGGTTATGAAGACGCAGCCGCGCTCGCCCAGCCGCTCGTCCGGCATGGCGACGATCGCGGCGTCCTGGATGGCGGGATGCCGGTACAGCAGTTCCTCGACCTCGACAATCGGGATGTTCTCGCCGCCGCGAATGATGACGTCCTTGCTGCGGCCGCTGATCCGGATATAGCCGTCGTCGCGCATGCGGGCGAGGTCGCCGGTCTCGAACCAGCCCTCCGCATCGGTTGCGAACAGTTCGGGTTTCTTCAGATAGCCGACGAAGTTCGCCATGCCGCGCGCCTGCAATCGTCCCTCCGTGCCGGTGGGCAACGGTTTGCCATCCTCGCCGACGACACGGACTTCCATGCCTTCGATGGGCGCACCGTCGGAGCCGAAAATGCGGTCCGCTGGATCGCCGGGCCGGGTCGTCGTGACCCCGCCATTCTCCGTCATGCCCCAGGCGGCGTTGACCATGACGTTAAGCCGTTCGGCAGCGCGTTCGGCGAGCACGCGGGGAATCGGCGCGCCGGCGGTCAGGAACGTAAGCAGCGAGTCGAGATTATGGTTGTCGACGGCCGGGGTGTTCGTAAGATCCGACAGGAACGGCGTCGAGGCCATGGTGAAGGTGACCTGTTCGGCCTCGACGATCCGTGCCGCTTCCGCCGGGTCCCATATATCCATGAGCACACTTGGCCCGCCGAGGGCGACCGGCATCATTAAGCCGTACAGGAATCCGGTAAGGTGTGCGAGCGGCGATGCCATCAGAACGGTGTCAGACGAGTCCAGCCCAACGCGTTCGGCAAACTTGACGATGTTGCCGATCAGGGTGTTCTGCGTATGCATCACACCCTTCGGCTGGCCCGTCGTGCCGCTGGTGTACATCAGCAGCGATACATCGTTGGGCGATGGTTGGCGTTCGGCGAAGACCGCATCGCGGTCCAGTTCCGATTCCCACCTACGATCGATGAAGCAGCTATCGAAGGAGTCGGCCCCCGTCCCGCCGACGACAAAGACATGCTCGAGCGCCGGCAGGTCGCCGCGCAGTTCCGCGATCATCCCGGGGTAGTCGAAACCTCGATAATCCTGCGATACAAAGATCGCCTTTGCCTGCCCGAAGGACAGCATGAAGCTCAGTTCACGGTGCCGGAAGATCGGCATCAACGGGTTGGTGATCGCGCCAATACGCAAGCACGCTAAAAACAGTGCGTTGAATTGCCAGTAATTCGGCAGCTGCATGGAAACGACGTCACCCGGCCCAATTCCATATGAAACGAGGCCAAGCGCGATCCTGTCGACGATCCTGTTGAATTCTTCATAGCTATGGACGGTCCGCTTGCCGGTGCGGCTGTCATAGCCGACGACGGCGGCGCGTTGCGGATTGGTCGCGACCGCTTCGTCGAGATACTCGGTTAGCAGCCGGTTCGGCCACAGTCCGCTCTTGAGGAAATACGCCACGCGCTCGGGCGGCGTTTGGATATGGAAACTCATTCGAGAGATCTTGCCGGTTTCACATTCGGTCTGAACATTAGGCGCGATTCCGCCGTGTCGTACAAGTCGAAGGCGGGTGCGGCAGCCATGCCGAATTCGATCGCATCCGTTTCGATGTCGACAAGATTGGTAATCAGGCGAACGCCCGGCGCATCGGGGAATTCCAGCAGTCCGACGACATAGGGCGTCCGGTCGTTGAACGCGGCGTCGAAGGGGCGCTGCACAACGGTCCAGCTGTAAAGGGAGCCCGTGGGATCGATGGCGCGCCAGGAAATATCGGCTGTATTGCAATGAGGGCACCGTATCATCGGGTACCAGTGGAACTTCTGACAAGACCGGCAAAAGGGAAAGCGAAGCTCGCCGGCCGCAGCGGCGTCCCAGAACGGTTGAAATTCATCCCCGGCTGTCTCTGTCATACGGTCAACCGTCCGCGCTCAAGACGAGCACGCCGTAATCCGGCAGGGAGAAACCGCCAACCGCGCCGAACCGCGTATTCGCGACTTGATTGGTTCCGGCTTCGCCGCGCAGCTGCCGTACGGCCTCGACAACATGCTCGATGCCCAGGCGGTAGCTGTAGGACAGGAAACCGCCATGGGTGTTGATCGGCAGGTCGCTGCCGATGGCCGCGCGGCCTTCTTCGAAGAAGGCGCCGGCTTCGCCCTTTTCGCAAAAGCCCATATCTTCCAGCTGCATCAGCACGGATATCGTGAAGCAATCGTATAGTTCGACGAAATCGATATCGCGTCGTTCGATACCAGCCATTGCCAATGCCTGTTCCGTGGCGGGGTGCGCGCCAGGTGTTGTCAAAACGTTTGGATCCTGGGTGAACACGGAATCACCGGATACAGGGATGGAGGCGAAGCCCGTTCCAGCAACATGAACCGGTGGCTTCCGGCAGTCGCGTGCGCGCTCGTTCGATGTCATCACGAAAGCGCCTGCGCCGTCGGTAATCAGACAACAGTCGGGAACGCCCAACGGTTCGGCGATCCGTGGGGCGGTCAAATAATCCTCTATGGTCAGCGGCTTGCTGATTTGTCCACCACCGCGCAGCAGGGCATGCTGGCGTTGCTGTACGGCGACCGATCCCAGCTGTTCCGGCGTCAGCCCGTACTCCTTCATGTAGCGCCGCGTCCAAAGCCCGAAATAGATCGGCTGCGCGTTGAAGCCGTAAGGTTTCTCGAAGGTCTGCTTGGCGGGATACAGATCGTGGAAACCGTACGGTCCCGACGGACGCGTGCCCCAATCGACACCGAAATAGGAAATGACAACATTCGCCAAACCGGCGTTGATGGCCAAGGCGGCTTGGAGCGGTGAACAGGCAATACCCGCGCCGCCATAGGATATCGACCCATCGAATCGGCTGGTCGCACCCAATTGCGCCATAACGTAGTCATGCGGGACAGTGGTCGGCATGACGACACTATCCGTCACCACGCCATCGACTTCGCCGGGCGCGATGCCTGCGTCATCGAGCGCGTCGTAAACGGCTTCCATGACAAGCGAGCGGAGGTCTTTGGGGGAGCGCCGGACCGGTGCGGTTTCTCCGATACCGACAATCGCGATATCCGGGGTCATGGTGCCTTGCTTTCCGCGGTGAGCCACTTCTCGACCTCGTGGCGCTGGATTTTGCCCGTGGTGCTGCGGGGTAGGTCGTCCAGTGCGATGAAGCGGATCTGCTTCGGCTGTTTGTAGCCCGCGAGCGCCTCGCGACACAGCCCGGCGAGGTGCGCCGCCGTCAAGGAAGGATCGTTCGCCGCGACGAAGGCGACGGGCACCTCGCCCCATTTTTCGTCCGGTGCGCGGACCACGACCGCGTCGTCGACGCGCGGTTCGCGCAGGAGGATTTGCTCGATTTCCGCCGGGTAGATGTTTTCACCGCCGGACTTTATCAAATATTTGACCCGGTCGACGAAGTCGAGCGTGCCGTCCGCGTTGCGCCGAAAGGCGTCGCCCATATGAAACCAGCCGCCGCGGAAATCCTCTTCGTTTGCCTTCGGCGCATTCCAGTAGCCGCTGAACAGCGTCGGGCCGCGCACCGCCATTTCACCGACATGGCCGTCCGGCACGTCGTTGTCGTGGGGGTCGACAAGCCGGCAGAGGCACATCGCGCTCTGCACTTTGGAGAGCGAATTGGGAGTGACGCCGATCGGGATGAGGGCCGCGGATGCCGGCGGCAGGCCGGTTTCCGTTGAGCCGAATGTGTTGGCGTATGGCGCTTGTAGGAGCGTTGTAATCTCGGCGATCTGATGCCGCGGTACCAGGTCGGCCATCGCGCCAATCAACGTGATCCCGTGCGGTTTCGCGTTGCGTCGCTTCAGGGCTTTGGCGAAGGGCTCGATCATCCCCGGCATCAGAATAAGCCACCAGATTTTCTCCGCTGCGACGATGTCCACGAGGCGTTCGACATCGAAACCATCGACGACAACGACCTTGCTTCCAAGACACAAGGCGCTGATCGATTGATCCGTGGACGCCATGTGAAACATCGGCGGCCAGGCGACAAAGGCGTCGCCTTGGGCCAAGCCAAAATCGATGCAGCTCGATTGCATGCGGGCAATCTCGGCCCGGTGGCTGATCAGCGCCCCTTTGGGCAAGCCTGTGGTTCCGCTCGTATAGATAATGACGAGACCGTCTTCTGGATCGACGGCGACCGTTGGTTCATTTGTGCAGGCGTCCGCAAGCAGACTCTCGTAGGGATCGCCGAATCTAATTTTCTCCTCGACATCGGAGTCGAGGGCGTCGAAGTTCTCTGAAAATCGCTCGGAGACGAATGCCAGTTTCGGTGTTGCCAGGCGAACGCAGTGCTCCAGCTCCGCCGCAGCCAAACGCCAGTTCAGAGCGCAAAAAATCGCGCCCAATTTGGCGGCGGCAAACGTGACTTCAAGGTATTCAACCCGGTTTTCCGAGAGGACGGCGATGCGGTCACCGCGCTCGATACCCACTTGAGAAAGGCTGTTCGCGAGCCGGTTCACCCGCGCATTGAACTGCGCGAAGGTCCACTGCCGCACGCCATCCTCTATCGCAATCGCTTGCGGGCGGTGTCGTGCTTGCTCGAGAAGCAGATCCCCGACGGTCAAGAGAGCCGATTGCTCGACATATGCCCCGGAGATGTCGCTCATCAGATGCCCCGAAACCGCTAAAATCTGGGCCGCATTGAGATAGGCAGCGCATGCAAGCCGCGCGTGATCAGTTCGTCTCGCCATTCCAGTGAATCGCCGCGCAGCTTGAAGTCGGTATATCGTTCCAACAGCGCTTCGAAGGCGACCTGTCCTTCAAGGCGGGCGAGCGGCGCGCCGAGACAGAGGTGAATGCCTTTGCCGAAGGCCATATGCCGATTGCGCCGGCGTGTGACGTCGACGTCTTTTGCGTCTTCGAAAATTTCCGGATCATGCCCAGCCGCGTACAGAGATGCGAAGACACGGTCGCCTTTCTTGATGCGTTGACCACCGATCTCGACATCTTCCAATGCAATACGAACCAGCGTCGATACAGGGCCCTCAAAGCGCAGAAATTCCTCGACGGCGGACGGTATCAAAGACCGGTCGGCTTCCAGTTTGGCCATTTGGTCGGGATTCTGCAGCAGTGCGAACATGCCGCTGGCGATCAGATTGGTCGTTGTCTCGTGTCCGGCAAACAGGATCAGGACCAAGGTCGATACGATCTCGTCGTCGGTCATCGGCTTGCCGACCTCACCGCCGTCGATCATCAAACTGATCAGATCGTCCTTTGGATTGGCGCGGTGGTCGGCGACCAGTTCGCGGTAGAAGGCGACGCATTCCTTCAGTGCTTTATAGGACACGTCATACTTATCGGGGGTCGAACGCCCTTGCAGCACGAACTTGGCAATATCGTCGGCCCATAGCCGCAGTTTATATGTCTTATCCCGCGGCACACCGCAAAGATCGCCGATGACCGTGGCGGGCAGCGGCACGCCAAAGTCCTGGATCAGATCGATGTCGGTTCGGTCGCCGAGACCGTCCAGGATTTCGCGCGCGATGGCCTCCACGTTCGGCCGCATTGCGGCGAGAGGCTTGGGCATGAACGCGCCCTGTAGTACCTGGCGCAGTTTGGTGTGTTCCGGCGGATCCTTGAAGACCATCCAGCCGCCGAGGATTTCCGCCAGGAACGCGATTTTCTCCTGCTTGGTTCCGCCCATGCGGTCGGCGAAGGGAGACATTTTCTCGACCGAAAAGCGCGGGTCTCGCAACGCCATGCGGACATCGAAGTACCGGGTCAGGAACCATCCTTTGACCGAAGGATTCCAATGCACCGGCGCATCGCGGCGCATCTTCTCGAACAGGGGATAAGGGCTCTGAATGACCTCGGGCCGGTTCAGATCAAAACGCTCATCCATGATCGGTACTCCGTCGCCGTCCGTGGCAGTGCCTAAATTGGCGACTCCGGATCGAACACTGGTTTCCGTTTCTCAAGGTGAGACGCCAAACCTTCCTTCACTTCCGATCCCGCGAAGCCGAGCATCTCCAGCGCGGTCGAGGCGTCGAAGGCCGGGCCCATCATGCGGTACCAGTTGTTCAGCGCGTATTTCGTCCAGCGGATCGCGCTCGGCGCGCCGGCGGCGAGTTTCGAGGCAACTTCGATCGCTTTGTCCTGCAATTCCTCATCCTCGACGCAAAGCGAGACGAGGCCGTATTTCTCCGCATCCTCGCCATTGACCGGCTCGCACAGCATCAGCAGGTACTTCGCTTTCGCCATGCCGCACAACAGCGGCCAATTGATAACCGCGCAGTCGCCGGCGGCAACGCCAAGGCGGGTGTGTCCGTCGACGATCTTGGCGGCCTTGCCGGCGATGGAAATGTCCGCCAGCAGGGCCGCGACGAGGCCGGCGCCGACCGCCACGCCATTGATCGCGGAGACGATCGGCTTGTTGCAGTTGATGATGTTGTAGACGAGGTCGCGCGCTTCTTTCCACGCCTGCAGGCGGGCTTTCTCCTCGTTCATGTTGGCTTCGATCATGCCGAAATCGCCGCCGGAGGAGAAGGCCTTGCCCTTGCCCGTTAGGATGACGGCGCTGATATCTTCATCCTCATCGATGTCGCGCCAGATATAGGTGAACTGGTTATGCCCGACGGCATCGAGAGAATTGTATGTCTTCGGATTATTAAGGGTGATGCGCAGCACGCGGTCGGCGGGCCGGTCGAATTCGAAGCTGGTGTATTTCGCGTAACGGTCGGTCATGGTTTGCTCCCATCGAATTGGAATTGTTCTGGTTTATTGGTGTTGCCTTAGTCGACCATGGTCAGGCCGCCACTGACGCTCATTACCTGCCCTGTCAGATAGTCCGAGCGACCGCTGGCGAAGAATAGGATCGCATCGGCGATTTCCTGTGGTTCGGCCACGCGTCGGAAAGGGATCGCCCGAGTCAGGGCTTCCCGCATGCGTTCCGGCTGCGCATTGAACAGGGGTGTGTTGGTCGGGCCAGGGCACACGCAATTGACGTTGATGCGGTAGCGCGCGACTTCTCGGGCGAGCGATTTCGAGAACGCGATGATGCCGCCCTTGGCACCGGCATACATGGTTTCGCCCATGCTGCCGACCCGGCCGGCGTCGCTGGAGACACTGACGATCTTCCCCGCGTTGCGTTCGATCATCGGGTCGAGGAAGGCGCGGGTCAGCTTGACCGGGCCCATTAGGTTGATCTTGACGACCTTCTCCCAAAATTCCGGGGTCTGTTCGATGAAGGGCTGGATGATGTCCCATCCCGCGACATTGATGACACCGTCGATGTGACCCGCGTCCAGCGCTACCTTTGCAAAATTTGCAATCGATTCGTCGCTGGTGATGTTGAGCGGCACGAAGGTTGCGCCGCTGCCGACCTGGGTGGCCGTTTCAGCGCCGCCTTCTTCGTTGATGTCGCCGAAGAAGACGCGCGCATCAGCCGCGCACAGGGTGCCGACCGTGGCGCGTCCGATACCCGAGGCGCCGCCCGATACGACGAAGCTTTTTCCGTCTAAATTCATGTTTTCTCTCCTTGTCTGTCGGCGACGGGCGTTTAGTCGCGACCCGCCATCATCCGCGTCACGTCATAGGTGGCCACGGTTTCGCCGTGTTGGTTCACGATGTTGTTGGTGGTGCTGACGATGCCTCGGTTTGCTTTGCTGGTCTGCCGCACCGCAGTGACTTCGATTTCGCCGTGGATCGTGTCGTTGACGAATGTGGGCGCCTTAATTTTCAATGTTGTTTCGAGCATGGCAAGACCGGTGTGCTGCATGGTCGACTGCACCAGAAGCCCTTCGATAAAGGTATAGCAAAGTGCGCCGGGCACGGGACGCCCCTTGACCGCACCATGAGCGTCACCGAACGTCGCGTCGGTGAACATCACCTCGACCATTCCAGTGGCATTGATGAAATTGACGAGATCTGTTTCGGTCACCGTCCGGTTAATGGTGCGGAATTTCTGACCGACGGTAAGGTCGTTCCAACACAGTCCGAGGCCGACATATTCGAGTTCGTTTTTCATACTTCACTTTCCTTGTGACTTCGCATTAATCGTTGCCTGTGGCCCTGGCGTGGTCCGCTGCGCCCGCGCTCTGGTCGATCCGTTCCTGGATATGATCAAAAACGGTAAAACAGGTCGCAAGCTGGGCATCCGACAGGCCGGATAGAAATTCGTGCCGTAGGTCTTCGATGATTTTCTGTATTTCGAGGACCATCGGCCCCGCCTTGCTGGAAAGATGGATGGTCTTGGCGCGTCGGTCGTCGGGATCGTTGCGGCGTTCGACCCACCCATCCGCCTCGAGCCGATCCAACTGCCGTACCAGCGTAGAGCCGCGGATGCCAACAATGTCTGCCAGTTCGTTTTGCTGCAAGCCGTCGCCGTGAATCGACAGGTAATGCAAGATCACGCCGCGCGCCTGGCTCAAGCCAAGCGGCCCAAGCCGCAAATCCAACTCGTTGCGCCATTTGTGGTTGGTTTCAGCCAGGCGCCTAGCGAAACCGACGATCAACTCGTCCGACGGCGTGTTCATGTCAGCCTCATTCGCCAATTCGGGAATTATGTTAGGGGGCTAATTATTAGCTCGCAAACTAAAATCGCATACCGGGATCATTTTCCCTGCCGAAGCGTGTCGTGGATTGCTTCGGCAAGTTGCCGTTTGCGGAATGGCTTTTTCAGTAGCACCTGTTCTGTGCTCAGGGCGCTGCCGTCCAGCGTTGAAGGATAACCAGACATGAGGACGACCTTAAGGTCCGAAATTCGATTGGCGGCCTCTATGGCAAAATCTGGGCCGCTTTGGCCTCCCGGTAATACGACATCGGACAGCAGGAGATCGATCCTAGTTTCTCGGTCGAGGATTTTCCGAGCACCCGCTGCATCGCCGGTACCCAGTACCCGGTATCCCAGATCGGTAAGCATCCTGACGGTCATTTTGCGGACCTCGGGATCGTCTTCGACCACTAAAACGGTCTCATTGCTGCCGGATGGCGCTGAAGTCTCGCTTTCACTGCCCCTCTTCCGTACCGCGGACCCGCTGCGCGGCAGGTAAAGGGCGACCGTCGTGCCGACGCCGACCGTACTGCGAATTTCGACATGGCCTCCCGATTGCTTTGCGAACCCATGAACCATCGATAAGCCTAAACCGCTGCCCTTCCCGACATCCTTGGTCGTAAAAAAGGGCTCGAAGACATGCTCCAGGACTTCTTCGGAAATTCCATGTCCCGTGTCCGTGACCGTAAGAACGATGTAATCGCCGGCCGCGGCTTCCGGGCTTGCTGCAATGTCCGTCGTATCAATGTTTACGTTGGCGCACCCGACGGCCAATTTGCCACCGTTCGGCATGGCGTCCCGCGCATTGATCGCCAAATTCAAAAGCGCATTTTCGACCTGGCCCCGATCGGCGAGCGCTGTCCATAGATCTGGCGCCGAATCGAATTCGATCTCGATTGTTTCCCCTAGGGCCCGCGTGAGCAGATCCGACATTTCTTCGATCAGTTCGGACATATCGATCGGTTGCGGTTGCAAGGGCTGAAGGCGGGAAAAAGCGAGCAGCCGCTGCGTTAGTTCCGCGCCGCGGTCCGTTGCACGCAAAATAGCTTGCGCCATGGGCTTGTTCGCATACGCCTCGTCGGTGAGGAGTTCGGCATTGCCTTGGATGATGGCGAGCAGATTGTTGAAGTCATGCGCGATGCCGCCCGTCAACTGGCCGATTGCTTCCATTTTCTGCGCCTGACGAAGATGGCGCTCGGTCTCCGCGTGTGCTTGCATTTCCTCCTGCAGCGCCAGATTGATGGACTCCAGCTCGCTCGTTCGTTCCCGGACCCGCTCTTCAAGCGTCTCGTGAGAGCGGGAGAGATCGTCGACCAAAGCGGAATTTTCCTCCTGAAGGCGGAGGGATTTTAGAAGGATGGTATTCGCCACCCGAGCATAGACGGTGAGAAAAAGGAGGAAAATAATCCACATCGCCGCGAGCGCGATGTAGCTGTGCTCACCTTTGATGATCAGACCGACAATCCACGGCGCACTTGCTGTGAGGCTAAACGTGTGAACCGTTGGAAGATGGTAGGAATTGGTCGCGGCGATCGCGGCGCACATGCCTCCCACCACGAACGCGACGAAAACCTGGAGAAACATATCGGGAGTCAGCCACATTACCGCGGCTGCCATCCCCCAAAGCAGACCGCTCGCCATCGATCCCGCCGCATAGCGCCGTGCGGCCTTATCAACGTCACTTGAAGGCGGGTTCCGGTTGTAGTGTTTGCTGAGACCGTATCGGATGGCGGCGATCGCGGATGTCGCCACCACCCACGACAAAAGGAGAGTGTGGGAAATGCTGTTCCACAAGACAGCCGCGACGATTACCGCGTTGATGGCGTTGACGAGAATGCGCAGCGGGACCTGGTGCAGGAAGCGTATTTGGGCATCCCGAACCGACTGACTTGAAACGTCAGTTGCCTTGCTGTTGCGCCCGATCATTGCGGATTAATTGTGGGCCGGCCCGATCATGAAAATACAGACCCTTAGCGCAGATGGCAGGAAACATGCTGCCCCGGTGCGACTTCCTTCAATGTTGGGACTTCGACCCTGCACCGTTCTTCCGCATAGGGGCAGCGCGTGTGGAAATGGCACCCTGACGGTGGCTTGATCGGGCTCGGCACGTCGCCCTGAAGGATGATCTTCTTGCGCTTGATCGTTGGATCCGGAATCGGCACCGCCGACAGCAACGCTTCGGTGTAGGGGTGCTGCGGGCTGGTGAAGAGCGTTTTCTTGTCGGTGTATTCGACGATCCGGCCGAGATACATCACGGCGATATAATCGCTGATGTGCTCGACGACCGCCAAATCGTGCGCGATGAACAGGTAGGAAAGTTTGAACTCCTCCTGCAAGTCCTTCAGCAGATTGATCACCTGCGCCTGGATTGACACGTCGAGCGCCGATACCGGCTCGTCGCCGATAATCAAACGCGGGTTCAGGGCGAGCGCGCGCGCGATGCCGATACGCTGACGCTGGCCGCCCGAGAACTCGTGCGGAAAACTGTCCATCTGCCCTTTGCGCAAACCGACCTTGTCGAACAGTTCGGCGACGCGCTCGTCCTTTTCCTTGCCCTCGGCAATGCCATGAACCTTCAGCAATTCGCCGACGATATCACCGGCTGACATGCGTGGATTCAGCGAGGAATACGGGTCCTGAAAAATGATCTGCATTTCCCGCCGAAAGCTTCGAAGATCTGGCTTGTTCAGCGTCGTAATGTCGGTCCCGTCGATTTCTATGGAACCCTCGGTCGGCTCCAGGAGTCGCAGCACGGTTCGTCCGACGGTCGATTTTCCGCACCCGCTCTCGCCGACCAGACCCAGGGTTTCGCCTTCGTTGATGCTGAAGCTGACGCCATCGACGGCGTAAACATGGCCGGCCGTGCGCGACAGAATGCCCTTTTTGATCGGAAAATGCTTCTTCAGACCTTGGACTTTAAGGACCGGTGTGTTGCTTGTGCCGCCGGTGGCTACCTCAGCCATTGTCTTCTCCATACAATCTGTCCGAGTGCCAGCAGGCGACCCAATGATCTGGTTTCCCTTCCACGTAAGGGGGGTAAGCCGATGTGCATTTTTCGTCCGCATACTTGCAGCGGGGCGCGAAGGTGCAGCCGTCCGGAAGATTGTTCAGCAGCGGAACGATGCCAGGAATTTCCGCCAGCCGTTCGACCTTCGCTTCTTCGCCTTTCATGATGTCCAGATGCGGGACCGACGCCAGCAGCCCGTGTGTGTAAGGATGCAGCGGTTGGGCGAACAAATCTTCTACGCTCGCTTCCTCGACCTTCTTGCCGGCATACATGACAACGACCCGCCGCGCCGTCTCCGCAATCACGCCAAGATCGTGAGTGATGAGGATGACCGCCGTGCCGAGCTTTTCCTGCAGTTGCAAGATCAAGTCTAGAATCTGCGCCTGAATGGTTACGTCCAGTGCCGTCGTAGGCTCGTCCGCGATGAGAACCTTTGGATTACAGGCCAGCGCCATGGCGATCATGACCCGTTGGCGCATGCCACCCGACAACTGGTGCGGATACTCCTTCACGCGTTGCACCGCCTCTGGAATTTTCACGATATCCAGCATTTCAATGGACCGCGCTAGCGCCTGCGCCTTGTTCATACCCTGGTGCAGGATGAGCGCCTCGCTGATCTGATGGCCAATGTTGAATACAGGGTTGAGCGAGGTCATCGGTTCCTGAAAAATCATCGACATCTCGTTGCCACGGACGTCCCGCATTTCCGCTTCGGAGAGTTCCAGCAGGTTCCGGCCATCGAGTTTCACGGTGCCGCCGACGGTCTTGCCGGGCGGGTCCGGTACGAGACGCATGACGGACAGTGCCGTAATGCTCTTGCCACAGCCGGACTCGCCCACGATGCCGAGCGTTTCGCCTTTCTTCAGATAGAAGGATACGTCGTCCACCGCTTTCACGGTGCCACCCCGCGTGAAGAAATAGGTCTTAAGACCGTCCACCTCCATTGCCAACTCGGCGTCTTGCGGTGCGACCGGCGCTTTCGTTTCGTCGCTAGCTATATCGACCATTCACCTACTCGAAAAATTTGGATGTTCATTCGAAAAATGTTCCGGAGATTAACTGCGCTGCCTCGGATCGAGAATATCGCGCAACGCATCGCCCAGCAGGTTGGTGCCGAAGACGACGAGGCTGATTGCCAGGCCGGGGAAGATTACCAGCCAAGGCGCGACACGGGCATATTCTGCGGCATTCTCGGACAGCATGCGGCCCCAGGAGGGGTGCGGCTCCGGAACGCCGAGGCCGAGGAACGACAAGGACGCTTCCACCAGGATTGCGGAGCCCAGCTGCGCTGTGGCCAGCACAATCAGCGGCGCCAACGTGTTTGGCAACACATGGCGGATAGCGACACGCAGCTCGATCATGCCAGCGGCGCGCGCCGCTTCCACGAACGGCATTTCTCGCAGCGCCAGCGTACTCGATCGGACCACGCGGGCGACGCGTGGCACCAGCGGGATGGAAATTGCGATGATCGTATTTTCGAGCGACGGTCCGAGCGAAGCCGCCATGACGAGCGCCAACACCAGCAACGGCAGCGCCTGCATGATGTCGATGATCCGCTGCATGATCAGATCGAACCATCCCAGCAAATAGCCTGACATCAGCCCGACGAAGACACCGATAATGCCGCCGAGCAATGTCGACGAGACGCCGACGATGAGTGATATCCGCGAGCCATGTACAATGCGCGCAAACATATCGCGGCCCATAAAGTCAGCGCCCATGACATTGTCCGTTGTCGGCGGAGACAGCGACAGCGTTGAATTCGTTTGCACTGGATCATGCGAAGCGATCACGTCGGCGAAAATCGCCATCAGCACGAAGCCGATAACGATGAGAATTCCGGTTACGGCGAGCGGGTAATTCTTGGCGAAGTGGACGACAGCGTCCCACCGTCCCTCAATATTCGCGCCGGCCTTGGCGAGTTCCGCTTGTTGGTCAACGATATGGGTCACAACCTAAGCCTCCCACCCTGAATCAGTCGCCATATTTGATGCGCGGGTCTAGCGCCCCGTAGGTCAAATCGACGATGAAGTTCACTGTCACAACGATCAGCGCGATGAGCATCACGAGGTTTTGCACGATTGGATAGTCGCGCATCAAAATAGCTTCTACCAGGAAGTGCGCGACACCCGGGATGTTGAACACCGTTTCCGTGATGATCAGTCCACCAATCAGGAAAGCGGCTTCAATGCCGATGATTGTCGTGACCGGCAGGAAGGCGTTTTTCAGTGCGTGGGAATAGTTCACCGCGTTTTCCGATGCGCCCTTTGACCGCGCCGTGCGGATATAATCCTGCCGGAGCACTTCAAGCATGGACGATCGCGTCAGCCGCATGATCAACGCCGAACTTCGAAAGCCGACCGCCGCCGACGGGATCAGATAAAGCAGTAACTCGTCCCAAAGATTGTCGGGCGGATCGGTGTATATCGGTATGTCGCCGAAAAGCGCGAGCGAGGCCATCAGGATCAGCAAGGCGAGCCAGAACGAGGGCAGCGATAAACCGCTCAAGCTTATGATACGCAACGTGTAATCGAGGCTGGTATCCTGTTTGACGGCGCTGATAACACCGAGCGGAACACCGAACAGAACCGAAAACCCAAGTGCCATGGCTGCGAGTTTTGCGGTAATCGGAATACGCGGTCCGAGCTCGTCCACCGCCGGCATTTCGGAGACGTATGAAAAGCCGAGATCCCAATGCAAGAGGCCCCAGATCCAATCGAAATATTGCACCGGGATGGACCGGTCGAGGCCGAGTTCTTTCTCGATTTCAGCCTTCTCGGCCGGGTCAACGAAGCCCGCCGAATCGAACATGATATCGACGATGTTGCCGGGCATCAGGCGCAACAGCACGAAGATGATGATCGACATTCCGATGAGCGTCAGCAGCATCAGGAAAAAGCGCTTAACTAGGTAGGTTGCCAAAACCCTTCCTCCCGCGTGATAGACATCCGATTTAAATGAATCGGAGCGGCATTAACGATGGAAAATCTTCAAAACGAAAAAAATGGGATCGTAGAGAATAGTTCCCTACGATCCCTGGATTTTATTTTGATTACTTGTCCAACCAGACGTCTTCCATGCGCCAGCCATTGTAGAGGCTGTTCACATGCGCGACGTAGCCCTTCACGTGGGCCTGCTTACAAGTGTAGTTCTGGTTGTGATAGAGGATCGGCCGTGCGGCGTCCTCCTGGAGCTGCTTGTCAATTCTTAGAACAAGCTTCCTGCGCGCCGCCTGGTCAGTCATCATCGACTGCTTGACGAACAGTTTCTCCATGTCCTGGTTGCAATAACCGGTGTAGTTCCGCTGCGAACCGCAAGAGTAGTTCTCGAAGAAGTTCGCATCCGGATCATCAACACCAACCGCTGTTGCGTTCAGGCCAACCATGTAGTCCTTGCGGGCTACCGTGGCGTGCCAGTTGCTGGTCTCGATCGTCTTGAGCGTACCGTCGACGTAGATTTCCTTGAGGTAATCGATCAGCAGCACGGCGGGATCGCGATACCCTGCGATGTTCCGCGTCGAAACTTCGACCTTCAGACGGTTGTTCGGACCATAACCGAGGCCTTCCATGATCTTGCGTGCTTCGGCCCGGTTTGCCTGGACGTCCGGATTGTAGCCCGCGACTGACGTGATGAATTCAGGCGTGAAGCCCCAAACACCCTGCGGCGGCGGCGACATGGCACCGCCTTGGCGGTTCTCGCCCTTGCTGAGGATGTCGATTGCCGACTTGCGGTCCAGCGTTAGGACCATGGCCCGGCGAATTTTCGGGTTATCGAACGGTGGCTTCGCCTGATTGACGATCAGATTGATGCTCGCGCCCATCACGCGCTCGCAAACCGCAGACGGTGCCTGGGCCGCGATGTCACGCTGCAACGGAACAGTCACATCGCCATTGAAGGCCATGTCGAACTTGCCGGCGATAAAGGCCAGGACACGCGTCGAACGGCTCTTGATGATCGTCCATTCGATACCGTCGAGATAGGGCTGGCCCTTTTTCCAGTAGTCCTTGTTCTTCGTGAACTTCACGCTTTCGTTCTGTTTCAGCGAAACGAACTTGAACGGCCCTGTACCAATCGGTTTTGTGCGCATTTTCTTCGGCGACACGTGACACGGATAAACCGGCGAATAGCCTGATGCCAGCAGTGTCAAAATCGCCGGTTGCGGACGTCCGAGTTCGAACGTGACTTCATGATCGCCATTCGTGGAAACGCCTTTGAGGTTCTTATACCAGGCTTTCCGCGGGTTCTTGCGCAGCTTGTACTTGCTGCCGCCATTACCCAGCAACAAATCCCACCAGGTGCACTTTACGTCCGCGGAGGTAAAGGGCTTGCCGTCATGCCACTTCACGCCCTGGCGCAGCTTGAAGGTCAGTTTGGTTTTGTCGCCGTTCCACGACCAGCTCTCCGCCAGATCCGGTACGATCGTATCCAGACTGTTGGTCGCCTTTAGCTGATCGTACATGACCAGATTGTTCATAACCGGCATATATGGCGTCAGTGTCGAGTTCGTCGCTTCCTCGTGGATCGATCCGCTTGGCGGCGTTCCGCGGTGATACGCTTTCAGAATACCGCCGGCTTTTTGAGCCATGGCGGTCTGTGCGCCAAGGGTAATCGCTGCCAGCGAAGCGGCTACCGTCAGCATTTTCAAGGTCGGTTTCATGAATCCCTGCCTCCTAAACAGTGAATTTATTCGTTTTGCGCGAAATTTTTATTATTTACCGCACGGATTATGCGCAATCATCCATCGCGTGCCAAGTCACTCGTGGTTGATTGTTACCTGGCCGTCCAACCACCGTCTATTGTGAACGCGGCGCCGCGCATCGCGGCACCGGCATCGCTGCACAGATAAACCGCCGCCGCGGCGATCTCCTCAACGGTGATGAAGCGCCCCATCGGCTGATGGTAAGGCTGCTTTTGGGCCAGATAATCCGCCAGCGCTTCTTCCTTTGGAAGCCCTACTTCTTCGGCGAACGTGTCGATACGATGTTCGCTGAGATTGGTGCGGACGGTTCCCGGGCATATCGCGTTGCAGGTGACGCCGGTCTCGATTGTTTCCAGTGCGACGACCTTCGTCATGCCCAGGATACCGTGTTTGGTCGCGGTGTAGGCGACCACGTTCGGCGAGGCGACGAGCGCGTTCGTCGACGCCGTATTGATAATCCGGCCCCAGTCGCGCGCCTTCATCTGCGGTAGCACCGCTCGGGTCGCGTGAAACGGGGCGGACAGATTGATCGCCAGCATGTCGTCCCACTTGTCGACGGGAAAGCCCTCGGTAGGGTCGCGGTGCTGCATGCCTGCGTTGTTGATCAGGATGTCGACTTTCCCCAGCTGCGCGGTGGCGTCCTCCACCATGCCGACGACCTGCTCGGGCTCACGCATGTCGGCGCCGTTATAGCGGACCGTCACGCCGAATTCGCTTTCCAGGCCGGAGCGGGTTGTTTCGATCTCTGCGGTGTCGCCGAAACCGTTCAACATGATCGCGCAGCCTTCCGCAGCAAGCGCCCGCGCGAAACCAAGACCTAACCCACTCGTGGAACCGGTGATGAGTGCGGTGCGACCGTCCAAAAATCCAGCCATGTTGTTTCCCTCCCTCTTTATGGATTGTTGTTTTGTCCTCGCAATTGTGCGCGGCAGGCGATCCAGATCAACCCCGTCGCCGCCACGAGGAAGATCACCGTCCCGATCGCCATCGATTCCAGACGGATGCCCGCATCCATCATCCAGCCCATCGCAGGCGGTCCCAGTGCGGAGGCGAAGACGCTTATTGTCGCCGCCATGCTACGGATGGCGCCGATATGCCGAGTGCCGCCGAATTCCGTCCACATGACCGGCGCAATAGTCTGGCGGAGTCCCGAGGTGGCGCCGGACAGGGCGAGATAGACCCACGCCCAGATCGCATCGTCGAGAAAGCCAAGAATCAAGATGCCGAAGACGTAGGGCATCAGCACGAGCGGCAGCAGGCGCGTCGCGCCAGCACGGTCGACGATCGGGCCCGCTACCATTGAAAATAGGGTCGTCATCACGGCGAAGACCGCGTAGCCGGCGGTGACCCATTCGGCCGACCAGCCTTTCATCGAGGCGACGGAAAGCTGATGAAAGAACAGCGCTGTTTCGATGATCGACGGCGCCAGGATCCCCGGCAGGATCGCGTAGAAGAACGGATGCCGAAACACCTCCGATACAGTCAGACTCTGCTCGACCGGCTCCTGTACGGATTCGGTTGGCCGTCTTCGCATCGGTGCCGCCGCCGATGTCTGACGATTGCCGCGCAAGAGCCAGATCACCGCGGGCAGAAGCAGCGCGATGGCAAGGAAACCAGCGATGGCGTATGTCTCGCGCCAACCGACAAGTGCGATCAGGGCCACGGCGACGACCGGTAGGATGGCCCGTCCGGCGGGGTATCCGAGCGAAACGACAGCGACCGCCTTACCGCGGCTGAAGCGGAAATATTTTACGGTTGCCGTGATCGAGGTGTGGCTGGCGAGGCCTTGGCCCATCTGCCGCAGCATGAAGATGGCCGCGACCAGAAATCCTGCGGCCGGACAAAGCGCGGCACCGAGACAGGCGATCGCCAATCCGACACTGACAAGTGCCGCGTATCGGATCAGCGGCATCCGGTCGATCCATCGGCCCGTGAACGGCAAAACGAGCGCCGACAACAAGGTGCCCAGCATATAGACCGTGCCCCACTCGGCATGGGACAGATCGAACTCGGCCTGTACTTCCGGTCCGAAGACGCCGATGAAAAACGTCTGCCCGAAACTGGAGGCAAAGGCCATAAGGACGCCGAAACTCAGGAACCGGGCATTCTCGCGGGCGAATCTCAAATAGCCGCTGGGGGCCTCGGCGGTGGCCGGGTCGGTCATTATGGATGTCCTGTCTGGCGCGTGCCGGGCAAGCTGTAATCTAGAGTAGTCGGCGATATTTTGAAACGCGTGCGCCGCCAAGTAAGATCGCCGCGGTTTTTGATACGTCGGGGAAGGAGAATCGCCAATGGAGCAGTATCCGGCAGTTCAGTTCATGGTAAAGCACGGTCGCAATCTGGCGATCCTTGTCGGCTTGGCGCTGCCCGTTCTCGTTCTTATCGGCATCGTTGCGGCGGAATGGCATTGGGTCTGGGGCATTGCGGCGCTGGTTGCGGGGGTCGTCGTGGGATTCGCGTTCCGGACGTTCGCGGAACTCACGCAGATCATCGCCGACATGTTGTTGCCGCAATAGAGAGGTCCGGGTATGTCGGGTGATATCGTCATTATCGGGGGCGGCCTCGCGGGCCTGACGGCGGCGAACCGGGCCGCCGAATTGGGTCTCAATCCCATCGTTCTGGAACAGGGCGGCGACCCGCAATATTTCTGTAACTCGCGCTTTGCCGGCGGGCTTTTGCATGTTGCGTTTAAGGACATGACGGCGTCTCCGGACGATATCGTCGCGGCGGTGGAAGCGGCAATCGACGGCGACGCAGCGACAATGAATGGCGCGGTTATGGGACGGGAAGGCGGCCGGGCGCTGGCCTGGCTGCGTGCGGAAGGCGCGCGCTTCATCAAGGGCGGTTCGCTGGAATTCATGCGTTGGGTGTTGGCTCCGCCGCGGCCGCGCGGTGCGGGTCTCGATTGGAAGGGCCGCGGTCCGGATGTCCTGCTGCGCAAGCTCACCGCGAACCTCGCCGAACGCGGCACGACGGTGCGGCTCAACAGCCGCGCGCGGGAACTGATCGTCGAGGACGGGCGCATCGCAGGAATTATCGTCGACGACACGCGCATCGACGCCGGCGCGGTCGTGATCGCCGATGGCGGCTTTCAGGCCAATATGGATTTGATGCGCCGGTTCATCTCGCCGCAGCCGGAGCGCCTGTTGCAGCGCGGCGCGGCAACAGGCCGGGGCGACGGGCTTCTGATGGCGGAAGCGGCGGGGGCGAAACTGGTCGGCATGGGCCGGTTCTATGGCCACCTATTGGGCCGGGAAGCGTTCCAAAACGACAAGCTATGGCCTTATCCCATCATCGATCCGATCGCCGCCTCGTCCATCGTCGTGAACGAAGCGGGGCAGCGGTTCCTCGACGAAGGCATGGGCGGCGTCCACATGGCGAACGAGGTGGCCAAGCTCGACGATCCGCTGACCGCCACCGTTATTTTCGATGATGCCGTCTGGAACGGGCTGGCCGCCGACAACCGGTATCCGCCGTGCATGAACCCGGTCTTCGTCAAGGCGGGCGGCACGGTTCTGGAGGCTGGCGACCTTGCTTCACTCGCGCAGGCGGCGGGACTATCCGCTGAGGGACTCGCAAAGACAGTCGCGGATCACAACGCGGCCATCGAAGGGTCCGGGGGCGGGTGGTCGCCATCACGGACGACGAACCGGTTCAAGCCGCAGCCCATTGCAACACCGCCGTTCCGCGCCATTCCGATCTGTGCCGGGATCACTTATACGATGGGGGGCGTTGCCATTGACGGCGATAGCCGGGTGCAGCATCGCGATGACGGCGTGATCCCGGGATTGTTTGCGGCCGGCTCCGCATCCGGCGGTATGGAAGGCGGGGCGAATGCCGCCTATCTCGGTGGGCTGGCGAAGGCCGTCATCACGGGACTACGGGCGGCTGAAGCCGCGGCCGGGGAAAACAAAGCGGCTGCGTAAAGAACAAGAAACGGAAAGGCGCGAGGTGTGAGCGACACGTTCGACTATATTATTATCGGTGCGGGCTCGGCAGGTTCGGTCCTTGCCAATCGCTTGTCGGCGGACAGTGATGTTACCGTGTGCGTGCTCGAAGCGGGACCGCGCGACCTCAACCCGTTCATTCACATCCCGGCCGGATTCATGAAGACCTTGGTCAATCCGTCCGTGAACTGGCTTTACGAGACGGTGCCGGGCCAGGGGACGGCCGGCCGTAAAATTCCGACACCGCGCGGCAAGACTCTCGGCGGATCCAGTTCGATCAACGGCCATATCTACAATCGCGGCCAGCGCATGGATTTCGATGGTTGGGCGCAGCGCGGCAATCGCGGCTGGGGTTATGCGGATATCCTGCCTTACTTCAAACGTACCGAGCGGCGTGTGGGTGATGGCGACGATCAGTTCCGCGGCCGCGACGGCGGCCTCACCGTTACGGATATCGACTGGAAGCATCCGCTCTGCGAGGCCTTCATCGATGGTGTTGCCGGGCTCGGCATTCCGCGCAACCCTGACTATAACGGAGCGAAGCAGGAAGGCGTCGGATACTTTCAGCGCGCACTGTATAACGGCCGGCGGGTCAGTGCCGCCCGCGCGTTCCTGCATCCGGCCAAACACCGCAAGAACCTGGATGTCTGCACCAATGCGCATGTGGCGCGTATTCTGTTCGACGGCAAAAGGGCCGTTGGTATCCGCTATCGCCGCGGTGGCAAGGACGTTGTCGTTCGGGTGCGCCGCGAGATCATCCTGTGTGGGGGGACGATCAACTCGCCGCAGCTGCTGCAGATTTCCGGTGTCGGTCCGACGGCGCTGCTGAACGATATCGGCGTGCCGGTCGTGCACGAGCTGCCCGCGGTCGGCGAAAATTTGCGCGACCACTACCCGGTCCGCATGGTCGCCCGGGTCAAGGGCACCGATACCGTCAACGAGCGTGTACGCGGCTGGAAACTTGCCATGGAGGTGGCGAACTACGCGCTGCGCCGCAAGGGCGTGCTCACCTTGTCGCCGACCCTGGTGCATATTTTCTGGAAATCCAACGCGGCGCTGGACAGCGGCGACTTGCAAATGACCTTCACGCCGGCGAGCTATCGGGAAGGCTGGCAGGGCGAACTCGACACCGTGCCCGGCATGACCGTCGCGGCCTGGCAGCAACGGCCGGAAAGCCTCGGCTATGTCCGGGCACGCTCCGCTGACGCGGGCGAAAAGCCGGACATCCAGCCGAACTATCTCGATCACGAGATCGACCGGCAGGTCCTGCTCGGCGGCATGAAGCTGGCCCGCAGCTTCCTCCGGACTCCGGAACTGGCGGTCTACAATGACGGCGAGGCGCTGCCCGGCCCCGATGTGCAGAGCGACGACGAGCTGATGGATTTCGCCCGTGGTATCGGTACGACGGCGTTCCATGTCATGGGCACGTGCCGCATGGGACCTGCGAGCGATCCGTCGACGGTGGTCGACGACGAGTTGAAGGTGCACGGGATCGAAGGGTTGCGCGTCGCCGATGCCTCGATCATGCCGACGATGCCCTCCGCCAACACCAACGCCTCGACCCTGATGATCGCTGAGAAGGCGTCCGACATGATCCGGGGACAATCCCCTTTGCCGGCGATTGCGTTGTAGGCGCGGGCGCTTTTCGCTTGGTCTCGACCGGGAGGCTACATGGTGCCAGAACAGACCTACGATTATATCGTGATCGGCGCTGGGTCGGCCGGCTGTACGATTGCCAGTCGCCTGAGTGAAGATCCCGCGGTGCGAGTGCTCCTGCTGGAAGCCGGTGGTTCTGACAGGGACCCGATGATCCGCGTGCCGATCGGTTGGGGCCGGATTCTGCAGAAACGGCTGCATGATTGGGGCTATTTCACCGAGCCCGAACCGCATCTCGACAACCGCCAAATCGAATGCTCCCGGGGCAAGGTGCTCGGCGGCTGTTCCTCGACCAACGCAATGGCCTATGTCCGCTGCCATCCGCTGGATTTCGACCGCTGGGCGGGCCAAGGCTGTACCGGCTGGTCGTTCGCCGATCTGCTGCCCTACTTCCAGCGTCAGGAGGATTGGGAGGGTGGTGCGGATGCCTATCGCGGCGCTGGCGGTCCGCTGACGACGACACAAAACCGCTATCCCGACACTCTTGTCGGCGCGCTGTTCGCGGCCGGCGCGGCGGCGGGATATTCGATCACCCCTGACTATAATGGCGCCGAGCCGGACGGTTTCTGCACGATGCAGTCGACCGTTCGCCGAGGACTGCGCTGCAGCGCCGCCGTGGCCTATCTCCGCCCCGCCTTGCGCCGGGCGAATTTGACGCTTTCCGCCAAATCCCTGGTGTCGGAAATTATTCTTGAAGGCACTCGTGCCTCCGGTGTCCGCTATGCACGGGGCAGCCGGACCGTCACGGCCCGTGCGGATCGCGAAATCATCCTTTGCGGCGGTGTGATCAATTCGCCCCATCTTCTCATGCTGTCCGGCGTCGGCGCGCCGGACGCGCTAGCAGAACACGGGATCGGCTGTAAGATCGCGTTGCCGGGCGTGGGCAAGAACCTGCAAGACCACATGTCGGTCGGCATCGAGTATGAACGCAAGGGCGATGGCCCTTTCGTGAATACGCTCCGCTACGACCGGCTTCTCCTGGAAATGGCCCGCGCCTATATCTTCGGGACGGGGTTTGCGACCGCGATGCCGGGGCCGGTGATGGCGTTCCTCAAAAGCGATCCGGCATTGGCGCAACCCGATATCCAGCTTCTGACGCGGTTCGTGCCGCCCGAAACACAGCCCTGGTTTCCGGGTTTGCGGCCGCGGCCGAGGGACGCGTTCATGTTCCGGCCGGTGCTTCTGCATCCGGAAAGCCGGGGCCATGTCGAACTGCGCTCGACCGACCCGCGCACGCCCGTCGCTATTCATCAGAACTTCCTGAGCACTGACAATGATTGGCAAACGTTCCGGACGGGCATCGAGATCGTCCGGGATGTGGTCAGCCGCACGCCGCTCGACCCGTTCCGAGGGCCCGAGATCGCGCCCGGTCCGGACTGCACGTCCCGCGAAGACATCGACGCCTATATCCGCCGGACCGCCTGGACGGTTCATCACCCGCTGGGGACCTGCAAGATGGGTGCGGCCGATGACGACAGCGCCGTCGTCGATCCGACCTTGCGGGTCCGCGGCGCGGAGAACCTTCGCGTGGTCGATGCCTCGGTCATGCCGGATATGCCGGGTGGCAATATCAACGCCCCCGTCATCGCCATAGCGGAACGTGCGGCCGACTTGATCCGCGGCAACCAGCCGTTGCCCCCAGCCGCGGGCTAGAGCGGAACGCCTACCGTTATTCGTCTTCGACGATGTTGTTGCCGAGAACGTCTCGGATCGAGACCTGCGGGTCTTCCAGCTTCTGCTTGAGCTGTGCCGTGCGTTCGCCGTTCACCAGATAGTCGCCGTCGGTTGCCCGTTTGGCCATGGCGTCCCATTTGTCGTTCCAGTCGCCGAGCGAATAGCCGTGCCACGGAGTCTCGGGCGTCAGGGGTGGGAGGCCAAGCTCCTCCCACAATTCCTTGGCCCGTTCCATATACTCCTTCTTCGGCAAGGCGATGGGCGGCAGGTCGTATTTCAGGGTCGCGTCGATCAGCATGGTCGACTCGTTATCGGCATCCTTCAATACGGGACCGTGCCCCCGGCCCCTGTAGTCGACGATCTGAATGTCCTTCACCGGATTGGCGCGGTAGCACATCGCCCACAACAGAGCATCCGCATTGTCCGGATCGATATCGTCGTTGATCGCGATGCAGTATTTCCCGATCGCCGGCTGATAGGCGGAAACCCCCATCAGCGCGCGCCAGATCTCGGTTTTCTTCGCATCGCGATCCACCGTCACGCTCACGAACCGGCGCAGATTGGTCAAGGGTTCGTGCAGCGAGACCTTTTTCACGCAACGGATGCCGAGCGTATCGCGCAAGTGAGACAGAAACATGGGCTCGAAGGCGACGCGTTTGATGACGCTCGATTCGCTGGGCGTCACCTGGCTGATGATCGAGCTGACGACCGGTTTCTTCTGCTGCGTGATGGCCGTGACATCCATCGTGAAATTGTATTCCTCGAGCGCTACGTAACCATGCGATTCCCCGAAGGGTCCTTCCGGTTCCAGATATTGCGGATCGATGAACCCTTCGACCACGACCTGCGCTTCGGCCGGAACGTAGAGATCGACGGTCTTCGCTTTCACGATATTGATCGGCCCACCGGCGAGCCCGCCCGCCACGGTGAGTTCGTCGACGCCGAGCTGCACTTTTTGCGGCCCGGTATATTCCACCACCGGCGGGCAGCCGAGGATGATGCAGACCGGCATCTTCTCGCCGCGCGCCTGATAGCCCTTCCAGTGATGATAGCCGCCGGCGGAACTCGATATCTGCATCATTACCGCCAGCCGGTCCGCAGCCTTCAGGTTGCCACGATAGACGCCCATATTCTGGACGCTGCTGTCGATATCCTTGGTGATCCAGGTGGCGGCCGTGAAATACGGCCCCGTATCGTAACCGGGAGTCGAAATCGGAATCGGCAGCGCGTCCAGCCCCTTTCCAGGGCCCTGGATCTCCGCGCCGGTCATCACGATGTCCTGGCAGGGGGCCTCGTCGACGATAACCGTCTCGACAGGCTGGCTCAGCGCCCTGTCCCAAAGCGGTCCAATCTCGTCGAGCGAGTCCGCGCCCATCCCGATGCGGTAGATTTCGGGGTTGGCGGCCAGCCCGCCGATCAAGATCGGCATGTCATAGGTGCGGCCCTTGCTGTCGGTGATGTTGGTGAAAAGAAACGCCTTGCGTTCCGCCTCCGGAATACCGCCGCGGAATTGCCAACGCACCAGCGGATGCATTTCCGTGTCCTTGTTGACCGGTTTGTCGATCCGATACAACAGGCCGGCCCGGTCCAGCGCTTCGATGTGCTCCCAAAGATCCTTATAGACCCGTTCCGCGTCGTTTCCGTTGCGCATCGTCTCCCTCTTTCTCCGCGCCCCGCATGCAGATTTTCAATTCTTGCCCTCTACTCGACACTGCAGGCCTGCGGCGATATTGATTATAGCCCCCCTGGGGCGACGTTCGCGCAAATCCGCCCATACTCTCGATCTTTTGCCAAGGACAAATCATGAGTTCTCTGAACCGTATCACCGGCCGCTCGGCCTTTCTGGCGCTCCTCAAGGATGAAGGCATCACCCATCTGTTCGGCAATCCGGGCACCACGGAACTGCCGATCATGCATGCTTTGACGGATCATCCGGATTTGAAGTTCGTTCTGGCCTTACAGGAGTCGCTGGTGGTCGCGATGGCGGATGGGTATTCGCGCGCGTCGGGGGAGCTAGTCGCCTGCAACGTTCATGTCGCGCCGGGGCTCGGCAACGCGCTGGGGTCGCTGTTTAATGCGAAGTTCACGGGTACGCCGATGATCCTGACCGCGGGTCAGCAGGAGCAGGGCCATGGCCTGATGGAACCGCTGCTTTACGACTCGCTGGTACCGATGGCCGCGCCTTTGGTCAAATGGGCCGTCGAGGTGGCCCGGCTCGAGGATCTGCCGCGCATCATCCATCGCGCGGCCAAGGTGGCGACAACCGCACCGACCGGCCCGGTGTTCATTTCGCTGCCCGGCGATATCCTCAATGAGGAAGCGGGTATCGAGATGGGCCACAGCACGCGGGTCGAAACCGCGATGCGCCCGACCGACGAAACTCTCGACCGGATGGCGCAGCGATTGCTGGAGGCTAAAAATCCAGCCATCGTCGCCGGACCGGAAATCGTCACGTCCGACGCGTTTCAGGAAATCGCGGAATTCGCGGATGCGCTCGGCGCGCCCGCCTATCAGCAGACGATCCCGTACGGCTCGCACTACCCATCGGAACACCGCGCCTATATGGGGGCGTTGGGCCGCGATCAGAAACAGGTCCGCAAGACGCTTGAGCCGTACGATCTTCTGGTGTTCGTCGGGGCGGATGTGCTGCGCATGTCGGTTTGGGACCCGGTCGATGCTCTGCCGCAGGATATGCCGATTATGCAGATCTGCCTGAACGACTGGGAGTTGGGAAAGAACTATCCGACCGAGACGGCTGTGCGTGCCGACGTGAAGGAAACGCTGCGTGTGCTGATCCCAACACTGAAGAAACGAGGCGGTTCCGAACACAGTGAAAGAGCTGAAGCGCGATTAAAAGCGATCGAAGATCGGAACTGGAGCGCCAGGAACGCGGTGCTGCGCGAGAAGATCGCTGCACAGGCCGACACGACACCCATCGCCGGCGATTGGCTGATGATGCAGGTCGTCGACGCGCTGCCCGACAATGCGATGGTCGTGAACGAAGGGCTCACGACGGCCGGCAAGCTGCTCGATCTGCTGCCCTACCGCGACCGCTACAGCTATCACGCGCTAGCCAGCGGTGGCATCGGCTGGGCGATTGCGGCCTCGGTCGGCATCTCGTTGGCCCAGCCGGACCGGCCGCTGGTGTCGGTCATAGGCGACGGCAGTGCCATGTATTCGGTGCAGGCGCTATGGACGGCGGCGCATCTGAAGCTGCCGATTACCTATGTCATTGCCAACAACAAGGGCTACCGCATCATCAAGCAGCGATTGCTCAGCTTCCACGGCAACGACAATTTCATCGGCATGGATTTCGAAGACCCGGAGATCGATTTCACCGGGCTGGCCCGCTCGCTCGGCATGAACGCGGAACGGATCACCGACCCCGCAGCCGTGCGCCCCGCACTCGACGCGGCCATCGCCAGCGGTGGCCCGACCCTGCTCGACGTTTCCGTTGAGCGTTCGGTGGGGTAAGGGTCGTACGCCTGTTATTCCCTTTCATACCCGATCGTCAGTCTGCATCGGCGTGACTGGGTTGCCGCTGCTTCTGTTTCTTCCCACTAAATGCTTGGTAGACGAAAGCGGCGAACGCGAAGACCCCGATTCCAAACACCACGTCTCCGGGCACGCGCATCCAGACAAGCCCCTCCATAACCGAAGAGTGAATGACCTCGGCAGATCGCGCATACGCGTACCCTTCGCTGACGCTTGCATAGGTCTGCCAGATACCTTGGGGAAGCAATGACAGGAAGGTCATCATGGCCAGACCGAGATTGAGGGACCAGAAGCTAACCTTCAACAGCGAATGGTTCCAATGCCGCAGGTCCGTCAGGCCCCGCATGCAATAGAGGGTCAACCCGAGACCGAGCATTCCGTAAACGCCGAACAGGGCAGCGTGGCCATGATTGGCAGTCAAGTTCAAGCCCTGCATGTAGTAGAGAGCGATAGGCGGATTGATGAGGAAACCAAACAAACCGGCTCCGACGAGATTCCAGAAGAGGACGGCCCCGGAGAACATGAACGGCCAGTGATAGTTCTTTTCCCACAGTACTTGCCGTTCGATCTTGGCGTGATTGTACGCTTCGAAACCGATGACCGCCAAAGGCACGACCTCGAGAGCGGAGAATGTGGCGCCCAGCGCGATGACCGAAATCGGTGTCCCACTGAAATAGAGATGATGGAACGTTCCGAGCACGCCACCCAGGAGAAACACGATCGTCGCGAACAACACCATAACAATAGCGGTTCTAACGCGGAGCAAACCCATGTGGACGAAGAGCACCGAGATTATCGTCGCCGCGAACACTTCAAAGACACCCTCGACCCAGAGATGAACCACCCACCAACGCCAGTAGTTCATGATCGCGATATTCGTGTGTTGCCCCCACATCAGCCCGGCGCCATATAGGATGCCGATCGAGGCCGTGGCAATCACGAGCAGGTACAACAACGAATTGTTGGTGTTCGACGTCAGGGTTTGCAGTTTGTTCGAGATGCCCCCAAGAGCTGGGTACAGTGCCCTCAGAACGAGCGCGACCCAGAGAAGAAGCCCGATCGTCAAATAGATTTGCCAAAAACGTCCGAGATCGATGTACTCGTAGCCTTGGTGACCGAACCAGAAGTTCGCTGAGAGATCGTCGAAAAACCGGTGTACCGCGGCCCATTCGCCGATAAACGACCCTACGACGATCAGCAGAAGACTCACAAAGATGAAGTTTACGCCGAGCACCTGATACTTCGGATCTCTTCCTGCGATGAGCGGCGCGACATACAGGCCTGTTGCAAGCCAGGCCGTTGCAATCCAGTAAATGGCGAGTTGCGTGTGCCAGGTCCGGGACACGGCATATGGCAAATATTCGACCAAAGGCAGTCCATAAAATCCCTGACCTTCGACGGCATAGTGTGCCGTGAGCATCCCCAACAGGACTTGCACGGCGAAAAGGGCCGTTACGAGCCAAAAATACTTCGCTGTCGCGCGCATGGACGGCGTAATAGTAGCAGTGTCGATGAGATCGGCGGCCGCGATACCACCCTCCGGCTCGAGCGAACCTCGCCAGATGTCGTATTGCCTGGCGTAGTACCATACGAGCGCTCCAATGCCGGCAAGCAACAGCACAATGGAAACCATGCTCCACATGAAGAGCGCCGGCGGCGGAACGTTTCCGACGAGCGGCTCGTGAGGCCAGTTACTTGTGTAGGTAATGTCATCGCCCGGACGGTTCGTCGTGGCACTCCAAGAGGTCCAGAAGAAGAACGCACCCAAGGCACGTGCGTCCTTTGCATCGAGAGTTGCCTTCAACGGCATGGCATAATCTGATCGCAGCTTCAGGTACGCCTCTCCGCTGCCCATGAAGAGCCGGGAATAGTGCTCCGCAACCTTTGCCACGGCCGCGGCGCGATTTTCTCCGACCGTGATGACACCGGTCGCGCTATCGAAAGTGTTCTTCCTCATTTCTTTGCGCAGCGCCGCGAGATGGGCCTCTCGGGCCACATCTTCGCTCAACTGCGGGAGAGGAGAGCCGGCTGCTATTGTCGTGAGCAACGCCAACGCTTCCCGGTGTAGCCAATCTGCTGACCAGTCGGGCGCGAGATAACCGCCATGTCCCCAAATAGATCCCTGCTGCATCCCACCGGTCGACTGCCAGACGTTCTGCCCGCGTTGAATGTCCTCCTTTGTGAACAGCACGCGCCCGGATGTCGTTTCGACACGGTTCGGGATGGGAGGGGCGACCTGGTAAATTTCGCGGCCAAGAAACAGCAGGACGCCGAACATGAGAAGCAGGCTGCTCCCGAGAATGATCCAGAGGCGTCTTATCGTGAACGTCGACCGGTAGCCTTCCATTTGAGCCCCCCGTTGTAGTCGCAACGATTTTCGGCTGAATTCAGCCAATGTTTAGCTACCGTTTATCGATAGGATATCACTCTGATCTGCCCTGTCGCTAGGACCTTCAAGCTAGCGCTATTTAAAGTAGCGATACGGTGATCTAATGTTTAGGTCGGCGGTGTGGGCGCATTATGTCGTCACATTAAAAGATTCATCCGAAACTCAGTGTCTGCAGCCTGCATGCTGATGTCGGCTAGACAAGAAAGAAATATTCCGAGTTAACGATGTCCAATTAGGGTCTCAAAGCAAAATTACCGCTTACGGCGATGGTAAGACCGTAATTTCATCGGAAAATTCGCCCAAAATCGCACTCCACTCAGCGAATATCTGGAACAAGCGGTTCGAACTTTTTACTCTCCGGCGCGCCACGGTTTTCCGCCGGGAACGTATAGCAAATGCAGAAATGCATTTAGACTGGCTCTGCGTAAGCGTTAGCCAAAGTTACACATGCGGAGAAACGATCCATGTCGTACGAACGAATTGCGGTGACACCGCTCAGCCCGGTCATTGGCGCGGAGGTAGAGGGTGTGGATCTGGCGCAACCCCTCGGCAATCAGATGTTTCAGGAGATACACGATGCGCTGATCACGCATCAGGTGATCTTTTTCCGCGATCAGACAATGACCCTTGAGCAGCACAAAGCCTTCGGCCGCCGCTTTGGCGAATTGCACATACACCCGGCCGCACCCGCCCCGGAAGGGCATCCCGAAGTCGTCACCATCCACGCCGACGAGAATTCGACCGAGGTCTCCGGCGGTCAGCAATGGCACACCGATGTGAGCGCCGATGTGGCGCCACCGATGGGCAGCATCCTGCATCTGCATCAGGTGCCGGAGCCGGGCGGGGATACCCTGTTCGCCAGCATGTACGCGGCCTATGAGGCGCTCTCTGACGAGATGAAGTCGCTCCTGTCGGGACTCAAAGCCTGGCATTCATCGGAAAAGCGGCACAAAGCGCGTTACGGTCACCGCGGGGAACTGCGGGACGGTGTGGACACCTATCCGAAGGCGCTGCAGCCGATTGTCCGTACGCATCCGGTCACGGGGAAAAAAGCGCTCTTCGTGAATACTGTCTTTACGACCCATATCGAGGGTCTGAAGAAGAATGAGAGCGATGCGATCCTGAACATGCTCTACGACCATATCGCCACGCCGGAGTTCAGTTGCCGGTTCCGCTGGCGCGAAAACTCCGTCGCCTTTTGGGACAACCGCTGTACGCAACACCGCGCTCTCTGGGACTATTACCCGGAAACCCGCCACGGCTACCGCGTCGCGGTCTGCGGGGATAAGCCGTTCTAGACCGGTGACGCCTCAATTCGACTGATGTGTCCCGCAGGAACACCGGAAGGTCGTTGGCCTTCGACTTATGCGGGATTGCGGCCTATTTTACGGGGCTCGCCCTTGGGGGAAAGTCAGGCCGCCGGAATGACCAAACGCCTTTTGATCGTCGCTCACGCGCCGTCGCCGAATACGGAGCGGCTGCGCGATGCGATCGCGGCGGGCGTCGCGGCGGCGGAAAGCGACGATGTCGAGGTGCTGGTCCGCTCGCCGTTCGAGGCCGGTCCGGACGACGTGATGGCGGCCAACGCCGTGATCCTCTTCACGACCGAGAATCTCGGCTATATGAGCGGCGCGCTGAAGGACTTCTTCGACCGCACCTATTATCAGGTGCTGGAGGAGAAGCAGGGGCTTGCCTATTTGCTGATCATCCGCGCGGGGCATGACGGCACCGGCACGCGCCGCGGGGTCGAGACAATTATCACCGGGCTGCGCTGGAAGGCGGTGCAGGACCCGCTAATCTGCCGCGGCGACTGGGACGAGGCGTTCGTCGGCCAGTGCGAGGAACTCTGCATGCTGATGGCAGCTGGGCTAGACGCGGGGATCTTTTAAAAGCCGGAACGGCTTTCGCTTGGCGGGCTATTGCCGCGCGATGCCCGCCTTGCCGCCGCGCAACACGAACTTCTGCACTTTGCCCGTCGCCGTCTTGGGCAGCTCGTCGACGAAGCTGACCCAACTCGGCGTCTTGAAGTGGGCCAGATTGTCCCGCACGTGATGTTTGAGTTCGTCTTCGGTCGCCTCGGCCCCGTCCTGCAGAATGACGAAGGCATGCGGGGATTCGCCCCATTTCTCGTGCGGCATGCCGACGACGGCGGACTCCAAGACGGCGGGGTGCCGCAGCAGGCAGCCTTCGACCTCGACCGACGAGATGTTCTCGCCGCCGCTGATGATGACGTCCTTGAAGCGGTCGCGGATTTCCGCGAAACCGTCGGGATGCACGACCGCGGCATCGCCCGAATGGAACCAGCCATCCTTGATCGCCGCGTTGGTGGCTTCGGGATCGTTGTAGTAGCCCTTCATCACCACGTTGCCGCGCACCGTGATCTCGCCGAGGGTCTCTCCATCGTGTGGAACCTCGTTGCCGTCTTCGTCCACGATGCGAAGTTCGCCGGAGCTCACCAGCTCGACACCCTGGCGCGACTTGATCTCGGCAAGCTCTTCGACCGGCAGGTTCCGGTGTTCCGGCAGCGCCTCGCAAACCGTGATGAGCGGCGCCGTCTCGGTCAGTCCGTAGACATGCGTCAGTTCCCAACCGAGATCCCGCTCGACCACTTCGATGGTCGCCGCGGCGGGTGGGGCGCCGGCGGTGAACAGGCGCACACCGCGCGGCGCGTCTGCCCGGATTTCCTCCGGCGCATTGGCGATGCCGATGAGCACCGTCGGCGCGGCGCAGAACATCGTGATGTTCTCTTCCTTGATCAGCTTGAAGATCAGCGGCGGCTCCACCCGCCGCAGGCAGACATGCGCCATGCCGCGCGCGGTATTGATCCAGGTGAAGGTCCAGCCGTTTGCGTGGAACATCGGTAGGGTCCACAGATACCGGTCGGCGGGCGTCAGGTGGTGGTGCACCAGGGAGCCCATGACATTCATGTAGGTGTTGCGGTGGGTAATCATCACGCCCTTGGGCCGCGCCGTCGTGCCGCTGGTGTAGTTGATGGTAAGCAGATCGGTCTCGTCGATGTCGACCGCGGCGAAGTCTGGTGAATGCGACGCCAATGTTGTTTCGTAGTCGATCCAGTTATCGCCGGATCCTTCCAGCGCCACGAAATGCTCGACCTTTGTCAGTTTGTCGCGAATGCCGTCGACCGCTTCCAGATAATCTTCGTGCGCGCAGACGACCGTCGCCCCGCAATGGTTGATGATGTACTCGAAATCCTCCGGCAGCAGCCGGTAGTTGATCGGCACCAACACCGCACCGATCTGCGGGACCGCGTAATACGCTTCCAGATGCGCATGGGTGTTCGGCGCGATGTAGGCGACCCGGTCGCCTTGGCCGACGCCGAGGGCCTGAAGCGCCGACGACCAGCGGTCGCAGCGTTCCAGGAACTGTGCATAGGTGAACCGCAGGTCGCCGTCGACGACCGCTTCCCGTTCGGCGTAGAGCCGGCGTGCACGCCGCGCGAATTCGATAGGGGTCAGTGCTGTTTCCATGACGTAAAATTACCTCAACGCTGTCCGTGTTGTGCTCGCTAACTTGGAATCCGGCTAAACCCGCCCCAAACGCTCGGCTGAGCCGCCTCCGCCTTGCGGCCGCCCGGCACGATTCCTCTATCCCAGCTATCCACGTACTGCTCTATCGTCAGCGACCGCCGATTTTTCATGTTCTTGTCGAAATACTCGAAGAGGACTCCGTCCGGCGCCTGTAGCGACAGCAAGACGGTCCCGCCCTCGGGGCCGCCGCGCTCCAGATGGGGCAAGGCATCGATGCCGGCGAGGGCGTAGTCGCCCGCCTTTCGGACGATTGACTTGATCGTGCCGTCCCGCTGCAATTCATCGACATGCTGTTCGCCTTCCAGGACCAAGGTCACCGTCGAGGCGACGTGCCGGTGCCGTCTGCAATGACCGCCGTTCCCGGCGAATCGAAGCAGCATATCCAGCCGGCCGCTCGGCAGATCGTAGCCCAGCAGGCTGTATTCGAAGTCGATCTTGAAATCTTCACTGTCGGAATCGACCACGCGCCGCCACTCGACGGAGTCGGGGTCGAAGCGGTCGGAGATTCTGTGCATGCGAGTCCTCAGTATGGGTCTTGTTTCTATAAACCTACCAGCGCGCGATCAGCCTCTACAAGAGACTGCGGCGTACGGTTTCTTCTTAACGGCGGGTGTTTGTATGACGCGGCCGTGCAGGTCCGGGGCAGACTAAACGGCGCCGGAGCGGTACCATAGGCACAAATCCTACCGTTTTTAGAAAAATTGGAGAAACCGAACATGTCCGAAGGCAAGATCGTCGCAGAGAAACAGGGCCATCTGGGCCGCGTGATATTCGACAACGTCGCCAAGCACAACGCGATGTCCAAGGTGATGTGGGATGGGCTGGCCGACACGATGCAGGCGTTCGATGCCGACGACGAGGTTCGGGTCATCGTCCTTGAAGGCGCGGGAGACAAGGCGTTCGTTTCCGGCGCCGACATCTCCAAGTTCGAGAACGAGCGCGCCAATGTCGATCGCATCAAGGAGTACGGTGCGTCGGTCAACCGCGCCTACGGTTCGGTGCAGCATGCCCTCAAGCCGACCATCGCCAAGATCGACGGCTATTGCTATGGCGGCGGTATGGGCATCGCCGTGTGCACGGACCTCAGGTTTTGCTCGGAAAATTCCAGCTTCTGCATTCCCGCCGCCAAGCTCGGCGTCGGCTACGGCCATGAGAACACCAAGGTGCTGATGGACCTGGTTGGCCCGTCCTATACGAAGGAAATCTTCTACACCGGCCGGCGCTTTAGCGCCGAGGAAGCGCAGAAAATGGGGTTGGTGAACAACATCCTGCCCAAGGCGGAACTCGACACCTATGTCGGCGGCTATGTGGAAACCATGGCCGGCAATGCGCCCCTATCGCTCAAGACGACGAACCTCATCGTCAACGAACTGCTCAAGGAAGAGAGCGAACAGGATATCGCGCTGTGCCACCAACTCGTCGACGCCTGTGCCGCGAGCCAGGACATCGAGGAAGGCCGCAAGGCCTTCATGGAGAAACGCAAGCCGGAATTCGTCGGCCGGTAAGCAAAGGCGCCCGCCGCGATTAACCCACCGCGTTGCCGCCGCCGTACCCGTTGCTCGGCGCCGGCTGCCAGCCCGCTAGACTTTCTTCCTGCGGCCGGTAGATTTCGACCGTTATCGGCCAGCACGGCGCGGTATCGCTGGAATGGCCCGCGCCGCAATCGCCGCCGGGACAGGTGGACAGCCCCGCCAGAAGATCGATCTCGGCGAAGAGCTCGATGAAATCGCCGGGCCGCGCTGGGCTCGCCTTCATGAAATATTCGTTCGTGTCGCGCGTGTAGCCCGTGCACATGAAGACGTTCACGACGTCATGGACATGCGTTTCCGCCTCGTCTAGCGACAGGCCTTTCGCTGCTGCCAGCGCGCGGGTGAGGGTGGAGTGGCAGCAATAGTTATAGTCCTGCCCGCTCAGCATATGCTGAGTGTAGGGATCGCAGCGGGTGCCGATGACATCATGGACGCCGGCGCCGTATTCGTCGAACCCGTACCAGTCCAGCGTGTCGTACGTGACGGTCGCCATCGGGCGGAAGCGCGGAAAGTTGCTCCATAACCGGTCGCCCGTGCTGACATGGGTGGCATGCAGGGCACGGGTCTTGCCGCTGTAGAACCGTTCCGTCAAATCGTTGGTATTCCACAGGTTCAGATCGCCGACCTGCGGCCCTTCGGTGTTAACGATGCGGAACAGATGACCGGCCGGCACTTCGAACGCCTTCGCGTCGCGGGTTGGCACGATCAACGTGTCCACAAGGGTCATATTGCGCCGGACGGTCTCGTAGAAATTCTGGTCGTAAGGGGGCAGCTTGTCCAAGGTGTAGACCGTCACCGGCTCTACCGCCCGCCGGGCCGCCGCGTCCGCTGGCGCTGGGTTCTGTGCTGGAATCGCCATGGTTGTTCCTTCCGTTCCTTCGCGCAGCTATCGTTTGTAAAAGAAAGGCGCAGAATGGCATGAAGTTTTGCGGGTGGCTATGCTTTCGCGCGCTACCTGCGTCCGAGAGGGGATGATGAAATGACCGACCTGACCACATTGCTCGACGGCCTGTATTTCGGCGAAGGACCGCGCTGGCGGGACGGACATTTATACCTGTCCGATTTCTATGCGCATGAGGTGCTGAAGGTCGACCTCGATGGCAACCGCGAACGGGTCGCGCATGTCCCCCAACAACCGTCGGGTCTCGGCTGGTTGCCGGACGGGACGATGCTGATCGTCTCCATGAAAGACCGCAAGCTGATGAAACTGACGGACAAGGGCCCCATCGAATTTGCCGGCCTGTCCTCCGTCGCGGGCTTCCATTGCAACGATATGGTCGTCGGCGCCGAGGGACGCGCCTATGTCGGCAATTTCGGATATGACCACTACACCGAGCCGGAAGAGAAAACGGCCAAGTTGGCCCGGGTCGATCCCGACGGGTCGGTGCATTGCGCCGCGACAGACCTCAAATTTCCGAACGGCAGCGTCATCACGCCCGACGGCAAGACCCTGATCGTTGGCGAGACGCGCGGCAACCGGTTGACCGCATGGGACATCGGGCCGGACGGTGCACTATCGAACCGGCGGGTCTGGGCCGATCTCGGGCCGAACTTTCCCGACGGCATCTGCCTCGACGAAGAGGGCGCCATCTGGGTCGCCGACCCCCGTCTCAAGGAAACGATCCGCGTGCGGGAAGGCGGCGAGGTCACGCACCGGATCTCGACCGGCGACCTTGGGTCTTTCGCCTGCATGCTGGGCGGCGAGGATCGCAAAACGCTTTTCATCTGTACCGCACCCGGCTCCGGCCCCGGCGCAGCAGAGGCGCCGAAAGGCCGGATCGAATATTGCCGTGTCGAGGTGCCCGGCGCGGGGCTGCCGTAAGGATCAGCGTGCTGGTTGTCCAGAGTTGCTCGGCCGTGTCTCCGAAATTCGGAGATCGACGACGAATCTAGTTTCCGGCATTCCTTTTATAGCCGCTGCGGTCAGGGCGCGCGATTAGCCAAAAGAGCAGGGCAGCTATAGCGCCGCAGATCATTCCTAGCGGGGCGTGGACATGCGCCGTATTCGAAAACCTTTCGAACAATCGCAGCATATCGCTCGACGAGTAACCGCCGAAGGGTAGGGATATGACATAAATTATAAGACCGAGAAAAGCGCCTGACATTACGTAAATCAGTAAGCCGTTCCACCCTCGCGACCTAAATAAGATGAACAGAGATATTCCTAAAATAATTGCGATTGGATAACCGAGCATCCCAGCAAGCGTAATGAGCCAAATCCCCTCACCCATGTTTCCGAAACCGAAAACTATCGCCGGAATTACGATCAGCAGTCCTGGGGATATCGGCGCCACGAGGAAGCCGAGGATCAGTCTGAACCAGTTCGAAATCGGGATCACGAGTGAGACTTCTGCGAGGAATTACAATGATGATGGGGGAGAATACTGCTGCCTCGTGTTTTCGTGCTCACTGGTTCAGCCACCCCACACTGCGCGATAAGCCCGAATCCAGTTGCCACCCCAGATTTTGCGGATATCCTCTTCCGAGAAGCCGCGTTCGAGCAGACGTTCGGTGAGCCGCGGCAGGGTGCGGGGTGTCTCGATGCCTTTGGGGAATTTGTAGGGCGGCGGCGGGTAGTCTTCGGCCCGCCATTGGCCTGTTGCGAGCCGGTTTTCGTAGCGGGCGCGTGCGGCGGCATCGTCTTCGATGGGGTGCTGCCCCTCGTAATAGTCGATGCCGATGCCCGTATGGTCGATGCCGACCAGATCCGCCTTCGCCCGTTCGATGTCCGCCGCTTGCCGTACGATGATCGTGTCGTCGCGTTCCCGCACATAGCGGTGCCATCCGCCGATTTGCGCGAAGCCGGTCCGTGCGCTGCCCGCCGCCCCGGTGATGGTCGGCGCGATGGCGGTTGCGCCGCCTTCCCGGTACCAGTCGACATATTTGTGGATGCGCGCCAGCGGGCAGGTCGCGTCGATGACGATCGCATCGCGATGCAGTTCGGTGGCGTCCATTTTTGTTTCAGTCCAAGCCTTCGACGATCTGCGCATTGCCCGTCGATGCGCCCAGCCGTAAACCGATGATCGCTTGGTACTCCGGCGAGTGGTACCAGATCTTGGCCTGTTCGACATTGGGAAATTCGAGAATTACGGTGCGCGCCGGCAGGGGGGCGCCTTCCATTGTTTCCATGTCGCCGCCGCGCACGAGATATTTGCCGCCATACTGCGCGATGGTGGCCGGCACCTTACCTCTGTACTCCTCAAACTTTTTCGGATCGGTGACCTCCAGATGGACCACCATGTATCCTTTTGCCATTGCTTTTCTCCCTTATTAGATCTCTGCGAAAATTGTGAATGGAGCCGCCGTTCACCCCCACCTTAATCCTCCCCCCACAAGGAGACCTCTGCGAAACGGGTTCAGGATCGGAGATAATCGTTGGGTTTGGAGGTTGGTGCATAGGTTTGGCGGTTTTTCGCGTTGGGTTTTGGGACGCTCTTGACGAGATCGGCAAGGGACGCTCTTGACGAGATCGGCAAGGGACGGTGTCAGGGCATAAGAGTTTCGGCACGTCTCAGGTTCATGGCGATGCACAGGAGATGAAGGTGGGACTGGTTCTTCTGCATCCCCCTGTATCGGGCCCGGCGGTATCGGTAAGACCGCTTCAGAGTTCCGAACAGGCGCTCGACATTAGCGCGGATCGGGGAGATCAGGCGGTTGCGGACCTGTTGCCAGTGCGGCAGCGCCGGTTGGTTCTTATGGCTGCGGTGCATGATCCGGTCCTTGATGCCCCTCGCCTTGAGGCGCCGGCGGCGCTCCTTGTGCTCATAGGCTTTGTCAGCATAGACCGCCCGCTCGTCGCCCTGGATCAGCGCGTCGGCCACTTCGCTCTCATAGGTTTTGGCCGACGTCATCATCGCATCGCGGATCAATTCGGAGCCCTGATCGACGGCGATATGCGCCTTGTACCCGAAATAGGCCGTGCGCCCGCGCCGCGTCCAATCGGCATCCGGATCGAGCGCCGAACGCCCGCCGGAAACACCGGACGGCCGGCTGACCGAAGCCTCGATCAGGGTGGCATCGATCAGTGTGCCCGTCTTCAGCATCAGCCCGTGACGCTCCAACTGCCGGTTCGTTTCCGCCAGAAGCTTCGCCGTCAGTTTCCTCTCTGCCAGCGCCGCCCGGAAGCGCACGAACGTCGTCTCGTCCGGTGTCTCGTCGCTCAACGAGAACCCGCAGAACCGTCGGAACGACAGACGATCCCCCAACGCCTCCTCCAGGTCCGGGTCGGAAAGACCATACCATTGCTGCAGCAAAACCGCCTTGTACATCGACAGCGCCGGATACCCTCTGCGCCCCTTCTTCGAGCGAACCGACTTCAGGAGCTTCTCGAAGCGAGACCAGTCGAAAAGACCTTCGATACGCTCCAGACGTTTATTCGAACCCGCACCCGGCGCCACAAACGCATCCGCAAAGCCACCCTCACCAACCCGCTTCTCACCCATCAAGACCTCCGTCATAGCGATCACTCTAAAGAATCACCGTTTCGACAAAGTTGCTACCCATTTCGCAGAGGTCTCCTCAAGGGGGAGGAGAACAACCCGTTGACCTGCCTAAATTATCCCTTCCCCCCTTGTGGGGGAAGGTTAGGATGGGGGGTGAAACGTTGTCGGTGACACTATTTCGCATGGGTCACTTTCTTTCACGGTCACATCCTTTGCGTTTGTGCGCCAGCGTCCGGTCAATCGAACCGGCGTTGGATTCCGGGCGGCGATGTCAGGAAATAGAAGAACTTGCCTGGCCCATCACCCGTGTTCCTGACCTTGTATTTCCAGCCGGTGGGATAGTAGGTGCAGTCGCCCTTCTTCAACACGTAGGAATTGTCCAGCGCCGCTGCGTCCTTGCCCCACCACACGGTGAACTCGCCTTCCATGATGTAGTAGAACTCGTCGCACGGGCCGTATTGATGCGGCGTGGTGCCGTCGTCTTCCGCTTCGAGTGCGAACACGCAGGTCTCGTCGCCGGGCTGCATATGGCACACGCCGATATTGCCGACATTCTCAAGGCTGAAGAACTGCTTGATGGGCACGGTGATGTAGTGCGACTCGTCGTAGCCGGGGCCGACCATCTTCACGTCGGCTTCGCTCACGACCTGCGGTGTCTTGATTCCTTCGGCCATTCCTTGCCTCCCCTCTGGTTCGTCACAATCATAGCATTTACACTCGATACTATCGTCGATGGGAGGTCCCAATGGCACCGAGCCTTGCACGTCTGGACGGAACGGCTGATTGCGCCACGCTTTGCGAGGTACTGAGTCGCGATGGGGCGGTCGTGGTGGAAGACGCGCTGACACCGACTCAGTTGAAGGGCCTTAATGGTGATCTGGACCGGATCATCGCGGTTACACCGCCCGGCGTCGCGCATCCGACGGAAGACGACATGGTCGCGTTCTTCGGGCAGTCGACGATCCGGATCGACGGACTGCCCGCCAAGTCCGAGACGTTTACGGAGGTGATGCTCTCGCCTCTGCTGTGCGGCGTGGCGGACCACTTTCTGTTACCGCATTGCCACGACTATCTCTTCAACACCGGTCAGCTCATCGAAATCGGCCCGGGCGAGACCGCGCAGCGGCTGCACCGGGACGAGGACGTATGGCGGCATCTGCCCGCCCCAAAACCGCATGTCGAGATCGAGGCGATGTTCGCCCTGTCCGACTTCACCGCCGCAAACGGGGCGACGCAGGTGGCGCCAGGCAGCCACCTCTGGCCATCGGACCGTGAGGCCGAACCGGCAGAGATCGTCCAGGCGGAGATGAAAGCGGGCTCGGCGCTGTTCTATCTCGGGTCGGTGCTGCATGGCGGCGGCGCGAACCGAACGGACAACGAGCGCCGCCGGGGCATGTTCCTCGGCTATGTCCTGGGCTGGCTGCGGACCGAGGAAAACAGCTTTCTCTCGGTGCCTCTCGAGGCGGTCCGGTCCATGCCGGTGCGCGTCCAGGAACTGCTCGGCTACAAGGCTCATCGCGCCATGGGTGTCGTCGATGTCGGCTCTCCGATGAAGCTGCTTGGCTAACCCGCGCGGCCTGACCTTGCTCTAGCTCGGCCGGGGTTGGAGAATGTGCGCTGAAAGGGAGGGCAATCATGCAATACGGATTTTCCATCATCGTGCGCGGTGACGCCGCGTCGCCGGCGACCTTTGATGCCATGGCCGAACGGGCAGAGGCGCTCGGTATTGACGCGCTCTGGTCGAGCGATCATCTGGTCATGCCGCCCTTCATCACCTCCAGCTATCCGGGCCGTGCCGACGGCCAGCTGCCCGACGACTGGAAGCGGACCTACTATCAGCCCTTTAGCGTGCTCAACTATCTTGCCGCGCGCACGACCAAGGTGCGGCTCGGCACCAGCGTCCTCATCCTGCCGATGCGCAACCCGCTGGAGGTCGCGGCCCAGATGGCGGAGCTCGATCGGCTCAGCGGCGGCCGGGCCAATTTCGGTGTCGGCGTCGGCTGGTATTCGGAGGAATTCGCCGCGCTGGGCTACCCCTTCAAGGACCGCGGCAAGCGGACCGACGATGGCCTCGCCATCGTCAAGAAGCTCTGGACCGAGGCGAAGGCGTCTCATGACAGTCCGTATTTCAGTTTCACGGACACGGAGTTGGGGCCGAAGCCGGTGCAGCGACCGCACCTACCGATCTATATCGGCGGCAACTCGCCGGCCGCGATGCGCCGCACCGCGCGCTTCGCCGACGCCTGGCATCCCTTCAAGATCACGCCGGAAGGCCTGGCGGAAACGCGTCCGGTGCTCGAAGCGGCGTTGCGCGAAGCGGGCCGATCTTCTGACGGCTTTCCCATCGCGCCGAAAATCGCGCTCACCTTCCAGGACGGCCCGGCCAGCGCCGGTCAGGCCCCGAGCGAAGGCCGGCCGCAGGACATCGTCGACACGCTGCGACGCTTCCGCGACGCGGGCGCGACCGAGTTCTGCTTCGACATCATGACCGAGACCCTGCCGGTCGCGCTCGACACGATGGAACGCTTCGCCCAGGAAGTCCGCGACAAGATCTGACCGTATAAAGGAGCAAACCGATGCCACGATTACCGATCCCCTCCGATACGGACGCATTCAGCGAAGAGACCCGCGCCGCCGTCCGCCACATCCAGGAAACGCGCGGCAGCATGCCGCCGCCGAGCAGCTACCTCACCTATGCGGGGCAGGCGGGTGCGCGGCTTTCTGATCTCGTCGAGCATCTGCGCTATCACACGTCGCTGACCGGGGCGGAGTCGGAGCTGGCGATCTGCGTCGCGAACCGGGCGGCCAACGCCCCTTACATCTGGAACGCGCATACCAAGCTGGGCCTGAAAGCCGGTACGCGCGAAGAAGCGCTGCACGCCGTCGATACCTATGGGCCGCTCGACGGTCTGACGGCGGACGAGGCGATGATCATTCAGTTCGGGCGCGAGCTTTTGGAAGCGCCCAAGGTCAGCGACGAGATCTACGAGACCGTGCGCGCGCGTTACGGGGAGAAGGGTCTCATGGAACTGACGGCCCTGATGAGCGTCTACATGATGAACGCAAATATTCTGCGCGTGATGGATCACCCCGCGCCACCGGACGCGCGGCCGCTGACGCCGCGGTAAAGCCTATAAGGGTTGCCGCTAGTTGAAGCGGCGCACCCCCCATCCTAACCTTCCCCCTCAAGGGGGGAAGGGACAAAAAATATACAAGACAAATGACGATTCCCCTCCCTCTTGATGGAGACCTCTGCGAAATGGGTAGCAACTTTGTCGAAACGGTGATTCTTTAGAGTGATCGCTATGACGGAGGTCTTGATGGGTGAGAAGCGGGTTGGTGAGGGTGGCTTTGCGGATGCGTTTGTGGCGCCGGGTGCGGGTTCGAATAAACGTCTGGAGCGTATCGAAGGTCTTTTCGACTGGTCTCGCTTCGAGAAGCTCCTGAAGTCGGTTCGCTCGAAGAAGGGGCGCAGAGGGTATCCGGCGCTGTCGATGTACAAGGCGGTTTTGCTGCAGCAATGGTATGGTCTTTCCGACCCGGACCTGGAGGAGGCGTTGGGGGATCGTCTGTCGTTCCGACGGTTCTGCGGGTTCTCGTTGAGCGACGAGACACCGGACGAGACGACGTTCGTGCGCTTCCGGGCGGCGCTGGCAGAGAGGAAACTGACGGCGAAGCTTCTGGCGGAAACGAACCGGCAGTTGGAGCGTCACGGGCTGATGCTGAAGACGGGCACACTGATCGATGCCACCCTGATCGAGGCTTCGGTCAGCCGGCCGTCCGGTGTTTCCGGCGGGCGTTCGGCGCTCGATCCGGATGCCGATTGGACGCGGCGCGGGCGCACGGCCTATTTCGGGTACAAGGCGCATATCGCCGTCGATCAGGGCTCCGAATTGATCCGCGATGCGATGATGACGTCGGCCAAAACCTATGAGAGCGAAGTGGCCGACGCGCTGATCCAGGGCGACGAGCGGGCGGTCTATGCTGACAAAGCCTATGAGCACAAGGAGCGCCGCCGGCGCCTCAAGGCGAGGGGCATCAAGGACCGGATCATGCACCGCAGCCATAAGAACCAACCGGCGCTGCCGCACTGGCAACAGGTCCGCAACCGCCTGATCTCCCCGATCCGCGCTAATGTCGAGCGCCTGTTCGGAACTCTGAAGCGGTCTTACCGATACCGCCGGGCCCGATACAGGGGGATGCAGAAGAACCAGTCCCACCTTCATCTCCTGTGCATCGCCATGAACCTGAGACGTGCCGAAACTCTTATGCCCTGACACCGTCCCTTGCCGATCTCGTCAAGAGCGTCCCAAAACCCAACGCGAAAAACCGCCAAACCTATGCACCAACCTCCAAACCCAACGATTATCTCCGATCCTGAACCCGTTTCGCAGAGGTCTCCTTGAGGGGGGAAGGCTAGGGAGGGGGCGGAAACGACTACCGCCCGATTGATGAAACAAGTCTCGCTGAGCGCTATCCCTACGCCGGGCGATTGGCCCGCAGGAAGGTGCGGATGTGCTTCACCGCGAGCCGGATCTTCCGGTCGTTCTCCTTCCAGGGATAGAGGCTGACCTGGGCGTTCGGCGCCAGCAGCGCCGTCTCCATCGCCGTCGCATAGGGATGCGCCGGGATGTCGTCCGGCAGGACCAGCACCGGCGTCTCGCAGCCCCGCACGAAGTCGCGGTCGACGGTGAGGACGAAATCGGCCCGCTTGGTGTACATGTTGTGGAGGAACTCCGAGACCATATCCATGGTGATCTCGGGCCGCCGCTTGCAGAATTCGGGCGCCCAGCCTTCGATATTGTTGTTGTAGAAGATGTTGGGATGGCTGGAGGTGTAGCCGCTGGGATGCACCAGCACGGCGCCGGCGACGCGGTCGCCCGCGCGCTTCAGCAAGTTCCAGATCATCGGACCGCCGATGCAAAACCCCATCACCATGAACCGATCGAAGCCGAGATGGTCCGCCAGCGCGAGCTGGTCGTCTGTGAAAGCGTCCCATGTGCGTTCGATGTCGAGCGGCCCTTCGCTCTCGCCACCATTGGCGTTGCGCAAGTCCAGCGCGGCGACCCGATGATTGTCGCTGAACTCCTTCAGCGGGTTGAAGGCGTGGTTGGCGAGGCCCGCAATCGTCGCGTTCAGTCCGCCGCCCGGGATGACCAGAAGCGGAAAGCCGGAACCGGCCTCTTCGTAGTGGATTTGCACGGATCCGTTTTCATAAATCGGCATGGCGTTTCTCCCTTTCTCGGTTAGGCGTCGGCGACGAAATCCCGGTTGATCCGATACCGCGCCTGTACCAGCTAACTGCCGTCGCGCGGGCTCACTGTCCCGCCAGGATGGCGTCGGAAATCTTCTCCGCCGTCATGATGGTCGGGAAGTTGGTGTTGGCGCAAGGGACGACGGGAAAAAGCGAGGCGTCCACGACGCGCAGGCCATCGACGCCCCGTACCCGGCCCGCATTGTTCGTGACGGCCATGGGATCGTCGTCCGCCCCCATGCGGCAGGTACAGGACGCATGCCACACCCCGACGGCGGCCTTGCGGATGAAGGCTTCCGCTTCGTCCTCGTCGTTGCAGACGCCTTCCAGCGTGAAATCCTCCATGATGAAATTCTTGATCAGGTAATTGCGGAAGAACCCGGGGCCGTCGAGCAGCCCGGCCATAATGCCGGTGAGGATCTTGTTCTTAGTATTGATCGCGCCAACCTGACGCACCTTGTCGGAATAGGCGGCGGGAAACGGATTGCTCGCCACGGCCTTTACGGCGGGGTCGCTATAGAGCGGCGCCAACCGGCGGATGGCGTCGGCGATGCGTTCCAGATCGCGCCGGTCGGACAGCAGGTTGAAGTCGACCGACGGCTCGTCCGCCCAGTTGGAACTTTGCAGCTTGACCTCGCCGGTCTCCGAAAACGTCTTGTTGACGAAAACCAGGAACGCCCCGATCTGTTCGCCGACCTTGTGCCAGGAATTCTTCGACGTGCAGACGACGAACATGTCGCCCGGTGGTGCGCCGCCGATATCCGAGGTGTAGCGCATGGCGATGTTCATGTGCCGGCGTGTGCCGGTATTGCTCATGCGGGCCTGCGGCTTGAGGAACGAGGCGATGGCAATCGACGGGTGATCCATCAGGCGCTGCCCGACGCCGTAGGACGCATGGCGCACGGTGATGCCGAGATCGCTCAGGTGATTGGCCGGGCCGATGCCGGCGCGCATCAGATGGGCGGGCGAATGAATGGCGCCCGAGGAGAGAATGATTTCCTGCCCCCGGAATTCCGTCGGCTTGCCGCCCACCAGCGCCTTGACGCCGACGCAGCGCAGACCCTCGAAGAGCAGTTCCGTCACCGACGTATGGGTGGAGATGTGCAGATTCTCCCGATTGCGCACGTCGGCATTGAGGTAGCCCATCGCGGCGGACCGGCGCTCCTCCTCGGCATTGGAGATGGTGACGGGGAAGAAGCCGTCCTCGAAGAAACCGTTCTGATCCGGCAGGAACTTGTAGTTTGCCCGCTTGAACGCTTCGACAAGCGCCTTGGAATGACCGGACCAGTGTTCTTCGGGCACGCGGCGCACGGGGATCGGGCCGTCCTTGCCGTGCCATTCGTCGTCGAAATCCAGATCGGTTTCCAGCTTCTTGAAATACGGAAACACGCTGTCCCAGTTCCAGCCGGCGGCGCCGCGTTCCTCCCATTCATTGTAGTCCGTCGGTGCGCCCCGGTTCGCCATCTGCCCGTTGATCGAGGAACCGCCGCCCAAAATGCGGGCCTGCTCATATTTGCGCAGTCGCGGCTTCGGTGCGTCGCGGTCGTTATGCGGGATGACTTCCGTCGTGACCTTCAGGCTCGACCAAATAAATCGGTCGTTCAGGTAGGCCGTGCCGGGATAGGAATCCAAAATTTCCGACGGCACCTTCCCCGGCGCCGTGTCCTCTCCCGCTTCGCAGACCAACACCGTGTTGGTCCCGCGCGCGGTCAGACGGTTGGCCAGCACGCAGCCGGCAGACCCGCCGCCGACAATGATGTAATCGAATTCCATGGATTTCCCCCTGAGGCTCTGTCTTTTTTGAAGAGGATGCCTCTTGCGTCCCGCCGGTGCAACTCAGCGCTAGGTTCGTATAGACAAGGTGCATAAATTGGCATATACTTAGGCATATGCCAAAGGAAATGCTATGAGTGTCGAGCGACATGTCAAACTGTTCAGAAACGGTCGTAACCAGGCCGTCAGAATACCGCGCGAGTTCGAACTTGCCGGAAACGACGCGATCATGCGCAAGGAAGGCGAGCGTCTGATCATTGAGCCCGCTCCCCCGGAATCGCTGCTCGCGGTCTTGGCAACATTGGAGCCGCTCGACGAAAAGTTTCCCGCGATTGAGGAACTGGAAACCGATCCTGTTTCGCTTTGATGCGGTATCTGCTCGACACCAACATCGTTTCCGATCTTATCCGCAATCCGCAGGGCGTTATAACGGACCGCATCCACGATGTCGGCGAACAGGCCGTCTGCACAAGCATTATCGTCGCCGCCGAACTCCGCTACGGCGCAACGAAACGCAACGCGCCGAGACTAACGGCGCAGGTTGAATCGGTACTTGGCGCGCTCGAAATCATGCCCTTCGACGCGCCGGCTGACGAAACCTATGGCAAACTGCGCGATCGACTGGAACGGTCCGGCCAACCCATCGGCGGCAACGACTTGCTCATCGCCGCTCAATGCATCGCACTCGGCTGCACCATCGTCACCGATAACGAGCGCGAATTTGCCCGTGTTCACGAACTGCCTTGCGAAAACTGGTTGAGGTCGGCGCGGTAAACCAGGAAGAGGGTGCCGTTGTGATCTGAATTTGCCTGACGGGGTAGGTGGTTAAGTATTGTGTCCCTTTTAATTTCATAATGTCGGGTGAATTCCATATTCAAACGCGCCAGCGGGAGCAACCCTTAATGCCAGAGACATATCTCCAATTATCTTTGACACAAATACGAATATCACATTAGGCTGGCAGCAATACAATTTTTATGAGCATGCTGTACATATTGATTACAAAAAGGGCCAGCATGATATACTTCCCAATGCGGACAAAATTCGATACCTTATGAAGTATAAGATATCCTCCAGATCCAGATATAGGAGGTGTTGTCTTTATTCTATCTTCGGCATTAGATAATTTCTCAACACGAGCAGTTAAAAAAAACCGCACGACATTATAAAATATCGAAAAGATAACAAATATCGTTGCTAACTGGCCTTCCTTGATACCAATAATTATTTCCCATAATTGCCATTCTTCACACAATTCTCCATTGGCACCGCACGCGGTACTCTTGCCACTATTTATTATATAGGCGCTCAAAGGTAAGCGTCCGGCCTGACCGCTCTGCCGTGCAGAAGAAGTGAGGTTTAGTGTCCACTTGTTTAGGTGGACACTAACGGGGATCAGGATGTGGCGAAGCGGGGCAAGCGTCGGCGCTGGAGTGCAGACGAGAAGCGGATGATTTGCGCACAGACGCGGTTTGCGGGCGTTTCGGTTTCACAGGTTGCACGGCGCTACAATGTGAACGCCAATCAGGTTTTCAACTGGCTGAAAGATCCCCGGTTTGCGGGAAGTGACACGGTCGATGACGCCGCCTGTTTCCTGCCGGTTGAGATTGCGCGTCACGTCGAGCACGAAGCCGAGCGCCCTGTTGGTGACGAAGGCAAGATCGAGGTCACGCTTGCCGGAGGTCATCGCTTGAGCATTAGCGGCCCTTACGATCCCGAAGCGCTCGTACGTCTGCTCCGGTGCTTGTCGGGATGATCCCGGTTCCCACGAACACGAAGGTTTGGCTTGCGGCCGGCGTGACGGACATGCGTAAGGGGTTCAATGGGCTGTCAGCGCAAACAGAGAAGGTTCTAAAGGCGGCGCCGTATTGCGGTCATCTGTTCGTCTTCCGGGGTCGCCGTGGCGATCTGATCAAGGTGATCTGGTGGGACGGGCAAGGGGCATGTCTGTTCTCGAAGCGTCTGGAGAAGGGACGGTTTGTCTGGCCGTCTGCGAAAGCGGGCAAGGTTGCGCTGACCCCGGCTCAATTGGCGATGCTGCTGGAAGGGATTGATTGGCGCATACCACAACGAACGTGGCGTCCCCTGACGGCTGGGTAAAGTCGTTTCACAGCAAAGGGTTGTCAATTTCCGGGGATTCCCATGCGGGGTGGCGGCTGATAGATTGCCGGCATGCTCGACGACGCTGAGAACCTCCCGAATGAACCTGCCGCATTAAAAGGTCTGGTGGCATCGCTGGCGTCGGAAGTGAAGTCACAGGCGGTGTTGATCGAGAAGCTCCAACACCAATTGGCCGGGATGCGCCAGCATCGCTTCGGGTCGCGCTCGGAGGCTCTGGATCAACTGGCGTTGACGCTGGAAGACGAAGAGATTGCGGCGTCCGCGCAGGAGCCCGCGTCAGACGATGCAAATGCAGATCAATCTGCAGCGCCAAAAGACAAGCCCAAACGTAAACCGCTGCCCGGTCATCTCCCACGCAACGAGACAACACTGTCGCCGGGCGATGCCTGTGGGGAATGCGGCGGTGCGCTCAAAACGCTTGGCGACGATGTCACCGAGGAACTGGAATATGTCCCCGGACGTTTTGTCGTGAACCGGATTGTTCGCCCGCGCATGGCCTGCACCTGCTGTGAGACGTTCCATCAGGCAGCCCTGCCGTCGCGGCCGATTGAGCACGGGCGGCCCGGTCCTGGCCTACTGGCCCATGTGCTGGTCAACAAGTACGCCGATCATTCGCCTTTGTACCGGCAAAGTCAGATATTCCAGCGCGAGGGGATCGATCTGGACCGCTCCACCCTGGCCGATTGGGTTGGCAAATCCACGGCTCTGTTGGAACCTTTGGCGGACGCCGTCGCGCGCCATGTTTTAAAGGGACAGGCCCTCTTCGCCGATGATACGCCGGTAAAAATGCTGACCCCAGGCTCCGGTAAAACCAGGACCGCGCGGCTTTGGGCCTATGTCCGCGATGAACGACCCTGGGCCGGAGAGGCGCATCCTGCCGCATGGTATCAGTTCTCGTCCGACAGGAAGGGCGTTCGCCCGCGCGAACATCTAGCGGACTTCACGGGCTTCATGCATGCCGATGGCTATGCGGGGTTCAATGACCTGTACCGCACGGGCAAGGTGACGGAAGTGGCCTGCATGGCCCATATCCGACGCAAGTTCGTCGATATCCACAAAGCTCAGGGATCGGCGATTGCCGAGGAAGCCATAAAACGTATCGCCACACTCTATGGCGTCGAGAAGGAGGTTCGGGGCCAATCGCCGGATCAACGTGTGAAGATCAGGCAGCGCCAATCAAAACCAATCTTCGACGACCTGGAATCATGGCTGCATGCCCAATTGACCCGGATATCCGGCAAATCACCCTTAGCCGGTGCTATTCGCTACGCCCTGACCCGCATGAAGAAGCTGCGACCATATCTAGATCACGGCTTTCTTGAACTCGACAACAATACCGCAGAGCGATCCATGCGGCCCATCGCCCTGGGGCGGAAGAATTATCTCTTCATGGGGTCCGAGGCCGGCGGCAAATCAGCCGCCATCGCCTATACGCTGATCGAGACAGCAAAACTCAATGGCGTCGATCCGCAGGCCTGGCTAACCGACACGCTAGCCTGTATCGCCGACCATAAAATCAATCGGATCGACGAACTGCTCCCCTGGCGTTACGCTCAAACCTGAGCGTAACAGTCCAACGTCATCATAGGCAGGGCTGCTTTACCGGACGCTCACTTTCGGAATTCAATCGGAATTTATCGGGCGCCAATTCAGGACAACACCTGATCACCCGCAACGGGCAAATTCAAGCCGTCGAACGCTCGGGCTTCTCAAGAACGGGCGCGCGGCTCAGGGGACCAGAGCGCGCGCGGTCTCCAGATAGGCGGCGCCGTGGGTCCTGGTCGCCTCCGCCTTATGCGCCTCGGAGGCCAAGTGCAGGGCCTCCAGCGTGTCGGCGAGACCGCTCAGCTCCGTGCGGATCTCGGCCAGGGCGCTCTCCAGGGTGTAGGTCAGCTCATGCACCTCCTCAAGGTCGTTGGGGCCGAGTTCGGGGCGCGCCAGAATCTCCGCTACTTTATCGTTAAACGCGGAAAAGTTCGTCACGGCCTCTTTCAAGTTCGCTGCCTCTCGTGCCGCGTAGTGGTCAATCCGCTCCCCGTCATTCCTCTGCGCGGCGGTAGCCGCGCAGAGGCCGGCGGCGAGAATGGCGGCAAGCACCGGGCCGCGTCCCGTGCCGGCGGTCAAGCAATTGGTCATCTCATTGATCCTTTCCTGAGGTGGACTGCTTCGATGTGTATTCCGATGAACAAAGCCGACGGCGCCTCGGCCCGCCGTCGCGTCGGAGAGGCGCTGGAACCGCAGCTCGCCGCGCGGCATGACGCCGTGCCCGGCTTCGCCGCCGGCCGTCTCACGACGCTCGCCTTCGGCCGTCAGGTTGATCGATGTCCACCGTGCCGATGCCGGCCGTCGCCAAGAAGGTCCCGGTATCCGCCCTCCATAAGCTGAAGGGCTTTTCGTATGTTCCAGCGGACACGGCTGCGGATCCAGCTGTCGGCATGCCATTCCGCCTCGACCACTTCCGCGCCGAAAAGGTCGATGGCGATTTGGCGTTGGGACTTCCCGGCGATCTTGCCGTCGAGCGCGACAAGAAGCTCCTCGACGTTCTTCGCGTCGCGGCTTCGGCTCTTGTAGGATTTTCAGCGCCGGCCAGGGTCCAGAGATCCTGCGCGCGCGACGGCAGGATCGCCAGCGGAAGACTGAAGGGAAGACGAAGCTCGATGCAATCGGATTCGTCGGGCAGGCCGCCGTCGCGAAACCGTAGCCGCACCCATAATTCGTTCCGCTCGATCTGCAACAGCAAACCGCCGTCCAGGAGCCTCAGCCCGGATACCCGCGCCCCGGATTCCCGAAGCAAGGGGAGCAGGGGCGTATCGCCGTCTTCGGAGATGACGGCTTCGAGGGCCGGTCCCTTAGACCAGAACGGCGCGCCGCGGCGGCTGGCGTCGCCGGGGTCCCGGTAGGCAAGAAGGCCCCATCTGCCGGCCCGCAGATCGGCTTGCGTCTGCCTGCGCACCGGAAATCCCGGATCTTCGGATGCATGTTTCGACCGTGTTGGCAGGCGGCCCCATTCGGATCGGTACTGCGGGTTTCTGCGCAAAAACTCCCAAGCTTGAAGAAACACCGGTAAAGGTTCGATGATCACAACGATTTCCTGCTCTACATACCAGGGTGGCGTAAAAGTCCGGCGTCACCGTCATGTGCCCGTAACGGTCCTGCGCCCGCCCGGGTGCCGGGCCAGCTTCGAGGGGATCGCTGCAAGAGGATTAGACCGAGCGCGGCGCTGTCGTTGCCGTGACGACAATCGATTTTCAGCGGAACGGGGGCGGGATCGGTTCGGGCGGCGGCGTGGCGTCATCGCAGGGACGTCGCGAGCGATTGGCGCGCATCAGGCCGGATTCCCTTCACGCGGTATCCCGGTGAACCGCTCTCCCGCAAATCGACACTTCATTCCCACACCCCCTTCACAAGAAACGTGCTCGCCAACCTTTCAGGTAGAGAAACTAGTTTTGTTAAAACCGGTGCTTGCTTCGTGGGTTACTTGCACACGTTTCTTTTACTTTCAAGAAATTTTTGTTCCAAACGGATCGTTATTGATCTTAATCAATCATATAGAGGGCTTTTTAGGATCGTTATGCATGAAACAGGCAGAAGCGTTCGTTTGTACAGAGCCGGCTGCGGCAAGATGAAGCGGCCCAAGCCAAGCTTGATCGCCGGCCGCCATGCCGCCTCTTCAATGACCATGGCCTGATCGAGCGACGGCAGACGGCTCTTCGGTGATGCCGTTGCATCTGCCGTTGCACGGCCGATACCCCCTGTCCCTCCGGTAACCGGTCCCAGCACGACTGCGCGGCCGCCGGAGTCAGAGGCTGGCGGCGCTTTCGCGCCGGGTCGAAGAGGTGGGAGAGAGGCTCCCGCCGGCCCGGCCGGGAGCCTTCCCATGACAAGATCCATCGTCATGCCGCCGGAGATCCGCCGTGCGTGCGATGCCGGCGCCCTGTTCGTCCTCAATCACAGCGGCGGCAAGGACAGCCAGGCGATGACGGTCCTGCTGCGCGAGTTGGTGCCGGCCGGGCAGCTCATCGTCGTGCATGCCCATCTGCGCGAAGTCGACTGGCCCGATGCCGAGGACCATGCGCGCGCCACCGCCGCCGGGCTCGAGTTCCACCGCGTCGAAGCCGGCAAGTCGTTCTTCGAGATGGTCGACCGCCGCCAGATGTGGCCCTCGGCGCAATACCGGCAATGCACGTCGGACCTGAAACGCGACCCGATCCACACATGGCTCCGGCGCCTGTGCCGCGAGCGCGGCATCGGTCTCGTGGTGGACTGCCTGGGCCTGCGTGCCGAGGAGTCCACGGACCGGGCACGCAAGCCCGCCGTCAAGCTCGACGGCCGGTTGTCGATCCGCACCCGCAGGGTGCTGCAATGGCTGCCGATCCAGGAGTTCAGCACCGAGGAGGTGTTCGAGGCGATCGCCGCCGCCGGGCAGCAGCCGCATTGGGCCTATGCGGCCGGCATGTCGCGTCTGAGCTGCGTTTTCTGCATCTTCTCCAGCAAAGCCGATCTGTGCATCGCCGCGCGCCTGCGCCCGAGGCTCTACCGGCGCTACGTCGAGACCGAGCGGCGGCTGGACTTCACCTTGCAGAACGGCCGCACCCTGGAGGAAGCCACCGGCATCCCGGTTGCCGGCGGGGTCGCGGCATGACCGTACCGCCCGTCCATATCCTCGCCTTCGGCGGCGGCGTCGACAGCACCGCGTTGCTGGCCATCGACCTCGACCGCCGTGCGGCCCGTGCCGCGCTCCGGATTCCCGCATGGCGTCTGGACGACGCCTTTCCGCCGCTCGACGCGGTCGTGTTCGCCGATCCCGGCGCCGAGTTTCCGGCCACCTACCGAAACGTCGAGCACGCGGCCCGCCGCGCGGCCGCCGCCGGGCTGCGGTTCGACGTCGTGGCGAAAGAGAACGAAACCATCGTCGACTGGCTGCTGCGCAACGGCAATGTGCCGGTCATGCCGGGCGGCCCGCATGTGTGCAGCCTGAAGTTCAAGGGCGAGGTGATGCAGGCCTGGGCCAGGCGGACCTACGGACCGGCGGCGCCGATCCAATGGTCCGTCGGCATCGAGGCCACGGAGGATTACCGGGTCGCCCGCTTCACGCCGGCCCGGGGCGGCCGGCAGCACTTTCACTACCCGCTGATCGCCTTGGGACTTGACCGCGCGGGCTGCCGGCGAGTTCTCGAAGAGCTGGGCTGGCGCATCGATGTCCGCAAGTCCAGTTGCGTCTTCTGTCCCTTCATGAAAGCGCATGAGATCGAGGCGCTCTATCACGATCACCCCGAGGCCTGGGCACTGGCCAGGCGGATCGAGGCCAACTTCCGCGCGGCCTCCGGTCGCAAGCATCGGGCCTGGCTCGCGGCGGGCCGTCCGCGCCGCGGCGCCGATGGCCGGGGACCGGCGCCGCCCGGCATGTGGTCCCGGGATGCCTGGGCCCGGGGCGCCAGGCTGTTCGCCGCCACCTACCGAGGCCGCCGGCTGTCCGTCGAGGAGTGGGAGGCCTTGCTTCAAAGCGAGCGCCTCACTTGAGTTGGTCGAGCCCCCGGCCGGCAAGATCTTCAGTCAGGTCTATCCTCCGCCACCCAAAGCCCCACGGTCCATCCCCTCCAGCGAGGCAGAGGCGGGCGGGAGTCCGGCGAGCCGGTTACGGCGGCAAGGGAAAGGCTCTTGCCCACCGGCCGTCGGGAGACCCTCGAATGAGCCAGTATCATCTGATCGTCAATCTGGATAAGCGCGAGTTCCTCGACCCCCGTGAGCTTGGCGAAGGCCTGCAGGCCTGCGAGTTGATCTCCAGCGCCGTCGGGCCCGCCCAGGCACTAGCCGCACTTCTTCTGTGCTCGAACGGGCGCGGCGGCGGTGACCTCGAAGAGCGCGCGGATGCGGATGTCCTCATCGGCCGTTGGGCGGGCGACCGCATCGCGGTGGTGGGAGGCTACGCCGAGGATGCCGACCTGCCGGGCCAGTCCGACCCGGCCGCCTCGAAGATTTTCGAGATGTGCCGACAAGGCGACTGGCGCGATATCGCCGCTCTATTGCGGCCGCTTCTCGCCCACGAATTGGGGGTCGAGTTCATTCCGGAAGAGCAGCGCGTCCGTTACCTCGACGGCCGGGTCGATCGCTACACCGTCTGGCAGGTGCAGCGCGATCCGGACGCGGCTTACTCGGTTCTCGACATCGGCGAAGCCGGGTCTTGATGCGAATCCCGGCTTCGGTCCGGCTCCCTGTCCTCCCAATCCAAAGAGGTGGAGGCGGGCGGGAGGTTAGTGGCGGGTTCGTGGGCGAGAGAGCGTCTCTTGCCGGCCCGCCACTTTGGAGAACCTGATGTCTCAACAGAATCCCACCCAAATGATCCCTCTCGGCAAGCTCGTGAAGTCGGCCGAGAACGCGCGCAAGACGCCGCCCACCCGGCAACAGCAAGACGAACTCAAGGCCGACATCGCCGCACGCGGCCTCTTGCAGAACCTGCTCGTGCGTTCCGCCGCCCGCGGCAAGTTCGAAGTGATCGCCGGCGGGCGCCGGCTGGACGCCCTGAAGACGCTGCAGAAGGCGGGCAAACTCCCGAAGACTTACAAGGCGCCGTGCGTCGTCCGTACCGACGATCCCAAGGAAATGTCCGTCGCCGAGAATGTACAGCGCGTCGCCATGCATCCGGCCGACGAGTTCGAGGCCTTTGCCCAAATGATCGATGCCGGTCAATCGGTCGCCGACGTGGCACAGCGTTTTGGCTATACCGAGGTCCACATCCGCCAGCGCCTGAAGCTCGGCAAGGTCGCACCCGAACTGCTGCAAGCCTACCGCGATGAAGAGATGAGCCTGGATGTGCTCATGGCCTTTACCGTCTCCGGCGACCCGGATCGCCAGCGCGCGGCCTGGAAGGAGGTCAAGGGCCACTACCAGGTCAGTCCGTACAGCGTGAAGCGCCTGCTGACGGAAAACACCGTGTCGGCGGCCTCGCCGCTCGGCCGCTTCGTCGGTATCGAGGCCTACGAGCAGGCCGGTGGCGCGGTCTCGCACGATCTCTTCACCGACGAAAGCGACGGCTACATGGACGATCCCAAGATCGTCCGTGAGCTCGCCCAGCAAAAGCTTGCCGCCGAGGCGGAACGGCTGGAGCAGGCCGGCTGGAAATGGGCCAAGCCCATGATCGAGCCGGACTACGGATTTGCCGCGGACTTCGACCGGGTCTATCCCACCCCCGTCGATCCGCCGGCCAAGCTCACCAAGGAACTGGCCAAGGTCAATGCCCGCTACGAAGAGATCGAGGCGACGGCCGACGAGGACTGGACCGACGAACTGGCCGACGAGAGCGAAACCCTGGCCGACCGCCAGGTGCAGCTGAACGCCGAGATCGAGGGGTATGCCAAATACGCCGATGAAGACATGGCCAAGGCCGGTTGTGTCGTCACCATCGGCCGCGATGGCGCGGTCGAGGTCCATGGCGGTCTGATCCCCCGCGACGAAACCGCGGGCGCCAAAGGCGGCGTCAAGGCGGTGGCGACCGGCGAGGGTGTCACGGCCGGCAACGTCGGCATCGCCGGCACGCCCAGCACCGCCGATCCGGAGCCGACCGGCGAGCAGAAGGTTCGCAAGGATTGCGGCCTCAGCCAGGTCCATATCGACGATCTGACGGCGCACCGTCTCCAGATCACCAAGGCGCACCTGGCCAAGGACTATCGCACCGCTTTCGACGTGGCCCTGTTCAGCATGTGCATGAGCGTCCTCCAGACCTACGCCCGCGGCTTGCCGCTTGATCTGCGGTTGCTGGAAACTCGCATGACCAGTTCCCTCGACGACCTGAAGGACACCGCCGCCGACCAAATGCTGAAGGCGCGCCGGGACGGTCTGTCGCTGGCCTGGCTCAACCTGCCTGCCGACGAGGCCTTCGACGCCATGAGCGCCCTGCCGGCGAAGGACAAGCAGGCCCTCTTCGCGTGGTGCGTCGCTCAGTCGCTGCATGGACAGCTCTCCTTCGAGGACCAGGCCAGTCCTGTCGTCGAGAAGGTCGGCGAGCGGCTGAAGATTCCAGTCGCCAAGTTCTTCCGTCCGACCGCCGAGGCCTACTGGTCGCGGATCAAAATGGATCATGCCCGCGCCATCGGCGGGGAGATCCTGGGCGGCCCCTGGCTCCGGAATTACGCCAAGGCCAAGAAAGCGCAGCTTGCCAAGGCCTTGGCCGAGGCTTTCTCCGGCAACGGAGACGTGCCGGGCTCCGTGACGGCCAAAGCGCGTGGCGAGGCCGCAAAATGGGTCCCGGAAGGCTTTGCCTACGAACCGCGGGCGGCCGAGACCGAGGCTTCGCCGGATAGCGTCGACGCGCAACCGGTCTCCGGTCCCGTGAGCGGGTCCGCACCGGAAGCGGCCGACGCGGATGAGGACCTCCCCGAGTTCCTCACCGGCGAAACGGCGGCCGAGGACACCGTCGAGGCCGCCGCGTAGAGCGCGAACGGCTTACAGCCTGAACGACGGCCGGCGGGCGCTCGATGGGGCGTTCGCCGGTTCGCGTTGCCGGGCTGTCGGCGGCCCGCCACGAAGACCGTCCTCCCCGCACCGCGGCATGCCGCTGGTGCCGCCCGTCCCGACCGCCAACCGCCCGGAGCCCACGATGAAAACGATCGTGCCCAGAACCCTCAAGGGCGTCCTGATCCTTGACGCCGTGACCGCCATTCAAGCCGGACGCCTGATCTATTTGGCCGCTCTGCCCATGCGCGTGCTACCCAGCCTGTTCGCGCCGGGCAACGTTGTCGCCGAGCCGGACCGGCGCGCGCAGCGCACGCCATCGCCCGCGCGCATCGCCAGGCTGACCCGCCTCGGGCTGGACCTGCCGGCCAGCACCCGCGGCGCGGAAATGACGCTTCCCATGGCCGGCGGCGATCGACCGACCGCGGCCCCATGAGCAAGCGGTTCGACTTGACGCGCATCGGCCTCGAGAGGGCCAACCGCCATGTCGCCCGGTGGCACCGCCATCATCCACCTGCCGTCGCCCATGTCTTCAGCATCGGCTGCCGTCTGCGCGTCGAAGACCGGCCATGGCCTCTGGTCGGCGCCATCGTCGTCGGCCGCCCCGTGGCGCGGCATCTGGACGACCAACTCACCCTCGAAGTCAGCCGGACGGCCGTCGCGTTAGGGCCGTCGGCGCGCCACGCCTGTTCGGCTCTGCTCGGGGCGGCCGCCCGCGAGGCCTGGCGGACCGGTATGCTGCGGCTGATCACCTACACCAGGACGGACGAGAGCGGCGCCAGCCTGCGGGCCGCCGGATGGCGGCGGGACCGCCATGGGCTGGACAGCCGGCTCGAGTGGGACGAAGACGCCCGGCTCCATCGCCATGTCCTGATCGACAGGCCCTTTCCGGCGCGGTCATGGAACACGCCCGGCCGGCCACGGCGGAGCGCCCATCGTCCCGATCCGAGATGGCGCTGGCAGAGATTCAACCCGGTGCTCCGGCATGGCAGGGGATGGCGCGACGCCGACGGCTGGACCCCGGCCGAGCGGCTTGGCATCGCCGCCTGCGAAGCCGGCGCGCGCCGCGACAGCAACCCGTTCTCTCTCTGCGAGCCGGGATGCTGGGAGGAATGGCGCGAAGGCTACGACCACGCCTGGATCGTCGCCAACCCCGACCGATGGTTCTCGGACATCGCATAGGGCGTCCGCACTCCAGCGGCCCACACCCCGCGAGAAAGAGCCTCACACCCACCTTCTGCGACAAGAGACAACCATGAACGTCAACGACCCGCGCGTCGTCGCATCCAGCCGGCGCTTCCACGCCAGTCTGGCGGCGCTGCGCAAGGCGAACCGGCCACGCTACGCCGTCGCCCGGCATCCACGCCGGCGCGGCTTCACGCTGCTCGACGCGGCCCACCGCGAGAGCATCGGCGACGATGTCGAGGGCATCGGCTGGATCTACTGGCCTGAACCGAGACGCCTGCCGCCGGAGACCGGCTGGTATCGCCGCCGCACCGACGCCGAGAAGCGCGCCCGCGACCTGAACGACTGCTTTTTTGCCGAGACGGAAGCCGGCGGCGCGCCCTACGGCCCGGGCCCGGCTTCCTGACGGCGCGTTTGCCGCGCCACGTTGCGAGAGGAAGAGGCCGGCGGGAGCGGTGGCGAGCGAAAGAGCGACCTGCCGCGGGACGGTCGAACGAATCTGAATCCTCAATCAGCTTGAAGGAGAAATCCGATGAACGAATCACGGCGCTTCCGCGTGTGTCCCGGCCCATACATGAACGGCGGCCAGGACCGGCTCGACGGTATCTTCGCCGAGCTTCTCTTGAACGCGCTTGCTGCCGGCGCCAGCCGCGTCGATGTCTACGTCTGGACCGGCCCGGGCTGGGGCCGTGTCTGTGTGACCGACGAAGGTTGCGGCTTCGCCGATCCGGAGACGCTTCTGAACCGCCCGGCCGATAGCGAGCCCTGCGCCCGCCGCCCGGCCGCGGCCGATGTCCGTCTGGCCGTGCTCTCCCGGCGCGGCGCCACCATCACCTCGCGGACCGGAGCCACTGAGCATGGCTGGAGGACCGATATAAGCCCCGCACATTTCGCCGGGCGCGACGATGTGCCGGTCGAGCAAGAGGGGACAATCCCTGGAACGCAGGTCTGTTTCGACTTTCGGCTGGACAGCGAGCGGCCGGAATATGTCCTCCAAGCCGCCGCCCGCTACTTTCCCTTGCCGATCTATCTGAACGGCGAGCGGGTGTTTCAGGCCGATCCGATGGACGGCGCCTTCCATCTAGTGGAATGCCAGGGCGTGCGCATCGGCGTCTTCCGGACCGCCATACCGTCCTATCTCAGCCGTCTGATGCAGCCTCACCAGCCTCACGGCGCCGCCCCCGAGATCAACTTCCTCGGCCGGCCGCTCTCCGCGGATCTGCCATGCGTCGACTCCGAGTACGACCAGATCCGGTACCATGCCCGCCTCGACATCGTCGATGCGCCGCACCTCCGCTTCACCTCCGGCGCCCGCGGCCACTTGGTCGATGACGCCGCACTCGAAGACCTGAAAACCAACGTCGAGCGGACGATCTATAGGGCGGTGGCGACGCTGCCCGAGCACCGGCTCCCCTTCGCGGCCTGGAAACGCGCTTCCGGTCTCGGTGTGCAACTGGACCTCGCGTCCGCCGAACTGCCGCTCTACGAGCCGATGTTCGCGGACGACAGGCCGCCACGCCGCGATCCGCCGAAGCCGCTCCCCGGCAAACCCATCCTGGCCACCGGCGAGGTCCATGCGCCCGCCGACCGCTGCCTGGCCCGCGCCTTCGCCAGGGCCGGCTGTCCCTTCGAGCTGCGCGCCGGCAACGAAGCCTATCTCGGCTATGGCTGGTACGACGCCATCCCCTCTGTCGACGAGGTCCGTTGGTTCGTCACCATCGACGGCGAGCGGCGGGAAGTCGAGGATCTCGACACCGCCGCCGAACCGGTCCGGCCGGACGCGATCGAAGCCGAGGTCACCGTGGCCAGCCGGACCGGCGACGAACAGGTCCTCACGCTTCCGACCGACGTTCTGCTGACCGGCGAGCCCGGCACTTTTCTCGACGAAATCACGCCGCTGATCGTCAAGGACGCCGACCTTGAACTCCACGATTTGCGGCAGCTGCTTGCGGACGCCTATTGCTGTCCCTACCCGGACCTCGACCACAGCGCCGAAACCCAGCGCGAGCGCTTCGACGACCAGGCCTTTGACCGGGCGATCGGGATCCTGGCCTCCGGCGACGCGGCCGCCATCGCATGGCTGGACTACGCCGTGCGGCGGGACCTCGTCTGGCGCGCGCCCGCCGGCCGGGTCGCGACCATCCGGATCGGTCCGGACCGCGGCGACCTCCGCATCGAGATCGAGCCCGACGGCGCGCAAGACGCCCCGGGGAAGGCTTTCTGACGGCCTGTTCACCGGCACGGCGTCTCCAGAGGAAGAGGCCGGCGGGAGCGGTGGCGAGCGTTGTGGCGGGCGAGAGAGTAGCCGGCCGCGACGCTCGTTTTCAGACAACCGAACCCGGAGCAAACCCATGACCGCCACCCAGACCTTCTACGCGACCGTCAGCGAGAAGACCCTCGACAAGGTCACGCAGCTCTTCAATGCCTCGCCGTCCGACACCCTCAACGAACTGGTCCAGAATAGCCGGCGCGCCGGCGCAACCCGCATCGACGTGCACCGCATCGAGAGCGATCTCGGGCCGGCCGCCGTCTTCCGCGACGATGGCCGCGGCGTCGCCGATCCGCGCACGCTGCTGGCCCTGGGCGACAGCGATTGGGACGCCGCCATCGCCGGCCGAGAATCTGCCGCCGGAATGGGCTTCTTCGCCTTGTCCCACGGATACTCCACCATCCGCTCGCGAACCCGCGATGCCGGGACCGGCTGGTCCATGACGCTCACGCCGGACCAGTTCACCGGCAAGGCGCCGGCGACCGCCGCGCCCCATGCCATGGAGCCGGGCACGGAGATCATCTTCACCTGCAAGCATAGTGAATTCGTGCTCGGCCGGCTCGAAGCCGCCGCGCGCTATTGCCCGGTGCCGGTCTATTTCGAGGGCGAGCGCCTGGATCAGCAGGACTTCCTGGCCGATGCCATCCATATTGAAACCTGGAACGGTGTCCGTATCGGCGTTGTCCAGCGCTCGAACTGGCATGACCAGCCTGTCATCAACTTCCACGGATTGACGATCGTCTCCGCCCAGACGGCGTTGCCGGACATCTCGTCCGTCCTGGACCGGTACTGCTATTCGGTGCGCGTCGACATCGTCGACTGTCCCGACCTGAAGCTGGTCCTGCCGGCCCGCAAGGAGGTGGTCCGGGACGCCTTCTTCGACGCGCTCAAAACGGCCTGCACGCGGGCGATGTATCGCGCAATCGCGCGTCAGTCCGGCCACACGCTCTCGTTCGACAACTGGCGGAAAGCCGGCGCTCTCGGCGTCGATCTGCCTGAAGCGGCGGCCGAACTCAGGCCCTACACGCCCGACATCGCCGATACCTACAACCGCTGCGTTCAACCGCCCGCCGAGGTGCCCGGTAATGCCTGCCTGGTCGACTTCGACGGCGAGGCGCAGGAGCAGCAGTGCTTCTGGCGTGCCTTCCGCAACAGCAGCCTCGACTTTGTACTATTCGAGCCCTGTTCCGCCTACGAAGGCTACGAATGGTACGACCGGCTGCCGCGCATCACCGGTCTGCGTCACTTCATCTCCGACGATGGCGAATGCGCCGAGGTCCTGGTCGCCGAAGAAGCCGGCGACCGCCGCCGTGTCGACAAGATCGAGATCGAGGCGACCATCCGCCAGCCCGACGGCGACAAGCAGCCGCTCCGGCTCGACACCGACCTTCTCCTTGTCGGCGACCCATGGGTCATAGGCCTTTGCGACGTCGGGATCTTTGCAGCCAAGGACAGCGACATCGATCCGGGCGGCCTTACCGACCTACTGTGCGCAAGCTATTTCTGGGTATCGGACGATGCCGAGGCGGACAGCGCCGACACTCAGCTGCGGGCCTTCCTGGACGAGGCGCAGCACATCGCCACCGGCTTTCTCCTGTCCGAACACGACGCCAACGTCGCGCTGCTGGAGAGGGCCATCCGCAACGATCTGCTGTGGCTTATCCCACCGGCGGCAAAGACGGTGATCACCGTGACCGATGGCGACATCCGAATCGAACAGATACCCGCTTGACCTGACCACGGCCGCAACGCGGCCCGGACCCGGCCTCCCGACGGCCGGTTCACCGGCACGGCGTGTTGAGAGGAAGAGGCTGGCGGGAGTCATGGCGAGCCCTGCGGCGGTCGAGCGACCGGCCGGCCGCCGCCAGGGCGTGTCTCAGCTTCCAGGAGATCACGCCATGAAGCCTTCACACGTCTCACAAGCCTTGCGTACATTGATCGCCATCAACAGGCCCGCCTTCGTCTGGGGCGCGCCCGGCGTCGGCAAGTCCAACATCGTCGCTCAGGTTGCCGCCGAGCTTGGGCGGCAGCTGATCGATATCCGCGCCGTGCTGCTCGACCCCGTCGACCTGCGCGGCCTGCCCCATGTCAACGGCGACGGCCGGGCCCACTGGGCGACCCCTGCGTTCCTGCCGCGTGACGGCGAGGGCATCCTCTTCCTCGACGAACTCAACGCCGCCCCGCCGCTGGTCCAGGCCGCCTGCTATCAGCTGGTGCTCGACCGCAAGCTCGGCGAGTACACGCTGCCGGACGGCTGGGCCGTGCTCGCCGCCGGAAACCGCGAGACCGACCGCGCGGTCACGTCGCGCATGCCCTCGGCGCTCGCCAACCGTTTCATCCATCTCGACTTCGAACCCGATCTCGACGACTGGTGCCAGTGGGCGCTGCAAGCGGGCAAGCAGGTCGAGGTCGTCGCCTTCCTGCGCTTCCGGCCGAACCTGCTGCATGCCTTCGATCCGGACCGCAAGGCCTTTTCATCGCCCCGGTCCTGGGCGTTCGCCTCCGACATCGTTGCCATTCAGGCCGACGCGGCGATCGAATACGACCTGCTGGCCGGCGCCGTGGGCGAGGGCGAAGCGGCCGAACTGCTCGCCTTCCTGAAGGTGTTCCGCCAGCTGCCGAGCCCCGATGCCGTGCTCATGACGCCTGACACGGCGCCGGTGCCAGACGATCCCGCCACCGTCTACGCGCTCTGCGGCGCGCTCGCCCGCAAGGCGTCGCCGGCGAACTTCGACCGGATCGCCGCCTACGCCAGGCGGCTATCGGCCGAGTTCGGCGTGCTGCTGGTCAAGGACGCCGTCACCCTGACGCCGGATTGCCAGCACAGCCAGGGCTTCATCGCCTGGGCCACCGACAACGGCGCCGTCCTCACCTGAACTTATCCCGGCCCTTTTCACCCGGCCGACCCGCTTTCCCTTCCCGAAAGGATTCCGCCATGACCCGTCTCACCGACCGCGCGATGCTGGCCGGCCTCACCATCACCCAGTGGAGCGCGCGCAAGCACGACAAGCGCGTCTCCGACCAGGTCGCCCGCGACCACGACGCCGGCGCCAATGCCGGGCGCTACAACAAGACCCTGATCGCCGGCGAGGCGCTGAAGGAGATCGGCTCGATCGCCGGCGAGGCAAGGGGCCATCACTACACCAACACCTTGCCCTGGGCGGATAACGGCACCCGCATCCTGCCCGCCGCCAACTACTGGGACTACACCCGCGAGCAACGCGCCTTCAAGGAGCGCTTCCAGGGCGCCGCCGCGCGGTTCCGCGAGAGCTATCCGCACTACGTGGCGGAGGCCCGGACACGGCTGAACACGCTGTTCCGGGCGGACGACTATCCCGACCCGGCGGACCTGGCCACCAGGTTCCACTACGAGAACGCCTTCACGCCGCTGCCCACGGCCGACGACTTCCGTGTCTCGCTCGGCGAGGTCGAGGAGGCCCGCATCCGCGCCGATATCGAGCAGCGCCTGGGCGATGCCACCCAGGCCGCCATGCGCGACCTCTGGGACCGGGTCTACGACGCCGTCTCGCACATGCGCGACCGGCTCGACCGCTACGAGGTCCATCCGGTCTCCGGCAAGGTGCAGCACCCCTTCCGCGACACCCTGGTCGGCAACCTGCGCGACCTCGCGGAACTGCTGCCGAGGCTCAACGTCACCGGCGATGCGGCGCTCGACGCCATGCGCCACCGCCTGGCCGAGTCGCTCTGCGTCCACGATGCCCAGGACCTGCGCGACGACGACGCCCTGCGCGAGCAGACCGCCAGGACGGCCGGCGACATCCTCGCCGACATGGCCGGCTACGCCGCGCCGGCCGCGGCGGCGGAATAAGGGAGGCGGACATGGAGAAGATCACCAAGGCGCGGGCGGCGCTGGTGCTGTCGCAGCCCTTTTTCGCCAGCCTGGCGCTGCGCCTCCGCCCGCTCGCCGATCCCGCCATCGAGACCATGGACACGGACGGCCGCTCGCTCTTCGTCAATCCGGACTTCGTCGACCGGCTCTCGTTCGACCAGCTCACCGGTGTCATCGCCCACGAGGTCATGCATCTCGCCTGCGGCCATCATGCCCGCAGGGGCGAACGCGACCTTCGGCGCTGGAACATGGCCTGCGACCACGCCATCAACGGCCTGTTGTTGGAGGCCGGGTTCGTGCTGCCGGAGGGACATTCGCGCGACCCGGCCTTCGACGGCCTCTCCGCCGAGGACATCTATGCCCGGCTGCCGCAAGAAGACGGAGGTGGCGACGGAAGCGGCGGTGGTGGTGCGCTCGACAAACCCGATGCGCCCTCCTCGGCCGACCCCGGCGGCTGCGGCGGTATCCGCGACGCGCCGGGCGAAGACGGCGGCACGGCTTCTCCGGACGAACTGGCCCAGGCCGAACGGGACTGGAAGGTCGCGACCTTGCAGGCGGCTCAGATCGCCACGGCCGCCGGCAAGCTGCCGGGCGCCATGGCGCGGATGATCGAGGGCCTGCGTAAGCCCTCGGTCGACTGGCGCGAGGTGCTGCGCCGCCTGGTCCGGACCACCGCTCGCAACGACTATGCCTGGTTCCCGCCGAACCGGCGCTACGTCGCCATGGGTCTCTACTTGCCGTCGCTCCGCTCGGAGGAGATGGGGCCGGTGGTGATCGCCGTCGATACCTCCGGCAGTATCTCCGATGACGTTGTCGCCGCCTTCTCGGCCGAGATCTCGGCGATCCTGGAAGACTGCCGGCCGGAAGCCGTCCACGTCCTCTACTGCGACAGGGAGATCGCCGGCAGCGAGACGCTTGCGCCCGACGACCTGCCGCTCCGGCTCGACCCGAAAGGCGGCGGCGGCACCGACTTCCGGCCGCCCTTCGAGTGGGTGGCGCGGCAGGACCTCGACCCGGCCTGCATGATCTACCTGACGGACCTCTGTTCGACCCGCTTCCCAGCGGCGGCGCCCGCCTATCCCTTGATCTGGGCCGCGACCAGCGAGCAACCGGCGCCCTTCGGCGACATCGTCCGCCTTTCGGGCACCTGATATAGATTTCCTCCCACCTCGGGCGGGTGCTTCTTTGGCGCCCGCCCATTTTTTTGCCGGCATGCCGGTTATCCGCCGCAGCCCCTTTCGCGGCATCGAGGACGATAACTAATTGTAGATATAATCAGTATAAATGTTACAATATCTGCAAATCTCCATGGAGGTCGAAATGTCGAAGGTCTCATCGCGCGAGTTCCAGCAGAATGTCGGCTATTACCAGGACCTGGCGATCGCCGAGCCGGTCGAGATCACCAAGCACGGCCGCGACCACGTGGTCATCCTGTCGGCCCGGGAGTATGAGCGGCTCAAGCGTCTCGACCGGCAGCCGCTCTACGCCTGGGAAGTGCCCGAGGACGTCGTGACCGCCATCGAAAAGGCGGAAGTGCCGCCGGGCCACGAGCACCTCGACGCCGAACTGGACAGCTAGGCAATGCCGCTGCCGGAGCCGGTACCGGGCCTTGTCATTTCCTACGCCTATCTCTGGCGGCACGAGCACGAACAAGGCCGCGAAGAGGGCCGCAAGGTCCGACCCGCGGTTATCGTCCTGGCCGCCGGACGCGGCGGGAACGAGAACGGCGACATCGAAGTCTACGTCGCGCCCATCACCCATACACCGCCGCCCGCCCCGGACATCGCTGTCGAGATTCCGCTCCGCGTCAAACAGCGCCTGCAGCTCGACGACGACCGTTCCTGGGTGATCGTGAACGAGGTCAACCGCTTCATCTGGCCGGGCGTCGATCCTTCTCCGGCACCGGCAACGCCGGGCTCCGCCGCCTACGGCATGTTGCCGCCGGCCCTGTTCCGCCAAATCCGAGACCTCTTCGTGCGCCTGGCCCGGTCGGGCCGCGCCGCCTCTGTGCGCCGCACCGAATGATCCAGCGTCCGTGCAGGCAGCGCCTGGATACGACCGGTTCGCGGGATCGTCAATCGCCACATGAGGGCGGCGGCGCCAACGACCGGTCGTCTTTCACGATCCGATAACCCGATAACCCGACAAGCCAAGCTGGGCCTCGAACGCCCGCAAAAAAACGCCGTAGGCCTCGACCCCCTCGCCACGGCGCTTGCCTTTCGGCAGCAGCCGGGCCGCCTTCCACGCGGCGAAACACAGGCTGAATTTTCGCTGCTCGTCACCCCTCATGCCTCGATATTAGAGCGCGAACAAAAAATAGAACAACTGCTGGATCACCGGGCTTCCGGACCCGCTCCACTTCATCTCCGGCAAGGCCATCCTGGCTGCCTTTTCGAACCGGCAAAGTCCGCTGACGAAACGCACGGCCTCCGCCGCAGCCGCGCACCAACAGACGAGGAAGAGGCGGGCGGAGGTCGGTTGGCGGGTTGCGCGGAGCGGAGAGGTCTCCATCCGGCCCGCCGACCGAAACCGCTGATGTCCCCGCACGGCCGCCGTTATCGATCGGCCCGGCCGCGGGGACCCGATCCGAAGGAAGGCGACCATGACACACACCTACTACCATGCGAAATCCTCCGCGCGCGTCTTCGGCGGCGAGCCGGATGACTATCTCCCGATCCACAATTGGTTCGACGCGACAAAGGAGAGCTTCTGCGATTTTCGCCACCGTGCGCTGCGCCACCATGCCGAGGGCATCTTCGAGTGCGAACGGGTGTTCGGCACCACCATCCTCAACAGTGCCGGCAAGGAGGTGCCGGTACGCTATATCGGCGAACAGCATGTGTTGGAGGACTGCGGCGGCCGCGTGCCGTCCCTGGCCGACTGGCTCTCCAAGATCCAACCGGAGCCCTGGATGGCGCGCGCCACCCGGACCGGTCACGGCACGCGGAGGGCGCAGCCATGATCAGCGCGCCGACCCTCGATCAACGGCTCGACGCCCTGCCGCCGAAAACCGCCGCGCCGTTTCGCCAGCTCCTGGCGGCGGGGCACATGGCCGAGGCTCTGCTGGCCACCGTGTTGGATGCCGGCGGCCTCGCCGGCGAGCGTCACAGATTGCTCGGTTTCACGGTCGCCTTTCTGCACCTGCGTTCGCAGGGCGTCCCGGTGCATGACGTCATTCGCATGGCCAAGGCCCGGCGCCGGCGTATCAACCTCGACTGGAGCGCCAGGCGCTGGCAGCTGGAACACGACCGCCTGTCGCGCGCCGAAGCCCTCGACCGCCTCACCGCGGAGAACGCGCGCTACGACGTCGCCGAATTCGAGGCGCTGCTGCCGGCCGCCTTTGACGGCTATCTCATCCGAAGCAGCCGGCGGCTGGGAATGGAGGGGCTGCGTCAGCGCCACTGCGTGGCAAGCTACGACACTCAACTGCGAACCGGGCGCTGCGCGATCGCCAGCCTGCTCGTCGGCAAGCGGCGCTGGACCGTGCAGCTGTTCGCGACCGGCAACCCCGAGTACCCGCTGCGCATCGGGCAGATCAAGACCCGGTTCAACGAACAACCGTCGAAAGAGATATGCAGTCGCATCCACGAGATGCTGGGCGTCGCGCTTGCGCCTCCCGTCGAGAAACAGGTCACCGATGGCACCCAACGGTTCACCTACCTGGACACCCTGCAACGCTTGTTGCCGGTCTTGCGTCAGCATGGCGTCGAGGGGATCACCGTCTCCTTCGACGGGTCCGGCGATGAAGGCGCGATCGACGACATCCGCTGCGATGGCGCCACCATCGACCCTCGCGGCGTTCATGTCGAGATCGTGCAGGCCGTCAGACGTTTCGAGGACGGCCAATGGGTCTCAACGCGGGAACTGCACCGGGTCTCCATAGCCGATGCGGTTCACGACCTGACCGACGACTATCTCGAGGAGACGAGTGTCGATTGGTACAACAACGAAGGCGGCTATGGCAACTTGCTGATCGACGTGGCGCGGGGGACCGTCACGTTGGACATCTGCGTCCGGTGCATACAAGCCGACAGAGCATTCTATTCGCAGTGTGATATCGAGACCGGCGATGAGATCGATTGACGGTTTTCCACCGGCCGCGCCCTTCAGGAACATCGTCCATCTGCCGGACGCCTGACACAGATCTCCTTCCCACCTCGGGCGGGTGCCTCTCCGGCGCCCGCCTATTTTTTTGCCGGTATGCCGGACAGGCCGCCCGGACGGCCGACGGCCATGAGCCCGGCCCGTCCGGCGCATCCCTTACTCCCCAACCGCCAGAGGCAGAGGGCCGCTGAGTAGGGGCGGTGGCGCGGTTTGGCGGGAGAGATTGCCGGCGCGCCACTCCCCCATCCCGTCCAGGAGTTCTCCATGGCGAATGCTTCATCCGGGGCCCTCGCGGCCTCGCTTCCCCTCTTGGCCGAACAGGCCCCCGACAAGCCCACCGGCCTCTACCGCGCCGCCCGGATCCTCGCCCGCAGGCTGGAAAAAGGCCGCAAGCTCGACCCTTCCACGATCAAGGAGACCATGACGCTCGCCTTCGGCGGCAGTGACGCGGCCGGCGCCTGGATCTGGAAGGACGCCTACGAGGCGGCCGAGGCCGCCCAGGTCTTGTTCCTGCAAAAGTTCGGCCCGGCCATGGCCGCGCAGGCCGCCGACGCCCCGGTGCTCCTGGCAATGATCCAGCGGATCGCCGCCCTCGCGCCCTCCGAGACCCGCCGCAGCGAGGAATCACAAGCACTGCAACAGTTCTCCACGCCCCTGCCGCTCGCCCTTGTTGCCGCCCGGGCGGCCGGCCTCGGGCCGGGCGACCTGGTGCTTGAACCGTCCGCCGGCACCGGGCTGCTTGCCGTCTGCGCCGAAATCGCCGGCGCCCGGCTCCACCTCAACGAGATCGCGGAGACTAGGGCGGGCTTGCTGGCGCATCTCTTCGGCGGCGATCGCGTCACGCGCCACAACGGCGAGCAGATCCACGATTACCTGGAGCCCGCGATCCGGCCGACCGCCGTCCTGATCAACCCGCCGTTCTCGGTATCGCCCGCGGTCGCGGGCCGGTTCCGCGGCGCCACCCACGCGCATCTCGCCTCGGCCCTGGCGCGTCTCGCACCCGGTGGCCGACTGGTGGCGATCACCGGCGCCGGCTTTTCGCCCCACGCTCCGGCCTGGCGCGAGGTCTTCGTCACGTTGCAGGCCCGGGCCCGGGTCGTCTTCACGGCGCCGATCGCCGGACGTGTCTATGCCCGGCACGGCACTTCCATGGAAACCCGGCTCACCGTGATCGACGGCACCCCGGCGGACGCGGCGGACCGCTTCCCCGAGAATCGCGGCCCGGCCGACAGCGCCGAGGCCCTGCTCGACTTGGTCGAAGCCCACCTGCCGCCGCGCCTTAATCCGCCCGCCGCCGAAGCCGCCGTTCCGCGATCCTATCCGCGGCCGTCCATCCCCCGCAGTCAGCCCACGCCAGCCGACTGGACGCCACGCCCGGCGTCCAGTCCTCCCTTGCTGGCCTCGACGCCACCCGCGCGGCCGAACTGGGCTACCGGCACCGCGACCGCCCGGCCGCCCGCACGGACATCACCGAAGCGCTTTACGAGCCTTATGCGGTCCAGTCCATCGCGATCCCCGGCGCCCGGCCGCACCCGAGCCCGCTGGTCCAGTCGGCGGCCATGGCCGCGGTGGCGCCGCCCAAGCCGAGCTACCGCCCGCAATTCTTTCCCCGCCTGGTCACGGACGGCACGCTTTCCGACGCGCAGCTCGAACAGGTGATCTATGCCGGCGAGGCGCACGCCGGCCATCTCGGCGGCTGGTGGACCGTCGACGAGACCTTCGACACCGTCGAGGCGGCGGCCCCCGGGACCGCCGGCGCTGTCCGCTTCCGGCGCGGCTATTTCATCGGCGACGGCACCGGCGCGGGCAAGGGCCGTGAAGTCACCGGCATCCTGCTGGATAATTGGCTGAAGGGCCGCCGCCGCGCGGTCTGGATCTCCAAATCGACCACCCTGCTGGAAGACGCGGTACGCGACTGGACGGCCGTGGGCGGTCTCGCCGGCCAGATCGTGCCGCAATGGAAATTCAAGCAGGGCGCCCCGATCGGCCTGCCCGAAGGCATCCTGTTTACCAGCTTCGCGACACTGCGGACGCAGGCCCGCGAAGAAAAATCCTCGCGCGTGCAGCAGATCGTCGATTGGCTGGGCCAAGAGGCGGAGAGCGGCGAAGCCGCGACAGGGACAGCAAATAGCTTTGATGGCTTGATCCTCTTCGACGAGGCCCACGCCATGGCCAATGCCGGCGGCGATACTTCCGGGCTGTGCGACAAGAAGCCGTCGCAGCAGGGACAGGCCGGAGTGCGTCTGCAGAACGCGCTGCCCGGCGCCCGGGTGGTCTACGTCTCGGCCACCGGTGCCACCTCGGTCCGCAATCTCGCCTACGCGCCGCGCCTCGGGCTCTGGCGCACCGGCGACTTCCCCTTCACCACCCGCACCGACTTCATCGCCCAGGTGGAGGCGGGCGGCGTCGCGGCCATGGAGGTGCTGGCGCGCGATCTCAAGGCCCTCGGCCTCTACGCGGCCCGCTCGCTGTCCTTCGACGGCGTCGAATACGAGTTGGTCGAGCATCGCCTCACCAGCGCGCAGCGCGCTATCTACGACACCTATGCCGACGCCTTCCGCGTGATCCACAAGAACCTCGATGCCGCCCTCGAGGCGATGAACGTGACGCGCGCCGGCGGGGGCACGCTGAATCGCCAGGCCAAGGCGGCGGCGCTGTCGGCCTTCGAATCCGCCAAGCAGCGCTTCTTCAACTATCTGCTGACCGCCATGAAGTGCCCGACGCTGCTCAAGGCGATCGAGCGGGACCTGGCCCGGGGCGACGCCGCCGTGGTCCAGATCGTCTCGACAGGCGAGGCTCTGCTCGACCGGCGCCTCGCCGAGATCCCGGCATCCGAATGGAACGACCTGACCGTCGACATTACGCCTAGGGAGGCCGTTCTGGATTATCTCGTCAGCGCCTTTCCGACCCAGCTCTTCGAGCCCTATACGGACGACGAGGGCAATCTGCATTCCCGGCCCGTCTATGACGATGCCGGCAATCCGGTGCGCTCGCGCGAAGCGGAAGCGCGGCGCGACGAAATGATCGAGCACCTCGCCGCCCAACCGCCGGTGCCCGCGGCCCTGGATCAGCTGTTGCATCGCTTCGGTACCGAGGCCGTGGCCGAAGTGACCGGGCGCACCAAACGCGTTGTCCTGACCCGCGGCCGCGAAGGCGACCGCTACCGGCTGCAAAAACGACCGGGCTCCGCCAACATCGCCGAGACCCAGGCCTTCATGGACGACGACAAGCGGATCCTGGCGTTTTCCGAGGCCGGCGGGACCGGCCGCAGCTACCACGCGGACCGCGGCGCCAAGAACCAGCGCCGCCGCATCCACTACCTGCTGGAACCAGGCTGGAAGGCCGACGTCGCGATCCAAGGGCTGGGCCGCTCGAACCGCACCAATCAGCGCTGCAAGCCGCTCTACCGGCTCCTGACGACCAACGTCAAGGGCGAGAAGCGCTTCATCTCCACCATTGCGCGGCGCCTCGACACGCTCGGCGCGATCACCCGGGGACAGCGCCAGACCGGCGGCCAGGGGCTTTTCCGCGCGACCGACAATCTCGAAGGCCTCTATGCCAGGATGGCGCTCCGCAAGTTCTACCGCCTGGTCTTCGACGGCAAGATCGAGGCGTGCTCCTATGCGGCCTTCATCGAGCACACCGGGCTGCGCCTGACCGACGGCGACGGCGGCCTGAAGCAGGAACTGCCGCCGATCACGCGATTTCTCAACCGGCTGCTGGCGCTGCCGATCACGCTGCAGAACCAGCTGTTCGGCGTCTTCGAGGAGCGCCTCGGCGCCGAGATCGAGGCCGCGATTGCCTCTGGCGCCTACGAGCGCGGCGTCGAGACCCTCGCCGCCGAAAGCCTTGTCGTGCAGGAGCGCCGCACGCTCTACACCCACGAATCCGGCGCCGTCACCGAGGTCTGCCGCATCGAGAAGAAGGACCGCAACCGACCGCGCTGCCTGGACGACGCGCTCGCCATCGAGGGCCGGCGCCTGGTCAACCGCAAGTCCGGGCGGGCGGCCGTCGCGGTCCCGGCGCGCGCCTTCATCGAGGAGGATGGCCGGGTCGAGCCGCGTGTCCGGCTCATCCGCCCGCTGACCGGGGACGGTATCGGCGAAGCCGACCTCGAGGCGTCGCACTGGCGCGAGGCCGAGACAGCGGTTTTCTCGGCCGCCTGGAACGCCGAACTCGCAGGCATACCTGCCTTTACCACCAGCACCCTCTACCTGATCTCCGGCCTGCTGTTGCCGATCTGGGACCGCCTGCCGGCTGAAAACATGCGGGTCTACCGCTTGCAGACCGACGACGGCCAGCGGCTCATCGGCCGCGTCGCCAGCGCCGAAGAATTGCAGGCGGTCTATGCCAATCTCGGCCTGGCCGATGACGCCCCGACGCTCGGCGCCGGCGAAGCCTGGACGGCGATCATGGAGCGCGGCGCCCGCCTGGAGTTGGCCGGCGGCCGGAGCCTCCGGCGCAGCATGGTGATGGGCGCCTACCGTTGCGAGTTTTGCGACGTCCCACCGGGAGAGGTCGGACGGATGAAGGCGCAGGGCCTGATCGGAGAGATCATCCAGTACCGCCTGCGCCTCTTCGTGCCCGACACCGACCGGGCGCCCGGCCTCGTGGCCCGGTTGGTCGCCGACCATCCGGTGACGAAGATCATACCGGCCGCGGCGGCGGCGGGAGGGGCCCATGGATAGCCCCGCCGCCGCGCTGGCGCGGCGCCTGGCCGAGAACGCCGAGGCGGTCTGCCGCCACTATCTTTCCAACGGCCGCAAAAAGGGCCGTTACTGGTCGGTCGGCGATGTCTACGGGACGCCGGGGCGCTCGCTTTGGGTGCGCCTCGCGCCACCGGGGCAACCCGGTAAATGGCAGGATGGCGCGGATGGCCGGTACGGCGACCTGCTCGATCTCATTGCCCTCAACCGGTCCTGCCGCGGCCTGGCCGAGACCCTCGCTGAGGCCAGGCGCTTCCTCGGCGAAGCACCTTCCGTGCCGAACCCCGCGCCGGCATCCCGGCAACGGCCGGAACCGAACCCCGGTCAGCGTACCGAAAGCGCGCGCCGGCTGTTCCGGGCCGGACGCCCGATCGCCGGCACCCCCGCCGAAGCCTATCTGCGCGCCCGGGGCATTACACGGACCCGCTTCGCCGTGCTGCGCTACCACCCGCACGTTTACTACCGCGCCCATGACGGCGCGCCGCTCCGGCGCCTGCCGGCCATGCTGGCGGCGATCACCGGTCTCGACGGCCGCATCGTCAGCGTTCACCGCACCTGGCTCGATACCGCCGCGCTCCGGGTCGCGCCGATCGACGAGCCGAAGCGCACCATGGCGCCGTTCCTCGGCTCGGCGGTCCGCTTCGGCGGGGCGCGCGACGTCCTCGTTGCCGGCGAGGGCATCGAGACCGTCCTGTCGCTGATATCAGCCTGCCCCGGGCTGCCGATGGCGGCCGGGACTTCGGGACCGCACATGGCCGCGATGACGCTGCCCGATGCGCTGGAGCGCCTGTGGATCGCCGGCGATGCCGGCGCGGCCGGCCGCATCGCCGCCACGCGCTTGCGCCAACGGGCCGAGAAACAGGGCGTCGCCGTCTTCGACCTCACGCCGCACGGCGACGACGACTTCAACGCCGATCTCCAGGCCCTCGGCCACGACGCCTTTGCCGCCCGGATCCAGGCGCTGCTGGCGGACGAACTGAACCGCCGCCGGCCTCTGGCCGGCTGACAGAGTTGGAGGCGGGCCGGTGGGAGTGAGCCGCGGGCGGCCGGAGAGAGACCGCGCCACCCGTTCAACGCCCAACCATCGAGGAGTAACTCTCATGGCGCAGATACGCCAATATCAGGTCACCTTCCATCCCGCCCACAGGGATGACGGCTTCATCGTCATCAGCTTCGAGATGACCAAGTCCTATCCGAAGCACACATTCGAAGCGGCCGGCGTTGCCGATATGGTGGCTCGGGTCGGGTCCCTGGCCGCCGGGCACGGCGCGCCCTGCAGTGCGTCGGTGAGATGCCTGTCGCCCCGTAAACCGCCCGGCTTCGACCGGGCGACGGCGAATCTCTACTTCAACCTGGACGCGCCCGGCGAAAGCCCGGCGTAGCCGCGCGTGACGTGCGGCGGGACCGCGTCAGCCGTCCCGCCGTGCTTCGCCCGCCGCCGATATCGCCCATGCGGCCCTTACGTCCATATACGCCGGTCCCGACGCGCCGGCATTGCCCCGCATCCTGAACAAGCGCGGCTCCTGCTGCCCGGCGGGCGCCATGCCGATCGACCGCTCCACGAAGTGGGGCAATCCCTTCGCGGTCGGGCGTGACGGTTCAAGGCTCGCGGTGGTCGTGAAATACAAGCACTGGCTGCCCACCCGGCCCGATCTCATGGCGGCCCTGGACGAACTGCGAGACCGCGATCAGATGTGCTGGTGCTGGCCGAATCTCTGCCACGGCAATGTCCTGCTACCGCTGGCGAACCGTCCCCGCTCGCCGATAATCCTCCTGTTGGCGCTCGCAGCTCACGGAGACGACGACAACCGAATTCCGTTCCGAACAACCAGCTCTGTCCCGACGCCTTCGCCGCCTGGATCCGGTCGGCGGCCGGCCGGAAGACCTCTTCGTGTTGCAACGCTTCCGGCCACCGGCCGGCTGATGGTCCCGGCGTGCCGGACGTCCGGCGGAGCCGGAGGCGGGCCGGTGGGAGTGAGCCGCGGGCGGCCGGAGAGAGACCGCGCCACCCGTTCAACGCCCAACCATCGAGGAGACCCGATCATGCCGCAATGGCACAGCCGCCCCGTTACCGCGTCCTGCTTCCACGCCAACGGCGGACGCGGCTACTACACTTACGACCGCGACGGCAGCATCGTCGCCGCCATCCATCCCGTCGGCGACCGGCTGGAAGACCGCCTCGTCGAGCAACGCCGCCGTGCGCTCATCGACGCGGCGCCCGAACTGCTGGACGAAGTCGAGCGCTTCCACGAGGCGGCCCGCTGCATGGCCGACCCCGGCCACACGCTCCATGCCCAACGCCACCTTCTGCCCTGGACGGCCATGGCCGCCCCCCTCGGGCCGCAGATCGCGCGGGCAAGAGGGGAGGACTGAAACAATGCGGTTCGACCAGCCCTCCGAAATCACCGCCCGGGCACTTGCGGCTAAATGGGCGCACAACAACCGGACCGTGAGCATCGTCTATCGCCTCGGCGAGACCTGCCACGTTCGCTCGTCCTGGATGACGCCGGTCGACGGCGCGGCCGTCGCCTGGCGCTACGGCCCGGATGGCCGCGCGATCGCCCGGCCCATGCCCGGCGACCTCGCCCGCCTCGCCGCGCCGTGGGCCTGGGGCGACGTCCCGCGCGGCAGCCTGCCGGTCGGCAGCGTCGACGTGATCGAAACCTGCCTCGCAAGCGACGGCTCCAACATCACCTTCAACGCGCGGGCGTTTTTCGATGGCCGGCGATGCTCCTGCGGCGGCGGTCCCGGCACCGTCGTCACGCCGCTCTGCGAACTGCGGCCCACGGATTCCATACGCGAGCAAAAGTTCTGGCGCTGGCGGGATTTCCCGCGCGCTGGCGGCGGCGTCGACTTCAGGCTTAGCGTACCCGTCTGGGACTGGTTTCCGCCCACCCGTTGATCCGGCCCGGCCGCCCCGGTCGCGCCATGACTTCCGCGGATCGCGCCTCGCCGAGAGACCCCGCCGAAGAGTGAAAGGAGGGAGGGGAAAGGGTGTTTTTTCACGTCGAGATAAGGAGAGAGATGATGCCCGGAATGAACATGGTAATACTCGAAGGCCGTTTGGGCGGCGATGTCGAGATCCGTCACACGACGAGCGGTGGCAAGGTCGCGACCATGAGCCTGGCCACCGACGAAGGCTATCGCAACAAGAACACCGGCGAGTGGGTCGACCGGGCCGAGTGGCACCGGATCGTGACCTTCCAGGAAGGTCTGATCGGCGTGCTGGAGAAACACGCGGTGAAAGGCCGCATGACCAGCGTCGCCGGCAAGCTCCAGACCCGGCGCTGGCGCAAGAATGGCGAGGAGTCCGACCGCTTCTCGACCGAGATCATCATCACGCCCGGCGGCCAGGTGAATTTCCTGGAACCGCTAGACGCGCGCATCGCCGGCCGCACGGGCGGCGAGACCCGGTCCGGTGACCGCGAGCAGCCGAACGGCGGCGCGAACGGGTATGCGTCGAACGGCAACGGCGGCGACGGCGGTGACGGCTATCTCGACGACGAGATTCCCTTCTGAGTGCTTGGGTCTGACAGTGAACGCGGCGGGGGCTCCAGCATGAGCCCCCGCCCGCCGCTCCCGTGAGGACACCGTGCAGGCACCGCCTGTCCCGCGCCTAGGCATCGCCTAGCGGCGCGCTAGCGCCGCACAAGGAGACCGCGAGGCGGGCGCCCCGGCAAACCCCGGCTGTCCGGCTTCACCGCCACCGCCCGGGACCCGTCGCGCTCACGGATGGCGTGGCCGGACCGATCCGGATCTGTCCCCGGTCCAGCAAGCGCTGGAAGACACCGCGCCGGGTCAGCGGTCCGCCGGACCTCGACTCCGCCGGGGCCCCGGCGACGCCGCCGCATCGAACGTCCCAGGCCGCACGGAAGATCCTCCCGCCCGGCTGGGGCCAGGGCCGCCCGTCCACCACGACACGAGCCCGCACACCAGGCGGCACGATTGCCTGACGGCTTCGGAGCCTGCCCACGCGACGGTCCGGGTGCTTCGGAGCCCATCGCCTCCTCGGTTCAGCGGCAAGCAGTGATGCCACTCATGCGGGGACGGTGACGGATTGGTGGACGCAGTTCAACGGCGCCGTCCGGCTTTTTTCCCCTGGGCGCAAGCGCCCATTCCTCGCGAGGCAAAAAAGCCCTCCGGACACCATTGATCTCCGCCCCCCTAATCCGTTGACACCTCCCCATGAGCGGCACCGCCGCTCGCCACCGAGATAAGGAACCGACGATGTATTCAGAAACGCCAGACGTCTTCGACGGCCAGGCCGCCCAGTCCGCCACCGCCGAAATCATGAGCCGCATGGAACTGTACGGCGCCATGCCGCCGGCCGACGAGGAAGACCACCGGGACCTGCCCGAGCAGGACGACAGCTTCGCCGCCCTGGACACCGTGTTCGAGACCCTGAGCGGCGTCTTCGAGGACACCTGCCTGGAGAGCGAAGCCGGCGACATCCTCTGGAACACGGTCAACGTCTTCCAGCGTAAGCTGGACCGCCTGGACAAGGGCTTCGACCAGCTCGGCTTCGAGATCCGCCGCGCCATCCGCGAGCAGGACGGCACCGAGATCAAGTCGGTCGAACTGGAGAAGCTGGAAATTCGGGCCAGGGCCACCTCCCGGGCCCGCGACTACTTCGAGATCCTGCGCGACCACGCCGCCGGCCTCTACGCCACCGCCACCGGGCGGCCCTGGATGCCCGGCCGTGGCTCCAAGGTCAGCCGCGCGGGCCTGACCGCCGCGGTCGTCGACAGCCGCGACTTCCTGGCCGCCAGCGAGCGCAAGAAGACCCTCTCGCTGGTCCCCGAGGGGCCGAAGGTCGTCGTCGCTGGCGGCATGGACTACCTCGATCTCAACCTGGTCTGGGACGTGCTCGACAAGGTCCGCGCCAAACATCAGGACATGGTGCTGATGCACGGCGGCGCGCCCAAGGGCCTCGACCTCATCGCAGCCAAATGGGCCGACAGCCGCGGCGTCGCCCAGGTGGTCTTCAAGCCGGACTGGAAGCGTTACGGCAAGAAACGCGCGGGCTTCGTGCGCAACGACCGCATGCTGGACCTGATGCCGATCGGCGTCCTGACCTGGCCCGGCACCGGCGTCACCGAGAACCTGGCCGACAAGGCCCGCGGCTTCGGTATCCCGACCAAGCAATACGCCTGAGCCCCCTGGCCCCGCCGGCATCGTCCGGTGGGGCCTTTTTTCTGCCCGCCCGCCGCGCTGCAACCAACCGGCGCCCCTTCCGGTGAGGGTGGAAGGCATCCTCTCTGGTCGTCCCAGTTTAGGGCGCGGCGGAGGCTCCATCAAGGATCTGGCGGTCCCCCCAATTTTTCCCTCCGCTGCGCTCCACGAAAAATCGGCACCCCCGCCGCCCGCCAAGGCGGCGCTCCCTTCGGTCGCGTCCCTGACGGAACCTCCGCCGCACCCTAAACCGCCTCCCGTTATCGATGAACTGCAACAAACGGAGGAAGTTATGCGACCGAAAGACCCATACGAAACCGAGGACGAATACATATACAACGTATACGTCGAGAACGAGATAATCCCCGTCTTCCGCGAAATGGATCCGGAGGCGTTGGATTTCGATGAAGAGTACCGCCGGGCCTCAGACCTGGTCTATGAGCGCGAGATGGAGTGGGAAAACCACGGCAAGGCCGAGTGGGAAAAACACTCGGCGCAACTCGAGCGGCGCGCAAAACGCAAGCCGTATTGGGACAAACACCTCAAGCTGAAGCTGTGGTGGGACGAACATCTCAAGTACGTCGTTTAGGCACGCGAAAAGGCCCCGCTGGAAACGTCCGGCGGGGCCATTTTTCTGCCCGCCCGCCGCATTGCAACCAACCGGCGCCCCTTCCGGTGAGGGTGGAAGGCATCCTCTCTGGTCGTCCCAGTTTAGGGCGCGGCGGAGGCTCCATCAAGGATCGGCGGTCCCCCCAATTTTTCCCTCCATTCCGCTGCGCTCCATTCCACGAAAAATCGGCACCCCCGCCGCCCGCCAAGGCGGCGCTCCCTTCGGTCGCGTCCCTGACGGACCCTCCGCCGCGCCCCAAACCGTCTCCCGTTTTCGAGGAAATCAACCAACGGAGAAGACGATGACCGAAGAACTTCACATCATCCGCGCAAGGGCCGAGGAAGACCGCTGGGACGAGATCGAGCGACAGATCGCCGAATGGGACCGGGCCGAGCTTTCCGACGACGTCGAGCCCGATACCGATCCCGAGATCGAGACCTTGCTCGCCGAACACGGCTACTGAGACACGAGGCCCCGCTGGAGACATCCGGCGGGGCCTTTTTTCTGATCGCCTGTCGAGCGCCGGGACCGCTCATGCGGTCCCGGCCGGTCCGCCCGCGCCCACCGCGGCGGCCCGGTTTCGGCCCTGGACCGCGTCTGAATGACCATCCCCCTGCCAGTCCCCAACGGGGACCGAAACCTGTTTTACCCCCCAAATCTCCGGTATAGCTCAGAAATGTTCGGCCTTCCCGCCGGTCTCCTACGTCATACGACGCCAGTTCGCCCACACCTGTCGCTACAAGAGTAGCAGAGGCGGAAAACCCAGCCATTCCAATGGCTTGAGGTGTGTTAACAGGGCCGCTTTGGGTGTTCAACAAATGTTAACAGAAAAAAACCCTTGTCTTTCAATCGGTTGGACTCCGGTGTTTGACAAATGTTAACAGCCGGAACCAGGTGTTTAACAAACGTTAACAGCCCGGCGGCGGGAAAATGCGCTCTTGCAAACGCTCAATTGGGTCGTTCCCCGACCGAACCATCCGGCTCAGATATGGCGGGTACTCAAATGGGTTGGCGTGCCGGCATGGCGGAAGGCGGGCAGGGAGTGGTCGAAAGCGAATCCTGGTGCTGTCGCGTGGGCCTTGTCACATCCCTGCCCACAGGCCTCACACCTGAACACCATCGACCGTCACATTGGCGTCGACCAGCAGGCGGGCGTTGCCGTTGTCGAATTGGACGAAGGACTGGCCATCGATCTCCACCGTCTCCGCGGCCCGGGTCCAGCCGGCATCCGCCGTCGTCACCCTGTCGCCGGCATCGCCGAGCACCGTCAGGGTGGTCACGCCGCCGGCGGTGTCGTCGGACAGGTCCAGCAGGTCGCGGATGTCGAGGGTGAGGCTGTTGTCGCCCGTCCCCGTCAGGTCGATGCGCTCGATGCTGTCGACCTTCGCTGGCAGGATGGCGGTGAAGTCCAGCGTAATGCCGGACCCGTCCAGGCGCAGCGTGTCTTCGCCCGTACCGCCGTCGATGCGCGCGAAGGCCGTATCGGAGATGCCCAGCACGTCGTCGCCGGCGCCCGAGCGGAAGATGTCCAGCCCGCCGCCGCCGGTCAGCACGTCGTCGCCCCGCCCGCCGCGCAGCACTTCCCTGGTTGTGTTATTGGCCGTGCCTGTCGTTGTCACCGGCGCCCCGTCCGTCCCAAACGCTCCGCCGAACACCACATAGGCCTCGCCGGCGCTGGCGTCGCCGTCGTCGCCGAAGGGCGCGCCGACGATCAGGTCGTCGTAGCCGTCGTGGTTCACGTCCCCCGCGGACGACACGCTCCGCCCGGCCTGGTCGCTCCCCGCGTCGCCCTGGATGATGAAGCCGTCGTCGGCCGGCAGGTGGCTCAAATCGATGGTCCCGAAGCCCGAAGCCTTGCCGAACACGACATAGGCCTCCCCGGCAAAGGCGCCGCCGTCGTAGCCGAAGGGCGCGCCGACGATCAGGTCGTCGAAGCCGTCGCCGTTCACGTCGCCCGCCGAAGACACGCTGAACCCAGCCCAGCGGCCCGCCGCGTCGCCCTGGATGATGAAGCCCTGGTCCGCCGACAGGGTGGTCAGGTCGATGGTCCCGAAGTCCGAAGCCTTGCCGAACACCACATAGGCCTCCCCGGCATTGTCGCCGCCGTCGTCGCCGTAGGGCGCGCCGACGATCAGGTCGTCGAAGCCGTCGCCGTTCACGTCGCCCGCCGATGACACGCTGAACCCGGCCTCGTCGCCCCCCACGTCGCCCTGGATGATGAAGCCGTCGGTCTGCGACAGGGTGGTCAGGTCGATGGTCCCGAAGCCCGAGGCCTTGCCGAACACTACATAGGCCTCGCCGCCGTCGTCGCCATAGGGCGCGCCGACGATCAGGTCGTCGTAGCCGTCGCCGTTCACGTCGCCCACCGAAGACACGCTGAACCCGGCCCAGCCGCCCGCCGCGTCGCCCTGGATGATGAAGCCGTCGGCCGCCGACAGGGTGGTCAAATCGATGGTCCCGAAGCCCGAGGCCTTGCCGAACACCACATAGGCCTCCCCGGCATCCGGGCCGCCGTCGCTGCCATAGGGCGCGCCGACGATCAGGTCGTCGAAGCCGTCGCCGTTCACGTCACCAGCCGAAGACACGCTCCGGCCGGCCCTGTCGCCACCCGCGTCGCCCTGGATCACGAAGCCGTCGGCCGCCGACAGGGTGGTCAAATCGATGGTCCCGAAGCCCGAGGCCCTGCCGAACACCACATAGGCCTCGCCGGCATCGATGCCGCCGCCGTAGGGCGCGCCGACGATCAGGTCGTCGTAGCCGTCGCCGTTCACGTCCCCCGCCGACGAGACGCTGAACCCGGCCTGGTCGCCCCCAGCATCGCCCTGGATGATGAAGCCGTCGTCCGCCGGCAGGGCGGTCAGGTCGAGCACCCGCCGGGACACCGCGGTGTCTCCGGTGCCGGTGGTGACCACGGTTCCGAAGCCCGAGGCCGTGCCGAACACGACATAGGCCTCGCCGGCATCCCCGTCGCCATCGTCGCCCCGGGGCGCGCCGACGATCAGGTCGTCGAAGCCGTCGCCGTTCACGTCGCCCGCCGAGGACACGCTCCAGCCGGCCTGGTCGCCCCCCGCGTCGCCCTGGATGACGAAGCCGTCGGCCGCCGACAGGGTGGTCAGGTCAAACACAATCGCCACCGTGACATCGGTGTCGACCAGCAGGCGGGCATTGCCGTTGTCGAACCGGGCGAAGGATTGGCCGTCGATCTCCACCGTGTCCGCGGCCCGGGTCCAGCCGGCATCGGTCACCGTCACGCGGTCGCCGGCATCGCCGAGCACCGTCAGCGTGGTGATGCCGCCCGCGGTGTCGTCGGAGAGGTCAAGAAGATCCAGCAGAGTGAGCCGTAGCGTGTTGTCGCCCGTCCCCGTCAGGTCGATGCGCTCGATGCTGTCGACCTTCGATGGCAGGATGGCGGTGAAGTCCAGCGCGATACCCGACCCGTCGAGCCGCAGCGTGTCCATGCCGTGACCGCCGTCGATGCGCGCGAAGGCCGTGTCGGAGATGCCCAGCGTGTCGTCGCCGGCGCCCGAGCGGAAGACGTCCAGCCCGCCGTTCCCGGTCAGCACGTCGTCGCCCCGCCCGCCGCGCAGCACCTCGCGGGCCGTGTTGCCGGCCGTGCCCGTCGTCGTCACCGGCGCCCCATCCGCCCCGAACGCTCCGCCGAAAACAACATAGGCTTCCCCGGCGCTGCCGCCGTCGTCGTCGCCGTAGGGCGCGCCGACGATCAGGTCGTCGTAGCCGTCGCCGTTCACGTCGCCCGCCGAAGACACGCTGAACCCGGCCTGGTCGCCCGCCGCGTCGCCCTGGATGATGAAGCCCTCGCTCTCCAACAGGTTGCTCAGGTCGAGCACTTGCCGGGGCACATCGTCGATGGTGACCTCGGTCCCGAAGCCCAACGCCTTGCCGAACACGACATAGGCCTCCCCGGCATCCCGGCCGCCGTCGTCGCCGAATTTGGCGCCGACGATCAGGTCGTCGAAGCCGTCGCCGTTCACGTCGCCCGCCGACGAGACGCTCCAGCCGGCCTGGTCGCCTCGAGAATCACCGCCTTCGTCGCCCCCCAAGTCGCCCTGGATGATGAAGCCGTCGGCCGCCGGCAGGGTGGCCAGGTCGATCACCTGCCGGCTGTCGGCGTCCCCGGAATCCTCGGGGGACCCGAAGCCCAACGCCTTGCCGAATACGACATAAGCCTCCCCGGCATCCCGGCCCCCGTCGTCGCCCCGGGGGGCGCCGACGCCGGCAAGGATGCCGGGGAGGCTTATGTCGTATTCGGCAAGGCGTCGGGCTTCGGGACCATTGATCTGGGCACGCTGTCTCCGGACGAGGGCTTCGTGATCTGGGGCGACAGGTTGGGCGACAGGGCCGGGCGGAGCGTGTCATCGGCGGGCGACGTGAACGGCGACGGCTTCGACGACCTGATCGTCGGCGCGCCGCACTCCAGAAAAGGTGGTTTAGAGACCGGCAATGCCTATGTGGTGTTCGGCAAGGCGTCGGGCTTCGGAACCCTGGTCAACAGCGGCACCGACGCGGCGCCGGTGTGGCGGCGGGTGATCGACCTGGAGAACCTGTCGGTGAACGAGGGCTTTATCCTCCAGGGCCAACGGCATAACTGGGGGGACAAGACCCGTGCCGGCTGGAGCGTGTCGTCGGCGGGCGACGTGAACGGCGACGGCTTCGACGACCTGATGGTCGGCGCGCCGAGGGGCGACTACGGCGGCCGGAATGCCGGCGAGGCCTATGTGATCTTCGGCACGGCGAGCGGCACGGCGCCGATGATCCTGACGGGGACGGCGGGCAACAGCGCCAGGGAAGTGCTGCGTGGCAGGGCCGGCGACGACGTGCTGACGGGCCTCGGCGGTGCGGACGTTTTCCGGTCCGGGGCCGGCGACGACGTGCTGGGGGTTTCGGATGCCGGCTTCGCGCGCATCGACGGCGGCCACGGCATGGACACGCTGCGCCTCGACGGCTCGGGCATGACGCTGGACTTCACCGGGATTCTTCCGTCGATCGTGCAGAGCATCGAGCGCATCGACATGAGGGGGTCGGGCGACAACACGCTGCGGCTCACCCTGCTCGACCTGCTGGACCTGTCCGACGACACCGCCGGGGGCGTGACCACCCTGACCGTGCTCGGCGATCTCGGCGACACGGTGAGGACGGGCGACACCGGCTGGGCCTATACCGGCCTGACGACGGCCGGCGGGGTGGAGTTCGCCGAGTACCGCAAGGGCGGCGGCCGTCTGCTGGTGGAGGCGGACATGATAGGGGTCGGCCTGGACGGTCTGTCCGCGGAACAGGGCTTCATCATCCGGGGCGACGCGGAGGGCGACGAGGCCGGCTTCAGCGTGTCGTCCGCGGGCGACGTGAACGGCGACGGCTTCGCCGACCTGATCGTCGGCGCGCCGTGGGGCGATGCCGGCGCGGCCTATGTGGTGTTCGGGACGGCGGGGGACTTGGGTGCCACCATCGACCTGGGCGGTCTGTCCGCGGAACAGGGCTTCATCATCCGGGGCGACGCGGCAGGCGATAATGCCGGCTTCAGCGTGTCGTCTGCGGGCGACGTGAACGGCGACGGCTACGACGACCTGATCGTCGGCGCGCCAGGGGGCAACGATGGCGGCGCCAATGCCGGCGCGGCCTATGTGGTGTTCGGCAAGGCGTTCGGCTTGGGCGCTATCGACCTGGACAACCTGCCGGCGGACGACGGGTTTATTATCCGGGGCGCCGCGGCGCACGACTGGGCCGGCTGGAGCGTGTCGTCTGCGGGCGACGTGAACGGCGACGGCTACGACGACCTGATCGTCGGCGCGCCAGGGGGCAACGATGGCGCCGCCAATGCCGGCGCGGCCTATGTGGTATTCGGCAGGGCGGGGGGCTTCGGGTCGCCCGAGGATTCCGAGAATCTGGCGGGCCGGCGGGTGCTCGACCTGAAGACGCTGCCGGAGGGCGAGGGCTTCGTCATCCGGGGCGACGCGAGAGGCGATAAAGCCGGCTTCAGCGTGTCATCGGCGGGCGACGTGAACGGCGACGGCTTCGACGACCTGATCGTCGGCGCGCCGGAGGGCGACGACGCCGGCAAGGATGCCGGTGAGGCCTATGTGGTGTTCGGCAAGGCGTCGGGCTTCGGGACCATTGATCTGGGCACGCTGTCTCCGGACGAGGGCTTCGTGATCTGGGGCGACAGGTTGGGCGACAGGGCCGGGCGGAGCGTGTCATCGGCGGGCGACGTGAACGGCGACGGCTTCGACGACCTGATCGTCGGCGCGCCGCTCAGCAACGCCAGCGCCGGCGCGGCCTATGTGGTGTTCGGCACGGCGGGGAGCTTCGGGGAGGAGGCCGGCGGCCGGCAGGTGTTCGACCTGACCGGGCTGTGGTCGACGTGGGACAATACATCCCGGGGTTTCGTGATCCGGGGCGATGCCGGCGGTGACCGGGCGGGGCGGAGCGTGTCGGCCGCGGGCGACGTGAACGGCGACGGCTTCGACGACCTGATCGTCGGCGAGCCCTACGGCGACGATGGCGGCCGGGATGCCGGTGAGGCCTATGTGGTGTTCGGCGGCACATTCGGCGCCGGGACGGATCCGGTGACCCTGATGGGGATGGTCGGCAACAGCGCCAGGGAAGTGCTGCACGGCGGACGGGGCGACGATACGCTGACCGGCCGCGGCGGTGCGGACGTCTTCCGCGCGGGGGCCGGCGACGATCTGGTGAGCCTCTGGGACATGGACTTCGTCCGCATTCACGGCGGCGCCGGCGAGGACACGCTGCGCCTGGACTCTGGGCCCAGCGTCACGCTGGACTTCACCGGCATCCGTCCGTCGGTGGTGGAGAGCATCGAACGCATCGACCTTAACGGATGGGCCCATGGGAACGCACTGGTGCTGACGTCGCTCGACGTGCTGAGCCTGTCCGACGATGCCGTCGGCAGCATCACCACGCTGACGGTGCTCGGCTATGCCGGCGACAGGGTGACGATGGCCGACGGCGGCTGGACCAGGGTCGCGGGCACGGTGACGCTCGACGGCGTGGAGTTTGCCCAATACAACAACGGTCATGCCCGCCTGCTGGTCGGCATCGATGTGACGGTGAACGAGGCGCCGGTGTTGGATCTCAACGGCGCCTCTGACGGCACGGGCTATGAGACGACGTTCACCGTGGGCGGTGACGGTGCCGCGATCGCCGCTGGCGTCACCACCATCACCGATGCCGACAACACGGAGTTGGCGAGCGCGACGATCGTGCTGACCAATGCCCAGGACGGCGATAGCCTGGATACGTCCGGGGTTGCGGCGGCGTTAGAGGCGCTGGGCGAGAGCATCGCCGTGAATACGGCGGACGCCACGACGGAGGTCATCAGAACGATCACCGTGACGCTGAGCGGTAGCGCGTCGCTGGCCGCCTACCAGGCGGCTCTGGCGGCGGTCCGATTCGTCAACGGCTCGGAGAACCCCGCCGATACGCCTCGCACCATCCAGGTGACGGTGAACGACGGCGACGACGGTAGCGACGTAGCGACCAGCATTGTCACCGTCGATTTGGTGAACGACGCTCCGGTGTTGGATCTCAACGGCGCCGCTGACGGCACGGGCCATGAGGCGACGTTCACTGTGGGCGGTGGCGGCGTCGCGATCGCCACCGCCACCATCACCGATGCCGACAACACGCGGATCGAGAGCGCGACGATCGTGCTGACCAATGCCCAGGACGGCGATAGCCTGGATACGGCCGGGATTGCGGCGCTGGGCGGCGGCGAGAGCATTGCCGTGAGCACGGCGGACGTCACGGACACCGATGGCATCAGAACGATCACCGTGACGCTGAGCGGCAGCGCGTCGCTGGCCACCTACCAGGCGGCCCTGCGGGTGATCCGCTTCGACAACGGCTCGGAGAGCCCGGATGTCAGGGATCGCACCATCCAGATGACGGTGAACGACGGCCGCAGCGACAGCGACGGAGCGACCAGCATCGTCACCATCAACCAAGCGCCGGTACTGGATCTGGGCGGCGCCGCTGACGGCACGGGCTATGAGGCGACGTTCACTGTGGGAGGCAGCGGGGTCGCGATCGCCGCCGCCACCGCCACCGTCGCCGATGCCGACGACACGGAGTTGGCGAGCGCGACGATTACGCTCACCGATGCCCAGGACGGCGATAGCCTGGATACGGGCGGGATCGCGGCGGCGTTAGAGGAACTGGGAGGTGGTGAAAGCATCACCGCCACGACGACGTCCGCCACGACGGAGGGTATCAGAACGATCACCGTGACGCTGAGCGGCAGCGCGTCGCTGGCCGCCTACCAGACGGCTCTGGCGGCGATCCGCTTCGTCAACGACTCGAACAATGCCGTCACCGGGGACCGCACCATCGAGGTGACGGTGAACGACGGCGACGGCGGCAGCGACGTTGCGACCAGCATCGTCACCGTCGATTTGGTGAACGACGCGCCGGTGTTGGATCTCGACGGCGCCGCTGACGGCACGGGCTATGCGGCTGACTTCTTTGCGGGAGGCAGCGGGATCGCGATCACCGCCGCCACCATCGCCGATGCCGACAACACGCGGATCGAGAGCGCGACGATCGTGCTGACCAATGCCGAGGACGGCGATAGCCTGGATACGGGCAGGATCGCGGCGGCGCTGGGCGGCGGCGAGAGCATTGCCGTGAGCACGGCGGAGGCCACGGACACCGATGGCAACAGAACGATCACCGTGACGCTAAGCGACCCGGCTTCGCTGGCCGCCTACCAGGCGGCCCTGCGGGCGATCCTCTTCGTCAACGGCTCGAACAATGCCGCCACCGGGGACCGCACCATCGAGGTGACGGTGAACGACGGCGGCAGCGACAGCAACGTAGCGACCAGCACCATCACCGTGATCCCGGTGATCGCCGTTCCGGAGAGCACGACGGAGATAATAACGACGGTGACGCCGCCGCAGGGGATGGTGAACGAAGAGTACGAAATTGTGCGGGGCGTGGCGGACGGGGGGTTCTTCACGATCGATCGAACCGAAGGGTACCTGACCTTTGATCCTGCCCCGGACTACGAGGCACCGGGGGACCAAGACGGCGACAACGTCTACGAGGTCGAAGTCCAAATCACCGATGGGACCAACACGGTGCGTCAGACGATCCATGTGAGGGTGACGGACGTCAACGACAACGTGCCCTCATTCGACACGCCAGCATCGCTGAGCATCGCGGAGAACGCGACGTTCGTGATGCGGGTAAGGGCGACGGACGCGGACGCGGGCACCACGCTTGTTTACTCGATTGTGGGGGGCGCGGACGGGTCGCTTTTTGAGTTCGACGAGAACAGCAATGCGCTGCGCTTCCGGGCGGCGCCGGACTTCGAGATGCCGGGGAGTTCTGACGGCGACAACGTCTACGAGGTCGAGGTCCAGGTCTCCGACGGGGCGCACACGGTGCCGCAGACGATCACGGTGACGGTGACCAACGTCAACGAGCACGCGCCCGTATTCACCACGCCAGCGTTGCTGAGCGTCGTGGAAAACACGACGTTCGTGACGACGCTGACGGCGACGGACGCGGATGCGGATGCGGACACCACCTTGCGCTACTCGATCATCGAGAACGCGGACGACGACAGCGGGCTTTTCCTAATCAGTTCGGTAACCGGGGTTCTGGAATTCGAGCACGAGCCGGACTACGACGACCCGAGGGACCAGGACAGGGACAACGACTATGTGCTGGATGTCCAGGTTTCCGACGGGGAGTTCTCGACGCCGCAGACGATTACGGTGAGGGTAACCGACGGGGCGTCGGCGTCTTCTCGCACGACGCCGGGCACGGCGGACGGTTACAGTGCCGTCGCGGCGCCGATGACGGTTTTGGGCACGGCAGGTAATGCAGAGACAGAGGTGCTGCTCGGCGGCGCGGGCGACGATACGCTTGTCGGCCATGGCGGGCGGGACATCTTCCGCGCGGGCGCCGGCGACGACACTCTAGGCATCTCCGATACGGCCTTCGCGCGGATCGACGGCGGCACGGGCGAGGACACACTGCGGCTCGACGGGTCGAATATCACACTGGATTTCGCCGCCATCCTGCCAGCGAAGGTGGACAGCATCGAGCGCATCGACCTGACGGGGACGGGCGACAACAGCCTCAACCTGGACATCCGCGATGTGCTGGACCTGTCCGACGACACCGCTGGCGGCATCACCACACTGACGGTGCTCGGCGATGCCGGCGACAAAGTGACGGTGGCCGACGACGGCTGGACCCGGGCCGCGGGCGAGGTAGAGATCGACGGCCAATCCTTTGCCCAATTCGACAACGGCCATGCCCGCCTGCTGGTCGACACCGATGTGGCGGTTGATGGGGCTCAGGCGGCGTGATGGTGGTGGCGATGGATCGCGCTCCCGGGATAGCGCGATGCCTGGGGCGGCCGGATGGAGGGAAGCCGGTCAGGCGGCTTAATGGAGTCGAAGGATGAGTATTAAGCATCGTGTAACGGATTTGGATGGTGTGGAGCGGACCGGGACGCTGGCGCCCGGCGACAAAGTGGGTTTTGCGGCGGGCGAACGGGAGAGCCTTCTGAGTGTCGGCGGCGTTCTTGGCCATGAGCTGCGGAACGACGCGGCGGTTTTGCTGTACGACAATGGCGAGATCGTGCTGTCCGGCCTTTCGCGTTCGGCGGTGAAGGCCTTTGCCTCGGATCTGCCGCCGGCCTCCGGGTCCCGCGGCTCCGGCACAGGCCTTGAAGGAAGCGTTATCACCGCGCCGGCCGTGGCGCAGAGCGCCGCGCCGGACGGCGGCGGTCCCGCCCCTGTTGCCGCCGCATCGGCGGCGCCGTCCTCGAGTGCCGCGGTGCCGGCGGGGGCTGTCGTCAACGACCATGCGCCCAACGACCATGCGCCGGAGATCATCTCGAATCCGGCGGTGGAAGTGGCGGAGGGCACGACGGGGGTGATTCGGGTAAGGGCGACGGACGCGGACGCGGGCACCACGCTTGTTTACTCGATTGTGGGGGGCGCGGACGGATCACGTTTTACGATCGACGAGGATACCGGGGTGCTGGACTTTATCGAGGCGCCGGACTTCGAGATGCCGGGGAGTTCTGACGGCGACAACGTCTACGATGTCCAAGTCCAGGTTTCCGACGGGGCGCACACGGTGCCGCAGACGATCACGGTGACGGTGACGGACGTGAACGACAACAGGCCGGTGATCAACTCTGCGGATGCGGTGAGCGTCGGGGAGGAGTCGGCGACGTTTGTGATGGAGGTGACGGCGACGGACGCGGATGCGGGCACCACCTTGACCTATTCGATCGAGGGCGGCGCGGACCGGCTGCGTTTCACGATCGACGAGAACACCGGGGCGCTGGCCTTTATCGAGACGCCGGACTTCGAGAACCCGCGGGACACGGACGGCGACAACGTCTATTCGGTGATGGTCCAGGTCTCCGATGGGCTCCGCCACGATCGCCAGACGATCACCGTGACGGTGACGGACCGCGGTGCCGGTTTTATCATCCGGGGCGCTGCGGCGGACGGCCGTGCGGGCTGGAGCGTATCGTCGGCGGGCGACGTGAACGGGGACGGCTTCGACGACCTGATCGTCGGCGTGCCGCGGGACGACGATAGCGGAGAAGATGCCGGCGCGGCCTATGTGGTGTTCGGCACGGCGGGGGGCTTCGGGCGCGCGGTCGATGGCCGTCAGGTGCTTGGCCTGAGCGACCTGTCCGCCGAGGAAGGCTTCGTCATCCGGGGCGATGTGGCGTATGACCTTGCCGGCTGGAGCGTGTCGTCGGCGGGCGACGTGAACGGCGACGGTTTCGACGACCTGATGGTCGGCGCGCCGCGGAGCAACGACGGCGGCAGCGATGGCGGCGAGGCCTATGTGGTGTTCGGCAAGGCCTCGGGCTTCGGGACCATCGACCTGACCACCCTGTCCGCCGAGGGCGGCTTTGTGATTCGGGGCGGCGGGTCGGGCGACCGCGCCGGCTTGAGCGTATCGTCGGCGGGCGACGTGAACGGGGACGGCTTCGACGACCTGATCGTCGGCGCGCCCGACGCCGGCGACGGTGGCGCGGCCTATGTGGTGTTCGGCACGGCGGGAGGCTTCGGGCGCGCGGTCGATGGCCGTCAGGTGTTCGACCTGGACGATCTGTCGGTGGCGCGGGGCTTCGTCATCCGTGGCGAGGCGCTGGACGACCATGCCGGCTGGAGCGTGTCGTCGGCGGGGGATGTGAACGGCGACGGCTACGACGACCTGATGGTCGCGTCGCACCACGAGGGGGGGCGGGCCTATGCCTATGTGGTGTTCGGCGGGGCCTCGGGCTTCGGGAGCGCCGAGGATCCCGGCGACCCGGCCGGCCGGCGGGTCGTCGATCTGAGCCGCCGGTTCGACGGTTTTGCCATCCGGGACGATCCCGAGGCCGACAGGGTCGGCTTGAGCGTGTCGTCGGCGGGCGACGTGAACGGCGACGGTTTCGACGACCTGATCGTCGGGGCGGCGCGGGACGATGGCGGCGAGGCCTATGTGGTGTTCGGCAAGGCCTCGGGCATCGGGGTCTCGGTTGCCGGCCGCCGGATCGTCGACCTGACCAAGCTGTCGGCGGATGAGGGTTTCGTGATCCAGGGCGCCGCGGCGGGCGACCAGACCGGCTGGAGCGTGTCTTCGGCCGGCGACGTGAACGGGGACGGCTTCGACGACCTGATCGTCGGTGCGCCAAGGGGCAGCGGTACCGGCATGGCCTACGTCGTGTTCGGCGGGGCCTCGGGCTTCGGGATTGCCGAGGATCCCGGCAACCCCGGCGGCCGCCGGGTTTTTGACCTGAGCGTCCTGTCGCCGGACGAGGGCTTCGTGATCCGGGGCGCCGCGGCGGGCGACCGTGCCGGCTTCAGCGTGTCGTCTGCTGGTGACGTGAACGGCGACGGCTTCGACGACCTGATGGTCGGCGCGCCCTATGGCGGCGGCACTGCCGGCGGGGGCCATGTGGTGTTCGGCGGGGCCTTCGGCGCCGGCACGGCTCCGGTGACGACGGCGGGGACGGAGAACGACGAGATCCTGCGCGGCGGGGCGGGCGACGACCGGCTTGCGGGCGGCGGCGGGCGGGACGTCATCCGCGCGGGCGCGGGCGACGATGTGCTGGGGGTCTCGGATGCCGGCTTCGCGCGCATCGACGGCGGCGCGGGCCGGGACACGCTGCGGCTGGACGGGTCGGGCATGGTGCTGGACTTCACCTCCATTCCGCCGTCGATCGTGGAGAGCATCGAGCGCATCGACCTGACGGGGTCGGGCGACAACACGCTGCGGCTCACCTTGCTGGACCTGCTGGACCTGTCCGACGACACCGCCGGCGGCGTGACCACGCTGACCGTGCTCGGCGACAGCGGCGACATCGTGCGGATGACCGAGGATGGCTGGGCGGTCAACGGCACGACGGAGATCGATGGCGAATCCTTTACCCGCTACGAGAACGGCAATGCCCGTCTGCTGGTTGCTTCCGACATTACGGCTTATGTCAACAACGAGCATGCGCCGGAGTTCACCGCGCCGGTATGGCATAGCGTCCCGGAGGGCGTTTCATTGGCGTCCCCGTCGGTCCGGTTGACCGCGGCGGACGCGGATGGAGACACCCCGCTCACCTATTCGATCGTCGGCGGTTCGGACCAAGGGGCTTTTTTCGAAATGAGTCCACGGTTCTCCGGGCTGCTGGTCTTCCGGTCTCCGCCGGACTTCGAGAGCCCGGGAGATAATAACGAAGACAACGTCTACGAGGTGGAGGTCGCGGTCTCGGACGGGAACCACACGACGACGCAGACGTTCATGGTGCGGGTGACGAACGTCGATGAAGCCGGCGACCCCGCGCGGGCGATCGACCTGACCCATCTGTCGCCGCGCGAGGGCTTCGTCGTCCGGGGCGACGCGGCGGGCGACTATGCCGGTTGGAGCGTGTCGTCGGCGGGGGACGTGAACGGCGACGGCTTCGAAGACATGATCGTCGGCGCGCCCCGGGGCAACGATGCCGGCACCGACGCCGGCGAGGCCTATGTGATCTTCGGCCGGGGCGGGGCTTTCGGGACAACGTGGTCCGACGGCCGGCAGGTGTTCAACCTGGAGCACATGTCGCCGCGCGAGGGCTTCGTGATCCGAGGCGACGACGCTTCGGACTTTCTCGGCTGGAGTGTGTCGTCGGCGGGCGACGTGAACGGCGACGGCGTCGACGACCTGATTGTCGGGGCGCCCTTTGACAACGATGGCGGCACTGATGCCGGCGAGGCCTATGTGATCTTCGGCGGGACGAGGGCGTTCGGGACCCTGCACGAGGGCCGGATGATGTTCAACCTGAGGCACATGTCGCCGGCCGAGGGCTTCAGAATCCTAGGCCACAATTCCGACGATGATGCAGGGGCGTGGGACCATGCCGGCTGGAGCGTGTCGTCGGCGGGCGACGTGAACGGCGACGGCTTCGACGACCTGATTGTCGGCGCGCCCTACGCCCCCGATGGGGACGATGGTATTGTCTGGGACGACGCCGCAGCCGGCGACGAGGCCTATGTGATCTTTGGCCGGGGAGGAGCGTTCGGGACGTTAGACACGAACACTGGCCGGCAGCTATTCAACCTGAGGCACATGTCGCCGGCCGAGGGCTTCGTCGTCCGGGGCGATGGGACATGGCCGGCCGGAGTGTATCTTCGGCGGGCGACGTGAACGGCGACGGCTTCGACGACCTGATCGTCGGCGCGCCCTATGACAACGGTGGCGGCACTGATGCCGGCGAAGCCTATGTGATCTTCGGCGAGGCAGGGGCGTTCGGGACCCTGCACGAGGGCCGGATGATGTTCAACCTGAGCCACATGAACGCGCGCGAGGGCTTCGTGATCAGGGGCGATGCAGCGCATGACCTGGCCGGCTATAGCGTATCTTCGGCGGGGGACGTGAACGGCGACGGCTTCGACGACCTGATCGTCGGCGCGCCCTATGGCGACGACGGCGGCGACAAGGCCGGCGAGGCCTACGTGATCTTCGGCGGGACGGGGGCTTTCGGGACCCTGCACGAGGGCCGGATGATGTTCAACCTGAAGTACATGTCGCCGCGCGAGGGCTTCGTGATCCGGGGCGATGCGGCGGGCGATTATGCCGGCTGGAGCGTGTCGTCGGCGGGCGACGTGAATGGCGACGGCTTCGACGATCTGATCGTCGGCGCGCCATGGGGCAACGACGGTGGCACCGACGCTGGCGAGGCCTACGTGATTTTCGGCGGGACGGGAGCTTTCGGGACCCTGCACGAGGGCCGGATGATGTTCAACCTGAGCCACATGAACGCGCGCGAGGGCTTCGTGATCAGGGGCGATGCGGCGCATGACCTGGCCGGCTGGAGCGTGTCGTCGGCGGGTGACGTGAACGGCGACGGCTACGACGACCTGATCGTCGGCGCGCCCTATGGCGACGACGGTGGCACCAGCGCCGGGGAGGCCTATGTGGTGTTCGGCGGCCCATCCCTGGGCGGTGGCTATCCGGTGGAGATAAAGGGCACGGCCGGCAATACAACCAGGGAAGTGCTGCGCGGCGGGGCCGGCGACGACGTGCTGGGGGTCTCGGATGCCGGCTTCGCGCGCATCGACGGCGGCCACGGCATGGACACGCTGCGACTCGACGGCCGGGGCATGACGCTGGACTTCACCGGGATTCTTCCGTCGGTCGTGCAGAGCATCGAGCGCATCGACATGAGGGGGGCGGGCGCCAACACGCTGCGGCTCACCCTGGCGGACCTGCTGGACCTGTCCGACGATACCGCCGGGGGCGTGACCACGCTGACCGTGCTCGGCGATTTCGGCGACACGGTGAAGACGGGCGATACCGGCTGGGCCTATGCCGGCCTGACGACGGTCGACGGGGCGGAATTCGCCGAGTACCGCAAGGGCAACGGCCGTCTGCTGGTCGATGCCGACATGACGAGACGCGATCTGAGCAACGTGTCGCCGGACGAAGGTTTCGTGATCCGGGGCGCCGCGCTGGGCGACCGTGCCGGGTGGAGCGTGTCGTCGGCGGGCGACGTGAACGGCGACGGCTTCGACGACATGATCGTCGGCGCGGCGGTGGCCAATGCCGGCGCCGATACCGATACCGGTGCGGCCTACGTGGTGTTCGGCACGGCGGCGGGCTTCGGGAGCGCCGATGAAACCGGCCGCCGGGTGCTCGATCTGGACGGCCTGTCCGCCGATACGGGCTTCGTCATCCTGGGCGATGCGGCCTATGACCGTGCCGGGTGGAGCGTGTCTTCGGCGGGCGACGTGAACGGCGACGGCTACGACGACCTGATCGTCGGCGCGCCCTTGGGCGACGACAGGGACCCAGGCAATCTGAATGCCGATTCCGGCGAGGCCTATGTGGTGTTCGGCACGACGTCCGGCTTCGGTGCGCCCGAGGATCCCGAGAATCCAGCCGGCCGGCGCGTGATCGACCTTGGCGAACTGTCCGCCGAGACGGGCTTCATCATCCGGGGCGACCGGGTGGGAGGACAGGCCGGGTGGAGCGTGTCGTCGGCGGGCGACGTGAACGGCGACGGCTTCGACGACCTGATCGTCGGCGCGCCCAATGATGGGTCCGGCACCGCTTATGTGGTGTTCGGCACGGCTGTGGGATTCGGGAGCGCGGCCGACGGGCGGCAGGTCCTCGACCTGAGCGAACTGTCCGCCAGCGAGGGCTTCATCATCCAGGGCGGCCGGGCGTATGACAATGCCGGGTGGAGCGTTTCGTCGGCGGGCGATGTGAACGGCGACGGCTACGACGACCTGATCATCGGCGCGCCAAGGGACGACAACCAGGTCGTCGATGCCGGCGCGGCCTATGTGGTGTTCGGCACGGCCTCGGGTTTCGGGATCCCCGAGGACCCGGAAGCCCCAACCGGCCGGCAGATCCTGGACCTTGACGGCTTGTTGTCAGCCACTCAAGGCTTCGTTATCCAGGGTGGTTGGGCGTATGACAATACCGGGTGGAGTGTGTCGTCGGCGGGCGACGTGAACGGCGACGGTTTCGACGATCTGATCGTCGGCGCACGCCACGCCGACGACGGCGGCGAGGATGCCGGCGCGGCCTATGTGATCTTCGGCAAGGCTGTGGGCTTCGGGACCGCGGTCGGAGGCAGACAGGTAATCGACCTGGGCAATCTGTCGGCGGATCAGGGCTTTACGATCCATGGCGGGGCGTTGGATGACCAGGCCGGCTGGAGCGTGTCGTCGGCGGGCGACGTGAACGGCGACGGCTTCGACGACCTGATCGTCGGCGCGCCCCGGAGCGACAGCGGCGGCGAGGATGCCGGCGCGGCCTATGTGGTGTTCGGCAAGGCCTCGGGCTTCCAGGCGCTCGACCTGAACGAGCTATATCGGTTGCCGTTGGAAAAAAGCACGCCGCTACCCGATGGCTTCATCATCTGGGGCGATGCCGCGGGCGACCGGGCGGGGCGGAGCGTGTCGGCTGCCGGCGACGTGAACGGCGACGGCTATGACGACCTGATGGTGGGTGCGCCAAACGGCGACGACGGCGGCCCGAATGCCGGCGCGGCCTATGTGATGTTCGGTGGGGCCTTCTGGGGCAGCACGGATCCGATAACGATGACGGGCACGGCCGGCAATGAGACCAGGGAGATGCTGCGCGGCGGGGCGGGCGACGATACGCTGACCGGCCTCGGCGGGGCGGACGTCTTCCGCGCGGGCGCGGGCGACGATGTGCTGGGGGTCTCGGACACGGCCTTCGTCCGCATCGACGGCGGCACGGGCCGGGACACGCTGCGCCTGGACGGGTCGGGCATGGTGCTGGACTTCACCTCCATTCCTCCGTCGATCGTGGAGAGCATCGAGCGCATCGACCTGACGGGGACGGGCGGCAACACGCTGCGGCTCACCCTGCGCGATCTGCTGGACCTGTCCGATGATACGTCCGGGGGCGTGACCACGCTGACGGTGCTTGGCAATGCCGGCGACGTGGTGAGGCTGGCCGACTTCGGTTGGCGGGCCGTCGGCGGCACGACGATCGATGGCGAATCCTTTACCCGCTACGAGAACGGCAACGCCCGTCTGCTGGTCGATGCCGATGTGAAAACCTACGCTCCGACGATCGACCTGGGCAATCTGTCGGCGGATCAGGGCTTTACGATCCATGGCGGGGCGTTGGATGACCGGGCCGGGTGGAGCGTGTCGTCGGCGGGCGACGTGAACGGCGACGGCGTCGACGACCTGATCGTCGGTGCGCCCCGCACCGCCAAGGGCGACCTCACCGACGCCGGCGCGGCCTATGTGGTGTTCGGCAAGGCGTCGGGCTCGGGCGCCATCGACCTGGGCAATCTGACCGCGGACGACGGCTTCATCATCCGGGGCGATGCGGCGCATGACCAGGCCGGGTGGAGCGTCTCGTCGGCGGGCGACGTGAACGGCGACGGCCTCGACGATCTGATCGTCGGCGCACCGCGGGGCGACAAGGGCGACTTCACCGATGCCGGCGCGGCCTATGTGGTGTTCGGCAAGGCGTCGGGCTCGGGCGCCATCGACCTGGGCAATCTGACCGCGGACGACGGCTTCATCATCCGGGGCGATGCGGCGCATGACCGGGCCGGGTGGAGCGTGTCATCGGCAGGCGACGTGAACGGCGACGGCCTCGACGATCTGATCGTCGGTGCGCCCCGCACCGCCAAGGGCGACCTCACCGACGCCGGCGCGGCCTATGTGGTGTTCGGCAAGGCGTCGGGCTCGGGCGCCATCGACCTGGGCAATCTGACCGCGGACGACGGCTTCATTATCAGAGGCGATGCGGCGCATGACCGGACCGGCTGGAGCGTGTCTTCGGCGGGCGACGTGAACGGCGACGGCTTCGACGACCTGATCGTCGGCGCGCCCTACGGCGCCGACGGCGCCGGGGAAGCCTATGTTGTGTTCGGCACGGCCTCGGGCTTCGGGACCGAGGTCACCACCGGGACCGGAGCGGATGCGGTGTCCCGGCGGGTGATCGACCTGACGACCCTGCCGGCGGCCGATGGCTTCATCATCCAGGGCGACGCGGGGGCCGACCGGGCCGGGTGGAGCGTGTCTTCGGCGGGCGACGTGAACGGCGACGGCTTCGACGACCTGATCGTCGGCGCGCCGAAAGGCGACGACGGCGGCCCGGATGCCGGGGAGGCCTATGTTGTGTTCGGCAAGGCGTCGGGCTTCGGGACCGATATCGGTGGCCGGCAGGTGATCGACCTGACGACCCTGCCGGTGGCCGACGGCTTCATCATCCAGGGCGATGCGGCGGCCGACCGTGCCGGCTGGAGCGTGTCGTCGGCGGGCGACGTGAACGGCGACGGCTTCGACGACCTGATCGTCGGTGCGCCCTTCGGCAGTGACGGCGACGACGCCGATACCGGCAAGGCCTATGTGGTGTTCGGCCAGGCGGAGAACTTCGGGCGCAGGGCCGATGGCCGGCAGGTACTTGATCTCGATGGCCTGTCGCCGGGCGAGGGCATCACCCTCCATGGCGCCGCGCCGTCCGACCGAGCCGGCTGGAGTGTGTCGTCGGCGGGCGACGTGAACGGCGACGGCTTCGACGACCTGATCGTCGGTGCGCCAAGGGGCGACGACGGCATCGACGCCGGCGAGGCCTATGTGGTGTTCGGCGGAGCATTCAACGCCAGCGGGTCGCCGGTGGAGATGGAGGGCAGGAGCCGGCGTAGCGACATGCTGCTCGGCGGCGCGGGCGACGATACGCTTGTCGGCCATGGCGGGCGGGACATCTTGCGCGCGGGCGCCGGCGACGACGTGCTGGGGATCTCCGACACGAACTTCGCCCGCATCGACGGCGGCACGGGCGAGGACACGCTGCGCTTGGACGGGTCCGGCATTACGCTGGACTTCACCGCCATCCTGCCATCGAAGGTCGACAGCATCGGGCGCATCGACCTGACGGGGACGGGCGACAACAGCCTCACCCTGGACATCCGCGACTTGCTGGACCTGTCCGACGACACCGAGGGCGGCGTGACCATCCTGAGGGTGTTCGGCGATGCCGGCGACAGGGTGACGACGGCCGACAGCGGCTGGACCCGGGCCGCGGACGAGGTGGAGATCGACGGCCAGTTCTTCGCCCAATTCGACAACGGCAACGCCCGCCTACTGATCGACTCCGACGTCACGGTCGATGGGATTCAGGCATGATACCGTTCGACAACAGCGTGAGTGAGGACACATCGGTTCTTCCCGAGCGACCTGATTTCTTACCCGCTCTGATGTCGGTGGCGCGGTTCCATGGCCGGGGGATGGCGCCGGACAGCCTACTGCGCGGCCTGCCGCTGACCGACGGCATCCTCGATGCCGGGCATCTCTCCGAGGCGGCCGCCCGGGCCGAACTGCACGTCGCCGCTCTGGACAAGCCCCCTCATAAGCTCTCGAAGACCGAGCTGCCGGCCCTGGTCCAACGCGAGGACGGCGAAGCCGTCGCCTTGCTGCGCCAAGACGGGGACGGCTTCGTGATGCAGGCCGGCGCGGCGCCGCCGGGCCGGATGGAGCGCGCGGAGGCGGAGGCGCTGACCGGCCCGGTCTGGTGCATCCGGCCGGCGTTCTTCTTCGATCACCGCAGCCTGCTGTTCGACCTCAAGGCGCACAAGCGCTGGTTCGCCGGGCCGCTGTTCGCCAATCGCTCCCTCTATGGCTTCGCCATGCTGGCCGGCCTGTTTACCAATCTGGCATCGATATCGGTGTCGATCTTCGTCATGACGGTCTACGACAGGGTGGTTCCCAACAACGCCCTGCACTCCCTGACGGCGCTGCTGATCGGCATCCTGATGGTCATCGCCATGGATTTCGGCATGAAGGCGATCCGCGGGTACCTGGTCGATGCCGGGGGGCGGCGCTTCGACCTGACAGTGGGCGCCCGCCTGTTCGCACGGGTCCTGAGCATGCGCCCGCGCGGGCGGCCGCAATCGTCCGGCGCGCTGGCCAATGTCGTGCGCGAATTCGAGACCGTCCGCGAGTTCTTCACCTCCGCGACCCTGGTCACACTGGGGGACCTGCCTTTCGTGGCGCTCTACGTCTTCGTGATCTGGTGGGTCGCCGGGGCGGTGGTCTACGTCATCCTGATCGCCATCCCGGTGGTGATCGGCGCCGGCCTGCTGCTGCAATGGCCCCTGTCCCGGCTGGTGGCGCGCGGCTTCCGGGAGGGATCGCAGAAGTCGGCCTTCCTGCATGAAGTAGCGATCGGTGTCGATACCATCAAGGCGGCGAACGCCCAGGCCTGGGCACGGCGGCAGTGGGAAGGCTATATCGTGCAGAACGCCGATACGAGCCTCAGGAGCCGTCAGGTCTCGCATCTGTCGCTGACCATCACGGCGACGGCGAGCATGCTGGTGACGATCGGCACGGTCGCGGTCGGCGCCCTGCTGATCGCCGCCGGCGAGATCACCACGGGCGCGGTGATCGCGGCCACCATCCTGGCGGGCCGGGCGATGGCGCCGTTCGGCCAGATCGCCAACCTGATGGCCAGATGGCAGCAGACGCGCATGGCGATCTCCGCCCTCGACAAGATCATGGTGGCGGAGACCGAGGAGGATCAGGCCGGCGATCAATTGCAGCGCTTCCAGATCAAGGGCGAGATCGAATTGAGCGAGGTCGCGTTCACCTATCCGGCAACGACGATGACCGGCGCGGTGCCGGAACCGGCGCTCGCCAAGGTCTCCTTCGGAATTCCCGCCGGTGAGACCGTCGCGGTGCTGGGCCGTATCGGCTCGGGCAAGAGCACGCTGCTGAAGCTGCTGGTCAACCTCTATGGCGCGGACAGTGGCCACGTGAAGGTGGACGGGGTGGAGGTACGCCAGATCCACCCCGCCGAACTGCGCGGCCAGATCGGCTATGCCGGCCAGGACGCGGTGCTGTTCCACGGATCGATACGCGACAACATCGCGCTGGGCGCGGCCAGTCCCAGCGACGAGGACATCGTGGAAGCGGCCTGCGTGGTGGGCCTGGACGGGATGATGGCCCAGTCGGCCGGCGGCCTCGGCACCCCGGTGGGCGAACGCGGCCAGCTTCTGTCCGGCGGCCAGCGCCAGGCCGTCGCCCTGGCGCGCGCGCTGGTGACGCGGCCGGCCGTCCTGCTGCTCGACGAGCCGACCAGTATGATGGACCACACCGCCGAAGGCCGGTTTCTGGAGGCTCTGGCGCGGTCCCGCCGCGGCCTGACCACGATGATCGTGACCCATAAGCCGAGCGTCCTGCAGCTGGCGAGCCGGGCCCTGGTGTTCGAGCGTGGCAAGCTGGTGCTCGACGGCCCGCGGGACGAGGTTGTCGCGGCCCTGTCCGGCGGCGCCAAGGTGATGCCCTCGCGGAGCGAGCCGGCGGAACCGGGCGCCATGGGAGCCGGGCCTTGACCCGTGCCGAAATGACGATCCAGCCGCCGAGCCGCGATCCCATGCGCGGCCCGCGCCGCGTCGTGCCGCTCCTGTTGTTGCTGATCGTCGTGTTCGTCGGCGGCCTGACGGCTTGGGCGCGGACGGTCGAGCTCGATATATCGGCCGCGGGGATCGGGCGGGTCATTCCGTCCAGCCAGGTACAGACGGTGCAGAACCTGGAAGGCGGTATCGTTGCCGAGGTCCTGGTGCGTGAAGGCGACCGGGTCGAGGCGAGCCAGGTCGTGGCGCGGATCGACGACACCGGCCTGGCATCGTCCTTGCGGGAAGACCGCTCGACCTACCTGAGGCTGTCGGCGACCGCGGCGCGTCTGGGGGCGGAGGCGGCCGGGAAGCCGCTGGCGTTCGATGAAGAAGTGACGGGTTCTCCCGAAGGCGGGGCTCTCGTCGCGGCGGAAGAGGCGCTGTTCGAGAGCCGCAGGCAGAGCCTTCATGACGCCGTTTACGTGCTGGCGCAGGAGGCGGCGGGCGCGAGGAAAGCCGCGGCCAGCGCGCGGTCGCGCGGCACGCATCTTGAGCATCGTTTGAAGGCTGTGAAGGAAGAGCTCGACATTGTCGTACATCAGGTAGCGGCGGGTCTGGTCTCCAAGGTCGAGGCGCTGAAGCTGGAGGGCCGGATCGCCGAGATCGAGGAGCAGAGGACGATCGCCCGCGGCGAGGCCGCCGCGGCCGAGGCGCGCGGGGAAGAAGCGGCAGCGAAGATCGCGGAGAAGCGGTCGGCGTTCGTCAGCGCCGCCCTCGAGGACCTGAACCAGATCAGGCTCAAACGGTCCGCCTTGAAGGAAAAGCTGGTGGCGCACCGCGACCGGGTCACCCGCAGCAACGTGCGCTCCCCGGTGAAGGGCGTGATCAAAACGCTCTCCGTGACGACCGCCGGCGCGGTGCTGAAGCCGGGCGATCCGATCATGGAGATCGTGCCCCTGGAGGATGCCCTGTTGATCGAGGCCCGCATCGACCCGCGCGACATCGCCTTCATCCGGCCGGGCCAGGAGGCCCAGGTGCGGGTGACGGCCTACGACTTTTCGGTCTACGGCGCGCTGCCCGGGCGGGTCGAACGCGTCGGCGCGGATACGACCGTCACCCGTGACGAGGAGAGTTTCTACCCCGTCACCATTCGTGTCGACGATGCCCGGCTTCCGGCGCAGGAGCACCTGCCCATCATGCCGGGCATGGTCGCCGATGTCAGCATCGTCACGGGCAGCCGGAGCATTCTCGATTATCTGTTGAAGCCGGTCTACAAGCTGAAGGAGCGTGCCTGGACGGAGCGCTAGGCAGCCGGCGACAGCTTCATGTGCCACCCGCCGCCTGGCGCGGCCTGAAAGGGGAAAGAGGAACAGGATGAACGAAGCCGACACAACCGGACCGGGCCGGGATGCCCCGTTTGAGATGAATGCCTCGCGGGGCTTCGAGGACTGGTTTGGGCAGTTGGACGTCTCCTTGGCGGTCACGACCTACCAGGTCGGCAAGTTGTTCCTGCTGGGGATCAAGCCCGATGGCAAGCTGTGGATATTCAACCGCAACATCGGCCGTTGCCTGGGTCTTGCCGTCGCCGGCGGCGGCCTTTGGGTGACCGGCGACAACCAGATCTTCAGGCTGGAAAACGCGCTGGAGGACAATGCGGAAACGACGGAAGGTCATGACGCGGTCTATGTGCCGCAAACGGCCCACTACACCGGGGATCTGGACATTCACGACCTGGCGGTCGAGGCGGACGGCCGGCTGGTCTTCGTCAACACGCTCTTCAACTGCCTGGCGACGGTCAGCAGCACCCATAGCTTCATCCCGCTGTGGCGCCCCGGGTTCATATCGCGGTTGGCGGCGGAAGACCGCTGTCACCTGAACGGCCTGGCCCTGGTGGAGGGCAAGGCGGCCTATGTCACGGCGGTGTCCGAGAGCGATACCTTCGATGGCTGGCACGACGGCAAGCTCTGGCTGCTCAATTCGGGGACCGGTGAGTTCGGCTATCTGGACGCCAAGAGCGGCGCCTTCGAGGCGGTCTGCTTCTGTCCCGGCTACCTGCGCGGCCTCTCCTTCGTCGGCAACTACGCCGTCATGGGGCTGTCCCTGCCGCGCGGCAACAAGACCTTTTCCGGGCTCGCACTGGAGGCCCGCCTGGAAGAGCGCAAGATCGAGCCGCGCTGCGGGCTGTATTTTGTCGATCTGGCAACGGGTGACGTTGCCCATTCCATCACGATCGAGGGCGTCGTGTCCGAGCTTTATGACGTCGCGGTGATACCGGGCAGGAAGTTCCCCATCGCCTATGGGCCCATGAGCCCGGAGCTTGCAAGGCTGGTGTCGGTCGGGGAACTGCCCAACTGAGCGGGCTATTTTAAGAACCATGGCGAAGGACAGTGTCGATAATGGCGAACCGGAAAGACGGTAAATCAAAGCGGGGAAACGGCGCCGCGGAAACAGACGGCGCTAAAGCCGTTGAGGAAGCCGGAGCGCCCGGGTCCGACCCGGAGACGGCCGAGCGGATCGAGGCGGCGCGCAGGGAGGCCCACACGACCTTCGGCCGGGCGGTGCTGGTCATGATGGTCACGCCGCGCTACCGCCATCTGTCGGTGAGCGACCTCCATCACGTCCTGCTCGAACCGCTTCTGCGCGACAGGGTGGCGATCGCCACGGCCAAGCCGAAGGAAAACGAGGGCGCCGACACGCTGACCGGCTTCGCCATCTGGGCGAGCGTGTCCGAGGACGTCGATGCGAAGATCCGCGAACAGATCAGGGCCGGCGTCTTCCCGGTCCGCTTGAAGCCCGAGGATTGGACGAGTGGGCCGGTCAACTGGCTGCTGGATGTGATCGCACCGAACCAGTGGCTTGTGACCGCCGTCACCACCGGCTTTCGGCAGGTGATCAAGGGAGACGACCTGCGCGTTCACCCGATCGTCGCTTCCCTTATCGGCCCCGACGAGCTGAAGAAGATGGGCGCGGCGCCTATTGAGACGGACTGGGGCGGAGCCGAAGGCGCCGCATGAGGCCAAAGGTCCGGTGACGACCTCGGCATAGGCATGTCCACAAGGAGATAAGGCCGATGCTGTTGCCCCGGCCCGTAATCAGGATTCTGAAAATTTATGGATTTTTAACTCATTGTGTCTTATATAATGAACAATTATAGCCTCTAATAGTCAAAATATAAGACAGTTCATGAAAACGCAGGCAACAGATACGCTACCAAGAGCAGCCCGGCAAGCCCTCGTCAAACTTGGCGGGGACATTGCTGTTGCGCGCAAGAAACGCCGTATCTCGACGGTCTCGATGGCCGAACGCGCCTTCATCAGCCGCGGCACGCTCTACAAGGTCGAAAAAGGCAACCCGTCGGTCTCCATGGGCATCTACGCGACGGTGCTTTCCATCTTGGGTCTGATCGAAGGCCTCGGGCAAGCGGCCGACCGCCGTACCGATTCCCTGGGACTGGATATCGAAGAAGATCGACTGCCCAAAAAAGTACAACCGCGTCGTCGCAAGAGCGCGCGATCATGACCGACACCATTGAAATCTACATCGACCATGCCGGCGAGACGCGCCTGGCCGGCCGCTGCCGGTATGTCGCAAAACGCCGTGGTCAAAGCTCGGTCTTTGAATATGCGGATGAATGGCTCGACTACCCGGGCGCCTTCGCGCTCGACCCGGCAAATCTGCCCCTGGAGGACAGGCAGATTTACACCACGTCGGACAAGTCGGCGCTGCCGGGGGCGCTGCGGGACACCGCACCCGACCGCTGGGGCCAGCAACTGATCAAACGCGCCTTTCGCAAAGCCGGCGAAGAGCGGGCCCTGTCGGAAATCGACTACCTGTTGGCGATCACGGATCAAACCCGCATTGGAGCGTTGCGCTACAAGCGCGAAAGCGAAGACACGTTCGATCACGACATCGGCCATTATCGTATCCCACCGCTGATTCAACTGCCGGCGCTCATCAATGCAGCCGATGCGGTCCAGACCAACACGGAAACGGCCGAAGACCTGAAGCTGCTTTTGAATGAAGGCTCGCCGCTTGGCGGCGCCCGCCCGAAATCGGCCGTGACGGACAATGATGGCACGCTGGCGATCGCCAAGTTTCCGAAACCGGATGACGATCGCAGCATCCCGCACGGCGAGGTGCTGGCAATGATACTGGCCGCCAAGGCCGGCGTGAACGTTGCCGCGGCCAGGCTGCAGGACGTGGCCGGCCGGCCGGTGGCCTTGATTACGCGCTTCGACCGGCGGGACGGCCAACGCATTCCCTTTTTGTCGGCCATGAGCCTGTTGGGCCTCAATGATGGAGACGATGCGGCCTATACGGACATTGCCGAAAGCATACGCATGCATTCAAGCGCACCGACCGAGGATCTGCACGAGCTCTGGCGGCGGATCGTCTTTGGCGTGTCGATCGGCAATCTCGATGACCATCTGCGCAACCATGGATTCCTGTATGACCGGAACGACAAATGGCGGCTGTCACCCGCCTACGATTTGAACCCGGTGCCGCTGGCGGAGAAGGCGCGCGAATTAACAACCTGGATATCCGAAGAAGGGCCGGCAGCGGACCTTGATATCGCCCGTAGGGCGGCGCCGTTTTTCGCGCTGAAGGGCGCCCAGGCCGAAGCCATTATCGGCGAAGTCACCGCCGCCCTGAAAGGCTGGCGGAACACCGCTCGCCAGATGGGCATGAGCGCGGCTGATATCGCCGTCTATGCCACGGCGATTCAAGGCGACGCGCCGGCGTAGAGGATGTGGAGCCAACGATCGCCGGTGAACTCAATATTCGGCGGCAGAGCAACGGCCAATACAGTGGCGCCGACAATGACTGCCAGCCGATCCAGTCCCTCGATGCCAAACAGTGAAGGTCGAATGTCGTAATAGACGCCCGCCAAGGCATAAAGCAGGCCGAAGCGGCCCTCCAGGCCGTTGTGGACCGACCTGCCGCCAACTCCAAACGTGTGGTTGTCCGGGCCGGCCCGTTGACCGCCGCCGGCGACTTCGAGCCGAAGATTGGAAGATGCGAAGTCGCCCAAGCCCCATTCTGATAAATCTAACAATCATTCGCGAATAGACCCCGGAAAGCCAAGAGACCTAAAGTCATGGCTTCCCGGCCATCAATTCATCGATCCGGTCGGCGACCGCCTGCGCCGGTCCGCGCAACTGCTCGACCGTCCAGTCCGCCGCGTAACTCCCGGTCACGTTTCGCGGACGAACGTGGTTGACAGTGAGCAATGAGGTGGACGCCCCTCGGCGGCATTGCTGTGCCAAATTGTGCGTGATTTGAATTGGCGGCATAGGAGGAAGCGTCCACCCGCTGCTTACGATGCCGCCGCCGTCGCGCCTGGACTTGTCGAACACCGGGACGTGCGGCTCGGTTCCATGCTTGTAGACCAGCTAGCCCGGCATCTCCGCCGCGCCACAGGCCGTATCGCCGGCCAGTATCACCGGCCAGTATCGCCGGATAGAGCCCGAAGCAGCCCCGTCCCCCGGCGAGCCTGGCCGGAGGATCGGCGGCGTCCCGTTTCGGTCCACCAGCCTTTGTTTTCGTGCTCCAGGCATTCTATTCATATCGTTGCAGAGTCGAATAGTATTAATTATGATCCACCGCGTTCTTGCGTGGACGAACAGACTGCGGGCCAAGTTACCGAGGATCTCTCCGGTGTTCCCAAGGGGCAGGTAATTGGGGAGAGGATCTGGCGGTGACGGCGTTGGTCCCTGGCGTTGCGTCGGAATGCGGTCCGCTCTCTTTTACATAAGCGCGGGCGCGGGTCTGGCTGCGGCCGGTGTGACGGTCGGAGGGCCGGTCGCGCTGCCTGGCTTGAACAGGCGCCAGCGGAAGCCAATCGGGGAAGAATTCAAAAAATGAGCCTTAAGCTTGGTGTAACGGATCCGGATGGAGTTGAGCGGACGGAGACGTTGGCGCCCGGGGCCAGGGCTGATTTTAGCGCGGACGAGATGGTGCGGCTTCTGGGCGGGGCCGGCATTGTCGGCTACGAGCTGGGTGACGACGCGGTGGTTCTGCTGCATGAGGGCGGGGATATACATGTCTCCGGCCTTTCGCCGTCGGGGCTTTCGGGTTTTGTCTCGTCCCTGCCGGCATCGTCCGGATCCCGCGGCTCCGGCGCGGGCCTTGAGGGAAGAGTTTCCCCGACGCCCGCCGTGGAGAAGAGCGCCGCGCCGGACGGCGGCGGTCCCGCCCCTGTTGCGGGCGTGCGGGCGCCGTCCTCCAGTGTCGCGACGCCGGCGGCGGCTGTCGTCAACGACCATGCGCCGACGCTCCCCCCATCGGCTACGGCGAGCGTTGCGGAGAACACGACCTATGTGACGACGGTGACGGCGGAGGACGCGGACGGGGACAGCCTCGACTACTCGATCGTGGACGTCGCGGACGGGTCACTTTTCTCGATCCATCGCGAGACCGGGCGGCTGCTCTTCGTCGAGGTGCCGGACTACGAGGCGCCCGGCAGTGCGGCCGGCAGCAACGTCTACGAGGTGGTGGTCGAGGTTTCCGACGGGACCAATACGGTGCGCCAGGCGATCACGGTGACGGTGACCGACGTGAACGACAACGCGCCGGAGATCACCTCATCGGAAGCGGCGAGCGTCGATGAGAACGCGACGTTCGTGATGGCGGTGACGGCTGAGGACGCGGATGCGGGCACCAGCCTCAGCTATTTTATTGCCGGCGGCGCGGACCGGGGTCTTTTCTCGATCCATCGCGAGACCGGGCGGCTGCTCTTCGTCGAAGCGCCGGACTACGAGACGCCCGGCAGTGCGGCCGACAGCAACGTCTACGAGGTGGTGGTCCGGGTTTCCGACGGAAGCAAATCGGTACGCGAGACGATCACGGTGACGGTGAGGGACGTGAACGACAACGCGCCGGAGATCACCTCGTTGGAAGCGGCGAGCGTCGATGAGAACGCGACGTTCGTGATGGCGGTGACGGCTGAGGACGCGGACGCGGGCACCAACCTCAGCTATTTTACTGCCGGCGGCGCGGACGAGTCACTTTTCACGATCGATGATAATGGCGTGCTGCGCTTCCGGAAGGCGCCGGATTACGAGACGCCCGGCAGTGCGGCCGACAGCAACGTCTACGAGGTGGTGGTCCGGGTTTCCGACGGAAGCAAGTCGGTACGCCAGACGATCACGGTGACGGTGAGGGACGTGGACGAGGGGCCGCCGGGCTTTTCGCTGGACGGCGGGACGGTTGCGGAGTCCGTCCCCCGGGGCACGGTGGTGGGCACTTTCGGCACGACCGGCCCGGCTGCCGGGGTGAATTCGGGCTTTGGCCTGGCGGAGGATGCCGATACACCGTCTCCGACGGCAACGGAGACTCTGATCTACGGCCTGATGGACGATGCCGAGGGCCGGTTCCGGATCGACGGCAACAGGCTGGTCGTGGCTGACGGCGGCGGGCTGGACTTCGAGAACTCGACCTCGCACGAAGTGACGGTGCTGGTCGCCGACGCCGACGGCCGGACCCATGTGCAAATCTTCACCATCGGTGTTACCGACGTGAACGAGGCGCCGACGTTCACCTCGCCGACACAGTTTTCCCAAATGGAGTTTGACACCATCTCGCCGATCGGCGTGCTGACCGCGACGGACCCGGACGGCGACCAGCTCAGCTATTCGATCGTCGGCGGCCCGGACAGCTGGAAATTCAGTATCACAGATCCTCTCTATGGGGTTCTGGTCTTCCAGTCTTTCGCGAACTTCGAGAACCCCGAAGACGCGAACGGCGACAACGTCTATGAGATCGTGGTCGCGGTTTCCGACGGGCTCAACACGACGCAGCAGACGGTCATGGTGAGGGTAACCGACCGCGAGGAGCCCAACACCCCCGTGAACAGGGTGGTCGAGCTGGACCACCTGCCGGGGGACGTGGGCTTCATCGTCAAGGGCGACGGATGGTATGACCAAGCCGGCTGGAGCGTTTCGTCGGCGGGCGACGTGAACGGCGACGGCTTCGACGACCTGATCATCGGCGCGCCGTGGGGTGACGACGGCGGCCAGTGGAATTCCGGCGAGGCCTATGTGGTGTTCGGCAAGGCGGGGGGCTTCGGCGCTCCCGATGACCCCGATGACCCCGACAACGAGCGGTTCGTCGACCTCGCGACGCTGTCGCCGGGTGACGGCTTCGTCATCCGGGGCGACACGGGGTGGGACTATGTCGGCTATAGCGTGTCGTCTGCGGGCGACGTGAACGGCGACGGCTTCGCCGACCTGATCGTCGGCGCGCCCTTTGGCAACGACGGCGGCACCGACGCCGGCGAGGCCTATGTGATCTTCGGCAGGGGCGGGGCTTTCGGAACCCGGCACGAGGGCCGGCAGTTTTTCAACCTGGAGCACCTGAACGCGCGCGAAGGCTTCGTCATCCGAGGCGACGCGGTGGATGACCGTGCCGGCTGGAGCGTGTCGTCTGCGGGCGACGTGAACGGCGACGGCTACGACGACCTGATCGTCGGCGCGCCAGGGGGCAACGATGGCGCCGCCAATGCCGGCGCGGCCTATGTGGTATTCGGCAGGGCGGGGGGCTTCGGGTCGCCCGAGGATTCCGAGAATCTGGCGGGCCGGCGGGTGCTCGACCTGAAGACGCTGCCGGAGGGCGAGGGCTTCGTCATCCGGGGCGACGCGAGAGGCGATAAAGCCGGCTTCAGCGTGTCATCGGCGGGCGACGTGAACGGCGACGGCTTCGACGACCTGATCGTCGGCGCGCCGGAGGGCGACGACGCCGGCAAGGATGCCGGTGAGGCCTATGTGGTGTTCGGCAAGGCGTCGGGCTTCGGGACCATTGATCTGGGCACGCTGTCTCCGGACGAGGGCTTCGTGATCTGGGGCGACAGGTTGGGCGACAGGGCCGGGCGGAGCGTGTCATCGGCGGGCGACGTGAACGGCGACGGCTTCGACGACCTGATCGTCGGCGCGCCGCTGGGCAACGACGGCGGCGGCGACAATAGGGCCTATGTGATCTTCGGCGAAGCAGGGGATTTCGGGACCCGGCACGAGGGCCGGATGATGTTCAACCTGAAGCATATGTCGCCGGCCGAGGGCTTCGTGATCCAGGGCGACGCGGCGGGCGACTGGGCCGGGTTCAGCGTGTCATCGGCGGGCGACGTGAACGGCGACGGCTTCGACGACCTGATCGTCGGCGCGCCGCTCAGCAACGCCAGCGCCGGCGCGGCCTATGTGGTGTTCGGCACGGCGGGGAGCTTCGGGGAGGAGGCCGGCGGCCGGCAGGTGTTCGACCTGACCGGGCTGTGGTCGACGTGGGACAATACATCCCGGGGTTTCGTGATCCGGGGCGATGCCGGCGGTGACCGGGCGGGGCGGAGCGTGTCGGCCGCGGGCGACGTGAACGGCGACGGCTTCGACGACCTGATCGTCGGCGAGCCCTACGGCGACGATGGCGGCCGGGATGCCGGTGAGGCCTATGTGGTGTTCGGCGGCACATTCGGCGCCGGGACGGATCCGGTGACCCTGATGGGGATGGTCGGCAACAGCGCCAGGGAAGTGCTGCACGGCGGACGGGGCGACGATACGCTGACCGGCCGCGGCGGTGCGGACGTCTTCCGCGCGGGGGCCGGCGACGATCTGGTGAGCCTCTGGGACATGGACTTCGTCCGCATTCACGGCGGCGCCGGCGAGGACACGCTGCGCCTGGACTCTGGGCCCAGCGTCACGCTGGACTTCACCGGCATCCGTCCGTCGGTGGTGGAGAGCATCGAACGCATCGACCTTAACGGATGGGCCCATGGGAACGCACTGGTGCTGACGTCGCTCGACGTGCTGAGCCTGTCCGACGATGCCGTCGGCAGCATCACCACGCTGACGGTGCTCGGCTATGCCGGCGACAGGGTGACGATGGCCGACGGCGGCTGGACCAGGGTCGCGGGCACGGTGACGCTCGACGGCGTGGAGTTTGCCCAATACAACAACGGTCATGCCCGCCTGCTGGTCGACACCGACGTGGCGGTCTCGCGGATGATCGACCTGGGCATGCTGTCCGCGGAACAAGGCTTCGTGATCCGGGGCGACGCGGGGGGCGACCAGGCCGGGTTCAGCGTGTCTTCGGCGGGGGACGTGAACGGCGACGGCTTCGCCGACATTATCGTCAGCGCGCCCCGGGGCGACGACGGCGGCGGCCTTGCCGGGGAGGCTTATGTCGTGTTCGGCAAGGCGTCGGGCTTCGGAACCATCGATTTGACCGGCCTGTCGGCGGACGACGGCTTCGTGATCCAGGGCGACAGGTTGGGCGACTGGGCCGGGTTCAGCGTGTCGTCGGCGGGCGACGTGAACGGGGATGGTTTCGGCGACCTGATCGTCGGCGCGCCGGGGGGCGACGACGGCGGCCTTTCTGCCGGTGAGGCCTACGTGGTGTTCGGCAAGGCGTCGGGCTTCGGAACCGTCGACCTGACCGATCTGTCCGCTGGACAAGGCTTCATCATCCAGGGCGACGAAGGCGGCGATCCTCGGGGCGACCAGGCCGGCGCGAGCGTGTCGTCGGCGGGCGACGTGAACGGCGACGGTTTCGACGACCTGATCGTTGGGGCGCCGTTCGGCGACGACGGCGGCCGGTATGCCGGCGAAGCTTATGTGGTGTTCGGCAAGCTGTCCGGCTACGGAACCATCGATTTGACCAACCTGCCGGCGGCCGAGGGCTTCGTCATCCAGGGCGACGCGGGGTGGGACTATGCCGGCTGGAGCGTATCCGCGGCGGGGGACGTGAACGGGGATGGTTTCGACGACCTGATCGTCGGCGCGCCGTTCGGCGACGACGGCGGCATCGACGCCGGCGCGGCCTATGTGGTGTTCGGCAAGGCCTCGGGGTTCGGGACCATCGATTTAGCCAGCCTGTCGTCGGAGGAGGGCTTCTTTGTCCGGGGCGCCGCGACGGGTGATCGGGCCGGGCGGAGCGTGTCAGCCGCGGGGGATGTGAACGGCGACGGCTACGACGACCTGATCATCGGCGCGCCGCGGGGCGACGACGGCGGCGGGGATGCCGGGGAGGCCTATGTGGTGTTCGGCGGAGCGTTCGGCGCCGGCACCGCGCCGGTGACGACGACGGGCACGGCCGGTAATACGGCCCGCGAGGTTCTGCTCGGCGGGCGGGGCGACGACGTGCTGACGGGGCGGGGCGGTGCGGACGTCTTTCGCGCGGGCGCCGGCGACGACGTGCTGGGGATCTCCGACACGAACTTCGCGCGGATCGACGGCGGTACGGGCGAGGACACGCTGCGCCTCGACGAGTCCGGCATTACGCTGGACTTCACCAATATCCTGCCGTCGACGGTCGACAGCATCGAGCGCATCGACCTGACGGGGACGGGGGACAACAGTCTCACCCTGGATATCCGCGATGTGCTGGACCTGTCCGACGACACCGCCGGCGGCATAACCACGCTGACGGTGCTCGGCGATGCCGGCGACAGCGTGACGACGGCCGACAGCGGCTGGACCCGGGCCGCGGAAACGGTGGAGATCGACGGCCAGTCCTTCGCCCAGTTCGACAACGGCCATGCCCGCCTGCTGGTCGACGCCGATGTCACCGTCGACAGCGTTCAGACATGAGGCCTCTCGATAGCAGCCCGATCGGGATCGGGCGGGCAGCGGATTTCAAGGGGCGGAAAATCCCATCCGCCGGGGCGGGCTATTTTAAGAACCATGGCGAAGGACGGTGTCGATAATGGCGAACCGGAAAGACGGTAAATCAAATCGGGGAAGCGGCGCCGCAAAAACAGACGGTGCTAAAGCCGTTGAGGACGCCGGGGCGCCCGGGTCCGGCCCGGAGGCGGCCGAGCGGATCGAGGCGGCGCGCAGGGAGGCCCACACGACCTTCGGCCGGGCGGTGCTGGTCATGATGGTCACGCCGCGCTACCGCCATCTGTCGGTGAGCGACCTCCATCACGTCCTGCTCGAACCGCTTCTGCGCGACAGGGTGGCGATCGCCACGGCCAAGCCGAAGGAAAACGAGGGCGCCGACACGCTGACCGGCTTCGCCATCTGGGCGAGCGTGTCCGAGGACGTCGATGCGAAGATCCGCGAACAGATCAGGGCCGGCGTCTTCCCGGTCCGCTTGAAGCCCGAGGATTGGACGAGTGGGCCGGTCAACTGGCTGCTGGATGTGATCGCACCGAACCAGTGGCTTGTGACCGCCGTCACCACCGGCTTTCGGCAGGTGATCAAGGGAGACGACCTGCGCGTTCACCCGATCGTCGCTTCCCTTATCGGCCCCGACGAGCTGAAGAAGATCGGTGCAACGCCTATTGAGACGGACCGGGACGAGGCCGAAGGCGCCGCCTGAGCACCCGGTGGCCCCCCGCGGTGCGGGGGATGCCAGCCGCCACGGGTTGTTTTCTTTCAATGTCCGATCCTTGCTTCGATCCCGGCCGGCACGGTTCTCTTCGGCGTCATCGGACGCAGCTCCCCAGGTGGCGATACCCTCCGTCATCGCCTCGGCAAGCGGCCGGCCCGTGATGAACACCCGATAAGTCCCCGCACCTGTCCCCGGCTATTCGTCTTACCCTCACGCCTCTTCCCGGCCGAGGAAACCGTCCATCAACCTTTTGAGGAAGTCCTCCCCGGTCCGGACACCGGCGGCCCGGGCGAGGGTCCAGAAGCGGTCCCTGGTTGCCGGGTGTACGGCGATGTTGAGCTGTGCGGTGCGGTCGGTGGCGCGCAGGCTGCGGCCATCGATCCGGGCCTCCGTGGTCCCCCCGGCCGGCGCCGGCGGTGCGTGGCGGGCGGTAAAGCCGCTCTGGCCGGCGGTGCGCCGCGCCGGTTCGAGGGACTCGCGCGGCGGTTCGCGCCGCGGCTTGAACCCGGAGAGATCGGACGCGGCGCCATCCGCCGCGGAGCCTTGAGCATCACCGATGTCGAGCCCGCCCCGGCCCCGCCGGTCGTCCGTCATGCCGGCACGCCCTCGGGCGCCGCGGCGCCGTCCGTCATGAAGGCCACGATGGCGCTTGCCAGGGCCTCGGCGTTGTCGATGGCGGCTTGGGGGTTGTGGACTTCCGTGTCCTTCAGGTCGTAGAGCGTGCCGCCGAGCTGGATCATGGCGCGGAAGGCGGCGCGCTCGATCATCTCCACCGCCAGGACCGGGACCCCGTTCTCGCCCAGCAGCCGGCCGATGTGCTGGAAATCCCGGCCGCGCAAGGCGGGCGAGGTGCAGGTATAGACGACGACATAGGGGATGGCGCGGCGGTAGGCGCGGGCCTCGCGCCCGATCAGCGCGATGACGCGGGCGGCCTGGTCGGCGTCGAGCTGGCTGCCGCGCATCGGCACCACGACCAGGTCGGCGCGGCCGATGGCGTAGGAGACGGCGAGATTGGCTGAGCCTTCCAGATCCACCAGTACGAAGGGATCGCGGGCGGCGGCGCTGTCGATCGCCTCGACGATGCTTTCCTCGGTGACGCCGGGCAGGACGGAGAGGTTGGCGGGGATCCGCTCCGGGTCCTTCCCGGCCCAGCGGGCGAGCGGCTGGTTGGGGTCGGCGTCGATCAGGGTGACGGCGGCGCCCTTGTGGGCGACGGCCTGGGCCAGCGCAAGCGCGGTGGTGGACTTTCCAACACCGCCCTTGGAATTGGCGAACGCTATGACGGGCATATGAGCCTCCTTATCGGTGACACGGGACAGGTATCGGCTAGCTAGGGGCTAGGCACGGTCCCCAAGCGGGGCCAGGGCCGCGGTTCGCCACCGGCTATTCTCCGGCTTTGATTCTCTCGATCTCGCTGGCGGCCTTTTCGGCGAAGCGGTGCTGATCGGCCTCGGGGATGTCGCGGTTGACGATCTGCAGGATCACCAGGACGGCGCGCAACAGCGCCGTCTCGCCGGGGCTGGCGGGGAAGGTATCGCCGGTGCCGTAGACCTGCTTGAGGGCCGCCTCGCGCAAGGCCTCGCGCATCCAGGCGCTGAGGGTCAGGTCCTTCTGTTCGGCGGCTTGCTCGAACAGGCGGGCGTCCCCGGTCCCGGCGCGCAGGCCGAGCATGCGGCTGCTGTCCGTCATCCGCCGATCTCCGCTTCTACCGTCTTGACGGGCGCCGCTTGCGGGGATGGCCGTTGTTGGTCCTTGCCCACGGCTTCCAGGCCGGCGATGCGCTCGCCGGTCTCCTGCGTGAGCTTCCGGCCCAGTTTCTGCCGGTCGTCGGTGACCAGGAATGCGTCCTGGCGGGCCCGGGAGATCTCGACGTAGAACGCCTTCTGGTGGGTCAGGTGCGGATGCTCCGCGTGCATGACGCCGATGATGGTGTCCACCGTGCGTCCCTGGAACGCGTGGACCGTCGAGGCCCAGGCATGGTCGATGAAGCGCAGAGCCGTCGAGTCCGGGTCCAGATTCAGGCGGCCGCCATCCTCTTTCTCCAGCGTGACGCGGCCGTGCCGGTCGATGGCGGCCACGTCGGCCATGGCGCTGTTGACCAGGCCGAGGCTCTCGTCGTTGCGCGTGAAGCGGATGCGGTCGCCCCGGCGCAGTGTGAGGGGGCCCTTGTGCAGCACGTCAACCGCCTGGGCGGTGCGCCGGTTGGCGAGGTCGAGGACCGTGATTTCGCCAGCGCCGTCCTTCCTGAGCGCGACGGTATTGGCCTGCTCGTCGCGCCCGGCGACGTCCAGCACCTCGCCCTGGCTGAAGTCCTTCCAGTCGCGGTTGAAGATCACCTTGTTGTCGTCGAAGTAGTTCCTGGCCCGGCCTTTCTCGGCGTCGGTGTAGCCGGCCGACCTGAGCGCGTCGACCGCCAGCGCGGGGCCGGTCAGCCGGCCCTCGCGGTCCAACTGCTCGCGCACCAGCTCGTTGACCGCCTGGCGGATGGCGTGGGTCGGCGCGGCGATGCCGGCGGTCTCGCGGGTTTCCCGGGGCAGGTCGTTCCAGGCCTCGAAGGCCTTCCCCGCGAGCGCGAGGTCGCGGGGGCTGGGCTCGCCCTCCGCCCTGCTCACCGCTCCGGTGTCCGGCTCGTCGGGTGCGTCGGCTTCCAGGATGTTGCCGTCGATTCTGGCGAAGGCGGCCCGGATGTCGCCGGCGATGGCGGCGTGCACGGCGGCCTTCAGCTCCGGATTCCTCTGGCGGACGATCTCGCCGACCTTGACCGTCTTCATGCCGTGCGCCTGCAACTGGGCGAAGGGCTTACCCGCCTCCACCGCGTCGAGCTGCTTGGCATCGCCGACCAGCACCAGCCGGGCCGGCAGGATCTCGCCGGCGATGCGGAACAGGTCGCGCATCTGCGCGGCGCCCGCGAGCGAGCTTTCGTCGAGCACGATCAGCGTATTCTTGAAGGTTTCTCGGACCCGCTTGCGGCCTTCCTCGGTGCCGCGTCCCTGGGCGTAGCCGGCGAAGCGGCCGAGGAACTTCTGCAGGGTCTGGGCCTCGATGCCGGCCTCGTCGCCCAGCGTCTTGGCGGCGCTGGCCGAGGGCGCCAGGCCCAGGACCTCGTAGCCGCGGCTTTCGGCCAGCTCCCGGGCCGCCTTCAGCAGGGTGGTCTTGCCGACCCCGGCATAGCCCTGCACGCCGATGATCCGGTCGCGGCCCGAAAGCAGGGCCCGCACGGCGTTCTTCTGGCCGTCGTTGAGGGCGCCGCCATCGGCGCTCATGCCCTCGAGGCCGCGGTTGATCTCGGCGAACGCCATGAAGGGGCGCACGCCGTCCTGGGCCTCCCGCATGGCCTGGATGGTCTCGCGCTCGGTGGCCACGGCGTCGGCCGTGGTGACGAAGTCGAGCCCCGCCTGCTCGGGATGGCGCGAGGGGATCAGGCGTTTGTCGGCGTCGACGGCCCGGTCCAGCGCGCGCGGCCGAAAATGTCCGACGCCGTAGCCGTTGGCCACGGTGCGCAGCTCCGACAGGCTGAAGGTGCTGGAGCGCTCCGAGAGGTGGCGGATGGCGTAGTCGACCGCCTCGGCGGCGACCACCTCGGTGGTGAGACGGGCTTGTTTTGCCGCATCCCCGGCGACCGGGTCCCCGACGACCGGCTCGGGCGCCGGGATCGGGGTGTTCAGGCCGAGCCGGTCGCCGCGCTCGCGCCACTCGCGGTGCAGGCTGTCGCGGTCGACCACGGACTTGTGGTTGCGCGTCATCAGGGTCGCCAGCGCGGCGGTCTTGGCGGTTTGGACCTCGTAGCCCTCGAGCGCCTCGCGGATTTCCTGCGAGCGGGTCGAGAAGGCGTCCAGGATGGACTTGGGCACGCCCGTCACATCGAAGCGGCCGTCGAGGTGCGTACGCTCGATCTCGTAGCCCAGCTCGCGTACGTTCATGGCGAGTTCGGTGCGGTACCGGGCGCCCATCTCCATCTTGTGGTCGAACAGGCTTTCGCCCTCGATGGAGCGCCACTTGCCGTCGCCGGGCCGCACCATGTTGGCGACGACTCCGTGGCTGTGCAGGTGCGGGTCCTTGTTGCGGTTGACCTCATGGCGGAACAGGGCCGCCACCATGTCGAGATCGCGTTCCTTGACCTGGGCGCCCAGCTTCGGGTCCCAGACGCGGGTCTCCAGGACCCGGGCCTCGATATGGTCGAGCACGGCGCGCACCGCCTGATCGTGGGCCGCGATCAGCCGGTCGTCGCCGGCGACCAGCGCCATCACGGAGACGCTCTTGGGCGCCGAGAAGGTGAGGTCTATGCCGGCCCGGTGTTTCCACTCGCCGTCCACCATGCGGCCCAGCCACCGGCCGTCCGGCGTGTTGCCATCGAGGACGCGCTGGAAGACCTCGGGCGTGACGAAGCCTTCCAGTCCGGCCGCCGCGGCGCCCTTGCCGTGCCACTGGCTCGCCGCCTGGGCCTCCGGATCGCCCTTGGCGTAGTAGCCGTCGGAATCGTAGTAGGTGGCCATGCCCTCCGGCGTATTGATGGCGAAGATCGAGAGCATCAGAAGATCAGGCCTTCCTTGCCGCCGGGTGCCGGGGCGGGTTTGTCCTTCGGCGCCGCGGCCACGGCGGGCTTGTCCCCGGCCGCGGTCGCCGGACGCGGGCGTTCCTTCGGTTTGGCCTTGGACGCCGTTGGCGCCGGTGTCTCTTTCGGCGCCGCGGCCATGGCGGGCTTGTCCCGAGCCGCCGCCGGCTTCGGCGTTGCCCTCCCCGTTTCTTCCGCCGGCGGCCGTTTGGCCGCCGGCCCGGCTTGCGCTCCTCTCGGCCCGCGCGCCGGTTTGGCGGCCAGCGCCGCTGCCTGCCGCAACGCCAGCGCCAGTTGGCGCTCCGGCGCCGTGTCCGGCGCGGCGGTTTCGGCCTGCCGCTCCGGCGGCCGCTCGACGAAGGCCCGTGCGGTCCGCGGCCGCGTGACCGGTTCGATGGTGAAACGGGTGACCGGGAAGCCCTGGGGCAGGCGCAGGTAGCCGGCGAGGTCGGGCAGGCTCATGATCTCGGTCGGCAGCACGATGGGGCGCAGCTCGTTGCGTGCGGCCAGCGATACCCCGTCGCGCATGTCGTGCGCGCCGTAGGACAGGGTCTCGTGCATCTCGGTCTTCTCGGCGTTGCCCAGCGCCTGGCTGCACCAGTCGGCGGTCGCCTTGTCCGGCGTCGACAGCACCAGGCGCGTGCGCGCCAGGCCGCTCAGGGTCTCGGCGCCGTTGGTCCCGTAGATGTCGCGCATGGCCGACCAGACCTGCAAGCCGATCACGAAGCAGCCGCCGAACTGGCGGCTCTCGGCCATGCCCGGCTGCAGGCTCGGGATGTTGTAGAGCGACGGCGCCTCGTCGAGCACGATCCAGATCTTGCGCGCCCGGCTCTGCTCCAGCGACAGCAGGCTGTTGACCGCGATCTCCAGCCAGCAGGTGGTCAGGCCCTTGATGCTCTCGTGCATGTCGCCGCGCGAGGTCAGGAACATGAAGCCGTCGCGCGTGTCGTCCTCGATCCAGTCGCGGATCGAGAAGGGCGCCGCGCCCGGTTCGTCGGGCAGGTGCTCCAGGCATGAGAGATAGGCCGTCATCACCGCGCGCACCGAGAGCGCGGTCTTGGGGCTCTTCTCGTCGATGATCGCCTGGGCGGCGGTGTTCTTGAGCAGGGCCGCCATGTCGCTGAGGTCGATCTTGAGCAGCTGGGAGATCAGCTGGGCGTTGGTTGGGCGGCCCTCGGCGCGCAGGCCCTCGGCGATCTTGGCGAAGAGGATGCGCGCCGCCAGCACCCAGAAGGGATCGACCATGCCCTTCTGCTCGGGGATCAGGGCCTTGGCCATCATCTCGAAGTCGCTCGCCTTGCGTCCTTCGGAGAACACGCTCCATTGCGGCGCGCGGGCATCGAAGGGGTTGCAGATCACGTCGCGCCTGGCATCGTAGAAGGCGCTCGCGAAGGTCCCCATCTTGTCGTAGACGATGGCCCGGTCGCCGTTGGCGCGGATCTGTTCGATCAGGTCGGCGAAGAGCGTGGTCTTGCCCGCGCCCGTGGTGCCGCAGATCAGGGTGTGGGTCGAGGTCGCGCCGGCGGGATAGGGAACGCCGGCGATGGCATAGGGCGCGCCGCCGCGCCGCGGCCTGTTGAAGGCCTTGACCCGGCGCCTCAGCTCCGCCGCGTCGAGCAGCTCCGAGCCGCGCAGGTGCTTGACCTTCTGCAGGCGCTTGCCGCGCCACAGGAAAAAGCCGGCGATAACGGCGGTCACCGCCAGGCCGAGGGCGAGACCCAGTCCCGTGCCCGCGACGATCAGGGTCTCCACCTTATCCCTGGTGGCGATCATCCCGGGATGCGCCACGATGGCCCCGGTATGGGTGACGTAGGGCTGCCAATCGTAGCCGTAGAGGGTGATTTCCTGGTCGCGGCGGAACGAGGCGACATAGAGGAACTGGGCCCAGCGCCAGATGAACCACTGGTAGACCTCGTGCAGGGTGACGTTGAGGGCCAGCCTGCCGGCCAGGAACAGCGCCGCGACGCCGAGCGCGATCCAGACCAGCGTCTTGGCCACCTGCATGGCCATGCGGTACTCGTGAAGCGTGGTCTGGCCGCCGCGGATCAGGGGGCTGTTCCTCATGGACGCCCCGGAAAGTAAGAGGCGGAAGAGGGAAGGAGTGGTATAGTATTCGCAAGAGAAGGGAAGTCGCCATGAGTACCGGTAAGAAAGTCAAAGGTGTCGAAAACGTCGAGGGCGCCGAGGCTGCCGTCGTTGCCGCGCTGGGAAGTACCCGCCCCAGGAGCATCCGAAAGAAGATGCGGTTGCTGGCCCTGGTACTTGTTGCTGCGTTGTTGGTGGAGTTCCTTGTGCTCGCTCCCTTCATCGGACCTCCGGTCATGCTTCTCATGGTCGTGACCTTCCTGATTGCCATCTGGTGGAGCATAAAGATCCACGGCCCGATCCCCTTCATCGACGATGAAGCACGCATCGAGGTAGAGGGCGGATATCTTGCCGTGCACAGAACCGGCCGCCACAGGAACATCCGAAAGAAGATGCGGTTGCTGGCCCTGGGGCTGGTCGTCGCGTTGCTGTTGGAGTTTCTTGTGCTCGCTCCTTTCATCGGACCTCCAGTAATCTTCGTCATCATCGCGACGCTCCTGGCGGCCGTCTGGTGGAGCATAAAGATCTTCGGCCCGGTTCCCTTCATCGACGACGATGCGGGCATCCGGGTGGTACTCGAAAAGGACGACGCGACTCATTGACGCCCCCGCGAGTTTCCTCTCGGGTTTCCCCTCGGCCGGTTCCGGGGTGACGGTTCCGTTGATTCTTCGTCGTCACTGAACCATCCCTTGACCGTGTCGATGGCATCACCCGGCGTTCCCACGAAGGCGCGACCTGCCCCCTCGACCGCCGACTGACCGGCTTTGTCCTCGGCCCGCTCCCCGGTTTCCTGCCTGGCCCTGGCCACCTCGCCGCCCAATAGCGCCCCGGCGTTGGACATCTGCCCGGTGAGGCGGGTTGAGCCGCTCTCGACCTCCGCTCTCCGCGCCGCGATGACGTCGTCCGCCTCGCCGGCGCTTCTCACGCTCCCGGCGTTCCCGCCGTGCCGGGCGCGGGTGGCGGCCGCCCGGCTTTCGAACAGATCGCCCTGGAGCTGTCCGGGCGTGGTGTCGGAGACCGGCAGGCGGTTGAGATAGCGATCGACGGCCTCGTCGGCCCACTCCTGGGCAAGGCGCGGGTCCTCCCTGGCGGCCCGGTAAGCGTCGGCCATGTTGCCGCCGTGGCGTTCCGCCCCGATCTCGAGCGCCTGCTGGTTGAGATTGGCGTTGAAGCTGCCGCTGTCCTCCTTGTAGGCGGCAAGCGCCCGTTCGTAGGACTCGGCCCGGTTCAGGCTTTCGCTCACGCTGCGCTCGGCCGACCGGCTTTCGTTGTGGCTCGCCGACATGTCGTCGCGGAGGTCCCGCAGGTTGCTCTGGCCCTCGCTGAAACTCAAGGTTTCCGAGGCGGATTGCAGCCTCTCGAAGCTCTCGCGCACGCCGTATTCCTCGGCGACGCTCTTGGCCTTGGCCCAATCCTCCTGGGAGACGCCTTGCGCCCGCCACTCCCCGCTGCCCTCGGCGCTGAAGCTGAGCGGAGAAAGACTCTGGAACGGCGTGCCGACACGTCCGGCGGCACGTCCCAGCACGCTGATCGCCTGGGACTGGCTCCATCCCTCGGTCTCGCTCAGGCGCTGCGCGGCCTGCTCGATCCGCGAGGTGGCGTCGGCGATCGACTGGCGCTGCTCCAGGCCCCGGCCTTGGGTGAAGCCGGTGCTGTTCTGGAGCGCGTTGCCGAAGGCCACCGACTGGCCGAGGGATGCGCTCATCTGGTCCGAGGCCCGTTCCGCCTCGCTCGTGGCATGGGAGCGCGTCTCCGATATCCGGTTCTGCAGGCCCTGGGTCACCCGCGAGCCCCAGGCGACGTTGAAGCCGGGATCGGAGATCGCCCGCTCCTTGAACACGCTCTCTCCGCCGTCGGCGGCCCGGTAGTTCATGGCCCCGTCTTCCATGCGCCGACCGGTCATGCCGCTGTCGATCAGCGCGTTGGTCATCAGGCTGTGGCCGCGCATGGTGTGGAAGCTATGGTTGTCGAGGCTGGTGTTGGCGAGGGAGATGTTGCCGGAGGTGCCTTCCTCGGCGGCGGTGCCGGCGGCGCGCTGGCTCGGGGCCAGCATCGAGGTCGCCAGGTGGGCGAAGCGGTTGGCCCCGAACATCAGGCCGAGCGCCAGGAAGGGCACCGACATGGAGAGGTAGCCGGCCATGGCGGAGGTGTCCTGGACCACGGCCCTGACGCCGAGCTGCGCGACCATGGCGATACCCTCGCCGCCGGCCATCGAGGACGCCCGGTCGGCGACCTCGCCCATCATGATGCGGTGCAGGATGGCGTAGAGCGGCCCCCAACTCTGGAGCCAGACGAAACCCGAGAAGTAGCCCCGCAGCACGGTGAGGCCGATCGGTGTCAGCATCATGATCAGCGCGATCGGGAAGGCGCCGTAGTAGAGCGCCTCGAAGACGATCTTGAGGATCGGCACCCATTTCTCGGCTTGCAGTCCGGTGGTCTTGTAGACCGCCTCGGTCTGGAGGTCGGCGCGGGCGCGCATGTAGCCCTCCAGGGCGGCGGCGTTGCCGAGTTCCTCGGCCCAGCCTTTGATCGCGTTGTCGAAGGCGTTGATCAGCATCTGCTGTTGCATGATGGCGCCGGCGTCCCGCGAGGCGCCGATCAGGTATTGGTGGGCGATGGGCAGGCGCGACAGCAGCTCGGCCCTGGCGGTGGCCGCCGGCACGCCGGGGAACAGCCGGACCCCAAAGACCGACCCGGCCCGGTCCAGCTCCCTGGGCCATTCGCCTTGCAGGAGCCCGATGCCGTCCTGGCAGGAGACGATGCCGCGCTCTTCCCCGCCGCTGGCGCGGGGGCTGCGGTACTCGAAGTGCCTGAGCGGCGACGCGGCGGTGGCCTCGACGTACCGCCAGAGACTATCCGTGGTCTTCAGCTCATCGAGATCGATGTGGCCGAGCAAGATGCCGTAGAACACGCATTGCCGGGCGAAGCGCGTCATGTTGCCGGAGAAGCGGCTGTCGGTGATCTGCCACTTGGTCGCTTCCTTCATCAGGCGCGCGCCGAACAGCATGCCGGTCTCCTGATAGCGCAGGTCGGTCGGCAGGCTGAAGGCGGCCTCGCTCAGGCGCGTCAGGCCGTCGCCGATCTCGCTGGTCATGGAAGCGAAGCCGGCAAGACCGTACGGCACGTTGTCGATGGTGGCGTTGGACAGCGCGGGGTTCAGCCGGTCGATGACGCGGACCGTGACCTGCGGCGTGAACAGCACGAGATAGATCGCCAGGAAGGCCGCGTACCACTTGACGTTGGCCATCCAGGAGCCGCCGAGAGCGGTCTGGAACAGCAGCCACAACAGCGAGAAGGCCGCGGCGATCCGGATCAGGTTGGCGAAGGCGCTCGAGCCCGAGAGCGCCGCCACGGCGTTGAAGATATCGACCAGATAGGTGCCGCCGCCCTGTGTGAAGACTTCATACATGGTGGATGCCTCCCGTCCTTCTAACCGTCATGCCGTTTCAAAGCATGGGCGGATGGGGGCCGGGCTTCTCGGCCGCCGTGCGCGGAGCCCTGCTGGCCGTGGCTCCAGCCGTTACTCACTGCCGTTGACCCAGCCGATGTTGGCGCGCATGTGGGCTGACATGTTGCCGACCAGATGCTGTTCGAGCACGCGCACCGACTCGACGATGCTGACGGTCCGGGCGAAGTTGCCGGAGACCGCGGCCATCTTGCGGCGCAGCGCCCGCCGTGCCGTCTGCAAGCCGTCGCGCCAGTCCTTGAGGATCTGGTCGTCGGCCAGCGCCAGGGCCGAGCCGCCCTTTTCGCCTTCGTTCATGAGGTCGCTGGCGTAGCGGTAGAGCACGTCGAGCGCGATCAGTTCCGCGTACTGCGGCAGCGACAGGGACGAGAGGCCACCCCGGTAGCCGGTCATGACATTGACGATCTTGTAGATCGGGATGTTGGTCGTGTTCAGCAGCGCCTGCTCGGCCGCGGAGAGCGGCGTGTCGGTATCGATCTTGTCCTGGATGCCTTGCAGGACGAGCCGCACCCGCTCGGCGAAGGCGCCGGCGGCGGGAACGGTGAGGCTGCCCGAGGTATTGATGGACAGGCACTTCTCCGGGTCGTTGCAGTGGTTGACGGTGGCGCTGCCGCCCCCGAGCAGGGCGGCGATGAGCTGGTCGGCGCCGGCTTTCGGGCCGTAGTACCGGAACCGCGGCGGCGCGTCGTCGTTGGCCGGCGCCAGCACCACCACGGTGCCCGCGAGATTCATCATCAACTCGGCCAGGTCGCGGTCGTTGGCGAACAGCGGGTTCTTCTTGGCCGCTTCCCAGGCGATGTTGATGTCGGCCGGGATCTGGTCGCGCATCGCGCCGCCGGCGCGGTTCAGCGTGCTCTGGCGCCGGCCCTGGGAGCCGCAGCCATGGCGCGCGGCGGCGCGGTCGGTGAAGACACCGCTGGAGTTGCCGAGGTCCTCGCAGATCACCCGGCTGGCGGTCTCGTTGCGCGGCCACAGGCCGCCGACGATGCCCTTGGCCGCCTCGCAGGAGTTGATGTTGAACTGATTGATCCGCTGTATCCAGTCCTGCAGCGTGCCGATCTGCTCGGCGATCATCGGCGAGATGGTCTCCAGCGCCAGGTTGAAGGAATAGGCCACGGCGTTGGAGCCGATGGACTTCATGAGGGCGACCAGCTCGTCGGAGTTGATGAAGGAGAAGCCGCCGGCGAAGAAGTCGATACCGCCGCAGCCGGCCCGGTGGGACGGCAGGTTCACCGTGGCGACCGCGCTGTTGCGCTGCGGCGTGCGCATGAACAGGTTGCCGCCGGTGTAGTAGCCCGCCGACTGGCCGGCATAGGCCGAGGGGCCGGTCGCGTTGGAGAGCCCGATACCGTTCCAGAAGTCGGACATGGACTCGGCGACGTCGGCCTGCGCGGGGGTGGCGAGGATCGCCGAGGCGATGGCTATGGGCGCTGCCCATGCCCGCCAAAGGCCGCGGACCTTTGGAAACCGGTTTTTGGTCATGGCGATGCTTTCAGGGTTGCGGCGATGCGGGCCTCCAGCTGGGCCGGGGGGAGGTGGCCGGCGGCGATCGGGGTGAGCGTGGCGGTGCGGGCGTCGTAGAGTGCGAGGAAGGGCACGCGGGCGATGCCGAGGCCGTGCGCCTGGCCGCGGTCGGGGATCGTGCCCGGCCATTCGGCGAACCGCGCGCCGTCCAGGCTGACCGGCAGGACCGCCATGGCATAGCGGTCCGCCACCGCCTTGAGCGAGCGCGACAACGCCCCGCTCGCCGCACAGTCCGTCCGGTAAACGAAGATCAGCCCATACCCGTCCTCCGCCCGAACCGGCGCCGCCATCAGACACAGCGCCAAACAAATGGTTCCCAAAGGCCCAAGGCCTTTGGTGGGCGCGGGCAAAGCCCGCAAAATCCTAATAATCATCGCCCACCTCCAACTGCGTCAGCACGTAGATGCGCCGCTCCAGCTCGTCCGCCGCCAACGCCCCGAAGCCGACCGGGATCACCCGGTTGCGTCCGCTGTCGAAGAGCGCCAGCGCGGGCAGGTGCTCGCCGGTGACGCCGAGCCGCGCGGCCTGGCCGGAATCGGCCACGGCGTACGGGAAGGCGGGCGACGGGCTACCGTCGAGCGACACGGCCATGAGGTGCAGGCCATGGGTTTCGACGAAGGGCCTGAGCGCGGTCTCGAAGGCGCGGCATTGCGGGCAGCCGGCCTTGAAGAAGTAGAAGACGCCGTAACGCTCCGGCAGGGCGGCGAGCGCGGCCGCCGCGTCGCGCCGGCGGGCGTCGGACCAGGCGCGCTTGGCGAGCGTGCCGGTGGGACGGACCAGGTCGTAGTCCAGCTCGGGGTTCCGCCAGACGGTGCGCCGCCACTGGTCGGAGAACAGCGACGCGCGGTCGAGCTGCTCGCGCTGGAAGCGGATATAGGCGACGAGATTGTCCGGCGTCGGGTCGAGGATCGCGGTTGCCTTCAGGACATCGAGCTTGTCGCGGATCGCCGCGATGCGCTGGCGCGGGTCGGGCGGTGGCGACGGCGTGGGAGCGGGATCTTCCAGGACCGCTTCCGCCTTCTCCGGGTCGCAATAGAAATGCCAGCCGAGCTTGCGGGCTACGCAAAGGTCCGGCGATCCGGCCCCGGCGGGGTCGGCACCGGCGGATGTGGCCGTCACGGCGGTGGCCGCAAGCAGGGCGAGGACGGTTATGGCCAAGGGAACGCGTCTCATTCCTGCCGCCTGTAATAGGTCTCGATCCGCCGCCGGATCTCGCGGCTGACGCTGCCCTGGCTTGGCACCTGAGCATTGCCCAGCATGTCGTCGTATATCTCCGATAGGTCGACGCGGGCAAAATCCACCCGCTGGATCTCCTCGATCGAGAGCGGCCGGCAGTCCGGCCGCTTGGCGCTGCCCCAGCCGATGCCGAGCTGGGCCCGGGCCTGCTCCTGGAACACCCGGGCGAAGAGCGAGCGGAAGCTGCAATAGGACTTCTTGCGGACCAGGCAGCCGAACGGGGACCTCTTCGAGCAGTAGCTGCCGACGGAGTGGGTCTGCCGGGCGGCGCGGGTCTCGGCGAGGATCTTCTCACTCTCCGAGCAGCCGAACGTGTCGAGTAGCCAACCGTCGTCGGAGCAGCAGTCCTTGGCGCCCAGGGTCCAGCGCGAGCATTTGCGGCCCTGGCCGCGGAACAGGGTGACCGCGTCCGGGTCCTTCTCCTTGCCCATTTGGGTCAGCAGCCCCATCCAGGCGGCGGCCTTGCCGAAGTCCCCGGAGGCCTCCGATTCGCCCAGCCCCTGGCACAGCCCGTCCGGGCAATAGAGCGTGCTGCCGCATTGCAGCGGCGAGCGCGCCGCGTGACCGGCCGGCCCGGCGGCGACCCCCTCCAGCGAAATCCCGGCGCCGCTCATCCGTCGGGCGCAGCGGAAGGTATTCGTCTCTTCCAGACAGACGCCGTCGGCGCCGCGTTCGCTGCATTCCGCCCCGGTTCGGGTGCAGTCCGGCGCGTCCGACAGCACGGCGCAGACGCCGCCCGGCCGGGCGTCCGGACAGGCATAGACGACCCGCCGCTCCCAGCAATCGCGCTCGATCTCGAAGCCCTGGATGGTGCGTTTCGCGGCGCCGACGGTGCAGAGTTCGGAGACCGGCACGCAGCCGGCCGGCGCCGCCTGCGCCGGCGCAATCCAGAGCGGCCCGCCGTGGACGGCAAGGAAGGCAAGCAGGGCCGCGAGCGGTCTCATCGGCAGGTCTCCCGCCAGCGGTCCCGCCAGTCCTTGCAGCAGCGGCTGTCGGTATCGAGCCTGAGCCACAAATTGCCGTGGGCCACGGCGTTGAGACGCACGCGGAAGCTGTTCAGCCCTTCGCGCAGATAGGGCAGCAGGTCGAAGCCGAGGCTGCGCGAGACCGGGCGGTTGATGACGTGGCAGCCGCCGCAGGCGTGGGGCTTGCGGTACTGCCGCCGGTCGAGGTCGGTGAAGACGGGAACGCCGTTGAAGGTGACCTCGACGAAGTCCTCGTATTCGAGCCGGTCGAGCACGAAGCGGCTGACGTCCTTCAGGCTGACGTCGAACTGAAGCTCGGCGGTATAGTTGTGCTCGCGGGTCGGAATGCCCCGGTCCGGAATGGAATCCCGCGCCCGCTTGCCGATATACATGTAGCGCGTGCCGTCGTAGCGGAACGGCATGATGCCGGTGTTGGTGCGCACCAGCGTCATGCAGCTCCGGTTGACATCAGCGCAGACCGGCGCCAGCACCGCGCGGCAGGCATGACGGCTCTTGGTGGCCGGGGCCTGGCAGGCATGGACGTAGGCCTCGCCGGGCGCGCCCGGCGTGACGGTCCCGCCGGTGCAGTTGCCGTAGTGCTCCTTCATGATCGAGAAGAAGTCCTGCGGCCGGTCCTCGCCGCGCCGGGCGTTGCCGTACCAGGCCTCGCGGCCGTCGACGCCGAGGTCCGGCCGGCCGGTGAAGCTCTCGATCACCGTACGGGCGGCCTCGCCGTCCGGACCCTGTCCGCGGAGCGCGCGGCTCTCGGCGTCGTCGTACATGCGGCCGTCGCGGTAGCCGGTCTCCGGCGGATCGGCGCCCCGGTATCCGGGCACGGTCGCCGGATCGGCCAGGGGTTCGGCGAGGGCGCCGTTGCCGGACAGCGGCAACGAGAACAGGGCGGCCACCAGGAGCAAAATCGTGGCCGGGACGGGAAGGGAGAGCAGCAGCAGGCGCATTGTCATTCCCTCTTCCTCAGTCTGGCGAGCAGGCGCTTGGCGGTCTCCCTGTTGTCGCCGTCGCGGGCCATGGCCTCCAGGGCGGCGGCGAGGCTCAGGTTGCCGGCGACCTTGTCGGCGGAGACCGGTCCCGGGACCACGAAGCTGGGCACCGCCTCGATGCCGTATTCGGCGAACAGCCGGGGGTCGACGCTGAAGCCGGGGCCGTGCTCCCGGGCGATGGCGGCGACCGCTTCGGCCGTATCCCGGAAGCTGTCGTTGACCAGGCCGCGCAGTACCGTGACGCCGCCGGCCCGGGCGGTCTGCTCCAGGACGGCCAGGAGGACTTTTTCCGGCATGGAGAAGGAGACTAAGGCCAGGACCGGCGGTGTTTCCCGTGGGCGGACGGGCGCGGCGCCGGCGGCGCGGCCCTCCCAGCCTTCGCGGCGCAGGGTCTCGGCCTGGCGGGCGGCCTTGTCGAGCAGCTCCTGGAGCCAGGCATCGGGCCGGGTGCCGGGATTGTCCTGGGCGAGTGCCGGGCCGCCGAAGGCCAGGCACGTCATCACGGTCAGTAGGCGCACGGTCAGTAGGCGCAGCAATTTCGTTTCCTCCAGATCAGAAAGCCGAAGTCCTCGCCGGTGAGCGGGATCTCGCGGCCGCTTTCGTAGGGCACCGAGGTGCGGCCGAGCGGCGTGCCGGCGAAGGGGCCGGCGGTGGCGGCGACCGGATTGGTCTGCTGCATCCGCCATTCGGTCTTCTTGAGCACCGGGCGGGGCACCTTTTGGCAGAGCGCTTCCGGGCCGGACGTGCCCCGCAGCACGAACTGGCGGCCTAGCTTGTAGGCCAGGCGCTCGGCCGCCAGCAGCGCCGACTGGATCGATCCGACATGGGCTCCGACGTTGCCGCCGAGCGGATACATCGAGCCCTGGCAGCCGCCGCACCAGAAGAGCGCGTTCAGCGGCAGGTGCGCCGAGGCGGCCACGCAGTCCGCGGCGCAGGCCGCCTGCGCCGCCGGGTTGGCGAAGAGCACCGCCTCGGGGTTCAGCAGGAAGGTCAGCTCGTCGTCCAGCCAGAGCGGGTCGAGTTCCGTCATGTAGGCGATGTCGAAGCTGGAGTCGGACACGCAGACCGAATCCACGAACAGCTCCAGCAGGGCATAGACCGGATAGACGTACCAATGCAGGTGCCAGTTGGCGTTGTGGGTCTGGCCGCCGCCGCTGACCGCCTTGGTCTGGCCGGCGCCGAAGCCGGCGTCGAGTTCGAGCCCGCCGAGGTTGACGAAGCAGTAGGGCCGCTTGGTCACGTCGACCAGGCGCGCCGGCTCCCAGAAGCCGATGGCGATGCCGATCCGGACGTAGGGCGGCACGGGGATCGGGCAGGTGCAGAGGATGTTGTCCGGGTTGGGCGGGTCGGGGCGCTCGTCGAAGATGCGGATCGAGCCGATGGAAATGGGAAAGATGCAGTCCCAGCAGATATCCGTGATCGGATTGACGAAGTCGCCGGTGCAGAGGCCGGCCTCGGCGGGCTTCGCGGCGCCCAGGGCGAGCAGGCCGGTAAGGAGAAGGAGGCGGAGCAGCCGTTTCATCGCGGGACCGCGCCTATGGCTGCCGGGTGCGGGTGGGCCGATAAGAAGAGGGAGGCCGGGCAGGCGTTTCATTGTTTTGTCTCCCCGCTCAGGGGGAACTCGCGGATGCGCAGCGCCCGGCCTTCCCGGGTCACCGTTGCCGGGACCGAGGCGATCGCGAAGCGGCCGGTCAGCAGGCCCTTCTGGTCGAAATAGAACGGTTTGCCGTGGGCGCGCATGAGGGCCAGGACCGGGCCTTTGGTGAGCACGATCTTGGTCCGGCCCGGCCGGGCCAGCGCCCAGGCGACCTGCGCGTCGTCGGTCCCGTCGATGAACAGCAGCACGGTCTCGAGCGGCAGGTAGTCGAGCGGGTTGACCGTGGTGCCGGCGTGCGCGATGACGCGGCCCTCATGGTCGAGGATGTCGTTGCGCACGGTGATCGAGGGATCGAACAGGCGGCTGCGCGCGCGGGTCGCGCGGGCGATGCCGGCGACCGCCGGCGGGCTCTCCGCATAGGCGCGCACCCGGCGTTCGGCGTCCCGCCGGTAGGCCGCCAGGCCGCCGGCCGCGCTCCCGGCGCCGGCCGCGCCCCAGGCCGCCGCCTTGGCCCGGAGATGGGCCAGCAGATCGGTCTCGCGGATCTCCCAGACCTGCCCGCGCACGCCCAGGTCCCTGGCCGGCGCCTCAGAACAGAGGAACGGCGCGGCCAAGAATACGACTGTCAGGCACAAGGCCGATATTTTGGTAACGGCTGTCATAGCTGTCCCCATGGTCCGCATGCACGAAGTAGAAACCCGGCGGGATCGCCACCGGTGCGATCGGGTCGAGCGGCGCGCCGTTGCGCGACAGCGTCTTGGCCGCGCCGATGGTGACGCCGCCGACGGTCACGGTGCGGTCTTCCACCGCGACCCTGTCGCCGGCGACACCCGCGACCCGCTTGATGAAGGCATGGCGGCTGCCGACCGCCGCGGGCGGATCGAACAGCACGTAGTCGCCCTTTGCCGGAAGCTCTCCCAGGCGCACCAGGAACAGCGCCTGCGGCAGGCTGTCGGTTTCGTTCCAGGCCAGTTGGACGTGCCCGCGCAGCCAGTGCACGCCTGCGCCGGCCAAGGCCAGGAGCACGGCGGCGGCGGCGATGACACCCCATTTGGGGCCATTGCGCACCTTCCAGCTCCCGTCCCGGCATCTCCGTGCCGCGAGCAGGTTGCCGCGCCCCCGACGGCGGTAGCTCCGGCGCCGGTGGCCGGACAGGGTTCGGCCGGGGTTCATTCCGCCAGTCCTTTCCTGACGGCCTCGGTGATGTCCGGCGCGCCGGCGATGACGGCGGGCGCGGCGAGGATGATGCTGTGCTGGCGGGCGGCCAGGCCCCGCAGGGCGGTCTCGAGGTCCCTGGCGAAGGCTTCCGTGCGGGCGCGCTTGTCGGCGTCCGGGAGATCGCTCTCGGCGGTCTCCGCGATGAAGGCGCGCACGATGCCGTTCAGGTCGAGCGAGACGATGCGCGGCGCGGGGTTGTAGATCTGCCAGAGCGTGACCGCCGCGACGTTGGCGCCGACCAGCAGCATGGCGATGAGGAAGCCGCGGACCAGGGTTTGCAGGACGATGCGGGGTTTCGAATCGCTCATCTGTTCGCTCCTTCGAGGTCGGGGTCTTTGACGGATTGCTCGACGGCCTCTTCCAGGCTCATGCCCCCGGCATGCAGCCGGCGGATGGTCTCGAAGTCCTCCGCCGTGGACGAATAGAGCTTGACCGAGAAGGGATCGAGCATCAGGCGGCCGACGCCGTAGCCGCCGGGGCCGAGGATCATGACCTCGGAGTACTGGCTGCCGGCCCGCCGGAGCGACTTCATGTCCCGCTCCATGGCGTCGTCGATGGCGATGCGCCCGGCGTTCTTCAGGAAGTTGATGCTGTCGGCCTTCTGCGCCAGGAAGCAGATCCAGTCGGTGTTCTCGTAGGAGGCCAGCGCGGCGTCGTTCTTGTAGTAGTCGTTCACCGTCTGGGTGCCGGTGACCAGGGCGCCGTTGTACTTGCGCGCGCGCCGGGCCAGGCTCTCGATGAAGACCTTCGAGGCCGGCCCGTGCAGCAGGTCCCAGGCCTCGTCGATGACGACCGCGCCCCGGCGCCGCCGGTCGCCGTGATACATCGCCTCCGAGGCGAGGAACATCATGGTCATCATGACCAGGCCCTGCAGGTCCTTGCGGGCCTTGATGCCGGACAGCTCGAAGACAGTCAGGTGGCTGCCGATCTCCAGGGTGCAGCGGCCGTTCCAGTAGCGCTCGTAGACGCCGCCGCGCATGCAGGGCCGCAGCATGTCGCCGAGGTCGCGGACCCGCTTGTCCCGGCTGGCCTGCAGGGCGCGGCCGACGTCGTCGATCTCGCCCGCGGCGCCCTTGGCGCGCCAGACCTCGGCGACGGCGGCCTCGATGTGGGCGGCCTCGATGTGGGCGTTCTCGAAATCGTCGGTGTCGGTCTTGCTGCGGCACATCTGCTGCACCAGGCCGGCGATCATGCTGAGCGCGCCCTCGCGGTATTCCGGGTCGGCCTCGAAGGCGGCCGGGTCGACGATGGAGAAGGGATTGAGGCAGATCTCCGTCTCGCCGGAGAATTCGACGAAGTCGCCGCCCTGCAAGAGACAGGAGTTCATGAAGGAATAGCCGTCGTCGATGACGATCACCTGGCCGCCGGCGCCGGCGATCGAGGCGACCAGCTCCTGCATGAAGACCGACTTGCCGGAGCCCGACTTGCCGATCACCGCGACGTTGTAGTTGCCTTCGTCGTTGCCGAAGGGGTCCCAGTAGAAGGGCTGGCCGCGCCGCCCGACCAGCAGCATGCAGGGCGAGCGCATGCCCTTCCACTCGCCTTGCAGCGGCGCGATGTTGGCGCAGGTCCAGGTGACCAGGGTCTTGGCCCGGCCGAGGCGCCGCAGCTCGCCGGCCATGCCCTCGGCCGGCAGGAAGGGCAGCGCGTTGAGGAAGGACTGGAGCTGCACGTAGCGGTCGCGCGCCAGCCGCCAGCCATTGGCCTTGTAGATGTTGCGGACCGCCTGCTCGGCCTCGTCGCCGAGGCCCAGCGGGGCGTAGGCGATGGCCTGGTAGGCGCAGCGCGCCAGCTTGTGGCCCTCGCGCACCTTCTGGGCGACGTAGGTCCATTCGCGCGCCTGCTCGCGGATCATCGGCAGGAAGCGGGCGAGGTCGGTCTCGGCCTGCTGGGTGGCGCGGGCCGCCTTGAGGTTGGCCCGGGTGCTGTCGGCCGAATCGGTGCCGACCGTGAAAGAGAGCGACACCAGGAAGGGGCAGGGGACGCGCTGGGCGTCGCTGTAGGGCGAGCCGATCAGGTTGCCGCCCTGCCACTGGGCCCAGACCTCGGGCCAGGTCTGGACCGAGAGGCAGCGCACGTCGTGGGTGCCGGCGAAGATCAGCCGCGAGGGGTGGACGGTGATGGCGTTCTCGCCGCGGGCGAGCAGGTGGTGCAGCGGATCGAGCGCGTCCCAGGCGGGCGGGTCGCGGCGGTCGGCCATCACCGGATAGAGCCATTCGTCGAGGATGGCGAGGAACGCGTCCGGCTCCAGCGCCCTGGCGGTGGCGCCGAGGCTGCCCAGGGCGGTCAGCAGGTTGCGCCGGGCGGTGGCCAGGGTCTCCCGGTTGCGCGCCAGCGGCCCCGGCATCGAGCCGGCCGCGAAGACCCGGAAGTCGCGCAGCAGGTGGGCCGTGCCGGCGATCGGCGCGCTCCAGCCGCCGCCCTCGAAATAGGCCGCGCGCCGTGCCGCCAGCATGCGGTAGACCTCCGGTGCGTCCGCGCGCGCTGCGCGCCAGCCGTCGAGGATGGCGCCGACATGCGGCGAGGCCCAGCACATGATCTGCAGGGACGCGTGGTCCGGCATGTTGTCGGAGAAGGCCGCGGTCAGCAGGTTGACGGTCTCGTCGGTGGCGCCGGTGAGCGGCGAGACCTCCAGCATGAAGCCGCAGGAGGCCCGGTTGACGAAGAGGCCGCTCTCCCGGTCGTAGCTGCGGTAGGGCAGCAGCCCGACGATCGGCTCGTCGGCCGGCGGCGGGCCGCCGGGCTCCAGGAAGCGTTCGTCGCTGAACAGGCCGCTGATGCCGCGGTGGAGGCCGTCGAGCCAAGGCCGGGGCGTCATGGCGCCGCCTCGTCGGTTCGCGGTGCCGGCGCCGCTTTCTCCATCGGGGCCGAGGCAGCCGGGAACATGTGCTCAGGCGCCGTCTGCCAGCCGGCGGGACGCATGACGACGTGAACGAAGCCGCCCTCGTGATAGTGGCCGCCGCCGTCGACGAAGGGATAGAACCAGACCCGGGCCAGGACCTCGCGCGCACGCACCCGGCGCGGGTCGTAACCCGCCGGGTCCGCCTTGATGGGCGCATCCGTCCCCGCGGGGTTGGCCGCCGCCCCGGACCGGGCTGCTTCCGGAAGGAGAGAAGCAACCTCGGCCGGGACGGCGGCCGGGGGCAGGAGGGAGATCGGAGGACCCGCGGCTGATATCTCCGCGTCGGCATCCTCGATGCTGGTGCATGCCTTTCCCTCCTGGGCGGGACAGTCCCATTCGCTGCTGACGTTGGCGTTGCCGGCGACACAGCCGGAAAGGAGAAGGATCGGGAGAGCGGGCCATGCGCGCGTCATCGTTCCGTCTCCTGCTTCGTCTCCTTCAGCCAGCCGAGCAGGAAGTCCTTGCCGCGCAGGCCGGCGGAGGTCGCGCCGTCGCTCCGGATCAGGAACGGCGTTCCCGAGATGCCGTGCCGCGCGGCGAAGGCGGACGTGCGCTCCAAGTCATCCGTGTCACAGGTCTCGGCCGACGCCAGGTCCATGGTGTTGCCGTAGGCGCGGCGCAGGGCGGCGGCCTTGTCCTTGGCGCAGAGCACCGCCCTCGTCGGCGCCACGGAGCGCTCCCAGAGCGCGATCAGATAGGTGTGGACCTCGATCTCGGGCAGGGCCTTGAGGATCGTGGCGAGCTGGCGGCAATAGGGGCAGTTGACGTCGGTGAAGACCGCGAGCTTGTACTTCGCGCCGGCGTTCTCGACGATGGCGGCATCTTTCGGCAGCCCGTCCCAGGGGATCGACTGGGACGGGACCTCGACGGCGGTCTCGCTTTCCGGCGCATGGCCCAGCTCGGCCAGCCGCCGGGCGGTCAGGTCCTCGTGGCCGGCCAGGTCGTAGAGCGATCCGATCACCATGTAACGGCCGCTAGGATCGACGTAGAACAGGTTTTGTCCGGTCACCATCTCGTAGAGGCCGGGGACCGGGCTTGCCCGCAGCGAGGCGATCTCGGTGTTGGGCAGGCGCGTCTCCAGGGCCGCGCGCAGCTTGTCCAGCTTGCCGTCGGGGTTGGCGGCCAGGCCGGGACCCGCGGTGCAGAGCAGCGTTGCCGCCAGGGCGAACCCCACCATGGATTTCGAGGCAATCGTCCGTGAAGCGGTCATTCGTTGGTTCCTCTTGGTTGCGGTGCGACGGTCATGTCGGGCTTGAGGGAGACGCCGGCGATGAAGACCAGCTCGACCCGGGTGCCGGCCTGCATGACGATGATCGGCTGGTACTGCTCGGCGCGCCTGATCAAGTAGTCGGCGGCCTTGTCGCCGGCATTGTCGAGGCCCTGGCCGAGGCCGCCCTTGACGATGTCCTGGAGCGCCCGCGGACCGGTGGCGATCGCCGTGCCGGTGGTGATCGTCTCGGGTTGCAGCGACTGCGCCGCGGCGCCGCCGATGCCGCCGACCGCGCCGGCCAGGAAGGATTGCGTGACCAGGGCGCCCTCGCGGCTGACCACCACGCCGCGCACGCCCGCCTTGCCGGCGCCGGCCATGTAGCCTTGCACCTCGGTCTCGAAGACCTTGCCCGGCGCCCGCGAGCAGGTCATGGTCTGCAGCCGGACATAGACCTTCTCCGAGGAGAGGTCGCCGATCGCGGCGCCGGTCACGGTGCAGCCGGCGATGTCGGCGGTCTGCCTGGCGGACCCGAAGGCCGCTGACCCGAAGGCCGCGGTCACCGCCGGGCCGGTGATGCGGAACAGGACCGGGCGTGGATCGGCCTGGGTGGCGATGCCGACGCCGGCGTCGACGCCGCTGATGACCTCGGCGGGAGCATAGGCGCCGGCCGGGATGTAGCGCGCCAGGTCCCTGCTGCCGCCCTCGCGTCCGGCCAGGGTGAAGTGGATCAGGCCGCCCGTGGCGGCGGGGCCGGCCGGCCCGGCGGGGTCCGTGCGCCGGCGGACCTCCGGCGCCAGGCCGTTGCGGGCGCGCTCGAAGGGATTCTCCAGAACCGCCGTGGGCAGGCCGCGCCGTTCGGCCGGCGTCGCCGCTTGCGGCGGCCCTTGCCCTTGCTTCGCCGTTTCGATCGCCGCGATCTGCGCGCGCAGCCGTTCGATCTCCCCGGCCTGCGCATCGATCGCCCGGCCGGCGTCCGCCGCCATGTCGGTGTTGCGCCGCGCCAGGTCCGCGTTGTCCCGCGCCAGCTGTTCGCGTTCCGATTCCAGCCGCCCGAGTCTTTTCTCCATCGCACCGAAGCGGTCCTCCGAGATGTCCAGCCATGACCGTTCCGCCCGTGCGCCGCGGGTCAGGTCGGCGACGGCGACCGTCAGGCAGGCCGCCAGCAGCGCCCTCTGGCGGGTCGAGGTGCGGTGCAGCAAGGCGTTGGCGCGGGTTCTCATTGGCTGCCTCCGGTCCGCCGCCGGACCACGAAGGCGGTGACGCTGGCGCCGGGTGCGACGGTCCGGACCGGCAGGTAGACCGCGGCCTGGCCGGGCGCGAAGAGATCGCGCTCCGAGAGCGAAACCGGCTCGGTGCCGGTGTTGCGGACCTTGAGCGCGATGCCTTGCAGGGCCGAGCCGGTGATCTGGAAGCGGCGCCGGATCAGCAGCCCGCGCCGGCGCGTGCCCGCGTCCATGACGTCCGCGTCCGTGACGTTCGCGTCGGTGACGCTCTCGCGGACATAGCCGGCGGGCAGAGCGGCGGCGCCGGCGGCCGCCCGCATCACCTCGACCACGGCCGCGTGGAAGGGCGTTCTTTGCTCCCAGGCGCCGGCCCGGGCGGGGCCGCCGAGGGCGTCCTCGTTGCGGATCAGGATCTGTTCCGACGGCACCGCCTCGGGCAGCAGCAGCAGCTGATAGGTGAAGCCCTTCTCCGAGGTGACGAACAGGTTGAGCGGCTTGGAAAGCGGCGCCGGGGCGGGCTTCAGGTAGATGTCGCCGGTGACCTCGTCGTGGCTGATGTCGACGTCCGGGTCGCCGTTGACCATCCGCACCCGGTCCCCGGCCAGGCCGATCCGGCTGATTTCCTTGGCCGAGATCGTCGCCGTCACCTGGCCGTCGCCGGTGGCCTGCTTGATCTGCAGGGCCGCGGCCGACGTTGTCCAGACGAGCGGCGCGAGGGCGAGCAGCGCCGCCAGGGCCGTGCGCTTCATTGCGGCGTCTCCTCTTCGATCAGGCTCAGGGTCAGCCGGCCGGCGGCGTTGTCGAAAACGATCCGGTAGGCCACGGTCTCGGCGTCCACCTGGGCCTCGCCGATGAAGCTCCGGAGCACGCCGGTCACCCGCACGCTGAGCGTGGCGGTGTCGGCGGCGATGGTGGTGGGATAGAAGGCGGTCGCCAGCTTGCGCTGCCTGACCTCGGCCATCCAGCCGTCGAAGCGGAGCTTGAACTGGCCGTAGAACGCCGGGTGGGCCATCTTGAGCACCGCGTCGCGCACGTAGTCGGTGGTTCCCGCATGGACGTTGAACAGCGTCAGCACCACGTCGCGGGCCATGTCTTCCAGGTAGGCCGCGTTGACGCTGTCGCCGGCGGTGTAGACGCGCCCGGCGGGCGACGGGACCAGGACCACGGTCTCGCGTCCGGAGAGGACGGCGAGGCCGAGCAGCAGGTTGCCGGTCAGGCTCAGGCCCATGCCGGCCAGCAGCAGGTTGCGCCAGACGATGGCGCCGTGCAGCTGGGCATTGTGGCCGGCCCGGTCCATCAGACATACCGCCTGACGCAGGAAGACGGCGTCGCCTTGAAGCCGAAGATGTTGGGGAAGAACCAGTAGAGCGCGTAGAGGCCGAGGTTGGCCTGGCCGTTGCCCTTGGCCCGGCGCAGCGCCAGGAAGCCGGCGAGCCCGATGCCGGCGCCGATCGCCAGGAAGCCGGCCATCATGCCGAAGACCGACGGCGCCAGCATGATCAGCGCCTCGTCGACGGTCCAGAACATCCAGCGTTCCGGCTCGTCGAGGCGTCTCGGGATCATGTAGGCTTCCATCGTTCCCGCCGCCATCAGATCAGCGCCGAGATCGAGGAGGTGACGATCGGCAGGCCGTAGCCGGCCAGCGCGCCGATGCCGAAGGCGCCGATCACCGCCCAGATGTTGAAGCGCACCACCGAGGCCGCCAGCGCCGCCACCAGCCCGAGCCCGGCGGCCAGCTTGCCGCCGCCGCCCTCGATCATGTCGGTGATGCGGGTGTTGACGGCGTCGAACTCGGTGCCGCCGGTCCCCGCCATCGCGTCCGGCGCCGCGGTCAGGGCCACGGCCAGGACGAGGCCGGCCGCCACGGCGGCGGCGTGGCCGGACGTGGCCTTTTGCGGATGACGGATCTGGGACGTGGACACCTTCGCTCTCCTTCCCTGGGCAACGATGGGCCGGAAGGAAAGAGAAGAAAGCTCGCCTTGTAAAACGAAATAAATCAATGAAAACAGCAACTTAAGATAACTCCCTACAAACCCGGACAAGCCTGGCCAAGCCCGGATATCTCCAGCCATGGGTGAATTTTTTTTACGCCGGTGCGGCGCCGGAACGGGAAGAGGGCGCTGGCCAACAACAAAAGAAGTTTTTATGAGTTTTTATAAGTTTAGGGCCGAATCGCCGTTTCAGAACAATGGCTTGCCGGAATTTTTGCGCCCGATAGTACGAACGTTTGCGCCCGATAGTACGAATCCCTGCGCCTGATAGTACGAATCCGAAAACACGGTTACTCACAAGGTTATCCACAGAAGCCGGCATGGTTATCCACAGAGCGGGTTTGGAGGGAGGACGCGATCAAATCTTGATTTCTGTCAGAAAATATCATATGTTTCTGACAGTAGGAGATGGACATGCAAAGACTCGCGACGAAAATCCTGGAGGAGATGGCGGGATTGCCGGAGGGCGTTCCGGTGTCCGCAAAGGGGCTGCTCCATCTGGGTTCCCGCGCGGCCGTGGATCAAGCGCTCTCACGGCTCGCCCGGCGGGGGCAGCTCATGCGCGCCGGCCGCGGCCTCTATGTGCGGCCGGTCGAGACCCGCTTCGGCAAACGCCCGCCGTCGGCCGAACAAATGGTGCAGGCATTCGCCGGCTCGAAGGGCGAGACCATTGCGTCGCACGGCGCGGCGGCGGCGAATGCGCTTGGCCTGACGACCCAAGTACCCGTGCGCGCGGTCTATCTGACATCGGGTCCGAGCCGCCGGCTCAAGTTGGGTGAACAGACCATCGAACTGCGGCATGCGCCGGGGTGGCAGTTGGCAATGGCCGGCCGGCCGGCCGGCGAGGCGATCCGGGCGCTCGCCTGGCTCGGAGAAGCGCATGCCGGAGAAGCCATCCGCGCATTGCGGCTGCGGCTGCCGGCCAGCGCGCTCGAAGAAGTGGCGAGCGCGCGGCCCCGGTTGCCGACCTGGCTCGCCCAGCAGGTGAGCAGGCTGGTCGTGAATGCCTGACAGCTTCCTCCAGCTTTCGACAACGGATCGGCGGGATGCGCTGGCGGTCGCCAGCGCCGCCTCGGGGCGTCCACCCCACCTTCTGGAGAAAGATGTCTGGGTTGTTTGGGCCCTGGAGATGCTGTTCGCCTCACGGTTCGGGCCGAAGCTCGTGTTCAAGGGCGGCACATCGCTCTCGAAGGCCTATGGCTCCATTCGCCGGTTCTCCGAAGACGTCGATATCACCTATAACATCCGAGCCATTGCGCCCGACCTGGTATCGGACAGCGCCGATGCCCTGCCCCCAACGCGGAGCCAAGAGAAGAAGTGGTCGAAGGAGATCCGCGGCCGCCTGGCGCAGTGGGTCGAGGCGGATGCCCTGCCGGTGATCGGAGCCGCGCTGGCCGCCGCCGGTTTGAAGGCTGGCGCCCGTGCCGATGCGGACAAGATTCATATCGAGTACGAGCCGCTGACGGAGGGAACGGGCTATGTGCGTCCAGCGGTGATGCTGGAGTTCGGGGCGCGCTCGACCGGCGAGCCCTGGGAGGCGCTGCCGGTTGTCTGCGACGCCACCGCGCATCTACCGCAGCTCGCGTTCCCCAGCGCAACGCCACGGGTCATGCGTATTGAACGCACATTTTGGGAGAAGGCGACCGCCATCCATGTCTTCTGCATCCAGGGGCGCTTCCGGGGCGTGGACCGGTTCGCGCGCCATTGGCACGATGTCGCCCGCTTGAGCGAGACCGGACATGCGGCGCGCGCCCTCGCCGACCTGGAGGTCGCGCAGGCAGTGGCGCGGCATAAGGCGGTGTTCTTCTCGGAAAAGGATGCCGAGGGGCAGCCCATCGACTACGAAGCGGCGGTGGCCGGCGGCTTGCGCCTCGTGCCCGAGGGCGCGGCGCGGGATCTTTTGGCCGAGGACTACCGGCGGATGATCGAGGACGGCCTGCTACTGGATGAGGCGGAACCCTTCGAAGTGCTCTTGCAGCGCTGCCGCGACATCGAGCGGCACGCCAATTCACGCAAGAGCGGAAACAAAGGATGATGCAAAGCGGACAAAGCGCGCGCGAATCGGATCGCCGATTTGCCACATGCCGATGGTTAAGGGGGGCCTCGCGCGCGCGGCTGGAGCGGCTCGTTATTTCGGGGGGTAGATGGACATAGGGAATCATGTCGAAATATCCGTGTTTTACACGGATTTCTCGAAGTGAATTCATCTGAATTAGATATTTATGTTGAAATATCCGCACTAAAGGCGGATAAAAAAGCATGATCTATGACCGGCGATCCGCCCTGTCGAGCTACATCAGCGGCCTGCTGTCAGCGGGCCGAACGGTCTTCACGGCCGCAGAAGCCGAGCAGACCCTCGATGTCGGGCGCGGTGCGTTCTTGGACGCGGCCGAACGGCTCCAACGCCGCAAGGCGTTGCTAAGTCCGCGGCAGGGATTCTACGTCGTCGTCCCACCGCAATATGCGTCATGGGGTGCGCCACCGCCGGCTTGGTACATCGACGCGCTCATGCGCCACGAGAGGCAGGCCTATTATGTCGGGCTGCTCAAGGCGGCGGAGCTGCATGGCGCGACGCATCAGGCGGTCATGGAATTTCAGGTCATCTCGGCCAAGCGCCTTCCAAAGATACGCGCCGGCCGTAGCCTGATCGTCTTCTATTTCCGCAAGGATATGGAAGCGGTGGCTGCAGGGACCGAGGACCGCAAAACCGATACCGGTACGATGAAGATCTCGTCGGCCGCACTGACGGCACTCGATCTGCTGCGCTATCCGCAGGCATCTGGCGGCATGGACAATGTCGCCACCGTGCTTTCCGATCTCGGGCAGCAGATCGATCCCGAGCAACTCGCCGCCCTGTCTGTGACGGTGGAGCGGCCGGTCGTGCAGCGTCTCGGATATCTGCTAGACAGCCTCGGCCACGACGCCCTGACGGGGTCTATGCGGGGTGCGTTACAGGCGCGAGGATCGGTGTCCTGGATCGAGCTTGACCGGCAGGAAGCACGGGACCCGGACTTCGCGCCCGAACCGCGGGAGCGCGATTCCCGCTGGCGCGTCATCGTGCGCCGCGTGCCGGAGCTTGACGATTGATCCCGGTACAAAACATCGTCGCCTGGGGCAACATCGCTCCTTGGGCCGACCAGCGGCAGGTTGAGCAAGATCTCATTATCAGCCGCGCCCTGGTCGAGATATTCTCGGATGAGATGTTGTGCGACGCGCTGCGGTTTCGTGGCGGGACGGCGCTCAACAAGCTGCACTTCCCGGCGCCGCTGCGCTACTCGGAGGATATCGATCTGGTCCGCACGGCCGCAGGCCCGATTGGCCCGATCCTCGATCAACTGCGCCTCGTTCTGGAACCGTGGCTCGGTCGGGCGCAATTCGATCAGAGTCCCGTGGCGCCGAAGTTTCGCTTTCGGGTCGATGCCGAGGATGGCAGCGGCGTGCCGATCCGTCTGAAGATAGAGATCAACACCCGCGAGATCGAGGCGTTCGACGCGCCGGCGGCCCTGACGCTAAAGATTGCGAATCCCTGGTTTTCCGGTGAGGCGGCGATTCCGACGTTCTCCCGCGAGGAGATGTTGGCGACCAAGCTGCGTGCGCTGCTGCAGCGCGACAAGGGGCGTGATCTCTATGATCTGGCACATGGCCTCAACGTTCTTGAGGGGCTCTATGCCGACCGTATCGTCGAGATGTTCGAACGCTATCTCGACCTTTCCGGCCAAGTGATTTCGCGGGCACAGGCCCAGGAACGCATGTTCGCCAAGCTGGCCAACCCGCGTTTTCTACTCGACATGCGCCCTTTGCTGCCGGCCGCCCAGGTGGAAGCCCTGACGGAACAGTCGACGGCGGAGTCGTTTCGCCGCGTGTTCACGGCCCTTGTCGACCGACTGCCCGGCGAACCTTGGGCAAGGACGCCGGCAGTGAAGGAAAGGTTCGGGATCTCGTGGTGACAGCGTTGATGTCTGCTGAAACGGGAGCGGTTGATCAGATGCGAGATCGGCCGGCTCACGGAATAAATGGAATTGGGAGGGGGATGACGGACACGGCAGGGGAAGGGACACCGAAGAGCGCATTCAATTTCATCCGGGGCGTTGAGGGAGACACTGGGGAATGCGAGTGGCCCGACGGCGCGGAACAAGTGAGACAGGCGCTGCAGGTACAGATTGCGGGGGCAACCGACAATAACGGAATGGGCGGTGGCCAGCAGCAATGACCGATCCGGCTGAACTCGAGAAGCTCGCGGCGATCCTCGAAGAAAGCGGGGACTACAGGGTTCTCCGCCGCCTCAAGCCGCAGGCCGTGGCCAATCGCCCCACTGGCGACGAAAGCCGGCTTGGTCTTTTTGTGGATGTTGAAACGACCGGCCTTGATCCGGAGAAGGACGAAATCATCGAACTTGCTATGCTCCCCTTCCGGTATTCGCTCGAGGGAGCGGTGATCGCGGTGTTGGACCCGTTCGATCACCTGCGGCAGCCGTTGACACCGATTCCACCGGCCGTGACGGCGTTGACCGGCATCACGGACGAAATGGTGGCGGGCCAGAAGATCGATCTCGACGAGGTACTAGAGTTCGCGGGCCCCGCAGACTTGGTGGTTGCACATAATGCTGCCTTCGACCGGCGCTTTCTTGAGCGCCTTTGTCCGGACTTCTGTGCGAAGCCATGGGCCTGTTCGATGGCGGAGATCGATTGGGCTGCGGAGGGCTTCGAGGGGACGAAGCTCGCGTACCTGGCCGCGGACAACGGATTCTTCTACGACAGGCACCGTGCAGCAAACGACTGTTTGGCAGCTGTCGAACTCCTATCTCGAACGCTGCCGCGATCCGGGGTCAGCGGCCTTGCCAGTCTTCTTGCGCGTGCACGTCAGACGACGTGGCGGATATGGGCGGCGAACTCGCCCTTCGAATTCAAGGATCTTTTGAAAGCGCGAGGATATCGCTGGAACGGGGAAGACAATGGCCGCCCGAGGGCATGGTATGTGGACATTCCGGACGATCGGAAGGACGCGGAGCTCGATTACCTCTGGCAAGAAATCTACAAAAGAAAGGTCGACTTAGACATCACAAAGGTCACTGCATTTGACCGCTACTCGGACAGAACCTGAGTGCCTAATTTTACCTTCCCGCATTGCTGTATGCGTTGCGTGCTGAAGATCATGGAACCGTTGTCGCAGTGGGCATTCGACATCTATGCGGATCTTGCCACCAGGGCGAAATTGCGAAGTTAGATCGCTATCTCACGATCGAACTGGAAACCAACATTTGGATTTCCGGGTCGGGCAGACCTTTCGCTACACAACTGCCGCCTCGGCCGATGGGGCTGCTGTTAGCCTAGGCTTTTCTTTGGGCCTTTGGGGCGTGGATAGGCCCTTTCTTTCTGGATCGGGTTATTGACCTTTCGAATGCGTACAGAGCCGCTGCCAGGGCCAACATCTTTCCTCAGCTTCTTAAGCGCGTCATCCTTGGTACCGTAGGCTCGCGTCGCCCGACCGGAACCCTCTTTTCAAACTTGTAGTCTGACAGACCGCGACCCAAAGTGGAAATCTGGCAAGTCCCAAGAGGGAGGAAGGCGTGGTGGGAGGACGAACCCGGCGAACTGCGACCGTTGGCGTCACCGAGCACGGTAACTCGGCGGTGCTGGTTACGGTCGCGTCCGACGGCGCGCTCCTTGACCGGCGGCGCATAGACCTAACAGATAGCGAACTGCCAACGCACCCGCATCACCATGAAGGGTCGTGGGCGGTGGGTCGTTACAAAAACAGCCCGTGGGCACGGGAGATTTCGCTCGCCGAGGCAATCGAGCTTGTCGAGCGCGTGCGGGTCTCGGCTTCGCACGGTGCGCGCGAGAGCCTCGAAGCGCTGTCCGTAGAGATGCCTCTGCCGATTGCGAGCATCGCGGTCCGCGTATGCCCCAAGCTTCCGCCGACAACCGAGGAACGCATCGCCGACAATCACGCGCAGGCCGTTGCCGACTCGGTCATGTATCGCGAGGCCCTCGCGACGGCAGCCGAAGCGCGCGGCTGGTCCGTTTACTGGTACGAGCGCGAGCGCGTGTTTCGCGACGCGGCAACGGTACTCGGCTGCGACGACATCAACGCCTTACTTTTGGCGATGGGTCGATCGATCGGGCCGCCTTGGCAGGCCAGACACAAGCTCGCGGCAGCAGCGGCGCTTGCAGCCACGGAGCAACCCGCGCGATGAACGACCGAATTTGCCAATTTTGTTGAAAAACTCCACAGGCTACTTTAGCTCGCAACTTTCGAATCGAACGTAAGACTCCTGCTCAACGATCATCGGTAACCGGCTTTCTCAGCGACTCATTGCTGCGCCAAATCCGACTCGAGGTCCTCGCAACGGAGTTTTTCAATAAAATCGGCCCATATGTATGTACCGGCTGCTGTTCGCAAATGATTTTTAGCATGTTCTCGGAAGTCGCTCATATGTATCCGGCCTGTTGATCGACACGCGGGCCGTGGCCTTATTGGGGTTACGCACGCACCGTGATCTCATTAGCGGCAAGGTCGATTATGACCGAATGGGCCGTCAGACTCTGGGGGCGTAATTTTTCCGTTCCATGCTTTAGATCTTTCGCGAACTCCTTTGGGGCGCGTCGGTGCTTTAGATGCCGACAGCGACCTCATCTCTTGGCACGTCAAACGCGGTTTTGTGCCTCAATACACTCCAGGCCACACGCGCCAGCTTGTTTGCCAGAGCAACGGCCAGCTTGTTGCGGTGCATGCGTTCTGATGCCCGGATCAGCCACTCACCAAAACTGAAGTCTGGCCATCGACTGGCGCGCATCATGATGACCTTCGCAGCTTGTACAAAGAGCATTCTCAAATATCGGCTGCCGCGTTTCGATATCCGACCCAGAATGGTACGGCCTCCGGTGCTGTATTGTCGTGGCACGAGCCCGACCCAGGCAGCGAAGTCGCGGCCGCGGTCAAATGCTTCGCCAGTGCCAATTGCTGCCACCATCGCCGTCGAGATCATCGGACCAATGCCGGGAACGGTCATGACATTCACGCAGTTCTCTTCCGTCCGACTGATCTCTTCGATCTCCTTCGACACAGTGTCAATCCGATCGTCGAGCCAGAGCCAATCGCCATAGAGACCAATTAAGATCATCCGCATGCGTGGTGATATTTCGGCCCTTCGTTCTTCCAGGATAATCTCGAATGAATTCTTCAACGCGCGCAGCCCTTTGCGAACAGTGATCCCCTGTTCGATCAGGAAGGCACGAATCTGATTTATTGATGCGGTTCGACGCGAAACCAATCGAGATCGAACCCGGTGCAGCGCCTGCAAGTCGAGTTGGTCCTGGCTTTTCTCCGGAACTGTCGGCAGATTTGGCCGTAAGGCTGCTTCGGCGATCGCCTCAGCATCGTTGTAATCATTCTTCTGGCCCTTGATGAAGGGCTTCACGTAGATCGCAGGGATGATCCGTGGCTCAAAACCAAGGCCGCGCAACGTACGACTGACAAAATGGGCACTCAGACAAGCCTCCATCGCGGCAACTTCTTAAAGGTCGCTACCAACGCCAACCGCTTGAACTTCTTGCGCAACACGAGCTGACCTTCTCGGTCAAAGCCAACCAAATGAAACGTGTCTTTGCCGATATCGACGCCGACGGACATCAGCTCATCAATCTGGTTCTTCGCCATGCTACTTCTCCTCTCTACAGGTGAAATAGGCTCAATCTAACCTGCTGGGGGAAGCAGCCGGTACATCCCATTAGCTGTCGTTCGCTCGTGCAGTCGGAATTGCGCCGCACAAGCCGCAAAGCAGGCATTCATGTTTGTTATTGGAAGCCGGTCCTGAGTCCCTATGCTGAGAGATGTTCGGTAAGGTTGTCTGCCTGTATGTTCCAACCCTCTTCGTTGCTGCGCATAGCCTCGATCCGTCGAGGATCGGGCAGTGCGGAAAACCCGGACTCGGTTATCGTCAGACGCATTCCGTCTGGGACCTCTTCCAGCCGGAACTCGACAAGAAGGCCGGGCTGACCCTCTGATTGCTCCGTCGATCCCTCATCGGAATCGTACCATCGAAATGAGAAGAGGCGCTCGGGCTCCATACGTTCGATGTACGCGACCCAAGCAACATCTTCGTGGCCCGGGTATGTCATTTGACCCGTAGATTTGACGCCAGCCTCAAAAGGTTGATCAAGGCTGACACGAAACCATTGCCCAAATTCTTCATGATCCGTGAGAGCATTCCAAACCCGCGAGATCGGCGCGTTTAGCTCGACTACTTTCACGATCTTGTCGTTGTCCGCGTCAGTCATGATGCAACTCCTTTGTTGCGTTTTCTCACTGTTGTGATCCTGTTAGTGACGGTGGATTCTGTATTGTGAGGACGAGCCAATGGTTGCGTCAACAGACTGACCGCCGTGTACCCTTGGCAACCGCTGTCGTATCTGTTGGGCCGTCTCCGCCTCAATACCGGCCATTGGCTGAAACCTGACGAATGTCTCGGAAGGGTTCAGAGCTGCCTGATGAGGTGCAGCATGCGGCCATCGGATTGGCGCGCTGTGGCTGTCGCTTTCGGCCCATTCCTGCCATTGAAGACTTTGGATGTTTCTGCAGCGCAGCTTCCCCAAAGCGGACATTGATCGCTACGCGCCAGATGAATCGTGATACGCAAAAGCTTCTTTCGGGAATTCGGCAACGATAACCCAAGATTATCGTCACCTGCATCGTTCGGAACACCAAGGCAGCGAATGGCTAAATTCTTCAAAATCCCTTTTTCGACTTGTCTGTTACCAGCCGGTGCCGAACGATCGCTTGGAGGAAAGTCATCAGCACAAAGACTACTAGCGCACCAATCCAATGGCCTTTGGTCACCTCAAGTGATGCCAACGGGACCGACCGATCAATGGATAATGCCAATACACCGGCAGCGAAGTAGGCAGAATTCATACCGGCATACGCGAAGTACATGACAAAACTGGCGCCAAATCCGCCGTAAGACGGTTTATCCTTTTGCGTCGGAAGAACTGAGGTGCCAAATTTCTCACTGCTTGGCATTTTGAAGAAATAGTCACGAATGGAGTTAACTACTCTCTCATAAAGGATCGCATCGAGCCGCAGCCCTTCGATATAGGAGATGACCGCTGCACCGACCAAACTCAGAACAAGCGCGGAGACGCCAAAGATTAGGTGCGCAAGAATTCGCCCCTCTTCGCTTATTCCATCATCAGATATATTCATTAGCGCAAGGCCAATGGTTGTGATCGGAATCGCTGTAATTAGTAGGAAGTACCTGTAAAACGTGGCAAGTACTTCATTAGTTTTGAAATGCGCTTGGGAAATATTTTCGTACTCTTTCAATTGGAATTGAGTGAAATCATCCATTTTGCAAAAACCCTTGCGATAGACATTTCTCTTCGTACAAAAATCGACGGCGTTTGCGAAAAAGGACCGGTTATTTGCGCGACAGACGATCAATCATGCGATCAACGAGGCTCTTCGCTGCTACCTGATTGACCGAACAATCATATATGAGGTCGAAGACTTCTTTGTATGTTGCGCGCTTCCGCGTTGGCAAACTCTCAAAGAAATCACCGTCTGCTCTGGTCGTCTGTGAATCGGCCGCCTTCTCGACCTTGGCAAGTCGCGCCCGCATGGCGCGGCGGTCGCCCTCTTCGAAGAGATCAAAATCCACGACCTTCCGCATCTCGGCAAGAAGCGTGCCGGTCTCCGCCTTAAGCGATTTCGCCAAACGCTCAGAGACAGCGCCTTGCTTCAGGACATCAAGCCTTTCATAAATCTTGTCAGCGGCAAGCTCGAACGTTTTGAGCCGGTTCCGCTTTTGTGAGGAAAGGCGGCATTCGCGAGCAACCTCGGCACCGAAGGGCCGCAAATGCGCAATGATGTTGTCCAGATGCACGTTGCTCTCGAACTCATCCCGCCGACCATTCGGAACCACCCGGCCATCTAGGACATGTACCTCGCCGATGGTCCATGAGCAGAATCGGTCTTCCGGAAAGACATCAAAAAACAGGCGATCATGGCCGATCTGTATGTTCCCCACGCGGGCGCGCAATCCGCGCACACCTTGCGAAGTAGGGATTGCACCATGGTAGTCATGATGGATGAGCCAGCCGACGGCCGACGGCTCGCCATCAATGCTCTCAATTTCAAAAGTCTTGAGGTTTCGAAGTGATGCTTTTTTCGTGTCCGAGTATTCAACATGGTCGCGATATGGTCGGTAAACAGGCTCTTCTGCACCGTTGATACGGATCTGATAGGACTTTCCGGCACGACCATGTTGTTTGAGTAGCGCTTCGATTTCTCCTCTGTAGGAGAACTCAGGAGCGAAAGGACAGGGACAAGCCTGGCTGACAAAGGCCTCGATTTCGATTTCATTCAGGAGCCGGTCATTGGCGATCCGCCGCGGCTTGATCAATTGAACCTCAAAGAAGTGCGCTGGATAATCCTGGGGGTCTATCCTCTTGAGCTCTACTGCTTCGCATACAACACTGCGCAAGTCTGTATCGCTGTCGTTGGTTGCCAGCATCCGCTTGACGACACGGCCGTCCCATCTGGCTTCGAGAACCCTGGTGTCGCCCTTTGCGCGTGACCGAAAGATAAGCTGCTGGACATAGCCAAGGCCGGAAAGACGACCTACGCCGCGAAATCCGCGTGCATCTGTGCCACGCTTTTCACTCGCGCCAAACGAAAGCATCCTCGCCGAAAAATCTTTATTGGACAAGCCCTTACCGTTATCGCGGATCACAATGCGGCGGTCAATATGATCAAGATTGATCTCAATAAGGCCAGCATCGATAGAGGGCAGAAGACCGGCCGCTACAGCGTCGTCAATTGCGTCGGTCGCGTTTTGGACATACTCGCGGAAGATCGAGAGTGGATTGACGTACATTGAACTGCTCAAGAGCTCCAGCACGTCCTTGCCTACAAAGATCTCGGGCTCCTCCAATCTGTCTTCGTTCGCCTTTGCCGCTTCTGCCATATGCCATATTCCCCCTGTTTCTTGCTTCACGCGTAGGCTCGCGTGATATTCTTTTTCCGGTTCTTCATATGCCCTGCCGGTTGCACATCCTCGTCCGTTAGTCCGGCATCTTCGACACGCTCATCCTCTGGCATCAGATAAGCGTTGATATCTCCAACGCGCCGGCGCTTCTGGGCCTCCCATATCTTCGCTTCATCCGCCTTCGACATTGGGACGAAGAAGGCTGCGGCATCACGAAGTCTGCTGATTGCCAGCTCGTTCAGATCTTGCGCGTAGTCGTTCTTATCCCGTGTGCATAAATACTCAAGAAGCTCGGCGCGCTCATCTGCAGTGAGCGACGCCATCACTGCCTGGAAATCGTCAAATTCCGGTCGCCCGTCATATTGCTCGTACCAATAGCGGTTGAAGATGTAGTGGTGCGGGCGCAGCAAGATACTCTCGAACTCTTCAAAGGTATCGCCGAAGGCCGTGCGGAAGAAATCAGGGGCGCCGCTAACGATGCCATGCGTTGCCTGAAGGATCACCTGCATCGAGCGAAGGTAGTAAGCATTCCAGTTCTTTCCGACATGGCCACGGTCAGGCCGAGTCACAGGCTGATAGCGCATCGGGAAGGAGAAGATGCGAATGTCAAGCTCTTCATTGAGCGTTACATTTAGCCGCATACGCTCAAACAAATCCGCGGGCGTATCGTGGAAGTTGTAGAGCATGTAATTTGACAGCTCAGTTAAACCGGCATCGGCTGAATAGCGAATGGCCTGGGCATAAGGTTTCTTGACACCCAGGTGGTCGAAGGCAATGCGGAGCGGCTTGAGGGCAATGCGAGAGAGTTGCTGCAAGTACATCGGATCCTTGCAAAGTATGCGCGCGTCCACGCCTTGATTGAAATCCACCCTACGCTGAAGCTCGTATCGACCACGCCTAAGCTTCGCACCGCGCTCGAATCCTAAATCAATGATCTCGGCGATGATCTCTTTGAAATTGGCGGAGGCGACCACGTTATTATCCATCAGGATCAGATCTCGCTTCTCGCCATAGAGCTTGCTGACCCCTTCAACGACTTCGCTTAAGGAATTCGTATCCCGCTGCCCGCCCTCAAGTTTCGGAACTCCGCAAAAGGCGCATTTTCGAACGCAACCCCGCGAGGCGTATGTGAAATACGCGTCGTTGACTGGATACTCGTAGCCGATGTGCTCGAGGATGGAGTAATCCGGAACAAGATCTTCGATGGGTTTGCCGTCTACATCATCGGCGTAGAGCTCTTCATCGAACGGGTCGAGGCCAAGAGAGACGGCTGGTGCTTCACCGAGCAACCCTTTGATGAATCGAACGCCTCGCCAGCGAGGCTCTTCGATGAATTTTTCATGCATCAACGATGCGGCAATGCCACCAACGAAAACGCGATGAGCCTGACCACCCACTAAATCCAGGGCATAGTCAATGCTGCGTGCTGAGCGGTCCCACTCGAAGGAAAACAGGGTGGTGATGTAAACGCGGTCCCAGGCCGTGTGGTAGGCCGACGGGTCCTCCCCCTTCACGAAGCGAACATGATCCTTCTTGCCGTTCGGCCCGTGATACTGCGCAATCTTCATCAACCCGAGGGGAGGGTACTTATTCCTGTATCCCGGTTCGACAAGAAGGATGTTTTTGTTGGCCATACACTGCCCCGACTCTATTTTCCGCAGCCTACACAAAAATGATCGACCGCGCGACCCTTATCTTGTGGGATCAACACACGGCATCACAGCTTTCGCAGGGAGCTCGAAAAGAGCCAGTCTTCCGCTTTTCCAGGGACGAGCCAGCAATTCTGTTCGAACAAAGGCTTAAAGCTTGATCGACAAGGCTTTCGGGTCAGCGCAATTGGCCGTATCAGGTCTGCTGTGCCTCCAATGCCTCTATGATCCTTGTTGCAAGTTTCTCCGCCTGCTCGTTGGGCAGCTCTTCGCTCAGAATTCCAAAAACGATCTGGTACTGAGAAGATCTCTCGTTGTCGTTCCCGACGTCGGAGCGTGTGTCCTCGCCGTCACCGTCGGTCCCGTCGGTGCTTTCAGTTTCGCCATCATCGGATGAACCCGACTCTCCCTCGGTACTCCCATTCTCATCCGATGGGTCATCGCTAGCTGCAACAGGCTTGTTTGCGACAGTCTCAGCAAGTTCCTTCAACTTGGACACCAGCCGGCTAACTTCTTTCGGGTCGGCACCAACCAACTTTGTCGGAGAGGCTAGCTCCTTAAGTCGGACCCTGATCGCTGCTTCAATTTCAACCTTCTCGTCCTCGGCGAGTTCTTCTCTATCAGCCTGGAGAGACAGTTCCGTGATTGCATCGCTTATCTTCCTGATGGCTGAGCGCGTGCTGGAGGCAGCTCGAACGAGCCTCACAATGCGTTTCACGACGACGGCCTTGATTTCCATTCTAATTGATCGCCAGGCCTCACTGTCTTCGAAACCGTCGCGTCTCGCATTTGGAACGACTAGGGGATTGGTCACGAATATTTCGCCCACAGCGTTCGTCATGAGCCGCCGATCGGATCCACTGGCTGTGGTCTCCTCAGCCAATTGCTGAATGATCGACATGCCTCCAATCTGAATATTTCTGGAACGAAAGCGAACGCCGGCAACCCTATTGTCCGATATTTCGCCGGGGAAATTCGACACACCAATCCAACCATACCAGCCATTTTCCTTGGAGGACACGGGTTCGATGTCATGAAGCTTGGAAACCCGCTTTCCGGCTGGGTAATGGTTTTTGTAGAGTTTATGTATTGCGCGTCGCTCTCGCTTTTGCTTCGTTTCAATATGCACGGTCGATAACTCGTCGCCAAAGCTTTCTGCAAATCCACGAATACGATCGGCATAATCGAAACTGTCCAAATACTCGACCGGACAAACCTCTCGGAGGTAAGGCTCGAGAACCTGAAGGTCGGCAAACTCAACACCTAGGTTCACCAATCCTACCATTTCAACCTGAGTGAAATGGTCATCATCCTTCGCTGCTGTAGTGTATGTTTTTGTCGAAGAACTGATGACGTCGCGAATGTCTACTGGTTCCGCGCCCGGGGAGAAGTAACTGCGGATCATGCCACAGTCGAATTCGACAATTGTTGCCGTAGCGTCACCGCGCGCCGACGTAGTGAACCGCAGTGTAGTGCAATAGGCGATACCTGCGAGCCGCCCAATTCCCCGAAATCCGGCATGGCGTAAAGGGGTTTTTCGGCTCGCGCCAAGTGATACCAAAGTGGTGACGGCCTTGCTCTCCGCAAGGCCGGTGCCGTTGTCTCGGATGGAGAGTGAGGGCATCCGCTGTGTTCCCTCGACGGAAATTAATATGTGTCCATCGCCTTCCGCTAAAATATCCGCTCTAATAGCGTCTTGAATGGCATCGAAGGCGTTTTGGACATATTCCCGGATGCTATTAAACGGATTTTCATACATTCCTGTCGTCAGGGTTTCCAGAAAGAACGACCCGACTTCGATTTCCAATGCATCTGGACTCGATTGGTTTGTGGGGCTGCTTGCGTTCATCGCAAAGAGACTCCTGTTCTGGGACCCCAACTGATAAAACCGAGTAGGTCGGGTACCACTATTTGGGAATTGCCCTCGAGATCATGCTTTAACCAGCTCGCCGGCACCACGAACTCTTCGGCTATAAGCTCAAACACCTCATCAACATGGAGTTCTATGTCATTTCCCGAACTATGAAGAGTTCGGGATTTAGGTGCGTCTTCCTCGAGTAGTGAGTTTCCATCAACCAGTACATTCACCAAGATATTGCCATTCAAGACGACTTCGGTGCTGATGATACGCTTGGGCTCGTTGGGCAAGGCCAAGTACTCGCGCTTGACAGGTTTCAGTCTCGCTAACACTGCCTCATACGCATCCGTTAGGTCGGTCGTCGAGTTGTGTTCGAATAGCTCATCGATGACGCTCGGCTTGGCCGTCGGTTTCTTCGGCTCTCCAGAAGTGCTCAAGTAAACTTCAGCAAGCGCACCGATGATCAGATCAGATCTTAGTGGGCGCGCGAATTCTGACGAGTTCAGCACTCTCGCCAGCATTTCAGCCGGCTCCAAAGCACCCAGGTTTGCAGCCGAGACAAGACCGCGCCCAACTTGAAGGCGCCGCGACCGGTCGAGGTTTGACAGTTGAGGTTCAATGTCGCGCACAGCTTGGTTTTGCGCCTTCCAGCCTTCCGTCACCAGATCGCTAATGATGGTATCAAGTGGTTTGTCCGGGTCCGGATCAAAGCTCATATCTTCCGAGCTGAAAGCGGCACTGTATCCATCGTCAGGATTTACGGACGGAGGCGTTTTCGTGTTTGCTTCGGTCGTATCTTCGACAGGAGTCTCTTCGGCTTGAAGAGCTGCCGCCAGGTCCTTGACGTCGACGCGCTGCTGCGTCCAGATTTGAGCCAACATCTCTACGGTGACAACATGGACGCCTTTCAGCGAAGGGCATCGTTGTTGTGCTTCATAGATTAAGAGGGGTGAAGCCAACGTCAATCCGGTCTTGTTTTGCTGTGGCCTCCCGTTCTTGTCTCGCACTCGCTCAGGTCGATAGGCCCAGTCTCCTTTCTTGATGTCGCGCGTAACGACGACGAGATGCTCAGCTTCGTGGCGAAAGCAGTCTTCCAGGATTTCAAGCCAGATGATGAGGTCGCCGTTTGGGTTGATTTGCTTGCCTTTGGCTGCCGCGCCGCCAGTGGCTTTATCGGTTTGCTCCGCCGCGGGGTCTGCATCGGCATAGCCGGGAGGTACACGATGGGCGGTCCGCCAGCTTGCTGTTTCCTGAACCTCTGAGAGGATCTGAGGGAGTGCTGAATTCAGGCGACGATCGTCAATGAACGGCAGCAAACGATCCGTTGTATCATTAATACTTGGCTCGTGATGCCTGATCTTCTTGACGAGCTCCTCAACTCGTCCGACCGCATCCCCCAACTCAGTCTGAAACTCATCACGCGACATCCCGTCGATGGTATTGTCGTCGACGTAGCGAGAGGCTTCCGTCCTCAGCGAGGCGAATTGTTTCTGAACCCTGCCAGCGACGGCCTGCAAAGGTCTTCGAGGGACGCGATCTTTTAGATGCTCCCAGGTCTCATTGGCTGCCCAAATCGGAACCCCAACGCGGCTCCCATATCGGCTGAGAGCAGAGAGAAGGTCATCGCTAGCGCGAGCACTCATTTCAAAGCAGTGGATCAGAACATTGGCATCGAGGTAGACGCGCCCTTTCTCGTCTTGCAGAGCAGCCGAAATCCGGCCAAGGCTTTCTTCTCGCGAGGGGCTTACGTCGTGAAACAGCATGGGAGGAGAGGAACCTTCCGAGAACGTAACAAGTATTCATGCAATGCATAGTAACGCACTTGACCATTCGCTCCACAACCCTGAACTCTCGGTGAGCTGTTAATTTTCAAAGGTCTATTGCGGTCCACAGGGTATTGATTGGAAGAGCGTTGTGCCTATCGCTGAAAGTGAGCTTCTCTCGTCCCAAATAGAATACGATTCCTGTGCATATCTTTTGCGACCAGGACCGTCCGCTGTAAACCACTTGAAGTGTTTGAAGTCATCGGCGAGGGCATCGAGACCGGCGCCATTGCATCCCCATTCGGAGAGCGCGCGACAGCTGCCGCTGATCTTGATCCAACCGTCGACCTCACCTTCAAATTTCGGAACGACGCAGATGTTGGCTATTGACTGAATGTCACTTACGTTTTGCTTCTGCAGCGAAAGTCCGCTTTCCGCCCGTTTCAGTCGTCTACTGCACTGCGGCGAACGTCTCAGGTGAGCTCAGGTCACGGTCATTGCACGTTTGAAAATCAATGACTGCTCCTGGCCGAGAACTGCCGCCACGTTCCGATTGAACGGTGGCTTCTTGCTGCTTTTCACCGTCCACGCTGTGGCCCTCGAACAGTCGCTTTCTAATCCGCAACTGAGCTTCAGGGCCAATCAACCGAACCTGCCATGGTTTGTTCGGCACTTGCCGACCCTCGGTTGTCCCCGGTCATTGTCCCGCACTTGCCTGCTCGGGTCGGCCGTCAACATCGTCGTTTGGACTGAAAACCTGAAACGCTTCTCAAGGGTGGTTCAGGACTCCCTGGCCTCCTGACTCTGTACTTGAATGCACTCTTTGCCCTTTGGGTCGATGGACAGGGACAGCCAGTAACCCGGTAGACTCTGGTTTTTCACTAGGCGCCGCAAGTCGAGTGCGAAGTCTGAAAAACGCGCCAGGCTGCCGCTTTTCTCATGCAGGGCTTTGAAGCTGAAGCCCCAGCCGTTCCTGGCGCGGCCGCCATGCTTGCGGGCGAGGCGATAGAGCCAGCGCTCGATGCCGCCGGTCAACGCGAAATAGGCCGGGTCGATGGAGAGCACAAGGCATTCGTTGACGATGCTCTGGTAGAACCAGTCGGGCAAGACGATTTCCATGCCGCGGCTCGCGCCTCCAGCAATGGTCAACTCGCTCCACTCGTTGATCCAACTGAACCGGTGCAGGCGCCTCGTATTACGTGACACGTTACCACTGGAGCCATCGTTGCGGAGATTGGTCAGCACCGTGGTCGATTGCAGCCGGTCGAGCGCGGCGCGGAACCGCTCGTATCCCAGCTTGCCGGTTGGGCGGCCCGCGAAACGCAGGAACTGATGCGGCATGAACCGAAGCAGGCGCGATGTCGGCGCGCCCCGGTTGCGGGCGTCCATGATCTGGCTGGCCGCCCAAATCAGCACGTCGGCGTCCCATATCGTCGCCATGCCGTATTCCGGCACCGCCTCGACGCGGACCCGTACCCCATCGCGGTCGTACAGCAACGGCTTGGTTCGCCGGCTCTTGGCGAGCGAGAAGAACGGGAACGCCATCAGGTCCTGGTGGTCCCGGATGCCGGACGGTTCCGGGATGCAGGAAAACAGATCGAGTTGCTGCCGCTCCGCCGATGATATCCGGCGCTTCAGTTCTCGGTCTCGGCGGTGAAGCGGCGCTTGCGGTCGTTGAGCCAGGCGATGAGGTCGGCCCGGTCGTACAGCACCCGGCGTCCCGCCTTGATATAAAGTGGCCCGTCGCCGGTAACCCGCATGCGATTGAGCGTGGCCGGGCTCAGGCCGACGACTTCGGCGGCTTGCCTGGTGTTGAGATAGCAGGGATCTGTCTGGCTCATTGCTTGTGCCTCCATATCGGTCGAGGCAATCCAAGCGATGAAGTGCGGGTCTGGAGAGGGTGATTTTCGAGATCGCAAAAACGACCCTCCCTCCAAAGACTGAAGCGTGGCAGCCCACGGGCGGTGCCCAGACCGCCCCGGTGTCCTCCCTCCATGAACAGGACCGCCGTTGGCGACCTAGGGCGGGTCGGGTTTTGTCGAAGTCAGGAGCTTTGTTCGTGCGCGGCTTCGTTGCCCATCATCGCGTCTTCCAGCATGGCATCGATCCTCTGCACCGCGGAACGGAGAGGGTCGTCGGCGAGATGGGCGTAGCGGGCCGTGGTCTGGGTCTGGGTGTGGCCGAGCAGCTTGCCGATCATGGGTAGGCTTTCACCCATCATCACGGCGCCGGAGGCGAAGGTGTGGCGCAGATCATGAATGCGCACGTCGGTCAGCCCTGTCGGCAGTCCCTGTTTGGCCTCCTCGACTTTGTCGCGGCAGGCCTGCCACGAGGGAAGGTCGCCGGACTTGTCCGCCAGCTCGCGGACAAGATCGGCTATCGCCGCGTCCCCGTAATCCCGCCAGTAGATGACGGTCGCCCTCTTTCGAATGCGCCGCCAGGGCTTTTGCAAATCCGTCAGATGCTCACCATCCTGTTTGCCGGTGATGACGTAAGGGTTGTCAGGCACACGCTTGATGCCGCCTAGGACGTTCAGGGCAGCTTTGCCGAGATGCAGAACCTTGGCGCCGGTCTTGGAATCCGGCAGTTGAACGCGGTCGCCTTGGATGTAGCTCCATTTCAAGGTCTGGATTTCCGACAGCCGGGCGCCGGTGAAGATCAGAAGCCGAAACGCCGCGGCGGCCGAAGGCGCCGTTTTCTCTTCTTCATCCAGAACCTTGCGCAGGCAGAGTAGCTCTTCGGGCGTGAGGTAGCGTTCGCGCTTCTGCTCCTTGTACTTCTTGATGTGGTAACAGGGATTGGAGCGGTCCGGTCGATGGCCCCAGGCTTCGGCCTGGTTCATCATCTTCGAGAGTACGCCAAGCGTTCGGTTGGCCTGGTAAGGCGTCCTGCGCATGGCGTGGTGCAGACCCGCGGCATCCTCTCGCGTGAGCTTCATGGTCTTGATCGAACCGAGCGCCGGCAGGATGTAGGCGTTCAGCGCGTGCTCGTATTCGACTTGGGTGCGCGGCTTGCAATGCGAGGGGACGTATTCCTCGAGGAACCGTTCGGCAAGTTGCCGTATGGTCGGGGAACCTCGCTCGTTCTTCTTGTCCTCGTTCGGGTTCTTTCCGTCGTCGATGTCGGAGATGATCCGCCGCGCCCGTTTTCGGGCCTCTTCGAAGGGAAGGGCGCCGTGGCGGCCGATCTGCACACGGGTAGTCTTCCCCGAACGGAAAGTCTGCGCCACGTATCGCTTCCCGCCGTTCGGGTACACTCGGACGCCGAACCCCTTTACCTGGTCGTCCCAGGCGAAATACTCCCTTTCCCTGACGGGCAGGGCATCGATGTGGCGTTTGGTCAGGTGTGGCATGGATCGTCAATTTCGGAATTCATTCGGAATTTTTCGGAAGGCATTCACAGCCCAATTGAGATACGCTAAGATAACAGGGTGGGAGAAAATGTCTATGAAAAATAGACAGATAATACGTAAAACTAACTTAGAATAATTCCTGATATCAGTAGGAAATCAAACTCATAACCTGAAGGTCGTAGGTTCAAATCCTACCCCCGCAACCAGAAATAACGTGAGCGTCCGGTAAAGCAGCCCTGCCTATGATGACGTTGGACTGTTACGCTCAGGTTTGAGCGTAACGCCAGGGGAGCAGTTCGTCGATCCGATTGATTTTATGGTCGGCGATACAGGCTAGCGTGTCGGTTAGCCAGGCCGGACGCTTACGAAATAACGCCGCTAACTCAATGAGTTGGCGGCGTTTCTGATTCTCGGAAGAACTTCGCGAAACCCGTTTCGGAAGTAAGCGTCCGGCCTGACCGCTCTGCCGTGCAGAAGAAGTGAGGTTTAGTGTCCACTTGTTTAGGTGGACACTAACGGGGATCAGGATGTGGCGAAGCGGGGCAAGCGTCGGCGCTGGAGTGCAGACGAGAAGCGGATGATTTGCGCACAGACGCGGTTTGCGGGCGTTTCGGTTTCACAGGTTGCACGGCGCTACAATGTGAACGCCAATCAGGTTTTCAACTGGCTGAAAGATCCCCGGTTTGCGGGAAGTGACACGGTCGATGACGCCGCCTGTTTCCTGCCGGTTGAGATTGCGCGTCACGTCGAGCACGAAGCCGAGCGCCCTGTTGGTGACGAAGGCAAGATCGAGGTCACGCTTGCCGGAGGTCATCGCTTGAGCATTAGCGGCCCTTACGATCCCGAAGCGCTCGTACGTCTGCTCCGGTGCTTGTCGGGATGATCCCGGTTCCCACGAACACGAAGGTTTGGCTTGCGGCCGGCGTGACGGACATGCGTAAGGGGTTCAATGGGCTGTCAGCGCAAACAGAGAAGGTTCTAAAGGCGGCGCCGTATTGCGGTCATCTGTTCGTCTTCCGGGGTCGCCGTGGCGATCTGATCAAGGTGATCTGGTGGGACGGGCAAGGGGCATGTCTGTTCTCGAAGCGTCTGGAGAAGGGACGGTTTGTCTGGCCGTCTGCGAAAGCGGGCAAGGTTGCGCTGACCCCGGCTCAATTGGCGATGCTGCTGGAAGGGATTGATTGGCGCATACCACAACGAACGTGGCGTCCCCTGACGGCTGGGTAAAGTCGTTTCACAGCAAAGGGTTGTCAATTTCCGGGGATTCCCATGCGGGGTGGCGGCTGATAGATTGCCGGCATGCTCGACGACGCTGAGAACCTGCCGCATTAAAAGGTCTGGTGGCATCGCTGGCGTCGGAAGTGAAGTCACAGGCGGTGTTGATCGAGAAGCTCCAACACCAATTGGCCGGGATGCGCCAGCATCGCTTCGGGTCGCGCTCGGAGGCTCTGGATCAACTGGCGTTGACGCTGGAAGACGAAGAGATTGCGGCGTCCGCGCAGGAGCCCGCGTCAGACGATGCAAATGCAGATCAATCTGCAGCGCCAAAAGACAAGCCCAAACGTAAACCGCTGCCCGGTCATCTCCCACGCAACGAGACAACACTGTCGCCGGGCGATGCCTGTGGGGAATGCGGCGGTGCGCTCAAAACGCTTGGCGACGATGTCACCGAGGAACTGGAATATGTCCCCGGACGTTTTGTCGTGAACCGGATTGTTCGCCCGCGCATGGCCTGCACCTGCTGTGAGACGTTCCATCAGGCAGCCCTGCCGTCGCGGCCGATTGAGCACGGGCGGCCCGGTCCTGGCCTACTGGCCCATGTGCTGGTCAACAAGTACGCCGATCATTCGCCTTTGTACCGGCAAAGTCAGATATTCCAGCGCGAGGGGATCGATCTGGACCGCTCCACCCTGGCCGATTGGGTTGGCAAATCCACGGCTCTGTTGGAACCTTTGGCGGACGCCGTCGCGCGCCATGTTTTAAAGGGACAGGCCCTCTTCGCCGATGATACGCCGGTAAAAATGCTGACCCCAGGCTCCGGTAAAACCAGGACCGCGCGGCTTTGGGCCTATGTCCGCGATGAACGACCCTGGGCCGGAGAGGCGCATCCTGCCGCATGGTATCAGTTCTCGTCCGACAGGAAGGGCGTTCGCCCGCGCGAACATCTAGCGGACTTCACGGGCTTCATGCATGCCGATGGCTATGCGGGGTTCAATGACCTGTACCGCACGGGCAAGGTGACGGAAGTGGCCTGCATGGCCCATATCCGACGCAAGTTCGTCGATATCCACAAAGCTCAGGGATCGGCGATTGCCGAGGAAGCCATAAAACGTATCGCCACACTCTATGGCGTCGAGAAGGAGGTTCGGGGCCAATCGCCGGATCAACGGGTGAAGATCAGGCAGCGCCAATCAAAACCAATCTTCGACGACCTGGAATCATGGCTGCATGCCCAATTGACCCGGATATCCGGCAAATCACCCTTAGCCGGTGCTATTCGCTACGCCCTGACCCGCATGAAGAAGCTGCGACCATATCTAGATCACGGCTTTCTTGAACTCGACAACAATACCGCAGAGCGATCCATGCGGCCCATCGCCCTGGGGCGGAAGAATTATCTCTTCATGGGGTCCGAGGCCGGCGGCAAATCAGCCGCCATCGCCTATACGCTGATCGAGACAGCAAAACTCAATGGCGTCGATCCGCAGGCCTGGCTAACCGACACGCTAGCCTGTATCGCCGACCATAAAATCAATCGGATCGACGAACTGCTCCCCTGGCGTTACGCTCAAACCTGAGCGTAACAGTCCAACGTCATCATAGGCAGGGCTGCTTTACCGGACGCTCACGCTCAAAGCAATGCTGGCATAAGTCTTGACTAACAGGCTCACTACGAATATTGCAGCAGGAAACATGGATATTATAAGGTTTAGCCCGGTGTATTCAGTACGAAGAACGGTCCACTTATCAACAGTTTTTCCAGAAATTACCGCCTCAGATATATAGGTTCTATCTGGAGAAAAATTTTCTACATCCGTTAAATCTGAACGATAAAACCGTGATTGTTCCAACTTTGATTCAAAAAAATCTGCCCCGTTAAATTCACCATCAGTTGCTTCTACCTTGGACAGATTAGAGTTGCTAAATACTGATTTTTTTGCGTCGACTCTATGCAATATCGCGCTCGTAAGGTCCGATTTATCAGTAAATTTTGTTCCTATAAGGATACAATCAGTAAAATCTGTTTGTTGTAATAGACACTCTCTGAAGGTCAGCCCAGACAGATCTGTCTTAGAAAGGTCAGCACCCGAAAAATCACATTTTATGAAAATTGTGTCTAGCGGCGCGGTAGAATTAGAAAGGTTTACCCCTCTGAAATTGAGGCTGCATGGAGAGCCAGTCGCCGCCTCAAAATCAGTTCTGTCCGACAGATTGGTGCTCTTCATCATTCTGCTCCCCTGCTTCCACTCGAAACAGCACCTCGAGAGGAATTTGTAACTCAGTGTGGAAGGCTCTGATGACGCTCAAGCTCATCCTCCTAGTCCCTTGGAGAATCTCTGAGATATGACCCCGGCCAATGTGAGTTTTTCGAGCCAGCTCAGCGCGTGTCAGATGGTGTTGTTCCATTCGAAATAAGACCGCCTGGATAGGGTCTATAGCTGCGATGGGAAAGGCCTTCTTCTCATAGTCTTCGATTAGCAGAGCCAGAGCATCAATTACGGGCACATCTTCCTCGCGATCAGCAAGTATAAGCTGCTCCAACCGCTCCAGAGAACTCGCATGATCGACTTCATTCTGTATGACACGCACAACAGTCATTTTATGTCACCCGTTTCACTATTATTTGGCCTTTTCCCCGGAACCCAACGATCGCCTCTATAGAGGCACCAGACGCTTGCAAGGGGAATGTCCAGGTGATGTTATCTTGGCTGCGAGCACCTGGAAATCGTAAACGAACGTCAGCAGGACCGAGCAGGTTAACTACCCGAGCCATGGTTAACCAGGCTTGCAAGTCGCGCGCCCTTGTAGTGTTCGGAGCTGCATTGATTGCTCCTTGGATTATCTGAGTTCCAGTCACACGCATTATATAGCATGTTCCCCATTTGGGATCAAGAAAAAATGCTCCCAATTCGGGAGCTCGCCTGCTCGTTCCAAGGTTCTTTGGTGGGAATTTGGATCATTATTCGATGAGGCGACACTGGCAAAGCCCTCGCTGAATAGCCGACCATGCCACAAATGCGACTAACGCCAGTATAGAGAGTAAAAACGGTAACTTATACAACCAATAAATTTGCATCGTCTCTTCCCTATTAACGCGTGCAAACTCTATCATTCCCTCTCTGATTGTGCCAGCCTTTAGCGATGCATAAAGGACGTTGTGAGTTGTCATAAAGCTGAAAATAAGTGCATGCTAAACAAGCACAGGTCCTAGTTTCCGCTTGAATGACGAAATTAAAGCCGGTGATGCTGTCGACGTAAATATGCGTGCCACTCGGTGGCGATTGGGCCGCCGCGTAACGAGAGACGACGCTAGGCACACCTTCAGCCTAGACGCCTGAAAGCACCTTTGCCGTTCATATGACCCACCACCTACCCGCCGACCGCCTTCGCTGTCTTCAATTCGGCGACCGCCGCCTCGTTCAGCCCGAGCCAGTCGCTGATCACTTCCTCGGTGTGCTCGCCCAGCATGGGGGAGGATTTGAGGCGGGTGGCCTTGCCGTCGACGCGGACCGGCCAGGCCGGCATCTTGAAGGGGCGATGCACCGGGTGGACCATGGTCTGCATGACGCCGCGTTCGTCGAACGTGGTGTCGTTGTTCAACTCCTCGGTGTCCAGTACGGCGCCGGCGGGGATGCCGGCTTCGCCGAGAATCCGCATCGCGTCGTATTTGGTCTGGCCGCAAGTCCAGGCGGCGATGATCTCGTCCACTTCCGGTTCCCGCGCCGTGCGGTCGTCGGGGGTCAGGTAGCGTTCGTCGCCGATCAGATCTTCCCGCCCGACGATGGTTAGCAAGCGGTCCCAATGGTCCGGGTTGGCCCGGCTTGTCATGATGTAAACGTAGTCGTTCTGGCCGCCGGGCGCGCAGGGATACAGCCCCATCGGCGCGTTGACGATGCCCGGCACCTTGCTGCCGCCGCGTTCCGCCGCCTTGCCGGTCAGGCCTTGGGTGGAAAACGGAATGCGCATGTAGTGCAGGATCGCGTCCTGCATCGCGACCTGCAGCCGATGGCCCTCGCCGGTTTGCTGCTTCTTGTAGAGCGCGCCCAGGATGGTGATCGCCATGACCATGCCGGTGCCCGTATCGCCGATCGAGATGCCGGGCCGGGTCGGCGGGCCATCCGCATCGCCGGTGACGCTGAAGGTCCCGCCACAGGCCTGCGCGATCATATCGAAGGACAGGTTTTTTTCGAACGGACTGCCTTCGCCGAACCCCTTGATCTGAGCATAGATAAGGCCGGGGTTGATTTCTTTTACCGTATCGTAACCGAGGCCGAGCCGCTCGATCGCGCCCGGCGCGAAGTTCTCGATCATGACGTCCGCCTTGGCGATTAGATCCTTGACCAGACCGAGTCCCTCCGGCGATTTCAGATTGACCGTGGCCGACTTCTTGTTGGCGTTCAGAATGTGAAAATAATACGGATCGTTGTCCGGCTTGCCGGGCCGCAGCCGGCGCCCGGGATCGCCCCGGTTCGGGTTTTCGATCTTTACGACCTCCGCCCCCATCCAGGCGAGGGCTTCGGTGCAGGTCGGCCCGGCCTCGAACTGGGTGAAGTCGATGACCTTGACGCCCTGCAGGAAGGTGAAGTCGGTCAGATTATCGGACAACTGGGTTGTGTCGGGCATCGGTCGTGTCTCCTCCGGCTCGCGTGACGGAACGGTTTATCTGGCGCCAAGACTGACACAACCTGCGGTCCAACGCCAAGCGTTCGACTGCGCCCGCCAGCGCAATCGCTTGGAACGTACCGGAAGCCTCACCTTTTGTTGGAGGCCGATGAGTGTGGTTCGCCTTCGTCTCTAAAAACAAAGGCCGTCATCCTCAACTTGATTGAGGAACCAGGCAACGCTGATCCGGCACAGTCTTTCGTAGAAATCCCCCTGTCCGGATTGCCGAGAGCGTCATCAAGTGCGGCTGCACATGTCTAGCGCGAACCTCAACTGGGGCGGTGGCCTTTCGGGTGGCGGACTGGATCCTCGATCAGGTCGAGGATGACGAGGTGGCGTATCCGATAATGGCGAACCGCGTATGAGATTGCCTCGCTGCGCCACCTGTTCATGGCGCAATTTCGAATTATTGGGTTAAGCTGTCATCATCGGAATTGCGAAACGTCCTCATTGCGAAAGCGAGACACATGTACACGGTATTCCCGACCGGCACGACGATCTACAAGCCTGAAAAATGTTTCAACGGCTATACGCTGTATCCCTCGAAAACCGTTGGCGTCGGCGCGGTGCTCGTCGACATGAACGGCAATGCGGTGCGCACCTGGCCGCAGTTCGACAGCTTCATGATCAACCTGCTTCCCGGCGGCACTATCCTGGGCGGCCAGACCGGCCGGGTGACCAAAGTCTACAATCACAATCATGGCGCCGACGATGTCGTGCAGGAGGATTGGGATGGCAATGTCGAATGGAAATTCGGCAAGGCGGATGAGCTTAACGTCGATGGCGCGAGCGGCTGGTCGGCGCGGCAGAACCACGACATCGTCCGCGAAGGCTGTCCGGTCGGATATTACGTGCCCGGCATGGAGCCGAAGGCGGAAGGCGGCCGGACTCTGATGCTGAGCTACCGCAGCGGCCATTGGCCGGACGTCACGCGGGACTACCTGCCGCGCGCGACCCGCATGATCGAGGTGACGTGGGACGGCAACATCGACTGGGACTGGATGCCGGCGGAGAATTTCGAGCAATTCGGGCACAGCGAGGCGGCGAAGAACGCCATCATGCGCCATTGCCGCAATCAACACGCCGTCTTCCAGAACACCTGCTCCTATGTCGGACCGAACAAATGGTTCGATGGCGGGGACGCGCGCTTCGATCCCGAGAACATCATCTCCGACGACCGCGGCACCATGCTGTACATCATCTCGAAACAGACCGGCGAGATCGTCTGGAAGGTGGGCCCCGACTATTCGATGGATCCCGCCCTGAAAAAACTCGGCTGCATCATCGGGCCGCACCATGCCCACATCATCCCCAAGGGCCTGCCGGGCGAAGGCAACGTCCTGGTCTTCGACAATGGCGGGGCCGGCGGGTACGGCGACCCGAATCCTGGCGCGCCGGACGGCACCTGGAACGCGTTGCGGGATTGTTCGCGGGTATTGGAGATCGACCCGGTGACGCTCGAACTGGTCTGGGAATTCACCGCGCAGACGGCGGGCTATCCGAGCGAAGGCAACGATCTCAGCAAATTCTACAGCCGGTACAAGAGTGCGGCCCAGCGCCTGCCGAACGGCAACACCCTGATCACGGAGTCGCATTGCGGGCGCATCTTCGAGGTCACGCGCGACTGCGAAATCGTCTGGGAATATATCAGCCCGCACAATCTGGCGGAACGCGAAGGCTTGTTCTTCGCCGACGTCTTCCGAGGTTACCGCTACCCCTACGACTGGGTGCCCCAGCTAGACCCGCCGAAAGAACGCGCCGTCATACCGCCGGCGAACGGCCAGTTCCGGATCGAGCCGGTGTCGGATTAGGCTTCGCGCCATATGCCGAATTTCGAACTGCATGAGACCCTGGCCACCGATACGGTGGAAGCCGTGCGTTGGCCGCTTTGCCGCGTCCTGCTGATGAACGATTGCCGTTACCCATGGCTGATCCTTGTTCCGGCCCGGGCAAACATGCGCGACATGCATGACCTCGACCCGGGGGATCAGGCCGTTCTCATGACGGAAATCGACCGGGCTTCCCGTGCGCTGACGGGTTTGCATGCGCCGGATAAGATCAATGTCGCTGCCCTCGGCAACATGGTGCCGCAGCTCCACATCCACGTCGTCGCTCGCTTCCGTACCGACGACGCGTGGCCCAGCCCAATCTGGGGGGCCCACACGACGCGTCCTTATGAGCCGGTGGCGTTGGATAACGCCTTGCGGTCACTGCGGGCGGCGCTGAACTGACCGGCGAGGTGAATTATGCCGCCGGCGAACGGCCGGTCTATAATAATGCCGGTGCAAAAGAGGTTACGGCGACAGGGAGCAAGAGCAGATGAACAAGGGGCCAGCAGGAATAGGTTTCGTCGGATGCGCGCTGCGTAGTCCGGCCGATGGTCCGCAAGGCGCCGCGCCGCACGCGCATCGCCGCGAGGTCGTCGTCAACGGCACACGCGTGAAGACGGTGGACATCCATGCTCATTGCGCGGTGCCCGACGCCATGGCGGTGCTCGATAAGCAGGTCGGTAACGCCGAATTGCTGATGGACGATACTGCAACGCGGATCGCGGCGATGGACGCGCAGGGCATCGACGTGTCGGCGCTCAGCATTAATCCCTACTGGTACCATGCCGAACGCGATGCCGCCGCCGAGCTGATCCGCATACAGAACGAGGCGCTGGTCGAAATCTGCGCCGCTACGCCCGACCGGTTCACCGCCTTCGCAACTGCGGCGCTGCAGCACCCCGACCTCGCCGTCGAGCAGATCGAACATGCTGCCAAGATTCTCGGCCTCAAAGGCGTGAGCGTCGGCGGCAGCGTCGAAGGCCTGGAACTCGCCGACCCGAAATTCCATCCCATCTGGGCCAAGTGCGAGGAGCTCGACCTGTTGATCTTCCTCCACCCGACGGGCACGACGGCGTTGGAACCGAGCGGGCGGCTCGGCGGCAGCGGCCTGCTGACGAACACAATCGGCAACCCGTTGGAGACGACGATCGCGCTGTCGCACCTCATCTTCGAAGGCACCTTGGACCGCTTCCCTGGGCTGAAGATCTGCGCCGCGCATGGCGGCGGCTTCCTGCCGTCCTACGCCAACCGCTCCGACGCGGTGTGCCGCACTTTCCCGAACCGGGTGGGGCCATTGCCGAAGAAAGCGCCGACGGCCTACCTGAAGGACGGCCAGCTGTTTTTCGACACCATCGTCTTCACGCCGGAAGCGCTGCGTCACCTGATCGCCGAAACCGGCCCCGGCCAGATCATGATCGGCACCGACTATCCGTTCCCCTGGACCAGCACCGAAATCGACCTCGTGCTGAACACGCCGGACCTAAGCGACGACGACCGCATCGCCATCCTCGGCGGCACCGCGGCGCGGCTGATGGGAATTGCGGGCTGAGGGGCGACTCCGCTAAGAGTGCGGCGCGGCTTTGTAAACGGAGCCCGACGCCACACCGTCGCATCATCCCCGACACACCACCCCGTCATCCTCGATCAAGTCGAGGATGACGGGGAATAGAGTTGTGGGTGACCAGCGTTTCTGCTGTCTACGCCTCACGTCTCCGCCCGGACGTCTTCCTGATCTGCAATGTTGTAGTTCGCGTCGTACCACCAACTGACATAATCGTCATAGGTGATCGGCGGATACTGCGGTGGATTGCCTTTGCCGCAACAGCTGGGCAGGCAGGATATCAGCGTATCCATATGGGGGCCGAGGAAATAGGGGATGGCATAGCGGTGGCCCTCTTGCGGCGGCAGCGCCCGGTGCGCCGTCGAGCGGAACCGCCCATTGGTCCAGCGGTGCAGCATATCGCCCGTATTCACCACGAAGGAGCCTGGCACATAAGGCACGTCGCACCATTCGTCGCCGGCGATCTGGATCTGCAGGCCGGGCACCTCCGACTGGGCCAGGAAAGTCATGAAATTGGCGTCGGTATGGGGCGCGATGCCGTACTGATCCGGCTGCCGCTGGATCGGCGGGTAATGGCTGAGGCGGAACGAAAACTGGCTTTCGGCAAAGGCGGCGTCGAAAGTATCGGCCGGCATATCCAAGGCGATCGCGATGGCGGGCAGCATCCGGCGGCCCAGCGCATCGACCAAGTCCGTATAGGCCAGCAGTGTCTCCCTAAAACCGGGCAGATCTTCCGGCCACTCGTTCGGCCCGGCGAAGCGGCGTCCGGCGAGGGCCAAGGGGTCGTCCGCCGGCCGCTCGCGCTTGATGAAGAACGCTTCGTTCATGTCCGGCAGGGCCGCTTCGCTGACCCGTGAGGTGCGGACGTTGTAGCGCGCCATGGCCATGTAGCCGTTATTGTGCGCATTCATCCGCACCGCCAGCTTGGCCTCCAGGCTTTGGTCGTGAAACCGTTTGGCTTCGGCGAAGGTGCGGTCGATCAGGTCTTGCGGCACGCCGTGGTTGGTGATGATGAGAAAGCCGATGTCCTCAAGCGCAGACCGCAGTGCCGGCGCAATCTCCCGCGCACCCGACAAGCCGCCCGCGGCCAGGGGTGCCAGATCGATCAACGGAATGCGGTCAGCGGAAGCGGCGTTCATTGGCAAATCATACGCCACCCGGGGGCGACGTCAATTTCGGTTCCGAAGGATCACTTGACGAGCGGCAGGCCCTCGCCCCGGCGAATGTCGTTGATCACTTCCTTCACCCGCTGGCGCAACGGTGCGTACTGTACGCCGAACTCCTCCACGACGCGGCTATTGTCGATCAGGAAATTGCCGGATGTGGCCCGGCCGCCCTCTTCCGCCTCGAAGCGGATATCCGCCTCCGGCAGGAACTCCGTCACCAGCGCCGCAAGCTCGCCGATACTGACCGTCGTGCCGCCCGAATTATAGGTCTCGTGCTTCGGGCTGTCGGTGAGCGCCACGCGGGCGAACACGGCCGCCATGTCCTCGACATGAATGACGTTGCGCATCGTATCGCGGTGCGGGAAGGTCACCGGATTTCCCCGCGCCGGCTGGCACATGCAGTTCACGTGGTCGATCGAGCCGAATTTCTTGTCCGGCCCGGTGACGTTCGCGGGGCGGATGCAGGTAATCGTCATGCCGTATTGCCGGCGGTAGTCGTGCGCCTGCCATTCGTTGATGATCTTGTTCACGGCATACTGCGTGTCGCCGTTGCGCGCGTCGTCCTCGTTCACCAGCCGCTCGCCGAAATGCGTTTGCGAACCGCTCACCGCGACCGAACTGGCGAACACCGTGTGCTTGACGCCCGTGCGCCGCGCCGCTTCGAAGCAGTTGTCCATGCCCTGGATGTCCAGCTTGAAGGCGGTATGCGGCGCCAGCTCGCCGATGAAATAGGACAGGTTGATGACCCGCTCCGCCTGCGCCTCCATCATCGCACCGATGACGTCGTCGAACGCGGTCACGTCGCCGCGCACGATCTTGACGGCATCGCCGAATTCACCGAAGGCGGCCCGCGCGCCGCCGACATCGATGTCCATGCAGGTCACCGCCTGTTTCTCGGCGACCAGCAACGGGATAAGCCGGCGGCCGATGAACCCGGCGCCGCCGATGACGAGAATCGACATGGGACCTCCCTTTAGCGTTGTTCGTACGACGATATGGTATTGCCCGCGGGGGAAGAAGCCAAACGGGCGCGGGGCCGAACGGAGCGAATTTCGTCAGACGGCCGCCATGGTCTAGACTGAGCACAGCAATAAACCGCAGGCTTGGGTCGGACACTAAAGACGGAGGAATAGTTTCATGGACGGAATCAACGCAACCAGCGCCACCGCGCTCGACGGCATCAAGGTTCTCGACTTCACCCAGTTCGAGGCCGGGCCGTCCTGCACCCAGGCGCTGGCCTGGATGGGCGCGGAAGTCGTCAAGGTCGAAGAACCGAAACGCGGCGAACCGGGCCGCTGGGGCTTCAGCGACCGCCCCGACGCGGACGCCCACTATTTCATCTTCTACAACACCAACAAGAAGAGCATCACCTGCAATCTGAAATCGCCGGAAGGCAAGGCGCTGATCGAGAAGATGGTCAAGGAAGTCGACGTCGTCATCGAAAACATGGCGCCCGGCACCTTCGCCAGGCTCGGCTTCGACTATGAACGGCTGAGCGAGATCAACCCGCGGGTCATCTTCGCGCAGGTCAAGGGCTTCTCGCCCGAGGGTCCGCAGGCCGACTATCTCGCCTTCGACATGATCGCGCAGGCCGCCGGCGGCACCTTCGCCATCAACGGATTCCCCGACCAGCCGCCGGTCCGCCCGGGTGCCACGATGGGCGACACCGGCACCGGCATGATGGCCGCGATGGGCATTCTCGCCGCCCTGTTCCAGCGCGTCACCACGGGCAAGGGCCAGCACGTCCAGATCGCCATGCGCGACGCGATGGTCAATTATAGCCGCACCCCGATGAGCCGCCAGGCCCAGCGCGAGGACGGCTCGCTGCTGCCGCGTGGCGGCAACGACGTCATCGGCACCGCGCCCGGCGGGCTGTTTCCCTGCAAGCCGGGCGGGCTCGACGACTGGGCCTATATCTTCGCCTCGCGCGGCAACGAGGAACACTGGCGCCGGCTGGTCAAGGCCATCGGCCGCGAGGATCTGCTCGACGATCCGCGCCTGCAGGATGGCGGCATGCGCTTCGAACACAAGGACGTCGTCGACGCGGCGATTTCCGAATGGACGATGCAGCACACCAAGCAGGAGGTGATGGAAACCATCGCCCGCGCCAAGGTGCCTTGCGGTGCGGTCTTCAACATGAAGGAACAGCTCGAGGACGAGGATCTGCAAAAGCGCGGCATCATGGCCAAAATCGACCACCCCGTGCGCGGTGAAATGATCGTGCCGGGCACCCCGATCATGATGTCCGACAGCAAGGTCCCGCTGCGCACCGCCCCCATCCATGGCGGCAACAACGAGGAAATCTACGGCGACTGGCTCGGCCTCTCGGCGGAAGAGGTCGAGAAGATGCGCGCGGATAACGTCATCTGAGGGGGCGGTGGGGGTAGGCAGGTCTTAAACCCAAGGCCGCCCTCCCTCGCCCTCCCGCTGCGCGGGGGCCTCCCTCTCGCCAGAGAGGCCTCTGCGAAATAGTGCCGCCGACACCGTTTCCACCCCCTTCCTAGCCTGAAATGCCTATGATGGACATTTCAGCCCCTCAAGGGGGAAGGGATAACTCTGGCGGATCAGCGAGTTGCTCTCCTCCCCCTTGAGGAGACCTCTGCGAAACGGGTTCAGGATCGGAGATAATCGTTGGGTTTGGAGGTTGGTGCATAGGTTTGGCGGTTTTTCGCGTTGGGTTTTGGGACGCTCTTGACGAGATCGGCAAGGGACGGTGTCAGGGCATAAGAGTTTCGGCACGTCTCAGGTTCATGGCGATGCACAGGAGATGAAGGTGGGACTGGTTCTTCTGCATCCCCCTGTATCGGGCCCGGCGGTATCGGTAAGACCGCTTCAGAGTTCCGAACAGGCGCTCGACATTAGCGCGGATCGGGGAGATCAGGCGGTTGCGGACCTGTTGCCAGTGCGGCAGCGCCGGTTGGTTCTTATGGCTGCGGTGCATGATCCGGTCCTTGATGCCCCTCGCCTTGAGGCGCCGGCGGCGCTCCTTGTGCTCATAGGCTTTGTCAGCATAGACCGCCCGCTCGTCGCCCTGGATCAGCGCGTCGGCCACTTCGCTCTCATAGGTTTTGGCCGACGTCATCATCGCATCGCGGATCAATTCGGAGCCCTGATCGACGGCGATATGCGCCTTGTACCCGAAATAGGCCGTGCGCCCGCGCCGCGTCCAATCGGCATCCGGATCGAGCGCCGAACGCTCGCCGGAAACACCGGACGGCCGGCTGACCGAAGCCTCGATCAGGGTGGCATCGATCAGTGTGCCCGTCTTCAGCATCAGCCCGTGACGCTCCAACTGCCGGTTCGTTTCCGCCAGAAGCTTCGCCGTCAGTTTCCTCTCTGCCAGCGCCGCCCGGAAGCGCACGAACGTCGTCTCGTCCGGTGTCTCGTCGCTCAACGAGAACCCGCAGAACCGTCGGAACGACAGACGATCCCCCAACGCCTCCTCCAGGTCCGGGTCGGAAAGACCATACCATTGCTGCAGCAAAACCGCCTTGTACATCGACAGCGCCGGATACCCTCTGCGCCCCTTCTTCGAGCGAACCGACTTCAGGAGCTTCTCGAAGCGAGACCAGTCGAAAAGACCTTCGATACGCTCCAGACGTTTATTCGAACCCGCACCCGGCGCCACAAACGCATCCGCAAAGCCACCCTCACCAACCCGCTTCTCACCCATCAAGACCTCCGTCATAGCGATCACTCTAAAGAATCACCGTTTCGACAAAGTTGCTACCCATTTCGCAGAGGTCTCCTTGAGGGGGGAGGATTGAGGTGGGGGTGGACGACGGTTCCAGTTGCAGTTTTGCAGAAGTCTCTTTGGGGTGAGGGGAAAAATCGCGAACGACCCTCGTTTCATCGTGCCCTAATACCCGCCAACCAGGCACCGCGTCCCGTCACTTATCCAAACCGTTTGCCGTGCCGCGGCTCCTGTTCGTAGTAGGTCTCGCGGTACAGGGTCACCGCCTGTTCGTGTTCTTCGATCGCGGCTGGGCTCAGCTCTTCGGCGGGCCGCTCTATGGCGCCGAAATGCTTCCAGCGGTCTTCGCCGCGCACCAGCATCATCCGCATCGCGAAGCTGCCGGTTGGCTTCACGGAGGCGGGTATGTAATTGAAGGCGAGGCCGATGCGGCGGTAACCGGTGGTGTTCGGGCCGGACCGGTGCGGGCACAGCCCGTGGTGAAACGAAAATTCGCCCGCCTTCAGCGGCATGGCGACGGCCTTGCTGGCATCGAGGGGCTCAGTGATCCGCTGCCCTGCGCGATTGACGCTGTTTTCGACGACATGCGCCTCGTGATGCATCAGGCGGGGCGCGCCGCCCCAGGGCATGACCTCCATACAGCCTGCATCCTCGGCCGCGTCGCTAAGCGCGATCCAGGCTCCGACCTGCTCCATCGGCTCATAGCCGTGATAGGCCGAATCCTGATGCCAGTCGGCCCATATTGCGGTGTTGGCCTCCTTGATGAAGAACGTTCCCGTATAGAGCAGCAGATCCGGCCCCAACAGATCCTCGACCTTGTCGAGAATCCGCGAATCGGTCGCCAGGCGAAGCGCCCAGGGCATCGTGATATAGGGCATGGTCCGCCATTTCAGCTCTTTCGTCGCATTGACCGGCGCGCCGAGCCAGGCTTCGAGCCGCGCCAGCCCCTGCAGACAGTCCTGCCGCTCCGCTTCGCTCAGAAGCGGGAAGGGCGACAGAAAGCCGTCATGTTTGAATTTGGCAACCTGTTCCGCGCTGAGCGATGTCATGTGGCGCGTCCCTTGTTCGAGGCGAGAGTTTTCTCTTGCGCCCAAGCATCGTCATCCCGCCGACCCCGGTCAATATGTGGCGGGCGTGGGGTCATGCAGCCGGACATGTGCAAATGGGGCGGCTTCACCAAGACCCTGCCACTCGCGCGCCGCATCGTCGCGGCGGGCCAAACCTACTGCCCGCACTTCCTCGCCGGCCCCATCGGAATCCTCGCCGCCGCCCACTGCCTTGCGGCTGCCGGGGGCACCGGCATCCTGGAAGTCGACGCCAACCCGAACCCGATCCGCGAATTGCTGACGGGCGGGCTACCGGTGTTGACGGAGGGGGCGGGGTTGGGTGTGGCGCCGGATGCTGATGTGTTGAAGGAGCTTTGGGCCGAGTGATCCGTGAAATGCATTACCGAAAGACCTTGCCCCAGATGCATGTTACTGTGTAATTGCATTAAGCTAAGAGCTATTTTATTTCGTTATGCAATGACAGAAGGGACTTTCTTGTAAAGAATTTTCCAGTTCCTGTTTTTTTGTCGGTTAACTGTCGAATACCGTCGATATATTCAACAACAAAGAATTTTTCGATTTGTCCGTTTTTTTCGCTCATCGAGTAGTAAGCATAGCATTTTTCTCCTTCTGCTTTTAAAGCACCTCCGACCAACGTGCGAAAATTCTGGAGTTTTTCGAATTTTACTAACTTGTCGAATCGTCCAATTCGGCCCTCCTTGTCGGACGTGTTGTAAGCGAATATTTTTTCTGTGATATTCTCGAGATCGGCACAAATCATGTTGTTCCGTAGAAAAATATCGATCTTAGTCTTCACTTTGTAGGAATACAGTTCTCCCATAATTAGGTTGAGAGAAATTCCATTTTTAGTAATGTGATCTAGCGTTTCGACTGCTTTACATTCGTCATTTTTGGGTTCGGAACACCATTGTGAACCACGGGTAAAACCGTCGATGACGATTTGTGCATCTACACGTGGATAAGGGATTCCATCGTCATTTCCTTCGTCGCCACAGGCAACCAAAAAAAGGTAGGGAAGAAGATAAAAGACAAGCAATTTTCTCATTGGACCACCCATTTCGAGAATGTACTAAACATAGTACCTAACTCAAAAACAGCGAAGCACCATTAGCCAAAATTTCAACTATAAATTTTGACTCTCAGTTCCCAAAAGGTCTGCATTAGACCAAGTTATATCTGTCCCAGTAACTTCTGCAATTATCGCAATCTCCCAAGACCTCAGAATTATTTAGATAATGAAAAATCGAAATTGTTTCCCTTGTTCTGGCGACACAATATGAAATTCAGCTACGTAGCAGCGGCGATGGATTTTCCGGGCACGGTTTATGACTGCCTAAATTGGTAAGCCGCCTTCCGCATGAAGACCGTTGTCTGGATCCCGGATCAAGTCCGGGATGACTGGGGCGTGAGGTTGGAGGCGACGAGATCGAGAGGCCGGTACTCTGCGTTACTGGAAAGCGACGCTCACCCACCCCACACCGCCCGATACACCCGCATCCAGTTCAGCCCCAGCACCTTGCGGATGTCCGCCTCGCTGAACTGGCGTGCCGCCAGCCGTTCGGTCAGCCGCTGCAGCGTCCGCGGCGTCTCGATGCCTTCGGGAAACTTGTAGGGCGGCGGCGGGTATTCCGCCGGGCGCCAGTGGCCGCCGCGGACCAGGGTGTCGTAGCGCGCTTGCGCCGCCGTGTCGTCCTCGACCGGGTGCTGGCCCTGGTAGTAGTCGATGCCGATGCCCGTATGGTCGATGCCGACCAGGTCCGCCTTGTAGGCGATGTCGTCGATGAACCGGTCGAGGCCCGGCTGACCGTCCCAGGTGAGGAAGGCGGGGAAGCCGACGGTGCCGACCACGCCACCGCTTGCCGCCACCGCGCGGATCAGCTCGTCGCTGACATTGCGGTTGTTGTCCTGCACCGCATAGGCGTTGGCGTGGCTGATGATGACCGGGGCGCTGGAATGCTCGACCGCTTCCAGGCTGGTGCGCTCGCCGGTATGGGCGCAGTCGACGATCATGCCGAGCGCGTTGAGCCGCTCGATCAGCCGCACGCCGAAATGGCTGAGCCCGGCATCGGTGCGCTCGCCGGAGCCGTCGCCGACCAGGTTCTTGGTGTTGTAGCAAAGCTGCACGATGCGCAGCCCCGCCTCGTAATAGCTGTCGACGAGATCGATCTCGTCCTCGATCAAAGCCGTGCCCTGGCAGTGCAGGATGAGGCCGAGCTTGCCTTCCGCCTTGGCGCGCTCGATGTCGGCGGCGCTGCGCACGATGAGCGTGTCGCCGCGTTCGCGCGCATAGCGGTGCCAGCCGCCGATCTGCTCGAACCCGGTGCGCGCATTGCCGCGCATCCCCGTCACGGTCGGCGCAATCGCCGTCGCCCCGCCCTCGCGCCACCAGTCGATGTATTCAGTCGCCCGTGCCAGCGGACAGGTCGCGTCGATGACGATGGCGTCGCGGTGGAGGTCTTCGGGGGTCATGAGGCGACTCCGTCTCTATCTATAAAAGCAGTCATCCTCGACCTGATCGAGGATCCAGGCAACGCTGATCCGGTACGGTGGACTATAGAAGTCCGCCCCGCCGGGTTGCCGCGCGTACTCAGCCTAACCGTCCTGACACGATGCGTCACGAAGGGCGGCTTCATATGTTTGGAGCGAGCCTCAAGCGGGACGGTGGCCTTTCGGGTGACGGACTGGATCCTCGATCAAGTCGAGGATGACGGGGTGGAATTTTTGGCAGCGATAAGGGGCTACGTCCGCCCTCACCGCACCCGCATAATCAAAGCGGCATCACCGGCAGCACGATATGCGACGCATGTTCGGCATCGTGAAAAACGGTCTGGTGCGCGACCGCCAATGTTGGATCGAAGTAGTCGTCGCCGCCGGTATTGTGGTTGCGGTCGAAATTCGGGAAATCGCTGCTCTGAATATCGACGCGTATCCTGTGGCCTTTGAGAAAGCGATTCCCGGTCGGGTTCAGCGTAATCGTATAGTTGTAGATGTTGCCGGGCTCGATCAGTTCCGTACTGTCGGTGCCGTTTCGATAGCGCGCGCGGACCAAGCCGTAGCACAGTTCCTGTGCGAAGCCGTCGGGGTGAATATCCAGGAGCTTGGCGATGAAGTCGGTATCCGGGGCGGAAGACGACGCGAAGAGCCGCACCTCTACCGGGCCGACCACCTCGACCGGCACATCGACGGCGGCGGAGGTGTAGCTCAAGATATCCTGCCGCCCGTCGAGCCGCCGCTGGTCCATCGGGACCTGCTGGCCTTCCATGGTGTAGATCGTCATCACCGGGTCGCGGGGATCGTAGTCGTACGTGTCGGCCGGCTCCGCGCCGGGCGGCTCGGGAGACAAGGCCCCGTCGCCGTCATTGCCATTGGCGTGCCCGCCACTGTGAAAATACCACGGCGTTGGCGCCATGCCTTGCGGCGGCCAGGTTTCTTCGTTGCACCATTCGTTGCGGCCCATGACGAATATCTGCGCTCGCGGCCAGGTGTCGACATCGGTTTCCTCACCCTTGAGCCATTTGCCGAACCAGGCGTCCGCCATCTCAAAATAATCGCGCGCCGCCTGCGCCCCGAAATCCATCTCGCCCAACTCGCGGTCGAGCGCCAACGTGGTGTGGCCCCACGGCCCGACGATCAGCCGCTGGTTCTCGCGCGCCTGTTCCGTCATCGCGTTCTGCGTCATGCCGGTGAAATGCTTGATGGTGCCGACCTGCTGGTCGTACCAGCCGGTCGCGCTGAGCACCGGAACGTCCACCTCCTTATGGCGCTCATGGTGATGGAAGTGATCCTTGACCGTTTCGTGCAACAGGCGGAGCCAGTATTCCCGCATGCCCGGCATCACCTGTTCGGGAATTTCGGAGATCGGCAGAAACCAGAGCCATTTGCTGCGGTCGCGGGCCTCCCACAGGGCGTCGGCTTCCTCCGTCGTCTTCGGTGCGCCCTTCGCTTGGAGACGCCGGGCGAAATCCGGGCTGATATTGTTGATGGCCCAGGTCATGCGGCGGCCCAGCCGGATCACGCCGCTCATATGGCGATCGAGATGATTGGCGACGACACCCTGGGCAAACATGCAAACCAGATGCGGCGGCCGGGTCGGCGCCATCTCCCATTGCGTCATGCCGCAATAGGAATTCCCGAACGTGCCGATCTTGCCCGTCGAGCCCGGCAGCGCGGCGCACCACTCGACCGTATCGTAACCGTCATTGATGCAGGGGTTCTGCGGATCGCTCCCCATATGCAGCCGCGCTTCGCCATCCGAGTCGTAACGCCCCCGTATGTCCTGGAAGACGACGATATAACCGCGCGCGGCCATTTCATTGCCGATCTTCTTGTGCAACGGCCGGCGCGTCTTGCCATAAGGGGTCCGGCACAGCAGAGCCGGGAATGATCCGTCGGTTGTGGGCCTGTAAATGTCAGACCGCAGAACGACGCCGTCCCGCATGCTGGCGTCGATATTGTAGTCGACTGTAACGTCATGCCGCATGGCGTTTCAAACCTCCACCGTCTCGAAATACTTAAAGCGATGACAGGTTACTAAAGCCTATCACGATAGGGAACGCACGCTATCGATATGGGACAGTGTCAACCGCCGCCGCAACACCCCACGTCATACTCGGACTTGATCCGAGTATCCATTTCTCAGCATCGCATAGGATTGCAATAATAAGATGCCGTCCTGTCTTTTGTTGTCCTTGGGCCCCGACCCGAGGACCCAAGGTGCCGCTTCGATACGCACGTAACCAAGCACTTGGCATCAACGCGCACGCAATCCTCACAAGCCGCGTATCGCACCAATATGGACCCTCGGGACAAGCCCACTGTTGTCCGGTTTAATTCAGTGGACGGTTTGCATGGCATTGATTCTACTGGTGACCAATCGTTTGGCGACGTTTTGGACACGGGAAAGGATCAACACCATGCGGCATGAGAATAGCGTATTTCATGATCTGATGAAGCGTGTTCCTTGGGATCGTTTTGCGGCTTTGGTGGAACGGCATGAAGCCGACAAACACGTTCGCCGCCTGAGCACGAAGGACCAGTTCATCGCCCTGCTATATGCTCAGCTTTCCGGTGCGGTGAGCTTGCGCGAGATCGTCGGCGGTCTACAGAGCCATCGTGCCCGGCTCTATCATGTCGGCGGTCGCCTTGTGACGCGTTCGACGCTGGCCGATGCGAACGCGACGCGGCCGAGCGCGGTGTTCTCGGAGCTGTTCACGGCGTTGGTTGGGCGCGCCGGGCGCGGGTTGCGGCGGACGCTTGGCGAGGCGACCTACCTGATCGATGCCAGTCCGCTTGCCTTGAGTGGCCGGGGATCGCAGTGGGCGTATTTTTCGGCCAGGGCCTGTGGCGCGAAACTGCATGTGGTTTACGATGCGGGCGCCGAACACCCGGTCTACGCGGCGGTGACGCCGGCAAAGACCGCCGATATCAAGGTGGCGCAGGAGATGCCGATCGAGGCGGGCGCGACCTATGTCTTTGATCTGGCTTACTACGATTACGCCTGGTGGGCGAAGCTCGACGCCGCGGGTTGCCGCATTGTCACCCGTTTCAAGTCGCACACGCCGCTAACAGAGGCCACCGATCGGGCGGTGCCCGAGGGCGAAGACATCTTGTCCGACCGGGTCGGCCTGCTGCCCAAACGGCAAAGGATGAGCCGCAAAAACCCCTTCTCCAAGCCCGTGCGCGAAGTCACGGTGCGGATCGATACCGGCAAGACCCTCCGGATCCTGTCCAACGATCTGGACGCCTCGGCCCGGCAAATCGCCGACCTCTATAAGCGCCGCTGGGCGATCGAGCTGTTCTTTCGCTGGGTCAAACAGAACCTCAAAATCCGGCACTTCCTCGGCCGGTCCGAGAATGCCGTGCGCATTCAGATCACCGTTGCCCTGATCGCCTATCTCTTGCTTCACCTCGCAAAAGCCGATCAGAAAACCGTCAAATCCCCGCTCGCATTCGCTCGCCTCGTCCGAACAAACCTCATGCATCGAAAGCGCATTGACCGTCTGCTCGAACCTGAACCAAACACACCTCAATGCCAAAATCAGTTGGCCTTCATATGTTAGAGAAATTAAACCGGACAACAGTGGGACAAGCCCAAGGGTGACAATTTATTCGATGCCGTACCTCTCTTTTGTCGTCCTTGGGCTCCTACCCGAGGACCCAACGTGCTGCCGCGGTACGCACGTAACCGAGCACTCGGCATCAACGTGCACGCAATCCTTACAAGCCACGTATCGCACCAACACTCTCGGCTACAAGCGGGCTTTGAGCGCCAATGTTATGGGAGGAACAAATACAAACCTTTGCGATTTATAAATTTAGCTACCGGTTACGCGGGACCGGATGATCCACGGCGATGTTGGCTCCACGCACGTTCTCGCGCCAAAACGCATAGAGGCCACTGCCAAAAATCAAGGCTATCCCGATGAGGGCGATGGCGTCCGGCCATTCGTCAAAGACGATGACGCCCCATAACATAGCCAGCGGAAGAGCGATATATTCGAATGGCGCGACTGTCGTCGCCTCCGCCAACCGGTAACCCTGCGAAATCAGATAGGCCCCGAAGGCGCTGAGGACGCCGACACCGATCAACACCGCACCGTCGGTTTGGGTGGGTGTGATCCAGGCTCGCAGTAGAAAAAGCAGCGTGGGGTTATCGGTCCCCTCGGTGAAACGTCCATCACCGACAACCAGACCGCTGGCCGTGCAAATCAACAGGAACGTGACTTGGACGTAGAAGGCCATGGTCGACGCCCTTTCCGTCATACCAAGCTTTCGCGCCGTGATTTGCATAGAGGCGTAGGCAAAGGCTGCCAAGACGGGAGCTAATGCGACGTAGCGGAACGCCTCGGTTCCCGGGCGCATGATGATGACTACGCCAATCAAACCGGCCGCGACTGATAACCAGCGCCGAACACCAACCCGCTCTCCCAAAAACGGCACCGACAGCGCTGTTATAAAAAGTGGCGCGACAAAGAAGATCGCCGTCGCCTCCCCAAGAGGCATAGCGGCGATTCCGACGAAAAAAGCCATGTTGGCGACGACGACGCACAGCCCACGGAACATATGCAATCGCCAACGCCTGGAGCGGAGATTTTTGTGTCCCCCCTCCAGCGGCATGAAGACGCCGAGGATGATCACGAGTGCGACGACGGCTCGAATGAGCACGATCTGGTGAAGCGGATAGTCGCCGCTTAACGTCTTGATCAGCATATCGGAGGTGGAGAAGGTTACGCCTGCGGCGAGCACACAGAGAATGCCAAGGGTTCCTGGACGCAACAGAATCTGGTTCAGCATAACCCTCGCTTCCAGACCTCGGCCAACGAACTTCCGATTTCTCTACGATTCCGGACGTGCTTGATGCAGTCGTCAGAAGAGCAATTTTTACCCGTTCGAGACATATGAACACCTTCCAATGACGCCCAGATCGCCGAATGTTTATGCTGCCATTCTAAACATATACACAACAGAACGAGGAGAGACGCCGTGAACATTTCCCATACCCCGGATACGGTTGCCGCACCCTACGGTCCGTACAGCCATGCCGTCGAGGTTCCGGGCGGCTCACGCCTGTTGTATATCTCCGGCGAGATTGGGGTGCAGCCAGACGGTGTGGTGCCTGAAGGAATCGAAGCACAAGCTGAAGCTCTTTGGAAGAACCTCATCGCCATACTCGAAGATGCAGGAATGGGCATCGGCGATCTCGTGAAAATCACAACGTTTCTAATCAACTTTGAGGACGCCGCGGCGGCCGGGGCAGCCCGGGCGAAATACTTCGGCGACGCCCGGCCAGGTTCTGCAACTGTGATCGTCAAGGCCCTCCTCCAGCCGAGCTGGTTGATTGAGATCGAGGCGGTCGCCGCCACTTCCTCCTGACGGCGAGGTTCCTCCCGAAACCAGACATCAGCGGTGAATGTCCGTTAGTCGACCACGTCTGCGACAACGACGGCTGCAAGTCTATGCTGCGTTCCCTCGGGCATGCGATTACTCTAGCGAAGGGGCGCACTTGCTAAAGAGATCTAACTGAGACCTCCAAAGCATAGGAATTGTGCGTAGGCTCGACTTCTTCTCTTGGCTATTTTTATGCGTCGACGACGACCGGTATTCACCGAACTTCAGACCTCAAATTTCGGACGTCCGGTTATTACTCATTTCGGACGTGGATGGCGTCCTGGACTGACGGCGAAAGAGGACAAAAGGGGGGACGTCGCTTTCGGGAATTGCGCGGGTGGTTGCTGCAATCGGCGGAGGTGGTGCCGGGCTCGACGCCTATGGGAACAATTCCTTCGCGGTCTCGCGCAGTTCGACCTTGCGGATCTTGCCCGACGCGGTCATTGGGTAGTCGTCGACGAAATGCACGTGGCGCGGAATCTTGAAGCTCGCCACCTTGCCGCGGCAATAATCGATGACCGCCGCTTCCGTAATCTCGGCATTCGGTTCGCGCTGGATGAAGGCGACCGGGACTTCGGCTAGTTGCGGGTCGGGCAGGCTCACCACGGCGACCTGGTGAACCGCGGGGTGTTCGAGGAGTAGGCCCTCGGTCTCCATCGGGTCGACGTTTTCGCCGCCGACCTTGAGCATGTCCTTGTAGCGGCCGAGGAAACGGATATAGCCGTCGGTGCGCCAGCTCGCGGTGTCGCCGGTGTGGAACCAGCCGTCGGCGTCGTAGCAATTGGCGGTTTCCTCGGGCTTTTTGTAGTAGCCCTGCATGATGCCGTAGCCCTTGACCAGCAGCTCACCCGGCACGTCGACCGGCTGGTCCTCGCCGGTGTCGGGGTCGACGATGCGCACCTCGTGGCCGTCGCACGGGCCGCCGGAGCTTTCCAGGCGGCGGGGCAGGTCGTCGTCCAGCGCGCCGAAGGTAACGCCGACGCCGACCTCGCTCATGCCGAAGCCGGACACCGTGCGCATCGTGGGGAAGGTCTCCAGCGCCCATTTGAAGATCGGCACGGCGCTTTGCATGCCGGCGGCGAAGATGCCGGTGCGCAGCTTCGACAGGTCGCATTTCTGGCGCAGCTGCGCCTCGACCAGTCCTTTCAGATGCGTTTCGAAGCCGTGCATGATCGTCGCCCCTTCGCTTTCCGCGAGGCGGATGCAGTCGTCGGGGTCGAAGGCGGCGGTGAGGATTTGCTTTGCGCCGGTGACCATCGACATCAGCGCGCCTTCGGAAAAGCCGAACAGGTGGAACAGCGGCAGGTAGTTCAGGATGATGTCGGTCTCGTCGATTTCCATGACGCCGACGCGAAACACGATCAGCCGCAGCAGGTTGTGGGTGTGGACGACGCCCTTGGGAAAGCCGGTTGTGCCCGAGGTGTACATGAAGAAGGCCGGGTCTGCCGGGTCGACGGTTGCGGCCCGGGCGGCCAGCGCACTGTCGCTGACGGCGTCGCCGTTCGCCAGCAGGTCGGCCCAGGCTGTCGTGCCCGCATGGTGTATTTCGGAGACGGTGACGATACCGCGCAGGTGGGGGCGCCGCGGATCGTCGATGGTCGTGCCCTCGTCCGGCAGGGTGACGGTTTCGCGCACCATCGCCAGATAGTCGATCGGGCCGGATTTGTCGTGCGTGATCAGGTAGGCGCAGTCGGATTGCGTCAGCACATATTCCAGATCGTGCGTGCGGAAGCGCGTGTTGATCGGCACCAGCACCGCGCCGATCTTGGTGATGGCGAACATCAGGTCCATCCATTCCGGCTGGTTGAGCAGCCAGAGCCCGACCTTGTCGCCGGGTTGCACGCCGAGCGCGATCAGGCCCTTGGCGGCGCGGTCGACCGCCGCATCGATGTCGGCGAAGGAGAGGCGGCGGTCTTCGAAGACCAGCGCTTCGCGGGTGCCGAAGCGTTCCGCCATGTCGGCGGGCAGGGAGCCGAACGTCCGGGGCGCATAAGGTGCCGGCATGAGATCTCTTCTCCGTCGCGATGCCTGAGATAGAAAGTCTATCGGGAGAGGGCGCGGATCACAATTCGGAGGGATGTTATGCCGGCGACCGCAACCGGGCGGCGCTTCGGGCCGTTTTCGGGGTTAAAAAGTGGCCCGCCACGAAGGGGTGATGCAGCGGGCCAGAGTGGAGGGGTTAGCGGTAGTGTCCCGCCTGCCCGCGGAGCAGGGCTTCGACGATGCTGCCGATCAGCTCCCGTTGATGCCGCTCATAGCGGCGCTCGTGCCGGGGATATTTGTGCACATGCACGACCTTGCGGACCCGCTTGTGACCGCGGTGATGGTCGTAGCGGTGTGCGTGCTGGCGGTGCAGCCGGCGGTGCTTGCGCGCGTGCTTCTTGCGGTAATGCTTGTGTCCGTAATGATGCCGGCCGCGGTCGTGACCCCAATGCTTCTGCTTTTTGACCTCATAACCGTGCTTGTGGCCGCGGTGGCCGTCGGAACCCGCCTGTGCGGTCGAGATGAACGGCGCCGACAACAGCGTCACGGCAAAGGCGCTGGCCGCGACGGCCCGCATGATTTTCGATTTTCCTACCATTGAATGCTTCGACATCGTGGCCTCCTGTTCGAGATTGTTCGGTTCGTTCAAGAATTAATAATGACAATATATATACATGCATATTTGATGTCAATAATTATTTTATAATCGCCTCTACCTCCCTCCATATACCGGTAGAAAACCGGCCCTAAATCCACCCCGCTTGCTGGCGCCGAAGCCGTTGCCTATGGTCGGCGGTGAAACTCATAGAGGAACTGGAACCAACCAATGAGCATCAAGGGGAAAGCGTATATCGCGGGGATCTACGAGCATCCGACCCGCAAGGCCGAGGACAAGTCTGTCGCGCAACTGCACGCCGAAGTGGCGGCGGGCGCACTGGCGGATGCGGGGATCAGCAAGGACGATGTCGACGGCTATTTCTGCGCCGGCGACGCGCCGGGCCTCGGGCCGCTGTCGATGATCGAATATATGGGGCTGCAGAATGTCCGCCATATGGACGCGACCGATGTCGGCGGATCGTCTTACGTGCTGCATATCGGCCATGCCGCGGCGGCGATCGCGATGGGCAAGTGCAACATCGCGCTGGTGACCTTGGCCGGCCGGCCAAGGGCGGAAGGCATGGAAACAGGCACCAAGCCGCGCGACTATGGCGCTGCGCCGGACGTGCCGTTCGAATTCATCTACGGCCCGACCGTCGTGAACATGTACGCCATGGCCGCGAACCGGCACATGCATGAATTCGGCACGACCAGCGAACAGCTCGCCTGGATCAAGGTCGCGGCCTCGCATCACGCGCAGCACAATCCGCACGCCATGCTGCGGGACGTCGTTACCGTCGAGGATGTGGTCAGTTCGCCGATGATCTCCGACCCGCTGCACCGGCTCGATTGTTGCGTCATCTCGGATGGCGGCGGCGCCTTCATCGTCGTCAGCCCGGAAGTCGCGAAAAACCTGAACCGGGATTGCGTGAAGGTCATCGGCCATGGCGAAGCGCCGAAGAACCTGAATGCGGGCAATGTCGATCTGACCTTCACGGGTGCCCGCTGGTCGGGACCGATTGCGTTCGAGGAAGCCGGCGTGACGCCGGGCGATATCGACTACGCGTCGATTTACGATTCCTTCACGATCACTGTTCTGGAGACGCTGGAGGATCTCGGTTTCTGCGAGGTCGGCCAGGGCGGCAGGTTCGTCTCCGACGGCAATCTGATCTCGGGCCAGGGCAAGCTGCCGTTCAACACCGATGGCGGCGGGCTGTGCAGCAATCACCCGATCAACCGGGGCGGCCTGACCAAGGTCCTGGAAGCGGTGCGTCAGCTCCGCGACGAAGCGCATCCGGCGGTGCAGGTAAAAGATTGCCAGATCGCACTTGCCCATGGCACGGGCGGCTCGCTCGGCACCCGCATGGGCAGTTCAACCGTTATCCTGGGGAGGGCGGACGCATGAGCCAGCAAAGACAAATTCCGTCGCCGTCGAAGAGCGTTGAGAACGTAGCCTTCTGGGCGGCGGCGAACGAAGGCCAGCTGATGGTCCCGCGCTGCAAGGATACGGGTAAGTTCTTCTGGTATCCGCGCAATATCAGCCCTTATACGTTGAGCGACAACGTGGAATGGGTCGCGGCGTCGGGTAAGGGCACGATCTACACCTACTTGATCATGCGCCGCGCCGCGCCGATCCGAATTATGCGATCGCCTATGTGACGCTGGAGGAAGGTGTGACGATGATGACCAACATCGTCGATTGCGACTTCGATTCCCTGGCCATCGGACAGGCGGTCGAACTGGCGTTCTTCGATACCGAGAACGGCCAAAAGGTGCCGGTGTTCAAGCCGGTCTGATAAGGGGCGGACGGTCATGAAAGCGGGACGGCGGCTGGGCGGAATTCTGATTCTGCTCACCGCCGTCTTTGCGTTTCAGGCGCAAGCACAAGACCCGCAGCCGGAAAGCGGTTCCGGCTGGGAAGACAAGCAATCAGTCACGGGAAGCCGGTTCATGGTTGCCGCGGCGAACCCGCACGCGGTACGCGCCGGGTACGATGTTCTGAAGCGGGGCGGCACAGCGCTGGACGCGGCGGTCGCCGTGCAGATGGTGCTCAATCTGGTCGAACCGCAATCCTCGGGTATCGGCGGTGGCGCGTTCCTGCTGTATTGGGACGCTGTGAATAAGCAGTTGCATACCATCGACGGCCGGGAAACGGCACCTGCCGCTGCGACACCGGAACGGTTCCTGGAACCGGACGGCACGAAGATGAAATTCTCGAAGGCGGTCGTTGGCGGCCAGTCGGTTGGTGTGCCTGGCACGCTGCGATTGTTGGAACATGCCCACAAGCGGTTTGGAAAGACGCCTTGGCCGTCGCTGTTCGAACCGGCGATTACGTTGGCGGAGAAAGGGTTTCGCGTGTCGCCTCGTTTGTCGGCGTCCATTGCGAATGCGCGGCGGCGCGGCTTGGACAAGTTTTCTGCGACCCGCGACTATTTCTTCGACGCGGCCGGCGCTCCGCGGCCGGTCGGGTATGTGCTCAAGAATGTGGCGTTCGCCGCGACCTTGCGCACGATCGCTGCAGAGGGTGCGGACGTTTTCTATAGCGGGGATATCGCCCGAGATATCGTTGTGGCGGTCGCCGCGACCTCCTTGTTGACCAACAATATTACGTTGGCTGATCTGAGGAACTATCGGGCAAAGGGCCGCCCGCCTGTCTGTACCGGCTATCGAAACTACCAGGTCTGTGGTATGGGGCCGCCGACATCGGGCGGTCTGACGGTGGGGCAGATACTTGGCATGCTCGCCCATTACGATCTGCGCGAGATGGGATGGAATGCGGAATTCGTGCACCTGTTTGCCGAGACCGCGAAATTGGCCTACGCCGACCGCGGGCTCTATATGGCCGACAGCGATTTTGTTGAGGTGCCGGTGCGTGGTCTCCTTGATCCAGAGTATCTGAAGTCGCGTACAGAACGGATCGACCGGAACCGGTCCATGGGTAAGGCGAAACCCGGCGACCCGCCGAAAAAACAGACATTGAGGTTGGCGCCCAGCAATAACCCGGATCGGCCGGGGACGAGTCACATCGTCATCCGCGACTCGTATGGCAACGCGCTGTCGATGACGACGACAATCGAATCCGGGTTTGGCAGCCGCGTCATGGTGCGCGGGTTCTTGCTCAACAACGAACTAACCGATTTCGACCGTCAGCCGAAGCGGGACGGCCGTCTCGTCGCGAACCGTGTCGAAGGGGGCAAGCGGCCGCGCAGTTCGATGTCGCCGACGATCGTATTTAAGGATGGCGCACCCTATCTGCTGATCGGGTCTCCGGGTGGTAGCCGCATTATCAACTATGTCGCCAAATCCATCCTTGCGATCCTCGATTGGGGAATGGATCCGCAGGATGCGCTTGAGATTGGCCATTTCGCACACCGCAACGGCAAGGCGCTGGAGCTGGAAAGCGGCACCGCCGCGACGGCCTTCGCCGATATGTTAGGGGCCAAAGGGCATACGATAGCAACGCGTGACATGAACAGCGGTCTGCATGTCATTCTGATCAAGAATGGGACGCTGACCGGTGCGGCTGACCCGCGCCGCGAAGGCATAGCGCGGGGCGAATAACGCGAAATCCGAGTGCCAATTTACCTTTCATTCACCATATTTTTACCATTGCCCTCCTACGCTGACGCGCTGTGAATGAACGGTGTTCGACCCGAAGGGACGATCAAGCGAAAATCGAAGAGAACGTCAGCCGTAACCCTGGTTTCACGGCTGCAAACTCGTCGTGGCACCAAACGGGGAAGTGGGAGGCGATGGCCGGGCTCCAGGAAGAACTGACGGCGTTGCGCCGAGAGAATCAGAAGCTCAGGGATGTACTGACGGCCCGCGGTCGGCTGTCTCGCGAGCATGACTCAGACGCATGCGAAAATAGACTTCGCGGCTACCTTGAAGCGTCATCGGACTGGTTCTGGGAAATGGATGCGGACTGCCGTTTCTCCTATTTGTCCGACAGTTGCGAAGCGGTAACGGGCATTCCATCAGATGCGCTACTGGGCAAGACACGTGAAGGATTCGGTGTCGCCACTGGTGTGGATCTAGAGGACTGGTCGGAGCATCTGGAAATCTTCGCCGCGCACCGGTCTTTCCGTGACTTTCGCCAGACTCGAATATTAAGCGATGGCCGGGAGGTTGTTTTATCGACTAGTGGGAAAGCCGTGTTCGATGAACAGGGAGCCTTTCTCGGCTACCGCGGCACGGGGCGAAATATTACCGAACAGGCCGCTGTCGAGCGTCAAGCGCGGCAAGCCGAGCCGTTGCTGGCGAGCGCCGTCGAAAGCCTCAGCGAATACTTTGTCCTGTGGGATGCGGCCGGTCGATTGGTTCTGTGCAACGAAATGTTTCGGAAGCTGAATGAGGAAATCGCGGACGTCGTTAAACCGGGCGTGCGGATTGAGGATTACTTTCGCGCGGGGCTTGCCAAAGGACTCTATCCCAACGCGGAAGGGAGGGACGATGCGTGGTTAGCGGAAGTTCTGCACACACACCATAATCCAACCGAACCGCTGGAGGTCCAGCGGAAGAACGGTCGATGGCTTCTCGTTCACGGCCAAAAGTTGCCCGATGGAAGCATTGTTCGAATCGGTACGGACATAACTGAACGGAAACAAATAGAGGTGGAACTTCAGTCTGCCTATGACGACCTCGAACAACGTGTCGAGAAGCGCACAATTGCGTTGCACAGAGCAAATGCTGAACTGCGGCAGGAAAACGCACAGCGTGAAGCGGCGCAACGGAAACTGCGCACCAGCCAGGCGATGCTCGAGGCGATATTGGATAACTTTCCGGACCTGACCGGTCTGCGCGACCCGGACGGCAACTACCTGATGGTCAATAAGACCTTTGAGGATTGGTACGGCGTGTCTCGAGACGAGATTGTCGGAAAGAACGTCAATGATCTCTGGTCATCCGAAAAAGCGGAGGAATTTCGGGAGCGCGATGCGGAGGCGATCAGCACGCACACGGCCGTTGTGCGTCACATCGACATCCCATATCCGGACGGGCAGACACGAACGGTGCGGTCCGTCAGGTTCCCGGTTTTCCTCGACGACACGACACTTGTCGGTACGGGATTCATCAATACGGACATCACCCACTTCATGCGCGTGCAGCGGGAGGCGGTCGAGAAATCATCGCTGTTACAAACCGTACTCGATGCGATGCCGGTGAACATCGCTCTGCGCGACAACGATAATCGCTATCGGTTCGCGAACCGGCATTTGGCAAAGTCCATAGGTCTGCCGGCGCAGGCCTTTGTCGGAAAGACCGCCGCGGAGGTGTTTGCCAACAGCGGCGGTGCGGCAACGGACGCTTTGACGTCGCTGGTTGCGCGGACCGGCAGGCCGATGCTGAATCACGAACATCATGCGGCTGATGAGAGCGAGCGGGTGTTCCTCGTCAATATCGTTCCTATTAGAGGAAGCGACGGCCAGCGTTCGGGAACGGTCGGAATCGGTTTTGACATAACGGAGCGCAAGAAGCTTGAGGAGCAACTCCGCCAATCGCAGAAAATGGAAGCGGTGGGGCAGCTGACCGGTGGCGTTGCCCACGATTTCAATAATTTGCTCGGTGTCATTCTTGGTAACCTCGATATTCTTGACGAGCAGCTGGCGGAAAACCAGGGTCCGGGCAGTAATACGGATTTTCGCAAACTGGTTTTGACTGCGATGCGGGCGGCGGAGAAGGGCGCCAAGCTGAACGGCCAGCTGTTGGCGTTTTCGCGGCGTCAGCCGCTTGCACCAAGGGCGATCGATTTGAACGAACAAATTGCCGGCATGGTCGATTTGCTGCGGCGGACGCTGGGCGAGACGATCGAGGTCGAGGTGGTTTCGGATACTACGCTTTGGTCGTGCGAGGCAGATCCGGCTCAGGTTGAAGCGGCACTGCTCAATTTGGCGATTAATGCACGGGATGCGATGCCGCTCGGCGGCCGGTTGACCATTGAGCTGGCGAACCAGGAACTCGGTACCGCGGATGTTGCCGATCAGACGGAATTGCGCGCGGGTTCCTATGTAATGCTGGCGGTACGTGACACGGGAACCGGTATTCCTCTTAAGGCGTTGGAGCACGTGTTCGAACCTTTCTTCACGACCAAGGAGGTTGGGCAAGGTTCGGGATTGGGCCTCAGCATGGTGTTCGGCTTCGTCAAGCAATCGAAGGGACACGTCTCGATTGAAAGTAGCGATGGCATCGGTACGACGGTACGGCTTTTTCTGCCGCGGTCGCCGGATGCGGTCGCCGATCAAATAGAGGAGGAGGATAGTCTGCCGCTGGCGCAGGGCGAGACCGTGCTCGTTGTCGAGGATGACTCAGAAATGAAAACGCTCGCGGTGGCATTGCTGCAGAAGCTGGGATACGCGGTGCTGGAAGCGTGCGAGGGCACGGCCGCACTCGCCGTCCTGTCTTCTGCGACACGCGTGGATGCGCTGTTCACCGATGTCGTACTCCCCGGGGGTATGGACGGCTCGCAGGTCGCCGCAGCGGTGCGGGCGCAGTTTCCTTCCGTCAAGGTCCTCTACATGTCTGGCTACCCGCGCGACGCGATTGCGCATCACGGCCGCCTGGATGATGGCGTTACGCTGCTGGAAAAACCCTTCCGAAAATCCGAGCTCGCTCGTAAATTGCGTGAAACCATCGACGCCTGATTATCGATGGTAGAGATTCGGCGCGGCCGCAACGGACCGCGTCCCGCAATTGAAAACACAGGGAGAGAGTTATGGTCGGAACGCGAGACGGCGCGATTGCGCGGATCGAGACGGAGTATGACAGTGGCGACTTCATTGCCATGCTGGCGGACCGGATCGCGATTCCCACCGAAAGCCAGGAGCCGGAGCGGATGCCGGACCTGTACCGCTATCTGAGCGACAATATCGGCCCCTATCTGAAGCCGCTCGGATACGATTGCGAGATCTTCGACAACGTGGTCGAGAATGGCGGTCCGTTTCTCGTCGCGTCCCGGGTCGAGGACCCTTCGCTTCCGACCTTGCTGGCCTATGGCCATGGTGATGTCGTGCGCGGTATTCCCGAACAATGGCGCGAGGGGCTCGATCCGTGGATCCTGAAGCAGGAAGGTGACCGCTATTACGGGCGCGGTACCGCCGACAACAAGGTTCAGCACACCATCGTCATGGCGGCGCTGGCCGCCGTTCTAGCGGAACGCGGCAGCCACGGCTTCAACACCAAGGTCCTGCTGGAAACCAGCGAGGAGATCGGCTCGCCAGGGCTGGAAGAGTTCTGTTCCTCGCACAAAGATTTGCTCGCCGCGGACGTATTGATGGCCTCCGACGGGCCGCGCATGAACCCGGCCCGGCCGGATATCAAGCTCGGCAACCGCGGTATGCTCGCCTTCGACCTGGAGATCGATTTGCGCGTCGGCAGCCGCCATTCCGGCCATTGGGGCGGCGTGCTGGAAGACCCCGGCGTGACCTTGGCGCACGCATTGGCCTGCATCGTGACCAAGAAAGGCCAGATCCTGGTGCCGGGCTGGGCGCCGGACGAGATCCCGCCGTCGATCCGCACGGCGCTGAAGGACTGCCAGGTCGATCCCGGCAACGATTTTCCGGAAATCGATCCGGAATGGGGCGAGCCGGGCTTGAGCCGCGAAGAAAAGATGTTCGCCTGGACCAGCTTCATCATCCTCGCCTTCATCACCGGCCGGCCGGAAAACCCGGTGAATGGCGTGCAGCCCGATGCTCGGGCGCGCTGTCAGCTGCGCTTCTCCGCCGATGTCGATCCGACCAATTTCGTGCCGGCGTTGCGCAAACATCTCGACGAACAGGGCTTCCCGCAGGTCAAGATCAAGGAATTGCCGGACGGGTTCTTTCCGGCCTCGCGGACCGATCCGGAGAATCCATGGGTCCCCTTCGCGGCCGAGTCGATCACCAAGACGCAGGGCCAGCGCCCGATCGTGGTGCCGAACTCCGCCGGCGGCCTGCCGAGCGATATCTTCGCGCGCAATCTCGGCGTGCCGACCTTATGGATTCCGCATTCCTATACGGGAAGCTGCCAGCACGGCCCGAACGAGCATATCCTGCACCACATCACCCGCGAGGGGCTGCGGATCATGACCGGCCTGTATTGGGATCTCGGCGAGGCCGAGGGAATGAAGGCAGCTTAAGCCGCGGCCTGTGCCGACGGGTCGCCGGTGTTGATCTTTGTGCCGGGCTTAAAGGCGGCCCAACTGAACCAGAACAGCTGGTTCCAGTGTGGCGCCGCGTCGAGTTGCGTTCCTGCCAATTCGCCGCCGAGCGCCTTGCCGCTAACAGACCAGGTGGACCCGGTTTCCTCATCGCGGGCAATGGCGCTGTCAGTCGCGGTAAAGGTCAGGGTGCGGTCTCCGGCGCGGCGCGAGAAGACCTGACCGATATCGTGCGCGGCGTCGTAAAAGACGGCGACGGGTTCGCCGCCCACCGTATCGTTGACGACGGGATTGTCGGCGAGGGCGGTGACCGGATAGGCACAGGCATCGCCTGCGATCTGGACGCCGAAGACGAACGACATGGCGGGCAGCCGCGTGTCGATTTCCTTGCGCACGAGATGCCAGGGCTCGTCCCGCGCCGCTAACCGGCTGAGCGGGATCATGGTCATCAGCATCTTCTGGACGATGCGGTCGCGCAGCGTTTCCGGCGGAGCGTAGAAGACGTCGGTCTCCGGATGCAGCCGCTTCCATTCGTCCCACCGCGCCATGATGACAGGGAAGGACTCCAGCGTTTCGCCTTCGTCGGGGCCGCTGATGACGCGGGCGTCGAGCTGTTGGATGAAGTTGCCGGTGTTGTTGCAGTGGTAGATCGTGTTGTTGTCGAACGCCGTCATGTTGCGCAGGTCGAGCCGCGCGCCGTTCTTCAGAACGGGGATGAAGGCCTGCCCGCTGTTGCACAGGATGCAGTAGGAGATCATGACCGGCCGGCCGCCGACCTCGTCGTTGAACCAATGTGGCCGGGCGATCAGGTCGCGGGGGTAAGCCCGCACCTTGTCGCCCATCGCGAGCCCAAGGATGATGGAGTCGGGCTGTAGGAACCCGTCCGCCTCGGCGATGCCGGCGACGATGTGCCGCTTCGGCGCCGCCATGACGACCGGCACATACATCGCCCAAAACGCGAGCGACAGGAGGAGAACCGTAGGCACAGTGATAATCAGCCAGGCCCAATGTGCCACGCCGAGAAACGTCGGGCCGTCGAACAGTGGAAGCAGGGCGCGCAGCAGCAGCGCCGCCAGACAGGCGATGCCAACCGCCCATAGCAGCCGGCGGTACTTGAAAATCGTGATCTGCTGATCGCGGGACAGGAATACGACAAGGTCCCGGGTCATCGGCGAAAACGCGAGATAGCTGGTCAGCAGCGCGCCTGTTCCCAGTGCGTAGAGAAGAAAATTAGCGATCAGTTGTAGCATAGCGTCACCGTCGGCTGCGCCTGGCGCCACGGCGATCCCAGCGGCTACAACCGCGATGCACCAAGCTATCCTACTGAATTCCCGCGAAAGTATCATGCCGTCGCGAAACGCGGCGACTGTGCAAACTGGCTATGCCTTTGGTGACAGGTGAACTGGTCGTAAGTGATGGACAAGGGAAAGGGACGGTGCTGACCCTTTCCTCCTAATTATGGGTGTCGCCCTTATGCGTAACGGTCAGTAGCGGCTACGCCGTCAGGCTCCCGATATAGCCCGGCAGAGCAAAAGCGGCCTGGTGCACAGCTGGCGTGTAATACCGCGTATCGAGCGCCGAGTCGGCGAAACGCTGTTCCAGAACGTCCAACGGTGTGGCGCGCAATTCAGCGTCGTCGCTGGCCCAGCCGAACGCCATGCAGCCGCCGACATAGCCCGGCACTGTCGCTGTATAACAGGTCGCCTTGGAGAACAGCCGCGTGAGTACAGCGAGCGTGCTGCGCAGTTCATCGGCCTGCAGGAACGGCACGCCATTCTGCGTGACCAGGATGCCGCCTGGCGCAAGGCACCCCTTACAGGCGGTGTAGAAACGGTCCGTGAACAAGGCCTCGCCGGGACCGACCGGGTCGGTCGAATCGACGATAATGACGTCGTAGCGCTGATCGGTCGTCTCGACATGGTCGACGCCATCCGCGATGACGATGTGCGCGCGCGGGTCTTCGAAGGCATTGCCGCAAATCGAGCGTAGATATTTCTTGCTGAATTCGATGACGCCGGCGTCGATTTCGACCAGGGTCGCCTGCGATACCGTTTTGTGTTTCAACACTTCTTCCAGCATGCCGCCGTCGCCGCCGCCGATAATCAAGACGTTGCGCACATGTCCGTGCGCCAGGAGCGGCACATGGGCAAGCATTTCATGATAGATGAACTCGTCCCGCTCGGTCGTCTGGATGACGCCGTTCAGGGCCAGCACGCGGCCGAACGTCTCATTCTCGAAGAGTACCAGATGCTGGTGTTCGCTCTTGCCTTCATAGATCAGTTTGTCGATGCGCAGACGCGCGCGCAGGCTGGGATGCAGCGTTTCGTCGAACCAGTCCGCCGTCACAAGCGGCCCCGATGGTGCTCGCCGATTTCGACGCGATCGGGATCAAAGGCCTGACGCAGCACGTCGACGGCCCGTTGCGGTTCGGTCTCGCCACACATGAAGATATCCAATGCCGCGTAGTCATGTTCCGGCCAGCTATGGATGCTGATATGCGATTCCGCCAGAACCGCGACACCGGAAACGCCGTTGTTCTCAGTGAAATGATGCAGATGGATATGAAGAAGGGTCGCGCCGGCGGCATCCACCGCCTCTCGCAGCGTAGCCTCGATGAATTTCAAATCATCGAGCCGTTTCGCACCCCAAAAATCGATAATCAGATGCAGCCCGGCGAACCGGGCGCCATCGCATTCGACAAAATAATCGTTGAGCGGTGCTGGAGCGGTGTCGCTCTGCGCATCGGCGATCACGCTGAGATGCGGTTCCTTATCGTAACGAGGGGCATTTCCGTCGGACATAACGTGATCCATCAAGCAAACTAATCGTGAAATTTGGCGGCCCGATATGGAATCTTCATATGCGATTTGCAAGGAAAATTTCTTCGGCCGGTCGTCGCGATATCGTGCGCCTGAAAACATGCGCTCAGCCGCATTGACTGGTATACTGCAAATAGGAATATCCCGTCTCGTTTTTCGAAGAGGAGTCGCCGTTATGACCACCAGTTCGATCTTCGTTTTACCGCTACGGATAATAAGTGCGGTTGCGCTTGCTGCGATCTTTTTTCTGACGCCGGAGGCGGTGCGAGCCGCACCTCAGGCGCTCGGTCTGGTCGCGACGGGGGAGGCGATGCCGTTGAAATGCGACGGCGACTCCTGCGTCGTTTTTTTGAGCTCATTTTGCCTGGAAGAGGAACGCAATCCGCCGAGCAGCCGGACAGCCTACACGCCCGCTCAGGATAGCGAGATTACGCTGGTTGTCGAAACGCGCGACGGCCGTACGCTCCGTCTTCCTGGCCGCGACTATTTCTCCTTCCGCACCCGCCTCGACTTCACCTCGATACTGGCGCGGGTGCCGATGACGCGTCTCGCCGACCTGTCGCCTGTCCGCGTCGGCATTCATGTCGGAACGCTAGCGTCGCTGGTGCCGGTACCGGTTCCAGGCGATGTGGAATTGCACAGCCCGGACGAATTGGCCGTGGCGACGGGTGCCTACCGTAAAGTGGGCCAAGGCTTCTTCGACAAAGCCGGAGCAAAGGCGGAGACCGTCGCGATGGTGACACGGATGATCAACGGGCTGCCGCAGCAAGGGCGTCTGGCCAAGAGCGATCGTGAACTCGCTTATAGCAGCACGGTGGGGAGCGCGGTCGGCAAAACCGCGCGGGCGGGCGCCCGGTCCCGTTTCAGCCGGATTGTTCAAAGCTGCGAGATGATCCTCGAGTCGACGGCCGAGCGCTACAATATGCGCGATTGCCTGCAATACCGGCATGAGGTGATCCAGACCGAAACGAACCGGGCCTTCTGGAAGGCACTGGGCGGAGTCTGATAGCAGGGGTTCCTGTATCGTGCCCGAACAACGGCTGTTTGCGCGACAGGCCTTGCTGGCCGATGGGTGGGCGCAGGATGTCCTGTTCGATATCGGCGATGATGGCGATATCGCCGAGGTAAAAGCCGGCGCGGCGGCGAACGGGGCACCCGTTGCGGCCGGCCCAATTTTGCCGGGCATGATCAATGTGCATTCTCATGCATTCCAACGGGCGCTCGCCGGACGTACGGAGCGGGCGGGGCGGGGCGAAGACTCGTTCTGGACTTGGCGCGACGCCATGTACCGTTTTGTGACACGGCTTACGCCGGATCATCTCGAGGCCATAGCGGCACAGCTCTATATCGAGATGTTGAAGCAGGGCTATACAGCCGTCGGTGAGTTTCACTATCTGCATCATGGCCCGGATGGCACGCCCTACGACGATATCGCGGAAATGTCCGGCCGGGCGATCGCCGCGGCGAAGCGGACGGGTATCGCCATCACGCACATGCCCGTCTTGTATGGTTATGGCGGGTTCGGTGGGGCGCCGGTTGCCGAGGCTCAGCGGCGGTTCCACAACGGTCCGGATTCATTGTTGCGGATCGTCGAAGTGCTGTGCGAGCGCCATCGCGCGGCCCCTGATGTGCGGATCGGCCTTGCGCCGCATTCGCTGCGCGCGGTGACGGCGGAAACGTTGGAGGCTGCCGTGTCCGGTTTGCACGACGCCGACCCCGGCGCGCCGGTGCATATTCATGTGGCGGAGCAGGAGAAGGAAGTTGCCGATTGCCTGGCGTGGAGCCGAGCGCGCCCGGTCGATTGGCTCTACGACCACATGCGGCCCGACCGGCGCTGGTGCCTGATCCACGCGACTAACATATCGCCCCCGGAGCGCCAACGCATCCTGGATAGCGGTGCCGTGGCTGGTATTTGTCCGACGACGGAGGCCAATCTCGGCGACGGGCTGTTCCCGTTCGACGGGTTTGCCGCCGCGGGCGGCATTTTCGCAATCGGATCGGACAGTCACGTCTCGGTCAGTCCGATAGAGGAGTTGCGCTGGCTGGAATATGGGCAGCGGCTTGTGAGCGGCCGGCGCAATATCGCGGCATCCGCCGACAAACCTTCCGTAGGTGCGGCGTTGTGGAAGGCTGCGGCATCCGGCGGGGCGCAGGCGTTGGCGCGGCCCGCGGGTTCTTTGTCTTCGGGGGCGCGGGCCGATCTGATCGTACTCGATGGTAATCATGTCAACATAGCCGATCGGCAGGACGACGATATCCTGGACGGCTTTATCTTCGCCGGTAACGATTGCGTCGTCCGGGACGTGATGGTTGGTGGCGCTTGGCGGGTTCTTGATGGCCACCACGCTGAGGAAGAGGCGGCCGCTGCGACCTTTCGCGCGACCGTCGCCGAATTGCTGTCCTAGTGGCAATCGTTAATATCGATCTACGTAAATCAATGGGAGCCTGAGATGACCAGCGAGAATTATAAAGCCGGGGAAAAAATGCGGCGCGCCGTGCTGGGCGACAAGCGTGTCGACGAGACAATGAAAGACCCAGAGGATTTCGCCCGTCCGCTGATGGAGATCACGACCGAGTTCGCCTGGGGCCAGATCTGGACCCGGGAAGGAATCGATCGGCGTACGCGCAGTTTCATGAACCTGGCCATGCTGTCGGCACTGAACCGCCCGCACGAGCTCGCGGTCCATATCCGCGGTGCGCTGAACAATGGGCTGACACGCGAGGAAATTCAGGAAGTCTTCCTGCATGTTCTGGCTTATTGTGGCGCGCCTGCGGCGATCGACTCTACGCGGATCGCCAAGCAGGTCTTCGCTGAAATCGATGCGGAATAGAAAATCATGACCTACGAAACCCTTTTGTTCGACGTGAGCGATGGTCTGGCCAAGATCACCTTGAACCGGCCCGGCGCGGCCAACAGTCTGAATGGCGAGATGGCGCAGGACCTGATGATGGCGTCGATCCGCTGCGATGAGGATCCGGATATCCGCGCCGTCCTGCTGACCGGGACCGGCAAGATGTTCTGCGCCGGCGGCGATCTGAAGACGTTTCACACGTTCGGCGCGGATACGGGCGCGCGGCTCAAGGAAATTACGCTCTATCTGCACGGGGCGATCTCTCGCTTCGCGCGTATGGACCCACCGTTGGTTGTTGCCGTTAACGGCATTGCTGCGGGGGCAGGCTTGAGCATCGCCGTGTCGGGTGATCTTGTGCTGGCGGCGCGGTCCGCTATGTTCACCAGCGCCTATACCGCGGCGGGCCTGTCGCCGGACGGCAGCTCGACCTATTTCGTGCCGCGTTTGATCGGTCTGCGCCGCGCCCAGGAACTGATGCTCACCAACCGGCGTCTCAGCGCCGAGGAAGCGGTGGAATGGGGCTTGATCAACCGTGTCGTCGATGACGAGGATCTGGCGGAAGAAGCCGAAAAGCTGGCCCGCGACCTTGCCAATGGCCCAACGCGTGCGTTTGGCGCGGTCAAGACGATGCTGACGGAAACCTTCACCAACCCGCTCGAGACTCAGATGGAAATAGAGGCGCGGATGATTTCCGCGATGGCGACGTCGCGCGACGGCAAGGAAGGGATCGACGCCTTCGTTAACAAACGCAAAGCCGATTTCACCGGAGAATAGGAGTGCCCGATATGATTTCGGCGAAGGAACACCCCAAGAAAACGGTCCAGGTAAACGGCCGGACCATGGCCTATGTCGAGATGGGCGAAGGCGACCCGGTTGTGTTCCTGCATGGCAACCCGACTTCTTCGTACTTATGGCGCAACATCATGCCGCACGTATCGCCGTTGGCCCGATGTATTGCCCCGGACCTGATCGGTATGGGGGATTCGGACAAGCTGCCGGACAGCGGCCCGGACCGGTACCGCTTCGTCGAACACCGGGAGTATCTCGATGGCTTCTTCGAGGCCTTGGGCCTTTCCGAAAACGTGACGCTGGTCATCCATGACTGGGGGTCGGCGCTCGGTTTCGATTGGGCGCGGCGGAACCCGAACGCGGTCCGCGGGATTGCCTATATGGAGGCGGTCGTGCGCCCGATGACATGGGACGAGTTCAGTCGGGACGCACGCCCCGTTTTCGAAGGGTTTCGGTCGCCCGCCGGCGAGGCGATGGTGCTGGACAAGAACGTCTTCGTCGAGCGGGTCTTGCCGGGCTCCGTTTTGCGGAAGATGAGCGAGGCGGAGATGGCGATCTACCGGCGGCCTTTTGCGGAACCCGGTGAGGGCCGGCGGCCGACATTGACCTGGCCGCGCGAGATCCCGCTTGGCGGCGAGCCGGCGGATGTCGTTGCGATCGTCCAGGACTATGCCGACTGGATGGCGGGCAACGATATCCCGAAGCTATTCGTGAACGCGGAGCCGGCTGCGATCCTGATTGGCGGGCAACGGGAGTTCTGCCGCGGTTGGAAGAATCAGCGCGAGGTGACCGTCCCCGGCGTCCATTTCGTTCAGGAGGATTCGCCGGACGAGATTGGCGCGGCTATTGCCGAATGGTATCGGACACTAATACTAAGGAGCGGTGATAATGACCCCTAGAGGCGGGTTATTCAGGTTTTCGGCAAGGAGCGCACGGCGCGGCGATGCCTCGCATCGCCGGCGCCGTCCCTTCTACCCGACGGACCGCATACGAGATCTCTATGGGTCATTATCACCGTTCCTTGGTATTGTATGATCCGCCGCCTTCGAGTGCGGGGCGTCAGTCATCACACGAGTGTGGCCTGAATGCGCCCTTGTCGTGTATAATAGCGTGTTTCAGCCGGCAGCAGGAAAAACCGGAATGACAATAAGAAATGCTAAATTCGGGATCGGCGAGATCGTTCGTCATCGCGTGCATCCCTTCCGCGGCGTTATCTTCGACGTGGACCCCGTATTCTCCAATACGGAAGAGTGGTGGGAGTCTATCCCGGAGAACTCGCGGCCGGCGAAGGAGCAGCCTTACTATCATCTATTGGCCGAAAACTCGGAAACGACCTATATCGCCTATGTCTCGGAACAGAACTTGCTGACCGACGAGACTTGCGAGCCCGTATCGCATCCGCAGATCAGCGAGCTATTCTCCGGCATCGAAAACGGGTGTTATGTGACGCGGCACGACAATACTCACTGAGTTCCCGCGTAAAGCGAGTGATCTCGCCTAAATTTAGACGAAATCTTGCGGTAACCTCGCTGCCTTACCCATTTGGGTGACGCGACGCTGTAATCCTAACGGTTTATTTACTGTAGCGGTGCAAAGTTGGGACCATTGTAAAGGGGCGTCCGATATCGGGGGATATCGCATGGTTATTGAAGGCAAGTTTGCCAATGTCTTTTTGGATCCCAAAAAGGCACTCAATCGAGGTATCGGCGCATTCGCATTGATTTTCTGCTCACCGCTTTTGCTCGGTGTCGCCATCGGCGTTAAATTAGGTGTCGGCGGCGCTGTGTTTATTGCCGAGCCGCGGCAAAGAGACGACGATGCTGCCTACGTGTCCTGGCGGTTTCGGACGATCCATGGCGACGAGCAACCGGCGTTTGGACGCTTTCTGCATACTTCCCGGCTCGAATGTTTGCCGCAACTCGTAAACGTCATGCGCGGCGACATATCGATTGTTGCGGTACTGAATTAGCCACATGCCGGAAACCCGTACCCCAGCAGGCCGGGCGCAAATTGTGCACCCGCCCTTCGGGTCGCGCATGCGGCCCGTCGGAGAGCGTCGGAACGGCTTGACGATGCACCACATCGCCTGCGCCGCCCCTTCTACCCGACGGACCGCTTACGCGATCTCTATGGGTCACTATCGGCGTCCCTTGGTATTAGTCCGCTCTAAAGTCTATTGCTGATAATCCTGGAACAGCTTTCCGTCTTGCGGTCCGATGGCCGTCATTTGACAGGCGCCCAGCGCAAATACTGCCGCTACGAGGACAACTATAAATGTCAGATTTTTTCGAAGGATCTGCATGGTATTTCCTTTTCTCTGCATTGCTTTTTCAAGCAGTGGTCGATGGTCCCCGATCGACCTAGCGTCGCGTCAGTGAAAAGCCACCAACGGAACATATTGATTCTGAACTTTATTCATGGCACGCGAAAGCAAATGCAAGATCACATGACAGCACAAAGTCGTGCGCGCGTGTGACCAGGAACGATGTCCTGACGCACCCTATTACCTGCAGCGTATGATGGTACTGTCTTTGCGGTAGAATAATATCGACGGTGCTAAGAGTCAGATACGAGCCGTGTCTGCGTCGTGACAGCGCCGTCTTCCGATACGGCGTGGAGTTGATACATCGGCGTTTCGGCAAAGCGTACAACATCGACACCCTCGCGAACGTCGCGCGCGACACTGGCCATCGTCGAAGCCTCTGTGCCGGCCCAGGCGCGCAGTGAGGAGCGGTGGCAATGACCGCACATCAAGCGCCGCACCTGTGGGTGTCGCGCGACGAGCGCGGCCAGCGCGTCCCGGTCTGCCAGATTTCGATATCCGTCTATAAAGCGCGGTCCCACATCGAAGGGGGGATGGTGCATGAACAGGATCGTCGGACGGTTCGGCGCGGCACTTAACGCCTCGTCGAGCCAGGCGAGCCGTTCGGCACAGAAAACACCCTTCCGCTCCCCCGGGTCGATCGAGTCGAGTGCGATGAGGCGAACAGGAAAATCATCGATGACGAAATGCAGGAAGGGCTGTTCGCCGCTGCCATTGTCAAACATGGCTCTAAAGGTGTCGTGGTGGTCGCGGTTGCCAGGTGTCAGGTAGAGCGGTGGACGCAGTGGCGCCAGCAAGGCCGTGAGGTGGTTGTAATCCGCGATTGCGCCCGTCTGCACCGTATCGCCGGAATGGATCACGACATCGGGCAACGGGTCCAACCCGTTGATATCGACGATGCAGCGGCGCAAATCCTCGGCCCTCGGTTGGGCTTCGGGAAGGTCCGAATCTTCGGCCAGAATATGCGTATCGGAAATTTGTGCGATCAGCATGGGATGTATGTAGCACACAGACACAGATGCCGGAGGCCGTTTCCAGCCTCCGGCACAGGTGTCGGCGTCGAAGAATTCTGTTTAATCGACGATGTGATAGACCGGCGCCTTCTCCATGGCCCACTTGCCGGATTCGGCGTCGTATTGGGACAATGTGAAGCAGTGCCAATCGTCGTCGTTCAGGTTCATGTGGTCGCCCCGGTAGTAGTATCCCGGCCAGCGCGTTTCTTTCCGGAAAAGCGTGTGTTGCATGACGCTTTCGGACGCCAGCCGCCGGTGTTTGAATTCCCACGCCCGTTGCAGCCGATGAAGATCCTCAGCGCCAATGTGATCGGAATCTTCCTTCAACATATCCATCAATTCGAGGCCGCGGTTGAGTGTCGGCTCGTTCGTCATATAGTTCGCGGAGATGCCGCCACAGTACTCATCCATGAGCTTCTCGAGGCGTTGCAGTGCATGGATTGGCAGGATGTAGCTCGGCGATACCGTGCCGGCGACGATTTCGTTACGGCCGACGTCGTAGTTTTCCATCGGTTGGAATATTTCTTCTTCCAAACGTTGGATTTCCGCCTCGTCGAGTTGCGTATCGTCCATGTCGTCCATGTAATTGATCGCCGCCTTGCCAGCGATCCGTCCTTCTGTGAAGGACCCGGACGAGAATTTATGCGGGGTACCGCCGCTGGCGTCGCCGGCGCCAAACAGTCCATTGACCGTCATCATGCGGTTGTAGCCCCACTTGTACTCTGATGGCGCATAGTCTTCCGGACCGCTCGCCCATGCACCCGAACAGGTGGCGTGCGAGCCCATGACGTAAGGCTCGGACGTGGTCAGCTCGGGGTTGGTTTCCTTCGGGTCGATGTTCTGCGATGCCCAGACGACGGCTTGACCGATGGTCATGCCGAGGAAGTTCTCCCAGCCGACCTGTTCCTTATGCGGATCCTGGAAGGCCTCCTTGGTCACCATGCGAATGGGGCCGCCACCATTGGCGACTTCCTTCAGAAATGCGTGGTTGCGCAAGCAGGTCGGAACCGGATGGCGGTCGATATAGTCACCAACCAACTCCTTGGTGTTCTCATACCATTTGGATTCGTACTCTTCGCCATAGGCGTTCTGCGTATAGGTCTTGAGGTGCAAGAAATAGGCGCCAACCGGGCCATAGCCGTCCTTGAAGCGGGTGAGAACGATCCGGTTCTCCATTTGGGTCATCTTGGCGCCGATCTGAATCGGCAGGCCATAGGCCGAAGCGCTGCTCCAGGGCGCGTACCAGGTCCGGCCCATGCCTTCGCCGACGGAGCGCGGTTTGAAGATGTGCGATGCGCCGCCGGCAGCGACGATCACCGCCTTCGCCTTGAACACGTAGTAATCGCCCGTGCGGACGTTGAAGCCGGCGGCACCGGCAACGCGTTTGGGGTCCCTCTTATCCATCAAGAGATGGGTCACCATGATCCGGTTGTAGACCTCGGTGGCCGCCTTGCGGGCCGCTTCCGCGACGATCGGCTTATAGCTCTCGCCATGGATCATGATCTGCCACTTGCCTTCGCGCAGATAACGCCCGGTGTCCGGGTCCTTCATGATCGGTAGGCCCCATTCCTCGAACTTATGCACGGTCGAATCGACATGCCTTCCGATGTCGTAGGCGAGATCCTCGCGGACGAGACCCATCAGGTCATTGCTGGCGTATTTGACGAAGTCTTCGGGCTGATTCTCGTTCCACTGCATGCCCATGTAGCAGTTGATCGCGTACAGGCCCTGTGCGACCGCGCCGCTACGCTCGATATTCGCCTTCTCGACGACAACGACCTTCTTATCGCGTCCCCAAAAGCGGGATTCGTACGCCGCCCCGCAACCGGCCATGCCGCCGCCGACGACGAGCACGTCGGAATCGACGCGAATCGTTTTCCTGCCTCCGAACAGACCCATCAGACGGCTCCCTGCTTGAACTTGTTCGGGTCCGCTACTGGTAGGCCACCTTCAATATTCAGCGCGTCCGGTTCATGCGCCAGCTCTTGCGATTTGTAATCGGCATCCGACGGCGCACTGTAGTCCTGCGGCGACTTGATCGTTCCCCAGGGCGTGGTCCGGATCGGCGATTCGAAATTCTTCTCGCGACCGTCCCGGAACTTGATCTTCCAGGAAACCGTTCCCTTTTCCTCTTCCCGAAGGACGCGGACGCTGTGGCCCAAGGGGGCGAAATCGGCATAACCGCGGCAGTCGATCGCGTTTTGCGGACAGGCCTTCACACAGGAGTAGCATTCCCAGCACATGTTGGGTTCGATGTTGTAGGCACGGCGGTAGGTCTTATCGATGTGCATGATGTCGGACGGACAGATGTCGACACAGTGTCCGCAGCCGTCGCAACGAGTCATATAAACAAATGTTGGCATGATATTCCGTTATCTCCTGTATCGAAGACCAATGATGAGCTGATTGGCTGATTAATAGTTTCGGGGCAGCCGGGGGATGCTACCGAATACTTCTGGTTTATCGGCGGGAGCCGGCAGGTTGCTCCTCGAACCGTCCGCTTCCGCGACTCGTTTCTGAAGAGCTGCTGCTGGCTTGAAGAACATATGTGAGAATTTCGACCACGGGATCGACCCAAAAAGCACTGTGGTGGCAAACAGGTATAAACCGAGGAACACGGTTGACCATGAATTGCCAGCCGCCTGCAGATAAGCCCAGATCAGCCCGAATGTCGTACTCGCGAGCAACGAGAGGATGAACAGGTCGGCGCGGACGATGCGGAACGGCGAATTACCCTCGGCCGCGACATCGACCCGAATGAAGAACCAGAACCAATAACCGCCGAGGCAGACCAGGAGGCCGCCGATGGTCCACAGCTGCGGCAGGATGGCCGGCGTCGGCGTGGCGGTTGTCGGGTACCCGAACACCATGATGACGGTGGTGATCACATAGGCCAGGAAGCCGTACATGGTCAGGAGGTGGGCAATTCTGCGCCGTGCGTTGCAGAATTCACCGGAAGTCGCGACATCGATCACCGCGGTTTGCACCGCCAAGGATACCATGTCCCCGCCGCCGACCTGCTGTGCCCCTTTGCCTCTTTCCTTCCGCCAATTGTCGAAGAAGTACTTGGCGCTTTTCTTGTGGATGACGTCGAACAGCGTGCCACCCGCGACCAGGATGACCATGATGACGATGTAGGTCTGCATCATGGAGGGTGGTATGGACGCCGAAAGCTCAGCGAAGGGATTGGTGGTGAACATCAAATTACCCCAATGTTAGCCAGTTGTTATCAGCGCGAGGGACAACGGCCTCGCAGCCTCGGAAAAAAAGCTCTCGCGCATCGCATGCGGCCCGTGGGTTGCGCCGCCGCAGATCGCCGTCTTCGCCGACTCGGTGACGATCGGTTCGAAAAATTCGCTGTGGATCATGACTTGCCACTTGCCTTCCCGCAAGCACCGCCCGTCCTCTATTTTAAGGACAGGTACACCTCGGTCCCGAACCTATGGGCCATGGCGTTGGTGCGTTGTGCTCCCCCCAATATCCAGCGCGTTCTTCGTTCAGCCGTTCCATTCGAACGCTGCGCGTTTTCAGCCGGATATCACATACGACACTCTGTCACGAGTTAGTAATGGAGGGCCCAAGGGCTGTCAAATCCGCCACAAGAGATATCCGAATCTAGGCTGAAACGGCGAACGACTTAGGCAATTGGGCCGATATCCAACAAGGTCCTAAAAAAATCTGACCAATTTGTCCCGGTCGACTGACGACCACCCGTCTAACGAATAGCAGCAACTTTTTTTGTAACGTAGGCGAGGTGAATCATGGCGAAAAATCTTGTGACGGTAGATTGGTTCGAGATTCCGGTCGGCGATCTTGAAAGGGCATCCAACTTCTATAGCGCGGTGCTGGATGCGGATCTGGTGCCGATGGAGGTGCCTGAAGGGAAAATGAAGGCTTTCCAGAACGGGGAAATGCCAGTCGGCGCGTTGGTCGAGAACCCGCACAACAAGCCGTCGGCGACCGGCTCCCTGGTTTACTTCCACAGCGACGATATCGACGCCACGCTCGGGCAGGTGACGGGCGCAGGCGGAACCGTCGCCGTACCGAAAACCTCGATCGGTCCCTACGGGCACATCGCACAGTTTGTCGATACGGAAGGCAACCGCGTCGCGCTGCACAGCATGTAGGGTGCATCTGCCCCCCGATATGGACCAAGGCAAGAGGGAGATTGCGATGGCCGACGCGAACGCACCGAGCGTCCACTGCCATGACGTTGCCCCCACGGGCATATCATGCCCGTCCTGCAAGGCGGGAACGTTGGAGCCGGCACGCGGGCGGTACGGTTTGATTTACAAGTGCACCAATAAATCGGCGTGCAAGAACTTTTTGGAAACGCGCCCGATTGGCGAAATATGCGACTATGTTCGGAAAGACGGGCGGCAATGCCGGGCGCTGATGGTCGAGGGAACCAAGACGATCCCGAACCGATGCAGTGATAAATCCTGTCCGAACCGTAATCCGCATAAGCTGCCCGCATGACAGCCAGAGCATTGGAGGAAAAGTATGAAGGAATATCTGCTGCTGTTGCGAGACCATGAACAGCGCTGGGATCGGTTTTCACCTCAGGAGCAGCAACAGGTCATCGAAAGATTCAATGCCTGGAATGCTGAAATGAGAGCGGCGAACGGGTTCGGGGGCGCAGGCAAACTATCGAGCGATCTCGGATCCACGGTGCGCCACGATGACAGCGGCTTCGTCGTCGACGGTCCGTTCTGCGACGCCAAGGAAGCGATCGCGGGATATTACTGTGTTCGTGCCGAAAGCCGTGAGGCTGCAGAAGAGTTCGCCAAGGGATGCCCGGTTCTGACCTACGGCGGATCGGTCGAGGTTCGCGAGTTGGTGATTACCATGCCCGGCGAATAGCATCGGGCATGTCCGCAGACGAACCGGCGCGCCTGTTTGTCGACCATTTCTTCAGGCAGAAATGGCGCGAAACGATTGTTATTCTGACCCGCCGTTTCGGGACGCAGCATCTCGAGGAGGTCGAGAACGCTGTGCAATCCGCGATGCTCAAGGCGCTCGACCGATGGACGCTGTCAGGCGTGCCGTCCAATCCGGGCGGCTGGATCTTCACGGCGGCGAAGAACGAGCTGATCGACAAATTTAGACAGTCGGCGGTGCGGGCAGGGCACGCGAACACGGTAGAGGAAGCGCTCTATTCCGACGGCGCGGGGCCTGATTTCTGGGCCGGGCCTCTGGAAGACGATGTCCTCAGTATGATCCTGGTCTGCTGCCACCCGCAGCTGCGGGCGCGGGAAAGTGTCGTTATCACGTTGCGGCTGGTGTGCGGCCTCGGCATCCATGAAATCGGCGCCGCAGTCTTTGCCAAGGACGAAGCCGTTCGCAAAATTCTCACACGGACCAAAGCGAAGATCCGCGATACCAGTATCCCCTTCGAGCATCCCCCGCGCGCGGAGCACTCGGCACGGCTGGATCGCGTGCTCCGGATCGTCTACCTGCTGTTCAACGAAGGATACGCGTCCAGCATTGGTGTGCGGCTGGTAAGCCCTGAGCTGTGCGCCGAGGCGGAGCGTCTGATCAAATTGCTCCTCGACAGCCACGTTTCCGATCGGGGCGATGTGTGGGCTTTGGCGGCACTGATGTCGTTTCAGGCATCCCGTCTGCAGGCGCGTGCCGATAAGGACGGCCGCCTGCTCCGCCTCGCTGAGCAAGACCGCAGCTTGTGGGATGGTGGCAAGATTGCCCGAGGCTTTCATTGCCTGGATCGCTCGATGCGGTCGAACGAGACCTCGAAATATCATCTCGAAGCGGCGATTGCCGCGTGCTATGCGGCCGCACCGTCCTACGAACAAACCGATTGGTGCCAGATTTTGTCGTTTTACGACGATCTGATGACGATATCGCCGTCGCCGATCGTCGTACTGAACCGGTCCGTTCCCTTGGTGATGGTGAAGGGGCCGGATGCGGGGATTGCCATTCTCGAGTCATTAGAACGCGAAGGCGCCCTGGCGCGCTATCATCTCTTGCCAGCTCTGATGGCGGATTACCATCAGCGGGCTGGGCGCTCAAAGCTGGCGAAGGCTTACTTCAAAAAGGCGGCGGATCTTAGTCAAACGGCGCCGGTCCGGCAGTTTCTCCTGGACCGCATTCAGGAAGACTGAAATCTGCGTCCTTACCCGATGCTGTCGTAGTAGGCCTGCAGCACCTCGACTACCTCGGGGCGGCTGAACTCGGCCGGCACGGTTTCGTGGTTGGCGAACATCTCGCGCAGCCTCGTGCCGGAAATATTGAGCCGGTCTTCCTCGCCATGCGGGCAGGTCTTCCCCGTCGCCATGCCGTCGCATTTGCGGCAGTAGAAGGTGATGTCGATCTTCAGCGGTTGAGTGACCAGACTGCCTTCTTCCAGCGTGTCGAAGATGTGGTGCGCGTCGAAGGGCCCGTAATAGTCGCCAACGCCGGCATGATCGCGCCCCACGACGAGATGCGAGCAACCGAAATTCTGCCGGAACAGCGCATGCAGCAGCGCCTCGCGCGGCCCCGCATAGCGCATCTCGATGGGATAGCCGGCCTGGACCGCGGTTCCCTCGACGAAGTAGTTCTCAACCAGCACGTCGATCGCCTTGACCCGCACGTCGGCGGGAATGTCGCCGGGTTTGAGCGCGCCGAGCACCTGATGGATCAAGACGCCATCGCCGATTTCGATGGCGATCTTGGCGAGATGCTCGTGACTGCGGTGCATTGGGTTGCGGGTCTGGAAAGCGGCGACCTTTGACCAGCCACGCTCTTCGAACATAACGCGGGTCTCTGCCGGGCGGAAGTACAGCCCCTTATAGGTCTCTGGGTAGTGCCCTTCGGACAGCACCGCGACTGGCCCGGCGAGATTGACATCGCCCTGTTCCATGACCTTCTGCACGCCCGGATGTTTTTCATCCGTCGTGCCGTAAACCTTTTCGCATTCGAGCGCTCGGTCGATTGTGTATTTTTCCGCCACACGAAGGATGCCGACGACGGCGCCGTCTTCGTCCATCAGCGCGACTTCATCGCCCTCCGCGATGGTTTCGGCGGTGCCGTGGCCGCAGGAAAGCGTGATCGGAATGGGCCAGAACAGACCGTTTGCGAGCCGCATGTCGACGCACGCGCCGCGCCAGTCGGCCTGATCCATGAAGCCGTCGAGCGGCGTATAGGCGCCCATGCCGAACATGAAGAGATCGGACAGCTCACGGCTGGACAGAGGAACCCGCGTGAGCGTTTCCGCGCGTGCCAGGGCGTCCTGTCTCGCGGTGGGCTCGACAAGGAGCGGCTTGAGCGGGCCGCCGCCATGGGGCGGTACGAGTTTCGACATGCGACAACCTCATTCACGGCAATAGCGGGACATATGGTCCGGCAGTCATACACGCCGTCCTCATGGGTGTGAAGGGTTTGGGTACGATCGCCTCGCCGAATGCAACGACGTGCTGGATGGCGTAACGAAAGAGGCCGCACCCGAAGATGCGGCCTCTCGCAGCAGTTATGGGCGCTGCCTTACATGCCCATGCCACCCATGCCGCCCATGCCACCCATGTCCGGCATGCCGCCTGGCATTCCGCCGCCACCGCTGCCGGCCGGTTCCGGCTTGTCGGCAACCATGGCTTCGGTTGTGATCAGCAGGCCGGCTACCGATGCCGCGTCCTGAATCGCAACCCGCACGACCTTCGCGGGATCGATGATGCCGCTCTTGACCATGTCGCAATACTTCTCCGATTGCGCATTGAAGCCCCAGTTTGCGTCCTTGTGCTCAAGGAGCTTACCGGCGATCACCGCACCGTCTTCACCAGCGTTCTCGGCAATCTGACGGGCCGGAGCCTGCAGTGCCTTGCGCACGATGTTGACGCCGACCTTTTGGTCTTCGTTGGTCGGATTCAGCTTGTCGAGCGCCTTGATCGAACGCAGAAGCGCAACACCGCCACCGGCGACGACGCCTTCTTCAACCGCGGCGCGGGTCGCGTTCATGGCGTCCTCAACACGGTCCTTACGCTCTTTCACTTCGACTTCGGTCGCACCGCCGACACTAATGATCGCAACGCCGCCCGAAAGCTTGGCGAGACGTTCCTGCAGCTTCTCCTTGTCGTAGTCGGACGAGGTTTCCTCGACCTGTGCGCTGATTTGATCGCACCGTGCCTTGATTTCTTTCTTCTTGCCAACGCCATCGACGATCGTGGTGTTGTCCTTGTCGATTTCGACGCGCTTTGCACGGCCCAGCATGTCCAAAGTAACGTTCTCGAGCTTGATGCCGAGATCCTCGGAAATGACCTGACCGCCGGTGAGAACCGCGATATCGGCCAGCATCGCCTTGCGGCGATCGCCGAAGCCCGGTGCCTTGACGGCTGCAACTTTGAGGCCGCCACGCAGGCGGTTGACAACCAACGTTGCCAGCGCCTCGCCCTCGACATCCTCAGCGAGGATGAGCAGGGGCTTGCCGGACTGAACGACCGCTTCGAGAAGCGGCAGCATCGTCTGTAGGCCGGAAAGCTTCGACTCGTGGATCAGAATGTACGGATCATCGAGTTCGGCTTTCATCTTCTCGGCGTTGGTGACGAAATACGGCGAGAGATAGCCGCGGTCGAACTGCATGCCTTCGACGACCTGCAGGTCGGTATCCAGCGACTTGGCTTCCTCGACCGTGATCACGCCGGCATTGCCGACTGTGGCCATGGCTTTAGCAAGCATGTCACCGATTTCCGTATCGCCATTGGCCGAAATCGAACCGACCTGCGCGATTTCGCTGTTGGTCGTGATTTTTTTCGAACGCTTGGCGATATCGGCGACAACCGCCTCGACGGCAGCATCGACGCCACGGCGCAGATCCATCGGGTTCATGCCGGCCGCAACCGCGCGCGTGCCTTCACGGACGATGGACGCAGCGAGAATGGTTGCCGTCGTGGTGCCGTCTCCGGCCAGGTCGTTGGTCTTCGACGCCACTTCGCGCACCATCTGGGCGCCCATGTTTTCGAACTTGTCGCCCAGTTCGATTTCCTTCGCAACCGTGACACCATCCTTAGTGATCCGCGGTGCGCCAAATGCTTTATCGATAACGACATTACGTCCTTTCGGACCGAGCGTTACCTTGACGGCATCGTTTAGAATATCGACGCCGTGCAACATCCTGTCGCGGGCGTCGGTTGAAAACTTGACTTCTTTCGCAGCCATTATTCGTTCCTTTTTATCGTCTCAATTTCGTGTGATGTTTCTGAAGTTCGTCGCTTGGGTTTACGACAAAACACCCATGATGTCGGATTCGTTCATGATCAGCAGTTCTTCACCGTCCAGCTTAATCTCGGTGCCCGACCATTTGCCGAACAGAACCGTGTCGCCCTTTTTGACGTCGAGCGGCGTGATGGCGCCCTGCTCGTTACGGCCGCCCGGGCCAACCGAGACGATCTTGCCCTGCATCGGCTTTTCTTTGGCCGTGTCGGGAATGATGATGCCGCCGGCTGACTTTTCTTCTTCTTCGATCCGGCGCACCAATACGCGTTCATGCAACGGCCTGAATTTCATTGCTCACTCTCCATTTTTTTCTTGGAATTGATTTTTTCGCCTTGTTGGCACTCGAGTCTTGGGAGTGCTAAGGATCAACTGGGCCTTTACCGGCGTCAGGTCAAGCAAAATCAGCCGAAAACAACGTCGTGGCGGCGAATCGATATCAATCGAGCGGGCAAATTAGGGTACGTATCTTTCCTTACTTGTCTGAGTGCCGCTCTGATTTAAACTGGGATCCAATCGTAAAAGCTGTTGAATCTGGCGAAACCGCCGGGAACGTTGTCTTACTCGTTAGAAAGGATATGCCGTGAAAAAGGGACTTCTTATCGGTGGCGGCGTTCTCATCGTCGTTATAGCCGTTGGCGTCTATTGGTTCGCGTCCAATCTCGATTCGTTGATCAAAACGGCGGTTGAGACGTACGGGTCGGAGATCACGAAGGCCGAAGTGACCCTCGATGAGGTGGAGATTTCACCGACATCGGGTGCGGGCAGCCTGCGCGGGCTCGTCATGGGGAACCCTAGCGGTTTCAAGAGCGACAACGCTTTCAGCCTGGGAGAGGTCAGCGTTTCGATCGATACCGGGTCGCTCGGTAGCGACACCATTGTGATCAAGGAAGTCGTCATCGGCGCGCCCGCCGTGACGTACGAGATCGGTGCCAATGGCAGCAACATCGACGCGATCCGCAAAAATGTCGAAAGCTATGTCGGTGGATCTGGCGGCGGTTCGAGTGGCGGCGAAAAAGAAGGCGAGACCAAGCTGATTATCGAAAACCTCTATGTTCGCGACGGCAAGGTGAATGTCAGCGCAACGGCGCTTGGCGGTAAGTCGCTCGGCGCACCGCTGCCGACCATTCATCTCAAGGACATCGGCAAAAAATCCGACGGCGCGACCCCGGGCGAGGTGGCCGACCAAGTGATCAAAGCGGTCAGCAATGGGGCAACGAAAGCGGTGGGAACCTTGAACCTGGATAAGGTGCTTGGGGGTGCTGCTAAGGACGCCATGGAAAAGGGCAAGGGCGTGATCGAGAAGGGCAAGGATTCGGTTGGCGGTACGCTGAAGAATTTGCTGAACAAATAGGCGCGCTGCGCCTCAGGTGCTGATCAAGCTTGCCAGCCGCAGGACGACAACGCCTGCGCTGGCAAGGAAACCGACGACCGGCACCCATAACGGTATAACGAAGGCCTCCGACGGTGGCCGTCCGCGGCGTTTGACGCGCCATAGGGCCAGGTTGACCAGCGCGAAGACGAAGAGCATCAGAAAAGATGTGATTTCGGCGAGCTGAACCAAGGGCAGCCAAAGGGCGAAGACGAGAACGATGCCGGCCACGACCGCGGTCGCCAGAACAGGCGTCCTTGTAACCGGATGTATCGCGGCCAGTGCCGACGGTAGCCACCCTTGATTGCTCATCCCATACAGGACACGGGCGGCCATCACCGTTTGAATCAAGGCGCCATTCAGGATCGCAATAATGGCGACCAGACTGATCATGCTGGACAACCCGCTGGCTTTTCGCTCGATGAGCGTTGCCAGTGGCGCCTCGCTCGCCGCCAGTTCGTCGAGCGGCAGGCTCAACACGGCGACCAGCGCGAGCGCGATGTAAAAAACCGTCGATATAACAAGTGTCAGAATGATGGCGCGGGGCAGGTTGCGCCGAACATCCTTTACCTCTTCGGCGACGTTGACCATGTCCTCGAAACCGATGAAGGCGTAGAACGCCAGGACCGATCCCGCCAGAATGCCGCTCCAGGCCGACCCGTCGAGCGGCGGAATGAGCTCGGGCAGCCGTGCGGGGAGTTCGGCAAAATTCTCATACCCGGCCCAAATCGCGATCAGCAGCCCGCCGATTTCAATGATTGTCGCGATAACCGCGATCATGACTGATTCGGTAATGCCCCATGCGGCGACCACGCCAAGGGTGCAAACCAGCAGCACGATCGCGAGCCAGTCGGGCATGGCAACGAATTCGTGCAGATAGCCGACGAAACCGCGAGAGATCGCTGCGCTGGAAGTCAGGCCGGCGAACATGACGCACAGGCCGACGAACAGGGCGAGCAATTTTACCGGAAAAGCGGCATGGACGAAGACCGCTTCGCCCGCACTCTTGGGCAGGCGCGAGGCAAACTCCGCGAAGGAAAAGACGGTCAGGCCGGCGAGCAGCGAGGCGAGCAAGAACGAAACCGGCGCATACATGCCAGCGCTGCCTGCGACTTTTCCGATGAGCACGTAGATTCCTGCGCCAATCGTCGTGCCCAGGCCATACAGCGTGATCATCGGCATCGACAGGCTGCGCTTTAACGCAGGCCTGGTATCGTCGCTCTGACGTTCCGCCATGTCTTTCGCTAATTCGCGCTGATCGTCTTGCAGAATTTCACGAATTCCACGTTGTGTCCGGCGTCGCGCAGATGATTCAGTACGCCGCCGCTAGGCGTGGATGTAACCCAGTCGTCGGGAATGTGCGTGTGAATGGCGGAACAATCCAGATTTCGCGCCAGTCGCTCCATGACATCGATTAGGGTTTTGATGGCCGCGGCGCGGTCGCCCATATCCAGCGCGATAAAGTTTTCAACCGTAAGCACAGCGTTATGGTTCAGCACGATCCGCACAGAGTAGCTGAACAGGCCGTGGATGTAACCGCGTTTGCTTTCCGCGGCGACGATTCCGGCTGCTTTCGTCAACTCGGGATCCGGGTGGTTGATCCTCTCGGCATATTCGATCCACGCGTCCAGCGAAACGTCGGGCCGCGCGGCTTGGATCAGAGGATAGGCGCGGGCGGCGTTTTCTGGCGAGAGCGGCCTTATATGATAATCGCGCGGCATCGGCATTCCGGCTTCCTGAGAGATATAGAGGCTACCGCCCCACCGCGCTGCGCCAAATGACATAGGTCATTGCCGCCAAATGCGATTCCGTGGACGCGTCAAAATGCGCTCGTGCAATTGGAAACCTAACGTATTACAGTTGGTTGCGGCAGAGGCGAACGCATTGGGTATGCATTATGGCTGTCATTAAATTTAACCAACCGCCGGTATCAAATCCGGATCCGAGTTTGAGCCCGTGCGCGGCGTGCTCAGTCCGTGACCTGTCGATTTGCGGTGTTTTGGACGAGACAGAGCTGCAGAAAATGGCCGCCATCGCCTACAATATGCGGTTTTCGGCACAGGATCCGATCATCGATGAAGGGGAGCCGGCAGAGTTTCTGTTCAACATCACCGGGGGCACGGTCCGTCTCTACAAATTGCTGCCGGACGGCCGGCGTCAGATTACCGGTTTTCTGAGCAGCGGCGATTTCCTTGGCATCGCGCTGAACGAAAGCTACGCCTACAGCGCCGAAGCGGTCGACCCTGTCATGGTCTGCCGGTTTCCGCGCCGCAAACTGGAAAGCTTGCTGGACGAATTTCCGCACCTCGAAAAGCGGCTGCTCGGCCTGGCCTCCAACGAATTGGCGCAAGCGCAGGATCAAATGGTCCTGCTGGGGCGTAAGACGGCCAAGGAAAAGGTTGTCTCGTTTCTTCTGGCGCTGTCGCGTCGGCAGGAAGTGAATGGCGGCGCGCTGACGCCGGTCGCCTTACCGATGAGCCGGTCGGATATCGCCGACTATCTGGGGCTCACGACCGAAACCGTCAGCCGAACCTTCTCGTCGTTGAAGCGCGATCAGTCGATCCGCATTGAAGAGGGCGGCAATATCGCCCTGCCGGATATCGAGGCGCTGGAGACGATCGCCGAAGGCTTCTAGATCGAGAACAATTGCGCGTAGGCGCTTACCATGGTCGCTTCGTCGTACACGTCTTTGACATGCTGGCGATTCTCCGCACCGATGCGATGACGCAGATCCGGGTCTGCCGCGAATTCCGATAACACTTGTCCGAGGCGCTCCGCATCCCGTGCGACGATTTGCGGTTTGTTGCCCGGCGCGACGATATGCCGGACATCGCCGACATCCACTCCCGCAATGGGAAGACCGGCGGCCATCGCTTCCAGAACGCTGATCGGCATTTGCTCCGTATCCGACGACAACGTGAATATATCGAACAGGCTTAAAATTGCGGCAGGGTCGGACTGGTATCCGGTAAAAATTACACGGTCCGAAAGGCCGTGTTGCGCCGCGCTCGCTTCCAGTGGCGCCCGCTCCGGCCCATCGCCGACGATAATCAGCCGCAACTTGTCGCTCTCCGGCATCGCACGGAAGGCCAGAAGCAAGCGCTCCAGGTTCTTCTCCGGGCGCAACGCCGCGACGGTGCCGATCACCGTCATGTCCGGATCGATGCCGTAGCGCCGGGCCAGCGCCTCGTCGCGTGGGATCGAAAAGCGCGCGTAGTCGATGCCGTTGGGAATATAGGTGACGGCGGCGGGATCGAGCCGCCAGACCCCGGTGACGATATCCTCCAGCGTATGGGACGGCACCATCACGGTCGTGTTTCGCCGCAGGACCAGCCGGCGGAACTGCACCCGCCGCGGCAATTGCCGGTCCGCTTCTTCCGGACCGAACCCGTCGACGATATGGATATGCGGGCAGGCGCGGCCGAAATTCGCCAGCGCCCATTCGATCGCGCCCCAATTATACGTCACCAGAACATCCGGCCGCAGAGTGTTGAGGGCGCGCCGGAAGGTGAAGAAACTGCGGGCCGCGCGGCCCTTCCGATAGGCGATGTCATGGATTTCGCAGAGCGCATCCGGTGCGAGCAGCTTGGTCGCCTCGTAGCCATGGTCCATCGCAAACAGCAGATGCCGGAATCCGCCGCCGAGTTTGTTCGCAATCGTTGCGAACCGGACCTGCGGTCCGCCCACATTGAGGGTGGAAAAAACGTGGAGAAGCGTGCGGGGCGGGGCGGTGCCGGCTGTCATGGTTCCGCTCGCCCAACCATTTACGACCGAACGACGACGCGGATCGCCTGATCGACGAAGGTTGCGCGGTCCGTGACCGGTTTCCAGTTGAGGTCCGCCTTGGCGTCGGCGCAGTCGAACCGGGCGTTCAGGCCGCGCGACTTGGTGTCCCGCAGGCTGGGGAATGGCGCCTTGCGGCCGATCGCGCGTTTGATCAGCCATTTGCCGATATCGACGCCCTGCAGCTTGTAGGCCGATTGCGGATAGAATTGCAGCGGCCGGCCGGAGGCTTCGGCCAGTGCGGCGATAAAGGCGCGGGCCGACAGGGTGACGTCGCCGACCAGGTTGTAGCTTTTGCCCTCGATACCCTTCGTCGTCAGGCTGCCGACGATGGCGCTGGCGACGTCACCGGCTAGCACGAAGGGCAGCGGATTCTCGCCCGCATTCCAGCCCAGGCAGAACTGTTCGGTGTTGTAGAAGCCGAGGCCGCTATGAAACGGGCTCGTCCCGTCGCCGACGACGACGCCGGGCCGCAGAATGCAAACGGGCAGACCGTCCTTGCGATGCATGTCGAGCAGGGCGAGATCGCTCGCCGCCTTGCCGCGCGCGTAATCGGCGCGTTCGTCGGGCTGCGGGTCAGGCGGTGTCGCGCCGATGATCGTCTCCCTCTCGTCGCCGAGATACAGCCCGGCGATGGAGCCGATTTGGATCAGCCGCTCCGTCTTGGCGTCGAGGCAGGCCTGCCCGACGAGCCGTGCGCTGCCGACCATGCTGCGTTCGATCGCTTCCCAACTGTCACCGCCGCCGCCATGCGCCAGATTGACCACGAGCGGTGCGCGGCTCACAGCGGCCTTGACGTCCGCTTCGCTGGTCACGTCGCCGCGCAGCAGGCTGACACCGTCTACGAAGAAGACCGGGGCCAGGTTCTTCAGGTTGCGCGCCATAACCGTCACGGTGCGGCCGGAATCGAGGATATGCCGAACGGTGTGAGCACCGATGAAGCCGGTGCCGCCGAGCAGCACTACGTCGCTCTTGGCCGCGGGCTCACGCGTCACCGGGACCGCTGCGGCCGGCGGTGTGGTAAAGGCGGAGGCGGCGATTTCCTCGCACAGCCGCACCAGGTCCGCGCCGAACGCGCCATCTGATTCTGGGGAAATGCCGGCGTCCACAGCCTCGTGAAAGGCGGCGATGCTGCCCGCCATGCTGCGATAGAAGGGATCGCTGCGGTCTTTCAACCGGAACAGCGACAGCAGATAGTCCGCGGCGTTGCCCCAGCTTTGCGATGCGATCTCACGCGCCGCCGACCGGCCGGTGAAGAACGCGTCGGCGAATTCTGGAAACCGGGTCCGGCCATGGGTGTGGGTGCGGTTGGTAATGATATCGGCCACGACGACCCCATCGTCGCATACCGCGCTCACCTGCCAGAACGGGTAGTCGCGGCCGACCGCGAAATGGACCTGCGCGTCTGCTTCGGTGCCTTGCAGCGCAATGTTGCAGGATCGGTAGAGCTGCAGTCCCGGCGAGAATTCGAGTGGCGGCGGCGCCTGCGTGGAAATATCCGATACCTCGCCGATCAGCGCGCGAATCAGCGACAGCGGGTGCACCGCCTGCTCCAGCAGGATGTTGAGCGGCTTGTCGAACATCCAATGCGACATCTGCTTCGCGGCCAGCTGCCGCAGCGGCATATTGTAGACGCAATGCACATGTCGCAGACGGCCGACGGACTTGGAGTCGATCCGCTCGCGCAGGGCGCGGAAGGCGGGGTTGAACAGAAAGTTCTGGTTGGTGCCGAGGATGGCGTTCTTCTCGGCTGCCAGGGCGATGAGCTTCTGCGACGATTCGAAGCTCTCCGTCAGCGGCTTTTCGCACAGGACGGACACGCCGGCGTCTAACAGGGTCGTGGCGATAGAGTCGTGCAGCGGCGGCGGCACCAGAATATGCGCCCGGTCGAAATCGCGCGCCGCCAGCGCGTCCTCCAGGCTGCCGAACGCCTTTGCCCCGCCGAACGATTGCGCCATGGCCGTCGCCAAGTCCAGGTTCGGATCGACGACCGCGCTGACCCGCACGGAACTCATCGCCGACAGGGCAGCGGCATGGGTGTTGGCGATGTTTCCGGCGCCGACGAGGCAAACATTATGAACGGCCATTACGGTGCCTTTTTGTGAATCCAGCAGTCGGACGGGAGGGGAACCGGCAAACAGAACGCGGAAATGATGAAAAAATCCTCTATCTCTGCGGTGCGGCGGCGTGCGCAGTCACTATCATCGCTCCTTGGTATTAGGGCTTAAAGGAATGCCACGCGATCTTCAAGAGAAGGTGAAACGCGCGAGCCGTCCGTCGTTCCGCTGCTACATTGGATACGGAATTCGAAAGGCTCCGAGATGTGGCGATACGCAATCCTTGTGCTGCTTTTAGCCGCGCTGCCGGCCCGGGCGGATTTCGGCGAGGGGCTCGCGGCCTATGACGCCGGCGACTACGCCGCGGCGCGGACGGCATGGTTGCCGCTCGCGGAACAGGGCGATTCGGCAGCACAAACCGCGCTCGCCGGCCTGTACGCTCAAGGCGCCGGGGTGCCCCGGGATTATGCTGCCGCCGCCCGGTGGTTCCGCCGCGCGGCGGACCAGGGGGACATGGTGGGGCAGCTCAATCTCGGCGACTACTACGCAAGCGGTCTCGGCGTACCCCGCGATCTCGAAACCGCGTGGCTCTGGCTCAGCCTCGCCGCCCGGCAAGACAGCGTCTGGGCCACCAACCGTCGCGATGCAGTGGCGCGGGAGATGAGCGCCGCGGCAATTGCGGCGGCAACCCGGCGGTTGGAGCGGTGGCGTCCCAAGAAACCGTAGTCAACGGGAACGCCACAGACCTTTCCTCGCCGCTTTCGCCGCTGTTTCGAGGGCGACGTAGGCGGTACCGCGTTGCGCGCGCGCCCAGCCTTCCGTCACCATCCAGGCGCCCAAATCCCGCCCCTTCGGCCCGCCGACCCTGCATACCGCGATGGCCAGCTTCAGCGTGCCGGCATCCCGCACATCGCACTCCACCCAGGTCCGCCCGACCGCATCGGCCAGCGCGAACGCTGCCTCCTGCCCGCAGCGCCACGGCGTGCCTCCCGCGCCGCAAGTTTCCCCGAATTTGGGCGCGTCGATGCCGTCGAGGAGGATGCGCTGTCCGGCGATCTCGATCGTCCCGCCATCGACGATGTCCGCCTTGCCAGTAATATCGGCGGCCAGCGCGAGGGTGGGGAGGAGAAGGATCAAAAACGTGGCGATGGGTTTCATTGAGACCAAATCCACATAATTTATGGCAGTATGCCTTACTTCATGATCTTTTACTGTAGGCAAAATCGGCAGAAAACAGATGCAATTGCGCCGTTTGCAGATTGACAGACGTGCAAAATTGCGGAAAATGGAACGCAACGTTTCATTTAATTGATTCAAGTTGAAGCTTCGGTGTGCATTGCGCATCGAATCGCGGAAATCAGCGGGAGAGACCAGATGAGCCAGGTTGCGGCGGCGCAGGCGCCGGATGTGATGGATGTGGGTGCGGTGCTGGATGGGCTGATGGGCCGGGCGCGGGGTGCGATGGCGACGTTTGCCGATGCCGATCAGGCGCGCATCGACGAAGCGGTGACGGCGCTGGCTTGGTCGATCTACAAGCCGGAGAATGCGGAACGGCTGGCGGTCCTGGCGGTCGAGGATACCGGCCTCGGCAACGTGCCGGACAAGGTCATCAAGAATACCCGCAAGACCTTCGGCGCGCTGCGCGACCTGATGCGAGTCAAGACCGTCGGTGTGATCGAGGAAATTCCCGAGAAGGGGCTGATCAAATACGCCAAGCCGGTCGGCGTCGTCGGTGCGGTGACGCCCTCGACCAACCCGGCCGCGACGCCGGTGAATAAGGCGATGATGGCGGTCAAGGGCGGCAATGCGGTGATCATCGCGCCGTCGCCGTCAGGCTGGAACACGACCAACATGACGGTCGAATTGATGCGCGCGGAACTGACGAAGGTCGGCGCGCCGGAAGATCTGGTGCAGATCCTGCCCAGCCCGGTGACCAAGGAGCTGACCCAGGCGCTGATGAAGGCGGTCGATCTGGTCGTCGTGACCGGCAGCCAGAACAACGTCCGCTCGGCCTATTCCAGCGGCACGCCGGCCATCGGCGTCGGCGCGGGCAACGTGCCGGTGATCATCGATGCGAGCGCCGACCTCACGGATGCGGCGGAGAAGATTTGCGCCTCGAAGATTTTCGATAACGCGACATCCTGCTCGTCGGAGAATTCCGTGACCATCGTCGACGCGGTCTATGACGATGCGATCAAGGCGTTGGAAGCGGCGGGCGGCTATCTCTGCTCGCCGGAAGAAGTGCGGTCGGTAAAAGACACGCTGTGGAAGAACGGCAAGCTCAACCGGCATATCATTGCCAAGGACCCGGCGATTTTCGCCGAGGCGTGCGGTCTGCCGGAGGCGGCGAAATCGGCCAAGTTCTTCATGGTCGAGGATACGGGTGCTGGGCCGGACAAGCCGTTCTCGGGCGAGAAGCTGTCCCTGGCGTTGACCATCTACCGCGCGGCAGACTTTGCGGCGGCCAAGCGGCAGGTCCAGGACGTGATGGACTATCAGGGTGCTGGCCATTCGGTCGGCATCCATACCGCCGACCCGGCGCACTACCGCGAGCTGGCGGAAGACCTCAAGGTGGTGCGGGTGCTGGTTAATCAGGCGCACACTTTCGGCAATGGTGGGTCGTTCACCAACGGCTTGGAATTCACCTTGTCGATGGGCTGTGGCACCTGGGCCGGAAACTCGATTTCGGAGAATTTGAATTGGCGGCATTTCGTCAATATCACCCACCTCGTCACCGAGATTCCCGAGGACAAGCCGAGCGAAGACGCGCTGTTCGGCGGTCATTGGCAGAAATACGGAAAGTAGGGTCATGAATTTCGAGGAACACGCGGCGAAACCCCTACTCGCCGCGGCCGGTATTGCCGTGCCGAAAAGCAAGCTTGCGGCCACGCCGGCGGATGCCGCCGCTGCCGCAGCGGATATCGGCCCGTGCGTCGTCAAGGCGCAGGTGCCGACGGGCAAGCGTGGCAAGGCGGGCGGCATCAAGCTCGCTGCGACTCCGGCCGAAGCCGAGCAGGCGGCGTCGGACATCCTCGGCATGGACATTGCGGGGAATACGGTTGCGCAGGTGCTGGTCGAAGCGCAGGCGGACATCGCGGCGGAGTACTATGCCTGTGTCCTGACGGACGCGGCGTCGAAAGGGCCGCTAATGCTGTTCTCGACCGAGGGCGGTATGGATATCGAAGAAGTTGCCGACGCGGACCCGGACAAAATCGTCCGCTTGCCGATCGATATCCGAAACGGAACCGACCGGGCGGCGATTCAAAGCGCGTTGGAATCGCTGGATCTTGGCGATCGCGTATTCCAGGTCGCGTCGGCCCTGGAACGGCTCTACAGCGTTTATGTCGGCAACGACGCCGATCTAGTCGAAATCAATCCGCTGATCGTGACCGGCGCGGGCGATGTCGTGGCGCTGGATTGCAAGTTTTCGCTGGAAGATTCCGGGGCCAATCGGCGTCAGGAATTGGCCGCGACGGGTGCGCCGGAGAAGCTGACGGAGCTGGAAACGCGCGGCCAGGACCTGGGCCTGCGCTACATCGAACTCGATGGCGATGTCGGCGTGCTGGCGAACGGGGCGGGCCTGACCATGACGACGATGGATGTGATCCGCCATTACGGCGGCGAACCCTCTAATTTCCTGGAGATCGGCGGCGAGGCTTATACGCTGGGCAAGCCGGCGCTGGAGCTGGTGTTGTCGAACCCGAACGTGAAGTGCCTGTTGGTCAATTTCTGTGGGGCGTTCGCGCGCACCGACGTGATGACGGAGGGCATCGTCAACGCCTGGGCGGAATTGAAGCCGACTCTGCCGGTGTTCTTCACGATCCACGGCACCAATGAAGAAGAAGCTGTTGCCCTGGTGCGCGACCGGCTCGGCATGGAGCCTTACGATCTGATGGACGATGCGGTGAAGGCGGCGGTCGCCGCCGCGAAGGAGGCGTCGTAATGATCGTGCAGAAAAACGAGCGCGTGCTGGTGCAGGGCATAACCGGTAAGCAGGGCGCGTTCTGGACCGAACGCATGCAGGCGTACGGCACCAAAGTCATGGGCGGCGTCAATCCGCGTAAGGCGGGCACGACGGTTTGCGACGTGCCGGTCTATGCCTCCGCGGTCGATGCGGCGCAGGATGGCGGGTTTGAGATCGCGGCGATGTTCATCCCGCCGATGCTGGCCAAGGCCGCCGCGCTGGATGCGATCGAGGCGGGCGCGAAGGGCATCGTCTGCCTGACCGAACATATCCCGGTGCAGGACGTGATGTATTTCCTCGCCGCCGCGCGCGAGGCCGGGACCTGGGTCATCGGGCCGAACACGACCGGTGTCGTGACGGCGGGCGAAAGCTTCGTTGGCTTCATGCCGGTCTTCAACGAACGCGTCTTTCGCCCCGGCGACATCGGCATCATCTCGCGCAGCGGCAGCCTCGGTACGTTGGTCTGCATGAAGATGGTCGAAGCCGGATACGGCACTTCGACCTTCATCGGCATCGGCGGCGACCCGATCATCGGCTCCACGACGCGCGATGCGCTGGAAGCGCTCGATTCGGATGAGCGCACGAAAGGCGTCGTCCTGATTGGTGAGATCGGCGGCGAAATGGAAGAGGACGCAGCCGAGTACGCGGCCAAGATGGACAAGCCCATCGTCGCCTTTATTGCCGGCGCGGCGTCCCCGCCCGGCAAACGCATGGGCCATGCCGGCGCCATCGTCATGGGCGACCGCGGCACCTACCAGTCGAAGCGCAAGGCGCTCGAAGCGGCGGGTGTGGTTGTGTTAGATACGCCGTCATCCGTCGGTGATGCGATGCGCGAGGCAATGGGGTAGACGCCGCTAGAAGGGGAGTCGAATCGCTTATGAGGTCTGTCGCCGCGCTTCTGATCGGGCTCTTTGCCCTGCCGGCATTCGCTGCCGACATCGCCGGCGAGCCCATTGTTGTTGACGGCAATACGATAGAAATAGACGGCCAGCGGATAATCCTTCACGGCATCGATGCGCCGGAATCCAAGCAGGTGTGCAAGGCGGACGGCCATTCCTGGCCGTGTGGCGAGCATGCAACGTCTGCCCTTGCCAACGCGATCGGCCGGACATGGGTCGAATGCGATAAGAAGGAAGCGACCAAGGATGGGCGCACGGTCGCGGTCTGCCGGGCCGGGGGGCCGAAGGGCATGGTTCTGAACGCCCATATGGTCGCCGAGGGCATGGCGCTCGCCTACCGGACGGTCTCCGAGGAATACGTGACGCAGGAAGACGCCGCCAAGCAAGCCAAGAAGGGCTTGTGGCGGGGGGAATTCACCAAGCCCTGGGACTGGCGTCGCGGTGTGAGGCTGGCGTCCAACATGCCGACGGACAAGCCCTGCCAGATCAAAGGCAATATCGGCGAGAAGGGCGTGCGGATCTATCACATGCCCAATGGACGATATTACAATCGTACAAAGATCAATCGGCTCAAGGGCGAGCGTTGGTTCTGTTCGGAGGCGCAAGCGAAGGCCGCCGGCTGGCGGCGGTCAAAACGGTAACGCCGTACGTCCAATCAACGCCGCTTAGCAGCCTCGATCGCCTGCCATACGCGCTGCGGCGTTGCCGGCATTTCGATATGGGTCACGCCGAAATCCGACAGCGCGTTGACGATGGCGTTGATGACGACGCCGAGCGCGGGGGTCGTGCCGCCTTCGCCGCCGGGGCGGATACCGTGTGGGTGGGAGCTGGCGGGGACTTCCGTGATGATGGTTTTGATCGGCGGTAGGGTGTCCGCGCGCGGCATCGCGTAATCCATGAAGGACCCCGTCAGAAGTTGCGCGCTGTCCGGGTCGTAGCGGATCTCCTCGAAAAGGGCCTGGCCGAGCCCCTGCGCCACCGCGCCATGCGCCTGGCCGTGCAGGATGAGCGGATTGACCGCCAGTCCGACATCGTCGACGGCGGTCCAGGCAACGATGGCCACGTGTCCCGTGTCCGGATCGACCTCCACTTCGCAGACATGCGCGCCGTAGGGATAGCCGCCCGCGCGGTTGGTAATGTCGCCGATGCCCTCGAGCTCGCCGCGCAGATCGTCCGGCAGGGTATCGAGCGTTGCGGCGGCCCGCGCCGCTTCCCAAAGATCGATGCTGCCCCCGCCCGGCGTGGTGAAGGCGCCATCGGCAAAGACGATGTCCGATTCGGGCGCTTGCAGAACGTGTGCTGCAATGGATCTACCTTTGGCGAGCAGCGTTTCGACCGCTTCTCCGGCGGCGATACTGACCAACCGCATCGAGCGGCCCGAATGAGAGCCGCCGCCGACCGACACCCGGTCCGTGTCGTTGGCGACGAACCGCACCTTGCGGAACGGGATCTGCAGCCATTCGCTGATCAGTTGGGGAAAGCTGGTTTCGTGGCCCTGGCCGCTGCTCATGGTGCCGACGACCAACTCGACGCAACCGTCCTCGCATACCGTCACCTCGGCGCGTTCGCGCGGAATGCCGCTGGTCACCTCGATATAATTCGCTACGGCAATGCCGCGGCGCAGCCCGCGCGCGGCGGATCCGGCCCGGCGGGCCTCATAACCGTCCCAGTCGGCTTCGCGCAGTGCCTCGTCCATGCAGGCGGTGTAGTCGCCGCTGTCATAGGTGACCCCGACGCCGTTGGTGAAGGGCATTGCCTCGCTGGCAATCAGATTGCGCCGGCGTAGGTCAACCCGGTCGAAGCCATACTGCTCGGCGGCGAGTTCGATCAGCCGCTCGATCATGTAGATTGCCTCGGGCCGGCCGGCACTGCGGTAGACGGCGGTCGGCGCAGTGTTGGTCAGCACCGCATGCCCTTCGAAATGGACGCTCGGGATGCGATAGACGCTCTGCATCATCGAGAGCCCCTTGCGCAGTGGCCAGAAATAGACCGTATAGGCGCCCAAATTCAGCGTGTTGACACCACGCAGGCCGAGAAAATTCCCCTCCGTATCGAGCGCCAGTTCGGCGGTCGAAGTGAGGTCGCGGGCTTGATAGTCGCTGAGAAAGCATTCCTGCCGCGTCGCGGTCCATTTGACCGGTCGTCCGACACGTTTCGCGGCCCAGGGCATCAAAGCGAATTCCGGCGAGAACCCGTTACGTGTGCCGAAATTCCCGCCCATGTCGCCAAAGACGGCGCGGCAGTTCTCTTTTGGAACGCCCAGAATCAGCGACAGCCGCTCGCGTGTCTGCACCGCCCCCCGCCCGGACGCCGCGCGCAGGGTGTAGAAGTCTTTCGCCGGATCGTATTCGCCGAGCACCGAACGCGGTTCCATCGGGGTGCCGGTGACGCGGTGCACCCAGCTGTCCAGCTTGACGATATGTGTTGCTTCGCCGAAGGCGCGGTCGGTGACATTTTTGTCGCCGACCTCGCAGGTGAGCGACAGATTGCCGGGACAATCCGGCCAGAGGCGCGGCGCGTTTTCCGCCCGCGCGTCGCGCGCGTGCACGACCGCAGGCAGGGGCTCGTAGTCGATATGCACATGGTCGATAGCATCGGCCGCCGCGGCGACCGTCTCGGCGATGACCAGAGCGACGGCTTCGCCGACATAGCGCACCGTATCGACGGGCAGAGGCAGGTTCTCCGTCGTGTAGACCTTGAAGCCCGGTGGCAGGAGAAGTTCGGCATCCGGCGGGCCCATCCAGTCCGGATTGTGCGGTATGGGTCCCAACCCACCTGCCATGGCATCCGCGCCGGTCAGAACCGCGAGCACGCCCGGTTGTGCCATCGCGCCGGAGATGTCGATCGCGCGGATCCTCGCATGCGCGTGCGGCGAGCGCACCAATGCAGCGTGGCAGAGGCCATCCGGGGAAAAATCGCCCGCATACTGTCCCTTGCCGGTAAGCAGCCGCTGGTCTTCCGTCCGTGGAAGGGGTGCGCCGATACCCTCGGCACCGGTTGGACTCTGTGTTGGCAACATTGTTCCCTTTCACGGTCGGGCTTCAGGTGTAAGATTATGTCATCATGCATGGCGTCCGTCCCCTTATCGAATCCGGTTTTCTATTTCTGCGCCACGGCCAGTCTGAATCCAATGTGGATGGTTTAATCGGCGGCGCGACCGATTATGCGTTGACTGAAGCCGGGCGCGAACAGGCACGCGCGGCGGGTGAAAGGCTGCTTGGGCATGCGATCACGGCGATCTATTCCAGCCCGCTGAGCCGAGCCTTCGATACGGCGCAGATGGTTGCCGAGGCTATGGGTGGTGTCACGATAGAAGTCTACGACGATCTGCGGGAACGCAATCTCGGCGTCTGGGAAGGGCAACCGGTATCGGTCTATGAGCGCGATGTAACACCGGACGGCGGCGAGTCCGTGCAGTCGTTCCGGCAACGGGTCGTTGCCAGCCTCGAGAAGATTGCCGCGCCGCCGACCGCGCTTTTGGTCGCCCATGCCGGCGTGTTCCGAATTCTGCACCAACACCTGGCCGGAGGGGATTATGCCGGCCGCGCAAAAAATGCGCATCCGATGATGTTCGAACCCGACGCCGACGCCTGGCGCGTCGACCCCTTGTAGATAGAAGGAGTACCCGCATGGCAGACTCCGTGTTTCATGTCGGCAACGCGGCCGGTTTCGCGACCGACCGGGTCGATGCGGGTGCGCCCGTCGTCAAGGCTCTGATCGAGTCCGGCGCCCCGGCGGCGCTGTTTTACGAAACCTTGGCGGAGCGTACCTTGGCCTATGCGCAGCGTAACCGGCTGCGTGATCCAGAAAAGGGGTATACGCCGGATCTGGAACGGTTTTTGGCGCCCGTGCTGGCCGACTGCGTGACGCATGGCATTCCGATTCTGGGGAACTTCGGCGCGGCGAACCCGGCCGGGGCGGCGAAGGCGATCCACCGGCTGGCGAAAGAACTTGGCATCGAAGGTATCAAGGTCGCCGTTGTCGAAGGGGACGATGTTCGCGAAGGACTGCCTTCGATGCAGGTGCAGGCCTGGGAAGAGGAACCGCTGTTCGATGTCGGCCGCAACGATATCGTCGCCGCGAATGCCTACCTCGGCGCGCGTCCCATCGCCGATGCGTTGGCGTTGGGCGCGGATGTCGTCGTGACGGGCCGGGTGACCGATTCTGCGCTGGCGCTGGCACCGCTGCTGCATCATTTCGGCTGGGACGGCGCCGATTGGGACCGCATTGCATCCGGCGTGCTGACGGGGCACCTGCTGGAGTGTGGCGCGCAGGCGACCGGTGGTTATTTCGCCGACCCCGGTTATAAGGACGTGCCAAACATGGCCGATATCGGCTATCCGATTGCCGAAGTGACCGACGACGGCGATATCGTGCTGACCAAGCCCGCGGGAACCGGCGGCAGGGTCGACGAGCGCACCGTGAAAGAACAAATCCTCTACGAAATACATGACCCGGCCAATTACCTGACGCCGGACGTGACCCTAGATCTGATGGATGTCCGCGCCGAGCAGGTCGGCCCGGATCGCGTGAAGGTCAGCGGTGCGCGGGGCCGGCCGGCGCCGGAAACGCTGAAGGTTACGATCAGTTTCGCCGGCGGTTGGCTCGGCGAAGGCGAAATCTCCTATGCCGGTCCCGGTGCTTCGGCGCGGGCGCGGCTCGCGGCGGACACGGCGAAACAGCGGGTCGAGCGCGAGTTTCCGGGAATAGACATACGCACGGATGTCTTGGGGCTGGTCAGCGTTCTGGATGGCGATGGCGGCGGCTTGGCTGACGCGCAGTCCGAAACGGAATGGCAGGACGTACGCGTGCGTCTCGCGGTAAACGCCGAGGACGAAGAGACCGCGTCCCGCGCGGCCCGAGAAGTGGAAACGCTGTATTGCGCGGGTCCGGCGGGTGGTGCCGGGGTTCGGTTAAACGTCACGCCTAGAATAAAAACGGCATCATGCCTAATTCCGCGCGAATCCATCCAGCCACGGGTCCGTTTGGTGGAGGCCGGCGATGACTGACGGGTTGGTCGAGGTTCCATTGCGTGAGATTGCCCATGGCCGAACCGGCGACAAGGGCGACCGTTCCAACGTCAGCATCATCCCATACGTACCGGATGCATACGCGTACATCGAGGAACAGGTCACCGAAGGGCGGATGAGGGCGGCGTTTGGTCACCGCGGTGCGAGCAAGGTCGTGCGCTACGACCTCCCGGTCCTGGGCGCGTTCAACTTCGTGCTCGACGATGTGCTGCAGGGTGGCGTGAATGGCAGCCTCAATCTCGATGGTCACGGCAAGAGCCTGTCCTTTCTTGCGCTCTCGGTGACCGTCAAGGTTCCCCAATCCGTCGTCGAGAATGCGCGGCAGGCACGGCAATCCGACGGAGCAGCGTGATGCCGGGCGGCGATTTGCATCTCGCCAACGTACGCACGGCGGATGGTGCGCGGACGGAAATTGTCGTGAAAGCTGGCCGCATCGCGGCGCTCGGCACCGATGCCGATGGGGCCGGCGCGACCCGGATTGATGGTAACGATGATCTGGTGCTGCCGGCGCTGGTCGACAGCCATCTGCATCTCGACAAGTCGATGGTGGGGTTGCCTTGGCATCCGCACGCCGCCGGTCCCGACCGGACCAGCCGGATCGAGACGGAAAAGAGGATTCGCGATAACCTGCCGCTCTCCGTCGCGACACGTGCCGGCAACCTTATCGAGCGGCTGGTGGTGCACGGGACCGGACACTGCCGCACCCATGTCGATGTCGACCCGGAGCTGGGGCTCTCCAGCATCGAAGGCGTCCTCGAAGCGCGCGAGCGTTATCGCGATGCGGTGACGGTACAGATCGTCGCCTTTCCGCAAAGCGGCGTTCTCGCCTGCCCCGGAACGATCGAGGTCATGGAAGCAGCGCTGGGCGCGGGGGCTGATTTGTTGGGCGGCATCGATCCGGCCGGGATAGACGGCGATATCGACGGGCAGCTCGATCTAATTTTCACGTTGGCCGAAAAACACGACGTTGGCATCGATATCCATCTGCACGATGGCGGTGAGACCGGCGCGACGGAAGTTGCGGCCATCGTCGAACGCACCAAGGCGCATGGCATGCAAGGCCGGGTCGCCATCAGCCACGGTTTCTGTCTCGGCGATATCGCGGAATGCGACGCCGACCGCCTGATTGCGGCGATGGCTGAAACCGGTGTCACGAACGTGACCCACGCGCCCGGCGGCTCGTCGATCCCGCCGGTCAAAAAGATGCACGAGGCTGGCGTCGCAATTGCCGCCGGCAATGACGGCATCCGCGACAGCTGGTGCCCCTATGGCGACGGCGACATGCTGGAGCGCGCGATGCTGATCGGCTGGCGCTCAAATTTCCGCACCGATCCGGATCTGGAGCTCGCGCATCACTTTGCATCGCAAGGCGGCGCCGATCTGATCGGTATTTCCGATTACGGGCTCGAAGTCGGTAACCGCGCCGACTTCTTCACGATCCCCACGGAAACCGTCGCGGAAGCGGTGGTGCGGTATCCGCAAAGGTCGCTCGTCGTGCATGGCGGGCGCATCGTCGCGCGAAACGGCCTCTATGAGGGCACTGCCTGACATCGTATCTTGGGTAGAAGGGCGCGAGCGTCTGTATGTTTCAAGACATGTTAGGTAACCGCCGTCCACCCCCACCTTAGTCCTCCCCCCTCAAGGGGAGGAGAATAACCCGTTGATCTGTCTAAATTATCCCTTCCCCCCTTGCGGGGGAAGGTTAGGATGGGGGGTACTGCACCGATTCCGATGAAGCCGCGCATGTGATGGTTTTGCGGACAAGGGGAGGGAATACGATGAGGCTTGGTGTCAGTCTGAATATCCAGGGCGAGCAAATCGCCAGCGGGAAATCCTACACCGACGGAATGCGCACGGCGGAGCAGACCGGGTTCGACGGCTTGTGGTTCTTCGACTCGGTCGGCCGTGGCACTTTTCGGCCGGACCCGGTGAGCGCCATGTCAGCGGCGGCCTCCGTTACCGAACGGATCGAACTCGGTACCTGCATCCTGCAAGTCCCCCTGCGCCGCCCCGTCGAACTCGCGCACCGAATTTTGAGCGCGCACTATCTGTCGGGCGGCCGGATTCGTCTCGGCGTTGGAGCGGGCTCGACGGAGGCCGACTTCAAGGCCACCGGCAACGACTACACGGGACGGTTCAAGGACCTCGCGGCGGCGCTGCCCGTCATGCGGAGTCTGTGGCGCGGCGAGAGTGTGGGCGAGGCCAACCTGACACCGCTGGACTCGGCAGAAAGCGGTCCGCCGGTCCTGATTGGCAGTTGGGCCGGCAGCCGCTGGATTCCCATCGCGGCGAAGGAGTATGACGGCTGGATCTCGTCCGCCCACTTCACCAACATCGCGACCTTGAAGGAAGGCTATAAACGGTTCAAAGGCGAAGGCGGCGGGCGCACGGTGGCGTCCAACATTCCCGTCGACCTTAATGCCGAGAGCAAGTCGCTGACGGACGACGATCACCTGGATCTGCGCTGCGGTCCGGAAGAAGCCAAGGCCCGGCTCAACCTCTTGGCGGAAATTGGGTTCGACGACGCCATCGTCACCGTGTTCGATTTTTCGGAAGAATATTTGACTACCGTCCGGGCACTCTTTTCTTGATCGCCCGGTAATGCCGCAACACCTCCGGGCCGTGCTGTGGATGCTCGGCACACTGATTTCGCTGTCGCTCATGGGGCTGTCGGCGCGGGAGCTCTCGGCGGTTTACGACACGGCCCAGATCCTGTTCGTGCGTAACATGGTCGGCTTCATGGTCATCCTGCTGATCATGCTGCGCCAGGGTGTTGGGATCGTGCGGACTCAGCGGGTCGGCATGCATGCGCTGCGCAACTTCGTGCATATCATCGGTGTGGGCAGCTGGTTCTACGGTATCGCCCTGTTACCCTTGGCGGAGGTATTCGTTCTCGAATCCACTCTGCCGATCTGGGTCGTGCTGCTGGCCATACCGTTTTTGGGCGAGCGTTTTACCCTGGCGCGCGGCGCCGCTGTGGCGCTCGGTTTCGCCGGCATTCTGATCATCCTGCGGCCGGGTCTGGAGATCATCGATCCGGCGGCGCTTATCGTGCTGGTCGGGGCTTTCGGATTTGCGTCGGCGAATGTCGCGACCAAGGCGCTGACCAGGACCGAAGGCCCGCTGACCATATTGTTCTGGATGTTTCTGCTGCAGTTGGCGGCGAGCGCGGTGTTCGCCGTACCGACGATTTTCGTGCCGCCGGCGGCCATGTGGCCCTGGGTCGCAGCGGTCGGGCTGACAGGTATCGCCGCGCATTACTGCACGGCGCGTAGCCTGACACTCGCTGATGCGGGGCTGGTGATCCCGTTGCATTATCTCCGGGTGCCGCTGATCGCCTGGCTCGGCTGGCTTCTCTATGACGAGACCGTGGATATCTGGCTGGGGATCGGCGCTCTGGTCATCTTCATCGGCACGATGATCACGGTGCGCGCCGGGAAAAAATAAGCGCCTCAGAATTTCAGCAGGAAACGCACGATCTTCCTGGTGCGCTCGCTGAACAGCGAAGGTGTGTAGTAGCTGCCGGCGGCGCGTTTGCCGACTTCGCCGAGCGTCGGGTAGGGCGCGATGAGGCCGGCCATGGTGCCGATCTTCTGCTTGCCCGAGACCGCCATGATCCAAGGCGAGAGCAGCTCACCGGCATGCGGGCCGACGATGGTAGCTCCCAGAACGCGGCCCTTCTTGCCGGTGACAACCTTGATCAGGCCTTCGGTCTCGCGTTCCGCCTGGGCGCGGTCGTTCTCGTGGAACGGCCAGCGCAGGATGTTGAAGTCGCCGGGCTGAGACTCTTTCACCTGGGCTTCGGTCATGCCGACATGGGCCAGTTCAGGGTCGGTGTAGGTGACCCACGGTACCGCGCGATAGTCGACCTTGGCCGGCAGTTTGAACAGCGCGTTGCGGATCACGATTCCCGCGTGATAGCCGGCCATGTGGGTGAACTGATAGGGCCCGGCGACATCGCCGATGGCGAAGATCTTCCTGTTCGTGGTTCGCAGCCGCGCATCGACCTCAATGCCCTTGCGGTCATAGGCGACACCGGCCGCCTCCAGGTTCAGCTCGTCCAGGTTCGGCTGCCGGCCGGCGGCGATCAGCAGATGCGAGCCCGAAATGCGCTCTGTCTGCCCATCCTTTTCCGTGACGACGACGACGCTGTCGCCGTCCCGTTCGATCGCGGTCACCGCGGTTTGCGCGCGGATGTCCACGCCGTCGGCGGCAAACTGGTGGCGCACGACTTCGGTCAACTCCGGGTCGTCCTTGCCGAGGAAATCGAACATCTCCACAACCGTGACGGCCGCGCCGAGTCGCCGATGGGCCTGTGCCAGTTCGGCACCGATCGGGCCGCCGCCGATGACGATTAGATGCTTAGGGGCCGTATCCAGGTCGAAGACGGTTTCGTTGGTAAGGTAGGGCACCATATCGAGGCCCGGAATCGGCGGCACCATGGCGGCGGAGCCGGTCGCGATGACGAAACGCTTTGCCTTGATCCGGCGTCCGTCCGCTTCGGCTTCACCGGGGCCGACGAACCGTGCTTCCCCTTTGATCACATTGACGCCGAGACCGTTATACCGTTCTACCGAATCGTTCGGCTCGATCGCGGCGATGACACTTCGCACATGGTCGCGGACCTTCCCGTAATCGACCGCGGGTACAACGCTTTGCACGCCGAACCGGTCGGCGTGCCGCATGATATGGGCGGTGTGACCGGCGGCAATCAGCGCCTTGGAGGGCACGCAGCCATAGTTCAGGCAGTCGCCACCCATTTTGTCGCGCTCGATCAGGGCGACATCCGCGCCCATCTGCGACGCGCCCGCAGCCACGCTCAATCCGCCGGATCCCGCACCGATCACGCAAATATCGACTGTTATTGTTTCCGCCATCGGCGCATCTCCATCACACAAAGGTAGTCATACGCTGGTGATTTCGTCGATCAGATCGAAATGAACCTTTCGTGAGAGGCGCGTTAAGCGAGGCTCTTCGACGCGATTTCGTAGACGTCCATGGACAGGCGGTTGCCGATATCCAGGATGCGCTGCAGCTGCGCCTTCATTAGCTTTTGACGTGCGGCGTCGAAGCGGCGCCACGGGCCGAGCGGCGCCAGCAGCCGGGCCGCAACTTGTGGATTGAGCGGGTCGAGCCGCAGGATCTGGTCGGCGAGAAACGCGTAGCCGCTGCCGTCGGTCGCGTGGAAGCGGAACTGATTGCTGTTGCAGAACGCCCCGATCAAAGCGCGCACCCGGTTCGGGTTGCGGATCGAGAAGGCGCCGTGATCGAGCAGATGCATGACATCGTCTAGAGTCTGCGGCCGTGCCGACATGGCCTGGATCGACAGCCATTTATCGGTGACGATCGGGTCGTCCTTCCAGGTCTGGTAGAAATCAGCGAGCGCGGCGGTCCGCTCCGGACTGTCCAAATCGGCCAGGATGTCGAGTGCTGCGATCCGGTCGGTCATATTGTCCGCGTTGGCATATTGCACGGCGCAGAGTGCCGTCATCTCCGGCTCCTCGAGTGCGGCGAGATAGCCCAACGCGGTATTGCGCAACCGCCGCCGGCCGGCTTCCGCGGCATCCGGCGAATAGGGCAGGTTGCCCGCATTGCCATGATACAGCGCGGTCAGCGGTTCCCGCAGATGAGTGGCGATTGACCGGCGCAGCGTTTCGCGTGCCGCATGCACCGCGTCGACATCGACTTCCCGCATTTGATTGCCGAGATACTCCTCGCCCGGCAGCGTCAACATCTGCGCCAGCAAGGCTTTGTCCGCCGCATCGCCGGTCAGGATGTTCCGCATCGCCGCGATAAAACTCTCGTCGGTCTCCGGGATCTCTCCGCTTTGGATCGCGGCCACCATATCGAGCAGCAGGTCGACGGCCAACTGCTGTCCCGACTCCCAACGGTTGAACGGGTCGCTGTCATGCGCCATCAGGAAGGCGTGCGCCTCCCGGTCGAGGGGAGGGTCGACGATGACGGGGGCAGAAAATCCGCGCAACAGGGACGGTATCGGGGGCTCCGGCACGTCGGTAAAGGTGAAGCGCTGCGTCGCCTTGCCGACCTCGAGCACCTGAGTCGTTGCCGCGCCGTCGCTTTCCGCGCCGGCAAGTCGAAGCGGCAGGTCGTTGCCGGTACGGTCGAGCAATCCGACCGCCATCGGAATGACGAATGGCTGCCTGTCGGAGTCGCCCGGTGTCGGGGGAGAGGACTGCGAGACCGTCATCGTGTAGGTCTTCGCGTCCGCGTCGTAGTTGCTGTCGACGCTCACGCGGGGCGTGCCCGCCTGATCGTACCAGCGGCGGAACGTGCCGAGATCGCGGCCACTGGCGTCGGTCATCGCGGCGACGAAGTCCTCGATCGTGGCGGCCTCGCCGTCATGCCGTTCGATATACAGATCGATGCCATTGCGAAAGGATTCCGCGCCGATCAGGGTGTGGATCATGCGGATGATCTCGGCACCCTTTTCGTACACGGTGGCGGTATAGAAATTATTGATTTCTATGTATGATTTCGGCTGAACCGGATGCGCGAGCGGTCCTGAATCCTCAGGGAACTGACGCGCTCGGAGCATGCGCACGTCGCCGATGCGCTTCACCGCCGGCGAGCGCATGTCGGCGGAAAACTCCTGGTCGCGAAACACCGTCAGCCCTTCTTTGAGGCTGAGTTGGAACCAGTCGCGGCAGGTTACCCGATTGCCGGTCCAGTTGTGCAGATATTCGTGCGCGATGATCGCCTCGATATTGGCGTAGTCGGCATCGGTGGCCGTTTCGGGGCGGGCCAGCACGTATTTGGCGTTGAAGACGTTCAGTCCTTTGTTCTCCATCGCGCCCATGTTGAAGTCGCTGGCGGCGACGATCATGAAGATGTCGAGGTCGTATTCGAGCCCGAATTTCTCCTCGTCCCAGCGCATCGCCTTCTTCAGCGATTCCATGGCGAAGTCGCAACGGTCTTCGTTGCCGGGTTCGACATAGATGCGCAGGGTGACCTCGCGCCCGGAGGCGGTCGTGAAGAAATCCTCGACGCAAACGAAATTCCCCGCTACCAGCGCGAACAGGTAGGACGGTTTCGGGAACGGGTCGGACCACACCGCGCGATGCTTGCCGCCCGGCAGATCGCCGCTTTCGATCAGATTGCCGTTCGACAGAAGCACGGGATTGCTTGCTTTATCGGCGATGATTTCGGTTTTGTAGATGGACTGATTGTCCGGCCGGTCGAGGAAATAGGTAATCTTGCGGAAGCCTTCCGCTTCGCACTGCGTGACGAAGTTGCTGCCCCCGGACTGATACAGCCCCTCCAGCGCCGTGTTCTCGCTCGGCGCGCAGGCGGTGTCGATCTCCAGGGTGAACGACGCAGGAGGCGCTTCGATCGCCAACCGGTCCGCGCCGACCGAATAATCGCCCGGCTTGAGGTCTTGCCCGTCGAGCCGGATTGCCAGCAGTTCGATATCCTGCCCGCTCAGCACCAGCGGCGGGGCGCCGTCGACGCCGTCCGTACGCCGCACCGCCATGATGGAACGGACGACAGTGCGCGCCGGGTCGAGCTCGAAGCGCAGATCGACGGTATCGATGCGGTAGTCGGCCGGCCGATAGTCCTTTAGATGGATGGGGCTCGGCGCTACGGGCATTAGTCGGTGAGTTCGTAGACCGAGTCGATGTTGGCTTCGCCCTCGCAGCGCACCCGGCCTTCGTCCTGCATCTGGATCAGGTGCGACAGCACGGACCGGCCGGCGGCGGGAAACAGCCGCTTATCAGCATTGACATAGATGATCGGAACCATGGCCCCGATGGTGTTCTGGCCTTCGGCAATGCATTGCCGGATCTGATCCTCGCGCCGCGCGCGGTGATCCAGGAACGACTGCACGAAGGGTTTCGGATCGCGGATCGGCGGCCCGTGCGTCGGCCAGAATACCGAATCGTCGCGGTCCATGACTTTGCGCAGCGAATGCAGATAGTGCGCCATGTCACCATCTGGTGGCGAGATGACCGACGTCGACCAGCCCATCACATGATCGCCGGAAAACAGCGCGTTTTCTTCCTTGAGCGTGAAACAAAGGTGGTTCGAGGTGTGGCCCGGCGTGTGCACCGCTTCCAGGGTCCAGCCCCTGCCTTCGATGACGTCGCCGTCCTGCACGATGTGATCGGGCCGGAAGTCCCAGTCGCCGCCTTCTTCGACCTTTGGCGCCTTCATGTTGCCGTGATGCGGACCGTAGCCGTAGGTCGGCGCCGCCGTCTTCTCTTTCATCGGTGCCGCGGCAGGGGAATGGTCGCGGTGGGTGTGGGTGATGATCTGGTGCGTGATCGTCTCGCCGTCCAGCACCGCCAGCAGGGCCGCGATATGATCGTCGTCCAGCGGTCCCGGGTCGATGATGCCGACATTGCCCTGCCCGACGATATAGGTGCCTGTGCCCATATAGGTAAACGGTCCCGGGTTGTGCGCGATGACCCGGCGGATCAACGGGCTCACCTGCTGGACCTTGCCATATTCGAATTCGATATCTTTGACGAAGGGGACGGGCATCGGCATGGGCAACCTCGATTTTTAAAAGACGGCAGCGAACATGTGGTGCGACCAAGGTTTCGTCAAGCCCACGGTCCCGCCACACCATTCGGTGAGGATTGGTTGTTGCCGGCGCGCCGCGCGGGTAGATTGAGCCCTTCGGATAAATTATCGCGCCTAAAATTTCGTAAAGGAATCGCTTGATGTTCACCACCCGCCCGGAACTCCTCGGCACCTTTGGGGTCGTCTCTTCGACCCATTGGCTCGCCTCCGCCGCCGGCATGGCGATGCTGGAAGCGGGCGGTAACGCCTTCGATGCGGCGGTCGCGGCGGGCATGACCCTGCAGATCGCGGAACCCCATCTGAACGGTGCGGGCGGCGACATGCCGGCGCTGATCCACCGCGCGGATACGGGCGAAAGCCAGGTGATCTGCGGCCAGGGCACCGCGCCGGGCGGCGCGACCATCGCCCATTACAAAGGTCTCGGCCTCGATCTCGTGCCGGGGACCGGGCTGCTGGCGACCGTCGTGCCGGGTGCGTTCGATGCCTGGATGCTGATGCTGCGCGATCATGGCACGATGACGATTGAAGAGGTCTTTGCGCCCGCCATCGGTTACGCGATCAACGGCGCCCCCATGGTTTCCCGCGTCAGCGAGACGATCTCCACCGTGCGCGAGATGTTCGAGACCGAATGGCCCACCTCGGCCGCGGTCTATCTGCCGAACGGCAAGCTCCCCGCACCTGGCAGCCTGCTTGGCAATCCGAAACTGGCGGAGACCTGGCAGCGCTTAATCGCCGAAGGCAAGGCGGCGGGCGGCGACCGGGTCGCGCAGATCGACGCCGCGCGCAACGCTTTCTACGACGGCTTCGTCGCCGAGGCGATCGACAAATTCTGCCGTGAAAACGCGATGATGGACGTCACCGGCGAGCGTCACTACGGCGTGCTCAGTGGTGCCGATATGGCGGCGTGGCGGGCGAGCTACGACGCACCCCAGACCTATCAGTACGGCGACTACACGGCGATGAAGACGGGTCCGTGGGGGCAGGGGCCGGCGCAGTTGCAGATGCTGGCGCTGTTGCAAGGGTATGGTATTTCGGCGATGGACCCCGTTGGACCGGATTTCGTGCATGTCGTCGTCGAGGCATCGAAACTCGCCTTCGCCGACCGGGAAGCCTTCTATGGCGATCCCAACTTCGTCGAAGTGCCGATGGATACGCTGTTGAGCGACGCCTATAATGCGGAGCGCCGCAAGCTGATCGACATGAACGCGGCCTCGATGGATTTCCGGCCGGGCTCGGTCGAGGGCTTCGGCGGCGTGGTCGATTACGCGGCGCATGTTGCGGCGGGCGAGATGGCGCTCGCCGCCGGCGTCGGCGAACCCACGGTCAGCAAGCAGGGCATGGTCGCGGGCGATACCTGCCATGTCGACGTCATCGACAAGGATGGCAACATGGTCGCCTGCATGCCGAGCGGCGGCTGGCTGCAAAGCTCCCCGGTCATTCCGGAAATCGGCTTCTGCCTGAACAGCCGGGCGCAGATGTTCTGGCTCGAAGAAGGCCGCCCCGCCACCCTGGAGCCGGGCAAGCGGCCGCGCACCACCTTATCGCCTTCGATGACGCTGAAGGACGGCAAGCCCTACATGGCGTTCGGTACGCCGGGCGGCGATCAGCAGGATCAATGGCAGGCCAACTTCTTCCTGCGTCATGTGCATTTCGGCATGAATCTGCAGGAATCGATCGATGCGCCGTCCTGGCACAGCGAACATTTCCCGAGTTCCTTCTACCCGCGCGCGGCAAAACCGGGCCGCCTCGTCGTCGAAGGCCGCTTCCCAAAAACGACCGTCGACGAACTCCGCCGCCGCGGCCATGACGTCGAAGTCGGCGAAGACTGGTCCGAAGGCCGCATGTGTGCCGCCGCGCAGGAGGACGGTATCCTCAAGGCAGGCGCCAATCCGCGCGGCATGCAAGGCTATGCGGTCGGGCGATAAGGGAAACAGCGGCCATTCTTGCGGGGGATATTCTAGAACATAGCGTAAGCCGTTCGGGGGACCGGCCGGCGGTCGTCTGCGCGAAGGGGCAACGCACCTACACGGAATTGGGCGTGGCGGCGAATGCGGTGGCTCGGGTTATCCGAGACGCTGAAGTAACGCAAGGCGAGAGAGTCGCGGTGTTGAGCCGCAACAGTGCCGACTATGCCGCCTTGTATTTCGGTTCGGCGCGGGCGGGGACGGTGCTGGTGAATCTATCGCTCCGTAGCACCGCAGACGAAGTTCGCAATATTCTCGAACGGTCCGGTGCGCGGCTGCTCTTTCACGATGGTGCGGATATCGAGATCGATATTCCGATGATCCGCTTCGACCAGGATATCGCCACGAGCAGCGGTGACGCGATAGACGATATCGCCCTATCTCCCGACGATCCGTTTTGCGTCACCCACACCGGTGGCACGACCGGACAGCCGCGCGGTGTTTTGGTCAGCCACCGGGCGCGGGCGGGGCAGGCGCACGCTATCGCGAAAGCGTTCGGGATCACCCGCGACGACGTGGTGTGCGTGTCGACGCCGATGGCGCATGTCGCGGGGCTGTTCGTGTGTTTTCAGCCGGCCATTGCCGTGGGGGCGACCTGCGTGCTGCTGGAGAAATGGGAGGCTGGCGCGTTTCTTGACAAGGCCGAGGCGCATAGCGTCACCGCAACGGTTATGGTGCCAACGCAGTTGATTGATCTGCTGGCGCATCCGGATTTCTGGCCCGAGCGGCTGGCTACGCTGTGCCGGGTCGTTTACGCGGGCGCGCCGATGCCGGGGCCGGTGCTGGACGAGTTGATGGCGACACTGCCCTGGGTCGAGTTCATCGAGAACTACGGCCAGTCGGAACTCGGCGCGCTGACCGTGCGGCGCGGCGCGGATTTGCCGGAGAAAGCGGGCAGCATTGGGCGGGCCATCGAGGGCGTCGAGCTGGCGGTTCTCGGTCCCGACGGCGCACCCGTCGCGATAGGCGACGTCGGCGAGCTGTGCTGCAGGGGACCGAACGCGCTGCTGTGTTACGATGGCGACCCGGACGCGACCGAAGCGCTTTACAAGTATGGCGGCGGATGGGTCGCGACCGGCGATGCGGCTTACTGCGATGAAGACGGGTTCTATTTCCTGGTCGAGCGGTTGCGCGACATGATCATCCGCGGCGGCGAGAACATCTATCCGGTGGAGATCGAAAATGTGCTGTTCGGCCATCCGGGCGTGGCGGAATGCGCTGTGATTGGCGTTCCCGATGCCCGGCTCGGCGAAGTGCCGGTGGCATATATCGTGCGCGCGGGCGAGGGGACGGCAGACGTGCAGGAATTGATCGACCATTGCGAGGCTCGTCTTGCGCGGTACAAGGTGCCCCGGACCGTCCGGTTCGTGGCCGAACTGCCGAAAACGGCGGTTGGCAAGGTGCGCAAGAATTTGCTGCGCGCGCGGAACGAATAGTCAGGCGTCCGTTTTGGCTGGTTTGTTACTGCCGCGGAAGGCCTTGAGCTGCTCCACCGCCAGTTCGGCGGAACCGCTGACTGGTGAAAATATGTAGCTGCGCACCGGACCGGTGCCTTTGATGCTGGACAGGTTGCCGAAAAGCGACCAATCCGCTTCCGACAGCCGAAGCTTGAGCCTCGGAAAATTCCGTGGCCCGCCCTTGACCATGAACATGCGCTCGGTCCCGATGTCGATGACGTTTTGCCAGGGCACGAAGATAAGCCGCGTGCCAGCAGCCGTGATATACAGGCCATCGAGTGTGGCCGCCACGTTGACCCATGCGCGCCAGTCGTAAGGCCTCGCAAATACGATCACGGCGAGACAGACGATGGCGGCGATCGTGGCGCCAAAGGCATAATAATGCGCGGCGGGTCCGCTAACGTCGAAGGCAATGGCAGCGCATCCCAGAGCGCCCAACGTGAGGAATCCGGTAGCGCCGCGGCGCACCCAGGGCTTCGCCGTAAAAATCAGCCGCGGCTGCGGCAATCGCTCTAAATCCCGTTGCGTCCGAATATCTTGCATCGTCGTCTCATGACAGGGCGGTCAATCGCGGTTATGACGAACTTTTGATTACTGTTCCTATATCGCCGAAATCTCTAATTTTCGGTTAGGAATGGCCATGGATCTGTCGGAACATGACGATTCACGTCGAAGCGCACCCGTCTATGCCATGCTTCCGCCTTGACATTGTTCAAGAAAACGGGCGTAAAACCCCCATAGGAATTATAAGGCCGCGGGCGGAAATGCGCGGTGTCATGATAGGGAGGAATTTCATGTTTCTAAGAACAATCGGTGCCGGGTTAGTTGCGGCGGTTGCGTTGGCAACGGCGGCGGCGCAAGCGGCCGAAGTAAAGATCGGCTTCGTGACGACCCTAACGACGCCGGCGGGCGTGATCGGCCGCGACATGAAGGATGCGTTCGAACTCGGGCTCGAGGATATTGGGCGCAAGATGGGTGGTCTCGACGTCAACGTGATCTACGAAGACGACGGCTTCAAGCCGGAGATCGGCAAGCAGAAGACCGACAAGCTGGTGCAGAAGGACGATGTCGATTTCGTCGCCGGCTATATCTGGTCGCACGTGCTGCTGGCGTCGCGCAAGTCCGTGCTCGGCGCGGGCAAGTTCCTGATCAGCTCGAACGCGGGGCCCTCGCAGCTGGCCGGCAAGCTATGCCATCAGAACTTCTTCTCGACCTCCTGGCAGAACGACCAGACGCCGATGGCGATGGGCGAGGTATTGAATCAGCGCGGTGTGAAATCATTGTATGTCATCGCGCCGAACTACGCGGCCGGCAAGAACATGGTCGCGGGCGTGCAGCGCACCTTCAAGGGCAAGATCGTTGGCAAGGACATGACCAAGTGGCCGGGGCAGCTCGACTTCTCCGCCGAACTAGCCAAGGCGCGCGCGGCGAAGCCGGACGGCGTCTTCATTTTCTACCCGGGCAAGGCCGGCGGCGCCTTCATGAAGCAGTATCAGCAGGCCGGGCTCAGCGGGCAGATTCCGCTCTACTCCGTCTTCACCGTCGATTCGATCAGCCTGCCGAAGTTCCAGAAGGTCAATCTCAGCGGCGTGATGGGCAGCTTCATGACGCAGTTCTGGGCGCCCGATCTGGATACGCCGCAGAGCAAGAAGTTCGTTTCCGGCTTCAAGAAGAAATATGGCCGCTATCCGTCCTTCTACGCCGCGCAGACTTACGACACGGTGTTCCTCATCAAGAGCGCGGTGGAAGCGGTCAATGGCGACCTGAAGAACATGGACGGCATGCGCGCGGCGATGGCCAAGGCAACCTTCCCGTCGGTGCGCGGCCCGTTCAAGTACGGCAAGAATCACTTCCCGGTGCAGAACTTCTATCTGCGCGAAGTGGTGAAGGACGCCGATGGCGTGTGGACGACGGCGGCCCGCAAGGTCGTGCTGAAGGACCATGTCGACACGTACGCCAAGGACTGCAAGATGTAGCAGTTTGCTGTCTAAGACGGCAGTGTTTCTCCCCCCACCTCAATCCTCCCCCGCAAGGGAGGAGGAGGTTTTATTGGTACTGTATGGCAGCCCCTTCCCCCTTGCGGGGCTGGACGTCCATCAAAGGCGTCCAGGGTTGGGAAGGGGGTGGACGGCGGGTCGGTCGAATAATACCCGAACATCATTGATATCCAGACGCATGATATGACCTGGGCTCTCCTCCTCGAGCAGACGCTGAACGGTTTTCAGCTTGGTGTGCTGCTGTTCCTTCTGGCCGCCGGACTGACTCTGGTCTTCGGCATCATGGATCTGGTCAATCTGGCGCACGGCTCGCTGTATATGGCGGGCGCATTTTTCTGCGCCACCTTCACGGACTGGACGGATTCCTTCATCCTCGGCGTGCTGCTGGCGCTGCCGGCGACGTTGCTTCTTGGCATCGTCGTCGAGATGATCGCGCTGCGGACCCTGTATGCGCGCGACCATCTCGATCAGGTGCTCGCCACCTTCGGCATCATTCTGTTCTTCAACGAACTGGCCCGCATCGTCTGGGGACCGGAAGGGCTGGTCATTCCGCTGCCCGGCTGGCTCGACGGCAATATCGAGATCATGGCCGACGTGTTCTACCCGACCTTCCGCATCCTGATCATCGCCGTCGGACTATTGGTGGCGCTGGGGCTTTACGTGCTGGTCGCCAAGACGCGCATCGGCATGCTGATCCGCGCCGGCGCGTCGGACCGCGATATGGTTGGCGTGCTGGGCGTGAACGTGAAGATGCTGTTCACGTTGATCTTCGGGCTGGGCGCGGCGCTCGCCGGGCTGGCCGGCATGATGGCGGGGCCGATCATCGAGGTGAATATCGGCATGGGCGAGGAGATCCTCATCCTCGCCTTCGTGGTGATCGTGATTGGCGGAATTGGGTCGATCCGCGGCGCGTTCGTCGCCGCATTGATCGTTGGGCTGATCGATACGATGGGCCGGTCGTTCCTCGACCTGTTGCTGAAGACGCTGATTTCGGGCAACGCGGCGGAAACCGCGGCGCCGGCCCTGTCGGCAATGCTGGTTTACATTCTGATGGCCACGGTGCTGTTTTTCCGGCCGCAAGGTCTGTTCGCGCCGCGTAGCGGCTGATACCGATGACCTTTTCACGACGCACGATCTTTATAGCGCTCTTTTTGGCCGGGCTGGCGCTGCTGCCAGTCGCGCTTGCGGATCAGCCCTTCTATGTCGGGCTGCTCTCGCGCGCGATGATCCTATCGATTGCTGCGATCAGCCTGAACCTGCTGCTCGGTTACGGCAACATGATCAGCTTTGGGCACGCGGTCTATATCGGCATCGGCGCCTATTCGGTCGGGATCTTCGCCTACTACGAAATCTATGATGGCTTCATCCAATGGCCTGTCGGGTTGGCGGTTTCCGCCCTGGTGGCGCTGCTGTTCGGTGCGATTTCCCTGCGGACCAAGGGCGTCTATTTCATCATGATCACCTTGGCGTTGGCCCAGATGCTCTACTTCCTCGGCGTCAGCGTCGACGAATATGGCGCGGATGATGGGCTGGTCATCGACGTGCGCAGCGAATTCGCCGGGTTGATCGACCTGGAGGAAGGGATCGCGCTCTACTACGTGATCTTCTTCTTCCTGCTGCTCACCATCTTCATCGTGCATAAGCTGGTGCACTCGCGCTTCGGCATCGTTTTGCGTGGCGCAAAATCGAACGAGGCGCGGCTGCTGGCACTGGGCTTTCCGGTATATCGCTACAAGCTGATGGGATTCGTTATCGCCGGCGTGATCTGCGGTCTCGCGGGGTTGTTGCTTGGCAACTTCACGAATTTCGTCAATCCAGACATGATGCATTGGACGCGCTCCGGCGAGCTGATCTTCATGGTCGTGCTCGGTGGGCTCGGCAGCCTGTTCGGTCCGGTGCTAGGCGCGTTTGCGTTCCTGCTGCTGGAGGAAATTCTGTCCGATTTCACGATTCACTGGCAGATCATCTTCGGCCCGTTCCTGATCCTCGCCGTGCTGTTTCTGCGCGGCGGCATCAACAGCCTGCTGGGGAGCCGCTCCGATGGCTGAACCGCTGCTCGAGGTGACCGGACTGATCAAGTCCTTTGGCGGGCTGGTGGCGATCGACAGCGTGAGCCTCGACGTTACGTCCGATGAAGTACACGCGGTAATCGGTCCGAACGGTGCCGGCAAGACGACCTTCATCGCCCAGATCTCTGGCGATTTGCGGCCCGATAGCGGCACGATCCGCTTCGCCGGTGCCGACATCACGAGGCTGGCGACGCCAAAGCGCGCGCAGCGTGGGCTTGCGCGCTCCTTCCAGATCACCAGCATCTTCCGCGACGTGACGGCGGAGGACAATGTGGCCCTGGCGGTGCAGGCGCATGATGGGCACAGCTTCCGCTTCTGGCGCGCCGCCAAGGCCGATCCGTCCTTGCGCGACCCGGCGCGCGCGGCGTTGGACCGGGTTGGGCTCGGCGACCGCCGAGACGTTGTCGCGGGCGAGTTGGCGCATGGCGAGCAGCGGCAGCTGGAACTGGCGATGGCGATTGCCACGGAGCCCGCCATGCTGCTGCTGGACGAGCCGATGGCCGGTATGGGGGCGGAGGAGTCGGAGCGCATGGTCGCCCTGCTGCAGGAGCTCAAGGGCAGCGCCGCGATCCTTCTCGTCGAACATGACATGGACGCGGTCTTCGCGCTCGCGGATCGGATCACGGTGCTGGTCCGGGGCCAGGCGATTGCCACCGGATCGCCGCAGGAAATCCGCGACGACGATCAGGTCCGGCGGGCCTATCTCGGCGAGGACGGCTGATGCTCGCGGTCGAGTCCATCGAAACCTTCTATGGCGTCAGCCAGGCGCTGTTCGGCGTCAGTCTCGAAGTTCGCGAGGGGCAAGTTGTCGCCCTGCTGGGCCGCAACGGAATGGGCAAGACGACGACGGTCAGCTCGGTGATGGGGCTGAATCCGCCGCGCGCCGGCACCGTGCAGTTCAAAGATCAGCCGATCCACGGGCAACCGAGCCATGCCATCGCGCGTGCCGGGCTGGCACTGGTGCCGGAAGGCAGGCGCATTTTTCCCAATTTGACGCTGCGGGAAAATCTCGTTGCGACAGCGGCCAACCGGCGCGGCGTCGGGTCGCCCTGGACGGTCGAGCGCATCTTCGCAATGTTCCCCAGCCTGGCCGAACGTGCCGATAATATGGGTAATGCATTGTCCGGTGGTGAGCAGCAGATGCTGGCAATCGGCCGCGCCTTACTGACCAATCCGGAACTGCTGATCCTGGACGAGGCGACGGAGGGTCTGGCGCCGATGATCCGCGACGACATCTGGCGCTGCCTTGCCGGCCTGAAGGAGGAAGGCCTCGCCATCCTGGTGATCGACAAGAATCTGGACGCGCTGATGCGCCTCGCCGACTGGCACTACATCATGGAAAAGGGTCGGATCGTCTGGTCCGGCGACAGTACGGCCCTTGCGGCCGCCCCGGAGCTGCGCGCGCGCTATCTCGGCGTCTAAAGAACCGCGCGCCTACCGCGCCGTATAGCCGCCGTCGACGACCATTTCCGACCCGGTCATGAACGCGGAATCGTTCGATGCGAGGAACAGGATGGCCTTGGCGATGTCGATCGGTTCCCCGTACCGGCCAAGCAGATTGCGGGTCTGCTTGAACGCCTTGATCTCGTCGGGGCTCATATTGCTGGTGGCAAGAATGTCGTCCTGCATCGGCGATTCCGTCGCACCGGGATGCACCGAGTTGCAACGGATGTTATAGCCGCGCGCACGGACCTCAATGGCGGTGGACTTCGTAAACAACCGCACACCGCCCTTGGTCATGCTGTAGACGGCGGAGGTGGCCGATCCGACGAGCCCTGCGGTCGACGACAGGTTGACGATGGAGGCGCTGTCCGCATCGGCGGGACGGCTCTTCATGGCGCCGATCGCGTATTTGGTGCCGAGGAACACACCCTTCAAATTCACGGCGCAGAGCTTGTCGAACTCATCGACCAATGTTTCCTCAATGATGCCGCGCGACCAGACGCCGGCGTTGTTGACCAGGATGTCGAGCGGTCCGAATTGCCGCGTCGTTTCGGCGACCGCTCGTTCCCAGTCGGATTCGCTCGTGACGTCATGCGTGAGGAACAGCGCGTTGGCGCCGGCCTCGTTCAGTTCGGCGGCCAATGCCTCGCCCTCCGCCTGTAGCAGGTCTGTCATTACGACCTTCGCGCCTGCCGCCACCAGCTGCCTTGCCGTCTCACCGCCGATGCCGCGCGCGCCACCCGTGACGAGCGCTACCTTTCCGTCTACCCGGTTCATGCCGATCCCCATCCGTTGTTTCCCGCCGCTGCCGGGCGTCGGCAGGGCTTTGAAACAACGCTACCAGCCACCGGCTGGGTCGCACATGGAAATGTTGATGAGAGATAATTCTAGTCGCGTCGCACGCCGACGGCGCCGCGCAGATCGGCGTCCGTCAGGTCGGCGCCGCGCAGATCGGCACCCTTCATAATCGCATCGACGAAGATGGCGCGCCGCAGGTCGCTGTCGTTGAGCGCCGCGTCGGTCAGATCTGCGCCTTCGAAGTTGGCCGCCTCCAGGTCGGTGCCACGCAATTTGGCCTGGTTCAGCCGCGTGTGCTGCAGGTTGGTGGTCCATTCTCGATTGACCGTACCATCCATCGGAACGGGACCGAGCAGGGCGCCTGTCAGATTGGCGCCCGTCAGGTTCGCGCGCGTCAGTCCTGCGCCGCGCAGGTCGCAATAGCTAAGGTCCGCGCCGCGCAGGTCGCAGAAACTAAGGTCGGCCATGATGAGGTGGGCGCGGGAGAAGTTCGAGTTACGGAACTTGCTGTAGGCCAGATTCGCCATCGACAGGTTCACCGAGGCGAAGTTTTGATCGGAAAGGATATAGCGGGGCAGTTCGGCCCGCGCGCCCTTCGAGCCCTTATGGGTCACCCAGATATGGTGTTCTTCGAAGATCGTCGCGAGATCGCCTTCGATTTCCTCGATGCCCTTCGGAACCGTCGCGCCGGTGATGTCGGTCCGCGAGAAATCGACGCCGTCGAGGATCGCACAAACCAGATCCGCGCCGGTCAGGTTCGTGTGGTCCAGGCGCGCACCGGTCAAAACCGCGCCATGCAGAATGACGTCGGTCATGTTGGTGTCGCTCAAATTGCAGCCGGCCATGTTGGCGCCGGTCAGGATCGAGGACGTCATGTCCGCCCGCTCCAGATTGACCTCGGAGAGATTGGCGTCGGTCAGGTCGGTCTCGATGATCAGGGCGTCGCCCAATTTCGCATGGGTGAGATCCGAGCCGGTCAGGGTTGCGGCGGCGAGATCGGTCAGCGAGCGCTTGTCCCGCACCGTGCGGAGTTCGCCATGATTGTCGCGGTTGTATAGGCGGCCGGCGCGCAAATCCGCTTCGACCAGGCTCGCCTGCGTGAGGTTGGCGCGCCGCAGGCTGGAGCCGCGCAGGTCGGTCTTGTCGAGGATCGCGCGCGTCAGGTCAGCCTCGCGCAGATCGACGGCGAACATGATCGTTTCGCTGAGGTCGGAGGCGATCAACCGTGCGTTGCACAAATCCGCGCCGGTAAAATCGGCGGTGCGCAGATCCCGGTTCGACAGGTCGAGATAGGACAAATCCATCAGCTTGAAGCTGGCCCAGATCCCGCCCTTCTCCTGCCGCAGGAAACGGCCATGCCGTTCGATGATTTCGTCAAGTTCGTGTTGTATCAGAGGCTTGCGGGTAACCGCCGGATCGTTATCTGCGATAATACTGTAGTCGGACAAACCGGGTTCCCGTGTGGTTCGGAGGCGTTCGAGACAGTATCGGCGGTCGTAGTTATCAAATCGTTAAATTTTCTTAACGTTTTCCGCCGGCCAGCTTTGCCGCATCTGGATGGGCGCGAAGCCGGATCATCGCCAAGATGCCGAGTGCCGGGCCCGGCGCCAGGAAGGCGAAGGCATAGCGCCAGCCCACTGCCTCGACCAGCGCCGGCACGAGGTGAATTGTGGCGAGTGTCAGCAGGAAACCAAGGCTGGTCTGCACGGTCAGCATCGTGCCGATCAGGGAGGGTTCGGAAAGCTCCGCGGTGCTGGCGGAGAATTGCGCCGAGTCGGCGACGATCGAGAACCCCCAGATCAGACAGACGATGACGAGCAGCGCCGGGGCGCTGCCGAACAGGAATCCCACGAAGAGCGCGCAAGTTCCGCTGATCGCCATCATGCCGATTGCCAGGGTCGTGCGGCCCATTCGGTCGGCGATCAGGCCGCCGACAACACAGCCGACACCGCCCGCGGCGATCGTGGCGAAGGTTGCGAGCGCCGCGCTCACCGCTGCGGTTTCGGGCGTCATGACCAGCGTGAAGCTGGCATACAGGAAGACGCCGACCCAGGCCCACATCGCGTAGAGTTCCCACATGTGGCCGAGATAGCCGAAATTGGCGAGGCGGACCGGTTTTACCGTCCAGGCGCGTAGCGCGAGACGCGGATTGAACGGCGGCGCCGTACCGATATTGGGACCGATTCCAGCGAAGAGAATAAGCAGTCCCGCGACAAGTGCGGAGACCGAGGTCATGCCGAGCGTGAAGCGCCAATCGATGCCGCCGAGCGCGTTGAACAGATGCGGGCTGGCGGACCCCAACGTGAGCGCCCCGGCCAGGATGCCGATCATCAGCCCCATATCGCCCTTGGCCCATGTCGAAACGAGCTTCATGCCCACGGGGTAGACGCCGGCCATGCAGGCGCCGGTCACGAAGCGCATCACGATGACAGCGGCTGAGGCAGGGTCGAGCAGCAGGATCAAGCCGTTCGCGGCGGCGGCGACCAGGCACGACACGAAGAACAACCGCCGCGCGTCGAACCGGTCGGCGAGGCCCAGTATGGCGCTGACCAGCGTGCCGACAACGAAGCCGGCCTGCACGGCGCTGGTAAACAGCGATGCATTGAGGGCCGGCAGCGCGACTTCCGCCGTCAGGGCGGGCACGACGGCGGAGGCGGAAAACCACACCGCCATCGCCGCGACCTCGCAGAGCGCAATCAGCGCCAGCGACGCCACGCGATTGGACTGCATCAGTGCGCCTAATTCTGTTCTTCGAGAACCTTATAGACCACGGGTCCATACAGGTCGCCATATCCGGCGTCGATGGCGTCCTTGAAGCGCTTCTCTACGAGTTTGCCGCTCTCCGCATTGACGCCGGTCGCTTCCGCCAGCTTTAGCGCGTAGCTCAGATCCTTCAACGAGTAGGTCACGGGAAACACGTCGTCGGGGAAGTCGCCTTTCGCCATGTACTGCATGCCGTGCTTGCGCAGGACGAAGCTGTCGGCGGAACCACGGGACAGGGTCTCGAACAGCAACTCGCCGTCGACGCCGGCACGGGTGCCGATCAACAAAGCTTCGGCAAGGGCGGAGGTATTCAGGAAGACGATGAAATTGTTCATCAATTTCATGACCATGCCGGTCCCTACACCGCCGCAATGAGTGACTTCCGTGCCCATGCAGGACATTGCCGAGTTGATGCGCTCGAAGACTTCCGCCGACCCACCGACCATGATGCTCAAGGTACCGTCTTCGGCCGAAGAAACCCCGCGCGCGATGGGCGCGTCGGCGAAATCGACCGACTTGGCCGCAAATTTTTCGGCGGCTTCCCGCGCTACATCGGCGGTTGCCGTGGTCATGTCGACGACGGTCTGGCCGGCCCGCACATGTTCCAGCACACCGCCCGGTTCGAACATTACCGCGCGCACCTGCGGTTGGCCCGGGACGCAGGTGATGATGAGATCGGACACAGCGACAAGCGCTTCGATCGAGGGCGCGGCTTCGACGCCGGCATTGTCCAGGGCTGCGACCTTGTCCGGATCCAGATCGAAGGCGATCACGGGGACATCGCCCTTGGTTGCCAAGTTGCGGCACATCCGCCCGCCCATGACGCCCGTCCCGATGAATCCGATTTTCTTGATGTCCGACATATTCGCCTCTCCCTGCGTTTCTGCTATGCAATCCTGATGAGCGTTCGCATGCTGGCCGCGTTTCGGCGGACCCTCAAGCAAATTTTGGAGATAGCATATGCCTGACCCCTATGAAGTCTATGCCGTTCGTTATGCCGAGCGCATCGGCACCCGGAACCAGCACCTGCTGCATCAAGACCCGCATGACGGGCCGATGCCGATGGATTATTTCGTCTGGGCGATTGTCGGCAACGGCCGGACCTTCGTCGTCGACCTTGGTTTCGAGGCGGAAGAGGCGCGCAAGCGCGGCCGGACCTTGCTACGGACGCCGGCCGAAGGGCTGAAGCTGATCGGCATCGATGCGGCGGAGGTCGAGGACGTCATTATCTCCCACCTGCATTACGATCATGCCGGGACCGTGTCGGATTTTCCGAAGGCGCAGTTCTATCTGCAGGATCGCGAGATGGCCTTCGCAACAGGCCGCAATATGCGGCATGAGACCTTCAACCAAGCCTTTGCCATCGAGTATGTCATCGACGTGCTGCGCAAGGTTTACGACAACCGGGTGGTGTTCGTGGATGGCATGGAAGAAGTTGCGCCGGGGATTTCGGTGCATCATGTCGGTGGCCACACCGACGGCCTGCAGGTCGTCCGGGTGTGGACGAAGCGCGGCTGGGTCGTGCTCGCGGCGGATGCGGCGCATTATTACGAGAACATGGAAGCGCCGAACCCCTTCCCGCTGGTCTACAATGTGGGCGATATGATCGACGGCTACCGGACGATGGCGCTGCTGGCGGATTCGCCCAAGCACATCATTCCAGGGCACGATCCGCTGGTCCGAGAGCGCTATCCGGCGCCCTCCGCCGAGCTGCAGGATATCGTAGTGTGTCTCGACGTGGAGCCGAGTGGAGGCTGAAGAATGCGGGTACTTTCTATTCGGGGACAGACTGCTTAATGAACCATAGCGCAGACCCCCCTCCTTAATCCTCCCCCCTCAAGGAGACCTCTGCGAAATGGGTAGCAACTTTGTCGAAACGGTGATTCTTTAGAGTGATCGCTATGACGGAGGTCTTGATGGGTGAGAAGCGGGTTGGTGAGGGTGGCTTTGCGGATGCGTTTGTGGCGCCGGGTGCGGGTTCGAATAAACGTCTGGAGCGTATCGAAGGTCTTTTCGACTGGTCTCGCTTCGAGAAGCTCCTGAAGTCGGTTCGCTCGAAGAAGGGGCGCAGAGGGTATCCGGCGCTGTCGATGTACAAGGCGGTTTTGCTGCAGCAATGGTATGGTCTTTCCGACCCGGACCTGGAGGAGGCGTTGGGGGATCGTCTGTCGTTCCGACGGTTCTGCGGGTTCTCGTTGAGCGACGAGACACCGGACGAGACGACGTTCGTGCGCTTCCGGGCGGCGCTGGCAGAGAGGAAACTGACGGCGAAGCTTCTGGCGGAAACGAACCGGCAGTTGGAGCGTCACGGGCTGATGCTGAAGACGGGCACACTGATCGATGCCACCCTGATCGAGGCTTCGGTCAGCCGGCCGTCCGGTGTTTCCGGCGGGCGTTCGGCGCTCGATCCGGATGCCGATTGGACGCGGCGCGGGCGCACGGCCTATTTCGGGTACAAGGCGCATATCGCCGTCGATCAGGGCTCCGAATTGATCCGCGATGCGATGATGACGTCGGCCAAAACCTATGAGAGCGAAGTGGCCGACGCGCTGATCCAGGGCGACGAGCGGGCGGTCTATGCTGACAAAGCCTATGAGCACAAGGAGCGCCGCCGGCGCCTCAAGGCGAGGGGCATCAAGGACCGGATCATGCACCGCAGCCATAAGAACCAACCGGCGCTGCCGCACTGGCAACAGGTCCGCAACCGCCTGATCTCCCCGATCCGCGCTAATGTCGAGCGCCTGTTCGGAACTCTGAAGCGGTCTTACCGATACCGCCGGGCCCGATACAGGGGGATGCAGAAGAACCAGTCCCACCTTCATCTCCTGTGCATCGCCATGAACCTGAGACGTGCCGAAACTCTTATGCCCTGACGCCGTCCCTTGCCGATCTCGTCAAGAGCGTCCCAAAACCCAACGCGAAAAACCGCCAAACCTATGCACCAACCTCCAAACCCAACGATTATCTCCGATCCTGAACCCGTTTCGCAGAGGTCTCCTCAAGGGGGAGGATTAAGGAGGGGGTGGACGGCAGTGAAACTTGGCTCTTAAGTGATCACCTATTGTGCCCGTCCTAGCTCTATCGGCCAATTTACTTGAATTGGCCTTTCCGGCAGACTACGTCCAACCGCGTCAATCAGGCGAAATCACATAAGACGAAAGGGTGCGCGTCCCATGGCGGAACGACATCACAGTAAAGTACTCATTATCGGCTCCGGCCCGGCGGGATATACGGCAGCGATCTACACCGCGCGTGCCAATATGCAGCCGACCTTGGTTGCCGGCCTGCAGCCGGGCGGTCAGATGACGATCACGACGGATGTCGAAAACTATCCGGGCTTCGCCGATGTCATCCAGGGCCCTTGGCTGATGGAACAGATGCAGAAGCAGGCCGAGCATGTCGGCACCAAGATGGTGCATGACATCATCAACAGCGTCGATTTTACGTCGCGGCCGTTTACCTGCCTGGGCGATAGCGGCGATACCTATACCGCCGACTCGGTGATTATCGCCACGGGTGCACAGGCGCGCTGGCTCGGCCTGGAGTCGGAGCAAAAATTCATGGGCTTCGGCGTGTCGGCCTGCGCGACGTGCGACGGCTTCTTCTTCCGCGATCAGGAGATCGCCCTTGTCGGCGGCGGCAATACGGCGGTCGAGGAAGCGCTGTACCTCACCAACCACGCTAGCAAGGTGACGGTCATCCACCGCCGCGACGCCTTCCGGGCGGAAAAGATCATGCAGGACCGGCTGTTCAACAATCCAAAGGTCGAGGTCAAGTGGGACCATGTGCTGGACGAGGTGATGGGCGATTCCAATCCGCCGGGCGTGACCGGCGCCCGGATCCGTAATGTGAAGTCCGGCGACGCCACGGACCTCGACGTCACCGGCGTGTTCATCGCGATCGGCCACGATCCGGCGACCGGAGTCTTCAAAGGCCATGTCGATATGGATGACGAGAATTATATCCTCACCGCGCCGAACAGCACGGCCACCAACATCCCCGGCGTTTTCGCGGCGGGCGACGTGGTCGACAAGATATACCGGCAGGCCGTGACGGCCGCGGGCATGGGTTGCATGGCGGCGCTCGAGGCGGAGAAGTTCATCGCCGAACATGAAAGTGCGCAAGCGGTGGCGGCGGAATAGCGGAGCATCCCATGACGGTCGACGACGCCATAAATTTCGACGATCTGCGCAAGCTGGCGAAGAAGCGCCTGCCGAAGATCATCTATGATTTCATAGAAGGCGGCGTGGACGACGAAGATGGCCTCGACCGCAATGAGGACGCTTTCCGACGGCGCCCGCTGATGCCGCGCTACATGGTCGATATCACCACGCGCGACCAGTCCCAGCCGCTGTTTGGCCGCCAATATTCCAGCCCCTTCGGCATCGCGCCGACCGGCGGCATCAGCAACTATCGCTGGGGCGGCGACCTGATGCTGGCCGAAGCGGCGCGCGATGCGAATATCCCCTTCATCATGTCCGGCGCGGCGACGGCGTCGATGGAAGATCTGGCGAAAGTCGCGCCCGACCATGGCTGGTATCAGCTCTATGTGGCACAGGACCGGGCGATTTCCGAAGATATGATCCGCAAGGCGGCCGATCTCGGCCTGTCGACGCTTGTCGTCACGGTCGACGTGCCCACCGGTTCGAACCGCGAGCGCAACCGGCGCAACGGTTTCGGGCGGCCGTTGAAACTGTCGCTCGCCTCCAAGCTGGATGCGCTGCGTCGGCCTTTCTGGTTCAAGGATTATATGACGCACGGCATCGCCAAGCTGCCCAACTGGGAGCCCTATGCGCCTGCCGGCGTGGACGCGAACGGGCTGGGCGACTTCGTCTCCAGCCAGATCCGCGGATCGCTGAGTTGGGCCGATATTGAGGACTTCCGCAAGCTCTGGCCGCGCAAGATGGTGTTGAAGGGCGTCATGCGCACCGATGACGCCATTCGTGCGGCGGAAATCGGCGTCGACGGCTTGATGGTGTCGAACCATGGCGCGCGGCAGCTCGACCGGGCGCCGTCGCCGCTCGACGGTGCTGCCATCGATCAACGCCGCTGTCGGCGACCGTATGACCCTGATGCTCGACGGTGGTGTGCGGCGCGGTTCCGATGTGCTGATCGCGCTGTGCATGGGCGCGAAGTTCATCTTTCTCGGCCGCCCGACCTTGTATGGCGTCGTCGCCGGTGGCGTCTCGGGCGCGACCAAAGCGGTCGGCATTCTGCGCAACGAGATCGATCTGGTCATGGCGCAAATCGGCTGCACGGCGCTCGATCAGCTCGGTCCCGACTTCGTGCATTGGGACGAAGACGAGTTGCGGCGGAACTTGCCGCGTTAACGGGGACTGTGTCCCTTCCCAAGCGTCATGTCTTCGTGATGTAACGCTTTTCCATTAGACATTCGACCCTACTCGTTTCAAAGTTCATGAGGTAGGGGCGGCATTGCACGATGCGCCCGGCAACTAGGGAGATGTGGGATGGCGCGATTCAGGAAATTGCTGGCGGCTTCGGTCGCTTTGGCGGTCGGCGGCACGGTTGGTTCCGCGTGGGCGGCGACGGAAATTCAATGGTGGCACGCCATGGGCGGGGCGCTTGGCGAGACCGTCAACGATATCGCGGCGGGGTTCAACCGCAGCCAGTCGCACTATGTCGTAAAACCGGTCTACAAGGGCAACTACACCGAGACCATGACCGCGGGCATCGCCGCGTTCCGGTCCGGCAAGGGGCCGCATATCATGCAGGTGTTCGAGGTTGGCACCGCAACGATGATGGCCGCAAAGGGTGCGATCTATCCGGTTCATGAATTGATGAAGGATGCCGGCACGCCCTTCGATCAATCCCGCTACCTGTCTTCGGTGATCGGCTACTACACCTCGACCGACGGCAAGCTGCTGTCGATGCCGTTCAACAGCTCCACGCCGGTCGTCTTTTGGAACAAGGCAGCGTTCAAAAAGGCCGGGCTTACGGCGGCGCCCAAGACCTGGGAAGAAATGGGCGAGGCGTCGAAGAAGATCATCGCGTCGGGCGGTGCGTCCTGCGGCTTCACGATCGGCTGGCAAAGCTGGTCGATGCTGGAGAATTTCAGCGCCTGGCATGACGTGCCCTTCGCGACGAAGGAAAACGGGTTTGCGGGCCTCGATACGGAATTCGCGTTCAACAGTCCGCTGCACGTCAAGACGATCAAACAGCTTGCCGATTGGCAGAAGGAAAAGGTCTTTACCTATGGCGGGCGGCGCGGCGACGGCAACCCGCTCTTCGCCGAGGGCAAATGCGCCATGCTGATCAATTCGTCGGCCTATTACAGCGGCTTGAAGAAGAGTTCCAAGTTCGATTTCGGCACTGCCAAGCTGCCCTACTGGTCGGACGTGAAAGGCGCGCCGCGCAACAGCATCATCGGCGGTGCGACGCTTTGGGTGCTGAAGGGCCAGCACAAGGAAGACTATGTCGGCGTCGCCCAATTCATGAGCTACATGTCCGACACCTTCGTGCAGGCGTTCTGGCATCAGAACACCGGCTATGTTCCCATTACCAGCGATGCCTACAAGCTCACCAAACGGATCGGCTATTACGACCGGAACGAAGGCCGCGATGTCGCCATCGAACAGATGAGCGGCACGCCGACAGCGAACTCCAAAGGCCTTCGCCTCGGCAATTTCGTGCAGATCCGCGACATCATCAATCAGGAGCTGGAAGCGATCTGGGCCGGCAAGAAGACCGCGAAGAAAGGTCTCGACGATGCCGCGAACCGTGGCAACAAGTTGCTGCGCAAGTTCGAAAAAGCCAACAAATAGGTTGGGTGGACGCATCGGCCGGGGTGTGACTCCCGGTCGGTGCGCCGTTCGCCGTCATGCTCAAGCGCGTCACGTTTCGCAATAGCTGGCTGCCCTATCTGCTGGTGGGGCCGCAGATCATTATTACCCTGGTCTTCTTCATCTGGCCGGCGAGCCAGGCGCTGTTTCAATCGGTCCTGATCGAAGACGCGTTTGGGCTGTCCAGTGAATTCGTCTGGTTCGACAATTTCGCCGATGTGTTCGGAGATCCGTCCTATCTTGCATCGCTGCAGACAACGGCGGTGTTCAGTATCGCCACGACGGCGCTCAGCTTGTCGACGGCCCTGCTGTTGGCGGTCATGGCCGACCGCGTGATCAAGGGCGCATCGGCGTACAAGATGGCGCTGCTGTTGCCCTACGCCGTGGCGCCCGCGGTGGCCGGCGTTCTGTGGCTGTTCATGTTCAACCCGGCGAACGGGATTCTGGCACTGACCCTCAAAGGGCTCGGCTACGACTGGAACCACATCCTGAACGGCGGCGAGGCGATGCTGCTCGTCGTTATCGCGGCGGCGTGGAAACAGGTCGCCTATAACTTCCTGTTCTTCCTCGCCGGCCTGCAGGCGATCCCGAAATCACTGATCGAGGCGGCGGCAATCGATGGCGCCGGTCCGGCGAAACGGTTCTGGACGATTATCTTCCCGCTGCTGACGCCGACCACCTTCTTTCTGCTGGTGGTGAACGTGGTCTACGCCTTCTTCGACACGTTCGGGATCATTCATGCGGTAACCGGCGGCGGCCCCTATCAGTCGACGGAAATCCTCGTCTACAAGGTCTATTCGGACGGGTTCGTCGGTCTGGATCTCGGCGGGTCCTCGGCCCAGTCGGTCGTATTGATGGCGATCGTTATCGCGCTGACCATATTTCAGTTCCGCTATATCGAGCGCAGGGTGGAATACTGATGGTTGAAAACCGCCCTTATCTGACCGTCCTGACCCATCTGATCATGGTGGCGGGTCTGCTGATCGTTTTGTTCCCGATCTATGTCGCCTTCGTCGCGTCGACGCATTTGACCGAGGACGTGATCAGTTCCGTGCAGCCCTGGTTCGGCGATCAGCTGATCGAGAATTACGGGACCGTGCTGCAGTCGGGCAAGGAGAATGCGGGCGGCGTGCCGGTGTCCATCATGATGTGGAACAGCACGATCATGGCGCTCGGCATCACGGTGGGGAAAATCGCGATCTCCATCATCTCGGCCTACGCCATCGTCTATTTCCGCTTCCGCTTCCGGATGTTCTTCTTCTGGATCATCTTCCTGACGCTGATGCTGCCGGTCGAAGTGCGCATCCTGCCGACCTACAAGGTGGTGGCCGATCTCGGCCTGCTGGATTCCTATGCGGGCCTCACTCTGCCGCTGATCGCATCAGCGACGGCGACGTTCCTGTTCCGGCAATTCTTCCTCACCGTGCCCGAGGAACTGGCGGAGGCGGCGCGGGTCGACGGGGCGGGGCCGATCCGCTTCTTCATCGATATCCTGCTGCCCCTGTCGCGCACCAATCTGGCGGCGCTGTTCGTGATCCTGTTCATCTATGGCTGGAACCAGTATCTCTGGCCGCTGCTGATCACCACCGATACCGACATGACGACCATCGTGATGGGCATTCAGCGTATGCTGTTTGTCGCCGATGCGGTGCCGGAATGGAACCTCACCATGGCGACGGCGATATTGGCGCTGCTGCCGCCGGTCGTAGTGGTCGTCGTGATGCAGCGTCAGTTCGTTAAAGGCTTGATCGAAACCGAGAAATAGGAGTGGGGCGATGGCGGAGGTAAGCCTTCGCGACGTACGGAAATCCTACGGCGACACGGCCGTGATCCATGGCGTCGACTGCGCGATTGCCGACGGCGAGTTTCTGGTGGTCGTCGGGCCGAGCGGCTGTGGCAAGTCGACCTTGCTGCGCATGATCGCCGGGCTCGAGGTGATCACCGGCGGCGAAGTTTCGATCGGCGACCGGGTGGTCAACGAGTTGGAACCAGCCGAACGCGATATCGCCATGGTGTTCCAGAATTATGCGCTGTATCCACATATGACGGTCTTCGACAACATGGCCTACGGATTGAAAATCCGGAAGATACCCAAAGCGGAAATCGACACGCGGGTGCGCAAGGCCGCCGCCATTCTGGAACTCGACGACGACATGCTGCGCCGCAAGCCGCGGCAACTGAGCGGCGGACAGCGCCAGCGGGTCGCCATGGGCCGCGCCATCGTGCGCGAGCCCAGCGTCTTCCTGTTCGACGAACCGCTGTCCAATCTGGACGCCAAGCTGCGCGTGCAGATGCGCATCGAGATCAAGAAGTTGCAGGAGACGCTCGGCATCACCAGCGTCTATGTGACGCACGATCAGGTTGAGGCGATGACCCTGGGTCACCGCCTGTTGGTGCTCAACGCCGGCAACGTGGAACAGCTCGGCACGCCGATCACACTGTACGAGAGGCCAGCCAGCACATTCGTCGCGGGTTTCATCGGGTCGCCGGCGATGAATTTGATGCCGGCCGCAATCGGTGTTGACGGTGCGTCCGTGGCGCTGCCCGGCGGGGTGGCCTTTACACTTGCCTTCGGCGCACAAAACGGCGAACCCGGCCGTCCGGTGACGCTCGGCGTCCGTCCGGAGCATTTCGAAGTGGACGATAGCGGCGCGATTACACTTACAGTGACGCTCGTCGAACAGCTCGGCGCCGATACCATTGTTCATGGCGCGTTGGGCGCAGACGAATTTGACGTGACGATCCGGATGCGCGGCGTCGTGACGATTGCACCCGGCGAAAAGCTGTCGCTGACGGTCCCATCCGAGCATATCCATGTCTTCGACCGGGAAACGGGGAAACGCCTTGGCTAAAGTAATCCTTACCTTCGTTGCGCTATGTATCGCCGCCTTTCCGGCAATCGCTCAGGTCGATTTGCAAGGCCATCGCGGCGCGCGCGGACTGATGCCGGAAAACACACTGCCGGCCTTCGCGCGGGCGCTGACGATCGGCGTGACGACGCTTGAACTCGATGTGGGTGTTACCGCGGATGGCATTGTGGTTGTCAGCCACGACCCGACGCTGAACGGTGCGCTGACGCGCCGGCCCAGCGGCGTGTGGCTGCACGGCCACGGTGCGGCGCTCTTCAGCCTGACCTACGATAAGATCCAGACCTACGATGTCGGCCGCATCAATCCGAACAAGAAATACGCCCGCCGGTTTCCCACTCAGACACCGGTCGACGGCACGCGCATACCGACCTTGGCGGCGGTGTTCGACCTCGTGCGCCGGGCGGGTAATGAGACCGTTCGCTTCAATATCGAAACAAAACTGAACCCCGCGAAACTGAATTTGACACCGCCCCCGGAAGATTTTGCAAAGGCGGTTCTCGACGTTATTCGGCGCGAAAAGATGGAATCGCGGGTTACAATTCAGTCGTTCGATTGGCGGACTTTGCAAGTGGTCCAACGCCTCGCGCCAAACGTGCCGACGGTCTATCTCAGTGCGCAGCAGCGCTGGCTCAACAACATTCAGCGTGCGCATTCAGGATCTTCACCGTGGACTGCCGGATTTGATATAGACGAACATGAAGGCAGCGTGCCGAAGCTGGTGAAGGCCGCCGGCGGCAGCGTCTGGTCGCCCTATCACAAGGAAATCGATGCGGACCAACTGCGCGAGGCGCACGCGCTTGGCCTCAAGGTCGTCGTGTGGACGGTGAACGATGCGGCACGCATGGATGCGTTGCTCGATCTCGGCGTCGATGGAATCATTTCCGACTATCCCGACCGGCTGCGTGCTGTCATGGCGAAGCAGGGGATGGCGCTCCCGACGCCGACGCCGGTTACGCCTTAAGGAAACTTCTGGGAATTGGAATAGCGTGGCCGTTTCCACCCCCTTCCTAACCTTCCCCCCTCAAGGGGGAAGGGATAAACAAGGCGGATCAACGGGTTACTCTCCTCCCCCTTGAGGGGGGAGGATTAAGGTGGGGGTGGACGGCGGCGGTGCTATTCCAGTTCGCGGACGATCCCTTACGCCGAATACGGCGCCGCCCAGGGGCGGTCGTCGTAGCCTGGCGCGAAGGCGTTGTTGGTCTGCGCCGGGTTGCGGTTGATCATCTCGCGGCCGAAGAGCGGATGGGTCATCGAGCGGATTTCGTGCTCGATCTGGTACAGTTTTTTGCCGCTTTCCGGATCGATGAGGTCGACGAACCGGTATTGGTGCTGATTGCTTTCCTGCGAGATCAAGCCGCGCTCCGCTAGTTTGGCATGCGGCCGGGAAAAGTTGGCGACATAGAGCGCCAGATGATGCTTGTCGTACTTGGGTAGCTTCCCTTTCTTTTCACGGAAGATGAGCGTTTGATCCTGTCCCACCAGGACATGCGCGGCGGGGGCCTTCTCGAACGGCCTGACCTTGGCATCGGTTTCCATGATGTCGCGATAAAATGCTGCGATCCCCTTGGCGGTGCCGCTCGGCACGTCGAGCATCACGTAGGGCATGCCGAGCAAGGTGGGGCCGAATTTGGCACTCGGCTTGTGGCAGCGGAATTTGTTGCCCCACGGGCAGGAGACGTCGATGTAACCCGGTCCAGCCTTGAAGGTGAACTTCGTTCCCTTCAGGTCCTTGCGCACCGATTTCAGACTTGCGGCAAGCGCCTTCAGGTCCGGCACGACCAAACCGGTGCGGCCGCGGATGACCTGCGGCTTGCCGACCGGGAGATGGAACTGGCTGCGGCCGATATTCACCCACATGTTCACGACCCCGGTGACAAGGTAGGGGTCGCGGGTGAAGCCCATGCCGACGATGTAGAACAGCGTCGCAATTCGTTGATCGGGCACCGTCACATTCATGTGCTCGAGGCCGACGACATTGGCGAGATCTTCCGCGCTGCGGTCGTATTTGTTTTTCATGTGACCCTTCCCAAAATGTGGCCGGCTCTGTGCGGCACTATTCGTTACGCCGCGTAATTGTGCGACAGGAGGATGCGGTGCTGCAAGCCGTCGTTGTTCGGAGAACAATGCTGGGCTAGCCTTGGTGTCGGAAAAGATGAACGGAGCCGCCGGTGAGCAAGGCCTTCACCAAAGAAACCGAACCGGAAGAGTTGGAGCCAGACGACGCGCCGGATCTGCCGCCGGGCGTGAAGAACTACATCACGCCGGACGGTATGGCGCGGTTGCGCGACGAGTTGAAACAGCTGCGTACGGTCGAGCGGCCGAAAGTCGTCGATGTCGTGTCCTGGGCGGCGGGCAATGGCGACCGGTCGGAGAACGGCGACTACATCTACGGCAAGAAGAGGCTGCGCGAGATCGACCGCCGCATGCGCTTCCTGTTGAAGCGGATGGAAATCGCGGAAATCGTCGACCCCGCGCTGCAGACGAGTACGGATCAAGTGTTTTTCGGCGCGACCGTGACCTATTGCGACGAGGAAGACCGCGAGCACACGGTGCGCATCGTCGGCATCGACGAGTCGCGGCCCGAGGCAGGTGAAATCAGCTGGGTGTCGCCTATGGCGCGCGCGCTGCTGAAGGCGGAGTTGGGTGACGTCGTGACGATGCGCACGCCGAAGGGGGAAGTGGAGATCGAGGTGTTGGATATTTCGTATGGGTAGGGGTGCGCAGCGGCGCTATCAACAAAGGCCGTCATCCAATACGCCACCTGGTTATCCCCAACACTAAAACCGTCATACTCAACACCCCACCCGTCATCCTCAACTTGATTGGGCAACTGTGTTTGTCATGCGGTTTGTTGTTTGAAGGTTTCGTTGTTTCGGATCATTGCGTTGAGTGTGACGATAAGTTTTCGGGCGACAGCGATAATGGCGGTTTTGGGCTGTTTTCCGTTATCGCGGAGCCTGTCATAGAAGGGCTGAAAGGCCGGGTTACGCTTTGCGGTGAGAGCCGCGAGATAAAGGGCGCGTCTAAGGCGTGGCCTGCCGCCGCTGATTTTTCGATAGCCTTTGCGTTTTCCTGAGTCGTCGGCGATGGGTGCGAGACCGGCCAGCAGGGCGACGGCCCGGCGGTCGAGGTTTCCGAGTTCCGGCATTTCGGCGATCAGGGTCGCGGCGATGACCGGTCCGACACCGGGCGCGGTCTGCAGGGTGTGTACGAGACGGTCGAACTCCGTGTTCGTTTCGATAAGGTTTTTGATGGCGCGCTCGAAGGTAGCAATGTGGCGCGACAGGACTTCGATGAGGCTTTTGATATCGCGCCGGAGAGGACCGGGGTCGACCTGTTTGAGGCGGGTCTTTTCCTGTTTGCGCATCTCGACGAGCTGGTTGCGCCGCTGCAGCAACTCGGCCAGGTGCTGCCGTTCGGGCGAAGGCTCGCAGGTCGGCGTTGGGTCGAGACGGGCGCCGAGCCAGGCAAGCATGCGAGCATCGACGCGGTCGGTCTTGGCGAGGAGGCCGGTGGCGCGGGCGAACTCACGGGCCCGCCTCGGATTGACCCTGGCGAAGGGCCGACCGGCGCGAGACAGCACACGGCGCAGGGTTTTGTCATAGACGCTCGTGGCTTCGAAGACGACGAGCGCGTCAGGGGGCAACTCGCGCAGCAGCACCCGGATGGCATCACGCTCATTGGCGATACGCCAGGCCTTGTCGCGGGCGATGCTGAACAGGTCGAGCTGGTCCTTGGAAACGTCGATTCCGATGTGATCTTGGTATATCGTCATGGTTCCTGTCCTTGTCATGCGGGATCTGCTTGGGGCAGCCCCTGGCAACTGTTCAGGATGAGTAAGCAAACGCGGGCGGGGAGCCAGGCCCAATCACGGTCTTCAAGACCGAGGATCCAACGGTCTCCCGCCCGTTCTCATTCTGACACAAACACAACAGACAAGGATCCAGTCCGCCGCGAGGTTTGCCACCGTTCGGCTGAGGTTTGCTGCTGACGTATAAAATTGCGCTTCGTAATGCATCGCATCTTCATGAACGGCTTTAAGACAGCACCGTTGCCTGGATCCTCAATCAAGTTGAGGATGACGGTATTGGTTGGTAGAGACGGTTTTGGTTTGTAGAGGCGGCGTCGCGTTATATGCGATGTCCTCCTCAGCAAGGAGCGCGATGGCATTTGCCCTTTAAACCCCGACCAGCTTAAAATTCTCCAACCCTCACAACCCGGACTCCCGCGATGTTCGACAAGCCGCTTGAAACCGCCATCGTCCCCGTCACGCCGTTCCAGCAGAACGCCACGGTCCTGTGGTGCACCAAGACGATGAAGGGCGCCGTGATCGATCCGGGCGGGCATCTGGACCGGATCATGACGGCGGTCGACCGCGCCGGCATCACGCTGGAGAAGATCCTCATCACCCATGCGCATCGCGACCATGCCGGGGCGGCGGCGGATTTCTCGGAAGCGCAGGGCATCCCCATCGAAGGGCCGCACCGTGACGATCAGTTCTGGATCGACAAGCTGGCCGATGCGAAGGAGAAGCCAGGCTTCGACACGCCGCGTGTCTTCACGCCGGACCGCTGGCTGGAAAACAACGATACGGTGAGCGTCGGCGAACAGACGCTCGACGTGCGGCACTGCCCGGGCCATACGCCGGGGCACGTGATCTATTTCCACGCGCCGTCGCAGCTCGCGATCGTCGGTGACGTGCTGTTCCGGCGTACCGTCGGCCGCACCGATTTGCCGCGCGGCGACCACGAACAGCTGGTGCGCTCGATCACCGAACAGCTCTGGCCGCTCGGCGACGAGGTGATGTTCCTGCCCGGCCACGGCCGCCTGTCGACCTTCGGCCAGGAGCGCGAGGACAACCCCTTCGTGTCCGACCTCGCGGTGGCCACGGGCGTCGGCCCGCCCGACCCCGAAAAGGCGCTGGGGCCGGCCTTCGACTGAACATCTGTCGATGTCTTTCCAGGTGTCGGAATAGTTTACGGTTGGGCGTTCTCTGAAACTCCGCCACAACTTATTGCGAAGAAAGAGTAATTTTGAATAACGCCGGATTCGGCCACCGAATGGTGTCGGAATTCTTTACCGTTTGGCGATGTTTGACCCCTGCACATTTCGCATAACCTGCTGAAATAGTGTAATTGCAAGTGGTTGGCACAATAATTGCTTGTATTCTTGAAATAATTGACAGTTGTGGTAGTTCCCGGCTTTGGAGGACGCTGCAACTCGTTAGGGAGGGCAAAAAATGATGATCGGCAAATCAGCTAAAACGCGCTTCGGCGCTTTCATTGCAGGCGGGGCCATGCTTTGCGCGGCGTCCGCGGCGAACGCGATTCCGTTCGATATTGCTGGCCCGGCGCAGACCGGGATCGACGATGCTGGCGGTGTCGACGTGACTCTGACGGCGCTGCCGGCGGGGGTGATCACGGATCTGAATATCCAATTTCTCGTAGAAGATCCGACTGGTGGCACCATCCATCCCGAAGACTGGAGCGTTTCCCTGATTCATGGCGCGACGACGGTCGTCTTGAAATCCGCCAGTTTTACGACCCACGATGTACCAAACAACTCGTGGGATGCGACCTATGACGACGAGGCCGCCGCGGCGCTGGCGGATGCGACATCCTTCGTCGATGGCTCCTATATTCCGGAGCAGGCGCTGTCCGCGTTCGACACTCAAAACCTGGCCGGCGATTGGGTGCTTCGCTTCAACGATGCTGGGTCCCCGAACGAAGATGACGAGTTGATCTCGTGGCGGATTTTCGGCGAATTCCGCTCGACCGCGGTTCCCGAACCCGGCACGCTGGCCCTGTTCGGCCTCGGCCTGCTCGGCCTGGGCGCAGCGCGGCGGCTGAAGCGCGCGACGTAGCGTCTTTCCTATAGAACTAATCGGTTTGCGGCGGCTCTCGGGCCGCCGTTTTCCGTTAAAGCGCGATCACGCCCTGCATCACGGGGACGCAGCGTCCTGCGATGGTCACGCGTTCGATCTGCCCGCCGGATTTGCCCGCGTTGACGATGATCTCGCTTGGCCGGCCCATTTCGACACCCTGTTCGATGTGGATGCGCGCGGCCCCGTCCGCATTGCTCTCCAATGAAACCAGGAACGCCCCCAGCGCGGCAGCCGCGCTGCCCGTCGCCGGGTCTTCCCAATTGGTCCGTTCGATCACCGAAAGGCTCTGGCCGCTCGGCGACGAGGTGATGTTCCTGCCCGGCCATGGCCGTCTGTCCACCTTCGGCCAGGAGCGCGAGGACAATCCCTTCGTGTCCGATATCGCCGTGGCGACCGGCGTCGGCCCGCCCGACCCCGAGAAAGCGCTGGGACCGGCCTTCGATTGACAGCGCACTACCATCCTGTGGGATGTCGGAATATCTTACAGTTGGGAGAATTCCGGAGTTTTCACACAACCTTTTGGGAATAAACAAATTTTCGGCTGAGCGAGCGGTTTGGGGTCCGGAAAGTGTCGGGGTTCTTTACGGATTTGCGTCCCTTTGTGCGCGCAGACATTCCATAATTTATTGATTTTGTTGAATTGTTGCGCAATGGCCCAAAATTTGCTTAATTCTCCGGCATAACGCGATGTTTTGGGCGCGTGCAGGATATGACGCGCTGGGGAGAGAGAACAATGTTTGGACTCTTAGCTAAAACGCGCCTTGGTGCTTTTGTCGTGGCCGCTGTGCTGAGCACGGCGATGATGCTGTCAACCGGGACGAACGCGACGATCATCGGCGACCAGATCACCGTGAGTTCGTCAGGCGGCGGCGTCGGAAACCAAACGGTCGATGTGACGGTTCAGGACGGATCGGTCGAAATCTCGAATGAGGTCAACGACGTTTTTGGACTGGCCTTTGATGAGTTCATCGATATCGAAGAGTCCACGATCCAGCTGTTTCTAGGTGTAGCCGTTTTTTTTCAAGGCGCGACCTTCACCTTCTCCGATCTTGACTGGATCGGCGAATCGGGTTTTGTGTCGAATGCCGAGCTCGCTTCCATCACCGACTTCAATGATACGGGGACCTCGGTAGAATTCGGCGACGATTTTATTTCGATCACAATTTCCGGCTCTTCCCTACCAACTCGGTCGCTGTTCACGATTGATTTCGAAGCGACCCACGGCGTTCCCGAACCCGGCACGCTGGCCCTGTTCGGCCTCGGCCTGCTCGGCCTCGGCGCGGCGCGGCGCGGCGGCTAAAGCGCCGCGGCATAGCGTCTTTCCAATAGAACGCATCGGTTTGCGGCGGCTCCCGGGCCGCCGTTTTCCGTTAAAGCGTGAGCGTACCCTGCATGACGGGGACACAGCGTCCTTCGATGGTGACGCTGTCGACTTTCCCGCTCGACTTGCGCGCATTGACGACGATTTCGCTTGGGCGGCCCATCTCGACACCCTGTTCGATGACGATGCGCGCCGCCCTATCCGCTTGCGGCTCCAGCGAAACCAGAAAAGCGCCCAGCGCGGCGGAGGCGCTGCCGGTCGCCGGGTCTTCCCAATTGTTGCTCAATGGCGCGAACATGCGCGCCCGCAACGCGTCGATGCCCTCGCCCCTGCGCGCATAGACGAAGACGGAGAAGCGTCCGCTCAGATCGGCAAGACCGTACCTCTCGGCCGCCGCGCGGAACGCATCGAGATTGGCGTGCGCCGTAGCCAGCGAGTCCATATCGGTCTCGGCGACGAAGAAGGGCAGCCCGACGGAGGCCAGTGTCGGCTTGTGCCGCTCGGTGATGATCGCATCGGTGGGCAGCGAAACGCAGGCGGCGTAGACCGCCGGGTCCATCGTCTGGCCGGTTTCCAGGGGCTGCGGCGCCTTGATCCGCGCGCCGATGACGGCATCGCCATCGCGCACGACGTCGATTTCGACGAGCCCGGCCTTCTCCTCGAAGCGCAGGGCGTCGCCTGGGATCTTGCCGAAAATCTCCGGCTGCTGCGCCAGGACGAACCCGGTGCCGACATTGGGATGGCCGGCGAAGGGCACTTCCTGCGCGCGGGTGAAGATGCGCACCTGTGCGGTGTTCTCAGGATTTTGTGGGGGAAGGATGAAGGTCGATTCCGCGTAGTTGAATTCGGCGGCGACCTGCTGCATTTGTTCGCCGGTCATGCCGCGCGCATCCAGAACGATGCCGAGCGGATTGCCGCCGAAGCGCTGCGCGGTGAAGACGTCGACCGTGACGTATGGAAACGTGGTCACACCGAGGACAGGTCCGGCGGGTTGCCGAGCATGAAGGCGCCGACCGTTTCGTAATGCGCGCGGCGGCCCTGCATCTGTTGCGTGACGGTATGCAGGTCGCGGAAGCGGCGCTCATAAGGGCCGCTGGCGAAGATCGCCGTGGCGCCGGCCGCGTCGTAGATCGTGTCGGCCGCGCCCTTCGCCTCGTGAATGCCGTGTGTCGTGGCGAGGCGGATGCGCATGCGCTGCTCGACGGTCAGCTCGCCGGTGCTCAGCACCGCGGCCCAGATATCGTCGAGTTCGGCGCGCAGGAAACACCGCGCGGCGTCGAGCCGAATCGACGCGCGGGCGAATTCCGATTGCACCACCGCGTTCTGGCTCAGGGTGCTTTTCTGCATCCTCGGCGTTTTCTTGAGAGTCAGCTCGGCGAACGCGTCGAGCATCGATTGCGCGATGCCGATGGCGACACCGGAGAAGCCGCTGGCATACAGGTTCGTCTGCCGGAACAGATAAAGCGGCGAGTCGGTGCGGCATTCCTTAGCATCATCGCGGTGCACCGTATGTTCGTAGGGGACGTACAGATCCTTGATGTGGTAGCCGTCGCTCGCCGTGCCGCGCAGCCCGACGACGTTCCAGATATCCTCCCACTCGATCTCGCTGGCGGGGATCAGCATGGTGCGGATGGTCTTGCCGCCTTTTTCGTTAAGCACGGGCTCGTCGTTCTCGTCGACGACCGTCGAGTGCGTGCCGATCCAGGTCGCGTGCCGGCCGCCGCTGGCGAAGGCGCAATCGGCATTGACGCGGAAGCCGTCGCCCTCGCGCTTGGCGATCGACTTGCCGGGTCCCCAGGCGAGTACGCCTTGCGGATCGTCGCCCCAGATCTTGTTGGCGACGGGGGTGTCCAGGAACGAGGCCGTCATCGCGCAGCCATTCGCCTGACACAGGCACCAGGCGGTGCTGGCATCGTGCTTGGCGACTTCCTCGATGATGCGGGAGAAGTCGTGCGGACAGACTTCGGCGCCGTTGAAGCGTTTTTCGAGCAGCAGGCGGAACAGGCCGGCATCATAGAGCCCCTGCCGCAGTTTGAGAGGCAGGCGTCGGCCTTGTTCGATTTCGTCCGCGGAGTCGTCGATCAGCGGACCCAGATCCCGCACGCGGTCGAGATAATTGTCCAGTTGGGTCCGTTCGACGGCGACGGGGGATGCGCTTGTTGCCATGGTCCTACACTGCCTTCCTTCGCCGCCGGTCTCTCAGGCCTTGCCCGCCGCGCGGCGCATATCGTCCCGGTATTTGCCGATCCGGTCCTTTAGCCCGGGAATGCTGGCCGATTTGACCAGATCCGCCATGTCCTGCGCCCGCATATCGGGCGCGGTCACGGTGAACAACGCCGCGCTGGCCTCGACGCTCAATGTCTGGGCCGCTTGCGCTGCCGCCTCAACGATCCCGGGCCATTCGGAAGGATCGGCGATATCACTGGCAAAATTGTAGCCTTTTGCCTCCGCCGCGTCGAATGTGCGGGTTTCGTTCTGGATGTTGCGGGCCGCGTCCTGCCCGATCCGGGCCACCAAACGCCGCGTTCCCAGGACGATCCCAAAGGCCAGCCCCGGCATGCGGAACTGGGTACCGGGTGCTGCGACCCGCTGGCTGCAGGCGCTGAACAGATCCGCCCCGGCGCCGAAGATGCGGCCGTGGCCCATCGCCAGGGTCGGGAAAGGGGCGTGATAGACCGCTTGGAGCAGGGTCTCGATGCGCAGCAGCCGCAGCACCAGATCGCCGTCGCTCAGATCGTCGAATCCGGACAGATCGAAGCCGGAACAGAAGGATTTGCCCGTCCCTTCCATGACCAGTAGACGCGTGCCGTCCTGCGCCGCCGTATGCACCGCGTCGAGCAGGGATTCGGTCAGGACCGGCCCCAGCGCGTTGGCGATGTCGGGCCGGTTCAGAGTCAAATGTGTCACCGCGCCATCGCGCGCGACCGTCAGTTCTTCGCTCATGAGATCAACCTAAATCGCGTGCCGCAGACGGTGACCATATCACCCTCGACCGGGCAGTTGCGTGTTTTCGCTGCGGTGATAATAGCGTCGCGGTCCGACACATGCAGATCGACTTCGCCCAACCCCTCGCCCCGTCCGTCCGTCGCCAGCACGAAACGCAGCACGCCGTTCTCCAGCGGCAGAAGCGTGACGCCGTCGGTGATCGGCTGCGGCGTCACCGCGAGGATCTCGCCCCATCGGGCCGCCAGCGCGTCGGGATCAGGGCTTTGCAGTTCGGCTGCCGTCATCGTGGAGACGCGGTCGGTTCTGACGGCGTCTTTCCAGGTCTTGCCGGCCGGATGCCAGGGGCCGTCCGGCGCACCGTCGCCGGCGCTCCAGCTCGTTTCCAGCATCGAGCCGCCGGTATCGCGCGGGTGCAGCTGCAGCCCTTCGTAATCGCCGTATTCCATGTGATTGACGATACGGATGCCGAGCCTCTCGCAGCGCGCCTGCCGTTCGGCGATATCGTCGCATTGCAGGATGACGATATAGCCGCCGTCGCCCTTGCGCCGTTCGATATAACGCTGCGCCGCCGTCCCGTCGCGAAACGGCGCCACGACTTCGAGGAAGTTGTTGCCGACAGGCAGTAGCGCATTGACGAGGCCGAATTTCTCGACGCCGAGGTCGTGAAAGCAGGTCGCGATGCCGAACACAGCCTCCAGATCGGCGACGGCTGGTTCGAGGTCACTCGCGACAAGGCATATTTGTCTGAGGCGGAGCATGTTAAAACTCTACTCTAAAACGCGGAACGGGCGTTCAATTCCACAGCCGTAGAAAACCCTTTTCCGTCATCCCTGACAAGCGGCGTAGCCGCGCAGATCGGGGATCCATGCTCATGCCGGACGCGGTTGCACCATGGATCCCGGCTCGGCGGCGCAATGCGCCTTGTCCGGGATGACGCGTTGGGGGATGTCCGCGTATTTGCGCCTATACCTCAGAACGCCGCCAACGGCTGGAACGCGGCCGCGCCCATCTTCATTGCCGCGCCGGTGATCGCCGCACCGCGTTTCACCACCATGCGGTGGTTCTCGCGTTTTGCCGCGCTGTCGATATCTGTTGCCGGATCGCCCTCGACGATGAGGAAGTCGGCGAAACTGCCCTTGGCGATGCGGCCTTCGCCCGGCAGGTCGACCAGATCCGCGGCCGAGCTTGTAGCGATCTTCAGCGCGTCAATCGGCGCGACGCCGATACCGACCATGAGCGCCAGCTCGTCCGAATTGGCGCCATGCTTGTTGAATGGCGTGCCGGCGTCGGTGCCCATCGCGATTCTACCGCCGGCGTCATAGAACATCTTGATCGAGGCGACGTGATGCTCGGCAATGCGCTCCGCCTTTTCCATCACGTAATCCGGGATGCCGCTATCCTTCATGCTGACGATATTGTGCAGCGCGGCCAGGGTCGGCACGAGCCAGGTGCCGTGCTCCATCATTTCCTGCACGGTTTTCTCGGTCATGAAGATGCCGTGCTCGATCGAGGTGATGCCGCCGCGCACCGCATTCAGAATGCCTTCCGTGCCTTGCGCGTGGCTGGCGGTCCGTTTGTGGAAGCGGTTCGCCTCGTGAATGCCGGCGGCCATTTCCTCCGCCGAATAATGCGCGTCCTCCGGATTGACGCCCGGCGTCATGACGCCGCCGGTGGCCATGATCTTGACCAGATCGCTGCCGGCATGAACCTGCTCGCGCACCGCCTTGACCACCTCGTCGATGCCGTCGGCGACGCGGCCGTGCCGGTTGCCGTGTCCGCCGGTCATGCAGATCATCTTGCCGGACGCGCGGATCGACGGCCCCATCAGATCGCCCGCATTGCAGGAATCGCGCACCGCGAATTCCAAATAGTCGCGGCCGCCGCAATCGCGGATTCCCGTGACGCCGCCCGCCAGGGTCGTCTGCGCCCGCGCCAGCGCCTTCATGACGGTCTGGCCCGGCAGCAGCTTTTCCGCCGCCGTCCCCGGATCGCCTTCCGCGCCGAGACACAGATGCACGTGGCAGTCGATCAGCCCCGGCATCAAGGTGCCGCCGGCCGTGTCGACCACCGTCCCGTCGAAGCCATCGAAGCTCGCAACCGGCGCGACCTGCGCGACCGTGTCGCCGTCTACCAGTACGCCATGGTCGGAAACCGGCGCGTTGTCGCCATCGAAAAGCGCGCCACCCTTGTAAAGGATCTTCATGTTGCTTCCCTCAGCTCAGATTGCGTTTGCCCATGTCGAAGAAGACGTCCCGAACTTTGAGCGTGTTTCGCGTACCATCGCCGGTTGCGGGACGGTTGGCAAGCGTTGGGCGTCACGCGATCTCTCATCCGATTTATAGTATGCTGGCGTAGCGTATATATGACCACGCGAGCAGGCTGGGCCTGGGGTACTTATGGGGTCGCGGAGTAGCTGCGTTCTGGATCGCGCCCTGAGACCGTATGAGGGTATTGCGATGCTGACGGACAATGAGGTTGAGGAGTTTTTCCGGCGTCTCCAGGACCGTATGCCCAAACGGTCCGCCGAGCCGCACGTCAAAGAGGACCCGGATCACTTCCGGGCGCTCGTCTCCTGCCTGCTGTCGGCGCAGAGCCGGGACGCGAATACGGCCAAGGCGAAGAACGCGTTGTTCCGGCTTGCCGATACGCCCGAAGGCATCCTCATGCTGCCCGATGCGGACATCGCCGCCGCGATCAAGCCCGCCGGCCTCTACAACATCAAGACCCGCCGCGTGAAGGCGCTCTGCCGGGCGCTGCTCGACGAATACGACGGCATCGTGCCGAAGGACCGCCCCAGCCTGATGGAACTGCCGGGGATCGGCCGCAAATGTGCCGACATCATGCTGCTGTTTTCGTTCGGCGAGCCGGCCATCGCCGTCGATACGCACGTGCACCGCGTCTCCAACCGGACCGGACTGGCGCGCGGCAAGACGGAAGCGCAGACCGCGGCCGCGCTGGAACCGCGCGCGCCGCAATGGGCGATGATGGACGGTCATATGTGGCTGCTCGAGTTCGGGAAACGGACCTGCACGTCGCGTGCGCCGAAATGCGCGGCCTGCTTCCTGAACGACCTCTGCGAGGCGCCGCGGCTGTAGGGTTTCAGCGCGGTCGCCGTAGCGCAAGGTGCGCTTCTGATCTGAGTCTGCCTATATGGTCACGCCATTGGGGTCACGCCATTGGGGTCAGGTCTTGCAATCACACATTTCTATGTTGTCGTCGCTTCGTAGGCGCGTACGGCGCGGCTGACGGTGGCGTAGTGTACGCCGAAATGGGCGGCGATAGCCTTCATCGTGTAGCCGCCCGAAAGATAAGCCCGCGCCATCGCCTCTTGCCGGCTGCCGCTCTCGGCGGCAAACGTGGCCAAGGGCGGTGGCGCCGTGCGCTGCGCCCGCGGTATTTCGGCCATCTCTTCGCCCGCCGCGCGGGCCTTCAAGGCGTCGGCAAAACCTTCGCCGCCAAGATAGATCTGGTCGCGTAAGCCTTCCCACACCGATGGGGCGTTGTGTGGCTGACCCGCCATTAGGGTCAGGTCTTGCAATCACACATTTTTATATTGCCGTCGCTTCGTAGGCGCGTACGGCGCGGCTGACGGTGGCGTAGTGTACGCCGAAATGGGCGGCGATAGCCTTCATCGTGTAGCCGCCCGAAAGATAAGCCCGCGCCATCGCCTCTTGCCGGCTGCCGCTCTCGGCGGCAAACGCGGCCAAGGGCGGTGGCGCCGTGCGCTGCGCCCGCGGTATTTCGGCCATCTCTTCGCCCGCCGCGCGGGCCTTCAGGGCGTCGGCAAAGGCTTCGCCGCCTAGATAGATCTGGTCGCGCAAGCCTTCCCACACCGGCGGGGCGTTGCGGCCTTCCGCGACGAAGCGCCGATAGCGCGTCCGTGCCGCGGCCTTCGTCCGGGCGAACTGGCGCAGAAGCCAGCCGGTCTCCAGCCAGGCCGGCGCTGCCGCGAGCCCGGCGCTCGCCCGATAACTGCTCCAGCGCCAGTCCTGCGCGCGGCGCACCATGCCGGCCCGCACCGGGTTCAGTACCACATAGCGCACCAGCGCCAGAAGATAGGCGTCGCGCTCCACCAGGATCGCCGTGAAGCGGCCTTGGAAGAGGTGACCGACCCGGCCGTGCCGGCGGTTGAAACGCTGGGTGTAGACGCCGTTCAGCTGGCGCATGCCGCGGCTCAGGTTCGGCGCGGGCGTCTCCACCAGCAGATGATAATGGTTGTCCATCAGGCAGTAGGCGTGCGTGCGCCAACGGAAGCGCGCGGTCAGGTGATAGAGCGCGCCAGCAAATTCGATCCGCAATGGTCGGGCCATGCTACGATCCTAGAAAAATGAATGTATGAATGCAAGACCTGACCCTCGCTTCCTTAGATCGTAATTCGCGAGCGTCTTGTCGCGATAAGGTCCTAATGTAGGATTGCAAGACCTGACCCCGCACTTCTTGGGGTTAGCTCAACCTGACCACGCACTTCTTTGTGAATCGGTGAAGTGACTATATTATTGCGAGATCTGAGCCAATCCGATATGTGACTTAAACGTTTCTCACAAAGGTTGTCACTATGGAGTCGAATTCCGATAGCGATTTGGTGCGTGCTTCCGGTCCTTTTTCTTTAAGGGCGCTACCATCGCATTCGGACGAGTATGACGCATATGAGAGTGTGCTGTATCGCTCAGAAGAAGATACCGGCCTCGTCGTCGACGGTGTTTATCTTTGTGGTCAGTATGCCGTTGGCGATCGCTGCCTTTTGTTTATAGAAGACCAGGTGATGCTCGAAGAAAGCCTGTACATCTATCTTATCGACTCCGCGATGGTCGTTCTTGATAAACTTACCATAAGTTCATTGTATGCTAGCGCAACGCTGGAAGATTTATCGGCTGAATCGAAGAGTAGTTTCGTGTTTCAGTCTCTTGGCAGACATTGGACCTTAAGGGTTCTGCAAGCGCCGTGTTTTTATTTTCCCTTATTTGGTATGCCGGGCTATGTGAAGCGGGTGCGCTTATGGAAATCATATTTCGTTATATCGAATCGCATTATCGATACGACTCTCATTAAGGATTGATTTTGGCGTCAAAACTGGCCCAGCGGTGCCTATGAACCTTCGTTTTGTTCTTCCGAACTACTAGATAAGTCTTCCAAAAACTCAATACCAACTTCAACGCCTAAGCCGCCTAGAATTCCGCCAACTATAACGCCGATGCCGGAACATACAGGAGCGCCCGGGCCGCAAAATAGGCCGAAGAGTGAGGGTCAGGTCTTGCATTCACACATTTACTTATTAGATCGCAATTCGCGTGCGTCTTGTCGCGATAAGGTCCTAATGTAGGACTGCAAGACCTGACCCCGACCTTCTCGACCTTCCGCGTCTTGAGGACTGTCGGCAACAACGCTTGTCTTCTAGTCTGAATTTTCTCTCAACTATGGAAGAAAGCGGCTGTCAAAATACGCGCCATCATATTCCACGTTGGTTTTTCAGGCATTTCCAATGATTGGTTCTTATAAAAACCTTCTAACCCGTGAACCACTCCGGCAACACCACCGACGTACTCCGATACTGGCTGTTCTTCAAAGAAACCTTTTTGGTATCCTTCCGCTAGAAAATCAGCGTATTCGGATAATTCCTCACGAGTGGAAACAGCGTCACGGAGTTGCCGTATTTTTTCTTTAAACATCTGCTTTTCTTCGTTCATTTTCTTTTTCCTTTTCTGAGTTCAATCGACATACCGTCATCTTTTGTAGAAAGTTTTTCTTCTAGCTCGTCATCAATTTCTTCCGCTGTCGCCATAACGTAAGGGATATCCCTTTTTGCAACACGATACGCAACAAGACGCCGGTGATCTAACGTGTAAACTTTCCCTTTAAACACAGAATTTGGGATCAGGTCTTGCATTCCTACATTTACTTATTAGATCGCAATTCGCGTGCGTCTTGTTGCGATAAGGTCTTAATGTAGGACTGCAAGACCTGACCCTGACCTTCTGGCATTATGCTCAACCTGAAATCGTTCCTTGTGATTCTCCAGGGAAGGGTCAGCTATGGCTGAAAGCAGCTGCCAACAAACGTGCCATCATGTTCCAATTGGGATGTTCCGGCATTTCGAGTGATTGATTTCTGTACCAGCTATCCAATGCTTCGACCAAAGCTGCATAACCATCTAAGTAATCCGCCACGGATTGCTCTTCCTCGAAGCCTTGTTGATATCCATGAGCTAGTAGCCTGACAAATTCAAAGAGGTCTTCTCTTGAGTTGACTTCGTTGACCTGCCGATCCATTTTTTCGTTGTAGTTTTTTTCATCTTCTTCCATCGTCATTTCCTCTTTAAAATTTCTATAGAGATACCAGAATTCTTAGTACTCATTTTAGGTTTTCTTCCTCCGGTCGCTTTCGCGATCTCTTCAGGCGTAGCTTTCCTATATTGTATATTTTTCCCGGCTAGACGATGCGCAATGAGTCGCCTGTGATCGAGAGTAAACACATGCTCTCCGATAGCTGCGATCCTTATCTTCTCTATTGGCTTGCCTGTGCCATCTAATAGCTCTCTCACCATCTGCTCGAGAGAGCGGCCATCCTGAAAGTCTCGTTTTATTGTATTCTGCATAGGGCGGATACGGTTCGGATCAATTTCACCGCTATCCTTTAGAGCGTCGAACTCCGCTTTGGTCATCGGATTTTTCGTTGCCGATTTATTGGGCAGCTTAACATTGAACTCGTCTTCGGGGTTTTCTCGTTTTTTGTTTCTTGAAGACGAACCGCCTTGAGTTGCTCCGGGGTTTCTGGGGAGCTTCCTTGATTTACCGGGCAAGTTTTCAAGGAACTCTCGCCCAACTTCGGCAGCTGATCGGGCTCTGTCTTCTTCCGCAAGATCCTTGAACGAAATAACGCCGGCAATTTTCTGCGCTCTGTCAGATTTTTCACCGACGTTGAAGCTGTTGATCAAGCGCCGAAAATCGATAGGCCGCCCTTCCGTCCGTTCCAGCAAGGCGGCTTTTTCTTCCGCCGTGATCCCATTTTGCCCGCCTTCAAAATGTCCCGCAGCAGAAGCGCACGGTCCGGGTTGAGGCCGAACTTTGCCGCTTCGGCCGCGAACGTCTCATCGTCCTTGTCCCACCTATCTTCGAAGAAGCTGTTTACCTCGCCGGGCGTCTTTGTGCCTTTCCGCCTTCCCAGGGGCGATAGGAATTCGTCACGACCCGCGCCGCCGATCAGGGTGTTGTCGTCTATTGCTACAACATCCGGTTTGGCGAGGGTTTCCATGGCGCGTTTTGCGGCGCGCTGCGGGTCGCCGGTTTGCGTGAGCTCGTGCAGAGCGGCTTTCTGGAGGACGAAGGGTTCGATGGCGGGATCGAGGCGGCCTTGCTGCACCATTGCGTCCCGCAGCGTTTCGACGGCCGATTGTACATCGGCGATCTGGTCCGGGGTTTTGCCTTCGGTGAGTTGCGCATAGGGTACGCCCATGGCCGGCAGCAGCGCCTGAAGCTTCTTGGGGTTGTCGGCGACGGCGGCGATGGCGATCGTTTCCGGGTCCAGCCCCTCCGTCTGCATCTCGCCCAGTACGGCGTCGAAATGCCTGCCATATTTTTCCTTCTGGTTCAGAATCTCCGGCGCACGGGCCAGTGCCGGCAGGCCATCCAATTCGGCCGCCATGGTGCGCGCTTCTTCCTTCGGCAGGACCTTGCGCAGCGCTTCTGGCACCTCGCGCTTTTCCTGTACTGCCAGGCTCCGCGTGACCGCCCGCTCCGCATCGCCGCTCGCCTTCGCGGCGGCCACCAGGGGGTCGCGTTCTGCGTCTGCGCCGGGGTCGGCGTGACGCTCGGCGATTATGCGCTGTGCCTTATCCGTGACGGCCTCGAACGTCTTCTGGTCCTCCGTGCCCGTGCCTTCGGCTGGCCGTAGTGCTTTCACGGCTGCCTCGATTTCCGATTGCGAGGACGCGCCATGCTGCTGTCCAAAGTCGAACAGCGTCCGCGCCCGGCGCTGGGCCAGCTCGAAGTCATCGAACTACTCCGGCGGCAGGATCGCGGCCGCGCGCTCCGGCAGGCCTTCGAGGCCGGTCCCGGCCCGCTCGATCGCCGCGCCATGGATATCCATATCGCTCAGGATCGCCGTTACCTCGCTCGCTTCGCGCGCCGCCGCCTCCCGGGTCAAGTCGACGATGCTGTCTTCGTCCAGCAAGGTCCTGGCGTCGGGGCCTTTGAGAAAGTCGAGTACCGGTACGGCCTCGCCGCGGGCGATGCGGCCGCGCAACAGCGCCACGTCGAGGCTGCGCTCGAAGGCCGCCTCCTTCTCGCGCAGGGTCTCGTCGGACCAGCCCAGATCGTCTTTGTTCTGGCGCAGGACGCCGCGTCCTTTCTCCAGCGACAGTTTGATCATGTCCGGTTTGGCGGACACGGTTTCGCGGTGCCGGTCGAGGATGCCGTCGACGCGGAACACGAGATTGGCGGCGCCGATGTTCTGGTCTTCGACGCCGCGGTCGATAAGGCGGAACTTCTTGTGGCCATCGAAGATCTTTTGGTGACGCGCCTGCTGCTCGGGGTTTTGAATTCGCTTTATGTGAGCGTCGCCCGCTTCCTCGAAGGAGAGCAGGGGCGGATTGTCCGCGCTTGGGGTGGCCGCGTCGCTGATGCGCGTCTCACCCTCGCCATCCTCGTCCGCGTCTTCGAAGAAGAAACCGTCCGGCGGCGAAACGGCGCGCCCCTTGGCCAGGTCGGCATCGAATTTCTGCGCCTTGAGTCTTTCGTCCGCCTCCTTGAGCCGTTTGCGCTTGCGGGCGAAATCGTCGAGCGCCTCGCCGAAGTCGCCCAGCGACCGCCCGACCTCCTGCAGCGCCGCCCCCGTGGGGTCGGGAGCGGGGGCGTTCAGGGCCGGCAGGCGCAGGCCGTTGGTGGATACGCGCGTGACGTCTCGCACGCCGGGCAGTCGGGGCATGGGTGGGGCTCCTTTGAAGGTTGGAACGTTTGGTTGATACGGTTTCCCTCACCCCGGCCCTCTCCCTAAGGAGCCCTCCGCGAAATTGTGTTGCTAGCGTTTCCACCCCCTTCCTAGCCTTCCCCCCTCGAGGGGGAAGGGATAACTAAGGCAGGTCAAAAGTTACTCTCCTCCCCCTTGAGGGGGGAGGATTAAGGTGGGGGTGGAAACGCCGGCGTCACTCCATTTCGCGGAGGGCTCCTTAGGGAGAGGGCAGGAGGGTGAGGGGGAGAATTATTGGGGGCTCGCGCCGTCGATCCGGGAACCGGGACAACGCCGCGTTTGGCATCGACATGGATCCTCGGTCAAGCCAAGGATGACGAATGAGGGGTAGGATATTGGCCGTACGCACAGGCAACGGCGGCGCTTCGGCATGCGCACGAAAAAGCCCGCCGCGGCGTTTTCCGGGCGGGCGCAGATCTTGCTGATAGGCGTTTTATACAATTTCACGGGTGATTAAACAACAACCCTGCTTCGCGATGGCGCAGGATCGGGCGCGCGGCTGGCGCCCGCCATTTGGCGTTCGCCTGCCCCTGTGCTACCAAATTCGATGCTGGAGGCCTCGCCTCTGGCGGCCAACCGACGGGGAGGCGAGTTTGAAAACGCGGAATCTGACCGATCATTTCGGCCTTGAGGTGCAGGGGGTCGACCTCGCCGCGCCGATCTCCGACGACCAATTCGCTGAGATCGCCACCGCGTTCGACACCCGCTCGCTGCTGCTGTTCCGCGGCCAGATCCTCACCCCGGCGCAGCAGGTCGCGTTCGGCGAACGGTGGGGCGTGCTGGAGCACCATTTGCTGACCCAATTCACCCTGCCGGCGCATCCGGAGGTGTTCGTCCTCACCAACAAGAACGAGGACGGCAAGCCGGTCGGCGCGCACAAGACGGGCTGGCACTGGCATATCGACAATACCTACATGCCGCGCGCGAGCCTGGGCTCGCAGCTCTATGCGCGCGAGATACCGCCGGAGGGCGGCGACACGCTGTTCACCAGCCTGACCACGGCCTATGACCGGCTGCCGGACGATCTGAAGGCCCGCATCGAAAATCTCGAAGCGGTGCACAGCTACAAATACGTCTACGCCAACAAATACCCGGACCGGCCGCCGCTGACCGCCGAACAGTTGGCGCGGGTGCCGGACCGGGTGCATCCGGTGGTGCGCGTGCATCCCGCGACGGGGCGCAAGGTGCTTTATGTCAGCGAGCAGATCATCAAGCAGTTCGTCGGCATGTCCGTCGAAGAGAGCCAGACACTGCTGGACGAACTCAACGCCTACGCGACACGGGACGATTTGATCTACCGGCATCGCTGGCGGGTCGGCGACCTGATGTTCTGGGACAACCGGGCGACGATGCATTTCGCGCAGCCCTATGACGACGTCAATCACGTCCGTCTGATGCACGCCACGCGTGTCGTCACCGACGTGTTTACGGGCGAAGCGGTAGCGGACGAGGCGGCGGCCTGACGCAAAGCGGGAGGGAACGGTCATGGCGGAGGCGGAACGGCAGACGATCCCGGCGCGCGGCAGTCTCGCCGTGCGCGTGCGGCGCGGCCAGACCGTGCAGGTGATCAACACCCATGGCCAGCAGGTCGTCGATACCTGGGCGTTTGCCGCCACGGACCTGGGCGAGTTCATGTCGATGGAGCACAGCCGCGCGTCCTTCCGCAAGGCGATTCCCGACGTCGGCGATGCCTTCGTGACCAACCGGCGGCGGCCGATCCTGACGATTACGGCGGACACCAGCGGCGGCGTGCACGATACGCTGATCGCGGCGTGCGACCCGTTCCGCTACGAGCAGCTCGGTCATGTGGGGTATCACGAGAACTGTACGGAGAATTTGCATGCGGCGCTGGCAACGCTCGACGTTGTGGCGCCGGAGACGCCGTGCCCGCTCAACTTGTTCATGAACATTGCGATCCTCGAGGAAGGGCGGCTCGACTGGCGGCCGCCGGTCAGCAAGCCCGGCGATGCGATCAGCCTGCGCGCGGAACTCGACTGCATCGCCGTCTTCTCGGCCTGCCCGATGGATCTGCTGCCGATCAACGGGACCGACGGTGTGCCGACCGAGGCACACATTACGATAGGCGATTGAGACATGCTTACAGCCGACCAGATGCTCGATCCCGTACACTTCGCCAACGTGCTGAAGCCGCCGCTCGAAGCGGAGAACCTGCCGCCCTGGTGCTATACGGACGCGGCGTTCCATCGGCTCGAAATCGAGCGGATTTTCATGAAGAGCTGGAACCTCGTCGGCCGCGCCGATCTGGTGGCGAACCCGGGCGATTATCTGGCGACCGACGTGGCGGGCATTCCGGTGATCGTGTTGCGCGGCATGGACGGCGCGGTCCGCGCCTTCGCCAACAGCTGCCGCCACCGCGGCACGCAGCTGCTCACCGGCGAGGGCAATTGCCGCGCCATCGTCTGCCCCTATCACAGTTGGGCCTTCGATTTGGACGGCAGGCTGGTCAGCGCCGCCGGGATGGAACAGACGATTGGTTTCGATAAAGAAAACAATGGGTTGATAGAGATTCGGCTGGACAGCTGGGCCGATTTTCTGTTCGTCGCCTTCTCGCCCGATACCGGTAGTTTACCGGCCTTTCTCGGCACCCTCCCCGACCACCTCGCGGCCTACGATTTCTCCAATCAGGTCACCACCCGCCGCAAGGTCTGGGACGTCGCCTGCAACTGGAAAATCTATCTCGAAAACCAGCGCGAATCCTATCACATCCCGACCGTGCACCGGGAATCGCTCGGCGATCAGATCGCGGCGCCGCTGGAGTCGGAAGGCGCGTGGTCGGGCTCGCTGATCGGGGTCGCGCAGACCGCAGGGATCCTGAAGGACGAGACCACGCCGTTCCCGCCGATCGCGTCGCTGACGGAGGTCGAGCGCAAGGGCAGCCACTTCATCGGCCTGTATCCCAACATCTACCTCGTGGCGACAACGGACTGCTTCTGGTGGATGGAAATCCGGCCGCGCGGCCCGGACCGGATCGAGCTCGTCGTCGGGTCCGGATTCCCGAAAGAAACCGTGGCGCGCGACGATTTCGACGCGGTCGTCGAGCGCTACTACCGGCGCTGGGACATGAGCCACGACGAAGACAACCGCATCTGCGAGCAGCAACAGGCGGGCCTGACTTCGCCGCTCGCACGGTCCGGGCGGCTCGCCCGTCGCGAATGGGGCGTGAATGCCGTGGACCGCTGGGTCGTCGAGATGCTATTGGCCGGATAGCGACGGTTCCTACCAACCGCCGCGTCTATAGGAACGAGCGGAACTCACATCATGTCCGATCAGCTATTGCCGGACGCCCCGGAACGACTCGCGGCGTTGGAAGCCCGCGTCTCGCAGGCGCTGGATTATCTCGGCGACAGGCCGGCCAATTGGGTGCCGCCGCGCGATGGGATCGACCGCGACGTGGTGATCGTCGGTGCGGGACAGGCGGGCCTCGCGATCGGCTTTGCGCTGAAGCGGGACGGGGTCACCAACATCGAACTGTTGGACGCCGCACCCAAAGGTCAGGAAGGGCCGTGGCGGACATATGCGCGGATGGAAACATTGCGTTCGCCGAAAGATATTCCGGGGCCGGAACTCGGGATCGCGGACCTGACATTCCGCGCCTGGTACGAAGCCGCCTACGGTGACGCTGCCTATCATGCGATATACAAAATCCCCACCGGTGCTTGGATGGACTACCTGCTGTGGTACCGCGACCAAGTTGATCTGCCGATTGAAAACGATGTCCGGGTGACGCGGGTAGAGCCCTGCGACGGAGGGTTTCGATTGCATCTCGACCGGTCCGGCACGCCCGGCACCTTGACGGCGCGCAAGCTGGTTCTCGCGACCGGAATGGACGGCTTTGGGCGTGCGTTTATTCCCGACATGATCCGCGAGGGGCTGCCGCCGGACCGCTATGCGCATTGCGCTGAACCGGTCGATTTTGAGGCGCTGGCGGGCAAGCGTGTCGCCGTGCTGGGCGCGGCGTCGTCGGCGTTCGACTATGCGGGGGCGGCCCTGGAAGCCGGCGCCGGGAAGGTCGACCTGTTCTGTCGCAGCGCCGAGCTCTACCGATACAACCGCTTCAAGCAGATCAACTATCCGGGCGTGCTGCACCATTATGTCGACCTGGATGATGCCGACAAATGGAGGATCATGGCCGAACTGATGAAACGCTCGGTGTCGATCATTCGCGAAACGCTACAGCGGTCCACGCGGTACGAAAATTTTTCAATACATCTGAATGCAGCCTGGAAGGCTGTGACGTTTTCAGGTGATGAAATCCATATCGAAACGGAAATGGGACGCCACACGGCGGATTTCGCGATCATCGGTGCGGGGTTCGAAATGAATCCCGCCGCGCGTCCGGAACTCGCCGGTTTCGCCGATCAGATTGCGCTGTGGCGGGATCGCTACGCGCCGCCCGCCGGTATGGAAAGCGAAGCCGCCGGAGCGTTTCCCTATCTTGGCAGCGAGTTCCAGTTGATCGAAAGAGTACCAGGAGCGGCGCCTCACCTTGCCGACATTCATCTTTACAATTGGGCCGGCTCGGTGAGCAATGGCCGCGGGTCGTCGGAAACGACCAGCATACGCCATGGTGTCCCGAGGCTGGTGCGCGCGCTATGCCGCGATCTTGTGCGCGCGGACGCGGATACGCATGTCGCGCGTATCCTGTCGCTGCCGGTCGCGGAGTTCGAACGAGACGAGTACGGGGCGGAGTGATGCGCTTCGGTCAGTTTCCCGTTCCGAAGCGGTACCAATCGTAGCGGTCGCGCGAGCGCAGGGTTAGCGTTTCGAGGCCCCCGGTCTGCCGTAGTACGGTTAGCGGGACTTCGACGCCCGGCGCCCCAAGCGCCCAAAGTTTCCGATAGAAGTCGGTCATGCCGGTCACCGGTTTGCCGCCGATCGAAACGATGATATCGCCGGTCTCGACCCCCGCCGCGACGCCCGGTCCGTCGGACGCCAGCCGCGTGACAAAGACGCGCTGGCGAATTTCCTCGGTATAGACGCCGATCCAGGGCCGCGCCGGCCGTTCCGACCGACCGCCTTCGATCAAGGCGCCCAGTATCGGTTTCAGCGCATTGATCGGGATGAACATATTGCCCGGACTCAAGGCGTTTCCCTGCTTGGCATCACCGACAACCAAGGAGCCGATTCCCACGAGCCGGCCGTCCTGATTGATCAGCGCCGCGCCGCCGAACACCCGAAAGGGGGGCTGGGTGAAGATGGCGTTCGGCAGGAGATATTCCCAATAGCCGGCGAATTCGCGCCGTGCGACGACCGTCGCCCGGATCGTATTCCCTCTGCCGCCGAACCCGGCCACGATGACACCGGCCCCTTCATTCAGTTGCGCCGAATCGCCAAGGCGCATCGGGCGCACGGGGACCGGCTGCTGAGTCCGGACCAGGCCGAAACCCGTCTCGCTATCGTAGGCAACGACGCTTGCGGGTAGGGCGACGCCGTCCGGCCCGGTGACCAGAACGGACGACGACTCCAGGATCAGATAACCGATCGTCAAGACGAGCCCGCTCGAATCGATGACGACGCCGTGGCCATCCCGTTCCGCTCCAAGCGTCCCCGCGGTCCGTGCGGACGGATTGATTTCCGTCTGCACCCGGACAACGGCGCTCAGAATGTCGTCGACGGTTCTTTGAGCGTTTGCGTGGCTGGAAAGAAGCCAAAAGGCGAAGCAGGTTACCGCGAAGGCGGCAGCATTGTGGGAAACGCGATTTCGTATCGAGCGCATATCCATGCACCATCCATTCGAATGTGGCTCATCTTCCCCCGATAGAAAGTCTATCACATTCCAATGCCTATCCCCAACGATAGGCATTGCTCCCGCGCAGACAGGCGCAGGGTAATCATTTCCTGTTCGCCCGGTCTCCCCTATATTCAGGAACACCGCCCCGATGCGATGATCAAGCCATGACCGATCCTTTCGCCAGCGATCCGCTGGACTACGAACCACCGCCACCGTCTGTTGCACAGCCGGCGCCGTGGATGGACGCGTTGAACGAGGCGCAGCGCGAGGCGGTGGATGCGTTGGATGGGCCGGTGCTGGTGTTGGCTGGTGCGGGAACCGGGAAGACGCGGGTTCTGACGACACGGCTGGCACAGCTGCTCTATACCGGCCGGGCGAAGCCATATCAGATTCTATCCGTGACCTTCACCAACCGCGCGGCGCACGAAATGCGCGACCGGGTGGCGAATTTCGTCGGGCCGGCGACCGAGGGTCTGTGGCTCGGCACGTTTCATTCGCTCGGTGTCCGTATCCTGCGGCGCCATGCCGAACTGATCGGTTTGAAATCGAACTTCACCATCCTCGATACGGACGATCAGGTCCGCTTGTTGAAACAGCTTCTCGAGGCGGAACATATTGACGAGAAGCGCTGGCCGGCGCGGGTGCTATCCGGAATCATTCAACGCTGGAAAGATCGCGGACTGACGCCGGACAAGGTGACTGCGGACGATGCCGGTGAGTTCGCCAACGGGCGAGCCAAAGCATTGTACGCACAGTATCAGGAGCGCCTGAAGGCGCTGAACGCCGCCGATTTTGGCGATTTGTTGCTGCATTGCCTGACCTTGTTTACGGAAAACGCCGACGTGCTCGCCAATTTCCAGCACCTGTTCCGCTATATCCTGGTCGACGAGTATCAGGACGCCAACGTTGCACAGTATCTCTGGCTGCGGTTGCTGGCGCAGCATCATCGCAATATCTGCTGCGTTGGCGACGACGACCAGTCGATCTATGGTTGGCGCGGCGCAGAAGTCGGCAACATTCTGCGCTTCGAGAAGGACTTTCCGGGCGCGAAGGTTATTCGGCTTGAACGCAATTACCGTTCGACACCGCATATCCTTGCGGCGGCTTCGGGGCTTATCGCACATAATGAGGGTCGCTTCGGCAAAACCTTGTGGACCGACACCAACGAGGGCGACCGCGTCATCGTGCGCGGCGTGTGGGATGGCGAGGAGGAAGCCCGTTTCGTCGGCGAGGAAATCGAAGCGCTGCATCGCAAGAAGCACACGCTCGACGAAATCGCGATACTTGTTCGGGCCGGTTTTCAGACCCGGGAGTTCGAAGAGCGCTTCATAACGCTGGGCGTGCCGTACCGGGTTATCGGCGGCCCGCGGTTCTACGAGCGCGAAGAAATTCGCGACGCGCTGGCCTATTTCCGCCTCATTAATCAGCCGGAAGACGACCTTGCGTTCGAGCGCATCATCAACAAGCCGGCGCGCGGCGTCGGCAAGACGACGCTGCAGGCGTTGCATGGCCTGGCAAGAATCGAAGGATGTTCGCTGTTCGTTGCCGGGCTGCGGATCGTCGAGACCGATGAGTTGCGACCGCAGGCGAAGCGCAAGTTAGGCGACATACTGGCGGACTTTCAACGCTGGCAGCAGATGGCGGACGGTTTGCCGCATACGGAGTTGGCGGAGACGGTGCTCGATGAGTCCGGCTATACCGAAATGTGGATGTTGAGCAAGAAGCCGGAAGCGCCCGGCAAGCTGGAGAACCTCAAGGAACTGATTCCGGCGATGGCGGAGTTCGAGAGCCTCGGCGGGTTCCTCGAACATGTCAGCCTCGTCATGGAGAACACGGAAGCGGCCGGTCAGGACATGGTCAATCTGATGACCCTGCATAGCGCTAAGGGCCTTGAATTCGACACGGTATTCCTGCCGGGATGGGAGGAAGAACTCTTTCCGCATCAGCGGGCGATCGATCAGAGCGGGATGGCGGGACTGGAAGAGGAGCGGCGGCTGGCCTATGTCGGGATCACGCGGGCGCGCCGGCATGTGACGATCTCGCACGCCGCCAGCCGGCGAATCTACAATCAATGGGTCAGTGCGATACCCTCCCGCTTCATTGGCGAGTTGCCGGAGGACAGTATCGAGGTGACGACCGATCCGGGGGTGTTTGGTGGCGGCTCGGGCGGCCTTTCGGAAGGGCGGTCCGCATTCGCGTTCGACGGCGCTTCACGGCGGTCGGACGGTGGACCTGGATGGCGCCGATATCAGGAGCGCGGACCGGGCGTGAAGTTTATCGAAGCGACGGCTGAACCTCTATCCGACTCAAAAGCGGCCTTCGCGCCGGGCGACCGCTGTTTTCACCAGAAATTCGGCATGGGCCGGGTACGCACCGTCGATGGCGACAAGCTGACGATCGATTTCGACAAAGCGGGCGAAAAGCGGGTCATCGCCGCCTTCGTCTCGAAGCCCTAGCCTTCTATACGGCCCATGGGTTGGAAACTCGAGGTGATTGTTCCTGCGTCGGCGGTCGATCCGTTCGCGGAAGCCGTAGGGTCATTGTGCGAAGCCGTCGTGTCGTTCGAAATCCCGCAAAGTCAATTGTGGCGGATCGAAGGATACGCGTCGGACATGCCGGCCCATGCCGAGTCGGCGGCTGCCATGGCGATTGCCGCGGCACGGGCGGGTATTCCGGAACCGGAATTCACTTGCGTGCCATTGCCCATCGTCGACTGGGTCACGGAGAACCAACGCTCGTTTCAACCTCTGCACGCCGGCCGTTATTTTATTCGACCGTCGCATCACGAAGGACCGGCACCGCATGGCGCTATCGCGCTCACGCTCGATGCCGGGGCCGCGTTCGGCACGGGGGAACATGCGACGACCAAAAGCTGCTTGCTGGCCTTGGACTGGCTTGCGCGCCGTCGCCGTTTCGCATGCCCGCTCGATCTTGGTTGCGGATCGGGAATTTTGGCGCTTGCTGTGGCGGCAACATGGCGATGTAAAGTCGTCGCCTCCGATATCGATCCGCAGGCGGTTGCGGTGGCGCGAGAGAACGCGTTCGGGAACGGTCTCGCTGCCTATACCATCATGCGGCGCGGCGACGGATTATCGGACCGGACAATTCTCCGCTCCGCACCCTATGATTTGATTACGGCAAACATTCTTGCCAGGCCGCTTGTGGCGATGTCGCGACCCTTAAGCCATTGCCTCATGCCCGGCGGTGTGACGATCCTATCCGGGTTACTGGCGGACCAGGAGAATGGCGTACGGAATGCCTACCGGCGTCAAGGGCTGGCCCTTGTTCGTCGGTTTGCCGTCGACGGCTGGCATACGCTTGTTATGGCGCGTAATACCAAGGAGCGCTGATAGTAACCCATAGAGACAGCTTAGCGCGGTTTTCGGCAAGAAGCGTGCGGCGTGGCGATGCGGGGGCATCGGAAGCTGGGCGCGACGCTGTCCGAAAGCCGCGCTAAGCTGCCGTTCCGGTCGCGTATGCGGTCCGTCGGAGGGCGTTGGAACGGCTTGACGATGCCCCGCATCGCCGGCGCCGCCCCTCCTACCCGATGGACCGCATACGCGATCTCAATGAGTTACTATCAGCGCTCCTTGGTATGAATACGATTGCACAGAAAAGCCGGCTCGCTGCAGCGAACCGGCTTCCCTATGGTTAATTGTGGCCCTTTGTGCGCGGATCGAAGACGTCAGCCAGCCAGATGACGTGGCAGATGCAGATCGCGCTCGATTTTTGCCTCATCGGACATCGACGCTGCGGACAGTTCCGTACGGCGGAGTCCAATATCTTCGAGGAGATGATCGTCGAGAGCCGACAATTCATGCAGAGTTTGGCGCTGCCGGTAATGGTGAAACACTTCGGCGATCGCATGTCCAATTGTGTGTAAAAACCCGGTCGGGGCGCGTTTTGCGCCGCTCGGTGCGGAAATAGCGGTCATAAGATCGCTCCTTTTTCTTTATTATTAACAAACTGTTGCAAGCCAACGGCCCGCTGCTTCTACGGTATATGTGTTTGCAAAACGTAAACAACCGCTGCGATTATTGCGGTGCAGCAATGTGTCTGACGCATGGACGTTTTTTGGCTCATGGCCGCTCGTTACTGCAAAACCGCTGTTCCAGTTCTGTTGTTGTGTTAAGAGCTTATCTGTAGGCAACGGATTAAGCGGAGGCATTGCATGGCAATTGGAACATCTTCCTATGAAGGGGATGAGGCGCTCGCCCGGCATTTGAAAGCGATGGGTGCGACGCTTGGCATCGATGCCGTGCGATCGCTTGTCGCCGGTGTCGCTGGTGCGCCCGAGGGGTCGCAACCCGATGCCTGGATCGATTTGGTCGTGCCTGACGCGCCGGCCCCGCTGCGCGATCAGCTTTTGGCGTTGAAAATTTCCGTTGAAGAGGACAGTGCCGAGGGCACGCCGTCTGCGGATCGGCTATCGGCGCTGCGTAGAGAACTCGACCGTCGCGGGTTGGCCGGTTTTGTGGTGCCGCGGACCGACGAACATCAGGGCGAATATGTCCCGCCCTGCGCCGACCGGCTTCGCTGGTTAACGGGATTTTCCGGTTCCGCCGGCATGGCGATCGTGCTCAAGGATCGCGCGGCGATATTTGTCGATGGCCGCTATACGCTGCAGGTGCGGACACAGGTCGATACCGGTTCCTTCGACCCGAAACATCTGATTGAAACACCACCTGCGCAATGGATCGCCGACAACCTCTCCTCCGGCGGCAAGCTTGGCTACGATCCATGGCTGCATGCGGAGAACGCTGTCACGACGCTGCGCAAGGCCGCCGAGAAGGTCGGCGGTGCGCTGGTTCCTCAGCCGGATAATCCGATCGATGCCATTTGGGAAGGACAGCCCGCCGCGCCGATTTCGCCGATTGTCCCGCATGCACTGGAGTATGCCGGGAAGCCGGCTGCGGAAAAGCGCGCGGAAATTGGCGTTGGGCTCGAAAAGGATGGTTGCGACGCGGCCGTCTTGACCGCACCCGATTCCATAGCCTGGCTGCTTAATGTGCGCGGCGGCGATGTGCCGCGTGCTCCCATGCCGCTTTCTTTTGCCATCGTTCACAAGACAGGTGCGGTCGACTGGTTCGTCGATACACGGAAACTGTCACCTGGGTTGGGTGAACATCTTGGTAATGGCGTTTCCGTCGAAAGCGTACATGCGTTTCCCGAGGCGCTCGAGGCGCTTGCCGATCGCACGGTGCGCGCTGATCCCTCAAGCGCGGCGGCTTTGGTGTTCGATAGACTGAAGGCCGGTGGCGCGAACATCGCGCCGGGGGAAGACCCGTGCGCCTTGCCGAAAGCCTGCAAAAACGAGGTCGAAATATCCGGTGCCCAGTCGGCGCACAAGCGCGACGGTGTGGCGGTTTCGCGCTTTCTCGCCTGGTTGGAGGAAACAGCGCCATCCGGTGCGGTTACGGAGATCGAGGCGGCCGATAAACTCGCCGCGTTCCGCAATGAGGGCGAGCTAATCCGCGACCTGAGCTTCGACACGATTTCCGGATCGGGTTCGAACGGCGCGATTGTGCATTACAAAGTATCCGAGGATACCGACCGGCGCATGGAACCGGGCGAGCTCTATCTGGTCGACTCGGGCGCTCAGTATTTGGACGGCACGACCGATGTGACGCGAACGATTGCCATTGGTACCCCAACGGCGGAGATGCGGGACCGCTTCACCAGGGTTCTCAAGGGACATATTGCGATTGCGACGGCCCGCTTTCCCGAAGGGACCTCGGGCGCGCAACTCGATATCCTGGCGCGGCATGCGCTCTGGGATGCCGGGTTGGATTTCGATCACGGTACGGGGCACGGTGTGGGCAGCTATCTCAGCGTTCATGAGGGCCCGCATCGAATCTCCAAAGCGCCGAGCACGGTGGCTTTGCGCGAAGGGATGATCGTTTCCAATGAGCCCGGTTACTACAAGACCGACGCCTATGGCATCCGTATCGAGAACCTCGTGACGGTCGTTCCCTGTGCTGCCCTCGAAGGTGCAGAGCGTAAAATGTTCGCGTTCGAGACCCTTACATTTGCGCCGATCGACCGCAGCCTGATGGATCTATCGCTTTTGAGCGGCGCCGAAATTGACTGGATCGATGTCTATCATGCGCGGGTATTTAGCGAGCTTTCTCCTCGAATGAACGATGAAGAAAAAGAGTGGCTCGAAGCGGCGACGCGGGTGCTTCAGCGGTAAGCGGCCCGTCGTCCGCGAGTGGAAGTGCGAGGATCCGGAAACTCGATATACGGCTCATGCCACGAGGGTTTGGCGAGGTTCCTTAGAATGGGAATCGGTGCGCCGGGTTAATCCAATTTTAGTGTTAATGGTCTCCTAATACCGCTATCCGATAATCGGTTCGGGTGGAAATTGGGCAATTCGGAGACCGAAATGACCGGCAGGGTCGGCCCTCGCCGCTGTTGTGGCTTCTTGTGGCTTGCATTGGCTGGCATGCTCGTATTCGGCGCGATGCCAAGTGTGCAGGCGTCGGATGAAGGGGCGCTTGAGGAGGAGGTAGAGGGCGAACGCCATGACCCCTCACTACGGCGCCAGCTTGTCGTATTGCATTCTATTCCGAAAATTCCGAGTTGGGGTATCGGCCCGTACCTGCCGGTTCATGCTTTGCAGGAAAAGAAAGCCACATCGTTTTGGACCGTATCCCGCGTGGCGTGGGTTACCGGCGGACTGGCGGTTGTTGGGCTGATCGCCAGCTTCGGGTGGCGATATCATTCGGTTGCGCGGCTTAACCGCCGTCTCACGCAGCAAACGGCAGTTTTGCGCACGGTCCTCGATAATATGGATCAGGGCATCAGCCTGTTTGATGCGAACCTTAATTCAGCAGCGTTCAATGATCGCTTTGTTGAACTTCTTGGGTTGCCTCCCGAGCCAAACCAGGTTGGTGTACCCCTTGAAAAATTCGTCTGGGCGATTGCGAAGGGCCGCGAATTCAACTCCGATGATGTAGAGGAATATGTCCGAAAATACATGGATGCCGCCAAACAGTTCAAGGCACGCCATTTCGTAAGGCATAAACCGGACGGTTCGACAATCGATATCCGCCGTAATCCAATACCGGGCGGTGGGTTTGTAACAACCTACACTGACATTACGGAAAGAATGCGGATCGAGAATGCGCTTCGCATAAGCGAACAGCAACTTTCAGAGGCACAGCGGATCGGCGGGATTGGTCATTGGCGTTACTTTCCCGACCGTCACAGGTTCGAGTGCTCGGAGGCCTTCTATCAGATCTATGGCTGGGACCCGGACCGCATGGTGGCGAGTTATGCGGCGATTACGACTGCGGTTCATCCAGAAGACCGCGAGCGGATGAGTGCGCTGCGTGCAGACGCTGGCGATCGCAAAATTGCCTATACATGCGAGTTCAGAATCGTGCGCCCGGACGGCGAAGAGCGTGTCCTGCGGGGCGAGGGAAGGCCCGAATTCGATGAATTGGGGCGGCTCGTTTCTTTCTTCGGTGTCAATCAAGACATTACCGAGCAAAAACGCGCCGAGGAAGGCCTGCTTCGGGAAAGAACGCGGGCGGAGCTGGCCAACCGCGCAAAGTCGGAATTTCTGGCGAACATGAGCCATGAAATCCGTACGCCGCTGAATGCCATCATCGGGTTTGCCGATATCATGGAACAAGAGGTGTTCGGTCCGGTCGGCAATATTCGATACGGTGAGTATGTGTCCGATATCCATGCCAGCGCGCAGCATCTGCTGGATCTCGTGAACGACATTCTCGATATTTCGACGATTGAAGCAGGCGAGATGACGTTATCGCCGGTTGAGCTCGACGTGAACGATTTGTTCGACGAGTGCACCCGTTTTGTTCGCGAACAGGCACGAAAGGCGGAAGTTACATTGACGGCGGAACCGTCGGCGGAGCAAATGACGGTCCATGCCGATCATCGGGCCGTGCGGCAAATATTGCTGAATCTGCTCTCGAATGCGATCAAGTTTACGCCGCCAGGCGGGCGCGTTTCGATTGGTGCGACGACGACAGAGGACACGTTCGCCATCATTGTGTCGGATACCGGCATTGGCATTCCGCCTGAAGAGCTGCCGAAAGTGACGCAGCCTTTCGAGACGGGAAACAACAACCCGCTTACGTCGAAGAAAGGCAATCCGCATATCCGTCCGGAGGGAACCGGCCTGGGACTCGCGATCGTACGGTCATTGGCCAAACTCCATGGCGGGGACCTGGATATAGGGAGCCGCGATGGTGAGGGCACGACCGTACGCGTTTGGTTCCCGCGATCAAGGCGCGCGGCCGCCTGATACAGAGCGCGCCGTCTTGTGGGCCGGATCGCCTGCTTCCTTTAGTTTCGGTTAACCATATCGGCTTAGAACCTTCACAGAGTATGGGGGCTGTTTTGCCTCGGCCGCGGGGAGCGGGGACTACGCAAAATGATATGGGATTCGGATTTACTGACATCCGGCCTGCATTTTTTGATCGTTGCAGCGATCCTCTATGCGGCGACGCGGCTTTTCCTGAACCGTGACCGCCTTACCTCGAGTGTCCGAGGCTACGGCTTCGGTCTTTTTTTTGGCGCGCTGGCAGGGGTCGGGTTGCTGCATCTCCTGACGCTCTTGGCCATGCTTATCGTGCCTGTGTTGCAATCCTCGTTCGTTTCTGCGGGCGGCCTCGAAAGTTTCATATCAAGTCACCATGAGACAATAGTGTTGCTCAGCACGGGCATTATCGCTGTTGGAGTTGCTGTCGCGAGCTGGAGTGTTCGCACGCTGATCGTTGCGGTCGATGATCGTGACCGGCTGTTTCGCGCCGTATTCGACAATGTGCCCATCAGCATGAACCTCAAAGACCGAGATGGTCGGTTTTTGCTGGTCAACAAGCCACAAGAGGTCTGGCTTGGCCGAAGCTCAGCGGAGATTATCGGCAAGACCACGGAAGAGGTTCTCGATGACGCGCCGCTTGTGAATACGCTCGCCGAGGCGGAGGAGACGGTACTTAATACCGGCATGGTCAAGAACGTCGAAATTCGCGTGCAAAACCCGGATGGCAGAAATTTCCACCATATCGTGACCAAGTTTCCGATCAGGTCACCGGACGGATCGATTGAAAGCGCCGGTACCTTCGCAGTCGATGTCACCGAGCGTCGTCAGGCGGAACTGGCGCTTGAGCGCAGCGAGGCGCGGTTTCGCGACTTCGCTGAATCGTCAGCCGACTGGTTCTGGGAAATGGATGAGACCCTTCGATTCACCTATATGTCGCCGAATGTCGAACAGGTCGTTGGCGTACCGCCTGAATGGCATTATGGCAAGACGCGGGAAGATTTGCTTGGTCCCGATTACGACCGGGATTCTTGGGATGATCATCTGCAAACCTTGCGCGCGCACTCGCCCTTCCGCGATTTCGTTTATCGCCGGGAAGGCTTCGGGGTTGAGCCGAAATGGCTGCGCGTGAGCGGTAAACCGATATCGGACGAGAACGGTGTGTTCCTAGGTTACCGCGGCACGGCGAGCGATGTCACCGCATTCATGGAAGCACGCGCGCGTGTCGAGCGCGCCGAAAACTTGCTGCGCGACGCGATCGAGGGGCTCGACGACAGTGTGATCCTTTATGATGCCGACGAAAGATACATTCTAAGCAATGACAAATATGTAGACTTCTATCCCTCGGCCAAAGCCGCACTGAAACTTGGTGTCGAGCGGGAGACCGTTGCGCGGGCGATCTTTGAGAGTGCCGACGTGCGAAACGCGGGGCAGGAACTTGAGAAATGGAAGCTTCGGCGTCAAAGACCGCCCATCCTGGATCAAGAACTCAATGAACAACAATTGTCCGATGGGCGCTGGTTGTTGGCGCAAGAACATGAGACATCGAACGGCAATACCGTTCTCGTCCGCACTGACATCACGGGATTGAAGCAACGGGAGATCGCGCTGCGGGAGAGCGAGGAGCGCTTCCGGGCCTTGTTCGATAACTCGCCCGTGACGATTTTGATTAAGGATACCGAAGGTCGATATGTCACGGCCAACCGGCGTTGGCATGATTGGTTCAATCCAGAGGGCAAGGAGATCAAGGGTAAGACCGCCTTCGACTTCTACCCTCAGGACCACTCCGACGAAGTCTCGGAACTGGATCGCGATATTCTACAATTCGGCAGCGCGATGGAGGTGGAACTCAATACGCCGTTCCCCGATGGTATGATGCGGGTCACCTTGACGCAGAAATTTCCAATCTACGATCATGATGGAAATATCGCGGCCATCGGCAGCTTCAACACCGACATCACCGAACGAAAGAGGGCCGAAGAAGCGCAACGGCGATCGGAACGCCGGCTTGCGGAGATTTTCGATGCCAGTCCGGCAATGATCATCGTGTGCGACTACGCGACTGGCCAATTCCTGGAAGTCAATGCGGCGGCATTGTCGACCCTCGGTTATAGGCTGGATGAAATGCTCGGCAGAACGAGCCTGGAGCTCGGCATTTGGAAGGACAAGCGGCAGCGTGACAAGCTGGTCGCATTGCTCGATCGGGACAAGTTCGTTCGAAACTACGAGATCGAATATCACGCCAAAGACGGGACGGCGATTCCGCTGCTGTTTTCCGGTGCGAAGATCGAAAGCGACGGCGATTTCCAAATCCTCGGTGTGATGACCAATATCGCCGAATGGCGGGCGTTGGAAGACCAGCTTCGGCAGTCGCAAAAAATGGAAGCCGTCGGTCAGCTCACCGGTGGACTGGCGCATGACTTCAACAATCTGCTTGGCGTCATCATCGGCAATCTCGACTTCCTCGGCGAGGCGTTGGAGGAGGATAAAGACTTAGGCGGCTATGTGAAGACGGCAACGAAAGCTGCAGTTGGTGGCGCGGAGTTGAACAAGCGGTTGCTCGCCTTCTCCCGCACGCAACCGCTCGCGCCGAAAGTCCTCGACCTGAACGCACACGTGTCAGGCATGCTGGCGGTGTTGCGACGGACTCTGGGGGAGACGATCACCTTAGAAGCGATCCAGAACGATACGCTATGGTCCTGCGATGTCGACCCGGCGCAAGTGGAAACCGCATTGCTCAATCTGGCAATCAACGCGCGCGATGCGATGCCGAGCGGCGGGACGCTGACAATCGAAACGGCGAATGTGCGACTCGACGACGACTATGCGGCGACGCAGGCGGAAGTGACACCCGGCGCCTATGTGCGGTTGACGGTGACCGACACGGGACGGGGCATGGCGCCCAGTGTCGTGGAGCACGTTTTTGAACCTTTTTTCACGACGAAGGCCGTTGGCGAAGGGTCCGGCCTCGGCCTCTCGATGATTTTTGGTTTTGCCAAGCAATCCGGCGGACATGTGACCGTGCAAAGTGAGGAAGGGGTGGGAACTGCCGTGACGCTCTACCTGCCTCGCTCTCGACGGCCCGCCCAGCTCGAAGATGAAACGGTTGAAATACCCAACCCTTCAAGCGGGACGGTACTGGTGGTAGAGGACGATCCCGATCTGCGGTTGCTTGCGGAAACGATGCTGGACAGTTTGGGCTACAAGGTTCTGGCGGCGAAGGATGGCCGCTCGGCGCTGACAGCAATGGGCCGTGCGAAACATGTGGACCTGCTGCTTACCGATGTCGTGTTGCCCGGCGGCATGAATGGTCCGGCGATCGCCGAGGCGGCGGTGAAGCGGCAGGACGATATCAAGGTGCTCTACATGTCGGGTTATACACAGGATGCCATGACGCAACAGGGGCAAATCGGCAACGATTATCAGCTTCTGCAAAAGCCTTTTCGCAAGGCCGAGCTGGCGCAAAAAATCGAAGCCGTACTCACGGAGCCGGTTTGACTCGCGATGATTTCAGCGGCTGCCGGCTTTTTCCGTTCCGGGCTGACAGGATGTTTGTTGTTGATGGCCGCTTCGTTTATCTTGTGTGAGATTGGCTCCAAAGCACGACATCTTCGACCAATTGGTTGCATCGTCGCGCGATGGGTAGGCCGATAGGAAGCTCCATAAGGATGATACGGGTTGATGGCCCGGAGTAACGCAACAGCGAAAGAGGGACCGAATACAGCCGGCCTCGCTTCGCATCTCGACGTCTATCTAGGACGATCGACCGCAGCGGATCAGCGGCACAGCGCCGATACGGCTGTATTGCTGCGCATTATTCGCCTCGCCTTGCGGTATCGCGTACGGGTTGCTTTGGCTGTTGCTGCGACCGTTGCGGCGGCATTCTTTCAATTGATGATACCGCCGCTGCTGGGTGCGGCGGTCGACAATGCGCTGGGCTTGTTGCGGGACGGTTCAGTTGGCGCGACCGACGCGCGTGCGGCATTGATCCAGGCCGCGCTCCTCTTGCTTGGGGCGTCGATATTGCGTGGCGCGTTCACGTTGATCCACAACTACAATGGTGAAGCCATTGGCCATCTGCTTGCCTATGATCTCCGCCTGGCGTTCTACGACAAGCTGCAAAGCCTGAGCTTTTCCTTTCATGACCGTGTGCATACCGGAGAACTGATCACCCGGGGCATGTTGGACCTCGATGGCGTCCGGATGTTCGTGAACACCGGGCTGCTGCGGCTCGTTCTTCTGGCCAATCTCATTGGCATCGGCGCATATTTGCTACTTTCAACCGATCTGATACTCGGGCTGTTGAGTTTGAGCTTCGTGCCCTTTGTGGCTTGGCGCTCGTCGACGGCCCGCCTTCGGCTCCGCACCTTGTGGCTTGCACTGCAGCAAAAGATGGCCGGTCTGGGTCAGATCATGGATGAAAATCTGACCGGTATACGCGTTGTCCGTGCCTTTGGCGCCGAGCCCTATGAGATCGAAAAATATGACGCCGCGGCGGACGAGGCGATGACGATTGCCCGTGAACGCATCAAGACCCGCGTTTCGTCGACGACAATCATGACCTACGCCTATTTCGTCGCCATGGGGCTGGTTCTTTGGGTCGGCGGGTTGCGTGTTCTGGAAGGGACGATGACGGTTGGCACACTTACGGTGTTCCTGACCTTCATCACGATCCTGCAGGCTCCGGTCCGGCAGCTTGGTTTGTTGGTCAACGCGATCGCGCGGGCGTCGACTTGCGGCTCGCGTTTGTTCGCCGTGCTCGACCTGCAGCCCGCGATCGATGACCACGATAGCGCGGGCCCGCTCGATCTGACGGATGGTGCCGTGCGCTTCGAGAACGTTTCCTTTGCTTATGCCGGCGAAGGCGCGCCGCCGGTGCTGCATGATGTGTCTTTCGAAGTGCATCGCGGCAAGAGTTTGGGCATCGTCGGTCCGCCAGGCAGCGGCAAGTCGACCATCGCGAACCTGCTGCCGCGTTATTACGACCCGTCGGGCGGGCGCATCACGATCGACGGGCAGGATATTCGTGAAGTGACGGTCGCGTCATTGCGCCAGGCAGTTCGCGTGGTGCAGCAGGATCCATTTCTGTTCACGGCATCGCTGGAGAACAACATCGCCTACGGCGACCCCTGGGCCGACTATGGGATGATCCAGGATGCCGCGTCGGTCGCGCAGATCGACGGTTTTGTCGACCTGTTGCCGGATGGCTACGGCACGTTGGTTGGGGAACGCGGCGTCTCGCTTTCCGGTGGACAAAAGCAACGTGTGGCAATTGCGCGCGCAACGATGCTGCGTTCGGCCGTCTTGATTTTCGACGACTCCACCGCGGCGATCGACGCGGAAACCGAGCAGCGTATCCGTGAATCGCTGAAGGCGCATATGGAGGATGCCGCAACCATCATTATCTCGCACCGGCTGGGCGCGCTTCGCCACGCCGATGAGATCGTCTTTCTTGAGGCCGGCCGTATCGTAGAGCGGGGCAGCCATGACGTGTTAATCGCCGAAGGGGGACGCTATGCGGCGCTGTTTGCGCTGCAAAGCCGAGGCAACGATGAGGAGTCGCCGGCGAAGGGAGCGGCGGAATGACCACCTTGTCCGGCGCCAATCAGCCCGACGGCAAAACGCAAAGGCCACCTCGCGCCGTCGTTGGTTCCCAAATCAGCATGGACGAGGAAATGTTCGGTGCGGCGTTTGATGGGCGGGTCATCAGCCGTTTCCTGTCCTATGTCCGTCCCTATCGCGGCCGCATCTATGTGGCACTTGCGGCGGTTCTCGTCTTCACCGGCGCTCAGCTTACGATACCGTTGATTATCCGTTACGCGATCGACGAGGCGATCGTTTCCGACCGCGCGAGCGAAGCGTTGCTGATGATCGCCATTGCCGTCTTCGCTGCCGTCATCACCGTCAACTACGCCGCCAATTACATACAGGACCGTGTCGTCGGCCTGGTTGGAGAGCAGGTGATCTTCGATCTCCGCCGTGCGATGTTCGCCCATTTGCAGCACGTCGCGCTTTCCTTCATGGACAAGACGGAAATCGGCCGCATGATGTCGCGGCTGCAAGGCGACGTGAACGCCTTGCAGGAGTTCCTCGAGAATTCGATTACGGCAATCGGTGATCTCGTTCTTCTCGTTGGGATCATCGTGATCATGCTGACGCTTAATTTCGAGCTTGGCCTGCTGACCCTATCCGTCGTTCCGACGTTGCTTATCGTGCGGCTGATCTGGCTGCCGCGTGCGCGCGTCGCGTTTCGCCGGGCACGGGAGACCAACTCGATTACCAACGGTGCGTTGGCGGAGGGCATTCATGCGGTCCGCACGGTGCAAGGCATGGGACGGGAGCGTGTCAACTTCGAACTGTACGATGACAAGGCAAGCGAGAATTTGGCGGCTCATTTGCGGTCGGCAAAGTATGCCCAGGCCATGGTTCCGGTCGTCGATACATTGACAGGGGCGGCGATGGGCGTCGTGGTCATCGTTGGCGGCACGCTCGTCCTCGACAGCGCGCTCGATATCGGCGTGATGATCGCCTTTTTGTTCTATGTGCAGCGGTTTTTCGATCCGATCCGCTCGCTGACGATCCAATACAGTGTCATGCAGCGGGCGATGGCCTCCGGTCAGCGGATTTTCGAAGTGCTGGAAGTGCCGTTGGCGATTTCCGACAAGCCGGACGCCGTTGAACCGGATCATATCGACGGCGATATCACGTTCCGCGACGTCACGTTTGGCTATACCAAGAATCAGCCAATTCTGAAGAATGTCAGCTTTTCCGTAAATCATGGCGAAACGGTTGCCCTGGTCGGTCCGACCGGTTCCGGCAAGACCAGTATTACCGCACTCCTGCACCGATTCTATGACGTTTGGGACGGTTCGGTTTCGATCGATGGGCGCGATGTCCGCGACTACGCCAAGGTATCGCTGGGACATCATATCGCCATGGTGCTGCAGGATCCGTTTTTGTTTACGGGTACGATCTTCGAGAACATCTGCTATCGGACCGCCGGCGCAACGCGCGAGGATGTCGAGCGTGCGGCGAAGGTGGTTGGCGCCCATGACTTCATCATGAGGCTTCGGGACGGCTACGAGACCGTACTGGAACAGCAGGGCCGCAATCTATCGCTGGGCCAGCGGCAGCTCCTGAGTTTCGCCCGTGCGCTCGTCGCCGATGCGAAAATCCTGGTCCTCGATGAGGCGACCGCGAATATCGACAGTTATACGGAGCGCCAGATCCAGACCGCCTTGTCGCGGCTTCTCAAAGGCCGCACCGGGATCGTTATTGCGCATCGGCTCGCGACCATACGCGGGGCTGATCGCATCATCGTTCTGCAGCAGGGCCGCATCGTCGAGACGGGAACTCATGATGCTCTTGTCGCCAAGAATGGCCTTTATGCGAGGCTCTATGCGTTGAACTACGCCTCTTTCGACGATATTCCCGACGAGCTGCTGCGCGACGCGCTTGCAGGACCGGCGAATACCTAGCTTGATCCGCTAACTTTTGAGGTGGTTTGCGCCGCCTCGTATTCGGCGCCTTCCGATTTTAGCCAGTCGCGGAATATCTTCACTTTCGGCCGCTTGATGCTGGATTCGGTATAGACAATCCAATAGGCGAAATCCGACGGTAGAACGAGGTCGAAAATCCGGACCAGCCGGCCCGCGGCAATGTCGTCCGAAACGAGGGTCGTCCGTCCTAGGGCGACGCCGACACCTTCGACGGCCGCGTTTTGCGTTTCGCCTGCGGTATCGAATCGCAGGCCGTGCGACGAGTCGACATTGCTCGCGCCGGCGGCACGCAGCCACATCGCCCAATCGGGATACATCTCCTCGTGTCGGTGGCTGTCGTCATGCAGAAGGGTGAAATGTTCCAGGTCGCGCGGTGCCCGCAACGAGTTCTCGCCATTCAGCAAGCGAGGGCTGCAGACAGGAATGATTTCGGTCGACAGCAAATGCTCTGTGATCATGTCCTCGTAGTCGCCTTTTCCGTAGCGCACACCAATTTCGATGCCGTCGCGGTCATAATCCATAAGGCCCATGCTCGTGGTCATGCGAATGTCGACATCGGGATGGGCACGATTGAAATGCTCGATGCGGTGCACCAGCCATTTTGCGGCAAAGGATGGTGTGACGGCGACCGTCAGCATGCCGGTTTCGTCATACAGGCCGAACTCCTCCATGGCTTCGCCGAACGCCGTGAACCCCTTGCGGATACCAGGCAACAATGTTTGCCCGGCTTGGGTCAGCATCAAGGTGCGTTTCGCGCGACGAAACAGCTTGGCGGCCAGGAACTCTTCCAGCCCTTTGATCTGGTGGCTTATTGCCGCCGGCGTAACATTCAGCTCTTCCGCCGCGCGGCTAAAGCTGCGATGCCGGGCAGACGCTTCGAAAGCGCGCAAGGCATTTAAAGGTGGCAGCGGTGCTGGCATAGTAAGCTCCGAAAGATAGTAACTTTAGAAAAACTAACTTTATATGTGAGAATTCATCGTTTGTGAACTGGCGATACCTACTTTATATACCTCAACAACGCAGATTTATAGGGGTATACAGAAAACGAGATCTGGTTAAGAAAAACATAATGTTAATTTTTCTTAACTAAGGTAGCGCTGCTGGCACCCGTAAAAAGGAGAAAGCACATGACTTACAATAATGAAATTCATTCGTTCGCGCCGTTACCCTCCGGGGCTCTGCCGACAGAGGCCGAATTACGGCGGCTCGCAGCGCACAGCCGCAGGCAGCAGATGGACTTTCTGTTGAAGTCGCTACGCCGCGTTTTCAAGCCGTAGGCGCATAACCCTTCGCCCTGGCCGTGCCGCGATCCGGCCAGGGCGCACTCTCCGCACTTCCCGGCCGCACGTTGCGGCCGTTTTTTTTTCGCGCCGCGATGGTTTGGTGTTCCCTGTCCGGTCCACTAACATGCGCCGTCTTCAAAAGGAATGGGGCGGTACAAGACGGATGATCGATAAGCGGATCGAGAATATTGCGGCAGCATTGGACGGCATTACCGACGGCGCGTCGGTCATGATTAGTGGCTTCGGCGGGGCAGGCTTGCCCGTGGTCCTGATCCGGGCGCTGGAGGCAGCATCCGTTGATAACCTTACACTGATCCTGAACAGTCTTCGTTTCATCGAGACTTATGCGCCAGGCCTCTTCGCCGACAAGCGTGTGCGCAAGACGGTCAGTTCGGCCGCACGGGGACGTGGCAAGGAATCCTCGGAGTATGAGTTGCAGCTAGAGCAAGGCACCCTTGAGCTCGAATTGGTGCCGCAAGGCACCTTTGCGGAGCGGATGCGCGCGGGTGGTGCCGGAATCCCTGCCTTCTACACGCCGACCGGATTCGGAACCAAACTGACGGAAGGCAAGGAAACCCGCGAATTCAATGGCCGGCAATGCGTTCTCGAAACCGCGCTTACCGCCGACTTTGCCTTGATGCGGGCCGATGTTGCGGACCGCTGGGGAAACGTGTCATTTCGCGGTACGCAGGCCAATTTCGGTCCCGCCATGGCCATGGCGTCCCGTGTCGCGGTGGTTGAAGTCGAGCGGGTCTTGGACGAACCGTTGCCGCCGAACGCGATCGACATCCCAGGCATTTTCACGCAGCGCATCATTGCGGTGCCGGACGAACGATAGGTAGAGCCGAAACGATGACGCCGCTCAACAGAAATCAAATCGCATGGCGCGCCGCGCAGGATCTGCCCGAGGGCGGATATGTCAATCTAGGGCTTGGCATGCCGGTGCTTGCGGCGAATTACGCGCCGGAAGACCGGGAGTTCATGTTTCATACGGAGAACGGGATCGTCGGCGTCGGCCCGGTAGCCGGCGAGAACGAAGAGGATCCCGATCTCGTCGATGCGGGCAGCCAGAAAGTGACGCTGCGGCCCGGTGCGGCATTGGCCGATTCGGCGATGGCCTTCGCGATGATTCGCGGCGGTCATATCGACGTCACAATCCTGGGCGGTTTTCAGGTCTCGGTCACGGGCGATTTGGCGAACTGGGATGCGGAAGTGCCGAACAAGGGGCCGCTGGTCGGCGGCGCGATGGATTTAGCGGTGGGCGCGAAGTCGGTCTGGGTTGCGATGGCGCACACCACGCGAGACGGTGCGCCCCGGCTTGTCGAAACTTGTACCTATCCGCTTACCGGTGTTGGTGTCGTCGACCGCATCTATACCGATCTCGCGGTCGTCGAGGTGACGCCGGACGGGTTCCTGGTCCACGAAATTCTGAAGGACCTGTCCCGCGACGCGCTTCAGGAACGGACCGCTGCGCCGCTTCTTTATTCGCCCGATTGCGCTGTCTTGAGCGCGCCGGATTTATAACGGACGTCTCAGCCCGTCGACAGTTCCTGTTCGACCAGAGTTGCCCAGTAGCTCGCGCCGTAGATCGTGGCATTGTCGTTGAAGTCGTAGCCCGGATTGTGCACGACGCAGCCGCCATCCATCCCTTCGCCGTTTCCGACCCTAAGATAGCAGCCGGGATGGTCTTGCAGCATCCAGGCGAAATCTTCCGATCCCATGGTCGGCGGATGGGTCGTGACGACATTCTCCGCGCCGACGACCTTGATCGCGGCCGCCGTTGCCGCCTGTGTCTCCTCTTCCGTGTTGATCAGGACCGGGTAGCGCCGGTCGAAATCGAGCGTGTAGGACAGACCATGCGCTTCCGTGATGCCCTTTACGACCTGTTCGATGCGGGCTTCGACGACATCCTGCACCGACGGCCTGAGCGTCCGGCAGGTGCCTTTGATGGACGCCGCCTCGGGGATGACGTTCATGGTGGTGCCGGCATGAAACTGGGTGACGCTGACCACAACCGCGTCCATCGGGCTGATCGTCCGGCTGGCGATGCGTTGCAACGCCTGGACGACTTCGGCCCCGGTGACGATCGGGTCGGCGCCGTGATGCGGGTGTGCCGCATGGGAGCCCTTACCGGTGATCGTGATATCGAACATGTCGGCTGACGCCATCGCCGGCCCCAAGGTTATGCCGAACTTGCCAAGCGGTAGGCCAGGTTGATTGTGCATGCCGTAGACCGCTTCTACGGGGAACAGTTCGAACAACCCGTCCTCGACCATAACGCGGCCGCCGGCCACATTCTCCTCGGCCGGCTGGAAGATGAACTGCGCGGTGCCATTGAAGCGCCGCGTTTCGGAAAGGTAACGCGCGGCGCCGAGCAGCATCGCGGTGTGCCCGTCATGACCGCAGGCGTGCATCTTTCCAGGAATTGTCGAGACATGCTCGAAATCGTTTTCCTCGAGAACGTCGAGCGCGTCCATATCCGCGCGCAGTCCGATCGCCCGGTTCGACTCGCCGACCTTCAGCGTGCCGACGACGCCGGTCTTGGCCAGTCCGCGATGTACCGGTATTCCGAACGATTCCAGCTTCTCGGCGACGATATCCGACGTCCGGAACTCTTCGAAGGCGGTTTCGGGATGGGCGTGGATATCCCGGCGCCAGCCGCGAATTTCGTCCTGGACGGCGGCAATCTCTTCTTTCACGGCCATGCGACGGCCTCCTCTACGATCAAATTTCCGGAAGATGCTCTAACAGTTCGGGCGGATGCGGACCAACCCCCAACCGAAGATAGCATCGCGGCCCGGGGGGCCAAGGTCTTTGGTGAAACGGCGGAGTGTTTTTCGCAGCGTGCGTGAATCAGCTTTAACCCCGTTCGCCAGGTTCAAGGCCACCGCTGCTGTGATGTAAGGTGCGGCGAAAGATGTGCCGCTTTGTAACCCGCCGCCGCCCGTGCGCGCGGTCCAAAGGCGAACTCCGGGCGCTGCGAAGTCGATATAATCGCCATGATTAGCGTGGCCGTACGGCGCCAGGGATTTGTCGACAGCGGTGACGGCGAGCACCATCGGATGGGCGGCCGGATAGGCGGGCCGTGCCTTGGCACCACCGTTGCCGGCTGCTGCGACAAGCGCCAGACCGCGGGCGCTGGCGCGCTCCATCAGTTTCGTCAGCACTTTGTTGGCCGATCCCGCCAGGCTGAAATTGATAACGTCGACCTTCTTCTCGGCGAGCCATTCGAGTGCTTTCATCATCGATGCCAGATTGGCGCGCAATCCGCCGTCAGCTCGCGCCGAAAAGATGTTCGCGGCATAGAGAGAAGCGCCGGGCAACAGCCCCTTCCAGTCGCCATCGTCGGTCTTGCCGATAAGCAGGGCGGCGACGGCGGTGCCGTGATCGGACACGCCGGGCTTTTTCCCTTTGGGTATGAAAGAACGCCGTGCGACCCGTTGGCCCTGGATTGCCGGGTGCGCGATATCGACCATTGTGTCGATCATGCCGAGTCGGACGCCATCGCCGCAACTCGCGGGGACTTCGCCCCATCCGATCACGGCACGTCCATAATCGCCCTGGGGCCCGCGGTTGGGATTGAAGCGCTGATTGACATCGACGGTGACGGCCGGGTATCGCGCCTTGATCGCACGCACCCCCTCGATGGCGTTCATGTCGGATGGTGTGCGCAGCCGGACAATTGCAAGGCCGAGCGTTTCGAGGTTAAGGCGCTCGATAACGGTGTAGCCTTCGCCGCGTATGGTACGAATAAAATTGGCCGGCGGATTGATCACGACGACTTCTCCCGGCTCGACCAGCTCTTCTTCCGGAATATTTACGGTCCTATCTTCACTTTTTGCGGGAGCGCTGCCGCTTTTGCGATCTGGATCCTCGCGTTTCCGAGATTTGCCCTTCTCTTCGATGACCCCGGTAACCTCGCCTTTGTCGTTATATTTCAAAATACGCGTGTTCGATTGGGCCTCCACTGTCGCGGGAGCCACTATCTGCGCCAGAAACAGCGCAGCCAAAACTGCTATGCGGAGACTGATCATGGAGTTGCCTCACCGTTCAGCATTTCTAACCATTGCTGTTCACTCAGAACTGTGACGCCGAGCTCCGCGGCTTTCTTGGCTTTCGATCCCGCGCCCGGTCCGGCGACGACGAAGTCGGTCTTCTTCGACACTGAGCCGGATACCTTCGCACCCAGCGTTTCGGCGCGCGCTTTCGCTTCACCCCGCGTCATCTCCTCGAGCGTACCGGTAAAGACGACCGTGCGGCCGGCGATGGGCGAGTCCGTTTCGGCTTGAATGAAGGGCTCGATGTCGAGCAATTCGGCGAGCTCGTTGAGCACGGTCTGATTGTGGTCCTCGGCGAAGAACGCGATGAGATCCGCGGCAACCGAGGGACCGATACCGTCGATAGCGATCAACGCCGAAAAGGCCTCCGATTCCGGGTCCTGCGCGGCGGCCATGGCCTCCGACAACGCTTCGAAGGTACCGTAATGGCGGGCGAGGAGGCGCCCATTGGACTGCCCGACCTGCCGCACGCCGAGCGCATAGATGAACCGCTCGAGCGGGATGTGACGGCGCGCCTCGATAGCCGCCAGCAGATTATCCGTCGACTGTTCGCCCCACCCGTCGCGCGTCGAAATCTCTTCGGTATGGCTGGCGAGACGGAAGATATCGGCCGGCGTTTTTATCAGGCCGTCCGTGCGGAAGGCTTCGATATGCTTGCCGCCGAACCCTTCGATATCAAAGGCGTTTCGGCTGACGAAATGCTTCAGCCGCTCGAGCGCCTGTGCCGGACAGATCAGGCCGCCGGTGCATCGGCGGACCACTTCGCCCTCTTCCTGCATGACAACGCTGCCGCACTCCGGGCAGTGATCGGGGAAGATGAAGGGTTTGGAGTCCTTGGGCCGTTTCTCGGCAATGGCCCGAACGACTTGCGGGATAACGTCGCCCGCGCGCTGCACGATGACGCTGTCCCCGGCGCGCACATCCTTGCGCTCGATTTCGTCGGCATTGTGCAGGGTCGCGCGGCTGACGACGACACCGCCGACGGTGATCGGTTCCAGCTCGGCGACCGGTGTGAGGGCGCCGGTGCGGCCAACCTGGATCGAAATATTGTGCAAGACGGTTTCCGCCTGTTCGGCCGCGAATTTGTGCGCGATGGCCCAGCGGGGCGCGCGGCTGACCATGCCGAGCCGGCTCTGCCAATCGAGACGGTTGATCTTATAGACGATGCCGTCGATATCGTAGGGCAAGGAAGACCGGGCGGCGTCGATTTCCTCGTAGAGCGCCAGTGCTTCCGTGCTATCGGCGCAGAGCCGGGAGAGAGGATTGACGGAAAATCCCCAATCCTTCAGATGCGATAGAAAATTCCAATGGGTGTCCGCAACCGGTTCGCTGGTTTCCCCGGTCGAATAGGCGAAAAAGCGTAGCGGGCGGGCGGCAGTGATCGACGAGTCGAGCTGCCGCAAGCTGCCGGCGGCGGCATTGCGCGGGTTGGCGAATGTTTTGCTTTCCGCGGCGGTTTGCCGCTCGTTCAGGGCAAAAAAATCCTCGCGGCTCATATACACCTCGCCGCGGACTTCGAATATTGCCGGCGCATCGGGCGGCAGGGTTTCGGGGATATCGGCGATGGTCTTGAGGTTGGCGGTGATGTTTTCGCCGGTCGTGCCATCGCCTCTGGTCGCGCCAAGCAGAAAGACGCCGCCCTCATACCGTAGCGAGGCGGACAGGCCGTCTATTTTTGGCTCGGCAACGATCTCGACAGTCTCCGCCTCTTCCAGACCCAAAAACCGCCGCACCCTGGCAATGAATTCAACGACGTCATTCGCTTCGAACGCGTTCGACAATGACAGCATGGGTTGGGCGTGGGCCACTTTGGAAAAGCCGGAGGCGGGCGCGGCACCGACACGGCCGCTTGGCCCGTCGGTGAGAGCGAGATCGGGGAACCGTTCTTCTATTGCCGAGTTAAGCCGCCGGAGTTCGTCATATTCGGCGTCGCTGATTTCCGGCGCGTCCTGCTGGTGGTAGAGCTGATCGTGGCGCGCGATCTGTTCCGCGAGTTCCGCGAGGGTTTGTGCGGCTTCCTCGCGGGTTAGCGCATCCACGTTCTTCACTTGCGCGGTCACGGCGCACCTCCCTCGATCAGTCTGCCGGCTGCTGCGCGCGCCTCCTCGGTAATCGCGGCGCCGGATATCATTCGGGCGACTTCCTCCAGTCGGTCATCGCCGCCGAGCCGCTCGACATCGGTCACGACACGTTTTCCGGAACCTGCTTTCAGCACGCGAAGATGGTCCGATCCCCGGGCGGCGACCTGAGGCGAATGCGTGATTACGAGCAGCTGGGTGCTGTCCGCCAGGCGACCCAGCCGCTCCCCCACAGCATGCGCCGTCGCCCCGCCGACGCCGCTATCCACTTCATCGAAGACGAGCGACGGCTGATCGCCCGATGACGACAGAACGAGTTTAAGCGCGAGCATGAAGCGGGACAGTTCGCCTCCCGATGCGATGCGCCCGATCGGTCCGACGGGCTCGCCGGGATTGGTTGCGACCATGAAGCGCGTGCGGTCGACTCCGTTTTCGCTCCACTCGTCTTCCGGCACCTGGCGGAGTTCTGTCGTGAAGGCGGCCTTTTCAAGCTTCAGGGGCGGCAGTTCGGCATTGACTGCCGCGTCGAGGCTTTTTGCGGCCTTGGCCCGCGCGGTACTGAGGATTGTCGCATGTTGTGAATAGTCCTCGCGCGCCTTTGCCACAGCCGCTTTGAGCTTCTCAAGTCTGTCGGATTGATCGTCGATGAGCGCCAGCCGATCCCGAAAACTTTGATGCAAGGCGGGCAGCGTTTCGACATCGACGCGGTGTTTGCGTGCAAGTTCGCGCAAGGTGAAGAGGCGTTCTTCGATTTGATTCAATCTATTTTCATCCATATCGATCGAATTCGCCGCGCTGCTCAATGCGTCGGACGCCGTTTCCACTTCCTCCAAGGCTCGGTCGAGGGATGCTATCGCTGCGTCGAGCCTGCCGGCTGACGTTTCCGATAGACGCTCGAGTTTGCGTAATGCCGCACGCAAGGAGTCGCTCACCGGTTTTTTCGAATCGAAATCGGATTGCGCCGCTTGTATCGCTTCGACGATTTGCTCCGCCTGCATGAGGAACCGGCGCGCTTCGGTCAGCTCGGCGTCTTCGCCTTCCTGCGGGTCCAGCGTATCGATTTCCTCCAGCGCGTGGCGCAGATAGCTTTCGTCTTCTCGCGCCTTTTCCGCTTCATGCGCCGCATGTTCATGAGCGTCCCGGGCTTCGCGCCATATGCGGTAGGCGTCGCGGACCTGTCGCGCCTTACAATGGTGGTTGCCGTATGCGTCCAGCATCGAAAGATGGGTTGCTGTATCCAGTAAGCCGTGTTGTTCGAATTGGCCCTGGATCTCGATCAAGGATTCGCCAACCTGCTTCAATAGCCCCACGCTGGTCGGTTGATCGTTGATGAACGCGCGCGTCCGGCCCGCCTGATTCAAGGTGCGCCGGAGCATCAGAACGTCTTCTGTTTCGATGCCGTGCTCCACGATCATCCGATTGGTGGGATGCTCGGCGGGAATTTCGAAGCTTGCGGTGACTGTTGCACTTTCGCTGCCTTGCCGTAACAACCCTGTTTCCAGCCTAGCGCCCAATGCGAGGCCAAGGGCATCGAGCAGTATCGATTTTCCCGCACCGGTTTCTCCGGTAAGGACACACAGGCCTGATTTGAACGAAAGGTCGAGTTTTTCGATCAGAATGATGTTTCGAATGCTCAGCGCCGTCAGCATTGCTCCGACGGGCTCCTAATAGGCCCAGTCCCACATCCAGCTCAGCCAGGAGCCTTCCTTCTGCGACGGTGCGAGATTGCGCTGCTCGAGCAATGCGTAGCTATCTTCGTACCACTTGCTGCCCGGAAAGTTATGGCCGAGCACCGCCGCTGCCATTTGTGCCTCGTCGGTGATACCGAGCGACAGGTAGGATTCCGTCAGGCGCAGCAGGGCTTCGGGAGCATGGGTTGTTCGCTGATAGTTCTGCAGAACACTGCGAAAACGGTTGATCGCCGCAAGAAACTCCTGGCGCTGCTGATAGTAGCGGCCGACCGCCATCTCCTTGCCCGCAAGATGATCGTCGACCAGATCGAGTTTCGCACGGGCATCGCGCCCATATTTGTTGTTTGGATAACGCCGGATGACATCCTGCAAACCCTCCCGGGCCAGCTCCGTCATTTTCTGATCGCGGCCGACATCGGAAATTTGCTCGTAATAGGATACGCCTTTCAAATAATAGGCATAGGCGACGTCGGGGTTGCCGGGATGCAGCTCGATAAAGCGGTCGAGCCCGACAATGGCTTCGTCGTAATCGTCGCGTTTATAGGACGCATAGGCAGACATAAGCTGGGCTTTGGTCGCCCAGACGGAATAGGGGTGTTGCCGCTCGACTTCGTCGAAAGACAGAACTGCGCCCTTGAAATCTTCGCGCTGCAACGCGTCGACGCCCAAATTATACAATCGCTCGACCGTTCGGGCGCGATACGCTTCGCCATTGTCTTCCGAGCAGGCGGCCAGAAGCAGTAAAAGGCCTAGCGCAACAATACGCATGACCGCGGTTGGTATTTTTCTGCAAAGGTCGTGATTCATTGACAGCGACTATATCAGCGTTACAGCAAGGAAACCTTGTCGGTAAACGATAGCATATTCTTCAATATATCATCGTCGATGGGTATTTCCCACCGGAACCGTCGCTGAGATTACAGGATGTTACGCCGTCGCGGCGAGCGCTTCCGGCTGCCAGTCGGATGCCGTCACCGGCACGCGCCGATCCATGGAAATCGTTGTCCAGGCCGCTTCTTCCTTAAACAACGCATGCAAAAGCTTGTGATGCAGCGCATGTCCAGCCCGAACGCCGCTGAACCGGCCGAACAACGGCCCGCCCGCGAGATACATATCGCCAACGCAATCCAGGACTTTGTGGCGGACGAACTCGTTATCGAAGCGCAGGCCATCGACATTCATAACTTCGTCGCCGTCGACCACGACGACGTTTTCCAGCGATCCGCCTCGGCCCAGACCGGCATTCCGAAGCGCTTCGACCTCATGCAGGAAACCGAAAGTCCGCGCGCGCGAGATATCCGTCTTGAAGGCGTCCGGAGACAAATCGAGAAGGAAGTTTTGCCGACCGATGGCGGCACTTTCAAAATCTATACCGAAATCGATCGAAAATCCGTCGGCGGGTTCCAGCGTGGCAACGCTGTCACCATCCCGAACCGTAACCGGATGCAGCACCTGGATAGCGCGCCGGGGTTCGTCTTGTTCGATTGTCCCGGCACATTCGATCAGGAAGACAAACGGCTCGGCGCTGCCATCCATAATCGGAACTTCGGGACCGTTAAGCGTGACGACCACATTGTCGACTTCACAGCCGGCCAACGCCGCCATCAGATGTTCCACCGTCGCGACACTGACGCCGTCGTCATTGACCAACGTGGTGCAAAGATTGGTGCTGCCGACACAGTCGTAGCGGGCAGGGACATCGCGGTTTGCGTTGGCAATATCGATTCGCCGGAACAAAATGCCGGTATCCGCAGCCGCTGGATGCAGCTCCATCGTCACCTTGTCACCCGTATGAAGCCCAACGCCCGTACAACGAATGCTACTGCTCAGCGTGCGCTGCCACGATGACGCGGTGAGTTTGCCCAATTCCTCCATCCCCCGGAAGCCCTCTACTTTTGATCTGACGTTTAACGCAATATCGAGTTGATAGAATTACACTTTTTTTATTCATCATATTTATGACGTAGATGTAACAATCTCAGTGATTTAGCTCAAATCACTCTTTGTTACGAATTGTTACGCGGACGCGCCTTTGGCGCGTCCGCGTAACATCCTGATATTGCTTGCATATTATGCCAGCTTAGTTGGCCTGACGGCGCAGGAATGCAGGAATTTCAAGCATTTCCTCTTCTGCCGGCGTTTGCGACGACCGATCCGTCGATTCAAGCCCGCCAAGCTGCGGTTGTCCCACCTGCTCCGGTTCTGCTGCCGGAGGTTGACGGCGCACCGGTGTCGGCATTTCCGCCTTCTGTGTTGGTTCCACAGGTTTTTGCGGCGGAGTGGGCTCGCTTTGCGGTCGAGCGCGTCCTGTTCCGGTCATCCGCTCGAACAGAGTGAGCGCCTTGCGCCGTGGCGCTGCCGGCTCGCTACGGGCATTTTCCATTGCGGCTGCCGCGAAAGGTTCTGCCGGTTTGGTCTCCCTTCGCATGTCACCGGGCCGGACCGGGCGCGGTGGAATGAAGGCAGGCCGCTGCGGAACCGTGGGTTTCGGTTCTGCCGCCTCGGCTACCGATTCCTCTTCGGACGCTTCCGTATCGGCTAATTCTGCCTCTGCGGTTTCGGTCTCGTCTGCATCGGTAGCCACCGGCTCTTCGATTGGCAAAGCAGCTTCTGCAACTTCGGGGACTGCCTCGATTTCCGGCTCGTCCTGTACCGGGGCTGCTGCTCTATTCGACACAACGGTCGTCAGGCCGATGGGCATCGGGCGCTGTTCCGTGTTGGCGATCGCTTCGATACCTGTCGCCACCACCGATACCCGGATAGAGCCCTCCAGTACTTCTTCGAAGGTTGATCCAAAGATGATGTTGGCTTCCTGATCGACTTCTTCGCGGATGCGATTGGCGGCTTCGTCGACTTCGAACAAGGTCATGTCGGGGCCGCCGGTGATGTTGATCAGCACACCCTTGGCGCCCTGCATCGTGACATCGTCGAGCAGCGGGTTCGAAATTGCCCGCTCGGCGGCTTCGACGGCACGTTTGTCGCCATCCGCCTCGCCGGTGCCCATCATCGCCTTGCCCATTTCGCTCATGACGGTGCGGATATCCGCAAAGTCGAGATTGATGAGGCCTGGCATGACCATCAGGTCGGTGACGCCGCGAACGCCGGAATACAACACGTCATCCGCCATCTTGAACGCATCGGCGAACGTCGTTTTTTCGTTCGCGATACGGAACAGGTTCTGATTGGGGATGATGATCAGCGTGTCGACATATTGCTGTAGCTCTTCGATCCCCTCTTCGGCGATCTTCATCCGCCGGCCGCCTTCGAACTGGAATGGCTTGGTGACGACACCGACCGTAAGGATGCCCTGCTCGCGTGCGGCTCGGGCGATAATCGGGGCACCGCCAGTGCCCGTACCGCCGCCCATTCCGGCTGCGATAAAGACCATATGTGTGCCGTTCAGATGATGCTGTATCTCGTCCAGCGCCTCCTCTGCCGCGGCGGCACCGATTTCGGGCCGTGATCCGGCGCCTAATCCTTCGGTTGTGCCGAGCCCTAACTGAATTTTTCGTTCGGAAAGAGACTGCTCCAGGGACTGCGCGTCGGTGTTACAGACGACAAAGTCGACCCCTTCGAGGTTCGAGCGAATCATGTTGTTGACGGCGTTTCCTCCGGCGCCGCCGACACCCACGACAAGAATGCTCGGCCTCAATTCGGATTGCGACTTTGGCATGCTGAGGTTAATCGTCATTTTTGCCTCCAGAATACCGTTACAATATCAGGGTTTGCCGGCTCGTGCCGACCTATTCCAGCTCCAACCATGGAACGTGGAATCTCTTTGTGGGATGGCGTTCTAAAAATGTTCACGAAACCATCCTCCGATGCGGCCGAAAGGGCCGTTCGATGCTTTTAAGGCGCTGGCCTGGATGGGCCGCACCTCGCCGCGGTTGTCCGCGGCGTAGGATAAGAGGCCGGCCCCGGTCGCGAAGGCCGGTCCACAGGTTGCTTCGGCGAGGCCGGACACCCGTATCGGCCGCCCGAGGCGGACTTGTTTGTCGAGAATTTGGCCGGCGAGTTCACGAACGCCGGTCAATTGGCTGGCGCCGCCGGTTAGCACGACGCGCCGTCCGGCGACCTTTTCGACGCCGCTCGCGTCAAGCTTTGCTCGCACGAGCTCGAACGTCTCTTCGAGCCTCGGGGCAATAATGCTGACGATAAACGATTTCGGAACCCGGTTGACCGTGCCGTCTTCCTCTTCGCCGATTTGCGGCGCATCGATAATGTCGCGCTCGTCCGTCGGTGACGCTAGTACGCTGCCATGCAGGGTCTTTAGGCGCTCCGCATGGTTGATCGGGGTCGAAAGGCCGCGCGCGATGTCGTTGGTTACATGCGTGCCGCCGACGGGAATGCTGTCCGTGAAAGCCAGGGAACCGTCGAAGAAGACCGCGAAGGACGTTGTGCCGCCACCCATGTCGATAACGGTCACGCCGAGGTCGGTTTCGTCCTCGACCAGACAGGCGAGACCGGACGCATAAGGGCTGACGACATGGCCGTTGATGTCGAGGTGGCAGTGGCCGACGCAGGTATCGAGGTTTCGGATCGCATTGGCGGCAACCGACACGGTGCGGATGCGAACGCCCAGCGTCTGGCCTGTCATGCCGCGCGGATTACGTACGCCGTTAACCCCGTCGATCTTGTAACCAACCGGAATCGAATGGATCATCGTTCGCTCGGGCGATTCGTCGCGAAACTTGGCTTCGCCGAAAAGCTTGCGCATTTCGCCGTCGCCGATTGTGCCGCTGCCGATGGCCGTATCCAGATTGATGGCGCTGTTTTCCGGAGCGCCGCAGCTCACATTGACGTAGGCATCGCGTATGGTTGCGCCGGCCATCTGTTCCGCGGCATTTACTGCACCGATGACCGCGAGTTGCGCATCTTCCATGTTGACGATGGCGCCGGATTTGATTCCCTGGCTGGCATGGTGCGCGATGCCGATAACACGCGCGCGGCCGTTCTCACCAAGCTCTGCGATAAAGCAACAGATCTTCGTCGAGCCGATGTCGAGTGCCGTTATCAAATCACTGCGGGCCAAAACCGAATTTCCCCTCGTTCCCGTGTTGTTGCGTCAGTTTCGATTGATCATGTGCTGTTCCCACCGTTGGGTGCTGATTCGCCTCGTCGCCGAACGATTAGCCGGTCGCGAATGCGCAGGTCGACAGCGATTATGTCTTGGCTTAACAGTCGTTTGTCGCGCTCCAGCGTCGCGAGGCGCGTCCAGGCCGCTTGCGGATTTTCTTCGGGCAACCGGATGTCGATACCGTCGTCCAGCCGTAGGTTCCAACGGCGGCCGCCCACCCAAACCGCTGCCTGTACCCGTTTCATGAGCGGCGGTGCCGTCGCCAACATATCGAGCAGCGCCGGCGCATGGCGTGGGGCGTCGTTGCCAACAATTACCTTCAGATGCGTATAACGGGTGAGACCCTGGTTCCCGATATCCACGCCGTCTCCGTCAACCAGGACGAAGGTACCCTTGCGCTGCCAAATCGCCATTGCCTTACGCTCTTGCAGGCGAACAAAAACGGTGCCGGGAAACCGCCGTTGCACAGTCGCGTCGGCAACCCAGCCAAGCTGGATGAGCCGCTCCCGGACGGCGTGGGTGTCGATGGCGAGGATCGGATCGCCACGACGGACTCCGATCATGCGGAGCAACTGCTCGCGAGTCGTTTCCACGCGGCCTTCGACAAGGACGTCGTCGACCACGAGGCCGGCCCGGACGGTGGTGTCGATAAGCGCCGTTTCCGCTGCTATTGTCAGACGGGTAAGGGCGCTTGTTGACCAGGCCCAGTAACCTGCGCCCGCAGCGCCTGTGATAATTGCAAATGATGCCGTTAGGTATAGGGCAGGACGCAACCGCCGGACCCAAACCGACCGCCGTTTCGTCCGGCGCTTCGGCTTTGCCTTTGTGGCGCCGCCGCTGAGCCATGTCGGGATCAGGCGTCGCATGTCGCGTTCTCCACCATCCAGGCGACAAGGTCGCTCAATCCCATTCCTGCCGCCGCAGCCTGCTCCGGAACCAGGGACAACGGCGTCATACCGGGTTGCGTATTTACCTCCAGCATATAAAGGCGGCCCAGGTCGCTTTCTGTATCGTCATAGCGGAAATCAGACCGGCTGACGCCGCGGCATCCTAGCGCCTGATGCGCGGCGACGGCGTAATCCATCGCTTGCTGGGCGACTTGATCGGGAACTGGCGCGGGGCACAAATGTGTGGTTTTCCCATCGGTGTATTTCGCCTCGTAATCGTAGAAACCGGCAAGCGGGCGCAGTTCGGTCACTCCCAATGCCCGGTCGCCGATCACCGCAACAGTCAGCTCCCGTCCCGCGATATATTGCTCGACCAGGGCTTCGTCGCCATAGGGCCAATCATCGAATGTCGGCCGGTTGTCGCCGGGGCGGACGATTTTCACGCCGACACTGGATCCTTCGCTGTTCGGTTTGACAACGAAAGGTGGGTCGAGCGGCAGTGCGTCGGAAGAATCCGACAGGGAGACGATCTGGCCTTCCGGGCAAGGAATGCCGCAGGTCGCGAATAGCGCCTTCGCAGTCTGTTTATCCATTGCCAGGGCTGATGCGAGCACACCGGAGTGGGTATAGGGCAGGCCGAGAATGTCCAGCAGGCTTTGAATCCTACCATCTTCGCCGTAGCGGCCGTGCAGCGCGTTGAAGACGACGTCCGGTGCCGGTGTCAGCGCATCCATCAAGCCGTGTAAATCCCGTTTTACGTCGACGCGTTTGACGGTGTAGCCGGCATCGGCAAGCGCATCGGCGCACGCAGCGCCACTGGCCAGCGACACCTCCCGTTCGGCCGACCAGCCGCCCATCAGCACGGTGACGGACTTGCTCATACCGTCCCTCCTGCCGCCGGCGTGCCGATCCGTCTAATTTCCCATTCGAGTTCGACACCGCACGCGTCCCGTACTCTTTGGCGCACGGTTTCGCCCAGCTGTTCGATGTCCGCCGCGGTCGCCGATCCGGTGTTGATCAGGAAGTTGCAATGCTGTTCCGATACCTGCGCGCCGCCGTGCCGGAGTGCCCGGCATCCCGCGCTGTCGATCAACTCCCAAGCCTTTTGGCCGGGCGGGTTCTTGAATGTCGAGCCGCCAGTTTGCGTGCGGACCGGCTGCGTATCCGTTCGCGCCGCGCCGATTTCCGACATTTTCTCGGCGATCCGTTGTGCGTCGCCTGGCGCCGCCCGAAGGTCAGCGCCGACGAAGATCCAGTCTTCCGGCACGTCGGAATGACGGTAGCTGTATCCGAGAGCTTCAATTTGCAGCACGTTCAGAACGCCCGCCGGATCGATGGCGCGCGCGCGCAGTACGACATCTTTCATTTCCCGTTCGTAGGCGCCGGCATTCATGCGCAGCGCGCCGCCGATCGAACCCGGGATGCCGGACAAGAACTCGAGCCCTGCAAGCCCGCTGCGCTGTGCGGCCCGTGCAACGGTGATGGCGGGCGCGGAGGCACCGGCGGAGACCGTTCCGTCCTCGATCACAATATCGCCGAACCCCTGCCCGAGCCGAATGACGACTCCGGGGATACCGCCATCGCGGACAAGCAGGTTGGACCCGATGCCGATTACCGTAAGCGGCACGCCACGCGGACATTCCGCCATGAAATAACGCAAATCGTCGATATCCGCGGGTTCGAACGCGACTTCCGCTGGGCCGCCGACCTTGAACCACATCAGCCGGGCGAGATCGAACTGCTCGGTATAGACGCCCCGCACTTCCGGCAGGCGGTCGATCAGGCGACCTTTCAGGGCGATCGCGTTCATGCTTTCCGCCCCGCTCGGTGAGCGCCCAACGCCTTCAGCGCCGAAGGAAGGTCCTGCGCCCAGTTGGTAATCGACCCTGCCCCGAGACAGATCACGAGGTCTCCCGCTTCGGCGATGTCGCGCACGATGCCGGCGAGGTCCGACGGATCGCCGAGCGGCATGACGCGGCGGTGTCCGCGCGTCCGCAACCCTTGGATCAGCGCGTCTCGGTCGATGCCTTCCATCGGCGCTTCGCCCGCGGCGTGAACGTCGGACACGATCACCACGTCCGCATCGTTGAAGCAGGTACAAAATTCCTCGAACAGGTCGCGCAGGCGCGTGTAACGGTGCGGTTGCACGACAGCGATAACCTTGCCGCGCGACACAGCCCGTGCCGCCTGAAGCACGGCGGAAATTTCGACCGGATGATGTCCGTAATCGTCGATGACGGTGATGCCGTTTGTTTCGCCGGTTTTGGTAAAGCGCCGTTTTACGCCTGAAAACGCCTTCAGACCGCGTGCGATGGTTTCGTCGTCGATGTTCATTTCGTTGGCGATGGCGATCGCCGCGAGCGCGTTCTGCACATTGTGCGCGCCGAACATCGGCAGCAGCAGCGATTTGATCACGCGTGGCGATTCTCCCCGCGATTTGATCGTGACGTCGAACTCGACACCGCCGGGGCGGTTCTGCAGATTTTCCGCGCGCACTTCCGCCTGCGGGCTCATGCCGTAGGTGATCAGCCGCCGGTCGTTCACTTGCCCGATCATCGCCTGAACCTCGGGGTGATCGATGCAAAGCGCCGCGAAGCCGTAGAAGGGAATGTTTTGAACGAAGGTCCGGAAGGCTTCCTTTTCCGCATCGAACGTGCCGTAAAAATCCAGATGCTCCGGATCCAAATTGGTGACGATGGCGATCGTTGCCGGCAGCTTGACGAAGGTACCGTCCGACTCGTCCGCCTCGACGACCATCCACTCGCCTTCGCCAAGCCGCGCATTGGTGCCATAGGCGTTGATGATGCCGCCGTTGATCACCGTCGGGTCGAGCCCGGCGGCGTCGATCAGCGCGGCGACCATCGATGTCGTCGTTGTCTTCCCATGTGTGCCGCCGACCGCAATCGCCCATTTCAGGCGCATTAGCTCGCCCAGCATCTCGGCCCGGCGCACGACCGGTATCATGCGCATTTGTGCGGCCACGATCTCCGGGTTGTCGGCTTTGATCGCGGATGAGACGACGACGACTTGCGCGGCCGCCACGTTCTCGGCGCTGTGGCCGATGGCGACGTCGATGCCGAGCTTGCGGAGCCGCTGGACGTTCGCGCTCTCCGACACGTCGCTGCCTTGAACCTGATACCCTAAATTGTGCAGAACTTCGGCAATGCCGGACATGCCGATCCCGCCGATTCCGACAAAATGAATGCGCCCGATGGTCAGTGGCATGGTCCTCATGCGGCGGCCTCCCGCAACGGGTCGGGGGCATCCTGACCATTGCCGTTGGTGCTGAGGACGCCGGCGACGACGTCTGCCAGCCGCTCCGTGGCTTCCGGCATGCCAATCTGGGTGGCGCAGCGCGCGGCCATCATCAATGTCGTATCCATCGAGAACAGCGAAGCCAGACGCACCGACAGCGTTTCGGCGGTGAAGTCAGCGTCCGGCATCAACCAGGCGCCGCCGGAATCGCAGAGCCGGGCGGCGTTCGCGGTTTGATGGTCATCGATCGCGTGTGGATAGGGAACCAGGATCGCCGGCCGTCCCGCGGTGGTCAGCTCGGCGATCGTCGAGGCGCCGGCGCGGCAGATCAGCATGTGCGCCGCTGCAAGCCGCTGCGGAATGTCGTCGAAGAATGACGACAGTTCGGCATCGATGCCCGCCTCTGCATAGGTTTTGCGGACCTGCTCCAGATCTTCCTTGCGGCATTGCTGGGTGATGTGAAGCCGGCCCCGCAAGGCATCCGGCAACCTCGACAGCGCGGCAGGTACGACCGTGCTGAAAATCGATGCACCCTGGCTTCCCCCGGTAATGAGCAGCCGGATTGCCGAATCGGTGCCGAGTGCAGGGAACCCGGCATCGCGGACATCGACGATTTCCGGCCGTACCGGATTGCCGGTCCAGACTGCTTTGGCGCGGTCGGCATCGCGCAGGAACGAAGTGGTTTTGAACGCGGTTGCGACCCGTGTCGCCCGCGGCGCCAGGACCCTATTCGCGCGGCCGAGCACGGCGTTTTGTTCGTGGATCGCCGTCTTGATGCCGAGATGGGAGGCCGCAAGCAAGGTTGGGATCGTTGCATAGCCGCCGAAGCCGACGACGACGTCCGGTGCCAACTCGCGGAGCAGACGGCGCGCTTGCAGGTAACCGGCCGCAAGGCGGCCGAGGGCCGCAACCTTTGCGATCGGGCCGCGGCCGCTGACACCGGCGGCATGAATTGCGTAGGTATCGATCGTTTGCAGCGGTCCGCTGTAGGCGTCGCCGCGGCGGTCGGTGACGAAGGCCAGGCGATAGCCACGGGCCAACAATGTTTCGGCAAGCGCTTGCGCGGGAAAGACGTGCCCGCCGGTGCCGCCGCTAGACAGAATGATCAGGGAGTCTTGCCGGCTCATTCAGCGCCTCCCGCCCGTCGGCGGGTCAGGGCGAGCAGCATGCCCATGCCGAATGCCAGCGCCAGCAGCGACGATCCGCCATAGGAAATAAACGGCAGGGTCATGCCCTTGGTCGGCATCAGATTGACGGTCGACGCCATATTGATGATCGCCTGGAGTGCGAATTGAACGAGCAAGCCGGCGGCAGCCAGCACGATGAAAAGGTTCTTGTCCTCCAGCACACGCGTCAGGCCGCGCAGTACGATGAAGGCGAACAGGACGACGAGGATCAGGCACGCCAATAGACCGAATTCTTCGCCGGCGACTGCGAGGATGAAGTCGGAATGCGCGTCCGGCAGATAAGCTTTCGCCGTTCCCTCGCCCGGCCCCCGGCCGAAAAGCCCGCCATTCATGAAGGCCTCCATCGCCCGGTCGACCTGATAACTGTCGCCGGATGCCGGGTCGAGAAATCGGTCGATCCGGCTCGCAACATGGGGGAACGTGAAATAGGCGCCAATCATGGCGGTCAGGCCGAGCACGATCAGCAGCCCGACCCAGGTTGCGGATAGCCCTGCCAGGAACCATTGCGTAAACCAGATCGCGGAGACGACGATGGCTTGCCCGACATCCGGCTGCGCCAGAAGCAGACCCATGACGAGGAGGTAAAGCGCGCCCGAAATCTGATAGCCCGGAATGTCTTCTCCGAGGCGGCGTGCCGAGAACATCCAGGCGGCCACGACGGCGAAAGCCGGTTTGATGAACTCCGACGGCTGCAGCGACAGTCCGCCGAGCGTTAGCCAGCGCTGCGATCCTTTGATTTCCGGTCCGATGACCAATGTTGCGGCGAGCAGACCAATCCCGCCGATAAAGGCGACCGTCGCCAGACGCCGGACCGACCGGACTTCGAGCAGGGAAATCGAAATCAGCAGCGCGATGGCCGGGACGATGAGAATAGCGTGGCGGCGCACGAAATATAGCGAGTCGAGGCCGATGCGTTCGGCAACCGGCGGACTCGCCGCGGCGGTCAGCATCATGCCGAATGCCGTTAACATGAACAGGCACAGCAGCGTCCAGCGGTCTACCGTCCACCACCATCGGCCCAGGATGGATGTATCGTCGCGCGCGATCGGCGTCATGACATCGCCTCCGCGGCTGCGAAGAACTTCCGGTCGGTGCCCGGGAGCGCTTTGACGCAACGCTCGAAGTCGCGTCCGCGCTCTTCGAAATTGGGGTATTGATCGTACGATGCGCAGGCGGGGGAGAGCAGCAGGACAGCATCATCCTCCTTTTCCTGCCGGATCAATTCGTGTGCATCGCGGGTCGCGGTTTCAAGCGTTCCGGATTTCTGGATGTCGACCTTATTGCCAAGCTCTGTGGCAAACGGCTCCGTTGCTTCGCCGATCAGGAAGGCATGGCGGATGTGTGACAAATACGGCTCGATACTGTCGAGACCACCATCCTTCGCGCGGCCGCCGGCGATCCAGTAGATGCAGTCGTAGCTTGATAAGGCACGAGCGGCAGCTTCGGGATTGGTTGCCTTGCTGTCGTTCACGTAGCGCACGCCATCGATAACCGCGATCAACTGCTGCCGATGCGCTAGGCCGGGGTAGCTGCGAAGGCCGTCGACGATATTCTTTCTGGGCAGTCCCGCTTTCCGCGCGGCGGCGTAGGCTGCGGCGGCGTTCTGCGCATTGTGGGAACCCGGCAGGGTGACGATATCGTCGATCATGGCGACTTCGATGCGGTTGCCGTCCATATCATCGACAAGCTTGCCACGTTCCACGTAAACGCCGCCCGGCGCCGGCGACGAGCCGGAAATTGGCACGACCGTAGCCGTGCCGTCTTTGCGCAAGTCAGCGCAAATTGCCGCGGACATCGGATCGTCGATCCCGATTATTGCGGTTCCCGTGCAGTCATCAAAAATGTGGCGCTTGGCTGCGATATACCCCGCCATGCCGCCGTGCCTGTCCAGATGATCGGGTGTAATGTTCAGCAGGATGGCGATGTCGAATCCCGCGCTTGGTGTCAGTTCCAACTGAAAAGATGAGAGTTCGAGCACATAACGGCCGTCGCTTCCAAGCAGGGCAAAGTCGAGCGCTGGCCGGCCAAGATTGCCGCCGATTTCGACGGGAACATCCGCTGATTTTAGAATGTGGCCGATCAATGCGGTCGTCGTCGATTTACCGTTCGTGCCGGTGATGCCAATGAATGATGCATCCGGGGCGGCCCGTTTCAGCAACTCTATGTCGCCGATGATTTCCGTACCATGCTGGCGAGCCAATGCCGCGACGGGGTGGGTGGTCGGGTGCGTATGTGGGATGCCGGGGCTGAGGATCAGCGAGTCGATATCTCTCCAAACGCCATTGGTCAGCGCGACAACGGGCACGCCTTCTGCTTCTGCTGTGGCGCGTCGCTCTGCACTATCGTCCCACGCACACACTTTTGCGCCGCCCGCCATGAGGGCACGCGCGGTGCATAGGCCTGAGAGACCCAATCCCATTACCGCGACCGTTTTTCCTTTTGTGCTCTTCATCGGAATCATCGCGGCCCTACCTCAACTTCAATGTGGATAGGCCGATAAGGGCAAGGATCATCGCGATGATCCAGAAACGAATGACGATCGTCGGTTCCGCCCACCCCTTCTTTTCGAAATGATGGTGCAGGGGCGCCATGGCGAAGACGCGTCGCCCGGTGAGCTTGAACGATGCGACCTGCACGATCACCGATACCGTTTCCAGGACGAAAAGACCGCCGACAATGGCCAGCACCAGTTCGTGTTTCGTCACGATGCTGGTCGCGCCGAGGGCACCGCCCATTGCGAGCGATCCGGTGTCGCCCATAAATACCATCGCGGGCGGTGCGTTGAACCAAAGAAAACCGAGACTCGCGCCGACCATCGCACCGGCGAACACCGCCAATTCCCCCGTGCCGGGCACGTAGTGAATTTGCAGATAGTTGGCGTACACGGTGCTGCCGACAAGGTAGGCGATAATGCCGAAACAGGCGGCGGCAATCATGACAGGAACGATTGCCAGCCCGTCGAGACCGTCTGTCAGGTTCACGGCGTTCGACGTTCCGATCATCACAAAGGCGGCGAAGGGAACGAAGAACCATTGCAGATCAATGAACAGATTCTTGAAGAATGGCAGTACAAGCGCAGTGCTTAGAGGCGCAGGCGTGAGATCGCTCACCCAGATCGCGGCCCCGACCGCGATGATGAGCTGGAAAAATAATTTCCGACGGCCACTAAGACCCTTGGAATTGGCCCGCGATAGTTTGAGGTAATCGTCTGCGAAGCCAACCGCACCGAAACCGACCGTTACCAGCAGGACCACCCAGACATATCTGTTGCTGAGGTCGGCCCACAGAAGAGTGCTCACGCTGATCGACAGCAGGATCAGGAACCCGCCCATCGTCGGTGTGCCGGCCTTCTTGAAATGCGTTTCCGGAACGTCTTCCCGGATATTGCTGGCGGAGCCTTGTCGGCTTTTCAACCAATTGATGATCGTGGGGCCAAAGACAAAGCTCATGAGCAGCGCGGTCATGATTGCGCCGCCTGTTCGAAACGTAATGTATCGAAACAGATTGAAGACCTGAAGGTCGTCGGCGAGTGGGGAAAGCAGGTTGAAGAGCATCGCTTTTCTACCTGCCGTTCGCCGCGCGCTGCGTTGCAGCGCCGTTGTGAGAAATTTCGAGCGCCTTGAGTGCCGTGACGATCGGCGCCATACGGCTGCCAAGCGACCCCTTCACCATGACGGCGTCGCCCGGCCTGATAACGTCGATCACTTGAGGCAGGATCGCCTCGCTCGAGGCTCCGGTTCCGGCAACACGGTTTCCCGCCATCGCGTCGGCAAGCGCGCGCATTCCTTTCCCTGCCAGGAACAGGATATCGATATCGTTCCGCGTCACATCGTCGGCGAGTGCCGCATGCAGTTCGGCTGATTGTGTTCCCAACTCCAGCATGTCTCCGAGTACGGCGATTTTTCGTCCGGCGCATCCGCCCAACACGTCGAGCGCAGCACGAGTAGACGCCGGGCTGGCGTTGTAGCTCTCGTCGATAAGCAGGAAGGTGCCGCCGTCCATCCGGATTTCTGTCTGAGCGCCTCGGCCGGTGGCAGGAGCCACCTTTGCCATGACGCTCGCCGCATCGGTGATATCCGCGCCGAGCGCGTCGACGACGGCAAGGACGCCAAGGCTGTTGACGACCCAATGCGTGCCGGCTGCGCCCATGACATAGGAAATCGGTTTGCCGTCGATTTCGGCAGTCACATGAGTCCCGCCGGTTTGCGGAGATGTGTCTATCAAACGGATGTCCGCGTCTTTATGAGCGCCGAAGCTGCGAATCCGACCGATGCCAGCCTGTTTCGCATGGTTTGTCAGGCGCTCGTAATGACGATTGTCGCGGTTCAGTACTGCCGTGCCGTTACTGTCCATGCCGGCGAAGATTTCCGCCTTGGCGTCGGCGATATCCTCTTCACTATCGAAAAATTCGATATGAACGGCGGATACGTTCGTGATGATCGCGATGTCCGGTTGCGCAAGCTTCGACAGCGGTGCGATTTCACCGGGACTGTTCATCCCCATTTCCAGGATGCCGAACTTCGTATCGCGTGGCATTCGCGCGAGGCTGAGCGGTAGTCCCCAATGATTGTTCAGGTTGCCTGCGGTGGCATGCGTTGGCGCTTGCTGGCCAAGGGCTAGGTTCAATGTATCCTTGGTGCCGGTTTTCCCAACACTGCCTGTTACAGCGATGATTTTTGCGCCGCCGCGGCGACGCGCATGCCGGGCGAGCGATTGCATGCCGGTCATCGTGTCTTCGACGATGAGTGCCGGCCCGGTTGCGCTGTCAGTCGTGCGTGCGGACATTGCCGCCGCCGCGCCGTTTTCGAAAGCGCCCGCGATATGATCATGGCCATCGCTATTGGGCCCTACGATCGCAATGAACAAATCGTCGGGCTGTAGCGACCGGCTGTCGATGGACACGCCTTGCGCCATCCAAGGGGCCGTATTACGACCCCCTGTTGCCGCGGCGGCCTCGTCCGATGTCCAGAGCGCGCTCATGCGGCGCCCCCACCCAATTCGTCGATGGCCTCGCGTGCCACGGTGACATCGTCGAAAGGCAATGTTTTCCCTCCGGCCGTTTGACCTTGTTCGTGGCCCTTTCCCGCAACAACCAGAATGTCGCCTGCCTCTAGCATCGCTATGCCGGTGTGGATGGCTTCGCGTCGATCGCCGATTTCCTGGGCCTTCGGGCAGGCGGAGAGCGCCTGCTGGCGGATGGCTGCCGGATCCTCGCCTCGGGGATTGTCGTCGGTGACGATTGCCGCATCGGCAAGTTTGGCGGCTGCCGCGCCCATTTCCGCACGCTTCCCCGGATCGCGGTCGCCGCCACAGCCGAAAATCACGATAAGCCGATTGGCGGCATAGGGCCTTGCCGCCTGCAGGACGGTCGCCAGCGCATCCGGCGTATGCGCGTAATCGACGATCACGGTTGCGCCGTTCGAGCGCCGTCCCGCAACCTGCATCCGGCCCGGTACGCCGACAAGGCGCGATAGGAGCGGTACGACGGTCTGTGGCGCTGCGCCGCAGCCGATAACAAGCGCGAGCGCGCACAACGCATTGTCGATCTGAAACGCGCCGGGCAGCGCAAAGTCGACCTTATAGCGTTTGCCGAGTGCGTTGATTGAAAGTGACCAAGCGCCTTCGTGGTTTGTGGCGTTCCGGCAACGGATATCGCCATCGTTCCGGCCGTACGTTAGCAGATGCAGCCGACGGTGACGGACGATGTCGGCGATCCGGTCATATTGCGGTGAGTCCGCATCCACGACCGCGGTACCGCCGTCGCGTAAGAGCTCGGTGAACAGCCGAAGTTTGCTATCCAAATAGGCGTCCATCGTCTCGTGGTAATCGAGATGGTCGCGGGACAGGTTGGTGAAAGCCGCCGCGGCAATCCGGACGCCGTCGAGACGGTACTGGTCGAGGCCATGGCTCGAGGCTTCGATGGCCAGGTGATTAAATCCGTCGCGCTTTAGCGCCGCCAGCGACTCGTGCAATCGGACCGGGTCCGGCGTGGTCAGGCCGCCGCCGGCCTCTCGGCCCGGTGCGGTAATGCCGAGCGTGCCCAAGGCTGCGCTGCGGTGTCCTAGCAACGTCCAAAGCTGATGGACGAAATTTGTCACCGATGTCTTGCCGTTTGTCCCGGTTACGGCGGCGACGGTATCTGGCTGCGCCTGGTAAAAGCGGGCCGCCATGAGGGACAGCTGCCGGCGGGGCGTGGGGTCGCGGATAAGCTGGGCGCCGCCCTTAATGTCGTTTGGTTGCACCGTCGGTGGCGCCAGAACTGCCGTGGCGCCTTTTTCGATGGCCTGGCCGATATAGTCGCGCCCGTCCCGCGCGGCGCCGGGCAGGGCCGCGAACAGGAAACCGGGACGGACGTCCCGGCTGTCGGCCGTCAGGCCGGTGATATCGATATCGGGCACGATGTTGTGTGCGGTCGCGCCGCCTCCTTCGATGAGCTCAGAAAGACGCAAGCTGGCGTCCCTCCCGTTTGAATTTGATAAAAAGCTTCTTCTTCACGGTCGGCGATTGCTCGTCGACGGGTTGCACGCCGAGCAGGGGCGCTGCGCGTTCGATCACGCGGCGCACGACTGGTGCGGCGACCCAGCCTCCCGTGGCGTAGCCATGCGTGCTTTTGTTGCCTTGTGGTTCGTCCAGGGTCGCAAGCACGACGTAGCGGGGGTCCGTCATGGGAAACGCGCCGACAAAGGATGACAACAAGGCGCGCCGCGAATAGCCGCCCCGTTTCGGTTTGTCTGCGGTGCCGGTTTTCCCGCCGACGACATATCCTGCCGCGGATGCCTTTCGGCCGGTGCCGTTTGCCACGACCAGCCGCATCAGCCGGCGCACGTCGCGCGACGTGCGCTCGGATATAATCCGCTGGCCCTGCGGCGGTTCGGCGGTCTCTCTACGGATCAGGGTCGAACGGTGAACCGTGCCGCCATTGACCATAGCCGACACGCCAGAAGCGAGTTGCAGGGGGCTCACGGCGAGACCGTGACCGAAACTGATCGTCATCGTTTTGATGGGACGCCAAGGCGACGGCACCATGGGGGTGCCGACTTCCGGGAGTTCGATCGATGCCGGGCGCAGCATGCCGAGACGGCCGAGGAATTCCCGCTGCGCTTCGCCACCGACATCTTCCGCCATCTTGGCGGCGCCGATGTTGGACGAATACATGAAGATTTCCGGCACCGACAGCCAGCGGCGCTTGGCGTGATAGTCGCGGATGGTGAAACGGGATATCCGGATTGGGTCGGTTGCGTCGTAACCATCCCGCATCGTCACGATGCCGTAATCCAGGGCCATGGCCGCGGTGAAGATCTTGAAGGTCGAACCCAGTTCGTAGACGCCCAAGGTCGCGCGGTTGAACTTCTGGTTATCCCGCGCGTTGCTGCCATCGTTGGGATCGAAGTCCGGCAGCGACGTCATCGCCAATACGTCGCCGTTTCGCGCATCCATTATGACTCCGGTCGCGCCGAGTGCGTTGAATTCCGTCTTTGCCCGCAGCAACTCGCCGCGCAGGATATGCTGCAAGCGGATGTCGATGGTCAGTTGCAATGGCGCCGCATTGTCGCGCAGCGTTGCATCGAACCTTTCCTCGACACCGGCGAGCCCCTGATTGTCGACGCCGACATACCCCATGATATGTGCCGCAAGGGCGCCGTTGGGGTAGACGCGCGTCTGGGCGCTCTGGAAATCGATGCCCGGCAGACCCAGGGATATGACCTGCCACTGCTGGCGCGGTGTCAGGTTCCGTTGCAGCCAGACGAAGGAACGGTTGGTCTTCAGTTGGCGGGCGACTTCGGCTTCACGCAAGGTCGGCAGGACACGAGCCAGTTGCCGCGCCGTATCGTCTGGATCCATCACCTTGCGCGGATTGGCGAACAGCGAAGCGGTCGACAGGTTGGTGGCCAACAGGTTGCCGTTTCGGTCGACGACGTCTGCGCGGTCCATGCGCATTTCCTGCCCGCGCGGCGCAAAGGCGGCCCGTGGTTCGCTTGCCGCTTGCAAGAGGGACACATCGACAAGCCGCACGGCAATAGCGCCGAACGCAAAGAGCAGCATCGCACCGGTCATCAGGAGCCGGGTGTAACTGACGTCGAGCGCGACTTGAATCCGATCGTCCATTGGGCGCGGCGCGCACGGGCGGGTCGGCTGCCGCGGCGTCGCTTTGGGCAGGCGCGTTTGCCGGTTTCGTTTGGAACGAGCGAAAATCATCGCGTACCTCTCACTGCGGCCGGCTGAACCCGTGTCGGTGCAGGATTGCTTGTCACCCTGGCCGCCGTGACGGCTGCTGTCAGACTCTCCATGTTGCCCACCTGTTGTGCGGTTGGCGGCTGCAGGTGTGGTAGCAGGCGCTGAGACAGCGCTTCGATCCGTTCCGGGCGGCTTAGATAGCTCCACTCCGCCTGCAGGACGTGCACGGCCTTTTGTTCCTGAAGGATCTGTTTGTTCAGGACGTTCAATTCATCCTGGATCTGTTCAACCTTGAAGGTGATGTTGAACAGCGCGACGCTGGCCAACCCTGCAATCCCGACCCAGACGATCAACGAAAAGCCTTTCATGCCGCGTCCTCCAAGGGCCATGACGGTGCATCGGTGCGGATAGCGGTGCGCAACCGGGCCGAGCGGGCGCGCGGATTGGTGGCGACCTCTTTCGCGCTGGGTACAACGCCGCGGCGATGGACGACTTGGAACGACGCCGGGCGTTCTTCGCCGGTGTCCGGCATATGACGCGAGGCACGCGGCGCCTGGCCACCGCGTGTCCGGAGGAAGTTTTTGACCCGGCGGTCCTCCAGCGAATGGAAACAGACCACCACAAGCCGGCCGCCGGGACGGAGAATTCTCTCGGCGGCGGCCAGACCCCGTTCCAGTTCGCCGAGCTCGTCATTAACGTGAATGCGCAGCGCCATGAAAGTCCGGGTCGCGGGATCGATGCCGTCTTTGGCGCGGGGGAGTGCGTCACGGACGAGTTTCGCCAGCTGCAAGGTGCTGCCGATCGGTTTCTCTGCGCGGGCGGCTACGATGGCGCGGGCCACGCGCCGGGCGTAGCGTTCCTCGCCCAATTGCCGGATCAGGTCGGCTAAGGGTTTTTCGTCGAGGGTATTCACGATGTCGGCCGCCGTCGGCCCTTCGCGCGTCATACGCATGTCGAGCGGGCCGTCGCCGCGGAAGGAGAAACCGCGCGCCGCGTTGTCCAGCTGTGGCGAAGACACGCCGAGGTCGAGCACGACGCCGTCCAGACGATCCACACCGACGCTTTGCAGCAGCGCGATCATCGCGCCAAAGCGGCCCTCGAGCAGGGTCAGTCGGCCGGCATACGTGTCAAGGAGGGCGCGGCCGCGCGCAATCGCTTCGGGATCGCAATCCAGCGCCCAGACGGTGCAATCGGCCGCATCCAGGATCGCCTGCGAATAACCGCCGAGGCCGAAGGTCCCGTCAAGGTAGGCGCCACCGTCGCGCGGGTCGAGCGCGTCCAGCATCTCTGCCGGCATGACGGGGATGTGGAGGGCGCTCACGACGTCGGCCCCGTTAGGGATGGCAGGGTGCGGCCGGTAAGCGCCTTCTGCGTGATCTCGCGATGTTCAGCGTACGCGCCTGGCTGCCAGATATGGAATTTCGGGCCGCCGCCCACGAACAAGGCCTTGCCGTCGATATTCGCCCGCGTCATGAACTCCGCCGGCAATACGATACGGCCATCGCCATCGATGGAGATTTTCCGTGCTTCGGCCAGAATCTGCGCGGAAAAATAGGCTTCTTCCTGGGAGAACTGGTCGAGCGCATTGATCCGTTGCGAGTGCAGTTCCAGTTGGGCCTTGTCGCAAGCCTCGAGTGCCGGGATATAGAGTGAGGGAAAGATAAAAATGGCGCGGTCGTCTTCGGTCGGCAGTTCGGCGCGATAGTCCGCCGGCAAGGAAACCCGTCCCTTACGGTCGATCTTGTTCTCGTGTGTGCCGATGAATAACGCCATCGCAACCGTTGTTCCCGATTACCGCTTTCTCCCGACTGGAAATGGTGCGTGCGGATCCTTGCCGGTGCAGGTTGATCGCATGCAACGCTATTGGGTCGCGCATGCCCCAAAATGGGATTTCATGGAATATCATGGGCTAAAATGGGAAGTCAAGCAATGCTCAAGAATACTGCGAGAATAGATGCATCTATTCTGTTCTTTTCAGTAATCCATGTTTAGTGACGATAGAAATGAGAGCCACTAGAACTTGTGTATTTCACGCTAAGTTTATGATGTTCGCGAATCGGGTTCAATTTTTGTTCTAATTATGTTCCTTTTATGATAATTTCTTTTTGTGTGGGCGATCCGGGATTTCATGGAATTTGAGTCTGTTACGCCGCCGAAGAGGCGATCGCCGCTGCCGGAGGGTCCGCGATAAGGGTGGTTTGTTGGGCCGCAAATAAAACGCATCGGCGGTTGGCGTCAGGTTCCTTTGGAACGAATGGAAAAACTATGCCAGTATTCTCGGATTCGGACAGGGCGGGTCTCTTTAACGTCAAAATCGATTAGCGGGCAATAAGGGGGAACGAATGACATTGGAATCGGACACGGCGGAACCGCCGAAATTTCGCGTTGGCGCCGCGCTGGGCCGCAGCTTTACGACCTTGTTTCGGAATATTGTGCCGTTCGGCCTATTGGCGATTGCTTTCAATCTACCGATGCAACTGGTCGCCTTCCAGTTCACCGAAACCGACATTGCCGCAGGTGACGTCAACTGGCCGCTGTTTGTCGTCGTGATCCTGGGTAACGTCGTGCTCGGCTTTCTTCTATCGGCTACGCTTGTATACGGAACGGTTCAGGAGTTGCGCGGTGGCCGCGCCGGAATTTTCGAATGTATGTCGCGCGGCTTCGGATTGCTGTTTCCGGTTCTCGGCGTCGGCATTGTGGTCAGTCTTATCGTTATGTTTTTCTCGCTCCTCCTCATAATCCCCGGCATGATCGCCTTTGTGATGCTTTGGGTGGCGATCCCGGTTGCCGTCGTCGAGCGGCCCGGGTTGAAGGCAACCCTGTCTCGCAGCCTCGAACTCACCAAGGGGTATCGCTGGCACCTGTTTGGGTTGATCCTCATACTCGCCATCTTGAGTTGGATTGTCGGCGCGCTGTTCGGCGGTGCGGTCGGCTTCGGTGCTTACTTTGCGGTCGGCGAATTATCGTTTGCCTGGACTGTGGTCATCAACGTGATCGTGCAGGCCTTTACCGGCGCGCTTCTCGCCGTCGCCAGCGCCGTTGCGTATCACGATCTACGGATCGCCAAGGAAGGCGCCAGCGTCGAACAGATCGCCGCCGTCTTTGATTAAGTTGGGAAACGCACAAATACGCGGAAGATTTTCCAACGTCGGGCTCATAAGCGAAGTGTATTGGCGATGATGTCAGAACAGACGTCGCTTCGTGTCGATAATGTGTTGAAGCTGGCAGCCTTGATCATTTGGCGGAATGTATTTCGGTTCTTCCCAGTTGCGCTTGCTGTCATGGTTCCACAGGCGCTCTATCGGTTGGCACTGTCCCAAGATTTGTTCTCGGCGGACCATATTCTCCTAGATACGTTGATGTTGAGTGGGGCCGCGGCTATCGGAGTTATTTCTCCAGCTTTAGTCGAAATTCTGTTGGTATACGCCATTTTGCAAGCATTAAACGAGCATGTCGTCAGTTTAAGACTGTCAATTGCATGGGCAAAGCCTCGGATTCTTTCTGCAATAGTCATCGTCCTCTTGTTGGAATGTTGGCTTTTCCTTCTGCCTACTTCGTTTGGTGATTTCGGTACGTCAGGCCTTTTGGCCGTTTCTTTGGTCGAATTGGGGCTGTGGCTTTGTGTCGCTACTTTCTTTTCGGTTGCGATACCCACTTTGATGGTCGAGGAATGCGGCCTATTCGATTGCCTGAGACGAAGTATCTATCTGACGGATGGCTTTCGCTGGCAAATTTTCGCGATTTGGCTGGTTGTTATTCTGATCATTTCAGGTATCGAGTACCTTTTTATATCGATAAAGCTGTCGCTTATGGATGGGTTTTTGATGACTGCAGGCCAATCGTTCGCCAACCTAGTTGAACTATCCATTTTTGCGCTATTTGCTGCTGTTGTCTCGGTAGTCATTTATTCGAAATTACGGAATATTAAGGACGGCCCACGTGCCGAGTCCGTCGCCACTGTCTTCGACTAATCGATTGACGCCTTAATCGGTATCGAACTTGTTCTCGCGCCGTTTGCCGAGCAGCGCGCGGCGTTCCAGGTGGCCGCGCAGGGCGGTGTAGAAGGCTTCCAGAAATCGCTCCGCGCTGACCGCTTCGTCAGGGGAGTGCCAGACGATTTTCTGCTGGATACGCTGGGCGACGGATTGCCGCGTTTCGTGTGCATTCACGTCGGTCCGGCGCAGCACGTTCTCCAGCGTCTGCAATTCGTATATCCCGTAAATCGAGAGCTGTTTTTCCGTGAAGGGAATCGCGTTTCGGCCGGGTATGACGTCGCGCTGCGCGGCCATGTCCGGCAGCAGCGCGCCTTTCGGCGCTTCGACGACCCAGGTCCCGGCGACGATATCGCCGGCCCGCAAACGGTCCTTGTTGAAGTAGGGCAGGGCGACGAGCAATCCGATCCACAACAGGGTCAGCGTAGTCGCGCCGCCACCACCGGCGCCGCCGGCCGACATCAAAAGGGAGATGGGCAGGAACAGTTCGACTTCCCGCATCAAGTTTCGCGCAAAGACCGCTTCCGGTTTGAGCCGCCCACCGGCGCGGTCGATGACCCGCAGGCCGAGCGCCCGTTTCCCCGGAGTCATGCCCTGCCAGCGCAGCTCGAAATAGATGAAATAGAAACTGCGCAAAGCGAACGAAAACAGCAATCCAACCGCGATCCCCCAGCTGAACGCCGCACCGGGGAGGATCGCGACGGCCGTGATCGCGGTCACGGCGAGAACGCCCACGATGATCGAGAGGTCGATCAGAACGGCGGCCAGGCGGTCGCCGCGCTCGGCCAGCCGCAGACGCAAGGGAACGCCTTCGGGCGTGATGATTTCGCGCTGCTGCTGGTCCGCCCGGGGCGTGCCGCCGGTTTCAGTTACGGTCATGGTGTGCTCGCTTTCCCGCCTGCAGGAAGTACAGCAGCCACCACAGCAGCATGCCGCTGCCGATCAGATAGCGCAGGGTGATATCGGTGATGATCTGGCGACCAAACCCTTCGAGCAAGGCAGCGACAAAAAACAACGCGACCGCGCCAATTACGATCCGGGCGGCTCTGCGGCCGTACAGCGTCAAATTGTGCATCCGGCTGTGCTGCGTCGGGAAGATGAGCGCCGAGGCGAGTACGAAGCCGGAGCCGCCGCAGAGTATGATCGCCAACAGTTCGGTCGTGCCGTGGATCAGCAGCCAAGCCCACAATTCGATGGCCATGTCTCGCGTCGCATAAAGTCCGGAGAACCCGCCGATCATCAATCCCGTCTGGAACAGAAAAATCGCTGTTGGAACGCCAAAGGCGAACCCCAACGCGAAGCAAAGCATGCCGATTTTGGCGTTGTGCGTGAATAGAAAGCTGGCGAAGAGATTGAGCGACTCGAGGATTTCGTCCGACCCGCTATAGAGCACGCTGCGCAACTCCGCCGTTGTGCTGGTCGGCGCGCGACCGCCGGCAAGTCCTTCGGAAACGAAGCTGTAGTACCAGTCTGGGTTTCCGACCGTCAGGATGTGACCGACGATGATCCCGAGGATGAGGATCGCGGTGGCCAGGAGAAGCGGCCATGCGGCCACGCGGACGGCGGCGGGGAAATCATGTGCGAAGAACCGCCATAACCCGGCGAACAACCCTTCGCGCGCGCCATAGACGCAAAAATAGGCGCGCATTGCCAGGCTTTCGAGATAGGCCAGTACGTTCTGGTCGAGCGATATCCCGCGCGCGACCGACAGCGCGGACAAGGTGGCGCGATAGAGGGCCGGCAGGCGCAGCAATTCCTCCGGCGACAATGCGGTAAGCCCGCCTTTGTTTGCGCGCCCGACCAGGACATCGAGTTCGCGCCACGTCTGTTCCCGTTCGCGTCGGAAGTCGTAACTTTTCAGGGTGGTTTCCACCATCTCAAATGAGCTCCTGCCGCTTGATCGTCATATAGCGGTTGAGCAGATCGGCGCCGATCCGGTTGCTTGGCGCGTCGACGCAATGCACGCCCAGGCGGCGCAGCCGCTCAAAGACCACCAAACGGTCGCGGACGAAACTATCGGCGATGACGGAGCGGTTTACATCTCGTATCGAGGCCGGCCTGGCGTCGACCGCGGTGTGGAGCTCCGGATCCCGCATCGTCACGAAAATCACCACGTGCCGGGCCGCCAGACGCTGTACGTTTTCGACCATCAATTCCGCGGTGATCGTATCGACGAAATCGGTTTGCAGGACGATCAGCGAACGCCGCTTGAGCCGCCCGAGGAGCTCGACCAACCCGAGCGTGAAGTTCGTTTCATCCTGACGGTATTCGATTTCCGACGTCAGACGCTGCAGGCGCGGGAATCCTTGAATACCGCCGAACGGCTCCGCGCGCAGCCGGACCTCTGAATCGAATCCGAACACACCGACGCGGTCGCCGACCCGCAGCGAGGTGTAACCAAGCAGCAAAGCTGCGTTGATAGCGTGATCGAGCTTCGGAATGCCGGCCAGGGTGCCGCTCATCAGATGACCGGTATCGAACGCCAGGACGATTTGATGATTGCGTTCGGTGCGGAATTCCTTGCACACCAGCTTGTGGTGGCGTGCGGAATGCTTCCAATCGATGGAGCGGTGATCGAGGCCCGCCATGTACTCGCGCAGCGCGTCGAATTCCGTTCCATCCCCCTGTTGCCGTTGGACCTTGACCCCGAAAAAGGCGTCCCAGGCGGAAAATTTCAGCGCGGCACTCTGGACGGCGCGGATGTTCGGCACGACCGGGATTGTGCGATCCAGAGATTCGATGTGGACCCGCTCGATCAATTGCATCGGGCCGTACCAGCGCAGCCAGATACGGTGCAGCTCGGCCAGACCCCGCCGTCTCGGAACCAGCGGCAGGTCGAAATCGATGCGTTCGCCGGCGCGCAATATTCCGTTCAGGCGCGGTGGCGGTTTCAGGTTCGGGCCGGCATCGCAAACCGTTTCGACGCCGATTGGCGGATAATCCCGATTGCTGGATAATGTCGCATTCAAGGACCCCGTTTCGCCAATATAGAGAGTCTGAGGGATATCGGTCGTGAACGTTAAGGCGCGAAATGGCGGTGTGCGTATCGCATCGATCCCGACAACGGTCATGATAAAGGCGAGGTAGCCCAAGCCGAGCGGCCAAAGGGTTTCGTCGATCAGAATGAAGACGAAGGAAAGTGGTATCCCGGCCGCGAACAATACAAAGGCGCGGAACGTCGGACGCATCAACGCGGCGCCGGAACTTGTTCGAGGATCTGGGTGATGACCTGATCGCAATCCGATCCTTCGATCTCGGCGCCAGGAGCGAGCAGTACTCGGTGCCGTAAGGCCGGCGCGGCCAGCGCTTTCACGTCATCGGGGATGACGAAATCGCGCCCTTGCAACGCCGCGTAGGCCCGCGCCGACGACGCCAGCATCGTCGCCGCGCGCGGCGATCCGCCAAACTGCAATGAGGGGTGTTCCCGGGAGGCCCTGATGATGTCGACGATGTAATCGGCAAGGTCGCTGGCCAGCCTGATACCCGCGACGAACCGGCGGATTTCCCCAAGATCGTCCAATGTCGCGACGGGCGCGATGCCGAACTCTTCCAGCTTCGGCATCGTTGTGCGATGCCCGTGCCGTTCGACGATGGCGCGCTCTTCGTCGCGCGACGGATAGTCGAGGATGTGCTTGAACAGAAAACGGTCGAGTTGTGCCTCGGGCAGCGGATAGGTGCCTTGCTGCTCGATCGGGTTCTGCGTCGCGATGACCATGAACCCGGTGCCCAGATCGTGGGTTTCGCCGTCGATCGTTACGGCGCGTTCATGCATGGCTTGAAGCAGCGCCGCCTGCGTTTTGGGCGGTGTCCGATTTATCTCGTCCGCCAGCAGCAATTGCGTAAAGATTGGCCCTTTGGTCAGCGAGAAGGTGTTGGTTTGGAAATTGAAAAGGTTCGTGCCGAGCACATCGCCCGGCATCAGGTCGGGCGTGAACTGAATGCGTCCAAAATCCAACGAGAGGCTATGCGCAAAGGACCGGGCGAGAAGGGTCTTGGCCGTTCCGGGAACCCCTTCGAGCAAAATATGGCCGTCGGAAAGCAGGCTCACCAGCATCAAATCCAACGCGGCGTCCTGTCCGACGACGACATGACGAACCTGTTCGCGAAGGTTCCGGCTAACCGCTTGTATGGCGTCCAGGTCCATCGAGCATCTCCTGTTTCCATTCGTATAAGCGCTTAATCGCACGCAGCACACGATCATTCGCGCCGTGACGGTCCGATGCCGCCGCTTCGATTTCGGTCTTCATTGTTTCATAGGGCGTCTCGATACCGCGGGCGGCGCCGACCCTGTCAATCCAGGCGAGCCGTTCCGGCTCGGTCAATCGGCGCGGTACGTGGAGACGCTGCGACACGTCGCGGAACAGTACCGCCGGATAACGCCGCGCGACTTCCGTTCCATGACCGGCCTGATGCAGCAAGTCTACGGCGTTTTCGATGAGGCCGAGCTCGCTTTTTCGGCTTTGCTGCGCTTGTGGCAGCGGTGCGCCGAACGGCTTGTCGACGTCCAGACCAGTATTCCCAAGGCAATCAAGGCCAGGATCGTGGGCACGAGGAAGGGGAGTTCGAAAAGCTTGCGCCAGAAATTCGGATTGCTGTGAAAGCCGTGCATTGTCTCGTCGATGATGACGGGGCCACCATCAGGCTGGAAGAACGCCATCGCATCGAGAAACAGCGCCGCATTGTCATCGCGGCCGATACCGTGGTTCGATAGCAGGTCTGGGTCGGAGATCAAAAAGACCCAGCCGTCGGACAGTTTCAATCCCCCGACCAGAATGCCATCGGGGCTGGCGATAATGGGTGTGAGCGTGGGAGATACTATCAGTTGCGGCTTGTCGATTGCCGGCGCGGCGCGCGATAGCATGCGGCGCCAGAGCAAATCGTTTCCCCGCCGCCCGGGCCGAAAGACGTTCATCGCCGATGATGAGGCTTTAAGCCAAGTGACGTGAAGCGACGGACGCCTTACCGCGCCGTCGGGCAGCACGTCCCGCAAAATCTTTTCCACCGCTTTCGTTTGCAGCATTGCAGCCTGGCCGATCCAGCCGGGATGATTGGGATCCGGCGAACCCCGCCATTTCGGTAGTACGATCAGCGTCCGCGCCGCCCGCAATATGCCACCGGCGGTTTCGATCTCACGTGCGAGCGGCTCGGCGACAACGAGAAGCGAGCCGGGGCTGGCTTTCGCAGCGGAGTCGTTGCGGCTGACAATGACGGAAACATCCTGCCGCCGCAGTAGCTCGACAAAGGCCATATGGCCGATCGCCGATTTCGACAGGCTGTTCGCACCGCTCGACCGGCCACTGTCGCCGAAGACCATGAAATAGGCGGCGCCCGCGAAGGCGAGCAGGCCCACGGTAATCAGCAGGACGACCGTTTGCGGCGAAAAGGCGGTCTCCGGCCTGGTCATTGTGCGGTGGCTTTGACGATAGCGCGGTATTCGTCGAGGCAGCGCTCGTAAACGGATCTGTTGATTTTACGGTGGCCGAAATAGCCGACCTCCACGGCGGAGATGATGAAGGCGAGGCTCTCCATCGTTTTCACGGGCAAGGCCAGGCGCGCGAGTACTTCTCGGCTCGTCAAGGCAGGGTCGCGTGGAAGCGGGGATGCTTGCCGCAGATCCGCGAAGCAATGCAGTAGAAGCAGATGAACGGCATCCCCGAACGCCCCTTCGCGCGCCAACCGCTCAATCCGGTCGAAAAGCGATTCCGCGGTTTCCGCGATTGGCGTGTTCGTCGCTGTGCCGATTTCCGCCGCCTGGCTTTCTTTCGGTTCGGAGGTGGCGCGCCAGCGCATATTCGGTACATGCTTGATCAGGTAAACCACAAGCAACACAGCACCGACCGCGACGACCACCCACATCAGAAAGTTCGCCACCGGTCCGAGCTTGAAGGGAATTCTCTTGCGCACGGTGACCGGCGCTTTCGGCTGCGGCATTGCGCGCTGGTAGTCCTGCCCTGAAAGGATGGATTCGATATCCTTCCGTGCGTCGGCGCGCGCATCGGTCGGTCCGGCGATGCAGGCAAGCCCGACGGAAACCCATAGAATTAGTGCCAGCACTCTACCGTGAATGGGGCGGATATTTCCTTTGAAAGCTCCGGGCGGGTGCACGGTCATGAATCCTCGGTATGGGGCGTCGCCCGGTAGGCAATACAGTATAATCGCAGATTTGCGGGGATCGAAATAAATCACGCAATGGTTGGTGATCTCTATGAGTCACTATCAGCACTTCTTGGGAGACCTCTGTGGAACTGTAAATGGAGCCGCCGTCCACCCCCACCTTGATCCTCCCCCCTCAAGGGGGAGGAGATTAACCTGTTGATCTGCCTAAATAATCCCTTCCCCCCCTTGCGGGGGAAGGCTAGGATGGGGGGTGGACGGCGGTACCGATCTACAAATTTCGCAGACGCCTCCCTCGGTATAAGTGCCAGACGGTCTGTAAGCCGGGTTCTGTTCCCGCCCGCTAGGGCGTTCGATGGCCATTCATCTGGGACGCCCGTTACCGGACGCCTCGCGCGACCTACCCGGGCGGCAGCCCGAAAACGTGCCTTCCGAAGCCGAAGCCCCGGAACGCCGCCCCTATCTGGTCTTGCTCCCGGTGGGGTTTACAATGCCGCTCCCGTTGCCGGGAGCGCGGTGCGCTCTTACCGCACCTTTTCACCCTTACCTGCCGTTGCCGAAGCGATGGCGGGCGGTATGCTTTCTGTTGCACTTTCCCTAGGGTCGCCCCCGCCGGACGTTATCCGGCACCGTGCTTCCGTGGAGCCCGGACTTTCCTCCCCCCGAAGCAGTTGCCTGCGCCGAAAGGCGGCCATCCGACCGTCTGGCCCACCTTTCATAAACGGGCGGGCGAATTAGTCAATCAACGACAACAGTCCGGCAAGCCGCCGCGCGCATGTTTCGTCGGCCACGCCATCGATCCGTTCGGTGCGGAAATGCCGCTGGAACGCCGTAACGGCTGCGTCGATATCGCTGATATCGTAGCCGTAAGACGCCAGCATGGCCGGAACATCGTCCGGTTCGCCGCTTGCCTCTGCCGGCCAGAGACCGAGGCCCGCTGTCGCGAGGCGCTTCCAGTCGAACAGCTCGCCGGGGTCCTCTTTGCGGGACGGGGCGACGTCCGAATGGCCGACGACATTGCGCGGTGGGATCGAGTGGTGTCCGACGATGGCGGTTGCGAGGCTGATGAGTGCTGCCATCTGCGGTTCCGGAAAGGCACGGTAGCCGAATTCATGACCGGGATTGACCAGTTCGATGCCGATCGAACGGCCGTTGATATCGTCGTGGCCGCGCCATTGGGCGACGCCCGCGTGCCACGCGCGGCGTTCTTCGTCTACGAGCCGAAAAACCTTGCCGTCTTCGTCGATCATGTAATGCGCGCTGACTTCGGATGCTGAGTCCGTCATGCGTTGTAGCGCTGCGTCCGCGTCGACCATGCCGGTGTAATGCAGCACCAGCATATCGATCACCGCATCGGTTGCACGCGGTCCGTGGTTGGGCGAGAGATGGTCGGTGGTTGGCGGCATGGTTTGCAAATGCCCTTTGTTCAGCTTGCCAATGCTTCGCGCTTTATTTCGATTTCGAGCCAGCGTTCCTCGGCGTCCCCCTTTTCGCGTTGCGCGCGCTCGAGTTCCGCGGCCGCGGCTTCAAACCCCTTTCGGTCGCGCTGGACAAAGGAGGGATCGGCCAGACTTGTCTCAAGATCCTCAATCTCCCGCGTCAGCGCCGCGATGCGGGACGGCAGTTCCTCGAGTTCGGTCTTCTCCCGATAGCTCAGCCGTGTCGCTTTGTTGGGGTTTTTCGCGGCGACAGGTTTTGCCGATTTGATGGGGGCAGAAGACTCAGCGGTGCGTGGCCTCTGACTGCGATAATCCTCGTAGCCGCCGACATATTCGCCAACCTCTCCATCGCCTTCCACCGCGATGACCCCGCTCACCAGCCGGTCGAGAAAATCGCGGTCGTGGCTGACCAGAAGGAGCGTGCCGTCATAGTCGCTCAGCATATCCTCAAGCAGATCGAGCGTGTCCAAATCGAGATCGTTTGTCGGTTCGTCCAGCACCATGAGATTGCATGGCTTGGCCAAATTCATGGCCAGCGCGAGGCGGTTGCGCTCGCCGCCGGACAGGGTCGAGACCGGGCTTCGCGCCTGCGATTCGTCGAACAGGAAATCTTTCAGATAGGCAACCACATGGCGCTGCCTGCCTTGCACGATCAGGCTGTCTCCCCCTTCCGGGCAGAGCGTATCCCATAGCGATTTGCTGGGATCCAGGGTGGCGCGGCGTTGATCGGCGTGCATCAATTCCAGCCGCGTGCCGAACTTTATCGTGCCGCTGTCCGGCGCAAGCTCGCCGATGAGCATGCGCAGCAGCGTTGTTTTTCCGGCACCGTTGCGTCCGATGATGCCGATGCGGTCGCCGCGCAGAATACGTGTCGAGAAATCGCGAATAATAGCTTTGCCGTCGAAAACCTTCGAAATGCCGTCGGCGTCGATGATGATGCGGCCGCTCTCGGGCGCGTTGGCCGCTGAGAGGGCTGCCTTCTTGTCCGGCCGGACGAGCGCGGCCCGTGCCTTGCGCAAACTGTCGAGCTTGCGCAGGCGGCGCTGATTGCGTCTGCGGCGCGCGGTGACACCGCGGTGCAGATAGCGCGCTTCCGCCTTCAAATGCTGCTCGACGCGATTTCTTTCTCTTTCCTCGTCGGCGAGCACCTGGTCGGACCATGCTTCGAAGGCACTGTAACCATCTTCGAGACGGTGCAGTTTGCCGCGGTCGAACCACAGGGTTACCCGCGTCAGCCTGGCAAGAAAGGTCCGGTCGTGACTGATGACCAGAAAGCCGCCCTTGAACAGCGACAGTTCGTCTTCGAGCCACTCGATCGTCGGCAGGTCGAGATGGTTGGTCGGTTCGTCGAGCAGCAGGATATCCGGATCGGTCGCCAAGGCCCGGGCCAGGGCGACCCGGCGGCTTTCACCGCCGGAAAGGTCGGTTGCCTTAGCCTCCGGGTCGAGGTTCAGGCGGTCGATCAAGGCGGCGGCCCGGTGCGGTTCCGCGCCGCCGCCTGCGACATGCTCGGCGACGGTCTCGTCGGCTTTGAAGGCAGTTTCCTGCGGCAGGTAGGCCACCACCGATCCCGGTTGCTGAAAGCGTTCGCCGGCTTCCAGATCGATCTGACCGGCAAAGGCTTTCAGCAGGGTCGATTTTCCGCTGCCGTTGCGGCCGACGAGGCAGATCCGCTCGCCGCGGCCGACGGCGACATCGACATCGGTAAATAGCGGGTCGCCGCCGAAGCCGGCGCGCGCGCCGCGAAGCGCGAGTAACGGTGGGGACGCCATCAGGTAAACCCGCGTTCCCGCTGAATGTTTTCGTAGGCGGCGTTGATCGCCGCGAGTTTCTTGTTCGCGACCTCGATAAATTCTTCTGGTACGCCTTGCGCCATCAACCGGTCGGGATGGTTCTCCTTCACCAGCTCGCGGTAAGCCGACTTGATTTCATCGTTCGTCGCTTTGCGCGATACACCGATCAGCTGATAGGGGTCGGCCTCATCCGGGTTGAGGTTGATCGATGTCGCACGCTCGAACGCCGCACGGTCGAGACCGAATATCGCCGAAACCTCGTGCAGGAACTTGCTTTCTTCCGGGTGCAGTGCGCCGTCGGCGTGCGCGATATAGGCGAGGCAGTTCAGCAATTCCTCGAGCACCACCGGGTTCTCGCGGAACATGCCCGCAAGCTGGTTCGCGTAGGGTTCGAAGCCGGCACTGCCGCGCCGCGCCTGGTTGAAAACCTTGGCGACGTTGGCCGTCTCGTTGGCGGGCACGCGGAACACCTGCTTGAAGGCGTCGATCTCGTCCCGCGTGACGACACCGTCCGCCTTCGCCATCTTCGCGCTGAGGACGATGACGCCGATCGTGAAGGCGATCGAACGGGTCGGATCCCCGCCGCCGCCTTCTTCCACCTGCGTGGCGCGGTACCGGTCCACGGCATGGCCGGCGACGGTACCGATTATCGCGCCGAGCGGTCCGCCGAGGGCGAAGCCTGCTGCGCCGCCCAATATCTTTCCCCAAATGCTCATCGTGAATGATTCCGTTCGGCCACGGTCGTACCGATTCTAATGGCGTCGCTTCGGATTTGCCAGTGCGCGATCAGTCGCGGTTCTTCTCGGTTGCCGCGACCTGCGGAATAAGGCCGAATCTGCCGACACCCGGCAGCTTTATGGCCAAATTCATCGGATCGATACCGAACGTCAGGCCGGCGATATTGACCTCGATCCCTTCCTCGATAGCCGCCAACACACCGAACAGGCCCTTGATGTTGAACTGGTACCCGGTGCCGCTCGGCGCTCCAGAGACGACGGAACCGCCGAGATAGTCCTTGCCGATTGCCGTCGGCGGCAAGTCGAGCCGCAGCTCCGGCACGTGGCGGCCGACCCAGGCGGTGAACGTATTGCTGTTCGGCCCGGGATAAACGGTGTACGCGTGCTGATAGGGATAGCGCCGAGCCGCCTGATCGATCTTTTTTATGATGCCGTCGACACCATCGCCACGCATTTCGGCGATCAGATGCGGTCGTTTCCCGAACCAGTAGCGGTCAGGAACCCCGTTGTGAATGGCAAGCACGCTGTTGCCGCCATACTGGCGCCAGCCGATCACCTCGTAGATCGTATAGGTCGGCGCGCCCGTGGGCTTGACCGATATCCAGGTATGCACGCCGAAGGCGCCGCGCCAGCTAAAGGTGCGGGCGGCGTACACATGGACAATGGCTTCTTGAGTCGTTAGCGGGTCAGGCGCGATATGCGCCGGTTCTCTGCTCGCCGTACGCCAGTCGCTGCCCAAAACATCGCCTCCGACCATAACCAGAGCCGGCCCTGCCAGAAGACCGAAGATCAACAGGACCGTTCGCTTGAACCATCGCATCGGCCATAAATAGTGGTTCTGCGTGGCTGCTGCAACGACGGAACACTCAACTCTTTGTGGGCTTGCGGGTCAGCGGGTCAGTCTGGGTTCTCAACTTCCAACGTACGCGTACAAGTTTGGCGCCATCGATGGCCGCAACTGCGGCATATGCGGCGGCTTCTTCGGTACAGAACCAACTCGCTCCAGAAAAAGCCCAAGACCCCTAACATCAGAGACGCAGGCCGAAACGAACCGCCGGCACCGCAGGCCGGACAATCTTCTGCGTCATGATTTGCACTTAGATCGTCCGGAACATTGAGAATTTCCCTGGCCTCATCGACATGCGCAGCCGGTATCATCAGGCGGATGCCACCGATCGCGAACAGGCGCGATACGTGCTGATGCGCGAATTGACGGTCAAACACCCAGCAGGGAATACCCGCATCGTTGAGCACGCTGCAGGCGACTTCCGCGGACGGATTATCGTAGTACCGGGCGATGACGACGAGTGCAGACATGTCCTCTTGCTTAACCCTTGGATAGAATTGTTCTCAGGGTATTCGCACTAGGCTTACTTCTCAACCGGACCTTGCCGGTAGGGTGTTAGCATGTCCGTTTTGCGATACAAATTTTGTCAAATGCCCCTCGTCCAGTTCGACCTGCAGTGCGTTGTTAAAGCGGTTGAAGAAGCCGGCGAGGCCGATGCGCATGGTTAGTTCGACGATCTGTGCGTTGTCGAAATGGGCGTACAGCGCCTCGAATATGGCGTCGCGCATCGTGGCAGAGTTTTCGCTGACCTGACGGGCGTAGTTGCGGACGAGGCGGTCTTTTTCGTCCAGCCCAGGGCAATCTTCATCGAGAATCCGCTTGATAGTGTCGTGCGATAAGCCGGTGTCGTGCAGCCGTACGGAATGGCGCCCGACGCAGTGGCGGCATTCGTTGAGGCGTGACACGGTGACGACCGCGATCTCGATATAGCGGCGCGGGATCGTGCCGTGCTCGGCGAAGCTCCGCATCAGCGCGTCGATCTGGACCAGCTGTTGGGGGCAGTGGGCGGCGACGCGTTCCCAGGTCGGGTCGCCAAGCTTGCCGCGTTGATCGTCGCCCGTAACGCTCGGCAATTGACTCAGGTTGACTTCAGGGACCCGGGGCATGCGCACCTCCATTTTGATCGTCTCGAAGAGTATCAGGAATCGTGACGCAAAAATAACGTTAATAATTTATCGATAAAATGCCTATAAATTTCTAATTGAAAAATTCAATTGGGGAGTGTTCCACCATGGCTGAGACCGACGCGCGCTGGCAGTTCTGGATCGACCGGGGGGGAACGTTCACCGATATCGTGGCGCAGCGGCCCGACGGCGCGCTGGTGACGCACAAGCTGCTGTCTGAGAATCCGGAGAACTATCGCGACGCGGCGGTGCAAGGTATCCGCGACCTCATGGGTGTCGCGGCCGGCACGCCCATTCCCGGTTCGGAGATCGAAGTCGTCAAGATGGGCACGACGGTCGCGACCAACGCGCTGCTCGAACGACAGGGCGACCGGACATTGCTGGTGACGACGGACGGGTTCCGCGACGCGCTGCGCATCGGCTACCAGACCCGGCCGCGCCTGTTCGACCGCGAAATCGTGCTGCCGGAAATGCTGTACGAGCAAGTCGTGGAAATCGACGAACGCGTGATGGCGGACGGGAAGGTGTTGCGCGCGTTCGATGCCGAGGCCTCACGGCCGCTGCTGCAAGCGGCATACGACGATGGCATCCGGTCGGTCGCAATCGTGTTCATGCATGGCTACCGCTTTACCGAACATGAAGCGGCGGCAGCGGTGCTGGCGCGTGAAATCGGCTTCACGCAGATTTCAACGAGCCACGAAACCAGTCCCTTGATGAAACTCGTCAGCCGTGGCGACACCACGGTCGTCGACGCCTATCTCTCGCCCTTGCTGCGCCGCTATGTCGATCAGGTCGCCTCGGAACTCGGCGGCACGCGCCTGATGTTCATGCAGTCGAGCGGTGGCTTGACCGATGCGAACCTGTTTCAGGGCAAGGACGCGATCCTCAGCGGCCCCGCCGGCGGTATCGTCGGCGCGGTGGAAACCGCCGGGCAGGCCGGGTTCGACAAGATCATCTCCTTCGATATGGGCGGCACCTCGACCGACGTGGCGCACTATGACGGCGAGTACGAGCGCGCCTTCGAAACCCAGGTCGCCGGCGTGCGCATGCGCGCGCCGATGATGCTGATCCATACCGTGGCGGCCGGCGGTGGCTCGATCTGCTTCTTCGACGGCTCGCGCTACCGGGTCGGACCGGAGTCGGCAGGCGCCAACCTGGGGCCGGCCTGCTATCGGCGAGGCGGGCCGCTCAGCGTCACCGACTGCAACGTCATGCTGGGCAAGCTGCAGCCGAATTTCTTTCCGCAAGTCTTCGGACCCAATCAGGACGCGCCGCTCGACGCCGATGTCGTGCGCGAAAAGTTCACGGCCCTGGCGGCGGAAATCCACGCAGCGACTGGCGACGAACGCACGCCGGCGGCGGTCGCGGACGGCTATCTGAAGATCGCGGTCGAGAACATGGCCAACGCGATCAAGAAGATCTCCGTCCAGCGCGGCTACGACGTGACCGGGTACACGCTCAACTGTTTCGGTGGCGCGGGCGGACAGCACGCATGCCTCGTCGCCGATGCGCTCGGGATGACCAAGGTTCTGGTTCATCCCTTCGCGGGCGTTCTGTCCGCCTATGGCATGGGGCTCGCCGACATTCGGGCGCTGCGCGAAAAGGCCGTCGAAGTCACCCTCGACGATTCCGTCATGCCATCCCTTGCCGCAACCCTCGATGGGCTCGCTGGCGAGGTCGAAGCGGAGCTGCGCGAACAGGACATTCCCGACCAGCGGATCGAGGTCGTCCGCCGCGCGCATCTGCGCTACGACGGCAGCGATACGCCACACGCCATCGAATTTGGCACGCCGGAGGAAATGACGGCGCGCTTCGAGGCGGCGCATCATCAGCATTACGGCTTCATCATGCCGGAGAAAGGGCTGATCGTCGAAGCCGCGGCCGTCGAAGGCATCGGCCTGATGGCGGAAGCGGCGGAGCCCGATCGCGACGATGCCGGTGCGCCCGGCGCGGTCGAGAAACTGGCCGTCGTGAAAGCCTATATGGACGGTGAGGAGCGGGACACGCCGGTCGTCGATCGGGATACATTGCAACCCGGCAACACGGTCGCGGGCCCGGCCATCATTCGCGAGCAGACGGCAACGACCGTCGTCGAGCCGGGCTGGCAGGCGGAACTGACACCGAAGGGTCATCTCATTGTGGACCGCGTTGTCGCGATGCAACGGACCTTTGCCATCGGCACCGAGTGCGACCCGGTCATGCTCGAAGTCTTCAACAATCTGTTCATGACGATTGCCGAACAGATGGGCGTGACGCTGGAGAACACGGCCTACTCGGTCAACATCAAGGAACGGCTCGACTTCTCCTGCGCGATCTTCAACCCCGAAGGGATGCTGGTGGCCAACGCGCCGCATATCCCGATCCATCTTGGCTCGATGAGCGAATCCATCCGGACCGTTCTGACCGAGAACGCGGGCAAGATGAAACCGGGCGACGTCTATGTGGTGAACGCACCGTATAACGGCGGCACGCATTTGCCGGATGTCACAGTGATCACGCCGATCTTCGATCAGCCGGGCAAAGACATTCTCTTCTTTGTGGCCAGCCGGGGGCACCATGCCGATATCGGCGGGCGCACGCCGGGCTCGACGCCGCCGGACAGTACGACGGTGGAGGAAGAAGGCATTCTCTTCGACAACTTCAAGATGGTCGATGCGGGTGAATTCCTGGAAGAGAAGTTGCGGGCGCATCTGGCGTCGGGCCGCTATCCCGCCCGTCAGCCGGATCACAATGTCGCCGACCTCAAGGCGCAGATCGCCGCCGGCGAAAAGGGCGTGCGCGAAGTCCACAAGATGATCGACCAGTTCGGTCTCGACGTGGTGCACGCCTACATGCGGCACGTGCAGGACAATGCGGAAGAGCAGGTTCGGCGTGTCATTGAAGTGATGAAGGACGGCCAGTTCGAATACCCGCTGGACGAAGGCGGCGTGGTTAAGGTCAAGATCAGCTTCGACAAGGACAAGCGCGAGGCGACCGTCGACTTCACGGGTACGAGCCCGCAGCGGCCGACCAATTTCAACGCGCCGTCGGCGGTCTGCCGGTCGGCGGTCCTCTATGTCTTCCGCACCTTGATCGACGATCAGATCCCGTTGAACGAGGGCTGCCTGAAGCCGATCAACATCATCATCCCGAAAGGCTCGATGCTGGCGCCGGAATATCCCGCCGCCGTCGTGGCCGGGAATACCGAAACCAGTCAGGTCGTGACCGATACGCTGTACGGCGCGCTTGGTGTATTGGCGGCGAGCCAGGGGACGATGAACAACGTCATCTTCGGCAACGACAGCTACCAGTATTACGAAACGGTCTGCGGCGGGTCCGGGGCGGGGCCGGATTTCGACGGGACGTCTGCGGTACACACGCACATGACCAATACCCGCCTGACCGATCCGGAAGTGCTGGAATGGCGCTACCCGGTCATGCTCGACACCTTCTCTGTGCGGCATGGCTCCGGCGGCAAGGGCAAGCATGTCGGCGGCTCCGGTTCGGACCGCCGCATCCGGTTCCTGGAAGAAATGGACCTGGTCATCCTGTCGAACCACCGCATCGTGCCGCCCTACGGCATGGCCGGCGGCGAGCAGGGGCAGTGCGGCAAGAACTGGGTCGAGCGCGCCGACGGCACGGTGACGAAACTGACCGGTCAGGACGGCACCCATGTCGGTCCGGGCGATGTCTTCGTACTGCAGACGCCGACCGGCGGCGGATACGGACCGGCGGCGGCGCGGATCGAGCCGGTGCCGGAGGCGGCGGAATGAACGCACCGCGCAAGAAGATCGTTTCCTCCGCGCATCTCGTCGCGGAGGACGCCGCCGAACTGTCGGAGTTCGAGTACGGACTGATGGTGTCGGCCAGCGCCTTCAACCGCTGGATGACAAGATGCATGGCCGCTGCCGGTGCGCCGGAACTCAGCGCCCTCGACGTCATGGTCATGCACACGGTGAACCACCGCACCCGCGCCAAGCGGCTGGCTGACATCTGCTTCACCCTGAATGTCGAGGACACCCACCTGGTCAACTACGCGCTCAAGAAGCTGGTCAAGGCGGGGTTCGTGGTGGCCACGAAACAGGGCAAGGAAGCGCATTACGACGCTAGCGACGAAGGCCGCGCGCTGTGTCAGCGGTACCGCGAGGTGCGCGAAGCGTGCCTCACTGAAACGGTTTCTGCGCTGGGTTCGATCGAGAACGAGGAGGTCGGCCGGGCTGCATCGGTACTGCGCGCGCTGTCGGGGCTGTATGATCAGGCGGCACGGGCGGCGACGTCGCTTTAGGGCGAGCACATAAACGCTCTGCCTATCGAGGGCTTGCGCGAAATCAAATAGTGTGGCCGCCGTCCACCCCCACCTTGGTCCTCCCCCCTTGTGGGGGAAGGTTAGGATGGAGGGTGAAACGGTGTCGGTAACACTATTTCGCAGAGCTCTTCTCTCGGTGCGGGAGACTAAAGAGCAACCACACGCCCTTATGCGACCCTAACTCTTCCAGCCGCTCGACAGCCCCGCCATTAAGCCGCCATCGACAATGATGTGCTGTCCGTTTAGCCAGCTCATTTGCCCCTCGGCGAGGGTCACCAATGCCTCGGCGATGTCCTGCGGTTTGCCCGGGCGGCCGACCATGTCGACCATGGATTGCATGACGTCTTCACCGACATCTTGCGTGAAATCGGGAAAGATCGGCGTGTCGACCGGGCCGGGGCCGACATCGTTGACGCGGATACCTCTTGCGAGGCCTTTGCCGGCCAGCACCATGGTGTAGAGCACGACCGCTTCCTTGGAGAAGGTGTAGGGATCGATGTCCACGGCCTCCGCATTCTCGGCCCACCAGGCGACGCCTTTGTGGAAATCGTCGATCGTCATCAGCTCGTTCAGGTAGGCCCGCCGCTTGCGCCAATTGTTCCCGGCGATCGAGGCGACATTGACGACCGTGCCGCCATCGGTGATGCGGTCCCAGACCTTTTGGGTGAAATGGCGCAGGCCGAAATAATTGACCCGCATCGTCAAATCGGTGCCCTCGCTATTCGGCACACCGGCGACGTTCAGCAGCGACCCATAGGGTCCCTCCAGCTTCTCGACAGCCGCGTCGATGCTCGCGGGATCGCTCAGGTCGCAATGATGATGGGTCACGTCCGGGTTGCCGGACGGTTTGATGTCCAGCGACACGACCGTATGACCGCGCGCCCGTAAAAGCGCCGCGGTCGCCTCGCCAACCCCGGACGATCCGCCCGTCATCAGCACCGGATATTCAAACGCCATGAGTTTCTCCCCTTCCAATCGACCGAACAGAACCTTCGAACCATCCTATGCGATTGTATCGGTCGCTGCTGTTTGAATCGGCGGAGATGGTGCATCTTTGTGATTCCAGAAGCATAATTGGGTACGGACGCCATCGGATAATCTGGCTTGAGCGGAAAAGGGAGAATGATCATGGGTCGTGTGGAAGGAAAGGTTGCCATCGTTACAGGCGCCGGGACGGGCATTGGCCGGGCCGCAGCGACAAGATTAGCCGAAGAAGGTGCGCGGGTAACGATTGCCGAGTTCGATGCAGAGGCCGGCGAGAAGGTGGCCGGCGAATTGGGCGGTGAGGCAGTCTTCGTGCAGCACGATGTGCGCGACGAGGCGAGTTGGCAGGGCTTGATGGAAAGCGTGGCTGCCCGCCATGGCCGGCCGGATATCCTGATTAACAATGCCGGTATCCTGGCGACCGAAAACAACCAGCACCTTGCGGTAACCGATCTGGAACAATGGCGCGCGGTGCAGGCGGTAAATGTGGAAGGCGTGTTCCTGGGCTGTAAATACGGTGTTGCGGCGATGACCGCGAATGGTGGCCGGGCCAAGGGCGGTGATGGCGGCGGCGCGATCGTCAACATGTCGTCCATCGCCGGTCTGATCGCCACGGCGCATCTCGTGGCCTATGGCGCGTCGAAAGGCGCGGTGCGGCAAATGACCAAATCCGTTGCCATCGATTGCGCCCGCCGGGGCCTGGGCATCCGCTGCAATTCGGTCCATCCCGGTGTCATCGTAACCAACATGGGCAATCAGGTGATGGGTATGGGCAATGGCGACGTGGAAGCCAACTGGAAGGCCCGGCTGGACCTTGTCCCCATGGGCGAGCCCGGGCAGGCGGTCGACGTGGCCAACTGCATTTTGTTCCTGGCGTCGGACGAAGCCCGCCATGTCACCGGTGCCGAACTGGTGGTCGATGGCGGCATGACGGTCGTCTGAACCGAGCGCGGTTTTGGAGGACGATATTCCGACAGCGTTGGCGGGCCTGAGGGTCCTCGATCTTTCGACGAGTTCTGCAGGAGCCTGGTGCGCGCGCCTGCTGGCGGATGCGGGGGCGGATGTCGTGATGCGCGACCCGCACCCGTTGCGCGCCCTGGTGCCTTTCGACAGCGATGGTCAATCGATCCCGGCGCGTTACGTTTTGGCCAATCGGCAATCGATCAAATATGAACCAGACGATCCGCATTGGCGTGCGCTGTTTTTGAACGTGGATATCATCATCGAGTCCGCGATTGCCGGCACGGCGGATCGTCAGTGGATCGACGACATGCGCGATGCCGCCGGTAACGATGCGGCCATCCACGTCACCATTACACCGCACGGGCTGACGGGTGCGCGGGCGAACTGGCCCGGCAACGAACTCACCGCGGACGCCCTGTCGGGTTGGGCATCGGTTAACGGGTTGGCGGATCGGTCGCCGTTGAAGTCGAGCGGCTATCAGTCTGCCTACCAAGCCGGCACGATGGCGTTTGGTGCGGTGCTGTGCGCTTTGATCCATCGCCACGCGGGCGGTGGCGGGCAGCGCATCGACATTGCGATGGACGAGGTGTTGGCGATGACGCTGGCGCCGGGCATTCTGCGCAGCCTGTACGAAGAGCGGCCCTGGCCGCGGCGCGACACGGTCGATTTCGTAACCGGCCCGGTGCCGGTCAAGGACGGTTATTTCGCCATGACCCTGACCCGGCCGCATTTCTGGGCGGGCGCGATGCGCTTGCTCGGCCTTGACGATCTGGCCGACGATCCGCGGCTGCAGACCAACCACGCGCGTGCCGACGCGGCGAATAAGAAACTGTTCGTCGAGCGGGTCGAGGCGGCGATGCAGGATTGGACTAAAGACGATCTGTTCGCCGCCCTGTCGAAGATTCCCGCCGTCGCCGGGCCCGCCTATACGATGGATGAGCTGGCGCGGAATCCGCAGTTCGAAGCGCGGGAGTTTTTCGTCGACTATGACGGCGCCAAATATCCCGGGCCGCCGTTCAAGATGTCTCGGACACCATTGCGCTTGAGTCCCAAAGCTATGCTCGACCCACCGGAAGTCAGCCCGCCGAAAACGAGTGGTCCGGCAAAGCGCTCCAACGCCGGCCCACTTGCGGGCTATCGCGGGGTTGTGCTGACGCAGGCCTGGGCCGGGTCGCTGGCGACCGAGCTTTTGGGTTTGATGGGCGCGGAAATCATTCTGGTCGAATCGCGGACGCGGCTGGACTCGTGGCGCGGCGTGCCGACAACGCCGATTGCCTCGGCGTTGCGGGATCGCGAAACGGCGAAGCATCCGTGGAACTGCAACGCGCTGTTCAACTCGGTCAATCTGAACAAGCAGTCGGTGACCTTGGAACTGTCCGAACCGGGAGGCGTGGAGACCTTCAAACGTCTGGTGGCGGAGGCCGACTTCGTCGCCGAGAACTTCTCGCCGCGCGTCATGGGCAAGCTGGGCATCGCCTATGACGATCTGCGCGCGGTGAAGAACGACATCATCCTCTGTTCCATTTCCGGCTTCGGGCAGACCGGCCCCTGGTCGCCGCTGCCGGCCATCGGCGGCACGATCGAACCGGCATCGGGCATGTCGGCGCTGCTCGGCTACGAAGGCGGCACGCCGATGAATTCGGGGCAGATGTATCCCGACGCCGTCGCCGGCTTGTACGGGTTCGCCGCCCTGGCGCTGGCGCTCTATCACCGCGACCGAACCGGCGAAGGACAATTCATCGACATGTCGATGCAGGAGGCGAACTTTACCTTCATCGGCGAACGCTGGCTGGAATACGCGCTGACCGGCAAGGTCCCGGGCCCGATGGGCAACCGCCACGCGGCCTACGCGCCGCACGGCATCTATCCCTGTGCCGGCGCGGATCGATGGATCGCGATTTCCGCGCCGACAGACGATCAATGGAAAGCGTTGTGCCGGGTGTCGAAAAAGCCGCAATGGCGCGAAAGGTTCGCCGGCGACCGGCAAGCCAACGAGGATGCGCTGGATGAGGCGATTGCGGCCTGGACCGCAGATAAGGACCGCGATGCCTTGGCGGGCGAACTGGCGGCGGCCGGGGTGATCGCCGCACCGGTGCTCGATGGGTTGGAGGTTGCTCACGACTCCGTTTATCGCGACCGGGGCAGCATCGCCATGGTCGACCACCCGGAAGCCGGCATCTGGCCGCAACCGGCCATTCCATTTCACTTGTCGAAAACGCCGGCCGTGGTAACCGGGGCCGCGCCGATCAAAGGCGCCCATTCCGCCGAAGTCTTCGAGCGGCTGCTCGGCATGGACGGGCCTGAATACGAACGGCTGGTAAAGGCGGGCGTGACCGGGGTCGCTCAGCAATTGCCGTAGATCTGTCGGCGCTTCCTATTTTATATGCCTCCGCGTCCACCCCCTACCTAACCTTCCCCCCTCGAGGGGGAAGGGATAAGATATTTTGCGGATCGAGCTTAAACTTCTCCTCCCCCTTGCGGGGCTGAAATGTCCATCACAGGCATTTCAGGATCAAGGTGGGGGTGGGTGGCGGTCCCGTTCGACAAGTCCCGTTTGGCCTGTCTCTCAGAGGAAACCAAAATTGTGGCCAGGTCTTGCGTTACTACATGGACGCGCGCGAATTCGAACGGCTGGTACAGGCAGGCGTGACCGGACTCCAACCTTGATCTGTTAAGAATCCTCGCGTTCGAGTATTCGGTTCCGCAGCACTCTGAACAGTAAATGCGCCGCGATGCGCTCGGTCCGTCCCGACGGGTCCAAAGAGGGCGCGACCTCCGCTATATCAATGCCATCGACCGGTGCCTTTTCGGCGATGACATCCAGCATTTGGCAATACTGGCGCGGTGTAATGCCGCTGGGCACAACCGAACCCGTCCCAGGCAGAAATCCCGCATCCATCGCGTCTACATCCAAGGAAAGGTACAAATGTTCGCAGCCGCGCGTCGCATGGCGCACGGCACGATCCGCAACGTCTCCGGCGCCCAGATTGTGGACGTCGGTCGACGAGAAAACCTTGCCGCCCATCTTTTCGATCGTCTCGAGTTCGCTGCCATCGACCCACGCGGTGATGCCGATCCAGACCATATTGGCTTGCTCGATATTAGGTAGTTCGGATATCCGCCTTCCATTTGTCGCATGGTTGTGGGTGCCCCAAGCGCCGAGGCGGTCCGCAAAATCGAGATGTCCGTCAATTTGGATGTACCCAAATTTTCTGTTGGGGTGACGCGTTGCCAACCCGCGCGAATATCCCAGGCAAGCGGGAAACGCGTTGTAGTGGTCGCCACCGAGCGCCAGTGGGATCGCATCGCGCGTGCGAACCGCTTCCGTCATGACGGCAATGGATTCGGTTGTCCGTTCGACGGACGCCGGATCAATCGGAGCATCGCCGCAATCCAGGAGATTGTCGTCCGGCCGCCGCTGCCACGATCCTTGATCCGCCGGGTCGTAGAAACGCTCATCGGACCCATTGAAGAGATTATTGGACAGTTCCGTTGTCGCCTGCCGGAGTGCGCGGGGACCGTGGCGGGCGCCGATCCGGCTCGAATGAGTCCAATCCATCGGCATGCCAACCACACCAACGGTCCCGGGAGACAGATCCTCGACCGAAGCCGCCGGCGCGTTGAAAAGTGTTGGTGCCGGTGGTCTCATCCGTCTGCCTCCTGCAGTCCAAGCCTACCGTATAGGAAGCTGAGCAATGTGGTGACCAGCAGCCGCTGGCCCGTCTTGACCACGCTCAATCCGCTCAAGGTGGGATTGAGACCCGTGACGACTAAATTGGACACCGGTGCCTGCCCGATGGCACCAAGAAGCGTTCGTATGGTCGGCACGGCGAGGCCCCCGAAGCTGGGGGTTTCGGTCATACCGTGTAAGGAGGGTTTGACAGCGGAGAGATCGAAATGGACCTGCAAGGTTGGCGCCCGGCGCGCGATATCCGTCGCGAGCTCGGCCATCTCGGCGGCGGTCATTTCCGATACATCACGGCGGCCCAGGATCTTGCCCCCCGACGCGGTAAAGTGTTGCGCAAACTCGATACCCGGGTTTTGCGCTCCGGCAATTACCATACTCGCGCCCGGTGTAATAATTCCGGCGGCCAGCAATTGCTTGATCGGCGGTTCCAACGCACTGGTTGGTTCCGATTCAGAAGCCATGTTGCCGGGCAATCGCCCACCAATCTGTATAAAGGCCGACGGTTCCTCGACTGCCCCGCCAGCCACGGCAGGCAAGACGATGTCGTCATCGCCGCCGAGCAAAATTATCGATGCGCCGCGCCTCCGAACGTCTTGAACGGTGGCGCGGATGGCCGTCATTGCCGCTGCCTTCGGCACGCCCGTCAGCGGAACATCGCCGATGTCGACAACCCGATCGTTGATCGACGAGGTATCGACCGCCGTACGCGCATCGATCTCGACCGGGCGGGAAAACTGCGGGTTGGCGTGCCAGCCGAAATAGGCCGAGGTTTCGCGGAGTGCGTCTGGCCCAAAGCGGCAACCGCTTTTCAAGCCGACATTGCCTTCGATCGGCGCGCCCAGGACAGCGATATTATCTGGATGTAAATCATTGATCGTCGCGCGGCGGGTTCGCATAAAGGTCAGGTCGCCAGCCATTCTCGGCAGAGGTGCTGATCTCAATGGCATGACGCATTACCCGCGCGGAGGAGCTCGACCAGCTTGAAAGCGATCTCCGCAAAGGCGGATGTTGTCGCACGGCCCGCGACGTCGAGGTTCGGAAGATGCCCGGTCAATTCCGCGGCGACGAAGGGCATTCCTTCGAGCGCCGCCAGCACATTCAAAATTTGGTCCTTGGTAAGCCCCCCACTGGCACCGCGCAGGGCCGTCGACCCATATCGCGCCGCAAGCACGTCGGCATCGAGACTGAGATAGAACGTCTCCGCGCGGGACATCCAAGCGCGAAGCTCGGACATGGATTGCGTTATCTCGTGCGCCAATCCTGCCGCGGGTATCACCTTCGAGGCCGAAGTGCGCCGGACTTCTTCGATGGTCGACGGGCCGCGTGTACCGAGAAACGCGATATTCGAAAGACCGCCTGCCACGATATTTGCCATCCGCGCTGTCGTTGCGGGACGCGTTGGCCCCTCGGTTTCCGCGGCATCTTGTTGCGATAAATCCAAGCGGCTGGATATTCGGATCAATCCGATGGAACCGTCACGCGCCGCCGCGATACCCTTCAGGAGAGCCGGTGAAACGCTGTAATCGCCGCCGAGCGATAAAAGACGCGCCCCCGACGCCATGACTTTTTCGCATTGCTCGGCCAAGACGGCTTCGGTCCGCGCCGGTTCCAGCGGGAAAACGTTGAAATCGCCAAGGTCGATGACATCGTCTATCGATGACGGTACGGCTTGAGCGGCCGGTGCACTCGTATAACGGATTTGACGTGCGGCATATCTGCCGCCCGGGGCGCCTGCCGAAAAATGATCGCAGTAGACACCGGCAACAGCGACTTTGCCGTCGCCCAGATCTTCTATGTCCCCGGTGGGGGCGCCAAAGAAGGTCGCGGCGGGACGCAACGGAAGCGCGCCTTCTTGGCCGGCTTTTGCGTTTTGAGTCACGCCTCGACCTCGACGAAAAGACGTTTGCCGAGGAGCGTCAGCAGAGATTCCGCCGCGGCCACTTCGGTAAGACCCCTTGGGTCTCGCATCGGCGCCACATTTGTGACCGCAGCGCCCGCGAGCGAGCCTGAAAATTCGATTGTCGAGAGCAACGCGATGAGTTGTTCCGGGGAGAGCCCGCCGACATTGACGGCGGGCGAGCCGGCGGCATGGCCGGAATCGAGGACCTCGAGATCGAGGCAGACGACGATCGATTGATGCGCGGCCAAAAATGTATTGATGCGCGCGAGGGCGTCCGGAAACGCATCGTGAATCTCGTCCGCCGCCACGATCCGGCCTCCGGCGTCCTTCAAACGCGACCATGCTGTCCCGGACTGCAAGCCATTCGTGCCGGCGCAGAGCAGGGGGCAGGCCGACCCGTGCGGGGGGCTTCCCAAGAGATCGGCCAGTGCCACGGGCTCGCCACCGCTGACCGCAGGGAGCATGAGGTTGTTGGAAATGACCAGCAGCCCGACCTCACAGCCACCCGCCGTGAGACCCCGTATGAGGCCTTCTACCGACCGGCTATCGCCGCCAAGCAGAACCGGGCACGCCTTCGCGGCTGCAATCGCTTCGACAAGGTCGGAGATCCGGTCAATGTCCGTGCCCGTGATCTGGCCACTGCAGTCAAGATCGCCAAGATCGACGCATCCCTGCAGGTCGCGCAATCGTCTGGCGCGCCCTGTGTCCATGTCCATAACGGTATGCGACGGCGAATCCAGATAACCCTGAATGAGCGCGTGTGATGTGTCGCGGACAGCTAAGGGGCCATCGGCACAGCCTTGCCGGCGTGGTGGTGCCGAATGAAGCGGTACGCCGAATACGGCCAGATCGCCCGACCCTAGACGCTCGGGGCTCGCGAATGAAAACCCTGCAAATGTCGGCGAAGAAAGATGTGGTTCGGCCATCTGTGCTTATACTCGCTTAAGGGATCACCGGCGCGGTTTCCCGGGCTAATTAAGCAGCGCCTAGCGTCATGTCAGCGACAGATTACTACTCGTCCCGAAAGCTGTCTAACCTGGTTCTGCACGCTGGAAAATCCGTCCGAATAAAAGAGGCACAGCTATGGAATACGAAAACATCCGCTACGACGTAACCGATTACGTCGCGCGCATCACATCAAACCCGGGCTAGCTCAACCTGACCCCAAATCTGCTGTAAAGATATCTGAATGCGTGTAAATTTTGGGTTTGATTTCGGGTTTTCGTCTAGGGAGGCGTTAATGCGCGCGATATGGGTGTTTTTTCTTCTGGCCGGGTTCGCGGCTGGCGTGCAGGCGCAAGAACTCGAGTTCAAAGCACGATTGTGCCAAGGAAACACCGCCGATACTGATTTGCAGATCAGCGCTTGCACTTGGCTTATGGAAACGGGCCGGTTGGCGGAAAGCAATCTGGCCATCGCCTACAGCAACCGGGCCTATGCGTATTTCGGGAAGGGCCAGTTCGACCGCGCTATCCAGGATTACGACCAGGCGATCGCTCTCAAGCCCGATGATGCTGACTTCTACAGCAGCCGGGGTTATGCGTATGCCATGAAGGGCCAGTTCGACCGCGCTATCCACGATTTTGACCAGGCCATCGCTCTCAAGCCCGATGATGCCAGCGTCTACAGCAACCGAGGCAACGCGCATTTCGAGAAGGGCCAGTTCGACCGCGCTATCCACGATTTTGACCAAGCCATCGCTCTCAAGTCCGATAAGGCCGACTTCTACAGCAACCGGGGCAACGCGTATTTTTGGAAGGGCCAGTTCGACCGCGCTATCCAGGATTACGACCAGGCGATCGCTCTCAGGCCCGATGATGCCGACTTCTACAGCAGCCGGGGTGCAGCGTATGCCAAGAAGGGCCAATACGACCACGCTATCGTCAATTTTGACGAAGCCATCAATCTGAACCCTGATCATGCTGACGCTAATAAATTTAGGGCGCTTGCTATCAAACTGAAACACCAATAGGCCGAACCGGCGTTGAGAATGATTAGTCATCATCGTTTTCGACGTGCCCCGTTAACAAACGATTCGAAACCGCCCGCCAGTTCTATAAGCGCCCTCGCCGTCCCTCCTATCCGTCGGGCACCGTCGCGATCTCCAAGGCTCGCTATCGACGCTCCTTGGTATTAGGCGAGAAGGATGCGGATTACGTGTTTGGCTCTCCCGATGGCCGCCGCCGCCCGTTGGTCCAGCGCGCGCCGGAGAGGTATCGGGCGGCGGAGGCGAAAGGTTAGGCGGCTTCCGTCTCCTTGGCCAAGAATGGCGGCACCGTATTCTTGAAGCTGGGCCGCTTGCTGACGGCGTGCCACCAGCGGCCGATATTGTCGCGGCCTTCGAAGAAGCTCAGCCCGTCCAGCGTGTTGCCGAGATAGTGCAGGATCGGCGTCAGCAGCAGGTCGGCGATCGAAATTCTGTCGCCGGCGAGATAGGTCCGGCCGGCCAGCGCCTCGTCGAGAATTCGGCAATGCTGGTGGATCGTCTCGCGGAAGGCGTTGAGTTTATCCTCGTCCGTTTCGATATCGAGGCCCGGCGGCGCGAAGATCGCGGCGATGTATCCCCGCAGCATAGTCGGGACGAGGTTGTCGTTGATCGCACTGGTCCACTGGGTCATGCGGGCCCGTTCCAACGCATCAGCGGGCTGTAGTGCTGGACCGTCGAACGCTTCGTCGATATAGCGGCAGATCGCGATGCTTTCGAACACGGTATTATCGCCATGCTGCATCGCCGGGATTTTCCCGAACGGGTGGCGTTTGAGGTGTTCCGGTTTTTTGAGGTCCGAGAACGTGTTTTCGCCCACTTGCATCATGTCGTAGGGCACGCCCTTCTCCTCGCAGGCGAGGCGCGTCGTGCGCACGAAGGTGCTGTTGGGTGAGCCGTAGAGTTCAACGTTTGGCATTGTTGGGGTCTTCCTTAATTATCGGTTTCAGTTGGTTTCGACAGAGGTGGATAGTTTTTCGAGGCTGCCGCTCCAGCCGCCGCGATGCGCATCCGCCGCAACGGGGTCGGTGAACCCGGTCTGGGTCAGCGTCAGTTCCGTGCGCCCGTCCGCCAGCGCCCGCAGTTCGACGGTAATCGTCGTTGGCGGCATCTTGGTCGCGTCGAACAGGTGTGCGGCGCCGTTGCAGTGTTTCGTGATTTCGAGGACGAGCCGTGTCGGCGCGGCGATTTCGATAAAGCGGCCGGACATGACGCCTTCATAGGATCCGTCTTCGGCCCGCATATTCACGCTGAACGCGCCACCGGCGGTCGGATCTGCCTCGACCTTGTCGGAGAAAAACCCTGCGGGTCCCCACCATTGGACGAGCTGTTCCGGTTCGGTGAAGGCGGCGAAGATTTCCTCCGGCGTTGCGTCGAACACGCGGGTGATGTGGACCTGCAACAGGTCTTCCACGTCGGTGAGAGCGGTCATGGTTTTCCTTTCTGTTTTTCCAGGTAGGCGCCGAGCGAGTCGAGCTGGCCTTCCCAGAATTTCCGGTAGTTGTTCACCCAGTCCGAAACCTCGTGCAGCCGGGCGGGGTCGATGCGGATCATGCGGCGCTGTTTGTCGATGCGGCGGGCGATCAGGCCGGCCTCTTCCAGCACTTTCAAATGCCGGGAAACGGCGGGCGCTGAGATGGCGAAGGGGGCGGCCAGATCGCCGACCGAAATCTCGCCGTTCCACAGCCGTTCGAGGATCGCGCGGCGGGTCGGGTCGGCGAGCGCGCCGAAGGCGGGGCTCAGGGAATCTGGGGCATGTAGGTTCATTTCGTATCCTGTTAATTAATGTAGTAGTTAAATAACAGGATACGGCGAAAGTTCAAGCAAAATCTTCACCCGTCGGCGAATTTTACCCGGTAGAAAACCGGTGGTTAAAAAAACGTCGTCAGGCTCTTCGCCAGCAGCACGCTCTGGTCGAGATGGATCTCGCGGCGGGAAATTTTCCAGCCCCCGCTGGCGCGCCGCAACGTGTCGAAGCGCTTGCCGACGAACAAATCGACCTCATCCTGCAGCCGGTTGCAATAAACGAGGAAGCGGCATTTCGTGCGGATCTCATCTCCATCGCCGACGTCTAAAATGCGCACATTGCTGACCATATGGGTGGTGCGCGTCGGCGGCTCCTCCGACCAATGGATGTCGGTTTCGATCTGGTTGACCCGCTGCGTCAGCGTGTCGAGCCCTTCGTTGAACCAGCTTGCATCCAGGCTTTCATCGCTGCGCGCGCGGTCCCGGTCCGGCGGCGGCACGTTGCGGGAAATCGGCATCCAGTAGACGAGATCGTCGGTGAAGAGGTTGAGCCAGTCGCGGTATTTGCGGTCGTCCAGCAGATCCGCCTCGGCCAGTAGGAAACCCTCGATCTCGTGGTGCAGCAGCAGCGCCTGTAGCGCGGCGTCAGTCGGCATCGACGCGCTCCGGCGTGGCGGCTTCCGGCGTCATGTCCGCCCAGCCCGCCGCATCCATGAACTGCCCCCAGCGGCGATAGAAGATCCGCGCATTGCCTTCGGAGTAGCTGCCGCTCTCGACCGCGCCGCGCAGCCCCTCGACCGGCCGCTCTTGGCCCAGCGAAAGCTGGTAGTTGTAATGATGCCGCCGGGAGATATGCCCGGCGGTCGCTTCCGAGGCATAGGTCCAGTTTTCCATATCGTCCGATTCCGTCATGCCCGCCGGCCCGGAATAGCGCAGATAATAGCGCATCGCCGCGTCCTTGACCTTCGGCGGCGCGTCCGCGTCGATCAAGTAATAACGCCACATCTCCATTTCCGTCGCGCTGATCGGATGGGCGACGGCGATGGTGCGGGGCTGCCGTGCGTGGAAGGACATGTTCGGGAAGATCGTGCCGACAGACATCGTCACCCGTTTCCGGTTGCCGAGATTGCGGCTGCGGTCGTCGTGCATCTGCTGGTGATACGCGACAAGCTCCGGATCGTCCTGGTGGGTCGGCAGGAGTTCCGGCTCGGCGGTATGCGGCAGATCGCCCAGCACGCCGTGTCCCAGGTCCGTGAAGCCGATCGCCAGGCGCGGCCGTTGCGCATCCCGGCGTCCCTTTCCACCGCTCGGCCCGATGCCGGACAGGTCGGCCGACCGGTGGCTGATGTCGTGATACAGATCGCCGATGAAATTCTCCGGCGCGAACTTCCAATTGCACTTCACGCGCCACTTCTGAACCGTGCCGAGGACGATGGAGCCGCCCTCGCGCCCGTCGCGGTGGTCGAGCGCCGCGTCGAGATACAGCCGCATGTCGCCCAGATAATCCTCCAGGCTGGGCGCGTCCGGGTCCCAGCTGGCCCAGATCGTCCCTTTGTAGTTCACCACCTTGGGACAGCGGACGAGACCCCATTCCGAACGGTCTAGCACACCCTCGTAGCATTCCTGATAGCGCGGCACGCCGACCAGCGCGCCGGGCCTATCCACCCGCTTGCGGTCGGTGGAGTAGCTCCAGCCATGATAGGGGCAGGTGAAGACCGGCGCACTGCCCTGGTCGTAGCGGCACAGCTTCATGCCGCGGTGCATGCAGCTGTTCAGGAAGACGAAGATCTCACCCTGCTTGTTGCGCGTCAGGATCACCGAATCCGTGCCCATCCGCGACACGAAATAATCGTCTGGCTCCGGGATCAGACTCTCATGCCCGATCATCAGCCAGGCGCGCGCGAAGATCTGCTCCTGCTCGCGCGCAAAGATATCGCGGTCGACGAAAATTTCTCGGCTGACGATCCCGTTTTCGGCGTCGACCAAGTTGCCGGCCGGCGTCGTGTTCCTGTCCTGCATGGCAGCCATCCGATGATTGGTGTCGTTCTGGTGGTTATCTTATGGGCTCCGCCCGGTTCTGTCACAGGTCCCGCCCTCCGGATCGTTGTGAGCGTGCTTTCCGGATAGACTCCGACGCCCGGACGCGCCAACCTTCGCGCGGTCGCAAGCGTCAGGGAGCCCGCCATGCCTAACTACAACCGAATCCGTTACGAGGTGCGCGACCGGGTCGCGGAGATCACCATGATCCGCGAGCCGGTCAATGCGATCGACATGCAGCTGGCGCAGGAAGTCGTCGATGCTTACCGGCGGGTGCACGAGGACCCGGGGGTGCGCGCCGTGATCCTGACGAGCGACTGCAAGGCGGCGTTCAGTGCCGGCATGGATTTGAAGATGATTCGCGGCAAGACCGGGCTCGATCTGCGGAACTTCCTCGAGGTGCTGTATTTCGGCATGCATGATGCGCAGTACCGGCTCGGCAAGCCGAGCATCGCCGCGGTGACCGGGCCGGCGCGGGCGGCGGGGGTGACGCTGGCGGTGTCCTGCGACATGATCGTTGCCGCCGACGACATCGATCTCAGCTATCCGGAAATCGATGTCGGCGTCATTCCGGCGATGCACTACGTCCATCTGCCGCGCCAGATCGGCCGGCATAAGGCGTTCGAACTGCTGTTCTCCGGCAAGCCGATTACGGCCAAGGACGCCGAGGCGCGGGGCTTGCTGAACTATGCGGTGCCGCGCGATCAGGTGATGGCGAAGGCGCGCGAACTGGCTCTCGACATGGCGTCGAAATCGCCGGTGGTGATGCGCATCGGCCGCGATTCCTTCATGCGCGCGAACGACAATGAATACCGCCGCACCATCGAGTATGTCGTCGACACGATCTGCCATATCATCGACACCGAGGACGCGCAGGAAGGCCTCGACGCCTTCCTCGAGAAGCGCAAGCCGGACTGGTCCTGACAGGGGAGGAAGATATGGTGCAGAAATGGAAGAACCGGCCGCCGGGCTGTACCCTGGGTGCCCGCTTTTACCCTGGTAGTGTTCGGATTTTACCCGAAGCAGCTTACAGTTCGGAATGTTGTTCGCGTGTGTAAATACTCATTGTTGCGCCATTCGGGCACGGTGCGGTTTTCTTAAGAAACAATTTGTCGGGTGTCGCTCCGGGACCAAACAGCCGCTTCCCGGAACCGACAACGATTGGGAAAGTCCACAAACGAAACTCGTCGATCAGCTTTGCGGTCATAAGGGCCTGGATCAATTCTTGGCTCCCATGTACCTGAATCAGGGGACCATTTTTTTCTTTGAGGCGGGCGATCTTGGAAACAATATCTCCGCTAATCAGAACCGAGTTCTTCCAATCGAGATTGATTAACGTATTTGTGGCGACGTATTTCGTTGCCTCGTTAATCCGTTTTGCTACCGGATTATCATTGCCGAGATTCGGCCAGTGGGCGGCGAATAACTCATAAGTTCTTCGACCGAAGAGTATGTCATAGGGTTCGGACATGGCCTCGTGCATCACCTGGGTCATGACTTCTTCCCAGTAGTCGGCGGCCCAGCCGCCTCGCGTAAATTCACCGGACCGGTCTTCTTCTATTGAGCTTGGGCCCTGCATGACGCCGTCGAGTGTCACGAAGGTCAAGACAGAGAGTTTTCTCAAGATGTCGTCCTCGTTACTGCTTCCGCTGCATCCAATCCCGACCGTTGCCGCACCATCTCATCCTGAATCGAGACATCGGTCCCGGCATAGTCCGACGCTTCGTCCGTGCACAGCCAGGCAATGAGCCGGGCCGGTACCATGGGGTCGCTATGCGCCGATGGGTCGAGCTGGCTCACAGGGTTGAGGCCCGACGCCTTGATCGCAACCTGCATGCCGGTGGCTACCGTGCCGGGGCTGAAACCGACCACCCGGATGCCTTTGCCCCGGTACTCGGCGTCCGCGCATCGGGTGAGCGAGAGGGCCGCGGCCTTCGATGAATTATAGTGGCTCCAGCCTTCCAAGGTGCCGGTCGCCGCGCCCGAACTGATATTGACGACGACGCCTGATCCCTGTTCGAGCATCGCCGGGAATACGGCGCGCAGGCCGTGATAGACGCCCTTGTAATTGACGTCCGCCGCGGTGACCCAGGCTACCGGGTCCGACTCCGCCAGCCGGGCGATGGGCTCGATCAGGCCCGCATTGTTGATCAGAATATCGACGCGCCCGAAGGCGGCCCGGCAGTGCGTGACGGCGGCCTCGACGTCCGCGTAGGCGGTGACATCGCAGCGCATGGCCTCCGCCTGTCCGCCGGCTTCGCGGATTTCCGCCGCGATCGTTTGGATCTCGCTACTGCTGCGCGCGAGCAGAAGCACCGCCGCGCCCCGCGCCGCCAGTTCCCGCGCCGTCGCCGCACCGATACCGCGGCTGGCGCCGGTCACGATGGCGGTTTTGTTTTCTAGATCGCGCATATCAACATCCGCAGCACATTCTTCTCCATTCTTTTACGTTCCCCTTATACTCTGCACGAAGAGACCTGTCGTATCGCAAGCCATCGCCCTACCTCGCAAACAAACAGGAAATACACGCCATGCTTATCAGGCCAGTCGTCATTGCCGCAATTGCGCTGGCCGCGCAACATGCCGCCGCATGGGCGCAGGATCAAAGCTATCCCCAGATTTCCGGTGAGGTTGTGTTCGAGGTCGAGAACGATTGGACGTACGACTCCGATGACCGGGCGAATCAGAACAACGATCTTTTCCTAACGATCGAGCCGGCATTGACGCTTCAGCTGTCGTCGTCCTGGTCGATTTATGCGCACGCTGTGCTCGAGCCGGTCCGGGATCCCGAGCAGTTCGAAAACCGCTATTTTGAGGACAACGGCCTTTACGTGGAGGATTTGTTCGTCGAATACGCGGATGGCGCGTTCGGCGCCAAAGCAGGCAAGTTGAATGTCGGGTTCGGCGTGGCATGGGACATTGCGCCTGGCGTGTTCGGTACCGATTTCGGGGAGGACGGTTACGAGATTTCCGAACGGATCGGCGTTATAGGCAACTATACGTTCGCGTCCGAGCAGGCGGGCGAACACCGTGTGTCGGTGGGATCGTTCTTCCTGGATACGACGATCCTCAGCCAATCGACCTTGCGGGGGCGCGGCGACACGCGCAAACGCGACGGCGGTGTCAGCAATACCGAGGATTTCAGTTCCTTCGTCGTGGCGGTAGATGGCGGCAAAATACCCAAGCTGGGCAATCTCGCCTACCATGCCGCCTACTTGCATCAGGCCTCGGGGGTCGGCGATACCGCCGACGAGAGCGCAGTGGCCCTGGCGCTCTATACCAGCGCTGCGGTTGCCGGCGGCATTACGGTCTCGCCGCTTGTGGAATATGTGCACCAGGAGGATGCGGCCGGCGTTGCCGACCGGGATATCGATTTCCTGACTCTTGCTGCGCAGGCAGAATGGAACGGTTTCAATCTTGCCGTCGCCTGGACCGGCCGTCGCACCGACGCGGCGGCAGATCAGGACGATTATCAGTTTCAGGTGTCGGCCGGCTACGCGTTCGATTTCGGCTTGACGTTCGATGTCGGCTGGAGAATTGCAGACGAGGCGGATGTGGAAACGCGCACGCTTGGCGCCATCGTAGCCTATACATACGAATTCTAGACCGGATCGGGGTTTGTCGGAATCGCCTTTGGCGATCCGAAAACCGCCTAATCCTGTGAAGTTGGCCTAGTGTCCTGATCGTGAAATTCAAAGGATTGAATTTCGCGTGAATCAGCACACCAACTATTTGAATCACACTAGGCGCCCGGCACTTCGTCGAGACCGATATCTACGGCGGGTGCCGACTGAGTGATCTTGCCGGTGGAGATGAAATCGACGCCGCTTTCCGCCTTGGCGCGAATGCTCTCCAGCGTGATGCCGCCGGACGCTTCGAGCGGGATGCGGCCGGCGACGATGGTAACCGCCTGCCGCATCATGTCCGGCTCCATGTTGTCGAGCAGTAGGGAGTCGGCGCCGGCATCCGCGGCCTCCCGGACTTGATCCAGCGTGTCGCATTCGACCTGGACCTTGGTCAGGGTCGGAACCTCGGCCTTGGCGCGCGCGATGGCCGCGGTCAGCCCTCCGGTGACTGCGATATGATTGTCCTTGATCAGCACGCCGCTATCCAACCCAAGTCGGTGGTTGCGCCCGCCGCCGCATCGCACCGCGTGCTTTTCCAGCGCGCGCAAGCCCGGGGTCGTTTTGCGGGTATCGATCAACTGCGCGCCCGTACCTTCGATCTCCTCGACATATTGCGCCGTTAGCGACGCGACGCCGGACAGGTGCTGCAGAATGTTGAGCGCCGTCCGCTCGGCCGTCAGAATGCCGCGCGCCTTGCCGCTCACCCGGGCCAGAACGGTGCCGGACTGCACGTGGTCGCCATCCACGACCCGGGCGTCGATCTCGCAACCGGGTTCGCAGCGCTGAAAGACGGCAATTGCGACGTCGAGGCCGGCGACCACGAGGTCTTCGCGCGCGTTGACATCGAAGGCGGCGGTCGCATCCGCATCGATCATGATTGTCGAGGTCAAGTCGACGAAGCCGATATCTTCGCGCAAAAACGGGACGATGAGTTCGTCGATGAGGCGGGGATCGATCACGGTCTGCTCCTTGGTAACAATTGTACGGTTGGCTATTTAGCTCGTTATCAATCCGCCATCCACATTATACGCCTGCCCCGTGATGTTCCGCGCGCCGGGTCCGGCGAGGAAGACGGCCAGTGCGGCGATATCTTCCGGCGTATTGGGGCGTCCAATGGGAATCGGGCGGGACAGGTCCGCGAGCACATCCTCGACGGTCGTGTTTTCCTGCTCGGCGCGGTCGATCAGCATCTTGTCGACGAGCGGCGTCAGGGTGACGCCGGGACAGACCGCGTTCACATTGATGTTGTGCGGACCGAGTTGCTGCGCCGCGGTCTTCGTAAGCGCGATCACCGCGCCCTTGCTGGCCGCATAGGCCGCATTCGAGGTGCCCTTGAAGCCGCGTCCGGCAATCGAGGCGATATTGACAATGCGTCCGCCCCCTTGGTCGATCATCTGCCGCGCCGCGCGCTGCAGGCAGAAGAACACGCCCTTGGCGTTGACCCGGTGCATGCGGTCCCAGTCTTCCTCGGTCAAATCCATGATGTAAGCGGCCCGGGTCACGCCCGCATTGTTGACGATGACATCCAGCTTGCCGAATGTCGCGACGGCGCTGTCGACCATGGCGTCGATACTGGCCACGTCGCCGCAATCCGCTTGCAGCGCCAGGGTCCTTCCGCCATGCGTGGCGGCCGCCTCGGCGCTGGCCTTGGCCGAGGTCTCGTCGATATCGGCCGCGATCACATCGGCCCCTGCCTCCGCCATGGCATTCGCGATGGCTGCGCCGATGCCGTTGCCCGCGCCCGTCACCAAAACCGTGTTGTTTTTCAAGGCTATGGTCGTTTCCTCCTGTTATCTCGGTTTCAGCGGCTTCAGTACGGCGCTGGCGGTCAGCAAGGTCCGGTCGCCGACGAAGACCCGGCCGCGCACGAAGGCGAGGCTACGCGTACGGCGCACGATTTCTCCCTCGGCCTCGACGATTTCGCCTGTCTGGCCGGCGGCGATGAATTCGGAATTGAGCGATACCGTGACCAGCTGTTCCGTCTCATGCGCCTTCGCGGTCACCACCATGGTGAGATCGATCATCGTCATCATCAGCCCGCCATGCACGATGCCGTGCCGATTGCAGTGCCGCGCCTCCGTCTGGAGGACGAAGTGATGGCCGCCGCCCGGGCGCTCTTTCCAGAAAAACGGCCCCGCGACGTTCTCGAACGGATCGATCGGGTCATAGATCGTATAGCCTTCCAGCGGGGGCGGCGGCGCTTCGCTCACGGTGGGGCTCTTTTGGTTTATGTCGTTCAAGTCGTTGTCGCCTTTCGACCGATCAGGACGCGTGCGCCGTTCGGACCGACCGCTTCGGTATGCGGTGTGTCCGCCGCGACCGTGAACGTATCGCCCGGCTGACATGCCATCGCGGCGGAATCCGTCGTCACGGTCATCGCACCTTCAAGCAACATGCCGGACACGTCGAAATCATGGGCATGGCTCTTGGAGATTCTTCCGGCTTCCCATTCAACAACGTCGACCGTGCCAAACCCGTCGCGCTTTAACGCCTCTCGGAACGTGCCTTCGTCCATAGAACCACCCTTTCTTTGAATTTTTCGTTCTGTCATTTCTAAAACTATGGAGAAATACCCATCGAATTGAAACCTTCGTCGACGTCGTTCCGCACTTCGACGTGGCGGATATGACGAATAGTTTCGCCTCATTGTTGCCTTATAGTTATTCAAAATATCATTGCGGGATTGGTGACAGAACTTCAATCAAACGGCGAGAAATTGGCGCTATGAGTTGCTTTGCGAATGGGTTTAGAGTGATCCGAAAATGCATTGCTGTCAGAAAGTCAGCGCCCGCAAATCGCATTCGGTCGCATCGGATAAAGGGGGTGTTCAATGACTTCACTCAGAGAGCCGGGTCTCGGGCCCATCGTCGGGCATACGACAGATACATCGTGCCGCATCTGGATCAGAGGGGCAGACCCCGACGATAAGGGCGCCTATCTGCACTCCAACCGGCGCACCGTCGGGATCGTTGCGTTGATCGAAGCTGACGGCAAGCCCATTGCCAAGCCCGAGGTCTATTATTTCCGGCTACACCGGAAGTATGACAGGACGGGCACGTTCTCCTTGGGCGAAGGCGATTGCATCAAGCCCGGGCGTACCTCGCAGAAGCTGAAGCCAAGCACGGTTTATACCGCCCGTGTCGGAACGCTTAGTATCGATGACCCATTCGCCGACGACCAGAACGTCGAAAGCGGCGTACTCTCGGACAGGCTTCCGGAAGCGAGCGTATGGCTTGACGATTTGATGGAGCTCCGCGATAGCCGGTCGGTCGCGACGTTTCGCACCTTCGCAACGGCGAGCGACGGACCGGGCGACTTGAATTTTATTCTCGGCTCATGCCGTTATCCCGGCTTGCTGGGCAAGATCAAGGAAGCGGATGAAATATTCGGTCCGCTCAAGCAGGAGGCGGACGGCAACGGCGCCGCCGGATCGGCGCGGCCCGCGGATTTCGTTCTGATGGTGGGCGATCAAATTTACGCCGACCTTTTGAACCGTTTCGTTCCGATCGGTTTGGCCGATACGTTCGAGGAATTCCAGGAACGTTATCTCGAGGCCTTCGGTTCCCGAAACATGCGCCGGCTCTTGCGCCAGGTGCCCACCTATATGGTCCTCGACGACCACGAAATCGAAGACAACTGGACCCAGGATCGCATCGCCACTCAGGAAAAGCGCCGCCTGTTCAACTTCGCAATTGGCGCTTACATGAGTTATCAGTGGAGCCATTCGCCGAGGACATTCCAGCAGCGCCTTTACTATTTCTTCGAGTGCAACGGCTATCCGTTTTTCGTTCTCGACACCCGCACGCAGCAATTCATGGAGGACACTCGCGATAACCTTGGCGACAACCATCTGCTGGGCCGCCCGACGATAGGCGGTGAGGAGCCCTCGCAGTTGGATCGCCTCTTGCGCTGGCTGGTCTTGCAACAGCAGAAACGCGGCAATGCGCCAAAATTTGTGGTAACTCCCAGCGTCTTCGCGCCGAATCCGATGGGCGCGCGGGAAGGGCGCGGAGACCGAGATACGTCGGACGAGAAGAAGGCCAAATGGAAAGAGAAGAGCGATTCCTGGCCGGCTTTCCCGGAAACGCGCCGGGCGATCTTGAGCTGTATTATCAAAAATGGGATCCAGAATGTGGTGTTCCTGGCGGGTGACATTCATTGCTCCAACGTCGCGGCGATGGAGTTCGCCGGCTCCGACAAGGCGCGTGGGATAAAAGCGTTCTCTGTCACCTCATCGGCGTTTTATTGGCCATTCTTCTTTGCCGACGGGGAGCCGTCCAATTACGTCCACGATTCGAAGGCGAAGGATCAAGCCGACACCTTCCAGATCGATGCCAATCACACGATGGACTACCGTGCCTGGAATTTTACGCAGGAGGATAATTTCTGCCGCCTCGATGTGGACAAGGCGACGCATAAGTTGACGGTGACGGCGATGAACAGCGAGGGTGAAGTTATCCGCAAAAAGAATTGGCTGGGCCAGGCCGTTGGTAAGCCAATCACTGCCGACTTCCAACTTGCACCCGGGTGGTAAGGAGCTGAACCATGCCTATCGGTATTACCTTCGACGAGACCATGGCGGGCGCTTTCGCACTTGGACAGACCGACCCCGAAAAGGGCGCGGACGCGGGCGAAGCCCACGGCACCGCGTTGACCATGAATGCGTCGGTCAAGATCGCGGATTTGGATAAATTCATTGCTCAGCCCAAGCATCAGGGTAGCCTCACAGGGTCGATCGACTTCCCGCCGCTCGGCGAAGGAATGAAAGCGAAAAGCGGCATTTTCAACCTGTTTTCCCCGTCGGGCGAACCGAACCTCAAATACATGGTCTACGAACTTGCCTTCATGGCGGGTAAGGAGCCTTATTATCTAGCGGGGAAGAAGCATGTCCGCGACGATTTCGGTTTCGATCTGTGGTCGGATACGACGACCCTCTACACCACCTTGCACAAAGGTAAGGATGCCAGTGGCTCGGTTGCCGGCGCCGGTGTCTTGCGCCTCGATATGGGGGACTTCCTGCGGCTGATGTCGACGATCAAAGTGACGGGGACGAAATCCAAGGCGGCGCAAGCCGCTGCCGTGGCTAAGTTCGGATCCTTCTTCATGGGAGAATTGTGGGACATCTACGGCCCCGAATTTTAACATAAACCGATGCAAAAGATCGTGGGGTAAGGCGGATCATGGCGAACAGTTTCGACGTCATTGTCGTCGGGTCGGGGTTTGGAGGGGCGGTCACTGCCTGCCGGCTGGCGCAGGCCGGCCGCAAGGTCCTGGTCCTAGAGCGGGGACGGGAGTGGACGCCGGATAGCTATCCCCGTGGCCCGGACGATGCCTGGATCTGGGATGACGACGAACCCGAAAGGCAGAATGGCTGGATCGACCTCCGCTATTTCGGGGATATGACGGTCGTTCAGGGGGCAGCGGTTGGCGGCGGTTCCCTGATCTACGCCAATGTGTCCGTCGAGGCGGAGCCGTTCGTTTTCGAAACGGGTTGGCCTGCGGCGATCAACTACAAGGCGCTGAAGCCCCATTACGAAACCGCGGGCAAGATGCTGGGCGTTGAGAAAACCCCGGACAATCAGCTGACCGAACGCTTCAAACTGATGCGCGAGGGGGCACAGAAGACCGGGCACGGCGACCGCTTCCGCAAGCTTCCCTTGGCGGTGACCTTCAACAAAGATTTTCAGGGAGACGGGCCAGACCCTCATAACGAGGCCAACTCGAAATCGTGGACCAATGAACACGGGGTCACGCAAGGGACCTGCATTCATTGCGGCTATTGCGATATCGGTTGCCGGGTTCAAGCCAAGAATACGCTCGATTTGAACTATCTGGCGGCGGCGCGGAATGCCGGTGCGGAAGTCCGAGCGAACCATATTGTCCGGTCGCTCGAAACGATTGACAGCGGAGGCTACCGCGTTCGATTTGAACGGATCGAGGATGGCCGCCTCATCCCGGATAGCGTGACCGCGGATCAGGTCGTCCTGGCGGCGGGATCGCTGGGATCGACGGAATTGCTGCTGCGCTGCCGGGATATTTACCGCACCTTGCCCGGCATATCGAACAAGCTGGGATATGGCTGGAGCTCCAACGGCGACTTCCTGACGCCGGCGATTTACTGGGACCGGAGAATATCGCCGACGGTTGGCCCGACTATCACCTGCGCCATCGATTTTCTGGACGGCAGCAAAAACGGCAACCGGTTCTTCGTCGAAGATGGTGGGTTCCCCGATGTTCTGGGCGGCACGGTAGAAGAGGTCTCCCGGAAACTGTCCGGCGGCGGGATAATCGGCAAGCTGTTCGCGCGGATCGCAAAGTCGGCGCGAAACCGCGACCCTCTGGACGCGATCATGCCCTGGTTCGGTCAATCCATCGACGCTTCCGACGGACGGCTCTATTTGGGGAAGGACTGGTGGAATCCGTTCGGCAGCAAGAAGATCAAGCTCGACTGGGATATCCGCGATTCCGAAGCGGTCATCAATGCGATGGTCGATATGCACAAGGAGCTCTCTGCTGCCACGGGCGGGACGCCGGTCGAACCGCTCTACTGGCGATGGATGCGCGACCTCATCACGCCGCATCCATTGGGCGGCTGTGCGATGAGCGACGATCCTGCGACGGGCGTCGTCGATGGCAACGGGCGAGTCTACGGTTACGACGGGCTGTATGTCGCCGACGGCGCTGTTTTCCCAAAGGCGATCGGCCTCAATCCGTCCCGCACGATTGCCGCGCTTGCCGAGCACATCGCGCAAGGGATGATCCACGGCACACAGGGAGTCGAAACATGACGCGAGAAGTTCCCCTATACACGACCGATGGTGTCCCGGAAGCGCGTGTTACGAACCATCCCATGTTCACCGAGGATGGGCTGACGCTCGATATGCTGCGGTTCTGGAAAGCCGATTGCGACGACGTGGTGATGATCATTCATGGCCTGACCACGTCCTCCGATATGTTCATCATGCCCGAGCACAAAAACCTGGTGATGTGGCTGCATGAACAGGGGCTGACCGATGTGTTTACGTTCGATTTCCGGATGAGCAACCGGCACATCTACAACCTCGAACCTCATCGCTACAGCATGGACGACTGTGCCCTGTTCGATCATCCGCTGGCGCTTGAAAAAATCCGCGAGGTTGCCGGTGCGGGCAAGCGCATCCATGTCATCTGCCATTGCCTAGGCTCCATGTCCTTCGTCATGAGTCTGTTCGCCAAAAAGGCGGAAGGCGTGACCAGCGTTATCGCCAACTCGGTGGCGCTGACGCCGAACCCGCCGACCTGGTCGGTGATCAAAGGCTATGTTTTCCCGTTCACGATCGAACGCATCTTCAATCTGCCCTATGTCAGCCCGAACTGGTCCGACTATCCGCCCTGGTCGCTCGGCCGTTTGCTCGGCAAGACCGTTTCCCTGTTTCACCAGGAGTGCGACGTCCCGGCCTGCCACATGCTAAGCCTGATGTGGGGCACGGGCTGGCCGGCGCTTTACGAGCACAAGAACCTGGCGGAAATCACGCACCGACGGGGCGGCGACCTATATGGCGGCACAAGCCTCAACTATCACCGGCATGTCATCAAGATGATCAGTAACGACAAGACCGCCGTTCGCATGTATCCGCGTAAGCCCGAGCACGCGGCGCTGCCGGACAATTATCTGCGGTACGCGAAGGACATATCGACGCCGGTGCTGTTTCTGACTGGGCGCGACAATCGGGTCTTCGCCGACTCCAACATCATGTGCTTCAAACGGCTGGAATCGCTCTCCGCGGTCAACAACCACGAACTCCTGATCCTTGAGGGGTATGGGCATCAGGACCCGTTCATGGGCGAGCGCGTGGCCGACGAGGTGTTCCCGCAGTTCCTGCCCTTCCTCCGTAAGCATGTGCCTACGCTTGCCGCCTGATAGTGCAAATTCCGCGCAAATTTAAATAAAATTGGATTTGTCATCCAAATGGGTGGTTTTTCAGGCTTCGGACTCTGGTGCAATCCCTGTACTTTTCGCCGTTTTGAAAGGACAGGGCCATCGCGAAGCAAGTCACGCGCTATGCCGATCCGCCGCCACGCGAACCGCGGAATCATGCGGATTTCGAGCGATTTATTCAGGAACTCGACGCCGGCCGTGTGCCGCCGTGCCGACTGAGAAACAAGGACGCCGACACCGCCGACTAGCGCGGGTTGGTCGCAAGCGCCTATCATGACCGCCTGATTTCGACGGGAGGGCAGACCGTGCGCGCGGCATTCGACATAGGCGGAACCTTTACAGATTTCGTGCTACAGGGCGATGCGGGCACCCTGACGCTTAAGGTGCCGACCTCGCAGGCCGATCCAGCGGAAGCGGTCTTGGCTGGCTTCCAGCGGCTGATGACGGATGCGGGTGTGGCCGCGGCTTCGGTCGACGGTGTGTTGCACGGCACGACGGTGGCCACCAACGCGATCATCGAACGCAAAGGCGCGGCGACGGCGCTTATTACCACGCGCGGTTTTCGCGACGTGCTGCTGATCGGCCGGCAGAAGCGCTACGAGACTTACGATCTCTACATGAACAAGCCGCCGCCGCTCGTCCGCCGCCGCGACATTTTCGAGCTCGACGAACGGATGGCGTTCGACGGTGCAGTGCTCCAGCCGCTCCAGGACTCGGCGCTCGACGCTGTCGCCGAGCGGATCGTTGCCGGCAAGTATGAGGCCGTCGCGGTCGCATTACTGCACGCCTACGCGAACCCGGCGCATGAGCAGGCCGTGCGCGACCGTCTGGTGGCGCGGGTGCCGAACGTGCTGATTTCGCTGTCGTCCGACGTGTCGCCGAAGTTTCGTGAATATGAGCGCACCAGCACGACTGTCGCCAACAGCTACATCAAGCCGGTTGTCACCCGCTACATTGCGCACCTGCAGGAAGCGCTGGCCGCGCGCGGCTTCCGCAACGACCTGTTCATCATGCAGTCGAACGGCGGGCTGGTATCCCCCGATTTCGCCCGCGAGTACCCGATCCGGATCGTCGAGTCCGGACCCGCCGCCGGCGTGCTGATGTGCGGCGATGTCGCGGCGGAGGAGGGGGCGGATCAGGTCATCACCTTCGACATGGGCGGCACGACGGCCAAGCTGGGCGCCATCGACGATGGCGCACCGGCGATCATGCCTAGCTTCGAAGTCGACCCGATCCATTACAAGGCGGGCAGCGGCCTGCCGATCAGTCTGCCGGCGGTGGAACTGCTCGAAATCGGCGCGGGCGGCGGCAGTATCGCACGCACCGAAATGGGCATCATCCAAGTCGGACCGGAAAGCGCCGGGGCCGATCCGGGACCAATCTGCTACGGAAATGGCGGGGTGCGGCCGACGGTGACCGATGCCAATCTTGTGCTTGGCTACCTCAATCCGGATTACTTCAATGGCGGCGCCATGCGGCTCGACCGCCCCGCCGCGGAGGCCGGGATTGCGGAGGCGATTGGCGGTCCCTTAAGCCTGGATGCAGGGGCCGCAGCCTGGGGAATCCACACGGTCGCCAACAGCAATATGGAACGCGCGATGCGCATCGTGTCGCTGGAGCGGGGCCGCGATCCGCGGCGCTATGCGCTGGTCGCCTTCGGTGGCGCGGGACCATTGCACGCGGCGCGGCTGGCGCGCGCGCTGGGTATTCCGCGCATCATCATTCCGCACGGTGCCGGGGTCGGCTCGGCATTCGGACTGTTGCAGGCGGAGCCACGTATTGACGTCTCCCTGACCCGTGTCCTCCCACTCGATAGCGATGCCACGCCGGCAATCGCCAGGATTTACGGTGAACTCGAAGAGCAGGCGCGGGGCGATCTGGCGCGGTTGGGCACGGCCGGTACGCCCCACTGGTCGCGCTTCGCGTATATGCGCTATGCCGGACAGGGCTATGAGGTTCGAACCGACCTACCCGGCGGTGCGATCGACGGCGATTACGCGGCGAAGGCTGCGGAAATGTTTCACAACGCCTATGAGCGGCAATACCGTTACCGCGATGCGGGCGCGGCCATAGAGGCAGTCGACTGGTACCTTGTGGCAAGCTTGCCGGTGACCCATGGCGAGGCTGGGAGCGGTTTCGAAGAACAGCCCGATGGCGCGAGACCGCCGGCTAGCCGCCAGGCCTATTTCCCGGAGACGAACGGCTATGTCGAAGTGCCGGTTCTCGACCGGATGGGCATGCGGATTGGGGATGCAACTACAGGGCCCGCGCTGATCGAAGAGACCGACTCGACGACTGTGGTTCTCCCCGGCGACCGTGCGGCGATCAGTCCGCGAGGACATCTCGTGATCGATATCGGAGGCAAAGAGGATGACTGACCTAGCAAGAGGCAAGAACGATCCGATCGATCCGATTGCGCTGTCGGTGATCTGGAACGGGTTGCTGTCCATCGCGGAGGAGGTCGGCAGCACGCTGCGCTGTACTGCCTTCTCCGAAGCGGTGCGCGAAGCGCAGGATTTCTCGACCGGCATCTTTGATCGGCATGCCCGGCTGATCGCGCAGGGCAATTTTTCGCCCGGCCATCTCGGCTCCATGCCCTACGTGGTGAAAAGCGCGCTTGAATATCATCCGCCGGAAGGGCTGAAACCCGGCGACGGCATCCTGGTCAACGATTCCCTGCTCGGCTCCGGGCATTTCCCCGACTGCTTTCTGATCACCCCGGCGTTTCTCGAGGGCGAGCTCATCGGCTATATCGTGAATATCGCCCATCAGATCGATGTCGGCGGTGCCGCACCGGGCTCGCAGAAAGTGCTCGGCGTGACCGAAAGCTTTCAGGAGGGCTTGCGTATCCTGCCGGTACGCGTGGTGCGCGATGGCGAGTTCGACCCGGATATGTTGCGCCTGATCCTCGGCAATATCCGTATGCCGGACAAGGTGCGCGGCGACTTCCGTGCGCAGCTGAATGCCAATACGACTGGTGCCGAGCGCTTCGCCGCCTTTTTCCAGACCTATGGTCAAGCGCAATTGGACCGGGCCTTCGAGGCCATCCTCGACCGTTCCGAAGAACGGATTCGCGACGTGCTGCGCGAGGTGCCCAACGGCACCTACAGCTTCGAAGACCATATGGACGATTACGGCGCGGATACGCCGCCCATCAAGATCGCCGTCGATGTCATCGTCGACGATGACGAGATCACGGTCGATTATTCGCGCAGCAGCGATCAGGTGCCCGCCGCAATCAACTCCTACATCAACTATACGCGCGCCTATACGCTGTTTGCCGTGAAGGTGTTTCTCGATCCGATGCTGCCGCAGAACGAGGGCGGTATTCGGCCGATCAAGACACAGGCCCGCGAAGGCAGCTTCTTCAATCCCGCCTTTCCGGCGCCGAGCGGCGGGCGGGCGGCGCTTCAGATTCGGATGTTCGATGCGATCAATGGCGCGTTCGCCAAGGTGCTGCCCGACCGCGCGATGGGCGCGTTCTCACACTGGTGCAACCCGAACCTCGGCGGCCTCGATGACGAGACTGGTCAGTCTTTCGTCGTCTATGATCTGATTTTCGGCGGCTATGGCGGGCGGGCGCATTGCGACGGTGTCGAGGCGCTGAGCCCGGTGATGAACTGCGCCAACATCCCGATCGAGGTGCAGGAAACGCAAAACCCGATCCGCATCCACCGTTTCGAAATGATCCAGGATTCCGCGGGTGCGGGGAAATATCGCGGCGGCTGCGGCGTGCGCAAGGATGTCGAGCTACTGAACAGCACCGCTACTTTGTCCCTGCTGAGCGACCGGCATCGCTTCCAGCCTTACGGCGTGTTTGGCGGACAGCCGGGCCAATTGGCCGAAACCATCCTCAATCCCGACGGGGCGGCGGAAGCTCTGGGGTCGAAGGAAATGCGCGAAATTCGGCAAGGCGATGTCGTGAGCTACCGGCTGGCCGGGGCCGGTGGCTATGGCGACCCGGCGGAACGCGACCCTGCCGCGGTTCGCGACGACGTTGCGGATGGCTATATCAGTAGGGAATCTGCCGCGAAAACCTATGGTGTGGACGTCGATTGAGGTCCCCGGTAATCTAAACAACCGTTACGGGCTGTGTTGAGAAGAAGGAGCAAGTCATGCCGTCTGTCTTATCCGCCGAGCAGGTACGCGCCTATCACGAGGACGGGTTTACGATTGCCCGCAACGTGTTCTCCGCCGAGGAAACCGACCTGTTGTGCCGCGCGATGGAGGAAGACCCCAAGGTCGCGGCGCATTCGCTGATCCGACCCGATACGGAAGGTGGCGGCACCCGGATTTCGCTCTGGAACCGCGCCGGCGATAGCGTTTACGGCATGGCTGCCCGATGCGCGCGGATCGTCGATACCGCGGAGCAACTGATCGGCGAGCCGGTCTATCATTTCCAATCGAAGCTGACGGCCAAGGACCCGTTCGGCGGTGGCGCCTGGGAATGGCATCAGGATTACGGCTACTGGTACTACAATGGCTGCCTGCGGCCGGACATGCTGAGCATGATGATCGCGCTGGACCGTTCCGACCGTGACAACGGGTGTCTGCAGGTCATCAAGGGCTCGCACAAGCTGGGTCGGATCGATCATCTGCAGGTCAGCGAAAAACAGAATTCGGCGGACCCCGCGCGGCTGGAGCATATCGTTGCGCAACATGAGGTCGTGCATTGTGAGCTGGATCCGGGTGACGTGCTGGTCTTCCACAGCAACACGCTGCATCGGTCGGATCAGAACCGGTCGCCGAACCGGCGCTGGACGTTGCTCGTTTGCTACAACGCGGTCAGCAACGACACGATCACCAAGGACGACGACCGCTACTACGTGCCACTCGACAAGGTCTCGGACGATGCGGTGCTCGCCGCCGGTCTGAAGTTCGCATCCGGCGACGATGAGCATTTCGCGAGCCAGGCCTTTGTTCCGGAAGCGAAGAAAGCGTCCTGACCAGCGATCCACATCAAGACAGGTTCAGCCTCGCCGGTCGCACCGCGCTTGTAACCGGCGCGGCGCGCGGTCTTGGCTGGGAGATCGCCCGGGCCATGGCGCAAGCCGGTGCCGATGTGCTGCTCAATGGGCGCGATAGCGAAACGCTTGAAGGCCGCGTGGGTGAGCTCAAGACAGAAGGGCTCTTGGCGACGGCGGCGACGTTCGATGTTGCGGACCGCGCGGCGAGCGACGCCTGGATTGACGCGTACGCGCAACGGGTCGATATCCTGGTCAACAATGTTGGCATGCGTCACCGCAAGCCGATGGAGGACTGCCCGCCCGAGGAATTTTCCCGGATGCTCGATGTCAATCTGACGGCGGCGTACGGGCTATCACGCAAGATCGCACCGCAAATGGCTGATGGAGTCGGTGCGATTATCAACGTGACGTCGATCGCCGGACCCTTCGCCAGGGCGGGCGACATCGCCTATACCGCGGCAAAAGGCGGGCTGGAAGCGCTAACACGTGCGCTTGCGGTCGAACTCGGGCCGAAAGGAGTGCGCTGCAACGGAATCGCACCGGGCTACTTCGCCACCGAGACAAACCGCGCGATGGTCGACAGCCCCGCAGTGAACGAGTTCCTGAAGGGCAGGGTGCCGCTGCAGCGGTGGGGCCAGCCATCGGAAATAGCAGGTGCGGCGGTATTCCTGGCGTCACCCGCGGCGTCCTACATCAACGGACAGATCCTCACCGTCGACGGTGGGATGACAGCGTCGTTCTAAACTGGCCGGTCCCCGGCGCAGGTCGTGCGGTGCATCAGGCGCGCGTGGCCGTGATAGTCGTTGATCGCGTAGTGCTGGGTGCAGCGGTTGTCCCAGATCGCCAGCGCGTTCTCCGACCAGCGGATCCGGCAGGTGAATTCCGGTCGCGTCGAATGCTCGTAGAGATAATCCAGGATCGGCGCGCTTTCCGCCTCGGTCATGTCCTCGAGGCGCACTGTGTAGACGGCATTCACGAAAAGCGCCTTGCGGCCGGTCTCCGGATGGGTGCGCACGATGGGGTGGGCCATTTCCTTGTCGCCCTCCGCGCTGGGGTGGACGGTCATACGTGTGGCGTTCGGGTTCTTGCTAAAGCGACCGCCTGTCCCGTAGGAGCGCCGTGCACTATGCACGGCGGAGCACTCTTTTAGCATTTCCTTCATACCCGGTGACAGCGCCTCGTATGCGCCGTACATGTCCGTATACAGCGTGTCGCCGCCAGCAGGTGGCGTGACGCGGGAATGGAGCAGCGTCATGCTGGGCGGGGCTTCCTGGAAGCTGAAATCGGAATGCCAGCGGCCACCGAAATTTATCGCACCGACTTCGTCGGCATCCTTGCGCACTTCGATGATGTTGGGATGGCCGGGCATGCCTTCGACGAATGGCGTGTCGCCGAAGGGGCCGAACCGCAACGTGAGTTCCTCGAGCTGGTCGTCGTCGAGCGGTTGGTCCTGAAAATAAAGCACCTGATGGTCGAGAAAGGCCCGATGGATTTCGCTGAACGCCTGATTGCCGAGATCGGTCAAATCGACGCCGGACACTTCGGCGCCGAGGGCACCGGCGATGGGGCGTACTTCGATGGTTTCGTAAGCCATGTTCTACCTCATAATTGCGCTGTCCATTGAACCAGCGGGGGCCAGCGTGTTCAATAACCTGCGTAACTTTGGCGCAGGGAGGGCAGAATGAACAAATGGCAGGTGGGCGACGTCAAGATCACCCAGGTCATCGAGCTGGAAGCGACCGGCGGCAGCCGCTTCATCCTGCCCGACGCCACGCGTGAGCTGATCCAGACCATAGAATGGCTCTCTCCACACTTCGCCGACCCCGACGGGCGCCTGATCATGAGCATTCACGCCCTGATCATCGAAACGAAGGACCGGCGGATCATGGTCGATACCTGCCTTGGTAACGACAAGGTGCGTGCCATTCCGGGCTGGAACATGCGGCATGGGCCGTTTTTGGAGGATATCGCGGCCGTCGGTTACCCGCGCGACTCGATCGACACGGTGCTTTGTACTCACCTGCATGTCGATCATGTCGGCTGGAACACGATGCTGGTTGACGACAAATGGGTTCCGACCTTCGACAAGGCGCGTTATCTGATTGGCGAAAAGGAGTGGGCGCATTGGGGCTCGGAGGATATCGAGCATCGCCGTGGAGACGACATCATCAGCGATTCCGTGCGTCCGGTGTTCGATGCCGGTCTTGTCGATTTGGTGCCGACCGATCACAAGATATGCGACGAGGTCTGGCTTGAGTCGACGCCAGGCCATACGCCGGGGCATGTGAGCGTACGTATCTCGTCACGCGGCGAGGAAGCGCTGATTACGGGCGACTGTATGCATCACCCTTGTCAGATCGCGATGCCGGACATGTGCAGCGGCGCCGACTCCGATCAGGACATGGCGCGCAAGACCCGGCATGCGTTGCTGAACAAATATGCGGACGGACCGGTTCTCGTCATCGGCACCCATTTCGCGTCGCCAACCGCCGGTCATATCTTGCGGGATGGGGATGCGTTCCGGCTCGCTGTATGAGTCCGCGCTTACTTGCCGCCGCGTGCGACGGCGATTTCAGGTTTTTCTTCCGAGAACAGCGCCCCGTTCAGATCGGCGCCGCGAAATTTCGCCCCATTAATATCGGCGTCGCGAAGGTCTGCGCCGCGTAAATTGGCGAACGACAGATCGGCGCCATCCAGGACCGCTCCGGCAAACTTTACGCCGCGTAAATCGGCGCGTTGAAAGTTGGCCATCGAGAGATTGGCGCCACGGAGGTCCGCTTTCCTCATGCGGGCATGGCGCAAATCTGCCTCGTTCAGGTTCGCATCGCGCAAATAGGCCTCGTCAAGCGCGGCGCCCCTCAGATCGGCGTGTATAAAGATCGCACCGCGCAGACTTGCCTGACTCAGCGTTGCTTCGCACAGCACCGCATCCTCAAGGCTGGCGCCGCGCAGATCGGCGTTGCTCAGATCGGCGTGGATAAGGTCGGTCATGTTATTGAGGATCACGCCGCGCATGTCCGAATAACGCAGGTCAGCGCTTCGCAGCGAGGCTTTGCTGAAATCGGCGCCGCGTAAATCGGCGCCGCGCAAACTGGCACCGTCAAGCCGTGCTGCCTCCAAGTTGGCGTCGCGAAGATTGGCATTGCGCAGGGCCGTTCCGATAAGTGCGGACCCGCTAAGGTCAGCATAACGAAGAAAAATACCGCGCAAATCTGTCCGGCTCAAATCGGTGTTGCGCAGGTCCAGGACCTGGTTGCGGTTCTCATGCTGCGGATCGCGGTGCAAGAAAAGCGAGAGGATTGCCTGGATATCGGGTGCTATATCTGCGCCGGTTTCCTTCGACGGTAATGGCTGTCCACGCTTGATGGGCGCGCGCGCATACCGCCGCAGATGTTTGGTGAGAACCTCCATCACCGCCCAGTAGTTTCGCGGAGACTGGCGCGCCAATTGCTTCAGTATCTCGACCGCCGCGACCCGGACTTCCAGGTTCCCGCGGTCGGAGAGTTGTTCGGTCGCTTCATGCAGCGGTGACGCAGATTTAAACCGCGTGACAACTTTGTCCTGCCGGTCGGATTGGCGAAGACGCACGCGGGTCGAACGCCGCCGCATGATGGCAATCCACAATAGCATCGCAGCCGCCGTGATTCCCGCGGCGATGGCGGCGGCGGCGGGCGATGTCCATATTTCCGGATCGCTCAAAATTGGGTCAGCCATGGGTGATGGTTAGTCTCGATACGAAGGGGGCTGGAGGCAGTGCATACGCATATTCCGTCAAAACTCTTGACAGTTGGTTCACCGGCAAACGGCAGATAGGATCTGCTTCCCTATAACGAAATTTAGACTGTATTACAATGGATTATGGATGCGCTGTTCTAGCCAGGGGATCGATGGCCAACCCCTCGCGCTATTTCAACAGTCGCCGCAAATGGCGAAGCTCCAGGGATTTATATCGTTATCGCCAATGATCATATCATGATACCGCTCGTTGTCGATTGGCTATATCTCCAACTATGGTCGATCACATAGCGTATTTCACGTACGCTGCGTCCCGAAAGCGGGCGTGTAATCCCCGAAAGTCATAATTTTTGGGGATTGTTTTGGTTAATTTTTTCCGATAACCCGAATGGGTGACGCGAAATTCCCTCTATTGCGACTTTATGTCCTCATAAAAAATCATCTTTGAGGGTGTGAGGAACGATGCCGAATTTAAGAACACATGATGCAGATTTGCGGGCTATCGCAAGCGCATTTAAGGAACAGAAAGACGCCGGCACGGTGGACCATACAGCGTTCATCGCGGCGGTAGCAGCCTATCGGCTGCGTCATCCGGACGTCCTGCGCAATGAAGCCGCGCTCGTCGTCTTTCAACTGGTCGACGATTTGCTGCACGGCCCGATGACACTCCATTAAACGTCGCTGAGGTTACGCGGTTTCGGATTACGGTGCCGGTGGTGTGGGAAGCCACCGCATTGTAGGCTCCGGTCTTCTATTGCAATCGAAAGCGGGCCATGACCGAAAGTGGACTTTCTCTCGATCACGTAGGTTTTATGGTGCGCGACCTGGATGCGGGCGAAGCGCGGTGGCGGAAGCTTGGCTTTCAGCTCGCGCCGCGCAGTCCGCAGATGGGGGCGACGCCCGACGGTGCCGTGATGGCGCCGTGGGCTTCGTCGAACCATTGCGTCATGTTCGCACGCGGGTATCTCGAACTGATCGGCATAACCGATCCGGCGCGGCATAATCCCTGGGCCGCGTTTCTGGACCGGTTCGAAGGCGCTGCCACACCTGTATCTCCCTGCGCCGCCGCCGCGGTTGTCGCCGTTGCCGATCTTGCGACGACGCGGGCGTGCCTGTCGAATGCCGGAATCACGCCAACACTTTCCGCCGATGGCACAGTATGGGTTCCGGCAGTGGAAGCGAATGGCGGCATTATCGCGTTCAAGCAGGTATAATCCCCGTTCAAGCGCGCGCGAGAAAGTCGAGCAGAACGCTGTTAAAGGCTTCCGCTTGCTCGATGTTCGACAGATGCGCGGCTTCCGGCAGGATAACGAGTTCCGAGCCCGAAATTTCCGCTTGAATAACGCGCGACATTTCCGGCGTCGTGGCGGGATCATCCGCGCCCACGACAATCATTGTCGGAATCGTGACTTTGGACAGAATACCCGTCTGGTCCATCTCCTTGATGGCGTGGCAACTGGCGCAAAACCCTTCGACTGAAGTCCCCAGGATCATCTCGCGGATGCGGGCAATTTCATCGGGCTCGCGCTGATGCATGGCGGCGGTGAACCAACGCTCCAGCGTGCCTTCGACCAGCGCGCCCATGCCATCGGCCCGTGCCGCACTGATGCGGTCGTCCCACATCGACTTATGCGGCATGTTGCTGGTGGTATCGCATAACGTGATGCTGAGCGGTAGGTCGGGATATTTTACCGCCAGAAGTTGGCCGATCATGCCGCCCATCGAAAGGCCCACGAAATGGGTTCTCGGAATGTCGAGCGCCTGGTGCAGTGCATGGACGTCGTCGACTAACAGTTCGATGCTGTATGGTCCCGGCGTAACTTCCGTGGCGCCATGGCCCCGCATGTCGTAGCGCAGTACGCGGTATTTTTCCGTCAGCGCCGGCATTTGCGCGTCCCACATGCTGTAATTCGACATCAGGCTGTTGCTGAGCGAAACCATCGGTGCTTCCTGTGGCCCGTCGAGACGGTAATTGATGTCGATGCCGTTGGCCTGAATTGTCGCCATTGGTTTCCCTTCCCACTTTAATCGATTGATTGCTGGAAAACCTAGCCGCTGGGCTGGATGCGTGGCAAGGATGGTGGTTCTTTGTGCTGCCTTCTTGCTGGTCGCGACGCCTTCCGAAACGTGCGCCAGCGCTTGAATTTGCCGCTCGGAGCCCCCAAATACGGATAGTCTGGAATGCCGCTTTAGGGTTTTGGACCGATGCGCCGCTCGCTCAGGTAAAGGAGGAGACAACAGCGCCATGCCACGCGTTTCCCTATTCAACAGCCCGTTTTTGCTGGGATTCGAGCAGTTCGAGCAAACGCTCGACCGAATCTCGAAGATGTCAGCGGAGGGCTATCCGCCATATAATATCGAGCAAGTCGATACGAACAGTCTGCGTATTACGCTCGCTGTGGCGGGGTTCACCGATGCGGACCTTTCGATCGAGCTCGAAGACAATCAGTTGCTTATTCGGGGCCGGCAGACGGACGATTCAGACCGGGTTTATCTGCACCGAGGTATCGCCGCGCGGCAGTTCCAGCGCAGCTTTGTCCTTGCCGAAGGTATAGAGATTGTTGGCGCTGAGCTCGATAACGGGCTGCTTCATATTGAATTGATGCGGCCCGATCCCGAACCCCGGGTACAGAAAATCAAGATCAGGAAGCGGAATTCCCGCGCGGGTAGGATGGATATTGGTCCAACTGCCGGACCGGAGTAAGGAGCTTAGGGTAATGATTGACGAACATAATCTATGGCCGATGTCCGAGGGGGCTTTCGCTCATCTCGGCGCCGAAAATTTCGCCTATATCAGGCCTGTCGAAGTCGAGAATGTTCGATACTTCGTTCTCATGTCGGCACAGGGACAAGAGCTCGTCGTGGCAGGAAGCTATGAGGCAGCGCTGGCGGCAGCCTATGAACGCGACCTTACTGTTGTCCGGCTAAATTAACCGACAATTTCAACTGGCAAATGTCGTTGTACGGTCGGTGATCAACGACAGCAGATTTTCGCAGGAATCACAGCCGCGCAATTTCTCGCATACCGCCTTGTCGCGCAGGAGCCGGGATACGCGGGACAGCGTTTTAAGATGGTCCGCGCCCGCCGACTCAGGAGCCAACAGCAGGAAAATCAGATCGACGGGCTGCTCGTCGATGGATTCGAAGTCGATTGGCGCCTCCAGCCGTGCGAAGAGTCCGTAGAGCTGCTCCAGACCGGCTAGTTTCCCATGTGGGATCGCGACGCCGCCACCAACCCCGGTGGTGCCGAGGCGTTCGCGTTCGAGAAGGGCGTCGAAGATTTCCCGTTGCGCCTGACCGGTATGTTCAGCGGCGCACACGGAAAGCTCATGCAATGCCTGCTTCTTCGATTTGGCGGCGAGCTTGGGAATAACGCAATCGGTGTCGATAAGCTGTTGGAGTTCCATGAGTCGATACCCAATCAGGATACTGCGCCGTCAGCGTTGGTATCGATCCAGCCGATATTGCCATCGCTGCGGAGGTAAACAAGGTTGATCGCGCCATTGGCGCTATTATGGAATAGAAGTGCGGGTTGTCCGGATAGATCCATGCGCATGACCGCTTCGCTGACCGTCAACCGTTCGATGTTGGTCGACATCTCCGCGACGATAAGCGGTTGATCGTCCGCTGACGGTTCTTCATGCGTTTCGAGCGAAGGTTCCAGAACATACTGCTGGGCCTCGATGCTTTTCGACCCTTCGTCACGGCCGCGATGATGATCCCGCAGCCGACGCTTATAGCGGCGCAGCCGCTTGGCGATATGAACCGTTGCTGTATCGAATGCCGCATAGGCATCTTCCGACGCCGCATGACTTTGGACAATGATCCCCTTGCCGACATGCACGGAGATATCGGCTTTGAAACCTTTCCCCTCGCGGGTCAAGGTCACATGCGCATCCGTCGGGTTATCAAAGTATTTGGTTACAATCGTCGGCAAGCTTTCTTCAATGTGGCTGCGAAGCGCGTCGCCAACATCGATCTGCTTGCCGTGTACGGAAAGCTGCATTGATGAACCGGTCTATTGTCTTGTCTTAATTTGGCTTTGCGGCGCGATTTCGCGTCCCTGACCGCCAAGGTGCGGCACCATAGTGACGGCGTCTCAGAGAGTCAACATAACCCGCGTCGCATGAATTTATCGTTAACGATACCGGGGCGATGCGAGATTAGAGGGCCTGTGCCTTTTGCCGTTTGCGCTGGATCGAAGAAGGAATCTTCAACGTTTCCCGGTATTTCGCGACCGTACGTCTGGCAATGTCTATGCCGCTGTCTCGAAGGATTTCGACGATTCTGTCATCCGAAAAGACGCTGTCGAGCGTTTCTTCATCGATGAGAGCCTTTATGCGATGGCGTACCGACTCCGCCGAATGCGCATCGCCGCCCGAGGCGCTCGCAATAGAGGAGGTGAAGAAATATTTGAGTTCGAACAGGCCGCGCGGCGTCGACATGTACTTGTTTGTCGTTACCCGGCTGACCGTGCTTTCGTGCATCTCGATGACTTCGGCGATATCGCGCAGCACCAGCGGACGCAGATGTTCCACGCCGCGCACGAAGAAGGAATGCTGCTGGCGCACGAGTTCGCTGGCAACCTTGAGGATCGTATTCGCGCGCTGATCGAGAGATTTGACGAGCCAACTCGCTGACTGAAAGCGCTCTGCAAGATATTCCTTGTCCTGTTTGGACTGTGCGGTCTGGTTAACTTCGGCGTAGTAGGTCGTATTGACCAGCACGCGGGGCAGCGTGTCCGGATTGAGCTCGACGATCCAACCGCCGTCCGGGTTGGCGCGCATGAGGATATCCGGGATAATGGTCTGGGCCACTTCATGATCGAAAGTCTGCGCCGGCTTCGGATTGAGCGCGCGGATCTCATTGACCATATCGGCTAGATCGTCAGCATCGACACCGCACACTTTCAGGATGCTTTTGATATCCTGCCGGGCCAGAAGTTCGAGATTATCCAGCAAAGCCGCCATTGCAGGGTCTAGGCGGTCCTTTTCACGAAGCTGCAGCGCTAGGCATTCGCGTAAGTCCCGGGCAAAGATACCCGGCGGGTCGAAATGCTGCATAAGGTCCAGGACAGATTCGACACGCGACAACTCGCAGTTCAACGTTTCCGCGATGGTTTCGACGTCGCCGGACAACCAGCCCGATTCGTCGAGCAGATCGATCAGATGCACGCCTATCATGCGTTCGACCGGATCCTCGATATCGACATTCAACTGCTCGGTCAAATAATCGCGCAGGGTAATTTCTTTTGTGAGCGCCGACTCGAAATCGCGCTCGTCGTCAAAAGCGTTCCCCCCCCGGCCACGATTGCCGCCGACATCCGCAAAGGCGGCCGGTGCCTCGCCGGAAACGTCGACGACACCATCCTGTTCGTAGACGTTCCCGTAATCGGCGTCGAGCGGCGATTCGCCGTCCGACGGCATCGTTTCGGCGCCTGTCAGTTCCGCGGTGTCCGGCCCGTCGGGGATGTCACCCTGTTCGCCGCCTTCGGCGGCATCCGTGGGTGTCGCCTGCTCCCGGTCCGCTTCGCGCTGGTTGTCGTTTTCGCGTTCGTCCAGTTCGAGCAGTGGATTTTGCTCAAGTTCGGTCTCCACGTAAGACGCCAGCTCGAGACTGGACAATTGCAACAGCTTTATCGCCTGTTGCAATTGCGGTGTCATCACCAGTGTTTGGGAGAGCTTGAGCTCGAGACGCGGAGTAATTGCCATTCTGTTCTAAATATTCGTCGCTAATGACTACTAAAGACTGAATCGCTCGCCGAGATACACACGCCTAACTTCGGCATGGCCGACAATCTCGTCCGGCGCGCCTTGCATCAGCACCATCCCGTCATGAAGAATGTAGGCGCGTTCGACCAGATCCAGGGTCTCGCGGACATTGTGATCCGTGATGAGAACGCCGATACCCCGGTCCTTCAAATGATAAACGAGGTCGCGAATATCGTGCACCGCAATGGGATCAATACCTGCGAACGGCTCGTCGAGGAGCATGAAGGCCGGCTGCGAGGCCAGAGCCCGTGCGATTTCGACTCGCCGCCGTTCGCCACCGGATAAGGCGATGGCCGGCGTGCGGCGGAGGTGCGAAATCGAAAATTCGGCCAATAGTGCGTCCAGCATGGACTCACGCTGATCGCGGTCGGATTCGACAACCTCGAGTACGGCGCGAATGTTATTCTCGACCGTAAGGCCCCGGAAAATAGACGCTTCCTGTGGCAAATAGCCAATCCCCAACCGGGAACGGCGATACATGGGTAGATGAGTAATGTCGGCGCCGTCGAGCGATATGGTGCCGTAATCCGGAACGATAAGCCCGGTAATGATGTAGAAACAGGTGGTTTTGCCGGCGCCGTTCGGACCGAGAAGCCCGATTATTTCGCCGCGGCGGAGTTCGACGCTGACATCTCGGAGGACCGGCCGTTTTTTAAAACTCTTGCCGATATTGCTGACGACGAGGCCTTGTGTTTCGGCGATGAGTTGTGGGCCGGCAGCCGTCTCTTCGCCTGCCGCTGTTTCCGGGTTCGCAACCAAGCTATCGCCCGGCCAGTTCATGGCTCTACCATCGCCCGTGCTATCTTTTGTTCCGTCTTCCACCGTACGTGCGCTTCCTAGTTGCCTGGATTTATGAGGCCTTCTACCCGCTTGCCCCCGCTAATAAGGCGACTGTTCCCGGTCTTGAGATTTACCTCGGCACAGGCACCGTTCAATTGATTTTTCCCTCGCGTAATTTTTACATTGCCGCAAAGGGTCGCTATTTCAGTCTTGGGATTATACACGCCTTCGTCGCCCCGTGCGATTTCCGTGCCAGTTGATACTAGAACGTTGCCGAAGGCGTCGATTTGATCGATATCACGCTTTGCGTCCTGTGTGATATGGGCGGTCAGAATGTCGGCGCGCAGGCGCCCGTCCGAGCCGACGACGATCGCGTCGCCGCGGGCGACGGCAAGCTGCCGAAGATCCCAGTATTCCAGCGTGTCGCGCGCCGTAATCAGAGCGCTTTGCGTTTCAAGGCGCAGGTTAGCGCCGACCAGGACGAAAACGGCATCATCTACGTGATAGACGCCCTTGTCGCCGAATGCTTTTTCGGATTTCGACACGATGCGAACGCTGCCATCGGCGTCGATGCGGAAGATCTCCTGCCCCGCACCGTCTTTCCCGTCGCGATAGAAGGCGGTTAACGTGTCTGCATACACTTCGACGCCGCTGCGCGCCGCGCGGGCATTGCCGCGGGCCACATAGGCCTTGGCGTCACGTTGCCATTCGATTCCGTCCTCGGCATTGATTTCGACGGGTTCTCCCTTCCCCTTGCCGACCAGGCTCTGGGCTTGGGCGAGGCCGGCGAACGCGATGATCAGCAAGGCTATGCCGATGCGTGTCATTGTTTGCCACTTCCAGTCTTCGGGGAAATCGTCAATTTGGCCTTGCCGGTGAATTTCACGCGCTCACCGCGATTGTAGATGCGGAATCCTTCCGCCTGGAGATGCCCAAAGGGTCCTTGACCTTCGATCGGTTCGGTTCCTGTCGCGTCGCCGGCAGTTAGGTCGAGCACCGCGCTTTCAGTGCGAAACTCGTAGCCGCTGTCATGAAACAGGTTGACGTTGCCGGTGAGTTCAAGAATTTGCTGGTCCCGATTGAAGTTTCCGTCGGTTGCGGTCAGTGCGATCCAGACACCATTGGCAAGCAGGATGTCTGCCTTGGGGGACGCCAGGACGATGTCGCTCGATTTCGCGTTGGCTTGATCCGCCGAGTCCGCGGTTACGGTAAAGGGGCGTTTGCTGGCGTCGACACCGGTAAAGCGCGCGTTGATCATGCGCAACTTTTCTGCCTCCGATCTGTCAATCTTGGCCGGACCAAGCCGAAAACGGTTTTCTTGTTCGCTCAATTCAGGCCACACAACGACGATTGCGATTAGCGCTGTCGCAACGGTTGGAAGCAGGATTTTGGCGAGGCCGACAAACCGTCCATAGAGAGGGCTGTAACGTGGCCGCTCGCGCCGAAACGAGAGCTGCACAAAGGTTCGGTCACCCCGTTCCGCGGCCGCCTCCGGCGGTACGCTATCGGATCCCGGCGCGGAGACAGTCATGGATATGTAGAATGCCGATGGGCCGGCCGTCTTCCACGACGAAGAGGCTGGTGATCGCACGGTCGTTCATTAAAGCTAGAGCTTCCACTGCCAAAGCTGTTTCGCGAATGGTCTGTGGATCCACGGTCATCACGTCGTTGGCTGTCAGCGCCAGCAGGGAGTCGCCCATATGGCGGCGCAGATCACCGTCTGTGATCACACCCTTGAGCCGCCCATCGCCGTCCATTACACCGACGCAACCGAAATGCTTCGTCGTCATTGCCAGAACCGCATCGCTCATCCGAACGTCTTCGGACACGACGGGAATTTCGCCACCGCGATGCATAAGGTCCGTGACCCGTTGCAGGCTGGAGCCGATCTGTCCCCCGGGATGGAAGACGTGAAAGTCCTTGCTGGAGAATCCGCGTCGTTCGAGTAGTGCTACCGCGATCGCATCGCCGAGCGCCAATTGCATCGTTGTCGAGGTTGTTGGCGCGAGCCCCATCGGGCAACCTTCCGGAATCGGCGGCAATATCAACGCAATGTCTGCCAGTTCCACGATCGTGCTGTCCGCACGCGCGGTGATTGCGATGAGCGGGATGGAGAAGCGCCTGGAAAATTCCAGTAGGTCGTTTAGTTCCTGCGTGTTTCCAGAGTTCGAAAGGGCGATGACTGCGTCGTCAGGGGCGATCATGCCGAGGTCGCCATGGCTCGCCTCGCCGGGGTGAACGAAATAGGCCGGGGTTCCCGTGGATGCCAAGGTGGCGGCGAGCTTCCGGGCGATGTGGCCGCTTTTCCCCATTCCGGAGACGATGACACGGCCGGTTACGGCCGACAGAATGTCGAGCGCGTCGGTGAATGTGTTGTCCAGTGACTCGGCAAGCGCTCTGATGCCTTCCGCTTCGAGCGACAACACTCGCGAGGCCGATTCGAGGTCGGTGTTCGATACGATAGCCGGTTTCTTGATTGCTGAAGAAGTCAGAACGTGCGCCCTTTTTTTCCTCGTCGGTATCCTCTTTGGATTCACCGAAGAATCCCACGACCCTCGACGCGTTGAATCATACTGATACAATTGAAAAAAATAAAGAAGCCAGTTGGCCTTAGCCGCGTTTTAACTGTGCGAGAAGATATCGTCCTCATCCCAGCCGCGAAGATCGAGCTCGGCCCGGGTCGGAAGGAATCGGAATGCGGCCTCGGCAAGGTGCATGCGACCCTCGCGCAGCAGCATGGTATCGAGTCGTTTCTTCAAGGCGTGCAGGTGCAGGACATCGCTTGCCGCATAGGCTTTCTGCGCATCCGATAGGTCGGTCGCGCCCCAGTCAGAGGATTGCTGCTGTTTCGACAAATCGACGTCCAAGAGTTCGCGGCAGATATCCTTCAGCCCGTGCCTGTCGGTATATGTCCGCGCCAGCCGAGAGGCGATCTTGGTGCAGTAAACCGGGGTACAGTCGACGCCCAGCCCATTGCGCAGCGCAGCGATATCGAATCTCGCAAAATGAAACAGCTTCAGTACGTTCGTATCGATCAAAAGACGTTTGAGATTCGGCGCCTCGCGCCCCTCCGCGGGGATTTGCACCAAGTGGCAGTTGCCATCACCGGCTGAGAGCTGGACCAGGCACAACCGATCGCGGTGCGGATTCAGTCCCATGGTCTCTGTGTCGATTGCGACGGATTCGCCGAAGTCGACGCCGTCGGGCAAGTCGCCCTGATGCAATTGAATCGACAATCAAAATCCTTTCCCCTCGACATCGAGGGGCTTAGTTGGTGCCCAGGAGAAGACTCGAACTTCCACGGGGTTGCCCCCACAGGTACCTGAAACCTGCGCGTCTACCAATTCCGCCACCTGGGCGCCGGTTCAGATTGATGCCGCGTGATAGGCTGAGCCGTGAATGTTGTCAACCTGCACGCCGAATTCGTCGAAAACATTGTTCCGGTCCGGATCAGCGTCAGGGTTCGACATGTCTATACAAGAAATGTGTTAAGCGATCCTACACATCGTCTGTTTAGGATGGAGTCGGGCGATACTATGCGCGATATTCACTGCGGGAGCGCAGATTGGCGGAAAGGCAGGCGGCAATGAAACAGGTCACGGTTTTTGGGGGGGCGGGTTTTATCGGCCGACATCTGGTCGCACGGCTGGCGGCGCAGGGTATTGCGGTCCGCGTGGCGGTGCGCGATGCGGCGGGCGCGGGCTTTCTGCGGCCCATGGGCGATGTCGGTCAGATCACGCCGGTTCGCGCCAACATCACCAACAACGATGATGTCGCGGCGGCAGTCGACGGCGTCGATGCGGTCGTCAACCTCGTCGGCATCCTGTTCAGCCGGGGCCGTCAGGGCTTCGAAGCGATCCATCGCGACGGCGCGGCGCGTATCGCTCGAAAATCGAAAGAGGCCGGCGTTGAGCGCTTGCTGCATATGTCGGCGCTCGGCGCGTCTCTGCGCTCGCCGTCCCGCTATGCGTGGTCGAAGGCGGCGGGAGAAGAGGCGGTGCGCGAGGCGTTCGAGGGCGCGACAATCGTCCGCCCGAGCGTCGTGTTCGGTCCGGACGACGATTTCTTCAACCGCTTCGCGGCGTTGGCCCGTCTGTTGCCAGCCTTGCCGGTGTTCGGTTGTCCGATGCCGTCGTTTCACGATGGCGCGATCGATATCTATGGCGATGGTGGAACGAAATTTCAGCCCGTCTATGTCGGCGACGTCGCGGATGCCATGGTGACGTGTTTCCAACGCCGCGACGCCGTTGGCAAGACATACGAACTCGGCGGCCCGGCCGTATACAGCTTCAAGGCGCTGATGGATCTGGTGCTGCAGGTGACCGACCGGAAATGCTTGCTGATGCCGGTTCCGTTTTGGGTTGCCTCCTTCCAGGCGCTGTTCCTCGAATTGCTGCCGACGCCGCCACTGACGCGGGACCAGGTGACATTGCTGAAAAGCGATAACATCGTTACGGGAGAATTACCGACGCTGGAATCTCTCGACGTAACGCCGACGGCGGCAGAGGTCATCCTACCGACCTATCTCGACCGGTTCCGGCGGGGCGGACGGTTTCATGGCGCCCAACCGGCATAAGGCGTGACCATGTCGACGAATGTGACGGTTGTCCGAAACGCGGCTTGGATCGTCGCGTGGGACGATGCGAACGAACAGCACGTCTATCTGCGCGACGCCGACGTCGCGTTTCAGGGAACGGAAATCGTCCAGGTCGGCGGCCATTACGACGGGCCCGCCGCTCAGGAGATCGACGGCCGCGCGCGGTTGATCCTTCCGGGGCTGATCAACATCCATACGCACCCGTCGAGCGAACCCCTGCGCAAGGGATTGACCGACGAGACCCGCAGCCCGAACTTCTGGCATAGTTCGCTCTACGAATTCCTGCCGGTCTTCGCCGGTGACCGGGAAGGTGCCATTGCTGGGATTCGTGTGGCGATGGCAGAGCTGCTGATGAGCGGCGTCACGACCGTTGCTGACTTGTCGATTCCGTTCGACGGCTGGCTCGATACGCTGGCGGAAAGCGGCATCCGTGCGGTGGCCGCGCCGATGTTCCGCGATGCGCGATGGCGCGTCGCAGAGGGGCGGCGCATCGAATATGACTGGGATGAGCAGGCGGGGCGCGAAGCGTTCGCGGAAGCACAACGGGTTATCGAGCTAGCGCGGCAACATCCATCGGGCCGTTTGAGTGGGATGGTGTGCCCGGCGCAGATCGACACCTGTACGCCCGACTTGATCCGCGACGCGCACGACTACGCCAAAGAACGCAATATGCCGTTCCAGATCCATGCGGCGCAGAGCGTGAACGAGTTTCACGAGATGATCCGGCGCCATGGCGTGACGCCGATCCAATGGCTCAAGGATATCGGTGGTCTCGGTCCGCATGCGATCATCGGACACGCGATCTTCCTCGACCATCACCCGTGGCTGCACTGGACGTCGCGAAACGATCTGGCAATCCTGCGCGATACCGAAACGACGGTGGCCCATTGCCCGACGGTTTTCATGCGCCGCGGCATAACGCTGCAAAGCTTCGGCGAATACCGCCGCGCGGGTATCAATCTCGGGATCGGTACGGACACCTATCCGCACAACTTTCTCGAAGAGATGCGTGGCGCCGGCAATTTTGCGCGGATCGCGATGGGTACGGTCGACGATTTGGAGACGCGTGACGTGTTCGAGGCCGCGACGACCGGTGGCGCTCGTGCGTTGGGACGGACGGATATCGGACGGCTCGCATCCGGCTGCAAGGCGGATTTCGTGCTGGTCGATATCAAGGACCCGTCGATGATGCCGCTGCGGGAGCCGCTCCGGAGTCTGATTTTTGTCGCAGCGGACCGGGCGGTGCGCGATGTCTACGTCGATGGGGTGTGTGTTGTGAAAGAGGGCCGGCCGCTTAATATCGATCTTTCGGCGGCCTCCGACGCGTTGGAGGCGGCACAGCAGCGCTCGATGGAACGGGTTCCCGAATTGGATTGGGCGGGGCGCGACGCGGAAGCCTTGTCGCCTATGGTATTTCAAACAGTGAAGCAAATTCCCTAAGCGTAGACCCAGTAAAGAAGGCCTGCCGCGAGGATAATCCGGTAGAGCACAAACGGGGTGAAGCTGGCGTTGCGCAGCCACCGCATGAGGCCCCAGATGGCGATCATGGCCGTCAGGAAGGCGATGGCCGCGGCAATAAGCGCATCCAGACCGAGCGCCATGTCGCCCGACTCGTAAAGGTCGTAGCTGCTGATAATTCCCGCGCCGAGGATCGTCGGAATCGACAACAGCATGGAAAAACGCGCCGCTTCCTGCCGCTCCATGCCGAGTACCCGTGCCGCAGTCATCGTGATGCCGGAGCGGCTGGTGCCGGGTATAAGGGCGAGGACCTGCATCAAGCCGATGAATAGCACACTGCCCCAGGACAGGTGTTCGATCTTGCGCAGGGTCATGCCGACCCGGTCGGCGATCCACAAGATGATGCCGAAACCCAAGGTCGCCCAGGCAATGATTTCGGCACTGCGGAAATGCGTTGCGATGAAATCTTTGCCTAGAAATCCAACAATGACGATCGGAACTGTGCCGATCGCAATGTAGAGCGCCAATCGCGCGCCCGGATTGCTACGGCCGGCAGCCAGTCGGACAACGCCGACGGCTATCAGCCACATATCGCGCCAGAAATACAGCATGACGGCAAACAAGGTTCCGACGTGAACCGCAATATCGATCATCATCCCTTGATCCGGCCACCCGAGCACCTGCGACGTTAATATCAGGTGTCCGGACGAACTGATCGGGAGGAACTCGGTGATCCCCTGAACAACGGCCAAAATCAAAATATGGTATAGCGCCACGCTGTCCCCGCGTAGATGTGGATGTCGTTATACGCAACTTGCCCATGCTGAGGACAGAATAATTTAGTACCACAATGGGATCACAAATGATTTTCACAGGCCCGCTGTATGCTGCATCGGGCATATTTCGCAGGCCATATTGAGTGGCGCACTCTTTCCATTTTTGACGCAGTCCCTAATATGGGCGCCATGCCGCTGCTCTATCATCTCTGGCTGTCACCGTTCAGCCGTAAAGTCCGTATCGTGTTGGGCGAAAAAGGGCTCGATGTCAGCCTTAAGGTCGAGAAGGTGTGGGAACGCCGCGAGGAGTTTCTGACGCTCAACCCGACGGGCGAAGTGCCGGTGCTTGTTCAGGACGACGGCATGGTGCTCTCCGAATCGGCGGCGATCGTCGAATATCTGGACGAAACCCACCCCGATCCACCGCTTATCGGGCGGTCGCCGGCGATGCGGGCGGAGACGCGTCGGCTCGTCGCATGGTTCGATCTGAAATTTCATCAGGAAGTCACGGCGAACCTCGTAAACGAGAAGATCATGAAGCGTTTTCTGGGTCTTGGCGAGCCGGACTCGGCGGCGATTCGCGCTGGAAACCAGAATATACATTTCCATCTGGACTATATCGGCTATCTGACGGAACAGCGCCGCTGGATCGCGGGGGACGAGCTGACCTTGGCCGACATCGCGGCCGCGGCGCATCTGTCCTGCGTCGATTATCTAGGCGACGTGCCCTGGGACGAACATGTTGCGGCCCGGGAATGGTACGCGCGGATCAAGTCGCGCCCCAGTTTTCGCTCTCTGCTGGGAGACCACATTCCCGGCGCGCCGCCACCCAAGCACTATGCCGATCTGGATTTCTAGAACAGATCAGGATTGATTGGAATCGCCTGCGGCGATCCAATAATCGTGTGAATCTGTTCTAAACTATTAATAAGATAGAGCGGATTCACAGAACCGACCGAACCCAAGTAATTGGGTTCGGTCAATCCTGATCCGCTCTAAGCAGGCTCAGCGAACTTTTACATCCAAGAGTTCGAGATTGCGTTGCGCCGCATCCGCGGCCGGCGTGCCTTCGTGCAGGCGAATTAGTTTCAACCAGCTTTGCCTCGCGCCATCGCGATCGTTTGCAAGGCGTTGCAGGATGCCGTATTCGAGCAGCACTTCCGGCCGCTCCGGTGCCAGCCGGAATGCCGCCTCCGCGTCCTCCCGCGCGAGTGGGATCGCATCGACGAAGCGATAGGCGCTGGCGCGCAGGACGAGGGCTTCGATCCGATCTGGATTGCGCGCGACGACCTGATTCAAATCGTCGATTGCCTCCCAATAGTTTTTCGCACCGGCCAAGGTCATCGCGCGGTCGATCAATATCTCCGTATCGTCAGGTGCCAGTTCCAGCGCTGCGCTCTGCGCCGCGAACGCACGTTCCATCTCCTCGGCGCGAAACCATGCGGTGCCTGCCTGTGCCAGTATCGCGGCGCGTTGCGGTTCTGGGGCGTCGTTCATTTCGCCGGCCAATTTCTCGAACCGGGTCGCCGCCTGTTCGTATTGACCGAGGCTGAAATAAGTTGCTGCGACGCAGTGCCGGGCGGCACCGCCACCGCCCATATCCTGCCATGCAAGCGCGGCCTCCAGCGCCGCATCCGGGTCGGTGCGGGAAAGGCGCATGCAGTTTTCATAGGTTCTGTCGTCGCTATCGATGCGCGTCGGTGCGGCACCCGCGGTTGCCGGTAGGAAGATCCCGAGGAGCGCGATCAGCGGCAATCTTTTTCGCACGGCACTATCAATGATCTCTGTTATTAGGTCGCGCGTGTTATACAAAAATTTAACGCTGTCGGCGTTTCCTTTCTTGTGGGAAGGACTTTATGGCTCCAACGATGAACCCGCGTCTGTTCTGTTTCGGTCTCGGCTATTCGGCGAGCGTGCTTGCGGCGATACTGCACGACGAAGGATGGCAGGTCGCGGGCACCTGCCGTCCCGATTCCGACGCTGGCGCATTCGAGGCGTTGGGGTATGAGATGCATCGCTTCGACGGTACGGCGCCGATGCCGAATGCCGCGGCAGCCTTGAAGGGAACGACGCACCTTCTGTCGTCCGTGCCGCCCGGACCGAACGGCGATCCCGTCCTCGCGCACCACGCTGACGATATTGCCACGATTCAGGGGCTTGCCTGGATTGGCTATCTCTCGACCACGGGTGTTTACGGAGACCGGCAGGGCGGTTGGGTCGACGAAACGTCGTCGCTGGAGCCGACCGGCGCGCGCGGCAATCGCCGGGTCGACGCGGAGGTAGGATGGCTGAGCCTGAAAACGGGTGCACCGGTTCATGCATTCCGGCTCGCGGGGATTTACGGGCCGGGCCGCAGCGCACTCGACACCGTGCGCAGCAGCCGGGCGCGTCGCATCGTCAAGCCGGGGCAGGTCTTCAGCCGCACCCATGTCGACGATATCGCCCAGATACTGCGTGCCTCGATGGCGAAGCCGCATCCGGGCGCGGCCTACAATGTTTGCGATGACGAAGCCGCGCCACCACAGGAGGTGATCGCCTATGCCTGCGATTTGCTCGGCGTGGAACCGCCGCCGGAAATCGCATTTGATGAGGCCGAGTTGAGCGACATGGCGAAGAGCTTCTACCGCGACAACAAGCGCGTTTCGAACAAGCGGATCAAGGACGAACTCGGCGTCATCCTGAAATGGCCAAATTATCGCGAAGGTCTGCGGGGAATGATCGCATGATACGCGTGATTGGTTTTATTGCTGGGCTGCTGCTTCTGGCAGGCTGCCAGACGACGGGTTCTTCGCCGGCACGGGCGCCGTCGAACGTCCTGAAAGCACATGCGGTCTCTTTTACCAGTGGCGATGGCACGAAGCTGACCGGTTACCTGTACAAGCCGGCGGGCACCCGCCCCTTCAACACCGTGCTGATGATGCATGGCTGCGCCGGCATGCTGAACAAGGACGGCAGCATGAAAGCGCGCGAGCGGGCCTGGCTCGATATTTTGCGCGGCGAAGGCTACGCGATACTGCTCGCCGACAGCTTTACTGACCGAGGATTTGGCAGTATCTGCCGGCTCCGAAACCGGCCGGTCAGTCCCGGGCGGGAACGTCCGCACGATGCGTATGGCGCGTTGCAATGGCTCCAGGCGCAGCCCTTTGTCCGGCCCGACAGGGTCGTGTTGATGGGCTGGTCGAACGGTGCGATGTCGATGCTGTGGACGGTACGCCGCGATGCGCCGCAGCGGCCAGCGGGCCTCGAACGCGATTTCCGCGCGGCGATCGGATTTTATCCCGGCTGCATAACCATCAGGCGCGAGGTCGAGTACTATAGGGCGGCATTGCCCGTTCTGCTGCAAATCGGTCTGGCGGACGACTGGACGAAGCCGAAGCCTTGCATGGCCCTGGTCGACGAGGCGAATGGTCGCGGCGGGGCGACAATGGCGTACGATGCCTATGACGGCGCCTATCACGCCTTCGACAACCCCAGTTCACGCGAGCGGACCATAACCACTAGGCACAGCGCCTACAAAAGCGGTCAGCGCACGGTCCATGTCGGCACGAACGCCGAGGCACGGGAGAGGGCGATTATGCGGGTGAAAGCCTACCTTCGGCAGGTGTTCGCAGACTAATTCACGCGCTTTTGCTAAGCGCGTCGACCGCGGCGCGGATCTTGTCGAGATCGTCCGGTGTTGAAAGCCGGTGATCGCCATTCTTTATCAGTGTGATTTCGACATCATCGGACGTAAGGGCGTCCGTGGTCCGCAGAATGTGATCGACCGGAATGACGTCATCCTGCAGCCCGAGCAGGATGCGAACGGGCCCGTCGAAGGGGATTGGATTGCCCAAAACAAGATGCGCGCGCGACTCCTCGATGAGGTTGCGCGTGATTGGGTAGGGACCGTCGTCATAGATCGAGGGCCGCATCCATACGCCGTCCCGTTTAATTTGTTCTCGTGCGTCCGGCGTCAGGTTTTTCCAAAGCAATTCCGTCGTGAAGTCGGCGGCTGGCGCCAACAGAAGCAGCCCCGCGATCCGGCTGCGCCGTTGCTGTGCCAGCAAAAGCGCTATCCATGCACCCATCGACGATCCAACAACAATTTGCGGGCCTTCAGTAACACCTTCGAATACCGTGAGTGCGTCGTCGCGCCACAGGCCGATCGTGCCTTCATCGAAGGCGCCGGAAGATGTGCCATGCCCCTGATAGTCGAAACGGGTAAACTGCTGATTACGCGCTTGGCAGAAGGCTTCCAGCATGGTTGCCTTGATGCCGGTCATGTCGGATTTGAAGCCGCCGCAGAATATCACGCCGGGCGTCGTGCCAGAATTGTGGTGGTAGGCGATTGTCGCGCCGCCCGCGCGTGTTAATATTGAAGGTCCTTGCGGTTCCACGTCGGTTCGTCTGAATTGCACTGATTTTATAAGGAACTGATCATTGAATGACTGACCTGGGCGACCCTACCATTTCAGATCGCGGCTTGGCCAGCAGGGCTCCCGTCGTGATGCAGGTCGTGCCGTCCTTGGTGACCGGCGGTGTCGAGCGCGGCACCGTGGACATGGCGGTGGCGCTCGCCGAAGCCGGCTGGCGGTCGCTCGTCGTATCTTCCGGTGGCCCCATGACGCGCGAGTTTCTCCGTGCCGGCGCGGAGCATATCGAACTGCCGGTCCAGTCTAAAAATCCCATGGTCATGCGTTCGAATACCGAAAGGCTCATTGCGTTGATTCGCGAGCACGGCGTTGATATCGTACATGCCCGCAGCCGTGCGCCGGCATGGAGCGCGCGCCGGGCGGCCCGCAATACCGATGCCCGTTTTGTGACCACGATTCACGCGCCTTACAATCTCGGTCTGCCCCTGAAGCGCCTCTATAATTCCGTCATGGCCGATGGCGACAGGGTCATCGCCATCAGCGCCTTTATCGCGCGCCACGCGGTCGAAACCTATCGCGCCGAGCCGGAGCGCATTCGCGTCATCCATCGTGGCATCGATGTCGATCATTTCGATCCGGCGCGAACCAGCGCGGAGCGCCTGATCAAGCTTTCCACCGATTGGCGGCTGGCGGATGGCGTGCCGGTTATCATGCTGCCGGGACGTCTAACCCGATGGAAGGGGCAAAGCGTCCTTATCGAGGCGATTGCCAAGCTCGGCCGCGATGACATCCGTTGTCTAATCGTCGGCAGCGATCAGGGCCGCACCGGCTATCGGCGCGAATTGGAAGCGCTGATCGCCAAGCGCCGGCTCGAAGGCGTCGTTCATCTTGTCGGTGACTGCAACGATATGCCGGCGGCGCTGATGCTGGCCGATGCGGTCGTACACGCTTCGACAGACCCCGAAGGATTTGGCCGCGTCATCGTCGAGGCACAAGCGATGGGGCGGCCGATCGTAGCGGCCGATCATGGCGCCAGCCGGGAGCTTGTTCTGCCTGAACAGACGGGATGGCTGGTACCGCCCAACGCTCCGGATGCCTTGGCAACGGCCCTGAAAACGGTACTTGCCCTCGACACCGATGATCGAGAAGATTTGGCATCCCGTGCCATCAAGCATGTCCGGGATCATTTTACAAAGCAGACAATGTGCGCCGCGACGATGGATGTTTATCGCGAAGTGCTTGCGGAAGCGCAGGCCGACGGCGACGTGGCCGCGTGACCGCCGCCGTTCGGAACATACTCGTTATCAAGCTGAGTGCGTTGGGAGATTTTGTCCAAGCGATGGGCCCGTGTGCCGCGATCCGCCGCACCCATGCCGACGCCCGCATTACCCTGCTGACGACCGCGCCTTACGCCGCGTTTGCGGCGGCGAGCAGTTACTTCGACGAAATCTGGACGGATGACCGGCCGCGCTGGTGGCAGGCGGGCGCCTGGATGGCACTGAAGCGAAAGCTTGACGGCGGTGCGTTCAGCCGGGTTTACGATCTTCAGACCTCGGACAGGTCCACGATGTATTTTCGACTGATGGGCCGACCGAAGCCGGATTGGAGTGGGATCGCTCCTGGCTGCTCGCTGCCGCACGACAATCCACAGCGTGATTTCATGCACACCGTTGAGCGTCAGCGTGAGCAACTGGCAATCGCCGGTATCGAGGACGTGCCACCGCCAAGTTTTGATTGGATCGATGGCGGAATCGAACAATTCGGACTGCCGGCTGAATTCATCCTGCTACTGCCGGGTGGCTCGGCGGGCCGTCCCGCAAAGCGTTGGCCGGCGGCCTGTTATATTTCTCTTGCGGAGCGTTTGGCGTCCAAGGGGCTTAAGTCCGCGTTACTCGGTGCGGATGATGAGGCGGAACGGAATGCCGAAATCGCGCGCGCTTGGCCCGAAACCATCGACCTGACCGGCAAGACGTCAATATCGGACATCGTGTGCCTTGCCCGCGCCGCGAAAGCGGCCGTCGGCAACGATAACGGTCCTATGCATCTGATTGCGGCAACCGGATGCCCAAGCGTCGTGGTCTATTCGTCGGCCTCCGATCCGGCGCTTTGCGCGCAGCGCGGCCCTTCGGTGACGATCCTACGGCGCGACAATCTTGCCGATCTTCAAGCGGACGAGGTTGAAGCGGCAATCCGCTTGCGGTAAACCGGTGCGCCGCGCGATGCGGTAGCTTGAAACGGAACGGAACAATGGTTGCGATCACCCTCCCCGACGGTAGTGTTCGGGATTATGACGGTGCGGTGAGCGGCGCCGAAATCGCGGCGTCGATCGGCCCTGGGCTCGCGAAGGCGGCGGTCATCGTCAAGGTGGACGGCGTCGAGCGCGACTTGACGCATGTAATCGAAGCCGACGCCGCGGTCCAAATCATCACCCGTGACACCGATGAAGGGCTGTATTTGCTGCGGCACGACTGCGCGCATGTGCTGGCCGAAGCGGTGCAGGAACTGTTTCCGGGCACGCAAATCACGTTCGGGCCCGCAATCGAGGACGGCTTCTACTACGACTTCCATCGCAAGGAAGCGTTTACGCCGGACGATTTCGAAGCAATCGAAAAGCGGATGGCCGACATTGTCGACCGCGATGAGACAATTACGCGCGAGGTTTGGTCGCGCGAGGATGCGGTGCGGTTCTTCGAGGAAGCCGGGGAGACGTTTAAGGCGGAACATGTCGCAGGATTGCCCGACGACGTGGATATTTCGATGTACCGTCAAGGGGATTGGATCGACCTTTGCACCGGACCGCATCTGCCGTCGACGGGCCGGCTCGGCAAATCCTTCAAACTGATGAAGCTGGCCGGCACCAATTGGCGCGGTGATCCGAAGAACCCTCAGCTGCAGCGTATGTATGGTACGTGCTGGCGTACGGACAAGGAGCTTCGCGCCTATTTGGTCCGCTTGGAAGAAGCGGAAAAACGCGACCACCGCCGGCTTGGCCGGGAGATGGATCTGTTCCATATCCAGGAAGAAGCGGTCGGCAGCGTGTTCTGGCACCCCAAAGGTTGGACCCTGTACCGGACCGCAGAGGAATATATGCGCCGCCGCCTGGATGCCGCAGGATACGACGAGATCAAAACGCCGCAGCTTGTCGACCGGACGTTATGGGAACGTTCCGGTCACTGGGAAAAGTTTCGGGAACACATGTTTACGGTCGACGACGAGCACGACCGGGTGCTCGCGCTGAAACCGATGAATTGCCCAGGCCATGTTCAAATCTTCCGTCAAGGCATTACCAGCTATCGGGATTTGCCGATCCGTTTGGCCGAGTTCGGATCCTGTCATCGCAACGAGCCGTCCGGTGCGCTGCACGGCCTGATGCGAGTCCGTGCCTTTACGCAGGACGACGCGCATATTTTCTGCACGGAAGACCAGATCGTTTCCGAAACCGAGCGGTTTTGCGAATTGTTGCTCTCGATCTACCGCGATTTTGGCTTCGCGGACGTGGCGGTGAAGTTTTCCGACCGGCCCGAAGTGCGCGCCGGCGAAGATGCTGTTTGGGACCGTGCGGAGAAGGCGCTAGTTGAGGCGACGGAAGCGGCGGGGCTGCCGTATACGCTAAACCCCGGCGAGGGAGCGTTCTACGGCCCAAAACTGGAATTCGTTCTTACCGATACGATTGGCCGCGAATGGCAGTGCGGTACGTTCCAGGTCGATTTTGTGCTGCCGGAACGGCTCGACGCTTCCTATATCGGCGAAGATGGCGAAAAGCATCGTCCCGTTATGCTGCATCGTGCGATCCTGGGGTCCTTCGAGCGCTTCCTCGGCGTGTTGATAGAACAGTTCGCGGGTCGCCTGCCGCTATGGTTGGCGCCGGTTCAAGCCGTCGTTTCGACGATCACATCGGACGCAGACGATTATGCGCGAGAAGTTGCCAAGGCTCTTTCCGACGCCGGAATGCGTGTGGAAACAGATCTGCGTAATGAAAAAATTAACTATAAGGTGCGAGAACATTCGCTCGCGAAAGTCCCAGTCATCGTCGTTGTCGGGAAACGCGAGGCGGAAGACCGCGCGGTCGCGCTGCGGCGGCTCGGTGGAAAAAAACAAGAAATTGTTGCACTTGAAGATGCGCTCAATACACTAACATCTGAAGCGGCGCCGCCAGCGTGACGGGGCCGTGGAAATTGGATCGTAGCGCGAACCGAAAGTCAGCGTGACGGTTCATGCGAACATTAATAGCAACAGGAGGAATCTATAGCTCGTCCACCATATAACGCTGCGCCGGTCAAACATGGTCCGCGCATCAATAGGGATATCGAATCCGACAAGATTCGACTTGTCGATGAAGATGGAGAAATGATCGGGGTCGTTCCGCTGGCCGAAGGGTTGAACCGGGCCGACATTGCGGGACTTGATCTGGTCGAAGTCTCTCCAAATGCTGACCCACCGGTCTGCAAAATTCTTGACTATGGCAAGTTCAAATACATTGCGCAGAAAAAAGCTAACGAGACGCGCAAAAAGCAAAAGACGATCGACGTCAAAGAAATCAAAATGCGCCCGAACATCGATAACCATGATTACGATGTGAAGATGCGCGCGATGGTCAAGTTCCTGGACGAAGGCGACAAGGTCAAAGTAACGCTGCGGTTTCGCGGCCGCGAAATGGCGCACCAGGATTTGGGCCGCAAAGTGCTGGAACGCGTGCGTGTCGATTTAGACGGGCCCGCGAAAGTCGAGCAGATGCCGCTGATGGAAGGGCGGCAGATGATCATGGTTCTGGCACCTCGTTAGTCGAAACAAACAAGGTCGAGAGATTGGGGAACTCGGCGGCGCTCCGATGGGGAACGCCGCCGGTTTATTAAGTGTCGCTGTCGAGAAACGCAGACATGCGCGGCCCCGGCTCGCCGTCGCGGAAGGCGTCCGATAGCGATTGAATCCCGGCATGCACGCCATCATCAAGCGATAAACGCTCCCAATCGCGCATCAGTTTCTTTTGCAGGCGAATGCCGACTGGGCCGTTGGCCATGATCAGGTTCACGGTTTCCGCGACCGCCGTGTCGAGCTCTGCTGCAGGCGCGACGTTTTCGACGAGCCCCCAGTCCAGGGCGGTTGCCGCATCGATTGCATCGCCACGATAGATCAGCCAGCATGTCCGGCCCCAGCCGATCAAGCGGGGAAACAGCGCCGCCTCGACGACGGACGGCAGGTCGAACAGCACTTCCGGCATGGCGAACCGCGCGTTGTCGCTGGCGATGCGAATGTCGCAACTCGCCGCGACTTCCAGGCCGGCCCCCATGCAGGCACCATTGACGCGTGCGATGACCGGTACCGGCAATTCCCGGATCGCCTGGTTGGCGTTTTGCAGGCCGGTGATGTAGGCGCGGCCGCTTTTGGCATCGAAACTGCGCAGTTCTTGCAGGTTCGCGCCGGCGATAAAGGACCGTGGGCCTTCACCGGTCAGGACCGCGAGACGGAGGTCGTCGTCGGCCGCGAGGTCGCGGAAGACACGTTCCAATTCGGCGACCAGTTCGCTGGTGAGGCAATTCGCCTTCGCGGCATTTTCGATCGTGACCGTCGCGAGACGGCCTTCTTCACGGTTTTCGATATCGACGGCAACACGCGCCATACTGTTTCCCCTTTTTCTTTTGATGCTTACAGGCTGGCCCGCTGCGTCACACCGCCATCGATGGTGACGACGGCGCCGCTGACCCAAGAGGCCCGCGGACTGGCGAGATACGCCACAAGGTCGGCGACCTCGTCTGGCTTGCCGGCCCGCCCGAGCGGTAGGTTGGACAAGAGCTCGGGCCAGCGGCTCTTGTCGCCGAATTGTTCCTCGGCCTGTCCTTCGTAGATGGTGACCAGCCGTTCGGTCTCGATCAGTCCGGGGTTGACTGCGTTCACGCGCACGCCTTTGTCGATGCTTTCGCCACCGAGCGCCCGAGTCATCGCCATGATGCTGGCATTGCCCATCGAACCGGCAAGGTAGTTCGGGACCGGGCTTTCGCCCGCCGTACCGATAACGTTGACGATGGCGCCGCGGGCGCACATCGCTGGATACACCTCCCGGATTAAATTTATATAGCCGAACACCTTCAGGTCCCAGGCCCGACGCCAGGTTTCCTCATCGACAGCATCAACCGGCCCGAACGGAATCGCACCCGCATTGTTGACGAGAATATCGATACCCGCGGTGTCGGCTGCCAGCTGCCGCATGCGGTTGCCATCGGAAAGATCGGCAGTATGAATCGTGACCTGCGCGCCAAAGGTGTCGTTCAGCGCATCGCGCGCTTCGACGAGGGTTGCCTCGGTCCGCGCTGAGAGATGCAGGCTACAGCCTTCCTCCGCCAACCGTTCCGCCACGGCACGGCCAATGCCCTTCGAGCCACCGGTAATAAGCGCCGTTTTTCCGGCAAGATTTAATTCCATGTAAGGCCTCCGTTGAATGGCAGGCAATGTCGCGCGGTCGGCACAAGGGCGTCAAGCGGCGGGCAGCGTGCGAGGCTGCCGAAACAATTGAAACCAATTTCGCCCGTGACGGAAATCAAAGTGATGCAGAGGCCCCTTAGCGTGATCTGCATTGGAACAGACATCTCCGAAAGGAAGAAAAGATGACTCAGACCACTGCACAGACCACCGACACGACCGTAAACAACGGCGTTAATGTCGAAGCATTGCTTGGTGCACGCGAAGCGTTGGATGCGGCCCCGGAGGCGGCACAGTTCAAGTGGCGCACGACCTGCGAGTGGGTAAACGGCACGCATAGCCGGTCCACCATCGGCGGTTTCTTCGGCCTCGGCCAGGAACAGTCGCGTGGTAAGTTCTTTACCGTGGAGGCCGACCATCCCGAAGTGTTCGCGGCCGAAGACAACGCGCCGACTCCGGTCGAAATCGTGCTGTCTGGCTTGGCAAGCTGTCTGACAGCCGGCGTTGCCGCCGTCGCCCAACATCGGGGCATTCAGCTGCATTCGGTCACGGCGACGATCGAGGGTGACATGGACATCCAGGGCATCCTCGGCATCGACGAGGACGTGCGCAACGGCTTCGGCACCATACGCGTGAATTTCGACATCAAGGCGGACGCCAGCGACGAAGACATCAAGGCGCTGGTCGCACAGTCGCAGAAACGGTCCGCCGTATTCGACATCGTGACGAACCCGACGAACGTTTTCGTCACCGTCAACGATTAAGCCGAAACGCGTAAAAGGGCGAGTGTCGTGAAAACCGTTACGACCGTCATCATCGGCGCCGGACAGTCCGGGCTCGCCATGAGCAAGCACCTCGCCGACCGCTCGATCGACCATGTGTTGCTCGAGCGCGGCGAGGTCGCCAATGCCTGGCGCACCGAACGCTGGGACTCGCTTCGCCTGCTGACGCCGAACTGGCAAAGCCGGCTTCCCGGCTACGCCTATAGCGGCGATGATCCGGACGGCTATATGGCGATGCCGGAGGTGACCGGGTTCCTCCAAAGTTATGCCGACACGATTTCGGCTCCCGTTCAGACCGGGACAACCGTTACATCCGTTCGTCAAACCGACGGTGGATACAATGTCGGCACGAATCGCGGCGATTGGCGGTGCCCGACGCTTGTCCTGGCAAACGGGGCCTGCGGTGTGGCGGCCGTGCCGAAGGTTGCGGACGGCCTGCCGCCGTCGGTCAGAAGCATGACGCCACTGCAGTACCGCAATCCGCGCGAACTGGATACAGGCACCGTACTGGTTGTCGGGGCGTCTGCGACTGGCGTTCAGCTTGCCCAAGAAATTCAGGCCTCGGGCCGTCAGGTCATCCTGTCCGTCGGTGAACATGTTCGTTTACCCCGCCTCTATCGTGGACGCGACATCAAATGGTGGATGGATGTGACCGGCGTGATGGACATGCATTACCACGAGGTCGATGACATCAGGCGCGCCCGGCGCGTACCGTCCCTGCAACTGGTCGGCACACCGGAACGGGCGACTCTGGACATTAATACGCTTCGCGACTCGGGCGTTGAGATTGTGGGACGCCTGGCGGGATTGCGGGACGGAGAGGCAATGTTCTCCGGTTCGCTCGGCAATCAATGCACCCTGGCGGACCTCAAGATGAACCGGCTGCTCGATACCATCGACGAATGGGTTTCCGCTAACGCTAGGAATGATGAATTCGAACCGCCGCATCGCTTCGAACCGACACAGGTTGCCACCGCACCACGGCTCGGCATGGATTTGGCCGATGGCGGTGTCAAAACGGTCGTCTGGGCGACCGGTTACCGTCCGGACTATTCCTGGCTCGACGTGCCGGTGTTCGACCGCAAGGGCCGCATCCGCCACGACGGCGGCGTGGTCGATGCGCCCGGCCTGTATGTGATGGGGCTGCCGTTCCTGCGCCGCCGGAAATCGTCGTTCATCGACGGTGCCGGTGACGATGCCCGCGATCTTGCTGCGCATCTAGGGGCCAGCTTGCACCGGCCTGCCGCCTGATGGAGGTGAATGTCATGCCATACGCCAAACCTTGTGAAACTCAATACGATGCCGTGATCGTCGGCGCCCGCTGCGCTGGGGCTGCCACTGCATTGTTGCTGGCCCGCGCCGGCGCGAAGATCTTGCTGGTCGATCGTCAAAAATGTGGCAGCGATACGGTGTCGACCCACGCGTTGATGCGGGCCGGCGTCCTGCAGCTTAAGCGTTGGGAGCTTCTGCCCAACCTCATGGCCGCCGGAACGCCGCGGGTGACGCGAACCACTTTCCATTATGGAGAGGAGACAATTGGCATCGATATCAAGCGGGAACATGGCGTCGATTACCTTTGCGCGCCGCGCCGGACCGTATTGGATCACCTGCTCGTAGAGGCGGCGCGGGAAGCCGGAGCCGTTGTTCATCACCGCGTGTCGCTTACGGATTTGCAGTTCGGTTCGGATGGCCGTGTGACCGGCGCGTATCTGAAGGACGCGACCGGCAAGGAAGTCTCCGTTACGTCCGATATCGTAATCGGCGCGGACGGCCGCCAGTCCATGGTTGCCCGGCTGGCCGGTGCGCAGATCTATGCCAAGGGTGCGGGAGCGTCTGGCTACGTTTATGGCTACTACAATGGCGTTCCGAATGACGGATTTCACTGGTATTTCGAGAAAGACGTCGCCGCCGGTGTGATCCCCACGAACGAAAACCAACATTGCTTGTTTGTCGGCGTGCCGCGATATCGCTTCGCCGAGACATTCCGCAAAGACCTGGATGGCGGGTTTCAGCGCACCGCAGCAGCGAACTCGCCGGTGCTCCGAGATGCGATCGGCAGGGCCCGTCTTGTCGGCCGCCTGCGCGGTTTCGCTGGGAGTCCCGGCTTTCTCCGACAATCCTACGGTCCGGGCTGGGCACTGGTTGGCGATGCAGGATATTTCAAGGATCCCCTGACCGCGCATGGCATTACGGATGCCTTGCGGGATGCGGAACTGCTCTCGAACGCGGTTCTCAACGGGCGGGCACGAGCGTTCGTGCGGTATCAGGACGAACGGGATGCGCTTTCCAGAGACTTGTTCGATGTGACCGACGCGGTGGCGTCCTTCAACTGGGATATTGACGAAATCAAGGATCTTCACGGCCGGCTCAGCGCTGCCATGAAAGTCGAAGCGGACCGTGTTGCCAAGTTTTCGCCGCCCACTGTTTTAGCAGCATAGGAGACAGGATCATGATCGCAACCGATTCTCTGTGGGCGCGCACCATTGCCGGTAAACCAGTACCAGGTTCGGCTGCGAGCAAAACTCGCACAACAAATATGCGCGACGTTGAAATGTTCACCGAAATGACCGGCGACAAAAATCCGATCCATTACGACGCGGACCTTGCTGCGGTCTTGCCGTTTGGCGGCCTTATTGTGCAAGGCGGTGTCACCACCGGACTGCTCAACGCGGTGGTCGCGGAAGATTTGCCGGGCCCTGGCAGCGTCTTTCTCGAAACGAACTGGAAGTTCGTCAAGGCCGTGAAAGTCGGTGAAACCATCACCGCAACGGTCACCGTCCAGTCTGTGCGGGACGACAAACCAATTTGCAAACTCGACACGGTTGTCCGCAATGCCGACGGCGATGACTGCGTTTTTGGCACTGCGACGACTTACACGATGCCACTGGCAGATAACGACAACGCGTCCTGATTGGCGCGACTTGCATCCACTCCACTGCTCTACCGTAACGCTAAGCAAGTTCTGAGCACATAAAAGCCTTGTCCTGTCGCTGGGAACGCGCATGCTCCGATGGGCGCGAATTTTCCGTCCGTAGCAGCATTCTGGTTTTGCCCCATGCGTCTCGCTCGAAGCACCCGTCGCCGGCTTTTTCTTGCCTTTGCCGTCGCCCTTCTGGTCGCGTTCGCCGCCGCCGGAATTGCGATCTATGTCGAGCGGTTTAGCGACCCGCTGGCAGCACGAGTTGTCGATACGCGGGCCTGTCCTGGATGCGATCTTGCCTATATCCGTCTGTGGTGGGCCGATTTGCGCGAGGTCGATCTTTCCGATGCAAACTTGGAGGGTGCCCGTCTGTGGTGGGCCGACCTTACCGGCTCTAATCTTTCGCACACTGATCTGCGCTCGGCCAGCCTCTGGTGGGCGACGCTCGACCGCATCGATCTTACGGGTGCTGATCTCACCGGTGCCCGGATCGGCCGCGCGGCGATCGTCGACAGCACGCTGCGGGGCGCCATTCTGAAAAACGCTGACCTGGTCGGCGTCGTTCTCGACCGGTCCGATCTGCGCGCGGCAGACCTGACCTGGGCGGATTTGCGCCAGTCGATCTTGCAGCAAACGGACTTCCGTGGTGCGCGGATGCAGGATGCGAACTTTTATCTCGCCGACCTTTCCGGCGCGCGACTCGACGGTGCCGATATGACTCGGGCAAGCCTCGTTCAGGCCAACCTGTCCCGCGCCGTGCTGACGGGAGCCAATCTGACAGAGGCCAATTTGAACAAGGCCGTGTTGAAAGGTGCCGACCTCGGCGCGGCGCGTCTTATGGGCGCTCAACTCACCGGTGCCGATCTCACGGACGCCAATCTGCGCGGCGCGGATTTGTCGCGCGCGAACTTGTGGAAAGCGGATCTATCTGGCGCCGATCTCACAGACGCCAACTTTACCGGCGCGGCAATGGATGAAACCGTGCTCGCGGGCGCTCGGTTCTGCCGGACGCGTTTGCCGGATCGGTTTGTACGGAGAAACGAGCAAATTCACGCATGCAATAACTGAACTTGCCAGTGAGGAACAACCCGCCATATAGTCTCACTTGAAAAACAGATAAAAGGTTACCCTTCTGATTCCTTAAGTCAGTCGGGATGAACGGGGGGAAACCGGCTCTATGTCGGCGCAGAGCGAAGAGTCTGCCAGGACCAAGCTGAAGATCGACCAGGTCTCCAAGAATTTTGGCGGCGTAAAAGCCGTTACGCAGGTGAGTCTGGACGTTCCCGAAGGAACGATTTTTTCCATCATCGGCCCGAACGGTGCCGGTAAGACGACGCTGCTGAACATGGTCAGCGGCTTTTATCATCCCGACGAGGGATCGATCCTGCTCGACAGCCAGGACGTAACGCGGCGAAAGCCGAACGAGCGTGCGAGGCTCGGCATCGCGCGCACCTTCCAGAACATCGCTTTGTTCCAAGGCTTGTCGGTGCTCGAAAATCTTATGCTGGGACGTCATGTGCACATGACGTCCGGCGTCCTCGCGTCTTTTCTTTATTGGGGACCGGCGCAGCGCGAGGAAGTCGTGCACCGCCGCCGTGTCGAGGAAATCATCGACTTTCTGAAACTCGCCGACCTGCGCCAACAACCGGCCGGCGAGCTGGCTTACGGATTGCGCAAACGCGTCGAACTCGGCCGGGCGCTTGCGGTCGATCCGACATTGCTGCTGCTCGACGAACCGATGGCCGGCATGAACCAGGAAGAGAAAGAAGAAATGGTACGCTATGTCCTCGACGTGAATGAGGAATTCGGCACCACTATCGTTTTGATCGAGCATGACATGGGCGTGGTCATGGACATATCGGACTATGTCGCGGTGCTCGATCAGGGAGAGAAGATCGCGGAGGGCGTGCCTGACGCGGTGCGCGCCGATCCGACGGTCATCGAAGCCTATCTTGGCGCCGATCACGAATAGGAGACGGAGGACCCATGGCAGAACCTTCGACAATTCCAGGCTATCTGCTGAGAAATGCAGCGGATCCCAATTTTTCCGATCAGCCTGCAATGCGTGAAAAAAGTTTCGGCATCTGGGAAACCTACGACTGGCAGAGCTATGTCGAGAACGTTCGGTCGTTTTCGCTCGGTCTCGCCGACCTCGGGTTCGCGGCCGACGACAAGCTGGCAGTGATCGGCAACAACCGGCCGCGGCTTTATTGGGCGCAGCTTTCGGCCATGTGCCTTGGTGGCCAATCCGTGCCCGTTTATCAGGACGCGATCGCGTCGGAGCTTTCCTATGTCCTGGCGCATTCCGAGGCGTCGGTGATTGTCGTGGAAGATCAGGAACAAGTCGACAAAGTCCTTTCCATCCGCGATGAACTGCCAAACTTGAAATGGCTAATTTACGATTATTCCAGGGGTCTTGCATCGTACGATGTCGACATCTTGAAATCGTACGAAGAAGTACAAACGCTTGGCCGCGCGTTCGCCGAGGGAAACCCCAATTATCTCGAGAACGAGATCGCCAAAATCAGTGCCGACAGCTTCGCGCTTATTGCCTACACCTCCGGGACGACGGGGCAACCCAAGGGCGTCATTCTGAGCCACGAGAACCTGATTGAGACGGCTCGAATATTTATTGCTGCCGAAGACGTACGGAAGACAGACGATTTTCTATCCTACCTCCCAATGGCTTGGGTTGGTGATGCACTCTACGGCCTTTGCGTCAGCATAATGGTCGGCGCGTCGTGCAATTGTCCGGAAGAGCCTGAGACGATTCAACGCGATCTGCGTGAACTGGGGCCAACGGGGATTGTTGCCGCGCCGCGCGTTTGGGAAGGAATTCTGTCGTCGCTTCAGGTTCGGGCGGAGGACTCGACACCTTTGAAGAAATTGGCTTTCAACTATTTCCGTGGTGTCGCTGACGCGGTTGAGCAGACGAAGCTGGAAGGAAAACCGCTGCCGCTTTTCCTCAAGATAAAGCAGCAGATTGGCGAATTCATGGTCTATGGCCCGGTTCGCGATCAGCTTGGTCTGCGCCGGGCGCGCTGGTGCTATACCGGCGGCGCGCCGCTTGGGCCCGACACGTTCCGGTTCTTTCGCGGGTTTGGTATTAATCTGAAACAGGTTTACGGGATGACCGAAAGTACGGGGCTCGTTTCGCTGCAGACTAGCGAAACGGCCAATCCCGATACCGTCGGCGAACCTTGTCAGGGCATTGATGTCTCGATTGCGAAGGAGCGCAGCGAGGTCCTGATCCGGTCGAAAGGCATCTTCAAAGGATACTATAAGCAGGACGATAAAACGCGTGAGGCGATCGACGCCGAAGGATGGTTTCACACCGGTGATGCCGGCATGATTGACGAGCGCGGCCATCTGGTCATCGTCGACCGAGCCAAAGATGTTGGCAAGCTAAGCGATGGTACGGTCTTCGCGCCGCAATTTATCGAACTCAAATTGAAGTACAGCCCTTACATTAATGAGGCTGTTGCCTTTGGCGACGGACAGGCCTTCGTTTCGACGATGATTGCCATCGACCTCGAAGCGGTCGGCAAATGGGCCGAAAAGGGCCGACTGCCGTACACCAACTACATGGACCTGGCCCAAAAATCGGAGGTGCGGGCACTGATCGCGGAAGAAATTCGTCAGATCAATCTAGGTTTGCCTGAAGTGCAGCGGATTAAGCGGTTCCTGCTGCTAACGAAGGACCTCGATGCGGACGACAACGAGGTAACGCGGACGCGAAAATTGCGCCGCGCCTATATCATGGAGAAATATGCGCCGGTGCTGAACGCATTTTACGGAGGGGGTACAGCTGTCGAGCTGAAGCTTGACGTAACCTTCGAGGACGGCAGCCGTTCGCAGATCGATTCGCATCTAGTCATCGAGGAAGCGGCATAGTTTTTTAGAAAGCGAGTGGCATTATGAGCGGTGAAACGCAGTTCTTCGTCGAGTTGGTATCGAACGGCTTTCTCACTGGGTTGATGTACTCCCTGGTCGCTGTCGGATTCGTGTTGATTTACAAATCGACCGACGCGATCAATTTTGCCCAAGGCGAGTTTTGCATGATCGCGGCCATCATCGTCGCCTCGACCATGACCCTTTACGGCTTCCCGCTCTGGGCCGCGGTCGGGATATCGCTAATCTTCATGTTGGGCTTCAATCTGGGACTGGAACGATTCGTGCTGCGTCCGATGATTGGCCGGCCGGTGGTCGCTATCATTATGGCGACGATCGGACTGGCGCTGATGTTCCGGGGACTTGGACCGCTCGTCTTCGGCGCGGAAACACGGCCGATCAATTTGCCGATCGAGCAGGCTCCGGTTATCTGGGGCCCGTTCTTCATGTCGCAGATCGACATCCTCGGTGCCGCCATCAGCGTGCTCTTTCTCGCCGTCTTCGGCTGGTTCTTTCTTAAGAGCCGCAAGGGCGTTGCAATGCGTGCGGTGGCCGACAGCCATCAGGTCTCGATGGCCATGGGGATCAACGTGGAGCGCTATTTTGCGCTGGCCTGGATGCTCGCCGGTCTGGTGGCACTCCTCGGCGGGATAGTTTGGGGCAACGCCATTGGTGTCGATACGCAACTCGCACAGCTCGGCTTGAAAGTATTTCCCGTCGTCATCCTCGGCGGCCTCGACTCGATCATCGGCTGTATCGTGGGCGGCCTGATCGTCGGCGTCTGCGAGGCCATCGCGGCGGGCTACCTCGATCCCATCGTCGGCGGCGGGACGAAAGATTTCACCCCTTATGTTCTCATGATCCTGGTCCTGATGATCCGTCCATACGGAATGTTCGGCAAGCCGATCATTGAGCGAATCTGATCGGCGGAGGACGAACGTATGTTCCATCGCGAAAGCGGCTACTACAAGACGACCTACAAAGCCGACATGGCACTGTTCCGGTTGCCGATCGGCAAGGTTGCCGTCGGCGCGATCGCCGTTATCTTCTTCATCATCTGCCCGATGATATTCGACGAGTACTACCTCTCGATCATCAATATCGCGGCCATCGCGGTGATCGGTGCGCTCGGCCTCAATATCCTGCTCGGCTATACCGGGCAGATCTCAATCGGCCATGCCGCGTTCATGTCGGTCGGTGCCTATACGGCGGCTAACATGGCGGTATCTTTCGGCTGGCCGTTCTGGTTGACGGTGCCGGCGGGTGGCTGCATGGCGGCGCTGATCGGCACCATCGTTGGCATGCCATCGCTCCGAGTAAAGGGACTGTATCTCGCGATTGCGACCCTGGCGGCGCAGTTCATCATAGAATGGGTGCTGAACCACACACCGGCGATCTCGGGCGGCATTCAGGCGTCGATCGAGATGCCACGGCCGGTTTTCTTTGGCCGGACTCTGGAGACACAGGCCGAACTCTACTTCTTCATTTTGCCGGTTTGCGTACTCGCAATTGTCGCCACGCTCAATCTCGTCCGCAGCCGGATCGGCCGTGCCTTCATCGCCATTCGCGACCAGGACATCGCCGCCGAGATCATCGGCATCAACGTCTACCGCTACAAGCTGTTGGCGTTCGCCATTTCGTCCTTTTACGCCGGTGTCTGCGGCGTGATGTACACCTACTATTTCGGGATCGCGAATTACGAAGCCTTCCAGCTGCCGATCTCAATCGACTACCTCGCGATGTGCATCATCGGCGGCCTCGGTTCGGTGCTTGGCTCGATCTTCGGCGCTGTCTTCGTGACATTGCTGCCGATCGCAATCCGCATTTTCATGGAGAATGTTGGGGTCTTCTTCGTCGACGGCGTCTATCTGGCGCAGGTGATCGCCCAGATGCGCCTCATCCTGTTCGGCGGGCTGATCATCCTGTTCCTCGTCGTCGAACCGGACGGGCTCAACAAACTGTGGCAGAATATACGGAATTACTTCCGGATTTGGCCGTTCTCGTATTGAGGCGGCACGGCCCCAGCCGGGTGATCCGGGAGAGAAAAGGATAATAAGAAAAGCAGCATGGAAATGAACTACCAGGGAGAAAACGTATGAGACATATGAAAATGGGCCTGCTCGCGGTGTCCGCTTTGGCGGCCGCGACATTTCAGGCCAGTACGGCGTCCGCCGGCGAGATCGTCGTCGGGATGCAGTGCGACCGGACAGGGCCGACACAGACGGTTGGTACCTTCCTCTGCCCCGGCTATCACGACTACGTAAAGCTGGTGAATTCGCGAGGTGGTATCGGTGGCCATACCGTGCGCGTGCTGGAGATCGACCACGAATATAAAGTGCCGCCCGGTATGGAAGCGTATCAGCGCTTCAAGAAGGAGGGCGCGGTCGTCGTGGCGATTTACGGAACGCCGCACACTCAGGCGCTGACGCCGCTCCTCCATGAGGACAAGATTCCGGGTACGAGTCCCGGCTTCGGTACCGCGGCCGCCGCCAATGGTACAAAGTACCCCTACCTGTTCCCCATCGCGGCGACATATTGGTCACAGGGCGCGGCGGCAGTCGCCTTTGCCAAGACCAAGCTCGGCGGTGTGCTCAAGGGCAAGAAGATCGCGTTCATCTACTACGACAACCCGGCCGGCCGCGAACCTCTGCCGATTCTCCACAAACTGGCGAAGATGGAAGATTTCGAGCTGAAAGAATTCGCGATTCCGCCGCCCGGTGTCGAGATGAAAGTCCAGGTGCAGGACATCGCGCGCCGCTATCGGGCGGACTTCGTCATCAACCACACCTTCGGCAAGGCGCCATCGGTCTCGATTAACGAGTTCACGCGGAACGGCTATCCGCTGAACAAGATGGTCGGATTCGTCTGGGCCGCGGGTGAGTCCAACATTATGGGCGCCGGGGGCTGGGATAAGGCCCAGGGCTACTATGTCATGCAGTTCGCAGGCGCTGGCTCCGACTACAAGGTGCTCGACGACATCAAGGCGTTGTACAAGTCCGAGGGCAAATCCGCACCGAAGGAGATGGAGTCGACCGTCTATTACAACCGCGGTCTGATGGCAGCGGCAGTGCATTTGAAGGCCATCGAGAACGCCGTTAAGGCGAAGGGCGGCAGCCATAAGATCTCCGGCGCGGACGTGAAGAGCGGATTCGAGAGCATTTCCGACTTCACACTCGGCGGTATCCTGCCGCCGATGAAGATCACGCCAGAGGATCATGAAGGTGGCGGCTGGGTCCGCATCTTCGAAGTCAAGGGACAGGGTTTCGTACCCGTGACCGATTGGATGCACGGCTATCGTGACACCGTCATGCAGATGGTCAAAGACCACTAGCATTTTATCGGACCGGTCCTGAGTCGGGGCCGGTCCGGCTTTCTTAATTTTTACAAGTGTGAGAGCGGATCGTGCTGCAGCTCAACAATATCGAAGTCATTTACGACAACGTCATTCTGGTGCTGCGCGGCGTCTCGATTGAGGCGCCGGAGGGGGCAATCACCACCGTCCTTGGCGCGAATGGCGCCGGCAAGACGACGATGCTGAAGGCGATTTCGGGACTGTTGCGTCCCGAGCGTGGTGACGTGTCGCGAGGCTCAATCGAATTCAACGGTGAGCGGATCGACCGAATGTTGCCGCACCAGATCGTCCGGAACGGCATCGTCCAGGTGTTCGAAGGGCGCCGGGTTTTCGAGCATCTAACCGCTGAAGAGAACCTCATCGCCGGAGGTCATATTCTACCGTCTGCAGCCAAGCTCAAACAGAATATGGAACTCGTCTACGAGTATTTCCCAAGACTCTCCGAACGACGCGATATTCAGGCCGGTTATCTGTCCGGCGGTGAGCAGCAGATGCTGGCCGTCGGACGGGCCCTGATGTCAGAGCCGAACTACGTGTTGCTGGACGAGCCGTCGCTCGGCCTTGCGCCGATGATCGTGCAGGAGATCTTCGGCAGGATCCAGCGGCTGCGTGATGAGCAGAATGTGTCGTTTCTGCTCGTCGAGCAGAACGCCAAACTGGCGCTGGAAATCGCCGATGCCGGTTATGTCATGGAGAATGGCGCCATCGTGCTCGAAGGACAGGCGTCCCAGTTGCGCGACAATGCCGACATCAAGGAATTCTATCTAGGCATGTCCGGCGAGGACCGCAAAAGCTTCCGCGACGTGAAGCACTACCGCCGCCGCAAACGCTGGCTCGCCTGACTACCGAGGGTGGGCCTGTTTCGCCTAATGTTTGGCAATCCCCCGATGGGCGTCCTTGCCCCATAGCGCTTCGACGCGCCCGTCGCGGCCGCAGCGGTGTCGGTAGAAGCGGTAGCGGACGGGATTCTTTTTGTAATAGTCCTGGTGATAATCCTCAGCCGGGAAGAAGGGGCCGGCATCTTCTATCGTCGTGACGATCGGATCTTTTAGGATCTTCGACTCCTGAAGCGTATGCTTCGTTTCTTGTGCGATGCGCTTCTGTTCCGCGGAGGTTGCGAAGATCGCTGTCTTGTAACTTTCGCCCCGGTCGCAGAATTGACCGCCGCCGTCGGTCGGGTCGACGCTGTGAAACAGGATATCGACGAGAGCCGCGCAAGAGACTTTTTTCGGGTCGTAGGTGATCTGCACGGCTTCGCGATGGCCCGTATTGTCGGCAGACACTTGTTTGTAGGTCGGATTCGGCGTGATGCCCCCCGTATAGCCGGATATGGTGCGCACGACGCCGGGCACATTGTCGAAGTCCGATTCCACGCACCAGAAGCATCCGCCGGCGAAAATGGCAGTTTTCAGGTCTTTTTCGCTAGTTCCCGCCTGTGCGAAGGCCGTCGCGGACAGAGCTGACAACAGCAATCCGAGGACGAACGCGAGACGGAAGGATCGGTGGGGCATGGCTGTCGCTCCGAACGAAGGCAGGGGGTGGGTATTCGAACACGCCGCTCGGGGGACTATTTAGGGTATGGGCAGGCCGAAACGTACCCTTTTCGCGGAAAGTTGATCGGGCGCCAGGCCTTGCATCGTGGGTCTTCCGGCGTTATAAGGCGCGCGCTAAGAAGGACGGCTGAGGCCCTGGGTATGCCCTGACGTCCGAACAAAGATATGCGCCATAGCGTGCATGAAACGGTAACGAGGAAATCGAAATGCCCAAAATGAAGACAAAATCCAGTGCCAAGAAGCGGTTCCGTTTGACTGGCAAAGGCAAGGTACGGTTCAACAGCGCGGGACTGTCGCACATGTTGCGGCGGCGCTCGCAGAAGATGAAGCGCACCAACCGCGGGACGCAGATCATGTCCGATGCGGATGCCAAGATCGTCAAAAAATACTATTTGCCAAACAGTTAGCATAACGGAGCCACGATATGTCTCGGGTAAAACGCGGCGTGACGACACATGCTCGTCACCGCAAAGTCATCAAGGCCGCCAAGGGATCGCGCGGCCGGTCTAAAAACACTTTTCGCGCGGCAATACAGCGGGTCGAAAAGGACCTGCAATACGCCTACCGCGACCGGCGCACGCGCAAGCGTGATTTTCGCCGGTTGTGGATTCAGCGCATCAATGCCGCCTCCCGTCAGCATGGGCTGCCCTATGCGAAATTTATCAACGGGTTGAAGATCGCCGGCATCGACCTCGACCGAAAAGTGCTGTCGGATCTCGCCATTCGCGAGCCGGGCGCTTTCCAGTCATTGGTTGAGCAGGCGCAGGCAGCGCTCGCCAAGTAACGGCCTGGCCGGTTTGGCGATGGAAAACCTCGACCAACTGCGGGAAGAACTGCTGGCGTCGGTTGCGGCGGCGGACAGTCTCGATGCGCTCGACTCGATCCGTGTGTCCGAGCTTGGCCGGAAGGGCCGCGTCACGGAGATGATGAAGGGGTTGGGCGCGCTCGATCCCGAGCAACGCCGTGAAGCGGGACAAGCGCTGAATGCCGTTAAGACCGCTGTCTCGGATGCGATTGACGCGCGCCATAGTGGGCTGGCCGAAGCAGCTTTGGATGCGGAACTGGCCGCCGATCGGGTCGATATCACTCTCCCGGCCCGGCCCGAGAGCGAAGGACGTTTACATCCGATCAGCCAGACTTTCGACGAGATCATTGCAATCTTTGGCGAGATGGGGTTTTCGGTCGCCGAAGGTCCGGATATCGAGGACGATTTCCACAATTTCACCGCGCTGAACATCCCGCCCGAGCACCCGGCGCGGCAAATGCACGACACGTTCTATCTGCCGGAGAAGCCGGACGGGGAGCGGCTGGTACTGCGGACCCATACCTCGCCGGTGCAGATCCGCACCATGCAGGAGACGCCGCCGCCGCTGCGCATCATCGCCCCGGGCCGTACCTATCGCTGCGACTCCGACATGACGCATACGCCGATGTTCCATCAGGTCGAAGGGCTGATCGTCGACGAAACGACGCATATGGGGCACCTGAAGGGCTGCCTGATTGAATTCTGCCGCGCCTATTTCGAAGTGGACGACGTCCCGGTGCGGTTCCGGCCGAGCTACTTCCCTTTCACCGAACCGTCGGCGGAAGTCGACATAGGCTGCAGCCGCAAGGGTGGTGAGTTGAAGATCGGAGAAGGCGACGACTGGCTGGAAATCCTCGGCTGCGGCATGGTGCACCCGAAAGTCCTTGCGGCCTGCGGGATCGATCCGGATAAATATCAAGGCTTCGCCTTCGGCATGGGGATCGAGCGCATCGCGATGCTGAAATACGGCATTCCCGATCTGCGCACCTTCTTCGACGCCGATCTGCGCTGGCTGCGCCATTACGGGTTCGTGCCGCTGGAAGTGCCAACCCTGCTTCGGGGGCTGACCCCATGAAGTTCACCCTGGGCTGGCTGAAGGATCATCTCGATACAGACGCGCCGCTCGACGAGATCACAGACCGGCTGACCTCGCTGGGACTGGAGCTCGAGGAGCTGCACGACAGGGCGGCCGATTATGAATCGTTCGTCGTCGGTGAGGTCGTGTCCTGCGAACCGCATCCAGATGCCGACCGGTTACGAGTTTGCGTTGTCGATACCGGCGGTACCAAGATTCAAGTCGTGTGCGGGGCGCCGAACGCGCGGGCCGGCATGAAAGGTGTCTTCGCCCCGTCGGGAACGCACATCCCTGGAACCGGCCTCGATTTGAAGGAAGCGAAAATTCGCGGCGTGGATTCCAGCGGTATGCTGTGTTCGGAGCGCGAGATGGGCCTGTCGGACGATCATGACGGCATCATCGATCTGCCGGCCGATGCGCCGGTTGGCGAAAGCTATGTGTCCTATATGGGACTCGACGATCCGGTGATCGAAATCGCGCTCACGCCGGACCGGTCGGATTGCGCCGGCGTGCGCGGCATCGCGCGCGATTTGGCTGCCGCCGGCGTTGGGACGCTCAAGCCATGGCCTTATGAAGAAGTCAAGGGGAGCTTCGACAGCCCCATCGTTTGGAAGCGCGACCTGGGCGACGAGGGCAAGGCGTGTCCGATGGTGGTCGGCCGCGCGTTCCGGGGTGTCAAGAACGGGCCCAGCCCGGAATGGCTGCAGGACCGGCTGCGCGCGATCGGGTTGCGGCCGATTTCGGCGCTGGTCGATATCACCAACTATGTGACGTTCGACCTGTGCCGCCCGCTGCACGTCTTCGACATGGATAAGCTGTCCGGCGACGCGTTGACAATGCGCTTCGCGAAGAACGACGAAGAGATCGAAGCGCTGGACGGTCGCAGCTATACGCTCGACGATACGATGGTCGTGATCGGCGATGCCAAAGGGCCGCAGGCGATTGGCGGCGTCATGGGCGGTGAGGTCACCGGCTGCACCGAAGAGACGACAAATGTGTTTATGGAAGCCGCATTGTTCGATCCGGTGCGGACGGCGGCGACAGGCCGGAAACTCGCGATTGAGTCGGATGCCCGTTATCGCTTCGAACGCGGTCTCGATGCGGAATCTGCGCTTTGGGGTGCCGACGTGGCGGCGAAGCTTATTCAAGAGCTCTGTGGTGGCGAAGTCAGTGCCGTAACTGTTGCGGGCGAGATACCGGCGCCTCGGGCACCGATCCTGTTTGATCCCAACCGCGTCGAAACGCTGGGTGGAGTCGCCGTTCCCTCGGAGGAAGCGCGGCGGATCCTCGAAGGGCTTGGCTTTAAGACGCAGAAGCAGGGAGACAAAATCGAAGCCCTGATTCCGAGCTGGCGGCCCGATGTGGAAAGCGAGGCCTGCCTCGTCGAGGAAGTGCTGCGGGTCCAGGGGTTCGATAAAATTCCGGCCGTGCCGCTGGAGCGGGAAACGCCGCTGTCTCGCCCTGCGATATCGCTGCCGCAACGCCGGGTCGCATTTGCGAAGAAGGTGCTGGCGGGACGCGGCATGCTGGAGGCGGTGACGTGGTCCTTCATGCGCGATACGGAGGCCCAATTGTTCGACGGCGGTGAAGAGACATTGCGCCTCGCCAATCCCATTAGCGCCGACCTCGACGTCATGCGGCCCTCGATTCTGCCGAACTTGATCGCGGCGGCCGGCCGCAACGCGGATCGGGGGAATGGCGATGCGGCCCTGTTCGAAGTGGGTGCGGCGTGGCAAAGCGACGATGCGAAGGGGCAACGGACGGTTGCCGCCGGTGTCCGCGCCGGCATGAGCGGTCCGCGTCACTGGTCTGCGCCGCCTCGTGCTGGCGATGTGTTCGATGCGAAGGCCGATGCGCTGGCCGTACTCGGCGCTTGCGGTGCTCCCGTGGACAAGGCGCAGGCAACTGCGGATGCGCCCGGCTGGTATCATCCGGGCCGCTCTGGTGCGCTGCGTCTGGGGCCGACAGTGCTGGCCTGGTTCGGGGAAATCCACCCCAAGGTTCTGAATGCGCTGGACGTGAAGGGACCGATCGCTGCGTTTGAGGTGTTTCTCGACGTTATTCCGCAGCCAAAAGGCAAACCGGCCAAGGCCCGCCCGTTGCTCAAGGTGTCCACGTTCCAGCCCGTCAATCGCGACTTTGCCTTTGTCGTCGATCAGGACGTTCCGGCGGCGAAACTGATTGGCGCTATTCGGAATGCGGACAAGAAACTCGTCGCCGATGTCAGCGTCTTTGACGTGTTCATGGGAAAATCGATCGGTGAGGACAAGAAATCGGTCGCGCTCGCGGTAACGTTGCGGCCGTTGCAGGCGACGATGACCGATGCCGAAATTGACGCGATTGCGGTGAAAATCGTTGCGAATGTGGAAAAACAAACCGGCGGCGTTCTTCGCGGCTGACGTTGGCGCGCAATTAAGTAAATTTTAACTACGATAGAAGTTGACGGAGTCGCGCGACTCAGCGAGTCTGCGAGCGATCTTTCAATAAGCCCATAGCCATGCCCGCTTCAAAAAAGTCTTACGCCATACCTTGTGCGAGCGAATTCCGCGACCATGTTCAATCGCTTGCGGCACAGCGCGGCGTCAATGTCGGTGATTTGGCGCGGTCTGTAATGCTGGTCGTCCCGCCCGGCGCCATAGAAGGCATGGACGATCCGGGTGAACCGGCGGCCGATGACCGGGAGACGGTCGTTTTGAAGTCCGGTCCCAGCGCGGGCAAACCATGGCGTCGCAAACCCCGTCTACAGGTCCGGTTGCCGCACGGGCATAGTGTCAAGGAACTCCGCAAGGCCTTGAACCTTGCGCTGGCGATGGCCGCCGGGGAGCGTAACATTCGAGTCGAGTTGAACGGGACGCCGGATGCGGAAGAAAAACTCGGTGAAGTGGAGAAGGAAGTCGACCGCTTACGAGGGATCGTCGGCGCGTTGTCCTTCAAGCCGTTGCCGCAAGGTGTGAAGACACGCGGCGACGCCATGTATGTGCTGGGGTTTCCGCTGAACGCCAAGCTTGGGCCGGACCTCGTGAAGTCGCGCTTCCGAATGCTGGCATCGATCCATCACCCCGACAGCGCCTATGGCGACACGCGCCGCATGAGCCAGCTCAATCAGGCGATGGCGAAGTTGCGTGCGCTGGGGATTTACCGGTGACGTAACACCGCGGTGGATGTGCGTGTGTCGGCGGCCGGTTGGTAATGGATGGCGATCTCCGAAAGACCGTCGATCCACTCATCGACATTGGCGCCCGGTGCCAGTTCGAACGCATCGAAACCACAGCGCAGCATGAACTGCGCCTGATCTCGCAGGATTTGCCCAACGGCGCGGATTTCTCCTTCGAATCCAAATCGTTCACGCAATAGCCGCGCGGTTGAGTAAGATCGCCCGTCCGTAAAAGCCGGGAATTCCAGGGCGATCAATTCGATGGTGTCCAGAGCATCGGCGATGTCATCGACGACTGCGTCGCTCGATAGACGCAGGCCGATGGGGACGTTGCGTTGCCGCAAGCGCTCTTTTTCGTTCCGCCAACGATTGGCGGAGACGATTGCCGGTTGATCTATGGGCACAATCGTATCGTCATCGACGGTAACCCACTCGTTTTCGACGACCGCACCATTCTTAACGAGCGTCATAAAGCGCCTCCTTGAACGGGGATTGGCCGATGCGTTCATAGGTGTCGACGAAGCGCTCGCCGTCGTATCGCTGCTCGAGATAGATGTTTACGAGTGTTTCGATCGCGTCCACGACATTGTCGCTGGAGAAGGCGGGCCCGATGATCTTGCCGATGGCGGCGTTTTCGTCCGCGCGGCCGCCGAGCGTGATCTGGTAGTACTCCTCGCCCTTCCGGTCGACGCCGAGAATACCGATGTGCCCGACGTGATGATGGCCGCACGCATTAATGCATCCCGATATCTTGAGCCGCAGTTCTCCAATGTCGTGTTGCCGGTCGAGATTGGCGAAAAGCCGGCTGATCCGCTGTGCCACGGGGATCGAGCGCGTCGTCGCAAGCCCGCAATAGTCGAGGCCGGGGCAGGCGATGATATCGCTAATCAGTCCGATATTTGCCGTTGACAGCCCCTGCGTGCGCAGCCCCTGCCACAGCGCGTACAGGTCCGATTGGCGGACATACGGCAGGACCAGGTTCTGCTCATGCGTGACACGGATCTCGCCGAGGCTGTAGCGTTCGGCGAATTCGGCCATCGCGTCCATCTGCTCGGCCGTTGCGTCTCCGGGCGCTTCGCCTTCGGGCTTCAAGGAAACCGAGACGATCGCGTAACCGCTTTGTTTATGGCGGGCCACATTCGTTCGGGCCCAATCCGAGAATGCGTGATCTTCGAATAGTTTTGCGTTGTAACCACTCGTCTCGGCCGGTTCGTAGGACGGTGGATCGAAGAACGCGGCGATTCGTTCCACTTCTGCAGAATCAAGATTCGGCCCTGCGTCGCGAAGCTGTTCCCACTCCGCTTCGACCTGATCGCGGAAGACCTCGGTGCCCAACTCATGGACCAGGATCTTGATCCGCGCCTTGTATTTGTTGTCGCGCCGGCCGGCGAGGTTGTAGACCCGCAGGATGGCCTCCAGATAGGACAGCAATTGGTCCTTGGGGAGGAAATCCCGGATAGTCTTGGCGATCATCGGCGTGCGGCCCTGGCCGCCGCCGACCATTACTTCGAACCCCACCTCGCCTGCTTCATTGCGCTGCATGGCGAGGCCGATATCGTGTACCCGCACGGCCGCTCTGTCTTCGTAGGCGCCGGTGACGGCGATTTTGAACTTGCGCGGCAGGAACGAGAACTCCGGGTGGAGCGTCGACCACTGCCGGATGATCTCGCAAGTGATGCGGGGGTCCTCGATCTCATCGGCCGCGACGCCGGCGAACGGATCGGCGGTGGTGTTGCGGATCGTGTTGCCGCTGGTCTGGATCGCATGCATCTCGACCTTTGCTAGATCGGTCAGGATATCCGGTGCTTCTTCCAGTTTCGTCCAGTTGAACTGGATATTCTGGCGGGTCGTGAAGTGGCCATAACCCTTATCGTACCGGCGCGCGATGTGGGCGAGCATGCGCATTTGTTCAGACGACAGTGTGCCGTAGGGAATCGCGACGCGAAGCATGTAGGCGTGCAGCTGCAGATACAGGCCGTTGAGCAGCCGCAGCGGCCTGAATTCATCCTCGCTCAGCGCACCGTCGAGCCGCCGTTGAACCTGATCGCGAAACTGCGCGACCCGCTCGCCAACCAGCTGGCTGTCGTAGGCATCGTAGCGATACATGGTCAGGCGACCCGCTTCAGGCCGTCGACTGAAGCATCTGACAGCGTGTTGATTGTGCCTGTCGGGCCTGCCGCGCGGATTTGCTCGCGCCGCTGCACCGGCCAAGCCGATCCGCTCGAAGCATCGATCTCGATCAGGTAGGGGTCGACAGCGACTTGCGCTGCCACCGCGCGTTGCGCGGTTTCAAGAAGCCATTCGCTTTCTTCATCGCTGGTCGCGATATGGCTGTCCGCGACGTTATCGGACCAGTCGCCATCCCAAGTCAGGAACGCCACGCGGCCATCGCCAAGTAGGTTCGCAGTCACGGCTTGCTGTGTCATGTCATTCTCCACGGTGTGTTTGTTTTTCAGACCGCGATCGCTTCGCGGGTGAGGGGGCGTGCGTCGGCGAGCGCCGCGACTGAGCCAATAACGGCGAGCGCCGGTCCGGTTATGCCGTTGTTCCGGATCATCGCTTCCAGCTCCGACAGCGATCCGGTTACCGTTCTTTGGCTGGGCAACGTGCCGTTTTCGATAATCGCCGCGGGTGTTGCGGGATCGAGCCCGTTCTTGATAAGGCGGTCTGCCGTGACGCCCGCTGTGCTGACCGCCATGTAGAACACGAGTGTCTGCCGGGACTGCGCGAGTGCGGTCCAATCCGGTCCGTCGTTGCCGGCCGCGGCATGCCCGGTAACGAAGGTAACGGCGCCGGCATGGTCGCGGTGGGTGAGCGGAATGCCGCTTGCCGCCGCGCATCCGGTGGCGGCCGTAATGCCGGGAACCACCGTTGTGCGGATACCCGCCCGCTGGAGATATTCCAGTTCCTCGCCGCCGCGTCCGAAGATGAAGGGGTCGCCGCCTTTCAGCCGTACGACCGTTCGGCCCAGCTGCGCCTCACGGACGAGTAGCGCATTGATTCCCGTTTGTGGTACCGCATGCGCGTCCTTCTTTTTGCCGACGAAAATTTTACGGCTGTCGGGCCGAGCGTAGTCGAGTATTTCCGGCCCGATCAGGCGGTCATAGACGATCACGTCCGCTTGCTGGATGAGCCGCAAAGCGCGCACTGTCAGTAAGTCGGGATCGCCGGGGCCTGCGCCTACGATATGGACGATGCCGTTGTTGTTTATGAGCTTAAGAGGGTCCATGAAGCTGCGACCTTGGAGGCTATATTTGTGTGTTTAATATTATAAAACACTATATTAGTGTATTAAATAATTAATCAACATAATTCTGCGGAAAATAAATCATGAGGCCGTGATAAGAGCGCGTCGAAATAGCGCGTGGCGAGAATCTGGCGAATCCCTGTAGGTTGCCTGATCTGCCGCTGGAAAACCGGACCTGTTGATGGCCTACGAGCTGCGCGCAGCAGCACTGCAACGCGAAGGCGCCCCATTCTCGGTGGCGGTTTGGCTGTTCGTTTGTGCGGGGATGGTAATGGCGATGATGATGATCGGCGCCATTACCCGCCTTACGGAATCCGGCCTGTCGATGGTCGAGTGGCGGCCGCTGATCGGCGCCTGGCCGCCGACCAGCGAGGCGGAATGGCAGCGTGTCTTCGACTTATATCGCCAGACTTCGGAATACCAGCTTGCCAATGCCGGCATGGCACTGGCGGAATTCAAGACGATCTTTTGGTGGGAATTCATTCATCGGCTTTGGGGACGTTTGATCGGCGTCGTGTTTGCGATGCCCTTCGTGGCTTTTTTGATCCTGAAAAAGATACCTCGATCAATGACCCCGCACCTGGTTGCGCTGTTCGTACTGGGTGGGCTCCAAGGCCTGATCGGTTGGTGGATGGTCAAAAGCGGCTTCGTCGACCGCATCGATGTCAGCCAGTATCGGCTGACGGTTCATCTCGGCATCGCCTTCGGGATTCTCGGTTATTTGCTGTGGCTCGCGCTCGATATCGTCGCCCCGCGCGGCTCGCCGGCGTCGGACGGGTTGCGCCGGCGGGGATGGCTCACTCTCGGTGTCCTTTCCGCGACCGTTTTGGCCGGCGGCCTTGTCGCGGGATCGCACGCCGGTCTGACCTATAATACGTGGCCGTTGATGGACGGGGCTATCGTGCCCGAGGGCATCTTCGATCTGTCGCCCTGGTGGCTGAACGGATTTGAGAACATCGCGACTATCCAGTTCGATCATCGCATGCTCGCCTATATCAGCCTCGGCAGCATCCTGTGGCTGTGGCTCGGTGTGCGCTGGGCGCATACATCGCCGCTTGCCCGGCTTGCCGCTGGCGCGCTGGCCGCAATGGCGCTGGTTCAGGTCATTCTTGGCGTGGCGACCCTGCTGATGGTGGTGCCGCTGCCGCTCGCGGTGCTGCATCAGGCCGGTGCGGCGACGTTGTTTGCCTTGGCGGTGTGGACAGTGCACGCGCTGTCCGGCCGCGGATAATCCAGAGGACGGCCCCCGGCAGGCCCGCGGCCATGACCAAGATGCCGAGCGTCACCGATACCGTCAGCGCCGGCGCGGTGGCGATCCCGAAGAAGGCGAACAACCACATCAGCGCAGCCTCGCGCAATCCCCAACCGCCGAAGGTTATGGGAAACGTTGCTAGCAGCAGGACAGGCGGGGTAAGGGCCAAACAGACGAGCAATCCCGGTGAGGCGTTTGCGGCCAGCGCCAGAAGATAGACCGCCGCACCCGCACCGAGATGGATAAGCAACGATTGGCTGAGAACGAGCAGCCCTTCGGCCGACAACAGAATCCGGCGCGCGGTCTGTGCGGCATCGCCGACCCAGGCAAGCCATCGCCATCGAATTTTGGCGAAACGCTCGCCGATCAGAATTACCAGGGCGAGCCCCACGCTCACGGCGAGCAACGCCAGCAAAGCCGACTGACCCGCCCCTGGCAGAAGCATGAGTCCGGTCAGGATCAGTGGTGTTAGCGCCAGGAACCCGGCGATGCGTTCCAGAACGATACCCGCGGTCGCGGTGCCGAGTTTTGTGCCGTCCGCCCGTAGCATCCAGACCCGGGCTGCGTCGCCGCCCACGGTCGTGGACAGAGTCTGGTTAAAGAACATCGCGATGAAGAACAGGCGCAGGGCGTCGCCCCAGGGCAATTTACCGTCTTGTAGGCGTATGATCGTGCGCCAGCGCCAGGCGCTCAGGACACCATGCAGGAGCAGAACCAGAAAGGCGGCTGCAACTGGGGCTATCTCCAGGTCGGGGATACGAGCAAAAGCGGCGGAAAGATCGAAACGCGACCAAAGCCAGGCGAGCAGTGCCGCGGAAACGCCGGCCTTAAGGACGACGAACAGGCATTTTCGGCGCATGCGCGCGTCAGTTTCCGCCGGCGCGGTCCAGGATCGCGTGCAGGAGAACCTGACATCCGGCGGCAATATCTTCCGGCGTCGCGTTCTCGATCTCGTTGTGACTGATGCCGTCTTCGCACGGCACGAAGATCATGCCCGTCGGCGAGACCTTCGCCATGTAGATCGCGTCGTGGCCGGCACCGCTGACAATGTCCATATGGGTGTAGCCGCCGATCTCCGCCCCCTTGCGCACCGCATTGACGCAATCCGGGTTGAAGACGGTCGCGGGGCAAGACCATATCTGATTGAAACCCAGTTCCAATGTATTCGCCTTGGCGGCTTCTTCCGATGCGGCGCGCAACGCATCATTCATTTCCGCCAGCGTCGCGTCGCTCGGGTGCCGGAAGTCGACGGTCAGGAACACCTCGCCGGGGATGACGTTGCGGCTGTTCGGTTTCGATTCCAGCATGCCGACGGTAGCACAGGCGCCGGGCTGGAAGTCATGCCCAATGCGGTTGACCGCGGTGACAATCGACGCCGCGCCGACCAGCGCGTCCCGCCGGACCGCCATCGGTGTGGGGCCGGCATGGCTTTCGCGGCCGATCAGAGTGATCTCGTACCAACGCTGTCCTTGCGCGCCGCTGACGATGCCGATCGTCTTTTCCTCGTCTTCGAGGATCGGGCCTTGTTCGATATGCGCTTCGAAATAGGCCGTCGCCGGGCGATCGCCGCAGCCTTCTCCTTTGTAGCCGATGCGTTCCAGCTCGGCTCCAAAGGTCAGCCCATCGCCATCCGTTTTCGCCCACGCATCTTCGAGTTCGAATTCGCCCGCGAATACACCGGAGCCGACCATCGCCGGCGCGAAACGGCTGCCTTCCTCATTTGTCCAAACGACGACTTCGACCGGTGCTTCGGTCTCGAAATCTGCATCGTTCAGAGAGCGGACCACTTCCAGCCCCGCGAGGACGCCATAGGCGCCGTCGAACTTGCCGCCGGTTGGCTGGCTGTCGAGATGGCTGCCGGTCATGACCGGCGGCAGATCATTGTTGCGGCCCGGCCTTCGCGCGAACATGTTGCCGACGGCGTCGAAACTCACCGTGCAGCCTGCCGCTTCGCACCAGCGCGTAAACAGATCCCGGCTGTCGCGATCGAGATCGGTCAGCGCCAGGCGATTGACGCCGCCCTTTTCGGTTGCGCCGATCTGCGCCATTTCCATCAGGCTGCCCCAAAGCCGGGCGCCGTCGATTTTCAGATTTTCCATTGCCGCCTGTCTCCCGATGCGTCGATCCACCGATCATACCGCATCGGGAAGACGGGGAAACGGGTTACCCGCTCACGATCAGGCGATAATCCGGCGTGGTATTGAGCGGGCAGGAATAGACATACTCGCCGGGTTTGAGCTCAACTTCGTAGTCGAGGGTGGTGCCCGTTGTGAGGCCGCCGCCCGATACGCTGGTCTTGGTCAGCTTATGGACCGGATTGCGCCAGTCGTAATCCTTGTCGCGGACCCAGAAGCCAAGCGGATAGGACACGTTCTTGTTGGTCACCCGGAAGATGTACTTGCCTGGTTTCAGCTTGAGCGGTTCCGCCTTGGTCAGCCGTTCGGCGCCGCTCTTGGCGTTGATGGCTTCGCAATCGGCTTTCTGTTGCGATGTGTATTTGTGGTCGACATTGTTTTCGGATTCGATGAACTGACAGGCAACCTGAGTCAGCTCGATCACCGTGGGCTCGGCGGCCATGGCGCTGGCGCCGAAGGGAATCGCGAAGACAAGACCCAGGACCGGCAGGCCCGTCCGGCTAAGAAATTTATGCAATATCGCCTCCTATACTTATTCCGTTGGCTGAAAACCCCGCGGCCAGACGTTGGGAATTATCTGGCGTGTCGGATTGCGGACACAAGATGCTAAAATGTAAAGTTTTTGTAATGGGATACGTGCCTGGACATGGCGCGTGCCGCGACATAGAAGCGAGCCATGCAGACACTAGATTTCGGCGGAATCACAGTCGACCGGGTCGTCGAATCGGAAGGGCCGAGCTTCCATCCTGGCTTTATATTCCCCGAAGCCACGCAAGAGGCGCTCGCGGGCGAACGAGACTGGCTCCTGCCGCATTTCCTGGATGCGGAAAGCGGCCGGCTGCTGATGAGCCTGCACAGCTATATTATTCGCACCAAGCATCACACAATTCTGGTCGACACCTGTGTCGGCAACGACAAGGAACGTCCTTCGACGCCACCCTGGCATCGCCGCGACTCCGCCTGGCTGGACGATTTGCGGGCAATGGGTGTGCCTCCTGAATCGGTAGATTTCGTGCTGTGCACGCATCTGCATGTCGATCACGTCGGCTGGAACACAAGGCTAGTGGACGGTCGCTGGGTCCCGACCTTTCCCAATGCCCGATACCTATTCCATAAGGACGAGTACGCGCATTGGGAGACCAACGAGATGCCCCATGTCGGGTCCGGCACGACCGAAGGCAGCTTCGAGGACAGTGTCCTGCCGGTGGTGGCGGCTGGACTGGCCGACTTCGTCGACGGCGATCATGGAATCGAGGACGGGCTGTTCCTCGAAGCGTCACCCGGTCATACGCCGGGTCACGTCTGCCTGCATCTCGAAGGAGGCGGGAGCCATGGGCTCTTCACCGGGGACATGATGCATCACCCGGTACAGATCGCGTATCCGGAATGGAACAGCCGCTATTGTTTCGACCCGGACCGCTCGCGGGCGACGCGTCAGTCTTACCTCGAGCGCTATGCGGATACGGCGACGCAGATTTTGGCGGCGCATTTCCCAGCACCGGTGGCTGGGCGCATCATCTCCAACGGTGCGCGCTGCAAATTTTCCGTTTAGGCGCTTTCCTTGAGCCGGGATGCCTTCTTGCGCTCGTGGGGATCGAGGAAACGCTTACGCAAACGGATGCTGTCCGGGGTCACCTCTACCAGCTCGTCATCCTGAACATAGGCAATTGACTGTTCGAGAGACAGCCGCCGCGGTGGGGTCAGACGCACCGCCTCGTCGGTACCGGAGGCGCGGACATTGGTGAGCTGCTTGGACTTTAGCGGATTGACTTCAAGATCGTTGGTGCGGCTGTTTTCGCCAATGATCATGCCGGTGTACACCGGTATGCCAGAACCGATGAACAGCGTTGCGCGCTCTTCCAGCCCCATTAATCCATATGCAACGCTCTTGCCGGAATTGGTCGAGATCAGAACGCCGCTGCGCCGCCCCTCGACCACGCCGGCATAGGGCCCGTACTCGCGGTAAACCCGGTTCATGACCCCGGTGCCGCGTGTCTCGGTTAGGAAGTCGCCGTGATAACCGATCAGGCCACGTGAGGGTGCTACGATATGCAGCCGCAGTTTGCCGCCGCCGGACGGGCGCATCTCCGCCACCTTGCCGCGGCGTTTGGCAATCGATTCCATGACCGTGCCCGAGAATTCTTCGTCGACGTCGATGACCACGTCTTCATAAGGTTCTTGCATGGCGCCGGTTTCTGGGTCCTTGCGCGTCAGCACCCGGGGGCGGCTGATCGAGAGCTCGAAACCTTCTCGGCGCATGGTTTCGATAAGCACGCCCAATTGCAGTTCGCCGCGCCCGGCGACTTCGAACGCATCGCCATCCTCGGTCTCCGTCACGCGGATCGCGACATTGCCTTCCGCCTCCGCCAGCAGCCGGGCGCGGATCAAACGCGAGGTGACTTTCTTGCCCGATTGCCCGGCGAGCGGCGAATCGTTGACCGAAAAGATCATCGCCAGTGTCGGCGGATCGACCGGTTCGGCGGGCAAGCTTTCCGTAACTGCCAGATCACACAGCGTGTTGGACACTGTCGCGTCGCCGAACCCCGCTATGGCGACGATGTCGCCGGCATGTGCCTCATCAACGGGTGTGCGCGAAACTCCATCGAAGACCAGTACCTTTGTGATCCGGGTCTGATCCACTTTATTGCCGTTAAGGTCGAGCGCCTTGGCCGTCATATTTGCCCGGACCGTGCCGGATTCGATGCGCCCGGTAATCACGCGTCCAAGATATGGGTCGCTTTCAAGGGTCGTGGCCAACATGCGGAGTGGCCCCTCTCCGGTAACTGTTGGCGCGGGGACATGCCGGACGACCGTGTCGAACAGAACCGACATGTCGTCGTCCAGTTGGCCTGAATCGGCCGACGCTTTCCCCTGTTTGGCAGACGAAAACAGAACGGGGAAGTCGAGTTGTTCTTCGTTTGCCTCAAGCATGACGAACAGGTCGAAGACCTCATCGTGCACTTCGTCGGGCCGCGCGTCGGGCTTGTCGACCTTGTTGACGACGACGATTGGCTTGAGCCCCAGCTTCAGCGCCTTGGCTGTCACGAACTTGGTCTGCGGCATCGGCCCTTCCGAGGCGTCGACCAGCAGCAAAACGCCGTCGACCATGCCCAGGATGCGTTCCACCTCGCCGCCGAAATCGGCATGGCCCGGTGTGTCGACGATGTTGATGCGGGTCCCCTGCCAATTGACCGAAGCGCATTTCGACAGGATCGTAATACCCCGTTCGCGCTCCTGATCGTTGCTGTCCATGACGCGTTCAACGACTTGCTGATTGGCACGGTACAGCCCGCTTTGCTGCAGCAGCGCGTCGACGAGTGTCGTCTTGCCATGGTCGACATGGGCGATGATGGCGATATTGCGGATGTCCACGGTGGGCCCTTTGCACGATTGTCGGAGGAGCGGCGACGCCGCGTTGGCCGCCTTCTAATCGATCCGAGTCGGGAAATCCAGCCTTTGTATCGTAGGAATGGTTAACGTATTCGCACCGTGATGGCTGTGTTCAGGGCTTTTAGCTGCCCGCCGTCTGTTCTGCGGATCAGAGGGCGGAGCAAGGGCATAAACAGCTTTGCCAACCCGCGGGCTGCGCAGTCCGCCTGCAAGGTGACGCGCGTTGCGGTGCCTTCCGGTGCGACTGTATAGCGGTAGGTCGCGGTAACCGGCCCTTGAACGGATTGCAGCGAAATCGATTGTTCGGGGATAAATTCAACGACTTTCGTGCTTCGTTTCGCGCCGCGTGCCGTGAAGACCAACTCCGACCCCAGAGCCAATACGCCGCCATCACGCAGGCGCATATCCTCGATCCCCGACATCCAGGCCGTCATTATCGCCGGGTCCGTGAGATGGCGCCAGACGACGCCCACGGGAGCCTCGATGGTTTCCTCTACCGAAAAGATCATATGTGTTTCCTTGTTCCGGCTGGTCATGCGCCGGAGTAGTACGAACCGTTCGGTGTTCCTGTCTTGTAAAAAAATGACCTACCGTTGTGGCGCGAAGTGGACGCTTTCGCCTTTTCCCAGTTCGGGCAAATCTTGTCGGCGTTGCGCCAGGTATTGCGTTGGGTGAAGGCCGGAGAAGCGGCGAAATTCGCGATTGAAATGGGCCTGATCGTAAAAACCGAACCCGGCGGCCAGATCGGACCAGTTCACCGGTGCAGCGGGGGCAATCGCTTCGAGCAATGCTTGCAGGCGATAGATGCGGCACAGCGTTTTCGGATTGACGCCAATGGCGGTCTTGAAGGTAGCGTTCACATGGCGCGGGCTGCGATCGGCCATACGGTACGCCTCCAACAGGGTGATCTGGCCCTGGCGATCCCGAATATGGTCATAAAATGTGCTGAGCCATGGCTTGATTCCCCGTTTGGGCAAGGTCGACAGGGCTGCATGGATCGCTGCGTGGGCTTGTTCGGTTTCGGCGTCTGCCGCCAACCCTTCGACGGTACTGATGAAATGGCCGGGCAGGATGTCGCGTGCATCCATTGTTTGGTCCGTCAACGCTCGCATATCGATACCGAATAGCGCATGAAAGCCGATCGGCTCGAAGAGCAGGCCAACGACATGGGTTTCCCCACCCGGCGTGTTGAAGGTCGGCGTTGTTTGCATGCCCTGAAGCCAGCTATGGTCGAACGATGGGTTTTCGAGCGGATCTTCTGATTTGCCGACGTGATGCGGCACGCCAAGATTGAAGATTACGACGGCGAGGCCGTTGGGCAGGATCTTATCCGAACGGTACCCAATCCGGCCTTGGGCAAAGAAACTCCGCCGCAGATAGGATTTGAGTTCCGGTGGAGGTTCAAATGGCAAGAAACGGAAGTCCATCGCTCACGCAATTCCGGCAGTTCTTCTTGGGTTTGGTCTAATCGATTTTCTGGAGCGGCGCCAGGATCGACAACTTGTCACCATACTGCGGCGCTATGCTATAAGGCAGCCATTCGCGCCCGTAGCTCAGCCGGATAGAGCACTTGATTCCTAATCAAGGGGTCGCAGGTTCGAGTCCTGCCGGGCGCGCCAAATTTCATAATGCATGATTCTCCCAGGTCAGTTTGACCTGACGCCACGCCGATTAGTAGTACAATCGGTTTAGTGCGACAGTATGTTGCGAGTGAGCGAATCGATAAATCCGGCGCGATACGACCGAATGTGACATTGCGCTCTCGTGCTATTTTTAAACGGGGAGGATTTGGCCGTTTCCAAAACTAAATTCTCGAATTGAAATAAACGAGACCATTTTTTCAAATGCGCCTTATCGTATAATCCAGCGGAATGCTTCGGCATTCACTCTCACACATTATGCATAGTCCGGTCGATATCCCATCCGCCAGCGCTGCCTTCGGACCTGTGACTGTTACATGGTGCCAGGCTGACGTTGATTTCCCCGTCCGCGGGTCCAGGATGTGCCCGACTGTCCCGGCTGGGTCAAATGCCGTCCCGAGCGACGATGAGGTTGCAATGGCGCCGTGCGATACTGGCAGAACCCGTTGCCCAATATGGTCATCTACCGCAACCTGCCATGGCCTACCGTCGGGACGACGGCCAAGCGCGACAATCTCGCCCATATCGACCAATACGTTCGACAGCCCCTCCGCCCGCAACAATTGCGCCACCCTGTCCGTGATATATCCCTGTGCGATACCGTTGAGCGATAGGGCGCACCCAGCGGCGCGGAATCCGATTTCTTTGGGTGAGAAGTGAAGCAAATCCCAGCCAGTCGATTGCAATGCGTTATCGATTTCCCCTTGCGAAGGTTTGCGGCCGGACGAATAGGCTTCGGCATATAATCGCCAAAGCGGCTGGATGGTCGGGTCGAAAGCCCCGCCGGTCATCCGATGGACAGCGCGGCAGATACCCAACAACTCCAACAGTTCGGGGGGCGGGTCGGATAGCTGGCCGGCCGCGTTCAGTCGGGATAGGGCGCTGTCGCGCCGGTATAGACTGAATATCCGTTCCAGCCGCGCAACTTCGGCCAGCGCCGTTGCCACCAAGTCGGGCGCATTCTCACGCGGCAGCACGATTTGCGCTGCCGCGCCGAGCGCCGTTCCCTTCCATCGGTAAGCCCTTCCGGCAGCTGCCGCTGGCCCCATGGCCAGTCCGAGGCCTGCACCGGCAATGATCGAAATGAACCGCCGCCGGCCGATCATTTCGCACCGGCTGGCAGGCTGCCAATTTCGACTGGCGCCAGGACGTCGCTCTGGACGATTTCAGCAAATCGTTTGACCATGCCGCCCCGCTCGCGGGCGAAGGACACGGCATCCTCCTGTGTTCCGAACGGTACCAGTTCGGGCGCGCCCATGCCGCCCACCGCATCGGAACCCACGACATAATATGCAGATTCGGCAGCAAGCCAGTTGTTGTCTCCCGGTTGCCCCCAGTCCGTCGCCTTGCCCATATCGTTGACATAGAACGCCGTTACATCGGCAATGCGCTCGCCGAGCTTGATATAGGCGAGGCCGTCCCGGACCTGGCTGAACCAGATTGGCATGGCATATCCGGCGAGATGGACCTGACCCTTCGGGCCGGTATGCTCCAGGATATGCATCTGGCAATAGTGCCCCAGGGCGTCTTCGCTCATGGCCAGGGGCGGTGGTACGTCGCGCGCTTCGTCGTTGCATGCGGCGAGAAGCAAAACGGCAAAGATCAATAGGTATCTCATGGCTCCAACCTCCTGAATAGATACCAGGCGAGCGTCAGCGTGGCCGGCGGCCACAGTGCGAGGGCGAGTTGCGGCACAAGTGGTGATAGAGTACCGCCCGACATCGAGAAGCCCGAGGCGAGAGATGCTGCCTCCGAACCCGCTAGATTGACGATACGGAAGGCGTCCGCCGGATTCGCGACCAGCAGCCACGGGAAAACCTTCGACGTAAACAGCCCGCCCTCATCGGCGACCAGCGCACCGAGCAGCCCCAAATCGTAAAGAACGGTGCCGACCAGCCACACGCCGATCACCAGCCCGGCAGCAGCGCCGGGCTGTCGTACAATGCCGGAGATCGCGTAACCGCAGCCAAGAAAGGCTGCGCCGAGCAGAATGGCGGTGACGAACAGCACCAGCAGGGCGGTTAGGCCCGACGCCGATGCGCCGCCGAGGACAACGGACATTGTCGCAGCGATCCCGAATCCGATCGACAGAGCAGCGGTCAAGGTCGCCAGATGGGCGGCAAACTTGCCGATCAGAAAGGCCGCCTTGGAAATCGGATAAGACAGCGCGAGAGCCAGCGTGCCGCGCTCCAGTTCGCCCGCAATGGCGTCGAACGACAACAGCAAGGCAATCAACGGCACCAGATAGACGGACAATGTCGTCAGATTGGCCACCGTCACGGTCAGGCGATCGACACCCAGCGCACCGGCCGGCGCCGACCCGGCCAGGGTCAGAACGATCGCAAAGAGCGACATGAGACCGACGGCGATGGCAACCCATAGATTTCGGCGCGCGACTAAAAGCTCGAACCGGGCGATGTTCAAAACGCCGCTCATGTGATGTCCCCTTCTTCGACGCTGAAATGCCGATAGAGTTCGTCCAACCCGGCCGGAATGATGTCGATGTCCTCGACGAACTCCCGGACCGAACTGACGGCTGCAAGGCTGTCGACCTTATCTGCTTCGCTGCATTGCAATTCGATGGCGCGGCCATTGAGCCGGCGACCGCCGAGATTGCTTATCAGGTTCTCGACATGCTCCGGCTGGCTGGTGATACGCAATCGGACGGGCAGGCCGGCCGCACGGCGCAGCGTCTCGATATTATCGTTGGCGACCAACTGTCCGGCCCGCAAAATTGCGATGCGGTCGGTCTTCGCCTCCATTTCGGTCAGGGCATGCGACGACAACAGCACCGCACCGCCGGCATCGGCGAGCTCGTCGACCAATTCATAGAATTGCCAGCGGGCGACCGGGTCGAGACCCGATGTCGGCTCGTCCAACAGGGCAAGGCGGGGCCGGCCCAACAGCGCCTGGGCAAGGCCCAGCCTCTGACACATGCCCTTGGAGTAGGTCCGGATGCGGCGGTCGGCATCCTGGTCGAGCCCGACACGGGTCAGCAGGTCGTCTGCGCGAGAAGACGGCTCGCCGCGCAAGCGGGCAAAGTGGCATAGCTGCTCGCGGCCGCTGAGTGCTGGGTGGAACGCAACGCTTTCGGGCAGATAGGCCGCCATGCGCCGCGCCGCTTGCGTCCCCGGCGCCTCCCCAAAAACGGAAATGGTGCCGGCATCGATTGTCGTGAGGCCCAGAATCATGCGCATCAGCGTCGTTTTGCCGGCACCGTTGTGTCCCAGCAGGGCGACGCGTTCGCCCGCTTCGATGCAGAGGTCGACCTCTGCGACGGTCACGCGTTCGCCGCGCCGCTTGAGAGCGCCCTTAATCTCCAACGCTTTCATCGCGCCACCTGCCAGGATGTGAAGCGCTGCGGGATCGGCTGCATCAGCGGACGGCTATCGACGACGCCGCCTGGGTTGAGCGACGGAAATGCCGAGAGCGACCAGCGGATCAACTGTACGGCCGGGGACCCCAGCAGCAGCTTCGCGGCCGGCTGAGTCCAGAGAATGCGGTCCATCTTGTCATTAGGACGGAAGTTCGAATCGGCGAGACCGTCGCCATCCAGATCGTAAGCGGCATGATCGGACCAGAAGTTCCCGCGCCCGCCGGTACTCCAATCGAGCCAGCGCGAACCGACATATTTCACTTGCGTTCGATTGCCAATGAAGGCGTTGCCGGTGAAGCGGTTGCGCTCCGATCCGGCGGTAAAATGCACGCCGATGCCGCAGCGCTCGAAACGGTTCCCCTCGATTCGATTCTTGTGGGCGTTGTAGATGAAGACACAGCGGTCGCCCACATTCTCGACCAGATTGCCTTCGACAAGGCTGCTGTTGGTGTAGTTCAGCATGATACCGTAGTCACGGTCCCCAATGGAGCGATTGCCGCGGACCGTCAGATTTTTCGAAAACATCAAGGCGTAGCCAAGATGGTTGCCGATGGACAAATTGTCCGAAACGACACTGTCGTGCGCATACATGTAATGAATGGCAAAGCGCAATTCGCGGAAGCGGTTGCCAATAAAGGTATTGTTGCGAGAGGTGTTGACGAAAATGCCATCACGCCCCCAGCGGATATCGTTACCGACGACCTGGGTGCCCGGCGCATTCCAGACATAAACGCCATTACCTCGGCTATTCATTCTATGACCGCGGCGTCCGACGATTTCGTTGCCGACAACCCGGGCATTGCGTGCGCCGTGAACGTCGACACCGATGAGATTTCCAACCAGACGATTTCCCTCGACCAGGGCGCCCTCGGCGCTTTTCATCAAGACAATCGCCGAGTCGCGATGCTCTGCCGACGACCCCGATCCCGAAATGACAAGGCCTCGCAGTACGACATCGGCAGACGCAACCGTAATTACCGAACCGAGATCATTACCCACGACGTGCGCTTTTCCGCCGCCGATCAATTCCAAAGGCTTGTCGATACGGACCGGGCCTTGATGGTCGCCCGGAAGGAGGCGCAGCCTGTCGCCAAGCTGTGCCTCTCCGATCGCATTTGCCAACGCCCCGGCCCGCGCCGGCACGGCGATTTCCGCCGCACCGGCGTCCGCCGCCGCCAGCCCCAGGAGGAACAGCAGACAGCGGCACAGGATTCCGGGGCGCCCGAGCATCAGGCGTTCCTGGGCTCGACGAACATTCTGCCGCGCATTTCCATATGCAGCGCGTGGCAGAACCATTGGCAATAATACCAATGCACACCTGGCCGATCGGCCTTGAAGGTGACCGAGGCTGTGGCCTGAGGGCCCACTTCGAAGGCGATACCGTGGTTGCCCAGGGTGAAGCCATGCGTCAGGTCGTCGACGTCATCCAGGTTCGTGATATAGATCGTTACCTCGTCACCCTGTTTCACGGTGAATGTCTCGAGCGAGAAACTGGGAGCGACCGATGTCATATAGACGCGGACCTTATTGCCGTCCCGGATCGGTTTCTCGGCACCTTCCTCAAGGTCGACACCGTCCGCCTTCGCTTGTTTTCGCGCTTCCTCCCAAGTTGGATCTGTACGTTTCCAGATGCTATCCGGATTGACCTTGGAACGATGCACCATGATACAGTCATGCGGTTCCGCGAAGGTTGGGCTGTCATGCACGACTACAGGGTTGCCGTCAGCAATATTGATCAGCTGTTCATTTTCCGGCTTTAGCGGTCCAACATTGATGTACCGGTCTTTCGAGAACTTGTTCAGCGAGACGAGCCATTTCCCATCCGCTTCCTTGGTCTCGCCCATCGATGAGTGATTGTGTCCCGGCTGATAATGGACGTCCGTCTTCGCGAGAATCGGGTCGATTTTCTCGCCTTTGAACTGACGAATCGCCTTCTCCATGTTCCACTTGCACATCTGGCTATCGAGGAAGAGCGTCGTGTAGCAATTGCCCTTGCCGTCGAATGCTGTATGTAGCGGGCCAAGGCCCAGTTCCGGTTCGGCAACGATACAAGACCGGGGGTCGGCGCCGTTGAACACAGCATCCACCTTGTTGACGTCGATGACGGAGACCGTCGGCGAAAGCTTGCCGTTGATCACCACGTGCTTCCCGTCCGGGGCCGTATTGCAGCCATGCGGACTGTTCGGTATCGACACGTAGGCGGTGAGCTTGGAGCCTTTGCGGCCGTCCACAACCGGAACGCCATTGTGGGTTTCATAATTGCCCGCCTTCACGGCAGCCTCGATCCGGGCGATGTTGAAGATCACCACGTGGTCGGTTTCCGACTCCGTCATCTCAGCGAGCGTCACGCCTTCTTCGGAATTGTAGGAGGTCGAGAATGCGTATTTTCCCTGATAATCGGCATCGCAATTGTCGAGATTGCCGCTGACGATGACTTGCCAGGCGACCTCCATCTTGTCCCCATCAATCGCCGAAAAAATCGAGACGTACTTTTTCGGATCGTCGAGAATTTTGCCGTCGTTGGGCAGCGGGATTCGGTGCTCGCCATTGGCGAAGACATATCCCGTCCGCGGGAACTTCTGTGGCCGCAAGCCGTGGATATCCGACGCGTTTGGAATCTCGATGATCTTGTCGCATTTCATCACGTCGCAGCGGATCCGGGCGACCCGGGTATTCGCCTTATCGTTCATGAAGAGGTAGCGACCGTCATAGGTGCCGTCGGTGAACGACATATGCGGGTGATGCAGATCGCCGTTGTGATAGGTCTCCATACCCTGAGTGGCGAGATACGCTTTTGTCTCCGGCAGCAGACCCTCGGTCAGAACCTTCTTCGACTCATTGGTCTGCCCCCAGCCGGTCGCCGAACACCGATTGAATACGGGTACGCGCATCAATTCCCGCATGGACGGAACGCCGAGAATGCGGAGTTCGCCGCATTGGCCTGAAGACCAGAAGCCGTAATATTCGTCCAACTCGCCGGGCTTGAGCGCATGAGCGCCCGCCGCGGCCGCTGGTGACGTCGAACCGAGCAGTGCTGCCGCTCCGCCGCCTGCCGTCGCCATCGCACCGGCGAGCAACGCTCCCTTTGCTGGAACGGAAAACATGTCCCGCCTTGAAATCTGCTCCTTGTCCTTCGATCTATCTGCCATGGTCTAGCTCCTGTGGCTGTTACCTTCGTTTAAAGTCGACCTGCCGCTTCCGGCACAGTTGGATCCGGTCCGGGATCCTCGCCCCGCAATCGGGCGCGTCGGCGCGACCGCTTGATACACACGGGGCAAATTTTTTCGTCCTGATAGCGAACCTGACAGTGCAGGCAGTACAGGCATTCGTTGGGATTGATCTCGCCGAGCGGATGGATCGCCTGAACCATGCACTCGTTGCTGCAGGTCTGGCAGGGGTTTCCGCACTGGTGATACCGCTTGAGCCATTCGAACATGCGCAATCGGCCAGGGATCGCCAGCGCGGCGCCGAGCGGGCAGAGGTAGCGGCAATAAAACCGTTCGATAAACAGACCTACCAGCAACAAGGCCACGACAAAGGCGACGAAGGGCCAAGCACGCTGGAATTTGAGGACAATCGCAGTTTTGAAAGGCTCGATTTCGGCAAACTGTTCGGCGAGCGGAAGCGAAACGAGAGAGACGCCGAACAGACCAAGAAAGATCATATATTTGAGAGGCCACAGCCGCTCGTGAAGTCCCCAGGGAACGATCACCTGCGGAACCTTGAACACCTTTGCGATCCGGTTGGTGAGCTCCTGCAGGGCGCCAAACGGGCAAAGCCAACCGCAATAGGCACCACGTCCCCAGAAAATCAGCGATGCTGCGACCGAGAACCACAGCAAGAAAACCAGTGGGTCCAGCAGGAAAGCGTCCCAGGAAAAGTCGGTTGCCAGGGCACTGCCGAGCGCCAGCAAGTTGACGACCGAAAGCTGTGCGTTCGCATACCAGCCAATGAAGAAAAGCGTCAGTGTCAGGAAGGAGATCCGGAACCAGAACGTCGCGCGCTCGCTGACGGTAAGGAACATTTGTCCAAAAAACGCCAACGTCAGCAGTCCCAGCATGACGGCCAGGCCGACGATCTCGTAAGCTTTCTCGCGCCAAACGCGCTGCCACAGCGCTTGTTTGGCCTCCCTCTCGGTCTGCTCTGCCGACAGTTGCGGTGTCGCCGGTGCCGCACGGTCGCGGGTATAGGTGGCGGGCAGCCGGTAGCTGAGATCGAACGTCTGGAAACTCTTCTTTATGGGTCCCACCGCGCGATGGACCAACAGTTGCAATCTCCAGGATTCCGTTGGTTCGAATTCCGTATCGGCAGATATCTTGAATAGATCCAATTCGGTAAAGGTCGGCGCTCCGGCAGCCGCGATGGCGCCGAGCCGTCTGTGGCCCTTGTCCCTGAACCGCACGGAGCGGTCGCCCTGAATAAGCTGGATGCGGTCGAAGATGCCGCCCCGGACGTAACCGGATCCTTTGAAGGAGTAGCGGCCGCGCCCCGCGACGAGGATCGCGTGTTCGCCCGGTTTCAGCCAATCGGTCAGGTTCTTGTACTCGGCGTCGCCGAGCAGGCTTTTACCAATCGCCGGAACGCTGACCAGCGCGGCCTGCAAATCGATAAACGCGTCGGCAGGATTCCCCGGTTCCGGGCGTTCCATGGCCAGTGTGTCGCCTGACGCCGTGAAGGCGGCGTTGATTTGGCCGACATCGAGCGACAGCCGCCGCATCGATCCGTCGCCAGACAATTCGGACCAATCCCGCATGGCGCCGACCGCCGGATCGATTTCGCGGCGCGGGCCGGATTTGGCCGCTTCCGGCGCGAGCCCGCCGAGCCCCAACGCACGGGCGACCTTCAGACCCGAACGAACGATCGAATCGTCGATCACCATAACCGTGACGGTCGCCCCGGATATGATGTCGAGGTCGTGGCCGGAACCGCCCGCAGCGGCCTCGGCAACCAGGTCGAGGCCAGCATAACGCGCGGTCAATGCTTTGATTTTTTTGTCCGGTATGCCGATAAGAACGATTGGCTCCGAATGTTTCACCAGTCTGGCGGCAATGAGTTTCCCGTCGGGTGCGATCGCGACCATGACGTGGATCGGCTTTCCGGAATATCCCGTCGTCCCGACAAAATCGGAGGTCACATAGGCAAACCCAATTCTCTCTCCGTTCTTGAGAATGGGCGCAACCGGGATTGTGTCGAGAATCGACCCATAGGAATCCGCGCCGGCGACCATCTGGGCCGCGGGCGTTTCAGCCATGAAGCGACTCAGAACAGGGCCCTTATCGACCCTGGCCGCCACTGGCGAAATGCTTGTTGGCGCTATGTGGCTCGCAACGAAAAGCATCAATCCGATTGCAAACCGAATTCCGCCGCGCCGCCCCCCTGATTCCCTGTCCCGGCTCATATTCCATCTGCCGTTCTTGCGCTTTAACAAAAGAAGTAAACAAAATACTTCTTTTGTATGACAAAAAATAATCTTGATGGCCTTATGGAGCTTTGATCCAGATCAAGACGAAACCAATCCCGCTATTGCGCGGGTACTTCTAAATGTGGCTGTGGTAGCCAAAGATCTGCTTTCGGCTAGATTCGAAAGAGTAGATTGCTGGCGACAACGACCGTTCGGTGCCCATAGCGGCACTGTTTCTTATGGCTACACCGTAAGCGACAACATGATTTCGCCGCGTGGTACTCCCAAAGTTGCGTTCCATTCGGCCAGAACTTCGAACAAGGGGTTCGAAGTTTGTCCTGTGAGGCGCGCCACTTTCCCCCAACTGTTCTGAAACGGCTGCTGGAAGCGAGATAGCGGCGGTTCGAACGTGGTCCTGGAACCCTGACCTCTCGGAACTTTGGGTTTTTATCCTGAGCTTTCGAGCAGAGTACGCCTCTGTATAGATTAGAGCCCTGTCCAAATTTCCAGTTATATCCGGACTCTTCCGCAAATTGGTGAACTTGGCAGCCGATGTTTCGCGGTGTGGATAGGGCGCCATACCCCAGAAACGATGACGTGATGTGAGCGGCCTTTGGATTCCTATAGGGTTCGTGTAACATCGAGAGTTGGAATTCCGGAAAAATGGCGTTTATGCGGTAAACAAACTGCGAATTTGTCCATGCTAGTCACTTACGATCCTCTGATGGTGACCGCGTCGGTTCTCGTGGCCATTCTGGCATCGTTTACCGGCCTGCGACTGGCTAGCGGATTGCGCTACCTGGATACGCCGCGACGCAAGAGTCAAATCGTCAAGGCGGCGATCGCGCTCGGTGGCGGCATTTGGTCGATGCACTTCGTCGGCATGTTGGCCGTGCAGTTGCCGGTGAGCATAAATTACGACGCGCTCTACACCCTTGGCTCGGTGCTGATCGCGATCCTGTTCACCGGATTAAGCTTCTATTTGATTCACTTTGGGGTGCGGAACTACGTACGCATCATCGGTGCTGGTGTGCTGACGGGGCTCGGCATCGTCTCCATGCACTATGTCGGCATGGCGGCGATCAAGGGCAATTGCATCGTTACCTATTCCCCGACCGGCATCGTCCTGTCGACGGCGATTTCAGTCCTGTCATCGATCGGTGCCTTTACCCTGGCCTACCGCAAACGAACGCTGTTGCAGCTGGTACTTGGCGGAGTCGTGCTCGGTGTGACGATCTCCGGCATGCACTACTCGGCGATGATCTACACTCGTTTCATGCCGGTCCAGGATTTGATTGAGGTCGCCGCGCCGCTGATTTCCGACGGTTACCTCGCGCTCTTCGTCGCCGTCGCCGCCTTCCTGATTTGCGGTCTGTTCCTGATCACCGCGTTCCCGCTGGAAGATATCTGGGCTCTGGAGGGGCGACTGTCTTCTTCCGGCCATGCCATTGAAGAGGCCGAGATCGAGGAAACGAACGGCTCGGTTCAGCAGACGAACCGCTTACCGTATGAATTGAATAAAACGACGTACTTCATGGACGTCGACAAGATCTATTCGATCAAGGCCGAAGGTCATTACTCGGTATTGTTTGACGGGCAGGACAGCCATTTCTGCCCCTGGCCCATATCGCGCATTGAAACTGCGTTGGAAGGGCAAAATTTTTTTACGTACCCACCGCAGCCATATCGTCAATCTTCGGCACGCCAACGCATTCCAAAAAGAAAAAGACAAAGGATTCCTGGTCTTGCCGGGTTTGCCGGAAACCGTCGTTCCCGTCAGCCGCTCTAACGTTGCTCAAGTACGCAAGGCGCTCGGCTTCTAATTTTCCACTATTTCGGCGTTGGCGCGCCAACGCCCCGACCAAAAACAAGTTTACACCCGTGCCGCTCGTGCGCGCATTTCGTCACTCGTGCGAAATAGACGCAATTGGCTCACTGCCCCTGTCGCTCTGCCGGCAATCCGACTAAGCAGCGACAATTCGCGGCCTGCGGTTGTTTTGCGCCAGGCTTCGGAAAGAAAAACACGGCTTTGATGCAACGGGGTACGGGAGGCCAAAGGATGATTTCTGGTTCGTTCGAATATCACCGGCCGAAATCCTTGGATGAGGCGGTCGGTCTGCTGGACCAGCATGGCGATGACGCCCGCGTGGTCGCTGGCGGCCATAGCCTCATTCCGATGATGAAGCTGCGCATGGCGATGCTGGATCATTTGATCGATTTGCAGGCGATCGACGGCCTGAAAGGCGTCCGCGAAGAAGGTGGCAATCTGCTGATTGGCGCCATGACCACCCAGAGCGAATTGATCGCCGATCCGACTCTGGCAGCCAAATGCCCGATTATGGCGGAGACTGCATTGCAAATTGCCGATCCGCAGGTCCGCTATTGCGGCACCATCGGTGGCAATGTCGCCAACGGCGATCCCGGCAACGACATGCCGGCATTGATGCAGGCACTCGATGCCACCTATATCGCGCAAGGGCCCAACGGGACGCGGGAAATCGCTGCGCGAGTGTTTTACGAAGCGGTCTTCTTTACCGCGCTGCAAGACAACGAGATCATCACCGCGGTCCGCATTCCGACACCTCCGGACGGGCACGGCCATGCTTATGAGAAGCAAAAACGCAAGATCGGCGACTATGCCACCGCCGCGGCTGCCGTGCTGCTGACAATGTCTGGCGGTCGTTGTGCCACGGCCGCGATTGCGTTGACCAATGTCGGCGATACGCCCCTTTACGCCGAAGACGCCGCGGCAGCCTTGATCGGGACTGCCGTCGATGCGGCGGCGATCGACCGCGCCGTAGCGCTTGCCGAGGGCATCGCCAGCCCCGCCGCGGACGCTCGCGGGCCAGTGGATTTTCGCACGAAACTCGCCGGCGTCATGGTGCGCCGCGCCATCGCCCGCGCGCTTGAACGCGCCGCGTAAGCGCCGAGGAGGAAAATATGAGCAAACTTCATGTCCAACTGACCGTCAACGGCCGTGAAATCGAGGCTTTAGCCGAACCGCGTATGTTGCTGATCCACTTCCTGCGCGAGCAGCTTAACCTGACCGGCCCACATATCGGTTGCGATACCAGCCATTGCGGCGCCTGCACGGTCGACCTGGACGGCAAGTCGGTCAAATCCTGCACGATGTTCGTGGCCCAGGCCGACGGCGCCGAAATTCGCACAATTGAGGGTATGGCCCAGCCAGACGGCACTTTGCACGTCCTGCAGGAAATGTTCCGCGAATATCACGGTCTGCAGTGCGGCTTCTGCACCCCCGGCATGATCACCAGGGCCTATCGCCTGCTGCAGGAAAATCCGAACCCGAGCGACGAAGAAATCCGTTTTGGGATCTCCGGTAACCTCTGCCGCTGCACCGGCTATCAGAATATCGTCGTCGCGATCCGCGCCGCCGCGGATCAGCTCAATGCTGCGAAGGAGGCTGCGGAATGAACGAGGCAACGCCAAGCGCGGAAGTACGCACTCAGAAACTCCAGGGTCTCGGCACCGCACGTAAGCGGGTCGAAGACGTCCGCTTCACCCAAGGCAAGGGTAATTACGTCGACGATATGAAACTGCCCGGTATGCTATTCGGTGAGTTCGTCCGTTCGCCCTATGCCCATGCCCGGGTCAAATCGATCGACACGTCAGCCGCCCTGGCCGTGCCGGGTGTCAAGGCGGTGCTGACCGCCGAGGATTTGAAACCCCTCAACTTGCATTGGATGCCGACCTTGGCCGGCGACGTGCAGGCCGTGCTGGCCGATGAGAAAGTACTTTTTCAGTTCCAGGAAGTCGCCTTCGTTGTTGCGGAAGACCGCTATATCGCCTCCGACGCCGCCCAATTGGTTGAGGTCGAGTACGAGGAGCTGCCTGTTCTGGTCGATCCCTTTAAGGCCATGGACCCCGACGCGGTCATTTTGCGGGAAGACATTAAGGATCAGGAAGAGGTCGGCGGCCATGGTCCGCGCCGGCACCCCAACCACGTATTCACATGGGATGTGGGCGACAAGGCCAACGTCGAGGCGGCGTTCGATGCCGCCGACGTAACTGTCGAGGAGTTCATCTCCTATCAGCGCGTCCATCCCTGTCCGCTGGAGACGTGCGGCTGCGTTGCGTCGATGGATGCGATCAACGGCAAGCTGACCGTCTGGGGCACGTTCCAGGCACCACACGCCGTTCGTACCGTGGCATCGCTGATCTCCAATATTCCCGAACACAAGATCCGTATCGTCTCGCCGGACATCGGCGGCGGCTTCGGCAACAAGGTCGGCGTCTATCCGGGTTACGTCTGTTCCATTGTCGCGTCGATCGTATTGGGCGTACCGGTCAAATGGATCGAAAGCCGGATGGAAAACCTTTCCTCTACTGCCTTCGCCCGCGACTACCACATGACCGGTGAACTGGCGGCGACGAAGGACGGCCGGATCACCGGCCTGCGCTGCCACGTCATTGCCAACCAGGGCGCCTTCGATGCCTGTGCGGACCCGACCCAGTATCCGGCCGGGTTCTTCAACATCGTCACCGGTTCCTACGACATTCCAGTCGCGTACCTCTCCGTCGACGGCGTTTACACCAACAAGGCGCCGGGGGGTGTCGCTTACCGCTGTTCCTTCCGGGTTACCGAAGCGTCGTACCTGATTGAGCGGATGATCGATGTGTTGGCGCGCAAGCTTGAAATTGATCCGGCCGAGCTCAGGATCAGAAACTTCATCAAGAAAGAGCAGTTCCCCTACCAGTCGGCACTCGGCTGGGAGTATGACAGCGGCGACTATCATACCGCCATGGACAAGGCTTTGCAGACAGTCGACTACCCCGCGCTCCGGGCCGAACAGGCCGCCAACCGGGAAGCCTTTGCCAACGGTGAAACCCGCAGCCTGATGGGCGTCGGCGTTGCCTTCTTCACTGAGATCGTCGGCGCCGGACCGATCAAGAACTGCGACATCCTGGGCCTTGGCATGTTCGACTCCTGCGAGATCCGTATTCACCCAACCGGCAGCGCGATCGCCCGCCTCGGTACGATCAGCCAGGGCCAGGGCCACGCCACCACCTTTGCTCAAATCCTCGCTACGGAAATCGGACTGCCGGCGGACAACATCACCGTAGAGGAAGGCGATACCGATACCGCGCCCTATGGCCTCGGCACCTATGGATCGCGTTCGACGCCGGTCGCCGGCGCTGCGACCGCAATGGCCGGCCGGAAAATCCGCGCCAAGGCGCAAATGATCGCCGCCTACCTGTTGGAAGTGCATGACGACGATCTCGAATGGGACGTCGACCGCTTCGTTGTCAAGGGCGCGCCGGAACGCGCGAAGACCATGGCCGAGATCGCTTTTGCCGCCTACAACAGCGTGCCGCCGGGCATGGAACCGGGACTGGAGGCGGTGAGCTATTACGACCCGCCCAACATGACCTATCCCTATGGCGCGTATGTCTGCGTTGCCGATATCGACGTCGACACCGGCGTCACCGACATCCGGCGCTTTTACGCGCTCGATGACTGCGGCACCCGGATCAACCCGATGATCATCGACGGCCAGGTTCATGGCGGCCTGACCGAGGCGCTTGGCATCGCCCTGGGCCAAGAGATCGACTACGACGAGATCGGCAACATCAAAGGCGGCAGCCTGCTGGATTATTTCCTGCCGACGGCAGTGGAGACTCCGGTGTGGGAGACCGATTTTACCGAAGTGCCCTCGCCGCATCATCCGATCGGCGCCAAGGGTGTCGGAGAGTCGCCGAATGTCGGTGGCGTTTCGGCGATATCCAACGCCGTTAACGACGCCTTCGCCCATTTCGGCCTGACCCACACGCAGATGCCGCACGATCACTGGCGGGTATGGAAAACAGCCGAACGGTTGGGGCTAACCGGCTAGGGTTGGGTAATACGGGGCAACGCCGCGTGAAACACCAAGACCTGCAATCAAGACTCGCCGATGCCGGTTATATCGCCGACGAGGGTTTGGCCATGGCCCTCTCGCTGGCGATGACCCTCGGGCGGTCCCTCCTGCTCGAGGGCGAGGCCGGCGTCGGGAAGACCGAAATCGCCAAGGTCCTGGCAAAGGTGGAGAATACCGATCTGATCCGTCTGCAATGTTACGAAGGGCTCGATGCCAACGCGGCGATTTACGAATGGAACTATCAACGCCAACTGCTGGCGATCAAGGTTCGCGAGCAGGCGGAAATGTCGCCCGACGAAGTCGAGACCCACATATTCTCCGAACCGTTCCTGCTGCGGCGGCCCTTGTTGGAGGCGATCTCCCAGGACAAAGCGCCGGTTCTGCTGATCGATGAAATCGACCGGGCCGATGAGGAGTTCGAGGCGTTTCTGCTGGAAGTCCTGTCGGATTTTCAAGTCAGCGTACCGGAACTCGGCACGATATCAGCGCGCACCGTACCGCACGTCATCCTGACGTCGAACAGCACGCGCGAATTGTCCGATGCGCTGCGCCGCCGCTGTCTGTACAGCTATGTGGATTACCCCGATCCGGAAAAAGAACTTCGCATCGTCAAGACGCATATGCCGGCTATTGACGACACGCTGGTACGGCAGATCGTCGGCTTCGTGCAATCGTTGCGCAAGGAGGAGCTGGAGAAGACGCCGGGCATTGCCGAGTCGCTCGATTGGGCGACGGCACTGACGGGACTTGCGGTCGGTTCGCTGACCGACCATCCCGACGTCATCTGCGCCAGCCTTGTCTGCCTGCTCAAAACGGAGGCAGACCTGAAATCGGTCACGCCGGAAGTGACTGCGCGTCTGATCGGCAAGGTGGCCTGACCGTGGTTGCAGGTTCACCCTCGTTGCCTGCTTTGCCGCCCTCGGAGCGTATCGGTGGCTTCATTACGCATTTGCGCCATAACGGTTTTCCCGTCGGGCCCGCTGAAACCATGGACGCGCTCGCGCTACTCAATCTGGTTCATTGGCCGCAGGTACATGACACCCGACTTGCCTTTAAGTCCATGCTGTGCGCGGATAAAGCCAATTGGGAAAAATTCGACGAACTCTTTGACGCCTACTGGTTCGGACGCGGTGTCAAAACATTGGTGCTCCAGGATGAAGCGCAGCGGAGCCGCCGGCGCGACACGGCTAAACGGCCAGACCTTTGGGACAGTATTCTGCCGCCGGGTGTGTTGCCGGCGCGCGGGAAGCTGGCGGACGATGCGACCGGCGACGCGGACGGACAAACAACACAAAATATCCGCGCGAGCACGCGCGACGTCTTGGCCCGTACCGATCTCAGGCACATCGTTTCGCCGGACGACGTCGCAGCCGTGGAGGAAACCGCCGAGAAACTGGCGAAGGCGATGCGCGACCGGTTGAGCCGGCGGCGGAAGCCATCGACAAAGGGGCGTGAAATCGATATCCGCCGGACAATCCGGCGCAATCTGTCGAAGGGTGGCGACCCGTTTTTTCTTGTCCGCCGCAAACGCCCGGAGCGACCCGTCAATCTGATCGTCCTGCTCGACGTTTCCGGTTCGATGCAACAGTATAGCCGGTTGTTTCTGGCGTTCCTGCGCGGCCTGTTGGGGCCATGGCTGAAGACGGATGCGTTTCTCTTCCATACCCGGCTGGTCCGCATTACCGATGCGCTGAGGGATCGCGATTATGGCCGGGCCATGGATCGCATGACGCTGGTGGCGGAAGGCTTCGGCGGCGGCACTAGGATTGGTCACTGTCTGCAGGTTTTCAACGAACAGTACGCCAAGGAATGCCTCAACACGCGCTCGGCGGTGATTGTCATGAGTGACGGCTACGATACGGACGACCCAATGTCCGTCGCGAAGCAACTGGCCAGACTAAAAAAACGCGCGCGGCGGCTCATCTGGCTCAATCCACTCGCCGGTTGGGACAACTACGAACCTGTCGCGAGGGGTATGGCTGAAGCGCTGCCCCACATCGATCTGTTTCGAGCCGCGAACAGCTTGGAGAGTCTGGCGGCGCTGGAACCCGAGTTGGCACGGCTTTGAGACGGGAGACATGAGGTCATGAAATACGATGCGGAACAGGTCATGCGCCGGATTGCAGAACTACGAGACCAAGGAGATGAGTTTTGTGTCGCAACAGTTGTGCGTACGGAACACGCAACCTCCGCTAAAGCCGGGGCCAAGGCAGTTATCACGCGGGGTGGCGAAATCGAAGGATTTCTCGGCGGCAGTTGCGTGCAAGGCGCGGTCAAGCAGGCGGCCGGAGCCGTGTTGGCGGAAGGCGCTCCACGGTTGATTCGCGTTAAACCGAAAGACCAGGTCGTCGAGCAACTCGATATCGACGGAGTCGAACTGCACAAGAGCAGTTGTCCCAGCGGCGGCACCGTCGAATTGTTCGTCGAACCGATGCTATTGGCTCCGCATTTGCTGATCTGCGGCGCGTCTCCCGTCGCCGTGGCCTTGGCCGCACTCGGCTCGGCAATGGGGTACCGCGTCACCGCCGCCGCTTTAGAAGAGGAATTGCCGCGGTTCACCGATGCGGACCGAAAGCATGCCGGATTCGATCTCTCAACGCTCGGCGTCGATGAAAACGCCTACATCGTCGTGTCGACTCAAGGGAAACGCGACCGCGAAGCGTTGGCTGCCGCGCTCGGCAGCACAGCGCGGTACGTCGCGTTCGTCGGCAGCCGGCGTAAATCCGAAACCTTGCTCGCGCATCTCCGTGAACAGGCATTGACAGCGGATCAATTGGCGAAGCTGTCAGCGCCCGCCGGTCTCGACATCAACGCTATCGGCCCGGAAGAGATTGCGCTGTCGATCCTGGCGGAAATCGTCAGCATCCGCCGGCAAACCACCAAGGCGCCCGTCACCGCCAAAGAAAAACTGTTCAGCGCCGCGGCGAAACTTGTGCAAGCCGCGGATAACGGATCGACGGCGATCGACATTTATCCGAAGTGCTGCTGAGTAACACCTCCCTATATTGGAGCGCGAGAATGGAATTACAGGACCAACAAAGCATCGCGGCGTCCCGGCATCGGGTCTTCGAAGCATTGAACGATCCGGAAATCCTGCGCCAATGCATCCCCGGCTGCGAAACGCTGACCAAGCGCTCGGATCACGAGATGGATGCGACGGTGTCGATGAAAGTCGGTCCGATCAAGGCGAAGTTCAACGGGTCGGTGACACTCAACAATCTCAACCCGCCCGAAGGCTATTCCATCACTGGCGAAGGTAGCGGTGGTGGCGCTGGTTTTGCCAAGGGCGGTGCGGACGTTTGTTTGATCGAAGACGGTCCATCGACCATTTTGCAGTACAATGTCAAAGTCGATGTCGGCGGTAAGCTCGCCTCGCTCGGCGCCCGTCTGATCGAAAGCGTGGCCAAGAAGCTGTCCGGCGAATTCTTCGAAAAATTCGCAACGCTCGTAGAATCTGCAAACCAAGAGTCTGCATCGGCGTTCATATCGGAAGAAACAGCCAACGCAGAAACCGGAATTGTCGCGGACAGATTTTCCAGAACCTATATATGTATCGCCGCTGGCGTCATCGCCGTCGCGTTAGCGGCTATCTGGCTTGCTATGCGTTGAAGCCTGTCTCACCTTGCGAGTGCAGTACGCGCTCATTTTCCATCCGCCGCACTGAGAACGGTCACCGCTGATTTCCACATTTTCTCTTTTCCACGGTCAGGACGCTGGCGATATGATTGAGCAAGACCTCTCAAGGGTGCCGTTCCATTCGCTCAATGTTCCGAACAAAGGGTTCGAAGTTTGCCCTATGAGGCGCGCCATGATTTTCCATAGGGTATCGCTGGCATGGTGGTCGATGGTTCGGTTTAGGGCCAAACTCGGTCATTCCGCGAGGCCTGCGTCGTATGACGAACCAAACGGCGCCTGTTCGCGCCATTCGCAATTGGCGGAGCGCATCGTGTCGGAGCGGATGGAAAAGAACGCGGCATCAGTTTCTGCGACCCGAAATGACAAGCCCTAGCAACGACAAGCCCCATATGCCACGATAAGGCGGTTTTTAATCGGCGATGAGGGCATGCTATGGACGACGGGCTTAAGGTCAGCGAGAACCAGGTTGCGGCGGATACGGAGACGGGTTCGTCGGCCTATGTACCCTCCCTCCAGCTCACGGAAGGGCAGCCCACCCCTATCGCGGCAAACGGCGGCTTATCCTATATGTCGTTCGACCGGGACGGCGATGCGGGCACGGTGGCGGCGATGGAGACCGCGCTTGCCCAGATCGCCGAGGGCGAAGGGCAGCGGGTTATCGACATGATCGACAACGCGCCTCCCGGACCGATCGAGACCAAGTGGGGTGTTGGGTTTCGGAAGTACGCGGAGTGCGTGGACTATATTCGCGAGAACAACATAGAAGCTCCGGAAGGCGGCCTGGCGCTGCCTTTGCCCTACACCGTTTATGAACAGCCGACCTATTCCATCGTATCGTCCAACGAGATTTGGGGAGACCCGGCGCGTGCGGCCGAGGCGGAGATCCTGCGTAAGAACGAAGAGGACAACAAACGGCGCAACCTCTTTTTCCCGCAGGTGATGCGCGACGCGCGGCGGATCGGGGAATACCACCCCGGCCTCTCCCCCAACAGCCCCGAAAGCATGGACAAGCTCGGCGTCTCGCTGGCGCATCTCGAGTCCCAGTGCGAGAACTTCTACGATTCCGCTGAAGTGGAGCGCGTCTTCTATCCAGAAATCGAGAAGCTCCTCTTGGACTTTTTCCCGGGCGCGACGGATGCGCTTGTCTACAACCACGACGTCTTCGACAAGGATTACGAGGGCGACCGCACGGAAGACCAGGACAACAAGAACCCGGGTGTGAACGCCAACTACGCCAACCTCGTGCACAATGATCTGAACGACAATAGCGGCCGGGTGCGCTGCCGCGAGTTGCTGACGAAGAACCTGCGGAATTTCGGACGCGAACAGCACTACACGGAGGCGGAAGCCGACGCGAAGATGTCGCGGCGGTTCATGTCGATCAACCTCGCCAAGCCGATGGAGACCGTGCAGCAATATCCCTTCGTGCTCTGCGCGTGGCCGTCTTTCGCCGACCAGCCCTACATTACCAACTACCGGATCTACGACGACCGCGTTGGCGAGACGACCCGCTTCACCCACCGCCCCGAACACGAATGGTACTGGATTCCCCAGCAGAAGCCGACCGAGGTCTCGATGCTGAAATGCTACGACTCGATCACCGACGGCTCCGTCTCGCGCTGGTCCTTCCATACGGCCTGCATGGACCCTACCGTCCCCGAGGACGCGCCCTGCCGCAAGAACATCGTGGTCCGATCCTATGTGTTTTTCTAGTGTCCTGATCGTGAAATTCAAAGGATTGAATTTCGCGTGAATCACACTAGAACAGATTAGGTTTAGATCGGATTTAAGTGTTTGTTGGATCGCCGGAGGCGCTTCCAACGAAGCGGCTGCACTATTGATGCATCGGATGACCGTGCCGGAAATGCGCAAGGCCGCCGATCTGACCGTCTGAATTGAGGCTGCGGTTCGAACATCTCGTGACACTCGTTGCGACCTCATGTTACCAACTGATTTTGGCCGGCACCGACTTCCTTCATCGAGGAATCTTGAAGTTGTCAGCATTCTCGATTGTGAGCTTCTACTTCGTAGAGCGGACCTTTTGACCGATAAGACACCCGATCAAACACAAAACGAAACAATCCAGCAGGCGTTGGAAACGATCACGACCCTGGCTCTCGCGGAACGAATGGCCGATGCGCGGAAATTGTTTGCCAACTTGTGGCCTCTTATCAGCGCGGACATCGACTACGAACAAGACCCTGATAACGTAAATATATTTTCCGGTATCGCGCTCGGGTATCTCAACCTGGACAAACGGGATGAGGCTGAACGTGTCGCGAAGATTGCGTTGATGCTTGCCCCCACCGACTTGCTGGCTCACGCCATCGCATCCCTTGTCGACCGAGTTTCCTTGGCGCGGCAATTCATCCATTCCCATCAGGGGCAAAAGGCTATCGATTTGCTGGAGGTCATTCAGGGCACGGCACCGGCCGCCGCGGATGAAACAGCGTTTTATCTGCAGCTGGTGCGGCATTATGAGGCGGGTGCACAAAAGGCCCGCTCATTAGCGCCATTGGGCGGCCGACCGACATTGTTCAATCTTGCCATTTGGGGCGAAACCTATGTCGACAAATTTTTGCGGACCTCGCTACCCAGTCTCATGGCGCCTGGAAACGTGCCGGCCCTGGCGGCGGACGATACCGTCATCTTCGATATCTATACGACTGAGGCGGACCAGGCGCGCCTCGCCGCCTCCCCTGGTATCTGCGCGCTAAGCGAAATAGCCCGCATTGACTATGAGGTTATTCCCGCAGAATTCATCGGTTTCAAAAAGACGCCCGCCACGCAAGCGCCGGACCGGTTGTACTTTAGCGGTTCGAACTACCTGTCGGCGGTGAAAGCGAAGGCACTCGCCGCGGACGTGACCTTCGTCGGCACTGAGTCGCTCTATAGCGACCGATTTTTCAGCGAATCCAAGACCTACTTGCGCGATGGCTACAAGGCCGTGCTGATGAGCTCCCTGCGGGCGCGGGACGACGGGCTCGCAGCGTATCTGGATATGCACGACGCGGTAACCGATCACGCCATCGCGCTCGACGCGGAACACCTCGTGGACTACACCGCGAAAAACCTCAATCCCCAGACGCGGGATATGTTTATCGGCTCAGGCGATCAGCCGATCGGTCAGGACGTTGTCGCTCTCTACTTCAAAACAGCAAACGGTTTTGCAGGCCACTCCTTTCAAATTTATCCCGCCCTCATCAGCCATGAAATTATCCCGGCGGATTTGAACTTCGATGGCCACACCTATGATGCCCGCCTCTTGGCAGAGTGTTCGCAGGGCGAAGATCCTCGTCAAATTTACAAGGTTATCGACAATGCGGCCGCGACCCTTTTCATGGTCGACCTGGACTCTGCGTCCGACGGCACGGAACGTGTTTTTGGGGCTTTTCCGGTTACCGTGGAACAGTGCGCAAAATCAGCGGTAACCTGGTGTAGCCGGGAAAGCGATTTTCCTTATTTCGAATGGGCCTTTCAGCAGCGATTCGAGTTTCGTTGCGATTCCGCCGGTTTGCCGAATAGCGCCGTTACCGAAGCTGACGCTGTGGCGGAGTTTTGCGAACGGTTCGCTGCGGCAAAGCCCGGTCAGACGAGACAGATCCGATACTTCCGCGACGGCATATAGCCCGGCGCACTTAAACACATCATTAACTATATCTTGCGAAGAACTAGGGCTGCGAAGTTCTTCGTTTGAAGGCCGCCGATTTATCCGGTGCCATCCGGCTCGGTAAATTCGGCAATGTAGTGGGAATACAAAGATTCCATTATTTCAAGTATAATGGTAATAGTATGAAGCTTGTTCAAAAGTGAACGCCAGGTATTCGCAAATGGTTGACGGCAAGGTTACAGAAGGTGGGCAAGAATTCTTTGAGAATTGCCTTACCCTCTTGATCGAAATGGCCGGGCACATTCCTGTCGCAAACTTTGTCGCAAATCCAACCGCTGCAACACGGCTCGACGTTGCAATTGCCAATCTCAAAAATGTGGTGTCGTCCAACGCTTCGGAACTGGCACTCCAGGCGCTTTCGCTGGAACCGGATTCAGCCTACGCCTTTACGGTATGGGGCTTGGCGCTCGCGAAAGCGGGCGATGTCGAAAAGTCGCTCTTCGCATTCGATACGGCCATCGACTTGGACCGAAGGTTCCTGTTGGCGATATGCGGAAAAATTCTGATGCTCAAAGCCCGCGGCGAAACGCCTGGGTTGAGCCAGGAAGTCAGTTTGCTGTGGCAACAACTTCTGACCGCGTACAACGACGTCGCCAAGGTGTTCGCGCAAATCCTTGGTTCGATGGGCGCGCAACCGGAGAACACGACCCGATACGTGAATATCGGCGGCGGACCGAATTTCAATTTTTTACATTGGCGCAACCTTGAATCGGTTTGCAGCGAGAGCAACCCCGATCCGATCCGGTTTTCACCGGAATGCGACTTTCCTCTCGAGGGTTCGTCCGTCGAGCTGGTCTATACGTCGCACTGCCTGGAACATTTGGATGATCCCACAGTGGCGCGGGCGCTCGTCGAAGCGCACAGAATCTTGCGTCCGGATGGCGCATTACTGGTGAAAATTCCCGATTTCGATTACGCCCTCGACGATTGGCGCAAGCGGGAGCCGGGCCTGATCTGCGCGCCTGTCTGGGGCGTCGAAGCATTACAGCCGACGTGGGAGGCGCATGGCGTTGCGGATACGCTAGATACCCGCGCGGCGTTCATTTTTTCCGGCTTCTGGAACGACGAGTACGGCGACGAAAACGGTTTGTTTTCGGGCAACGGAAAGCATGCAGATGGCGCCTATGTCGGACCGCCGAGGATGCCATCCGAAGAGTTGCGCGATCTCGCAGAGCGGTCCACCCCCTATCAGATCGCCCAAACCTTGCGTCAGCACATCGTCGATAACGAACCGAGCTATCACTTCAATCATCAAAACGCCTGGAGCCGGGACGAATTCGACAAGGTCCTCACGGCGTGCGGATTTGAGGTCCTGTCGTTCGATCGGGCCAAAATCATCAAGCGATATCACTGGATTCCCCTGATCGAGGATATGGACCATATGAGCCTGTACTGTTTTGCGGTTCCCCGGTAGCGCCAATGAAAGATTCCAAACCCGCAAAAAACGTGAATGTTGCGCTTGGCCGCAGACGGGCGTGGGAAACGTATGGCGACTTCCTCCATGAAGCGCTTCGCGCCGGCTATCAGGACCGCTACGACGTCTGGGCGGACAGGTACGAGACATACGCCCAGTTCGGCGCTGTGTTCGGCGGGTTTTCAGATGACCTCGCCGCAAGGCTGAAAGTCGCACTCGCCGAGTCCGCACCGGAACCCTATCGGAGAGACAGCGTAAATCCGCAATTCGAAGGCACCGAGATGCCGGATGATTTTTTTGCGGGTATCGATGAGGGAACGGAATTCTACCGGCCGTCCGAAGAGTCCCTATGGTGCTTGACGGATATTGCCGAATCTCTGGCCGAACAGATCGCACAGTTCATCGGCTCTCCTTGGCGCATTTTGTGCGCTCGCGCGTGGAAGATGACCTCGCAATCCGGCACGACGGGACCCAATGAGTGGCATGTCGACGGTCTGCCGTCGCCGCTCGCCAAACTCATGATTTTCCCGCAGGCGGTTGGTCCCGAAATCGGGACGACCGAAATCCAATTTCCCGATCAGCAAACGCTTTCGGTCGAACGGGATGGTCCGACTTGGCTGCTGTTCAAATCGTCGGAAATTCTGCACCGCGGTGTCCGTCCGCTGGACGCAGGGGTCGCCCGCTATACGGCCGAATTCACAATCGTACCGTCGCCAAAATTTGGTCTCCAACCGACGTTTGGTGGCAGCAATGCCAGGCAACCGCACTATCCCTGGCTGCGCAGCCCTTACAGCAGATACTGAACCGATGGAGGGGTTTTCAGCTCAGCACCCGATACCGCAACTCGTCACGCATTTGACGAGAAAATATAATGCAATTCAACGCGCCTATTCGAACGGCGACAGTCCAATGGGGTCCGATTTTTCAAGCGTCGGCAACGCGTATTCCACGCTGAAGGACATTAACCGGAAGGCGTCCTCCTTTAATAAAATACTGGGCCGCAACCATTTCCTCACCATGCCGATGTATGTCCAAATCGACAATATCGGGTTCTGCAATCTGCGCTGCCCCATGTGCGCCACTCACGGCAGGGATGCCGACCACGCCAAGTACCAGAGCAAGACCTTTACGATGAGCCGCGAGACGATCGACCGTATCGCAACCGAGGCGTTCCCGTACGCCATCCAGTGCTCCACGTCGGGACTGGGCGAAGGTTTGCTGCACAGGGACATCGACGCCATTATCCAGAGCGCGCGGCGTTACGGCGTTCGGTTGTTCGTCAATAGCAACACCACGACGTTAGGAACGAAAAACGTACCCAAACTTTTCGGAATTACGGAGCTACAGCTTTCTATCGACGGCGCTTTGCCGGCGACGTTCGAGATCATCCGTAAAGGAGCCAGCTATACCAAGATGCTGCACGCGGCGCGCGTCATTAGTACCGCGAACAGTATGTTGCCGCCCCAGCTGAGACTGGAATTCGGAATTAACTCCCTGCTGTGCGCTAGCACGATGCGTGAAATGCCGTTCATGGTCGAACTTGCCAACTATATCGGTGCCGCGAGTCTGATATTCTACAAGATGGAATTCTTCATGAACGAAGCCCATCGGATGGACGAGTATCAGGAGGAAGCGTACGACCGCTACCCAGCCTATTTTGCCTATTACCGCGAACAGGCGGTATCCCGTGCAAAGGCATGCGGTCTGAAGCTGGAATGTCTGGACGCGGAGCCGGGCGTTGCACCCGACCCCGACGCTGGCCCTTCAAATGGCGGGCTGTTCGTCAAGGACCTTGGACCGCTCACCGACGACGACTTACCCGTCTTTGCCGACATGGTCGATGAGCAGCAGATTCTTGCAGAGGCAGAGGTCATGGCGGAGGATGCGCTATTCGCCGCAATCGAACGCCACTCCGAATTCGACGAAACGATGGAGCGTCACGCTGCCGAAGAAACGCATGCGCTTGGCACGCCCCTTGTGGAAAGTTTCAACGAACGTTTCGCCACGCTAACGCCGAAAGACAGAGATTTAATCAGCGGATCATCGACTTCCCAGCAGAAAGTGCTGGATTGTCAGTTCCTGCACAATGCCCTTTATTTTAAGCCCAACGGCGAAACGCGCCCCTGCTGCGTCACCACAATGAAGGATTTCGTCGGGAGTTTTCCGGACCAAAGCGTCAGGGATATCTATCAAGGTCCGACAATCGCCAAGTTCAACGCGGATTTCCGCAATGGCACTCTAACCGAGGATTGCCGGGTATGCCCCGTCAAGAAGATGGTTCCGCTTAGCCAATTGAACCTCTAACGCTGCGGCCCGCTACTTCGGACGGTATTCCGATGCATACAACGCAATCGCTTTCGACACGCTCATTGCTTCGTATCCAAAGCGGTCACGAAGCCGCTCTGCATCGATAAGACAAGGCGGTTCGCCGCCGGCATCGACGGTGATCTTGGACGCACTGCCAAGACCGTTGATGATGTTCTCGGCAAGCGCGCGGATGGAAAGCGGTTTCGCGGAAGAGACGTTCACAACGTTGTAACCGCGCGCAGGCTGCGCCACCAGCAATCGCTCGATCAAGCGACAGACGTCGGAAACATGGACCGTGGAATTAAACAGGGCATCAGGATTAGTGATGCGGATGGCTTCATTACGCGCCGCCTTCTCGCACATCCCGACGACCAGATTCGGGTTGGCGTGACGGCCGAGGATGCCCGGCATGCGCAGGGTCGTCACCTGCGCCTGATCAGTCAGTTCCTTTAACGTCAGCTCGGCACGATGCTTACTCATACCGTAGGCATCGGTTTCGGTGATCGGTGTTTTTTCGGTCAACACAGTCGCGCCCGCGGGACGGCCATATACCGAGATCGTCGATAGCGCGATGACGCGGGTGCTGTTTGTCGCCTTCGCCAATCGAACCACGCCGGAGGCGGTCGCTACATTGCCGGCTTCGAATGCTTCAGATGTGGAATTGGCCGTCTTTATCCGGGCAGCCAGATGGACGATATTTTCAATCGGGACGTCGAGTGCGATAGGTGCGGTCAGATCGCCAATCAGGCGGCGAAAATTCGCGCCATCTTCATCCGGAACGCCGTCGATCCCGCGTGGCGTGCGTTGAAGCGCGACGACGGGAATGCCACACTCGAACAGATGCCGCGTCACATGCCCTCCGACGAACCCGCCGGCGCCGGTCACCAATGTCCACATCCGTTCAAGCTGCTCCGTAGAACCCATTCACGTGCTCTGCAACATAGATGACCTGATCTTCGGTCAGATGTTGATGATGCGGTAGTGCCAGAACTAAATCGCACTGACGTTCGGCCTCCGGCATATCGCCCTTTTTGTAGCCGAAGCGCTGTGCCGCCTTATGCAGATGCAAGGGCGTTCCGTAGTAGATCAGCGATTCTATGCCGTTCCCGGCTAAATGCGCCTTCAACGCATCGCGGCGTTCGGCCTGAACGATGAACATCACGTAGGAATCGCTCGCGCCGTCCTTTTCCTCCGGAATGAATACCTCCGGCGCCTCGATCAGTTCGCGATATAGATTCGCATTGTGCCGTCGGCGCGCGATGATATCGTCGAGCTTGGTGAGACGAAACTTCAAAACCTCGGCGTTGAGCACATCGAGCCGGCTGTTAATCCCGAAGATCGCCACGCTATCGCGGCTTTCAAGCCCGTGATTGCGATAGAGCCGGACTTTCTCCGCGGCCTCATCGTTGTCCGTCAGCATCATGCCGCCGTCGCCGACCGCGTTGAGGTTCTTCAGCGGATGACAGGAGATGGCGCCGGCAAACCCGAAGGTGCCGCCATGCTTGCCGTCCGCTCGGGAGCCCATGGATTGCGCCGAATCCTCGACGACCATCAGCCCATGACGCTCGGCGATATTAAGAATGGCATCCATATCGGCCATGCGCCCGGTCCAATGCACCGGCATGATCGCCTTGGTCCGGGGTGTGATCTTCTTTTCGATCTCAGCGGGGTCGATGTTCTGGTCCCGGCGCACATCGGCAAAAACCGGTGTGGCGCCGACATGAACGATGGCGCCGACGGTTGCGACAAAGGAAACCGGTGTCGTGATGACTTCGTCCTCTTTGCGGATGCCGGCCGCCCAGAGCGCCATCAACAACCCGTCGGTGCCGGAATTCAGGCCAATGCAATGACGCGCGCCGGTATAGTCCTCGACCGCACGCTCCAGCTCCGCGACTTCAGGTGTCATCACGAGATGACCTTTCGAAAGCACGCGCTCGACGCAGGCCAGAAGCTCCGCCTTTTCGTCCTCGAAACGGAGCTTGAGATCGACGAACGGGATCTGCATGTTGCTCATTTTCAGTTCCCGCCGTAGAAGCTTTTGATCGTGTCGATGACGAAATCCATCGCCTCGCGCGTCATGTGCTGATCGACCGGCAGGGAGATGATGCTGTTGGCGTGCCGGTCGGTGACCGGGAAGTCGCCCGCCTTGTGGCCCAAAAACCTCAGCGCATCCTGCAAATAAAGCGGCAGCGGATAATGGATCTTCGCCTCGATGCCGGCATCGATGCAGTGTCGGTACAACTCCTCCCGCCGCTCCGCCAGGAACGGATAGAAAAGATAGACATGTTTCACACCGGGATTGCGCGCCGGCAACCGGATACCCGGAATCCCATCAAGACCCGCATCGTAGTAGGCGGCGTTTTGCGCCCGCTTGTTCACGATGTCTGGAAGTTGCCGGAGAATCCACTTCCCGACCACCGCCTGCACTGAATCGAGTCTGGAATTGTAGCCGAGGATCTCCATCTCATCGCGGTTCCGCAGACCGTGATTGCGCAGCAGGCGGTATTTGCGGTTCAACTCGTCATCGTTCGTCACGATAACGCCGGCATCGCCCCAAACATTGATGATCTTGAGGGGGTGCATGGAAAACGCTCCGGCGACGCCGAACGAGCCCGCGTACTGGCCGTCCACCTCGGCGTACAGGCTCTGGCAGGCATCTTCGATGACCGGCACACCATGGCGGTCGGCGATTTCCGTAATGGACGCCATGTCCGATATGTCGCCCGTCAGGTGGACGGGCATGATCGCCTTGGTCCGTGGCGTGATCGCAGATGCGAGCTGGTTCACATCCATGCAGAAACTGTCGTCGCAATCGATGAACACAGGCTTCGCACCGGTCTCGCAAATCGCGCCGACGGTCGCCCAGAATGTATTCGCGGTGGTGATGACCTCGTCGCCGGGTTCAGGTTCCAGGGCCTTCAGGGGAATCTTCAGCGCGTCGGTGCCGGACCCGACGCCGATCGCATGCTTCACGCCCAGCATGGCAGCGAAATCCGCCTCGAACTCGGAAACCACCTTGCCCAGGGTGAAGTCGCCGGTCTTCACCAGCGCTCGAAGTTCGTCGAAAATCTCTTCTGGGTCGGCGTATTGTTCCGGCAGCGGCGAGTAACGGACATGCATCAGAACGGGCCCTTGAAAAAGGGATCCGGTACATCGATCGGCAGGTCGCCACGCAAGCGGCGAAGATCGTCGACGACGCCGGCTACCTTGTCCACCGGGATTGCCAGCATGTCGCCGACCTCTTCGGCAATCCGCGCCGCGTCCGGGTAGAACCCCGGCACCAGACCGCGCGAACTGGGTGTGGGGTGGTCGGGCAGGCCGAGCCTACGCGGCGGTGCAGTGAGGTCGCCGAAGCGGCGTTGCGCGATTTGCGCGACGATCTCCGCACCGACGCCGAACATATGATGTCCCGTGTCGACGGTGAGGAGCCGTCCGGTTCGCGCTACCGACTCTTCTATGGCGGACAGGTTCAAGGGCCGCACGACGCGCAAATCATATACCTCCGCCTGCACACCGGCCGCGGCCAGCGCATCGGCGGCGCGCATCGCCTCCAGCACCATGTAAGACGTGGCGACAATGGTAACGTCGCTGCCTTCGCGAATGCGCCGCGGACCGTCCAACGATTCGGTGTAGTAGCCTGCCGGCACGTCGCCGGTGGTGTAGTGGCACCACCGGTGTTCGATGACGATCACCGGGTTGTCGTCCTCGATAGCAGCGGCCAGCATGCCTTTCCCATCGGCGGGAAAGGCCGGCATGATAACCTTTAGTCCCGGGAACGCCGCAAAGACCGACTCCAAGCTCTGCGAATGTTCCGGTCCCTGGCCCCAACCGCGCCCCACGACCAGCCGAACGACCAACGGCACCTTGTGTTCGCCGTTGCTGATGTAATGCGCCTTGGCCGCATTGTTCACGATCTGCTCGAAGGCCAGCAGCGCGAACTCGACGCGCTGAAAACTGACAACCGGGCGTTTGCCCATCATTGCCGCCCCGATCGCGACGCCGACGAGGCCATTCTCGGCCACCGGCATTTCGATCACCTGCTCGGCCGTCGCCCGTTCGCCGACGTCGCGAAGGGTGCCGAACATGGGTACCGGATCCTCGGCGCCTTCGGCCAGAACCAGCACGTTGCTGTCGCGGGCGGCGGACTCGGCCAAGCACTCCCGTAACGCCTCGGCCAAATTTATAATCCGTTCAGGCATAAACATGTCCCGCGGCAGCGGCGGGTTCGGGGAGTGGGGCCTGTTTGGCGGCGGCGAAGGCCTCGTCAATTCGAGTGACGAACTCTGCCCGCATCGCGTCTTCCACCGCATCGTCCAGCACGCCGCGCTCACGTAAGCTGGCAGCGCTGACGACGAGTGGACAACGTTCGCGCCACAGACCGTATTCTTCTTCGGGCCGGTATTGCAGGTGATCGTCGTTATCCGGGCCGCAATGTTCCAGCCACCGATAGGTATGCATCAGAAGAAAGGCCGGTCCCTGTCCGCTGCGGACGTGCGTCACGGCTTCATGTGCTGCCTCGTGGACGGCACCGACATCGTTGCCGTCGACCTCCCAGGCACGAATACCGTGTGCCTTTGGCAGTGCCGTCAGATTGCGGCTCGGCTGCCGCTGATCCAGATGCGTATAGCAGGAGTACAGATTGTTCTCGCAGGCGAAGAGGACGGGCAGTTTGCGCAGACTGGCGAAGTTGGCGGCTTCATAGAAGGCCCCTTCTTCCAGCGCGGCGTCGCCTAAAAATGCGACCGAGATATGATCCTTCTTGTCCAGCCGATCCGCTAGCGCCGCGCCAACAGCCAACGGGATCGATGCCCCGACAATGGGTACGCTGGCTTCCAGCCCACAATCGCGGTCCATCAAATGCATCGATCCGCCGCGCCCCCCAACACAGCCGTCCGCCTTACCGAATATTTCCGCCAGCATGCGAACAAGATCGCCACCTTTCATAAGATAATGAGCGTGGCATCGATGTGTTGTGAACGCGTGATCGGTTTTCAGCAGCGCCTCGCACACGCCAACGGCGGCTGCTTCCTGCCCGACCGACAAATGCACGGGGCACCGCATTTCCTGTTCGGCATAGCGCACGGCGATGGCCTCTTCGACCATGCGCAGGAACAGCATCTGCCGGTGCAGACGGAGCAGTTGCGCCGGCTCGATCTCCGACGCCACACTTGCGTGATCATCCATATCCGGCCCGGATCCTTTCAGCTGTGCATCGCGCAATCAGGCGCGGAGCGTGAATTCGGTCGCGGCTTTTTGAATCTCCGGCAGATAGGTTCGTCCCCATTCGACCATGTCGCGCACGCCCTCACGTAGATCTATTTCGGGCTCCCAGCTTAAATCTTCCTTAATAAGCGATGAATCCAGCCAGTATTGTGCGTCCTCTCCGACCCGGCCGGGCGTGATTTCGGCAAAATCCTCGAAGGGGATGCCGAGCTCCTCGGCCACCAGTTCGACCAGATGACGCATCGACGCCGGCTCCTTTGCACCGGCGTTGTAGGTCTTGCCGAACGGCGCGTTTTCGCAAATCAGATAGATCGCCCGCGCCAGGTCGCGCGCGTGAATGAAAGATTTGCGCACCACGCCGCCGCCTTGCAGCGGGAACTTGTGCCCGGTCAGTCCGTACAACACCGCCTTGGGCAAAATGCGATAGAGATACTGCCCTGGTCCATAAGCGTTGGACGGGCGAATGATGTTCATCGGAAACTGTTTCACCGCCCAAAGCGTCTCCAGATGCAAATCGGCGGCGAGTTTGGAGACGGCATAGGGGCTCGTCGGATCCAGCGGCCAGCTTTCCGGCACCGGCTCGTCATTGGAGCCATAGAGTTCCGACGTGCCGATCTGAAGGAAGCGCTTCAGATAGTCGCGCTGCATCAGCGCTTCGCAAATTTTCGCGACCGCGACGACATTGGTTTCGTAGTAGCGGAACGATTTTCCCCACGAGGTGGCATAAGCCAGCGCCGCGTAGTTGATGACCACGTCCGGCCGCTCTTCGTCCATCAGTTCGAACAGGCGGTCCTGTTCGAACACGATATGGATTTGCTCATAGCGGTAGCGCGGGTCGCCCTTGCCGACATCGAGTGTGAAGGCGGAGGAATTGGGCGGATTGCGGCCAACGCAAATGACGCGCTCCACATGGTCTTGCTCCAGCAGATAACGCGCCGTGTGGACCGCAAAAATTCCGGCCCCGCCGAGCAGCACGTAAGACTTCATCCTCTTTGCCTCTTTCAACGCCGCAGCGTTGCTGCTTTCATTATTGCTCGAGGCAATGAATCAGATTCGTTGTTGATACGCCAGTGTAATACCATCAATGGCCGGGCCACTCTTCAACGGTAAAACCACAACGCAATTGGCCCTACCGCGCGATTGTCACGATGTCTTCGCGGTAAGCCTTCGAAAAAACCGTAAGCGGTCCAGCGCGCCTGCCGAGCCAGCCTCGAACAACGCGTCAATGCGCTGCATGACGCTCGCTTCCGACTCATCGGCCGTTGGGAGAAGGCTGGGGTCGCCTACCTTGTATTCGACACGCTGCCGAAGCGACCATCGATAATAATCCAGATCCGTCTCCAAGATCGATGTATGCAGCGCGCCGGAAACGCAGTTTTCGGCAGTCGCAGCGATTGCGCCATAGGTCTTCATACCGCTGCCCGCGTCGCAATCAACATCTGTCACGACGATTTCTTGCGCCGGATCGGTGACAAATTTTACAGCCGCTCCGGGCTCCCGTTCCTGTATGGCCTGCGCCAGGAAACGGGCATCCGCCGGAAATGTGTCGAACGTGAAGTCATCCGGCAGCAACTCGTTTGAAACGATAACGGGAAACGGCTGATAGGACCGGCAGGCGAAGCCCTCATCGATCGGGAAAAACAGCGTAACGGGATTTTGCTCGACAAGCTTTTCATCCGAGCCAAGGAAGCAATTAATGCTCTGCTCGTGCAGATTCTCGGCGACAAATTTGGCAAGCGCGTCTTCTCCAATATCGATTTTATGCGCCTCAACCTCACCGTATGTTCGCAGTTGAGCGTGCGCCGTACTTTCCCTGGTTCGAGGGATGATGGACAGTACCGCTTTGTGACCGTCAGCCAGATAGCGGGATAAGGCATTCAGAGCATTCGCACTGTAGACGAACGCCGGGCCGCAATAAATTAGATCGGCCCCCAGACGCCGGGCCCGCAGCGCGCCGGATTGTTGCGCGCCGGCCAGGCACCATAAATCGACTTCGGGGAGCACTTGCCTGACCGGCGCCGTCAGAGACGTCTCAGGCAGAAGACGGTAGCGAATTTCGGCCAACTCGCTGAGGGTGCCGGTCATCGGATGGTCCGTGATGCGTTGCTTGTCTTCCCGCGTGGTGTAGATGTCGATAAAGATTTTCCGTTCAAGCGCCCGCTTCGGAAGGTTTTCCGGGGCGAGCAGGCTTGCAAATCCATACTGAAAAAGGGTCTGAACGTATGCTGTGCCCCAGACATTGACGTTGATCAGTAACGGACGAGGGTCGGATACGGCTGCTGGTGCACACTCCAGAATTTGTCGCCGTTCGCGCTCGAAGTAAGCGATCAAGTCGAGGCGAAAACCCGCCGAGTCCGATTCCGAATGATCCTGCAAATACGTCAACAGTTGCGTTGCCATCGGCAATTGCTGATGGCGGAGCAAATTTTCCGCGACGAGCAGACATTCGTTCTCGGACAAAACCGCATGCGCAAGTGCGTCCGTCGGGTTCAAGAGCAACGCGCTTTGCCCGTATTCCAATCTCTTTTGCTGAAACTGCGGCGCGCGGTTCCCCGCGGCAAGACTGTCATACAGAAACGCCAAACCGCCATACGCTGAAAATAGCGTGCCGGCGGTACCGTCCGGTAAAAAAGGCCGCATCAACGCCTTGCCATCGTCGATACGGTTGGCCGCCAGCCGCCGTTCAATTTCGACAATCACATTCACCAGTGCGGCGATATCGATGGCGTCGCTTCGATTTTCCATCAATCCGTGCCCATTTCTTTGGAACTGCCGAGATTCGTATAACTGTTTTTACTGCTATGCCGCCGGTTTGAATTTCTCGTGCGCATTTGTCCGCTTTTAGTGAACCTAGTTCGGAGATCCGATGGTTGGCAAGTCGCCGAAACAATCGATGACACAAAGGTTCCAGCGGACGCTTGGAACCGACTTGTTGCAATATTGCATGGTTATGTCAGGGAAAGTGGCGCGCCTCACAGGACAAACTTCGAACCCCTTGTTCGAAGTTCTTGCCGAATGAAACACATCACTGAGCAACACTAACGCGGGTACCAAAACGATGTGCTATCTCTGGACTCAGCCACAACACCGACTTCGACGTGATAGGCGGGGTTAGGGTCTCGATGTGCCGCCCCGTAATCGCATGCGGGAAACGATGCTGCGCATAGCGGCATGGTTTCACCAGCTTGCCCGCACCAATCCTATACGCACCCGCTTCGGCAACGTTGCGCGGATTCTCGCCGGCTCGGTCAGCCCTCCTTCATGGCTTGCCGCAGCCCCATATAGAGGCTCACGCACATGGCCAGCAACACAATGGTGAACGGGAAGCCCGTTGATACCGCCATTGCCTGCAGGGCGGTGAGTGCACCTGCGCCGCCAACCAGCAGCAATGTCGCGGCAACGATGCCTTCGAAGGTACACCAGAATATGCGCTGAGACACCGGAGCGTCGGTCTTGCCGCCGGCGGTGATCGTATCGATCACCAGTGAACCGGAGTCCGACGAGGTGACGAAAAATACCAGCACCAGAATGATGCCGAGGATCGACGTTATGGTCGCCATCGGAAGCGGTTTCAACATTTCGAACAGCTTCAGTTCGAGGGCTGCACCCTTCACCGGCGCGGCAGCGTCCGCGACGACCTGCGCGATTGCGGTGCCGCCGAACGCACCCATCCATAAGATGGAGACCAATGTCGGGATGATCATCACGCAGAACACGAACTCACGGACAGAGCGGCCCCTTGAGACGCGCGCGATGAACATGCCCACGAAGGGCGACCAGGAAATCCACCAGGCCCAATAGAACGACGTCCAGCCTTGCGAGAAGTTTGCGTCCTCGCGGCCCACGGGCATCGACAACGGCACGATTTCTTTTACATAGGCGAGACCGCCAGAGAATATCGCGGTGAAAATCTCGGCCGTTGGACCGACGAAAATCACGAACAGCAGCAGCAGGGCGGCCAAGACAATATTGACTTCCGACAGGACCTTTACGCCGCCGTCGAGGCCGCGAACGACCGAAATCAAAGCGAGCGCAGTGATAACGGCGATCAGCAACACTTTGGCGCCGTTGCCGGTACCCCAGCCAAACAGGTAATTCAAACCGGCGAGCGCCTGTTCGGTGCCGAAGCCCAGCGACGTGGCGAGGCCAAACAAGGTGGCGAAAACCGCAAGCGTATCGATGATGTGGCCCCACCAGCCCCAAACCCTTTCGCCCAAAATTGGGTAGAAAGCGGAGCGCAATGTCAGCGGCAGGCCCCGATTGTAGGTGAAGAACGCCAGCGCTAGCGCGAGCACCGCATAAATTGCCCAGGGATGCAGCGCCCAGTGAAAGATCGTCGCGGCCATCGCGAGATCGCGTGCAGCCTCAACACTTCCCTTAGCGGCCCCGAGTGGCGCCCAATCGGTCCGCGCACCGTTTTCCATCGCCGTTCCGCCCATCGACGAGCCGAAGTGCGACATCGGTTCCGCGACACCGAAGAACATCAGGCCGATGCCCATGCCGGCTGCGAACAACATCGCGAACCAGCCCATATAGCTGTAGTCCGGTTTTGCGTCCGGACCGCCGAGCCTGACCTTGCCCATCGGCGTGACCATTAGAAAAACGCAAAATAATACAAAGATGTTTGCAGCGCTCAGGAAGAACCAATCGAATGTCGACGTTAGGAATGGCCGCAACCAGCCAAAGAACTTTGTCGCGTCTTCCTGAAACATCAACGTCACAAGAACGAACGCGATGATCGAAAGGCCTGAAATCAAAAATACTGGATTGTGGATATCGAGCCCGAACGGCGTAATATTGTCTCGTCCAGTGTTGTAGTCTGTGTCGATCGGATGCGGCACATCCTCATGCGTTCCGTCTGCCATCGCCCATTCCCTCCCGCTTGCAGCAGTTACCGCGCCAATTGGTTTGGCATCGCTTGTTTGCGAGCGAATTGCGTGGTCAGAGCGAACTTGCGATTCGCCTCACAGCGCCACTGTAGACCTTGTCATGGAATACTCAATGGCTGATCTACGCCATTTGCTATCCTGATTGCGACGCATGACTGTAAATTTTGACTAACGGTACAAGGGTCAACCAGAGGCTTCCCCGAGCAACCAGTCGGCAAATTTGTCGGCGTGAGACCCAAGCGGGCGACCGACGGGAGACGTCATAAAAAAAGCGCCCGGTGAGCGAATCTCGACATCGAGCGGTTTGACCAACTGTCCACTCGCTACCAGATCAGCGACGAAGCTATGCCAACCAAGCGCATAGCCTTGCCCATTCAAGGCCATTTGAACGCCGATCAAATAGTTCAAGTAACGCGTACGAATTCCTGCAGCGCGATGACCGACATAATGGAACCAGGTTGTCCAATCGAGCCAATGATCGCCTGGAATGCCATGGGACTCGATCAACGGCTTGTCTGCAAGGTCGGCAACTGTCGACGGCGTACCTGACGCTTTTAGAAAAGACGGGCTGCATACGGGGTAAATGCGATCACCGAACAGATAGCGGCACTCCTGACCGGTCCATTGCCCGGCGCCGTAACGCACGGCGAGATGAACGTGACCGTCCGAAAAATCGACGGGCTCATCGGTGACCACCTGATTGAGCGTGACCTCCGGCCACGCCTCGGAGAACCGCGCCAATCGCGGCATCAACCAGTAGAAGGCGAAACCCATTGTCGTGCCGATCGTCACCTGGTGATCGCCCTCTACGGTTTTTAGAGAAGCGATGGCCGTGGCCATGCCGGCGAAACCCTGATTGACGGGGTCGAATAGCCGCGCCCCGGCGACGGACAATTCAACGCCGCGATGCAGGCGGTTGAAAAGCGGTTGCCCTATGTAGGTTTCTAGGTTGCGGATTTGCCGGCTTACGGCAGCGGGCGAGACGTTCAATTCCTCGGATGCACTTTTAAAGCTTAGCAGCCGCGCACAAGCTTCGAAGGCGAGCAAGGCTGTCGGGGAAGGAAGGTCTCGTCGCATGAATACAGTTTACATTAAATTATGTGACTGGTGAATTTTTGTCGGCTTGAAGGACATCGGTTTTATCTCTAGGACAAGCTGAAGTGACTAAATTTTGTCATTTTCTGTGATTCTTGAAATCTGAGAGCGCTGATTATGCAACGAGTTTCAAACCTCAAGGATGAACTTGAATTTAATAAAGCCGCGCTGACCAATGTTGCGGCGGCGATCGAACATGCGCATGGCCTTCCCAATGAATGTTACGTCGGCCAGAGCGCATTCGCCCATGAGCGCGAGCGCATTTTTACCCAAGGCTGGGTCTGTGCCGGATTCGCCAAAGATGTTCCAGAACCGGGCGGCCTCTTTCCCTTTGAATTCGCAGGCATGCCTCTGCTCATGGTCCGCGGCGGTGACAGCATCGTTCGGGTCTTTCATAATGTGTGCCGGCATCGTGGCCGCATCCTTGTAGACGCGCCCGGCACGGTAAAAAAAGCGATCGCCTGTCCCTATCACCGCTGGACTTACAGCCTTGACGGGGATTTGACGGGGACGCCCCATATTGGCGGACCGGGTGCGCATAGCTGCCCCGGTTTCGACAAAGAAAATGTGCGGCTTCGCGAGGTGCGAAGCGCCGAATGGTTTGGGTTGGTCTTCGTTGATCTTTCAGAGGCAGCGGAGGATTTTGAGGCCTATATTTCGCCCATTGCAGATCGCTGGCGACCCTTCAATGACGTACCGCTTGTCCATACCGGCGCGGACTGTACGATCGAATTTGCACTGGACTGCAATTGGAAACTCGCCGTCGAGAACTATTGCGAGGCCTACCATCTCCCTTGGGTTCATCCTGGCTTGAACCGCTATTCGCCGCTGGAGCAGCATCGCAATATCGTGTCAGCGCGCTATTCCGGGCAGCAAAGCACCTGCTATGCGCCGAATCTTTCAGAAACCTCTCCGGGTTTTCCAAACGCACCAGACCTGCCATCCTTTTGGGAGACAGGTGCGGAGTATATCTCGCTCTTTCCAAACGTATTGCTGGGGCTTCACCGCGATCATTTTTATGCGGCGCTGATCCAGCCGGATGGGCCAAGCCGAACCGTCGAGCGATTCGAGATTTTCTATTTCGATGAAGCCGTCCGAACAGAGCAATTCGCCGCCGCCAGAGCAGACAACCGCGCGTTATGGAAATCCGTCTTTGCGGAGGATCGGGATGCCGTGGAAGGTATGCAGCGCGGCCGCCATTCGCCTGGGTTCGATGGCGGTGTATTCTCGCCTGCCATGGACCCGCCGACGCATGCGTTTCACGTCTGGGTCGCGAACGCAATGCTGGGCGGACGTAATGAGAACCGCGCGGCGGCGGAATAGCCGCGCGAGAATACGAAACCAGGATTGGATCGACCGATGGCATTTCCGTCGCACAGCAAATTCATCGTCATTGGCGCCGGTATTCATGGCCTGAGCACAGCCTATCATCTGGCCCTTGAACTGAAGGCGAAAGGCAAGGGCTCAGGGGACGACATTCTTGTTATCGACAAAACGTCGATCGCCGCGGGCGCGTCCGGCATCGCCTGCGGGGTCGTGCGCAATAACTATTTCCAGCCCGCCATGCGCGAGCTTATGGCGCATTCGGTTGCGGTCTGGGAGAGCGATCCGGAAGCCTACAGCTATCATCCCGTCGGCTATATGCAGATCAGCCACGAAGGCATGCGTGCGGACATCGCCACGATCCACGAACAGCAAAACGCCATCGGTTATCCGTCCACATTCTTCGAAGGCGGCGATGAGAGCACCACCTATATGAAGACCCTCTTCCCGGATTGGCAGGCGCAAGGCATCACGTCGGTGCTGCACGAGAAAAAGGGCGGCTACGCCAACAATACGAAGGCCATGTACGGCCTCGCTGGCAAGGCCGAAGCCGAAGGTGTCCGTATCCTGACGGGCGTTGCCGTTAGAGGGTTACGGATCGAAGGTGGCTCGGTCACCGCGGTCGAAACCGATCGTGGCGACATAAAAACCGATTACGTTGTGGCCGGTGTCGGTCCCTGGGTGCGGTCGATATGGGAAATGCTGGATCTTCCGGGAACGATTGCCATCAAAGGCGGCGATGGTCAGATGCACAACGATATTCCGATGTGGACCTATTGGTCTTTGCAGGAAGGCACGCTCGGCGTCGATCCCGATTTTCAGAAGACCGCGGACGGTAAAATGCCACCCGTGATCCATGTCGATACCGACGCTGCGCTCTTGTCGGATGTCGATGGCGCGGTCATTTCGGAAGAGCCATGGGGAATTTACTACAAGCCCGACTTCCATTTCGGCGGCGTTCAGGGCGGAGCCATGCCCTATGTGGTCGAGACGGCCCCCGATGCCGTCGCCGTCGATCCGTATGGCGTGGACTCGCCCGATTTTGTCGTCGGCGATGATTTCGCCCTTATGTGGTGCTCGGCTCTGGCGCATTGCCAGAAGCGGTTCGAAGGGCAAATCGTCAAATATAAAAAGGAACCGTCAGGCGGGATTGGTTGCTTTACGCCGGACAGCTTTCCGGTCTTCGATGTGTTCTGCGAGAACTGCTACATCATCGCGGACTCGAACCACGGCTTTAAGATGCTGGGCGTCGGTAAGCTGGCCGCCGAGGAGATCGTCAACGGTCCATCAGCCTTGATGGAACCGTTCCGCTTCTCGCGCTACGCTGAAGGCAAGCAGCATCCGGTTTCGAACAGCCCGTTCCCGTGGAGCTAGCCGGGCTAACCGCGCAGGCTTTTGTTCTCCGGGTCGTAAGGCGACTCGCCGATAACGGACGCCGCATAGCGGGCGCCGAGGATTTCGATTTCCAGGCTGCTGTCCGCTGATCCTGTCTCGACATAACCGATGGCGAGGCTTTTGCCGACATGGTGCCCATAGGCACCGGCCGTCGCGCGGCCGATCATTTTGCCCTCTCGATAGAGCGGCTCGTTGCCAAGAGGATCCGCGTCGTTCGCCCCATGCACCTCGAGCGTCACGAATTCCTGCGGGACACCGGTCTCCTTCTGTCGTATCAGCGCATCGCGGCCAACGAAATCACCCTTGTCGAGTTTGACGAAGCGGCCGAGGCCGGCTTCGAACGGTGTGTATTCGCGGGTCAGGTCCTGACCCCACATGCGGTAGGATTTTTCCATGCGCAGCGAATCCATTGCCCGCATACCGCACATCCCCAAGCCATAGGCTTCGCCCGCGGCGACGAGCGCGTCGAAGATGTGGTTCTGATACGCAATGGGATGGTGCAGCTCCCACCCCAGATCGCCAACAAAATTGACCCGCATCGCGCGGACGGGTGCCATGCCGATGGTGATATTGCGGGTGCTCAACCAGGGAAACGCCTCGTTGGAAAGGTCGGCATCCGTGACGGCGGCAAGAATATCCCGGGCGCGCGGCCCAGCCAGCACGAGCACGCCATGCGCCAACGTTTGATTTTCGAGCTGAACGTCTGCGCCGGAAAGGTTCTTGAGCAGGAAATCATAATCGTAGCGCTCCGCCGCGCCGGAGCTGACGAGATAAAAGCGGTCCGGCGCATCGCGCGTAATCGTGAACTCGGACCGCACGCCGCCCGAAGGCGTCAGGGCATGGCAAAGGCCGATACCGCCAATCTTTTTCGGCAGACTGTTGGCGACGAGCCGGTCGAGCGCGGCTTCGGCATCGGGGCCGGAGACGGCGAACTTCGAGAAGCTCGTGATGTCGATCAAGCCGGCACGCTCGCGCACCGCACGGCACTCGTTACCGACATGTTCGAAATAGTTCGATCTGCGGAAACTCCAGACGTCCTCGCGCGCAACACCTTCCGGTGCGAACCAGTTCGGCCGCTCCCATCCGTAGCGCTGGCCCCACACCGCACCGCGCGCCGCGAGGCGGTCATGACAGGGGCTGGTTTTCGCTGGCCTCGCGGCGGGACGCTCTTCGTCCGGGTAGTGAATGACGAAGACATGTTCATAGGCTTCTTCATTCTTCGCTTTGGTGTAGGCCTTGTTCGCGTAGGGACCGAAGCGGCGCGGATCGACATCCAGCAAATCGATGCCGGGCTCTCCCTCGACGATCCATTCGGCCAGTTGCCAACCCGATCCCCCGGCTGCCGTTATGCCGAAGCTATGCCCTTCCGAAAGCCAGAAATTCTTCAACCCCCATGCGGGGCCTACCAGCGGGCTCCCATCGGGTGTGTAGGCAATGGGCCCATTGATGATGTCCTTGATGCCGGCATGTTCGAAGCTCGGTACGCGGCTGATCGCCGCCTCGACATGGGGCAGTAACCGGTCGAGGTCGCCCGGAAAGAGATCGCGGCCAAACGTGTCCGGCACGCCATCGAGGAACACCGCCGGTGCACCCTTTTCGTATGGCCCCAAAATGTAACCTTGCCGCTCCTCGCGCAGATAGTAAGACGCGTCGGACTCACGAAGGACCGCCATTTCCGGCAACCCGGCCTTCCGGCGTTCGACCAGCTCCGGAACTTCGTTGGTGACGATGTATTGGTGCTGGACGGGGATGACCGGGATATCAAGCCCGACCATCGCCAGCGTCTGGCGTGCATAGTTCCCCGTGCAGCTCACGACATGTTCGCAAACGATGTCTCCTTTGTTCGTCTGGACGCGCCACTCGCCGCCCGGCGTCCGCTCGATCGCGGTGACTTCGGTGTTGCGGTGGATGGTCGCGCCGCCGTTACGGGCGCCGATGGCCATCGCCTGCGTCACGTCGGCAGGCGCAATGTGTCCGTCGTCCGGGTGGTAAAGGGCACCGACCAGTCCTTCCACGTCGCAAAGCGGCCAAAGCTCTTTCACTTCCGCGGGCGTAATGATCTCGAACGGCACCCCGATGGTGTTCGCCGTCCCGCAATACTTATGATACTCGTCCATTCGCTCGCGGTTGGTCGCCAGCCGCAGATTACCGGTGACATGAAAGCTGACATTCTGCCCGGTCTCTTCCTCCAGAGATTTGTAGAGATCGACGCTGTATTTATGTATCTGGCCGACCGCGTAGCTCATATTGAACAATGGCAATAGCCCCGCGGCATGCCATGTCGATCCAGCGGTCAGCTCGGTTCTTTCGAGCAGCGCGACATCGGACCAGCCCTTCTTTGTCAGGTGATAAAGCACGCTGACACCAACAACGCCGCCACCAATGACGACCACGCGGGCATGAGACTGCATGGCTTCGGTTCCTTCCTGTGCTGGTCGTTTGCCGAGCAAAACTATCGGAGAATTTGCGAGTTGTCGCTTCCAGGGGCTGGCCGGACTGCGACGCCGATCATTCTGGTTCCGACACGGTTGACGAATTCTCCGACATGTCGCGATTGAACCATGAAATGTCGCGTGCGAACGAGTTTATTGCGGGTTCCTCTTTACGGTTCTGGCCGCCATTCAAAGGGATCTCAGCGCGCAGAGAGGCGACGAAAATGGATTTACCGCTTGCGGAAAGTGTGAGCCGAGATACCTCGGATATCGCGACACTCAAAAATCAAATTATCGCATTGGTTCGAGACTATTCGATTGAAACCACACCACGTGAATCCGAAAGCGTAGGGTCTTACCGAGATTTTTTGCCGCCCGGAGTGTTCGTAAACATCGCGTTCCTTCCTGGCGCGAACTTTAGGGATACAATCGAGACGTCCGGCCGATTGCGTAAAGAAGGTTTTAGCCCTGTTCCGCATCTTCCGGCGCGGGCGTTTGCATCGGAATCGACATTGCGGGAGACCTTGCATCGACTTCGCGAGGCCGCCGCGGTGACCGATATATTGGTTATTGCGGGCGACCTTTCGAACCCGCTCGGCCCTTATCGCGATTCGATGGCGTTGCTGGAAAGCGGTTTACTGGCGCAGTATGGCATATCGCGGATCGGCATTGCCGGGCATCCTGAGGGCAGCCCCGAGATCGACGCCTCGACACTGCGTGAGGCCTTGGCCGCCAAGACCGCTTTCGCCGCACACAACGGCGTAGAGATGTCCCTTGCCACGCAGTTCTGCCTCGATGCGGCGCCGATTATTTCCTGGGAACGCGCAATTCGGCACGACGGCAACACCCTGCCGGTCGATATCGGACTTGCCGGTGCGACGACGTTAAAATCTCTGTTAAAATTTGCGAAGCTTTGCGGTGTCGGTGCCTCTCGGCGTGTTTTGGCGCGAAGCACGAAAAAACTTATTCGCCTCAGCACCATTTCTTATCCGGACAAAATCCTAACCGCTGTTGCCCGTCAAATGCTGGTCGATCCCGCCTGCCGGTTCCGCCGGCCGCATTTCTTTCCCTTCGGCGGTCTTGAGCGTACAGCACGCTGGCTGAATAGCGTTGCGGCGGGAGATTTTTCGATAAACGACGACGCGAGCGGTTTCGATATATCACACTAGCGGCGCCGCCGCCGCCGCGATATGGCGTCGCTCGTCGCGGGGCGCGTGCTGGAACTGCTGGCGGTAACTCTTCGAAAAATGCGAGGCGGAAACGAAACCGCAGGCCACCGCGATATCGACGACCGGCATATCCGTTTGTATCAGCAGCATCCGCGCGCGCTGCAATCGCAGCTCGAGATAAAATTGCGTCGGCGCGCGGCCGACATGTTGCCGGAAAAGGCGTTCCAGTTGGCGGCGGGACAGCCCGATAAACGCCGCAATATCTTCCGGCGACAACGGGTCCTCCAAATTTTCTTCCATTCTTTCGATCGCGGCGATCAGCTTGGGATGATTTCCGCCGATCCTCGTTCGCAGAGCCATGCGCTGAACAACGTCAGCAGGACGGATTTGGTCGACCTGGCATTGCTCCGATACCTTTAGCGCGAGTTCTTCGCCATGCTCCATCGCAATCAAATGGACCATCATGTCGAGAGCCGCCGTACCGCCCGAGCAGGTAAACCGGTTGCGGTCGATTTCAAAAAGGTGCGTATCGACATCGATATTCGGGAAACGCTCCGTAAAGGCTGGCAAGTTTTCCCAATGGATCGCACATTTATAGCCGCCGATAAGTCCTGCGTTCGCCAGCACGTGGGTTCCTGTGCATACCGCCCCAAGATCGACACCGAGCCGCTCGATGCGATGCAGATACGAAAAGACATCGGCGTTCCGATAGGTTTCCGCACCGACCCCGCTGCATAGGACGACCGCTGAGAATAACGGCCCGTCCCCATCCATTTTTGACGTCAGCGCGGAGTCTGGGCTGATCGAAACCCCATTGCTTGCGCTGACCGGTGCGCCATCGTGCGACATGACCCGCCACGCATAAAGCTCCCGGCCAGACGTCCGGTTTGCCAACCGCAACGGCTCGATCGCCGCGGTGAATGCGATCATCGAAAAGTCCGGAATAACCAAAAAGCCGATGCATTCCGGAAGCTGTCTTTGGTTGCCACTGAACATCGCAAACAAACACTCCATTCGCGGGCGCAGGTCACGGGCCACTTGATATTGTACACGGTATTACCGCACTGCCGTTACTAGGAAATTCAACGTTTTTTGGGACCAATTTCCGCCCAGATGTCGCGTTTTGAACAAAACTGTTCGCCCGGGAATTATCGCGGCGAAGCGAAAGATGAAAAAGGAGGATATCGGAATTCGCGCGCGCTGCGCGCCAGCAGGAGATCTTTGCCATGACCAAACATGCCACAAGCGTTGATCAAAGCGATCGCAAGGTTCCCTATAATTTACGACAGAGCGGGTCGACCCCCGTCGAGATGCTGATTTCGACCCGGGTGCGGAAGTCGCCGTATTGGCACCTATCCATGGAGGCGGGCTGCTGGCGCGCCACGGTCTATAACCGCATCTACCATCCGCGCGGTTATGTGCGGCCGGAAGATGGCGGTGCGATGGTCGAATATGACGCGTTGGTCAATCACGTCACCATGTGGAACGTTGCCGTTGAACGGCAAATCCAAGTTATCGGGCCGGATGCGGAAGCCTTCGTGAATTATGTGATCACTCGCGATGCGACACGCATCGAGCCGATGAAGGGCAAATACGTCATCCTGTGCAACGAAAAGGGTGGCGTCCTGAACGACCCGATTCTGCTGCGTCTGTCGCAGAACGAATTCTGGTTCAGCCTGTCGGACTCGGACATCATGTTGTGGTTGCAGGGCGTCAATGTGGGCTGCCAATTCAATGTTGAAATCAATGAAATCGACGTTTGCCCCGTCCAGATCCAGGGCCCGAAATCGGCCGACCTGATGGCCGATCTGGTCGGCGACGCGGTCCGTGAGCTGCCCTCCTACGGCTTGATGGAAGCTGTCGTCGGTGGCCGGGACTGCATTATTTCTCAAACCGGATTTAGCGGCGAGAAAGGCTTCGAAATTTATCTTCGCGATGCCACGCTGTATGCCGACGATATGTGGAACGCGGTGCTGGAAGCCGGCAAGAAGCACAGCCTCATGGTCATTGCCCCGGCGCATCACCGCCGCATCGCGGCCGGTATCCTGTCCTGGGGTCAGGACATGGATTTCGAAACCATGCCGTTCCAGTGCAACCTCGGTTACCAGGTGCCCCGCAAAAAGACGGCGGATTATATCGGCAAAGAGGCGCTGGAGCGTGCACGTGAGTTGATCGTCGCCGGTACCCCGCCATTCAAAACCACTCTCGTCGGCATGACCATTCAGGGCAAGCCGATCGATGAATATGCCCCGGATTTCTGGCTTATTTCGGGGCCCGACGGTGGCGAGCCCATCGGATATGTCACGTCGCCTTGGTACTCGCCTGAACTGGAAACCAATATCGCCATGGGCCATGTGCCGTGGGAAATGCGCGACCTGGGCAACAAGCTAAAGGTCTGGTTGCCAGACCAATATGCCGACATGCCTGGTCAACCGGTCGATGCGGAAATCGTCGAGATGCCGTTCCGGCAGTCGGTCAATCCAAACGCCCGCGAAATCGCAAAGGCCGCTGGTCGCGACGCGGCGTTTTAGTTTTGCAATTCAACTAAATCCGCAAGAGTCGATTTTGCGGACGATGTTTGCGAAACGGTAGGGGAAATGATCCCTAACGATACGCTCACCGCTTTCTCAGCGTATCGTTAGGTGCCTCTAAGTCGGCGATCCTTCGCCCACTCTAGACATTTTAAGACGCTAAAACTGCCGCAAGATCAATTACCGTAACGTCCGGGCAACCTGCCTGCGGCGAACGGTCTTATATGGAAAAAACTGGCGCGCCCTAGAGGAGAAAGTTCGAACCGCCTGTTCGAGACATTCGCTGAGTGGAGCGCGATTTGGGAGGAATCTCGCAATGAAATTGCGGTCATGGCACGTTTGTATCCTCTCCTTCACTGCCCAGGTCGGTTTTAAATAACGGGACCGCCGTGTTAGACTGCGCAGAACAAGCTGACAAACAGAAATTTTAACGTGCGGGACGGGTGCGTCACGGCCTGCAGGTTTGGCATTTCGCGTGTCTGCAAGTTAACCAGGGAGATGGATTATGTCAGGCGATACCGCCTCAGACGATATCAATGAGGCTAAGGCAAATATGGATCACATTTACGATCAGCCTGACCCAAGAGCTTATTTTCACGAACTTCGAAAACTCGGCTATGCCATTCCCGGTGCCGCCAAACCGATTTTCCAGAAGCTGATCTCCCGCCTGCGGCATCAGCGGAACGACACGGTACATGTACTCGACCTGGGTTGCTCATACGGCGTCAATGCGGCGCTGCTGAAGCACGATTTGTCTATGCCAGACCTCTATGACCATTGGAGCGAGGAAGATATTGCCGGAATTGTGTCTGAAGAGCTTATTGCGTCCGACCGGCGCTATTTCAGCAATCTTGACGAACAGGCTGATATCACGGTGACGGGTCTCGACCAGGCCGATTCTGCCATTTCATTCGCCGAGGAATCCGGTTTATTGGACGAGGGTCTTGCCATCAATCTGGAAACGGCTCCGTTGCCCGGCGAGGCGACGGAGAATTTAGCACAGGTCGACTTGGTGACCTCGACCGGGTGCGTCGGTTATCTGACAGAAAAGAGCTTCGAGCGCCTGTTACCCGCTTTGACGAAAGGACGATCGCCATGGATTGGCAATTTTGTACTGCGAATGTTTCCATTCGACGCTATCGAGGACACGCTGACCGAATGGGGATACATAACGGAGAAGCTCGAAGGCCAAACTTTCGTCCAACGCGACTTCGTTTCGGATGAAGAACAGGAACAGGTGCTCGAGCAACTACACAAGCGCGGCATCGATCCTGCCGGCAAGGAAAGCGAAGGCCAGCTTCTGGCCGAATTTTACCTGTCACGCCCGGCAAATGAAGTAGAGGCGACACCCATCGAGCATCTGCTCGCAGCCTAATTGGCACGGTCCACTATGACTGCTTTGGATCATCTTCGTTCAGCGCCAGTTCGCCGCGCTTGACGAACAGGGACAGGTTCTCGAACGGCTACATGAGCGAGGTATCGACCCGGCGGGCAAGGAGGCCGAGGGACATCTATTGGCCGAGTTCTATCTTTCTCGGCCGATGCGTGAAGCGACCGCAGCGCCGATCGACCAGCTGGTTCTTGTTTGAATGCGGTACGCGCAACCGGCGTCACGCCCCCGACCCGCATGCCAATGAAAAAGTCGAGATCGTAGTTCAGAGGATTAGATCGTAGTTCAGAGGATCAGACCGTGACACGACCAGCGGTCCACATGCCCGCGTTTTCCAGAATAAGGTCCGGGTCCTCGTATTGGTCCCGCAAAATCCGCTCATAAAGCCCGCCTTCGCTCTCGCGGTTCACCGGCGGCGTCACATCGAGCCGTTGCGACAGCGCCTCGTTGAGCACGTCAACGGTTCCGCTGCCTTCGTCGAACTGAGCCTTTTTCCGCCAAACCAGATCAGCGGGCAACAGTTCCTCGCACGCTTTGCGCAAAATCCATTTTTCCGTCGTTTCTTGCGTCGCCCCATCGGCAATCTTCATCTTCAAGGAAGCCGGGATGGACTGCGCAAAGTCGATTAGATCACGGTCGAGAAACGGCGTCCGCGCTTCCAAGCCCTGAGCCATGGTAATCCGATCGACCCGTTGCAAGTTGATATTGTGCATCGTGCCAAGCGAACGGGTGAGTTCATCCGCCAGGGCTCTGGGTTTCCTGGCGTAGGCATGGTGATAGGCATAGCCAGCGAACAGCTCGTCCGCGCCTTCGCCCGTCAGCACCGCCTTGACGTGACGACGGGCAAGGATCGCCGCAAAATGGGTCGGCAAGGCGCTACGCACAAGATCGACGTCGGCGCTTTCAAGGTGGTAAATCACATGCGGCAGTATCTCCGCCAAGTCGGCCGCCGAGAACACCAACTCGTGGTGATCAGAGCCGATATGTTCCGCCACGCGGCGTGCGGCGGCAAGATCGGGACTTGCCGCCGTGCCGACCGAGAAGGTCTTGAGGGGGCGGTCAATGGCGCCTGCCGCAAGAGCCGCAATCAGCGAAGAATCCAGCCCACCGGACAAAAACGCGCCGACTTCGACATCGGCAACCATCCATTTGCGTACCGCCGCTTCCAACACCAGACGCAACTCGCGCCAGATCGGTTCGGCATCTTCTCCCGATTCCAGTTCGGCCGCGCCCTGTGGCATGCGATACCATTCACGAAAGCCGTCGATGCTGTCGAACATCGCGCCTGGGTCGATGGACTCAACTTCGCTCAGACCCAGTCCGTCGTAAGCCTTCAACTCCGATGCGAAGGCCAGGCCGTTGCCGATACGGGCCATGAACAGAGGCTTGATGCCAAGCGGATCACGCGCGGCGATAATCCGCTCCGGGGTGGCCAGAACGAAAGCGAACATCCCATCCAGCTTGGCGATCCAACGTAATTCGCCCGCGCGGAACAGGTGCAAGATGGTCTCGCTGTCGCTTTCGGTCTCGAAAGCGCTTTCACCGAGGATCGCGCGCAGATCTGCGTAATTATACACCTCGCCATTGGCGACGAGGATGTCCTCGGCGCTGTAAAATGGCTGGCTGCCGTTTTCGGGGCCGATGATCGACAGCCGGCAGTGGGCCATGATGGCGGGCACGTTGGCCGCTTGACGCACGCGCACCTCGTCCGGCCCGCGATGGGCGATCTTGCCGATCATCCGGCGGGCAAGCGCTTGGTCGTCAATATTCCAGAGGCAGACAAAGCCACACATAATAACCTCGTCAGGATTGTCCCTTTGCTAGAGGATAATACTTTATCATCCAAACGCACGGTGACTTCTCCTGGAGCGTATCAAGTTTAGACGAACTCATTTTATGAGTTCGGATATTTTTGTGAATCCGCTTGCTATCAATAAGTTAGATCAGATTCACATAGTTATTGGGTCGCCAAAGGCGATTCCAACTAACCATGATCTGATCTAGTGGCATACGCCAATCCTGTCAGGGTCCGAGGGATGCTTTTCGTCTGCTTCGGAGGATAAAGCGAACCTTCAGAACAACCATGCTCACTTCCGCTCAGGGTCAGACTCGGCCTTTGACCACCACGCCAACGATGTCTGAGTTTACGGGCACATCGGACTTGTTTGGGTTGAAAGCAGACGTGGATGAAATCTTCACGCTCAACGCAAACTTTCGCCCAAATTTCGCGGTTTGTGGCGTTAGCCTGACAGCACCGTGAAATACCGTACCGTGCAGGCCGACAGCCTGCAGCAAACGGCGTGCTATGGAAAATGCTGGCGCGCCCGGGAGGACTCGAACCCCCAACCTCCTGATCCGTAGTCAGACGCTCTATCCAATTGAGCTACGGGCGCGATGCCGGGCGAGCCCGGCGGCGAGGGAACCTACTCAATGGCGGTCGGCATCGCAAGACCCTATGTAACGCCGTTGCCCGGTGCTTGCATGTGAGGCTGGAAATGCAGCTTGTCGGCTGCAAGACCCTCCTTTAATATCGCCGAAATAAAAAGCGTAAAGTCCTTGTTTTGGTAAATGCAAACGGTCGACTTTTGGACTTTTGCACTTTATTGGTAGAATGACAGCGTTTTCGGGGCAAAGTATTCGAATGAAATTTCGCCAATATTCCACCGTTCTATTCGGGGCGGCATTGCTTGCAGGGTGCGGCACTGCTGATGAGACCCTGTGGCCATCGCTTTCCGGATCCGATCCCGCCGGCGCTACACCGCCGGCTTCCGCGGCGTCGGGCACGGCAACGACCGCGTCGCCGCCGACGCGGATCGATATCCCCGCGCCGAAGGAACCGACCTTCACGCCGCCCCAGCAAAGCGCGCAGGCAGCGGCGGCGGCACAGGCTGCCGGCCAGCCGTCGGGCACCTTCGTCGGCCGTAAGGTGGCGCAGATGCGCACCGACCTTGGCAAGTTGCAGCGTTCGGTCGGCGATCTGAACAAACGTATGACGCAGCTCACGGCGCAGAATATCGGTTCGTCCCGGCGCTACCATGAAGTGGTGGCGGCGATGAACGCCAAGCTCCAGGTTGGCACGACGCCGGGCAATCCGGTTCTGGTCAAGCAGTGGAACGAGGCACAGCAGAAGCTGGAGCAGATCGGCGAAAGCCTTGGCCGCATGGACAAGCTGTCCAACGACGCTGCCGGCGAAGCCGGGCTCGCTGCGTGGCTGCTCGACAGCGTGCGGGCGACCTACGCGCTGAGCGGCGCGGTCGACGAGGATCACCGCCAACTCCGCGTCCTGGAAGACGAAGTCAACCGCACCGTCGTGCTGATCGACCGGCTGCTGAACGAGTTGAGCGAGGACGTGTCGCGGCAGACGACCTATGTCGGCAATGAGCGCCGCAACCTTACGACCATGTCGCTTGCGGTGAAGAATGGTGAATTGTACGGCACCAGTCTGGTCAACCGCGCCTTTGCGCAAAGCCAAGCACTGGCGAGCGCTGCGGCGCAGTCGGCCGGCCCGGTCGTGGGCGAACGGCCGCTTGTGGTGATCCGCTTTGACCGGCCCAACATTCAGTTTCAGCAGGCTCTGTACAACGCGGTCAGCCGGGCGCTGGAGCGCAAGCCCAATGCGTCGTTCGATCTCGTGGCGGTCAGCCCGAAACGCGGCAGTCCGGCACAGGCCGCCTTGAACAGCACGCAGAGCAAGCGGAACGCCGAGAGCGTGCTGCGGACCCTGGCCGATATGGGGCTTCCCGCGAACCGCGTGAAGCTGTCGTCGCGCTCTAGCCAGGACGTGGAATCGAACGAGGTTCAAATATACGTCCGGTAACGGCTTAGTCTTTCCGCCTAACAGGAGAGCGGTTGATGCGGGTTAGAGTATTTGCCGCCCTTTTGGTTTTTCTTCTATCGAGCCTGCCGGTTGTTGCGGAGGACGCGCGTCGCGCCGGCATTCTGTCGGTTATCGGCGCGCAGCTTGATGCCTTTCAGCGCGATGACGCGGCGGCGGCGTTCGCTATCGCCAGCCCGGACATTCAGGCAATGTTCGGTTCTCCGGAGAATTTCCTGTGCATGGTGGCAGCGTCCTATGCACCGGTCTATCGGCCGCGTGCTGTCACCTATCTCGATCTAGTGGAGCGAGACCAGCAATTGGTACAACGCGTTCTGTTCACCGGGCCGGATGGCGGACAGGTGGTGGGCTTGTACATGATGGCGCGCCAGTCGGATGGGTCATGGCGCATCGCCGGCTGTGTCCTGGTTCGCCCGAATGGAGGATCGGCATGAGCGCGCCGAAGGATTTCCCGGTTTCCTGGGAAGAACTGCACCGCAACGCGCGGGCGCTCGCATGGCGCCTGCTCGAACTCGGGCCCTTCGACGGGGTCGTTGCGGTTACCCGGGGCGGGCTCGTGCCAGCCGCGATCGTGGCCCGCGAGCTCGATGTCCGGCTCGTGGATACGGTGTGCATCGCGTCCTACGAGCACAAGGACCACGGCGACGCAAAAATCCTCAAAACGGTTGAAGGAAGTGGCGCGGGCTGGCTCATCGTGGACGATTTGGTCGATACGGGCCGCACGGCGCGCATCGTCCGGAAAATGCTGCCGCAAGCGCATTTCGCAACCGTCTACGCCAAGCCGGCGGGCCGGCCGCTGGTCGATACCTATGTGACGGAAGTCAGCCAGGATACATGGATCCTGTTTCCCTGGGACGTCGAACTCGCCTATGCCGCGCCGATTTCCGGCGGAAGGGGCTGATCGTTATTTAACTGGGACGTTGTCGATCAGGCGGGTCCGGCCAAGATGCGCCGCGGCCAGAACGCGTGCGGGTCCGTCCACCCGGTCGAGCGGTTCCAGCGATTCGGCGTGACACACGGCGATATAGTCGACCGGTCCGAAGCCGGCGGTTTCCAGCACGGCGCGTCCTGCGGCGATCGCGCTGGCGCAGTCTTCGCCTCCAGCGACCCGTGCCGCGACGTCGCGAAGGACGTTGTGTAGCGTCGGCGCGACGGTGCGTTCCTGCGGCGACAAATACCAATTGCGGGACGACATGGCGAGGCCGTCGGATTCGCGCACCGTGGGAACACCGACGATCGTCGAGGGAATATCGAGGTCGCGGACCATGCGGCTGACGACCTGGAGCTGCTGATAGTCTTTTTCGCCGAAATACGCCCGGTCGGGGAGCGCCTGGAGCAGCAGCTTGGTAACAACTGTGGCAACGCCGCCAAAGAAGTGCGGACGGCTGGCGCCGCAAAGACCTTCGCTCAAGCCTGAAACGGCAACCCTGGTCGAGAAGCCGTCCGCGTACATGTCGGCGACACCTGGCATGAAGGCGATATCCGCCGACAGGGAATCAAGTTTTGCGATATCGTCCGCCTCATCGCGCGGGTAGGATTCGAAATCCTCGCTTGGCGCGAATTGGGTCGGGTTCACGAAGATCGACGTAACCGTCCGGTCGCAAGTCCGTTGGGCCGCCTTGACCAGCGCCAGATGGCCGTCATGCAGGGCCCCCATCGTCGGAATCAAGCCGATCGTTTCACCGTTCTGGCGCCATTCCCGGACTTTCGCCCGCAGCGTTGAGACGTCTCGGACGATCTCAATATGCTTGGTATTCAGTTTCTTCGACTTCCGGTTTCTGACGGTTTGCATGGCTTTCATCCATGTTTTCGGCAGCGCCATGAGGTAGATATTGGGCCTTCCCTCGCAAGCGGCGGCCACAATAGGCGGAAATGCTGCAGGGCACAATAAGCCGCGATTTTGGGTGCAATTAGCAGTCATGATCAGCGCTCCTTGGTATTATACCAAGGAGCGCTGATCATGACGCATAGAGACGGGTTATCCAGGTTTTCGGCAAGGAGCGCACGGCGCGGCGATGCGGGGTATCGGAAGCCGGGCGCGACGCTGTCCGAAAGCCGTGATAACCCGCCCTTCGGGTCGCGAATGCGGTCCGTCGGAGGGCGTCGGAACGGCTTGACGATGCCCCGCATCGACTGCGCCGCCCCTCCTACCCGACGGACCGCATTCGCGATCTCTAGGGGTCACTATCATCGATCCTTGGTATAAGGCCCGTCATGCATCAGATCGTCAAACTTCTGCCCGGACGGCATAAGCGTGCCAAAGCCGGGCATCCCTGGATTTTTTCCAACGAGATCGCCGAGCGCGATACGGCGATGGAGATCGACGCCGGGACCGCGGTAACGGTCGTCGGCGACAATGGCGAGACCTATGGTACCGCGCTGTTCAATCCGTATTCGCTCGTTGCCGGCCGACTGGTGGATCGCAAAACGGACGTCGCCGTGGATGGGGCGTTCTTTGCTGATCGTCTTGGCCGGGCGCTTGCGCTGCGCAACCGCTTGTTCGGCGAGCCCTTTTACCGCCTCGTGCATGCGGAGGCGGACGGGCTGCCAGGATTGGTGATCGACCGGTATGGCGATGCGGCTGTATTGCAGCTGAACGCCGCCGGCATGGATGTGCGCCGCGATATGATTATCGATGCGTTGGATGCGCTCGTACCGCTGAATACGATCGTGCTTCGCAACGACAGCCCAAGCCGGTTGCGTGAGGAACTGTCTCTGGAAGTCTCGGCGGCGCGAGGTGCGGCTGACGCTGCCGTGCCGGTTCGTGAGAACGGCGCAACGTTTGCTGCAAGCCTGGCGCAGGGCCAGAAGACTGGCTGGTTTTTCGATCAGCGTGAAAACCGGGCTTTCATCGCCTCGCTTGCGCGGGACGCGGGTGTGATCGATTTCTACGCCTATGGCGGCGGTTTCGGGGTCCAGGCGCTTGTCGCAGGCGCAGCCGAAGCGGTGTTGGTGGACCGATCTGCCGCGGCCCTGGAAAGCGCGGCGGAGTCGGCGGTGCGCAACGGCGTGGCGGCGCGTTGCCAGTTGGTCAAGGCGGATGCCTTCGAGGAGATGGAGCGCCGCGCCGCCGACGATATGCGTTACGGCATTGTGATCGCGGACCCGCCGGCGTTCGTGAAATCGAAGAAGGATTTGCATCGGGGCAGCCGGGCGTATCGCAAGATGGTGCGGCTCGCAGCCCGGCTCGTCGCGCCGGGCGGTATCCTGTTCGTTGCGTCATGCTCGCACAATGTTGCGCCGGGGCTGTTCGGCGACCTTGTGCAAAAGGGGCTGTCGGACGCCCATCGCTCGGGCCGTATCCTGCGCGCCGCCGGTGCAGCCCCCGACCATCCGGTGCATCCCGGATTGCCCGAGACAGCGTATCTGAAGTCGCTGACTTTGCAGCTGGATTAAGGGGTACTCTAAACGGTGCGGACGGCCGCCGGTTTTCGGAATAAATTCCAATCACCGGCGACCGTCCGCGGCCGTTCGGGGGGTGTAACTAATGTAGTGCGTGCTGCGCGGGGACAGCGGGTTTTTCACCCCGATGTGAACAGGTGTGTACGTTCGTTCAAGCGGCAGGCAGCGTGAGCCGGAATTCGGTGCCGTTCTCCCCGGACTCGACAAGCGAGAGGTCGCCGCCATGATTGCGCGCCAGCTCGCGGGCAATGGCCAGACCCAGGCCGGTGCCGCCGGCGCGGACGGATCCTTCGAAGGGGCGGAACAGCTTTTCGCGCGCGCGCGGCGGGAGGCCGGGCCCGTCATCGCGTATCGCGATCTCGACAACGGCGCCCCGTTTCTCGGCACTGATGCAGACTTGGTCGGCACCGGCTTCCGCCGCATTGCGCGTCAGGTTGGTTAACAGGCGGAACAGCTGATCGCGGTCGACATTGACTTCCAACCCGTTCTGGACCTGGTTGCGGACCTCCGTCCGGGTGGCCTCGTTTGTCTCCACGGCCTCGGCGATATCGGTGACCAGGGGGGAAAGGGCGAATTGGTCTCGTTTCAGCGCCGATTCTTCGTGGCGGACATAAGCCAGCGTGTCGCTGCACAGTCCAACGGCACGGTCGATCGCAGAAACCAGGGTCGGCGTGACACGTCGCACGTCCGGGTCGTCACTGCCCTCGAGGCGATCGGAAACCACCAGGGCGGACGACAGGATACCGCGCAGATCATGATTGATCTTCGCCACAGCAGTGCCGAGCGCCGCCAAACGGGCCTTTTGCCGCAACGCGGCGCGCAGCGCTCCCTGCATGTTGGCAAGCTCGCGCTGAGCCACGCCGATTTCGTCGACGCGCTCCGATGGTGTGAAGATGCGCTTCGCATCCTCCGGGTCCTCGCGGAACGATGTCATACTTTCTGTGATCCGCCGCATCGGGCGGACCAGCATCCATTGCAAGGTCAGGTAAACCAGCGTGGCGGTGATAAGCGAGATGACCAGAGACAGGACGAAAATTCGCCAGGCGAAATCGACGACGGCTGCCCGCAGCGGCCGTTCTTCGATAATGACTTCGATGACGATGTTAGGGTCCTTCGGTGACGGTCCGATAACCCGCAAGACTCTGTCTTCGGTTCGCAGCAGGACTGCCATCGCTTCCATAATGAGCAGCGACAGAGGCCGGCTGCCAAGATCGATGGTTTCCTGAACCGGCGGCGGCGTGTCCCGCGAGAGGACAAGCTTTGCGCCGCCGCGCCTGACATTGATGCCGTAGGTGCCCACATGGGCAAGCAGTTCCTCTCGCAAATGATCGCTGACCATGTCTTGCGGCGCCATATCCAAGGTGAGGACGGCGAGGTGCCCGGCGCTCAGTTTCTCGTTCAACCAGGAGAGTCGGAACCGGGCGACGGACGGCACGAAGATGAGGACTTCGGCAAGCATGACGAAGAAGATGGTAAATATCAGCAGGCGTGCCGAGAGGCTATGCATCATCCCGTTACCGCGGTTGCGGCAGCCGTCGCTCAGGCGGAAGGCGGAATTCTTGCGGCGACATATCCCGTCTCCCGGGCTGTGCGTTTCAGCGCCATTGGTATCACGTATTCCGGTTTTTCTTGATCTTCTTATACACGATAGGAACCATCGACAGAATGACCAAGCCGGCAAGTGCGATCATAACATCGGGCGTTAGGGCGCTGGCGGGTGTGAACTCTTCACCGCTTTCGAGAATGCTGCTCAGACCGACGCCGACTTGGACGTATACCGCGGATCCGGGAATGATCCCGAAAAGCGTAGCGAAGAAATAGGTCTTCAATCGGACTCCAAGGAAGGCCGGCGCCAGATTGACGGCAAAGAACGGAAAGACTGGGACCAGACGCATGATCAGAAGATAGCTTAACGCGTTGTCCTGGAAGCCTTTTTCCATCTTCTTCATCCACGGCCCCATGCGCGCTTCCAGCGCGTCGCCAATTGTCGTTTTGGCGACGAGAAACAACGCCGTCGCACCGGTGGTCGCGGCGAAAACGACATAGACGACGCCGAGAAGCTGGCCGAAAAGGAACCCGCCCACGACCGTCAGGACGAGGCCGACCGGCAGGGAGAATGCCGTCGAAACCGCGTAGATGGCGACATAGGCCAGCGCGGCGGTTGCGGCATGGTTTTCGACCTGAGTCAGCAGCCAGTCGCGATGTTCGCGCAAGACCTCGAAACTGAAATAGTGATCGAGTCCCAGGAGGAAAAACAGGGCGAATCCGGCGACGAGCACTGCGAGAGGCCATAAGCGCTTGAGGCTGAAGGGCTGGTCCGTGCCTGCCACTTGTCCAGATTGCTCTTCGCCCACGCGATCCTCGCTTGAAATTGGTCGATCAGGGTGCTGCCGACGGCGCTTATCGTGCGATCTATTACAGGACAGCCGCGGGTGCCAGTTACCTTAGCGTGACATTGGGGAGAGAATCCAACGGAAGCGCACGAAATCCGCCGGACAGGGTATGCGCGCGCGCCGATTGACTTGGCGCAGTACAGCTTTTATACAGCGCCACCACTATAAAGTTCGTATTCGGAGAGCCGCCGTGAAACGTACATTTCAGCCCAGCCGTATCGTCAGGAAACGGCGCCACGGGTTCCGTAGCCGCATGGCGACGAAGGCCGGCCGCAGGGTGCTTGCCCGCCGCCGTGCACGAGGCCGCAAGCGGCTGTCAGCCTAAACTGCTTCATTGATGCGTACGGCGTTCGAACGCCTGACCCGGCGGGCGGAATTCCGCCGTCTCACGCGGGCGCGGCGCAGTTCAGCCAGGCCGGGCCTCGTCTTGCAGGCGCTGCGGCGGCCTGATGGCGAAGGCGAGGCGCGTGTCGGTTTGACCGCTAGCCGCCGTGTCGGAAATGCTGTACGGCGTAATCGGGCACGTCGGCGCTTGCGTGCGCTGGCGGAGAAGGTTATCCCTCTGCATGCCAAGCACGGTCATGACTACGTCATGATCGCGCGCGTGGGAACGGCAGACCGGCCGTTTTCAGCGCTTGTCGAGGACCTTGAAACCGCTATGAAGCGGCTCAACGTATGGCGGGATGATTAATCGTGCGTTTGCTCCCATGACACCGGCGTCAGTCGCGTTGCGGGCATTGATCCGCGGATACCAGATCGTTGTTTCGCCACTGCTCCCGGCGCATTGCCGTTATTGGCCCACTTGTTCGGCTTATGCCCATCAGGCGGTCCGGAAACATGGGGCAATTGCAGGCGGCTGGCTTGGCGTTCGGCGGATCGCGCGCTGCCATCCGTGGGGCGGGTCCGGCTATGACCCGGTTCCCGAAAAGTGTTGCGGAAAAGCGATCGAAAACAACGACGCGGTGGCGACAGACAGAATGGAACAGGGCGTATGATCGAACAAAAGAACGTGATGGTCGCCATCGTCATTTCCATCGTCATTCTGTTTGGGTGGCAGTATTTTATCGAGGCGCCGCGGATCGAAAAGCAGCAGGCACTGGTCGAGCAGCAGCGCCTGGAAGAAGAAGCGCGGCAGAAGGCGGCGGGCGTACAGCCCGCAGTCCCGGGACAGGCGGCGGCGCCCGGAACGGCGCCGGGCCTTGATTCTGGGCTCGGCCCGAATTTGGGCGCCGCTGGATTAAGCGCAGGTGCGACGGCGGCGGAGACGCGAGAAGCGGCGCTGTCGAAAACACCGCGTGTGCAAATCCGTTCGGATCGGTTGGACGGGTCGATTGCGTTGATTGGCGGGCGGGTCGACGATCTGATCCTGCGGGACTATCGCGAAGAACTAGGCCCTGAAAGCCCAAATATCGTCCTGCTCCACCCGACTCAGGTCGAACGGCCCTATTACGCTGAATTCGGTTGGGTCGGGAAAGGCTTGAAACTGCCTCACGCGGACACTCGTTGGAATGCTAACGGCACGACACTCTCGCCGGAAAAGCCGGTGACGCTGTCTTGGGACAACGGCGAAGGTTTGGTTTTCGAGCAGACCTATTCATTAGATGAAAACTACATGATCGCGCTGACGCAGCGGGTGAAGAATACGACGGGCGCGCCGATAACCGTCACACCGTACGGATTGCTGTCGCGGACCGGTACGCCGGAGATCTCCGGCTTCTACATTCTTCATGAGGGACTGATCGGCGTGTTCAACGATACGCTGAAGGAAACCGACTATGATGATGTGCGCGAGGGCGACAAGGAGGAAGTCGAGACAACCGGCGGCTGGCTCGGCATCACGGACAAATACTGGCTGGCAACGCTGATCCCCGATCAGAAGGAAAAGTTCCGGGCGCGTTTCATCGCTGGTAAGCGGGGGCCCCTCGACCTCTATCAGGCCGATTATCTCGCCCAGCCGAGGAGCGTGCCGACCGGTGGGACGGGCGTCTATTCGACGCACCTCTTCGCCGGCGCGAAAGAAGTGAAACTTCTAGACAAGTATGAAGCAGAACTCGGTGTGCCGCTTTTCGACAAGGCGGTCGATTTCGGTATCTTTTATTGGCTAACCAAACCGATTTTTTATGCGATCCACTGGCTGAACGAGTATCTCGGCAATTTCGGCCTGGCGATTCTCGCGCTGACGGTCGGCATCAAGCTGGTTTTCTTCCCGTTGGCGAACAAGTCCTATAAGTCGATGAGCAAGATGAAGCTGCTGCAGCCGAAGCTCGTCGAATTGCGGGACAAGTATGGCGAGGACAAGCAGCGTCTCAATCAGGAAATGATGGCGCTGTATAAGAAGGAGGGCGCCAACCCCGCAGCAGGCTGCCTGCCGATCCTCGTCCAGATCCCGGTTTTCTTCGCGCTCTATAAGGTGTTGTTTGTGAACATCGAGATGCGGCAGGCGCCGTTCTACGGATGGATTCACGACCTTTCCGCGCCGGACCCGCTGGGCTTTATGACGGCCTTTGGTCTTGTCCCCTGGGACGTGCCCACTACCTTCGCGATCGCGAATATCGGCATCTGGCCGATTATCATGGGTTTCACCATGTATCTGCAGCAGAAACTGAACCCGGCGCCGACCGATCCGATTCAAGCCAAGGTATTCATGTTCATGCCACTGATTTTCACCTTCCTGCTGGGCAGTTTCCCTGCCGGTTTGGTGATCTATTGGGCATGGAACAACGTGCTGTCGATCTCGCAGCAATGGGTCATCATGCGCCGTCAAGGCGTCAGCGTGGGCGGTGGACCGGTAGCGGGATCAAGCGGAGGCAAGTCGACCTGACGTTGGAATTCACGCCCGAAGAGATCGAAGCGGGGCGCCATCTCTTCGCCCAGGAATGCACGTTCTTTATGGGCGTGGCTGACCTCGCCGGATTGCCGCCTGACAATTTGCCAGAGATCGCATTCGCCGGACGGTCCAATGTCGGCAAATCGAGTCTCGTCAACGCCCTGACCGGGCGCAAGACTCTGGCCCGGACCAGCCATACGCCGGGGCGCACTCAACAGCTCAATTTCTTCGATCTCGGCGGCCGTATCGTGCTGGTCGATTTGCCGGGTTATGGCTATGCCCGCGCTTCGAAGAAGGATGTCAACACGTGGTCCGCGCTGGTCCGGGATTATCTCAGAGGCCGTGTCGGTCTGCGCCGGATCTGTCTGCTTCTGGATAGCCGTCGGGGCGCCACCCGCAACGATCTGGAAACCATGGATGTTCTGGACAAGGCGGCGGTATCCTATCAAATCGTGCTGACCAAGGCGGATAAGACCAAGACGGCGGCGCTCGACGACTGTATTTCCGGGTTGGATAAAGTTCTGAAGACACGTGCTGCTGCCATCCCCGAAATCATCGTCACCAGTGCCCGCAAGGGACGCGGTATCCCCGAATTGCGCGCGACGCTGCTTACACTGGCAGCACCCCGACCTTTGAGCTAGTGTCCTGATCGTGAAATTCAAAGGATTGAATTTCGCGTGAATCAGCACACTAACTATTTGAGTTTAGTGTGATTCAGATCCTAAAATTCGTCGCATTCAATGCGGCGAACTTCAGTATCATCACACTAAAGTTCCGCGCCCGCCGGACAAGGACAGCGAGATGAGCAAGAATACGCACGACCAGCGCGCGGAATGGCTGGCCAAAGCCGATATCCTGACCGAAGCGTTGCCGTATATGCGCAAGCATGCCGGCAAGGTGATTGTCGTAAAATACGGCGGTCATGCGATGGGGGAATCAGCACTCTCCGAAGCCTTCGCCCGTGATGTCGTTCTACTGAAACAGGTTGGTCTGAATCCTGTTGTCGTACATGGTGGCGGGCCGCAGATTGGCGCCATGCTGAAGCGTTTGGCGATCGAAAGCGAATTCGTCGACGGCTTGCGGGTGACCGACGCGGCGACGGTGGAAATCGTCGAGATGGTCCTGTCCGGCAAGATCAACAAGGAGATCGTTGCCGCGATTACGGCAGCCGGTGGGCGTGCAGTGGGATTGTCCGGCAAGGATGGCGGTCTTATCGAAGCACGCAAATTGACCCGGACCCGTCCGGACAGCGATTCCAATATCGAGCGCGTCCTCGATTTGGGATTTGTCGGCGAACCGACACGGATCGACCCCCGCGTCCTGGAAATTTTTACGCAGTCCGACTTCATTCCCGTCATCGCTCCCATCGGTTTGGGCGCGGACGGTCAGACATACAATATCAATGCGGACACCGTTGCCGGCGCGATTGCTGTCGCGACGGGGGCGACGCGGCTGTTGCTGCTGACCGATATCGAAGGGGTGCTCGACAAGAATGGTCAGTTGATCAAGGAAATGAGCATTGCCGATGCACAAGCGCGGATGGCGGACGGTACTCTTAGCGGCGGTATGATCCCCAAGGTGGAAACCTGTGTTCAGGCGATCGAAGGCGGCGTCGGCGCCGCCGTGATCGTCGACGGCCGCGCGTTGCATGCGACGCTGCTCGAGATCTTTACCGCGCACGGGTCAGGCACGATGATCCGCGAGGGACGCTAAGCCGTCAGAAGTCGGACTCAAAAAACTCAATCTGCCAAAGCATTTCCGCTTCCGAGAGCGGATAGTCGGGGCTGTTTTCCGATTTGAGCGTCGCACCCGGCGCGATGCTGCCGATGTTATGTTGCAGGCGTACCGCCAATTCCATGCTCAGGTTTGCTTTCCAGCATATCGCAACAATGCCTTTTGGACTGCGCATCTCGAAAATACGATGTGCCGCGCGTTCCTCCACGCCGGAACGTTGGGAAAGTGCGATGACGACGAAGGCCGTATCGCCCGCAGCTGCGGCGTCGCCGATAACTTTCTCGTTGAGTCTGCCTTCACGATGCAACGTCAAGACTTGCTGCCGTGGGGTTCCGGTGTTTGCCGGCGCGGCATCATCCGAATCATGAATCCAGCGATTTTTCGACGGATCCGCCGGCTTGTCCTGCAGCCGATCGTTCACGGCTTCGGAGACGGCGTCCAGGGTATTTTTATCCAAATCCGTCCGCTGGCGGAGCGTGTCGAGCAGGGACTTCGCAACGAACCCGGCAATGCGCCGTGCCGCGTTTGCGGGAAGCTGCTGCCGGCCGATGAGCGGCGCATGCCAGGCGTCGATGGCCGGAGCGCTATCGATCAAGCTATCCAGCGTTTCTTCGCGTATCTGCGCGCTCGGGTTCGAAAGCAGATCGGCGATCGCGTTGGTATCGTGGCTCGCCACAATTGCATCGGATACCGTCTCATCCACGGCAGACCGCCGGGAGATGGCGCCAAGCGCACCTTGAACCGGCTGACTGGCAATGAGTTCGAGAAGGTCCTCTTCCGTTAAAACGGGAGAGAACTCCAATATAGGCCCACAGACCGTCAAATGCGGGTCCGCCGCCAGCTGACGAATGACCTGTTGCGGGACGTCGGGGGCATCCTTTAGCGCATCGCTGACGAACTCGCGGACCTGTTTGGTCTGGTCGGCGGCCAGAACTTCTAGAATGTCGAGAACGGTACGGCGCATGATACTGCGTTCCGTCGCCGAAACTTCGGGAAAGAGCCGGCTGATCTTCGTCGCGAGGACGCACCGCACCTCCTCACACTCGTCCCGGGCAAGCAGCAAGTCCGCCTGGCCTGGTGTTTCCGCGTTTTCAGCAATGCGCCGCCGTACTTCGATGTCAGGGTCTTCCGCCAGGAAATAGAGAATTTCGGGCTGCGTGTCTTCGCGGGATGCCAGCGCGCAGCGCGCCTCGGTGTCGCCGTTACGGGCGATCCGTTTGGCGCCCTGATAATCGATCTCTTCGATCGAGGTGTTTTGTCGAATTTCGCTCATCTCATTGGGGCGAAGTTTTGTCGCGAGCCATCGAAATACTGTGTTTGCGGGAGTGTTTTGCGCGATACATCGCGGCGTCCGCGCGTTTCAACAGCCCATCGGACGTTTCGACGGAATTAGGTTGATCCATCGCGATGCCGATTGACAGCCCGAGCCGCTTGTCCGGGGCGCCGCTGAATTGGTCGAGGGATTTACAGTTGCGGATGATTTCTCCGGCACGACGACGTGCCGCCTGCTTGTCGATATTCTCGAACCAGAGCGCAAACTCGTCGCCGCCCAAACGGGCCACGAAGTCGTAACTGCGGGCGGCGGCGCGCAGGATGTCGCTCAGCCGCGTCAAGACACGGTCGCCTACGTCGTGCCCGTGCGTATCGTTCACGGCTTTGAAGTTATTCAAGTCGACAAAAAAGACCGCACTCTGAAACCCATTGCGCCGCGACCGGTGTATCGCCCGTTCCAGCTCCTCGGTGAAGGCTCGGCGGTTGAACAGTCCCGTCAGCGCGTCAGTGCGGGACAGACGCTCGAGTTCCTTCTGGTCCGAGACCTGCTGAAGCGCGATGCCAAGCTGGCCCGCGACCGCGTCGATAAGCGATCGATCGTGCGCGTTCCACTCGGTTTCCGACTCCCGGCTGAGCAGGATGGCGCCATTCATGTCGTTTCGATAATGAGTCGCCGTCATCAGGGTACGGTGTCCGCCGACGAAATCTTCATGCGCGGCAAAATCGGTGCACACGCGGTCGATCGCCTCGGCCAGTTCCCTGCTTTCCGGCAGCGAGCCGTAATGCGCAACCAGGTTCAAGCTATCTCGGCTCTCTCTTTGATAGACAGCGCATGCCGTGTCGGTCATCGCCTTGCCGATCGAAGTAACCGCCGTGCTTAGCATATCGGTTGGACGTGCCTCATCGCGTACGGCGTCGACGACATAGGCAATTACCTGTTCCCGCACCTTCATGCGCGCGATGTCGTTTTCGCGTAGCCGTTCGGCGGTAATGTCGCGGCAGACGCCACGCGCGCCCGTACGTTCGCCCAGCTTATTCCAAACGGGCTTTGCGCTGGCGAGGACGCACGCCGCATTGCCGTCGGCGTTTTTGAGCCATAGCTCCGTTTCCTCGATGATGTCCTGGGCTTCGAACGCAAAGCGACTTGGCGGATCCGAGATACGATAGAGCAGATCGCGAGCGACGGTGCCGACCATCGCGTCCGCGGAATACCCCAGCGCGCCCCGCGGTGACACAAAGACGAACGTGCCGGCGGTGTCGGTTTCCCAGGCGAAGTCGCTCGAAACGTCGACCAAATCCTTGAATCGCTGCCGCGAATCCACGAGCGCCAGGCGCATATTGATTTCGAGAGTCGAGTCTCGCCCGACGATGAATGCACCACCATCGTCGGTGGGAATGACGGTCGCCTCCATCCAACGCGTTTGGCTCTCTTCAGACCAAGAAACCGATTGGATCGAGGTCTCGGCTGCGGTGCTCGCCAAGGCGCGAAGTTGCGCCAGGCATTGCGCGGCATCGCCTTCATGGAGCGAATGCGCCAAATAGGTGCCCTCTTCATTGAGACCCACGATCGCGCCGTCGGAATTTATATGCAAAACAGGGCCCGGCAGGTGCGCCAAAGAGGCTGCTTGGCCGTCTACGGCAACCGTTGCATTTTTGCAGGCCGCTGCGTTCGGTCCCGAATTCCCGTCGATGGCACCGTCGCCCAGCGTGCGGACTGTAGAAAGTGGTTTCATTCGAGTTCCGGTGACGGTGCGCGAAGCGGCCCTGCGACAGTTGCGACGATCCGGAGCAGCTTAGTTACAAACTGTTAACCAATCGTTAGAATTTAGGGGATCCGGGCGCAACATTGCTTGCGTCCCGGTTCCCGTTCACGCACTCTCCGTGCCATGACGAATAAATTTACACCGCAACCGCCTTTTCATGAAACCGACTACTGGGTCTTCGATCTGGATAACACCCTGTATCCAGCAGCTTGCGACCTGTTCAGCCAGATCGATGTGAAGATGGGTGCGTTCATATCGCAGCATTTGGGCATCGACCGCATCGATGCGAGGAAGTTGCAGAAACGCTATTATCATGAGCACGGCACGACGCTCGCGGGCCTCATGGCGAACGACGGCATCCATCCCGATGTATTCCTCGATTTCGTGCATGATATCGACGTAACGCCGATTCCGCCGAGCCCCGATTTGCGCGATGCCTTGAGACAATTGCCGGGTCAGCGGCTCGTCTATACGAACGGATCGGTCAAGCATGCGGAGAACGTCATGGACCGTCTCGGCATTACGGATTTGTTCGACGGGATTTACGATATCATCGCAGCCGGATATCGCCCGAAGCCAGACCCCGAACCCTACCGGGATTTCGTACAAAAATTCGATGTCCAACCGCAGCGCGCGGTTATGGTCGAGGATATCGCGCGCAATTTGGAGCCGGCCCATGCGATGGGAATGAGTACGGTGCTGATCCGCACGGCGCGATATGACGGTTCGCCGGAAGAGGACGATCATATCCATCATGTCGCCGACGATTTGCTGGACTGGCTGCAGGGAATTCTGGACGGCGATAACGCGCCGTAAACAACGCCGTAACGCGTCGCATGCGGCTTTGGGAGGTCGGGTTGACTCGCCTCCGCATCTCGACCACATTCGCGCTTTCCGGACATCCAACGCGTGAAAGGTTACGCCGCAAATGAGCCACGCCGACCTGCAAAAGACGATCGATCAAGCTTGGGAGGACCGCGATACGGTCTCGAGCGATACGACGGGGGCGGTGCGCGACGCCGTCGACACTGCGCTGAACATGATGGATTCCGGCACGGGCCGGGTCGCGGAGAAAATCGGCGGCGAATGGCATGTCAATCAGTGGCTCAAGAAGGCGGTTCTGCTGTCCTTCCGGCTCAACGATATGACCACGATCGCGGGCGGTCCTGGTGCGAATACGACATGGTGGGACAAGGTGCCCTCGAAGTTTGAAGGCTGGACCGCGTCCGAGTTCGGCGAAGCCGGTTTCCGCGCCGTGCCGAACTGCATCGTGCGCCATTCCGCCTATATCGCGCCGAACGTGATTTTGATGCCGAGCTTCGTCAATCTCGGCGCCTATGTCGACGAGGGTACGATGGTCGATACATGGGCAACGGTTGGGTCCTGCGCGCAGATCGGCAAGAACTGTCATCTGTCCGGCGGGGTTGGGATCGGGGGCGTCTTGGAACCGCTCCAGGCCGATCCGGTGATCATTGAAGACAACTGCTTCGTCGGTGCGCGCTCCGAAGTGGTGGAGGGCGTCATCGTTGAAGAAGGCGCCGTACTCGCTATGGGCTGTTTCATCAGTGGCTCGACCAAGATCGTCGATCGCCAGACCGGTGAGATTCATCGCGGTCGCGTGCCGGCATACTCGGTAGTCGTGCCGGGTGCCTTGCCCGGTCCGCAGAGCCCCGAAGGCGCGCCGACCCCGAGCCTCGCCTGCGTCGTGATCGTCAAGACCGTGGATGCCCAGACCCGTTCGAAGACCTCGATCAACGATCTCTTAAGGGACTAGTCGTGATCGACCCGGTCACGCTTGCGCGAGATCTGATCCGCTGCCCGAGCGTGACGCCGGAAGAAGGCGGTGCGCTCAACCTCTTGCAGACGACGCTGGAGGGCATGGGTTTCAAATGCCAGCGTCTTGTGTTCGCCGAAGAGGGAACGCCCGACGTCGACAACCTCTATGCCCGGCTGGGCGAGTCCGCGCCGAACTTCTGTTTCGCCGGGCACACCGATGTCGTCCCGGTCGGCGCGCGCGACGCCTGGTCGGTCGATCCGTTCGCGGCGGAAATCCAGGACGGTATCCTGTTCGGCCGAGGCGCCAGCGACATGAAGGGCGCCATTGCGGCCTTCGCCGCAGCCATAAAGCGTTTTACCGAAGACGGGCCGCCTCCCGGCTCGATCAGCCTGCTGATCACGGGCGACGAAGAGGGACCATCGGTCAACGGCACGAAGAAGATGCTGCAATGGATGGTCGAAAACGGCGAGGCCATGGATGTCTGCATCGTCGGCGAGCCAACCAATCCAATGGCACTCGGCGAGATGATGAAGATCGGCCGCCGCGGCAGCCTCAATGGCTGGCTCACGATCAAGGGCGAGCAAGGACATACGGCCTACCCGCATCTGGCGGACAATGCCGCGCACCGCATCGTCGACCTGCTGCGGGCGATCACGGCGGCGCCGATAGATGAAGGATCGGAATTCTTCCAGCCCTCGACCTTGCAGATCTCGACGATCGACATCGGCAACCCGACAACGAATGTCATTCCGGGCGAGGCGCGCGCGACGTTCAATATCCGCTTCAACGATCTGCACAGTTCGGCGAGTCTCACCGACTGGCTGCATAAGACTTTCGATGCGGCGATCGGCGAGGGCGGGCGTTACGAGCTCGACATCGTGGTCAGTGGCGAATCCTTCCTGACGCCCCCGGGTCAGCTCAGCGACCTGGTGTCCGACGCTTGCGAAAAGGTGCTGGGCCAGCGGCCTGAGCTGAGCACCACCGGCGGCACGTCCGATGCCCGCTTCATCAAGGATTATTGCCCGGTGGCGGAGTTCGGACTGATTAGCCAGACCATGCACAAGGTCGACGAACGCACCGCCGTCGAGGACATACGCAAACTATCGGAAATTTACGAAGCGGTTCTACGCGGATACTTCCAATGATCGCCCGCCACGAGGTCCTGCTGTCGCTGTACGGGGCCTGGCGGTTGTTCCTGCGCGATCCTCGCGGCCTCGAATGGCTCGACACCTCGATCGAAGGTTTCTGGAAGTCCTTTTTCTGCGCCGTTATCGTACTGCCGGGCTATATCTTGTGGATCGCCTTTGCCAGCAGCGGCACTGGTGATGCGGGCTTCTTTCGGATCGTCACCGTCGAGGGCATTACCTACGTCATTCAATGGACGGCGTGGCCACTGTTGATGGCCTATCTCGCGCCGACGATCGATCGCGACGAATACTATATCCGCTATATAGTCGCCTACAATTGGTCGGCCGGTATCCAGATCGCCATCTACATGATCGTGCTCGTGGTCAAATTCACCGGCACGGCATCGGACGGCTTTCTCGTGACGCTCGGATTTGTCGCGACCGTCATTATTCTGTCCTATCAATGGTATGTGGCACGCGTCGGGTTGGAAGTGTCCGGCGTCGGTGCTGCCGGAATCGTGGCGGGAGAGTTCGTGCTGGGGCAGATCATTCACGCCATCGGGCAAAGCATGCTGCAATAGCGCTGCAGCCGGTCGGATGGTGAGTTTTTTAAAAAATATTATACTTACCGCCATCGGGTTGGTCGTGCTGGTGATGGTCGAGCAGTGGTTTGGAATGACCGCCGCCTTTGTCGGCGCTGCGGTGTGCTTCGTGGCTTACATTGTGCTGATCACGCTGCGTCAGGTGCGTAACGAGCCGGACGATGAATAACAGTCAATAGCGCACCCGGGTCAGATACAGCCCTTCGGGTGGCGCGGTTGGACCTCCGGCGCTCCTGTCCTTTGCCTCTAGCGCCGCGCTGACCTGCGCTTCCGACCAGGCGCCTTCGCCGACGAGCTTCAAGGTTCCGGCCAGAATACGTACCTGATTGTGCAGGAAGGAGCGTGCCTTGGCCGCTATATGGATTTCATCGCCGACGCGCGACACCGCCAATTCATCCAGCGTCTTGACCGGCGACTTCGCCTGGCATCGAAGGGCGCGGAAGGTGCTGAAATCATGGTGGCCGACCAGGTGCTGCGCTGCCGTATGCATCGCTGCCGCATCCAGGGGACGGGCCACGTGCCAAACCCGCCCGCGTTCCAGCGCGGTAGGCGCGCGGCGGTTCAGGATGCGGTACAGATACTCGCGGCCGGTGGCGGAAAAGCGGGCGTTGAAGTCCTCGGAAACCGCTTCGGCTTGCAGGACGGTCGCGGCCTTTGTCTGCAGATGATGGTTGAGAGCGTCGCGTACCGTATCGGCGTCGGTTTCTTTCGCCAGGTCGAAATGCGCGATTTGCGCCAGCGCGTGCACGCCGGAATCGGTGCGTCCCGCGCCGTGCAGCGTAATTTCCTCGCCAGAGAAGCCAGCGATGGCGGACTCCAAAGCTTCCTGCACCGAGAAACCGTTTGCTTGTCGCTGCCAGCCGACGAACTCGCTGCCGTCATACTCGATGGTGATTTTCCAGCGCATCATGGCAGTACCGTGCCCGCTGGCAGATCGTAGCCGCGCAGAAAGGATTCGGCGTCGACCGCCGCCCGGCCGCTGCGTTGCACCGTGAGAAGCCGCAGAGCCCCTTCGCTGCAGGCAATGGTCAGCCGGTCATCGATGATGGTGCCGGGCGTTGCCGATCCCGATTCTACGCAAGCCTCCAATATCTTGATACGCGCGCCGTCATGCTCGAACCAGGCGCCGGGCCAGGGCGTAAAGGCGCGCACGGCGCGTGCCAGATAGGGGGCGGGACGGGTCCAATCCAGCCGCCCTTCATCGCGGCTCAGTTTTTCCGCATAGGTGACGCCAGTCTCCGGCTGCGGCGTTGCCTTCAGGGTGCCGGCGGCGAGACCGTCCAGCGCCTCGACGACAAGCGGCCCGCCGCGCGCGGCCAGCGCATCGTGCAGGTTGCTTGCTGTCGTTTCCATCGTAATTGGAACGGCCTCGGACAGCAGAACGCCACCGGTATCGAGGCCCTCATCCATTTGCATGATCGTGACACCGGATTGCGTATCTCCGGCCAGAATAGCCCGCTGTATCGGCGCCGCGCCGCGCCAACGCGGCAGCAGCGAGGCGTGGATATTAAGGCATCCGAACCGAGGCGCTTCGAGGATTGCTGGCGGCAGGATCAAGCCGTAGGCGGCGACCACCGCCGCGTCCGCATCGAGTGCTGCGAAGGCGGCTTGTTCTTCCGGATCGCGCAGTGATTTGGGCGTTCGGACCGGGATTCCCTTGTCATCCGCAAACGCCTGCACCGGCGATGGCCGCGCTTTCTGGCCGCGTCCGGCGCGCCGTGGCGGCTGGCTGTAAACGCAGACGATATCGTGCCCAGCGGCGATCAGCGTTTTCAGCGCCGGCACCGCGAAGCCGGGCGTTCCCATATAGATCAGGCGCAGGGGCGTTCGCGTTACGGCCACCGGATCATTCGGCAGCGGCGTCCTGCGCCTTCAGCTTCTTCGTCTTGACGAGCTTGCGCAGGATCATGTTGCGTTTCAGCGCCGAGATATGGTCGACGAAGAGCATGCCGTCCAGATGGTCCATTTCGTGCTGTATGCAGGTGGCGAGCAGTTCATCGGCTTCGAGCTCGCACCGTTTGTTGTTTTCGTCGAGATATCCCACACGAACCTTCGTCGGCCGGGCGACTTCCGCATAATGGTCCGGCAGCGAGAGGCAACCTTCCTCGTAGGTCCAGATTTCTTCGGACGTAAAAAGCAATTCCGGATTGGCCATTTTTATGGGATTGCGCTCTTCGTCCTTGCCGGTTGCGTCGACGACGATCACGCGTTTCGTCACGCCGACCTGCGGTGCGGCCAGTCCAATGCCGGGTGCCAGATACATTGTCTCCAGCATATCCGTCATCAGCGTGGCAATGGCCTCGTCGACCTGGCCGACAGGTTTGCATTTCATTTTGAGGCGCGGATCGGGCGCGATGATGATGGGTAGTGTGGCCATGCGTTTCTCATACGTTCCTGCCGCATCTACCTATTGTCGAACGGTCGTCCCGTCAAGGCAGGCGCGCGAATCGATGCTATGATAGCGCCAATTGAGTTTGGAGAAACGGGCATGGATTTACTGATTCCTGGTCTTGCCGTCGGCGTGGCGTTGGCGCTCGCGGCATTTTTCGCCTATGCGCGGACGCGGGGCCTTAACGAGCAGACTGGTTTGCTGCGGGATGAGCTTACGGTCGAGCGCGCGGCCACTGCAGCAGCGGAAGCGTCCGCCACGGAAGCCGGATTGCGGGCGGCCGAGGCGGAAACGCGGATCGGCGCCATCGGCGCGCAACTTGCCGACAGCAACGAAGCGCGCGACAGGCTGGTCGCGGAACTGGAGGTGGCAAAGGAGGCGCGCCGCGAAGCAGAGAAAGACACGGCGTTGGTGCGGCAGGAAATCGAGGCCATGCGGACGCGTATGGAGGATTGGGAAAAGACCAAGGACGAGGCGATGGTTGCCGCGCGGTCCGCGATGCTTTCGACCGCGACCGACCTTTCCAACAAGCTGCTCGAAGACCACAAGCGCGAAGCGAAGACTGCCAAGGAAGACGGCGAGAAGCGGGTGCAAGAGGCAAGCGGCAAGCTGCTGACCCAGTTCGAGACCCTGTCGAAGACGGTTTCGTCCCTGAACGATCAGGTCAGCACGAACCGCGATGCGGTCGATGTGATCGAGCGGGCGCTGTCCAATCCCGCCGGCGCGGGCTTTGCCGCCGAGACCGTTTTGGAGAATACGCTGAAGTCGTTTGGCCTTTCGGTCGGCACGGATTTTGTTCTGCAAAAGACGTTCGAATCGGATGAGGGGAGAGCACTCCGGCCGGATGCCATCGTTTTCATGCCGGCGGATTCCGTGTTGGTTATCGACAGCAAAGCGTCGAAATTCCTGCTCGAACTGGCAAGAGTGGAAGACGAGGCCGCCGAGGAAGCGTTGTACGGCCGGTTGGCCGTGACGATGAACCAGCACCTCAAGTCGCTCGCCGGCAAGAATTACCGGAACGCCGTGCAATCGGACTACCGCGAGGCTGGCAAGGGCGGCGAGGTTCGCCAGCTCATAAGCCTCATGTGGTTGCCAAACGATGCCGCCGTTGAGAAGGTCCTGCGCGCCGATCCCGATTTTCAACGTAAGGCGTCCGAGAACGGTATTTTCGTGGTGGGGCCGACCGGTTTATGGACGGCTGTCGGGGTTGCCGGGTCGCGGATCAATATCAACCGCCAGGCCGAAAACCACGAAAAGATTGTCGATGCGGTTCATGAGTTGATCGAGAGTGTAGCGGTCGTTCTTTCGCGTACCGGAAGCCTTGGCCGCGGCCTTAAATCGGCGGTGAAGAGCTATGACGAACTATCGCGTTCCATCAACAGGCGTGTCCTACCGCGGGCCCGGAAGCTGCTCGACCTCGGCATTGAGCCGCCAACCAAAGGCTTGCCGAAACCCCTGCCGACCTACCAGGTCGTCGACACCGAAATGGCCGATGTCATCGATACCGAGGCCGAGATAGTGGACAATGTCAGGGAGTTGCCGCTACCGGCCGGTGAGTGAACATCATGGCGACCCGAAAAGCGCAAAAACTACCCGACGACGGCGCCAGGAACGGCTGGTACGAAACCCTGCCCCCGCCGCCGCCGGCACAACGCGCCGAGGGGGCGGTTACGGTCGACTACGCGGTTGTCGGCGCGGGCATCGTCGGTTTGACCGTGGCGCGCCGGCTCGGCGAATTGCGCCCCACTGATACGGCTGCGCTGATCGATGCAGAGCGGGTTGGCTATGGCACTTCGGGCCGCAATGCGGGCTTTCTCCTGAAGGGCCACAGCCACGGTGGCGAGAAGGACCTCGAGCTTGGGCGGCGTAACGACCGGCTGTGCGCCGCGGGGCTGGAGCATTTGCGCGACATCGTCATGCGGCATCAGATCCAGTGCGACTGGAGCGATTGGGGCCGTATCTATGTCGCCGCTGGCGGGCCGGGCGAAACCCATCTGAAGCATCTGGCGGATGGGCTCGATGGCATCGGCACGGCCTATTCCGCAGTCGATCAGGACGCGATGGAGGCGGTTACCGGGACCCGATTTTATTCACAAGGTATCCGCGCCGACGGTACGGCACTGGTGCAGCCGGCGGCGTTGATGCGAGGGCTCGGTTCGACCCTTCCGGAAAACGTTTCCTTATATGAAGAAAGCCCTGTTTCGGAAATCCACTCAGACGACGGGTTCCGGCTGATCTGTCCCGAGGGTGAAATCGCCGCGCGGCAGGTCGTTCTGGCGAACCATATCTTTGCCGAAGAACTCGGTGTTGCGCGGAGTCGCGTCGTGCCGGTCGCGCTCTTCGCCAGCCTGACCCGCCCATTGACGAAAGACGAACTAGCGCTCGCGGGCGGCGGTGGGGAGTTCGGATTGTTGCCGGCGAGCCCGAACGGCAGCACGGTGCGCCTCACTCGGGACGGCCGCATCCTGATGCGCAACACCTTGGTCTATGGCCGCGCGAAACGTTTCGACGAGGCGCAATTGAGCGAAGCACTCGCCAATCATCGCGAAGGCATAAAGCGCCGTTGGCCGGATCTTGCTGATATCGAACTGGACGGGACCTGGGGCGGAACTTTGGGATTTACGCGCAATGGCGGCGTCGTGTTCGGCGAGATGGCGCCGGGCCTGCATGCGGTGATGACGACGGATGCCGCACCGCTGACTCGAGGCGCAACGGCCGGCAAATTGCTGGCCGAACAGATCTGTGGTGTCGACAGCGCATTGCTGCAGGATATGCTCGCCTTGCCGAAGGCGGCGCTCCTGCCGCCCGACCCGTTCTTGAAGTTCATCGTCAATCGCCGGATCCGTAAAGCCGAAACCGCCGAGGCCGGTGAGCTTTAAAAGAAAAGCCGGAGAAGGTCGCCATGCGCTCGAACGAAAAGATTATGGATCTGCGAAGTTTTCTCGACGAGCTCGAGGAAATCGATCCGGGCAGCATCATGCGCATCCCCGAGCCGGTCGGGATCGATTTCGACGTGACGGCAGTGGCGATGGAGCTGGAAAGGCTAGGCCGCGCGCCGGTGATCTGGTTCGAGAAGGTCGGCGACTCGCCGTTTCCCGTCGTGACCAACCTGTTCGGCGACCGGCGGCGCTATGCCCAGGCACTCGGTGTGGCAGAAGAGGATCTGATCGAGACCTGGGCCGGGTTGGGCGAGGAAACGATCGAACCGGTGGTCCGTGATACCGGCCCGGTCCTCGACGTGGTGCTGACCGGCGATGACGTCGATCTCGACTATTTGCCGATCCTGAACCACTTTGCCGAGGATGGCGGCCGCTACGTGACCAACGGGATCGTTGTTGCCAAGGACCCGGACACAGGTGTCCGCAACGCCAGCTATCACCGGCTGCAGGTGATGGGCAAGACCCGCTTCGGCACCAGCCTGCACAGCCGCCGGCACCTCTGGAACTACGCGCAGCGGGCGGCGGAACGCGACGAACCGATTCCGGTTTCCATCGTGATCGGCGGGCACCCGCGCTTTGCCTTCGGCAGTGGGCTCTGGAAAGGCGCGATCGATGCGGACGAATACGCGGTCGCCGGCGGGTTCATGGGCCAGGCGCTGGAATTGGTCCCGGGCGTGACGGTGCCCGTCGAGGCGCCGGCTTATGCGGAGTTCGTCATCGAGGGCCACATCGTGCCGGGCGAACAGATTGGCGAAGGGCCATTCGCCGAATTCACGGGGTATGCTTCCGCGCGTTCCACGCAGCACGTCATCGACGTCACCGCGATCCTGCACCGCAAGGACGCGATCTATCAGGACATCGTCTCCGGCATCTCCGCCGAACATACCGGGCTGCTGGCGGTGCCGATGGAGGCGCGGCTGCTCAAGGTGCTGCGGCAGAACTATCCCAACGTCACCGGCGTGGCGATGCCGAAATCCGGCACTTGCCGGATGCATGTCTATATCGCGATGAACAACCCGGCGCCGGGTCAAGCGAAGAACGCCGCCGCGACCGCACTTGGCGAAGATCTTAGCCTAAAATTGGCGGTCGTCGTCGACAGCGATGTCGACATCGCCAGCGATCAGGACGTGATGTGGGCAATCTGTACCCGGATGCAGGCGGACACGGACGTGGACATCCTGAAGAACTGCATGGGCGCGATCCTCGACCCGTCCAACCATGACGGGTTGACCGCCAAGATGATCATCGATGCGACCAAACCCGCCGGCGATTTCCCGGCCCGCCATACGATCCCGGAAGACGCGGCGGCGCGGGCGCGGGATTTAATTGGGAAATATGGTTCTTAATGTGTGGTCTATACGCTGTTAGTATGATTTTGATCATATTTTCAGCATATGATATGCTTCGACTAAGGAGATCGAAGCATGAAGATGACCCGAAAAACGATCACCATTCCAAGCGCAATGGAAAGCTGGGTAAAGGCACAGATTGCGATGGGACGTTATGCCAACGATAGCGAGTATTTCCGCGATCTGATCCGCCACGATCAGGAACGTCACGCTGTCGAGACCAAGTTGCGCTCGATACTAGACGAGGCAGAAGCGAGCGGTTTAAGCGAAAAGTCCATCGATCAGATTTGGACCGAGGCCGAGGCGCGGCATTTGGCGAAGAATGGCTAGATATCTGCTTTCGAAAGCGGCGGAAAGAGATATTAATCAGATTGCCGACTATACGATAACAAGCTTCGGCCTCGATCAGGCGAGGCGTTATCGAGACGACCTAACGAAGCTATTCTCCTCGCTCGCGGAAAATCCGCTGATGGGACGCGACCATGGTCACATCAGGCCGGGGTACCGACGGCATATCCATGCTCGTCATTCGATCTATTATCGCGTTCGAGATGACAGAATTGAGATCATGCGGATCTTGCACGAACGTCAAGATCCGCTCCGCCATTTGTGATCGAGACGAGTTTTCCATAGTGTCTGCAAATTGTTTCCGGTACAGACCGCCAATCGAAGAAGCAGGTGCCTGTCTTGTATTACGGTCTCATACCTTCGCGCGGGACAATTTTTAGAAATGCCGGTTTAAGTCCCCGCTTAATATGCAGTATCTCTGTACCGGCCTCGATGAGGCGATAGAAGATCACATATTGGCCGTGTGGGATGCTGCGAACGCCGGGACCGAGTTCCGGCCGGGCGCGGCCGGCATGCGGTGTGTTCGCCAGCCGGTGGCAATGCGCGACAATCTCCCGAGTGAACGATTTTGCGCGATCGGGATTGTCCTGCGCGATGAAATAAGCAATGTCGGTTAAATCGGCTGCTGCCTCGGGCGTTATGAGCGCCCGGCTCATGTTACGGAGGGCTGTGCCGCCTCTTTATTCAAACGCTCACGAACTTGCTGCCAAATCTCGTCGGCATCCAGAGTAAGGGATTCTCCTCGGGCAGACTGTCTCAGGCTGGTTTCGATTTTCTTGCGGATAGCGTCGAGCTTGTCGGCTTCGTCTTTCAACCACTCGAAACTTTGAGCGATCGCTTCATCCCTGGAGGCGAAAACACCAGCCTCGATAAGGCGTTCGATCGCATTGGATTGTTCAGGTGTTAGCTTCTGATCCATCGACCGATTGTTCTACTTTTGTTTCCTCTTAGCAAGCGGTTTCTGCACGGCGGTTACTCCCGCAGCGCCCGTACGATTTTCTCCGGTGTGATCGGCAGATCGAAGACGCGGGTGCCGATGGCGTCGGCGACGGCGTTGGCGATGGCCGGCGCGACCGGGGTCAGGCTGGGTTCGCCGATGCCCTTGGCGCCGAACGGGCCGAGGCCGCTGCGGGATTCCAGGATGATGCATTTGATCTCCGGCATATCCATCGAAGTCGGGATCAGGTATTCGCTGAAGCTCGGGCTGACCAGCTTGCCCTCCTGATAGATCAGCTCTTCGCTGAGCGCGTAGCCCTGGCCCATCAGGGCACCGCCCTCGATCTGGCCTTCGACTGCTTGTGGGTTGATTGCCTGACCGATGTCGTGAGCGCCGACGCTTTTCAGAACCGTGACTTCGCCGGTTTCCGTATCGACGGCAACTTCGACCGCATGGCAGCCATAGGTGAAGTCGGGGAAGACCGGGCCTTGTCCCGTCTCTTGATCGATGGGGTCGGTGAAGGGCGCGCGGAACATGGCGAGTTCGGATCGCTCCAGCCCTTCCGACGCGCCGCGCGCCGCGAGATCCTTCAGCGACATCGATTTCGAGGGGTCGTCCGGGACGAAAGCCTGCCCGTTCGCCAGATCGACCTCGTCGGGCCGTGCATCCAGCTCCTGTGCGGCAAACGCAACGAGACGCTCGCGCAGGTTCGAGCTCGCAGTGTGCACGGCACGTCCGGTCATATAAAGCGCCCGCGTTGCGGTTGTCGTCCCTGCAAGCGGTGTGACGGCGGAATCGCTGTTGTAGATGACCACGTCGTCGAGCCCGACGCCGAGCAGCTCGGCGGCGATCTGACCAAGCGCCGAGGCCTGGCCCGCGCCGATATCGGTGACGCCGGAACGGACAATCACGGTGCCGTCGACTTCGATGCCGACCCAGGCTTCCGAGGTGTCATGGAACCAGGTAATGCGGCCGTAACTTTGCTGATAGGTCGCGACGCCGCGGCCAATCTTGATCGGGCCGCTGGCGGCCGTTTTTTCACCCAGGGCTTCGAGCGCTTGTGTCATGCATTCGTCGGCCCAGATGGCGCTTTCGACGGTTTGTCCCGTGGCTGTCTTGTCGCCCGTCCGCATGAAATTGCGCCGCCGCAATTCAAATCGGTCGATGCCGAGGGTCTTCGCGATTTCGTCCATCTGCGCTTCGTAGGCGACGCAGGCCTGCGCCGCGCCGAAGCCTCGGAAGGCGCTGGTGTACATGTTGTTGGTGGCAATCGCAGCGGAGTCGATCTTGACGTTGTCGATCCGGTAGGGGCCGGGTGCCGCGACGGCGCAATACAGCAGCACGTAGGGGCTGAGGAACACGTAGGCGCCGGAATCCGCGCTGATTTTGACTTCCAGCGCGGTGATCTTGCCGTCCTTGGTGACGCCGGTCTTGTGCGAGACCGAAAAGGGGTGGCGCTTGCCATGGCCGACGAACGAGTCCTCGCGGGTATAGGCGAGCCGCACCGGCCGCCGCGTCGCCTGCGCCAGCAGGGCCAGATAAAGTTCGACCGTGATGTCTTCCTTACCGCCGAAGCCGCCGCCGACCATCGCGCCCAATATACGTACCTTGTTGTGCGGCACGCCCAGCGCGTCGGCGATAAAGCGGAAATGTTCGATGACCTGCGTCGACATGCGGATGTTGACGACGCCGTTTTCGTCCACCCAGGCGAGGCCGACTTCGGGTTCCAGGAAGGCGTGCTCGATGAACTGGGTGTGGAAGGTGTTCTCGATAATGTGGTCGGCTTCGGCGAAGCCTTTCTCGGTGTCGCCTTTGCGGATCTTGTGTTCGCCGACGATGTTGTCCGGTTCGGTCACGATGGGCGCGCCGGGATCGAGCGCCGCTTCGGTGTCGTATACGCCCGGCATAGGCTCGATCTCATACTCGATCAGATCATAGGCTTTGTCGGCAATCGCCGGTGTTTCCGCCGCGATCAAGGCCAGCGGCTCGCCATGATGGCGGATGATCTCGCGCACCAGGATTTGCCGATCCGTCGACGCGCGCTTCTGCCCCGTCTGTCCCGGCATGTCCGTGGCTGCGAGGCGGTCGGGCAGGTCTTGCGCTGTCAAAACACAGACGACGCCGGGCAGTGCCCGCGCCTTCGAAGCGTCGAGGTGTTTCAAGCGGCCGCTGGCGATGTCGCTGCGCAGAACCTTGGCGTGCAGCATGCCGGGCATTGTGTAGTCGCCGGCGTAGCGGGTGCGCCCAGTCGCCTTGCCCTCGGCATCGGTCCGTTCCAGCGGCTTGCCGACCTGCCGCAGGACGACATTGGCCTCGGCCTGACGATACGGGATTTCTTGATCAGTCATCGCCACCTCCCGCACGCAAGACTTCCGCGGCCTGTTTGATGGCCGTGAAGATTTTCGTGTAGCCGGTGCAGCGGCACAGATTACCGCTCAAGGCGAGCGCGATGTCGTCGTCTGTCGGGTCCGGTATGTCGCGCAGCATCGCTTCGGCGGCGATCATGATCCCCGGTGTGCAGTAGCCGCATTGCACGGCGCCATGTTCGAGGAACGCCGCGATCAAAGGGTGCGGGCTATCCGCATCGTTGAGTCCTTCGAGGGTCGTGACCTTCTTGCCTTCAACCATCCAGGCGAGGGTCAGACAGCTATCCACGGCTTCGCCATCGATCTGCACCGCGCAGGCACCGCAATCGCCTTTCTCGCAGCCGCTCTTGACCTCGAACTGACCATGCCGGCGCAGACAATCGAGCAGCGTTTCGTTGGCCGGCGCGCTCAATTCGCGGGCGACGCCGTTGATTTCGACCGTAATCGCTTTCTCGAGGCTCATGCCGCGTCCTCCCAGGCTTGCTTCAGCAATCGCCGTGTCAGGACATGAATGCAATGGCGTCGATAATCGGCCGAGGCTCGCAAATCGTCGATCGGACTGGACTCTTCCATCGCCTTGCGGGCGGCAGAGTCGATTAGATCATCTGCTAGCGGTTCACCGGTAAGCATTGCCTCGGCATCCTTCGCGCGGAATACGGTCGGGCCGACCGCGCCCAGCGCGATGCGTGCTTCTGTGCAACGGTCGCCGTCCCGCGTCACGGTTACGGCGACGCCGACGACCGTGATCGCATCGCCCTTGCGGCGCGCCAGCTTGTAGAACAGGTTGGCGGTGTGCGGTCCGGGCGCCGCCCAGGACAGGCCGGTGACCAACTCGTCATGTTTGCGCTGGTTTGTCTTGAAGCCTGTGTAGAAGTCGTTGAGCGGCACGGTGCGAGAGCCGGTGCTGCAGGTCAGATGGACTTCCGCATCGAGAGAGAGCAGCGGCGGTACCGTGTCGGCGGCGGGCGATCCGGAACAGACATTGCCCGCGACCGTCGCCTGATTGCGCACCATCTGGCCGCCGAACACGCGGGCGGCGGCGACCAGCGACGGTGCCGCTTCGGCCATTGCGGGGTTGCGGAGGAGATCGCCAATCGTCGTGCCGCCGCCGATGATTACGCGGCCATCTTCGATCTTTATATCGCGGAAGCCGTCGATGTTGCCAAGCCAGATGAGCCGCTCAGCGTCTTCGCGGCGTGCACGAAGGTCGACCAGCAGGTTGGTGCCGCCGGCAAGCAGCGTCCCGCCGGGCAGTCTGGCCAGCGTCTCCTGCAGGTTGCCCGGCATGTCCAGTTCAAATTCGCGCAGCATCGCGCTCCCTCCCCGTGTCCTCTATACGTCCCAGCCGCCGTCGACGGATATCTTCTGGCCCGTCATGTTCTTGCTTTCGTCGCTCGCGCAATATAGCACCGCGTCCGCAACGTCTTCAGGCTCGGTCACGCGGCCGAGACACATTTCCTCGACATATTCCTGATAAACCTGCTCGAAGGTCCAGCCGCGCACCTTGGCTTTTTCCTCGCATAGCTTGTTCATGCGCGGCGTGTGGACGATGCCCGGCATGACGATATTAACGTTCACATTGTGCGGCCCCGCTTCGAGCGCGATGGTGCGGGTCAGGCCGCGCAGGGCCCATTTTGATGAGCTGTAGGCGGTGCGGTATTTGTAGCCGCGCAACCCGGACGAGCCGCCAATATTGACGATCTTGCCGTATTTCTGCGCGATCATGGTCGGCAGCGTGTATTTGATCGGCAGAAAGGTGCCGCGCACGTTAATGTCGAGCACCTCCAGAAAATCGTCCGGGTCGATGTCCTGAACTGGCGTTTCGATTGGCCCCGTGGTGCCCGCGACATTGGCCAGGATATCGATGCGGCCGCCGAACGCTTCCTTGGTGCGGGCGACCATCGCCTCGACCTGCTTTGGGTCCGTCACATCGGCGGATATCGTTTCCACTCGCCGGCCCATCGCTCGGACTTCCTCGGCAACCTCTTCGAGGGGTGCCACGTCGCGTGCGGCGAGCATCATGTCTGCCCCTTCGCGCCCCAGGGTCCGGGTGATCGCGCTACCCATGCCCTTCGCGGCGCCGGTGATAATGGCGATCTTGTTTTCGAGTCTCATGGTCTTTCCCCCTGTTTTACGTTTCGTCGCCGGCGGGCTTGCCGTACCCGCCGCCGCCGCTGCTTTCCATCACGACCGTGTCGCCGCGTCCCAAACGGACGTTCGTCTTGCCCGGCAACTCGCGGCGCGAACCGTCCGCGCCGATCACATCGACGCGAAATGGTGCGCCGTCTTTGCCGCCTTGCAAACCGTAGGGCGGAATGATCCGCCGCTCGAACATCGTCGTCAATGACATCTCGTCCGCCAGCACGTGATATTCGCGATGCAGTCCCTCGCCGCCTTGATGCGCGCCGGCGCCGCCGGAACCCTGCCGCAGCCGCTGGCATTCGATGCGGATCGGATATTCGGCCTCGATGATTTCCGCTGGCGTGTTCATCACATTGGACAAATGCACCCGGATAACCGGCGCGCCGTCGCGGTCGATCCGCGCGCCTTCGCCACCGCCATGGGTTTCGTACAGCGTTGTCCAGGCACCGTCGGCCCGCTTGCCGCCGAACAGGAGCAGCCCGGACGTCGTCGCACCACCGGCGCTAACCCGCTCCGGGATAACCGGTTCCAGCGCGCGGAAGATTGCGTCGGCAACCCGCTGCGAGGTTTCGTGATTGCCGCCGACGACCGGCAGATCGATGCCGGGTTCGAGGATCGATCCGGGCCGAGTGATGACCGTGAGCGGTCGATAACACCCGCCGTTCGGTTGTATCTCGGGGCCGGTAAGCACTTTCATCGCATAGAAGGCGGCGGCGGAGGCAATGAAGGGCGTCGAATTGATCGGACCGCGCGTCGCATCGTCGGAGGCGGAGAAATCGAAGAGCGCCTTGTCTTTTTCCAACACGATGCGGACACGCACGGCGATGCGCCGGTCGTCGATACCGTCATCGTCGAGCCAGTCTTCGCCGTGATATTCGCCCGGCGGCAGATCCGCGATGGCGGCCCGCATCTGCGCCTCGGCCCGGTCGTGCAGCGCCGTGATGGTGCGGTTGACCGTTTCCAGCCCATGCCGCTCGTAGAGGTCCTGCAATCGCAAATCGGCAGACCGGGTCGCGGCCATCTGCGCCAAAATGTCGCCTTCGCGTTCCGGCGCACCGCGTACATTGGCCAGCACGAAATCGAGCTTCTCGCGGTCGGGGCCGTCGGCGGTGAACAAGCGCACCGGAGGGATACGCAACCCTTCCTGCCAGGCGTCCGTCGCGTACGCGACGTAGCTGCCGGGAACAGCACCACCGATATCGGCCCAATGCGCCAGGCTGACGGCGAAAGCCTGCAGCGATCCCTCAATGAAGATCGGCCGGATCGCCTTCACGTCCGGCAGATGATTGCCGCCCACTTCCGGCAGGTTCAGGAACCACACATCGCCGGGCGCCATTCGCTCCGCCGGAACGCGTTTCAGAAACTCCTTCACCGT